>WBZS01000003.1_pt1 | contig 1664916 bp, 1438 predicted proteins | sample 5204201 | NCBI WGS metagenome assembly WBZS01 (sample SAMN12344357, study PRJNA552823) | activated sludge metagenome | biome: Activated sludge suspended growth; feature: Nitrification reactor; material: Wastewater; isolation source: activated sludge from nitrification reactor of wastewater...
CTGGTGGTCAACGCGATCCGCAACAAGGTCGTCCATCGCATATGCGCTGTGATCCGAAAAGGAGAAGCCTTCAAGCCCTTCCTCGAAAACTCCAAAACACGTTTGGAAATGACATAGAATAAGTCTCGCCTTCTTCTCTTGCCAGCTTGATGTTGGTAAAACCCTCGCCAACCGTCACATTATGGAATTGGGTCACTTCCAGCTTTAAGACCTTGAGATCGATGGACTTTGTCGTTTCGCGCTCCTCGAATGTCAGGGAAAGCGGCGCTGGTGTTAGGGTGGCCTTCTTTACATCATCCGGACATGGAGGGTTGGGACACCCGCAGCCGGGTGCTCTTCCATCCGGGTCTATCAGGCTGATTGGATTTCCGAGGACATAGCTGTACGGTGACCAGCTCGCGAACTCTCTTGCCTTCGGGTCGAGCGATAGGAAGCGCGCTATGTCGCTGTCGTAGTACCGCGCCCCTCTGTAATCCAGCCCGGTCTCCTCATCGCGCTGGTGTAAGGTGGTCAGGTACTTCTCGGCGCGCTCGTTCACGAACTCCCGCAACACTTTTCCATACGGGTAATAGTCCGCAGCGTATTCGATGTTCACGTCATCCTCATCGCTGGGCTCCACGTTGTTCCAGTTCTTGCAGTCCTGGCTGTAGGTAACCCGCGTGTTGCCCAGGTGGTCGTAGGCATAGAAGTACACCTTGTTCAGGTGCGTGTCGCTGAATTCGGTGTAGGTGAAGGGTTGCGCGGAGGCTTGCCCACCACCGCCGCGCTGCAGGCCCTCGTTCAAGAGCTCACCGGCTGAGATCAGCACTTCGTCCCGTTCCGCATCGCTGCGCCGCAAGCTCACCTGGTCTTTGGGTGAGGTGAAGGTAGGATGTTCGGCGAGGGGAGGCCCGGGTGGACGGCCTGCGCCCTGCCTACCCATCGCACGCCTAACACCGGCGCCAGTGTTTGCCGGAACTCTCGCGCCAGTCAAGGGGAGTGCGGATTAATGACTGAAGCACTATCTATCCTCGCTATGAGTAACTCGCCTTCAGAAGAGAAGGCCATCGTTCCATTTGGGTATGTGGCAAAGTGGAAGTCCGCTCCTTCAGGTAGGGTAGCGCTGAACGCACGCCCAGCTTTTACCAAGTAAGGCTTTCCTTGCACACAAAGACGAAAGTCAGTGACCTTCACCTCTCGCACCCTCTGGAGCTTCTCCGTATTCTGAAGCGTCAAGTAGTAGCCTGCCTGGTTCTCGACCAAGTGATAGTCAGCTAGAGTCAGTTCAATCAACTCACCATCCTCACACCTCAACTGGAGAGTGTCGTTGCACTCCGATTGAGCGAATGTTGGCTCGCCGCTCATCCCACAACTAAGGATGAGTGTAGTAGCCAGACTGACCAGGTAGTATGCCATTGACTGTGCCATATGAAGGAATCTTGGTGATCAGGTCGGTGAGCTTCATCACCTCCGGTTTGAGTTCCCATCCGTTCTTGGTGTAGACGTATGGAGTGCCGGACTTGTCCGATCCGTAGTACACCGCACCATGTTGCACGACGTTGGCCCCATCAGCGAAGCGTATGGCTGTCTTTCCGAACTCGGCGGACGAGAGGTCGGATGGAGTGTACCCAGAGGTCAGTGAAGCGTCGAACCTGCTACCTACGCCCATGCCGGTGCCAAAAACGATTTCAGCACCCGCCGTTCCGGTTAAGGCCGCACCCCAGCAGTTGTAGTCGTCTTCAGGTCTGGCCGCCGATCTACTCATACCTGCCAATGCCGCATCCAGTGTATAGACGCTCGTGGATCGCTCGATGGATCGGGTGTAAACGTTGTCCAGATTGACCTTGTCGCCCACCTTCAGGTCCAGGATTCCCTTGGCGTTGACCGTATATCCTTGGTCTTTGAGCTGTGTGAGGGCTGCCGAGTAGCTAATGCCCTGAAACTTGGCCAGAGTCGTTGCATTGTCCCCGGATTCGGCGATCAAGTTGCCTTCACTATCCGGCTTCCATGCACTGCGCCCAGTGGGATCCACGAGCGAGATGGGGTTCCCGAGGACGTAGTTGTATGGACTCCAACTAATGAACTCTGCCTGCGCAGGATCAAGACTAAGGAACCTCGCCACATCACTGTCATAGTACCGCGCCCCTCTGTAATCCAGCCCGGTCTCCTCATCGCGCTGGTGTAAGGTGGTCAGGTACTTCTCTGCACGCTCGTTCACGAACTCCCGCAATACTTTTCCATAAGGGAAATAATTAATCACTTGCCATAGAGCATTTACAGTTACAACGAGTTGCTCACATTCGCGGAGGAGGTATCGGTCCGCAAGAAGGCGACTAATCCTCGACTGTCGGTCGATAACCATAACGCACCTTCACAAGGTGTCTGAAATTTAAATGCATATGCTATCATACTTCCATCGGTGGAAAATTGGATCTCGGTGGCCTGGAATTTCCAGCCTCCCACTACATCCGTCGAAATTTCATAAGTACCCACGACATGGATGAACAATCCCTTGACAGCAGAGGCATCCAATATTGTCGAGTAGTACTTCGTAGGCGGGGATGTCTTGAAGGTGAAATCGTGAACCGTCGTGTTCTGTGGAATTCTTAGTTCCTCTCTGATCATGGATACCTTATCGATGGTCACTGAAGCCATCGAACGCCATCTGGCCACGATCTGGGAGGCTGTTTGTGACCGGCATAAGACCAATGTGTCGGCCAGTTCATTCGCAACAGCCTCTTTTAACTGGCACTGACCATCATTGTACTTAGCCAGTGCCGCGTAGTCAGCATCGATGGGTTCAAGGTGCAGTCTTGGGCTACTTGCATAGACATCCCGTATCTGCCAGATAAGCACAACTATGGCAATGACGCCAAAGGCTGTCCAAAGAAAGGTTCGATTCAAGCGCATGGATCAGGTTGAAACGGTTTCAGGTCAAGGAACAGCGAGGACAGGTAGTAGCTCAATCTGCCCTGTACTAAGAATGGCGAGGGTCGCCACGGTAAGCATCAGGCCAGTGCCAGGACGGATCGATAATGAAGTCCCACTAGTACCCATGCCGATCGTTTTGCTGCTAGTGAACACCAAGCCGTCCTGAGGATGACTGCCAATTGAAACATTCGTTCCTGCATCCGTGCTAAGGCCAGCTGTTAGTGATCCAGAAGGAAGGTCGATCTCAGCCCTTACGTTGCCCAGTTTAGCCTCATAGGATACTGACACCTCCGAACCGTTCGTCGAAGTGATGTTCAATGGCCCATGACCATATGATGTTCGATTGAACTGGGTCTTCTTGACCGTATAGAAGAAGTTCGAGCTAACGTCGGATTGGCTTTCCTCGACATTGAGAGTGAGCAGATCCTTCAACGATCTTCCATTCGAGCCACCTGTATCCTCGCTCGATGTACGATCACTTGAAGAGGGCTTGGTCGGTTTGCCATCGGTCACCCCCGTTGCGGTCCCAAGTTGCCCCAGGGACTGTTTGCTCGGTGGACCGCTCTCTGTCTTGTCACACGGTGGATCAGGACAACCACATTCCGCACTACGTCCACTTGGATCGACCAAGGTGATGGGATTGCCCAAGACATAGCTGGACGGTGACCAGCTCGCGAACTCTGTTGTCTTGGGGTCGAGCGACAGGAACCTCGCCACATCACTGTCATAGTACCGCGCTCCTCTGTAATCCAGCCCGGTCTCCTCATCGCGCTGGTGCAAGGTGGTCAGGTACTTCTCGGCGCGCTCGTTCACGAACTCCCGCAACACTTTTCCATAGGGGAAATAATCCGCAGCGTATTCGATGTTCACGTCATCCTCATCGCTGGGCTCCACGTTGTTCCAGTTCTTGCAGTCCTGGCTGTAGGTAACCCGCGTGTTGCCCAGGTGGTCGTAGGCATAGAAGTACACCTTGTTCAGGTGCGTGTCGCTGAATTCGGTGTAGGTGAAGGGTTGCGCGGAGGCCTGCCCACCTGCGCCGCGTTGCAGGCCCTCGTTCAAGAGCTCACCGGCTGAGATCAGCACTTCGTCCCGTTCCGCATTGCTGCGCCGCAAGCTCACCTGGTCTTTGGGTGAGGTGAAGGTATGGTGTTCGGCGATGGGCGCATGTAGATCGGGAAGGTCACAAGTCGCCCGCCTGCCCGCCCTCAGCCCCGCCCATGCGGAAGACTTGCGACAAGTAGGGGGTCGCCTCGCTTTCTCATGCCGAAGTGATACAGCAGTACAAGGAGGTGGACCAGTTGCCCGCTGAGGAACGCGCCACCGTGATCAAGGTCGTGGCCGCCCTGCTGCGTGACTACAAGGCCCGTAAGACCTACGCCTGAGCACCTGCGCTAACGGGGTGGGTTCGCATAGAGCGCGTACCCGTCGTGTATTGAGAGAGTGAGGTAGGCCACGTCGGGTCTGAACGTTTTTCCTGCTACTGTGTAGAGTGAGTCCAGGCGTTCTCCATCGCTGTTCCAGTCGGAGATGAAAACCGAAGAAGGATCGGCGTTGTGTATGCTGAAGCTCGTGCCACGTTCTTCATAGAAGAGGGTATCCGCAGTCGCATTCAGGACCATGCCGCATGCTTGGGAGCTATTGGTGGTAAGCACATGGCTTGTCTTGGGATAGGTAGGCCAGAGGTACTTGCCTGGGATCACAAAACACTTGTTGCCGGGTGCGCGCCAAACGGTAATGAACCGGCCTGGTGCTATCTCATAGAAGCTCCGGTTCTCGACTAACCAGAACAAGGTGCCACAGATGGCCACAGCGAGGGCGATGAGCATCTTGAACCGTGTGCGAGACTTGCCCATGGCTACTCAGAAAATGGTCAAGGGAGCAGACCGTGGAGGAACCCTCGTAACTCAGAGGCTACCGACGGCATGGCCTCTGTAGCAGGCCACATCTGTTGGATGCTCTCTAGCCCATCGAATGCTTTGCGCGCATCGATCCAGTTTGCACCGTTGGTACTTGCCATGTAGCCAGCCGCGAAGTTGCCAATGTCACGAGCGGAAGCATACGTCTGCAACCTAGTGCCATCCTTGGAGAACGACTTTGCGGCGTCAAACGGCATACCTCGGGCAATGTGGTGCATCAATTGTTCACCGGTAGCGCCTTCTGCAAGCCCTCTTGCTTTGAAGTCGAGCGGCTCACCGCCGTAGGCGTTTGCCATGTACTTCGCCAAGGAAGGATCGGCGTCTACTATCTCTTTTTGGAAGAAGTTGTTCCCAGATTGGTCGCGAGGGTCGATGATGGCGCCTTTCTCAGGTGAGAGGTCGTCATTGAGAAAGCTGTAGTTGGTCATCATCATTCCGACGACCTCCCCCGTTCGCTTGCCGGACTCGTCTACCACGTAGATGTTCAGGTCACCATCGGCTTTTGCATTCTGAAGCGTATAGGTGCCGTCTTCGTTTTTGGTCACATCGCCGGAAGCAGATCGACCGGTCGGGTCTGTGAAAGTGATCGGGTTTCCGAGGACGTAGTTGTAGGGCGACCACGCCACGTAGTCCTTGGCCAGCGGATCGAGCGACAGGAACCTGGCCACATCACTGTCATAATACCGCGCCCCTCTGTAATCCAGCCCCGTCTCCTCATCGCGCTGGTGCAAGGTGGTCAGGTACTTCTCGGCGCGCTCGTTCACGAACTCCCGCAACACTTTTCCATAGGGGTAATAATCCGCAGCGTATTCGATGTTCACGTCATCCTCATCGCTGGGCTCCACGTTGTTCCAGTTCTTGCAGTCCTGGCTGTAGGTAACCCGCGTGTTGCCCAGGTGGTCGTAGGCATAGAAGTACACCTTGTTCAGGTGCGTGTCGCTGAATTCGGTGTAGGTGAAGGGTTGCGCGGAGGCCTGCCCACCTGCGCCGCGTTGCAGGCCCTCGTTCAAGAGCTCACCGGCTGAGATCAGCACTTCGTCCCGTTCCGCATTGCTGCGCCGCAAGCTCACCTGGTCTTTGGGTGAGGTGAAGGTATACCATTCCGCGGCTGCCTGCAGTTCCGGTTCCGCCAGGAGCAGGCTGTCGTACTGCAGGGCGGTCAGCCACAGGTCCACCCCGGTGGTGTCCATGTGTACGAAGCTCACCGGGTAGCTTACCCCATGCAGGGGGCTGTAGGCCGCGAGCAGCAGCTGGCGCACGTGGCTGTATTCGCTGTTGGTCTGGTCCGCCATTTCCCGTTGGCTCCAGTCGGCATCGAACAGGTAGGGCTGCTGGGCGCTCAGCGGCTCTATGCGCAGGTGGCGCTGGTTCCCGAAGAGGAACCAGGACCAGGTGCAGCGGTGCTCATTGGCCAGGTCGCCCTGCAGGTCCATGATGCCGATCTCCCGCCCGGCCACGTCATGCAGGTAGAACTCGTAGAGGTCCACCGCCTCCTTGCTCTTCCGATCCACGTACTTGAAGATGCGGCTGTCCGCAGCATCGTACAGGTAGCGCCCCTCGTCCATGTCCTCCAGTTTCTGGTTCGCCGCTGTGGCGATGTGGAAGAAGAAGGGCAGGTTGGCCCGGCCGTACACGGTCTTCTTCAGGTTGCGGTAGCTGTCCCCCGTTACGTTCCCGTTGCGGTCATAGGTGTAGAGGCGAGTCTCCGCCGTGGAACCGAGCGCCTGTTCGGCGTGGATCAAGCGGTTGCGCGTGGGCGCGTACACGTAGTCCCACGCATGGGTCTCCACGTCGTTCAGCGGCATCACCTGCCGTTGCAAGCCGAGCAGGTTGCCGATGCGGTCGAAGTCATAGCGTTCATCACCCACCTGGTACACGGGTGAACCGAAGGGTTCGCCATCCACCAGGTCGCCTTGCACGCCGTCCGCTTGCGTCAGGCGGCCCAGGCCATCGTAGGTGTAACCATAGGCCGTCGGTTGGCTGAAGCGCTCCGCCACGGCCGTTGCGTTCACGGCTTCCTGTGGGGTATAGGTGTTCACCGTACCGTTGATCAGCCCGTTCCAGTGGTTGCCGGCCGCCAGTGCGTTGCCCTGCCATGTCGGGTTGGTACCCTCGTACAGCAGTTGCTCAGTGTGGAAGCGCCCCGTCAGGCTGGTAAGGCGGTCGCGCGTATCGAAGGTGTTGGTGACGTGGTCCACCGTGAAGCTGTTGCCGGTGCCGCCGCCGCCGCCGCCGCACGTACGGGTGTAGTCGGTATGGATGATCCGCCCCAAGGCATCGTCGTAGGTGTAGGAAACCAGTTCTTCCAGGTCGGTGGGGTCGGCATCATGCGATGCGCGGATGTGTTCCAGCCGGCCCAGGCCGTCATGCAAGTACGTGTAGTGCATGTCCAGTTGGTGGTCCGCGTTCACATCCACCTTTTCGCTCAACAGGTTGCCGCGCAGGTCGTAGAAGGGATACTCCATGCGCACCACGAGCCCGGGTGCGGCCGCACTGATGCGGTTGGCGTTGAACTGCTGCACCTGCCAGTTCACCTGTCCGTCGTTGTTGTAGCTGAAGAAGTCGTAGAGCACGGCCTCCTGTTGCTCGGGCACACCATAGACCTTGGTGAAGGGGTTGTAGAACTCGTTGTAGGTGCGGTGCGGCCAGGTGATGGTGTGGCTCACGCGGCCGCGCAAGGAGGCCGTTGAGCGCAATTGGTCGAGGTCGGTCTGTATGTCACCGTACAGTGTATTGGCCGGTATGTGGTTGTAGTGGTCCGAAAGCGGCAGGCGGTCATAGTGCCATTCTTTCTCTTTCAATGTGTCAATGAGCAGATCTTGGATGGAAACGTTCTCGAAAACGGGTCCGTACCCGTCCGATTGGGTGTACTTCGGATGGAAGAGGTGTACGGAATCCATCTCGAACTGGGTGCTGGCCGTTGAGAACTCGTGGCGCCAGGCTTCCACATGGCCGAAGTTGGTCCAAGGCTGCGGGTCCCAGGTTTCATCCAGCACTTCGTCGTTCAGTGAGAGCCCCACACGCACGGTCTCATAGACCATGGGGTCGTAATTGATGGTGACCTCCTGCGTTACGGTAACACGGCTCTGTTCCGTTCTCCTGTTGAAGAGGTCGTACTTGTGCAAGCGGTAGAACGGCACGTTGATGTTCAATGCCTGGTGCAATTCGCCAGCCCGCAGTGTGGCGTCCTGCTCCAGCACCACGTTGCCGCTGCGGTCATACATGTATTTGGTGATGCCGTCATCCACCGTTTCCTTCTGGTAGAGCTGGCCCAGCAGGTTGTACTTGCAGCTGGTCCATTGTTTTTCCGGGTTGATGGTCAGGGCGAGGTTGCCTTGTGCATCGTAAATGAACAAGGTTACCGCACCGGTACCGTTCCCCAGCATGCCCTGGGTGGCCACGTTCTGGCCGAGAGCGTTCGCGTACGCGCGCGAAACGTTGCCATCCGCATCCTCGGTTTCGCTCATGCGCCAGTAGGTGTCCTCGAAGTCCTGCGGTGCCAGCAGGTGCGCTTCCCCTGCACTGAGGCCGAGGTGGCATGCGAAGGCCTTGTGGTCCAGCAGGCGATAACGGAACCTGGTGTTGTGCAGGTGGTCCACAGCATTGATGTCGATGCCGGGCGGTGTGGTGAAGAGCGGCCGGTCGCGCTGGTCCATTTCGTACCGCGTGTCACTGTGCAAGGCCGGTGTGCCGTCATAGATGGCCGTTGTAAGGGCGAACGGGAAGGGGTTGCCGCCCGGTTGGTACTGGTAAGGCTTGTACGAGCGGATCACACGCCCCCAATTGTCATAGGATGTTCGGCCGCTGGACACGAAGGAGGTGGCGTTGCCGGTGTTGTTCACGTCCGATACGGCCCGGGTGATGGTGTTATAAGCGCGCCCCAGCGGGTCCACATAGGCGCGTGATTGAACACCCGTGTTGTCGGTCGCTTTGTTGCGGGTGCGCGTTTCCACGTAGTTCTGCAAGCAGAGCGCATCGTAGTCGAACGCATAGGTTTCCGGTGCGGTGTTGGTGGGCAGGTGCCATTGCTGGTACGTATAGGCGACACGCTCCTGTCCGTTCACTGTTGTGGTCTTCAGCCGGCTGCGGCTGTCATAGGTGTAGCTGGTCACCATGTTGTTCGGGCTGGTGATGCTCGCCACGCTGTTGTCCGGGTTGTAGCTGTAGTGCGTGGTCAAAGCGTTCCATAGCGGCTCCCAATGTCCGTTGCTGGCCAGCAGCTGATCTTCCATCCATGTTACACCTTGGGTGATGCTCGACGGTAGACCGGGATGGTCCAGGATTACGCTGAAATAATCGTTGCAAGGGTTCACCAGGTCGATGTGCTGGCGGTACCGCTTCACATCATACTCCACCTTCGTCTTCAGTCCGCGTTCGTTCTCTACCACCTGTGGCTGCTGGAAGGCGTTTCGTTCGTGCACTTTTTGGCGCATGATGGTCGGATAGGGCAGGAAGGCCGCCCAGCGCTCCGGCTCATCCACCATCGTTTGGGGTTCCGAATTGAGGATGTGGTGGAACTCCATCAACGGTTGTGCCCCCGAGAACCACCGTTGCTGTTCGAATTCCTTGGCCAGGTGTTCGTCAGCCTGAACATCCGTGCGGAACAATTGGAAGGCTTTGCGCAGAAGACCGGAAAATGGGGGCATCCGCGTTGTGTGCGTGAGCACCACATGCACGCCTGGGCATTCTTCCGTGGAGCCGAGGTCACTATCCTCTTCCACGACATCACAAACGCTCAGGAACAGGGAGCCCAGTCCCCATGCGGTGCCTTCGGCAACACTCGTTGGTGTGGGTACCACAAAGTAGAGCCAGGGTTCATCGTCATTCGCAGGATCGCTATGCACCAAGGTGTATCCAGGCGGTACCTGCATGCAAAAGGCCTGTTCGTTCTCATAGTTCACATCGAATACTTGCCAGCAACCGTTCACCGGGGGGTATACATTGGGGTTGGGCACATCAGGGAACAAGGGTGCGTTCTCACACGGCGCACCTGTACCAAGAAGGCAGGATGTGGTCAGTGTTGCAGGCTGTTCATTCCAGTTCGCGCGGTATTCGAAGAACTCGTTCCGGATGCTCTCCGCTTCATCGGGCTTCACGAAGCGCGTGCGATGCTGGTAGGCATCCGCCGTGCGCAAACGGAATTCGAGGGTACGCTGGAAATAATCCAGGTCGGGAAGCTGGAAGGAATGGTCCTCGCTGAACTCACAATAAACCGGGGCGACATCCACACCATGATGTTCTTCGTAGTCGAAGGTGATCGCGTAGGGCGAGTGGGTCGAAGGGTCCAACAGCTCCGGCATGCGGTCATACCGGTTGCGCAGATCAGCGTAGTAGAAGTACTCATCCGTGGTGTTCACGCCAGGCAGTTGCGGCGACCAGACCTTCTTGCTGAACAACAGCCACGACGGTTCCCATTTCAACTGTATGGATGGGAGGTCCATTCCGAACAGGGACTTGTAGGCGTCACCTGTCGCTACTCCTTTGTGGTCCGCCTCGTAATAGGTGAGATCGGTGATCCTTTCCAACGCCATGCGCGTGCTGGCACAGGGCTGTCCGCAGGATGCGGTGAGGTCTTCCCAGTCTTCCAACGAGCCGCGTAGGGAGTTGGCGAGCGGTTCATTTTCACGTATAGCCGTACGAAGGTCCTGACCGGGCATGCGGTCCAAAGCCAGGATCATGTTGCGCAACAGCGGAACGGGTGCGGATCCATATATGTCCAGCATATCCTTCATGAAGTCATCACCGGGGTCGTGCTTCGCGTTCACCATAACGCGCTCCAAGGCGGAGATGGGGAAGGCGCTCGTATCAGATAGCATCGCTGACCAGACCTGAGAACCGAGGTTCTCCTGGTGCGTAAGTAGCTCCACCTTGGTTCGGGATGGAACGGTCGGTTCCGTCACGAGCGTGATCAGTTCATCGAAGGTGAGATCCGGCCCCTTCGTGAGCAAGGTACCCAGGTCCCAGCTGTCCAACAGATCGGGTGTCTTCAACAGTTCGTCGATAACATCGGTGGAGAGATAGGCCTGCCGCAGGAACAGCTTCGATCGTTCACCGGCCGTGAATCTGGAATTGCTCAGTACCTCCATAAGGACCGCATCGGACAAGTACGGTTGATGTACCAGCACTTCCAATACCGCACTTGTCGGGTAGCTCGACGGCATCTGGATGAACTGGACACAGCGGTCATCGGTCAACGCCGGTTGGGCTCGTAGTACCTCCACCAGGTTGGCTACCTGTGCGGTGGTCGTGGATTTCATCGCTTCGTAGAGGACGTTCTCACAGACCGGTGAAGCGGCCAAGATGTCGGTTTTGACCGCTTGACTTAGCCCATGCGCGGACAACTGGTTCTTCAAATAGGATTCGTTCGCCGTAGTAGTACCGTTCACATGTCCTGTACCACCGGGATTGGGGCGGGGATCGACAGGGTCGGGTTCCACCCAAGGCAAGGGTGTGTCGTCGATCAAGATGCAGCCTTCATTGTCCCATTCCCGCTCGATCTCGCGCGTTCTCTTGACGAAATAGCTGTTCCGTTGTGCGGGCGACCATTCCAGTTCACTGTCGGCCGAATGCCGTTCGAGGAATTCACCGTGATCCATCAAGGTGTTAGAACCGCTGGTATTCACGATGCCATCCAAGGCAAAGCCATCCCGGTAATCGAAGTAGTCGTGCCAATACCACTCGTTGGCGATCGAGCCATCGAATGGTCGGTCATCGCCGTTCTCATAGGCCTTCTGAAACCCGTAGATGGTTTCCGTTTCCCGAACCGGGTGTATCCCGGTACCGAACTCCTGGACCTTCTTGAGTTTCCCGAAACACAAGTAGTCGATGAAGTCGTTATCGCCTTCTGATGGCAACCAAGGGACGTTGTTGGTGTGGAATCCGGCACCATGGAAATGGTAGACCGACCGCGCACGCTCATTGTCAAGAGAGGAGGGGCCGAGTACGGTCACGGTCGAAAAGCCCCGGCTGAACGATGTCTTGTTACCTAGATCCTTGTAGTTGCCGACCACATTGAGGTCGGGGCCACCAAGCAAGCTGATGTGTGCAACAGGGTCCTGGTAGTCATAAGAGGTCACACTTCCTTCTGGTCCGTTCTCGTTCGATCGTCTGATCTCCTCCACGATCGGTGTGATCATGGCTGTGGCGGGTACACTGTTCGTATACACAATATAGTCATCGCATGGATCCGATGTTCCTGCGTCGCGTCTGTTATCCGGACCCAAGAGTATGATCCCATCCAGCCACTGTTGCACAGAGGTATCGGGATCGCTCGGATCTTTGTAAACGATATGCGTGGTTGCACCCAGCGGATCGATGATGCCGTTGAGGAACAAGCCACCTTTCAGCGCAAAGGCGACGCCCGGGGGTGTGATACCCGCATCGCATGCATCAAAAGGATGTTCCATGAAGCTCATCGGGTCCGCATAGGTGAACCAGGTGGTCGGCCATTCGCCTTTTTGAGCCATGTTCGGCGCAGCAGGTTGTTCAGCACTGGCGTCCACGGGCACTTGGACGATGTCCGTCAATAGGAAGCTGTTCGACCGGTTCACCGTCGTCTGCTCGATCGGGTAAAGGTTGAAGTCCACCATGGGAGTTTCCATGGGGCGTTCATGCCGCTGGTGGTCCACGATGAGTTGCGCGACCAAACGACGCGCACCGGTTGCATGAACGGATTCGTACTCACCGCTGTAGCTGTACTTGTTCACACGGGACAGCAGATGCGGCTTCCGACTGTAACGGATGATCTCGACTTTTTCCAATTTGACACCGTCGCCAAGAAGAGTGGGATCATTGGGCCATGAGTAGCCTGTTGCTTCGGGTTGGTGGTTCCACCAGAAGTGGAAGCCGCTCGAGGCGTTCGGGTCGATAGTGTTGTTGACATCCAGGAAAGGGCCTCCTGCGAATGTTCGAAGCAGGTATTTGTGCGCGTTCAACATCATGCTCCATGGCAACCCTATTCCGAAGGAATGGGGAATTGCCTGATGACTGAACAGCCCATCCTGCACCGAACCACCTATGTTGGTGCTGTATGTACCGCACGGTGAAGGGGTTCCGCCTGTTCGCTTCAGCCAGCGCGCATGCGCGTAGCTCCCGTACGCTGAAGCATGGCTCGGGTCCAAGTACATGTTGTCCTGTTCATCAGGACTGGTCGCGTCGCTGCTGAAGTTGTTGTCCGAGTTCGCTGGCCCGACCTCGATGGTGAATCCGGTGTTCACATCGAAGGTTTCGCCCACGGTCTGATCCCCCTTGTGCCTCAAGTTCGGCATCATGAAGAAGTTGCTCGTTTGAACCAGAGGGTTTCCAAGACCATCCCCCGCGGTGGACCACTTCACAGCGCGGTCGAACGTGGAGAAAAGTGTTTCCCTGTGCCTGTTGCTGAAGTCCTGTGAGTTGATGATCGAACCGCTGTACATGGACTGTCCAGCTGTATAATTGTTCGTGGTGAGGTTGATGTCGAAATAGCCTACCTGGAGCGGATCCTGGGTATTCTGCCGGGAGACGGTGGTGCGTACTTCGATAAGATCTCCCGAATGCAGATCAATGGTGGGGATAACGGGTGATGCGAGAAAACCGTGGGAGAATGACAAGGCATTGGAAGTACCGGATATGGGTTCTGGATAGTGATAGCCTTCGCTGTTCGTGTATGGATCATCCCCGAAGTTGACATCGTTGTTCGCAGGAAGTGCGATCTTGATGTGGGGGAACCTGGTCCAACCAGTGAACTGATCGGCGGTATAAAGCGGCTCCTTGATATAGAGATCATCATGGTCATTGGCGGTCTGGGAGGGTACGATCATTCCCGAACCGGACAAGGGTTTGTCATCATATACGAGTTCGATCTCCTCGGTTGTGCATTGGGTTGTGCTTGCCATCAAGCCCTGAAGCCATATTTCCTGCCATGTGTCATAATGAGGAAAAGTCACGGGTTGATTGTCAAGAGCGATGAACTCCTCGGGGGTCAAGCCCATCCCCTCATAACCCAATACCTCATACATCGCTGGCTGATGTACTTCCTTGTAGAATTCGAACTTGCCAGCGGCCTTGTAGCTGAAAAGGATCGACTCACCGGGAAGGTGAATGGGATCATTGATCTGGCTGCAGTACCATGTGGTGGTATAGCCCTTCGGTGTGATCGAGTTCAGGAGTTTCTGGCGTTGTAGGCCAGCTGTTGTCCCGAAGGGGTCCAGGACGTACTTGTTCAGCGCTTCATAGTCCATGCACCGTTGGTTCGACGGCATAGTATACAGCGACCTGGCGGTCCCGAACTCGTAGATGCGGCCGTCGCTGGTGTATGCCCGCCAGACACTCCCGCTGAAGCGCAACTCGAGCGGCTCTTCGAAGGTGTTCATGACGAACACGGCCGAGTTCTGTTCGAAGCGTTTGAACACGGCCCGGCCGGAAGCGACACCGGGGATGTTCACCACCACATCATACCAATACATCTTTCCATCATCCGCGTTGCCCATTTGGAAGGCGTCCGGGTTCTCACATGTCTGGGTCCAAAGTGAATTCTGTTCGTTCGGGGATACGTTGAAGTGCTGTACGTTGTGCACGGTGATGGTAGGGATGTTGAGGTCCCATCCCTCACCATAAGGAAGGCCGTTGACAAGGTTCGGGATCGAGCCGCCTACAACGGTCGGCGAGTAGTTCAGATCCAGTGAGAATGAAAGACCACCTGGCGTGCTCACGCTGCCCAAGGGATAACTGGCATTGTACTTCCCCGTGAAGAGATCCACGTCCCCCCGCAAAGGACCTGCTGCCAACTCCGTTGGCTTCACTTCATGTGGGGTGCTCATGGAGCTGCCCACTCCACCGCTCATTTGACCGCATACCGGTGGAGGTATCAGGCAGCTAGCAACCATTATCAGCCCAAGGGTGAGTGAGTTCAAATTCGAGACTGGATACTTAGCACAGCCTAAGCATGCTCGATGATCGAACAGGTCGTGGTTGACAGGAATGCTGCTACTGCCGTGGGTTTGCTGTTGCATGGCTGTACTTTTGATAAGCGGTTCGCAGGACGAACATACTAAACAAAAGTTAAGTGACAAGCGGTCGACCCGAAAAAGATCTGGATGCCCTGAACGGGCGGTTCATCGAGGCCATGGAGGCCTTCGGGCATACGGGCTACAGCCTCAGCAAGGAGTTGGGAACATCCGAGGCGGTGATCTCCAACATCAGGAACCGGAAGAACCCTCCCAATATCCAGTTGGTCCGCGCCTTGCTTAATAAATATTTAGACCTTGACCCTGAGTGGCTGCTGTTCGGAAGGGGGGGCATGAGGAAGGAGTCCGGCAGCCGGCCCGCTGATCAGGACAGTGGATCGCTTCAGGCTATCGAGCGACGGATGGGGTTGTTGGAGGAACTGATACGGCGCTCGTTGCATACCCAGTTGGAACGGTCGATCGTGGAAGATGAATCGCTCGCTGACCTGGATGAGCGGATGGCCTCCTTAGAGCGGCAGTTGGAAGCGCTCAAGAAAGACCCTGGTAAAAGGAAGTGACCTCTTCCACGAAGCGATCGAGCGCTTTCAGCAAGATCGCTCCGTCCTCGACCTCCTTCATGCCCGCTCCATTGCCCATACCTTCGGTAATGGCTGTTTGCAGGGCTTGCCTGTAGCGTTGCATGCGGGCCGGGCAGCGGAAGCTGAGCGCGAAGACATCCCGTTCTTTCAGCGTGGTGAGTTGATCGATGACCGTCACGAAGCGATGGATGTCCAAATAACATCGCCGGTGGTCCGAACTGAGCAGACCCGGTCGTTTCCCGAAGGCGTATAGCGCCAAGTGGCGTAGGACCTCGGTCGCTCGCTCAGGGCTCAGCTTGTAGGCTTCTGCCCAGGATGCGAGATCGGGATAAGTAATGGCTGGTACGGATCGGTCTTCTGTATGTTCGGATCCCATGGGTGGTGGTGGTTGAGATGCGAGCCATTGATGCCTGAAAATGGAGCAAAGCCAGCCTTGCTGTACGATGAACGCGGCAGGAAGGGCTGTATTCTATACATGTCCAATAACGTGAATTTTGCCCGATGGTGGCCTGACCGAGGCATGCGTTCATACCCAAGGACGACGCGCTTCGGGCTACCCGAATGAACGAGAGGCTACTATGGGAGATAGCCCCCTGCGGCTACATTCGCGCCCCGAAAAGAAGGACCCCATTCCCATGAGCAAGATCAAGTTCGGTACGGACGGTTGGCGCGCGATCATCGCGGAGGATTTCACCGTGGACAATGTGGCGCGCGTGAGCGTGGCCGTGGCCCAGTGGGTGAAAAGGAACTTCCCGAAGGATCCCAGCATCGTCGTGGGACATGATTGCCGCTTCGCCGGTGAACTGTTCGCCGAAACCTGCACGAAGGTGTTCGTGAACGCTGGCATCAAGGTGCACATGGCCAAGGGCTTCGTCAGCACGCCGATGGTCTCGCTCGGCGCCTTCAACCTGAAGGCCGGCATGGGCGTCATTCTTACCGCCAGCCACAACCCGCCCAGCTACAACGGCTATAAACTGAAGGGCATCTATGGTGGCCCGCTCGTTCCTGAACATGTGCAGGAGGTGGAGGACATCATTCCCGAACAGCATGGTCTGGACCTGGCGTCCATCGACCTGAAGAAGGCGGAGAAGGATGGTCTGCTCGCCTACGTGGATCTGGAAACGATGTACGTGAAGCATGTGGAGAAGAGCTTCGACCTGGAGGCGATCCGCAACAGCGGCATGAAGCTCGGCTATGATGCCATGTACGGCGCGGGCCAGAACGTGATCCCGCGCATCCTGCCGAGAACGACGATGCTCCATTGCGATCACAACCCATCGTTCCGCGGCCAGGCACCCGAACCGATCCACAAGAACCTGATCGAGTTCAGCGAACTGATCAAGAAGGAGGGCATCCAGTGCGGCCTGGCCACCGACGGTGATGCGGACCGCATCGGACTTTACGACAGCAAGGGTGGTTTCGTTGACAGCCACCACATCATCCTGCTGCTCATCCACTACCTGGTGAAGTACAAGAAGTTCACCGGAAAAGTGGTGGTGGCCGTGAGCACAACGCCGAAGGTGGAGAAGATGTGCAAGCACTATGGCCTGCATTATCAAGTGACCAAGATCGGTTTCAAGTGGATCTGCGGCATCATGATCAGCGAGGACGTGCTGCTGGGTGGTGAGGAGAGCGGCGGTATCGCTATCAAAGGACATATCCCCGAGCGTGATGGCATCTGGATGGGCCTCACCATATGGGAGTTCATGGCGAAGAGCGGCAAGACGCTGGAGGAACTGATCGAGGAAGTGTACAGCATCGTTGGTCCGTTCAAGTACGAACGCAGCGACCTGCACATCAACGAAGCGTTGAAGCAGCGCGTGCTGGCCGATTGCACGAGCGACAAGTTCAAGAACTTCGGACCGTATGCCGTGCGTCGCGTGGAAACGATCGATGGGTGGAAGTACCACTTCGACAACGATCAGTGGTTGATGATCCGCGCGAGCGGCACTGAACCCGTGCTGCGTACCTACGCGGAGAGCGACACCTTGGAGAACGCGCGGAAGATCCTTGCTGCCTGCAAGGAAACCATCGGTGCTTAGTCCTTGATCAGTTTGGCGGTGGTGATCACCGCGCCGTTTCGGTCCGTGAGCATCACGGTGTAGGTGCCGGAGGAAAGGCGTTCCACTTCCAGCGTGTACGATGCCGCATCGTCCATGATCGCGCGTTGCATTACCTGTTGGCCGCGTGCGTCCATCACCACAAGCATGCAATCGTCCGGGTGTTCGCCGATCACCACCTGCAAGTGGTCATGGGCCGGGTTGGGATACATGCCGGCGATACCCTCACTGCGTGAAAGGATCACCACGTCACTGAACTCCGCTTCACCATCGAGATCGATCATGCGCAAGCGGTAGTAGGCGGTGCCTGCAGGTGGTGCATCATCCGTGAAGGCGTAGTTGATGGCAGAAGTGCTTTGACCTGCTGCGGCTACTTCACCGATCGCCATGAAGTCCCTTCCATCGATCGACCGTTGAACCTCGAAGCGATCGCTGTTGCTTTCGGTCGCGGTCACCCATTCCAGCTCGTTCACGCGATCATGCGCGGTGCCCGTGAAGGAGAGCAGTTCCATGGGCAGCACGCCGATGTCTCCCACACCGGTGGCGAATCCATAGAACCAGCGGCTCATGCGCTGTCCGTCGATGAGTTTGGCCATGTCCCATTCCACCCGCACGCGCCACTTGTAGCGCATGTGTGCGAGGTTCTTCGGAAGGAGTTGCTTGATCTCAACGCCCGCGAGAGGGAGCATGGTCCACATGAGGCTGCTGCCCGTTTGCGCTACACTGTTGGTGATGGGTGCTCCGGAGTAGGGTAGCCCTTCGAAGGTGATCTCCCACCGAAGCTTCGCACGGCAGCGTTGCATGTGGCTACGCGCGCGATGCCCCACACCGAAGAAGAGCAGGTTGGCGAAATCCATGCTGTTGGTGCTCATGGGCGAGATCAGGTCCGCATCGTACTGCCGGGAGAAGCGATTGAGCGCGCGGGCGTTGGCACCGCGGAACCAGTACCACGCGCCTTCATCAGTGAACGATGGGTTGGCTTTCGGCGCGCCGATCAACACATCGCTGTAGCCATCACCGTCCACATCACCACCGCCGCTCACGCTGCTGCCGCTCTCGTAACCGGTGTTGTTCAATTCCAGCTGATCAAAACCGGTGGTGGCGATGCCTGCGCTGGCGCCCTTGAAGACGTAGGTGATCCCTTCGTTCGCTGAAGCCGCCGGGTTCTCCCCCCAGGGCGCGCCCACGATCACATCCGCGTAGCCATCGCCGTTCACGTCGCCGCCTTCGGCCACCCAGCGGCCCATGGCGGCACCGGCGATGTTGCGCTCCAAGCGGGTCGGGGTCGTGGTGTTCATTCCACCTGACAGACCATAGAACACCCACGCCGCTCCTTCGTCCGTTTGTCCGTTGTCATACAGGTCTCCACCAACGACCACATCGCTGAAGCCGTCGCCGTTCACATCGCCGGCGGTGGCCACGCTCACACCGAAGTTGGCGTTGGCCTGGTTGATCTCCAGTTGCGCGATCTGCAGAGCGCTCACGCCGGGCCAGTTGCCTTTGAAGACAAAAGCAACACCTTCGTTCGCCTGTCCATTACTGAAGGTCTTCGCACCAACGATCACATCGCTGAAGCCGTCACCGTTCACGTCGCCCGCTGTTGCCACGGAGCAACCGAACTGCCCGCTCGCCGGTGGTTTGCTCAGTGTGATGTTCGGTATCGCGGACAGGCCGCTGATACTGCCGTGGTACACGTACGCCTCCCCACTACCAGGGGCACCCACGATCACATCGGAATAACCGTCCGCGTCCACGTCGCCGGCCGTACACACGGAGGAACCGAAGAGCAGACCACCGCTGAGCGTGATCGCCGGCGCCGTGTTCAGGCCGCTTGATGATCCCAGGTAGATGTAGGCTTTGCCGCTGCTGTTGAAGGGCGCGCCAACGACCACGTCCACGTATCCGTCGCCGTTCACATCGCCGGCACTGGCCACGCTCGCTCCGAACTGTGCGTTCGCCACGTTCGCTTCCAGCACGAGCGAAGGCATCGCCGCAAGACCGGAGGATGAACCATAGTGCACGTACACGAGCCCTTCGCCCGCCTGACCGTTGCTGGCGCCAGGTGCTCCGATCAGCGCATCCGCATAACCGTCGCCGTTCACGTCACCGGCATTGGCGATCGCTGAGCCGAGCAAGGCTCCTGTCGCACCTCCATTGCGTGTAAGACTGGGCGTTGCGTTCGCGCTGTATGGCCCGCCGTGATACACAGCCGCCGCACCGCCCGATCCATAGATGCGCGCGCCAAGGACGAAGTCGCTGTAACCGTCGCCGTTCACATCGCCTGCGGGGCCGACACTTTCACCCAGGTTCGCGCCAGCGTTGTTCAGTTCGAACTGGAAACTCGCCGTGGTGCTGATGCCGCTGGATGAACCAAGGAAGATCTGTGCGATGCCCTCCGTCGTTTCGCCATTGGTGAACTTCGGTGTGCCCACGAGCAGGTCAGCGTAGCCATCGCCGTTCACATCACCAGCCGTGCTCACACAACGGCCCATCCATGCGTTCGCCTGGTTGCTCTGCAGCGTGGCGGCCGGTGCATTGTTCAAACCCGTGCCTGATCCGTGGTACACGTACACCAGGCCTTCCTGCACCGGACCACCGATGTTGTCGTTGTAGGCGCTCACCGCCACATCGCTGTAACCGTCCGCGTTCAGATCGCCAGCGCATGTGACCCACCAACCGTAATAGGCCGTGTTGTTGCCGGTTCCGAACAATTGCTGCCCGAACGCAGGGTTCATTCCCACGCCCAGACCGACGGCGGAACCGTAGTACACGAAGGCCGAACCCTGGTCGCTTGCGCCCACGGTGTAGATGAACTTGCTGGAGCCGATGATCACATCGCTGAAGCCATCACCGTTCACATCTCCGGCACTGGCCAAGCTGCGGCCGAAGAAGGCCCCGCCCTGATTGCGTTCCAAACGATGCACGGGCACCGGGTTCAAACCTGCGGCTGTTCCCAGGTAGACGAAGACCGCGCCTTCGTTCAATGTGGGGTAGGAGGAGAGGTACGCGCCAACGAGCACATCGCTGTAGCCATCGTTGTTGATGTCCCCTGCGCAGGCCACATTGCTGCCGAAGTTGTCATCGGCATGGTCGGGTTGCAGGATCAGGTTCGCCGTGGTGCTGATGCCCGTGCTGGAGCCGTAGTACACGAATACCCCACCTTCGCTAAGTTCAGTGACCGTGTTGCTTTCCCAGGTTCGCGCCCCCACCAGCAGATCGCTGTAACCATCGCCGTTCACGTCACCGGCGGTGCTTACCGCGTTGCCGAACTGCGCGCCCTGCTGGCCGCTGGTGAGCGTAACGCTGGGTGTGGTGCTGATGCCGGTGTTCGTTCCGTAATAGACGTAAGCGGCCCCTGCGAGCGTGAGCCCGCCCACCGTGGCCTGCCATGCGCCCACCACCACATCGCTGCGGCCATCACCGTTCAGGTCGCCTGCCGTGGAAACCGCGATCCCGAACTCCGCTCCGGCCTGCGTGCCTACCAGCAAGGTGGCGGGCGTGGTGGAAACCGGATCGATGACGATGGGATAGACCGCATCACGATCCTCCACGACGAGTGAGACGCTTGCGGTGCCGTTGTGCTCGTTCAACTCAAAATGACCGCTCAGTGGCTTGTGCTGCGCATCCCAGCAATGCAGGTCGCGGTAGTCGAGCACGCGTTCGCCGCGCGCATCACGGAAGGTGATCCCGTTCGCGTCGATCAGCTCGGTGCGTGCCGCTCCACTGAACGCCAGCTGCACCTGAAGCGGACCATCGCCCGCAGGTCGTTCATACACGATGAAGTTCTGACGAAGACCGAAAGGCGAGCGCATGTAATGCACTCCCATTTCATTGCCGGGATAGAAGAGCTCATCGTCCGTCAGCAGCGCATCTCCGGCTTTCCAAGGGTGCAGATCGCCGTTCCGTTGGATGCCACGAACAGAGCAACGCACATCCATGCCCTGAGCGGTGTGGATGTGCTGGCCGTCGCCTTCGATCCCAGCGGTGCTTCCACCGGGCAGGCCAGCAAGACTGAACGCGTTCGGTGAGGTGGGTACGAAGCCGGTCGATGGTTCCCCTGCGCGAGCGGAAACAGCCACGAGCAGGGCGAAGCAGGCCTGTAGGAAGCCTCTTGGTGCTGCTCGGAAAGGGCGCATCAGGAACCGGGGAAAGAGGTCGAAATTACCCGAGGTGTGGGCGAGTTTTATGCGTATCCGCCCTGATACGCAGGTATTTTCGCCGGGTTCCCGATGGACCCCACGTTCCCTTCGATGAATGCCCGATCTCTGGCGGTCGTATCGGCCTTTTCGTTGTCCACAATGGTGCTCCGGGCCCAGGTTCCGGACAGCAGCCATACCGCGCTTTACCCAGGTCGCACGTGGGCCACGGCCGGGATCGGTGGTTCGCTGATCACCGGTTCCTTGATCGCACTGGACCAGGCCTGGTACAGCAAGTACGACCGTGTGCCGTTCCACTTCTTCGATGATGGCCTCGAATGGCGTGGCATGGACAAGGCCGGTCACCTCTTCGCCACCTACACCGTGGGCCGCTGGGGCTATGGCCTGCTGGGCTGGTGCGGCGTTCCGAGGAAGACGCGCATCTGGGCAGGTGGATCCCTCGGCTTGGCCTACCTCACCGCCGTAGAGTACTTGGACGGGCGAAGCGCGGCATGGGGCTTCAGTTGGTGGGACATGGGCGCGAACGTGGCAGGCAGCGGGCTGTTCATCGGCCAGGAACTCGCCTGGGGCGAGCAACGGATCGTGGTGAAGTACTCCGCTCATCTGACCGACTATGCGCCGCAACGCCCCGAAGTACTCGGTGACGGGTTAAGCGAGCGTATCCTCAAGGACTACAATGGCTGCACCTTTTGGACGTCGGTGAACCTGCGGTCCTTCGGTGCTCGCTCACTTCCGCCCTGGCTCAATGCGGCTGCCGGTTTCGGTGCGGAAGGCATGCTGCACGCTGACGGCGATCCCGGTTCCTACCAGCAGTTCTACCTCGCGCCGGACGTTTCGCTCACGCGCATCCCCACGAAGAGCCGTTTCCTGCGCACCGTGTTCTTCGCGCTGGACTGCATCAAGATCCCCGCACCTGCGCTGGAGTTCCGCAGCAACGGCAGTGTGGTCGGCCACTGGCTCTACTTCTGAAGCGAGCCTTCCAACAGCATGAGTTGCGCTTTCAGCACGGCGGCCACGGTCAGGCTGTCGCGGATCTCCCCGCGCATCACCATGCCATAGAGTTCGGCGAAAGGGACTTTGCGCAGTTCCAGCTCTTCATCGTGGTCGGGCTTCGGCGGAAAGAAGGTGAGGCCGCGCGCCACATAGATCACTGCGTGCTCATCACTGGCGCTGTTGCTCAGGTCCATGCGCAACAGTTCGGTCCACTCGCGCGCCTCGATGCCGGCTTCCTCCCTCAATTCACGCTTCGCGCTTTCGAGCGGTGGGATGTCACGCCGCCCGCCACCTTCAGGTATCTCCCAACTGTAGGCCTTTACCGGATAGCGGTATTGCCCGACGATCCAGGTGTTCAGTTCATCATCCAGCGGAAGGATACCGATGGCGATGTTCTTGAAGTGGATGACACCATAGATGCCCTGCGCGCCGCTGGGATCGAGAATGTCGTGATGGCTCACCGCGATCCACGGTGTCTCGTAGCGCAGCTCTTCCTTGAGCGTTCGCCAGGGTCCGCGTTCGATCATGGCCGCCGGTTGGCATCCAGCCGGAACTGGATGTCCATTTTCATGATGCTGCGCACGCGCTTTCCACCTTTGAGGGCAGGTCGCCAGGCCATCGAGCGGATCAAGCGCATCGCTTCGTCGTCACAACCTCCCCCCAGCGCTTCGGTGGCGCGCAGGTTGCTCACCGTTCCGCTCGTTTCCACCACGAATTCGAGCCCCACCTTGCCTTGGATGTCGCGGCGGCGCGCATCCTCCGGGTAGCGCAGGTTCGCGCCCAGGTAGGTGGGCAGCCCTCGAATGCCTTTCGGGATCAGCGGCACGGCCAGGCTGTCGGTCTGGCGATCCGTGTACAGTGTGAGCGTGGTATCCGCAGGAATGGATTCGAAGACCTTGGGTTCCGGCGCCGCGCCGCGCGGATGTGCCTTCATGTACTTCTTCACGCTGAAGGGCATCTCCAATTCATGCTCCTTGTCCAACGAGGAGCCACCCACCGACGCCGGATGCCAGCGGATCAACTTCGCCACGCGCAAGGCTTCCGCATCAACGTCCGGACGGATGGATCGGTTGACGTGCAGGTTACGCACCTCTCCATTGGACTGCACGATGAAGCCGATCTCCACGGTGCCGTCCACTGCCGCTTGCAGCGCCGCCTGCGGGAACTGGATCTCCTGCTCACACAACCACTTCACGGCCTGCGCGCCGCCGTAAGGCTCCGGTGGCATGAAGCTCTGAGCGTGCAGCGCACCGCTGAACAGTGCGGCGAGGAGGAAGTGCGGGTATCGGTGGAACATGGCCCGTAAATTTGCGACATGTCCGCCACGCCACGCATAGCACCGGGTGACCGTGTGAGCCTGCTCGATGAGGTGGGTGGTGGCGTCGTGCTGCGCCTCGTTGGCAGGGACCGTGCCGTGGTGCGCACCACCGATGGCTTCGAACTGGAGTACCCGATCAAGTCGCTGGTGCGCCGCGCGGACGACCACACCTACGTGGTGAGCGATCACCACGCGAAGCTCGTGGCCTCCAACGACCGGATGTACGAGCGCATCGATCGCGACAAGGGCAAGGGCGCTTCAGTGGCCAACGGTGGAAAAGCGCCGAAGGTGGTGGAGGACCCCAGCGTGATGGAGATCGATCTGCACCTGGAGAAGCTGGTGGAGAACGAACGGGAGTTCAGTGACGGCGAGAAGCTGCGGTTCCAACTGGACTACTTCGAGCGCATGCTGAACACCGCTATCCGTGAGCGCAAACGCCGCCTGGTGGTGATCCATGGTGTGGGGGAAGGGGTGCTGCGCGAGGAAGTGCGCAAGGCCCTGCAGTTCTATGAAGGTTGTCGTTTCGACGATGCCGACCCGCGGCGCTATGGTCATGGAGCCACAGCCATCGACATCGTTCACTACTGAAGGTTCATTGACATCCTGCGCACCGCTCCATCGCTCACCTTTTGCAGAAGGGTGGGAGGAAAGTCCGGGCAACACAGGGCACCGTGCTTCCTAACGGGAAGGGGTGCGGCTGGTGACGGCCGTGCCACGGAAAGTGCAACAGAGAGCAGACCGCCGATGGCCGCAAGGCACAGGCAAGGGTGAAAGGGTGGTGTAAGGGACCACCGCGCCACCAGTGATGTTGGCGGCATGGTAAACCCCACGGGTTGAAAGACCAAATAGGCCGGCCCACGTGCACCGCAAGGTGCAGCGTGGAAGAGCGGCCCGCTCCAAGCCGGCGGGTAGGTCGATCGAGGTGTTCCGCGAGGAGCATCCCAGATAAATGATGGGGCCCCGCAAGGGGAACAGAACCCGGCTTACAGGTGCGCAGGTACTTCCACGAGGGGCTCTGGCGTTATGGCCGGGGCCCTTCGCCTTTCCGAACGAATGTGAAGCGGAACGATCCTTGGAAAGGCCCGCGCCTACTTTCGCCACGATGAGGAGACTCGCGTTCTGCACCCTCGCCCTGCTCTCGTTGGCAGCGGCCGCCCAACAACAAGTGACCGTTCACGGCAAGGTGGAAGGCGGCGATGGCGAGAAGGTCTTCTATGACCTGATGATCGTGAACCGCCGATTACGCACCGGCACTTTCGGTAACGTCGACGGTTCCTTCACCGTGAACGCCTTCCGGAACGACACCTTGCTCATCGGCGCCGGTGGATACGTGACGCGCACCGTGCCGCTCACCGAATACACGGATGCCGAACTCGCCAGCTTGCGCGTGGTGTTGAGGCGGTGGGAGATCCAGTTGAAACCGGTGGCCGTGCTGCCCGAGCGCACGTTGCAGGAGATCCAGGCCGACATCGCCAAGCTGGGCTACAAGGAGAGCGACTACCGTGAAGCGGGCATCAATGCCTTGGAAAGCCCCATCACCTTCCTGTACCAAGAGTTCAGCCGCCGCGAACGCAGCAAACGCCTGGTGGCCGAACTGCGCAACGAGGACCGCAAGCGCGACCTGCTGCGTGAACTGTTGCGCAAATATGTGGAGTACGAGATCATCAACCTGAGCAACGAGAGCTTCGATGACTTCATCGATTTCTGCGCCGTGCCCGATGAGGTGATCAAGGGTTTGTCACAGTACGACTTCCTCATCTACGTGAAGAAGAAGTACGAACTGTACACCAGCCTCGGGCCTACGCGCACGCACTGATGCGTTGGGCGCTCGTCATCGGCTCCCTTTCCCCTGCGGTCGCCGCGAGCGCCCAAGTGGAAGCCGATACCATCGTGAACGTGTACGAGCTGGGTGAAGTGGTGGTGCACGGCGGTGCGCGCGGCCTGGCCATGGAAGGCTTCATCCGCCAGGTGATGGACGACACCACCTTCTACCATGCCTTCCTGAACACCAAGTACCACTCGCACCGCGTGAAGAGCGAACTGCGGGTGCGCGACAAGAAGAGTCGCGAGAGCGCCTACCTCTTCCGCGATGCGCACCTGTTGCGCGACGGAGCGAACGCCGAACTGGTGATCGACAGCGCGCGCGAGGAAGGCAGGTTGCGCGACAGGGGAGGTGACATGCGCTTCCTCACCGCGGAGATGTACGACGATGTCTTCTTTCCGAAAGGGAAGTTCCGCGCGAGCAACCGCATCGCTGCCCGACAGCACGAGATCAGCCACGAAAGCCGCTTCGACAAGTACAAGAGCGAACTGAAGAAGTTCATGTTCAACCCAGGGCAGGAGATCGCCAGCGTGCCCTTCATCGGTGACAAGCTCGCGCTGTTCGACAGCACGATGACGCCCTTCTATGACTTCAGCGTTGATGTCTCCTTCCGCGCCGGCAGACCTTGTTGGCTCTTCAGCGCCGTGGCGAAGGACAGCATCGACGGTGATGAGGCGGACGAGGACGATACCGTGATCAAGCGCATGCTCACCTGGTTCGATCAACGCTCCATGCAGGTGGTGGCGCGCGAGTACCGCATCGCCCATGCGAGCCTGCTGCTGGACTTCGACATCACCATCAAGGTGGAGAACACGCTCGAACCGGGCGACCTCGTTCCGCTACGCGTGGACTACGACGGCGATTGGGACATCCCCTTCAAGAAGCGGGAGCTGATCCGGTTCTACCTGCTCTTCAGCGATTGGAGGGTTGCTCACTGATCGCTTGATGTCGGCCGCCCGATCCTTCGCAACGGTAGTTCCCGCTGCGCGCTGATCACCAGCGGCACCTGTTCCACCACGGTCACGTTCGGGTCCAGGCCGAAGGCTTCGCGATCGCTGAGGGCGAGCTGCTTCAGCGCGTAGTAGGCATCCAGGATCATGTCCTTGCGGAAGTTGAACTCGTTCTCCACGCTGAGCACACGCTCGGTGAGCACGTAGCAGATGTCCGTGTGGAAGTCGCCTTTCTTGATGCTCTCGTACTTGCTGCGGAACTCCAGTTCGTGGTCGGCGTCCAGGTCCTCCAGCACGCGACGGAAGAGCATGTTGATGCGCGCTTGCACGCGGAAGCCGAGGTCGAAGTCCACGCGGATCACCTTGTCGTCGATGAGTTCCTGCACGCGGTAGTCCATGGTGTAGGGTGCATCGGTATAGTTCACGTGCACGAACCAGTAGATGTCCGCGCGCTTCACCTTGCGGGCGAGGATGCTGTCCACGATCTGCTTCTCCACGTTGCGCGGGCTGTCGGCCTTGGTGAGGTAGACCAGGTGCGTGGCGAACTTCGGTATGTCGCGGTCGTCGCTCAGTTCACGGAAGGCCTGGGCGTACTTCGCCAAGGGCATGAACTCGATGAAGCGGTTGGTGATCTTGCGTGCGCGGTACCACACGTACATCACGCCCACGAGCGAGAGCACGCTGAGCACGAACCAGGGGCGTTGCGCGATCTTCAACGCATTGGCAACGAAGTAGGCGCCTTCCACCGTGAGGAACAGGCCCATGATCGGCAACACCGCCAGCAGGTGCCATTTCCGTACGAAGCGCAAGTAACCGAAGATGAGCGTGGTGGTCATCAGCATGGCGATCACGATGAAGAAGCCGTAGGCCGCTTCCATGCGACCGCTCTCGCGGAAAATGAACATCACCGCCAGGCAGCCCATCCAGAGCATCCAGTTCACACTGGGTATGTAGATCTGGCCGCGCACCACGGTGGGGAACTTCACCCGCACCCGCGGCCAGAAGTTCAGTTGGATCGCCTCACTGATCAAGGTGAACGAGCCGCTGATGAGCGCCTGGCTGGCGATGATGGCGGCTGCCGTTGCGATCACCACACCGATGAGCAGGAACCAATGCGGCATCAATGCATAGAACGGGTTCACACCGTCGAGCTGCTCGCCAGCATGACCGAGCATCCACGCGCCCTGTCCCATGTAGTTGATCACCAGCGCGATCTTCACGTAGATCCAGCTCACCTGGATGTTCTGCCGGCCGCAGTGGCCCAGGTCACTGTACAGGGCTTCCGCACCGGTGGTGCACAGGAACACCGCGCCGAGTATCCAGAAGCCGCCGGGGTATTCCACCAGTAATTGATAGGCGTACCATGGGTTGAGGCAGTGCAGCACGTGCGGCATGTGCGCCACCTGCACCAGACCGAGCACCAGCAACATGGTGAACCACACGAGCATGATGGGACCGAAGGCGAAGCCCACCACCTTGGTGCCGAAGCGTTGGAAGAAGAAGAGCAGCGAAAGGATCACGATCACGATCGTCATCGTGGTGGCGTTGCCCGGCGCGATGATGCCCTCGAACGCTTTCACACCACCGAGCCCTTCCACCGCTGAACTGACGGAGATGGGCGGGGTGATGATGCCATCGGCCATGAGCGTGGCGGCACCGAGAATGGTGGGCAGGTAGATCCACTTCGCATAGCGGCGCACCAAGGCGTAGAGCGAGAAGATGCCGCCTTCACCGCGGTTGTCAGCCCGCAAGGTGAGCAGGATGTACTTGAAGGTGGTCTGTATCGTCAGCGTCCAGAACACGCAGCTGATGCCGCCGAGCACCAGCGTCTCGCTGATCGCGCGATCGTCGGCAATGGCCTTCATCACATACAGCGGCGAGGTGCCGATGTCGCCGTAGATGATACCGAGCGTGACGAGCAGGCCCGCGATGGACAGCGGATGCGCGTGATGGGTCTGTTTGTCGGAAGAAGCGGTCATGCAGCAGGAGCGGAAGGGAAGCGCAGGGTGAAGGATGCGCCGTCGGTGGTGCTTTCCAAGGTGATGGAGCCGCCCATGGCGCGCATGAACTCGCGCGCGATGGAAAGCCCCAGACCCGTGCCTTTCGGGTCGCCGGACGGGGCGAAGCGGTCGAACAAGGAGGCACGCCGCGCTTCGGGTATGCCGGGGCCTTGGTCGGTCACGGTGACGGCGAGCATGCCGTTGTCGTTCACCGAACCGATGGAGACCAGGCCTCCTTCGGGTGAGTGGCGGACGGCGTTGGAGAGCAGGTTCACCAGCACCCACACCGCTTTGTCGGGATCCACATGCGCGCGTTGCGGGCCGTTCACGCGCAGGTCGAAGCGGACATTCTTCTGCACCGCACTGGAACGCACGCTGTCCATGGCCGCCTGGATCACGTCAAGCAGCGAGGTGTCGGTGACGCGCAGGCGGATGTGGCCGCTCTCGGCTTGTGCCATGTCCAGCAGTTCGCCCACGATGCGCACCAGCCGCTGATGGTCCTTGCGCAGGTCGCTCAGGATGGCGCGTTGCTGTTCGTTCAACGGCGAGCCTTCGCGTTCGAGCAAGGTGAGTCCGATGTCGCTCGATGCGAGCGGTGTCTTCAGTTCGTGACTGATCGTGGCCAGGAAATCCGTCTTCGCGCGATCGCGTTCCTGGAAACGCGTGATGTCCTGCACCATGTACAGCGTGCCCAGCGCGCCCTTCGCGCCGGTGATGGCGAAGGCGCCCGGCAACAGGTAGTGTTGGTCGTGTTCGATCACCCTTCCTTTCTCCGCCTGCAGCACGGCCTTCCACAGCGTGTTCCGTTCCGCTACTTCCTGCGCGCTGTGCCCCACGATGCGTTCTTCGTTCACCCCGAGCAGGTCCAGAGCCTGCTGGTTGGCGAAGAGCACGGTGCCGTTGTTGTCCACACCGATGCTCGCATCCTTCAATGTATTGATCACCGCTTCGGCGCGGCTCTTCTCCGTCATCAACCGCGCGAGGTTGCTGTTGTCGTAGCGCTCCAGTTCGGCGGCCATGCGGTTGAAGCCCATCGCCAGTTCATCCAGCTCGCGCAGGCGGAAGGGCGGTATGCGGTGGCGGTAGTTGTGCGCGGCGAGTTCCTGCACCGCTTCCTTCAAGCGTACGATGGGTGCCGCCATCACCGTGGGAAAGGCCACACTGAAACCGAGGCCGATCAGGGTGATGAGCACCGCCAGCAGGAAGAGCCAGAAGAGCGCGTGACCGCTGTTCACCTTCGCTGCTTCGCTCTTGCGCGCGATGGCTTTCAGGTTCAGGTCCAACAGCGCGTTCAGGTCACGGTGCAGCGCGTGCGCATCGTTCGTGGTACATGCTCGCCAGGCTTCGAAGTCGGTGCGCAACCGTGCGGTCAGGGCCTGTTCACCTTCCTCGGTGATGTTCCGTTCCTGCGCGCGCAGCAGGCTGTCGATGCCGGTGATCGAGGCCGCGCGTTCCGCCGTGTCCCGCTCCAGTTCGGTCTGCATGCCCTGGATGTGGCGTACGCTGTCGTAATTGTCCGCCAGCACCGCCTTGGCCTCATCGTCCACGGCGATCAGGTAGTACAGGCCCAGCACCACGCTCAGCATCATCAGCGCGAAGAGGAAGAGCGATCCGAGGGTGAGCCGTGTGCGGATGCTGGGTGACATGGGGCTTGGAAGCAGCGCGTGCGGTGGTCAGAAGCGCACGATCATGGAAAGGATGATGCGGTCCTCGTCCTTCACCAGGTCCGCCACGTAACCCGTGGGGTCCCCTATGGGCGCGTTCCAACCGTTGGGCGAAGTAACGCCGCCACGGCCGCTGAAGTAGGGCACATTGGTATGACGGGTCACGTACTCCAGGCCAACGGTCATCTGCTCGTTCGGCATGAATTGCACGCAGGTGCTCGCGTCCCAGCCTTCGAAGGGGTCGCCCGGGTTCTGCGTGAGTACCGCGTTCCCGGTGGGCAGCAGCGCCAGGTAGCGGCCCGGATTGTTGATGTAACCACCACCGAAGGTCCACGCCCAATGCTCATGCTGGCCCAGCCAGAAGCGGTTGTAGAACATGCCGCTGAGGAAGTGCTGTGCCGGTTTCGCGCTGTCGCCACCGAAGGGCACCACGCCACCGCCGTTCTCGAAGCCGAGGTCCGCCGTGAAGGAGAAGGCCGCTTTCGGCACCAGCCCCGGCTGTTTGTTGCGGTAGCGCAGCACCACGCTGTTGTCGCTGTGGAACCGGAAGCGCTCGGGCATGTTCGGCGTGTCATACCCTCCGTAGGCACTGGCCAGCACGCTGATCCATTCCTGCGGACGCCATTGCAGTTGCACACCTGCGCCCGGCGCGTCGTTGAACATCGCATAGGTCTGCCAGCCGTTGATCAGCCAGTACTCCAGTTTCAACTTGGCGGTGGGGAAGGTCTGCACGCGCACGCCCGTGAAGAACCACGGCGTGTTGTCACTGGTGAAGGAGGGCTGGTAGTTCCAGTTCTCGAAGTTGTTGTAGCTCAACAGGCCCACGTAGCTCTTGAAGAGACCCACATCCAGGTTCGCGCCGTGGCCCTTCTTGAAGTGCATGCCCGCATAGGCTTCCGTTACGAAGCGCAACGCGGTATACAGGTCGTACTGCCCGCGCAGCGGTGTGTTGTCGTTGCGCGGCACGCCCGTGGCGCGTGACCCGAACTGCAGCATGAGCTTGCCGCGCGCACCGCTCGCCGGATCATGGAACTCACCGCCCGCTTCGATGTAGCTCAGGTTGAGCTCGTTGCTGCGGAAGGTGGCCGTGCTGCCACTGTTGGTGTGATCGATGGGGCGGTGGAAGGAGTAGTTGTAGTTGAGATCGAGCGTGAAGCCACCGGTGAAGTACTTCGAATCCAGCAGCGCCTTGTGCTGCCGGTTGTTGCCCTGCACCCAGGTGAAGTCGCCCCACGCGAAAGGTTCGGCATGTGCGCTGTCCTCTTGCGCGTGAAGGTGACCGCTGAGGACGATGAACAATGAGGCGAGGGGGTACAGGGAACGCATGGTCGGGTGGCTCGCACCGCGCAAGCGAAGCGGATGCCGGAACGGAAGCGATGATGGAATGGCGCGTGCCGGCGAGGTTTTCCAGCGTGAACAGGTCACAGGGTCCACTGAACGGCCCTTCGGAAATGGAAGGGTGGATCACCGGAACGGAAGGGGTAGGAGCGGAGTGATGCCTAGCTTTGGCGGATCATGGGATCCAGAAAGCTGAAGGGCGTCCGACTGCTTACCGATGAAACGGATCACCGGCGTTACGTGCAGATCGACCTGAAGACCCTCGCCAGTGAACCTGAAGCAGTGGAAGAATACCTGGACGGGTTGATCGCCGAGTCCCGTCGCGCTGAGCCCAGCGTTCCACACGAACAGGTGATGAAGGCGCTTTATAAGCGAGCGAAACGAAAGTGAGTTACCGTATCGAATGGTCGCGCGGTGCGGTGCGTGAGTTCAGAGCTCTTCCAGTTGAATTCTCTTTGCGTATCGGTGCGGCTGTCACCAAGCTTTCCGACAACCCTCGACCGATCGGGTCAAAGAAATTGACCGGTCATACCGATCTGTGGCGCATCCGCATCGGCCAGTATCGGGTGATCTACTTCGTGGCCGACACGATCCGTCTTGTCCGTAGCGAGAGGGTGTCGCACCGGAAGGATGTGTATCGCTAGGCTTCCCACTTCTTCACCTTCGCATACAAGGTCGTCAACCCAATGCCCAGCAGCTCGGCGGCCAACGTCTTGTTCCCTCCGGTCTGCGCCAGCACCCGGCGGATGTGTTCCCGCTCCACGCTCTCCAGGTCGAAGGCAGGTGCCGCATGGGCTGGCTCCGCGCTTTGCAGTTCCAGCGGAAGGGAGGCCAGGTCCAGCAGCGGGCCTTCGCACAGGATGCAGGCGCGTTCGATCACGTTGCGCAGTTCGCGCACATGCCCTGGCCACGCATACGCCTGCAAGCGCTCACGCACGGCCTCGTCCATGCCCGTGATGGGCTTCTTCAACCGCACCGCACCGCGTTGGATGAACTCGTGCGCCAGCAGCGGGATGTCGCTCTTGCGCTCCGCCAGGCCCGGCAATCGGATGGCGAAACCCGACAACCGGTAGTACAGGTCCTCGCGGAAGCGGCCTTCTTGCACCTCGTGTTTCAGGTCGCGGTGCGTGGCCGTTATCCAGCGCACGTCGGCTTTCTGTGAGCGCGTGTCGCCCACGGGCAGGTAATCCCCCGTTTCCAGCACGCGCAACAGTTTCGCTTGCAAGGGCAGGGTCAGTTCGCCGATCTCGTCCAGGAACAAGGTGCCGCCTTTCGCCGCGGCGATCAGGCCTTTCTTGTCCTTGATCGCACCGGTGAAGGCACCCGCCACATGCCCGAAAAGCTCGCTCTCCAGCAGCTCCCCGCTGATCGTCGCGCTGTTCACCGCTACGAAGGCGTGGTCACGCTGCGCGCTGGCCGCATGGATCGCTTGGGCGAACACTTCCTTGCCCGTGCCGGTGGCGCCGTGCAGCAGCACCGTCGCTTCCGTGGGCGCCACCTTGCGCGCCAGGTCGATCGCCTGTTGTATCGCAGTACTGCGGCCGGTGATCGTTTCGAACGTACGCGCCGTTGGCGTGCGTGCCGCCTGGTGTTGCTGGCGCGAACGCTCCACCGCCTCCGCCACCGTGGGCAGCAGCTTCGCGTTGTCATCCCCTTTCACCAGGTATTGGAACGCGCCGTTGCGCATGGCCTGTACGGCGTCGTGTATGGTGCCGAAGGCGGTGAGCACGATCACCTCCGCATCGGGTCGTTGCGCTTTGATCGCCCGCGTCAGTTCCACGCCGTTCGCGTCCGGCAACCGCACATCGCACAGCACGGCATCGAAGGGCTGGGCCTTCAGCCGCTTCATGCCCTGCGCGCCGTCCTCGGCCGTTGTCACGGCATAGCGCTCGCCCTCGAACAGCCGCTGCAGCATGTTGCGCAGCTGCGGCTCGTCGTCGATGATCAGCAGGCGGGCCGGTGTGGTCATGGGCCGAAAGTTCGGAAGAAGGGAAGGAGCGGGGCCCGCTGTTCTCCCCTCCCAGCGGCGTGGCTCGGCCCGGCGAGCCGCATCGCCGCGTAACACAGGGAGGGGCAGGGGGAGGGTTCAACTCAGTGCTGAACCACCGCCGCTCGGCTCAACCGCTGATACCCTGATCCGCCGAGTGGCGTGCTCATCACAGCGCCTCCGGCGCTCGCTGGTATCTTTCGGTGAATGAGCGAGTACCTCAAAGCGCATAAGTAAGGGGCCAGCTATTTCTGCACGCTCACTGTGGTGGGTTGGGCGGATGTGTTCACCCGCAGGCGGAACGCCGAAGTGATCATCAGCAGTCTCGACCATTGCCAGAAGGAGAAGAAGCTCGAAGTGTTCGCCTATGCGATCATGCCCAGCCATGTGCATCTGATAGCGCGTGTGCAGGAGGGCCGGTTGGCTGATGTGCTGCGTGACCTGAAGAGCTTCACGGCGAAGAAGCTGTTGGATATGATCGCGAACGAACCAGGTGAAAGCCGCAAGGAATGGTTGATGCGGCTTTTCCGCGAGGCTGCCATGACCACGGAGCAGAACCAGCACTTGATGTTCTGGCAGAAGGACAACCGCCCCATCGAGATAGGCTACCATGCCATGTTCCTTCAGAAAGTGGAGTACATACACAACAACCCTGTTGAGCAAGGGTTGGTCACGCTACCGGAACATTATGCGTGGAGCAGCGCGCATCCGGAACAACGACTGGCACTCTCCCCGTGGTGATGCGGTGACGGCCAGAGGCCGACCTGTCACGCGCCACTCGGCATTCCCTCGCAGATACTGCTGAGCCGAGCGGCGGAGGGGGGTGCGGATGGTATCTTGGTCAGCACGGTCAAATTCATCAGCCTGCGCTAAGGAATGAAGCGAACAACGGCCATCGCCGTTCTTGTGATCCTGTTGCAAGGGTTTGCCGCATGGCAGACTCTTGCAACAGCACAAGGCTTCAATGTGCGCCATGATCTGTACGGCTGGCAGCAGCCGCGCACCGCATACAGCATTGAGCAGAACAGCGTTGGGGAGTTCATTGCGTTCGCCAATGGACCATGGCTCGATACTGCGACCATGCTTACCTACAGTTCGGTCTGTGGCTTAGAACGGTTCTCTCCCTTAGGGGGCTTTGTTTCCGAGGATACGGTCTTCCTCAACTTGCAAGCCAGCTATGTGGGTTGGTCGAATTGTTCTACAACATTACCCGACGGACGCATTGTGGTTTCAGGCGGTGTAACGGATGGGCCAGATACCAATAAAACGGCCATCTATTGGTTCTCACCCTCAGGGGTACTTCTCAACATCACGCAGATCATTCCCAACTCACAATCATGGATCACATACCAACATAAGAACACACCTGACGGTGGCTTTATACTTACAGGCGTGACCGATGCCACTGGCTATCAAGACATCTTCCTCTTGAAGACCGACAGCTTGGGCAACGTGCAATGGTGGCAGACCTACGGGCATCCTACGCGTGCGGATTATGCGACAAGCATTGATCTAGCTCCCGATGGTGGATACTACATTGGCGGCTCCTACCCTCAAACGGTCTCAAAGAACATCCAGTGGCTTCTGCATACCGATAGCCTCGGCGTTTTGCAATGGCAGGTCTTCCCCGGTGGTTTGCAAGATGTGGACTATGTGTACGGCGAGTATGTACTCTCGACAATGGATAACCATATCGTGTGAGCCAGTGGCTTGTTCAGCGGAGGCATCGACCAGGAGACCTGGCCCCAGTTGGTTAAGTTGGATAGTGCTGGCAATGAGATCTGGAACAAGACCTACGGGTTCGCATTTTTCGCCACTGGTTTTTTCGCCGTGGCAGAGGTACCCAGCACTCACGACCTGATCGCGTGTGGTCAGCGCGATTACGTTAACGGTATGGGCATTCCCTACAGTATGGGCATGCTGCTCCGTGCAAGCAGCCAAGGTGATAGCCTGTGGATGCGCGAATACGCCTACTACGACAGTACGGTCTCCGATTGCGCAGGCACTTTGCGCGATGTGCAGCCCACCCCAGACGGCGGCTTCGTAACAGTGGGAGCGGCCTATGGTGCGATCGATGGGAACAACCCGCCGGGCCTGAGCCAGGATATATGGGTGGTGAAGGTGGACAGCCTGGGCTGCATCGAGCCGGGGTGTGACATACCGCTAGGCATCACCACTCAGATCACCAACTTGAAGGACGCGCTGAGCGTAGCGCCCAACCCGGTAGCCTCAGGAGCCGAGACCGCCGTGCGCATCGCATTGCCCGCAGCGTTGCGCAAGGATCCGTTGCGCCTGAGCGTGGTAAACGCCAACGGCCAGCTGGTGGCCGAAGCGCAACTGCCGCCCAACGCGGTCACCTTCACGCTCACCACCGCACGGTACGCCAGTGGCCTCTACCACCTGCACCTGACCAGCGGCAGCACGTGGGTCAGTGGCGCGAAGCTGGTGGTGGAATGATGGCCTTGTCACACTGAGGGCAGACGAAGTGTCCCCTCCCAGCGGCGTGGCTCGGCCCCGCGAGCCGCATCGCCGCGCAACACAGGGAGGGATAGGGGTGGGTTCACTTCAGTGGCGGCATCGCGGGGGGAGAACGCCTTGCGTGCGGATGGTATCTTGGTGGGCACCAGCAAGCTCATAAGCTTGCGCTAACGATACAGATGAAGCCCGCAAGGTTGCTTCTTGTGTTCCTCTTGCACGGGTCTACCGCATGGTGGACCTGTGCAAGAGCACAGGGCTTCAACAAGCGCTTCGATCCGATCGTGCCCGGCGGCGCGCAGTTCGCGTGGGGCGTTGAACAGAAGGCGAATGGTGATATCGTGATCTTCCACAACCAACCGTATATCGAACCGCCCAACTTCTATTACAACTCGCGGATGGGATCGTTGGTGTTGACCCCTTCGGGGGATACGCTGCTCACGACATTGATGAATACCCCATACCGGGATGCATATCCCGGATGGTCCAATCCCACCGTTCGGTTGCCCGATGGTCGATTCGCGGGGGGGGGGGCACGGAGGACACAGCGGGGGTCTATCGTTCTCTACTGTACATATTCGATCAGAACGGTGTTCCTCAGAGCCATGTGGAGATCCAACCCACCGACGATGCTTGGATAACTTACCAGTTGAAAAATACTCCGGATGGTGGATTCATCCTCACGGGTGTTACTACCGTCACGGGTTTTCAGGACATCTTTCTTCTGAAGACCGACAGTACGGGTCAGGTGCAATGGTGGCACACCTACGGGCACCCCACCCGTTCGGACTATTCGTCGAGTGTGGATCTGGCTCCGGATGGTGGATACTATATCGGGGGGTTCTACCCACAAACGGCAAGCAAATACACGCAATGGGTGGTTCACACCGATAGTGCCGGTGCAGTGAAATGGCAGGTCTTTCCCGGCTTATTGCAGGACGGTGATTACACCTTCAACGCTTCGGTGCTTAGCACTCAAGATTCCGCCTTGGTCTTCGCTGATGGGCTGTATGATGGCAGCCCGAATAATCATACGATCCCCCAACTTGTCAAGCTGGATACGGCCGGCAACGAATTATGGAACAAGACCTATGGTGAGGCGGAGTTCGGTGCAGGCTTCTTCTCGGTTGCCGAAGTCCCCCCGACTGGCGATCTGATCGCTTGCGGGCAGAAGTGGTATGAAACGGATGGAGGCTTCCCCTACCGCAAGGGCATTCTGTTGCGAGCGAACAGCGATGGCGATAGTCTCTGGATGCGGGAGTACCTCTACTACGATAGCGTGATGACCGACGGGCAAGGCGACTTCCGAGATGTGCAACCCACATCGGATGGAGGTTTTGTTGCGGTGGGTGAGGTAGGTGGGAGTATCAGCGGCAACAATCCTCCCAATGCGAGTTGGGATGTATGGGTGGTGAAGGTGGACAGCCTGGGGTGCATCGAGCCGGGATGCAACGAGATCCCACTGGGCATCACCACGCAGATCACCAACTTGAAGGACGCGTTGAGCGTAGCGCCCAACCCGGTAGCCTCCGGAGCCGAGACCACCGTGCGCATCACGCTGCCTGCCGCACTGCGCAAGGATCCGTTGCGCCTGAGCGTGGTAAGCGCCAACGGCCAGCTGGTGGCCGAAGCGCAACTGCCGCCCAACGCGGTCACCTTCACACTCACCACCGCACGGTACGCCAGCGGCCTCTACCACCTGCACCTTACCAGCGGCAGCACCTGGGTCAGTGGCGCGAAGCTGGTGGTGGAATGATGGCCTTGTCACACTGAACGCGGACGAAGTCTCCCCTCCCAGCGGCGTGGCTCGGCCCCGCGAGCCGCATCGCCGCGCAACACAGGGAGGGGTAGGGGTGGGTTCAATTCAATGCTGTGCAGCGAAGACAACGGCTTCCATGAGCCTTGAGATGCTTTCGAGGACATGCGCCGTTCTCCCCTCCCAGCGGCGTGGCTCGGCCCTGCGAGCCGCATCGCCGCGTAACACAGGGAGGGGCAGGGGAGGGTTCAACACTACTTTGCGAACACTACGCGCCATGGGAACCTTCCACGACAAGCCCGAACTGCGCGAAGTGCGTCGGTCCTTGCGCCGCGAGAGCACCCCGAGCGAGGCGCTGCTGTGGCTGCGAATTCAGAAGAAGCAAGTGCAAGGTCGCCGCTTCAGGAGGCAACACAGCATTGGCCCCTTCGTGGTGGACTTTTATTGCCCCTCGGAGCGCCTGGCCATCGAACTGGACGGCAGCTTGCATGACAACGCCATCACCGCCGGTAATGATCAAGCGCGCCAGGAGTACTTGCTTTCACAAGGCATTCGGGTGATCAGGTTCGACAACAAGACCATTGCCGACGACTTGGAAGGAGTGGTGGATGTGATCATACGAAGCTTCCGATCCTGATGGAACCCTCCCCAACCCCTCCCTGTGCCTGGCGAGCTGCTGTGGCGGCATCGCGGGAGGGGAGAACGCCTTGCGCGCGCATTCGGTGCTTCGGTTCGATAAAAGGCCATCGCCGACGACTTGGAAGGAGTGGTGGATGTGATCATGCGAAGTTTCCGATCATGATGGAACCCTCCCCAACCCCTCCCTGAGCCTGGCGAGCCGCTGTGGCGGCATCGCGGGAGGGGAGAACGCCTTGCGTGCGGATTCGGGTGCTTCGGTTCGACAACAAGGCCATTACCGATGACCTGGAAGGAGTAGTGGATGTGATCATGCGAAGTTTCCGATCCTAATGGAACCCTCCCCAACCCCTCCCTGTGCCTGGCGAGCCGCTGTGGCGGCATCGCGGGAGGGGAGAACGCCTTGCGTGCGCATTCGGGTGCTTCGGTTCGACAACCAGGCCATCGCCGATGACCTGGAAGGAGTAGTGGATGTGATCATACGAAGCTTCCGATCCTGATGGAACCCTCCCCCAACCCCTCCCTGAGCCTGGCGAGCCGCTGTGGCGGCATCGCGGGAGGGGAGAACGCCTTGGGCGCGGATGATGTGGTGGGCACCTATAAGCTCGTATCCCTGGAGTGGGTCCGGGTGTGGCCTCAGTGTATCCCCTTCGCCGCCAGGTAACGCTCGGCATCCAGGGCGGCCATGCAGCCCGTACCGGCACTGGTGATCGCTTGGCGGTACACCTTGTCCGCCGCATCACCCGCTACGAACACGCCGGGCACGTTCGTGTGCGTGCTGTCCGCCTTGTGCTTCAGGTAGCCGGCATCGTCCATCTCCAGCCAGCCTTGGAAAAGATCGGTCGCGGGCTTGTGACCGATGGCCACGAAGAGGCCGGTAACGTCCAGCTTGCGTTCCTCGCGCGTGCGGTTGTTCACCACGACCAAGCCTTCCACGGCGTGCTCACCCAGTACATCCTGCACTTCGGTATTGAAGAGCACCTCGATGTTGGGCGTGTTCTGCACGCGGTGCACCATGGCTTTGCTGGCGCGGAACTCGTCCTTCCGCACGAGCATGTACACCTTCGGGCACAGCTTGGCCAGGTAGGTCGCTTCCTCGCAGGCGGTATCACCCGCGCCCACGAGCGCAACGGTCTGCCCGCGGAAGAAGAAGCCATCGCACACGGCGCAGGCGGTCACGCCACCGCCCACATCACGCAGGCGCAGTTCGTTCGGCAGGCCCAGCCACTTCGCGCTGGCACCGGTGGAAATGATCACCGCATCCGCATGGATCTCCGTTTTCTCGTCCACCCACACCTTGTGCACGGGGCCGGTCAGGTCCACCTTGGTCACCCAGCCGCTGCGGATGTCCGTTTCGAACCGCTTGGCCTGCGCCTTCAGGTCCTCCATCATCTCCGGACCGCTACGCCCGTTCGGGTAGCCGGGGTAGTTGTCCACCTCGGTGGTCTGCGTCAACTGGCCGCCGGGCAGGGGGCCTTCGTACAGCACGGGTTTCAGGTCGGCGCGCGCAGCGTAGATGGCGGCGGAGTAACCTGCGGGGCCCGATCCGATGATCAGGCACTTGACATGTTCGGGGGCGGCGCTCATGCGTGGAAAAGGGGCCGCGAATGTAGCCGGTGAGCGGGCGTTACGAACCTGCGATCGACAGGTGGACGAAGAGGAGGAGTGAGCGAAGTGTGGGAGTCCGATATCCCGTTCCCCACAGGCTCCCTACTGGCAGATCAGCGTGTCGATGCTTGACGCCCAACCTGCCCACACGCCCAGTCCGTTGGTGATGTTCGAGCGCGCGTTGGCCGGGCTGCTGAACAGATCGCCGGTGCTCACCACGTTCGATTCGTAGCTGTTGTAGAACTCCTGCTCCTTGGGGCCGATGCTGATGAAACGCACCAGCACCGTATCGCCCACCTTGAACTTGCCGCGTTCTTCGTTGTCGTCCTCCTCGTTGTCGCTGTACACCTGGCGGCCGCGGCCACGGAAGAAGTCCAACGACAAGCCATTGATGTACTTGTCCGGGAAGGAGGAACCGATGGCGGCCGTGAAGGTCGGGTCCTCATCGCGCCCATTGGAGCGCTTGCTGATGCGGCGCGTCATGAAACGGTAGGCGTTGCCTATGGTGTCCGGGTCCGTGAGGCGTGCCCACGCATAGCCCAGCGTGTCATCGTTCTCGTCCTGCTGCGCCAGCTTGAACCACGTGCTGTCCAGCGGCACCGGATACGGCACTCCGGTAACAGCGCTCACGCTCTTGCCTTCCGCGGTGATGTTCAACCGATAGGTGCGTCCCACCTCACCGTTCAGGCTGCCGTCCACCTTCGTGTAGAAATGGATGCCAGCGAAGCTCACCAGCGCTGGTTCCAGGCCGATGAGGCCCGCCGCGTCGATGAGCAGTTCCGGAGGGATGCTCGCGCCCCACACCTCGTCCAGCTGCACAGGCCCGTTCCCGGCATCGATGGTCACCGTGGCGCCTTGCACGAACATGCCGAGCAGGCTGCTGTAATCCGTCGCGTCGAAGTAGCCCTGCGAGCGCGTAAGGATCACGATGGGCGCCTGGCCCGCTTCGATGGTCCCGTTCACCACCAGCTTGGGGTCTTCATAGGGCAGGTCTACTTGGATCTCCTTCTCGCAACCGGAAAGGAGCACGGCCAGCGTGGCGAACAGTAGGAGAGCAGGTCGGATGGGGGAGCGCATCAGAACTTGAAATTCCAGGTGATGGAGGGAAGGATGGAGAAGAGCGAGACCTGCTTGGCGGTCACCTTCAGGTCGCCACCGGCCACGGTACCGGAATCATCGAAGTAGATGAAGTAGGGGTTCGCCCGGTTGTACACGTTGTAGATGCCCAGCGTCCAACTGCTCTGCCACTTGCGCTTCACGGTTGTCACTTCACCGGTCTGCGGATCGCGCACCTGCTTCGTGTCGCGGTTCTTCAGTGTGACAGCGATGTCCAGGCGATGGTAGGGATCCATGCGGTAGCCGTTGCGCTGGGTGTACTGGCTCACGATGCGGCCTTCCACGAAGTAGCGTTGCAAGGGCAGGGTTACGGCCTGTCCGGTGCTGTACACGAAGGTGGCGCCGAAGCTCCAGCGTTTGTTCAGTTCGTAGGAAGCCACCACGCTCAGGTCGTGCGTGCGGTCCCAGCGGCTGGGGAACTCCTCACCCTTGTTGATGTCAGGGAACTTGCGCATGGTGCGGCTCCAGGTGTAGCCCACCCAGCCGTTCAGCTTGCCGGTGCGCTTCTTCACGAAGAACTCCGCGCCATAGCTGTAGCCATTGCCGAACACGAGCTGTGCGTCGTAGTTCGTGTTGCCGTTGTCCTGCGGTTGCGCACCTTCCTTGTACTCCACCAGGTTGGCCATGTCCTTGTAGTACACCTCCACACTGGTCTCGTAGGTGTGCTCCTTGAAGTCACGGAAGTAGCCTGCCGCGTACTGCGTACCGATCTGCGGTTTCACGTTGCTGCCGCTGGGTATCCACACATCGGTCGGCAGGGCGATGCTGCTGAAGCTGGCCAGGTGCACGTATTGCAGGTTGCGGTTGTAGCTGGCCTTGAAGCTGCTGCGGTCGTTCATGCGGTAGCGCAGACTCAGCCGCGGTTCCAGGCCGGTGTAGGCGGCCACTTTCTGCCCAGCGGCGTAGTTGATGGTCTCTCCGGTGGACTTCCCTTCGGAGTCGAGTATGTACTGGCGGAATTCGCCCACGTGTTGGAACATGGTGAAGCGTAACCCACCGTTCACACGCAACTGGTCGGTGATGTCGAACTCGTCCAGCACGTACACCGCCGCTTCGTGCGCGAGCAGCTTGCTCGGCTGGTCGATGTCGAACTGCGTGTCCCCGCTCTGCACCGCCACCGTGCTGGGCGTGTAGGTATGGTAGATGTACTGCCCACCGTACTTGATGCTGTGGCGCACGTTCGGGTACTGGCTCAGGTCCACCTTCAACCCCAGGTCCTTGATGCCGCTGAAGAGCGAGAAGGAGAACTGGTCACGCGCCCCGGAGAAGGTGAACTGGTAGTCGCTGTAAGTGGCCGTGGTGTTCATGAACAGCTTCGGGCTGAACACGTGGTTCCACCGTGCGCTCACCGTTGCATTGCCCCAGGGTATGTTGAATTTCGGGTCGCCCGGATCGGTGCCGCCGAAGTCGAACACGTCGCGCCCGAAGTAGCCGCTCAGGTACAAACGATCCTTGTCGCTGAAGCGGTAGTTGGCCTTCGCGTTCAGGTCGTAGAAGTAGTAGCCGGTACCGCCGAAGTTCTTGTTGTCCTTCAGGAACGGTTTGGTGAGCACATCGATATACGTGCGGCGACCGCTGACGATGAAGGAGCTGCGGTCCTTGATCAGCGGACCTTCCAAGGTGAGGCGGGAACTGATAAGGCCGATGCCGCCCTGCCCGTGGAACTGCTGGTCGTTGCCTTCCTTCATGGTGATGTCCAGCACGGAACTGGTGCGGCCGCCATAGTTGGCTGGCATGCCACCTTTGATCAGCTCCAGGTTCTTCACCGCGTCCGCATTGAACACGCTGAAGAATCCGAACAGGTGGCTGGCGTTGTACACCGTTGCCTCGTCCAGCAGGATCAGGTTCTGGTCAGGACCACCGCCGCGCACATAGAAGCCGCTGTTGCCTTCACCGTTGCTCTTCACGCCGGGCAGGTACTGGATCGTCTTCAGGATGTCCACTTCCCCCAGCAACGCGGGCAGCGTCTGCAACTTCTGCACATCCACATCGATGCGGCCCATGTCCGTGCTCTCCGTGTTGCTGCGGCGCTTCTCCTTCACCACTTCCACCTGCTGCATCTGCACCACCACCGGCCGCAGGTCCAGGTCGAGCTTGATGTCCTTCGTCAGGTCGATCTTCCGCTCCATGTCCGCATAGCCGATGTAGCGGGCCACGAAGGTGTACTGCCCTTGGTCCAGCGTCACGGAATAGAAACCGTAGGTGTTCGTGGGCACGGCACGCTGTATCTCCCGGATGAAAACGCTGGCGCCGATGAGCGCCTCACCGCTGCTGGAGTCGGTGATGAAGCCGCTTACGGTATGCCGCTGGGCGAACGCACCGGTGAAGCTGGAGAGCAGAAGAACAGCGAGGAGTGCAAGGTTCCGGATCATTGAACGGGCGTGGTCCTGGTGGGAGAAGGGCGGCAAAAGTAGGATCCGCTTCCCGGAGGAATGGACCGCTGGTAAGGGGGAGCGACCATTGGACACGTCGCATCGGTTGTGAACGAACTACCCATCACGATCACTTCATTGTAACCCGCACGATAACAGGCGCGCCTTTGTTTTGTTCGTGCCTGTTCCTCTTGCGCCGCTTGAAAACGAGCGTAAAGGGCCGGAATTACAGGTTTCTCGGTATTTTTTCCCTTCCACCCACCGTTCACCTTTGCCATGTCCTCTCCACAACCACCGCCCAACGAGCCGCCAATGCCCGTCACGCGCATCCTTATCGTCGATGATCAGAGCATCATCCTTGACGGGCTGGAAGCGCTCATCGGCCAGAACGACGACTTCGTGGTGTGCGGCCGCGCGAGCAATGGCCGGGAAGCCGTGGAAAAAGCCCAGCAACTTGAACCGGATGTGGTGCTCATGGACATCAACATGCCGGAGATGGACGGTATCGAAGCCACGCGGCGCTTGAAGAAGAGCGTGCCCGACGTCAAGGTACTCGTTCTTTCCATGTACAACCACCCGGAGTTCGTGCGCGAACTACTTGACGCTGGTGCCTCCGGTTACCTGCTGAAGAACACGGGCCGCCACGAACTTCGCCAAGCCATCCTCTCCGTGGCCTCTGGCGAGCGCTTCCTTGCCGCACCCGTGCAGGATGTGCTCAACGAAAGCAACCGCCGCACCCCGGAGCGCACCAAAGAGGACGGTTATCACGCGCTCACCCGGCGCGAGAAGGAGATCATCCGGTACATCGTTGCTGGGCACACCTCCCATGAGATCGCCGATATGCTGTGCCTGAGCCCTGCCACCGTGGAGACCCATCGCAAGAACATCTGCCACAAGCTCGCGCTGCGCAACACTGCAGGTATCGTGCGGTACGCGATGGAACGCGGCTGGGGCACGGAGAAGAACTAGGAACACACCACCACCACCCATGAAGAACTCATACGTCATCGGCTTGATCGGCCTTCTGGCCGCCATTGCCACCGTGCTCGGTCTGCGCAGTTGCAATGGGCAGACCGACATCTTCGAACCCGGCGAACGAATCGTTACGGAGGTGGACTGGGGCCAGTACTCACCCCAGCAGTTCGATGGACAGATCTTCGCCTATGCCCGAAAGCGCAAAAGTGGATCGACGGTTGTCATTCTGGTCCCCTTCGCGAGCGGTAGCTCGATCAAGAAGGTGCACGAAGGTCCGGACGGTGCGGATGGTTACAGGATCGAACTGGACAGGACTGCCGCCAGCGAAGGTGACGGCGTTTACCAGTTGACGGTCGATGGCATACCCAGTAACGTGACACACGTTACCGTTTCTCTCGCAGGAAGCGAAGGGCACGACGTTGTGCTGGCCGATGCGGATGATGAATCCTTGGGACATTTCGAGGATTCTCCTGTGCCGGTCATGCAGGTGGTGCATTACGTCAATGCCGCTTCAGCACCGGACGTCGTGCGCGGTTTCCTGATCCTGCCGGACAAGAGCAACGTGACGTGGTCTTCACCCACCGTCGGTCCAGCGGAAGCGGTGTTGAAGGTGAACATCACCACTGCACAGGAAGATCCGGAACTGTATTTCATGAGCGCCGAGTTCGGGGCACCGCAGGACAAGAACAAAGTGGCCTTGGTCGTAGATGGTAATGACGGACGCACCTGGTCCTATCGCCGGCCGCGATGATCGGTGGCCCATTCCCATGGCGACCGGCACACACGATGGTGCTCGCTTGACCATGAAAGAGCCAGTGTGTGCTGACCTGATGGTCCCATCATGCAGGATCCGGTCGTTCCGCAGGTCGCGTTCTATCGTGAGCGGCATGCTGATCGTGTTCGCATTGTGCAGCAGTGCATTCAGGGCGCACGCGGCGCCTCAGCGTGAACAGCGTGACGCCCTGATGAAGGAAGTGGCACGGTTGAACCAACGTGCATACGACGTGCGTGCTGATTCCATGGAAGCCAGTATCCGCTATGCGCGGCAGGCGTTGCGCATCGCCCGCAGCATCCAGGATTCGGCAGGCATCTCCCTCGCGTACGTGCGCATCGGCATGGCGTACAAGCGCACCGCGCGAATGGACAGTGCGGCATGGATGGCACAACAGGCATTGGGCATCGCACAGCGGGGCGCCTTCCGAAAGACATTCATGGCGGCCGCCATGCTGTTGGCTGAGATCCACAAGGACCAAGGAGAGCTGGACGAGTCACTGGCCTTGGTGCGCATGGGTCTGGAGATAAGCCGGCTGGAAAGGGACAAGGAACAGGAGGCACGCTTCCAGAACGCCATCGGCCTGGTGCTGCTGAAAATGGGTGACCCGCGTGCTGCGATGGACGCGTTGTTCAAAGGCCTCGAGATCCGGAAGACGCTGGACAACACCAAGGAACTCATGGAGTCCCGGTTGAACATCGCGAATCTCTATTTCGACATGGAGCAGCCCAAACTGGCCAAAGCGGCTTTCGCTGAGTACCTCCTTACAGCGCGTCTATCGGGTAGTCGTTCAGCCTTGGCCAAGGGCATGCTCAATTATGGAACAGCGCTCCTGGTGCACGAGGATCACGATGAAGCCATTGCCTATCTGGATTCAGCGCGGGTTCTTTTCACTGAGCTCAAGGATGACCGCAACTTGGCGAAGGCGCTGCAGAACCTTGCCGATGCAGCGCGCAGCATGGACCGCATGGATGAAGCGTTCGCCTATGCCAACCAGGCCGCCGCTGCCTTCGAGCGTTCCGGTTCCTTGGAAGGAGCGTCCGCTTCCTTCCGTACGCTAGCCCGTCTGAGCTACGAGAAGGGCGACATCCACAAAGCCAGGGAACTCGCTCAACAGGCACTTGCGAAAGCCCAACAGGGGAAATTGCTCAAGGCCGAAGCCTCTTCCCGCGAGTTGCTGGCCGGGTTCCATCGCGACCTGAAAGAGTATGATGAGGCGATCAGGCAGTACAAGGCCTTCATCGCGTTGAAGGACAGCATGATCAACGACCAGAGCGTGGCGGAACTGGCCGCGTCAGAGATGCGGGAGCGCTACAACGCGGAGCGGAGCTTGACGGAGATCCAGGACTTGCGCATGCAGAACGCACAACGGGCCGCGCAGACCGAACGGCAGCGCTTGTTGCGGAACGTCTTCATCGGATCGGCCGCCGTGCTGCTCGTTCTCAGCGTTGTATTGCTACGCAACCTCCAACACCGCAAAAGACTGGCGCGGCAGGAGCGCACCCTGTACGAACAGCGCATGAACGACCTCATGCGGCAACAGGAGATCCGCTCCCTTGATGCGATGATGGAAGGTCAGGAGCGCGAGCGGGACCGCATCGCGAAGGACCTGCACGACCGCTTGGGAAGCATGCTCAGCGCCATCAAGCTGCAGTTCAGCGCGCTGGACGATCGCATCGAGCGGCTGCGCAGTGAACAGAAGGAACGATACGACCATGTCTTCACCCTGCTCGATGATGCGGTAGGAGAGGTGCGCCGGATCTCCCACGACATGGTGCGCGGTTCGCTGGCCCAGTTCGGGCTGAAGGGTGCACTGGAGGATCTGCGCTCAGCGCTCACCGTGCCCGGTAAGCTCGAGGTGGAACTCAGCATCTTCGGTCTGGAGGAGCGTATCGACCGCAAGCTGGAGATCGCCGCTTACCGGATGGTGCAGGAGTGCATCAGCAATGCGCTGAAACATGCGCAGGCGAATGCCATCACCATACAAGTGACCCGCAGCGCCGGACTGTTGAATATCATGGTGGAGGACAATGGCGTAGGCTTCGATCCTGCGAAAGCCACCGAAGGCATGGGCATGGGCAACCTGCGGCATCGTGCTGCGGAAGTGAACGGCGCTGTTCGGGTCGATGCCCATCCAGGCCGAGGTACCAGCGTTTCCATCGACATACCGTTGGCTTGAGCCTTTATGGGACATACGATGTCCTGTCGTTGAAAAAGAGAAGGTCGCCCTATCGGCGACCTTCTTCCGGTCGGGGTGACTGGATTGACCTTCCTGCGGTCGGTCTTTCCGGAGGGGGGAGGCCTCGGTGAACGAAGCCGACGGCCCTTCGTGCCGCCTGGTTCCTTCGTTCCTTGCCACCGCTTGTGCAAGCACGCGGTGTCCCGGAACGAAGAAACCCGCAGCTTTCGCTGCGGGCTTCGTTCACCGGTCGGGGTGACTGGATTCGAACCAGCGACCACTTGCACCCCATGCAAGTGCGCTACCGGGCTGCGCTACACCCCGAGAATCATGTCCCGCCTCTTACTGGGAACATTCCTTCGACCATGTGGTCGGAATGCGCTTCCAGGCGGCGGTGGCCCTTGAAGCGGGCGCGAATGTATGCCGAAGCGGTGAACAGGAGAAAAGGTGCATTCCAATAGGTGGCTGATCATGTCCAAGACCGTTGCGAATACGTTCCCGAACAGCGGTCCCGTCGTGGACATCAGCGAACCGATCATCCCTGCGCGGCCCATCCGCACATCAGGCCCATCGCTATCCGGGCATGCCTCTAAATTTGGCGCTGTCCCCATGATCGTGCGCACTCTCCTCCATTGCCTCCCGCTGGCCCTCTCTGCTTTTTTCGCGTCGTGCGCTGGACCGGAGACCGCAAAGCGTGATCAGCAGAACGATAGCTCCCCGCAGAACGTGAACGGAACCGTGCATGATCCCCATAGCCACGCCCGACCCGAAGAGGCCGTGGTGAAGCACTTGGACCTGGACATCGTTGTTGACATGGCAGCGCATCGCATCCGTGGAACGGCCACCTACGCGCTCCAGCGTACCGGTGGGAACAGCGTGGTCTTCGATACCGATGGATTGGACATCGCGGCGGTGAGCCTCACAGATGGTTCTCCGTTGAAGTACACCCTGGGCGATAGTAGTTTCATGGGGCGCGCGCTCACGGTGGAACTGCCCGCCGATGCCGATAATGTGCGCATCGCTTACTCGACCAAAGAAGGTGCGCGCGCGCTCCAATGGTTGAATCCCGCACAGACCGCTGACAAGACGAGGCCCTTCCTGTTCACCCAGGGCCAGGCGATCCTTACACGCACCTGGATCCCGGTGCAGGACAGTCCGGGTATCCGCTTCACTTACAACGCCCGCGTAAAGGTGCCGAACGACCTGATGGCGCTCATGAGCGCGAGCAATCCGCAGCAGCGCAGTTCCGATGGCGTGTACACGTTCAGGATGGAGAAGCCCATTCCTGCCTATCTGATCGCGTTGGCCGTGGGTGATATCGATTTCCGCCCGATCGATCAGCGCACCGGCGTGTACGCGGAACGCGGTGTGGTGGAGAAGGCCGCATGGGAGTTCGCTGATATGGGCCGCATGGTCACCGCCGCGGAAGAACTCTATGGCCCTTATCGCTGGGGACGCTATGACGTGATCGTCCTTCCGCCCAGCTTCCCCTTCGGTGGCATGGAGAATCCGATGCTCACCTTCGCTACGCCCACCATCCTGGCCGGTGATCGATCCCTCACCGCTCTTATCGCGCACGAACTGGCGCACAGCTGGAGCGGCAACCTGGTCACCAACGCCACGTGGGATGATTTCTGGTTGAACGAAGGCTTCACCGTCTACTTCGAGCATCGCATCAGTGAAGCGCTCTATGGCGAAGCGTACAGTGCGATGACCGGCCTGCTCGGACATCAGGACCTGGTCGCCAGCATCAAGGACATCGAATCAGGCAAACACCCTGAGGACACACGCTTGAAGCTGGATCTCGCAGGCCGCGACCCTGATGATGGAATGACCGATATCGCCTATGAGAAGGGTTATGGTCTCCTGCGCTTGATCGAAAGCAAGGTGGGCCGCAGCGCGTTCGATACGTTCCTGCGCGGCTACTTCGATCACTTCGCCTTCCAGGGCATGACCACCGAACGTTTCGTTTCCTACTTGAAGGAACAACTGCTCGGTCCGCAGAAGGTGGAGATCAACCTCGATCGCTGGATCTACCAGACCGGGCTGCCGGATGACGACATCGTTCCGGTCTCGGACAACTTCGAGAAGGTGGAACGAGAGATCACACGCTGGAACGATGGAGTGCCCGCACGGCAACTGGCCACTTCCACCTGGAGCACCTTCGAGTGGATGCACTTCATCCGCCACCTTCCCTCGGGTCTTTCCGCAGCGCGCTTGGACCAGTTGGATGATGCGTTCGGCTTCACGCGATCCGGCAACTCGGAGATCCTTGCCGCCTGGTTGGAGCAATGCATCAAGAACGACTACGCGAAGAGCTACGAGCGGCTCGACGATTTCCTTACCCATGTCGGGCGCAGGAAGTTCCTGATCCCGCTCTATGAGGAGCTTACGCGCACGGAGAAGGGAAGGGCCATGGCCATGAACATCTATCAGCGTGCACGGGAGAATTACCACAGTGTGAGCGTGCGCACCATCGATGACATGCTGGGATGGAGCGCTCAGAAAGCCTCGATCACCCTGTGATCAGCCGCTTCAGCTGGAACTTGTCGAGCACGTGCGCACCATCGAATCGGTGCACTGTGTAGTCGACGCCCGCCTGCCGTAGCCTGGCTTCGCTTTGCGAAAGCACTGACGCGGGAACCAGTTCATCCTGTTCGCCGTGCACGAGTTCCACATGGGTGTGCTTCCAGCGTTCTGTGAGCAACTCGTTCTCCAGGTCCGGTGGCATGCTGCCGCCCCAGAGCACCAAACGTTTTGGTAGTGTTCGGCCCAATGCGGTCCATCGGCATGCCGTGGCCACACCTTGTGAGAAACCCAGAACATTCATCCGGATACCGGGAGCACATCCGTTCTTGATCTCCGTGGTAAGAAGGTCCAGATAGTTGATCTGGTCCGCGATCTCCTTCTCCCGATCCTCCCGTGTCATCCAGGTCGCACCCACGCGTGTGTGGCCCTCGTCGAGGTAATAGCGGCTCAATCCTTCCGGTGCAACGATGATGCGTCCATCCTCCATCCCTTCGAAGGTGCGCAGGAAGTAGCGCGCCAAATGACCGTACCCGTGCAGGACGAACCAGATCTCCTTGGCCGCGCCACATTCACCGAGGGTGTGGTAGCGCGCTGTGCGGGGAACGGTGATGTGGCGCTCCTCCATAACGTTTCAATAACGGAGCAGTTCCTGCAAGGCGACCTCGACCTTCTCCGCGCTCGGGATCATCGCCGCCTCCAACGTGCTGTTCAACGGCACCGCTGGCATGTCAACGGAGCCGATCGCTCGCACCGGTGCATCCAGTGCCGCGAAGCACTGTTCGTTGATGCGTCCGGCCAATGCCTGAGCGAAGGAGTTCGTCAGTTGCTCTTCGGTGACCACCAGGCAGCGGCCGTGTTCGCGTGCGGCGGCCATCACCGTCGCTTCATCCAGTGGCACCAGCGTGCGCAGATCGATGATGGTGATGCGGTCCGGGAAGGCTTTGGCCGCGGTCTTCGCCCAATACACGCCCATGCCATACGTGATCACCACCGCCGCTTCACCGCTGTTGATGTACTGTTCGGATGCGCGTTGTACGATGCGCGCCTTGCCGAACGGAACGATGTAGTCAGGCGATGGCTCGATGCTCTTCGCATCCTCCGTGCCCTTGATCTTGCTCCAGTAGAGCCCCTTGTGTTCGAGCATCACCACCGGGTTCGGGTCGTGGTAGGCGGCCTTCATCAATCCCTTCAGGTCAGCGCCGGTGCTCGGATAAGCCACCTTGATGCCTTTGATGTTGCACAGCACGCTCTCCACACTGCTGCTGTGGTAGGGACCGCCGCTGCCGTAAGCACCGATGGGCACGCGCAGGATGCAGCTCACCGGATACTTGCCCACCGTGAGGTAGCACGAACGCGCGACCTCCGTGAAGAGTTGGTTGAGACCCGGCCAGATGTAATCGGCGAACTGCACTTCCACGATGGGCTTCAGGCCGACCGCGCTCATACCCACCGTGCTACCCACGATGAATGCTTCCTGGATCGGCGTGTTGAACACGCGATGATCACCGAAGTCGCGGGCCAGCGTTGCGGCTTCACGGAACACGCCACCGAGGCGTGCGCCAACATCCTGGCCGTACAGCAGGCAGCGTTTGTCCTCCAGCATCAATTCGCGGATGGCGAACAATGCGCAATCCACCATCACGGTCGGCTCGCGATCCTTCGGTTCGCGTTCGCCTTTTTCTTCGATGATGGCAGTTGGAGCGAAGTCGTGCGTGAGCAGGTCCTCCGGCCGCGGGTCCTCCGCGTTTCGTGCCAGCTCGAAATCCGAACGCACCGTGGCGATGGCTTTCCGTTCCAGTTCCTTCAGACCTTCCTGCTTGATGCCGCGCTCCAACAACTGTTGGAAGAACCGGGGATAGGGATCGCGCTTGCGGTGCTCGGCAAGGTCGGCTTCGCTGCGATAGAAATCCATGCGTACGCCGCTGGTGTGGTGGTTCAACAGCGGCACTTTCGCATGCACCAGGAAGGGCCTGCGTTCCTTCCTCACCGTGCCTATCACTTCGCGCAGCGTGTTGTAGCTCTCGAAGAAGTCCGTGCCATCGATGCTGCGCACTTCAAGGCCCTTGAAACCCTTCGCGTATTCGCTCGCATCACCCACGCGGATCTCTTTCGCGCTCGCACTGATGTCCCACTCGTTGTCCTGTACCAGGTAGATGATGGGCAGCTTCTTCAGTACGGCCATCTGGAAGGCTTCGGCCACTTCGCCTTCCGTGATGCTCGCGTCACCGAAGGAGCACACCACGATCGGGCGCTCATCAAGCGGACCTTCCTCGATACCGGCCAGTTCCTTGTACTGGATGCCCATGGCCATGCCCGTCGCGGGAATGCCCTGCATGCCGGTGGCGCTGCTCTGATGCGGTATACGCGGCATACCATCACGTTTCAAGCTGGGGTGGCAGTAATAACTGCGGCCACCGCTGAACGGATCGTCGCGCTTGGCCATGAGTTGCAGCATGAGTTCGTAAGGCCGCATGCCGATGCCCAGGAGGATGCTGTCGTCGCGGTAGTACGGTGAGACGAAGTCCTGTGACTTCAACTGCAACCCGAGCGCGAGCTGGATGGCCTCGTGTCCGCGGCTGGTCGCGTGAACGTACTTGCTGGTGAACTTGAAGTGCTCCTCGTAGATCTCCGTCATCGCCTTGGCGGTGCATAGGAGCTCCCAGGCTTTCAGGAGTGTCGCCTGGTCGATCGCTTCGGTCGTTCGCACGTTGGGGGCGGTTCGGGACATGGGTTTCTACAGGAACGGCCAAAATAGCTGTTGGCGCGCAGGCCCCCTGCCGACCGACGCCGATACTTTTGGCGCCACCAAAGCCACAGGAAGATGAGCCGTATCGCACACGAACTCGATCACCGCATCGTAGGGGACGACATGCAATGCGTGGAGATCACGCTGGACCCGCAGGAGACCGTGCTGGCCGAGGCCGGCGCGTTCATGATGATGGACGATGGCGTGGAGATGAAGACCATCTTGGGCAGTGGGAACGGGGAGGAGCAGAGCTTCCTGGATAAGCTGTGGGGTGCTGGCAAGCGCATCCTCACAGGGGAAAGCCTCTTCATGACGACCTACACGAACATCAGCCAAGTGCGGCGCACGGTGTGGTTCGCAGCCGCCTACCCGGGCAAGATCATTCCACTGGACCTGCGTGAGTATGGAAACTACCTCGTGTGCCAGAAGGATTCGTTCCTCTGCGCGGCGAAGGGCGTGAGCATCGGCATCGCGTTCCAGAAAAAGTTCGGCGCGGGCCTGTTCGGTGGTGAAGGCTTCATCATGCAGAAGCTCGAGGGCGATGGCCAGGTGTATGTGCATGCCGGTGGCACCACGATACAGAAGGAACTCGCCGCTGGTGAGACCTTACGCGTGGATACCGGTTGCCTGGTGGCCATGACGCGTTCGATCGACTATGACATCCAGTTCATCGGTGGCATCAAGAACACGCTCTTCGGTGGTGAAGGTCTCTTCTTCGTGACATTGCGCGGCCCCGGTCACGTCTGGTTGCAATCACTGCCCTTCAGCCGCTTGGCGAACAACATCGTGGCCGCCGCGCCGCGTGCGGGCGGAAGCAGGAGGGAAGAAGGTTCGATCCTCGGTGGGCTGGGCAGCCTGCTCGACGGCGACAATTGAGAACAGGTAGCGACCTCGCGTCGGACCTATCGTTCGGAGCGCTCCTTCGGCCCGTCGAGCTGTAGCAGGAAGCCCTGCACGGCCCATTGAACTATGCTGAAGGCCATGGCCCACCAGAAGCCATCAACGGTGAAGCCGGGTACCAACTTCGCGGCCAGTAAGACCATGCCCGCGTTGATGCCGAGGATGAACAGGCCCAGTGTTACGATGGTGACCGGCAACGTGAGCACGATCAGCAACGGACGCACCACAGCGTTCAGCAGGCCGAGCACGATGGCCACATAAAGCGCGGTGGGGAACTCGCCGAGCCGCACACCTTTCAAGAGGAGATCGGCCACCAGCACCGCGATGGTCGAGAGTACGAGACGGAGAACAAGTTTCACGAACGAAAAGTAGGCGATCCGAATGCGAACGCTGAAGCGTGAAAGTCGATAGGGGAACAGAGGTCACGTTCCGCCCAATGCGTTTTCAGCCTTCACGTTCCCATTTTCAAATTTCAGCTTTTCCCCAAGCTCACTGCTTCACGATCTTCCTCGCTTCGGTCTTGCCGTTCTGCGCGATCACGATGAAGTAGGTGCCGTTCGGGCGATCGGTCATGTCCAAGGTGCGCTGGTAGCTGCCCTTGAATCCCGAGATGCTCTCGTGGTAGATGCGTTCACCTTTCGCATCATGCACATCAACGGTCAGATCGCCGCGTTCGGGTACTTGGAAGGCGAGGTCGAACATGCCTGCCGATGGGTTCGGTGCGAGGCGAAGCCCGGGCAGTTCCAACGCGTTGTCGATCGATACGCCATTCTTCTTCAATACATCCGTATCCGCTGGTGAGAGTTTCACGGCGTCCACCGTTACGCGCATCTCACGGGTCACCTCGCCGCGGAGATCCCTGCGCAGGCGGTCCATCTCGCGGCGCAATTCATCCATCTGCTGGCGCATCTCATCGCTCGCCGCGCGTTGTTCTTCTCTCATGGCACGCTGCGCCTCCCGCGCTGCTCGTTGTTCTTCAGCGGCGGCACGTTGTTCCTCGCCCGCGCGCTCCTGATCCTCCTGCATGCGATCAAGGTCCTCATTCAGTTCGTCCGTGTCCTCTGCCGGTGGTGCAGGTGGAACGGGAGCCATGTCATCCACGAACGGGAAGCCATTGTTCCAGCTCCACGTCGTTGGCTTGCGCTTTCCCAGTGCACCGCTGAGCTTCATTTCCTTGCCGTTACGCTCGATCACCACGTCAGCGTGTGTTTGCGGCTCAGTGTTACCCATCAGTTCGGCCAGGTCGTCGAAACTCCCGATGTGGGTGCCATTGATCGAACGGATGATGTCGCCCTCCTTGAGCCCCATGCGCTCCGCCGCGCTGCTGTCCACCACATTGGTGATGCGCACACCGCCATCGTCATCATCGCCATCCACACCCAGGAACGCGCCTTGTCCTTCCCCGCTGAAGGCTTGCGAGAAGCGCTTCATCGCATCCCCGAAGTCTTGCCCGTTGGCTCCCCAGTTCCAGTTCCATGCCGGCGCCGCAACGTTGTCGTCCTCGCGTTGGCCCAATGTCACTGTGGTGGTGTTCTTCGCCTTGCCTCGGTAGTACACGACCTTCACCTTGTCGCCCGGTTCGTTGGCGGCGATAGCATCCACCAGGTCCTCTCCGTTCTTCACGGCTTTTCCACCCAGTTCCACCACGATGTCGTCCTCTCTCAATCCGGCCTTCGCCGCCGGGCTGTCATCCTCCACATGGGTGATGCTCGCGCCTTCCTTGACAGGCGGCTCGCTCTTGCGTGCGTCCTTGTCGCAGCTCGGCGACCAGTCACCGTAATACACACCGAGGTAGGGTCGCGGTGCGGATGGTGTCTCCTCCATATCCGGGATGCTTAGCGCCATGCTCATGTCATCGAGCATGCCGCCGTCGCGCGTGCGGCGCAGGTCGATCACCAGGTTTTCGCCGTCGCCGATCATGTTCATCTCGTCCAGCACGCCCAATTCACGCAGCGCGTCCTGCAACTGTTGTTGGTCGTTCAGGTCGAACTCGCGCGTTACCCGGCTCTGGCTGCCGTTCTCGTTGCGGGTGACCTCGATGCGCACTTTGCGCTCGCCCGCATTGCTCTGTGCGATCGCCAACCCCGCGTGCCCGGCCAACAACGCCGCGCTCAGCAGGTGCGGAAGGAACTTCTTTTCCATGGTGCCTTGGTGGTCGAGGGCGAAACTATCGGGCGCTCAAGGCGTGGTGCTGTTAACGTTCGCTAAAAGCTCCGAAGGCCGGTGAACGAGCGCTGGCCTATGGTTCGGTCAGGGGCGGAAGGTGAAGGTTCATTCGCTGGTGAAGCGGTCCATGTCCCTGCGTTCCCGCTTGGTCGGTCGGCCGGTACCGCGCTCCCGGCCGGCGGCCTGCACCTTGCGCGCCATCTCCTGCTTTTCCAGTTCCCCCCATGCCGTGCGATCGCTGATCAGTTCAGGAACGAGTTTCGCCCCCACCCTGGAAGCCGGTATGACCAGTACTTCGAATTCGCGCCAGATCGGCGGTTGCCGGATGGCCAGTCGATCACCGACCTTCACTTCCGCGCTCGGCTTCGCGACCCGCCCGTTCACTTTCACCCGTTCCCGCGTGCATTCTTCGGAAGCGATGCTCCGCGTCTTGCACAGCCGCACACACCAGAGGAACTTGTCGATGCGCAAGAGAAGGTGAATGGGGAAATGTATGAACGAGTTCAATGGGTTGACCCATTTCGCCCACTCCAACCATTGAACCTTTTGACCGCGTTCTTCTTGTTCCTTCCATTGAAAAAGGCGCTTTTGTGAAGCGCCTTTTCGTGTGAGCCCGGAGGGATTCGAACCCCCAACCAACAGAACCGGAATCTGTCATTCTATCCAGTTGAACTACGGGCCCGTTGAGCGCGCGAAGATAGACTTCGCTGCGTGCCACGCTTCAGTCCATACGCATCCGCACGCGCATGAGCTTCACAACGTCCTGCACGGTACTGACCTGCTTCCAGGATCCGCCAAGGGAAAGCCGCTCCAGCAACAGCGTGTCATTGGCGGCCTGATCCAGCCGTTGCCGAGCGTTCACATCCGGAAAGAGCGTGGCCATGTCCATCTCGGGCTTGATTGCTTCCGGCGCGATCGCCTTTCCATTCGCGCTCGCCGCGGTGGCCAGCCATCGAGCGGTGCGACCGAACGCACCGGAAGTGCGCGCCACTGGTGGGCCAGGCTGAAGTATGATGGAAGAGCCCCTTATGGTCTGTGCCGTGGCCAGACGTCCGTCCCGCCATTCATAGGTCATCGTCTGGTCCCTTAATGGCCATTTCACGTTCACCATGTTCTCCGCGTTCACGCCCCATCGGCCATCTTCTTCCATGGGTATCCGTCCGTCGTGGAGATCGGTGTTCATCACGGCCCAACCATCGGTGAAGAGGTCCAGCCGTATCGTGCGCGGATGCATAGGGTCAGGGTAGTCGAGCACATAGGAACCGGCGATGCGCGCGTCCGGGATCGGATCACAATGCAGCGAAGCATCCAGGTGTTGGAACCGCATGGCGAACATCACGCTGTCCGTCAACGTGCCATTGACGACCGTTCCCAGGTGACCGGACCACCACAACTTCATCCACTGCCCCTTGCGGGTGTTGGTGTAACGGTAGCGATCGGCGATGGTGTCCATCGCCGGCCCTGTGAGGTGATAGCGCTTGCCGCTTTCGCAGAGCCGCACCACCGTGTCGCCCGTGGTGATGCTCAGATCGGCCATCCAGTTCGTGTCCCTGGGAGCAAACTGGTCCGCCATGCCCGCATGGGTGCCGCCGTTGCCACAACCCGCGAGAAGAGCCGCCGCGAGGGCGAAGAACGCGCCTTTCATGTGCCGCGAACATAGAGCTTGTTGACTTCCGTCAGCCCGCAGGCCCTAAAGGTCTACCTTCGCGGACCTTTTTTTGAAAGGGACGCAACGAACGCACGCATGACCGAGCTCCGCAATATCGCCATCATCGCCCACGTCGACCACGGCAAGACCACGCTGGTGGACAAGATCCTTCACCAGTGCCAGCTCTTCCGGGAGAACCAGGCGACCAACGACCTGCTGCTGGACAACAACGACCTGGAGCGCGAACGCGGCATCACCATCTTGAGCAAGAACGTGAGCGTGCGCTACAAAGGCATCAAGATCAACGTGATCGACACCCCGGGCCACAGCGACTTCGGTGGTGAGGTGGAGCGCGTGCTGAACATGGCCGACGGTGTGCTGTTGTTGGTGGACGCCTTCGAGGGCGCCATGCCGCAGACGCGCTTCGTGCTGGGCAAGGCCATCCAGCTCGGCCTGAAGCCTATCGTGGTGATCAACAAGGTGGACAAACCGAACTGCACGCCCGAGGAAGTGCACGAACAGGTGTTCGACCTCATGTTCGCGCTCGATGCCAACGAGGACCAGCTTGACTTCCCCGTGGTCTACGGCAGCAGCAAACAGGGCTGGATGGGACCCGATTGGAAGACGCCGACGGAGGACGTGAGCTATCTGCTCGACGTGATCCTGGAGAAGATCCCCGCACCGAGGAAGTTGGACGGTACGCTGCAGATGCGCATCACCTCGCTCGACTACAGCAGTTTCCAAGGCCGCATCGCCGTGGGGCGCGTGAGCCGTGGCAGCATCAAGGCGGGCCAGAACGTGAGCCTCGTGAAGAACGACGGAAAGGCCGTGCGCGGCAAGGTGGCCGAGCTCATGGTGTTCGAGGGCCTTGGCAAGGAAAAAGTGAAAGAGCGGGAGCTTTACAGCGGCGAGATCTGCGCCGTGATGGGCCTGGAGGGCTTCGATATCGGCGACACCATCGCCGATTGGGAGTTTCCCGAGGGTCTTACGCCCATCAAGGTGGACGAGCCCACCATGAGCATGCTGTTCACCATCAACACCTCGCCTTTCTTCGGCAAGGAGGGGGAGTTCGTGACCAGCCGCCACCTGCGCGACCGCCTCTTCAAGGAGATCGAGAAGAACCTGGCGATGAAGATCGAGGAGACGGGTTCGCCCGACAAGCTGCTTGTCTATGGCCGTGGCATTCTGCACCTGGGCATTCTGGTGGAAACCATGCGCCGCGAGGGATACGAGTTCCAGCTCGGCCAGCCGCAGGTGATCCTCAAGGAGATCGACGGTGTGAAGTGTGAGCCCATCGAACACCTCACCGTGCAGGTGCCAGAGGGTTTCAGTAGCAAGGTGATCGACCAGGTGAGCCGCCGTAAGGGCGAACTGCTCAGTGTGGAGCTGAAGGGCGACCGCGTGAACATCGAGTTCAACATCCCCGCGCGCGGCATCATCGGCCTGCGCAACCCGCTGCTCACCGCCACGGAAGGTGAGGCCATCATCGCGCACCGCTTCAAGGGCTACGAGCCGTGGAAGGGCGAGTTCCAAAGCGCGCGTCCCGGTTGCATCGTGAGCGGCGAGACAGGCACGGCCATCGCCTACGCCATCGACAAGCTACAGGACCGCGGCAAGTTCTTCGTGGAACCCGGCGAGCCCATCTATGCTGGCCAGGTGATCGGCGAAAGTCCTAAGCCCGATGAGGAACTTGTGGTGAACGTGATCCGCGTGAAAAAGCTCACCAACATGCGCGCCAGCGGCAGTGATGACAAGGTGAACATCGCCCCTGCGGTGAAGTTCAGCCTGGAGGAGTGCATGGAGTACATCGCCAACGATGAGTACCTAGAGGTGACGCCCAAGAGCCTTCGCATTCGCAAGGTGCTGCTCGACGAGAACGAGCGGAAGAAGGCGAGCAAGGCAGTTGTGGCGTGATCAGCGGGCGCTGAACCTTTCTCGACGACCTGTGTACGGGCATGTCGGATCGCAACCAGCGACCGATCACCCAACAACACGTCGTCATGAAGAAGTCCTTCGTCATCGCGTTCGCCATCGCGGCCAGCTCCGCCACGGCGCTGTTCCTCTTCTCGTTCAACTCGGCACCCACGCACTCCTGCTGCAAGATGCCGCCAGACGCACGCCCCAAGGGTTGTGTGTTCAAGACGTTCTATGAAGGCGAAGGCTTGGATCCGAATTTCACGGTGAAGACACCGGCGGAAGTGATCTCTTCGGAAAGCAAGGCCTACGACTGGATGATCAGTGCGCAGAACAATGACGGTGGCTTTTCCGCAGGCACCCATGCGCGCCAGGACATCATGGATCCGCACGCCACACCCAGCGATCCGGCCACCACGGCCATGGTGAGCATGGCGATGTTGCGCGCGGGCAGCACGCTCACCGAAGGCCGCTTCTCCAACGTGCTCCAGCGTGCAACGGCCTTCTTGCTCGCGGCGGTGGAAGCATCCCCGGAGGAGTCGTTGAACATCACCGATCTCACGGGAACGCAGATCCAGGTGAAGCTGGGCCAGAACATCGACGTGGCACTTACCGCGCAGTACTTCAGCAACCTCATGGGCCGCATGCCCTGTAACGATCCTAAGCATGACCGCTGGCTGCAGGCGCTGAACAAGTGCACGCGCAAGATCCAACACGGGCAGACCAACAATGGAAGTACGGCGGGTAGCGGTTGGGCCGGTGTGCTGCAGAGCAGCTTCGCAGCGAACGCATTGGAAAGCGCGAAGTACGTGGGCGCCGATGTGGACGACAAGGCCCTTGACCGCGCGCGCGATTTCCAGAAGGGCAACTTCGATGCGAACACAGGCAGCGTGGCCACGGAAGCCGCTGCGGGTGTGACCCTCTATGCGGTGAGCGGAAGCACACGTAGCAGCGCGAAGGAGGCACGCGAAGCCAAGGACGTGCTGGAGAAAGCGAAGAAGGAAGGCAAGGTCCCCGATGCCGCTCCGGTGAGTGTCGACAACCTGGTGAAAGCAGGGTATAGCCGCGATGAGGCGGAGAAGGCCAATACGGCCTACAACGTGTACAACGCGGCCAAGGTGCAGGCGCAATCCGAGAACGTGATGCGTGGCTTCGGCAACAATGGAGGGGAGGAGTTCCTCAGTTTCCTGCAGACCGGTGAATCGCTGATCATCAACAAGGACAACAGTTGGAAGAACTGGTACGAGAGCGCAACGGCACGACTGGTCAACATCCAGAACCAGGACGGCAGTTGGAACGGTCACCACTGCATAACCAGCCCGGTTTTCTGCACCGCCACCGCATTATTGATCCTCAGCGTGAACAATGACATCGAGCAGCTTGTTGCTCAGGGGGCCACGGTGAAGAAGTGAGCCTGTCCTGCGCAGCCTTGCCGGGCGCGTGGTGGTGTGTGAACGGCAGCGCGCTGCTCAGGATGTGAACGGGGCAACGGGCGATGGGGACATCGCCCGTTCGCTCCGTTCAAGGCAGTTGCTCGCTCCTTGTGTTGTTCGGTGCGGTGCTGCCCACGTTCACGAGGATCCGGTCACGGTCGTTGTTGGCTCCGGTGTAGCGCGTGGTGCCATCCAGGTCAACATCCTCCGGGAAGTAGCCCTGAACGGTGTTGTTCGGCAGGCTGCCACCGATCCGGACCAGTATGGGATCGCGATCGTTGCTGGCCCCGGTGTAACGCACCGTACCATCCTTCACCACGTCACCGGACCACAAGGCCTTTACACCATTGATGTCCGCTTCAGCCTGCGAACCATAGGTGGTCGTCGCGGCGGAACGGAAGTCCACGTTCGCTGGTCGCTGCGTGAGCGCTACCGGAGTTCCTGTCATCACGCTTAGATGGTTCCTGTGCCTCAGCGCAACATGGTACGTACCGTTCGGCATGTCGAACTGCACCGGACTGATGCCATCGATATCGACCACATCGCCGTCGCGCTGGATGAGCGCGGCACGGGTGCGCTGGACCACGGACGGTGTCGCTGCGTTCCGAAGTTCCAGAAAGACCCAGTCGACGATGGCATCGTTGCCGGTGACAGCGAGCACCGAGGGGGAGATGGTCTCCGTGCCTCCTTCACCCACGAAGGTGAACTGTCCTGTGAACGGCTGCGTGAGCGGTATCAGACCCGCGTTCCGAAGATCATCCCGCATACGGCTGGCCACTGGATCGTAACAGCCTTGAAGGAAAGCCTTCACCGAAATGGTGATGCTCTTGCGGATGGAAACATCGTCGACAACGATTCCGCTGCTGTTCAGGAAGCGCATACGCAGATCGGCGTTGTTGATGTCGATCACCAACGAGCCGTAGTTCGCGGAGGTTCCCATGTACATCACTGGATGGTTCAAGGCGCCCGTGCCGGACTTTCCGCTTACTCCACACACGCCGTACACCGTGCCTTTGTGCGGGGTCGGGTTGCCGCGCTTCCGGTAAGGGCCAGTGCCGTTCAACAGTCCGCTCGTGCCATCCAAACGCATTGCGGCCGCATTGTAGGTGGATGACAGACCGTAATGCCCATCGGTGAGATAGCTCCTCTCGTAAACGTGACTATGGCCGCACAGCACGAGGTCCACACCATGCTGCTCCAGTAACGGCAAGAAGTTCGACCGCATGTCCGTCATCTCATCGCCTGCAGGTTGGTCACTGTCGTGCGTGCCCTTCGTGTAGGGTGGGTGGTGCCAGTAGGCGATGATCCAATCGCTGTTCGCATCCGCATAAGCCAGGTCGTTCACCAGCCAGGTGTACATCGCACCGCTGGTTGCGCGTGTAACGCCGTAACTGTCCAGACAGATGAAATGCACTCGCCCGAAGTCGAACGAGTAATAATTCTCCTTGCCTGAGGCCACACCGCCACTCTGTCCTTGTGTGGGGTTGACGAACGTGTTGTAGAATGGACCGTTGTTGGAGTTGCCGTTGGCGCCACTGTAGTAATCATGGTTCCCGGGCGCCGCGAAGAGCGGTGTGCTCCGCAATTGCTGCTGGTAGACCTTGAAGATGCTCTCGTGGTACTCGAAGCTGCGGCCCTGCCAGTAGCTGTTGTCACCGAGCATCAACCACACATCAGCGCGACTTGCCCCGACGAACGTGCTGTATGCGTTGCGAACATCCAGCTGGCTCTGGTAGGTCGTGCCAGCGTCACCGATGGCCCAGATGCGAACCGGAGAGCTTGTGCCTGATGCGGGAAAAGTCTTGAAGGTGTGGTTCGCGTCGTCGCCGGCCAGCACGTTGAGCGATGTACCTACGCTGTAGTAGTAGTTCGTTCCCGGAGCCAACCCGGTGAGTGTGATCTCGTGGTCGGTCACCAGAGCGGCATCGTTCACGGTATTGTTCAATGCGCCGACTGCGGTGCCGAAGCGCACGCGCGAGTTGGTGGGAATGTCCGTGGTCCATTTCACCACCACACTGGTGGGCGACATGGCGCCGAGCATGGGCGGATCGAAGAGCGCTGGCACGGCATCCAGGCCGGTAAGCTGGAGGTCGAAGCTCAGATCAGCGCTGGTCACGCCGTCCTGGTGCACTTCCACGGCGATCGTGTTGCTACCTGTCGTGAAGGTGTTCTTCGTCAGCAGCAGCTCGAAGAGCAACGCTTCTTCTGTGCCTCCGATCGCGGTGTAGGCGCCGGAGGTGTAGCTGTTCGTGCCTTGGTTCATGTTGGCGCGCATCACCTCGTTGCCGTTCACGATTACGATGGCGCCATCGTCCTTTTTCACGCGCAACAGGAAGCCACTGAACGCGTTCAGGTCAGCTATGCTCAGGGTCTTGCGGAAGTAGGTAGTTACGTACTTGTTGTTCGCGTTCGGGCCATAGCTCACAACCGTCGCTTCATCGCCGTCACCGTAACCCAATTCCGCAGGCCCGCTCGCCCATCCGCTATCGTCGAAACCGGTGCCACGCCAAGTTGTGCCCTGATCGGTGCCATTGTCCAAGTACTTCCACGTGGCACCGAACGGAACGAGCACCTGGTCCTGAGCGGATGCCGCACCGAGCAGCAGGACGAACAACAGGAAAGCGGGTAGACGAAGGAGTACGGTAAACATCGGAAGCACAAGCTACGGGTGCTGTCCGTTCGCTGCAAGCGCGGTCGTCAGGTACCTGACTTTCGGGGATGGAGAAGGTCAGAAGCGGGACGATCAGTGATCAACGCGCTCCACCATCCGCACACTGGGCACGCGGCGAAGTTTGTCCATCAAGGACCGCAGGTGCTCCGCATCGTGCACGAAGGCCATCACCTTCCCTTCGAAGATGCCGTCATTGCTCTCGAAGCTGATGGATCGCATGTTCACGTTGTGCTCGCGGCTGATGATGCTGGTGATCTTGTTCACCAGCCCCACCGCATCGATGCCACTGAACTTGATGCCCGCCAGGAACTCCACGCTGTCCTTTCCTTTCCAACGCGCCTTCACGATGCGGTGCGCGCTGTTGCTCATCAACTGGATGGCGTTCGCGCAGTTCACCCGGTGGATGCGGATGCCATCGTTGGCGGTGATGAAGCCGAACACGTCGTCACCCGGTATCGGGTTGCAGCACGGGCTCAGCTTGTACTCCAGCCGTGTCATCTCATCGCCGATGGTGAGCGCACCACCTTCCGATCCGCGGATCTCCTTGATCACTTCCTCCAATGAGCGCTCGTCCTTGGGGCGGTCGGCCTTAGGTAGGATCAGGCGTCCGTTCTTCACCGTCGGCTCTTTCAGGAACGACAGGTCATACCGGCCGCGTGCCACCTGCCAGAACAGATCATTGGTGGCTGTGGATCCGAAGTGGTCCCGGAGGGCCACGATGTTCTCCGTATCGAACTTGGCTCCCCAACCACGGAACGCGCGCTGGACCGCCTCGCGGCCTACCACGGCGAGCTTCTTCTTCTGCTCGCGCAGCGCCTGCTTGATCTTGTGGCGCGCCTTGGCCGTGACCACATAGTTCAGCCAATCCTGCTTGGGCTGCTGCTTCTTGCTGGTGATGATCTCGATCTGGTCCCCGTTGCGCAACGGCTGGCTGAGGGGCACGAGCTTGTGGTTCACCTTGGCACCGATGCACTGCCGCCCGATCTGGCTGTGGATCTCGAAGGCGAAATCCAAGGCGGTGGCGTTCGCGGGCATGTTCACCATGTCGCCTTTCGGCGTGAAGACCATGATCTCGTCCGTGAACAGGTTCAGCTTGAAATCGTTCACGAAGTCGAGCGCACTGCTGCCCGGGTCGTTCAGGGTCTCGCGGATGCGGTTGAGCAGGTTGTCCAGCGCGTTGGCGTGCTCCTCGTCGCTCTTGTAGCGGTAGTGCGCGGCGAGTCCCATCTCGGCGATCTCGTCCATGCGCTTGCTGCGGATCTGCACCTCCACCCAGCGCCCACCAGGGCTCATCACCGTGGTGTGCAGGCTCTCGTAGCCGTTCGCCTTCGGTGTGCTGATCCAATCGCGCAACCGGTCAGGACTGGGTTGGTAGTGGTCGGTAACGAAGGAGTACACGCGCCAGCAATCCGCCTTTTCCAGTTCCTGTTTCGTTTCGATGATGATGCGGATGGCGAAGACATCGTATACCTCCTCGAAGGTCACGTTCTTCTTCAGCATCTTGTTGTAGATGCTGTGGATGCTCTTCGGTCGGCCCTTGATCTCGTACTTGAACCCTTCCTTGTCCAAGCTTTCCCGTATGGGCAGTGTGAAGCGGCTGATGAAGCGCTTGCGCACCGCTTCCCCCTTTTTCAACTTCGTTTCGATCTCGCGGTAGATCTCCGGTTCCTTGAACTTCAGCGCGAGATCCTCCAGCTCGCTCTTGATGTTGTAGAGGCCCAGACGATGGGCGAGGGGCGCGTAGAGGAAGAGTGTTTCGCTGGCGATCTTCAATTGCTTGTCACGCGCCATGCTGTCCAGCGTGCGCATGTTGTGCAGCCGGTCAGCCAGCTTGATCAAGATCACGCGTACATCCTGTGCGAGGGTGAGCAGCACCTTGCGGAAGTTCTCCGCCTGCATGCTGTCCGTTTGGAACTGCACACCGCTGATCTTGGTGAGCCCGTCGATGATGGTGGCCACCGTGGGGCCGAACAGGTCGCGCACCTCATCCAGCGTGATGTCCGTATCCTCCACCGTATCGTGCAGGAGCGCTGCGGTGACGCCAGTTGCGCCCAGACCGATCTCCGCCGCACAGATGCGCGCTACTTCGATCGGATGGTAGATGTACGGCTCACCGCTCTTGCGCCGTTGGTCCTTGTGCGCCTCCACAGCGATGTTGAAGGCCTTGCGGATCATCAGCGTGTCCTCGCGCGTGCGGTCCGAACGCAGGCTGCGCAACAGTCCCTTGTAGCGGGAGATGATCTCGTCCTTCTCCTTCTCCAGGTCGATCTCCGGGGCCGGTGCGGCGCTTGACATGCCTGCGAATTTACAGGAGCGGCGGGGTCACTGGGCAGGCAGAACCTCTCCGCGTACCTCACCGAAACCGATGCGCACCCCGTCACGCTCGGCGTGCCCACGGATCACGATGCTGTCGCCGTCCTCGATGAACTTCCGCTCGCTGCCGTCCTCCAATTTCAAGGGCTTCGTACCCCGCCAGGTCAGCTCCAGCATGCTGCCGTAGCTCTCCGGAGCCTCACCACTGATGGTGCCGCTGGCCATCACATCACCGGCCCGCACATTGCAACCGTTAACCGTGTGGTGCGCCAGCTGCTGGGCCATGCTCCAGTAGAGGTGCTTGAAGTTGCTGCGGCAGATCGTGGTTCCGCGCCCGTTCTTCGGAACAAGGTCCACCTCCAGCGCTATGTCGAAATGATGGCTGCCTTCCTGTTCCAAGTATGGAAGCACCTTCGGCTCTTGCACCGGTGAAGGGATACGGAAGGGCTCCAAGGCATCGAGCGTGACCACCCACGGGCTCATGCTGCTGCCGAAGTTCTTTCCAAGGAACGGACCGAGCGGCGCGTATTCCCACGCTTGGATGTCCCGCGCACTCCAATCGTTGAACAGGACCAGACCGAAGATCTTCTCTTCGGCTTCCGCTGTCGATATACGGTCACCCAACGCGTTGCCATCGTAGGTGATGAACGCGACCTCCAATTCGAGGTCCAATTGGCGTGATGGACCGAACGTCGGCGCTCCATCGGGCGTGGGCTTGTATTGTCCCATCGGCCGACGGATGGGAGTGCCGCTCACAACGATGCTGCTCGCGCGCCCGTGGTACCCCACCGGCAAATGCAGCCAGTTCGGCAAAAGTGCGTTCGCCGGGTCGCGGAACATGACACCCACGTTATAGGCATGCTGCCGGCTGCTGTAGAAATCCGTGTAGTCCCCGATGGTCACAGGAAGGTGCATCGCTACATCATGGATCGGCATGATGATCCGGTCATGCACTTCGGTCCGGTCCTTCAATTCGCGTGTGTTGTCGCGCAACAGGTGGCTGAGCCGTTCTCTCAACCGACGCCCAGCCGGCTTTCCCAGTTTCAGAAAGGCGTTCAGGTCCGGCTCGTCGAACACTGCGGGATCAACGTCGATATGGTCCAGCAAGCCCAGTTGCGCGAGCGCGTCGATGTGGACCACGTGGTCACCGATCCGTGTGACCGGTCGTGGGGGGGCGTTCCCGAAGGAGGCTATGCCGAACGGTATGTTCTGGATGGGAAAGTCACTGCCGTCCGGGACCGGGATCCAACTGCGCAGGGCAGGGTCATTGGCGGATAGGTTCATCGCGGCGAAAGTAGCAGCCGGGCGCGCCTTCTATCTTGCTCGCATGGAACGTGGTGCACTAAGGCTGGCCTTGGCGTGCGCAGTGGTGCACACGCTCTTGCTCGCCTGCTACTCGATGCCCGTAACGTGGGTGCCCGTACGCGCGCGCTATTGGTCGCAGGCCTATGCGCGGGTGCTGTTCCACCAGGATTGGCGCTTGTTCGCCCCCGACCCTCCTGCCTGTGGTTGCAGTTTGGAGGTGAAGGGCGAGGGCGATGCGTGGATCGAGCTTTCGTCCCTGCATCGCCATTTCGTTTGGCAGCGCATGTGCGCGAACGCCTGTCGCTTCGCGGAAGCCTCCCCACGACGAACGGACGGAACGATCCTGGCTCCTTATGCGCTCACTCTTTCGCTGGAGCACATGGCGCAGGAACTGCCGAGGAAGGGTCCGCTGCTGTTCCGGGTGCACGAGCAGTGCGAAGTGGACGAACACCTTCCGATCGAACTGCTGCCGCATCGATGAGCGAACGCGTCATACGGTCGTTCCAACGCTGGGCCTACGCATGGCTGGCGCTTTACCTCACTGCGTTGCTGCTGCTTGGCGGTGATGCATGGACGAACGCACCGGTCAAGGTCTTCACTGCACGCACCGGTCCGGCTGCTCTCTTCCAACACGCATTGGATCTGGTACCTGCGGAAGGGTTGGTAATGCTCTGTGCGCTGGGTGTCTTTGGCAGCCTGTTGCTGTTGCGCAGGCACCGTTGGTGGATCGGTCTGGCGGTCTGGTTCCTCTATCGCCTGATCGATCACCGCATGTGGCTCGCTTCCAACGGCGGCCTGCAACTCATGGGAACCATGCTCCTTTGGGCGGCACTGATGGGAGAGGATGTGGATGCGCGGGTGCGAACGTTCTCCTTCTGGGCGGCGCGCCTTCAGTTGTTGCTCGTTTATGCCGCTGCTGCCGCCCACAAGTTCACAGGAACCACCTGGCTGGATGGCACCGCGATGCTGCGCGTCGCGAACGATCCCCTTTTCCACCTGCACTGGCTGGCGGCGTTCCCTGCGCTCTGCGCGGTCATCACCTATGCTGTGCTCGCTTGGATGACCTTGTTTCCACTGGCCGTTTGGTGGTGGCCTTCGCGGCGCATCGTCCTGTGCTTCGGCGTTGCGTTCCACCTGCTGACGGCCTTGTTCATCGGCATACCGCAGATGGGGCTGGCGTTCATCGCATGCTATCCATTATGGTGGCACCGTGACACGTCGATGGCAGTGGCGGTCACTTCACCTCCTTCGCGGGATCAAGGTCATTGAGCAGGGAACTGGCGACGGAAGTTGGCGGATGATCGCTTTGGATGACGCCCTTTTTCACGTTGATCAGGATCACGTCCTCGCTCTTTCTACTGGCATCGATGGACAATTCAGCGTATGAGGTGCCTTCGCAAATGGCGCAGTTCACCTGATAGATGTCCAAGGACGGCTTCAGACGGAGCACATGGTACTGGCCTCTGTTCAACCGCACGATGCGCCCGTCCGACAGATGCAGGCACAAGGGAACATCCTCTTTGGAATTCTTGGAGTACAGAATGGTATGCGGCGCGCCGTTTTTCGTGCCTCCACCGGGAGTGTGATGCAGCTTGAGACCTCCGGTCGCAGCATCCAGGTCAAAACGGCGCGGTATGTCTGACTTCCCAGCACGAGAGATCGCCAGGCCGATAAGGCCGAAGGCCATCTGTGCGGCGAAATCGTTCTGATCGTATTCAGCAGGTGGATCCCAATACGTGTACAGGCCGGCCGTATCGGCGATCAATTGAAGGAACTCCCCACCGGTATTGATATAGCAGTTGCTGCCATCGCTGAAACCCCATGCGGTTTTCACATCGCGGTCATCCAGGTCTTTCAATTTGTAAGCACCGACGGTGGGTGTCGAACGCAGAGTTTCGCGCAGTTCGAAATGAGCGGTGCTGTCCGGTGTGTTCTCGCGTAGGTCCATGTAGGACCACAGGAGGCCCCGGGCAGGAACCTTGGTGTCCTGGAAGCCAGCACCGATCCTGCGGACAGGTAATGCTTTACCTACTTGTTCAGGTGCGATGGGCTGAGGAACAATGGCACCTTCCGACAGTCGCTTCTGGAACCGTTGCAGGCAATGCGAAAGCACGGTAGCGATGTTGCCAGCGTGCTTGTGCGTGGCGTCCATGGATCCCTTGTTCAGCAGTCGATCACCCACATCGTACAGCAGCTTCCAACCAATGCCATCGCGCTCAAGCAGTTCGCATCGCATCGAGCAGATCGATGATTCGCTCATTCCGCCGGAGAACTCGGAGATGCTCACTTCGTCGATCTGGAGAATGACGTGGCGGTCGGTAGGTGCGCTCACGTGGCTGCGTGCCGCCAATTCCTGGAACCCGAGTTGAGCGCCACCTTGAATGAAGGCGGATTTACGCTCGTTCATCATCCCGCGCATCACCGTACCGATCCCATCGTTCGTTCCGAACGTCAACACAACACTGTCCACGGTGAACGTACACCCCGGCACATCCAGCTTCTCACCGGACAGGTCGATCATATACTGTGCGACCGTGCCTTGGTGGATAGCGAAGGCTGCAAGTAGGGTGATCGCTTTGATCCTCATCGTTCATACGGATGGTTCGTTCTACTTCACATCATCCAGCGGATCCAGGCCACGCACGATGGCTTCCGCATCGTTGACCGCTGCGATGCATTTCAGCGTGCCGTCGTCAGAGCGTTCGATGCGATACACCTGTGGGTTCGGCATGGAGGTATCGATGCTGAAGGTCGCGCCAGCTTGTTCGTTCACCGTAAGACCCAACGACAGCGGCTTCGCACGCTTCACCGACCGCACCCAATGATGCTGCCCTTTCCTCAGCAATGCTTCCCGTCCACCGAACATCGTCACTTCAATGGGCAGACTGTCGTTCGTGCTGTTGATGATGACCGTTTCGGACAGTTCCGTGCCATCCGTGCCGATGCGCTTCACTCTACGCGGCACCAGTTGACCGGTGAGCATGTCCAGGTCATAGGTGGTGATGGGTGAGCTGCTGGATGAACCGGCGGCGAACACTGCACCGAACAGAACGCCACCCAACGCGCCACCCACCGCTCCCATGGCTGCCGCGTTCGCATCTGCCGGAGAAGAGCCAGGGTCGAAGGTGACATGGAAGCCGGTAAGGTCACGCTCTGCGAGGACGAAGCGTTTGCCGTTGTTGATGAAGATGTCACCATCATCGCACACGCCCCAAAGACCCTTCGGCGATGCCGCATCATTGAACTCCACTTGTGCGGTGATCGTGCCATCGTTCCGTTCGCTCCGCTTCGCATGGAAGGATACGCTCGTGTCCGGTGCGTTGCGGGCCATGTCCATGAACGAACGGTAGATGCCTGTTGTCGGTTTTCCAGTGGAGAGTACCGGTAGTCCGATCTCTGCGATGGTGGGCACCTTGCCCAGCTGCGCAACTGGTATCGGCACAGTGGTGAGCTTGTGTTCACCAACGGCCTTGTCATAAGCGATGAAGCAATCTTCCAGCGCCAGTTGGATATTGGTCGCGTGCAGGTGGGTAACGTCCAACGCCTTGGAAACGACCGTGGTGCCGTGCAGGTATTCCCGCACAAAGCCGTTCGCGTTCATTTCCAGGAACTCCACGCAGATGCCCGCTGAACCGAACTGCGAACCACCGAAGCTGCCTTCTGCGATGGTCAAACGGTCCACTTTGAGTACCAAGTGCCGCTGTGTGTTCTCGGGTACGAACGAGCGTTTCAGCAGTAAAAGGAGTTGCCTTGCAGCTCCCTCTTCCAAGTAGGCACGTTGAGGGTATTTCTTGAACTCGTTCGCCACCTCGCCGATGCTGGAGGTGTCGTTGAAGGCAACGATGACGCTGTCGATGGTGAACGGGTGGTGGTGGGCCGTGATCGGTCCACTCGCGAAGGAGATGAAGTGCTGCGCCGTTGCGATCGATGTGATCACCGATGCGAAAAGCACCATGGAACCGTGAAGTGAACCTCTGCTCATGTACGGTGCGCTCAGCTCCGTCCGAATGTAGACCAGAGGATCGTATCCCAGGGATCAGCGCCAGCCTTTGGGCTGCTCCCGATGCCCTTCCAGGCGCACGCCATCCTTGTCGCTCACGAGGATGAAGCCGTCCTGTTCACACCGCTCAACGAAGTACTTCGTCTTCGACTTGCCACTGGTAATGACCACGAGGCCTTTCTTGTCCACCTCCCAGGCGCTCTCAATGGGCTCACGTCCTTTCCCGCTGAAGCGCACCAGTACGGTGCCCGCATTGCTGAAGCAGTAGTACCCCCGCATGCCGCCGTCACCAGCGTACCAGCAACCGACCAATCGGGTACTCACACTGTCGGCGGGCACCTTGCCTTGGGCATTCGCCCATGCCCACAGGAGCGCGCAGATGATCGTTACGAGCGTTCGCCTCATGCGAAGAGCGGACGCAAACGCATCATGCCGTTCACTTGGAATCGGATGCGCTTCAGTTCCGCTTCGTCGGTGGGGTGCATCAGCGCCGCGTCGATCAGGCCAGCGATCTGCTGGCATTCGGTCTCTTTCAGGCCGCGCGTCGTGACAGCCGGTGTGCCGATGCGGATGCCGCTGGTGACGAAGGGGCTTTGCGTATCGAAGGGCACCATGTTCTTGTTCACGGTGATGTCCACTTCGCCCAGTACGCGCTCGGCTTCCTTGCCCGTGATGTTCTTGTTCCGAAGATCGATGAGCATGCAGTGGTTGTCCGTGCCGCCGCTCACGATGTTGTAACCCCGTTCGATCAACGCGCCCGCCACCGCTTTCGCGTTCGCGATCACCTGCTTGCCGTAGTCCACGAACGATGGACGCAGCGCCTCACCGAACGCCACCGCCTTCGCGGCGATCACATGCTCCAAGGGGCCGCCTTGCGTTCCGGGGAACACCGCACCGTCGAGGATCGCGCTCATCATGCGCGTTTCACCCTTCGGCGTCTTCAAGCCCCACGGGTTCTCGAAGTCCTTGCCCATCATGATCAAGCCCCCGCGTGGACCGCGCAGCGTTTTATGCGTGGTCGTGGTCACCACATGGCAGTGGGGGAGGGGATCGTTGAGCAGCTTGGCGGCGATGAGGCCGGCGGGGTGGCTCACGTCGGCCATCAACAATGCGCCCACCTCATCGGCGATGGCACGGAAACGGGCGTAGTCCCAATCACGACTGTAGGCGCTTGCACCGCAGATGATGAGCTTGGGCTTTTCCTGGCGCGCCGTCTCGGCCACCTTGTCCATGTTCACACGGCCGGTCTCCTTCTCCACGCCATAGAACGTAGCACGGTAGAGCTTGCCGCTGAAGTTCACCGGGCTGCCGTGCGTCAAGTGCCCACCCTGGCTCAGGTCAAGGCCGAGGATGGTGTCGCCCGGTTTCAACAAACCCAGCATCACGCTCGCATTCGCCTGCGCGCCGCTGTGCGGTTGCACGTTGGCCCATGTCGCGCCGAAGAGCTTCTTCACGCGGTCGATGGCGAGGTTCTCCGTTTCGTCCACGTGCTCACAACCTCCGTAGTAGCGTTTTCCGGGCAGGCCCTCCGCGTACTTGTTGGTCAGGATGGAACCCATCGCTTCGAGCACCTGCTCGCTCACGTAGTTCTCACTGGCGATGAGCTCAAGGCCCTTCGTCTGGCGCCACTTCTCCTTTTCGATGATGTCGAAGACTGCGGTGTCGCGCGTGGTGGCGGTGGATGTATCGGACATGGTCGTGTGAAGTGGGGCGAAAGTAGGTTCAGCGCCGTCTCAAGTAACCTAGCGTCTCGAGTGAATCGATCAGGCGTTCGTTGAAGACCCGCGCCCCGGCTTCGTTCATGTGGTTATGATCACTGAAATGGTCCCGGTCGCTCATGCTATGGGCGTATGAAAGGTCGATCCATCGGACATTGCGGCCCGTGATGAGGCTGTCGATGGCGTGTGCGAAAGCCAGATGCCGTGCACGATCGCTCTGATGGGGGTAGAAGTGGGTAGCCAGCACCACGAGCAGCCCGCGCTCTTTGCAAAGCTCCAGGCATCGCTGGAATTCCTTGAGCTGAACGGCGTTCAAGCGAAGCGGGCGTCCTCGGTCGTAGTGGATCTCCTTCCGAACGCTGTCCCTTTTAACCGCGAAGCCGCGCCTCTTGTAGTTGGGGTCGCTGTACATCGGCGGACCGTTCTTGTTCAGCATGCGCAGGGTGAACATGTTCAGACCGCGCAGGTCGCGATAGTTCCATGCGAGTTCAGCGGCGGCCACATCCGAGGAGAGGTTCTCGGTCAGGTCGCTCACGCTCTCCGAACCATCCTGGTCGAAGGCGTTCTCGTAGAGGTCCAGTATGACAAGGTCCGTGTTCGCCCGCGTTACGTAGTGCTTCAACACCACGTAGCTGCTCAGCGGCGTTTGTGCCGTGCTGCCCAGGTTGAAGATGTGATAGCCGCGCTCCTCGAACACACGCGGGTCGTAACCTCGGTAAGCGTGCGATGATCCGATGACGATGCCGTCCCAATGCCGCTGCGGATCCCATTCCTGCATCTTGGCGTGCACCACGCCGCCTTTCCATTGGTAGTAGTCGCTGGTGCGGTAGATGAGCGGCTTGCCAAGAAGATGGACGCGCGTCAGCACGAAGAAGACGACCACGTACACGATACAAGCGATGACCGCGAACAGAAGACCTTGTTGGAGAAAGCGCCGCATCAGAACTGGAAGTAGATGAACGACGTGGAGCCGAAGTAGCCGAACAGGACGATGAGGACGAGCAAGGACGCGAAGACCACTTGCGCACGCAGGCCGGAGGGAGCACTGCGTTCCCGTTTGATCCATGCGTCGAGCACCGGGTCGATCACCACGAAGAGCAGGGTGAGCAGCACGGTGATGTCCAGCAGGCTGATGTTCACATCGTGATACAGCGCTTGCAGGTCACCGAAGTGCCAGGAGGTGGTGTGCAGTCTATCGAACAACTTGAACCCGTCGCGCACGTTGTTCGCGCGGAAGAACACCCACGCGGCCAGCGCCAGATGGAAGGTGATGCCGATGTTCGTCCAGCGCTTCAGCATAGGCCAGCGCGCAAGACCTGTCACGGTATCGAAGCGCTTCCAGAAGGGTGCGAAGAGCAGGGCGAGCACGAGATAGCCGCCGTGCATGGCGCCCCAGATCACATAGGTCCAGTTGGCGCCGTGCCATAGGCCGCTCACGAGGAAAACGACGAGCAGGTTCATGTACCAGCGCCATTTCGCGACGCGGTTGCCACCCAGCGGTATGTACAGGTAGTCACGGAACCAGGAACTGAGACTGATGTGCCAGCGGCTCCAGAACTCGCTGATGCTGGCGCTCCGGTAGGGCGTGCGGAAGTTCACCATCAGGTCGAAGCCCATCACGCGCGCCGCCCCCAGTGCGATGTCCGTGTAACCGCTGAAGTCGCAATAGATCTGGAAGGCGAACAGGTAGGTGGCCATCAGCAGGCTCGGTGCCTGGTAATGCCCGATGTGGCCGTACACCTGGTCCACCACCACGCCGCAACGATCAGCGATAACGAGCTTCTTGAAGAAGCCCCAGAGCATCTGTTTCAGGCCATGGATGACGCGCGCGCTATCGAAGGACGATCGTATGCCATGACCCTCCACCGCGTTCAACTGGTTCAGCAGATTGCCCGGCCGCTCGATCGGACCAGCTACCAGCTGAGGGTAGAACATGACGTACAGCGCGAAGGTGCCCGGCTTGCGTTCCGCTTGTTGGTGGCCGCGGTACACTTCTATGGTGTAGCTGAGCGATTGGAACGTATGGAACGAAAGGCCGATCGGCAGCAGGATGCCAAGGTCAGGCACATCGTACCCGAGTCCCATCGATCGTAGGAGATCACCGATGTTGTGATTGAGGAAGTTCCAATACTTGAACACGGCGAGCACGCCCACGTTCGCGATGATGCTTGCGATCAGGAAGAGCTTCTTCCTTCGGCCGGCGCTGTCCTCGATGAGGATGCCTGCGGCATAGTCCACACCGATGGTGAAGGCGAGTATGAGGATGTATACCGGCACGAAGGCCATGTAGAACCAGCAACTCGCCGCGAGCAGCAGCGCCCACCGCCAACGGTGAGGCAGCAGGAAGTACAGCGCCGTGACCAGCGGGAAGAAGAGCAGGCAGAACTGGGCGCTGTTGAAGAGCATGACCTACCTCAATGAGCGCAAAGGACGCAAAGGGCGTTCATCCGAGAAGCTCCCGCAGCAACCGGCCATGGACCTGTTCCGCGTTGAAGTGCTCCGACCAGAACGCGCGCACCTGTTGCCGTGCCTCGATCGTATACCAGGGTGACGTCCGGAACGTGTTGAGTCGGGTAGCCAGCATTTCGGGTGTCAATGAATGGGGGAGTAGGGTGCCAGTGCGCTCCGTCACGATCTCGCCGACGCCACCCGCCTCCGCACCGATGAGCGGTATGCCGAAGCTCGCCGCCTCCTGCAATGCCACCGGCGCACCACCTTCCGTTTCACTCGTGTGTACGAAAACGTCCACCGGTGTGCGCTTGTACCGCTCGATGATCTCCGCGTTCGGTCGGTTGCCTTTCAGTTCCACCTGTACGTTGGATGGAAGCGTGCGCACGATGGCCTCGATCCGCTCCCGCTCGGCGCCATCACCGAAGTGCGTCCAGTGCACCGGACCGTTCACCTGTTGAAGGGCTTCCGCCAGCAAGTGCACTCGCTTCAAGGCAACTAGGTTCGCGCAACTCATGACGCGCAGCGTATCCGAAGGAGACCACGACCCCATGCCATGATCCACCGTGGCCAGGTAGCTGATGCGGAACTTGTCAGCGAAGCGTGGGAAGCGCGCCCGCATGTGCTCAAGCCCGGCCTTCGCGATCACGAACACACGATCGACCTGTTCCACATGGAAGGCCTGGAGCATTTGCCAGCCATCCGGCGCACGATGATCGAACATGTCGAAGCCCATCATGCGGCTGACGAACCGCACACGCGGATCCTTCAGCTTCCATAGCCCGAGCACCGTAGCCCAGTCGCTGGTCCAGTAGGAGTAGAGCACCACGCGTTGCGGATCGTACGCTGAGCCGATGCGCTTCCTCAATACGTGCTCACGGTACAGGGCCTGACGTATCCGGCTGATCAATGTGCGACGGTGTTTCGCATACACCGACGTGCTCGGCGCTGAAGCCTTGCTCACGCGCATCACGTGCTGGAACCGCGACATGTCCGGCAGCAGCGCGATCGGTGGCAACGCCTTGAACGCATCCGCCCCGAATAGCTGATCCACGTGCACGTTGGCTGGTATCGCGCGCGATGGGCCTTCCGGCATCAAGGGGAACAAACGCACCTTTTCGAAGCCGCGCGCCAGTATCGGCAGTTCGTTCTCCAGGAAACTCTCGCCGTTGCCGAACGGAAAGCGGATGGTGAACAACCAGAGCTCCTTTCCCATCAGTCGCGGGGCACTCGTCCCATGAATGCGTTCACCCTGTACTTGGCGAGGTAGAGCATGCGGTCCATCGGCCACGAGCGGCTAAGGCGCATGTGCTCCATCGCAGGCCCGCTGCCATAGCGCGGCAGGTAATGGTACAGTCCGTCCCACAGCTTCGTGATGCGTCGTGCGAAGGCTTCGCGCGGGAACAGATCGCGCTCGGTGTTCATCGCAAGCAGCCGATCGTACCAAGCGCGCAACGAGCGCACGCGTTCTTTCGTCGGCTTCACTTTGAACATGTACAGGCCCATCAGTTGGAGGTCCACTTCTTCCGCGGTGCACGGAATGCCGTAGAACTTGAAGACCTCGCGCTGCAAGTAGGTGAAATCAGCGAAGCGGTCGCGGCCGTGACTGATGTTCTGCTCGCCGCGCCGGTACAAGGTCATCGGTTCGTTCAGGTTGGCGAAGCGGGTGTGCTTCCCCATGCGTATCCAGAAGAGCCAGTCCTCGCCAACGCGCGGCCAGAGCGGATCATAGCGCAGGTGGTGCTCTTCTATCATACTGCGCCGCAGCACGCTCGCTCCTTGCGAGACCGGCACGCCGAATAGCTGTTGGGCTGCGCAATCGTCCGGTGCGATGGGGAAGGTCCATGTCTTGTCACGCGCGCCGAAGAGCTGCAGGTGGCCACCGCTGGCGCCGATGTCCGGGTGCGCGTCCATGAAGGCCACTTGCTTCGCCAAGCGATCGGGCACGGCCAGGTCGTCCGCATCCAAGCGAACGATGTACTCGCCCGTGCATGCGTCCAAACCGGCGTTGGCCGCGCCCGCAGGCCCCAGGTTGCGCGGTAGTTCAATGATGCGTACGCGTGGATCAGCGATCGATCGCAGCACGGCCAGGCTATCGTCCGTGCTCTTGTCATCAACGCACACGATCTCGAAGTCGGTGAACGAGCCGTGCAGGACACTATCGACAGCCTCCTTCAGATAGGGCGCCTTGTTGAACACGGGGATGAGCACGCTCACCTTCATAGCCCCCAGTGCTTCATTTTGCGCCGCACGCGGAACAGGTTCCAAGACCCGCGCAGATCCGGCAGGATGTTGCCCCAGCGGTGATGTTGTTCACTTGTGAGTTCCTGGGCAGGAAGCTTCAAACCTGCCAGCGCCCGCATCATGGCGAACTGGTTCTCGCGGTGGATCTCCGCGTTCCACTTCAACAAGAAATGCAAGGTCATGCGCCGCACGATCCTCCTGTGTTCCGCTCCAGCGGGAATGCCGCGCAAGCCGCGTTCAACGGGATGTCCGGCCGCGAGCACCGTAGCCAGGTCGTTGTTCCCCGTGCGCATACATAGTCCGTGCAGCAGCGCAGCGATCTCGTCCAGGAAACCGAGCATTGCGGTGCTGGTCTTGCTCGCTTCGTGCAACCGGAACGCGGCAAGCGCGGTCGGTAGGAACTTCATGCGGGTCGTTCCATAGCGGAACAACACCTGCCACCACAGCTCGAGGTCCATCACATAACGCAGCTTGGCGTCCACTCCGCCTATGCTGCGGATCACCTCCATCCGCCAGAACGTGGCCGGTTGGTTGATCACCGGTTCGATGAAGAGCTTGTCATGATCGCGCGGATCGTTCAAGCCATCGAAGAGGCGCGAGCCTTCAGCGGTCACATGCGTTACCTGCCCGCCGAAGACGATCAGCTGCGGATCCTTAGCGAAGGCGTCGCTCACGTGTGTGAGCGCTCCGGGCAACAAGGCGTCGTCGCTGTTCAACCAACTGAACACATCACCTGTCGCATGCTTGAGCCCTTTGTTGATGGCATCGCTCTGGCCCTTGTCCTTCTCGCAGCACCACCAAGCGAACTTGCTGACGTGACCTTCCAGGATGTTCTTCGATCCGTCCGTGCTGCCGCCGTCCACCACGATGTGCTCCACGTTCGCGTCGCGCTGGTCATGCACCGAAGCGATGCACTCCTCCAGGTAGGCGGCCTGCTGGTAGCTCGGGGTGATCAGCGAAATGAGAGGGGACATGCACGTCGTTCCAGCTCAGCGGCCTCAGCGTCCTCGCGCCTCAGCGGTGAGCTCCGTGCCGCGAAAGTACCGATCGGTACACGTTCAGCACTTCGCTCGCGTATCGCTCCACGTTGAAGCGTTCCGCAGCGTCGCGCATGGCGTTCGTGCCCAGCATCCGTGCCAGTCCGGGGTCGTTCACCAGCCGCAGCATGCGTTCAGCGAGCGCGTCCGGCCCGCCAGGGTAGAGCAGGCCGTTGAAGTCGTCCTTCACAAGCTCTAACGTCCCCCCGCTGGTGTGACCGATCACCGGGAGGCCGCTCCCCATGGCTTCCACCGTTACGCGTCCCATGGCCTCGTTGCGGCTGCACATCAGCAAGGCATGGCTGCAGCGGAAGAGCGAGGTCATGTCCTTGACGAAGCCCGCCAGTTCCACGGCATGGCCAAGTTCAAGATCGGCGATGAGCTTGCGCACGTGGTCGCTTTTGCCATCTCCGGCCAGCACGAGTCTCGTTCCGGGGTGCGCGCGGTGCACGATGGCGAACGCGCGGATCGCTTCTTCCTGCCCTTTGCTCGGGTGTATAAGACCGGCCAGCAGGAAGGTGAACGGCTCGGGTGTGTTCCAGCGCTCATGGGCATGAGCAGCGAGCGCACCATAGTCGCTGGTAGTGAGCACGCCGTTGTAGATCACGTCCACCGGCACGCTGCCTGCGTACTGGTGGATGTCCTCGCGCACCGCCTTACTGATGGCGATCAAACGCGTCGCTTTGCGAAGGGCTTGGCCGTAGCGGCTACTTCCGGTATCGATGTGCAGCAGGTATTGCCGCTCCGGCAGCTCGCGGATGTGCCAGATCAAGGGCAGGTGCGCTTGTTCTTCCAACAGGCCGGTGATCCCAACGGCGGCGCTGTTCACGTGGATCGCCTCCACGTTCCAGTCCCGTAACTGTTGAAGGACTCGCGGCAGGATCGCTCGGTTGTGCCGGGCGCGTTCTCGCGCGGCGCGATCGTACCCGATGTGCTGCCGGATGCGGTGGTAGAAGCGCCCTGAGAAATGCCGCTCGCTCATCCATGGTTGCCACGGCACGATGGCGAAGGGAACGTTCTCGGCGTTCAGTTTCTCCGTGAGCGGGCCTTCGCGCGGCAGCAGTACAAAGGGTTCTACCTCACCGCGCTGCTTCAATTCCAACAGCAGGTCGAGCAGGCTGCGGTTCGCGCCGTACAACTCGGCGTAGTGGGTGAGGTAGGCGATGCGCACGGGAGCGAATATCGGCGGTGCAAAACCTGTTCATGCCCCGTTGAAAAAGAAATACCGCCGAACGCTAACACCCCTGGGGGGGCACCACTGTACGTTCGCTTCGTCATGTTGAAGTATTTCTCCCTACTTCAGAATGACGACCGCTGCCAAGCGACCGCCCGGCGAAGCCGTGGCAATGCGGAACCTGCCTTACTCCATTTCGTCATCGCGAGGCTCGGCGAAACGATCCTCTCTCTCTACAGCGCCGACACTTTCCTGAACGCCTCCTGTCCGGCGGTCTTCGACGCGTCTCAACCCGGGTCAACATGCGCGCGGTGAGTTGCAGTTTCATGCTGGGGCTTTGCGGCCATATCTCGGCGCAAGACCTCCGCTTGCGAACCCATGCGGATACAAGCTATGGCGTGTATGCCGAACCGGTCATCATCCCGATCGACGGACGGTACGATCGAGAACGGTTGCTCGGCTATGTGGAACCTTGGGAGCTCCATGCCCAGGACGTGGATAAGCTCCTATACGGGGAACTGGCCGCATTGCAACGCACCGTGGCGCGCCTGGAAGAGCGCCTGCGCCTGTTGGAAAAGGCCCGCACCATGGATAGCTTGCCGGAAACACAAAAGCGATGAACAAGCGCGTGATCTTGGATGCTGGTGCGCAGGGGTTGGCGGGGGCACTTGCCCTTGCTGGTTGCCGGTTGCCCCTGGCCGTGGCCGGTTGCATGTTGCTTGTTGTACATGGCTACGGGCAGAACCTCGTTCCTAACGGATCCTTCGAGGAGTACATCGAGTGCCCCGAGAACATGGCTCAAGTGCTTCGTGCCGAGGGCTGGTACCCGACAAACTACTCCCCGGATTTTTTCAATGCTTGCTCAACGCTATCGGGGCCAGTTTGTGTACCGTCCAACCTCTGCGGTTATCAGCAGGCCGCTACCGGTGTGGGAATGGCTGGCTTGGCGACGTACTGGGAGCAGGGGTCTATTCCAGAGCCGAATCGCGGGAAGGAAGCCATTGGCGCTTTTCTATCCATGCCACTGCTTCCTGGTGCTCCTGCGTACGTGTCATTCAAAGTGTCAGCTACGTACGGCTAACAGAATCCATGTTCGCATTGGGCTGTTGATGGGCTGGGGGTGCGTTTCGAAACACAACTTGTGCAAACTTCCATCTATCCCGCGATGCCGAATAACGCGGTCGTGCATATGGAGGCAGCCCCGATCGACACGACGTCATGGCAGATCGTGAGCGGCGTATTTGTCCCAGATTCAGCATACACCGTTGTCTACTTGGGTAATTTCTTCAGTGATTCACTGATTGCGCCACAGTTATTGGTGGATGATGCGGGTGTACCATCAGCAGCATACGTCTACATCGATGACGTTTGTGTATCGCAAGTTGAAGGTGTGTGCGATGTCGGCAACGCTATCTTCACGACCGATGCGGAACGAGTCTTGGTTTCTCCCAACCCCAATTCTGGAAGCTTCAACGTGAAGCTCGCTTCACGGCAGACTCCCCCATCGATTCGCGTATTCGACGTCGTAGGCACTCCAGTAAGGGCGAGTGTTGTGCAACTTACGCCAACGACGTGGCGCATCGACATGCTGGATGTTGATGATGGTGTTTATGTGATTGGGCTTATGGAAGGCCCGGCGTACACCACGAGGAGAGTCGTAGTCGCAACCCTATAACCACAATAGCATGAAAGGTCATCGTGGCTTTCTGGCGCTGGTAGCCCTTGTCGCTGCCCACGCTGTGTTTGGTCAATTCACAACTGGCGCAGGAAACGTCTACCTCCAAGCGAGCGGTGCGGTCAATATTGGAACCTCCGCCGCTTCCTCATCGTGGCTAACGGTCAGTGGCGATCAACTCGGAACCGGGGAAGTCTTTCGCACGATCGGGCCTTCCAGTTCCGCAACATACTGGAAGATGTTCCGAAACACCGACGAACTAGGTCGATTGTATGGGAACAGCAGCGGGAGCGGCTTCAACATCCAGTAGTATCTCTCGGGCGGTTCCCTTTGGATGAGGAACTACACGGGAAACGCCATTCGCCTTATCGACGACGGAACGTTCAACTTGAACGGGTACACTGCGAACCCCAGGGCCGGGTACGTGGGCATAGGAGATGCGTCAATCATGGCCACACCGGGCGGTTCACTGCCCTCCTTGCCTTGGGCCCGCTTGCACTTGGTGCACACCTCGAACGCGGTTTCGGACTTCGGTTATCGCCCCTGGATGCAGAACGGTATGCTGATCACTGGTAACAGCGACCAGATGTATGTTGGCCATAAGTATGGCAGCAACGACGCGAGCGATGCCGTGATCCAATGGAGTGAGGATGGCACCTTGGGCAGCACCCGGCAACAGATGCGGTTCTTGTTCACCACAACTCCAGCCTCTGGATCTGGAGCTGTGACAAGCGAAGGACTTGAATTGATGCGCTTGTATCCGCAAAGCAGCACGGTGGGTTATGTAGGTGTCGGCGATTTCTATGGCTTAGGGTACACGCCGTCGGCGGCTTTGGATGTGGCGGCTGGAAATGTCAGAGTACGCGCACTACCGGGAACCTCAGCTACGACAGATAGCAAGGTGGTTGTGAGCGACACTGCTGGCGTTCTGCATTGGCGCCCCATCACGGATTTCACCAGTTGTGATTGGGAAGTCAGTAGCTCAAACGGTTATGCCGCATGGCGCGCGAACGGGACCACACCCGGTTGTCCAGAGAGCGACAACCAGATGTACATCGGGCACAACCCGGCGAACACGGTGACGAACCCTGCGAAGCTGAACGTCCTGGCCGATTCTGGCGCGGTAAACTACCGTTATGGCATCAACAGCGAGGCGGTCGCCGGCGCGTCAGGTATCCAAGCCATAGGTGTGCAGACGAGCGCAACACCGAATGCGAGCAATGCCCGAGCGAACGATCACACGGGACTGAAGAGCGAGGTATCAAATGCGGAGGTCAACAACCGGGCGATCCATGCGACGGCGAACGTGACCGCCGGTAACAACTTGTCGAACCTCAATTGTGGGATCCAGGTCGGCGCATATGCCGAGGACAACTTGGGTGACACGGTCGGGAATACGTTCGGTGGCAACTATGCGATCAAGGCGGAGGCCAAGGTCGAGTCAACTGCCGAAGTCCATTTGAATTATGGGCTTCACAGCGAGGTTTCCTTCGAGTACAACCCTGCCGAGGCGCATCGGCGTTACGGTTTCGGTGTTTATGGTCGTGCCAACAGCGACTGGCGTGCCGACCGACTTCATGGCGTTGTTGGAGTGGCCGTCGCACCGACCGATCAATTGAACGAGTTCACCGTGGGTGTCATGGGTTCAGCGTACGGTTTGGACAACGATTACGATTCCATAGTCAACTACGGCCATTCGGTCTGGGCGGGCTACTTCTATGGGCATGCCAATATCACCGGAACGTTGGTGTATGGGAACCTGCACCAGTACTCGGATGAGACCATCAAGACCAACATCACCGAGATCCCGCCGGACATGGTGTCAAACATCCTGGGCCAAGTTCAGCCGAAGATGTACGAATACAACCACGAAGCTGTACCTCAGTTGCGTCTTCCTGGTGGAAGCCACTTTGGGTTCATCGCGCAGCAAGTAGAGCAGGTCGTTCCTTCACTGGTGGCCACTGAGCGCGTTGCGGCTGCGACCGATGCGAACGGATTCGTGACCGGCGAGGATGTGCCATTGAAAGCGATGAACTACACTGAGTTCATACCGCTGCTGATCAAAGGGTATCAACAGCAGCAGGAGCGTCTGGAACAGCTTGAGCAGGCGTTGTCGGCCTGCTGCGGGACTGGCAAGGAACAGACACCTAACTCCCGAAGTCTTGGACCGGGAACAAGTGACCTGTCCAACGAGCGCCTCCTCATCGCCCCCAACCCATTCACGGACCACACCATAGTGAGCTACTACATGGCGCAACCCGGCCGCGTGAGCTTGCAGGTGAGCGATGAGGCCAGTCGCCCGATCGCTTTGTTGCGTCAGGAACAAGCCATGGCCGGCAGCTTCACCTACGAGTGGAACACGCAGAGCTTGGCACCGGGCAGCTACTTCGTAGCGCTGGTGGTGGATGGCAACGTGGTGGTGAAGAAGGCGGTGAAAGTGCAGTGACCGGAAGCGCGTAATGCAAAAGAGCGGGGCCGAATATGGCCCCGCTTTTTTTCAATGGCTTGCTGCTGTCAGGATCCTGTTCAACCCGTTGAGGCTCATTTTCAGCCCGTAACGCTCAACCGCGCGCTCGCGTCCGATCGAACCCATGCGCGTGGCCAGAGCCGCATCGTTCGCCAGCGCGTTCATGTGCTGGGCCATCGCGTGTACATCGCCTTCCGCGCAGAGCAGGCCGTTCACCTCATGTTCCACCACATCCGGTATGCCGGCGTGGCGCGTGGCGATCACCGGCAACCCGCTCGCCATCGCCTCGAGGATGCTCAGTGGTGTGCCCTCGTGATCGTTGTCGCGCGTGATCACGCTGTGCTGCACGAACGCGCGCACATGGCGCATACGTTCCGCCACCTGATCCTGCGTGACCACACCGGGGAAGTCCACCGCATCGGCAACACCCAGTGCTTTGGCGAGCGATCGTGTGCTTTCCCACAGCGGCCCGTCCCCAGCCATCGTAAGGCGTAGTTCGGGATCGCTCTTGTGTGCTTCAGCGAAGGCCGCCAACGTGAGGTGCGGCGCCTTCTTGTCCACGAATCGGCCCACGGCAAGGAAGTGCTTCGGCGAGCGTGACACGTCAGCCGGAGAGAAGCGATCGACTTCGATGCCGTAGCAGTTGTAGTGGACTTTCTCCCGTGGGCAGCCGAGCGTGAGGAGTTGCTGCTCCATCTCGCGGCTCACCACTACGATCGCTTTCGCCGCGCGGAACAACGCCCGGTAGTTGTCGTTCTCCTTCAGCAGCTTCGTGTGGAAGGCGTCGATGCCGTGGAAATGCGTCACCAAGGGAACGCCCGCTTCCGCGCACACATCGATCATCGCGGCGCCGGTAGGTCCGTATTCCGCGAGCACCACCTGGATGTGGCGCCGCTTCAACAAGCGCATGATCGAGGTGCGCAACACCTGATCGGGCTGTTGTCCTTTCACGCGTTGTATCACGCGCTTCAATAAGGTCGGGTGCAGGATCGGCTTGCCGTCGATGTCCCGCTTGGGCAGGTGGCCGTCCGTCAACACCAGTTCAACGCCTCGCAGGTGTGCGATGTGGTTGGCGATGAAGGTCTCGCTCCATGCATTGCGGTTCGGGCTGATGATGGCGATGCGCATGGCTACTTGATCGCGGTGCCCCACAGGCCGGTGATCATGGGGGAGGAGCGGGGATCCGGGACATGGTCGTGTTTCAGCAGGTACTTCACCACTGGCAGCGTGAGCCGCTTCAACACCTTCCGTTTCCATGCGGGCATGGGCCGCCGCATCACCCACAAGCCGAGCATCTGCGCCAGGCTCGCATCCCAGCCGCCCATGGGCTTGACCGTGACATCGCGGAAACCCGCTTCGCGCAACAGGCGCTCCAACGCGAAGGGCGTGTACCGGTACTCATCGTAGGGCACATCGTGCAAGGGCCAGAGGAAGGGCACGGTGAAGAAAAGAAGGCCATCCGCTTTCAACACACGGTGCGCTTCGCGCAGCACAGCGATGGGCTCCGGGCAATGTTCCAGCACTTCGGTAGCCATGGCCGAGTGGAAGCGGTCGTTCTCGAAGGGGATCGTGCGGCCGTCCCATTCCACATCCGGAGGAACGGCCCGATAGGTGCCGACCGCGTTCGCAGCCAGGTCCATACCGGTGTAGCGGGTGACCTTCGAGGGTGCGTTGGTGATGAGCCCACGGTAGGGTTGCACGCCACAACCGATGTCCAGGAACTCGCCGTTGAACTTCGGAAGCTGGGATCGCAGCGCTTGCCGAATGGAAGTTCTGACCTGGTACAGGTCCTGCGTGTCCGCGTTGAGCGGCAGGTGCAGGTAGGGATCCGTTCCGGCCATGGTCAGCTGCGGAAGCGATGGATGATGCGCGCGAGCGCCGGTGTGTGCACCAGCATGGAGGAGCGCAGGAGCTCGCGCGTACTCGTGGCTTTGCGTAGGCGCGGGTCGGCCAGCAGGTCGCGCAGGTATTTGGCTCCGCGCTCCGGTGCCTTCGTATCCACCGCGTGCTGGATGGCCGTGCGGTCCAGTTGCGCGCGCCGTTCGAGGATGATGTCCGTGTAGCGGTGACCGGTCATCGTGTCGATCTCGTCGAGCAGGTGCAGGTTGCGATCGATCTTCACCAAGGGATCCTTCATGCTGATCACCCCGCCTTCGTGCACGCGCCGCACCGCGCTGATGCGATCCATGTAACCGAACGGGCCTTTCTCCGCCAGGGTGATGTAAAGCACCCAATCCAACGCGGCCACCGTGTGGAAGGCCTTCGGGTAGGTGGTGAGCTTGTCCTTGCGGTACATCACTCCGGCGGTCGGGATGAAGTTCATCGGTACGATGTCCTTCTGCGACATCACCGCAGCGGGTGTTCTTCCTCCGAGCCAGTCGCGCACATAATCCACGCGCTTGCCACCGGGATACTCGTTGTACGCATTGGTGAAGCAGAACACCTGCTCAGGGTGCGCGCGCAGATGGTCCACCTGTGCTTGCAGCTTGTGCTCGTCTATCCAGTAGTCGTCGCCTTCCAGCAGCGCGATGAACTCGCCTTGTGCTTTCTCATAGAGATCGATGACATTGTAACGGCCGGGAAGACTGTCCGCGTGGTCGTTCTTCTTCGCGCGGTCGCGGTAGATCACCTTTACGATATCCGGATAGCGGCGCTCGTAGTCACGGCAAATGTCGGGTGTCGCATCATCGCTGCCGTCCTCACCGATGAGGATGTGCACATCGAAATCGGTCTTCTGGGCGAGCACGCTGTCGATGGCCTGCGCGAGGAACGCGGCGTGCCGATAGGCGGGCATGTGGACGCAAACGACGGGCATGGCTGTCGCGAAAATGCGCAAAGCCTCAGAGGTACGGTTCGCCGATCCGACGTGTGCGAACGCATTTCGCTGGAACGCCTACGGCCACGTGCAGGTCAGGTACGTCTTGCAGCACCACTGCCCCCGCGCCGATCACGCAATGCCGGCCGATGTTCACCTTCTGGAGCACACAGGCGTTCATGCCCACGGCCGACCCGTTGCCGAAGCTTCCACCTCCGCCCAGGTTGGCTCCCGGCGCCACGCTCACACAGTCGCCCAGCAGCCGATCGTGATCGATGGAGCAGTTGGTGTTCAGGATGCAGTGAGCGCCAACGACCACGGAAGGATTGACCGTTACACCTGCCATCACCACGGTGCCAGCACCCAGCACGACATCACTGGCGATCGTGGCTCGCGGATGCACCGCCGTAACGAAGTGGAATTGCGTTGCCAGTTGTTTGATGCGCTCGGCGATGTGCATTCGCGCGTCGTTATCACCCACGGCGATGATGCCGTGTTCGATGCCGGTCGTTCTCATGATCGCAGGCAGCTCATCGATGCGGCCGAGCACCGGAACATCCATCGTGCGTTCGCCCTTCGCGCGTTGATCATCCAACAGGCCGCGAACGGTGTACGTTCCCTGGCAACGAACGATGTCGATGATCACCTTGGCGTGACCGCTGGAACCGATAAGCAGGATGTCCACGGGGCGAAGATCGCGCCCTCAAGCCGAAACGCTGCGCACCAGTTCGATGATGTGCGCTTGATGGGACACTTCAAGGCCGTAGTACATCGGCAAACAGAGCACGCGGTCCGCCACGTCACGGCTGATGGGGCAGGCATGCGCGTCCTTCAGGTACGGCAATGTGTCCAGCGAGGGCCAGAAGTAGCGACGCGGATGGATGCCCGCTTCCTGCAGCGTGGCCTGCACACTGCGCATCAGGAGGTGCGAGGAGAACAGCACCGGCGTGTAGGAATGGTTGAAGGTGCAGCCATCCGGCGCGGGCAACATGGTCAGGTTCGGCGCTCCAGCGAAGGCGTCATGGTAGCGTTCCCATTGCTCCTTCCTATCTGCCATGATCACATCGAAGTGGTCGAGCACGCACAGCCCCATGGCGGCGTGGAACTCGCTGTTCTTCCCATTGATGCCAGCAAGGAAATGGTCGTCGTAGATGTGGCCGAACTGTCGCATGAGCATGATGCGCTCGGCCACCTTCGCGTCGCGGGCGATGATGCAACCACCCTCCACCGAATGGAAGATCTTGGTGGCGTGGAAACTTCCGGTGGTCACATCCCCGAAGGTCATCAGCGAGCGGCCGTTCACCTCTGAACCGAACGCGTGGGCGCCGTCATAGATCACCTTCAGGCCGTGCTTGTCCGCGATCGCCTGGATCGCTTCCACATCGCAGGGCAGTCCATACACGTGTGTGGCGAGGATGGCCGTGGTGCGCGGTGTGATGCGTTCCTCGATGCGCTTCGGATCGATGCAGCACGTGTGTGGATCGATGTCGGCGTAGACGGGCGTGCAGCGTTCCCAGAGGATGCTCGTAGTGCTGGCCACGTAACTGTAAGGAGTGGTGATCACTTCACCTTCAAGGTCCAGCGCGCGGATGGCGATCTGCAAGGCGATGGTGCCGTTGCCCACGAAAAAGAGGTGCTCCGCGCCAAGCTTCTCTTTCAACCGTGCTTCCAGTTCCTGAACGAGCGGCCCGTTGTTGGTGAGTTGGTGGTTCGCCCAGATGCGGTCCAGGTAACGGTCCAGTTCCCGGCGATCGGGCAGGAAGCTGCGTGTTACGAAGATCTTCTCCCGTTGCATCGGCGCTGTAGCTGACTTCGTGGTCATGCGAGCTTCTCTTCGAGCGGACCGCTCCAAGCGCGGCCCATGGGTTCCAGGCTGCGCTTCAACCGCACCCCGACGCCGTAAGGTAGCATGCGCAAGCGATCCGAGGCTGACGTTGCCCACCAGCCGGGTTCAGCATAGCCCAGTTGGTTCAGCAACCCACCGACCATCCGATCGAATATCCAGCGCTCACTCACGCTCATCTTCTCCCGCCAGATCGCGCCGGGTTGGGCGCGCAGGGCGTTCAATGTCGCATCGCCCTTACTTACCTGACGCACGCTGATGTGATGCTCTTTCGAGATCCGGTCCACGAACGCGGGATCCACAGGAAGTCCGGAGAACCTCAACACGCGTTCCAGTTCAGCGGCCGTGTCCTTCATCAAGGATTCGTAGCGCACTTCCAGGTAGCGCTGCGGCCCCAAACGCTCGCCGTCAGCGCGGGCCATGGTGAGGCAACGGTACCATTCGCGCGCCGCGCCGCGCACCTCACCGGGACTGTGGCCCACGCGTTTGCGTACGCTCATCATGCTCACCGCCACCTCACGCCCATCGCGGATGATGTGGATGAAGCGGCTTTGCGGAAGCAAGCGGTCGATGAGCGGCAGGTGCTTGCTGTAGTTCGGATGCTTGTCCAACAGGTGCGTGGCCTGTGGGTTCCGCGCGCGCAGCTTCGTGTACACCTGGTCCACCAAGCCGAGCATGGACGCATCGAACTCTTGTTCGCTCAAGAGGCAGGGAAGACCTTGGCGCCACTTTCCGGCCGCGTTGTTCTGGATCTCCAGTTGGAAATTCCTCGACCACGGTGCCAGGTAGCGACTGAAAACGGTCAGCTCTTCGCTCTCCATCGCTGCGATGGACGGGTGTGCCGCGAGCATCTGGTGCAGCCAACTGGTTCCGCTGCGCGGTGCACCGATGACAAAGAGAAAGGGCATTTCGAGCGTGCGCATATCAGTTGCCGCGTTCATCCAGGTCCCATTCCGGGCCCAGCAATTTCTGTAGTTCTTCGGAACGGGGCGCGAAGTAACGGTAGAGCCGTTCGGCGAGCGCCGGGTCCAGCGGCTCTGGATAAGCCCGCACGTTGTCGCGCACCTTCAGGATCGAAGGATCGAACGTGTGCGGCTCCAGACCGACATGCGCGCACACCCGCTCCAGTGTGCCCGCAGGATCCTTCTTCAGTTCCGCGTAGCGCAGCACGAGCAATGGTTCCCTGCCGAAGACATCGAAGTAGCGTGTGAGCTGCTCAGCATAATGACCACGCGCCAGGTAGCGGTGCTCCCAACGCATCTCCGCACCGCGCATTTCCTCCTCCACGGCCTGCTCGAACGAGCGCGTGTCGTGAAGGTGGCCATAGGTGCGGTTGCGCTTGAAATCGCGGAACATGTTCCAAGCGGAATACGCCCGCTTCACCGGATCGCGCAGCACCGCCACCATACGCACTTGAGGAAGCGCCTCGTGGATCCGTTGCACGGGTTCCGGCCGGAAGAGGTAGGCGGGTGTGGCTTCGAAGGTGACCATTCCCCGGTCGAAGAGGCCTGGGCGCGGATAGTGGCGCCAGTAATGACGAAGACCGAGCTTGAACGTCTTGTCCACGTCGAAGAAGTGGAGCTCCTTCACCTCGGGAGCCAGCACCTGCGGGTGATGCGCGAGCATCTTGAAAAGCGCGCTCGTGCCCGCTTTCTGCGCACCGATGATGAGGAACGATGGCCGGAGCCGGGGGCGCAGGAAGGAGAACGCTCCAGGCCGCGCCATCACGTTGCGGATGCGTGTTGCCAGAGCAGGCGCGGACGTACCACGCCTTTCTTCCTGCCGAACCAAGTGCCTTCTCGCTTGGTGTCGTGCACTTCGAACGCGACCGTTTCCTCCACGCGGAAGGCGAGCTTGCCGTGCCGGAAGAAGTTCACCACGATGCGGTAATCGCCGCTGTTGAGCAGTTCCGCCGGTATGGCGCAGCGCACGGTGTTCAGGCCGCGCGGTACAACGGGAACCTCGGGCAGGTGTTCGCGCCAACTGCTGGCGAAGGCGAGGATGTCCTCCCCGTTGTACACATGGATGCCAACGTTCACATCGCCGTCATCGATCGCCGCATTGTGGAAGCCGATGCGCACATGGAACGGATCGGCATAGGTGATCGGTTCGCCCGGTCGGCTGCGTTCGATGCCCACATCGGTAAGGTGCAGTTCGTCGGTGCCGGGTGCGTCGGTGCCGAGCGTCCACTTGTGCTCTTCCGTGAACTGGCTGTAGGTGCTCAGGTAAGCGCGCACCACTTCGTCCGTCGGGCCGTCCATTCGAACGCGGCCGTTGTGCATCCAGATCACTCGTGTGCAGAGGCTGTGCACGGCGCTCATGTTGTGGCTGACGAAGAGGATGGTGCGGCCGCTGCTGGCCACGTCCTTCATCTTGCCCAGGCACTTGCGCTGGAACTCGGCATCACCCACCGCCAGCACCTCATCGATGATGAGGATCTCGGGTTCCAGGTGGGCCGCCACCGCGAAACCGAGACGCACCTTCATGCCGCTGCTGTAGCGCTTCACCGGGCTGTCGATATGGTGCTCGATGCCGCTGAAGGCGATGATGTCCGTGAGCTTCCTGTCGATCTCGGCTTTCTTCATGCCGAGGATCGCGCCGTTCAGGTAGATGTTGTCGCGGCCGCTCAGTTCGGGGTTGAAACCGGTGCCCACCTCGAGCAGGCTGCTCACGCGGCCACGCATGCGTATCTCACCCGTGGTGGGCAGTGTGATGCGCGAAAGAAGCTTCAGCAGCGTGCTCTTGCCCGCGCCATTGCGACCGATGATGCCCAGGATCTCGCCCTTGCGCAGTTCGAAACCTACCTCCCGCAGAGCCCAGAACTCGGCGCCTTGTCGTTGGCCGTCGTCCTGCTGCCCGATGGGAATGAGCGGGTTCGGCTTGCCACGCAGCTTCGCCCACCACACGCTCAGGTCTTCCGCCAGTGTGGCACCGCCCATCTGGCCCAGCCGGTAGCGCTTGCCTACGTTCTCCGCTTGGATGACGATCGGCCCTTCCATCACACCACGTCAGCGAAGGATCGTTCAACACGCTGGAAAACGGCGAGCCCCGCCGCGCAAAGGATCAAGGCGAACCCCGCCGCGTACCCGAGACCGTTCCAATCCATGTTCCCGCCGAATAGCGCCGTGCGGGTTGAAGTGATGATGGGCGTCATCGGATTCAGTTGGAGCAGGGCCAGCATCTTCGGGTGCTGCGCCACGCGCTCCAGCGGAATGATCACGGGGCTGCAGAACATGAGCAGTTGCACTCCGAACGCAACGAGGAAGCCGAGGTCGCGGTACTTCGTCGTCAACGCGCTCACGAGAATGCCGGTGCCGAGACCGAGCAACGACATGAGCACGATCACCACGGGAAGTACGATGAGCCCCCCGGATGGCGACCAGCCGAAGTTCCCGAACACCACGCACAGCGCGATGATCACGAACAGCAGCACCAACTGTATGAGGAAGGAGAACAGGCTGGAGAGCGTGGTGCTCACCGGCATGATCAATCGCGGGAAGTACACCTTGGTCAACACCGCCGCATTGCTCACGAAGGTGCGCGAGGTCTTGTTCACCACGGCGGCGAAGTAGGTCCAGGGCACGATACCGCTCAGGTAGAAGAGGATGGGGGGTATGCCCTTCGGTGCGAGCCGCGCGACCACACCGAACATCACCGTATAGGTGAGGGTGGTGAGCAGCGGTTGCAGCACCAGCCAGAGGGGGCCGAGGATCGTTTGCTTGTACTGCGCGGTGAGGTCGCGCGCCACGAGCAGTCGCAGCAGGTCCTTGTAATGCCAGAACTCCTTCAGATCAGGACGCCACCATGCGCGTTGCGGACGTATGATGGTGTCCCATTCAGCGGTCGGTGCGGCGTGTGCGGTCGGCGCCAAGTGCGATCAGGAGTTCTGGTTCTTCGTCTTGATCATCGGATCCTCGGCGCCTTTCTTCTTCTTGCGGCGATTGCCGTAACCGTACCCGTAACCGTAGCCATAGCCGCTGCCATAGCCGTAGGCGTAGCGATAACCGTAGCCGTAGTTCGTGTTGTAGTAGTACTTGCTCTTCTTCATCCGCACGCCGTTCAGGATGAAGCCGAAGTTCTTGGCCACATTGCTCTGCGCCACTTCCACCGCGTTCTTGATGTGGTCCTTGTTCGCGAAGCGCGTGTTGATCACGAAGAGCGTGGCATCAACGTGCCGCATCATGAGCAGGGCATCGGTGATCAGACCCACCGGTGGCGTATCCACCATCACGTAATCGAAATTCTTGCGGCCCCACTCGAACAGTTCCACCAGGTGCTTGCTCAGCACGAGCTCCGATGCGTTCGGTGGCGTGGGTCCGCTGAGGATGGCGTAGAAGTTCTCGATGTGCGTGGGCAGCACGCATTCCGGTATGCCAACCTTGCCCGCGAGGATGTTGCTGAGGCCCTGTGGGCTGTTCATCGCCAGGCCGGTGGCCACCTTCGGCTTGTGCAGGTCGAGCTCCAGCAACAGTACGCGCTTGCCGGCCTTCGCCAGGATGGCGCTCAGGTTCACCGAGCAGAAGGTCTTGCCTTCGTTCGGGCGGTAGCTCGTGACCATCACCACCTTGCCGCCTTCGGTTGCCGGCAGGTACTCCAGGTTGGTACGCACCGTTCGGAAACTCTCGGTGATCGCGCTCTTCGGGTCGCTGTCCACCACCACGTAGTTCTCCTCCGCCTTCTCGCTCGCGATGATCTCACCGAACACGGGCAGGTGCGTCGCATCACGCAACTGATCAGCATTCTCCAACCGGTCATAGAACAGCACGCGGATGAACACCAGCACCATGCTGAGTATGACCCCGCCCACCATGAAGGTGTACAGGATCTTCACTCGGTCCGGACGCACGATGCCCAGCACGCGTGACTTCTCGATCACCTTCGTCTGTGCGATGATACCGGCCTTGGCTATCACCGTGTTCGCACGTTTCTCCAGCAGGAACTGGTAGAGCTTCTCGTTCACACCGAGTTTCCTGCGGATGTTCAGCAAGCCACGCTGGTTCTCCGGCACGCCTTTCAGCAGTCCGGTGTAATCGTTGATCGTCTTGTCCACCTCCGCGATGCGGTCGTTGATCGCCTTGCGCGTGTTCTTCAGGTACATCATCAGGTTCGCCCTGCTGATGGAAAGCAATGAATCCTGTTTGTAGATGGCCGGGTTCGGTGCGGTGGCGTCGAACAACTTGCCGTTGGTCTCCATCTGCTGGTTGTACAGATTGGTCAACATCGTCTTCAGGAAGATGTCGTCCTCCAGGATGTAGAAGGAGGGTGGCAACAGTTTCTCCTCGCCGATGGTCAGCACGTACTGCTCCAACGAGTTCACGCTCTCGATCATGAGCTCGTACTCACGCTTGCTGGCCTCGTACTTCACCAGTTCGTTGTAGTACTGCTCTTGCTGCTTGTCCAGGTCCAGGATGTTCTTCTTCGTCATGAAGTCCTCCAGGTCGTCCTCGAAGACCGCCATGATGCCCGTGACCTCATCGATCTGCTTGTCGATGTACTTGATCGTGTTATCGTTCAGGTCGATATCGCTCTCCAGGCTGTTCTTGATGTAAACGTTGGAGAGCGTGTCCAGGAACATTTTCGCCCGCGCGGGGATCTCATCCTCCACGTGCACGTCCAGGATGCTGGTATATTCCAGGTTCTCCACGGTCATGGTGCCGCGGTACTTGTTCACCAGCCATTGCCTGCTGTGCCGCACGAAGCGGTAATCGCTCTCGGTGTAGCGTTCCAGGTTCCGCGCGGTGATGGACTGCGCCTTGTCGATGCGCAGGGTGAAGTCGTCCCCTTCTGCCACGTCCTTATTGAAGGGGTAGGTCTTCTTGATGATGCCTTCGCCCCGATCGTAGCTCAGCTCGAAGTTGTCCGCGTCGATGATGTGCAGGTCGAAGGGCTTCTCGTACAGCTTCGGGTTCAGCACCTCCATGTTCACCACGAAGGGCAGACGGCCATACTCTTCCTTGGTGCGGAAACGGCCTATGATGTAGTAGGACACGTCGAAGTCGAGCTTGTCCAGCGTGCGACTGATCATGTCGTAGCTGGTGAGCACGCGCTTCTGGTTCACGATGTCACCATAAGCGGCCACATATCCGATGTTCTGGTAGACCTGGTTCTGGTAGTTGTAGGTCTCCCGGTCCTTCAACAGGATCTGGGTGCTGGCACCGTACACCTCCGGGATCTTGTACGAGTAGAGGTAGGAGAGAACGGCCGACAGGATGACCGCCACCACCACGAAGTACCAGTTCTTCGAGAAGATCCGCAGGAAATAGCGGAGGTCGTTGACGTCGATAACGCCCGACTTCGGACCTGCGGCTGCTGCCATTTGTTGTGATGCGCCCAGGCAGTTCTACCTGCGCAGGACAAGGCTTTTCTGAAAGGGCTGCGAATATAGTCAGCCCCTCCGGCCAGCACCCGGGGCACCGTGCAGATGGACAGATCGGATCGTTGATAACAATGGGGTGGCATCGGCCGGTCCGGGTTGGGTGATCTGTTTACATTTGGCCACCAAGTTCCTGAGCGTCCGGAAATGAAGTCGTCCCTACGTACCGTCGTACTTGTCGCCTTGGCCTGCGTTCCGCTGGTAGGCGGTCTTTTCGCTCAGGGTGGCCCGCCTGTGGGTGGTCCCCCGCCTTGCTGGCCTCCTCCGTGCATTCCCATCGATGGTGGTCTTACCTTCCTGCTGGGTGCCGGTGCGCTCTTCGGTGGCAAGCGCCTGCTGGATATCCGCCGCGAGCGCAAGCTGGCCGGTGAATGAGCCCTGAGGCCAGCACTGTTCCTGTTCGTCGCGATCCCCTTTTCCGCTTCCTCGGCCTTTCTGCCCTCCTTTACGCCGGTTGGTATGCCCTGTACGCAGGCGTGGTCCACCCGTGGGGTGTTCTTGACCGGGCCGTCATCGATCAGCTCATCACTTGGGCAGGTGCCTTGCTGAAGCTGTTCGGCTACACCCTTATCCCCGAACCCGCCAATGCCGAGATGATCCGCACCATCGGCGTGGAAGGCGGTCACCTTCTCTGGATCGGCGACCCCTGCAACGGACTTGGCCTTTTCGTCGTGTATCTCATTTTCATCGCGGCTTACCCGGGGCCTTGGCGCCACAAGCTCTGGTTCGGAGCGCTGGGTGTGGTCTCCATCCACCTCATCAATGCACTGCGCGTGGCTACGCTGTGCATCATCGTCAGCATCGATTACGAGTGGCTCAACTTCAATCACGATTACACCTTCTATGTGGTCGTGTACGGTTGGGTCTTCCTGCTCTGGTTCATCTGGGTGAAGCGCTTTTCCCGACGGACCGCATGAGGCGCCGTGGGTTGTTCGTGCTGTGTTGCGCAGTGGTCAGTCTTGCCTTGGGTGCCCTGCGCGAGTTCATGTTCCTCAACCTGAACTACCAGATCGATCATGTGGCCCGTCACACCCGCTTCTCCTACGCCCACTCGCTGTTCCAGGGTTGGGTACACGACTGGTCATTATCCCAGTTGACAGTGCTGAAATGGACCTTGGCCGTCGCTTTCATCGCTGCCATGCTGGGCCTCAGTATCGTCCTCGCGCGCATGCTCTTCCACGATCGGCGGTTGGATCGCCCGATCCTGGTCGGTTTCGCTGCGATCGGCTGTGCAGCCCTGCTGTTGCACGGCCTGGCCCATTGGCTGCCACGGGCGGAGGCGGTTTCGGTGAAGCTCCTTCACCTCATCCAGTATCCCGTGCTGCTCGTCTTCATCTGGGCCGCCTCCTTGCTGCCTCGTGCGGCTGAGGCCCCGGGTACAGGCCGCCCAACCTAGCGCGGCCTACATTCGCGACCCTTCCACGGAACGTTCCATGCGCGTAGCGGTCGTCATTCCCTGCCACAACGTGGAGGAACACGTGAATACTGCGCTGGCATCGGTGTTCGCGCAGGAGCATGCCGACTTGGACGTGGTGTGCGTGAACGACGGCAGCACTGATGGCACTGCCGCCTTGCTCATCCAGCTGCAACAGGAGCACGCAGGCCGTTTTCGCGTCATCACCCAGCCGAACAAGGGCGCCTCGGCAGCGCGCAATGCTGGTTTGCGGGCCACAGCGGGTGAGTACGTGCAATTCCTGGATGCCGATGACACCATCGATCCCGGGAAGATCAGCGCTCAGTTGCAACTGGCCGCTTCCAAGGGCGCTCCGGACCTGATCGTGGGCGACTTCGAGCAGATCATGCCGAACGGACTGTTGCTGCCCGCCCTCGCGCTTTACGATAGCCCTTGGATGGCCTTGATCCGCACGCGCATGGGCACCACCAGCGCCAACCTGTGGAAGCGCGATGCCTTGGAAAAAGCAGGTGGCTGGAACGAGCAACTCGCCAGCAGCCAGGACTATGAGCTGATGTTCCGCCTGCTGAAGAGCGGCAGCGCGGTCGCTTGGGACCCTGTGATCCGAACGCATGTGCTGAAACGCGCCTCGGGCTCCATCAGCCAGACCAGCGTGCAGGCCAACTGGGACCGCTACATCGCCCTGCGCCGCTCCATGAAGGAATACCTGCAAAGCGTGGATCCAAGAGCATATGCCGCAGAGATCGAAGCGCTGCGGCAGTACATCTTCATGGCCCTGCGCATCGTTGCCAGCGAGGACCTGCCCAAGGCCGTCAGCGAGTATGCCCGGTCCATCGGTGGGCGTTTCCGGCCTGAAGTGGGCAAGGCCATTACCGAGCGCTACGCACTGCTGCATAACTTGCTCGGGTTCGCCAACACCGAACGCCTGCTCCGTCTCGTGAAGGGACGGCGCACCGCCACCACCACCGCATGATCCGCTCGCGCGCCGATCTCATCGCCTACCTCGAAGCGGACCGCATCGCCCTGCGTCGGACGTATTCGTCGCAGATGATGTTCGATGAGGTGTGGCAGTTCCAACGGCTGCTGCGGCGCGTGGAGTACTTCCTCAATTGCCACAAGGACCGTGGCCTGCTCGGCAAACTGCGCTACAAGTTCTGGTCGGTCCGCTTCCACCAGAAGAGCGTGCGCTGCGGCTTCGACATACCGCCCAACGTCTTCGGCCCCGGCCTCAGCATCGCGCACCGCGGCACCATCGTGGTGCACCCGGATGCACGCATCGGCAAGAACTGCCGCATCCATGTGGATGTCGTCATCGGCACACGCCCTGGCCCGCAGGACCTGGTGCCCAAGCTTGGCGACAATTGCTACATCGGTCCCGGAGCCAAGATCTTCGGCGATATCGTCATCGGCGACAACACCGCCATCGGTGCGAACAGCGTGGTGAACACCTCCTTTCCGGAAGGTCACTGCACCATCGCGGGCGCGCCGGCGCGGAAGGTGAGCGATACGCCCAGCACCGAATTCATCATCGCCACGCGCACCAAGCAGTACGGATGAAGAAGCTGCTCATCGTGGTGGGCACGCGCCCCAACTTCATCAAGGTCACGCGCTTCAAGCAGGTTGCCGCTGCGCGCGGAACGCTGGATGTGCGCATCGTGCACACCGGCCAGCACTTCAGCGCCAACATGGCCGATGTGTTCTTCGAGCAGTTCGGCCTGGTGCCCGACATCTTCCTGAACATTGGCGCCGGAAGCCCCACTGCGCAGATGGCCGCCATCATGCGCGACCTGGAACCGGTGATCGCCAGTGAGAAGCCCGATATGGTGATGGTGGTTGGCGATGTGAACAGCACCATGGCCGCCGCGATCACCGCGAACAAGATGGGCGTGCGGGTGGCGCACCTCGAGAGCGGCCTGCGCAGCTTCGATCGCACCATGCCTGAGGAGTTCAACCGGATCGTGGCCGATGAACTGAGCGATCACTACTTCATCACCGAACAGAGCGGGCTCGATAACCTTCGGCGCGAGGGCAGGAGTGAAGAGGCCCTGCATGTCGTGGGCAACACGATGATCGACACACTGGTGGCCTTCGAGCCCCAAGTGCAGGCCAGCGATGTGCTTCAGCGCTACGGTCTGGGCAGCGGAGGGCACGTGCTGATGACGATCCATCGCCCTGCCACCGTGGACGTGCCCGAGCGCTTGAGCGAGCTGTTGGACCTGATCGCTGAGGTCTCTTCCACGCGGAAGGTGGTCTTCCCCATCCACCCGCGTACCGTGAAGAACATCGAAGCCTTCGGGCTGAAAGCCAAGGCCGATGCGATCAGGGGACTCGTGCTCACCGAGCCGCTGGACTACTTCGCCTTCCAGAAGCTCATCGCCACCTGCGCGTTCATCCTCACCGATAGCGGCGGCATCCAGGAGGAAAGCACGTTCCGTCGTGTGCCGTGTTTGACCCTGCGCCCCAACACCGAGCGCCCGATCACCGTGACCATGGGTAGCAACGAGCTCGTGCCGCTTGACATGGATTCCGTTCGTAACGCCATCGCCCGCATCGAGAACGGTACGTTCAAGATGGGACAAGTGCCGCCGCTGTGGGATGGCCACGCCACCGAGCGGATCGTGGAGGTACTGGAGCGCGTGCTGGAGGGCTGAGCGCCGGAACAGTAACCCCCACTTGCGTTGTCATTCCCTGTTGAACGATGGCGCGCGGCCCTGCGCGCGATGGCGTTCAACGTTTTGCCGCTTGCCGCAGTGGGGGATTTCGGAGCACTTCACTGTCAACCAAGCACAAATGTTGATAGAAGCACTGCACTTGATTTAACCACGTCAGCCCCCATTGCGGCAAACGGCTGTTAGCAGGCGTTATTCTTTCTTTTCGTTGTCATTATTATAGTCTGGTTCAATCATTTCAATTTCTACGTCTACTGCAAAGAATGGGTGATTCTCAATTCTTTTTAAAATATTGTTGTATGTCTGAAGAGCTTCTCGCTTTAATAATTTCTCTTCAATGTCAAGTTGTTCATTCACTAATTTAGCTTTCTTCTCATTCAAGTCAAGCTCAGCTTTTTGAACTTCAATTTCTAATTTTCTCCTTTCTAACTTCCAGTTTCTGACTTTTTGTGCCGATTGGAGTATTAACCAAGGAATACCTGCCGCACTTGCTGCAAGTGGAATTATAACTTCAAGTCCTAACGGGCTGTTATGATTAATTTTGTTTAAGTAAAGCTTATGTTCCTTTTTTAATGGTCGTCCTTTTCGATAGTAGAAAAATTGAGAAAAGCTATAGTCCGAATACTGGTCAATTAATGCTAACGCTAAACAGTCATTTAATAGGTTTAGGTCATATAAAAATGAGGAAAGTGTCTCAATTGTAACTTTAGCTTCATCGCCAATAAAATATTCACCATCTTCTTTGAATGTGAATTTCAATTTTACAGGAGATTTATAGTAATAGTAGTAATACATTACAGATTGTAGTTATTTAGAGTTTCAAAAGAGTCCTTCAAAGTTTGATACAAGTCCGCTGGATTGTCTGTATTTGTTGCCCTAGTTTTTAAGTCAAGCAATGCGTCAACCAAGTCGTCATTGTTGTTGATTTTGGTTGCACGATAAAGCAAGTTATTGTATGCGTTGTCTATATATTGTTTGACTTCTGCAAACTTCTTATCATACTCAGCTTTATTCTTTATCTCTGTTGCTGTCCCGATTGAACTGTCAAAGTTGTATTTTTTATAAAGCAAGCTTTCCCAAGTGTCTGTGTTGGCACCTTTTTCAAACCTGTCACACTGCCAAGCTCGTCTGATGAAAAATTCGTAAGTTGTATTGTCCATATTTTTTTGTTTTTAGTGTCTGTTTATAATGCCTGCTAACGTTGGGTAGACGAAGATCTTCGTTTATCGCCGCACGTAGCGGGAGGGGCGGATCTTCGTGCTATGGGTCATGGGTGGTGGTAAAGCGAAGGTTTGGCCAAGAAAGCCGTCAAGGAGTGTCGAGGTTGTCCATGGGGTTCACGATGCCTTGCAAGTAGCGGGTGGTCACATGTGTGTAGATCTCCGTGGTCTTGCTGCTCGCGTGCCCAAGCAGGGCCTGAATGTAGCGCAGATCCGTCCCTTGCTCCAACAGGTGTGTGGCGAAGGAGTGCCGCAACGTGTGCATCGTGGCTGGCTTGTTCACACCCGCTTTCTGCAGGGCAGCTTCCATCACCTTCTGCAGGCTGCGCGCACTGTACGCTCCGCCGCCCTGCCCTTCAAAGAACTGTTCCCGAGGCTTGTAGTGCTCCATGTACCTGCGCAAGAGTTCCGCGGTGCTCCGCCCAAGGAGGGTTGTTCTGTCCTTGTTGCCCTTGGCACCGCGAATGCGGATCAGTCCACGGTCGAACAGTAGATCCTCTGCCCGCAGCGCAAGTATCTCGCTCACCCGGAGGCCGCCTGAGTAGGCCAGTGAGAGCATCGCCTGGTGCTTCAGGTTCACCGGGGCTTTCAAGACTGCGGCTACTTCCGCTTTGCTCAACACCAATGGCAGCTTGGTTTCCTTCCGTGGGCGTTCGATGAAGGTGACCCGCTTGGCATCGCCAACCACGTTCATGTAATAGTAGCGTATGGAGTTCACCGCTTGGTTGAGCGTGCTGTTGCTCACGTTCTTCACCGAGGCCAGGTGGTGTTGGAACCGTTCGATGTCTTCCGTGCGGATGTCGTTCGGGTGCTTGTTCGGGTAATGCTGGAAGAGCTGTCGAGCAGCGCTCAGGTACACTTGGATGCTGCGGGGGCTGTACCGCGCGATCTCCAGCTTCTGGCGCATCTGTTGCAATGCCAAGTCCTGGGCGGCTGTGAGGGTTACGCCCTTTGTTGCTGAAGGTTCCTTTACCGGCTCGTTCTTGTCCGGTCGTCGGAAGAGGCCGCTTCCATCCACCCAAGCCTTGCCCTTGAACGCGGCGAAAATGGCCGCGATGTGTTCACGCCCGTTCGGCAGGTGCCAACAACGCTGCGTGGTGCTCCATTTCGCACCAAGGCTCTTCGCGGTTGCGATCAAGCCTGGATCGTAAGGGAAGTGAAGGGCGATGCGGCGTTCACCGTTGTGCACGATGGCCGATAGGTGCACGTTGACGCGTTTTCCGACGGGCATGTGCTCCCTAAAATACGGGATGACACTTAGATGAGGCGCGGGACGAGTGCCGCTTTCATTGACCGGTCAGGGCCTCCTGAACAACCCGATCGTATAGTCGAGCAGTCGCTGATCGCCATACTTCCCGTGCCCGGGTACCACCACCTGCACGTCCGGGTAGGCGCGCTTCACCGCTTCCACCGTGCCGGACCACGCATCCACATTGGCATCTCCAAGGTAGCCTTTGCTCGCGTCAACCTCCTTGATCAAACATCCGCCGAAGAGCACATGCTCGCTAGGGAAGTAACCGACCACGTTGTCCTTCGTGTGTCCTTCGCCATGGAAGGTCGCCGTGACACGCGTTTCGCCAACGGGAAGGGAGAGGCTGTCAGTGAACCCGTGCTGCGGAACAGGCATGCCGTTCGCGGTGGCAAGCTCAATGGTTCTGTTGTTCGCGTAGGACGGGATGCCGCGCGCGTGGAAAGCCTTCAACCCGCCCAGGCAGTCGTCATGGAAATGCGTGGGGATCACCGCATCAATGCGGCAATGGAGGCTGTCCTCGATCCACCGGATGAGTTCGATCGCGCTGCTGTCGTTGGTGGGCGTGTCGAACACGATGGTCTCCCCGTTGTAGCGCACCACCAGTCCGTTGCAGGGCACATGGCCGAATTCATCGGTCTGTTTGTAGGAGGTGTGTACGAACGCGTTCGGCGACACCTGTTCGATGATGAGCGCCTCCGAGCGGCATACTTCCTGCGGTCGGAAGGGTGCTTCGTGCGTTGCGGTACATCCGCCCGGTGCGATAGCGATGCCCATGAGCGCGCGAACGATGCCTTGTCCGGTGACCTGTTCCCACATGCGGCGGTGAAGGTGCATGGATCGTGCGTGCAATGGAGAAATGCTCGGGTCGCTCATGAGGATCCTGAAGTACAACTTTAAAAAACTCAAAACGACGCCTGTGATGAGGAAGCGCGTAACCAGGTGTCAAGCTCCATCGCTTTCACGCCATGGGCAAGGCTTTGGGGCGTTCGTCGTTCGCTCTTCCTGTGCACGATGAAGCAGCGTGCCGGTCGGTCGAGCTTGCGTTTTTCAACGAAGGCGGTGGTAAGAGCCGCCAAGGAGGAGGCCATGCCCGGTACCGGTGTGCGGGTGGCCTTGCACTCGATCATGTCCACGCCGCCGTTCGGGGTGGGCACCAGGAAGTCCACTTCGAGGCCCTGCTGATCGCGGAAGTGGTACAGTTCGCGCCGCTGTCCCGCGTTCACCTGCCGCTTGATGATCTCGCCGGCAACGAAGCCTTCCCATACTGCTCCCAGGAAGGGCGAGCGTTCCAGTTCCGTTGCTGTGGTGATGCCCAAGAGGTGGCAGGCCAGTCCGCTGTCGGCGTAGTACACCTTCGGCGACTTGATCAGGCGCTTGCCCAGGTTCTCATAGAAGGGTGGCACGATGACGAGTTGCTGCGTTGTTTCAAGCACGCCCAGCCACTGGTTGATGGTGGGCACGCTCACGCCCAACGGGGCGGCCAGCTCGGTGCGGTTGAGCACCTGTCCATGGCGCGTGGCCAGCAGGGCCATGAAGCGACGGAAGGTGGCCAGATCGCGCACGTTCGTAACGGCACGCACATCGCGCTCCAGATAGGTCTGCACGTAGCTGGAGAACCATAGGCCAGCCCCTTTCGGCCGGGCTACCGCTTCCGGGTATCCGCCGTGCAACAGGCCTACGCGCGGCGATTCGGTGATCGACAGCGGATAGAGCTGCAGCACTGCGGCGCGCCCCGCCATGGATTCGGTGACACCGCTCATCAACCCGGCCTCCTGCGAACCGGTAAGGAACCACTGCCCCGTGCGTCTCGGGTTCCTGTCGATGCGGGAGCGCACATAGGAGAACAGTTCCGGCACGTTCTGTACTTCGTCCAGAATGGCGGGGAGTTGCAGTTCATCCAGGAATCCCTGTGGGTCCGCTCGCATGCGCGCGATCACATCCGGATCCTCCAGCAGCGTGTAGGAGGCCTTCGGGAACAGCTTGCGCAGCAGTACGGTCTTGCCCGCGCGGCGTGGCCCCGTCAGCACAACGGCGGGAAAGGAGCGGGTGGCCTTCAACAGGATCCGGCCCAGGTCTCGATCGGTGTAGCGCATCTTTGAGAATCCTAAAGTACAACTTTAAAAAACTCAAAGGCAAAAGGCATGCGGTCCCACGCATGGCCGTGCCGAACGATCGGCCGGTGCGTGGGTGCATCTTGGGCATGTACGTTTCCTTTGCCGCGTGACCCTGTACCTCACCTACAACGACCAGCCCAGCGGCGTCTACTGGAGCCAGGTGACCGATGTGGTCGCGCACCTGAACACGCTGGGTGGCCCGAAGGTGCGGCTGGTGGCGCTGGTGAGCGGGAGGGGTTTCCTGCGGACACGCAGGGCGATGAAGGCCCATAGCCCTTCGGCGATCGTGCTGCCCATGGTGCCGACGATGAAGCGGTGGAAGCACAACGTAGCGATCGTGGCGTGGGTGTGCAGGCTGCTTCGGCCCACGGGCGTGATCTGTCGCGGGCCTTTCGCCACATGGATGGCATTGCGGATGCGGGAGCGTGGCCTCGTCAGGAAAGTGTGCTTCGATGGGCGTGGGGCATACGCTGCGGAGTGGGAGGAGTACCGCATCATCAACGACGATCGTCTCATCGCGCAGTTCCGGCCATTGGAGAAGGAAGCGGTGAACGCGAGTGACTTCCGCATCAGCGTCAGCAATGCGCTGGTCGCCCATTGGCAGGAGCGCTATGCCTACACGGGCGATGCCCACGTGGTGATCCCCTGCACGTTGGGCAAGGACGTGGAACGCGCGGATGCGTTGGCGAGCGAGCGTGCGGATGGTAGCGTCCGTCTTGTCTACAGCGGAAGCACGGCTGGCTGGCAGTCCTTCGATCTGTTGAAGCGGTTGCTCACGCAGGCGCTGGATACCTGGCCGAACGTTCGGGTACTTTTCCTCAGCAGGCGGGATGCGAACAATGCCGCCTTGGAGGCCGCGTATCCGGGTCGCGTGGAGGTGAAGTGGCTCGATCATGCGCACGTCGCTGGCGAACTCGCGAAGTGCGACTATGGCATCATGGTCCGTGAGCGGACGATCACCAACCAGGTGGCCAGCCCCACGAAGTTCGCCGAGTACTTGAGCAGCGGCTTGCGGATCATCACGAACGAGGGGTTGGGCGATTTCAGTGCGCTGGTGAAGGCGAACGGCCTTGGGGTGGTGGTGGACGGCTGGTCCCTTCCGGAGTTGGTCTCCGTTGATCACACAGAACGTGAACGGCTGCGGGCATTCGCGGTGAAGCACTTCACCAAGCAGTCCCATGATGCCAGCTACCGCCGCTTGTTGGAAGACTTGGGTTGATACACGAAGGTTCTTTACCTAGATGTCACCGAGGACGTCGATGCGGTAGGATCAGGCGCAGGCATTCATCTGTGCCATCGGCAGCATCCGTGGCCCATTCAGACCCGTCTGTGGAGCAGGTCCTACTTTCGCGCTCCATGTCGAAAAAGGTCCTGATCACCGGTGGCGCGGGCTTCATCGGTTCCGCGCTCAGCAAGCACCTGCAGGAGGAAGGGCGTGAGGTCTTCGTGCTGGATGACCTGAGTTTCGGGAAGCGAGCCCTGGCCGGAGTGCCCGACAACCGCTTCTTCAACGCCGATATCCGCGATCGCATAGCCACGCAACGCGTGCTGGAAGAGACCCGGCCCAGCGTCGTGCTGCACCTGGCCGCAGTGCATTTCATCCCTTACTGCAACGAACATCCTGCTGAAGCTGCGGACATCAACATCAACGGGACCATCAGCGTGCTGGATGCGGCGCAGCGATGCGGCAGCGTTGAACAGGTCTTCGTTGCCAGTACGGCTGCCGTGTATCCCATCGCCGATGGCGCGATGGACGAGGAGCACGCGCTCGGGCCGATGGACATCTACGGTACCACCAAGCTGGCAACAGAGAAGCTGGCGAGCGAGTTCCACCTGCGCACACGGATACCCACCCTCGTCGGGCGCTTCTTCAACGCTTTCGGACCGAACGAGACCAACCCGCACTTGTTTCCCACCATCCAGCGGCAGATCCTCAATGGCGAGCGCGTGCTGCGATTGGGGAACCTCGACCCGAAGCGCGATTACATCCACACCGAGGACATGAGCCGCGCCATGAGCGCTCTGCTCCATGCAGGGATCCACGGCTTCGACACCTTCAACATCGGTCGCGGCATCGAGTACAGTGTGCGGGAGATCGTGTCCGCGTTCGAGCGTGCCTTGGGTGAGTCGCTCACCATCGAAGTGGATCCGGCGCGTGTGCGCAAGGTGGAACGGATGCACCTGCTGGCCGATGTTCGGAAGTTGAAGACCAGGACCGGCTGGGAGCCGAAGTGGGGCATCGATGAAGGCGTGGCGACCCTGCTCCAAGAGCATGTCGAAGGGTAGGATCCGCGTAGCGCTCTGCACCGACGGTGTGTTCCCACAGGCCATGGGCGGCATGCAGCGTCATTCACGCTTGCTCGCGGAACACCTCGCGCGTTCTGGCAAGGTCGATCTCACCGTACTGCATCCGCACCCGGTGGGGATCTTCGATCCAGCAATGAACATCCGGGAAGTGCATGTGCCGGATATCGATCGAAGCAAGTTCTACCTCCGCGAACTGTGGCGTTACAGCGATCGGGTCGCGCGGCAGCTGGATGTGCTGAAGCCGGATGTGGTCCTATCCCAAGGCTTCTGTGTGTGGAAGGGCATCCATCGCTTCGGTGATCGCTTGATCGTCCACCCGCACGGGTTGGAGATGTTCCAGATGCTCACGCGGAAGGAGCGCCTGCTGGGTTGGCCGTTCCGCGCTTCGTTGAAGTACATCGTTCGCCGTAGTGCTGTGGTGATCAGCTTGGGTGGCAAGCTCACGGACATCCTTCAGCGCATCTGCTCGGGCACCAACTGTCGTGTTGTAGTGCTTCCCAACGCAACGGACGTTCCGGCCACCTTGCCTTCGTCAAGCGGGCAACGGACGACTACCCGACCACTGCAACTGCTCTTCGTCGGCCGCTTCGCCTTCAACAAAGGACTGGATGTACTGATGGCTGTGGCGCAACGCTTGGTCAAGGAAGGGAAGCATGATCTGCTGCGGTTCCAGTTGGCCGGTGATGGCCCTTTGTTGTCGACGTACCAGAGCGCCGGACTTCCCGCGAACGTTCAATTGCTCGGTCGCGTGAACGATGCCCAGTTGGAAGAACTCTACCGCAGCTGCGATGCCTTGATCCTTCCTACGCGCTTCGAAGGCATGCCTACCGTGGTGTTGGAAGCCATGGCCCGTGCCAAGCCGATCATCGTGAGCGATGTGGGTGCCAGTGCGGAACTGGTCTCGCCCCACAACGGTTATCTACTTCCTCCCGGTGATGCGGAGCAACTCTACAACGCGGTGCTCGCTTTCGCTTCCCGTTCTTCCGAGGTCCGGGCCAAGATGGGCGCCTACAGCTATGAGCGCGTGAAGGAGAAGTTCAGTTGGCCTGTCGTAGCGCAGGGTTATGAGCGGCTGTTCGAGAGCGTACGGAGCGCTGGTGCCTAGATCAGCACATCGCGCACGAGGGTGTCGGTGATGGTCGAAAGCACGTGTTCGCTCAGGTCAACGTTCGGGTCGATGGTGATCGTGCGCTCACCGGCCATGATGCGGGCTAGTTCGCTCGATACTTCTTCCACGCGCAGTGATGCGCCGAGCTTCCGTTCCGTGATCGTGCGCCCGACCCTTCCTTCCACACCCACATGCAGCACCGGCTTGCGCAGGTAGAAGATCTCGTTGAACTTGGTGCCAAGGAAATCCTTGTTCGGGTTTGGAATGAAGATGACGACCAGGTCCGCCGCAGCGATGCGCGGAAAGATGTCACGCGCGGGAAGCGGTTCATGGAATCGGATGCGCTCGGTAAGTCCGCGTGCTTTGGTCCGCTCCTTATAGCTGGTCGTTCCGTGCCCGGTGATGTACAGATCGAACACGGTGCGATCGAAACGACCCGGAGCCATTTCACGCAGCCGTTCGAAGGCTTGCAGCACTTGTTCGAAGTAGGCCTCGGCTTCTTCCGCTCCGTACAGGCTGCCCGCATAGATCAGCCGGAAAAGGTCATCGTTCTTGTGCGCGGCGGCCGTTCCCATCTCATCGGGATCGATGGCATGGGGTAGCAATACGTAGCGTTCCGGTACACCTCCGTAGGTCTTGCGCAGGTGTTCCACGATGTCCGGCGCTGGGGAGATCAGCTTGTCGAACGTGCTGGCCACCTGAGCTTCCTGTTGCTGTTCCACCGCCTTCCTTTTGGGGCTCAGCATGCCTTGGCCGTAATAATGGCCCCATGTCCAAGGATCCCTGAAGTCCGCCACGAGATTCAGCCCGGGATGTGCTTGCCGCAGGGCGCATGCGTGTGTCATCAGGCCGAACGGTGCGCCGGTCACCACCACGTTCCTGATGCCGTGCTTCGTGATCAGCTCGTTGCATGCCCGCAGCAATTGCGCGCGCCACAGCACCGATTTGTCCAGCCAGTTGCCGCGGGTGATGATGGGGAGAACATGGGACCACAGCCGGTAAAGCACCTTTTCGACGAAGGATACCAGCGGTCGCTTGAAGAGCACCGTCGGGTAGCGTTGCGGTAGGGCGTGGGCAATGATGTTCGGATGCGCGATGTCCGCGGTCCAGAGGGAACCCAACAGTTCTTCACTGCCAGCGCTATGGATCACGTGCACCGGATGTCCGCGGCGTGCAAGCTCCTTGGCGAATTTGGCCCAACGCCGCCCGCCTATCCCCTTGTAAGGGGGGAAGGTGTAGCTCACGATGAGGATCGGTTCGCTGGGGTGCATGGGCGGCGAATCTATCGGTGCGGCACACAGCCTACATTCGCGCTCGTTCCATGGCCGCACAGCGCAGCATCCTCATCACCGGCGGTGCGGGTTTCATCGGTAGTCACTTGGTGGATCGTCTACTGGCCGAAGGAGGCTGGCACATCACCGTGCTGGACAACTTCGATCCGTTCTACGCGCGCGAGGTGAAGGAGCGCAACATCGCTCCGCATCTGGGACGGGCGGAATACCGTTTCATTGAAGGCGACATCCTGGATAGCGCCAAGCTTCAGGATGCGTTCGATGTTCCACCCGAAGTGATCGTACACATCGCTGCCAAGGCCGGGGTGCGGCCCAGCATCGCCGATCCGATCGGCTACCACCGAACCAACGTCACCGGTACGCTGAAACTCCTGGAGGCGGCCCGCTCAGCCGGTAGCAGGCATTTCGTGCTGGCGAGCAGCAGCAGTGTCTACGGCGTTGACCCGGATGTGCCATGGCGCGAGAAGGAGCGTGGCGTGATGCCCATCAGCCCGTATGCGGCCACCAAACTGGCCGCGGAGCAGTTCGCGCAGGTCTACGCGCATCTGCATGGCATGAAGGTCACCGCCCTTCGCTTCTTCACGGTGTACGGCCCACGCCAGCGTCCGGACCTCGCGATCCATCAGTTCTTCCGCAAGATCGGTGCGGGTGTCCCCATCCAGCAGTTCGGTGACGGGACCACACGGCGCGATTACACCTTCGTTGATGACATCATCAGTGGGGTGCGGGGTGCCATCGACCGCTCCAGGGGTGGTGCCTTCGAGATCTACAACCTCGGCAACTCGGACACCATCGAGCTGCGTGCGCTCATCGCCGCCATCGAGGAGGAACTAGGGGTGAAGGCGATCATCGATCGGCAGCCGGAGCAGCCCGGCGATGTGCCACAGACCTTCGCCGATGTGAGCAAGGCAGGTGAGCACTTCGGCTACCGACCGACCACCTCGATCACCGAAGGACTGCACAGGTTCCATCAGTGGTTCGCCGCCCAAAAGGCCTCGGTCGGTTGATCACAGCGGGAGCGGAATGCGCGTCATCGGCATCAGCAACAAGACCCGCTACTGGCAGCACTATTGCTTCAGTAATCCACCGGAGGGTCATCGCTATTCCCGCATGGTGGACATCCCCTGGCACGTGCTGCGCGTGAAGCAGCAGTTCCTGGCCCACACCAAGCTCTTCTTCCCCGTAAAGCACGCTGACATCTACCACACCTACAACAGCGTGGTGGCCAACCACAAGCCATGGGTGGTGGAAGTGGAGAGCTACCTGCCGCGCTACCGGCCGATGCGGGAGAACCATCCGCTCTTCAAATGGGGCCAACGCCGGCTGGCCAGCGACGATTGCAAGTGGTTGATCTTCACCAGTGAGAACACCGCCCGCATGAACCGCGATCAGCTGGTCGCTAACGGTGTGGACCCGGCCAAGATGGTCGTGGTCTACCGCGCGGTGGAACAATACCGGCCAGCGGAAAAGAGCCAGGAGAAGTTCATCATTCTCTTCGCTGGCAACGGCTTCTACCGGAAGGGTGGCATCGAACTTCTCAAGGCCTTCGGGCGACTGGGCAGGAAGGATGTGGAGCTATGGATCGTCAGCACGCTCGAGGTGGATTGGGGCGTGTTCCCGACGCAGGAGGAGATCGCTTGGGCTGAACGCACCATCCATGATGATCCGCGCATCTCGCTCCATCGGGGTGTTCCGCATGCGCGCCTGTTACAACTGATGCGAAGGGCCCACCTTTTCGTCAGCACGACCTTCAGCGATCCGTTCAACAACACGATCCTGGAGGCGATGGGCGCACAACTGCCGGTGATCTGTTCCAACGTGAGCTCCTTGCCCGAGATCGTGCAGCACGAGCGCAACGGCTGGTTGCTGCCGGTAACGGATCGGCCAAGTGATGAGATCGCGGAGGATATCGCACAGCGCATCAAGCATCTCATGGACGATCGGGCCACCTATGGTCGTTTGAGCGCTGCAAGCCTCGCCGTGGTGCGGGAGAAGTTCGATCTGCGCGTGCGCAACGCCCGGTTGACCGAGCTCTACGATCAGGCGCTGCGCTGAGCGGCTATCGTTTGAAACAGCAGTGAAAGTTGCGGGCGATGACGCCCCAGCCTACCGTGACCGAGATGTGCGAGCAGCTCGCTTGGCCCATCACACGCACGGAGATGTCGCTGTTCGCAGCATCGTCCGCCCATTCCCAATCACCCACCATATCGGTAAGGCCCAGCGAAGCGGAGTTCACGCATGCGGTATAGAACTGCGCCCAGGAACAGAGCTTCATGCCGAGCGACCCGCAGGCATCCGCAGCAGCAGGGAACTCCAGCGTGTCATGCTGTTGGGTCTCGATGCAGTACAGCTCGTTCACCTGGACGGTGTTCGGTGGGCAGGGCTTGCGCTGCATCCGCCGTGCGCTGATCAGCTGGAAGGCGCTGCCGTCGAACACGACGCTCACCGTTGCACCGGACTGGACCTCACTGGCAACGAGTGGAGTGTTCCCTGCGGTCAGGACAGGATAAGCGTTCGAGCCGTTCACGGAAAGCGTGACGGGTCCCGAATTCGTGTTGTTCGCGTGCAACATCAACCGCATGCCAGCGACCGGTGTCGCTGCCGGTTGCAGCGTTGCCTGCCAGGTATCGCCTGCTACTTCGGCGTATTGATAGGCACCTGCTTGAACGGAGCGAGCATTGATCGCCTCGTCGGAGGCGTTCGCATCATCAAGGCCTTGCACCTGTCTTTCAGCGGAGGAACCGCCTTCCAATATGATAGGCCGGTCACTGCGCACTTGCGCTTGCGCGGAGAGCGCGAGCATCAGGGAGAAGGGCAGAAGGAGGGACCGCATCATCGCAAGGTGAAACAGCACCGCACGGGCGCGTAGTTGTTACTGTCCTCCAACGCGCCCCAACTGCGCTCGCTGCGGCATTGGTAGCGGCCTGCCTGCACCCCGGTGTGGGAGTGGTCAGCCGTATCGTCCACCCATTCCCAATCGTTGAACATGCCTTCCATCTGTGATTGGTTCTCCAAGCAGGCATGGATGTATTCACCCCATGAGCACAGGCGTGCACCGCGATCGTTGCACCATTTCGTGGCGTTGAAGATGGACAGGTTCAACGTGTCGTTCCGCTGGATGCAGTACTGACCGTTCACAGGGAGGAATCCGCTCGGGCAACCCTGCCGATCACGGTCACTGATGAAGAACGCCGTGTCCGCATAGGTGATGCTTGTGATCGCGCCGGGAGCCAATTGGCCCATGCTGACGGGTAATCCATCCGAGCGATAGATACCACGAACACCAAGACCATCCACGTTCACTTGCACGGGGCCATAGCCCTGCGCCACCGGCATGAACCGCAGTTCCGCGCCGGTGGTATAAGCGGTCATCGGTGGGTCCAACGTGAGGTTGATGGACATGCCCGTGCCCGAGGCCTGCGCCCAATGGTAGCGTCCGCTGCGAGCGCCGTCCAGGTCGATCAAGTTGTCCGCTGCCACAGCAGGTGCGAGGCCCTCCACTGTGCGTTCTGCAGGATCGGTAGCAGTAAGCACCACCGGTTTGTCCACGTGCACCTGCGCCGTAGCTGTGAACGACGTGATGACCAGTGCTATCAGGCTCACGGTCCTCATCGGTCGTAACAGCATCGTGAGCGATAGAACACGGTGGGGATCTGCCGACTGCCTGCACGGCAATCACCAGCGGTGGAAGTATCCGTCCAACCCATATTCTTCGCCATGTTGTTGTAGTTCGCACCACTGTCCACCCACTCGTAGTCGGTAACCGTGCTGACGAACCCCGGGTACTTCAGGCAGCCTTGTATCCATTCCTGCATGCTGCACAGTCGAGCGCCTTGGGCGTTGCAACGGTTCACTGCAGCGTACCAGTTCAACGTATCGTTCGGCAGGTCGGCGATGCAGACGTCACGGCTGATGGGGGAGAAGCCCACCGGGCAACCGGGATACAACTGGTTCACCACTTGGAAGGCAGCACCGTCGTAGATCACATGCGTGGGTATGCCGGGTTTCAGGTCCGCACTGTCGAGCGATGCGTTCACATCCTTCAGCAGGGCACGTATGCCCAGTCCGTCCACGTTCAGCGTCACAGCACCCGTGTTCACGCTTTGCGGCAGGAAGATCATGCGCAGTCCGGGCGTGTAAGAAGTGAGTGTTGGCGTGAGCGAAAGCGTCAAGGCATCGCTGCCAGTCGCTGTGGCCAACACGCTCCAGTTGGAACGATCGGTCTCTGCGGAAACGCCGTCCGCAGCAGCCTGTGGCGCCGCAAGACCGGACACTTGTCGATCGCCGTTCGCCGCGCCGTCCAGCACGATACGCCCCGGTACTTCCCACTGACCGAAGGCGGGTACAAGCATCAACAGGCTCACGGCGCACCAAAGGATCCTCATGCGTCAGCGAATGAAGAGTAACGTGACACCATCATCCAGACGAACCAGGTACACACCGGGAAGCAGGGAGGGGGAGTCCAGCACGACACGATCCCTGTTGGCGATGGAAACCGATCGCACCAGCGCACCCGATGCGGAATGAACGCTCGCAACACCTGCACGCGATCCGATCGGAAGGACCAGGACGGTTCCTACGGTCTGGTCATAGGCCAGATAGGGCATGCTGGCTGATGTACTAGAGCGGACCGAGTTGGGGAGTTGACCTTCAAAGGCGGTCAGCGTTCCCAAGCTGTCCAAGCCACTGGATTGGACGGTATGCGCACCAATGTCCACTGACCCCGGCAGGAAATCCCAGATGTCATCCTCCCTGAACCGATGCAACACGAGCAATGACCCCTGCAGGCCATTGAGTTCGGTTGGGTCATAACGGATCGTCGCGGTCGCGTTCACCCCGGTTGCTGTACCTGCCTCAGCGCGGAACCAACGTGCGATGGACGCATGCCCTGAATAATCCGTGTACGGAACGTGACCACGTGTAACGGACAATGCGTTGGGAGCGATGGCTGTGGTGAGCGTCAATCCCAAGCCACCAGGTTCTTGCCCTGTCAGAGGAGCGTTGTAGTTCCGGTCGATCCGTTCGGTACCGGCTCCGGTGAAAGCCGCGCCTGCTCCTTCGTTCAGCGAGGCGTTCGGGTCGAGATGCACCGTTCCATCGTTTATCACGGCCGCTCCGCTGGGTACCGTCCATGTCCACGGGCCATCGAGGCGCAAAGAGGTGCCTGCTTCGATGTGCATGGATGTGCCAGCCGATAGACCCATCTGCGCCCGTGCTCCAAAAGCGGTTGCAACGATGGAGAGGATAAGGAGACCGGTGCTGCGCATCGTTGAGGCGCCGAATTTAGACAGTGGGAGTATCCGTGCGGCTACCTTCGCGGACTTCCAAAGTTGACGCATGGACATCAAGGGCACGCTGGCCGATCAGATGGGTCATTTCACGCCTTACGACATCGTTGGCGTGCTGCTTTCCGTGGCTCTCGCCGCCTTGTTCGGTTTCCTGCTGGGTATCATCGGAAAGGGCACCGATCGACGATACATGGCAGTGCTCAGTGCCGTCATCGCTTTCGCGGTAGCGCTGGTCCGGGCTTCGATCCCGTTGAGCATCGCGCTCGTGGCGGTGGCGCTCTTGATCGGAGAACGCAACGACGACCGCAACAGCAGGTTGATGCGCTATGCCTCAGCGGCAGTAGGCGTTGGTTGCGGAAGCAGCGCATCGATCGTGGTCGTCGCCTTGCTCGTTCCTGTCGGCCTTTTGTTGCGCTGGGCATCATCGAACGAACGTTCCTGAGCCGTGCTTCCGCGCGCTGATCGGCTTTCGTTGGTCTGCCTCGCGGCGTTCGCGGGTGTTGCATTGTGCTTGTCCGCCTTCGTGCCGCAGGTTGCGCGCAAGCAGGGGGCACACCGCACATCGGATCAACTGATCGCAACGCCTACCAGCGTTCAATGGCGGCATCCGATCGGGTCGTTCCCTTCGGCACAGGTGATCACCGCTCCGGACGGCTCCGTCGCTTCCGTGGTGCCTGCCATCAGCGGGCTGCCTGTTGTGAGCCTGGTTACGAATGAGGACGGCCTCTTCGACCCGGAGCGTGGCATCTATGTGGTCGGCAACGCGTTCTTCCACACGAAGGAGGAAGCCGTGCAGCGCTATCCGGATGATCAGAAGTGGTGGAAGTACCCGGGCAATTTCCTGTTCCGTGGGAAGAAGTGGGCGCGCGAAGCGTCCATGGAATATTTCGATCATGAAGGAAAGCGCGTGTTCACCGCACCGGTCGAGCTGCGTATCAATGGCAACAATACCCGCGGCTTCCCGCAGCATGCCCTCCGCGTCACCTTCGAGGACAGAACGGGCTACGCGTTCTTCGGCAAGGACCATGGAACCGGTTACAAGCGCATACTGCTTCGCGCCAGCGGTAATGATCAGGACCGTACGTTCTTCCGTGATCAGTTCCAGCATGCCCTCTGCGCCGGACTACCCTTCGGAACGGCGTCCGGTGATCAATGCGTGGTGTTCATCAATGGTGCCTATTGGGGTTTGCACAACCTGCGCGAACGACTGGACGAGAACGAGCTCGCGCGTCGCTATCACGTGAAGCCGAAGAAGATCACCATCATCGCCGATCGGCTGGAACTGTACCGGGGTGAAGAAGCGGACCGCAAGCGCTTCTCCCGCCTGTTGACCATGAGCGGCAAATGGGAGCCGGCTGTGCTGGCCGATAGCCTGAACGCACGGATGGACCTCGACGGGTTCCTCTCCTACATGGCCGCGCAGATCATCCTGTGCAATCACGATTGGCCCGACCAGAACGGGAAGTGGTGGCGTTACAACGGTGCTCCCGACACCACCAAGCCATGTCTTGATGGACGTTGGTACTGGTTGATGGGTGACAGTGACCTCAGTTTCGGTCTGGCGACAGGTCCGGAATACGACATGTTCAAGCATGTCGAGATGCGCAGCACACCGTTGGCGCGCTTGTTCAATAACTGCATGCGTGCCTCCGATCTCCGTTCACGGTTCCGTTCCATCGCACTTGAACTTCTCGATGGCGCGCTTTCTCCGGAGCGCATGCGCAAAGAGGCGGAGGCACAGCGTTCGCTCATCGAGGCGGAAATGCCGCGTCACATCCGGCGGTGGCGTCGTCCGCTCACCTTTGCCGCATGGAAAGCGCATGTCGATGAGCTCCTCGATTTCGCCGCGAAGCGCGGAGCCATCGTGCGCGGCCAGTTGGACAAGCATTACCCACCTGCAAAGCCAGCTTAGATGGGTGACTTCCTGAACCAGCGCGGGCAGCTCATGGTGCTCATCTTCTTCTGGGTGGGTGTCACCATCTTCCTGGGACCGGTCATCTACCTCGTGTTGCCGCTCAGTGCGTTCTACCTGCGCGGCCGTGAGATGTGGATCGAACTTCTGTTCGCCTTCCTCATGGTGCTGGTCTTCTCCGATATGGATCCGGGTCTTGTCGCTTTCCGTTCCATCAAGAGCGCCAAGTATGGGATGATGATCGCCTTGGCGCTGATCTTCTTCATGGAGACCGCGCGTTTCACGCCGCAGGCCGGTGTGTTCAAGTACTTTCTGCCGTTCTTCATTTATGCCTATTTCCCGCTGGCCAAGAGCAGCGAGCCCATCGAGGGTTTCTCCAAGACCACCTCGTACCTGCTCCTGTACATGGTGCTGCCCAACTACTGGCTGTATGCCTTCCGACGATACGGCTGGGTGCTCTTCAAGCACTATTTCGTTTTCATCAGCATCATGCTGGCCTCGGTGTGGTTCCTGCGCTTCGTGCAGCCCTGGTGGGTGATCCTCGCCGGGCGCTACCACGGCCTGTTCGGTAACCCCAACGGCCTCGGGATCTTCACCTTCCTCAACTTCATGCTGTTCTCCGTGTGCCTTTACCTGAAGAAGGACCTGTTCAGCGTAATGGAGAAGGTGGTGATCTACGGCATTCTCGCATGGATGCTCTACTTGGCCGGGTCGCGCACCGCGGTGGTGGCCACCGGCATGTTCCTTCTGTTCAGTCGCTTCTTCGCGCTTTCGCCCTTCATCGGCTTCATCGTGTTCCTGTTGTTCGCGGCTTCCATCGAATACGCGCAGAGCAACCTGGTGTCCATCATCCAGGCATTGGGCCTTCAGAAGTTCTTCCGCGTCGAAACACTGGAGGACGGCAGCGGCCGCTACTTCGCGTGGGCCTTCGCCTGGGGAAAGATCAACGACGAGGGCTTCTTCCTCACCGGCGGCGGCTTCGGTAATGATGAGTGGGTGATGCGCCATAACTATGACTACCTGCGCGCGCAAGGCCACGACGGCGGTGTGCACAACAGCTACCTCACCATGTGGTTCAACACCGGCATCATCGGCATACTGGTGTACTTCTATGGCTTCTTCATGGCCTTCATCGCGGCGAACAAGAAGGCACCCATCGCCTTCGCCGTGCTCTTCGCCGTGCTCTTCTCCGTGCTTTACGAGAGCTGGCTTACCGGTTCATTGAACCCCTACACCATCATCCTGCTCGGTATCCTTACCATGCTTACCGAGGACGACATCGTCTTCTGGCGTGAGAAGGAGGAGGAGCGGGAACGAGCAGCCTTGGAAGGGGATGGAGCCGAACCCGTTCCCATGGAAGTACCCCGATTGATCCTTCCCGCGCGGTGAGTCCCTTTCTTTGCCCGCGTTCCGCATGAAGAAGCGCTGGCTTTCCATCCTACTGGTGATCGTTCTGTTGGGTGCTGCGGGCGTTTGGCTGGCCGACAGGCAGCTGAAGAAACACGCGCATCCCGGCCTCATCACCTTCGTGAAGCAGTGGTGGCACAACTACCCGAAGAGCTTCGCCATGCATCCTCCCGTGATCGCCATCGAGGTGAAGGAGAAGGGTATGGAACAGTTGGAGGCGGTGGTGGAACGCGCGCGGGACAAGGGTGTGATCGAGCAGGAGGGCAACGATTACGTGAAAGCCTCTTTCACGGTGGAGGACCGCACCTTCAAGGGCAAGCTGCGCATCAAGGGAAAGATGACCGACCACGTGGAAGGGAAGAAGTGGAGCTTCCGTGTGGTACTGAAGAAAGGGGAGGGTGAGTTCCTTGGGATGAAACGGTTCTCACTGCAACATCCTGGTACACGCAACTACCTGTGCGATTGGTTCTATCACCGGTTGATGCGTGGTGAAGGCATCATCGCGCTGCGTTACGGCTTCTGCAAGGTCATGCTGAACGGCGATGACCTGGGCGTCTATGCCTATGAGGAGCACTTTGCGCCGCAGTTGCTGCAGAACAACGATCGCGTACACGGACCTATCGTGCGCTTCGATCCGTCGCTTTTCTGGCAGCACCGGTTGAACGGAATGGAGAGCGGCCCGCGCGTGGACGATGCGTTCGGTACCTACCAGGCCGCTGCGCTCGATGCGTTCGATACGGATGACATCGCCAAGGACAGCGCGCGCAGCGCGGAATTCGAGGAGGCCATCGCGGTGATGGACGCCTTCCGACGTGGCGAGCGCCCGGCGAGCGAGGTGTTCGACGTGGACCGCATCGGCCGACAGATGGCCATCATCGATCTCATCGGCGGGCACCATAGCATGGATTGGAGCGATGTGAAGTACTACTTCGATCCGAAGCGCAAGGTGTTCGAACCGATCAGTTACGAGAGCTTCAGTGCAAGTGCCACGAAGGAGCTGGCAGGAGCCTATCGCTGCACAGGACCTTTCTCGGAGGGTGATGAACTGCACACGGCGCTCTTCAAGGATCCGGTGATCTTCGCTTCCTACATGCGCCATCTGCAGCGCGTTTCCGCGAAACACTACCTCGACAGCGCGTTCACGGCGTTGAAGGGGCCGCTGGATACAGCGAGCGCCACCCTATACGGCGAGTTCCCTTACAAGGAGCTTGACCGGTCGATCTACTACAAGAACCAGCAGGCCATCGCCAAGCTGCTGGAACTTCCCAAGGCCTGCCATGCCTACACGCAGGAAGTGAAAGGAGATACGATCGTGCTTGCGCTCGTTCCGATCAATGCGCTGCCCCTCGTGGTGGACAGTCTCACGCTTGCGGAGGGCTCCATTGCGCGACCCGTTAAGCCATCGATGGTGTGCAGCCGTGGCCGCGGGAAAACAGGACGGCCGATCACCTTGAAGTTCGTGGCCACGTCGGCCACGGAGGGAAAGAAGGGGATGGTCTTGCATTGTCACCTGCCGGGCACCACCCGCTCGGTAAGTGCAGAGGTTTCGCCTTTCGCATACACGGCGGTTGAAAGCGCCCGGCCGACCGGACAAGTGCAGCATCCATGAGGAAGGTCACGCTGCTGCTCCTCTTCATCGCGCTCGGTACGAACGCGCAGCGCTCTCCGTTCAACGGTCTCGAGGTCCTACCAGCTGACAGTACCGGGCATTACCGCATCCTTATCGGTGGGCACTTCCACGGCGAAAGCACCAACCGCAGCGGTTATCCGGCGGCTACGTTGCTCGCGAACCTGGACACGATCAATGCGCTCGGCGCGAACCTCTTCCTCAGTACCGGGGATATGTTCATGGATCCGGAGAAGGACATGCCGCGTTATGAGCGATCGTTCTTCAGCAGGTTGAAGATGCCCTTGTTCAATGCGCCGGGGAATCATGACCTCACAAGCTCCATGGCCAAGGTCGGACTGCCTGATTGGAGGCAAGGCGTGGATAGATTCGTTACGCTGAATTCTGAAGAGAACGACGGTTCTATCAGTGAGGATGACGCAACCGTACTGAAGTTCATCGAGGAGGAAGGCCCATCAGTAACTCGCGTCTTCATCATCTCCCACCGCCCCATCTGGGCCGAGGATGATCCGCAATACAGCCAACTCTTTGAAGGCAACACGCGCTCACTCACCGGTACCAACTTCAAGAGGGAGGTTTATCCGTTGCTGGAGAAGATCGCGCAACACGCCCACGTTTATTGGATCAGCGGCAGCATGGGCGGCTTCGCGCCAAGCAGCATCTTCTTCCAGGAGCACGCCAAGAACATCACCTACATCCAGTGCGCCATCCGCGATGAGCCCCGCGATGCCCTGCTGATCGCTGATGTGTATCCGGACACGGTGGAATGGTCTTCCTTTTCACTGACCGGTCAGAAGTTGCTGGCCCCGGAGAAGTATGATGCCGCTTGGTGGCGCGAACACTTGAAGAAGGACCGACCGGGCTTCAATTGGCGTCTGCTACCGTACCTCATCAAGACCACCGTTCTGCGGAAGGAGTTCTGGTGGGGTGCCGGGGTGACCGCGCTGCTGGCCCTGCTCATCGGGTGGGTGCGTCGGCGCTAGCCGTCATCGCGAGGCGCGGCACTGCGCGCCGAAGCGATCATTTCTGGTCAGGTCTTCGGAACGGAAGCGGTGAATGAAAGATCGCTTCGGCCATGTTCAGTGCACATAGCCTCGCGAAGACGGGCGTTCAGGTTACTTTCGCGCGCCTCAACACCATGGCCAGGATCCTCGTTACCGGCGGCGCCGGCTTCATCCCCAGCGAACTCGCCACGCGCCTCGCGCAAGACCCCGAACATGAGGTCGTCGCGGTGGACAACCTCCTCACCGGCGATCTGCGCAAACTTCCCCTGAAGGAGCATCCGAACCTTCACTTCATCAAGTGCGATGTGAACCGCTTGGAGGACATCAGCGCGGTGTTCTTCGCATACCGCTTCGAGTACGTGTTCCACTACGCAGCGGTGGTCGGCGTCAAGCGCACCACGGACAATCCCGTGATGGTGCTGCGCGACATCGATGGCATCCGCAACGTGCTGGACCTCTCGAAGAACACCGGTGTCAAGCGCGTGTTCTTCAGCAGCAGTAGTGAGGTGTACGGCGAGCCGGTGGAGATACCTCAGAACGAGAAGACCACGCCGCTGAACAGCAAGCTTCCTTACGCCATCGTGAAGAACCTTGGCGAGGCTTTCCTGCGGAGCTACCAGAAGGAGTACGGTCTCGACTACACCGTGTTCCGCTTCTTCAACACCTACGGCCCCAAGCAGAGCAAGGATTTCGTCGTGAGCAAGTTCATCCGCGCCGCGCTGAAGGGTGAGGACATCACGGTCTATGGCGATGGCAAACAGACGCGCACCTTCTGTTACATCGATGACAATGTGGATGCCTGTCTCAATGCCTTCCGCAACGATCAGGTGATCAACGACGTGGTGAACATCGGCAACGACAAGGAGACCACGATCATCGAACTGGCGAAGACGATCATCGAGATCACGGGTAGCAAGAGCAAGGTCGCCCATCTGCCGCCGCTCGAAGAAGGCGACATGACCCGCCGCATGCCGGATATCGCTCGCATGCGCCAATTGCTCGGCCGTGAACTGCTCCCGCTGCGCACCGGCTTGGAGAAGGTGATCGCCGATACGCGCTTCATCCTGAGTTGAACCCCGGTCCGATGGTCACGCGATCAGCCGATCGGATGAACGCTTCTCGCTGATGTGCGGCATCGCTGGGATCGCGGGGCTGAAAGATCTGGACACGCCAGAAGCGCTGGTGAAGCGCATGACGGACGCGATCTCCCATCGTGGGCCCGACGCAGAAGGCCTATGGAAAGGGGAGGAGGTCGTGCTCGGTCACCGCCGCCTCAGCATCATCGACCTGAGCGCGGACAGTAACCAGCCTTTCCACAGTTCGGACGGCCGCTATACGATCGTGTACAACGCGGAACTGTATAACTATCGCGAGCTCAGGTCAGCGCTTTCGCAGGATAGCCCGGACGGTCCTGCCATCACTTTCCGGACCAAGGGCGATACAGAAGTGGCACTGGCCGCCTTCGCACGTTGGGGCGTTCGCTCCTTCGCTCGGTTGCACGGCATGTTCGCCTTCGCGATCTGGGACGCACAGGAGAAGGAACTCGTTCTCGTGCGCGATCGTATGGGGATAAAACCCGTCTACATCGTACAGCAAGGTGAGCGTTTGTTGTTCGCTTCGGAAGTGCGCCCATTGTTGGCGAGTGGCCTTGTGGATCGCAAGCTGGACGAAGAGGCGCTGGTCGACTACCTGCGCTATGCCACGGTGCACGCTCCCGCTACGCTGCTCAAGGATGTGCGCATGTTGATGCCAGGGCATTACCTGCGGTGGAAGAACGGCGCTACCACCATCGAGCGCTATTGGCATCTCTCGGCTGATGCACGGCGTGAGGTCGTCGATCTTCCCACCGGGACGGTCAAAGAGAAGGTGAGAGAACTGCTAACGCGTGCTGTGGAGAAGCGTTTGGTGAGCGATGTACCGTTCGGGGCGTTCCTCAGCGGTGGTATCGACAGCAGCGCGGTGGTAGGACTCATGGCGAAGGTGAACAGCACCCCCGTGCACACCTTCAGTGTGGTCTTCGATGAGGAGAAATTCAGCGAGGAGCGTTACGCCAGGCTCGTTTCGAAGAAGTTCAACACGCGGCATACGGCGATAAGGCTTCGGCCGGACGATATGCTGCGCATGCTGCCCGAGGCACTGGCGGCCATGGACCATCCCAGCGTGGATGGACCGAACACCTGGGTGGTGAGCAAGGTGACCAAGGAGGCAGGGATCACCATGGCCTTGAGCGGGCTGGGCGGCGATGAACTCTTCGCTGGTTATGAGGTCTTCTCCCGCACGCTCGGTCTGTTGAAGAAGAACTGGATCACCTACCTGCCGAAACCGATACGAGCGGCGGCAGGCGCAGCGTACAAGGGAGCGCGACGCACAGCAGCCGCCACCAAGGCAGCGGAACTCCTCCGCGCCAGATCGTTCGCCATCGAGGATACATACCCGCTCTCGCGCCTGACCTTCACCAATGCTGAGTTGCGCGGATACACCCGCACGCACGACCTGCCGTCCAATGCCGTGCAAGAGATCGTGAGCACCTTGCTTCACCAGGAGAATGGCGCCACGTTACCACTGCTCTCACAGGTCTCCGTCGCTGAGCTTTCCACCTACCTGCCCAACGTGCTTTTGCGCGATACGGACCAGATGAGCATGGCGCATGCCTTGGAAGTGCGCGTGCCTTTCCTGGACCACGAGCTGGTGGAGTTCGTACTGGGGGTGAACGATCGACAGAAATTCCCGCACACGCCGAAGCAGTTGCTCGTGGAAAGTCTGGGTGATCTGCTGCCGCATGAGATCGTTGACAGACCGAAGATGGGTTTCACCCTTCCATGGGAACAGTGGATGCGCACGGCGTTGAAGAGCTATTGCGAGTCCCGTCTCCGTTCACTTGGCAGGCGTGCCGAGTTCAATGCGGATGGCCTTGATGCGCTCTGGCAACGGTTCCTGGCCGGTGATAAGCGCATCACCTGGAGCCGCGTGTGGTACTTGGTCGTGCTGGCGGATTGGCTGGAGCGGCATGCGATCGGGTGATCACAGACCAGCATCGTAGTCATACCCACGCTCAGCCCAGTAATCAGGCGGGCGTTCATCGCTGAAGAACATGGTGCCGATGCGCTTGAGGTTCTTCACACCGTATTTGGTGGGAATGATCAGCCGCAATGGCGCACCCTGGTTCATCGGCAGGGGTTGGCCGTTCATCTCGTAAGCAAGGATCGTCTGCGGATGCAACGCGCTTTTCATGTCGATGCCCACATAGTAGCCGCCATCGGGTGTTCGAAGGCCCATATACGTGTAAAGGTCCTCGGGCTTGTCGTTCGTTGGTGCTGCACCGCTCTTGGAGCCGATCAGCAATCTCGCCGCAAAGTCCTTGAAGCGCACACCGCCCCAGTGGGAGACTTGGCTCCAGCCTTCAATGCACTTGAAATCGAACACGATCTCGGTCTTCGGTAGCGCGCGGATCGCGTCCATGGTCACACGTTGCACCAGGCCCGCGCCGAGCGCCCCGTTGCTCACTTCCAGCGTCCACGTGCTCAGGTCGATCGTGCTCTTCAGGCCATCGTGACCGTTCACGCGCACCTGCTTCGCCGCAGCGCTCACGGGATATTCCTTCACCAGATGCGCGTCGCTCTTGTAGGCCTGGTTCAAGATGTCATTGAATTCGAGCGCATTCCGCAACGGCTCATACGCACCATCCCTCTTCTCCGAACCAACGATCCAATGCCGTACGCCCACCACCGCTGCACCGAACAGCGCGAACGCGCCGAACCCCACGAAATTGCGGCGGTTCCACTCGCGCGGGGAGATCTCGCGTTGCTCTTCGCTCATGGCATCGTGGGTTCGGTTGCCTTTTGCTCCTGCACATGCTCCTGGCGTTTCACTCGCTCCAAGCCCGTAACCATCGATCGGAAATTGTTCCACCCGGCGCGGAACACTTGAGCGATGTGCACCAGGAAGAACAGGCAGTAGCCGATGGTGAGGATGAAATGCAGCAGACGTGCAGCCTCGTATCCTCCACACAGGGCGGTGATCCAATGCAATTGCGTCGGTTTGTAGATCGCAAGACCGGTGACCACTGAACCGATCCCCATGACGATGATGCTGGAGTAGGCGATCTGCTGAGCCCCGTTGAACTTCTTTTCAGGAAGTGGCTTCTTGCTGAGGTGCAGGTCGTGCAGCACTACCTGCCATGCTTCTTTGAAGGCCTTCCTGTTCGGCAGCAGATACCGCCACTCGCCACTGACCGCAGTATAGATCACGTACAGGAAGCCGTTGATGAAGAAGAGCCACATGAAGGCGAAGTGCCACGCCATACCCTCGGCCAACCGGAAGGGAATGTTGAGCGCTTTATAGAATCCCGGCGGATAGAACTTGAAGAGTTGCAGATCACCCAGGTGCAACTTGTACTCATCGTTCGCCCAGTAGATCAGCGTTCCGCTCCAGATCATCACGAAGAGTACGGGGAAATTCACCCAGTGGAACCAACGGACGGCGAGCGGATGCTTCTTGCGGATCGTGATCTTCTCCCCGTCCATGGATCCAATGTAGCATCATCCAAGCATGTCGCAAGTTTCGTTCGGGCCTCATTCAAAGCGGAAGGGGAGCACTTGCTCCCCTTCGTTCAAATTCGTTGGACCGATCAGAACTTCGCACGGCTCTTGCGTCCGATGCGCTTCTTACCCCGCATCCAGCTGAACCGCTGACGGTAGAAGTTGGACTGACCACGCAGCACATAGCTGTAGGTGAAGGTCATGGTCAAGTAGCTGTCGTTGTGGGTCGAATCGCCGCGCTTGTTGTTGCTCTCGGGGCTCGGACCCTCGGTGTCCCAGTAGCCGTACTGGTATTTGCTCGGGGTGGTCACGATGTCGCCGCTCAGGGTCTCGACTTGCGTGCCCGGGTTCTCGATCGCTTGCGTGTTCGGGTCATCGCCCAGCACATCCACCAGGTAGGGGTGCTGGTCGTACATCGTTTGCCGGATCAGGTCGTTGTCGTCGCCTTGGATCGGGTTCTTGTATGTGGTGCTGGCGTCGTCCAAGTAATCGGTGAAGGTGGTGCGCCAGCCGAAGTCCATACCGAAGCGGTGGCGTCGCGCGCGGGTGAAGTGGAAGCCCAAGCCTACCGGGATGGCCACGCCGAACTGGGAGTAATCCACCAGTTCCGTGCGGATGGGACGTAGGTCGATGAAGTCTCCGTCCAGGTTCTTCTGTCCCTTAGGGTTGCTCATGTACAAGGCGGCACCTACGTAGCCGAACAACCGGAAGTCCGTGCGATAACGGCCACGACCACCCATATCGTTGTCCTGGAAAATGGTGAACTCGCCGCGGAGGTACCACTCCAACATGTCGTTCCGGAAGTTCAAGTTGCGGCCCACGCGTTGAGGGTTCTCACTGTTCAGGTCCGACCCTTGTATGCGGAAGTACAGGATACCGGAGTTCAGCGAGATCATCCGATTGATCTTCCTCCTTGCGAACAGCCCAACGCACCAGCGGGTCTGGTTCAGCTTCATGTCCCAGATGAAATCCTGGCGGGGCTTTTCCTTACCGCCCATCTCACCCAAGTAGTTGGCTCCGCCCAGATGCACCCCGAAGTCCCATGCGTACTGGGCCTTCGTGGTATTGCTCCAGACGAGCGATAGCAGGAGGACCAGAATGGCGTAGCGGAACTTGGCGTTCATGCGGTCGAGGAACTTTTCTTGTAAGGTCGGACAAACCTACGAAAGTTCCCTACGCTTCAACGGAGGGAGATGGGCCTTGGATATCAACGATCCAACCGCCGATCGTTCGATCCTATTTTCGCCCGCCATATAGCCTATAGAAAAGGGCCGAGATACGGCTCTGAGGAAGCCCAATGTCCAACCGACTGACCGACCTGCTCGGTACCCGCTTTCCGCTCGTTCAAGCCGGCATGATCTGGTGTTCCGGGTGGCGGCTCGCTTCCGCAGTAAGCAATGCCGGCGGTTTGGGCGTCATCGGCAGTGGCAGCATGTACCCGGAGGTGTTGCGCGAACAGGTGCGCAAGTGCAAGGCCGCAACGGACAAGCCTTTCGCCGTGAACGTGCCCTTGCTCTACCCGAACGTGGAGGAGCACATGCGCACCATCGATGAGGAAAGTGTTCCCATCGTTTTCACCAGCGCTGGCAACCCTGCGGCATGGACGGGCTGGCTGAAGGACCGCGGTAAGAAGGTGGTCCACGTCATTGCCAGTGTGAAGTTCGCCCGGAAGGCCGTGGAAGCGGGTGCCGATGCCGTGGTGGCCGAAGGTTTCGAGGCCGGAGGGCACAATGGCCGGGAGGAGACCACCACCCTGGTGCTGGTGCCGCTGGTGCGTGATGCCGTACAAGTACCGGTGATCGCCGCAGGGGGAATAGCCAGTGGCCGGGCCATGGTGGCGGCCATGGCGTTGGGCGCGGACGGCGTCCAGATCGGCAGCCGGTTCGTGTGCAGCGAGGAGAGCAGTGCCCATTCCGCTTTCAAGGAGCACGTGACAAGCAGTGCTGAAGGGGATACTTTGCTGACCCTGAAGGAACTTGCTCCTGTGCGATTGATGAAGAACCCCTTCTTCTCCGAGGTCCAGGCCGCTTATGCCAGAGGCGCGTCGGTGGAGGAATTGAAGGCCCTTTTGGGTCGCGGCCGGGCCAAGCGAGGCATGTTCGAAGGTGATCTGGTGAACGGCGAACTCGAGATCGGCCAGGTGAGTGCAGGGATCCGGGCGATCAAGCCAGCGGCCGTTATCGTGGATGATATCATGAACGAGTACCGGACGGTTGCTGGCATGGTAGGTCGGCTGCCTCGCTTCGACTTTGAAGGGGCCTGATGGCAACATGACACCCCTGGCCAACGTCTTCCAACCAGTGCTGCGCGCCAGAACCATACGAACCCTTTTCGGAGCGGCACCGGTGCTCTTGAGCGCCGAACTGATCGCAGGTGTGGTGCCCTCACCGGATCTGCGTTGCGCCTCCGTCGACATGGCCGGTGGTGTGACCCTCACATGGGAACTTCCTCCCGACCCGAACGGGCAGTTCGCGTCCTATGAGGTGTTTCGTGCAGGGAACCTGGCCGGACCATATACCGATATTGCCTCTGTATCTCCCTATGTGACCCCCTCGTACGCCGATCCTGGCGCGGGAGCCGACCTCGGTCCGCGCTTCTACTATGTGCGCACGGTCTCCATAACCGGCGATACAGCCGTGGCCAGCGATACGCTTTCCACCATCTTTCTCACCGTGGGGCAAAGCGTTCCGCTCGGCAGCGCCGCGCTGGATTGGACGCTGATGCATACCCCTCCGTTGCCATCGGCCGAACCGGTCTTCGGGATCGACATGGAATATCCACAAGGGACTTGGGATCAGATCGATACCCTATCGAACCTATTGAGCTACTATGAGCAAGTGATCTCCATCTGTGAAGACTCGCTCACGTACCGCATCCTGCTGCTTGACGCCTCCGGCTGTTTCAGCTCTAGCAACCTCGCTGGTGATGTATTCAGCGACGTGACCCCACCCACTCCCCCGGACATCATTTCCGCCAGTGTGGATACCACCACCAACCAGACCGTGTTCACCTGGCAGCCCAGCCCGGAGGATGACACGAACGGCTACATCATCGTGCAGGTGATCGATGGCGTGAACGTGATCATCGACACCATTTTCGGGCAGAACAACACGACCTACGAATGGGTAGGGAGCGACGCTGGAGCGAACGCGGAATCGTGGACCGTGGCCGCCTTTGACACCTGCTACCACGGCACCCCTCCTTCGCCCAATACGAGCGCAGCGAACGGATACCACACCACGATCCACACGACCTTGCAGTATGACCGGTGCGCCAGCGATGTGCGCATCACGTGGAGCGCTTACAATGGGTGGCCGGTAGAAGCCTATGAACTCTACGTGCGGGTGGACAATGGGCCGCCAGCCTTGCTCGCTTCCTTCGTGCCGGGCACGTTCACTTTCCTGCATGAAGCGGTGGACCATTTCCGCAACTACTGCTACACGGTAAGGGGTGTTTCCTCCAGTGGCCTGCAGACCCTCAGCAATCAGGCGTGTCTTTTCACGGCCTATCCAGCGGTTCCGCAGTGGAATTACCTGCGTTTGGCGACCGTAGCGGAAGAGAACCATGTGGTGGTCATCGACAGCGTACAAACGAACGCTCGCGCGCGGGCTTACCACCTGGAGCGCTCGAACAACGGTGGTCTATGGGAAGAAATAGCGGTGCAGCCGGGTGGCGGACCGAGCGGGACGCGGGTATTCGATGACCTGGATGTGCTCACCGCCACCCGCAGTTATCAGTATCGCGTGATCGTGGAGGACAGCTGCGGCGTTCCGGTGCTCACGAGCAATCAGGCCACATCGATCAACCTGGTAGCAGAGGCCGGGTTGGACGGTATCAACCGACTGCGCTGGAACGGCTATGTGGAATGGGCCGGACCAGTGACCGCCTATTCCATTTACCGCAGCGTGGCCGACGGACCGTTCACACTGCTCGCCACCAATGCACCGGGCGATTGGGAGTACGATGACGATGTGAACGCCTTCATCTCCACCAATGGGAAGTTCTGCTACTACGTCGAGGCTTATGAAAGCGGGAACCCGAGCGGGATCGATGCGACAAGCACGAGCAACATTGCTTGCGCCGTGCAACCCGAGGCCATCTGGATCCCGAACGCCTTCATCCAGGGCACCGGCGGTGGAAAGAACAGCTACTTCAAGCCCGTCTTCGCCTTCGTGGACGTGAAGGGCTACGAACTGATCATCTACAACCGCTGGGGTCAGGAGATCTGGAGTTCCACTGATCCGGAACAGCCTTGGTTCGGGGTGGTGGACGGCAATTACGTCCCGCAAGGGGTGTATGCCTACTACTGCACGGCCTTGAACGGTGCTGGAAAGCGTTTCGAGGAACGCGGTACGGTCACGTTCCTGTGCTGTCAGGAGTGATCCCAGCCCTCGTTTCCCAGCAACGACGCGCCTCCGCCGTGCGAACGGACCAGCGCCCTACTTTTGTGCATGGAACGATCCACGACCGCCCAACCTCCGAAGTCCAGCAACGGGATCACCGACAAGGCGCCTGCCAAGGCCGATCGGTTCGCAACGGAGGGACTCACATACGATGACGTGCTGCTGGTGCCAGCGTACAGCGAGGTGCTACCGCGTGAAGTGGATATCCGCACGCGCTTCAGCCGCAACATCACGCTCAATATCCCCGTGGTGAGCGCGGCCATGGATACGGTGACCGGCGCCGACCTGGCCATCGCCATCGCCCAGCAGGGAGGCATCGGGGTGATCCACAAGAACCAACCGATCGCCGAACAGGCCAACGAGGTGCGCCGCGTGAAGCGCAGTGAGAGCGGGATGATCCAGGACCCGGTCACGCTGCAGGAGACCGCACTGGTGGGTGATGCCCTCAAGCTCATGGCCGAGAACCGTATCGGTGGTATACCCGTGGTGAACGCGAAAGGCGTTCTGGTGGGCATCGTTACCAATCGCGATCTGCGTTTCGAGAAGCGCATGGGCCGTCCTGTCGCTGAGGTAATGACCCGCGAACGCATCATCACCGCCAAGCCGGACACCACGATGGCCCAAGCGGAAGAGATCCTTCAGGACCATAAGATCGAGAAGCTGCCGGTGGTGAACAGCGAGGGAAAACTCGTCGGCCTGATCACCTACAAGGACATCATCAAGCTCAAGCAGCGCCCGCATGCGTGCAAGGATGCCCGCGGACGTTTGAGGGTGGCGGCGGCCATCGGTATCAGCGGCGATAGCCTGGACCGTGCGGCCGCGCTCGTGGAAGCCGGTGCGGACGCCATAGTCATCGACACGGCGCATGGCCATTCACGCGGTGTGATGCGCATGCTCCGCGAAGTGAAGGCAACGTTCAAGGGCGTGGACGTCGTTGTCGGCAACATCGCCACTGCGGAGGCCGCACAAGCTCTCGTGGAAGCAGGAGCGGATGCCGTGAAAGTGGGTATCGGTCCGGGAAGCATCTGCACAACGCGTGTGATCGCTGGTGTAGGGGTGCCGCAACTGACAGCTGTCCACGAATGCGCTTCAGCGATCGAAGGCAGTGGCGTTCCGGTGATCGCCGATGGCGGCATCCGCTACACGGGTGATGTGGTGAAGGCTCTGGCCGCTGGCGCCGGTAGCGTCATGATCGGTAGCATGTTCGCCGGTGTGGAAGAGAGCCCGGGTGAAACGATCATTTACGAAGGTCGCCGGTTCAAAGCCTACCGTGGTATGGGCAGTATCGAAGCCATGCAGCACGGCAGCAAGGACCGCTACTTCCAGGACATGGAGGACGACATCAAGAAGCTCGTGCCCGAGGGCATCAGTGGACGAGTGCCCTACAAAGGGAAGTTGGAGGAAGTGACCCATCAATTGGTGGGAGGACTCCGGGCCGGTATGGGCTATTGTGGCGCCAAGGACATGGATGCCCTGAAGAACGCCCGCTTCATCCGCATCACCAGCGCCGGGGTGAAGGAGAGCCACCCGCACGATGTATACATCACCCGGGAAGCTCCCAACTACAGCCATCGGTAGTGGTTCGTCGCTGATTTTCTTCGATCGATCGACGGGTAAGTGAAACTCGTGGACCTGTTGGGCCGTAAACGCGCCCCAAACTTTTCAGGTCCATGCGCCCGCAATACTCCCTCCCGGCCCTTCTTCTCCTGGCTATGCTCGGTCCGATCAACGTTTCCGCACAGTTCGGACCTCAGCAGCAGTTCTTCTGCCAGGGACCTCGAAGTGTCGACGTTGTCGATGCCGATGGGGACGGCGCCTTGGATCTGTTGATCGCAGCGAGGCAAGGTCTCGGCTTGTATCTGAACAACGGACAAGGCCAGTTCGCCTCGCCGGTCTATCTCGGCACCGATGAGACCATCGCCACAACGGCTGATGTGAACAATGACGGCTTGCCTGATGTGATCGCCAGCCGTGAGGACAACGAGGGTCTCTATCTCTATGTGAACGGGGGACAGGCCTCCTTCGGCACGCCGCTGCCGGTCGCTTCCAACATCAGCGCCAATGAACTCGACTGTGCTGACCTGGACAATGATGGCGACATGGACCTCTTCTTCGTGAGCACGACCGGTTCGTTGTTCGTGTGCACCAACTCCGACGGAACGGGCTTCTTCGGCCCACCGGTGGAAGTGGCCACTCTGACACAGTTGTCATCCGCACAGGCCGTGGACATCGATGGCGATGGCGATCTGGACCTCCAGTTCTCTTCCGCTGTGATGAACGAGGTGGATGCCTGCTTCAACGATGGAACGGGCTTCGGAAACCAGCAGCAGTTGAGCGTAGTGGGCCACGGTACCGTGCGCGATATCGACAATGATGGCCATCCTGACGTGCTGATCGCGAACACCGCTTCGGGCATGGTGGGCTGGCAGCGCAACGGCATAGACCAGCTCGCGTTCGGTGCGCCGTCCGTGATCGATCCCACGTTCAACTCGCCCGAGTTCGTCTGTACTTCCGATCTGGACGGTGACGGTGATCACGATGCGATCATCACCAGCAGTGTGTTGCAGGAGGTCGCCTGGTTCGAGAACGTCGACGGGCAAGGTGGCTTCGGGCCCCATCAAACGGTGACCTTCGGCATTCCGGTCACTTCCATCGCAACAGGGGATGTGGATGGCGATGGTGATGAGGACCTGTTCGTGGCCAGCAGTGATCTGAACAAAGTGATCTGGTACACCAACATGACGAACGCCACCGGGAAGATCATGGGCCGCGTGTTCAATGACCTCAATGGCGACGGCATCTTCAATGGCAACGAGCACGGCCTGGTGAACATGCGCGTTGAAGCTTCCGACCTGGGCGCCACCTACACCAACGCCAGCGGCATGTACTGGTTCAATGCCGTGCCTGCGGGATACTCCATCAACAAGCCTGCGGAGGATGGCTGGGCCTTCACGACGGCGGATCAGTACACCGTCAACGTGCCCGTGCAAGGAGCTTCACAAGGCAACGACTTCGGCCTGCAAGCGGATGGTGTGATCAACGACCTCGCACCCGACATGGGCAGTGCGCCCATGCGTTGTGATCAAGCCATCTCTTACTGGGCTACCGTGACCAACACGGGAAACCAGATCAGCGATGTGGAATTGAACATCGACCTGGATGCGCTCAGCACCTTCGTCTCCGCTGATCCGGCACCTGACTACATCACGAACGGTGTGGGAACTTGGGTGTTCACCCATGTGCAACCCACCCATCAGCGCGCGGTACACCTGGTCGTTCAACTGCCCGGCAGTGATCATGTGGGCGAAACGCTGCATGACCTCTTGCAAGCGAACACCGTGGTGAACGGCCAGGTGCTTTCAACGAACAACCTCGAGTACATGCCGATACTGGTATGTGCGATCGATCCGAACGACAAGCAGGTGATCCCTGTTGGTGAGGGCGCCGAGCACCTGACCGCGATGGGCGCCGAGCTCTTCTACCGCATCCGTTTCCAGAACACGGGCAATGCCTCCGCACTTCGCGTAGTACTGGTGGATACTTTGGATCAGGATCTTGATCTCTCCACGCTGCGCGTACTGAACAGCAGCCATGCGTTCTACGCGAACCTGTTGAACGGCGTGCTCACCTTCACTTTCGACGGCATCAACCTCCCGGACAGCGCATCGGATCCTGTCGGCAGCCAAGGCTATGTGCACTTCGCCATCCACCCACACCAGGGTCTGGCCGAGGGTACGGTGGTGAACAATCGCGCGGACATCTATTTCGATAGCAACCCGGCCGTTCTCACGAACGTGACCCTGAACACCCTGACCTACGGCAGTCTCACCGGCATCACTGAAGCGATGACGCCTTCGAGCTCGGGCATCGATGTGTACCCGAACCCGACGCAGGGAACCGCTACGGTGCGCATCAGTGATCTGCTCGTGGGCCGTATCGATGTGAACCTCTTTGATGCGACGGGCGGTCTGGTACGTCAATACAGTCGGCGCTCCAATACGCTGCTCATCGAGCGGGGCGATCTTCCGGATGGCGTCTACTTCCTCCGCGCCACCGATGAACGCGGCACTTCACTGATGGCGCGCCTGGAGTTCGCGCGTTGACCTTCCACCCCCAGACCGAACAAGGCGATATCGTACTTGATCGGATCCTCATGATCGAGCTTGCGGAGCTGCTCCGTAAGCTCGATCACGCTTTTCCAGTCGTCCTGCGTGCGCTTCAACAAGCCCAGTTCACGCGCTACCCGACCGGTGTGGACATCCAGCGGTACGTGCAGCATCGCCGGTGTCATCCGCTTCCAGATGCCAAGGTCAACGCCACGTTCGCTGGGGCGCACCATCCAGCGCAGGAACATGTTGATGCGCTTCGCGTGACTGCCGCGTGAAGGATCCGCGACGTGCTTCAACGTGCGTTGCGATCGGGCGCCGTGGAAGAAACGCTCCTTGAACAAGGCTATGGCGGAACCCATATCGCGCAGCTCTCCGTTCAGGAGGAAAGCGTTCTCCAGACCATCATGCCTTCGGTACAACTGACGCAGTGAAAGGACGAACTGTCGTGCGTCCTGCCCATTGAAGGTGCGATGCACGAAGTGATCCAGGCGTGACAGGTCGCTAGCGCTGGCCTCCATGATGAAGTCATGGGGAGCCTCATCCATCAGGCGCATCAACCGCCATGCGTTGGTGATGATCGTTCTCCGCTGGCCCCATGCGATCGTTGCGGTAAGGAAACCGCTGATCTCGATGTCCTCCCGCTTGCTGAACGAATGCGGTATCGAGAGCGGGTCGTTGGTGATGAATGAAGGCGTGGCCAGGCGGTCGTAGGCTTCGTCCAGCAACTCCTTGAGTCCAGCACGCGTGAACTTCACTGCCACAGGCCGAGGATGAGGCCGTACAGGGTGAACTGCACCACATGGTAACCACCATCGATCAACAGGAGAACCGTCGGCCGGTTCGCGAACTGGTAGTTGATCCCGAAGCTGGTGGCAGCGATACCTAGTCCGCACGCGAAGCCATGGTGCAGCCACAAGGCGAACGGATGCGGACCATGACCGACCACGATGGCGAACGCATAGGCCGCCAGCCACGCCATGAGGAAGGCCAGACCGAACACACGTGCCGGGTGTTTGGCGTTCTCGGGTCGCGGTGCGTCGGGATCGATACCGTTGGCGCGTGCCCAGGGACGCAGGAACATCGCTTTTGAATACCACGGTGCGCCGAGCGCGAATACGCTTACGGCACAGACCAGGATGGCGGGATGGTTCATTTTTTCTTCGTGTTGATCGGTTGTCGGTAATGGTTCGCGCGGATATTCTTCGCTGCCAGCGCAACGGTTTCCTTGATGCGCTTGTCACGCGTAGCCGCTGTCTTCGCGGAACTGATCCAGTGCAGGATGATCTTCCTGCTGCTGGGCGGGAAAGCGTCGAAGAAAGCCTGTGCCTTCTTGTTCCGGAACAACGCGTTGGCAAGGTCATCCGGAACGGCCAGTGTTTCCACATGATCGATCGCGCTCCACGAGCCATTGGCCTTCGCCAGTTCGATCGCACGCAACCCGGGCGCCGCCATGCGCTTTTGAGCGACCAAGGTCTCAATGCGGGCCTTGTTGATGCGGCTCCACACGCTTTTCGGTTTCCGTGGTCGCACATAGAGCATACGCCGATCGGCATCCAACGCGCGCGCTGTGCTATCGATCCAGCCGAAGCACAAGGCTTCTTCAACGATCTCGTCCCACGATAGGTGCTTGCCCACAACATGCTTCTTGTAGCTGACCAACCAGATCCCTTCGGTCCGCCCGTGGTTCTTCTTCAGCCAGGCGCGCCATTGTGCGCGGCTCGCGACCTCGACCTGTTCGAGCTGATCCAGCTTTCCCGCCATCCGTGCGAAGATGGCACAAGCGTCACTTCTTCGTGCGCAACTGGAAACCCAGTCCTCCGCTTACGATGAACTCGTGAAGTGGAACCGTTCCTTCCAAGGCACCTGTGTAGCGGTCATGAACGTAACGTGCGTCGGCGAACAAGTGGAAGTGATCCCATATGGTCCAGGTCAGCCCTGTGCAAAAAGCAACGTTGGGTTGAGCGCGCATTGGCATGGGCGTTTCGGCGTCAGCGGGTCGCGCCAGTGACAGGCCAGCCTCGAAGCCAAGTGCCAGGTCTAGACGGCCTGAACCCACGTGATAGAAAGGACCGAAGGCGAATTGGCTGTTCTGCGTCAACAGGGCTTTCTGCTGTTGTGCATCGATGTACCAGAAGCTATCCCCACGGAAGCTAGTGCGCTCGTTGGTGAAGTACTCGATACGGCCGTTCACATACAGGTTCGTGATCGGTGCGTGCAGCATGAAGCCAGGACTGATCGTTGCCGAAGCGCGCAACAGACCGGTGCCTCGGAAGCAGGCGCTGTCCTGTGCGACGATCGTCGAGGGTACGGGCAGTAGGAGCAAGAACAGAACATGCTTCACCACGCGTCGAAGAGCTTGTAGTTGAAGCTGAGGTGGAACAAGAGATGCCCTTCCAGGCTGGCACCGTCCGCTTGATGGAATTCAAGCACGCCCTCGTTCTCCTCCGCATGGATGTCCGTGCCGAGGTGGATCATGTACTGGCCGACCAAGGAGACGTCCGTGCGATCACTCAAATTGAAGTGAGTGCCCAAGCCGGCTTGCACGGCGGAACTCCATCGTTCGGCGTAGTGGCCCGCATCGTTGTTCGCCTCCAGCTTGGAATGGTCGAAGCAGTGACCCGCCAGCACATAGGGTTGAATGATCCGTCCCTGCTCGGTCGGTTCCAGCAAGTAGAAGAGGACGCTCCACCCGATGTGCTGGTCCTGCCGATGGGCGTTGTCGCCGATAGGGGACGTGAGGTAGTCGTAGAACCAATCGGTGTTCACACGATCGGCGATGCGAATACGGAACTGGCCACCTATGCCCTGGCCCGCACCGCCTTCTTCACCGTTGAACCAGCTGAACGAGCTGCGGCCGCCGACGGAGACGGTTCCAGGAACACCGTTCTTCAGCCGCAAGGGCTGTGCATGTGACGCTGCTGCAAGGAACAAGAGGCACGCGGTGGTGGCGGGGCGCATGTTCTTTCAACGTCAGAGGCGCGTTGCTCCGTATCATTCTGTGTGAACGAGATGTTGATCCGGATAGTCTCACGGTGGATCCCTCAGATCACCCCGTCCTTGATCGTCAGCTTCCGGTCGGCCATGTTCGCCAGTTCCTCGTTGTGCGTAACGATCACGAAGGTCTGGCCGATCTCCTGGCGCAGTTCGAAGAAGAGCTGGTGCAGTTCGCGTGCATGCGCCGAATCGAGGTTACCGCTCGGCTCGTCGGCCAGGATCACACTGGGTGCGTTGAAGAGCGCACGGGCCACGGCCACGCGTTGTTGTTCGCCGCCGCTCAACTGGTTCGGCTTGTGCTCCTTGCGCGCGATCACGTTCAGGCGGGAGAGGAGTTCTTCGGCGCGCGCTCGGCAGTCGCCGCGGTCGCGTCCGGCGATCAGCCCGGGCATCATCACGTTCTCCAGGGCCGTGAACTCCGGCAACAGCTGGTGGAACTGGAAAACGAAGCCGATGTGCTTGTTGCGGAAGGCGCTCAAGGCCTTGCGCCCGAGTCCCGTCACTTCCTGCCCATCGATAAGCAGCGATCCGGCATCAGCGTTCTCCAACGTGCCGAGGATCTGCAGCAACGTGGTCTTCCCAGCGCCGCTGGCGCCCACGATGCTCACCACTTCGCCTTTGGCCACCTGAAGATCCACGCCCTTCAGCACCTCCAATGCTCCGTACCGCTTCTTGATTCCCCGGGCTGCGATCATTCCCTGCAAAGAAGGTGAAAGGCGCCGACCGTTCGATCACCTGCCACCCTGCCTGTTGACAACGTGCTGTTCCCATGGACGTGGTGCACGGTCCGGATGTCGTTCCCGCGTGTTACTTCGCCGCCGAAACGAACGCACCCGATGAACCTGCACGAGTACCAAGGCAAGAGCATCCTTCAGAAATACGGAGTGTCCGTGCAGCGTGGCCTGTTGGCCTACAACGCTGACGAGGCGGTGGAGAAGGCCAAACAGCTCTCCGCAGAGACCGGTACGAAATGGTGGGTGGTGAAAGCGCAGATCCACGCGGGTGGCCGAGGCAAAGGCGGAGGGGTGAAGCTGGCCAAGTCCGTGGACGAGGTGCGCGAGAAGAGCGACGCCATCATCGGGATGATGCTCAAGAGCCCACAAACGCCGCCGGAAGGGAAGAAGGTGCACAAGGTGCTCATCGCGGAGGACGTGTACTACCCCGGTGCGAGCCCGACGAAGGAATTCTACATGAGCGTTCTGCTCGACCGTGCCAGCGCGCGCAACGTGATCGTTTACAGTACGGAAGGTGGCATGGACATCGAGGAGGTGGCCGAGCATCATCCGGACAAGATCCAGAAGGAGTTCGTTGACCCCCGCGTGGGACTGCGCCCTTTTCAGTGCAACAAGATCGCTACAGCGTTGGGCGTTACCGGCCCCGCCAAGAAAGCCATGGTGAAGTTCATCGCCGATCTCTACCGCGCCTACGAAGGCTGCGATGCCGCGATGTTCGAGATCAACCCCGTGTTGAAGACCAGTGACGACCGCGTCATCGCCGTGGACGCCAAGGTGCGCCTCGACGGCAACTCGCTCTACCGCCATCCGGACTATGCCGAAATGCGCGACAAGACCGAAGAGGATCCCATCGAAGTGGAAGCGGGTGAAGCGGGCCTCAACTACGTGAAGCTCGACGGCAACGTGGGCTGCATGGTGAACGGCGCGGGCTTGGCCATGGCGACCATGGACATCATCAAGCTCAGCGGTGGCGAACCCGCCAACTTCCTTGACGTGGGCGGCACGGCGGATGCGGCGCGTGTGGAGAAGGGCTTCCGCATCATCCTGAAGGACCCGCGGGTGAAGGCGATCCTGGTGAACATCTTCGGCGGCATCGTGCGTTGCGACCGCGTGGCGCAGGGTGTGGTGGACGCCTACAACAACATCGGCGACATCAAAGTGCCCATCATCGTGCGCCTGCAAGGCACCAATGCCGAGGAGGCCAAGCAATTGATCGACAAGAGCGGATTGAAAGTGCTGAGCGCAGTGGCGCTGCAGGAAGCTGCGGATAGAGTGAAGGAGGTGCTGAGGTAGGCTTCACACCGCTTTCACAACACCTTCTCGTACGCCCTGCGTGCACTTCTGCGGAAGTACACCTCGCCGCAGTAGGAGTAGCCGAGCTTATCCATGATCCGCAGCATGGGGGCGTTGTCGAAGTTGGTGTCCACCTTGATGCTGGGTATGCCCCGTGAGCGGCAGAGGTCCTCGGCCATCCGGAAGAATTCCGTGGCGATCCCGCGGCCTTTGGCCTTGGGTGACGCAGCGATGCGGTGCATCACCATGTACGGGCCGTTGGTGAGCCATTGGCCTTCGATGGCTTCGTACGCGGGTTCCGGTTCGAAGAGGATCGCGGCATAGAGCAGCAGTTCGCCGTCCGCCTCCAGCACGTAGGCGACGCCCTTGTCCAGGTCGTCCTGCAATGTGGTGAGGTTGGGGTATCCATCCTGCCATTGCTTGCTGCCGTCCAGCCGTCGTTGTTCAATGGCGAACTGGATGATCGCCCAGATGGCGGGTAGTTCGGCCTGTTCAGCTTTGCGTAGGACCATTCACGTCACTTGTGTGAAGCAAAGTTCTCCGCTTTGGACACTCCGTGAGAACAGCACTTCACCAGCTGCTTCGGGCCGTACGCACATTCTCACCATTTTCACCCCGTGGCAAAGAAGAAGATCCAAAAACTCCTCGTCGCCAACCGTGGCGAGATAGCCCTGCGCGTGATGCGCTCCGCGAAGGAAATGGGCCTCCGCACCGTGGCGGTGTACAGTGAAGCCGACCGCCATGCGCCGTTCGTCCGCTTCGCCGATGAAGCGGTTTGCATCGGTCCAGCGCCCAGCAAGGAGAGCTACCTGGTGATCGATAAGCTTGTGCAGGTCTGCAAGGACCTGAAGGTCGATGCGGTCCATCCGGGTTACGGCTTCCTCAGCGAGAACGGCGACTTCTGCCTGGCGTTGGAAAAGGCCGGGGTCATCTTCATCGGTCCTTCGCCCCGTGCCATGGATGTGATGGGGGATAAGCTCGCGGCTAAAGAGGCGGTGAAGAAGTTCGGCGTGCCGTTGGTACCCGGTACCGAAGGCGCGGTGAGCGGACTGGAGGAGGCGCTGAAGGTGGCGAAGACGATCTCGTTCCCCATCCTGATCAAGGCGGCGGCCGGTGGCGGCGGTAAAGGCATGCGCATCGTGGAGAAGGAGAGCGAGTTGAAGGAGGGCCTCGAGCGCGCGATCAGTGAAGCCCAGAACGCCTTCGGTGATGGCAGTGTGTTCATCGAGAAGTACGTGGCTGGGCCACGCCACATCGAAGTGCAGGTGATGGCGGACACGCACGGCAACACGCTTTACCTGTTCGAGCGTGAATGCAGTGTGCAGCGTCGCCATCAGAAAGTGGTGGAGGAGGCGCCGAGCGCCGTGCTCACGCCGGAACTGCGCAAGCGCATGGGTGAGGCCGCGGTGGCGGTGGCGAAAAGTGTGGACTACACCGGGGCCGGTACGGTCGAGTTCCTGTTGGACGAGAAGAGCGACTTCTACTTCATGGAGATGAACACGCGTCTCCAAGTGGAACATCCGGTCACGGAAATGATCACCGGACTGGACCTGGTGAAGTTGCAGATCCGTGTTGCGGAAGGAGAGAAGCTGCCCATGAAGCAAGAGGACCTGCGCATCAACGGGCACGCGATCGAGATCCGCGTTTATGCAGAGGATCCAGCGAACAACTTCCTTCCGGATATCGGCACATTGACCACCTACCGCGCACCCCAAGGTCCCGGTGTGCGCGTGGACGACGGTTTCGAGGAGGGCATGACGATCCCCATCCATTACGACCCGATGATCGCCAAGCTCATCACGCATGGGGCCACCCGCGAAGAGGCGATCGGACGAATGGAACGTGCGATCGATGATTACGCCATAGCCGGGGTGGAGACCACACTGCCCTTCTGCCGGTTCACCATGGGCCACGAGTCCTTCCGATCCGGTCGCTATGACACGCATTTCGTGCGCGATCATTTCAAGCCCGAGTACCTCCTCGGCACCGATAAGGAAGAGATGGCCGCAGCAGCCTTGGTGGCGGGGCACCTTGCCGCTGAAGCCCTGCGCAAGCCTGTGCCTGCGGCGGTCACGGTCGGACAACTCTCCGCGTGGAAACTGAATCGCCGTTGAGCCGTTGAAAGCCAGGCAATGCAAGGCCGGTACGTGCGTTGCTAACTTGGCTCTCCCGCCACGGCAATGACCCACTTCAGAACGCTACTGCTCTCAAGCGCGCTGGTACTAATGACCGCGGCGGCGGCGCAGTCGCTCACACCCGTGGTGATCATCGGAAGCGATACGATGCCGCTCTATGAACTGGCGGACGTGGTGATCGAAGCCAAACTGACCGGTGCGGCCAAACGCCAAGCCGCGCGAGCCGATCGGCTCACACGTAATGTGCAACGTGTTTTTCCCTACGCCGTTACCACTGCCAAGCTCCTGGACCAGTATGACAATGATCTGGCGGGTATTCAACGCGAACGGGACAAGGAGCTCTATCTGAAGCTCGCGGAAGCGGAGATGAAGGCCGAGTTCAGTGAAGAGTTGAAGGGTCTAACGCAGAGCCAGGGCCGCCTGCTCATCAAGTTGATCGATCGTGAGACCGGTCGCACGAGCTATGACCTCGTCAAGCAATTGCGCGGTTCTTTCGAAGCCTGGTTATGGCAAGGTGTCGCTCAACTCTTCGGCAACGACCTGAAAGCGGACTATGATCCCAACGGCGATGACGCGCTCGTGGAGAGCATCGTTCGGCGTATCGAGAACGGTGAACTGGCTTGCACACCCAGGCCGCCGCGCACGGAAAAAGCGCAGGCTCGCCTGGAGCGAAGGAGGGCTCGGCTGTACAAGAAGTATGGTTTGGCACCCGGGCCTGTCACGATGAACTAGGCGGGCAATCCCAGCGCCATCACGTGATCGTCCATCACGTAGCCGTTCCCGATGTCGAGGACTTCATCTCGTTCCACAACGAAACCGTGGCGCGCATAGAACGCTTTCGCACGGTTCATTTTGTTCACGTTCAGTTCGATCGATCGATCCCCGGCCGTGCGCACTTCAACCAGCACAGCGTTCAGCAATGCGTGACCGACGCCTTTGCGCAACACGTCAGGAGAGACATACAGCTTGTGCAGGCGTGAGCGGCCCGGGCGATAGCCGTGCTGGAATCCAGCGAAGCCGATGGGGCGATCATCGTTCATGGCGAGCAGGAAGCGATGCTCCTTCCTGCTGAACTGCTCCTGCAAAGCGCTGGTGCCGTACATCAGGTCCAGCATGTATTGGATCTGTCCCGCGCTGATGATCCCGGTGTAAGCCACGGGCCAGGCTTCCTTCGCGATCGCTTGGATCGCCGGTATGTCGTTGATCGTGGCTTCGCGGATGTTCACTTCGCGAAGGCCGGGGCAACGACCAGGTCCTTGCTGCCCGGGGTGTAGGTGTAGAAGCCTTCACCGCTCTTCACGCCAAGTTTGCCGGCGGTCACCATCTGCACCAACAACGGGCACGGTGCGTACTTAGGGTTGCCGAAGCCTTCGTGCAACACACGTAGAATGGCCAGGCAGGTGTCCAATCCGATGAAATCCGCCAGTTGGAGCGGCCCCATCGGATGCGCCATGCCCAATTTCATCACGGTATCGATCTCCGCCACACCGCCAACGCCTTGGAACAGCGTTTCGATGGCCTCATTGATCATCGGCATCAGGATGCGGTTGGCAACGAAACCGGCGTAGTCGTTCACCTCCACCGGCGTTTTGCCGATCGCGCTGCTCAGGTCCATGATGGTGCGCGTTACCACATCACTCGTGTTGTAACCTCGGATCACTTCCACCAGTTTCATCACCGGCACCGGGTTCATGAAGTGCATTCCGATGACCTGCTGAGGTCGGCCGGTGACAGCAGCGATGCGTGTGATGCTGATGCTGCTGGTGTTCGTCGCCAGGATGCAATCGGCCGGAGCGCTCTGGTCGATGTCCTTGAAGATCTTCAGTTTCAGATCGATGTTCTCCGTGGCGGCTTCCACCACCAACGCGGCGTTCTTCACTCCAGCGGCCATATCGGTTGACGTGCTGATGTTGCCCAGCGCGCTCTTCTTCTGTTCCTCGGTGAGCGTTCCCTTCTGCACCTGCCGGTCGAGGTTCTTCCCGATGGTGACAACGGCCTTTTCCAAACGGTCCTGCGCGATGTCGATGAGCGTTACCGTATGACCCGCTTGCGCGAACACGTGCGCGATGCCGTTGCCCATCTGCCCGGCGCCTATCACTGAAATGTTCATCGGCGGCGAATGTACCGGAGGGCGGGAAAATCCGGTGCCTTGCCCCTCTACTTGCCGTCGCCTTTCACGACGATGAGCGCGGTGTAAGCGAGGATCTTCAGGTCCACCGCCAGGCTCATGTTCTCGATGTACAGGATGTCGTACTTCAATCGGCGAAGCATCTGGTCCACGTTCTCGGCGTAGCCGAACTTCACCTGGCCCCAGCTCGTGATGCCCGGCCGCACCTTGTGCAGGTGCCGGTAGTGCGGCGCTACTTTGATGATCTCGTCGATGAAGTGCTGCCGTTCGGGGCGCGGGCCAACGAGGCTCATTTCGCCTTTCAGCACGTTCCAGAACTGTGGCAGCTCATCCATGCGTGTGCGACGCAGGAAACGACCGATCGGCGTGATGCGTGGATCGCTGGCGCTGCTCAACTGAGGCCCCGACCGCTCCGCGTCGGTGACCATGCTGCGGAACTTGATGATGCGGAACGGTTTGCCACCACGACCGATGCGTTCCTGACGGAAGAACACCGGACCAGGGGAGGAGAACTTCACCAGCACGGCGATGACAAGCATCGGAACAGCGAGGAGCGCCAACGCGAACAGGCTGAAGAGCACGTCGAAGCCCCGCTTCATGGCGAATTGCCACGCGGGCATGATCTGCGGGTTCACCTCGATGAGCGGTGCGCCGAAGATGCTGGTCATCTTCACGCTGCCGCTGAGGATGTCATACATGTCCGGAATGATCTTGATGCGCACCTGTGTGCCTTCCAGTTCATTGATGATGCGGCTGATGTGCTCGTGCTCACCGCTCTCCACGGCTATGATCGCTTCTTCCACCTGGAACTGCGTGATCAACGGACGCAGCAGGTCCCATTTGCCCAGCCGTTCCAATCCTACGCTGCTCAATTGCTGGTCGCCACCGTTCACGCTCACGAAGCCGACGAAGCGATTGCCGGGGCTCTTCTTCATGCCTTCTATCTCCTGGTAGATGGCGATGGCGCGTTCGTTGCCGCCCACCAGCAATGTGTTGAACCCGATCTCGCGGCCATGCACCCGACGTACCGTTCTGCTGGTGAGCATGAAGCGGGGTATGAACGTGAGGAAGAAGTGGAGAACGAACAGGGCGATGAAGGACTGGTAATGGTACCGATAGTTCGCCACCGTATCGTCCAGCAACAGCACGAAGAAGATGATCGTGACCCCGATGAAGCTGATCAACAAGGTCTGTCCCAGTTCCTTGATCCGGAAGCGGCGATAGATGTCACTGTAACCACCCACCATGATGAAGAGACCGCACCAGAACAAAGGGACCAGCATCGCCCCCAGCCAGAAATTCCTGTCGAACGTGAGCGGGACAGGATGGTGGAAGGCGATCGGTTCGAGGTAGAGTTTGCGGTAAACGAAAAAGAGGGTCCATGCCGCCAGCGCGCTCAACAGATCGGAAACGATGTATCGGGCCACCTGTGCGCGCTTGTCCATCAGTTCAGAAATGCACCGTCAGGTTGTCCAGTGTCACCTTTCCGCTGGTCGCGCCGTTCTCCAGGTTCCCTTGTATGTAGAATCGACGATCGGTGGTGCCCGATAAGGGCCAGGCACTGCCGAGATCGATGTACATGTGTTTCCAACCGAGCGTATTGCCCACTCCTGTTGCGGTCACATACACGTAAGGAACCGTGTAGACCTGCCCGCTCAGGGTGTAGCGCACACCGATCAAGAATCGCATGTCGCTGCGGCAATCGAATTCCAGGAAGACCGGAACGGAACCGGAAGGGAATGCCGGGTCGCCTGAACTGAGAGCCCGGAACGAAGGATGTTCCGTGCTCAGCACGAACCCGCCCGAACCATCCCCCTTCAGCACTTCCTGTGCGTTCACATCCCGGTCGTAAACGATCAGGGTGGTGTCGCTCTCGGAAAGATCAAGGTTGAAGCTCTGTGATTCGAAATCCTCCACCCATGGAGGTTCCTCATAATAGGTGAAGACCGGGGATATCTCCTGTTCCTGACCTTCCAGCAGATCGGCTTGCAGGGTATAGGTGGCAAGGAAAGGATACTGGATGCGGCTCTCAGTGATGCCGTTCTTGCGAATACCGGCCACGAACTTCAACTGGGTGCTCCCTGTGCTCAAGACCGGTACCCTGCGGTTGGGTTGCCATACGCCGATCGGAGCATCGTTGGCGTAGATCCACAGTTCCGTGATGTTCGAGAACAACGTATCGCCGCTCGCGGACTTCACGATGGGGGTTCTGGGGTGTATGAATGCAGGGGTACCGCCATCCTTCTCACAGGCGGTGAACAAAAGCAACAGCGGCGCGAACCGAAGGACGCGTAACATCATTTCCTGAACGGGGTAACGCACGTTCCTTCGGATCAGTGTGTAATGTGGGTTCGCTGCACGTCCATGGCTTCCAGCACCCGGTGCGCCGTCTCCAACGCGCGGGTGCCATCCGCAAGGGAAACCGCCACCGGCGTGCCATGCAGTACCGAGCGAGCGAAGGAGCGCAATTCTTCCCTGATCGCGTTGGTGGCAGGTATCTCCGGTTTGTCGAAAGAGATCTCCCTGTGCCCCCGGCCCTCGCCCAGGTCGATCGTGATGGACAGCGGATCGGGCGCTTCGACGGTACGCATGCGCACGATCTCGGTCTCCTTCTTGAGCATGTCCACGGCGATGTACGCATCGCGCTGGAAGAAGCGGCTCTTGCGCATGTTCTTCATGCTGATGCGGCTCGCGGTGAGGTTGGCCACGCATCCGCCTTCGAACTCGATGCGCGCGTTGGCGATGTCCGGCGTGTCACTCACCACGGCCACCCCGCTCGCGCTCACCTTGCCGATGGGCCTGCCCACCACATGCAATACGATGTCTATGTCGTGGATCATGAGATCAAGGACCACGCTCACATCCGTTCCGCGCGGATTGAACTGTGCCAGGCGGTGGCTCTCGATGAACATCGGATCGCAAAAGGAGGGAAGGGCGGCCTGAAGCGCCGGGTTGAAGCGTTCGACATGCCCCACTTGCACTTTCCGTCCGAAGCGCTCGGCAAGTTCCAGCAGTTCATGCGCTTCTTCCAGTGTGGTGGTCACCGGTTTCTCGATGAACACATGTTTCCCTGCCCGAATAGCGGCGGACGCACAGGCATGATGAGCGACCGTAGGAGTGACCACATCGATGATGTCGCAGCCTGCTGTCAATGCTTCCGGGTTGGCGAAGACCTGCACGCCGAACTCCGCCTTCAGCGCCTCGCACTTCTCGGGATGAGGATCATGGATGCCGACCACCTCCAGTTCAGGCACATGAAGCGCCTGCTGAACGTGTATCCGTCCCAAGTGGCCGGCCCCAAGAATGCCTATGCGCGCTCGTTCTTCCATCAAAGGCGTGCAAAAGTAGACGGATGCCATAACCCGCAGGAGTGATGCACGGATAGCTTCGCGGACCATGGCGATCGCCCAAGTGGACAATTATCGGCTGCAAGGCCAGCGGAAGCGCTTGGTTGATGAACTGCGCAGGAAGGGCATCAATGACGAAGCCGTTCTGGCCGCCATGAACGAGGTGCCGCGGCATGCGTTCATCGACGACAGTGCTTTTCTCCAGCACGCTTATGTGGATCAAGCGTTCCCTATCGGGTGTGGCCAGACCATCTCCCAGCCCTATACGGTCGCCTTCCAGTCACAACTTTTGGATGTGCTCCCGGGGTGTAAGGTCCTTGAGATCGGGACCGGTTGTGGTTACCAGACAGCCGTTCTCTGCAAGCTTGGTGCGCGGGTCTACAGCATTGAACGGCATCGTCCCTTGCACCTTTCCACACAGGAGCGACTGCATCGGTTGGGCTACAGGGCCAATCTGCTCTATGGAGACGGTTATAAAGGATGGCCCGCGCACGCCCCGTTCGATCGGATCATCGTAACATGTGGCGCACCGGCTGTTCCTGAGGCACTTCCGGCCCAACTGAAGGTAGGCGGGCGGCTGGTGATCCCCGTTGGAGGGGAAGCGAAGCAGTCCATGCTTTGTGTCGTGCGCACCGGTCCGGACAGCTTTGAGCGCACGGAGCATGGCGCGTTCAGTTTCGTTCCCATGCTGGGTGATCGGGTGCGGTGAGTTTTGCGGTTCCGAGGAAGCGATTACTTTCGCCCCCGCATTTGGAGAGGGGTTCAATTCAAGGGGCAGACGGACAGGCTGATATCAAGGGATCAACAAAAAACTGTTGATAGCTGCGATGGATGTTCATAAGTTTGCCGCCCCGTGCAAGATACCTTCGCCCGGACGCAGGACAAGTAAAACCACGAAAACACACGTCAAACCAAAACGTTCGTCATGAAGAAGACTGTACTGTTCGCCGCAGCGCTCTTCACCGTAACGGCTGTGAGCGCCCAGACGGGCGAGATCACCAGCGCGCGCGGTGAGAATTGGCTGTCGCAAGATGGGGATTGGGGCCTGACCTTCGATGCCCAGCCGCTGCTTACCTATGTTGGCAACCTGTTCAACAACGGTAACAACGGTTACAACACACTGCAGATGAACAGCCTGTTCACCAGCAGCGGACTCACCGGTTTCACGCTGCCCAACAGCGGTTCCAACGTGGTGATCGGTGGCAAGAAGCTCATCGATGCCAACACGGCTTACCGCGGTAAGCTGCGTATCGGCTTCGGTAGCGACAAGGTAACGAGCTTGGTGACCGCGCAGCCTCTGCCGAACCCCCTGCCGACCTTCCCGAACCCCCTGCCCACCACGGAAGATGCCACCTCGAACAGCTACATGGCGATCAACATCGGCGCCGGTATCGAGAAGCGTGTTGGCTCTACCCGTGTTGTCGGTATCTACGGTGCTGAACTGAACATCGGCCTCGGTAGCGCCTCTTCCACCACGGATTACGGCAATGCTCAAACGGCTGATTTCAACGTTGGTGCTCAAGGTCGTGTGACCGAGTCCAAGAGCGGTAGCGTGTTCGGCGTTGGCCTGAACGCTTTCGCTGGCGTTGAGTGGTTCTGCGCACCGAAGATCTCCCTGAGCGGTGAGTACAGCTGGGGCCTGTGGCTGCAGAGCCAAGGCTACGGCAGCACCACCACCGAGTACTGGGTGCCTAACCAGGCTGATCCCACGACCGGAACCGTGCAGACCGTTACTGTGGACGCAGGTCCGAAGGAGAGCCGTTTCTCCCTGGACACCGGCGCAAGCGGTGCCAGCATCGGTGTGAACTTCTACTTCCAGTAAGCAGAACAGCTTCTGAACAAGAGCCTCGCCTCACGGCGAGGCTCTTGTCATTTCGGGCTACACCATCACCAGGTACCTTCGAACGATGATCGCTGTATTGGACCCTGAACACACACGGGAGATGGACACCAGGACCATGTCCGACGCGGCCATCACTTCCCTTGAACTGATGGAGCGCGCTGCGCGCGGTTGCGCCGAACGCATTATCCATTCCTATCCGGATCAACACCTGCGCTTTCTCGTTCTGGCCGGCATGGGTAACAATGGAGGGGATGGGATAGCAATAGCGAGGTATCTGCTTCAAAAGGGGAGAGCGGTCCGAGTGGTGCAACTACATCATAAGCCACAGGCCAGCGCGGAGACCATCGCGCAGCTGGATCTGGCCCGTTCCGCCGGTCTTTCCGTGATCGCAGCGGAACCCGGATCGGCGCTGCTTGATAGCGCTGATAACGAGGTGGTCATCGATGCGCTCCTAGGAGCGGGCTTGGATCGACCGTTGACCGGACAGATCAAGGAAGTCGTGCACGAAGTGAACGGTTCAGGTGCCGAGGTGATCGCGATCGACCTGCCGACAGGGTTGTTCGCCGAAGACAACTCCACCAATGATCGAGAGGCCATCCTCAAGGCCGATGTGGTACTGACGATCGGAGCCCTGAAGCTGGCCCTTTTGCTTCCGGAGAACGAACCCTATGTCGGACACTGGGAGTTGATCGACATCGGTTACTCCAAGCGGACCATGGAAGGTCTTGGTGTTCGGATGTGGCTCACTGAACACGTGGATGTTCGGAGCGACCTCCCTGAAAGGACAAGGTTCTCACACAAGGGCAGGAACGGACATGCACTGCTGGTGGCCGGCAGTGCAGGGAAGATGGGTGCCGCGCTTTTGGCCGCACACGCCTGCTTGCGGAGCGGTGTCGGGAAATTGACCCTGAGCGCTGGATCTTCCGAAGCGGACCATTTTCCGCTCGTCTTGCCCGAGTGCATGATCATGTCCGGAGGCTGGGATGCGTTGATCTCGGATAGAAGCGTTTTCCAAGCGACCGGAGCCGGACCTGGGATCGGCACGGATGACGCCGCGGAACGAATGCTCAAGCTCTTGCTCCAGTCCGCACGTGCGCCCATGGTGCTGGACGCGGATGCGCTGAACCTCCTCGCAGAGAACAGGACATGGCTGGCTTTTTTGCCCGGTGGGTCCATACTCACCCCGCATCCTGGGGAATTCGATCGGTTGGCCGGGACCAGTACCAGTGGCTATGAGCGCCTTCAGAAGGCGATCGCTTTCGCCCAACGCTTCCGCGTGGTGCTTGTGCTGAAGGGGGCGTACACCGCTGTTTGTGCGCCGAACGGTGAGGTGCATTTCAACCGGTCAGGAAACCCAGGTATGGCCAAAGGCGGATGCGGAGATGCGCTCACCGGCATCCTTACCGCACTTCTCGCGCAGGGACTAGCACCTTTCGAAGCAGCACGGCTCGGGGTGTACGTGCATGGACTTGCCGGTGACCAGGTAGAAGCGGAACTCGGTGCCGACGGAATGCTGCCAACGGACCTTATCGACCGACTGCCCCAGGCATGGCGCAGCCTGCGCGGTGCCTAGAACAGATCGTCGATAGGTCCTTTTCCCTCCCTCAACACCACTGGTTCAGGCCCGGTGAGGTCGATCACCGTCGATGGTTCAGGCCCGCAAGGGCCGGAGTCGATCACCAGGTCCACCTGATGTCCGAAGCGCTGCTCGATGGTTTCGGGATCCGCAGTGTGGTCCAGCAGTGGGTCCGCATCGTGCACGCTCGCAACGACAAGGGCGTGGCCCAAGCCTGCCACGATGGCGCACGGCACAGGATGAGCGGGCACACGGATACCCACGGTTCTCCGGTTGTTCTTGAACAGCTTCGGTATTTCGCTGCTGGCCGGAAGGATGAACGTGTACGGTCCCGGCAGCGCTCGTTTCATCAAGCGGAACGCCGGCGTGCCGATCGCTCGCGCGTAAGTGCTGAGCTGGCTGAGGTCGTGACAGATCAGCGAGAGTTCCGTTCGGTTCGGCCGCCCACCTTTCAACCGGGCTACCTCTTCGATGGCGCGTGCGTTCTGCGAACTGCAGGCGAACGCGTGCACTGTGTCCGTTGGGCAAACGATGACCGCACCCTGGCGCAACCGTTCAACGACCTGAGCGATCTTCCGCGTTTCCGGGTTCTTCGGATGCACGCTCAACAGCATGCTCAGGCCTTGGCGGTGGCTTGGGAAGCCTTCCGGTGGTCGGTCAGGAATTTCTCCAGACCGATGGTCGTTAGCGGATGGTCGAACAATGCGACGATCGCGCTCAACGGGCAGGTGGCCACATCGGCGCCCACTTCCGCGCACTGGATGATGTGCATGGCGTGACGTATGCTCGCCGCGAGCACTTGGGTCCCGTAGCCGTAGTTGTCATAGATGCGGCGGATCTGAGCGATCAGTGCCACACCATCGGTGCTCACATCGTCCAAACGTCCGATGAATGGAGAAACATAGGTGGCGCCCGCCTTCGCACAAAGAAGCGCTTGCCCAGGGCTGAACACCAAGGTGCAGTTGGTCTTGATCCCCTTGTTACTGAAGTGTTTGATCGCCTTCACTCCGTCGCGGATCATAGGCACCTTCACCACGATGTTCGGGTGCAATGCGGCGAGCCGTTCGCCCTCCCGCACGATGCCCGCGTAGTCCGTACTGATCACCTCCGCGCTCACATCGCCATCAACGATGTTGCAGATGTCGAGGTAGTGCTGGATGATCCGGTCCTCACCGCTGATGCCTTCCTTGGCCATCAGGCTCGGGTTCGTTGTCACGCCATCCAGTACACCAAGGTCCTGTGCTTCCTTGATCTGTGAGAGGCTCGCTGTGTCGATGAAGAACTTCATGGGGCTGCGCTTCGGGTGCGCAAAAGTACGCGGGGTGGATCCTTGGCGCGGTCAAGGCCGCGAAGTGCGTCTCCTATACGATCGAGCCGCGAACAAGAGTGCCGAGGAGGGCAGCCATATCCAGACCAGTTCGCTCTTCAGTACGGCCCATCCTCGCTGGGTGAAGAAGCCGGTGATGCTGATGGGAGAGACCTTGATCGGTCGCCAAGGGAAAAAGAACCGCTCATCGCTGAACGGTGCGAACAAGGCAACGCCTAAGCCGCCATTGGTGAGCATATCCAACAAAGGATGGCTCGCCGTGGCAAGGAACACGATGACCATGGCGCGCCACCTCACGGAGGAACGGCTGAACAGGAGCATGGTGGCAAGGCCCGACCAGATCAACGCAAAGAAGAAGGAGTGGGTAAAGCCGCGGTGTCCGAAGGGACTCTCGTAAGGAACGCCAGCGAAGAACCCGAGCGCATCCGCATCGGGAACCATGGCGCTCAATGCCGCTACCAGCATGGCTTTTTTCCCATCCGGTCCGAGGGCACTGCACAGCGAGCCACCGGCCACGGCGTGTGAGATCACGCTGGGCATGGGCTATTCGTAGTGCTTCCCGACCAGTTTCTCGAAGCGGCGTCCCGGCAGCAGCTTTTTCAAGATCACGCTCATTTTCTGCATGCCTTGGGCCACGTGGTAAACGCTTCTGGGCTTCGGTGTGGCGATGATCCTCGCCACAGCCTGCGCCAGTTCATCCGGGTCGCGGCTATAGTGCAGGCTACCGTTCAGGATCTCCATGGCGCGGTCGTATCCCTTGCGGTATGCTTCGCTCACGTGGGCGGGTCGCAGCCGTGCGTTGGGAATGTTCGTATTGAACTCGCCGGGTTGCACCACCACCACTTGCACGCCGAACGGCTTCAGTTCGATGCTGAGCGCTTCACTGTAACGATCGACCGCCGCTTTGCTCGCGCTGTAGAACGCGCGGTAGGGCAACCCGAAGTTCGCCGCGATGCTGCTGATGTTGATGATCAACCCGCTCTTCCGCGCGCGCATGTGCGGCAGCACCGCCTTGCACACCCGATGCAGGCCGAAGACGTTCGCGTCGAACAGATCCTTCGCCATCTCCACGTCGATGTCCTCGGCGGCACCTTGAATGCCCGTGCCCGCGTTGTTCACCAGCACATCGATCCGTCCGTACAGGCCGATGACCGCTTCCACCGCGCTTTTCACGCTGGCGTCATCGGTCACGTCCATCGCGATCAGCTTCCAACCCTTCGGCTCCTTCTCCGGCTTGCGACCTGTACCGATGACCGTGTGACCGACCGCGCTCAACCGCTGGCACATGGCCCACCCCAGTCCGCTGCTTCCGCCGGTAACGAGAATGACCTTCGGGCTCGTGATCATGGGACTGCCCCTTTGCTGAGGCGGCTGTGAAGTAAAGAAGGATGGGATACCGGCAAAAAAGAGGGGCAAGCGACCCGCATCGCACCGCTACAACCGCCTACCCTTGCTGCCTTCCGGCCCTGGGGGATTCGGCGGGAGCTGGTCGTACGGGACTTGCCCCGGTGCGAAAGTAGCCAAGCCGACGCTTCATCGCGCGGCATAGATGCAGAAGCGCGTAGTGCCGCCTTTGTGCGTGGCGCTTCTTGTTCCCATGAGTCGAAGATCCGAGCGCGCGCCCAGTTGTTCTTCGGTAATGCCGAATTCCTTCACCGCGAACCAGTTGTCCCAGATGAAGACGTCGCCGCTCTGGAGATGTCCGATCGTGTTCGCGTTGAAGGCAGGGGCGCCGTTCGCCGTGAACGGATCCGTTTCCAGAACAAGGGCCAGGTAAGGTGCTGCCGTGAACACGCGCCGATCCGAGCCATGGTTGTGGGCCAGGTCATCGCCGATCTCCTGCGCGAGGCGTTGATCCGGCTTGAGCATCAGGTCATGGTCAATGTCCAAGGCCGCCGGGTTCGGTGTGAAGGGGAACACGACGACCCATGCGACGAAGCTCGATGTGCAGACCATTGCGGCGAGTGGCCATTTTTCCGACAGCAGTGTTCGTAGGGCTTCCAAGCCACGAAGTGCGACGATAGCGGCAAGCGGTGCCACCCCGACCAGTACGCGGATCAATCCCATCGAATTGAACACGCCGAAGTACCAGAACAGCGAATGCGCGATGAGCAGGATCCAGAACGCGGCGGGAACAAGCTCGCGCGCTGTAATGGTTCTTTTCTTCCACAGGTCGACCAGCCAGGCCATGGAGCCGATCCAGAACAGTGCGTAGACCGGCACGCCCGTGATGAAGATGAGGTCCTCGACAAAGTGGGTTAGGCTTCCATGGCCGTAAGGGCTTCCAGCGCTAGCGTACGGTATGCGCGTGAAGGTCCACAACGGATCGTGATGCACCGGCCATCCGGCAAGCGATAGGACGATCGTGCCCGCGAACAGAAAGGGCATCAAGCGCCATTGGCGGTGCAACAACAGGTGAATGGTGAAGACGCCGATGATCAGCAGTCCTTCGGAACGCACGAAGGGCAGGAAGGAGAGGAGCAGCAACGATGCCCGGTGCCGCTCTTCCAGAAAGAGCAGGATCGAAAGCGTGAGCACCAGTGCGAAAAGCGGTTCGGTGAGGCCGGAGAAGGTGAGCGCATAGAACAACGGAGAACACAGCAGGAACAGACCCGCCAGCCAGGACCGATGCAGGTCAAGCTTCAACGCGATGCGGTACGTTACCCACAGCGTTGTGCCTGTTACCAAGGCGTTGAAGACCTTGATGCCGATGAAGCCGAACTGTGCGAACGGACAGGCCAGCAGGACGAACACCGGTTTGGCCCAGTGATCGAAGAAGAGCGAAGGGTGCTTCGGTGCGAAGCGTGCGAACTGATAATGCAGCACGCTATCGCCGCTGTCACCGGTGCCATCGCACAGCAGGATGGTAGCAGCGGCCTGCAAAGCATAGACGATCAGCAAAGCGTGCTGTGGCCGGATGCGCATGATGACCGGCCGAAAGTAGAGGTACCGGCGCGTCGATCAAGACCCACATCGTGGTCGTGACAACTCATGGCGTTGTCGCATAGGACCGTTGAAGTGAAGTCTTTTCTTGGCATCATGTCTCCTTGGTCGCTCCTGGCCATCGTATTCGGTTACTTCCTCGTTCTGCTGGGCATCGCTTGGTACACGGGGCGCGGCGCTGGAGAGCATGCGTTCTACAGCGGGGAGCGCAAGAGCCTGTGGTGGGTGGTCGCCTTCGGCATGATCGGTACTTCCTTGAGCGGGGTAACGTTCGTGAGCGTGCCGGGGTGGGTGAAGGGGAACCATTGGTTCTATCTGCAGGTGGTCATCGGCTACGTGATCGGCTATTTCGTGGTGGCCGGCATCCTGATACCGTTGTATTACCGCCTTCATCTCACCAGCATCTACGGTTATCTGCAACAACGCTTCGGCAACACGAGCTACCGCACGGGGGCAAGCTTCTTCCTATTGTCCAGAACACTGGGAGCCACCATCAGGATCTACCTCGTGCTGAACGTGCTGCATGCGTTCGTTCTCGCGGAACTGGGCATTCCGTTCTGGCTCACGACGCTCGCGATACTGCTCATGATCGTGCTCTACACCTTCCAAGGTGGCGTGAAAACGATCGTATGGACGGACACCTTGCAGACCCTGTTCATGCTCGCCGCGCTCATCGGCACCGTGTTCTTCATCGCAAGTGATGCCCGGATGGAAGGCTGGTCCACTGAGGCGGGATCCTCCGGAATGCTGGACATCTTCGATATGGACTGGAGGAGCGACGGTTTCTTCGTGAAGCAGATCCTGAGCGGGATGTTCATCACCATTGCCATGACAGGTCTTGACCAGGAGATGATGCAGAAGAACCTGAGCGTGCGAACCGCAGGTGATGCGCAGAAGAACATGCGCGTGTTCAGCGTGGTGCTGCTCGTGGTGAACGTGCTGTTCCTGCTGTTGGGAGCGCTTCTGTATGTGCATGCTTCGCGCACAGGCATTACGGTTCCGGAGAAGAGCGATGATCTGTTCCCCACCATGGCACTGCAGCACTTCCCGCCCTGGCTCGGTCTGTTGTTCATCATCGGTATCATCAGCGCGTTGTTCCCCAGTGCGGATGGCGCCATGACCGCCCTTACCGCCAGTACGTGCATCGATCTGATCGGCATAAGGGAACGTGGTTGGTCGGATACCCGGCAGCGGCAGGTGCGCCAACGGGTGCATCTGGGCGTGGCCGCGGTGTTCCTGCTCTGCGTGATGTTCTTCCATTGGTTGCAGAGCGGCACCATCCTGAAGACACTGCTGGACATCGCTGGATATACCTACGGTCCGTTGCTGGGGCTTTTCGCTTTCGGGATCTTGAGTGAACGCCGCGTGCGTGATGCGGTCGTTCCGTGGATCTGCATCGCGGCTCCGGTGTGCACGTTCCTGTTGAAGATGTACAGTCGTGAGCTGTTGTTCGGATACCAGATGGGATTCGAAACGCTGATCGTGAACGCGTTGCTCACCATCGTCGGTCTACGCCTCATTGCCGTTCCATCGTCGGAACGCACCGTTGCCTGAGCGATCATCCTTTCCAGGCGGCGAATTGGCCGCGCCGTGCGTCTATTGTTCGACCTGGAACCCGGAACGGGTTTTGGTTTTGGTGGCGAGGCCCGGTCATTGACCGGGTTTCGCTTTTTCAGACCGGTCCTATCAACGGTTCGTCACGACCCCCGCCGTGTCGCACTTTTCCAGTGTTCCCAACAAGGGAAGCGAGGAACATTGCACACCCCTCGTCGTCACATGGACCGTGTCATCGATCCCCGTCCTGCCCGGCGCAAGCGCATCATCGCTCTCGGCTGTGTTGGAGGAGCGTTGCTGCTCGCGATCGCGTTCTGGAGCAGTTCGTTCACCACGAGCAGGGTTCGCATTGACGCAGCGAAAGTGACGATCGCGACGGTGGAGAAGGGCCGGTTCAAGGAATTCATCCCGGTGACCGGCACTGTGGAACCGATACAGACCGTGTTCCTGGATGCCTTGGAAGGTGGCACAGTGAAGCAGCGTTTCGTTGAGGACGGCCATATGGTGAAAGCCGGTGAGCCTATCCTTGAGCTGAGCAATCCGCAGTTGCACATGGATGCGATGAACCGCGAGGCCCAGTTGCTGGACCAACAGAACAACCTGCGCAATACACGGCTGGCGATGGATCAGCAAACGATGCGCTCCCGAGATGAACTGCTCAACCTGGACAAGGACCTCAAACGCTTGGAACGCGATGCCCGGGTGGATGAACGATTGGCGAAGGACTCGCTGCTGGCCACCAACACCGTTCTGACCAATCGGGAAATGCTGGAGTACATGCGCAGGAAACGCGAACTGCTGGCCTCGAACCTTCGCAGTGATTCCCTGTTCCGCCTTTCGCAAGTGGGACAGATCGCCAGTTCGCTCGATCTGATCCAGCAGAACCTCCAGTTCCTCCGGGAGAACCTGCAGAACCTCGTGATCAAGGCACCGATCGATGGTCAGTTGAGCGGACTGAACGCTGAACTGGGACAGACCAAGCAGCGTGGAGAGCGTATCGCGCAGATCGACGTGCTCGAGAGTTCGAAGGTGCGCGCTCGGATCCCCGAACACTACGTGAGCCGCGTAAGCATAGGACTCCAGGGGACCTTCACCCATGCCGGTGCGGACCACACCATCGAAGTGTTCAAGATCTATCCGGAGGTCAGCAACGGAGAGTTCGATGTGGACCTGCGCTTCGTGGGTGACAAACCAGCGGTGCGTCGTGGACAGACCTTCCAGGTGCGGCTGCAGTTGAGCGAGGAGATGGAGGCCATCCTGTTGCCGCGCGGTCCGTTCTTCCAGGATACCGGTGGTCAATGGGTCTATGTGATCGATGATGCCGGCGTAGCCACCAGGAAGCCGGTGAAACTCGGTCGGCAGAACCCTGACGCCTATGAAGTGGTGGAAGGCCTGGCACCTGGTGATCGCGTTGTGGTAAGCCGGTACAGTGCCTTCCATGACGCCGACGAGATCGTTCTTGAATGACCCGAACAGCAGCACCAACCAGTAACCGATGAGCCTACTGAGAACAACCCATCTTTCGAAGGTCTACCGTACGGAAACCGTGGAGACCACCGCCTTGAACGACGTGAGCGTGGACATCGCGCAAGGGGAGTTCGTCGCCATCATGGGTCCGAGCGGTTGCGGAAAGTCCACCTTGTTGAACATCCTTGGTCTATTGGATGCGCCGAGCAGTGGGAGCTACTTCGTGAACGGAGAGGATGTGAGCGCCTACAACGAGCGCAAGCGGGCCGATGTCCGGAAAAGCACCGTTGGGTTCGTGTTCCAGAGCTTCAACCTGATCGATGAGCTGACCGTTGCGGAGAACATCGAACTGCCCTTGATCTACACCAGCCTGCCGAAGAGCGAGCGACGCCAGCGAACGGAGGAAGCGATGCAGCGAATGAACATCGCCCACCGCGCCAAGCATTTCCCGCAGCAGTTGAGCGGTGGTCAACAACAGCGCGTGGCCATCGCGCGTGCCGTGGTGAACCAGCCCAAGCTCGTTCTGGCGGACGAACCGACCGGTAACCTGGACAGCGTGCACGGGGAAGATGTGATGAACCTGCTCACGGAACTGAACAAGGCCGGAACCACCATCATCATCGTGACGCACAGCACAAGGGATGCGGGTTTCGCCCAGCGCACCATCAACCTGCTGGATGGGCGCGTGGTGCAGGCAGCGGATGCTCTCCGCGCCGGTCGCTGATTCCCACGGGAAGAGGGTATCACCGGTTGCTGAGAGATTTTTCGTGGACCTTTGTCCAGATCGGTCGACGCCGTTCGTCAAAGGGTAAACCAACCAACATGAGCAAGTACCTCTTTCTTTTCCGCGGCGGCATGCACATGCCGGAAGCGAGCCCCGAGGAGATCCAAGCCAACATGATGAAATGGACACTGTGGATGGAAGAACTGGCCAAGAAGGGCAAGATGCGAGGCGGTGAACCGCTTGACGCTCCGGGCAAGGTCCTGAGCGGCAAGAGCAAGAAAGTGACCGATGGACCGTTCGCTGAAGGCAAGGAACTGGTCGGTGGATACCTCATCGTTGAGGCTTTGAGCATGGACGAGGCGGTGGAACTGAGCAAGGGCTGTCCCATCTTCGATCATGACGGAAGTGTGGAGGTACGTCCCATCCGTGAATTGAACCTTTGAACGACAACACGCACACCAACATGGACGCGACCACCAATAGCCTCAACTGGTTCGAGATCCCGGCGCTCGACATCAAGCGCGCGAAGAAGTTCTATCAGGACATCTTCAGGATCAAGATGGATGAAATGGAGATGATGGGTATGCACATGGCTTTCTTCCCATGGAAGGAAGGCAGCGGCAAGGCGAACGGCGGCCTATGCAAGAGCAAGATGCACAAGCCGAGCAAGACCAGTGGCGCGGTGGTCTACCTCAACGCGAACCCGGACCTGAACACCGTCCTCAAGCGCGTGGAGAAAGCGGGTGGACAAGTGGTGATGCCCAAGACCGACATCGGCGAGAACGGCTTCATGGCCTTCTTCATCGACAGTGAGGGCAACCGCGTGGGCTTGCACTCCAACAAATAGCCTGTCCATTGATCGACGGGGCGCGGTGGTATTCCATCGCGCCCCGTTCGTACACACCTTTACACGGCCATGCATGCAGCGCCGAACGAGGTAGGCCCTTTGGTGGAACACCTGTTCCGCCGTGAAAGCGGCAAGCTCACCGCTGCCCTCACGCGCTTCTTCGGCAGCGCACACCTGGAACTGGCGGAGGATGTGGTGCAGGACACCTTGTTGAAGGCGATGCGCGAATGGCCCTTCAGGGGTGTGCCCGATGATCCCGTGGCCTGGTTGCATCGCGTGGCGAAGAACGGTGCCATCGATCGATTGCGGCGAGATGCGAAGGGCATGGAGCTGGTCAAGGCCAATGCACCCTTGCTGCGCAGCGAATGGTCGCTGGCAAGTACTGTGCACGATGCCCTTGACGAGGGCAGTATCACCGACGACCAGTTGCGTATGTTCTTCGCGTGCTGTCATCCCTCGCTTCCGCAGGAACAGCAAGTGGCCCTCGTGTTGAAGACCCTCTGTGGCTTCAGCGTACCGGAGATCGCGCGTGCCTTCGTCACCAACGAGGATACGATCAACAAGCGCTTGTACCGTGCGCGTGAGGTCTTCCGTTCCATCGGTGAGCTCCGGATCCCGGATGGCGCAGCGCTGAACGAGCGAATGGATGCGGTGCTCGCATCGATCTACCTGCTCTTCAACGAAGGCTACAAGTCCACCCGTCACGAGGACCTGATCCGCGAGGACCTGATAGAGGAGGCGTTGCGGTTGGGTGATCTGCTCACGCGTGACCGGGCCACGGACCTGCCGGAGGTGCACGCTCTGTTGGCTCTCATGATCTACCACGCCGCTCGAAGCGAGGCGAGAACGGATGCGGACGGCAACATCGTGCTCCTTGCCGATCAGGACAGGTCCCGTTGGGATCTGGCCTTGATCGCATTGGCCGGTCAGCACCTGGATCAAGCCACCACCAGTGGGAACATCACCGCCTACCACTTGGAAGCGGCCATCGCTGGTGTGCATGCCAACGCGCGCACCTTCGCAGCGACGGACTGGTCCAGCATCGTGGCGCTCTACGATCGGTTGTTGGAACTCAAGCCCAGTGGCATCGTGCGAATGAACCGTGCCATCGCCATAGCTCAAGCGCAAGGAGCACAGGCCGGGTTGAAGGCCATGGCGGACATCACGGGTCTGGAGGATGATCACTTGTTCCACGCGGTGCTGGGTGATCTGCACGCCGCATCAGGTGCGAAGCAGGAGGCGGGGGCCGCGTACGAGAGGGCACTGTCACTGGTCGCTTCGCCAAGTGAACAGGTGTTGATCCATGCGAAGCGGAACGCACTGCACCATTGACCCGTCAAGATGAAGCTCATCATTCGCAACATGGTCTGTGATCGCTGCAAGGCGGCCGTTACACGTGTGCTGCGGAACAGCGGCGTCGAGGCGAAACATGTCGATCTGGGCGAGGTGGAGCTCACTGGCGAACCAGCCGAGGACCGGTTGGAAGCGGCACGTTCTGCCCTCAGCGCCGAAGGCTTCGAACTGGTCGACGGTCGAGAGGCGGTGTTGATAGCGAGGATCAAGGCCGCCGTGGTGAAGCTGGTCCATCACGCGAACGAGCTCCACGGTAGGGTGAAGTTGAGCGAATACTTGAGCGCATCACTCCACAAGGAATATTCCGGCCTGAGCGCGCTTTTCTCCCAGGTGGAAGGCATCACGATCGAACAGTACTTCCTGTTGCAGCGCTTGGAGCGCGTTAAGGAACTGATCAAGTACGATGAGTTGAGCTTGAGCGAGATCGCCGACCGCACCGGATTCAGCAGTGTGGCGCACTTGAGCGGCCAGTTCAAGAAGCTGACCGGAATGACACCCTCGGCTTTCAAGGCCATGGGTGCAGAGCGCACTCCGCTCGATCAGGTCGGTTGATGTAAACCTTGTCGAACAGGATGTAACGCTCCGGCTTGGCTGCCCATGGACTTTTGTCGCGTCGGACAAACCAACAACACGACGCGATGAACAACCAACCGAATGCGGCCGAGAAGGCCACCTGTAACTGCGGCAACCCGCTCTGCACCTGCAAGGAATGCACCTGCACGGTCTGCACGTGCGGCACCAGTCGTGCCAGCGGAAGCTGTGCTTGCAAAAGCAAGTGATGATCCTCGTTGAGCAGGAAGGGCGGTCTTCGGGCCGCCTTTCCTGCTTCGGTGTGCGACCACCGAACCGTTCATCCTTCACACAACGGACGCGCACTCTTCGCCTTTACGATATGAACGTGCGGTCAACCTTCGCCATGGTGACCTCTGGTTGGCACCTCGAGCTCTCGCTAACAGGGGAGTGATCGCGCGACACATGTGGAAGAACTACCTGCTCATCGCCTGGCGCTCGTTGAAGCGTGACAAGTTGTTCGCTGCGTTGAACATCCTGGGTCTGGCCATCGGAGTTGTGGCGTGCATGCTCATCTATATCTATGTGCAGGACGAGCTGGGTTTTGACGCGCACCACAGGAAGGCGGATCGCATCTTCCGCATCCAGGCGCACTATCAGTTCGGTGATACGAAGGATGACTTCGGGATAACGCCGTTCCCGATCATGTCCGCGCTTCTGAAGGAATATCCGGAGATCGAAGCGGGCGTTTCACTGTTCCAATTGGGGCAGACCACACTGGAGTACAATGGCCAACGCTTCGTCGCGCAGGATGGCTACAACGCCGACACCAGTACGTTCCGCACGTTCGACTTCACGTTCACTCACGGTGGACCGAACGCGCTGGATGAGCCGGACAACATCGTCATCACACAAGAGATGGCCACACGCATGTTCGGTGCGGATGATCCGATGGGAAAGCTGGTCACGCGCAATGGCCGCACGTTGAAGGTGGCGGGCGTCATCGATGAGCGCGCGGAGAATACACACCTTCCGTTGGGTGTGTTCATGAGTCGCCTCGGCATGCCCCCGCAGGCGAAGGAGCAGCTTGACCGGTCTTGGGGCCAGAACAGCTGCTTCAATTACCTGGTGCTCGCTCCGGGCATGGATGCGCTCGCCTTCCAGAGCAAGATGGACGCGTTCGTCACGAAGTACATCATCCCACAGTGGGGTGGCACCGATCTTCATGGCAAGATCCGTTTCAACCTGGAACCGTTGCGTGATGTGCACTTCAACAACGAGCTGATCTATGACACGCCGAAGAAGGGCAACAAGGCGTACGTGACCCTTTTCGCCATCGTTGCCGTGCTCATCCTCACCATCGCGTGCATCAACTACATCAACATGAGCACGGCGGATGCGACGCGCCGGGCCAAGGAGGTCGCTTTGCGCAAGGTGAGCGGGGCACAACGCGGGCAGCTTGTCGCGCAGTTCATCGGTGGTAGCGTGATGATCGCGATCATCGGTATCGTTGTGGCCTTGTTCCTGCTTTGGCTGTTCCTGCCAGCGTTCAATGATCTCACCGGAAAGGAGATCGGAATGGGTTACCTGCTCCGTGGAAGTTTCCTCGCTGTGGTGCTGCTCATCGTCATCGTCATCGGTATCGTGGCGGGCAGCTATCCTGCTTTCTTCCTTAGCCGATTCGCGCCGCAACTGCTGTTGAAGGATGGTATTGCGAGCGGCGCGGGCAGGCAACGTGTACGCAAGGTGCTGATGGGGGCGCAGTTCGCCATCGCGCTCTTCATGGTGGTGGGCACGCTGGCCGTGTTCGCCCAGCTCCATTGGCTGCGTACCACTGACATGGGTTTCCGGAAGGAGAACCTGCTGAGCATCACGATGCCATTGCCGAACGGTCCTGATACCCTTGCCTGGGACAAGCTTCGGCCAGTGAAGGATGAACTAATGCGGCTGAGCTTCGTCAGCGCGGGTTCATTCACCCAGAACCTTCCAGGACAAGGAAGCGGGAGGTGGGTGCTGCAGGTGAACACGCCGGAAGGACGGATCGACAAACCCATGCCGACGATGAGTACGGACGCGGATCTCCCTGCGCTGCTCGGTGTCGGGCTGGTAGCGGGGCGCTACTTCGACCCGAAGATCCCGAGCGATGCGCTTACCGCGGTCATGGTGAACGAAAGCGCCGTGCGTGAATTCGGATGGAAGGACGCGTTGCAGGAGAAGATCATCATTCCAGGTGATGCACAAGCTTCACCCCCACAGCCTGAGCAGGAACTTTCGGTCATCGGTGTGCTCAAGGATTTCCACTACACCAGCCTCCACACTCCGATCGAACCGCTCGTCCTCTTACAGAGCGATCGCCGTTACGGCGCGCAGAATCTCGTGCTCCGCCTCGCACCGGGGAATACGCAGGAGCAGATGGCCGTTTTGCAGGGCGAATGGAAGAGGTTGTTCCCTGATGCGCAATGGGACGCCACTTTCCTCGACGACAGCATCGCTCAGTTGTACCAAGCGGAGGACAAGCTGTATCGCGTATTCTCCGCGTTCGCGGTGCTGACGATCCTGCTTACCATCATGGGTCTTTACGGTCTCGCCTACTTCACCGCACGACAACGCACCAGGGAGATCGGCATTCGACGGGTGATGGGCGCTCCCGTCTTCGACATCGTGCGACGCTTGAACAGGGAGTTCATCGTGTTGCTCGGTCTCGCTCTGCTTGTCGCTTTTCCCTTGGCGTTCTATGCCATCGGACGCTGGCTCGAAACCTTCGCCTACCATACCAGTATTCCACCTTTACTTTACATCGGAGCATTGCTCATCACATTGTGCGTTACGGTGATCACGGTGAGCCTGCAAGCGTATCGTGCTGCTGTGATCGACCCGGTGAAAGCCTTGAGACACGAATAGGTCCACAAGCAGAAGCGCCCCCCTACCACGAACAAGGGAGGCGCTCTTCTGAAGCACCCCGTAAGGGTTGCTGTACTGTTCTACTCAGCGAACTTCAACCGCACACCTGCGATGAGGTAACCATAATCCGCCTTCGGATTGGTGCGGAAACCTTGGCCTTTGAAGACATTGCTCATCGCCACATTGTAACCTGCTTCAGCGAAAAGGAAGCTGAAGGTCGCCCCAGCACCGAAGCCGATGTACCATTGAACGGGACTGGTCTCCACATCCAAAGAATTGTTGTCCAGGTCGGCGTCGAGCTTCATGATGGCGGTGGGTCCGCCCAGTGCGTAGATGTTCAGCGGCGGATCATTGGCGGGATCCATCAGGTTCAGTCCTAGCATGATGGGAACAGCGAGTGAACGGCTCGTGTAACGGAATTCCTGTTGGGGTACATCCGCCGCGGCGGAGTAGGTGTAGTTGATGTTGCGAACAAGGAAGTGGACACCGGGCTTCAGGAACCAGCGATCCCCGATCAACAGGTCAGCGCCGAACTGGTAACCGGCGCGTCCGGTCCAATGTTCCTCACCCGCTTCGTGCACGTTCGTGCCGTTGAACCCGCCGGAGAGATGAAGTTCTTGTGCAGCTCCAGGTAGGGCTAAAGCGAAAGCGAGGGCAAAAGGCAGAAGACCGCGATGCATGTTCTTGTCGTTTCCGGACCCCAAGCCAACTTTCCGGCCAGTTGGAGAACAGCTCATCTGTTTGACGAAAGGCCTTGTTCCATGCGGTGTGCCGGGCTTCTGTGCGTTGAATGAAGCGAAGCTGTCCGCGTAGCTCACGTTACCCATCACACTAGAAATGGGGAAGCGGCGCCCCGTGCTCGGCTCAGATGAGTCGACCAGCCAACCACTTCAATTGAAGCTCGGCGAGTTTCGCTTCGTAGCGCGCCACCAACAGGCGTTGTTCTGCGGTGATCATGCCTTGTTGCACAAGTCTCAACTGGACGGCGTCTATCACACCCAGGCGGTAACTCTCCAAGGCGACCTGCGCCTGCGTGCGGGCCCCGGCCATGTTCTCCTCTTCCAAGGCCACGCGCTGTCCGGCCGTGGTGTAAAGGCTCCACGCGTTGCGAACGCTTTCTTCAAGGTCGAGTTCTGCCTGACGGGTCGATAGCGCGGCCTGCTCGCTACTGAGTTTCGCTACTTCCAGGGCTTTGCTCGCTTGGAAGCCTCTGAACAAGGGAACGCTGATACGAGCGCCATAGTCAGGTCCGAGCGACTGATTGCTCTGCAGCAATCCTACGGCTGAGGTTGAACGGGTGTACCCATAATTGGCGAAGACATCCAAACGGGGAAGCAGGGCTCCACGCAGTTGTTTCACGCTGAGGTCGGCAGCGATCTGCTGTTGCCGTGTTTGTTGCACGGCAGTATTGGCCAGTCTTGCGGTCACTTGTATCTGGGACAGGTCAAGCGTTTCCGCGTTGGGTACATCGGCAACCACATCCACCATGTGGTTCGGGTCCATGCCCATCAGTGCGTTCAATCGTGACGCCAAGGCTGACTCCTGCACCCGCAGATCCAGCACCGCAGCGCTGTCCGTGCTGAGATCAAGGCGCGCTTGCACCAGGTCCAGACCGCTTGAACTGCCTATGCGCTCACCGGTCTCCGTTATGGACAATCGCTCGCGGCTGATACGCACACTTTCCTGCTGCACGGTGATGGCGTTACGCAGTTGAACGAGTTGATAGTATGTCGCGAGCACGTCGTACACCGTGGCTTCGATCCGCTCCCGCAGTCGTGTCCGACCTATTAGTTCCAGTGCCTCCAGCTTGTCCTTCGCAGTGAACATGGCCAGCCCGTCGAAGACCGTCCATTTCAATTGCACGGCCGCATCCAGGACACGCTGGTCAGCATTGTCGGCTTCGCGCACATCGCCACTGAAGAATGTCTGCTTCGTGCTGCTGTTGTCCACGGAGTAGGAGCCTACCGCATCGATCGACGGTAGCATGCCTGCGTTCCCGGCATTGTTCAACAATTCCGCGCTGCGAGCATCGAGCTTCGCTGTTCGGATACCGTAGTTCTGTTCAACAGCCAGGCGCACGGCCTCTTCCGCGGTGAGCGTTTGTGCCATGGAACCGTTCCATGAAAGGAAGAGAAGAAGAGCGCCGCAGGTTCTCATGCGGTCAGGGGATCATGGTTGGTCATACCGGCTTCACCGTTCCGGCTCCTTTGTTCCCTATCCCGGGAGAGATAACTGTACAGGGCAGGCACGACATAGAGCGTCAGGATCAACGAGAACAACAGACCGCCGATGATCACGATGCCCATGGGGATTCGGCTTTTCGCGGCGGCACCCAGACCTAATGCGATGGGCAGGGTTCCCAGCACCATGGCCAGTGTGGTCATCAGGATGGGACGCAGGCGCTGCTTGGCGGCATCGATCACCGCGTCGTACTTCTTCAAGCCCTGTTCCTTGCGCTGGTTGGCGAATTCCACTATCAGGATCCCGTTCTTGGTGACAAGACCGATGAGCACGATGATGCCGATGTTACTGAAGATGTTCAAGGTGTGGTTGCCCAGCCAGAGCGAAATGACCGCACCGGTGAGCGCCAAGGGTACGGTGAACATCACCACCAATGGGTCGGCCCAGCTTTCGAATTGCGCCGCAAGGATCAGGAATACCAGCACGAGAGCCAGAATGAAAGCGAAGACCAGGCTGCTGCTACTTTCAGCGAACTCCTTGCTCACACCGGCCAGCGCTGTGCTGAAGCTGTCATCCAGTACTTCATCGGCGATGCGGTCCATTGCCGCGATGCCGTCGCCGATGGTGGAACCTTCAGCAGGATCGGCGCTTACCGTGGCGCTCACGTAGCGGTTGTATCGGAAGAGCTGAGGCGGTGTGCTGCGATCGCTCAAGCGGACCAGGTTGTCCAGTTGAACGAGCTGTCCTTTGTCGTTGCGGACGAACGCGCTGCTGAGGTCCATTGGTGCATCTCGGTTGCTACGGGTCGCCTGACCTATCACCTGGTACTGCTTCCCTTTGAAGATGAAATAGCCGTAGCGTTGGCCACCGAAATAGAGTTGGAGCGTTTCAGAGATGTCACGCATCGTCACTCCCAAAGCGCGCGCCCTGTTCCGGTCGATCTCCACGTTCAGTTCAGGCTTGTTGAACTTCAGGTTCAGGTCGCTCACGCGGAAGGTCTTATCAGCAGACACCTTTTCCAGGAACTTCGGGATCACTTCGCGGAGTTTCTCGAAGGTGGGCGCCTGGATCACATACTGCACGGGAAGCGTAACGAAGCGTGATCCGCCGATGGTGGGCTCCTGGATGACGAAGCTGCGCGCGAGGTTGTGCTGCTGCACGAGCCCCATGACCTTCTTGGCCAGTTCATCCTGCGTGCGTGTGCGTTCTTCGGGTTGAACGAGGGTGACCCGCACGAAGCCATTGTTCGTTGCGCTGGCGGTCCCGAACCCTGGCGCGGTCACACTGATCAGGGACTCTCTTTCCGGCAACGTGTCCACCGTGGTGATGATGTCCGTGAGGTAATCGTTCATCACCTCGAAGCTGGTGCCTTCCGGAGCGGTGCTTTGCACCATGAAGCGGCTCTTGTCCTCCATGGGCGCGAGTTCGCTCTGCAGTCGTGAACCCACCCAGAAGATGAGGCCGACGCTCGCCAGCATGATAACCCATGCGAGCCAACGTCGGCGCATGAACCGCTGCAAGGACCGGTGGTAACCATCCGTGAGCCGCTGGAAGAAGCGTTCGCTCCGCTCGAAGAAACGGCTCTGCCTGTCCTTGTGCTTCAGCCAGCGCGCGCTCATCATCGGGGTGAGGGTGAGGCTTACGATGGCGCTGATGATCACCGACCCCGCCACCACGATGCCGAACTCCCGGAAGAGGCGGCCGGTAAGCCCGCTGAGGAAGATCACCGGCAGGAACACAGCGGCAAGCGTGATGGTGATGCTGAGGATGGCGAAGGCGATCTCCTTGCTGCCCTCGTGCCCCGCCTTGATCGGGTCCACGCCACGTTCGATCTTGCTGTAGATGTTCTCCAGCACCACGATCGCATCGTCCACCACGATCCCCGTGGCGAGCAGGATCGCAAGCAACGTGAGGATGTTGATGCTGAAGCCCGCGATGTACATGATGAAGAAGGCCCCGATGAGCGAGATGGGGATCGCGAGCACAGGGATCAATGTGGTGCGCCAGTCGCGCAGGAAGAGGAAGATGATGAGCACCACCAGCGCGAACGCGATCATGATGGTCTCTTCCACTTCACCGATGGCTTTGCGGATGCCCAACGTGGTGTCAAGCGCGACCTCATACCGCAGATCGCCAGGCAGGTCCTTCTTGATCCGTTCCACACGATCGTAGAACTCATCGGCAATGGCGATGTAGTTGCTGCCGGGTTGCGGAGTGATGGCCACCGCCACCTGCGGCACTGCGCCGTTCCCCCGCAGCAGGCTTCTCTCGTTCTCCGGTAACAGTTCGGCACGGCCCACATCCCGCAGGCGCACCACTGTTCCCGAACTGTCGCGAAGGATCAGGTCGTTGAACTGCTCGGGCGTGACCAGTCGACCCATGGTGCGGATGCTCAGTTCCGTACGATAGCCCTCGATGCGTCCCGCCGGCAGTTCCACGTTCTCGCGCTCCAGTGCCGTGCGCACGTCACTCGGAGTGATCGCATATCCTGCCATCCGCATGGGATCGAGCAGCAGCTTCATGCTGTATTTCTTCTCGCCCCAGATGTTGATGGTGCTTACACCGGGAATGGTCTGCAGCCGCTCCTTGAACTCGTTGTTCGCGATCTCGCTCAGCTCCAGCATCGAGCGTTGATCGCTCTGGATGGTCATGGAAACGATGGGACTGCTGTCCGCGTCGCTCTTCTGAACGATGGGTGGATCGACATCCGCGGGCAGGTTGCGTACGGCCTGGCTCACGCGGTCCCGCACATCGTTCGCCGCTGCTTCAAGATCCTGGTCCAGTTCGAACTCGACCGTGATGGTGCTGCGCCCGTCACTACTGACGCTGGAAAGTGTGCGTATGCCAGCTATACCGTTGATGCTCTCTTCCAGCACCTCGGTGATCTGGCTTTCGATGATGTCGGCATTGGCGCCGGGATAATTGGTCGTAACGGTGATCACCGGTGGGTCCACGCTCGGGTATTCACGCACTCCCAGATAAGTGAAGCCGATCACACCGAAGAGCACGAGAACGATCGAGATCACCGTGGCGAGCACGGGCCGGTTGATGGAGAGCGAGCTGATGTTCATGCTTCAGTTCTCCTCATCAGAGCTGTCGGTGGTGTCCTTCGCCGTTCTCCTTGAGGTCTCGCCTTTCCGTATCGCGGGTCGCACCGGCATCCCATCCCGGATGGCCAGCAGTGCGCTGGTGATCACGGTGTCACCCGGATGCACGTTGCTGATCAGTTGAACGGTGTTCTCCGTGCGGATGCCGATGGCAACGCGGACGCTCTGTGCCTTGCCATCCTTCATCACCATCACTTTCTGACCTTGTATGTCGGGTATGAGCGCCTCGGTTGGGATGGTGAGCGCTCCAGGGATCGTTCCCAGCCTTACGTTCACACGTGCGAAGGCGCCAGGGACCAGACTACCCTTCGGATTCCTGCTTCGTGCTCTCACACGGATGCTTCGGGTGCTCAGGTCCACGCTCGGTTCCACGGCGTACACCTCGGCGATGAAGTCGGTCGTATCTCCTTCCAAGGTGAAGCCGACTTTCGTTCCGCTCCTCATCTCTCCAGCGTAACGTTCCGGAACGGTGAACTCGAGCTTGATGGGATCGACCTGCTTCAGGTTGGCAATGACCAGCGTGGGGGTGGTGAATCCTCCTTCGCTGATGTTGCGCAGCCCGATCCTGCCGCTGAACGGAGCACGGATCGTGGTCTTGGCGATCGAGGCGCGCAGGTTGTCGACCTCGGCTTGCATACCTGTCCGTTGCGCCACCGCCGCATCGAAGGCTTCCTGACTGATGCCTTTCACGGCCAGTAATTGTTCCTGGCGCCCTGCAGCATCCGTTGCGAGCTTGAGATTGGCTTCGGCCTTCCGCAATTGCGCTTGAAGGTCGTCGTCATTGATGCGCACCAGAACCTGGCCTGCGCTCACCGTTGAACCTTCCTGGAATCCGAGTTGCGTGACACGTCCGCTCACCTCACTGCGTATCTCCACCTCTTCGTTGGGAATGAGCGTACCCGTTGTGGTCAGTGCATTGTCCAGTGGTTCGCCCTGCAGTACGTGCACTTGAACGGACATGGCTGGTGGGGGGGCGCCGTTCGGTGCCGGTTCTGTCACCCCGCCGCAGGCCAGCAGCAAGAGAACGATGGGAAGTGCTTTCAGCTGTTTCATCGCACGATCGTGCGCTTGGTGGTGGAGGGAACGTCCTGTACGGCACGCAAGTTCTTCACCATGGTCATCAAATGCTCGAGGAACAGGTGGCGGTCCGCCTTCTTCACACCGCGCAGCGCTTCTTCGTTCAGCGCCACATAGGCTTCGCGAACGGCGCGAACGGCAGGTTTCGCTTTCGTGGTGAGCTTGATCAGGTACTTACGCCGGTCACCAGCGCAATCACACCGTTCGATGAAACCGCGGTCGCTCATGTGGTCCAGGGCACGGGTCATGGTCACCTTGTCAAGATCCAATCGATCGGCCAGTTCTTGCTGGCTCAGTTTTCCTTGTCCTTCATCGATGGTGAGCAATACGAAGTACCAGTTCGTTATCTCCAGATGGGCGAGCTTCTCCTGCAGGCGGGCGAAGTACTGCTGGGAAGCTATCGAACACCAGTATCCAAGGGACGAGGCCGGCATTTCCGTTTCGTTCGTAATGGTTACAAATGAAACGATAAGTCCCATGCAGGATCGTTAATGATGTTGAAGCGCGACATGCATCGCATCGTTGTCCTTTGTGGTACGTGAGCGGTCGTTCGATCGGGGAATTCTTTCCCCGTTCGTTGCTGCTGATAGCCATAGGCGAAGGCGGTATGCTTGCCGGAACAGCCGGGAAGGGGGGGCGCAAGGGATGGCATGGGCTTCGTGACCTGAGGCTGGTCCATGTCTCCGGCTCAGCCCACCTCCTTCCATCCGCGATCGATGGCCCGCAAGGCGCTGCGTTGGTCGGTCCTGCTGGTGGGCGCTTGTGCACTGCTGATCACAGTGATGGTCGTAGCCATGTATACCTCCTTTGTTCAGGAGATGGTCCGGAGCAGGGGCGTCTCTTTTTTGAGGGGGCGTTCAGGGGTGGCGGTGAACGTGGACGGCTTCCGGTTACGCTTTCCGCTCGAGGTGGAATTGAACGGCGTTCTCGTTCCAGGACCGGAGGGTGACACGTTGCTCTTCGCACGCCGTATCACAGGGTCTGTGGATCCTGTGCGCCTCTTGAAAGGACGCATCCTGGTGAGCGCTGCTGAGCTCGAAGGGATCAGAGCCCGGATCGTAGAGGATGCGACAGGTCAATACAACTTCCATCCGCTTATCGAAGGCTTCCGCAGACCGGTCACTTCTGCGGTGCCGGAGAACGATACAGCGGTCGCTTCCACATTCCTCTTGAAGGAATTGCGGGTGCTGGATGCCAAGGTGGAGGTTTCCTCCCAGCGCTCTCGCAGCGACATGCGGTTCGGGATCGGTGCGTTGCGGATACGGATGGATGGAATGGACCTGTCCAGTTCCCGGTTCCAAGTGGATGCCTTCGAACTGAGCGATGCGACCATCGGGATATCCGGTGAGCATGATGCACCAGTGCCGGATCCCTATCCTGAGTTGACCGATCCGTTCGGCGGGTTGGACATCACAATGAAGAAGGCCGACTTGCGGAATATCGCCATGGCCCTTGTCAAGACGGATGCGCGTGACAGTCTGCATGTGAGGGTGCGAAGAGCGACCCTGCTTTGCCGAGCGATGGATATGGCACGGCAGCGCTTCGATCTGGAGCAGGTCGCGGTTATCGGAGCCGATCTGTTCCAGTTGAGCCATCAGTCATCGAAAGCAGCGGTACGTGAAGGAGATCCGCCGTGGCTGGGACAACAGGATGGCTTCCGCTATTGGACAAGGGGGATGAACATTACCGCCGATCGGCTGGATGTGGAGGGCTCAAGCGTTGAAGTGCATCGGGATCAGGTTCGGTCGCCAAAGGCAGAGCGCGATCCCGATCATCTCGTATTGGAGGAACTTGAAGTACATGCTAGGGACATCGCGTTCAGTGATGCTCGTTTGGCGGTCGCCGTCGAAAGAGCCGGTGTTCTCGCCAACGATCGACTTCACTTGGAAGCGGGGCTTCGGTTGAAAGCCAACAAGGACAATGTGGAGATCGCTGATGCCGAATTTCGCGTTGATGGGCTGGCACTCCAGTTGGCGGTGAACATCAAGAGCGGCGACCCTGAGCGGTTCCATGATGATCCTTTCAACATACCGTTCGAGGTGCGAGCTAGAAGTGAGGTTGATGGACGATCCGTGTTTTCCCTGATCCAGCGCTTCGGATCGTCGGTGGGTAGGATGCCTGTCAACGAGCGCTGCACGGCGGATATTCTGCTGAAGGGAACGGTCCACCAGCTCGATACGGTGCTCGTTCTTGTGCAAGGGGATCGAGGAACGCGACTGGATCTTCAAGCGCAGGTGAGCAACGGACCGCAATGGTCGGTCAGCAGTGGTGAAGTGTGGTTGAGAACACTGACCCTCAGTGAGGGTACGATGCCGATCGTCCGATCCTTGGTGCCATCTGATGTTGTACTCCCGTCCCGCTTGGATGCTTCAGCGCACGCGACCAGGACCGGGAGCAAGGCTCAGGTCGAACTCCAAGTGCGCACTGACCTTGGGACTGTGGTCGGTGATCTCGTAGCTGTTGGTTCCGAGGAAGAGCCGGCCCGTACCGTTCATGCCGTGATCGATCTGTCACAGGTCAGGGTGTCACGCTTTCTGCACGATACCGCTTTCGCCCCCCTCAGTGCTCATCTGCTGCTTGCTGCGGAACATGCCGTGCGGAAGGATAGGACAGGGCATTTCGAACTGAGGCCTACCGTACTCCGTTATCGCGGCGAGGACCTGAGCAGTACGGTCGTATCAGTGGATGTTGACAAGGATTCGGTCCAAGTAAGGGCTTCGATACAAACCCGAGTTCTGACCACTGACCTCGGCGTGCACGCGAGATCGGTGCACGATGGTGACACGATCAGTGGCGCTTTCGATATGGCCATCGCTGTGTGCGACCTGGGTGGCCTGGCCAAGTTGGGACGAACGTTGCGTACGAGCGGACAGTGGCATGGTGCGTTCGCGACGACCACCGATGGCGTGATGGATATTGACATCATCGGCGATAGCGTTTCAGTGGCGAACGAAGATCGATCGTTCGCCTTCACAACGTTCCAGTTGCGTGGTGGACTCGCCAAGGACACCACCTATTTAACGCTGAACTCGGATGCCTTAACGCTTGAAGAGCATTCCAACGCGCCGCTCGATAGTGTGCTGTCGTGGGCTGGGAATGGTCTGGCCGGCCTCATCAATGGCGAGACGATAGCCCAGGACACATCCCATGGTCGTGCCACCGTGGAACTGCGGTTGTTGAGACCGGAACTGTTGACAGGCCTGTTGTTCCCTTCACTGCGAACGATCGAGCTGAAGACCTTCAAAGGTGAATTGCGGCCGAACGATGTGGCGTTCGAGATGGACATGCCTGAACTGGTGTTCGACAGCGTGCACATTGACGGCCTGGATCTGTCGGTGCGTACACGGAACGGGCAGTTGGATGGATCCCTGGATCTGGACAGCGCGGTGTATGGACCCTACTTGATAAGGAGACTATCATGGACCGCGAGTTCCGCACCGGGCGCTTTGTTCACACGGTTGCTGGTGAAGAGAGAGAATGGTGCGGCGAAGTACGACCTGCCTATCACATTCCGTCGGAACCGTGATGAGCTTATCGTCCATCTCGAGAACGGCTTCGTGCTGAACGGGACCCCATGGAATGTGGATCCCGGAAATCTGCTTCGCTTCAAGGACGGAACCCTTCGATCGGAGGCGTTGCGATTGAACAGCGCCTTGGGATCGTTGGAGTTGAACACGGTGGAGGACGAGACGACGATCGTCCTGAACAAGTTCGGGATAGGATCCCTGTTGAACATCGTGGAGATGAGGGATTCAGTCCCGTTTGCAGAGGGTATGCTCACCGGAGAGGTCGGATTTCCGGCGCGAAGCACAGGTCGTGCACACGCTGAACTTGCAGTGCAGGACCTGAAGCTTGGAGGAGATCCCCTTGGTGACGTCAGCTTGGTCCTGAGGGCTACAGGGCCGGCCAGCTATCAGGGCGACATCACATTGTCCAACGGTCCGAACGAGGTGAAAGCCGCCGGCAACTATGATGGTTCCGGCAGAATGCCTGAGGCCCACGGCAGCGCAGAGCTCGATCTGTCGGACGTTTCCTTCCTCCAACCATTCCTTCAGGATGCGTTGTTCGATCTGCGAGGAGGCGTGAAGGGGGACGTTGACTGGTCGCTGGCAGAGGGCAGGAACAAGGTGCGCGGCGATCTGCGCTTCAGTGAAGCGCTGATCGGGGTTCGCCGAACGGGTGCACTTTATTCGCTCAAGAACGAGCGCGTGCTGGCCGATGAGAGCGGTCTGCATTTCGATCGGTTCACGATCCGCGATAGTCTCGGCAGTGCGTTCGTGCTCGATGGTGATGCCCTGACCAACGACATGCGTTCATTCCGGTTCGATCTCGATCTCCGCACCGATTCCTTCCAATTGCTCAATGCTGAGCAGAGCAGCGCATCATCGTTCTATGGGGACCTGTTCGCATCCACCGATGTGCACGTGAGCGGCACGGATGCAGCCCCGGTCGTCACGGGCGATCTGCGGGTGCTCGATGGCACGGACCTGAGCATCGTGCTACCAGGGAGCAAGGTGAAGCTCATCACGGGTGAGGGTGTGGTGGAGTTCACTTCGGATCTCTACCGCGCTGATACCCTCGCTGCGAAGAGCGATGCGGAACGTATGCGGGATTCCCTGCGTGCGCGACTTCCGGAACTGGATCTCGATCTCGCGGTGAAGCTGGATACCGGTGCCTTGTTCCAGGTGGTCCTGGATCCTGTCACGGGTGATGCCGCCTATTTCCAAGGGAACGCCGATCTGCGTTTCCAGTACGCGCCTGGCGGCCGCATGTTCCTCAATGGTCCGTTCATCGCTTCAAGCGGTGGATACACCTTGGACTTCTATGGCTTGGTGAAGAAGAAGTTCGATCTGGTACGAGGCAGCAGCGTAACCTGGGATGGCGATCCTGCGAAGGCCCGACTTGATGTGCAAGCGAAGTATGTCTCCTCGACCGCGGCCTATCCACTGGTGGCCAACGCGACAGGGGCGCTGCCGGATGCTGAACGTAACCGGCTCTCCGCGCGCATGCCTTTCGAGGTGCGGATCCATGCGAACGGCCCGATGGTGAAGCCCGCGATCACCTTCGGCCTTGACCTGCCGCGGATGTACCGTAACAGCTACCCCAGGGTGAACGATGAACTGGATCGGTTGGCAGTGAAAGGGCAGGAGGAAGAGCGCAACCGCCAGGTCTTCGGTCTGCTCGTGCTGAACTCGTTCATCCAGGATGAAGCGACGGGCGGGACCAGGAGCAGCGGCATCGCGAGCAGCGCTGCGCGAGGCTCGGTCAATGGGATCCTCACCGATCAGTTGAACAAGCTCACCGGGCAGTATGTGCGTGGTGTCGACATCGAACTCGGCGTGAACACCGTGGATCAGACCGCGGGCAGTTCGGTGTACAGGCGTACCTCCGTCGACTACAAGGTGAGCAAGCGCTTCATGAACGACCGGCTCAGCTTCGAGGTGGGCGGTTCCGTTGGCGTGGATGAGACGCGGAACGATGTGCGCAACGTGAGCAGTACACGCGCTGCCCAGTATGCGATCATGTATGATCTGAGCCGTGACGGACGCTTCCGATTGAGGGGGTTCTACGAGAACGCGTTCGATCTGTACGACGGCGATATCACGGACAATGGGGTGGCACTGATGTACACGCGTGACTTCGAGGAGAACGAGGAAGGGCGGGAGCGGGATCGTGAACAGGTGCGCAGGGAACTGGCGCAGGAGCGGGCGCGGCAACGTGCCGAAGAGGAAGGGAACGAGCGGAGCAAGGGAACCGGACCTAAGGACGTTGATGCGGTTCCATGATCAACAGGCGATCATATGCGTTCTCACTGCTTGTCGCTCTCACCTCGTGCACCGGCCTGAAGTACGCCACACCGGAACATCCTCTCTTCGCTGGTTACAGTATCGAATGGGAGGAAGCGCCGGCGGGATCGCAACGGGAGATCGAAGAGGAACTCAGCGCGTTGGTGAACCCAGCGCCTAATAACAGTGTGATCGGAATGCGTCCCACCGTGGCCCTGCACAACATGATCATGGAGCCGGAGCAACCCAAGGGCTTGGCCCATCTTCTCAGGGACAGGATCGGCTCTGCTCCTGTGTACCTGAACGATGTGCCCTTGAAGGCCACCACGGAGGCGATGCAGAACCGGCTCAATAACCGTGGCTATTTCAAGGCGCGCGCGAGCAGTGAGGTTGTCCTCGTGGGCCAACGGGCTCGTGTGCGCTTCATCCTGTCACCAGGTGAAGCGCATCGCTTGAGGAACATCACCTACGACGATGCGACGGACAGTTTGAACGCCTATCTGCAGAGGGCACGGAAGCGTTCGCCGCTGAAGGAAGGGCAGCTCTATGATCTGGCGGTACTGCAGGCCGAACGTGCACGCGTGGCGGCGGGTCTTCGCAACAATGGTTGGTACCACATGATGGACGATGATCTCCTTTTCGCCGTTGATACGAGCGTTGGAGAGCATGCGGTGGACGTGAGGCTGCGTGTGAAGCCGGAAGCGTATGCCGATGTGCGGGAGCGCTACACCATCGCGTCCGTACGTGTTCACGGCGACTATGACGGCCTGTTGCGACCCAATGACAGCGTGTGGATGGACAGTGTTCGCTACATCAACTACCTGAACAACTACCGGCCATCCACCATCCTGAAGGGAGTGTTCCTTCGACCGCATACGTTCTATTCGGAGCGCCGGAGCGATCAAACATCGCGCTACCTGGCGAGCTATGGCGTCTTCAAAAGTGTTCAGGTGCGACAGACCGAGGATAGCACGCACCATGGCTTGCTGCACACGGACGTGATACTCGTTCCGCAGAAGCGCTGGTCCTTGTTCACCGAACTGAACGCTGTGAGCAAGAGCAACAATTTCGCTGGACCCGGCGTGCGCATCGGAGTGAAGGACCGTGACCTGTTCCGTGGGGCAGAGACGTTCACCGTCGATCTCAACGGCAGGTTCGAAACGCAGATCGCTGGCGCGGCGAAGGGTACCAATGCCTATGAGTTCGGGGTGAAGGCGGCGCTACGCATCCCGCGGGTGATCCTGTTCAGGCCTGGCAGAACGGTGCGTAATACAGCTCCCAGCACGCGGGCCGAACTGGGATACGGGGTCTTCCGCCGTATCGGGCTGTACGGCATGGAGTCGGCGAACGCCTCGTTCGGTTACGGTTGGAGCCCGACCCCACGCCAATGGCACGAGCTCGATCCGCTGGAGGTCAGTTACAATTCGCTCAACTACAGCAGCGATGCGTTCAACGCCTTTCTGGATACCAACCTGCTCGTGAAGCGCAGCTTCGAGGAACAATTCATCGTTGGGCTCGGTTACAATTACACGGTCAGCACCCAACGGCGCGATCAACGTTCAGGATATGTCGTGGCCAGCATCGGTGTGGATGAAGGCGGCAATCTCATCAATGCGGTGAGCCGCGCCTTCGGACCGCGCGGTCGTGACCCGGAACTGCTCTTCGGTAAGCGATACGCACAGTTCGGCAGGCTCCGGCCAGAATTCCGTTACTACAGCCCAGCGAGCGCGAAGGGGGACCGGTTCGTTGCACGCTTCATCGGGGGAGCGGTCAAACCCTTCGGCAACTCCGAAGTCGCGCCCTTCGTGAAGCAGTTCTTCGTCGGGGGGACGAACAGCGTTCGTGCGTTCCGTGCGCGATCGGTAGGGCCGGGTACGTATGCACCTGGCGAGAACAACGGTCTGCTCATCGATCAGGCCGGTGACATCCGTATCGAGTTCAACGCCGAGTACCGTTTCACCTTCCATGGCTACTTCAAAGGCGCGCTCTTCGCCGATGCAGGTAACGTCTGGCTCTTCAATGAGGATCCGCAGCGGCCGGGTGGGCGGTTCGAGATCACCCGAATGCTGGGCGAACTCGCCGTTGGAACTGGATTCGGCCTGCGCTTCGATCCGGAGGTGATCGTGGTGCGGCTCGATCTGGCTACCCCGGTGCGCATCCCTTCGCTGCCTGCAGGTGACCGCTGGGCCTTCGATCATTTCAAGCCTTCGCTTTTCGACAACGTCGTGATCAACATCGCCGTGGGCTACCCGTTCTGATGATGAACCGTCCATCACCCGCGTAACACCCGCGCACGAAACCGTTCGTCGGCGTGACAGGTCGGGCCACCTTGCTCTCCCTTGTCGCCTCCATGCTGAAGAACCTGCTCCTCACGAGCTTCCGCAACCTGTGGAAGCAGAAGCTCTATGCGTTGATCAACCTGCTCGGCTTGGCCACCGGCATCGCGTGCTTCGTGCTCATCGGCCTGTATGTGAGGTATGAGCGCAGCTTCGATCGCTTCGTACCGGGCAACGAGCGGGTGTACCGCGTGGTCGGCAAGATCGACGCAGGTGACAACGGGCAGGGTGAGCACAGCAGCAGCATGGTGTTCGGTCTTGGACCCACCCTGCAGCATGATCATCCTGAACTCATCGAGCGCTTCTGCCGCTGGTTCGACTTCCAGGACCCGCAACACACCTTGAAGGTCGGTGACAGCCTCAGCACGGACCGGATGTTCACCGAGAGCGGGCTCTATCTGGTGGACAGCACCGTCTTCGACCTGTTCGGTTATGCGCTGGTGAAGGGCGATCCAAGGACAGCGCTCAGTGCTCCGGGCAGCATCGTATTGTCCCAAGAGCTTGCGAAGAAGTACTTCGGGGAGAAGGAACCGATGGGGCAGATGATGAAGTGGGACAACTCGTTCGATGTTCAAGTGACCGGCGTGCTGGGCGAGCTACCGCGCAATTCGCATATCCGCTTCGAAGGGCTCGTGAGCATCAGCACCATTTTCCAGTTCTGGAAGAACATCGAGCGCAAGAACTGGGTGTGGAACCCTTGTTGGACCTACGTGCGCTTGAAGGAAGGCATCTCCGCGCAGGAGGTGGATCGCATCTTTCCGGATCTCATCCACAAGTACTATCCCGATTTCCTGAAGGAGCAGGTCGGGCATGAACTGCAACCGCTCGCTGACATCCATCTCACCAGCAAGCTCGATTTCGAGATGCACCAGAACGGTGATGCGGGAAGCGTGAGCATCCTTCAGGTGATCGGCTTCTTCATACTTGTCCTGGCCGGTGTGAACTTCATGAACCTGGCCACGGCACGTAGTGCGTACCGTGCACGTGAGGTCGGTGTACGCAAAGCGGCCGGTGCTTCACGCGGGCAGTTGGTCGCACAGTTCCTGTTGGAAAGCGTTGTCATGGGTCTGTTGGCGGCCTGCATCGCCCTGCTCTTGATCCAACTGCTGATGCCCGCTTTCGATTCTCTGGCAGGTGAAGTGATCCCCGTTCCCACATCGCTTGTTCCCGCTGTTCTCGGTATCGCCATCGCCGTAGGAACGCTCAGTGGCATCTACCCCGCGTTCTTCCTTTCCTCCTTCGAACCGGCCGTGGTGTTGAAAGGGAACAGCGGTGGTACGTCACGCGGGCAAGCACTGCGCAAGGCGTTGGTCGTGGTGCAGTTCGCCATCGCGCTTGTCCTCATCATCGGCACCGTCTTCGTAAGGCGGCAGCATGAGCACTTGCGGAGCGTGGACCTTGGTTTCACGAAGGAGCACGTGGTTCTTATCCCTGTTCGCGCACCGATGGCGGACGTCTACACCGCCGTGTACCCCGAACTGAAGAAGATCAGCGGCGTGAAGGCGGTGAGCTGGAGCAATGACATCCTGGGCAGGAAGCACAACACGCATGAGTTCAACTGGGGAGAAATGGAACAGGGGAAATGGACCTATTTGCCCGCGCTCTATTGCAACCCCGAGTTCAAGGATGCGATGGACATACCCGTGATCGCAGGACGTTGGTTCTCGCGCGAATTCCCAGGAGATGATTCGCTGAGCGTGGTGATCAATGAAACCTTCGCCCGGCAGTTGCATCCCGATGATCCGGCAAAAGCCATCGGTGACCGGATGGACACGCCGAACGGTGATGAGCACGTTATCGGGGTAGCCAAGGACTTCTCGTTCGATCCCTTGTTCAAGGCAGTACAACCCTTCGTCTTCGATATGTGCAGCAAGAGCGAGGTGAACACGTGGCTTCGCTACATCTACATCCGTACCGAAGCCGGGGATCCAACTCCCGTGATCGAGGCTGCACGCAGGGAATGGAACGCGCGCACCACGAGCTTTCCCTTCGAGTACCAGTTCCTGGACGATCAGCTCGATTCACAGTACGAAGCACAGGGCCGTCTGGCGAAGCTGGTCGGCATCTTCTCGCTGCTCGCCGTCTTCATCGCCTGCCTGGGACTGTTCGCGCTCGCTTCATGGACGGCCGAGAAACGCACGCGGGAGATCGGCATCCGCAAGGTGATGGGCGCCGATACCGTCCGCATCGTCTGGGTCGTCACGCGTGACTTCCTCTTCCTGGTGCTCATCGGCGCGCTCCTGGCGGTCCCGCTCGCGTGGTTCGGCGTGGGGCGCTGGCTGGAGAACTTCGCCTTCCGCACGCACATCGAGCCGCTTGTTTTCATCGCTGCCGGGTTCGTTGTCCTGATCATCGCGGCGTTCACCGTGAGCTTCCGGGCTGTGATGGCGGCACGCACTGATCCGGTGAAAGCGCTCCGAAATGAATGACCACCATGCAACGCAGACACTTCCTTTCCACCGTGACGTCGGTAACGCCATTGTTCCTGACCGCTTCCCCACGAATCCAAAGCCTTGCCGGAGCCGACAAGCCACTACCGTTGCCGGATGATCTTGTGAAGGAGTTCGTGCGCGTGGGGCACGGTGAGTTCGATGAGGTGAAGCGTATGCTCGAAGACCGACCGGGCCTGTTGAACGCTTGCTACGACTGGGGCGGCGGCGATTTCGAGACAGCGCTTGAAGGAGCAGGCCACGTGGGCAGCAGGGAAGTGGCGGAGTTCCTGATCAGCAGGGGCGCGCACGCGAACATCTTCGTGCTCACCATGCTTGGACATACCACACCGGTGAAGGCGGTGCTTCAGGCGTTCCCGTATTTGCTGCGCTCGAAAGGACCGCACGGGTTGAGCCTGCTCCACCATGCCCAACGCGGTGGTGAAGCGGCGGCCGAATTGCGCGACTTCCTGCTCCGGTCCGGCCTGAACGAGACGCGCTTCACGCTTCCTTGAGCCGATAGCGGTGCGGACTTCGTGGCATTTCTTTGTCGCATGAAGATCCTGCTGGTACCGGTATTTTGTTCGTTGAGCGTAGTAGCCCAAACACAAACCCTCATCTGCCAGATCCAGGGCAGCGGTGCCAGCAGTCCATACGCCGGTCAAGCGGTCGTTACATCCGGTTATATAACGGCCATCTATGCAGGTACCGGAACCTATCAGGGCTTCTTCATGGAGCAGCCGGGTTGCGACAGTGATGACAACACCAGTAATGGGATCTTCGTCTACCACCCGAACACGTCCGGCTTCAGCATCGGTGATCTCGTGGGGGTGAGCGGAACGGTGGTGGAATACCAGGGCGTGACCGAGATCTCATCGGTGACCAACATCACACCGCTGGGCTCCGGAACGGTAACGCCCACAACCATCACCCTGCCCTTCGGAAGTACGGACCTTGAGCGCTATGAAGGCATGTTGCTCCGCTTTCCTGGACAACTCACGGTTACGGACAACGATGACTGGGTGCAGTACGGCGAGGTCACTGTAGCACCTGATCGCTTGCGTTCACCCACACAATTCGTTGACCCGAACGATGCGGTAGCCAGCGGAACGAACAGCACCGGCAGTGGGAATGTGGCCGCAGTGAACAATGCGGCATCTGAGAACCAGCGCAGCCGCGTGCTGTTGGATGATGGCCGTACGAGCAGCTATCCTGATCCGCTTCCGTTGATCAGCCCTGATGGAACGTTGCGTTGCGGAACGATCCTGAACGACCTGACCGGTGTGTTGCACTATGCATATAGCAACTATCGTTTGGAACCGGTGGGATCGTTATCCGTGACGAACGCGGTTCGACCTGCGGCCCCATCGTTCTCCGGGGACCTGCGTGTCGCGAGTTGGAACGTGCACAACTACTTCACCACGCTGGGTACGAGCGGTGCCACCACCAGTGCGGAACTGCAACGTCAGCGCACCAAACTGATCCAGGGACTTGTCGGACTGGACGCGGACGCCATCCTGCTGTGCGAACTGGAGAACAACGCCACCGCTTGGACCGATCTGCTCGCCGGGTTGAACGCTGCTTTGGGCGGTACTTCTTACGCCGGTGTCGAGCACGCGGGTAACGGTTCGTTCACCAAGAGCGTGATCCTTTACCGCACAGCAGTGCTTACACCGAGCACACCGCTCTACTGGCTTTGGACGAACACCTTCCAGCGCGCACAGATCTCGCAAGGCTTCACCGTGAACGCCAATGGTTCGGAAGTGCTTCTGAGCATGGTGCATCTGCACAGCAAATTGTGCACGGGCGCCACCGCCGAGGACCAGGACCAATCGGATGGTCAAGGCTGCTACAACTACATGCGGCGTCAGCAAGCGCAGGAACTGGTGAGCCATTGGGCCAGCATCCGGGCCAGCTCCGGCATCAGCGCGCAGTTGGTCATGGGTGACTTCAATTCCTATTTCCAAGAGGATCCCGTCGATGCCGTTCGTGCGGGCGGTCTTCAGACCACCACACCGGATGATCCCGCCAACTATTCCTTCCGCTATCTGGGCGAGTTCGGTGCCATTGACCATGCCTTCGCTACACCAGCGATGTACGCTGCGGTGACGGGTTCCCTGCCTTGGGCCATCAACGCGGATGAGCCGGAGAACATGGGCTATACCGATGCGGACCTGGCCTTCTACCAGCCGAACGCCTACCGAAGCAGTGATCATGATCCATTGGTCGTTGGACTGAACAGTGATCTGTTATCCACTGGAGTGTCTGAGAACGCTGCTCTTCCTCCGGTGCGCTTCACGTACGATGCCGACCGCGCATCGGCGATGTGGGCCGGACCGGATGTATCGCGTGTCGAGTTGCTCGACATGACCGGTCGTTCGGTGCGAAGCAGCTTCTGGTCGTCCGGGCCGCAGGACCTGTCAGGCCTCCCGAGCGGGGCCTATGTATGGCGGTGCATGGACCGCACGGGCGGACCGATCGGGACAGGGCGTTTCATCAAGCCCTGATCACGGGCGTTCTCTTCCCGCGAAGCGCTGCCTGCCCTCCAGGAAGGCGATGGCGCGCTCCACGTTCCTGCGCACGGCCTCCTCGCTTTTCAGCTGCGCGATGTACCGCATGATCTCCTTTTTGCGCGAAGGGGAAAGACCGTGGAAGGTTGATGAAGCCTTCGCACTTCTCTTCAGCGCCGTGTCCAATGCAGGGTGCATGGCAATGCTCCGGTCCCGTGGGTCGAAGGCGATGCGCAGGATCACCGTATCACCAACGCCCTTCTTGGTCACCTTCAGCATGGGACCGTTGACATACAGCCGCCATTCGCCCGAGAACTTCACGAGGGTCTGGATGAAGGCGTGGCCATCGATCGTGCCGTGCACAGGCACAGGTCCCTTTTCCTTACCTGCTTGCTCGAACACCGCGCGCAACGTCCGCTCCGGAACGGACACGTAGGGATTCACACCGATGATATCGATCCTGGCGCGGAAGGAGCGGAGCAGTTCCAAGGGTGGGTCGTTCGGTACGCAAAGGAACAAGGACCATGTCTCGCCTTCCAGCCAGTGGCGTTGCGCTACATTTCCGGCGTGCGTCGCCATCTCTTCCGGTCACTGCTCGCGCTGTGCATTTCGAGCCCGCTCTTCGGCTTCGGCCAAGGGATCCAGGTGCACACCAAGCCTGCCTCCACGGAGCTGGAATTGAAGGATCTTCTCGAGGAGGAGGTCGTGGTTCCCGGCGTGGGCCGTGATGTTCCCGGCATCGAACTGGATGAATGGGTAAAAGCACGTCACGGCTTCGGGGATGATCCGAGGTATGCTGAGCGATCCTTCGCGGATACGGCATGGACCCGCTTGATCGGTTCGCGCGATAGCGTGGTGCCCGGTAACTCGGTGCATTGGATCCGTTTCCATCTGCGCCCTGCTGCCGAATTGAAGGGGGAGCGATTGCTCCTGCAGGTTTCGTCCGCGGAGGCGTTGGACATCTTCTTGAACGGAAAGTCGATACTGCGCGCTCCAGCATCGGTCAGGTCATCCATGCACCATGGTCGACCGCTTGCTGATTCCGTGGCTCGGATCACCGTTCCGTTCGTGTTCGCTTGTGATGGACAGCCGGAGATCATCGCGGTGCGTGTCCAAGGCAAGGAGGGCGGATCGCTGCGGGCCGCACAACTCGTCATAACCACGCATGTCGCCGGTAGTGTCTATGCGGCACAACGGCATGTGATGCACCTCGGTGTCTTCATCGGCGTGAACCTGATCATCCTGCTGCTCGCGTTGATCATCTGGAGCTACGAGCGGAAGGAGCGGACCTGGTTGCTGTTGGCCATGCTCGCAGGCGTCTCCGCGTTGGACACGTTCTGTGAGTTGGGCTATTCGTCGGGTTCATTGGGCTACGCGACGGGTATCACCAATGCCTTACGTTTCATATCCGCCCTGCTCACACCTTGGCCCATGTACCTGCTCATCATGGTGCTCGGCCTGCTGCACGGCAACATGAGCCATCGCCGGGCGAAGTGGTACACGATCAATGTGCTCACCATCACATTGATCTGCGCCTGCTATGCCCTCGGTGTTTCCTATGGATTGCTGGACGGCGGCAATGGCATCTCCCTGCTGAAGGACGCGCCTGTGCTCATTCTCATCACGGTCGTGTTCGCCATCATTTTCGCTGCTGGCATCACCTGGTTCGCCATCGATCTGGTGCGGCATGGCATCCGACTGCTTCGTGCCCGTGGCTATGAGCGTTGGGTGGGCGGTGGAGCGCTCGCGTCAAGCCTGGTCTCCATCGTGCTGCATGTGCTGAGCGGTGGCTCCGCTTCTGGTTTCTCAGGTTGGCTTTCCGTGGTTGGCGATTACTGCTCCTACGTGGCTGTGCCGGTCTCCGTCGCCATTTTCCTGGCGGTACGCTCCGCGCATCATAATCGTCTGGTCGCTCGTCAGCGCGACGAGCTGGATGAGGAAGTGAAGCAACGCACAGCGCAATTGAGCGCCGAGAAGGAACGGTCGGATGAGCTCCTGTTGAACATCCTGCCCCATGAGGTGGCGGAGGAGTTGAAGCGCACCGGCGCTGCCGAAGCGCGTCATTTCGATGAGGCCACGGTGATGTTCACCGATTTCAAGGGCTTCACGGCGCTCAGCGAGCAAGTGTCGCCGGCCGAACTGTTGGAGGAACTCAACGCGTGCTTCAAGGCCTTCGACGACATCATCGGAGCGCATGGCATCGAGAAGATCAAGACCATCGGGGATGCCTACATGGCCGCTGGTGGTCTGCCGGATCCCGGTAATTCACGCCCTGTGGATGTCGTTCATGCCGCCTTGGAGATGCAGACCTTCATGCAGAAGCGCAGGACAGAACGCGAAGCAGCAGGACTTCCAGCGTTCGAAATGCGTGTCGGCATCCATACCGGGCCAGTGGTGGCCGGTATCGTGGGGGTGAAGAAGTTCCAGTACGATATCTGGGGTGATACCGTGAACACCGCGAGCCGCATGGAAAGCTCAGGCGAGGTTGGCTTGGTGAACATCAGTTGGGCCACCTATGCTCACGTGAAGGACGCCATCGACCTGTCGTTCGAGCCGCGCGGCCGTGTGAACGTGAAGGGCAAGGGAGAAGTGGAGATGTACTTCGTACGCCGTTCGGAAGGGGCGAAGGTGTGACCTCACGATCAGGGTCCGATCGTGCTGGAACGCTGGAAGCGGTACACAACCTCCTCAACGCCTGAAGTGCCTTTGCCCGATCCCCACAAGTATCCGCCGTTCTTCTCCGCCACCCTTCGGCTCGCGATGTTGTCTTTGGCGATGATGGAGTGTATACAAGGCAGTCGGTGCGTGTTGAACGCAAGGTCGAGCAATGCGCCTACAGCCTCTGTCGCATAGCCCCTGCCCCAATGCACGCGGAGCAACCGATAACCCATCAATACATCGCCAGATGGCTGGCGGCGAAGGCTGCATCGACCGATCCATGATCCATCGTGCAGGGTGAGTGACCAGCGACCGATACCGTTGGGCAGTTCGGTGCTGATGGCTTCGATCCATTCACGCGCGACCTTTTCATCACTGAACGGTGAGTCATGCACATATCGGAGCACTTCCTCATCCGCGTTCAGCCTGACAAGATGCGCGGCGTCAACCGGATGGATGTCACGGATGAGCAGGCGGGCTGTGCGTAAGGTCCTCATCGCCCGAAGAACTTTCTGATCGGGCCGATGATCTCCTCGTGTACGGCCCCGTTGCTGGCCAGGATCTCTTCGCCGAACAGCCAGTTCTCCGCGTTCGTGAAATCCGTGACCTGTCCACCGGCCTCCTTCACCAGTAACGCACCGGCGGCCACATCCCACGGGTTCAGGCCGTACTCGTAGAAGGCTTCGAAGCGTCCGCAAGCCACGTAGGCCAGGTCCGCTGCGGCACTGCCAAGGCGACGGATACCGCGGCTGTTGTGCATGAGGGCACGCAGCAGTTCCATGTACTGCGCTTCACGTCCGAAATCATCGTAAGGGAATCCTGTGGCAAGCAAGCTCTCCTGCAAGTGCTGGCGCGTTGAGACACGGATCGGCTTTCCGTTGAGGAAGGAACCGCCGCCTTTCCACGCCGTGAAGCACTCGTCGCGCGTGACCTCCAGCACTACACCGGCTTGCACCTCGCCATGGCGCAACAGCCCCACGCTGATGCAATAGCAGGGTATGCCATGCACGAAGTTCGTGGTGCCGTCCAGCGGATCGATGATCCAGTTGTCGCCGGAACCGCGCGCGCCTGTCCCTTCCTCCGCGATGAAGCCGGATCCGGGAAGAAGGCGGGAAAGTCCTTCGACAAGGCGTTGTTCCGCGCCCTTGTCCACGTAGCTCACCAGGTTGTTCAAACTCTTGCTCTCGACGCTCGCCTCGGTGAAACGCTCGCTTTCGGTGCGGATGAACGTCGCCACCGATCGGCACAGTTCGGCCGTCTCAGCCGTGAGCTTCCGCAGGTCCATGCTTTTGCGTGCGTTGGAACCACCATAGACCGAACAGCCCGCTGATCACCAGCAGGCTGCTGATCACTTCCGCTTGCGTCCATGTTCCGAGCCACGGATCGTTCACCCGTATTTTCTCGATCAGGAAGCGCTCGACGCCATCGAAAACGAGGAAGAGACTGAAGATCACACCGGGCCGTTGGATGCGCCCCCGTAGTGACCAGAGGACGAGGAAAAGCAGCACGCAGGCGATCGCCTCGTACAGTGGAGTAGGGTAGACGCCGGGTACCAAGTGTGTGCAATAATCCGGGAAGCAGGTACCTTCCGTGATGCGCTCGCCCACATAACCACCGCGATGCGGACCGATGACCGCGTTCACGTTGTTGGGATAGTCGTAGCTCCACATCCAGTTCGGCAACCAGGATGGAGCAGGCGAGGTCGAGGCGATGCCCCAATCGCCATCACCGCTCACCTGACAACCGATGCGGCCGATGCCGTAAGCGAGCAGCACACCCGGCGCCGCGCTGTCCACGCCGGGCCAGAACGCCATGCCATTGCGGCGGAAGTACAGCATCACAGCGATACCGGCGAGGATCAAGCCACCGTACATCGTAAGCCCGGTGACGATGTCCTTCGGGTTGGGCGAACGGACCAGTTCGAGGAAGGCCTGCGGATCCTCCAACCAGTGGAACAGCTTCGCGCCGACAAAGCCCCACAACAACGCCGTCATGGTGATGTTCCCCGCGTGCTGTGCGGCAGGCACATTGATGGTGCGCACCTCCGGTGTCGCCAGTTGGTGCTTCTTTTTTTCGCGCCATAGGTTCCAGGCCAGAAGACCAGCCAGCACGATGCCGCCGATGAAGTTCCCTTTTCCGCTGAGCAGAAAGGCAGGCGGGTCGGCCGTCGCGTCGCTCATGTTCAGGAGGAGGTACAGCCCTTTCCAGCCGAGGATGAAACCGATGAGCGCTTGCATCGCGATCTCTCCCGGCGCTGCAGGTTCGCCGATGCGGACGGTGCGTTGCGTCGGTTTGAAGATACCCAGACCCGTCTTGCGCTTCAGTTCGCTGGCCAGTGTATAGTGCGCGGCAACGAAGGCGATGGCCACGAAGAAACCGAAGCTGTTCAGGAACTTCAGGAAAGGAAGGTCAAGGCCGAAGAGGTCGAGGAACGCGTGGTAGAGGGTAGGGTACATGCGGTCGTCAGTGCGTTCCAGCGGCCACGGCCACTTGTTCTTTTTCGTTGCTGAGCGCTATCAAGTGCCCGTCCGCGTTCATGCGATCTAGCATGACCGTGCTGATGGTGTTCGTGCGGTGTGCATCGAACGGTGCGCTCACGCGCAGGTAGTTGTCGGTGTACCCGAGCATGTGCCCGTCAACGTTCTCGGCTTCCCATAGCACGGGTCGTTCCGTTCCGAAGTGCTTTTCGTAGTGTGCGCGTTGCAGTTTGCTGCTGAGGATGCGCAATTGCTTGGTGCGCTCGCGGCGCACGTCCATCGGCACGCTGTCGTCCATGCGCACCGCCGTTGTGTTCGCACGCTCGCTGTAGGTGAACACGTGCAGATAGTCCACTTCGATGGAACGCAGGAACTCATGCGTGCGCAGGAATTCCGCGTCCGTTTCGCCCGGCGTTCCCGTGATCACGTCCACGCCGATACAGGCATGCGGCATCACGCGCTTGATGTGCGCCACCCGATCCGCATAGAGCGCCGTGTCGTAACGGCGGCGCATGCGTTCCAGGATGGTGTCACTGCCGCTCTGCAAGGGCATGTGGAAGTGCGGCATGAACTTCCCGCTAGCGGCAACGAAGTCGATGATCGCGTAGTCGCACAGGTTCGGTTCTATGCTGCTGATGCGGAACCTTTCGATCCCATGCACCTTTTCGAGTGCCTCGATGAGGCCAAGGAAGTTCTCCCCGTGCCCCCGGCCGAAATCACCGGTGTTCACGCCGGTGAGCACGATCTCCTTCACGCCGCTGCTAGCAATGCCTTGGGCGATGGTGACCGTCTCTGCGATGGTCGCGCTCCGACTGCGGCCGCGCGCCAGTGGTATGGTGCAGAAGGAGCAGAAGTAGTCGCAGCCGTCCTGTACTTTCAAAAAGGTGCGCGTGCGGTCGTTCGCGTTGAAGGATGGCACGAAGCGCTTCACGTCCTTGATCGGGCCGTGGATCGCCCGACCACCGTTCCTGTTGCCTTCGTTCGCTTCGATGTGCGCGGCCAGGTCGAACTTCTCGTTGGCCCCGAGCACGAGGTCCACTCCGGGAATGGCAGCGATCTCCTCGGGCTTCAACTGCGCGTAGCAGCCCACCACGGCCACGAAGGCTTCCGGATTGATCCGTTGGAAACGGCGCACCCACTGGCGGCATTCCTTGTCCGCGTTCTCCGTTACGCTGCACGTGTTCAGCACGAAGACGTCCGGTCGCTCCTCCACCTTCACCCGCGCATAGCCGGCCTCTTCCAACGAACGCGCGAGCGTGCTGGTCTCGGCGAAGTTGAGCTTGCAGCCGAGGGTGTGGAAGGCAGCGGTCCGGTGACGGCTCATGGTCTTTCCGCGGAGCGGGCCGCGAAAGTACCGAACCGCGCGCCGGTCACTCCTTCACGAAGCGTGCGCTGAGACGATGCCCTTGACGGTCCACGAGCGTAAGCACATAACCGCCCGGTGCGAGCCGCTGAACATCGAAGGTGTTGGCTTGAACGGAGTTGTTGGGCCTGAACAGTTGGATCGGTCGGCCATCCACGCCGAAGGCCCACGCCACCACTGGGTTGAAACCGGAGGGAACCACGGCGTTGACGGTATGTGTGACCGGTATCGGGAACACATGCAGTTGTGCGGGAGCGGTGGCCGGCACAACGCCGGTCTCTTCTGTCACGATCACGGTAGCGTCCGGTGTGCGGATCGGTGGATTGAAGTCGAAGAAGATGTCCGCACGATTGCTGATCACCTGACCGGGTGTAAGCGGGGTGATCGGTCGGATGCTGAACCTGACCGAGCCATGGCTCGCCGATTCGTTCGTATTGCTGTCAGGCAATTGGATGTTGTTGAAGGTGAACGTAAGGATGCCAGTGCCGGTGATGTGGTAAGTACACGAGTGCGTAAAGGCTTCCAGTCGGAAGGTGCTCACATCCACATCAAGTGGGAGTGAATCCACCAGCACTACGTTGGTGGCTGCGGCGTTGCCGGTGTTCTGGAACCGGATCGTGTAGTTCAGGATGGAATCCGCGCCCAGCACATAATGGTCCGTAGGCTCCACCTCCTTATCGTTCGGGTCGTATGCGCCAACGATGTGTGTATTGAATACGGTCGTGTTGTTCGATGGGTCCGCGTCAGCGCTGTCCTGTGTGAAGGTCAATGTGTATTGGATGGGCGTTCCGATCAGGTCGGGATCGGCGGGTGTATGGAACCGTGGGCGGATGAGCCGATTGGCGTGGGCTCCGAGAGCGGGGAACTGCCACGTGAGCGAGTTCGCGGTTACGGTGGAAGGAGCGGGATTGCAGGAAACGAACGTGACCGGAGAAGGAAACGTCAACGTGGCCGTGATCGGACCGGTCGTGCTGGTTGAACCGTTCACAATGCCCACACCCACCCGATGGTCGAACCCGGGGCGGGCTGGGTTGGGCATGAGGAAGCAATACGGGTCCGACTCGTTGAAATCGATGGCCGGTCCAAGGTTCATTTCCCAGGTTTTCAGCGAGTCCCTGATGGCGTACACGACCCCTGTGGTGGCCGGTACCGTGCTCAACGAAGTGGACGTTCCCGTGGTGTCTATCATCGAGCACTCCAACGAGGAGGTTCCGGAGGTGAGCATCAACTGGGTCCATCCTTGCTGACCGTCATAGAGATCGCGGGCAATGACCAGGGAATCACTGCTGCCGGACGCACGAGGAACCAACATGTTCCCCCAAGCTTGTGAAAGCGAAGGATCGCGACGCCATTTACCGACGAAGCTGCCGTCAGCGCCGAATTCGATCAGCTCGTAGTTGGTTGCGAAGACCAGATGGTTGTTCGCTGTTTCGGTAAGTCCGAGGATGTCGAAGGAAACATCCGTGTCGTAGGTGAATGAGCGTTTCCATAGGGGATCCCCTTGGGCGTTCAAACGGAGCAGCAAGCCTTCCAGACCTGACATTCCAGCGAGGATCAGTTCGTTGTTCTCCGTCATGATGCAACGCATGTAGTTGGTCCCCATATCGTTGTTCTTGCTCCAGAGCACCTGACCTTCCGGCGACAGATCGATCACGAAAACCTGCGCAGCGATCTGCGCGACCAGCAGGGTGTTCCCATTGGCGAGAGGAAAAGTCCCCAGATGACGAAGGTTGCCGCCCGCCGTTGATGTGTAACGCCATGTCCAGACCGGTATACCCGTGGTGTTCAAGTGAGACAGGCTTACACCTTCACTGTTCTCGTGCACGCATACATATCCCCCTGCAGGATGTTGCTTGAACGAGACGAAATGGTTGTGCTGCGTGAGCGTGCTGTCGAGCAAGTAGATCCGGGCCCATTGGGTCACGGCATCAGCATCCGCTTCCACCAGGTAAGTGGCTTCATACTTGACGTCGGGGAACAATGAACCCCCGATGAGAAGGTTCCCGTTGGACGCGTTCTCCACGCTGCTTCCCCAGGTCCAGAACGTGGGGTCCATATGCTTGATCTGCTTGTTCCCCAACACACTACCGTCAGGCGCCCAATGCGTCACATAGATGCCGATGCCCACCTCGGGGTCAGCGATCGTGATCACGCTGCCATCCGGGCGTACCACGCCGGTGTGGTAGTAGTACCAGTTGCCCGGAGGGGCGGGGTTGTCCACGAGTACGCAGTTCTGTGCGTGCAGTACGAACGAACTGAACAGCGAGAGGGAGAGCAGCGAGCGGTGCATGGTGGCGGCGTTGGTTACACGAACCTACCAGCGCACACGGGCACGGGATGCGACCGCGCGAACAGGTTATCAACCCTGAGCGGTAATTCCTTCCGCGCTCAAGGGGAATGGCCGATGAATGGACCGAGCACTTGTGTCACTCCTTCACGAAGCGGGCGCTCAAGCGTTGGCCTGACCTGTCAGTGAGCACGAGCACATAGGGCCCAGCGGCCAAGCGCTCCACGTTCCATTCGGCGCGGAGCGCGACAGCGCGTGTGCCAGGCAACGGCAGGCGCTGGCCATCTATAGCGATCGCGTATGCGTTCATCGGCATGAACCCTTCGGGAAGGACCGCGTTCAGTGTGTTCTTCACCGGCACCGGATATACAGCCAGTGGTGCTGGCTTCGTCACGGGCACGATGCGTGTTTCATCGGTAACCACCACCGCAGCGTCGTTCGTGCGGATGGGGGCGTTGAAGTCGAAGAAGATGTCCGCACGGTTCGTGATGGTGGTGCCGGGCAACAGGGGCATGTTCGGTCGGATGCGGAAATTGAACAGTCCGTGGCTGAGCGCTTCGTTCGCGTTGCTGTCGAGCAGGTTGATGTTCTCGAAGCGCACCTCGAGAATGCCGTTCGCTGTGAGGGAATACGTGTACGGATGGGATGCGGCCCCCGGACGGAACGAAGTAGGGTCGACTTCCAAGGGAAGCGTATCACGCAGCACGACATGGGTAGCCATGAAGGTGCCCGTGTTCTGGAAGCGGATGGTGTAATCAAGCATGCTGTCCGTTCCCAGCACGTAGAAGTCGGAGGGGGTTACGCTCTTGTCGTTCGGGTCGAAGCTGCCGACAATGGTGTGTGTGATGCTCCAGCTGTTGTTCGCCAGGGTGTATTCGATGCTGTCCTGTTGTACATTGAAGCTTGCGGTCAATGAAGCACCGATGACTGCAGTAGCTGGAACGTGGAGTATGGCAGAGTAGTAGGTGTAACTGTTGCCTCCTACTGGTGGTCCTGTCCAAGTGATGGTGTTGCCTGAAACGGTGCCGTTCGCCGGTGTGGTGTTCAACACGGACAATGAAGGATCGAATGTCAACACGCAGGTGACGGGTCCGGAGGCGGTTCCACCGAAATTGGCGATACCTCCGCAATACGCGAAGTCGAACCCTGGTCGAGCCCACCCACTGCTCATGAAGGACCCGAGTTCGACCTGGTTCTAACCGATCGGATCGAACATGGCCATGGTCCATGTCCGCACGGTATCGCTGTCTATCGCCAAGGTTTCGCTCAATTCGAGCACATCTGTTTGAACAGCGCTGGCTGGCAAGGCGGTCATTTCGCATGTTGGATCGGTCGTTTGGTCCATGATGATCATCCGGGGCACGAACCGAGGAGAATTGGGCTGACGCATGCTGCCGGTTGCGATGATGCTTCCATCATTGCGCGCCATCAACGTAGTACCGTGATCGGTCAATGTGCTGAGATAATTCTCGCCTCCTATGTATACTATCGGTTCGTCGAAGTTCCAATCATAGGCCGTGATGATGTCACCACTCGCTGATGTGCGGACAAGGTCCAAGCTATCGGATGTCACATACCAGCCGTGCTTGAACTCCACGCCGAACAGAAGATCCCCGTTGGACAGTTCTTCGATGGAGCTGATCTGCTCGGAACCACCGTATTGTTTTGACCAGAGAAGCGCGCCATTTGAAGAGTATCGGGTCAAACTGGTCGTGCAGCCATCCACGTTATCGCAGATCCGACCTCCGATCAGCAGGTCCCCGTTCGAGGTTTCTATGATGCTCCGTGGACGCAGAGGTTTGTCGTACACATGGACCCATTCGATAGCACCTTGCATATCCGTGCGGAAAACCAGGGCGGCCCCTGTCGTGTCGATCGAAGGATACAGCGCTGCGGTGTGCACTAGACCACCATCAGCGGTCAGAAGGGCGGGACCTATATCATAATACCAGGACCCGGTATCTAAATGATAACGCTTATGCCAGAGTATGGAACCGTCGCTTCCCAAGCGCACTGCGTGCACACCATCACCCACTGCAAGTATCAACTGGTAGTCACCACCTGGTAGTGCAACTACGGAAGGATTGAAGTCGGTGCCATCCCATGATCCGACCGGTTCCATGTACAAACGGCCCCACACGATATCCCCGTTCGCATCCAACTCAAGGCCGAAGAAGTTCTCGTGGTTCGGTGCCTTGTGGTTGCCAAGGATCAGCATCCCGCCGGAAGCGGAGGGGACCACCAGCATGGGGTACAGCCCATGCCAAGGATTCAGCTTGCTGTAGCGTTTTGTCCAAATGGGATCTCCCGAAGGGTCCAAGTGCATGGCTATCAGATCACGTGAACCATCCTGTACCGCGGCAACTCCCCAGATGTCACCTTGCGCATCGGCGTATCCGTGCGTCCAGCGTATACTGAGGCTGTCCAACGGGATGTCGACCACGGTGCACTGCGCCATCATCGTCGCAGTGCTTGCGAAGAACAGAAGAGTAAGGAGCTTTCTCATGGGCCAGGGATCTGCTACGAAGCTATCGGCTGACAACGAGCGGTCGGACCTGCTGTGAAGAAATCACCCCTTTTGCCGATGAACCATCGCCATTGATGAAGTGCATGTTCACCTTTAGTCATCAGAATGAACGTGTTGGTTCGCACGTCGTCTTCGCTTGCCAAGGCATCCTTTCTTCGCACATGCGTCCTATATGCGATCGATCATCATGATCCCACCCATGAGAACACTGTTCCTGCTTTTCGCAGGCTTGATGTACCAAAGCGTTTCCGCGCTCAGCGTCTTCATCACGAAGATCCTCGATGCCCCTTGTGGCAATCCGCTCGGCGCGCTGGTGGCCGAAGCGAGCGGGGGAGTTGGAACCTATTCCTACCAATGGAGCAATGGTGCTACGACGGCTTACATCGACCATCTGCTCCCAGGCAACTACACTGTCACCGTGACCGACGGCAATCTGGATCAAGCACAGGCCAGCATGGATGTTCTGGCACCGCCTTCACATCCGTTCGCGACCGGTGCCGACTATGCCTTCCGGAACTGTCCTGGCTTCAGCCGCTTCGTGGTCATCGACTTCGATGCCTCAGGCCTGTTCCACGGTCCGGCGCCACATACGATCACGAACCACCCTTACCTCACCTTTCCCGGTGGCACTGCGCCCGGCGAAGGTTGGTTCATGGTGAGCGTGGATGCCGTCAACGCCGGTGAACAGTTCGACATCCAATGGACGGATGCCTACGGTTGCCCGGGCACCACACCATCAGCCCCTGCTTCATCCGATTGGGAAAGCCCTGATCTCATCAGCCTGACGAGCACGCCTGCCTGCAACGGCAACAACGGTGGCATCCACTTCACCTTCTCGCACGTGGATCATCAGTACACCGGCTATACGGTCTATAACACGGACGGCACACTTGTCGCTTCAGGTGCAGATGCCCTCATCACCGATCCGATCACACCGAACGTGAACAACCTGGCTCCGGGTGGTTATTGGTTGCTCTTCGATCCCGATGCGGAGAACCTCGGCATGCCGGTGGCCACGCAGGAAGAATACGTGTGCACCGATTCCTTCTATGTGGAGATCGAGGACCACAGCGGTTCGTGCGGGGTGCTCAGCGGCACCGCCTTCTTCGATCATGATCAGGATTGCGTGAGGGATGCGGGTGAGCCCGGGATCCCTGGACATACGGTAACGGTGGGGCCCGGCGGTTATACCGCGATCACCAACGAGAACGGGGCTTACTCCGTGTATCTGCCCAACGGATCCTACACGGCAGCGCTCTCCGGAACGGGTGTGGATCTCTTCCCGCTCTGTCCCGCAACACCGGATGTGAGCGTGAACGTGGCCGGTGCGAACCTCACGCAGCACTTTGCCGACAGCAGCATCGCCGAACTGAACGTTCGTTCGTTGATGAGCGCGTCCACGGCACGCCCCGGCTTCCAGCAGAACCTGTGGTTGCGCGTGAACAATACGAGTGGAAGGATCAGCGGTGCGCTGGACATCACCCTCAACATCGATCCGATGATGTCCTTCGTGAGCGCCACGGTGGCACCCACGAGCCTCGCAGGCAACACCGTTACCTGGACCGGACTGAACGCGTTGTCCGCCTACCAGCATCAGTGGATCAATGTGCAGGTGCAGGTACCACCCGATATCGCGTTGCTCGGCCAAGCGTGGTCCCACACGCTGTCCGTTGCTCAGGCGCTCACCGAATCCGATCTCGCGGACAACAGCGTGACCACTTCCGGCACCGTTACCGGCAGCTACGACCCGAACGAGAAGAGCGCGCGCACCAGTTCCGGTACGAGCACCACGCAGTACTTCACTGGCGAGGATGAATGGATCGATTACACGATCGACTTCCAGAACACCGGTACCGATACCGCCTTCACCGTGGTGGTGAAGGACAGCATCAGTCCGCTGCTGGACATGAGCACGATAGAACTGGGCGTCCTATCCCACGCCTACGAGGTGACCACCAAGCCGGGCCGTGTGCTCGAATGGCGCTTCGCGAACATCCTACTGCCGGACAGCACCACCAATGAGCCGCTGAGCCACGGCCGGATCGACTTTCGCATACGTCCCGTGGCCGATCTGCCGGTAGGAAGCACGATCGACAATACCGCAGGCATCTACTTCGACTACAACCCGCCCGTGCGCACCAATACGGTATCGTTGGCCGTGGAGAACAGCACATTGGTTCCTTCTCCCACGTCAGGCAAACCTGGCCTTTGGCCCAACCCTGTTGAGGATCGCTTGAAGCTGGTAGCGCCGGACGGCGGCCTGCTCAGGAACAGCACGGTGGATGTGTTCTCCGCAGTGGGCACGCTCGTGAAACGTTCAGTGCTGCAGAACGGTGCGCTGGACGTAGCGGAACTGGCGGCCGGGCACTATACAGTACGGTTCATGGTGGATGGACGGCCCGTCACCCAGGCCTTCCTCAAACGTTGATCGGAACTTCCGAACGTCATCCCAAGTGATGATGCACGGGTGGATGTTGATCAATAAATGACACCGGTACCGGCAACCCTCCTTTTTTCGCCTCGTCTTCCTGTCACTCCAGTCGACCTCCATGATGCAACGGACACCCTCGGCCAGCCGATCCACCATCATCCTCACCAGCGGTATCATCAGCGCGGTCCTTTCCGCAGCGCTCTTCTGCCTGGCCTACCTGGTTCTCTGACCGTTCCGCCGCGCTTGGCTACCTTGCGCGCGTGCGGCTCCTTCTTCTACAGATGGCTGGCCTTTTGGCTGGCCTTTCCTGTGCGCAGGAGCATCGTTCGTTGCTCTGGGCGGTGAATGCCCCCGGCGATACCTGCACCTCCTACCTCTTCGGTACCCTTCACAGCCGGGATGCGCGAGCCTTCCGCTTCGCCGATAGTGTACTGATCGCCTTCGACCATTGCGATGTGCTGGCCGGTGAACTGGAGGTGGACGAGACCAAGAAGATGGACCCGAGCGTGATGAACGCCATGTTCCTGCCAGATGGCCGCTCCTTGGACAGGCTCTACTCGAAGAAGGATTACAAGCGCGTGATCGCCGTGTTGAAGGACCGCCTGGGTCCACTGGCTCCGTTGTGCACGCGCGTCAGGCCCTTCTATACCATCGCCATGCTTTCCGAAATGGAACTGGGTAACGATAGCGCCGAGGTGCTCGATGCATGGTTGCAATCGCGCGCGCAACGCATGAAGAAGCGCGTGATGGGGCTGGAAACCGTGGCCGAACAATTGGAAGCGGTGCAACGCATTCCGCTGCGCGATCAAGCCAAACTGTTGATGCAGGTGGTGGACAAACCCGCGAACGAGGCCGGTTCCTCGGAAGCGCTCACGTGCTACACCACCGGTGATCTCGACTGCCTCATGGGCCAGTTGGAGCGAGATGGCTTGCCCGAGCATGCGGACAAGGCCCTGCTCGCTTCCCGCAACGTGCGCATGGCCGATCGGCTCGCGAAGAACATGGGAGGGAAGCACCGTGTGTTCGCCGCGGTGGGCGCCGCGCACCTGCCGGGCAAGAGCGGTCTCATCCAACTGTTGCGTGCGAAGGGCTTCACCGTACGGCCCGTGATCTCCGACGGGCCCGAAGGCAGCCGGTAACGGGCTATTCGTGCGCGACACCCATCCGTGTGGTGATGGCGCGGTGGTCGCTCAGTTCTTCCGGTAGCGTGCGGAAGTCCCAGGCGCGCAAGGCGTCACCGTGCAACACGTGATCGATGCGGAAGCTCGGGAACGCGCCGATGTACGTATGGCCTACGCCACTGCCGCTCTCCTCGAACGCATCCTCCAGTCCGGATCCACGCAGCGTCTGGTAGCTGTAGCTCATCGGCGTATCGTTCAGGTCGCCACACCAGATCACCGGGTGCGGGCTCGTGCGCATGTGCTTCGTGATGCGTTCCACCTCAGTGGCCCTTCGGATGAAGGCGTTCTTCAACCGGTCCATGATGCGCGTGCCCGCCGTGCTGATCGAATCAGTGCCTTCGCCCTTCACCACCTCTTTCATGAAGCGGTAGTCCAGGTCCCCGAAGCGGATACTTGCCAGGTGCGCATTGTACACGCGCACGGTGTCATTGCCGATCACGATGTCCGTCCACAGGCACAGGTTGTTCAGGTCATCGGGGAATTGGATGGTGCCCTTGTTCACGATGGGGAAGGTGCTGTAGGTGGCGATGCCGAAATCATGACCGCGGCGCGTGTGCGCTGTGTACGCATCCGCGCACTGCGTGAAGCGGTAGTCCTTCAACAGCACCTGACGGATGGGGTGCTTGCTCTTGCGCTCGTTCAGGAACTCCTGCATGCAGAGGATGTCCGCATCCTCCAGGCGCAACGTGCGCAGGATCTCCTCGCGCGTGTGGTCCGAGTGCGACCAGTCGTACAGGTCGAAGAGCCGCACGTTCCAGCTCATCACCTTGAAGGGCTTGGCCACCTCGTCCGGCGCGTCCTTGTCGCCGAGCAGTTGCACGTATTCACCCACGTGGCCCCAACCCAGCACGATGGCGATGAGCGAAGGCCATAGTCGCTTTCGGCGGAACAGGAACCACCAGACGATGCACAGCAGGTTGGCCACCAACAGGAACGGGTAGGCCATGCCGAAGAACGCCAACGGCCAGAACGTGGCCGGGCTCACGTGCGCGCTCAAGTACGACAGCAATAGACCGATCACCGCCAGCCCGTTGAGCCACCAGATGGGCGTGTGCCATCGGCTGGGCCGCTTGGGCTTGGCTTTCTTCTCCTCCGGTGTGGCTACGCTCATTCCTTGCTCGCCTTGAAAAGGAATTCGCGTTCCTCCTTGCTCAGGCTGTCATAACCCGAGCGGGAGATCTTGTCCAGGATGGCGTCCACACGCTGCTGCTTGGCGTTGCGTGCCGCGTTGTAATCCTCTTCCACCACCACCTTCCGCCGTTGCGGGCGCTTCTCCACGCGCAAGCGCGACCGCTTCTTGAAGGTGAACCACGAAGCGATCACCGCCAGCCCGTTCGCGAACCGCAGGCTCAGGTCGCTGCCGCTCTGCAACGCGCGCGCAGCGAAGAATCCGTACAGCGCGCCGCCGAGGTGCGCGAGGTGGCCACCCGTGTTGTCGCCTTGCTTGATGGCGATGAGATCCAGCACCAGGATCACCAAGGCCACCCACTTCAACTTCACTTGACCGGCGAACATCAAGCCCACCTCCATTTCAGGCTGGTAGGTGGCGATGCCGATGAACACGCTCATCACCGCAGCGCTGGCACCGAGTATCGGCATGCCTGCGCCGGGATTGATGTCAGGCGACAACAACCCACCGAGGAAGTACACGACGAAGCCCGCCAGTCCGCCCAGCAGGTAGTTGCCCACCAGCCTCCGTTCGCCCAGCAGGCCTTGGAACAACTGCCCACTGAACCAGAACATGAGCATGTTCCAGAGGATGTGCATCACCTGCTGGTGCGTGAACATGTAGGTGATCACCGTCCACGGGTGACGCAACAGCACGGCGGGTATGTCGCTGCCCATGAGCTGCAGCAGTACCTGCTCTTCCAGCCATGGGCGGTGAGTGAAGCGGCCGATCAGACCGATGATCTGCACCGCGAGGAACACGCCGAGGTTGATGAAGAGCAAGCGCTTCACCGCGCCTCCGGTGCGCCATTGCAGCCGTATCTCGTCACGTATCGTCATCGTTCGCCGCGTGCTCACAAGAAGGTGGTGCGCTTCCAATGACGCACCAGGAAGAAGCCAAAGATCATACCGCCCAGGTGCGCGTAATGCGCCACCGAGTCTCCGGCGGCGCCGCGCATACCGTAGAAGAACTCGAGCAGACCATACAGCACCACGAAGTACTTCGCCTTGATCGGGATGAACAGCTGCAGGTAGATGATCTCGTTCGGGAACATCATTCCGAAAGCCAGCAACACGCCGAACACCGCACCGCTCGCACCGATCATCGGTATCATCAGGTCGCGGATGCTGTTCACCAGTTCGCCTTCATCGGCACCGGTGCGTTCCATGAGCGCGCCCAGCTCAGCGTTCACCCGTGCCTCGTCCAACGGCAGGTGGGCCATGCCGCGTATGTCGTCCACGGAAACACCGGCCGAGAGCAAGGGTTCCATGTGCTGGTGGAATTCCCACGCGTTCACGCCGAGCTGCATGGTGGCCGCGCCCAATCCGGTGAGAAGGTAGTAGGTGAGGAAGCGCTTCGCTCCCCATAGTCGCTCCAAGGCCGACCCGAACATGAACAGGCCGAACATGTTCCCGAAGATGTGGCCAAGGTCCGCGTGCATGAAGAGGTGGGTGACCACCTGCCACGGCTTGAAGTTCGGCGACTGCAAGGCGAAGAGACCCAGGTGCTCGTCAAGGTCCACGTTCTGCATCACGGTCTTCAGCAGGAAGACCAGCACGTTGATGATGATGAGGTTCATCACCACCGGTGACGTGCCCATCTGAAAACCCGATCCGTATGCGCGCATCAGCGTTCGAAACGTTTGTCCAGTTCATCCAACGACCAGGTGACCACCACAGGGCGGCCGCCCGGCGTACGGTACGGCATCTCGCAGGCGAAGAGCCGGTCGATCAGGTCGTGCATCTCTTCAACGGTGAGCGCCTTGCCCGGCCGCTGCCACGTGCTGCGCGCCATGGCGCGGGCCACCGCAGCGTGCCGCTCGTTGCGCAGGTCGGCGCGTTCGTTCTTCACCTGTTCCAGCACCCGCTCCAGCAGGTGCGCTGGTTCCTCATCACCGCTCTCGGCGGGTAATCCGCTCACGGCGATGCTACGACCGCTCAAGGGTTCCAGGCGGAAGCCCAACGCTTCCAGGTCCGGGAGGATGTCCAGGAGCAGGGCGTGGTCCGCCGCGCTCGGTTCCACCGTTACCGGGAAAAGCTGCGTCTGGCTCGCACCATCGTGCTGTTCCAAGGCGCGCAAGGAGCGTTCGTACACGATGCGTTCCATGGCGCGCTGGCGGTCGATCACCACGAAACCGGAACGCAGTTGGGAGAGGATGTAGCGCCCATGCAGTTCGAAGACGGGCCGCGCGCCCGTTTCCTCTTCGCGCATGGGCAGCACTTGCTGCGCTTGTTCTTCGGTCGGTGTGGCGGGCTGCTTCAGGTCGAAAAGTTGCTGCCAGCCAGCGGGTGAGGGGCGACCCAGGTCCTGCGGCCGCCACGTATCGCGCGGCGCGGGAGCGATGGGTGCCACCGGGTTCACGTTGGGCACGCCTGCGCTCATCAGCAGGGCCGGTTCCGGCTCGAAGTCGAGACTGGGGGTGATGTTGTGGCGGCCCAACGCGCGACGCACCGCCGCATGCACGATGGCGTATACCGTGCGGTCATCGCGGAACTTGATCTCCGTCTTGGTGGGGTGGATGTTGATGTCGATCCACGCCGGGTCGATGCGCAGGAAGAGGAACCAGCTGGGGTAGTTGTCCCGCGCCAGCAGCTCATCATAGGCGCTGCGCACCGCATGCTCCAGGTAGTTGCTGCGGATGAAGCGGTGGTTCACGAAGAAGTACTGCTCCCCGCGCGACCGCTTGGCGAACTCGGGCTTGCTCACGAAGCCCTGCACCTGCACGAAGTCCGTGCCTTCTTCCACCGGCACCAGGCGCTCGTCATACTTGCGGCCGAACACGTGCACGATGCGCTGTCGCTCGTTGCCCGTGGGCAGTTGATGCACTTCCTGTTCGTTGTGGTGCAGTTCGAAGGCGATGTCCGGATGCGCCAGGGCCACGCGCTGGAACTCATCGATCACGTGCTTGAACTCCACCTGGTCGCTCTTCAGGAACTGGCGGCGTGCGGGCACATTGAAGAAGAGGCTGCGCACGCTGATGCTCGTTCCCCCGGCGCAGGCCACCGGCTCCTGGGTCTTGATGCGGCTGCCTTCGATGAGGATGCGTGTTCCCGTTTCGTCCTCGGGCCGGCGGGTCTTCAGCTCTACTTGTGCCACGGCGGCGATGCTCGCCAGTGCTTCACCGCGGAAGCCCTTGGTGCGCACCACGCTCAGGTCATCGGCCGAGCGGATCTTGCTGGTGGCGTGGCGCTCGAAGCTCAGCCGAGCGTCCGTCGACGTCATGCCCTGGCCGTCGTCGATCACCTGCACCAGGGTGCGGCCCGCGTCCTTCACCACCAGGGTGATGCGCGTGGCCCCCGCATCCACGCTGTTCTCCAGCAGTTCCTTCACCACGCTGGCCGGCCGCTGCACCACCTCGCCCGCGGCGATCTGGTTGGCCACGTGGTCGGGCAGCAGGCGGATGAGGTCGGCCATGGCGGGGCGCAAAGATGCGGCGCGAAAGATGGGGAGGAGGGGGGCTTTGTTTCTCCGCACGGTGGCACTTCGATGCGGGGCTTTCAGGGCTTGGGCCGTGAGCGTAACGGGAAGAACGTATCCTGACGGCGAGCTACATTCGTGAACGACCATTGGTCAAGGAGGTGATCGAAGGCCGAATAGGATGTATGGAGCAGCGCAGACCCATCACATCACGTGGTCGTCGAACCCGCATGCGGCGGGCCGGAGGCCCTATCAGCAATACTCACTCGGCGCCCACAGCCCTGCGCACAGGCAGCCGAGCGTGAGCGGGGGGGTAAAAAATCCATGAGCATGCGATTCATCTGCATCACTTGGTTCTCCCTTTTCAGTTTAATGATAACTGCTTGCAGCTGTATTGGTTCGACGTCCGTGAAGAAAGAGATTAGGAGAGCCGATGCAGTATTTGTAGGAGAAGTAATCAGTAAGGACACACTCACCGAGCATTATCACCTGGAAGGTGTTGGAACCTCTGTTGAACGAACCCTATATAGATATCGCATCAAAGTTACAGCCACATATAAAGGTCAGAAGGTTGATACCTTGTCAGTGACGACGGGAGTCGGACACGGTGATTGTGGATTTGGCTTTGAAATTGGAAAGAACTATGTCATTTATGCCGAGTTCCGGACGGCTTTGTTCAATGGCAGTATGAAACTACCACCTTTCCTCTATACAAACATTTGCTGGAGGACAAGGGTTAGCGATAGTGATGAAATTCGGCAGATTGAGGTCTTCCGTAAGCCCAAGAAGTAAACCCCAACCCGCGCTCGGGTGGCGCGCATTTCCGCCATTCGGCCCCTGACTCGCGCGAGTCTTCCACCGCAACTCTGGTCCGCGTGATAGGCGTGTGCGGGCGTTGAGGGAGGGCCGACCGTCCACTCGGACCATTGGAAATTGTAGCTGGAAGGACCCGTAGGCAAGGGAGAGGAAGTCTCCGCACACCGCTCTACTTTCGTTCCATGGCACGAGACGCCCTTCACTCCAGCGCATTCCCACGCTCTTGGAAGTCTCGCGACAGAGTGGGGGTAGAGAGCGATAAGGCTATACAATACGATCACAAGTCTCCAGAATGATAAATAAAATCATCATCGGGCTAATCATATTGATTGTTCTGATTGTATTCGGAGCTCGAATCTATGTAAGGTATATTTATGTTCTTCCATACACGGGTCATTATGAAGATGGCTCGGTGAAGTACCACGGCTTCTATAAAGGCTCGACGATGGTTGGAGACTGGGAATGGTATAACTTCAGAGGACAGCTAACGCGCAAGTACCAACTTGATAACTGGGGCAATCTAGACGGCCCTGTTGTGCTGTACTATGACGGCGGAGAAGTCCGAGTTAAGGGACAATATTGTAAGGGTAATGCATGTGGCTACTGGACTTGGTATTCCAAGCAGGGTGCGATTGTCAATCGTCGGTCCTGGTGATGTTCCGTCGAACCTCTGACCTGGCGCGAGTCTTCCTTGGAACTTGGTTCGCGTGTTAGGCGTGTATGGGTGTTGAGGCAGGGCAGGCCGTCCACTCGGACCATTGCAGGCACACGGCCCATCGCACTGGCAACCTGAGTACAGGGACCTTCATTGACGAAGAGCACTGCCCAAAGCGCGCGGTCGGTCTGGGATGAATGGTTGGAAAAAGTCGATCGGAACGACGTTCAAGTCGTTCGACTTTGACTTCGAGTTGATCAACTAAGCTTTCAAGTCGATCGGAAAAACTTTCATGTCGTTCGTCTTTGTCTTCAAGTTGATCAACTCAACTTTCAAGTCGCTCGGAAAAACTTCCAAGCCGTTCGTCTTTGTCTTCAAGTTGATCAACTCGACTTTCAAGTCGTTGGGAAAAACACCGGAAAAGCGCCTGCCCGGAGTATGGGGATCGCGCGTGCCGAGCGGCCGCAGGTCAAAAAGCCTTCGGCTCGTCTTCCGGCTTGGTCGCACCCTGTTCTTGACCGTGGCGCTGAGCACCCGTGTTCACACGCGGAACCCGATCACCAGCACATCGTCCAGCGCGGGCTGCTCCTGCTGCCAGTGCTCCAGTGCGTTCAAGAGCCTGCGCTCCTGCTCGCGGCACGGTTCGTTGGCGATGCTGCGGAACAGTTCCTTCAGGCGGGAGCGCCCGAACTTCCGGTTGCTCTTGCTGCCGAACTGGTCCTGGAAACCATCCGAGCAGAGGAAGTACATGTCGCCTGCGTGCAAGGGAACGGTGTACTCCGTGAACGCACCTACCGCTACGACGTGCGGCCCGATCGGCATGCGGTCGCCCGGATGCTCCACCAGGCTGCCTTGGTGCACGCGGTAAAGCGGGTTGTAGGCCCCGGCGTAGCGCAGTTCGCGCGCTTCGTGGTCGATCACGCACAGGGCGATGTCCATGCCGTCGTTCGGCCCCTCACCGCGCTGCTGGCCCAAGGCAGCGATGATGCCTTCGCGCAACCGATCGAGGATCTTGGCGGGGTGGAGCGTGGTGCCTTCGTTCACGATGCTGCGCAACAAGGTGCTGCCCAGGATGCTCATCAGCGCGCCGGGGACACCATGGCCGGTGCAATCCGCCGCGGCGATCACGGTGCAATGGCCCACCTGTGCGCACCAATGGAAGTCGCCGCTCACGATGTCCTTCGGGCGGTGCAGGATGAAGTGGTCCTTCACGCGGCCATCCAGCACATGATGGTCGGGCATCACCGCCTGCTGGATGCGCTGGCTGTAGCGGATGCTGGCCGTGAGGTCGCGGTGCGCGGCTTCGATCACCGCGCGCTGCTCGCGGGCTTCATCGGTGCGCGCCTGCAATTGCTCCCGCAGGATCACTTCCTTCCTTGTCTGCCGGTAGCGCGTGTGGCCCAAGAGCGTGGCGATGATGATCACCGCTGTGAGCAAGGTGCCACCGTTCACCATCACCTCCGAAGGCGACAATTGTGCGCTGTGGCCCAGGAACCAGGCATTGGAAAGGAGGGTGACCGCAGCGATGATCAACGACCAGCGCAAGGGCCACAACAGGATCATGGAGGCGCCCACGAAGAGCACGGCATAGGCCAGTGCATGCACACGGAAAACGTCCACCGGCAGTTGCGCCCATTGGAAGGCGTTCTCCACGCTGATGAGCACGTAGGGCACGAACACGAAGGCATGCGGCCCCCATGGCCAGTGCTTGCGGCCCAGCAGCAGCAGGATAATGATGCCGCTTACCACAGCACGCACCACGGCGAAGCGCAGGGCCAGCTCCGGCACCACGGCCACATCGTTCAGGATGAAGCACACATTGAGAACACCCGCCACCCAACTGCCGGTGACGTGGTAGCGCCAGGCGACGCGTTCCAGTTCAATGTTCCACGCTGCCGGGGCAGCAGGCCGCGCAGTGAGCGTGCGCCAACGGGCCAGGGCGGTGGGGAAGGAAAGGGCCTGTGCGGGCATGCGCGTGTGTACGCAGGGCAGCCCTTCGGGTTCGTGCAGTGGTGCCCCCTGCACCGTGGTCGGTCAGGTGCGGAAGAAGAAGGCTTGCACCAGCACATAGACCACCCCCGCTACCACGGCGAGACCGAGCACGGCCCAGAGCAGGTGCTTGTACTCCAGTGGCTCCTTTTCAGGGCGTTGAGCGGACATACGAGCGGTTTTCACCACCAAGGTAAGGCCGTGGTGAGCCGCAGACCGTTCGGTGCTTCAACAATGCAAGTGCTACCGCACCACCACCAGCCGTGCCCTGCGGTCCACGCCATCGGTGCAGGCCAGTTCCACTACATAGGTGCCTGCGGCCAGTTCGCTGCCTTCGATGAGCAGTTCGCCCGCGGCGTTGGTGGTGAGCGAACGTTGCAGCGCGAAGCGGCCATCCGTTCCAGTGAGCGTGAGCACGCCGGGCCGATTGCGCGGCAGACCTTGAAGGCGGATGGTCTCGCTGCGGGCCGGATTGGGGCAGAGGCGCAGCGGTGTCGTGGCCAGTTCGTTCACGTTCAATGCGCTGAAGGAGGTCTGCGAATAAAGCGTGAGGTCCTCCGTATCCATGTTGTACTTCCCGAGCGGGTTGATCAGGTCGTTGTCCGCGAAGAAGAGGTACTCGGTCACATCACCACCGCCGCAGTTGTTCGTCCGTTCGATGAGTACCACGTTGTTCGTTGTGCCGAAGGGTGTGATCAGGTCACCTTTCGCCAAGGGGTTGTTCAGGCCGGTGCAGGGCACGCCGTCGAGGGAGAACTCGTCCGTGTAAGTGCCGCCCACATAACTCGGGAACGCGTACATGCTCCACGGTTCCTCGTACACGCTGACGCCGCCTTCAAAGGAACCGGTACCCACGATATCCAGGCCGGAGGCGCTGAGCGCACCGTACACGTAGGAAGTATCCTGCCCGAACGGCTCGTAGGTGTACGCGCAATCCGTCGCGTTGCCGAAGAAGGTCCAATAGAGCGTGCCTTCCGCTGGAACGAAGGCACGGTGCAGGGTGCTCGGTGGGTCGAAGATGTCCGTGCTGAAGTCGAAAGGGGCGGTGAGCGGGAACTCGGACGAGGACACCGAGCCGACGCGCGCACTGAAGGTGTACACACCGTAAGCCGGTATCGCCGAAGGGTACTGGTAGGCGATCTGCGCCGTGGTGCTCAGTGCAAGGACGAAGGAGAGAAGGACGGGTAGTGTTCGCTTCATGTGCGGTGTGTTGCGTGGTGGACAGCGCCTCAGCGGTTGATGACGAGGGGCATGCGCAGTGCGTCACCGCCGGTGGTCAACCGCATGGTGTAGGCACCGTTCGGCAGGTTCGTAGCCTCCAATACGATGGAGCCATCGCCGGTGGTGATGAGCTGTTGGCGCTGCACGGTCCTTCCGTCCGCAGCGACAAGTTCCACCTGCACGCGCACGTTGGCCGTGAGGCCGGTCGCACGAACAGTGGATCCCGCGGTCGGGTTGGGGAAGAGGCGTACCGTCGTGGCGTGTTGTTCTTCGACATCAACGGCGGAAAAGCCCGTTGGGATGTTCAGTGTGATCTGTTGGGTGGCCGTGTTGTATTCCGCCAGGATGTTGATCACATCGTTCTGCGCATACCATTGGTACAGCGTGCTCGAGTTACCGCCGCAGTTGAACTGGCGCTGCACGAGTACCACATCCGTGAAGTTGCCGAAGTTGGTCTGCAGGTCGCCCACGGAAACGGGCGTGTAGGTGCCCACGCAACTCACGCCGTTCTCGAAGGCATCCTGATAATCGGTGGCGAAGTAGCTGGGGAAGACCCACGCCGTGTACGCATCCGCATAGGGTGCAGCGCCCGTGCCGCTGGTGGCGGTGCCCAAGGCGATCACCGCACCGCTGCCGATGAACGCATATTCGTACTCGGTGGCATCCGGAACATCCGCGATGGTGAAGCGGCAGTGCGTGGCCGAGTTGAACGAATCAGCGAAGGGATAGCCGGTCTTCAACATGAAGCCGCGCGTGCTGCTGTGCGGCGCATCGAAGGTGACACTGCCCAGGTTGTAGGGCGGGTTCGTGCTGAAGTTCGCCAACGGCAATGAACCGTTGCGCACATCGAAGGTGTACATACCGAGCGGCGGGATCGCATCCGGGTAGGTGAGGGCCTCCTGGCCGGAACTCCTGCCGGTGATCGATGCGAAGAGAAGTGCGAGGAACGCGTAGCGAACGATCATGCGTGGTGGTTTGGTCAGGTAAAGGTGCTCACCACCGTTGATCTTTCCAACCCGCCGAAAAGGGAACGACCCCACCGGGAAGGCAGGGTCGTCGGATCGATAGCGGTAAGGGATCAGGCCTTCTTCTTGCCGCGCGCGCGCTTGGTCTTCGCTGCGGTGCCTTCCGCTTTGCGCTTGTTCAATTTCAACGTGGCCTTGCGCTTGGCCTTCAATCGTGCGCCGCTGTCCTGTGGCATGGTGTGTTGGTTGTGCGGGCGAAAATAGACGTGTGCGCTCCGGCGTGGCATCGGCACCGCGCAAGCTGTTCCGATCGCCGTGTTCAAAACTGGCCCGTGCGTTGCCGGAAGCCCCCATACACCGCCGGTAGTTTCGCGCGTTGCTCTCTGCGAAGCCCTTCAGCCATCGATGATCCGTAGCGTACGATGAAGCGTGCCCTCCTTCTCCTGCTCGCCAGCTGCTCCCTGCTGGCCACCTTCAGCGGCCGGCCTTCCAGGCCCATCGACCAGCGCGTGTTGCCCGCCTTCCTGGGAACCTCCGCACCCTGGGCGGACAGTGTGATGGCTTCGCTCGACCTGGATCAGCGCATCGCGCAGTTGATGATGGTGGCCGCCTACAGCAACAAAGGCCGCGATCACGTGCGGCAGATGGAGGACCTGATCAAGCAGCGCGATATCGGCGGCCTGATCTTCTTCCAAGGCGGTCCCGCGCGCCAGGCAGCGCTGACCAACCACTACCAGAGCATCGCGCGCACGCCGCTCCTGATCGGTATGGATCTCGAATGGGGGTTGGCGATGCGCTTGGACAGCACCATGCGCTTCCCGAAGCAGATGACGCTCGGCGCGTTGCAGGACGACAAGCGCATCGAGGCCATGGGCGCTGAGATCGCGCGGCAGATGAAGCGCCTCGGTGTGCAGGTGAGCTTCAGTCCGGTGGCGGATGTGAACAACAATCCCGCGAACCCGGTGATCAACGACCGCAGCTTCGGGGAGGACCGCGAGCTCGTGGCGCGCAAGTCCATCGCGTACATGAAGGGCCTGCAGAACGGCGGTGTGATCGCGACGGCGAAGCACTTCCCCGGTCACGGCGATACGGATGTGGACAGCCACCTCGGCCTGCCGCTCATCGCGCAAACGCGCGCACGTCTCGATTCGCTCGAGCTCTATCCCTTCGAGCGCATGGTGGCGGAAGGTTTGAGCGCGATGATGGTGGGACACCTGGAAGTGCCTGCGCTCGACACCACGCGCGGTCTGCCGAGCACGCTCAGTAAACCCATCGTGAGCGACCTGTTGGAGAAGGAGCTCGGCTTCAAGGGGCTCATCTTCACTGATGCGCTGAACATGAAGGGCGTGGCGAAGGCCGACAAGCCCGGTGAGATCGAACTGCGCGCATTGCTCGCCGGTTGTGATGTGCTGCTCTTCCCGCAAGATCCCGTGAAGGCGATCGATCGCATCCACCAGGCCGTGGATAGCGGGCTGGTGCCGCGAGAGATGATCGATCACAAGTGCCTGAAGCTCCTCCGCGCGAAAGAGTGGGCTGGCCTTTCACGACTTGCTCCGGTGAATGTGGAGAACATCGCCGATGAACTGAACACGGGCGATGCACGCTGGTTGAAACGCTCGCTCTACAAGGATGCGCTCACCTTGCTCCGCACCGATGGCACGATCCCCGTGCAACATCCCGGTGATCTGCGCATCGCCTCCTTGGTCATCGGTGACAGTATGCATTGCGCGTTCCAGCGCCATCTTCAGCGGTATGCGCGTGTGGACGAGTTCAGTGCACCGAAAGTGATGAAGCGCGACAGCGCCAACGCGTTGCTCGCACGCTTGAAGGACTATGACCTCGTGATCGCTTCGGTGCACGGTACGAGCTTCAAGGCGGAAAAGGAGTTCGGCATTCCGCAGATCACGTTGGACTTTCTGCGCCGTGTCGGTGATCAGCTGAAGCTCGCTTTCGTTCTGTTCACAAATCCGTATCGCCTCACGCAAGCCTACGGTGCGCAGCGCTGGAGCGGCGTGCTCTGTACCTACGAGGAGAACGACGACACGCAGGACCTGGCAGCGCAGGTCTTGTTCGGCGCGATCCCCACCAACGGGCGCGTTCCGGTCACCGCATCCGCGTTCTTTCCCATCGGTGCGGGCGAGCGACCCAAGCTGAACGAGCATCCGCCGCTGAGCTTCACGCTTCCCGAGGAGGACGGTGTGCTCACCGCCAGCCTTGGTGCCATTGACGGCATCGTGGCGGACGGCATCGCGAAGCGCGCCTTCCCAGGCTGCCAGGTGCTGGTGGCGCGCGGCAACGAGGTGTTGTGGAACAAGGCGTATGGCAAACCGACCTACGGCGCTGATCGCAAGCTCCGGACCGACGACGTGTACGATCTGGCCAGCGTGACGAAGGTGGCCGCCACCACGCTCGCCGTGATGAAGTTGTATGATGAGGGCCGCCTCGACCTCGATGCCACATTGGGTACTTACCTGAAGGACCTCGATCCGAAGTATCCCGTGCACGCCCGGCTCCTGCTGCGTGACATCCTTACGCACCAAGCGGGTCTTGTTCCGTTCGTGCCCTATTACACCCGCATGGTGCGCGAAGGCCGCCTGCGGAACGACGTGTTCGCTGATAGTGCCAGTGCCGCGTACAGCGTGCGCGTGGCCGACCACCTGTACATGAAGCCCGCGTTCCGCGACAGCCTGTGGAAAGCGATGCTGGATGCACCCGTGAAGCCCCGTGGCGAGTACGTGTACAGCGATCTTGATTTCCACCTCATGCAACGCGTGGTGGAGCAGGTGACCGGTCAACGCCTGGACGAGTACGTAGAGCGCACCTTCTACCGTCCGATGTCGCTTTCCACCATGGGATACCTGCCCTGGCGCCGGCTTCCAGCGGAGCGTCTCATGCCCACGGAGGATGATCGCGTGTTCCGTATGCGGCAGTTGCGAGGGGATGTACACGATCAAGGTGCGGCGATGATGGGTGGTGTTGCGGGACATGCAGGGCTCTTCGGTGATGCGCAGGACCTCGCCGCTGTGATGCGCATGCTGTTGAACGGTGGTGAGTACAATGGAACCCGTTACCTCAGCGACACTACCATCGCACGCTTCACCACCTGCCAGTTCTGCAAGCCGAACAACGCCGCTGCCAAGGACAAGGAGAACCGCCGCGGATTGGGATGGGACAAACCACAACCCGCCGGAAAGCCCGGTCCCGCCTGCGAATGCGTGAGTCTCATGAGCTTCGGGCACACCGGCTTCACCGGCACGCAAGTCTGGGCCGATCCCGCGGACAGCACCATTTACGTGTTCCTCAGCAACCGCGTGTTCCCGGATGCGAACAACAAGAAGCTCGGCGAACTGAACATCCGCACGCGCATACAGGAAGTGGTGCACGACGCGGTGGCGACACGCAGAAAGTGATGCATCGGATCCGGTACGCCGGAGCCGGTATGCGCTGAGGCATCCTGGCGCTGAGCTTCCCGTCTACTTTCGCCAAGCATGCTTTTCAATTCGATCGCCTTCGGGATCTTCCTGCCGTTGGTGTTCGCGTTGTACTGGTCGCTGCGATCGCAGTTGCGTGCACAGAACGCCATCCTGATCACGGCGGGTTGTGTGTTCTATGGGTGGTGGGACTGGCGTTTCCTGCTCCTGTTGCTGGCCACGAGCGGCACCGATTTCCTGGTCGCCTTGGGAATGGGGCGCACGAACAGCGCTTCGGCGCGGAAGGCACTGCTCGGCATCAGCCTGGTCGGCAACCTCGGTACGCTGGCCGTTTTCAAGTACTACGACTTCTTCGCCGATTCCTTCGCCGTGCTGTTGCATCGGTTAGGCTTCCATGTGGAACCCATGCTGCTGCATGTGGTGCTTCCTGTGGGCATCAGCTTCTATACGTTCCAAGCGCTCAGCTACACCATCGATGTGTACCGCGGTCGCATCGAGCCGGTGAAGGATGTGCTGGCTTTCCTCGCTTTCATCAGCTTCTTCCCGCAGTTGTGCGCAGGACCCATCGAGCGCGCCAGCCACATGCTGCCGCAGTTCATGCGACCGCGTGTCTTCGATGCCGCTGCGGCAAGCGATGGCATGCGGCAGATGCTCTGGGGTTTCTTCAAGAAAGTGGTGATCGCTGACAACTGCGCTCCATTGGTGACCGAAGCGTTCGCGCAGGCGCAGGACCAGCATCCATTGAACCTCTGTTACGCTGCGCTGCTCTTCACCTTCCAGATCTATTGCGACTTCGGTGGGTATAGTGACATCGCCATCGGTTGTGCGCGGCTGTTCGGTTTCGACCTCATGCGGAACTTCGCTTTCCCGTACTTCTCGCGTGACATCGCTGAGTTCTGGCGTCGCTGGCACATGAGCCTCACCAGCTGGTTCAGGGACTACGTGTACATCCCGTTGGGTGGAAGTCGTGGCGGCCGATGGATCACCGTGCGCAACACCTTCATCGTTTTCCTGGTGAGCGGCCTTTGGCACGGTGCGAACTGGACCTTCATCGTGTGGGGTGGCATCCACGCCCTCCTTTTCGTGCCGTTGCTGCTGCGCGGCGTGAACCGCACGCACTTGGGTCCGATCGCAAAAGGGCGCTGCCTACCGAGCGCGAAGGAGGTGCTGCACATGGTGCTCACGTTCGCCCTGGTGGTGCTTGCCTGGGTGTTCTTCCGAGCGGCTTCGGTTCAGGACGCGATGGCGTTCCTGAGCAGAATGATCATCGGACCGTGGAGCGCTCCATGGCTGTTGAAGGACATCTGGTTGGTAGGCGTGATCGGTGTTCTACTTCTGGCCGAATGGATCCAGCGCACACGGCAGCATGCGTTGGAAGTAGGGCATCTTCCACCGTGGATGCGGCGTTCGGCCTATGTGCTGGTCTTCCTCTGCATTTTCTTCCTCGGTCGTTTCGAGCACACCGAATTCATCTATTTCCAGTTCTGAACGATGCGTGTCTTCCTCGTCAAGGTCATGGTAGCGGCGGTGCTCGCTCTGGCGCTGCACGCGTGGGCAGGCACCTTGGCTGATGGCAGGACCGACGGGAACTACCTCCGCTTGACCAGTGCCCGTCAACGTTCGCTCATCATCGGCGGTTCACGCGCTGCGCGTGGCCTGCATCCGGATGTGATCGATCGGGAGCTCGGTGAAGGCTTCGTGGAAGGACCGATGTACAACTATTCGTTCGACATCGGCATATCGCCATTCGGTCCGGCCTACCTGCATGCCATTGAGCAGAAGTTGGATCCTGGTACGCGCAATGGGCTTTTCCTGATCGAAGTGGATACTTGGATGCTGGTGGGACCGAAGAACACTCCGAACATCGTCGACAGTTTTCCCGAGAACGAACGCGCATTGGGCGTGCAGCACACCTTCAACATGTACCCGAACTATGAGTACCTCTTACGTCATCGGCAACGCGGTTGGGGGGCACTGCTCCGGAAGAACAAGGTGTGGGCGGAACTGCGGGAAGATGGCCGCTTGGCCGTACTGCCCGATGGAAGCGATGGGGAAGAAGTGAAGCGACAATTGATCGCCGAATACCGTGATCATCGCGCGCCAGCGTCAGCGTATTCGACCGCACGTGAAGCATACCTGGAGCGCATCGTGGCCTTGTTGCGCAAGCATGGCCGGGTCGTGCTGGTGCGTCTTCCCGTCGCACCGGAACTCGGTGTGTACGAGGATCGGTTGGCACCGCACCTCAATGAGCGGATGGACGCTCTGGCCATGCGCTACGGTGCGACATATCTGGACCTCCAGTACCTGTTGGACAGCGTGCGATTCGATGACGGCAGCCACCTCTTCGACACGTCAGGCGCCACGGTCAGTCGTCGCATCGCGCAAATGGTGCGGTCGGAGAAGCGCTGAGGGAAAGACATCGGTAGTTGCATTTCTCATCGGCGCTCGCCTCCTTGCGCGACCTATCGATCCACATGGAACGTGCCTACTTCCTCTACGCGAACGGTCAGCAGACCGGCCCGTTCACACTGGCCCAAGTGCGTGAGCAACGGATCACCCGCGCCACCATGGTCTGGTATGAAGGACTGAGCGGCTGGGTGGGAGCGGAGCAGGTGGAGGAACTGAAGGACCTGTTGGGTTCATCGGCTGCACCTCCACCACCGAATGGACCAGCACCAGCTGCTGCATCGCCATCCGCAGCGAACACGGACGGAGGTGTGGTGCCGGGCTATCCTTCGAACGAGCGACTGGCCGGGCAGATCTCACGGCATCATCAGCTCATGATCGTTTTCCTGCTCAGTTGGGTCGGCTTCGCGGTCATCTTCGTGATCCTGCTGGTCTTCACCATCGCCATGCAGAGCGAGGAAGCCATCGCTGGCGTGGGGATCATCGGCGGTGCATTGCTGCTCGCCCTCATCATCCTGCAGATCGTGCATTTCTGCAAGTTCCACTACCGCTGCTGGGAAGTGGCCATCGCTCGCACCGGTGTTCGCGATACCAGCCCTGACATGGCGGTGGGCCTGCTCTTCATCCCGCTATTCAACCTGTTCTGGAATTTCCTTTCCTACCATCAGCTCACGCAACTGCTGGAACGCGCCTACAACGAACGCGGTCTTCCGCCGGTCGACGCTCCTGCGCCGGGCACCACCATGGCCATGTGCATCCTGAACATCTGCTCCATCATTCCCTTCCTGGGTGGCATCGCCGCACTCGTCGCCTTCGTGCTGTGGTTCATTGTGCTGGGTGCCCATAAGCGTGCCTGCCTTGCCTTGTTGAGCGTTCAGCGCTGAAGGCATTCGTTCCAGCGTCACGACTACATTGCCGCTTCAAGCCCACCGCATGAAGCACGTCTTTACCATGTCCTTGTTGATCGCCTCCTTCTTCGCCAGCGCGCAGAGCGAATGCGGTGACGGTCGTTACACGCAGTATGATCGTTTCGATTCCGTGGTAGTGACCGCAGCGGTGCCCTTTGGCTCGAATGCAGCGGTGGCGGGCGGTCAAGCGCAAACACTGTACATGGATGTGTACGAACCTTACGGTGACACGCTCTCGCAGCGACCGGTGGTGCTGGTGGCCTTCGGTGGTTCCTTCATCGCTGGTGCGCGAGCGGACGTGGCTGGTCTCTGCGAGATCTTCGCCCGTCTCGGTTACGTGGCCATCGCTCCCGATTATCGCGTGGGTTTCTTCTTCCCGAACGCACACACGACCCAACTGGCCGTTACCCGCGCCATGCATGATCTGCGCGGTTGTGTGCGCTACCTGAGAAAGTCGGTGGCGGAGAACGGCAACCCGTACCGCATCGATCAGGACCGCATCATCGTGGGTGGCGTGAGCGCAGGTGCCATCGGTGCCATCCATCTGCTCTATCTGGATGAATTGTCAGAGATCCCCAGCGCGCTTTATCCGGATACAGCGACGATCGGGACCATTGAAGGGAACAGTGGTTCACCCGGTTATTCGAGCCAAGCCATCGCCGGCTTCAGCATGAGCGGTGCCATCGGTGATACGAGCTGGATCCAACCCGGCGATGAACCCTTGTGCAGCTTGCACGAGCAAGGCGATGGCGTGGTGCCTTTCGGCACACAGGAAGTCAGCGTGGTCGGATTTCCCACGGGCCTCGTTGCCTCCGGTAGCGGGGATATCCATCATCGCTTGGACCATACTGGTGTCACGAACTGCTTCCGCGTTTATCCCGGCAGCAACCATGTGGGTTACCTGAACTACGACGCGGTGAATTCGGTGGACTTCGTCGTGCGCTTCCTGGCGGATATCGTCTGCGGTGAGCAACCGGACTGCGGGACCGAGTTCGTAGGAGAGGAGGAAAGTGTGATGCAGGAGGGGATCATCATTTCGCCGAACCCGACCCAAGGGATCATCCGAACCAACGCGAGTGGCCCGCTGGACTTGAACGTGCTGGACGCGACCGGAAGGAACGTTCTTCACCGCTCCTTCCGGAAAGGGGAGCAGGTGGTCATGGACCTGTCCGGGCTGCATACCGGCGTGTACGTCGTTCAATGTTCCGGTGCGGTGAGTCGGACAGTGCGTGTGGTGAAGGAGTAGGCGCGTTTTCCGTAGCGGTCCTATCCGTCTTCCCGTAACGCACTGGTCGTCGTCCTATCGATCGTCATGGATGCCGGGGCAACGAGTGTGGATCTTCGGTGATCACCTGCTCTCCATGCTCATACAGACCCACTTCCGTGCGACAATGTCCGCGATGGCCGCGGCACTTGTTTCGTTCCCCGCCCTATTCGGACAGCCAGGATCGCGGGATCCGTCCTTCAACAGCGGTAGCGGCTTCGATGCCGTCAGCGAGTGGGACCGCCAGGTCAATGCCGTCGTGATCCAGCCGGATGGCCGCGTGCTGGTGGGTGGTGCGTTCAATACTTACTATGGAACCGGTCGCAACCGGATCGCCAGACTGAACGATGATGGTAGTCTTGATAGCACGTTCGATCCCGGAAGCGGATTCAACCATGCGCAACCGTTCTGGGATGTGAATGCGATCGCCCTCGATGCGAACGGTCGGGTCATCGTTGGGGGGCACTTCACCTCTTTCAATGGAGTTGTTCGGAACAGCATCGCTCGCTTGAACGCGGATGGCAGTCTGGACGAGACGTTCGGTACAGCCAACGGTTTCAATGGAAATTCCTACGTATTCGGTCTGGCCGTACAAAGCGATGGCAAAGTGCTGGTGGCCGGGGAGTTCAACGACTATGAGGGTCATCCTTGCAGGAATCTCTTGCGGTTGAACACGGACGGCTCGTTCGATCCGTCCTTCGATCCAGGAACAGGACCGAACGCTGTCGTTTACACGATGACATTGTTCAGTGGCGACACGATCGTTATCGGAGGCGGGTTCGATGCCTTCGATGGAACGGCGACCGGCTACTGTGTCCGGTTGCTACCCGACGGTGCTATCGACGCGTCGTACGACATGGGTAGCGCTGCGGATGAACGGGTCTGGTCCTTGGCGGTGCAACCGGATGGGAAGTTGCTGATCGGTGGACAGTTCACGGCTTTCAATGGAAGTGCGGTGAACCATCTGGTACGCTTGAACAACAACGGATCACCGGACGCTTCCTTCGATCCCGGCCCGGTGTACCTTGATCCGAACGATCCGCCATTCGGACTTGTGCGCACGATCGCTTGCGAGCCGGATGGAGGAATACTGATCGGAGGCAGGTTCACCAGTGTCGCTGCTGAGCAACGCGCCGGTATCGCTCGCCTTTTCAATGATGGTGCATTGGATGCGACCTTCGATCCAGGGTCAGGATTCGATGCTGGATTCCCGTTCGAAAGGGTGGTGGCACTCGCGCTCCGAACGAACGGCAGGGTGGTCGTTGGTGGGACCTTCACCACGTTCAATGGTACCACTGCGAACCGCATCGTTCAACTGTTCGGCGATTGCGTGCCGGGCACTCCATGCAATGATGGTCTCGTGACCACCGGTCCGGACGTTTTCACGGAGGATTGCGTCTGTACAGGACCTGCCATCGACTGCGAAGGAACCCCTGATGGCACTGCTTTGCCGGGCACTCCCTGCGATGATGGTTCCGCCGCCACAGGTGAGGATGTGTACCAGCCCGACTGCACATGTGCAGGCAAACTGATCGATTGCCTTGGTGTGCCCGGGGGAGCCGCCCTACCCGGAACGGCGTGTGATGATGGTGACCCGACAACCGGGAACGACGAATGGAGCAGTGATTGCGCCTGCCAAGGGCTTCTGATCGATTGCGCGGGTATTCCCGGAGGAACAGCGCTTCCTGGATCGCCTTGCAACGACGATGATGTGCTCACAGGACCTGATCAATGGAATTCGGACTGCATCTGTACAGGTCCCGCTATCGATTGCCTTGGTGTCCCGAACGGGAGCGCGCTTCCAGGTACAGCATGTGATGATGGTCTGGCAAGTACGGTGGATGATGCCTACAGCGGCTCATGCACCTGCGAAGGCGTTACCTTGTGCGAAACGAGCCAGTTGACCTCGGATCCCGATCCGGTGATGAGTTGCGGCGCTGTTGAACTGAAGTTCGATGGGACAAGCATCATCGCCGCAACCGAAGTTCCCGGAGCGAACAGATACCAGTTCCATTTCGCGAACGTTCCCGGGCAACCAGCCTATTCGCGCAACATCGCATTCGCCACGAGGACCTTCACATTGGGCCAATGGGCTACCCATCCGTTGAAGGCGGGTCGTACCTATCTCGTTACCGTGCGCTCGAGTTTCGATCATGGCACAACATGGTGTCCATTCGGACCGGTGTGCACGGTGCGGATGAGCCATTTCCCGTTCGCTGGTATGGCGCAGAGCGAAGGGTATGAGAGGATGGATGCCGTTGGCCGCAGTGGAATGGATCCGGCAAACAAAGGATCCGGTCCAACCTTGGCACCCAACCCTACCAACGGCCCTATCACGGTCCAGTTGGATGAGGCAGGTTGGTTGACCTTGTTGGACGCGACCGGCAGGACGGTGATGACTCGCTTCGCAACCGTCGGCAGCATCACTCTGGACCTGGGCGCTTTCCCCAACGGGGTGTACCTCCTGCGTTGTTCCGGCCATGAAGTGTGGCAGTTACGTGTGGTGAAGCAGTGATCGGCGGGTCTCCGCTCGATCCCGGCAATGGTCGATAGGTGTGATTTCCGATCGAAGGCTGAGCAGTACATTCGATGCATGCGACGCCACCGATCGCGCCAGTTGATCCTGGGTTCAGCGCTCGCCAGCTGCGTGCCCGGTTGGAGCCAATGTTCATGGGGCTTGCTTGCTGGTCGTGCGTGCGCAACCCTTTCCGATCTCTCGGGCAGTCGTTCCGGCTCAGGCTATCACGGTGGTGCCCTCGCGGAGAGCGCCAGCGCAGCACGCTTCACCCCACGCGGTGAGTTCCATTCCACATCACCGACATTCAATGAGGCGGGCAACGCGAGCCGATCGGACCGGTTGGAACTCCCACTGCTGCTCAACGCGCGCATCGCCGGTGATCTTGCTCCACGATCAGGGGCAGGACCGTTGTTCGCATCGCGATACCTGCACGGCTCCGAAGGTCCTACGGCCGATCATGATCCGTATGCTGAACGCACCTCGCTGATAGACACCGTGAAGGCGGCAAAAGTCTTGGAGCCGGAGGCGTATTGGGCACTCGTGAGGCAGCGGAAGGCAGCGGAGAAGGAACACCGACGCGCGCTTGCCGAGCAAAGACGGCAACGTCTCGCGGCCCACAGGGCGAAGCAGGACAGCCTTCACCCTTGGTCGATGCCCGCACACGCGGTCATCCTTTTGGGAGGCGGTGTTCTCGTGCCCACCGCCTTCACCTATCCGTTAGCTGACAACGCTGCGGACCAGGATCCTATCAATAACGTCATGCATGCCAAGACAACCCTGGGTCGATCCTTTGGTTTCGGAATGATGAGGTGGTCCGCTGGCAAAGGGACGCGCCCTCATCTCGGTCTGGGGCTTCGCTTCAGTGATAACCGCTACATCTCCGAGCCTATTGAGCACAGCACTTCAGGCGGTGGGTCGAACTGGATCTATCGGTACACGTATTCCGGCACCGCCGTGTTGGAATGCGTCTCCGTAGGAGTTCCTGTACTCCTGGGTATTCGTCCTTCAGAACGTAACCTCGTTATTTGTGGGGTCGAACTGCGCCTGAACGGAAGCGGGATCACGGAAACGGGAACGATGACCTACATCGCGACGCGCCCACCGGACCTGATGCATCCTGAGGGCATTACGCTCGCCAATGAGCAAAGTGACTACAGTGACAAGCCCTCCGTAGCCGACATCGCCTCCTTCCAAGTGGTATGGCAGCTCGGCTATCAGCGCACTTTCGCGAAGAACATGGTGACCGGCCTCCAAGTGGAGTTCAGTTCGACCCGGTTGAGCACCTCCCGTGATGAGAAAGGTAAGTTACTGGACCAAGGTGGATTCCCCGTCGGAGTGGGTCTGCAGCTGGGCTGGATGTTCCATTGACAGTCCCTCGGCGCGCGTCAGGTCGGAACCTGATGGATCGTTGAAAACTACAGCCGGGATCGTTGAAAACCCCCGTCCCGCGCGGGGTCCCTGCGCATAGGGCAGGGGTCTACTTTCGCTGCGTCCTGTTGGAACCCGCGTCAGCACGGGAGTTCTGGAAGTCAGTCCCACGCTTCGGGGCCTTCTCTGTGCCTCCGTGCCTTCGTGGTGAACAGGTCCGACCACATGAGCGCAGCCAATTATTCCGAAGAACACATCCGCTCCCTCGACTGGAAGGAGCACATCCGCCTTCGTCCCGGCATGTACATCGGCAAGCTCGGCGATGGCAGCAGCTATGACGACGGCATCTATATCCTGCTGAAGGAGGTGCTGGACAACTGCATCGACGAGTTCGTCATGGGCCACGGCAAGAAAGTGGAGGTGAGCATCACCGGCCCGCGCGTGGAAGTGCGCGACTACGGCCGTGGCGTGCCCCTGGGCAAGGTGATCGATGTGGTGAGCAAGATCAACACCGGCGCCAAGTACGACAGCAAGGCCTTCAAGAAGAGCGTGGGCCTGAACGGTGTGGGTACGAAGGCCGTGAACGCCCTCAGCGGCTATTTCCGGATCGAGAGCGCACGGGAAGGCGAACTGAAGATGGCCGAGTTCGACAAGGGCGTGCTGCGCAAGGACAACAAGCTGGTGAAGACGCAGGAGCCGAACGGCACCAAGGTGGTCTTCGAGCCGGATCCGGAGATGTTCCACAACTTCCAGTTCCGCGAGCAGCACATCGAGCGCCTGCTGTGGAACTATTGCTACCTGAACACGGGCCTCACCATCCACTACAACGGCCAGAAGTTCCAGAGCAAGAACGGCCTGCTGGACCTGCTGACCACCAAGATGGACGGTGAGCCGTTGTACCCGATCATCCACCTTGTCGGTGATGACATCGAGGTGGCCATGACCCACGCCAACCACTACGGCGAGGAGTACTACAGCTTCGTGAACGGCCAGCATACCACGCAGGGCGGCACGCACCAAGGCGCTTTCCGCGAGGCGGTGGCCAAGGTGATCAAGGATTACTTCAAGAAGGATTGGGAAGCGGGCGATGTGCGCACCGGCATCGTGGCGGCGATCAGCGTAAAGGTGATCGAACCCGTGTTCGAGAGCCAGACCAAGACGAAGCTGGGATCGCTCGAGATCGAACCCGGCGGGCAGAGCATGCGGTCGTTCGTGTCCGATTTCCTTGCGACGAAGCTGGATAACTACCTCCATAAGAACCCGGAGACCACCAACGCGCTGCAGAGCAAGATCCTGGAGAGCGAGCGCGAGCGGAAGGAACTCACCGGTATCCGAAAGCTCGCTCGTGAACGCGCGAAGAAGGCCAGCCTGCACAACAGGAAGCTGCGTGATTGCCGCATCCACCTTACCGATGCGAAGAACGATCCGCGCAAGATGGAGAGCACGCTCTTCATCACCGAGGGTGACAGTGCGAGCGGCAGCATCACCAAGAGCCGCAGCGTGGAAACACAGGCGGTCTTCAGCCTGAAAGGCAAACCGTTGAACAGTCACGGCCTCACGAAGAAGGTCGTGTACGAGAACGAGGAGTTCAACCTGATCCAAGCGGCGCTGGACATCGAGGATGGCATGGACGGCCTGCGCTACAACCGCATCGTCATCGCCACCGATGCCGACGTGGACGGCATGCACATCCGGCTGCTGCTGATGACCTTCTTCCTTCAGTTCTTCCCTGATCTGGTGAAGAACGATCACCTCTACATCCTGCAGACGCCGCTCTTCCGCGTGCGCAACAAGAAGGAAACGAGCTACTGCTACAGCGATGGCGAGCGCGTGGCCGCGTTGGCGAAGCTGGGCAAGGGAGCGGAGATCACACGCTTCAAAGGGTTGGGTGAGATCAGCCCGGACGAGTTCAAGCATTTCATCGGGCCGGACATGCGCCTGGAGCCGGTGATGATCACCAAGGATGCTGGCGTGCACGACCTGCTCGACTTCTATATGGGCAAGAACACGCCGGAACGTCAGAATTTCATCATCGATCACCTGAAGATCGAGAAGGACGTGGTGAAGGAGGAGACCCCGATCAAGGCCATCGCCCGGAAACTGGAGGAGAACGAAGTGGAAGCGGAGGTATGAACGCCGTTGCTCGTTATGGGTCGTTCGGGATGGATGCTGCGTGGCACATTCGGGCGGTAACGTTCACTACCGCCGTGATGAAGCCATCTCCGCATCCTCAGCTGCTCGTGCGATCCGCGATGACCCTTGTGATGCTCTTTCTCTTGGGAGGGCTCTTCGCTCAGACCAGTGGCAAGCTGCGTCTCTTCGTCGATCCAGGGAACACCTTCGAGTTCGTGCTCGATCACCAGTTCCGCATGCAACAGCGCGAAGTGGAACTCGTGGAAGGCCCGCACCATTTCACCTTCTGGGCACCGGAGCGCCAGATGGTGGACACGACCATCATCGTTCGGGGCAACATGATCCAGGACATCTTCCTGAAATTGCCCTTGTCCGCTGAGTACCGCAGTTACCTGAACGAGTACCAGCGCTATCGCAACAACAAGCTCGTTTCCCGATCGGTGCCCGCTGTCGTCACCGTTGGGCTTGGCGCTTGGTCCGCCATACTATGGGGCAAGGTCACCGATGCATCGGACCAACTGGACAAGGATGTCGCATCGTATTCGCGACTGGTCGTTCCCTCAGCCATCGATCAATTGAAGAACGTGACCATCCCAGCGCACAACCAGGACCTGAAGGATGCGCGCACTACAGCTTGGGTAGCCACGGCTTTGACGGGTGTGAGCGCGTTGGGCACGCTGTGGCTGTGGAAGCGTTCCGCCAAGCGCACACCGCCGCCCTTCCAGGACCAGCAGAAGCTCCGCTTCGAGAAGCTCGTGTGGTTGCCGGATCCCTCCACGGGCGATCAACGCTTCGGTCTCACCTTCATCCTCCGCTGATGGCACGCCTGCGCTACCTGATACCCGCATTGTTCCTGGCCATGGCTTGCGGCAAGGAGGAGGTCGATCCCACCGCATTGACATCGAACCCGATGGACCCGGCTTATACGGGGCCATCGCTCGTGGTGCTCGACAGCGCGTACGTGGATACCGTGAGCAACAACGGCGTTCTCGAGCCCGTGCTGTTCATGGACCTGCATGTGGACGAGGCTCGCTTCCCTCTGCCAACGAGCTACGTGATCTACCTGCACGACCGGTTCACCGGCAACAGTGACACCCTTGGGCCGATACAAGGGACCGGTGAGTTCGCATTCGTCCATCCGTTCCGGCCGGTCATCAGCGGAACGAACTATTGCATCGACGTGAACCTGGGGATCAGTGGCAGCCGCACTGCCACATGGACCCTTTGTCATCAGCAACCATGAGCGATCAGAACAACGACAGCTTCACCGACAACGGGGAGGAACTGAGCGGCAACGAGAACAGCGAACGCGGCGAGAAGAGCAGCGTTCCCGGTGCCGGTCAAGCAGGCACTTTCAGTGTGAGCGGCATGTACCGGGAGTGGTTCCTGGACTATGCCAGCTATGTGATCCTGGAACGTGCGGTGCCCGCGTTGTACGATGGATTGAAGCCCGTGCAGCGCCGCATCCTGCACGCCATGGACGACCTGGACGATGGCCGCTACAACAAGGTGGCGAACATCATCGGTCACGCCATGCAGTACCACCCGCACGGCGATGCCAGCATCGGTGATGCACTGGTGCAACTGGGGCAGAAGGACCTGCTGATCGATTGCCAGGGGAACTGGGGTAATACACTTACCGGTGACAGTGCGGCAGCTCCGCGTTACATCGAAGCGCGCCTCAGCAAGTTCGCGCACGACGTCGTCTTCAACCCCAAGACCACCGATTGGCAGCTCAGCTACGACGGCCGGAACAAGGAGCCGATCTTCCTGCCGGTGAAGTTCCCGCTACTGCTTGCGCAGGGCGCGGAGGGTATCGCTGTGGGTCTTTCGTGCAAGATCCTGCCACACAACTTCAACGAGCTCATCGACGCCAGCATCGCGATCCTGCGCAAGCGCTCCTTCGATCTGGTCCCTGATTTCCCCACCGGCGGCCTGGCTGATATCAGTGCTTACAACGAAGGGGAACGTGGAGGCCGGGTCCGCTGCCGCGCGCGCATCCGCAAGGAGGACGCGAAGACGCTGGTGATCACCGAGATCCCCTTCGGCACCACCACGGCCAGCTTGATCGAAAGCGTGATCAAGGCCAACGAGAAGGGCAAGATCAAGGTGCGCCACATCGAGGACAACACGGCAGAGAACGTGGAGATCGTGATCCACCTCGCCGCTGGTGTGTCACCGGACAACACCATCGATGCGCTCTACGCCTTCACCGATTGTGAGGTGAGCCTCGCGCCCAACGCGTGCGTGATCGAGAACGAGAAACCTCGCTTCGTGGGCGTGAAGGAGCTTCTGCGCATCAGCACGGAGAACACGCTACGCCTGCTGGAGCTGGAGCTGAAGATCCGCCGTGAGGAGCTTGAACAGCAATGGCACTTCGCCTCGTTGGAACGCATCTTCATCGAGAAGAAGGTGTATCGCAGGATCGAGGAAGCGGAGACCTGGGATGAGGTGATCAGCTTCATCCACAAGGGACTGAAGCCACACATCCAGGACCTGCGCCGGCCGGTTACGGACGAGGATGTGGTGAAGCTCACGGAGATCAGGATCAAGCGCATCAGCCGCTTCGACAGCTTCAAGGCGGACGAGCACATCCGCCAGTTGGAACAGCAGATCCAGGAAACGCAGGCCAAGCTGGACGCGCTCGTGGACTATGCCGTCGACTGGTTCAAGGAACTGAAGAAGAAGTACGGCGCTGGACGCGACCGCAAGACCGAGCTGCGCACCTTCGATACCATCGTGGCCACCAAGGTCGCTGTCGCCAACAAGAAGCTCTACCTCGATCGCACGGAGGGCTTCATGGGCTGGAGCCTGCGCAACTTCGAGTTCATCGATGATTGCTCGGAGATCGATGACATCATCGTGTTCCGCCGCAACGGCACCATGATGGTGACCAAGGTGGCCGACAAGAAGTTCGTGGGCAAGGGTGTGATCCACATCGGGGTCTTCAAGAAGAACGACGAGCGCACGATCTACCACATGATCTACCAGGACGGCACCAAGGGTGGTTACTTCATGAAGCGCTTCGCCGTTACGGGGATCACGCGCGACAAGGAGTATGACCTCACCGGTGGCGCGCCGGGCAGCACGGTGGAATACTTCACCTGCAACCCTGACGGCGCTTCGGAGACCGTTCGCATCACGCTGCGTCCCCGACCGAACCTGCGCAAGACCCAGTTCGATGTGGACTTCGGGCAGATGCTCGTGAAAGGCCGCGGCAGCAAGGGCAACCTGCTCACGCGCTACATCGTGCAGAAGGTGACGCAGAAGGAACGAGGCGGCAGCACGCTCGGCGCCATACCCATCTGGTACGATGAAACGGTGCGCCGCATGAACGACACCGGGCATGGTCGCTACCTCGGACGTTTCAAGGGAGAGGACAGGGTGCTCGCCATCACCAAGAGCGGAACCTATCAGTTGTTCCCCTTCGTGCTCAGCACGCACTTCCCGGACGATGTGCTCACCGTGGTGAAATGGAATCCGAAGGACGTGGTGACAGTGGTGTACTGGGAAGGAGAGAAGCAGCAGTTCAACGTGAAGCGCTTCGAGGTGGAGCCTTCGCGTGAGCCGGTCAGCTTCATTACCGAGCACCCCGAGAGCAAGCTGGTGCTGCACAGTCTGGTCACTGAGCCCGTGCTGCACATCGCCTACGACAAGCGCAGCACGAACAAGGATGACGAGGACGTGGTGTTGAGCGCTTTCATCGGCGTGAAAGGCGTGAAAGCCATCGGCAACCGACTCACGCAGCACAAGGTGAAAGAGATCACCCTCAGCACGCCCGTTTTCGTTCCCATGACCGTTGAGTTGGAGGAGCGCCAGGCCATGCTGATCACGGATGAGGAGGTGGGCAACCTGGAAGCGCCCGAAGAAGAGGATCTCGAGGAATCACCGGTGAAGCAGCTCAAACGTCAACAGAGCGAGGAGGAAGGCGAGGACCGTTCACCTGACGATCCGATCATCGGCTACAAGCCCGGCAAGCAGATCAGCATGGGGTTGGATTGATGCGCAGGACAGGTGGTTGCTTGGCGCTCCTTTCGGCGCTGGGTGCGTTCGCGCAAGTTCCTTTCATGGTGGACACGATCCGCGCCGTCCAACCTTGGGCGCCGAACGAGACCTACACGTTCCCGCGGTTGGTCATGCCTGAACGGCCCGCCATCGCTGCGCGTATCAACAAGCACCTCTGCACCGTGTTCCTGGAAGTCGACCCGGACACTGCGAACGGTCATTACTTCGATCGCGTATGGGGGGATAACGTTGGGTGGACCACGCCGCGCTTGAGCTACCTTGAATGGAACGTAAGCAGACCCTTGCCCAACGTTCTAGAAGTGGAGCTCAGCGGTGAAGGCTGCGGCGCTTACTGCGAGGGGTTCGTCACCCACTACCACTATGACCTGCGCGATGGAGGGTACATCGGCTTGGACTCGCTTATTACGCCCGAGGGTCGCTCCGCGTTCACGACAACGATCCACACGCGATGGGAAGACACCATCACGACCTGCATCGCGATCATGCTCGATAGTGCGGCTCTTCCCTCGCTCGATACCGAAATACTGGAGCACCTCCAGGCGACCATGGAGATGTATCAGCAATGTCTGGACGATCGATCGGACGGCGACGCTTACGTGTCCGACTTCACAGCGGAGATCGATGGCATCCGGTTCTTCACCTCACGCTGTGCGCCACATGTGGTGCAAGAACTGGATGTGCTGGACCCCGTGAGCTTCGTATTGCCTTATTCAACGTGCACCCCGTGGATGCGCGTTGAAGTGAGATCCCTATTTCCCTGAACACTCAATTCGCGCACAGCACCGGCACGCACGGCGCGTTCACCAGCAGGCGCTCCTTCTCGGCGTCGGCGATGTACCGGTAATCATCACTTGCCTTCGCCATGATAGCGATGCACCCCGCACCGATCTCCTGCGCGTAACGGATCGTCTGCTCCGCGAAGCCCATGCTGAACACCGTGCTCGGCACGTTCGCCTCCTTGTGGGTGATGCCCGACTCCTGCAGACGCTCGAGCATCTTCGCTTTGTTCTTCAACAGCTGATCGCTCGGCTCTTCCCCGGGCCGCATCACTTGGAACACGTGTACCTCGGATGCGAAGCGCTTGGCCAGATCGCACACCGCATCCAGTAGTTGGCTGATGTCCTCATGGCCCGCCACGGGCAGCACGATGCGCTCCATACGCACGTCTTCCGAAGTGGCAGCCTGCACGACCAGCGAGGGTATGGGAATGTGGCGCACCAACTTCAGGATGTCCGCACCGAAGAGTGATTGCCGCAGTCCTTTCGGGCCGTGTGTACCCACCACCATCATCGAGTGGTCCTTCTGCGCCTCGGCGATGATCTGCTTCAGGGGGTCTCCCTCGCGGAAGATCTCGTTCACCTTCACGGCGTGCGCCAGCTGGTCGGCCGCTGAACCCATGCGTGAACTCGCCTGGGCCAGTGCTCCACTTTCGATCTGGTGCTTGTCCAGCACATGCAGCAACGTGACAGATGAGCCGGTCTTCGAGGCCAGTACCGTGGCATAGTGCTGGGCGCGCGCCGCCGCAGCGGTGAAATCGGTGGGGCAGAGGATGTCCTTCATCGTGAGCGGGTCGAATGTAGGCGATGCGGTGCTGCGGCCGTGAATGCAAGGACCGTTCAGCTTCTGGTCAGGACCGGTGCGTGTGCTCCACCGGGCCGGGGTACATTCGAGGCCTTGATACCGCTCATGAAGAACGCGCTTGTCCTTGCCGCTGGTCTCGCATCGTGCAGCCTTTCAGCTCAGTTGAACATCCAGCAGCTCGGCCACTTGGATTACCAGGCCCTGCGCAGCAGCAACCTCAGCAACCTCTGGGGGTACACGGATGAACTCGGGAATGAGTACGCACTGGTCGGCGTGAACGGCAGCGGTGGCAACACGGGCGGTCTCAGCATCGTGAACATCAATGATCCGGCGAACCCGCAGGAGGTGTTCTTCACCCCGGGACCCACCAGCATCTGGCGCGAGATCAAGGTATGGAACGACCACGCCTACATGACCACCGAGGCGACACAAGGGCTCACCATCGTTGACCTTTCCCCCTTGCCGCAAAGCAACGTGCTGCCGGTAACGGTCTTCCAGGGCAATGGCTGGATCACATCGCACTCCCTCTTCATCGATGAGAACGGCCGCCTCTATGTGAACGGTAGCAACCGGGGCAACGGCGGCTGCATCTTCTACGACCTCACGCAGAACCCGATGGTGCCGGTGGAAGTGGGCCAGTTCGATCAGTGGTACGTGCACGATTGCTTTGCCCGTGGCAACATCCTCTACGCTGCGCACATCATCGATGGCTTCTTTTCCATCGTTGACGTGAGCGATCCGGCGAACCCGCTCCTCCTGGGCACACGCACCACTCCTACCACCTTCACCCACAACTGCTGGCTGGACGACACCGGGAACTACCTCTTCACCACGGACGAGACGGTGAACAGCTTCGTCGCGAGCTATGACGTGACCGATCCTACGGACATCAATGAACTGGATCGCTTGCAGACGGCGCCCGGTTCCAACGCCATCGTGCACAACACCTACTGGCTGAACGACTATGTGGTGCAGAGCTACTACACGGAAGGTGTGTCCATCTATGATGTGACGAACCCGCACAACATGGTGGAAGTGGGCCATTACGATACGTCACCGATCTCCGGTGGAACCTTTAACGGCGCGTGGGGCGTGTATCCGTTCCTGCCGAGCGGCAACCTGATCGTGAGCGACATCGAAGGTGGTCTTTACATCCTCGGTCCGAACTACGTGCGCGGCTGTTACCTCGAAGGCACCATCACCGATGCACAATCGAACCTGCCCATCAACGGCGCGTCGATCACCCTGGTCGCCACGACCGCTTTCGCTGGTTCGGCTTTCGATGGTCACTATGCCACCGGCTGGGCTGTGCCGGGAACGTATGACTTGCTCGTACACAAGGCGGGCTACGTCGATCAGACCATCAGCGGAGTGAATCTCGCCACCGGTGCAACGGCCTTCGTGGATGTGGCGCTCGTGCCCATCACGCAGTTCAGTTACAGTGGCACCGTGGTGACCGCAGGAACGGCCGCGCCGATCACTGGGGCTTCCGTCGTGCTCATCGGGGGTGACACCACGTTCACAGCGACCACCGATGCGGACGGGCATTGGACGGTGCCATCCATGTATACCGGCAACTACATGATCACGGCAGGACAGTGGGGCTTCCACACCAACTGCCTGCCCACCACGCTCATCTCCGAGAACAACCTCGCGATGACCATCGAACTCACCTCCGGCTATGCGGATGACTTCGCGCTGGACCTCGGTTGGTCCGCCACCGCCACCGCCAGCAGCGGTCTTTGGGTGCGTGATGTGCCCATCGGTACGGATTACAATGGCCAACCATGCGCACCCGATGTTGATCTGGCCGGGGATTGTGCAGGTATGGCCTATGTCACCGGCAACGGTGGTCAGGATGCCGGCAATGATGATGTGGATGGCGGAGAGGTCGTGCTCACCTCACCCGTCTTCGATCTTTCCGATGCGACGGATCCATGGGTGCGCTACCACCGCTGGTTCTTCAACGGTGGCGGTTCCGGCACACCGGACGATATCTGCACGATCTCCATAGCCAATGGCCTGGATACGATGGTTATCGAAACTATCGATGCCGGTTCCCCCGGCGCGCATACGTGGCAGATGCGGCAGTTCGATATAGCCTCCTTCCTGACGCCCACGGCCACCATGCGCTTCATCGTTCGCACAGCGGATACAGGTCAGGGCCATCTGGTGGAAGCTGCGCTCGATGGCTTCGAGATCCTGCCGGAGTCACCTTTCCTTGGCGTACAACAGACAACGACCACCGCTGGCCTGCGGGTGTATCCCAACCCCAGTTTGGGCGAAGCGACGGTGGAAGTGAACGGTGCTGTAGCGCAGGTAACCGTACTCGATGCCTGCGGCCGCGAAGTGCTGCCTGCACAATGGACGCGCAATGGAAAGGTGGTGCTCAACGCTCCCGGTGGCAGCGGGCTTTACCTGGTGCGTGCGGTCAGCTCCAATGGTGAGGTAAGAACGACGCCCTGGCTGGTGCGGTGATCAGCGCTTCTGGGGGATGCCCGCGCAATGCTCCTCGATGAGCTTGTCCACTTCGGGCACGCCACCGATGATGCGGGCCAATTGAAGATCGGCGCAGGCTTTCTCACGTAGCCCTTTGTGTGCGTAAAGGATGCCGCGCGTGCGCAGCGCGAAGGCATTGGCCGGGTAGGAGCGGAGGCTGCGTTCCACGTCTTTCAGCGCTTCCTCCTCGCGCTTCAATTGCAGCAGGCTCCACGCGCGGTCGCTCAGTGCCGTGGGTTCGTCCTTGTCTATGCCGAGCGCCTCCCCGTAAATGGTGAGCGCTTCCTCATGCCGGCCCAGCTTGGCCAGTTCAAAGCCGCGGTTGGTCCAGTTGCCGATGTCCTCCGGTTCCACCGCACAAAGCTTTTCCAGCACTGCCAAGCTCGACGCGTGATCACCCACGGCGTCATAGGCGTTGGCCAGTGCCTTCATGGCCGGGGTGTCCTCCGTGCGGTCGCCCAAGCCTTCCTGCAGATCGGCGATTGCGCCGTTATGGTCGTGCGTTTCGGCGCGGGAACGCCCGCGGAGCACCAGCAATTGCTGCCGAAGCGTGCCCGTGGCGCCATGCCGAAGCGCGGCGGACGCGTAACGGTCAACGCCCCTATGGTCTTCACTGCGGGAAGCGTAGAGTGCCCGCTGGTAGTTGGCTTCGGCCAGGGTGCTGTCCAGTTTCAAGGCGCGGTCCACGTCCAGCAGGAAGCGGTCCATGCGATCCAACCGGTACCACGCGCGGGCGCGGGCGGAAAGGTGAGCCGCTGTGGGTTCCTTGTCCACCGCGTAGGTGAACCGTTCCAGTGCTTTCTGTGGTCGTTCCACGGCCAGCAGGCTGTCCCCCTCGGCAATGGCCCGCTCAACACCTTGCCCCATGGCCCCCAGGCCCGCGAGCAGCAGGCAGGCAGCAAGAAGGCCACGGTGGATCATGTGCCGGCAAATGTAGATGCGCCGCCCTAGGCAGGCATCGTGCCAGCAAGCCGGGTTGATAACACCGGATGTTCAGCAGACCAAGGGTGGCGGAAGGTTGTCAGGGCGGGTAAGGACCACCGAAGCCCTCTTTGCGACGGCGTGTCACACCCTCGCCTTCGGCACCACATCCAACCCGGCGAAGCGCCCGGCCTCAAACAGGTAATGCCCGCCCATGGCGATCATGGCCGCATTGTCCGTGCAATAGCGGAAAGGAGGTACGAAGACCGTCCAGCCTTCACGCGCGCCCAACTCCTGCAAGCGCTGGCGCAGCCCGCTGTTCGCCGCCACGCCACCAGCGATGCCGATACGCACAAGACCACACTCGCGCATGGCCCGCCGCGCCTTCGCCAGCAGGTGATCGATGATGGCCTTCTGCAAGGCAGCGCACAGGCGGTCACGTTCCGCTTCCGCCAGTACCGCACCTTCTGGTATGCGTGAGCGAACGAGCAAGTTGAACGCGGTCTTTATGCCGCTGAAGCTGAAGTCGAGGCCGGGGATGGAGGGTGCGGGAAGTTCCAGGTCGCTCGGTGCAGTTCCTGCTTGTGCGGCGTAACGGTCCACCAACGGGCCACCGGGATAGGGCAGGCCGAGGATCTTGCCTCCTTTGTCGAAGGCTTCCCCGGCCGCATCGTCCAAGGTGGAACCGATCACCTGCATGTCCAATGGCGAGCGCACCAGCACCAGTTGTGTGTGGCCGCCGCTCACGGTAAGGTTCAGAAAAGGGAACTCGGGCACCGGCCGTTCTTCTTCATCGCGCACCAGGTGGGCCAGTATATGCGCCTGGATGTGGTCCACGGCGAGCAGCGGTTTGCCCAGAGCTTGGGCCATGCTGCGCGCGAAGCAAGCGCCCACGAGCAATGCCCCGATGAGCCCCGGACCTTGGGTGAAGGCGATGCCGTCGAGGTCTTCCTTCTTCACGCCGGCCTCGTCCAGCGCGGCTTTTACCACGGGCACGATGTTCTCCTGGTGGGCGCGGCTCGCCAGTTCCGGCACCACGCCGCCCCAGCGGGCATGCACTTCCTGCGAGGCCACCACATTGCTCTTCACCGCGCCGTCCACCAGCACGGCGGCCGCAGTTTCATCGCAGGAGCTTTCGATGCCCAGGATGATCGGATGCGCTGAACTATGAAGGTCCATCGGTGGAGAGCGCGTTCGCTGGCGGCAAAGGTGGCGAAGTACCTCGGCTATTTTCGCCGGTTGGCCTGAAGTTCGCTTTGAACGGGCCTGAACGAGAGCCGCTTGACCGAACCGACGAAGAAGAAGAGATCACCTGCGCGCCGTGTGGTGCGCTGGCTGCTGCTCACGTTCGTCACCGTCGTGTTCCTGCTGGTGATCACCACCGTGCTGTTGCTCTTCCCCGTGGTGCAAACGTGGATCGGTCGCATCCTCGGCGACAAGCTCAGCGCGGACCTCGGCATCACCGTGCGCATCGAGCGCATCGAGATCCGGCCCTTCGGCCCCAACCGGCTGCACAACGTTTTCATCACCGACCTGAAGGGCGATTCGCTCATCGCGGCGAAGGAGATCCGGTTGCGCGGTGTGCACATCGACGCGGACCATCATGTGCTGGACCTGCGTCTTCTGCAGTTGCATGATGCACGTTTCCGCCTGGACCGTGCGGAAGGTGAGGAGCACACCAACCTGAAGCTGCTGCTGGCCAAACTCGCCAGCGAGGACACCTCCTCTGGCGGCGCGGAATGGCGCATACGTGTGGCATCGGTGGACATCCGCCGCCTGCATTTCAGCATGAACGACCACAACGTACCTGTGCAACCCTATGGTGTGGACTTCAAGCATGTGGACGCGAACACGGCGGATGTGATCGGCACCAACCTGCGCATGGCTGGCGATTCGGTGCTTCTGAACATCGATCGCATCTCGCTGCGGGATCGCAGTGGGCTGGTGCTGCATGAATTGAGCGGCGACACCAAGGTGAGCCCGCGCGGCATCCGTATCACAGGCATGCGGTTGAAGACACCCGGCACCGACCTGCGCGGTGACCTGCGTTTCACCACCAAGGAGTTCGGCGATCTCGACCTCTTCGAAACGAACGTGGGCATCAGGCTGGACCTTGACAGTTCACGGGTGCAGTTCGCCGACATCGCCCTCTTCGAGCCGGACCTCCAAGGCATCGATCTGTCCATCGGGTTGAAAGGCAGGTTCCGCGGCACCATCAACGAACTGAAAGCGCGTGATATGCAGTTGCTCTTCGGTGATCGGTCGCGCTTCCGTGGCAACGTGGAGATGAGCGGCCTGCCCAATGTGCCGGGCACCTTCATGGTGATCGATGTGAAGGACCTGCATGCGGACCAGAACGACCTGGCTGGCCTGCCGGTGCCTCCCTTCATCGAGCGTCAGCACCTCATGTTACCGGAAGAAGTGCGCCGCATGGGCACCATCGATTTCGCGGGGAATTTCACCGGCTTCATCAACTCCTTCACCGCGTATGGTCACACGCGCACGGACGTGGGGGCATTGAACACCGACCTCACCTACGAGCGCGATACCATCACGCACTACTTCCAACTGCGCGGCAGCCTGGCCACCGACGGCTTCGACCTGGGTCGCGTGCTGGATGATCCCACCGTGGGACCGATCGCTTGCGACCTGCGCCTGGAGGCGGTGGGCACCCGTGTGGAAACGATGAAGGCCACGCTGGAAGGCTCCGTGCCGCGTTTGGATGTGGGCCGCTACCATGTGGGTGGCATCGTGCTGAACGGGAAGCTGGAGAAGAACCTCTTCAACGGTCGTTTGCACTGTGATGATCCGAAGGTGAAACTCGATTTCGATGGCCTGGCGGACCTGCGGGGGCGATGGCCCAAGGTGGATTTCACAGCGGACATCGAACACCTGGATGCGCGCGCGCTCGGGCTTATCGGTGGCAACGGCTACAGCGCGATCGGCATGCGTGTGGCGGCCATGGGTGAACTGGCGCCGGACAGCCTGAAGGGCTACATCGACATGCGCGATGTGACCTATTGCGAGGACTCGCTCGATCTGGCCCTTGGCGATGTGATGGTCGCGAGCGATCGTATGAACGGCGAACCCGTGCTCCACCTGCGCAGCACCATGGCCGATGCCGATGTGACCGGACCCTTCTTCCCGACCAAATTGCCCGAAGCGGTACGCAGCGTGCTGTACAGCGTGTTCCCCGCGCTGCAGAGCGAAGTGGTGTACAACCAGGAGGAGCAGCGCTTCGCGTTCGATGTGAACGTGAAAGAGGCGCAGCCGCTGCTTGATGTAGTGGCCCCCGGTCTCGAACTGGACAGCGGCACCACATTCCACGGGAACTTCAACAGCCGCACCTTCGATCTGGATCTCTCCGCCTTGCTGCCACACATGCGCTATGGTGCCTTCAGCGGTGACTCCATCGAAGTGCTGCTGGACAAGACGCTGGACGTGCTCGCCTTCCGCTTCCGTAGTGCGCGACAGAACATGGAGGGCGGCACGTACATCAATGGCATCGACCTCACCGGCAAGGCTTACCAGGACGAAGTGCAGTTGCGCGCGGCGTGGGAGGGAAGCAACAGCGGTGCGAGCGGTGACCTGAACATCGATGCGCAGGTGCTCAACGGGCACAGCGTTTCCATGGACCTGAGGCCCAGCAGCCTCTTCTTCGGCCGCGGCGCCTGGAAGAACGACCGCACCGCGCACATGCTCATCGATACGTCCAGCATCCGCATCGATTCGCTCGAGCTGCGCAATGACGGACAGTACGTGCTGCTCAACGGTACGATCAGTGAGGACAAGCGCGAACCGCTCGCTTTCGATCTGCGCGACGTAAGGCTGGAGAACCTGGGGCCGTTCCTGAGCAAGCCCGCGTTGCGTGGTTCGGTGGGTGGTGACGGTCGCGTGTTCAGCTTGTACAAGAACCCTTACCTGCTCAGTTACCTCTGTGTCGACAGTCTGGAGCTCGACCAGCACCCGATCGGCGATATGCGGTTCGGTGCCACCTGGAACAACGAGGAGAACCTGATCGACCTGACCGGTGATCTGCAGCGCGATACCGTGCGCATCCTTGGTTTCGCCGGCAAGCTCGCCCCCGGGCGAGAGCAGGAACTGGATGTTGACCTGTCGCTGGACCGGTTCGATCTGCGCTTCCTGGAGCCCTACCTTCCTTCAGGCATCAGCGATGTACAAGGCCGAGTTACAGGAAAGGTGGACGTGCTGGGCAAGCTGGCCCAACCGCGCGTGAACGGAGAGGTGCTGCTGAACGATGCCGGTCTGCGCATCAACTACCTCAACACGCTCTACACCTTCACCAACCCGGTGAGCATCCGCGAGGACGCGTTCTTCATGGACAACGTGACCCTGCACGATGAGCTTGGCGGCACGGCCCACGCGAACTCCTTCACGGTGTACCACAAGCACCTCTCGGAATGGAACTTCGATGTGAACGCGGAACTCAACGGGCTCATGGTGCTCAACACCACGTTGAAGGACAACAGCCTCTACTACGGTCGTGCGTTCGGCCGCGGTGACCTCAACGTGAGCGGTTACACGGACAATCTGGAGATCACCGTGGATGCACGCACCGAACGTGGCACTTCGCTGCACTTCCCGCTCGGTGCCAGCACGGAGGTCGGTGGATTGCCCTTCGTGCGTTTCGTGAGCCCAGGGCAGAACCAGGATTCGATCCAAGCACCGATCGACCTGAGCGGCGTGCACCTGGACATGAAAGTGGCCGTAACGCCGGATGCCGAGTTCGAACTCATTTTCGATCCCACCGTGGGTGACATCATGAGCGGTCGTGGGCGCGGTGATCTGCACATGACCGTTACGCCCAGTGGTGATTTCAGCATGCGTGGTGGGGTGGAGATCACGCAAGGGGATTACCTCTTCACCCTGCGCAACCTGGTGAACAAGAAGTTCACCGTGGATCCCGGTGGGCGCATCACCTGGTTCGGTGACCCCTTCGATGCGCAACTGAACATCGATGCGGTGTACAAGCTCCGCACCGCCCTGTACGACATCATGCCGCCGAGCGAACGCAACGAGCAGTACCGCAAGCGTGTGCCGGTGGAAGTGCTCATGCACCTCACCGAGAAGCTCACCAACCCCGACATCGGCTTCGAAGTGCGCTTGCCGACAGTAGATGAAGGCACGCGCACGCAGGTGAACACCATTCTCAGTGATCGTGATCGCATGAACAAGCAGGTCTTCGGTCTGCTCGTGGTGAACAAGTTCCTGCCGGACGCGTCCATCAGCGGAGGTGCTGCGGCGGACCTGGGAGCCGATGCGCTCACCAGCGGCGCCACCACCTTGAGCGAGTTCGCCAGCAGCCAGGTGAGCAACGCGCTGAACAAGCTCACCAACGCGGTGGACGTCGGCTTGAACTATCGCCCGGGCAGTGCGATCACATCCGATGAATGGGAGGTCGCTTTGGGTACACAGCTCTTCAACGACCGTGTGCAGTTGAGCACCAACGTGGGAGTGGCCACCGGCAATACCTCCAGCACACAGCGCAACAATCAGCTGCTCGGTGACTTCAGCGCGGAATACCGGATCACCTCGGATGGCAAACTGCGCCTGAAGGCCTTCAGCCAGAGCAATGATCGCAACCTGAACCAGTTGAACCAGGCCCCGACCACGCAAGGTGTGGGTATTGCCTTCAACCGCGAGTTCAACATCCTCGGCTTCTGGCGCCGCATGATGAACAAATTGCGCGCACCGGAGAACAAGAAGCCGTTGGAATAGGCGGTCCGATCAGGCCACAGGAGCGGACCCCGCTTTCCAGTGCATGATCCGCCGGTCGTCGCTCGCGCTGATCAAGGTGCCGTCCTCGCACCAACAGGCAACGTTCACGCTGTGGGTGTGGCCACGCGTTCCGAGGTCCATCCGTGCGATGGGCTCAAGGTCCGCAGCGTTCCACAGCTTGATGCTCTTGTCCCGGCTGGCGGTCGCGATCATCCGTGCGCTGGGATCGAACGCGATGCTGTAGATGTTGGCCCGGTGCGCAGGAACCGCGATCAATTGCTCGTAGTCCTTGTCCGCTCGCCACACGCGTATATGGCCGTCGCGCCCTCCGGTGAGCAACAGGGGTTTCGCCGGGTGCCAGCAAACGGATGCCGCCCCCTTGGCATGGGCCTCGATCGTCCCATGTTCGTTCAGACTCTCTGCGTCCAACACACGCACAGTGCCATCGCCGCAGGCCATCGCGATCCACTGCCCATCAGGGCTCATCGCCGCGCCACGCACTTTCTCCTCGCACAAGGGAACCGAGCGTAGCAGTTCCATCGTGCCCATCTCCCATACCGTAACAACGCCATCGCCACCGGTGCAGAGCAATCGGTCCTCAGGCAATGGCAGCATGGTGAAGATGCCTTTGCGGTGCGCCTGCAATAGCCGGAGCTCTTCGCGCTCTTTCAGATCGATCACATGCAGGCCCCCATTGGCGTTGCCGATATACAACCGCTGACGCTGTGGCTGAAGGTGAAGGCTGTATACGCCATGCACCGCGTCCGCCACCAGTTCACCCCGGCCGGGGTCGCGAAGATCCCAGCGCACCACGTGGCCATCACCGCTGCCGCTCAACCATTGATGCGGCCGTTCGGTGCGCTCCAATGCGTACACCGGCCCACGGTGTCCTACAATTTCCGCCTGCCTTGCCCATTGCGGGCGTTGATCATCGTTCATTCCACGGGAGGAGGCGCGTCAGTTCGCGCAACGAAGCCCAAGACGTGAGGAAGGTGCGCAGGGATGCCTTCCACTTATCAGCGGAGAATGAACAATGGGGTCGATCTGCTTCAGACCAAGCGGTTGGTCTGCGCCGCTGCCTTGCGCTTGGGATCGGCAGGCATGGTGCCGAACACATAGTCCCAGAAGGGGCTGCTCACGCCGAACGCTCCATCATCGCCCACGAAGTGATGGAGGTTGTGGTGCTTCCAGATGATGGAAAGGAAATTCTTCGGCGGCTTGTACATGTGGATGGCATAGTGCGCTGCCAGGTACGTGCTGTATCCGAAAAGGAAACCGCCGCCGAACGCGAAGCCCACCTCACCGAGGATGAGGCGGAACAAACCGATGAAAAGAAGCGCCAGAACGATGCTCAGCACAGGTGGCAAAGCCAGGCGGCTCTTGTCCCGAGGATGATCGTGGTGCACACCGTGGATCGTGTACTGGAATTTCTTGCGCCCTTCCGTGGCTGCCGGAATGTGGTACAGGTACCGGTGCATGAGGTATTCGATGAGCGTGAAGAACAACGCTCCGACCAGGAAGAAGGCCGCCGCGGTGGACCAGACGATGCCGAGCTTGGCAATGGAATACCACATGCCAACAGCACCCGCGGTCCAGAACATCGTGAGCGGGATGGCGATGTGCGTCTTGGTGAGCGCTTCGAGGAACTTGTTGTCGAAGATCTTACCGGGTCCGGGCTTGGGAGCGGCCATGATGTTCTGTTTTGGGCGCGCGAATTTAGTCACCGATGCACGCCGGTTCCTGCCGAAGGTCATTCTTGGAGGAAGTCGCCGACCGGAGGCTCAGTCCTTTGCTGAGTTCCTTCCGAAGGTGAGGCTGGCACCCAGGTAGAAGCTCCGTGCCGGAGCGGGGTTGTAATAGCGCTGGCCCGGGTCGTTCACCTGAACCCAAGCGGTATAGCGCTCGTCGGTCAGGTTCTCGACATAAGCTGAAAGCTCCAATCGAGCCGCACCGAGCGGCAGCACATAGAGGAGGCGCTCGTTCAGCACGGCATAAGAGGGTACTTCGGCGTTCGATCCCCAAGCCGCGCGCGTGGCCCCGTTCGCCCGTGCGCTCAGTTCCCAGGTGAAGCGGCTTTTGACGGGCAGGGGTGCCCGCAGCAGCAGGGCGGCACTGTAACCGGGAACGCCGGGCTGTTGATCGTTCGCGTCGTTCGTCAACGGGGAAACACCCGAAGCCCACTGGCCGGTGAAGCTGATCACGAGCAGTGCGGGCACGCGTATGCGCTGAAGAGGGTTCAGGCTCATGCGGAATTCAGCTCCGCTCCATTCACCATGGCCGGAGTTCACGTACTCCTGGTTCATACCATCCGCAGCAGTGACCGGTTGGATCTGGTCTGTGACCTCCCGGTGGCTGAACAACACTTCGATGGACGTGCCACTGCTGTCCACTTTGAACAGCGGACCTGCTTCGACCTCACGCACCCGTTCAGGCCGCAAGGCGGAACGGAGGATCCCCGTGGTGCCGAGGTATTCCCACACCGTGGGCCGACTGGTGCTTTCCGCGTAGCGCGCGTGCAGCATGCACCGCCCGTTCAGTTCGTGCTCCAGGCCGATCAGCGGATAGAGCACTGGATCGCTCCGGAGGGAATTATCCGTGGCCAGCAGGTGGTTCTCGTGGTCGTAGGCCGTGCGTTCCATGCCTGCGGCCGCGTGGAGCGTGGTTCGCGAAGCGATGCGCGTGGTGGTGGTCAGGAACGCGTTCAGGTTCGTCACGCGTGTATCCGCATCCACGCGCAACGGACCCGGGCCGCCATCCTGATACGTGTTCTCCTTCCACCCATCGCTCTCGAGCAAGGCTTCCAGGCCGGCTTCCCACGTGAACGGCAATGCGCCGAGGTAAGGCGAACCACCCAAAGAGAGGCGACCACCGCCAGCGCGGATGCGTTCATCCTTGTACCCACTGGACATGGCGCTGGTTCCGTAGGGGTTCTTCTTGTTGATCGCCTGTGCATCGATCGTGGTGCGCAACCGCATCGTTCCGCTCAGCTTATGTTCAGTGGAGATGCCGCCGAGCAGTTGTTCCTTTTCCACATGGGCATCGATGAGCTGGGAGAACGGTCGGGCGTTGCGCGGCTGCTCCACCGCTGTCAGGCTATCCATGCTTCCAGGCAGGGCCCACCGCGCCGATTGCCACGTGACAAATACCTGTGTGATGGATCGCTCGGTCTGCCAACGCGTGGCGATGAAGGCCTGATCACGCTGGTTCCATTCCTGTGCCCGGTAGCCGTCCGTTCCTTGTCGCACGATGCCTGCCGTGAGCGCTTCCCTTCCGTTGTTCGTGCGCGCCAGCGCTTCCATGCGGAAAGCGCCCCAGGCGCCGCCAAGGCCGCCGAGCCGGACATCCAGACCTGCCTCATCCCGGAACGGGGCTTGCGCCAACAGCAGTCCGCTCGGTGCGGTGCCGAAGGCCGGGCTGCCCACGCTGCGCACCACATCAACGGAGCCGACCGTGATGGGATCCAGCAGTTCCAGCGGAGTGCTGCCATCGGCAAGCGTGAGCGGGAACGGCCCCCAGTAGACCTTCACGCCCCGCACGCCATACACCGAGCGCGAAAGACTACCGCGCATGCTCAACCGCGCGCTGCCACCATGGCCGCGTTCATCCCATTGCACGCCAGGTACCAAGAGCGTTGCACTGCGCAGCGATGATCGGTCAAAGCCACTGAGCAACGAACTGTCCAAGGTGGTTGCTGAAGCCAGAGCATGCCGGTCCTGTTTGCGCGGCCAGGCCTCCACTTCGGCCGGGGGTAGTTCGCTCACCTCACTTTCCAGTGCGATCGACGTGTTCAGCAGGAGGAAAGCTAGATCGACTCTCACGGACCTGTACCCTGTGGCGCGCAGTTCGATGCGCTCGCAACCGGAGCGTAGGCACAATCGGCCATTACTGTCCGCCACCATCACTTCGGGATGGCCTTCGCAAAGCGCATAGGCTCCCGAGATAGGCCGCAAGCTTCCTTCTTCCACCACAGTGATGCACGGTTGGCCGATCACCGAGGCGCCGCAGGCCAGCAGCAACAGACCAAGGATCGCACGTAGCACGGGCTGAATCTATCTGTGACCGATCAGGGCAAAGGCGTGGTTGGGTCGAACTGCCGCCATGCTCCGCCCGAAGCTCGGGATCGTACGCCGAAGCGATCGCGCTTACTTCTTCTGAAAGTCGAGCGAGACGGAGTTCATGCAATAGCGGAGGCCGGTGGGGCGGGGGCCATCATCGAACACATGCCCGAGGTGCCCACCGCAGCGGCTGCACACCACCTCCGTGCGCACCATGCCATAACTGCGGTCGGTGATCTCCTTCACCGCTTCCGGCTTCAGCGCTTTGAAGAAGCTGGGCCATCCGGTGCCGCTGTCGAACTTCGCTTCGCTGCTGAAGAGTTCCTGCCCGCAGCCGGCGCAGCGGTACATGCCGACTTCGTGCTCGTCCCAGTACTTGCCGGTGAAGGCGCGTTCGGTGCCGTGTTCGCGCAGCACATGGAACTGCTCCTCGGAGAGCTGTTCCTTCCATTCATCGGCGGACTTCGTGACGGGGAAGGTTTCACTGTTGTGCATGGCGGATGGCGCAGGTGTTTGTCCGCAGGCTTGTGAAAAGGCCGCGGTCAGAAGAAGAAGGGGCAGGTGCTTCGGGCGCATTGCGGGTGCAAAGTTGGTGCGTGCGGAAGGGATCCCGTAAGGCGGCGCAGCGGGCTCCCTGACACAGGGTGCAGCAGTTCCGATCCTACGGCTACATTCGCATCCCTTTTCAAGACCCGGACGCTTAGCTCAGCTGGTTAGAGTACTACCTTGACATGGTAGGGGTCACTGGTTCGAATCCAGTAGCGTCCACCACACTACGACGCCGCTCTCTCCCCGCGGCGTCCCCTGCACATACCGTGAACCCGCGCTTCACCGCCGTGCTTGCCGTTGTCGCTTTGGCGGCCGTGCTCCTCCTGTTCACCCGTGTGCAACAGTTGCAGGACCGGTTGGAACGTGTGGCCGGCCCCGCAACGGGACCAGCGGTTTCAGCCCCCAGTGCGCCAGCGGCCCAAGTGGAGGTGGCCCACAACATGAACCGGATCCAGAACTACGTGCACAAGCTCTGGTGGGCCGGTAACAGTGGCCATCTGGAACTGGCGAAGTTCTACCGCCACGAGATCAAGGAAGAGATGGAGGAAGTGGCCAACGCCGGTATCATGGACAAGACCATTCCCGTTAGCCAGCATATGAAGGTCTACGGCATACGGGCCATCGATGTACTGAAGGAACAGCTTGCCGCGGACAGCCTGAAGGACTTTCCAATGCGGTACAATGCCCTTATCGAAGCGTGCAACGCCTGCCACGCCAGTTGCGCTCACCCCGAGTTGCGCATGCAGGTACCACTGACCAACCGTTACCCCGAACAGGTCTTCACCCCATAAACCGAAGTGACCGGGTACGGCTCTCCTCCGTCCCAACCACAGCGTCATCCCCGACCTACGTGTTCAAGAGCCGGGCGAAGAAGGAGAACCCGCTCACTGACGAGGAACTCGTGCGTGAGCTGCAGGCGAGGATGGATGCCGACCGCTTCGCTGTGCTGTACGATAGATATTCCACCCGGGTCTTCCAGAAATGCGTGGGCATGACGCGCGATCGCGACCTGTCCAAGGACCTCACGCACGACATCTTCCTCAAGGCCTTCATCAACCTTACCAAGTTCGACCATCGCAGCAAGTTCGGGACGTGGTTGTACAGCATCACGTACAACTATTGCCTGGACCACCTGCGCAAGGCGAAGCGTGTGCGAGAGGACGAGATCGATGAGCGCACGCAAGACGGCACTCCCGGTGATGATGGGAACGAAGCGCTCCTGCTGGGGCTGCGAGCTGAACGTCTTGACCAAGTTCTCGCGGAGATCGACCCGGCGGACCGGGCGATCCTGTTGATGAAGTACGAGGACGATCTGCCGATCAAGGACATGATGGAGGCTTTCGCCGTTGGGGAAAGCGCCATCAAGATGCGGCTGCTACGTGCGCGCGAGCGGGCCTTGCAACGCTACGCTGAACTTTATCCGGAAGATCCATGAGCGAGAACCCGTTCAAGATCATCCGGTCCACGGACCAACCGCCCGAGTCGCTCCGCACGGAGGTCATCGGCAGCGTGAAATTCGTCATGCTGCTGATGCGCTTCACCCAACTGTTCGTTTCCGATTACGCGGTCACCATGTTCAACAACATCCGGATCCTCGGTCCGGATGGTGAACGTCGAACAAAGAAGAAGTAGCTCCCCACCCTCAACACCACGAGCCATGGACCTGTCTCTCCTCAAAACACGCATCGCCAGCGCCTTCTCCGACTACATGGCCGCGATCATCCGCTCCATTCCCGGCATCGCTGGCGGGCTGCTGCTCTTGTTGGTCGGATGGCTGCTTGCCAAACTATTGCGGCGTTTCGTGCACCGCGTCGTGCACAGCACCGGTCTGCATGCCATGGCGGAGAAAGGTGGCTTGGGGCGGCTCTTCGGAAGGCTCGGGGGACTGGCGGTGATCATAAGCGGGCTGGTGTTCTGGATGGTCCAGCTCTTCTTCATCCTCGCCTCCGCTTCCGTGATGGACATGAGCCTGATCACGGAGGCCATCCACAAGTTCTTCACTTACCTGCCGGTGCTGCTCACCGCTTCAGGCATCTTCATTTTCGGCATCTGGATCGGTGACAAGGTCCAGAACATCGCCACAGGACTGGGCGGTTCCATGGGGTTGGTGGGAAGCAAGGTGATCGGTCGCTTGTTCTTCTTCATCATCGTGCTCTTCATGTCGATCACCGCCCTGAACATGGCGGGCATTGATACGACGCTGATCACTTCCAACATCCTCCTGCTCCTGGGGGGCATCCTGGTCGCCTTCAGTGTTTCGTATGGTTTCGCATCCAGGGACATTCTGACCAACATTCTCAGCAGCTATTACGGCCGGGAGCGGTTCCATCCCGGCCAACGGATACGCATCGGGCAGGATGAGGGTGTGATCGAGAAGATCGACAGTATCAGCGTCCTGTTGCGTACGTCGGACAGGCTCGTTCGTTTGCCTACCCGATCGTTGATCGATGAACGCATCGAGATCCTGGATGAGGGCGATCAGGCGGGTGAGTGACGGCTTGTTTTTCTTTGCAACCTCCGACCATATGCACAATCAGGTAGACAAGGCCCAACTATGGATCGATCACGCGATCGATGTCACCGTAGGATACCTGCCCCGCTTGGCGCTCGCGCTGGTGGTGCTGTGGGTGGGCATGCGCATCATCAAGCTCGCCGGCCGAGGTCTGGAGCGTGGGCTGGCGCATCGCGAGATCGAGCCGACGTTGCGCAGGTTCATCGGCAGCCTGGTGAGCATCGGCCTGCGGATGCTCCTCTTCGTTACCGCCATCCAGATGATGGGGGTGGAGACCACAAGCTTCGTCGCCATCATCGGTGCGGCCGGTCTGGCGATCGGTCTTGCGCTTCAGGGTACCCTTGCCAATTTCGCCGGCGGCGTGCTGGTGCTCCTGTTCAAACCCTACCAGGTAGGTGATCGCGTGGAAATGCAGGGTGTCTCCGGCAAAGTGAAGGAGATACAGATCTTCACCACCGTACTCACCACAGCCGACAACAAGACGGTAATCGTTCCCAACGGCTCCGCCGCGAACGGCATCATCACGAACTATTCCGTGGAAGGCCACATCCGCGTGGATTGCGTGCTGGCGATCGAGCGGAACACCGATGTGGCGAAGGCGCGCGAAATACTGCTGCGGGTGATGGCCACCGATCCGAACGTGCTGAAGGATCCCGCGCCCAGCGTTGCGATGAACAAACAGCTTACCGAGGGCGTGGAACTGGCTGTTCGACCGTATTGTGATCCCGAGCGCTATTGGGATGTTTACTTCGCCACCATGGAGAACGGTGGTGCAGCGCTCCTGGAAGCAGGGATCCGCACTCCCACCTCAGAACACAAGGTCTATATCCAGAACACGAACGCTTGAACCTGACGATCATGAAACGAATTTCCGCTCTCTCCTTCGCACTGGCTGCCCTTGCAGCCAACGCTGCTCTTGCCCAGGAGGACAAGACCCAACGCGATGCCGCCGCCACGCAGATGCAGACCCGCAGTGCCGCTGATACCAGTGGGAAGGTCTGGACACACGGCGGTATGTTCCAAGTGAACCTCACGCAGGTGAGCCTTACCAACTGGGCTGCCGGTGGCTTCAACTCCATCGGGGGCATCGCACAGTTCAACGGCTTCGCCAACAAGCATGTGGGAAAGATCGTGTGGGACAATTCACTGGTTCTCGCGTTCGGCGGTCAGTTGCAGGCCGCGCAGGGCTATTCCTACTCGGACGGCAATCCGATCAAGACCGATGACCGTTTCGAGTTGAACAGCAAGTGGGGCTATGAGCTGCGCAAGCCGTGGTATTTCGCCGCGCTCGCACAGTTCCGCTCCCAGTTCACGGAAGGTTTCGATGCCAACCGCAACCGTATCTCCAACCTGTTCGCACCGGCATACCTCATCCTGGGTGTCGGTTTCGATTACCGCCCGAACGACGACTTTACCGTGTTCATTTCACCGGCAACGGCCAAGATGACCATCGTGAACGATCCCACCCTCTGGAACGGCAGCACCGATCCCGAACTGAGGGTTTACGGAGTGAAGAACGGCAAGACCACGGAGATGGAGCTCGGTGGTTACATCAAGACGCAGTACAAGCACGACCTGGCCAAGAACATCACTTTCCTGACACGCTTGGACCTGTTCAGCAACTACCTGCGCAACCCGCAGAACATCGACGTGAACTGGGAAACGCTGTGGACGTTCAAGGTGAACGACTGGTTCGCCGCCACGCTGAACACCATGCTGATCTATGACCACGACATCGCTGTTCCGCGTCTGAAGAACGTGGATGGCGTGCTGGTATCGGATCCGGGTCCTGGTGTGCAGTTCAAGGAAACCCTCGGCGTCGGACTCACTTGGAAGCTCTGATCCGAACGATCGCAAGGAGGAAAGCCCCGGCCATCGCGCCGGGGCTTTCGCCTTTCAGCGGAATCGCCACGGTTCGGTGATGGGTTCGAAATAGCCGTAGAGCACGGGGTCGCCTTCGCGGACGCGCAATCGCAACGAGGTGATCCAGACCTTGCGACCAGCCGGGTTCCATACGTAGGTGCGCAGCGTGCAGCCTGGCAATATGGAACCCAGATCAGCGCATTTCAGCGCGGTGATCAAGTGGCCGTGACCCTGCAGCGCCTGCCTTGGAGTAACGCGTGTTGAACGGTAGAACAGCGTGCTATCTCCAGTCCGGAGCTCAACCACGATGTTCAATTCGCTCGTGGTGTCGATGTGCTCCGCGTCCACAACGCATTCGACCACGTCGTTCCCGCCGAAACGGTCGTCTTCCACCGGGATCTCCAACAGCGCGCCGTACTCGCGTCCGCTGAGGTCCCACCGCAGCGGCGAAGGCATGTAGCTCTTCACGGTATCGCGCACCAGAGGAATGTCGGTATCCACGCGCCAACAGTTCCCTCCGATGGCCTCCGGGGTGGTGAGCACGGAATAATGGATATCATTGAGCGCTTCGACCGGTGGGCGCGCAGCGAAGACGAAGGTTTGCCCTTCCGCGAGGTCGTGGCGTTCGACAAGGAAAGGGTAGCGCGCGTTGATGCGGCCCACGTTCTCTGGTTGCGCATGCGGTCCCTGGCCATAGAAGATCGTGGGTGCGGTCGTTATAGCAAGAACGCTATCAAGCACCTCTGCCGGTCGATCCTGCAGGTTGATGCAAGGTGCCTGTGATGGCCTGAGGCACCACAGTTTCCGATAGAAGGCCAGTACTTCCGTAGGCATGTCCACAACGGCGATACTGCCTTCTTCTTCCGCGCGTAGCAGGCCGCGCATGATCGCTTCGTACTTGCTGTCGCCGAAGATGCGCATGTGTTGACGGGTGAACACGAGCGTTGTCGTTCCTGACAAAGCGATGAGCGAGCAGTTGATGATCGCTACCCTGGATGGCAACGTTCGCAGTCCGGAAAGAAGACCGATCACTACGTACGGGAAGGAGAAGATGAGCACGCTGTACTGCAACACCGGCGAGCGTAACACGGAGTAGGCGTAACCGATCACCAGCGGCAAGGCGCCCCATACCAAGGTGATCGACCAGAGGGGTAACGAGGTGGAACCACTTCGCAGACGCAACAGGAAAGATCCGGTGAGCAGCCCACCGAGGAGGAAGGCCTGTATCCAAGAGCAATGCGCGATCCACCAGAGGTAGCGTGGCAGCCAGTGCGTATCCGGCGCGGTGAGCCAGCTGTCCAGTCCTTTCATGCCAAGTTGTGAAAGGAACAGCGGAACATTCGGCAGATAGGCGAGCACGATGAGCGCACAGGTGACCAAATAGGGGCGGATCCGCTTAGCCGTGACCAGGAACACACCTGTGCCAGCGATCAAGGCCGCTTGCATGAGCGCGAAGTGATGCGTGTAAGCGCTCAATATGGCGCCCAGTGCGAAGCCGATCAAGGCGCGAATACCGCGCCCTCCCGCGTACCGCGTGAGCTGATCGGCCATGAGCGCCGTGGTGAACAACCCCATCGCATACGGCCGGGCGAACTGACCATACATCACCATGTATTGCATGCACGCCCAGCAGGCCGTGGTGATCAGGGCGACAGGGCCGCCTGTCCATGCATACGTGAAGCGATAGAGGAAGAACAGGGCGAGCACGCTCATCAGTACGAAGGGCGCTTTCACCACGCCATCACCGAAGCCGAAGAGTTGGGTCCAAACCCACAGGAAGGTGTGCGTCGCCGGGGGGTGTGTATCGATGTTCCAGATGCCTTTCGAGATCGCTTCATGGAGCGTGGGGTAGTCCACACGCACAAGAGCGCTGATCTCGTCGTGCGTATAGGGAATGCACGGAAAGCCCCAAAAGCGGAGCACCAATGCGAGCAGCAGCAGTGCGAACAGGCAGGTCCGTTCCGACGAGGAGCCGGGCACCGATTTTTCAGCAGCGGCGGCAAGTCGATCGCGCCACGTCATGCCCGGTGTTACCTCGTCCATTTTCGCCGTGTTCGGGAAGGATCAATCCTCGCGGGCCATGTCGCGCTTCACATCGCGCTCCTTGATGCTCTCCCGCTTATCGTAGGTCTTCTTTCCCTTGGCCAGTGCGATGTCCATTTTCGCGAAGCCCTTCTCGTTGAAGAAGACACGGACCGGAACGATGGTGACGCCCTGATCCTTCAGCTTGCGCTGCAACTTCGACAATTCCGTACGGTGCAATAGCAACTTGCGGTCGCGCTTGGGTTCGTGACCGAAGTTCTTGGCTTTCTCGAACGGCTGGATCGTCATGTTGCGCACGACCAGCTCATCGCCTTGGAAGGTGCAGAAGGCCTCTGCGATGCTGGCATCACCCAGCCGAAGGCTCTTCACCTCGCTTCCGGTGAGCTGCATGCCGCACTGGTATTCCTCCAGGAAGAAATACTCGAACGCTGCGCGCTTGTTCTTCACTTCGGGCATCGGTGCCGCCATGTGGCGAAGATGCGGCTTTCACTGCAGGAACGAGCGCTGCCGCGTTGACCACTAGCGCACGATGAGAACGGGCACGGTAACGCGGTGCCGAACGGCGTCCACCGTTGCGCCCAGGAGCAGGTCCTTGATCCCTCGGTGCCCGTGGGCGCCCATCACCAGCAGGTCGCATTCACTCGTGTTCACGATGGCGGAGATCGCCCGCACCGGATGCCCGTGTCCTGTGCGTGCCCAGGCGCGGTAACCGAGTTCCTTCAGTCGCGACACGTAGCGTTGCAGGTTCTCCGCGTCACGCTGCGATTCATGGTCAACGCTCAGTTCACCGAGATAACGCGCCGTGGCCGATTCGGTGATGTGGATGAGCATGTACTCCGCTTCCTTTCCCCCCTGCGCCATGGCAGCGTCGATGCTCCGTTGGTCCATGGAACTGAAATCAACGGCGATGCAGATGCGCGCATAACGATGACGGGAAGGGGGCTGCAGTTCGGGCACCGAGTCGTGAAGGTGCCGCTTCGCCGGGCGTTCGCTTTCGATGAAGGGCTTGAACGCCACATACAGCAGCAACAGGAAGGCGGCGATCACCACGGGCACGACCGTGTACCAGATCCAGATGCCTTCTGGTCCGAGCGTGAGCAGCCATTCTTCGAGCTGCTGTATGACCAGTCGCACGTTCAAGCCGACGATGATGATGGCGGAGATCCACGCCAACGCCTGCAACCACGGCCCGATGGCATGTTCGCCCATGCGCTGCTTGTCACTGGTGAAGTGGATGAGGGGGATCACCGCGAAGCCGAGCTGCAGGCTGAGCACGACCTGGCTCAGCACCAACAGATCGCCCAATCGTTCCTCCCCGAACCAGTGAATGCAGATAAAGGCGGGTACGATGGCGATCAAGCGCGTGAGCAGGCGACGCAGCCATGGCCTGATGCGCAGGTCCAGATAACCTTCCATCACGATCTGCCCGGCCAGCGTGCCGGTTATCGTACTGCTCTGCCCGCTTCCGATCAAGGCGATGGCGAAGAGCGCCGGGGCGAGGTCACCGAACAGGCCTTGCAGCAGCGTGTGGGCATCGCGGATGTCGGCCACCTCGTTCAAACCGTTGCGGTGGAAGGCCGCCGCTGCCAGTACAAGGATCGCGCAGTTGACGAAGAAGGCGAGGTTCAACGCGATGGTGGTATCCACGAAGTTGAAGCGCAAGGCGTCACGGATCCCCTTGGCATCACGGCCGTGCTTGCGCGTTTGCACGAGCGAGGAATGGAGGTAGAGGTTGTGCGGCATCACCGTGGCTCCGATGATGCCGATGGCGATGTAAAGCGCCTTATCGTTCAAGGCCGAGGGAACGAAGCCGCGTACCAGATCACTCATCTCCGGCCGAACGATGAACATCTCCGCCAGGAACGCCATGCCTATGATGCCGACGATGGAGATGATGAACACCTCGAGGACACGCATGCCGCGCTGCATCAGGAAGAGCACGATGAGCGCATCCGCAGCCGTGATGATCACGCCTTGCAGGAGCGGAAGACCGATCAACAGGTTCAATCCGATGGCCATGCCGATCACTTCCGCCAGGTCACACGCGGCGATGGCGATCTCAGCGAACACGTACAGTGGGATGTTCACCCATGCAGGGTAGGTGTGACGGCTGGCCTGGGCGAGATCCAAGCCGCGCACAATGCCCAGCCGCGCGGACAAGCTCTGCAGCAGCAAGGCCATCAGGTTGCTCATCAGCAGTACCCAGATGAGCTGGTAACCGAAGCGGGAACCACCTTCGATGTCCGTGGCCCAGTTGCCAGGATCCATGTAGCCGACGCTGATCAGGTAGGCCGGCCCGATGAATGCGAGCAACCGGCGGAAACCCTTCGCCACGGGCACTTGCACGCTACCGTGCACTTCGCTCAACGACCGGTTATCGTGGGCAGCCATGGTCAGTCGTTCTCCACCTGTATATGGTGACTCACCTCCTTGCTCAAGCTGAACGCAGCGCCGCTTTTCGGTTTGATGTCCATGCTACCATCGAAGGAGTGTACCTCCTGAACGTTCAACCGTGTGCCGATGCGCAGTCCTTTCGAGTCGAGCAAACGCAGGAGTCCATCCGTGGTCTCGCTCACCGCGGCGATGCGAACGAGGTCCCCGGCCTTGCAGCTGTCCAAGCGGCGTGTTCTCCGCGTGCGAAGCTTGCCATGCTTGTCCGGTATCGGATCACCGTGGGGGTCGAAGAGCGGACGGCCCAGGTACTCGTCCAGCTTGTCGATGAGCTTCTCGCTGGCCACGTGTTCCATTTGCTCCGCCACGTCGTGCACCTCATCCCAGCCGAAGCCGAGCCGTTCGACGAGAAAGGTCTCCCACAACCGATGCCGCCGCACGAGTTGCAGCGCCATGGCCTGTCCCTTGGCGGTGAGCTTCGCGCCATAATAGGGCTCGTGCCTGAGGAAGCCCTTTTCAGCGAGCTTCTTCAGCATGTCCGTAACGCTGCTCGCCTTGGTTGCCAGCCGTGCGGCGATGTCCTTCGTGAAAGCACTCTCGCCCTGTTGAAGCAAGGCATAGACGGCCTTCAGGTGGTCTTCCTCACTTCGTGTCAACATTTGCGGCCAAGGTAGAAAATAAATTAGGCAAGACTAAATAACGGTTTACCTTCGTCCTCATGCGTAGGCCGCTTTGGCTTGTCATGACGTTCCTGCTCGTTGGTTGCGAGAAGCTTGAGCCAGCAGCTCCGGAAGAGGATGAGCTGTTGGATGGCCCCGTAGCGGGACTGAGCGGAGAGGAGTTGTCGCGTTTCCTTCGTGGGGACAAGGCGTTCAATGACGACGTATTCCATGCGGGCAACGGATTGGGTCCGTTGTTCGTGGCCACCAGTTGCGGCAGTTGCCACGCCAAGGACGGTCCCGGTCATCCGTTCACCACTTTGGTCCGTTTCGGACAATCCGATGCTTCCGGCAACCAATACCTCGGACAGGGCGGCCCGCAATTGCAGAACCGCGCTTTACCCGGCTTCGTTCCTGAGGAAGTTCCGGAAGGTGCTGTTCCGTCCAGGTTCCTTCCTCCGTTGAACACGGGACTCGGGTTCATCGAGGCGATAACGGATGAGGACATACTTGCCTGGGCTGACGAGAACGATGCGGATGGGGATGGTATCAGTGGCCGGCCCAACTGGGTCACCTACAAGGCCTATTCGGATCGGCGACCGGGCACTGTGGAACAGAACGAGCGTGTGATCGGTCGCTTCGGACGAAAGGCCGGCGCGTACGATCTCTTGCAGCAGACCGCCAGCGCTTACAACCAGGACATCGGCGTGGTCAGTCAGTTCGAACCGATCGATCCCTATTCGCACGAGGCACAGGATCCAGAGGTATCAGCCAACACCGTGAACGATGTGGTCTTCTACCTGCGCACGTTGAAGGCACCGGTCCAGCGGGACCCGGATGATCCTACCGTGCTCGCTGGCGGTGCTGTGTTCCGCACCATCGGCTGCGGCAAGTGCCACCGCGAGGAATTCACCACCGGGAATGCGTCCATCACCGGTCTCGCGCACACGTCCATCCATCCGTTCACCGACCTGTTGCTCCATGATATGGGAGCGGCCTTGGATGATGGGTACACGGAAGGCACGGCGCTTACCGCTGAATGGAGAACACCGGCGCTATGGGGCTTGGGCCTTTTCCCGAACAGCCAGGGAGGACAGTACTACTTGATGCATGATGGGCGCGCGCACAGCATCGAAGAGGCCATCGCGTTTCACGATGGCGAAGGTTCTGTCGCTAGGGACGCTTACCATGCCTTGCCGGATACACAACGGAACGAACTCATCATTTTCCTGAAGAGCCTCTGAACATGGAACGAAGGGATTTCCTGCATCACGGTTGCCTTGCGTGCTTGGGCCTATTGTCCGCATCAGGTCTGTTGAGCGCGTGCTCGAGCGCTCGATCGATCATCGGTACCATCGAAGGGGATGACCTCGTGCTGCCACTGACCGCTTTCACCGATAAGCAAGGGAAGGCGCTGCCTTACGTGGTGGTTTCCAATGTGCAGTTGAAACAACCATTGGCGGTCTTCCGCAACGAGGAAGGCGGCTATCGAGCGTTGTTGATGCGCTGCACCCATCGCGGCGTGGAACTGAACCTGAGCGGTGACCGGCTCGAGTGCGCGGCGCATGGAAGCGTGTTCGACAACCAGGGCGCGGTGCTGGAAGGACCGGCAAGTTCACCGTTGCGCACGTTCCCCGTGCGGGAAGCGGGGGGCAGGCTGCTGATCTCCTTGAAGGCATGAGGATCTGCTCGTTCCTTCTCGCCATCGTTTCCGTGTTGCAAGGTGCGGCCCAGATCGATCCGGATCTGCTGGTGCATCCTGGCGGAAGTGACACCGCGAGAGGACCGCAACTGAACATGGATGCGCTCTACAACCGTCCCTTCCTCACCTTCGATAAGGTCCCGGTAAGCATCGGTGGCTATGTGGAGGGGAAAGTGGAGCATCTTGGAACGGAGGGTTTGAGCGAGGGGACCTCCTTCGCACTGCAACGCATGACGCTCTTCGTGGCCTCGTCGATCCATCGGCGGGTGAAATTCCTGAGCGAGGTGGAACTGGAAGAGGGAGGACACGGGATCGCCATCGAGTTCGCTGCCATCGATCTGACGTTGCGGCCCTTGCTCAACTTCCGAGGTGGTATCGTGATGAACCCGATCGGTGCGTTCAATCAGAACCATGATGGTCCGAAATGGGAGTTCATCGATCGACCGATCGCTGCCACGCACATGCTGCCTGCCACATGGAGCAATGCCGGTTTCGGTGTCTTCGGCAAGCGTTCCAAAGGCTTTTGGACCTATGGCTATGAGGCGTACCTCACCAACGGGTTCGATGATTCGATCATCAGCAATACCGAGAACAGGACCTTTCTGCCGGCGGCCAAGCTCAACCCGGAGCGCTTTTCCGAGAGCTTCAACGGAGTGCCCTTGCTCACGGCGAAAGTGGCGGTGCGGCATGAACGCATCGGTGAGATCGGATTGAGCGCGATGGGAGGCGTGTACAACAAGTTCCAGGAAGACGGCCACGTGTTGGACAAGCGTCGGCGTGTGGATGTGCTGGCCATCGACTTCAACACACGTGTGCGGCCTTGGAACACATCGATCACCGGTGAATGGGCCTGGGTGTTCGTGGACGTGCCTGTGACCTACACGCAGCAATACGGCGAACGACAGCAGGGTGGCTTCGTCGATATCGTTCAACCGGTGAAGCGCGGGCGCATCCTGGGGTTCGATGATGCCGTGTTGAACGTTGCCCTGCGATTGGAAGCGGTGGACCACAACGTTGGCCGTTTCCGGGAGACAGGAACAGAGATCGGTGATGAAGTGTTCGCGGTCACGCCGTCCCTCGGTTTCCGACCGGTGCCGGGCACTGTGATCCGCCTCAACTACCGCTGGATCCGTGAACAGGACCTGCTACTGGATCCCCCACTCTACACGGGCGGCATTCAGTTCGGGTTCGCGAGCTACTTCTGAAACGCACGACCTTCTTCGGTGGAGGACGTCCATCGGCTTTTACCGACAGCGGTAGATTCGCCGCCGCCGATGTACGCGCTGATCAGACCTCTGCTGTTCCTGTTCCCGCCGGAACGTGCGCACCGGCTGACGTTCGCTTTGCTGGAATTGTTCAAGCATATTCCCAGTGCCCTGTCATTGGTGGGTGGGCGCAGACCCCCCCTCCAGGCGATGGTCGAATTGATGGGCTTGAGATTCCCTGGTCCGGTGGGCCTTGCCGCAGGCATGGACAAGAACGCTGCACACGTGGATGCACTGGCCCGCATCGGTTTCGGACATGTGGAGATCGGCACTGTGACACCCCTTCCGCAATCCGGTAACGAGCCGCCTCGGTTGTTCCGGCTGAAGGAGGACCGTGCGCTCATCAACCGGATGGGCTTCAATAACGAAGGCACGGCTGCGGCCGCACGACGGTTGAAGAAGCGTGTGCCGGGCATCATCATCGGTGGGAACATCGGCAAGAACAAGGTGACACCCAATGAAGAGGCGGTGAACGATTACGTCAAGTGTTTTGAAGCGCTGCATCCTGTGGTGGACTATTTCGTCGTGAACGTGAGCTCACCGAACACTCCCGGGCTGCGCGCTTTGCAGGAGAAGGGGCCGTTGCTGGGCATCCTTTCACGGCTCAACGAACTGAACCGGAAGCTTGGACGCCGTCCCTTGCTCCTCAAGATCGCCCCGGATCTTACCAACGAGCAGTTGGATGATGTGGTGGAGGTCGCTCGCTTGAGCGGGATCGAAGGCATCGTGGCCAACAACACCACGATCGCACGCGCCGGCTTGCGCACACCGAAGGCACGTCTTGATGCCATCGGTGCAGGCGGTCTGAGCGGTGCTCCGTTGCGCGAACGAAGCACGGACGTGTTGCGCTATCTACGCCAGCGGTTGCCTGTACCGTTCGTGCTCATCGGTGTCGGTGGTATTGACAGTGCGGAAGCGGCCATGGAACGCCTTGATGCTGGCGCCGACCTGGTGCAGGTATACACCGGTCTGGTGTACGAGGGTCCGGACCTGCTTCGTCGCATCAACGATGCCTTCTTGCAACGAAAGCGAAAGGAATGACAACAGAAGAGGTGAAGCTGATCGAATGTCCAAGGGACGCCATGCAGGGCATCCGCACGTTCATACCCACGGAGGTGAAGGTGCGCTACCTGAACGAACTGTTGAAGGTGGGCTTCGACACGATCGACATCGGGAGTTTCGTCAGCCCGAAAGCCATCCCGCAACTGGCGGACACGGCCGAGGTGCTTTCTCGACTTGACCTGTCAGCCACCCGGTCGAAGCTCCTGGTCATCATCGCGAACGAGCGAGGTGCGGAAGCGGCCTGCGCACAGCCGCAGGTCACTTATCTGGGTTATCCGTTCAGCATCAGCGAGACCTTCCAACAGCGCAACACCAACACGAGCATAGAAGGTTCTTGGGCGCGCACCGCACGCATCGCCGAAATGGCACAGGGCGCTGGAAAGGAGATGGTCGTTTACATCAGCATGGCCTTCGGCAATCCGTACGGTGATCCTTGGAACGCGGAGGTGGCCTTGCAATGGACTCACCGTTTGGTGAACGAACTGGGTGTTCGCATCATTTCGCTCGCGGATACGGTCGGGCTCGCCGCCCCAGAGGATGTGGAGCGCATGTTCTCCTCGTTGATCCCAGCGCTTCCGAAGGTTGAGTTCGGCGCTCATCTGCACGCCCGGAAGGACAATTGGGAACCGAAGACATCCGCTGCATGGCGCGCTGGCTGCCGTCGCTTCGATCACGCCATAGCCGGATTCGGTGGATGCCCCATGGCGGAAGATGATCTGGTGGGTAACCTCACGACCGAACTGTTCGTGGAAGGTTTGAAAAGCAAAGGCATCACCACCGGCTTGGATCCCGATCGGTTGGCCCGGTGCGTTCGTCTCGCTGCTGACGTCTTCCCGGCTTGAACTAGGCGGTCCGCAGTTCGATCACGGTGATCTCCGGCGGCATGCCCACCCTGCCGGGGAAACCGATGAAGCCGAACCCCCGGTTCACATACAGGTGCATGTCGTCCTGCTCGTAGTGGCCCGCCCACTGCTTGTAAACCCACTGTGCTGGGCTGTAGGTCTGTCCCGCGATGGTGATGCCGAACTGCGCACCATGCGTATGGCCGCTCAGTGTGAGGTCGATCTTCTCGTCCTGCACCTGGGCTTCCCAATGCGTGGGATCATGGCTCATCAGCAACCGGAACCGTGAAGGGTCCGTTCCTGCCACCGCCTTCTTCAGATCACCGTACTGTTGGAACCGGACGCCCCAGTTCTGCACGCCGATCAACGTGAAGCGCTCGCCGTTCTTCTCGATGGGCAGGTGCTCATCCAGCAGCAGGCGGAAACCGACGGTTCGATGGTGTTCCTTCAGCCGTTGCAGGTTGGCGTGCTTGGAGGCGAGGTCCGGCCAACTGGCGTAATCGCTGTAATCATGGTTGCCGAGGATGGAGTACTTGCCCAGCCTTGCCTTCAGACCTTTCAAGGTGTCCAGCCATGGTTCAGCCTCTTCGCTGAAATCGTTCACCATGTCACCGGTGAAGAGAATGAGGTCCGGATCCTGTTCGTTGATCAGGTCCACACCGGCCTGAACGATGTCAGTGCCCGTGGGAAAGCTGCCCAGGTGCATGTCACTGATCTGCACGATGCGCAGCCCGTTGAAGGCGGCCGGCAACTTGGATGACCGGATCAACTGATGTTGCACGCGGAAGTCGCGCCGACCCTTGGTAACGCCGTATAGCACCGCACTGAAAGGAATGGCGGCCAGCGCGAGCCCCAGTTGGGAGATGAAGCGCAAACGCGATATCGGTTCACCGTCCACGCTGGCACCCGGGGCCATTCTGCTCCACAGCCAGCGAACGCCTTGTAACAGGTCCTCCACACCGTGGAAGATGACGATGACGACTTTGGGCAACAGGAAGAGAATGAACAGCGCGGCCAGTGAAAAAACGAAGGAGTAGTTCCGGTTCGCCCGCAGGTCCTGTATGCTGATGATGACCCACACCAGTAAGGCGATCATGCCGATACTTTCGGCCCAATAGATCCAACGCACCCAACGGCGCGTGCCCGCCGACACCTGTCCCAACGCGGTGCTCACGCCTTTCCACGCGTACAGGTCGATCAGCACGAGAACGGTAACGAAAACAAGAAAGCCGAGTAGACCGCGAAGTGTCATGCGAGGATCTTGGGCCGCGAAGTTCGTTTCATTTGCTCCTGAACGGGCAGCGATGCCGTGATCGAAGTGGTCTACTGATCAGATGACGAAGCCGATGCGTTTTTCCTTTATCGCCATCCTCGCCGCGTGTCCATTGCTCGCTCTGGCGCAGCCCACCTGGCAACGCAGCTATGGCGGTCTGGGCGGTGATCAAGGCTACGGAGTGCGCGAGACAGCGGATGGAGGGTCCGTCATCGTCGGGTCTACGGGAAGTTTCGGATCCGGTGGGGGCGATGTGTACCTCTTGAAGCTGGATATCCAAGGCGAACGGGAATGGTCGAAGACGTTCGGCGGACTTTCCGTGGACGTGGGAACAGCGCTCGAACGCACAGCGGATGGTGGCTTCGTGATCGCTGGTTACACGAACAGCGGGCAAGGTGCCGGTTACGATGGTCTGCTCATCCGCATCGATGCGTTCGGCAATGAGCTCTGGCAGAAGCACATCGGCACCTCCTCATGGGATCTCTTCTATGGGGTTGATGTGCTCAATGATGGCTTCCTTGCTGCTGGCGTCACTTATGGTCAGGGAGCGCTTGATGGCGATCTCTGGCTGGTGCGCACCGATGACCAAGGAGACACGCTTTGGACACGCGCTTTTGCCAGTGTCGGGGAAGATGAAGCGCGATCCGTTCGCGCAACGACGGACGGTAACGTTGTGGTGGCAGGTTCGCTGCGTGTCGGAACGGACACGGCGGATGCTGTCCTGTTGAAGTACGATGACAATGGGCAGTTCGTGTGGCCGCTGTTGTTCGGAGGCGACAGCCTTGATGCCGGAATGAGCGTTGTTGAAGCGGCCGATGGCAGCTATCTCTTGGGTGGATACTCGCGCAGTTCCATGGATGCTCAGGTGTTTCTCCTTGGAAAAGCCGCACCGGACGGAACAGCGATGTGGACGAGCTACATCAACACACCCGTGCTGGGTTCGGTATGGTCGGGCGCATCGATCCGCGAACTGCCGGATCAGCGGATCGCGCTCGCTGGTTCCACCAATGCGTTCGGGGCAGGTGCGCAGGACTTCTACCTGCTTTTCACTGATGCGAACGGGAATTACCTCTCGGGTCCAAGCTTCGGAGGTCTGGAAGATGACATCTGCTGGTCCTTGGATCTGACCTCCGACGGTAGCTATATCATGACCGGGTCCTCGGAGTCGTTCGGACCGGGCACTTCATCGGTCTATGTGGTGCGTACGGATGGTGACGTGCTCACCACGCCGGTCGTTGTGGACCTTGACCCGTTGGGGGTGAGCGAGGTAAGCGTTGGTCGGTCCGTTGTACTCGTGCCTGATCCGGCCGCATCCGGCGAGAGCGTGCGATTGATAGGAACCGATCTGCACGGCAATGCGTTGATGAAAGTGTTCAGCGCACAAGGCGCTCTGTCCTTTGCACGCACCGTCAACGTTGAAGAGCCGATCGTTCTACCACTACTGGTGCCCGGTAGTCATGTGGTCGTCTTCGAGGGAAAGGACAGCGCTCCTGTGCGCTGTCGTCTAGTGGTGCACTAGGCGCATGAGGCGAACCTCCTTTCTTGAAAGGATGGTCTCAAAGGCGGTGGTATCCACCTGCGAACGGTCACCGATGATCAGGAGATGGTCCGCGCCGAGCGCGATCAGCGAAGGCACATCGACGACCTCCGTATCCGCAAAAGGCCAGCCTTCACGGTCGATGAGCGACAGCCCTCCGTTCGGCGTGGGATCGCCGGAAACGATGAAGCGCGCCGAACGTGGCACCCCTAGCGAGTCCAGTTCATGTTCCACACCGGCACCGATCCTTAACGCAGCGTTGAACATGTCCTTAGCGGTGTTGTGGCGCTTGGTCAGGTTCAGTTGTGCAAGCACGAGCCCCATGATGGCGAAGGTGATGAAGGCCAAGGGGAGCACTGCTTGCCAGCGCCCCTTCAGCCGATCGTGAAGACTTGCGGAACCTGTCAATGCCACGGCGATAACGACAGGAGCGATCGTGAGGAAGTAGTAGTCGTGGTCGCGCAGTTTGCGGAAGAACAGAATGATGAACCCGAGTGCGGCCATGATCAGCAAGCTCAGTACGGTGCGCGCTGGCAGGGACAGCCGTCGTATGCTGATCAGGACGAGAAGCGAAATGACCGACAGCACGTGCCAGGTCGTGGGATGATGGTATTTCGGCCACCAGTAATACCACACATAGCCCCATGTGTTCGCCGCTTCCAAGGCGGACATCGACCATAGCGGTTCCGCCCAGGTCATGAAGTACATGGTGTGGTGCGCCGCGTTATAGCGAATGGCATAGGCATGCCAGCCAATGATCATCAGGGATCCTGTTGCCAACGCACCCGCGGAACGCCAGCCTCCGCCGGTGACCTTGTGCTTCCGAACGAGATGCAGCCCTGCTATCAGGTAGGCCAGCAGATACATGGACGCCGGCGCCTTGAGCAGTCCGGCGAGCGTGAGGAAGAGGATCGCAGGCACCGAGAACCATCGGCCTTCGTCCAGGAAGGCATGGACCGCTACGCAGGCGCCGATCAGCACGCAGCCATAAACGGCGGCATCAGGCAGGTAGTTGGCACCGTAGTAGACCACGATGCTGGAGGAGAACATCCAAAGGCTGAAGGCCGTACCACTTACCGGCGACCCCAGCCAGCGCGCCGCGAGTCGAGCCAACAGGACATGCCCGACCAACACGAAGGAAAGCCCCATCACGCGCAGCAGGCTGAACTTCAAACCGAAGACCTCACGGAGCAGCGCATCCACGTAATAGAGGAGCGGGAATTCGGCCGAAGCCGCACCGTTGTCCGGGCAACTCCGCAGGTCGTGCACGGCTGGGGTGAACAGGTTCCACGAGGGATGACCGTACCGCTGCGAGAACGAATACGAGTCCGTTTGGCGGACGAAATGGAAGCCGGCAGGATCCCTGAAGAGGACATCCGGCAGATAGAGCCAGCACGCGATGGACAGGAAGACCATGAGCGGTAACCACGCGCCCGGTCTACGTAGGGTTTCCATCCATTCGGTCATCGTGCGCGAATATCGACCTGCTTCTTCCTATCCCATACGCCGAAAGGATGACCCACGGTTCACGATCATCATGTTCTACATATGTTAGCTGGCATCCTTATCGGCATGTTCCTCGTCTTCTCTGATATGATCATCACATGGTCGACAGTATCGCGTTCACGATCGCACTGAGAACACACGCGGTTTCCGGCGCAGTAGCGTTGGTTATCGCTCCTTTGGCCATGGTCGCGGCCAAGGGAGGCAGGTGGCATCGCATCTGGGGCAAGGTCTATTTCTATGCGATGGCCATGGTCTGTCTTACCGCCATACTCATGGCCGTCATGGATCCCAATGATCTGTGGCTGGCGTTGATCGCCGTGTTCAGCTTCCACATGGTGGCCTCGGGTTATCGGTCGTTGTACCTGAAGAAGCTGCACGAAGGTCTTCGCCCGGACCGAACGGACCTTACCCTGCATGGCATCGCGGGCATCTTGAACGGTGGTCTGCTCATATGGGGATTGTCGCATCTGCTCATGGGAGTGAAGGACCCCCGCGCTTATCTGTACACGCTTTTCGGTGCCATCGGCATGTTCATGGTGTTCCGCTACCTCAATCGGTTCTACCGCAGGCGGAACGATCGCCGGGAATGGTTCTATGGCCACATGACCGGCTTTCTCGGCGGGTACATCGCCACGCTGTCGGCCTTCAGCGCGGTGAACCTGAACTGGATCGAACCTTCCTGGTTGCGTTGGACGTGGCCGACCATCCTCGGCGCTCCATTGATCGCGGTATGGACCGGCTACTATCGGAAGAAGTTCGCCAGCGGTGGGCGGGTGAGGGATGTCGCGGAAGTGCGCATCCGCTGAAGGGCGGCCAAGCCCAGCGTCCGCACCTAGGGCGAAGGCTTTGTGAACCCTGATCGTCGGTTGTCAGGTGCGGTATCCCGGCGCGTGCGCATCTTCACCCTCCCTTTTCACCGACCATGAAACGCATACTGCCCTTTTTCCTCGGCGCAGCGCTGACCTTGAGCGCCAACGCACAGAAGACCTACAGTTACACCAGCGTACCCGGCGACCCCATGGAGGCGCGTATCTACACACTTGACAACGGACTGCAGGTGTGGCTGAGCCGGAACCCCGATGCCCCACGCGTGCAGACCAACATCGCCGTGCGCGCCGGCAGCAAGAACGATCCAGCGGATGCGACCGGTCTGGCGCACTACCTGGAGCACATGCTCTTCAAGGGCACCAGCCACATCGCCACCGCCGATTGGGAAGCGGAGAAAGTGCTCTTGCAGAAGATCAGTGACCAGTACGAACTGCGCCGCACCACCACCGATGAAGCGAAGCGCGATGCCATCTATCACGTTATCGACAGCTTGAGCACGCTGGCTTCCAGGATCGCTGTGCCGAACGAGTACGACAAGATGGTGAAGAGCATCGGTGCCCGTGGCACCAACGCCTATACCAGCAACGAGCGAACGGTCTACGTGAACGACATCCCCAGCGATGAACTGGAGAAGTGGATGATGGTGGAGAGTGAACGTTTCCAGGAGTGCGTGCTCCGTCTTTTCCATACGGAACTTGAGGCCGTGTATGAAGAGTTCAACCGAGGCCAGGACAACGATGGCCGCAACGCGTGGTACGCCCTGGAACGGAACCTGTACAAGAACCACCCGTACGGCACGCAGACCACGCTCGGCACCGGCGAACACCTGAAGAACCCCAGCATGGTGAAGATCCATGAGTTCTTCGACACATGGTACAAGCCGAACAACATGGCCGTGGTGATCGCTGGGGACCTGGATTACGACAGGACCGTCGCGCTCGTGGACACGTACTTCGGCAAGTGGAAGCCGGGTGGGACCACACCTTTCTTCTTCGGTGGTGAGCCACCCATGAACGGGCCGGTGAACGTGGACGTATACGGCCCCATGGCCGAATGGGTGGATCTCGGCTGGCGCTTGGGTGGTGTGAAGACCAAGGATCCCATGATGGCCGAACTGATCGCCGGCATTCTGAGCAACGGTGAGGCGGGTTTGATCGACCTCAACCTCCTGCAGGACCAGAAAGTGCTGGATGCGAACGCTGATTCCGACGAGCGCACGGACTACTCCGAGTTCAATATGCACGGTGAACCCAAGGAGGGACAGACCTTGGAACAGGTGCGCGATCTGTTGCTCGAACAATTGGAACTGGTGCGCAAGGGCCAGTTCGATGAGTGGCTGATCCATGCCGTGGTGAACCAGAAGAAGCAACAACGCATCCGCTTCTGGAACGAGAACAATGGACTACGTGCCTCGGCCATGACCGATGCCTTCATACTGAAGAAGGAATGGAAGGACATGGTGAACTACTACGACCTGATGGAGCACGTTACCAAGGAGGAACTGGCGGCCTTCGCCCAGCGATACCTGAACAATGACCATGTGGTCGTCTACAAGCGCAACGGGGAGAACAAGAACGTTTACAAGGTGCCCAAACCGAAGATCACGCCGATCGACATCAATCGCTCGGGAAGCAGCGAATGGCGGAAGAAGTGGGATGCAGTGCCGAGCGCGAAGCTGGAGCCGCTCTTCATCGACTACGGATCAGCGATCTCCACCACCTCCTTGCCCGGCGACATCCGATTGGACCATGTGGCCAATCCCACCAATGATCTGTTCTCGCTTTACTACATCGTGGACATGGGCACCAACCACGATGATCGCATCGGGCTGGCGATGGACTACCTGCCTTACCTCGGCACCTCCAAGCGCAACGCGAAGGAGTTGAAGAAGGAGATGTTCCGCCTGGGTATTTCCATGAACGTTTCCGCCCAGACCGATCGCGTATATGTGATGATCAACGGATTCGAGCGCGACCTGGCCAAGGGTATCGATCTGCTCGAAGAGGTCCTTTCCGATGTGCAGCCGGATGCGGGGGCCTTGAAGGAACTGGTCGCCGACATCACCAAGCAGCGGGTGGATCAGAAGAAGAACAAGGGTGCCGTGCTGAACGACGCCCTCTACAAGTACGCGCAGTACGGTGAGCACAACCCGTTGACGGACCAATTGAACGGCGAGAAGCTCAATGCAGTTGAACCCGCGGAGCTCGTCCAGCGGATCAAGGACCTCACGCGGATGCCACACCACATCTTCTACTACGGTCGTTCCGGCATGAACGATGTCGCTAGCGTCCTGAAGGCACGCCACAAGCCTTCCACGGAGAAGAAGCCGCTGCCAGCAGAACACCTCTATCCGGAACTGGAGACAACAGCGGACCAGGTGTATCTGGTGGACCACGACATGGTGCAGACCGAGATGCTGCTGGTGAGCAAGTCGCGAACGTTCGACAAACAGAACCTGCCGTTCGCGGCCTTGTTCAACGAGTACTTCGGCTCCGGTCTGTCGAGCATCGTCTTCCAGGAGATCCGCGAAGCGAAGGCGCTGGCCTACAGCGCAGCCTGCAGTTTCAGCACTCCTGCACGCAAGGACAGGGCGCATTACGTGACGGCTTACATCGGCACGCAGGCGGATAAGCTCGGTGACGCGGTCTCTGCGCTGAAAGTGCTCATGAACGACATGGTGATGGACGAGAGGCAATTCCAAGGAGCGAAGGATGCGGCGTTGAAACGCATCGCCAGCGACCGCATCACCAAGGAGCGCATCTTCTGGAGTTGGGAAGGGTTGAAGCGCCTGGGGATCGACCATGACGTGCGCAAGGACAACTACGAACGCATTCCCACGATCAGCCTGATGGACATGAAGACCTTCTTCGATCGCGAGGTGAAGGGCAGGCACTACAGCTACCTCGTCATCGGCAAGGAAGGCAACGTGGACAAAGCGGCGCTCGGCAAGTTCGGTCCGGTGACGACCCTGAACAAGGAGAAGATCTTCGGGTATTGAGGTCCGTGCAGCGATCTTCGGGTTCCATGCGCGCCTGCGTGTTCACACTGGACGTCGAGGACTGGTTCCACATCCTCGACCTGCCCAGCACACCCAAGCTGGAGCAATGGCCTGCCTTGCAGAGCGACGTGGTGAAGAACACCCGGCGCATGCTCGCCATCTTCCGGCAGCATGAGGTGAAAGCCACCCTTTTCTTCCTTGCGTGGGTCGCCGAACGCTGGCCGGAACTCGTTCGGGAAGCGCGTGAGGATGGTCATGAGATCGCCAGCCATGGTCATGCCCATGAACTCGTTTACACCATCAGCGAGCAACGTTTCTTCGATGACATCCGCAAGGCGAAGGAGATCATCGAGCGGGCTGCCGGGACCGAGGTGAAGGGTTATCGCTGTCCTGGTTTCAGTGTCACGCGCGAGACGCCATGGTTCTTCGATCGGGTGCGCGAGGCTGGCTATGTGTACGACAGCAGCATCTTCCCTGGAACGCGAGGCCACGGCGGACTGCCCGACGCCAAGCCGGTACCCCACATCATTCCCACCCGCCACGGTGATCTGATCGAGTTCCCGATATCGATGAGCCGCGCGTTCGGCAGACCGATGTACTTCTTCGGTGGCGGTTACCTGCGTTTTTTCCCGATCGCACTGATCGAACGTCAGGTACGGCAGGTCCTTGACGAGGATCGTCCGGCCATCTTCTATCTGCATCCGCGGGAGATCGATCCTGATCAACCACGCCTGCCCATGAGCGCCAAACGCAGGTTCATGACTTACGTGGGCATGCGCAGCACCGAGCCCAAGCTGCACCGGTTGTTCCGTGATCACCGGTTCACCACCTTCACCGAACTGCTACCTGCGGTGCGATGATCAAGGCACTCTTTCTTTACACCGAACTGGCGCCGTACTTCCTGGCTTGCGTGGAGCGCCTGGTGAAGGACCATGATGTGCAGGTGCACATCGTGCGTTGGCCGGTGAACAAGGAAGCGCCCTTCGAGCTGAAGTTCACGGACCGTGTGCATGTGTACGATCGAACTGAACTCAACGAACTTTCGCTCCATCGGCTGGCGAACAACATCGATCCTGACATCGTGCTGGCCAGCGGTTGGGTGGACAAGGGCTATCTCTCGGTTTGTCGTGACTTCCGTAAGCGCGGGGCTCCCGTTGTCATGTGCAGTGACACGGCATGGCGTGGGGATCTGCGCCAATGGGCCGCCGTAGGTACATCGCGCTTCTGGTTGAAGCGCACGTTCAGCCACGCATGGGTCACCGGTGAAGCGCAGGCTACTTACGCCCATTTTCTCGGGTTCCCGGCACATGCCATCCATCGCGGGTTCTATTCCGCCGATGTCGATCGGTTCGCTCCATTGGCGGAACGATTCGCAGCGGCCAAGGCCGAACGCTTTCCGCATCGCCTGCTGTGCGTCGCGCGCTACATCGCCACCAAAGGCCAACAACTGCTCTGTGATGCGTTCGCAGAGCTCTGCGAGGAGGGTGCGGCGGGCGATTGGGAGTTGTGGTTCATCGGGACCGGTGAACTCGAGGAGACCGTGAAGAACTCAGCCCGCGGCAAGCACCCGCGCATCAAGCACATCGGCTTCGTTCAGGCCGATCACATGCAAGGCTATCTCGAGCATACCGGAGTGTTCATTCTGCCCAGCACCTACGAGCCTTGGGGCGTTGTGGTTCACGAACACGCAGTGGCCGGGTTCCCATTGTTGTTAAGCGATGCGGTCGGTGCGGGTGAGCGGTTCCTGAAGGAGGAGTTCAACGGCACACGGTTCCAGGCAGGCAACAAGGAAAGCCTCAAGGCATCGCTGCGCCGCATCATTTCAACGCCCGATGAGCGCCTTCGAAGGATGAGCTACTCCAGTGTTGAGATCGGCCGCAGTTGGAGCCCGAAGCACTGGGCAGATGTGTTCATGGAAATCGCCCGATCACACCGTGGATAAGCCACAGGTCCTGGTTTTCATCGATTGGTACGCCCCGGGTTTCAAGGCGGGTGGCCCGGTGCGTAGCGTGGTCAACCTCGTTGACCGGTTGCGCGACCGTATCGACTTCCATATCGTCACGAGCGATACGGATTATACCGAGACCGTTCCGTACCGTGGTATCGTTGCCGACCAATGGACAAGGCTGCCAGGCGGCGAGCAGGTGTGGTACGCTTCCGCAGGCAGAAGGAACGCTGACGCATGGAAGCTGCTGATGGGTCAACGTCCGTGGGATGCGGTCTACCTCAACGGCATGTATTCGCCTCCCTTCAGCGTGCTTCCGTTATGGTTGCTGCGCGGAACGGACCAGCGGAAGGTGGTGGCTGTACGCGGCATGCTCGCTCACGGCATGATGCGGCACGGAACGGTGAAGAAGCGCTTGTTCCTGGCCGCGATGCGCCTGCTCGGTTGTTACAAGGGAGTCGTTTTCCAAGCCACGAATGAGGACGAGGCACGTGACGTACGTAAGTGGATCTCCGCTTCCGCCGAAGTGCAGGTGGTACCGAACCTGGGAAGGAAGTTGCGTGCGTTAGGTCCTGCTGAGCGGGTCAAGGAAGCCGGTGTGCTACGCCTTGTCAGTATCGCACGGATCGCCGTTGAGAAGAACACGCTCTTCGCCATCGAACGGCTGCGTGAAGTAACGGGCAACATCACCTTCGATCTGTATGGTCCTGTCTATGACCAGTCCTATTGGGGAAAATGCCAGCAGGCCATCGCCACCTTGCCTGCGAACATCCGTGTTGAACACATCGGCGTGCTGGAACCGGAACGTGTGCAGCAGTGTTATGAGAACTACCACGCGTTGTTCATGCCAAGCCAGGGTGAGAATTTCGGACACTCCATGGCCGAAGCCCTCGCCACGGGACTTCCGCTCTTGATCAGCGATCGCACCCCTTGGAAGGAGTTGGAACGACAGCAAGCAGGCTGGGACGTGCCACTGGAAACCCCTGAACGGTTCGTTGCGGCGTTGCGACAGTTGACGGATGCGGACCAGACCGTCTACGACCGCTGGAGCGCAGGAGCCTTCACCTTGGGTGCGCGATATTTGAACGATCCAGGACCGGTGGAACACAGCTACTCCCTGTTCAAGCCATGAGCGAGGCCACGCCACAGGTCGACCTGTCACGTTTCAACAATGCTGACTTCCCCAAGGGAGCCGGCATGTTGAAGATGACGTTGTGGTATTTCACCAACGCGCTCTTCTTCATGAACCCGCTGTTTCCCTTCCGCAGCCCGAAACCCGCCTTGCTCAGGCTGTTCGGTGCACGCATCGGTAACGGTGTAGTCATTCACCCGGGCGTGAACATCAAGTACCCGTGGAAGCTGACCATCGGTGATCACTGCTGGATCGGCCAACGGGCGTGGCTGGACAACATCGATCAACTCACCCTGGGCAACAACGTGGTGATCTCGCAGGGTGGGATGATCATCCAAGGCAGCCACAATTACAAGCGCATCGACTACCCGACCATGAGCGGTCCTGTGGTACTGGAGGATGGCAGTTGGGTAGGGGCGGGCGCCATGGTGATGCTGGGCGTTACGCTGAAGAGCCACAGTGTGCTCGCCGCTGGCAGCGTGGCCACAAAGGACCTCGAGCCGTACACGATCCATCAAGGCAATCCCGCGCAACCCGTTCGTCAACGCGTCATGGAACGTTAGCTCACCGGTCTGACATTCCACCCCTTCATTGAGGATCTCCATCATCACCATCTGCTACAACGCGGCGGCTCATATCGATGAGACGCTGCGCAGCGTTGTGATGCAGGACCATCCGGACATCGAGCACATCGTTATCGACGGGGGAAGTACCGATGGCACCCAGGAGCGCATCGAACGGTACCGCGAGGTGCTCGCACACTTCACCAGTGAGAAGGACAAGGGTGTTTACGACGCGATGAACAAGGGCTTGCGCGAGGCCACAGGGGAGGTGGTGGCTTTCGTGAACGCCGGTGACATGATCGTTCACCGCAGTTGTGTGTCCGAAATGGCTGCCGAGTTCGCCAAGGGCGATGCGGACGCCATCTATGGAGATGCTTACATGGTTGATCCCGACGACATTTCGAAGGTCCGGCGCTTCTGGAAGGGCGGTGCGTATGACCGGGAGAACTTCCGCTCGGGCTGGATGCCGCCGCACTTGGGTACCTACATCCGCAGGGAGGTGTATGATCGGTATGGCCTCTTTCGGGAAGACCTGAAGGTGAGCGCGGACTACGAGCTGATGTTCCGCTTCATGTACAAGCACCGGATACGCGTGCGCTATGTGCCCAAGGTGCTGGTGCGTTTCCGCTTGGGTGGCGTGAGCAACCGCTCGCTGGCGCATGTATGGCGCGCGAACAGGGAAGTGTACAAGGCCTGGGAATTGAACGGTGAACGGGTGAGCCCCTTCATCGTGTTCATGAAGCCACTGCGCAAACTGGCACAGTACTTCCGCTAGCGAGCGGCATGCTCCACCGCTATCCGTAGCGCGGCGTTGAAGACGCTGGTGTTCACCTTGTTCAAGTACATGATGGTGGAACCCTTCTCGCCCCATTTGCTGGGATGCGGCTCGAACAGGCCCGGGTGTTCGTCCATCATCGCGAGCTGAAGGTCCTTGTCCAGCATGAGCACGGCATGACCCTCTTCAAGCCACAAGGTCATGAACGTTCGGCCGGGCTTGGCGCCGGGCTTTTTCGCTTTCAAGCGGAAGGCCACCTTGCCGAAGTGATCGTACTCTTCCGCGTTGAAGTCGCGCAGCACCGTCTCGCGCGCCTTGGTGATCTCCATGCGGACGAAGCTAGCGGCTCGATCGCGCGCTTACACGCATATTTGGCGCATGACCAAGAACCGTTTGGAGGCGTTCAGCGATGGTGTGATCGCCATCATCATCACCATCATGGTGCTGGAACTGAAAGTGCCCGACGGTCGCACGTTGCATGACCTGCAAGCGCTCTGGCCGAAATTCCTCAGCTACCTGCTCAGCTTCGTTTACCTGGGGATCTATTGGAACAACCATCATCATCTTCTGCACACATTGCACCGCGTGAACGGCGCGGTGATGTGGGCGAACCTGCACCTGCTGTTCTGGCTTTCCGTGATCCCCTTCGCCACAGCGTGGATGGGGGAAAGCGCTTTCGCCCCTGAGCCGATGTCGTTGTACGGGGTCGGCCTGCTCGCCAGCGCATGGTCGTGGGTATTGCTCCAGCGGTCCATCATCCGCTTGGAAGGACCTGATTCCGCGTTGGCGCGTGCCGTGGGTTCGGATCGGAAGGGACTGCTCTCGCAGGCGTTGTATGTGGCGGGCATACCGCTGGCCTTCCTTCACCCCGCATTGTCCGGCGCTTGCTACGTAGCGGTCGCCTTGATCTGGCTCGTGCCGGACCAACGCATCGAACGCCAATTGGCTCAGGAGAAGCGCGGCGGGGCGGCCTGAACGACCCGGTGTCAGTGTTGTCCGATCGCTGCTTTTACCATCGGCACCACCTTGGTCGCGTACAGTTCGATGCAGCGCAGCATCTTCTCGTGCGGCACACTGCCCACACTGAACTGGAGGGAGAAGCGGGTGAAGCCGAACAGCTGGTGCTCGCGGATGATCTTCTTCGCCACCGTATCCGGATCCCCGAGCAACATGGCTCCGTTCGGTGAGATCTCGAAGTCGAACTGCGCGCGCCCGACGGGTCCCCAGCCTCGTTCGCGGCCGATGCGGCCCATCTGCATCTGATAGCGCGGCCAGATGAGCTCTGCGGCTTCCTCCGTGGTGTCGGCGATGAAGCCATGCGAGCCGATACCGAGCTGCAGGTGTTGCACATCGTGGCCCGTCTTGCGCCACACGTCCTTGTACAGGTCGGTGAAGGGCTTGAAGCGCGCAGGTTCCCCACCGATGATGGCCAGCGTCATGGGAAGCCCGAGACTACCGGCCCTGACCACGCTTTCCGGCGTACCGCCCACAGCGATCCACACCGGCAAGGGTTGTTGCACCGGCCGTGGATACACGCCCTGACCGGTAAGCGGTGCGCGATGCTGCCCCTTCCAGGTCACGTTCTCCTTGTCGCGCAGGAGCAAGAGCAGTTCAAGGTTCTCGGTGTACAACCTGTCATAGTCCTTCAGGTCGAGACCGAAAAGCGGGAACGATTCGGTGAAGGAGCCCCGGCCTGCCATGATCTCCGCGCGTCCGTTGCTGAGCAGATCGAGCGTGGCGTACTGCTGGAACACCCGTACCGGATCATCGGAACTGAGCACGGTAACAGCGCTCGTCAACCGGATACGCTTGGTGCGAGCAGCGATGGCAGCGAGTACCACGGAGGGAGCGGAGGCGATGAAGTCCTCGCGATGGTGTTCGCCCACACCGAATACATCCAGACCGAGATGGTCGGCCAGTTCAGCTTCTTCCAGCAGGTTCGCATGGCGCAGTTGTGCGGAAATGCGTTCTCCCGTGACAGGGTCGGGCGTGTGATCAACGAAGGTGTAGATGCCGAATTCCATGGCGCGAAATTCCGGTGCGCCGGAGCATAGGCCGTTGAACTGGCTGAAGAAAGCGCTACTTCGAAGTCACCAGTCGCTGCTGGTACTTCCGCAGTTCATCCCAGCGGTTCTCCACCATCAGGCGCGCCTGCTTCGGCCAATCGCTCGGGTCATGCAGGTGGAAACGGTCCCCGGCCTCGTCCAGGATCCGCTTCAGGTCCGTGGGCTTCGCTGCCGCTACATCCGCCCACGTGCGCACACCGTGCTTGCCCAAGTGCTCCTTGATCTTCGGCCCGATGCCCTCCACCAGTTCGAGGTCGTCGGGCTTGATGCGTTTCCCGAGTGAACTGCCAAGGACCTTGTACACCTGCTCCGGCAGGCGCGCAGGGGCTTTGGGTGTGGCCCCGTCGCCCAAGCGCAAGGCTTCGCGCAGTTCGTCCAACTCTTTCAACAGCGAGGGTATCCGTGCAACTGAGCGTTCCAAACGGGAGATGCGCTCCGTGTGTTCATGGCTCGTGTCGCGCACTTCCACCGCAGCTCCGGTGTTGCGTTGCATCGCAGCCACCGAGGATCGCGCTGCGGCCAGTTCCGCGTTCAGGGCCATGATCTCCTCCTCCAACAGCTTGCGCTCTTTCGCCGCTTCATCCTCGCGCTGTTGCATGCGTTGCTGCATGATGTGCCCGGCCAGGCGTTGGTGCTCCTCCAATTCGCTCGCGCGTTGCCGCAGGGCTTGCATCTCCGACCGCAGGGCCGGTGTGCCTCCCAGCGGACCGGGGCTGTAATACCAGCCAATGAGCACTCCAAGGATCATGGATCCCAGCATCGCGGCGAGCACGGGAACCACACAGTTGATCGCAGTGGCGTAGGCGTCAGCGTAAATGGTCATCATGGTGTGTTGCTGTGAGGCACGGGAACGATCTTCACCTCGACGCGGCGGTTCAATGCCTTGCCACGACTGGTCACATTGTCCGAGACAGGTTCCACCGCGCCGATGCCGACGGTGCGGATGCGCAGCAATGGAACGCCAAGCTCCACCAATCGGTCGCGGACGATGTTCGCCCGTGCGAGCGACAGGGCTTCGTTGGTTGTGGTCGATCCGTCACCATCCGTATGGCCGGTCACCAGCACTTCGGCGTCCTGCACACTGGAGAGGTAAAGGACTGCTTGATCCGAGAAGCTCTTCAGTTCGCCATCCAACTGCCCGGCGCCCGTGTTCTTCTTGAAGCGCAGGACCACCGGGGCAGGAGCGCTCACCTCCTTCGGTGGTGCGACCTCCGGCACCGTTGAGGGGGAAGCTGCAGCGATCGTTCGCGCCACCGATGGAGCAGGAACCGGTGAGGTAACAAGCGGCGCTTCGGCACGCATCGGCAGTCCTTGGCAGCGATCACATACTTCACGGCGGGAGAACCACCAGCCAGCGCTCACCAACCAGGCGAACGATAGAGGGAAGAGCAACCAGCGCTGTTTTCGCATCCGTGTTGGGCCAGTAAAGCTGCCAGCCAGCATCGTCGATGCAACGGGGTGGGGTAGGTTTTTCTCAACAGGGGTTGGTGATGCTGGTTCGATGGCGATCAACTTCGCGTCATGAGCGCATCCAACGGTTTGGTGATCCTGTTCGCAAGCCTTTTTCCCTGCCGATCGGTCATCGGCCAGGAGGTGCGCCCCTTCGTCTTCGGTGAGGTCCGTTCGTTCCGCTCGGAGGTGCTGGATCAGGAGCGCACCTTGAACATCTACCTTCCTTCGGGTTATTCGCCGGACAGTGTCCAGCGGTATCCAGTGATCTATGTGCTCGATGGTTCGGCGAACGAGGATTTTCCTCACCTGGCTGGCCTCGTGCAGTTCATGAACATGTATGACCTGCTTCCGAAGAGCATCGTGGTCGGTATCGCCAATGTGGATCGCTACCACGACTTCACGCATCAAACGAAGGGTGATAGCGACCTGGTATGGGTTCCGACAGGTGGTGGGTCCGCTCCGTTCATACGGTTCATCGGGGAGGAACTGGAACCCTTGGTGGACCGGCATTACCGCACCAATGGCCACAACACGATCATCGGGCAATCCTTGGGGGTAACTATATACTTGCGTAACCCAGAAATAGTGCTTATGTTTGGGCCGTCATTAGACCACGGCCATGATCACTACCACCGAAGGCACTGGGTTTCGCAGCATTCTTGAACTGGTTCAGTACTTCAACAGCGAAGAGAAGTGCGCCGAATACCTCGCCGAAAAGCGTTGGCACGGTCACCCGGTTTGTCCCAAATGCGGGAACGGGTCGGTCTACACGCTAAAGGGCAAGGTGAAGCGGTACAAGTGTGCAGGCTGCCGTGAGCAATTCAGCGTGCGGGTTGGTACCATTTTCGAGGATAGCAAGATCGGTCTTCAGAAGTGGTTTCTTGCCATCTATCTGATCACGGCGCATAAGAAGGGCATCAGCAGCCTTCAGCTTTCCCGCGATCTTCACGTCACTCAAAAGACCGCGTGGTTCATGCTTCACCGTGTTCGTTACGCACTAGCCTATGAACCGACTGAACAGATGAGCGGCACCGTGGAAGTGGATGAGACCTACGTGGGCGGCAAGGACAAGAACCGGCACGCTAGCAAGCGCACGCACGACTTCGGCGGAAGCAAGAAGGCTGCCGTGGTTGGCATCGTGGAGCGCGGCGGCAATGTGATAGCACGACACACTCCGAACACTGATAAGAAGACGATACTGCCGATCATTCATGCCGCTGTCACCAAGGGCACGACAATCTGTAGCGATGAGTTCGCCGGGTATACCAGCCTTCGCAAGGTGTACGACCACCAGACCGTGAAGCATGGTGCGTTCGAGTATGTGAGCGGCGCCATCCACACGAACAGCATCGAAGGCTTCTGGTCCCTGCTCAAGCGGGGCATCGTTGGTATCTATCACTTCACCAGCGAAAAGCACCTTCAGAAGTACGTGGACGAGTTCGTGTTCCGCTACAACTCTCGCAGCATTTCGGACAGCGGTCGCTTCGATCAGATGCTGTCCAACAGCCAAGGCCGTCTCACCTATAAAACCCTGATCAATGACTGAAAAGAAACCGAAGGCTACCCACGAGGGTAAACTCAAGATCGGTGATACCGTTCTTGATGTTGCCGTGCTCGACGATGGCAGGCGTGTAATCACGCAAGGGGCCATCTTCCGATCCCTTGGCCGTCCTCAGCGCGGTAATTCAAGGCAGATCGGTATCCCGGTTTTTATGGACGCTTTGAACCTCCAGCCGTTCATTTCCAACGAGTTAAGGGGGGTGATCAGTCGCATCGATTATGTGGGGCGAAATGGGACCAACCAGACGGCCTACGACGCCACCATGCTGCCCTTAGTGGCGGACCTCTATTTGAGGGCACGAGAGGCAGGGAAAATCGTGCTGGACAACCAGAAGGTCACGGCACAGAAGGCGGAGATACTGGTGCGATCGCTCGCCAAGGTGGGGATCACCGCGCTGGTGGATGAAGCCACCGGATATCAATACGACCGCGAGCGCCAGGAACTGCAAAAGATCCTCAAGCACTACATCAGTCAGGAACTGCTTCCGTGGGAAAAGCGCTTCCCCGATGAGTTCTACCGCGAGATCTTCCGCCTGAAGGGTTGGCCGTACACCGTGAACGGCATCCGCGCCAGACCTTCAGTGATCGGTCGCTGGACGCGGAAGTTCATCTACTCCCGACTGCCGAAAGGCGTTCTGGAAGCATTGCTGAACAAGACGCCGCGCGATGAGAAGGGCAACCTGAAGACGCGGCTTCACCAACACCTCACGAAAGATCAGGGCGTTGAGCACCTGAACAAGCAGATCGTTAGCGTGGTGACGCTGATGAACGTCTCCGATGGGTGGACACAGTTCGAGCGCCTTTGGAACAAGAAGTTCGGGCAGCAGGCGATGGAGTTCGATGAGGCTATGATCATCCCCGAAGACACGGAAGCAAGCAACAAGCCGTCGTCGGACTTCGATGCGACGATGGAGAAAATATCCAAGGTTCCGCACCCCATCAAGATGGGCTTGGACTGATAGCCACCGTCTGCCCTTGTGTGTGGGCAAGCAGGCAACTGTCCGACGTACGAGCGGACGGTGGGAGCCTGCCGGATAAAGCACTACACCGGGCAGATCGGTATTGAACTCGATACCGGGTTTCGCATTTCAACAGGCGGATGGGTTACGCATGTATATAGGTGCCTCCTTGGGCGGGTTGCTGTGCACCGAGATCCTCTTCGAACGCCCAGAACTGTTCGATGACTACATCATCATCAGTCCCAGCCTCTGGTGGGACAATGGTTCACTCGCTGCCCGCGCCGGGGAATGGATTCGGCAGCACACGGACCTGGAGAAGCGCGTGTTCATCGGCATGGCCAAGGATGATGACTGGATGCGATCACAAGGGGAGGCCATGGCGGCCTCGCTCAAACAAGCAGCGAAGCCGCCCTTCCAATGGACCTACGCGCCCTTCAACGAGGAAACGCATGCCACCATTCTTCACCGCGCTGCTTACCGCGCGTTCGAGTGGCTGCGTTCCACCGAGTAAACAGGCTCAGCTGCGGACGGCGATCCCGCTGATCTCCACGTTCACGCCGCGTGGCAACTCCTTCACACCAACGGTTTCGCGCGCCGGGGGATCGCCCTTGAAGAAGCTCATGTAAACACGGCTCACCTCCGCGTACCACTGGAGGTTGGTAACGTAGATCGTGCACTTCACCAGGTCATCATAGTCAAGGCCAGCGGACTTGAGAACCGCGCCCAGGTTCTCCATCACCTTCGTCGTCTCCACGGTGATGTTGTCGAGGTGCAGGCGATTGCTGCCGGCTTCCGTGGCCAGCTGACCGCTGATGAAAACAAGACCGTTCGCTTCAACAGCAGTGGTGAAAGGCACGCTTCCGGAAGGGCCGCCTTCGAATTTGATCGACTTTTTCATCGCTCGGTGGGGGCGGCGTTCGATGCCGCGATGGGCGAAGATGCGAAGAGCCGATGGAAGATGGAACTACCCGTAACGAACGGCCACCCAGGGACCTGCTCGTGGGGCTTACGTTGCAGTTGAACTGTCGGGCGAACCTGCACAGCGGTGCGTCCGTGGATATACCCAAGTTGGGGAAGGGGAACCGCGCTCTGGCGTGGTGAAACGGTCTTTCTGCTACTCCTTTTCCAACGGCATACGAACTGTGACCGTAAGAGAAACGACAACAACATGTTACGCTGGGTACTCACCTTCCTCGTCATCGCCCTGATCGCGGGCGTGCTCGGTTTCACAGGCATCGCAGCCGGCGCAGCGGAGATCGCCAAGATCATCTTCTTCGTCTTCCTCGCGTTGCTCGTTCTATCTCTTTTGTTCGGTGCCAGGATCTGGCGGAAGGCCGATTGATCCGACCGGTACTACCGCAACGTTCACTTTGCGTAACCAACGAAGAGCAGTCATGCCAAGAGGGGACAAGTCCGCGTACACGGACAAACAGAAGCGCCAAGCGCGCCATATCGAAGAGAGCGAGAAGAGGAGCGGTCGCTCCAGCAAGAGCGCCGCTCGCATCGCCTATGCTACCGTGAACAAACAGGACGGCGGTGGCAAGAAAAGTGGAAGCGGCCGGAAGTGATCCTGCACCGCTCCAATAGAAGGATCCCGTCCGTACGACGGGAACTTCTTGTTTCGAGGTTACCCGAAAAGCGAAGCGGCCCTTGAGGGGGCCGCTTCATCGTGTGGGCAGAGCGATCATCGTGCGTACTCGCGACGCTGCTCGCGTTGTGAACCGCCACCGTTGCGATAACGCTCTTCCTCATAGCGGCCATTGCCATTACCACGTCCATTGTTGCGCGAGGCGCTGGAATTGATCCGCGCTTCGGCCAGTTGGCTCAGCCTGTCATCCGCGTTCTTCTCCTCGTCCAAGGTCTCCTCGAGAAGATCGCACACCTCGTTGAACCCGAGTTCATCGGCGAACGCACAGAGGCTGCCATAGGTGGTGATCTCATAGTGCTCGACCTTCTGTGCTGCGCAAACGATAGCAGCGTCGAGCGCCTCGTCGTTCTTGAACTCGTCCATGAGTTCCTTGGCTTCGTCCAGGATGCCATCGATCGCCTCGCATCGCTTTCCACGTGCGGTAAGACCTACGATCTCGAAGACCTCTTCCAAGCGCTCCACCTGTTCCTCGGTCTCGTTCAGGTGTTCGGACAAGGCTTCGCTCAGTTCCGCACCGTGGGCCTTGTCGGCCATCTTGTGCAGCGCCTTCAGGAGTTGTTTCTCCACGTAATAGAGATCCATGAGCTGGTGTTTGAACAACTTCATCAGACCTTCTTCTTGCCGGCCCTTGACAGTGCCGTGCCGCCCCTGATCAGTGCCCTGCATGCGATAACCGTTCGACACGCCACGGCCCTGTTGATAGCGAACCTCTTCACCGTACCCGCCACGCATGCGATCGTTCTCGGCAGAACCGCCTCGTTGGGTCTGGCTGCCGGACGAACGCTCAGAGGAAGTGCTTCCCGAACGGTTGCCACCATTGTTGCCGGTTTCATTCCCGTTGGCGGAGCTCCCGCTTTCGGTATCCGGATCCTGTGAACTGCTCGTGGCGCCCTTGCTGGAGCGGCTGCTCGCAGTAGTGGATGCACTCTTCTTGTTGTTGCTGCTGGAACCGCCGCGTGCGTTCGAGCCACGGTTCGATGATCCCTTCGAGGATTTGGTAGCCATACTGAAGTGGTTTTGAAAGTGGCGGAATTGCCACGGTCCTGCGGGCATCAATGAACAAGCCACCGGAGAGCATGAGGTCCATGCTTCGTGTCCTCGTTATGTCATCGTCCGTTCGGTGCGAATGATCGTGCGGGCTGATCGTTGTCTCTGTTCCACAGCTTGAGGAGTGCAGCCTACGCTTTCCCGTGCGCCAGATGTCGGATATGCCTATCATCAGAACCGACCGTGGTTCACCAACGGACCCGCCTGGCGCACTCTTCGCTGATCATGCTCGGAACTGGGCGTGAACGGCACGCTATGCGGAAGGAGCGGGGGTCCTACCCGAACATCCATGTACCGCCCCCTCAACACCCTGCGCGATCAGAAGCGCGCTGCCCTGCGCCTAATGCTCAAAGGCCGCATCGATGACTATTTACACAAGCTTCTGATCATCCGTCCACGACAACAGGCCAATGCCTGAAACCATGCGCACACCGCACACTTACCACGAAGCCGCGCGTTTGGAACGGATCCGTTCACGCCGCTATCATGCTGATGAATGCCCGATCACACCTGTACGTCACGCCGGAACCTCCAGCCAGGCACTGAAGCGGAGGGCGTGACCCCATTGTCCTACAGGAACAAGCTGATGGTGAAGCTCGGCCGCGCGTGATGCGCTTCTTCCGCGGCACGTGCGACCAGTTGGGTGAACCTGTCCTGTTCGCTGTCATACATCACCGTCACCTGAAGTGTACCGTGAGGCATGTCCACATGGTACATGGGGCTGTTGCCGTTCGGCGTGATCGCTGACCGGTCACGGGCCACGACGTACAGTTCTTCCATCCGTTCATCGAACGCCTTTCGCAGTTCGATGATCAAGGCCGGTGTATCAGCGGGCAGTGGGGTAGTGGAATAGGCGCTCAGCATGGAACAGGCGTCTGCCGATCATATGCCGGGGCGAAAGGCACGATGCCTGCGGATGAACGCGCATGCAGAAAGGAGGACGGAAACGCGCAGCCCATGCAGGTCGCCCCCAACGCCGACCAGGCATGGAATGGAGAATGCGCCCGGATCCACAGAGCGAGCCGTTGGTACCGGCACGCCAGGGTCGCTTGCAAGGGAAGGTGGCGCTGATCACAGGTGGGGATAGTGGTATCGGACGTGCGGTGGCCATCGCTTTCGCTGATGAAGGAGCGGACGTAAGCATCGCTTACTTGAGCGAGCAACGTGACGCACGTGACACCGCCGAACACGTTGATGGAAAGGGTGCCCGATGCCTGCTGCTTCCCGGTGATCTGGGCAGCGAGGAGCACTGCAGGGAAGTGGTGCGCCGAACGATCGAGCACTTCGGCCGCATCGATGTTCTGGTGAACAATGCTGGCATCCATTATCCGCAGAAGCGCATCGAGGATATCAGTTCGGAACAGTTGGAGCACACGTTCCGAACGAACATCTTCTCCTTCTTCCATTTGACGAAGGCTGCGCTGAAGCACATGCGGAAGGATGCGGTCATCATCAACACGGCTTCCGTCACCGCTTACCGGGGTAGCGCGGAACTGATCGATTACTCGGCGACGAAAGGGGCCATCGTGAGCTTCACACGTTCGCTCGCCGCATCATTGATCAAGCGTGGCGTGCGTGTGAACGCAGTGGCCCCGGGCCCCGTCTGGACCCCGCTTATCGTTTCCAGTATGACCAGCAAGAAGGTCAGGACGTTCGGAACGGATGCACCGATGGGCAGGGCGGCACAGCCGGACGAGATCGCTCCGTGCTATGTGTTCCTCGCATCGGAAGAGTCCCGCTTCATGACCGGTCAAGTGCTGCACCCCAATGGAGGAGAGGTCGTGAACGGCTGACCGGCCACCCCGATGCGTGCAATTCCTTTCCCGCATCGGCTTGCTGGATCGTTCGTTGCTGTTGATGAGAAAGGGCTGCATCCATCGGTACCCTTCTTGATATGGAGAAGGCATGAGCAACACCCGCACGATCAGGTTCATGGAGAGGGATCCCTTCATCGTGAACACCACCAGTGGTCGGATACTCTCCCTGAACGTTGACCTTCCCACGCCGGTGAAGGAACCGGAGCCGATGCCTGGCACCACGCCGAACGAACCCCATAAGGATCCCGAGCCTTCGCCCACGAAGAAGCCCCAAGAACCGCCATCACCGCCGGATACACCGGAAAAGAGGGAGCCGCAGCGTGCACCAGTCCCGGGCACACCACAGATCACGCCGCACGAGCGTCCCAACCGTCCCGGAGAAACGCCGGGCCCTGCACGTCAGCATCCAGCTGATCCGGATCCCTCAACTCCGGTAGGTGGTCAGCCTGGTGGTCACCTCATCCGTTGATGGCTCGTGAACTTCTCCGATAACCAGTTCAGCACGCTCAGCGAAGCGGTCGAAGCCCTCAAACGGGACGGGTACACCGATGAGTTGACACTCACCGAAGAGGGTTTGTGCAACAAAGCCCTGCCGCTCGATCCGAAGAAGTTCACCATCGATTCCTTCCATCGATTCGAAGGGCCAAGTGACCCTGCGGATATGAGCATCGTGTACGCCATCAGTTCGGAGGAACTCGGATTGAAAGGACTGTTGATCGGTGACTACGGAGCGAAGGCACAGAACTTCATACACAACATGGTGCAGAAGCTTGCAGCCCATGAGATGGAAGGAAGAACGCTGCCGGTACGACCGGCTCCTCCGGGCATGAACGTCAAGGCGTGATCGGTACGCTGGGCGAAATGCCTGACCGAACGGGTGTTCCTGTCCGGCCGCGGGTTCAGTCGTCCAAGCCCTTGCGTGCGAGGATGCGCTCGATGTTCTTCTCTATGCGTGCTTCACGCGTCGCGCTCTGCTTCGCAGCGGAAAAATGCAACAGGTATCCGCGCTGACGTCCCGGTGTCAGTGCGGCGAACGCTTTCTTCAAGGCGGGCATCGCTTTCATCCGGGCGGCGAATTCACCCGGCATCGCGAACTCCGATGTCTTCTTCAGCGCCACCTTGGCCCCGGCCTTTTCCAGTTCGATCGCAGCTTGGATGTATGACCGAAGTACCGGCGCGAGTTCCTTGATCGCTTTCAGGTTCTTGAAGCGGATCTGCCGTGCGCTCTGCACATTCTGCGTTTGTTGCACCAGGAGATCGTGATCATCCTTCAACAGCGCGCCCTTGTGGAAGAGCAATGCGCAATAGTCCTTGAAGCCGTGCATGAGGAAGATGTTCTTTCCCTTCAGCGTGTAACAGGGATGCCCCCATTTCAGCTCTTCGGTGAGGCCACTATCGAGTGCCAGTTCACGCAGTTGGGCATAACAGGTCCTCCAAGGGCCTTCCTTCTGGAAGAACCACTCCACCTTGGGGTTCGGCATCGATGTGTTCATGTGGGAGAGCGGGATGAGTGGACGAAATAACGCAGCGCAAGCGTGTTCAAGCGCCCCAGCCCGGAAGTGCAGCGGCTTGCTTGATCCACTTGGTCAGCAGTTTCGGATCGATGGTATCAATTTCCCGGATATCCAAGTAACGCACGTCCTTCTGTTTGCTCGTGCCTGGTGGCGGCGGTTGCAATGAAGCCCCTTTGAAGAAGGCGACCTTCACATAGCCCGTGAAGACGTGGAAGGACAGGAACCATCCTTGACCATCCAGACCATAGAACGGCGAATTCCATTTCACCGCCTTCTTCACCGATGGGACCGCGCGCGTGATCAGCTGGTCGATCTCCTCGCCGATCGCTCGTTTCCATCCCGGCATCGCAGCGATGTAGGCTTGAACGGGTGCATCACCATCCGCTTTCGCGATCCGTGGATTACCACCCGCGAGCAGTTCCACCGCGCGCTTCCTGGGGTTCGACTTCTTGGTTGCGGTTTTCTTCCGTGTTGCCATGAGCGGTTGATCGAGGCTGAAGATCGTGATCCTATCGAGGAAACAGCGGGACGAACAGGGAGCGTCTTCCACAGTTCACCCCACATGCCCGCACTGTTAAGGAATGTCATCCCTATGTATCTGAGGGGGAGACCCGACCCGTTGCAGTTATGGAACGATGCTGGTCATGCCGGAGCAAACCCCATCGATCATGAGAACCCTCAGCACTGCCATGGCGCTCACTCTTGGTGTCATGGCTTGGGCACAGACCAGCCCGGCCGCACAAGAACAACAACCAACGGCGCCTTACGTGAAGAGCACCTATCACGATTGCCTCACGATGGCAGGCACGAACACCTGGCAGGCGATGGGCCTCAACAGTGATCAGATTGCGCGGCTGAACGATATGCAGACGCGCTACAAGCTGGCCGGACAGGCCGATGCGGAGGCGAAAGCGAAGGCCGAGGAAAAGGCCGCGAAGGAGGCCCGGAAGTCCGGTAAGAGGAAGCAGGCCAATGAGCCGAAGGCTGCTGCCCAGAGCCCGAACGCTGTATCAGGTTCGACAGCCGCTGTGCGGACAACCACCCCTGTCCCGCAGACCGACAAGGAACCGTCCGCTCCCATGACAAAGGATAGGGGGACTGCACTTGAGCCCGCTACAGAAGGACAAGCGACTTTGGAGAAGGGGGAGCCATCGATGGATGCGGACGCTGCGATGAGCGCGCAACCCGTCTCTTCATACGATGAGGAGTTGCGGGCCATTCTAACACCTGAACAGATGCACTTGTGGGAACGTCGTTGCGACGTGCGGACGAGCATGCGACCCTGAAGTATGTCGTCGCTGTGAAGAAGGCCCTGGTCGATAGGTCAGGGCTTTCTTTTTGCTATTCACCGCGAGCGGAGTTCCGAACATACCCACAGCTGGTTCGCCCAGCACCAGCAGGAGAATGAACGGCTGGGGGGAGAGTTGTTCATGGCGAAGACGGTCTTTGGGAAGCGATCAGGGCAAACACGAGCACGTTCATTCCACGGCCTCCTTCCGAAGCATGTACTGGCTCACATTGTTCCCGTCGCGCGGATGCAGCCTGCTGAAAATGCCCGACGACAGGATGGTGAACCCGCCCAGGATCAAGAATGTCCGGTGCAGGCCGCCGATGTAGTGGATACTGTCCACCTGTGGTATGTCACGCAGGAACATGGCAGCCACCAAGGAGGCGCTGGCCACGCCGAAGCTCAGTGCCATCTGCTGTGCGGTGCCCGCGATACTGCTTGCCTGGCTGGCGCGCTCATCCTGTACGTCAGCATAGGTGAGGGAGTTCATACAGGTGAACTGCAGCGAGGAAAAGAGGCCTTGTGTGAGGCTCAGCAGAACGATGACCACGATCGGTGTCCCGATACCGATGGTACTGTACAGCATCAGGTTCATTCCGAGCAGCACGGTGTTCCACACCAGCACACGCCGATGGCCGAAACGCTTCAGCAGCGGGCGGCTCATGATCTTCATGCCGATGGCAGCGAAAGCGAGCGGCATCGTCAGTAGACCTGCACTCAACGGGCTGTAGCCAAGACCGATCTGGTACAGCAAGGGCAGCAGGAAGGGTACGCCGCCCACGCCCAACCGTGTGATGATGCCGCCCAGCACGCTGATCCGGAAGGTGCGCACCAGGAAGAGCCGCATGTAGAGCAGAGGATGCTCGGTGCTTCGTGCGTGCAGACCGTAGGCGATCAACAGCACCAGTGATGCGGCGAACATGAGCGCGATCTCCACCGGGGGCCACGTGTGCTCACCGAATACCTCCAGCACATAGCTCAACAGCGCGATGCCAGTGCCGAACAGCAGCATGCCCAGTCCATCCAACGGCGGTGTGTCGGAATGTGCGAAGTCGGGCATGTAACGGCGGATCATCCACCAGCCCGCGATGCCGATCGGAATGTTCACGAAGAAGATGGCGCGCCACGGCAACCAGTGCACCATGAAGCCACCGATGAAGGGACCGACCAAGGGCGCCACCAAAGCGGGGATCACCACATAGTTCATCATGGTGAGCATCTGCGACCGTGGATAGGTACGGATGAGGGCGATGCGGCCCACGGGGACCATCATGGCCCCGCCGACGCCCTGGAGGAAGCGGGATGCCACCAGCATGTGCAAGTTCACCGACAGACCGCACAGCAACGAACCGATGGTGAACAGTGCCACGGCCATGCGGAAGATGCGACGTGTACCGAAGCGATCGGCCACCCAGCCGCTCACGGGAATGAAGATGGCCAGGGCCAACGTGTAGGTCGTCAGCACGGCCTTCAAGCTCAGCGCGGTGGTCGAGAGATCCTTGGAGATGACAGGCACCGCTGTGTTCAGGATGGAGATGTCGAGGTTCTCCATGAAGAAAGCCACGGCAACCAGCCACGGAAGCACCCGCCTCATATGGACATCTCCGATCGCTGGACCCGCCTGCATCGTGCAAATGTCACCACCAGACATGCTGTCCCTTCGATATCGGGACCTTCCCGGTGTCCCAGCTTTCCTTGGATGAACCGCTACAGGGTCGAGCGAACCGTATGTTCAGCCGGATAGCGACTGCTCTGTTCTCATATGCCACCTATTTTCGGAGCAACCTGGAACCAATCGATCATGGACCGATCAATACCCCTTCTGGCGGCGCTGCTGTCCGTTGCCACCGCCAATGCGCAAAGCACCTGCGCCACCGCATTGCCCATCACCCCCGGGCAATACACCATTGCTGCCGTCACCGGCACCGAAGTTCCCTTACCGGTCTGCTCGGTGGGAGGAACCGGTGCTGCGCATGGCATGTGGTACACCTTCACTGCGAGCGTTGATACGAACATGGTGGTCACGTCCGACGTCGGCAACCCGAACGTGGATACACGTGTACAGGTGTACATCGGGTCGTGCGGTTCCCTCAGTTGCATCGCGGGTGACGATGACAGCGGCAATGGGAATCTCTCCGTGGCACACTTCAGCGTTACGGCCGGAACCACGTACTACATCGCATGGGATGATCGCTACAGTGCCGGAGGCTTCAACTTCCAACTGCAGGAGGAAGTTCCTCCTCCTCCTCCGATCCTTGCCTTCACTCCAGTGCCCATCACCGCGAGCGGTCTAACCTATTGTGTGGTGGACATGAACAACGATGGGTTGGATGATGTGGTCGACGTGAACGCCCCCACGATCCGCGTGAACTATCAGCAGAGCGGCGGCGGCTTCGTGCCAACATCTTACACAACGACCACGGCGGACCATCCGGCTTCGTGGAGCATCTGCGCCGGTGACCTGGATGGCAACGGGCACAACGACCTGATGTATGGCGCGGGCGATGGCGTGACCTTCATGCTTGCGAACAACGATGGGACCGGCTTCAATGAGGTGTCCTTCGCCGAGTACGTGTTCTGCCAGCGCACGAACATGATCGACATCAACAACGACGGCTACCTGGATGCGTTCAGCTGCCATGATGTCGATGCCAACGTGTTCTTCCTGAACGACGGCGCTGGCAACTTCAGCTTTCATCAAGGCGGCTTGGGTGAGACCTGTGGCAACTATGGATCGGTTTGGATCGATTACGACAACGATCACGACATGGACCTCTTCGTGGCCAAGTGCGGTTGTGATCCGGTGGACATCTGCTACCGCAACAACGGCGACGGCACGTTCACCAATGTGGCTACCGGACTGGGCTTCGCTGATACACAGCAGAGCTGGAGCAGCGCTTGGGCGGATTACGACAATGACGGGGACATGGACGTGCTGATCGGTACTAGCGCCGGTGATTATCAGAAGCTGATGCGGAACGACGGAGGCACCTTCACCAACATCACAGCGGGTTCCGGCTTCGATGGATCGCTTGTCTCCAACATCGACTGGGTCGCTCACGATTTCAACAATGATGGGTACGTCGATGTGCTCGGTTACAACACGCTCTTCCTGAACAATGGGGATATGACCTTCACTCGGGGTACCATCCAGCCGGTGAACGGACCCATCGGTGACCTGAACAACGATGGTTACCTGGACATTCAGAACCAGAGCACCCTCTATATGAACGCAGGCGGAACGAACCACTACCTGGTCGTGAACACGGTGGGTACCATCAGCAATGCGAACGGCATCGGTGCGCGCGTGCAGATCACCAGCGCCTTGGGCACTCAGATCCGGGATGTGAAGAGCGGGGACCAATTCCACTTCATGAGCTCGCTGAAGACCTACTTCGGCCTCGGCGCTGATACCGATGTGGACAACCTCACGATCCACTGGCCATCCGGTCTGGTGAGCTCGATCGATCATCCTGCCATCGATGGCACATTGACCGTGGTGGAAGGCGTGAATACCGGCATCGTGGACGCGAGCACGGAGGGGCTGTCCCTTTTCCCGAGCCCTGCGAGCGATCTGCTGTATGTGCGAGGCAACAGCGCGCTTACCGATCGCCCGGTGGTGATCATGGACCTCACGGGAAAGCAAGTGAAGCGCACCAACTTGCGGAACGGTAGGGTGGAGGTCGCCGGTCTGACCGCCGGTTCATACGTCCTGCAACTCGTTGATGGTGGTTCGCTGCTCAACGGACGTTTTGTGAAGGAGTAGCACGCGTGTGTTCGGAAGAACGGCGGCCCGATGGCCGCCTTTCTTTTTGGCGCAGGAACATCAGAGGAACCTGTGCGCCACAGGATCGGGGTGTTCGTTACCCATCCGCATGGTGGGTGCCAACAGCGCTCCTGTTGAAGTGCGCGGCAGCGAAGGTGTCCTGTATCTCAGGCATGGAATTCCGGCGACGTCGGCCTAACGTTCCGCACATGACGCACGCCATCACTCTCTTCTGCCTTGCCACCTTCATGCACTTGAGCCTGCCTGCACAAGCACTGGCCGCGAAGGATCCGCATCACATCCTCTGGACGAACAGGAAAGGCAAGGCGAAGTGCACGAACAAAAGCAACCGTGAAAAGGCCGACAAGTGCGCGGACAAGCTGCGGAGCAAGGGCCACACGCATGTGCAAGTGATACAGGGGAAGTGTGCCGTGGTGACGAAGTGAGTCGGTCCGATCAACATTGACAAATCATCGGTTTCCTGTTGACCTGTCACGCCGGCCCAGGTCTTTATTTTCCGAGGATCGTCGGGAGGAACAGCGAATGGTCGAGCTTTGTACCAAGTACCCGGCGCTTTTGCCGCGGTCCGAACAAGTTCGCTGAAGGGCGAACGCATTACAGTCAGCACATGTCAAGTGGTACAGTGAAGTTCTTCAACACGGAGAAAGGTTTCGGTTTCATCACCCCGGATGAGGGTGGTAAGGACGTCTTCGTGCATAAGACCGGGACCCGCCAGCCCATCTTCGAAGGAGACAAGGTCACCTTCGAAGTGGAGCAAGGCCCGAAAGGCCCTAACGCGGTCAATGTGTCCAAGGCCTGAGGTCCCGACCTCCAGCTAGAACAGCGAAGCCCCGGCGATGAGCCGGGGCTTCGTCATTTTGGAGGGTCAGAGGGCATCCACCGCATGTGCTGCTTTTCCTTTCGCGGGTAAGATGATCGTTTCCGTCGATCACTGTCTACTGGAAAATCACAAGGCCGTTCGCTTGCGATCATCGGGCGGTTGTCCCTCATTTGACCCGGTGTTCGGCGTGCCTCTCCCCACGACCGGACCTTTTTCTTCGGATCCAGCACCGGAAGAGGAAAGGGGACGTGGGTCAGCGGGCTTGAACGGCCACGTTGCGCATCAGCGTTTTGAAGCGCTCGCCGTTGGCCTGTACCACGGTGATGGTCAGATGCCCGGTCCTGCTGATCTTCAGGTCACGCACGATGCCGAGCTTCCCCTTGTGCGTTCCTGCGATCACCAAGCAAGTGTCGCCGTCCTTGAGCGAAGGGGTGTTCTTGGCTGACATGGTCGCTCCGGTTCTGATCACGCTTTGGCAGTGGCCGCTTGGTTCGTGGCATCGATACCGCCATAGGAGAACGAACCATTGGCATCCGGTGCCACGAAGTACATCTCCATCTCGCCCTTTCCCTTGGCCTTCACTTTGCCGCGCGATGTGAAAACGAGTCCCGGTTCGTTCTTGACACGTTCGTAGGTGGCTTCGCTGATGTTCACCTGGCCCACTTCTCCGGAGGATTCCATGCGGGAGGCCGTGTTCACCGTGTCGCCCCAGATGTCGTACTGGAACTTCTTCACGCCCACGATGCCGGCCACGACCGGACCGGTGTGTATGCCTGCCCGCATCTGGAACGCCGGACGGCCTTGGGCCGCTCGCTCGGCGTGATGGCGTTGCATGAAAGCCTGCATGTCCAAGGCCGCGCGCACGATCCTGAGGGCGCTATCGGGAGCGGGCAGCGGCAGTCCAGTGGCGGCCATGTACGCGTCACCGATGGTCTTGATCTTCTCCACCCCGTGCCGGGCGATGATCCCGTCGAATGCCTTGAAACAAGTGTCGATCTCGGCCACCAGTTCCTGCGCGCTCATCCGTTCGCTCGCCGAGGTGAAGCCTTTGAAGTCCGTGAACAGGATGGACACGTTGTCGATGTCGCGTGCCTGTGCCTCTCCCTTGTCCTTCAGTTCCTGGGCGATCTCCGCCGGCAGGATGTTCAGGAGCAGGTCCTCGCTGCGGTCCTTCTCCTTTTCGATGGCGCGTTTGGCGCGGCGCGTGTACCGCAGACGCCACCACAGGCCGGCGGCCAGCAGCAGCACGCCGATGCCGGCGAACATGAACAACCGCTTGCGGTACCGTTCGGTGGTCATCGCTTGTGCGTGTTCCTGTTCCAGTTCACGCCGCTGAGCTTGCGCCTTCACGCTGTCGGCGGCTTGTTGCTCCTTCAGGTCGAGGTAGCTCAATTTCCGGCGCGCGGCTTCATTGGTCAGGCTGTCGTGCAAGGCCTGGTATTCCAAGTGGGCGGTCAGCGCCTCGCTCGCATGGCCCGTGCGCGTGTGGATCTCGTAACGCGACCCGGCCAGCTCCATGCGCGAGCGCAGGCTGATGTTCCCGCCATCGGGCCAGCTGTTCGGGAGCGCCAGGGTCTGTAGCGCCGCGCTGTAACGCCCTTGCGCCATTTCGGTGCGGGCCTTGGAGATCACGGCGCCCACCATGCGGTCCAGGAACCTGCTCTGTTCGGCCGTCCCCATGGCCAGCCGATCGAAGTATGCGGCACTATCGAGTTGGTGCGTGTCGCGGAATCCCTGCGCAAGCGTCACATAGAGCAGGCTCACGTCGCCTGGGGCGATGGCCTCGCTTTCCAGCGCACGCGCCTCCTTGAGCGTCGCAAGACGTCCTGCGGTATCGCCGCGCTGGAGCAGCAGGTCGCCCTCGGCCAGCAAGGGCACGATGGACCGGCCGGGCACATTGCCCTTCCGGTAGGCTTCCGCCGCCTGCCTATAGTAAGTGATGGCGCTGTCGCTCATTTGCAGGTCGGCATGGATCGATCCCATGTCCGAGAGCGCGTCGCCGAGATAACGGAACGCCATCTCGTCTTTGCCCCGTGTTCGAAGCAGCGAGATGCTCTTGTCGTAGTGATCGATCGCATGGGCGTAATCGCCCAGGCCGGTGTAGGCGGAGCCCAGACCGTTGTGGTTGGTGGCCATGAAGAAGGTGTCGTGCGCGGCTTCGCTCGCCTTCAATCCTTTTTCCAGCAGGGCCATGCCTTCCGCCACGCGCCCCTGGTCCATGAGCTTCGGTGCCATCTGCGAGTTGGCGAAGACGATGCGCTCCTGGTTGCCTCTGGCCGTCCACAGGTCCAGCGCGCGCTGGAACCAGGCCATCGTGCTGTCCACGTTCTGCGGTCCCCAATGCGCCCGGCCCCAGTTCCAAAGGCCGCTGCCTTTCTTGGTCTGAATGTCGTAGTCCCCGGCGTGTCCGTGTTGCAGCAGGCTGTCGGCCAGGCGGATCACCTCGGGCGCGAACCGTTCCGCACGTTCGAGGTCCGGCGACCGGCTCAACCACCAAGCGGCCTCCAGCCGCTTCAGCGCGTCACGTTCATGCGGTAGCGCACGCTCCAACGAATCATAGTCCACGGCATATTGCGCGCGCGCCATGGATGCCAGGATGAGGCAGGCAACGAGCACATGCCTCCGGGACACTTCGATGGAACACAGGTTCGGCATTGCAGTGGAGCGTTGCATAGCGAAGAAAGCACATCGTCCCGTTCACGTCCGGTGCAGCAGGGTCTCATGCGGCCCCGGCCGAACCAGCGTTCTGCACGAAGTACATCTCCATCTCGCCTTTGCCCTTCGCCTGCACCTTGCCGCGTGGTGAGAAGGAGAGACCAGGCGCATCCTTCACCAGCGCATAAGTGGCCTCGCTGATGTTCACCTGTCCCACCACACCGGAAGATTCCATGCGACTGGCCGTGTTCACGGTATCGCCCCAGATGTCGTACTGGAACTTCTTCACGCCCACGATGCCGGCAACGACAGGTCCGCTGTGGATGCCCACACGCATTTCGAAATAGGGCTTGCCTTGTGATTCGCGTTCGACCTTGTGCGCCTTCATGAAATCCTGCATCTCCAAGGCGGCGCGCACCACATCGGCCGGTGATCCGTGCTGCGGATCGGGCAATCCGCCAGCGGCCATGTAGGCATCACCGATGGTCTTGATCTTCTCGATGCGGTACTTGGCCATGATGCCATCGAAGGCCTTGAAGCAGGTGTTCAGTTCGGCTACCAGTTCGCTGGGTGACACCTGCTCGCTCAACTGCGTGAAGCCTTTGAAATCGGTGAAGAGGATGGTGGCGGTGTCGAAGTGCTTCGCCTGGGCGGCGCCCGTGGCCTTCAGCTCCTCGGCGACCTCCTCGGGCAGGATGTTCAGCAGGAGCTCTTCGCTGCGCTTGCGCGCCTTGTTGATCCGATTGCGTTGCACGAAGAACACGCCGGCGAAGAGGGCCACCAACGCGAAGCCGGCCATGAAACCATTGCGCATGAGCTTCTGCTTCTGGATCTCTTGGGCCTGCACTTTCTTGTCCTTGGCCAACAGGGCGATCTGCTGTACCTTCTTGTCGGTCTCATATTGGATCTCCAGCCCGTGCACGGCCTTCACCTTTTCCGTGTTCACCAGGCTGTCCTTCACCGCATCATATCGCTTGTAGTAGGAGAGCGCGTTGGCGGGGTCACCCTGACGTTCAGCGAATTCGGACAAGGCTTTCCACGCATCCCGCTGGACGGTCACGTAGTTCCCCCGTTCACCGATGGCCAGCGCGCTGTCCAGTGCCTGTTGGACCAGTGGGTCGCGTTCGGAAACTGCAATTCCGGCCCCGGTGAGCTCGGTGTTTCCGGCCATGAACATCGCCTGCGCCAGTTGCACCAGGTCGTCCCCCTTCACTTGCAGGTCGTTGAACCCGTTGAACGCGGTCAGGGCAGTGCGGAAGTCGCTGATCGCCTCAGCGTACCTGCCCATGCGCATGTGTACCCTGCCGATCCCCGAGCGCGCTTGTGATCCCAGGCCAGGATACTTGAGGCCGCTGCTGTCGATCACCGTGCGATAGACCGCCAGTGCGCGATCCAGATCACCACGTTGCAAGCATACCCCTCCTAGTCCGAGCAGCGAAGTGCAGGCCCAATAGGAGTGGCCTCCCTGTAGACAGAGGTCATGTGCGCGCTGATAGTTCATCATCGCCTCGTCCAGCGCTCCCATGCGCTGGTAAGCGCTTGCGGCGTTGCCCAGATCCGCACCCATGCCAGCCGGATCATGCAACAGCTCCGAGACGTTCACCGCTCTCAGGTAACATTCCACGGCCTTCGACATGTTGCCCATGTCGTGGAACATGTTCCCGCACATGCTGATGTTGTTGCCGTATGCGAACAGGCAGCCGGCCAGGGAATCCTGCCGGGCCGCTTCCAGGAAAAGCGGGAGGGCGAGCCGATCCTTCCCCAGGTACACGAGCGCGGTGGCACGTTGCTCGATCGCGCGGATCGCGCGTGCGACATCCCCGCAACGTTCGAAAAGCTCGCCCGCCTGCTCGTTGTGTTTCAAGGCACTGTCCGGCATGTTCAGGTTCAGTTCGCATGCTGCGCGCCTGGACAATAGGGTCGCACGCGCGTGATCGTCATGCGATGTGCCGAGCAGCTTTTCCGCAGTGCTGAGATAACCGAGGGAAATGGCGCTGTCCTCGATGGAGTAGTAATACTCCGCAAGTAGGGATAGGGCCAAGGCCTGACCGACAGGATCGTCGGCCGCTTCATAGAGGCGCAGGGCTTCCTTCACATTCACCGTATCCTTTGGATCGGCGCTCACCCTGAACGTGTTCAGCTCCATGCGGGTCAATAGCACGCGTGCCATACCCGGGCCGGTGTTCAGGTCATGGGCCAATGCCTGTGCTCCTCGAAGGATGGAATCCGAGCGTTCGGGGTCCACGAGTTCATAGGCTTCGCCCAGATCCGTGAGTTGTCGCAGATGGGTCGTGTCGTGGGCCGTTTGCCGCTCCAAGGATCTCCGCAGTTCAGCGATGCGGGCCTGTTGGCCGAGGCACACAGGGCCGGAAAGAAGACATCCGGCCATCAAGAGCGCCTGGAGTGGATGGACCATTTTTCCCATCACTTCTTGTTACTGAACGAAGTGCATCTGCGGATCCTCTTGCCCTTCGCCTGCACTTTTCCACGCGGGGCAAAGATGAATAGAGGTGTTGTGGGTTGGTCGTGCGTTCTTCGGCTTCGATGTCCTCACTCACGATCCGCAACCGACATCTGACGATGGGGATCACTGCGTTATACCAAGAGATGGCTTGGTGATCCGGACATGTCGTTTCATTGGTCCGCACCGCACCGGCGATCGGTCGCCCTTACCCTGTGGCGCCGTTCGTCCGGTGGATCTTCCGTCATGGCAATTGTTGCACGCGCGTATTGTTCGGTGTGGTGCTGCCTACGTTGAGAAGGATGGGGTCGCGGTCATTGCCGCTGCCGGTATACTTCACTTGGCCGTTCAGATTGGAGTCATTACCGCTATAACCGCTCATCGTGTTGTTCGGCGTCGTGCTGCCAACGTTGATCAGGATGGGGTCACGGTCGTTCCCACTGCCGGTGTATTGGATCGTACCGTTGCCATTGATATCGCCCATGTAAAGCATGTGCATTGTGCCGGAAACGAAGCGGGCGTTGGTGCCCCAGGCCGGTGTACCCGCCACGCTGAAGTTGAGGTTCGCGGTGTAGATGCCGAAGGTCACGGGGTTCAGCGTCATCGCTCCCAAATGGTTGCGGTGCCTGAAGGCCACATGGAAGGGGCCGCTGGCACCGGGCATCGCCAAAGGCGATGTGCCGTCCAGATCCACCACATCACCGTCCCGTTGCAACAATGCACAACGGCGCAGTACCACGGTGGATGGGTTCGCGGGCGAGCGCAGCTCCACCAGTATCCAATCCACGATGGCATCGGTGCCGCTCACGCTCAACACCGAGGCATTGATGGAGGTGCCACCGGCGCTCGGCGGCAGGCCCAACGCGGTGTAGGGCTCGGTCAGCGGAAATGATGCGAGCGAGCGCAGGGCATCGCTCATCAGGCCGGTGCCGGATTGATATGGCCCTTGCAAGTACAGCTTCGCTGCCAAGGTGGGCACGGTACCCACGCACACGCACGAGGCGTTGAGCACATCGCCGACCGTGGTGGCGCTGCCATCATCGCAGGCGGAGCCGATGCGACCGGGCACATTGGGGCAGTTGTCCGTGTGCCCGGCCACGTACCCGGGGGGGCGGGCGCACATTGGGTGATGCTGTCCGTGCGCACGCCGAAGCCGTCGCCGTCCACATCGGCGTACCAGGTCTGCGGTGTGCATTGCGCGCGCGGCGCGAAGGCAAGTCCACGCCAGGCATGGTTCGTTCCCGCGTTCGCGAAGACCTGTGGTGTGACCGCAACGTTACCTGTGCCGCTGTTGGGGTCGATGATCTTCAACAGTTGGCTGGCATCGTTGCTGGTGGTGTAGAGCACGGGCACCACGCCGGAGAAGTCTGCGATCACATTGTGCGCACCCTGGCTGAAGGTGAGCGTGTATACCTTGGTCCAGGTACCGCCTGAATTCACCCATTTCTGGATCCCACCGGCGCCGATGGCCACGTAGCCGATGGTGGCGGCATTGTTCAGGTAGAAGCTCGTGGTGCCGCCGTTGGCACTGTTGATCAAGGTGCTCAGGGTCTGCCCCGTGGTGGTGGGTGCATTGTTTCCCACCTTGTACACACCGATCTGGTTGGGGGTGCCGCTTACCGAACTGGCGCAGGTAAAGAGTTGCCCACCGAACATACCGATGGTCTGCAAGCTGGTCTTTCCGGTGGCGATGGTGGCGGGCGCACCCCCGCCGAAATAGTTGACGCCCTGGTTGCTGCCCACGGCCCAAAGGTCAGTGCCGTTGGCGGCGGCAGCTCGGATGGCCCCACCACCGAAGAGCGTGGTGGATGTTGCGGCGCGTACATAGGTACCAGCGGCATCCACGGTTCCAATGGCACGGGGAACGGCCGTGCCAGTGGAACTGGCCAAGGTGGTGGTGCTGGGCAGACTCTTCGCATAGCCCGCGAAAACGAGCTGGGTGCTATCCGCGGAAAGGGACAGCGCGCCTTCCAAGGCCGAATTACCGGTAATGATCAAGGGGTTTGTACCCGAGGCGGGAATGCTCACATGCTGGTACTGGACCAGATCGGAGTCGAACCCGATGAGCCGGATCGGATCGCCGGTGGCTACCAATGCGTCGTTGGCGTCATTACCCACGCGCAAGGCCACGATGCCACCCGAGGAGAACAGCGGTTGACCGGCACACACGCAATCGGTAACCACATCGTTCAGCGTGGTGGGGTTCCCGTCATCGCAGTTCTGGCCGTTGTGCAAACCGGCAAGTGCGGGGCAGGGATCCACGCAATCGGCCATGCCGTCGTTGTCCGCGTCGCCATCATTGGCGGTGATGACACACAGGTGGATGTTGTCGATGGCGGTCGGCTTCGTATTGGAGGGCGCCGTGCCGCTATCCTGCCATTCGAAGACCAGTCGAGGCGAAGTGCCCGCATAGCCCGTGGGGAACGTGAGTGCCTGCGTGATCCAGCCGGAAATGAGGGAGACCTGATAGTCCGCCAGCAGCACACGTCCGCTGGGTGCTGTTCCGGTGGACGAGATGGCGGTGCCTGCCGTGGGTGTGAACGAAGCCGGTACGAGCCATACCTTCAAATGGCCTTCCGCGGTGAACGCTTGGCCCAAGCGATCGAAGCCGAGTTGAACGGATGTGGCGTTCGCGGGGATCACCGGCAGGTCGTGCAGCAAGTGTGAGATGGAGGGCGTTCCGGTGGCATCGTAGCTCAAGGTGGCCCCACCATCCGCGGAGATGAACCAGCCCGGTTGCGCGTTGCCTTGTGCATGGCCCCAGTACCAGCGGTCGCTTTGCGCTGCTTGTGAAGTAGTAAAGCCCCCTGCGCCATTGCTGAAGTCCTCGCTCCAGGGAATGCCCGTTCCGGCGCACGTACAATTGAGCCCCAGCACATCCACCACCGTGTTCGGGTTGCCATCATCGCAAGCGGAGCCCACGCGGCCAGGGAAGGCGGGGCAGTCGTCCAGCGCGTTGGAGGCATATCCTACGGGCGCCTCGAGTGGCCCACACGTTGTGGGGCCAGGAACTGCCGGATCACCAAGGCCATCGGCATCGGCATCTCCATACCACGGCGTGGTGGCGCACAGGCCGATGTTGTCGATGGCAGCCGGGGGTTGTGTGCCACCCGAGCTGTTGGTCCGCCATTCAAACAAGAGCAGGCACGTTCGGCCGATGAACGATGCGGGCAGCGGCAAGCTTGTCGCGGTCCACGAGCCTTGACCGCTTAGCTCACCGCTCACGTCCACGTAACCGTGGTGATCAAGGTCGAAATAGTTCAAGTCGGAAAAGTTCCATGGTCCGCCGTTCTCCAAGTTGCCAAGCCATACGCGCAGAAAGTCCTGGCCCGGTTCACCCATTCCGATCCAGTCGAAGGACATTTGAAGGGACGCAGCGGAGGCGGGGAATTGGATCGTCCGAAATACATACGCTTTCTTGATGAAGGCACCATTTGTAGTGGCGTAGTGATGATCCACGCCGTTATCCGAGATGAATAGACAGGGACCGTCCGAACCGGGCATCGGTCCAAGTCTCCATCTGTCGGGCCCGTCCCATCTGACAACATCAAACCCGTTCAGTCCGTTGCTGAAATTCTCCTCGTAGGGAAAACCGGATACCGCCGCGATGCCGCCTGCGCATTGGCAGGATGCATTGATGATGGTTTCGATGGTGGTGGGATCACCATCATCGCAGGGGAAGCCAACATCCCCGGGCAGGTTCGGGCAGTCATCACCAGAACTGAGAACATAACCAGGCGGAACACCGCAGGTCGAGATCGCCCCAGCGCTCGTTCCAATGCCATCACCGTCCGTATCGGGGTACCATGTCCGCTGAATATCCGGGCAAATGCGCGCCGCGCGCGCGGCGTTGTTCCCTCCATATTGGGTGAAACCTCCGCCTATGAGCACTCGCCAATCTGATGTGAACGCCATGGAAAGGATGCCAGCGCCGTTCGCGCCCGTCCCGGGATCGAAGGTTTGATCCAGGCTCAAGTCCCCGTTCAAACGGGCGAAGCCATCACGCGCCACTCCATCGAAATGCTGGAATGAGCCGCTGATGTATACCTGACCGTCCTGGGCTACCGCGATCCGTCGCACCGTATCGTCAAAGCCTTCACCGCCATATGGAACAAAACCGACCAGACCGGTCTCATCTTCCTGCGCCATAGCCAGGCCGTGGCAGAAGAAGGCATTGCCAATGAACTGGTCGAACGCGGTGAACCGCCCTCCGATGAGAATGTGGCCGGCGTCCTTCTTGACAATGACGCGCACGGATGCTATGCCGGGCGCATCAAGTTCCACTCCGGGATGCTGCCGTATCGTGCCATCGTTGCTCAAGATCACCAGGCCCGGCGGGCCGTTCGCATTGAACGTACTGAAATCACCACCTAGGAGGATCCTATATCCATTGCTGTCTTCCACGGGCAAAAGCGCGAACACGGTCCCATCTGCTCCCACACCGGGATCGAAGGTCATGTCCAGGTTGCCGTTCGCGTTTAACCGCGCCACCTTGTTGCGCACCTGTCCCTGGCAATGCGTGAACTGACCTCCGATAACGATGTTGCCGCTGCCGTCCAGTTCCATGGCGAAAATGGGCGCGTCCACGCCTGCCGCATTGAACGACGTCTCCGGAACGCCGTTCGGGTTCACCAGCGCGATCCGGTTGCTGGTGGATCCCGCATAGGTGGTGAAATCACCTGCGATCAGGATCTTGCCATCGGGTCTGATGGCGATGTCGCGCACAACGCCGTTCGCGCCTTGACCGGGATCGAAGCTGGTATCCAGGCTTCCGTCCTCGTTCAACCGCGCGATGCCTGGCCGCGCAACGCCATTGCAAAAGGTGAAGCCGCCGCCGATGAGGATCTTTCCATCCGGCTGCACAGCTATGGCCTCAACGGGTTGGTTCGGTCCCGTTCCGACCTGAAAGGTCCCGTCCAATTGCCCTTGTGCCTTGGCCTGATAGGACTGCCCGATCAGGAAGCACGCACCCGCGAGGAAAACCGTGCGGAAGTTCGTGGGAGTTGTCATTCGCGCATCGGAGAGAGCTGCCGATAGGGCGAAACAAGGAAGCGGCAACCTTCGGTTCAATTACCCGAAAGGAGTACGGCGCCGCACTTCAGCCTTTGGGGTACACTTTCCGCAGCGCTTCCACGCGGGTGCTCACTTGGAGCTTGTCATAGATGTTGCGAATGTGCTTCCTCACGGTCTCCACGCTGATGCCGGCTTTGGCCGCGATCTCCTTGTAGATCAACCCGGTGGAGACTTGGTCGAGAATGAACTTTTCACGCTCGGTGAGCATCCGGTCGTTGATCCGCTCCCGCACCTGCTGCTGGAAAGAGCTCACGACCAGCCGTGCGATGGCACCGCTCATCGGTGACCCGCCGCTGTGGATCTCGCGAACCGCCGCGACCAGTTCCTCCGGTTCCGCGGTCTTCACCAGGTAACCCGTGGCACCGGCGCACAAGGCTTGGAAAATGTATGCGGGACTCTCCAGCACGGTGAGCATGAGGAACTGCACCTGAGGGCGGAGCGGTTTGGCCTCGCGCACGCACTCGATGCCGTTCTTGCCTGGTAGATTGACGTCCATGAGCACCACGTCCATCTCCGATCGGGCGAGGTCTTCCAGGAAATCGTCGGCGTTCGCGTAAGTGGCCTTCACGTACATGCCGGGCGATCGCGCGATCCGGTCGCGCACAAGCTCCCGGATCTCCTTGTCGTCTTCAACGATCACCACAGCGATCCGCCGCTCCATGGGCCCAAACTAGGGAGCTTTAGGCCCGATATCCCTTGGCCAAGAACCTGTCACCTGCACGAGCGTCCCCTTTCCTTCGCAGGTATTCACGCGCAGTTCAGCCTCGAGCGCCGCGGCACGCGCCCGCATGTTGCGCAACCCGTTACCCGAACGGCGAACGAGCTGCGTATCGAAGCCGATGCCGTTATCTTCCACTTCCAACCGGAAACCCTTGCTGCCCGTCCTGAACCGCACGGTGATGCGCGATGCGCGAGCATACTTGAGCGCATTGTTCAACGCCTCCTTGAGCAGCAGGAAAAGATCGCGGCGTGCGGCAGGGCCTATGGGAACGTCCGCACCGTCATGTTCGAACTCGAGCGCATGGGTGATCGCGGTGCCTGTGAGCGATCGTTCCGCGTGAGCCCGTGCATGGGCCAGCAGTTCCAACACGGAATCGCGTGTCGGGTCAACGGACCAAACGATGTCGTTGAGCGACCGCCGCATGTCGCCGGCCAACGCGCCGATGCGGTCGAGTTCATCCAGCGCGTAAGGCGCTGATCCCTTCAATTTCGCTCGCGATTCCGAGCCCAGCATGGCGATCTTGGCGATGTCGCTGCCCAGTGCATCATGCACATCGCGGGCAATGCCTGTGCGCACCTGCTCGGCCTCCCGTTGACGCTCGCTTTCCAGCAAAAGGTGTTGGGTCTTCAGGATGGCCGCGTTCGTTCGTCGTGTCAGTCGCCACCGCGTCCATAACGCGAAGGCAAGGATGGCCAGCACGATACCGACCAGTGCAAGCACGTTGCGGCGATAGCGCTCTGCGGCGATCTGTTCCCCTGCCGAACGGCGCTCGTGCTCCAGGTGTTGTGCGTTCTTCATGCTGTCCAGCAATACCGACTTCTGGAAATGGAACATCATCACTTCATCTCGCCCGTTCATACGCAGCACGCTGTCCTTCATGTCCGCCCACAATTGGGTCATTTCGCGCGCCTCACGGTAGCGGCCCTGGTCGGTCAACAGATCCTTCAGAAGGCCGGTGGCCCGGACCATGGAGCCTTCGTCGCCCAGTTCACGGGACACTCCGATGTTGCCGGTCGTTCGGGCCAGCGCCATGGCTGCGCGCAGATCGGTCTCCGCCTGTGCGGCATTCCCCAACGCGCGTTCGCCCTGGCCGGCAAGCACCAGGCATCCGCACTCCGCTGTCAGATCGTTCATCCGGCGGGCCACATCCGCGCACTGCCGTGCGATGGAAAGCCCCCGCTGAATGTCACCGCTCGCGTAGCATACCCGGGCCAGCGGGGTCAATACCGGAAGCTCATCCCATTCGTTGTCCGTGTGCGAGGCCAGTTCCAAGCTGTGCTCGAGCGTGTGAAGCGCATCCTCCTTCCTGCCCTGCAGGATGAACAAACGCGCGCGCTCATTGAGCACTGCGGAGCGATCGGCATTGTTCCCCTTTACGCATGAATCCAAGCAGGTGTGGGCTCTCGTGAGGTCACCGCGATCGGCATGGCAGGCTGCAAGATGGACCAGTGCTTGAACTGCCAGGTGATCGCGTTGGTGCCTCCTTGCGATCTTCAGTTCATTGTTGAACGATGCCATCGCCTGCATGGGATCCCCTGCGGCCCTGAGCAGAACACCAAGTGCATCCTGTGTGTTCGCGATCGCGTCTTCCGCACCGAGCTGAGCGAAGTCCTGCAAGGCCGCCCTGAACGAACGCAGTGCAAGCGGGAAGTTGCGCTCGAATTTGGCGTGGTAGCCCATGTAATAGTGGTACGCCCCTCGTGCTCTTCTCGCCCTCAGCGCCACTTCCGGTATTCCGCTGCGCAACAGTTCGTTCGATAGACTGTCCAGCCAGGTCAGATAGGGATAGGCCTTTTCGGAGGTGAACCAGGAATCAGCGACCAGTTCGAGGCGGTTGAGCTGGTCCGTGTCCCGGGCGAACGGATCCAGCAAGTGGATCACGGAATCAAGACGCTGCGGAGCGTATTGGGCGGATGCACTGGGTAACCCGGACGCAAGCAGGCAAAGGATGATCAGAAGCCTTGATGCTTGCATGGAGCGGATCCGCTGAGCGGGACGAAGGTGTTCAACGGTGAGTAGGTACACAATACCCCTTTAAGAGGGGGTGGGTGCTTTCGAAACGAACGGTACTGCCACGGATGGTCAGGGCGGGCACCCTCACCGTGCACTAGCTTCACGTTCCATTCAACCGGACCTGCTCTTCCATGGGAACCTGCCAAGAACACGATCTGCCTCTGGTACGACCGCGATGCCGAGGAGGCCGCGCTTCTATGCCAGCCTGTTCCCTGATTCCACCGTGCATGCCGTACACCGTGCTCCGGGTGATTTCCCATCAGGGAAGAAGGGCGATGTGCTCACGGTGGACTTCTCCGTGCTGGGCATCCGGTGCATCGGCCTCAACGGCGGACCCACTTTCACCCAAAGCGAGGCGTTCTCCTTCCAGGTGGCCACCGCGGACCAGGCCGAGACCGACCGCTACTGGAACGCCATCGTGAAGAACGGTGGGGAAGAAAGCATGTGCGGCTGGTGCAAGGACAAGTGGGGCATCTCCTGGCAGATCACACCGATAGCGCTCACCGAAGCCATCACGGATAAGGACACTGCGGCCGCCAAGCGCGCCTTCGATGCCATGATGACGATGAGGAAGATCGACATCGCGGCCATCGAGAAGGCAAGGAAGGGCTGAAGGAGTGAAGAGTGACTCACCGCACGATCAAGCACGTGCGCATCCGTTCCTCCGAACGCAACACTTCGCATACGTACGGCCCGGCAGGAAGATGGGCAATGTCCACCCGCTCTGAGATGGATGTCATCCTTTGGCGAAGCACTTCGCGACCATCCGCGCCCAAGAGGCGGAGGACGGCGGTACCGGTCGCAAGTGGAGGTATGGTCACTTGGATGAAGTCTGAAGCCGGATTCGGGAAAAGGACGATCCCTTGCGCTGGACCTATCGTGGCGATGCGGGTGGAAAGATCACTGCCGTAGTGCATCAGCAAGGAGAATTCCTGCCCGAGCGCATATACGCCACCTTGTCCATCCGGGGCGAGGCCCACGCCATAATTGGTGGTGGTGAGCGTATCCACCAAGGCGGTCCAAAGCAGGTTGCCGGACGCATCGTACTTCACCGTTACCAATTGCAGGCGGCTCAGATCGAACCCGCCCGGCATGGGGCCGCCATCCCCGGTCACAAAGCAGTTGCCTTCCGCGTCCACCTTCATGCGGTAAGGCGTTTCATTGTTATGCGTCTGCTCGTTGTAACGCTGGGCCCAAAGCAGTTCTCCGGTGGCGCTGACCTTCATCGTAAGCCGATCCGTATACACGTTGCCCGGTGTGTTGCCTTTCGCCATCACCAGCAGGGCACCATCAGGCGAAGGTTCCATGGCGAGCGCGCTCTCGTGCCGTCCTTGATCGTAGGTCTGGTCCCACACCACCGTGCCGTTCGCGTTCACCTGGTAGACCACTACATCGCCTACAAAGTCCACATCGCGCCAAGTCAGCACGTGCGCGCTGCCGTCGTTCGCGAGTACGATGCCCCGCGCGCCTTCACCATCGTTCACATGGGTCCAAAGCGTGGTGCCGGTGGTATCAAGCACCCAGGAGGTGGCGTTACCATCGAGGTAACTGGTGGAGCCCGCGATCCCCAGTTTGTCACCCAGCAGTCGCAGGTCGTAGGCCATGAAGAAATCACCGGAGAAGCTCTCGGTCTGCAGCCAGACGATGTTCCCGGCGGGCGATACCTTGATCACGTTGAAGCCTGTGGGGTGGCCATCCACGTTGCCGCCCGTTCCGATGTACACATTTCCTCCTGCGTCCATGCGCGCGAAGACGCCATTGCGGTAACGCTGGTTGTTGAACGAACTGAATTGCCCCGGCCACAGGTGCTTGTAGATCAGCGTACCGTCCGGCGCGTACTTCAGCACGGTGAGCATGAGGATCTGACGGCCCCACTCCGTCCACAGATAGTACCGGTAACCCACCACGACGGCGTTGCCTTCGGGATCAATGAAGATGTTCGTGGGCACTTCTGAACGCAGGTCCTCGTTCACCGGGGATATCACTTCCCAAAGCGTGGAGCCATCGGCCGCCACTTTGCGCAACATGATCTGCCCTTGGTATTGCGCGGCGACGTATGACTCGTGATCGGCATTGATCGCCACATCGATACCGATCTTCCCCTGGGTGCTTGCGACATTCGACCATTCCGGCGTTTGCTGCGCGAACGTGGCGGCAGCTGGGAGGAGTGTTCCGATGACAAGCAGGGCGTAGGAGAGGAGGATCGGTGATCGCATGGTGGCGCGAAACTCAACCCGCATGCCGTGCGGACACGCCAGCCATCAGAGGAGTACGGTTGCCCAGCGGACGAAACGGGAGCGCTGGTGGAGGAACCGTTCAACACCGGCATCTGGAGGGGGATGGATGGTTGGACCTTCAGCCAAGAACGAACGGTCCGCGTGGCAATGGGTGAACCTCAGCGCTGCCGACGGAACACCTGCGCATATACACGGAAGCAGCTGTCAGCATGATCCAACACCCATCAGGATCGCAGCTCGGGGCTCTTCCTTGTGTCCTGAATATCCCCCTTTGGGGGTATTTCCGGGACGAAGTCGCCATTTTAGGTTTGGCAACCATTGACCAACATCGATGGACCCGTGCATACCAACCTTCACACCACCACCAATGAGACGACCCATCCTCCAACCGCGTAGCGCCCTGCTCTCTGGCCTTTGCGTGATGCTGCTCTCCGCCGATGCCCAAACCCTGCAACAACCATGGTGGCCAGTGGTGGACGGCCCAGTGACCTGCATGGCCGCGAACGATTCCATCCTCTTCATCGGTGGAGCGTTCAGCCATGTGGCTGGCCAGGTCCGCAGTGGACTCGCTGCTATTGATGCGGCCACTGGTGCCGTGCTGCCGTGGGCTCCCGATCTGAACGGGGGCACGCTCTGCATGGCGTTGAGCGGGAACACCCTCTACATCGGCGGGAATTGGGGTTTCGTTAATGGTATACAGCGCACGGGCATGGCCGCTTTGGACATTCGCGATGGAAGCCTGCTTCCTTTTTGGGCGACCGGGATCTGGGATGGTCCGCCATTGGATATGGATGTCGCGGGCAATGTCCTGGTCATAGGCGGTACGTTCACCGTTCTTACGCCGGACGGACTGTTCGGGACCGTCTATCACCGGTATGGCTGTGCCGCGTTCGATCTTCTTACCGGGAACGTGATCGGCCCAACGAACACATACGACCCGTTCTTCCCTGCTGCGATCGGGACTTCGGTGCGTATCAGTGGAAACCACGTTTTCACGGATGCTGCCTACTCCATCCAAGACGCGGCACCATACTACCGCTTCGCCAGGTACACCTTGCCTGATTGGAGCTTTGAGTTGTATAGTCCGGAAGTTGAGCCGTTCATACCTGATACCACAGCTGCGATCACTCTGGCGAACAGCTATCCCTTGCATTCGCTGTTGGCCTTGGAGGGTGACCTTCTTTACGTCACCGGTGATTTCACTTCCATCGGTGGTGTGCTGCGCGACCATCTCGCTGCGCTGGACATCAACAGTGGCCTTCCCACCGCCTGGAACCCGGGCGTGAACGGAAGGGTGCAGGCCATGAGCATCGCGGATGGCGTGGCCTACATCTGTGGGTTCTTCACCGAGGTGGGCGGTCAGCCGCGTCCGGGCATCGCCGCCATCGATCTGGCCACCGGCGCAGTGCTGCCGTGGGTGCCCGACAGTTTCGACGCCACCCGGCCTTGTACCATACTTGCCACGCACGGTTTCGTGCACGTGGGCCAGAGCAGGTACCTGCCCGCGTTGGCCACGCACTTCTACACTTACGCCCAGAAGCCCACCATCGGCCCGGTACCTGGCGATCTATGCACCAACGTGCCTTTCGAGGTACCCTTCAGGGCCAACAACAACGATTACGCGCCCGGTAACACCTTCACCATCGAGTTGAGCGACGCAAATGGCGATTTCTCATCACCCATTGCGGTGGGCTCGGTCAATGCCACGACAGGCGGTTCCATCACCGCCACGATCCCACTGAACACCGATACCGGAACCGCCTACCGCCTGCGCGTGGTGAGCAGTGATCCGCCGCGCATCGGCACCACCGACCCCACCGACATCGCGATCACTCCTTCGCAGGAGTGGTTCCTGGATGCCGACAATGACGGGTACGGTGATCCGGACCAGAGCGTCTTCGATTGCGGTTACGTTCCCCAGCACGTGCTGAATGCGGAAGATGATTGCCCTTATTTCTTCGGAGTGCAGCATGACGCATGCGATGATGGCAACTTCAACAACTACGGGGACACCATCACCGACCAATGTGAATGCCGTGGCGGATACATCCGCTACCTGGTGTTCCAGACCGATGATCATGGGGAACAGATCAGCTGGGAGATCGTGCGCCCCGGAAGCAACACGGTGCTGCTCCATGGGCCCCTGGCACCCTATGACAACAACACGGAGGTCGTGGAGGCCATTTTCCTGCACGATGGATGCTATGAACTTCGCGTGCATGACAGCGGCGGTGACGGCATCGGTGGGGATGGTGGTTACTACCTGCTGGATGAGTTCGGCCGGGTGGTCATCAACAACCAGCACAATGGCGGGTTCGGCTCCTTGAGCGTGATCGGACAGAACATGGGTTTCTGCCTGCCCACCGGATCAATACCGTTGAACATCGCCAGCTCGGATCGCGAGGATTGGGTGCCGAACAACATCATCGCTTGCACACCCGACCAGGAGGTGAGCCAGCAATGGGGCATCGGCGACCAGAGCGACGATGGCTACCAGTTCTGGTTCTTCGATCCCAATGGCAGTTACAATCGGCGCATCTTCCGCAGTCATGCACAGAGCGGCAGCATCGTGCCCGCCAACGCGTTCCGTGCCACCAAGCTCCAGCTCAATACGATCGTGACCAACCCGCTGCCCACCGATCTGCTGCTCAATGTGCGTGTGCGTGCCAAAGTGAACGGCGTGTACCGCGAGTTCGGACAGGCCAGCCGCTTCCGCATGCTCTCCACCACGTCCTGTCCGTTGACGCAACTCGAATATGAAGGTTCGCATTACAGCTGCGGGGTGTTCCGCAACCTGTACGGCTCGGACAAGGTCTACGCGCATGTGGTCACACGGCCTGCCGCCGGTGGTGGCGCACAAGTGGCCAACAAGTACCAGTTCGAGTGGACCAACACCGCGCTCGGCTATCAACGCTTGATCGCCAGTGACAACGCGGCCTTGGTCCTTTCCGTCTGGGGAACCAACCCCCTTGTTCCATGCAACATGTATCAGGTGCGTGTGCGTGCCAGCTTCGATCACGGCCTTACCTATTGCCCGTGGGGTCCCAGCTGTAACGTGAGCATCTACGGCAACGGTTGTTTCCGCGACATGCAAGGAGCGTCCGCGGACGACGGGAACGGCATCAAGCAAGCCTTCCAACAGAACGGGCAGTTGCTCCTTTATCCCAACCCCGCGCACGGCGATCGGTTCTCTTTACGCTTGACCGATGTGGACCAGGAGATCACGCAAGCCCAAGTGGTCGTCTTTGATGCTTACGGTCGTGAAGTGATGGACCGCTATGTGCCCGTGACAGATGGTGTGTTGCAAGCCTCGTTATCCTTCACGGTAGCACCCTCTGCGGGGATCTATGCCGTGAGTGTGGTCATCGGTGGTCGCACCTACGTTCAGCGCTTGGTGATCGATTGAGCAAGCCGAACGAACGGGCGCAGCTTCGTAGCGAGGCTGCGCCCGTTCGCTTTTCGTGGTATTTGGTGGTGGCCAGCGCGGTGAACCTCGCCGTGCGTGAAGGATTGATCTGAGCTGCGCTCGGATCCCGCGCGAAAGCTGCCCGGTGACAGTAGCTTCACCTTCTATTCTCAACCCTCTCCCATGCACCACGCCAAGAACACCATTTGCCTCTGGTACGAAAGCGAAGCGGAAGAAGCAGCGCGCTTCTATGCCAGCATTTTCCCTGACTCTACCGTACATGCCGTGCACCGGGCACCGGGCGATTTCCCATCAGGCAAGAAGGACGATGTGCTCACGGTCGACTTCACCGTGCTCGGCGTTCGCTGCATCGGCCTCAACGGTGGACCCACCTTCGCGCACAGCGAGGCGTTCTCCTTCCAAGTGGCCACCGTGGACCAGGAGGAAACGGACCGCTACTGGAACGCCATCGTGAAGAACGGTGGGGAAGAGAGCATGTGCGGCTGGTGCAAGGACAAGTGGGGCATCTCCTGGCAGATCACACCGATAGCGCTCACCGAAGCCGTAACGGACAAGGACACCGCCGCGGCCAAGCGCGCCTTCGATGCCATGATGACGATGAAGAAGATCGACATCGCGGCCATCGAGAAGGCGAGGAGGGGATAGGCAGCATCGCGCCGGGTCCGGCTATTTTCGGCGCACCGCATGCGTTCTCATCATCTTTTGCTCGGCTTCGCCCTGTTCGGAGCGATCCATGTTCCCGCACAGGAAATCCTACCACTCGATGCGAAGGGCAGGAAGGAGGTGGTGCGGAACGTGTGCGACCGACTGCTGAACGCCTACGTGCTATCCGACATGGGGAAGCGCATGAGTGAACGGTTGCACCAAGGACTCGCCGCCGGGCAGTTCGATCACATCACCGACCCGGTGGACTTCGCTGATGCGTTGACCGGCGAGGTGCAAACCGTGCAGCACGATGGCCATCTGATGTTGCGCTATGCGCCAGCGGACGCAGCGGATACAATGGCACGTGACGAAGTGGATCCGCTCGCACGTATCCGGACCGCCAATTATGGCCTGCGCAAGGTGGAGGTGCTGCCCGGCAACATCGGCTACATCGATATCGCGCACTTCTGGGCGGATACCGCGCAGGGCCGAACGACGGTGAAAGCAGCGTTCCAGTTCGTTGCGAACACGGAAGCGCTCATCATCGACCTGCGCACCTGTGGCGGTGGGTCGCAGGATGCGGTGCGCGACATGGCCGGGTTCTTCTTCGCACAGCCCACGCACCTGAACGACATGTACGATCGTATGCGCAACGATACCACGCACTATTGGACGCGACCGGATGCGGCCTTCGTGCGGTTCACCACGCTGCCGTTGTATGTGCTCACCGGTCCGCTCACCTTCTCCGCTGCGGAAGAGTTCTGTTATGACCTGCAAGCACGCCAACGTGCCACGATCGTGGGTGAACGCACCGGTGGTGGTGCACATGGAATGGATGAGGTACCCGTGGGCCATGGCATGATTCTCTCGCTGCCTTATTGCGAGGCCATCAACCCGGTTACGCATACCAACTGGGAAGGCGTTGGCGTGTTGCCCGAAGTCCAGGTGGAAGCGGATGCAGCGCTCGGAACCGCTGAACTGCTGATACTGGACGCACGACTTGCCGCCGCCAAGGACGATGACGAACGCTTCGACCTGTCGTGGGAACGCGACTTCCTCACTGCACGGAACGCTCCGGTGCAACTGCCGTTGGATACCCTGCTGGCCTTCGCCGGTGTGTATGGCGATCGCACCTTCACCGTGGAACAAGGCCACCTCTATTACAAGCGCACCGGCCGACCCAAGTTCGAGATGGAAGCGATGTCACCCACGATGATGAAGGCCCGGGACAATACCTATTTCAAGATCGAGTTCGTGCGCATTGCCCAGAGTGTTCCGGATCGTGTGATCGCCTATTACCAGGATGGACGCGTGGAGCGGTCCATGCGGACGAGATGAGGCTCACCGATAGTGACCATCCCCTTCACGATGTAATACACGCCTGATGTCGTGGGTGGACTTTCGCGGCCTCCAACAACGAACCACACCACAGGCTGAGCGCCGCCACGAAGACCGCACCCCGGACCGTTGAATGCCTTTCACGACCCAGGGAACGAACCGGGAGCGCATGCGCAGGATGCCTCAGAACACGGGGACTTGCGTGCGTGTAGCCGTGGGTACCACGCCGCCGATCAGCTGCAGGATGAGGTCGCGATCGTTATTGGCGCCCGTGTACTTCACCTGGCCGTCCATGTTCACGTCTTCCCGGCGGTAATGGCCTGTGAGCACGGCTGAGGGTAACGTGCCTCCGATGGCGGTGAGGATCGGATCGCGGTCATTGCCGACGCCCGTATACTTCACGATCTTATCGCCGGTCACATCGCCCATGGGCAGCAGGCGCTTGCCGCTGGGGGTCACCGTTACGGCCACCATGTTCAATTGCGTGGTGCCCGGGTTCAGGAGATCGATGGTGGTGAACCCGTTCCAGAACGGTTGCGAAACGAAGTTGATGACCGCAAGGTGGTTGCGATGCCGCACCGCCACCTTGTAGGATCCGCGTGCCACGCGCAAGGTCAACAATGTATCGCCGGTTGTGCTGATCACGCGACCATCGCGGCGCACCAACGCTGGCATGCTCTGTACCAGGGTGCCCGGCATACCGCCCTGCCGAACTTCCACCACCACCCAATCCACCACCGCCTTTGGACCCGTGGTGGTGAAGGAAGCTGCGGGAACCGTGAGCGGCGTGTTGTTGAACACATAGCTGTATCCCAGCGCGCCGTAGGGTTCAGTGAGCGGCAGGAGACCCTGGGCGCGCAGGTCATCGCGCATGAGGCCCGTTCCCTCGTTCCACGCACCCTCCAATCCTGCGAACAGGCGCACGCTCGGTGGTGGCAGGTAACACCCGTTGCTGGTTGCACACAGCGCGGGCGTGAAACCGTAGTTGACCTGCGAGAGGTTCAACCCGGGAGGCATGTTGGGCAGGCAGGTGAAACCGTTGCCGGTGCACAGCAGTGTGGTGAGGGTTTGTGGCAGCCACGGAAGGCACGGCAGTTGGGTGCTGGTGATGGAGAGCGAGAGCAGCGCAGCGGGCAGTTCATCGATGCCACCGGTGAGCGGATTGTTGCCGAGGGTCAATTGGTTCAGTGCGGGATGACCGTAGAGGTCCCCGACAGTGGTGATCTGGTTGTAGCCCAGATCCACCGTGTTGACGTTTCCCGAGAGATCGCCGGGCATCAGTGCGGTGATGGCATTGTGGTGGGCCACCAACTGGCCGCCGGGCAGGAATTCGATGTACGGAAGTGACGGGAGCTGGTTGTGGGAAATGTCGAGGTACTGCACATGCAGGCCCACAAGACCGCTGCTGATCTGGTTATGCCCAAGCGTCAAATACGTGAGCGTGGTGGGGGGCGTGCCAGTAACCGTCTGGATCAGATTGTTCGCGGCATTGAAGCTGATCAACTGGCTCGCGCTGTTCCACACCACCGAGGTGAGCGCATTGCCCGATACGTGCATGCTCAACAGGGTGGGGGGCGCCAAGGCGTTCAGGTCGAGAGCACCGGCCAATTGGCAATCCGTCAGCCACAGGCTCTGCACGTTGGGCGGGGTGTACACACCGGCGAGCGTGAGCGGGTTGCCGTTGGCCATCAACGTACCCACGTTCACGAAGGCCTGCACGCCCTGTAGGCTGGCAATGCCGCTGTACGAAACGTCCAACGTGGTTGCCGCCTGCACACCCGTGTGGTTCTCATCCACGAAGTTGCCCACGATGGCGCCCGGGTAATACGAAGCGACGACCAAGCGCAGGTTCGCATCGGGCATTGGTGTCAGTGCGCGCGCCACGTGGGCACATAGCAGTGAACAGAGCAATAGGAAGCGCATCTTCGAAAGTTCGGGATCATCTGCAAGACGGGGTGCTTCCCAAAGGGATGCCCGATGGAACGGCCGATCGGCTACGTGCATGTTCCCCTCGGCATCTCACGCAGTGGACCCTGAGCACACCAGCTTCTATTTCGGCTGAAGCGCCCCGACTACCCCATGAACGTCAGCCCCCAGTTGTGGCCGTCCAGGTCGTCGAAGTCCTTGCTGTACATGCCGTCCATGTCCTGCGTGCCGGTGGACTTGCCGCCTGCCTTGATGGCCTTCGCGTGCATGGCGTCCACTTCCTTGCGGCTGTCGAGCTGCAATGTGAGACCCACTTCCACCACCTTCTTCGCGTTCGCGATCTCTTTCTTGGTGAAGGTCTTGAACACCTTCAGGTCCACGAGCATCACGCAGGTGTGTTCGTTGATCACCAGGCAGGTGCCGTGCGAACCGCTGTACTGCTTGTTGATCGCGAAGCCGAGCTTCTTGAAGAAGGCCGTGGACTTCTTCACATCCTTCACGGCGTGGCTGACGAAGAGGGGGCGGTTGGTCATGGGAGAGCGCTTGGTTGTTGCGAATGCGGCCAAGGTAGATGCCATGGTCCATCCCACACCGTCATCGCAGGGCGGCTGCTCAGGGGCATGTCCTGGGCGCGCTCCACGGAGTATATCGCCCTCTCGCCTTTGCCCTTGGCCGGATCAAGCACTACTCCGGCGTTGACCGGTCATAGCAACCACATCGCGGCCGCCACGGTGATCGCATTGCTGATCAGGTTCACCACATCGTTCGTGATCCAAGGCAGGCCGGAGACCGTGTGCGTGCCTGCATCGCGGAGCCCCTCACCATCGTCGTACTTCACCTGCACGAGCGCACCGAGCAAACTGTCCAACAGCATGCCGCCCATCGCGAAGGCGGACGATAACAGGGCCAGCATCATCATCCCGCTTATCGATGTGCTGCCATCCGGAGCGTTGCCGTCGCCATTGCGCAGCAGGACCACGCCCTGAATGAAGAGGCTCATGACGATCGCGCCCGTTAGACCACCCACCGTGCCCGGCCCACTGATGCCGCCCGAGAGACCCGGTTCCACGCGCTTCCACGTGGCCACATTGAAGGTGGGTCGCCCGGCCCACATGCCAAGTTCGCTCGCCCAGGTATCGCAGGTGGCCGTGCAGATGCTGATGGACATCCATACGTGTGCGTAAGGATCGTTCACCACGGCTAGTACCGCGTAAAGACCACCGCTGCAGAACACTTGCATCGCGTCACGCGGTCGCCCATGCTTCGCATCGGTGCGTGCGTGTTTGTTCAGGCGACCGAGGAGCACACCACTGATCAGGAAAAAGAACAGCGGCAACAACAACAGCCATCCTTGCGCCACCACCACGCACAACGCGATCACACCGGCCAGTATCGCTCCACCCAGCGTGAGGATGCGTGCACGCACGGTGAACCACGCGAACGGTACAGCGAGGGCGCAGACAAGCAGGGGATCCAGGGAGGGCATCGCGTGCGGCCAGTGGTTGAAGCGCTATGCTGTCAGGATCGCGGGTTACGGCACGGTTAGCGGCTTCAGCATCAATTCCTTCCTCAGCTCAGAAGTGAGCGTCTCCGGTGTAATGCCGTACCGCGCGAGGGCGGGCCAGGGATCAACGCCTTCGGACATCACCTGGAAGAGTCCTTCTTTGCCATCGCGGCGCAGGATGCGTTCGCAGAGCACGGCACCGATCACGTAAGGCACGCTGGTGTCCTCGTTGATGTAGTCGTGCACGGTGGTGGTGCAGCGGTCGCGCAGGTCGAGCGTGGTGTCGGCGGCCAGGTAACGCTTCAGGTTCGCGCGGTGCCACGCATAGTCGTGTTCCACGCTGCCGCCGATCAAGGTGGCCAGGCCCTCTTCCAGCAGGTGCGGCGGTGCTTTCGTCCTGCTTTGGGAGAACAGGTGCACCACCTCGTGCGTGTAGATGTCCCTGTTGTTCCCGGAGTGCACGTTGTTGGTGCCGTCCACCATGCCGCCGGAGTTCAGCGTGTGCATCAGCGGATGCACTAGGAAGCCCTTGGCAGCGTACAGATCGGCCGGACCGGTATACGAGTAGAAGGTGATGGGGAAGGAGGGCACCTCGAAGAAGGCGGACAAGCGCGCGATCACCTTCCGCTGCTCTTCCGCCTCGGCGGGGTTGAAGACGTGCCGCGGCGAAATGATGTAGGTGACCGTGCCCACCGTGCGGCGCTCCCATCCAGCGGTGTTGTGTTCGAGCGGCTGGGATAGCCGTGCACCTTCCGAAGTGGACCGCACGAGGAACTCGAACGCATACCTCGCCGTGGACAGGTCCTGCATCCCGGGCGCATCGCTCCAGAGCACCTTCAACAGCACTTCGCCATCCCCGGCAGCTCGCGCGTCCAATACCGTGGGGCGGTAGCGAAGGTCGCCCACGGAGTCGTACTCCGCGTAACGCAGTTCGGCATACGGCCCGCCGTAGTGTTCGATGTCCGGTCCGTACCAGTAGTCGTTCGGTGCGTCGGGATCCATCTTGCGGGTGAGGAAACGCCGCAGGCAGTCGATCGCTTCGCGTGTGGGTGCGTGCATTGTATCCACGCTGGGGGCGATGCGGATATCCGCTACCGTGAGCACATTGGCATGGACCGCTGCACCAACAGCGGGCGCTGGTTCCGTTGCCTGGGGCCTGGCTGTGCAGCCGATCAGCAGCAGAAGAAAAGGTGCGGCCCAACGCATGGGGAGAAAAGTACTTCGCCTTCAAACGCTCCAAAGGTCCATACCATGACGCTGCGAAAGGGTGTGATGGAATGCCGGGCTGCCAGGATGAAGGTGATGCCGATATTTGTGGGACCATGGGGACGCTGGCAGATATCCTCGCCGTGCTGCGGCGTGAACGTGCGCACCTCTTCGCCAAGTACGGGCTAAAGAGCATGGCCGTGTTCGGGTCCGCCGCGCGCGATGACTTCCGGCCGGACAGCGACGTGGACATCATGGTGGAATTCGAGCGGCCGATCGGCATCGAGTTCGTTGACCTCGCGGATGAACTGGAAACCATCGTTCAGCGGGAAGTGGATCTTGTGACGCGCGGCTCGATCAAGGATCGCTACATGCCATACATCCTTTCGGACATCAAGTATGTCTGAGCGCAGCGACAAACAATTGATGCTCGATATGCTTGAGGCCATCGAGCGTGCGATGCGCTACACCAAGGGCATGACCTTGGAGATCTTTACCAAGGATGAACTGGTATGTGATGCGGTGATGCGCAACATCCAGATCATAGGAGAAGCAGCGAACCGCACGAGCAGGCAGTTGCGGGAAGCGACCACGGATCTGGAATGGCCAAGGATCATCGGCATGCGCCATCGCTTGGTGCATGACTATTTCGAGATCGAGGAGGCCATCGTCTGGAGAGTGGTTACGGATTACCTGCCTCCCCTGGCGGAGCAGTTGAAGAAGATCCTGGAGCACCATACTGAGTGATCCTGCGATTTTCTGCATCATGCGGGTGGCCTGGGACTGCAAGAGCAGTTCACCCTTTCCCGGCCGATCGTGCTTCCACGACCGTGGGGTAGTAGCGCAGGTCGCCCACGGAGTCAAACTCCGTGTAACGCAGTTCGGCATACGGCCCGCCGTAGTGTTCGATGTCCGGTCCGTACCAGTAGTCGTTCGGTGCGTCGGGATCCATCTTGCGGGTGAGGAAGCGCCGCAGGCAGTTGATCGCGTCCAAGGTGGCCGCGTGCGTGGTATCCACCCCGGCCGCGATGTGGATGTCGGCTACGGTAAGCAGGTTGGAATGGACCTCTTCATCAACAGTCGCTGGTTTCGTAGCCTGCGGCTTGGCGGTGCAGCCTAGAAGTAGCAAGAGGAGAGGTGCGGCCCAACGCATGTGTTTCATCCCGACTTGTCGGGGTGGGGGTCTAAGGTCTGAAATGGCTGGGCGGGCCAGCGCCAAATGCGCGCCGTCGGGCTAGGAGTTTAGCCCGGGCTTGACCCTGGCCAGAATTCCTCGGCGTCCTGAGCAATGGCAAAGCGGTACTTCGCAGGGCGCGAAAGCGACCGAGAAATCGAAGGAACGTCTCCGGGCTACTTGTTTCTCTCCCTCACGCGAAATGCGTGTCTGACTTCAGGCGGCTCTTGGGCGCACGTCCTCTCAACGTGCGGTTGTCAAGGTCCGTATTTCCTGTTCAACCACCAACGATAGAGAAGCAGCGCGACCGCACTGGCCGATAGCAAGACGGCGTATACGAACAGGACGCGTGACATCAGCGATCCATCATTTGAACGCGATAGGAAGCAACGCGCGTTGCAGGCCAAAAGGATCACCGGGTGCGTGATGACCATCAACACCTTCCTGGAACTGCGGATACCCCAGCCAGTTCCGGAACCGCTGGATCCAGTCGAAGGGTGACCACCAGGTACGGCCGGAGGACGAAGGGGGAGCGACCGTTCGCATGAGCACGTTGATCAAGGGCAGAAGGCCCAGCCCGTTCAAGGGCGCCAGGGCTTGCTCCGCGCGCCATACCAGTTCGGGCTGCGTGTAAGTGCGTCGCAGCAAACCCCGCCGGCGTTGCTCCACGGAGCAGTATGCCACCGTCCGATCCTCGTTCACGGAATCCACGCGGATGCTGATGTTGCGGCCGGAGCAGGCCGAGGCATTGGTTTCGAGGTGCCGGCGGGAGGCAGCGCACATGTTGGATGGATCGGGTCTTTTCATCATCTTGAGAGTAAGTGTTTACCTGTACTGACCGAGGTCGGGGCCCCCGCGACTCAATGCCGCCAAGGCCCCTTCCTGCGGAGCCGGCCTTGCGGCCGGCCGATGCTCAGAGCTCGGTGATCAGCTTCTGCACTTCCGCCTCGCTCTTGCCGAGCTTGGTCTGGAGGCGCGACGTGAGATCGCTCTCCTTGCCTTCCACGAAGTGGAGATCGGCATCGCTGAGCTGGCTGAACTTGTTCTTGAGCTTCGTCTTCTTATCGCCCCAAGTGTTGGCGGTGATCTTGAAGGGGTTGCTCGCTACATCGGTCTTTACGGTATCCATTTTAATTGGTGTTGTTGTGGCCGGTGATCGGTGCGGTCCGCTTTGCTCGCCTAGCCCGTAGTTGATCGGAGGTCCCTGCTCGTGGAGCGGGGTGAGGACGGCAGGTGGTCCCCGGGCCCGGGGCATCTGCACGAACGTCGATCACTTTCGGGGTCCGGGAGCATCGTTCCCGCGATCGCCTGCCGCGTTGACTGTTCTCGCTCTGAGATCGTAGATGAGCAGCGAAGGACTTACGTCCGTGTTTCGCCTTCTGTTGAAGACCACCTACAGGTCTTCGGAGTTCCGGAAGCGGTGCCGGATATGGGTGTAAGGTAGGCGCTCCCCAGGTGAACGGTGCGTTGGTTCACAACTATTGTCGTTCGTGACCTTCCTTTAGCGTAACACGCCATTTCTCCACCGTTGCCAGCGCGGCCGCCGCATCTTCCCAACCCAGTGCACGCGCGGGTTGTACGGCATCGTAATGCGTGAACCAGTTCTCGATCAGTTCCAACACCCGCGGGAAGCGACGCTGCAGGTCCTCAAGATCTTCCACCTCGAACAGGCGCAGTGCGCGATCATAGGGCATGGCGATCACCTTGTCGTCACGTTCGCCGGCCTCCACCAGCTTGAGCACCGCCACGGGTATCACTTCCATGAGCGTGCCCAAGGGAACATATTCCGAAAGCACGAACACGTCCAACGTATGGCCATCACCGCCTGCAGCTGGATCCATATAGGTGGAAGGGATGAAACCATAATTGCCGGGGTAGGGCAGGAACTCGATGCGCCGTGGTTTGCCATCGCTGATCACGGGCACGATCTCCTCCGCCTGTGGATCGTACGCGCGCTTCATGTTCGTGCCTGCGGAGATCTCGATCACCGCGTTCAGCACGCCGGGCCTGGCGAAGGAAGGGAGGTCGATCAGCCTCGTCACGGTTGCGTCGGTGCGTTTTCATCGACCACTGGCCTGTCGTGGACCTGGCTCTTGTGCCAATGTCCGCCATCCGCCTCGTAATGGTTCACACCACGCTCGCCATCGAGCACCAGTTCCATGACCCCGCGGTAGGGCACGGTCATCAACTTGCCGTCGCACCAGGCCAGGGCCCTTCCCCAGTTGTCGATGTTGTAGGCCTCCACTTCGATCAGGTCCCATTCAACGGAGCCTCCGGGTACTGTTCTGTGCCAACGCATGGTGCAGGAATGTTCGTTAGCCAACAAGGTAGGCCTTCAGCGACCCTTCCCGACAAAGCCCGCGCTATTGCCGCTCACGGCAAGGACCGGCGGAGCGAACGCAGGCGCGTAGCGATCCACGGTGTTCGCCGATCAGAGGGCCAGCACTTCCTCGCACACCTCCAGATGGCCGCGCATCGCATCCTCATAGCTGTGATAGCCTCGGCCCGCGATGTGCGCTTTGCCATCCACGCGCGTCTGGAAAACCACCGCCGGATCGTCCTGGCCCAGGGGTATGCCAAGGAACATCGTGGTCACCACGGTTTGGTGCTGCCACAGTTCCTGCCGCGCCAGCACCATCTCGTGCGCGTTGTCCGCGAACCAACGGCGCCATTGGGCTTCGTCCACCTGCAGGACCTGCCGCCCTTGAAGGATGTACCACATGTTCGTTCCGGGGACCGCACGATGCGTGCAGGCACCCGCGTACAAGGTAGGCCTGTGCGCACCCCGCGCCGCTGACCATTTATTTCCGTGCGATCGTCGGCGCGGCAGCCCGATGGTCGTGCTTTGCACCATAGTGCCCGGCGCTTCTGCCGCGGCTCGAACAAGCCCCGCATTGATCGGGGCGCATTACAAGTAGATACATGTCAAGTGGTACAGTGAAGTTCTTCAACACGGAGAAAGGTTTCGGTTTCATCACCCCTGAAGAAGGCGGACGTGACATCTTCGTTCACAAGAACGGTACGCAGCAGCCCATCTTCGAAGGGGACAAGGTGTCCTTCGATACGGAGCAAAGCCCCAAAGGCCCCAATGCGGTCAACGTGACCAAGGCCTGAGGATCCCCCTCACGCGAGAACTCGAAGCCCTGGCGAAAGCCGGGGCTTCGTCGTTCATGATCAGGTGGTGAGGCGCTCATGATGCATCTTGCGGCTGAGGAAGCGCCGAAGGCAGTTGACCGCGTCCAATGTGGGTGCGTTTGGTATCCACCCCGGCCGCGATGCGGATGTCGGCTACGGTGAGCAGGTTGGAATGGACCTCTTCAACAACAGCGGTAGCAGCGGCAGCAGCGGTAGCGGGTGCCGGTTCCGTTGCCTGGGGCTTGGCTGTCGTCCACCAGCAGTAAGAGGATCGGTGCGGCCCAACGCATGTGTTTCCCCGCTGAAGCGGGACCATCACATCCCGACTTGTCGGGGCGGGAGAAAAGTACGGCCGTGCGTTCATCTCCTCCCATGGACGGAAGCTCATCTACAACGAGCGCCGAGCGGCGGTATCGACATCCTGTCGCTGCCCGTGGAGCCGTAAGGTATCGTCGTGCGGACCGCCAGGGGATCCAGGTCACATGCTTTGCACGAAGTACATCTCCATTTCTCCTTTCCCCTTCGCCTGTACTTTTCCGCGCGGTATGAACGTGAACGACGCTTCGTTCTTCACCAGCGCATAGGTCGCCTCGCTGATGTTCACCCGTCCAACTTCACCGGACGATTCCATGCGCGAAGCCGTGTTCACCGTATCGCCCCAGATGTCGTACTGGAACTTCTTCACGCCCACGATGCCGGCGACCACGGGGCCGCTGTGTATGCCCACGCGCATCTCGAAGTAAGGTTTGCCGTCGGCTTCGCGTTCGGCTTCGTGGTGCTTCATGAAGGCCTGCATCTCCAACGCGGCACGCACGACATCAGCAGGTGACCCGTGCTGCGGATCAGGCAGGCCACCCGCGGCCATGTACGCATCACCGATGGTCTTGATCTTCTCGATGCGGTACTTCTCCATGATCCCATCGAAGGCCTTGAAGCAGGTGTTCAGTTCCGCGACCAGTTCCGCCGGTGTCACCTGCTCGCTCAACTGCGTGAAGCCCTTGAAGTCGGTGAAGAGGATGGTGGCCATGTCGAAGTGCTTCGCATCGGCGTGGCCTTTGGCCTTGAGTTCGTCGGCCACTTCCTCGGGCAGGATGTTGAGCAACAGTTCATCACTGCGCTTGCGGGCCTTGTTCACGTTGTTGCGCTGAACGAGAAACGTCCCTGCCAAGAGCAGCATCAGCGCGAAACCGGCGATGAAGGCATTGCGCTGCACGTTCTTGCGGCGGATCTGTTCGGCCGTCACCGCGTCCTTCTTCTCCTGTTCCGCTTGGGTGGCCGCTTCCTGCTTGTCGAAGTCGTACTGCATGCGCAGGCGGGTGTTCTCCTCCGTGTTGGACGCGTTGTAGATGCTGTCGCGGTACTGCACGTACATATGGTGGTCCAGGTAGGCGCCTTTCCAATCGCCGTTGATGCTGTCCAACCGTTCCAGTTCGCGGTAGGCGGTCGACAACATTTCCCTGCTTCCCACCGTGCGGGCCACTTCGATCGCGGAACCCAGGTACCTGCGCGATGCATCGTACTGCTTGGTCCGGGTGAGCACCGCCACGGCCATGAGGGAAAGCTCGGCCTCGTCGCTCCGGTCGTCGATCTGCTGCGCCAAGGTGCGCCCCGCCTCATACGCGCGCAGCGCCTCGTCGTACCGTGCCAGGCCTTCGTAGGCTTGTCCGGCATAAGCATGCGCGGCGATCAAGGTGTATTGGGCGCCGATCTCCCCGGCGATGCGCACAGCCTCCTGGGCTTCCTTCAATGCGGCCGCATGCTGTCCGGAGCTGTTCAGGATGTTGGCGATGTTCACGTGCGAGATCGCCATGCCGTTCGGGTCGTCCATCTCCTCCCGTGCCTTCAAGGCGGCCTGGGTGTAGCGCAAGGCCTCTTTCAAGTCCGACTGTTGCTGGTAGAACAGGCCCAGGTTGCTGTAGGAGGTGGCGATGCCGGGCTTGTCCCCGATCCGTTCGCGGAGCGCGAGGGCCTTCAGCATGTAGTCCAAGGCTTTCGGGTGATCGCCCAGTCGGAGGTAGACGGTCCCGATGTTGTCGTAGTTCTTTCCCAGCCAGTCATCATTGCCCAGGCGTTCATTGATGGCCGCGGCGGCGAAGTAGTCGCCCATTGCGCCGGCCAGGTCCCCTTCCTTGCGCTTCACGTTCGCCAGGTTGTTCAGCGCGCCGGCCACGTTCCGGTCCCTCCCGGTCTTCTGGTTCAGCCGAAGGCACTCGGTGAAGCACCGCCTCGCTTCCGGGTAGTCGTCCCGCCGTTGGGCGATCTCGCCCAGGATGTTGTAGGCGTTCGCCATTGCGTTCTCGGAGCCACTGCGGATGGCCAGCGCCATCATGCTGTCCGCCCGCACCTTCGCCTGCTGATAGTCCCCGGCATCGGCGAGCTCCCAGCTCAGATCGTACAACACCACGATGCGCGTTGTGTCCGGTAGCGGGCCGGTCAACACCGCGCGCAAGGAGTCGATCAAGGCCTTGTTCTGTGCGTGCAGACCGTTGCAGAACAATAGTGCACCGCAAACGATGCGGATGAAGGGCGTTCTCATGCGTGGTCCATGTTCGATATCATGCGTTGTGATCAGCCATTTCAACAAAGTACATCTCCATCTCCCCCTTGCCCTTCGCCTGCACTTTTCCGCGTGGTATGAACGTGAACGACGCTTCGTTCTTCACCAGCGCATACGTCGCTTCGCTGATGTTCACCTGGCCCACCTCGCCGGAGGATTCCATGCGGCTTGCCGTGTTCACCGTATCGCCCCAGATGTCGTACTGGAATTTCTTCACGCCTACGATGCCCGCGACGACCGGACCGCTGTGGATGCCCACGCGCATCTCGAAGTAGGGTTTTCCAGCGGCGTTGCGTTCAGCTTTGTGATGCTCCATGAAATCCTGCATCTCGAGCGCTGCGCGCACCACGTCGGCCGGTGAGCCGTGCTGCGGATCGGGCAGACCACCGCCGGCCATGTAAGCATCGCCGATGGTCTTGATCTTCTCGATGTGGTACTTCGTCATCAACGCATCGAACTCCTTGAAGCAGGCGTTCAATTCCTGCACGAGTTCCGCCGGTGTCACCTGTTCGCTCAACTGGGTGAAGCCCTTGAAATCGGTGAACAGGATGGTCGCGTTGTCGAATTGGCGCGCTTCGGTGAAGCCGGCTTCGCGATAGCCGCAGTAAAAGGCCATGTGTTCGCGCGGGAAGAAGTGCAAGTCGGCGCCTACGTTCAGGTAGCTGCCCCTGGCGAAGGAAGAGGGCTGGAACTCGATCATCACCATGAACCAACCACGGTCCTTCAGGAAGGTGCGCGAGCCACCCTGCTGCACCATGCCGTGCGGTGCAAGCCGCTCCCGGGCGATACGCTTCAACAACGCGTTGTGGTCAGCTTGGGGCATGGGCGAACCTACGACGGTGGGGCGGGCAGGTACTACTGGAGGGCGCTCGCGCCAGGAAGGCATAGGGCCCGCCGTAGTCCTCCATGTCCGGCGCGTACCAATAGTCCTTCGGTGCCTCGGGGTCCATCTTGCGGGTGAGGTAGCGCCGCAGGCAGTTGATGGCTTCCCGTGTTGCGGCTTGCGTGGTGTCCACGCTGGGGGCGATGCGGATGTCGGACGCGGTGAGGAGGTTGGAATTGACCGCTTCAGAACCGGGTTCCGGTCCCGCAGTACTGCGGGACGTTGCCTGCTCGGCCTCCGCAGCCGCTTCGACGAAGGGGGCGGGCTTGGCTGTGCAGGCCATCAACAGCAAGAGGATCGGTGCGGCCCAACGCATGTGGGGGTCTAAGATCTGAAATGGTTGGGCGTGCCGGCGCGACCCCGGATGAGACCCCGGGGCTCGCCGTCGGACTAGGAGTTTAGCCCGGGCTTGACCCGGGCCTACAAGTCCTCGCCGGATTACCGGCTGCGGGCTTGGAGCTTGGCCTGAGCGAAGCCGAAGGCCTTCTATACCTCACGCGAAATGCGGGGCTGACCGGTCAGACGGCTAGTGTAGCGGAGGCAAGCGCGAGGTGAGGTTATACCTTTGGCGCATGTTCAACGCCGCGCCCAGTATGGACGGATTGTGTCTGCCGCTCAAGCGCCTGGCAAACGTGCAGGAACATCCGTTGAAGAAACCCCTGCGGACTTTTCTTACCAAGCTGAACGAGGCGCTTGAGAGTAGAACAGCTTTGGAGAAGGCGACGGAAGGCTTGCATGCCGAGCTGTTCTCACTTCGATTGAGGGCGATCGAATGGCTGGTTGGTCAACGTGATACCGACCTGCTCAAGAAGCTGGATGGGATCGAGAAGGAACTGCTTGCAAAAGCCACCGATGCCTCGCGTGCCTTGCTGGTGGACAATATGCGGTTCGCTCTGCATTCGCAGCGGGAATTCATTAAGGGGCTCGAACGGTTCGGACATTCCTTCGACGGATTGAAGAAGGAGCATCTCGCGCCGTTGCTGGAATTGAGCCTTGAACAATTCACAGCTGCCCAGTCCGCCGTTCCAAATCCTGAAGCGGCGCGGGTGCTGTTGCGTTGGATCAGCGCTTCATTGCGGACGGAACTGGGCTTGCTGATGGGCGATGCAGTGCTCAACGCTGAAGTGAAGGTGAGCGATGCCCGCATGAAGCAATTGAACGCATTGCTGGTGCATGCCACGCAGGAGTTCGGTGCGGGGGCCGAGATCATGGGCCTCACGAAGAGCGTTCCGCTGGAGCAGCCCTTCCTTGCCGCTGAGCCGCTGCCGAAAGGCTGGGTCAAGGAGCAGAAGCAACTCGCCGACCTTGGACTGGCGGACTGGTTCAAGCGTGCATGAGTTCTTCGAGCGTTCCGCAACTAAGCCCCGGTTCCATTGTGGCGGTAGACCTTGGTGTCCCGCCGTCGACGAAAGGACATGAGATCCAAAAGCACAGGCCATGTGTGGTTCTCACGCACATGAAGCCACTTGGCCTCCTCGTGGTGGTGCCGATCAGCGGTGGAAGTCCCGCTGTTATGGCCTTTACGAACGTGCTCTTACCGGCCACCAAGCAAACTGGACTTACGAAGACGTCCTACGCACAGGTGCACCAGATCCGCGTGGTCTCAGAGGAGCGGCTTGGGCGCTCCCACGGTGTGCTTGACGCCATGGAGTTCGGCATGATCAAAGTAGCGCTGCGGCGATTGTTGGGATTGTGAGTTGCTCGGGCGAGGGTAGGCAAGTCGCATCGCTCCACATCACCTTCAACAACAGTTGTCCGTCCCCGGCCGATCGCGCTTCCAATACGGTGGGGCGGTAGCGCAGGTCCCCCACGGAGTCGAACTCCGCGTAAAGCAATTCGGCGTAGGGTCCGCCGTAGTCCTCCATGTCCGGCGCGTACCAGTAGTCCTTCGGTGCCTCGGGATCCATCTTGCGGGTGAGGAAGCGCCGAAGGCAGTTGACCGCGTCCAATGTGGCCGCGTGCGTGGTATCCACCCCGGCCGCGATGCGGATGTCGGTCACGGTGAGCAGATTGGTATGGACCGCTTCAGTACCGGGTGCCGGTTCTGTTGCCTGAGGTTTGCTTGTGCAGGACACGAGCAAGAGGAGTGGTGCGGCCCAACGCATGTGGGGGTCTAAGATCTGAAATGGTTGGGCGTGCCGGCTCGCCCTTCGACTCCGCTTTGCTCCGCTCAGGGTCTCGCCGTCGGGCTATCCGCTCCAATTCCTCGCCGGTCCCGGCCTACGAGCCGGGAACCGGCTGCGGGCATGGAGCTTGGCCTGAGCGAAGCCGAAGGCCTTCTATCCCTCACGCGAAATGCGGGGCTGACCCTAGGCTGTGTCGCTCGGCAGATGTCAAATGTGAAATTGGATGATTGATGGAATGGTTCTATACTTGCACCACACTTTTGAGCGTTGGAAGTTCATATCGATGATAACGACCTGCTAAAGCTGTATGGTGGCGAGACACCTAGGAGACTACGTGGCTTACCCCCAGACGTCGTGAAGAAGTTCTTCGCCGCCATCCAGCTACTCCGCAACGCTAATTCTATCATGGACCTACGCCAGTTTCATGGGTACAACTTTGAGAAGTTGAAGGGCAACCTTCAGGGCAAGTGTTCCATGCGCCTCTCCAGCAAGTACAGGCTGGAAATGGACGTGCAGTGGACCAATCCCGAACAGACCATTGGAATCTTCACCCTGACTGCCATCAGTAACCACTACGGCGACTGACAACTGATTGCACACGACCGCTCCGAATCCTCCGCACCATGGCCAACCTCAGCAGCATCCGCCCAGCCCAGGTCTTCCCACCGGGATACTTCATCAAGGACCAACTTGAACAGCGCCAATGGAGCCAGAACGAATTGGCTGAAGTGCTCGGCATTACTCCGCGCCACCTCAGCCAGGTTATGAATGGTGAAAGCCCATTGAGCTATGATTTGGCTATCCAACTCGGCCAAGCCTTCGACACAAGTCCACAACTCTGGTCCAATCTCTACCTCAGCTATGCACTTTGGCAGGAACAACAGGAAGCTGAAGTGAGCGAGACGGAAGTCAAGGCGGGCATCTATGAGAGGATGCCAATCCGTGACATGGTAAAGAAAGGTTGGTTGCGCGAACCCAAGAGCTTGCGCGACTTGGGGCAGCAAGTGGCTCGATTCTGGGGACGCGATGACGCTGATTTGGCATTCATCGACACAGAGTACACCCCGTGTCTCAATCGCAGTTCGCTCTCTAAGGCTAATCAATTCAACAAGAGCTACGCCCTCACTTGGTATCGCAAGGCCAGTGTTTGTGCACAAGACATCCAAGTGCCAGCTTATAGAAAGCCGGCCTTGCAGCAATTGTTTGTGAGCTTATCTGGATATACCGCTAAGTCTGATGGGGTGCCGACCTTTCTCAGTCAACTGAATCAGTGCGGGGTTAAGTTCATTGTACTCCCTCACCTCGAGAAGACTTATCTCGATGGGGCGGCTTTCATCCAAGAAGGAAACCCGGTGGTGGTCTACACCGCCCGTTACAAACGGATCGACAACTTCTGGTTCACGATCGCGCATGAAATCGCACATGTACTCCTTCACCTGAGCAAGAGCGGGGATGTAATCCTGGACGATTTGGACGAAAGCGAGACTACGGCCATGGAACAGGAGGCCAATGCAGCAGCAGCGGAGCAATTGAAGCATAAAGAGATTGGAGCTTGTTTCAAGAGTTCTGGCCAGATTCATCCCAAGCGAGTTCTTGCTTGTGCGAGGATGTACAATCTGCATCCTTCGATTGTCGCGGGTAAGCTGGCACGCGAGGGTGCCATCGGCTATCGCCTGATTCAACGCTTCAATGAGGATGTGACCAAAGACATTCCGAAGAAGTTCATCTTCTGACGATCGTCCCCTAACAGAGAATAACCACGACCATGGACTTCAAGACTTATCAGGCACGTGCCCAAGAGACCATTCAACAGTACATCACTGATGACAAGTTGAACGATGTCATCCCTTTCTTGGGTCTAATTGGTGAAGCGGGGTCCGTCCTAACCGAACTCAAGAAGAAGCTTAGGGATGGGAATGGTTATGGGATGTACAAGGAGAAGCTAGGCGAGGAACTCGGTGACGTGCTGTGGTATGTATCGACTATTGCGAGCAAGGCATCAATTGATCTGGACGACATAGCTGAGGCCAACGTTCGGAAGATTACCGATCGGTTCATGGACAAGGATGTTAGTGGTTTCAAGATCTATGATGAGGATTATCCTCCGAGCGAGCAATTCCCAAGGGAGTTTGAGGTTCAGTTCGTACCCTTTGAAGAGGATGGCAAGAAGAAGCTGAAAATTGTTCGCCCTGATGGGACAACCATCGGTGACCCCCTCACGGACAATGCGCACGAGGATGATGGATATCGGTTCCACGACATTTTTCACTTTGGCTATGTGGCCTTCTTGGGTTGGTCGCCTGTGATCCGCAAACTCATGGGATTGAAGCGTAGGAGCCAACAGGTCGTTGACGAGGTTGAGGATGGTGCAAGGGCGGCCATTACGGAAGAGCTTGTTACGCTCTACATATACAACCACGCTCAGAACCATCACCTCTTCAAGTACAGCAATCGAGTAGACACGGAGGTCCTTAAGACCGTACAGAAGCTGGTGAACAAGATTGAAGTGAAGGACTGCTCGGCCAAGCAGTGGGAACGCTGCATCGCTTCGTCGTATGAGGTCTTCAACCAGTTGAACAAGAACGATGGCGGTCGAGTTCTGGTGAGCGTGAAGAATCGTGCTATGATTTACATAGGCAAGAATTGATGGCTCATTTGATTGAGGCTACTTCCTCCCTACAAGCTTGGCAGCTTTGTTCGCAGCGCATCTTGGACGCCGAACGGCATGAGCTTGAGAACCTTGTCGTGGAGATTTCTAGTTCTGAGTCAACAAGAGAACAAGCACAGTGGTCGAAGGTATGCGACCCACGAAAGTTTCACCGCAATGGTGACTGTACGCGACACGTAGCCAATACGCTCTTCCCCATTGGCCTGTACGATGCGTGTGAAAGGGACCGGGCAAGCTTCTACTCGTACTACGAACGAATCTTCAATGCCTCGAGGAACAAATCTTGGGGCACGTACTTCCAACGAATGATTTCGTTCGGAAAGGGCTTTCATGACGGCCAAGTCAATCAACTTGAGAACGTCATTGGCGCCTTGAATGGGGGCAGTCCGCAAAGGCATTTCATTCACGTTCATACAACTGGAGCTCACATTGAATCAAACGTTCGACCCATGGGTGCTCCTTGTTGGCAGTATGGCGAGTTCACAAGGAGTAGGGTAGCCGGGCAGGTCGACCTGGTTGCGGTGTATCGGAATCAGGACTATTTCAACAAGGCCTTTGGCAATTTCATCGGGTTACTACGCTTGCTTGATTTCGTCTGCGCCAATTCCGGAAAATCGCGCGGAAAGCTCATCGTGCATGCCGTTCACGCATACTCTGAGAACGCGGCCGCGCACGGCAGAATGCTCAGCTCCATCCAATGACAAGCAGCGAAAGAGAGCGCACCTTTTCTGACCTCTGTGGTCGCGTTGCGGCTTGTCTTCTGTGTGAACGCATGGCGACTAGTCAACGCGTATTAAATCGTTCAGTCGGCTCCCTCAATGCAAAGCTCATGTTCATTGGCGAGGCTCCAGGGCGTCTCGGCGCAGATGATACAGGCATTCCCTTTCATGGGGACAAGTCGGGACAGAACTTCGAGGCATTGTTGGCTGCTACGGGTATTAATCGGGCCGATGTCTTCGTGACAAACGCAGTTTTGTGCAACCCCAAGGACTCCGCTGGAAATAACTCAACTCCCTCTAGTTCGGAGATTGTCAATTGCTCTTCCTTCCTAAGGGAGCAAATCGACCTTGTTAATCCGAGCGTAGTAGTCACATTGGGCGCCACAAGCTTGACAGCGTGCGGCGCGCTAGAACCCCACAATCTTCAGCTCGCAAAGCATGTGCGGACGGCACATCAATGGTATGGGCGATTGCTCATCCCGGCATACCACCCTGGTCAGCGAGCAATGATTCATAGGAGCTTTGCGAACCAGAGGTCAGACTACCAATTCATTAAGGAGCAATTCGCCAGGTTAGCCAAGCCGGTCTCGCCAAGAGGAGGCAGGACCCGAGCTGACGTCGGTCGTGTCGTTGCGTACATGCTGGAACGCATAGGCCGCGTATCCTACTTCGGTTTACATAAGCTGTTCTACTTGGTTGAGTACAATGCGTGGAAAGAGCATGGGGACCGTCTCTCCAGCGCTTACATCGTGCGACAGAAGGATGGTCCCTATTGTACCGATTTGAACATCAAGAAGCTCAAGGCAACATTCCCAGAATTGCTTGTCAAGACAGTTAATGGCGGTTTGTATTTAGAGTGGGGCCAAAGAGTTGACCTCTTTGAAGCAATGGAGCCATCAACTGAGGCCGCGCTGAGCAAAGAGCAGCGAGCTATTATCGATTCAACTCTGGACCGCTATGGCAAGGAATCGAATGCCAGTCTTAAGAGGATAGTGTATCTCTCAAGACCAATGCGTACGGTCCTCAGCAAGGAGAAGGAACTACACCAGGATCTTTACAACTCTCCAATCGAGTTTGTGGAGCAGTAAGTCTGCACTCCGCGTGAGCGATTGCAGCGGAAAGCCCGCAGCGACGCAGGAGCGAGGACTTGTAGCGGAAAGCGCGACGGCGAGTCTTCGAGCCGGCACGCCCAAAGAACCTAGGTCTGCAAGACCCCCATGTTGAACTCCCGCGTGGCCGGTGCCTGGCTGGCCGCTTCGATGCCCAGGGAGATCCACGTTCGCGTATCCAGCGGATCGATCACCGCATCCAGCCATCCCGGGTCAAGCCCGGGACCGGCTGCCGAGTATGCCGCTGCGAGACTGTTATCCATCAGGTTTGGAGTACACCCATGTTGAACTCGCGGGTGGCTGGTGACTGTGCGGCCGCTTCGATACCCATGGAGATCCAAGTACGGGTGTCCAAAGGATCAATGATCGCATCCAGCCAAAGTCTCGCAGCGGCATAGTAGGGGCTGATGGTCTCCTCGTACTTGCTGCGGATGCGGTTGAGCAGTTCGGCTTCCTTCTCGGGGGTGATCGTCTCGCCCTTGCCTTTCAGCGCGGCCACTTCGATCTGGAGCATCACCTTGCTGGCCTGCTCGCCGCCCATCACCGCCACCTGCGCGCTGGGCCAGCCCACGATGAGGCGCGGGTCGTAGGCCTTGCCGCACATGGCGTAGTTGCCGGCGCCGTAGCTGTTGCCGATGATGATGGTGAACTTGGGCACCACGCTGTTGCTTACGGCGTTCACCAGTTTCGCGCCGTCCTTGATGATGCCGCCATGCTCGCTGCGGCTGCCGACCATGAAGCCGGTGACGTCCTGCAGAAAGACCAGCGGGATGTTCTTCTGGTTGCAGTTGGCGATGAAGCGTGTGGCCTTGTCGGCGCTGTCGCTGTAGATGACGCCGCCGAACTGCATCTCCCCCTTTTTGCTCTTCACCACCTTGCGCTGGTTGGCCACGATGCCCACGGCCCAGCCGTCGATGCGGGCGTAGGCGGTGATGATGCTCTGGCCGTAGCCTTCCTTGTATTCGGTGTACTCGCTGCCGTCGACCAGTCGCGCGATCACCTCGCGCATGTCGTAGGGCTTGGCGCGCTCGGTGGGGATCAGGCCGTAGATCTCCTTCGGATCGTCCTTCGGCGCTGCGGGTTTCTCGCGGCTGAAGCCCGCATCCTTCGGCTTGCCGAGCTTGTCCACGATGGCGCGGATCTTCTTGAGGCAATCCGCATCGTCCTTGCACTTGTAGTCGGTAACGCCGCTGATCTCGCTGTGCGTGGTGGCGCCGCCGAGGGTCTCGTTGTCGATGTCCTCACCGATGGCGGCCTTGACCAGGTAGCTGCCGGCGAGGAAGATGCTGCCGGTCTTCTCCACGATGAGGGCCTCGTCGCTCATGATGGGCAGGTAGGCGCCGCCCGCCACGCAGCTGCCCATGATGGCGGCGATCTGCGTGATGCCCATGGAGCTCATCACGGCGTTGTTACGGAAGATCCGGCCGAAGTGCTCCTTGTCGGGGAAGATCTCGTCCTGCATGGGCAGGTACACGCCTGCGCTGTCCACCAGGTAGATGATGGGCAGGCGGTTCTCGATGGCGATCTCTTGTGCGCGTAAATTCTTCTTGCCCGTCATGGGGAACCACGCACCGGCCTTCACGGTGGCGTCGTTGGCCACCACGATGCACTGGCGCTTGCTCACGTAGCCGATCACCACCACCACACCAGCGCTGGGGGCACCGCCGTGCTCTTTGTACATGCCATCGGCCGCGAAGGCACCGATCTCGATGCGTGGGCTCTTGGGGTCGAGCAGGGCGTCGATGCGCTCGCGGGCGGTCAATTTGCCTTGCTCGTGCTGCTTGGCGATGCGTTTCTCACCGCCGCCCTCATGGATCTTGTGCAGGCGCTTGTTGAGGTCGGAGACCTTCAGTTTGTTGAAGTCTTCGTTCTTGGATGCTTCGATGTCGATCTTTTCGGCCATGGTTGCGAAAGTAGGGCGGGGAGGTTCACCGCAGAGACGCAGAGAGCGCGGAGGAATGCGAATGCGGAGGTTTGGGGCGTGCCCCTCGCAAAGCCTCGGGTCAGGCTATCCGCTGCAAGTCCTCAGCCGGATTACCGGCTTCCGGGCTTTCCGCTGCTATCCTTCACGCGAAAGACGGGACATCTTTCAGCTATAGGCGATCCCACACATCCCGCAATAGCAGAAACACATAACAGTAAGGAAAGCTCACTGGTGCGATACCGCGAGCTTGACTGTTCGGCTTGTTCGGTGATCGATCGCTATTCGGATACAATACATGCCTTCCCGCCATGTGCTCGTGTCGATCGTGATCATCGTTTGTCGAGGATGTTCTTGTGACCAAACGATCCGTCCACACGCATCGATGATCGCGATGGATGCCGGTGCGCTTTCGTTAGCCATGCTGAGTAAGAACGAACGATCGCATGGATTCGGGAAGGCGCACGATGCAACACCATCAAGTGGTTCTTCCAGCCCAACCGTACTGCAAAAGCTACCAAGACTGCCGTCACTACCGCCGTTCCATGGAAGGGTGGTCGGCGACAACGTAATGGGTTCAAGCGGTGGGTTGGGTGAAATGCTGGAATAGGCGTATGGGGCACTGGTCTCACCGCTCGTCAGGTTCATCATGCAGCCATCTGCCATGCCGTAGTTGACCGGGCCGGAATGGGCGATCCGCATGTCAGCACCTTGTGTGGATCCGTCCAGTCTCACCTGACCGGAGAAGGTGAATGTCTGATCAGGTTCCTCCAAGCAGGAAGCACCATAGAAGTCGGCATCGAACCATCCATGGATCGAATGGGCGATAAGAGTTCCGGATGGATCGATAAGATAGTTGCCGCAATGGGCGTAGGTAGGCGATCCGTAGCTGGCGGTACCTGTTATCAAGTAATCGCCTCCAGAGGTAGTGAGGACATGTGTGGGACTGTTACCACTGATGAAGTTGTAACGGTATGACCATGATATCGTGCCATCAGAACCTACTTTGGAGGCTACGACTCCGGAGTTGTTGCTCTCAATGCCTTGGCCGGTTACCAGCGCCCCGCCGTCCGAAGTTGCCACCAAAGCGGTGCCGTTGTTATTCTCAAGGGCGGAGTACGTATTGCTCCAAAGGACTTGGCCGGTCAGATCTAGTTTCGCGATCCAAGCATCCTCAAGCATCGACCCGCCCGTTTGCACGGACCCGGTCACAATGATCTTGTCATCGCTACTCAGGGCTACCGCCTTCCCATTGTCTACACCATTATGGGTGGAACGTTGCGTCCAGCTGACATTGCCTTCAGCGTCCACGAGCATGATGATCGCATCCGCACTGGTAGGTTGGTTGGCCGAACCTGCATAGCCGGTGAGGACGAATTGATCTCCGCCGACGGCTGCCAGGTCCCAAGCGTATTCGGATTCGCTTGAGCTTCCATAGCGCTTTGCCCACAACAGGTCGCCATCTGAGGATAAGCGAGCCAGCAGTATGTCCTCACTCGATAGTGCGGAACTGGATCTCGTAAAACCTGCGACCAGGATGCTCCCGTCACTGATCAATTCGGCACCGAATAATTCGTCCGAGTAGTTGCCCCCAAAAAAGCTCGTCCATGAGAGTGTTCCTTCATCAACCACCTTTACCACATAACAGTTCGTGGTTTGGTTGCTTGCATTTGGACCGAACGAACCGGTATACCCGACCATTACTGTTCCTCCATCATCGGTTCGCAGCATAGCCCGCGCACCGTCATACTGCGCCCCCCCGACATAAGTGTTCCAACTCGCGGATTGTGCGGCGAGCGTTGCGGGTATTAATGCGAGAAGCAATTGCCCGAGAAGAGTGGTGTAACGGGTCATCTGATCAGGATTTTCGTCAGCAAGTCCCATTGCGCCGCGCGCGGACTTCCTTGACCGCTTTATTGATGGTGCGTTGATCGAGCTTGGGGGCACGGAACGCCCGGAAGATGGCGTCCCAATCGGCCTTCACGCCGGCCTTTTTCAAGCGCTCAGCCAGTTTCAGCTTCTCACTGTCCGGCATGCTCAATGCGAGGTCAGTGATCTCCGAATAGCTCAGGTCTCCGCGGTCGCTTCTGAGGGTCATGGTCAAGGTTCCTCCTCCAAATGTAGTGCGCACCCGCCGCAGTTCCATGTATCCCACGGATACTGGTGCGTCCGTGTCTACGGTCACTTCTTCTTCGCCGCGCTGACGAATGGCATCGTCGCCGCTTGCTTCATCCACGCCGCAACTTGGCGTTCGTCCAGATCCTTCGCGGATGCCAGCTCGACGCCCCGTGTGGCCTTGCCCATCGCGACAGGCGTCACCGGTGGTTCAGGCTTCAGGTCCGTGCCACGGATGAACATCAGTTTCACATGGCCCACAAAGGCGCCGGACGCGAAGCACCAGCCACCATCCACACCGTAGTACGCCATGCCCCACTTCACCGAACGCTGTAGACCCGGCAAGGTCTTCGCCGCCAGTGCATCGATGCGCTCGGAGATACCGCGTTGCGGTTGGGGCAAGCTGGCGATGTAATCGAACACCGGCTTGTCGCCTTCAGCGGCCTTTGCGGGGCTGGCTTTGCCGTTCATGGCCTCCTTCAGCTTCGTGGTGGACTTGGTTGGGGCGGCTTTTTTGGCCTTGGGGGTAGTGGGCTTCTTCTTGTCCTCGTTCTTCGAGGCTTTGGGGGCGATCTTCTTGGCCATGTATCGATCGCCGAAGCCTGAAGGGCGAAGGCGAGCGCCGAAAGTAAAGGCGTGGTCCTTTGGCAAGGAGCGCCTTCACAATGGCGCGTTCCCTATTCCAATTCGAATCGGAACGTGGCTCTGCCTTGTTGTTCCTCGGGTGCGCTCGGGTCGTCCGAGAAGCGGGTGGCCAGGGCGGCTTTGCGCGCGGCATCCACCAGGCTCTTCGCAGTAGTGGTCGTACCACGTCCGACTTCGGCACGCAGGACCTTGCCGCTGCGGTCCACCCAGATGTCCAATACCACACGCCCGCTTTCCTGCGGTTTCAGGTCCACCTTGGGTGCCTTCTTGACCATTCGGCCGGTCAATTCGATCTGGATGGGCTCATGTGTCAGCGGACCTCGGCCTGGTCCATTCCCTGAACCTTCGCCTATGGTACCCGCACCGGATGGACGGTTGAACGCGACCGGTATTTCGTAGCGCGTGCGCACCGTATGACCGTTCTGCATGCCGGGGATCCACTTCGGCATCTCTTTCACGACACGCCTGGCCTCGGAGTCGTATGGATAACCCAGGCCTTTGATCACGTTCACATCCTCTATGAGGCCTTCGGTGTTGACGACACAACTCACCACCACCGTGCCTTCCTTCATCGGCGGCTCCGCATCGGTCGGGTACTTCACCGTCCTTTCCAGGTAGGTTTTCATGGCCGCCGGGCCACCGGGGAATTGCGGGGATACCTCCACCGCCGTATAGGTACGCTCGCTCTCCGCATTGGGCTCGGGCGGGGGAGGCATCTCTGGCCCCGGGTCATCGGCGAACGGATACGCGTTCGTTGGCCGCTGGCCGATGCCCCACGTGAAACGCGCGGCCTGCGGTTCAGGCGCCTTCGCGTTCGGGGTGAACACATACGTTCGGGCCAGCGCGTTCGCCTCGGCCACGAGGGCGGGGTCGCTGCACGTGCTCAGGGGCACGTTCACTGCGGCGCTGAGCACCTTGCCCGCCCTGCTCACTTTCAGGTCGATCACCAATTGGCAATACGTCGGGTGGTCCCATTGCCTGCGCGGTCCATCGGTGGCCGCGCGCTCGACGCCGCCCTCGAACTCGGCCTTCTCCAGGAATTGCGCGGATGCGGGCCGCGCCACACCCATGCCCAGGAACAGAATGAGGAAGGCGGACTGAACGGATGAAAGGTCGTGGGGGTAGTACGGGATGTAGACGGACATGGTGCGCGAACCTAACAGGCATCGTGCCAGGGGGCGTGCGTCGGCCGTCATTCGCGTAGCCCGGAACGCCCCCCTTGTACCGTGATCGCCACCGCTCAGGGATTGAGCCGAGCGAAAGAAGTCTTGTACAACTCCGGCCATGCGTTCAAGCGGTCCTCGCTGAAAGCGAAGGCCACTTCATCACGTCCGGCCTCCAACTGCGGGAAGATGGCATCGAGGAAGGCGCTCACCGGTGGAGCTTGGTCGTGCAGCCCTTTGCCGCCCAGGTCGGTGTTGAGCGCGGGTGGGATGATCTCGATCACCTCGATGCCGCGTTCCTTCAGCAGGTAGCGCAACGAAAGCGTGAACGAGCGGATGAAGGCCTTAGTGGCGGAATAGACCGGCGTCTTCGCGAGCGGAGAGAAAGCTAGGCCTGACGACACGTTCATGATCGTCTTCAACTTCGGCAACGCCATGAACAGTTGCGCCAGATGCACGGGCGCTTCGATGTTGATAGCCAGTTCGGCTTTGGCCCGCGCATAGAAATCGTCGTCGTCCACCTTCATCCATTGCTGGATGCCGGCGTTGTTCACGAGAACATTCAGGTCGGGATGTTCACCTGCCACGCGATCGCGTAAGGCGATGCGCTCATTTTCGCTCGACAGGTCGCAGACCATCGTGATGAGACCGGGTACACGCTGTGCTGCCTCTTGGAGCGTATCGGCACGTCGTCCGCAGATGATGACAGTGTTGCCATTCTGCGCGAAGCGTTCGGCGAGTGCCAGACCGATGCCGCTTCCCCCTCCCGTGATGAGGATCTTGTTGTTCGTCAGGTTCATGCTTGGGTGGACGAACTTGTCACGCGATCACTTCACGGTCGGGATGATATGAACAGGTCATCGCCTAGTGTCCGCCGTGGGTCCGAACAACTCGGGAATGGGCACATCGAGCAGGCGCAGGTACACACTGAGCTGTCCACGGTGGTGCACCATGTGCTTGATGTGGTGGCGGGCCATGTCCGCGCGGGTCATGGTCCAGATCACGTGCTCGCCGCGACGCATCGTCCACACCACTGCGAGGTCGGCGTCGCTGGCGTCGTTCAGGTAGCTGGCAGCCTTGGCCCACATGTCCTCCTGCATGGCGAGGATCTCTGTGAGTCCTGTTGGGACGAGCGGCACGAAGCCTCCGGTAACGAAATCGAACTCCGGCATCTCGAAGGACTTCACGATCCAGTGCGGCAGCTCGGCCACGTGCATGCCGAGACGGCCCAGCGCTGTCGACTTCTCGTGCGGCTTCCAAGGGAGCTTGTCCACAGGGATGCGCTCCAACAGTGTGCGGGTGGGGGCTTGCAGCTTTTGCAGTTCTGCGGCGATGGCTTGTCCTTGGGTCATGCGACGAAGAAATACAGAACTGGTGGAAATACCGGGTGCTACCGTCATTCAACCGCGTACGTTCGTCGAGTGACCGGTCCCACCGCCGCCCAACGCTTCACCTCTATCGACCTGCTCCGTGGCTTGGTGATGGTGATCATGGCGCTGGACCATGTCCGCGACTATTTCCACGCGGACGCCTTCCTGTTCGACCCTACGGATCTGTCCGTCACCACGGTGCCCATCTTCCTCACGCGCTGGATCACGCACTACTGCGCGCCGGTGTTCGTCTTTCTGGCGGGCACTTCCGCGTGGATCATCCACCAGCGAAAAAGCACACCGGAACTCACGGGCTTCCTGATCAAGCGTGGGATGTGGCTGATCTTCGTGGAGATCGTGATCGTAAAGATCGGCTGGCTGTTCAACCCCTTGGCACCGCGTTTCGGTCTGCAGGTGATCTGGGCGATCGGCGTGAGCATGTTGGCACTGGCCGCGCTGATCCAACTGCCGTTCCGCACCATCCTTGTCACCGGGCTCGTGCTCGTCTTCGGGCACAATGCGTTGGATGGGTTCCACTTCGATGGCGCGTGGTGGTGGAAGATGCTCCACGAGCGCGGCAAAGTGGATGTGAACGGCATCACGGTGATGTTCGCGTATCCGCTTCTACCCTGGATCGGTGCGATGGCCTTGGGCTATTGCTTCGGCGCGTTCTACGGAAAGGGCTTCACGGCTGAAGCACGGCGGCGACTATTGGTGCGGATGGGCCTCGCGTGTGTGCTGCTTTTCGTGGCGTTGCGCTGGGTGAACGTGTACGGTGATCCGTTGCCGTGGTCGCATCAGAGCACGTCTGTATTCACGCTACTATCCTTCATTAATGTCCACAAGTACCCGCCCAGCCTCTTGTACCTGCTGATGACCTTGGGCCCTGCTTTCCTGTTCCTGGCCTGGTCAGAGAACCTCCGCGGGCGCTTGGCTTCGGCGCTGACCGTCTTCGGCCGTGTGCCTTTCTTCTATTACATCCTGCACTTGTACCTAATCCACACCGTCGCACTGGTGGCCGCACAACTCACCGGCTTCGGTTGGCAGAGCATGATCCTGACCACGTTCGTGAACGGATCGGACCAACTGAAAGGCTACGGCTTCTCGCTGCCCGTGGTGTACCTGATCTGGATCGGGGTGGTGCTGGCGCTGTACCCGCTCTGCGCGTGGTTCAACAGGGTGAAGAGCGCCAACCGCCAGCTGTGGTGGTTGAGCTATCTGTGACATCGATCCGTCCGCGAAGAGCAGCATACGGTGCCGATCTTTGTCCGCCATGCTGAAGCATCCGGATGAGATCACCGTTCGTGAGGCGCTTCAGCACTATTTCGCGCAGTACCATTTCAAGGACGGCGGGTATACCGAGCGGTGGTTCCGCATCAAGCTCGGTCCGCTGATGATCCCGTTGCCGAACATCCCGGCACGTGTGGAAGCCGTGAAGATCCACGACATCCATCATGTGCTCACCGGCTACCGCGCCGACTGGAAGGGCGAGGTGGAGATAGCCAGCTGGGAACTGGGCGGTGGCTGCGGCCGGTACTGGGTGGCGTGGCTGTTGAACGCGGGTTCGTTCACCTTGGGCCTGTTCCTGTACCCGCGCGCCTTGCTGCGTGCGTTCCGTTCCGGTCGGCGCGTGCCGAACAACCTGTATCACGGTATCGTGTACGACGCGGCCCTGCTGGACCGTCCGCTGGCCGATCTCCGGGAACGGATCATGTGCGGAACCACCGCGCATGCTTGAGTCCGTGAGCGCTCAGATCTTCTTCACCCGCACCGCGTTCATGCCCTTCTGGCCGCGTTCCACTTCGAACTGCACCTTGTCGCCTTCGCCGACGGGTTCGGTCAAATGGCTCACATGCACGAAGAAGCGTTCCTGGGTGCTGTCCTCCTTGATGAAGCCGAAGCCCTTGGACGTGTCGAAGAAATCCACACGGCCCACGCGTTCAGCGGCTACTTCCACCTCCACGCGCTTGGGTACGCCCAGTTCGATCTCTGAAATGTCGATCGGCTTTCTCGCCTTGGTCGGATCGGGCGGTGTGCTGGTGATCTGCCCGTTCTCGTCCACGTAGGCCATCATGTTCTCCAGCCCGCCGCCGGGGGAATTGGCCTTGCGCTCTTCCTTCTTGCGCTTTTTCTCTTCCTGCTTCTGCTGCCGCTTCTTCTCCTTCTCGCGTTTCTCGAATGTTGCCATGGATGTAGCGAACGTTTGTTGTCCGCTCAGCCGATCCGGCGACCTCCTCCCGGCCCGAGGCAGGGGGGCTTTACCATGCGATCTGAACAGCGCTCGTGGGGGACAAGGTACGCGTTGAGGCCGGGTCGACTTTTCAACGGTCGCGGAAGCATCAACAGGCGAGTCACAGCGAAGGGTTCACGCGCCGCCTTGGAGCGCGTCGAGGAAGGCGTCCAACGCCCGCCGTACGTCCGCCAAGGCCTGTGCGTCGGTGATGTTCGCCTGCCCGTCCACCTTGGTGCGGGCGAACTGGATGAGCACCGTGGTTTCCGGTGTGATCACGCCCTCCAGAACGTTCAATGTCCCGAGCAAGGACGCTTGTGCCTTGTCGCCCGACAAGGACGCGGTCACGAGCATGACCGGTTTCAAGCGCAGGTCGGCGGAAGAAACCGTCCAGTCCAGCGCGTTCTTCAAGGATCCGGGCACGCCCATGGCATACTCCGGCGTGCAGATCAACAGGCCATCGGCCTGGGCGAGCAACTCTCGGAAGCGCGTGACTTCCGGTGGTGCGGAATCCACGTCCAGATCCGGGTTGAAGTGCGGCAGGTCCGCCACGGATGGATACACGCTGAACTCCGCACGGTCGCCCGCCAGCCGGATGATCGCCTCGATGAAGAGCCCGTTCGTGGACTTGGCGCGCGTGCTGCCGTTCAGCACGAGGATCCTATTCGGCATACGGGTGCCCAGCTATTTGTACGCCGCGATGTTCGCGCCGCTCACCAGGTACACCGTGTTGTCGAAGCCGTCCACCTCGTACATCGGTGTCTTGTCCTTGCCCAGCATGATCGTCTCGCCGAGCGAACCGTCCTTCTTGTTCACGCGCATCAGCACGAATTCGCGCTTGCCCGCATCGCTGAGGATGAACTGCACGGCACTGGTGCTGCTGGTGGCCTTGAAACGCGCGTTGGCCCGTGCCATGAACTGCTTGGTGTAGTCCATCGCCATGGATGAAGCATCGCCGTAGATGTTCGAGAGCTGGCCGGTGATGTCCTTTCCGGCAGCGGATCCCGCATCGGTTACTTGGATGTTCTGGCTGACCGCCCCGAAGGCCGCGCTGGTATAGCCGAAGGCAGCCGTGTAGTAAGCGGCGCGCACAGCGTTCGCGTAGAGCAACGCGCGCATCAGGCCGCTCTCGCGCGGTGCCGGGAAGTACTTCTTGTATTTCAGGCTGCCGTCAGTACCGAAGAGCGCGATGTTCTGGTCGCTGCTCACGAGGATGCCATCGGCCGTGACTTCCACGTGCGTGGCGTTCTCCTTGCCTTCGAATTCCAGCGGAGCGCTGCTCAGGGCGCTGGGCACACCACCCATCGGCATGCGGTAGAGCAAGTGGTCCTTGTTGTTGAAGAGGTAGACCTCGTTCTCCTGCACGGCCGCTGTGCCGGAACCGCCCTTGAAGGGCTTGCCCAGCGCGGAAATACCAGTGCCCAGTTGAACGACGTCCACTTCCTCCACGCTCGCGATGAGCAGCGCATCGGACATGCGCGTCACACGTTGGATCGCGCCGTCGAGCTTCACCTTCTTGTCCCAGAGTTCAGTACCGCTCGCATCCACGAGCATGGCCACGGCGTCCTTCCCGCCGGAAGTGAGAAGTGTCTTTTCTCCGACTTCCACCGCACCGCTCAATGGTCCGCTCACTTTGATGCCCTTGCCGTTCTTGCCCCAGAGCCCCGTGCCCGTTGCATAGTTGAGCAGGTCTACTCCATTGTTGTCGGCCGCGCCCACCAGCAAGCCCTGCTTCACGGGTATGATGGTGCCTAGTTGCTGTTGCATCACCAGCGGCTGCGCCCACGCGTAACCGCCGTCGCTGATGCGGAACGCGTTGATGAAGGTGCTGTAGCTGATGGTGACGGTGGTCTTGCCTTGGGCGTCCGTCTTCTCGCTCTGCTTGGTCTGTTGCAGGCCCATGAAGCAGAGATCCGGCGCGTTCGGTGTGGTGATGAAGACGCCTTGGGTCTGGCCGGCCGGGCCTTTCAGGTTCGCACCGCCTTTGTCCAACATGCCCATCAGACCGGCCATGCTGGCGAACTTCGGATCAGGGCTCTGCTTCCACAGTTCTGTGCCTGTGTTCGCGTCCAGCTTGTAGGCGAAGAAGAGCGTGCTGAGCAGGATCGCGTCCTTACCGGCGCTGACGCAAGAAGTGAGCTTGCTGAAGGCATCGTCCTTCGTCCACCGCACCTTGCCCGTGCCCATGTCCACACAGGCCATCACTGCTTTCTTGTCGGCGCTCTGCCCTACGAGGATGATCGCGTTGTTCGTGTACAGGAAGTATTTGCTCGCGATGTGGCCGATGCCGCTCTCGGTGCTGCTGAAAAGCACGTTGCCTCCAAAGGGTTCGAGGATCACCAGTTGGTCATTGGCACCAGCGGGTACTGCGGAGACGAAGGGCGTGTTGGCGATCTCCTCGTAGCCGCTCTCAGGTGCATTGGCCAGTTCCTTCACCGTCCACGCGGCGGTGCCTGTTGCGGGGTCGATGCCTTTCAGCCCTTCGCTCGTACATGCCAGCAGGTTCCCCGTGCTGGTGGTGCGTATCCACGAGATGGTGCCGCCGGGAGCGGCTTGCCACGCGGGCGCTGCCTGCGCCATGCTGCGCGCGGAGGTGAGGGAGAGGGCGAGACAGAGACCGGTGGTGAGCAGGGGTAGGGGTCGTGACATGGGAGCTTGGGTTGGGGCGTGCGTGCTGGCAACGTTCGTGCCGCCGCGAACAGGGGAGGTGGCAACCAAGGTAGGCCTTGGTGAATGCGATCAGGCCATCAGCCGGTACCGCGCCTCGGGGCCACAATTGCACACCAGATCGATCACGCTCATGCGCGATGTGAAGCCGTGACGGTCCGCGAAGACCTGGGTGTATGGCGGCACCAGCGAGACTTCCGCCGGCAATGACTTCTTCGGATGGAAACAGCTGCGCAGATCCATCAGTCCCTCAAGTTGTTCAACGTACTTGTCCGAGATGATCAACTCCGTCTTCAGGCCCAGCCACTTCATCCCGAGCCCGATCGTGGCCAAGTGCAGGTCCACCAGCCGCTCGTACCGCTTCATCACCACCGCTTCGATGTCATCGATATAGTGGATGAACCAAGGGGTTTGCCCGTAGGCGCTGCGGATGGCGTGAACGTGCTGCGCGGGCCAGGATTCCGCGTAGCTCAATCGCACGTCGCGCATTGGCATCTTGTTGCCGTGGTCGTGTTCGACCTGTATGCTCAGGTCCTGCTTCCCGTTCGGGCCGACGATGCCCGTGCGCGTACGGTAGCTCTGTCGCTCGTAGTGCTCGCCCGTATCGATGATGACTTTCGCATGCTGCGCGAGCAGACGATAGTGCTCGACGCTGCCGAAATAGAATGAGGAGAGGAGCGGGACCATCGCGGCAACGAAGATGCATTGGTAGTTTCGTCCACATGAAGCACTTGATACCGCTCTCCATCATCGGAGCCCTGTTCGTTTCATGCGGCAGTCCGTCTCCCGATGGGGCCAACGTGTCCGTCCCGGACAGCCCAGCTGTCCATGTGGACACGACTGCCATCGCCGCCGAATGGCCTGGCTACTACACGGACACCATGCCCTGCTCGGATTGTCCGGGCATCGACACGCAGCTCTGGATCCGCAGCGACAGCACTTTCATCCTGCAACAGAAGTACATCGGCCGCGACAGTCTGCCCCAAGGCATCATCGGCCAGTGGCACACCGTGAATGGCCTGATGACCGTGGGCTACACGGGTGACAAGCCCGAGTTCTATCGCTACACCAAGGAAGGATTGCTCACGGTGGATGAGATGGGCGTGGCGGATGCCTCAAAGGTGGACTGGACACTGGACAAGTTGGCCGACGAGATCGGTGATGCAATCCCGCGCATGCGGCTCAAGGGAACGTTCACCTACATCGCCGATGCGCAGAGCTTCCAACCGTGCGGTTCAAACTTCACGTGGCCTTGTGCGGGCGGCATGGACATGGGGGAGGAGGAAGGCGAGCCGCTCGTGGCCTTCACCAATGCCGATCTTCAGAAGGCGTACAGGAAGGCCGTGAAGAAAGGCGGTGATCCCTGGGTCATCGAAGCCATCTGCACCATGGGCATGGGGACTGCGATGGAAGGCGATGGCGCCGACGAGTACGTGTACATCGAACAAGTTCCGCGGACGATCGATCGTTGTCCGTGATCAGATCATCCGCAGCCGCCCGCCCCAGAACCGCTCTTCCAGCCAGATCTTGAACAAGGGGTCGATCCATTCGGTCTTCTTGCCCACGAAGTCGAGCACCTCCTTGTTCTCCAAAGCGGATGTCATCCGCTTCACGTGCGCGCTGGACCCGAGGTTGAAGCGGCGGATCGTTTCCATCGTCGTGAAGCGTTCCACTCCGTTCAGCAGCGCCCGCAGGTAGTTCAGTTGCGGCGTCGTGAGGTCGTCCACCAAGCGGTGGTACAGCGCGTCGTGCTGGTTCAGCAGGTCTTCGAGCGCCCGCTCCACGATCTCCTTCGTGCAGGTGCGGCCCGGGGTGCGCAGCCACGCGGCATGGCCCAGGAGCTGCACGTGGTAGGAGTGGTCCTGCATGCGTTCGGCCATGAAGTCGCACAGGTCGGCAGAGATGTTCTTCTTGCGGCTTGCGAACCGTTTCTGGATGAAGGGCACCCAGTCCTCGCGCTTGATCTTGTCCAGGAACATGATGTCGCCGAAGCGGTAGAACGGCATGCTCTGCTTGTTGAAGAGGTCCATCATCATGTGCCGCTTGCTGCCGTAGATCACATGGCATACTGCCTCGTGCCGCTGCCACGAGGCCCGCAGGACTTTCTGGAAGCCCAGGGGGTCGGGCAGCATGGCGATGTTCTGGAACTCATCGATGCACAGCACCAGCCGCACCTTCTTCGCTTTGGCCATGCGCTCGGGCAGTTCCAGCAGGTCTTGGGTGTCGTGGCGACCTTCCGGCAGGCTCAGTTTCAGGCTGAACTCGCTTTGCGGATCGATGCCGAACCCGATCTGAGGTACCACCCCGCGCACGAATTCCTTCACGTCCGCCATCCGCTGGTCCATGGTCTTGCCCAGTGCCTTGATCACCGCCTCGATGGTGCGCTCCAGGAATTCCTGCTCGGTGCGCACATGGAACAGGTCCACGAAGGCGAAGCGCACGTTCTTTTCGCGCGACATGTCCAGCGCAACCTGCTTGATGAGCGATGACTTGCCCCACCGCCGCGGGCTGATCAGGATGGTGTTGATGCCCGACCGGAAATTGGTGCGCAGGTGCTTGCGCGGCCATTCACGGTCAACGAAGGAGTCGCCGGACACCAAGGTGCCGATCAGGAAAGGGGAGTCCTCTTCTTCCATGCGACCAATGTAACGCCTTTGTTTGTAACAAAGTTGTTACAAACATTCTTGTCACCGATCCGTCCCTTCAAGGACGCGCCTTTTGCGCATCGACCGATGCTCACTTCCCGATACAGAACTTCCCGAAGATGGATCCGAGCAGATCATCTGGCGTGAGACGCCCGGTGATCTCGCCCGCATGACCCCTGTCTGATGGACCAGGTGGTCCGTCATCGCAGCACCAACCAGAGCAGGATGCCAATGAACAGATAACCGGCGACCACCAGCAAGCTGATCCTGCGTGTTCCGGGTTTGTCCAGGAACAGCAGAAGGGTCAACAAGGCAGCGAACAAGGGGAACAAGAGCACGCCCACGAAAGGTCCCCCGCTATGCATATCTCCACTGATCCCAAAGCCGATCTTGAAGGCGTTGAGCAGGTAGATAAGGCAGATCGCGATCAGAACAACCCAGCGTATCGTGCTATATCGGCTCTTCATGGGCTTATTTCCCGATACAGAACTTCCCGAAGATGGATCCGAGCAGGTCGTCCGGTGTGATGCGCCCGGTGATCTCTCCCAGATGATGCTGGGCCCGGCGCAGGTCGGTGGCCAACAGTTCCCCGCTCACGCCGCTCTTCAACGCGATGCGTGCATCATGCAGCGCCTGGCGCGCATGGCCCAGCGCTTCCACATGGCGGACGTTGGTGACCACGATGCCGCCGTCGCCTTCCTGCAAGGCTTGGACGTGCTCGATGAAGGCATCCTTCAGTTCGCTCATGCCCTCGCCGGTCTTCGCGCTGATGTGCATCAATTTGCCGCCTTTCTGTGCGCCCGGGAGATCGATCTTGTTCAACACAGGGATCACTTGCGGACCGTTGCCGATCCGCTCGCGGAGCATGGTGGCTTGCGTCAGGAAGGCCCCTTCGCTAAGCACCGAAGCATCACCGAGCAGCACCACGATGCTCGCTTCGGTCGCCTTCTTGTAACTGCGTTCGATGCCGAGTTTCTCGATGGTGTCTTCCGTTGCGCGGATGCCGGCCGTGTCGATGAAACGGAACAGCACGCCGTCGATGGTGATCGCTTCTTCCACCGTGTCCCGCGTGGTACCGGGGATCTCGCTCACGATGGCGCGGTCCTCTTGCAGCAACATGTTGAGCAGCGTGCTCTTGCCGCTGTTCGGCGCACCGATGATGGCCACGGGCACACCCTGCTTCACCGCATTGCCGTAGCGGAAGCTGGCGATGAGCTCGTCACAGATGCTCATGAGTTCATCCAACAGCTGCAGGAGGTCGTCCCTCTTCGCGAACTCGACATCCTCTTCACTGAAGTCCAGTTCGAGCTCGATGAGCGCGCTGAAGTCGATGAGCCGCTGGCGCAATTCCTCGATGCGCTCGCTGTAACCGCCGCGCAGTTGTTGCAGCGCGAGCCGGTGCGATGCCGCGCTCTGGCTGGCGATCAGGTCAGCAACGGCTTCGGCCTGTGACAGGTCAAGCTTGCGGTTCAGGAAGGCACGCAGGGTGAACTCGCCCGGTTTCGCCGTGCGTGCGCCCGCCGCGATCAACGCGCTGAGCAGCCGCTGTTGCACATACGGCGAGCCGTGCACGCCGATCTCCACCACGTCCTCACCTGTATAGGAGGCAGGCGCCTTGAACCAGGTGACGAGTCCTTCATCCAGTTCTCCTTGCGCGTCCTTGAGCTTGCAGAAGTAAGCGGACCGTGTTACGAGGTTGCCGCGCAGGTCCGAACATCGGCGCGTGATGGCGAGCGCTTCCGGCCCGCTGAGGCGAACGACTGCGATGGCACCGACACCCGGTGGGGTGCTCAGTGCACAGATGGTATCCTGATCAAGCACGGGGTGAAATTGCGCGATCTTTGCGGCCCAACTTCCCATCATGCCGACGGCCGCGAGCGAAGCCTTCCAAAAACTGCCGTATCCATCGGTGGTGATCATCGGCGGCGGCTTCGCCGGGTTGCGCCTGGTGCGGGAACTGGAGGGGCGACCGTTCAAGGTCACCCTGCTCGATCGGCACAATCATCACTGCTTCCAACCGCTTCTTTACCAGGTGGCCACCGCGAGCCTCAGCGCGGACAGCATCGCTCATCCGTTCCGTCGCACCATCGCGCCGATGCCCAACGTGGGCTTCCGCATGTGCGAGGTCACATCGATCGATCCGGCGCGCAACCTCGTGCACACCGATCACGGGATTGTGCACTACGACCTCCTCATCATCGCCACAGGCAGCACTACCAACTTCTTCGGCAATAAGCAGGTGGAGGAGCAGGCGATGCAATTGAAGTCGATCGATCAGGCACTGGACATCCGCAGCGACTTCCTTCAGGACTTCGAGGCAGCGCTCTACCTGCAGGATGAAGCGAGCCAGCGGCAGCGCTTGAACTTCGTGATCGTCGGTGGTGGACCAACGGGCGTTGAACTGGCCGGTGCCATGGCGGAGATCCGGCAGACGGTGCTGAAGAACGAATACCGTGAGCTGGAGAGCGATCGCATGATGATCCACCTCATCGACAGCGGTGATCGTGTGTTGAAGACGTTCAGCGAAGCGAACAGTGCGCGCGCCCTGAAGTACCTGAAGGAGATGGGGGTGAACGTGCTGCTCGGCAAGCGCGTGGCCTCCTTCGATGGCGATGTGCTCACGTTCGCGGACGGTGGAACGATGCCGAGCAACACCGTGATCTGGGCGGCGGGCGTGAAGGGACGGACCATCCCCGGACTGGAAAGCGCGCTCGATGCGCGCAGCAGCCGCTACCGTGTGGATGCCTTCAATCAGGTGGAAGGACTTCCGAACGTGTTCGCCGTGGGTGACATCGCGCAGATGAACGCTGATCCCGCATGGCCACAAGGGCATCCGCAAGTCGCCCCTGCTGCCATCCAACAGGCCGAGCTGCTCGCCCGCAACCTGTTGGTGAAGGATCGCTCGAAATGGAAAGCCTACCGCTACGTGGACAAAGGCAGCATGGCGGTGATCGGTCGGGGCAAGGCCGTCTTCGATCGCAAGGGCATCCACTTCGGCGGCGTGGTGGCCTGGCTCGGCTGGCTGTTCATCCATGTGATGCAGCTGGTGGGCTTCCGCAACCGCATGCAGGTGTTGTTCAACTGGGCGTGGAAGTATCTCAGCTGGAAGAACACCATCCGGCTCATCATCCGTCCGTACGTTCGCCGCGCTTCTTCCGTGGAAGTGCCGCAACCCTGATGGACCGCCGCCTGCTTATTCTCTGGCTCACGATCTTCATCGACCTGCTCGGGTTCACCCTGTTCATTCCGGTGATGCCCTATTTCGGGGCGCACGTCGGGGCCACCGAAACGCAGGTGATCCTCTCCGCTGCGGCCTTCAGCCTGATGGTCTTCCTCTGCTCGCCCATATGGGGAAGCGTGAGCGATCGCTACGGCCGCCGTCCGGTGATCCTCGCCTCGGTGGTGATCAGCGCGCTGAGTTATATCGTCTTCGCGCACGCCAGCAATGTGTTCTGGCTCTTCCTTTCGCGCATCCTCACGGGTATCGGATCGGGCAATATCGCTGCGGCGCAGGCCTATGTAAGCGACGTGACGGAACCGAAGGATCGAGCGAAACGCATCGGCCTGATCGTTGGCGCCTCGTTCGGCATCGCCTTCGCTTTCGGGCCAGTGATCGGTGGCTACATCTTCCACCACCACGGCGGCATCCTGTCCGTAGGCTACTTCGCCGCGATCCTCTGCGCCATCAATCTGTTGGGTGTGCTCTTCGTGCTGCCGGAATCGCTGAAGGTGAAGGACCATGCGCGCACCATCAACTTCAAGCCCATCGCCAGCACTTTCGCTTCGCTGCAGGACGTCCGCTTCCGAGACATCTTCCTCATCGGATTCGTGTACGTCACGGCGTTCAGCATGATGAACGTGAGCATCGCTTTCCTGTGGCAGCAGCGCTATCGCCTGGATGTGGATCAAGTGGGCATCCTGTTCTCCATCGTGGGCGTGCTATCGGCCATTTCGCAGGGCGGCCTCGTTGGGGTCTTCCAGAAGATGTGGGGCGAGAAGAAGATGATGATCCGCGGCTGTGTGCTCGTGGGTCTTGGCCTGGCCGCGATCCCCTTCGTTCCGTTGGGTGCGCGCGCATGGGTCGCCATCGGACCGGATGGTCAACCCGTGCATCAGGACCTGGACGTGGTCTTCTTGTTGTTCAGCCTGGTGCCCATGATCATGCTGTCCGTGGGCAACGCCTGCTTGAACCCGAGCCTGGTCTCCATCCTCAGCCGACAAGCCGCGCCGCATGAACAAGGGGAGGTGATGGGACAGAACCAGGGCTTCGGTTCGCTGGGCCGGGTGCTCGGACCCGCCATGGCCGGACCGCTCTACAAACTGAGCCAGCCGTTGCCCTTCTGGGTGGGTGGCGCCATCATGCTCGGCACCCTTTGGCTTGTGTTCGATCACTTGCGGACAAAGTATCGGGACGTTCCATCCCATGAAAGGGCCGGCGATTAGTTTCGCCGCCGCTTACACCACACCATGAGCGTACTCGTCAACAAGAACAGCAAGGTCATCGTACAGGGCTTCACCGGTAGCGAAGGCACCTTCCACGCCGAACAGATGCTGGAGTACGGCACCAATGTGGTCGGCGGGGTCACGCCGGGCAAGGGTGGACAGACGCACCTGGGCAAACCCGTTTTCGAAACGGTGAGCGATGCGGTGAACACCACCGGCGCTGATGTGAGCATCATTTTCGTTCCCCCGGCGTTCGCGGCCGATGCGATCATGGAAGCCGCCGAGGCCGGCATCAAAGTGATCGTATGCATCACAGAAGGCATCCCCGTGCGCGACATGGTGGCCGCACGCGAGTACATCCGCGGCAAAGGCTGCACGCTCATCGGGCCCAACTGCCCGGGTGTGATCACCGCGGGTGAATGCAAAGTGGGCATCATGCCGGGCTTCGTGTTCAAGAAGGGCCCCGTGGGAATCGTTTCGAAGAGCGGTACGCTCACCTACGAAGCCGCCGACCAGGTGGTGAAGGCAGGCATGGGCATCACCACGGCGATCGGCATCGGCGGTGATCCCATCATCGGCACCACGACATTGGAAGCGATCCAGCTGTTCGCGAACGATCCGGAAACGAAGGCCATCGTGATGATCGGAGAGATCGGTGGCGACCTGGAGATCCGCGCTGCGAAGTGGATCAAGGAGAACTGCAAGAAGCCCGTTGTAGGCTTCATCGCCGGAGAAACCGCACCCAAGGGCCGCACCATGGGCCATGCGGGCGCCATCGTCTCAGGTGCTGATGAAAGCGCTGCAGCGAAGAAGGCCGTGATGCGCGAATGCGGGATCCACGTGGTGGACAGCCCGGCAACGATCGGTGCGAAGGTGAAGGAAGTGCTGGGCTGATCGGTGGCGCGCAGTTCCATTGGAATGAGCTGCGCGAACGAGACGGACGGGGCACCCCCCTTTCCGTTACGCGCTCACCTTCGGATCGGATCGCGCGGATCCAGTTCGCTACTTATCGTGTTGCCGGTGCCCTGTCCGGTGCGCAGGTGGCGAGACGGGAACGAACGATCGCGCAGTCTCAGGAAGTATCGCTCCCAGGTCAGTGAGATCAGTGCCCCGGTGCCTACGCTCAGCGAGAAGTACACACCGAAGCGCAACAAATGGTGCTGATCGAAGAGGCTTGCCATGAAGGGCAGCTTCAGCAACCACGCCAGGATGAAAACATGGCTGAGGTAGATCGAATAGCTCCATTGACCGATGCCACCGACCGACTTGGTCACCGCGTTCATAGGAAAGTGACGAATGCTGAACAGCACCCACACCAGCAGGACACCGAACGCCAGGTAAATGAGGGTGAAGCCCACCGTGAGCGGGAAGTAGGAAGTATCAGGATCGAGAAAGGGCGTGAACGAAAGCAGTGCGATGATGCAGAACGGAGCGAACGCCCGGACCCGCTTGGCGAAGTGCTTGATGCGCTCCGGCCTGAACTGTTCCATCCATGCGATGAGAACACCGCAGAGCAAGGAGTCGAAGCGCAAGTGCGTATTGGTGTAGAGCACTTGATCCAATTGACCGCTGAAGGACAAGGGTCGGACAGCGTACGAGAACAACCGCATCGCCAGGGCCAGCGCCATCAGTACGATGAGTGTTCGCGGAATTGCGTTGCTCGACAGTGAACCATGTCGCCCGGCGTACCATAGTGCCAGGCACAACGCGACATAGAAGTGCTCTTCAATAGCCAGCGACCAGGTGATGGTGAAGGGCCACCAACCGAATCCGTACAGATAGTTCTGAAGGAACGTGAGTTCGGAGATCAAGCCCGTCCAGCTGAACTGACCTCCTTGGATGTTCACCCACACAGCGAAGGGCAGTAGCGCATAGAACGTCGGGTAGATCTTGAAGCCCCGGCGCACCAGGAAACGCAGCGGGCGGACGGACCCGTGCAGTGAATATTCCTTGAACAGCAAGCCTGAAACGAGGTATCCGCTCAGTACGAAGAAAAGATCGACACCTGTCCACCCCATGTGGTCCAACCAGGAAATGGTGTGGTGATGACGGAACAGGACAAGGATGATGGCTACCCCGCGCAGGTTGTCTATGGCCAGGGAGCGCTGCATGAGGATGTCTCCAAATGTGCACCATCGCCTGGAACCAAGGCCGGTCTACTGTCGAACGCTGGTTATTGCCGCGAAATGGCCAGGAGGCAGTGCAGAACAGCCCGATCCTATCTTCGCCCGCATGGGACTACTGGAAGGCAAGGTCGCGCTGGTGACCGGTGGCACGCGCGGCATCGGCAAAGGCATCGTTGAGCGTTTCCTCGAAGAAGGCGCTGATGTGGCGTTCACCTACGTGAGCAGCCCTGACAAGGCGAACGCGCTCGCTGCGGAACTGGGAACGAACGGCCGCAAGGTGATGGCCATTCAGAGCGATGCGGCCAAGTTCGATGCAGCCCAAGCTGCGGTGGACCAGGTGGTGAACACCTGGGGCAGGCTCGATATCCTGGTGAACAACGCGGGCATCACCAAGGATACGTTGCTCATGCGCATGAGCGAGGCCGATTGGGATGCGGTGATCAACACCAACCTGAAGAGCGTCTTCAACATGACGAAGGCCGTGCTGCGCACCATGCTGAAGCAGAAGAGCGGCAGCATCATCAACATGAGCAGTGTGGTGGGGGTGAAGGGAAATGCGGGCCAGGCCAACTATTCCGCCAGCAAGGCCGGTATCATCGGTTTCACGAAGAGCGTGGCGCTGGAACTGGGTTCGCGCAACATCCGCAGCAACGCCATCGCTCCCGGTTTCATCGAGACGGAAATGACCGGCGCGCTCGATCAGAAGGTGGTGGAACAATGGCGCGAGGGCATACCCCTGAAACGCGGCGGCACCGCAGTGGACGTGGCCAATGCGTGCGTCTACCTCGGTAGTGACCTCAGCCAGTACGTGACCGGACAGACCCTGCATGTGTGCGGTGGAATGACCACCTAGGACCGTTCACGCTTTTTGTCATCCGGCGCCGGGCTTCCGGCCGGTGAACAGCACCGATCTTCGCCAACCGTGACGCTGACGACCGCTTATTCCCCCTGGCTCATACCGCTTTGCCTTGCACTGGGCGCGTTCTGCGCCTGGCTGCTCTATCGCGGAAGCCGTGAGCGGTCGGGCTGGAACTCCCCGTTGGTTTGGACGCTCGGCATTTTCCGAGCGGTGGTCATCGCCACCCTGGCTTTCCTGCTGTTGGAACCGATGGTGCGCATCCTCCTTCGCGATGTGCGCAAGCCCATCGTTGTCGTAGCGCATGATGGATCATCGTCGTTGCTCGCTGGAAAGGACTCCGCCTTCTACCGCGGTGAATACCTCCAACGCTTGGAGGGGCTGCGTGATGGCCTGAACGATCGCTTCGATCCGCGCCCGCTGACCTACGGCGATGAGGTGGTTGATGGCCTGAAAGGAGAAGGAACCGACGGTCATACGGACATCGACCAGTTGTTCCGCAATGTCCACGATCGCTTCGCCGGGCCTGATCTGGGCGCGGTGATCATCGATGGGGATGGTATTTACAACCGCGGTCGCGATCCGTTGCTGGCGGCGGAGAAGCTCGGCGTGCCCGTGTTCGTCGTCGCTCTCGGTGATACCACCGTGCGACCCGATCTGGTGCTGCGCGATGTGGAGCACAATCGCATCACCTACCTCGGTAACGAGTTCCCGGTGCTCGCGCGCGTCGTTGCACATCACTTGAAAGGCGCCCGTTCACGCGTGATCATTTCGCGCGACGGAAAGGAACTGGCCGCTGCTGAGGTGCAGGTGGGCACGGATCCCGCCATCATCGAAGTGCCGCTGTTGGTGAAAGCGGATGTTGCCGGCACACAACGCTACACCGTCGCCGTGAAAGACGTATCCGGTGAGGTGAGCACCACGAACAACGGGCAGACGATCTATGTGGATGTGCTGGACGACCGCCGCAAAGTGCTGGTGCTCGCCTTGTCACCCCATCCGGATGTGGCCGCGTTGCGGGAGAGCATCAACGGCATGGAGGGCTATGCCTGCGATGTGGCCTATGCCGCGAACTTCCAAGGCAAGCCCGAGGACTATGACCTTGTCGTGCTGCATCAACTGCCTTCCGGTTACGCGGCGGTGCAACCGGTCCTTCAACGCATCATCGAGAAGCACGTGCCCACATGGACGATCATCGGGCAGAACACGGACTTCAACCAGTTGAACGCGCTGGGTGGCGGTGCGGAGATCACTTCCGCCCAACGCACGGTGAACGATGCGCAGGCCGCGATGTCCCCGGATTTCGCCTTGTTCACGCTGGACGCGGATGTGGTGCAGGCGATCGAGCGCTTCCCGCCGTTGCAGGTGCCCATCGCTACGTATCAGACAAGGCGCGGTGCTTCAGCGCTTCTGTTGCAGAAAGTGGGCGTGGTGCGCACGCCGTATCCCTTGTTCGTCATCCAACCACAGGGCGAACGCCATGATGCCATGACCTGCGGCGAAGGTTTGTGGCGGTGGCGCTTGGCCGATCAGCAGCTCTTCCGCACGCATGCCCACTTCGATCAGCTGGTGCAGAAGATCGTGACCTACCTCGCGCTGAAACAGGACAAGAGCCGTTTCCGCGTTCATCACGCGCCGGAATTCGATGAGAACGAGCATGTGGTGATCGACGCGGATCTGTACAACGCCAGCTACGAGCCCGTCAACGCTTCTGAAGCGTCCATCAGCTTGCAGAACGAGAAAGGAGAGGAGCTCGTTTTCGCGTTCGGGCGCTCAGGAGCCAACTACCGTGTGGATGCCGGTGCGCTTCCTGCAGGTCGATACACCTGGCGTGCCTCCACCGAGCTGGATGGCGAGCGCCTGCAAACGAAAGGCGAGCTGCTGGTGCGACCCCTGCTCGCTGAACGCGCCAGCCTCGTCGCGGACCATCAGCTCTGGAACGCGATAGCAGCGCGCACCGGTGGTCTCGTGGTTCCTGCCGACAGTCTTGATCGCATCCTGGGTGCGCTGGAGGAGCGACCTGCGCTGGCCGCGCGCAGCTATTCGCACGCCAGCTTCAGCGACCTCATCGGCCTGCGCTGGATCTTCTTCGTGCTCCTTTCGTTCCTCGCGGTGGAATGGGCCTTGCGCCGCCGCTCAGGCAGCTACTGATGGCATTGGCCGATACGGTGCACTCGGATGTTCAACATCGGCGTTCCACGCGCTGGCGTCGTCGCTTGTTACGGGTCGTTGCGGTGCTGCTTGTCGTCGGCTTGTCGGTCTGGTTCCTACGGGTGCCCATCCTGGAAGCGATCGGCAACCACTTGATCGCCGAGGACCCGGTGTCGCACGTGGATGAGGTGTTCGTGCTGGGCGGTGATGCGATGGACCGGGGGGAAGAAGCAGCGCGGTTGTATCACGAAGGTGTGTGCCGGCGCTTCGTGTGCACGGGTTCGCAGGTTCCCGGTGATCTCAAGATGCTGAACATCGACCTCACCGAGAGCGACATGACACGGATCGTCCTGGTGAAGCGCGGTGTACCAGCGGACAGTGTCCTTTCCTACAAGCAGGGCACCAGTACCTATGAGGAATCGCGTGCGTTGTTGGCGCTCGCGAAGCGGCATGGAGTGGATTCGGTGATGATCGTTAGCAGTCCCTTCCACCTGCGCCGCGCGCGTTTCGTGTTCGAGGATATCTTCAGCAAGGCCGGTATCACCGTGCTATTCCATGGCGCGCCCAACCCTTCGCTTGATGAAGCCCTCTGGTGGCGGCACGAATCCAGCCTGCTGATGGTCTTCAGCGAGTATGTGAAGCTGCTCTATTACCACCTCAAGTACTGATCACCGCGCGATGACCAGTCGCTCCGTGCGCGCCTGACCGTTCGTGGTCACTTGAAGTGCGTAAGTGCCTGCAGGAAGGTGTTCCAGCGACAGCACCGTTGACGCGGTCCGGTTCGATCGGGTGGACAGCACCGATCGGCCTGTCGCGTCCATCACGCGCACGTCAACGTTCTGCTGCAGCACCGGCCATGTGATGGTGAACGTTCCGGTTCCCGGGTTCGGGCGCACGGTGAAAGCCGATGCACCGCTCCGCTCGATGATCCCGACACCGGACACGCAGAAGGAGTTCGTCACTTCATCGTTGAAATTGCCATCGCCGTTGAGCAGCACGGTGTTGTCGGCACCGAGGATCTCGAAATCACCATTGCCGTACTGGCAGCAGATCCCATCACCGTAGCCGTCCATCATGTGCAGATCATAACATCCGGCGGAAAGGCAGAGCGAAGCTGTTTCATTGGTGCCACCGTTGGTGTCCGCGTAGGGTCCACCGCTGCTCAGCACTGTCGACCCGCCGCTGGGAAGGATCTCCCAAGTGGTCTCGGATCCGTAGTCATCGGTAGTGATGTGCAGCGTGACGGAGAAGCCGGGGCTGGCGATGGAGAAGTCCCTGGTCCTGCTGTCGTTGTTGGGGTTCTCATCGTTGCCTCCGTTCGGGCTTGTGCAGGAAGCGTGCACGGTGTGCAAGCCGTCCCCCGGGCTGATGCTGCCTAATGGGATCGTCGTGGATGCCCCCGTCGCAAGACTGCCGTTCCATGTCGTTGAAGTAGGCGCAGCGCCATCAACATCATAGGTGTATGCAACGGAGGTCAAGGTGGTCGTTCCATTGTTCTTGATCGTGATGCTCGGATCCAGAGTGCCTTCGTTGCACAGGTTCTCGATCCCGTTGATGGAAAGCAATTGGGCATCCAGACCCAACGGTGTGGCGTTCGGGTCCCATCCGTCCAGCACGGAGCACGCACCCAGCCAGCCATCCAGCAGGGGGTAGCTCACGTCGAAGCGTCCGAAGTAGTCGTTCACGTTGTTGCTGCACTGCGCTTGCCCGCCGAAGAGTTGACCGATCAAGTGGTGGTCCTGGTTCCAAAGGCCGCTGCCACTGCTACCGGGTTCTGTTGTGCCATCATCCCATGCGAGGATGTGCCAGCATTGTGCGCCGCTGTACGAACCCTGTGTGGCGCTGTTGTTGTCGAAGCTGATCTTCTTGATGTCCCCGCTCGGGTGGTGGATGCAGGTCTGCGAGGTCGGGGTGGTTCCGCTGGCATCCCAACCGGCGTAATAGACCCCGTAGGAAGCTGGCGGCGTGGTGTTCAACTGCAGCAGCGCCACATCACTGCCCGCGTTGTTCAACAGAAGGCTCGATCCGCTCACGGTCTTGTTCGTAGGACCGTTCGCTGTTGGCGTACACGTGGGGCTTTCCCATTTGAAGCGGAACACCCAATTGCTCACGTTCTCGCCCTGCGTGCAGTGGTTCGCGGTGAGGAAATACGGCGTTCCGTCCTGTGCGCAGTTGTTCAGCAAGGTTCCCGTGCATAGTCCGCTTCCACCGACCACGATCATCGATACCGCCGCGATCTCGTTCGTCCAAGGTTCTCCTTCCGGGCAGATCGTGTTGTTGTTGCACGCACCGCTGTCACCCAGCGCCTTCCCGAGCCCCATCACATCCCGGTAACCATGGGTGACCTGTGTGATGCGCAGATGGCCGGTTCCCGCGACGGCCGCCGGTTCCTGATACTCCACGGTGATGCGGTCCCCGGACAGCATGGTCACTCCCATGCTCGGCGCACCTCCGTTGCTTTCCGCAGTGAAGCCGCCAAGTTGGTCGCCTGCTTCGTTGTAAACGAACACCATCGCCCCTTCCGGAACATGGTACTCTCCGAACTCGAAGTTGATGCTGAGCGCACCCGGGCACTCGATGGAGCCGCGCCACACGCGCGTGCCATCCGGCATCGTGTCCCACACACCGCTGTTGTCCGTGCCCAGATCCACTGCGTGGTTGTAGCCGAAACGGAACGGTCCTTTCACGCCAGCGGCAGTATGTGCGGCATCCTCGGCTATCAGTGCAGCCACATCAACTGACGGCATCCGCACCACGGGAGCTTTGGAAAGGCCGAGCTTTTCCGCTTTCGTGCCGAGCGGTGATCCACCGAAGGAGATCTGCGCATGCAGGTTGAACGTGGTAAGCGCAGCCGCTAGGAGCAGGCCGCAGGGTAAAGCGCGCTTCATGTCGGTTCCTGGATCTTCGGCCGGGCGGGCCTCGTTCTTACAAGCGGTCGAAAAGTAGGGGCGCGCAACGTTCACCATCAGTATGATCGACGAACCGTCGCAGGGAAGGATCCCAAGTTCGAGACATCCATGAACGGAACGCCCACCTACAACGCAGAGGTCGCGGCGGGCGCCCGGTCGGCCGTGTTCCGGTACGGCCGTGTTCAGAATTTCACCAAGCGGTGCGCGAAGGGATGGTCATTGAAGCGTCCTGTTACCGCGTACGTTCCGCTCGGTAAGCATGACAGGTCGAGCATCGTTTGAACGTTCCCGGGGAACCAGGTCCCTTGCGCAAGTTGCCGACCGGCCATGTCCAGCACGCGCCATTCCCCGCTACCGGATGAAGCAGCCGACAAGGTGATGCGGCCGTTCGTTGGATTCGGGAACAAGCGTGGTGGGAGAACACTGTTCTCCTGCATGCCGATGCCAACAAGGCAGAACTCCCTGACCTCGCCCGAACCATAGTCACCGGTGCTTTCCACCAATCCACCGAAGTTGGAACTGCTGATGGTGTAATGCCCGCTCCCCTCGGTGCAGCAGATCCCATCCCCGAACTCATCGTTGATGGTGAACGTGTAGCATCCCTCGCCCAGGCAGAACGAGCGCTCGATGGTCGTCGTGTTGTTGTCCGCGTAAGGTCCACCCGAGTAGAGCACAGTGCCTTGGTCGTTCGTGAGGTTCCAGGTGATGTCCGCACCATAGTTGTCGGGTGTCAATTCCAGCAGGACCTGTTCGGCAGGCGTGTTGGCCACGAAGTTCAGCGTGTCCGCATCGTCTGTCTGGTCCTGATCGATCTCCCCGTTCGGCAGGCTTACCGAAATGATCAGCTCCTGCGGGCCATTGCTGATGGATATCGGAGGCAGTTGAACGTTCGTGGTCTGGCCAGGCAGCAACGATCCGTTCCAAGGCACGAGGTTCGTGGCGCCACCGGTGATGGAGCAATCGATAAGCGCGCTACCGAGCGTGATCACCCCATTGTTCTTCAAGGTGAACGCCGGTGCGATGGTCGTATCCGAACAAACACTGGCGGCGACGTTGTAGATGCTCGTGACCGCAGCGTTGTATTGGATCACCGGGTCGGTGTAGCTCGGGTCCAGTCCTGAAAGTGTGTCGCCACAACTGCCCAGCCATTGCTCAAGGAACGGATAGCTCACGGCGAAACGACCGTACCAGTCATCATCGTTCGTGCAACTGGCCGAGCCACCGTACAACTGGCCGACGATCTTGTGGTTCTGGTCCCAAAGGCCGCCTCCGCTGCTGCCGGGTTCCGTGGTGCCTGTTTCATAGTGCACCGCATGCCAGCAATCGGCAGGACCGTTACCGACGTTCACCGCGTTCTCGGAGATCGCTGGGTCGAGATCGTGCGTGATCTTCTTGATGTCTCCGCTCGGGTGGTGGATGCAGGTGGTCTGCAGAGGCACTGCGCCGCTCTTGTCCCAGCCGTTGTAATAGGTGTGGAATTCCGGCGGTGGCTGGCTGTTCAACCGGAGGAACAGCATGTCGCTTCCAGGGTTCGCGTACAATTGCGTGGAACCACTGACCGTATGGTTCGTGGGCGCGTTGTCCGTTGGATCGCAGGTGGGGCTTTCCCAATTGAAACGGAACACCCAGGTGGTGGGATCGCCGCCATCCAGGCAATGGTTGGCGGTAAGGAAGTAGGGAATGCTGTCGTTGTTGCAGTTGTTGAGCAGTTGCCCTGTGCAGGTACCTCCGCCCGCCAGGATGAGCGCTACGGAACGGATCTCCTGCCGCCAGTCGTCGCCCTCCGGACAGATGGTGTTCACGTTGCAGGCACCGCTATCCCCGAAGTCGCGATCGAATCCTTTCCAGGGTGCGCGGTACACATGGATAACACGGCCGATCACCAGGTCGCCCTGTCCGCTCACTGCCGCAGGTTCGCGGTATTCGATGGTGATGCGCTCCCCCGGCAACGGCTGCACCCCTAGGCGCTCTTGTCCAGGAGCGCTTTGCGCGGTATAAGCGCCCAGTACATCGCCTTCTTCATTGTAGAGGAAGACCTGCGCGCCATCCGGGATCACGAAGTGTGAAAAGGTGATGCCGATGCCCTTGGCTCCGATGCAATGGATCATCACGCGCCAGATCCGTTCTCCGGAAGCCAAGGTGGTCCAACGGCCTTGGTCCATGACGATGGATGTAGCGTTCTCTGCACCGAAGCGCCACGGACCTTTGATACCCGCCGCCGCACGTGCTGCGTCCTCCGCCGAAAGCGCAGCAACATCCGGGGTTGCGAAGGTGATCTCCGGAGCGGCTGGCAATCGCCGACCGGCAATGGGACCCAAGGGCCGACCACCGAACGACACCTGTGCCGAGGTGGTGATGAAAAGGAACAACAGGATAGCGCTCGCCGCAGTGCGTAGTGGACCCATCATGGGCAACGGTTTGGATACTGACGGGATCCCGGTACTGGGGGTCCGCCGGGTTGAAAATACGGTTACGCCCGATGCCGCCCGGACAGCGCGGGCATCATCGGGGCTGAAAGCGGACCAGACATGTATTTGTACACGACCGCGGAAAGCGCGGACACCGCTTCGGGAAGCTGCATGATCTCCTTACCCCGCGTCATGATCGTGATCAGGTAATGGTTCCCGTTCAGGTACACCACGGCGGTCTCATGCAGTTGCTTCTCCAAGGGATCGCCGGCCTCCCCGAACTTGTGGGCTACCAAGGTGCTGGCCGGCAGGCCTGCCATGATGCCTTTGTCGAAGACGGAACGGGTGAGCAATTCCATAGCGTATTCCGAATGTGCCGGGCTCAGGTAGGCCCCGTTGTACAGCGCTTTGAGGAATACGGAAACGTCGCGAACGTTCATGCGGTATTGCTGGTCGCCTATGGAAGGCCTGCGTAAGCCGAGGTCGGTGAAGGTGCGTGTGAACCGGTTCGGTGAAAGGTGGCCCAGCAGCATCGTGGTGGCGCGGTTGTCGGAGTGTACGATCATCAACTCCAGCAACTGCCGCACGGTGTAGTTCTGCCCAGGTTGTGCCTGCGCGGAAGGGAAGTGTTCCTCCTTGTCGCCCACCTTCGCCGTTTCACAAGTGAACGTACGGTCCAGCGATCCGGGATCCTCCTCTTCCAACGAGAGCCAGGTGAGCATGACGATCAGCTTCAGCATGGATCCTGGGTCGTATACCTCATCCGCATTGAAGGCCGTCCACTCCCCACGTCGGAAGTCGCGTACATACACCGCTGCGGAACGGATGATGCTGTCCGCTTTCAGCTGTTGGATCGTGGAATAGATGGCGGTGTGCAGGTCGTTGTACCGCGGTGATTCACAGACAGGTTCTGAATAGAGCAACGGACGCACACGCTCAAAGCCCGATACACGCGCCTGTGTGTAGTTGCACAGCTGTTGGCGAGGAACGACCACAGCGGTGGTGTCGCTTTGGACCACGTGAGATGGAGCTTGACCGAACAGGTCCATGGCGAACCAACCGAGCGACCCGCCGACCGCGGTGGCCCCCAGTAATGCCCAGATGTTCACTCCTGCGATCCTCATGCGTTCTGCACTGTGTTGAACCTTCATTCACCGTTACCGACCTCTGCTTGGGTCCATTCACACCCCATCCCGCGTGCGCGCAGCCTTCATTTCCTCGTAGACCATTCGGGATATCCCGCTGACGATACCGGGAAGCGCATCAGGCGTCGTTCCTCTGGTCATAACGGTAAGGATATAGGGACCCTGCGGGCCGAATACGATGCCCGAGTCATGGTACTCGAAGGCCGCATCGACAGAGCCTTCCTGGACGAGATGAGCGACGGTCACGTCACCGGGAACGCCTGCCGGTAAACCGTTCCTTGGGGTGGTACCCGCCAGTAGATCGAGGACCTTGTCGCTATCGGTAGGGCTGAGGCTGGCGGCATTCATCAGGCTCAGCATCACCCGTGAGCATCCACGGATCGTGATGGTGGATGGTTCAAGGGACTGCAACTCAAGATCCGTGAGGAATTGCGCCGTTCTCTCCTCAGGGATGACCTTTTTCAATGCCGCGCGTGCGTTCTCGTCCTTTTCCACGATCACCTTCCGGATCAGTTCGCTTACCGCAACGCTCGATCCCGCCTGTGTTCCCTGGTAGGTGACCGATCGCTGCAAGAAGCCCGGCTCGTATTCACTGACCGACAGCGCTGCCATAGCACAGGGTAAGGCCAGCAGGTTACCAGGTCGGTAGGTCGTACTGTCTCCGATGACGATCCACCCGCCATTGTGGAAGTCGCGTGTGTAGACCGAAGCTGTAACCAGTTGTCCTTGGCGCTTCAGTTCTTCGATGCGCGATGCGATCCGCTCCTTCAATGCGAAATAGCGGGGGGCTTCACAGATGGGTTCGGACTCCAACAGGGAGTGGACCAATCGAAGGTTGCTCGACCTCCGTATCTCACGGTCGCAGACCAGGTCGGGTATCGGTGCTTTTCGTGCCGTGGGGGAACTTGTGCCGACCGTGACCGGCACCGGCCCATTGAACATGGCGATCGACCCTGCCGCACCGATCAACCCTGCCGCCAGTATGGGCATCAATGACCTTCTCTTCGGTTCCATTTTCGCTTCGTTCTTTCTCACGCCGTGGATGGACGCACAAAACAAGGTGAACGTTGTTCGCGCGAACTCCGCTATTTGACGAACGCGGTGCTTCGATCGATGGAACGGGATCGTGCGGATGTGGCTTAACCCCCGGACTTGCCCTGTTGGTCTTTCACTGCGCCGTCTCCGTTCGATCCCGCTTCGCGTTCATCGATCATTCGACGTAAGGCGAACAATTCGTCACGGAACTGGATCGCTGCGGTGAAGTCCAGGTCTTTTGAAGCACGTTTCATGCGCACCTCCAGATCCGCTGCGCTCTTCTCGAGCTGTTCAATGGTCATGTAACCGACCACTGGATCCGCAGCAAGACTGGTGGTTTCCGGTTCCACGTAGGCACGCCTTCCACCATCGTTCGCGTCCAGCACCGAGGTCTGGCTTAATACCGTTGCACGATCGCGTTTGATCTGCGTCGGCGTGATGCCGTTCGCTTCGTTGTAGGCCACCTGCTTTGCCCTGCGGCGGTCCGTTTCGTCGATCGTTCGCTGCATGCTGTCGGTCACATGGTCCGCATAGAAGATGACCATGCCGTTCACGTTCCGTGCTGCACGTCCCGCCGTTTGGGTGAGCGAACGTTCGCTGCGCAGGAAGCCTTCTTTGTCAGCGTCCAGCACGGCAACGAGCGAAACCTCAGGCAGGTCAAGTCCTTCGCGCAGCAGGTTCACGCCCACCAGCACATCGAACATGCCCAGCCTCAACTGGCGCAGGATCTCCACCCGCTCCAGTGTTTCCACGTCGCTATGGATGTACTTGCAGCGCACGCCGTTCTTCAAGAGGAACTCCGTCAGTTCCTCGGCCATGCGTTTGGTCAGGGTGGTCACCAGTACGCGCTCCTCCTTCGTCGCACGTTGGCGCACTTCGTACAGGAGGTCGTCGATCTGGCCCTTGCTCGGTCGTACGCTGATCGGTGGGTCCAATAAGCCTGTCGGCCGCACCACCTGCTCCACGACCACGCCTTCGCTTTTCCGCAGCTCGTAGTCGGCGGGTGTGGCGCTCACGAAGATGGTCTGGCCCATCAGTTCCTCGAACTCCTCGAATTTCAACGGGCGGTTGTCCATCGCGCTCGGCAGGCGGAACCCGTACTCGACGAGGTTCTTCTTCCGTGAACGGTCGCCGCCGTACATGGCACCCACCTGGCTCATCGTAACGTGGCTTTCGTCAACAACGAGCATGTAGTCATCAGGGAAGTAATCGATGAGGCAGAATGGGCGCTGGCCTTGTTGCCTGCGGTCGAAGTAGCGGCTGTAGTTCTCGATGCCGCTGCAGTAACCGAGTTCGCGCATCATCTCCAGGTCATAGAGCGTTCGCTCCTCCAGCCGTTTCGCTTCCAGGTGCTTCCCGATCTCCCGGAAGAACTCGACCTGCTTGCGCATGTCCTCCTGGATGGACTCGATGGCGCCGTTGAGCGTGTCGCGGCTCGTAACGAAGATGTTCGCCGGGTAGATGTCCACCGAATCCATCGCTTCCAACGTGTGCAGGCCCGGTATGTCGAAGCGCTCGATGCGTTCGATCTCGTCACCCCAGAAGTGGATGCGCACGCCTTCATCCGCGTAGGCGAGGTACACCTCCACCACATCACCCCGTACGCGGAAGTTGCCACGCGCAGGGTCCGCATCGCGCCGACTGTACAGCGAGGACACGAACTCATGGAGCAGCTTGTTCCGCGTGATGCGCTGGCCTTTCTTCACCCGCACGACGCTCTTGTGGAACTCGGCCGGGTTCCCGATGCCGTAGATGCAGCTGACACTGGCCACCACGATCACGTTCCTGCGACCGCTGAGCAAAGCGCTCGTTGTGCTCAACCGCAGCTTCTCGATCTCCTCGTTGATCGAAAGGTCCTTTTCGATGTAGGTGTTCGTGGTGGGCAGGTACGCTTCCGGCTGGTAATAGTCGTAGTAGCTCACGAAGTACTCCACCCGGTCCTTCGGGAAGAAGTGCTTGAACTCCCCATAGAGCTGCGCCGCCAGTGTCTTGTTGTGGCTCAGGATCAGCGCGGGGCGATCCAATCGCTCGATGACGTTGGCCACGGTGAAGGTCTTGCCGCTCCCAGTAACCCCAAGCAGCGTTTGTGAAGCGACACCTTCTTTGGCGCCTTCCACCAATTGCTTGATCGCTTCCGGTTGGTCGCCGGTGGGAAAGAATTCGGACGTGAGGGTGAACGGCATCGGGCGCGAAGCTACCCTGCGCGCACTGCTTCAACCACGCACGATGTTATTCCTTGACAAAGGGTCTGGACAACCGGGGCGAGCCTGGTACACGCAGGAAGTAAACCCCCGATGTCAGCCTGCTGAGGTCGATGTTCACTGGTGCCATAGGGCTGGTGGCCACCTTGGTAGCTGTGCGTCCCGAAGCATCCTCAATGAGCAGGAAGGGCGCATCGATCAGGCCCGTGACCGTAAGTCTGTCTCCAACGGGAACGGGAAACAGGGAAAGCTCCGGTTTCGGATACGCGTTCCTTTCCACGGCAGCGCTTCCGGACTTCAATAAGCCCAAACGCGGCAGGCTGTTGTCACTTCCTATCGTTGTGTTCGGCGTCAGTGAATTGATGTCCGATCCCATCATGATCCCGGTCGTTGTTCCGCTCAAGGTGGCCACGTAGTTCAGCCCGGTGACCAATTCGATGCGAGGTCCGATCCCTTCATCCATTCCACGCTCGAAGGTGATCTCCACTAATAGGTTGAAGCCAGAACCGTTCCATTGGAACTGGTTCGTGTCCGATCCGAGTCCGAGCACTCCTGATACCAGGGTAATGTCGTTGGTGTTCGACTGTCGGAAAAGGCCGGACTCTTCCAAGGCAAGAGCTGCGGGGGAAGCCGTGTTCTTCAGTGCACAATGGAGGTCCATGATACACGGCGGTGTTGCGGCGTCGTCATCCACGATGTCAACGCATACGCCGGAGATCGCTTCTCCTGGCGTAAGGCCGGCGGCGATCAGGTCCTCGGATCGTACGAGGTATTGCGTTCTACCCGCTCTTGCACCGACGTTCCAGAAGGGCGTATTGAACTGGTTCGTGCTGATCCCGTTCGGCGTTCCCACCCAGATGGTGTCCTGCTGTGCGACGGCCCCGCGACCAAAGAGGGCGAACGATACCACCAACAGAGCGCGGATCTCCATGTGTACGGCTTTGCATACAAGACGGCAGAAGGCGGCATGAGTTGCCGACCACCCGCAACCCACACCTACCTTCACCCCATGTTCCTGAAGCGCGTTCTGTACTACCTCAATCCGCTCACCCTGTTCGGCAAGAGCGATCCGAACATCAACGTGCGCTTCATGCACGGCATCAACCGCATCAGTATCCTGTTGTTCCTGGCCTGTATTCTGGTGATGGTGCTGCGGGCGTGCACGAGGTGATAAGGATCAACGGATCACCATCAAACGCAATGGTCTGACCGTGCCTTCGGTCGTAACGAACAGCACACCGCTTGTGGCGCCAGGCACCGGTAGCGTGAGCAACATCACATCCGCTCTTGAGCGTACGGCGCACAAAACGCGGCCAGCAGCATCCGAAAGTTGGAACATGCGACCAGCCTCCGCCTTCGGGAGTGATAGGACCACGGCTCCTTGAGCGGCGTCCCAGTGTCCTGTGAAAGAAAACTCCTGTTCGCGTGGGGAAAGGCCGACGGAAGCCTCGCAATTGAATCGCGTGACAGGGCGGGTATTGGTGGTACCGGTAGTACCGCCCCATGGCAGCGCGTCGTCCGAGTAGGTATTGCCGTGGTCAATGCCGAAGTTCGATGTGACCTGGACCCACTTGGTGGCGGTATAAGGCAGGTTCTCCTCTAATTGTACAGCGGGTGAAACTCCATCTTGGGCATTGCGTTGCCACGACAGGTCAATGACAAGGTTCTGTACCCCGTTCCAATTGAATCCTGAACCGAGTAGGTAATAATCGTTCCAGCCTGCGTGCACAGTTGTACCGAAGACCGACTGCGCGTTCAGATTGATGGATCCCACAACTGCGGCATCCCACAGAACGGAGGTGGCCGTGTCCGAAACATCCACTGCCTCACCGAACGTGTTCAGGCTGCTGTGTCCGAGACGTAGATCGATGCGTAGCTCGCTGCCAGGCGTGTCATCCGCAGTACCTGGAATGCCATCTACGCCAGGTCCTGTGAGCAGATCGTCCTCCAGCGCAAAGAACGAAATGCAGGAGATGGTTCCAGGACAAAGACCGGCCGAAACAAGTTCGGTGGCCGGGTAGATGTACTGCGCTCGGAACCCACGCCTGTTCGGGGAGCCGGTGTTGCTGGCGTAGGGCGTGTAGTGATTGCCCGGAACAGGCGAACCGTCATACACACCGGTGATGGCGCTGCATTGGGCCCGGCCTTCCAGCGCGCACATCAGCAGGAGAGGAGCACTGCACAGTAAGGGAAAGGAGTGCTTCATGGCAGGGATCTTTCCACAAAGATGTCGCGTCCGCAGCGCAGAGGTGCATCATTCCTGATGGAATTTCAACCTTCCCGTTTCCAGATCCTCCAGCTCTCCTCCGCCTGCGCGTGCAGCATGCCCAAGCCGCCGATCGTTCGTGCTCCGCGTTCGGCGCCAAGGGAAAGAAAGGACGTGCGTTCGGGGTTGTAGACAAGGTCCACCAGTACATGCTTCGGGGTCAGCGCTTCATAGGGTAGTGGGGGGGCATCATCCACCTTGGGGAACATGCCGAGCGGCGTGGTGTTGATGATCAAGCGGCACACACCGATCACCGTTGGATCCAACATTTCCCAGGTCAGGTCCCCTTTGAAGCGGTCACGGCTCACCACGCGGAAACGGATACCGAGTTCGCGCAGCACGTACGCCACCGCACGGCTGGCGCCACCGCTGCCCAGAACGAGCGCCCGCGGCCGTATGTCGCTGCCGGGTTCACGCAGCGAAGCAGTGATCGGCTCGATGAGCTGGCGGAAACCGAACACGTCGGTGTTGTGACCGATCATCCCCTTGCTGCTGAACGAGATGGTGTTCACCGCGCCCACCGCTGCTGCGAGCGCATCCGTTGCTTGCAGATAGGGGAGGATCGCCTCCTTGTGCGGAATGGTGACGTTCAGTCCACGCAGCTGCGGGTGCTTCTTGATGAACTCCGGGAACTCCGCGAGGTCCGACAGGTCGTACAGTTCATAGCCATGGTCCTGGAGGCCCTCGGCCGTGAACTTCTTGGTGAAATACTCCTTGCTGAAGCTGTGCCCCAGCGGGTGTCCGATCAATCCGTAGCGATGCACGCGCTCTCCAACGGCTAGGAACGCTGCGTATTGCGCATGCGCCCGCGGACCACTTCAACGATCATGGGCAGCACGCTGATGAACACGATACCGAGGATCACCGCTTCGTAGTGCTTCTGCACGAACGGATGCTGACCGAAGATGTAACCGGCGGCCAGCAGAAGACCGATCCACAACGCCCCACCGAGTATATCGAACGGCAGGAATTTCTTGCCGTATTCCATCGCGCCGATGCCCGCTACGAAAGGGGTGATGGTGCGCACGATGGGAACGAAACGCGCGATGATGATCGTTTTCACGCCGTACTTGTCGAAGTAGGCGTGTGTCTTGTCCAGGTGTTTCTGTTGCACCAGGTCGCGTCCGAAGGTTCGCCATTTCACCACACGGGGGCCGAAGAACCGCCCCACCCAGTAGTTGATGTTGTCACCCAGCACGGCCGCTGTGAAGAGAAGCACGAAGAGGTAGGCGATGTTCAACGTGCCGATGGCAGCCAGCGAACCCGCGACGAACAGCAACGAATCGCCCGGAAGGAAGGGCATGACCACCAGCCCGGTCTCGATGAAGATGATGGCGAACAGCAACAGGTAAACCGCGTTCCCGTGGTCGTTGATGAACGCGGGCAGTGTTTCGTTCAGGTGCGTGATGAAGTGCCAGAAGTCGAGAATGGTCTGCATGTGATGGTTATTGGTGGCCAGGCGAAAGTAGGTGGCGCTCCGTTCCGCATTTTTACCCACGCCGCCATGTACCAACACCCCATCGTGCGCTCATTGATCGTTCTCACTACACTGGCGGGCGTTGCGTTGGTGGTCTTCCTGCCTACGCTGCATTGGCCGTTGTTGTCCGACGACTACGATATGGTATGGGGCACGGGGAAGGGCTGGGGAACATGGCGGCATGGGTTCTTCCGTCCTGTCTCGTTCCTGTCGTTCCGGATCATTCATGTGCTGGCCGGTGATGGTGCGATCGCCCATCGGGCGTTCAACTTGTTCGTGCATACGTGGAACGCGTTCCTGGTCTTCTTTCTCACTCGATCATTCTTTCAGGACAGGCCGAACGCTGGAACCGCCGCGTGGACGGCTGCGTTGTTGTTCGTCGTCTATCCCTTTCATCAGGAGGCGATCGTCTGGTGCGTGGGCCGCTATCCCTCCATGGCTACGCTGTTCATGCTTGTCGCGCTCGTGGCGGTGGGAAGCGGAACACGGTGGCTGGTGAGGTTCGCGCTGGTGCAAACGTGCTATGTGGTGGCCGTGCTCACTTATGAGATCGCTTTCTGCCTCCCGGTTCTCGTGCTGTTGATGCTCCGTTCTCGCAACGAAGCGCTCCGAACGTGGGTCATCGGCTTTGCCATGGTTACCGGAGCTCTGCTCGCCGGACGATGGATGATCGCGGGGAACTTGTCGAGCGGCTACTTGCAGACCTTGTTCCAGCATGAAGCGCTGACCTACGCACTCGCGGCACCCAAGACCCTGTTTCGTCTGTTTCTTCCGCCCTGTGAGAACGCGCGATCGCAATTCTTGCGTGCGCTGCTGCTATTCGTCGGACTAGGGCTGCTGGGCTGGAGGTCGAAGGGATGGTTCCAACGACCCTCAACCCGACAGGTCATTGTACTGGTGCTGACCATGCTCATCTTCTCTTCCTGGCTCGCGTTCGTTGGAGGGGTGAGCACACGCACCAGTGAAAGTGACCGTTTTCTGTATCTGCCATCGGTCTTTCTGTGCATCGTCATCGGGATCCTCCTTGCGCAGATCAGCGATCGTCGTTGGCGGTGGTCCGTTGCTGGATCGCTGCTGGTCATTTTTCTGTTCGCTCTCCGAGCCAACCATCGCAATTGGGCGATCGCCTCAGAGATAAGCACGCGCACGATCGATGGTATCGAACGGGAGGGAACCTCGGGACCGCTCGTGGTGAACGATCTACCGGATGAGTATGAAGGGGCCTTCATCTTCCGGCACGGCGTTCGATCCGCTTTGTTGCTGCGTGGTGTGGATACGGCTCGTGTGCGGATCGGCGCCTTGATGACGCGAGATGAGATGTTGACTTCCGGGGTAAAGGACATGATCGAACAACGCTTCGATCATGAGGCAGCGATCGGGTATCTGATGCGTGTTAGCGGACCTTGTGCCGTGGGGCGATCATGTTTCGAATGGACGCCCTGAGCACCGCTACTTTCGCCGCATGTGCCAAAAGGTGTTCTTGGGAAGCATGGTGCTGCTGCTGGTCGCCTGCGGACGGTCACCCTTCCCTGGTTACAAGGCCGCTTCGGATGATGTGCATTTGCGCTTGAGGGTCCTGGGTGACGGCGAGCGAACACCTTCGGACCATGATACCGTGCTTGTGCGCATCCGCGTTGCGAAGCACGACGATCCACCAGGGTCATTGTTCAGCACGGAACGTTGGTACGCATCACTTGCTTCCATACTTCCGGAAGGCGTGCCGCTGCTGCGGGAAGGAGATAGTCTTGGTGTGATCGCCAAAGGCAATGTTGTGCCATGGTCGGCCATGGGTAGTGCTACAGTGAAGGGTATCGATACCCTTTGGGTTGATCTTGAGTATGCGCTCATCGCCATTGGTAAGCGGATGCACGTTCCGAAGGAGGAGCCGGAACCGCTGTTGGAACTGACCCCTGAGGAGGAAGAACAGGTTCTCCACAACTACCTCGCTGATACGACGGTTTCATGGAAGGAATGGATGGGTGTTCACTACCGTCTCGACAAGCCCTATCCGAGGGAAACGGTGGTGCGTTCCGGTGAAACCGTGACCATACACTACCGGGCCTACTCGCTGGTGGATGGACGATCGGTGGATGACACGCACAAAGGGGGGCAACCGCTCACCTTCCGACTCGGGGATCCAGGCCAAGTGATCAAGGGCATCGAGATAGCCATGCACCTGCTGCCGAAAGGTGGGAAGGGACGTTTCGTGATCCCCTCGTCCTTGGCCTTCGGAAATGATGGTTCTTCGAGCGGCATCATTCCACCGAACACCCCCTTGCTTTATGAGATCGAGGTGCTGAACGGCGGTGTACCCATGGATTCCGTGGCGGCAGCGGTGCCTCCCGTGCCGTGATCGCTCAACCGATGATGAAGACGCAAGGGCGTTTGCCCAGTGCCGGAGTGGAACGGGACCACTCGGCGATACTGCGTGTGCGTACGGAACCACCCGGTTGTTCCAGATCCACGGCAAGACATAGTCGTGTGGAGCGATCCAGACAGGACAATGCGTCCTGAAGAAGGGCATCGTTGCGATATGGCGTTTCGATGAAGAGCTGCGCGCCTTTTCCACGTCGTGCTTCGGCTTCGAGTTTCTGCAATGCAACGCGTCGTTGAGCTTGTTCGCGGGGCAGGTAGCCATGGAAGGTGAAATATTGACCATCCATTCCCGAGGCGGCGAGCGCGAGGAGGATGGAGGAGGGGCCGGTGAGCGGAACGACCTCCACGCCTCGTGCATGTGCCAGCGCCACCAGCCGTGCACCTGGATCGGCGATGCAGGGCATGCCCGCTTCGCTGATGATGGCGCATTCGCGTCCGATCAACAGTTCAGCGAAAGAGTTGATTTGCTCGTCCGTCGTGTCCTTGTCCAGATGATGCAGTTCGATCGCGTTGAGGTCCAGATCGCGCGACATGCGTCTCAACATCCTTCGCGCTGTGCGTTCCTCTTCGCAGAACCAGGTCTTCACGCGCTGCGCTATATCGATGTTCATCGGTGGCACACGCTCGATGCCACCTTCATCACCGAGCCAGACCGGCATCAGGTACAAGCGGGAAGCGCTCATGGTGCCAGTTCGTCCAACAGGTTGGAACAGGCTTCATGCAACATCCCATAGACCTCCTCGAACCCCTCCGGTCCACCGTACCATGGATCAGGAACTTCCCGCAGCGGATGTTCTGGTGCATGATCCATCATCAAGCGCACTTTCGCCAGCAGCGCTGGTTCCGCCTTCAAGCCCCGTATGCCGTCCAGATTGTCACGGTCCATCGCGAGCACAAGGTCGAACCGCGCAAGGTCCGTTGCCTTCACCTGGCGTGCGCGCAGCGAGGTGATGTCGATGCCGTGGCTGATCATGCACGCCTGTGCGCGCGGGTCGGGTGCTTCGCCCACATGGTTGTTGATCGTCCCGGCGCTGTCGATGAACAGCTCGATGCCCCGCTCTTTCGCCAATGCCCGGAGGATGCCTTCGGCCATCGGGCTGCGGCAGATGTTGCCCATGCACACCATCAGAACGCTCTTGCTCATGCTGCGAAGGTCAGTAAAGAAGAAGGACCCTCGTCGGGTCCTTCTCTTGTCCAGGTCGGCGTTCGATCAATGAACGCTCAGTTTCTTCTCCAGGTCCTCCAGGTAACCGCGGAACTGCTTGTCCGTTTCCTGCAGGTTGTTCACCGTGCGGCAAGCGTGCAATACGGTCGCGTGGTCCTTGCCACCGCAGTGCGCACCGATGCTGGCCAGTGAGCTCTTGGTCATCTTCTTCGCGAAGTACATCGCGATCTGACGGGCCTGCACCACTTCGCGCTTGCGTGTCTTGCTCTTCAACAGTTCGATCGGCAGATCGAAGTAGTCGCACACCACCTTCTGGATGTAATCGATCGACACCTCGCGCGCGGTGTTCTTGACGAACTTGTCGATCATCTGCTTCGCGAGGTCCAGGTTCACCGCCTTCTTGTTCAGTGAGCTCTGTGCGATCAGGCTGATCATCGCGCCTTCCAGTTCGCGGATGTTCGTGGTGATGCTGTAGGCGAGGTATTCGACCACCTCCTTGGGCAGGTCGATGCCCTCAGCGTACATCTTCTTCTGCAGGATGGCGATGCGTGTCTCAAGACCGGGCTGCTGCAGGTCCGCGCTCAAGCCCCACTTGAAGCGGCTGAGCAGACGTTGCTCCACACCCTGCATCTCCACCGGCGGCTTGTCGCTCGTGAGAACGATCTGCTTGCCGTTCTGATGCAGGTGGTTGAAGATGTGGAAGAACACGTCCTGCGTCTTCTCCTTGCCGGCGAGGAACTGCACGTCATCGATGATCAGCACGTCCATCATCTGATAGAACTGGCTGAAGTCATTGCTCGTGTTGTTCCGAACGCTCTCGATGAACTGCTGCGTGAACTTCTCCGCAGGCACATAGAGAATGGTCTTCTCCGGGTGGTTCTTCTTGATCTCGATGCCGATGGCGTGCGCGAGGTGCGTTTTGCCGAGACCGACACCGCCGTAGATCAGCAGTGGGTTGAAAGCCGTGCCTCCGGGCTTCTGCGAAACAGCGAAGCCGGCGCTGCGGGCCAGGCGGTTGCAATCGCCCTCGATGAAGTTGTCGAACGAGTAGTTCGGGTTGAGGTGCGATTCGACCTTGATCTTCTTCAGACCAGGGATGATGAACGGGTTCTTGATGGGGCTGTTGGCCACATCGATCGGCAGGCTGACAGGCGCGTTCTTCACATCGCGTGCATGGCTCGTGGGAACCTTCACCGCGTAAGGGTGGGCGCTCTTGGACCCGTTCTCCATGATGATGGAGTATTCCAAGCGCCCTTCGTTCCCCAATTCCTTTCTGATGGTCTTCTTCAGCAGTCCGATGTAGTGTTCCTCCAGCCACTCATAGAAGAACTGCGAGGGCACCTGGATGGTGAGGACGGAGTCGGAGAGCTTCAACGCCCGGATCGGTTCGAACCAGGTCTTGAAACTCTGCGGGCTCACGTTGTCCTTGATCACCTCGAGGCACCGGTCCCAGATCTTCTCGTGGTCTTTCCTCATGTGCAGGGTCGGTGTTCTAAGCGTGGGTTCGTTGGCGGCTCGTGGATCCTCAGCGCACGGCGCGACCGCGCTTCTGAGGGGTCGCAAATATGGATGCCGATCCGTGAAAAAAAAAGTTGACGCGCACTTGACGGGGACGAAAATTCTTCGATCGCTCCCGCCATGCGGAACGTGTCGTATGTTCCGCGTGGCGCGCGTCGCGTCCGATACGCGCGAATGCCCGCTACCAGAGGTCCGGCAACGAATGGAAGGGTAATGGGCAAGGGCATGTGAACGACCCCGTGAATGTACGCCACTGCTTGCATACGGAGCAAACAGCGCAGCATGGCATCGGCTACCTTGCCTGCATGTTCGAGCATCGCCATCAATTGCGCGTCCGTTACGCGGAAACGGACCGGATGGGCTACATGTACTACGGCGCGTATGCGGCGCTCTTCGAGGTGGCCCGTGTTGAGGCCCTCCGCGCGCTTGGCATTTCCTACCGCAGTGTGGAGGAGGAAGGCGTGATGCTGCCCGTGCGCGAACTGAACGTACGCTACCATAAGCCGGCGTTCTATGACGATCTGCTCACCATCGTCACGCGCATTCCTTCCAGGCCAGGCGTGCGCATCACCTTCGACTACGAAGTGCGCAATGAGGCGGATGCGCTGCTGACCGAAGCGTCCACTACACTTGTCTTCATTGACCGCGCGAGCGGCAGGCCGTGCAACATGCCGCTGCGCATGACTGATCTTTTCGCGCCCTACTTCGATCGTTGAACCTCGATCGTTGCGCCTTGCAGTTCCCAACGCGCGATGAAGGCATCGCGTTCACTGCGGGCAACGCTCACCTCAAGACTGCATAGTTCCGAGTACGTCGCGTTCAATACTTCGCCTTCGCAGCGCACCACATCGTGGCGCACTTGTTCGAGCTGTGCATAGCTGCAACGGACGTTGAGCTCATCACGCAGCACATGCTCGATGATCGTGTTGGCGCCGAGCGCAAGCGATGCGGCTTCACCATACGCATGCACGAGCCCTGCCTTGCCCAGCAATGTTCCGCCGAAATACCGCACCACGATTATCGCTGAACAGGTGACGCCTGCGGTGCGCAACCGTTGAAGGATCGGACGACCCGCCGTTCCGGAAGGTTCGCCGGCATCGTTCGCGCGGAAGCGATCGCCTGCAGCACCGAGCACCCATGCGTAACAGACATGACGACTTGCGTGGTGTTCTCGCGCGATGGCCGCGCAGCGTTCGCTGAACACTTTTTCATCAGCGACGGGGAAGGCATAACCGATGAAGCGGCTCGCCTTCTCGCGGTAGTGTCCTTCGCTCTCGCGGGCGAGCATCAGGTAGCGATCCCCGCTCATGATGAGGGCAGCATGATGAGCACCAGGGCAAGCACGCACAGGGCGACACCTGCCCACTGCATGCGTGTGAGCCGCTCCCTGAAGAACAGTATGCCTGCCGCAGTGGCGAAGAGGATCGCCCCGATGTTCATCAATGGAAAGATGAGACTGGCGGGCAGGTCGCTTTTGCCCAGAGCAAGTACCAGCAGCAACAACGATGCATAGTTCACGACTCCCAGAACGCCGCCACCCGTCCACACGCGCGGATCCTTCCATTGTACGCGGTCCTTGCGGAAGAGGAGCACGATGATGCTGAACGTTGCAGCGCTCGCGAAGCACAGCGTGGTGAAGGCCGCTCCGTTCACAGCGGTGGTGCGCACCCGCTGCGCGATGCTCACACCCACATCTGCGATGCCGCTACCGAGAAAGATGATGAAAGGAAGAAGCCATGATCGATCGCTGGTATGCTCACCGCGCACAGTGGAAACAAGAACAAGCCCCGCGAGCGCACCGATCATTCCCATCCATGCATAGGGGCCGATCGTTTCGCGGAAGATGAGCATGTTGCCCGCCACGGTGAGCACGAGGCTCATGCGCCCTGCGATGGTCGTTCGCGCTGCACCGGCCTTCTGCGCGGAGATGCCGGTGAGCGAGAAAATGGTCACGAAGAGCGCGCCGAGCGCGATGGCCGGTGTCCACAACAGCTCAAGGTCGCCTGCCTTCCACGGTGGTGCGAAGTAGAGGCCGCTGATGCACGCTACGATGTAGTTCACGGTGATGGCCGGGAACAACGGAACCCGGTACCGATCGAAGAAGCGGAACATCACCGCGAAGGCAGCAACGCACAGCGCGGCAAGGATCACCAGTCCCATTCGCCTGCTGGCTTGATACCGTTGAGGAAGACATCCATGCGATCCGTTCCGTTCCGGGTCGTATGTGCCGGCGAACCTGACATCATGGGCGCGCGCGTTCCTTGTTCCAGGTCAATGCTGCCGGTGATCACACGGGCCTCATCCCACAGACCGGTGCGAAGAAAATGGCCGAGCAGTTCCGCTCCTCCTTCAACAAGGACGCTCCGGATGTTGCGACCGTGCAGTTCCGTGAGCATCGTAATTATCGGCTCATCATCCATGCCAAGCGTTCGCTGCTGGACTTCGATATCGCTCCTTTGGCTTTCGTTGAAGACCAGTGTCGGTTTTCCATCCGTGAAAAGGACGGCTTTCGATGGCACACGGTTCCTGCGGTCCAATAGAACGCGCAAGGGGTCTTTGCCGGCAACGAGCCTTACCGTTAGCGAGGGATCGTCGTTCACCGCAGTGCGTGATCCGATCATGATGGCCTGCTCTTGCGAACGCCAACGGTGCACGAGGACGTCGGTTGCTGGCGAACTGATCCGCACCGGTGTGCCACCGGCATCCAGGAACCCATCAGCGGAAACGGCCCACTTGAGGATCACATAGGGCCGCTCGCGTTCGATGTCCAACAGGAAGCGTCGGTTCAGCCAGCGGCATTCATCCTGCAGAACACCCTCGATCACCTCGATATGGTTCGCGCGTGCGCGCGCGAGGCCCCGACCCCTTACCCGGGGATCCGGATCCATCGTGCCTACGACCAGGCGCTTCACACCGCGATCGATCAAAAGGTCCACACAGGGGGGCGTTCGGCCGTGATGCGAGCAAGGCTCGAGGTTCACATAAAGTGTCGCATCCTTCGGTATCGCGCCATCGCCAAAGGCGCGAAAGCACTCGACCTCGGCATGGGGGCCGCCCAATTCCTGGTGCCATCCTTCCGCCAGGATCCTGTCACCTTGTGCGAGGACAGCGCCCACCATGGGGTTGGGTGCCACCAAGCCACTCCCGTTGCGGGCGATCTGGAGACAACGGCGCATGCCTCGGGTCCGATCGCTCATCGTGGCAAATATGCCAACAGCCTTCTCCCATTCAATACAGAGAGCATTTCCCGATGGTCGATCCGCACGTCGGAGGCCAGGGGGCATGGGCGTCTTCCGTACGGAAGGGGTATGCTGAACCAAGAAGCCTATATTCGATCGCTTTTCAGGTAAGAAACCGATGAAGATGAATACGAGACCGTTCCATGTGGTCGCCAGTGTAGCGTTGTTGTCAACCGCCTTGGTGATAGGATGCAGGGAGGACCTTGATTGCGATACTTGTCCCTGTCCGGCGTGTCCGCGTATTGACGAGGTTGTGCCTTCCCACGGGGCGGCAGGGCAGACCGTGGTGATCCGCGGTTCGAACTTCTCCACCGATACTGCGCAGAACGTCGTGAAGTTCAACGGCGTGGCCGTATCCCATCGGATATCCGCGACCAAGGATTCGCTGGTCGTTGTTGTGCCAGCCGGCACGACGACCGGAGCAGTGAGCATCAAGGTGGGCGACTATTTGGAATCCGCCATGATCCCGGGTTACTCAGCCCCCATCTTCACCATTGACGGGGTCGCTACCCGAGTGTTGGCAGGCACTCAGTCGCTGTTCGGGATCTCAGTTGACGGTCTGCCCGGCACCGGCCGCATCGATTCCATTTCGAGCATCACGCAGAACCAGTACGGGGATGTTGTTTTCGTGGACATGGACCCGATCAACAGTACCTACAACCTCCGGATAGTGGCGACAAGCAACGGGAATATCCAAACATTGCCGGGATGCCATTTGGATGCGGACCAAGGAATACCCACCATCGAATTCAGCCCCGGTGACAATATGGTCATGGGCCTGTCCGCGAACGGGTTGAACGTCCAGATGTGGAGCTTCCTTGTCGATGACCAACCTGGATTGCACATCACCGGACCCAATCAGACCCTTGGTGGGTACGCTGAACCTATCCTTGCTGTGGACCAGAGCAGCTATCACATCATACAACTGAACCAGTTCTTGTACGCTACCAATCCGGATGTCTACAGTTTCGTTTATCGCTTCTATAAGGCGCCGTCCGGACAACCGCCAGTGCTCAACGGAGATAGCCTTCGTTTCCAGCCACTGATCGACCCGCAACGGGCGGCTGACATGGCCATCGCCACTGACGGCACCATTTACTTCTCCTCCAAGTGTGCCGATGACGATGAGGGATCCATCTGGAAGCGGTCACCCGGTGAGAACGGATTCCATCAGGTTTACGCACGGCACGTTACAGGGCAACCCGGTTTCGGGATCTATGGACTCGCGCTCAAGGACAACGATGTCTATTTCTCCAATGGCAACCGTGTCATGAAGTTGACAAGCACGGATCCCATAGGCAACGGTGATATCGGAACCGCTGTGGTTATCGCCGGAGCATCAGAGCCAGGGAGCTTTGAAGGTTATGGAAGTCTTCTCAACGCCCGATTCAACCGCATCAGGGATATCGACATCCACAACAGCACCATGATCGTTGTGGACCAGGGTAACCATCTGATCCGGGCGTTCGAACTTCCAAACTGATCCACCGTGAACTACAGGGCTTTCATAATCGCGACCGCTTTCCTTTCTGCCAAGGCCATTGCGCAGGCGCCGCAACCGACCCCGCAGGATGATCCTGGTCCGCATCAACAAGCCTCCAGTATACTTGGCAATGCTGCGTTGGCTACGAATGCCGACCCTTTTTTACCGCCAAGGATCGGTCTGCGTACGTACAAGCTGAGCGCCAACATCGGCAAAGGCTGGTTCGACTTCTACCTGCACAACAACCTTCCCACCTTTCTCCCGAACGCCAAGGACTCGTTGGTCGCTTTCAGCAATGAGATCCTGAACCATCTGGGAGGTGTGGCCAATGTCGCCTTCGGCAAGCTGATGTACTTCGGTAATGGAGGTGATGTGCTGAACCGCAACATCCGCGGTGGTATGATCGACATTCGCGCCGGTGCGAAGTTCATAGACCCTCCGACCCGTAACTACGCGGAGTTCCTCGTGCCGACCATGCAAGGTTCCATCGATGTCCACTACCTCATTCCCCTTTCACAAGGCCGGATAAGCGACAAGACGAAGATGAAGGAGCAATCGGTCGGAAATCTCTCCTTCCGAGCCTACGGCACTTATCAGCACATCTTCCGGAGCGAAGTGTATCAGGAGTACTTCAAGACGAGAAAAGGGAATCCAGCGCCGGTCGATCTGGTCACCTTGAGCTATGAGGTCAGCCTTTTTCTCAGCAACGCGTTCTACATCAGCTACGGTCAGTCCTTCGGGAATATCATGACCATTCCTGACCGAACCGCCATCGCGTTCAATTACACCGCCCCGATCAAGTAAGCAGTTCGGCGGATCCCTTTCGACCGGGCTGTACCAGTGCGTCCATCGGACGTGCCGTTAACCGTGCTGGCCATCGGCCATGGCGCGATGAATGACCGGTGCGGTTCACCCTTGGAGCATCGAATCCTCTGGTAGGAACATCCGGTGCTCGTGCCTAGTGGGCGCTGACAACTCGCACTTGGCATGGAGATCAGAGCGCCAACCAAGCGCTCATTACAATCGGTCCTTCATGGATCTCATTGCTGGATGACCACTCGCTCGATGTGTCGTTCTCCATCGAAGTCAGCAACGAGCAGGTATGTTCCTGGGGCCAGGATCCGCAGGTCCATCTCATCCTGCGGAAGTTGTGCCAGTACGGACGAACTCTTCACCTGCCGTCCGGTCGCATCGAAGATGGAAATGATCGCTTGCCCATGCGAGAGTCCATTGAAGCTCAGTATGAACCTTCCAGAAGTGGGGTTCGGCCATATGGATAACCTGTCCGAACCTGGGCGTAGGGCATCCGCGACCCCGACCTGGGATTGGATCTGGACATCATAATCCTCGGTTTCTGAACGCCCGTAACTGAAACAGGGATTCAGCGGATCCGGCTCCCCGAGCTCGATATGAACACCTCTGACGCGAAGAACGGTGTGGCCGAATGCAGCGTTCATCGGCACAGTGAAGGCTACGGGATGGGCTTCGTATGCGGACGAACTGTTGTACTCCCCGATCTTCTCACTCGTGGCGAACGTGCCGTTCTGGTCATAGTCTATCCAGGCGGCATAACGATCAGGTACGCTTGTTCCCCCTGTGATCGTGAGAACGTTCGTTGAACCTCGGGCCAAGCTCGTGCTCAGCAAGGAATAAGAGGAGTAGGAGGGACCGGATACACCTCCGCTACCCGTGTTTTCGATATCGCCGAGCGCCACACCGTCAATGAAGTCTCCGAGCGAGGTACCATTGCTGCTTGTAGGAACGCACACCGGCAGTGTATTGACCACGTCGACGGAAGTGCAACTGTTCAGTTCGCAGTCTCCCAAGCTGATATTGATGCAGAGTGGTAAATTCCCTAGCGCACCTGCCGTGACATCCACCGTGACCGAGGCCGAGGACATGGACTGAGAAACCCAACCATAGGGGAGCACCCAATCGTATGTGGCACCTGGAACCGGAGTGATCGAGAATGTCGCAATGCCTCCTTCCTGCAGATCGATCGTTGGAGGACCGCTGATGGTGCTGATCGCGATCGAAGTACCCGTACAACCGCAGTTCATGTCTATGGCATCGTTCAATGTGCACGGGTCATTATCGTTGCACAGGGTGCCCGGCTCTTTGTGGTCGCATCCACACATGCCAGGTGCTGTCTTGTCAGGGTCATTGGGGCAGCCGTCCACAAGATCGCAGGAACCGTCCCCATCCGAATCGGGGAGCGATGGATGGACACATTGTCCATCGATGACCACCTCATAGGTACAGGAGTCGCCATCATCCGGGCACGGGGTGGTCGAACCCACGCATACGCAAACATCGTTGAGTACGTCCCCGCTGGTGTTTGGATCGTTGTCATCGCATCCTGTTCCCACCTGCCCCGGAACGTCAGGGCAATTATCGATGCAGTCAGCCAACCCATCGGAATCCATGTCGGACGTGTTCTCTGTTCCGACGCACTGGCACAATGCGTTCAGCACATCGTCTATCGTGCACGTTATACCATCGTTACAACCGTCCCCCTGAAGGCCAGTTACGAAAGGACAGTCATCCAAGCATGTGGGAACCCCATCCCCGTCGGGATCGGCCGTGTTCAGGGAGCCGTTGCAACTACAGTTCAGGGAGATCACATCGTTGATGGTGCAATTGTCCTGGTCATCACAATTGCTGCCCGGCTCCAGGTTCCCGCAACCGCATGTTCCTGGTGATGTCTTGAACGGATCAAGAGGACAGTCGTCAATGAGATCACAGGCTCCGTCCCCATCAGCGTCGGGCCCCGGAGAATGGATACATGTGCTGCCATCATAAAGATCGATCGTGCATGGGTCCGAATCGGCGCAGGGAACGGTCTGTCCGATGCATTGACAGATGAAGTTCAATACGTCATCCACCGTTCCTGTGTTGTTATCGTCACAGGGAGATCCGATCTGTCCGGATACAAGCGGACAATTATCCAGCGGATCGCAAAGAAGATCGCCATCGGTGTCGAGGAACGTACCGGTGCATTGGCAATTGGCGTCGATGATCCCATTGATGTAGCAGACATTCGGTACGTTACAGGTTGACCCCACGGTTCCGAACAGGAAAGGGCAATCGTCATTCACGTCACATATCCCGTCCAGGTCGCTATCCACGAAGGTCCCGGAACATGTGCAGGATGAAGTGATGACATCATACATCGTGCAGGGATCGCCATCATCGCAGGATCCGCCCATCCCACCTGGGAAGTTTGGGCAGTTGTCAATGCAATCGTATACCCCGTCACCATCGGAGTCCATCTCAGGTACTCCGCACCCACAAGTACCAGGTGCAAGCTTGCTGGGGTCACCAGGGCAACCGTCCCGTTGATCACAGGTGCCATCGTTGTCTGAATCAACCAGGTCGGTGTTGATGCATCCCGTTCCGTTGAAGGCATCCGTGGTGCATGGGTCATTGTCATCACAAAAAGCGGGAAGGATCAGGGTGATCTGGTAGTCTTCGGTTTCCCCGTACTCGTAGTAATCGCAGGAAGGAAGATCCTCCGTTCCTGCGAAGGAGGCATCATACCCACGCACCCGCAATTTGGTCATGCCCAACAAGGCGCTTCCGGGTAGGCTGAAGTAGAGGGTCTGGGATTCATGAGGCGAAGTGGAGGTGAACGATCCACACCTTTCGAAGTCCTCGAAGCGGTTGTCATGGTCCAGGTCGATCCATACGGTGTAGTGGTCCGATGCATAGTCGCCGGAGGTAATAGTGATGGCCGTGGTAGTGTTGATCTCTACAGCGGTAAAGAACTGTCCCGTGTAGTCGGTATACGTACCGCCCCCTGTTGACCCTGAACCCAGGTTGGAGATGGCACCGACCTCTACACCATCGATGAAGTCACCTGCGGTGGTTCCGTTCCCACTGGAGGGCACACAGATCCCGTTGACGATATGAACGTCATAATCCTCTACTTCTCCGTATCCAAAGTCATCGCAGGGCAACAGATCAGGCGTGCCTTGAGCTACCGCGTCGTAACCTCTTACGCGTAGCACAGTGTGTCCAGGTGCGGCATCCAAGGGTATGGTCAAGAGAAAGACCTGCGTCTCGAAAGGCAGGCTGGTTTCGAATTCGGCGATCTTCTCCGCCGGATCGAACGTCCCACTCAGGTCAAAGTCGATCCAAGCCGTGTAATGATCCTCGGTGTATGAGCCCGAAGTGATGCTCAGAGCCAGTGTCTCACCAGGGTCGACCTGGGTCGAGTGCTGGGTTGTATAATCCGTGTATGCCGGGCCTGCGCCACTCTGCGTGTTGTGAATGTCCCCGAACTCGACCCCATCAATGAAGTCACCGAACGGTGTTCCATTTGGACTGTACGGGATGCAATGATCCAAGCCACTGTAGTTCTGCATAAGAACCGATGAACATGCGGTCGACGGACAACCATTGTTGTTGACGACCACACAGAGACCAACGAGACCGCCGGAATTCGATGAAATATCCGCTGTGAGATCGTTCGAATGGATGTTGCCACTGCTCCAGCCGTTCGGAAGCATCCATGTATAGTCAAGCGCGCCTTGTGAAGGCTCTACGGTGTACGTGGCTGATGATGACGTGAAGAGGTCGAGCGATGCTGGGCCGATGATCTGCAACGGATCGGCAGGATCGCCTGCGCACATGCAACCGGGGCGGATGACATCGTTTGTCGTACAGGGATCATTATCGTCGCAGGAGGTGCCGGGTTCGGGCTGATTGCAACCGCAATCACCAGCAACCAGCTTGTTCGGATCGTTGGGACATCCGTCCTGCAGATCACACGTGCCATCCCCGTCCGTATCGGGAAGTTCCGGATGTGTGCAGACCATGTTCACCACTAGTTCGGAGGTACACGGGTCCCCATCGTCAGGGCAGGGGATGGCTGAGCCTACGCAAACGCAACTTGCGTTCAGCACATCGCCGGAAGTGCTCGGGTTCCCATCGTCACAGGGGGAACCTTGCTGCCCTGTACGGAACGGACAACTGTCGATGCAATCGGCCAATCCATCCGAATCGGTATCAGCATCCGGAACACCGCATCCGCAGGTTCCGGCGGTGATCTTGTAAGGGTCGAACGGACAGCCATCGTTCGCGTTGCACGTACCGTCACCATCCGAATCCAATATCGATCCAGCACATTGACAGGCTCCGTTCAGTACGTCATTCACCGTGCAACTGTTCTGGTCATTGCATGCTGTTCCTTGCTGTCCAGCGACGTTGGGGCAATCGTCGTTCGCATTGCAGACACCATCACCATCGCTGTCCAGGAAGCTCCCTACGCATTGACAACCGCTGTTCCAATGGTCTTCCACCGTACAGTTGTTGGAATCATCGCATGGTGTTCCGGGCTGTGCGGGCCCACCTTCCTGGCCAAGGCAGTCCGTGGCCTGGTGACCGATGCACGTGCAGTTCGGATCGATGGCGTCACCCGTGGTGTTCGCATTACCATCATCGCAAGCTGTACCCGGCTCTGGGGCGTTGCATCCGCATTGGCCAGGAGCGATCTTGGCGGGATCGTTGGGGCAGCCGTCGTTCGCATTGCACGTCCCATCCCCATCGGTATCCTGAAAGGTGCCACTGCAGGCACAGTTGGCTTGGATCACATCGTTGATCGTGCACGCGTTGTTGTCGTTGCAAACGGTCGACGGCTCGGCTGAACCGCACCCACATTGTCCCGGCGCGATCTTGTTCGCGTCATTCGGACAGCCATCGTTGCAGTTCGGTGTTCCATCGTTGTCGTTATCCGTATCGGCCACCCCGCATCCGCAAATGCCCGGACTGATCTTGTTGGGGTCGTTGGGGCAGCCGTCGTTGCAGTTCGGCGTGCCGTCACTGTCACTGTCGGTATCGGGTACGCCACATCCGCAAATGCCAGGTGCCACTTTGTTGGGATCGTTCGGACAGCCATCGTTAGCGTTGCAGGTGCCGTCATTGTCCGAATCTTGGAAACTCCCCGAACAAGTACAGTTCGCTTGATAGACATCATTGATGGTGCATGCATCGTTGTCATTGCACGAAGAGCCAGGAACTGCGCTGCCGTTCGGTACGCCGAGACAATCCGTTGGGACGACCACCACTGGGGTTCCCGTGTACACGTAGTCAAGGTTCACGCCTCCATTGTTGTTACCCGCCACACCGGTGAACCAGAACGTGACGTTGCCAACGTTAGAAGAAGGAGCGGTCCAATCGAAATTGAACGTGCGCGTGTTGTTCGCAAGCCCCCCATTGAAGGTATGCACCAGGTTCATCCGTCCGTTCGGGGCTGCGAGAAGGGAAGTGCCGCTGCCAGGTGTCAGTGTGCCGGCATCCGCATTGGTGGGATCCAGTGCCTCAAGTCCGATCCCAAAAACGGTCGAACCCGTCCTGTTCACCGTAAGCGACATGTGGTAGACCACGCCTGGCTGATAACCCCAGCCTGTCATATTGCTGGACGTAAGCGCGATGGATCCACCGCCCGTGTTGTCGGCGAATGAATTGTGACAACCCGATTGATTGCAGGTGGCTTCCCCAGGTGACCCGGTATTGCCCGCCTTGCCTGTCGTTCCGGAGTTCCCGCTCGTAAGGATCAGCAGGATGACGAATGCAGCAACTACGCTGCACAACACCTTTTTCATGGTAAGGAGGCAGGTCAATGGAGAGACCTCGCAGCTGCCAAGCTATGTTTTTGGCCCATTGTCATGGTCTATGTGCGGGGCCTATCCCGATCTGGGTAAGGCCGATGTGTGCGGTTCAACGCTCCCACACTATGTTAGCCGGTCACATAATGCGGATTGGTCGTTCAAAACCGGCTAGAACATGAGGAAGCTACCAGGAACGAAACTGACATTCACTCTTTTTGTTTCGCTCGGGCTGAACGTTGCAAGCCTTGCGCAGGTGAATGAGACCGATCCGTCTCTCTACATGTGGAAGGAAGGGCGGACGGTGATCGCACCCGGTTATGTGGTCATCCGTTCAGGGGCTCGATTGGAGGGTGCGGTGCAACTGGATGGAAGCATTGATCAAGTAGCCAAGGTGATCTTTACCCGGCCCGGTTCGGATCCGATCGAATTCCTTCCTTCCAGTTTGAACGCGTATGGCCTCATCGTGGGCAACGCGACCGGAGAGACACTGTACAGCGACCCCATCAACAACAGTCCAATGGAACTGTACAAATGGGGTGTGATGAGCGAGTCCTCAGGTCATGTCTACCGCAGTACACGCTGGCAGTCAGGTCATGTGTTGTTGAGGGACGGTCAGGACCTGGACGGGGAATTGAAGCTGACCTATGTGGACGATAAGCTGGACCAGTTGAGCGTGAGGTCAGGAACGGGGGAAAGGACGGACCTTGAACCTGTGCATGTGAGCCGATATGGACTCAAAATGAACGTGAACGATGACAAGAAGAAGAAGCACAAGGATCCTGTACGCAATTTCAATCGGGGCAAAGTGACGAGGACGGACGGAACCGTGCTGAGCGGGTTCGTTGCCATGGCGTGTACTGGCACACTTAACCTAATCAGTGGTAGGTGCGAACAATACGCGCCCATCTATTTCGCTCCGGATGAGGCGGCTTTCATCACATCCATTCCAGCGGCTGAGGTCCGTTCCGTCGAGATCGACCTGCCCGCAGGCAGAGCAGGATTCCAGAACTATCGTGGCGTAATGGTGGCGAACGATCTGCTGCTGGATGCCACGGATTCTCGCGACCGCACCCTGGATTGGCAACCCGGATACATCATCCTGTCAACTGGAGAACGCTTCGAAGGCCGGGTCCAGCAGATCAAACCTGCAATGAAATGGTACGCGACAGCTGTGAACTATGCTGACAGTTCCGGTCATGTCAAGGAGTACGCTGGCAATGATGTCCAGCTCATAGCTCAGATGATCGACAGCGTGGATCATCGGTTCCTTCGTGAACAGGATGTTCTGGTCGAACTGGAGGTAGAAGGTCCGAAGTTCTGCCTGTTCCGGAATCCGTTCCCAGGTGCCAGGCATGAACTGCTCAATGAGCTTACCCGGTATTACGTGACTACCACGGCGGACACGTTGGCAAAGGTCGCTGCGGAGAACAACGACCTGAATCGATATGGAGAGGACGCGGACAAGAACGGTATCGTGGATGGGAAGGAAGCCTCGGCGGAACCGGTGAGCGCCGATCGGAACGCACAGATGGTGCGTGACCTCGGTGCGTCAGGCGCCGGTCTTCTGGACTTCAAGAAGCGGGAGTACATCCTTTGGGACAAGGAGAGGAACCAGCGCACCATCTTCGATCGCTCCAAGTACGCGGATGCGATGGACTCCTACTTGAACGGCTGTGCCGATTACCTGACGATGACGGCCGAGCAGAAGAAGCCCTACCTGCAATGGGAAGGGATGAAGAAGGCGGTGGAACTGGTCAATAAGTGCTACTAGGTGTGCAGGATGCCACCTTCTTCATGGTTCAGTGGCTGTTCTGGTTCCAAGGTCATCTTTTGAAAGACCTTGGCCAACAATGATGGGTGAAAAACTTTACCCCTCACTTGTTGGTATGGGTCAAAAGAATACTTTGGCGACAGTTCTCTGACAAACCATCTCTCCGGATCATGGCTACCACCACGCCTGTTCAGTCTGTCAATTCTCATTGTTCCCGATCACGCTGGGGCTTCGCGAAAGCCCGTGGTTGGTTGTTCTCCCTAGCGCTCTTAAGTGGCTTCGCTAAGGTCGTTGCACAAAGTGACCTGGTGATCGACAAGGCCACTTGGGGGCCTGTTGCCGGCCCGCTGAAGGACGTGACCAGTTCGGTACAAGGCATGGTCGTGAACAGCACGTTGAAGATCACCGCTAGTGGAACCCTTTTCGGCCGGATACCAGAGAACCAGAAAAAGTACCTCACGATCGACTATACGTTGCGTGGAGTGAAAGGCAATCGTAAAGCCGCGGACGGGCAGCAGGTGAGTATCGGATTCGGTGGGCAGACAGGAACGACCGGCTCCACCGGTTCTGGCTCGGGAACTTCAGGTGGAGGGGGCTCAACCAGTGCGGATGGAAGTTCCGGTGCTGTGGTCAATGGCATGAACGTTACCAAGGTTTCCTATCAGCACTCGACAGGGATCCGCACCTTCCGGCAGGTCGGTGATAAAGCTTGGATCGAGGAGAACGCAGGCGGTGCGAAACTCGGGGAGCAGTCCGAGACAGGTCGTGATGAATGGTCGGTCTATTTGAGTGACCAGGGACGTAACACCGGTTTCCAATTGGACCTTTGGAAGAAAGAAGTCTTCCAGAACGGTGTTACAGACCGTATTGGCGTTGTTGTTGGATCCTCGGCGGACGCAGTAACGACTACCACGAGTGGTGGAGGTACCGGTACCGGTACAGGTACAGGTACAGGTACAGGTACAGGTACAGGTACAGGTACAGGTACAGGGGGAACCAACACAGGAGGAGGAACTACGACAGGTGGCGGTGGAACCGGAAACAATGGAGGGTCCAGCGGATCGAGTGCCGGCCCCGCAGGATACGCGCGGTGTGCTGGAGAAGGAGAGAAGTACACCTTCAACTCGCTTGTTGACGTCGCCTACGGGGCCAATGGACAGTTCGTCTATCGATCCGGGCTTTTCGGTGAAGTGACTTTCGATAATGCCACGTTCGGTGATCCTGCTCCCGGTAGCGGCAAGGCTGGTTATTACAAGGATGCCCCGAAGGATCCTGTTTCCGGATTACCGATCGTCGAAGAGGTTACTTATGACATGGACAGTGCGGATCTGCTGAAGATCGTCGGATGGATCCAAAGTCGCGTAGCGAGCATCAAGGTTCCCTATTGTTATCGGGACAGTTACGGCAGAGGAGCGGGAAGTGTTCCAAGCAGTTGTGCGAACAACACCTTGGAGAAGGATGCGACCGGCGGCCCCGCTGGGTTGTGTTACCCCAAGTGCAATGCAGGCTACAGCGGTGTTGGACCGGTTTGCTGGCAATCATGTCCAAGTGGTTTCAGGGATGATGGTGCCTTTTGCCGAAAGCCCGACGAGTATGGGAACGGTACAGGGCGCGTATCGGATTGTCCTCCCGGCTATACGAACAACGGGTTGACCTGCGGTCGCGGAGACGACAATCGCAGTGCACCTTCCTATCCCGCGGATTGCCCTTCGGGGTATACCAATATCGGTCTTCTGTGCAGCAGGGGAGCGGATGATATTTCATCGCCTTCCAGGGTAGCCGATTGCCCTTCAGGATACACGAACACTGGTTTGACGTGTTTTCGGGGCGCCGATTCGTATACCAAGTGCTGTGAAGGATTCTGCTGGTCCTGCACTGAGAAGCCATGCGATTGTCAACCGGGCTACACGAATACCGGTTGCACATGTTTCAAAGGAGCTTCATCATTAGGTACCAGTTCCATGACTTGCCCAAGCGGATATTTCTTGAATACAGGTCTTGGCCGTTGTTACAAGAACTGCCCGTCAGGCTATACCAATACGGGAGAGTTCTGCCACCGGGACGTAAGCACTTTGACCGCCAGCAGCATGACCTGCAAGAGCGGGTACTTCCTCAATCCCAATCTCGGCAGGTGCTACGTGAATTGTCCTGAAGGGTACACCAACACTGGTGAATTCTGTTACCGTCCTGTGAGCACGTTGGGAACGAGCAGCATGACCTGTCGCTCCGACGAGTATATGGATGGTGTGCGTTGCTACCCTAAGTGCAGGGCTGGATATCATAACGTTGGTTGCTGCGTCTGTTCCTATGATTGTCCGCCAGATTTTGGTGCGGATATGGGTGTTTCTTGCACCAAGAAATCTTATGGACGCGGTGTGGGTGAGTTGAGTACCTGTTCTCCGGATCTGATCCGGGACGAGACCGGTGGCCCAGCGGGGTTGTGCTTTCCTCGGTGCAAGGATGGATATCACGGGGTGGGGCCTGTGTGTTGGATGAACTGCCCGGACGGTCTGACTGCATGCGGTGCAGGTTGCGCGGCAAGTACCATGGATTGCGCGTCCACCACCTTCGATCAGGTATTCTCCGTAGCTATTCTCGCTGCGAACATCGCGACGTTCGGAACGGCGAAGGAAGCCACGGTTCCGCTGAAAGTGGGTGAAGAAGCAGTGAAGGTCGGTGACAAGGTGATCGTTGTCTCATCCAAGGTGGGTAAGTACGCGGCGAAGGCAGTGGCAGCGTTCCAGGCTGTGGAGGAGGGAACCCATACCGGCAACATGGTCGTCCGGACCATCAGGAAGCAACTACATAACACAGGCGCGGTCATCTCCACAACCAAGTCAGTAGTCGACAAGGCTTACACCGCCTACCAGCTCTATAAGGAGGAGTTCGTGAACTCGGAGTTCGTGAACCAGACGAGTGAGGACATCGACACTGAACTGACCAACAAACTCTACCCGGAGTACGCCAGAATGGTCAAGGAGGCCTACGCATTGACAGCTTTGGGCGAGTTCGCCGAGTCGAACGAGATGAAAGCTTGGGAATACGCTGGTTATGCGATGACGGCTGCTTCCTTTGCTGATCCCACTGGTGTGGTGGATGTGGTGCAGGCCTATGCTCATCCGGTCTGCCACACGGTACAGTCGTTCCCCACCTTACCAGCGAAGTACCTCAAGTAGTGCTTCAAGAGCACAGAACATTCCATCGGGATCGATCGATCCAAGAACAAAATCCACGGCCATGTTCCGTTCAACGCTCAAGTTCCTGTTCATCAGTGCGTCAATGCTGGTGTTCTCCTCTGCGATCCACGCTCAAGCAACAGATACCAAGCCTCCCCTGTGGACCGAATTGTACAAGTGCTACATGCTCTTCGGTGAGTGCTATGCGCCTGTGCAGATGGGGGATCTTTCTGTCATCGATCAAAAAGCGGACTCGCTTTCGATCCTCTCTGAAAGAGTGATGAACACGATCCCCGCATTCTGCAGTTCTCCTGAAATGACGAAGGCGGTCGAGCAGGTCCGTGCGCGTACCACGACATTATCCGCTTCGGTGAAGTCAAAGTCGCCGAAGGAGGACATCCTGAAGCGTTGCGACGAACTGAACGATGCGCTCCTGACGGTGAGTAAGATTTACTCGACCGGAGGCAAGGCACACTGACACGTTCAAGGTGTCTTTCATAATGAGCTTTGGTCGAGCGGACCATGGCCAACGGATCCATATAGTGGGAACAGGTTTGCTTGATGATCAGCGGTCCTGGGGAATGGCGACCATGTCCCTGGCGATTGCGAGCCTTTTGGCAGTGGACCGGGTTTCCGCGCAAGAGGGTGTGCTGCAGGATAGTTCCGCAATGGGCTATCGTTTGAACGTGAGCTACCCGGGGCATGCTGGTGAGAGGCTTGCCTTCGGACACTATTACGATTACATGGTGATGCACAATGCGGAGTGCGTTCTTGATACAACCGGAGCCTGCGTTTTCAGTGGCCGTGAACCATTGAGAACAGGATTGTACACCTTCATTCTCGAAGGTCAGGTGCTTCCAGGTGACTTCATCATGGACAAGGAGCAAAGGCTCAAGATCGTGCTTCACGACGGTGATCTGGAGAGTTCCGTCATTCGTTCGTTCAGCGTTTCTCCTGAGAACGATGATCTGTTGGACTACCAGCGGTTCAGCGCACGCGAGGGAAGGGACATCGCCTCTTTCAACCGACAATTGGCAACCGCACACGATGCCGTGGATTCGGCTCACTATAGTGCGGAACTTGCGGCTGCGAGCGAACGGATTTATGAGTATCGCTCGCGGCTGATCGAGAAAAGTAAGGGAACGTTCCTAAGCACCATGCTGTCCGCGATGCAGGAACCAAGACTGCCTGAGGAACTGCTTGTGCAGAAGAACCGGGCGGATACCATTGCTGCGCATGACTACAAGCGAAGCCATTTTTGGGATGGCGCCTATTTCTGGGATGGCCGCCTGGCTTATACGCCGTTCTTCAGCGAGAAGCTGGACAAGTACTTCCGCGAGATACTTCCCTCCGAGAAGGATACTGTGATCAAAGAGCTTGACCGGATCCTGGCGAACGCGGTCGCGGACGAGAGGATGTATCGGCTCATCCTCCGGAAGGTGACCATCGGGAGCATGACCCATTTCTTCAAATGGGAGGACGCGGTCTTCATCCATCTTTACGAAAAATTCATCGCGCCCCAGAAATTGGAGTGGATACGAGAGAGCGAGCTGAACGACATCAACGAGCACGCTTTGTTCGTTATGGGGAACAATCATGGGGACAAGTCACCCGATATCGAACTCCCTGCACTGGATGGCAGCATGGACCGTTTGCATGCGATGAACGCGGAACACGTGCTGTTGGTTTTCTGGGACCCGACCTGTCATCACTGCAAGGAAACGCTACCCCGGGTGGACTCACTCTACCGAGCGAACTGGAAGTCACAAGGTATCCGGGTCTATGCGGTGTGTTCTGGACCGGACGAATTGAAGCCGGTTTGGACGGAGTACGTCAAGGAACACGAGCTTGGTGACTGGCACAACGTGTACTATTCCAGTGAAACCGAGAGGAAGATGATGGAAGAAGGGGCGCCATCCGTTGCGCAGGCTTACGACGTGTGGTTCTATCCGACCTTCTTCCTGCTGGACAAGGACCAGCGGTTCATGGCGAACAAGCTTGCCTTTCCTCAGATGCGCGATCTCATTGATTCCATCCTGGCCAGGAAGGGCGAGGAGCAGGACCAAGGACGCTAGGTCTGGTAAATGCAGCGAACTTCGTGGGCGGCACACCGCCCTACTTTCGCCGCGTGACAACGCGTGTCGCGAGCATGATGGTGGACGAGGTGCTGGTGCTTTACCAGAGCCGGTTATCCGCGTTGTACCCACGAAGTGAAGTACGCGCCATCGCCTGTGCGGTATTCCATGACCGGTTGGGTTGGGACACGACCGATGTCATGCTCAACCGCTCCGAAGTCCTTATCGGGCTTGACCTGGCGAAGGTGAGCGAACCATTGGAACGGCTGCGGAACGGCGAACCATTGCAGTATGTGCTTGGTAGCGTGGAATTCCATTCGCTGCGGCTCGCGGTGGATCCTTCCGTGCTCATACCGCGACCGGAGACCGAGGAACTGGTGGATCTCATCATCCGATCACGCACCACAGCACCACGGCGCATCATCGACATCGGTACTGGAAGTGGGTGCATCGCGCTGGCCTTGAAGAGGGCGTTCCCGAATGCAGAGGTGATCGGTGCGGATGTGAGCGGTGGTGCCTTGGGTACTGCGCGTAAGAACGGCGAGCACAATGGCTTGGAGGTGGATTGGAGGCTGTGCGATGTCCTGTGTGAAGAGCTTCCGTCCGGGCCGTACGACCTTATGGTAAGCAACCCGCCTTATGTGCCCCGCGCGGAGGAGGTCACACTCGCTCCACATGTGCGTGACCAAGAACCGCACCTGGCCTTGTTCGTTGACGATGTTGATCCATTGCTGTTCTACCGCGTCATAGGCCGCGCGGCGCTCACACATCTTGCACCGCACGGTGAACTATGGTTCGAAGGACATCACATACACTCACCTGCCGTTGGGGGGATGTTACGGGAAGCGGGCTTTCAGCATGTGAGCGTGATCAACGACCTGAGCGGTGCTCCGCGTTTTATCCGGGCATCTCGATGAGGTGGTGTTCGATCCTCTCTCTGCTGCTGCTATCGCATCTTGTCCCCGCGCAATCCAGGGATTCCTTGCGTGCGTTCGACCTCAGTGACAAGGCACGCTTCATCGTCAACTTCGATGCACGTCAGCAGAGCGTTGATCGGCAGGTGGTGAAGTTCTTCGGTCTGCGTTTCGGCATCCAGAAGAAGCGGAACATCTATGCGCTGGGGCTCTATGGTCTCGATTCGCCATTCGAGGACAGGAGCATACTCATCGAGGATTTCGGCAAGGACAGCTTGGACATCCGCACCTCGCTGAGCTACCTCAGCGCCACCTACGAGCGGATCCTGCTCGATACACGGAAGTGGCAGTTGAGCGTGCCTTTCATGGCGGGTGCGGGTATTTCGCCACTGGACAGGAAGGACAGCACGGAGCAGTACGTTCATGTGAGGAACTTTCCGGCCTATCCCATCGAGACCGGCGTTCGAGCCTCTTACAAGTTGTTCTTCTGGCTGTATTTCCAAGGTGGCATCGGCTACCGTCGGGTGTTCGGCCCCAAGGAGTTCGTGGACCGCCGTTACACGGGGCCGGTATGGCACTTCGGTATTTCGATCAAATTCGGCAAGATCTTCCGCTACGCGAAGGACAGGATACAGGAGCATCGGGAACGAAAAGCGCTGGAGAATGGATCGCAAGGAGGCTGAACGACGCATCAAGGAACTGACAACGGAGCTGGAGGAGCACAACCACCGGTATTATGTGCTTGCCGCGCCGGTGATCAGCGATCAGGAGTTCGACTTCAAGCTGAAAGAACTTGAGGCCCTTGAGCACCAATGGCCGGATCTCGCCTCTCCCAACAGTCCAACACAGCGCGTCGGCGGTGATAGCACCAAGGAGTTCCAGCAGGTGAAGCACCGCTATCCCATGCTATCGCTGAGCAACAGTTACAGCCGGGAGGAGGTGGCCGATTTCGTTTCCCGCGTGGAGAAGGAGAACGGTCGTACCCTGTTCAGCATGGAACTGAAGTACGATGGCGTAGCGATCAGCCTGAGCTACAAGGACGGGCAGTTGGTGCGTGGTGTCACCCGTGGCGATGGCGAGAAGGGAGATGAGATCACAGCGAACGTGCGCACGGTGCGCTCCATTCCGCTCCTGCTGCGCGGTGATCATCCGAAGGAGTTCGAGGCAAGGGGAGAGATCCTGTTCATGCGCGCACAGTTCGAGAAGTTGAACGCTGAGCGCGCTGCGAAGGGAGAGGAGTTGTACGCTAACCCCCGGAATACGGCCGCTGGTACACTGAAGCAGCAGGATCCGAAGGATGTGGCCAAGCGGGGTCTCGACAACTTCATCTACACCTTGCAAGGGGAGGAACTTCCGTTCAACAGCCATTTTGAGAACATCCTTGCCGCCCATGCTTGGGGGTTCAAGACCCCCGATCCGAAGCGCAGGTTCATCGATCGTGCGGATTCCGTGGAAGGGATCATGGCCTTCATCGACCATTGGGACAAGGCGCGGCACACGCTGGAGATGGACATCGATGGTATCGTGATCAAGGTGGACGATCTGCGCGTGCAGCAGGAGCTTGGCCTTACGGCGAAAAGCCCGCGCTGGGCCATCGCCTACAAGTTCCAGGCGGAGCAGGCTTTAACCACCTTGAACGAGGTGTTGTACCAGGTAGGGCGCACGGGAGCCATCACACCGGTCGCGAACCTTCAGCCGGTGCTGCTGGCGGGTACCACGGTCAAGCGTGCTTCACTGCACAATGCGGATCAGATCGCGAAGCTTGACCTGCACATCGGTGATAAGGTGAAGGTGGAAAAGGGAGGTGAGATCATCCCGAAGATCGTCGGTGTGGATGTGGATCAGCGGCTGCCGAACGCGCAGCGGGTGGAATTCCCGCACGCGTGCCCGGAGTGCGGTGCGGAACTGGTACGGTACGATGGAGAGGCACAGCACTATTGCCCGAACGAACACGCCTGTCCGCCGCAGATCACTGGTCGCATCGAGCATTTCGTGGGCCGGCGGATGATGGCGATCGATGGTCTGGGCGGGGAGACCGTACTTGAACTCGTGCAAGCGGGCCTCGTGCACAACGTGGCCGACCTGTACGACCTCACCAAGGACCAATTGCTCGGTCTGGGCAAGGGGTGGGGGGAGAAGAGCGCGGCACAGGTGATCGACGGCATAGCAGCCAGCAAGGCCATACCGTTCGAGCAGGTGTTGTTCGCCCTGGGTATCCGGCATGTGGGCGAAACCGTGGCAAAGAAGATCGCCCGCGGCGTGGGCAACATCGATCGGTTGATGACCATGACGCTGGATGAGCTTACGGGTCTGGATGAGGTGGGAGAGGTCATCGCGCAGAGCATCCTGGACTTCTTCGGTGCCGATGGCAACCGCCGGATCTTGCAACGGCTGCGTGAGGCGGGCCTGCAGTTCGAAGTGGACCCTTCCTTGATGCGCGTGGCCGGAGATGCATTGAAAGGCCTGACCTTCGTGGTCAGCGGCGTGTTCAAAGGCTATGATCGGGACGGCATCAAAGAGGCCATTGAACGGAACGGTGGAAAAGTGAGCGGATCGATCAGCAAGAAAACGAGCTTTGTGCTGGCCGGTGCCGACATGGGACCTGCCAAACGCGCCAAGGCCGAGGAGCTTGGCGTGAAGGTGATCGATGAGGAGGAATTCGAACGGATGATCAATCGATGAGGCTCTTCGACCGCATCAAGGAATGGCTGGGCATGCGTCGCCTGCTGAAGGAGACCCTGCCTGACCGCAAGCCCGTGCCCCGCAACCTGGCCCACTCGGTCAAGATCGGCATCGTGTACCTCGCCGTGGATGAGAAAGCACACGCCGACGTGCGCAACTACGTGAAGAAGATCAAGGACGAGATCGGGCTGCACAAGATCCAGTGCCTGGGTTACTACGATGAGAAGGTCTTGCCGGCTTTCCTCAATGCCCGGCTGAACTTCGATGCGTTCTGCCAAAAGGACCTCAACTGGTACCGCATTCCCGGCGGCAACACGGTGAACAACTTCATCGCGGACGAGTTCGACATCCTGATCGATCTCACACTGGACGATTACCTGCCCATCCAGTACATCGTCGCGAAGAGCAGGGCCCGCTTCAAGGTGGGGCGGCTCACGGAAAGCAACAAGCGCTTCCTGGACATGATGATCGATACGGCCGGTGCGCAAAGCCTGCCGCAGCTCATCTCGCACGTTGACCGCTATCTCCTGATGATCAACGCGAAGACCGAACCTTCGCTCAACTGAGGGCCTGCCTCCCTGACCAACCACGCACATGGACAATCGTTTCCGCGGCCTTGGCGTCGCACTCGTCACCCCGTTCCGTACCCCTTCCCACGGTGGGGTGCCTCCTGTTGACTACGCTGCGCTCCAAACGCTGGTCGAGCACCAGATCAACGGGGGCATCGATTACCTCGTTGTCATGGGTACGACGGGGGAAAGCGTGACACTGAGCGGAGAGGAGAAGCAACAGGTGCTGGCCCAGGTGATCGAAGTGGTGAAGAACCGCGTGCCCATCGTGCTCGGTGTCGGAGGGAACAACACGGCTGAAGTGGTGCACCAACTGGAGACTTATGACCTGAGCGGGGTCGATGGTATCCTGAGCGTTAGTCCCTACTACAACAAACCGACACAAGAGGGCATCTACCAGCATTACAAGGCGATCGCACAGGCGAGCCTGCTGCCCATCATTCTTTACAATGTACCGGGCCGCACCATGAGCAACATGACCGCAGAGACGACACTGCGGCTCGCGCGTGACTTCGAGAACATCGTCGGCATCAAGGAGGCCAGCGGTAACCTGGATCAGATCTCGTTCATCCTTAAACATCGTCCGAAGGATTTCCTGGTGATCAGTGGCGATGACGCGCTCACCCTGCCCATTCTCGCTTTGGGAGGCGACGGGGTGATCAGCGTGGTGGGTAACGCCTTGCCGAACGAGTTCAGCCGATTGGTCGAAGCCGGACTTGCGGGTGATCTACCCACCGCCCGGCGCGAACATTTCAAGCTGCTCGAGTTCATGACGCAACTCTTCGCGGAAGGCAATCCCGGAGGCATCAAGGAAGCACTGAGCGTGCTGGGATTGTGCGGCAAGCAGATGCGCCTTCCGCTCTGGAACGTGAGCGAGGCCACCGCCAAGAAGATCTACCACGCGATGGCGGATGCGGAGGTGGTGAAGCTGTGATCCGAACGATCAGATCGTTCCCCTCGCCTTCAGTTCAAGGTACTTGTTGATGGTATCCACCGTGAGGTTCTCGGGCCGGGTGAGCACCGTGGCGATGCCATGCCGTTCCAGCTCTTTCGCCACCAGCTTCTTCTCGAAGGCGTAGCGCTCGGTGATGGTGCGCACGTACAGTTCAGCTGTGTCGTTCACAGGAGCTTGCAGGTCTTCTTCGATGCCCGTGTTGCGGAAGAAGATCACGACCAGGCGGTGCGCTGCCGCCAATGAACGCAAGCGTGGAAGCTGACGACGCAAGCCGTTCATTGATTCGAAGTTGGTGAAGAGCAGGAGCAGACTGCGCTGTGGCACCGAACGCTTCACCGCGACATAGAGCGCGTCCATGTCCGTTTCCGCATGGTCGGTGCGTTGCGCATGCAGCGTTTCCATGATGCGGTTCATGTGCCCGCGCTCGCGACCTGCGCCCAGCGCGGTGTGCACCTTGTCGCTGAAGACGATCAGTCCTGCGCGGTCCTCCTTCCGCATGGCCACACTGCTGATGGCCAGCGCCGCATTGATGGAATAGTCCAGCAGGCTCAACCCATCGAACGGCATCTTCATGGTGCGGCCCGCGTCGATCATTGCGTACACCGATTGGGATCGTTCATCCTGGTACTGGTTCACCATCAAGCGCCCACGCCGCGCGGTGGCCTTCTGGTTCAACGTGCGCCGATCGTCCCCGCTCACGTACTCCCGCACATGCTCGAACTCGTTCTGTTGCGATGTGCGCCGCACCTTCCGTTGGCCAGGCATGACCAGGCGGTCGCTCACGGCCATCATGTCGTAACGCCGCAGATGGATGAAGCTCGGGTACACGGATACCGAGCGATCGGCTTCCAATGGGTAACGGCGCTCCACCAAGCCGAGAACGGTGCTCACCATCACATTGATCGCGCCGTAACGGTAAAGTCCACGTTCCACAGGGCGAACGGCGTATGGGAACGTGAGCGTCGCCCCACCGCTCATGTTCCCGTTGAAGACGAGGTCGCGCTTCTGGAACTGCACCGGCAGCTCATCCAGGATGCGCACCCGCACAGGCATGGGGTAGTGGTTGGTCACCTGCACGTTCACCGGGTTCTCATCGCCATTGCTCCATTTCTCCCGTGTTTGTCGTGCTGCGCTTATGCCTTTCTGCAACCGGTACAGCACGAACGCTTCACCGAGCAGGAGCACAAGGAAAATGGCATAGAGCCCCAGGGCGACGTCCAACAAGGGCGGCAGCGCCTGCGCCAGAGCGAAGAGCACCACCAACGCCCAGCCAGCCCAGAAGGTGCGCCGCGTCAGGAACAGCGATCGGAGGAAGGTCTTCAACGGGGTACTTCCGTGCGTTCGAGCATCCGCTTGATCACATCGTCCGTGGAAAGCCCTTCCATCTCACGCTCCGGTGTGAGGATCACGCGATGGCGCAGCACGGGAGCTACAACGAACTGGATGTCCTCGGGCGTTACGAAGTCACGGCCTTGCATGGCGGCCGCCGCTTTGGAACCCATGAGGATAGCGAGCGACGCACGCGGCGAAGCACCCAGCATGAGGGATGGATCGTGCCTCGTGTGGTCCACCAACGTGGCGATGTAGCGGACCAGTTTCTCCTCGCAGCGCACCGAGCGAACGAGGTAACGCGCGTGTTCCAGTTGCTCCGCGTTGATCACCGGTTGCACCGCAGCGGTGCTGAGGTGTTCACTCCCTTGCTGGTAGCGCGCAAGGATGCCCACTTCCTGTTCAAGCGTCGGGTAGCCGACATCGATCTTGAAGAAGAAACGATCCAACTGCGCCTCTGGCAGGCGATAGGTGCCTTCCTGCTCGATCGGGTTCTGTGTGGCCACGATCATGAAGGGTCGGCCCATCGGGTGGGTGCGACCATCCACGGTGACCTGTCGCTCTTCCATCACTTCGAAGAGCGCGCTCTGCGTCTTCGCCGGTGCCCGATTGATCTCGTCCACCAGCACGATGTTGCTGAATAGCGGACCGGGACGGAACTCGAAGGCGGTGGTGCGCGGATCGAACACACTGGTACCGATCAGGTCGCTGGGCATGAGGTCCGGCGTGGACTGAATGCGGCTGAAGCCCGTGTACACGCATTTGGCCAGCAGTTTCGCGGTGAGCGTTTTCGCCAGACCCGGCGCGCCTTCGATGAGCACGTGTCCATCGCTCAACAAGGCGATGAGCAGCAGTTCCATCATGCGGTCCTGCCCAACGATCACCTTGTTCACTTCAGCACGCAATCCCTGAACGGTCTGCTGCAGTTCGGCCAAGGGCAATTGGGGTACGTAACCGTAAGCGGGTGGTACGGGTGGTTGTTCCGGAGTAGGTTCCATGGTCTTCAGATGCGGGCGCGTAGGTCGCCCAGTTCCTTGTTCAATGCGAGCAGTTGTTCCTGGTCGATGCGTGTCGCATGCTCTATCGTGGCGACGCGTTCCAATCGGTTCCTGATCTCCTCTTCGGTCATGGCCAGTTTAACCGCGAGGTGCTGATAGGTGGGAGCATCATAAGCGAAGTGGCGCAAGTAGGTGCGTTGGCGAAGGTCCTCCTTGAAGTACAGGATCATCTTGCGTGCAAGGTCGGCGTGATCGCCCTTTCTGAAGTAGAGGTTGCCAACGGTACGCACGAAGTCCCGTGAACTGTTGCGCAAGGGTTCGATGATGGGTACCGCACGTTGCTCCCGCTTGGTGCGCAACAGTATATAGAGAAGCAACAGCGTCATGGCCAGGTAGACGGCCCAGCGCGTGGCCGTGTTGGAGAGCAGCCAACGGAGCGGCGTTTCGCGTCCCAGCCGTCCCACCTTGTAGTGCTCGTTCCACAGGACCGGGTTCGTCGCGGGCAGGAAGGAAAGTACGGTGGAGATGAACCGCTCGTTCGGCGCTTTCAGCAATTGATAGTTGGTGAAGGCCAGTGGCACCGTGCACAACCAGAAGTGTCCTTCACCATAGGGAATATGCACGAACAAGGGTTCACTTGATCCGTTCACCGCGAGGATGGTGCTCCCCTCTGGAAGACTGTCGAAGGCCGTGTTGTAGAACGCCTTCTCCAAGGTGAACGCGTGCGTTTCCTGCGGAAGGTCCCGGAATCGAACGGTGAGCTTCTCTGCCAGCCCGACACTTTCCGTTATGTGCACGCCGAGCATCGTCTCCAACGTATCGCTGAGTGCGCTCGCTGCGATGAAAACATCATCCCCATCATTGGCCAGGGTGAGCAGGGAAGTGGTCTCCCTTCCATCGGGGAAGAAGGACGACATGAGGATCATGTGCGTTTCCGGACCGCTTGATCGGTCGCGCATCCATTCGACCTGACGCAAGCGATCGTGCGACGTGCTGATCGGTCCTTTGAAAAGGTCCGGCAGTCGCTCGTAAAGCAATTCGGTTCCATAGGGCGAACGGTAATACCGCGACAGGTTCTGCGACCAGTCGATCGGTTTCGGCTTGTTGATCGCACGCCCCACCAGCAGCGCGATGATCACCGCACAGACAAGGAGATAGGTGATCCCTCCGCGTGTCATGCCGCTCTCCGCTTCGTGAAAAGGTGGAAGGGTGCGATGAGCGCATCGTAGCGCTCCTTGTCCAGCTCGGCTTCACCGTACCAGGCCCACTGGAAGGTGAAGGCGACGCGTGCGAAGAGGGAGCGGTAGGCTTCGTCCTGCAATTGGCCTGCAAAGTCCCGGTCCGTGTATTCAGGGCGCCACTGCAGCATGCCCGCGTCGATGCCAAAGCGCAACACTTGCAGGTAACGTAACCTCACCGCGCGTCGCCATTCCTTCTCCTGTTCGGCTTGTACCGCCAACGCCTCAAGGTCCTCGCGATGCAGTTCCTCGTGCACATCGCTCACCACAGTGGCCCGCATGGCCTTTCCCGTTAGCGCCTTGGTGAAGACGGCTTTCCGCAGCGCGATGATGAGCAGGATGATCGCGCCTACGATGATGACGAAGTAGATGACGTGCTTGTTGAGGAAGGTGCTGACCGCAGTGGAAATGCCCTTCCCGAACAAGCGCTCCATCAGGCGAGCGACACTTTCGACGAAGCGGTCCCAGAAACCGGGCTCTTCGATGATCGGTCGATCGTACTGAAAGTCCGGATCCTTGCGGTACCGGTCGATGGCCGCCTCACTGAACGAACGCGCTTCATAGGTCGGGAGCACGGTGTCCGTCAATACTTCGTCCTCGGTCTGGTAGGAACCATCGGACGCTTCAGCATAAGCAAGGGTGTCCTCTTCCTGTGCGCTCGAGCACAAGGGAAGCAGAAGAATGAGGGGAAGTGCGACCAGGACCGCTCTCACTTCACAATTGATCGAAGCGTTTCACCTGCTCGCCCAATCCCGTCTGCTCGCGTTTCTCCACCAATGAGAAGTAGCGGATGGCCGCAGCGACCGAACTGATCGGATAGGTGACCATGCCCCCAGCGATGCCCATGATGAGCAGGAAGGGGAACACGGTGCTCATGAAGTTCATCGCTGCCTCCGGATCGTTCTGCATGGGTGTGAAACCGGCGAACATGCTCACACCGAAGAGCAGGCTCAGGGGCAATTGGATCACTTGCTGGATCACCCATTGGATCAACAGGATGAGGATGCCGATACCGAAGCTCTCCCACCAGTTGTTGCGGGTAAGCTGGAAGGAACGAGAGATGGAACCTGTGGCTCCCGCGCGTTCCACCGCATGGCAAGCGGGCGCGAGCACCACGTTCACCCACAGGTAGATGCCCGGAATGAAGCAGAAGAGCATACCGAAGAAGATCATCAACCCGGACAAGAAGCCCAGCCCGAAATAGGAACCGAACTGCGCGAAGCCGAGTTTCAGCAGGCGGCTAACCGTCATCCCCATGTGCTCGTTGCGCACGTACGCACCGATGTACTCGTTCACCATGGCGTAGCACAACAGGTACATGAGGATCATCACCAGATAAAGCAGCAGGAGCACACCGAAGAACGCTGCTATGGAACCACCGCTCGGACCGCCGTTCTGGATGCCCTCGAAGAAATTCCCCATACCGAACCGAAGCAGCAGGCCGAGGATGATGAGCGGCGGCAGACACACCACGCCGATGGCGGCATAGATCGGCTTCCAGTTCTGCCGGAGAAAGATGAAGGTGTCCGAGATGTTCTGACCGAGATCACGGACCTGGCGCAGTTGCAGCGGTTGTGCGTTGTACATGGAAGGGGTGGATGATGAAGTACCAGATGACGAAGGCGAGCGATCCGCCGATGATGAGCAGGAGGATCCATGCGTCCAGTTCCGGCGCGAGGCGGGTGACAAAAGACTCGAGAAAGCCTGCCAGGATGAAGACCGGAACGAGCCCCATGACGATGGTGAGCCCACGCCGCGCGCCTTGCAGCAGGCTGGTCACGCGTGGCAGCGTGCCGGGGAAAAGGAAGGCGTTGCCCATGGTGAACCCAGCACTGCCCGCAACGATGATCGAACTGATCTCCAACGTGCCGTGCACCCAGATGCTCATCATGCTCTCCACACCCACGCCATGCTGGAAGAAGAAGTATTGGAAGGAACCCAGCATGAAGCCGTTCTGCAGCATGAAGTATCCGGTGCCCACCGAGAACACCAGCCCGAAGGCGAACGCCTGCAACGCGACCATGATGTTGTGCAAGGGCAGCCAGGCGAACATGGAGGAGGCTTCTTCGCTCGCGTAGATGTCCATCGGCTTGCCACTGCGGATGTTCTCCAAGGTCTGCTCCACGTAGTCCTCGCCCAATTGCAAGCGCACGTAGTCGGGATCGTGGTGGGCGGAGAAGGCACCGATGATCACCGCCACGGCGAACACGGTGAAGGAGAGGAGCAACTCCTTGCGGGTGGCGGCCATGGCCAAGGGAACCTCGATGCGCCAGAAGCGCGCGAACCGGCCGCGCTCCGTCGGTTTGTTGCGGTACACATGCTGGTGCAGGCGGCCAGCGAGCCCGTTCAGGTAACCGAGCGCACTGCTTCCCGGATAGAAGGTGCGCGCATAGCTCAGATCGTCGGTAAGCTTGATGTACAGGTCGGAGGCTTCGTCCGGGCTCAACTGCTCGCGGCCCTCCAAGCTGCGCTCCAGCCGCTCCCAGCCGGGCTTGTTCTGTTTCACGAACGCTGCTTCGCGCAAGGCCATCGCTCAAACATAGCGAGCGCAGGGTATTCGCATTCGCATCCGAGTCCCTGCACAGCGCATGGACGATCATCGTGTTGGATCACGTGTTCTCAAGCGGTTGAAAAAGAAATGCGCCACGAGCGATCCTTCGCCTTGATTTTCCTGATAGGTTCGATCTGTCATGCTGAAATTGGGGTTCATACCTCTCCAGCTTGACGATCCGATCCACCCGTGGACGGACCGCCCGGCGAAGCCGTGCTCCCCCTCTCTCTCTCTCTCTCTCTCTCTACGCTAGCTGGCCTTCTCGTGAACTGGCCACGTCGTGCCGCTGCATTAGGCACACGCGTTCAGTTGCTGGTGCATTTGACCACCGGGCGCCCAACTCTGTTCTCCATGGCCGACCTTCACGGCAAACAAGACATGCCATGAAGACGACGATCCTCGCCTTGGCCGTTATGCTATTCGCGCCTGTGGCCCCGGTTTTTGCGCAGAATCTCGTGCCGAACGGAGGATTTGAGGAGTACGACACCTGTCCCTTCTCCTTTGGCCAATGGGCATATGTTCACGACTGGACGAGCCCGTATACTCAATCTGCAGACTACTACAACAGATGTGCTGGCGGAGTGGTCTGTTCAGTGCCATTCAATACTTGCGGATATCAGGAACCAGCAGAAGGTGACGCTTACATGGGGCTTGCCACGTATGGCCATGACGCTTTTTATCGGGAAGTCATCGCGGTCCAATTGTCTGAGCCGTTGCAACCAGGTGTTCCGGTGTTTTTGTCGATGAAGACTTCACCCGGCGGCTTCGGTTCATGGGATGGTAATTCCGCACGTTGGAAGGCGAAAGGACCAGACATGCGCTTTTTTGGTTCCCTGCCGACGGATCTTGAACTTGATGCCGCGCTACAAAGCCAGCAAGTGGCCCTCGCATCACAGGGCGTTTTAGGCGATACTGCGAATTGGACCACGGTAAGTGGACAATATTTCCCCGATTCGGCTTACGAATGGTTGGTGATCGCGAATTTTTTTCCGGACTCATCGACCATGCCGGAACCGTTGGACACCGTCGGTATCTTGAACGCTGCCTACGCGTTCGTCGATCAGGTATGCGTATCATATCAACCAGCGTTTTGTGGCGGCTGGAATGGCCTTACTATAGGGATGCCCGAGGTGTTGCGGATCCAAAATCTGGGCGCCACGGTCTATCTGAGAATGGGCTCGGCGAGCACGGAGGATTATGATATTGATGTTTTCGATAGTGAGGGGCGATCGGTCATACATGACCGTTGGCCTAAGGGGCAGCCGGACTTCTCCATCGACCTCGCTTCGGTTCCGGATGGGATCTTCACACTGGTTTGTGCCGCTCAGCACCATGTGTTGGCACCGGCCAAATTGGTTCATGTCACACCCTAACACACAATCACAAATGGACAACATGATGAGATTCTTGGCCGGTGCATCGGCCCTTCTGCTCTTGGCAAATCTGGCAAGAGGGCAGAACCAATGGACTGCGAATGCACTTGGGCAGAGCTTCCTGCAAGCGAACGGATCAAATCCGGCGATCCCCGTTGGAGCCACCGTGGGGAATGCCGCTGTGGGAAGCGCTCTATTCCAGATCCGGGCCGATCAGTTCGCAGCTCCCAACCCGAATCAGGCCATCCAGAACAACACCTTCGAAACGCGTGGTGATGTGGACGAGCAGCAGTTCTGGCGGATGTATCGCGGCAGCAGTGATGCCAGTCACCAATGGGGCAGACTGTACGTAACGGATGCGAACACCAACCTTGGCTTCAACCTTCAACAAGTGCAGCAAGGGGGCAGCCTTTGGCTGCGCAACGTACGCAACAGACCGAACGGAACGGCGACCGGACAAACGGACAAGATCTTCACGGGTAACGGTCTTCGCCTCATCGATGATGCACCGTTCAATCTCAACGGTTACTTGACCAATGGCCGTTGCGGTTATGTGGCGATCGGGCATACGTTCAGCATGGACCAGACGGGTATGTCCGCCATACCATGGACACGGCTGCATTTGACCCACCAGAACAACGTGGATAACACAGCATCGGGCAATACCGCCGTATGGCAGCGGCGCTTGGGCTATCGGCCTTGGATGCGCAACGGCATGATGATCACCGGCAATAAGGATCAGATGTATGTGGGTCACAAGTACCGCTATACAGGGAGCACACCGCAGGGTAATGAGACCCTGGATGCGAGCGATGCGGTAATCCAATGGGCGGACACCACGGGCAGCCCGCAAACAACGGATAACTTCAGGCTGCTCTTTACCACTTCACCGGATGGCTCCTCAACGGGTGGGGCGAAAAGTGTCGAGGGTCTGGAACTGTTGCGGGCTCGTCCATTCTACAATGCGAACAATGAGTACGAGGGTTACGTGGGTATCGGTGATTGGTTCGCGAATGGTCAGGTTCCTACTGAACGATTCGACATACTGAACGGTAAGATGCGACATCGTCAACTGCCTACAGATGCCGAGATGACGGCCGCAACAAAAGCCATGGTGGTCGACGCGAACGGTATCGTCGGATGGCGCACCTGGCCGACCGGGGGTGGCAGTTCTGGCTGCGAATGGTTCTTGGGTGGTGGCACCAACTCGAACGATGTCAATACGGCCGTGGGTTTGTCTACAACGTGTCCGAACGAGAGCAACTATGTGAACATCGGAACGAAATGGAACTCACACGAGGCGAAGCTGAACGTGTACATGCATGGGAGTGGAAGTGGGACCAATCCGGCCGCTATCTCCGCTGAGGTGCGGGCTGAAACAGATGGGATCGGGAATATGACGGGTGTAAAAGGCGTTGTGGGAAGCACAATGGGAATCCCTCCAAGCTTGCAGGCGGCGAATCATTATGGAGTGTCAGGGTACGCTGCCAACGCCACAAACCGCAATCACGGAATGGAAGCAATGGCCGTCATAGAATCTGGAAAGTCAAACCTGTTCGATAACACTGGAGTTACCGGCTATGCGGAAACCCACGGAACAAGCGTCAACAACATCGGTATTCATGCAGGGGCAACGGTGGTCGGGACAGCATTGAACTGCCAGGCATTCGCTGGGGAAGCCACCGGGGTTGCGACGTACAACTATGGCTTGAGCGGGAAAGCGGATGGTACACTTGCGAGCACGACCAACTACGGTGTTTATGGAAGGGGTGGAAGCACCGTTCCTTCAAGCGTGTGCTACGGCGTTTATGGTGAGACGATCGGGACGGATGTTTACGATCCAACACAGCCAGTTGCCTATCAACATACCAAATGGGCTGGCTATTTCCCGGGAGACACGTATGTCGGAGGCACGATTTTCAGTCCTAGTGATGAGCAATTCAAGCAGAACGTTCAAGACTTGTCAGGGGATGCGGCCGTAGATCGATTGCAACACCTTCAACCGAAGACGTATGTCTTTGATCAGGATCAATTCGGTTTCATGCATTTGGCGAAGGATGAGCAATTGGGTCTGCTTGCGCAGAATGTAGAAGAGGTACTGCCGCAATTGGTTGCCAGGGTCCATCAACCTGCTCGCTTGGACAGTGCTGGTACTGTTGTCACCCCCGAGGTGGATTTCCGAGCGTTGAATTACCAAGGTTTCATTCCTCTTCTCATCGCCGGTTTCAAAGCCCAACAGGCCACCATCGCCTCGCTCCAGGACCAGATCAATGGTTGCTGCGCACAGGCTCCCATAGACCAGCGCTCCATGACCACTGGTTCATCGGATCTGAACACCGAGCGCCTCCTCATCTCCCCCAACCCCTTCACCGACCACACTACGGTGAAGTACTACGTACCGCAACCTGCGCGCGTGAGCTTGCAGGTGAGCGACAGTATGGGCAAGCCGGTGAGCACTTTACGCGAAGAGCAGGCTATGGCCGGTTCGTTCACCTATGAGTGGAACACCCAGAGCCTGGCACCCGGCACCTACTTCGTTGCCCTGCTGGTGGACGGCAATGTGGTGGTGAAGAAGGCGGTGAAGGTGGGTGAACATTGATCTTCCACCGTCCTGTTACCGAAGCCTCGACCTGACTTGTCGGGGCTTCGGTCTTTTTCTGAACGGACGCATTGCCGAACTGCGGGCCAGCCGCATTTTCGCGCCGATGGATAGCATCCGCATCGGCACCGCCCAGAACGTCGACCTGCATTACGAGGTTGCCCCCTTCGGTGATCGGCTGGTGGCCTTCCTCCTGGACGCCGTGGTCCTGCTCGCTTGGTCGTTCGTGGTGTTCCTGCTGGCCGGGTTCCATAGCATGAACATCTACCTACAGGTGTTCGTGATCTGGCTGCCGGTGTGGCTGTACTGGTTGCTGTGCGAGGTGTTCATGAACGGGCAGAGCATCGGCAAGCGCGCGGCCAAGGTGCGCGTGGTGCGTTTGGATGGACAGGAGCCTTCATTGAACCACTACCTCTTGCGTTGGTTGTTGCGGCCTGTCGATTCGCTCTATTTCCTCGGTGTGCTCGTGGTGCTCCTCAGCAGCAAGGGCCAACGCTTGGGGGATATGGTCGCCGGCACTACGGTGGTGAGCACGAAGCCGCGGCGCACGTTGAAGGAGACGCTCGGCTCCATGGTGAGCGATGATCATGTGGTGCGTTACCGGAACGCCCATCTGCTCAGCGATGCCCAGGCCCAACTCGTGAAGGACGTGCTGATGCGCTCACGCAGCTATACGGATCAAGGTGTGCTGCACGAATTGGCGGTGAAGGTGCGCGCTGTCGTTGGTGCGGATGAGGTGCAGCCGGACCGCGAGTTCCTGGATACGGTCCTTCGTGATCACGCCTTCCTTACTTCCCGCTGAACTAGCCGACAAATCCCGCACGGCGATGGCTGCCATCGCAGAACGGTTTGTTCTGCGAATGGCCGCAACGGCACAGCGCGCATTTGCCTTCCTTACGTTCCAGTCGGCCATCCGCATGCTGGATGGTCACGGTGCCCTCGATGAGCAACGGACCGTTCGCGGCGACATTGATCCTTGGATGCGGTTGAGGACCTGAAGCCTCCGCATCCGTTGTGGTCGCTTCCGCGTCACCTGTCGCGATGCTCAATGCGCCGCTCGGGCATTTGGCTACCTGTTCCTTGATCCGCTCCGCATCCGCTGCATCGATGCGTATCCACGGCCGACCCGTGGGATCGAAAACTTCCGGTAGACCGGTGAAGCAGCGGGCGCTGTGCATGCACAACTGTGGCTTCCACAGGATGGTCACTTCCTTTCCCGTGTAGCGGATGGTACGGTCGATGGCCATGATCAGGGAACGAGGATGCGGCCCGTGTGCACGATGCCTGATGTGTTGATGACCCGCCAGTGGATAAGCTGCGCCTCGTCAGGTATCGTCACTTCGTGCAGGTTTTTACCGGAGATCAGCAGACGGGCCGCCGCGTCGAAAACCTCCAGTGTGCTGTTCGCTGCGATGCCTTGGAAGAGGAGATGATGTCCGTTGATGATCACACGCGGGGCTGGATCGTGTTGCTCTTCGAGGCCTACCGAACACGCGGGCAGGGTGATGCTGGTGCTGCTCGTTCTACCGCACGCATCGGTGATGGTGTGGGTGACGGTGCTTCCCGGGCCAGCAGCGAAGTCATGCTGTGGAGTGATCTGCGTGGAGGTGGTGCCGTCGCCGAAATCCCAAAGGTGCGTTCCACCGGTGATGATCGGGTCGAACTGGTAGAGGCAGGCATCGGGGAGCGGTCCGAAGGCGAACATGGAATTCGGATCGTTCACGCCGATGTTCCACGCGGTAAGACTGTCCAGTACCGTGCTGGCCGCGATCTGCTGAATGAAGCCCGCCGTATCCGCAGCCAGACCACCGAGGACGCTGGCGCCGACGGGGCTTTGCCGGAACATCGTAGCGTACATGGTGCTCGCTACGACATAGGTGCCCGCAGGTGAAGGATGACTTCCATCGCCCGCATACAGGTTCAACATCGGGTATTGCTCGCGCACGTGCTGCCAGGTAGCACCTGCGGGTGCGCAAGTGGCCGAGTTCGCCTGAGCCATGTTCAAGTAGCTCTCGCGCAACTGCGCCTGCATGCCTTCATAGGTGCATACAGGAGGCCAAACCGCACAGTTGTCCGCATCCCCGTTCTGGCGTCCCCACGTCATGTAGAACACCGGTTCCGTGCAGGCATCGTGCGTCCGGATCGAATTGACGAGCTGGGCGGCGTAGGGATAGCACTCCACTTCCACCTGCGATTGCGGGAATGATGGGATCTGGCTCTGCTCCTGCAGTACCACGAAGTCCCAAGCTTGCGACGCGATGGCGGTCAGCGTGGGGGCATACACACTGTGACCCTGGAAGGTGTAGCCACCGGGAGCGGATGATGCCACGTTCACCGTGTCGCCCAGTGAAAGGGCGAGTTGTCGGAAGGTGTTGGGCAGGTCGTTCACATACGTGTAGCTGTTGCCGATGAACAGCACGTTGGTCTGCTGTGCGCTCAGGCCTAGCGCGGCGCAAATGGCCAGGAGGGAACAGTTCCGTCTCATGCTTTGGCGAAGACTTTCAAGTGCGAGGCGCTGGTGCTGAAGGTGGTACCCACGTACTTCACGATGCGTTCCACCAGTTCCAGGTCCTCTTCCTCCAGGTGCCGGAACCGCACACAGCTCTTGCCACAGTTGCGTGTCCGCAGGTCATGCTTGAAGGCGGAAAGAAGCTCGTAGGGGATCACGTAGAAGGTGAGATGGTTCTTCTGACTCGCCAAGGCGAAAACAGGTTGCCCGCTGAGATGATAGGTGGGCATTCCATAAGCCATGTCCTCTTTCACGTTCGGCCAGTGGCGCCTGATCAGTTGACGAAGTCGGGCCATGGGTACCTGCCGTTCACTGGGCAGGCTTTCGAAATAGGCGAGGGCTGACATGAGAGAGCTATCGTGGTGGGGGCGCTGAAATTCGGTGATCCGCGGGACCCGGCGCCCGGCCTTCGACAGAGCGGATGCGTGACAGGTCGTAGGTTCAGGTCTTCGCGCTTGCCGAGCGTATCCGGTCCAGCCGGATGCGTTCACCGTTGCCCATCACCATCCACTCCGCGCTCAGCTTGTCGGTGAACACATCCGCGATGATGTCGGTGCAGGTGCGCACGTTGCCAGCATCATCCTCATATTGGACCACGACCACCGCGCGTTGCGTCGCCCATGCGAGGTACTGGTCGTGGATCGAGCATAGGATCGGACTGTATTTCATGCGGCGATCGGAAGCGGTTGCTCAAGTTGCGCGTCGGTGCTGCACGGTCGTACGGATCGCGGGGTGAATACCAGCATGAGCGGCGCTATCCGGATGAAGAGGCTCTCAGGGCCGGCTGGCGACAAGACGGCTGAATGACAGGCGAGCATGACATCCACACCCGCAAAGGAACACGCCGACCGCCTTGACGGTCAACATCGGTTGATGTCGCTACCGTGGCTTTCGGCGGTTCCTCCGGGGATCGATCAGCGTACCCACGGCAGGCGCCGGGTGATCACCTGGCCATTTGCCCCGACCAGTCGGACCAGCAGGATGCCGGATCGCAGTTGTGCAAGGGGGAGGCTCAGCGTGTCTTGGCCCCCGAATGCTTGAAGCACTGTCCGCCCGGCGTTGTCGAAGACCGTTATCGCACCGATCGCACGGCCATCGGTGCGCGTAAGGCGGAGTTCTTCACCGGCCACCTGCACGCCGAACGTGCCGTTCGCGTTCTGCTCAACAGCGTTGATCTGCTGCATGCAGGCTTCCAACAAGGTGAAGGAACTCGCCGCACCACTGGACAATTCCACCTGAGGTGAACTGGTCGTGTTCCACGCTTGACCGCGCATACTGAAGTACACGCCTTCGCCGGTGATCCACGTGTTGTAGAGGTTCAACGCGTAGTGGCCTGGCTCCAGACAGACGGAATCCATGGCTTCCATCGCGCCATCTGGAACGGTCATCGTTCCGCTCGCTACGGTTCCTTGCAGCGTATCGGTCACCGTCCAGGTGAACTGCATCCCGGCCGCGTTTCCGGTGCTTACCAGGACGTGTGGATGCACAACGGTGCATGCGCCCGGCTCGCAGAGGAAGGGTTCCGGGTACCATGTGCAGCGCAGCGAATCGTTGAAGCCGGTCCAGAGTTCCAGCTTGCCGTAAAAAGGACCTGTCGGGATCAGTGCACCTTCAAGGGTCTGCAGCGTGAAGACCTGTTCGTTCCCCAAGGCGAAGTACTCCGCAGGAGCCCAGGCGATGCTGTCATTGGCGTTGTAGAAGACGAGCGAAGGATAGCTCCAACCGATCGGCCCGTTGTTCACCACGCGTATTTCGATCAACGAGCTTTCGAACGGGCTGAACGCGATGCTCGCCGGAAAGACGTCGGTGCAGTTCTCTTGTGCACGCAGAGGTACTAGAGCGATCAGTGCGATCGCGGCGGTGATGAGGTTGCGCATGTGCTTGCGGGTTTGATACCACAAAGCTCAGATGATGGGCCGGGGCTGTGTATGCACGGAACCGGTCAGCTCTGGTACAATTCCCGGATGTGCGCTCGGTAGTCGCGAGGTGTGCGGCCGGTGGCCTTCTTGAACACACGACTGAAGTAGGCCGGATCCTCCATGTTCAGCGCGAACCCCACCTCCTTCAGGCTCATGGTGGAATGCAAGAGCAGCCGCTTCGCTTCCAGGATCAATCGGTCCTGCAGCACCTCCATGGCGCTCCGGCCGATCCGTGCGCGCAACAGGTCGCTCAGGTGATCGACGGAGATGGCGTAGCGCTCAGCATACGCGCCAACGCGTCGCTCCGTGAGAAAGTCGCGCTCCACGTCAGCCAGGAAGCGGCGTGCGATGTCAGCGGCTGAACTGTCCGTTCCGCGCGGTCGGTCAGCGATCGCCCAGTGTGCGCACTTGGCCAGAAGAACGCCCAGCAATCCGTTCGCTGCTCTGCGCGAGGTCGGTTCGTCCGTCCTCGTTTCGCGTGCGATGAGGTCCAACAGGGTGCGCGCAAGATCGAGCCGGTCCGATGAAAGCTCCCAGACGGATCCACCGTTCGTTCCGCTGAACAGCGCGTGCATGTCATCATCCATCGAGGTACCATGGATGGCCTCGCGCTGGAACATCAGCACCGCACCGCTGGAGTCCGCGCTGCGGCTGAGACGATGTACTTGGCCTGCGACGATGGCGTGCATGGAGGGAGCGGTGAACCTGTGCGTGTCCAGGTCGATCATGTGCTCGCCCTTGCCGTCCATCAGGAAGAAGATCTCGTGGAAGTCGTGTCGATGCACTTCGTTCCGAACATCCTTGGCACGTGGGAGAAAACGCTCCACGCGCACGGGTCGGGTATCCCGCCCGTGCAGATGATGTACGGGTATGTCTGCATTGCGCATCTCGGGAACGTAGATGATGTGCCGGTCCTGTTCGCCGCCTGGTCCTTACTTCACTGCCTCGATCCATGCCTCCCGCCCCGCGCGCGGAGGAACGGAGTTGATGCAGGGTTCAAGTCGCACATCGGAAAAATGCGGGCGGAACAACGGCGTGTACTCCTCTATGGTCCCACCGAAGGGTGGTGCATCCGGTGAAGGACCGGGCTGAGGGTCGTCGAACAGCACACCGACGAGCTTTCCTCCGGGCTTCAACAGGGTCGGCATTTTGCGCACATATCGCTCGCGCAGTGCGGGATCCAACGCGCAGAAGAAGGTCTGTTCGATGATCAGGTCGTGCTCGCCTTCATGCGCGAAGAAGTCGCCGATGAGCAGATGATCTTTCGGGAAGTCGGGGCAACGCGCCAGCACCTCCTTGAACGGTTCGCCTGTGAGGTCCATCAGCCACACGTTCTTGAAACCGCGCTCGTGCAGGTATTGGCCCTCCCATGCGCGGCCGCAGCCCGGAATGAGTATCCGCAGGTCCTTGTTCGTCAGCTGATCGATGTACGTCTTCAGCGGTGTGCTCGGAGCACCCAGGTCCCAGCGGTCGCTGCCGGAGTGGTACCGTTCTTCCCAATACGTGGCGTTGAATGATGGAACGGACATCGGCTCGCGTTGTTCAGTTGTGAAGAGGAGTGCTGCTTGCACCCCGTATGTCGCGAAGATGGCTCACCGGCCTTTCTCCAACTTCTTCCAGTCCTCCTGGAACGCGACGTTCGGATCGAACAGCGGGTTGTTGCTCAGGATATACGAGCCATCCGGACGGCTCCATGCTTCGTTGTAACCACCGGTGAGTTCAATGCTGCCGCCGTTCGCATCGCGCCAGGTCTCCACCCCTCGCAAGGTCTGGCTCCAGCCTTCGGCGATGCGATCACGGCTTGCCTGTCCTTCCTCCCAGGTACGCTGTTGCAGGTCTGCGCTGTAGTTCATCGCTTCACGCTGGATCCTCGCGCGCTTCATCGTCTCACGCTGTTCCACCGCCGCAACGTTGTTGAACATCTGCTGAACACCGTTTTGCCATTGGGGGTTCACGCGGAAGCTGGCCATCACGCTGCTGAGGAGCTTTTTCGCCTCCGCTTCCTTTCCGGCTGGGCAGCGCACGGCCACCTTCTGGTCGGCCTGGCAGGTGTAACTGGCGCTTTGCCCGCCTGTCATGTAGTTCGGCATCCACGCCACCGTCATGCCGATGCTGCACAGCGCGATGCCACCGCTGCCATCGGGGAAGCGCAACGTGCCTATTGCCGCGCTGGGCCTGTTCTCCACGTTCACTCCCGCCTGCTGGAACTGTTGGTTGGCCGAGCGCGCCTGCTGTTGAAGCACCGCGTTCATTTCCTCGTTCGGCTCCACGCTGAGCACCTGTGCGCCCATTTCCTGCGCCATCGGGCCTTGAAGGAACTGGCCCGCATCCATCGGTTGTGCGATGGGGCAGCGGCGCGTGAGCGGATCCTGTTGGCGCTGCTGGTAGGTCTGCAGCATCAGCTGATCGTCCCACCATTCCCATTGTTGCACCGGATAGATCTCCAATGACATGTTCCCGTCCGGGCTGGTCACGCTCACCCTGTTCCTGATCGCCTCGACCATGCAAGGGTTTCCCACCTGCCAGGTGATGCCGCCCTGGCTCTTCCATCCTTTGGGAACCAGTATGGAGTATGCTTCCATCGGTTGAGCGAAGCCGGTCGGGTCCATCACACGCAACCGTTCCAATAGGATGTAATCCTTGCCTTCCACGAAGTGCTTCGCTGGCCGCTGTTCCAGTGAGGCCGCGGCTTGTTCGGAAGGGGAGATCACTCCATCGCCATCAGCATCCACCGGAGCGGCTGCGGTTCCACATGCGATGCTGAACCAAGCGATGAGAAGGAAGGGGGACGGCCGCAACATGAGGTGTTGTGATGCGCCGAAACTATCCCGCTCTTCATGGAGAGGGAATCACGAGAATTCGGGATGCTCACGCCAGTTCCAAGCGCACCACGTTCTCCACGTGGTAGGTGTGCGGGAACATGTCCACCGGCTGCACGTGCGTGATGCGGTACATGTCCTTCAGAAGCCCCAGGTCGCGGGCTTGCGTGGCCGGATCGCAACTCACGTAAACGATGCGTGGCGGTGCGAGCTCACGGATTCGCGCAACCACATCCTCATGCATACCCGCGCGCGGAGGATCGGTGATCAGCACATCGGGTTTGCCATGACGCGCGATGAACGAATGATCGAACAGGTGACGCAGGTCGCCCGATTCGAAACGAACGTTGCCGATGTCGTTCAGTGATGCGTTCACCCGGGCGTCCGCCACCGCTTCCGGCACGATCTCCGCGCCGATCACCTCCGCGCAATGCCGGGCCATGAAGAGGCTGATGGTACCCGCACCACAATACAGGTCGTAGACGCGCTCGGTTCCGGTAAGCCCCGCGTAGCCTCGGGTCACCTCGTACAACGCACGCATCTGCTGTGGATTGGTCTGGAAGAAACTCTTCGGGCCGATGCGGAACCGCAACGGCGCATGACCCGTGTCCGGCATCCCTTCGATGAGGTGGTCACGCCCGTGGAAGGTGCGGATCTCCAGGTCCCAGATGGTGTCGTTCTTCTTCGAATTGATCGTCCAGAGCAGCGATGTGATCACAGGGAACCGGTCACGCACCGCCGCCAACAGTCGCTCATTGCGTTCGTTCTCTTCGCCGAACGCGATGAGCACCATCACTTCGCCGGTGGTGGTGGTGCGGATGAGCACCGTTCGCAAGCCACCATGGTTGCCGCGGATGTCATAATAGGGGAGGCCCAGCGCGCGGGCTTGTTCATGGATGAAGTTGCGGATGCTGTTGCTCGGCTCCGGCTGCAGATGGCAGGTCTCCACGTGCATGACCTTGTCGAATCGACCAGGTATGTGGAAGCCCAGCGCTGAACGATCCGTGATCTCGCCCAACGAACGCAGTTCTTCCGAGGTGAACCACCGGTGCGCGCTGCCCGCGAACTCGAGCTTGTTGCGGTAGTGGGTAAGATCGGGAGAAGGAAGGATCGGCGATACCGTTGGCAGTTCCAGTCCACCGATGCGCTCCAGGTTGTCGATCACCTGCTGCTGTTTGTAGGCGAGCTGCTTCGCGTAATCCAGGTCCTGCCATTTGCACCCACCGCACGTGCCGAAATGCGCGCAGAACGCCTGCTGCCGGTCGAGGCTTTTCGTTGTGATCCGAAGGACATCGGCTTCGGCGAAACTGCTCTTCTTCTTCGTTACGCGCAGGTCCACCACATCACCCGGCACAGCGCCCGAGATGAAGACCACCAGTCCTTCCACCTTGGCGATCGCCTTTCCCTTCGCGCCCCAGCCGGTCACCGGAACGTTCTCCCAAACGGGCAGTGGTTTCTTCGAGCGGGCCATCGGGCCGCAAAGAACAGCAGAAATGCGCGTGTCGTCGCCCGGTATCTTCGCGGCCATTCCCAATGACCATGCAGGAGATCCGCACCGACCAACGCACGAAGACCCAACGCGCCATCGCTCTGGAGGAGAAGTTCGGTGCGCACAACTACCATCCGTTGCCCGTGGTACTGGACAGTGGAAAGGGCGTTTTCGTGTGGGATGTGGAAGGCAAGCGGTACTACGACTTCCTCAGCGCCTATTCCGCCGTGAACCAAGGCCATTGTCATCCGCGGCTCGTGCAGGTCATGCAGGAGCAGGCCACACGGATGACCTTGACCAGTCGTGCATTCTACAACAGTGTGCTCGGCCGGTACGCCCAGGTGGTGTGCGACACCTTCGGCTATGAGAAGATGCTTCCCATGAACACGGGTGCGGAAGCCGTGGAGACCGCGTTGAAGATGGCCCGCAAGTGGGGCTATGAGAAGAAGGGAATACCCAAGGACCAAGCGAAGATCATCGTGTGCGAAGGCAACTTCCACGGCCGCACGATCAGCATCATCAGCATGAGCACCGACCCCGACAGTCAAGGGGGCTTCGGTCCGTTCACGCCCGGGTTCCAAGTGATCCCTTATGATGACCTGAACGCGCTGGAACAGGCCCTGGCTGATCCACATGTGTGCGCTTTCCTCGTGGAACCGATCCAAGGGGAGAAGGGGGTGTACACTCCGTCCGATGATTTCATTCCGAAGGCCATCGGCCTATGCAAGGCCCGCAACGTGCTCTTCATCGCCGATGAGATACAGACCGGCATCGCTCGCACCGGTCGCATGCTGTGCAGCGTGCCCGATGACGAGCAAGACAAGACCCGCCGACCTGATGTGGTGATCCTCGCCAAGGCCCTCAGCGGTGGCATGTACCCGGTGAGCGCGGTGCTGGCGGACCATGACATCATGGACGTCTTCACGCCCGGTACGCATGGAAGCACGTACGGTGGAAATCCGATGGGCGCGAGGCTCGCCATCGAAGCGCTTTCCATCGTGAAGGACGAGAACCTTGTCGCGAACGCGGAACGCCTCGGCAAACTCTTCCGTGCGGGTATGCAGAAGCTGGTCGACTCCTATGACTTCGTGAAGCTCGTGCGCGGGAAGGGCCTGTTGAACGCACTGGTGATCGAAGCGCGCACGGCAGCGGACGGCTCACCGAAGTCGGCTTGGGAACTGTGCCTGCAGCTGCGCGACAATGGGCTGCTCGCGAAGCCCACGCACGGGGACATCATCCGGTTCGCGCCACCGCTGGTGATCACCGAAGAGCAATTGCACGAGTGCATGAACATCATCAGCCTCAGCGTGCAACAATTCGCCTGAGCGCTCAGCGCTGTACCACGAAGCGGGCACTGCGGCGAACGCCTCGCTGATCTTCCGCAAGAAGAACATAGCTGCCTGGGGCAAGGCTGCTCACATCGATCACGGTCGTGGAGGGTGGGACCTGATCGGAGCGGCCATCAGCGGAGAGGATCGTTGCCTTCGTGATGGTGCCCCAGGATGCGGGAAGGCGCAGTTCGTCAGCGGTGGGCACCGGAAAAAGCGGTTCGTCCTGTTCTCGTACTTCGGCTACCGCAGCGTCTTCGCAGAGCACCGTGTTCAGCAAGCCCCACATGTCGTTGTTGAAGGTGATGGCTACGGCTGCGCCACTTCCTGCGGGCGGGTTGCCCATGCGCACCACCACCAGGCCTTTTGACGGCACCACGTTTATCTGTTGACCGTTCTTGCCGAGCGCATTGAAGGCATCCTCGGGTTCGTTCGGCATCAGGTCGGTGGGGAATACGATCTGCGAACCGGGAACCATCAAGCTACCCTTGCCGTTGAGCCACCATAGGTAGCCATAGGACGGGTTGAGCGTTTGTGATGTGGTCGTCATCGCCTCGAAATAGGCATCATCACCGAGCACGTCCGTGGTGTTCCAAACGCCACGGTTCAACGCGAGCAATCCGAAGCGCGCCATATTCCGCGGTGTGCTGAAGAAGACGTTGTTGTAATCGATCGGCAGATAGAGTCCCGAAATGCCGGTGGCCGGGGTCAGGTTCGTCAGGATGTACCCGTTCAGGCTTTGGCCAGTCGCCGCACTGATCACGCCGTCCAGCTTCGTGTAAGCCGCGTTGTGGTAGGCCCATCGCGTGCCCGCATCCGCGAGGTAGACCAGGCAGGCGGGATCGGTGCAATCGCTGTTCGCGACGCCATCGTCAAGCCCGGTGGTCATGGTCAGCTGATGGCGGATCGTGATGGCCGCTTCCTGCTGGGGGGTGCAGCTCGTCCAACCCGTCCCCAGGTAGTTGCTGCTCGGTTCATTGATGTCCAGCAGGCCATCCGCTTGTGCCATGCCCACCAGGAAGGAGGTCAACGACTTTCCTGCGGATGCCCAGTACCACAGGCTGTCCTGGGTGAAGGTGCCGAAGTACTGCTCGATCGCGATGCGTCCGTCCTTCAGCACGATGAAGGCCTTCGTGTCATTGCTGTCCAGGAAGTCGATCAAGGGAGGGATCTGATCGGTACACCAGCCGAGCGTAACGGGATCCACCGTTTCCCATACGCCAGGGGTGTTCGGCGGAAAGTAGAGTTGGGCCATTGCCGCGCCGGACGCGAGCAACGTGCAGGAGAGGAGCGTTCTTCTCATGATCGGCTATACGTGCAAGACCACCGAGGCGGCAGAAGGTTCGATCGGGCACAGGGCGGCCCTCAGGGTGTCTTGCTGCGGTCCACCTCCTTCACGAGCTTGCCTTTCTCGTACCAGAGCTCGCGGTAGATCTGTCCATCGGGCGAATAGTCGAACTGCACGCCATCCTCCAGGCCGTTCGCCCAATGCTCCACGAATTTCTTCGTGCCGTTCTCGTAGAAGTACACCCACTCACCGCTCTCCACGCCGTTCTCGAAATGGCCGATATATTCCAACTGTCCGTTGGCGTAGTATACCTTCTCCATCACTTTCTGCGCTTCCTCGCCTTCCCCTTTCATGTAGATGACCACTTCCGGTTTTCCGTTCGGGTGGCTGCTGGCAACGAACTTGTGCGTGGAACAACCACTGGCCAGTGCGGTCAGGGCCACCAGGAAGAGGAGGGGAGCGGCGCGCATCGCGACCAAATTAGCGGGGCATACCGGCTCAGACCAAGTTAGTCCCGGGATTTGCTCACAGCCCGATCGTGTGTTGCGCGTGCAAGGCACCTGTTCCTCGCTAGAACCAGGCGATCAGCTTCAGGTTGAATCGCCGTGGTGTAAGGAATTCGGGAATGCCGTAGTACCGCCCGCTCACGTCCTGCACCCAGCTGAAGTCAACCGTGTTGTTCAGGTTGATCAGGTTGAAGACCTCCAAGGAGACCCAGGCGTCCTTCACCCCCTTGAAGATGCCCTTGCTGGTCTGGCCTTTGGCACCGAGCAATTGCTTGCTGAAGCCCACATCCACGCGGCGGTACAGGTTGGTGCGCAGCGTATCCCCATAGCGGTCGCTGTTGGGCGGGCCGTAAGGGAGCGAAGTGCCGAAGAACAGGCTCAGGTGCACCTTGAAGGTGGGCGCATTGGGCATCTCGTCCTGGAAGAACAGGGCGAAGTTCACACGCTGGTCCGTGGGCCGAGGGATGTAGCCGGGGTTCACGCGCACGCTGTCCACGGCCTTCGAGTCGAAGGTGTAGCCGGGATAGATCTCTTCACCCGCCGCGTTGAAACGCCGGTAGTAGTAGTCGTCGATCAGGTCCTCCTCGGTCTGCATCACGGACAAGGCCGCCCACGATTCCACGCCTTTGATGAACTCGCCGTTGAGCTTCACGTCGAGGCCGGCCGCATAGCCCCGCGCGTTGTTCTTCGCGTAGTAGCGGATGCGCACGTTGTCCAGTTCATAGGGCACCAGGTCGTCCAACACCTTGTAGTATGCTTCGCCGGTCACTTTGAAAGGGCGGTCCCACCACTTGAATTGGCGGTCCGCGCCGAGGATGAAGTGGATGCTGCGTTGCGCCCGCAGTTCCGGGTTCAACTGGCCGTTCATGTTGCGCAGTTCGCGGTAGAACGGTGCCTGGTAGTAGAGGCCCGATGCGAGCCAGAAACTGTAATCACGATCCAGCGTGTCGCCCTTCTCTGTCACTTTCTTCCAGCCAGGATGGTAGGCCAGCCGCACGCGCGGGCTCACGATCGTCTGCTCGTTGTAGCTCCAGTTCTGCGCGCGCACACCCGCCACCAGCGCCCATGAGCGGTCGTTGCCCTTGTGCCAATCCCACGCATGTTGCACATAGGCGCTCGTTCGAAGACTGTTCAACAGCGCATGCGACTTCACACTGCGTTGCAGTTCCAGTTTCTCAGGATCGCTGGTGTAGGGAATGCTGTAATCCGCGCTGTCCACCATGTACCATTCGCTCAGGCGGTCGTCGATGGATTCAGAGCGTGCTTCCACGCCCCAGCGCCATTCGTGCTCGCGTGTTTCGGTGGTCAATGTGCGCCACGTGCCCTTGTGCGTCACGTTGAAGACGGTCGCCTGCAACTGGTTCCGGGCGTGATCGAGATACGTTCCCACACCCAGCACCTTGATCGGTTGACCGAAATCGTCGCTGCCCAGGTCGCGGTCCAGTTCGCTCAAGCGGTACTGGCCCAGCACATCGAAGCGTTCGGTCTCGTAAGTACGGAAAGCGCTGCCGGTGAACTTCAGCAGCATGTCCCGCTTGGGTTTCACGTTCACGTTCAATGCGCCGAAGAAGGTCTCGTAGGCTGTCTTCTCCTGCCCTTCGAAGTAAACGGTGAAGCGCAGGGCCTCATTGAAATTGCCCAGTTCCGTTTCCCGGTCCGTGGGTACCACATCGTACTTGTTCCTACTGTACACACCCAGGAAGCCGAGTTCCACCTTGTCGCTCAGGTCGTAAGTCCAATAGGTCTGCAGGTCCGTGTACACCGGCGTGTAATCGCCTTGTGTGTCCAGACCGCTGAGCAACGCGCTGAGCGTACGGTAGCGGAAGCCCGTGACCTGCCGCAGGCGCTTGTTCAGCATGGGGCTTTCCAGATGCAACGAGCCGCCCATGAAACTGGCGGATGCGGAACCTGCGAACTCGCGTGGGCGCTTGTAGGTGATGTCCAACACGCTGCTGAGCTTGTCACCGTAGCGCGCCTCGAAGCCACCCGCACTGAAGTGGATCTTTTCGATCATGTCCGGGTTCGGAAAGCTCAGGCCTTCCTGCTGACCGGCGCGAACGAGGAACGGCCGGTACACCTCGATGTCGTTCACATAGACCAGGTTCTCATCGAAGTTGCCGCCGCGCACGCTGTAGCCGCTGCTCAATTCGTTGCGTGTGGCCACGCCCAGCTGGCCTTGCAGCAGCGCGTTCACATCCCCCAAAGGGTTCGGCATGAAGCGCGTGACCTTGGGATCGAGCTTGGTGATACCCGCATCACGCAACCGCTCGTTGGTCACCTGGACAGGGGCGATCGTCTTCGCTCGGAAGGTCGGTGACAGCTCGGTACGTTCACCGGGAGCCAACACCAGCGAACGCTCCACGCGGTCCTTCAGGAAGTCGAAGTGGAAGACGACCGGCGTGCCGGGTGGATCGCTGGGAGGAACGCTCAGCTCGTAGTGCCCGTTCTCGTCGGTGGTGGCCACCACTTTCGCGCCGACAACGCTCACGCTCACGCCGGGCACAGGCTGGCCGACCTCATCGCGCACCACGCCGCTCACCGTGGCGTTCTGCGCCCGGGCCATGAAGGCACAGAGCACAAGAAGGGTCGCGAGCAGCCAGCGCATTTTTCCGAAGGGGCGGCAAGATAACGGGGCACTTTTTGAGATAGTGCCTTGGCTCATGCGCTCGTCGGATCCACACGTAGCACCGCTTCCATCAGTTGGGACAGGTCCTCTGCGTTGCGGTAGCCATGGGCAAGGCCATAGAACCGCGTGCCTACTTCAGCAGCCAATGACGGGAACCCATCGATGCCCCACTCGCGCACGATGGCGAAGTCGTGTTCGGTGATCGCGGTCAACCGCTCATCGGCCATGAACGCCTCGAAGAGGTCCACATCGATGCCCATCCCGGTCGCGAGCGCCGTGTACAGGGCAGGATCGTTCAGGTCTTCCCCGCGGTCGAAGAAGGCCAGCTGCACTTCATGGAGGAAGGCCACGGCTTTTTCCGGGAAGAGTTCGCGCACGGCTACCACCGCTTTGCTCGGCAGCACGCTCGACTGCCATCGTGTTCCTTCGCGGAGTATCTCCTTGTGCGCTTCGCCCATGCGCACGCCGGTCAGTTTCTCCAACCGAGTAAGGGCATTCTCCAGGATGTACCGTCCCTTGGCACCTATCGGTCCTTGGCGATCGCCGGTCACCATGCCGCCCATGATCAACGTGAAGTCACAACGGTCCTCGAAACGCGCCATCACCTCCTTCAGCGCGAAACCGAAGGCATAGCACCACCCGCAAAGCGGATCGGTGATGTAAATGATGCGTGGACGGTTCATGCGTGGTGCACGGAACGCTGATGGCGCGGATCGTCAGGATGGAAGCGGATCAAGCATCGAGCGCTCTGATCCGAGTTGATCCGTGGTATCAGCGTCATCAGCGTTCTATCGCTTGCTTACTTTTTCAGCAGCTTGAACGCGTGCGTCCATTGGTTGCGGGTGAAACCGGGCATGCACCAGAGGATGCACAGCGGCTCGATCGCACGTGCGCCTTCCACACCGCCGATGTCCTCCTCATCCCAGCCGAAGCTGTCGAGGATGGCCGTCACGTCCTTCTTGGCGCTCGCATCGTTGCCGCAGATGAACATGGTGGGTCGCACGCCGCCGAAATCCGGGTTCACCATGAACGCATTGCCCACACTGTTGAACGCTTTCACGAAATGGGCTTTCGGGTTCGCGCGTTGCAGGCGCTCCATCAGGCTGTCCTCCAACGTGGTGAAGTAGTGCAACACACCGTTCGTAGGTGGCGCATCAGCGATGGGGTTCGTGGCGTCGATGATGGTCTTCCCATCCAAGGCCGTCGAGTCGCACAAGGTCATGGCTTCTTCCGCAGCGGTGCCCTTGGTGGCGAGTACGAGGATGTCCGCCCATTGCGAGACTTCCTTGTGCGTGCCGGCCGCGCCGCGCGGGTTCTTCTCCAGCCAGTCCGCTACTTTCTGTGGGTTGCGCGTGGCGATGTGCACTTCATGCCCGTGCTTGAGGAAACCTGAGGCGAGTACCTGGCCTACCATGCCGGTGCCAAGAATGCCGATCTTCTTCTTCATGAGTGTTCGGTTTGTCGCGGAACGTTTTCCGCCCCGCAAAGGAACACACCCGGAAGTCCCGGTTCGTTAAGCTGGTTGAACCCGGCCGATACGGTGGCCCTTCAGCGCGTACCAACCGATGAAGAGGTAACACGGGATCATGCAGGCATACGCGTGCTGGTGGCCGATGGTGGGGTGATCACCGAGCCAACTGTTCAGCAAGGGAAGCAAGGCGCCGCCCGCTATGGACATGATCAACAAGGCGCTGCCGGTCTTGGTGTGCCGGCCCAGGCCATCGATCGCCAAAGGCCATATCGCAGGCCACATCAGCGCGTTCGCCAAACCCAACAGCGCGATGCTGAGCACGCTCGCGTAACCGGGTAGCAGCATGACGCCGATCGTGAGCAGCACACCGATGACCGATGATCCCAACAGTGCTTGTGACTGCGAGAAGAAGCGCGGGATGCAGATGATGCCCGCGATGTAGCCGAAGATCATGGCCGCGAGCGTGTAGCTGGTGAAAAGCTTCGCTTCGTCCAAGGGTATACCCAGCTGACGACCGTAGGGCCCGATGCTATCGCCTGCGATCACTTCAACGCCCACGTAGAGGAAGAGCGCGAGCACCCCCAGCCAAAGGTGCGGGAAGGAGAAGATCGATCGTCCGTCGCTTTGCCCCTCGTGCTCATCGCGTTCCAAGTCCAGTGCCGGCAACGGGGAAAAGCGGATGCCGATACCGAGCAGCACGAGCGCGATGGCCATGCCCGTGTAGGGCGTGATCACGCGTGAAGCCAGTTCCTGCAAGCGGGCTTCATGGGCCGCACCGGTAAGGGTGTTCAGGTCCTGCTCGATGGTGCTCGCATCCCCCAGCAGCACGGAACCGACCACGATGGGCGCCAGCAGCCCCGCGACCTTGTTACAGATGCCCATCACACTGATGCGGGCCGCTGCGCTTTCGATCGGCCCCACGACCGTGATGTAGGGATTGCTTGCCGTTTGCAACAACGACAGACCTGTCCCGATGGTGAATAGCCCCAACAGGAAGAGGGGATAGGCGCGTTGCTGCGCGGCGGGTATGAAGATCAGCGCGCCCAAGGCCATGGTGAAGAGCCCGAGCATCATGCCGTTCTTCAGCCCGGTGCGCTGCAATACCCAGGACATGGGCAGTGCTGTGACGAAGTAGGAGATGTAGAAAGCGAAGGTGACCAGGAACATCACCACGCTGCCCTTCAGTTCGCAGGCGAGTTTCAGGTAGCTCATCAGCGGGCCGTTCACCCAGGTAACGAAGCCGAAGAGGAAGAACAGCGCGCCGATGATGAGGATGGCGACCGTGGTGTTGCTGCGTTGCATGCGCGCCAAGCTACCTGCGGTCGAGCACCGGACCAAGTGATACCCGGGCAGTTATGCGCACACGCTTGTGGCAATAGTGGATAGACTTCAGAGGGCCAGCGCCTGATGTGGACCCGGAGTCTCAGGGGGCCACCGTGTGAGACCCTGAGGGAAAAAAGTGGACCGGTTGCCGCAGCGATGGACCTTTGCAAGCGTTCATAAGATCGATCTACGGTCCGAAGTGTCGTTGCATGTCGGCGAGATGGAACAGCAAGTTGCGATCCACAGGCACTATATGATCATTCGTATCGCAAGGATCCTGCCTCGCTGAGTATATGCCGCGATCGTCTGGTCCGAAATACTCTTTCGCATAGACTTCCCGAACCTTCTTGTGTGAGTTGAAGTGTACCCATAACATCGGATGGGGAATGATCCTGTGCGCTGTATATGTCCACGTGTAGTGCCATGGATCGTGACACGTGTGTTCCGGGTTGCAGGGGCAGAAGATGTTACCAGGACCCATTGAGTCCTTGCTCAGAGGCTCACCGAGGATGGACCTCACTTGCCCCATGGTCATTCCGGGACGCACTGAAACAATATTGGCCGTGGTAAGTCTGGAGTTATGGTTGATTTGGGTTATGCCGAAGACAACCAGTACGCCGACGATAAGTAGAGAGCGGTCCATTCGTCACCATAACGACGGGACAGGATCGACAGTATGCGATAGCGCACGCCCCCTGGTGAGCCAGTACTTCCCTTAGGGGCACTGTGTGAGACCCTGAGGACAGAATTTCACTTTGCGCCTTGCAACGGCGGTACCGCTGATTTCGCTCCGATCCGCTTCGTCTTGCGCCATACCAGCAGCAGTGCGCCAGCAAGCAGGATCATGATCGGCCAGATGCGCAGCAGACCGGTGATCATCGTTTCCAGCAGTTGCCAACCTGCAAGGAAAGATCCGCTCAATCGCTGCCCCAAGGCCGGCCGATAGGCTTCGATGTTCACCCGGTTCGGGACGAGCTCTTTGCGCGTGAGTGACCGCTGGAAGATGTCCAGGCGCACGATGCTGTAAGCCACTCGGTCCATCAGTTCAAGGTTGTCCAGCACGTTACGGTCGCGTTGTTCATCGCTGGTCAGCAGGGCTTCTTCCGCAGGCAGGATTTCCTTCAGGCGTTTGCCTTGAGCATCGATGGCCTTGGCAAGACGGCCTGCGTGATCGCGTGCCCGGCGCTGTGCCATAGCGTTCCCGAGCAGTTGAAAGCGGATGTCCTCCGCATCGATCGTGCGGTGGTCGAAAAGGTCCACCCAGCGTCCGATCGCGCGGATGGTGCTGTCCAATTCGTCGTTCGGCACGCGTAGCGTGATCGCGTTCGTCAAGGTGTACCGCGAAACTTCCAACGAACTGTCCTCACTCACCGGGATAACGTCCATGCTTTCGGGATCGCTCTTCAGGACGGTGTGTACCACCCATCCGCCTCTGTTGCCAACGATGTCCTCGATGCCAAGTGTCGCGCTCACGACATCCTTCACACGGAACCGTATATCAGCCGTTCGTATGAAGCGGAAGCCGGTATCCACCGTTGTTCTCGCCGCACTGCTGCTGATGGCATTCCCAACGTCAGGCTTGTTCTTCCACAGAGTGCTATCGCTCACGGAAAATCCGGTGATCGTACCGACCTGCTCGCCAGCTGCCGTCACGTCTTCCACAGCAACAGGCTCAGCCGCATCCGGCGGAACTTCAAGATCGAGGGTGGCGTGTGAAGGGGCTTTTTCGCTCGAGGAGCTTTGGCAGGCCATGACCAGGAGCATTGCCCCGGCGGGGATCCATGTTCGTTGCATGATCGTTCGAATGGGTGGTATGGGCAGCGGTACACGCGCCGCCGTTGGAAGTTCAGAACGCGCGTGAAGGGTTGGCTAGCGTGCACGTTGCTGCCGTAGCTGTCCTCGTTCCAACCGTTCCTCCCATCGTGCGTGTCATCCATTCTCCCCATTTTCACCACCTCATCATGAACACCGATCCTCGTCTCGCCGCCTTCGAGCGCTTGCTCACCATCATGGACGAGCTGCGCGAACAATGCCCGTGGGACAGGAAGCAGACGCTGGAGACACTGAGACCCCTCACCATCGAAGAGACCTATGAACTGGGTGACGCGATCCTGGAAGGCGATACCGATGGCGTGAAGAAGGAGCTTGGCGACCTTATCCTTCACATCGTGTTCTACGCCCGCATCGGCAAGGAGAAGGGCGCCTTCGACATCACTGATGTACTGAACGGCATTTGTGAGAAGTTGATCCGGCGCCACCCGCATATCTATGGGAATGTGAAGGTGAAGGACGAGAACGAGGTCAAGGCGAACTGGGAACAGATCAAGTTGGCCGAAAAGGGCGCATCAGGCGGCGCAGGCGAGCAGCCGAGCGTACTCGAAGGTGTGCCGCGCGGATTGCCCTCGCTGGTGAAAGCGATCAGGATCCAGGACAAGGCGCGTGGCGTGGGCTTCGATTGGGAACACCGTGATCAGGTGTGGGAGAAGGTGAACGAGGAACTGCGTGAGTTGAAGCATGAAGTGGATGGCGCAACGACCCATCAGGCCGATGAACTGGGTGATCTGCTCTTCAGCATCGTGAACTATGCGCGCTTCCTGAACCTCGACCCGGACGAAGCGCTGGAACGCACCAACCGGAAGTTCATCCAGCGTTTCCGTTTCCTGGAACGCGAAAGCGCCAAAGACGGCAAGCGCATGGGTGAGATGACACTCGCCGAAATGGACACTTATTGGGAGCGCGCGAAGCGGGAAGGTGCATGAGGCGGATCCCGAACGTGTGCTGTGCACTGTTGCTCACCATGGTGATGAGCGGTGGCGTTCGCGCGCAAGGGACCTACTTCCATGACTTCGAGCAATGGTTCGGTGTCAAGCTCTCCGGTCAATACGGCAAGAACTGGTCGCTGAGCACTCAGTATGTGCTGAGGAACTACGGATTCCTTCAAGCGTTCAAAGGCTCGTACTACTATGCGCAGGCCCGCTATGCCATCAACAAGCACTGGTACCCTGATGCCCAGATCCGGATCGTGAACACGTTCTATGATGATGCGTACCGCGTTGAGTTCGGCCTGACGTACAGGTTGCGTATGAAGAAGAACGCGTACTTCCTGCGGCTCGCCTATTTCAACGAGCGCGAGCACCTGTTGCCGGACGAACGGCTGCACCATGCGCCGGACCATTATGTGCGCTATCGCTTCCGTTACCGACGGGATCTTCCCAAGCGCTTGATCGGAAGTGTTTCGCTGGAAGGGTGGACGAAGGTCAAAGTGGACGAGACCGTACTGAAACGTTGGGCCCTCTCCGCTGAACTGGACCACGAGATCATCGACCGGCACCACATCCTGCTGGACTACCTCTATCAGGTGGAATACGACACGGACTTCCCCGTGGCACTGCACGCCGTTACCCTGGGCTATGAGTTCGTGCTTACCAAGAAGAAGTACAAGCGTCGGGGCGGAAAGGACAACCGCGACGACCGCTGATCCGTGACCAACCACTGAGCGCCGGGAAATGAGGCGCGTGCGTCAAACCCGTGATCGGCCGATCTTTGCGGCCGTTTTCAGGGACCGCATGCACCGCACCGTTCGAACAAAGGCCTGGGTTCTCGCTCTGGCCGGTGCGTTCCCCACGTTGATGGCGCGCGCCCAATGCGGTCCGCTCATCAGCTCGTTCCCCTACAACGAAGGCTTTGAAGCAGGACCCGCGTGGACCAGCGGAGGTAATGGCAACGATTGGGCATGGGGCACGCCTGCGCATCCCACGATCAATTCAGCGGGTGGCGGCAGCAAGAGCTGGAGCACCGGCGGGCTTACGGGTTCGTTCTACAACCTCGGTGAACTTTCCTGGTTGGAAAGCCCCTGCTTCGACTTCACCGGCTTGACACGTCCGTGGGTCAGCTTCAAGATCTTCTGGGAGTGCGAACGCCAGTACGATGGCATGACCTTCCAGTACTCCACGGATGGTGGCAACACCTACAGCAATGTGGGCACGGTGAACGATCCGGTCGATTGCCTCAATCAGTTCTGGTTCAACTCGTCGAACATCACCAACCTGACCGGCGTTTCGCCCAAGCATGGCTGGAGCGGGCGTGTGGGTCCGACCCAAGGGAGCTGCCAAGGCGGAAGTGGCAGCGGTGATTGGGTGACCGCGAGCCATTGCATGACCGACCTGGCTGGTGCGCCCTCCGTACGTTTCCGTTTCCTGTTCGGCGCGGGCACGCAATGCAACGACTTCGATGGGATAGCCATCGATGACATCCTCATCCAGAACAGTGAACTTCCATCCGCTGCGATAGGGTACACCTGCACGAGCGCTACCGCTGCCACCTTCACCGACAACTCCACGGGCTGCATCACCAGCCGACAATGGAACTTCGGTGATCCCGGTTCGGGCGCGTCCAACTTCGCCACCGGTGCTCAGGTAACGCACACGTTCTCGCAACCGGGCACCTACACCGTCACTCTCGTAGTGAATTCGCCCTGTGCGCAGCCCGAGTCCACCACACAGGAGATCACGATCCTGGATGCGATCGTTACCGCTGACCCTGCTTCCTGCGGACAGTCGAACGGCGCTGTGGAAGTGACCCTGACCAACGCCCCGGCAGGCACGACCTATCTGTGGAACCCTGGCGGCGCGGCTACCGCTCAGGTACAGAACCTCGCCGCTGGCGCCTACGATGTCACTGTTTCCGCTCCGAACAGCTGTGATTTCTATGGGAGCACCCAAGTGACGAACACCGCTTCCGATCTTCAATTGCAGCCGAACCATACCGATGCCACCTGCAATGGAAGCGCTGATGGAACAGCAGGAGTGACCGCTACCGGTTCCGGAACGCCCTTCTCCTATGTGTGGACACCGAACGTGAGCAGTGGGCCGAACGCGAGCGCCTTGTCCGCAGGGGATTATTCGGTTGAAGTGACCGATGCCAACGGATGCGATGCAACGGAAACGATCACGGTCGGGGAACCTGCGGCTGTAACCGTTCAAGCCAGCGCGGCGGTGAACGCTTGCGCCGGCACCACATTGACCTTGACCGCAACGGCAAACGGTGGAACAGGACCTTATTCCTACGCATGGTCACCGAACGGACCGGAGGTAAGCCCGCTGGATACGACCACGTACCAAGTGCAAGCCACGGACGTCAATGGGTGCAGTTCGGCGCTCGCCAGCACCACGGTGAACATCGGGAGCGCGCTGCAACCGACCTTGACCACGAGCGATACGACCGGTTGCCGACCGCATTGCGCGACGTTCGATGCGGGTCCCGCAGGCATGACCAGTTACGCCTTCACCTACGGGGACGGCGGTGCTGATGCGAATGCCGCTCATTGCTATCAGGATGCGGGAAGCTATGATGTGACGCTCACGGTGACCGACGCGGGTGGTTGTACCGGTACGATCACGGTGCCCCAATTGATCCACGTGCTGCCCACACCAGAGGCCGCGTTCGACGCTCCGGCCGTGCTGATCATCTCCGATGCGGCCGTCACCCTGCAGGATCGTTCCATCGGGGCTGAGCATTGGTCATGGGACCTGGGTGCAGCGGGCACGAGCGAAGATGCTTCGCCGCTGTTCACTCCTTCGGTGCTCGGCTGTGCTCCGGTAACGCAAACGGTATACACCGATGACGGGTGCTACGACAGCATTTCCGTAGAGATCTGCGTGGAGGATGAGTACGCGCTGTATGTACCGAACACCTTCACCCCGAACGATGACGGCATGAACGATGTGTTCCAGGTGATCACCAGTGTTGGAACACCCTCCTTCTATCGCCTGCTCCTCTTTGACCGGTGGGGTTCGGTCATCTTCACTGCGGAAAAGCCCGGACAGTTCTGGGATGGCTCAGGAACTCCAGAAGGCCTCTATGCGTGGACCTTGGAGATGCGCGATTCACGCGACAAGCTCCACAAGGAGCGCGGGCATGTGCTCCTGCTCCGCTAGCGCAAGGCCTTGAGCGCTTCGTACACCCGGTGCATTGGCAGGCCCATCACTGTGTAGAAGCTGCCCTCGATGCGTTCCACACCCGTGTAGCCGATCCAATCCTGCACGCCATAGGCGCCGGCCTTGTCCAGCGGATGATGGCGTTCCACGTAGTAAGCGATCTCTTCCGCGCTCAACCAGCGGAAACGCACATGGGCCACATCGGCGAAACTATCCATACCCTGCGCCGTTCGCAGGCATACGCCCGTGATCACGCGGTGCTCATTCCCTGAAAGCAGGGAGAGCATCCGGCGCGCATCCGCTGCATCCGTTGGCTTGTTCAGCAGCAGACCGCCGAGCAGCACAGTGGTATCAGCGGTGATCAGTACCTGATCGGACGCGAGCGATCCGGTCCAAGCCGATGCTTTCTTTCGGGCCAGGTACTCGGCGACGTCCTGTGGCGGAAGGTCGCTCGGCGGTGTCTCGTCCACATCCACGCTGGTGATCTCCACGGGCAGATCCAGGCCTTGAAGGAGCTGGCGCCTGCGCGGCGATGCACTGGCCAGGATCAGGCGAAGACCGCTCAGAGGCGCGTGGGATCCCATAGTGTGTGTGCGAGCAGGAAAGAGTAACCGATGGCGATCACCATGGCCAGCTTCGTGAGGTTCCCTGCGGTGACGAACTCACGGCGCGTGACGGCATTGAAGGTGAAGCCCGCGGAGAACAGCAACGGTGCCAGCACGGCCAGGCCGACATACCAGTAGGACAGTGGATCATGGAGGATCACCATGCGCACCCACAGCACGCCGATCAATGTGATCCCCAGGTACCCGAGCGTGATGGCTTTGCCCCATTTGCGGCCCAGCACGATCGGTACGGTGCGGCAGCCGTCCGCCCGATCGCCCTTCACATCGGCAAGGTCCTTCTGGATCTCGCGAACGAGCGTGGTGAGGAAGGCGAAGGCCGCGTATCCTAAGCACCAGAACCATGGCAGGTCGAAACCGAGATCGACGGGAAGCTCACGGCCATCGGTGGTCGTGAGCGTTACCTGGGTGGGGTAGGTGTGCACCAAGGCGGTGACTTCGTAAAGCCCCACCGTGAGCGGCACCAAGGCCGAGAGCAGCGCGATGGCACCGTTGCCGATCAGAAAGGATCGCTTCAGGTTCGTGCTGTATACCCATAACGTTCCCACGGCGAAAACCGGGATGACCGCCCAGCGCAGTTGGCCGCTTCTCCATGCCACGAAAGCGCCGAGCAATAGACCCAGCGCGCTCAGCACCAAGTGCCCTGCGATGGCCACGCGGCGCTTCACCGTGCGACCCACGATCAGTTCATCCGGCTTGTTCACCCGATCGATGCGCGTGTCGAAGTAGTCGTTGATCACGTTGCCGCCCGCTGCGATGAGCACGGTGCTGATCACGAGCAGCCAGAAGTGCAGCGCGCTGAACGCATGCTCCAGGTGATTGCCCGGTATCTCAGCGATGAGCGTTCCGCCCGCGTCGTTGCTCATGATCGTCATGGCTGCGCTCGTCCATGAAAGGAAAGCGCCCACCACACCGTAACGCATGGCCACCATCGTCAGTACGATGATGAGCAGGTTCAATGGGCGCGTGAGACGGAGGAAGGCGAGCATCTACCAGGTGTGTGCGTTCTCGGTCATCCACTTGCTCTGCACCCTCATCGTGGTCTCCAACAGGTCGCGCACACACCCCATGCCGCCACGCACTTCGCTTACGAACGCACTGATAGCCTTGATCTCCGGTGCAGCATCCGCCGGGCAACAGGCGAGTCCCACGCGCTGCATCACACGCAGGTCCGGGATGTCATCGCCCATGTAGGCCGTGCGTTGCGGATCGAGACCACCCGCGATCAGCTCGTCCAGCTTTGCGGCCTTGTCGTAGACATGGAAGTTGAACTCCTTCACCCGCAGCCGCGCAAAGGCTTCGGCCACACCATCGCTCTTGCCGCCGGTGGTGATGATGATGCGGTAGCCCTCTTTCACGGCGTGCTGCACTGCATAGGCATCGCGGCTGTGGAAGGTGCGCACCGGGTCCAGGCCTGGGAACAACAGCACACGGTTATCGGTGAACACGCCGTCCACATCGAACATGAACGTGTCGATCCCCGCCAGCTTGTCCTGCACGTCCTTCGTTCGCACGTTGTTCTTCCGATCAGTGGTCGCGTAGGATCAGCTTGGTCAGCGCATCGTACGCCGCGCGAAGGTCGGCATCACCGCTCAACCGCGTGAGGTGCGCAGCGATCGTGGCACGATCCCCTCGTCGGGCGGGACCGGTGAGGGCGCTCTCAGCGTTCGCTGCGGCCTTGGTGGCGGTAGCTGTCCAGAGCGGAGTGAGCAGTTCAGGGGAGATGTTCGCATCGCGCAGCAACGTTCGTGCTTCGATGAGCAATTGAACGGGGAAGTTGCTGGTGATCACCGCGGCGATGTGAACGAGTTGTCGCTTCGTCGCGTCCAGTTCCACCACGTGATCGCTGAGGTCGTTCGCCAGCGTGCGGAGCAGCGTGCGGGTGGCCTCGTCCTCCGCATCGATCACCAGGGGAATGCCCTTGAAGTCCATGGGCTGGCCGGGGCTGAAGCTCTGGATGGGCCAGAGAACGCCACGGTGAGCATGCATGCCGATAAGTTCATAGCCGCGCGCACCGCTCAGGTGGATCGTGGGGACATCAGCGCGGGGCAGGAGAGAGGCCACCGCTTCGATCGCATCATCGCTCACCGCCAGTACGCGTACATCAGCCCGGGTGCGCGCATCGCTGATCGATAGTGCTTCGGAACCGAGTTCATCCGCCAGGGTGTGCGTGCGTTGCGGATCACGGCCAGAGACACCTACCACGGAATGACCTGCGCGCTGCAGCGCATGACCCAAGTGGAAGGCCGCACGTCCCGTTCCGATCAGCAGCACGTTCATGCCGCCGTGGCTTTCACACGCTGCCACACCGCCATGCCCGTACCGATGGCCATGAGGATGCAGCCGATCCACAGGATGTTGATGCCCGGGAACTCGATGGCCTGCAGGATCACATACTCCTGCTCGGCGACGCTGATGCCGATTGTGTTGCCTTTCACCGAAGCCACTTCCACCTTCACGCGCGCTTCAGGCAGTTCGAACCCTTTGTTGCCCACCGCTTCATCATAACGGTAAACGATCACCGGTTTCGCTTCGAACCAACGCGTGGGATCCTGGATGTCGCGCACCTTCAGCAGAGGCACATACGCCGTGTATTCCGGACCCAGGCGCGCGATCACCACGCTGTCCCGCACCGCGCGCAGGCTGTCCAGCGCGATCAAGCACGTCGGTGTGCGGATGGTATCCCCAACGCTCAGTTCGAACGAACGCGCAGGCATGAAGTCCGTGGTGTCCTTCGGATCCAGCTTGGCGTAACGGATGTGCGTGTACAGGTCCTTTTCTACGCGGTGGCGCGTGCTCGGCTCCGCTACGTTCCCGAAACGCGGATTCAGTTGCACGAGCGGCGCCAATGAGAATTCCTTCTCGCCGGCTATCGTGGCGCTCCACACCGGTGCATGCCAGAACACGCGCTTCGCTGCACTTTCCAGCGGAGTCCAATGGGCGGGCTGATCCAGTAGGAACGCGCTGCCTGCCGTGTGTTCATCCTTCGCGATGAAGATGGAGTTGCGCACCCGCACCGTGTCGCCAGCATGGTATCGTCTGGGGATCGCCCGCAGGTAATCCATGTCGAAATGCAGGTTCACGCCTTCCTGGTGCTTGGCATGGAAGGTGACGAAGTGATCACCCAGGGGAACCGTATCGCCCTTGTACAGCATCATCTCCTTGCTGTCGTTGAAGTCGTTGCTCAACGTCGACAGCAGCGGTCCTTTCACCGTGCGGCTGATCGTTCTCTGGCGGCTCGTGCTCACCAATGCACCCAGCAGCACCAGTGCGAAGCCCACATGCGCCACGCTCGGACCGGCCTTGGCCAGAGCGCCTTTCAGCACCTTCCACAGGTAGGATGCATTCGACAGCGCGCAGAACGATGAGGCGAACAGGAGCGCCACCAACCGTGCTTCCCACAACTGATAACCCAGGACCCACGTGCCGAGCGCAGTGATCGCCACCGCACCCAGGAAGGAGAGTGCGATCTCCCGACGGAAACGCGCCATGTCCGTGGACCTGTACCGCAGGAACTGACCTACTGCCACCAATAGGCAAACGATGATGGCGAAATAGACCTGCCACGTGTTGTAGTGCTTGATCGCATCCACCGGTGGCGCTCGCTTGATGCCGTCACCAAGCGGTGCAACGAGCAGGTTGTACACGGGGATCGATGTGGTCCACGTGACCTGTATCGCGCTCAGCAGCAGCACCAGTGAACCGATGAACAACCAGAACTCGCGACTGCTCAGTTGCTCGTCCTCCGCCTTGTTGAACTCCGCCCTGATCACGTAGGCCAATGCCGTCATCGCCAAGGTGAGGAAGGCGACCAGCAGGATCGCCACCGCCAGTTTTTCCACGAGCGCACCACCCAGCAGCAGCGCGATCGAAAGCAACACGTAATACCAGCGCCACTGTATATCCTGCACCAGCATGGCCGTGGAAAGAATGACGAAGGCCAGCATGAACACGAGCAATCCCGGGAGCATTCCTTCACCGGTGAAACTGTGCACGCTGGTGTCGCCCAGTACACCACTGCGCGTGAGGAAGGTGCTGTAGAGCACGAGCAGGAAGGTGCCCAAGGCGAGCAACAGCGTCGTGAAAATGCTCGTCTCTTTCCGCTTGTTGATGAGCAGCAGGTGACCGGTGCCCACGAGCGTGAGCCACGGCACCAGGGCCATGTTCTCCACCGGATCCCAGGCCCAGAAGCCGCCGAAGCTGAGCGCCTCATAGGCCCAGGCTCCGCCCATCAGCACGCCGGTGCCGAGCACCATCACACCGAAGAAGGTCCATGGCAGGGCAGGAGCCATCCACTCTTTCAGCCGGTTCTTCCACAGGGCGGCGATCGCGAACGCGAACGGAACGAGCGTGCTCGCGAAGCCGAGGAACAACGTGGGCGGATGGATGACCATCCAGTAGTTCTGCAGCAAGGGGTTCAGGCCGCGTCCATCTCTGAACTGTGGAATGCGCTCCAGGTAGTCAGGAAGCTTGGTCCACGGCATGCCGATGTTCTCCGGGAGTTCACGCACGAGGAGGAAGGGGCTGCTGCCCACACGCACATCGAACATATGGATGCCGAGCAGCATTGTGGAGAGGGCCACTTGCACAAGCGCGAACACGGTCATCACCGGCGTTTCCCAACCCGCGGAACGCCGGGAGCCGTTGCGCCACAGCAGCACGTTGCCGATCACCACGTTCCAGAAGGTCCACAGCAGGAACGATCCTTCCTGACCTTCCCAGAAGCAGCTCGCTATGTAGCGCAGGGGCATTTCGCGGTTGCTGTGCTTCCACACGTAGTCGTACTCGAACCAATGGTTGAAGAGCATAACGAAGAGGATCCCGATGATGCCCAACACCGCCACCGAATGCACACGGAAGGTCAAACGCCCGACACGACGGAAACCTTCATCACCAGTGAGCGCGCTGAGAAGGAACGAAAGGCAGGCGGCGATGGAGAACGCGGCTGAGCCGAGCGCGAGCCAATGGCCCAAGGTGCCCGCCAGCGTATGCTCCCCGAAGTGTTCGCTCATCGGAAGGCCTTCAGCCGTTGATCCTGTTCGATTCGTTGTACTTGCTCGGGCACTTCAACAGCATGTCCTTCGCGGCGAAGGTGCCGTTGCGCTGCATCGAACCGATCAGCACCACGCGCTCACTGCGGTCCAGATCGGCGGGTTTGGCCATGGCCAGGTCCACTTTGCACGGTTTCCCGTTGAGGTCCTTGATGCTGAAGTGCGTGAGCCCTGGGTCGATGCTGGGTTCATACACCACCGGCTGGCTGCGATCGAGCATGCCCACCACGTGCACTTCCTGGCCCGGATGCGCCATGGCCTCGTCCAGGTCGGCGTAGGTGCTGCTGTCCCACAGGGAACCCACCAAGGCCGCGATGGCGACGGCAATGATCACGATGGCGATGATGTGGCTGCGTTTCATGCGGGCGGTTTCGGGCCGCGAAGATCGCACCCCGGAGGATGCATAAGACCAGAACAACGACGTGACCGGCCGGTTCGCTGACAGGGCGGCTTCAACCGCGACCGTTGCGCACCTCGTTCTCCATACGCTTCAGGCGGCGGTCCATGAGGAACAACCAGGTGGCCAGGCCAGCTATGATCACCGTTACAACGGCCACCACCGCATTGATCTTTCCGCTCTTGTACATCGTGTCCACGAGCCATGAAGGCGGCTCTGAGGCGAAAGTAGCGATGCTCGTGCCCAGGGTGATCAGGAGCGCGAGGGTCCTAGCGATCGTTCGCATCGGCAAGCAGGTGTTGAAGGTCGTAGGTGCGGCGGCGGAGTTGGTAGATCCACAGCCCGAGCAGGATCCAGCCGATGCAGGCAGGGTAGAAGACCGCGCGGAGGCGCGAATCGAGGTCGTAGGTGTTGAAGGCCGGATTACCGCCATTGCCCGGATGCAGTGAGTCCACCGCGTTCAATCGTGGCAGCACGAAGAAGAACAGCAGCATGAAAGCGAAAGCGAAGATGCTGTAGATGGCGGCCAGCCGCGCACGTTTGGCAGGCTCGGGCACGCTTCCCCGCAGCACGAGATAGGCCAGGTACACCAGCACGCCCACGGCTGCACCGTTCAGTTTCACGTCGCTCGTCCACCACGTTTCCCACGTCACACGCGCCCAGATGGAACCGGTGATGAGACCGAGGATGCCGAAGAGCAGACCGCATTGCACAGCGGCCAGTGCCGCGCGATCATGGGCCAGGGAACCGCCACGCAACACCTGCACGCTCATCCACACGCCGATCCCCATCAAGGTGACCATCGTGAACCACATGGGCACGTGGAAGAAGAGGTTGCGGATGCTCTCGTTGAGGATGTTGCGGTCAGGGAAGCGGAAGCCCGCCGTGTTCGGCGAAGGTGGCGGGTCGCACGCACCCGCAGTGGCCGCGTCGATGCCGGATCCGCGGTCCGTGGTGTAGAACGCAGCGGGGTAACGCAGGTCGCCGTGCGTAGTGCGCAGCACCAGGTCGCTCATTTCGGCGCGCATTCCTGCGGGAACGATGAAGCGGAGGTTCACATGTTCATCTCCATCAACATGCTGGTCCTCTGCGCAAAGCCGCTGTCCATCGTTCTCGATCCATGCACCCAGGATGCCCTGCGTGAAGCGCGTATTGTATCCCCAGGCTTCCACCGCCACTTCACCCGGTGCCACGCGGTCAGGTGTGCAGGCGATCAATGCGGGGGAAAGGGGAGTGCGCAGACCGATGACCACCACATACAGGAGCAACGCGGCTCCTAGGAACTTCCACCAATAGCCCATCAGTCGCGCCAAAGGTAGGGGAAGAGTATGGCGGCCAATGCCACGGCCAGCACGTCCAAGGCGACCAGGCCGATCAGGTACTTCGCCGTTACGGACCAGGCCACGCCGTTCAGCGCCAGACGACTGGCGCGCATCACCGCGAGCAGCATCGGTAGTACGATCGGGAAACCGAGGATCGCCATCAGACCCAGGCCACTGCCCGCACGCGCTGCGATGGCCGCGATGAGCGTCAGCGACAACGCCAGCCCGATGCCCCCGAGCACCACGCTCACGACGAACTGCGGCACATCGGCGCCTGCGAGCACTTCATCACCGAGGAACAGCGAATACGTGAGAAGGCTGACAAGACTGAGGACGAGCATCACACCGGCGTTGTAGAGCGTGCGGGCCAGTACCACACTGCGGGGATGCGCCAGCGTGTGCAGGTACAGTTGTCGTCCACCTTCCTCCCGCTGGAACGAACGCCCCAGTGCATTGAACGCCGCGAACAACAGGATGATCCAGAACAACGCGTTCCATGTGGGTACCTCCGTCACCTTGCGCACTCCCAGGTAGCAGGTGTACACCGTGCTCACCACATAGAGGGCCATGCTGCCCCACGCGTGCTTCTGCCGCCGGTCCAGCCGCCATTCCAGTTCCAGCAAACGGATGATCTCCGTGGTGCGCACGCGGCGAAGGTATCCGGAGGTTTTTCACACAGAGGCGCATGGTCGTCCCGGAGAGCGGAGCGAACGATGCCCGGTGGCCGGTTGCCCCTGCTCCTGCGCCTGCGAACTGACTACTTCCGCTTCTTCTCCTTCACCTCCACGCTGCTCGCGTTGTACACGAAGTAGAGGTCCACATAGGGGCGCATGAGCACCGGCATTTTGCGGTTCTTCACAGCGGGGATGATGAGCAGGATCTTATCGTCCCACTTGGCACCCACGAAGGCCTTGTACTTGGTGAATTTCGAGAGCAGGTTCTGCCGCTCGTCGAAGGTGTCGATACCGTCCGGCCAGTTGCGATCCGTGCTGCGGAAGATCACGGCATCGATCTCCGGCGGGCTCATGCCCTTGCGCTGCATGGCGGCGATGGCAGTGCTGTCCGAACCGATGTCGTAGGTGGCATAAAGGTCCTCCGGCTTGAGGATCCTGGCCGGTGCGGCGTTCTTCCAGCGTGGTCCCCGGCTGATCTCCGGTCGGCGCATGCCCGTGTTCACTTCGGTCAGGCCCTTCTCCGGCACCACCAGGTACAGGTCGCTCAAGGGCCGCATTTCCTCCGGCATGTGGATGTTCTCCTTCGCCGGGATCATGATCAGCGCCATCGCCGTGCTGTCCTCGGGGAAGGTGCCGATACGGTAGCAGGTGAAGTTCTGGATATAGGCCTTGTTGCGCGCGCGTGCGGCTTCATCCTTGATGCCGGCCGGCCAGTTCGTGTCGTCCCCGTACTTGAGCACGAGTTCTTTCTGCTCGTCGTTCAACGCAGCGGCAGCCATGGCCTGGCCCACGTTGCGGCTCTTGCGAACGGGTTGGGTATGGTCCAGCACCGTGGCGTCCGTGATCTTCACGGGCAGCTGGGCGGTAAGACCGGTACATACAAGCAGGGTGGATAATAGCGGGAGGAAGCGCATGCGGATGCCTCTTACGTAGGTTCGTGACGAAAGGTACCTGCGCCTGGCAATGACCTGTCGAGACAAGGGTGAAGAGTTGTCAACGGCCTCTAGGGACGGGGCTTTTCGGGCCATGATCGAGAAGGGGGACAGCGGTCGACCTTCGATCCGGCTATGAGCCCCGGCCGGCATAGTAGTGCTCGTTCTTCAAAGTGGGATACGCCTTGACCCCGCCGCTCGGCGCTTCCCCATCACCCGCTTCGCCGAGTGGCGTGAGATCCGTGCCGCCTCCAGCGTCTCACATAAGCGGTATTCAAACTACCCTCCAAGCTGGCGAATGGCGGTGCGTGAGCTGACTATGTTCTGAAATGCGGTATCAAATCGCCGCGAGCTTCTACTTCGCCATATACGAACAGTTTCCCGCTCGCCGTACCCTGAAAAATCACACGGCTCGCGGCTTGGTTCTGACCGTTGCAATGTCCTGCTTCGTGCAGCCATGCACCGCACCTGTTCCAAGCCGCATAGCTTCGGGCAACAACGTCCAAGGAATATGAAGAGCATTCTCGCGTTCGTTACTTCCTGTCTGGCGGCTGTGGCTTTAGGGCAAAACCTGGTGCCGAACCCCAGCTTTGAGGAGTACACAACATGCCCATGGAACTGGGGGCAATGGGCCAATGTGGTGGGTTGGACCAGCCCGTACACCACTTCCGCCGATTATTTCAACGCATGCGCAGCAGGGGGTGCTGCTGGAATCCCATTCAACAACATGGGATATCAGTATCCTGCAGAGGGTCAAGCTTATATGGGCATTGTTACCTATAAGAATAATGGTGCAGATTACCGCGAGTTGATAGCTGCGGATCTCGAACAAGCACTTTTACCAGGCGTGCCGGTTTACCTGTCTTTCAAAGTAGCAGTTGGTGGCTTTGGTACATCGAACATCAACTCTGCGAACTATACTTCAAAGGGTGTGGGAATCAAATTCTTCAATGATTTTCCTAGCAGTTGGTATGACTATATGTATCCGAATCAGGCCGCAGTTTACTTGCAAGAGGTAATAACAGATACTGCAGTGTGGATGAACGTTTGTGGCTCGTACATACCTGATTCATCCTATACTCGCTTGGTTATTGGAAATTTTTTTGCCGATTCCCTGAGTGCTCCGGAGCTATTGGATTCGACCGGGTATGGGATCTTGATGGCTGCCTATGTATTCGTGGATGAAGTATGCGTCTCTTATGACCCAAGCTACTGCTGTTCGGGACATTCAGGGGTCTCCGATCGTTCAGGAGATTTGAGCATAGTACTTTTCCCCAATCCGTTCTCCAGCTATCTCCGGCTTCAGATCGATGAGCAATCAATCCCAAATACTCGTATTCAAATATTTGATACATGTGGGAGAGAGATCGAATCAAAGATTTATCGAGAAGGAGGAAGCGGCTATGTAATTGACGGATCCAATCTTTCTGCAGGCGCCTATCGCGTTGTCATAACCGAAACTAATGGTGTGCCTCACACCTACTCTGTCATGCACCTTTCACCCTAACGATGAACAACATGAAGAACTTGCACAGGCTCGGGTTAATGGCTCATCTGGCGGCCTTCACGATTTTCGCTCGTGCACAAGCCGATGACGATCATACGATCACGAACGGAATAGGAGAGACCATTCTAGCACCGAACGGCTTCGCTCCGGCCGCACCAAGAACGTTCAATATTGGCACTGCTCCTTCAACAGGGCATGCATTTGAAATACATGGAGAACAAATGACTCCTGCAGTGGCGGATGTGTTCAAGACGGATGCTCCAGGCCATTTTGATACCTACTGGCGCATGTTCCATATCGGTAAACAGTATGGAAATCTGTTCCATCTTGATGGGGATCCGCAGAACAAGTTCAACATCAACGCGCCGCGGGGTCATTTGAGCTGGTACACGGAGAACAAGCAACGGATGCGGCTCAACTTCACGCAGAACGTTACGGTCGGCGCCTTTGCCAACGTGAACACGGATGGCTTCGTTGGCATTAGCGAACGGCCCGAGTTCTTCGATAACACCATCGGTCCGTTCAGCCGGTTGCATCTGGTGGATGCCGTGGGCAGTAACAATCCGAATGTCTATGCCCAGCAGTTGGGCTTCCGGCCATGGCAGCGCAATGGCATCACTTTCACAGGGAACTCGGACCAAGGCTACATCGGTCAGAAGTATGATGGGAACGACAATACCGACATGGTGATCCAATGGAGTGACAATCCACAAACATCCCCATGGGGTTGTGACAGAATGAAGTTCGTGTTCTCCTCCACATACAACGCAGGATCATCGAGCGGGATGAACTCGATGCAAGGAATGGAAGCGATGCGCTTCTGGCCGAAAAGTGCGACGCAGGTGAATGTTGGCGTTGGGGATTTCGCAGTTCCTGGTTCAGGTGACCCTACCGAGCGTTTGGATGTACTGACCGGTAGAGTACGTATCCGTCAACTTCCGGATGATCTTGAAGTCTCCTCACCCTTCAAGCTGATGGTAGTAGACGATACTCCGGGACCAAGCCCAGAAAGGGGTGTTGTCAAATGGTTGACACCAAGTGCATTGGGTATCTGCAATTCGGGTTGGTCCCTTGTCGGCAACGATCCATGCACCGCTTGGAACGGTAATCCTTGTATTCCGCAGGGCATTGACCGCGTTGGTGTAGGTACTTCAACACCTTCCGCAAAGTTGGATGTGCTGAAGGACATAGTTGGTGGCCCCGGTATAGCGGTCAAAGGCGAATGCCAGGTTACCGGTTCCGGCGGCAGCACGATCGGAGTTCAAGGCTTGGCATCGGCAGGGTTGGGCTCGCAGTTCGGCGTTTTGGGCGTTGGGTTCAATGGCAACTTGAATTACGGCGTTTCTGGGAATGCCATCGGCGGTACGGTTGCCCGCGGTCTTGCAGGTCAAGCACAGGGGTCTGGAAGCAATTTTGGTGTCGAGGCCTCGAGCACGGCGGGGGCATTACCTGTAGGCGTACATGGCATCGCCAACGGAGCCGGTACTGCGGCACAAACCATCGGTATATGGGGTGATGCTTATGGTGGCACCGTCGTGGATTGGGCTGGCTACTTCAATGGCCCCGTCTACAGTTCCGGTGGCTACTTTCCGAGTGATGAGAACTTGAAGTCCAACATTCTGGACATGGATGATGGACTTGGTGTGATCATGCAGCTTCAACCGAAGACGTTCAACTATAACGTGGTACAGTATCCACGTATGCACCTTCCAGAAGGAGACCAAGCCGGTGTGATGGCGCAGGACTTGGAAAATGTGTTGCCCGCTTTGGTAAGAACCGCAGTACAACCACCGCTGTTGGATAGCTTGGGGAACATTGTTGAGGAGGCGATGCAGTTCAAAGCGGTACGAATGGAAGGTTTACTTCCATTTTTGATAGGCGCAGTGCAGCAACTCAAGCAACAGAACGACGCCCTCCAAGACCAGATCAACGGTTGCTGTGCCAACATGGCCCCAGCCGACCAGCGTTCCATGACAACCGGTTCATCGGATCTGAACTCGGAGCGCCTTTTAATTAGCCCAAATCCCTTCACCGACCACACCACGGTGAATTACTACGTGCCGCAATCCGCACGCGTAAGCTTGCAGGTAAGCGACGGCATGGGCAAGCCGGTGAGCACCCTGCGGGAGGAGCAGGCGATGGCCGGTTCGTTCACCTATGAGTGGAACACCCAAAGCCTGGCACCCGGTACCTACTTCGTGGCCTTGCTGGTGGACGGCAATGTGGTGGTAAAGAAGGCCGTGAAAGTGGGCGAGCGTTGAACTGAGCCCACCTTGGGGCGAAGCCTTGGCCTCGGTCAAGGCTTCGTTCGTTCACGCCCTTACGCACCGTTCCTTTGCACCATGCGCAACCCCATCCTCATGCTCCTGACCTCTCTGCTCGCCTGCGGCAATTCGCTGCGCGTAGGGCCTGTCACCGTGCCCACGCAGAACACCCAAGGTTCCACGCCCAGTGTGCCCTTCCACTCGCTCAGCGCCACCGATATCAACGGGAAGGCCTTCGCCTTCGACCAGCTCAAGGGCCACAAGGTGATGGTGGTGAACACGGCCAGCGAATGCGGCTACACGCCCCAGTACAAGCAACTCGAAGAACTGTACGAGAAGTTCAAGGACCAGGGACTCATCATCATCGGCTTCCCCAGCAACGAGTTCGGTGGACAGGAGCCGGGTACGGAGAAGGAGATCGCCGCCTTCTGCGAGAAGAACTACGGCGTCACCTTTCCCATGATGAGCAAAGTGAACACGAAGGGCAAGGATCAGCACCCCGTGTACCGCTGGCTTACCCGCAAGGACCAGAACGGCAAGATGGACAGCGAGGTGAAGTGGAACTTCGGCAAGTACCTCATCAATGAGGATGGCACGCTCTACACCGTGCTGGCGAGCGCCGCCGAGCCTACAAGCGATCCCGTGCTGAACTGGCTGCAAGGCAAGAAGTGATGAGCGAGCAGGTGGACATCCTCTGCATCACCGCCCACCCGGATGATGTGGAGATCTCAGCGGCTGGCACGGTGGCCCGTCACGTGGCCGAAGGACGCAGCGTGGGCCTTGTGGAACTGACGGCGGGCGAACTCGGCACACGGGGCACTCCGGAACTGCGCAAGCAGGAAGGGGAGGCGGCGCGTGCAGTGCTCGGTGCCCGCTTCCGCTACCAGCTCGGCCTGGCCGATGGTTTCTTCCGCGCGGATGAGGAGAGTTTGAAGAAGGTGGTGGCAAGCATCCGTCGGCATCGCCCACGGGTGTTGATCACGAACGCGGTGCGCGACCGGCACCCGGATCATGGCCGTGCCTCAGCGTTGGTTTCCGAGGCTGCCTTCCTGAGCGGGTTGCGCCGCGTGGAGACCCTGCACGATGGTCAAGCGCAAGAAGCCTGGCGCCCCGTCACGGTCCTGCACATGATCCAGGACCATTGGATCGACCCGCAACTCGTTGTGGACGTGACACCCTTCTGGGAGAAGAAGATGGCCTCGCTCGCCTGTTTCGCTTCGCAGTTCCACGACCCGAAGAGCACGGAGCCCGTTTCGCCCATCAGCGTGCCTGAGTTCCTGCCCATGCTGGAAGGCCGGGCGTTGGCCATCGGCCGATCGATCGGCGTGAAGTACGGAGAGGGTTTCACCTGTGCGCGTCCGCCCGGGGTTGACGACCTTCATTCCTTGCGATGATCGATACGGCTAACTTGCCCGCGAATGAGGTCCGTGGCGCTTGCCCTGCTTGCGGTGGTTCTGTTGAACCTGGCCGTTCCGTTCGGCATCGTCGCTGATTTCCTCATCGAGCGCGACCGTATCGTGCGCGAGCTGTGCGTGCAGCGCTTGACACCGGAGAGCATGCGCACCTGCCACGGCCAGTGCTACGTGATGAAGAAGCTTCGCAGCGTGGAGCAGCAGGAGCAGCGGCTGCCGGAGGGGCTACGCGTGCTGAAATTGGATGATGCCGTCGCGGAACACAGCGTGCTTTCGCTGTTGCCACGCGCGGCACAGCGCCTTCGTTCACCAGCGTGCAACGAGAGCGCATTGGAAGGAGTGCGATCCGCTTTGGAACACGTGCCGTGGGGTTGAAGTGATCAGCCGGGGCGCCAGGCGCTGCCGGAAGTGGCACTTCCATTCCTACTCACATGAAACGAGCATTCCTGCTCGGGGCGCTGATAACGAGCGTGCTCCTGAGCATGGCCTGCGATCAGTGTGGCTGCGGACTGTTACAGACAGTTCAACCTCACGACCGGGCCAACAATTTCGGCCTCCAATGGCGCATGCGTTACCTGCACGGTATCATGACCGTGCCGGGTGTGACATCGCTGGCCAAACACGCGGGACACACCGCCACCACGTCAGCCAGCACGACTTCCGACTACACGGAAGTGTACCAGGCCCTGGAACTGCGCGCTCAGTTCTGGCTCGGTGAACGGTGGAGCGTTCTCGCCACGCTGCCCGTGGTGAACAATTACCAGTCGGTGGACCTCGTTCGCCACGCGGACATCTATGAACTGGGCGATCCCATGGTGCTGGTGCGCTATCCTGTGCTGGCCAGCCGACCCAGCCCCGATACCAACGCCGTGCGCTACCGTTTCACCATCGGCGCTGGCGCGAAGATGCCCTTGGGGCGTAGCGATGTTTCCCAGTACGGTGAAGTGCTGGACCATGACCTGCAACCGGGCACAGGCACGTGGGACGGGCTCCTCAGTTTGGAGTTCATGCTCAGCGGAAAGCGCTGGGGCATGGGGCTGAGCGCAGTGGGGCGTTACAACACCGCGAACGCTTCGGGCCATCAGATGGGACACGGACTGAGCACTACCGCCGAGGTGTTCCGTTCCTGCAGGATCGGCGGGATCACGTGGTATCCATCCGTCGGTGCGTACGTCGAAGCTTCACAACCCGATCGTCATGATGGGGAAGTGATGGACGGCACCGGTGGCACCACGCTCTTCACCCATGTAAGCACGCGCATGTGGTGGCGTTCGTTCGGCATCTCGTTCACCTGGCAGCATGCATTGTTGCAGGACCAGGGGGCGAGCATGATACCGAACCGGGAGCGCTTCATTGCGGGCATCACCTACAACCTGAACAAGAACTGACCATGAAGAACGCCTTCACTGCGGCCCTGCTGCTCGCCGCGCTTTCCACCATCACCGCCTGCAAACAGGACGAGGATGTAACGCCAACCCCAACACCAACTGATCCTGCCCACAATGCGACCGTGCGCATGTCCTTCGCCTTCATGAAGGGGGAGAACGCCTACGCGTTGGATTCGATCATTTCAGACAGCCTTGGCCACAAGATCAAGCTCACGTCCATGCGCTTCTACATCGGCGGGGGTCATGCCATGGATGATGATGACAACGAGATCGGGCACTACGAGGACGCGATCCTGCTGGTGGATGCTTCACAAGCGAACGATTTCGCGATCGGTAGCATCCATGCAGTTCACGTGCACGCGTTCCATCTGCACCTGGGACTCGAAAGTGATGCCAACCATCTGGACATAACCGGTGCGGAACCGCCGCTGGACGATGCGGGCATGTATCTGGGGTCAACAACGGACGGCCGTGCTTTCCTGAAGATCACGGGCAACATCGTTGACAACAACGGAACGCCGATCCAGAGCATTTCCTACACGTGTTCCACCGATGCGCTGCTCGGCGAAGCGGAAGTACACGCCCATCACGACATCGTGGAAGGGGAGACCTTCACCGCGGAAGCAATGGTGGACATGTCGCAACTGTTCGCAGGTGTGGATGCCATGACGAACCCCACCGCTACAGCCGCTGATCCCGTGTGCCAGCGATTGATGATCAATCTCTCCGGCGCCATCGACGGCATGGAGGAATGATCATGACCGGTCAGGACCTCACCGAGCGCAGCAAGGCTTTCGCTCGTGTGAGGTCCTCCCGGCCGGGCAGCAGGTCGCTCCACCGGCTGCGCCCGCCTCGCATGAAAACGATGAGCTGGTAGAGGATGCTCGTGCCGTAGGCGAGGCTCGCTGTGGCCGCTGCACCTTTCAACCCGAAGCGCGGCACCAGATAAAGCCCGCAAACCACCGATACCAGCATGCCCAGACCAGAGCCGATGAGGTTGTGCACGTTGCGGCCCGTTCCGCTGAAATAGTGACTGAACGCTTGCGACACCGCCATGGCGATGATGCCCGGAGACAAGAGCAAGAGGATCGGCCGTAACCCGATGATCTCCTTGCCGAACGCCCAGCTGAACACCGCATCCGGCAAAAGCCAAAGCACGAGCACTACGCTCAAGGCCATGGCGATCGCCAAGCGCGCGATGATCAATGTGAGCCAGCGTTGCTCTCCATCGTGCGCGATGTTGCTCACCTTGCTTACCAGTACCAGGCCCAGACTTCGCGGCGCCAACCATGCGCTTTCCGCCAATTGGTTGCCCACGGAATAGATGCCCAATGCGGCGTTCCCACGGAAGTGCTCGATGAACCAGTAGGCGAGCCGGTAGTTCAACAATTGCGCGCCGTTCGCTCCTTGCACATACAGGCCTTGCCGCAGCAGCGTGCGCAGGCTGTCATGCCGTTCGCTCATCGGAGGACCGCTCTTCCAGCGGATCGCAGCGGCACTGAGCACAGCGGTAAGGCCGAACGCGACGTAGGAGGCATGCACATAGTCCATGGCATCAGCGTGAGCGCTGGTGTGCAACAACCATGTGAAAGCGAGAAGAAGCACCGCAGCATGCACGGATGAAACGATGTTGTGCGCCCGGATGCGCTGCTGGCCGGCGAGCACCCCGAAGTGGATGGTGTAGAGCGCCTGTATGAACGCCAGTGCACAAACGTGCAGTTCGAAGCCCGCAGGCACCACCGGGAACGCGAGCAGTGCCACATAAGCCAGCATACAACTGATCAACGCCCAGGCGTACGCGGGCCGAAGCAGTTCGGCGAGAGGTCGGCGAGGGACCAGGTACACCAATGCTCCGCCACCGATGAGGTTCGCCGGAAGCATCACCAACGTGATCCCGAGCACCACCAGACTGATGATGCCCAGTCCCGATGCGCCCAACGCATGCCCCGACTGCACGGTGAGCAGCAGGTTCATCACAGCGATGAACAGCCGCGATGCGATGGTGCCGGTGATCCTCTTCAGCATTATCGTTCGTCTTCCTCGTCGTCGTCATCCTCATCGCGCGATCGTCTTTCGCGTGTGCGCAACGTGGATCGATCAGGGCTGCGCTTCTTCTTTCGAGCGCCTTCGCTGTCCAGTTGAACGGTGCGTACGCCGGAGATCAGCGTGATTTCACCCACCGCGCTCAGCGTGCCGATGCCTTCGCTCCACGCCGAACCTTTCAACGGGCCGATGGTGCGCACGATCTCCTCCTCGAAGCCGTACTCATCCAGACGCGTCACTTTCATCAGGCATACACGGGCGGTGGAACTCGCATCCAACGCCGGGCGGTACAAGGTTCCTTCGTGCACGAAGGGAGTGCCCGCGGGTCGCGCACTGCGTACATCCTGTTTAACCGGCTGGAGCGCATGCGGTCGATAAGGACCTTCGAAGCGCGAGGCATGATAGATGTGCAACGCGGAGTGCTCGTGGGGCGCACGCGTGCCCATGAGCCACCATTTGCCGTTGTAGGTGAAGAGCGTCGGAGCGCACAATGGCTCGTTCAACAAGGTGCCGACCGGTTCCAGGCCATCGTTCGCCGGGTTGATCGCGAAGAGGTCCACACCACCCGATGTACCGGGACCGATGAGCACATGCGTTCGCCCATCCTGCTCGATAACGAAGGGGTAGGTGAGGTGCGCTTCGCTCTTCAGCATGGTGCGGGATCGCTTCAGCACGTTGTCCCGCTTCGGCCGAAGGCGCGAGATCTCGCTCTTGCCGGTGCGGCGATCGTTCTTCTCGTACAGCACGTTCAGTTGTTCCTCCGCCGCATAACCGAAAGGCGTAGCACGACCCTGCCCACTGCTGGGCGACGGCAGCCAGCGCACGTTCAAGCTGGGGCGATCACCCAGTAACGAGGCGATCGGCTGGTACAGCACGCCGATGTTCCATTCCTTGAAACCGGCGCTCCTTGCCGTGCTTTTCTGATCCAGCTTCCGCCGGAAACGCAGGTAGTCCAGGTTGCCCGGGTACTTGCGGATCGGTGCTTTCGTTGCGCTCGGCTCGCCTTCCGCAGCCTGCTCGATTCCGGCGATCAGTTCTGCGCACACGCGCGCCATCAGGTGGGTGGAACCCAACAGCACATGATCGAGCGCTTCTTCCAAGGAACGTGCGGTCAGCTTGAACCAGCACTTCCGCAGGATCACACCCGCGTCCAGCTTGTCGGTGAGGCGTTGCAGCACGGCCGCCGCGGTGGTCTTGCCGTCCATCAGCTCCCAGAACAAGGGCGGTTGGCCGCGGTACTGCTCCTCGTCGCCATGGTGGTAGCTCCACACCCCGTAGCGCGGAAGTTCGAGGATGGGACCACGCAGGATGTTGAACCCGAAGCGTAACAGGACATCCGGTTCGTGTGCGGCGATGGCGTCCAGATCCTTTTGTTCGAAACGATGTTCCGGGCCTTTGCGGATGGTGCGGCATGGCACGCGCGGCACGGTCGCCAACGCGGCGGAAAGGTCCACGGGCTCATACGCATTCGGCTTCAACGAGCGGCGGTAGCGCAGGAACAAGGCGATGCGCCACGGATAATGGAGGGGATCCTTCCATGGGCTGGAAGGCGCTGCAGGCTTGGCATCGTTCATCACCAGCACCACAGGCTGCACCCCTTCCACGGCCAGCACCGCCGAAAGAGCTTCCGCCTGCCAGCGCTGGAAGACCGGACCATCGCAGAGGACACCAACGCGCAGGGTACGGCTCATCCGGCAAGCACGCGTTGGTAAACGCCGATGAAGCCCGCCGCTACAACCTCGGGGCTGAAGCGCTCGCTGATGGTGTTGCGGATGGTCGCGGGATCACCGAACGGGCCGTCGTTCGCCATGCGCAGCATCGCTTGGACGAGTTCCTGTGTGTTGCGCGGCTCTATGAGGATCCCGTTCGTGCTGTTCACGAAGGCTTGCGGGCCGCCGCACTTGGTGGCGATCACCGGTTTGCCCAAAGCCAGGGCTTCTCCCGTGACCACGCTGAAGGTTTCCACATTGCTGTTGATGATCACCGTGCCGGTCGTTGCCATGTGATCGAGCACTTCCGCATTGCTCAGGCGACCATGCCAAGTAACGTGATCGCTGATCCCCAGTTCCGAAGCGAGTTCCATCAATTTGGCGGCATCCGGCCCATTGCCGATCACCTCCAGCGTGGCCGGACCACCCGCCGCGCGCACGGCTTTCAATGCGGTGAGCACGCCGCTTATGTTCTTGGTGCGATCCACAAGGTCGGCCACCATCATGAAACGCGAACGAGGACCCGCAGCGGGCAACGGACGGTCGGTGCCGGGTACCGTGTTAGGCACTACCTGATATGCGTCCGTCAGGCGCAACCGCTTCAATTGTTCACCCAAGTGCGCGCTCACCGCGGTTACCGCCGCTGCTTTGCGGAAGATGGACCGGTTCAATCGCTGGAAGGCCTCGCTCTTCGCTTCCCACGTACCATCCAAGTATTGGCTGCTCTGCTCACTGAGGATGTACGGCACTCCGGAACGACGCTTCAGCCACAAGGCTGCCAGGGCGGGACGTACAAGAATGTGGACGTGCGTGAGGTCGGGCTTTCCGCGCTCGCGCATGCACCGCTCGATGCCTTGGCGGGTGGCTTTCCACCAGCGCTGCAGATTGATCACCTTCCGCTGCAAGCTCGATCGGGCGATGCTGGGCTCATAGTAGCAGCGCAGCTCCCATGCCCCGTCCAGGTCGTTCAATTCCTGGAGGTACGGCTGGCCCAAACCCACGACGGGCGCGGTGAAGACCACGCTTACGCGCTCGTGCCGTGCCACCGCCAGCATCTGTTTCCGGATGAAGTCGCCCAACTGCGGATCGTTACGGCCTGGATACCATTTCGGCAGGGCGAGAATGTGCATGGTGCAGCGGCAAAGTAACGCGCACGCCGCGCCCGGCTATATTCGCACCCCGGTTCGTGGCAGCACGACCGAAATGGTGGTTGTAGCTCAGTTGGTTAGAGCGTCGGATTGTGGTTCCGAAGGTCGCCGGTTCGAGCCCGGTCTACCACCCTCAAAGCCCCGGAAACGGGGCTTTGTCATTTCGGAACGTGATCATTGGAAGATCCTTCGGTCAAGGCTGATGCTGATGGCGAACCGATGGCTGGTCACCTCACCGACCCGGTCCTGGGTCAAGGGAATATTCCAGCCGTAGGTGATCTGCATCAGGCAAAGTGGTAAGCTGAATCCGATCTCCGGGATAGCTCGGGCATCCACAAGTCCGTTCTGCATGTAAGCAGCGATACTCCCGCGGAACGCCAAGAAGTAGGCTTCGCCGCTCGCTCCGATCTTCGGGGCCAGTATCCTTCCCTCTGGCGCATCGGAGTATTCGATGCCAGCGCGATACGCCACATATGTCGGGGTCGAACAAGGAGAACCACTGTCGAACCGTGCCCATTGAAGACCGGCCTCCCAGAATCTGTGCTGTTGGAAGTTGATGCCGACATAGGGAGCGAGGTGGAAACAGCCGGAGCGATCGGAGCTATCGCACTGGGCGTTGGTGACCATCACAAAGCAGGTCGAGAGGGCTAGAACAGCGGTCCTACACCGCATCGTGTTTCTTGTTGTGCAAGGCCGTTTCCAGTGTCCAGGGTATGCGCTTCACGAAGACATGCTGGCGCACCGGGCACTCGGCCAACTGGCACACGCTGCAGGAGTTCGGTGGTGCGCAGGGGTCCATGTGGATGAAGAGCTCCGTCTCGCGCTCGCCATGGTGGTTCACCAGCGCATCCATCTCGGCGATCGCGTCATGGCTCTGCTCCAGCGTCCAGTAGTAGGGGAGCGTCACGTGGCAATCGATGTGCAGGCGACTGCCGAAGGCGATCACCCGGAAGTTGTGCACGTCGATCCACGCCGGCTTGCGGTGCTGTTCCAGGATGCCCACCAGGTCGCGGGCCACCTGCATGTCCGTTTCGTCCATGATCCCGGATATGGACTTCCGGAACACGCCAAGCCCTTGATAAATGATGAAGAAGGCGAAGGCGATGGCGAACACCTGGTCCAGCCAGAGCAGGTGCGTGAGTTGGATCACCACAAGCCCCACAACCAGCGCCACCGTGCTCCAAGCATCGCTCAAGAGGTGTGTGCCGCTCGCTTCCATGGCCAGGGAATGTGCGTCCCGCCCGCGTTTCTTCAACAGCAGTCCCATGCCCAGGTTCGCAGCGCCTGCTGCTGAAGCCATCAGGATGCCGGTGCCCAGATCATGCAGGTGCTGATGCACCAGCAGGGCTTGCACCGAGCGCCAGATGATGAGCCCTCCGGCCATGACCACCAAGCCGCCTTCGATGCCCGCGCTGATGAACTCCACTTTGCCGTGGCCATAGGGATGTTCCCTGTCGCGGGGCTTGGCGGCCAACCAAAGGCTATACAGCGCGAAGGAGCCTGCGGTCACGTTCACGATGCTCTCCAGCGCATCGCTGAGGATGGTGTTGCTGTGCGTAAGCCACCACGCCGCGAACTTGATGGCCATGAGCAGTGCACCTCCCGCGAGCACCCATGCCTGTAGCCTGATGTTGGAACGGGCCTTCTCCACTGCGGAAATGTAACGGCCGTATCCTTGTCACCCCATGTACCTGCTGATCACCCTCCTTTTCGTCGCCGGTTACGTTGCCATCGCCTTCGAGCATCAGCTTCGGGTGAACAAGGCGGCCAGCGCGCTGCTCACCGGCATGCTCATCTGGACGGTGATCGCGGTCGTGGGCATCGGTGAGCCAAGCCCACTGCTTCCTGCACACTCAGCGGCACATTCCCTGGCGCTGTCCTTCGGGGAGCACCTGAGCGGCATCGCCAGCATCCTGTTCTTCCTGCTGGGCGCCATGGTGGTGGTGGAGCTCATGGACGCGCACGCGGCGTTCCAGGTGATCACGGACCGCATCACAACAACCAACAAGCGGAAGTTGCTGTGGGTGCTGGGCATCGTCACCTTCTTCCTGAGCGCCGCTTTGGACAACCTCACCACCGCTATCGTGATGTGCGCGCTGGTGCGCAAGCTGGTGAGCGACCGAGCCGATCAATGGATGCTCGCAGGAGCGGTGATCGTCGCGGCCAACGCAGGCGGCGCATGGAGCCCGATCGGTGATGTGACCACCATCATGCTCTGGAACGATGGGCAGGTCACCTCGGCGAACATCATCCTGAAGTTGATCCTTCCCAGTTTGGTGTGCATGGTTCTTCCCCTGCTCTGGCTGGGTGTCGTACTGAAAGGGAAGGCCACGCGCCCTGCCGCTGAGGAGGGCGATGACGCAGGGCTTACCGCTGGTGAGCGCACTTCCGTGTTCGTGCTCGGCGTGGTCACACTGCTGGGCGTTCCCGTTTTCAAAGAGGTCACGCACTTGCCACCCTTCGTGGGGGTCATGCTTGGCTTGGGTATTCTCTGGGTCTATACCGAGTTCATCCATGCCCGAAGCAGGGTGGAGGAGCGCGGTCAATTGCTGGTCACCAGCGTGCTGAAACGTATCGACCACAGCAGCATCCTGTTCTTCCTGGGCATCCTGCTCGCCGTTTCGGGGCTGGAAACGTTCGGCCACTTGCATGACCTGGCCGCCGGGTTGAACCACGTCTTCGGCACCGACTTCTACGCGGTGAACGGATTGATAGGGCTCTTGAGCGCCATAGTGGACAACGTGCCGCTCGTGGCCGCGGCCCAAGGCATGTACCCGGTCACTGAAGTGGCGAACGGAGGCTTTCCGCAGGACCACCTGTTCTGGGAACTGCTGGCCTTGTGCGCTGGAACGGGCGGAAGCATCCTCGTGATCGGTTCTGCGGCCGGGGTGGCTGCCATGGGCATCCTGCACATTCCCTTCGGATGGTATGTGAAGCGGATCGCCGGGCCCGCCGCGTTGGGCTACGTTGGAGGCATCCTGGCCTTCTGGGTCATCTGGCACTGATCTGCCTTTCCGGAGGCCGCCGACTACCTTGGCGCCTCGAAAACACCGGAACCATGGATGTGCGATTGATCGAAGCGGCAAGTGAGATCGGTGCGGGAAAGCGGGGCGCCAGCATGGGCATGAGCGCTCTCCGGGTGGCGGCCTGGAAGAACGGAAGCGAACTGTTCGGGCACGCCGAAGAAAGCATCCTGCGTGATGAGAACGATGTACTCTATGAGGACGATCGTACACCGAACGCCCACCACATCGACGGCCTGATCCGCTTTGAATCGGATCTTGCTTACGAGGTCTATAAGTTCCTACGTAGCAACATTTTCCCTATGGTGATCGGAGGTGATCATTCAATAGCCATCGGGAGCGTGAGCGGAACCAAGATGGCCTTCCCCAACGAACGGGTCGGGGTGGTCTGGATCGACGCCCACGCGGACCTGCACACGCCCTTCACCACCCCCAGCGGCAACGTGCATGGAATGCCCTTGGCGCTTCTGATGAACATCGAGAAGAAATCGAACGACAGCCGCAAGGTCAAGGTCTTCACGCTGGATACGTGGGATCGCCTTCGGAAGATCGGCATGAGCGGCGCGAAGCTCAAACCACAGGACCTGGTCTTCATCGGCCTGCGTGATTACGAGGAGGCGGAGGCGGCCATCATCAAGGAGAACGGCATCAAGGTGATCACCGTGGACGAGGTGCGGAAACGAGGCGCGGAGAGCATCGTGAAGGAAGTGCAGGAGTACCTCTCCAAGTGCGACAAGGTGCACGTGAGCTTCGATGTGGACAGCTTGGACCCGAGCATCAGCGTGGGTACCGGCACGCCCGTGCCTCACGGGTTCAACCTGGAGGAGGCCCGTGGCCTGCTCACCGGCCTGTGCGCCGATCCCAAGACGGCAACCCTCGATGTGGTGGAGATCAATCCCGCGCTGGACAGCAACAATGCGATGGCCGAGGCAGTGCTCACCATCCTGGAGCCCTTGTTCCCGATCCTGCGCGCCCGGTAGATGCAGGTCGCTTCACGCGTCATACTAGTACGCCCTTCCGGTTTCGGCTATGATGCGGCTACGGCCATCACCAATACCTTCCAGCGCGCCAGCGGCGATGCTGAAACGCGCAGGCAGGCAGAAGAGGAGTTCGATGGCTTGATCGCCGCGTTGGACCATCAGGGCATCGGTATCACCGTCCTGGATCCTTTCGCATCCGACGCTCCGAACGCTGTCTTTCCCAACAACTGGTTCAGCACGCACGAGGACGGTACGTTGGTGCTCTATCCCATGTGCACGCCCAGCCGCCGTAAAGAGCGTGACCCTGACTTCGTCGCTACCCTTGCCCGGGAAGGCTTTCGCGTAGAACGCGTGATCGACCTTTCGGCTCAGGAGCGCGCTGATCGTTATTTGGAAGGGACCGGCAGCCTTGTCATTGATCGTGATCGTATGGTGGCGTTCGCGGCCCTGAGCGCCCGCACCAGCGAACGTGTCCTGAACATATGGTGTGGTGCCTTGCGCGGCCATCAGGTCCCTTTCCTGGCTACGGCGGATGGCACGCTCACAGGCCAGCCGATCTACCACACCAACGTGGTGATGAGCATCGGGGAACGCTTCGCCGTGGTCTGCTTGGAAGCGCTTCCGTACCCCGTGGATCGGGACGACCTCTGGAGCGAGCTGGACCGGATGGACAAGGAGATCATCCCCATCACACTCCCGCAACTGCATGCCTTCGTTGGCAACCTGCTCGAACTGGCGGCGGCAAAGGATCGATCCCAGCGCTCCATCCTGCTTTCGGAAACGGCCTTCGCCGCCTTGAAACCGGACCAGCGCATCGCCTTGGAACGTCACGCCCAACTGGTGCCCGTCGCAGTGCCCACCATCGAGCGCGTGGGGGGAGGAAGTGTGCGGTGCATGCTGGCCGAGAACTTCCTGCCGGTCCGCTGAGCGTGCCTTTCTTGTTTCCTTCGCGCCTCGTTCGGCCGAAGCGCAACAGCGTGAAGGCGATGACCCATGTTCCAGGACCGGCTCCAAGCCCAACTCGTTCCCGCGATCCAAGCGGCTTTCCTACAGCTTTTCAACGCAACGGTGGAAGCCGACAAGCTCGCCTTCCAGCCCACGCGACCGGAGTTCGAGGGTGATGTGACGATCAACGTTTTTCCGTTCCTCAAGCTCAGCGGTAAGGGACCGGAACAGACCGCTCAGGCCATCGGCGAGCACTTGCAGGCGAGCCTGCCCGTGGTGGTGCGCTTCAACGTGATCAAGGGGTTCCTCAACCTGGTGATCGCCGACAGCTACTGGTTCGGCTTCATAAACGATGCGGCCCAAGGCGATATCCTCACGTTCCCTGCCACTGGCAGGAAGGTGATGGTGGAGTACGCTTCACCCAACACCAACAAGCCGCTGCACCTCGGCCACCTGCGGAACATCTTCCTGGGCTGGTCCGTGAGCCGCATCCTGCAAGCCGCCGGAAACGAGGTGGTCAAGGTTCAGGTGATCAACGACCGCGGCATCCACATCTGCAAGAGCATGATCGCCTGGCAGAAGTTCGGCAAGGGCGAAACCCCACAGAGCAGTGGACTGAAAGGGGATAAGCTGGTGGGCAAGTACTATGTGGAGTTCGACAAGGAATTCGGGAAGCAGGTGAAGGAGCAGGTGGCCACTGGCAAGACCCAGGAGGTCGCGGAGAAGGAGGCGCCGATCCTGTTGGAAGCACAAGAAATGCTGCGCAAGTGGGAAGCGAACGACCCTGAAGTGCGCGCGCTCTGGGAGAAGATGAACGGCTGGGTATACGATGGGTTCAATGCCACCTACCTGCGGGCGGGTGTCACTTTCGACAAGAACTACTACGAGAGCCAGACCTATGTACTTGGCAAGCAGGACGTTCTCGATGGCGTGAAGAAGGGCGTGTTCTACGAGAAGGACGGCGCTGTATGGGTGGACAACACGAAGGAGGGCCTTGACGAGAAGGTGCTGCTGCGCCGTGATGGCACCAGCGTGTACATGACGCAGGACATCGGCACGGCGATCAAGCGCTTCGAGGAGTTCCCGGGCTTGTCCAAGTTGATCTATACGGTGGGCAACGAGCAGGACTATCACTTCAAAACGCTGTTCATCATCCTGAAGAAACTCGGTTTCGCGTGGGCCGATGAGCTCTTTCACCTCAGTTATGGCATGGTGGACCTGCCCAGCGGGAAGATGAAAAGCCGCGAAGGCACGGTGGTAGATGCCGACGACCTGATCGAGGAAGTGGTGCAGGAAGCGAAACGCACCACCGAAGAACTGGGCAAGCTGGATGACTTCAACGAACAGGAAAAGGCCGAACTCTTCGAAATGATCGGACTGGCCGCGCTGAAGTACTTCCTGCTGAAGGTGGATCCGAAAAAGCGCATGCTCTTCGACCCGGCCGCAAGCATCGATCTGCAAGGACATACAGGACCCTTCATCCAGTACACCTATGCACGGATCAGCTCACTGCTCCGAAAAGCCAGTGAGCCTTTGTGGAGTCGATCCGATGTGCCGATGAGTTTGCTTCCTGAGGAACGCACCGTCATCAAGCTGCTGCACCAGTTGCCCGCCGTGCTAAATGAAGCGGCCACCAAGCTCGATCCTTCCTCCTTGGCGAACCACACCTACGAACTGGTGAAGGCTTACAACGGGTTCTACCAGAGTGTGCCGGTACTGAAGGAGGAAAATGCTGCCAAGAGAGCGTTCAGGCTATCACTCAGCGCTTCCGTCGCGAAGACCACGAAGAAGGCCATGTGGTGCTTGGGGATAGAGGTGCCGGAGCGGATGTGAGGATCCTCGCCGCAGAGACGTAAAGGCACAGAGCAGGAAGGTTGGTCGAGGAGAGTGCTTTGATGTTCCGCACTTCAAAGGTGCACCGAGCACTGGATCAGAACTTCGGACACGGCACCGCCTTGTACTTCTTGTTCCGGCCTCGCTTGGGCCATTCGTAGATCACGCTGATCTCGTGCGCCCCGGCACTCTTCATGCTCAGCAGGCTTACGGTGATGTCGTAGCTGTAGGTGAACCGCAGCTGTTGCTCCGTCTCATACCCTACCATGGCGATGATGCTCTCATCGTTGGCATAGCCCGGCGCGTAGGCTTTCATGCCCGGAATACCACGGTACCACAGGCCGAAGGTGAGCTGATCGTGGTCGATGTAGGCGCCAAGATCCAGCTGGTCCCAATCCTGCTGCGCCTTATAGTGGGCCGCCAAGGTCATGCGCGTGTGCGCCTTTCCCACGTGCTGTCCATCCATACGGAAGCGATAGCCCGTGTGCACGCTGGTACGGATCGGCAGCTTCACATCCCCGTTCGTGTACAGCGTTTGCTGCGGCTGGTTCACGTGACTGAACGAGGTGCCGAACCAGAAGTTCTCCGAGAAGTAGAGCGCCCCCGCTGATGCATCCATGTAGTTGGTGGTCTGGAAGGGCATCGCTTCGATGGTGCTGGGCGCGTTCTCACGGATCACCTGGTCTGCGAAGACCAAACCTGAGGGATCGTATTCGCGACGCGTCCAGCCCAAGCGTGCCCCCAGGCGCACCGCATGCTTGTGGTCGATCCGCGCTTCATAGCTGTAGGCCACGGCCGCGTGGGTGAACGCGAGGTTGCTGGTGCCCGCCACGTCACGTACGATCAATCCGCCAAGACCGGAGTGAGCCTTGTGATAGTTATGGTCATAGCTGATGGCGTAAGTGTTGTAACCAGGCCCCGTGCCTGGCCATTGCTTGCGATAGTTCAGGATAAATCGGTCCTCATACGTGTTGCCGGTGAGCGCAGGGTTCAGGTAAAGCGGCGAGGCGTAGAACTGACTGAACTGCGGGTCCTGCGCGTGCAGACGGAAGGAGGTGAGCAGGGCCACATGCAGCAGCACGATCATGACCCACCTGTCCACACTGGGGAGGGTAGAAGCCTGAACCACCGGAGCGTAACCGGTGCTCTGCGCAGCAAGGATGCTTGTGTCGCGTTGCTTCATGGGTCAACGGAACAAGGTGAGATCGCCCATGCGCTCCGCTTCGCGATCGTCCACGAAGCGCACCCACACACGGTACACGTACACGTCCTGCTGGCTGAGCTGGCCGCGGTAGTAACCGTCCCAACCCTGCTTGATGTCATTGCTCTCGAAGACCAGTTCGCCCCAACGGTTCCAGATGCGCATTTGGAAGTCCTTCACGAAGCGGATGAACGGATAGAACACGTCGTTGCTCAGGTCATTCGGGTCGTAACCACCGCCGTTGCTGCCGCCACCGTTCGGGGTGAAGGCGTTCGGGATCACCACGTCGTACACCGGAAGGATCTGGATGTTCTGCGCGGTGGCGTCGTGGCAGCCGTTCACGTCCGTTACGGTAAGGATCACCTCATACGTGCCGATGTCGGAATAGGTATGCGAAGGGTTGTCCGTGGCGCTCGTATCGCCATCACCGAAGCTCCAGTCGTAGCCATTGATGTTGCCCGTGCTGCTGTTGGTGAAGTCCACCGTCGGAGCGTTCATGTCCGTGCTGTACGTGCTCGCGTTGAAGGCGGCCGTCGGTGGATCATGCGCGATGACGCTGCCTGTGTTCAACGCGGCCGCGCTGCAACCTGCTGGCGTGGTCACGACCAAGGACACCGTCCAGGTACCGGCGGCATACGTGTGTACAGGTGCCGGGGCAGAGGAGGTGGTGCCATCGCCGAGGTCCCACATCCAGGTCACGTTCTGCGTGGTGAGTCCTGCTGGGAAGTTCACCGTGAGAGGAGCGCAGCCTTCTGCGATGATCGCCGGCAGCGTGATCGCTGGTGGGATCTCCAGCACCAGGTCGACGGTTCCTGTGAGCGTCTGTCCGCAGACGTTCGTGGCCGTTACATGCAATGTGCGCGATTGGTTCACCGGCACCACATGTGGCCCAGCACCGACCAGTCCCAGTTCGGTCCAGGTGTAGGTAACGGCGCCGAAATAGTTCAGCACTTGGGCTCCCACGCTTGCGATACCACCGGTGCACACCGCCGTATCGCCATAGGTGGCCAGTGATGCGGTCGTCAGGTCGAGCACATGGATCGGATAGCTCAGGGTGGGACCTTGGCAGCCTGCGCCATCGGTGACGCTTACACTCACGTTCTGTGATGCGGGGAAGGAGTAGAGCAGCGAAGTGCCTGCACCGATGCCCGCCCAGCTGATGGTGAGGTTGCCATCACCACCGCTGGCTTGCGCGGTCAGTTGCACCGGTGCGTTCACACAGACCGTATCCGGAACCTGCGCGGTGAGCACCAACGGTGCGGGTGCTGTCAACGAGGCCGAGCTCTGCGTGGTGCAACCGTGCGCGTCAGTGATGGTCACGATGTAGGTACCCGCTCCAAGGCCGCTGGCAAGAGCGGTGGTCTGGCTTCCTGCGTTCGCGCTCCACAGGTAGCTGTATCCGGGGGTTCCACCTTGGGCGATCACGCTAGCGCTGCCGTTGGTTCCGTTGGCGCACTGCGGGCTGGTGGACTGTTGACTGGCGACAACCAGCGGGGAGGGCTGACCGATGAGTACGGACAAGCTTGTATCGCAACCCAGTGCGTCCGTTACGGTAACGATGTGCGTTCCGCTCGCGAGGCCGATGGCAGTGGGGGTGGTCTGGCCGGAAGGTGACCAGAGGTAGGTCAGCGAAGGCAGCGCAGGGATGAAGCCCGCTGTACCCGTGCTGGCACCGGCGCACAGGGCATCGGTACCGGTGACCGATGCGTTCAAGAAGCTGTTCGACAAGGTGAGGTGCACCGTGTCTGCATCGGCGGGGCAACCCGTGTTGCCGGTCGTTGTGAGGATGAGGTCAACACCTCCGCTCTGTATCTCGAAGGAGGAAGGCGTGTAGGAGTTGATCGGCCCGTTGCCCCCGTAGGTGCCGTTCCCGCCGCTCCATGTTCCACCGGTCGCGTTCTGTACCGATCCGCTCAAGGCGATCGGGTAGTTGCCCATGCACACGACCTGGTCAACACCTGCTTGTGCTACGTTCGGCTGTGCCGCTGCTGCGATGGTCGCTGTCGCCGTTGCGGGAGCACATCCGTTCGCATCGGTGACCTGCACGGTATAGTTACCAGCGCCAGATGTGATCGAAGCGGTGTGCGGGCCGTTGCTCCAGGTGTAGCTGTAAGGCGCGGTGCCACCGGTCACGGTGACGCTCGCTGTACCGTTGCCCAGACCGGCGCACGTCTCGTTCGTTACCTGAACGTTGGTGATGGTGATGGCCTGCGGTTGTGCGATGGTCACGCTCATTGCCGTGTCGCAACCAAGCCCATCGGTAACCGTCACGGTGTAATTACCGGCGCCCAGTCCGGTCGCGGTTGCCGTCGTCTGATGTGATGCGTCACTCCAGAGGTAGGAGAGGGCGGTGTTCGCCGGCATGAAACTCGCGCTTCCATTGTTGCCGCCATTGCAGGTGGCATCCGTTCCGGAAACCGCAGCACCGATGAAGCTGTTCGACAGTGTAAGGTGCACCGTATCCGCATCGGCAGGGCAGTTGGCGTTGCCGGTCGTGGTGAGTATCAGATCCACGCCGCCCGAAGCGATCTCGTTCGCGCTCGGTGTATATCCGCTGTTCGGCCCGTTCCCACTGTATGAACCGAAGCCTCCGGCCCAGATACCGCCGGTCGCGTTCTGCACGGAGCCGTTGAGCTGGATGGGATAGTTCCCCATGCACACTACTTGGTCCGCACCGGCGTTCGCCACGTTCGGTTGCGCTGCTGCCGTGATCGTCGCACTGGCGCTCGCAGGCGTGCACCCGTTCGCATCGATCACCTGCACCGAGTAGGTGCCCGCGCCTACCGTGATGCTCGGCGAATGCTGGCCATTGCTCCAGTTGTAAGTGTAAGGGGCGGTACCGCCGCTCACCGTCACGCTTATCGTTCCGTTGCCCGCTCCGGCGCAGGTCTCACTGGTGGATTGGATGTCCGTGATCTGCACTGCAGGTGGCGCTGAAACGGTCACGCTCATCGTCGTGTCGCATCCCAGCACATCCGTTACCAGCACCTGGTAGTTCCCTGCGTTCAGGTTCGTAGCGGTCGCCGTCAACTGAGCAGGTACGGTGTTCCACGCATAGGTGAGGCCCGGATCGTTCGGTGAGAACGACGCCGTTCCGGTGTTACCGTTGGAGCATGTGGCGTTCGTTGAACTTACCGTGGCATTGAGGAAGCTGTTCGAGATGGCGATGTGTACCGTGTCCTTGTCAGCGGGACAGCTGCCTGCGCCCGAGGAAGTGAGGATCAGGTCCGCGTGGCCCGCCGCTATCTCACCCGCACTCGGGGTATAGGTGTTGTTCGGGAAAACACCGAGCAGGTTGCCGCTGCCGTTGGACCATGAGTTGCTCGTCGCGTTCGTTGAAGTTCCTTGAAGATGGATCGGCCATGATCCGTAGCAGGCTACGATGTCCGCACCTGCGTTCGCATCCGGTGCGGGCGTCGTGTTCACCACCGCCGTCGATGGCGCTGAAACACATCCGTTCGCATCGGTCACTGAGACAGGATAGGTTCCGGCTCCCACCGTGATGCTTGGCGTTACAGCGCCGACCGTTGCCCAGTTGTATTGGAACGGTGATTGACCTTCCGTGACCGCAACGCTTGCCGTTCCATCGTTCATCCCCGCGCACGATTCATTCGTGCTCGTTACAGAGATGAACACGCCATCGATCACCGTGATCGAATAGACATAGGTCTGGAAGGCCGGTATCGGGCAGGCGCCATCGTTCACCGTGACGATGAACGGATAGAAGCCGGAGGTTCCTTGCGAACCGGTCCAGCACACATGGCATGTGATAGGGTTGGTGCCGGTGTAGCTGAATGTGGCACCCGGAAGATTGTTGCCCACATTGCTCGTGGCGATGAGGTTGTTCGGTGCGTTCGGGTCGCTGATCACCATGTCGAAGCAGAAGCTTCCACTTTCGCATACCTGGAGCGCGTAAGGTCCGGTCTGGACCGAAGCACCCGTCGGCGCGCTGATGGTACCTGTTGTCGGATCCGGCGGTTCGTTCGTGCACGGATACGCCACGAACTGCATGTCGCGCATGATCGTGCCGATCAGGTTGCCGTTGTTGTCATAAACGTTCACCCTTACCACGACCACCCAGTTGCCGGCCACGTTCAGTGTGAAATTGAGCAGGCCGGTCTGCGGATCAAGGGTGATGCCGGAGATCGGGCTCGTCGGCGTGAACGGTGGTACGTACGGGATGGCCGCACCATTGATGGTGCGCGCACCGATGAACGTGTAGGTCATCGAATCGCCTTCCGCGTCGAAGGTCCCGTAGCTGTAGCTCACCGGATAGCCCAGGCACACATACGGGATCGCCAGGTTGGTGAACTCGGGCGAATTCTCGCAAGGCGCCACCAGGTTGTTCATGGTGGCTTCGATGTAGATGTTCTGCGTACCCGGAGCCTGCAGATTGGCGATGGCGTTGTTCCGCCAGTTCTTCGTCCAACTGATCGTCCACGAATCGCAGGGCGGCAACGTCACGGTGCCGGTGTAGATGTATTGCTGCGTGCCGGGCAGTGTTCCGCCGTTGCACGTGCTGTTGGGCAACTGCTGGTTGCACAGCTGGCTGATCTCCACGCCGCCCGGTGTGGTCACATGTACGCTCGTGTTGCCACAGGGGCTGGTGATGGGCAGGTCGTAGTTGTTGTCCAGGTTGATACCCGCACAATCACGGTAGACCACCAAGGTGATGCGGTACTGGCCGTTGCCCAGACAATCCCAGTAGATCTCGCCACCGCTGATGTGCGTCGCTTGCGCGCTCAGGCTGGCAAGGCCGGTAAGCAGTAGGGTTGAGATCTTGCGCATGTCCAACGGGGGCTGGTCCGCTCGGACAGTTGCTACGGGGTGGTTCGCCCCTGGTTGAGGTGTCTCGACGAAAGACCTCGTTCCGTCGACGGAAGGCAGTGCTTTCTGACTGGTCAGCCGGGCAGAACTGTCAAGCCCCAGCGGGAAGTAGACGGATCCAGCCGTTCAGTACTGGCCGAGCGGGCGGCCATAGACCAGCCGCTGGAAGCCACGCGGATCCTCCTCATCCCGTTCAGGACACCGCAGGAACCCAAGACCCTCGTAAAGCGCCTGAGCAGCGTTCATTTCAGGGCGTGTCCAAAGCACGAGCGCGCTCGCTTTCTCCTGTTCAGCCCGTTGGATGCAAGCACACACGAGGGATCGTGCTGCACCTGTTCGACGAGCGTTCGGATCAACCGCCAGGAACCGGAATTCCCGCTCTCCGGCGCGCGCGACCTGTCGGAAGGAACTATCCTGTTCCAAGTAGAGGAGCGCTCCCACTGTCATTCCCTCCGCGCTGACCGTGAGCAGTGTTCCTTCCAGTTGTAGTGCGGAGCGGGTCATCACTTCCTGCGCTCTTTGCAACGGGGTGTAGCCTTCTCCCACGTAGACACGGTGCATCACGGCGAGTCCTGATGCCCACTCCGCTTCCGTTCGCGCGATGTTGATGACCATGTTCGCACAATGTTATTCCACGCGGTCCAGCCGTGTTCCGTAGGTCTCCGGCAGTTTCAGCGCGCTGAACACGGCGGCGGCCCATACCGCACAACCCGTCAGCAGGAGGCCCGTCGACAGTTCCAGGTCGAACCTTCCCTCCAGCCATTGATGGAAAGGGATGAGCAGCGTAACGGATCCACGCATGAAGTTGGTGACGGTAGCGGTGACCAGCACGCGCAGGTTCGTACCGAAATGTTCCGCGGTGGCTGTAGCGAACACGCTCAGGTAACCGCAGCCAAGGCCCATGACCAGACAGGCGGTATAGTTCGCTTGACCCTTGCTGAAACTCATGAAGTACCATGCTGTCGAAGCGATGGCGAGCGACATCCCGGACAATATCACCTTCCGTCGTGTGCGCCAGAACTGGCTGAGCAGACCGGTAAGCAGGTCGCCTGCACAGATGCCGATCTGGAACAAGGTGAACGCCTTCGGCAACGACCAATCGTGCAGGCCGAACGAAGCGGCCAGCTCCGGCGAAAGCGTGATGAGCAGGCCTACGCTGTACCAGATGGGAACCCCCATGGCTATACAGGCGAGGTAGCGGAACGCGCGATCCCGCCTGGCGAAAAGCAGAGCGAACGATCCGCGCTTGTGGCTAGCCCGTTGTGCCTGTTGGAACATGGCCGGTTCCATTCCGCGCAAGCGGAAGAACAACAACAGTAAGCCGACAGCACCGGCCCCTGCGAACGCGATCCGCCAGGGGAACAGGTCGCCCGCCAAGCCTGCGCACACCGCACCTAGCGCACCGAGCGTGGCGACCAGGATCGTTCCATAGCCGCGCTTCTCCACGGTCATGCTTTCGCCCACCAGTGTGATGCCCGCCCCCAGTTCTCCGGCAAGCCCGAGGCCCGCGAGGAACCGTATCACCGCATAGGCCTCGACGCTCTGCACGAACGCGTTCGCGATGTTCGCCAGTGAATACAGGAGAATGCTGCCGAACAGCACGCTCACGCGCCCACGCTTGTCACCGATGATGCCGGTAAGCACGCCACCGACCATCATGCCCGCCATCTGAATGGCCAGCAGGCGTTCCCCCGCGTGGCTGAGGGTGCTGCCATCCAACCCCAGTTCCTTCAGGCTGGGGATGCGGTAGATGTTGAACAGGAAGAGGTCGAAGGCATCCACGAAGAACCCCAGGCCAGCAGCGAGCACAGCGCGGTTGAGCGGGGAGGTGTGCAGCATGCGGCGAAGGAACGCTGTCCGCACGTTGGTCCAAGCGGCCGTTACATTTCGCACATGCTCGTTCTGCTTTCACCGGCCAAGGACCTCGCGAAGGAGGTGCCGCCCGTCGACAAGGTCACACAGCCGGTCCTGCTGCAACAGGCCGCTCCGCTGGTAGAAAAATTGAAGACCCTGAGCGCGAAGAAGCTCGCCACGCTCATGGATACCAGCGAGAGCCTGGGTGAACTGAACCGCGAGCGCTATCAACGGTGGTCAATGCCCTTCACAAAGGAGAACGCCCGGCCCGCGGCGTTCGCGTTCAATGGCGAGGTCTATCGTGGGCTTTCGGCCCGCACACTGGATGCGGACGATCTCCGCTTCGCACAACAACACCTGCGTATCCTGAGCGGGCTTTACGGTGTGCTGCGACCGCTGGACCTCATCCAGGACTACCGGCTGATGATGGGAACACCGTTCGGAGCTGGCAAGGCCAAGAACCTCTATGCCTACTGGGGCGATGCCATTACCCAAGCGCTCAACGCCGATCTGAAGAGTACCCGGTCCGATACGATGATCAACCTCGCCTCAAGCGAGTACTTCAAATGCGTGGATCCGGGAAAGTTGAAGGCGCGCGTCGTCACACCCGTTTTCAAGGACAAGGTGGGCACCGAATACAGGATGGTCATGGTCTTCGCCAAGCAACAACGTGGGGCCATGGCGCGCTACATCATCCGGCACAGGCTCATGGAACCGGAGGCATTGAAGGCCTATGACGGCGATGGTTATCGCTTCACTGCCGAAGAGAGCACTGCGGAGGAATGGGTGTTCTTGCGCGCCAAGAAAGAACCTACCGTTCCTGCGAAGCTGCAGGGTGGAAGGATCCGGTAGTTGATCGGTCAGTGACCTTGAACGACCAATGTGGTGGAACGGAGGACCGTGGCGCCATGAACCTCCACTTGATAGAGTCCGGGTTCAAGGCTGGACACGTCGAAGGTGTTCCCTCCCAGGAGCGATGAAGACACGCACCTGCCCAAGGCATCCCGCACCACGACCCGCTGCGGCAAGGGGCCGGGCATTTCCATTGATACGCGACCGGTTGCAGGATTGGGCCAGAGCTGAAGCCCTGTTCTCGTTAGCGGGTCAAGCCCAGTGCTCGATGCGGCGCTCAGTTCCAGGATCCGATCATCGTCAACGCCGGGTGAGCCGGCCCAATCATGATTGGACGTGCTGATGAACACGCGGCCATCCGGATAGGCAAGCACATCACGGAACCTGCCATACGTGTTGTACAGCGCGTTCGAGGCGTTGATGACCGTATCACCCGCAGCGTTCAGGTTCAGCACATGCAAGGCTTTCCCACGTAGTGTGGCTACCAGTATGGCGTTCTGCCATTCCGGTATCGCAGCGCTGGCGTAGTAATCGATACCCGATGGAGCGACCACTTCGGTGGACCACTCGTGGATGGGTTCCACCACATCGTGCGCATCAAAGTAGGCGATCTCGGTCGCCGTGTTGCACAGTCCCAGCACCGTGGGCCAGCCATAGTCCCTGTTCGGTAGTATGATGTTCACCTCGTCGTCCATACCGGCTCCGTGAGCGCTGTTGTAGATGCGGCCGTTCGACGCCTTGATCAATCCTTGCGGATTGCGATGGCCCCAGTTGTAGACGTAACTGCCGGGGATCGGGTTGTCAGCAGGAATGCCGCCTTCCGGGTCGAACCGGAGCACTTTGCCATAGGTGTTGTCCAGTAAGGGAGCATCAGTCGAATGGGACATCACATCGCCGACGGAGATCAAGAACATGCCTTCGTCATCCACTACGATGCGGGAGCCGTTGTGCGAGGGCCCTGCATGCACCACTTCGGAAAGAAGATGATCCGAGGCGCTGGTGAAAGTGTGCGTACCCGCATCGAACAAGTAACGTTTGATCACCGCAGTGGTGGAAGAGTTGACGTAGTGCAGATAGACGTAAGGCTGGTTGGCGAAGTCCGGGTGGAAGGCCATGCTCTGCAGTCCGCCGCCCAGGCCGGTCTCGTGCACATCGGGTACCGTGTAGATCGGTTCGATCGTGCCGTCATCAGGGTTCAAGCGCGATACATGACCATCGATCTCGGTGAACCAGATCCAGCCATCGGGGCCTACCACCATGTCCCAAGGCACGTTCAGTCCAGTGGCTTTCACGGCAACGTTCACTTCGGTGCTGCCGACCATTATGGAGGTCTGCGCGCTCAAAGCCAGACCGTACAGACAGAGCACCGTTGCCAAGGTGCCACGTTTGGCCATGGAGAGAGCGGGCATCGTCAGTGGTTTGTAATGCCCAACGTACGGCTCGTACGCTGCACTGGACCTGTTGGCGTGTTGGAACGTTCACTTCGATCGGAGTCTGCACTTCAATGGTCGATCTTGATGCGCAGCAGAGTGATCAGCGACTCTTTCAAGGCCATCGAGGCGCTCAATTCGATCAAGGTGCCTTCGGGGTATTTCTTCGGCGCATTCACCTGTGCCCGCACCTGAGCAGTCAAACCCACTTGGTCACGTAAAGCGCTCATGCCTTTCTCGTTGATCACCATACGGACCAGGACGTTGCCAGGTTTCGGGAAGAGATAGAACAGGCGCTTTTTCGCCCGGTCATAGGTGAGGTGCCATCCGCTCGTCTTGCTGAATTTCCAGCTGAAGATGATGCGGGACCTTTCGGTGTCGATCGCGTTCACCGCAGCGAGCACAGCGCTGTAGTGTTCGCCGATGCGTTCGGCCAAGGCGGCTTCCGAAGGCGGCTTTCGCGGATCTAGGATGGGGTCTGATACCATTGTGTACGCTCATCACACCCCATTTCGGGGAGGATCAGCACCGCGAAACAACGGAGCATGCCGCTGAAATGCCTCCTGATCGAAGCTGGAGGCCGAAGGGATGGATCCGATTCACGGCGGCACGTCCGTTGTGAACACGTTGCCCAATACGCGCAACATGAAAGACCCTGAGACCAACCAGCTTCTCCAAACCCTCATGAAGTGCATCACGGCCTGTGAGCATTGCGCTGATGCCTGCTTGGATGAACCCGACCCGTCGCACATGAAGGAGTGCGTCCGCCTTGACCGGGATTGCGCGGATATCTGCATGCTCACCGCTCGCTGCATCGGTCGAGATTCTGACCGCTCGCATGACCTCCTCAGGGTATGCATCGTGGTATGCGATGCGTGTCGCGAAGAATGCTCGCGACATGAGAACGCGCATTGCCGGAAGTGCGCGGAGGTATGCGCGGTCTGCCATGATGCCTGTCAGGAGTATATCAATGTGCACGCTTGATCCTTGAGGGGGGAGCGTACGATGAACAGCCGGGAGAAGGCAGCATCGTGGAGCGTTCCAGTGGCACAGAAAAACCGTTGACCTGTTCGCGCCTTTGCGCGAGTGGAACATGTACGTGTTCAGTTCTCTGGCGCGAAGGCACGACGTTGATCGGTCCATCGCACGTATGTCGCACTTTTGAGGCATGTCGCAGAGGTCACCGGGCAAAGCGCCGTCGACCATTCTTTCCGGTGGTCTCCGTTTCAATTCGGCGCAGGAACTGCTGGACTTCCTTCCGCAGGATGAACGCATCCTTATGGAGCGCCTGCGCGAGTTCATCATCAGTGAAGCCCCGGTACTGAAGGAACGGTTGTCCTTCAACATCCTGGCTTACAAGCTGCGCCGCGATGTGTGCTTCATCTGGCCAGCGTCCGTGCTATGGGGTGGAAAGAAGACGTATGAAGGCGTGCGCTTTGGCTTCTCTCACGGCAACTTGCTTTCCGATCCGTCCAACTACCTCGATCGCGGTGCGAGGAAGCAGGTGTTCTGGCGGGATCTGCGGCAATTTGCCGCGACCGATGAGCGAATGCTCCGGCAACTCTTGAAGGAGGCGGTGGAGCGGGATCGGGAGCGAACCGTGGGCTTGCGCTGATCGGCCCTCATTACGTTTTCGCTGGTGCACCACCGAAAGGAAGGAAGGCCTTTTCAGCGGATCATCCGCCCATCCGGCCACGCGGAAAAGTCCAATGTGCCGTTGGTGGAAGTACTGTTCAGGTGACGGACCTCCTGGCTTCGGTTTTGGCGGCTGCTCACACGCGTGAAGTCTACCTTAGCCGCCTGCCCGATGATGGGCAGTCTTTTCTTCGGAACGATGTTCGAGAACCTCAACGAGAAGCTGGAGCGCGCCTTCAAGGTACTGAAGGGCCAGGGACAGATCACGGAGATCAACGTGGCGGAGACCACCAAGGAGATCCGCAAGGCGCTGCTGGATGCCGACGTGAACTACAAGACCGCCAAGGATTTCACCGACCGCGTGAAGGCCAAGGCGCTGGGGCAGGACGTGCTCACTGCGATCAGCCCCGGGCAATTGCTCACCAAGATCACCCACGACGAGCTGGCCGAACTGATGGGCGGGCAGAGTCAGGGCATGAACATGAGCGGCAACCCCACGGTGGTGCTCATGAGCGGCCTGCAAGGGAGCGGTAAGACCACCTTCAGCGGCAAGCTGGCCAACTACATCCGCAAGAAGGGCAAGCGTCCGCTGCTGGTGGCCTGCGACGTGTACCGTCCGGCCGCTATCGATCAGCTGGAGACGCTGGGCAAGCAATTGGATATACCGGTCTATAGCGAACGCGCGAGCAATGATCCAGTGGAGATCGCACAGCATGCCATCGCTTACGCCAAACAGCACGGGTTCACCGCTGTTATCGTCGACACTGCCGGCCGCCTGGCGATCGATGAGCAGATGATGGACGAGATCGCCCGCGTGAAGAAGGCGATCAGCCCGCAGGAGACGCTCTTCGTGGTGGACGCCATGACCGGTCAGGACGCGGTGAACACCGCCAAGGCCTTCAACGAGCGCCTGAACATCGACGGCGTGGTGCTGACGAAGCTGGACGGTGATGCACGCGGTGGTGCCGCGCTATCCATTCGCAGCGTGGTGGACAAGCCGATCAAGTTCATCGGCACGGGCGAGAAGATGGAGGCGCTGGACGAGTTCCACCCGGACCGAATGGCGGGGCGCATCCTGGGCATGGGCGACGTGGTCTCGCTGGTGGAGCGCGCGCAGGAGCAGTTCGATGAGAAGGCGGCGCGCGAGCTGAACAAGAAGATCGCGAAGGACCAGTTCGGCTTCGATGATTTCCTGGAGCAGATCGGGCAGATCAAGAAGATGGGGAACATGAAGGACCTCATGGGCATGATCCCCGGCGTAGGCAAGGCGATCAAGAACATCGACATCCCCGATGATGCCTTCAAGGGCATCGAGGCCATCATCAAGAGCATGACGCCGGAGGAGCGCAAGAACCCCGCGTTGATCAACGGCAGCCGCCGCACACGTTTGGCCAAGGGCAGCGGCCGCGGCATCGAGGAGGTGAACAAGCTGATGAAGCAGTTCGAGGAGATGCGGAAGATGATGAAGATGATGGGGGACAAGAGCAAGATGCAGAACATGATGCGCCAGATGCAGGCGATGCAGGGGATGAGGAGGTGAGTCTCGCATGGCTATCTGACTTCAACCCTTGCGATTGTGACCGCGACCTTGGACATTCAGAATACGCCTGATGCTCTGGTTGTGCGATTGAGGAGAAAGGGCGAAATTGACGGCTTTCATTTATACACCACTGGGATCCTGAGCCTTGGCTTGCTGGTTATCGCGGCCTTCATCTACAAGTCTATGGTCGCTGACGGAGTTGTCGTGATCCAGGTCCTGTTCGTCTTGATCGGGGCGTATGGTCTTCTCTTGGTGTATCGACGGCTTCGAGGGCTTTGGCTTTTCCACGCAGGGGGTGATACGGTTGAGATCAAGGAGGGCCTCTTCACGTTTTCATCCGCCTTCTGGATTTGGCGCCGTCGCTTGGTTATGAGAGTCGCAGACATTCAAGGGGTCGAACTGGTCGAGAGCCCATTTCCATCGATAAGAGCGGTTACAGGCTGGCGAGCAGAGACCAGCGCTGGGGTTATCAGAGTTTGGAGGTCCAAAGGGACTCAGTGCTTTCTCGGTCAGTTTCTCAAAGTCGAGGAAAGGGCTGGACTGTTCGATGCATTGAGCAAGAGACTCAAGCCCTTGATGCAGGTTGCGTGATGATCCCAAGCCCAAAGGCTGTTTGTACGTATTGATCGTGTATATTTGCTGTATAAAACAGTCAGCCATGGACACCAAGCTCACCCTCAGTTTCGATGCGGGCGTGGCCGAGCGGGCCAAGGCCTTCGCCGAGGCGAACAACATCAGCCTGTCGCGGCTCATCGAGTTCATGCTGAGCAAGGTGACCGACAAGCGCTACCGCAGCCTGGATGAGCTCCCCGTGAGCGACTGGGTCCAGCAGGTGGCCGAAGGCGAGGTGACCTACGTGCGCAGGAACGCCGCCGAGCGGAACGTGAAGAAGGATTACCTGGCGAGCCGGAGGAAGAAATGAGAGCCCATTTCTCACGCAGAGGCGCAGAGAACGCAGAGCGGAGGAGCCTCGAATTCGCATTTCTCCGCGCCCTCGGCGCCTCTGCGTAAGGCCGCATTTCACCCATGCCCCCCAAGCGCCTCTTCCTCGACGCCAACATCCTCGTCACGGTGCTGTGCAACGAGTACCCGCGTTTCAGCGCCTGTGCCCGCGTGCTGAGCCTCGCCGACGACAAGCGCTTCGAGGTGTACACATCGCCACTTTGCCTGGCCATCGGGGCGTACTTCGCTGAGAAGAAGAGCGGGAAGAAGCTGGCACGCAAGAAGATCGCCCTGCTGGCGCAGAAACTGAAGGTGACGACAATGGGCCCCAAGGCAGTGGAGCGTGCGCTGGCCGATGCGCGCATCACGGACATCGAGGACGGGTTCCAGTACTTCTCCGCGATCGATGCCGGATGTGCGGCCATCGTGACCTATGACACGAGGGACTGGAAGTTCGCGTCGGTAGACGTACAGGCGCCAGAGGACTTTCTGCAGAAACATGTAGTGAAATCGCGCTGATGATCGTTCACATCCCGCATCGGCTGCCGATGTAGGTTCAAACCCATGTGATGACCAGTCCTCGCGTACTGTTGATCGAGATCGTTGTGCTCCTTGCAGCCTGCACCGGCAGTGCAGGCGCCAGGATGAGTGATGAAGTTGCGGTCGGTAGCGGGCTATCCGATCAACAACCTCGTTTCACCGCAGGCAAGGACTATGTGGTGCTGGAGCGGCGCCGCTTTCTCGACACACAAGGGTTCGACCGGCCGGTGGAAGCGTTCAGCGTGCTTTGCCCGAAGGATTGGAAGGGGGAAGGGGGCGTTCAATGGAAAGGTGTCGGTGCTTGCAGAGGAGAGATCCTGAGTACAGCCTTCAAGCTGAGTTCTCCGGACGGGGGTATCGTTTTCGAGCAACTTCCCGTGCGGTCCTTCGGCTACGCCAGCGACCCGATGATGATGCAGGCCATGCAGGCCGGAGCGCAGGCGGGCGGTTGCGGCATCAACCAACCGTTCACGGCGGAAGAGTACATCCAAGACTTCGCCCGGCAGGACCTGGGCGCTACGGTCGCTGATATCGTGCTGGATGAAGACCACATGCCCATGGCCAGGCGAACGGACGAGCAGGCGAACGGCATAGCCCGACAGTACGGCAACAGCAGCGAGCAGACCACGACGTTCAGCAAAGGGCGGTTGTCCTGGCCTGATGGCACCCAAGGCATCATCGAAGTGGGGGTGACCAACATCGTGAACCAACAACCCGATATGATGAACGGAGGAATGACCATGTTCTCCACCACCAGCGTCTTCTATACGGTGATCACGCGCTTTTCCGCTGACCGGCGTGAGGAAGCCGACCGGCTCCGTGCAATGATCACCAGCAGCCACCGCGTGAACCCCGTGTGGAAGCAGGCGAAGGATGACTTTCTCACCCGCCTGGGCAACATCGAGCATCAAGGCCGTATGGACCGCATCCGCCTGATGGGTGAACAGGCCAGGGCGTATGCGCAAGCCCAGAACGAAGCCAGCGACAGGCGCATGCGCGATTGGGAGCGCGACCAAGCCACCCAGGATGGGCAACATGAGCGGTTCGTGAAGACCATACGCGAAGTGGAGACCTGGAACGACGGCAGTAACGGCAGGGTGGAACTGACCAGCGGTTACGACCATGCGTGGAGCCGTGGTGACGGCAGTTACATCCTCAGCAACGATCCGAACTTCGATCCAGGGGCCGTGCTCCAGGATCGCTCCTGGCAGCAGATGCGAATGGAGAAGTGAGGTCGCTGGTCGCTTCTCTGCATTCGTCGTTAGGATAACCTCGTTCATCGGATCCGCGTAGGAAGGCCGCTCCTATCGGTCAACATGCGGAAACCTGCTCTCCTAGCGCTTACCCTGACCGTGTTCCACTGCGTTGCGCAGACAGGTCCGGGTGGGGTCGGCAGTTCTACGAACAACGTGCTCTGGTTGAGTGCGGACAAGAGCGTTTACAGCAACGCCGGCACCACGCTCGCCATCAATGCCAGCAATGTTCAGCAGTGGAACGATCGCTCCGGCAACGGCAAGAACGCGAGCGAAGGCACGACAAGTAACCGACCCAACTATTACACCAACGTCCTGAACGGTCAGCCGGTGATCCGGTACACCGCCAGCAACAATGATCGACTGCTTGCGACCGGACTATCCACCGGGAACCAAGCTTCGATCTGGGTGGTGGCGAGCTATTCCTCACTGCCTTCCTCCAATCCCGGCCTGATACAAGGTGCCGCCACCGGCAATGGCTTCTCAGCCAGTGCTGGGGACAAGAATATCGGGATGTGGCTGAGCAACGCCAACCAACCTTGGGGGCGTGGTATCCAATCGAACGGAACCCAGGTCAATATCCCTACCTCGACCACTACAGCTGCCAACACGTTCTACCTGATCAATAACAGCTACGACGGCTCGAACATCACGCAGTACATCAACAACGCCGCCTCGGGTTCGGTCGCCTACAACGGCACGCTCGGTTCGTGGACCGACATGGCCATCGGTGTTCAAGCAGGATCCGAGTGCTGGAACGGCGATATAGCGGAGGTGATCGCCTACAATACGGCCCTTAACTCGGCCCAGCGGCTGATCCTTGCGAACCACTTGGCGGCCAAATATGGCCTATCGCTCACCACCGGCGATTGTTACTCGCAGGACAACGGCCCCCAAGGCAACTTCGACTTCGAAGTGGCGGGTATCGGTCGTGTGAACGCCACGAACGTTCAGACCGATTCGCGCGGATCCGGCCTGCTGCGCATAACGAAGAACTCGCCTTTCACCGGTCTTGGGGATGATGAGTTCATGATCTGGGGACACAACAACGGCACGCTGGGTACATGGGGAGTGACGGACAAGCCTTCCGGTGTGCAAGGACGTTGGGCCCGGGTATGGCGCATAAGCGAGCGGAACGCAGGGAATACAGCCACGGTGGACGTTGGTGCTGTGGATGTAACCTTCGACCTCACCGGGTTCGGTACCATTTCAGCTGGACATCTGCGGCTGTTGGTCGACACGGACAATGATGGCCTGTTCAATGATGAAACCCCGATCAGTGGAGCTGCACTTGTCAGTGGGGCGTTGTATCGTTTCAGCGGTGTGACCGCATTGGCGAACAATACACGATTCACCCTCGGCACCACCAACATCACCAATACACCCCTGCCTATCGAACTCATCTCGTTCGAAGCCCGCGATCAAGGCGATGGTCATGTCCGGTTGGATTGGGCCACGGCTTCTGAACAGAACAACGAGGAGTTCACCGTGGAACGTTCCTTCGATGGGTATGACTGGCAGGACGTGGTGAAAGTGCCGGGTGCCGTCAACAGCACACAACTGATCAATTACTCGGCAGTGGACGCCAACTCCAAAGGCCCTGTATGCTATTACCGGCTTCGCCAGACCGATCTGGACGGTACCAGCACGCTCAGCGAGGTGGTCGCCGTCGAACTTCCATTGAAAGAAGAGCAGTTGACCGAAGTATACCCGAACCCTTCCACCGGACCCTTTACCGTTGCCATGCATGGTCTGACCGACGAGGTCATCTCTTTCAGCTTTCTTGACCCGTCCGGCCGTGAACTTCCCGTTGCCCATCATCGCTTGGGCAGCGGCCTTTATGAAGTGGACCCGGGTCCTGTCGGCTCCGGTACCTACATCCTGCGGGCCATGGTGAACGGCGAAAGGGGAATCCGCACCGTGCAGGTGGTCCGGTGACCCATGCCGCTCGCTGCTGATGCCGTTCAGTGGCGGACAGTGAGCATCTTCGCGGCCCATGCCGCGGGTTCTCTTCATCGCCAGCCATCGACCTGACCGATCACCCGGCCAGCGCTTCCGATTCGAGCAGTACTTGAGCGCCTTGGAGGCGAACGGCTGGCAGTGTGACCACAGCCATATCGTTACCGAAGAGGATGACCGTATCCTGTACAAGCCGGGCAACTACCTGGAGAAGGCGCGTTTCGTGAGCCGCTGTTACAAGGTGCGGCAGGCCGATGTGGACCGGATGAACGACTACGATGTCATCTTCCTTTACCGCGAGGCCTTGATGACGCGAAGCATCCGCTTCGAGCAGCGCTTCCGCCGCAGCCGCGCCAAGCTCATTTTCGACTTCGATGACAGCGTGTGGCTGCCCAATGTGAGCGAGGCCAACCGCCGTTGGAGCTGGCTCAAGGACGCCAGCAAGACCAGCAAGCTGATCGGCATGACCGATCTGGTCTTCGCAGGGAACGCGTATCTGGCCGATTACGCCCGTCGCTTCAACACGAACACGCTCATCGTTCCCACCACCATCGATACGGACGAGTACCAACCGAAGCAGGGAGTCAGCGAAGGTCCTGTGACCATCGGCTGGAGCGGCAGCATCACCACGATCCAGCATTTCCGCTTCGCCATTCCTGCGCTGAAAGTCCTCAAGGAGAAATACGGCGATCGCATCCACATACGGGTGATCGGTGATGGCACCTATTCCGAACCAAGCCTTGGCGTGCAGGGCCTGCCGTGGAAGAAGGCTACTGAACTGGATGACCTGCGCGCCATGGACATCGGTATCATGCCGCTGCCCGATGATGAGTGGGCGCGGGGCAAGTGCGGCTTGAAGGGCCTTCAGTACATGGCGTTGGGCCTTCCCACGATCATGAGTCCGGTGGGGGTGAACAGCGAGATCATCCAGGACGGGCAGGACGGCTTCCTGGCATCGACCGAGCAGGAATGGGTGCAGAAACTCTCCCGCTTGATCGAGGATGCCGACCTTCGCCAGCGCATGGGCGCAGCAGCGCGGAAGACCGTGGTGGACCGCTACAGCCGCAATGCATGGAAGGAGCGTTACGTGAACTACTACAACGAACTGATCGGAAGAACATGAGCGAGACGACGACCGACCTGAAAAGGACCGCACTCACCCACGTGCACGAAGCGCTCGGCGCCAAGATGGTGCCTTTCGCCGGCTACCTGATGCCGGTGCAATACACCGGTGTGAACGATGAGCACATCGCTGTGCGCACCAGCGTTGGCGTGTTCGATGTGAGCCACATGGGCGAGTTCGTGGTGCGCGGTCCGGGCGCGCTGGACCTGATCCAGAAAGTGACCAGCAACGATGCGAGCAAGCTGGAGGTGGGCAAAGTGCAATACAGTTGCCTTCCCAACGCCACGGGCGGCATCGTGGATGACCTGCTCGTGTACCGCTTGGAGAACGAGAAGGGCCCGCATTACGTGCTGGTGGTGAACGCCTCCAACATCCGGAAGGACTGGGACTGGATCAACCAGCACAACACGTTCGATGCGCAACTCGAGGATTGGAGCGATCACATGAGCCTGCTCGCTGTGCAGGGTCCGATGGCCACGGACTCGCTGCGTTCCCTGTTCAGTGTGGACATCGGCGCCATGGAGTATTACACGGCGCAGTACGCAGAAATGAAAGGGGTGGGGCAGGTGCTGATCTCCAGCACGGGCTACACCGGTGCGGGCGGGTACGAGATCTACATGGCGAACGAGCTGGCCAAGAAGGCATGGGACGCCGTGTTCACCGCGGGTGCGGCCTACGGCATCAAGCCGGCCGGACTGGCGGCGCGTGACACCTTGCGCCTCGAGATGGGCTTCTGCCTCTATAGCAACGACATCGACGACACCACATCGCCGATCGAAGCGGGCCTTGGTTGGATCACCAAGTTCACCAAGGAGTTCACCAACAGTGCGGCACTGAAAGCGCAGAAGGAGCAGGGCGTGAAGCGCAAGCTGGTCGGCTTCGAGATGATCGATCGTGGCATCCCGCGCCATGGATACAACATCGTTGAACCCAACGGCACGGTGATAGGGGTGGTGACCAGCGGTACCCAAAGTCCTTCACTGAACAAGGCCGTCGGGATGGGCTACGTGCCCACCGCGCTCAGCACACCGGGATCCGAGATCCATGTCGACATCCGCGGCAAGGCATTGAAGGCGCGAGTGGTGAAGGTCCCGTTCTATATTCAGCCCAAGTGAAAGCCGCCAGCCAGAACGCCGATTACAAGTTCCGTGTGGAGACCTGCTTCCTTCCGGGGCAATACCCGCTCTACGCTCAGGACATGGGCATCGTGGTGGTGATCGACATCCTGCGCGCCACCAGCGCCATGGTTACCGCGTTCGAGTGCGGTGTGCGCAGCATCATTCCTGTGGGCACGATCGAGGAAGCCCGCAACTACATCGGACGTGACGGCTACATCGCCGCAGCGGAGCGCAATGGTGAAGTCGTGGAGGGCTTCGCGGTGGGCAATTCGCCGATCGCCTTCACGCAAATGGATCTGAAGGGAATGACCATCGTGATGACCACCACCAATGGTACCAAGGCCATCAACCTTGCCAGCGGTGCGAACAAGGTGGTGATCGGCGCTTTCCTCAATCTCTCCGCACTCACCGAGTGGCTCATCAAACAGGACGAGAACGTGCTGTTGCTGTGCTCCGGTTGGAAGGACAAGTTCAACCTGGAGGACAGCGTCTTCGCTGGTGCGGTGATGGAACGCTTGCTGGAGAGCGGCAAGTTCGGCCTGGAAGAGGACAGCAGTATCTCCGCCAAGTACCTGTACATGGCCGCGCGTGACAACTTCATGAGCATCGTGAAAGCGGCGCCACGCAGGAAACGGTTGGAGAGCCTGAATCTTTATGAGGACGTGAAATTCTGCCTGACACCCGATCAGAGCCGGGTGATCCCCGTGCTGCAGGACGGGGCCTTGGTGCGGATGAATTACTGAACCATGCAGGCGCGACTGATCCGGAAGGTGCTCCTGTTGCTCGTTCCAGGGCTGATCGCTTGGCCGTGGCTCACACAGGAGGACGCGGGCGCGTGGGGCTTCTTCGGCCATAAGCGCATCAATCGTATGGCGTGCTTCACGCTGCCACCCGCGATGTTCGGATTCTACAAGCGCCACATCGATTTCATCTCCGACCACGCCGTGGATCCTGACCGCCGCCGGTATTCGGATCCGCGTGAGGCGCCACGCCATTACATCGACATCGATCACTACGTGAAGGGCGCGGCAAGCGAGGCGCAAAGCGATGATCCTTTCTGGGAGGTGCCGCCCGAATGGAACAAGGCCGTGCAGAAGTACACGGAGGACACCTTGCAGGCCTACGGCATCGTGCCCTGGCACATCCAGGTGGTTTACAACCGGCTGATCAATGCCTTCCAACGCGGTGATGTGGACCGCATCCTCTACTACAGCGCAGACCTGGGCCATTACATCGCGGACGCCCATGTGCCGCTGCACACCACCGAGAACTACAATGGCCAGATGACCAACCAGGTCGGCATCCATGCGTTCTGGGAAAGCCGGATCCCTGAACTGAGCGCTGATGCGGAGTACGATCATCTGGTAGGTCGTGCCACCTACATCGATGATCCGCTCACCGCAGCTTGGAACGCCGTACGCGCCAGCCATGCCGCCGTTGACAGTGTGCTGGGCTTCGAGCGCGCATTGAACGAGCGCTACCCGGACGACAGGAAGTACGTGTTCGAGGATCGCGGCCGGGGCGCCTTGCGCTTCCCCTCGCAGGAGTTCACACGTGCGTATGAGGATGCTATGGGCGGAATGGTGGAGCGGCGCATGAACGCCAGCATCATCACCCTGGGCGGCTTCTGGTATTCAGCGTGGGTGAACGCGGGTCAACCGGACCTCGACCGTTTCGAGCAACGTGAGGTAAGCGACAGCTTGAAGAAGGTACTGGCCGCCGAAGAGGAACAGCTCAAAATGGCGCGAGAGGCCATGGGCAGGCCGGAGCCGAACGAGTAGCCTCCATAGTGCTGGGCTTTCCAGCTTTCGCCCCGAACTTTCCTCAATCGCACGTCATCCCATCATCCACCTCGCGGCCGTAACCAAGGATGCCGCCTTTGAGGTTGATGAGGTTCGTGTAGCCGTAGCGTGAGCTGAGCGCGTTCACAACGGCAGCGCTGCGGGCACCACTGCGGCAGTGGATCACCACCGGGATGTCCTTGCGTACCTGATCGAGGTGCTCAATGATGGTTCCCATCGGGATCAGCGTTCCACCCAGCGAGCAGATCTGTGCTTCGTACGGTTCGCGCACATCGATGAGCTGGAAGTCCTCATGGGCATCCTGCATGCGTTTCAACTCCTGTGGGCTGATCTCCTTCATCAAGGCATCATTTATCGTCCTGCACTTGCTTCAACTTGGCCACCACCGCGTCCGGCAGGTGATCGAAGAAGGTATCACCACGCAGGCCCAATCGCAGTGTTTCCAGAGGGATCACTTCTTCCGCAGGTACGTTCCCCAGGTTCACGTTCGAACCCAATTGCTTGATGAACCAGGTCTGCTGTGCTTTCAGCGGCGCTTCCCAGATGATGTCCTCCGCTGGTACCTTGGCCACGATGCGGTGCACCAAGGTCGTATGAGCATGACCACTGGGACGGTAGATGCCCACCGTGCCGCTCTCGCGCGCCTCGGCGATCACCTTCCAACTGCCGGCATCGAGTTCCAACAACATCATGCGCACCCATTTCGCAGGACTGATCAGGATGCCGCTCTCCTTGCTGCCCACTTCGCTCAGCACCGTGAGGTCGCGAGCGAGGGTGTTGATGTACTTGCACTTCTCAGCGTGCGGCAGGTTGATGGAGCCGTCGCTCACCTCCGCGCATTGCAGGCCAAGGTCATCCACGAGCTTGCGGTAGTCCTTGAACATGCCGCGCGCGATGAAGGCCTCGAACAGGGTGCCGCCCAGGTACACGCGCATGTCCGCCTTGTGGTAGAGGGCGATCTTCTCCTTCAGGTTGCGGCTCACGTAACTGGTGCCGAAGCCGATCTTCACGAGGTCCACCAGCGGCCCGCAGGTCTCGATCATGTCCTCGGCCTGGCGGATGCTCATGCCTTTGTCCATGACCATGGTAAGTCCGGACTCGCGAGGCTTGGACGTGCGCGCGGGTATGTGGGGAAGGGTGTAGTTCATTTCCGATAAAGCTCCAGCAGGTGCATCACCTGCGGCATTTGCTGCGCCTCAGGGAAATGTTCAAGGAAAGTGGTGTGTCCGGCATGGTCCGCCATGAGCGCCTCCTCCAGTTCGGAGAGCGCGTGCTGCTCTTTTCCGTTGCGCAGCAGCAGGCTGGCCAGCCGGTACTTGTAGCGCGGGTTCAACTTGTGCACGAGTTCGCCCTCGGCGAATTTCTTCAACGCGGCCTCGGGTCCTTTCAGGCGCAGCAGCAGGTCGGCGTGGTCCATCCAGCCCTCGAGGCTCTGCGGTTCGATCTTGTTCAACTTCTCGAAGGCGGCGAAGGCTTCCACGAACTTGTCCGACCGCGCCAGCGCATTGGCGTAGTAGTACCAGGCGTCCGCGTTGTCGGGGGCCACCCGTGTGGCGTTCTCCAGATCGCGGATGGATTCCGGCAGGCGGCCCAGCAGGTCCTTCACCACACCGCGACCGATCCACGCGTCCGCCCAGGTAGGGTCAAGATGGATGCTCTGGTCGTAATGGATGAGTGCCTGCTCGTAGCGCTCCATCTTCTCGAAGCACTCACCGATGAAGCTGAACGTGATGGCCTGTGGACCGTCGAAAGCGAGCGTTTCCTCGTAGCAGGCGATGGCCTCCTCGTAGCGGCCGTTGATGAGCAGGTTGCGCGCCTTGCTGAAGTAGGCGCTGGTGAACCGCTCGTCGATGGTGATGGCCAGGTCCAGGGCCTCGGTGCTTTCCTCGAACCGCTCCAGCTTGGAAAGCACGTTCCCCAGGCAAAACCAAGCCACCGCGCTGTACGGCTGCTCATTGGTGAACTCCCGATAGTAGACGATGCTCGCTTCATCCGCACCGGCCAGATCGAAGCAATAGGCCAGTTCGTGGAGCACGGCCTCGTTCTCCGGGTTCACTTCCGCGGCCTTCTTCAGGCAGGCGATAGCCTCGTCGAACTCTTCCAGGTTCTCATGCTCGAAGGCCAGATCGAGATAGATCTCATCGTGTCCTTCGTCCGAAAGCTGCAAGGCACGGCGGTAATGCTCGATGGCGCGGCGGTAATTGCGCTGCTGGCTGAAGATGCTGGCCTTGTGCAGGTGGATCTCCTCGTTGGAAGGTTCCACGCGTTCCAATCCGTCCAGGATCTCCAGCGCCCGGTTCAATCGGCCCATGCCCATGTGCACGAGCGCTTCGCAGAAGGTGATGTCCACCGAATGCGGATGCTGTCGTTTCGCCAGGTCCAGCGCTCCCTGGGCCCGGCGCGCTTCGTTGTTCGTGAGGTAATGGTCGATGATCAGCTCGAACTCCTCCACATCGAAGAAGGCCGGCTTGTTCATCCCGATGGTCGTCTCATACCGCTTCACGCACTGCAGCTGCTCTTCGCTCCGGTCCGGGTGGGGGCGGTTGTTGTCGTTCATTCCGTAGTGGGTGAGCACCACTTGGCGCTCCACTGCGAAAGTACGGAACCCCGATCGGAGCACAGGGGCGCCGACGGCCGGTCTATTGTCCACGATCGATCGTGCGTCGAAAACAGGTCGGCCGGACCGTTAAGGAAAATAGATTCGCGTTCCTCTCTCGAAAGAACGATGACACTTATCAAAAGCATCTCCGGGATCCGTGGAACCATAGGTGGGGAGCCGGGCAACAACCTTTCACCGATCGATGTGGTGCGCTTCACCGCGGCTTTCGGAACATTGATCAAACAACGCTCGAAGAAACCCAGGCTGACTTTCGTGCTGGGTCGTGATGCGCGCATCAGCGGACCGATGGTGGCCGACCTGGTCCGTGGAACGCTGGTGGGTCTTGGTTTTGATGTGATCGATCTGGGCTTGGCCACGACGCCAACGGTGGAGATGGCGGTGCCCAGTGAAAGGGCCGATGCGGGCATCATCCTCACCGCCAGCCACAATCCCAAGCAGTGGAACGCACTGAAGCTCCTGAACGAGCGTGGAGAATTCATCAGTGCGGCGGACGGAGCAGAGGTGCTGCGCATCGCTGAGGCCGGCGACTTCCCTTTCGCCGAGGTCGACAACCTCGGTGCGGTGATGCCCGATAATGCCTGGATCGACCGCCACATCAAGGCCATCCTCGCGTTGGACCTGGTGGATGTCGAGGCCATCAAGGCCATGAACTTCAAGGTGGTCGTGGATGCGGTGAACAGCGTGGGTGGCATCGCGGTGCCTCAACTGCTCCGGGCATTGGGTGTGGCCGAGATCGTGGAACTGTATTGTGAACCGAACGGGCATTTTCCGCATAACCCCGAACCACTTCCCGAACACTTGCAGGATATCTGTGAGCGGGTGAAGAAGGAAAAGGCGCACCTCGGCATCTGTGTGGATCCAGATGTGGACCGATTGGCACTGGTGTGCGAGGATGGAAGCCTCTTCGGCGAGGAGTACACCCTGGTGGCCTGCGCCGACCATGTGCTTGCCAGCCGGCCCGGCGATACCGTGAGCAACCTGAGCAGTACCCGCGCTTTGAACGACGTGGCTGAGCGCCATGGAAGGAAGCGACATGCCAGTGCGGTAGGTGAGGTGAACGTGGTGGAACGGATGCGGCAGGTGAACGCGCCCATCGGTGGGGAAGGCAACGGTGGCGTGATCCTGAGCGAACTCCACTATGGACGCGACGCGCTGGTGGGCATCGCGCTATTCCTGACGCTGCTGGCCAAGCGCAAGGTGAAAGTGACGGAGTTGCGCCGCACCTATCCGGACTATTTCACCAGCAAGAACAGGATCGAACTGGAGCCGGGCATGGATGTCCAGGGCCTGTTGATCGCCATGGAAGACCGATACAAGGACCAGCCACACAGCACCGTGGATGGTCTGCGCATCGAGTTCGGCCGCGAGTGGGTGCACCTGCGCCGAAGCAACACTGAACCCATCGTGCGTGTGTACGCGGAGGGTGAAAGCCCGGAAAGCGCCGTGCGATTGGCCGATCGCTTCTTGAAGGAGATGGGTGCGTTGGCGCGTCCGGTGAAACACGGATAGCTGGTGCATTAGCGATCTTTAAGGCTTCATCATCCCTTATTCATGGGGTTTTCATAGGAAGTGTCGCCGCATCATTTCAGTTTTGCGGCCCACAGTCATGCCCGTCCTCAGCTCAGGTCGCTCAGGGTTCCATCATTCTGTGAAGGGAAACCGGACAAGTCAACGTGCGATGATGGCCAAGGGTCTTTTCGCCCTCGGCCTGGCATTGGTGACCTGCTGGCTGCACGCACAGGATACGCTACGCCTGGACATCGCGAGCGCGGACAGCCTCCTCATGGGCCGATCGTTGGCCCTGATCGCACAACGCTATGAAGTGGACAAGGCCGAGGCCGATCGCGTGCAGGCCCGCCTGTTCCACAACCCGGATCTGAGTACCGAATGGAGCATTCGACCTTCCACAGGCAGGTTCTTCGATGTGGCCGGTCCCGATGGGCAGATGGCCGTGAGCTTCGAACAACTGTTCCGCATCGCCGGGCAGCGCGGTCTCGCGGTGCGCGCCGCTACCAGTCGCATTCGCATGGTAGAGGCGGAATACGCGGATGTGGCCGCTTCACTCCGCTTCGAACTCCATTCGAAACTCTACAGACAGTTCTATCTGGTACGCGCCTCCAACGCCATCAGCTCACAGTTGGACCTTCTCAAAGGAGTGGTGGATGCCTACGGTCAACAGTTCGATAAAGGGAACATCTCCCTGAAGGAGGTGGCCCGTTTGCGCACAGCCTATTTCCAACTGAACGATCAGCGCACCCGATTGCGTTCCGAACTCAACGCCATTGAAGAGGATCTGCGCGTGCTGCTCATGGAACAGCGGGTGGTGGTGGCAACACCTGCACTGACCGAACTGGCTTCGATACGACCTCTCTCCCAGGACAGCCTTACCCTGATGACCTTGGCCGAAACCAACCGCCCCCAGGTACTGGCTGCTCAAGCTGCAGCCGAAGCGGGGGATCTGGACCTTCGACTGCAGAGGCGTATGGCGGTGCCTGACCTGTCCTTGGGTTTCACCTACGATCGCAACAGCAATTACCTGCCCAACTACACGGGGCTGAACGCAGGCCTGGCCGTGCCCCTGTTCGATCGCAACCAAGGTGGTATCAAGCGGGCACAAGCGGAAGCCCTTCGCACACGCAGTCTCCTTGAACTCACCCGTAAGAGCGTTCGCGAAGAGGTATTGCGCGCACTGGCCGATCTGCGTGTGCTCCAACAGCATTACAGTTCCACCGCGCTCGGGTTGGATGATCAGCTCGATCAACTGAGCGAGAGCCTTACGGGCAACTTCGTGAAGAGCAATCTGTCCCTGCTCGAGTTCACGGATCTTTTCGAGGCGTACACGAACGGCATCATCGCCATCAACTCGCTGAAAGCCGACCTCCAGCAAGCCTATGAAGAACTTGAGTATGTCACCGGTCAGCGGCTCTTTGAACGCTGACGAACCGGCTGGACCGACGCCGCGCCTCGTCCTTGTGCCACTCTTGCTCCTCATCGGCCTGCTGCTGGCTGGTTGTGGTGGGGAAGAGACAGGTGCGGAACCGGACAGCAAATTCGAGCTCAGTGATTCCATGTTCGCACGCTTGCGACTGGATACCGTTCGTTCCACTCCCGTTGAGAACCGGATCGAGTTGAACGGCCGGATCGCTGCGGCGGCGGACAAGGTGGCGGATATCTATGCCATCGTGGGCGGTCAGGTGATCAGCGTGGAAGCCGAGCTGGGGGATCGCGTGAGCAAGGGGCAGACCCTGGCGGTGATCCGCAGCAGCGAAGTAGCTGAGTTCGAGAGCGAACTGATCGATGCGCGCAGCAATGTGCGATTGGCCGAGAAGAACCTGCAGGTACAACAGGACCTCTTCAATACGAAGCTGGTAAGCGAACGCGATCTGGTGCAAGCCCAACAGGAGCTGGCCAAGGCACAGGCCCAGCTCCAGCGCATCGAGGAGACCTTCGCCATCTATCACTTCCGTGGCGGTTCCGAATACGAAGTGCGCGCTCCGATCAGTGGCTACCTCGTGGATCGGCGCGTGAACCGGGACATGGTGCTTCCCGCCTCCCAGAACGAGCGCATCTTCAGCATCGCCGAGCTCGATGAAGTGTGGGCCCTGGCGGAGGTCTACGAAAGTGACATCGCCCGCGTGAAGGAGGGACTGCCCGCTGAGATCAGCACGCTCGCCTATCCTGATCGAGTTTTCCCCGGCACGGTGGACAAGATCTTCAACATACTGGACCCCCGCACCCGCACGATGCGCGTTCGCGTGAAGCTCCTCAATCCAGATGTCGTGCTCAAACCCGAGATGATCGCCAGGGTGAAACTCTCCTTCGAGAGCAGCAACACGCTGCCTTCTTTGCCTTCCGGTGCCATCATCAGTGGTTCCGGCAAGCAGTATGTCATGGTGTTCAAGGGCCGTGACCACATCGAAACGCGGCAGGTGTCCGTTTTCCACACCACCGCCAACACCTCCTGGATCTCCGAAGGCCTCAAGCCCGGTGAAGTGGTCGTTACACGCGAGCAGCTCTACATCTATGATGCCTTGAACGACTTATGAAGCTGATCCGCGCCATCATCACCTTCTCGCTGAAGAACCGCTTCTTCACCTTCTTCTGGGTCACTGCGCTCATCGTGGCCGGGTTCGTCAGTTTCCGCAGCACCCCCATTGAGGCGTTCCCCGATGTGACGAACACGCAGATCATCATCGTTTCCCAATGGCCGGGGCGTAGCGCACAGGAAGTGGAACGCTTCGTGACCGTTCCTATCGAGGTGGCCATGAACAGCGTGCAGCGCAAGACCAACGTGCGCTCCATCAGCATGTTCGGCCTCAGCGTGATCAAGATCATCTTCGAGGATGATGTGGAGGACTTCTTCGCACGCCAACAGGTGAACAACCAGTTGAACAGCGTGGATCTTCCCGAAGGTGCCGATCCGGATGTGCAGCCACCCTACGGGCCCACAGGTGAGATCTTCCGCTACACCTTGCGCAGCCCGGACAAGGACAGCCGGGAGCTGCTCACGTTGCAGAACTGGGTGATCGATCGCCGACTGCGCCAGGTGCCCGGTGTGGCCGATGTGGTCGCCTTCGGAGGAAGGGACAGGATCTACGAGATCGAAGCGGATCCCGGTCGGATGATCCAGTACGACCTCACACCCCTGGAGGTGTACCAGGCCATCACCCGAAGCAACATCAATGTGGGCGGTGATGTGATCGAGCGCAATGGCCAGGCGTTCGTGGTCCGCGGCATGGGCCTGCTGGCCAGCACGCACGACATCGAGAACATCATCATCGAAGCCGTGGACGGTGTGCCTATCCTGGTGAAGAACGTCGCCACCGTGCGTGAAAGCAACCTGCCGCGGGTCGGGCAGGTCGGGCTGGACGACAATGATGATGTGGTGGAAGGCATCATCGTGATGCGGAAGGGGGAGAACCCCAGTGAAGTGCTTGCACGGGTCAAGGCCAAGATCAATGAGCTGAACAGCAACGTGCTCCCCAAGGATGTGCGCATGGTCACCTTCTATGACCGTGATCGCCTCATGGAGTTCTGCACGGAAACGGTGATGCACAACCTCTTCGAGGGCATCATTCTGGTCACCACCATCGTGTTCCTCTTCATGGCCGATTGGCGCACCACGGTCATCGTAAGCATCATCATCCCGCTGGCCCTGTTGTTCGCCTTCTTCATGTTGCGCATGAAGGGCATGAGCGCCAACCTGCTCTCTCTCGGCGCCATCGATTTCGGTATCATCATCGATGGTGCGGTGGTGATGGTGGAGGGGCTCTTCGTTTCCCTGGACCACCTGGCCCATCGTGTGGGCATGGAGAAGTTCAACCGGATGAGCAAGCTTGGCCTTATCCGTCATACAGCCAGCCGCACCGGGGTCGCCGTCTTCTTCAGCAAGCTCATCATCATCACAGCGCTGGTCCCCATTTTCAGCTTCGAGAAGGTGGAGGGCAAGATGTTCGCGCCGCTCGCTTGGACCCTTGGCTTCGCCCTGCTGGGTGCACTGGTGCTCACCCTCACCCTCGTTCCCGTGCTCTGCGCGGCTCTGCTCAAGCGCAATGTGAAGGAGAAGAACAGCCGGATCGCCCGCTTCTTCGATACCTATGTCTTCAAGGCTTTCAATTGGACCTACAGAAGGCCGCGCATCAGCTTCCTCTTCTCCTTGGCCGTTCTCGCCGTTTCACTCTTCTCCTTGAAATGGATGGGCACGGAGTTCCTGCCGGAACTGAACGAGGGGGCGCTTTGGGTGGAAGCCAAGATGCCCATGAGCATGAGCCTGCCGGAATCGGTGAAAATGGTCCGTACCCTTCGGGCGAAGCTCGGTGCCTTCCCTGAGGTGAACGGCGTGTTGAGCCAGACCGGCCGCAGCAATGACGGCACCGATCCCAGCGGGTTCTACTACGTGCAGATGCAGGTGAACCTCAAGCCCATGAAAGAATGGCGCAAAGGGCTCACCAAGGACGGACTGATCGATGCCATGGACAAGGAACTGAAGGAGTTCCAAGGCATCAACTACAACTACTCCCAGCCCATCATCGATAACGTGGCCGAGGCCGTGGCCGGAATGAACGCCAACAATGCCGTTAAGATCTTCGGGCCTGAACTGGAGGTGCTCGACAGTCTGGCCACCCAGGTGTTGACAGCGATACAGCACGTGGAAGGCATCAAGGATCCCGGCATCCTGCGCAATGTCGGTCAGCCCGAGGTGCAGATCCAACTGAGCGATACTCGAATGGCTTTGTACGGGGTGAGTACTGCCGATGCCCAAGCCGTGATCGAGATGGCCATCGGCGGCAAGACCGCCAACGTGATGTACGAAGGTGAACGCAAGTTCCCCATCCGCCTCCGCTTCCCCTATGATCATCGGAAGGACATTGAAGCGATCAAGGCCATTCTTGTACCCACCATGAGCGGGGCCCGTGTCGCCTTGGGCGAGATCTCCACTGTGAGCACCACTACCGGGCCAGCGTTCATATACCGGGACAATAACTCCCGCTTCATCGGGGTGAAGTTCACTGTACGGGATCGTGATCTGGGCAGCACCATCGCTGAAGCACAAGGCAAGGTGAAGGCGGCCGTGAAGCTGCCCGAGGGGTATGACATCAACTGGACGGGTGAGTTCGAGAACCAGGTACGCGCAGGAAAGCGCCTTGGGCAGGTGGTTCCCATCAGCCTCGCCGCCATTTTCGTGATCCTCTTCATCGCTTTGGGTGATAGCGGCAACGCCGGCCTGGTGCTCGTTAACGTGCCCTTCGCCCTTATCGGTGGCATCTTCGCTCTGCACCTTACCGGAACCAATTTCGGTATCAGTGCCGGAGTCGGTTTCATCGCGCTCTTCGGCATCTGCGTGCAGAACGGCGTGATCCTCGTGCAAGAGTTCAACGACAATCTGCACCATCGTATCCCATTGGATGAGGCGATCATATCCGGCGTGCGCAAACGCATACGCCCGGTGGTGATGACCGCCATGATGGCCAGTCTCGGCCTGCTTCCCGCCGCCATGAGCACCGGTATCGGAAGTGAAAGCCAGAAGCCGCTGGCCATCGTGATCATCGGTGGGCTGATCACCGCGACCATCTTCATCCTTCTCGTGTTCCCCATCGTGTTCCGGTTCTTCCGCCGCCGCACACTGGACAGGAAGGCGCGCCGCACTCGCCCCGTCATCGCTTGAATCGGCGCGCGCGCATGTGCCCGTCCATGACCGATCTTCGCAGCGCCCGATAGTGCGGGTGGTCAACCATGCAACGCATCTACCTCGACAACGCCGCCACCACCCCACTGGACCCTGAAGTGCTGGAGGCCATGCTGCCGTATATGCGGGAGCACCACGGCAACCCCAGCGCCATCCATTCCTTCGGGCGCACCACCCGTTCGGCCATCGAGGGCGCACGACGCACCGTTGCGCGCTTGCTCCATTGCGCACCGGGTGAGATCGTCTTCACCAGCGGCGGCACCGAGGCGGACAACATGGCCCTGACCGGCAGTGTGCGCGATCTCGGAGTGAAGCACATCATCACTTCGCCGATCGAACACCACGCGGTCGAATACACAGCGCACGCCCTCGGGCACAACGGTGCGGCACAGGTGCATTGGTTGCGCCTGCATGCTGATGGCCAGCCGGACCTCGCCCACCTGGAAGAACTGCTGAAGGCGAACGCCAAGGCGCTGGTCAGCCTGATGCACGCCAACAATGAGATCGGTACGCGTATCGACCTTCACACCATCGGTCTGCTCTGTCGGAAATATGATGCGCTGTTCCATAGCGACACCGTGCAGACCATGGGGCATTACCGCTTCGATCTGGCCAACACACCGGTGGACTTCATCACCTGCGCGGCGCACAAGTTCCACGGGCCGAAGGGCATCGGGTTCCTGTACATGCGAAGCGGAGCAACGCTGAAGCCCATGATCATCGGTGGCGCGCAGGAGCGGAACATGCGCGCAGGTACGGAGAACACGTACGGCATCATCGGTCTGGCGAAGGCGATGGAGGTGGCCTATCGCGACCTGGACGAGCATGTGCGGCACCTCAGCGGATTGAAGGAACACATGAAGCGTCGATTGCTTGATGTCATCCCTGGTGTGAGCTTCAATGGCGATGCAGGACCGGAGAGTCTTTACACCGTGCTCAGTGTGAACTTCCCTGATGACGGGAAGAGCGAGATGCTCATCTACAACATGGACATTGAAGGCATCGCGTGCAGTGGTGGCAGCGCATGCAGCAGCGGCAGCAACAAGGGTTCGCATGTGATGGCCGCGCTTTATCCGCACCAGACGGGAGCGAACATCCGCTTCTCCTTCAGCAAATTCACCACGCAGGCCGAAGTGGACCGTGCGGTGGAGGTCGTCGCGCGGGTCTTCGCACCGGCTGTAGCGAAGGTGTAGCACTGCCCTCTGTGAATCTTTGTTGACGGAAGCTTCATCGCTTCGCGGTAGCTGCAGTTTTGTACTACCCAAAGCCGAAGAAGATGAGAACCAAAGTGCTCGTAGCTGCAGTAGCGTGCATGATCGGCGGAACGGTCAGCGCAGGAGCATTCCGCGGTGCGCCGATCGGAGGCGCTCACGTCCAGGTCAAGACCTATCCGGACCCATTCACCGATCATTTCACCGTGACCATGCCGGAGGGGCTGTACGGTCATGTGAGCGCTCAATTGTTGGACGGTTCGTTCAGGCCCGTGAAGGAGTGGCCACTGGGATTCGCTGTGCCTGCTGGGAACCGGATCGACATACCAGCGGGGGATATTCCCGCAGGTACTTACACGTTCCGCATCTGGGATGAATACGGTGATGCGGGCGCTGCCCTCGTTCAATGCCAATAACGCCACAAACCATGTTGGACCGCACTCAGCAACTCCGTCCGGGCCTGCGCTTCGCCCACCTCCGTTCGATCGTGCGTTTGCGTCAAGCCAGCCCTTGGCTGGGGATCTTCACGTTCATGGCGTTGCTCACCATCTATCAGTTGCACCGCCATGATCCCGCACTTTTCGAGCGGTCTTCGAACCTTGTTTCCAAGCCCGCTGATCCTGTCTCTTCTGTATCGATGGCAGCTTGGAACGGTCGCATGTAGTCGTAGAAAGCCTGTCAGCGTGGTGAGAGGAGAAGCACGCGTTCCTTTTTCACCGGAGGCGACCAATTGAGCCCGAAACGCTCTGCGTACTTCTCCAACGGCTCAAGGCCGACCGCAGCTCGACGTTCGTTCACGTGTTCTTCATCCTCGATCGGTCGCATGAAGGGTTTGCCGTCTTTCCAACCGATCTGTGAACCGTAGAGCTGCTCCTTGTCCGCGTTCACCCGCACGCGGTCCTCGAGCATCGCCAGTTCATCCGGCCGGGCTTTGCCTGCGGCCACCGCCTCGCGCATGATGGGTAGGAAGCTTGCTTGGATGTCCTTGTGCAGGTCAGCGTGCTGGATCACGAGGAAGAGCGCCTGGCTGGCCTTTGTTCCAACCTCATCCGGTCCCAGCCATCCCACGCTATCGATGATCGCGGTCACGCGGACGAGATCGAGCGAATCCTGCACGGCCATGTGTCGGATCACACTATCCCGTTGCGCGCCACTGATGAAGTCATGGACGGCGTGGCGATCGGCCTGGTCAAGATCATGGACGCGTTCCAGTTCCTTTCGGAGACCAGCGTATTGGCCATGGACAAGGGCAACGAGGACCAGACCAGAAAGAAGTGCGGATGAGCGCATGCATCAGAACGTCAAACGCCACACCAGCTTTCCCACAACGTTCCGCACGGTCGGTCTGAAAAGATCGATGTGTTCAGAGGGTGTATGCGTCTGGTCAAGCACAAGGAACAGATCCGTACCGATACGGGGTATCCAATGCAGCCTGGCGTTGAACCGCACGAAGTCGCTCAGGCTGTTCCATTGGGCGAAGACCGACACCGTGAGGTTGGTGGTGAAGGTGTACGCGGGATAGAGCGCCAGTTCCGTTGTTTCCAATGTGGTGGTCGTGCTGGGTTCAGCACCAGCGAACCGCAAGGAGTTCCACGTGTGTGTGGCCTGCACGTTGAAATGCTTGCTGAAGTTGGCCTGCAGACTGGTGGACCAGGTGGTTTTCCGGCCACCGAAGAAGGTCCCCCAGGTAGGAGAGATGGCCACTTGCAAACGCCTTCCTCGGAAGGTGTTGATGTACGGTGCGATCTCCTGGTAGGTGTACCGGCCCGCATTGATGGTCACCTCATCGCTGATGGAGAAAGGCTCCTTCACTCCGTCCTCATACAGGTTGATGTTGAATCCGATCACGTCACCGCTCTTCAACAACAGCCCGAACGGACGGAAGCCGTATGCGAAGGTCTCCACATACCCGGTTCCTGCTGTGCGGTACAGGGTGAGGTCACCAAGGCAAAAGAGCACCTTGCGCACCCCGTACCCGTTCAGCCAGCGGGGTTCGAAATTCACATACCCCTGCGCCGTCTCGTAGTTCGTACGGCTCATGAACCCGAGCTGCGGATCGAAGCCGCCTTGTGTGGTCCCGATCAATCCCGAGCCTGACCATCGATCGTTCGGATAGTCGATCCAGATACCTGCCGTTGTATTGTTCGGCGCGGCCTTTCCATCGGTGATGCTCTGCCCGAACCATCCTTCGATGCGGATGGTCTTGTTGCCGAGAAAACGGGTGCTTGCCCATCCACCGTCCAATGCGAAGACCTGGTTGTTGCTTTCCTGGTTGATCTTGCTCGTGAGCAGCGCCCCGATGAAGCTCTGTTTGCCCAGATCGTGCTTGTAACGCAACACAGCGTTGTTGGTGGTGGGGGCATCCTCTGTGGCACCGGTCTGCAGCACCAACGCTCCGATGTTGTGCCGGCCCTGTTTGCCGAAAAGGCGGGCGCCTCCCAGCACGGGTACAGGTGCGCCTTTCTCGATGCCGATGCGCCGGGTGTAGAACAGGCGGTTGTAGCCATCGATATCGAACTGGTAGTTGCCCTGACCTTCCAGGAAGAACGCGCGTTTCTCCGGGTAGAAGAGGTTGAAGCGGGTGAGGTTGACCGGTATGCGGTCCGCTTCCACTTGTGCGAAGTCGGTGTTGGCGGTGAGGTTGAGCTTGAGGGTGGGAGAGAGGTTGATGTTGAGGTCCCCGCCGAGCTTGCCCACCGCATCGTCCTTCGCTCCCGCAGCTTGCTGTAAACCGCCCAGCGCATACGGTTTCAGTTCGAAGCGCTTCGCATAGCCAATGCCTTGGATGCCGAGCAGCTCACCGGTATTGGCCAAGTTCTCGATGGCCGTGTTGCGCCCCCAGCCCTGCCAGTTGGTCTGCTCGTTCTTGCTGCGCACGTTCCGCTCGAAGTTGATCCCCCAATGCTGCACACTGTCCTTCGGGAATTGCAGCGTGTTGAACGGGATGCGGAACTCTGCCGTCCAGCCGACGTCCGTGCAGGAGGTCACCACGTCCCACACGCCGTTCCAATCTGTATTGAATCCGCCCGTGGGACTTACCTGCATATCACCGCGCGCGCCGTTCGGGTTGGTGACGAAGAGATAGCCGTTCCTGTGGTCGTTGAAGGTGCTGATCACGAACTGGAAGTTGTCGTCCGCGTACCAAGCGAAATCGCGCTGCATGTACTTGGCCTGCATGTGGTCCGGGTCCATTACGGGAAGCACCGCCCCCACATAGAGCGCCAGGCTGTCGTAAACGATGGCCACATCCGTGCGGTCCGTTCCCGGCGCGCCCTCGTTCGGGTCGCGCTGGGTGAAGTTGTCGATATGGATGGCGCGCGACCAGCACGGCTCGTCCAGCACCCCATCGAGGGTCATGCGTTCATGCACGCGCAAGGCGAAGAGTGAATCCGGCGAACTGTGTTGTGCTGATAGGTGCGCGGCCAGGAGAAGCAGCACAAGCAGGGTGGCCTTTCTGGTGGACATCCGCGCCGAAAGTAGAAGTCAAGCCCGTCGGCTTCATACCGTTCTCAACCGCTTGCCATAGCTGCACTCGTATCCGCGCTTGTGCGGTCAGGTGGAAAAGCCGTTCAGTGCCGGTTGAAAAAGAAATGCGCCATCATCGATCCTTCGCCTTGTTTTTCCTGATAGGTTCGTTCTGTCATGCTGAAGTCTGGTTGCATACCTCTCCAGCTTGACGATCCGATCCACCCGTGGACGGACCGCCCGGCGAAGCCGTGCTCTCTCTCTCTCTCTCTACGCTAGCTGGCCTTCTCGTGAATTGGCCACGTCGTGCCGCTGCGTTAGGCACACGCGTTCAGTTGCTGGGGCATATGACCACCGGGCGCCCAACTCTGTTCTCCATGGCCGACCTTCACGGCAAACAAGACATGCCATGAAGACGACGATCCTCGCCTTGGCCGTTATGGTATTCGCGCCTGTGGCCCGGGTTTTTGCGCAAAACCTCGTGCCGAACGGCTCGTTCGAGGAATATTCCTTATGTCCTGACAACCAATCCCAGATTGAGAGGGCAATCGGCTGGCAGGCTTGTCGAGGGACATGTGACTATTTGAACTCTTGCGGTATCGAAGGTGTCACCGGTGTGCCTCATAACATCTGGGGTTGGCAAACAGCAGCGATCGGAGATGGGTATGCTCAGCTCATTTCATTTTCCGCTGATGATGGTAATCCGTACTACCTGCGAGAATGGATAGGGGCCTCGCTGGCCGAGCCGTGTGTTGTAGGGCAGACGTATTACGTGTCAGTGAAATTCAGTTGGACGACTTCTTTGGACACTCTGTTGGGAAGCTGTCAGTTCGCCAACGACCACATGGGAGTGCGGTTCACCGCTTCCGCTTATACCAGTAGCGACGCGGATCCGGTACCGAATGCTGCTCAAGTTTGGTCCTCACAAGTGATCACAGATTCTGTGGGCTGGACTACAGTTGTTGGAAGCTTCATTGCGGACTCGGCCTACACGTTCGTATCCGTTGGTAATTTTTTCGATGATGAGGTGACCAATGGGGTAATGCTGGATAGTTCAGGCGCCTTTGCGATCTCGTACTACTACGTGGATGATGTCTGTGTGAGCGATCAGCCGAACGGCTGTCTGGATCCTCATTCAGGATGGAATGAGCATCAACGGGATGAGATAACGGTGTTTCCGGATCCATTCATTGATCGGTTCAATGTGGTTTTGGAAGACGCCGGGGTGGTCGATGGGATATGGCTGTTGGACAGCCGAGGGATTCCCAATCAAATCAGTTATCAACAAAGGGATAACCGCCATGTGGAGGTCAACCCACGCGATATGCCAGCAGGCATGGCCTGCTTGGTCATTCACCTATCGAGCGGCGAGGTGCTGCATCACCGCTTGATCCATCTAACGCAGTAACATCAGTAAATGACGCCACCATGAAAAGGATCATCAGGGATGCGACACGCGTGTTGAGCGCTGTAACGCTACTACTGCTGTGGGACGCAAGCCCAGCTCAGGTTTACAATCAGATCGGCTCTAGTGGCTATTGGAATACGCCTGCAGGCGGCACAGCTGTTAATGCGCTGTCGCTTGGACCCTTGGCCACTACTCCATTTCCTGCGCTACTGCAGGTCCGTGGGGACCAGATAACTGGCACATCGGCCATCCAGAACAACACCTTCGAAACGCGTGGTGATGTGGACGAGCAGCAGTTCTGGCGGATGTATCGCGGCAGCAGTGATGCCAGTCACCAATGGGGCAGACTGTACGTAACGGATGCCAATACCAACCTTGGCTTCAACCTTCAACAAGTGCAGCAAGGGGGCAGCCTTTGGCTGCGCAACGTGCGCAACAGACCGAACGGAACCGCGACCGGACAAACGGACAAGATCTTCACGGGTAATGGTCTTCGCCTCATCGATGATGCACCGTTCAACCTCAACGGTTACTTGACCAATGGCCGCTGCGGTTATGTGGCGATCGGGCATACGTTCAGCATGGACCAGACGGGCATGTCCGCCATACCATGGACACGGCTGCATTTGACCCACCAGAACAACGTGGATAACACAGCATCGGGCAATACCGCCGTATGGCAGCGGCGCTTGGGCTATCGGCCTTGGATGCGCAACGGCATGATGATCACCGGCAATAAGGATCAGATGTATGTGGGTCACAAGTACCGCTATACAGGGAGCACACCGCAGGGTAATGAGACCCTGGATGCGAGCGATGCGGTAATCCAATGGGCGGACACCACGGGCAGCCCGCAAACAACGGATAACTTCAGGCTGCTCTTTACCACTTCACCGGATGGCTCCTCAACGGGTGGGGCGAAAAGTGTCGAGGGTCTGGAACTGTTGCGGGCTCGTCCATTCTACAATGCGAACAATGAGTACGAGGGTTACGTGGGTATCGGTGATTGGTTCGCGAATGGTCAGGTTCCTACTGAACGATTCGACATACTGAACGGTAAGATGCGACATCGTCAACTGCCTACAGATGCCGAGATGACGGCCGCAACAAAAGCCATGGTGGTCGACGCGAACGGTATCGTCGGATGGCGCACCTGGCCGACCGGGGGTGGCAGTTCTGGCTGCGAATGGTTCTTGGGTGGTGGCACCAACTCGAACGATGTCAATACGGCCGTGGGTTTGTCTACAACGTGTCCGAACGAGAGCAACTATGTGAACATCGGAACGAAATGGAACTCACACGAGGCGAAGCTGAACGTGTACATGCATGGGAGTGGAAGTGGGACCAATCCGGCCGCTATCTCCGCTGAGGTGCGGGCTGAAACAGATGGGATCGGGAATATGACGGGTGTAAAAGGCGTTGTGGGAAGCACAATGGGAATCCCTCCAAGCTTGCAGGCGGCGAATCATTATGGAGTGTCAGGGTACGCTGCCAACGCCACAAACCGCAATCACGGAATGGAAGCAATGGCCGTCATAGAATCTGGAAAGTCAAACCTGTTCGATAACACTGGAGTTACCGGCTATGCGGAAACCCACGGAACAAGCGTCAACAACATCGGTATTCATGCAGGGGCAACGGTGGTCGGGACAGCATTGAACTGCCAGGCATTCGCTGGGGAAGCCACCGGGGTTGCGACGTACAACTATGGCTTGAGCGGGAAAGCGGATGGTACACTTGCGAGCACGACCAACTACGGTGTTTATGGAAGGGGTGGAAGCACCGTTCCTTCAAGCGTGTGCTACGGCGTTTATGGTGAGACGATCGGGACGGATGTTTACGATCCAACACAGCCAGTTGCCTATCAACATACCAAATGGGCTGGCTATTTCCCGGGAGACACGTATGTCGGAGGCACGATTTTCAGTCCTAGTGATGAGCAATTCAAGCAGAACGTTCAAGACTTGTCAGGGGATGCGGCCGTAGATCGATTGCAACACCTTCAACCGAAGACGTATGTCTTTGATCAGGATCAATTCGGTTTCATGCATTTGGCGAAGGATGAGCAATTGGGTCTGCTTGCGCAGAATGTAGAAGAGGTACTGCCGCAATTGGTTGCCAGGGTCCATCAACCTGCTCGCTTGGACAGTGCTGGTACTGTTGTCACCCCCGAGGTGGATTTCCGAGCGTTGAATTACCAAGGTTTCATTCCTCTTCTCATCGCCGGTTTCAAAGCCCAACAGGCCACCATCGCCTCGCTCCAGGACCAGATCAATGGTTGCTGCGCACAGGCTCCCATAGACCAGCGCTCCATGACCACTGGTTCATCGGATCTGAACACCGAGCGCCTCCTCATCTCCCCCAACCCCTTCACCGACCACACTACGGTGAAGTACTACGTACCGCAACCTGCGCGCGTGAGCTTGCAGGTGAGCGACAGTATGGGCAAGCCGGTGAGCACTTTACGCGAAGAGCAGGCTATGGCCGGTTCGTTCACCTATGAGTGGAACACCCAGAGCCTGGCACCCGGCACCTACTTCGTTGCCCTGCTGGTGGACGGCAATGTGGTGGTGAAGAAGGCGGTGAAGCTGGGTGAGCATTGAACGACTGAACGCTAGCATGAAGAAGCCCCGGTGAACACCGGGGCTTCTTCATGCCGGGGTCGTCAATAGGCGCAAGAGCTTGCCTGTATCCGCTTCCGCGATCACCCGCGTTTCCCTATGCAGGAAACCTTCATTGCGCATATGCTCCATCTGCGCCAGCAAGTGGTCGTAGAAGCCGAAGGCGTTCAACAGCCCGATCGGTCGCTGGTGCAACTGCAATTGCCGCCAGGTGAGCAGTTCGAACAGTTCATCCAACGTGCCGAAGCCTCCGGGCAGTGCCATCACCGCATCGCTCAGTTCGTGCATCCGCTGCTTGCGCTCGTGCATGGTGTTCACCAGGAGCAGCTCGGTCACGCCTTCGTGGGCCTGCTCGGCTTTTTCCATGAAGCGGGGTATCACCCCGATCACTTCGCCACCGGCCTTCATCGCAGCATCCGCTACAATGCCCATGAGGCCCACATGACCGCCGCCATACACGATGCCCAAGCCACGTTCAGCGATGGTCTTTCCCACCTCACGGGCCATGTCCGCATAGCGTGCATCCGCACCGGTGGCCGCACCGCAGAACACGGCAATACGCTTCATGCGTGCAATGTAACCGCCGCCTTATGATCGCAGGGTCATAGCGTGAAGGGGAGTCGTCTCACCGTGCTCGACCCCTTGCTGTGCACATGGAACGCATAGCGCCCGTGGGGCCAGTCCGCAACGTTCACGTGCAACGGAACATCAACGGTTCCGGCCGGTAACGACTGCGCGTTCAACAGGATCTCCTTGATCGTGCCATCGTCCTTCCGGGCGACGACCGTGATCTCCTGAGCGGTCCCGTTGTGGAAGGTGATCGTTCTGGAAATGCTCGCAGGGCGCTGAGAGCAGGCACGGTCTCCCGCAGGTGCGTAGCGCAAGGTGTACAGCGGTAATGCCTGGTTGCTCAACCTTGACACGCGTTCGCGCAAGCGATCGTTCGGGCTTCCATCCATCGCGCCCATGGAACCGATGTCGTTCCCGTCGCTGAGCACCCAGACCGCGTTCTGTACAAGGTCGTCGCTGTATGATCCACTGTCCACGGCCTGTGCCAATGCGAAGAGGTCCGTCCGGGCCGGATGCCCTTTGCGGTAGGGTTCATCCAACCCCGGGCCTGCTTGCGCGGCTTCGCAACAGAACGCGCGACAGGTCACATTGTGGTTGCTGCCCGGTCCTAACGCGATCGTTTCAGTTCGTACCACGATCAGATCCTGTACCCCTTCGTTCTCGCTGACGAAGACCCACCCGGCTGGCAGGCGTGTCGACAACGATCCGTTCGTAAGGTTCGCCACGTTCACACGAACGCACTCTCCTGAATGCCCGCCAATACCGATGGGCGAGAGGGCGATCTTCCCTTGCTCGATCAGTTGGACCAGCGAGCTTTCATGGGAGGCATCAACAACAGCGGTGAGTAGGGTGGCGACGAACATTCCCGCGCTGCGCATGGTGGCTGTTTCGCCGGAGAACGTCAGCACGCGTGCGATCCTTGCTTTCACCAACTCCGATGATCACTCCAGTCAAAGGTCCACTCGGGGGTGAACAGCTGATCATCCTGGTCCATGACGAACCAAGCGCCAAGTTCCGGATGCCGCAGGTTCTTCACTACGTGGATGTCCTGTGCGGGCATGTAGCTCTGGGCGAGCAGGAAGGCGGTGCGTCCGTCCCGTTGCTTGGCCATATCCACTACGATCATAGCGTGGCCGGGTGAGCCACCATGGATGAAGACGTCACCGATATACAACACGTCGGATGCTGGTCGTGCTGTTGCGCTGCGGTCGAGTTCGCTTTGAAGCGAGCGTGTTCCGGCATAGGTGAACACGGTCTCCAGGAAGTGAAGCAACTGAGCATGGGATGCATCAGGCCGAGCGCTGGCGGCCCACGTGCAGCGGTTGCCGTTCACCTGGATGCGCTCTCCTCTGCGCCAGCGCTTCCATTCGGCGCGGAAACCGTTCGTGAAGTCGAACGCGATCCCATCCTCGCGGCCGTTCGCGAACAGGTATTCCGCCCGCAAACGCATCACGGCATCCGCGCATTGCTGCAGGTCGCGTTCCCCGGTGCTGATGTCGATCACGGCAGCATGCACGTCCTGTCGTGCTTTCAATTCACCATTGAACAGGTGCACCAGCGTTCCGGCCGGCCTCAATGGCAGGGAACGCAAGTAGGAACCGAAGGAACCGTTCTCGACCGGAGTGCGCGAGAACCCAATGGGCGGTGGTATCGAGCTACCGATGGTACGACCGCTCGGCTGTCCGTTCACGGTTGTGCACCAGAACGAGAGGAGGAGGAAGAAGATGGAGGTCGAACGCACGTTCAATGAACGTGGCATCCGCTTCAAGCTTGTGCGTCGGCCTTGCGGGAAGAGGCTTCCACCTTGGCGGGCTGATAGCCGAAGAGGTGGTTATCCTTGATCATATTATCCACGTAAGGCGGCACCATGGCCTCCCAGCCTGCTTTGCCTTCGCGGATCATCTGCAGCACCGCCTTGCTGAAGATGTGCAGCACGGTGGGGTCATAACTGTCGATGTCCACCATGCGCTTGTTGCTCACGAGGTAGTCGTAAAGCGGGCGCAGGCGCGGGTGCACCGGCATGTTGTCCAACGTCATGATCGGCGAATCGACGTTGGGTTTGCTCGGGTACACGTACACTTTCAGGTCGCGGGTGAAGAGGATGCCGAAGGCCTCCAGCATGCCACCGTTCAAATGGCGGTAGTACTTCTCTTCGAACACCTCGATCAGGTTGTTCACGCCCATGATCAAGCCCATGCGCGCTTTGGTATAGCGGCTGAAGTACTCCACCAGCTTGTAGTACTCCTGGTAATTGCTGATCAACACCGTTTGCCCCAAGGAGCAGAGGATGTCCGCGCGGTCGATGAAGTCCTTCTCGTCAACATCCCCGGTATCGCTCTGCAGGTTGTTCAGGGTGATCTCGAACAACACCTGCAAATTCTGACGGTCCACACGCTGTTCCTTGATGAACATGTTGTAGCCGTTCATGATCATGTCGATGTTCACCTTCGTCACCGGACGGAAACTGCCGCGGATGGCGAGGATGTTCTTCTTGTAGAGCACTTCGCTGGCCTGCAGGTTCTGGCCATCCGGGCCGAAGATCACCGCGTCCGTATAGCCGCGTTTCACCAGTTGGAGACTCAGCAGACGATTGTCCACCTGGCTGAAGTCCGGCCCGTTCATCTGGATCATGTCGATCTCCACCACGTGGCGGCTCACGTTGTCGTAGAGCGCGGTCATGATCTCCTGCGGATCGCGGTGGTGGAAGAAGCAGGCGTGGATGAGGTTCACACCCATGATGCCCAGGCTCTCCTGTTGCAGGCTGATGTCCGGGTCGTGCAGGCGCACGTGGATGATCACATCGCTCGTTGGGCGGTCCGGTGCGGTCTGGAAGCGCACGCCGATCCAGCCGTGGCCACTGTGCGGGCGCTCGTAGGTGCTGCTCGCCACGGTATTGGCGAACGTGAAGAATTTCTTGGTCGGGTGGTCCTTGCGGTTGAGGCGCTCGATGATGAGGCCGTACTCATGCCGCAACATGTTCTTCAGCCTGCTCTCGCACACGAAGCGGTTGCCCGGTTCCGCGCCGTAGATGGCGTTGCTGAAGTCCTTGTCGTAAGCGCTCATCGCCTTGGCGATGGTCTGACTGGCGCCGCCCGCACGGAAGAAATGACGCACCGTTTCCTGTCCTACACCGATCTCGGCGAAGGTCCCGTACAGGTCGGGATCCAGATTGATGCGCCGGGCTTTTTGCGCGGGGCTGAGGGGTACGCGGTGCGGGTCGAAGATGCTCATAGGGACCGGAGGAGGTCGCTTTGCTGTGCCAAAGGTAGCCCCTGCGCGCGCCCCGGGAAAGGGAAGCGGACAGAACAGGCATCCGCTGTTCTTGGAACCGTAGAAAACGTTCCCGACGAAGCCCCGGCTCTCCTATTCCTTGATGAAGGACACGGTCCGGCTTCCCCGTTCGCTGATCAACTGCAGCAGGTAGCGACCACTGGCCAGGTTTTGCACAGGTATGCGCATCTCACGGGCCACGGTGACCCGCTGGTCCAGCTTCACACTGCCGAGCAGGTCGACCACGCGCAAGTTCAACACGCCTTCAGCCCGCGCTGCCAACAGGACCAGTTCATCCTGCACGATGTTGCGCAGCAGTCGCACGTTCACACCATCGCTCACCTCGTTGATGCCGATGCTCGTGACATTGAAACAGGCCGACGTATCGGTACATGCGTTCGCCGTTACACGCACCGCATACGACCCGTTCTGTGTCGGGGTGAAGGATTGGAACGTAGCACCTGGGATCGGTTGGAAGTTGTTCCCGCAATCCAGCCACTGCCAGCTGGCGGTGCCGTTCAAAGAGGTGAGCGTGGCGCCGCTCTGCAGCACGTTCACGTTCACAGGGATCTGTGAAAGCGTGAGGGTCACCACAGAGTCGCAACCATTGGGGTCGGGAAAGGTGGCCTGGTACACTCCTGGTGCGCTCAAGGTCTGTCCATTGAACACGTAGGTGCCGCCGGGACAGATACTGGCCGCCGTGGCCGTTCCGAAGGTGGCGCCTTGCACGAAGTTGCTGGTAGCACCGTTCATGGTGAAGCCCGAAATCCCACCATTGATGTGTCCGGTCGCATCGATCAGTTCCGTTATACCGGAATTGCTGCCTCCGGCCGTGCCTTGATCGCAGTTGAAGTAGAGCATCAGGTCCGGGTCATTGGACGCTGGAGGTGCGTTGCGGAGGCAGGCGATCTCAGCCTCGGTCAATGCGCGTTTCCACAGGCCGATCTCATCCACGCGGCCGTTCATCCAGAATTGGTTCAAGTCGTAGACCAGATCGCCGATCAGGAGCGGGGTGATGGTGCTCTCCAAGGTGCCGCTCGCAGCGATGGATCCGGAAAGCGTGCCGTTCGCGTAGAGCTTCAAAACGCTGCCGTCGTATGTGAGCACGAGCAACTGCCAGGTGTTCAAGGTGAAAGGACCTCCGGTCACCGTGAACTCGATACCAGCGCTGTTCCGCATGCGGGCTTCGATGGTGTTCGGTGCCAGGTGCAGCAAGTAGAAGTCGCAATCCAACTCGTTTCGGAACCCGGCGATGCCGTCGAAATCCGGGAAGTTCGGCGCGGTGTTCTTCGGGTACACCCAGCAGCTCAAGGAAATGGCCGCTTCTCCAGCGATCAGGCTGGAAGCATTGTCCACGATGACCTGGTCGCCGTTGTTGTCGAAGTCCAGCGCGTTCTGCTGCGCGATGGCAGGACATGCGGTTACGAGGAGGAAGGGGAGTATACGTGTCTTCATCGGGTGCTTTTTCGTGACGGAAATGTAGACGTTGGGAGCCATCCATCGCGGCGCCTTGGCTATCGATCGGCTGCTATTTTCGCGGCCCGCTCCAAGAACATGAAGATCCTCGTGCTCATCGCCCAGGTGCCGGATACCACGGCCCGCATCGCTTTCAAGGACAACGACTCCGTGTTCGACGGGGCTGGTGTCACGTGGATCGTGAACCCTTACGATGAATGGTACGCATTGGTGCGCGCCCTGGAACTGAAGGAGGCGCTAGGGGGAACCGTGACGACGATCACCGTAGGCGGGGCGGATAACGAGGCCACCATTCGCAAGGCGTTGGCCATTGGTGCGGATGATGCCGTGCGCATCGATGCCCAACCGAACGATGCGTTCGAGGTGGCCGAACAGATCGCGGCATACGCCAAGGACAAGGGCTACGAACTGATCCTGGCCGGAAAAGAGACCATTGACCACAACGGTGGGCAGGTGGGTGCCATGGTGGCCGAGCTTCTCGACATGCCGTACCTGCCCGTAGTGAGCAAACTGGACGTTGCCGGCAACACCGCCACGTTGGAATGTGATGTGAAGGGTGGGGTGGAAGTAGTGGAGGTCGCGCTTCCGCTGGTGGTGGGCTGTGCGAAAGGCATGGCCGAGCAGCGCATCCCGAACATGAGGGGCATCATGGCCGCGCGCACCAAGCCGCTTACCGTGGTTCCGGCCGCATCGGTGGCCAGCACGGCGCGTACGGTGAAATTCGAGCTACCCCCCGCCAAGAAGGCCTGCAAGATGATCCCAGCAGACAATGCTGGTCAGCTCATCGAACTGCTCCACAGCGAAGCCAAGGTCATCTGATCTCCACGAACCCTACGTCATCGGGCGTTGCCTGTTGACCAACAAGACCGAACATGAGCGTAGTCGTTTTCATCGATAGTCGAGGCGAGAGGATCTCCAAGGCCGCCCTCGAAGCTTTGACCTACGGCCGCAAGGTGGCCGATGCTGCAGGCACCACCGTTACAGCTGTCACCTTCGGGGATGCCGAGGCGTCGAAGCTGGCCGCGCTCAATGCGAACAAGGTGCTGGTCGCTCGCACGGCGAAGACCGCTGATGGGCAGCAATTGACCAGACTGATCTGTGCCGTCGCTCAAGCAGAGGGTGCTCAGGTGATCATCCTTACCCATGACAACCTGGGCAAGGCCGTTGCACCGCGCGTGGCCGCTCGCTTGAAGGCAGGACAAGTGGCGGGCGCCATCACCCTTCCCGACATGAACGGCGGCTTCAAGGTGAAGCGCAATGTGTTCAGCGGTAAGGCACAGGCCTGGGTGGAGGTGACCAGCCCAATCAAGGTGATCAGTGTCATGCCGAACAGCATCGCCATTGAAACCGGGTCCGGAGGTGCCGCGGTCGAGGATTTCAGCGGTGACCTGGGTGTTGCACGCGTAATCGTCAAGGAGATGCGCCAAGCGGGCGGGGGTATTCCCCTTCCTGAAGCCGACATCGTGGTGAGCGCTGGCCGTGGCATGAAAGGCCCGGAGAACTGGGGACCTGTCGAAGAGCTGGCCAACCTGCTCCACGGTGCGACGGCCTGCAGTCGCCCGGTAGCCGATATGCATTGGCGCCCGCATCATGAGCACGTTGGGCAGACCGGTGTGGCCATCCGCCCGAACTGCTACATCGCCATCGGCATCAGCGGTGCCATCCAGCACCTGGCCGGGGTGAACCAGAGCAAGGTGATCGCCGTGATCAACAAGGATCCAGAGGCGCCGTTCTTCAAGGCCGCTGACTACGGTATCGTGGGTGACGCGTTCGAGGTGCTGCCCAAGCTCATCGAAGCCGCTAAGAAGCTCAACGCCGAGCGTTGATAACGCCCACGGTCCGCTCCGTTACCCGCACACTGACCCCGGTTATCTTCACCGCCTCTCGAAGACACGGATGGAGAAGGTCGAGCTGAAGTTCCTGCGCATCACCTACAGCCACACGCACGCTGGGGCCTATGCGTTGATCCTGGCCGAGAAGAAGGGCGACCGTCGCCTGCCGATCATCATCGGTGGGGTGGAAGCACAGGCCATCGCCATACAGGTGGAGAACATCAAACCCGCACGGCCGCTCACCCACGATCTCTTCAAGAACATGTCCGATCAGTTGGGCATCACCCTGAAGGAGGTGGTGATCAATGACCTCGTGGAGGGCATCTTCCATGCACGGCTGGTGCTTCAACAAGGAGAGAACGAAGTGGAGGTGGATGCGCGCAGCAGTGATGCCATCGCGCTCGCCCTCCGGTTCGCTTGTCCCATCTTCACCTTCGAGTTCATCATGAGCGCCGCCGGCCTGAAGGTGGAAGAGGGCGAAGAGGAGAAGGAGCAGACCGAGAAAGTGGAGAAGGCGGAAAAGGGCGAAAAGAAGAACATCAAACAGGCCAGCCTTGATGACCTGAAGCACATGCTGAACGAGGCCCTCGCCGATGAGGATTATGAGCGGGCGAGCAAGCTCCGCGACGAGTTGAAGCGGAGGGAAGGCACGAACTGATCAGGCGCAGGAACGGTTGGCAGGCGCAGTACTTCGCCTCATGCTGTTGCACCTGCACCTGCCTTGTCCCTGCATACTGCGCTTGCTCCTGCTCCTGCTCCTGCCTACTGATTATGTTTAGCGCATGGCGGAGGACGATCGCAGCGTGCTGAAGCAGTTCAGTCTGGGCAAGATCCTCCTGCCGGTATTCATCGGACTGGGCACCACCGCCTTCTTGGTCTGGCGCGCCTCGGACGATGTTTCGCAACAACCCTTGGTGTGGACCTGGGGCAGTACGCGTTGGATCCTTCTCGCCTTGCTCAGCCTGATCATCCGGGATTGGATGTACATGCTGCGGATACGCCATCTTACCGACAAGGGCCTTACCTGGTGGCGCACCTTCGTGGTGATCATGCTCTGGGAGTTCGCGAGCGCGCTGGCCCCCGGCATCATCGGTGGCGGTTTCTTCTTCGCCATCTGGATCCTCTCCCGCGAGGGGGTTGATGCGGGCAAGAGCATCACCGTCATCACCTTTACCTCGTTCCTGGACGGCATCTTCATCGCTGTCATGGCGCCCATCGTCTATTTCAGTGTGGGGCGCGAAGAGTTGTTCAGTGGCATGGACACCAGCGGCAACTGGGCCGGCATGGGCTTCTTCGTGATCTTCTGGGTGGTCTATTCCATCATCCTTCTCTACAAGCTTTTCGTGGCCTACGCGCTTTTCGTGAACCCGCTTTTCGTGAAGCGGGCACTCGTGGGCATCTTCTCGGTGAAGTTCCTCCGGCGTTGGCGCAGGGGCATGGTGACCACCGGCGACCAGCTGATCACCGCTGCGGGCGGCTTGAAGCAACGGGGGTGGAGCTACTGGTGGCCCGCCCTTCTCACGACCTTCCTGAGCTGGACCGCGCGCTTTTCCATCGTGAACTGCATCGTACACGCCTTCCAGCCCGGTATGGGCTTCTCGCACGATCTGGTGATCTACGGCAAACAGGTGATCATGGGTATCATCGTACTGCTCATGCCCACGCCGGGCGGAAGCGGTATCGCCGAGATCATCTTCCGCGATTTCCTGGGCATGTATATCACGGTGGGCTCGGACAAGCTGGCCTTCCTCTGGCGGCTGATGAGCTACTACCCGTACATCCTCATCGGTGCGTTCCTGCTGCCGCGTTGGGTGCGTCGGAACGTGATCGATCCCCTTGCGCAGCGTATCCGGTAAGGCCGCCGCTGTTACATTGCCCGTCCACCATCACCACGCCCCGCAAGCATGGAACGTTTCACTGGTCTCATCGGCCTCGTGCTAATCCTCGGCATCGCCTTCCTGGCGAGCAACAACCGCAAGGCCATCAACAAGCGGTTGGTCATCAGCGGTATGTTGCTGCAACTGGTCATCGCCGTGCTGGTGTTGAAGGTGCCACGTATCACCGCGTTCTTCCAAGGTCTGGGACATGGCATGGAGAAGATCGAGCAGTTCGCGCGCAAGGGTGCTTCGTTCGCCTACGGTGGCCTGGCCGCGATGCAGTTCGATGGCACCATCGCCAATTATGCGGCAGGGGGCTTCGTGTTCGCGATCAACGTAACGGCTACGATCATACTAGTGTGCGTGCTGGTGGCGGTGCTCTACCACATAGGCCTCATGCAGCGCGTGGTGAGCGTGATCGCGCGAGCGATGAACTTCGTGATGCGCGTTAGCGGGGCGGAAGCCCTGAGCAATGTGGCCAGTGCGTTCGTCGGTCAGGTGGAAGCACAGGTGATGATCCGGCCCTACCTGGCCGGCATGACCAAGAGCGAACTGCTGGCGAGCATGAGCGGATCCTTGGCCTGCATAGCGGGCGGGATCCTTGTGGTGTACGTGAACATGGGCGCGCAGGCAGGCTTCGACCTTGCTCCCAAGTTGATCGCTGCCAGTCTCATGGCCGCCCCGGGAGCGCTGGTCATCAGCAAGATCGTATGGCCGGAGACCGAGGAAAGCCAGACAATGGGCAATGTGAAGCTGGAAGTGAAAAGCCCCTACATCAATATCGTGGACGCGATAGGTCACGGTGCTGGTGACGGCTTCAAGATCGCCATGAACGTGGTGGCCATGCTCATCGGTTTCATAGCGCTCATCGCCATGGTGGATTGGATCCTGGTGTACATCGGCCACCTCTTCAACCCCGAACTGAACCTCACGCTCGACTGGATCTTCGGTAAGCTCTTCACCCCGATGGCCTGGGCCATGGGCGTTCCCACGGAAGATGTGAACGGCGTGGCCACCCTGCTCGGTCAGAAGCTCACGGTGAACGAGTTCGTGGCCTTCCAGCACCTGGCTGACAAGAGCGTGCCCATCATCAGCCAGAAGGGACTGCTCATCGTGAGCATCGCCATCTGCGGCTTCGCCAACTTCAGCAGTGTTGGCATGCAGATCGGCGGCATCGGTGAACTGGCACCTTCGCGCCGGAGCGACCTGGCGCGCTTGGGCTTGAAGGCGCTGCTTTGCGGTACACTGGCGTCCTACTTGAGCGCCACGATCGCGGGGCTGTTGATGTGATCACAAAAGGAAGGGGATCCTTCCGGATCCCCTTCATCAACTCCCCCGAGTTGGTTCTTATTTCAGTTTCTGGACGATGGCCTTGAAGGCCTCAGCATCGCTGTAGGCGATCTCCGCGAGGGCCTTGCGGTCCAGGTTGATGTTGTTCTTCTTCAGGCGGTCCATGAACACACTGTAGCTCATGCCGTGCGTGCGGGTCGCAGCGTTGATACGCTGGATCCACAGCGCGCGGAAATCGCGCTTCTTCAAGCGGCGGCCATCGAAGGCGTGGGTGAGACCTTTCTCGACGGTGTTCTTCGCTACCGTCCACACGTTCTTGCGGCGGCCGAAGTTCCCTTTGGCCAGCTTCAGCACCTTCTTGCGGCGGGCGCGGCTGGCTACTTTGTTCTTACTGCGTGGCATCTGTCTTTCTGTTTTCGGGCGCGAGCGTCAGTTCGATGACTGGTCTTTGGTGCTGCGCGTCCTGGTTCACCCCGCCTGTGTACCCGGCGGGAAACGGTCTTACTTCAAGAGATCGAGGATGGCTTTCTCGTTCGTGCTGTGCACAACGGCCATCTTGCCCAAGGCGCGTTTCCGCTTCTTGTGCTTCTTGGTAAGGATGTGGTTCTTGAAGGCGTGCTTGCGCTTCACCTTGCCGGTGCCCGTCAGCTTGAACCGCTTCTTGGCGCCGGACTTCGTTTTCATCTTCGGCATGACTTCGCTCTTTCTATCGGGGGGTGTTGTTTGCATGTTGGGGCGCAAAACATCGCGCCCTTACTTCTTCTTCTTCGGGATGAGGTACATGATCATGCGCTTGCCTTCCAGCTTGGGCATGCTTTCCACCACACCGAACTCCTCCAGGTCCTGTGCGAACTTCAGTAGCAGGATCTCACCACGCTCCTTGAACACGATGGTGCGGCCCTTGAAGAATACGAAGGCTTTCACCTTGTGCCCTTCCTGCAGGAACTTCTTCGCGTGTACCAGTTTGAAGTTCACATCGTGCTCGTCGGTGTTCGGCCCGAAGCGGATCTCTTTCACCTCGGCCACGGTCTGCTTGGACTTGATCTCCTTCTGTTTCTTCTTGAGATCATACAGGAACTTCTTGTAGTCAGCGATGCGGCACACCGGTGGAACGGCGCTGGCGCTGATCTCGATCAGGTCCATGCCCATGTCCTGGGCCATGCGCAACGCCTCCTCGAACTTGAACACGCCACCTTCGATGCCCTCTCCGACCACACGCACTTCGGACACGCCGTAGATGCGGTTGTTGATGCGGTGCGGATCCTCCTTGATCACCCGCCCACGATAGGGGCGCGGACCGGAGGGACGGGGAGGCCGGGGAGGGCCGGGGCGATAGGGAGGGCGTGTAGCCAAGCGTTGGGGGTTGGGTATCAGTTGGGATCAGAGGCCTTCGAGCTGCTGCTTGATGCGTGCGGTCACCAGCTCCTTGAACTGGAGCGGTGTCATCGTACCGATGTCGCCTTGTGCTTGCTCACGCACGCTGATGGTATTGGCCTCTGCTTCTTTCTCACCGAGGATGAGCATGAACGGGATACGGGCCAGTTCCGCATCGCGGATCTTGCGCCCGATCTTCTCGTTCCGTTCGTCAACGGAGGCGCGAATATCGTGATCTTTCAGCAACGTCACGAGGGCTTGGGCCTGAGCCACATACTTGTCGCTGATGGGCAGCACGATGGCCTGTTCCGGGGTAAGCCACAGGGGAAACTTGCCCGCCGTGTGCTCGATGATCACCGCGATGAAGCGCTCCAGGCTGCCGAACGGGGCGCGGTGGATCATCACCGGACGGTGACGGCCGTTGTCGCTGCCTACATATTCCAACTGGAAGCGCTCTGGCAGGTTGTAGTCCACCTGTATGGTGCCCAGCTGCCAGCGACGGCCCAAGGCATCCTTCACCATGAAGTCCAGCTTGGGGCCGTAAAAGGCCGCTTCGCCGTATTCGACCACCGTCTTCAGGCCGCTCTCGGCTGCCGCCTCGATGATGGCTTGCTCAGCCTTTTGCCAGTTCTCCTCGCTGCCGATGTACTTGCTGCGGTCCACCTTGTCGCGAAGGCTCACCTGTGCCTCGAAGTTCTCGAAGTTCAACGCCTTCAGCACCAGAAGCACCAGGTCGATCACCTTCATGAACTCCTCCTTCACCTGGTCAGGGCGACAGAAGAGGTGGGCATCGTCCTGCGTGAAGCCCCGTACCCGGGCCAGGCCGTGCAGTTCGCCGCTCTGCTCGTAGCGGTACACCGTGCCGAACTCGGCCAGGCGCAAGGGCAGATCCTTGTAGCTGCGCGGGCGGCTGGCGAAGATCTCGCAGTGGTGCGGGCAGTTCATGGGCTTCAGCATGAACAGCTCTCCTTCCTGAGGCGTGCTGATGGGCTGGAAGCTGTCCTTGCCGTACTTCTCCCAATGACCGCTGGTCTCGTACAAGGCCTTGCCGCCGATGTGGGGCGTGGCCACCTGCACGTAACCGGCCTTCTCCTGGGCGGTCTTCATGAAGTTGATCAGGCGCTCGCGCAATGCGGCTCCTTTCGGCAGCCATAGCGGCAAGCCGGCGCCCACCTTTTCGCTGAAGGTGAACAGGTCCAGCTCCTTGCCGACCTTCCGGTGATCACGCTTTTTGGCCTCTTCAAGCATCACCAGGTACTCGTCCAGTTCTTTCTGCTTGGGGAACGTGATGCCGTAAAGACGGGTGAGCTGCTTGCGCTTCTCGTCACCACGCCAGTAGGCACCGGCCACGCTGAGCACCTTGAAGGCTTTGATGAAGCCCGTATCGGGAATGTGCGGCCCGCGGCACAGGTCGGTGAAGTTGCCCTGGGTGTAGAAGGTGATCTCGCCGTCGTTCAGACCGTCGATCAGTTCCAACTTGTACTCATCACCTTTCTCGGTGAAGTACTTTATCGCATCGACCTTGCTGATCTGCGTGCGGTTGAAGGTCTCTTTCCTCGCCGCCAGTTCCTTGAACTTCGCCTCTATGGCCGCGAAATCGCCCTCGCCGATGCTGCGATCGCCGAAGTCGACATCATAGTAGAATCCGTTCTCGATGGGTGGACCGATGCCGAACTTGGTTCCGGGGTAGAGGGCCTCCAACGCCTCCGCCATCACGTGCGCCGAGGAATGCCACATCGTGGCTTTGCCTTCCGCGTCGTTCCAGGTCAACAGGGCCAGGGTGCAATCACCGGGCAGGGGACGGTTGGCGTCGCGTACCTCGCCGTTCACTTTCGCGCTGAGCACGTTGCGGGCGAGGCCTTCACTGATGCTCTTGGCCACATCCATGGCCGTTGCACCTTGGTCATACTGCCGCACGCTTCCGTCCGGCAGGGTCACGTTGATCTTCATCGGTTCGCTTTCCCGGCCCTACGAGCGGCCGTGGAAAGGGCGGCGAAGGTAAGCGGCCGGAATGACCCCCGACATGTGAGCGTTTCAAGGAACGGTGCTTTCTGGAAAGCGAAAGGCCCTGCCTAGGGGGGCAGAGCCTTTCCCGAAATGGTTTTCGCTCAGAGCTTGAAGCCTACGCCCAATTGAAGGTTCGTCAGGCCGTACCCGAATTCGCCGTAGGCACTGATGTTATCGCTGAACCAGTAGCGTGCGCCCACCGCGATCCCGAAATCAATGCCGCTGCCGGAGTACGAGTAGTTGCCGAGGTTGCCATAGGGTCCGTAGTCGGTGTTGTCCGAATAGCTCACCGAGCGATAGGCGAGCATGGCGATGCCATAGGTATCCCAATCGGCGCTTCCGTGCCACTCGTTGTAATGCCAGGTGCCGCGTGCTCCCAGCACGAAGAAGGTGTAGCGCCAGTCATAGTTGTAGAGGTTGAGGTAACGCGCATCGTAACTGATGGTCTTGTAGCCTACGAAGCCCCCGATGCTCCAAACGCCAGGGCCGAGCTGGCCCATGCCATGATCGTAGTGCAAGGTGATGGCGGGGCTTTGGCTCACGTTCGAACCCGAAAGACCGACGCTGTATCCCCCGAGGATCCCGACCCCGACCCCCAGCACGTTATCGCCCTCGGAGAACTGGGCTTTCGACGCAGGGATGAACAAGGCCATCAATGTGGCAAGAGCGATCGGACGGAGGAAGCGGCTCACGGACATGTGCGGTATGATTGAGTGGACAAACATAGACCTGCGTCCAAAGGTCTGTTCCACCTGACGTGTCGTTTTTTCCAACGCGGTAATGGTTGATCATCACACCTGTAGCATGGAGCCCATCCAAGGCGCAACAGGTCAATCGATCTTTCCGAAGACCCCTACGAATATCCCGTTGCTCAATGTGGTACCTCCGGTGCCGGTGCTTATATTGCACTTGAAGGTGGCGCGCACCTTCACTTTGGCGACCCCACTGCCATCATCGAAAGGCTGCACGTTGGTGACGGTGAAATGCGCATCCGCAGGTTGGCTCAAAACGAGGTCTGAACTCTTGGGCGCGTTCCACTCGGGTTTCCACATATAGATGATGACACCAGGCGTCAGCAAACCCGCGATAGGGTGCTCTCCGGGTGTGAAAAAGGCGTTGAACGCATCGTCCGTCGGGTCCGTACCGGTGTATTCGAGGTACCGCATGGACACAGCCGCTTGCGTTTCATACTCCGTGCTATCGAAGAACCTGCATTCGAACGAGCGACGTGTCGGCGCAGTGAAATCGTAGTTCCCGAACGTCACTTCTCGATCGGCGTCGTCCTCCTTGAACAGGTAGTCACCCGTGCTCATCGTGCAGGAGAAAACGCTTTGCCCGGTTATGGGATAGGTGGTGCTCCCATTTCCGTTGCCGTTGCCATTGCCATTGTCTACTTCCTCAGGCGTATCCGGAACCACCACCTCCGCTTCCTCATTCTTGTCGCAGGAGATGAACACGAATGAGGCGCACAACAGAAGCGCGGATACAGGACGGAACAGGAGCATGCTCTTACCGATCATGTCGTGAAAGTAAGCGGTACGGTGGTTCAGTTCAACGCAATAGGGTCACATGTCCCAAGTACTCCTTGCTGAGCGCGTCGATCGCGGAGGAGGTTTCCAACCGCCAGACATAAACGCCGGTGGGTAGCGGATCTCCGCCGGTGTTCATCAGCGTTCCTATCCAAGGGTTCGTCGGATGCGAACTCTCGAAGACCTTGCCCCCCCAGCGATCATAGATGCTCAAGCGATAGAATTTCTCACGCTGGTCCATGATCATGGGCAGGAACGCTTCGTTCACGCCGTCACCATCCGGGGTGAACGCGTTCGGGGCGTACACGCTGAAGTACCCATCGATCACGACGATGCTGCGCGCGGTATCCGTGCAGGTGTTGGAGTTCGTTACCACCAGTTCAACCGGGTAGGTGCCCAGGTCCTCAGAGGGGAAGTGCAGCGAGGGCGATTCCACAGCGCTGGTGCCGAGCACTCCGTTCTCTCCGAAGGTCCATTGCCATTGGATGGCGTCCACACTGGAGGAATCGTAGAAGGTGATGTACGTGTTGAAGTAATCCGTGGGCTGAGGACCGAAAGTGAAGGCAGCCGTCGGATGATCGAACACGGTGATAGCGTCGGCGTAGGTGCTGTCTCCTTCGCAGTTCTGAGGAGAAGTCACATGCAGGCTGACGCTATACACTCCAGCCACGGTGTAGTCATGTGTCGGGTCGCAGTTGGCTAGCGTGCTGCCGTCACCGAAATCCCAGTGACAGCTGCCCACGAACGCAGGATCGGTGGTGTTCACGAAGTTCACACGAAGCGTGTAGCAACCGCTGTCCGGATCCGAAGTGAAGGTGGGAGCGGGATGGCCATACGCGGTGATGTAATCCGTCTGTTCCAGTTCCGCTTCGCAGCCGCCCGGTGCGGTCACGTGAAGCTTCACCGTGTAAGTGCCGGGCACCTCATAAGTGGCCGATGGTGAAGCGATGCTTGTCGTGTCTCCTACGCCCAGGTCCCAATACAGGCTGCCGACCTGGTTCGCGGGCGTCGTGTTCTCGTAAACGATGGTCAGCGGTGTACAGCCTGCGATCGTGTCACTGGTGAAGCTCACATCCGGGAAGTCATATACGTTCACGAATGCAGTGAAGGTCGTATCCGCGATGCACCCGTTGGGGCTGGTGATCGTGAGCGTGACATCGAACAGGCCAGCGGTATCGAACGTATGCAACGGGTCGCAGTTGCTATTGGTAGGCGTGCCGTCCCCGAAGTTCCACGAGCACGAGCCCGTCAACGTGTCGGTGGTGTTGGTGAACTGGGTCTGCATGCCTACGCAGCCCTCCAACAGGTCTCCGGTGAAGTCGGGTTCGGGGAAATCGTACACGGTGACCAACGCCTGATAGGTCGTATCCGTTGGACATAGATCGGTGCTCTCAATGGAGAGTGTCACGTTGTACACGCCGGGTGTGGTGTAGCTGTGGCTCGGGTTCGCCGCGTTGGAGTTGGGGGAGTTGTCACCGAAATCCCAGGTGATCTCGTTCACCAAGGTCATGTCCACGCCGTTCTGGAAGTTCACGGCTACAGGCGAACAACCGCTCGTAGCAGCATTGGTGATGATGGGCGTGACACAGATCGGGTTGATGCAGAACTCGCTCGTGGTGCACACGGTGTCCAAGTAGGTGACCAGTTGGTAGCAGCCGGTATCCAAGCCCAAGGCGGAAACCTGCAGTACGCTGTCGGTAGCCCCGCCGATGGCCACACCCTCGAAGTACCACTGGAATCCCGTTGCAGACGTGTCCGCATGTCCGGTCAACACCGCGTCATTCCCGTACCAAAGTCCCGAACCTGTGATGTTCGTGCCGAAGTAGATGCTTTGGTTCAGGGTGAGATTATCGTAAAGGAAGTAAGGGTAGTACTGGTCTGGATCGGAGGTGTAGCCGTAGCTGGCGTCCAGGTTGCAACCGCCGATGATGATGCTCTGGATGTCCTGGGTCGGCGTGAACGTGATCGTCACCGTGCTCCAATCGTTGCTGGGTTCGTAGTTCGTTACACCGATCTGTTCCCAACCGCTCAAGGGGTCGTTCAGTGGGCAGTCGATGGAAGTGGGCCAGTTCCCGCAGCTGGTACTGCCCATGATCACCACGTCAGTTGCCCCGAAGTTGATCGGGATGGTGGTCTGTAGGGCAAAGTTGTCCGCCAGGTAAGCTGACATGCTGAACTGGAGCGTGTAGGAAGTGCCGGCTTCCAACACACCGCTCAGGCACGCACCCACATATTCCTGATAGCCGTTGGTCTGATAACCACCAACGCAGCCGGTACCACCGCCCGGTAATGGGGTGGTGATCCAACTCGGGAAGAAGCCGCCCGGACAGCCGCTCTGGAAATAATCCGAAGTGGCTGGAGTGGCTTGCGTCCAACCGTCCGCGCAGTTCAGTTCGCTGTAGGATTGAGGACAGCAACTGTAATCCTCAAAAGATGCGTTGGGGATCAAGGAGCTTACCCCGCCGTTACCGAGAATGGCCGTGCACGCGCACCCGAGGGTGTCGTTCAGATCAACCAGGCCGTTGCCATCGTCATCAATGCCATTGTCGCATATCTCCTGAGCGCCAGCCGGTAGGGCTGCCAGGAGGAAGATACAAAGCGCGAAACTCAGTGATAGGTGGTGGCGGATCTGCATCTGAACGGGGCGGTATCGGGCGGGAGACGAGAGAAGGGGCTGCAAAGGTTGTTCGATCACCGAATATACCTGCGCCGGGTCCAATGGCGCATGATCCCCCTGCTCCAGTGCGACGGCCGTTCTGGGGTGGTCCAACACTCCATAGGGCTGTGCCCCCTTGCACCGAATGGACACATTCCACCAAGACGTTGTGCCTTCATGCTCATCGAACCACGACGCTACTTTCGCCCCGTTCGCTGCTTTTCCTCACATGTCCAAACTGCTCAGTTCAGAACCGTTGGCCGCCGATCTTGGCTTGGCGCTCCTCCGCATTTCCTCCGGCCTTTCCATGCTCTGGCAGCACGGCTGGCCCAAGCTGGTCAACTTCACCGACCGCATGGACCACTTCAGCGACCCCATCGGCATGGGTTCCACCCTTTCCCTCGCGCTCATCGTCTTCGCCGAAACGATCTGCGCGGCGTTGGTGGCCTTGGGGCTGTGGACACGCCTGAGCACCGTACCGCTCATCATCGGTATGGGCGTGGTCGTTTTCGTGAGCAAAAGCGGGCAGGCCTTCGCTGAGAAGGAACTGGCTCTTTGCTACTTGCTCGCCTTCGCTGCGATCTTCTTCACCGGAAGCGGGCGTTTCAGCCTGGACCGCCTGAAGTTCCAATAGTCACCCGGGTGCTCGGTCGCAGACCACTCAACGCGCGACAAGGATCCGCTCTGTGATCGATCCGTGATCGGTCCGGACCTGTACGAGGTACAAACCGCTAGACAGATCCGAAACATCGAGGCGGTAACTGCCGGCCATCTTCACCACGGACACGTGCACCATTGCGCCTGTAAGGTCAAATAGGTCAGCGGACAGGATCGTTAGTCCTTCGGATGAGATGGTTACCATGTCGGACGCGGGTGTGGGCGCCACTTGGATCCGCGCAAGGCCGTTCGCGTTTTCTTCAACACCCACGAAGCAGGCGACAACGCTCACGTCATCGATGGCATAATAGGAGACTTTCGAGTTGTTGCCTGAGTTCGCGACCAACGTGTCCGTCTGTGCATCCGAGGCGAAGCTGCCGATGAGGATGTGCGTCTCCCCACCGCTCGCTGTGAACGACCCGCTCACCTGCTGCCAGGAATTGCCCGATAGCATGTGACCGATGGGATTATCCACTTGCGGGGTGAACGCCAGCACGCTCGTCGTGTTCTCATCCACTTCGCCATTGGAGAAATAGGCACCTATCCTGTTGGAAGCGTAGCGGTAGTTCAACCTTTTCACCCAGAAGGACACGCAATAGCCTTGACCAGCGGTGAGGGGCGCGTTCAGTTGGGCCTGGATATACTCCCTGTTGTTCGCGAACGTGTTCAACAGATACACGCCCGAACTACCGACTCCATTGTGTGCCGTCAGGTTCTGGGCGTCACATGTACTGTTGTAGAGATCCGGTGTGCCCAATGTGGGTGAATCCCACGAAGGTGCGAGGTCGATCTCGCTCACAGCGGGGCAGGTATCCTGCACCTCAAAGCCGGGATTAGGTACAAGATTCTGCCCGCAAAGGTTGGAACCGGCAAGTATCGCGAGCGAAAGAAAGCTGAGCGTAGTGAGTTGTTTCATCAGTGATGTGTTCGGTCTGGTTGCAATGTAATCGGATCAGCAACACCGGCCCTACTCCCGAACGCTCACCACGAACCCGCATAATCCAGTGGCTCGGTGGTCAAACCCGGTAGGATGTCGTAGCGCAGCTTGACGATCTGCCGCATGTGCAACAGGTCGTGAGCCACCCAGTTCACGAGGAGCAGGTCGCAGCTTACCGGCCCCACCTTGGGGTGCATGTAGGCGTTCGTCCAGTTCAAGTGCTGCGAGGCGCGCAACCATTCCACGGAACGTTCCCGTTCGCTCAGGAATTCGTTCAGTACGGTCGCGAAGTCCTGCGCAGCATAATCGCGTTCGCTCACCCACGCAGCCGGATCGATCTTCGGCATCGGTTGATCCGGGGTCGTCAACACATGTTGAACGCGAGCACGGAAGTCCTCCCTTTCCTCATCACGCAAGTGGCAGATGACCTCCAGGAGCGACCACTTGTCAGCCGTTGGGCGGAAGCGGATATCCTCTTCGGTCAGGCCGGTGAGCAACTGGTGGAAGATCCCTCTGTGCCTGGCCAGCTGATCGATGCAATAGGAGCGGTCCATGACGGCGAAGTTGAGCACGGCGGTGCCTACGCGCAGCGATGAGGGACCAGTGGTTCGGTTCAGGATCCCGAGACTGTTCGCTCCTCGTTTCCCTTCGCTTTCCGCTATCCCTAGCTTAGCCGACGGATGACAAGAACGCAACGGCTCTTTCTTTCCGGTGCGCTTTGCTGTGCGGTACTGCCCGGCTTCGGCCAATTGACCTTGAACGGGAATATGAGCCCGGCCAGCCTCGTGCAGAACATCCTGCTGGGGCCGGGCGTGGTGGCCAGCAACATCACCTTCAACGGGCAGCCCGGCAACCTGCTCAACCCTCAGGTCGGTGGCTTCAACGGCACGAACTGCAACATCGGAATGCCTGCGGGTGTGATCCTCGCTACGGGCAACATCGTCGCAGCCTTGGGGCCGAACAACAGCGGCAGCTTCAGCTCCGGCGGTGGGAACATGAATGCGGGCGATGCCGATCTGCTCGCCGTTTCCCAGAGCACCAACCCCAACATCAACGACATCAACGACGTTGCCATCCTGGAGTTCGATTTCATCCCGCAGGGTGATTCGCTGCAGTTCGATTTCGTTTTCGCCTCGGAGGAATACCTCGAGTTCGTCAATAGCGTGAACGACGCGTTCGGCTTCTTCATCAGCGGCCCCGGGATCAGTGGACCGTTTTCGAACAACGCGATGAACATCGCCCTGATACCCGGCACCAACCAGCCGGTGACCATCGATGATGTGAACTCCACGGTGAACTCCGCTTACTATGTCGTGAACGGTGATGGATTCACACCGCCGTTCAACCAGAACAACCATTATGTGCAGTACGACGGTTTCACCGTGCCGATGACCGCACGCGCACAGGTGCAATGCGGCCAGACCTATCACATCAAGATCGCGGTGGGGGATGCGAGCGACACGGTGTGGGACAGCGCGGTATTCCTCGCGGCGGGCAGTTTTTCCAGCAATGCCGTCGAACTCGCTTCGCAGATCGAATCCGGCGGGCAGGACAGCACGCTCTATGAGGGTTGTGGGCACTCGGTGATCGTCATCAGTCGACCCGGCGATGTGAGCGGCACCGCCACCGTGGAACTGCACACCTCTGGACAAGCCACTGAGGGAAGCGATTACAATTCCTTGCCCGATCAGTTCATCTTCCAGCCGGGTGAGGACAGCCTGTTCATCACCATCGATGCGCTGAACGATAACATCGCCGAGAGCATCGAACTGCTGGAACTCATGGCCATCACTGCGGGTGGTTGTGGCGCGGATACAACGATCCTGCATCTCTACATCGCCGACGCACCACCGATCGATCTGGTGATGAGCAACAGCACCACGCTGCCCTGCAATGACAGTGTGTTCGTGAGCGGTCTGGCCACTGGTGGTTACGGCGCGCTGAACCTTGATTGGAATTCAGGGATCGCGGATGGAACGACCGGCGCGTGGGTGATGCCCACACAGACATCGACCTACACGCTGACGGTAACGGATGATTGTGGAGTGGTGACCGAGCAAGGTTCCGTGATCATCACCGTTCCGCAGCCAGCACCCTTGACCGTTCAAGCGTTGCCGGACACCGCGGTCTACTGTCCCGAGAGCAATGTGCACCTGCACAACGCTACGCAAGGAGGAACACCGCCTTACACCTTCGCTTGGTCCGGTGGTCTGGGTAACGCACCGGTCGCGACGGTCGCCCCTCCGGTTACGCAATCCTGGACCCTCACCGTGCAGGACAATTGCGGTCTTGTTGTGACCGATGAGGTAACGGTAACGGTGCAGTACGATACGGTGCGGATCACCACTTCCCCGGATACGATCGTCTGTTTCCTGGATACCGCGAACCTGCGTTCCTATCCCGTGTTCGGGACCGGCGCCTACGAACTCATCTGGAGCGATGGGGCAGAAGGTGCCTTGTACGATGTGGTTCCACCTACCAGCCAGACCTATACCATCACGGTCACCGATGAATGCGGGATCTCGGACAGCGCATACGTGCACGTGCAACTGAGCATCCCCATCGCTGACATGGCCATCGATGGCGGCGACTTCATGGTGGGGCTGCCCGTGCAGTTCCTTGACCGCAGCACCGGTCCTTCCATCTGGTCATGGGACTTCGGCTACGATGAGGAGACAAGCGAACTGCAGGATCCCGCGATGGTTTACCCGGAGCCGGGCCATTACACGGTGATGCTCACCATTACCGACAGTCTGGGTTGCATGGACAGCACCTTCCGGATCATCACCATCGTGCCGGAAGCGTACTTCTACATGCCTACCGCCTTCACACCGAACGGCGATGGGGTGAACGACGACTTCGGCCCTTCAGGCACCGGTGTCGTTACCTATGAGATGAGCATCTACAACCGCTGGGGTGAGCTGATCTTCTCAGCCGATGATCCCACTGTGCGATGGGACGGCACCTACAACGGAAGCCCAGCGCCTGAAGGCGTGTATATCGTTTGGTTCCGCGTGCGGGATGTGCTCAACGTGAAACGCGAGCACTACGGTACGGTAACGTTGCTGCGGTAAAGGCGAGACTCACATCGCCGCCACCTTCTCGCTCCTGTACAGTCCTGCCTCCAGCTTCTTCTTCACCTCTTTGAAGCTGTTGATCGTGCGCTGCACATCCTCCATGGTGTGGACCGCGGTGGGGATCAAGCGCAACAGGATCACATCCTTCGGTACCACCGGGTACACCACGATGCTGCAGAAGATGCCGTGGTTCTCGCGCAAGTCCAACACCACGTTCGTGGCCTCCGGAATGCTGCCGTGCATCATCACGGGCGTTACACAACTGTTCGTGGCACCGATGTCGAGACCGGCTTCCTTCAATCCGTTCTGCAGCGCTTTGGTGATCGTCCAGAGTTTCTCTGCGAACTCCGGCCGGGTGCGGATCATCTCCAAGCGCTTCAAAGCGCCGATGACCACCGGCATGGGAAGGCTCTTCGCGAAGGTCTGGCTGCGCATATTGTAGCGCAGGAACATCATCACATCCGCAGGGCCGCTCACGAACGCGCCGATCGTGGCCATGGCCTTGGCGAAGGTGCCGAAGTAGACATCCACGCCGTCCATCACGCCTTGTGCGTCCGCCGTGCCACGGCCGTCACGGCCCATCATGCCGAAACCGTGGGCATCATCAACGAAAAGGCGGAAGTTGTACTTCGCCTTGCGCTCCACGATCTCCTTCAGCTTGCCCTGGTCACCGGCCATGCCGAACACGCCTTCGGTCATCACCATGATACCGCCGCCGGTCTCTGCGGCCACCTTGGCAGCCTTCTCCAGCATGTTGTCCAAGCTGGCCATATCGTTGTGCTGGAACACGAAGCGCTTGCCCATGTGCAGGCGTGCGCCATCGATCATACAGGCGTGGCACTCGCTGTCGTACACGAGCACGTCATGGCGGGAGAGGAGCGCTTCGATGGCGCTCATGCAGCCCTGGTAGCCGTAGTTCAACAGGAAGGTGTCCTCCTTGCCGAGGAATTCGCTCAACTGGTCCTCCAACTGCTCGTGGTACTTCGTCTGGCCGCTCATCATGCGGGCGCCCATCGGATAGGCCATGCCCCATTGAGCTGCGGCTTCGGCGTCCACTTTGCGGACATCCGGATGATTGGCCAGGCCCAGGTAGTTGTTCAAGCTCCAGACCAGCACAGGCTTTCCACGGAAGGTCATGTGCGCGCCCAGTTCCCCTTCGAGCTTTGGGAAGCTGAAGTAACCGTGGCTGTCCTTGGCGTGGCGGCCGATGTGGCCGAGGTCCTTGCGGAGCTTGTCGAAGATGTCGTTCATCGCTTGGGTCTGGTGGAATGGTTCCGGCGGCGAAAATAGCCACCGGTTCCCCTTCGTTCAGGAACGTTGGCATCTCTTCCCGTCCGAACAGGGGTGCCGGATATCTTCGCGGCCGTTTTTCATGCGCCAAGCTGCTTCCTTCCTTCTCCTCGTGCTCTTCTTGGGCGCCTGCAGCGACTTCAACAAGGCGGTGAAGAGCAAGGACACCGCCTACAAGCTGAAAGTGGCTGAGGCCTACTACGCCAAGGAGGATTATGACCGGGCCATGCCGCTGTTGGAAGAACTGATCTCCCTGACACGAGGCGATACCACTTTCGAGCGTGTGAGCTACCTACACGCCAAAGGCTACTACGGCATGAAGGATTATGTGCTCGGTGGCTACTACCTGGAGAACTTCGGCAAGACCTTTCCGGCCAGCCGCTATGCCGAGGAATGCGCCTTCCTCTCGGCCATGTGCCAGTACAAGGAATCACCGGAATACGAGCTGGATCAGACTTCGACCACTGAGGCTATCGACCAGTTCCAGTTGTTCCTGGTCCGTTTTCCGGAAACCACCCTCCAGGACAGCTGCAACACGCTCATTGATGTGTTGCGCGCCAAGTTGGAGAAGAAGGAGCACGCCAACGCGATGCTCTACCTGAAGACGCGCAACTACGAAGCGGCGAGCCTGGCGCTCAGGGAGTTCGTGAAGCACTGGCCCAATTCAGCCTACCGTGAAGCGGTCCTCTTCAACACCTTGGTGGCCGACCATGATCTGGCCGTGAACAGCATTGAATCGAAGCGGCTGCTAAGAGCCCAACAGGGTATGCGCAGCTTCGATACCTTCGCGGACGCTTTCCCGGAAAGTGAGCGCATGAAGGAAGCGCGCCGGATGAACGAAGACCTCATCGAACTGAAGGACAGACTGACCAAGACAACGAACCCATGAACCTGAAACACGCCAACGCCGCCAAGACCACCGTTACCCGCGATGTGAACCTGCTCGACAAGGAGACAGGCAACATCTATGAGTCGGTCGCCATTCTCGGCAAGCGCGCCAATCAGGTGGCTGTCGAGGTAAAGGAAGAGCTGAGCGCGAAGCTGGAGGAGTTCGCCGTGAGCGGCGAGAACCTCGAAGAGGTGTACGAGAACCGCGAGCAGATCGAGGTGAGCAAGCACTACGAGCGCATGCCCAAGCCCAGCGCCATCGCCATCCAGGACCTCATGGAAGGCAAGGTCGTTTTCCGCCGTCCGGGCGAGGAGGGCCACCCCCAGAAGTGATCAACGCGGCCCGAGCGCTCGCATGAGCACGGATCGCATTCTCCCCCGAAAGGTGCTGCTGGGCGTTACCGGCGGCATCGCTGCTTACAAGACACCCGAACTCGTTCGCGCCCTGGTGAAGGCCGGAGCCGAAGTACAGGTGGTAATGACCCCTGCCGCGCACGACTTCGTTACGCCGCTGGTGCTTTCCACTGTCAGCCACAGGCCAGCCCTCACGGAAATGATCGATCGTGAGAAGGGCGGCGTTTGGAACGACCACGTTCACCTCGCCCGGTGGGCCGATATGATGGTCATCGCCCCGGCCACTGCGAACACCATCGGCCGAATGGCCCAAGGACTGTGCGATGACCTGCTGCTGGCCTGTTACCTCAGCGCGGAGTGTCCGGTGTTCATCGCACCGGCTATGGACCTGGAGATGTACCGCGATGCTGGCGTGCAGGCCAACCTCGAACTGTTGCGTTCGAGAGGTGTGCGCACCATCGGGCCGGAGCGTGGTGAACTGGCGAGCGGACTCTCGGGCGAGGGACGCATGACGGAACCCGTGGGGATCGTGGAAGCGCTGATCACTGCCTGCTTCGGTGCCTCCAAGCTCCACGGCAAGCGCCTGCTCATCAATGCGGGACCTACCCAGGAGGCGATCGATCCGGTGCGCTACATCGGCAACCGCAGTTCAGGGAAAATGGGTTTCGCATTGGCGGAGGAAGCTGCCTTGCGTGGCGCCCAGGTGGAACTTGTCGCAGGCCCGGTGAACCTGAGCACCGAACGGACCGGCATCGAACGCACCGATGTGGTGAGCGCTGCTCAGATGGCTGAGGCCTGCAAGTCGCTTTTTCCGAGTTGTGATGTAGCCATCCTCAGCGCGGCCGTGGCGGATTTCAGGCCGAAGAGCGCAGCTGACGCCAAGATCAAGAAGGGAACCGCGCTGGATGAGCTCGAACTGGAACCCACCGAGGACATCCTCGCGTGGATGGGTGCCCGGAAGACCAGCAGGCAACGTCTGGTAGGCTTCGCGCTGGAAACGAGCGATGGGCTTGCGCATGCGGAGGACAAGCTGCGCAGGAAGAACCTGGATATGATCGTGCTGAACAGCCTGCAGGACCAGGGGGCAGGCTTCGGGCAAGACACGAACAAGGTGACCCTGCTTGCCCCGAACACGAAGCCCGAACATCTGCCGTTGATGAGCAAGGCCCGGGTGGCTGCCGCTATCTTGGACCGCTTGGAAACCCTTTTACCCGATGCGTGATCGTCTGAAGAAGTCATTGCTCCTGCTGCTGCTTCTGCCCTTTGGCCTGAAGGCGCAGGAGTTCAACAGCAAGGTGAGCGTGATCGCGCCGCAGGTGGCCAACGCCGAGCCGCGCATCTTCAAGAGCCTGGAGAATTCGGTGATGCAGTTGATGAACACGCGCCGCTGGACGAACTACAACTACGCACCGGCCGAGCGCATCGATTGCAACTTCCTGTTCACCATAAACGAGATGGTGAGCATGACCAGCTTCAAGGGTACGTTGCAGGTCGTTTATTCACGGCCTGTCTACGGCACGGATTACCTGAGCCCTGTGCTGGAGATCCTGGACAACAGTGTGCAGTTCAACTACGTGGAAGGCGCCCAGATCGAGTTCTCGCCCGATCGCTTCATCAACAACCTGTCTTCGCTGATGGGTTTCTATGCCTACTTCATGCTCGGTGTGGATGCGGATACCTACAAGAGCATGGGCGGTACCGAGTTCTATGAGCTGGCGCAGCAGGTGGTGAGCAACGCGCAGAATACCGAGGAACCCGGCTGGAAGCCTTACGAGACGCAGAAGAACCGGTACTGGTTGGTGGACAATCAACAGCAGGCCGTCTTTCGCCCGCTGCGTGAACTGCTGTACAACTACCACCGCAACGGTTTCGATCAGATGGCCACCGATCCAGCCAACGCGCGCAAGGTGATCGTGGCTGCCATCGAGAAGTTGAAGACCGTGCACCAGGCCAAGCCCAGCAGCTACAACCTCCAGGTCATGTTCAATGCGAAGTACAACGAACTGATCAACCTGTTCAAGCCCGCTGATCCTGCGGAGCGCTCCAAGGTGCTGAACACCCTGCAGGTGATCGATCCCGGGCACATCCAGCAGTACCAGCGGATGGTCTCCGGTTCGTAACGCGTTCGCACCTTTACGCGCGTGCCATCGGCACATTTCCGCTTCCCATGCTTCGTCGCATCTCGATCACCAACTACCTGCTCATCGAGGAGCTGGAACTGGACCTGCGCAAGGGCTTCACCACCATCACCGGCGAGACCGGCAGCGGCAAGAGCATCTTGATCGGCGCGCTGGGACTGGCCATGGGCGAGCGCGCGGACAGTGGCGTGGCGCGTGATGCCGCGAAGCGTTGCGTTATCGAGCTCGAGGTGGACGTGAAGAGGCTGGGGCTGGAACCGTGGTGCCAACAGAACGAGATCGCCTACGAGTCGCCCATGCTACTGCGTCGCCAGCTCGATCCCGGTGGTCGCAGCCGTTCCTTCGTGAACGACACGCCCGTGCGCCTGGAGCAGTTGCGGGAGTTGGGCGAGCGGCTCGTGCACATCCACAGCCAGCACCACACGCTGTTGCTGAACGATGCGAGCTTCCAGCTGGGCTTGATAGACCACGTTGCTGGTACGGGAAAGGACGTTGCCGTCTTCGAGGAGCGATTCGTTTCCTGGAAGAAGTCGCGCGCCGAACTGGATGCACTGCGGAGCGAAGAAGCGCGCTCCCAGAGCGAACTGGATTACCTGCGCTTCCAACTGGAAGAACTGGAAACCGCCCGGTTGGTTCCCGATGAACAATCCGATCTGGAGCGCTCGCTGGCCCGTGCCGAGAACGCCGAGGAACTGATCGCCGCGTTGAACAGCACGGAAGCGGGCATCACCGGGGAAGATGGAGTGCTCGGTCCGCTCAACCAGCTCAAACAGTTGCTGGCGAAGACCTCGCGCGTCGATACTTCCGTGCAGACGCTCGCCGAACGCCTCACCAGCGTCGGTATCGAACTGAAAGACATCGCTGATGAGGCCGAACGGCTCGCCGCTCACGTGAACGTGGATCCCAAGGAAGCCGAACGTTTGCGCGAGCGACTGGATCTGCTGCTCCGGTTGCAACAGAAGCACCGCGTTACCCATGTGGCCGCATTGATCGCCTTGCGCGATGAGCTGCGCGAACGCACCCGGCACATCGGCTCATTGAGCGAGCGCATCCAGGCGCTGGAAGGAGAGGAGCGGGCCGCGCATGCGGAACTGGAGCTTCATGCGAAGCGTATCAGTGCAGCGCGCGTGAAGGCGATGAAGCCTTTGGCGGAGCAGGTGACCGAACAGTTGAAGGACCTTGGCATGCCGCACGCGCACTTCGTGTTCGAACACCGCACGGAAACGATCGGGGCGCATGGCATCGATGCCGCGCGTGCCTTGTTCACCGCGAACAAGGACCGTTCACCTTCGCCATTGGACAAGGTGGCCAGCGGTGGCGAACTGAGCCGTGTGATGCTCGCGCTCATCGGTTTGGCCGCAGAGAGCAAGTCCTTGCCCACGGTCATTTTCGATGAGATCGATACCGGTGTGAGCGGGGAGACCGCGAACCGTGTAGGCGCGCTCATGGCCCGCATGGCCAAGGACCGCCAGGTGATCGCCATTACGCACCTTCCCCAGATCGCCAGCAAAGCCGATACCCACCTGCTCGTGAGCAAGGATCACGAAGCGGAGGAAGTGACCACCAGCATTCGACCGCTCATGGCTGAAGAACGCGTGAACGCACTGGCCGAAATGCTCAGCGGCAAGAAGACCACGAAGGCGGCGGTGGAGAACGCACGGGAGTTGTTGAAGCAGCGCTGACCGTTACGCTTTTCGAGCGGGCGCTCCGCTCTGAACAGCCCTTCTATCTTCACCGCCGACAACACCAAGAAGACCATGGCCCACGGACTGTTGAAGGGGAAGCGCGGCATCATCAGTGGCGCGTTGAACGACCAGAGCATCGCTTGGAAAGTGGCGGAGCTCGCCCACGCCGAGGGCGCGAGCATCGTGCTCACCAATGCGCCCGTGGCCATGCGCATGGGCGAGATCAACAAGTTGGCCGAGGCCATCCAGGCGCCCATCATCGGCGCTGATGCCACCAAGGACGATGATCTGGAGAAGCTGTTCACCGAAGGGCAGGAAAAGCTGGGCGGCAAAGTGGATTTCCTCTTGCACTCCATCGGCATGAGCCCCAACGTGCGGAAGGGCAAGGCCTACGACGACCTGAACTACGAGTGGTACAAACAGACGCTCGACATCAGCGCGATGAGCCTGCACCGCATGGTACAGGCCGCCTACAAGAAGGAGGCGATGGCGGAGTGGGGCAGCATCGTGGCCTTGAGCTACATCGCCGCTCAGCGCGTGTTCCCGGGTTACGGGGACATGGCCGATGCCAAGGCCCTGTTGGAGAGCATCGCTCGCTCCTGGGGTTACCACTACGGCATGAAGAACAAGGTGCGCGTGAACACAGTGAGCCAGAGCCCCACCATGACCACGGCGGGCAGTGGGATCAAGGGCTTCGGCGGTTTCTTCGGCTTCGCGCAGGAGATGAGCCCGCTCGGCAATGCCCCCGCGGTGGACTGCGCCAACTACTGCCTCACGCTCTTCAGCGACCTCACGCGGTACGTTACCATGCAGAACCTCTTCCACGACGGCGGGTTCAGCAGTAGCGGCGTTACCCAGCAGGTCATGGACAAGTTCATAACGGAGGGCTGATCGACTCGTGCATCGGTACGGCCCTATTTTCGCTCTCCTCCACCGCATGCGCTCCCTACGTCCACTTCTCTTCCTTGTCGCTGTCCTTTCGTTTTCGCTCCTCTCCGCGCAAGGTGGAAAGAGTTTCTTCAAGGAAGGGGAGAAGCTGCGCGAAGAAGGCCAGCTCGATCAGGCCGTAGAGAAGTACACGCTCGCCGTTCAGGTCGATCCGAAGTTCATCAAGGCCTACCGATCGCGTGCGGCGGTGTTTGAGCTGCTGGGCAACAAGTCGGAGTGCGCGGCAGACCGTCGGAAGATCGCCGAACTGGACCCGGGCATGCCGGAGTACGCGGCTGAAGCGGCCAAGGCTTACCTCGAACTGAACGACCCTGTCACCGCCAAGGCGTTATGTGAACAGGCCTTGAAGCAGGATCCGAAGCTGATGGTGGCGCTGCAGACCAAGGTGCGCGCTTGTCTTGCGGCGAACGACCTTGATTGTGCGGCCGCCACCGCGGATGCGGCATTGGCGCAGAAGGCCACGACCGATACCTACTACCTGCACGGCCTCGCGCGCAAGGCCACGCGCGACTACAAGACCGCCGAGTTCGACTTCGACAAGGTGATCGAGTGGAACCACCTGTACGAGGCGGCATATGTAGCGCAGGCCGAAACGCAACTGCTCCTTTACCAGCAATACAGCGGCCTCACCATGCAGATGCGCACGTTGGAGAAGGCGATCGACAAGTGCACGCGCGCGCTGGAACTGAATCCCATGAGCGCGGACGCCCTCTTCACACGGAGCAAGGCCTACGGTCTGCAGAAGGAGTTCTCCAAGGCCATCGATGACGTGAGCCACGTGATCTCGCTCGGCCGGGAAACGTCCGAAGTGCTTTACCAACGCGCGCTGTACTACCACGGATTCGGACAGCACCAGAACGCGGTGAACGACCTGAACAAACTGTTGCTCAACGATCCGAAGAACACGCAAGCCCTGCTGCTGCGCTCCGAATGCAAGGAATCGAACGTGGACCTCGAGGGCGCTCGCAAGGACCTGGAGACAGCGCAGCGCAATGCGGAAGGGGACGCGGCCTTCACCGCAGAGGACCGCCGCTCTTTCATCGAACGGAAGGCCAAGCTGGACCAGATGATCTTCGAGCAGAACCGCGAGAGCGATCCCCCGGTGATGACCATCGTTGACCCGCACCGGAAGGGCGGCGATGTGGTGCAGATCGGCAGCTCCTTGCAGCAGGTGAAGGTCACCGGCCATGTACGCGACCGCAACCTCTTGAAGAGCATCAAGGTGAACGGCCAGGACGCCGACTTCTCCAAGGACGACAAGGATCCGGAGTTCTTCATCAGCATCCCGCTTTCACCCACAGCGAAGACGATCGAGGTGGAAGCCACCGATCTCTACGACAACGTGGCCACCATCACCATGAACGTGGAGCGCACGGAAAGCGCACCGCCGACCTTGGCCATTACCTCGCCCCGCTTGGAGGACCGCACCATCACCGTGGAGGCCGGGAAGGAGGACGTCTTCATCGAGGGCAATGCATCGGATGTGAGCGGCGTGCGATCGATCACCGTGGATGGTGTGCTCGCCAGCTTCGTGCCCGATACCACCAGCACCGACTTCAGCATCAAGGTGCCCGTGGGGTCGAAGGACCGCCTCACCGTCCGCGCCGAGGACCAGTTCGGCAACTCGACGGAACTGGCCTGCTTCATCAAGAAGAAAGCGCCTGTAACGGTGGCGGCCGTGGAGAAACCGAATCCTGAGAGACCAGCGACGGACAAGCCCGCGACCGAGAAGCCATCAGTGGAGAAACCCTCCAACAGCGCCACGGGCAACACGTGGGTGGTGCTTATCGAGAACAGTGATTACAAGAGCTTCCCTGCTCCGCAAGGGCAGGCGATCGACAAGAGCGACATCCAGAGATCCTTCGGCAAGTACAACGCGCAGCGCACGATCACCAAGAAGAACCTTTCGAAGAGCCAGATCGAGCGCTTCTTCAACATCGAACTGCGCGACCTCGTGCGCACCAACAAGGTGAACACCATCCTCGTGGGCTACGTGGGCCATGGTCGCAGCGCTGGTGGGCGTACCTATTGGGTGCCCGTGGACGGCAAGAAGGACGACATCTACAGCTACTACAACTACGGTTCCCTGAAGAGCCTGCTGGAGAACTATAGTGAGAGCGTGAGCAACACGCTGATCGTGAGCAAGGCCGCCGGCACGGACCCCAGCTTCTACGAGCTGACGCGGTAGGCATCGTACGCCGCCTCCCGCTACCTTGGGCGCATGCTCTCCGCCCCGCGCGCGCTTCTTTTTCTTCTCGTTTCAGCCCTCAGCTTGAAGGCTGCGGCACAGCGTTACTTCTTCGAGAACGTCTCCGTGGCCAATGGCCTGCCCGCTTCCAAGGTCTATGCGGTATTGCAGGACAGCACCGGTCTGGTGTGGCTCGGCACGGAATCCGGTCTCGCAAGCTACGATGGCATCAACGTACAGACGTTCGGGCCCAACGAAGGCATGGCGGCCGCGGGCGTGCGCAGTTTGTTCCTGGATGACAAGAAGCGCTTGTGGTGCGGTCATCTGGGCGGCGGTATCAGTGTAAGCGAAGGACGTCGGTTCCGCTCCCTAACCGTGGATGGTGAAGCGGTGACCGCTGACGTGACGGCCATCGCGCAGGACGCAAGCGGCGCCTATTGGTTCGGTACGTTCGGCATGGGTGCGCTGCGGGTGAAGGATATCACGGGGGAAGGAGCGGTGAAGGCCGAGCGCTTCGTGGATGGCAATGGCCCGGGTGAGCGCCTGACCAGCATCGTGCGCCGGAGCAATGGTGATCTGGTGTTCCTGGAAGCAGGTTCGGGTCTTCACCTCTGGAACGCCACGAAAGGTGCTTTCGAGAACTATCCGGAAGCGGCACTGGCCGATCAGCAGCGCGTTACTTCCTACTTCGAGGACAGTAAAGGCGGCTTGTGGGTGGGCACGCAGGACCGTGGCGCCATCCGCTTCGATCCGAAGACGAAGAGTACGAGCAACTACGACTTCGCTTCGGCCATGCCCAGCAACTTCGTGTACGCGTTCGGTGAGGATGAACTGGGCCGTGTGTGGATCGGTACCTGGGATGCCGGGCTGGTGCGCGTGGAAAGGGACGGCCTACGACCCTTCAACAGATCCAACGGTACGCACAGCCAGACCATCCGTGCGCTCTCGCGTGATCGTGAAGGCAACATGCTGGTGGCGACCAATGATGAAGGCCTGGACATATTCAAGGGAGACCGCTTCCTCACCTTCACCACGGATGATGGCCTTGTGGAGCGTCACGTGTGGGCGGTGGCAGAAGGCGGTGATGGACGCATGTGGTTCGGCACGAACGGGGGCATCACGTTGATGGATCCCGTGGCGAGCGGTATGCTCAGCAAGCAGGAGCTTACCGTTCAGAACGGAGACCTGACCAGCAACAGTGTTCGTGCATTATTGAACGATGGCCAGGGAACGATCTGGATCGGAACAGAGAACGGCGGCCTGATGGAGGTGAGCGCCAACGGAGGAAGGCCGGTGCCGCATACCGAACTCTCCGCCTTGCTTGGCAACAACAAGGTGACCGCCCTCGCGAAGTGCGCTGCTGGCGGCATCTATGTCGGTACCGTGGGCGGATTGATCCGCTTGGTACCCGGAGGGGTGCCGGTGGTCATGCGAACAACGGACGGTCTCGCAGGGAACGACGTCACGGCGCTCTTCACCGATCGCTCGGGTACCACTTGGGTGGGTACGGCCAGTAGTGGCATCAGCGTGATCGAGAAAGGAGCACATGACATGGCGAAGCGTGTTCCCTATGACCAGGTGATCACCCCGACCTGCTTCACCGAGGACGCCAATGGCCGCATCTGGGTGGGTACTCAAAGCGCTGGAGTGCTTCTGCTCGAGAACGGCAGGCGAACTACTGCCTACGACGTGTCCAGCGGTCTGCTCTCCAACAACGTTCGCTCGTTGATCACCGACCAGAACGGCCACGTGTGGATAGGCACCAACCTGGGGTTGAACGAACGCAAGAAGGACGGTGACACCTTCCTCGCCTTCACGGGCCGCAGCGGGTTCACCGGCATCGAGGCCAACGCAGGAGCGGTGTGCCGCACCCGCACCGGTGATCTCTGGTTCGGCACCGCCAATGGTGCGGATCATGTGGTGATCGATCACGGGGAGGAGCGCGCCGAATCCCCGCTCATTGCCGTTCGAGTGCTGAAGGTGAACCTGGAGGAGCGCGATGCCATCGATGGCGTCGACCTGTCGCACACCGAGCGCGATGTGCGCATCGAATACGGCTGCGTGAGCTTGAGCGACCAGGGTGCCGTGCGTTACCAGTACATGCTCGATGGCCTGGAGAAGGATTGGCAACCCGTGACGGCCGAGACCGATGCGCATTACCCGGGTCTGTCACCGGGGCATTACGTGTTCCGCGTGAAAGCGCGTAACCGTTCGGGCATCTGGAGCGAACCCGTGCTCTATCACTTCACCGTGTTGCCCCCGTGGTACAAGACCTGGTGGTTCTACACCATCATGGCATTGATGGTGGGTGGCAGCGCATGGAGCTACGTGAAGTTCCGCGAACGCCAACTGCGTTTGCGCAACGTGGTGCTGGAACAGAAGGTGAAGGAGCGCACGGCTGAGGTGGTGGCGCAGAGCAAGGAGATCGAAGGGCAGAAGGTGCGCATCGAGGATCTGCTGCTGAACATCCTTCCGAAAGAGATCAGCGAAGAGTTGAAGGAGAAGGGCAAGGCTACGGCGCGGCGCCACGAGGAGGTGTCCGTGATGTTCACCGACATGAAAGGCTTCACCAAGGCCGCAGAGAAGATGTCGCCGGAGGAACTCGTGCATGAACTGGACGAGTGCTTCATCCACTTCGATGAGATCATCGGCAAGTACGGCATCGAGAAGATCAAGACCATCGGTGACAGCTACATGTGCGCCGGTGGCGTGCCCACGAAGGACAGCGGCCATGCGCACAAGGCCGTGCTGGCCGCGTTGGAGGTGCGCGATCTGATGGCCCATTGGAAGCGAGAACGCGAAGCGAAGGGGAAGGAGCCGTGGATCCTGCGCATCGGGGTGCATACCGGTCCGGTGGTCGCCGGCGTGGTGGGCAAACGCAAATTCGCATACGACATCTGGGGCGACACCGTGAACACCGCGAGCCGCATGGAGAGCAGCGGGGAACCAGGTGAGGTGAACATCAGCGGTACCACGTATCAGCTCGTGAAGGACCATTTCGAGTGCGTGCACCGCGGGCAGGTGGAAGCGAAGAACAAGGGCCGCATCGACATGTACTTCGTGAAGCGTTTGAAGCCGGAGTACAGTGCGAACGCCGAAGGCACACGGCCGAACGCGCGTTTGCTGAAGACCCTAGGCATCACCGAGACCGCGGAGCAACTGGCGTAGCTCGGCGATCATCAGGGCCGTGGCGCCCCACACCATGTGGCCCTGCACATCCCAATAGGGTACCTCCAGTTCTCGCTTCAGGATGGCGATGTACCGGCTGCCGCGTTTCAGGATGTCGTTGCGCAGCAGATGCGCAACGGGCGTGCGGATCACCGCGGCCACCTCGCTCGCATCCGGACGCAGTTCGGGCAGTTGCGGCACATAGGCCAGCACCGGCGTTACCAGCGCGCGGCTGGGCGGTATGTACACACGTGAGAGTTCACCCAGCACTTCCATCCCGGTCGTTGATGCGCCCATCTCCTCTCTGAACTCGCGCAATGCCGTTTCGCGAAGGTCCGAATCGAAGGGCTCGCGATGCCCACCTGGAAAACCGATCTGACCGCTGTGTACGCCATCGTACTCGGGGCGAAGCATCAGGAGGGTTTGCCATTCGCCGTTGCTCGGAACAAGGGTGATGAGCACCGCGCTTTCCTTCGGTGGTGGCTGTTGCCGAAGCACCGCGTCGATATCCGGCCGTTGGTAGCCGCTGAGTTCAAGGAAGTCGCCGTGCCCGGGCAGCGGCGCTTTCAACCGCTCCCGCAAGAGCTGAAGCACGCGATCGTCGTGGATCAATGATCGGTGAGGGTAAGGGCCAGTTGATGCGCCTGCTCCTTGTAGGTGTGGGCCGGCTGGTCGGCGATCCAGATGGCCTGGTGCATGGCCCGCTCATACTGGCCGGTGCACAACCAGCAGATCGCGTTGTACCAATCCACTTGGTCGCGGTAGCTCTGGTCCTTCGCGTTCTCAAGGAAATCCAGTTGCATCTCCGCCTTGTACGGTTGGCCGCTACCGAGCAGCGCGCTTACCAGGTACATCCGCGCTGTGTGGTCGAACTCGTTCTTGTCGATGATTGCGCGCAGCCCCACGGCTGCCGTCGCATAATCCTTCTGGTTGTATGCGGCCATGGCATCGATGAGCGGGGCATTGGCCTTGGTGCGCTCGCGCTGGCTCACCATGTCAGGGTACGGCTCGAAGAAGCGCTTGCAGAGCGTATCGTCCGGGCGACTGCACGCGGCCAGCAGGACAAGCAGGAAATACATGGGGCGCATGGTGCCAAGGTAGCGCGCGTGAAATGTTGCGGGAATGGAACGGTCGGGAACATTGTGAACGCCACAAAGCGATCTCGCTCACTTCGGTCCCTCCGGCAACGGCATCCAATGCGTCACCTCCTCGAAGAAGCGGTTGCTGGTGCCTTCACCGATCCAGAAATGAGGGCTGGTGGGCTTGCCTGTGCGGCTGGGGTTCTTGAGGAAGAAGTCCTCCTGGAACTTCAGCACCACGGCATTGCGGGCCTCGGTGGCGCCGGTCTTTCCCGGCAGATACACGTTGTTCTCGGGCAACCAGGCCAGCACGCGCGTGCCATCCGCGGGTAGGCGTTCGATGCAGGGGATCCAGTGCTCCGTGTTCATTTCAACCAAGCAGATCGTGCGGTATCTCCGTGCCGAGTGCGGCGGCGATCAAGGTGTTCACTGCCTTCTGTCCAGCAGTCTTCTGCGTTGCATCGCCTTTGCCGAAGAGTTTGGTGCCTTCCTTCTTGATCAGGTAGCTCATCAACTCGTTGTGGATCTCCAGCCCGGTATCCGTCACCACGCCATGGTTGCTGCGCGTCCACGACCACAGCAGCAGTGTGCTCAAACGCACCGAAGAACGATCGTGCAGGCGTCCGCCCTGTTCGATCACCGCATGGCCTTCCTCGCGCATCACCAGCGCTTTCAATACCGTGCGGATGGAGCCGAGCAGTCCTTCCGTGGTGATGGAGCCTTCCGGCCGCGTCACCAGGTCTGCCGGGCGTATGTCGTCCTGGCGCTCGTAATACATCTGGTGTGCCTTGGGCATGCTCTTGTTGAACTCCATCATGGCCGGGTTCACCAACCCTGGAAGCCCCACGAGCGTGCCGTCATGCCCATCGATGGCCTCGCGTTCCTTGTCCGCGATCATGTCCAGGTAGGCCGCCGGAATGCGTGCTTTCGTTTCCGAAGGCAACACGAAGGACGGCGCGCCGATCGCGTGCGCCTGGCGTTTGTGGCACAGGGTGATCGTCATCAGGCTCACGCTGCGCAGCATGTGCGCGTTCAGGCCGATGCCCTCGCGGTCCGGCAGTACAGGACGGTCCGGCGCGCTGAAAAGGCTGATGTGGTCGGCGGCGTAGGCCTGCGGATCGAGCGACAGCCCCGCGCCGTGGTGCATCAGTTCGAAGAGGATCTCATCGGCTTCCAGCGCGGCGGAGAGTGAATCCATCATCACCGTTGCGCGGAACGTGCCACGCGGCAGCGACAGGTGCTCTTCGATGAACTCGAAGAGGTCCTTCCACAGGCGAGCTTCCTGATGGGTGCGCACATCGCGCAGGTAGAGGTAGGCACCCGCTTGCCGCACGCGCAGTTTCAACGCGTTGTAGGTGCCGTAAACGATGATGTCGAAGATGCTGGCGGGCACGCCTTCTCCGCCCGAGCGAACGGACGCTTCCACAGCGGTCAACGGTCGTGGCGCGAAGAACAGGCGCGTGGTGGAGGAGGGGTTCACGCGGATGCGTTCACCCTTGTCGTCCACGTAATGCAACTGACCATCCACGGCATGTTCGAGGTCTCGATGCGCTTGCAGCACGCCCGCCGGGTCGGTGGTGGAAAAGTTCCACAGGTCGGCGATGTAGCTCTTCGCGCCGCAGCTCAGGCCATCCACGATCTCCTGTCGCGAGCAACCGCCGATCAGTTCCACACGGCGCTCCAGCAGTTCCACCGGCACCGGATCGGCTTTCCAAACGGCGTTGCGGATGTGCGCGGTCTCTTCCAACCGGGCGACGTCGCCTTCAGCGAACGCCTTGGCGCGTTCCCCCCGTGCCGCCAGCAATTCCTTGCGTCGTGCACCGAAGCGCTGCGTGGCTTCCTGCACGAGCTTCACCACGTCGCTCGTGAGCAACCGATCCTCGATGGGTGTCTTGGCAGCGGGGTTGGACATGTCATTCGGCCGTGCGAGGTGCTCGGCCGCCTGCGAAGATGAGGTTCGTGTTGGTTCCCACGAGCCGTTCCACGATCGGGTCGACCACACGGAACCAGAGGGGAGGCACCAGGCTCAGGAGCATCATGCCCGGGTATCCTGTGGGCAACTCCGGGCCTTCGGGCATGCTGCGCAGCACCTGGTATTTGCGGCTGGCCTGATAATGATGATCGCTGTGCCGCGTCAGTTCGAAGAGCATCAACCGGCCCACGATGTGATCACTGTTCCAGCTATGCACGTGCTGCACACGGCCGAAGTTGCCGCGCTCGTTCAACGGTCGTCCCAAACCGTAATGCTCGATGTAGTTCACCGTTTCCAAAAGCAGAATGCCGATGAGCGCCGCCAACAGGAAGACGAGGAGCACCTTCGCGCCGAAGGCTGCCTGAATGACGATCAACAGCACGGCTTCGATCAACAGGAAGCGGATCATCTCGTTGTTTACGCTGATGACGACGCGACCCTCTTTACGCAGACGGTCCCCTTCAATGTTCCATGCGCTCAGGAAGCTGAAGAGGAGGGTGCGTGGCCAGAAGGCGTAAAGGCTTTCACCGAAGCGCGCGGAAGCCGGGTCTTCCGGTGTGCCCACTCGTTTGTGGTGCCCGCGGTTGTGCTCGATGATGAAGTGCATGTAAAGCGAACTGAGCAGCAGCGTGCGCGCCAGGTCGCGTTCCCATTTCGTTGTGCGGTGGCCCAGTTCGTGCGCGACGTTGATGCCGTAGATGCCGCACATCAGTCCCATGGTGGCCACTTTGCCGCCCATGTCCACGGAAAGCAGCGGTGTGTGCTCCGCACGGAAGAGGAACAGTACGAGCATACCCCATTGCACCGGTACCAAGGCGATGAGCAGCGCATCATAGAACCGGTCCTTCGCAGCCGCTTGTTCCTCAGCAGGACCGAGGACATCGTGCGACGGTGGCACCAGCAACTCGATGATGGGAATGATCACGAAAGCGTGGATCGGCAGCGCCCAGCAGAGAATGCCCGAAGACACAAGACCTGATGCCGCCAAAGCCGGCCCGGTAAAGGCCAGCAGGTAGCGGAAGGCGCGCAGGCGCATGTTCCAGCTTGCAGGATGCGGAGTGGCGTGGGGCATCGTTCGTCCCAAAAGTAGAAGGGGGGCGGGCGTACCCCACCCGCCTACATTTGCCACCCTTCGTCAAGGAAGAACCTGATGAAAGACACCCTTTCAACCCTCGCCCTCACCATGGCCGCAATCACCGCCGGAGCGCAGACCCGCGAGATCCCTTTCAGTGAATACGATCTGCCGAACGGCCTGCACGTGATCCTCCACGAGGACCACAGCACGCCCATCCTGGCGGTAAGCGTGATGTACCACGTGGGCAGCAAGGACGAAGCGAACGACCGCCGCGGCTTCGCGCACTTCTTCGAGCACCTGCTCTTCGAAGGCAGCGACAACATCGCCAGGGGGGAGTTCAGCAAGTACGTGGAGAAGGCGGGTGGAGTACTGAACGCCAATACGAACGGGGACCGCACCTACTACTACGAAGTGCTGCCCAGCAACCAATTGGAACTGGGCCTCTGGCTGGAGAGCGAGCGCATGCTGCACGCCAAGGTGGACCAGAAGGGTGTGGATACCCAGCGTGAAGTGGTGAAGGAGGAGCGCCGCCAGCGCTATGAGAACCAGCCCTACGGCAGCATCCTTCCGGAGGTGTTGAAGCGCGCCTACACCGAACACCCTTACCAGTGGCCCACCATCGGCTACATGGAGGACCTGAACGCGGCGAGCGAATCGGATTACAAGAAGTTCTACAAGACCTTCTATGTGCCGAACAATGCCACGCTCGTGGTGGCGGGTGACATCGACATGAAGAAGACGCCGGATCTGATCAAGAAGTACTTCGGCACCATTCCGAAGGGTGGCAAGATCCCGCGCACGAGCGTGGTGGAGCCGCCCATGACCCACGAGGTGCGTGATGTGGTGCACGACAAGATCCAATTGCCTGCGGTGGTGCAGGCCTACCGCATCCCCGCCTACGGCACGAAGGATTTCTACGCTGTTGACATGGTGAACCGTCTGCTGAGCAATGGCAACTCATCGCGCCTGAACAAGCGCATCAAGGACGAGGAGCAGAAAGCGGTGTACGTCGGTTCGTTCAGCTTGCCGTTCGAGCATCCCGGTCTGGCCATCGCCTTCGCCATCGCCAATGCCGGTGTGCAGGCGGACAGCCTGGAGAAAAGCATGGACGAGGTGATCGCCACCGTGCGTGATACGCCTATCAGCAATGAGGAACTGCAGAAGTTGAAAGTGGGGGTGGAGACCGAGTTCGTCACCGCCAATGCTCGCGTGGCCGGCATCGCCGAGAACCTGGCCAGTGCGCACACTTTCCTTGGCAATACGAAGAAGGTGAACAGTGAGATCGAACAATACCTCTCCGTTACGCCGGCTGACATGCAGCGCGTGGCCCGCGAATACTTCGATCCCAAGAAGCGTGTCGTGCTGCATTACCTGCCCATGTCCGCCAAGCCATGAACAGCCGTTATCACATGAGTTCCAGCCTGCGCGTCGCTTTCGCACTGGTAGCAACACTTTCCTTCCCCGCCTTGATGGACGCACAGATCGATCGCTCTCACGCTCCGCTTCCGGGACCCGCGCCCGCCGTTCGCGTGGCCGATGCCAAGCACAGTTCACTTCCGAACGGTATCCATTTGATCGTGGTGGAGAACCACAAGCTGCCCGTGGTGAGCGTGCAATTGCGCTTCGATCACCCACCGGTCATGCAAGGCGATAAGGCCGGCTACCAGGACCTGATCGGTGAACTGCTCACCTCCGGTACGGTGCGCCGTTCGAAGGAACAGATCGATGAGACGGTCGATCGCCTGGGCGCACAACTGAGCGGTGCACAGGATGGCCTTTTCGCCAGCAGCCTGAAGAAGAACTTCAAGGAGCTGATGCGCTTGGTCTATGAAGTGACCACTGCGCCGAGTTTCCTGCCGGCGGAGTTCGAAAAAGCGAAGACACGCGCCATGAGCGGCTTGAAGAGCCGTGCGGACGATCCCGATCAGATCGCTTCCGAGGTGGGGCGTGCCATCACCTATGGCAAGGGCTTTCCCTATGGTGAAGTGGCCACGGAAGCTTCACTGGGCAAGGTAACGCGTGCGCAGGTCTACGCCTACTACCAGCGCTTCTTCCGCCCCGAGTCCTGCTACATGGTGTTCGTTGGGGATATCACCGAGACTGAAGCGAAGCAGATGGCCAATGACCTCTTCGGGGATTGGAAGGGTGCCGAGATCAAGAGGACAACGGACGAGAACAAGGTGGAGACAGTGAAGGACCTGGGTAAGATCATGATGCCCACGTTCGTTCCGCAGATGAACGGACCTCGTCAGGTCTGCTTCGTGGACCGGCCCGGTAGTGCGCAAAGCGTGTTGAAATGCGTGTTCCCGGTGGAACTGCGCCCGAATGATCCGATGGCGCTCTCCGCACAGGTGATGAACACCATTCTTGGCGGTGGCGTGTTCAATGCGCGGCTGATGCAGAACCTGCGTGAGGCGCGTGGATTCACCTACGGTGCCTATTCCAGCCTTGATGCCGATCGCTGGTGTGGCGCATTCAGCGCCGGTTGCAGCGTACGGAACGATGTGACCGACAGCGCCGTGACCGAGCTGATGTACGAGATCGAACGCATGCGTGATGAGCCGGTGACCGCGGATGAGTTGGCGCTGGCCAAAAGCTACATGGCGGGCAGCTTCGCTCGTTCGCTCGAAGACCCGCGCACGGTGGCCCGCTTCGCGCTGAACACCCTCCTTTTCAACCTGCCTTCAGACTTCTATTCCACCTACCTCAAGCGCTTGGATACGGTGAGCGTGGAGAGCGTGCAGTTGGCTGCCAAGCGCTTCCTGAAGCCGGACAACGCACAGATCCTCGTTGTTGGCGACAAAGAGCAGGTGGCCAACAAACTGGCACCACTGAGCTTCACCCGCGCGGTGGTCTACCTGGACGTGAACGGTGATACGTTCCGTGAGACCTTCGAGATGCCGCCGCCGAACATGAAGGCGGAGGATGTGCTCGATGCCTACATCAAGGCGATCGGTGGCATCAGCGCCATCACGAAACTCACAAGCTTGCGCAAGGAGTACACGGCGGACCTGCAAGGCCGCGAGGTCACGATGACGGAACTGAACGCGAAGCCTTTGAAGTACGCCACGACCACAAGCATGGGACCCATGGTGATGCAGAAGCTCGTGTTCGACGGAGTGCGCGGATACCGCACGGGCCTGGAAGGAAAGAAGGAGCTGATCGATGAGGAACTGGAGGAAGCCAGGCAGAGCGCATACATGGTGCCCGAGCTCTTCTATCGCGAGCTCGACTACAAGACGTTGCTTTCCGGCGTGGTGGAGATCAACGGCCGCAAGTGTTACCGCATCAGTGTGCAGAAGGCCAGCGGCGCTTCCTTCATGGAGTACTATGACCAGGAGACCGACCTGAAGGTGCGCCGTGTAGAGACCCAGCCGACCGAGGAGGGCACCTTCCAAGTGACCACCGATTACTCGGACTACGAAGCAGTGGAAGGGGTGAAATTCCCGCGTACCATCGAGCAGAACGCCGGTATGAACTTCCTGTTCAAGGCGAAACTCATCGAAGCGAACAAGCCCATCGATCCTGCTTCGTTCAGCACGGAGTGAGCTTGGGCCCCAGGGTGCAGAAGCAGCAAGCCCCCGCCATTGGCGGGGGCTTGCTGCTTCGGTTGGTCACGATCAACGTTCGAGGAGGAACCGCTCCGTGTTCACCCGGTCACCGATGGTCACCTGCATCATGTAGAGTCCGGAAGGAAGTTCTGACCCCAGTTCAACGGAGGTGTTCAACCTTCCTTCCTGAACGGGGACCGTTCGTTGCATCACACGCATGCCCACGGCATCGAAGACCTCCAGGCCAGCGCTGACAACGGTCTCATCGATCCCGTTCATGGCGAGGAACAACCTGCCGTCATGGTTGGGGTTCGGGTATACCATCATATCGAACGAGCCCGACCGCAAGGAACGATGGTCGCCGCCTTGTACGCTTTCGTTGACCGTGGTGCACTGTTGACCTGCCAGGTTATTGGTGATGCCTACCGCGCAGGCCTCACCGAAGGGACAGAAGCTGTTGCCACCATCGAAGCTGGCTTGCACGCGTACCGTGTAGGTCCAAGTGCCGCACAGAAGCGGGTTGCTCACCCATTGTCCCAATACCAATGCTGCGGTGTTGGACGTGGCGTAGCGCACATAGCCCTCGTTCGGCTGGCTCAGTTCGAAGCGGTAATGAGTGGCCAGGTTGCCACCGCTGGTCACGACGTTCGCGAAGAGCTTGCCAGTGTTCCCACCGGCGTTCACCACTTTGTCCGATGCACCGCAGCTGGTATGCGGATGGTTCACCTGGTCGTTCAATTTCGTCAGCGTGCATGCGTTCGGGTCGATCATGAAGCGGCATACCGGCCCCCAAGGACCGTATACGCCGTTCACGCTCCTGCGTACACGCACGTTCAGCAGGGCAGCTGTGGGCAACGGGTTCGTGGTGATCGAGCTGAGCGCGAGCTTCGTCGCCCGGATGGCGTTCGCCGGTCCGTTACCACCGCTCGTGGCGTGGTTGCGGAACATCCTGCGGCTGTACCCACCGACAGGGTTCTGGAACCAGAACTGGTAACCATCGTCCGTTTGGTCGCCGATACCCCATTGCGCGCTCACTGTTGGATCCGCGCGGGTGATGATCACATCGTTCGGCAGCCAGTTGATGCGATCGCAATGGTTCTCGATGAGCGTTTGATCACCGGCGGTCTCGTTGCAGAACGGCGCAGCTGTGGCGGCTGTTGAAGTGAACGCCCCACCGTTGCCCTCATTATCGAGAATGGTCTTGCCATGGTTGTCGGTGAGCTTCCATCCACCGCCTGCCATGCCGTTCCCGCCCGCGTCGTTCACCACCAGGTTGAAGCAGGCGCCTTGGGGCACGCAGATGCTTTCGTTGATGGTGCTGTTGTCGGCATAAGGACCGCCCGATGCCAGTACGAAAGGCGACGAAGCGTCCACCATCTGCCATGTTGTTTCGCTGCCGGCGCCGTCCGTGCGAAGTGTCAGGCTCCAATCGTCGCAAGCAACAGGAACGCCCGCACAACTGCAATCGTTCTGGATGGCATCACCGTTCGTGAACGGATTACCATCGTTGCATGTGCTGCCAACGGTTCCTGGCGTGTTCGGGCACAGATCCGTGTTGTCCGCCACGAAACCACTGGGTTGCACACACGTGTACCCGGCCATAGCGTTGTTCGGGTCGCCCAAGCCATCATTGTCAGCGTCAGCGTACCACACCATTGCCGCATCAGCCACGCCGCAGCCACAAGCTCCCGGTGCCGATTTGTTCGGGTCATTGGGACAACCGTCGATACAGTCCGCTGTGGCATCACCATCGGTGTCGATGTCCACGTTACCGCAACCGCACTGCCCAGGGGCTTGTTTGTTCCCATCGTTCGGGCAGAGGTCCGTGTTGTTCGCTACATAACCCAAGGGCTGGGCGCATGCGGTCTGGCTGGCTCCAGCATCTCCGAAGCCATCACCGTCGGTGTCCGCGTACCAGAGCGTCGCAGCGTTCTCAGTGACGGCGACGGATGCAGTTGCGTTCCCGCAAGGAGAGGTGCCGTTCACCGTGTAGGTGTACACACCCGGGTTCATGGTCAAGGGCGCGTACATGCCACCAGTGACCAAGCTCGGACCGCTCCAGGATCCACTTGGATCAGGCGAGCCACCCAATAGATCGAACAGGTTGACCGGTGAGTCGTTGCTGCAAAGGGTTATCGCGCCGTTCGTTCCGGCCACGGGTGCGCTGGTGACGGTCACGTTCACGGAGTTGGAAGCGGTGCATCCTGTAATGGGGGAAGTGGTCAGGATGGTATAACTGTGCGTGCCGGAAGGCGGTGCTGTCAGTTGTACGGATCCGAGTGCATCGTTCGCTCCTTCGTAACCAACAGCGCTCAGACTACCGCTGCCACTGAAGGCATGCGAGTAGTTCCCTGCGATGGTCTTTTCGACCGTTAGCGACCAACCGGTGAACGTTGCCGAACTGGAGAAGTTGTCATTACCGATGGCAATGGTCCAGGTGCCGTTCACCGGACAGCCGGCTAGCGGGGTAGCTGGTAGGCTGTAACTCCCACCGAAGAGACCTGATGCTGGATTCGGCACCGTATTGATGTCTCCCTCAGGGCTGAAGTTGCCGCTGATGTTGCTGACGTTACCGAGGGTGCCGATGCTCGAGAAGGCGCTTGGTGTACGCAGAAGCACACCTGCGTAATTGTCACCAGTGCCCCCGTTATCGGTAGACAGTTCCATCACACCGCAATTGCTGGGGCCGATCAGGTAGAAGTCCAGGTTGTTGTTCGCAGCGCTGCCGGTAGTGGCGCTCAGGTTCACAGAGATGGTGTTGTCGGAACCTATGTTGCCGTTTCCACCCGAGATCGCGAGCGTCCGGGTAACCAACGAGGTGCTGAAAGCAGGGAGGTTCACGCTGAGCGCGCCTGAGTTCGCGGTCGAAGAGAAGGATACAGGTGAGGTGACCGTTGCCGTCAGCGTTGATGCCCCATTGGTGCAGATAGAAGAGGGAAGTGCGCTGACGGTCACCGCAGGTAGCGGCTTCACGGTGATAGCGGTCGTCGATTGCACGGTGCAAGGCCCGGTGATGTAGCTGTAGGAAAGCGTGAAGGTGCCGGCTCCGGCTGTGGCAGGGTTGAAGGTGTTCCCTGTTACGCCCGCTCCCGACCATGTGCCACCTGTGGGCGCTCCGTTCAGGGCGATAGCGGTTTCATTGATGCAAAGAGGACCATAGGTGCCCGCGCTTACGACCGGCGCTGCGGTGACCACGATGCTCATTTCATCGGTCGAAGCCGAACATGGTCCGTTCGATATGGTCCATCGGAAGGTGTAGGTACCGGCATTGGTCATGCCCGTGATCGTGGTTGTGCGCGAGCCGGGTGTGGTGATCGATGCCGAAGGGCCACTAGTTTGTGTCCAGGTTCCTGAACCCACGGAAGGATTGTTCGCGGCCATCGTAGCCACACCGGATGAGGAACAGATGGCTTGATCGGGTCCCGCGTTGGATGTGGTAGGAGGAGCGGTCACGGTGATCACCACGTCGTTCGTGGAATTCGAACACGGGCTGTTCGACGAGGTCCAGCGGAAGGTCCGCGCGCCTGCTGTGGTCAATCCTGTGATGGTGGTGGTCGGTGAAGAAGCATTGGTGATCGTAGCCGCTGTTCCTGACACTTGGGTCCATGAACCGGAGCCGACAGTGATCGTGTTGGCCGCCATCGTCGTGCTGGCCACGCTGGAGCAGACCGTCTGGTCTGGACCAGCGTTGGCAGCGGTCGGAGGAGGATTGACGTTCACCGCGAATTGTGCGGTGGTGGCGCTGGAGCCGCCGTTCGCGCAGGTAGTTGTTGCCACGTAGTAGCGCGTGGCGTTCAAGTTACCCGTGCTGATGCTCGTTCCTGTGCCGGCAGCGATGGTGTAAGGCCCACCGTTCACTGTGGAATAGGACCATGCCGTGCTGAGTCCATACGCCGCCGTGCTCTGACCAGAAAGCGTGAGTGTGGTACCTGATCCACTGCAGAGTGTAGAAGTTCCGCTGATCGAACCTGCGGTCACAGCACCGTTGCAATACCCAGGTGTCCAGGTGAAGGTGCGGCCGGTGGATGGGGTTACGCTGCTCTTGAACCGACAGCGGTCGGTGTTCGCTGCTCCGGCTGTCGTGTTCGCCCAGTCCGTCGTTGTGGTCCTGCTGTCGAAGTCGGACGTGGTGCTGCGGATACCGACCTGTACCGCATCCCCGTTGCTGGTGCTGGATGTGCTACACGCGCCGTACACCACCTGCAGGGTCTGAGCCGCCCGATTCCCTGCGGCCTCGTTCAATCGGATCTGGTAGGTCACGTCGTCTTCGCCACTGTGGCCGTAGCGCGTTACGCGTGTCCATTGGACCACATAGGTGCGGTTGGGTGAGGTGCCGGAAACGAAGCCGATCACCGATGCACGCGGGGTCAATGTGGTGGATGTCCCGCTACCGCTCGTGGCGGCAACGCTCAGCGTTACCGTACTGCCGGTGATGTTCGTGATCACAGCGTTGCTCGGGATCCCTGTTCCGCTCAACCGCATACCCACGCGTAGGTTCGATGTATTGCTAACCCCGGTAATGTTCGCTGAACCGTTCGTGCGGTTACCGTTCACGGTCGAAAAGGTCTGTTCGTCGAGGTCCGCATTGAAACCTGCGAAACCATCATTCGCCGCACTTCCGCTCAGGTACACCCCTTGGGCGTTGCTCGTGCTCTGATATGCCCCGCCGGAGTTGTTGTCCACCACGCTGCTGCCGAAGACCACGAAACCGTTGCTTGAAATGGTCAATTGCGTGCGGGCCGTTCCATCGTAGTAGAAGGTGAACGGCAGCGTAATGGTCACATCGTCATCGTCCCAGTCATCAGTGAAAAGAGCGTTCGCACCGGCTCCGCCCACTGCGGAATATGTTCCGGCGTTCTGGGTCCAGGCGTAGCCCGCTGCTACCTGAGCCGTGGCGTTGGGGCTGGTTCCCAGCATGAGCAGACCGAAAAGCCATTTGGCCGGCACACTGGGAGAGAAGCGTGATGGGGAGTGCATGGGTCCTGTTTTGGATTCAGAACCCCAAATACGACTGATCAACCGTCGATAGTCAAGCGAAATGTGTCGACGAATGACTGTAAAATATCGATGAATCCAATTTCCAACGAGAGTTAACCAAAGCGAAACCAACTGATCATCAGTGATATGATGGGAGGAAGGGCCAAAGCGAAAAGCCCGGAGCTGAGGCCCCGGGCTTTTCGGTGGATGTTGGCCGATCAGCGTTGCAGGATCAATCGCTCCGTGCGCGTATCCGCACCAGCGGTGATCTGCACCAAGTAAAGTCCGGATGGCAGGGAGCCCTCCAAAGAAAGGGTCGCGTTGAGCGTGCCATCCTGAGCGGCCAATGTCCGCTGAACGACGCGCTTGCCAAGACCATCGTACACCTCGATGCCTACCGTGGAAACCGAACCATCGAAGCCGTTGAGGTTGATGAACACCTCGCCGTTCAGGTTGGGGTTCGGATACATGGTCATGTCGAACGTTCCTGAAAGGATCGAACGCGCACTACCGCCTTGGAGGTTGTTGAACTCGGTGCACAACGGGCTGGCCAGGTTGTTCGTGATGCTCACGGTGCAGGATGCGCCGAACGGACAGTAGCTGTTGCCTCCATCGAAGCTCGCTTGGACACGTACATCATAGGTCCATGTGCCGCATAGCAGGGGGTTGCTGGCCCATTGTCCGAGTACCAGCGCTGCATTGGCAGAGGTGGCATAGCGCACGTACCCTTGGGAGGCGTTCGCGATCTCGAACCGATAGTTCGTGGCAGGCGATCCGCCGCTGGTAACCACCTTGGCGAAGAGCTTGCCGACGTCACCACCGGCGTTCACCACTTTACCGGTGACACCGCAACTGTAATGCGGATCGCTGACCACATCGTTCAGCTTCGTGAGGGTGCATGCTGCCGGATCGATCTTGAACAGGCAGGCGGGTCCCCAAGCGCCGTAGGTCCCGTTCACCAAGGAGCGCACACGCACGTTCAGCAGAGTACCGACAGGCAGCGGATTGGTCACGATGGTGCCGAGGGCGAGTTTCGTGGCACGCAGCGCGTTCGCAGGTCCGTTACCGCCGCTCACAGCGTGCGTACGCAATACTCGGCGTGTATACCCGCCACATGGCGCCTCGAACCAGAACTGGTAGCCATCGTCATTCTGGTTGCCGATACCCCATTGTGAGCTCACTGCGGGGTCGGCGCTGGCGATGATCACATCGCCAGGCAGCCAGTTCACGCGGTCGCAATGCGTGGCGATCACCGTTTGAGCGCTCGCAGGTTGGTTGCACCAGGGTTCGCCCGTTGTGCTGCTCGACGACAGGCATGCGCCGTTGTCGCTGTTGTCCACGATGCGTCGGCCATTGTTGTCCGTCAGCACCCATCCGCCACCGGTCATGCCATTGCTGGAGAGGTCGTTCACCGTCAAGCGGAAGCAGGCTCCTTGAGGAACGCAGATGTTGACCGGAGTAACACTTCCCGCAGCGTAAGGTCCACCGGACTGGAGTACGAAAGGAGAGGTCGCATCGATCACTTGCCAGGTGTTGTCCTGGTCGTCGCTGCCTTGGATGAAGGTCAGCGTCCAGTTGTCGCAAGGCACCGGTGTTCCAGCGCAGCTGCAATCGTTCTGCAGCACGTCGCCAGTGGTGAAAGGATTGTTGTCGTTGCACGCTGAACCGATCTGTCCAGGGGTGTTGGGGCAGTTGTCCACACAATCCGCGATGGTGTCTCCGTCAGAGTCGGAGTCCGGGACGCCGCAGCCGCAAGCACCCGGAGCGATCTTGTTCGGGTCGTTCGGGCAGCCATCGTTCGCATCGCAGGTCAGGTCCCCGTCGGTATCCTGGAAGGTACCTGCGCAAACACAAGCGTTGGTGATCACGTCGTTGATCGTGCACGCGTCGTTATCGTCGCATGCATCGCCTTGTTGACCGAACAGGTTGGGGCAGTTGTCCAGGCAATCCGCGATCAGGTCACCATCAGCATCCACCGTGGCGTTGCTTGCACCAGGTGTGGCGCACCAGACTTTCCAATCAACGCTGTTGTCGTCGGTGTCATTGCCGTCCAGGTAACGCGCGATCACCTTGAGTGTGGTCGTGTTGTCATCAGCATCCGTCAAGGACATCCCTGTGCCTTCGGTGTAAGGCGCGCCGGTATTGCCTTCATAGCTTATCGCGTCAAGCAGGTTGCCCAGCGGATCCTTCAGCCCGATGGCGTCCGGACTGCCGTTCTGGATCAGGTTCGTAGCAGGCGTTACCACGAGGTTGATGTTGGGTGTGCTGGCATTGTTGCCCACCACGTAGTACCCGCCCGCAGCCAGTGAAAAGCTGGGCAGGGTGATCGTCTGGTAAACGGCCGCGCCTCCCAGATTCCCGTTCACCAGTTCCACTTTGAAGCCGCTGAGATCGATGGACGTGTTCCCGATGTTCTTCAGCTCAACGTACTCCGCATTGTCGGTTCCGGCATTGTCGTAGTCCACCTCGTTGATGCGTAGCGGTGCCGCGTCATCACTGAAAATGGTGATCGTATGCGTGCCGGTGCCGATACCGGCCGTCCCGCTGCTGATCGCAAGACCCATGTTCACTGTTTCGATCGGTTCATAGTCGGGATCATCTGTGATACCGAGAACCACCACTTGGGTATAGGGGTAGGTGTCGCTGGGCAGGAAGGTCAGTTGTTGCGTACTGAAGGTGGCATAGTCGACGCCGCTGGATGCACTGCCGGTAAGCAGGTCGCTCACGTCCACCACTACCGGTGCATCAGGAGCGATGTTCATCTCCACGCCAAGTACCACTGCACCGTCCGGCTCGTTCACCGTGCTGCTCGGAAGCACGAAACTCACCAACGGCACGATGGGAGTACCCGCACAAACGCAGGAAACGCTCCACACGTCGTTCTCGGTGTTGACATCGTTGTCATCGCATGGAGCACCCGGCACATCGGGACCACCGACCACATTGTTGCAGTCAGGCAGGCAGTTGTTGAAGATGCCGTTGATCGTCACATCGCACAGGGTGAAGCTCTGGTGCGCCACCGTGATGTTCACCGTGGTGTTGTTGGCGAAGGGGCCGATGTCATATTGACCCACGCCCACACCGAGCGCGGAGCTTCCGTTCACGTTGTTGGTGATGTTGACCACACTGCCGCTTCCCGTGCTGGTCACATCCACCACGATCTTCCAGGAGAAGTCGTCGATGCACTGGGTGGTGGCGGTGGCCGTTGGAGGTGTGCAGATGCAGTTCGCGCTGCTGCTCAGGTTGGCTGCGCCGGGGCTCAAGCAGTGACGTCCCCAATCCACGCTGTTATCATTGGTGTCCGAACCATCCGGGAAGCGGCTGATCCCGATACCCGCGGTGGCATCGTCGCTGTTGGCGATATCGATACCTGTGCCTTCGGTGTACGGAGCACCTGTATTGCCTTCGTAACTGACGGCATCCACGAGCACGTTGCTCGGGTCACGGAGTCCGATGGCGTCCGGGCTGCCGTTCTGGGGAGCGAAGGCGGCCGTGGTCAACACCAGATCGATGTTCGGAATGGTCGCGCTGTTGCCGACCACGTAATAATCACCGGCGGCAAGGCTGAACGACGGCAACGTGATCGTGGCATACACGGCGGCACCTCCCAGATTACCGTTCACCAATTCCAATTTGAACCCTGCGATATCGATGGGCACCAGGCCGTTGTTCTTGATCTCAACGAATTCCTCGGTATCGGCACCGGGGTTGTCATAATCCACCTCGTTGATGACGAGTGGCGAGGGTTCATTCTCGGTTATGGTGAGGGCATGGGAGGAAGGTGCCCCGATAGCCGGAGTTCCTTGTCCTCCGGTTACGTTCTGCAAGGTGAAGGTCACCGTACCCCCACCATCATACACCGCATCATCGGTCACACTGATCGTTACCGCCTGGCTGCTTCCATCGTTGGCAGGGAAGGTGACGGTCTGCGTGGTGTAGTTGTTCACCCGAGCGGCGCTGCCAGCTGTGATCGCCACCTCCACTTGGGTGGCCTGTGTAGTGCTCGGGTTGTTGATCGCGATGGTCAGGTTCGTGGTGCCTACCCCTTCGCTCACCGTGCTGCTGGCACTGGTGAAGGCCACCGTCGTATTGCTCAGCGCTGACCCGGAAACGACGATGTTGTCCATGGCGAAACTGGGCCGGCTTCCACCTCCGCTCACTTGACGCGACGCCCAACGGACCTGGACGATAGGTTGATCGTCACACGCGAGAGGAAGTGTGACGGTCTTGTTCTGCAGGTTCTGTGGCGTGGTGACACCAGTGCCCGTTTGGGCCGTCGTGTTGTTCTGGTATTCGATGCCCGTGAGGTTGTTCCATGCACCGCTCTCACCTATCCTGTACTGCAGGGTCACCTCATTGATACGCGTATTGGTCGTTCCGTCATACGGATTTCGGATCGTCATGATGTCGTAGGCGACCTGCACGTTGCTGTTGCCGATCGTGCTCAACGCGAGAACGGCGGTCAGGTCCAAACTGCCCGAATTCAAGAAGCCGATCTTCCCATTGTAATTGTGCAGACCGCCGGTGTTGTTCGATGCACTGCTGCTGGCGATCAGCACGCGGTCCGCGGTCGGTCCGGTCGTGTTGAACGTACTGCCGGGCGTGGTGCTGATGGTCCATCCTTGCCAGCCTGCTGGATAGGTGGTGCTGGCAGCGGCCAACGAGGAGAAATCCTGCGAATAGGGCAGGCTCTGTGCGGTGGGATTGGTCTGGGCCTTGGCCGTGTGGATCAGTAACGCCATGCTCAGCATGGTCATGCACCGGATCAAAGGGCCTGTGTAAGTGTGGGGCTTCATCCTCAGTTGGGTTGGTTTTCGGGTCCGAAAAAGGGGAAGCCAAGTTAACCGGATGAGTGATCGGTCTTAGGTACATGTTATCCACCACCGCTCGAGGCGATCATGCCTCAGGCTGCCTAACTTGACCCACCTCGATCACCACCCATCATGCGCTCCATCACTACCACCTTTCTTTCAGGACTCGGGCTCCTGGTCCAAGCTCAATCGCTGTTCACTGAATCATTTGAAGCTGTTCCAGCTTTCACCTTGAACACGGCCGACGCAGGCTCCACCTCTGGCATCAGCAACACGTGGGTAGTGAACGGTGTTTTCGCCGGTGGCGATGGAACGGTCGACTGCTCCGGTTTCCCGTTGGATTTTTCCGTTCCGGCCACTGCTGGTCAGCCCGGCGGTGTGACCACGCCGAACGGTAATTACCTGCACACCGCCAGTCTTGTCGCCATCGCCAACGGTATCAGTTGCTGTTCGTTCGGCGCGGCCGATGGCTTCTGCACCGACCCGGACAACATTTTCGCTCGCATGAGCACTGATGTGAACACCACGGGCCTTTCCGAGGTGACACTTTCCTTCTGGTGGTTGTGCGCCGGTGGCAACCAGAACTACGGCGAACTGTGGTACAGCACCAATGGCGGTTCCTCGTGGATCCAATGCACAACGCCGATCACCCAGTACCGCAACCAGAGCGCTTGGGTGCAACAAAGCGTTACGCTGCCGGTCTTCGGGAACCAGGCCACGCTCCGGTTCGGTTTCCGCTTCCACAATGGTACCTCGTTCAGTGCGAGCGACCCTGGCTTCGCGATCGATGATGTGCGCATTGAAGCCGCCACGCAGAACTCGATCATCAGCAACCTGGGCGGGGAGATCGGTTACTTCTGCCAAGGCTATCAGTTCCCGTTGCCCTTTATCGCGGAAGGGACCTACCAGTTGGGTAATGTCTTCACCGCTCAGTTGAGCGACGCGGTAGGAAGCTTCGCCACTCCGGTCACGGTGGGGACTTTGACAGGAACTGGCAATGGCACGATCGATTGCGCGATACCCCTGAACACTCCCGGCGGAACGGGTTATCTGGTGCGGGTGGTGAGCAGTGCCCCCAGTGTGACCGGCACTGTGGGCTTCGGTGTCATCCATGTGCTCGAAGCGCCCTTCGCCGGTGTGAACGATGCCATCGAGGTTTGTCCGGGGGCCCAGCCGTTCACCATGGATCTGGGCGGAGATCCCGGTGGTACGTGGAGCGGGCCCAGCCTGGTGCAGAACGGGATCTACGATCCTGAAACGATGGATCCGGGCACGTATATCTATTCGCTGCCCGGTTATCTGAGTTGTCCGGCGGCAAGCGCGCAGTTGACGATCAGCGAATTACCGGGTGCGAACGCCGGTACCAGCGCGATGGCCCATATCTGCAAGAACACCGGGGTTTACGAGTTGTTCACCTTCTTGGAGGGCGCGCCTGACACAGGTGGAACCTGGCTTGGGCCGAACGGGTCTACAACAGGTCTCCTGAACTCTTCCGTCGGGCCTGAGGGGATCTACACGTACACGGTTAGCGCTGGTGGGGCTTGCGGAAGCGATGAGGCAGTGGTCACCGTGGAACTCGCCGAATCCGGTCGGGCAGGGGCGGATGCGACCTGGACCGTTTGTGCTTCAGACCTTCCACAGGACCTGTTCTCCTTGTTGGTGAATGCCAACACGACCGGCATCTGGTACAACAACGGCATTCCTTTCAACGGTAGCGCGACCGCTGCGGGGTCGTTCACCTATATCGATTTCGCGGAGTTCCCGTGCCCGAACGACACGGCGCACATCCAGTTCAACGTGTCACCCTTGTCCGATGCAGGCGAAAATGGTACGGCTACCTTCTGTTCCGATGATGCCCCCGCCGCACTGTTCGATCTGCTCGGTGGGAGTCCTGATCCCGGAGGAACATGGTCAGGACCCGGTGGCCCGATGAACGGAACGTTCAACCCGGCTACTGACGCACCGGGCTTGTACACCTACACGGTGTCCGGTGCGCCACCCTGCCCGAACGATGAAGCAGCGCTGGCGGTGATCATCGATCCATGCCTCGGTATCCACGATGCCGCAGCCGCAGCCGACGTGTTGATCTGGCGTTCAACGGACGGAGAGGGCAACGCGTGGTTCAAATTGCCCGCTGGAATCCTTTCGGATGTCAGGATCCTTGATGCGGCAGGGCGGCTGGTGATGAACACCGCCACCCTCGTACAACAGGACATGCTGCGCGTAGCATCTTCGAACTTCACGCCCGGTGTGTATACGCTTTCGGTCAGGACTGATGCGGCACTGCACGTCGCACGCTTCGTTCGTTGAGCCACACTGCAGGGTGTGCACAAAATGTGAAGAACACGAGCTTGGGAGATTTGCTTCGTGCCCGCACACCGGGATACGTTCGTGCTACCAAGACGAGTTCCTGGGTGTTGAAGGAGATGGGCAGCACGGGCCAGCCTTGCCGACGGGCAGGGAAGGCGACCTGGTAAGAGGTCAAGTGGGGCCGATCGCGGTGTGCGCCAGCTACCGCCCGAAGCATCGAAGAACGAACTTGGCATAAGCGGCGGGCTACGGCTCGCAACTGATGGAAGCGGGGAGCGCCCAACGGTGCTCCCCGCTTCGTTCTCGTCCGATCGGGATGGTTCGCTCTGGTCGAGCATTGCGCACCATGAACACGATCGATCGTTCAAAAGTGCGACGTGTGATCCCGATCAGCCGTCAAGGTGCCCCGCACATTTGACCAACACTGTTCCTTGATCGGATGAAGAAGAAAGACCGGAAGATCTTCGTGCTGGATACCTCGGTCATCCTGTACGACCACTCGGCCATCGAATGCTTCCAGGAGCACGACGTGGCCATCCCCATACAAGTACTCGAAGAACTCGACACGTTCAAGAAGGGAAACGACACCATCAATTTCGAGGCGCGGGAATTCATCCGCCACCTCGATGCCATCGCCAAAGGCGATCTGCTCACGGGTTGGACCCCGCTGAACGGCCCTACCAAGGGTCAGTTCAAAGTGGTGGCCAAGCATGACCTCAACGGGGTCGATGCCACCAAGGTTTTCCAGGACACCAAGAACGACCACCAGATCCTCAACGCTGCGCTCACGTTGCAGCGGCAGAACAAGGATCGCAAGGTGGTGCTGGTCACCAAGGATGTGGCGCTTCGCCTGAAAGCGAAGAGCCTGAACATCATCGCGGAGGACTACCTCACCGGCAAGGTGCGCAACGTGAAGGACGCCATGTACAGCGGCCGCACGGTAAAGGAGGACTTCGATGAAGGAGCGATCGATCAGCTCTTCGAAAAAGGCCAATTGCCCATTGACGACCTGGACCTGCCCAGACCGAAGGGCAATCACTTCTTCATCCTCAAGCACAAGAAGAAGAGCATCCTCAGCAAGTTCGATCCGCGCACCAACACGGTGAGCCGGGTGGAGAAGCACAGCATCTTCGGCATCAGCCCGAAGAACGCGGAGCAAGCGCTGGCCATGAGCGCGCTGATGGATCCAGAGATCAAATTGGTTACCCTACAGGGCGCCGCAGGAACCGGAAAGACACTGCTTGCCTTGGCCTGTGCACTCGAACAGCGCCGCGACTACCGCCAGATCTACGTCACGCGTCCGGTGGTACCGCTCAGCAACAAGGACATCGGTTACCTGCCGGGTGATATCCAAAGCAAATTGGATCCCTACATGCAGCCGTTGTGGGACAACCTGAAACTGATCAAGGGCCAGTTCGAGAAGCATGACAGCACGCCCAAGCGCATCGATGAGATGCTGGAGAACGAGAAGATCGCCATCGCACCGCTGGCCTATATCCGCGGCCGCAGCATCGCCAACATCTTCTTCATCGTCGATGAGGCCCAGAACCTTACACCGCTGGAGGTGAAGACCGTGATCAGCAGGGCAGGGGAAGGCACCAAGATCGTCTTCACCGGTGATGTTCACCAGATCGACACGCCCTACCTCGATGCGGAGAGCAATGGCATGAGCTACCTGATCGACAAGGCGAAGGGCGATCCCATTTTCGCGCACATCACCTTGGAGAAGGGCGAACGCAGCGCGCTGGCCAACCTGGCGAACGATCTCCTCTGAACAATGGCACGGAACGAAGAAGGCGGATCCTCGATCCGCCTTCTTCGTTCTCCGACCGACCGATCAGAACAACTCCTTCACTTCAATGAAGTCGAAGTCGATGCGGAAGAAGCTCTGGTAATCCTTGCCGGTCTCGGCCATTTCCTCATCACCGGTCTCATAGTGCCAGTTCACTTGAACGCGTTGCCCGCGTTCCGTTACGGCGTTGAGCTTGTCAAAGATGTTGTAGAAGTGCTTGCTGCTGCTCGTGTCCAGGTAATCGAGCTTCAGGTCCACGGTGGTTTCGGGACGCGGTTGCTTGATGTACTCGTCCAGCCATCGGTACACGCGGCCATAGAACGCTTCGCTGTTGGCCGGCAAGGAGCGGCCGATGAACTCGATATGACCATGCTCCAGGTCCATTTCGATACCGGGAGAGGTCTCGGTCCGATCGATGTGCAAGCGCTTGGTCGACATGGTTCCTGCGTTTTGGAGTGCCAAGCTATCGGGCCGGATCAACGAACTACCTGTGTGGTCTTCCGCTGATGTCAACGATCCATCGGTGAAAAGCAAGAGCCGCCTCCTGGGCGGCTCTTTTCAAGGCTGCAGGGATGGTGTCAATGCCTTTCCCTGTATTCCGTCAGGATCTCCTGATCGCTGGGCAGCGCGATCTCGCTGTCGTTCAAGCGACGCACCCAGTACAAGTACTTGCCACTGCCTTCACAAGCGAAGGCTGTCATGGTTTCGCCCGCGTCCAACGCCTTTACGGGGAACGTGCGCCAGCGGCCATTGGTCTCTTGCATGGCTACCTTCAGTTCGACCGTTTCCTTGCATACGTTCTTCAGTTCGATCTGGTACACCCTGCGGTAGTCGCGCTTGTACACTTCCGTGTAAGCTTCGCACTTCGGGCAAGGTTCACCCCAGGAGCTTTCGGTCTTCGAGACGCATTCGGAGTACGTCTGGTCCTGCGCCATGGCGGACAAAGTGAGCAGTGCGGTGCAGACGGAGAGGAGCCGGTTGGTCATTTGCATCGGTTGTTCTTCAGAATGATGGCCGCTTCTTCATTGCCCATGCGCTTGCTCGCGCGCCAATCCTTGCAAGCGCCTTCAGTATCACCCAAGGCCTTCTTGGACCATCCCCGGTCGTTGAAGGCTTCCTGGTTCTTGGGCTCCATGCCGAGAACCAGATCGAAATCACGCATGGCGAGGTCGTACTTCTCGAGCTTGTTGTATGCGCTTCCGCGGCTGGTATAGGCCCACAGATGGTCGGGTTTGCGGTCGATCACCGCTGTGAAGTCCGATATGGCGGCGTCATACTCCTTGCGCATGCTGTGGATGGCCCCGCGCTGCAAGAACGCGTTCAGGTTCTCGGGGTCGCGAGCGAGCACATCGCTGTAAAGGCTCATCGCTTTTTCGATGTTGCCCGTGCGGTAGGCTTTCTCCGCTTCGCGCGTGATGCGCTCGGTCTCCTTGAACGCTGTCGCTGCGGCCATGTCCTGCGCCTTCCCCGCGGCGGCGAGGATGGCGCAGCTCAGCACGACCGTGAGGGTGCGTTCCACCTTCTTCACTTGCGGCCGCGGGTGTTCACCTCGGCCAAGCGGGTGAGCTGTTCGTTCTGCTTGTCCTCGACCAGTTTGGCGAGCAATGTGCGCGCTTTCGCACCTTGTTCATCACCAGATGGGATCGGCAGGTTCATACGTCCGGTCGGGCTGATGACGCGTGTCTTATGGATCTCCTTATCAATGCACTTGCTTCGCTCGTCCTGGCACTGCAGCATCAAGGTCTTCTCCTCGGCATTGTAGGAACAGGTGCTCGCATCCAGGAAATCGAAATAGGCGATGTCTGTGCGGTAAGGGCTTCCGTCCTGCATGTAATCCGCGACCAGTCGATCGCGCTTGTCGATCCGGAAGGAGGCGAGCCCATGGTAATGGGCGTTCAGCGCACTGAGATCGGCAGCAACGGCCGTCTGCAGTTCCTCCGAGGTGGGTATGGTGGTACCGGCCTGTTGAGCGGTCGCTGAAAGGCTGAGCACCAGAGCGAAGGGGACGATGATGTGTTTCATGGTTGTGGGAACTTTCGCGAGGTTCCTACGTAACCACGGGCCAATAGTTCGAACCTCATGGAGATCAAGAACCGATCCGTCGCAGTGCGAACGCTTATCATGGCCGGTGCCCTCGTTCTGGGTATCGCTGCCGCTATGGCCACCAAAGGCCTGATGAGCTCATTCGCTTGAGGATGGACCTCCGGAAGACTCTTCGGACCGTTGCGATCGTCGGGGCACTGGCATGGGCCAGTGTCCCCGGCGTTCACGCGCAGGAGCGCACCTTTACCATCAATGGCCGCTTGAAAGTGGACGGCGGTGGATTGGACGGCGCACGTTGTGTGGTCTTCAAGAACGGGGAGAAGCTCCGTACGTTGACCACCAGTCTGGGGAAGTTCTCCATGGACCTTGACGTGAACGCCGAATACGTGTTCTCCTTCGAGAAGGAGGGTTTCGTTACCAAGAAGCTATCGTTCGATACACATGCCCCGGCGGAAGCCGTCGCCAATGGGTTCACGCCTTTCGAGTTCGCGGTAAGCATCTTCAAGCAGTACGATGATGTGAACACCGTCGTCTTCAACCAGCCCGTTGGCATGATCCGGTTCGACAAGAACGCGGATGATTTCGATTACGACACGGACTACACGAAGAGCATCCAGAGCGAACTGGACAAGACGATGAAGTTCGTGGCTGAAAAGCAGCGTCAGGAGAAGGACAAGGAGGACCAGCAAGCGAAACAGAAGGAGGCGGACGACAAGGCGAGGGCCAAGGCGGATGCGGATAAACAGAAGCAGGAGGCTGAAGCGGCCAAGCAGCGCGAAAAGGAGGAGGCGCAGCAGCAGGCCGATGCGAAGAAAGCGGAGGCCGCCGCGAAGAAGGCGGAGCAAGAACGCCTGGCCCAGGAAGCGAAGAAACCGAAGGAGGCACCTCGCGAAGAGCCCAAGCCGAAACCAAGACCTGAACCTCCTCCTGCACCGGTCGCCAAGACACCGAAGCCTGCTCCCAAGCCACCACCTCCCGTCGTCGCGCAGCGCAGCCACACACGTACAGAACCACGTTCAGGTGAGGATGTTAGGCGCAAGGCCGGCCCTTATGAAGTGGTTGAAGCCCGTCCGAAGTACGAGGAACCCAAGGTGGAAGTGACACGCAACGAGGAACTGATCGTGGAACCTTGCCAGGTCATCACAGTGGTCAAGATCGACAACGGAAAACTGACCAACGAATACCGCAAGGTGGTGCGCAAGTACGGTTCGACTTTCTACTTCAAGAACGGCCAGAGCTGCAGTAAGCTCACTTACGACGCCGAGGCGATGGCGGAGAACCGCTGAGCTTCACCATCGCCATTCACAGGCGAGCAAGGCTGACATTCCGCGGGCTTGCAGGCTCACCAGACCAGGCAGGTTGGTGGTTCGAAGTGACAGCCATACACCGTGTGCCACAACGCGCTCGTAGCCTGCGCCGATGCGCAGAGCACCAAAACCACCGTAGGAAGCTTCAGCGCGCACCGCATTTCTTCCAGCGAACACATGGCGCGCTGCTATCATGCCATGGGGCATGTACCCGGGCAGATAGCGATACTCGATGCGAGCTTCGTAGACCATGGCGTGCGAAGCCGCAACGCGCAAAGCGGCCGCGAGCGAGAAGGGCAGCGCTGTTGTCACCCGTGTGACGGAAAAGCCAAGCCCGAGCGTGTCCTGGAGCGATGCGTTCCCAACGAGCGAACCATCAAGATCGAAGACATCGTTCACGGTGATGCCGCGATAGATGATCACGCTGTCCCGTTCCACGCGACGCGAACTGCGGTTCCAGACGATGCCGCCCAGGTCCTTCACTTCCAGGTCGAGCCGGCCTGATGCGAACGGCCAACGTACGGGGTGGCACCAACGCGCGCTCAATGCACCACCCGTTCCGTTCGAATGGAACCCGTCGTCCGGAGCATCCGCGCTCAGCAGGTAGCGTCCGTTGAGATCCAGCCTGAGGTAGCGGCCATCGATCGCGGTGAAGAGGTCGGCCTCATCGATGATCGCTCGCGACAAGTGCTGTCCGTTCACTGCTTGAAGAAGCACGTAGGAACCGCTCTTTTTCCATTCGGCACCGAAGCCGATCGTTTGATAGCGGACATGCCAGTACTCCGCAGGGCCCAGTTCGGCGTTCCGGCCTTCGTAGTCGGCGTTACCGAAGAAGGTCACGCGGTACAGGTCCTCGGTGAACCGAACGCCCATCACATCATGATAACCTGCCCGAACGATCGGTCTGAGGCGATCATCGCCGAACAGCCGCTGACCCCACCGGTACTGGAGTTCAAGGTCCAGCAGATAGCCGGCGCGCCCGTCGTCGTTCTGCAGTGCATCTGACCGCTGACGGGTTTCACGGCTCAGCCGCTCGCCACGCCAAAGTCCTGTCACCAGTTCGTTCCTCAGTGTGTTCGAGTCGAAAAGACCGGCGAATTCCAACCGCAGCGATCGCCCGCTCGAAGTCATTCTGCCCATCGTGGCATCGTTCAACAACAGGCTGTCTGCCCGCTGTCGTGCGGCAGGAAGTCCGACAACGCGGTCCAGAAGCGTGCTCGACAAGGGTAGACTGTCCAGTGATCCGCGTTGGGCCTTGCAGACATCGGCAGAAAGCCCCGCCGCCCCGATCAATGCGCAGCGCAAGAGAAAGGCCGCACCGCGCCACGGTTCACTCATCACCGTTCACGAGGTAATTGCCTTCGAACGTCACCTGCACATCCAATCGCTGTTCAGCGCGCAACCGCACATGTTCGGTCTGACTGGCTGTGTTGAAACGAGCCGTGATGCGCAGTCTGCCATTGACGTACAACTGTTCCACCTGAGCACTGGAAAGCACCACATCCACCTGGCTGTAAGCGGCGCTCGTTACCGCTCCGTCAGCACCCAGGTTGGCGGACGTTATCGTACCGGAAGGAAGAAGGACCGCCATGACCTGATCGTGAACATCAAGCAGTTCGAGCCTGGCCGTGGCGGAGAAGGGGAACCCGTTGGTGGCGAAGAAATGGAGCGTGCCGCTCTGGATCGCGTGGTTCGCTGCTGTGCCCGGCAAAGAGACCGTCGTGATCCGCGACAACTGCAGATCGGAGGCGATCAATCGCAACGGAAGATCGATGTCCAGATCGGCGGAGAGGTCGCTGTCGTAATAGAAGAAGTCATTGCCGTTGCCCACATCGCCCAGCGGATCGATAAGGAGTCTGGTATCATACGCTATACGGTCAGGAAGTGCCTCGATGAACGGTCCCAGATTGCTGTTGGTTGTGGTGAGCGTGAAGGTGTTCACTGCGACTTGGTAGGTGTTGCCCAGGTCCACCGCGCGATCGAGGTTGACAGGAGAACTCGTGATGGTATGCTGCAACGGCACTACTGCGCCATTGCGGGTGTTCACCGCATGCAAGCGCTCGATCCATGCACGGGCGTCCACACCGATGCCGTTCCGAAGCGTGAGCGTGGCCGTTGCTTGATCGATGTCCAGCGCACCGGAGAGGTTCTCGAACACGTCCAAACGGCTCGAATCCGGATCGAGGTCGATGGCACGTGTTCCGAAGTAGCCGCGAGCATATTGCGGTACGATGTCCTTGTAATACACGACCGCTTCCAAGCTGTCAGCATTGGTCATTTGCACGGTGGTGCCGTTCGGGTCGCTCGTATAGGAGATGGAGGTAGCCAGTGAATTCACCGCATCGTACTGTGGACCACGCAGGTCGAACACATAACCTGCCAGGTCCTGCGAGGTCTGTATGAGGCTCGGGGATACCGCGGTGCCGGCCGGAGCGGTCACCTGCAGGGCGAACGGAACGTTGTTCAATGAGGCGCCACCCAAGGTGAAACTGCCAATGACCGCCGTGCCGAGCCTGTTGTAGACCTGTATGCCGACTTCCCCACTACGCACCCGAAGCTCCCGTAATGCCAGTTCGTCCAGGTCGAAACGCGTTACCTCGTTGGTGGCGTTCAGGGTCGTGTTGGGAAAGATGTTCAGTGAGGCGCCGCCCAGGTCGAATGGAGGATACTTGTAGCGGAAGTTGGTGTCCGGTACCGCCAGGATGGTGTCCAGTTTCAGTGCGAACAACCGCGTTGAATAAAGAATCGAGACGTTGCCATCCGCATCCGTGGTCAGTAGTGAGTCGGCGATGAGATCTCCCAGGCCCAGGCTCGTGTTCACAAGGGGAACCACTGCGTCCACATCCCAGGTCGGCGATGCGGCCTCCTTGGTACAAGAGGATCCGAGCAGGAGAGGGATCGCCAAGACAGCGGCAACCCGCACTGTGCGCGCTCGTTCTCTCATCGGCTGGCAATGTAGTCAGGCTGACGAACTCCTATGGAGGCCTTCAGCGATGGGATTACATTCGCCAGCGCAACGAGCAATGGAAGCGGAAAATGCTGCGTGAGCGACGCATACTGGTCCCTTGGATCGCGAGTGCCGTGATCATGTTCGCCCTCTCCTATGTATGGCACGGTGTCGCGCTGAACGATCTTCACGAATTGAAGACACCGCTCGCACTTTATCTGCTTCTCTCGGGTCTTGTTTATCTCATCATCGGGCTCGGGCTCACGGGCGCGATGCACTTCTGTCTTGGCCATGGATGGATCGGTCTGAAGACCGGGTTCCCTTTCAAGGGATTCCTTCTCGGTGCGGTCATCGGCTTCGTGGTCTACCTGATCGCCTTCATCTTCGGCATGTCCTTCACCGACCGCAACGTGATGCACGTGGTGGTGGATGCGATGTGGCAGATGGCCGAACAGGGCCTGGGTGGCACTGCCGTGAGCTTCGGCATCATCTACGACCTGCACCAGGGTTTCCTGGAGAACGAGCGCGCGCGTTGATCAGCGCGTTGGCGGTGTGTATTTGCCTTTCCAAATGGTCTCCATCATGCGTGCCCATTCCTGTTCCCGAGCATTGTCGCCGGGTGTGTAGAACGCCTTTCCACTGAGCGGTTCCGGTAGGAATTCCTGTTCGTTCAAGTGCCCGGGGCGGTCGTGACTGTACTGGTAGTCCTGTCCATATCCGAGGTCTTTCATCAAGCGGGTGGGTGCGTTCCTCAAGTGCAATGGCACAGGAAGATCACCGCTATTCAACGCTTCAGCCTGCGCGGCATTGATGGCCGTGTAAGCACTGTTGCTCTTGGGGGAACAGGCCAGATAGATGACGCACTGGGTGAGGATGATCCTGCTTTCCGGCCACCCGATCATCTGCACGGCCTGCATGGTGGTGGTGGCCATCAACAGCGCGTTCGGGTTCGCATTGCCGATGTCCTCACTGGCGAGTATCAACATCCGCCTTGCGATGAACAGCGGATCCTCGCCGCCCTCCACCATGCGCGCGAGCCAGTAGACCGCTGCGTTCGGGTCGCTGCCGCGCATGCTCTTGATGAAGGCGCTCACGATGTCGTGGTGCTGCTCGCCTTGCTTGTCATAGCGTGCCGCCGTTCGCTGTACCACGCGTTCCACCAGTTCGTCCGTGATAACGGCTTCATTTCCGCTGGCCGCTTCGACGCAGAGTTCGAACGTGTTCAGGAAGCGGCGAGCATCGCCACCACTGGCCCGCAGAAGTGCCTGCGTTTCCCGTATCGTGATGTGCTTTGTCCGGAGAGCCTCGTCCGTGTGCATCGCGCGTTCCAGCAGATCGATGAGTTGTTCTTCGGCCAATGGCTTCAGTACATACACTTGGCAGCGGGAGAGCAACGCACCGATCACCTCGAAGCTGGGGTTCTCCGTGGTGGCACCTATGAGCGTTATGGTGCCTTTCTCCACCGCGCCCAACAATGAATCCTGCTGCGCTTTGCTGAAGCGGTGGATCTCGTCGATGAAGAGCACAGCACTGCGTGCGAAGAGGCCTGAGCCTCCTGCTTGCTCGATCACCTCGCGCACATCCTTCACCCCGCTGTTGATGGCGCTGAGCGAATGGAACGGCCGCTTGGAGCCAGCGGCGATGAGTCGCGCGAGCGTGGTCTTTCCCACGCCCGGTGGACCCCATAGGATCATGCTCGGCAACAGTCCACCTTCCACCGCCTTACGCAGCACGCCATCAGGGCCGACCAAGTGCTCCTGACCGACCATGTCCTCCAGCCGCTTGGGACGCATCCGCTCGGCGAGTGGCATCGCTTCCATGGCAGCAAAGGAACGGCGAGCTAGACTTGTGGCCGATGGCACGCTACCTCATCCTGAACGGGCCCAACTTGAACCTGCTGGGCACGCGCGAAACGGACATCTATGGAGCCGGCTCGTTGGACGATCTGATGACCGGTTTACGTGCGGCATTTCCGGAGCATGTGATCCACCTGCAGCAAAGCAACGTGGAAGGGGAACTTGTGAACGCGCTTCAGGCTGCCGAGGGAGCCTATGAGGGCGTGGTGTTCAATCCCGGTGGGTACTCGCACACCAGTGTCGCGTTGCGCGATGCCATAGCTGCTGTGCGAGTGCCGGTGGTGGAAGTGCACATCAGCAACATCCACGCACGGGAGGAATTCCGTGAGCGCTCACTGACGGGGGCGAAGTGTGCCGGTGTGATCACCGGATTGGGTTACCGTGGCTACGAACTGGCCTTGCGCTATCTCAGTTCGCGCGGTTGACGAACGCACGCTGGTCCAATTCACCGAACGTGCGGTTGCCGAGGATGAAGCGATCGTAGGCCACACTGCGCTTGTACTGGCCGGTAAGATCCGGCGAGCGTTCCAAGGCCTTCGTGCGTTTCCTTTCCTTCAGAAGGCCCGGTAAGCGACGCACGAAGTGGCGATGCGCGCGCCCCACCACCCACGCATGATCGGCATGGCCCTCCAGCAGGAACTTCAACGCGGCCAGATCATCCAGGATCAAACGGCGTATGATGCGCCCGCCGATCCATCGGCTTTCAAGGTTCTTGGTGAGCACGCACAGGCTGTTCCGGAAGTTGAGATAGGTCTTGCGCGTGCTGCCGTAACCGAGCGCACCGCCGCCCACGTGGTAGATGCAGGCCTTGCTCGTATAGCCTACGCGCCAGCCCATGCGCCGCATCCGCCAGCACAGATCGATCTCCTCCATGTGCGCGAACAGCGATGCGTCGAAACCACCCGCTTCCAAGAACGCATCGCGCCGAACCATCAAGCAGGCTCCGGTGGCCCAGAACACCTCGCGTTCATCATCGTACTGGTGTTCGTCCTTTTCAGTGATCTCGAAGATGCGTCCGCGGCAGAACGGATAGCCGTTGCGGTCGATGTAACCACCGGCCGCCCCCGCGTGCTCGAAGCGATCGCGACGATCATAGCTCAGCACCTTGGGTTGGCAGGCGGCGAGGCGCGCATCACGATCGAACATGCTACGCAGCGCGGAGATCCAACCGGGTGTCACCTCCACGTCGGAGTTCAACAGGATGTAGTAGGGGGTGTCCACCCGCGATAATGCCTCATTGTATCCTCCAGCGAAACCGAGGTTGGTGCCCAGTTCGATCACGCGTATCCCAGGGTGCTCGGTCCGCAACCAGGCCACTGAACCATCCGTGCTGCCGTTGTCCGCAACGATCACTTCCGCTTCGCCTGCGGAACGCTCCACAACCGTCGGCAGGAATTTCCTCAGCCAGCCTATGCCGTTCCAGTTGAGTATGACGACTGCGGTATCCATGGAAGGATCGGATGGCCCTTTCGAGCCGGGCCGGCAAAAATGGACAGGATCGCGCCGGCCTTAGTGCGGCAGGTCGTAATTGTCGTTAAGCCGCTGCCCTTCGATGGAATAGATGCGCGTTCCGTCCGTGCTGGCCCCTACATTGGGTTGGTTCAGGATCACCTGCCAGTTGGGGTTTTTCACGTCCCCGGGCATTTCCGAATGCAGGAGTTCCCAGCACCCGATGCCCACGTTACCCTGCCAGAACACGAAACGTTTGTCCGAGTAGTTACCTGCCCGGTAGTAGTGCCAGATCAGGTAGGGGCGTTGTTTGTTGTCGTTGCTGCCATCCACCACGCTGCTGGGCAGGCCGTATTTCAGGAACACTATGCCTTGGTCGGTCTCGTAGCCACGACGGTTTCGGCAGCCGTACATGCGGTTGGCCTTGTCAACGTCCACCTTGTACTTCAACCATGCCCGCTCGGGATCGAAGCCGTCACGGTTCACCCAGAAGGTGTAGAAGAACCGCTTCATCAGTTCCTTGTCACGGTCCTTCCAGCGGTCATCGATCATCCGCCGCTCCAGGTCCGTAGCGATGGGCCGCAGGCAGGCGATGTTCTCGGCCAAGGTGTCCACATCGTTCATCGCATCCACGAAAGTGCTGGTCACGTTCACGCTGTTCAGGGAGTTCAGGTCATAGCGCAACGGATTGTTCCGTTGGATGAACTGCTCCTGTCTTGCCAACGTGATGTTCTGGTGGTCCACCACCTCAACGGTGAAGAGGTAATTCCCTGACGGCAACGCTTCTATCGGAATTTCAACGCTGACCGGAACCACGGGAGCTCCCTTTGCACGTTGCACCAGGCGGAACTGGCCTTTCACCTGCCGCGTTTCGTAGGTCTCGATCTGGCAGTTCAACACGAAGCTACTGTCACGCCCAACGACCTCATCCGTGCCGTAGACCTCGGTGTAGAAGCCGAGCTTCTCCACTTCAGGTGGGTAGTATGTTCCTGCGAACGGTAGCACGGACGCTTCGCCCTGTGTGCTGGTTTCGTGGCCAGCGACCAGGAGCGGGTCGGAGAAGGTGATCCCTTTCTGTGGTGCGGGCATCACCAATGGGCCGCGCCACGAGGTCAGGTTGTCCTCCTTGCCATTGAGGTCGTGCAGTTCGATGCTCAGCACATAGCTTCCGGGAGGAAGCAGGAAGTGTTCCTGATGCAGAAAGTCCTTGCGCAGCGTATCGCTGCGCTCAGGGCCACCTACCTCGGTCTTCCGATAGTCCACGATGGCGCTGTCCTTCTCAACGATGGTGAGCGCTTCAACACGCGCCTGGAGCAGCCTTCGCTCGTTCGCTTTCCAGACCGCCGTGCTGCCGATCACGTTGATGTTCACGTCCAGTTGGTCGCCTTGTCCATTGCCGCGGAAGCGTTTCGTCTCCACGATGGCGTCCAACGTGGAACGGCCTTGTGAAAAGGCGAGCAGACCTAGGCAGGAGAAAAGGATCGTTGCGGCGATACGCGTCATGATCCAAAGATAGACCCGCTGTCCTGCCACGATCTACCGTTGCCTGAGCGGACCCTCCGCTTCCTGTGCGATGAGCACGTTCCGGATACCGTTCCTGCTCCAACGCTGAAAAGCCCCGCTCGCGCGGGGCCGTTCTGCGGAGAGGGAGGGATTCGAACCCCCGTTGCCCTTGCGAGCAAAGCGGTTTTCAAGACCGCCGCGTTCAACCACTCTGCCACCTCTCCGTGGGGGCGCGAAAGTATCGCGTCATCCGTTCATGGCGATCATCGCACAGCCTTTCCATCTTCGCCCCCATGCGCATCATCTTCCTCGGTACCGGCACCAGTCAAGGTGTACCGGTGATCGGCTGCTCGTGTGCGGTTTGCCGCAGTGAGGATCCACGCGATAAGCGTTTGCGCGCCTCAGTGGCCGTTGAAACAGATGGGAAACGTCTCGTCATCGACGCCGGTCCAGATCTGCGGCAACAGATGCTCCGAGCGAACATCAGCCACGTCGATGGCGTGCTGCTCACGCACGAGCACATGGACCACATCAGTGGCATGGATGATCTGCGGGCGTTCTCTTTCCTGCACGAACCACCCAAGCCGGTACCCGTACTGGGCGATGCGCCCACACTGGCGGCGGTGCGGCGTGTTTACAACTATGCCTTCAGCGAGAAGAAGTACCCGGGCGTTCCGGAGTTCGACCTGCGCACCATCGATCGAACTCCGTTCGTTCATGCTGGCCTCCGTATCACACCTGTGGAAGTGATGCACATGCGCATGCCGGTGCTCGGTTATCGCATCGGTGGTTTCGTCTATATCACCGATGCGAAGACGATCGCCGAGGAAGAGCGCGAAAAGGTGCGGGGCTGTGAGATGCTTGTGATCAATGCACTGCGCATCCGGCCACACTATTCGCACCTGAACCTGGAGGAGGCCCTAGGCCTTATCGAGGACCTTCGTCCGCAACGGGCCTACCTCACGCACATCAGCCATTGGATGGGGCGGCAGGCCGATGTGGAACCGACGCTGCCTGACCATGTCCGGTTCGGTCACGACGGATTGGTCGTGGAAGTGCAAGGGCAGTGACCGATCAGGCGGGCGCAGACAACGTTGTTCATGGGATACTGCCGATATTGGTGGCGTAACCCCTGTTGCCTACCATGTTGCGATCGATCCTGGCGGCCCTTCTGCCGCTCTGTGCCTTTTCCGCCGTCCATGCTCAACGCGTTGATGATCATGCTCCGCGTGCTGCTGTCACCTTCTTCAAGGACCGGAAGCGAACACCCGACCAGCGCTGGCAGGCCGAGTTGCGTCAGCGTGGTCCATGGCGGAACTTCCTGGCCGCCCATCCGCGGTGGAGGGTGGAGTTCAATGAGTGGAACCAGAAGCCGCACCGCGCTTACGGCCCGCCCATCACCACCACCGGCGCAACCGCACTCGATCGAGCCACGAACTTCCTGCAGGGTCAGCTCGCGGAGATGAACGTTCCGATGGAGGAACTCGTGATGCGCGAACCTTATGTGACAGGTAAGCACACCTATGTGCACTTCGCGCAGCGCCATGAAGGCCGTGATGTGCTGTTCGCCCATGGCATGGTGAAGCTCGATCAGCAGGGCCGGGTGATCTGCTTCGGTCTGGACGTGGAGAACATGGAGAACGCCTCGGCCACACCTCTGATCGATGAAGCCGCCGCAGTGACCGCTGCAAGTGCGGGCCTCATGGATATCACTGCGACGGATGCTTCAGCGGGATTGGCCTGGTTGCCCGTACCGGCCTTCCGTTCCATGGAGCACCACCTCGTTCATCAGGTGGTGGTGAGCACCGGCGCACATGGAACACCCGCTCGTTGGCGCTGCCTGGTGGATGCTGCTGATGGCCGTCTGCTGTATCGCCACAATGAGGTGATGACCGAGGACCTCAGCGGCAACGATGCGGGCGCCGATGTGACGATCACCGGCACCATCAGTATGAACCCGCTTCAGCCCACGAGCCAGCAGGCCATGCGCAACCTGGCCCTCACCGTCGGTGGGCAACCGTTCACCACCGATGACAACGGTTTCGCTGCATCGGGACTAACGGGGCCCGTGTCCTACAACGCACCGCTGGCAGGCGACTGGAGCATCGTGGCCACCGCAGGGAATACCCCGACATTGACCGGCTCATTGCTCGAGGGCGCCAACGCGGTGAACTTCAACGGTGTGGCAACGCTGCAGGAGCGCAGTGCCTATTTCCATGTGAACAACATCCATGACCACATGAAAGCCGTGCTTCCTTCCTTCACCGGAATGGACAGCCCGTTGCCAACGAACGTTGACCTTTTTACGGACAACTGCAATGCGTTCTACGACGGCAGTTCGATCAACTTCTACGCAGAAGCGAACGACTGCTACTCGATGGCCACCATTGCCGACGTGCCCTACCACGAGTACGGTCATGGTATCAACGACAAGTTCTACCAATCCGTCGGGGAGGCCTTCGTGAACGGGGGGATGGGTGAGGGGTACGCCGACGTTTGGGCCTTCTCGATCACGCTCGATCCGGTGCTCGCGCTAGGCTTCACCATAAGCAATCCAGCAAGCTTCATCCGCCGGTACGATGCGAACAAGAAGGTCTATCCGGTGGACATCACCGGTGAAGTGCATGCCGACGGCGAGATCATCGCCGGTGCATGGTGGGATACCTACCTGCAGCTCGGCAACGACATGGAACACACCATGCAATTGTTCGCCGAGGCTTACCCGGGAGTTCAGGCTGTCGCACCCGACGGGCAGGAAGGGCAGGCGTTCCGCGATGTGCTCATCGACGTCCTCCAAGCGGATGATGACGATGGGAACCTCATCAACGGCACACCGAACGGCATTGCGATCAGCGAAGCGTTCCGCATCCACGGTATCACCTTGCTGGCGGGTTTCGACATCGAGCATACGCCCATCCTCACGGCAGCAGGCAGCACCCCCATCACATTGACCGCCACGGCCCCGGTGGATGCCCTCTTCGATCAGTACGTGCAAGGTGTTCAGGTGAAGTACCGCGTGAACACCGGTGCGTGGCAGAGCATGATGATGACCGATATGGGAGGAGACAATTACGAGGCGCAGATACCGGGGCAGCCGGTAGGCACCGTCATCGCTTACTATGTCGGGCTGTTGGACATCAGCAACGTGCTGAGCTCGGAAACACCCACCGGCGCGGCACAGCCCGATCCCAACCTGCCCAACTACGTACTGGTGGGCTATGATCTGGAACGCACCGAGGACGTGGACAGCCACAATGAATTGGGCAACTGGCAACTGGGCATGCCCGGTGACAACAACACCACGGGTACATGGGAATTGTTCGATCCGGATCCCACCTTCAGCACGGTCGATGGCAGCATCATCCAAACCGGCGACCAGCACACGCCCGGCGGCGAGTACTGCTTCTTCACCGGCAATGGTTTCGATCCCAATACTCCCGGTGAGAACGACGTGGACGGTGGCAAGACGACGCTGCAGAGCTACCCCATCGACCTCTCCGGCTATGAGAACCCCACCTTCACCCTGTGGCGCTGGTATACCAACAGCCCCCCCGGTGGTGCGAACCCCGGCCAGGACTGGTGGTACGTGCAAGTGACCGCTAACGGCAACGACTGGGTGTTCGTGGAGAACACGCGCACGGATGACCGCAGTTGGCGCAGGCTCGCCTTCCGTGTGCAGGATCATGTGACGCCAACGAGCACTTTCGCGATGCGTTTCATCGCCAGTGATAGCACCCATCTGGGACAGAACCTTGACGGAGGAAGTCTGGTCGAAGCTGCGGTCGATGACATCCAGCTTTGGGACAACACCACGGTCGGCATCGAGGAATTGAGCGGAGCATCCGCCATGTCGATCTATCCTGATCCCGCGAACGACCATGTGAACTTGATGTTCCGTTCGCGTTCGAAAGAGGTGTTGCAATTGCACATCCTCGATGCTTCCGGCCGTGAGGTGCGGACCACCTCGATCGCAGGGAACGGCGGGGTCCTGCGCTCACGCGTTGACGTCTCATCGCTCGCTCCGGGCGGCTATATCATGGATCTGCGTTGGCAGGGTGGTGCGGCCAGAAAGCCGTTCACCGTCCTACGCTGAACCGCAGCGTTTGCGCAAGAAGCCCCGCCTTTGCAGAGCGGGGCTTCTCGTTCTATGGAACAACGACGGTGCGTGATAGAACGCGATCGGCTGATCGCAACGTGATGGCATAGGGACCAGCGGGCAGATCCGGCAAGGCGGGTGGCGCAGTGCTCGTCAAGGTCAGGTCCGTCACCGTTCGTCCGGCCGCATCCTGTACGCTCATGCGTTGCCAACTTCCTGCAGGCAATTGTACGCGCCCATCGCTCCTCGTGCTGATCGTCTCGTGCACGCCCGTGCTGATGTCCCCGATCACCAGGTCCACCACCTCGAAGCCGGTAAGTGCGTGATCATAGATGCGCACATCATCGAGCTCACCGTAGAAGGGGAGCGAATTGTCCAGCACGTTCCCGAGCGTTGCCGGAGCTTCAGGGTGATAACCGATGACCCCATGCGCCGCACCACTACCAGCGGTGCTTCCGTTCAGGAACAGCCGGAGGCCTGAGCCATCATAGGTGGCCGCGAGGTGGTACCAGGTGTTGCTGAAGATGCTGCTCTGTGGTATGTCCGCTACGGCTACTCCGGTCGCGCACTTCACCCGGAAGCGGGCTCCGGTGTTGTTCACCAGGCTCAAGCTCCAGATCCAATCATCAGGACCGGTCCCGATCGTCTTGGCCACCAGCACGCGTTCCGTCCCGCTTACGATCAGCGGTTTGAACCAGCAGGCGATGGTCAATTGATCCCCTGTTCCGGTGACCACGTCGCTGGGGCCGAGTTGCACCTGAGCATCGTTGCCATAGAAGCGCAATGCCCCCGCGTGCTGTCCGCCACTGGGCTGCCAGGTGCAGGCGCCTTGCAGGGACCCGTTGTTACCACCGATAGCATCGTGTGCGATGATGCCATCGGATTCATCCAAGGGCCAGTAGTAGGTCGGTTGTGCGGCCGACCGAAGTATGCAGAGAAGAGCAGCGAAGTGGAGGAGCGTGCGCATGGCGTTCGGCTTTGTGCCTTACGCTACGGACCGATCACGATGGGGTTCACAGGATCAGACGGATCACAGTTCGGAACGAACGGATCACGCAGAGGCGATCGGCAGGAAATGTCAATAGGGGCGGCCTACTTGAACTGCTTGTCCTGTTCCAGACAGGCTATCAGTTCGCGGTACACGGACAACAATGCATCCGGCCGGCTGTCCTGTTGAAGACGCTGGACCATGCGCTTGGCCAAGCAGCCGTGATCCAGGATGTGCGCGATCCGAAGCCGTGAAGGCTCGGTCAAGGCGTGCCGGAAGTGCTGGTAGAGGTGACGCCACAGTTCGGCAGCGGTCGCCTGTTCGCGCAGCAGGCCGAACATGAGCAGGTAGTCCTTGTTGGCGATCACCGCGTCACCGCCGGATCGCATGGTCTCCTTCATGATGGCCGCGAGATCGCTCTCGTGCCAGGCGCGTTGCAGGTAGTTGCTCACCCAGCGCCCTTCCACCATGGCCCGCGTAACCGCCACCGTGATCTCTGCGATGGCCGCATCCGCCGCAACGCACTCCTGTTGATCGGCCACTTGGACCAGCACGCTGTTCCGGTCGAACCGTGCCACGATCGCGTGCCGGTTGAGCGCCTGGTGATCGAGCGAATGGGGAGCCTCCAATGCGGCCATGCCCAAGGCGATCGGTTCAAGCACCACGCGGTAGTATTCCTCCTGACCGATGATGGACGGAGGCACGAACTGTCCTACCAACGCCGGCATCCGTTCGCCTTGTGCCAAATGGCTCATCAAGGCACCATCCAACATACCGCAGCGCTCACCCTGTAACCAGGGAGAAGACGCGGCCAACGCCGGAAGGATCGGTATGACCATGCGCAAGGCCGTGTGCAGCTTGGTGAAGGCTTCATCCGAGGAGAAGGGCAGTTCCAACGTAGTGCGGTGCGAATTGCCCCACCCGTGAGCGTCGCTGCCGATCGCGCGGTCCAGCCAGATCGTCTGCTCGACTTTCCAGATGAGCGTCTCCTTCCGGGGATCCATGAACGGATGGGCACCCGTGGGCAACAGGGCCAACTGCCGTTCCGCCAATGCCTGCATCAGATTCCTTACCTCCATCGCCACCTGCAGCGTGACCGCATGGTTCCAAGCACTGGAGGGAGCGGGAGCGAGGTGCAACAGGTGCGCCGCGACACCTGCGCTCCAGGTCATGTTCCCGGGGGTACGGCCCGTGAGATCACGCAACACCTCCTCCGCACGTGGGCTCACACGCAAGGAGGTGCGGTCCACCAACATCCAGGTGTATCCCAACCCGATGTTGTCCGGATCGCGTGTGCTCTTCTTCCTTGGCATACAGGACGCTCGTGCTGGTAAATATCGCTAGCACCAGCGAAGGGCCGGCTCAGTTCGTGGTCTTCGGCCGCCCCGCCAAGCGCACCACGGCGATGGCGGCGAACGTGATGAACAAGGGCATGATCGGTATGGCATAGCGCCACTGCGCTACGAGCGCCGAATAGCCCGCGATCTGGACACCGATGGCCAGGATCCATGGCCACTGCTCTTTCCGCATCAGGAACATGCCGACCACTGCAAGAGCGAGATACAGCAGTTGCTGCGCCAATGACACCCGATCGATCACGCCCAGTTTCACACCGTAGGTTGCCTTCACGTCGATGTTCGTGAGCAATTGCATGAAGCGGTACCCGCAAAGGCGGAGGTACTTCACGGGGTTCTTCTTCACCTGGGACATGCCTTCCTCCAGATAGACCTTGTCCATTTCCGCTTCGTTCTCATTACCGCGCAGATCGGCGCGGCGGGCGAGCAATCTGTGGCTCATGGTATCGGCTTCGAAGGAATCGACATAGTGCAGCGGTTCATCGGTGCCCACTTGCGAACTCATACGGAACACGTTGTAACCGTTCATCGAGGTGCCCAGCCACCACTTGCCGAAAACGTTGTGGTTGCGGATCGCCCATGGCGACATGACCACGAGCATGGAAACGCCAACGACCGCGGCTTTGCGCCAGCCCTCTGCGATGTGCAGCCCGCGCTCCGGGGTCCAGCAGGCGAACAAGCACCAGGGCAGGGCCATCAGGATCATCGCTGAACGTGACAATGCGGCCAAGCCGAGCAGCCCTCCGGCCAATGCCCACGACACCATTGATCCTTTTCGGCGTGCGGCCAGCAATGCGTTCGCGCTGAACATGAGCAGGCAGGTACCGACCAGGTCCGCGCTCAACTGGTTCTCGATCTCCACCGCGGGCAGATACACGGCCCACGCCAAAGCGGCCAGCAACCCCACCCGTTCTCCAGCGATCACCCGCGCGAAGCGGTAGGTGAGCAGCACAACGAGCAGGCACATGAGCAGTTGCACGTGGATGGCCGCCATGAGCGAGCGTCCTGTAAGCGCTGCCACCGCTGCGAAGAGGAAGGTCGGCACGGGTTCACGCATCGCGGTCGGTGTGGCATCGCCTTGTGCACAGAAGGGGAAGTAGAGCGGATAGCACAACGAGTAGCCTTGCCCGTCCAACAAGTGGTTCGCGAGCGGCCAGAAATTGTCCGTTTGGCCGGTCTCCATGCTGATGGGATGCGACCAGATGCGCTGAAGGCCCAGCGCTGCGGCGAGGGCGAACGCGATCATGAGGACCGTGCGCGGTCGTTCTTCCAACTTGGCTAATAGGCGTTGCAGCATGCGTTAAAGGGATGTGCAGGTGGTCAAACCTGTTACAGGTCGGGCCGTTCTACGCAAGGCATACCTTGATGTTGTGAACCGCCGATCGTGCGCCGTTCACCGGTCGACCGATCACATGAACGCTCGGGGCCGCCTGAACATACGCGGCACTTCTTCGCGCGCATCGAAGGGCATCACGGTACCCGGGTTCAACGAGCTGCGCACGATGAAACGGTCCGGAAGTGCGAAGACCACGACGATAGTGGGCTGTGCTTCCGTGCTGTCCTCCACCACCAGTCGGAAGGCCGGTCGTGCCATCAAGGTATCCCGTGGGTCCGCTACACTGCGGCCCTTGGAGCGCGCCAAGCTGTACAGGTACTTCCAGATGCGGGTGCTGTCCGTCGGGTGCCCATCGATCAGCCAGCGATCACCGTAGCGCTTCAAGACATAACCGCTATCGCCAGGGAAGGTGTAGATCAATCGGTTCCAGCGCATCGGATCGCCCATTACCAAGTACTTGGGCAACCAGCCGCCGAAGGTGCGGTCGGTCAGTTCGCCCAGCTTGCCTGCGATGGCGTAAGCGTTCTCGTCGCCGGGTGGGTTCACCACGGTGAAGGGCTCATCGCCGCTCGTGCTGCGGCCCACGAACAGCTCGTACCGCTGTGGGCCAGCTTCGATCAGCAGGCGGTCGCGCGCGCTATCGCCCAGGTCGTAGCGCTCCTTCACCATGGAAAGCGTTCCGGCAAGCTGCACCGGTCGCATCGCATGGATCGCAGCCAAGAGCGTGTTCACGGGGGCCTCATCCACATAGGCGGAGTCCAGGCCCATGTGCAGCGACCAGCCTTCCGTTCTGCGCATGAAATGCAGTTCCGGATAGCGCCTCTTCGCCGCTGGAACGATGGTGATGGCGTTCACCTTGGCGGTATCCACACGCATGATCTCCTCGCGGAAGGTGCGCTGCTGGGCGGCAGGGCTCACCCGACCGCTCAGCCACCAGATGATCCCCAGCACGGCGAGGATCGCGACCCAATGAACGGCGCGCAGCTTACCGAACATGGCCGGGTGTCATCCGCTTGGCCCGCTGCCGCCTGCGCCAGGTGCGACGAGCGATGCCGTACAGGATCGCACCAGCAACGGGCAGGAACAGGTTCATCCATTTCAGCGTGGCGCGCTTGCCATCGCTGATCTGGTCCAATGGCCGGTAGTTGATGGCCTTGCCACGCAGCCCGAGCAGGTCGTTGGTGCCCGTGGCCCGGTCGATGGCGTTCACCATCAGGTTCACGTTGCTCTCCGGCAGTTGCATCTGCTGCTGCCCGGTGCCGTTCACGCAGAAACTGCCTTCGCCCACAACGATCAAGTGCGAAGGTGACCCACCGCCGAAGGTTCCTTCCACTTCCGCCGCCACCGTTTGCGGACCGAGCAGGAAATCCATGTCCGTCCATTGCTTGGTGATCTCGATCACCGCCGGCGCGGGAAGCAGGTTGCTCTTGTCACTGGTGAAGAGCAGCGGCGAGTAGTGCAGGGAACTGTCGGTGACGGCAGTAGCGACCGGCACGCAGAAGTGGAGCATCACACCGTCCAGACCTTGCGATACGGGGTGCTCGGCGAACGAACTGATGATGGGGAAGTAGGGGAAGCCGATCTGCACCGGGAGGTTGAAGTTGCCCATCTGCTGCATGGCGGTCACCTGCCCGCAGCGCGCGTCGATCACGATGCGGTCCTCCAGCTTGATGCCGTGTTGCTCCAGCCAGTTCTCCAGTCCGGTGTGCTGGATCCCGATCACCGGTGAGGCGCTCAGGTCCGTGCGCGCCGGGCTGTACGCCACCACCACGCCTTTACCTGTGGCCAGGTACTCGTGCAGGCGCTGCAATTGCATCGGAGGGAGTGAATCTTTGGGATCCACCAGCACCAGCGCAGCGAAGCGTTCATGGATCGGCAACGAGTCGTAGATGGCCATGGGCGTTGGCGTGTACATCACGCTCAGGCTCGCCATCAGTTGCGACATCAGTTCCGGGTTCGGTTCGCCGTGACCTTGGATGAAACCGATGGTCGGCTTCTCCAACACGCTCACCTGTTTGATCGAACTGCTCACCGACCATTCCAGCGCCGACCCTTGCTGTATGACGGGGAGCACCGCTTTGCGATCGCCCATGCGCACCACCGCGCCCATGTAAACCTGCAGGTTTTCCGCCTTGTCCTTCTCGCGTGTTTGCGCCAGCAGCGGACGGATGCCTTCCTGTTGCGCGCGCTGCTCCAAGGAATCCGCCGTGTTCGGGTCGATGAACTCGAAGACCAGGTTGCCGTTGCTTCGCGCAGCGTATTCCACGAGCAGATCCTTGAAGTCCTGGCGCGCCAAGGCCAGGTCCGGCGGCATCTTCTCGGTGAAGTAGGCACTTACTGTCACGGCCTCTGGGAGCTCCTTCAGCAGCTTCACGGTGGCCGGGCTCAGCGTGTAGCGCTGGTCGGAAGTGAGGTCCCACCGGAACTTGAAGCGATGCCCGATGAGGTTCATCAGCACGAGCGCTGCGATGAGCAGGAGCGTGTTACGGATGAGCTGAGCGCGGCTTCGCATCGGTCAGTTGTTCACAAGGCGCTTGGCCAGGTTCATTTCCGCGAGCGATAACCCCAGCACGACCAGGCTGAAGAACCAGAGCAGGTCCCGGCTGTCGATGATGCCACGGCTCATGCTGTCGAAATGCGCCGAGGTGCTCAACTGTTGCATCGTTTCACCCATTACACCGGTGAAGCTGGAGGCCATCACCTGGAAGGCGAGGTGAAAGACGGCGACCAGCACCAGCCCGATGAGGAAGGCCACGATCTGGTTGTTCGTCAGGCTGCTGGCGTAGATCCCGATGGCGATGTAGGCTGCGCTCATGAATAGCAGGGCGAGGTAGCCGCACGCCACCGCACCGTTGTCCACGTTGCCGAGGCTCGCAACAGTGATCCAATAGGGGAGGGTGCAGATCAGCGCGAGGGCGATCAACGTCAGGCACGCCAGGAATTTTCCGCCCACCACTTGTCGGTCGCTCACCGCTTTGGTCAACAGCAGATCCAGCGTGCCGCTGCGGCGCTCGTCCGCCAGTGTACGCATGGTGATCGCGGGAATGAAGAAGAAGAGCGTCCAGTACGCCACGTTGAAGAAGGCGCTCAGGTCGGCCATGCCACGCATGAACACATCCGTACCGAACCACCACGTGAAGAAGCCGCTGACCCCGAGGAACGCCACCAGGATCATGTACGCCATCAGCGAATCGAAGAAGGAGGCGAGCTCCTTGCGGGCGATGAGCAGAACGGCGCGCATGTCAGTTGAGCGTAAGGTCCCGGAAGATGTCCTCCAACCGCGTTTCGAGCGGACGGATCTCGGTGAGCGGCCAGTGGTTGCGCGCGCACAGCGTGAAGACCGCACGGGCCGGATCGGTACCGGTCGCGCTGCGCACTTCGTAACGGTCCAAGGTGCCCGCTACCGGCAATGCGTTCGCGACCTCGGGCAGTTGGCCCAACGCAGCCAGTACCGTGTCACGCGCACCATCCTCGATGCGCAGATGCAACACCTGATCCCCGCGTACCTGTGCACGCAAGGCTACGGGTGAACCATCCGCGACGATGCGGCCCTTGTTGATGATGAGGATGCGATCGCACACGGCCTCCACTTCCGGCAGGATGTGCGTGCTGAAGATCACCGTCTTCGCCTGCCCCAGTTCCTTGATCAAGGAGCGGATCTCCACGATCTGGTTCGGGTCCAAGCCGGTGGTGGGCTCGTCCAGGATGAGCACCTGCGGATCGTGCACCATGGCCTGCGCCAGGCCCACGCGCTGGCGGTAGCCTTTGCTCAGTTCGCCTACGCGCTTGTGTTTCTCCGCGTCCAGCCCGCACACGTCGATCATCTCCCGGATGCGCGCGTCCTCCTGGTCCTTCGCCACGCCTTGGATACGCGCGGTGAAGCGCAGCAGGTCCAGCACGGGCATGTCCTCGTACAGCGGATTGCTTTCCGGCAGGTAGCCGATCAGTTTGCGTACCTCGGCGGCTTCGGTCTCCACGCTCTTACCGCCCACGGTGATGTTCCCGTTGTTCGGAGCGATCAGGCCGCAGATCATCTTCATCGTGGTGCTCTTGCCAGCGCCGTTGGGACCAAGAAAGCCCAGCACCTCACCAGCGCTCACACGGAAGCTGATGTCGTCCACGGCCGTTTGTGGGCCGTAGCGCTTGGTCAGCTGCTCGATGCGGATGTCCATGAAGGGAACGGCGAATCTATCCGAGGCCGTTCTTCATGCAAGACGCAGAGAAAGCAAAAGGTGTTAAGCGACAACTCAGGATGGCTCGGCCAACATCCTCCGCTTAGGGACATTAGCTTGGCTGGGGAAATAATGGAATGGCTATTCGGGTTCTCTCAACGATGTCTACTTGGTCAACAGAGCGCACAGTGGGACGGATGGGTCTGTGCGTAGCTGCTCTTTTCCATATGATGTCAGTATTTGCTCAGATGTCCGACCCATGGAAATGTTCTGGAAGTCACTTTTTGGAATGGCCAACATCGCTGGGTGAAGCGCGCAAGGGTGTGGTGAAGAGCATTAGAACATTCGAGATCAGGGTTGACGACTTCGATACCAGTGCAGCAGTGCCGCTCAGTGAAAACATATCGGACAAGATACTCCGGCTCGAAACGGTGAATGGGGTCAATAAATTCGTTGAAGAAGCAGAACTTGAGCTTGACACAGCGGCAGAGGTTGCGACTTTTCTCAGCGAGCACCGTTGCAAGTACCTCACGACCTACGACATAGGGGAGGAGGTGCATCTACAGCTTTATCTGGTCCACAGCGTCATTGCGGCTCGCTATGGTATTAGGGACGACCTGATATTCGGTTTGCTCGGCTCCTCGGCGCGTCCACTTTTTGAAGCGGTTCTCGCCAGAGAGGATTTCGGGGGCGGGGACAGTTGGCAATGCAAAACCACACTTGATGTCGGGCAGAATGGACTGCATGTATCGGGCGTGACCACTTCCACTAGCAATCAAACGCATGTGCCCGCAAAAGCACCCCCGGTTGTTCAGAGAACACACTTCGATCTTGATCTTACCAAGACCGGGGAATGTGAGTAGTAGTGCGCAGAAATTGATCCCCCGCGCAGGCTCTTCCGCACGCGCTCGCATTACACGATTGCGTGTTTCCAACTCCCTCAGTGATGCACCTTGTTCCGCTCACTCTGGCTCAATCCTTCGCGGATCATTTCCAGTGATTGGGCGATGCGGCGCTTGCGGGTCTCTTCCTGCTTCGCGTCAGTGATCCACTCGATGTACTCCTTCTTGCACGTATAGCTGAACGCATCCCAGTTGGCCCAGGCCGTCGGGTCCTTGTGCAGCACGTGTTCGAACTCTTCGGGCAGCACCAGCGCCTTCTTCGGCGGCTTGGCGGCGGTGAGCTTGGTGCCTTTCTCGTTCAAGGCCACAGCCTGCTTCACCAGGTCCAGGAAAGCGGCTTCGTTGATGGCGTCACCCTCGTGCAGCTTGTAGGAGCGCATGCCCTTCTCCTCACCCTTGGCCAGTTTCTCGAAGAGCTTCTTCGGGTCCTTCAGCAAGGAGCCTTTGTGGAACCACACGGCCACGTGCTCCTTGAAAGCCTGCAGCCCGATCATGATGCCTTCGTGGTCGAAGTGCGGACTGTTCCATTTCCAGGTCTCTTCCACCGCGGGATCAGCGGTGTGGATGAGCTGGCGCAGGCGTACGAGCAGTTTGCGCTGCCATTCCGGGAGCTCGGCGATGTACAGGTTGATCTGTTCGGTGACCACCATGGGGAACTGGGGTTGAGAACGCGAAGATGGCGCTTACTTCTTCACTGCCTCCGACAAGGTGATGACCATTGGCCAAAACTCATCCTTGCCGAAGCCTTTCGCTGCGGTGGTGATGATCAGGCCCGGTGCCGCACGCCATATCTGCTTGGGATCCAGCACCAACTGGTCGAACTTCTCCTTCAGCACCAGCTTGGCCTTGTCCGTGCCGTCCGGCTTGAATTCCAGCAACATGGCATCCTTGCCGCTCGTGATGGGATCGACCGGTTGCTTGAGCTTGCGCTTCTCCACGTTGCCTTCGTTGTCGTTCATCAGGATGAAGAGCACATCGTTGTAGCACATGCTGATGATGGTGCCCGGCAGAGCGTTGTCGTAGCTCAGTTCGTGGTCCACGATCTTGTACCACTTCTGCGCGCCGGTCGCGTCCGTTTCGAAGATGTGCAGCGCGCCGTCCACCTGCTCGGTCTTCGGGAACTTCTTGCCGCTCAGGTCCGCTACATAGTGCGTTTCCGTGCCGCTCTTGCGTGTGACGATGAAGAGACCGCCTGCCTTCTTCGGCCATACCCGGTCGATACGCATGTTGGTGCGCCAGTGCTCCTCTTTCTTCACCACTTCCTTCTCGAAGGGCAGCAGCTTGAAGTTGTCGAACTTCATGTTCTTGACATCCAGCGCACAGTGGAAAGCGCCCACTGATTCGTTCCGGCTCGTGCTCTCGTTGCCATAGATGCCCGCGACGACGATGCTGCCATCTGGGCGCATCTCCATGGTGGCGTCCTGCGCGAAGTCCTTCCCGGCCAGGTCCAGCAGCACCGCCTGTTGTCCGGCGCTGTCCAACCGGTAGAGCGAATAGCTGTAGCCGAGATCGTCCTTGGTCTTGGGCTCCGGGTTGGTCACGTTCTTGATCAGGTACCACACGGCGCCTTTCGGGTCCACCTTGGTGGCGATGATGTCGAAGCTGCGAGCGGCGGTCTCGGTGGCGAGCCGGTTCATCCACAGGAGCTTCATGTACTTGTCGAACACAAGCGCCAGCACCGGGCAGCCCGCACTGTGGATGGTGCCGGCAGGGGTGAGGCCCACCAGCAGTTTGGTGCTGTCCGTGCCCACGGTGGTGGTGAAACCCATGGGCATGTTCGGCTTGAAGTAATCCGAACTCTTGCCCAAACGGTCATAGGGGATGGAGGCCAAGCGGCGCGCGCCCTTGCCCGTGAGGCTGCGTGGACTGAGCACTTGGTCCAGCAACAGGAGCTTGGCGCTGTCCGGCATGGGTTGGCTGGCGATCACCCGGAACTGGTGGGTGAACTGCTCGATGGTCTCGAAGGCCACCGCGCCTTCTCCCCAGAGGATCTTGGTCTTGTCGAACTTGATCTTGTTCAGGCTCTCCTGATCGTAGCACACCAGCGTACGGTCCAGCTGCCATTGCTCGCGGCCACCGAGCACGGGGTTGTCGCCCTTCACCTGCAGCGCGACGATGCTGCCGTTATCACCGCGCACCACCTTGTGGAACACGGTCCCTTCCTCAGGCGGCGCGTTGTAGTTGGCGTTCACCTTCCACCGCACCTTGCCCTCTTGGGCGGCGAGCAACAGGGGAAGGGCGAGGGCCAGGGCAGTGGTGCTGCGAAGGAGGGCGGAACGCTTCATGAGCGGGTGGTTGGTACAGGAAAGGGCGGTGAATGTAGAAGTGGGCATGGGTTCGCGCTTGGCAACCACCACGCCAGATCAACAACGCTCGATGATGGTGGCGTAGCCTTGGCCCACGCCTATGCACATGGTGCAGAGGGCGTAGCGCTTGCCGGTGGCCTGTAGTTCCAAGGCGGCGGTCTGGAGCAGTCGTGCACCGCTCATGCCCAACGGGTGGCCCAAAGCGATGGCTCCGCCGTTCGGGTTGATGCGCGGGTCGTTGTCCGCCAGTCCTAGGCTGCGGGTGCAAGCCAGCACTTGGGCCGCGAAGGCCTCGTTCAGTTCGATGATGTCCAGTTGTTCCAGGATGAGCCCGGCGCGCTTCAACGCTAGTTGCGTTGCGCTCACCGGTCCGATGCCCATGATGCGTGGTTCAACACCTGTTACTGCGCTTGAAGCGATGCGAGCCAATGGCTTGAACATGTGATCCTTGATCGCTTGTTCGCTTGCAACAAGAACAGCGGCCGCACCGTCGTTCAAGCCGCTCGCGTTGCCTGCCGTTACCGAGCCGTTCTTGCGGAAGGAAGGCTTCAAAGCACCCAGTCCTTCCAGGGTCGTCTTGGGCTTGACGAATTCATCCTGCGCGAAGAGCAGCGGGTCGCCTTTGCGCTGGGGAATGCTCACCGGAACGATCTCCTTGGCCAAACGACCATTGGACTGCGCGGCGGCTGCCTTCTGTTGGCTCCATAGCGCGAAGCGGTCCTGGTCCTCCCGTGATATGGAAGTGTTCTGCTCGATCAGGTTCTCGGCCGTTTCGCCCATGGCGTCCACACCGTACCTCTCTTTCATGAGCGGGTTGATGAAGCGCCAGCCGAAGCTGCTGTCGAACATCTGTGCATCGCGGCCGTAGGGTGTGCTGGTCTTGCTGATCACCCACGGTCCACGCGTCATGTGCTCCACGCCGCCAGCGATGAACAGTTCACCATGCCCGGCGGCGATGGCACGGCCGGCGTTCACCACGGCGCCCATGCCCGATGCGCACAAGCGGTTCACAGTTTCTCCTGGAACGGTGATGGGAAGACCGGCCAGCAGTGCTGCCATGCGCGCCACGTTCCGGTTGTCCTCGCCGGCCTGGTTCGCGCAGCCGAGGATCACATCATCGATGGCCGCTGGGTCCAACGAGGGGAGCCGCTTCACGAGCTCGCGGAGCACGTGCGCTGCGAGGTCGTCCGCACGAACGGGCGCCAGTGCTCCTCCGAACGATCCGATCGGTGTTCGCACCGCATCAACGATGAACGCATCTTTCATGGGCTGGCCTCTGCGCTGTTACGCTTCAGCTGAACAAGGCGCTAAGGAAGGGGTTCGTCCGGGAACCACGGCTTGCCGGTGCGGTACACGGTGCCTTTGAACAGGGCCACTTGCTCACCCCGCTGGTTGGATACCGTCACGTAGTAGACGCCGATGCTTCGGCTCAGGCTTTTCTCCTCTGAACGGGCGGTCAGCAGATCACCCTCTTTCACAGGCTTTGTGTGGGAGATCGATGTTTCAACGCTTACGCTCTGGATGCCGTGGGAGTTGGATGCGAAGGCGAGGCAGCTGTCCGCAAGCGAATAGGTGATGCCGCCGTGGGCGATGGCGAAACCGTTCAGCATCTCCGTGCGCACGCTCATCCGCAGGGTGCATTGGCCGGGCTGAACGTCCACGCGCTCGATGCCCAGCCAGATGCTGAAGGGGTCGTTGTCGTACATGCGCGCCACCACGCGCTCGGCAAGGGTAGCCATGGAGGCGAAAGTAGGAGAGGAGATGTCGCTGGCAGGGGTCACTTTTCCTTGCGGAACAAGAGGCTCAGGATGCGTGGCGGACCGTTGCCATCGCCTTCATCGAAGTGCTCCCCCAAGTGTACCAGGTGCAGCCCGCTAAGCCGTCCCGCCTCCCAGAACTCGCTGATGTGGTGGTTGAAGCAGGTGACCTCCGTCCGGCCTTGTTCGGTGTCGAAGCGCGCTTTCGTACCCGTGTATTGCTTGAAGGGATGCAACTCGCCGATGTACAGGTGACCACCGGGCTTCAGGCTGTTCGCTGCCTTCAAGAGAATCGGTGGAAGTTCCGCGATGTGCTCCAGCACCAGGCTGAAGGTGGCGAGGTCATAAAGGCCGTCCGCGAAATCCCAAGGTTGTAGCAGATCGCCTTGGACGAACCGCACGTGCGGCGCTTCCACTTTCGCACGTGCCTGTTCCAGCATTCCGGCGCTCAGGTCGACCGCTGTGATGTGCCCGGCCTTGGCGGCGAGCCGGACGGTGTTCTTTCCCGTTCCACAACCCAACTCAAGCACGCGATCGAACGGTAGGTCCTTCAGCGCCGCTTGAAGCACGGCCCCTTCAATGTCGCGGGTGCGATTGGGGTTGGAGTCATAGATCGCACTCCAGGCATCATAAGCGTCAGCTACCTCCATGAGCGGCAACGAATTTCATGAAATGATCGGTGAACACTGGCTTCGGATCATGTTCCTCCCGATCTTCACCGGCAGAAGAGGCCGCTGCGCGCGCAGAACAGCGTGTTACGCCCTTCGTCGCACCCAACCAACCCAACATGAAGCAGATCATTACCCTCTCCCTTTCTCTGCTCGCCGCAACAGTGGCCCATGCCCAGATCACGATCGGGCAGAACGAGATGCCGCATGAGAACGACCAGCTCGTGCGTGTGCAGGCCGTTACCAACCCGTTCATCAACTTCAGCGCAACCGGCCCAGCGCACACATGGAATTTCGCGAACCTGGCCGCTGCTCAAGGCGACACCACGCGGTACCAGACGGTAGCCAGCACCAACTTCATTTACGCCATCGTTTACGCTGACGTGTTCTTCAACGGGAACAGGGCCAATCATGCCAAGTCAGGTACGGATATCCCGTTCAGCCAACTGCTCAGCATCCAGAACCCTTACACGTTCCGGTTCCGCAGCAACAGTGTGTACAAGACCGTCGGTTATGGTGTGGAACTGAGCGGCATACCGGTGCCCATCATTTTCGACGACCAGGACGAGATCTACCAACTGCCCATCCATTTCGGCGATGCCGATGTGTCGCACAGCAGCTACCACATCGAGATCCCCAACGTGGGTTACTATGGATTCCAGCAGGACCGGGCCAACGAGGTGGACGGCTGGGGAGCCATCACAACGCCGGGAGGCACGTGGGATGTGCTTCGCGTGAAGACCACATTGAACATGAGCGATACGATCACCGGTTTCGCCATCGACCGGCCCGTCGCGCACGAATACAAGTGGCTGGCACAGGACCTCAGGGTGCCCGTGCTTCAGGTGAACACGACCACTTTGTTCGGCACGGAGGTCGTGACCGCCATCTACTACTATGACGTACCGCGTTCGATCGCCGTAGTGCAGCCGTTGGCGAACGTGATCTGTCCGGGTTCCACTGTACCTGTCCATTATGAGGTGAGCGGTGCGTTCAATGCAGGTGGCTTCTTCGTGCCCGCCAATCATTTCACCGCTCAGTTGAGCGATGCCACGGGCAGTTTCGCTGCCCCTGTGGTGATCGGGGATGTGATCGCGACCGGCTCAGGGATCATCAACGCTACGATACCGGCCAACACGCCTCCAGGCTCAGGCTATCGCATCCGCGTGATCAGCTCCAGCCCTGGCTACATCGGCACAAGCAACACGTTCAACATCACCATCGGTGGAACGACCACGGCATCCATCACAGCCGCTGGCCCGACGATGATCTGCACCGGGGATACGCTTGAACTGACGGCGGTCGGTGGCCCCGGTTATCAATGGCAGTTGGATGGAAATGACATCACCGGTGCTACGGATGCGGTGTATGCCGCTGTTGAGGCGGGTTCCTATACGGTGGTGGTCGATAATGCCTGTGGCACGGCCACATCGAACGCCATCGCTTTGGAAGTGAACGAACCCCCTGTCCAAGGCGTGAGCACAACATCTGCTTTCGTGTGCGCGGGCAACAGCATCGCATTGAGCGTGGAAGACCAAAGTGGACAGACTCCCTTGGACTACCAGTGGTACCTGAACGGCGCACCGATCGTAGGCGAGACCGGCACTTCGGTCAATGCCTCGTTGGCTGGCCAGTACACGGCGGAAGCGACCAATAACGCTACCGGTTGCAGCTACACCAGCGAAGGCATCATGCTCGAGGTGCAGACCGTGCCCGCGCCGCAAGTGCAGGCGGATGGCACTACCGAGTTCTGCAGCGGTGGTTCCGTGGGTCTTTCCTTCACTGCGACACCGCCGCTGAGCTACCAGTGGTATATGAACGGCGATGCCTTGCCCGGTGCCACCGACGAAAGCTTGAGTGTGAGCGAGGCTGGGGCCTACACGGTCATCGCCACAAGTGTTGAGGAATGTTCATCGATGCCGAGCGAAGCGATCGAGGTGGTCGTAAACGCTTTACCAGCTACGTCCGGCATCACCGCCACAGGTTCCACCACGTTCTGTGCGGGTGGCGAGGTTATGCTCTTGGCCGATGTGATCCCCGATGTTACTTACCAATGGACCTGGAACGGTGATCCGATAGCCGGCGCCGATTCCGCATCGGTTACCGCGACCGAAAGCGGTTCTTACGGCGTGGTGGTCACCTCTGCTCAAGGATGCAGCGCCACCAGTGATCCTGAACTCGAGGTGACGGCGAACCCCATCCCGGCGCAACCGGTCGTCAGTATTTCGCTCACCAACGACACGCTTTTCGCATCGGGCACGGGCAGCTTCCAGTGGTACTTCAATGGTGTCGCTATCAGCGGTGCGAACGATGCATGGTTCATTCCGGTGGACAACGGCACCTACACGGTGGAAGTGACAGAGAACGGTTGCAGCAATACCTCGGAGGGCTTCGCCTTCATTTCTACATCCTTGGAAGCCGGCGCTGTTCAAGCCGCGCGTGTTTCACCGAACCCGTGCACAGGTGCCTTCATGATCGACCTGCCACAGGCCAGAGGACAAGCGTTCGAGATCCTGGATGCCACCGGCAAGCGTGTCCATGCGGGTCGCATCACCGGTATGCGCACACAGGTGGACCTGGGCCATGTGGAGGATGGCATGTACTTCCTGCGTATGACGGATACGCGGATCATACCAGTGGTGCGCATCAGCTTGCTGCACTGATCGGCGCTCGAAACAGCGAGGCCCGCGTCGGACATCGGCACGGGCCTCGCTGCTTCTGGAGCGGAATGCCGCGTTCTCAGACCATGCTGCTCACGATGCCCTCAATGGCATCCTTCAGCTTCCAGCACGCACGCACCGCATCCTGATAAAGCTGCTGGCGAGGGGTGAGCACGCTTTCCCGCAGTGCGTCCACTCGTTTCCCAAGGTCCGCGCAACGCGGATCCGAAGCGATGCCGTTCTCCATCTGGCTGTCCACCTCGCCCAACGAACGTTCGTTCAGATGGCGGCGGCGCAGGTCCGTTTCCAACGTTTCCACGGTGCGCCGCAACAGCCGCAATCGATTGATGAGATCCTGGTCCCGCATCGGCCGCGAAGATGGGTGCGAACTATTCCGCCGCTGCCAGTTCGGCTGCCTTGGCCGCAACGCGAATACCGATGGCCACGCCCATTCCGCTCAGCCCGGCCGCTACCACCACATGAGGACTGTGGCGCTCCACCAACGGCGTCTTTCCTTCCGTGCGGAAGCCCATGATACCGCTCCATCGATGCGTGATCGAGAAGGACCACCCCGGTAGGATCACTTCGCGGAGCAATTTCTCCAAGGCATCCTGTATCAATGGGGTCACCGCATCCTCGGTAGTGGTCTCCCCGGCCTTGTCCAAATGCCGGCCACCGCCAAGGAGCACGCCGCCTTCGAAGTCCCGGAAGTAGTAATAGCCCTCGTTCAGGTGAAAGGTGCCCTGAAGGGAAAGGCCGGGAACGGGCGCCGTAACCAACACCTGGCCACGCGCTGGCACCACATCGATGCCGGGAAGGAGCGAGGCGGAATAAGCGTTCGTGGCGACGACCAGTTGTCGCGTGAGAACGGTCGAACCGTTCGACGTTCGCAGCGAAACGCTATTTCCCGCGTCCTCGACGGCGATGACGTCGGTTCCGAAGCGCACTTGAACGCCCTCGCCGGTCGTTCTTGCCAGCAGGGTGCGTATGAGGGAACCGCTGTTCACCGGGCCCTCCAACGGCGTGAAAGCCAGATGCCCCACCTTCAACCCGAACCTGCCGATACGTTCGTTCCGCCATTGGTAAACCTCTTGGTGGAACACCTGGCGCAGATCCGCGTTCAATCGATCGAACCGATCGGCCACACGGTTGTACAAGGGATCGTCCGCCTCATACACTTCATGACCACCGGTTGGCTCGAACCCGATCGCCGCATCGCCCAATTCCTGGCGAAGCTCGCGCAGGCCGCGCCAGCGCTCCTCCACGCGGGAAAGCGCCCGGTCGGCCCCTTCGGCATCAATATCGGCGAGGATCTCACTGGGGCTGCCGAAACAGGCGAAGCCCGCGTTCTTCACGCTTGCCCCGTTCGGATGAAAGCCACGCTCCAAGACCAGCACCCTGTGATGGGGAAACTTGCGCTGGTAATGCAGGGCCGTGAACAGGCCCACGATGCCCGCCCCGATAACGGTGAGGTCCGGCCGGGCATGGAAGCCGCGTTGTTCCCAAATGCTGATCATGCCTGCAAGGACCGCACAGCCCGGCCTGCCGCGAAAGTTGGCTTATTTTCGGCCACCGGTCTTACCACCGGACAGCTTCCGCGCATGATGGCCCCCTCCTTCTGCCGCAGCCTGCGGTCGCTGCTACTGACGCTCGCCTTCATCAGCCTGCCGTTCATTGCTTCCGCCCAGGTGGACAATGTGTATGTCTACGGCACCGTGAAGGACTATGTGAGCTCAAAGAAGCTGGATGGCATCACCGTGACGGTCTACAAGAACGGCGGGAAATTGGCGGAGGTGGTCACGAACGCCAGTGGCAAATACGAGTTCAATCTGGACTACGGCAGCGAATACAAGCTTGTGTATTCGCGTACCGGAATGGTGAGCAAGAACATCGCTATCGATACGCGCAACATACCGGAGGAAGAGCGGGTAGGTGGCCATGGCATGAACGTCGAAATGACGCTCTTCGCCGAGTTGCCGGGGATCGACTTCAGTGTGCTGCAACAACCCATCGGCAAAGCCAAGTTCGACGGGGCCTCCAAGGAGGTGACCTGGGACCTTCAGTACACCGAGCAGGTGCGCGCGGAGATCCAGCGGCTGATGAAGGAGTACGACGAGAAGAAGAAGCGCGAAGCGAACGCGGAAGAGGACTACAACAAGCTGATGGCCCAAGGCGACGCTTCCATGGGAGGCGGGGATTACAAGAAAGCCGTGGAGAGCTTCACCGGTGCGTTGGGCCTGAAACCGAACGACGCGCGGGCGACGGCCAAGTTGAGCGATGCCAAGATGAAGCTCGACCAAGCGGATGCCGCCAAGAAGCAGGAGGAGCAGTACGCGGCGTTGATCAAGGAGGCGGACGGTCTCTTCGGCAAGAAGGATTACGAAGGAGCGAAGGCGAAGTACACCCAGGCTTCGGACATCAAGGACGAGGCCTATCCCAAACAGAAGATCAAGGAGTGCCAGGCCTTCATCGATGAACTGGCCAAGCAAGCGGAAGCCGACCGTAAGAAGAAGGAGATCGAGGAGAAGTACAAGGCGGCCATCACCGCCGCTGACGCTGCGTTCAAAGCGGAGAAGTACGGCGACGCACAGGCCCGCTACACCGACGCTACCGGTATCAAACCGGAGGAGAAATACCCCAAGGATCAGCTGGCCGCCATCGCCAAGAAACTGGAGGAACTGGCCAAGAAGGAAGAGGAGGACCGAAAGAAGAAGGAGTTGGACGGTAAGTACCAAGCGGCTATCGTAGCGGCTGACGCAGCGTTCAAAGGGAACAACTTCGACCAGGCCAAGGCCAAGTACACGGAGGCTTCAGAGCTGAAGCCCGAGGAGAAATACCCGAAGGACCAATTGGCCGCCATCGCCAAGAAACTGGAGGAGCTTGCCCAGAAGGAAGCGGAAGCCAAGAAGGCGAAGGAGTTGGAAGAAGCGTACAAGAGCGCCATCGCAAAGGGGGATGCAGCGTTCAAAGCGGACAACTTCGATGAGGCCAAGGCGGGCTACAATGAAGCGCTCGGGTTGAAGCCGAAGGAGAAGTATCCGACCGACCAGCTTGCCGCCATAGAGAAGCGCATCGCTGAACTGGCCAAGAAAGCGGAAGAGGACAAGAAGAAGAAGGAACTGGACGATGCCTACAACGCGGCCATCGCATCGGCTGACAATGCGTTCAAGGGGCAGACGTGGGAAGAAGCGAAGGGCCACTACAACGAGGCCTTGAAGCTGAAGCCTCAGGAGAAGTACCCGAAGGACCAGCTCGTTGCGATCGAGAAGGCCATAGCCGATGCAGCCAAGAAGGCTCAAGAAGAGAAGGCCGCGCAGGAACTGCAAGCGAAGTACAAGGCGCTGATCGACGCGGCCGACGGCTTGATGAAGTCCGACAAACTGGAGGATGCGAAACCGAAGTACCAGGAAGCCCTGGGCGTGAAGCCTGCTGAATCCTATCCGAAGGAGAAGATCGCGGAGATCGACGCCACACTGGCCGAACGTGCGCGCAAGGCGGAAGAAGAGCGCAAGAAGAAGGAACTGGACGACAAGTACAACGCGCTCATCGCGAAGGCTGACAAGAACTACGACGGCAAAAAGTACGCGGATGCCCTGAACGACTACAAGGATGCGCTTGGCGTGAAACCGGACGAACAGCATCCGAAAGACCGCATCGCGGATATCAAAGGCCGGTTGGACGCGGAGGCACAAGCCAAAGCGGAGAAGGAACGTTTGGAGCGTGAAAAGGCGGACAAGGACAAACGCTACAACGATGCGATCGCTGCGGCGGACCGTGCCTTCAAAGCGAAGGACTATGCGGGTGCAAAGTCGGGTTATGGGGATGCTTCCAACGTGAAGCCGGAAGAGCAATACCCCAAGGACCGCATCGCCGAGATCGACAAGCTGTTGGCGGATATGGCTTCCAAGGCGGAGGCGGACAGTTTGAAGGCCGCTCAAGAGGCAGCGGATCGGGCACGGGCCGAAGAGGAGGCGCGGAGAAAAGCGATGGCCGCAGAAGAGATCGAAACACGCTATCGCGAGGCGGTCGCCAAAGGCGACATGGCCTTCAAAGCCGAGAACTTCGATGATGCGCGCGAGCGGTATACCGAGGCATTGACCATCAAGCCGGAGGAGAAGTACCCTAAGGACCGGATCGCGGCCATCGAACAATTGCTCGCTGACCGGTTGAAGGCCAAGGGCGATGCGGAAGCCGCCGAAGCGGAGCGGAAGCGTCTGGAGGAAGAGCGTCGTCGCAAGGCGGAAGCGGATGCGGAAGCCGCACGACTGGCGGCTCAGGATGAACGCGCAAGGCTGGACGCGGAGAAGGCCAAGGAGGAAGAGTACAAGCGCATCATCGCTGAAGCGGACGGTGCATTGAGCGCCAAGAACTACGAGGATGCCCGCTCGAAATACACGATGGCGCTCGACGTGAAGCCACAGGAGGTATATCCCAAGAGCAAGATCGAGCAGATCGACAAGCTGTTGGCCGATCTGGAGCGGGCCAAGCGCGAAGCCGAACTGGCCGCGCAAAAGCAAGCAGTGCCGGAACCAGAACCCGAACGGAAGAACTCAACGATCGATATCAAGAAGGAGATCGAGGCCGAGGAGTTCATGCGCCAGGCTCGCATGCGGGAGGAACAGGAGAAGTACGAGCGTATCAAGAAGCTCAAAGCCGATCACGCTGATTCGTTGAACACCTATACCGACCGCTCCACCCAACGCCGGGGCAACGCTGCCCGGTCGAACCAGACGCTGTTGGAGAGCAACCAGCAGGAGTTCAGTGGCAGCGACGCGATGCGCAGGAAGTACGAAGAAGAGCTGGCAGCGTTCAAGCAAGCGTGGGAGGAACGTCACCGCACCGTGGCCGACCGTAACGACCAGGTGCGTACCGAAGCGTATGCCAGCAAGGAGCAGATGGAGAACGGTGGCTTGGAGCGCGGTGCCAGTTGGAACGAGCGCCACGACAGTAGGGTGGAGGCGAGTACCAACGGGAAGGAAGCGGTAGCTCAAGCGATGAACGACAGGGCCAACGCGGCCACTCAGCGCACCGGTCAGGCGCGCGAACAGATCGACAACCTGCTGGAGAGCGACCGCGAATTGCATGATCGTGGTCGCGAGCGCAACAAGGGATTGCTCGACCAAGTGAACATGGACAAGGAGCGCCACGCGGACCGAGAACAACAACAGATCAACCGTTCCACGGATTCACGCCTTGCCGCGCAGGAGCAATTGGGCAACCTGACCACCAGCGAGCAGCGCTCATTCGCCGATTACAACCGCAGCAAGCTCGCCAATGAGTATCCGCAAGGGGTAACGGAGGAAAGCGCTACGGAAGGCAACAAGGTCATCATCCGCCGCGTGGTGGTGCAAGGCAACAAGGCCGATGAGTACAAGAAGGTGATCGGAAAGAGCGGCACCTTCTATTTCAAGAACGGCCAGACCATCAGCGAATGGATCTGGAGCCACGAGACCGAGGAGTGATCCCCGATCCTATTTCTGGCCCGAGCCGTTACCCGCCTTTTTCTTCCTCAGATTGCCGATAAGGTCCACCATCTGGTCCGGCGTCAGTTGCTTGCCCACGATCCGGCGGTCCTGGTCAACGAGGAAGAATTTCGGCGTGCTGTACACATCCCAGGCATCTGCGTAGTTCAGGCTCTCGATCGTGGTGAACTTCGGGATGTACTTGGATGAGTTCTGCTTGGCATCCTTGTACACATGCCATGTGAGGGCTGTGTTCGTCCATCCCGGGCAGTTCTCGCGGATGAAGCTCTTCCAATCGGCGAACAGCGTGCTGTCGGTCGCTTTGGCCACGGCATACACCCCCACATTGATGGGCTCCAGTTTCTCCTTGTACTGCTTGTACAGGTCAGGCAGGGTCTTCTTGCAATGGCCGCAGTGGGGATCCCAGAACACGATGAGCACGTATTCCTGTGGCATCTTGTACATGTCGATCCAGTTCGCCTCGGTGGTGTCCGTGAGGATGATGTTCTTGGCTTTTGCACCTATGATCAGCGGAGCCTCTTTCCGCGCACGTTCGCAGAGTTTGTCCAGTTTGTCGGCAGGCATCCAGGTGGCTCGGGTCGGTGAACCGTCCTTCGTGCAGTAATAAGTCTGGGCCATGTGAACGAACACCGCGTCCATGCCCATGATGTCGCTGGTTTCGTATTTGTGCGTGATGTTGTGCACGGCGAACTTGAACAGTTCGTCACTGTGGTCCATACGCTGGATGAGCTCGTCCGCGCATTTGTTGATCGTGTCCGGTATCTGCGGAACGACCTTTCCTACGTACTCATCGAACTTGTTCTGGAAGACCGGCGTGCGCAGGATGCGTTCGTCCGTAAGGTCCGTGTTGTCCCAGAAGTGCGCCCTGTAGTGGTAATAGGTGGCTGCACTGTCCACACTTCCGTCCGGCTTCTTGATCGTCACCTCTTCCTGGGCGATGCTCATGCGTACGATCGAAGCGACGAACGTGGTCGGGTTCTTCGCCACCAGGTCCTTCTGGTACGTTTTGATGCGCGCTTCGTAATCCTCCAGTTTCTGCTTGAGTGAGGCCTTGCGGATCGGATCCTCTGTGGCCTCACGCTCGCGGTTGATGGACTCCGCCTCTTTGCGTTGCGTGTTCAGGAAGCGCACATAATCCACGAACAACTGGTTCTCCTGGCTCTTTTTCACCACCAGGTGCGCGTTCAGGTCGAAGGTGTCGGTCTGCATCTGTACCGCAGGCTCGTTCACGATGAACTCGAAGTACTTCGGGCCGGGGATCACCACCGCGTAAACGCCAGCCTTATAGCCCTTCGGACGTGCGAAAACGATGTTCCCTTTGGCGTCCGCGACCGCCGTGTCGCTGTAGTAAAGCTTGTTGCCGTAATAGTTCGCCAGATAGATCGTGTCCTTTTCCGCCCCTTGCACATGGAATTCCAAGCGACGACGCTCCTCTTGTGGAACCGGTGGGGTGGAAGTGGCCGGTTTGGTGCTGGGGGTGGCCGCGGCCTTCGCCTTGGCGGTTACCGAAGCCTTGGAAGGGCCTTGGGCCTGAGCGGAAACGACCAGGAACCCGAGCGCCAGCGTGGGGATCAGTGAGCGGTACATGTGGCCAAATGTAGACGGGGTGTTTTCGGGGCTGAGCCCCCCTTAACGTTCCATTAAGAACGCGAGCATCAACAGCAGGTGGTTCACCCAAGCAACCCAGCACCGTGCCAGCCGTCTTTTGAACGTCTATCTTTGACCATCCAGCACCGCAAACCATGCAACGTCTTTTCGCTTCCCTTCTTTTCTGCGCCGCTGTCGCTTCGGCTTCCGCGCAGAGCCGTGATACCCAGGTGACGGACACGGAGGCCATGCGCGCCAACGCTGCCAAGCACACCGTGCAGGTGGACAAGGCGGTTACGCTCACCGCGGAACAGAAACCGCAGGTGACCGAGGTTTACATGGCCGTTGAGCGTCAACTGGCCGCCATGAACCAACGCTTCGACGCGGCAGGCATGAGCCAGGAGGATCGCGCCGCCGAAATGCGCCCCCAGTGGGCCAACTTGGACCGGATGGTGGAAGAGCGCCTGACCGGTATTCTAAGTGCGGACCAGTTGGGCAAGTGGCGCGAGGTGAGCCGCTGATCCGAACGAACGTCTACTTGGAACGTCCTGCCGCAAGCAGGACGTTCTCATTTCAAGCGACCGCTGTCTTGAACTCGCTCGTTGTGTGGAAGGTGATCGCGGGGTTCTCCCTCCGTTCCAGTTCCAGCATGTACGCCGAGGGGGCCATGAACACGGGATTGTTGTCCTTATCCTGCAGGATCTGCAGGGATTTGGTGCGCATGAAGGCTTGGAGCGCGACCGGATCCTCGCTGGTGAGCCAACAGGCCTTGTAAGCCTGGATCTGTTGGAAGTCGCATACGGCGCCATACTCGTGTTCCAAGCGGTAGCGGATCACATCGAACTGCAGTTCTCCCACGCAACCGACCACCTTCTTGCTGCCGATGGGCTGAATGAAGAGTTGGGCCACGCCTTCATCCGTCAACTGGCGTAAGCCTTTCTCCAATTGCTTGCTGCGCATCGGGTCCTTGTTGATCACCTCGCGGAACATTTCCGGTGAGAAAGCGGGGATACCCCGGAAGTTGAAATCAGCGCCGTCCGTGAGGGTATCACCGATCTTGAAATTCCCCGTGTCGAAAAGGCCGATCACATCACCTGGCCATGCTTCTTCCACGATGGTCTTCTGGGCAGCCAGGAAGGTGGTAGGGGTGGAGAACCGCAGTTCCTTGTCCAACCGCACGTGGTGGTAGTACGTGTTGCGTTGGAAGCGACCGGAGCACACACGCAGGAAGGCGATGCGGTCGCGGTGGTTCGGGTCAAGGTTCGCGTGGATCTTGAAAACGAAGCCGCTGAACTCAGGGTCATCCGGCGCGATGAGGCCCTTGTCCGTAGGGCGTGGTGCCGGGCTGGGCGCGATGCGCGTGAAGGTGTCCAACACTTCCTTTACTCCGAAGTTGTTGAACGCGCTGCCGAAGAACACAGGGGCTGATCTTCCTGAACGATAGCGCTCCACGTCGAACGGACCATAGACCCCGTTAACGAGTTCCACTTCCTCGCGAAGCGTGTTCGCGGCATCCTCACCGACCGTACTGTCCAGCAGTGGATCGTTCAGATCCTTGATCAGCACGCTGCGGTCCTCGATCTTCGTCTTGATGCTCTCGAAGAGCTTCAGGTCACCATCGAACAGGTCGTACACGCCTTTGAAGGTGGCGCCGATGCCGATGGGCCAGCTCAGCGGGCGCACCTTGATCGAAAGCTTGGCCTCCAGTTCGTCCAGCAGATCGAAAGCGTCCCGGCCTTCCAGGTCCATCTTGTTGATGAAGACGATGACCGGCGTATCACGCATGCGGCACACCTCCATCAGCCGCTCGGTCTGCGCTTCGACACCTTTCACGCAATCGATCACCAGGATCACGCTGTCCACCGCCGTGAGGGTGCGGTAGGTGTCTTCGGCGAAATCCTTGTGACCGGGTGTATCCAGCAGGTTGATGAGCTCGCCAGCGTATTCGAAGGTCATCACCGAGGTGCTCACACTGATACCACGCTGCCGCTCGATCTCCATGAAATCGCTGGTGGCCGCTTTGCGGATCTTGTTGCTCTTCACCGCACCCGCCGTCTGGATGGCTCCGCCGTAGAGCAGGAACTTCTCGGTGAGCGTGGTCTTGCCAGCGTCAGGGTGGCTGATGATGGCGAACGTGCGCCGGCGTGCGATCTCTTCTTGAAGGGCCATGGAAAGCGGCCGCGAATGTAAACGCCCCCCTCGCCGAAGCCTCCCAAGGTTGTACCGAAGAACCGTTGAGGGTGGCGCCCGCTCCAATAGCTTCGCGGCCCGCGCTTCAAGCGCATTACGGACCACAGCACATGATACGCTCTCTTCTCCTGGCCTTCGCCGCAGCCCCGTTCGCACTTCTCGCACAACCGCTGAACAAGCCCAAGCTTGCCGTACGCAACTGGGCCACCGGGTTCACCCAACCGGTGGCTATCGTCAATTGTGGTGATGACCGGTTGTTCGTCGTGCAAAAGGCTGGGGTGATCAAGATCGTGTCCGACAGCATGACCGTGGATGCGGTGCCCTTCCTGGATATCACGGACCGCGTGAACAGCAGCAACAATGAGCAAGGCCTGTTGGGTCTTGCCTTCGAGCCGAACTACCAGGACAGTGGCTACTTCTATGTCTATTACACGCACGGGGATCCCTACTACGACCGGGTGTCCCGCTTCCGCGTGACCGATGATCCGAACGTGGCCGACCCGAACAGCGAGCAGGTGCTCATCGATGTTCCGGATCCCGAATGGAACCACAATGGTGGCGACCTGCACTTCGGTCAGGATGGCTACCTGTACATCGGTTTTGGCGATGGCGGCAGCGGCAACGACCCTTGGAACAATGGCCAGAACTACACGGAACCGCTGGGTGGCATGTTCCGCATCGATGTGAGCGAACACAATGATCATTACCTGATCCCGCCCACCAACCCGTTCTCCTATGAGACCGGAACGGACACGCTGCCCGAACTGTGGGCCGTAGGACTGCGCAACCCCTGGCGCTACAGCTTCGACCGCTTGACCGGAGATCTCTGGATCGGTGACGTGGGGCAGAACACCTGGGAAGAGGTGGACAAGTGGCCGGCCGATGGAAATACCTGCCCGAACTTCGGCTGGCGCTGCCGTGAAGCCTTCGTGGCCACCCCCGGCGTTTCGCAGACCGGTTGCCAAGGCGCATCGGCCTATGTGAGCCCGCTCGCCGCCTTCAACCACAGCAGCCAGGGATGGTGCTCGGTGATCGGAGGCTATGTGTATCGAGGTGGCTGGTATCCGCACCACTATGGCCATTACATCTTCACCGATTACTGCGCCGGCGATTTCCTCACCTTCTCCGATGAAACGAACACGGATGTGGATACCATGCTGATGACCACAACGGCCGGGTATGCGGCTTTCGGTGAGGATGCCGAGGGCCAGCTTTACGTGGCCAACCAGGTGAACGGTCAGCTCAAGAAGATCTACGACCCCTGCCCGATGAACGATCCGGAGATCATCTCGCAAGGCGATACGGCCCTCGTGGCCACGGCGGCCACCGGATACCAGTGGTACTTGAACGGTGTAGCGCTCACCGGACAAACGGATCAACTACTGGTGCCGGAGGTCACCGGCAATTATCAGGTGGTGTGCAACTTCGGTGCTCCCTGCTCCCTGATCTCCGATACGCTGCTTTTCGTGATCGATGGAGTGAACGACATGGCATCGTTGGGCATCCATGTGTATCCGCAGCCTGCGAAGGATGAACTGATCATCGAGCGCACCAGCGGAGAAGCCGGAGCGATCCAACTGCTGGATGGGACCGGACGTGTTGTACACGTGTTGAACTGGCAGCGCGGTCAAGTGCGCTTGCGTGTCGACGTTGCAGGGCTCCCTGAAGGTCCCTATTTCCTCCGTGCCTTCGCTGCTGATGGCAGTGGCCGCTCGGCGGGTTCGCTGATCATCGCCCACTAAGCCCCGCTACATGGCATGTTGGGACTGAAGCTGCCCACGGACCCTCGTTGGGCCAAGTTGGTGGAGGAGAACCTGGGCATGTTGCTCAGTGATCACGCATGGTGCGAGCAGAAAGCGGCCAGCAATGCCATTTCACTCATCGTTCGCTATCCGGAACATTCCGGTCTCGTGACCGAGCTGCTCCGTATCGCACAGGAGGAGCTCGCGCATTTCGCCATGGTGGTCGAACGCATCCACGCGCGAGGGCTCATGCTGGAGCCGGAGCGCAGGGACGATTACGTTAACCGGCTGCTCACCTTCGTTAGCAAGGACGGGGCGAAGGAGGAGCGGCTCGTTGACCGGTTGTTGTTCTCCGCCATGATCGAAGCCCGCAGCTGCGAGCGCTTCAAGATGCTGAGCGAGCGCATCGCTGACGAAGAACTGCGTTCCTTCTACCGCGAACTGATGGTTTCCGAAGCGGGCCACTACACGACATTCATCGGTTTCGCCCGCTCCTTCGCACCGGGCATCGATGTGGACCAACGCTGGCAGGAGTTCCTGGCCTTCGAAGCCGACCTGATCGCCGATTATGGACGTGAGGCCACCATGCATGGATAGAACGATGAATGAGGTTACCGCGGAGATCATCAGCATCGGCGATGAACTGTTGATAGGACAAACGGTGAACACCAACGCCGCCTGGATGGGCGAGCAGTTGGGCCTGGTAGGTATCCGTCCTGTGCGTACGCGTGTGATCGGTGATGACCGCACGACCATCATGGAGGCTCTCGCCACCAGCACCGCTGATATCGTCCTGCTTACCGGCGGCTTGGGACCCACCAAGGATGACATCACCAAGCACACCCTCTGTGAGTATTTCAACACGGGGTTGGTGCGGCACAAGGACGTGGAGGAGCACATCGTTGAAATGTTCCTTCGAATGGGCCGCCGCTTGGAAGACGTGCAGGACGTGAACCGGGCGCAGGCGGATCTGCCGGAATCCTGCATCGTGATCCCCAACAGCCGGGGCACAGCGAGCGGTATGTGGTTCGAGCAGCAGGGGCGCGTGTTCCTCAGCATGCCCGGCGTGCCCTATGAAATGAAGGGGATCATGGCCGATCATGCCTTGGGCAAGCTCAAGGAGCGCTTCCAGCCACCCGTCATCGTTCATCGGACCCTGCTCACAGCAGGGTTGGGGGAGAGCCTGCTCGCCCAACGCATCGAAGCATGGGAGGATGGGCTTGCCGCGAAGGACATCAAACTGGCCTATCTGCCGTCTCCCGGTCTGGTCAAACTCCGCTTATCGGCCTACGCCAAAGCGGACGCCACTTCAGCCAAGAGGGTCGTGGACGCTGAAGCGACTGCCCTTTACCGTATCATACCGGAACTGATCTTCGGCGAAGGGGAGGAGACCTTGGAACAGGTGGTCGGTCGCATGCTCAAGGACCGGCAGCAGACCCTTTCGCTCGCCGAAAGCTGCACCGGCGGCTTCCTCAGCCACTTGATCACTTCGGTGCCTGGCAGTTCGGCCTATTACATCGGTGGCGTGGTCAGTTATGCCAATGCGGTGAAGATGGAGGAGTTGGGCATCCCCAGTGATATGCTTGAACTGAACGGAGCGGTGAGCCAGCCTGTCGCGGAGCGCATGGCCCAAGGTGTTCGAGCAGCATTGCGCAGCGACTGGGCCATCGCCACAACCGGCATCGCGGGTCCGGATGGAGGCACCCCGGAAAAGCCTGTCGGAACCGTTTGGATCGCCGTGGCCGGCCCGCATGGCGTGGTTTCCAGGCTCGGTAACTTCCCGGGAGCAAGGGAGTTGGTGATCGAACGGGCTGCCATGTCGGCCCTGAACATGCTGAGGAAAGAACTCCGGAAAGAAGGAGGTGAACGGGAGTAAGCGACTTTATGCTACTTTCGCGGCCCGCAATTCTGAAGAGCCATGTCCCGTATGTGTCAGATCACCGGTAAGAAGGTGACGGTAGGCAACAGTGTCAGCCACTCGAACATCAAGACGAAGCGCACCTTCGCCCCGAACCTCCAGGACCGCAAGTTCTACCTTGCCGAGGAGAAGAAGTGGGTGAGCCTGCGGGTGAGCACCAACGGCATGCGCACCATCAACAAGATCGGCCTGGCCGAAGCCCTCAAGCGGGCCAAAGCGAAGGGCTTTTACAAGGACTGAACCCCGCAACACCCTGAACAATGGCCAAGAAAGGGAACCGCGTACAGGTGATCCTGGAATGCACCGAGCACAAGACCTCGGGTCTGCCGGGCACCAGCCGCTACGTAACGACCAAGAACCGTAAGAACACCACCGAGCGCATGGAGTTGAAGAAATACAACCCCATCATGCGCAAGATGACCGTTCACAAAGAGATCAAGTAAGCCATGGCAAAGAAGACCGTTGCTACCCTGAAGAAGGCGGACGCCAAGGTGTTCGTGAAAGTGATCCGCATGGTGAAGAACGACCGCACAGGCGGGTACATGTTCTCCGAACAGGTGATGGCCCAGGAGGATGCCGACAAGGCCCTCTCCGGCAAGAAGTGATCACCCGACCACATTGAGATCGGAAAGGCTTCCCCACCGGGAAGCCTTTCTCATGTACCGCCATGGCACTTTTCGGACTGTTCTCCAAGCAGAAGAAGGAAGACCTCGATCAAGGTCTCGAGCGCTCGCGCACCGGTTTCTTCGGTAAGCTCACGCGCGCCATCGCCGGCAAAAGCAAGGTGGATGACGAGGTGCTCGATGCCCTTGAGGAGACCCTCATCGCCAGTGATGTCGGCGTGGAGACCACGCTGAAGATCATCAAGCGGATACAGGACCGGGTAAGTCGGGACAAATACGTGGGCACGGATGAACTGAACACCATCCTTCGCAGCGAGATAGCTGAACTCATGAAGGACGGTCCCGACCCTGGAAGCGTCTTCGATACCCAGGGAGAAAAGCCGCACGTGATCATGGTGGTGGGTGTGAACGGAGTAGGGAAGACCACGACCATCGGCAAGCTCGCCAACGCGTACAAGGAGGCGGGAAGGAACGTCATGCTCGGAGCGGCGGACACGTTCCGGGCCGCAGCAGTGGACCAATTGCGCATCTGGAGCGAGCGCGTAGGCGTTCCCCTGATCTCCCAAGGCATGGGTGCTGATCCTGCGGCTGTGGCTTATGATGCGGTGGAAAGCGCGAAAGCCCGGGGTGCGGATGTGGTGATCATCGACACGGCGGGGCGGCTGCACAACAAGGTCAATCTCATGAACGAACTGACCAAGGTGAAGCAGGTGATGCGCAAGGTCGTTCCCGGTGCGCCGCACGAAGTGTTGCTGGTTCTCGATGCCAGCACCGGTCAGAACGCCATCGAGCAGGCCAAACAGTTCACCAAGGCAACGGAAGTGACCGCCCTGGCACTTACGAAGATCGACGGAACGGCAAAGGGCGGTGTTGCCATCGGCATCAGTGATCAATTCCAGATACCCATCAAGTACTTGGGCGTAGGCGAAGGCATCGGACACCTGCAGGTGTTCGACAAGAGGGCTTTCGTGGAAAGTCTTTTCAAGAACTGAGGCCTTCGGTCGGAGGTCACGAGCGAAGGGGTACTTTCGGCGTACACCAACCACCACTTACCTCCATGGAATCGAATCCGACAACCCCACCAACAGCGGCGCAGGGCGAGGACAAGACCGTTCCCATCCTGGCCTACATCACGCTGCTGGGCTTCATCATCGCGATCATCCTGCATGGGCAGAAGAAGACAGCGTTGGGCGCGTTCCATCTGCGCCAGATGCTAGGGATCATCCTCATGGGTGCCTGCAACATCGTTCTGGTCTGGATCCCCATCCTGGGTTGGCTGGCGATGATCGCATTGGGCATCTGTGCCTTCGTCATGTGGATCATGGGCCTCATCGCTGCGATCAACGGTGAAATGAAGCCGGCGCCGATCCTGGGAGCCAAGTTCCAGGAGTGGTTCAAGAACGCCTTCAATTGATCCACGAGAAGGATGAAGCCCCTGCCGGGTGCACCGGCAGGGGCTTTTTCGTGCGCTTCGCGTTCCGTTAGTTGGCCGCTTTGGCCTGTTGATCGCTTTGGCCTGGAACGATGGCCATGGGCATGTCGAGCATTTCGCTCAACATGGCAACGGTCTCAACGAGCAGTTCATCCTCTTCCTCTTCCGAATACCAGCGCACCGTTACTTGCGCACCCATGGTGTTCGCATCCTTCACACACTTCAGCAACTTGTAGATCGCTTTGAGCGAAGTGGAGTTGAAGTAGGAGAGGTGCATCTGCAACACCTGCGGTCCATCAAGCTCCGGTAGGTGATGGCTCAACCAAGCGATGATCGGCTGGTAGAACTCGGAAGCGTTCTCCGGAATGGAATTGCCGGTGAGTTCCAAGCGGCCGACAGCCGGGTCGAACCAGATGCCCGGCGTGCTGTTCGTAGGGGGAAGGATCAGGGCTTTCATCGGATCACTGGCGGATAATGGCCTCTACCTGGCTGATGCACAGGAACGCCCCTTCGTCGGTGGGTTCGATCTCGGCGTGGATACGGCCGCCCGTGCGCTTGGCGATCTGAAGCATGCCTAGTCCTGCACCGCCTTTCTCGCCGAACTGTTCGTTGGTGAGCTGTGCACGGAAAGCTTCCGCAACCTGCTCGGGCGTCATCGCATTGATATCGTCGACGATCTTCTTCAAGCGCTCCGCGTCCTTGCGCTCCGCTCGGTTCTTGATGGTCACGACCAGCGAGTGTCCTTCGATCCGCCATTCAAATGAGACATCATGCGCATTGCCGTAGCGCTGTGCATTGTCCAGCAGTTCCAAGGCGATACCGCACAACTTCTTCAGGTCATTACGTGCACCGAGGTTGGCCAGGCTCACCACCTTGAGCAGATCCAGCAGTTGGATGCGCACCTCGCTGCTGAGCTGGCCGGCATATTGGAGAAGGTTCATCATTGTCGCGGGCGTTTAACGGGAGATGGTATGGTCGGGTTTCAATGAATGTTCAAGCGGCGTTGGCCTTGGCGGCGCTGAGCATGTTGAAGCCGATGAGCAGCGCATCGTCGGTCTGCGCAACGTCCTGCTTCCAACCGTCGAAGACCTTGTTCACGTGGTCAAGGGCGGCTTCACCTTGGATGCCGTCCAAGGCCGCCAGGCTTTCCATGAGGCCCTTGGTGGAGAGCTTTGAACGGCCGTTCTCCCCCCCGAACTGATGGATCATCCCGTCACTGAAGAGGTAACAGTGGTCCGCAGCGTTCACGGCCACGGAATGCTCCGTGTACGTGGGCCACGTTTCGGAACTGCGGTCACCGATGCCACGCTTGTCCCCGCGGATGCGCTCAACGTTGCCATTGCGGGTGATGATCATACTGATGCCAGCTCCGCAGAAGTGCAATTTTCCGTTGTGCTTGTTCAAACGGCACAGCCCGATATCCATGCCGTCGGACAGTTCGGTACCTCCATTGGAACGACTTACCAGTGCGATCACCCGGGCGTGCAGTTCCTGCAGCGCTTGGCCGAGGTCCGCCTCAGGGTTGAACTGCAGGATCTGGTTGAGATTGAAGTAAGCGATGAAGGAGAGCATGGCCGCAGGCACGCCATGGCCCGTGCAATCGATCGCGGCCACGAACACATGATCGGTCGTTTCCAGCAGGAAGGGCAGGTCTCCGCTCACCACATCACGTGGACGGTAGAAGAGGAACGAACCAGGCAGCACCTCCGAGAAATCCTCCTGGGTGGGAACGATGGTGCGTTGGATGCTGCGGGCATAGGTGATGCTGCTCATCAGGTCCTTGTTCTTCACCTCCAACTCGTCCTTGATGCTGCCGATCTTCTCCAGTTGCGAAGCGATGATGCCGTTCTTCGCCCGCATTTTCCTGCGCCCCCAGATGGCGAATACGGCCAGCACCGCGAGCACCAGTACGACAGCGATGGCCGAACGACCGATCAATCGATCGCGACGCTGGTTGGCGGCTTTCAACTGCCGATCGGTCTCCAACAGGGCGTTCTGCTTCTTGAGCATTTCCAGTGCGGTCTGCTTCTTCTGCTGTTCCAGGTCGAGCTTGCTCAACCGCAACAGCTGCTTCTGTCGCTGGCTTTCCAGTTCGATGATCTCGCTCTCCTTCGTCTTGGCTTCCAGCGCGGCCTGGCTCAAGGCAAGCTCCTGTGTGGCTTTTTCGCGCAACAGTGCTTCCTGATGGAGGAAGGACTCCTTCAATTGTGCCTTGTACTGGTCGATATCGATCTGTTGGCCTTCGGTCTGCGCCATCAGCACGGTTTGCCGGAGTTGCATGCTGTTGCGCTGTTCCTCGTTGATCGCAGCCACGATACGGTTCTCTTCCCGCTGGAAGCGGTTCACGGCATCCAGACGTTCTCGTTCCTCTTGCCGCCGACGTTCATCCAAGGTTTGCTGCCAGCGATCGCGCTCCGCTGCGAACTCCGCTGCCTCATCGGCCCGGCCCCGCTCCATTTCAATGCGATGCAGCAGCCGCAACGCATCGATCACCTGCGCCGGTAAGTCGTTCACTTCAGCGAGCTTCAACGCTTCGTGCGCATGTGCTGCGGCCTCTGCGTTACGGCCCTCCTGCAGGAACATACCGGACCTGAACAGGTGGGCCTCGGTACTTTTCTCGATGTTCTTCGCCGCTTCCGCTTGGAACATCACGCGCTCCAGCAGTTCATGCGCCGCAGGGTTCTTGCCCTGGTGGGAAAGATCTATCGCTTGATTGATCTGTGTCGTGAGCAGTAATGCCGGTTGATCGTGCAAGCGATCGGCCGCTTCCTGCAAGGCTTCTCCGGCTTCCCGGTACTTGCCGGACAGGTCGTACAAGCGGCCCAGGTTGTTGTACATGATCCCCAGTTCGATATCCTCCGAGGTCATGCGACCCAGCAGAACCGCCTCTTCCGCGAAGGCGATGGCATCTTCGTTCCTGCCTTGTGCGCTGGCGATCCTGCACAGGCCCTTCAGGCACTCGCATTGCGTTTCCACGTCCTTGCTCGCCCTCGCCTGGCCAAGAGCGCTGTCCAATGTCCGTTGCGCCAGTTCGGGTTCGTTCGTTCCGTGCACACAGCGCACGATGACGCGGTTCGCGATCAATTGGTCGTTCGTCGAAAGCGCGCCGGTCGAAAGAACCTCCTTCGCTTGGTTGGTCGCGTTGCGCGAGAATCCTGCCTTCTCATAAACCCGGGCCAACAGCAATCCCGCGCTTGCCTGGTTCTTCAATGAGCAGTCCACGGATGTCATTACCGCTCGGAGCGAGTGGGCCAGGGCATCCACCATGTTGCCCTCCTGCAGATCGGCCTCACCCATCACGCGCCAGCACATGGTGGTCACTTCGGAAGCATCGATCATCATCGCCGCATCCAGGCCCTGTCGTGCCATGGTGCGCGCTTCAGCAAAGCGATGGCTTTGCACGAGATCCGAGGCGTTGCGCGCAAGAAGCATCGCACGGTCCTCCGGGGTCAGTTTGCCTTCCTTGGCCGGAGGAGCAGTATCCGCTTCTTGGGCTTGCGCAGTGGACGCTGCCAGCGAAAGCAAGAGGGTAAAAAGAAGGGAGCGCGATCTCATAGGCCGAACCGGATCTCAGCGCGTAACCGTAAGGTCCGGCCACCCGTGGGTAGCGTTGCCAGACCATTGTTGTAAGGACTTGCGATCGTCCAGCCTTGGTCGAAGATGTCATCGATCCCAGCGGTAAGCGATAGACCAGTCGTGTTCCGTGCGCGCCATGTGGCGAAAATGCCGGAGCGCAACGTTGGTGCATAGCTGACCACTTCGGAAGCGACGCTCTCCTCGGAAGCAATGGTCGTCCAACCGTACAATGCCGATTGCCAGATGGCGTTCCCACCGAGCCATAGGTGGCCACGCGTGCGGATGCTCGCGGTGACCACCCCTTTCATGTTCGGCAATGCTGCGAAAGAACCGTCATGCGCATCGTCCAACTGCACTTCAGGCAGGTCCGAACTGCTTGCGATAGCCTGGTACATGCTGAAGGAAGCCGTTGTGCGCCAACGTTCGCCCGTGTGTTGAAGCTGTGCTTCCAGCCCTTGCGTGGTGGAAGCCGACCTGTTCACATAGCTGTCCTGTATCCCGATATCTCCCAAGTACACGTACACGATGGGGTCGACCAACGCGGTGTGGAAGGCGGTAAGCAGCACATCGGTGTGCGACCCGATGCTGCGCCCCACCTGCAATTCCTGCGTGATCGCCCGCTCCGGACGGATACCCACTTCCGGCAATGCGGTATTCGCGTTCTGCAACGCTGGCAAACGGAACGCTTGGCTGTAGAGCACTTTGAAGTGCCAGGATCCGAACACCCCGGTGTAAGCGAAGCGAGGGGCCGTGCTCAGTCCGCTCAGACCGTTCTGCTCCGCCCGCCCTCCGATCCGGAAATTGCCCCAGCCCCCTTTGAGGAACAGTTCGGCGAAGAGCGCGCCATCACCGACGTTGATGTTCCTCTTGCCATTGATGGTGAACACCGCATCAGGTCCGGTACCGATGTGCTCGAAGTGGTCCATGTAACCGTTGAACCCCGCTACCAGACCGACCTTTCCAGCGATGTACGTGCGGAATACCGATTGGACCATATAGCGCTGGTCCCTCGTGTTCGTTGCGTACAGTTCTCCGTCCACTAGGCCGGTATAGGCCCAGGGCAATTGCAAACGATACATTCCGGTGACGTCGAGGTTGCTCCATTTGGTGTGCAACAAGCGCACATCGGCCTGGCCGATCAAGGTGCGCATGGTCACGTCATATTCCTGATCGCTGACCTGACGGAACTGGTCATTCGCGAGGAATTGCCCACGGAAACCGCGTTTGCGCAAGCGGAAATAGCCGGATACGGTTTCCACGTTGGCACTGTCGGCATAGTTGAGCGTTGCTCCTCCCGGGGTACCGTGCATCGGAGTGAACGGCGTGCCTTGGGACACACCTGCCGCATAGTCCAGGCCTGTACCAGTACCTACCCGATTGGCTCCGCCTACCTGAACGCTTGTCATATCACGGCCATTGCTGCCGAATCCCAGGGAGGTGGAGGCTACCAGGCCGGTCTGTTCCTCCACTCCTTTGGTGATGATGTTCACTACGCCCATCTCAGCGAAGCCGCCATAGATCACGGAGCCGGGTCCATTGATCACCTCGATGCGTGCCACGTTGTCAAGTTGGATGCGGCCACCCATCGCGCAGATGCCGTACGAGGCATCGTTCAGTTGCATGCCGTTGAGCAGCACGAGCAGTTTGCCTTCATGGCTCCATTGACCACGAATGCCGAAGCCCAATACATCATCCACATCCCGGCCCATGGAAAAACTGGGGATCAGCATGAGCGCATCTTCCAGGAAGCGGCAACCCGCTGCGGCCAGGTCCTCCGACGTGAGCACATAGACGATACCCGGAGCCGTCCGGATATCCTCACCGGTCAGATCAGCCAGTTCGGTCCGCTCGATGCTCTTGGTCCTGTTGGTCGAGGCGCTGTCGAGGATATCCACCAGGCTTCCTTTGAGCATACCACGGTCCTCGATCGACGTTTGGCCGAACGAAACGCCGCTGATCAGCAGCAGTAATGAATGGATGGATCCTCTCCTCAGCGTCATGTCGTTCGTTGGACGAGGCGACCGGGAGAGGGAAGCCGTTCCGGGCGGTTTCAACGCGCGATCCGCTTGAGGGTTTCGCGGCAGGGCGTTACTCCTGTCGTTCCTTTGCCGCCCTATGAAAGCACGCACATTGAAGCCCACACGGGTGAACGTGGTCACCTTGGGATGTTCCAAGAACACGTTCGACAGTGAAGTGATGATGGCCCAGTTGAAGGCCAATGGGATCGCCGTGGACCATGAGAGCCAGGATGGCGGCCATAACGTGGTCGTGATCAATACGTGCGGATTCATCGAGACGGCCAAGCAGGAGAGCATAGACACCATCCTGCATTATGCGCGCTCCAAGGACCAAGGGCTGGTGGAGAAGGTCTATGTGACGGGTTGCCTCAGCCAGCGCTATGCACCCGAACTGAAGGAGGGAATACCCCAAGTGGACGCTTGGTTCGGAACCCGTGACCTTCCGCGGCTGTTGAAGACGCTAAAGGCCGATTACAAGCATGAACTGGTCGGGGAGCGGTTGCTCACCACGCCGGTACACTATGCTTACTTCAAGATCAGTGAGGGCTGTGAGCGCAAATGCTCTTTCTGTGCGATACCGCTCATGCGTGGCAAACATGTGAGCACTCCCATCGAACGCTTGGTGGAACAGGCGACCGGACTGGCGGCGGGAGGTACCAGAGAACTCATTCTCATCGCGCAGGATCTGACCTATTACGGTCTGGATATTTATAAGAAGCGCGAACTGGCATTGCTCCTGGAGAGGCTGAGTGCGGTGAACGGCATCGATTGGATACGGTTGCACTATGCGTTCCCGTCAGGCTTTCCGATGGAAGTGCTGGATGTGATGCGGGAGCATCCGAACATCTGCAACTACCTGGACATGCCTTTGCAGCATGGGAGCACACGCATGCTCACGCTCATGCGGAGAGGGATGACGCAGGAGCGGACCGAAAGATTGGTGAGTGATATCCGCGAGCGGGTGCCCGGTATCGCCATACGCACCACGCTCATCTCCGGCTTTCCCGGTGAGACCGATGCGGACCACGAGGACTCCTTGCGATGGATCGAACGCATGCGCTTCGATCGGTTGGGCTGTTTCCCATACAGCCATGAAGAGGATACGCATGCGTTCAGCATGGAGGATGATGTTCCCTTCGATGTGAAGCAACAGCGGGCGACGGAGATCATGGAACTCCAAGGAGGGATCAGCTTCGAACTGAACCAGGCCAAAGTGGGGAAGGACCTTCGCGTGCTCGTGGACAAGGCCGAAGGTGGCTATTACCACGCGCGTACCGAGCAGGATTCACCGGAGGTGGACAACGAGGTACTGATACCGACCGCCAGTGGACATTTGCGCATCGGTGATTTCGTCACCGTACGCATCACCGAAGCACGGGAGCATGAGCTTTTCGCGCAGCCAGCGGACGGTCAGGGCAATTGAGCACCCATCGGAAGCATGAGGAGGAAGGCTGTTCCGTTCTCATTCGTGCTTTCCACTTCGAACGAACCTTCCAGCACGCTCATGATGTGCTCCACGATCATGAACCCTAGGCCGGAGGAGGCGCCGCCATGCGCTCCGCGCACCGTGTGATCCCCTGCCTTGATCCGCTCGATACGTTCCATGATCTCGTCCGGTAATCCGGGACCGTTGTCCGTGATGCGCAGTTCGTAATGGTGGTTGAACGCCCGGGATGTTACCCTGATCTCCGGTACTTGGGGGTTCGCGATCGCATTGATGAGGAGGTTGTTCAGCACGATGGAGAGCAATGCGCTGTCCACGAGAATGACGTCGTCCAGGGGTACCTCGTTGATCAGGTTCGTGCCATGGCCGACCGCTTGGGGCCTTATGCGATCGAAGGCATCCTCGATCAGCAGGTTCACCACCGCATGCGCTGGCACCGCGCGGATCCTGCCGTCCTGTTGTTTCACCCAGTTCAACAGGTTCTGCGCGTTGCTGTACGTTCGTTCGGATGCGAATGAGATATCGCGCAGCACGGCAAGCCGTTCCTCCATGCTGTCCTTGTCCGCGTCGCTCACATGGTCCCGCGCCACCCGTGTGATGAACTTCAAGGGTGAAACGATATCGTGGTTGAGAATGGTGAAGAACCTGTCCTTCAGATCCGCCGAGCGGACAAGGTCCTGGTTGGCTATGCTCAAAGCTTCCGTGCGCGCCGCCACCAGCCGCTCCAGTTCAAGTCGGCGACGGGTCGATCGGCGTGCGCCCCAGGAATAGAGTACCCAGCTCAAGAGCACGCTGCCAGCACCGATGATGAACATTCCCGATACGGTCTGATAGAACGGGGCCGCCACATGTATGGATCGCTGCCATAGCACGATCGGTACTTTGCCGGGTACCGTGGCCCTCAAACAGAGAATGTGGTCCCCTGGAGGAGGTGATCCGAAGTCCATGATCCCTTCCTCCTGATCACTGAGTTTCCTCCACTGATCTTTCATGTCCAACAGACCGAAATCCAGATACGGGTCATCCAGATCGCGCCAACGGGCGATGGAGAAGCGAACATCGATCGACCTACTGTTCGCTGGCACTTGGACGGGTCCTGTTGATCGAAGATCCGCTGCGATACCATCGATCAGGATCGCCTCGATCATCAGTGATCCGAACGGTGGGGTCAATGGAACCCGGGAGGGATCGAACATCACGGTGCCGTTCATCGTGGGATAGAACAAACGGCCATCAGCGAAGGCTGCCAAGCTTGGATCAGAACCTCCGTTGAACTCCAGGTCCTTGGATCCTGGATCATCGCCCAGCCATTCGGTCCGCACTTCTGTTGGGGTCCGGTAACGCAGGGTGTTCTCCAGTTCCTTCATGGAAAGCCGGAACAGACCGCGATTGGTACTCAGCCACAATAGGCCTGATCGGTCAAGGGAGAAACTGTGGATATGTCCCAACCCGTCATGCGATGAGAGCGGCAACGGCACCACAGCGCCGTCGTACCAGGCGAACCCCCCATTCCCATAGGTGCCCAACAGGGTGAACGGGCCGACATCGGCAAGCGCTCGCACGCAATAACCTTCCGTGCCGGGAACGACCGAACAGGAAGCATCGTGGCGCAGTTCGTAAAGACCGTGCTCGGTGCCGATCAGGATCTGGCCGCCTTTTCCCTTGCGCAGGAAATAGGTCGGGTCCGTAATGATCGCGTTCGTGCTCGTGAACACATGGTTCATTTGCCCGTTCACCCAGCGATCCACGCCGGTGGGCGAGGCGCTCCAGATCGTATCGCCGTTCACGAGATAGCAGGAAGGAGAACCCTCCGTTCGATACAGCTCGCTGCATTGACCGTTCCTCAGGTCGAGGCGCATGGTCGCCTTTCCGGATCCGTAGATCACATGCTGTTCCTTCCACAGAGCGATACCGGAACTTGTCATCGAACGCACGCACGGAACCTCCCGTGTGCGTCCGTTCTCCGGGATGATCAACGCTCGGCCTTCATGGGTGAAGGCGATGGCCGTTGTGTCGGTGACACGCATCAGGGGGCCAATAACACCCTTGTCACCACCTGTCGGGTCGAACGCGAACCGTTGGAACGGCACACGGTAGTACAGCCAAAGTCCTTGCGTCATCGTTCCCAAGCCGAGTACCTGTGGACCGCTCAACCAGGTGGCGGAGAGAAGGGGTGTGCTGCTCGGCAGTTCGATGTCCAGTGGCTCAACCAGGATCGTATGGTCCGATGGGCGCAAGTGAAGCAGGATCGGCCGTTCCTGTGAGAGAAGGACGGCCGTCGTATCGCCGCAGTTCCAGAACAACTTACCGTTCAGTGGGAGAGCAGGTTCCTCACCTCCCTGGAACACCAGCTTCCCGGGAGCGAAGGAAGGTCTGTCGATAGGACTCCACATGACCTGCCCTTCGCGCGAAAGAGCGAGCAGTTGTCGGTCACAGACGAAGTACCATCGGTACGTGGTATCCAACGCTGTGCTGTCCGTCAGATCCGTTCCCTGGTAGCCATAGAGATGGTCCCTTCCTACAGCGAACCATCGCGAACTGTCCACAGGAAGCAGGTTGATGGTAATGCCGTCCCATCGATCCGCACCAGCCAGGGGGATCGGCTTCCTGGCAAGCACCTTCAACAGTCCACTGAAGGGAAGGCCGCCGCTCACGTTCGGCACATTGCCCAGTTCGTATTGCTTCGTTACGAGATAGTGGTCCTTGATCAGGAAAGCGTTGCCGCCGCCATCGGTGGCCATGACGCTACCGTTGCATCCGCGGAAGAGCTGGCGCATCCTATCAGGTCCCCGATGCGCTGCTCCACTGGTGCGTATCCGGCGTACGCGCTGCCCATCGAACCTGGCCAGGCCCGCTTCGGTGGATATCCAGAGGAACCCGAGACTGTCCGGCAGCAGATGGAGCACACTGTTCTGGGGCAGTCCGTCAGCACCTGAGATCCTGCGATGCACCCAATGGTCCTGTCCGTTCGCGCACACCGCAAGCAACAGTCCCATGAACAACACCAGCAAGGTGGGGCTAACGAGCATCCACCGTTTCATGCGTCCTTCTCACGACGTTTCGCTCGCTCAGCCAGGCGTTGCAGGTCAAGGAGATTGGACACGCCGAGCTTGTCGAACAAACGGGCCTTGTACGTTGCCACCGTGCTGGGTTGAAGGTCCAGCCGTGCCGAGATATCCTTTACGCTCAGGCCGGAAAGCAGTTCGTTCATTACGAGCAGTTCACGGTCCGACAGTTCGGCGAACAGACTTTCCCAAGGCTCGGCCCTGTCCACCGCCCGATCCTTTTTCCGAGGCCTGGCTTCCTCGCTCGTGTAGATACCACCTGCCACTACCACCCGGACCGCGGTGATCAGCTCACGTTCGTCCATCGCCTTGGAAAGGAAGCCACAGGCGCCCTGCGCGATCGCGGTACGGGCATACATGCGCTCTGATCCCATGCTGTAAACGAGCACCTTGGTCGAGCGGTGTTGCGCTTTGATCTCGCTGATACGGTCGAGCGTATTGCAATCCGGCAGTTGAAGGTCGAGCAGAACAAGGGCCGCGCTCTGCTTCGTGAGATAACTCCTCAGTTCGTGGCATGTGGCCGCTTCGTCGATCCTCTCTATCGGAAGATGCTGCAGCAGCAGATCCTTCAACCCTCTTCGGATGATGGAATGATCGTCCACGATCAGTACGGATAAGGGGGCCAGGGTGTCATCAGAACTGATGGATCCGACAGGTGGAGTGCTCATAATGCTTGTAGTTACTTGACTACACCGGTGCGTTCAACGCCCGATACGTTCGCACCCCGAAGAAAGCAGATAGAGGCCCGTACTGATCGTTCAGGATGGTGTTCGCAAGGGCACCGGGAGAGATCTTGAGCGCCGCAGGCGGGCCTTCCTCTTTGGTATCAAGGAGTTCTGGGGTTATCCTTTCCTTGGGATCGGTCGGCATTGGCGTTCAGTTGCCGCATCAGTAACCCGATGTCCGGGTAGTCCCAGTGCTCGACCGCCTTACCGTTCTGCCAACGCATCACCATCACGCCGTTGATGTCGATGGTCCTTCCCGTCGGTGGAACAGGCCCCAAGGGACCCGTATTGGTTCCCTTGATGTTGTAGTGCAGGAAACTGACATCACCTTCAACGGACCGGGAAAGAACATTGAACGAGAGATCCGGGAAGGCCGTGTGGTCCATGATCACCCGCTCCTTCAAGCCTTGCAGGCCATCGCTGGAAATGAGCGCAGGCAGTGTGGCGTGCTCCATCAGACCTTCGGCCATACAAGCGGACCATCCGGCGGTATCGCCCGATGCGAACTTTCGAATGAGCTCGTTCTCGCAATCGATGCAGCGCGCTTCCACCGAGCGCATGGTGCTTTCGGCCGAAGTGATCAAGGATGGGTCAGTTCCTTCGCTTGGTACGCGGGCTCTATCACTCCCTGTGCAGGAGATCAGTGCTGTCGACGAAAGCAGAAGCGGGATCGCTAGCTTGTTCATGAGGTGGCCGTCATGTAAGGCGGACTTGTTGGAGGTACTGGAGATGTGCCGACGGCTCATGGGATCTGCTGCGCTCGCACATTGTTCGGGGTTGTGCTGCCCACGTTCACCAGGATGGGATCGCGGTCGTTCGCGGCACCCGTGTAGCGCACGATGCCATCCATGTTCACGTCCTCGGTGAAGTACCCGATCACCGATCCGTTCGGTGTACTGCCGACCTTTTGTAGCACAGGGTCGCGATCGTTTCCTGCACCTGTGTATCGAATGGACCCATCATGGCCGGTATCTCCGGCCCAAAGCACGGCGCGTGTGCCGATGATCTTGCGTGCCTCGATCCCATACGTTGATGTGGAAGGCAGGGAGAATAGGACGTTCGTGGTCGTGGATGTTGACAACGCGAGCGGAGAGCCGGTCATGCAGCCGAGATGATTGCGTGGCCGTATGGCTACGTAGTAGCTCCCCGGCAGGTAATTGAAAACGAGCTGCGATACTCCATCCAGAGAGACCACCTCGCCATCGCGCTGAACAAGACCAGTGCGCGTCTGTAGGACAGTGGTAGGGGATGAAGCACTGCGTAGTTCAAGCATCACCCAGTCAACGATGGAATTGAATGCCGGGGCCGTCGTATTGAAGACCGATGGGGATACGGGCGGAACCGGCCCCTCGGTCACATGTGTGAAGCCCAAGGCGGTGAAAGGCTCTGTGATCGGAATAAGCCCAGCGACGCGCAAACCATCGTTCATGAACGTCGTATTCGCATCATACGGCCCTTCGAGCAGTGCCCGCACCGAAACAGACATGTTCGCATACGGGTTGTTATTGATTCGGGCAATACGGTTCCGCCCCGTCCCATTGAACGCGGTGAAGTCACCTACAGCGACAATGTTCCCCATGCTCTCGGCGATGGCCAGTGGTGTGCACGCCCCGTAAGCATTCGCAAAGCCGGAGCCAGTGTTGAACGCGGCGTCCGTGGATCCATCCGGGTTCAGCCGGTAACGGGCACCGAGGATCAACTGACCATTGATGTCCAGCATCAAAGGGCCTCCACCTTGCACCGTTGGCACGAAGGAGGTGTCGTTTGAGCCGTCCGTATTCAGTCGGCACAGACCGTTCGTCGGGTTGTCATCATACGACGTGAACGATCCTGATACGATCACTTTCCCGTCGCTGAGGATCAATAAATGCTTCGGGCTTCCGCCCATGAAGCCGGTCACATAGTTGAAGCTGTTGTCGATGCTGCCATCGATGTTCAGTCGCAGGATGTTCTTCCGTCCGCTACCTGAATAGTCCTGGAAGGCGCCCAGCACCAGGATCCTGCCATCCGGTTGCACGGCCGTACGTTCGATAAGCCCGCCGGTCGTGGTGCCTATCGTAAAGGTGCTGTCCAGTAAACCATCGGTCTTGAATCGCTTGAGAGTGGACGTTGAGGCGAAGGCTGAATAAGAACTGTGGGCCGCGATGAGCTTTCCGTCACTCTGCTGTGAAAGGCCGCGGACCTCCTGTAGATGGTTGATCGTTGCACTGAAGCTCTGGTCCAACGCGCCGTTGACCTGCATGCGCGCTATTCCATGGCCTGTGGAGCCGAACATGTCCAACATATTGCTGCGAAGTAATCCTGCAACGATCAGGCTGCCGTCCGGTTGGATGATCATGTCATTCAATCGGAAAATACCAGCTTCGATGAGGCTTTCGTAGGCTACACCGGGAACGAAGGAGGCGTCTATGTTCCCGTTCGGCAGAAGGCGCACAATGCGGTCTTTCAGGTAACCATTGAACGTGGAGAACTGACCACCTAGGAGGATGCCGCCATCATTCTGCACCGCCACAGCGGTCAGCGTGTTGTTCGCTCCATTGAAGGAATAGGTGTTGTCCACGGCGCCGCCTGCCGTCAGGCGAACATGCCGCAATGTCGCCACGCCTGAACAGGAACTGAATCCCCCCCAGAGCATCACTTTGCCGTCCGATCTGGCAAGTACATGGTTCACGGAGCCGTTAGGCCCAATGCCCGGGTCGAACGTCATCTCCAGGGATCCATTCAAGGTTACCACAGCCACGCGTTTTCTCGCCACGCCTTGGCAATTGTCGAAGTCACCGCCGACCACAATTGACCCATCCGTACGGATCGATAGCGCGCGTACAACTCCATCGCAACCCGGTGATGTCGCGAACGCGCCGTCCACGCTTCCAGCCGAGGTCAGTCGCACGATACGCCCGCGAACTACTCCGCTCACCAAGGTGAAATCCCCTCCAAGAAGGATGTTCCCATCAACTTGCAAGGCCATCGTGCGAACGATCGCATTGCAACCCGTTCCTGGAAGGAAGCTGCCGTCCACCCAATTACTTATGGTATTCGTGGGATCGAAACGGGCTATCCGCACCCGGGGAGAGTTTCCTGCTTGGGTGAAATCGCCGGCAACGAGTACGCGGCTGTCAGGTTGGATGCAGATGGCGTAGACAGGGCCGTTCGTCCCACCCAGCGTGCCGCTGAACCAGGAATTATCGCGAAGGCCTGTGTTCAATAGGCGCGTGATGTTCGAGACGGAACTTCCATTGTACTGTGTGAACGTGCCGCCGATCAGGATCCTGCCATCTGGTTGCACTGCGATCGCTCGTACACGTGGCGCGCCCGTGCCCCAACTTGTCGAACTCAACACAGGAAAGCTCTCATCCAAAGAACCATCATCGTTGAGGCGTATCAAATTGTACCGGCCTTGGGCCAAGCCGTTACACGAGAACGAGCCACCGATCAGGATCTTCCCGTCGCTCTGGAGGGCCACAGCATCGACGGTTCCTACCGCGTAGCTCGATGCAGTGAACGTGGGGTCTAACGAGCCATCAGAGTTATGGCGTAAAATGAAACTATCGGTGAAGCCAGCATACATGGTCCCGACACAGAGCGTTCGTCCGTTGCCGTCAACAGCAACGGATGTCACCTGATAATTCGAGTAGTAGTCTGCGGGTTTACCTGACCAGATAGGTATGGCATCACCTACAGCGCGTCCATAGTCTCCAGGATTGAAGGATGTGTCATTTGTGCCCGGCGCCTGTCCCAGGCTGCGTGCCATCACAGAGAGAAAGTGCAGGAGGTGGATCGTTCGCATTATCGCTTGCGTAGTCTGTGACCCAAGTTATCCCGAAGACGAGAACAGGTTGCCTTCAGACCTGACCAGTCGATCCGTCCGAATACGAACGGCGCCCCGAAGGCGCCGTTCGTATTCGGTTCCAGGCTCGATCATGGCACCTGTTCCGCGCGCACATTGTTCGGGGTTGTACTGCCCACGTTCACCAGGATGGGGTCCCGGTCATTCCCCGCACCTGTGTACTGGACGTTGGCATCCATGTTCACGTCGCGAGTGCTATAGGTGTTGCTCACCACGTTGTTGGGCGTCGTACTTCCCACGGTCACAAGGATGGGATCGCGGTCGTTGTTGGCTCCGGTGTACAGCACCTGGTGGTCAAAGGTGACATCACCCGCCCATAGCGCTTGTTTGGGGAACGTTCCTGCAACGCTCTTGGTGGCTGCCGTTCCGAACGTGGCAGTGGCTACCGAACTCAGGTCGACCGTGGTCGGGGTGCCGCTCAAAGCGACCCCGTTCAGTGTCATCGCTCCGAGGTGATTGCGATGGCGAACGGCCACTCTATAGGTGCCGGGTGCTACCGGCATCGTCAAGGCAGAAACACCGTCCATCGCTACCACATCCCCGTCGCGTTGCAACAAAGCGTTCTTGGATGCCACAATGATACTGGGTGTCGCGTTGTTCCGCAGTTCAACGATCACCCAATCAACGATAGCATTGTTGCCCGTTGTGGTCAGCACGATCGGTGCTACGGTTCCACCGCCACCGCCGGATGTGAACACGTATCCCAGACCAGTGTAAGGCTCGCTCAAGGGCACTATGCCAGCCGCACGAAGACCATCGTTCATCAGACCGGTGGTCGCATTGTACGGTCCTTCCAATATCACGACCGGTGCGACCTGCACGCTAGTGGGTGTCACGGTGATGCTGGCCACATCGGTCGATACGGAGAAGGCGGTCGTTCCACCACCGACGGAAGCGTTGGCCGATCCGCCGTTCACTCCGCTGGTCTGGTCCCAAGCTCGGAAGGTGATGGCATTGGCCACGGTGCCGGAGAAGCCGGTGTTGGAGCGGAAGTAGAGGCGTGTACCGGCATCAGCTGCGAGAAGGGTGGCCGTGCTACCGGTCGGTGAACCGAGCGCGTTCCATGAAGCGCCATTGCTCGTGGTGAAGAACCACGTTCCATTGCTTGCGTCAGCAGCGATCACGGCGATACCGGTAACCGCACCTGCATCCACATCGATCACGTTGTCCAGTTGTCCTGCGGGAACAGCGAAGTCGACCAAAGCGCTCACCAAGGTGCCCACCGCACCCGTCGGCAGCGGCGGATCCTGCGCGATCGTGGCCAGGACAGGGCTGGCTGATGCGTCCAGAACGGGCGCATCGTTCACTGGGGTGCCTGTGAACGACTTGCTGCCGGAAACACCCAGCGTTCCATCGCTCACGTTCGCGGCCAGGGTGAAGTTGCCATTGAAGTTGGCCGTAGGGTTGAAGATGACACCGGCCAGCAGTGCGTTCAGGTTGGCGATCAGCCCGCTGGCAGTCCACACTCCCGTACCTGCTGTATACGTGGAGGTGACCGCCCCTGAAGTGCCGGTGCTCAATGAACCTGCGGCCGGGTTGGACAGGGTGAGCGTAACGCTTAGCGTGGTGTTGTCCACATCCGCCACGACGATGTCGATCAGGTTCAGCGGGGTGTCCTCGATGTAGGTCTCGTTCGCGCTCAGGTTCGTTCCCGTCGGTGCATCGTTCACGGGGGTTACCGTGATGGCAGCGACATCGGTAGCTGTGCTGAAGGCGGAACTTCCGCCGTTGCTCGTCGCATCACCAGTACCTCCGTTGGTCCCACTGGTCTGGTCCCAAGCGCGGAAGGTGATGGCGCTGGCTATGGTGCCGTTGTAGTTGAGCGAAGGTTGGAAGTAGATACGGGTACTCGCATCCGCGGCCAGCAGTCTGCAAGCGGAATTCGTGGGGCTGCCCAAGGCGTTCCATGCGGCACCGGCGTTCGTGCTGTAGAACCAGCTTCCGTTCGCCACGTCCGCAGCCGTGATGGCGATACCCGCCACCGCTCCACCATCCGCATCGGTCACGTTGTCCAAGCCGCCCGCAACGCTGCTCAGGTCAACCAACGAGCTGACCAGCGTGCCCACCGCACCGACGGGACTTCCATTGTCCTCATTGACGGAGGAAAGCACTGGCGTCGCCGCTGCGTTCAACACTGGAGCCGTATTGGGCAAGGGGATCAGGACCACGCCGTACTCTTCCACCTGGCCGTATTGGAGCGGTGTGGTGCAGGACCCGGGGGAGGTGTTCAGGAAGTCGGTGATCACCCGCATTCGCAACAGCGTGTTCGGGAACTGAGGTGCGGCCGGAGTAGTGAACGTACCGGAACGTGTGCTCGTCCCATTGGCCGGCGCGAAGATCTGCTCACCGCTATCCGTGAAGTTGCCGTTGTTGTTGTAATCGATGTAGGCGCGCACCCACTGCGAATTGAAGGGACTTACACCCACCGAGATGGTGTAGGAGGTGTTCGTTTGCAGCGAGGTGATCTGCGAGCAAACGAAGTTGTTCATCACCGCATCGTCATAGGCTGTGCTGTTGTTTATGGTGTTCAGCGTGACGTTGGTGATGCCGATGTTACCGGCAGGCGTGGTGCTACGCGTTACCGTGCAACCCGCGTTCGGTGGGGTATACACCGTGATGTGGCCCGTCTTGGTCATCGTGGTTCCCGTTCCGTTGGCGTTGGATGCGACCAAGGTCACATTGTAGGTGCCTGCCGTGGAGTAGGTCACCGTCGGGTTCTGCGTAGTGGAAGAGGAAGGGGAACCGCCGGGAAAACTCCATGACCAGCTGGTGGGTGAGAGGAGCGAGGCATCCGTGAAACTGACCGTGCTTCCGGTACAGATCTTCTGGATACTGGACGTGAAATTGGATTGCGGTGGACCGGTCACGGTCATTGTCAGCGTGTTCGAGGTGGCGGGTGAGCTGATCACACCAGCCAGGTTGGAGAACATCTCACATTGGATGGTCTCCCCGGGTAGCAGGTTGTTCGATGCGTAGGTGGTACCCGTGCCGACCGAGTTGCCGCTCCTGTACCAGATATAGCTGGGCGACGCTCCGCCGTTCACCGGAGTGGGGGTGAAGGTCACGTTGGTCCCGTAGGTGATCGTTGTGCTTGGCGAAGCGGCGATGCTGACGCCGGCCAGGTTGGTGGTCACGTACACCCCGTAATCCTCCACATCGGCCACCAGCATCTGCGCGGAGCAGGTCCGTTTCGCGTCCGCCCAACTGCCCACCTCACCATATATCCTGAGGCGCAGAAGCGAGCCGGTGATGGCGGTCACAGGAATGGTCACGTTCGTGTTCACCGTCGTGGATCCATTGGTGATGGTACCCGTGGCCACTTGTTCGCCGGCCTCGAATGTGTTGTTGTTGTTGAAGTCGATGAAGGCCACGAACAGCTCCGCATTGGCGCTGCCTGAGGTGATGCTGACGGACAGCTGATAGGTGCTCCCCCGGCTCACCACCGTGTTGCGCGAGCAGGTATAGTCCGTGTAAGGGAAGCTGGTTATCGCATCCGTTGCACTGTTGATCGTGTTGAAGGCCACGTTGTACACGGTGAGCCCATAGTTGCCGGAAGGGTTCAGTGAGGTCGGTGTGCAGGCCGCTCCCGGTGCGGCCGCAACGATGACGATGCCGTTCTCGGTGCGCGTGTAGGTGCCCAGCGTGGTGGTGATCTGCAGGGTGGCATTGAATACGCCGGTAGAGTTCAGCGTGAACACCGGATTCTGCATGTTCGAGTTCTGTGTCTCAGTGCCGTTCGTGATGGTCCACGCGAACGTGAGGCCTGGCAGGTCGGGGTCCATCAGGTAGGTGTTCGGTATGCAGTACGACTTATCGAAGAGCTGCACGCTCTGTCCGACGCCGCAGAGGATGGTCTTCGACGCGGTGAGCTGCATGATCGGGGCGCTCGGTGGGACCAGTGAGAGGTTGCCGTTCGCTGCCAGGTAGGAAGCACGGTCCACCGTGAGCGCGGCCTGGATGCGCGTATTCTGTCCAGCGGTGAACATGTTCTGGCAGGCCGCGGAGGAATAATCCATGTAGTTCTTCACGAACAGCAGGTTCGACGAACCTCCGTCGCAGGTGTTGGTGCCGCCCGAGTTGCAATCGGAATTGCTGCGGATATGAGGCGGCGTGTCGCACACCTGGTCGCCGTCCGTGGCGCAGTTCGCGTTGGCGGGGCAGCTCGCACCGTTGTTGTCCCCTTCGAAGGTGTGGTACAGTCCCATCGCGTGGCCCAGCTCATGGCTCAACACCGTGCTGGCCGGGTTCTTCACGTAGTTGCAGATGGCGATGCATCCATCGAGCGTGGTGCCGTGCGCCGAGGGGAACGCGGCGAAGCCCGCCACACCGTTCCCTCCATCGTTGCCATCGATCTCGGAGACCACCCAGATGTTGTAGTACTTGGTGGGGTCCCAGGTGTCATAGGCCTTCAACTGCGCATCGGTGATGCCGATCGTGCTGCGGAACACACCGCTGGCCATGTAGGTGGCGTTGCCGGTCATGTTCACCCGCGTGATGCCCGTGGTGCAGTTCCCGTTCGGATCGCGAACGGCCAGGGCGAACTCGATGTGGGTGTCGATGCCGGTTCCCGCGCCTGCTGTGCCTGCCACTTTGCGGTAGCGTTCGTTCACGGCCTTGATGGCGTCACGCACCTGGTCATCGGTGATCTGGGTCAGGCTGTTGCCCGTTTCCATCACGTGCACCACGACCGGTACGAACAGCGTACCCGCATCGCGGCTCGATGGGTCGAAATGCCGCACATGCGCTTCGTAGGAACTGGTCCTGGACGCGTAGTCCGGGAAAGTCAGTTTCAACTGTTGGTGCAACTGATCGAACCCGCAAGGCGGCGCCGAGGGTGGAGGCGTTTGTGCGGTAAGACCAAGCGTGGCGCCCAATGAAAGGGCGAAGCAGAGAGAACGATGGACCATGGTGATGGAATGGATAGAGGTGCCGCAGGATAGGGCGACAGCCTGCAAGATGCTCCTTCCAACCTCACGTCACAAGGTGGAGATACCAACGATCGTTGGGAACCTCTGGCCGGGTCAGCGCTTGTCGATCTTGAGCACGAAGCCTACCGCATTGCTGGAAGCGGGACCGGCGGCTCCGAAGGTCGCTCCTTCAGCGTAGGTCAGCCCTTCCGGAGCCATCAGCTCATTCCCCAGCACGGCGGACAATTTCGCGTCCAGTCCGGAGGCTGGGTTCTGTTTCATGGCCTCGTTCACCTTGGGGTAATCCACCGGCTGGTTGTATACCACGATCGCCATCACATCGGTGGTGCCCACGTTGTCCGCCGTGAGACTTTGGTCCTTCGGGAATACCCTCGTTCCCGTGATGCCGCAGTACGGGGAGTGTTTGGGCGTGTAGGGGAATAGGACATAGGTGCTGCCATCGGTCTCTTCGCCGAAGAGGTAGGTGTAGCACTCGGTGTTGTTCGTCACTTCCACCTTGAACCGGGTGCCTTTGGCGATCGGCTGTGCCGTGCGGAACACACGCCCGCCTTCGCGTACCAGCGGGATGTTCTCACCGGTCGCTTTGCCCTTGGCATCAACCACTGCCAGTCCGAAGCGCAGGTCGAAGCGACTCGGCTTCACGTCCACGCCTTCGCCTTGCGGATACACGGCATACGCTTCCTTCACGAAGTAGTCGAAGTCGCGATAGCTCACCCACGCCAGCCCGTTCCTGCCCCAGTCCGTGCCCCAGCTGTTCATGAGCTGGAAGCCGCCATCCTGCCCGAACTTGTAGTCGTCATAGCCGATCACGCACATGGCATGTCCGCCAAAACCGCTCATCTGGTAGTCATAGTCGTTCGGCACCCACTTCTCCTGTCCTTCCATCTCCTGCATGAACGAACCGCCGACCATCATGCCGATCACCACCGGTGCGCCCTGCTCCAGCTGTTGCTTCATGGCCAGCAGGTCCACCTTGCTCTGGGGATCGTCGCTCAGGCTGAGGCGCTGGAAGCCCTTGATGCGGTAGTTCTTGGCCGCTTCGCGCGCCTCGGGTGTGGGCGGGCGGCTGCAGTCCTGGTCGTCATAAGCGAACTTGCTGAAGGGAGCCACACCGCCGGCCTTCATGGTTTCCATGGCGCGAATGAGGTAGCTGCCTTGGCAACCGCTGTTCTCGATCTTGATCTGGTTATAGAGGTAGCTCGGACTGAACGCGCTGGCCGTGGTGGGCGTCTGCTTGGTGGCGGCGTTGTTCACGATGCTGCGCGCTGCATAGGCACTGGCCCAGGCAACGCATGATCCCTGCTGGCCCTGGTTCAAACGGGGAGGAGCGAAGGCTTCCAGCGTCACCCGCTCGGGCAACGGGTTCTTCACATTGTCCGCCAGCGGCTCGAACACTTCGGCCTTGTCGTACTGCTTCGGGTCCAGCGTTGCTCCCCGATTGAACAGGTTGCTCACCACGTCGGATACACCACCGCCACCGCCCTCCATGTTGCAGCCCTTGTTGCCACCGATGAAGTAGAACAAGACGAAGGCGGCCACCAGGATCAACAGCAACTTCGGTCTCTTGAACAGCAAGGGGAGCAGCGCACCGATCAAACCACCGCCACCACCACCGATGTTCGGGAAGCCGCCTCCAGGACGACGGCCAGGACGTGGTCCTTCTTGCTGCTCCTGGCCCTCATCGGGCGTCATTCGAATGGGCATGGCTCCTCGTATTTGTGGTTCGACGTTCGCTCCTGGTACCGGTCACCGGCAGGTCACTACCCGGTTACGGTCATTGCTTCAGAAGATGGGCCGAAGAAACGCCTTGTTCGGTGATGAGCCGCACCGTGTACATTCCGTTGTCGTACCCACGCAGATCCAAGGTGCAGCGTCCATGGGCATCCAGTACGGTCGCTTGTGCCAGTACCTCACGGCCTGCCGCATCGAACAGTTGGATACGTGCATCGCCACTTGCACTTTCCATGCGCACCGTCACCTGGTCCTGACCGGGGTTGGGGAAGACGGTGACGACCGGCATACGGGTCACTTCCGGCACGCTCACGATGTTCTCCATGGCGAAGGAGGCCTTGATGCTGCTGCCGAACTCCGGTTCGAACGTGCGCAGGATCTGGTTGGACAGGTTGCGGAAGCGGAACCAGCCCGAACCCGCGCCCGGATCGGCCCAGAACTTCAAGCCATCATCGCCTGTGTCCAGGAACTCCACCGTGTAGCAGCCCGGCTCGAAGTCGAGCGTATCCCGATAGGTGGTGCCCGCTGTGTGCGCCGTGCGGCTGAAGCGAACGTTGCCCAACGCGTCCCGAACGAACAGGCTGTTCTCTTCCGGTCGGTTGTTGGTCTTGTAGTAGAGCACGATCGTGGAGGGGTATACCGTGGGCAGGTCGAAGTGCGTGGTATAGCGATCGTTCGCGTCATAGCTGTCGATATCACCGCCGTTCACACCGATGAGCTCCACATGGAACAGATGCTGCTCGTCGCCGGTCCAGAACGCTCCGGAACTGATGGGTAGCGTGATGTCCGTCATCTCCATGTGGGGCAATGTGCCGGTCCACGTATGGTACTCGGGCTGGCCGCCGCTCACCCTGTAGGTGAAGGTGAGGCTCGTGATGTCCGTCGTTCCGTTGTTGCGCACGGTGACCAGCGGATCATAGCAGATCGGGTTCTCGCGGGAGTAGAGCCCTTCGTTGTTGGGGCGCTTCACGTTGTAGATCTCTGCATCGAAGGCATGCGACGGTGCTGTGTACTCGAACAGGTCCTCGTTCACCACATAGTTGCCACCGCCCATGCCAGGGTTGTTCAATGGAACAGGTGAGATGCGGTAATCCAGCGTGATGTGGCCATCGTTCACATATGGCGTCAGTTCCGTCGCGTGGTCGCGTACCACATCGCCGGGGCACCAGCCTTCGCGGCCATAGATCCAGGTTCCGCCTTGCGGGAAGACCGGGTTCGTTGCGCAATCATGCGTGCGCCAGATGTGCCAATCGTCGACTTGCTGGCCGTTCGCGTAGATGTAGTGCGTATTGTCCTTGAACTCGCAACACCCCTGCACGTTGGGAATGCTGGTCGCATCGCCATGACCGGTCAGGCGGCTCATCAATCGCCACTCGTGCGCTTCTGGAGAAAGGGTGACCTCGACCGGCGCCAACTGGGAATCATCGCTCAAGCTCGCGTAGCTATAACTGGCCATCGGTCCCCAAGGGCGCTGCACGTTCACCACGTCCCGTGGCGGGTCCCCTTCGATCATCTCGAAGCTGAGGTCGATCAGCTCCTGTGTGTTCCCTGCGCTCAGTTCCACGCTATCATGCAACAGCCATTGGTAGTCCGTTACATCGTACGTCCATCGGAATCCGTTCGGACCGAGGGACAGCCCGATGCCGTATGGAGTGATGTAACGGCCGATCTCATGGTCGTTCACCACCTCGTAAGGCACGCCGAAATAGTTGAGCGTGTTGTTCTCGTACAACGTTCCGTCGTTGTACAGGGAGTCAATGACGTTCCCGGACGGGTCGTAGGTGCGGGTCCAGCCGGTCACGTAACCGAAGGCCGTATCCACCGGTACGGTCGTGTTGCCTTGCACGCCGAAGATCTCGCGAGACAGGTGCGGAGTGAAGTCGGTGTAGGGGAAGTCATTGATGATGCTGTCGATCGCGATGACGTGATCGCCTTGCACGAACGTCAGTACCGGCCGCACTCCCACGTCCTGTGGGTTGCGGAACAGTGCGGTAGCGGGGCGCTGGATGCGTTGCACCGTGCCCATGAGCCACGCTCCGGCTGCTCCATTGACAGCATTGTTCAGCCAGGGTATACCGGGATACACCCCTTCGTCCATCTCGAGGGAGTAGAGCAGCGCCGCATGATCCGGGTGCGCCTCGGTGGTCTTGCGGTCATGCCACGCAGCTATGGTAGTGGCGCTCACTTCCGTGTTGAAGATGTTCAGGCCATCGATCATGCCGGGGTAGGGGTTACCACCGTTGGCATCGCTGGCCACCCGCATGCGCACGATGCCGCTCATCGGTTTCACCTTGCCCGTTCCACTGTGCCAGAGCACGCCGTTCAGGTAGATCTTCATGGATCCCGTGCTGGCGTTCTTCACGAAGGCCCAATCGTTCCATTGCCCTTCGACGTTCGCCGTTTGCGCAGCCTTGTTGATGCGATCGTAACCGCTCCCGTCATTGCCAGCGTCCCAGTAAACGTTGTTGTCGCTCCAGGGCAGGTGGATGTTCAATACGCGCTGACCTTGCGCGTTCACCGCTTCCAGAAGGGTGGTGTTCAGCGGCAATTGCGGCGCACCAAATGCCCTGAACGTGATCGTTACGGCGTTGGAGATATCGGCCAAGGCAGCAGCATCCACTCCCACGAAGTCATCGTTCGTCTCGATCGCATCATCGAAGCCGATCTCCTGCAAGGCTTGACCTGTTGGAGCGTGCGAAGCTTCCAATACCGCCGGGTACGAGTCGTCCCAGCCTTCTTCCGCCACATCCAGCAGGATGTTGCTGATGCCATCCCAAATGAAAGGGGTGGAGAGAACCAGTTCGGTACCGTTCAAGGAAAGTTGCGCATCATAGACCGTGGTCAGGCCGACTTCCTCGAACCGCGTCAAGGAGCCGGTCATCGTGTTGCGCATCCGCAGGGTCAACCGAGGCATGGCAGCACCTTCAGGAGCCAGCGGATGGAAACGGAGCAGATCGATCGACCCCGGGAATAGACCGGCGTCGGTGAGTTCCTGTGCCGTGTAGAGGAACTGGCAACGGCGCATGTAGCCCGCCAGGGTGTTCACGTCGGTCGTGTCATTGCTGCCTACGGTCGCTTCGGCCACGTTCGTCGCCTGCTGCACGCTGGCATGTAGTTCCCAGCGCTGGTGACCGTTGAGAGGATGGCCTGCTTCGCTCACCCGCACGCTGTCCGGCGCGGCCGTACCCACCAGGAAGTACGGGTGCTGCAACGCGGCGCTGTCCAATACGCCCGTGTGCTCATGGATGAAATGGTAGGTGAGGTAGTCCCATTCGCCGCAATCGTACTGGTCCCAAGAGGTGAGCGGACTGCACTTCAAGGTGTGGTGCATCAGCACCTTCCGGAAGTGATGGCTCGTGTCAGGGAACGGGAACCAACCCCGTCGTGTGGTGATGCTGTCGAACGTGAGGGTGCGTACCGTCAGCGTGTCCTGCGCTTGCACGAGCGAAGCGATGATCAACCAAAGGGCGAGCGTGAATTGACGAAGCATGGACAGGTGGGGTAGGATGCGCCGTGAATCTAGGGAGCGCGCTCGTTGCCTTCTACATTCGGCGCCGCTGCGGAGGATCCGGCTTCCTCCAAGCATCCGGACCATAATGAAGCGCCACGTTGTTCCCTACAGATGCACCCACCGCTTTGCGCCCATCGTGCTGGACTATCTGGAAAGCGCAGAGAACCTGCGTGAACATTTCCAATGGTCCCCGGACCGGCCAGGCTTGGAACGCGCGCAGGCCGAACGCTCCTTCGATGAACGTTCACGCGCTGTGCTGTGCGAGGTATTGCGCGATCAATACCGCGGTCTGGAGGTGCACGAAGCCGTGCAAGCCAATCTTTCCGCACTGGCGGACCAACGTACGGTCACCGTTACGACCGGTCACCAATTGTGCTTGTTCTCCGGGCCGCTTTATGTGCCGTTCAAATTGCTGAACGTGATCCGCCTGGCGCGCCAGCTCAGCACGGAAAAGCGGCCGGTAGTGCCTGTGTTCTGGATGGCTACCGAGGATCATGATCGGGCGGAGATCGATCACGCTTGGATCAACGGCAGCAAGGTGACATGGCCCGGTGGACCAGCCGGTGCGGTGGGCGATCTATTACTTCAGGGAATTGAGCCGGTGATCGCCGAAGCGGAAAGGTTGCTCGGTCACGCTCCGCACACGGCCGAGGTCGTTGCCCTCCTGAAGGAGCACTACCGTTCCGATCGAACGCTGGCGCAAGCCACATGCGGCTTCATCCATGCGCTCTTCGGCCGCTTCGGACTGGTCATCATCGATGCGAACGATCCACGGCTGAAGCGCCTCTTTGTGCCCATCATGCGTGAGGAGTTGCTGAACGGCATCACGGAGCGTACGGTGGCCTATGCCAACGAGCGCCTCAGCGTGAAGTACGCGGTACAAGCCCATGCGCGTGAAGTGAACCTCTTCTACCTGAGCGATCGCGCGCGGCGTCGAATCGAGCTTCAGGGTGATCGTTACGCTGTGCTCGACGGTGGACCAAGTTCCGATCCGAACGGGCTCCTGCAAGAACTGGATCAGCATCCTGAGCGGTTCTCACCGAACGTGCTGATGCGGCCGCTCTACCAGGAGACCGTGTTGCCCAACATCGCTTACGTTGGCGGTGGTGGTGAACTCGCCTATTGGCTCCAACTACGTTGGCTTTTCCAAGCTGTGCGCGTACCCATGCCGGTGCTGTTGTTGCGCACGTCAGCAGGCTTCATCGCAGAGAAGCACATGCGACAATGGAAGGAGTTCGGGCTTGCTGCAGAGGACCTGTTCAGACCAAGAACGGAGGTGGAAGCGGACATCGCAATGCGCACCGCCACCTTCCGGGTCGACCTGTCAACGGAACGCGAGAAGTTGACGGCGGCCTACCTTGACATGGCTGAACATGCAGGCGCCGCCGATCCCACCTTGGTCCCGGCGGTCAAGGCCAAGGAAGCGCGTGCATTGAAAGGGCTTGATGCGTTGGAAAGCAAACTGCTGCGTGCGGCCAAACGGCAGCAGGTAGATGCGTTACGCAGGGCTGATGCGATCCTTGATGCGTTCCTGCCCGAAGGACTGCAGGAGCGGCGAGACAATTTCCTGCCGTTCTATGCGGCGAAGGGGCCTGCCTTTCTGGATGAACTGCTCTCCGCGCTGGATCCTCTGGATCCGCAGTTCAGTATTCTGGTCCAGTGAAGATCAGCGCAGGAACGGAGCGCTCTCTTGGCGCTGACCGTCGTTGAGGCGCACAACGTAGGTGCCCGGAACCAGATCCGCGATCGTGATCATACCCTGCCTTTCGGTCGTGATGCGACCGCTGCGCAAGAGACGCCCGGTGGCATCCATCAATTCCCAAGTGCTGCCCACAGTGAAGTCGTGTGTGAGGATCAACTGGTCAGATGAAACGGCCAGACTCATGCCTGTCGCTCCATTGAGCGGCATGCGCACGGCCACCACATCGCTGAGCGTGGATGTTCCGTCGTAGTCGGTCTGGCGCAAGCGGTAATAGCTGACACCGGACAAGGGCCACGGATCGTAGTCCAGGTAGTTGAGCGTGCCGCTGCTGGTGCCTGCGCCCGCCACACGAAGGATGGGGGAGAAGTCGATGCCGTTCGGGCTCCTTTCCACCGTGAAGTGGTCGTTGTCCTGCTCGCTGGCGGTGGCCCATTCCAGTTTCACTTCCTTGCCTGCCGGGTTCGCCACGAAGTACATCAGCTCGATGGGCAGCGGATTCTCCGCGGTGGTGGTGCCGAAGGTCCACCAGCCACCCGGAGCGAAAACCGTTTCCTGCGCCGCGCTGGTGGTTACAGAGCCCACCGGGAATCCGAAGCCAGGGCCGCCTCTATCGCGCCACATCGTGCCGTCCCAATGAGCAACGTTGATCGTCGCTGGGTTCACGATACCACAGTTGGTGAAGGTGTTCCAACCGAGATTGATGCGGGCCGTTGGCGTTCCGCTGTACTGGTCCAGTTTCCAGTATTCGCAGTAGCTGATATCGTAGAGAGGAGGAGCCTCCACCGGGCTTCCGATGTCCACATGCGGATCGGACGGGAAGTACTCCGCGATGAACGAATCCGACGGGCCGCCGATGGTGGGCGACATGATGGAGATCCTGTGCAGGTAGGTACCTTTGCCCACGGGGAACTGGAAGTTCACCAGCGGCGCGATCTTGACCATGGGGCCGTGCACGAAGCTCAATCCGTTCACGTTCGTCGTGTGGTTCGAGCTGGACGACATGGAGAGCAGGTTCGTCATGCTCGTCATCATCCGGCCAGCGGTCAAGGTCAGGTCGGACTTCAGCAGAATGGGCGCGTTCAGCGTAAGGTCGTTGGTCGCCTTGTTCAAGGCGAGGTAGCCGAACTCTTCCTGGAAACCGGCGGTGTTGATGGACTGCGGTCCTGTGCCGTTGAAGTTGATCGTGGAGTTCAACTCGTCGAAAGCGGTGACGGTCGCGTTGTTCGTGTAATTGCCGGTCAGGCTCAGCGTTCCACCGACACCTACACCCTGCAGATCGAGATACCCGCCTGCATTGATGGTCACATTCCCATTGAAAGCGGCCGTGTTCGTTGGGACCTCGTTGCGGAAATAAGAGCGGAATGCAGTGGTGCCGGTCAGGGTAAGGTTCGTTCCCGTGATGCTTCCACTTGTCAAGGTGATACCCGCCGGGCCTATGGCGGTTGCCGTTGAGTTGACCGACACGTTGCCGGTCACTTGCAAGACGCCCGCATTCTGGATGGTGAGGTTTCGCGCTTGGCCTACGCAGTTCACTGAGATCGCATTGGCGTAGGCAGTAGGCGGTGAAGCGGTAACCCCGATCACACAGCTGTTCAGCGAAGCGTAAGTAGGATCGATGACGACGTTGGTGGTCGAACTCGGCACCGTTACATCATCCCAGTTGCGGCAGTCGAACCAATCCGTGTTCTTGTAACCGGTCCAACGACCAGGGACCGGAACCGGGACGGTCATAGGGATCGCCGTGTAAGGCACACTTCCGAATGATCCGGAAGCATAGTTCGCACCAGTGGAATTGTAGTTGGCGCAACTGGTGTAGTTCGTCCACCGGTTCGGGTCGTCGAATTCCGCGATCCACTGACGTGCGGTGCGGCTGTTGTAGGTCGGGTACTCCAACGGATGGAACTTCACCCAATCCGAAGCGGAGAGAGGCGCGCTGCTGAAGCACAGGCTCCCCGGGGGAAGACCTGAATCCTGTGTGGTGTTCGCGAACTGGGTCCAGACGGTCTTCGTGTTGAAAGCGTAAAGGATCGTTCCCGAATAGGTCATGTTGTTGGCACCAGCTGGGTTAGTCCAGGTGCCACCTTGGCCGAAGAAGATCTGATCACCGCCCGAGTTGAGGTTGAAGGTACCCACCGCAGTAGGAGTGGCGATGGTCGGATTCACGCTCCAGCCAGTACAGGTGATCGCGTTGGTCGTTCCATCCACGCGCACGGTGATGGGCGTTCCTGCGGTCAGAGCGCCGCCGGTACGTGTCATGCGGAAGGTGCCCTCCGAATCACCCCATTGACCGGCGAACTGCCGCTCATAGCCGTTGTCCGTGATGTCGATCGTCGTGTTGTTGACGATGTTCTTCAGGATGATGAAGGTGAACTCATCGCTCGATGCTGGCCAGCCTGCGCAACCGCCGTTGTTCGCATTGATGGCCAACACGGCCACTTCACCCGGATTCAACGTCGTTTGACCCTCCGCCGGAACGATACCGAATCCAAGCCCAAGAAGTACGGCTGCGAACCCCGGAAGAAGCTTGTTGAAGCCCATTCGATCAAAGCTTGCGCGAAGATCGCACGATCGGCTGATCTTCAGTGTTCTCGCTGTTTGAAGCTTGATCAAAGTTATCAATGATCGTTGGTTACCGGTAGGCCTCTCAGGGAAGGGCGCTCACCCACGTACCGGCCGGTGTTCTGATGACGCGGAAAAGGGCCGTTCCGATGCCTTCTCCGACCACAAGAAGGCTTACCCCTGAAGGAACCCGGCCGATCACCGATGAACCGTTGAGCACACCTTGTGCTATGGACCGCCCCAGTTCATCCACCAAGCTCCACGGCAGGGGAGCCGTTCCCGGAGCCGCTACCAGTTCCCCCGCCTCGTTGCAGCCTATGCTCACCAGCGCGTTCCCCCGGCGTACCACGGCTATGGCTTGACTCTGCACCGCCGCCCCGTCCAGATCGAACTCGAGCAAGCGGTAGTAGCTGACCCCGGACAGCGGGGCGATATCATCGTGCACGTAATCCGCTCGTTGGTGGCTGTTTCCTGCGGCATCCACGTAACCGATGGGTTCGAACTGGGCCCCATCCGCGCTCCGTTCGATCACGAAATGGGAACTGTTCTCTTCCGTGGCCGTGGCCCAATGCAGGCGCACCCGGTCGGCAAGGTTCTCCGCATCGAAGGACAACAGTTCGATGGGCAGCGCGATGCACCGCAGGCTTTTCAGCCAGGCCAGGTTGGTGGCATTGTTGGCCGCGCCCGGGGTCTCGTTGCCTGCTACGGCACCCGCGCCGAAGTTCACGGCCTGCCGGTAGTTGCCACCGTTGAACCACAGTACGTTGCCCGGTCCACTGGCCGTTGTGATGCGCAGGGCGTCCAATCCGCCCGGATTCATGTTCTGCAGGTTCGGCCCGTAGCTGATGCCGTGGAAGTACCGGCCCTGAGCGTTCCGGGTCTGGCCGGCATCGCCCTGGTCCCGCAGGCCTATCCATGTCCAACTGCTGGCGCCGAACGCGCACGTCGGGTAGGTGCCGGTCACCAGTCCGTCAGGGTATATCCCACAGCCTTCCAGCAAGGGGCTGTTGGCGGGCAGGATGTAGATGCTGTCGTGCGGGGCCAGGTCGCTCGGGTCCACCGCAGGCACCAGCGGGTTCACATCCGCATTGTTGTAGATGAGGATGAGCGAGCCTGTGGGCACATTGGCCCATTGCGCGGCATTGCTGAAGCGGATGTGGCCCACGCTCACTCCACTGCCGTTCATCAGCGTACCGAACCCGTTGTTCGTGACGCCGTTATTGTCATCCACCTTGATCCCGCGGATGTCCAGGTTGCAGGTGAGCGCTACGGCTGCCAGCTCGATGTACTCCTGGTTCCCCGCAGGACCGTTGCTCAGCTCGTTCACCACCAAGCCGGTTCCCGTTGGTATGTACGGAGCGAAGATCTCGATGTCGTCAATGGCGATGCTCGGATCGGTACCGGAGCCGTCGTCATCGTTCACCCAGCGGAAGCCGACACGCACGTTGGGATTGTTGTTGGCGGAGGCGGGCAGGGCGATGCTGAAGATGGTCCACGTGCCCTGTGCGCCGCATGATCCCAGTGGGCTTTTCGGCATGTCGGCAAGTGTGGCCCACACCGTACCATCGTAATAATCGAGGACGGCGTTGTCCGTGGTGCCCACTCCGCCCTCGATGAAGTGGAACCGAAGGAACATGTTGCTCCATCCGGTCAGGTTTATTGGCGGTGATTGCGCGCGCACGTCCGTTTGACTGCTCTGGCAACTGCAACAGATGGCGCACACCCCAGGTGGGCAACTCGCGTCGTAAGCTGCGCCGCAATCACCGCTCGGACAGAAGAAGCAACTGTTCGGTGATGTGCAGGTGGCATCATTGCCGATGTGCAGCGTTTCGTTGTTCCCGCATCCACTGCCGCAGGTGCCCACAGGGTTGCCGTTCTCCTGACAGCTCACGAACCATTTGTTGGCACAACTTCCATTCGTGCCCAACGCTGCAGTGCTCCAAGCGCCGTTCACACCGATATAGGTGCCGGCCGGACAGTTCTGAACGCACTGGTTCTCGAACTCTTCCGCCCAGATCACCATCTGTGTGGAGGCCCGGACCGAAAGCGCGATGCTGAGCAGCAAGAACGCGAAGCGCACGTGGAGAATGCCCGCTCCTGGTGGCGAACGGACCTCGCTAAACTAACCGGTCCCGGGCAAGTGATAGCGCGATCCCCTCATGGGGCTACTTTCGCCCACCTTTCCCTGAACAGTTTGAGCGGGTCCATCCTCATCCTCGACCACGGTTCCCAGTACACCCAGCTCATCGCGCGGCGGGTACGCGAACTGAACGTCTACTGCGAGATCCATCCCTTCAGCCGCGCGGCCGAGTTCGCGAACAACCCTTCTATCAAGGGCGTCATCCTCAGCGGTAGCCCGTTCAGCGTGCATGATCCGGGCGCGCCGGATACCGCCATAGAGGGATTCCAGAAGCGCATACCCGTACTCGCTGTCTGTTACGGGGCCCAATTGCTCGCGAAGCGCCAGGGGGCACCTGTGATCCGCAGCTCGGTGCGTGAGTATGGCCGGGCGCACCTGGACCGCATCCTTGTCCATGAGCCGCTTTTCACCGGCATCGAGCAGGGCACCCAAGTGTGGATGAGCCACGGGGACAGCATCACTGCGATGGCCGGCAATATGGAGGTGCTCGCCAGCACGAAGGATGTGCCGGTGGCCGCTTATCGCTTGAAAGGAGAGGCGACCTATGCGGTGCAATTCCACCCGGAAGTGTACCACACCACGGACGGGCTGCAACTGCTGCATAACTTCGTTATCGGTGTGTGCGGCTGTGCGGGTGATTGGACGCCCGCTTCCTTCGTGACCACCTGCGTGGCCTCCTTGCAGGACCAGGTGGGCAAGGATGAAGTGGTGCTCGCCCTCAGCGGCGGCGTTGACAGTTCCGTTGCCGCCATGCTGCTGAACAAGGCCATCGGCGAGCGGCTCCATTGTGTGTTCGTGGACAATGGGCTGCTCCGGAAGAACGAATACCAGCAGGTGCTCGATAGCTACCGTCACATGGGGCTGAACATCACCGGTGTGGATGCACGTGACCGGTTCTATTCCGCGCTGAAAGGGCTGGAGGAACCGGAGGCGAAACGCAAGGCGATCGGCCGCACCTTCATCGAGATCTTCGAGCAGGAGAGCCATCGTCTGCCGCAGGTGAAATGGCTCGGTCAGGGGACCATCTATCCGGATGTGATCGAGAGCGTGAGCGTGAACGGGCCGAGCGTGACGATCAAGAGCCACCACAATGTGGGTGGCCTGCCGGAGCGCATGAAGCTGAACGTGGTGGAACCGCTCCGCCTTCTCTTCAAGGACGAAGTGCGCCGGGTAGGCCGGGAGCTCGGCCTTGACCCTTCGATCCTCGGTCGTCATCCCTTCCCCGGTCCGGGCCTCGGCATCCGCATCCTGGGTGAAGTGACCGCCGAGAAGGTGGCCCTGCTCCAAGAGGTGGATCACATCTGGATCCAGGGCTTGAAGGACGAAGGTCTCTACGACCAGGTCTGGCAGGCCGGTGCCATCCTGTTGCCTGTGCGCAGCGTCGGCGTTATGGGTGATGAACGCACCTACGAGAACGCCGTAGCCCTTCGCGCAGTGACCAGTACCGATGGCATGACCGCCGACTGGTGCCACCTGCCCCACACCTTCATGGCACGGATCTCGAACACGATCATCAACTCCGTACGCGGAGTGAACCGCGTGGTATACGACATCAGTAGCAAGCCACCCGCCACCATCGAATGGGAATGATCGCTCGCCTCGCTGTTCTTGTGCTCTTCGCTTTCGTCTGCGGTCGTGCTGCGCTCGCACAGGAACTTCGCGAAGTGGATGGGCAGAAGTACATCGCCCATCATGTCCTGAAAGGGCAAACGCTCTTCGCCATCAGCAAGCATTATGCGGTGCCTGTAGAAGCGATCACCGGCAACAACCCCGGCAGCGCGCAGCACATCAGTGTGGGCCAGGTGCTGCTGATCCCCGTGAAGGCTCAGGTGAAGAAGGAGTTGAAGCTGGCCCCGGCGCTGATGGACGGGGAATTGGCGCACACCGTTCAGAAGAAGGAAACGCTCTTCGGCATCGCACGGAAATACGGTGTGGAGCCGCAGGACCTCACTGCCCGCAACCCGAACGTTTCTGAACTGAAGCCGGGTATGCTACTGATCATCCCCGTGGCCAAAGTGTCCAGTGCGCCTGCATCGGTCATCGCTCCCGCGGCGGAGGATGAAAGTCGGTCCCACCTCGTGCAACCGGGCGAGACCATCTACTCCATCAGCAAGCGCTATGACCTTACACCGGAGGAGATACAAGCAGCGAACGGTGGACTTCCACAAGGCTTGAAGGCTGGTACCTACTTGCGGATCCCGCCAAAGGAGAAACCCATCGAGGAGCCTGAACCGGTCGCTGTTGTGACGAACACATCCGCCACATACAAGGTCGCCTTGTTGCTTCCGTTCAGCATCGCTGCGAACGACAGCGCCCAAGCGCATCAGCCTGATCGGAAGGGGTTTCACAAGGTGACCGATGCGGCCGTGCAGTTCTACGCCGGTGCGCGCATGGCCTTGGATTCATTGATGAACAACGGCTTTTCCGCTGACGTGACCGTCCTGGATGTTGGGGAGGATGCACGGGTATGGGAGCAGGCATTGAAGGACCGTTCATTGAAGGAGCAGGACCTGTGCATCGGTCCGTTCCATCGCGGGGCCATCGACAAGCTTTCTCGACTCGCTCCGCAGGCCCACATCGTTTGCCCGGTGCCACAGAGCAACAAGGTGCTCCTGGGCAATCCCAACGTGAGCAAGGTCGTGGGCGGCCGTCCGGACCAGATCCAGCAGATGGCACGGTTCATCGCTTACAAGCATGCGAAGGACAATGTGGTGCTTTGTCTCCCGGATATCACCGCTGAAAAGGAACTGCGCGAACAGATGTCCCGTGCGGTGAAGGACGCGTGGGTCACGGCGCCGGCGCGGACCCGCGATTCGGTGACGGTCGCTTCGGCCGGTAAGCGCGACGTGAACGATGTGATAAGCAAGCTCTCGGCCACGAGCATGAACGCCGTGGTGGTGGCCAGTGAGGACGTGGAGTTCACCACGCAACTCGTGAAGAAGCTCGCAGAGGCAGGCAAGACCAAGCGCATCACCATGTACGGCCTCAACAGTTGGTTGGACATGGAAACATTGGACCCGCACGACATGGAAGCGCTGAACGCTTGTGTGCCAGCAAGCACGTGGGTGGACCGCTCCGATCCACGAACGGTCGCCTTCATCACGGCCTACCGCGATCGGTTCCAGAACGAGCCGGGCGACTATGCCTTCCTCGGGTTCGATGTGACGTTCTACTATCTCCACGCGCTGCAGCTCTTCGGACGTGATTTCACCGCTCACCTGGAAGAGATCGACACCCGTCCGTTGCACATGACCTTCGACCTCCAGCGTTCAGGAACGGAGAACGGGTTCAGGAACGAGAACGCGGTGATGCTCAAGTTCGGGCCGGACGGGCTGCACAAGGCCTTGTAAGGATGGAACGGTCAACCATCGCGGAGGAGTTCCGTGCTATCCAGTCCGCCATCTGTGATCACCTTGAACGTTTGGATGGCCAAGCACGCTTCATCAGTGATCATTGGCAGCGGGAAGAAGGTGGAGGAGGGCACACCCGCGTGATCGCGAACGGAGACCTGATCGAGAAGGGTGGCGTGAATTTCAGTGAGGTCTTCGGCGCATTGTCGCCTGCGGCTTCGCGAGCCTTAAGGATCGAAGCGAGCGAGTTCTATGCGACCGGAGTGAGCATCGTGCTGCACGGCAGGAACCCATGGGTGCCCACGATCCACATGAACATCCGCTATTTCGAGTCCGGCGGGCAGTGCTGGTTCGGCGGTGGAATCGACCTCACGCCGATGTATTTCGATCAGCAGGCTGCGCGGTCGTTCCACCGCGGCCTGAAGGAGGTCTGCGACCGCTGGGACCCTTTGTTCTACGCCGAATACAAGCAGTGGGCGGATGAATATTTCTTCCTTCCGCACCGGAACGAGACGCGCGGCATCGGCGGCATCTTCTACGACCGCATCGTTCCCGGCACGGTGCATTCTACGGAAACGTTGTTCGGGTTCACCCGCGATGTAGGCCGTCTCTTCGCACCGTTGTATGAAGCAGTGGTGTCACCTGTGCGCGGGAAGTCTTACGGAGCGAGGGAGAGGGAATGGCAGCTGCTTCGCCGTGGGCGCTATGTGGAGTTCAACCTGGTGCACGACCGTGGCACTCGTTTCGGTCTGGAGACCGGTGGGCGAACGGAGAGCATCCTGATGAGCCTGCCAGCGGAGGCCAGCTGGCGTTACGATCATCATCCCGAACCTGGATCCCTGGAGGCAGCGACGCTGGATCAGTTGCGCAAAGGCATCGATCGGATCACCTGAGCCATTTGCGCTCCAGCACGAAGGTGCCGAAGGGTAGGAAGCCCGCCAGACCAACGCCATAGGCACGTTCCACCGGCCACTTCAGGCGGGTGAACATCGGCACTGCTGTAACGATGTACCCGATGAAGAGGAACCCATGCACCAGCCCCGGCCACCTGACAGCCTGCGGCATGTCCTGCGTGTACTTGACCACCATGGCGATGATGAGCGCGATCCAGCTGATACCCTCAGCGATACAGAAGAACTTGAAGCGGCGCATGTACTTGGTGTCCATGGCGCAAAGATGAACGGTCAGAACCGGAAACGCAGGAAGCCGGTGCAGATGGAAAGCGTAGGCCTGCGGTCGGTGAAGAAGGTGATCGCATCCCGTGATGCGATGCCCGCCTCATAGGTGCCCTTGCCCACGATGAAGCAGATGCCCACAGGGATCTTCAGGTCATAGTCGCCACCGCCGACTAGACCTGCGCTCAGCATCAGCCATGGGATGGGTTTCAGATCCGCACCGAGTCCCAGCACCGCTGCGCTGTAGTTACCGGGCTCCGCATTGGTGGGGACCACGGCATCCGCTCCGATCTCGATCCTGTCGTTCAACCGCGCGCCTGCCCCGATCCGCAGCACGGAGGGCAACGCGACGGACCGGGTGCCACCGCTCTGCCATTCCACCGGACTGTGCACACCGATGATGTTATCGATGTTGTTGAAGACATTGTAGTTGTTGATCCCCGTGAACGCGTACGTGGCGAGTTGCAGGTCGGTCGCCCGGTAGGTGTTGCCGCTCCACGTGATGGAGCCTATGTTGTTCAACGAAGCGCCGAACTTGAACTTCTCCAGCACGGTGGCACTGAAACCGATGTCGAAGCCCGTTCCACTGCCGACCTGCTTCGGCGGGAAATGCCGGTCGCTGTCCGGGATCGGCGTGGTCTGCGCGCCGCCGTAGTCCACGTTGAAATACGGTGACATGGCAGCGAACCCTTGGATGTTGCCGTTCGCAGCGGTAAGGTCGATGATCCCCATTCCGCTCAGGTATTTCAGGCCCACCCCAGCATACAGACGCAGCACATCGTTCCCGATCAATTGTCGGCCATAGCTCAGGTTGTACTCGCGGTACCAGTTGAACTTGATCATAGTGCCGTTGAAGAGGTGGGCCGGATCGGTAGGGTCGCTGGAGATCCCCGCCACTACTTGGGCCAACAGGTCCGGCGGCACGTTCTGAAGGTTCGGCACGGTATCACCATTGGTCAGCACCCACTGATCGAAGTAGCCGGACTGATAGCCGCGGAAAAGAATGTCAGAAAAGGTGGAGTTCAGCGAGCTGTTCCATTGGGCCCGATCATGGATGCTGAAACCGAAGCCACCGATCTTCTCGCTGTTCCAGGCCAAACCCATCAGTGTCACATCGCCATTGATGGTGAGCGGTTGCTCGGCCATCTTGATCGCTGCATCGCGACGTTCCTGTTCGGTGAACTGTTTGTCGGTCTTCAGGAACTGATCACGGATCTCATCCTTCGACAGCGCCGGTGACCAGATGCTCAGACCCACCTCGGCGAAACCCAAGGCGAAGCGTTTGCCCTCATAGCGCGGTTGCCAACCCAGATTGCTCGGGTTGATCCCGATGCACTGGTAGTCCGTGACGAAGGTCGTCGCTGAAGCACGGCCCGTGCTCGAGAAAACGCTTTGCTCCAGTTGCGCGGCCAACCGGGCCGAACAGGACATGGCAAGCGCGAACAACAGAAGAGGAAGAGGTCGCTTCATGCAGGTGAATGTAGTGTCGGATGATCATTCCGATCGCTGGCTGATATTCGCCCGGATGCACCAGCTGTTCCACATGCTGTTCGAAGTAGTCGCCTTCGCGCTCGGCTATACGTACTTCCAGCGGTTGCGCCTGCAGCATGGTGATCACATCGCAGAGCCCAGGCGTGTATGGATCATCATCGGCGCTGCGGCCGGTGCGCTCATCGGCTCACGTGTGTTGGGAGCGTTGGAGAACCCTGCTGCGCTTTCTTGGAGTTGGAAGGCGCTCTTCATCGCCTTCAATAACCGCACGATCGTTGGTGGCTTGCTCGGTGGCTTGATAGGGGTGGAGATCACCAAACGCATCATCGGTGAGAGGAAACGCAGTGGTGACCTGTTCGTGTCCCCTTTATTGCTCGGCATGATCATCGGTCGTATCGGCTGCATGCTTGGTGGCCTTGAGGACAACACGTTCGGCACGGCGACCGACCTGCCGTGGGGCATCGACCTTGGCGATGGCGTGCGAAGGCACCCAACGAACCTGTACGAGATAACCTGGTTGGGAGGCATGTGGCTGATGCTGCGCGCGATCGAGCGCCGATGGCCGCTGATCGAAGGAGCACGCTTCCAACTCTTCATGGTGCTGTACCTGTTCTTCCGCTTTCTGGTGGAATCCATCAAACCCGACCCAGCGGTGTTGTTCGGCCTCAGTGCGATCCAGATCGCGTGCTTGCTGGGTCTGATGTACTATTACCGCATATGGACCTCTCCAACCAGCCTGTTCCAACAACCTCGGATCAACACCGATGGACAGACATGAACAACGATCATCAGCAGTACGGTACGACGTTGTTGTGCACCAAGGAAACAGAGGTTCTTGGTGCAGCAGGTAGATCGAGCACTCATGCCTGAACGCCCCTACACCTATTACGACTTCACGCAGAGCTTGTGCAGCACCTGCCTGCGACGCGTGGACGCCAAGATCATCTTCGAGGATGAGCAAGTGTTCATGCTGAAACGTTGTCCGGAGCACGGCGCTGAAAAGGTGCTGATCGCTAGGGATGTCGAGTATTACAAGCGCTGCCGCCACTACCTGAAGCCGGGGGAGATGGTGCGCACCTTCAACACGAGGACGCACTACGGCTGCCCGTACGACTGCGGCATCTGCCCGGATCACGAGCAGCACGGTTGTCTCACCATCGTGGAGGTGACCGACCGGTGCAACTTGGAGTGTCCGATCTGCTACGCCAGCAGCGGACCGATGCATGGGAAGCATCGCACCTTGGAGGTGATCGAACGGATGCTCGACGCCGTGGTGCGCAATGAAGGCGAGCCCGATGTGGTGCAGATCAGTGGGGGAGAACCCACCGTGCATCCTGACTTCTTCGCGATCCTCGACGCGGCCAAGCGCAGGCCTATCCGGCACCTGATGCTGAATACCAACGGCATCCGGATCGCCAAGGACAAGGCCTTCGTTGAGCGCCTCGCCGGTTACATGCCCGACTTCGAGATCTACCTCCAGTTCGATTCGTTCAAGCCCGAAGTACTGAAGCGTTTGAGGGGGGAGGACCTGAGGGCCACACGCCAGCAGGCCATCGACCACTTGAACGAGTTCAACCTGAGCACCACATTGGTCGCCACAGTGGAAAAAGGCGCGAACGAAGACGAGATCGGCGCCATCATCGACTATGCATTGAAGCAGCGGTGTGTGCGGGGTGTCACCTTCCAGCCGGTGCAAGTGGCAGGGCGCACGGAGAACTTCGATCCCGCCAAAGACCGGATCACGCTCACTGAGGTAAGGCAGGGCATCATCGACCAGAGCAAGGTGTTCACACCGGAGGACATCGTTCCCGTGCCCTGCAACCCCGACGCGCTGGCCATGGGATACGCGCTCAAGCTGAACGGCGAGGTGTTCCCGCTCACGCGCATGATCGACCCCGACGATCTGCTGAACAACAGCCGCAACACCATCGTGTACGAGCAGGACGAACGACTGAAGGAGCACATGGTGAAGCTCTTCAGCACTGGCACGCCCAGCGACAAAGCTCATGAAACGCTCCACCGGATCATGTGCTGCCTTCCGGACATCGACGCGCCGGAGCTGAAGTACGAGAACCTCTTCCGCATCATCATCATGCGCTTCATCGATGCGTATGATTTCGACGTAAGGGCGATCAAGCGAAGCTGTGTACACATCGTCGATCCCCGAACCATGCACGCTATCCCCTTCGAAACGATGAACATGTTCTATCGGGAGGATGCGCAGCGTACAAGACTTCAAGAACTCCGTCAAGCGATGCACTGATGGGGCGTCCAGGGATCATGTTGTTCAACTTGTTGTTGTACCTCCTGTACTGCTTGGTCTTTTTGTGGGCGATCCCTGACCGGGTATTCGGTGGAATGCTCTTGGCCCTCGTCATCGCGGTGCATGGCATTACGCTGATCGCATACGGGGCAGCGGCTGATAAAGGCTCGGATGCGAGGAAGAGATACTTCGTGATGGCGATATTCGTCCTCCTCGTAGGCCCTTCCATGTGCATTTCAACCGTTTTCAGATGAAACGTCCCAGCATCCTTCTCCTCAACCTGCTGATCATGCTCGGTTACTCGGTGCTGTTCATGGCGCTGGGCGGCGTGATCGGTGATGCGGTGATCGGCCTGCACTGGAGCGTGCTCATCATCCACATCCTCGTGCTGTTCATCTGGGGCCTGGTGAACCTGGCCAGCGGTGTGGACGAGAAGAAGAGCAGTGGTGGCAAGATGTTGCTGGCCAGCTTGCTCGTTGCGCTGATCGGCCATGGCCTGTGCTTCTTCAATGGCCTCATGAACATGGGGCCGATACACTGACCACGCGGCTCCGGCCATTGGTAGGCGCCTATGTTTGCCGCATGCGGCGCGGTGTTCCCTGGCTTCTGGTCTTTGCCGCTGCGGGCGTCCTCTTCGCCCTGCTGGGACTGGCGGTCGGATCGGTGCCGCTGCCATTGGGTGAAGTGGTGCATGCATTGTTCGAACCTTCCGCTTCCAGTGAGTCCACCTTGATTGTTCGTCAAGTGCGGCTGCCGGAAGTGATCACAGCGGCATTGGCAGGGGCAGGGCTCGCCGCCAGCGGGCTCATCATGCAAACGCTGTTCAGGAACCCGCTCGCTGGGCCGAGCGTGCTGGGCATCAGCAGTGGTTCCAGCTTGGGCGTGGCGCTGGTGATGCTCGCTGCTCCGCTATGGAGCGCCGTTCCTGTTCCTCGCGACCTGCTCGTGCTCTTGGCGTCATTGACCGGTGCGGTCGCGGTGCTGCTCATCATCGTGCTGTCCGACCGTCGCGTGGGCGATGGCGTCACGTTGCTGATCATCGGACTCATGATCGGCTACCTATGCTCCGCGATCACCAGCGTGCTGCAAAGTGCGAGCATGGCCGATGCGCTGAAGGGATATGTGCTGTGGGGCATGGGATCGTTCAGCGGCGTTGAACTCGCCCGCAGCGGATGGCTCGCGGCGCCGGTTCTCGTGGGGCTCACGCTGGCATTGATGCTCATCAAGCCGTTGAACGCGCTGCTGTTGGGCGAAGACTACGCGCGCAGCCTCGGTGTGAACGTGCGGCGCACCCACCGCATCGCGATCTGGACCACCGGTCTGCTCGCGGGATCCATCACCGCGTTCTGTGGCCCGGTCGCCTTTCTGGGGCTGGCTACCCCGCACGTCGCACGCCTTTTTATCCGCACAAGTGATCATCGGACCTTGCTTCCTGCCAGCATCGTTCTGGGCGCCGCACTTGCGCTCGGCTGCGACCTGTTGGTACGCACAGGCGCGCCAGGCCGTCTTGTCCCATTGAACGCGATCACCAGCCTGCTCGGTGCACCGGTGGTGCTCTGGGTGCTGTTGCGGGGTCGCGATCGGTCACGAACCTCTTGAATGGAACCGCTGCTCAACATCCGTGACCTGTCGATCGGCTTCCATGACAAGCCGCTCCTGAAGGACCTGAGCGTTCAGGTGGAAGCGGGCAAGCTCGTCGGTATCATCGGGGTGAACGGGATCGGGAAGAGCACGCTGCTGAGGACCGTGGCCGGACTACAGGTGCCGATCAGCGGTACGGTCCGCATCGCAGGGCGTGAACTCGCCTCATTGACTTCAGCGGAACGCGCCCGCTCCGTGAGCATCGTTCTTACCGGCAAGCCAGCCACGGGTTCGTTGGATGTTCGCACATTGGTAAGTCTGGGTCGCCAGCCATGGACGGATCGCTGGGGTGGACTGTCCGCAAAGGACGAGGCCCGCGTGGACGAAGTCTTGGAGAGAGCAGGAGCGACGCACCTTGAGCACAAGTCACTTGGAACGTGCAGTGATGGCGAGGCACAGAAGGTGCTGATCGCACGCGCACTGGCCCAAGCAACGCCGGTGTTGTTGTTGGATGAACCTACGGCCTTCCTGGATCTGCCCAACCGGGCAGCCATCGTTCGCACGCTCAGAACGATCGCCATCCAGGAGAAAAAGGCGGTGTTGTTCACCACACATGACCTGCAGTTGGCGCTGGACCTCTGCGACACGATCTGGTTGCTGCGGCGTGATCAGCCACTTTGGCAAGGCACACCGTCGGAGGCGATGGTCACCGGTGAATTGCAACGCGCCTTCGTTGGCAGCGGCATCACCTTCGATCCGGTGGCCGGCACGCACCGCTTCACGGTCTGAAAAGACAGAAGCCCCGCCCTGAGGAACAGGATCGGGGCTTCTGAGCGGAGCGTTACCTATTTCTTCAGCGCGTCGCGGATCTCCATCAGGAGCTTCTCCTCGTTGCTGGGGCCGGCAGGAGCTGGCGCGGGTTCAGCCTTCTTCATGCGGTTGACGCCTTTCACCACCATGAACATCACGAAGGCGACGATCACGAAGTCGATCAGCGCCGTGAGGAACATGCCATAGGTGATGGCCACTTTGGCTGTTGTCACGGCTCCGGCCGCGTTCTTCACTTCATCCCGCAGCACGAACTCCAGCTCGTCGAACTTGAATTTCTCGGTGAACAGGCTGATGATCGGAGCGACGATCCCGCCGGTGAACGCGTTCACCACTTTGGTGAAGGCGGCACCCATGACGAAACCGACCGCGATGTCGACCAGGTTGCCCTTCATCGCGAACTCTTTGAACTCTTTCAACATACCCATGGAACGGAGGTTTAGGTTGGTCAGGTGAAGGAGAGGCGACGAAGCTAACAGAAGGTCACTGACCTGCGTCTACTTTCTCAATCGGAAGGTCTGCGAAACGCTGGAATCCTTGACCACTGCGGAAACGACCACATCCCAGCCGTTCACCGTTCTTCGGTAGTTGATGCGTTGCGGGAAGTCATGCGACGGGTTCTCGAAAACGAGCGAATCAGTGCCCAGGTGCGTCGCACGGAACGCCACCGGCTGGTCGTTGTTCTGGCCGAAAGCCCTGGCGATATAGTCCACTTGACCAGCCCTCAGCTCCAACCGCAGCGATTCTGCGAAGGCCGTATCACCGGCAGCCATTCCAACACCGGTACCTGTGAACGTACTGTCATCCACCAGCTGCCAGGTTTCGGTGAAGACCATCGTTGTATCCGAAGTATCGGTCCAAGTACCGAGCAGAGCTTCGCACGTAGCGAAAGGCGTGGCGGAAGTAGCGGTTGATGGCAGCTCGGCGGATGGCACAGGCCGGCAGGCTGCGGCCGAAATGAGGAGGAGCAGGAGTGCACGTGGTTTCATCGCAGGTCGTGAATGGCAGCCCGGATAGCGTCCGGCACTGGGATCTTGCTTCCGGATCTGTAGTCGTACATCACCTGCACACTGGTGCCCGTGGCCACGAGTTGACCTTGCTCGTCCTTCACCTCATACTCCATGGTGAAGCTTGTGTTGCCGATCCGGCTGCAGCCCGTGCTGACGGTCAACCGGGCGGGCCACATAACTGGGCGCTTGAAGTCACACGTGGTGCTGGCGAGGATGACGCCCACGCCCTTCTCCTGGTGGGAGCGGAGCACCCCGATGCGTTCGAGGAAGTACATCCGAACGTTCTCGAAATAGCGGAAGTAGACGACGTTGTTCAGATGCCCGAACAGGTCCTGTTCACCCCAAGCCACGGGAATGCTGATCGAGACCGGCAGTGCCGACCCGCTCATGCAGGTGGGGCGCCTGTTGCATCACCCGCCGGGGTAGCAGCGGGAACAGGAGCGGGGCCGCGCATTTCCTGTTGCAATTGGCGGTGTTGCTTGCGCAAACGGTCCACGTCCTGGCGGGCACGCTCGATCTTCTTCTCCATCTCGCGCTTCATGGCCTCACCACTAGCGCTCTTGAAGTTGAACATGCCCATGTTGCGTTCCATCTGCTTCATCTCCGCTTCGATCTCCTCGATCTTCCGCTTGATGAATCGGCCCTCCTTCTCCAGTTGGAACTTGCCGTCAGGACCGGACTTGATGTCCTCTACGCGGCTCTGGAAGGCCATGCGACGACGCTCATCATCGTTCATCTTCAGTTGGCCGTACTGCTTGTCCAATGCGGCGCGGTAGCGCGTATTCAGCGCGTCGAACTGCTTGGGTGAAACGCGGCCACTGTCCATCCAGCGCGAAGAGAAACCGCGCAGGGTATCCATGTCCGCCGGGCGATCGCCGGTGAGCGTGAATCCTTCGATGGCCGCGATGATCTCCTCCTTGGCTTTGAGGTGAACGGCCTGCTCGGCGTCCAGTGCCTCAAAATGCGCCTTGCGCGACTGGAAGAACGCGTCGCACGCCTCGCGGAACTTGCTCCAGAGCTTGTTCTCATCGCGAGGGCCGGCACTACCGGCCTCTTTCCACTGCGCCTGCAACGCTTTCAGCTTGTCCGCGGTCTGGCGCCAATCGGAACTGTCCTTCAATTGGATGGCCTGCTGGAGGAGCGCCTGCTTCTTGTCGTACGCTGCTTTGAACTGTGTCTTCAGCGCGGTGAAGAAGGTGTTCTTCTTCTCGAAGAAGACATTGCAGGCGGTTCGGAACTCACGCCATACGCGCTCGTTGTCCTTGCGTGTGGCGAACCCGATGTTCTTCCAGGCGGTCTGCACTTCGAGGATCCGATCGGTGAGTTCCTTCCACTCCTTGGCCGACCTGTTCTCCGCTTCGGCCACGATCACGTTCACCTTCTCGATCAGCGCCTGCTTGGCCGCCAGGTTGGCATCGTGTTCCGCACGGCGGGCACGGTAGTACTCGTTGATGCGGTCGTAGACCACCCGCGTGGCGTTCCAGAAGCCGTCACGAACGGCCTCCCATTCCTCACGCACCACCGGACCGATCTGATGCCATTTCTCCTGGTATTCCTTCACCAGGTTCTCCGCCTCCCTGACGCTTTCCACGCGCTGCACGGCCTCCATGTCACTGATCAACGCACGCTTCAGCGCGGTGTTCTTCTTCAGGTCGTGGTCGCGCAGCTCCTTATAGATGCGGATGTGGTAGAAGAACTCATCCCGAAGGTGGCTGTAGTCTCGCTGAAGGTCCCGGTAGTTCTGTTGGGGAACCGGACCGATGGACTTCCATTTCTCCCCCAGCTCATTGAACCGCTGGAAGGCCGAGCCGATGTTCTCCTCCGAGGAGATCATGGTCTTCAACTCTTCCATGATGGCCATCTTGGCGGCCAGGTTGTCGTTTTCTTCTTTCTGCCGTTTGCGGCGCACATCGTTCACCTTCGTGTTGAAGGCATCCAGCAACTGCTTGAACTTCTTGTCCTCCTCGTCCTGCAACTGGGCGTTCTCGATGTGGACGGGTGCCCCTTCTGCCGAAGGGCTGCCCTCGTTCTCCGCACCTGCTTCCGTCTCGGTGGCCTCCGCCGCTCCGGCTTGCACCTCCTGATGGGCCGCTGAAACAAGCGCTTCATACGCCTCCTTCACCGTTTCTACCTGTTCCTGTGCCTGCTCGACCTCGGCCTGCTGGAGCAATTCCTCCAACCGGGAGATCAACTCTGATTTCGTTGCCATGTGATGCTGGGACCGGCCGCCTTGCTGCAGGGCCGAAGGTTCCAAAGATAGAAGGCCGCACCGGACCGTTCAGACCGCAAGGCCGAGCACGCAAACGTCGTCCACCTGCTCGTTCTGGCCTTTCCACTCCAGGAAGGAACGCTCCAGCACTGCGGCTTGGGCGCTCATGGGCAGGCGGTGGTTGGCCATGATCATCTCGTTGAACCGTGCGGCCATGAACTTCTTCCGTTCCGGCCCACCGAACTGGTCCACATAGCCATCGCTGAAAAGGTAGAGACGGTCGCCGGGGTGATAGGCTATCCGGTGCACGGTGAACTTGCGCTTCGGGTCGTGCTGCGAACCGCCGATCGGTTTACGGTCGCCGTTGATGATGGTGAGCTGGCCATCGTGCATCCAATACAACGGTCGGAAGGCCCCTGCGAACAGCACTTCGTGTGCTTTGCGATCGATCCGGCACAAGGCCACGTCCATGCCATCGCCCGCGCCTTTGCGTTGCCCGTTCTGGTTCAAGGCCTGGATGATCCGCTCGTTCAAAAGACCCAGAAGTTCCGCAGGATCCTTGTGCGGGTGCTGCACCACCAGTTCGTTCAACAGGGAACAACCGATGGCGGCCATCATGGCTCCCGGCAGTCCGTGCCCCGTGCAATCCGCAGCGGCCACCAAACATTGGTCGTCTCCCAAGCGGTGGTACCAGTGGAAGTCGCCGCTCACCATGTCCTTCGGTCGGTTCAACACGAAGTGGTCCTCGAACATCTCCCGGTACCGCTCGGGTTTGGGGATCATTGCGCCCTGGATCTTCCCAGCGTAGGCTATGCTGTCCGTAACGCCCTCATGACGCTGCTGCCAGAGCGTGCGGTCCTCTTCCTCCTGACGCACCATGCGACCGACGCTTCTCAGGACGAAGTAGCCGAGCGCGATGAATACCAGCACCGCGATGGCGATGTTCCGGTAGAGCATGGCATAGGCCGAGGAGATCACTTCATCGATAGGACCTGCGACCAGCACCACGCCCACCGTTCTGCCCTGTTGGTCCAGCACGGCGTCGAACGAAGCGAGCTCACGCGCGAACACACCGCGCTGGGGTTCAACACGGCCGTTCTTCAACTGCTCGATAATGGAAGCCGCCATGGGGCCTGTGAACGCATCACGCAATGCCGGCTTCGAGGCGGAGGTTACTGCGATCTCCAGTTCGTTCTTGCCTTCTTCGAATACGATCACCTGGAGTGGCCGTTCCACCCCCGAAGCTTCAGCACTCTTGCGCAGACTTTCGTGCAGCACATAGTAGTAGGCATCCTGCGTATTGGTGATGAGCATGCCGCGCGAGTCGTACTTGTTCAACAAGCGTTGCACGCGGCTGCCGTCCAACTGCGCGGCCAATGTGCTGGTGATGCCGGCCATGCGGTCCAGCGCCAAGGTGCGCTCGGTCTTCAGCTTGGAACGGTGACCCCAGACGAGCAGACCGCTGGCGAGCACCAGGTAGGTACCGCACAGCACGAAGAGCACCTTCCGGCTTGTGGAGCCGGGCCCTTTGAACAGGCTTTTCTGGAAGGAGGGGTTGAACACGCACGCGTTCCTACGTTCGTTCATACTTCGATGTTCCTTTGGAAGGTGACGGAACCACCCGAACAAGGTCCAAACCACCACAAAACCCTGACCCGATGCTCGACCAGATCCTTTCCACCCTGAAAAGCCAGGCCGCACCTGCGCTCATGCACAAGATCGGCCTCAACGAACAGCAGACCCATGGCTCCATCCATGCAGCGGCTGAAAGCGTGAAGGAAGTGATCGGCGGGGGTGATGGTTTCGGCCTCGACGACGTGCTGAACCTCTTCAGTCAGGCCAAGAACACCTCGGCGGCGGACGGTATCCTCAGCAACATCGGTCAGGTGATGAACAGCAAGCTCACCGGGCAGGTGGGGCTCAATACGCAGCAAGCTGGTGGCGTGAAGGACATGCTGTTGCCGATGATCACCGAACTGGTGAGCAAGCATGTGGGCGGCGATGCGAACAACCTGTCCGGTCTGTTGAGCGGTTTCACGGGTAACGGTGGGGGTATCGCTGACATGGCAAAAGGCCTGCTGGGCGGATTTTTCAAGTGAGCGTACTTCAGTGAGTGATCCTGGATCCCAGGATCCGGAACGAGGGGAGGGGCATGCGCCCCTTTTCTCATTTGCTTCGCACCTGCAACCCATCCCATGAGCCTCCCCGACGAGTTGATCAAGAATATGCAGGACGGCTACGCCACCACAGGCGCCAGCCTCGTCCTTGGAGCCCCCCTGTACAACGGCGAATGCGCGGCGGCCGCACCTGTGAAAGTGCCCATGCGCACCATGAACCGGCATGGCTTGATCGCCGGTGCAACGGGTACCGGAAAGACCAAGACCCTTCAGACCCTGGCCGAGCAGCTCAGCTTGCAGGGTGTGCCTTCCTTGGTGATGGACATCAAAGGGGACCTGAGCGGGATCGCGGCGCCGGGGGCGGTGAACGACAAGATCGTCGCGCGCCACCAGCGTTTGGGTTTCGATTATGAGCCGGCGAACATCCCGGTGGAACTGCTTACCCTGAGCGATGAACCGGGAGCGCGATTGCGCGCCACGGTCAGCGAGTTCGGGCCTGTCCTGCTCAGCCGCATTCTTGATCTGAACGATACGCAAAGCAGTGTGCTCTCGTTGGTGTTCAAGTACTGCGATGACATGAAGATGGCCCTGTTGGACATCAAGGACCTGCGTCGCGTGCTGCAGTTCGTTACGCAGGAAGGGAAGGTGGAGATCCAGAAGGTGTATGGTTCAGTGAGCCCCGCAACGGTGAACATCATCCTGCGGAGCCTGATCGAACTCGAGCAACAAGGTGCCGAGCGCTTCTTCGGTGAACGCAGTTTCGACCCGCAGGACATGCTCGTGCAGCGCGATGGCAAAGGCGTGGTGCATGTGCTACGGCTCACCGATCTACAAAGCCGACCGAAGCTCTTCAGCACCTTCATGCTGTGCCTGTTGGCCGAGATCTATCAGACTTTCCCCGAAGTGGGCGACCCGGAGAAACCGAAGCTCTGCATCTTCATCGACGAGGCACACCTGATCTTCGATACAGCGACGCCCGTTCTTCTGCAACAGATCGAAACGATCATCAAGCTCATCCGGTCAAAAGGCGTTGGCGTGTTCTTCTGCACGCAGAACCCGATGGACGTGCCGGACAGCGTGCTCGGCCAATTGGGTTTGAAGGTGCAGCACGCCTTGCGTGCCTTCACCGCGAAGGACCGCACCGCCATCAAGAAGACCGCGGAGAACTATCCGCTCACTGACTTCTACAGAACCGAAGAGCTGCTCACCTCACTGGGGATCGGCGAAGCGATCGTAACGGCATTGAGCGAGAAGGGAACACCCACACCGCTGGCCCACACGCTCATGCGGGCTCCGGCCACGCGCATGGATATGCTTTCGCCGCAGGAGATCGATGCACTGGTAGCGAATTCCAACATGGCCCGGAAGTACAACGAGGTGATCGACCGCGAGAGCGCCTTCGAGATCCTGGAGAAGCGCTTCAAGGATCATGCGGAGGCGGAAGAGGAGGAGCAGGAGGACGGCAAGGATGAGCCCAAGGAGCGCAAGCCAGAGAAGGAGGAGAAGGGAACGCTGGAGAAACTGAGCGAGAACACGATGGTGCGGCAGATCGGGCGCACGGTGGCCAACGTCGCCATGCGCGGACTGCTCGGTGTGCTCGGTGTGAAAACGGCCACGCGCCGCCGCAGGAGCCGTGGCCTGTTCGGATAGCCATGCTGCGATGGTGCGCTGCTTTGCTGGTCGGATCACTCGCGGCCTGCACTGTTCCATCCGAAGCCGGAGACCATGATGCTCACCCGAAGGAGGCGATCCATGTCGCGGACTCGGCAAGTCGAAAGCCGTTCTCCATGGTCTTCTACAACGTGGAGAACCTCTTCGACGTGCAGGACGATCCGCGCACGAACGACGAGGACTTCACACCGACCGGGAAAATGCACTGGACGCAGGACCGCTACGAGCGCAAGCTGCAGCAGTTGGCCGAAGCGATCGGCTTCTCCGGGAGGGATCTTCCCTTGGTCATCGGTCTGGCAGAAGTGGAGAACAGGAAGGTGGTGGAGGACCTGGCAGCCACGCCCCCGCTCAACGCGATGCATTATCGGATCTGCCATCAGGACTCGCCCGATGAACGTGGCATCGATGTCGCCTTGTTGGTGGATCCTGATATCGGTGAACTGGAGCACACCGAATGGCTTAACGTGCCTATGAGCGGTGATCGTACGCGGGACATCCTGCATGCAACGATCAACCTGATGGATCAGCCGTTACATGTTTTCGTGAACCATTGGCCCAGCAGGGGAGAGGGGGATTTGAAAAGCGCACCCAAGCGGATGCAGGCCGCCCGCACCCTTCGATCAGCCGTTGATGCGCTGATGCATCAGGATGGGAAGGCGCATATCGTGATCATGGGCGACCTGAACGATGAGCCCATGGATGCGAGCTTGAAGGACGGATTACGAACGGATGAGCTCATCAGCGGTGACCGTGGTGCTGACCTCTACGACCTTGTGGGCATGGACCGCACAGCACCGCAAGGCAGCATCAGCTACGACGGCCAATGGCAGTACTTCGATCATTTGATCGTGAGCCGGGAACTCGTCTGGCCGTCCGATGGCGGTATTCATGCGCTTTCCGCTTCATCGGTGAAGGATGAGCGGCTCATCTTCCACCATCCGAAGTATGGTGATCAGCCGAACCGCACCTTCAGTGGGGCCAAGTACCACCGTGACGGCTTCAGTGATCATCTGCCTGTGGTGCTTCGGCTGGAATGACGAAGCCCGGGTGGGACCCCGGGCTTCTGTGCAGCGCAGGGGCCTCGGTCAATCGCGGCTGCGACCCGAAGCCAGCATCACATAGTACAGCAGCGTGGCGATAGAGCCGATGGCGGCCACCACGTAAGTGCGCGCAGCCCACTTCAACGCATCCGCGCTCATGTCGTACTCGCTGGTGGTCACGATCCCGTTGCGCTTGATCCAAGCCAATGCCCGGTTGCTGGCATCGTATTCCACCGGAAGGGTGATCACACTGAACAAGGTGGTCAAAGCGAAGAGCCCAACACCGGCCCAGAGGAGCTTCGTACCGAAGGCACTGGTGAGCATGATGCCCGCCAGGATCACCCATTGCACCAGCTGGCTGCTCACGTTCACCATGGGCACCATCTTGCTCCTGAACTCCAGCCATTGATAGGCGGTGGCGTGCTGCACAGCATGACCGCATTCATGGGCAGCTACAGCAGCTGCAGCGGCATTCCGGCCATGGTACACCGGTTCGCTCAGGTTCACCGTGCGCGTGGCCGGGTTGTAGTGGTCGGTCAATTGGCCGCTCACGCTGATCACCTTCACCCCTTGGATACCATGATCGGCCAGCATGCGCTGAGCGATCTCGGCGCCGCTCATGCCGTTGGACAGCGGTGTCTTGCTGTACTTGATGAACCTGTTCTTCAACTGCTGGCTTACCAGCAGGCTCACCAGCATCATCACGATGCCGATGATCCACGCTCCCATCATGTCCTGTTCGTTCTTTGGTTGGTCCGGCGAAGCAACAAAACCAACGCCGCACTTGTGCCCGCGCCAAGCTGTCAGTCGTGGTCCTCTGCTTCGGCCTTCCTGATCTCCTCGTCCAGGATCTCTTCCATGCGCTTGCGGGTGATCTCGTCCACCTTCTGGTTCGTGCTCGCCTGCTTCTTCATGAAGCGGAACATCGCCGCCTTCTTGATCTCGTAGGCGGTATAGACGGTGAACTCCTTGGTCGTCTCGTTGAGCCGCGTCTCTTCACCCACCTTCCGCAGATCGGCCATTTCCGTGCTCATCACCTCGCGCACCAGGGTCTGGAACTTGTCCGCGACGTCCGCCGCATTTGCATTGCCGGTTTGACCGAGGTACTGGTCGCTTACCGCGCGCACATTGGTGCCTACCTGTCCGGCCAGTTGGTTCTTGGCGTCCAGGTCGCTTTTGCTGCGGGCGATGTTCTGCACGGCGCTCCCACCGACCCCCGTGCCGCGGAAAAAGCGGTTGTTGCTCTGGTACTTGCTGCCGGTGAAGGGCATCTCCACTTTCACGCCCGCCGCAGTGGGCTTGTTGCTCTTGCAGGCAGGGAGACTCACCAGAGATGCCAGGATCACGACGACAGGAACGAGGGTGGACGTACGGAAGTGCATGGTCGGTGGAGTGGAAGGTTGACTGGTCCTGCGGCAAAGAAAAACCATGCCACCGGCCGTTCATGCAATTCGGCGGACGTGTGCCATCTTTCGGGACCAACCACCAATGCCAGCGCTCAGGCTATGGGCGCCCTAACATGCGAGTGCTCAAGACCATCATCATCATCATCGTGGCTTTGTTGGGCCTTTGGCTCATCATCAGCCTTTTCGCGCCCAGCAAGACCGACGTGGAGCGCAGTACCGTGATCAAGGCCAGTCCCGAGACCATTTACAGCTACATCAGCCACCTGAAGAACATGGACGACTGGGGTGTCTGGCGCAAGATGGACAAGGATGCCAAGTACGAATACACCGGTGAGGACGGAACCGTTGGCTTCAGGGAATCATGGGACGGTGACACGGTCATGCAAGGGTCGATGACCATCACCGGTCTTGAACCGAACAAGAGCATGAAGTCCGATCTCGCGTTCGGCGACTTCATGGTCAGCAAGGTGTCCATGGACCTGGCGCCCGTGGATGGCGGGACCGAAGTGAAATGGTCGCTGAAGAACGAGATCCCCTTCACCTGGCGCGCCATGATGATGTTCATGGGCATGGGTAGCAGTGTGGAGAAGGACTTCGACAACGGACTGGCCAGTTTGAAGGAGATCACCGAGGCATTGCAGGAAGCGGCCGACAAGGAGAACGCCGCGCCCAAGACCGAGGTGCAGATCGGTGATCGCCCAGCTGCCACCTACGTGGGTATCAAGAGCAGCCCGAAACTGCCCATGGCTGAAATGGACAAGTTCTTCATGGACAACGCGCCGAAACTGTTCGAGGCTTTGGGAAAAGCCAACGTGCAGCCGATGGGCCCCATGTGCGGACTTTACTTCGATTGGAACGAGAAGGAGCAGACCACATCATTGATGGTGTGCGCTCCTGTCGCTGAGGGAACGAAGGTGAAAGGCTTGGAAACGGAGAAGATGCCTGCAGGCAAGGCATACTGGGTGGAACTGAAGGGGCCGTACAGCGGCATGAAGCCCGCGCACGATGCCATCGGCGCTCGTATCGAGGCGGACAGCATGGACTATGCGGGGCCTGTGCTTGAGGAATACTTGGTTGCCCCCGGTCAGGAAAAGGACTCCACCAAGTATGTAACCAACATCATCTACCTGGTGAAGGCCCGGAAGTGACCAAGCGGTGCTTGTTATGAACGCCCGGGTGCAACCCCGGGCGTTCGCGTTCCACCGTGGATCGTTGACCGAACAATGCCGGGCGACCCTCGTTGACCATGGCCTGCGATCACATTCGCAGCATGGCTCTGGAATTCGCAGCGGCGCCGTTCCGCTTGCTGTTCAAGCATCCGTTCGGCACCAGCCACGGCCTGCGTGACGGTACGGACAGCGTGTTCATTCGCCTCAGTGACGGTTCACACGTTGGCTACGGTGAGGTAACGCTGCCGCCATACCTGAAGGAGAAACCGGTGGACGTGTTCGAACGGCTGCGGACCATCGCAAAGCACACCTGGCTCGATCCAGTTCAACTCTTGGATCAGTTGGATGCGATCGGTGTGTTCAACGAGGGCGGCTATGGATGTCGTGCCGGGTTGCACATGGCCGCGATCGACCTCTTAGGGAAGCAACGTCATGTCTCTGCTAAGCAACTACTTGGCATCAAGGATCGAAAGCTGCCCATCACGTTGGTGACCCTCGGTACCACTAAGGCTACCGATATCGAGCAGAAGATCAGCGAGTTGCCAAGGAGCGGAGCGCTCAAAGTGAAAGTCTCCGGTATCGAAGATCAACTTACGATAGCTCGCATCAACGAATTGGATGACAGGCGATTATTCCTTGACGGTAATCAGGGATTGGCGGACCTTGAGCAGGCCATCGCATTGGCGCGGGCGGTTGGTGTCGACAGGTTGTTGGGTTTCGAGGAACCGTTCGCGCCGGGACGGCCGGATCTGTGCTCGGAACTGGCGCATCGTACAGGTCAGGTCGTTTACGCGGACGAATCAGCGCAGCGGGCAGCTGATATCGGTTCAGCGGCAGCTTGGTATGGCGGCGTGAACCTGAAGCTGATGAAGTGCGGCGGGTTGGACCAGGCGATGGCTGGAATTCAAGAGGCCCAACAGAGGAGAATGAAGGTGATGTTGGGGAGCATGAGCGAGAGTTCACTGGGCTGCACGGCCATGGCACAGCTCGCAGGGCAGGCTGATCTGGTGGATCTTGACGGTCCATGGCTACTGAAGAACGATCCGTTCAAAGGACTGGGGATGGAGAACGGAGCTTTGACCTTGAAGCGAGGACCGGGACTGGGAGTTACGCTTGAAGCCGACTTGCCGTTCAGCTCTATTGGCGCATAATTTATATTATGTAAAGTTATATTCCGCTGGTTCCTATGTCCTTGGAATGAACTTCCGATCATGGTCTCGTGCCACGGTCCGCTTGGTCTACCTTCGCGCCGCCCAAGCGCCATACTTCTGCCCCGCAGCGCTGATCTGCGAAAAGCAATTGTCCAGGCGCCATCCCCTGCGGATCATTGACGCCGGACCGATCGACGGGCTTTACCGAACCAACACCCGACCGCCGTGGGCTCAATGAACCCGCACGGTCCACCAAGGCATATCCATGCATCGGATCACTTTCGATCAGCTCGGTCTTATCGAGCCCATTCTCAAAGCCCTTCACCACGAAGGCTACACCCACCCGACGCCCATCCAGGCTGAATCCATTCCGTACCTCCTTGAAGGTCGTGACCTGCTGGGTTGCGCTCAGACCGGCACCGGCAAGACCGCTGCATTCGCCATACCGCTGATCCAGCGCCTGGTGAATGCTGGCGCCGGCCAACCCCATCAGAAAGGCGCCCGCCGCCCGATCAAGGCGCTTATCCTTACCCCGACCCGCGAGCTCGCGATCCAGATCGAAGAGAGTTTCCGGGCCTACGGACACAACACCGGCCTGCGCTACACCGTGATCTTCGGTGGCGTCGGCCAGAAGCCTCAAACGGACGCGCTGCGTGCCGGTGTGGATGTGCTCATCGCCACGCCCGGTCGCCTGCTCGACCTCATGGGCCAAGGCTATGTGCACTTGAAGGAGCTCGAGTATTTCGTGCTGGACGAGGCCGACCGCATGCTGGACATGGGTTTCATCCACGATGTGCGCAAAGTGATCGCCGTGCTGCCGCAGAAACGCCAGACCCTCTTCTTCAGCGCCACGATGCCACCGGAGATCCAACGGCTCTCCGCTTCCATACTGTCCAACCCGGTGAAGGTGGAGGTCACTCCCGTCTCTTCCACCGCTGAAACCGTGCAGCAGCATGTCTACTTCGTGGACAAGCCGAACAAGGCGAAACTGCTGGTCCACTTGATGCAGCAGATGGACATCCGCCAGGCGCTGGTCTTCACCCGCACCAAGCACGGGGCTGACAAGCTCGCGCGACTGCTCGACAAGTCAGGGATCAGCGCGGACGCCATCCACGGCAACAAGGCGCAGAACTACCGCCAACGCGCACTGAACAACTTCAAGGACAAGAAGATCCGTGCGCTGGTGGCAACGGACATCGCCGCGCGTGGCATCGACATCGACCTGCTAGGGCACGTGGTGAACTACGAGATCCCGAACGTTCCCGAGACCTACGTTCACCGCATCGGCCGCACCGGGCGGGCCGGAGCCAGTGGCCTCGCCATTTCCTTGTGCGACCAGGAGGAACTGGAGTACCTGCGCGACATCCAGAAGCTCATCAAGCGTGACGTTCCTGTGGTGGACGAGCACCCCTATCCGATGACCGGCGGTCGGCCAGTGGTCGATCCGGGGCGCAAACAACAGCAACAGAACAGGCCGCCGCAACGCGCGGCGCAACAACCGAGGCAGCAAGAGCGCCAACGCGCGCCCCAGCATCGCAATGAACGCAACGGACAACGTCTGGAGCGCCCACAACAGGCGGTTGGTCATCGTGCTGAACAGCCGAAGACCGAACAGAGGAGCGGTTCAGGTCCAGACTACGCCTCTTTGACGCGCGACCTGATCGCCGAAGTGGATGCGTTCCTCGGCACGGGTGAGAAGGGCGGTCAACAGCAAGGACATCCTCGCCCGCAAGGGCAGCGGAACCGCCGTCGTTGGCGCGGGCCGCGCAAATAGGCGCGCTCAGTTGGAGCGCAGGAAGACGTGCTCGGGAACGGGCATGCCTTTCTGCTTGGCCAGCTTGAGTTCCGTTTGGAGCTGTTTGCTGGTCATGCTGCTGCCATCGTGGCTCCAACCCGGAGGCCCGAAGATGTACATCAGCTTGTTCTTCAGGCCGGGCGCCTTCTTCACGTCCTTCCAGATCTCCTGGAACTCGAAGATGTTGTGCGTGATCGGGTTGTTCGTGTCCGGATCATGGCTGATGCCGAACTTCGGAACAACGCCCTTGATGGGCTCCTGCCAGGTGCCGTAGATGCGGTCCCAGATGGTGAGGATGCCACCGTGATTGCGGTCCAGGTATTCTGTGTTACAACTGTGGTGTACCACGTGGATGTAGCTCGTGTTGAACAGCTTCTCGATCCAGCCGAAGGAAGGCAGCAGTTGCGAGTGCAGCGTGAACTGGTAGAACGCGTTCACGATCAGGCAGGTGGCGATCATGATCGGTTCGAAGCCGAGGATGGGCATCCAGAGCCAATAGATCGGCTTCACCAAGGTGATGAACCACCCGTTGCGAATGCTGATCGTGAGGTTGTACTTCCGGCCGCTGTGGTGTGGCAGGTGCGCGGCCCAGAGCAGGCGCACGTTATGCGCCAGGCGGTGGTGCCAGTAGAAATTGTGGTCGTCCAGCACGGCGCAGATGATCCACACGTACCATTTGAAGCCGAGCGTCGTGTACCCCAGGTAATGCTCGCGCATGCCCGCGAATTTCCAGAAGAGCCACATGTAGAGCGTGATCTCGAATACGTTGGTGACCACGCGGATGAGCGTGGCTCCTACTCCGATGATGAAGCCCGACAGGCTCTCCTTCCAATCGAACAGGTCTTTCGCCTTCAGGTACTCGATGATGATCAGGCCGATGAAGATCGGGTAGATGTAGACCAGCCCGATGTGCTCGATGGGCAGCACCGGCAACTGGGACTTCATGTTCAGCCAAGCTTCAACGACATTGAATCCCATCCTGATCGGTTTTGGTGAAAGGCGCGCAAATCTATCCGTATCGGTGGATGGAGGCCTGACGAAGCACACACGGCCGGTGCCTGTATCCGCTGATACCTTCGCGGCCTTCCATGAAGGTCCTTCGACAGGCATTGCGCACGCTCACCAGCACCGTTCCTTTCAAGGGGCGCTACCGGCTGGCCGACAAGGCGGGCCGTTGGCTGGCCGGTGACCTGCATGAAGTGGTCGACATCAACGGGGTGAAGGTGGAACTGGACCACAACGTCCTCACCCACCGGCTCATGTATTATGGGCTATACGAGGAGAACGTGGTCAACTTCCTGAATCGTGACATCCGCAACGGTGATGTGGTCTTCGATCCGGGGGCCAACATCGGCTACTTCGCGGCGGTGTGCGTGGGCCTGGTGGGTGGTCAGGGACAGGTGTATTCCTTCGAGCCGAGCAACGCGGCCCATGCCCACATCGTGAAGAACAACGCTCCAGCGAAGGGGCGCACCACTCCCCTGCCCAACTGGACCCTGGAGCACAGTGCGCTCACGGACCATAGCGGCAGGATGACCTTCTACGATACGCCGCGGGTAATGACGAGAGGCTTTGCCTGCTTGGAAGGCACCTACGAACCCAAGGACCGCATCCCGCACCAGGTCGACGTGGTCTCGCTCGACGATTACTGCTCACGGAAGGAGATCACCTCTATCGCCTTCCTCAAACTGGACATTGAGGGCAGCGAACTGCAAGCCTTGAAGGGTGCATCACGGATGCTGGTGGCAAAGAGCATCCGCACGGTGCTCGTGGAAACAACGCTCCTTCCCCACACCCGCGAGCTCACAGGTACGATCGATGAACTGCTTCGCACAGCGGGCTACACCTCCTTCCGGGCGAAGCGGAACGGCGAGCTGGTGCCCATCAACGTGATGGAGCAACAGGAACTGCGGGAGGATATCCTGTGGCGGCTTTCTCGAGAACGAAGAAAGCCCCGGTTTCCCGAGGCTTCCTGATGAGGTCGGTAAGGTCTACTTCTCGCCCAGCAGGGCTTTCATCTCATTGAACTTCGCCGTGTTCTGGGCCTTCGCGTAAAGCGTCTTCAACTGCTGGATCGTCGGCTTGTCGTCCGGCTTCAGTTCGTGAGCCTTCTCGAAGTAGGGCACGGCCTTCAGGTAGATGTCGTCCGCGGCCTTCTTCAACTTCTGGTATTTGGTGTCGTCCTTCTCGTTGTTGGCCTTGTCGTACTCGTAAGCCGCGCGGTTGTTGTACAGCACGCCGATGTTGAAGTAGCTGTCGAAGAACTTCGGATCCTGCTCGATGCTCTTCTTGTACTCGGCCTCGGCCAGGTCGTACCACTTGTTCATGTCCGCTTCGGTGGGCTTCGTGCCCCCTTTGGGATCGGCCTTGCCTTCATAAATGCTGGCAAGAAGGCTGTGCAGTACTGCGTTGGATGGATCCTTTTCCAAGGCTGCCTTCACGCTGGTCTCCACCTCATCCGTGCGCCCAGCCTCTTGCAGGAAGGCCACTTCATCCAGCATGATCTCCTTGTCGTTCGGGTGCGCCTTGCGGCCAGCCTGTGTGGTGGTGATCGCCGCGTTCAGGTCGCCGCCGCGTTTCTGCAGGCTCGCCAGGTAACGGTAGATCTCCGGTTTGTTGTAGCCGATCCGTATGCACTCCTGGTAGCTCTCCATCGCCTTGGCCGCGTCGCCTTTGCTCTCGTAGGCCAGTGCTCCGTTGAAGACCGCGTTCGTGTCGATCTCGCCGAAGCTCTTCGCGATCTGCTCGCTCTTGCCGTACAGCAGGATGGCCTGGTCGTAATTCTTGGCGGTGAAAGCATCGTTGCCGGCGTTCAGTGCGTTCGCCTGGAGCATGCGGAGCGCCCGGTCGTTGCCTTCCTTCTCGGCGTGCTTGGAATCCAGTTCGTTCGCCTTGATGTAGCTCTCGATGGCCTTGTTCAGCGCGTCCGGGAACTGTTGCGTCAACTCCGGCTTGTCGCTCAACGCGATCTGCTTGTAGATGTCGCCGCGGTAGCGCCACGTCTTCTCCTTTACCGCTGTTCCCTCGTTGGTGGTGGCCGGTTCGATGAACTCGGCGGCTTTGGCCAGGTCACCGTCCTGCAGGTAGTTGAAAGCGCTCACCACGGCGCTGTTCTGTGCGTGCGCGGCCAAACCGGTAAGGGCTGCCAGCGCCATCAGGGTCTTCTTCATCTCCTCAGCTGATCGTTTCAGGTTATGCGTCGGGCGCGTCGTCGGCAACTTCAGTGCCATCGGCTCCTTCGCCTTGGTTGCCTTCATTGTTCTCACGCTCTCCATTCTCCTCATTCTCCCCATTCACCTCTTTCCCTTCTTCCTCATGCAACTCGCTGTCCACCTTGGCCACAGCGGCGATGCTGTCCTTGTCACGCAGTTCGATGAGGCGAACGCCTTGGGTGGCCCGGCCCAGTACGCGCAATTCGTCCAGCTCCATCCGGATGGTGATGCCGTTGCGGGTGATGATCATCAGGTGGTCATCGTCGCGTACATCCTTGATGGCGACGAGTTTTCCGGTCTTCTCCGTGACCTGCAGGGTCTTCACTCCCTTGCCGCCACGGTTCACCATGCGGTACTCGTATTCCACTTCATTGCCTTCGCTATCGAAGATCCGCTCGCTGGTGCCGCCCGCTTCCGTGGCGTCCTCCACAGGCTTTACAGCGGATTCATCGGTCTTCTTCTTCACCAATAACGCCGAGCGTTTGCCATAGCCGTTCTCGCTTACCACGAGCACCTGGCGCGTGAGCAGTTCGCTCTTGTCGATGGCGATCATGCCGATCACCTCGTTGTCCTTGCTCTCGGCGTCGAGGTTCATGCCACGCACACCGCTGGCGCCGCGTCCCATCGGGCGCACATCGCTCTCCTCGAAATGGACGGCGCGGCCTTCGCGGCTGGCCAGGATGATGTGGCTCTTGCCGTTGGTCAGACGCGCTTCGAGCAGTTCGTCGCCTTCGCGGATACCTACGGCGATGATGCCATTGGCGCGCGGACGGCTGTATTCCTCGAGCGTCGTCTTCTTGATGATGCCCTTCTTCGTGCAGAGCACCACGAAGTGGTTGTTGATGTAGTCCTCGTTGGTGAGGTCCTTCACGTTCAGGTATGCCACCACCTTGTCGTCGCTTTCGAGCTGCACGAGGTTGATGATCGCTCGGCCTTTGCTGTGGCGGTTGCCTTCGGGAATGTCGAAGACGCGCATCCAGTAACAACGGCCCTTCTGGGTGAAGATGAGCAGGTAGTTGTGGTTGGTGGCCACGAACAGGTGCTCGAGGAAGTCCTCATCACGCGTGGTCGACCCGCGTGAGCCGATACCGCCCCTGCCCTGCGTGCGGAACTCGTTCAGGCTGGTGCGCTTGATGTAGCCGAGGTGGCTGATGGTGACCACTACCGCGTCGTCCGCGATCAGGTCTTCCATGCTCATGTCACCGGCGTGGGTCACGATATCGGTGCGGCGCTTGTCGGCGTATTTCTCCCGCACTTCCGTGAGTTCGTCCTTGATGATCTTGTAACGGAGTCCCTCGTCGGAAAGCACCTGCTTCAGGTAGGCGATCAGTTCCATCACCTCGGCATGCTCCGCGCGGATCTTGTCGCGCTCCAGGCCGGTGAGGCGCTGCAGGCGCATGTCCAGGATCGCTTTCGCCTGTATCTCGCTCAGGCCGAACTGCTGCATCAGGCCGTCACGTGCGTCATCCGGCGTGGCGCTGCTGCGGATCAACTTGATCACCTCGTCCAGGTGGTCGATGGCGATGAGCAGGCCTTCCAGGATGTGTGCGCGCTCTTCCGCCTTGCGCAGGTCGTATTTCGTGCGGCGCACCACCACGTCATGGCGGTGTTCCACGAAGTTGCTGATCAGTTCCTTCAGGGGCAGCAATTGCGGCCGGCCCTTCACCAGGGCGATGTTGTTCACGCTGAAGCTGGTCTGCAGCTCGCTGAACTTGTACAGCTGGTTCAGCACCACACTGCCCATGGCATCGCGCTTCACCTCGTACACGATGCGTATGCCGTTACGGTCGCTCTCGTCGCGCGCGTCGCTGATGCCTTCGATCTTCTTCTCGTTGACGAGGTCGCAGGTCTTCTTGAAGAGACCGGCCTTGCCCACCATGAAAGGGATGTCGGTGACCACGATGGTCTCGCGGCCGGTCTTCGGATCCTCTTCGATGTGGGCCTTCGCGCGCAGCACGATGCGGCCGCGCCCTGTCTCGTAGGCTTCGCGAACGCCCTGTATGCCGTGGATCGTTCCGCCGGTGGGGAAGTCCGGGCCTTTGATGTGCTGCATCAGGCCGGCCGTGTCGATCTCCCGGTCGTCGATGTAAGCGATGGTGGCATCCACCACTTCACCCAGGTTGTGCGGGGCCATGTTGGTGGCCATGCCTACAGCGATACCGGACGCGCCGTTCACCAACAGGTTGGGGATCCGCGTGGGCATCACGGTCGGCTCCTGCAACGTGTCATCGAAGTTGGCCCGCATGTCCACGGTCTCCGCTTCTATATCCGCCAACATGTCTTCGGCGATGCGGCGCAGACGGGCCTCGGTGTAACGCATGGCCGCTGGGGGATCCGGATCGATGCTACCGAAGTTGCCCTGGCCATCAACGAGCGGATAGCGCAAGCTCCAGTCCTGGGCCATGCGCACCATCGCGTCGTACACGCTACCGTCACCGTGCGGGTGGTACTTACCGAGCACCTCCCCTACGATACGGGCGCTCTTCTTGTACGGACGGGTACTTCCCACGCCCAGTTCCTGCATGCCGTACAGCACGCGGCGGTGCACAGGCTTCAAGCCGTCACGCACATCGGGCAGGGCCCGGCTCACGATCACCGACATCGAATAATCGATGTAGGCGGTGCGCATCTCGTTCTCGATGTTGATCGGAATGATCTTCTCTCCGTCTGCCATATCAAGCTTCAATGTTCAAGGCTCAAGCTTCCAGGCTCAGGTCCTTGCGTTGTGTTTCTGTTCAGTGCCCAGTGGGAATGTGGAATGGCGGCCAGCGGAAGTATCGAGCTGTTGAAGCTTGAGACTTGAACCTTGGAACGTGAAGCTTGTGTTGGTTCTGCCACTTCGTCCGCAGCGCGCTTTTCGCACCATTCTTGTCACCCCCCGAAAAGGGAGCCCGAAAGTACCCCGATCGACCACGCTGACGACCCCGACTTTTCCACAGTCCCACAACTTCGTGTGGATAAAAGCCCCGATGCTCGAACCGCCCGCGCCGAAGCCCTTGGATAGCTTGCCCCCGTTGGCCGTCCGACTAATTTGGTACTGGTGCTGGCGAGCTTCGCAGCAGCCACTGGAACGAGGAGCGAATGGACCGACCCGTTGAACGCAAAGCCATCATGAACATGGACGCCAAATTCAGCCCCCGCGTAAGAGAGGTGATCACCTTCAGCCGAGAAGAAGCCTTGCGCTTGGGCCACAACTACATCGGCATCGAGCACATCCTGCTCGGCCTCATCCGCGAAGGGGAAGGCAACGCCATCCGCATCCTGCGCCAGTTGGACGTTGACCTGGAGGACCTGCGCCGCGCCGTGGAGAGCGGAATGGAACCCGCCAGCGCCATGCGCCCGCCGGACAAGGACAAGATCACCCTCGTGAAGCAGGCCGAGAAGATGTTGAAGATCACCTTCCTCGAAGCCAAGCTCTTCAAGAGCGCGCAGATCGAGACCGAGCATGTGCTCCTGAGCATCCTGAAGGACAACGACAACCTAGCGACCCGCACCTTGAACAAACTGAACGTGGATTACGATAGCGTGAAGCACGAGGTGGACGCCATCATGGCCGGTGGCGAGCCCAGCACCACCAAGAACAAGCCGAAGCCGAAGGCCCAAGGCCCCAGTGCCGAGGACGATGATGACGAAGGCAGCAGTAGCAGCTACAGCGGTTCCCCGAAGAAGCAGGGCGACAGCAAGAGCAAGACGCCGGTGCTGGACAACTTCGGTCGTGACCTGACGAAGCTGGCCGAGGATGGCAAACTGGATCCCATCGTCGGCCGCGAGAAGGAGATCGAGCGCGTGAGCCAGATCCTTTCCCGCCGCAAGAAGAACAACCCCGTGCTCATCGGTGAACCCGGCGTGGGCAAGAGCGCGATCGCCGAAGGCCTGGCCCTGCGCATCATCCAGCGCAAGGTGAGCCGCGTGCTCTTCAACAAGCGTATCGTGGCCTTGGACATCGCCAGCCTGGTGGCCGGCACCAAGTACCGCGGTCAGTTCGAGGAGCGCATGAAGGCGGTGATGAACGAGTTGGAGAACAGCCCGGACGTGATCCTCTTCATCGATGAGATCCACACCATCGTGGGGGCTGGTGGAGCGAGCGGAAGCCTCGACGCCAGCAACATGTTCAAACCCGCCCTGGCGCGTGGCGAGATCCAATGCATAGGTGCCACCACGCTGGACGAGTACCGCCAATACATCGAGAAGGACGGTGCCTTGGAGCGCCGCTTCCAGAAGGTGCTGGTGGAGCCCACGAGCGTTGATGAGACGATCCAGATCCTCAACAACATCAAGGAGAAGTACGAGGACCACCACAACGTCAACTACACGCCGGAAGCCATCAACGCCTGCGTGAAGCTCACCGCACGGTACATCACGGACCGTCACCTACCGGACAAGGCGATCGATGCGTTGGATGAGGCCGGCAGCCGTGTGCACATCAGCAACATCGTGGTGCCGAAGAACATCCTCGAAGTGGAACAGAAGATCGAGGAAGTGAAGGAGGAGAAGAACAAGGTGGTGCGCAGCCAGCGCTATGAGGAAGCAGCGAAACTCCGCGACCGCGAGCGCATGCTGTTGGAAGAACTGGAAAAAGCCAAGCGCCAGTGGGAGGAGGAGAGCAAGAGCCACCGCACCACCGTGAGCGAGGACAACGTGGCCGAAGTGGTGGCCATGATGAGCGGTATCCCTGTCACACGCATCGCCGAGAAAGAGAGCGGCAAGCTCCAGCGCATGCGCGAGGAGATGATGGGCAAGGTGATCGGACAGGAAGAGGCGGTGAAGAAGGTGGTGAAGGCCATCCAGCGGAACCGCGCAGGCCTGAAGGATCCCAACCGCCCCATCGGCTCCTTCATCTTCCTGGGTCCTACCGGCGTGGGTAAAACACAACTCGCCAAGGAACTCGCGAAGTACATGTTCGATACGGAAGAGGCGCTCATCCGCATCGATATGAGCGAGTACATGGAGAAGTTCTCCGTGAGCCGTTTGATCGGCGCGCCTCCAGGCTATGTGGGTTATGAAGAAGGTGGTCAGCTCACCGAGAAAGTGCGCCGCCGCCCCTACTCCATCGTGCTGCTGGACGAGATCGAGAAGGCACACCCGGACGTGTTCAACCTTTTGCTGCAAGCGTTGGATGATGGCCAAATGACCGACAGCCTGGGCCGCCGCATCGATTTCCGCAACACGATCATCATCATGACCAGCAACATCGGGGCACGAGACCTGCAGGACTACGGCAAGGGCGTCGGCTTCGGTACGCAGGCGCGCTCAGAAGCGCAGGATGAGAACAACCGGGGCATCGTCGAGAAGGCATTGAAGAAGGCCTTCGCGCCCGAATTCCTCAACCGCATCGATGACATCATCATGTTCAACTCGCTGAAGCGGGACGACATCCACAAGATCATCGACATCGAACTGGCCAGCGTGTACAAGCGCATCGCTGAACTGGGCTACGATCTGAAGCTCACCGACGAAGCCAAGGATTTCCTGGTGGAGAAGGGCTACGACGAGAAGTTCGGCGCCCGTCCGCTGAAGCGTGCGATCCAAAAGTTCATCGAGGATCCGATGGCCGAGGAGATCATCAACCAGCACGTGGAGGAAGGCGACAAGATCGCCGTGGGCCTGAACAAGGAGAAGACCGACGTGGCCATCAAGGTGACGAAGGGCAAGAAGAAGATCGGAAAGGGCGATGGTGGCGACATGAAGGAACTGCCGCCAGCGACCGAACCCGGTGCGTGATCCACTGCTCGACTTGAAAGACAGAACCCCGGAGATCCGGGGTTCTGTCTTTTCATGAGATGAAGTTGAGCATGAGGGGCACGCTCATAACTTAGAGCACCACACGAACACGCCTTCCCATGCGCAACAACTGCTCCTCATTGCTTGCCGCTAGCTTGCTGTTCTCTTCACCGCTTACCGCACAGACACTTCTGAACGGCAGCTTCGAGAACAACTCGGCCACGCTCGGATCGGACATGATCAACATCGTGAACAGCGTATGGAACAGTACGATGGCCGATAGCTATGCCTTCGGGGATTGGAACGGCGGCGGGGACAATGGCGGTGACCTGGACATCATGAGCACGGGCAACTACTGTGGCGCCGCGCACAATGGCAACTGGTGTGTTGCGCTGACCGCAGGAGGCTCTGATGCCTTCTCCCTCACCCTCTCCTCGCCCTTGGTAGCCGGGCACAGCTACAGTGTAAGGTTCTATGATCGCATATGTGGCGGTTTCTCGACCGAGCCGGTCGAAGTCGGGGTCTCCGATGTGCACGATGCGTTCGGCTCTCTCGTATATGCTGCCCCGACTCCCATTGTGGATGCTGGTTGGACCCAGCGCAGTGGTGATTTCGTCGCACCGATCAGCGGCCAATACCTCACTGTGCGATGCGGCGGCCTGAACAGCGGTTCACCTTGGACACAGGTCGATGACTTCGTTCTTTCCGGCGGTACCACGGATGGCATCAATGACACAAGTGTGGACACATGGCGCATCTATAACCGCGCAGGTGGAGGTATGCTCCGTATCGAAGGCATTCCTGCTTCCGTGCATCGCATTGATCTGATGGAGGCCAGCGGCCGCGTGGTCCGCTCGAGCACACCGCTGAGCACTGCTGTGGATATGGCCACGAATGATCTCGCTTCCGGAGTGTATCTGCTCCGCGCAGACACTGATCGCCGCGCACGTAAGGTGCATGTGGAGTGACCATTGACCGATGTCGGAAGATCGTTTGCCCATTCCGCCGCACCGTGGTGGTGGCGCCGTGCTCGTGGTCTTCGGCGTACTGGTCCTGGCTCTTGTTGTCCTTGTAACTGTGCAGCTGGTGCGCCAAGCACCGGATACCGGTCCTTTGGACGCTGGTGGTGATATCGGGCGCGTTGACATGAACGAACTGCGCCGAGGCCAGGAGCGCGATGCCCGCGAAGCGGCGGCGTTGCTGTTGGACAGTAATGAAGATGCTGCGCCGGACTGGCGTTCTCCTGTTCCGAGGATCACGGCAGCCGACACGATGGACCTTGACAGCCTGTTCCCTGGCCACTGAGCCAGGTTCGGGTTCTGATTCAGAAAATGCCGATGCCGGTCCTGATCCGCATGTTACCCGAACCGAGCGGCACAGGCTTCATCGGTCGACCTCCGTTCCTGATGTACAGCCAACGCGAGAAACGTGCTGGGTCCAGTACATCGCGCACCTCGGCCGTGCCTTGTTGAACGACCTCTTTCCGGCGTGCACGCTGCTCATCGGAATCCACATAATCCGTTGGGCCGACCAGCGCGTTCTCCTTCTGCACGCACTTCTCAGCAATGGCTTGGACCGCCTGCTTCTGCTGCCGGGTGAAGTTGAGGTACCACGCCCACTCCTTCAGGTCCACGCTGACCCAATGATCAGGGACCACGTTGGAACTATCCGGCGCTGATTGAGCGAAGCCATGAGGCATCGCCATGAGTACCATGACCACCGTGGCCAACATGCGCAGCAGGTGCTTCACACATCAAAGCTAATGAGATGCAAGGCCGCTCTCAGCTACCGAGTTCCACTTGCAACGACAGGCCCCAATAGTCGCCCGCGTGATCGAACGCCGCCTTGTCATCCGTCCAGTTGTAGCTCAGATCTCCTTGCAGCTTCACCAGGTGGCCATTGATGTAATGGTTGTAGCCGAACCATACCTCCGCCTTGTTCACCTCGCGGGTCATCCGGTTGCTTTCAGTGACCATGATGGCATACGTTGTAACGACTTCATCCTTGACGTAGGGGATGCACACACTGTTCACTGTCCTCGTGCCGCACGATCGAGGGAGCCGGACCTGAACAGCGCCACCGGTCCGTGGATCTAACCTTCACTTAACACAACTGTCATGTTCCGGCAACGTGAGGTCCGGCGAGGCTTGGACTTTTGTCGCGCCAAACGCTCTGTACCATGTTGTCTTCTTTTCGCGGTGCCCTTTGGGGGCGTCGTGTTGTGCTGTTGACCAGCCTCGTGTGCGTGCTTTTCGTAGGCCAAGCGTTCGCGCAAGCGCAACCCACCGAAGATCCAAAGGTCCTTACGCCCACCGATACGCTCGCGATAGGCCTGCGCAAGGTGCAGGCGAAGGTGGATGCGCTGGGAAAGGTGGTGATCAACGGCTGGGTGCAGGCCCAATACCAAATGGCCGATTCCGCTGGTGAGTCCAGCTTCGCCGGTGGTGCCTTCCCTGCGAACGTGGACAACCGCTTCATGATCCGCCGGGCGCGCTTGAAGGCCACGTACAACGGACATCTCACCCAGTTCGTTTTCCAGTTGAATCTTTCGGAGCGCGGTGCAAACCTCACCGACCTCTACGGCAAGGTGACCGAACCCTGGCTGAAGGCTTTCTCCCTTACCGTGGGTGCGCAGAACAGGCCATTCGGCTACGAGATAGGATACTCTTCCAACCAACGTGAGTCGCCGGAGCGTGGTCGCATGTCGCAATTGCTTTTCCCCAACGAGCGCGACCTGGGCGCCATGATCACCTTCCAGATGCCGAAGGGCAAGTCGTTGGACTTCCTGAAGTTCGAAGGCGGCTTTTTCAATGGCACCGGCATCCCTTCGCCGGGTGGAAGCGTGAGCGACTTCGACAGCAAGAAGGACTTCATCGGCCGTTTGCGCATGGACCGCACCTCCAAGAGCGAGAAGATCGTGTACGGCCTGGGCGTGTCGTATTACAATGGTGGTTGGCGCAATGGTACAAGCAGTGTATGGAAGATGGATCAGGACCTGCAAGGCGGGGTAGCCTTCCATCGCTACACGGACACCACGAACTTTGGTCGTATCAACGAGCGCAATTGCTACGGCGCTGATGGCCAGTTGAGCATTGATTGGAAGGCGGGCGTCACGACCCTACGCGCCGAGTACATCGCGGGCACCCAAACCTCAGGCGCGGGTACGAACGGCACCACTACCCTGAGCCCGAACGCCCAGCCCACGACCGATGGTTACGTGCGCCACTTCAGCGGCATGTATCTCTACCTGGTGCAGAACATCAACCATTCGAAGTGGGACTTCGTTGCGAAGTACGACGTGTATGACCCCAACACGGAAGTCGCCGGTGATCGGATCGGCCAGTTGGTGCATGCCCCGGACGGCCAGGTTTTCACCGCCACCAATGGCGCTGACATCAAGTACACCACCATCGGCCTCGGCTTCCTCTACAAGCTGGACGCGAACGTGAAGTTCACAGCGTACTATGACATCGTGACGAACGAGACCACCAACGCGAAGAATGACGCAGGCGCATTCACCACCGCGCCCTACCAGCAGGATCTGAAGGACAACGTGCTGACGCTGCGGATGCAGTACAAATTCTAGGAACACACTCTCTTTAGCGCCGACCACGAGGTGTGCGCTATAGATGAAGTGTCGTCGGTACAGGGGTTATGCCACCTGCAGCGCGTGCTCCACTTTCTCCTTCAGGAGCGCGTGGCGTACCACATCGATCATCTCGATCACGTAGGTGAATTTCAAGCCTTTCACGTAACGCGCATCGATATCCTCGATGTCCTTGCGGTTGTCGGCACTGAGGATGATCTCCTTGATACCGGCCCGTTTGGCGGCGAGGATCTTCTCCTTGATGCCGCCTACTGGCAGCACTTTCCCTCGCAGGGTGATCTCTCCGGTCATGGCCACGTACTTCCTCACTTTCTGCTGGGTGAAAGCACTGGCGATGCTGGTAAGCATGGCGATCCCTGCGGAGGGACCGTCCTTCGGCGTAGCGCCCTCGGGCACGTGCAGGTGGACGTTCCACCGTTTGAAGACATCCTGGTCCAGTCCGATGATGTCGCTGTGGGCTTTCAGGTACTCGAAGGCGAGCATCGCGCTCTCCTTCATCACATCGCCAAGGCTTCCGGTCAGCGTGAGCTTGCCCTCGCCCTTGGTGATGCTGGTCTCCATGAAGAGGATGTCACCGCCGGTGGGTGTCCAGGCCAGACCGGTGACCACACCGGCCACGTCGTTGCCCTGGTACTTGTCCCTCACATGGCTGGGCCCGAAGATCTTCGGCAGGTCCTCCACACTGATGGTGAGGTCGTGCTTCTGGCGCATCGCGATCTGCTTGGCACGGTAGCGCACCACTTTGGCGATGCGTTTCTCCAAGGTGCGCACACCGCTCTCGTCGGTGTAGTTCTCCACGATGGCCTCGAGCAAACCGGCGCCGAGCTTCAGTTGCTTAGGCTTGATGCCGTTGTCCTTGAACTGCTTCGGCAGCAGGTGGCGCTTCGCGATCTCGAGCTTCTCTTCCAGCGTGTAGCCGTTCACCTCGATCACCTCCATGCGGTCGCGCAGCGCAGGATGGATCGTGCTGAGGCTGTTGGCCGTGGCCACGAACATCACCTTGCTCAGGTCGTACTCGATCTCCACGAAGTTGTCGTGGAAGGCATGGTTCTGCTCAGGGTCCAGCACTTCGAGCAGGGCGCTCGCGGGATCGCCATGGAAGTCCTTGCCCACCTTATCGATCTCGTCCAGCACGAAAAGCGGGTTGCTGGTACCGGACTTCTTCAAGCTCTGGATCAGGCGCCCGGGCATCGCGCCGATGTAGGTCTTTCGGTGTCCGCGGATCTCCGCTTCATCGTGCAGACCGCCCAGGCTCATGCGCACGTACTTGCGGCCGAGCGCTTCGGCCATGCTCTTGCCCAGGCTGGTCTTGCCCACGCCGGGAGGACCGTACAGCAGCATGATCGGCGCTTTCATATCGCCTTTGAGCTTCAGCACGGCGAGGTGCTCGATGATGCGCTCCTTCACCTTCTCCAGACCGAAGTGGTCGCGGTCCAGGATCTTCTGCGCGTTCTTCAGGTCGAACTTGTCCTTGCTGTATTCGCCCCAGGGCAACTCCAACAGCAATTGCACGTAGTTGTACTGCACGCTGAACTCAGCACCGGCGGGGTTCATGCGCTGCAGTTTGGTGATCTCCTTCTCGAAGGTCTCCCCCACTTTCTCGCTCCACTTCTTCTTTGCGGCTTTCGCGCGCATCTCCTCGATCTCCTGCTCGATCGGGTTACCGCCCAGTTCATCCTGGATGGTCTTGATCTGCTGGTGCAGGAAGTACTCGCGCTGTTGTTTGTCCACCTCCGTGCGCACCTTGCTCTGGATCTCGTTCTTCATCTCCAGCATCTGCAGCTCCTTGGTCAGGTGCGCGAGCAGGAGATTGGCACGTTCGCGCAGGTCGGCCACTTCGAGCATCTTCTGCTTCTCGGCCACCTCCGCGTTCATGTTGCTGCTGATGAAGTTCACCAGGAAGCTCGGCGAATCGATGTTCTTGATGGCGAAGCCCGCCTCCGTGGGGATGTTCGGGCTGGCCTTGATCATCTGCACGGCCACGTCCTTCAAGCTGCTCACCAAGGCTTCGAAGGCCTTGTCCCCTTTGGTTGGGCGGTGCTCGGCGAACTCCTTCACCTTGGCGGTGAAGAAGGGGTCGACCTTGATCATCTCCAGCAGCTCGAAGCGTTTCTTGCCTTGGATGATGGCGGTGGTGCTGCCATCGGGCATGCGCAACATGCGGATGATGGTGGCGATGGTGCCGATGCGGTTCAGGTCCTCCGGTCGCGGATCCTCGATGGCGCTGTCCTTCTGGCTCACCACGCCTAGGGTGCGGTTGCCTTTGTACACCTCTTGGATCAGGCGGATACTGCGATCGCGGCCAACGGTGATGGGGATCACCACGCCCGGGAAGAGCACGGTGTTCCGCAGGGGAAGGATGGGCAGCTCCGGCGGGGTGGTCTCCGCGTTCATCAGCTCCTCGTCCTCAGCGGTGATCAGCGGAATGAGTTCGGTCTCGTTCTCGATCTGCTCGCTGGAAAAGAGGAGCTTGTCAGCGTTCGGGCGGTCGTTCATCACGATTCGGTCAATATGGCGCACCGGCGAAATTACTTCCCCGGGAAGTGGGCTTCCGGTGCAGGTTTTCAACACGGACGGGGCTGGGGCCAAGCACCGTGCCGCTGGAATACGGTCTGCTGAGTTGTCAGCCGCGGTGGGCTGAAGTGCGCTCGAAAAGGTGTGCGTACAACCGCTCGTCCTCCACGGTCAGGCGAACGTTCCTGCGTTCCATCACGCGGGCCATCGTGCCCAAGGCTTTGTCCAGCGCGTGCTCATCGAAGCCGTCCGCACCGCCCCAGGAGAAGCTCGGGATGTGCTTCGGCGGAAAACCGCTGCCGAACACGTTCGCGCACACACCCACCACCGTACCCGTGTTGAACATGGTGTTGATGCCGCTCTTGCTGTGATCGCCCATGATGAGACCGCAGAAGGTGAGGCCGGTATCGATCATGTCGTCCGCCTCGTAGCTGAACACTCGCACCGGCCCGTAGTTGTTCTTCAGGTTGCTGTTGTTCGTATCGGCGCCCAGGTTGCACCATTCGCCCAGCACACTGTTGCCAAGGAAACCATCGTGTCCCTTGTTGCTGAAGCCGAGCATCACGATGTTGTTCACCTCGCCCCCCACCCTGCATTCCGGGCCGAAGCTGGACGGACCGTACACCTTTGCTCCCATCTTCAGTTGCGCGTGATCACCGATGGCGATGGGGCCTCGCAGCATGCAGCCCTCCATCACTTCCGCACCCTTGCCGATGTAGATGGGTCCATTGTTCGTGTTCAGTATGCTGGCTTCGACCACCGCTCCCTCCTCCAGGAAGATCAGGTTCGGATCACCGATCACCGTATTCTGGTTGCTCAGGTGAGCACTGCGACGGCCTTCGGTAAGCAGCACGAAGTCGTTCAGGATGGCCTTGCCGCACTGTTGGAACAGGTGCCAAGGATGGGTATAGGAAACGACCTCGCCTGTGAAGGAGCGCGCACGCCAGCAGGGATCCGGGCGTTGCCAATCCAGCGGTTGTTCGGCTTCGATACCGGGTCGGCAATACGCCAAGGGCCGATCACCGCTCAAGAGAACCTGACCCACTTCAAGATCGAGCACAGCGCCCACCAGTTCCGGAGTCGGCAGCAGCGAGGCGTCCACTTCACGCACCACTTCGCCCTTCACTCCCGGAAACTTCGCCTGCAGGTAGTGCTCCGTTCTGTAGCCCACCGGCAGTTCGGTCATGCGCCACCATGCATCGGCGAGCGTGAGTATGCCCGGACGTAACGCGCCGACCGGCCGGGTGAAGGTGAGCGGCAACAGGTGCTGCCAATGACCGGCGTCTGCTAGCAGGATGGACATGGTGCCAGCGAAGTAAGGCGGCCGCCGCGATCCCGCGAAAAGCAATGATCAAAGCCCGCTCAGCGAACAGATCCAATACGCCAGTGCTGCCAGCAGTGCGCTCACCGGTATGGTGATGATCCACGCCCAGAGCAGGCGCACGGTAACGCCCCAACGCACGGCGCTCGCGCGCTTGGTGGCGCCCACGCCGATGATGCTGCCCGTGATGGTGTGCGTGGTGCTCACGGGAATGCCCATCTGTTCGGTGAGGTAGAGCGTCATGGCACCCGCGCTCTCGGCGCACACGCCTTCCAGCGGTGTCACCTTGGTGATGCGCGTGCCCATCGTCTTCACGATCTTCCAGCCTCCGCTCAAGGTGCCGAGACCGATGGCGGTGTAGCACGCCAGTGGCACCCAGGTGGGCATCTCTTTGATGTCGGTGATCTCGCCACCGGCGATGAGCGCTGCTGTGATGATGCCCATGACCTTCTGTGCGTCGTTGCCTCCGTGACCGATGCTGAACGCGGCCGAAGAGAGCAACTGCAGCCGCTTGAACATGTTCGCCATGCTGAACGCATTGGGCGTGCGCACCTTCTCCACGTACAGGTACACCATGCAGAAGATGGCGGCAATGGCCATGATGCCGATGCGGATCCAACTGTTGTCCGCCTTGTCGATCTCCTTGCTCAACTTGGTCACATCCACCTTCGGGTCCACGCTCGCTTGGATCTCCGTGGCGATGGCCGTACCGTTCTTCTGTGGGAAGGCATCGAGCAACGGTGCGGCCTGCTCGAACTTGGCCTTGGCCTTCTCGTAGTCGGCGAGCTTGCTCTGGTCCTCTTCGGAGGCCTTCTTCAGATCATCCACCTTCCAGTACTTGCTCAGGTTCTCCTCCAGCTTGCTATGCTGGAAGTAGGCGAAGAGGAACCACGTGCCCACGGACACCGCCACGATCAACGCTACGCGGTACCAGGTGGCCCGCACCAACGTGACGAGGGTGATGAACACGCTGATCATCATGCCCACCAGCGGCGCGAGGAAGATGAAGAGCAGGGTCTTGATGATCTTGTCCTTCTCCACCACGTCGGCCATGCTGAGATCGCCTGTGCTGGTTGCGATGGCATGCGCGATGGCCGCCCCCGCGAAGCCTCCGATGAGCGTGTGGGAGCTGCTACTGGGTATACCGTACCACCAGGTGAGCAGGTTCCAAATGATGGCGGCGATGAGGCCGCTGAGGATCACCGGGAGGGTGATGAACTCCTTGTGGACCGTTTTACTGATGGTGTTCGCCACCGCATGGTCCTTGAAGATGAAGAAGGCGACGAAGTTGAAGAGCGCCGCCCACAGCACCGCTTGGAACGGTGTAAGCACCTTGGTGCTCACCACCGTGGCGATGGAGTTGGCCGCGTCGTGGAAGCCGTTGATGTAATCGAACACCAACGCCAGAACGATGATCGTAACGAGCAGACTCATGCGAGTAGGAGTTCAGGAGCATCTTTCACCGCAGAAGCACGAAAGCACCGGGTCCTTCGTGTTCTGCCGCGACCGTTGCTCATGCGTACTTGAGCATGATGGACTCGATCACGTTCGCCACGTCCTCGCACTTGTCCGTGGCCAGTTCGAGCACGCCGTAGAGGTCGCGCATCTTGATCAGGGTGATGGCGTCCTTCTCGTTGGCGAAGAGGTGCTCCAGTGCCTTGTCGTACACCGAATCCGCCTCGTTCTCCATGCTGTTGATGTCCACCACGAACTTGATGTTGTTGTTCGCCTTGTGGAGGTCGCGCAGGCTCTGCACCGCCATCTGCACGATGCGGCAACCCTCGTTGATCAGGCGTGCCAGTTCCTTGCAGGTGTCATCCGGGTGTTGGATGTGGAAGAGCTCGATGTTCTTCGCACTGGCCAGGATGAAGTCCGCCACATCATCCAGGCTGGTGGCCAGCTGGTGGATGTCCTCCCGATCGATGGGCGTGATGAAGTTGCGCGCCAGATCGGTGAAGATGGTGTGTGTGAGGTCGTCGTTGGCGCGTTCCTGCAGCTCCAGTCGCTCCAGGATGGCGTTGCGGTGGGCGCCCGGCTCGGTGGCCATCATGGCCATCAGGTCCTCGCTCATCTTCAACACGTTCGCGGCGCTCGCCTCGAAATGGTAGAAGAACACGCGGTCGCGCGGTTTGAACATCCGAAAGAAGGCCTCGAACATGCGGTGGGGAAGTAAGGAGTGGAAGTCAGAGCGTTTGGCGCGGCGAAAGTAGATGCCTCCTTCAGCCGGAAAAATCCCACGGCGAAGCTTAACGGAGACTTAATGTGAGCGGCCTGTATGGATGGACCGCACCTTCCCGGTCACCTCATTCCTTATCACCTTCGCCCCATGCTCTATGAGTTCAACGGCTACCGTCCCGTCGTTCATCCTTCCGCCTTCGTGCATCCGCAGGCGTGCGTTACCGGCAACGTGGTCATCGGCGCGGATGTGTACATCGGTCCCGGCGCGGCCCTGCGCGGTGATTGGGGTGAGATCGTGATCAAGGCAGGCTGCAACGTGCAGGAGAACTGCACCATCCACATGTTCCCTGGTGTGAAGGTGGTGTTGCACCCTGGCGCGCACATCGGCCACGGGGCCATCGTTCATGGCGCCACCATTGGCGCGAATTGCCTCGTGGGCATGAACGCGGTGCTGATGGATGACGTGGAACTTGGCGAAGGCTGCATCGTGGGCGCGCTCAGTTTTCTGTCCGAAGGCTCCAAGTGGGAAGCGCGTAAAGTGATCGTTGGCAACCCCGCCCGCGTGGTGAAGGACGTGAGTGACGACATGCTCGCCTGGAAGAGCGAAGGCACCGCCCTCTATCAACGCTTGCCCGCTGAGTTGCATGCCACATTGAAACCCTGCGAACCGTTGCGTGAGGTGGACAAGAGCCGCCCGCCCATCACGGCGAACTACAGCACGTGGAAACGCACCAAGGACCGTTGACCGCTCTACTTTCGTTGCGCATGAAGCACCCCTACGCCTTTTCCTTCCTGATGCTGGCCTCCACGGCCTCCGCACAGATCTCCCTCACATCGCTGGACATGCCTGTGATCGGCGATGTGATCACCAACTCGGTCGATACCCTGCCGACCACCGGCCCCGGCGCGTCGGGCGCCCTGCAGTCGTGGGACTTCGGTGATGCCACCGAGCACTTCCAACAGGCGCAGAGCTTCGTTGATCCCTCCACCACGCCCTACGCTTCCTCCTACCCCACCGCCACGCTGGCCTCCACACCGGACGATGCCAGTTACATCTACTACGAGAACTCACCTTCCGGCTTCCGTGTGATCGGCTCCGCTGGTGACCCGCTCGGGCTCGGCATCATCTTCAACGCGCCCTTCGATCCGGACCTCACGATGCACGAGTTCCCGCGCACCTACACGAGTTCCTTCAACAACGACTACGGCATCGACCTCACCGCGGACGGTTCCAGCTTCGGCGTTTACCAGGTGCGCTACAAGCAGATGGGCCACGTGCACGACACCACCGATGCCTATGGCGCCATCACCACGCCGGTGGGCACCTACGATTGCCTCCGCTCCTTCAACCGCACCGCCACGGTGGATTCCATCTGGGCGAAGCTCTTCGTCTTCACGCCCTGGCAGCTCATCATCGCCACCAGCGATACCCTGCGCAACTACACTTGGTACAGCAAAGAGACCAAGCTCTTCGTGGCTGACATGTTGCTGGACAGCCTGGGAAATCCAACGCGCTTCAGTTGGAGCAACATCGCGCCCATCAGCACCGGCCTGGTGAACCTGGCTGCGCGCAACTCCGCCAAACTCTACCCGCAGCCCGCCACGGATGCCGTGCGCTTCACGGATGCCGCGCTCACCGGCACCTACACGATCACCGACCTGCACGGCGCGGTGGTGGCGCAGGGCCTGCTGGCCAACGCGAACGGTCGCATACCGGTGAACGGCCTGGCCCCGGGCACCTACACACTGGCCGTACAGAACGCGAACGGCCTGCGCTGGCAGGGCAAACTGGTGCGCGCTGAACAACGCTGAACGAGACGCATGACCTACGAGAAGATCGGTTTCGATATAGCGGACGGGGTGGCCCTCATCACCCTGAACCGCCCGGACAAGTTGAACAGCTTCGACCGGGCGATGTCCACGGAAGTGATCGATGCGCTGGACCGCGTGAACGAGGACACGAGCGCGCGCGCCGTGCTCATCACCGGCGAAGGCCGCGCCTTCAGCGCCGGGCAGGACCTGGCGGAGGCCATCGCACCCGGCACCAAGATCCAGGACATCCTTACCACGCAGTACAACCCCATCGTGCGACGCATCCGTGCCCTGCCGAAGCCCGTGGTGGCGGCCGTGAACGGCGTGGCCGCTGGCGCGGGTGCGAACATCGCCTACGCCTGCGACCTCACCCTGGCCGGAGAGAGCGCCAACTTCATCCAGAGCTTCATCAACATCGGCCTCATCCCCGATAGCGGCGGCACCTACACCCTGCCTCGCCTTGTGGGCGTGCAGCGAGCCTTCGGGCAAATGATCCTTGCGCCGAAGGTGAGCGCCAGGGAGGCCGAAGCCCTGGGCATGATCTGGAAGTGCGTGCCCGATGCGGAACTGATGAACGAGGCCCGCGCCCTCGCCACGCGCCTAGCCACCATGCCCACCAAGGCCATTGCCCTTACCAAGCAGGCGCTGGACCGCTCACAGGGCAGCACCCTGCACCAGCAGCTGGACACGGAGAACGAACTGCAGACCATCGCCGGCGCCAGCCACGACTACAACGAAGGCGTGAAGGCGTTCTTGGAGAAAAGGAAGCCGGTGTACAGGGGGGAGTAACGCCTACGATCTTCGCTAGGTGACCGCCGGGCAGTAGGAACCATCACCGAAGCGATCTCACGGTACGCGCAGAGGCGAAGGTGAACGTAAAGTACCGCACTCGCGACACGTGAGTGGGTACAGGGAGGCATCCTTGAGGGAACGGAACGGCCTGCCTTGATCCTTCTGGACCACAGAAAGGTCAGGGTGTGCGACGGCTTGACCAGGAAGATCGCACCCTTCCTATTCCACCAAGACCCTTGAAGCTGGATACCCCGGGACCTGAACCAAGTAGAGACCGTTCGGCTGTGAGCGCATATCGAAGTACAGGGTTGATCCTGAAGCACGAGCTACCAGTCTTCCGGTGGCATCCAAGAGTGTGCCTGCCGCTAGGGTCGTGGTATTGTTCAACGATAGCGTGATAGTGCGACTAGCGGTATCGAATGTCACACAGGCCGGCGGGACAATGATGTTGCTGGCAATAGCCATAGCGGTAGAACAAGTGTCTGAAAAGGATCCGCCGATCCACCGCGCCGCACGGTTCATATCCTGACCATCGATGCTGTCGTATGGGGCCACATACAACGTGTCGTGGAAGAACGCAACATCCCAGCACCCGCCGCGGATGTATGCATGCCCCACATTGCACCAATGGTATCCATCCCATTGGGCTATGCCTTGGGCCGGTATGCCCCCGGCATGGAATTGTGAACCAGCGACGTACAGCTTGCCATCATACACGGTCATTCCAAGTGCCGCACTTACACCGTTGTAGCTGTTCGCCGCATCGCTGAATCCCGCTCCCAGCGGATGCCAGTTGCTGCCATCCCACGCCATGATGTTATTGCCCGCGTTACCAGCTTGAATGGGAATGGACCCGCCTACAATAAGCTGACCGTTGTAAACTACCATACAGTTGACTGCGGATATGCCACCTAACAAGCTCCCGCCAACGTCAGTCCATTCCGTGCCGTTGTAGCGCATGATGTCGTTCAAGCTTCCATTGAAGTCGAAGGACCCTCCAACGTATAGCTCTCCGTTGTATAGCATCATTTCTCCCGCGATGCCTGCAAAACTGGAAGGGAACGGATGCGGCGGTTGCCATTCACCGCCCACCCTTTTGACGATCCCATAGACAGGCAATCCGTCCACAACCGAGAACGCACCTACAGCATACAGTTCACCATTAAGTATCCGCAGTCGCTTAACGCCATCGTTGAACTGCCCATACGGATGCCATGAGGCACCGTCGTAACAGGCCATGCCATTACATGTCTGGCCGTTCGCGAACGTGAACTGACCGGATACGACGAGCGTGTCATGGTAATTCACCGCCGAGGAGAGGGGGGCATTGAACAAGCCGAGCGTGTCCCATTGGCCATCCCTATACCTGCAAAGACTGATGTCCCAACCACCCCAGGGCACGTGTTCGGACAAACCGCTGAAATACAAAGCGTCGCCCACCGTATCCACGTCCAGATGCTTGATGTACAAGGTGCTTAACGGCAGTCCTGCGGGTTCCCAGTCTTGCGCAGCAGAAGGAAGGGTGGCGTAGGCCAGCGATAGAAGGACTGCGTATTTCATGGCCTCGTTAACGGAAGACCGGAACTGCAGTTCCCTCAGGGTCTCGCGCTGTGGACCCTTTGTTGTGCCTACCTTCTGCTGTGTACTCATCGTGCATCAACAGCACTACTTCTTGCCTGTCGTGAAAGGTAGAACGCCGCGTTGGAACTTGCATTCCGCTGCGATCCCAGCATGTCTTCAGTACGCTTCCTCCTACTCACGACACATCTTTTCCACTCCACATTGGCGGCTTCGCCTTTGATGCGATGGCTCGCTTAGAGCCTTAGCAATACGCCCGCACGAACGCTTGGCAGTAGTCCTTCAGCTGATCCCGAACGCGGCGGAACTCCGCCATGACCTCCGTGTTCGAACCCACGGCTTTGGCCGGGTCCGGGAAGTCATGGTGGTGCACCATGGCCTGTGCCGGGAACCACGGTCAGTTCTCCCGCACGCTATCGCACACGGTGATGACATAACAAATGCCGCGAACCGGGTTCGTAAGCCCCACCCCATCTTCGCGCCATGGACACTTCGAAGAGCGTCGGCATACTGGGGGCTGGCACCATGGGCATGGGCATCGCGCAGGTGGCGGCCACCGCTGGCCACACCACCTACCTGTTCGATACCCGGCAGGAAGCGGTGGACCGCGCCATGGCCACCCTGAAGAAGACCATGGACATGCTGGTGGCGAAGGGCAAGCTGCCGCAGCAGGAAGCCAGCGCCATCCTCGGCCGCATCCGCCCTGCTTCGCTCATGAAGGACCTTGCTGGTTGCGGCCTCATCATCGAAGCGGTGATCGAAGACCTGGCCGTGAAGAAGAAACTCTTCATGGACGTGGAGGCCAAGGTGGGGCCGCAGTGCATGCTGGCCACCAACACCAGTTCCCTCTCGGTAACGGAGATCGCCGCTGCGTGCAACCGGCCGGAGCGCGTGCTCGGCCTGCACTTCTTCAACCCCGCCCCATTGTTGCCGCTGGTTGAAGTGATCCCCGGCTTGGCCACCACCACCGCCTGCCGCGACGAGGCCGCCGAACTGATGCGCTCGTGGAAGAAGAGTCCCGTGATCTGCAAGGACACCCCCGGCTTCATCGTGAACCGCGTGGCGCGCCCGTTCTATGGCGAGAGCTTGCGTATTTTGGAGGAAGGCCTGGCCGATGTACCCACCATCGACCGCGTGCTGAAGGAGCTCGGCGGTTTCCGCATGGGGCCGTTCGAGCTGATGGACCTCATCGGCAACGACATCAATTACCTGGTGACGAAGACCGTGTGGGAGAGCTTCTTCTTCGACCCGCGCTACCGCCCGAACTTCACCCAGCAACGGCTGGTGCAGGCCAAGTGGCTGGGCCGAAAGACAGGCCGTGGCCACTACCGCTATGATGCGGAAGGCAAGCTCCTCTCCGATGTCCCTGCGCCTGCTCCTGCCCCTGCCCCTGAGTCTTCCATCCTCGAGCGCGTGCTGGTCATGCTCATCAACGAGGCGGTGGACGCGTTGAACCTGGGCATCGCCAGCCGCGACGACATCGACCTGGCCATGACCAAGGGCGTGAACTACCCCAAGGGCCTGTTGAAGTGGGCCGATGAACTGGGGCTGGCGCACGTCCTGGGCACCCTCGAACGCTTGCAGGCGGATTACGGCGAGGACCGTTACCGCCCTTCCCCCCTGCTCCGGCGAATGGTCAGGGAGGGTCGCACGTTTTATTGAAGCAGTTCAATAGTTGGTATGGGGACGGTTCGTTTTCTTCGCGCCCCCAAAACACACGCTCAAGACATGAAGCCTTTTGTCGCCCTCACCGCCGTAGCGGCCGTGACGACGCTGATCTCCTGCGGCCCCAGCGCCGAGGAACTCGCTGCCCAGAAAGAGAAAGCCATGCAGGACAGCATCGCTGCTGCTGCTGCTGCGGAGCACGCCTACACCGTTGACGTGGCCAACAGCCATGTGACCTGGGCGGGCACCATGATCGGCGTGAAGACCCACACCGGTAACCTCGCTTTCGCCAACGGCAACTTCACCGTGAAGGGCGGCATGCTCACCGGCGGTGACTTCACCGTGGACATGAAGAGCTACACGTTCACCGACACCAACTACGCCGCTGACGGCGCCAAGCAAGGCACCCGCGCGATGTTCATGGGCCACCTGATGTCCCCTGACTTCTTCGCCGTGGACAGCTTCCCCACCGCCACGCTACGCATCTCCAGCGTGAACGGCAACACCGCCACTGGCGAGTTCACCGTGCGTGGCAAGACGAACCCGGAGACCGTGACCGACATCGCCATCACCGACAACGGTGACGGTACCGTGAAGGCCACCGGCAAGCTCGTGTTCGATCGCCAGAAGTACGGCGTGGCCTGGAAGGCTCCCATGAAGGACATGGTGGTGCAGGACAACATCGAACTGAACGTGGAGATCGTGGGCAAGGCCCAGTAATTCCCACTACACGAACAGAAGAGGCGTCACCGGAAGGTGGCGCCTCTTCGCTTTGGGAGAGATCGGGTACTTTCACCCTATGCGCAATACCCTGCTTTGCTCAACGCTGGTCCTGTTGTTCAGTGGCTGTGAGTATGAGGACGCTGTCACTCCCACGCCTGCACCTCCCGCCCCGGTCTGGGACTTGGACCGCTATTCATGGACGGATGTGAACGGGGCGGCGGTTACCGCGCCGGATACCGATGACTGGCGCACCGATGTCGTGCTGGACGCCACGGCGAGCGCGTTGTTCACCGACAACTATTCCTTGGAATTGACGCCGCGGAACGACACGGGCAACTATGTCGCAGGCTTTCCTAATCCAACGCAACAACTGAGCATGCTGTATGTCCGCAGCCAGCGCGCTTTCGATCACGTTGATCTCGTGCTGGCGAACGAGTTCGGCACTTCGCTCTGGCACAACAGGCATATCGTCAGCGGCCACACCTTCCATGTGGTGGTGGACGTTCGCGGCATTACCGGTTCGACCACCGCACACAATTACCGCTTGTTCTACCGGTGCGTGGCGGGCGATAGTTTGACCGTGCTCCAGGGCTACGGTGACCTTCGCTTGGAACCGTGATATCAGCGTTTCAGCGCCGCCGCCAACCATGCATTGAACGGGCTCATGGCCTGGTAGTGCTCCATGAACACGTCCATCAGCTTGGCATCGGTCACCAGCTTGGAGGGTTTCTCCGCCCCCACATAGAACTGCTTGTTCGCGATCAACGGCTCCTTCGCCGCAGCGGCCTTGAACTCCGCTGGCAACACCTTGTTGGCTTCGCCCTGCACGCCATCGAAGAGCGTGGTGAAGGCTTTCGCACCGAGCACTTTCCGGAAGCCTTTGCCATCCCTCATGATCGCCGTGCGGATGCGCTCCAATTGGTCCTTCTCGGGTTGGTAGCAGCCGCCATAGAACTTCAGGCTCTCCGGTCCGAAGGCGAAGTAGATGCCCGGCACGCTGTGGTCCGCGCGGCCTGCCGGTGAGATGATGGCCGAAGCTTCCAGCTTGTAAGGCGTCTTGTCCTTGCTGAAGCGGATGTCGCGATTGATGCGGAAGATGGCTTCTTTCGGTTCGATGCGGATGCTCTTGTCGTGCTTACCGATGCGCTTGATCGCTTCCGCCACGAAGGCGCTGAAGGGCTCCTTCACGCTCTTCTCGTAGCGCGCGCGGTTGGCGTCGAACCATTCCTTGTTGTTGTTCTTCGCGAGTTCCTTGAAGAAGCGGTTGTAGTCGTCAGTGAACCAGGCCATGTCGGTTTACTTTGAGGGCCCCGAAGTTGTCATGAAAAGGCGCACCTCCGATCCGCAGCCCGAACTCTTCGGCCCGATGTACGTGGCCGCCGTGGAAAGCCCGATCGGCAAGGTGTATATCGAATGCGATGGCGAACGCATCACCCGCGTATCGTTCCACGCGTTGGGACGCGGGCGCGGCGGCAAGCAACCCAAGGTGCTGAAGGAGGCGGTTGCGCAGGTGGCCGCCTACTTCGCCGGTCGCCGCACCAAGTTCGATCTGCCGCTCTACCAGGTGGGTTCCGTCTACCGCAAACACGTGTGGGACCGCCTCGAGCGCATTCCCTTCGGACAGGCCATGACCTATGAGCAATTGGCGAAGGACGTGGGCGGCAATGCACGTTCGGCCGGTACCGCTTGTGGCGATAACCCGTTGCTCATCCTCGTTCCCTGCCACCGCGTGGTGGGCAAGAACGGCTTGCTCGCGGGTTACGCCGGTGAGATCTGGCGGAAGAAATGGCTGCTGGAGCACGAAGGTGTACTCCAGCGTGAACTCTTCAACGCATGGGCTGAAGACGACGAGTGATCGCCCTCACTGCGCCGCAGGTGGCGGCAGCGGGTTCGGCACCACGTTGTTCACCGGTTTCGTACTCTTCAGGTAGGCGAAGATGTCCTTGATGTCCTCATCGCTAAGTCCAGCGCAGTTCTGCCAGGGCATAGGCGGCAGCAACGGGCGTGAACCCTCCAAACCCTTGTAGAGTCCTTTTCGCAGCGCACGCAGGAATTGCTCTTCCGTCCAGTTGCCGATGCCTGTTCCATCACTCGTCAGGTTGGCCGCGAAGCTGGTGCCCCATGGACCGACAGCGGCAGTGAGGTCCATGCTGAAAAGCGCCCAGCCTGCGGTGGCTTTCGGGTCGACAGGAGGAAGTTGCGTACCGGCGGGAAAACCGCTGAGCAAGCGTTCAGGATCGGGTTCCGGGCCATGCGCGCCCATGATCTTCGGTGAGTGGCAATCGTTGCAGCCCATGATGCCGACCAACTGTCGGCCGTGATCAACGCGCTGTTGGGTCGTGGGCGTCTTCGTGACCACCGCTTCTTCAGCAATGGTCGATGGCGTTTCGTTGGAAGTGCATGCTACGAGCATCAACAACGCGCCGAAGGGAATGGAGAGAGCGGTCTTCATGGTTGGTGGAGGGTGAGGTGTTCCGAAGATGGGGTTTTCGGCAGGAAGAGCAAACGCCTTAGTTGCACCAAGTGAGCGAAGAGCACCATGGGCACGATGAGGCCCGGCAACCAGATGTAAGGGAAGTGCAGCACAGCGATGTTGGGCTGTTCGAACCCATAGCGCTGGAAAGCGAACGGCACGGAGAGGATGGCATTGAAGACGATGTGGATCAACAAGCCAAGGCACACGATCTCCCAAACGATCCGTGACCATCGTGGCAGGGATCCACGCACATGATCGAGCCAGTAGATGAGCCCTGCGCTGAGTCCGGAAAGGATGTCGAGGTTGCCACCGAGGAAGGTCATCACTTGCGGCACCGCACCGTGCAGGTAGAGCGACAACAGCAGCAGTTCCACCGGTATGCGTACGAGGTGGATCAGCGTCAACCGTGCGGATGGAATGCTGTTCAAGAGGTTCCTTCCATGGTGGGTGAAGAAGCTCCAGGCGATGAACAGAAGCGGCACCACTGGCACCACGATGAAGCGCGGAGGTGTGCCGGAGGTCTCCAGAAAGAAGCCGCACAAAGCGATCGCCGCGAGGATGAAGGCCCAGCTCGACAACGCGATGACCAACCACCGCTTTCCACCTGTTGCGCGCAGGAAGAGCACCGTGGCGAGCAAGGTCACGCTCAGAAAGCTGACATCTGTCCAGGTGGGTACTTGTTCCATGGTCGTTTTTCTGGCCGCAAAACAGGCGAGTCGTACGCATCCTGGTACTTGACATAGGACAAGTTCGCATGAGTTGCCGCTGTTCTTGCCGATCGACAAGTGGTCAGCGTGACACGAACTCCTTCCGGATGCGGCTGAGTGATGTATCCGTGATGCCCAGGAACGTGGCGATGTGCTTCAACTGCGCATGATGGAAAAGCTCGGGTCGTGTGCGCAGCAATTGCGCGTACCGCTCTTCCGCAGCCGTTCCGATGCGTGCCAGCAAGCGTTGCTTCGCTCCCACCAACGCTTTCACCAGGATCGCCCTCCCCATTTCCCGGAACTCAGGGAACTCATGGAAGAGCCCGTTCAGCTCGTGGAAAGTGAGTTCGTAGCCGCTCACGTCGCTTAGGGCGATGATGCTCTCCCGGCTGGGTGTGCGGATGAAGAACGAGTCCGGATCGAAGACCACCTCGCCGGGCCCGAAGAAGGAAGTTGTCACCTCCTCGCCTTCCGTATCCAGCGTGAACGCACGCATCCAACCGGTCATGATCACCAGGTAGCGGTCGTTCACCTGGTCCAGCTTCAGCAGCGTTCCGCTTTTCGGGAGCGTGCATGGCCGGAAACGCGCCGCGATCACCTGCGCACGGTCGGCGGGCATGGTGGAGTGTTGTGCGATGAAGGTGAGCAGGTCCGCGCGTTCCATGGTCGCAAACTAGGCAGCGATCCGTTCCGCGATGCGCTTGATGGAGTTGTTGTCAATGATCTCCGGCGCAGCCTGACCGGAGCCAACCAGCACCATGGCGTGCGCCAGCTGATGCGATGTCAAGCCCATGCCCGGCGCGAGCCAGGACAAGAGCGGTTTCCATAGTGCGCGCATGGTGCGATAACCCGCATTGGGTTCCTTCCTTCGTTCCACCGGATAGATGTAGCCGGGCCGGAACGCATGGAAGCGCGGGAAGCCCAGCTCGCTGATCCTTCGCTCCGCCGCGCCGCGTGCCCGAGCGAAGAGGAAACGGCTCTTCTCCGTCCGGTCCGCCCCGTCGCCGCTCAGGAAGCACACCGTCGCGTTCGGGCTGACGGCCTTCAGTGCGGTGCAGAAGGCGACAGGCATCTCCGTCATCACCTGTTGGAACGCTGCGGGAGGCAGCGCACCGGTGTACACGCCGAGGCAGAAGAAGCACACATCCACCTGGCTCAGGTGCGCTGTGATCGCCGATGTGTCGCTCAGGTCCGCCTGCGAGACCTCGACGAGTTTCGGGTGCTTCACCCCGACCGACCGGCGACCGACATGGATCACCTGTTGCACGTCAGCACGCTGCAGGCATTCGCGCAGTACCAGACCGCCGATCATGCCCGTACCTCCGGTGATGAGAACCCTTCGCATGGCGCGAAGGTCGCGCACGGCGCTTTTTCGTCTCTTCGCGGCACAGAAGAACGCACCATGAGCGAAGGCTATGTGAAGACCAGCATCGAAGGCGGCACGGCAACGGTCACCTTCCATCATCCCAAGAGCAACAGCCTGCCGGGCGAGATCCTTCGGGGTATCGCCAATGCGATCGAAGCAGCGGGACTGGACCGGAACGTGCGTGTGATCGTGCTACGCAGCGATGGGGACAAGGCGTTCTGCGCGGGGGCCAGTTTCGATGAGCTGGTGGCGATCGATGATGCGGAGAAGGGCCACACGTTCTTCAATGGCTTCGCGCACGTGATCAACGCGATCCGCAAAGCACCGGTGCTGGTGCTCGGCCGCATACACAGCCACTGCGTCGGTGGTGGCGTGGGCCTGGCTTGTGCGGTGGACATCGCTTATGCGCACGATAGCGCCAGCGCACGGTTGAGCGAGCTGGCCATCGGTATCGGCCCTTTCGTGGTCGGCCCAGCGGTGGAACGCAAAGTGGGAACGGGCACCTTCGGACTGCTTTCCGCAACGCCGGCCACACGGCGCAGCGCGCAGTGGTGCGAGCAGCGCGGTATGTACGCTGAACTCTTCCCCACAATGGAAGCATTGGATGCGCGCATTTCAGCACATGCGAACGAACTGTCCGGCTACAGCCCTGAGGCGATGGCTGAACTGAAGAAGGTCATGTGGCGCGGCACGGAGGATTGGGACACGTTGCTCGCTGAACGCGCCGCGATCAGTGGGCGCTTGGTGTTGAGCGAATTCACGCGTAACGCCATCGCGAAGTTCAAGGCAGAAGCGGCCAAACGCTGATCCTACCGTGTGCGCTCAACGTCCGGAACGATCACCGGATGGTCCACGATCTGGCGGCTGATCAACAGTGCGCCCACTGCGCCCATCAGCACCAGAACGATCACCACGGCCACCAGCCATTTGGCGGCGAACTGATCGTCCGGCTTGTGGTCGTCCAAGGATTCGGGAACAACGCCGTGCTCATCGAAGTGCTTATCGGCTGCCATGATCGGAAGTGTTGGTTCCACCGAACGCTCGAAAGTCAGTGCCGAAGTGTATCGCAAGCGGGCTGACCTGCGCTTCCGCCCTTTCAGTGAGTAGGTGCTTGCCCTGGTGGTGCAGCGGTACGTGGCGCTGGCTCCCCGGAGTGGCAGCGACCGCGAGCGGAGTTCTTTCCACGATCGGGACCTTGTTGTTAGGAAGCGCTGAAGGCCGCGACAGTCCAGAGGTTGCATTGTTGAAAAGGTGGAGCGGCTCTGCTTCGGCACATCCGTCTGTTCACAAATCCGACGACACCGCTTCCTTTCCACGAAGGACAAGGGGTCTACTTTCGGCCCGTCGAAAACGTTGACCCAACGCATAGCGCAACCTTCGCAAACCCGCATCCATGGCCAAGATCATCGCGATAGTGAACCAGAAAGGCGGTGTCGGAAAGACCACTTCCGCCATCAACCTCGCCGCATGCCTCGGCGCGCTCGAACGTCGCACCCTTCTGGTGGACGCCGACCCGCAGGCCAACGCCACCAGCGGCACCGGTTACGACCCGCGCGAGGTGAAGGCCAGCATCTACGAGAGCATCATCAATGGTGCGCCCGCTGCGGATGTGATCAAGTCGACCGACAACCCGAACCTTGATCTTCTTCCGGGCCACATCGACCTCGTTGGTGCCGAGATCGAGATGATCGACATGCCCGATCGCGAGAAGCAGATGAAGCGCGTGCTCGATCCGCTGCGCGACCAGTACGACTACATCATCATCGACTGCTCCCCTTCCCTGGGCCTCGTTACCGTGAACGCCCTCACCTGCGCGGACAGTGTGATCGTGCCTGTGCAGTGCGAGTACTTCGCGCTGGAAGGTCTCGGCAAACTGCTCAACACGATCAAGATCGTTCAGCAGCGCTTGAACCCGGAACTGGTGATCGAGGGCATGCTGCTCACCATGTACGACAGCCGCCTGCGCCTGGCCAACCAGGTGGTGGACGAGGTGAAGACGCACTTCCAGCAGCTCGTGTTCGACACGGTGATCCACCGTAATGTGGCGCTGGGTGAAGCTCCGAGCCATGGCCGCACCATCATCATGCACGACGCCAGCAGCAAGGGCGCAACGAACTACCTGAACCTCGCGCGTGAGATCCTTCAGCGCAACGAACAGCCCCGCGTTCGCGAAGCCGAGCGCACCATCGCCATCGCTGAATGAAAGACCAGAAGAAGCGCGGATTGGGCCGCGGACTGAGCGCACTGCTGGAGGACAGCAGCACCGATCCAACCGAACGTTCACCGGCCATTGACGTGGGCACCACCCGCGTGGCCGGCGGCGTGGCCAACATCAAGCTCGCCCACATCGAGCCGAACCCCTTCCAGCCGCGCACCACCTTCAGCCAGGAAGCGCTGGTGGAACTGGCGCAGAGCATCAAGGAGCTCGGCATCATCCAGCCGGTAACCGTGCGCAAGCTGGGTTACGACAAGTACCAGCTCATCAGCGGTGAACGCCGTTTCCGCGCCGCACAGGTCGCCGGTCTCACGGACATTCCCGCCTACATCCGCATCGCCAACGACGAAGGCATGCTGGAGATGGCGTTGGTGGAGAACATCCAGCGCGAAGAACTGGACGCCATCGAAGTGGCCATCAGTTTCCAACGGTTGATCGACGAGGTGAACCTCACGCAGGAGCAACTGAGCGAAAAGGTGGGCAAGGACCGCGCGACGGTGGCCAACTACCTGCGCCTGCTGAAGCTCCCGCCGGAGATCCAGATCGGGTTGCGCCAGAAGCAGATCGGCATGGGGCACGCCCGCGCGCTCATCACCATTCAGGACCCGCGCCGCCAGATCGAACTGTACCACCAGATCATCGGCAGCCAGTTGAGCGTGCGGCAAGTGGAACAAGCCGCACGTGAACGTGGCTCGTTCACCCGCATCAACCCCGATGCACGCATGAGCGCCCAGCGCCAGAAGGAACTGGGAAAGCACTTGGCGGGCATCTTCGGAACCAAGGTGCAGGTGAAGCAGGCCCCGAACGGCAAAGGCCGCATCGAGATCGCGTTCAAGAGCGAGGAGGAACTCGAGCGCATCAAGCGATTGCTGGAGAGTCGGTAGTCCGCTCCTCGTTCAGCCCACGGTTACGCTTCTTGGCCCGAACTTCGCTGCCGCACGCCCCCACCATGCGCATCGCCCTTCTGGTCGTTCTCTTCGCGTTGCTGCTTCCGGCAGCGCATGCTCAGCAGGACAGTATACCCACCGCTGCCGTCGACACCGCGCGCACCAAGGCACTGGACACGGACACGGTGCCCGAACTGAACTGGCGTCTGCGACATAAGCCCGGCCGAGCCGCACTGCTCTCCGCTCTTCTTCCGGGTGCGGGCCAGATCTATAACCGCAAGTACTGGAAGGCACCCATCGCCTGGATCGGCCTCGGTACCTGCATCTATTTCATCCAGGACAACAACAAGCAGTACGAGCGCTTCAAGAACGATTACCTCGCCGTGATCGACAATGATCCGAACACGGTGGACGAGTACGACGGACGTGTCTCCGCCTCGGCCTTGCGCGCCACCGCCGATCAGTACCTTCAGTGGCGCGACCTCAGTTACATCATCCTCGCTGGCGTGTACATACTGAACGTCATGGATGCCGCGGTTGACGGCTACTTCGTACGCTTCGATGTCGGCAATGACCTCTCACTTGATCTCGGTCCTTCCATGCCGATCGCCGCACAAGGCGGACTTGGTCTGTCACTGAGCTTACATCTTTGATCGATGAACATCGGGTTGTACGGCTACGGAAAAATGGGCAAGGCCATTGAACAAGTGGCCGTGCAACGCGGTCATTCCATGCCGTTGAAAGTGACGTCCGCCAACGCGGGTTCAGCTCCGGATGGGTGCGATGTGGTGATCGAATTCTCGCGGCCCGATCAGGTGATCCAGAACATTCGGCTCTGTGTGGAAGCGGGAGTGCCGGTTGTGGTAGGCACCACCGGCTGGTACGATCAGCTGAAAGAAGTGCAGGCCATCGTGCAAGCCAACAAGGGCGCGCTTCTGTGGGCCAGCAACTTCAGCATCGGCGTGAACCTGTTCTTCCGCGTGAACCGCTTCCTCGCCGCGCTCATGGACAACCAACCGGCCTACCAGGTGCGTATCGATGAGGTGCACCATGTCCACAAGCTCGATGCACCGAGCGGCACGGCCATCACGCTGGCCAAGGATATCGACCTGAAGACGCAGCGGTATACCGGGTGGGAACTCAAGGGGCAGGGGCAGGAGCAAAAGCAGGGGCAAGAGATAGGAACTGTGCCGATCATCAGTGAGCGCATCGGTGAAGTGCCGGGCAAGCACAGCGTGACCTGGTCGAGCGAGCAGGACCGCATCACCATCACGCACGATGCGTTCGGCAGGCAGGGCTTCGCCACCGGGGCGGTCATCGCAGCGGAATGGTTGATGGGGCGCCACGGCCTTTATACCATGGACGACGTACTGGACCAGCCTGCCAACGGCTGAACGTGACTTTCCAAAGCATGGATTCCAACGATCGTCGATCGCTGGCTTGACGGGTGCCGTGGATCCTTCATTTTTGAACGATCCCCTACCCCATGCGTCTTCTTTTCCGCTCGACCCTCGCCCTCGCCCTCATTTGTTCCGGGCTCGCAAGCAAGGCCAACGTTGCTGGCTACGCGTTCGCCGTATCGTCATCGAACTACGTGGCCATCACCGGCACCAACGTGGCGAGCGGCACTTGGGATGACACGAACTCTTCGCTGATCAACCTGCCCTTCACCTTCACCTACAACAACGTCGCCTACACCACGGTGGGGATCTCCACCAATGGCTTCATTACACTGGGCGGCACCACGACTACCGTTTACTGCGGTTTGCAGACCAGCCCGGCCAATTCCATCGCTGGCTACGGAACGGACTTCGTTAACGCATCGGCCACTTCGAGCGTGAGCTACACTACCAGCGGTTCGGCGCCCAACCGCAAGTTCATCGTGCAGTGGAGCGATTGCGATCATTATGGCAATAGCCAACAGAACCACATCAGTTTCCAAGTGGTGCTGAACGAGACCACCAACACCGTGCAGGTGATCTATGGCACCATCACCATGGCCACCACGTTCGGACCGAACTCCTGCAGCGATGTGGCCTCCGAATCAGGAAGCGTTGGACTGCTGGGCGCTTCCACAGCCGACTTCAACCTGCGGAAGGTGACCAACGGCACGCACACGTGGACCACCTCCGTGGCCGGAGATGTGATCAGCGATGTGTGCAACCTCTCTCCCACCAACATTCCCGCGAGCGGGCTCACCTTCACATGGACGCCGCCGCCAACGGTGCCCATGGTGTTCAGTTCCAGCACCACCACCTTCGTGAACAATGGACAGGTGGATGCGCGCGGCTCCCAGTTGAACGCCATCCTGCGGTTGAACGTGGTGACCACTGGTAACCTCTCACCGCTGTCGATCACTTCACTTTCGTTCTCCACTGTGGGCTGCACCAATGCCTCGGGTGATCTGTCCAGCGCACGCGTTTACTACACTGCTGGAAGTGGCGCCTTCACCACGACTACGCAGTTCGGCAGCGCAGTGACCAACCCCAATGGTTCACACACGGTAACGGGATCGGTCACGTTGCAGGAAGGCAACAACTACTTCTGGGTGTGTTACGATGTACGCACCACGGCCACCCTGCTGAACACACTGACCGGCTGTTGCACCCAGGTGATCGGATCGGGCGCAATGGGAACACAGGTGCCGACCGTCACATGCCCCAGCGGGGCGCAAACAGTGGGACCCCAATTGGGCACGTGGACACCAGTGGCTTCGCAAGCACCCCAAGTGAGCGGCGGCCTGATGCTCCTGTTGAGCGATGGCACCGTGATGGCGAAATCGCAGGCAGGCGGAGGCGATGGTATCGGTAGCACCTGGTTACGGCTCACGCCCAACGCTTCAGGCAGTTACGTGAACGGCACATGGAGCACACTGACGACCATGGGCAGCACGCGTCTGTACTTCTCTTCGCAAGTGCTGAAGGATGGTCGCGTCTACGTGGCGGGCGGTGAATACGGCACCGGTCTTTCCAACGCTGAAGTCTATGATCCCGTGGCGAACACGTGGACGAACACGCCCGCACCCGGAGGCAGTGTGAGCGATGCGAACTCCATCATGCTCGAGGATGGCCGCGTGCTGCAAGCGCTCGTTACCGGCAACCTGCGCCCCACCGTGATCTATAACCCGACCACGAACACCTACGCCACCGGCCCAAGCACGCTCGGGATCCACAACGAGTCCTCCTGGGTGAAACTGCCCGACAACAGTGTACTGTTCATTGATCGATTGAGCACGGGCTCCGAACGCTACATACCCGCCACGAACACCTGGATCGCTGATGCCACGGTACCCGTTCAATTGTACGACCCCTACGGCGATGAGACCGGAGCGGGACTCCTGCTTCCGGATGGTCGCGCCTTTTTCATCGGTTCCACCGGCAACACCGCGTTCTACACACCTTCTGGAAGCACGGCGAACGGCGCCTGGCAGGTCGGGCCGAGCGTACCCAACGGCCTCGGCGCACCCGATGCCGCTGCTGCATTGATGGCCAACGGGAAGGTGTTGTGCGCCGTTTCGCCCGCGCCCACTTCCGCCGATCACTTCCCTCCGCCCACGTACTTCTATGAGTTCGATCCAGCGACGAACCAGTTCTCCTTGCTGGGCGCACCCGGCGGTGGCACCAGCAGCAACCATTCGGCCTATGTGACGAACATGCTGGATCTGCCGGACGGGAACGTGCTCTACTGCCGCCAAGGCACCACGCAGTATTACGTCTACCAACCCGCTGGTGGTCCAGTGGTGAGCGCGAAACCCACCATCACCAGCTATGATCAGGTGATCTGCGGCACCTATCGCATCAAAGGCACCCAGTTCAACGGTGTGACGGAAGGCGCCTACTACGGCGATGACTGGCAGATGAGCACGAATTATCCGCTCGTGCGGCTCACTTCCGGGAGCAACGTGTACTACGCTCGCACCTTCAACTGGAACAGCACGGGCGTCGCGCGTGGCATCCTGGCCGACAGTTGCAGCTTCACCCTACCGGCTGGACTGCCGTTGGGAACGTATTCCCTCGCTGTCGTTGCCAACGGTATCGCTTCCGATCCGGTGAGCTTCACAACGGGCACAACGCCGATGGCCTCCATCGCTATCACGGGTGGAAGCAATCCCACGACACAAGGGGCATCCGTCACCTTCACGGCCACGACGATGAACTGCGGCAGCGCGCCCATCTACCAGTGGAAGGTCAATGGTGTGAGTGTCGGCACGAACAGCCCTTCTTACACCACCTCAGCGCTCACGAACGGGCAGACGGTGAGTTGTGTTGTGACCTCCAGCCTTGCCTGCGCCAGCCCCACCACGGCCACGAGCAACAACATCGTGATGACGGTGACCGGTGTACAACTCTTCGTCAAGGCTTTCCTCGAAGGCCCGTTCGATGGCGCCAGCTTGATGAGCGATGCCTTGCGCACCGCTTCGTTGATACCGCTCACCGAGCCGTACTCCTCCATGGGTTACATCCACGTGGGTGGTGGCGGTGAAACGGTCGTGCCGGCCGTGCTCGCTGCGACGGGCAACAACGCCATCGTGGATTGGGTGGTCGTGGAACTGAGGGACGCAACGACGCCGAGCACCGTTCTCGCCACGAAGAGCGCTTTGGTGCAGCGCGATGGTGATGTGGTATCGAACGATGGGGTTTCTCCGCTCACCTTCAACCTCGGTGCGGGCAACTATTACGTAGCCATCCGCCACAGGAACCACCTGGGTTGCATGACGGCTTCCTCTGTCGCACTGAGCACTTCGACCGTGACCATCGATCTCACCAGTACGGCCTCGGCAACCTTCGGCACCAATGCACGGAAGACCGTGGGAAGCGTGACCGTACTGTGGTCTGGTAATGCCTTACGTGATATCTCGATCGCCTACACAGGTGCGAACAACGACCGCGATCCCATCCTGGTGCGCGTGGGCAGCAGCACGCCGAACAACACCACCGCTGGCTACTTCGCGGAGGATGTGAACATGGACGGCGTGGTGAAATACACGGGTGCGTCGAACGACCGTGATCCCATCCTCGTGAACGTGGGCAACACCACACCGAACAACGTGCGCACGGAGCAGGTACCTTGAGGCCCGCTTGACGCGTGCCATGCCGATCTCCCGCCCTCTTCTTCGCCCGAGCCTGTTACTCTCGGGAAGCCTGTGCCACTTCGCATTGAACGCCGCGATGTGGACCGTTGGTGCCGGCCAGCAGTATACGGCTCCGAGCCAAGTGAGCACATTGGTGGGTGATGGTGACACCGTGAACATCGAAGCCGGTGTGTACCCGAGCGATGTGGCGCTTTGGACGGCGAACGACCTCGTGCTCCGGGGTATCGGCGGTCTTGCTGAACTCGAGTCGAACGGACTGAGTTACGGTGAAAAGGCCATCTGGGTGATCCAAGGCAACAACGCCACGGTGGAACACATCGCCTTCAGTGAATGTGCCGTGCCCGACCAGAACGGCGCGGGCATCCGCCTGGAAGGGTTGAACCTCACGGTGCGTCATTGCGTTTTCCACCACAACGAGAACGGCATCCTCTGCGGCGAGTACCACCCCAGCACGGTGCGCATCGAGTACAGTGAGTTCGCCTACAACGGGTACGGCGATGGCTACTCCCACAACCTCTACATCGGGCATGTGGACTCGCTGATCTTCCGTTTCAACTACAGCCACCATGCGCACGTGGGTCATGAACTGAAGAGCCGCGCTTCGGTGAACGTGATCGAGTACAACCGCATCGGTAATGAAGCCGATGGTGATGCGAGCCGCGAGATCGATCTGCCCAACGGAGGACAAGCCTACCTTATCGGCAACAGCATCCAACAAGGAACGCAAGGCCAGAACAGCAACATGGTAGGCTTCGGCATGGAAGGCCTGTCCAACCCAGGGCCGCAGGAACTCTACTCCATCAACAACACGCTGGTGAACGACAAGCCGACCGGGACTTTCTTCCAAACTCCTGCGGAGATCCACTTCAAAGCCTACAACAACCTGCTGGCCGGTGGTGGTAGCTTCATGAGCAACTGGCCAACGGACATCGATACGCTCGCCAACCTGCGCAACACCGGCATCGGCTGGTTCGTGTTCGCGGACGCTGTGAACTACGACTACCGTATCGAAGAAGGTTCACCCGCGCATAGCGCAGGATATCCCGCTGGCCTTGCCACCAGCGGCTATCCGCTCGTGGCATGGTACGAATACGTGCATCCGACCAACAGTATGCTGCGCTGCCAGCATGCCACCCTCGATGCGGGGGCCTTTGAGACGTGCACGACTGGTCAAATGGACCTGGTGGAAGACCCGATCCGCCTCTACCCTGTTCCCACGCACAATGAACTCAACGTGGTACTGACGGAAGGCCAGGGCATCCTTGGCGTTGAACTCTACGATTCACGCGGACGCTTGGTCCAGCATGTCGTCACCAATGGGCTCAGCAGCGCGCGTCTATCCCTTGATGCTGTTCGCCCCGGATCGTTGCTCCTGCGCGTTCGCACATCGCAAGGAGTATTGGTCCGGAGGATCACCACTTGGTAAGCGACCCGCCCAGCGAGCCTGCTTCTCTTCCGATAACGCGAGATCCCTTGTGAATAGCCATCTTTCACCGGAATGACCGCCTACAACGTCCTCATCTTCCTCAGTGCGCTGGTCATCTTCAGCTACCTGTTCGACCTGTTCGCCAAACGCACCCGCCTGCCCGCCGTGTTGCTGCTGCTCACGCTGGGCATCGGCCTGCGCGTGCTCGCTGATGAATGGCACCTTCATCTTCCGGGCATCGACATCATCCTACCTACGCTCGGCAACGTCGGGCTCATCCTCATCGTGTTCGAGGGCGCGCTCGATCTCACTTATGCGCACAGCAAGCGGCCGATGATCCGCAAGGCCTTCCTCTCTGCATTGCTCATCATGCTGGTAACGGCCGCCGGGATCACGGTACTACTGCATTACCTGCTGCCCGGATCCCCCTGGTTGCCCTGCATCGCCAATGCCGTACCCCTCAGCGTGATCAGTTCGGCCGTTGCCATTCCTTCCTCCTCCGGCTTGCGCGGTGACCAGAAGGAGTTCGTCATCTACGAATCCTCGTTCTCCGATATCATCGGCATCGTCCTGTTCAACTTCTTCACCATCAACGGCGACTTCGGGACAGCGGCATTCGGAAAGCTCGGCGCAGAGATCATGGGCGTGCTGGTGATGAGCGCCGTCTTCTCCATGGCGCTGTTGTGGTTGCTGGGGCGCATCAAGCACCATGTGAAGTTCTTTCTCATCCTGGCCATCCTGGTGCTGGTCTATGCCGTGGGCAAGCAATTCCACCTCAGTTCATTGGTGGTGGTGCTCGTGTTCGGCATCTTCCTCGCCAATGCGGATCAGCTTCCTTTCGCATCGTTCCGCAGGCGTTTCCTGTATCCTGATTTCCATCGCGACCTTGAACAGTTCCATTCCCTTTCGAGGGAGACAGCGTTCCTGATCCGCACCTTCTTCTTCGCCTTGTTCGGGTTCAGTGTGGTCATCTCCCAACTGCTGGATGTGAACGCGGCATTGCTGTGCGCGGTACTCATCGCCGCCACCTATGGGGTGCGCCTTGTCTTCCTCGCGGGCCTTCGCTTGCCCCTGCTGCCCCTCGTGTTCATCACTCCGCGCGGACTCATCAGCATCCTGCTCTTCCTTTCCCTTCCCGCCCATCTCCAACTCCCCGGTGTGGGTATCGGCCTGCTCTTCCTCTTCGTGCTCAGCACCTGTGTAGTGATGGCGGCAGGACTGCTGGCCACGGGCAAGGCGCCTGCGGTGGAACAGTAACGCACGCATAGAAGGTTCGAACCGCACTGGTGCGCGCTTTTCAGAAGCAAGTGCATCGGCTGCCCGGCCACCCTTTCTGTCCGCCCCTGTGACCGGTACGTCGATCCGCTTTTGAGTATCCATGGTCCGACGCGATCTTCGTAAGTGGATCGTTCCATGTGCCGAACATATTCTGCGGTCCATCAAGCTCCATCTCAGCATGCATGACCCTACTGACCGTTCCATGAGCTTCCATCCCGAACCATGGCTCGTTGTTCTCAGCGCCACTGTTCTCGCTGTGTTACCGGCGATGGCCCAATTGAGCTTGAGCAATGGGTCGCCATCCGTTACCGAGAACTTCGATGCGCTTGGCAGTGCGCTCTCCTTGCCGGCTTCGTGGCGTATGCACGCGAGCACGGCGTCTCCTGTGTGGGCCACAGCTTCCACCGCTGTTACCCAACAGGCCTCCTCGGGCTCTCCCACGGCCGGTGGCACCTACAACTGGGGCACCTCAGCGACCGAGCGCGCCATCGGGGCCATGACATCCGGTGGTTTCGCCAGCCCGAACAACCTGCTCGGGTATTTCAGCAACGCAGGTTCAACGAACATCACGGCATTGAACGTGAGCTATCAGGCCGAACGCTACCGCCAGAATTCCGCAGCTGCCTCCGTACAGTTCCATTGGTCCACCGATGGAAGCACGTGGTCCTCGGTTCCTTCCGGAGACATAGCCTCCACTGCTTTCCCGACAGGCACCAGTACCTATGGCTTCGGACCGTTGAGCACGGTCGCTGTCCCGTCCTTCACGCTTACACCTGCACCCAGCATTCCACCTGGCGGTTCCTTCTACCTGCGTTGGAACATCAACACCACGGGCGCCAACTCCCAAGGCATCGGCATCGATGACGTGACGGTGGTCGCCACGTTCGCTGGAGGCGCAGGACCCAGCGTTGGTTTCGCTTCATCCACCAGTAGCATCACGGAAGGTGCAACGGCCAGCATCGGTGTGAGCATGCTCACCGCTCCATCGTCCAACGTGGTCGTTACCGTTACCGATGCGTCTTCTGGTTCCGCGAGTGCATTCGCGGACTATGTGCCCTTCGCTCCTTTGCAGCTCACGTTCACCGCTGGCGGCACCTACCCACAAGTGCAGAACGTGGAGGTCCTGACATTGGATGATGCTTCGCTTGAACCCAGCGAAACCGTCGTTCTCGGTCTTGCCATAACGAGCGGAACAGCGACCGCTGGTATCACTTCCCATACGCTTACCGTGCAGGACAACGACCTGGTCGCGATAACGGGTTGCAGCAGTTCACAGAGTCCCTACATCCTGAACAGTGTGGGCAACACCAGCACGACCTCGATCCTCACGGCAGGCGACGTGGTCGGTGGTTACAAGATGGTCGGTGATCCTGACGGCATCGGCGCCTTCGATAATGGCAACGGCACGTTCACCGTGCTGATGAACCACGAGATCAGTAACAACTCGGGTATCGTTCGGGCGCATGGATCCACCGGTTCGCTCGTGAGTGAATGGGTGATCGACAAGAACTCTCTCTGCGTGCAAAGTGGACAGGACCTGATCCAGAGCGTGCGCACATGGAACGGAAGCAGCTTCGTTGCAGGTACCACGGCCTTCAACCGGTTCTGCAGTGCGGACCTGCCTGGGCGCACGGCGTTCTACAACGTCGCTACCGGCAAGGGAACGCTGGAACGCATCTACATGAACGGCGAAGAAGGAGGAACCGAAGGCCGCGCGTTCGCACACATCGTCACCGGTCCCAATGCTGGAGTGTCCTGGCAGTTACCATGGTTGGGCCGGTGCAATTGGGAGAACCAGCTCGCCTGTCCCGTAATGAGCGACAAGACGATCGTCGTGGGAACGGACGACGCCACGCCCGGACAGGTCTATGTGTACATCGGCGCCAAGCAGAACACGGGAACGGAGGTGGAACGGGCCGGCCTGCAGAACGGGCACGTGTTCGGTGTGGCCGTGAGCGGTCTGGCCACCGAAGTGGTAGGCAGCTTCCCTGCGGCCAACACGCCGTTCGCACTGGTCGATCTCGGTGACGTGCACAACCTCACCGGTGCACAGCTCAACACCAACAGCAATTCGGCCAGCGTGACCAATTTCCTGCGACCCGAGGATGGTGCGTGGGACCCGGCGAACCCCGGCGACTTCTATTTCAACACCACCGACGCATTCACCAGCCCGAGTCGCATGTGGCGGCTCCGTTTCACGAACCTCCTTCAACCCGAACTGGGTGGAACCATTACCGCCGTGCTGGACGGAACGGAAGGACAGAAGATGTTGGACAACATGACGATCACCGGAAGTGGTCAGATCCTGCTGCAGGAGGATGTGGGCAACCAAGCGCACCTGGGAAAGATCTGGCGGTACGACATCGCCACCGATGCGCTTTCCGTGATCGCTCAGCACGACGCCGCGCGCTTCGTTACGGGCGGTGCCAACTTCCTCACCCAGGATGAGGAATCATCCGGGATCCTTGACGTGTCGCACATCCTCGGTGCGGGCCGCTTCCTGGTCGCGCAAATGGCCCACTATGCCACCACTGCGGAACTGGTGGAAGGCGGACAACTCCTTCTGCTCAATAGCGGGGCGATCGCTACTACTTGTGTTGCTCCCGGAGCACCATCGATCACAGGCAGCACTACCATCGGAGCGTCGGATACCCTGTACCTCTCCTCCAATGTGAGCGGCACGCCGCCCTTCAACTACACGTGGGCGGGCACTGGTCAGTTCCTCAGCGGGACCGCTTTCCCTGCTATGAAAGTGAGCGGTGCGGCATCCGGAACGTATTCGCTTACCGTGAGCAACGGCTGCGGCACCAGCACCGCGAGCGTGAACGTGACCGTTACGAACGGAACCCTGCGCGTGGCGCCTCGTGCGTTCCTGGAAGGCCCCTTCGACGGCGCCAGCCTGATGCGTGACGACCTGCGTGTGGCCGGAGCCATACCCCTTACCGAACCCTACACAGTGCTGGGTTATTCGCACGTGGGTGGCGGCGGTGGGGAATCCGTTCTTCCCTCCGTGCTGAGCGTTACCGGCAATAACGCGATCGTGGATTGGGTGCTGGTGGAACTGATCACGGGGCCGCTCCCAGCCACCGTTCTGGCCTCGCGCAGTGCATTGATCCAGCGCGATGGCGATGTGGTCGCCACCGATGGTGTTTCACCCGTTACGTTCAATGCGCCCGCAGGCAGCTACAACATTGCACTGCGCCACAGGAACCACTTCGGGTGCATGACCGCCGTTCCGGTCGCGCTTTCCTCGGCTCCGACCACGCTCGACCTTACCAGCTCCGCAGTCACAACGTATGGTGTGAACGCGAGGAAAGCGGTCGGCGGCTTCCAAGTGCTTTGGAGCGGGAACGTTGTTCGTGATAACGCGCTGCGCTACACGGGCGGTGCCAATGATCGTGATCCGATCCTCGTTCGTGTGGGAAGCACCACACCCAACAACACCGCTTCAGGTTACCTGCAAGAGGACGTGAACCTCGATGGACTGGTGCGGTACACCGGTGCCTCGAACGATCGCGATCCCATCTTAGTGAACATCGGCAGCACCACGCCGAACAACGTGCGCACCGAGCAGATCCCCTGAACCTTCCGCGCGTTGTTCGATCAGTGATCCAGGGCTGTCGCTCTTATCGGAGGCCCTACTCCTTCACCACCAGCACGCGCCGCTGCGCTTCGGGAACTTCGATGAGGTACGTGCCTGCTGCAAACTGCTCCATATCAACGCCTGAACCGTACGCCATTTCGCGCAACACTTGGCCCGCCAGTGTCATCAAGCGCACCCGTGTGTAGGAACGCAGCGCTCCGGGTTCGCCGAGCATGACCCTTCCGGTTGTCGGCACCGGGTAAGGCTGGAGCGCATCCTCGCCGTGCAACGCTTCGTCCATCCCGCTGAACGTGCAGGTGGTGGACCATTGCAAGGCGGGCGTGCGCGAGAAGGTCGCGATGGTGCTCGTCGTTGGTGTGAAGGCGCTGTTCCCGACGGTGATGGCGGTCACCGTTGGTGTGAAAGCCGTGGCCGTGATGTTCGTAGCTGGTGACAGGCTGCAGCCGTTGCCGGCCTCATCCAGTTCCAACATGGTGTACGGACCATGCACGCTCAACTGACCTCCGACCCGTTGGAACGTGGTCAAGCGATCATTGGGGAACGATCCCGTGGAGATCGGCGTGCCGCTGGCGTCGAGCTTGATCAACAGCCCTTGATAGGCCGAGTTGATCCCGGCCACCAACAGATCCCCACTGCCCAGTTCGGTCGCTTGGTTGAAGAACAATCCGCCGGAAACATCGGTGTATTGCTTGCACCAGATCACCGCTCCTGTGGCATCCACCTTGATCAACACGCCTTGGAACCCGGCCCCGCCCGTGGTGAAATATCCCGAGCAGAGGAAGTTGCCGTCCGCGAGCTGGATCACGCCGTAGAGATCCTGGATCTGCACGCCGGACACGCCCATGTCGTAGAGCTTCATCCATTGCGCGCCGCTCGCGTCCGTTTTCATCAGCATGGTTCGCGTGACACCCGGTTCCGCATCATCACTGCCGGTGCCGCACACCAGTTGCACCATGGGGTCCGTGGTCGGTATGGCGCGGTACACCCGGAAGTTGGCCGCCGCGCTGATGTCCACACCGTTGAACGTCGTGCCGCTGCTCTGCCCTTCGATCCGGTAGACATGGTGCGAATAGGTTCCTCCGGGATAGGAGTACAACGAGTAGTCCGCGCCGCGCGGCACAATGCTCACCACCTGGTCCTGCTGGTTCTGCAGGTCACTGAACCCCTTGCACCATTGCACCACCCCCGCGTTCGATGCCTTCAGCACCATGGGCTGGTAGTTGTAGCTGGAGCCGCACACCAGCACGCCATCGTCCAGCTTCGCCGCACCATCCAGGAACGTGAGGTAGCTCGTCAACCGGTAGGACGCTGACGCGATCGTGGCCTGGCCTGCATCGGTGGCGATCAGTTCCACGTAGCTGGAGTCGTACCCGAAGTTGCGGTCGCATACGTGCATCGTGCTTCCACCGCCGATGTCCAATGGAATGTGGCCTCGGATATAGCCGTTGAGCGCGAAACCGTGCAGGTCCTGTGCGCTGCCGTTCGCGAGGGTGAAGAGGACCGTGATGATGGCGAGGAACGATCGTGTCATGCGAAAGGGATGTTGCATCGAATGTAATCCGGGATACCCAGTTCGATGGTGGGCACACCCAGGCCATCGCGTTCGCAACGCCGCAGTACCCCCGGGTGGACACGGTGGACGGGATGGTCACCGTGTCCACCCCGTCCACCCGTGAGGCGCTGCTCTTGGCACCATGGGATTGAAGACCTGCGCCGCCGGCCAATGTGTCGCTCTCGGGCAAGCAGGCTGAGCTCGTTGACGCCCCCATAGGTGGGCTCAACGGCCCCATTGCGCGACGACACCTTGCGTGCGCTTGTCCAACTCAGCGAAGAGCGCCTGTTCCAGCCCGCTCGTATCGCCGCGCTCGAACATGCGTGTGAACTGTCCGTGCTGCAACAGGTGGATGCGGTCGCACAAGGCCACCAATGGACCCAGCACGTGTGAAGTGATGAGCACGGTGCGGCCACGCTCCGCCAGGCGGCAGATGATCGCTTCCAGTACACGCACCGATGCCAGGTCCAGGCCGTTCATCGGTTCATCGAGCAGCAACACCTCGCGGTCCTGGCGCAGCACGCCGAGCAGGACGAGCTTGCGCTTCATGCCGGTGGAGTATGTGCTGATGAGCTGATCCAACGGTACCTCCAGCAAGCTTTGCAGCGCATCGTCACCAGGTGTTCCATTGGTCGGTATGAAGAGGTCGAGGTATTCGCCACCGGTGATGCCCGGGTGGAAATAGCTCTCGGCCTCCTGGAAACCGGTGTTCCAATGGCCCATGTCCACGTCGTTCCAGCGGATGCGTGCCTCCGCATTGCGGCCCGATCCGAAGAGCGCGTTCAACAGGGTGGTCTTCCCCGCGCCGTTCAGTCCCACGATCCCGTGTACGCCCGGTGCCAGCTCGTAATGCGGTATGGCGAGCACCGGCGTATCGCCGTATGCGCAATGCAGATCAGTGATCGTGAGCATGGAAGTAGGCGTTCAAATTGGCACGGGCCTTCGGTACTTCGGTCAGCAGCATGATCAACGGCACCACGCAGAGGCCGGGCAGAATGGCGAAGACGGCGGCGACGCCCACGTTGGCGCCGTTCGCGTCGAGCCGAACGTTCGGATGGTAGTTGGTGTACTTGAGGATCACCGCGTACACCACCAGGACCAGCAGGCCCATGCCGAAGAGGGCATGGATCCACCACCAGTCCGGTTGGAAGAGGGTGGCGGCGATGAGCACGGGAAGCTCGATGAACAGCAGGAGCCGAAGGCTGCCGATCGTCTTCTTGCGCAGGAACGAACGCGCATCCCTTGCCGTGGCCAGCAGCATGGTGCGTGGCTCGCATTGTTCTTGCGCACCGGTGGCCATCAGAGCGATAGCGCCCAGCAGCATCAAGGGCAGCATGGGCAACCAGCAGCAACCCAGCGCGGCGAGCCAGAGCAGCAGCCCCCACGGATGCGTGGACTGAACGAGGCTCTTCCACTCGAACAGGTGCGCGGGCACGCGACGGCGGAGCCAGGACCCGCGTGTTCCCGATGCGCGGGCCATGGGCGTCCAGGGCAGCGCGAGTGCCAGCGGCAATGCGGCGGCGGAGGTGTACGCACCGCCGAGCACGAGGCCGATGAGCGGCGGTAGGAGAAGAGCACCATACTCCATCGCCATCGCGCGGCGGGCCCTCGGAACATGGTGCTGCAGGAAGCGGTGGTCCGGCCGGCGCTGGTGTATGGCCCACACCATCAGCATCGCACCACCGGCGAAGTATGGGGCGAAGGACGCATCCGACAGTACGGCCTTGCGGAAGAGCGCGACCGCTCCGAAGATGCACAGCGCGAGCAGCACGATGCCGTAGGGCGGGAACGCGCGTCTCAGTTGCACCCAACGCAGCCGCAGGAGCACGGTGGCATTCGGAGCGGATGACATGGTGGCAAGTTGCACGATCCCGCGCGTGGTGCACAGCGGGATCACATGAACGGAAGCCGCTTGACGCATGAATGACCGCGGACACCGATGGCCCAAGCTCGCGCGACAGGCATCTGCTCGACCCGCGACATCTCCTATTATCCTTCCGTGCCGAACTTCGCCTCCATGCATTTACAGAACCACGCCTGCGGCCAATGGGTCGCTTTCGGGCAAGCAGGCTGAACTCAATTATGCCTCCGTCGACGACCAGGACCGTGATGCGTGATGCGGACCGGAAATAGCCTATACCTTCGAACCTATGCAGCTGCACCTTCGGACCATTACGCTGGCGATGGCCGTCCTCACCTTCGCGGCCGTTCATGGACAGGGCTTCGCGCCCATGGATTCCACGATCAGGAGGAACGAGTTGAGCGTGGACGTCAATGGGTTCATCCGACAGTTCATTCCGAACAACGTGGATCCGTTGGGAAGCCCCTATTACTATCAGCCCACGTACCTGCTGGCTTACAAACGCGCATTGGGAAAAGGAGCCTTGCGTGTAGGTTTCGGGGGACAGTATTCTCTTCAATCGGACACAGGTGGGTACAACAGCCATACGGACTTCACGAACTACGACTGGCGGCTCTACGCGCGCGCAGGGTGGGAGAGGCGTTGGTCATTAAGCCGCCGCTGGTCGTGCTATGCCGGCGTGGATGGACTTATCGGAACAGGCAAAGGCATCTCGCACAATCTCACCACTCAGGCTGGCCGGCCGGATGTACGGACCACCTTCAAAAGCTTCGGCGCAGGCCCGGTGCTGGGTATCCAATTCCATTTGAACCGACGCATTTCGCTGTACACCGAGGCGAGCCTCTACTGGCTCTATCAAGAGACCGGCACACACTATGACTATGCGGACGACGCGAACGATGTCAAGGGATTGAGCGCACGGGGCACCATTCTCTTCACCTATCCGATCGCGGTCTGGTGTGCGGTGGCCTTCTGAGGGTAGATATAGCTGCCATAGCGTTCCGTTTGAGCGGTAGGAGCAATTAGCTCGCGACCCGAGGCTGTCACTGCGAGGCTGTGCGAAGTAATGCGAGGGGCACGTCCAAAACCAATACCTCCACAGATAGCTCATCACACGATGGCATTCATCTGCGCCAGCGATCATCTGCGGATAGCCCCTCTGTGTCTCCGTGCCTCTGTGGTGAAATACATTCGCCTCATGCATTTAGAGAACTACGCGCCGGCCAATGGGTCGCCGGTTCGGGCAAGCAAGCGGACCTCATCGATGCCATCACAGGCGAACTCGATGTCAGTATTTCGTTGCCTGATCCTTTTTGAGCCAATGTCTCGCTCGACCGATCCAAACCAGTTCCGTGAGATCCTCTCATACTACCTCGCTGGGCTGGAAGACGGTGCGGTCAAGCCTTCCTAAGTCGTCGCCTGGGCCGATGGGATCATAGCGAGCGATGATGAGATCGATCCCTTCTTCGCTGATCTTTCACTGGCCGGACAGGACATCAACAAGCTGCTCCACACCATTTCGGAATACCTCGGCACACAGCATCAACCCGTCGGTTATTGGGTTGCCCTCGGGGATCTCTATTGGAAACTGGAGGGAAGAACCATCGGTCCTGCCGAGACACGTGATCGTATCAACAGGATCCTGTACGCCTCATCTCGGACGAATGACGAGGAGCGTTACCGGCTTATAGGTTCGGCGGACGCCCTTGACCTGGCCATCGACCGCATCCATGGCAGCGTAGATGAAGCGATGACCCGGTTGAAGGAAGATCTCAGCATCTATTCGGGGTTCCAAGTGGAAAAGCCGGAGCAGTGGCATACGGCAGGGTTGTCAGTGGTGGCTGCCCTTGAAAAGGAGCGTTCCGTTCGTGAGGAACGTGCGGCCCTCGCTGCACAAGCCAGGACTGTGACGCCAGCGAAGAAGCCGTGGTGGAAATTCTAGCGTGAGTGATAGGAGCAAGTAGCCCGCGGAAGAGCAATTAGCGAATGAGGCAATTAGCCAATTAGCGAATGTCCCGCCCCTGCCCATTCGCTAATTCGCTCATCCGCTAATTGGCACATTCGTTCCGACCTTCGCCCCTATGCAATTGAAGAACTACGCCGCCGGCCAATGGATCGCCGGTTCGGGCAAGCAAGCAGAACTCGTTGACGCCTCCACGGGCGAACTCGTCGCCACCACCAGCAGCGAGGGCCTCGACTTCGGCGCTATGCTGAACTACGCCCGCACCGTCGGCGGACCACCCCTGCGCAAAATGACCTTCCCCGAGCGCGGCCGCATGCTCAAGGCCCTCGCCCTGTACTTGATGGAGCGCAAGGACACCTACTACCAGATCAGCTACAAGACCGGCGCCACCAAGGCCGATAGCTGGGTGGACATCGAGGGCGGCATCGGCAACCTTTTTGCCAACGCCAGCTTGCGTCGTACGCTGGGCAACATGCCCTTCTACGTGGACGGCGAGGCCATCAAGACCAGCAAGCAGGGCACCTTCATCGGCCACCACATCATGGTGCCCAAGGAGGGCGTGGCCGTGCACATCAACGCCTTCAACTTCCCCATCTGGGGCATGCTGGAAAAAGTGGCCGTGAACTGGATGGCCGGCGTGCCCGCCGTGGTGAAGCCCGCCACCGTCACCAGCTACCTCACAGAGGCCATGGTGAAGGACATCGTGGCCAGCGGCATCGTGCCCGAGGGCGCCATCCAGCTCATCTGCGGCAGCGCCGATGGGCTGCTCGACCACGTGATGCAGCAGGACGTGGTCACCTTCACCGGCAGCGCCAGCACGGGCCGCATGCTCAAGCGCCACCCGCGCATCGTGGACGAGAGCGTGCCCTTCAACATGGAGGCCGACAGCCTCAACGCCATCGTGCTCGGCCCCGACGCCACGCCCGGCACCGAGGAGTTCGACCTCTTCATCAAGGAGGTGGGCAAGGAAATGACGCTGAAGTGCGGCCAGCGCTGCACCGGTGCGCGCCGCATCCTGGTGCCCGCTGGCGTGCTGGAGGATGTGCAGATCGCCATCGGCAAGCGCCTGGGCGGCACCGTGATCGGCGACCCGCGTGCCGAAGGTGTGCGCATGGGCGCCCTGGCCGGACAGGCGCAACGCAACGAGGTGAAACGCGCGCTGGACGAGCTGCTCAAAGGCTCGCAGATCGTGTACGGCAGCACCGACAGCGTGGACGTCACCGGGGCCGACGCGGCCAAGGGCGCCTTCATGAGCCCCATCCTGCTGCTCAACACCGATCCCTGGAAGAACCAGCAGAGCCACAACGTGGAGGCTTTCGGTCCGGTGAGCACCCTGATGCCCTACAAAGACCTCGACGACGCGGTCGCCCTCACCAAATTGGGCAAAGGCTCACTCGTGGCCACGATCGCAACGAACAACTCCCAACACGCCCAACAGTTCGTCTGGGGCGCCGCCAGCCACCACGGCCGCATGCTCATCCTCAACCGCGAGATGGCGAAGGAGAACACCGGCCACGGCAGCCCGCTGGCCACCTTGGTGCACGGCGGCCCCGGCCGCGCGGGCGGCGGCGAGGAGATGGGCGGCAAGCGCGGCGTGCTGCACTACCTGCAGCGCACCGCCATCCAGGGCCACCCCAGCATGATCACCGCCCTCACCCAGCAGTACCAGCAGGGCGCGCGCTACCGCATCAGCGAGAAGCACCCCTTCCGCCTGCACTTCGAGGAGCTCAACATCGGCGACACGCTGATCAGCGAGACCCACCTGGTGACGCTGCAGAACATCGAGGACTTCGCCGAACTGAGCGGCGACCGCTTCTACGCGCACATGGACGCCAACAGCCTCGAGGGCACCCCCTTCACCGGCCGCGTGGCGCACGGCTACTTCATCCTCAGCCGCGCCGCCGGCCTGTTCGTGGATCCACCCAAGGGACCTGTTCTGTTGAACTACGGCATTGAAGAATGCAGGTTCCTCAAGCCCGTCTATCCCGGGTCAACGATCCAGGTCAAGTTCACGTGTCGAGAGAAACTTGATCAAGAGAAACGACCCAAGACGGCGGATTCCCCCAAAGGTGCTGACGTCGCAAGGGGGATCGTAAAGTGGTTGGTGGATGTCGTTGATGAAACCGGAGAGACGGTTGCACTTGCCACTATCTTGACGATGGTCAAGAAGCTGGATCAAAACTGAATTCAAGGTGGAAACAAAGCACCAGAAGCAAGTCGACGCGCTGCGTGCCAGGCTCAGGAAGGCCTTGATGCAGGTCGATCGCATCCGTGCGGGGAAGCTCAAGCGCAGAACACTGGCCGATGCCCTGAGCGCGGCCAAGTCCAAGCGCACCTAACTTTGGTGACATGAGCAGTTCAGCCGACCTCCTTTCCCGCATCACCACCGACCCAAGCATCTGCCATGGCAAGGCCGTGGTGCGTGGCATGCGCTGGCCTGTTCAGAACGTGCTCGAGCTGATGGCCAGCGGCATGAGCATCGAGGAGATCATGCGCGATCATCCCGAGCTGGAGAAGGATGACTTCCTTGCCTGCCTGGCCTTCGCGGCCAAGGTCACCGAAGTGAAATCCATCCACCGCGCGGCGCAGTGAACTGGCTGGTGGATACCCAGCTGCCGTACCAACTGGCCACAGCGCTCAAACAGCGAGGCCACAGAGCCGTGCACGCCTCGGAACTTCCTCAGGGGCACATCACACCCGATGAGGCCATCATCGCACAGGCCGACCGGGAGGGCGCCATCGTGGTGACCAAGGATGCCGACTTCATTGCCGCCTACGAGGTGAAGAGCATGCCGAAGCGGCTGCTCTATGTGGCCACGGGCAACATCCGTAATGCGGAGCTCATCCTGCTTGTCATGAACTACCTCGACCTGTTGAGCGATGCGCTGAAGGATGGCGGCTTGGTGGAACTGGACCGTAATGGAATCACCGTGCGATGAACTTCAACGCGTCCCGCTTCTCGGATCACGTTGCGCATCCGGCCACCGTGCTCTCGCCGGCGGCCGGCCCATCCCGAGCAGAGCGAAGGGACGTGGATCCTCCGAAGGGGCCCGTGCTTCTCAACTACGGCATCGAGGAGTGCCGCTTCCTGAAGCCGGTGTACCCGGGCTCCACCTGTCACCCCGGGCTTGACCCGGGGCAGGTGAAGTTCATCCCGGCTCCAGGCCGGGACAGGCTGTGCCGGGAGAAGCTCGATCAAGAGAAACGCCCAAAGACCGCCGACTCACCCAAGGGCGCGGATGTGGCAAGGGGTATTGTCAAATGGCTCGTCGACGTCATTGATGAAACGGGTGAAACAGTAGCCTTGGCCACTATCCTGACCATGGTCAAAAAGCTGAACCAAGCATGACGGCGACTACTCATATGCCCGTCACTGCGAGCAGAGCGAAGCAGGTGAAGTGGCTGGTGGATGTGGTGGATGAAACGGGCGAGACCGTGGCGTTGGCGACGATCTTGACGATGGTGAAGAAGCTGGACCAGAGTTAGGTGATGATGAGGGCGTGCCCCCGGCTCAAATGCAGCCGGGGTCCGGCTTTTCGCTGCAAGTCCGCACTCGTCGTTCCTCCTCGCTTGCGGGCTTTTCGCTGCAATCCGTCACGCGAAATGCAGATCTCGGAGTTGTTCGAAGAACCTGAATAACTGCCAGCGATGGCAACTAACCGGAAATTCGGGATGGTTCAACGGGAAGGGAAGCGGCTGTAGGCTTTCCGCGAATCGTTCACGCGAGTGGCAGTGCCAGGTCACCATCAACGTCAGAGACGCGAACGGTGTACGAGATCTCAGTGACTCCCCCAGGCACATCTGCTTGCAAGCGGGGGATTGCACGCAACGGGAAGTAACGCAATGAATCCCGCGCTCGTGACTCGTCGAACCGGTGCTCATCCGCTTTGCCATAGTCAGCACCAAGAGCCGCCGCTATGCCGCTGTCCAGAACCAACGATAACTCTGGTGACAAGCGAGGATGGAGCGTTTCGGCAAGGCGAAAAACCGATGAACCAAGTCCTGCTCGCTCGACCAACACAGATGCCAGAAAAAACGCCGCTCCAATTGGTGGACAGAGTTGATGATGCGAGAACCGATGAACTCGCTCGCCTGATGCGGAACTCTTCACTTCGACGCGCATAGCACCAAAGACGAAATCATGGAGGCCCATTGGGTCAGTATGCCAACCGCTGATCCACCGACCGGGATCACTTTGGGTTGTCATCACGAACAACTCTGCCCAAAGACCTTGTATGACCTTCGTATTGGGTCTGCGAAGGTTCTGGAGTAAGCTGACGAACCTTTGGAGCAGCGCAGCCACCTCGGTCGCGGTTGGTTGTGAGTAGACCTGTTGCGCGAGCGCTATCGCGAAGCGCAAAAACATCTCGACCAGGACTTGGCTCGCGCCTTTCAGCAAGACCAAGGAATAAGTGCCCTGTTGCCTGTCTTGCGCAATATGCACGTTCCCCGATATGCCATGTTGAACGGTCAAGTGCTCCAACCGAAGCGGTGCTGGTAGTGCATCCAAACTGGGACCCGTCTGGACTAGCAGTACCGCCTCACCTGCAGCGGACTTGCTCAGGAAAACGAATTGAGAAGATGGTATCGGTATGGCTTGGTAACGTAGCAACCCACCAACTGGTGAAACAGATGGGGTAAGGGCAGCGAAAGCCTTGACCAGTGCGACCACGTCCGCCATGTCACACTTGAGGAAGTGGTTCTTGGACTAACCACTGTTGCTCCATCGACGCCGGAACCCAGACCGCTAGAACGGGAACGTCGGTAGCAATCTCATTTCCATCCTTTGTCAATGTGAGGCGGCGTAGTTGAATGGTCAAGCGACCGTCCGCATGGATCTCTCGGTCGCCAGGATAGTACTCTGGATCTCCCGGTTGCCTATTCGACCCCTGAAAGATGTTGTCGATCTCATCCCCGTCGTTCACTGCACGTCGAGCATTGTCATCCGGTCGCATGAGATAGACATCGCATAACTCCTGCGGATGGTCCCTCAGGAACCGATCGATCTGGAACAGGACACCAACATAGGCTTGGTTCTCTTCGGGTTCAGGAACGCCCACGTTGAACAGCAACTGCTCACATACATCAGCAAGAGGCACGCCCCGAATGCCCATATGTCTGGCCGCCGGAGCACCAAACGCTGTCGTCGGGAGTGCTGCGAACGGCCTCGCTGCGATGAACGAGTCGATGGCCTGACGATTAGCGCGGCAGGACTCATCGGAAACATGAGGGGCTTTCACCCAGAACCAGCGATCAGCGTAAGAATCTCTCAGATGGGACAGCGAAAGCACGTTCCGCCTAGTCGGTTCTAGTCGCGAGGAGAGAATGAATGCACGACGCCATTGCTTCAGCGGAACGTTTCTGGTCCGTAGGTCATTCAACTCCTCTCTCATGCTCTCTTCATGAGCGACGTAATCTTGGAACGCACCTCGGACATCCGCGTCCAAGTACAGCCTGCAGTATCCAAGGTAGCTCCGCTTGTAACCGAAAAAGCGAGCACGTTGCTGCAATGTGTCGGCGGCTCCCATAGACCCGAGCCCACGGGGCATGTAGGTAACGGTCAATCCTTCTACAGTAAAACCGCGGTCCAACGCTTGTCCTCCGATCAGGATGCGGGCATAGTCCCTTCGCCAATCGATATCAGCTATCCTGCGATCAGTGGAGTTCACTTCGCCGCTAACGGTTTGGGCAATCGCGCGCTTCAAATCAGCAGCCACCGACGGCCAATCTGGAAAGGCATCGTCATGGACTGTCGCACGCAGATCATCATATGCTTCGCGGAAATCGTCAAGAAGTTCGCCCCGTAGCGTGTCCGTTTCTGGAAGACCAAGACCGGTCTCCCAGTGCCGCATCAAGCCCCTAACCCATTGCGCATATTGTCCATGCGGGATCGTCTCACGCGAGGGGTGAATCAGCATGCTGCGGTTCTTGCCCTCGTATGCTTCACCCTTAATACGTCCAATCGCAACACCCACGAAGAACACCCTCAATGCTTCAGCAAGAGTCGCAGGGAGTTGCGGGTTCGGATCACGGCGATCTGGCAATTCACCTGCCGGTATATCCCGGACCAGGATCATGTCCTGACCGAAGAACTCGATACCTCCCGTGTAGTCTTCACCAGGAACGAGCAGCTCCGCGAAGTCCGGCGAAAGACTGTCCAGAATGTTGATCAGAAGATTGGCTTGGGGGGTGGCCGTGTACTGAAGGAATGTGTGACAGGCGAATAGGTTTCGTAGTCCTCGGATCCGAGCGTACGTCACGCTCTCGTCGTCGTCATTCACCTTCGTGTTCAGGCTCGCTTGGTCTGCCTCGTCGTCGATAATCAGGGCGGGTATCCCCCTCAACTCGCAGTTCCGCAGGATGGCTATGAGCCTGCGCAGTACGCTCCAATTCTTCTTTATCGTGATGAGCAGGAATTGACGTTCACGCTCAGGCACAGTTGGGTCGCGCCAATCACGAAGGATCTGACTGATACGCTCAGCCTCGTTCTGTCGCGGCTCCTTGAAGTGCTGCCACTTCCGGTCCTGCCGACTATTCAGCCGAAGATCACGCTCAAGACGCTCTGCGGATTGGCGATAGAGGTTGTTCGAGATCCCGGTTATCACGATCACTACGGGGTAGCCGTTGTCAACGGCCATCGTTGTGACCGTGGTGAACGACATGGTCTTGCCGCTTTGGACATAGCCTACGACAAGTCCAGTGCTTGTGGTAGGTTCTCCGACAGTCGCAGCACATTGCTCGAGAATGCGCTGGGTGGATTGAACAAGGTTCTGCCTACCAGCATCGTCGAGCTTGGTCCCAAAGTGATCCAGTACGTCGCTCGTTTCCTGACCGAACGCAGGTTGCCATTGGTTGTTCCCCGTCGTCATGTCCAGTTCGATCGTATGGATATCGGACATAGGCTATTCGGATAAGGAATCGCCTGGACCACTCAAGGCCTTGCGAAGCAGGTCATTCACATTGTGGCGAATAGTGCTTGCGTATCGCATGCCGATATCACCCGACACAGTTTCTGCGATCGCAAGGCTAGCAGCCACACGCAACAGTGGTTCTACATGCTCGCCCGATGCTCCGCTGAACCGTTGCATGAAAGGATGGGCAAGATTTACGCGAATGCCGACCTTCCTCTGGCCGCCCTCGCGTTTCACATCTGAGATATCCAGCCAAGCCTCGATGGCAGCATCGTTGACCAGATCGATGGTCACTAGCCAGTCTTGGTCTTGGAAATGCAGCTTAAACTCCTTTGTCGCGGCGGTTTCCGACGGTACCGGCAGCGATGGTGGTGGTGGTGCCGTTTGTGGCTGGTCGTGGCGCTGCGCATCAATAACAGCAGCTCCGTCGGAAAGCGCCCGTGCTGTTGAGGCGACGGCTGTTTGTGCGACTTTGGCGATAGCGGGCGTTCTGGGCCGTACACGATGCTCCTCAGCCATGCGCAGAAGAGGGAGCGGTTCCGCATCCATCTGTTTGCGTAGTTCCGTGAGAAAATCCTCCTCCAACCCATCCCATTGTATTGCGTCCTTGGTGTGGCTGACCCCAAAACCTTCAAGGTGCAACTCACCGAACACTCTCTGATACCGGTAGCTGTTGGGTTGACCAAAGACCGAGGTTGGCCGGTAGCCTTCATCAGCGCTTCCAAGAATGAGCCGTCCGCGCCTGAATAGTGCGAATCCAGCTTCAGCGACACTCGCCTCCTCCCTAATGGCAGCAAAGCCGTGGATGCGCTTGTTGCCAAGTTCGATTCTAATCGGCTTCTTCCATGTCACTGGTGCACTCGTGGGGTGCTTCGGATGGGCTGCGACAAGAATTTTGGGATCGACATAGACGAGTGGTTCATCATCGAAAACCAGTTCGAGCTTGCCATCACGAATGAACTGGCGGTAGATACTGGTAAGATGTTCTTTGATCTTGCCTACGGCCCGTTTGACGGGCATCTTGCTGGGCTGTATCAGCGTAATCTCAGTGAAATGCTCTTCCATTCTCTCCTGCTCCTCCTCAACAGGGAGATGCTCCAACCCTTCAGCAACTATCTTCTTAAGGTCGAACGACACTTTGCCCGTCACCTTCTCTCCAATCGCCTTCGTTCGAACAGTCCAGGTGTTGGTGAACCAAAATCCAGCACTCTTCATGCCCATGCCAAACTCGGATAGGCCACTGCTATCGACTGGTAACTCGGCTGTCCGAAAAGCCCGCTGATACTCAATACGGGCAATACCTGCGGCATTGTCTCGTACAACTATCCTACCGCCATCAACATCACGCTTGATGGTGACCCTTAGCTTGTACGAGTGTGCGTGGAGTGATTGCAGCCGGTTCCAATTCCGCTCAATACCGCTGTTCACCGAGTTGTCAACGAACTCGCCCAACGCATACCAAGGCTTGTAGTTCAGGTGCCCGAGTACGGTAAGAATGTTGACACCGGGTCGAATGTTGACGGTTTCCATGGCGCGAAAGCTGTGAACTCAAACAAGGACCGATAGTGTCTCTCGTTGCAAGGGTGGTGAGACCCTCGGTGGCGGAACCGCTGTCTGCTCATCCAGCAAATGGCCCGCGATGACTTCGATGAGTCTCGCGTTAACAGCATTACCAAATGCCTTGAATGCTTTCGTCTCGGTTGGCGGCAGGTGCTTCAGGGTTTGAAGCGATTGCAGACGTGCGCATTCCTTGGTCGTCATGTAGCGGCGTTCCCAACCAATGATGGGTACTTGTGTAGTGGTCATCGCAACGAGCGATGGGCTAGTGTCCGCTCGTTTCACACGTACACCCGAGGCTCTGAACTGGATGACGTGTTTCCAAACATCCCGCTCACCTCCTTTGTAGTTCCACTCGAACTTCTGAAGAGACGGAGGGAACCGCAGGATCTCCGGAATCCACGATTTCAGTTCGCGCTTGTGGGTTTCATAAAAGGCGCGATTCGAGCGTATGAAACTCCTCTTCCATGAAGGGAACATATCCTCCTCGGTGCGGGCATGAGAAGGAAGTGCTTCAAATGCATCATCGATGCCCCTGCCATCGAGCCTCATTCCATGTGAGCCACGGTATGAGCGGAGCGCTCGCTTGCTCATTGAGTACGGCGTCCTGTCCTCGAAAGGATATGTTGCCCCGAACTCCATCGACCAGATCGGGAATGAAGGCAGCGGCGCATCCTTCGGAATACGATTCAGAAAGTCCTGCCAGACATTCAGGCAATCCACCACCTGTTGTGTCAGCGGTCGCGCCTCGCTCGGGTGCTTCTCGAGGATCTTCAGAAGCGATGGCTTTGGATGAGTCGGCTTCTCGGGCCATTTGAAGGAGCCAAGGCTACCTCGCTTACCAACGAGAAGGAGCCTTTGCCGGATCTGTGGAATGCCGAACTCATGCGGTGAGTATACCTGTTCGTCCACATCGTACCCGGCCTTCTTCAAGTCTGCCTTGATGGACGTCCATGTGCGCCCTTCATCGTGCGTTCGCAGATTGGGGACATTTTCAAGAATAACATACTCCGGTTTCCGATAGCGAATGATCCGAAGAACCTCATCGAAGAGGGAGCCGTTCGTTGGGCAATCAAATCCGGCTTGCTCACCGGCCTTCGAGAACGGTTGGCATGGGAACCCGGCGCAGAGAATGTCGTGTTCCGGAACATCCTTGGACTTCACTCTGCGAATGTCACCTACCGGACGAATACCATGGTTCCTCTCGTAGACGTCCTGTAGAACCGGGTCTAGTTCACTCGCAAAAACGCAATCATGCCCCAGTCTTTCCAGACCAACGTGGAACCCTCCGAGACCGGCGAATAAATCGACAAAGCGCATGGTCCCAAGATGCGGACAATTACTGGTATCGAGAGCGGCATGACGCCCCGCGTTTCCACACCGTTACTCACACTACGTCCGCAGCAACCGCAGCATGAGCTTCCACGCCACGAGGTCGGAGACCTTTCCGGGCATCACCGAACCGAACGCCGACTTGTGTGTACCGCTGATCGATGCGCGCCTTCCTTTCACTGGCAGTTACCCTCACTGCGCTCGCCGCGTGCGCCCAACCCGGTCCGAAACCCAGTACCCAGGGGCATTTGCGACCCGATTCCCCCCGACAGCACAAGCCTCCAGGGAACGGTTGTAATGCGCTACGCCATGCGGGCCATTGCCTGGCGGGTGCATGGGTGAGCGGATGGTCATGTCTGCCTGCCGAAGGCATGGCTCCTTGCGGAAGGCGAGCAGTTCATCGCGCGATTGGTCGCTGATAGGGTAGCAGTGCTCGATAGCCATCAGAACCTTCGCTGGAGTACCAGCCCCGAGCTGTGACACGATGAGTGCGGGGAGACGGCCGCGATCACGACGGATCTTCCGATCCGTGAATGGGGGTCAGCACTGATCCCTGGTTAGTAGCTTCGGATCACGTTCAAAACCCACCCGATGTTCACCCGCGTATGGATCCCTGCCCTTTTCGCCAGCTTGCTCGCTGCTCCTGCCTTCGCGCAGGACGCCAGCGGCTGCAAGGACCACCCGCTCATCACACGATATCCGGGTGCTGTGCTCGCCTGGTGCGAGGAGCAGAATCACGTGGACTACGCCATCGCGCGCGGGCCTGTGACCGGCTACAAGCGGATCGATGAGTGGACCAACGTGAAGGGCAAGCGCACGCGCCTCTACTACACGATCAGCGGCACGGTCTCCTTGCGCGACCTCTACCTCAATTATCAGAGCGCGTTGAAGCGTGCAGGCGTCACCATCCTTGCAGAAGGACAGCAGGACAAGTCTACTTCTCCCGAGGTGGGCAGCCGCACCATGCTGGGTGTGCATTACGCTCGCAACGATTTCCCGCCCAGCGTCGGCATCGACCTGTTGAAGGGATCAGCCACCAGTGCGGGCAGCTTCTACATCGCCGCCAGCATGAAGCACAACAACGTGCCGGCGCACGTGGTGGTAAGCGGCTCGCAATACACCACGGATAGGAAGGTGATGATGGTGGACATCATCGAGGAAGTGGGCATCGACACCGACAAGGTGAAGGTGGATGCCGCGTGGATGAAGCAGCAGATCGAAGCCTACGGGAAGGTGGCGATCAACGACATCCTCTTCGATACCGACAAGGCCACCGTGCAGGCCGCCTCGTTGCCGATCATCGGCGAGATCGCGGGCCTGTTGGGGCTGATGCCCGAGCTGAAGGTGTTCGTGGTAGGCCATACGGACATGACCGGCACCCTGGAGCACAACCTGGATCTTTCGAAGCGCCGCGCGGCCGAAGTGGTGCGCCTGCTCACCACCGACCACCGCATCGCGGCCGCGCGCCTCGATGCCCACGGCGTGGGACCGCTCACTCCCGTCTCCTCCAATGCCAATGAAGCGGGTCGGCAGCTGAACCGGCGGGTGGAACTGGTGGCGCGATAGTACACGGTGAAGGTGATGCGCGGGCCAGGGCAGGGAACCGGGCCAGCGCTCTCCCGTACCCCCGCTCGGCTGCCAGTCTTCACCTACACCTTAGCAGGGTCTCCCGCCCCGGGAACCCTGCGTTTCCAAGCCAATCGTAGACCTTTTCGGGATACCCGTTCTTCGATGTCGACCGGTCGTAGAATTTCATTGCTGCGCTGTTCGCCCGAAGGTGAGGCAGTATCCGCAGCATCCCGGTCACCGAGGCACGCGCCCCTTGCCGCCGCAGGCCGGGCACGCCGTGGTCTCGCCGGAACCTTCGCTCCCCGTGCCGCCGCAGCAATCGCAGGCGTGGCGCACGTTCTCGTAGGTCGTGTACCCGATAGGCTCGTAGTACACATCGATGGTGGGATGTGTTGGTGAACTGTAGTTGGGCCGCTCGATGCGCTTGTCGCCTGTCTTGTGGAAAGTGGGTAGCGATTCACTGTATCCGCCTTTGCCGCCGCAGCAATGGCAGGTACTGCGGTTGGCGTACACACGGCCTGTTCCGCCGCAGGCGTTGCACTGGGGCCAGGTGGCGGGCACGGCCCCCTCGATCTGTTGCTGTAATCGCATCAGGGCGGTATTGCGGCGGGTGATCTCCGCTTCGCGCTGGCGTTCACGTTCACGGGCGGCTTCCTCCGCGGCAGCCTCAGCGCGCTTGTAGTCCTGCCATTGCGCGAGTCGCTCTGCATGCAACGCACCGAGGTCGTGCGTGGGCAGGCCGCGCAGGTCCAGATCACCGAAGGCCGGAAGTTGCGGTTCTCCCGCCGCGGACCGTGCGAGCAACAACCAACGCGTGGTGCTGTCCGGCGGGGCGGCCCCGTACAGGTAACCGCGCAAGCCATCGAAGAGCATGGCCCGGTCCCCATTGCTTGGCCGCATGTAACCGCTGACCTTGGCCGTGTAAGTGGTGCTTGTCAAAAGTGTGCCGTAGGGTCCGCTCGGCTGGCCCGGCAGGTCGTCGTCGTTGAACTTCAACTGGTCCCACAACTGCACATCGGGTAGCATGGAAATGAAGAGGGCCACGTAGGTGCTGTCCTTGGAAAGCGCGCAAGGGATGGCGTACCAGGCCGTGCGCTCACCATCACGCAGGTGCGAGGCAATGGGCAGGTCCTTGCTGATGCGCCATCCCAGTCGGGACGCCGTCTGTTGGAAGGTATTCACCTCGTGCAGGAAGGCTTCCTTCCGCGCATGGGGAATGTTGTTCGCTGCGTTGATCAAGACGTATTCCCGCATGGCCTGCTCATAGGCTTGCAGGTTCGCTCGGCTCATCAGCGTGTCCGCCGGTGCTTCGCGCATGAGGTCACACACTTTCAGGGTCTGTCGGCCATGCGGCCAGCCGGGTGGGGTGAGGTAGGCGAGCTGACCGAGCCCACCGGATATGGCGTGGACGCCGGCCGTGTTGGTGACCACCGTATCGCGCACCAGCTTGCCGGTGGACAGGTCGTACACCACCAGGTGGATGTTGTATGAAGCCTGGAAACCTTGGCCCACCTCATAGCTCTGGCTATATACGAGCAGGGAATCACGACACACGTTCACCTTCGGGTGAACAAGGTCATTCCCTCCGATGGCGCGGATAGCACCGGTGCGTGTGTCGAGCACCCGGAAGCCCTGGTTGGCGAAGAGCGCGTAGCGGCCGCTGGAGGCGCTGGTGTACACATCGTCCACGCTGCCCACCGACGTGGACAGCGTTCTGATGCTCTTGTCCAGATAGCTTACCTCAAGGAAGGTGTTGGCGTGGTTGAAGGGATAGTCCTTGTGGTCATCGCGTTGGGTGATGCAGCAGATGAAGACCTGCCGCTCCGGGCTGAAGCCGATGAGCTTCATGTACACCGCCCCCGCTTCCTGGTGGCCCACCTTGCACGACCAGGTGACCTGCTTCGTTGCCCCATCCACCACGTCGATGAAGCATTCGCGGTCCACCCGTTTGGTGCCTTTGGCGTTCATGATATCGCTGAGGCGTTCCTGGGCCGTGTAGCCTTCGGCCACGAACAGTTCGCCGGTGGACCTCGGTGCTTCCCGGAAACGTGCGGCGCTGTCCTTCTCCAGCTGCTGCAAGGTGAGCATGTCGTACACGCCTGCCGCCTCGGGATCGCCCTGAACGCGCAGGTAACGGCCATCGGCGCTGTAGGCCATGCCTGCCACCGCACCGTCCGTGAACTGCTGGTAACGGAGGAAGTCCGGCTTCTCCTGGGCTCGGGCCGGTGTATTGGCGACCAGCGAGAGGAACAGGAGCCCGCTGTGCAGGATCGAACGCAGGGCGATGGGATGGCGTTGCATGGGACCGATGTTCCTGCAAACGTGGGAAGATCGGCGCGAACCGCAGCTGCACTACGTCAGGTCCGCAAGCGCCAAGTGACGTAGCCGAGCTGAATGAAGCCCTTGATGGGAGAGGCCATAGGGCAGTGGGGACTTGAACGGCGGTTCCCTCCGCACGGACGGTTGCATGGTGCCAAGTGGCCCCTGCTCCCTCGCTCCATGTAGCGCCCGCATGCGTAGACCTACCACTGTGTAACGGCAACATGAATTTCCATGTATCGAATTCAAGGACCTTTCGGGATGCGTGTATTTCGATGTCCAGCGGTCAAGCATCTTTCAGCGCTTCCAGGAATTCCATCTCGCTGGAGAATACGACCGTTTAAGCGGCCGGCGGATGTGCGGGCTGGTGACCCTAGAGCTCGTCCCGCATGAACTCACCGGGTCGAACCATCCTTGTCCGCCCGACTTTGTTCAGTACCAGCAGGTCGGCATCGCCGGTGATCAAGCGGTCTGCCTTTGCCGCCTTGGCGAGGGCAAGCAAATGATCGTCCTTGGGGTCGCGGCAAATGGCTGGTGGGTTCGAATGCACGGTGACGCACGTAGCCACCAACGTGAAGTCGGCGACCAAGGCGCGCCCTTCGGCCAGGGTGAAATACTTGCGGAACTTCGGTCGCTCCACGACATCCAGCAGTTCGGCGAGCTGTTCGTTGGAGGTGAAGACCTCGAACCGATCATCGGCGAGCACTTGAGCGAGTCGCGCAAGTGCACCACCCATGAGCGAACTCACCAGCACATTGGTATCAACGACCAGCCGCACGCCCATTACGCTTGTCGTACCGCTGCTGGCGCACATCCTCCACGATCCCGGATACCTCGCGCGGGCTCAGCTTCACCTTCCGGAGGGTGACCTGCATACGGGACACAGCGTCCTTCTTCCGCTTCAGCGCAAGGCGGGCCGCCACCTTCTCCGCATCCTTGGCAGAAAGCTGGTCGACCATCTCGAGCAGTTGATCGAGCGAGAGTGAAACCCGGGCGGTAGTGTCGAACGACATGTGATGGCAGTTGCTCAAAGATAGCGTTGCCGGAACCTTCGACGCGTCCCTGGGCTATACGGAGAGCGCCTATCTGACCGGTAGGCACATCAGGACGGACCCGACCCTCTACGTCCGCACCAAGCGTAGCATGAGTTTCCACGCCACGAACTCGGAGACCTTTTCGGGGTAGGCGTTCTTCGAGGTCTCCCAGTTGTTGTAGTTCCGCAGCGATTCCAGGAATTCCGGTTCGCTGTGGAACACATGCGCATCGGGTCGCGCCATTCGCCGTTGCACTGTTCCACAGCACCACTCCTCGCTCCCCGCTTTCCGTAACGCGCATGTGGCGCACCTTCACGGGCATGGTCCAATTCCACCGGTATGCGCCGCCTGAGCCGTTGCGCCCCTTCATCGCCTGTCTTGAAGTGATCGCGCACGATGGACCCACACAGGCAGCAAGTGCACAGCGCGTTACGCCGGACGGCTGCATGGAATTGAACTTCAACCTGGGCGATCCCTTGCTGCGCATTACTACGGAGGGTGCGCATCTGCTGACCGGAGCTTATGTGGTGTGTCGGCATGCGCGGCCCTACTTCGTGCAGCGCACGGGGCCTGCCTTTGTGATCAGCGTGCGCTTCCATCCGTGGGGAGCCCCACGCCTGCCGATACATGAACTGGCGGATACAGCGCTGGATGCCGTGGAGGTCTTTGGCCCCGAGGTACGAAGCGTGCACCAGCGATCGCTGGGTACAACGCGCTCGGCCGACGCCCTTGCACAGGTTCAGGAGTTCCTGTTGAGCGCCCTGCATACGAGCAAGTCGGATGCGCTGGTGGTGGACGCGGCGCAGCGGTTGAGCGAAGCGCGTGGATCGAACGCGCTTCACGACCTGCAGCAACACTACGGTCTCTCCGCCCGTCGGTTGCAACAACGCTTCCAGCACCAGCTGGGCATGGCCCCCAAGGCCTTCATGCGGCTCATGCGCTTCCAGCGTGCGCTGCGTTCATTGCACCGCGGTTCTTCGTGCATGGATGTGGCCTTCGACCAGGGCTACAGCGACCAGTCGCACCTGGTGCGTGAGTTCAAGGCCTTCGCCGGCATTCCGCCCTTCCGTTACAGGCGGGAAGCGCATCCGCTCAACGACGCCATGCTGCTGGAGCGCGCGGCGGGCTGAACCCGTTTCGCTTTCGTTCTAGTTCGGCCGGTAGCCGCCACGATAGGTTCGCCCCATGCTTACCTCCTTCCAGCCCATGGAACGCACACGCCTGCTGTTCCTCGTTCTCGGCACGCTCGCTTGCAACGCGACGAACGCTTCGGACGATTACGACTTCTCCTATTACACGGCGACTTATGTGCCGCTCACGGATCCCATCGTGGTGGTGACCGATGCGGAGTTCAACGGCACGTACCGCTATATCCCCTTCGGCTTCGACTTCACCTATTGGGGCTGGGGCACCACGGTATTGGCTATCAACACGCACGGGTATTGCGCCTTCGGCCTATCGCCCAACTATGGCTTCTATCCCTTCAACGTGGGCCTGGTGGGCCTTGGTGATTCGCAGGTGGGTTACGTGCAGGACCTGTCCGGTGGGCCGGGCCATGGCATCCTGAAGGTGGAGTGGAAGCATGCGGGCTTCTACAGTTATCCGAGCGGAGAGGACCATGTGACCTGGCAGGTATGGTTCTATGAGGGTTCGAACGTGGTGGAACTGCATTTCGGTCCATCCGCCATTGCTGCCGACCACTTCGCCGGCATCTTCGGTAGTGCCGATGGCCCCCAGATGGAGTTCATCCACCCCACTGCCGATGGGTATTATGACCTTGAAGGCCCGGCCGACGCGCCCGAAGCCGTTTACATGCCCGGTGAGAACCTCTTCCTGAACGGTTATCCTGAGCAGGGCATGGTGTACCGCTTCACCCCCTTGGCGAGCATTGGTGTGGCGGAAGTGAACGGCACAGACCAAACGCTGGTGCTTTATCCGCAACCCGCCTCGGATGTGTTGCATGTGGTGCATCCCAATGGTTATCCGATCGCAGGTCGATACTCGATCACCGATGCCGCAGGTCAGGTGGTGGAGTATGATCGGATCCCCGCCCAAGGCATCGATGTTTCGTGCCTGAGCACTGGCACCTATATCCTGCATACCGAGGTAGCTGGGGTCACCCGACAACAACGCTTCGTGCGCACTTCACGCTGATCATGTCCCCTCGTTCCCTGCTGTCATTGGCCGCGGCCATCACCCTGTTCCCCGGTCCATCCTCCATGCCTGAACCACGCATCGCCGACCATGCCCATGCCTTCGATTTCTGGCTGGGCGATTGGAAACTGACCTGGGGCGATAGCGGTGTGGCCACCAACCGCATCGTGCGCGAGATGGACGACCATGTGATCGCCGAACACTTCAGTGATGCCGTGGCGAACTACCGAGGTTCGAGTTGGAGCGTGTATGACAGCTTGAGCGACCGTTGGCACCAGACGTGGGTGGATACGCAGGGGAACTACTTCGCGCTGAGCGGCGCATGGAAGGAGGACCGCATGGTGCTGGAGACTTCGCCGACCGACCACGACGGACTGCTTTTCTACCGCATGGTCTTCCGGGACATTGAAAGGGACAACTTCTGGTGGGAATGGTCGGTGACCGAGGACAAGGGCGCTTCTTGGACGCTGAAGTGGCGGATCCGTTATACGCGCATGTAACACAGGTGACACTGCTCGATCATGGCGGACGTCATGACCTCGCACAAGGAAGGCCGCATCAGCAAGGTATTCGAACGGTTCAATAGTGTCCCCTCCACTCTACCTCCGCATCAGCCGTAGCATGAGCCTCCATGCCACCAGCTCCGAGACCTTCTCTGGGTACACGTTCTTCGACGTTTCGCCGTCGTAGAACTTCCGCAGCGCCTCCAGGAAGTGCGCCTCGCTCGCATAGGTGATGTGATCCGGGTAGTCGCCGTAGTCGGAGCGCACGAAACGCTGTCCGTTCCATGTAAGGTTCGTGCCACCCTCCTTGTGTGAAGTGGTGAAGCGTGCGCCGCGCTTCATGGCTTCGATGATGGTCCGTTGTATGGAGGTCACGGAATCCAGATGTGCTTCGGCGTTCAAGGACGCGGCGCACATATTCTTGTAGCGTTCTAAGGAACCTTCATCTACCTCGGGCTGATCGGCGGGCTGCAGGTCGCGCGTCCAATGCTCGAACCAGGTGCCTGCCGTGTGGCGGTAATAGTCGTGATGCGTGGACGCGGCATCCGCCCAAGAGGTTTCCACACAAAGCGAGTAGCAGTTGGTGTTCGGCATCGCCGCCTCGAAGCGCAGCTCGAAGCGATACCGCGTGCCGACCACTTTGGCATCAGCCGACATGACCAGTCGACCGTTCTTCATGGTGGCGGTGAAGAGCGTCATCAGGTCCCGTTCCAGCGCGAACTGGACCTCGTGCGGCGGTCGATGGTCGTTGAAATGCAGCAGGCGCTTCGCGCTGGTGGAGGTCTCGATGAGCGACAGTGCGCGGGTCCGTGCGTTCGCCTTCTCGGCTGCCATTCGCTCTTCGATCAACGCTCTTCCGATCTCCACCCCTGAGCCTGCTTCCCGCTGGGACAAGGTCGCTAACACGTCCGGCTTCGGCTCCAGCGCCTTGCGGATAGCGTCCATGTCAGGCGGTGGTTCGGGAGGAAGTGGCGGCTCGAGAACGAAGAAGTGCCGCTGCTCGGTGGTGAATTCGCCTGCATAAGAGGAGTTGTTGCGCGCGTAGAAGCTCACCTCCCCTTTCGATCGGCGGCGTTCCTCCTGGACCGACTTCTCCAACTTTACGGAAGCCCCGCACGGCGCGGCAGGAAAGCCGTTCTCGATTGCGACGATGCTGTTGCCGGCTTGTAGTTCGGCCTCCACCAGATCACGCAAGGATGCGGGGAACTCAGTGAACTGCTTACGGAAGCGATCGGGGATCATCATCGGTCCGTGCTTGCATTGTTCGTCGGTTATCCTTTCTCGATGATCAACCGAACGCTTCGACTGCGCTCAGCGTGACATGCGCGGAAGGGATCGGGGATCGTCATCGGTCCGTTCGGAGGATCCACTATTCTGTTGCCATTTTCTCCTTGTACCACGCCTGTAACTCGGAGAAGTCCACGCCGGTGGCAGCGAACTTCTCCGGGAGAACGTGGAACAGTTCATCGCCGAAACGCCGTGTGCGCTTCAGGTTGTCCGATGTGGTGAAGTTGGGCGCGGGCGCACTGTTCACCCAGCGCTCCAAGGCCTTGAGCGCTGGACGGGCGAAGCGGGATGTCTCTTCGGGGGTCAACTCCGCATCGCGCACGAACGCCAGCGCGGGTTCCGCATAGCCCGAATCCAGCATGGCGGACATGCGCTCGAGGAACTCCCTATCTGAACGCAGGCGCGCCGTGGCAGCCGCGCACACGGCACGTTTCTCCTCATGGTTCGCCCGCCAGACCAGCTTTTCGAAGTCGGACTTCGTATCGAGCTGCGCGACCTGGTCGAGTTCCTCTTTTGTCGCTGGCAGGAGCACGATGACCCGCATGGCGACGCCCGACAGACCGCGTATACCGTTGGTCGCTATCCAATAGCCGGAATAGGTCAGGAACCCCACGAGGCTGATGGCCGTGAACCAAGTCCACGGACGAAGCAGCCATCGCGTGGGAATGCCGGGCACGAGCTTCTGGTTGAGGCTGATGAGCACGACGAGCACCGTGGAGAAGGTGACCATATAGATCACAGGGCTGTAAAGACCGCGCGGCGTGAAACCGGGGCGGATGTACAAGGCGATGAACACGAACGACACGGCCGCCAAGGCAAGCGCCGCGGCCACGGTCAGCGCGCAAAGCATCGGACGACCCCGCCCGATCCAGTCGAACCCACCGCTGGCGGTAACGCAGAGCAGCCCGACCATCAACAGCAGCCAGATCGGCACCAAGTAGGACAAGGTGGGAGTTACCCATTGATCGTTGCTGACTTCTTTGCGCACCCATTCCGAAAGCGTGTTGTGCAGCGGCCACAGGAAGACGACGGTGGCGGCACCGGCGCAGAGGCTGCCGATAAGCTGTTGGGAAGTGGTGGCACCCATGTTCAGATCAGCTTGATCCCGATCACTCCTTTATGAAGCGGTGCACCACGGTCCCTTGTGTGCCGCAGCCGCGCAGGAAATAAGTACCGGGCGCCATCGCACGGATATCGATCGAGGTTCCACCAGCGCCTGCCAGCACCGCGATGCGCTTCACGAGTTGTCCATCGAGGCTGAGCACCTCCACGCTGCGCATCCCCGACACATCAACCATGATGCGATCGTGTGCGGGGTTGGGGCGAACGCTTAAGGATGGGGTCAACTCAGGCCGGATACTGGTCGAGATGTCCGGGACCATCACTTCACACGCCGGACCGATGACCGTGTAAGAAGGTGCGTTGGTCAGCTGGGAAAGATCCATGTACACGGAGGCGCTGTCCAACCAATGCACCCCATCGGGATCGCCGGCGGGTCCGTCATAGGTATCGCTATCCTGGTTGAAGGCACCCACGAGCAGGTAATGCGACATGTCCCCTCTATCCGCGCCCACATGGGCCGGTCCGTTCCCGAACCCGTTCGCGCCGAGCGCATCGCTGGTGGTCCATTGCATGTCGCCATAGCAGAAAGCCGTGTTCATGCCTTCGGGCAGCGCGGGGTCCGTTCCGTCGGTGAGAGTGAGTTGGAAACTGTTCAGCTGATCCACATGCCCATCGTAATATCCCACGCGCACCCAGTTGATGCGCACGCAGGTGGGGCTCACTTTGTAATAGACCTTGTTGCAATCCGTGCACGGCCCCGTGAGGTCCACATCACTGCGGAACGGTGCCAACCAGCGGATGCCGCCTGTATGCGGTATGGACCAACCCCACATGGACAACGGGGTGCCGAAGGACACGTAGCCGTTCACCCCGATGAAAAGACTGTCCTGGGGCTCACCGAAGAACGAATACGTGAACGGAAGGTGCACCGCACCGTGGCACCCATCGTCCTGCATGTTGATGCCCAGCAACGCCGTCCACATGCTGTCGTTGGCGATGAGCGTGTAGCTGCTATCGGGTTCCACCCAGCAGATGCAGGGCGTTTGGGCGTTCGCCGAAAAACGAACGAACAACGCAAGGAGAACAAGGTATCGTGATCCCATCCAGCGCAAGATATCCGGGGGAAACTTCCAATAGGGGGCAGCTTGGGCGCCGCTCGTGTGGCCCGGCTGTTCCGGGCCGACCCCGCATCATTTTTGTGCGCCAGGCCATTCAACGAAACCTCCCGTCAAGATGAACGCTGAAGCAGAACCCACCCCTAGCGGTCCGGAACCGGATGGCACCGTTCTCTATCACGGAACCAAGGTGCAATTGAAGGTGGGCGATGTCATCGGGCCGGGCTATGTCTCCAACTACGGCAGCCGACGCACGGCGAAGTATGTGTACTTCTCAGCAACGCTTGAAGCCGCCACTTGGGGCGCAGAACTGGCCGTGGGCGAAGGGCGCGGCCACATCTATTCCGTGCAGCCCACCGGCCCATACCAGAACGACCCGAACCTGACGGACAAGAAGTTCCCCGGCAACCCCACCCGCTCCTATCGATCAGCGCATCCGCTGCGCATCACCGGCGAGGTCGTGGACTGGAAAGGGCATCCGCCCGAACAACTGCAGGCCATGAAGGACCATGTAGCGCGGCTGAAGGCACAGGGCATTGAGGCCATTGAGGACGAAGGAGCCTAGCGCTCGACTTGCCTCGGGACGTGGTATGGTTCGGGGCAGAACCGCAGTGCCGGACTTTTCCTGACGCTTGATCGATCGCGTAGCTGCACGCACTGTCTTCGTAATCGCACAACGTGATGGTGCACACTACTGAGTGTTTGTGATCGCAAGCAGCGGTCCGGTCCCATAGCGCGTCCATAGCTCGCTTGCCCACGGCGCACATCGGGATGGACCGGTGAACACGGAGCGGCCCACATGTGTTGTCCACTGGTTACCCACCCGACATGAAATTCCTTACCGCTCTTTTCTCCGGCCTCCTCGCCTGCTCCACCCTTCACGCGCAACCACTCGAGCACGTATGGACCAAGCGGTTCGCCACGCCGGAGAACGGCGAGAAGTTGTGGCGGCTGGCGGTGGACGAGAACGGGAACGTTTACGCGGCCGGTAACTTCAGCGGCACCTTCAGCGAACAGGGCATCACCGTTACGAGCGCCGGGGCCTGGGATATCCTGCTGCTGAAGTACGATGCGGACGGACAACTGCTCTGGGCCCGATCGGCCGGTGGACCCTATGACGATGCTGCCTATGGGCTGGAGAGCGACAAGAACGGCAACGTCTACATCACGGGTGGCTGCACCAGCTTCGCCGTGTTCAGTGATACCGCTTTGTTCGTACCCGGACAGAACGCCGCGCCCATCATCTTCTCCTTCGTCGCCCGCTATTCACCCGATGGGGACCTGCGCTGGGTGCGCAGTGCCACCTCGAACGGACCGGCGAACAGTACCACCTCCTGCGTGTCCTACTCCTTGAAACTGGACCGGCAGGGTGATCTGGTCATGGCCGGTGGTTATAGCTGCGCCGTGGCATCGGACCAGGATCCCGCGCTGAGCACCTTGAGCTATGGCGGCATCCCCTTCCGCACCACGCTGTACCCCGGACAAGCCCATGTCTTCGCGCAGAAGCTGGATACCCTTGGCAACACCATCTGGCTGCATTCGGTGGGTGACATCACCTACGCGCCGAACGACGCGAGCGAGGGCTTCGGCACGCTGGTGGCCGTGGATGTGGATGCGCAGAACAACGTGTGGCTCGGCGGCGATTGCGGTGCCAACACCAACTTCAACAGCGGTCCGGTGAACCTGGTGACGGATCCGTTCCAGCCACTCGTCTATGAACTTTCACCACAGGGTCAGCCGCTCAGTGCGTTCGTGCTTCCCTCCACCACGGCCAGTTCCGTGGAGGACATGGCCCTTGCACCCAACGGCGACCTGTTCCTGGGCGGCTATTACAACGGCACCTTCAATGGAAGCCCTGCCGCCCAAGGCACCGATGGATTCGTGGTGCGCACATCGCCCGGTGGATCCATCCTTTGGACGAAGCTGCTGCAAGGGCCACAGAACGATTACGTTTCAGGCATCACCACCGCCCCGAACGCGGGTGTGGCCATCGGTTGCTACTATTTCTACCAAGCTTCCTTCGGTGGGGAGCAGCTTGCCACAGGTCCAGGCAACAACAGCGCTGTGTTCCGCGCGGATGGAGCGGGTAACATCGTGGACGTGGTGCAGCCTGACGTGCTCACCGGCTACAGCCTGATCGCGGATGTGCAGACGGACATCTTCGATAACATCTTCGTGTGCGGTGATGTGGGCGGGCAGGTCATTTTCACCAACGATACCCTCACCTGCCTTACTCAGGATACCTACGTGAGCAAGATCTCCCAGCAGGTCGCGCAAAGCACCGGAGAGAACATGCTACCGACCACAGGACCGCGCCTATGGCCGAATCCCGCCACGGATCACGTGTTCGTTGAGCACCTGGGGCCGGAACGCGCACGCATGGAGGTGCGGGATGCGACCGGTCGCCTGCTCTTGGAGCAGACGCTTCAGCCAGGTGTGGGCATGGTGGATGTAGAGCAACTTCCCACAGGCACCTATCACGTTGTGCTGCTGAAGGGCAACAGCAGCACGGCGCGCCCGCTGTTGATCGCGCGGTGAATGCGGACGACCGGCACAAGCGTCCTCATCTTCCGGATGATGATGTAGTACTGAATAGCTATCGCACCGAATACTCCTGTGAAAGATCAGGCCCTGTATACGAATGATCCCTCTTCTTCGCGGTATGCATCCGCATCGCATTCTTTTTCCTGTGCTGCCCCTGTTCCTAGTGGCAGCGTGCACCACACCTGCGCCCAAGGCCATTACCGTGTACCACAGCACCAAGCGAGAACTGGGCATGAAGGTGAACGGCGTGGCCACTTCGTGGACCATCACCCCGAGCGCGCGCCCCGATGCCTTTGCCGCACCGTGCGTGCACGACAGCGCCGTGCTGGAACTCACGGGCGCGCAGGAGCCCATCCGGTACGTGCTGCAGGTGGGTGATACGATCGACTTCGTGATCCTGCTGGGTGCGGACAGTGCCTTCACCCGGCTCATCGGCGTACCGTGGGTACCGCCTGCACGCTTCAGCAAGGCCTATATCGATGCGCACCGCTGGCAGTGGTCGGTGGAGATACCCGAAGTACAGGAGCTGATGCTCACCGCCATCGCCCTCACCCCCTCCGGCCGTGCGGACAGCAACATGGTGGCTCACGAAGGACCCTACTACCGTGATATGATGGCACACTTCGCCCCCTTCGCCAAGTCGGAAGTGGTGGAACGGTTGGAAGGTGCGCTGCACGCGAATCCCTTCCTCTACACGGTGCTGAAGGAGGATGCCAATGCCTTCCACTTCGACGGCGAGCGCCTGGTACAGGACAGTGTGTACGACCGTTTGACAGGGGACAACGAGAACATCGTGCGAGCACACCTGCCCCCACTGGAAGCCTTCGCAAAAGCCTCCGGATTCCGCGCGTTCTTCGCCGCACACCACGCTTACTACGACAGTTTGTGCACGGCCACACGTGACGCCATGCCGGTGGACGCCATGTGGCGCTGGTTGGAGGAGCACGGTGAGTCGCACTACGACAACTACCGCATCACCATCAGTCCTCTCACCGAAGGTTCGCACAGCACCATGCGTTTCGAGGACAATGGTTTCAGCCAGACGGTGATGTTCATCTGCCCGGCCTTCACTGACCCCGGCTGGTCGCCCGGGCTCACCGAAGGACACAACTCACGGGTGGTGTTCACCGAGATCGATCACAACTACGTGAACCCGATCAGTGACCGCCATGTGGAAGCGATCGGCGAAGCGATGGGCGACCGCAGGAAGTGGGCTGCGCCCGGGATCACCGATGGCTATGCCAATGCCTACGCGGTCTTCAACGAGTACATGACCTTCGGCGTGTACCTGCTGTACGCACAGGAGAAACTCTCCGCCGCCGACTTCAAGGAGTTGCGCGGGCGCACGGTGCGCCTGATGGAGAAACGCCGCGGTTTCATCCGCTTCGGTGCGTTCCAGGAGGCGCTTGAGAAGGCTTATGCAGCCTCGGCGGACAAGAAGATCGCCGGCCTGTACCCATCGGTGCTGGAAGCCTGCACAGGCATGTAGTGCTCAGGTAGGTGATCGGCGATACGGAAAGGGGCGCGTTACCACCCACCACCGCCGCCTCCCCCGCCGCCGCCGCCGGAAAAGCCACCACCGCCCGATCCGCCGCTCTTGCTTGGTGGCGTGCTGGAGGAGTTCACGCTGCTCGTGAACGAACTGTTCATGTGCGACGAGAAGGAACCGAAGTTGGTAATGGATCCGTTGTACCACATCGGATGGTAGCTCGGGTCCACCAGCGAACGGCTGATCATGCTCTGGAAACGCTCGCCCCAGACCTCTTCCACCCCGAAGGCGATGGCGTACGGCAGGAAGTGCTCGAACACTTCCGGCGTCATGGCGGGTGGATTGAACCGCTGCAACTGCTGCTCCTCCGCCGTGCTCAGGTACATCCTGAACCCTTTCAGCTTCGAGCGCAAGGCCAGCTTTTCCACGCTCGGTTTTCGAATGAGGTACTGGTAGATAAGGAAGAGAACCAGGTTGACGCCGATGAACGCCGCGATGTACATCGCATCCTGCTCACCCCAAAGCGAGGCGTGCATCACCAACAGTGCCACGAAGCAAAGGATCACAGAGAGTATCGGGATCCACCAGAACTTGAGATTGTTCCCCTTTGTCAGGAAGCCATGCCATTGGTTCCGCAGCGCTCCACGATACGCGGTGGCCATGCTGTGCACATTCGTGTCGTAGGTGCCATCGATCGTGAAGGTCGTAAGACCACCGCCGAACATGCTGTCCAACAACTGTTGTTCCTCCCGTGGTAACCCCTGCCCCTTCTTCACTTCGTGGATGGTGTACACGGTCTTCTTGAAGATGCCGAGCACGCCATCGCTCTTGCTCTCATCGATCCGTAGGAAGCCCTTCACCGCAAGGGAGATCATCGCAGGTGTGATCTGATCGTTGTCGAAGCTGCCCTTCATCACCATGGCTACGCTGGCGGGTGACAGGTCATCGGGCGGTGCGAAGAGCGGGATCACGGTCGGTGTTTCCGGATCACGGCCGAAGCGGAACCAGGTGATGCCGTAGTAGAGCAGCAGCAACAAGGTGATGAGCCCACCTACAACGGGCACAGCGCACTGCTCGAAGAATCCCGGCGGTGGTGGTTCGGCCACCACGCCCTTTTGGAAACCTACGGCCACCGTGAGCCCTTCGTAGTAACCCATCGCTCGGCCGCGGAAGAACACCGTGTGCGCATCGATGATCGAATCGCTGCAGGCGCGTTCCGTGCTGCCCAACGTTCCGGTGTAACAAGCGGTCTGCTTCACGCTCGCTGCGGAAGGCAAATGGATGAGCGCGGAGATGCTGTCCACATCGAAGGACCAGCCGTTGCCATTGACGTTCCAGTAGATCTCGTCGTGATCGGCGAAGAAGCCCACCTGGCCTTTGGTGGTGTAGGTGATGCTGTAGGGATAGTCCCCGGGTTGCAGGAAATTCCCTTCGCTTCCCACATACAGCACGAAGTCATCACCTTCCGTTGCCGTGTGGTACGGTGAAGTGGCGTCGAAGACCTGCACGGCGGCGAGCTCGTAGCGCACGCGATGCTGCTTGCCGTTGTGGTCCTGAAAACGCATCGGCAACCGCCGCACGATGCCGCGCTTGAACTCATCACCTTCCGCATGGATGCGGATGTGCTCTGTAACGGTGAGCCCACCATCCGTTGCGACGGTAAGGTCCGTGTGCCAGGAGATGATGCGCTCTTCCTGCGCGTTCGTTATCGCGGCCCACACGAACGCGAGCGCCACCAATGCGCGTCGCATCACGCGAATTTTACCGATGGCGCCTGCCGCTCCGCCGGGTTCTCCAGTTCGAAGAACGTTGACTTGGTGAAGCCGTACGCATTGGCGATCAGGTTGCTCGGGAAGCTTTCGACCAGGGTGTTCTGATCGCGCACCGTTCCGTTGTAGTACCGACGCGCTTTTTCCAGATCGCCTTCCACCGCGCTCAAGCTGTTCTGCAACTCCAGGAAGTTGGTGTTCGCCTTCAGGTCCGGGTAGCGCTCTGCAACGGCGATCAGGTTCATCAATGCGCTGCTCAGGTTCTTCTCCGCCGCCTGATGGCCTTCCACCGTAGTGGCCTGCTGGGCAGCGGTACGCGCGCGGGTCACGTTCTCGAAAGTCTCCTTCTCATGCGCAGCATAGCCTTTCACCGTTTCCACCAGGTTGGGTATGAGGTCGTATCGCTTCTTGAGTTGAACGTCGATGCCGCTCCACGCCTCGGCGACAAGGTTCTTCAACTTCACCAGGCGGTTGTATATGCCCACCGCATAGAACGCGATGAGGAGCACGAGGCCAAGGACGACGAGGAGCGCGATCATGGTGGTGTGGGTTCAGGTGGGTCGAAAGTAGCGGGTGCAGCGAAGCGAAGTCCGCCGCTCGTCAGGCAGCTTCACCGCTCATGGCGGTCCGATACATGCGTTCCGCTCCTGAGCCTGCACTATCATTGAACGACACTTCATGAACACTTCCCGACTTCCGCTGACTGCCTGCCTGGCGTTGTTCCTGTGCAGCGGTAGATCGTATGCGCAGTCCACGCAGGTGAGCGAGCGCACTGCGAAGGAAGCCGTGTACCGCATCGTGCGGTATTCGGGCCTGCTACCCGGCTTCGTGGTACGCGAGGACGCAACCGTTCCTACTGCCATCGCCTACATCAAGGGTCACGAGCGCTTCATCGCGTACAACCCTGCTTTCATCGCAAGCATCGTTGATTCCAGTCGTACGAACTGGGCGGCGGTGAGCGTGCTCGCGCACGAGATCGGGCATCACCTGCTTGGCCACACTTTGGACCCTGAGGCCATGCACCCGGGGGACGAACTCGCCTGTGACCGCTACTCCGGCTTCGTGCTCTTCAGCATGGGTGCCACCATGGAAGAGAGCCTTGCCGCCATGGATGCCAGTGGCAACCCGCATGGTACGTCACGCCATCCACCGCGACAAGCACGGCTGGAAGCCATCCGCCAAGGTTGGAAGGAGGCGCAACGCCTGCGCGAACATCTTGACCTTCCACCCTTCGAACTGCACGATGACCTGCAATACGTCGTCCGCTTCGCCGGTGACCGCAATACCTATTACGTGGACCGTGCGAACAAGCTGGTATGGTTCGACGATCATGCGCAGCCCATTGAGTTCGGGGCCTATTCGGTGTCCAGTACCGACCCGAGCGTACACCTCCTTAACTGGGGCAATGAAGAGTTCGTGCTGGATCGCCACAACGTGATCTGGAGCCGCACCGCGCATGGCATGCAGATGAACGTGGGGAAGATGGAGGCGTACGGGCGTGATCAGCCGACCCGCTAGTGCGATCGATCGCAGCACTTCACGACACGCGCGGTGTTCGCGTTCATGACCACCGTGTACAGTCCCGGTGCAAGACCGGGTAATGGGATCGTATGATCCCCCGCATTGAGCCGCATCATGGCCACTTCACGGCCGTTCGCATCCAGCACACGTAGATCGCCAGCGCTGAACGTATGCACGGAGAGCACATCGGTAAGTCCTGTGATCCGGAACGCCCGCACAGCCTGTGTTCCGATGCCCACTGAACCGTAGTAGAACGGCGCTGAGGTGTCCGAACAGCCGTTCGCATCCACCACCAGCACGGAGTAGTCACCGTTCTGTACGGGTGTCCATGTCTGTTGTGTGCCCGCCGGTATGAAGCTGCCGTCCAGGAACCATTGGTAGGACACGCCGGGCGTACTCACCAGGTCGTTGCCGTTCTGTGAAATGAGGGGCACGGCGCCCACGGTCGTCACTTCGAAACCTTCGCTGTAGGTGAAGGTGCCGTCGCTGAGCGATACCGTGATGGTCGTGGTGCCCGGTACGTTGTCCGCCAGCCCGCTGATGGAGACAGCGAAGGTGGTCGCGTTCTGTTGCACCACCACGATATCGGCATCATCCACCACGTTCTGGTCGCTGCTGCTGGCCGTCGGATCGCCGAGCGGATCACCCGCGTTCGTTGCCAGCAGGTTGACGGTGGCCATGCCATCGGCGCGGCAGAAGTTCTGGTCCTGTGGGGCAAGGAAGGTCGCATCGTTGTCCCGGTTCGTTACAGGAAAGTTCTTCGGACCCATCGCCGAATAGGTAGGGTCGGCCGTGCTTGCGTTCATCGATGCCACCACGTTCAGGGCGATGTCGCCATCGTCCACTACATCATCAAGCCCGGTGATGGTTATGGTGCGCGGCTCGCTCCAATCCGCTGGTGTGAAGGTGATCTGCGCCACGTCGATGCTTGCTTCCGACGCATCGCTTACCTCAAGGTCCACCACCACGTTGGCGGTGGGCTCCGTACCGAGAAGCAACTGCACTGTTCCTGTTGTGCCCGTTTCAGCGACCAGTACAGGCGCATTGCTCACCGCCTGCACGCCGGGGAAGGTGGCGCCGGTGTAGGCCCTGGCATTGATGCCCTGGGTGTCGCCTTGGAACCCGTTCCCTTCCCAGACCACCAAAAAACCGCCGTCGTTCCTCTTCTCCACCGCAGGGTAGCATTGGCGTCCGGCGGTGGTCGTGTTCATGACGACAACGCCCGTGTTCTGCTGGTTGTAATGCTGGAAATAGATGCCGCGCACCTGGTAATTGTCCGCATCGTTCAAGCTGAGCCAGTTGCCCATCACGATCACGAAGTCGCCATTGTCGTAGAGCGCGCATTCGCTCGTGTAATAGGCATAGGAGCAACTGAACACCCCCAACTGGTCCACGATCGCGTTGCCGTCCGCATCGAGCACCCAGGCCTGGTACACATCGGTGCCGTTCACTCCCCACTTCGTGCTGATCAGCATCTCATCGCTGGCGTTGGTGCTCACATCGATGCAGTTCAACGAACTGTTCTGGTCGTGAACGATGGTCTCATTGATCTGCGCCAGGAAATCCGCATCGAAGGTCTTGCGGTAAATGCGGTTCGGGTAATTGCCGCGGCCGAAGACGGCCACCATGCTGCCGTCGCTCTTGAAACGGATGTTGGGGAGGTCGTAATCGTTACCGGCATCCTCCGTGGCCAGTACAGCTGTGTTCATGAACGCGTTCGTGCCAAGATCATAACCGCGCAGGTAGAGCGCATCGTTCCCGGTGCCATAGAGAATGGCCAACGTGTTGCCGCGCACGGTGATGTCCCATTGTCCCGCTCCGGCCAGTGGCACCGTTGCCCCCATGGTGTTGTCGGTGTTCAGCACACGCATGTTCACGTTGTTCGCATCGTTCCATGCGATGATGAACTTGCCATCGGTCCAGTAGATCACTTTCACCACGTAGCTCTCCTGATAGTTGGAACCCGTGGCCACCAGGGTTTCCGGGCTCAAGGCCACGTGTGCACTGTTGTAGCGACGGAAATAGATGCTCGCACCGTTACCGTCCTGTTGCCAGCTCTTCCAAACCACCACGTAGTCATTGCTCGGCCCCATCGCCACCTGCGGCAGGTATTGCTCACTGGGCACGTTCTGGTTCACACGGAACTCCCCAGTGGCTGGCAGGAGTTGCTGGGCCATGGTGGGGAACAGAAGCAGGGACTGGATGATCAAGAAGAGCGTTCGGGACATGGGCCGGGAGTTGTTGTGCCAATGTAGTTGTGAACTTCCAACAGCCTCTTCCCATGGTTTTGACCGTCCGTATTTTAGCCTTCTACGAACCTCTCTCCCATGAGCATGTTCAACCTTCTCGATCAGGTGAAGGGCGACCCGATCACCTATCGGCAATTGAACTGTGATGATGCGCTCTTCACGGAATTCAACTGCGACATGCAGCGCCCGTTGCAGGACCTGTGGAGCCATGAGAACTACTTCGTGCATATGCTGGACGGTCGCAAGGGCTGGTATGCTCAGGAGGGTGAGCAATTGCTCCTGGCGGGCGATACGGCCTTCGTTCGGAAGGGTGCTACGCTGGTGCAGCAATACCTGGATCAGCCCTCGTGCGTGATCCTCTTCTTCCTCAGTGACCCGTTCATCTGCGAAACGGTGCGTTCCCTCGGTGAGCAACTCCGGCGTTCCGCGCGTGCGCTGCCCTCGGTGATGCGCATCCATACGAGCCCGGTGCTGCACGGCTTCTTCCAGGGCATGCTCCCTCACTTCCAAGGACCGAACGCGGCGCGGCCGGAACTGTTCAGCTCAAGTTCCGGGAGCTGCTGCTGGCCGCCGTTACCGATGAGCGGAACGAGGACCTGCGCTGCTTCTGCTGCTCCCTGCTGGATGATCCGGTGAAAGAGCGCGTGCGCCGCGTGATGGAAGACAATTGCTTCTACGATATGGAGCTTGGTGATCTCGCACGCCTGAGCGGGCGCAGCCTGGCCGCGTTCAAGCGTGACGTGCAGGAGCTTTTCGGAATGCCGCCCGGCCGCTGGATACGCAAGCGCCGGCTCGAGCGCGCGCAGGACATGCTCGCCCATGGTGATCTGCAGGTGAGCGACATCGCCTTCCGTTGCGGGTTCGAAAACCTCTCCCACTTCAGCCGGACCTTCAAGGAGGAGTTCGGTAGTTCACCGGCATTGTTCCGGAAAGCCACGCTCGATCGAGCCGCACGATAAACTGAAAGGACCGCAGGGAAAAACACGCTGTGCAACGGCGCCCTGAGTTTTGCGCCATGGAAACAATGCAGCAACCAGCAACGCTCAACGGCTCCGCACCCGCCCGGTCCGGTGCCATCAACCTCCAGTTCTCCGGGAGCATTCCCGCGAACTATGACGATCACCTCGGTCCGCTCTTTTTCGAGCCCTTCGCCCGACACCTTATCGAGCGCATCGTCCCTTTCGGCGCGAAGGATGTGCTTGAGCTTGCCTGTGGTACAGGACGTCTGACACGCCATTTGGCCGATCGACACCCCGAACGCACGCGCATCGTTGCCACGGACGTGAATCCCGCTATGCTCGCACACGCCAAGGCCTTGATCACTGACCGTGAGATCACTTGGGAAGCTGTGGATGCTGTAAGCCTGCCATACCCCGCCGCTTCGTTCGATCTTGTTGTGGCGCAGTTCGGGGTGATGTTCTACAGTGATCGCATCACCGCCTACAAGGAGGCTTTGCGCGTGCTCCGACCCGGCGGCCGACTGCTGTTCACCTGCTGGAACGCACTTGAGATGAACCCTGCAGCGCACATCACTCAAAAGGTCATCGCCGCGCAGTTCCCCTTGGACACACCTGCTTTCTACACGGTTCCCTTCGCTTATCATGACCGCGCGGTGATCCGCGAAGAGGTGTTGCTCGCGGGTTTCGAACGCGTTCACCTGGAAGAGGCGAACTTGAAGGGGGAGGCTGTAACCGCCGAAGCCGCTGCAAAAGGCTTGCTGGAAGGTTCGCCGATCCATACGGCGATCATGGACCGCGATGCGTTCGCCCTCCCTGCCATGCGTGAAGCGCTCACTGAACAGCTCAAGGCACGCTTTGGTGCGAAGGATCTGCGCGTGCCGCTCAACGCCTGGGTGGTCGAAGCCAGCAAACGTTGATCGATCACGTTACGGCAACCCCGTCCATCGCTACATGTGAGAGGACGGGGTTGTTGCTCGCAGCTTGCTATCGCCCCAACTTGAACAGCAGGTTCTTCTTCACCGCAGGCCACTCGTTCGGCAGAATGGAGTAAACACAGGTGTCGCGCAGCGTTCCGTCCGGCATGCGCATGTGGTTCCGCAGGATGCCATCGGACTTCGCGCCCAAGCGCCCTATCGCACGGCGGCTCTGAAAATTGAAAAAGCTCGTGCGGAACTCCACAGCGATGCAGCCCAGCGTATCGAACGCATAGCGGAGCAGCATCAACTTGCACTCGGTGTTCAAAGCGGTGCGCTGAACGGAGCGCGCGTACCAGGTGGAACCGATCTCCACGCGCGGCTTGTCCGCTTCGATGTTCATGAAGGTGGTCATGCCTACCGCTTTACCTGTGCGCAGGTCACGCACCGCCCAGGGAACCATTCTGCCAAGGGCCAGCTGTTCATTGCGGCGATCGATCTCGGATCGCATGCCTTCCGGGGAAGGGATGATGGTGTACCACAGCTTCCATAGCTCGCCATCGCGCGTGGCTTCGCAAAGCTCATCATGATGCTCCTGCGAAAGCGGTTCCAACGCGGCGACGTCCCCCTTCAGCTTGATCGGTGTGATGATGTGTGACATGTGCGGTCCGTTGGTTCAGCGCCACAAGGAGTGAACGGTCATTTTCCCGGAAACGTTGTCCACCAGCACCACCAACGGCTCGCTCAGTTTCCCTTCCACCGGAGGACGCGTGCCCACGAAGGCGGAGGCTTCCTTGCCGGGCAGTATCTGAGACACGTAGTAACGATCGAGACCTGTTTCCGTGCTCCATAGCGGTTGACCTTCGACATCAACGCGTGAAACGATGAGCCGTCCACCGAGCCCGGGCTTATCGGTATGGATCATCAAGGCGCTTTCAGGGTCCTTCAGCCGCATGGGCTCGCTCTTCTCATCCATGCGAAGGAAAGCGGCGTTCAGGTATTCCGTACCGTGCATAGGCTCGATGCGCACGATGCGGAAGTGCTTGCCGTCCTCCGCTGGTTCCAGGTCCGCTGTGCAGAACTTGCGCAGCTGCTTGGCGTCCTGAGCGTTCTCCACAGGGCGCACCCACTCTTTCACCTTGAAGGTGCTTTCGAGTTCCTCCGGTGAATGCAGACCCAGCCACGTGCCGTTTGAAGTGATGAACCCGGTCGCCAGTTGGTCCGTTGGTTCATGTCGCTCGAAACGGTCGTTGTTCACCTTCGGCTCCGCTGGCGTTGCCCTCAACGTGCTCGGATCGATGCTGAACGCAGCACTGCGATCGGCGTTGTTGATGTGAAGGCGACCGTCGATGAGGTCCATGCCACGCTGATCCTCCCACCACTTCGCATCGATCGAAGGGTTCGCTTCTCGCAGGTCCTTGGTGGTGATCGGTCCGTAGTCGCTCAGTCGCACGCCGAACAGAGCGGTGCAGTCGATCCAGAGCGTTCGGCCGTCGCTACCGATGATACGAGAGTGGCTGTACCCGTTGCCATCAACCTCCCCCACCAGAGGTACCAGGCGCGGCTTCGAGCCGTTCAAGGGAATGAGCAGGATGCTGATGCTCGTGGTCTCGTTGCCGCCACGACCGGTCACATGCGGCAGGTGCGGATCGGTGCTCTGGATCAGCGAGGCGATGTGGCTGTCCGTGCGAACGCATTCACCGAGTGGTACCCCGTTCGCCGGAGCGACGATCAAGGTCTTCTTGCCGAGCCACAGGATCCCGCTGACCACAAGCAACAACGCCAAACCTGCGATACCCAGCATGGCTTTCAGTTTTGAATAGCGACCGACGAAGACCGCCGCTTGGGCTTGCGCGGCTGAAGGAGGCGGTGGTGGTACACCTGCATCCTGTTGTTGATACAGCAGGATGTCCCCGCGTTCCTCATCGATGCGCGCTGTGCAGGAAGGCGCGCGTTGCCGCACCACTTCATCCGCGACGAAGCGAAGGATCCGCGCACGTTGGGCCAGAGCCCACCCATGCGAGCGCTCCCACTCCTCGCGCGTGCCCATGCTCACGATGGTCACGACATCGCCACCTCCGAACTCCCAATAGCCATCGATGCCCCGCGGTCCTTCGGAGTAGATCACATGGCCATCGCGGCCGTTCTCGGTTATCGTTACGCGTGCGGCCATCCGTTCCTGATGGCCGCAAGGTGATCAAAGAAGCAGTTCATCAAGCGCGTGCTGGGGAGGAATTTCCCGGTAACGATGCGGGTCGCCCACGCCCTTGTTGCGCCATCAACGGTCCCCGGCGGATGGTACGGATGTTGGCAGCGCGTTTCTGATGCCCACCACGGAACCCCAGCGCGAAGAAGCACGACTGTTCTATCGCGAAGCACTCGCTGAACTCAACGCATCCGGTATTCCCTTCATGCTCGGCGGTGGTTTTGCCTTGGCGCATTACACCGGTATCAAACGGGATACAAAGGACCTTGATGTGTTCTGCCGCTCGGTGGACCATCCGGGCATTCTGAAGCACTTCGCTGACCGGGGCTACGATGTGCAACTGTACGATGTGCGCTGGCTGGCCAAGGTGTTGCGCGGCCAGCATTATGTGGACCTTATATGGGACACGGTGAACAACATCTGTCGCGTGGATGACGAATGGCTTCGGCGCAGCGTGGAAGGCTGTGTGTACGATGAGCCGGTGCGCTTCGTGCCCAAAGAGGAACTGCTGTGGTGCAAGCTGTACGTGATGAACCGCGAGCGTTTCGATGGTGCTGATGTGAACCACCTGTTGCTGAAACAGGGCGCGGCGATGGATTGGGCGCTGATCAAACAACGCATGGATCCGCACTGGCATGTGCTGCTCAGCCATCTGCTGCTTTTCCAGTTCTGTTATCCTTCCGATTTCCAGCACATCGTTCCGGCAGTTCTGTTCACCGAACTGCTGGACCGAGCACGCATGCAGCTCGAACTGCCTCCACCGATGGAGAAAGTATGCCGTGGCCCGTTGATCGATCAAACGCAGTATGCGGTGGACATCCGCGAGTGGAACTACAAGGTGACCACGATCATGACCGTGTAAGCCATGGAAGAGAACTCCTCCGCCACCATCGCCGCCATCGGTGATCTGCACATGCGCGTGGGCGACCACGGCAAGTGGCGTGATCTCTTCGGATCTTTGCAGGGAAAGGCCTCAGTGCTGGTGATCGCCGGTGATCTGACGGATACCGGTGATGAAGCCGAGGCGGAACTCCTGGCCGCCGAACTTCGCGGTTGCCCTGTTCCGGTCGTTGCCGTGCTGGGTAACCATGATCATGAGAAAGGTCGGGAGAAGCTGGTGCGCCAGGCCTTGCAGAGCGAGCGGGTGCACATACTGGACGGTGAAGCGTTGGAAGTGGCGGGCATCGGCTTCGCGGGGATCAAAGGCTTCGGTGGCGGCTTCGATGGACACATGCTCTCGCTCTTCGGTGAACAGGCCATGAAGGCGTTCGTGCAGGAATGCGTGGAGCAGACGCTCCGTTTGGACCGTGCGTTGGACCGCTTGGAGCGATCGCATTCTGGCATGAAGAAGGTGGCGGTGCTCCACTACTCGCCCATCGCTGCCACAGTGATCGGTGAGCCCGAGGCGATCCATCCCTTCCTGGGCTGCTCACGCATGGCCGAACCGCTGATACGACGCAAGGTGGACGCCGTCTTCCACGGACATGCGCATCATGGCGTGCTGGAGGGCGAATTGCCCAATGGCACCAAGGTGTACAACGTGGCTTATGCGAACCTGGTCAAGGAAGGGGTCGAACCGGCGATACGCTTCGTGCGGCTGTGAAGCGCATATTATTGCTTAACGAACCGGGCTACATCGCGATCCCCGTGCGACGGCCTCGAGAGCGCGAGTTGGTAAGTACCGGCTGGCAGCGCCGAAACATCGATCGCACCGCTCAGCAGGATGCCGGAGCGTACAACTCTTCCCACGGCGTCCACAATGGAAAACGCAGTTCGACCTGTCACGCCAGTGACTGATAAACGGTCTTTCGTGGGAACCGGATACAATGAGAAGGAAGGAACGGCTTCCTCGGCCACACCGCTGGTTGACTCTTCGAACTTCGCAACGAAGACATCGCGTATGGTGGGTTGGCCGGTCAGTTCCAGCGTTCCATCGAAATCAATGTCCACCTGGAAAGCACCGGTTACGAAGATCCCGTTGCCATGCAGGTCAATGCCTCCGATGGCGTCACCGGTAGGTCCACCGTACTGCTGCGCCCATAAGGGAGCCCCATCCGCGCTCACCTTCGCTAGGTAGCCGTCCACGCCGCCGTTGGTTTCCAGTGTCGTTCCACCGAAGGTCCAGGTATCTTGGAAACTGCCGTTGAGGTAGCTGTTGCCGGCCGCGTCGACCCTGATGCCCACGGCGATATCATGTCCCGGTCCTTCCGCGTGCGTTGCCCATTGGAAGGTGCCGTCCGACCCTGCGCATTTCGCGACGAAAATGTCGTAGCTCATGTCCGCTGGACCGGGCAGTGAGAGACCACCGAAGGCGATCGTGCCGCGATAGGATCCTGTGATGTACACGTTGCTGTTGGCATCCATGCCTACGCTCTGGCCGAAGGCATAACCGCCCGCACCCGCCTTCTGCACCCAGTACGGTGCGCCGTCACTGTTCAATCGCGCCACATAGATGGTGGCTTCCGGCGTGCCCGCATCCACAGTAAGCCCGCCGAAGGTGAAGGAACCGAAGAACTGTCCGGTGATGCACAGTTCTCCCGCATCGTTCGCTTCGATGCCGTCACCCAGATGCGCTGTGCCATAGTCCTGGCTCAGCAAGGTCCAGAAGGGCGTCCCGTTGTAGGCGAATTTGCTCACGAAAACCTTGGAAGCTGAGAGGTTGAAGGCGTTCATGTGCTGGTCACCCGTGACGATGAGGTTCAAGTAGCCGTCGTGCGTGATGGATGCACCATAGTCATACCCTTCCCCTCCGATGGAGCGCGCCCATGAAGGCGATCCATCACCATCGTACTTCGCCACGAACACATCGAAAGAGCCCTGCGAAGTGAGCGTGGTGCCCAGTTGCCCTGGAATGAAGACCACCGAACCCTGGTACATGCCCACGATGGCGATGTTGCCCCCGCCGTCCACGGTGATGTCGTTCACCAGGATGCCCGGGCCGTTGGCAACGATGTGCCACCACAATAAGGTGCCCACCGCATCGAACTTGGCCAGGTAAACGCCGTCCTCCCCTGGGGTCGAGAGCGTTTGACCGCCGATCTCCAAGCTACCCTTGTATGTTCCCGTTGCGATGCAATTCCCCTGCGCGTCCGCAGCGACCGCCTTGCCATACGCATGGTCCGAACCGGCCCCAGCACGAGCCCATGGCCAGGTCTGCGCGTACGTGGGGCCGTATGCGAACGTGAGCAGGATCAGAAGTAAGCGGGTTGATGTGTCCATGCGACAAGGGGTTGCACGAATGACGTTGGATGATGAAGGATCGCCGCTCGGGCGCTGGTGGAACGTTGGCAACAACGCCGATGGTGCGATGGAACAGCACCTCTGCTCGCTGAACATAGCCTTCGATGAGGCGGGTGCCTTCGGAGAAGGCCGAAGCCGCCTACCTGCCCGTCTCCCCTCCGTCCCTGTGTTGTTGTCGAGTGCGTCGCGCCTCTCGTTCCTGCCGCGTGGTGTGCGTGGTGCGTTGTTCCTGCATGTCGAAGGCCGCCGCCCATTCCGTGGGAGAGAGTGCCCGCATCGGTCCATGCGGTCCTCCGGTACGTCCCAATGCGGTCTCCGTGGCCATGCCCGCATCCACGATCACGATCCGGATGCCACGTTCATCACAGGCCCGCATGAATTCGCAGGAAGGTACGCGCGTGAGTACATCCTGCTCGTCCGCACCATAGCGCTCCTGTACTTCAGAGGGTTCAACGGCCGTTGCCGCCTGCACGCAGAGGATGGGCGTTCCGTCCATCAGGTTCGTCAGGCTGATGTCCGCAGCGGTCAAGGGTGGGCCATCCACTTCGTATGGGCGTTTCGCCATCACGTACAACTGCGCGGATGGACCACGCAGCTCCTCCAACAGGCGTTGGTTGTTGGCTGCGGTGGGTCGTTGTTGGAACGCCCGTAGCAGATCCTGCAGAAGCACACTTTTTCCGGGCTTGGGGTCGAACGCGCTCATGGCTCCGTAAAGGAAGCATACCTGCGATCAACGAACAACTGATGGATCCTCGGCCGTGGAAGGCGGCGTTCAACGGTGCCACAGCTGCCGCAACTTGCCCATGGGTCCGCTCGGCTTCTTCTGCTCGTTCGCGGGTGGAATGGTTCGAACCCGCGGTCCAAAAACCCATTGGTGCAGGCGTGGATGGACCACCCTGAACAGCGGCGGAGGCCCACCTACCCGACCGATGCTCGTTTCGGTCGTATGCCCTTTGTCCAGCAGCAGGAAGACGATACCGCGTTCCTCACAGGCGCGCAGCACATCCTTCGCCGGCACCAGAGAGAGATAGATGCCATCCCAACCACCGTACAGGTGTTCCATAGCGACCGGATCGATGCCAGTGCTCACTTGCACGCCTTGGACAGGTTCGCCCGCTTCGTTGTTCATGAGCACGATGTCTTCCCCGCGCAAGGCCGGACCGTCCTCTGTTATCGGGCGCCTGGTCAGCAGGAAGAGTTCTGCGTTCGGGCCGTGCATCTCGCCCAGTACGCGGTCGTTGTTCGTGTCTGAAGGATCTCTTCGGAAATCGTTCAAGGCTGTGTGCAGCCGGATGGTACGGAGGGGGAGATGGAGGTCTTTCTGCATGGAGGTCTGTTCTTGAACTTATCAGTAACGGGGCCAAAACTCACGTTGTGCATCATGTTCGCCAAACGGATAGCCTCCTGATTTTCCGTGAGCCGGAGGATCGGAAAAGTTCATATATGCGCCGCGGTGCTACCACAATGCGATGAGCGGGTCATGGGTCCAGGGAAACAGCGGCGTTGACGAGGCCGATGTGTGAGAACGCCTGCGGAAAGTTGCCCAAGTGTTCGCCCGTCGAAGGGTCGATCTCTTCCGCGAAGAGGCCGAGAGATGTCGCCCTCGCCAGCATCCGCTCGAAGAACGCGCGCGCTTCCTCCCGTCGGCCAGCGAGGATCAGCGCATCGATGAGCCAGAAGCTGCATAGCACGAAACTGCCCTCCCCCCCGTCGATGCCGTCGGGTGCATCCAAGTAGCGATAGCACAGGTCCTGCTCCACCAACCGGGCCTGCACCGCATCGATCGTCGCCAGCATGCGTGGATCATCACCGCGGATGAAGCCCACGATCGGCAGCATCAGGTTCGCTGCATCCAGCCGCTCATCCTCGAACGATTGTTTGAAGCTCTTCAAGCGTTCGCTCCACCCCTTTTCAAATACTTCAGCACGGATACGGTCGCGTACGGACCGCCATCGTTCGACCTCTCCGGGCAGTGAATGTGCCTCCGCCAGTTCGATCGCTCGGTCCAGCGCGACCCAGCACATCACCTTGCCATAGACGAAATGCCGACGCCCGCCACGCACTTCCCAGATACCGTTCTCCGGCAGGTGCCAATGGGTACAAACCCATTCAACGAGCGGCACGAGCTGATCCCACGTCCGGCATGGATCATAGCCGCCCTTGGTGCACGCGAAGTGCAGCGCGTCCAGCACTTCACCGGGCACATCCAGTTGAAGTTGGTGGGAAGCCGCGTTGCCGATGCGCACCGGTCGCGAACGGCGGTGACCTTCCAAGTGATCCAGCACGTGTTCGGTAGTGCATCCTTCCGCACTGACCGGATACAGGACCTGGAGTTCGGGCGAACTCACCTTCACCGTGCGAACGATCCACTGGAAGAAGGCCGCGGCCTCGTCCATGTAGCCCGCCTGCATCAATGCGTTCAGCGTGAAGGCGGCATCGCGAAGCCAGCAAAAGCGATAATCCCAGTTGCGAACTCCACCGATCTCTTCCGGTAGGGAGGTCGTGGGAGCCGCTGCGATGGCGCCCGTGTCGCTGTCATGCAGCATTTTCAGTGTGAGCACGCTGCGCACCACCGCGTTCCGGTACGGCCCCTTGTAGGTACACCGGTCCGACCAGGCTGACCAGAAATCCAGCGTGCCCTGCAGCGCATCGTACGCATCCACCGGGGCTTCCATGCGCGGTCCGTCCAGCACGAAGGCCACGCGTTCACCCGGCTTCAAGCGGAAGCGTTGTTGAACGGCGCACGCGACCTCGTCCACTTCCCACGCACCGGGTCCACTGACACAGAAGCGATCGAAACGCGCACCGGAACCCTCCAATTGGAACCCTGGATGGACCGAAGCATTGTTCGGCCGTGGGGTGCACTGCGTGATCATCGGTACTTCACCCTCCATACCTTCCACCACACGGACCAAGGCACCCGGATATGGCGAACGGCCATCGTGCGGGGTCACATCCAGGAAGTCGAGCGTGCGCACCGTGCCGGCATCCGTGTGGTGCGTGGTGGCGAGCACATTGGTGCCGGGCACATACGCATGCGTGGAGCGGAAGGCGACCTCCGGATGCAGTTCCCACGCTCCGCCGTTCTCGCGATCGAGCAGGCGCGCGAACAGGAACGGTGAATCGAAGTGCGGCGCGCAGAGCCAGTCGATGGCACCGCGACTGGTCACCAACGCCGCGGTCCTGCAGTTGCCTATAAGGCCGTGATCGGCGATGGATGCGGGAGGACTGCTCGGATCGACCGCGCTCATGCAGTGGGTTGCTCGACGTTGATGGAACTGATGCGTCGCAGGAACGGCAGCACGTCCTGTTGTTGGGCCAGGTTGAAGCGCGCCAGGCTGGGCCGCACGCCGATGCACACCGAGAACGCTCGTGGTGGAAGCGCGCGGAACATGTCCTCATCTGTGCGGTCATCACCCAACGCGAGAATGAAATCCGCCTGCGGCAGAAAGGGTATGCTCAGTACCGCCGTCCCCTTGTCCGCTCCCAGCGGCCGTGCCTCGACCACCTTGTCACCTTCCGTTACGCGGAAGCCGAGTTCCGAGGCGAGACCGTTCAGCCGCTCTATCAATTGCCGCGATCGCAGGAAGCCCAGGTCGCGTTCCGAACCGCGGTAATGCCAGGCCACGGAAGCGCCTTTCTCCTGCACCAACGCTCCCGGACAACGCTCGGCCATGGCGTGCAGCAACGGAAGGATGCGCTCCTTCCACGGCGATTGCTCCGGTATGGCGCTGATCCATCCTCCCGCAGGGCCGCGCAGCCACGCGCCGTGTTCAGCGCTGAGGGAAACCGGAAGATGTCCGAACCAAGCGGAGAGTTCTTCCCGGTCACGGCCACTGATGATGACCACATGCGTGCGGGGTGCATCAGCGAAAGAGGCGACAAGGTCCAGCACCTCCTGTGAGGGTCGCGCTTGTGCTGGATCCCGGGTGAAGGGGACCAACGTGCCGTCATGGTCCAACAGGATCACTCGCTTCCGCGCGGTGGCGAAACTCTCCGCTATCTCTTCCTCCATTTCCGGCCGTAGTTCACGCGCGGCCATGTGCTGTTGGGAAAGTCGCGCTTCGTGCGATTGCTCCAGTAGGTCCCGCGCCCATTTCGTCACGTCGTATTCCCGCAAGCGTTGCATCATGTTCTTGTGGCGTTCGGCCTGCTCTTCCGGTGACATGGAAAGCGCGCGGGCGATCGCGTTGGATATGGCATCTCGGTCGTTCGGGTTCACCAGCAAGGCACCACTGAGCTCTTCGGCCGCACCTGCGGTCTCGCTCAGCACCAGGACACCGCGCCGGTCAGCGGAACTGGCCACGAACTCTTTCGCCACGAGGTTCATGCCATCACGAACGGGCGTGATCACCGCGACATCCGCCGTGCTGTAGAGCGCTACCAAGTGCTCGATGCTGATGTCCGTGTAGCGATAAACGACCGGTGTCCAATCAATGGTCCCGAATCTCCCGTTGATGCGGCTCACGAGCACCTCGATCTCGCGGTGCAGTTCAGCGTAGCGGTCCACCACATCACGCGAAGGCACCACCACCATGATGAACACGATCTGCCCTTTGAACTCCGGGTGGCGTTCGAGCAACAAGGAGATCGCTTCCAAGCGGTTCGGGAGACCTTTCGTGTAATCCAAGCGGTCCACGGAGAACAACGACCGCTTGCCGCGTATCTGCCCACGTATCCGTTCGCGCTCTCTCACCACCTCCGGCGCGTCGTACAGGGCATTGAAACGCTCCGTATCGATGCTGATGGGAAAGGCATCCACCACGGCCACCTGTCGCGGTGTTCGGATGCGACCCAAATGGTGCTCATACCCCAGTACCTGCTGCACCGAGTGCTTGAAGTGCTGTGCGTACGGATGCGTGTGGAAACCGATGAGGTCCGCACCGAGAAGGCCTTGCAGGATCTCGCGCCTCCATGGGTCCGGTAGCAAACGCACCACTTCGTAGGAAGGGAAGGGAATGTGCAGGAAGAAGGCGATCTCGGCGTCCGGTAAGCGTTCGCGCAACAGGCGTGGCAGGAGCATGAAGTGGTAATCGTGGATCCAGATGCGATCACCCGGACGCCATGCGGCAACGATCCGCTCAAGAAAGAGACGGTTGGCCGCTTCATAGGCTTCAAAGTGAGCGCGCTCGTACTTCACATAGGATGGGAAATAGTGGAACAAGGGCCATATCGTGGAATTGCAGAAACCGTTGTAGAACAGGTCCTGGATCGTGGCAGGCAGATACACGGGAAGCAAGCGGTAAGCGCCGAACGGCAGACAGCCGTCCTCCTCCACGTGCGCGATCATGCGTTTCTCGTCCAGGTCGCATGCACCGACCCAGAGCGTTGCTTCATCGTCAACCTTCTTCGCCAGGAATGAGGCCATGCTGGTCGCAAGACCCCCGGCACTGGGGCTCAGCCGGAGGACGCCTCCTTCCTCAACGGTTCGGCATGGAAGCCGGTTGGCTACGATCAGTAGTCGTCCCATTCGCGTGTTCGGATCCTTCGTTGTGGAGATACACCGCCTGTCGCGGCATCGGAAGCTGGATGCCGTTCCGTGCGAAAGCCGCGGTGATCGCTTTCAGGAACTCGTGTTTCAACAGATATTGGTCCGTGAACTCCGCAACGCGCAAGCCCACGGAGAAGGTGATGTTCCCGTTCTCCACGCTCTTGTAACGCACCGCGGGTCGGAAATCGGTGATGGAGGGTTGAAGGCTGCGCATCACGTTCACCGAGGTCTCGCTGGCCAATTTCTCCACATGCTCCAGGTCCGCGCCAAGCACCACGGAAAGGTCCACGCCAAGGCTCATCTGCTTGCTGGGCAAATGGAAGTTGGTGAGTATGGCGGCGGCCAATGACGAGTTCGGCACCACGATGACATTGCCGCCCAAGGAGCGTAGTACGGTGTTGCGCCAGCTGATGTCCACCACGTAGCCCTCCTCCCCTGATTGCAGCTTCACATAGTCGCCATTGTTGATCTGCCGCGATGCGATGAGTTGCAAGCCCGAGAACAGGTTCCCCAATGTTGGCTGCAAAGCCAGCGCTACCGCAAGACCTCCGACTCCCAACGCGGTGAGTATCGGTGTGATGGAGATGCCGAGATCCTGAAGGATGATCAAGGCGCCGATGAGGTAGATGACCAACGCGGTAAGGTTCGAAATGATGGACGTGGACCCACCGGGCAGCTGCTGGCCCTTCATGCCTCGGCCGATCAATGCAGCGATGATCCGGCTTACCACAACGCACACCGACCATACAGCCGTGATGAAAAGCACGTTGTGCGAGATCTTCACCACACGCTCGCTCAACGGTGCGATGGCCAGAGCGATCGCCAGCGAACCGATCAATGCCCAGATGAAGAGCATCCCGCGAAGCGCTTCCACCGCGATGTCGTCGGCCTTCCAGCGCGTCTTCCTGGTCAATCCGGACAGCCAAGGCAAAAGGAGGCGCTCAGCCAACAGACCGATGATGATGCCACCCGCAGTCCAGAGCACTGGCACGAACCATTCCTCCCACCGCCAAGGGCTCATCATGGTCACCTTGGCAACAACCTTCGGACCGCTACGATCGACCGATGGCCTGCACCTCGCCTACGTTCGGACAGTAGTGCAACCGATTTTCCCCAACGGACCTTTCTCTTGTGCGATGTGTGCGGGCTTTCATGTGGAGAAACATCCCCAATGCAGTTAGAACCGCACAGCATCAGCTGTCAGGCCATGAGACCGTTCGGAACAGGGGCCGCAGCTGGGTTCCGCGATGGCATGGGTCTTTTTTCTCGACTATCCTCGTGTGGCACGTGCCGTGTGGAGATAATACCCCAGCAAGTCAACCATGCAGCGCACGTTCCATTTCCTGTTCATCATGGTCCCATTGTTCGGCATCGGCTGCTATGATCCTCCCTCGGCTGAACAAGAGACCACCACTACGACTCAGGATCGCGCCAGTGCCCGCAACGACAGCCTACCACCTCGGATCGACTTCACGATGCGGAACAGGTCATTGCGCGTACGATTGGCCCAAGGAACCTGCACGGAATGGAAGCTCCGTGGTGATTCACTCCACGCACGCCTTGAACGTACCACGCAGCATGTGGAACAGGTACGCCAAGCGATGGATCAGCGCCCTTTGAACGACAAAGGAGCCGCGGACAGTGTATTCGCGAGCTATGACGGGACCCGTTTGTACCACGAACTGGTCGGCTTCTATACCATGGCACTACGCAGCGCAGCGGACTCGGCCGCGTTGAGACGCACGGAGGGGCTTTCCATGCAAGTGCTCAGCTTTCCTTCCGCAGAAGCATGGCGGCGACAGTGCTTCACGGGGCTTCCAAGGGTCGCCTCCTCCACCATCCTGTCCAAGATCTCCACTGACATGCTCTTGCTGGAGAACCTGTGCCTCCATTCCATACTGAAGGAATGCGAACGCAGCGTGGGCGGTAGTCCCTTCCCCGAACCGGACACGTCGCAAGCGCTTTGAACCGCCTCAACCAGCGAAGACGTAGGCGACCAGGTAGAGGATATATTCGGCGAAGAAGAACCACCAGAAGCGCACATAGAACCTTCGTATGGCACGCACGTCATCCGCATGGAAGGTGGACGCGTTGATCATAAAGAGCGCGAGCAGTACCAGATGGCCTACCAACAGCAGGTGCACGCGGCGTTGATCCGCCAGGCCCACTTCGTGCACCCATAGCACCACGATGGTGAAGAGGTAGGCCGCAGTAACGAGCACATGGCCCGCGATCACCGCGGTTCGTGGTGAGTAAAGTATCGGCAACGTGCGAATGCCGTGTTGCGTGTCACCGGACACATCGGGCAGGTCCTTGAACCAAGCGATGCTGATGCTGAACGCCAGAATGAACGCGGTGAGCATCCACACTTCCAACGGCACTCGCACCACACCGTTCACGATATGATCATACACGAGGAAACCTCCAAGATTGATCAACAAGCCACGCACAACGGTAATGGCCAACGCGGCGCTCATGTGATCGCGTTTCAAATGGAGCGGTGGCATGCTGTAGGCCCAGCCGATCGCGGTTGCCAGCGCCACTACTCCGAACAGCCATGGCGATATGTACCACGACAGCCCAAGACAAACGGCCAGACAGGAGAACACGATGGCCCATGCCTGCTCTTGGCTCATCGCTCCACTGGGCAGTGGTAATCCCGGCTTGTTGATGCGGTCGATCTCCACATCAGCCAATTGATTGATGCCGACGATGAAGAGGTTGCAGCACAATCCCACCACCAATGCGGAAGCCAACAACCACCAATGCGCCACTTGTGCCCGCGAGCGAACGATGACGTAGAGCGTGCAGATGCTCACGAACGTGCCGATCACCGTGTGCGGCCGGCTGAACGACCAGAGAACGCGCACCGCTCTCATGACCGTGGCACATGCAGAACGGTCAATGGCATCAGCCCCGCGAAGCGCATCACGCGAACGCCTTCACCCGCGAACCGGCGCCTGTACGTGCGCGCACGCCGTGAACGCAATACGCTTATGAGACCATCCCACGTGATGGTGAAGACGTTGAGCGGGAGCAAATAGGTGAAGAACAATCGACCCCAACGGAAAGGGCGTACGAAGGGCATGAACAGGACCACGCCGATGGTGGTGGCGGCAAGAACCTTCAGTGCACAGACCAACGTGGGTTCCAGGACCTCTACGAACCAGCCTTCCGCCCCGGCCGCCTTTATGCGCCGCACGAGTTTCGCTTGTTCCTCCCTTGTGAAATGATGGAACGCGTTGAACATGGTATAGATCACACCCGGTACCGGTCGCAACGAACGAGCATCCAATGCATCGGTCGCATACCTGATGTTGATCGGGGTGGTTGTTCCCCGTGCGGGAAAACGGTCGGTAAGCGTCAACTGCTCCAAGCTGCCGACCGATCGATGCAGGCTCAATGCCGGTTCACCGCTCCCTGAGCACAGGTCGACCCGCACATGCCCGAAGGCTGAGCGCTTGTCCCAATGTGCCAACAGGGGTTCGTAAACTCCTGAGCGCACGGCCAGCCACCCTATGTATTGTCCTTGGTATTCGCGCAACAGCCGCGGGAACCACGGCAGGTCTTCCAGCTCCACCATGGTCCACACAGCACAAAGGCCGGACCGGTGCTCGAGGGGTGAGCCAACACTCGCGTGGCACAGCCCGGAGCGATGTCGTCAGTGCTCGTGAACGCGCAAGCGCTCCTGCAGGGTCCGCAGCTGTTGTTGCATGCGGTCCACCCGTTCCAACAAATGACTGATCGCCTCGATGCCCTCCAGGTTGATCTCCAGATCGAAATGCAGGCGGGCCAGGCGTTCGAGGCGCGCGATCTGGTCCGCTGCGATGAACCGTCCTTCCTGCTGAACTACGACCTCGATGAGCCCTCGTTCGGTGAGCGCACGCACGAAGGTGATGTCCAGTTCCTCGTGCTGACAGTAGCGCTCAATGGAGATAAGCGGCTCGGTGTTCATGGCTGCGGTTCCGTTCGGGCGAGCTGTTCGAACAGCGCGCGTTGTTCTTCGGTGAGGTGCGTTGGAAGCTTGATGTGGTAGGTGACGTACAGATCACCATGCTGGCCTTCCTGTTTGTACACCGGGAAGCCCTTCCCTTTCAATTTCGCCCGCGTGCCGTTCTGCGTGTGCGGCGCTACCTTCATCTTCACCTTTCCGTCGAGGGTTCCCAAGGTCACTTCGCCACCCAGCACAGCCGTGGTCAGGCTGATGTCCACTGTGGTGTGAAGGTCCGCACCGGTGCGCTTGAAACGTGGATGCTCGTTCACCATGAAGGTGATGTACAGGTCGCCCGCCGGTCCGCCGTTCACACCAGGCCCACCCTGACCTGGTATCCGGATCGTCTGTCCATCCTCCACGCCCGCCGGTACCGTGATCCTCAGTTGCTTGCCGTTCACCGTGAGCGTTTGCTTGTGCGTGTTGGCGGCATCCACCAGGTCCAGCACCGAGCGGGCCTGATAGTCCTGCCCACGGAACTTCACTTCGCGTTGGCCGCCGCGCCCGCCGAACATGGAACCGAAAAGATCGTTCAGTTCCTCTGCGCTCATATCGCTGCTATGAAAGCCCCCGAAACCCGCGCCGCTTCCGGAACCTCCGTTCTGCTGGCTTGCGCGCTCCCGTTCCGCCGCCTCCATCTGGTCCGCATGCTTCCAGTGATCACCGTACTTGTCGAACTTCTTGCGGCTCTCCGGATCGCTGAGCACCTCGTTCGCCTCGTTGATCTCTTGGAACTTCCGTTTCGCTTCGTTGTCGTTCGGGTTCAGGTCCGGGTGGTATTTGCGCGCCAGTTTGCGGTACGCCACCTTGATGGCTTCCACCGTGGCATTACGGTCCACACCCAGCACCTTGTAATAGTCCGTGGCCATGTGGGTGAAATGTACGATCGTCCGCAGGCGTTCAATAGAGCGTTGCTCAGACTGACAGGTCGCGGGACGCATTTATCAACATCGGTAACGACGGGGCTGGTTCAGCCGTTCCAACGCTCACGATGGAACGCTCCGTAACACCGCTCACTCAACTATTGGCCGAAGCCCGCCGCGATCACCGCGCTCTTTGGAACAAGGTCGATCAACTGCTGCCGAAACTGCGCGGAATGGATCCTGGCCAAGGGCCGCACCTGGAAGTCTGGCTCTCACCCCGGAAGAACGAATGGCTGCTCCATTTCAGCAGTAAACCGAACGGTTTGTTCATGCAGCCGATGCTTTGTGCCAACCACGCGAACGGGGAACCGTTCGGACTGGTTATCACCACGCAGGGTATCGCTTATCACCTCACGAGCGAACTGATCAAGGACTACGGCGAGCGATACGATCCCACCGGCGAACCCATCGAACGTTTGCAGTCGTTCTTCTATGAGAACTTCTACTACGTGACCGAACGCCGGCACGAACGACATCCCGGAGTATCCGATGTGCGCATCGGCATGGATCAAGGTCTCGCCCTCGGTCTTTGGGACCATGCAACGGATGTCATCGAAGTACGCCGGTATGTGAGCTACAAGGATCTGTTCCCCGAACATCCGGGCCTTCTCCATCGAATGGATCTGGAATTGACCTGGAGCGGACTTTCTCCCATTGAGCAGGCGAAACGTATCGACCGAACTCAAAAGGCTATCCTGAATGCGGCGTAGGACGCTCGCTTGCTCGTTCTCGTGTGGTTGATGACAGTTCGTGCTATCGGGTCTGTTCAATGCTCGGAGCACTTGGTTCCATCGGCGCGTCGTGACGCGCTTGGGCGATCAACAGGATCATGGTGAGAACGATAGCGATGAGCACGACCAACCCCACCACGTTGCGGCTTTTGCCCGGCCCGGTCATGCGTGGCGGCCGCTGCGGCGTGTTCGTCTTCGGGGGATAAGCAGGATCCAACGGATCGGGTGAGGCATCGAAGATGGTCATCACGCGTTCGTTTACAATTATGGACCCACGATCCATGCCACTTGAAGACGATCCACTGGCACGACTGTAGCGGTGATCGAGGCATGCTGCGTCTCTTCGGTTATTCCTTTTTGATCGCCGCTCTCGTGCTAGGAGTGTTCGCTGTTTTGGCATGGAAGCATGAGAGTACCACCCCTACCGCCCAGGACTACGTAGTATTCTTCACCGCTGCCGCTCTCGTGTGCATGCTGATCGGCGTGTTCTTGATCGCAGGAGGACGCATCGCACGACCGGATCCCTTGGTGAAGCCGGACGGCGATAGTTCCGGAATGAAAGGACCCGACAAACCCGCGAAAGGGGCCAAAGGCTCTCGAAGCAGCGATTGAGAAAGTTGTCGCTTGTGCCAACGTGTCTGGCAAACGATCTGGCACGACGCCTTGCATGGACCCGAACGGAAAAGCAGGAATATCACGATCGAACGTGACCATGGCGAGGACGACATCGTCCATACCTCCTTGGACCGCACGGACGCTGAGCAACGGGCCATGTGCAAGGTCCTACCGGTACCGACCGATCATCGGAAGGCACATCAACGCATCCACCTGCGGAAGGTGGTCAGTCCTCCCGCAATCGTGGAGACACGACCACGGATGGAGGCGCCGGATCCTGAGGTGACTACTGCCGAACGAAGCGACGCAGACCTTGGCCTCCGTTCTCGTCGCTGACCCGCAGCAGATACGCACCTGCATCAAGACCGCCCACTTCCATGAACTCACACTGGACACCGCTCACGAGCGTGTTACGATCAGTGTGAAGCACAACGGAACCGCGCGCATCCAGGATCTCGATGTACAGATGATGTCCGGCCGCAGTACCGAACAGCACCTCCAGCCTATCGCTTGCAGGGTTAGGACGAACGTCCACACCGATGTCGTACTTCACCGCTTCCTCAAAGCCGATCGAATTCCCATCCATCAAGCTCATGGTGGAATCGGACGTGACGAATCCGAAGAAGCTTACCGTGGACCGCATCAGTACCACCACCGGCAAATGCACGCCCGGTTTGTAATACGCATAGGAATCGTTGTCGTAGATGCTCGGCGGGTTGTACTGGTTGTCGATCAGGTGCTGTACAGCGTGCACCCGCAGCACATTGGTGATCGTTCCGTTGGGTGTGACCACCGAGCCGTACCCATCGGCGGTCACGTTGATATCAGCCGTGCGCGACCATGATGTTCCATAGGTGATCGTGCAGCTGGAGTTGTCGGTGAATGAAGTTCCGTAGCTCATCGGGTATTGCATGAGGGTGAGCCGGTCAGAGCAGGTGCCCGTGTATCCGCTCGTGGAGAAGCCGTCCTCCTCATAGCTGCCGGAGGTTCCCCGGTAGAACAGGTAATTCCCGGACCCAGCATCCAAGGCCACGGTCGCGTTCGGAAAACCGCCTGACAAGCCGGTTGCCGAAGGACTTACGTATGACGACGGATCGCCGGAACTCAGCAAGGCGGCGCTGTAATCCCAGGTTTGACCAGCCCCACCGGAGCCAGGCTGCAGGAAAGCCCCGGTGGAGAACGTGAACTGATCTCCTGGAACTGGCGTGGCCGAGCCGGAGTTCAGCGTGGGCTGAGCCAACACAGGGAGAGAGAGCAACGAGCTGAGGACAGCTGTGTATCGGTTGTTCATGCCGGAATATGTTTGAGCGATCCTACGGCTTCCAGCAGCCCGGTTCCAAGCCCAAGAACAAGAACCACATCAAAGTGGTAGACATGCTGCCGTCCATGGTCCACAGGTCGATGCGCATCATCGGCATCTTAGGCATCCTCTTCTGCCTGACGCTACGTGCCCAACAGGTGGAGGTAATGCGCTATGACGTGGACGGTGGATTGCCACAGAGCATGGTGAACCATGTGCTGCAGGACCGTGATGGGTTCATCTGGTTCGGTACCGGCGATGGTGTCGCGCGTTTCGATGGGCTACGCTACGTGGTCTACAAGCACGACCCACTGGATAGCACAAGCCTCTCCAGCAATTCGATCTGGGGTCTTGCCCAGGCGGATGAGGTACATCTATGGATCGGAACACGAACAGGATTGGATCTCCTGGATGTGCGGACCGGGCGTTGCACTCACGTGCGTACGAGCCTTCCGCGTGCTTTGGACGGCTGCTGGCGACCGGTGCGCGCGTCGAAGGAGGACGCGTTGTTCTACTCGCCATTGAACATGCACTTTCTGAGCGTGCGTGAAGGCAGCCTGCGGCTGGTACCGTCCGCACACGATCCATCCTATGTGATCAAGCGGACATCCTCTGGCGAATGGCTCTCATTCGTTCAGAAGGACTCATTGTTCTACTATGATGATCAAGGTGGGGTCCTCACCTCCACCTTCATCGAAGTGGGCACGGATGATCAGGTAACTGATGTACTGCCCTTGAAGGACGAGTTGCTTCTGCTCTCGGTCAAGGGTGCATGGATCCTCTCCAGGCAAGGTATCCGCTCGGAGCTGCCCACCGCTACAGCCGCTTGGATGGGTTCGTCAACGGCTCGAAAGTTCGCCGCGCGCGATGCGAACGGGGATATATGGCTGGCGGTGAACGAACGCGGCGTGGCGCGCTTGCGTTTTGATCTCACCATCGCTCAGGTGTACCCGCTGCTGGACGCTCACCAAGGCCCGCTCATGTTCACCACCATCAGCTTCGACCGCCAAGGGAACGTATGGGTGGGCACGGATGGAAAAGGAGTGTTCAAGATCGCGCCTCAAGCCGTCAAGTTCGGGCGTATCATGCCCGGTCAGGGCAGGGAACCCGAACTCCGCTCCTACTTCGTTCGTCGCTTCGCACAATGGGACAGCACCCGTGTGCTCATCAACTTTTATCAGGGAGACTTCACCCTGTTCGATGAGCGGACAGGCAAGTTGGAACCGCTACAACTGGATGGGATCCCGAACGGGGCCGATGTCCGGCAACTGGTGATCGATCGGGACGGGATGCTCTGGATGGTCGCGGACAGTGCACTGCTCGGATATGCGATTCCTCAGCGGTCGCCCATAAGACGAATGAAGTGCGACTACGGAAGCGCACTCTTGCTGGATGAGGCTGAGCACATGCTCATGATCGATACGCATGGCGCACATCGTTGGAACGGTGCGGCCGGGCGATTCGCCTCACTGCATTACTCAGGACTGGATGTGTTCCTTGATAGCCTTCGCAACGTACCCCGCACCGTACTCTACGACGATCATGCTCGCTTATGGCTTTCTCCTTTGAACTCGCCCTTCACGATATGGACCGATAAAGGAGAAGATCCGTTCTCGACCGCCGATAAGGACTTGCTCCCGGATGAGGTCAAGTTCACATGGGTAACAAGAGCGCAAAGTGGTGGTTACTGGGCGACTTCCAATACCGGCCTTTTCCGCTGGGACGATCACTTGCATCCAGTGAAGAACATCAGCGTTCGTGAAGGACTGCCCGATCAGTACCTCTATGGCATCCTTCCCGGCACGAACGAGCACGACCTGTGGATCAGTAGCAACAATGGGCTCACGCGTTTCAATGGTGTGACCGGGTCGATCAGGAACTTCGGTCGATCCGATGGTCTTCAAAGCAAGGAATTCAACCTGCGCGCCTTGTTCCGCTCCCATAGTGGTCGCCTCTATTTCGGTGGCGTGAACGGGGTGAACCACTTCGAACCGGCCCAAGTACCTTCCGATACGGATCGTGCGATCGTAAGGATCGTTCGACTGTCGAGCGATGGCGCCGGGATCAATCCTTATACGAGAACCCTTGCGCTCCCCTATTCAAAGAACCGTTTGGAAATGGAATTCGCGGTGTTGGAATTCACATCTCCTGAGCGCAACCGTTTCCGCTATCGCATGCCGGGATATTTGGATGAATGGCGCACCAGCACACCGGCCACACCGCTGGTACTTGAACACCTACCGGACGGCGACTACACGTTGGAAGTTCAGGGGGTCAACGGCGATGACGTGGTGTCCCCCACACTACGGATCCTGACCATCCATGTGCCTTTACCTTTCTGGGCTTCACGTTGGGCCTTCGTTCTGGCCGGTTCGTTAGTGGCGTCCGCGGTCGGCGCACTGGTCTTCCTGGCATATCGCAGGCGGTCACGTGAACGCGAGCGCAAGGCTGAAGTGGAGATGAAGGAATTGCGCATCCGCACCCGACTGGCAAAGGACATACATGATGATGTGGGCTCCGGACTCGCGCGTATCTCCGCCCTCTCGCGGTCGGTGCAGGCGGCCGGTGATGAAGAGCGTTTACGCAAGGTGGCTTCCATTTCGTCCGAACTGCTCTCCAATCTACGGGACGTCGTGTGGATGAACGATCCCAGGCATGATGATCTGGAGAACATGTTGCTCCGCATCAAGGACCACGCGTTCGATCTGCTGGAACCTTTAGGCATCGTTATGGATATCGTATTCCCGGAACCTTTGCCGATACGGACCATCGATGGGAATACCCGGCATCATCTGTTCCTGATCGCCAAGGAAGCACTTCACAACATCGCGAAGTACGCTGGCGCGAGGAAGGTGGTGATACGGTTCATACTTGATGGCAACCGCTATGTTATGGAGTTACGGGACGATGGACGCGGGTTGCCACTGGAAAGATCGACCGTGGGAAACGGGATGAAGAACATGCGCCAACGCGCGCTTGCCTTGAACGCGGTTCTCGACATCGGTCCTTCACCGGATGGTGGCGTTCGTGTTCTTTTGAGCGGAACATTGGATGAACCATGAAGGGACGATCGATCCGCGTTGTCATTGTAGAGGATGATCCCATCCTGCGTGAGGCATTGTCGACGGCCGTAAACAACGACCAGGAACTTGAACTGGTCGGTGGGTTCGAGAACGCCGAGAAGTTCCTGGACACGTTGCTCGCCTCAATACCCGATGTCGTGATCATGGACCTCAACCTGCCCGGGATGGACGGCATCATGGCCACAGAGCGTACAAAGCGAACGGCTCCGCAGGCGCAAGTGCTCGTTTGCACGGTACAGGATGACGATGAGAGTCTGTTCAATGCACTGTGCGCGGGTGCGTCAGGCTATCTGCTGAAGGATGCCCCACCCGATCGATTGACCACCGCAGTGAAAGAGATCCATGCAGGTGGATCTCCCATGAGCGCGGCGGTCGCCCGGCGAGTGATCGCCAGTTTCCAACGACCGAACGCGGCCAGCAAGGAACTCGACCTGCTTACCGAACGTGAACGACAGGTTCTGGAACACCTGGCACAGGGCTATCGCTACAAGGAGATCGCCGACCGGCTTTTTCTCAGTATCGAGACCGTACGTACCCATGTGCGCAACCTGTATGACAAACTGCATGTGAGTTCGCGCACGGATGCATTGAACAAGCTGTATCCCCGCAGCTGATCCAGGTGCGTCGCATTGCGCATATCGCTCGGTCAACGCTTTCACATCAAAGTAGTAGTCGTTCACCTGCCAGCATTGGGAAAGCTTTGCGCAAACCAGATACCCATGCGTAGAACACCTACCCTGCTCCTGCTTACCTCGATCACCACGGCTCTGTTGGCTCAGCCTTCCTTCCAGTTCGCGAACTACCCGACCGGTCCGCTCACGTTCACGGTCTATAGCATGGTGGATGAAGGCGGCACCCAACCGCCGACGAACGGGCCCGATCAGACTTGGCAGTACAGCGCGATCACCTGGACTCAGGCTGGCACCGCTGTTCTTGATGACGCGGCAGGTACACCCTATGCCACCGACTACCCGGGTGCGAACGTCACGTGGACCATGACCCCTACCGGAGGAGATCCCGAGTTCCAATACAACCTGGTGAGCAGCGCCGGGTTCGAGGTGCTGGCCACACATATTCCGGCCGCGCCGAACATATACAGTGACCCACAGCGTGTGATCCAGTTCCCATGGACGTTCAACACCTCCTTCTTCGACAGCTACGTTTCGCCCAGCAACAGTGGCAGCGCTTCATGGACCTATGATGGGTATGGCACGTTCATAACCAGTTTGGGCACCTTCACTGACCAGATGAAGGCGACCAGCACGGACGGTGATGTGATCTTTTGGAATGCTTCGCCGCTCTACCCCACGCTTATCGCTGACGGCTCTTCGGTGATGCTTTTTGTCCTGGGTGCGAACGCAGTGAGCGAATTGGAACCTGCGGCCCCTTTGAAGGCGCACCCGAACCCCTGTGCTTCGTACTTGAACGTGCAGAACATGCCCGCTGGCAGTTGGCGCATACAAGACCTTGCGGGTCGCACAGTGCTGACCGGGCGCTCTTCTGGGGCGATGCGTCAGCAACTCGAGGTAAGGTCTTTGAACGCGGGGAGCTATGTGATCCTGTGCGCAGGCAACCTTTCCCCTCTGAAGTTCATCAAAGAATAACTCTCCCACGCAGGGCCCGCCCGGATGACCCATTTCATCCAGGGCGGGTTCTGCTTTTCATGGGGTTCCCTTGCTACGTGGCTCGTTCGGCGTAGCGAAACGGTCCCCACCGGTGTTCGAGGGTTGGTCACCCGTACCGGTGTTCACGCGATCGCGTTCGTCCCCATCCATCTCCATCCACGCCATCCGCCGGCCATCGCCCGGTTCGGTTGTGTGATGGAAACCTTCAACGCCTTGGCGCGCCACAAAGGCCGGATCTGCTTGCCTGATCCCCTTCAACGCCCTGCCCCAAGCGATCAACTGGTCCAGCAACGTGGCCAGTTCTCTTTCGTGACCGGGCTGCGGCCGGAACAAGGAATGGTTCTCGAAATCCTGATCCAATGCGAAACCGACCTGGGCACGCACGGTCGCTACCTGTAGTTCGGCCATGATCATTCGCAGGTGTTCCACCGCGCGCGTTCCCTTGGAGCTACCGTACGCTACGAAGCCCGCAGCCTTGTTGTTCCACTCCTTGTAAAGGAAGTCCAACGCGTTCTTCAGCGCCGCGCTCGTGCTATGGTTGTACTCGGGCGTTACGAACACGAAGCCATCGAACGCGCTGATCACCTTGGACCATTGGCGCGTGTGCTCGTGCTCGTACTGCCCTCGCGAAGGCGGTATGCCTTCATCCAGCATCGGCAGGTTGATCGCCTTCAGGTCGACCAGTTGGAACGTGGCATCGGTCCGATGCAGCGCGTGTTCGAGCACCCACTGGGCAACAGCTTCACCTTTGCGTTTCGGGCGGGTGCTTCCGAGAATGATGGCGATATGGATCATGTGCAAGTGGCACCGTGTTCTGCACGGTACCGCTAGGTGCCCCATCAAGAAACGCGCTGAGTGGATCCGTTGGGGATCGCGACGATGAACTTCGCTTATCACCGCCCGACGAGCACCTCATTCCGTGGAGATCGTTCCCCGTTCCACGGTACCGAAGGCCATCTATTGAGCGCCTCTGGAAAAGGCACGGCCATTGAAAGGCGCGTTGAAAACCAGAGCATGGAGCGCTTTCACCGAATGACCGCAGGTGCTGCACTTTGCATGGCCACCACTTTTCTGAACGCCCAGGATAACGGCTTCGGCCTTGGCTTCATCGTGGGTGAACCAACGGGTATCTCGTTCAAGTCCTGGGTGTCGGAAACCCGGGCAGTGGACGGCGCCGCAGCATGGTCTATCGGGCGGGGTTCGGCGTTCAACCTGCATGTGGACTATCTCTTCCATGCATACAATGCCATCCATGTGAGCCGGGGCAGGCTGCCCATCCATTACGGACCGGGTGCTCGGATGCGCGTTTGGAACGATGGGCGTTATTGGCGAGGCGGAGAATGGCATGCCATCAACGGGAACATCGATCTGGCGGCGCGCTTTCCCGTGGGCCTCACTTACCAGTTCGACAACGCACCGTTGGATGCGTTCATCGAAGCGGCGCCCTGCCTCGGTATACTTCCCGAGACCTACTTCGTTGTGGATGGTGGGCTCGGATTGCGCTATTGGTTCTAGGGACCGACCAAAGAAAAAAGGGACCGCTTCCGCGATCCCTTTCCGAGCCTCCTTTCGGATTTGAACCGAAGACCTGCTCATTACGAATGAGCTGCTCTACCGCTGAGCTAAGGAGGCTGATGCCTTACAAGGGGCGGCAAATGTAGAAAGCCGCTCCGCTCGGCAATGGATGATCAGTTCTTCGTGAACCGGATCACGCTCCCAGTGGCGGTTCGGGCCGCGTACATACCGCTCTCCAGCGACCGTATATCAAGATGCACCTGACCCGCGGCCGTGCAATTCACCGAACGTACAAGGCGGCCAGCCCCATCCAATAGTTGCACTTGGCTTCCCGGTATCAGATCAGTACAGGTCAGGGTCAGGAGGTCCGTGGCCGGGCTGGGAAATGCCATCAAGTGGCCCGACTTCTCCTGGGTGTTGATACCTGTGGTGCTGCGAACGTCCAAGGCCAGCCTTCCGGGGCTTACCCCTACCGCCACCGTGCTTATCACCTGCCCGGCATAGTCCATAACGTGCAGTTCGCCAGTGCTGAAGAAATCGGTCGTGGTGCCGTACATGACGTGGTTGATCGGGTCATCGATCAGCCCATAGGTGGCGGGGGAATCCATCAGTGTGTCCAGTACCGTGCTGGAGGTCAGGTCGAAGCGGTTCAGCACGTTCTGGGCGTACTCCATGAAGTAGATCCGGTTCTCCACCTTCGCCGAAGAGCCGCAACCAGAGCTGGTGGCCACATTGTGCGTGTAGGAAAGCGCGTTGTCGTTCAATTGCACTTTGCTGATGCTGCTACCGGTGAAATCCTTGTTGTTGAACGCATAGATCGCGTCCTCATCCGCGAAGACCACTTCCGGGTTCATGCCATCCGGCCCCAGGTCTATCGTGGTTTCCCAGGTCTGGGCTGCCATATCCAGTACGCCGACCTTTCCTACGGCATTGCCCCAGTCAAAGCCGTTGTTCACCGCAATGTAAGCCTTGTCGCCGACCACGGTAACGCCCTCACAGCTGTAAGGGAGCACGCTGTTGTCGATGGCGTGAACGAGAGCCAGTGTGTTCTTGTCCCGCACCTCGCAATAGTGGTCCAAGCCCCCCACTTCACCCAGCGTTATCACCAAGTGACCGTTCCAGACCGCGAAGCGACGGATGCCCGGCACGTCGGCCTCGTTCAGCAGGGCAAAGCTGTTCGCATCATAGGCCAGCAGACGGTGGTCGGCTGCGACGTAAACGCGATCGCCTTCAACAACCACATGATTGCCGAAGCGCGCGTTGTCGATGGTTGCCACCGTGTGGTAAAGGCCGGTCGCTGGGTCGAAGCTGCCGAGTGAAACAGGCACCACTTGGGTCTGCGTGGTCACATCGAAATAGCCCTCGTTGAGCACCATGACCTGATGCACGTACTGCTGCGCGCTGGAGAAAAGGGCGGCCGCGCACAACGCCGCAGTGAGGAATGAACGGTACATGGAGATGGATTTTGTGCCTTCTTCACCGGAAGGCGGTTGTTGTAATGGCCATCCTCGCCGCTTCCGCCTGTACCGCAAGCATGCGCGCGGGAATGACCGTTGTCTGCGAGCGGCCCGGGTCTTCTGGCTCACCACCATGATCGTGCGCCTTCCCATCCGACAAGGACAGTGGCATCGTGCAACGAACGTCAGCGGTTCACAGCTGCGGGAACAGCTCCCGGTTCGCACGGGATTCCCCTCACCAACTCGCGGCGAATGTACCCCGGAGCCGCAAAGTCGCCACAGTTATCTTGGCCGCTGCCCCATGAGCGACTATACGCTGCGTCCTGTGCCGGTGGATGACACCTCGATCGAAGAGATGGCCGCGCTGCTGCGTGTTGTTTTTCCGGATGCGGAGCATTTCACGGAGCAAGCCCTGCGCTGGCAGTACCGCGATAATCCGGACGGGCATGTCGTCGGGTTCAACGCATGGCAAGGCGCCGTGCTTGCGGCCCATTATGTCACCATCCCATTGGTCGCGCGCCTCAATGGCATAGAGGAAAAAGGACTACTGTCCCTCAACACGGCAACGCATCCTGTTCATCAAGGCAAAGGGCTGTTCACCAAACTGGCCAACGCCACTTATGAACTGGGACGCAGCAAGGGCTATGGGTTCGTTGTGGGCGTCGCTAACGCGAACAGCACGCACGGGTTCACCCGCAAGCTCGGTTTCCAACTGGTGAGTCCCCTACGTGCCATGGTCGGGTTCGGGGCTTTGCCCTTCGGCGAATGCGGACCCGTGCAGTACGAACGCTCCTGGTCACCGCAAGCTTTGGCGTGGCGCACCTCCCATCCGAGCTACACCTATGCGTTGCGGGAAGCAGACGGCACGAGCCTGGTGCTTTCCGAGCGACGTCAGTTCGGAGCACGCTATGTATTGGCTGCCCGGAAGGGCTCCTTCGGCACCTTGCCCCTGCGCGCTGAAAAGGAAAGCGTTCGCAGGAAGGTCTTCATCGGCCTTGATCCCGGTCTGCATTGGAAGGGCTGCGCCTACATCAACGTGCCCATGAGACTTCGTCCTTCACCATTGAACCTCATCTTGAAGGACCTCACGGGTGCCGGTCGCACGCTGGATCCAGCGCAGGTGCGCTTCCAAGCGATCGATTTCGATATTCTCTGAAGCCTAGAGCTTGACCTGCAGACCCAGTTCCAAGTGCACGCCGGAGGTGCGCAGCTTGGCCTCGTAATCCAACGCGTTCAGTACAGGGTCCTCAGGATCGCGATCACGCCAGATGAGGTTGTGCGCGGCGAACTTGACGCCCGCATGGATGCCGAAGGTGTTGCCGAAGTACCACTGGACTTGGGAACCCAAGCGGAAGTGCGCGCCCGCATATGTGTCATCGTAGCGCGAGGTACCGCTCTCTACATCACCTATGCGGAGCACCCCGACACCGATGTCCGCGTTGATCAGCAGCGCGAAATGGTCACCGTTGATGGCATAGAACCGTGGACTCAGCCCCGCCAGGAAGAACCCGTTCGGATGTGTCCCGGCGGAATCGATGTAGCTACCGGGCTCCAGATAGATGCCACCGCTCCAACGCTGAGCGAATCCCACCTGCACATCCAAAGGGGCAGCTACCGTGACAGCCCCATCATCGCTCGTGTTGACGAAGGTGAACCCGAACGCCTTCGCTGTACCCTCGAAGTGGGTAGCGTGCCCACCGAAACTGGCGCCCAAGGAGAGTTGGAAGCGGCCTGGAACGTTCACTTGCGCGATGGAATCCTGTGTTACTCCGATGATCGGACCCAAGGCGAGCATTGAATAGACAATGTTCTTCCGCATGGGTGAAATGTAGAACGACCTTTCGACCTGATCCACTGGGCGTCGTCTCGACCCAATACGCGCCCGATCCGTGGAAACCCGTCTTGTAGCGCTCAAGGTCGAAAACTGGCGCCGGGTACCTGGTGATCCTATATTCGCCCCTGTCGAACCGCAAGGACGCTCAACCGCATCCGCTCCATCCGAAAGGAAGTGCCTTGGAACCGCACTGCGTATGAGGAAGCGAACAAAAGATGGCTCGACAGGGTTCAGTTAGCGCGGTGAAAGAGGCTTCGGCCTCTTTCGCTGTGAGATGGAAGAGCGTGAACGCACCAGCATGAACACGGAGAGCACCGAGCAGAAGGAGCAGCAGGTCACCCGCTGCTATAGCACTTACAATAGCGGCGGTCAGTTGGAGTTCGATCCGTTGAAGGACCTGAACCTTCCGGCCAATTATGCTGAAGTCGTGGAACGCTTCCAGCGCCTGCAGCGTGAGCGGGCCATCGAAGTGCTGAACTGACCTACCTTGCTTGGTTGGCGCACCCGTGAACCGGGTGTTCGTCATTTTGCCGGGTGGATGGATCGGCTAATTTCATGGCCTTCCTCCGCGCGTCATTTGCGCCCGCTCTTGTTCGAGGCCTCCACAGGTCCGCGTGCGCAAGAGACCTCCACGGTGGGTTCGTTCAACCGACCAAACCTACCAGCCATGAAAGTCTTCGACGACAAGCACATCAAGAACATCGTACTGCTCGGCTCCCACGGATGCGGCAAGACCACGCTGGCCGAAACCATGCTCTTCGAAGCGGGTCTTATCGATCGCCGCGGCCGTGTCGAGGACAAGAACACCGTGAGCGACCACCACCAGTTGGAACATGAGCGCGGAAGCAGCGTGTACAGCGCGGTGATGCACACCGAATGGCGCAATTACAAGATCAACGTGATCGACACGCCCGGCCTCGACGACCTCATCGGCGAGACGATACCGGCGTTACGCGTGGCCGATACCTGCGTGCTGCTCCTCAACGCTCACCATGGCGTGGAAGTGGGCACGGATCTGATCTGGGACCACATGGCGAAGTATGACCGACCGGTGATCATCGCGGTGAACCAGCTCGATCATCCCAACGCTGATTTCGATGTCACCGTGGCCCAGGCCAAGGAACATTTCGGGGCCGCCGTCACGGTCATGCAGTATCCTGTTGACGCGGGCGATGACTTCCACCGCATCATCGATCTGCTGAAGATGACGATGTACGTGTTCAAGGACGCCGGCGGCAAGCCCGAGAAGCGGTCGATCCCGGAGAGCGAGAAAGAACGCGCCGAGGCTTTGCACAAGGAACTCGTGGAGAAGGCTGCCGAGAACGATGAGACCTTGATGGAGCACTACTTCGAAAAGGGCGAACTCGATGAGGATGAAATGCGCACTGGGCTGAAACAGGGCATGATGAAGCGCACCTGCTTCCCCGTCTTCTGTTTGAGCGCCTTGCGCAATATGGGCAGCGGGCGTATGATGACCTTCATTGACAATGTGGCACCCTGCGCGGTGGAAATGCCCGCCGAGGAACTGGTCGGTGGGGGTACGTTGAAGTGCGAAGCCGGAGGGCCGGCTGTGCTGTTCACCTTCAAAACAGTGATCGAACCGAAGTCCGGTCACATCACGCTGTTCAAGGTCATGAGCGGCGAGGTGCGCGAGGGTATGGACCTGGTGAACGACAACACGGGAAGCTCGGAACGTATCAATCAGCTCTTCATCATGGAGGGCAAGGAACGCAAGCCGGTGGACAAGCTCATGGCAGGTGATATCGGTGGCACCATCAAGTTGAAGGATACGGCAACCGCGCACACGCTGCATGCACCGGGCAAGAGCATCAAGCTGAAGCCCATCGTGCTGCCCGAGCCTCGACTGCGTCAAGTGATCAAGGCGAAGGACCAGAAGCTCGAGGAGAAGCTGCACTCCGCTTTGCTCGAGATCCAGAAGGAGGACCCGACCATCGTGTTGAGCTACATGCGTGAAACCGGACAGCAGGTGATCGGTTGTCAAGGCGAGTTGCACCTGAACCTGCTGAAGTGGAAGCTGAGCCACCACTACAAGGTGGAAGCCGAGTTCAGCGCGCCACGCATCCCCTATCGTGAAACCATCCGGAAGCCAGCCGAAGCGATGTACCGCCACAAGAAGCAGACAGGCGGCGCCGGCCAGTTCGGCGAGGTGCACCTGAAGATCGAGCCATGGTATGAGGGAATGCCCGAACCTTCGGGACACAGCGTGCGTGGCAGGGAGGAACACGATCTGGCGACCGGTGGCAAGCTGGTCTTCTACAACTGTATCGTCGGCGGTGTCATCGACAACAAGTTCATGCCGAGCATCCTGAAAGGAGTGATGGAAAAGATGGAGAAAGGCCCGCTCACCGGTTCACCCGCGCGCGACGTCCGCGTGATCGTGCACGATGGCAAGATGCATCCTGTGGACAGCAACGACATCAGCTTCAAGATCGCCGGGCTGCAAGCTTTCCGCGAAGCGTTCAAGCAGGCCGATCCACAGCTGATGGAGCCGGTGCAGGAGATCGAGGTGCGCGTTCCTGCGGACCTCATGGGTGACGTGATGACCGACCTCCAGGGAAGACGCTCCATCGTGATGGGCATCGATAGCCAGGGACGCTATCAGGTGATCAAAGCCCACACGCCACTGGCGGAACTGGACCGGTACAGCACCACGCTCCGGAGCCTTACCCAAGGCCGAGGTACCTATACCGAGCGCTTCTACCAGTACCAACCCGTAACGGCCGAGCTTCAGCACAAGCTGGTGGCAGGGCACAAGGAGGAGGAACTGGTCGCCTGAGCTTCAGCGCAGGAAAACGCCCTGCGTCGCGGGGTCGAGTTGCAGATCATCATTGGTGCGGTCCCCATCCGCCGTGCGGCCTTCGGGGTCAACATGCACGCTGCTGATCGCACTGATGGGCATGTGCACCGCGAATGTGTAGGTGGGATCCGTCCATTGCCACGGCGCCTGTACCTGAACGCGTGGACCGGGAAGTTCGCGCGGTGCTCCGAGCATCAGGGAAAGGGGTATGAAGTGGTCCTCAACGCTTCCGTCGCGTGCAACAACACGCACGGTCAGTGGCATGAGCATCTTGCCTTCGCGTTCCAAGGTGATGAACGTGCTGTCGTTCCGTTGCATCACACCCTTTATCGCGTGGTCCAGCTCCGCAATGCTGTTGATCCATTCATCGAAATACCAGTCCAGCTGCAGCCCGCTCGTTTTCTCCATCGCACGTTGCACATCCACCGGCTCGGGATGCTTGAACCGGCAGGCATCGTAGTACTTCAAAAGGCCGCGATGCAGCGTGCTATCGCCGATGACGGAACCCAGCTGGTCAAGGAAGAACTCACCCTTGCTGTAAGCAGTGGCTCCATAACCTCGGTTCGTCGTGAAGTGGTCCGCATGGGTGCTCATCGGCTCATGGTCCGGACTGCGGGCAAGGTCGAGGTATGCCCCCAAGGCATCCGCATGGACCCGGCCCTGTGCTGAACCCGGGAACAGATGGGCCATCACCTCGCTGCTCGCGTATTCAGTGAACCCCTCATCCATCCAAGGGTAGCTGCCTTCGTCGCTGCCCAGCATGCCATAGTACCAGTTGTGCACGCTTTCATGCACGCTCGTTCCTACCAGACTGCCCAGCTTCCTTCGACCCGTTACCAATGTCAGGTTCGGATACTCCATCCCTCCATCACCGCCCTGAGCGAACGTGAACTGCTTGTAGGGGTATACACCGAAGTGCTGCGCCATGAACTGGAAGCTGCGGACCATGTATCCCGGTAATTCCTTCCACGCCGCCATCTCGGGTTCATTCTGGTAGAAGAAATGCAGTAATGGACCGTTCGGCACTTGTGCGGTCACGTGCATGTAGTCCGGATCGGCGGCCCAAGCGAAGTCATGGACCCGGGTCGCTTTGAAGCGCCAGGTGTTCTTCCCATCGCTCCTTCCCTTCTTCTTGATGGCATATCCATGCCCTACCTCGGCTGCGTTCAGCAGATCACCCGATGCCGCAACGGTGTAAGAACTGTCAAGCGTGAGGTTCACCACCAGGTCACCCCACTCGCCATAGAACTCGCGCGCCACATAGGGATCCGCATGCCAGCCATGGTGATCGTACGCCGCGATCTTCGGGTACCATTGGGTCATGCTGTAGGCGATCCCTTCCTGGCTGTCCCTGCCGCTCCTGCGGATCTGCACCGGTACCTGCCCGCTGAAGTCGAACTCCAACGTGCAGTTCTTGCCCGGCAACAATGGCTTGGCCAGCCGCACGCGCAGGATCGTGCCCAAGGGTTCCAGAACCACGGCTTTTCCGTCCTGCGTCATGTTCGAACACCGCAGATCCCCTTGCTGGTCCGGGGTCAATGAGGCGATGCGATCCCCTACGCGTTGATCAGGATCGGCGATGGTGCGCGAACGCACGTCCATTTCGCTACCGGGCTTGAAAGCGTTGAAGTACAAGTGGAAGAACACCTGGCTCAAGGTGTCAGGGCTGTTGTTCCAGTAACGGAGCTTTTCGTGCCCGGTGAAGCGGTGCGATCCGACATCCAGGTCCACATCCAACTGGCACTCGATACGTTGTTGCCAGCGATCACATTGGGCTTGAACGGAACTGCCGGCCAAAGCCAACAGCATGATGCCTGCTGGACGGAAAAGGAGGATGTGCTGGAACATGGGCGGCAAATATCGCCGCGCGCACATTCCGCATCGTGCTTGATGGGATGGGATGGTCAGGAAAGGAGCCGCTGACGGAGCGCGAACTCGAGCTGTCGATTGCTTTCGACCAGTTTGGCCGTGAAGGCCGTCCGCTCCTCTTCTTCCCTGAACTCCAGGTACGCCTTGATAACGGCCTCTTGCACGGCCTTGGCCTCCCATGGCTTCTGGATGTAGTAGCACACCCCCGCTTGGTTGAGGGCGTCCACAATGGCTTGCAGGTCGGCGAAGGCCGTTATGAGCATGCGTTTGATCGAAGGATACCGCTCACGGATGCGCCGCAGTGCTTCGCTGCCGGAGATCAGCGGCATGCGTTGGTCGGCGATGATGACGTGGACTTTGTGCACGGCCAGAACCTGCCACACTTCATCCAGGTCCGTGGCCAGCAGCACGTTGAATTGGCGGCGGAATGCGGCCAGGAACGCTTGGCGGTTCTTGGCGTCATCATCCATGTAGAGAACGCAAGGGCGATGGTCGACCGATAGTACCTGCATGGGAACGGCTTGTAGTTCGCTCCTACGCTGATCGTGATAAAGGGTTCGCCTCAAGTGTGTTAAGAAGTTGTTCATAAGTCGAAAATCATTACGTTTGAGCCGCTCCAAAACCTGTCCTTCAACCACCGAAGGGCGACCTGCATGGACCTTGGGCTAGAAGCGTTGACCCGCGCTTCAGCGAATGGGCGGATGGAACACCGCCCGGACTTCTTCAGGCTCTCCCTTCCAGAAGAACGGGAGCGTCTGCGGGATCTGCTGAAGCGTGAACCTGGTATCCAGGTGCACGACGAACTGCACAGTCAGCTTCGCGAGCTTGTCCGCGCGCTCAATCCTTCGATACGGTTCTCCAAAACCGACCTGGATCAGGCGGCGATCGATCATCTCAAAGGCATCGCTCCAGAAGAATACGGGGTTTGGGTCCACTACCCGTGGAACGGACGTTTGGTGCATCTCCTGGATGAGGCGGAATTCGCCTTGGTACGCACCGATCGGAACCGCAACAAGATCACCCGGGAGGAACAAGCCACCTTGGCCACGAAGAAGATCGGCGTGATCGGGTTGAGCGTGGGACAAAGCATATGCCTTACCCTCGCGCTGGAACGTGGGTTCGGAGAATTACGGATCGCGGATCACGATACCCTGGACCTGAGCAACCTGAATCGGATCCGCAGCGGTGTTCACGCGTTAGGTGGTTTGAAAGCGACGAATGTCGCACGGGAGATCGCTGAGATAGATCCCTTCCTGCGCGTTACAGTCTTCAGTGATGGCATCGGTCGTAGCAACATCGAACGGTTCATCCTTGATGGTGGAAAGCTGGACGTCCTGGTAGACGAATGCGACAGTGTGGATATCAAGATACTGTGCAGGCAATACGCGAAGGCGAACAGGATACCTGTCGTGATGGACACCAGCGATCGCGGCATGCTCGATGTGGAACGCTTCGATCTCGAATCCGATCGACCTGTACTTCATGGCTTGGTGGAGCATTTGGACCTGAACGCAGCCGGTAATGCCAAGACGAATGAGGAAAAGCTGCCCTTCGTCCTGCCCATACTGAACATCGACACCTTGAGCAAGCGGATGAAAGCCAGCATGCTTGAGATCGAAAGCAGCGTGACCACCTGGCCTCAGTTGGCAAGCAGTGTGATGCTCGGCGGAGCCTTGGGAACCGATGTGGTCCGGCGGATGCTGCTGGGCCACTTCAATGAGAGCGGACGTTGGTTCGTGGATATCGAGGAACAAGTGCGGGACGGAGGAACCGAGGACAAGAGCAGCCCGGTATCACTGCTCAACGAGGTTGCTCCACTAACGGTCGAGAGAATGGCTGCCATGGTTGTTGGACTTCCGCCCGCCGAAGGGGATGGATTGACCATTGCCGAAGCAGCCGCTTTTGCCGAGAGCGGTACGTGGGCACCCAGTGCTGGCAACTTGCAGCCTTGGCGATTCTACTTCGAAAAAGGCCGGCTCTTCGTTTTCCATGATGCCTCCGTAGGAGACTCGGCTCTTGATGGTGCTCGGCTGATCCCTGCGTTGGATATGGGGGCTTGTATTGAGAACATGAGCCTCCAAGCCCTGAGCGGCGGATGTCCTGCCATTCGAGTCACCGGTTTTCCGCAGCCGGAGAATTCCTCATTGGTCGCGATCATCGATCGTGATGATGGGCCTGCTGCTCAGCCGGATCCGCTTTTTGCACATATCCGTTCGCGCTGCAGCAATCGTCGCAAAGGCGATGGGCGGGCACTGCCGATTGAGTTCGTTCTGGATCTGCAGGAGGTCGCACGGTCCATACCAGGCAGTGCGGTCCATGTTGTACATGAGCGGAGTTCCATGGACCGTATGGCGGAGATCATCGGCGAAGCTGAACGGATCCGGGTGTTGAATCCCATCGGACATGAGGAACTCTTCAAGAAGGAATTCCGATGGTCCGCGGAAGAAGTGCTGCGCAGTCGCGATGGCTTGGACTTACCATCCATGGAATTGAAAGCTTCAGAAGAGGTCGCCTTTCGAGTGGCTGCGGATCGGAAGACCATGGACCTCTTGTCCGACTGGAACGCAGGAAAAGGATTCTTGAAATTGGCGAAGGACAACATAGCCTCGGCTTCGGGCATCATGGTGATATCGACCGAAGGAACCGATCGCTTGCATTGGTTGGAAGCCGGTAGATGTGCGCAACGGGCCTGGCTCAAAGGAACCGGTTTGGGTCTTGCCGTTCACCCGTGTGCCGCCCCCATCCTTTTGTCACATCATGTTCGCTTCGGCTCCGGTCAAGGATTCGATGCCAACGAACGTGAGCGTCTTCTTTCCTTGTTCGCCTCTTTGAAAGCGGAGGTCGGACTTGGACATCTGGAACCGGCTTTCATGATGAGACTGTCTTTCACCTCTCCACCAACGGCTCGAAGTCTGAGAAAACCGCTTCATGAGGTCTTCTTCCAACCGCTGGCCGCAAACCACTGAACACATGGACCACATTACCATCCGGGCATTCAGAGCCACCGACGAAAAAGACACATGCGCGCGGTACATCATGGAATTCGTGCGCGTCCTTGAACAGATCGGTGTGGCATCCACGTTCCGGCCTGACGTGCAGTGGTGTGCCGATCCCGATTCCATCGTTTTCGTGGCGGAGCATCCGGTGCTGGGAATGGTGGGTGGCATTCGCCTTCAGCGTGCGAAGACCGGACGTCCTCTTCCCATGGAGCATTCGTTACGAACACTTGCCCCCGCGCTCCCTGAGCTTCTGTCACCATTGAGCGAGCGTGGCAATGCCGAGCTAGGGGCACTTTGGAACGCACATCGGTTCGCCGGACGAGGCATCCCTCACCTGCTTATCTCAGCCGCGGTTTCCATGGCCAACCAGTTGGAACTGCGGAATATGGTTTGTCTGGTGGCCGAATACGTGGCTCCCTATTGCAGGCTGTGCGGCTTCCAGCATATTGAGCAGGTGGGCGATAAAGGTGAATTCATTTTCCCTGTGCCGTCCATCCGTTCTTATGCCATGTGCATACCTGACATCCGTTCGATCGAAACCGCTGACTTTTCAGAGCGTAAACGTATACTCAGCTTGCGGGTAAGACCACAACAGACCCGGGAGGAGCAACCCAAGAAGGAACGACTGAGGGTTTCTTACCAACTGTTATTGGACGAGCAGGATCTCATCTATCGCGACCTGGCCGCCTTGTGGTCCGGAAACGCGGCGTGACGGGTTAACCGATGGAGTAACGGTCAGGGGTCCGGCTGCGTAAAAGGCGGCCCATGCGTCAGACCCTTCTCTTCCCTTTCGCACTGTTGACCTGCGCCATCTCCGCGCAGGTCAACCGAACGCCATTCCTGTTCCAAGAAACCCATTCCGAAGTACCCATCGGTTCGCAAGCATGGGTATTCGACGATACTACGGGTGCTCTCACGGCCTACGAGGCGCTGCACAGTGACCGGTTCTCCCCCAGCGATGGTAAGGTTCCGAACCTGCCAGTGTCTCGCGCTGCGCATTGGCTGTCCTTCTCGCTGACGAACGGCTCGAATGAGGCACAGTTGATCCTAACTGTTCCTTATGCCGAGATCGACGAATTGGACCTTTATCAGGTTCGTGGAATGACGATCCATCACCTGGCACATACCGGGCGCTCGGTCGAGATCAAGGACCGGAAGAGTGCGGACCGCGAATTCATGTTCGACTTACCCGTGGCTCCTCAGGCCACGGCCAGCTTCCTCATGAGAGTGCGTGGGTTCAAGCCCATCCACGTTCCATTGAACGTTGGAACACCCAGGAACGCTGCTATCAGCCGGGCCAGACGTGATCTGGTACTGGGAGGCTATGCAGGTATCATGCTCGTAATGGCCTTGTACAATCTCTTCGTGTTCTTCTCCACACGCGATAGAAGTTACTCGTACTATGTGGTGTACCTGCTCACCATTTCGTCCGCCCAATTGGCCTTTCTTGGTCTGGGACCCGCAGAACTGTTCGGTCTGAGCGGTTGGATGGCTTCCCGTTCATCCATACTCTTCGCCCTGCTGGCGGTGGTTCTTGGAATGGAGTTCGCCCGCAAGTTCATAGGTACGAAGACCATTGTTCCGAAACTGCACCGCTTGGTGCCCATCTTCTATGTACTGGTCGCTCTTAACATCGCGCTTTACCTGTTCGGCGACGCGTGGGTCGGGTATCAAATGGCACAGGCTGTTACCGGCTGGAGCGCCATTTACCTCCTGGCGCTGGTAATAACGGCGTGGAGAAAGGGTTCGCGACAAGCCGGCTTCTTTCTTCTCGCTTGGACGTCCTTCCTGGTCGGAGTCGTGATCTTCATCCTGAAGGATGCTGGCGTACTGCCCTTCACGGAAATGACACAATACGCGATGCCGTTCGGTTCTGCCGTGGAAGGCGTGCTGTTGAGCTTGGCGCTGGCTGACCGGATCAACATTCTCCGCCGCGAAAAGGAGCGCTCACAAGCCGAGGCGTTGGCTTCCGCTCAAGAGAACGCCCGCATCACCCGCGACCAGAACATCATCCTGGAGCAGAAGGTCACCGAACGAACGCATCAGTTGCAGGAGAGCCTGGACCAGCTGAAGCAGACCCAGAGCAAGCTCGTTGAAGCGGAGAAGATGTCCTCATTGGGCCAACTGACCGCCGGTATAGCGCACGAGATCAACAATCCCGTGAACTACATCCGCAGCAACATCGCCCCGCTCAAGCGCGATATGCAAGACCTGCTCGACATCCTTGAGGCCTATCGCGCGGAAGGCATCCCGGACAAGGTGGCCGAAATGGAGCTGCGGCTCGGCATCAATGAAACGATCACCGAGGTCAATGACATCCTGCGCAGCATGGAGGAAGGCGCTGACCGCACGGCGGAGATCGTCCGCGGCCTTCGCACCTTCAGCCGTCTGGATGAAGGCGATCTGAAGGCGGCCGATATCAACGAGGGCATCCGAAGTACCCTGAACATCCTCGGACCGCAATTGAAGGACCGGGTGAACGTATCGTTGGACCTGCGCGCGGCCGAGGCGGTGGAATGCTACCCTGGCAAGTTGAACCAGGTCTTCATGAACGTGCTGAACAACGCGATCCAAGCCGTGATCGCCAAGCACGGCCAAAGCGGCGGCCGCATCGCGGTGGTAACCGAACAAGCCGAAGAACACCTGATGATCACCATCGCTGATAACGGGGTCGGAATGAAGGACGAGGTACGCGCCCGCGTTTTCGAACCCTTCTTCACCACCAAGGCGGTTGGTGAAGGAACCGGTCTTGGACTGTCCATCGCCCACAGCATCATCGACAAGCACAACGGACGCATCGAGGTGGACAGCATCGCCGGTGAAGGTTCCGAATTCCGGATCGTACTACCCAACCGCCAGCCCATGGCAGTGGCCAAACGCGCCTGATCATGAACAAGGAAAGGATCAAGGTCCTGTATGTGGACGATGAGGAGGGAAATCTGACGGCCTTCCGCGCCAGTTTCCGGCGTGAGTTCGACGTAACGCTCTCCTCCAACGCGAACGATGCGCTGAAGGCGCTCGAAACGGATCAGCCCCATGTGGTGATCAGCGACCAGCGCATGCCCGGGATGACCGGAGCCGAGTTCCTCGCGGAAGTCCGCACACGCTGGCCCCGCATCATACGCATCATGCTCACCGGCTTCTCGGATATCGAAGCGGTGATCGACGCGGTGAACAAGGGCGGCATCCACGCCTACATCACCAAGCCTTGGGACCCCATCGATCTGAAGCTTCGGATCGAGCAGGCGCATGAAGTGCACGCCTTGCGCGCGGAGAAGGATCTCCTGTTCGACCGCTACCGCTCCGTCTTCGATGCGAGCGGTGATCCCATCATGATCGTTGATTCGACCGGGCGTTTCCACGATGCCAACCCCGCAGCGGAGAAGCTGCTGGGTCAAGAGCGCTCCTATCTCGTGAACACATCGGTTACTGAGTTCGTTGCTGACCAACCTGCGCTGGTGGCGAACATGATGGCCCATAGGAAAGGCAAGGCTTTCGCAGGTATCGATGTCACGTTGAAAAGCGCTGACGGTCGCGCCATCGATTGCTTGATGACGGCGACCTATCTGGGCAAGGACGACAATGGTAGCGGGCTCTTCCAAGCTATGGTGAAGGACATCACGGACCGCAAGCAGGAGGAGATCCGGTTGAAGAAACTGAACAGCGATCTGGATAAGCGTGTAGCCGTGCGCACCAAGCAGCTCATTGAAGCTCTGGATGACCTTGGCGCGTTCTCCTACTCTGTCGCTCATGACCTTCGTTCACCGCTGAAAAGCATACGCGCTCTTTCCGAGCACTTGTCCGAGGTGGCTACAACCCGTCAGGATGAGGAGATCAAGGATGTTTCCCAACGCATCGATCAAGGTGCGACCCGCTTGATCGCCCTGGTGGATGACCTCCTGCGCTTCGCCCGTACCGATACGCAACGCGTGGACCGCCAACCACACGATCTGCATACCGCTGTAATGGATGCCTTCAACGGACTTGACCGGGAAGGCCGGGAAGTGATCATCGATCTCCCTGCTGAAGGTGAGGTGAGCCTGGCCGTCGATCCCTCCATGATGCGCGTGGTGTTCACGAACCTCTTCTCCAATGCGCTCAAGTTCACGCGCGGCCGCGAGGTGGCCCATATCCGTGTAGCTCACCGTAGGGAGGAGGGCGACGATATCATCACTGTGAGCGATAATGGAGCAGGCTTCGACCCTGCCAAGAGCGGCCAGCTCTTCGGGGTGTTCAAGCGTCTGCACCAAGGAGACCAGTTCGAAGGGACAGGCATCGGACTGGCCATCGTTCAACGCATCATCCAGAAACATGGCGGAACGTGCTGGGCGGATGGCGTGCCGGGTCAAGGCGCGTCCATTCATTTCAGGATCCCCGCCAAGGCCACTGATGCTGGTTTGCGGATGGCGAGCTGACAGGCTCGGAACCTTCCGTGAAGCCTCTCGTAAGAACCGCATACACGAATCGCCATGAACAAGATCCTCTCCACCTTGGTCCTCTTCGCTACAGGTATCGGCCCCTCGCTGGCCCAACGCCAGATCATCGACCACCGTGAGCAGGCCGAAGGCTGGTACCTGCCGGTTGTCTGCTCGATCACAGCACAAGGCGGCAAAACCGACCAAGTGACGGTGAAACTCTTCAAGGACAACACAGAAGTGACAACGCTGGAGCCTGGCAAGAAGAACACCTTCGAGCTGGACCTTGACCTCGATGCCTTCTACACGATCATGGTTTCGAAACCGGGCTATCGCGAGAAGAGCGTGTACATCGATACCAACATGCCGAAAGAACAGGTGAAATACGAGGCGTACAAGTGCTTCATGAACCTGGAGCCGATGGACAAGTTCGCGCATTCCGACCCTTACTACCTTGATTTCCCCAGCGCCATCGTGCGTTGGAGCGACGAGAAACAAGCCTTCACCCACATTGATGGATACGTCTCGAACATCCAACTGAAAATGGCGCTGCTCGCCGCTCAGGTGGAAACGAAGTAGAAGCAACCGTGTAACGAAAAGGGGGGCCTTGAGCCCCCCTTCTTTTTTCTACCGTTCGCCTGGTTCAGTGCTGGTCGTAGTCGATCACCACGCGCTGACTGCGTGGATGGGCCTGGCACGTGAGCACATAGCCTTGAGCAACCTCCTCGTCCGTAAGCGCATAGTTCATGTCCATCTCGACCTTTCCTTCCACTACACGTGCCTTGCAGGTGCAACACACTGCACCCTTGCAAGCGTAGGGAACATCAAGACCGTGCTCCAAAGCCGCATCGAGCACGCCGTCGCCCTTGGCCGGCATCTTCAACTCGTACGACCTGCCATCCATGATCACTTGAACGTCCGCCACGCCACTGAAGCCGCCCGCGCTCCCGTGCGCATGGTCGGTCTCCTTCTTGGCTTCTGTGGAAACGGGAGTGTTGAAGAGCTCGATATGGATGTTCTTCCTGTTCACGCCCGATGCTTCCAAGGCTTCGCTCACGTTCACCATCATCTGCTCCGGACCGCAGATGAAATACTCCCTCTGCATCGTGTCAGGTACGAAGCGTTGGAGCAATTGGCGCGCCTTCTCCGTGGTGATGCGCCCGTTGAACAGCGCATCCTCGTCCACCCCCTTGCTCAGGATATGATGCACGTCCAAGCGTCCAGCATATTGACCCGCCAGTTCCGCCAGTCGCTGACGGAAGATGATACGATCCGTCTCGGTGTTGCCATAGAACAAGGTGAACCTGCTTTTCGGCTCAGTGCGCAGGACCGTTTTCAGGATGCTCAGGATCGGAGTGATACCGCTCCCTGCAGCGAACGCCACGTACTGGATCTCGTGCGCGGCGTCCAATGAAGTGTGGAAGTTCCCCATCGGGGACATCACGTCCAGGGTCATACCTGCCTTCAGCTTCTCCACCAACTGAGTGGACGCTCTGCCGCCTTGTACCTTCTTCACGGCGATCCGTATCTCCTCGGGATCCAGCGGACTGCTGCAGATGCTGTAGCTGCGGCGGAGCTCCTCCCCGTTCACCGTCAACTTCAAGGTGAGGTACTGGCCTTGAATGAACCGGAAATCGGCCAACAGGTCCTTCGGGACCTGGAAGCTGACCACGATGGCATCAGAGGTCTCCTGTTTCACATCGGTCACCTGCAGCTTGTGGAATCGGGCCATACGTTGGGTGGCTGGGTTCATTGGGGCGGCGAAAATAGACCGCTTCGCGCGGTCGTTGGGGAATGAACAAATGAGGTCGCTGATCGTTCACGCCTGAGGGATATCAACTTGCCGAAGAGCGTGAGCCCTATTTTCGCCACCAGCCATTTCCCGCACATGGACAGTACCAACCTCGAGGAGCGCTTCCAAGCCAAGATCGACGCCGAACAGAAGATCGAGCCGAAGGATTGGATGCCGGAGAAGTACCGCAAGACCCTTGTTCGCCAGATCAGCCAGCACGCGCACAGCGAAGTGGTGGGCATGCTGCCCGAAGGCAACTGGATCACGCGCGCACCGAACATGCGCCGCAAGGCGATCCTGCTCGCCAAGGTGCAGGACGAAGGCGGGCACGGCCTCTACCTCTACAGCGCTTGTGAAACGCTGGGGGTCGGTCGGGACGAGTTGATCGAACAGCTGCTCACCGGAAAGGCCAAGTACAGCAGCATCTTCAACTACCCAACGCTCTCTTGGGCGGACATCGGTGCGATCGGCTGGCTGGTCGATGGAGCCGCGATCATGAACCAGGTGATGCTCACGCGCACCAGCTATGGGCCTTACGCGCGCGCCATGGTACGCATCTGCAAAGAGGAGAGCTTCCACCAGCGCCAAGGCTATGAGATCATGGCCACTTGCATGAACGGAACAGCCGAGCAACGCGAAATGGCACAGGACGCCATGGATCGTTGGTGGTGGCCGAGCCTGATGATGTTCGGCCCCAACGACGCCAAGAGCGCCCACAGCGCTGAGAGCATGAAGTGGAGGATCAAGCGTCAGAGCAATGATGAGCTGCGCCAGACCTTCATCGACCGTACCGTTCAGCAGGCCCATACCATCGGGCTCACCGTACCCGACCCGCAATTGAAGTGGAACGAGGAACGCGGGCACTATGACTTCGGTGAGATCGACTGGACCGAGTTCAACAACGTGGTAGCGGGCAACGGCCCTTGCAACCGCGAACGCTTGAAGGCACGCATCGATGCCCACGAGAACGGGCGTTGGGTGCGCGAAGCAGCCGCCGCCCACGCGGCCAAGAAGGCGAAGAAGAAGGAGATACTTGCCGCTTGAAACAACGCAGTAACATGGCAACCAACGAGAAGGATTGGCCCGTATGGGAGGTCTTCATCCAGAGCAAGCGCGGCTTGGAACACAAGCATTGTGGCAGCTTGCGCGCGGCGGATGCGCAGATGGCGATCGAGAACGCCCGCGACATCTACACACGTCGCAACGAAGGCGAGAGCATCTGGGTCGTACCCAGCGCCTCCATCAGTGCGAGCAGTCCGGAGGACATCGGGCCGTTCTTCGAGCCGGCCAACGACAAGGCCTATCGGCATCCTACGTTCTATGTGATGCCGGAAGGCGCCAAGTACATCTGAGCGATGGACAACAAGGAAGCGCTCATCCAGTTCCTGCTCCGCCGCGCGGATGACACACATATCCTCGGGCACCGGCTGGGCGAATGGTGCGGCCATGGTCCTGTGCTGGAGGAAGACCTTGCACTGAGCAACGTGGCGCTGGACCTGATCGGACAGGCCCGCAACTACCTCTCCTATGCGGCCGAACTGGAAGGAGAAGGCCGCGACGAGGATGACCTGGCCTTCCTGCGCAACGAACGCCAGTATGTGAACTGCAAATTGGTTGAGCAGCCCAATGGCGATTACGCGCATACCATCGTTCGGGGCTTCCTCTTCGATGCCTGGCACCTTCCTTTCCAGGAAGCGTTGACCAGGAGCACCGATGAGCGCATCGCGGGCATAGCGGCCAAGGCGGTGAAAGAAGTGACCTATCACCTGAAGCGTGACAGCGAATGGCTGATCCGGTTCGGCGACGGTACCGAGGAAAGCCACCGCCGCGCCCAGGAAGCCTTGGAGAACCTGTGGACCTATACCGGTGAACTCTTCGAAGAGGACGCGCTTTACGCATCGATCGTGAAGGCTGGCGTGGCACCTTCCCTGGGTCCCATCAAAGCCATCTTCGACAAGACCGTGAACGATGTGCTTGCCGAAGCGACGTTGCAGCGGCCCGCCGACGGTTTCATGATGACCGGCGGGAGGAATGGTAGGCACAGTGAGCACTTGGGCTTCATTCTGGCTGATATGCAATACCTGCAGCGGGCGTACCCGGGTGCCGAGTGGTAGAAAAGAACCACAACAACGCGACGACGCCACGATGCCGAGATGCATTCACGAATATTCGTGGCGTGCCCGTTGCGCCGCTGCGTCGTGACGGAGAAGGAACATGATCACCAAAGAGCGCATACTCGAACTGCTCGACTACGTGAAGGACCCGGAGATCCCGGCTATCAACGTGCTGGAACTGGGCGTAGTGCGGCAGGTGGAAGTGGAACCCGACGGCAAGGCGATCGTTACCATCACACCTACCTATACGGGGTGCCCGGCCATGGACGTCATGGCCGCGGACATCAAGAAGGAACTCCTGGAGGCGGGAGTACCGGCCGTTGAAGTGAAGATGAGTCTCTCCCCTGCTTGGACCACCGATTGGATCACGGAGACCGGCAAGCGCAGATTGAAGGAGTATGGGATCGCACCGCCGGAGAAGACCGCCGACATCCGAGCGCTGAAAGGCGAACTGCCCGTCGTTCAATGCCCGCAATGCGGGTCGATCAACACCGTGATGCTATCGCCTTTCGGCAGCACGGCATGCAAGGCACTTTGGAAGTGCAACGATTGTTTGGAGCCCTTCGATCAGTTCAAGTGCTTGTGACCTTCAGCGTATGTCCTTCTCGTCCAGATGCAGGCGGTGAAGGAAACGGTGCACCAATGGAGTGAGTATGACCGCTACCGTGGTAAGCAACGCGATCCCGCTGTAAAGCGCATAGAACGACGCGAACAGTTTGGAACGGTCGTCCTGCAGCACGTCCACCGGCCCCATTCCGCCCAGTATCATGCTGGCATTGAGGAAGGCATCCACCCTACGGAGATGCGCGAAGTGCATGTAGCCCCAAGTTCCCCAGCTCAGGCTGAAACCCACGAACAACAAGGCGGCGAAGAGGAACCGGATCTGACGGGCCCAGTACTTCCGAGGACGCGCCAACGGTTGACGATGGTGCTCGAGCATGACGGGCTGAAACTATCCAACCGCTCCTTTGCGCCATCAACGATCCGTCGTTGACCGACGCATGGCCGGACCGGACGGCCAGCGCACCTGCCTTGGGAACTTCGCCCCATGCGAGGTACCTGGACCATCGTGCTGCTCGTGCTGAGCAACGCGTTCATGACCTTGGCCTGGTACGGGCATCTGCGTTTCAAGTATCACCCCACGCTGGCCAAGCTCGGGCTGGTCGGTGCCATTCTGCTGAGCTGGGGCATCGCGTTCTTCGAGTATTGCCTGCAAGTGCCCGCCAACCGCTTGGGCCATATCGACAATGGCGGACCTTATTCCCTGGTCCAGTTGAAGGTCATCCAGGAGGTGATCACCCTCGCGGTCTTCGTCGTTTTCAGCCTTCTCTTCTTCCGAAACGAGCCGCTGCGTTGGAACCACGCGTTGGCTGGTTGTTTTCTCATCGCCGCTGTGTGGCTCGTATTCCGCAAGTGAATGGAAGGTGACATCTTCGGTGAACTGATCATCGTCCTCTCGCTGGCGGTGGGGATCATCCTGCTCTTCCGCCGATCGAAGCTCCCGGGGGTGCTGGGCTTCATCATCTCCGGCATCCTGGCCGGGCCACATGCCTTGGGTTGGGTCGATGAAGTGCATACCGTGGAGCTGCTCGCCGAGTTCGGCGTGATCTTCCTGCTCTTCGTCATAGGCATGGAGTTCAGCCTGACTAAGCTCGCTTCCATCGGCGTCACCGTTTTCGTCGGCGGTTCGTTGCAAGCGCTGCTCACCATCGGACTGGTCACCGGCATCGGACTGCTCCTCGGACTAGCTCTGCCTTCCTCGGTATTCGTGAGCTTCCTCGTTACGCTCAGCAGCACGGCCATCGTTCTGCGCGTGCTCCAGGAGAAAGGCAAGATGGACACGCCTTATGGTCGCATCAGTTCAGCGATACTGATCTTCCAGGACATACTCGTGGTGCCGATGATGCTGGTGACGCCGATGCTCGCTGGCAAAAGCAGCGACATCGCCAGCGACCTGTTGTGGTTGCTCGGCAAGATGCTTTTGCTCATCGTTGGCGTTTACATCAGTGGCCGGTTCGCCGTACCACGGCTTTTGCGCATCGTGTCCAAGGGGCGGAACAAGGAGCTCTTCCTCATCACCATCGTGGTCCTGTGTTTCGCGGCCGCCTGGGCCACGCAGTCGTTGGGCCTGTCACTCGCCTTGGGCGCCTTCTTCGCGGGCCTGATCATCAGCGGAACGGATCAGGCCTACCATGCCACCGGTATCGTGCAGCCGTTCCATGAACTCTTCATGAGCTTCTTCTTCGTGAGCATCGGCATGCTCGTGGACCCAGCGCTGTTCGTCCACCACCCCATCACCGTGCTCGGGCTTGCCCTGCTGGTCGTGCTGTTGAAGATACTGGCCGCCTTCATCGCCGTGTGGGTACTGCGCCATCCGGTGAACACAGCGTTCAAATGCGGGCTCGCCCTTTTCCAGGTGGGTGAGTTCGCCTTCGTGCTGGCCGCTGCGGGTATCGCAGATGGATTGCTCGCTCCGCCCCAGCACCAACTGTTCCTGGCGGTCTCCATACTCACCATGGCCCTCACCCCCTTCGCGTTGGGAAGAGCGGACACGATCACGCGCAGGGTCTTCACGGTTTTCCTGCCGAAGTCACTGGCAGCCCGCTTGGATGGCCTTATGCGCGTAAAGCAGGAGGCTGACCGAACGGAGCTACGCGTACTGAAGGACCATACGGTCGTGATCGGCTTCGGCCTGAACGGTCAGAACGTTGCCCGTGCTGCACAGAGCAACAGGATCCGTTGCTTGGTGGTTGAAGAGGATCCGGACCTCGCGGAAAAGGCCCGGGGTGCTGGGCTCCTGGTGGTACAGGGTGATGCCACCAATGAACACGTGCTGGAGAAGGCACATGTGGAACAGGCCCGGGTGATCGTCGTTGCCATCGCGGATGCCGAGGCAACACGCCGCATCGTCGCGAGCGTGCGGTCACATAGCAGCGCTTACATCATCGTGCGTACCCGTTATGTGAAGGAGATCGAAGCCAATCTGGCGGCGGGTGCCAGTGAGGTCATTCCTGAGGAGTTCGAAACGAGCATCGAGATCTTCTACCGGGTGCTTCGCAAGTACCTCGTCCCGGAACGCACCATCCAGGAACTCGTAGCCCATATCCGAGGTGATCATTATGGCATCCTGCGGGGTACTCCCCCCACCCTCCCGAAGAACGGCGCTCAGCACGGCGCATCCATCTTGGACGATATGGAAATAGCTACAATCCCCGTGGACCTTGGCCGTTCGCGCATCGCCGGCCGCAGGGTTTCTGAATCCGTGCTTCAGAACGAGCATGGCGTAGTGCTGCTGGCCATCCGGCGCGAGGGTCGAGTGATAACGCACCCTGGAGCGGAAGAGCGCATCAAACTGGGTGATCTGCTGTACTTGCTCGGGCCTCCTTCCCGCATCGTTCGCTTCGAGCATACGTTGCGCTGAACATTCCTGCGGCTCCCGCGTAAGAGGACCGCTTTGGAACGTTCCACTGTCCTCACCGGCATCGCTTCCATCGTCCTCATCGACGATGAGGATGATCATCATTTCATCACGCGGCTCATGCTGAGGAAGGCCCGGTTCCAAGGCAGCTACGTGACCTTCCATTCAGCCGATGAAGCCCTTATCCATCTGAGGACACAGGGGTCTACCGTGGATCTGCTGCTCATTGACATCAACATGCCCGGAACATCAGGGTTCGATATGTTGCGGTCCTGTGAAGAGGAAGGTCTTTTGCCGAACGGCAGGACCATGGTGGTCATGTGCAGCAGCAGCAACAGACCCGACGATATCCAGACCGCACGGCGATTCCGGTCGGTGGATGATTACGTCGAGAAGTCCTTCACCGTAGAACAGTTCGAACGTCTCAACGCGGCCTTCACGCGCCGTTCAGCATAACCGCACTCTCACACGACTCTCTCCACATGAAAAAGGTGTTGATCATCGAGGATGAAACGATCATCTCTTTCGGATACCGCCTCCAACTGGAGAACATGGGATTCGAAGTGATCGGAACGGCACGCAGCAGCGACGAGGCCCAGGAACTGCTGGCCCAGGATCGACCGGATGTCATCATCATGGACGTGTATCTCAAGGGCACCGAGAACGGTCTGGATCTCGCCAAGCGCATCCACACCACCAATCACATTCCGGTCATCTTCCTTACGGCAAGCACACGGCCTGAGATCCTCGACGGCATCCGCTCACTCGATGGATGCCACTATCTGATGAAGCCGATCGATCCAGATGACCTTTCCGGACTGTTGAACGTGGCCGTTCACGGGCATGCCTGAAGTACCGGGCATTTCCGAAGGAGCGCTGCACGACCGGCTCCACACCTTCTCCCACGGGTTGAAGAACCGTATGACCGCACTGTGGGAGGTCTTGCGGCACACACGTCCGGACACCGAGGATGAGACCGCGAAAGAGCTGATGGCCCATGCGGAACGCGCCTATTTCGGTGCTCAACGTGACCTGGAACAACTGCTGGACGACCTCCATGTGGATCGCGCCATCAGACCGGCCCCTCCCACGCGGATGCTGGCAAGCGAACTGGTCCGGCACGCCATCGAGCGCAATGTCCATCGCTTCCAGAAGAAAGCGCAGACCGTTCACGTGAGTCCTTCGGAAGCCAGCGTGATGACGGACGCACAATGGGGCACAGCCATCCTGGATGCGCTGTTGAGCAACGCCAGCAAGTTCTCACCGTGCGGCTCCGCAATAAGCGTGACGATCGACTCCGAGCAGGGACAACTCGCCATCACGGTGAGCGATGCGGGGGTTGGACTCCGCCAAGAAGACCTGGAACGCGTCTTCGTGCGCTATGCCCTGCTTTCATCGCGCCCGACCGATGGTGAACAGCAGATGCGCGGCACCTTGGGCCGTTGCCAGCAGTGGGCAAAAGCCCTTGGTGGTAACTTGAAGGCAGCCAGCTCAGGCCAGGGAAAAGGCACCGCCTTCACCCTATACCTGCCCAAGGGATCCTGAACGATCAGGCCGTGACGCGGGTGATGCGCTTGGCTACCCGCTGCCCCCTGCTGTTCGTGGACACGTTGAACTCCATCATCTCCCCAACGGTCAACGTGGCGAAGTCAATGTCGATCAGATCGTCGTGCAGGAAGAACAGGTTGTTGTCCGGGAAGCGGATGAAGCCGTATCCGTTGTGCAGGCTCATGATCTGGCTCTGCTGGCGCTCGCTGTCCTCGTAACTGCTCACGCTCACCAACGGACGGTCCGGGTCCGTTGAGGGATCACGGGGCACCGTGTCCTTCACCACGAACATGTCCTCCACCACCTCATCGCTGTTCTTCAAGCCCTCTTCCACCAGGTCGCTCATCTCGAGCGGGTAGGTCACGTTGTTCCAGAGATCCGTGCTGGTGCGCGTGGTCTGCACCTCACCCGAGAGCTCATCGGTGTACTCGAAATCCCAGCCCAGCAGCATCGTCTTGCAGCCCAGGGCGTGCAGTTTGCGCACGAGCGGAACGTGATCACCATCGCTGGCGATCAGCACCACCACATCGTACCGCTTCAGCATGCAGAGCTCGAAGGTCTCCAGTGCCATCAGCACGTCGATACCCTTTTCCCGCTTGCGGCCCATCTGGTCCTTCACGGGCAGGTAGTGCGTTTGCACGCCGTTGTACATGAGCACATCGTCGAACACGCGATCGTAGTAGAGCTGGTTGGGCTTCTCGTTCGCATCCTTCGCGCTGAAACGGCCGCGGAAGAAGTGAGCGTCGATGACGTGACAGAGGTTGGGCTGCGTGCCCTCCCTTTCGGCCACCATGTGTTTCACGAAATCATGCAGACCACCGATGTGCAGGCGCCGCCGGTGCGGGTGCACATAGTTGTAGTAGTTGCTGACGTGCGTGAAATAGCTGCCGTCGTAGAACACCCCGAGCTTGATCGGGCGCGTAGGGACATTGTTGTTAACCATGGCATAATTGTTTTGGAGCGGCGCGAATGTACCGGCCTGAAGCGTCCATGCAACCACGGAGTACGCACCTTCTAACTTGCGGCCGCATGCGAACGGTGCTCACCATCGCTCTCTGGCTCGCGTTGGTCCCGTTGCTGGCGCAGAAGGACGCGCCTCAGGCACTCGAGCCCGTGAGTTGGACCGAGTCCATTGGGCTTTCATTGAACAAGGCACAGGTGCTCGATAAGGCCCAAATGGCCTGGGCGGCCTCCTTCGGCCAGGAACCCGGAGCTCGGGTCGTGCACATCGACACAGAGAACGGCGTGCTGGAGGGGGAAGCCCGTTTGAACTATAGAAGTTCCATGCTCATGGCTCGGGAGGAAACCCTGGGTGGGCTCTATTACAAGGTGACCGTGACCGCGAAGAACGGCCAGTGCACGGTGCGTGTGCACGATCTGCTGCACAGTGGCAACCACGGTGCTCGGGGGGGTGGTGTTGACGCAGGTCCCATCTACGAGGGCACCGCACCGGAACATCATTACCCCGGTCTCAGCCTGCCCACTTCCCGCCGACTGCATGAGGACATGCGCACACAAGCGGCTACCCGCATCAGTTCGGTGATCCGGGTGTTCAGTGCCCGCATGCGCACATTGGCGGGTGAATAGCGAAACCATTGCGGCGCGGGGGCGTTCAACAGCCGCATCATTCCCGCCCCATTGAACGCTTCCAACTGGCGCATCTGGCCGCTCATCGCCGTGCTCGTCGCGGTGCTCTTCATCGGTTGGGACATCAGCCTGATGTCCAGGACCCGCATCGTTCAGGACCGTATCGCCCACCAGATCGATCTGCTGGACCGCCTCGCACAGCTCAACGCGGGCATCAACCAATTGGGCCTCGTGCACCGTGTGGATGTGAACATCGGCCAACACAACTGGCCGGAAGAACTCCGTCGCTTCGACAGCAAGCTGAAGGAAACGGTCGGGCATTATGAGAACGAATCCGGCATCGCCGAACTTCCCGGGCAATTGAAGCTCTACCTGCAAGCCTGCGATTCCTTGCACCACGAGGCCCTTTCCCGGGACCTCAACCTGGCACAGCTACGCATGAAGGAGGCTGTGTTCCAACTCATGCTCCAGCGGGGCGGAAAGTTGCTGGACCGCGCCGCTCGTCATGTGCACGAGCAGGGGCTCGGCATCCAGACCGCCTCCCTGAGCGAGCGTTGGGACGAAGCACAGATCATTCTGATCCTGTCCTGTCTGCTCGCGGTGGTCTTCGCACTGCTCGTCGGAATGGCCAGGAAACTACTGGTGCGCGCCCGTGAACGTTCCGAGGAGCTGGCCGTAGCGAAGATCGAACTGGAGCACAGCAACAGGGACCTGCGTGAAACCATGTTGAGCAAGGAGGAGAAGGAGGTCATGATCAAGGAGATCCACCACCGGGTGAAGAACAATCTCCAGATCGTGCGCAGCCTGATCCGCTTCCAGCGTGAACAGGTGACCGACGCACGTGTCCAGGAACTGTTCAACGAGTGCATCAATCGCGTTGGAGCCATGGCACTCGTGCACGAACAGACCTACTTGAGCAAGGACCTGGCGAACATCGACGTGAGCTCCTACCTCGACAGCCTGGTGCGCGACCTGATCTCCTCCTACAACATCCGCCTTAAGTTGACCATGGACATCGAGATCCATGTGCAGACCCTCGGCGTGGACACCCTGATCCCCCTCGGCCTGTTGATCAACGAGATCATAAGCAACAGCTTCAAGTACGCCTTCAAGGACAAGGACCAGGGCACCATTACCGTGCACCTCAGCGGAAGTGAGGACACCGGGCTCCAATTGCTCATCGGTGATGACGGCGTGGGTCTGCGCAGCCGTGATGGCTTCCACCGACCTAACAGCCTCGGCATGGAACTGATACACACCCTGGCGAACCAGTTGGATGCGGACATCCGACTGGTGGAAACACGCGGCACGGTGTACGAGCTCACGAGCCACAAACTGCTGCAGCGGAAGGTCGCCTGATCGCGAACCGTCCGTCCCCCATCGCTTTTCATCACGGCTCGGGAGGCCCGGCTACATTCGTGGCCCTTTCGTAGCCGAACATGAAACCCATCCACCTTGCACCGCTCGTGGCGCTCGCTGCGTGCGGAGGCCCTTCAGAAACCACCCCGGAACGGATCGTGGAAAAGCTCACCTATCCCGAAACGTACAAGGACACGTTGACCGGTGACACATTGCACGGAACGTTCGTCGCCGATCCATACCGTTGGCTGGAGAACGACACCAGCGAAGCCACCGCTCAATGGGTGAAGGAGCAGAACAACGTAACCCAAGGCTTCATCGGCAAGATCCCTTTCCGAAACGACATCGCCAAACGCTACGAGGAACTCTACAACTTCCCGAAACTGAGCGGCCCCATGCGTGTGGGCGATCTGTACTTCATCTGGAAGAACAGTGGCCTGCAGAACCAGTTCGTCATCAACGTTCGCCAAGGCCTGGATGGTGAGGACAAGGTCTTCATCGACCCCAACGCCATCGACCCGGCCGGCACCACCACCTTCAACCCGATCGGTACCAGCACGGACGACCGCTACATGGCCGTGGGTGTGCAGAAGGCCGGGAGTGATTGGCAGGACATCACGGTGTATGACCTCACCACGATGAAGCAGTTGCCCGATGTTCTCCAATGGGCGAAGTTCAGCGGTACCGCTTGGTACAAGGATGGTTTCTTCTATAGTCGTTATCCCGAGCCGAAGAAGGGTACCGAGCTCAGCGCCGCCAGCAAGTTCCAGAAGGTCTATTACCACAAGCTCGGTGACCCGCAAGAGAAGGATGTCCTGGTCTGGGAGAACAAGCAGAACGGGGATCTCTATGTGAGCTGTGATGTGACCGAAGGGGAAGAGTTCGCCACGCTGACCATCAGCACTGGAACGGACGGCTTCGAGACCTACTACCACGACCTGCGCAAAGGCGGCATCCCGGGCCCATCGACGAAATGGATGCCGCTACAACAAGGCTTCGATCACAAGACCTCGATCATCGACTTCGTGCCGGCCACCGGCCACTTCCTGGTGATGACCGAAGTGGACGCCCCGAATTACCGCCTGGTGGATGTGGACCCGGCCAAGCCCTCGAAAGAGAACTGGAAGGACATCATTCCCCACAAGAAAGACCTCTTGCAGGGCGTGAGCACCGGTGGTGGCAACCTCTTCGCTGAATACCTGAAGGATGCGACCAGCCGCTTCTACCGTTACAAGCTCGACGGTTCAGGCGAGCAGGAGATCCAATTGCCGGACATCGGTAGTGCTGGTGGCTTCGGCGGAAAGAGGGACGACACCTTCAGCTTTTACAGCTTCACCTCCTTCACCGACCCGGGAACCATCTACAAGTATGATTACACCTCAGGAAAGAGCGAACTGTTCTATCGCCCGGAATTGAAGTTCGATCCTTCACAGTTCGTCACCGAGCAGGTGTTCTATCCCAGCAAGGACGGCACGAAGGTCCCGATGTTCATTGTGCACAAGAAAGAAGTGGAGAAGAACGGGAAGAACCCGACCATGCTCTATGCCTATGGAGGTTTCAACATCAGCCTCTCTCCCTCCTTCAGCACCAGCCGGATGATCCTGCTGGAGCAAGGCGGGGTCTTCGCACTGGCCAACCTGCGCGGTGGGGGTGAGTACGGCGAGGATTGGCATCGTGCGGGCATGAAGGAGAAGAAGCAGAACGTGTTCGACGACTTCATCGCGGGTGCTGAATACCTGATCAAGGAGAAATGGACGGACACCCCGCACCTGGCCGTGAACGGAGGAAGCAACGGCGGCCTGCTCATCGGTGCGGTGATGACCCAGCGCCCCGACCTCTTCGGTGTGTGCTTCCCGGAAGTGGGCGTAATGGACATGCTGCGCTTCCAGAAGTTCACCGCTGGCTTCGGCTGGGTGCCGGAGTACGGCAACGCGGACAACAGCAAGGAGGAGTTCGATCACCTGCGCGCCTATTCACCGGTACACAACATCAAGCCGGCGAAGTATCCCGCGACGATGGTCATGACCGCCGATCACGACGATCGCGTGGTACCCGCCCACAGCTTCAAGTTCATCAGCACACTGCAAGGCGCACAACAAGGCGATGCACCTGTCGTGATCCGCGTCCAGACCCAGGCCGGCCACGGTGCGGGCATGCCCACCAGTATGATCGTGGACCAGCAGGCCGACAAGTGGGCCTTCCTGTTCTACAACATGGGCATCACACCCAAATACCCTGCACTGGACAATAAGCTGAAGAACTAGTCGCTTCCGCACCAAGAAAAATGAAGCCTCGGTGTCAACCGGGGCTTCGTTCTTTACGTCATTGCAACAACCTTTACCCTGCCATGCGGAACGCTCTCCCGATCGCCCTGCTCTTGGCGCTTCCGTTCACTGCCAACGCCCAGCTGACCTATCAGTTGGACAGCACCCTTTTGGATATCGACGTCGTCCTGGACAGTTCACGCGTGGATATACCCTGGGAGATCATCTGGGGACCTGATGACCGGTTATGGATGACCGATGGCCCACGCATCACCCGCTGGGATCCGATGACGGACCAGGTCGATACACTGCTGGACCGGGGACATGGCAATGGACTGGGCATGGCGCTCCATCCCGATTTCCCGAGCACACCCATCGTGATGGCAGTGTTCGACACGGCGGACTACTACGGCGGCGGACATCTCTGCGAGGTTTCCCGGTTCACCTATGACGCCCTGAACGATGTGCTCAACGATGAGCATGTTCTCTTCACCTATTACCACGCCGGCGAACATGCTGGTGGACGCCTGCTGTTCGATACGACCGGGAACGTTCTGCTGACCACGGCGGATTACTACCTCGACGGCCCCGACACCTTGTTCTCGACGAACGGGAAGACGCTGCGCTTCGCAACGGACGGGAGCGTACCCGCTGACAACCCACGCGCGGATCACACCTGGACCTGGGGACACCGCAATCCGCAGGGCTTGGCCATGCTGCCGAACGGTGCCATCGTGAACAGCGAGCATGGGCAAATGCCGCAGAGCAACGAGATCAATCTCCTTCAACGGAACGAGGACCATGGCTACCCCAACTACGACGGGAACACATGTTTCCTTTTCCCGGACACCTGCACCTCGTCAACCTATACGTATACCCCCCCCCTTCACACGTTCTCCCATCCACCAGCGGGTTGCGAGTTCTACACCAGCGCGGCGATCCCGGAATTCACCGGCAAGCTTCTCACCGGGATCCTGTGGCATCGCGGCATCATGCTGTTCGGTTTCAACGAGGCACTGGACAGCATTACGGACGACCGCTACCTGGAAGGTGGCGCGTTCGACGAGCTATGGCGCATACGTGATATCGCGATACGGCAGGATGGGAGCTTTTACCTGATCACCAACGACCGCATGGATGCGCGCATCCGTTGGGTGCATCCGGAACTCAGTACGTCGGTGCAGGTCTTCACCCGGAGCAACGAACCCCGAGCCTGGCCAGATCCGGCGAGCGACCATCTTACCGTTGCGTTCCCTGACCTGGACAGCAGCATCCGGCTCGAGGTGCTCGACCAACGCGGAGCAGTTGTTCATGTACCTGCACAACGCATGGGGGATCGCGCTCTGTTGGATATCCGTTCATTAGCCAACGGTCTGTACATCATTCGAACCAGCGATGGCCGCGGTCTGCGCTGGTTGAAACAGTGACCGCATAACTTCTCGACCCGAAAACCGATGGCAATGTTCGAACTACGGCCGTTCAACATGGATGACCTGCCAGCCTTGGTGGAACATGCCAACGACGATACGGTGGCCGCAAACCTCACCGATTCGTTCCCCTTCCCTTACACCCTGGAACACGGCCGTACGTTCCTCTCGGAAGCGATGAAGAACGTTCCACTTCGCCGCTGCATATCCATTGATGGAGAAGCCTGCGGGGCGCTCGGTCTGCATCCCAAGCAGGACCTGTGGCGCCGCAACCTGGAGTTGGGCTATTGGCTGGCGAAGGAACACCGCGGAAAAGGCATCATGAGCGAGGCCATACGGCAGATGGTTCCCCTCGGGTTCGATGCATTCACGGAGGTGGTAAGGATCTTCGCTACACCCTTCGGCAGCAATGTCGCATCGCAGCGCGCCCTGGAAAAGGCCGGGTTCAAACTGGAAGCAAGGCTGATGGGAACGCTCTTCAAACGCGACCGCTTCGAGGATGAGCTGATCTACGCGGTCCGGCGGCCCTGACCAAGACGCTTTCACCGGTCTCTTACCCTTCACGGAATTTCACGGTTCCCATCGCGGGCGGATGCCGACATTCGCACACCCCGTTCCAGGATCGATGGCCGATCCGGCGGACCATCATCAGATCCCCCGCATGATCCCTTGGTTGCTGCTCCTCGCCTATCTGGTCGTCCTCTTCATCACCCTGCCCCGCATTTTCGCCAAGGCCGGTGCTCCAGCATGGGCCGGCTATGTTCCGGGTTATAACCTCTTCGTCTGGAACCGGATCCTGGGCAAACCCTGGTACTGGGTGATCCTGCTGTTGGTGCCGGGCATCAACCTGCTCATGCTCATCATCTACAATGTGAATACGAGCATCGCTTTCAACGAGCGCGAGTTCAAGCAGCACGTGATCGCCGTGCTCACCCCTTGGGTCACGCTTCCGCGTTTGGCCTTCAAGCCCGAACACAAGTGGGTCGGCCCGATCCCCATCGGTCAACGCAAGCGCTCGTTCATCGGGCAATGGGGCGATGCGATCCTCTTCGCCGTGATCGTTGCCACCACCTTCCGCGTGTTCACCTTCGAGGCGTTCACCATTCCCACCGAGTCCATGGAGAAGAGCCTGCTCGTGGGCGACTACCTCTTCGTGAGCAAACTGAGTTACGGCGCCCGCACGCCGATGACGCCGGTGACCTTCCCCTTCACCCACCACACACTACCGCTCACGGCCACCACGCCCAGCTTCACGAAGTGGTTCTCGCTTCCCTATTTCCGATTGCCGGGCTTCGGAAAACCGGAGCGCGGTGATGCTGTGGTGTTCAATTTTCCCGAAGGCGATACGGTCGTGGCGAACTTCCAGAACATGAGTTACTACCAGCTCGTGCGCAGCCTCGGTCGGCACACCATCGCAGAGCGGGGCTATTGGTTAGGACAGAATGAGAAGGGGGATCCGGTGCGCTACGAGACCGGAGGCATTCTCGTAAGGCCCGTGGACAAGCAGGAGAACTACATCAAGCGCTGCGTGGCAGTGGCCGGTGATTCCGTGCAGGTGAAGGATTGCCAGCTCTACGTGAACGGTGAAGCGCAGCCACTTCCGAAGGATGGCCAGTTGGGCTATGAGTTCAAGGTGAAGAGCGACTTCGGAAGGGAGGTGCTGAAGAGCCAGTACGACATTTCGCTCTCCGACATCGTGAACGTGAACCACCGTGTGGACAGCATCACCATTCCATTGCGCCCATCCTTGGCGCCCACCATCGGCAAGCTTCCGAACGTGGTGGAGATGCACGTTCAGAACAAGCCACGCGGTTTCTACACCGAGCGCGATGCCTGGCCGATCTTCCCCAATGACCCGCGCTATGATTGGACCGAGGACAACTTCGGCCCCATCTGGATACCGAAAGCCGGCGCTACGGTCAAGCTCGACCTGAACAACCTGCCGCTGTACCGTCGAGCGATCCAGGTGTATGAGAACAACACCGTGGAGGTGAAGGGCAGCGAGATCCTGATCAATGGGCATAAAGCGGACAGCTACACCTTCAAGCAGGATTATTACTGGATGATGGGTGACAACCGCCATCGTTCGCAGGACGCGCGTTTCTGGGGCTTCGTGCCTTTCGATCATGTGGTGGGCAAGGCCGTCCTCGTATGGCTGACCACTGATCCAGAGCGCGGCGGATTCCCCGGTGGTGTGCGTTGGAAACGCGTGTTCTCCCTCGTGCGTTGAGCCGTCCCGATCGTCTTCGGCTTTGATGGAAGACTCACCGAACGTTCGATCCGGCAAGAGCGGCAATGTTCTGGCGGCCCTGTGGCGCCGCCAGAACGACTGGTTCAAAGCGTTCCTGCTCGGTGCGGGTGTACTCCTCATCGCTCACTTTTTCGTTCTGCGCTGGGTCACGGTCCGCAGCGCAAGCATGTTCTCCACCTTGCTGCCCGGCGATCTCGTGGCTGTAGCGCGCTGGCCCATTCGGACCGGATTCCATCAGGGGGACGTTGTCGTGTTCCATGATCCTTTGCAGAACGATCGAAGCATGATGCGCCGCACGCTCGAAGTGAAGCGGATCGTCGGTCTCCCAGGCGATGAGATACGCCTTCGTGATGGTCATCTCAGTGTGAACGGACAGGTGATCAAGGATCAGCCAGGCATCACACACAGTTGGTTGCTCCGCTGCAAGTCCAGTGTTCCAACGGACAGTGTGCTTGACATTCTCGGGCTTCCGGCCAGTGGTGGACTTCCTGGCGGCTCACAACTGGAGCTACCGCTGAACGAAGCGCTGATGGACGGTCTACACCAGAAGGACCTGGTCCGATCGGGAGAACCATTGAGCACGCTGTCCGGTGCGTCACGTCACATCTTTCCCTACAGCCCCAACTTTCCTTGGAACGCTGACGACTATGGACCGATCAGCCTTCCGGCCCAAGGCGATACGCTCCGCATCGACGCTTCCACCCTGCCTCTCTATGACCGGTTGATCACGCACTACGAATGCAACCAGCTCGAAGTGAAAGGCAATGAGGTGCGTATCAATGGCGTAGAGACGCATACGTATATCGTGAAGCAGGACTACTACTTCGTGTTGGGGGACAGCAGACATTACAGCGAGGACAGCCGTTATTGGGGCTTCGTTCCCGCTGATCATCTCGTGGGGCGTGCTAGCTTCGTTCTCTTGAGCAACCGTCCCGGCGATGGCGCTGTTCGCAGCGATCGTTGGTTCCGATCGATCGAATAGGTGGAAAAAGAAAGAGGCCTCTCACGAGACCTCTTCACTGAGTTGATGATCGATCACTTGCCTTCCGGCGGAAGGATCGCGAGCAGTTCAAGGTCGAACAACAAGGTGCTGTAAGGAGGAATGTCCTGCCCCATGCCTTGAGCGCCGTAGGCGAGGTTGCTCGGGATGTACACCTTCCACTTGCTGCCCACGGGCATCAACTGCAGCACCTCTTGGAAGCCAGGGATCCACTGGCTTACGGGGAGCTGCGCCGGTTGGCCACGCTTGTAGCTGCTATCGAACTCGCGTCCATCGATGAAGGTGCCCTTGTAATGCACGCTCACCACGTCCTCCATTGTCGGTTTCGGACCGTTGCCTGCGGAAACCACTTCGTACTGGAGTCCGCTTCCCGTGGTGACAACGCCCTGACGCTTTCCGTTCTCGGTAAGCCAGGCCTCGCCAGCACGCATGCGCGCTTCGCCTTCCACCTGCTGCTTGGCCAACACCTTCTTCTGCGCCTCCATCATGTAAGCCTGCACGATCGAACGCACCTTTTCGGAAGTGATCTTCTCGGTGCTGTCGATGCCGTCGCGGATGCCCATGGCCAGCGCATCCACGTTCAATGAATCGAGCCCGCTCATCTTCATATTATGGCCGATATCCGTACCGATGCCGTAGCTCACCGAGTCTCGGTTGCTCTTCAGGTCAACGGCGTGGCCCTTCTGTCCGGCCGCCTGATCGGTGCAGGCCGTAACGAGCAGGATGACCGCCAACGCGGGAATGCAGGAACGCATGTTCATGTAAGAGTTCTGTTAGGGGCGGCGAATATAGGCGGGGTGCGGCGCCCCGGCCTTTCCTGAAGCTCAGTTGGTCACACCGGCAAGGATGGCCTTCATGCGGCGGTGATATCGAGGGTGATCGGAAAGGTCACTGTGGTATCCGCGGGTGAAGGCGATCATCTCGCGCTGGATGTGCGCTGGTATGCGCGCGTATAGGTCCAATGCACTGCGATAAGGCACCACAGGATCCCGCTTACCATGGAAAATGAAGACGGGGCAATGGATGCGTCGGATGGCCTTGTCGCTCCTGAAGGTGTAACGCATGATCCAGCGGTACGGCAGCAGGTAGAACTGGTGCCGGGCCACGTCGAAAAGGTTCGCGAAGGGCGATTCAAGGATGAGCATGCGCGGCCGGTTGTTAACAGCCACCGGTACCGCCATGCCTGTGCCCAAGGAGCGGCCATAAACGACGATGCGTCCTTCCGCCTCCTGCGCCTTCAAGTGGTCGTACCAGCGTTGTGCATCCTGATGCAATGCAGCCTCGCTCATGGGACCCCGGCTCTTCCCATAGCCACGATAGTCCATCATGAGTACGTTGTACCCATGCCGGGTGAACAGCGCCGCGTGCTTGCCCCAGCGCCGCAGGCTTCCGGTATTGCCATGGAAGAAGAGAACGGTTCCGCGCGGCTCGGTCACCGTGAAATGCAACGCATGCAGCTCGACGCCGTCCGACGGTGCGATGAAGATCTCCTTGAAGGCCTGCGGGAATGCGTATAGGAGATCCCGCCGCGTGCGGAAACGAACGAAGATGAACCGCTCCTGCACCCACCAATAGACGAAGCACACCAATGTGTACAACAACGCCAGCAGCGTCAGGGTCCACAAAATGAGCGCCAGCATGCAGCGAAGGTATCCCTGCCTGCGCGTGCTCACGGCCTTCTATCTTTCGCACCATGGCGGGCGAGCGCACCCTGTTGCTGGACCACGAGCGCGTGCAGCGCAAGTTGAAACGCATGGCCATCCAGCTCTGCGAAGAACATTCCACGGTCGACGGGATCGTGCTCATCGGTATCGCGCCCCGCGGTGCCACGCTTGCCGAGCGCCTCGCCAGGCTCATCGGCGAATTCGCGAGCATGAAGGTGGATCTGATGGAACTGTCCTTGGACAAGGACGAACCACTTAACGGACCGGTACGGTTGAGCGCTGATATCGATCTGTTGCGCGATCGCACGGTCGTCCTCGTGGACGATGTGCTGATGAGCGGACGAACGTTGATGCACGCCGCCGCGCACCTGGTCACCGTGAAGCTCGCGCGATTGACAACGGTCGTGCTGGTGGATCGGCGGCACCGCGCCTATCCCATCCGAGCGGACATCGTCGGAATGACATTGAGCACCACCGTGCAGGAGCGCATCAGTGTCGAGTTAGGCCGTAAGGACGCTGTTTACCTGTCCTGATTAGGCTCTTGCTGCAAGGCTTGTTGGATCCGCGCCGCGATGGCCTCGGGCGCTACGTCGGCGAGCACTTGCATGGAAGCCTGCTTATAAATGGGCATCCTTTCGCTCAGCAGGTTCTCTACCCGCGTCCGCAGTGCTTCGCCTTTCAACCCGAACAACAACGGTCGATCTCCACCCTTCCGCTCGATGCGGTCCAGCAACAGGCCGAAGGGTACATCCAGGAAGACCACCTGACCGGACTTCAACATCCGTAGCATATTGTCGCCCTCACACGGTGTTCCCCCTCCGGTGCTGATGATGAGGTCATCCTGCTCCAATAACTCCAGCAGAACCTTTCGTTCCAAGGCCCGGAAAGCCGCCTCCCCATTGGCCTGGAACCACGGTGTGATAGGTCCGATCCGTTGCTCGATCAGGCGATCGATGTCCATATGCCGCAACCCCATGCCGCGCGCCAGTTCACGGCCTACATGGCTTTTGCCACTGCACATGAAGCCGATGAGGAAGACGCGCATGGACAAGAGCCGAGGGGTTTATGCCTCCCTCAGGGATGCGAATGTCGGTGATGAACGCAGGATACCCCGGTCCATAACCTCGTTGCCCGTTCCACGCGCATCTTCGCCCCTGAATGCGAATCGAATCCGTACGCACCACCAGGCAGCTGAACGACTGGACGCGACTGCCTTGGCGCATCTATGCAAACGACAGGAACTGGATACCGCACCTGAAGCAGGACGTGGAGAAGGTCTTCGATCCGGTGAAGAACAAACTGCTGAAGGAAGGTGCCATCGAGCGCTGGGTGCTCTACGATGGCACCGGCCAAGCCACAGGCCGCATCGCAGCGTTCGTCAACCCGAAGACCGCTCATTCGGACCGGCAGCAACCCACAGGCGGCTGCGGATTCTTCGAGTGCATCGATGACCAACAAGCCGCGAATCTGCTGTTCGACGCAGCGCGGGACTGGTTGAAGGAACGCGGCATGGAGGCCATGGACGGCCCCATCAACCTGGGTGAACGGAACATGTTCTGGGGGCTTCTGATCGAGAATTACACGGATCCACCGATCTACGGCACCAACTACAACCCGCCCTACTACGTAGGGTTGTTCGACTCTTACGGCTTCGGCCTCTACTTCAAGCAACTCTTCTTCAAGCGCGACACGCTGCAACCTGCACAGCCCATCTTCCAGCGCAAGTACAACCAGATGAAGGCAGATCCGGACATGCGGATCAGCGATGTGCAGGGCATGAGCAAGGAGAAGATCGCCAGCGATTTCCGGGAAGTGTTGAACGCCGCCTGGGTGGACCATGAGAACTTCAAGCCCATGACCCAGGAGACGGCGATGAAGGCCATCAACGCCATGTGGCCGGTGATGGACAAGCGCATCATCATCTTCGTTTACCACAAACAGAAACCGATCGCCTTCTACATCAACCTGCCTGAACTGAACGAGATCTTCCGGCATGTGAACGGTGACCTGGACCTCATCGGTAAGCTCAAGTTCCTCTGGCACAAGTGGCGCGGCACGTCAAAGACCATGACCGGCATCGTGTTCGGAGTGACCAAGGAGTGGCAAGGGAAAGGGATCGAGGGAGCCATGATCGTTCACATGACCCATTGGTTGCAGCGAACGAAGCGTTACACGGAGACGGTGCTCACCTGGATCGGGGACTTCAACCCCCGGATGCTCAAGGTGTGTGAGAACCTGGGAGCCCGCAATTACCGCACGCTGGCCACCTATCGGTACCTCTTCGACCGGACCAAACCGTTCGAGCGTTTGCCGATCATCGACAAGCACGGTTGAAAACACCACTTGGAGGGAAGCGAAGCGTTTCTACTTTTGCGCCCTCAAAATCGCAGGCGGGGTAACCCAAGAGCGATGGGAGGACTCTGTAGCTCAGTTGGTAGAGCACGACACTTTTAATGTCGGGGTCCTGGGTTCGAGCCCCAGCGGAGTCACTGAAGTCGATGCGAAAGCGTCGGCTTCTTCTTTTACCGCTGGTCCCGCTCAACGCAGCGCCAATAGCCGCAGGTGGTAGATCACCGTGCTGCGCATGGGTATCTTGTTCTGATCACCTGCCAGCCCGTATGCCCTGTGGCTGGGTATGACGATGATCGCACTGTCCCCAACGCTCAATTGCTGGATGGCTTCGTGCAGGCCGCTCTCCACATTGTCGTGCTCGATGAGGAACTCCTCCGGCTCGCCCTTGCTCCTGTAGCATTCACGACCGTTGATGAGCGATACACTGAAACGGATGCTTGCGCGCTGGCCCGCTGTGGCTTTCGCTCCAGCGCTGTCCTGCACGAGCAGATAGCGGACGCCGGTACCGGTGCGCTCCATGTGCAGCCCATGGCGCTCGATCCAAGCATCGATGTCCATGGCCTCGTGTTCAGCGATGCGTTTGTTCTCGTGCAGTAACGCTTCGTCGTGGTGTGCATCGCCCGAACTGCCCACTTTGGCCGGTGGCATGCCGGTCTCGGTGGCCTCGCAGGCCACCAATAGCAAGCACAGGAGCCACACGATCCTCATACAGGGTGCTTCACCAAGAAGGCGGGGATCTCCCGCAGGAACCGATCGACCACGGCTTTCAATGGCTCCGTCGACTGCCCCCCCGCTGCGTTCGCATGACCTCCCCCGCTGAAATGCTCCGCCAGGAACTCGTTCACCGGCAGGTTGCCCTTCGATCGTAGACTGAGCTTCACCACGTCGGGCCGTTCCACGATGAACGCCGCGAGACGCATCCCCCTGATGGAAAGGCCTTGGTTCACGAAGCCCTCGGTGTCACCCGGCTTGAAGTGATGCCGGTCAAGGTCGGACCGGCTGAGCGTGATCAATGCCATGCCCAGTTCACGGTCCACGATCATGCGCTCGCTCAGGGCGAAGCCGAGCAGCCGCATGCGGTCCTCGGAATTATCGTCCAAAATGGCCGAATGGATCTTCTCCGGTACGGCACCGGCGCGCATCAGGTCCGCCGCCACTTCCAGCGTATGCGGGGTGGTGCTGCTGAACCGGAACGAACCGCTGTCCATGACGATACCTGCGTAAAGGCACGTGGCGGCATCCGTGTCCATGTGTTTCTGCCAGTCCGCAGCCACCAGGATATCGTGGATCATCTGGCTGGTGGCGCATGCGCTCACATCGCTGAAGCTGATGCGGGCGAACGCATCCGGATCACGGTGATGATCGATGAGGACACGCTCCCTGGCCTCACGCAATGCCTGCTCTAGGCCGCCGACACGATCAGGCCGGTTGAAGTCGAGGCAGAAGAGCACGTCACTCTCACGTATGGTCCGCTGGCTTTTCTCCGGTTCCTTATCGAACGGGATGGCCTCCTCATAGCCAGGCATCCAGTGCAGGTTCGCTGGTGGTGTGTTCGGCAGGCAGACGCAGGCGTCGTGCCCCATCGATCTCAACACCCGCCACAGTCCCAGCGAACCACCCAGTGCATCCGCATCGGGGTTGTAGTGCGTGATGATCGCGATGCGGCGAGGAACAGAAAGCAGAACGCGCAGAGCGTTCACCGCATGCGCGGGTGCCGAGGTGGAGGACATAGGCTGCTAAAGTAGCCCGCTCCTTCCTTCTACTTCGGTTCGGCGAAGCCCATTACCGGCGTAGGCATGTGCTCGATGAGGATGCCAACGCAGCCGATATCTAGGTCCTTCGCGTTCTTGCGCGGCTTGGGATCCACCGCCCCCGGTGCGGTAACCTCCACCATAAGGCGCTTGGTAGAAGTTGCTGTGAACTCGACGGCGTCAGCCATGTCGTGCTCCTGGTTGTCCCAGAGCACCTTCTCCTGATCCTCGAACACGGTCTTCTTCTCCGTGCGGACAACGGTCTTGATCAATCCGGATTGATTGCCCTTCTCATCGGGAATGGCCACCGTGTCCATACGCTGCGTGGTCTCCTCCTTCGGAACGCGCACCTTCTCCAGCAACCGCGCTACAACGTGATCACCGATGATCTTCTCATCGTAGCAGAAGGAAACGCGGTAGTCCTGCCCTTTGTACACGATGATGTTCAAACGCGTGGGCACACCGATCTGCACGCTGGCGCTCTTGCTCTGGCCGTTCACGCTGAAGCGCGTATCGCTGGAGCGATCACAGTTGAACTTGTGGAAGTCCGCGCATTCGCTCTGTCCGAAGGTGTTGCCCACAAGCAGGAGCAAGCTGCCGGTCAGGATGGGAATGATGGTCTGCTTCATCGGCTCAGGAGTTCGGTTTTGCGCTGTCTTCAGCTCTTGTCATTTCCTCACGCAGTGCGCTGATCGCACTGTCCAGCTCAGCATATTTCTCTGACGTCATGGTCACCGAAACGTCATCACCAAGCACCATACGGCCGCTGGGCGAAGCACCTTCATGCGGGGTCCGCGTCACGTTCAGTTCATCGTAGATGTCGCGGATGACCATCAGCTTCATGCGTACCGGTCCCACATCCGCATCGTCCTTGTTCACCTCCATCATGTCGATGAGCTGTTCAAGGCTCACCTTCTGCTCACCAACGCGCGCGCTGAGTTCAGAGTTCGCATCGAACTGTTCCATCTGTGCCATCACCAGGTGCATGCTTTCCACCCAGCCGCCCGCCAGCACCAGGGCAAGCGTGGGTCCCATGCGTTCGTCCTGCAGCTTCTGGTAGGCGGCGTAGTACGCATCGTTGGTCAGCACATCCAAGGAATCACCATGCGTCAAATTGCGCTCCAAACGCTGCTGCACGTCCTGTGAGAACGCGTTCGTCAGGCCCAAGCGGTCCCCGAGGTCCTTGCAGGCGAGGTAGTAGCGCACAACTTCACTGGTGAGCTTGAAGTTGCTCGCGTACACCATGTCCGTGGCGTAAACACCGAAGTTGAACGCCCGGCCTCTCAGTGTAACGAAACGATCCGATCGCAGAGTGGGGCTCATCGCGTTCTTTCGCCCCTTGCCGTTCAGTTGCCGCACGATGGCGAACAACTCGTTGGGCGTTGGCATCTGGTACAGGTTGGTGGTGCGCTCCGCCGCATCCTCGCCTCCGATCACCAACGTTGGCCCTTCGCTTTCCGTTTTCTTTTCAGCTGTTTCTCCGCCACCGCAGCCGAAAAGCAACGGCGCTGTAAGGAGAAGAACGGTATATCGTTTCCGCATGTTCGAGGGGGACCCTTTCAGGGCTGCGCGAAGGAAATGTGGGGCGCTCCCCCGCCCTTTCGCGGCCCCGTCTATTTTTGCGCCTCTTTTTCAACAACACATGGCGACGAACAGAACGTTCACGATGATCAAGCCCGAGGCTGTGGCGGCGGGAAATGCAGGGAAGATCCTCGATATGATCATGACCAGCGGCTTCCGCGTGGTCGCGTTGAAGTACACCCGCCTTTCCCACAAGGAGGCCGGAGCCTTCTACGAGGTGCACAAGGAGCGCCCGTTCTACGGTGAACTGGTCGATTACATGGCCAGCGGCCCCATCTATGCCGCCATCCTGGAGAAGGACAATGCGGTGGAGGATTTCCGCAAGCTCATCGGTGCCACCGATCCCGCCCAAGCGGAAGAAGGGACCATTCGCAAGCGTTTCGCGGAAAGCAAGGCCAAGAACGCGGTGCACGGCAGCGATAGCGATGCCAATGCACTGATCGAAGGGCACTTCTTCTTCAGCTCTCGCGAACAGTACTGAGCGGTCTTCAGCGCAAGCGTATCTCTTCGACGACCCTGCGCCCGAAACGGCGATCGATCAGTTCGATGAGCGTGCCGCGCATGTATGTGAGTTCCTGCCTCAGCGGTGCGCTGTCCACACCCACCGTTAGCACGCCTTTCCTGAGCTTGATCTCGGTGGTGTGCTTGGAGATTACACGCCCGGCAAGGTCTTCCCAAGCCGCGCGTAACTCCTGCTCATCGAGCTTTTCGCGCAAGCCAAGGCCGGAGACCATGGCCTCAAGCGCTTCCTTCAACGACCGTTCGTTGCTCATTTCCTAGCTTGGGGTGGTCCAGTTCGAAGAAGCGGGTGTCGGTGCGCAATCCGTCTATGGCCTTGTGCAGCCTAGTGGCATCAGTGTCCGTTATGATCACCTGACCGAAACGGCCTTGGCCCAATAAGGCCAGCAGGTGCCGCATGCGTTGCGGATCGATCTTGTCGAAGATGTCATCAAGCAGCAGAATGGGCTTCGTTCCGTTGTGCTTGGCCGTAAGGTCGAACTGCGCCAGTTTCAATGCGATCAGGAAGGTCTTCTGCTGGCCTTGGCTGCCGAACCTCTTCAGTGGCTGCTCATTCAAAGTGAACACCAGATCATCCTTGTGGATGCCACCAGTTGTATGCTCTGCGGCCAGATCGCGATCCCAGTTCGCTGCAAGGATCTCCCGCATGGAGCGTTCGCCCAGTTCGCTCCGGTAGTGGGCGCCTACGTGTTCAGGACCACTGGAGATGCCCGCGTAGTGTTCCAGCAAGAGCGGCACCAGTTCTTCCATGAAGGCCTTGCGGACCGTGTGTACCGCCTCTCCGTTCACGATGATCTGTTCATCCCACGGTTCAGCGAGGACGAGGTCCCCGCGGCCAGCCATGTTCTTCAACAGCAGGTTCCTATGCGCCAAGGCGCGGTTGTAACGCAACAGAGCCTCCAGGTAGGACCGGTCGAACTGCGCGATAAGTCCATCAAGGAAGCGACGGCGGGTATCGCTGCCGTCCTGCACCAGCGTGCCGTCATAAGGCGTGATCATCACCACCGGGCACCGCCCCACGTGCTCGCTCAGCCGATCATACTCCTTCCGGTTTCGGGTGAATACCTTCCGATGGCCCTTCCGCACCGTGCAGGCCAGGTCATCCACGCCCTCCGGGGTCACCAGCGCCCCCTTCACCAGGAAGAACTCCTCGCCGTGCAGCACGTTCAGCCCGTCCTGTGACTCGAAATAGCTCTTGCAGAGCCCCAAGTAGTGGACGGCGTCCAGCAGATTCGTCTTCCCCGCCCCGTTCGGCCCGGTGATGCAGTTGAGCTGGGGCCCCGGTTCCAGTTCCATTTCCCGGTGGTTGCGGAACTGCAGGACCGACAGCCTGTTGAAATGGATGTTCATGGAAGCGTTCAAAGATAGACCCGGCCCCATACGTCATCCGGCCGGAAGACCTACTTTCGCAGCCCCGCTGAAAAAGCGGTCATGCGCATGGCCACAAAGACCACCGCCCCAACCGAGGACAAGGACCTCGACCTCGGGCAGATGTATACCCGCACGGAGCTTTACTTCGAAAAGAACAAGAAAGCCCTGAGCATCGCTGCTGTGGCCGTTCTGGCTGTTGTAGCCGGAACCTTGGGCTACAAGCGTTTCGTTTCCGAGCCCAAGGCGAAGGAGGCCAACGAGCTGATCTGGAAAGCCCAATACTATTTCGAGATCGATTCGCTGGACAAGGCCATCAACGGTGATGGCAACTACTTCGGCTTCCAGCACATCGCGGACAATTACGGCAGCACTCCGGCCGGTGAACTCGCCAACTTCTACCTGGGCGTCTGCTATCACCAGAAGGGTGAATGGGACACCGCGTTGAACTACTACAAGGAAGCCGATCTGGACGACGACATCCTGCGCGTGATGGCCATCGGCAACCAAGGCGATGTGCTGGTTGAACTCGGCCGCACCGATGAAGCGATCGGCCAGTTCGAGAAGGCCGCTTCCGCGGTTGACAGCGACCATACCACACCGATGTTCCTGATGAAGGCAGGCGTTCTCTATCGCCAGAAAGGTGATTGGAAGGGTGCTGCGAAGTGCTTCAACCGCGTGGCAACCGACTACCCCACTTCGCCGGATGCACAGCAGGCCAAGAAGTACGCGGCCTACGCGCGTGCGATGGACGGTCAAGGCTGAGCCATGGCTACGGCCGGCAAGGACCTATCGAGCTATGATGCGACCGGCGTCCCCAGTGGCGCCGGTCTGCGTTTGGGAGTAGTGGTGAGCCAATGGAACCACGCCATCACCCACGCCCTCCGGGACGGTGCGGTGGAAACCCTGCTGAAGCATGGAGTATCCCTCCGCTCCATCCGTGAGGAGCGGGTTCCCGGCAGTTTCGAACTTCCCTTGGGCGCACAACTGCTTCTTGAGCAGCATGGCCTGGATGGTGTGATCTGCATCGGTAGTGTGGTACGTGGCGAAACGCCCCATTTCGACTTCGTGTGCCAGGCCGTAAGCCAAGGGATCATGGACCTGAACCTGAAAACGGGGAAGCCGGTGATCTTCTGCGTGCTCACGGACAACACCATGGAACAGGCGAAGGACCGGAGCGGCGGAAAGCATGGCAACAAGGGGATCGAATGCGCCGTGGCCCTGCTCCAGATGTGCGACTTGCGGAAGCGCACAATTACCGACTGATCACCAGTTGGTTTCCTCGGTCTTCTCAAAGCGTGTACTGAAGCCGAGCCCGAGGCAGAAGAAGCGATAGGGCGACCCTCGTTCGGTATAGCCCGGGAACGACTCCTGGTGGATAACGGAAGGATCCAGGCTGGCCGCATCGGACTCATAACCCAGCGTCAGGCCGAACGCAAGGTTCTTCGAAGCATGGACAAAGTAGCCTGCGGATACGCCCCAGTGGAAGCCGGATTGTGCTACGGACTGCCCGCAGGTGGTGCAATCCCAGGTCCAATTGCTCATGCCCGCTCTGGCGTTCAGTTCATAGAAGGTGACCGGACCGGTATAGTGCGAATAGAATGCCTTGCCGTACCAGGTCAGTCGCCGTGATTCACCGACCGTGCGCAGCAACGAGAACGCCCGCTCCTGCAGGTCCCACCACATGAACGAGGCTCCCGCCCCGATGCCCACGCCCGAGGGCAATGGGAACTGGCCGCTCAGATCGAACTCTCCCAACGGAGAGGTCAACCGGTCGAACAAAGGATTGTTAAGCGCTGTGGGCAACACCAACAGCCCTTGGAGACTGGGCTTTTGTTTGGGCACCGGCCCCTCCTGCGCGGCCATCGCTGGGGCGATGAAGAGGGATAATAGGACCGACAGCCATCTCATGCCCGTTGCACATTGAATTTCCGCACAGTCCGTTGCGTGTCCGTGGCGAACTCAACGAAGTAGCTGCCCGAAGGCGCAGCGCTCAAGGGGAGTTCCACCACATGCTTACCGGCGGGCATTCTCATGGTAGGCCACCTATGCAGTGGTTTGTGGTCGGGGTCCAACAGGGTGGCGAACAGTTCCTCTTCCGCGGGTAGCTGAAGTTCCGCCCTCAACCGTTCAGGATGGTAGAGCACATGCAATCCGATCAGTTCGGCATGGGCACGAACGGGCAGCTCCTTCATGATGGTGCGCCACCTGAACCTGCGCCACAGCACCAGCACCAATAGCAATGACAGCGATACCAGAAGGATGAGGCGGAGGTCGGAGAGCCAGTTCATACTCACAGCATGATCACCCCTTGGATGTCAGCGGCCTTGGCATAACGCTCCACCACTTCATCAGCGCTCATCATCACCTCCCGCACGGTCACGCTCAAGTACTTGCCTCCAGCGCTGTATTTGCGAAGTATCTCCGATTCCGGAGGGAACAGGTCAAGGACCTTTTGCAAACGCTCCTTCTCCGGTTCGAAAATGAGCTTGAACATGTACAAGCTGGGCCACTCGTGCACCTGGTCAAGACGCTCTTTCAACCGTTCGCGGGTACCGGGGTCCAGCATGCGCCAAAGGTACAGGCCACCACACCTTCGCACAGCGTGATCGAACTTTGTGGCATTGTGCGTGTACCAACGCATCAGACCCCCATGTACGCTCCTCCGCTCCTGCGTTCACCCTTGCTCCTGATCGGTCTGGCCCTCCGCTGTTCCGTAGTTGCACAGCAGAACGATGCCGAGAAGAGCCCGCCACCCTCCACCGTTGAAATGGAGCGTCAAGCGTCTTTCGGCTACATGGCGCCAGCGCGAGAAGCTTACCAAGGCTCGTGGAACGTTACGGAGGCCAACAATACCGCAGCGCTTTGGAGAACCCTGTGCGAGGCACGCCCGGCGGATGTCGATGCCCAGTTGAACTGGTTCCGCAGCGAGCGCAATGCACGGTTGGTCCAGAACAACGGACAGTTGGACGCGAAGGACCAACAGGAGCTCAGGTCCATCGCCGATCATATCGGCTCCAATGCGCCTGGCAGCTTCCAGCAGTGCATCAGCACCTATTACTTGGATATGCCGGCCAGCAGCGCCTTCAAGGCCCTGGAAAAAGCCAACACGCTGGCTCCGGAACGTGAAGAGCTCGTTCTCCCCATGATCGTGCGCGCCAACCTGGACGGCGACAAGCCCGCGCTGGACCGCTGGTGCGGTAGGTTCGAAAAGGACGGAGGCCTCGCACCTGCACTTTCAACCGTGGCTTCTGACCTGCTGTTGAGCGTGGACAAGGAAGGTGTGCTCTTCGTGAACGGCGATCTTGACGGAGCGCCTGTGCTTGTGCGGCAACGACTGCACGATGAACGCCGGGATGTGCTGGTGATCGATCAACGACTGCTGTCCGACCCCGCCTACCGGCAGCGCGTATGGAGCGAAGCTGGCGGACGTGGTGCGGTACCGGGTGCGGGTATCGAATTCGCACAGCAGCTCGCTTCCTCCACTTCCCGAACGCTCTTTCTCGCGCTCAGCCTCTCTCCGGAGTGGTTCAATGCGTTCAACGGCAGGCTCTGCCCCACCGGGATCGCTTTTCGGGTGGACGCCAGCGAGTGTCCCACGCGCCTATTGACACAACGCTGGATCGACATGCGGAAGCCGCTCTCCGCCGGACCGCTCAGTCGAAATTACCTCCTGCCCGGTTGCGTGCTTTTACAACGCTACCGGACCGCAGAGGATGAAGCCAAGGCCTCCCTGCTGGAGAAGGAACTCCGGGAAATGGCCACCCGGCTCGGCGCCACACAGGACCTCATCAAAGCCGGCGTGTTCCTGCACTGACCTATGGGACTGTTCCGCAACGACCTGAAGGACCTGAGCGACGAACGGCTCATGGAACTGGTGTGCCGCGGTGACGAACGGGCCTTCGGTGCGCTGTACGATCGCTACCAACGCAAGCTGATGAGCTACTTCTGCCGCATGCTCTGGAACGACCGCGAGCGAGCGCAGGATTTCCTGCAGGAACTCTTCACCAAGATCGCCCAACGTCCCGGCAGCTACGATCCTAGCCGCCCTTTCAGTACCTGGCTCTACAGCGTGGCGAACAACATGTGCAAGAACGAATACCGGCGAGAAGGCACACGTAAGGCGGCCGTGCCGGAACTCCGCTCCGGCCTCGAGCACGTGCGGGCGGACCATGGCGAAGGCGTTGACCGGGAGCGGTTCCGCGAGCGGCTCGACGCGGAACTGGACAAGTTGGACCCGGACCACAAGGCCACTTTCGTGATGCGCTACCACGAGGAGATGGCCATCAAGGAGATCGCCGGAACCTTCGGTATTTCGGAAGGCACCGTGAAGAGCCGCTTGTTCTACACCCTGAAAAAACTGGCAGAACGTATGCGTGAATTCGACCCTCGTTCTTCGCACTTTGATCAGACCCCGATAAGCCCGGTGGGACGATGATGGAACGCCGCGAACTCTACCAACCCGAGGACATCGAGCAACTGCTCCTGGAGCGCAGCTATGATGAACTGCTGGACGAGGAACGTGCCTTCGTGCTGCAACACCTCAACGGTCGCAGCGAATACGAGCACATGCGCGCCCTGCTGTTGCGCATGCACGTTGATGATGGCCGCATTGGAGCATCACTGGACGCCGACCCCGGCGTGCGCGATCACCTGATGGCGGTCTTCCATGCGCAACAACAGCCACGCTGGCGTATCTGGTTGAACAGCTCGCTGGTCTGGCTTGCGCCACGTGAAGCAAAGGCCATGTGGCGTCCAGCGTTGGCCTTCGGGTCGCTTGCCGCTTTGGTCCTCACTTTCGTTCTGGTCAGCAGGTCCTCGGCTCCGGATCTTCAGGAATTGGCGCAGGTGCACACCATGAAAAAGGAACACGCACCCGTGCCTCAAGCTGCGTCCGCGGAGGAGCCCAAGCCATCCGCACCGGAAGCTCCCGACCTTGCAGGTGCGACCCGTTCTTCCGAAACGACCACGGCAACGAACGAGAAGGTCGTTGTCGCGGTGCCGGAAGAAGAGTCGGCCTTGGAGCGGGCCCCAGTAGCGACATCAGCCTCAGCTGATGTGGCTGAGGACCTGGCGGCTGATGAAGCTGCGGCCCCTCCTTCGGCATCGCCACAGCTCGAGGACATCGCCGTGGCAACGCCGGAAAGCCACGAAGTGACGAAGAACGAGCTCTTCTCGAACATGAGCACCGCTGCCACCAGGACCGAAACCATTGTCGTGGCGAAGCAGAAATCCGTCCGTTCGAAGGAACGCAAGGCTGATCGGCGTTCAACAGGGAATGCGCAGGGAACGGACGATGCATCCGGCAACGTCGTGCCTCAAGAACTGCTCGGTGTGCTCAGGGCAGCCTGGTAGGCTATTCCACCGTGAAGGTGCGGGAAATGGTGAAGTCCTTCGCGCGGACCTCCAACGTGTGCAGCCCCTTGGGGAAACCTCCTTTGTCCAAGCGCCGGACCAGTTCCCCTGTCAGTGCCTTTCCTTCTTCACGGTAGATCGTTCGCCCGGAAGCGTCCGTGATCTCGAAACGCACCTTACCGATGCGCTCCTCGCTCACCACGCTGATGTTCACGAACGCGGAGCTTCGGGAGCACGAAACATCCACTCGTGCGGCAGGATCACGACCCGGACCCGCAGTGAAGGAGTTCAACGTGAACCACAGCGTGCCAAGAACGATGCAACGGAGCGGTGCGTGCTTCATGGAACGCGAAAGTACTGGGTACACACCGGTGGGCGCGTCCTTCAAAAGGACGATGCTTGGATCCTTGAACCGGAGCACCTCCTTGCCTATTGTGATCCTGTGCCGATCAGTAGGACCCCACGCTTGGATCCTCAAGCATCCTTCCGTTCGCTCGCGACATCGATCAGCTGCGTCCCTTTTGCATCGCGCATGGCATAGTTGAACCCCGAACGGATGGCCCAAGCTCCAACCTGCCCATCGGCGCGTAACGCGAGGAAGCCGACCTGGTCCTCCGCATTATCCGGCAGGAAACGGGCGATGCGTTTTACGGCTTCCCTGCAAGCAGCCTCCGGTTCAACACCCTGGCGCATGAGTTCGACCACCGTATGGGAGCCAGCCGTGCGGATCACGAGTTCACCCGTCCCCGTTGCGCAGGCACCTCCCACCTCGCCATCAACGAAGAGCCCGGCCCCGATGATCGGGCTGTCACCCACGCGGCCATGGATCTTGTACGCCATTCCGCTCGTGGTGCAGGAGCCTGCCATGCGACCATCTTCGGTTAGAACGAGCAGTCCGATGGTATCGTGGTTCTCGCGGTTGGCAATGGGACGGTATTCCGCCTTCTGCAACCACTTCTCATACTCCGTGCGCACCTCAGGGATGTTCACCTCGCGCTTGGTGAAGCCGTTCGCCAGCGCCCATTGTTGCGCACCATCGCCCACCAGCATCACATGCGGCGTGCGTTCCATGATGGCGCGCGCCACGCTGATGGGATGTTCGATCCCTTGCAGGAATGCCACTGCCCCGCAACGACCGTCGTGGTCTTGAACGCACGCATCCAAGGTGGTGTATCCGTCACGATCCGGCAAACCACCCAAGCCTACGCTCCGGTTGCTGAAATCCGATTCGATGGCCATAACGCCTCGCTCGGCAGCATCCAGTGCCGAACCCTTTCCCTGAAGAACGGCCCAAGCTCTCTCGTTGGCTTCACGACCGTGGTTCCACGTGCTGATGATGCGTGCCCCTGGCAGGCTCTGCGGCTTGTTCACTTGGGCGATCGGCGTTCGTTCCGATACGTCCCCGCCTTCAACACATCCTCCAGCTACCGCCACAAGCGCGGCGGCACCGGTCTTCAGGAAACGACGTCTGTTCGCGACCATGCCCCCAAGAAAAGGAAATGGCCTCGGACTACCGAAGCCATTCCCTGATGAAGCAGAGAGTGAACGATCAGTGCGCCACTACAACGCGCTGCTGACGGCTTGCACCGGACTGATCGACGTTCACCATGTACACGCCGTTAGGCAGACCAGCGCAGTTGAAGCTGACGATGCTGCGCTCCACTTCGCGCACATTGTGGCGCTCAACGACCTGACCGGCCATGTTGGTGATCGTGAGAGCGGCCGCGCCATGCATCGCATTGAAGCTGATGTTGATGCGATCGTTCGAAGGGTTCGGGTACACATTGAAGCCGGGGCGTGCCTCGTTCTCAAAGAAGCCAGCTACCACGTTACCATCAACGGTCAATTCCATATCGTCAACGAAGACGTTCGAAATGTCTTCTGGGGCCGCGCCAGCATGTTGGATGCCGGACACGAAGACAAGGTGCGTCAGTCCGTCAGCGAAAGCCGATACGTCAATGCTGGACTGGGTGTACTGCGCGTACGCAGGAGCATCGGCCATCGTGATGATCTGAGCGATGGAATCCACACCGAACACCAGGGAATCGATACCGGAGGCATCCGCTTGTTGGATACGCACCCAAGCACTCACCGAAGCCGTGGTGCCTACCGGGATAGTGATCTCTTGGATCATGAACCCGACCTCCGGGAACGAACCCGTCGAAGCAGTTCCACCGAACCACACGAACCAATCACCGTTGTGTGCAACGAAGTCAGGATCGTTGTTGCTGCAGCCACCATCGCAGAGGGGGGTGCCGAAGTTCAAGGAGAACTGCTGCCATACGGTATCCACCGAAGCGTTCTCGAATCCGCCGTCGATGATCTGTGCCGAGGCGGAAAAGCACATGGCCGAAGCGGCCAGCAGGGTACTGTACTTCATGGGTCGTTTTTTTTGGGATCGCGAATGTAGCGGCCTGCTGCCTATCGCCATCCCTGACCCATCGTTATCATTGTCCTTCTCCATGCATGCACCCGTTTCCACCGAACGGATACCGCCAGAACGGCCCGTGAGCCCGGCCAAGGCGATGTTCGTCCTTACTTCCCTGTTCTTCATGTGGGGCTTCATGACGGTGATGAATGATGTGCTCGTTCCGCATTGGAAGGAGGTTTTCCAACTGAACTACACCCGCAGCCTGCTGGTGCAATTCTGTTTCTTCTCTGCCTATTTCATCGGCTCACTGGTGTACTTCCTGCTTTCCGCCACCGGCACCGATCCCATCCAGCGTGTCGGCTACAAGCGCGCCAGCGTGATCGGCCTGTTGATGAGCGCTGCCGCTTGCGCGCTCTTCCTCCCGGCCTCCTATGCACACTCCTACCCGGCCTTCCTTGGGGCGCTCTTCATGTTGGGACTTGGTTTCACGGTGCTCCAGATAGCGGCGAATCCCTTCGTGGCCATCATCGGCTCGGCTGAAGGCGCCAGTAGCCGACTGAACCTGGCACAAGCGTTCAATTCCTTGGGAACCACCCTCGCCCCTTTGCTGGGTGGCTGGCTCATCTTCGAACGGCTGCACGGGGACGCGGTTATTCGATACCCCTACGCGGTTTACACCGGCGTCTTTCTGCTTCTCGCACTGCTCATCTGGATCACTCGGTTGCCCGAACCGGCTGCTGAAGTACGGGCGGCCAATGCCAACGCGTTCCGACATCCGCAACTGCGCTGGGGCATGCTGGCCATCTTCTGCTACGTCGGCGCAGAGGTGGCCATCGGTAGCTTGATCATCAATTTCCTCGGGAGCAAGCATGTGTTGGAGCTTCCAGGAACGAGCGCGAAGCACTACCTCAGTTTGTACTGGGGCGGTGCCATGACCGGCCGCTTCCTGGGCGCCATTGCGCTTTCCCGCTCCTTGCGGCCCGCTCAGCGTGTGCTGTACATGCTGGGCATCGGCATCGCCATGTTCACGCTGCTTTTCGCACTGAACACATCGGACCGCTTCCTGATGAAGCATTTCTGGCCCATGGGCGCTCTCATCGTCGCGAACCTTGTCGCCTTCCTGCTGGCAGGCCCGAACCCGGCCAGGGCTCTCTCCCTCTTCGCCGGTATCGCCATCGTGCTGCTTGTGACCACGGTTGTCCTTCATGGTGCCTTCGCGCTTTGGGCCATCATCGCCATCGGTCTGTTCAACTCCATTCTTTGGAGCAACATCTTCACGCTTGCCATCGATGGGTTGAAGGATGACACCAGCCAGGGCAGTTCGCTCCTGGTGATGATGATCATGGGCGGCGCCATGGTACCGTGGATACAAGCCGTGCTGGCCGACGTGCTCTCCACCCCCACCGATCCCGATGCAGGACTGTCGCTCTCATTCATCCTTCCGGCGGTGTGCTACGCCTTCCTGGTTTGGTACGGGTGGCGCGGAAGCAGGCATACCTCACCTCTGGTCGCATGATAGCCGGTGTGGATATCGGTGGCACGACCACCAAGATCGGTCTCGTGCACAACGATCACGTCATCGCTCGTGCGCGTATCAGCACGACGGGGCACACGGATGAACATGCCTTCGCGGATGCCCTGGCTGCCGAAGTCACGCGACTCGTTGGCGAAGCAGGTACCGCGCTGACCGCTGTCGGTATTGGTGCACCGAACGGGAACCAGCTTTCGGGAAGCATCGTCCAGGCTCCCAACCTGCCGTGGAAGAACGACGTGCCGCTGGCGCGCATGATGCAGGATCGACTGGGTGTGAACACGGTGCTCGGGAATGACGCGAACGCCGCAGCCCTTGGGGAGTGGCGTTATGGTGCGGGTCGTGGATGCGATGACCTGCTGGTGGTCACGCTCGGCACCGGCCTGGGCAGTGGCTTGGTGGTGGATGGAAAGCTCTTGCTGGGACCAAAGGGCAACGCAGGGGAATTGGGCCACACCATCATTGTGATCGACGGACGACAATGCACATGCGGCCGACGCGGATGCCTTGAAGCCTACGTGAGCATCCGTGGTATGCGGCAGACGTACCTGGAGTTGGCTGATTCTTCCGAACCATTGAAGGCCGAGGGCGTGCGCCCCATCGCTGAAGCCGCCCTGCAAGGCGAGGATGCGGCCGTGCAGACCTTCCGTGATACCGCCCGTTGGTTGGCGGTGGGCCTCGCGAACACCGTGGCCATCACCACGCCGCAACGCATCATCCTTTTTGGCGGCATCGCTCGCAACGGTGACGTTCTGCTGAACCCGTTGAAGCGCATGTTCAAGGAGTGTTTGCTGAACATCTATCAAGGCGAGGTGGAGATCCTCCTCAGCGCACTGGAAGAGGATGATGCGGGGATCTTGGGAGCGGCAGCGCTCACCTCGCTCTGAAGGTTCTCCTCAAGGCTCGTGCTCTTGTGTTATTGTCGGGTGAATAGCTTAGCCACATGCGCATAAGAACGCTCTTGTCGGCCCTGTCAACGGTCATGCTCGTCACATCGCTCCAAGCGCAGGTCAATTACGCACGTGATCTGGTGAACCCCTTCGTCGGCACCGGAGGTCATGGCCACACCTTCCCCGGCGCCTGCGTTCCGAACGGACTGGTCCAACTGAGCCCCGACACGCGCACCAGCCCCACCGAATGGGACGGTTGCGGCGGTTACCATTACAGCGACAGCATCATCTTCGGGTTCAGCCACACGCACCTGAGCGGCACCGGTTGCGCGGACCTGTGCGATGTGTTGTTTATGCCCTACGCGCAGAAATACGGAGCCTCGAACGCAATTGTCAGCAGTTCTCATTTTTCGCACTCCAGTGAACGAGCAAGTGCTGGTTACTATCAAGTGCGGCTCGACGAGGCCAAGGTCCTCGCTGAATTGACCAGTACCCAAAGAGTTGGTGTGCATCGGTACACTTTCGATAAGGGAGGTGATGCATGGATCAACATCAATTTGTCCCATCGCGACAAGCTCATTCATGCTGGGATGGATCTCCGCTACCCAAGATCTCCAGTGGACAGGAATGAGATCGTCGGTGAACGGCGTTCATCCTCTTGGGCGAAGGACCAGCGCCTCTTCTATTGCATCCGTTTCAGCGTTCCTTGGGCTGAGCAGATCTTGTCGGTCAATGGACAAGATACTGTTGCCGCAACCCTATGGTTCGGTGCTTTGGAAAAACCACTCGTTGTCAAGGTCGGCATCTCCGCCGTGAGCATCGACGGCGCCCGCGCCAACCTCGATGCGGAAGTTCCCGGCTGGGACTTCGATGCGGTCCGAAAGCAAGCGGAGGATGCGTGGAACGCCAAGCTCTCCAAGATCGACGTGGAAGGTGGAACGCGTGAACAACAACGCGTCTTCTACACGGCGATTTACCACTCCTACATCGTACCGAGCGTGTTCAACGATGTGGACGGCAACTACCGCGGCATGGACGGCCAGGTGCACCACTCGGACCACAAGGTGTACACCGTCTTCAGCTTGTGGGACACCTTCCGCGCATTGCACCCCTTGATGACCATCCTGGAGCCGGACATGACCAACGACTTCATCAAGACCTTCCTGCTGCACTATCAACAGGGCGGCAAGTTGCCGGTGTGGGAGCTCTGGGGGAACGAGACCGATTGCATGATCGGCTACCATAGCGTGAGCGTGATCGCGGATGCCTACTTGAAAGGCATCCGTGACTTCGATGCCGACCTCGCGCTGGAAGCGATGGTGGCCAGCGCCATGCAGAATACACCGGGGTTGGACGCCTACCGGACAAAGGGCTTCATCAGCAGTGAGGACGAGAGCGATTGTGTGAGCAAGACGTTGGAATACGCGTACGATGATGGGTGCATTGCACAATTGGCGAACGCGATGGGGAAGGATAGTTTGGCCAAGGTGTTCTTCGAGCGATCCAGCCAGTGGCAGAACATGCTCGATCCGCAGAGCAAGTTCTTCCGCGCGCGGCGCAACGGTGGTTTTATCGCACCGTTCGATCCTTACGAGGTGAACTTCAATTACACGGAGGCCAACGCATGGCAGTACAGCCTTTGCGTTCCACAGAACATCCCCGGTTTGATAGCCAAGAACGATGGACCGACCGGCATGCGAGCGCACCTCGACCGGTTGTTCAGCGCCAATACCAGCACCAGCGGCCGCGAGCAGGCGGACATCACCGGACTGATCGGCCAATATGCACATGGCAATGAGCCGAGCCACCACATGGCCTACCTCTACGACCGGATCGGCCAACCGGAGAAGTCACGGGCGTTGGTGAAGCGCATCATGGACGAGTTCTACCACGATGCTCCGGATGGGCTGATCGGGAACGAGGACTGCGGGCAAATGAGCGCGTGGTACGTCATGAGCGCTATTGGTCTTTATCAGACGAGCCCAGGAGTTGAAGTGAACTACGACATCGGTTATGCGCTCTTTCCAAAGGCGACCGTCCATTTGAGCAATGGAAAGACCTGGACGGTGCAGGTAACGGACAAGGGTAGCGACCATCCCGATCAGGGTGCGCACACTCCTTCAAACGTGGCGCATCAGGAACTGATGAGCGGAGGCACATTCCTGCTGAACGAGGACCGAACGCCGCTTGGTACCGAAGGATCCAATGGGATGCACACTGTTCTTTCCGGAGCATACGCTCCTGGGCCCGACTTGTACCGGAGCGCCCCGATCATCCAGGCTCCGTCGCGCACCTTCAGTTCGCCACTGGAGGTGATCGTGAAAGGCGAACATGGCACCTGCATGTTCACGGATGGAACCGGCACACATCCCTGCCCGATGAACGCGCCCTTCATGATCGAAAACACAAGCTCGGTCCAAGTGGACTGGAGTGACCATTACGCACCCGTCATCGCCCACTTCACGAAGATCGACGGCTCGCGCACCGTGACGCTGCAAAGCCGTTATTCCAACCAGTACAATGCCGGTGGAGACAATGCGTTGATCGACGGACTACGTGGGGGCTTGGATTTCCGCACCGGCGAGTGGCAGGGCTTCCACGACACCGACCTCACCGCCACCATCGACCTGGGCAGCATCAAACAATTGCAGCGTGCTGGGCTCAGCGTTCTGCAGGACCAGAACGCTTGGATCTGGTACCCATCTGAGGTCACCTTCGCGTGGAGCATGAACGGCCGACAATGGAGCAGCGCCACGGTGAAAAACACCGTTGACCGGAAAGCCGACGGTGGCATGCATCAGGAACTCTGGAGCCCTCTGATCGGCAAGAAGGCGCGTTTCGTGAAGGTGATCGCCAAGAATGCAGGCCCCTGCCCTGATTGGCACTTGGGCAAGGGTGGCGCCACTTGGATCTTCGCGGACGAGATCCTGACGGAGATGGAATAGCCCAACGAAGAAGCCCCGCCGGAAAGCGGGGCTTCTTCGTTCATGCGATCACCTTCAGCGCACCACTTGCAGGCCCGCTGACCTCCGGGTATCGGATGTGGTGATCACCAGGCTGTAATTGCCGTTCGGCAGATCCCCCAAGCCCATTTCCAATGTGCCATTGCCACGGCTGTTGAACTGCTCACTGCGCACAAGCCTCCCAGTTACATCCATGAGATCGGCGCGCAGAGCTGTGTTCATTGTGGGGGGAACCCGGATATAAACGCGATCGCTGGCAGGGTTCGGGAAGACTGCCAGTGTATTACCGCTCATGCGCTCATCCACACCGACCAGCCCGCAGCCCACGCTCCAGTACATGGGTTGTGCCTGTCCCGTGGCGCATGCACCCGCACCGTTGCTGATGATGAGCAGCGTGAGGGCATTGTCGAAATTGCTGCTGTTGATCGCCAGACCTTCCAGGTCACCACCCGGATTGCCCATGTAGATCAATTGGGCAGTGGTATCAGCGCCATTGTAGATCTGGATGTAGTCGTTCACCAGCAACTGTCCCCATCCGAAGGTGAGGGTGATCGGATACGTGGAACCGCTCGCATAGGTGAACCATGCTGTGTCGCCGTTCTGATAACAGTACTCGGTTCCACTGGGCACGCAGGAAATGATCACACAACTGTCCGCCGGGTAGTTGAAGTCCTCACTGATGATCTTGCACAGCGGGTTAAGCCCGTTCAGGACGGTCACGTGCGCCGCTTCATCCACTGGAATGGGACCTACCATGGTGGTACCAAGGCCCACGTTGTAGATGGAGTCGTTGTCGTAGCTGTTCACCAATGTCAGGCCGGTACCACCCGTGTTGGTAACATCCACGGCGATCATGTAGCCATGTTGCTGGCAAGCGGGCACCAGTTGGAAAGTGGCAGCAGGGTTCACACAATCCAAGCAGCTCACGGTCCAGTCCAATGTCGCGAAGCCCCAGCTACCGTCGGAGCAATTGATCGAACCATCGCTGTGCCACACGATGGTGAGCGCATTGTCCACGTTAGTGCTGGCGAAGAACAGGCCGGTCATGTCACCGGCATTGCCATTACCGTCATAGATCGGCGGTGTGAGCGTGTTCGGTCCGTCGTACACCGTGATCCGGTCGCAACAGGATTCCATGTTGCCAGAATTGAACAGCACGGCGATCGGGTACGTGCTGGCGCTCTGGTACACGGTCACACTGTCCCAACTGTTGCCATAGCAGTACGTGTAGTTGTCAGGACCGCAGCTGATCACCGGACAGGGAGAATTGGTCAACTGCGCGGAATGCACGCTGCACAGTGGGTTCTGGTCGTTCTCAAGGCTCACGCTCACTACTTGACCAAGCGAGAAGGGACCAACGGAATAACTCCCCGGTTCAGTGATCTGGAACGTGGGCAGCCCACCGGTGTTCGTCACATCGAGTTGAGGGTCCGAGCCGATCGAGGTCACATCCACAGCAATGGAGAAGGTGCTGTCCGCACAGTCGAGTTGAAGGTCGAACGTCGCCGTTGGATTGATGCAATCCAGGCAGCTCACCGTCCAGTTCAACGGAGAGAAGCTTCCTGATTGGCAACTGATCGATCCATCACTGTGCCACACGATGGTGAGCGCCCGGTCCGGGTTCGTACTGTTGAAGAACAGGCCGGTCATGTCGCCGAAATTCCCGTTCCCCATGTAGATCTGGGGTGCGTTGATGTCCAGACCATCGTAGACCGTGATGCGATCGCAGCAGGATTCCATGCTTCCGGAGTTGAACAGGACGGCGATGGGGTACGTGCTGTTGCTCTGGTAGGTGATGGTGCTGTCCCACAGCTCTCCGTAGCAGTACGAATAAGTGTCTGGGCCGCAGCTCACCACCACTCCCCCGTTCCCGTTCGGCGGAGGCAGGCTGGCGGCGTTCGCCGGGGCGGACGAAAGAACAAGCGTTACGAACCCGAGCACTGGCACTATCGCCTTGATCGGTCCCAAGAGTCGTTCTGGTATGCGCATGGGCCGAAAATAGTCCGGTAGCATGCTCAGGATGAACGGGCCGCCACTACGAACTCACGATCATTCGTGAAAAGCGAACGCCCGGCCATGGACCGGGCGTTCGCTTCCGCCACTGTCGGCTCAGCGCAGCACTTGCAGCGGATGGGTACTGTTCCACGTGGCGCCGGTCATCCGCACCATGTAGGTCCCGGTCGGCAGCTCGCTCAGGTCCATTCTAGCATTGGTGCCGCTGACCGCGGAATAAGAGAGCGTGCGCACAGTGCGGCCCGTCGCATCGATCACATCCATGTGTACACGGCCGGTGACCGCATTGGGCAACCGCACCTGCAGTTCACCATTGGTCGGGTTCGGGAACATCGCGAAGTCACCCGCAGGCACATCCGAAATGCCGACCAGGCCACAGCCGACCGTCCAGTACGATGAGATGGCCTGACCCGTGGCGCAGGAACCGACCTGACTGCTGATCACCAACAAGGTGAGGGCGTTGTCAGCATTGTTGGACGTGATGGCCAGCCCTTGCAGGTTTCCGCCCTGGTTGCCCATGTAAACCAATTGGGCCGCCGTATCCAAGCCGTTATAGATCTGGATGTAGTCGTTCACCAGCATCTGCCCCCAACCGAACTGCAAGGTGATGGGGTTGGCATTTCCGCTCGTGTAGGTGAACCAGGCCGTATCATGGTTCGTGTAGCAGTACTCCGTACCCGTGGCCGCACAGGCGGTGATGATGCAGCTGTCCGATGGATAGTAGTAAATGGGGCTGACCGAGCGGCACAGCGGATTGTTCGCGTTCATCACGGTCAATTTCACCTCCTCATCCACCGGGAACGGTCCAATGATGGACGTGCCCGTCTGGATGTTGAAGATCGTATCCGTGTCGTAGCTGTTCGCCACCATCAGACCCAAAGGTGCGTTCACACCGATGGAAGCAACATCCAGTTGAACGTTGAACCCATGGTGCTGGCAATCCGGGATCATCGTGAACTCCACTTCCGGGTTGGTGCAGTCCAAGCAGCTCACATCCCAATCCAGCGCGGTGTACTGTTGGTCCTGGCAGCTGTAGAAGAAATCAGAAATGAACCGGAAGGTGAGCGCGTTCGCCGGGTTGGTGGAAGTGAACAGCTGACCGGCCATGTCATCCACGTAGGTGTTGTTGTAGATCAGCGGAGCCAGGTAGTTCGCACCATCGTAGACCTTCAGCGTGTCGCCGTACATACCGAACGAGCCTGCATTGAAGATCGCAGCGATAGGGAACGTGCTCGCACTCTGGTATACGAAGGCCGTATCCGCGTAATTGCCGAAACAGTAGGTGTAGTGGTCAGGACCGCAATCCACCACGGGGCAGGGTGCGTTGGTGATCGTCGGGCTTTGAACGGAGCAGAGGTTGTTCTCGTCGCTCTCCACCCTCACACGCACCTGGCTGCCGAAGGCGAAGGGACCGACATTGTATGTGCCCGCAGCCGTGATGGGAATGCTCGGTGCCCCCCCGTTGTTGGTGATCGTTGGGGTGACATCACTGCCGAGCGCGTTAACCGTCGTGGCCACGAAGAACTGGCTGTTCTGGCAGTCCAGAACGACGTCATAGCTCACGTTGGCCTGCACGCAGTCCAGACATCCCACGGTCCACAGCCATTCGCTTTCCACGCCGAAGCTGTTGGTCACACAGCAAACGGTGAAGTCGGAGCTCATCTCCATGTAGATGGACTCGCCGGGGTTGCTGATCGCCAGGATGCCCGCAAGGTTCATCGTGTTCGACCCGTTCTCCCACAACAAGGTGCCTGTGTTGTCCTCTCCGCTGTAGATGCGGATGTGATCGTAGTTGGAACTCTCGATATACCCCTGTGAGAAGAGCAATGCCAACGGCTGCGTGCTGCTCGTGTTGTGGTAGATCCAGTAACGCGAATCGTTGTTGTTGTAGCAGTACTGATCCTCGAATGATGGCTGCCCGCAGGTGATGTTGATCGGGCAGAACGTGTTCACCAACTCCTGCGAAACCACGTTGCACAGCGCGTTCTGGTCGTTCACCAACGTGATGATGGTCGGCACGCCCACCGGGAAAGGGCCTGCTGTTACCACGCCGGGTGCAGAGGCGGTGCTGGACGCAACGCCAACGTTGTTGCTGATCTCCACCTCAGGATCGGTCCCGATGCTGCTGATGCTCACATCCACCGTGTATTGCTGCGCATCACAGTCCGTGTTCACCGTGTAACCGGTTACCGCCGGAGGTGTACAGTCCAAGCAGCCCACCGTGTAATCCAGTGGACCACCCGTAACTCCGAAGTCGGCACAGCTGGTGAATCCATCCGAAGTTATGACCATGGTGAGCGCGTCGTCAGGGTTCGTGGACGTGACACTGATACCGGCCATGTTCCCGTTCACACCGTAACCGCTGTAAAGCACTGTACCCGTGTTGTCCAAGCCGTCATAGATGGTGATAAGGTCACCACCGAACTGGTACATGGCCCCACTGTTGAAGATGAGCATGATCGGATAGCTCGTGGTGCCTTGGAACACCTGCACGAAATTCTCTCCGTTGCCGTAGCAGTGCGTGTAGTTGTCCGGACCACAGCTCAGGATGGGACAGGTGAAGTTCACCAATGAAGGTGAGTAGCCATCACAGCCGGGGTCACTGTTGTTCACCAAGGTCAGTTGCACCGGTGTACCGGCGGTGAAGGGACCTACCAGTTGCTGACCAAGACCGACGCCACTGACCGTGGGAGCTCCGCCATTGTTGGTGATGTCCACCGAAGCAGCAGAACCCAAGCTGGTGATGTTCACCTGGACACTGAAGATGTTGTTCGCACAGTCCGGTACTATCGTGTACTCGGCGCTCGGCGCGTTAGCGCAGAAGAAATTGAGGTACCAGTTGTAGCTGGACTGCACCCAGTTGTCATCGAACTGGATGTAATAGGTGACCCCGGCCGTGGCCACCAGGTTGCTCACCTCTGAAGCATACGAGTTTCCTCCGGTGTACATCGGGCAGAAGTCATCCGACGAACCATAGCAACTCAACGCACCGCAGGAACCGGTGAATACCGAAAGGCGCGTATCGGTGCCCCCGAAACAAGACCCCACGGTGAACGTGCCGTCCACGACCGGGGTGAACATGTACCAATCACCGTTGATACCACCGAAGTTGAAACAGGTCTGGTCGATGCCTGCACCACTGGAAGGTCCGTCACCGGTGTAGGTGCCGGGTGTAACGGGAAGTGCGGTGGCACAGGTCTCACCCTGGCCGAAGCCAGCAAGAGTGGCCCCAAGGCCTACGATGATCGCGAGGGAGGAGCGTAGTAAGGGTGCGTTCATGCGGTCAGATTGTGGATACCTCCGGACCGGAGGGCGGTGAAAAGTAGGCATTCGGAACGCGCGTACGCCGCGTCCTCGGACCAACCGATGAACCCTACGGGAAACCCTATGTGACAGGGGGCTAGCGCGTCAGCACGACTGGCATGGGTTGGCTTCCATTGTCCGTGCGGATCCAAAGCACGTAGCGGCCCACCCCCACCGTCGACAGGTCCATGGACCAGCCTCCCGCGTTCTGAACGATGCGATCCCCAGCGACCTGTCGGCCGGCGGCATCCAACAGGCTCCAAGAACGTGGCTCGGCCAGGCTGGCAGGCCATATCACACGCAAGGCACCCGTGCTGGGGACTGGGAAAACTTCCGGATGGACAGCTGCTGTGCTAGCCGAACCAACAAGGCCGCAACCCACGGACCATTGCATGGCGGTCTCCGCCTCCCCAGTAGCACATGAACCGGCTCCATCGGTCACGATCAGTAACGTGATGGCGTTCACGGGGTTGTTACTGGTGAGCGACAGCCCTGCCAGGTTCCCGCCGTAGTTGCCGGCATAGACCAATTGATAGGTCGTGTCCGGTCCATTGAACAGCATGACCTGGTCACCGGGGAGCATTGTTCCTGCAAGGAAACTGATGGAAATGGGAACGTTGATGCCGCTGGCGTACGTGTACCAGAGGGAATCACCGTTGGCGTAACAATGCTCGGTGGTAACCAGGTCGCATGCCTGGATGATGCAATCGTTCTGGTTGTAACCGATGGACGGACTATTGATCCGGCACAGTTCATTCGTGCTGTTGATCAGTGAGAACGAAACGCTGCTGCCAATGGCGAAAGGTCCGAGAGTGGTGATCCCTAGACCGATGCCGTTCAGTGTATCGGGATCCAGTGAATTGGATACCCGGAGGTCATCCGCTGTGCCCAGGTCGGTCACGTTCAATGCCACGGTGTAGGTGTGGTGCGAACAATCCGCGTTCACTTCCCACGTGGCGGCGGGGTTGGTGCAATCCAAGCAGCCCACCGTCCATTGCCAGGTGCCTGCAGCCCCGAAATTCCCGGATGCGCAGCTGATGGAATTATCAGAGGTCATTTCCATGAACAGCGCCGGCCCGGTACTTACCGCCATTACGCCTACCAACGATTCATTGGTGGTGAGCGTATGCTGCCAGAGCACCGGCGCCGATGCATCCACCCCGTCGTGGATGACGAGATGATCGAAACTGACGCTTTCGATGGTACCGGCACTGAACTGGATCGCCAACGGTTGACCTCCCATGCTTTGATACAGCCAGGTCTTCGCATCGCTGTTCGTGTAACAGTAGCTGTCCGTATGCAGTGGTCCGGTGCATTGGATCGCGATAGGACATCCTTCCGCCTCGAAAACGCCAAGCTGGCGATCGCACACCGAACTCGCAGTGTTGTCAAGCATCAGGCTGACGGCAGCTCCGACCGGGAACGGACCTGCTGTGTAGGTGCCAGCAGCGGTGATCGGAAAGGGGTCCACACCAACGGAGTTCTGCAACCACAGGGTATCAGCGCCTCCCATGTCGATGACGACCACAGGAACCGTGAACGTTCCCGCATCACAATCCGGGACGGTCGGGCCGGCTTCGCCTACCGGTTGTGTGCAGGAAGAGCACTCCACCGTGTAGTTCCATTCCGGAGAAACACCACCATCCGCACAACTGAAGCTGGCGTTGGAGGTCATGTGCAGCGTGAGCGCGTGGAGCGGATTGGTCGACACCACCGTCACTCCGGTCAGGTCTCCCCCGTTCCCCACGCCCGAGAACAGGATAGGGTCGGTGATGTAGAGGCCATCGTGGATGACGAGTGCGTCGTTGCCTGAGGGTGATACCGCACCACTGTTGAAGTGCAGGCTCAGGGGCAGATTGGAATCGCCTTGGTAGTGCACAAGGTAGTTCTCGTTGTTCCCATAGCAATGCGTGTAGGTGTCTGGGCCGCAACTGATGATCGCACACGGCAGGTTCGTGATGTCGTTGACCACCACGTTGCAATCCGCGTTGCCGTCATGCACCACCGTCAGGTCGATCAGGCTGCCCAAGGGAAAGGGCCCGAGCGGATGATAACCCAGCCCGATGCCGGTTTCCACAGTAAGCCCGCCCCCATTCATGGTATAGACGAAGCTGAGCGCTGAGGCATCGCCCGTATCGGAAACGAGTACGAAGACGGTGAACTGCTCATTGTCGCAATCGTTCTCGGTGGATACGGAAACCGTGGGCGGTACGCAGTCGAGGAACCGGCGTACCGTGGTGGCTGCGCAGTTCTGCGCCGTACCGCACGCATCGTTCACGTTCCAGTGCGGGTAAAGGTTGGCATTGGATGTCGCCACCACGGTCAACGGTGAGTAGCCATGCCCCAGCACCGGACCGTTGAACGTGCCCTGGTGAACCGTGATGTACAGGTTGTTCGCAACGGTGAACTCGTATGCTGTATTGGCCACGATGCCCGTGATGGTCGAGTATTCCGTTTGCCAGTTGCATGTGGTGATGGTCGTTACGGTGCCATCTGAATTCGGCACAATGGAATTGCTCGGGTACGGCGATGTGTTCGTGCATTGGCTCCAAGCAGGAACCTGAAGAAAAGCGGAGAGAAGTGCGAAGGCGAGCGTACGGGTCAGCGTCATGGTGAACTGGTTCAGGGTGCAGCAAGGTAGGATCCTGCAGGATCCGATAGCTATGGCGCAGAACAGGTGCGAACGGTTGCCTGAACGGGATCACTTCTCCCCGTTGTACAGCTTCTGCACTTCGTACATGCCGGGCTTCCAGTTGCCCTCGTAATCGATCAGGCTCCAGCTCGGTCCGGGCCAGCAATCGTTCAACTGCCAGAAGAGCGTGCCCATGCAATGCGGCTGCGCGGCCATGTGCGCTTCGATGGCCATGCGATACGCCTTCGCTTGCACTTCCTGACTATCCTCGATGAACTCTCCCAAGGTCTTCGGCTCTCTGCCCAACTCGCGTTTGATCGCGTCCCAGATCGGCTTGTCGGTCTTGTAGCTACGCTGCATCCGCTTCATCGCCGGGCTGCCGAGGTAAAGTTCCTTCGGATCGATATAGTGCGAGAGCAGCGCGCTGTCCGGATAGCTCTGGAAACCGTACTCGCTCACGAAACGGCCCACGTTGTTCTTGAAGGAGGAGAAGGCGCTGTCGCCGTGCCACACTCCCCAGTAGTGGAGGTCGCCGCTCTTGAGTCCTTCGGCGTTGCCCCAGTTGCTGAGGGGTGAGGTGGGCGTGAATGGAACATGACCGCCGCGAGGCCACATCGCGATGGTTTGCTGCACAGCACGATAGTCGTCAATAACACGCACCGAATCGTTGCCAAGAAGACGGTACCGTTCCTGCCAGCCCCAGTTCTTCCACGCTACATCAAGCTCATTATCCCCACAGAACAAGGCCATGCATGGGTGGTCACGCAGTCGGAAGATCTGTTCCCCGACTTCCCACGAAAGGCTGTGGCGAAATTCCCGGTTCCCCGGCGGTAGGGCGCCCAGCATGAAATCCTGCCAAACGAGGATCCCAGCCGTGTCGCACGCTTCGAAGAACACATCGGGCGGGTAGACGCCCCCCGCCCATACGCGCACCATATTCATCCCCGCCCGCCGTATCTCGTGCACCAGGTTCAACCACGGAGCATCGCCGATAGGAACCATGGATGGCGGCACCAGGTTGCAACCCTTCATCAACATGTCACGGCCGTTAACCCTGAAGGTGAAGGCGGAGCCGATCGTGTCGGTGTCCTTCACAAGTTCGATGGTGCGAAAACCCGTCTTCCGCTCAAGGCGATCCATCACCTTGCCCCGTGCATCCAAGAGTTCTGCGGAAAACACGTGCATGTTGCGCAAACCTTCCCCTGCAGGCCACCAGCGATCAGGTAATGGGACCGTCCTTTTGTACCCGGCCATGTTGTACTCCTCCACATCCACAACCGGCTTTTGCGCCAGTATCCGGCCATCAATCGAGAAACGGACCTGAGCTACCATCGTAAGCGGCCTTGGCAGTCTCGCTCCAAGAACCAAGGACAGTGAATCACCCTTGGGCACCACGATCACATCGAACTGTATGATCCTCGCCCCGCTCCACCCCCTCAACTCCACCCCCTGCCAGATCCCGCTCGTGACCAGCCTTGGGCAAAAGTCCCACCCGAACTGGTAGGCTGCTTTGCGGATGTAGGGGCTTACGCCACTGGGGTCGTTGTCGTGCGGTAGTTGGATGCCGTACGCATCGCGCAGCTTCGCCCCTTCCTTGATCGGGCTGCGGAAGATGACTTTCAACTCGTTCGCACCGGACCTCAACAGCTCTTTGATCGGCCACTCCCATGCATGGAACATATTGTCCGCTTTGCCGAGCAACGAGTCATTGAGGTAGACCTCCGCGAAGGTGTCCAGCCCTTTGAACACGAGGTCCAGGTGGCCGTGCTTCAGCAGGGTGTCATGGGCGACCAAGGTGCGCTTGTAGATCCAGTCCTCGTTCTCGATCCATTGAACGCTGTCGATGTTACTCCCTTTGTAGAAGTCAGGGATCAGGCCGTTGCGCAGGAGATCGGTTTGCACTACGCCGGGCACTTCAGCCGGATACCATCGCTCCTTCCCCACCTGGCAAAAGCTCCAACCGTCGTTGAGTGACAGGTGAGACTCTTGCGCCGCCACGTTCAGCGAGAACAGGATCAGAGCTGCGAGCCATGGGCTTCGGGCCACGGGCATATGCAGGTTGCCAGGATCCGCATAAACCCGGGGCCCGAAGCCGGAAGCCCAACGAGTTGCGGCACTCATCTCAACCCCGCTTTCTCCAACGCCTCCAGCACACCTTCCACTTTCTGCTCGTCCAAAGTGGTCTCGAAGCTCATGCCCGCGTACGCGCTGCTCATCGCTGCCTTGTCGCTCGCATGCGCCACCGTTCGCTGTGCAGCGAAGTGTACCTCCTGCGCTCCCGTGCTTTCCACGATGCGCACCACGTTCTCCGCGTTCACCCCACCGGCCACGGCCACGCGCAAATGCGAACCGGCCAGGTGGACCATCTCCTTCAACACGGATCGGGCGTCATCGGCGAGCGTGGCACCGCCTGAGGTCAATACCCGTGGCACTTGCAGGTTCAACAGGTCATCGATGCCTTGCAGTGGATCCGTCGCGTGATCGATGGCGCGGTGGAACGTGATCTCGTTCTCCGGCGCGGCCATGCGCACGGCCCGTATCAGCGACCGCGAGATCCGTCCATCCGTTTCCAAAGCGCCAGTAACCACCCCCACGCCGCTGAGTCCGATGAGCATGCTGTCCCTCAGGATCACCTGGCGCTCTTCATCCGTGTAGTGGAAGCCACCGGGACCGGGACGTACCAGTACCCGCAGTGGCAGCTTGATGCGCTCGGTAAGCGTGTTCACCAACCCGTAGCTGGGCGTTATTCCGCCACAGGCCAGCCACGCGCACAGCTCGATGCTGTCCACGCTCAGCGCGGCGGCCTTCAGCGCCTCATCCAAGGAACCGACACAGACCTCCACGTGGATGCGCATGCCGGAAAGGTAGAAGCCTTCCTCCATGCAACCGCTGACCAGCGTTCGCCGTATCAGGGCCGCCATGTTCCGCACGTTCAGGTCCGTCCTTGTTTCTGTCGCCGTTCTCACGGCAGGTGGGCCAGCCTTGGCCTGGGACGATGATGTCACCACCGCTTCCGGTAATTCAGGTGCGGCCGACCGTGCCCGGTCCTTGCTCGCCATGGCGGAAGCACAACGCGTGGCGAAGCCGGCGGATGCCTTGTTGAAGATCGGTGCGGCCTTGCGCCTCGCAGAACAAGCCAACGACCGTGACCTTATCCTGAAAGCGGTACGCATCCAGCGCGGCCTTGAAGTGAAGGCCGGGGCCTATGACCGCTCGCTCCTGAGCGCCATACGTGCCGTGACGATCAGCGAGAACTCGCGGGATCCCCGTGGTGCATCGGAAGACCTGCGCGCCCTGAGCGAAGCTTACGACCGCATGGGCAGTCATGAGCATTCCTTGGACATCAGCCGCAAGGCCTTGGCCCGAGCGAGGGATACCGGAGACAGCGCTCTCATCTGTATCACCAGCCTTGATGTGATGAACGCCCTGGCACACGCCGGTCGCTTCAACGAAGTGCTTACGGCTGGAGAAGAACTGCTGGTGCGATATCAGCGGAACAACAACCAGCAGGGGGTAGCCCATGTGCTGCTCATCGAGGCCGAAGCCTTGATCGAACGCGGCCGCTTCTCTGATTCGGGCCCTCTGTTGGCCAAGGCGGAGAACATCTTCCGCTCCACGAACGACCACGACGCCTTGCTGCGCACCCTCACCGCGCAATGCCGGGCGAGCATGGGCTCCTCCGCTTGGAACCGCGCACAAGGCTACCTGCAGGACGCCCTTGAGCTTGCCACCTCTCATGGCACCGCCACCGCGCTTCCCGTTCTGCATGACATGCGCAGCAGGATCGCTGAGAAGACAGGCGACCTGAAAACAGCATTGAGCGATGCGCGAAGGGCCGCCACCTTGGAGGATTCCATCTTCAAGAAACGGGTGACCGAGCGCATGCTCGCCCTGCAAAGTCTGTACAGCACACAGAGCCTTGAACTGGAGAACGCCCGGCTTTCTTCGGACAACCTGGCCATCCGCGAACAGGCCGCAAAAAGCGGATCGATGTACCGCTGGGCGTTCGTGGGGCTTGTGTTCATGCTGGGTGCCACCGTATTCCTGGTGATGCTGGGCTGGAAACTGCGCCGAATGAACAAGCGTGCCCGCTTGCGTACACAGGTGATCCAGCGTCAGGCGGAAGAGATAAGTGCGAAGAACCTCGAACTGGAGCGACAGAACCTGCGACTTTCTGAGTCATTGGTCGATATCGAGGAGAAGGACGTGGTGTTGAAGGAGATCCACCACCGCGTGAAGAACAACCTGCAGATCGTGAACACGCTGCTGCGCATGCAAGGTTCCCATGAACGCGATCCCCGTTTGGACAGCATTCTCAGCGATTGCCAAGGACGCGTGCGTTCCATGGCGCTCGTTCACGAACACATCTACCGTTGTGGCGATCTGAACCGCGTGAACGTGAAGGCGCACATCCTCGCGCTGGCCGAAGCCGTGCTGCGGCATTACGACCTCAGCGAAAAAGTCCGGTTGGACCTGAACGTCACCTACGACCGCACCACCCTGGACAACCTCATCCCGCTCACCCTGTTGCTGAACGAGCTGTTGAGCAATTCCGCGAAGCATGCGTTCATCGGCCGAGAAACCGGGCGCATCTCCATCGCTGTTCGCGTGGCGGAAGAAGGGTTGTGCGAGTTCATCTACAGCGATGATGGCGTGGGCATGGAGGTGAATCAGTTCTTCGCCGGTGGCTCGTTCGGTATCGAACTGGTGCGCACGCTGGCCGCACAGCTCAATGGAACCATCCGCCTGCTGCGTGGTGAAGGCACCACCGTTCAGATGACCTTCGGGCCGGAGGATCGCCATCTGCGCAAGGCTTCCTGAGCCTTCCGGAGCGGGCCGCCTACCTTCGTGCGGCATTTACATGGACACACCAGCTGAAAGCGGCACGCTCGCCGCAGATTTCCACTCGCTCGGATTGCATGACGGATTGCTCCAAGGTCTTGACGCCATGGGCATCCGCAAGCCGACACCCATCCAGGCCCAAGCGATCCCCGCCGCCATCGATGGCAGGGACCTGATCGCCTGCGCACAGACCGGAACCGGGAAGACCGCCGCCTTCCTCCTCCCCCTCATCGATGTGATCCACTCCTACCGCCCGAAGGTGGAAGGCAGCATCCGTGCTTTGGTGATCGTGCCTACCCGTGAGCTCGCCCTGCAGATCGATCAGCAGATGCAGGCCATCGCCTATTACACGCCCATCACGAGCATGCCGGTGTACGGGGGAAGCGACGGGCAATCCTTCGACCAGCAGAAGGCCGCGCTGACCGGTGGTACGGAAGTGATCATCGCCACGCCAGGTAAGCTGCTCAGTCATCTGAACCTGGGCTACGTGCCCACCAAAGGCTTGGAGTTCCTTGTGCTCGACGAGGCCGATCGGATGCTGGACATGGGCTTCATCGAGGATATCCATCGTATCATCAAGTTCCTTCCACAGGAAAGGCAGACGCTGATGTTCAGCGCGACCATGGCCCCGGAGATCCGGACACTGGCGAAGCAGGTATTGCACGACCCGGTGGAGATCAGCATCGCCTTGAGCAAGCCGGCCGAAGGTGTGGCACAGGAGGCCTATGTGATCCACGAACCGCAGAAGGCTCCCCTGCTCGAGCACATCCTCAAGACCAACGAGGCCTCGTGCATCGTGATCTTCGCTGGCAAGAAGGTGGAAGTGCGAAACCTCGCGCGGCACTTGCAAAAGCGGGGCTTCAATGCTCAAGGCATGCATAGCGACCTGGAGCAGAACGAGCGCGAACAGGTCATGCTCGATTTCCGGAACCGCAAACTGCGCATCCTCGTGGCAACGAACGTGGTGAGCCGTGGCATCGACATCGATGACATCGATCTGGTGATCAACTACGATGTGCCGCGCGACCCGGAGGATTATGTGCATCGCGTGGGCCGAACCGCCCGTGCCGCGCGCAAAGGCCAGGCGATCACCTTCGTGAGCGATCAGGACATGCGTGAGTTCGGCCGCATCGAGAAACTCATCGGCTATGAGGTGAAGAAGGTCGCGGTGCCTGCTGAACTCGGCCCTGCACCGGAATATCGGCCTGACGAACGTGCGAAACGTCCGAAAAACAACGACCGCCGCCACGGTGGACGTAGCGGCGGTCGCAGGAATGGTGGCCCGCCACGGCAGGGCGGCCGTCAAGGTCAGCGCTGACCGAACTTGGCCTTGTTCGCCTCAAGGACCTTCACGGCGTCGAATGCCTTCGCATCCTTGCCTTTAGCCTCGATGGTCACGTGCTCGATCTTGTCGCCTTGTGCGATGGCGTTCACCACGTCCTGGCCTTTCACCACGTAGCCGAACACGCTGTGGCGGCCATCCAGCCATGGGGTGTCCTTGTGCGTGATGAAGAACTGGCTGCCGTTGGTCCCGGGGCCTGCGTTGGCCATGCTGAGCGTGCCTGCACGATCGTGCTTCAAGCTGGGATCGAACTCGTCCGGGAAAGCATATCCCGGACCTCCGCGACCGGTGCCGGTGGGATCACCGCCTTGGATCATGAAATCAGCGATCACGCGATGGAACACGATCCCATCGTAATAGGGCGTGCCATCGGGCTTGGCCGTGTTGTGCTGTTTGCCGGTGGCGAGGCCCACGAAATTGGCCACGGTGATCGGCACCTTCTTGTATTCGAGTTCCAGGACGATCTCGCCCTTGTTGGTCTTGATGTGGGCGAATAGGCCTTCGGTCGGTTCTGCTTGCACGGGCTTGGTGGGTTGTTGGTCGTTGCCAGGGATCGCATTGCACGCGAGGAGCGCTGCGCTCATGGCGATGCTGAGAAATGAACGATGGAGCATGTATGCTGGTTTTGCTGTCGTTGGGGTGCGAAAGTAGATGGACGCTCGTGCAGTCACCTTCCGTTAACGATCCATTGCTTGTTCGAGCGCGTCCAGTTTGTCCACGGTGTAGGAGCCAAGTTCACGGTGGACGATCCGGCCTTCCGGGTCCACCACCAGGAACAAAGGCTCTTCCCTGTCCTTGATGCCAAGGGCATCGATCAGCGCGCCACTGTCCTCCTTCACGAAGACCACGCGCTTCGCCACATCCGGATCGGCCTGTTCCTTCAATCGTTTGATGCTGGGTCCGAAGGCCGTCTTGTTCAACCCGGTGAAGATGGGCACGAGCCAGAGGTCCGCATCGTGCGCACCCGCGAAGAGACCTTGCTTCGCCACGAACCGCAGGTACGCGGGCTCGTACCATTCCTGAAGCACCGGTTCGGCCTTCTTTCCCGCCGCGATGGCGAGGATGGTGAACTTGCCTGCGGAAGCTCTTGGTAGTTCGATCACCTTGCCCTCCGTGGACTCACCTTTGATCGTCGGGCACGCCGTCTGGGCGTTCGCCGCAGAGGCAAGCACCAGTGCCAGAGCGAAGAGTTGGGTTTTCATTCCGAATACGCGGCGCCGTCGCTGCCAAGTTTGATGCCACGGATCAGGCCCCACCCTGCGGTGCGTTCTTTCCGCGGAACTGTTTGAAGTAGTCCATCATCCAGGCGATGTCCTTTTCCATGTCATCGCCCACAAAGAAGGGTTCGCGCAGAATGATCTCCTTCTTCGTGTAATCGAAGGAGGTGAGGATCACCGGCACGTTCGCCGCCTTGGCGATGCGCCAGAAACCGGTCTTCCAGGTCTTCACCTGCTTGCGCGTGCCCTCGGGTGTGATCGCGATGCTGAAACCGGGAATGTCGCGGAAGTAACCCGCCACCTGATCGGTAAGGTTGGTGTGTTTGGACCGGTCCACGGGATAGCCGCCCAACGCACGGAAGAGCCAGCCGATGGGCCACACGAACAGTTGCTTCTTCGCCAGGTAACGGGCATGCCCCAACCGCGCGATGCTGCGGCCCAGCACCCCGATGATGAAGTCCCAATTGCTCGTGTGCGGTGCCACTACATAGATGGCCTGCACCATGGGATCAGGACGATGGTCGGTGACCTGCCAGCCGATGAGACGGAAGATGAAGAGGGACAGCGCACGGAACATGCGCGGCCAATGTAGGCGCGGGCAGGAGAAGAGAAAGGCACTCCCTCGGAACCCTGGCGCTGACCGGCCGTATGAACCGCCTCTATGCTCGCTACCGAATTCGTGGTCGTTGATGTGGAAACCTCGCTGGGGGATCCCGTGCGTGGTCGCATCATCGAAATGGCGGTGATCGCCCACGACGGCCTGATGGAGATCGAGCGGTGGAACAGCCTGATCAAACAGCCGGACGAGATCCCTGTTTTCATCCAGCGGCTAACGGGCATCCGACCGGAGATGCTGCGCTCCGCACCGCCATTCCTGGAGGTCGCTCGGAAACTACGGGCCAGCACCCAGGACCGGATCATGGTGGCGCACAACGTCCGGTTCGACATGACCGCGATCCAGCACGAGTTCGCACGCACGGGACTCTCCTACCACCCTGATACGCTGTGCACGGAGCGACTGACCCGACAGCTCCACCCGCAGCTCCCCCACTACAACCTCGCCAGCCTTTGCCGCTACTTCGGCATTGCCCAAGGCCACAAGCATCGCGCGGCGCACGATGCGCAGGCCACGCTTTCGCTCTTCCTCCACCTCATCGGCGAACATGGGAGCGAGCGCGTGTTCCAGACCGTGGTGCCTTGGAGCGAGCAGCGGAGGGCTTGAGGAATGAGGGGCAGTGAGCGGGTAACCGAGCGGCGAAACTTGGCGCCAATGCTGTGCGCGGGCAGAGATGATCGGACGCAGAAAGCCGAGCGAAGAGCCAACAGGGAAGAGCACCTATTCGCACTTCTTCAAGTGCTCAGGTGGAATGACATGCGCTTTTCGCGTTTTGAACTCCTCATATGCAGCGCGACCGAATGAGCGGTCCACCAGAAGCAAGACCGGGCTGTAATAGAGGAAGTGCGATTCGATCTGCAGTCGTACGAAGAATTCAGAAGCACTTTCGTTCGGCAACACTATTGCCGACTTCCCGACAGCGATCTTACGGGGCCGCCGACCTCGATATTCGAAATACTCACCATTGCGGACCCTCAAACACAGTGTATCATCAAAGAACACCTCGGGACGCATGAGCGCCCCGGAAAAACGGTCAGGCCTGTAGATGACGATGCTTACTGGATCGGCAACCTGAGCTTCCATAGTGCAAGGCAGTATGGTACCCGCGATGCAGATCAGACTTGTCAGCATCCTATTGATAAGGGAGGGCATGGTTGACATCAGTAAGGATCATTCGGGATCAAATCTCTCATTTCTCTCCCTCAGGGTCTCCGCTCTGGGTTATGCGTTTCATACCATCGGGTCCCTGAGGCATCAAAGCTTGCAGCTGTTCTTCATTCTGTATGAACGGGGATGGTGCGAATATTTCGTTGAGAACGAAGAAGGGCGGCCCGCTGGACCGCCCTTCTCTATTCCGTAGAAGCAGCTTACTCGGCCGCTTCCTCTTCGTCCTTCTTGGAGCGGCCCTTCTTCTCGCCAGCTTCCATGGCGCTCTTCAGATCACCCAGCACGCTGAGGTCACCCAAGGTCGATTTCTCCACCTTGTCGTTCACGCTCTTGATGCTGGCGCTCTGTGAGCCTTCATCACCACCCTTGCGGCCACGCTTGCCCGCTGGTGCTGCTTCCACCACATCATCGCCCTCCTCGAAGGTGCGGGTGTGGCTGAGCGTGATCCGGCGCTGTTCGCCATTGAACTCGAGCACTTTGAAGGGGAGCTTCTCCTCCAGGTTGGCCTTGCTGCCATCCTCCTTCTTCAGGTGCTTCAGCGCCACGGTGCCTTCCACACCGTAAGGCAGGGCCACGGTGAAGTTGCTGCCGTTGCGGCTCACGAGGGTGCCCTCATGGATGCTGCCCGGGGTGAAGACGCTGGAGAACACCTCCCATGGGTTCTCTTCCACTTGCTTGTGGCCGAGGCTGAGGCGGCGGTTGTCCTTGTCCACTTCGAGCACCTGCACCTCGATGTCGTCACCGATCTTGCAGAAGTCGCTCGGGTGCTTGATGCGCTTGGTCCAGCTGAGGTCGCTGATGTGGATGAGTCCGTCCACGCCCTCCTCCAGTTCGGCGAAGATGCCGAAGTGAGTGAAGTTGCGAACCTTGGCCGAGTGGCGTGAGCCGACCGGGTACTTGAACTCGATGTCGGCCCATGGATCGGCGCTGAGCTGCTTCATGCCCAGGCTCATCTTGCGCTCCTCGCGGTCGATGTTCAGGATCTGCACGTCGATCTCCTGGCCTTCCTTCAGGAAGTCCTTCGGGCTGCGCAGGTGCTGGCTCCAGCTCATCTCGCTCACGTGCAGCAGGCCCTCCACGCCGGCGGCCACTTCCACGAACGCGCCGTAGTCGGTGATCACCATCACCTTTCCTTTCACCTTGTCGCCAACGTTCATGTCGGCGCTCAGCGCGTCCCACGGGTGCGGGCTCAGCTGCTTCAGGCCAAGGGCGATGCGCTTCTTCTCGTCGTCGAAGTCCAGGATAACGACGTTGATCTTGTCGTCCAGCTTCACGATCTCTTCCGGGTGGCTTACGCGGCCCCAGCTGAGGTCGGTGATGTGGATGAGGCCGTCGACACCGCCCAGGTCCACGAACACGCCGTAGCTGGTGATGTTCTTCACGGTGCCCTCGAGCACCTGGCCCTTCTCCAGCCCGCCGATGATCTGCTTCTTCTGCGCCTCGAGCTCGGCCTCGATCAGCGCCTTGTGGCTCACCACCACGTTCTTGAACTCCTGGTTGATCTTCACAACCTTGAATTCCATGTTCTTGCCCACGAACTGGTCGTAGTCGCGGATCGGCTTCACATCGATCTGCGAACCGGGCAGGAAGGCCTCGATGCCGAACACGTCCACGATGAGACCGCCTTTGGTGCGGCACTTCACGTAGCCCGTGATGATCTCGTTCGTCTCCAGCGCGTTGTTCACCTTGCCCCACGCGTTGTGCACGCGAGCGGTCTTGTGGCTGATGACCATCTGGCCACCCTTGTCCTCCTGCTTTTCGATGTAGACCTCCACCTGGTCACCCAACTTCAGGTCGGGCTTGTAGCGGAACTCGCTCAGGGGAACGACACCCTCGGACTTGTAGCCGATGTTGATGACGACCTCCTTCTTGTTCATGCCTACCACGGTACCCATGAGCACTTCCTTCTCGGAGATGCTGCTGAGGGTGTCCTCGTAGGCTTTCTCCATCTTCTCGCGGGTGTCCGCCGAGATGGACTTCTTGTCGTCCTCCAATGCGGCCCAATCGAAATCGGCGGGCGGCTCTGCGAAAACGACCTTGTTCTGTTCTACTGACATACTGCTCACTACTTGTATCCCGGACCAAGGCGGCACTGTCCGAGAGGGGTTCTGTTTGCCCGTTGTGCCGCTGAACGAGCTTTCCCGAAAGGGGCCGCGAATGTAATCGAATGTGCTGAATGTGAGGGAATGAAGGAATGTGACCTGCCATGTGGCCCGTAGCGTTGGCTCTACCTTCGCCGCGCCCGCGGACCCCACTGCTGCACATTCGTCCCATTCCACCCATTCCCAGTTGCGCTCCTTCGACATCCCCACCCACTACCGCAGCAACCTCATCGGCCGCTTGAAGGCTTGGCGTAAGGTGCAGGATCCCAAGAAGAAAGACCTGAGCCCGACGGTGTTGGACCTGGGTCCGGTCCGCTTCGTTTTCGCGCGGCACTTCGGCTTCTGCTACGGCGTGGAGAACGCCATTGAGATCAGTTACAAGGCGCTGGAGGAGAACCCTGGCAAACGGATCTTCCTGCTGAGCCAGATGATCCACAACCCGGAAGTGAACACCGACCTGGAAAGCCACGGGCTGCGCTTCATCCAGGACACGCATGGGCAGATGCTCATGGACTGGAACGAACTGACGGCCGATGACATCGTGATCATCCCGGCCTTCGGCACCACGCTGGAAACGGAGGCGCGATTGAAGGCCATCGGCATTGACCCGCTGAAGCACAACACCACCTGCCCCTTCGTGGAGAAGGTGTGGAAACGCAGCGCACAACTGGGCACCCAGGACTACACCGTGGTGATCCACGGCAAGGCCGCCCATGAAGAGACCCGGGCCACCTTCAGCCACACGGCCCAGGGCGCCCCGGCGGTCATCGTGAAGGACATGGCCGAGACGCAGGAACTCGGGCGGATCATCCTTGGAGAACTGCCTCTCTCTCGCTTTCGGGAACTGTTCGGTTCTCGGTGTACGCCTGGCTTCGATCCGGAGAAGGATCTGCAACGCATCGGCGTGGTGAACCAGACCACTATGCTCGCAACGGAAACTCAGGCCATCGCCGATCATCTGAAGCAGGTGATGATGAAGAAGTATGGAGATGCTGCACTCGGGCAACACTTCGCGGACACGCGCGACACGCTCTGCTACGCCACGAACGACAACCAAGACGCGACGAACGAATTGCTGAAACAAGAGGCCGATCTCGCGCTCGTTGTCGGTGGGTACAACAGCAGCAACACCAGTCACCTCGTCGAACTTCTTGAGCGCAAATTCCCGACCTACTTTATCAATGGAGAGAAGGAACTGTTGAGTGCAGAGGAGATCGAGCATTTCAACTACCCCGCACACAAGCTGGAGCGCACGAGTGATTGGCTCCCCCAGAAACGACCGGTGACGATCATTCTTACCAGCGGCGCGAGTTGCCCGGACACGCTGTTGGACCGCGTGATGTTGAAGGTGCTGGGGTTCGTGGAAGGTGTGAAAGACCCGGCCAGGACGGTAGGAACCATCGTCGACGAAGCCCGCGAGTAACAGTAATCTCGAATCTCTATGGACCTTGATGAACCCATTTTCCTTGGCATGACAAAGACACAATTCGGCATCACGCTCATGGCCTTCGGAGGGCTTGTTGCCTTAGTCGGCGGCTACATCTACAACACGGCTAGCTCCAAGAACAACGCATCACGACACAAGCAAGTCTTGGAGGGGCAATCCAAAACGGATGAACTCGTTACTCGAGAGACCGATAGAGTAATCGTTGAGTTGAGCAAACTGGCGGAGAATCGACCCGACTTGATTCAGCAATACAGGACTGCGTATCCGCTGGGATTCGCCGTTTATGGCTATCAAAATGGTCAACTTAGTTGGGTGCCGTTCGGTCCCACCGGCACGCTCCAAGCAAAGGCAGATTGGGGTCGAACCAAGTTCGATTTTGATTCAATCCCAGGCCAAATTCAGTTCCACCTTTATGATATCGAATATGATTCTCCGTCGATGAACGCATCAGTAGACGTTCTGGACGTTACAGGCATCCCGGTCGAGTGGCGTCAACATCAAGAAAATGGTCTCGTTGGCACTCCTGAGGGCGGATTCAATGTCGGTATCGACATAGTGGAAGAAGGTGGATCAGTGGTGTATGTGATAGGTTTCAAAATCGCCAGTCCCGATTGGGCGACAACTTGGCGGCAGCATCCGCGCCCACCCCAAAGACGTTTTACCATGCATGGTATGCAAATGCGGCCGAAGGGTTAGTCTTAAAGTTGTCGTGTTAACGAAGAACCAAACGCGGATCGCGCACTCCTGTCCCGTCTACTTTCAACCCGATGCGTGTATCGATCGCTTGGGTGCTTCTGGTCATGACCTTGGGCGCACATGCCCAGCGCCAGAAGTTCATCCGGTACAACCAACTGCGCACGACCGCGAGCTCGCTTGCGGAACACGGCGATTTCATCGGCGCCGGGGCCCTCTATGATTCAGCCTTTGCGCTGATCCCTTGGGTCGCTTATGACCACGTGCCTGCGGTGCTGAACGCGATCCACGCTGGAGCGGATCCGCAAGCGAACCGACTCCTCTTGGAAGCGGTGGAGAACGGGCTGAAGGTGGAGCAGTACTACTCGCCTGATCTGCTCGGGTTCCTGAACAGCGAGCGCGCACGGCCTTTCCTGAACGATTGGGGCTACATGCAGATGCGCTTCCTTGCGCACGCTGATACGGCCGCGATCACCGAACTGCACAGCATCGGTACCGGCAAAAAGTTCGTACAGGACGAGAACGGTGAGGTGTCCGTTCTCGCGGACAGTTCAGCCATCGACCGCTTCGTTGCACTGGTCCAACTGCGGGGTTTTCCCACCGCGCTGAACGTTGGTCCGGTGAGCATGAACGTGCGCCGCCTGCTGGCCGACCAAGCGCCGGACTACCCCGATGGTCACTATTGGCGGCTGTTGTTACCCTTCATCAACAAAGAGATCGTGCGCGGGACCTTGGAACCCGAGTTCCTTTGCCTTTTCCAGGACATCGCTGATCATGATGACGGACGACCGCTCACGTTCGGCGTAGCGATGCAACGCTACCTCGACGAGCCGCACATCCTGCTCGACGCGCGCTCCCGAATTGAAGCGGCAAGAGCATCACTGGGACTGGAACCCATCGATAAGGCCATCCGGTCACTGGAGACCTATGAGGCGAAATTCAGGTTCGCCGAGGAGCGACCCGTGCAGGAGTGATGGCGTCGTTGCTGTTGGACTAATAAGCTCGAACGTTGGCCATGAGCCTTGCGGCTGATCACGCCTCCGTCACCTCGCCCACCACCTTCACCACGTGGCCGAGCGCGAGGTTGAACTGCTCCTCTGAGGTAAGGTCGCTGTTGTCGATCTCGAAAGCATCCGGGGCTTTCAGCAGCGGATCGGCTTCACGCTTCAGATCGTCCTCATCGCGCCGTTCGATGTTCTCCAGCACGCTGGCGTAATCCACTTCAACGCCCCGTCCGCGCAGCTCTTGGTAACGGCGCATGGCGCGCACTTCAGGTCGGGCGGTCATGTACAACTTAACTTCCGCATCAGGGAAGACCACCGTGCCGATGTCGCGGCCGTCCATCACCACGCCGCGCTCCTGCCCCATCTCCTGCTGAAGCTTTACCAGCTTGGCGCGCACCTCCGGAACCGGGCTCACGAGCGTCACATGGCGGCTCACCTCCATGTCGCGGATCTTGCCTTCCACATCACGGCCGTTCAACCAGGTGTGGCTGCGTTGGGTGTCATCGTCGTGGCGGAAACGGATGCGGATGTCATCCAGGTGCTTCAACAGTCCCTCCTTGTCCAACTTGCCGTGGTGAACGAAGCCGTTCTCCATCATGAAGAGGGCCACCGCGCGGTACATCGCGCCGCTGTCCACATACGTGTAGTGCAGGTGATGCGCGAGTTGCTTGGCCAGGGTGCTCTTGCCGCAGCTGCTGAACCCGTCGATGGCGATGTTGATGCGGCGCACCCGCCAAACATAACAAGCCGCTTCCGGCCGTTGGGCTAAGACTTCGGTTCGGCCTTCCTGAAGTCCGCGAAGCGGATGGCCAGGCTGATCGTGTTGCTGGCCGAGCCCGGGTAGTACTGGGCCAACCCGTAGCTCAGGTGCAGCTTGCTCACGCGCAGGCCGATGCCCATGCTCATGCCCGTAAGTCCCGGCGCCTCATCGATGGCCAGTTCCTGCCGGCGCTTGTAGTTGTAGGCGAAGCGCAGCATGAAGTTCTTGCCGAAGAGGATCTCCGCGCTGGGAACGATGTGCCAGAGCGCCTTCTCCACACCGGTGATCTCGTTCACGATCACTTCACCGGTGGTGGGGTCGATCTGGTTCTGCTTGGCCGGATCGGTATAGGTGAGGTCCCAGGTCTGCAGGTTGTCCAGGGAAAGACCCAAGCGGAACGGCGCGTGCTTGAACTTGTACGTGGTGGACAGTTGCACTTGGAACGGCAATTTCTCTTCCGTACCGGTATAGGTCTTCGTCACCGCACCGATGTTCCGCAAGGTGGCGGCCACCGTGAGACCGATCGAGCGCTTGTAGAACACACCGCCGATGTCCGCTGCGATGGCGTTGGCCTTGTAGCCGTCCAGGTTGGACATCACGAACTTCACGTTGGCGCCGATGCGGAACAGGCTATCGAGCGCCATGCCCCCGCCCAACTGGATCGCGTACTCACCGGCCTTGAAGGTGCCTTGCTCCTGACCGGTCTCGTCCGTGCGGGTGAACGTGCCATAATCCACGTACTGCACGCTACCACTGGTGGTGATGCCAACGCTATCGAAATGGTGGCAGTAGCTCGCGTAGCCGATGGTGATCTTGTCGATGTAAGGCAGGTAGCTCAACGCCACTTGACGCTTCATCTCTTCATTCAACAAGGCCGGATTGAAGAGGCCAAGGTTCAGGTCGTTATCAACGACAGCCACGGGTGAACCGCCCAGCGCGGCGATGCGTGCCGAACTGGGTATATCGAAGATGCGGAACACCGACTTGCCGCCCAGTTGCGCGGAGGCCAGAGAGAACGTGAGCGCCGAGAAAAGAAGGGTGGCGTAGCGAGCGCTGATCATGCGACTTGGGAACGCAAGATAACGGCGGCTAGTATCCACGATGTTCATCCGACTTGCGCCAGAGCAGGGAACCGTCGCCATAGCTCAAGAACCGATAGCCCTGGGCCAGGGCGTGATCGTAGATCGAACGCCATCCATCGCCAACGAAGGCGGCCACCAGTAACAACAAGGTCGATCCCGGCTGATGGAAGTTCGTTACCAGGCCGTTCGCCAAGCGGAAGGTGTAACCCGGAGCGATGAGCAAGGAGGTGGAACCGGCGACCTCATCCGATCCATTCTCATCCAGGCAGCGGAGCACCGCTTCCAAGGACTCCTTCGTGCCCTCCGGAGCGTGCTCGTATGGCGCCCACTGTCCAACGCTCAAACGGTCCATGCGCTCTCCTCTTAGTAGCGCATCACCGAACCAGCACAGGCTTTCAATGGTGCGCAAGGCTGTCGTGCCCACCGGAACGATGGGAGCTTTGCCCAGCGCACCGAGCAACCGCACTACGGTTGACCGCGGGATCCTGACCTGTTCGCTGTGCATCGCATGCCCTTCCATGGTGGCGCTCTTCACCGGCAGGAACGTACCCGCCCCTACGTGCAATGTGACCGAACAGCGTTCCACCTGCTTGTGTACCATCGCGGCTAGCATCTCTTCCGTGAGATGAAGGCTGGCCGTAGGTGCGGCCACCGAGCCCTGCACTTGCGCGAAGACGGTGTTGTAACGGGAATCATCTTCCACCACCGCATCGCGCTTCATGTAAGGCGGCAAGGGCATGTTGCCATGCAATGCGAGCATCTCGGCAAAGGAGAGCGCGCTCTTCCACGAGAAACGAACGACCACCTCTCCGTCATCTTCACTTTCATGTTCAGCGGTCAGGCTGTTCTCTCCCTCACCGATCACGAGCGGTTCCTTCTTCCAGCGCCGCGCATTGCCTATCATGCAGCGCCAACGAGCGATGCCCTCCGCTTGCAAGGCATTTTCCATCGGCGATCCGTCCGCGGGCTCCAGCACCATGCATTCGATCACCGCCCCGGTGCTTCTGCGGAAGTGGATGCGCGCCTTCACCACCCGCGTGTCGTTGAGCACCAGCAGTGAAGCCGGTGGCAACAAGGAGGGCAGGTCGCTGAAGACCGAGTCGGAGATCCTTCCTTCCTTGAAGACCAGCAATCGCGACGCGTCCCTCCGTTCGAGCGGCCGTTGGGCGATGCGCTCCAGCGGAAGCTCGTACGTGAAGTCCTCGATGTGCAGGGAACGCGGGTCCATGGTGCGAAAGGCCGCAAAGGAAAGAGCCGCCCGGAAGAGCGGCTCCTTCCACTGTACGATAGCGCTTACTTGAACTGGATCATGCCGAAACGGTAGTCCGACTTGCGCTCGGCATAGATGAACAGACGGTCATCGGGCAGTGAGACGCATTCGTTGGGCTTGAAGATAGCGCCACGCTTCTCCTGCGTGAAGAGCGCCTCACGGTGCAAGGTGCCGTCGCCATCAATGGTGCAGATGGTCACCAGTGCATCGTCTCCCTTCAATTCGAACTGGTGGTACTTCTCACCCTTCGGTAGGAAGAGGTTCTCACCGCTGTCGTTGAAGATGAGGTAGAGCTTGTCCCCTTTCACATGCGATACGTAGCTGCTATAGCGGTCATCGTTCACGGTGTGCTGGCGCTTGGGCACTTTCACCGCCCATTCTATGTTGCCTTCCGGGCTGATGTTCACGGCGATGATGTCGTTGTAGATGTAGTGCGTGTTGCACGTGGTACCATAGCGTGTGGTCGTGCACACGGTATAGGAACGGTACTCCTCCGCCACCAGCACCATGCCGCCATCAGCGGTCTGGATCATCTCGTCCAGTTTGTAGTTGGGCAGTTCCAGATCCTCGTCCTTCCGGTCCGCCTTCTTCTTGGCCTTGCGCTCTTCCTTCTCGCTCATGCCTTCGGTGATGAAATCGTCCGAGAACTCCTTGTAGCTCTCGTGAACGATGTGCTTGGTGGCCTTGTCCAATCGCACGAAGAACACCCCGCGGATGCTCCAGGAACCCTTGTTCCCGTAGAAACCGCTGCATACGATGTTCCCTTTCACGTCCTCGCGGAAAGTCAGGTCCTGAAGGAACTTATCGTTCACCGCGATGGGATATTCCTGCGCCTCGGTCGCGCCCGGCGCATAAACAAGCAGCCAGTACGAATGGTCCGGCTTGTTCTGCCGACGCAACTCCTTGCGCTCCCGCTTTTCCGGGTATTTGCGACCCACATACATGCGCGTACCGTCCGCCGTGGTGATGCCATCGTCAACGCTGAAGTCCTCCGGAAACTCGATACGTACCTCTTCGGGCACATCGCCACCGGATACCTCGTTGAGATCCATGTCCATGAAGATCGTGCGGTACTTGGGTGTCATCTCCTTCTTCTCCCTCGGTTCGAACACCTTCACACGGATGTACTTGTCATCATTCGTGAAGCCGACACCGAACTCACCGGCGTTCCCTTTGTGCTCGGAGGGGATGGTAGCTATGACCTTCTCCTTGTCCACCGGGGAATAATCCGCGGCTGAATAAGCACGGGCAAACAGCGTGTTGCGGTCGAGCTTGCGGTCGTATTTGCTGGAGAAAACAGTGATGCGCTGATCGGTGACAAGGATCTTCTCCAAGGAACGGTCGTCCTCGGTCAACTGCTTTTCGAGCGGTTTCTGATAGGCGACCTTGAGATCCAGGTCCGTGCGCTGCACCATGAGCTCCTTCCGCCGGTTCATCAGCATGTAGATGGCCTCATCGGTGGTGCCCATGATGGTCTGGAAGTTCCCGTCCTCCTTATCGTTCAGTTCGCGGCCCCATTTGACCTCGGCGTTCTGGGTTTTGGTCTGTGCATCGAGCGACAACGCCGAGAGCGCCCCGGCGATGACAAACAAGCGGAATGACATGTACGTGGTGGTGTTGTGAGGTTTCAAATATGCAGGATCCGTGCCTTGGTCAAAGACCGCGATGTCCTGTCAAGGCTCTGTCGGTTCTTATTTTGCGGTCATACTTCCATGCTCCTGGCCTACTCTGCCATCGCGGTGCTGATCGGCGCGCTGATCGTTCTTGGCCTGCGGTACAGGAGCCAACAGCGCCTGCTACGTCACATGGGCGAAATGGAAAAGGAGCACATCCGCGACGAGGAGCGACAGCGCATAGCGAGCGATGTGCACGATGACCTGAGCGCTGATGTGAGCAACATCCTCCTGCTTTCGCGCATGGGCATGCGGGCCGTTCCTGAGGACGCTCCTGGTCGGAACGAACTGCAACGCATCGAACAGGTCAGCGCAGGTATCCTCCACAAGATCGACGAGATCATCTGGAGCCTGGACCCCAAGAGCGACCGGTGGGATGCCAGCATCGCCTTCATCGACCGCTATGCTGCGGATATGGCCAAACAGCACAGCCTTGAATTCCGCACGAACACCAACGGCGTGCGCTCACCGGTGCACTTGAGTTCTCCGAAACGGCGGGACCTCTACCTGGCCGCGAAAGAGATCGTGCAGAACGTGGTGGAACATGCCGGTGCGCGAACCATCAATCTCGTTGCTCATACCATCAAAGGGAATCTTGTATTACGCATCACCGATGATGGCGCGGGTGACCCGTCCATGATGGAAGGCGGCGGACAAGGGCTACTGAACATCCGCAAGCGCATCGAACGCTGGCAGGGCAGTGTGCGCGTGGATGCCGCACAGCCCCAAGGAATGAGCGTAGTGATCGCACTCCCGCTGGATGAACATCATCCCAACGGATGATGGCGTGGAGGAAAGCAGGCGATAGCTTGCAGCCAGCATGAGCAACAACCCTGTACGCGTTCTGCTGATCGAGGACCACGAGGAGTTCCGCTCCAGCATGGCCTCGTTGCTGAACACCAGCGGTCGTTTCACCTGCGAGGCCTGCGCCAGCGGCGAAGAGGGCCTGGACCGCATCGAACGCGCACGGCCCGATGTGGTGCTCATGGACATCAACCTGCACCCGCGTGGGGTGGTGAGCGGAATGAACGGCATCCAATGTACCCGTGCCATCCGTGAGCGGTGGCCGGAAGTGCATGTGGTCATGTGCACGGTATACGAGGACGACGACAAGATCTTCGATGCGCTGAAAGCCGGCGCCATCGGTTACGTGCTGAAGCGCGCGCCCATCGAGGAACTGTTCGATAGCATCGATCTGGTGATGGCAGGCGGCTCGCCCATGACGGCCACCATCGCACGGAAGGTGGTAGGCAGTTTCGAGGTGCGCACCCAGGTGAACGGAGAGCGGTTCAGCGAGCGGGAACTGCAGGTGCTGGATCTGCTCAGCGAAGGCTTGCGCATGAAGGAGATCGCGGACCGGCTATCGCTCAGCGTGAACACCGTGCGCACCCATGTGCGGCACATCTATGAGAAGCTCCAGGTGCAAAGCCGCACAGAGGCGCTGAACAAGGTGCGCTATCCGCGCCGCTCAGCGTGAGCAGGCTTTCAACGTGTTCAGCAGAAGGCTGGTAATGGTCATGGGGCCAACACCACCTGGAACGGGCGAGATCCACGAACATTTCTGCGCCACCTCATCGAACTTCACATCCCCCACCAAGCGGAACCCGCTCTTCTTGGTCGGGTCCGGTATGCGATGGATACCGACATCCACCACCACAGCCCCTTCCTTCACCATGTCAGCCGTGATCATTTCCGGGCGGCCCACGGCCGCGACCAGGATATCCGCTTGACGCGTGATCGAAGAGAGGTCCTTCGTGCGGCTGTGTGCGAGCGTGACCGTGCAATTGCCGGGATAGGCGTTCCGACCCAGCAGAATGCTCATCGGTGAGCCAACGATGTGGCTGCGACCCACGACCACCGCGTGCTTGCCTGCCGTTTCGATATGGTGATAGCGCAGTAGTTCGATGATGCCACTCGGGGTTGCGGGCAAGAAGGCGTCCAGACCCAGCACCATGCGCCCGATGTTCTCCGGATGGAATCCGTCCACGTCCTTTTCCGGCGCAATGGCCAAGGTGATGTGCTCTGGATCGATGTGCGAGGGTAGCGGCAACTGAACGATGAAGCCGTCGAGCTCCTTGTCCTTGTTCAATTGCTTCACCAAGTGGAGCAGTTCATCCTCGGTGGTGCTCTCCGGGCGTTTGATCAATGTGCTGCGGAAGCCTACCTCGCTGCAGGCCTTCACCTTGCTTTCCACATAGGTGCGGCTGGCCCCGTCCTCCCCGACCAGCACAGCGGCCAAGTGCGGCGGGCGACCCCGCTCCTCCTTCACCTTGGCAGCACCGGCGGCTATCTCGGCGCGCAGTGCATCCCCGCAGCGTTTGCCGTCAAGCAGTTGAAAAGTGACCACCGGTATCATGCGCATGGCGAATGTATCCGCTGGAAGCACGCCCGCATCGGACGATCGTCACTTCTTCACCCAGAACGACGGCAGCTTCTCCTCGATCTCGATGTGCCCGAAAGCCTTGCTCTCACGGGCCCCGGTGCGCTTGGCCCACTCGGCCATGCGGCGAAGCCCTTCTTCCAACGCGGTCCCGTGGCGTTCGCCGAAAACGCGTTCCGCCTTGCTGTGGTCACTCCAGGCGTTCACCGCTTCATTACGCGCTTCCACGTGCATCACCTCCCCGCTCACGCCCATGGCGCCCATCACGGCCTTGGCCAGCTGGTTCACCGTGTAGGGCTGGTCAGCTCCGATGTTGAACACCTCGCCCATCGCTGCCGGTACGTTCACACAGCCTGCAAGGATGGGTGCTATGTCACCGATGTAACTGAATGCGCGCTGCTGCTCACCATCACCGAACACGCTCAGCGGCTTGCCCTGCATCAGCTGGTTCATGAAGATGCCCACCACGTTGCGGTAGCGGTCCCCGATGTTCTGGTATTCACCGTACACGTTGTGCGGTCGGAAGACCACATAGTCCAGGCCGAACATGTGGCGCGCTGCATGCAGGTCCATCTCCACGGCCAACTTCGCCACGCCGTAAGGATCCTCGGGCACGGGCATCATGTCCTCACGCATCGGTGGCTTCAACGAACCGTACACGGCGATGCTGCTGGTGAACACGAAGCACTTCACCTTGTGACGCACACTGGCGTTGATGAGGTGGATACTGCCGATAAGGTTGTTCTGGTAGTTGAACGTGCGGATGAAGTGGCTCAATCCTTCGGCAGCGTAGGCCGCCAGGTGGTACACGTAGTCGAACCGGTACTTCTCGAAGAGCGCCTCGATGAGCGCATAGTCGTTGATGGAACCTTGAACGAAGGTCGCGCGATCATCCACCTGGTCGCGGAAGCCGCCGCTGAGATCATCCAACGCCACCACGGTGTGGCCCATGGCCAGCAACTCTTTCACGACATGGGCGCCCATGAAGCCGGCGCCACCGGTTACCAACGAAACAGGCATGTGCTCTCGGGATACTGAGGTGGGCAAAGATGGCTTTCACCCCGGAAGACGGAACGGGTTGCCTTGACCCCCTCGAATACCTTCGCCACCGATGCCGCGCTACATCCCCCGCTGGGTCATCCTCCTGTTGGATGTGTGCATGTGCATCCTGGCCTTGCTGGGCGCTTACCAGCTGCGGTTCAACTTCCATGTTCCTTCCCATGAATACGACCTGCTACGACCGGTGCTGCCTGTGTTCGTGCTCGTGCGGTGGGCATCGCTGTGGCTGGCCCGTGTGCATCGCCAGCAGGTGAAGCACACCAACACGGAGGACGCGCGGCGCATCTTCCTTACCGTCCTCGCCGGTTCGCTGCTGTTCGGCCTCTTCAGTGCGATACGCTACTTCCTCATGGACGAGGTGTACTTCCTGCCACGAACAGTGATCATCATCGATTTCATGGCCACGGTCATGCTGCTGGTCACCTCGCGCATCGCGTACAAGCTCCTGTACCTCCGCTCCCGCGGAAAAGGCCGGGAGATCACCCGCGTGATCCTCTACGGTGCGGGGGCGGCCGGGCTCATCACCAAGCGAACGCTGGAGCGGGATGGCAGCGCGCATCACAAGGTGGTGGCGTTCATCGATGATGATGCGCACAAGGTCGGCCAGCGATTGGAAGGCGTTCCGATCCAAAAAGCGAGCGAGCTGAAGCGCCTGCTGGGCGACAGCGACATCGACCAGGTGATCATCACCATGCAACGGCCCGATGCGGAGAACCGCAGGCGCGTCGTGGACACCTGCATGGCCGCGAAAACCCAGGTGCTAAGTGTTCCGCCGGTGAGCGATTGGATCAACGGGCAACTGAGCAGCGGACAGATCAGGGATGTGAGGATCGAAGACCTGCTCGGACGTGCACCCATCACGTTGGAGGATCAACTGGTACGCGGCCACTTCGCAGGGGAACGTGTGCTGGTAACGGGCGCCGCAGGAAGCATCGGAAGCGAGATCGCACGGCAGGTGCTGGCCATGGGTGCTGCGCATGCCGCACTGCTCGACAATGCGGAAAGCGCCCTCTACGACATCGAAATGGAATTGCGGTCGAAGGGGTATACGCGCTTCACCCCGGTGATCGCGGATGTGCGTGATCCTGCCCTGATGGAGCGGATCTTCAGCACGCACAAGCCGGCGATCGTCTTCCATGCGGCGGCGTACAAGCACGTACCGCTCATGGAGGCCCAGCCTGACCAGGCGGTGCGCACCAACGTGCTCGGTACGCATATCGTGGCCAGTCTCGCCATCGCCCATAAGGCGCGCGAGTTCGTGCTCATCAGCACGGACAAGGCGGTGAACCCGACCAGCGTCATGGGCGCCAGCAAACGCGCCGCGGAAATGGTCGTGCAGACATTGGCACAACAGGATACCAACGGCACTCACTTCATCACCACGCGCTTCGGGAATGTGTTGGGCAGCAACGGATCGGTCATCCCGTTGTTCCGGCGGCAGATCGCTGCAGGCGGGCCCGTGACGGTGACCGACCCTGAGGTGACGCGCTTCTTCATGACCATTCCCGAAGCTTGCCGATTGGTGCTGGAGGCCGCCACCATGGGCAAGGGCGGCGAGATCTACGTCTTCGATATGGGCGAACCGATGCGCATCGCCGACCTGGCCGACAAGATGATCCGCCTGAGCGGCAGGGAACCCGGCAGGGATATCGAGGTCGTGTTCACTGGTCTTCGGCCTGGCGAAAAACGCTTCGAAGAACTGCTGGCTACCCAGGAAGGCACCCTGCCCACCCACCACCCGCGCATCCTCATCGGACGGACACGAGCGGTGGACAACGAGCGGATAAGGACCGCGGTCGACGAACTCGCACAAGCCTCGACCTGCGGCGATAGCGAGCGCTGCGTTCGCGTGCTGAAATCGCTCATACCCGAATACAAGAGCGAGCATTCCACCTACAGTACTTTCGACGCCCCAAGACAGAACGTTGAATGACGCGCGACAAGAACCTCGAGACCGCACGCCTGCAAAAGGAGATCAGCGACCACATCGGCGTGGGTGCGGACAGCCTCGTGTTCAACTTCGAGGAGACCGGCAACGGGACCAGGACGAAGCTCTTCCTCATCACCATCAACCCGCGGCACGACCAGAGCTTCCTCTTCCACGCCACCGAAGGCAGTGAACGAATGGACGCCTTGCGGCAGATGCTCGAGTACGTGAAGACCTACAAGGAACGCACGAGCAGCTACACCGTGCAATGGAGCGCGCGCGGGCAGAACACCTTGCAGACCTCCTATTTCCGTGCGAAGAACGTGCTCGAAGCGCTGGACAAGCTCTTCTACGATCGCGACCCGAACAGCATCACCGTGTTCTCCGTGATCCTGAATCCCATCTCCTGAATGCGGCCATAAGCGTCGGGCCATGGGGATGATGCCCATGGCCCGACGCCCGCATCTGCTGTTTTCCCAAGCAACATGCGCATCAGCACACCTATCCAGATCCGCTTCAACGACATGGATATGGCGGGGCACGCGCACAACGCCGTGTACCTCTCCTGGTTCGAGCAAGCGCGCATGGAACTGCTGGCCTCGTTCCTTCCCAAAGACCACGATTGGAAAGCGCAGGGATTGATCCTCGCCCGTAACGAAGTGGACTACCGCAAACCCGTGCGGCTGCACGACGGCATCACCGTGGACTGCTGGTGTTCGGCGATCGGCAACAAGAGCTTCGACCTGCGGTACCATGTGCTCGGCACCGGCTCGGGACAGCGCATCCTGCATGCCGAAGGTCGCAGCGTCATGGTCTGCTACAACTACTTCGAGAACACGACGATACCCCTGCCCGAGGAGTGGCGCCATGCTCTGGCACGAATGATGGAAACCGGCAGCAAACCCTGAACATGAAGATCGCCATCGCATTTTCCCTCGCGTTGCTTTCCACCGCCGCCAACGCGCAATTCCCCAAAGTGCTGCAGGACGCGGCCAGCAAGATGCGCACGGGTTCCGGCGGCCTCAGCAATGAGGATGTCATCGCCGGACTGAAGGAAGCGTTGAACAAAGGCGCGGAGAACTCCGTGTCGGTGGCCTCCGTGACCGATGGCTTCTGGAACGATGCACGTATCCGCATCCCTTTCCCGACCGAAGCCGAAAAGATGAAGACCACCCTGAACGGCATCGGCATGAACAAGCAGGTGGAGGAGTTCGAGCACACGCTGAACCACGCGGCTGAAGAAGCAGCGAAAGAGGCCGTGCCGGTCTTCACCGCTGCCGTGAAGGGCATGACGGTTTCCGATGGCTTCGCGATCCTGAAAGGCAAGGAGGATGCGGCCACCACGTACTTGCGCGACAAGACCACCACCGTGCTGACCACGCGTTTCCGTCCGATCGTAGAGGCCGCGACCAAGAAAGTAGCCCTTACGAGTTACTGGACCCCATTGGCCAACGGCTACAACAAGGCCAGCCTGTTCACCGGTGGAAAAGCCGTGAATCCCGACCTGGACGCTTACGTGACCGAACGGGCCATCGCTGGCCTCTTCACCCTTATCGCCACCGAGGAAGCCAAGATCCGCAAAGACCCTTTGGCGCGCACAAGCGACCTGCTGAAGAGAGTGTTCGGGCAGCAATAGACCTCTTTCGCTCTGGACCGGTTCGTCGCAACGCCTCATTCTCCACATTTGCGCGATGCGACCGATCACCCTTACCGAACCCGGCACCGTACTTCCTGAAAGCGAACTGATCCTGAACCCGGATGGCAGCGTTTATCACATCGCGCTGAAGCCGGAGCAGTTGGGGGATATCGTATTCGTCGTGGGTGATCCCGGCCGCGTGGCGCTCATCAGCAAGCGCTTCGATTCCATCGAGCACCGCTCACAGAACCGCGAGTTCATCGCGCACACCGGCACCTTGCGGGGCCGGCGCATCACCGCGCTGGCCACCGGTATCGGCACGGATAACATCGATATCGTGCTCGGTGAACTGGATGCATTGGTGAACATCGATCTTCAGGCGCGCACACCGCGTCGCGAACAACGCTCACTCACCATCATCCGCATGGGAACCTGCGGTGCTTTGCAGGAGGACATACCGGTGGACCACTTCATCGTGAGCCAAAGCGGGCTTGGGCTGGACAACGTGCTGCACTACTACGCCCACGAGAATACCGATGCGGAACTGCGGCTGCTCCAAGAGGTCCTGCACCACATGGAATGGCCGGACAACCTGCCCATCCCCTACCTGGCCTTCGGCAATGATGAACTGGTGAAACGCCTGGGCGATGGAAATCACACCGGCATCACCGCCACATCGGGCGGCTTCTATGGCCCCCAAGGGCGGCAGTTGCGCGCGATCCCCAGTGTGGACGGCATCAACGACCTGTTCACGAGCTTCCGTTCCGCGGAAGACGGCCTCCGCATCACCAACTACGAGATGGAAACCAGCGCCCTGTACGGCCTCAGCGGCATCCTTGGTCATCGTGCCTGCACCATCTGCTCGGTGGTGGCCAACCGCCTGCGCAAGGAGTACAGCAAGGATCACCACGCCGCCATCGAGCGCATGATCGATCAGGTGCTGGACCGAATGGTGGGCTGAGACGACAGGATCAACAGACCAGTGCTGAGAACAGCGCGCGGAACGCATCGGATCGGCTCGCGCTGCAGGTAGCTTCGCTCAAACCTTGTGAGCATGAGTGGAGCGTCCATGAGCGAGAACGAGATCCACGCGTTGATCCGCCTGATCGACGACCCGGACGAATCCATCTATACCCAGGTGCGTGACCGGATCGTTTCCTTGGGCAGCCCTGTGGTGCCAGTGCTCGAACGCGCTTGGGAAGTGGACGATCTGGGCGATCTGTTCCGCAACCGCATCGAGGACATCCTGCACACGATCCATCTGGACATCACCATCGACCGGCTGCGCGCGTGGACGAAGGGCGGTGCGGAGGATCTCCTGGAAGGCGCCTTGGCCGTTTCACGGTACCGCTATCCCGAGCTGGACGAATACCGGGTAAGGAGCAAGCTCGCCGCCCTGCGCCAGGACATCTGGTTGGAACTGAACGACAACCTCACGGCCTTCGAGAAGGTGCGCGTGTTCAACCACATCTTCTTCACGGTGCACGGCTACCGGGGCAACAAGCGGAACTACCATGCCCCGCAGAACTCCTACATCAACGAGGTGCTGGATTCCAAGAAAGGCAACCCGCTCTCACTGGCCATCATCTATCAGGTGCTCGCCGAGGAACTGGGCCTTCCCTTGCGCGGTGTGAACCTGCCCAACCATTTCGTGCTCGCCTGGATGGACGATAATGCGCCAACGGCCAATGCGATGGGCCACAAGGGCGTGCTGTTCTATGTGAACGCTTTCAGTCAAGGGGACATCCTGGGGAAGAACGAGATCAAGGAATTCCTGAAGAAACTGAACCTGCCCGAGCAGGACCAGTTCTTCCTGCCCTGCTCCAACACGGAGATCGTGCGCAGGCAATTGAACAACCTGATGAACAGCTACCAGCGGCTGCAGGATCCGGAGCGCGTGGAGGACCTGCAACGCTTGATCACGGTGCTTGGCCCGAAAGAGATCGGCGCATAGCCTCGATAGGTTCGCCGGAGGAAGGTGCTCCAAGGGGTTGAACGGTTGGCTACATTGCAAGCCGTTAACCCCTAACTCTGACGGACATGAAGAAGATCTACGCGATGGCTCTGGTGCTCGGGCTGTCCGCTGCTGTGCAGGCTCAGGTGACGTGTACCATCCTGGAACCGGCCAGCGTCGCAGGCAGTTATGACCACACTTGGGCCGACCCGGCCGATGGTTGGGTGACCCCCGACATGAACGATCCAGCCAACCTGCTGGTTGACACCCTCGCCATTGCTTTCGATGGCACGGATGCCGACAGCCTTGGTTGCGATACCATCATCAACCCGCAGGACATCGCTGGCAAGATCGCGGTGATCGTGCGCGGTACCTGCAACTTCTCCTTGAAGGCGTATTTCTGCCAGAAGGCCGGCGCAGTGGGAGTGCTGATAGTGAACAACCAGGTGACCTCGCCCAGTTCGTTCACCATGACGCCGGGTACTAATGCCGACAGTGTTACGGTACCTGTCTTCCTGATCGAGCAGATGGCAGGTCAGGCAGTGCGGAACAGGATCTTCAATGGCGAAACAGTGGTCGCACTGTTGGGTAATCCGGCCGGGTTCTTCACCAGCGATGCCGGCGTTCGCAAACAGGACATCGTTCTTCCCCCGAGCACGGCCCGTCCGGCAGTACTCACACAGAACGCGGCGGATTACAGCCCTGTGGTGGGTGCCTGGTTGCACAATTTCGGAACATCTGACCTGACCGGTGTGAGCCTCACCGTGAAGGTGACCCAGGACGGTGTTCAACTCTACGATCAAACATCCTCCGCGGTGGACATCGTTTCCGGGGACAGCGTACTGGTGACCATGCCACCCATCGCCTTCGCCTCCTATAGCGGCGACTACACCCTGAATTACCTCATCTCAAGCGCAGCCGGGGATGACTACCAAGCGAACAACACCTACTCCACAGGCCTCAGCGTGCGCGACGTTTACTCCTACGCGCCCATTGATACGATCACGGGGCTGCCGAAGCCTGGCCTTTCCGTGAAACCGAACCCCTCGAGCGGCGACTACTCCTACTGTGTGGCTTTCCGCGATGCCAACGCCAGCCGGGCGGCCGCAATGGGTATGCATGTGCGCGTGGCCACCAATGCAACCTCCACTACGCCTACACTCGACGGTCAGTTGGTCTATGCTCAGGTGTACGAATGGACCGACGAGTTCACCGGCCTTTCGGACCCTAACTTCGACATCGCCACGTTGAACCAGATCAATGATGTGGAAACCCTCATCCTGGAGGACACCACCGTCTGGTCCAGCTACATTCCCTTCAGCGAACCGTTGCTCCTGCAGGACAACATGCGTTATCTGTTCTGCCTGGTAACCAGCAACGCGGATATTTTCATCGGAGCGGACAATACGCTGGACTACAACGCCACCGAAGCCTTCAATGACCAACCCGTGACCCCGCTCCAGAACGGAAGCACTTGGAACACCGGCTTCATTGCAACCCAATGCGCACATGCCGTGCGCATGATCGACGCCAACACGATCGGCATCGATGAGAAGACCCAAGCAACGCTCACCCCCTACCCCAACCCGACGAACGATGTGCTCAACATTCCGTTCAACCAGAACGTGAACAATGCTCAATTGCGCATCCTCTCGCTCGCAGGTCAGGTGGTGAACGAGCAGCGCGTTTCTTCACAAGGCCGTCAACTGCAGGTGAACGTGAGCAGCCTCGCCGCAGGCACCTACCAGTTCGAACTGACGAACAATGGCCAGCGCACCAGTTTCAAGGTCATGGTGAACCGTTGATCGAAAGTCCTTTTCAAGCAGAAGCCCCGGTGAAAACCGGGGCTTCTGCCTTTCAGTGCCAGCCGAAGAACACCTTGCTTACGGTGGCCCATAGGATCCGCAGGTCCAGCGATAGGCTTTGCTCGTGCACATAACGCAGGTCCAACGCCAGCTTGGCAGGCATCACCTGCTCGATGTAGGTGCGCTCGGGATCGCTGGACCGTGCGAGGATCTCGTTCTCATCGATGTAATCGATACTGGCCATGCCTGTGATACCGGGGCGCACACGGAGCACCTCGCGCTGTTCGGCCGTGTACAAGCGAACGTACTTGGGCACTTCTGGTCGAGGACCCACCAGGCTCATATCACCCACCAACACGTTCCAGAGTTGCGGCAGTTCGTCCAGTTTGGTCTTCCGCAGCCAATAACCGACGGTCGTTACACGCGGGTCACGCCCACCGATGGTGAGCTGCCCCTTCGCCTCGCTGCCGGGCCGCATGCTGCGTAACTTCAGCAAGCCGAACTCGCGGCCAGCCATGCCCACACGTTTCTGCTTGAAGAACGCGCCGCCCGGAGAAGTAAGGGCGACAGCGAGGGCGAGCACCGAAAGAAGCGGCAGCAACAGCAGCAGCAGCACAAGAGCGAACAGGATATCGAACAGTCGCTTCGCCATGCTCCGGATCACATGACCTGTGCTACCGCACCCTTCACTGCCGTGATGACCTCATCCACCTGCTCATCGGTCAGGTCATAGAATACCGGCAGGCTGATCTCCCGGCGGTACTGCTTGTAGGCGTTCGGGTAGTCGTCCATCCGATAACCCATGTTCCTGTAAAAGGACAACAGGGGCAATGGAAGGAAGTGGACGTTCACGCTCACCTCGCGCGCCGCTATGGCCGTGATGATGGCATCGCGTTGTGCCTCTGTCGCATCGCTCACGCGCAACATGTACAGATGGTAGCTGCTTTCACGCTCGCCGTCCTTGAAGATCGGCTTGATGAAACGGCCATCATTGCCGAAGGCCTTGTCATAACGGGCACAGATGGCCTTGCGTCTCGGCAAGGTCTCACTGTCGTACCGCTCCAGCTCCACCAGCCCGATCGCGGCCTGGATGTCGGTCATGTTGCATTTCCAACCAGGGAACGTGACATCATAACGCCACGCGCCCGGTTGTGTTTTCGCCAAGGCGTCCTTGCTCTGCCCGTGCAAGCTCATGGTGTTGAAGAGCTTGTACAAAGCCTCATGATCGAACGCCGCAGGCAGTTTGAACGCCAGCGCACCTCCTTCCGCCGTGGTGAGGTTCTTCACCGCATGGAAGCTGAACCCGGTGATGTCCGCTTGTGCACCTGTTGCCTTGCCCTCCATGCGCGCGCCGAACGAATGGGCGGCATCCGACAGCACGAGGATGCGACCCAGCTTGATCTGTTGGTCTCCGTTCGGCACGAAGACCGACCGCTCCTCGTCGGCGATCCTCATCACCTCTTCCACACGCGCCGGAAGCCCACCGATGTCAACGGGAACGATGCATTTGGTGCGGGGCGTGATCGCCGCGCGGACAGCTTCAGGATCCAACGTGAAGTCGTCGAGCACATCCACCAGAACGGGCCTGGCCCCCACGTGCATCACGATGTTCGCCGTCGCGCAATAGGTATAGGCCGGAACGATCACCTCATCCCCTTCACCGATGCCGAACCAACGGAGCACGAGCTCGCATGCGTTGGTCCAGCTGTTCAATGCGATCACCTTCTCCGCTCCGCAATACGTGGCCAGTCGCCGCTCGAACTCCTTCGTACGCGGGCCGGTGGTGATCCATCCCGAGCGTAACGCCGCGGTCACTTCGGCTATCGTGCGATCATCGATGCGCGGCGGGCTGAACGGGATCATGTGCTGGTACTTGGGCCGAAGGAACAGAACGGAGCGAAATGAGCAACGCTCCCCAGGCGAGGAACAAGGTTCCGGCTTGTGTCTCGAGCATGCTCTCCGCCACCCAGTTCCATGCGAGTAGCGCGAAGAAGCCGGCAGCAAGCACATCGGCCGATCGAACAGCGGTGATGAAGGGAACGAGCACCATGAGCAATAACAACAGCGCACCCAAGAACCCGAGCGTAAGCGTGGTCTGCACCCATTGGTCGTGTGCGTTCAACCGCATGTCCAGCGCGTGTGCCATTCCGCGCTGCCGGTATTCCGCGATCAACGCATCCTTCACATCGCCGGTACCTGTGCCCCATGGCAATTCCCTTTTGATGAGTTGCACGGCCACCTCCCAGATCAACTCACGCGATTCCGTGCTGCCTTCCGCGGAAACATCGGGCGCCTCTCCCTTCAGACCCGCCTTGAACTGTTCGATCTTCTCGTGGAAGAACGACGACGTGGTGGACAATACCATGAGGGCAAGGATCAGCACTCCGCCTTGGACCAGGCGACGCCGCAGACGCGGTGGCTGCTTGCGTTCCACCCAGCACATCGCGCACCAATAACCCGCATAGGCCAGCCAGCCCGCTTTGCTCGCCGAAAGCAGGATGCCCAGCAACAGGATCACACCAGGAAGTCTGTCCCACGATGGTCTGCGTGCACTTCCACTTCTCCGCCGCTCGTCATCCTGGATCATGAGGGCGAACAGCAGGTACATCGCGAAATAGCTCGGATGCATGAACAACGAGAAGAAGGTCGAGATCAGGTAAGATGAAGTGAGCTCTCCCATATCGCCTGTTACATACGAACCCCACACGTGGATGCCGAAACGTGTGAAGGCGACGATGATGCAAATGGCCGACGCCAGGACACATGACCAACCGAACAGGTTAAGCAGTTCGCGTCCTCCCCTCCACCGTTCAACAGGCAGGAGCAGCAGCACGACAGGTACAGCGAGCATCGGCGCCTTCACCTGCAGGTCGAACGCGGCGTAGTCCATGTTGGTGGACCACGCGAGGCCGATCACATACAGCAGGAACAACGCGGCCATCCAAGTGAGCGGGCCATGGACAGCGGCTCTTGCCCGCGTCCAGAAACCAGCAGCACGTGCTTTGAACAGCGTACCCATCAGGGTGAGCACCAGCGGAAGCGTTACGAAGTCCGGAAAGAAGATCCAGCACACCAGGGTGATCACGTGGCCTGTTGCGAGCCACACGCCCCAATGGGCGTTCAGTTCCTTGAAGGCACTGCGCGGCGACATCATCCTTGAACGACCGGCTTTCCTTGTCGTGAGGTGGGCAGCAGATCCCGCATGGCCTTGCACAAGGCAGCACCGATGGCGGCACGATCGAAATGCTCGGCCACATAACGCGCACCGTTATCGCCATGGTTCTTCACCAGCCCGCGATCCACATCGTACCGTTCCACCGCGCGCGCCAGATCCTCCGCATCCTCGGGAATGAAGCAGAGCCCGGCTTTTCCCTGGTCGATGAACAGCTCCTTGGCCTCGCCCTCCACCCCCAACAACAACGGCTTGTGCAACGCAAGGGCTTCGAAGATCTTGCTGGGGATGGCGCCTTTGAAAAGGTCCGTTCGCTTCAACGGCACTACGGCAGCATCGAAAGCCGCCAGTGTGCGCAGCAGTTCGGCGCGTGGCATGCCATCAATGAAGCGGACGTTCCGCAGATCGAGTTGTCGTAGTTGCTCTTCCAGATCCTTCCGCACCGGACCATCGCCGATGAGCAGGAAATGCGCGTTCGGAGCGGAGCGTGCGGTGAGCGCAGCCGCGCGAAGGATGACATCCAGGCCCTGCGCATGACCGATGATGCCCGCGTAGAACAGTACGAGCCGCTGCTCCTCGATCCCCAGGTCAGCGCGGATGCTGGCCCGATCTGAAGTAGCCAACGCTTGTTCGATATCCGATCGATCGATGCCGTTCGGCACCCAGAGCACGTTCTTCCCGGGGCATCGGGCCTTGATGTTCTCCACGATGCCCTGTGTTTGACCGGTGATCAGTGCAGCCTGCCGGTAGCATTGCATTTCCAATCGCGTGCTCATGCCGATCAAGGTCGGGTTCGTGACCAACCCCAACTTCACCGCGCTCTCCGGCCACAGGTCGCTCACATTGAACACGAGCCGCGCTCGCTTCCACCTGGCCAGCCACATCGCGGTGATGCCGAGGAACAACGGTGGCGACTCCACCAACAGGACATCGCAACGCTCCGCTCGCATCAAGCCGACGAACAGTGAACTGAACACGAAACTGAAGTAGTTGCACGATCGCCAGAAGATCGATCGCCGTTCGCTCACCAGGATCCAGGAACGCAGCACATCGATCCCGTCCACTTTCTCCCGCACGCTCCATTTGCCGCGATAGCCCGCATGCACCTTCATCTCCGGATAGTTGGGCATGGCCGTCAGCACGGAAACGTCAGCCCCTTCGTTCTTCAAGGACCGTGCGAGCGCCGAAAGCCGGTTCTGGGGAGCACCGCGTTCCGGCGGGTAGTACTGGGTCAGAATGAGAACCTTCATATCGCTCGTGCCTTTCGGGTGAGCCTGGCAACGACCGCAGCCGCGACCACGACGCCGATGGGAATGATGCAGCCTTCGAACAACAGCGCCTTGTAAGCCTCGGGCCCGTTGCGCACCAAGGCTGGCAGAAAGGCCACGAAGCACCATGGCAGCATTCGCGCAGCGGCACCAGTGATCCCTTTCCGATCATGACCAGCGCGATAAGCGAGCGACCAGAGCGCACCGGTTACAGCACCACCGAGCAACAGACCCAGCGTGCCGAAGTTGAGGTACCAAGCGGCCGCGTGGTGGATCGTGTAGCCCTGACCTTCCACGAGATGACCTTCGGTGGCGTAATGGTCATAAGCGGTCAGCGGTCGCTGATCGGCCGCTTTGAACGAGGAGGCCAGGTACTTGAAACTCACTCCCGTTTCAGGCGCGATGCCGCGTTCAAGAATGCCGTACATGCTGAAGTGCGCACAGAAGAACTCGTTGATGAAGATCTTCTCGCCGATGCGCGCCGGGATCGTCGGGATCTTCCGTGGAACGTGCTTGATCGCTGGCAGTGTGAATCGCTCCACGACGGACGGTGTTGAAGCGAGCCCTTTGTCCGTCCAAGCCATTCCGCGCAACGAGCCACCTGCCACCAGTGCGAGCATGCAGGCCCCGCCGAGCAGCGCGACCTTCTTCCATGCGCGCTTCCCTTCCACGTTCAGCAGGTAGATCACGGCCAGTACCAACGCGCCGAACAGCGCATGGCGATCACCGATGGCGGTAAGGAACAGACACACCAACGCGAGCGCGACCGCATAGCCCCAGCGAGGCATCCAGTGGGAAGTATCTTTCCAAAGGGCGTTCGGGGAACCACTGGAAAGGCTGATGGCCGAACCCAGCACGACGGCAGCCGTGGCCGCTTCATTGCAGAGCGCATGCAAGCCGTGACGCCATCCGGTCACCTCATGCAACACCGAATAGGCGGAACGATGTTCGGCCACTGCCGCTCGCATGGCAGGCAGAACAGCCATGAAGGAGAGCACAAGCATGGCCAGCCCCCCCAACACGAGCGCTTCGCGAGAAACCGGCACGGCTCCGCTGTTGGTGGCGGAACTCCGTGGCATGATCAGCCGCATCACCAGGAAAATGAGCACGCAGAACACGGCGTAGTAGGCCAGGCTTTCAAGGTAGGTCCCGTCCACAACGAACGGGAACATGCGCTGCATGAGGTAGTAATAGGTGAAGCCGATGTGGTAGCCACGGAAACCGACGGCCGAATCAGCAACGAACAACCAGGCTCCAGCGAAGGTCCACATGAAGATGACGAAGGCGCCGATGAGTATCGATACATCGTTCGAGCGGCGCCAGAGCCCACGCGCCAGCAGGCAGAAGACGACCGTGATAACCGCCAGAAAGGCAAGGGCTGCGGCGTGGATCATGCGTGTACAGGCATGGTGCGCAGGTGCGCCATCAGACGAGCATCGATCTCCGCCGCGTCACAACCGTTGCGCTTGGCCAGTTCGCGGCCGTTGGAGCGGCGGCCATCCTTCAACACCGCGATGATCGCCTCAGCCAGCGCGCTGGCATCCTGCGACGTCACTGTTCCCGGCGTCACATCCCTGAGACGCTCGCGCGTATCCCCCACATCATTGCATACCACCGGAAGGCCGCATACCATCGCTTCCTTCACCATGCTGGGGCTTCCTTCCGAATCGCTGCAGAGCAACAGCACGTCGGCAGCGTTCACGATCAGGGGCATGCGATCGAAAGGTATGCGCCCTTCCAATTTCCACAGGCGGGCGTTCAATCCTGCCTGCTGCACCAGCCGCTCAACTTCCAGCGCGATGTCAAGCCGCTTCACTCCGGGATTGTTCGCATTGAACAGGATCAGCGTCCCGTCTTTCTGCATATCCAGTTCACCCCGACACGCTTCTTTGTCCATCGGCTTGAACTGATCCATGTCCGCGCCCAACGGCAGCACCACCGCTTCATGGGCTCGCCACCACAATCGCTCGCGCAGCCCTTCACTCACACACACGATCCCCGCACTGAAGAACGCTGCGATCTGCGAGAAGACCCTGCCCATGAGGTCGCGTACGAAACCATCCGCCGGTGTGCGGTTCAGGTCGCTTCCTTGGAAGGAAATGACCACCGGAACGCTGCTGCTCAGCACGGTGAAGAGCGCCGAGACCGAACCATAATAAGCGAGCACCACGTCCGGCCGGTGCGTCTTGAGCATTCGCTTGAACCGACCCCTGGCTTGCAGGAGTCGCAGGACGGATGTGCGGCTTTCCAGATGGAAGAACTCGACCTGCGCACCGTGGTCACGGGCAAGGGCCTTCGCCTGCCGCACCGCGAACGGGAACGAATTGGAGCCCGCTGGTGCAGGGATCACCACGAGAAGGCGTAACGATCCGGTTCCATGCGCCGCCACGCGATCCAATTCGCTCCGCACGAAACGCAGATCACGCCACGTCGCCCAACCGAGATAGCTCAACGCGAACAGGAGAACAACCGCCATGCCCATGGTCCCGGTGGGGAACAGCGAAAGCAGCATGCATCCTACCACCAGCAAGAGTAGGGACGTGAGCAGATTGATGCCGTTCCTTGGCGTGTGGTAGTAAGCATCCAGCACGCTGCGCATGCCCATGAAAAGTCCGAACGGAAGCGCGCCCAGGAAGATGATCCTGCCTAGTGGAACATAGGCCAGGTGATCATCTCCGATGTACAGTTGGAGCAGCGGCCCAGTGAATACTTCGAAGATCAACACCATGACCGCGGCGACGAGCAGGGTCATGCGCGTGAGCAAGCCGATACGGTCTGAAAGGCCTTCATGGTCACCGCTCGCCAGACTGGACGCCGATGACGGAAGAAGCATGAGCGCAAGTGGCGAGAAGACGGCGCCAGCAAGGTTCAATAGCGTTGTACCTAAGCCTACCTCACCACTGGCGGCCAAGCCGTTCGTATGAGCGGTCACATACACGGGCACCGTGAGCAATGCACCCAGGGCAAGATCGCCGGGCACGCGAGGCAATCCATAGCGAAGCAGTTCGGAGCGTTCGCGGCGTGTATCACCGTTCCGCTTACCGATGCTCGATGGCAGCAGCACCGATACCGCCAGGACGGACCAACCCAAGGCGGTGGCCCAGCAGATCGTTGTCAGTTCGGAGAAGGCAATGAACGAACACAGCGGAATGGCTGCCAATGCGGTCACTTGAACAAGGTTCGCTAGCATGGAGCTCCCCTTTCCACGCAAGAAGGCATAGCCTATGGCGTAGAGTGTGAACCCGGCTATCATCGTACCGACAGGGGCGGCCAAGGCTTGCGCGTTCTCGGTGCCGAAGATCCATTCCGCCAGCGGACCGGGTATTAGCAGCGAAGCGAGGACCGTGAGCAAGGCCAACGGAACGATCCACGACAAAGCGGCTAGCAGGTAGCGCCGCTGTGCGCTGGCCTCTTCTCGCAAGGCAACGAAGCGAGTGACACCAACTACCGCTCCGAAAAGTAAGAGCGGATAAATGAACGCGACCGTGCGGCGAACGATGATGTACAGATCGAGATCCTCCTTCCCCATACGCGCCGCCAGACGGTACACGTAGACCATGCCGATCACCGAGATGCCTTCAGCCGCATAGGTGAGCAGACTGTCACGCCCCTCCCGCGACCGCAACATTGCCGATAGTTTGCCCAGCATCGCCGCCGAATGTACCGTTGGTGCCTGGCCGCGTTCGTTCAGGAGGACACAGAAGCAGTGGATGGCCGGTGCAACGCGACGCGACGCAAATGCTCCAGCACACGGTCCGCGTTGGAGCGGGCATCACCGTTCATGGGCACAACGATCGCCTCTTGATCGCGCCACCACAAGCGCTCCCGCAGGGCTTCATCCGTGCAGATGATCCCGGCCGCGAAGAACGCCGCCAATTGCGAGAACAACCCACCTAGGAACGGTCGCGCCACCCCTTTCACCTCCCTGCGATCGAGATCGGAACCCATGTAGGTGACGACAACCGGCATGGCGCTGCTGAACACCGCCCAGATGGCCGTTACCGAGCCGAAATGCACGTGTACCACATCCGGCCGGGCCTTCCCTGTGAGGTGCTTCAGGCGTTGGCGTGCGCGAAAAAGGGAAATCACGGATCGACGCTTCTTCAAGTGGAACAGCGTTACCCTGGCTCCCGACCGCTCAAATGCCTTGGCCTGTTCGCGCGAGGCTGCGTAGCCATCACCATCCTCCGCATCCGGGATCACGACCAGCACATGGATATCCTCTGGCCGAAGACCCGCCAGGCGGTTCAGTTCCTCACGCACATACCGCACATCACGCCAGGTGGCATAACCCAGGTAACCCATGGTGGCGAACAGTACCGCTCCCATCGTGTACCAAGGCGTCTTCACGAAAAGGTGCAGCGCACTGCCGATCAGCAGGATGCCGAACGAAACGACCAGGTTCACCCCGTTACGTGGGGTGGGGAAATACGCGTCCAGCAAACTGCGCATGCCATTGAAGAAGGCGAAGGGAAAAGCGGCCAGGAAGACGAGACGACTGGTGCCTACGAAGTCTTCACCGGTGGGTCCGAGATAAACGCGGAGCAAGGGCGTCGCGAGCAGTTCGAAGCTCAGCACCAGCAGCACGGATGCGGCCAATACGAGAAGCACCATCTTGCCTACGCGATCGGCCAGCGCCGCGAAGTCCCCGCTCGCCAATTGACCTGCGGCCGCTGGCAACAGTAGCAACGCTACCGGACTGAAGGCCGCTGCTGCTAGGTTCAACAGCGTGCAGGCGAAGGCATATTCAGCGCCCAACTCTTGCCCGAAGGTGCGCACCACCACGTAGACCGGGATGGTGAGCAGCGCACCGAGCGCGATATCACCCGGCACGCGAGGCAGCCCATAACGAACGATCTCCGACCGCTCCTTGCTCGCAGTGCCATCCCCACGTACCAATAGGGCCGGAACGATGGAGATCAACGAAGCGATGGTCCAGCCGGCGCCTGTGAAGACAAGCACGCCCAACAGGTTCTCCTTGAACAAGAAGAAAGCAGCGCAGGGCGTGATCGCGAGCGCGAAGAGTTGGATGATGTTCGCTTTGGCGATGGTGCCGCAGCCGCGCAGGTAGCCATAGGCCACACCATGCAGCGCGATACCGAAGGTCATCAAGCCGATGGGCAGCACCAGATCCGCTTCATCGTAGTCACCGAAGCACAACCACGACAAAGGCCCGGGCAGGAGAGCGCACACAAGGCAGAGCGCGATGCCCAACGGCACCACCCAGGAAAGCGCGCCGCGCAACAACCTCCGGCGCGTCGCATCATCACCACCCATGCTGATGAAGCGAGTGAGCCCGACCATGGTGCCCATGAGCACCACGGGGAATGCGAAGGCCACTGTGCGTCGAACGATCACGTAACGATCGAAGCCCTCGTCACCCGCAAGCTTGGACAATCGGAACACGAGCACCATGCCCAGCATCGAAATGCCCTCGGTCAGCGTGGTCATCACACTGTCCCGACCAGCAGGGGTGCGCAGCGCGCTGGCTAGCTTGCCGAACATGGCCGGCGAAAGTAGCCGCCCTGCCCGCATCAAGCCGCCCGACCATGGGTCCTGCCGTTCAACACGGATCAGGTAGCCCTTCCGATCACCCTGCTACTTTCACCCCGTCAACGAACGACATGGACTTTTTCCAATGGCATTGGTGGGCCGGGGCAGCCCTGATCCTGATGATCGCGGAGATCTTCGTGCCCGGCTTCTTCCTCTTGTGTTTGGGCATCGGCTGTCTCGGTGGAAGCATCGCCGCCGCCGTCACAACTGAACCCGCTGTGCAGCTGATCGCTTTCAGTATCGTCTCCCTCATTTGCTTCTTCACCATCCGGCCGCTGCTGATGAAGCAGTTCTGGAAACACGGCGAGGTGCGCACCAATATCGATGCACTGGTGGGCCAGCGTGGAAAAGTCACACAGGACTTCGAGCATGGACTTCGCCTCGGCCGCGTTTCCGTGGCGGGTGATGACTGGCGTGCCGAATGCATCACTGACCAGCTTCTCCGCACGGGAGACATCATCGAAGTAGTGCGCGTTGACAGCAACACGCTCATCGTGAAACCCGTCACAACCAACTGATCCACCATGGCAGCCGGAACCATCGTACTCGTCCTCCTCGCCCTCTTCGTTATCTTCCTCATCGCGAAAGGGGTGCGCATCATCCAGCAAAGCGAAGCCATGGTGATCGAGCGGTTCGGTAAGTACCGCACCACGCTCACGGCCGGCTTCAACATCATCATACCCGTCTTCGACAAGCCCCGCGAGATCGTGTTCCGCTTCACCCGCGACCTGCCGGACGGCAACAAGTACGTGCAGTTCCTGAAGAAGGAGCGCATCGACCTGCGGGAAACGGTGTATGATTTCCCCAAGCAGAACGTGATCACCAAGGACAACGTGATGACGGAGATCAACGCGCTGCTCTATTTCCAGGTGATGGACCCTGTAAAGGCGATGTACGAGATCGAGAACCTGCCGATGGCCATCGAGAAGCTTACGCAGACCACGCTGCGGAACGTGATCGGTGAACTGGACCTCGACGAGTGCCTCACCAGCCGCGACACCATCAACATGAAGCTGCGCACCATCCTGGACGAGGCCAGCCACAAGTGGGGCGTGAAGGTGAACCGCGTGGAACTGCAGGACATCAACCCGCCGCGCGACATCCGCGAGGCCATGGAGAAGCAGATGCGTGCCGAGCGCGACCGCCGGGCACAGATCATCGACGCCGAGGGCAGCAAGCGGGCCGCCGTGCTGCAGGCCGAGGGTATCCAGCAAAGCCAGATCACCACGGCCGAGGGTCAGAAGCAGAGCCAGATCCTGGAGGCCGAAGGCGATGCGCAAAGTCGCATCCGTCGCGCCCAAGGTGAGGCCGAAGCCATCCGCTTGGTCACCGAACAGATCCGCGGTGCCAAGGCTGATCCAACGAGCTACCTGATCGCCATGAAGTACTTGGAGACGCTGAAGGAGATGACCAGCGGGCAAGGGAACAAGGTGGTCTACATCCCCTACGAGGCAACAGGGGTGCTCAGTTCCTTGGGCGGTATCAAGGACATGCTGGACGCGCACAAGAGACTCGCGTAGCAGGCAACACACTGCCGGGACGACCGGTCGCGTTATGAACGTGTCGCGCTTCTGCGACCGACATGACCTCCACCTACAGCGGGATCACGGCGCTTATCATCGCCTCCCTCCCTTCGCTTTCCTGCGCCAATGCCCTGCAGCAGGACCTGCACTGGGAAGACCTGACCGACCGCACGTTCCGGACCGAACTGGGCGGAACAGGGCCATACACCGAAGCGCTCGGCACGGACACTATTCCGTTGCTTCCCACGCTTGCCACACGGCAGAAGTCCGCCAGCTTGGTAGAATTCCTGGATCCGGACCTTCGCTTGCGCATCGAAACACAACCCTTTACCGGACTGAAGGACGTACATCGTTCCAGAAGAGGCGCCCTGTTGGACGGAGAACCTGTTCTCGGCTGGATCCCTGCGGAGCACCACCGGCGGGTAAGTCGAATGGAACTCGTGTGGAACGGAACGGTGATACCGCTGCCTGTCCAACGGTTCTACGATGTCTTCGACCCATGGGAAGATGACCAAGGCGACCTCTTCGCCACCGTGAGCCGCTCCATGGACGGTGACAGGGTCTACGCGCAGTTGATCGTTCCCCATGAGAACGGCAGCGCGGTGATCAGTTGGATCTTCGAGAACGGGCATTTCGTCGGGCGCGTGGTCGACACCCTGGAATGAGCGATCCAAGCGGCGTGTAGGTTTGTCTCATGCGCGCCAATTCCCTCTCCGCTCTGCTTCTTTCCTCTGTTACGGCACTGGCCCAAGCGCCGATCAACGGCCCCATGCCAGGGTACAGCGAATGCTTGGAGAGCATCATCTGGCTCCAGTGCCACGGCCCCTGCACCGCGAGCATCGAGTACTGGAAGGAAGACCGGCCGGACAGTCTCTTGCACAGCCGGCAGATCACAGCCACCGAGGCGAACGCCTATGCCATGGATCTCGTGCTGGACCAAGTGGTGCCCGGCACGCACTACGGCTATCGAGTGGTCCTGGATAACAAACCCGTGGATGTGGGGGAACCGCTGTTCTTCCATACCCAACCACTCTGGCGCTGGCGCGGTGATCCGCCGGAATTCTCCATTGCCACCGGAAGCTGCGCGTATATCAATGAGACGGCGCATGATCGCCCCGGTAAGCCCTATGGTGGCGAGTACAGGATCTTCAACAGCATAGCTGACCAGCACCCTGACCTGATGTTATGGCTGGGTGACAATGTTTACCTGCGTGAACCGGACTGGGGCAGTTGGAGCGGCATCGTTCACAGATACACCCACGCGCGTTCGTTGCCCGAGATGCAGCGTTTGCTGCACGCCGCACACCACTACGCGATCTGGGACGACCACGACTTCGGCCCGAACGACGCGGACGCGAACTTCACCAACGCCAACCTGACCACCAAGGCGTTCGACCTCTTCTGGCCCAACCCTCCGGGACAACCGCTCGGCGTTGGAGGCATCACCAACGCCTTCACCTACGGCGATGTGGACGTTTTCATGCTGGATGATCGCTCCTTCCGCGTTCCACCGAGCATCGTCACGGAAAAGCCCACCATGCTCGGGCAGGCCCAGATCGATTGGTTGATCCGCTCGTTGAAGACGAGCAACGCCACCTTCAAGCTCGTCGCCTTGGGCAGCCAGTTCCTGAACACGGCAGCGGTTTACGAGACCTACGCCACCTTCCCTGAAGAACGCCAGCAGCTCATCGACCGGATCGACAAGGAGGGTATCAAGAACGTGGTCTTCGTCACGGGAGATCGCCACTTCACCCAACTGGCCAAATTGGACCTCCCTCATGGCGGCGCGTTGTACGACCTCACCGTTTCCCCGCTCACCAGCAGCGTGCACCCACAGAAGGAAACGAACGCCCTTGCCGTGGAAGGCACCTATGTGGAACAGCGGAACTTCGCCTTGTTGAGATTCTCCGGCCCGGTGAAAGGCCGCACCTTGACCCTGAGCGTTCATGACGTGGAGGGCAAGCCATTGTGGGAGCGCAGCATAACGGCACAATAGGCTCTTCGACCACCCTTGTACTTTCGCACGCACGCTTACCCGTTCAACCCATGAACCACCGCTTTCTTCTCACTGCCCTACCGCTTGCGGCACTTCTGGCTTGCGGAGGTGACCGCTCAGCCGACCCATCGAACACCAACACACAGACCGGGCCTTCGGCTTCGCAAGCCCCTGCACCCACCGGTGATGATTGGCACCTCTGCGACTCGCTTTGGCATATCGCCGGAGGCGTGAACGGCAAGACCGTGGCCGACCTGTTCGTAGGTGATGGCTACTACACGATGAAGTTGCTCGAAGCTGGCGCGCACGTGATCGCCATGGACGATGATCCACGGAACATCGAGGCCCTGCAGAAGCGCAAAGAAGAACTCAAGATCGGCGACGACCGCTTGATCATCCGCACGTCCACGCCCGGACTGCCTGCCCTTAGCGTGGGTGAGGTGGACCTGGCATTATGCACGCGCCCTTTCATCAGCATTCCCGACCGTGACGGGTATTTCACCAAGGTGAAAGCCGCCATCAAGCCCCCGAGCATGCTACTGATCGTGGATTTCCTTCCGGAACAGACTCCCGTAGGCACCCCCATGGATCAACGCGTGAACAGCGAGCAGGTCATGGATGCGATGGAAGCTCCTGGCTTCACCGATATCGGTGCCTATACCAAGTTGGTTCCCTACCGCTTCGTGGTGCAGGCGATGGATTATGTGGAAGGTTCGGTGCCCCCTGAAATGGTGGGTCAGCCAGCTCAATAGCCGAACATGCATCAACGAAGAAGGGGGACCTGAGCAGGTCCCCCTTCTTCGTTCCTGTGCTTGAGGCGTTATTGCCAGAAGGTCACTTTGAACTCCACGCGGCGGTTCTGGGCGCGTCCGGCCGCGGTCTTGTTGTCGGCAACCGGCATCGTTTCACCGTGCCCGAAGCTGCGGGTTCGGCTGTCAGCAACGCCGTGGTCGGTCAGGTACTTCTTCACAGCAGCCGCGCGTTCGTCGCTGAGCTTCTGGTTCTTGGCATCATCGCCCTGGTCGTCCGTATGGCCGTGGATCTCCAGGTTGTAGCTGCCGTTCTCCTGCATCACTTTCACCACATCGTTCAGGATGGCGAAGCTCTCCTTCTTGATGACGCTCTTGCCGGTCTCGAACTTCACACCGTTCAGGGCGCGCTCGAACAGCTTCTTGGTGGCTTCGGCTACTTCCGGGCAACCTTGCATGGCCTTCACCCCCTTCTCGTTGGGGCAACGGTCCACATTGTCAGCGATACCATCGCCATCAGAGTCCGGGCAGCCTTGCATATCCGCTGGACCCGCTTTGTCCGGGCAGGCATCAGCCGCGTCAGCGATGCCGTCGCCATCACGGTCCGGGCAGCCGCCCAACGTAGCGATACCCTTGTCGTTCGGGCATCGGTCGTCCTTATCAGGGATTCCATCGCCATCCGTGTCCGGCTCGGGGTGGATCATCACGCTCACGCCATCCACGTAGTAGTAGGCGTGCTGGTTGTCAGCGCCTTCCACCACCTTGCTCTTCTCCATGCCTGCGCTCGGGAACGCACCGATCACGATGAACTTCTCCGTGCCATCGGCCGTGAACGTGCCCTTGACCTCGGTCCAGTTCTGCTTGTCGTTCACCATGGCGCTGGTACTCACCTGCGGCTTCTCCGTGATGAAGTGGCGGTGGTTGTACTTCAGTTCCACGGGAGAGCAGTAGGCTCCGATGCCGCTGACCGCGCGATCGCTGCCATTGGCCAGTTTCACGCGGATGGAGATGTCGTACTGCTGGCCGGCCGTGAGGGGGCTGCTGAGCGCCGCCTGCATGTATTCGCTGTAGTTCTGGTAGCCCTCCTGGCGGAACGACTCCGAGGTATTGAAGATCCGCTTCCAGTTCGGGCGCTGGTCGTCCTTGTAGGCGACGAAACCGGCATAACGCTCGCCTTCGAAGGCTGGAGTGCCCGTACCCAGGTCGTTGTCCGGTACGGAAACGTAGCTGGCGGTCTTATCGAACAGGTCACAGCTGGCTCCGTTCGCGTTCGACCAACCGGTGGCCCGCTTCAATTGGTCCCAGGTGGTTATTGCCTTGTTCGTTTGCTCGAACCCCGGGTTGTTCACCAGGTTCGGTCCTTGAGCGACCGCCGTACCAACAGCGAACAGGCTGCTGAGCACGGATGCGTACTTGAGATTCATGATCGGAGGGTGGTTCGGTTTGCTTTGGCGTTTGGACGGCAAAGTAAACGCTTGTCACCCGATCCTACCTGATATCGATCACAGTGCGCTACTTCCCCTCCTCCATCGGCGCAGTGGCAGCCGGGCGGACAACGATATTGTCGATGTAGTAGTAAGCGTACTTGTTGTCCGAGCCCTCGATCAGACGCTTGGACTCCATCGCTGCGCTGGGGAACGCCCCGATAGTGATGTAGCGCTCGCCCCCGTCCGCTTCGAAAGTGCCTTTTATCTCCACCCACTCCCCCTTCTTCTCCTGTATCGTATCGGTCGATACCTGCGGCTTCTCATTGAGGAACTTGCGGTGCTGGTAGCGCATGTTCTCCGGACCGAAGTAGGCTCCCAGTCCGGACAAGGCCCTGTCGCTGTTGCCGGAAAGCGCGACGCGGAAGCTCACCTCGTACTCCTTCCCCTCTACCAATGGGTTCAAGAGGTCCGTGATGATGTACTCCGAATACGAACCCCATCCTGGAACGAAGTTCTCTTCCCCTTCCGTGTAACTGCGACGTTCATCGTCCTTCCAAGCGAAGAAGCCAGCGTAGTGCTCGCCTTCCACGGGATCCGCATGACCATAGTCATTGTCCGGAATGCCGATGGTCTTGGCGGGTGCGGATCGGGAGAAGAGCTCCGAATAGCCGATGGTAACGTTGTCCCATCCCACGGCGCTCTTGATCTGATCATAAGCGCTGGGCTCCTTCTCAACGAACTCGAAGCCCGGGTTCCTGACAAGGTTGTCCGCCGGTGCTTGCGCGAAAAGACTGGAGGAAATGGCGATGGGAACGTGGAGGAGAGTGTTACGTAAGCTCATCTGTGCGTGGTATCAGGATCGAAGCACGGCAGGTTTCAACTTGCCACGGAACGCATCCCTGAACTTGTCGAGTTTCGGCTTGATCACGAACTGGCAGTAGCCCTGATCGGGATTGTTGGCGTAATAGTCCTGATGGTAGGTCTCGGCAGGATAGAACTCGGCCATAGGTGAGATCTCGGTAACTATTGGTGCACCGAAGAGCCCACTGGTGTCCAATCGCTGCTTGTACTCTTTGGCTTTTCCCATCTGTTCCTCGTCGAAGCAGAAGATCACCGAGCGGTACTGAGTGCCAACATCATGCCCTTGGCGGTTCAGTGTCGTCGGATCATGTGTGCGCCAGAACACCTCCAATAGTTCGTCGAAGGTGATCAACGCCGGGTCGAAGGTGATCAGGGCGACTTCGGCGTGCCCGGTAGTGCCGGTACAGACCGAACGATAGTCAGGGTTCTTCATCGTTCCACCCGCATAGCCGGGCTTCACGCTCAACACACCCTGCAATTCCGTGAACACAGCCTCGATGCACCAGAAACATCCCGCTCCAAAAAGGGCTTTGTGCGAACCGGCCATGGGCGGCAAGGTACTTCACAAACCACCCTTGGCCATCGCACAGCGCCGCCTAGTGCTGCTTCTTCGCCTCACGCTCGCGATGATGATCGAGCAACGCCTTTCCAAGCCGTTCCACCACTCCGGTAACCAAGGCATTCCCCATGAAGAACGCGCGCCATCCGTCGGGCACTCCACGGGTGTGATCGTCAGGGAACATGTTCAATCGCTCCAGTTCGATCGGTGTAAGACGGCGGAACCTGCCCTCCGCGGTCCGGACCACATGTTTGAAGCGTGATGGTGCAGCACCCCCCTCTCCGGTGACGATGGTGCGCGCCGGCTTGTCCAGTTCATCCGGGAAGGCCATCGCACCTTCAGAATAGTTGTAGCGATGTCCGTTGGTGGCCGATCGCAACTCCTTCTTGGCTCCCTTCAGGTATTTCCAGCGCCCGAGGTCTTTCCGTGCTATGAAGAACTCCTTGGGCACCTGATCGCTCGGCAAAAGGACCTCGCCCAAGGTGGTGCCGGTTCGTGGTTCGGGTTTCACGGTCATCGTCCAGACATGCCCGTTGTGCATGTAGCCAGCGTTCTTGAAAGGCGACTTGCCCCCCTTGCTATTGAACGATCCGGAAAGCGCCGCCAGATCCTCATTCAACTTGAAACCTATTATCTCTTCCCCCTCATCCACAGAACCTAATGCGCTCGCGAAAAAACCTTTGCTTAAAAGCCGATCGCGCGCCGTTCCAGATGTGTACCGGCCTCCCGGTTTCCATTCTCCGAAGAGAAAGACCCGTTTGCGTCGCTGGGGAAGACCGAGATCCGCCGCATTGATCACGCGCCACTCCACCGCATAGCCTAGGGCGCTCAATGAGGCCAGCATGATGGCCAGGTCACGGCCGCGCTGTCCTGCGGGAGAACCGAGCAGCCGATCCACGTTCTCGAGCAGTAAGTAACGGGGCTTGTTGCGCTTTTCGGCGAGGATGCGATGGATCTGCCACCACAGCACCCCCTTCTTCCCGACCAGCCCTTTGGCGTTCTTCAACGTGCTCGCCACGGAATAGTCCTGACAGGGAAAGCCACCGACGAGAAGGTCATGGTCCGGAATGTCCTTCACCTCCACACTGGCTATGTCCGCACACACATGTCCTTCGGCACCGAACCGCGCCACGTACACCTCACTCGCGTGCTGTCTCTTGCGGCCCGGCTCCCATTGATCGCTCCAGATCACGTCGAAACCTCCAGCTCTTTCAAGACCGATCCGGAACCCACCCACACCAGCGAACAGCTCGGCAACGCGAAGAGGCGCCCGTCCTTTTTCTGATCGCTTTTTCGGCATGGGCGGCCAAGATAGGATCGCCGGTCCGGCCGGTACATTGAACGAAAAAGGAAGGCGGCCGTAGCTGCCTTCCTTACCGTCGAGCGGGAAACGGGACTCGAACCCGCGACCCTCAGCTTGGGAAGCTGATGCTCTACCAACTGAGCTACTCCCGCGTTACGGGTGCCAAAATAGCCGTGCGCAAGGAACCGACCACCACTGACCGCCACGCGGCTTAACCTACTTTTGACAACCACGTCAGGCTGCCTTCACATCGCATGAGTCACTTTGCCCCGCAGCAGCCAGACCACCACATGCAGGCCCACCCGGACCAAAAGGTCCTCTTGGTCGATGACGAACCGGACATCCTCGAGCTCCTTCGTTATAACCTCGACCGCGAAGGACTGAAGGTCTTCACCGCCCAGAACGGCAAGGATGCGTTGCGCATCGCCCGGGCCGAAATGCCCGACCTTATCGTACTGGACATCATGATGCCCGGTATGGATGGCGTCGAGGTCTGCCAACGCTTGCGGCAAGCACCTGAGTTCAAGCATACCCTGATCACCTTCCTCACCGCGCGCGGCGAGGACTATTCACAGATCGCTGGCTTCGAAGCCGGTGCCGATGACTACATCACCAAGCCACTGCGTCCGAAAGTCTTCGTCAGCAAGGTGAAGGCGATGCTCAAGCGATCGGCAGGAAGCGTCTCGCAGGACAATATCATCGAAGCCAACGGTGTGGTGCTCGACCTGGAGAAGGTCGTGGTGAAAGTGAACGGACAGGAACTGAAGTTGCCCAAGAAGGAGTTCGAACTGCTCACTTTGCTGATGCGCAAACCCGGCAAGGTGTTCAAGAGGGACGAGATCTATGCACACATCTGGGGTGATGGGCTTTTCGTTGGCGACCGCACCATTGACGTGCATATCCGCAAACTGCGCGAGAAGATCGGCGATGATCGCATCGGTACCGTGAAGGGTATCGGGTACAAGTTCGAAGCTTGACCTTTCCAGCTCGGACAGTGCGTCTATATTTGCCGCCCGCTTCGGGATTCGGGGTGTAGCTCAGCCCGGTTAGAGTGCTACGTTCGGGACGTAGAGGCCGGTGGTTCGAATCCACTCACCCCGACCAGCGGAAGCCCTTGTGACACTGTCGCAGGGGCTTTTTGTTTCAGGTCAGTCCCCCGGTCTTTCGCCCCACAGGGGCAGCCGTTCCCGTAGCAGGAACGCGCGTTCGTCGAATTCGACCATCCAGGAGGCATCCCTCCCCGGCTACCAGGCGTCTACCTGTCAGGAACCATGTCACGCGCTTTCAAGATATCCCTCATCCTGAAGAGCAGGAACAGCCTACCGGTCTACAAGGACCTGGCGAAGCTCAGCGATTCGGAGTTGGACGAACAGGTGCTTTCCATCGTGCGCCGTATGCGCGCCAATGAGAGTGGCATCATCGCCCGCATGACGCTGCGCCAGCCCACGTTCAGCCTGAACTGAACACCGCTGTTCACGATCCCTTCGCAAAAAGACCCCTCACCGTGGGTCACTCGGCCTTTGGCTCTCCTTCTATATTCGCCGCATCAAGTAGCGCACCTCATGAGCCACGGACATCACGAAGGTCATTTCCCGGAAGAAGCTGAACAGAACGAGATCGCTGGCCCGGTCGTGGTCGCATTGATGATCCTGGCCTCCATCGTCCTGGTGATCTGGGCCTGGTAGCCTAGATATCTCCGGACCTTTCCAAGTACTGATCGCGTCGGACCAGCGCGAGCCAATTGTCGCTGAGCTCCAAGTAGCCGTGTTCGAAACAGAACACGTAGGTGTTGCCTTTCTTCGTCCGGTAGATGTTGGTGTGGTACATGAAATTGTACCCGCGTTCCACCAGCTTGTCCCTGTGCACCTTTTTGGTGCCCTCTGGGCCATCGTTCAGCTCCGTAAGAATGCGCCGATTCCGCTTCAGCGCGTTCACCACGTTGCGCACGTAATTGATGGGCGCATTGTTGCTGCGGTAGTGGTACATGTTCCGGCAGGCGTCGGAACAGAATTTCTTATCGGTGCGGCCCTTCACCTCCTCGCCGCATTCCAAACAGTATCGCGGTTGCTGCATAACGCCGAAATGTAGCGCTGTGGCCCGGAATCAGGTAATGTCCCCCAAAGCGAACGGCCCCATGCACCATAGCGCAGGGGGCCGTTCCAGTACGGGGCTGGTTACTTCGCGTCGCCGCCGGTGTGGCGGGCGTAGCGTTTCTTGAACTTATCGACCCGGCCAGCGGTGTCGATGAGCATCATCTTCCCGGTGTAGAAAGGATGGCTGGTATTGGTGATATCCAGCTTCACCAGGGGATACTCGTTGCCATCCTCCCACTTCACGGTGTCCTTGGTGGATGTGCAGCTCTTGCCGAGGAACATGTGCTCATTGCTCATGTCCTTGAACACCACCACACGGTAGCTCTCAGGATGGATACCCTTCTTCATGTGCTTTCGTACTTGGGGGCGCAAATGTATGTTCTTCAGGCGTTCCCACAACCCCCCTTTCAAAGGCAATGATCCACCGGGCGCCTGCGTAAGACCCCGACGACCATCTTTGCACGCCTTGACCACCCTACGCCCCCTGCTCTTCCTAGCCCTTTCAGGCCTGCTCGTTACCGGTTGCCGCAAGGATGAGGACTTCACGGATGACCCAGGGGCCAGCCTGTACCTGACGGAGGACACCGTGCTTTTCGATACGGTTTTCACGTCCATCGGGTCGGTTACCAAGCGTTTCGTGGTGCGGAACGATAACGATCAGGCTGTGCGGGTGGATGTGGCGCTGGAAGGCGGTACACCTTCCCCCTATCGGATCAACGTGGATGGTGCTTCCGGGGTGCAATTCGATAAGGTGGAGATCCTCGGCCATGACAGCATTTTCGTCTTCGTGGAGGTCACCATCGACCCCAACAACCAGAACAATCCCTTCCTGGTCCAGGATCACATCCTGTTGAACACGAACGGGAATGAGCAACGCGTGCTGCTGATCGCATGGGGGCAGGATGCGGTTTATATCAAAACCGACACGTTGATCCAAGGGTTCCCCGCCATCGGTTTCATCGCCCGGGAAGGCCAGAACGTTCAGTGGACGAACGAAAAGCCATATGTGATCTACGGTTGCTATGGGGTCGTGGATGAAAGCGCGACGCTGACCATCGCCCCCGGCACGCGGGTCTATTTCCATGGCACCGGAAGCGGCCTATGGGTCTACAAGAACGGACGCATCATCGCTGGGCAGCCGGGTTCCGATCCCAATAACAGGATCATCTTCCAGCAGGACCGCTTGGAAGCCACCTATGACGATCTACCCAACCAGTGGGACCGGATCTGGATCAATGAGGGCGATCAGGACAACGAATTCCACAACTGTGTCATCAAGAACAGCCTGATCGGCATCCAGGCACAGAGCATCTTCACTTCGGGCCAACCGCTGGGACCCAACAAGCTTGTGCTGGAGAACGTGATCATCCAGAACTGTGCAACGGCCGGACTTTACACTGAGAACTACCGCGTGAAGGCCAGCAACCTCCTGGTGGCGGATGCAGGACAGTACTGCGCTGTGCTCACCGGCAGCGGCCAATATGACTTCGACCACTGCACCTTCGCTAACTACTGGTCTTTCGAGATACGCCAAGACCCGGCCTTTCTGCTTACGGACAAGTTCGTGAACGTTTCCGGCGGCGGTGAGATCCGCCCCATCGAGAACAGCACTTTCAAGAACGGTATCGTGTACGGCAACAACACCAACGAATTCCAATTGGATGTGGATGGCGGAGCAGGCGCGACCTTCACTTTCGATCGCTTCCTCTTCAAGACCGACCAAAGCACGGACAACAGCTCAGGCCATTTCCCGAACCAGGACTTCATCTATCGGAACCAGTCACCAGGGTTCGTTGACCCAAGTGTGCATGATCTTCACCTTACCGAAGGCGCTTTTGCTCGAGGCAGGGGTATCAGTTCCGTAGTTACCGTTGATCTTGATGGGCGCACCTACGGTGCCGATATCGATGGCGTTGACATCGGTTGTTACGAGTACGTGCCCTGATCAACTCTCGAGCAGGAACCTCATCGTATCCACGCCGTCCGCGTAGTCAGCAAGTGCAGGACATTGCGCAGCGCCGAACGGCACGGCGTGGTGCCCGACCTCGCATTGGATCTCATCAGCTCGTTCCTTCAGCCACGCCTTCACTTCGGCGAGATCAGAGTAGCGCTCATAGTAGAGCGAACCGAGAGGGCTGTGCAACCCCGTATCCTCCTTCAACAGCACGAAGCCGTTCTCGATCAACGCCACATGGTCCATGAGCCAGATCGCCTTGTTGTAATCGTAGTTGTTCGCCCACTTGTGGTGCTGCGCGATCGATCCCCATTCCACGATGGCGCCGAAGAACCGATCAAGGTCGAAGTCTTGCGGCACGTAAAGCTTGCTCACGTTACGGCACCCCAACCCGAAATACCGGAAGATGTCCTCTCCCAAGGCACGCAGTTCCTCCTGTGTCTCGGTACCATCCAGCACCGCGACGCTCGTTCGGTTCTTGCGGATGATGCGTGGTACATCGCGGAAGTAGTGTTCGAAGTAGCGTGCGGTGTTGTTGCTGCCCGTGGCGATCAGTGCATCCACCACGCCCAGCTTCTCGGGTGCGATGACGATCCGCTCGCCAAGGTCCGGTGCGATCAGGCCGAGCAACTGCACAACAGCAGTGGTCAAGCCTGCATCGTCGCTGCTGGGCTTGAAGCGCAAGCGATGACCGGCCAACAGCACGCACAGCAGATCGTGGAAGCCGACTAGGGGAATATTGCCCGCAGCGATCACACCAACCGTGCGCTGAGGTATGGTTGCGCCAAGCGCATAGTGGGAAAGCCATTCGTTGAGCCGCTCCACTTGCAGCATCTCCGCCAAGCTGCGCAGCATGTGGCGCACGTTTTCCTCCGTGAACCACGCATTGTGCCGGGGCGCGCCTCGAACAACCGCATTGAAGGCCTCGAACTCCGAGCGCCCCAAGCCGCATGAATGCCCCGGCCATTCGGCCGCAGCGCCGAACAGTCGGAAGAGCTTTCCCAGTTGAACGAACGAAGCTGAAGGAATGGAGATGGCCTGGGGATCTTCCGTGCTGCTCATGCCGTGTACTTTCGCGGCCCAAACTTAGACCTGTCCGTCATGGCCATCATGATCACCGAGGAGTGCATCAATTGCGGCGCCTGCGAACCCGAGTGCCCCAACAACGCCATCTATGAAGGTGGGGCCGAATGGCGCTTGAGCGACGGCACGAACCTCCACGGTCCGCAGACCACCCCGATGGGCAACAACTACGATGCGGACGCGGCCAACACGCCGAAGGCAATGGACGTCTACTACATCGTTACCGACAAATGCACCGAATGCACCGGCTTCCACGACGAGCCACAGTGCGCCGCCGTTTGCCCTGTGGACTGCTGCGTGGATGACCCCGATTATCGCGAAACGAAGGAGCAGTTGATGGCGAAGAAGGAGTTCATGCACTTGTGATCCGGCGTGTACTTTCGGCATGAAGCCTGCCGTTGCACCACCGTGCTGAGAACAGCGACCCTCTTCTGCGCCATCGTTCTGGCCAGCCTCGCTCGGGGCCAGTCTTCTGACCATGCCAAAGCGATCAGTGCGCTGGAAGCGCTGAAGAAAGCCACGCGGGATCCGCAACGCGATAGTCTTTCCGCTGGCATCAAGAAGGAGCTACGAGTGCTGTTGGAGGCTGACGATGCCTTCACCGCGGACCTTAACGACCTGCCCATGAGCCGTGTGGATGCGCCTGATGGGAAATTCAGGCTGCTCACGTGGAACGTGGGATACAACGACGGGTCCTGCCGCTTCGAGGGCCTGCTGCTCGTGCAGGACAAGCGCCGCCGGGTGCTTTACGAATTGCGGGACATGACCGAGCGGATCACGAACCCTTCTTCCGCCATCTCCGCACCAGACAACTGGTACGGAGCGCTCTACTACACCGTGATCCCCGTGAAGAACGGCGGAAAGGTCTGGTACACGCTGCTCGGATGGAAAGGCTACAGCAAGGTGGAAACGCGAAAGGTGATGGAGGTGCTGAGCTTCAAGGGTGGCACCCCACAGTTCGGTGCACCCGTTTTCGGTGAGGGCAAGGTGAGACATGCCCGCGAGGTCTTCGGTTTCAACTTCGAGACCAGCATGAGCTTGAAATGGGAAGCCGCGAACCAACGCATCGTGCTGGACCACCTTTCTCCTATGAAACCGGAATTCGCCGGACAAGGCGCGTTCATGGGGCCTGATCTCAGCTATGATGCCTATACCTGGCAGAAGGACCACTGGGCCTTCCAGCGTGACATCGATGCGCGCCAGATGGATCAGAACAAGCCTTGGCACAAGCCGCCCAAGGAGTAACCGGATCCGCGTTATTTACGGAAGCCCTTATGCGCTTCCTTATCCCCATCATTATCTGTGCAACCTGCGGTTCCGTTCGCGCCCAGGACCTGATCGTAACCACCTCCGGTGATTCGATCCACTGCGCCATCACCACCGTGGCACCCAAGCGGATCTTCTATGCCCGTGCAGGAACCGACGACCGTACACAGGACATCGCTATCGAGGAGGTGGCCATGTACCAACGCCAAGGATATTTTCCTGTGATCCTGGGCAAGGTGCGTAGCTTGGGATCTCGCAACACGAAGAACGAGCGTTGGATCCTGAGCTTGGGCGGGGGATATAGCCGGCTCCTGGCACCTGCTCAGGAAGGTCTTTCAACGGAAGAGCAGGACTACATCAACACGATGCGCAACGCGATGCACCTGAGCGCGAGCATCGCCTGCTTCTGGTCGGCTACCGTTGGCATCTCCGCGGAATACCATTCCATGTCCGGTGCGAAGGCCAGCGGAACGATGCGCTTTCCAGTGAGCGCCGACAGTTCCATCACCGGCCCTGTGGAAGACGACCTCACCCTCACGTTCATCGGCGCGAACCTAGAAACGCTGGTTCCCCTATCCACAAGGACCTCGCTCTACACCTCGTTGGGCTTGGGATACCTCAAGTACCGCAACGATGCCGTCATCATCGAGCGCGCTCTGGTAACCGGGAACACCTTCGCGCTGAACCTCCGGCTCGGCGTGGATGTCGAGCTTTCGAAAAAGGTCGGCCTGGGCATCCAGCTCGGTTACCTGATGGCCAAGGTGGACCGCTTGGAATACGACTTCGGTTACGGGAAGTTGAACCTGCAATTGCCCAGCTCACAGGCCCAGAACGTGAGCCACTTGGACGCTGGCATGGCCTTGCGCTTGCGGCTTTGAGCGCTCTATCCACGATCGGGCTTTCACAAGAGGACCGAGGTCACTCTTCACCCCGTCCGGGTCCGCTACTTTTGCGCGCCTTCAATCCCCCAGCCTCATGTTGACCGCCGCGAAAGTCCGACCGCACAATTTCTCCGCTGGCCCGAGCATTCTTCCGCAGCCTGTGATCGAACAAGCAAGTGAGGCGCTGCGCGATTTCGCCGGTACCGGCCTCAGTCTCATTGAAGTGAGCCACCGCGGCAAGGAGTTCGAGGCGGTGATGGCCAAGGCCCAACAACTGGTGAAGGACCTGCTCGGTGTGCCCGATGGATATGATGTCCTCTTCCTGCAAGGCGGCGCCAGCCTCGGCTTCCACATGGTGCCCATGAACCTCATGCGCGTCGGAGGCAAAACCGCTTATGCGAATACCGGCGAATGGGCCACCCGAGCCATCAAGGACGCCAAGCTGGTGGGAGACACCGTGGTGGTGGCCAGCAGCGAGGACAAGAACTTCAATTACATACCGAAGAACCTCGCCATACCCGCGGACGCCGACTACTTCCACTTCACCAGCAACAACACCATTTTCGGCACGCAGTACCGCACCATGCCGAAGAGCCCAGTGCCGCTGGTCTGCGACATGAGCAGTGACATCTTCAGTCGGCCGGTGAACGTGGCGGACTTCACGCTCATTTACGCCGGTGCGCAGAAGAACATGGGACCTGCCGGCACCACGCTGTACATCGTGAAGCGCGATGCCCTTGGGAAGACCGGGCGCAAACTCTCCCCCATCCTCGATCTGAAGAACCATGCCGACAAGGAGAGCATGTACAATACGCCTCCGGTGTTCGCCGTGTACGTGAGCATGCTTACGCTGGAATGGCTGCAGAGCATCGGTGGTATAGATGAGATCCAACGCAGGAACGAATCGAAGGCGAAGCTCCTGTATGACACCATCGACCGTTCGCCGGTGTTCAAAGGCACCGCCGAACGGGAGGATCGAAGTCTGATGAACGCCTGTTTCGTGATGAACGACGCGGCACTGGAACCCGAGTTCGACCGCATGTGGAAGAGCGCCGGGATCAGCGGCATACGGGGCCACCGCAGCGTGGGCGGCTACCGCGCGAGCCTCTACAATGCACTGCCCATCGAAAGCGTGCAGGTGTTGACCGATGTGATGACCGAATTCGCGAACAAGAAAGGATGAGCATACGTGTGCATGCCAACGATGGCATTTCCGCCAGTGCCAAAGCGCGCCTGGTGGAAGAAGGGTTCACGGTGACCACAGACCACGTTCCGCAGGAACAACTGGCCGCTTACGTGAACAGGGAAAAGGTGGAAGTGCTGCTGGTACGCAGTGCTACCAAGGTCCGCCGCGATCTTATCGACGCGTGCCCCGGCATCCGCCTGGTGGGCCGTGGCGGCGTGGGTTTGGACAACATCGATGTGGCCTACGCGAAGGACCGCAAGCTCAAAGTGGTGAACACGCCTGCTTCCTCCAGCATCAGTGTTGCGGAACTGGTGATCGCCCACCTCATGGGCCTCATGCGCAGCCTGCACCAGAGCAATCGGCGCATGCCAACGGAAGGCCGCACGCAGTTCAAGGAACTGAAGAAGCAATACGAGAAAGGCTCGGAAGTGCGGGGAAAAACGCTCGGGGTGATCGGCTTCGGTCGCATAGGGCAATGGACGGCGCGCTATGCGTTGGGCTTGGGCATGCGCGTGGTGTACGCTGACAACCATGCCAACGTGGAAAGCATCGAGTTGGAGATCGCAGGACAACCCATGCGGGTCGGAGTGAAGCACGTCACCTTGGACGAACTGCTTGCCCAGAGCGACGCGATATCGCTTCATGTACCGGCGCAACCTGGCGGCCAACCCGTGCTGGGTGCGGACCAATTGCGCAGAACGAAGCCCGGTGTGGTGATCGTGAACACCGCACGTGGCGGCAGCATCGATGAGAACGCCTTGCTGGACGCGTTGAAGAGCGGGCACGTCAGAGCAGCCGCGCTCGATGTGTTCACCAATGAACCGGAGCCTCGGCAGGATCTGATCGATCATCCGCAGATCAGTGTGAGTCCGCACATCGGTGCAGCTACAGCTGAAGCACAAGGCCGCATCGGTGATGAACTGTGCGACCTGATCGTGGCCTGGCGGGACTGTGTGACCATCGGTCGCGAATGATCCGCATACGCCCGTTCCGTGGCTGGCGACCCGTGCCGGACAAGGCGCACCTGATCGCATCGCGCAGCTACCTGAGCTACCCCGAGGAACGCATGCGGGAAAAGCTCGCCGGCAATCCATACTCCTTCCTGCATGTGATCCACGCCGATGGTGGCGGGACCGCACGCAATTCCCGGGAAGAGCGCTTCATGGACGTGCGCCGAAAGTGGAACGAGTTCATCGGTGAAGGCTACTTCGTGCGTGATGAACAACCTTCGATCTACCTCTACGAGCAAAGCCGCAGAGGGGTCCTTTCCCGCGGTGTGATCGCTGCCGTGAGCGTAGCTGACTACCGCGGTGGCAAGGTGAAGGTGCATGAGCACACCCTGCAGGCGCGAGAAGAACTGTTCAAGGATTACCTGCGCGTTACGGGCATGAACGCAGAACCCGTGCTACTGGCCGCTCCGGGCACACATGGGCTCGACGTGGCGCTTGAACGCGTTTGGCACTCGCGTCCCACCTACGACTTCAGCACCACGGACATGACCCGGCATCGCGTGTGGGCCATCAGCGACACGGCCGTGATACGCACCGTGCAGGAACAGGTCGGCAAGGCGGACGCGCTATACATCGCCGATGGACATCATCGCATGGCCAGCAGCGCACGCTTGGCGGAGGCCAGTGGTGCCTTCGCCGATGCGCCCAAGGCCTGGTGCCTTGCCTTCATCGTTCCGCAGGAGCATCTCCATATCCGCAACTTCGATCGTGCCATCACTTCCCTGGGTGGTATCGACACCGAAGAGTTCCTCGAAGCCTGCGCGCAAATGGGCGCGTTGGAACCGATAGCGGGCACACCCATCATGGAGCCGCCGCACGGCGTGGTCTACGTTTGCACGCGCAAAGGCTGGTATTCACTGCAACTACCCAAGCCCACGCCCGGGGCTGATCCAGCAAGCACTCTGGATGCTTCGGTCCTGAGCGACGCGGTACTCGACCCTGTGCTCGGTATCCACGACCTGCGCACCGATCCACATGTGCGCTTCGTGCCCGGCTTCCAAGGTGTCGCGGAACTGGAACGCATGGTCCGTTCCGGAGAAGCGGCTGTAGCCTTCCACCTGAAGCCGGTGAGCTTTGAGGAACTGAAGTCCGTTGCCGATAGCGGAGGCTGCATGCCGCCGAAGAGCACCTGGATCGAACCCAAGCTTCGCAGCGGGCTCGTGGTTTACCCGCTCGAGGACTGAACCGAGAACGTGCCCCTCATGCCCGCGTCAACCCTGGCCGAACGGTACGAGCGCATCCGGAGGTCGCTACCCTCCCACGTACAACTGGTGGCGGTGAGCAAAACGCGCACGGTGGAAGAGATACGCGCGCTCTATGACCTTGGCCATCGGGCCTTCGGAGAGAACTATCCGCAGGAACTGCGCGACAAGCAAGCGGTGTTGCCCCACGACATCCAATGGCACTTCATCGGCCATCTGCAAACCAACAAGGTGAAGTACATCAGCTCTTTCGTTCACCTGGTGCATGCGGTGGACAGCGATCGGCTGCTGGAAGAGCTACAGAAACGGGCACTGCAAGCGGAACGCACGATCGAGGTGCTGTTGCAGGTGCACATCGCGCAGGAGGAGTCCAAGCACGGCTTCAGTCCCGAGGAGTTGCGAACATTCCTTCAACAACCGGCTCCTGCCACCCGATGGCCCAACCTGCGCGTTCGGGGTCTGATGGGAATGGCTTCGAATACGGAGGACCGACAAGCGGTAGCCGCTGAGTTCGGCGGTCTGGCAGCGCTGTTCAAGGAGATACGGGCGAACGGCCCCTTTCCGGTCGAGGAGTTCAAAGAATTGAGCATGGGCATGACCAGCGATGCGGACCTGGCGGTGGCGGCAGGCTCTACCATCGTTCGGATAGGGACCGCCCTTTTCGGGGAACGTCACGCATAAGCAACCGGACGGCTGTTCCCCCGTCTGATCCATGTAACTTCGGAGCACCCTTCGGACCGCGCATGCTAGCACGCCTGACCCTCATTGTCTTTCCCTTCGTGCTGGCGGGCGATGCCATGGCCCAACGGAACATCGAGATAGGGCTTTCCACGGGTATCACCCACTACTATGGCGATCTGGGCAACTGGAACAGCCAGATCCAGTGGAACAGCATGCGGCCGGCGATGTCCCTCACCTTCCGCGATTTCTTCAACAACCCGAAGCGCTATGTCACGCGGTCGCTCACCATGGAGTGCCGCCTGAGTTGGTTCCGCATCGGGTACAATGAAGCGGAGCCGACCAATGGGCTTTCGGGCAACCAACTGCGGAATTTCCGCCGCGGTCTGAACTTCCGCAACGACCTGTTCGGCCTGAGCACCCACTTGGTGTTGAACGCCTACCGCGAGCCTTTCACGCCGCTGTTCAAGCAACGGTTCTTCATGTACTTCCACCTGGGCGTTGGCATCTATTACGGCCGCCCGAAAGCGGACCTCTTCCGTGGCGCGCCGGATCTGGCCAACCGCTATTACTTCTGGGATGACGGTACCATCCGTGACGCACCCCGCGGAACCAGCGGAGCCAAGGTTGTGGAACAGGACGGTACTTACGAAACCGACCTTTACAGTTGGGTCACCGAAGGCCAAGGGCTCGGCGCGGAGAGCAAGGTGATCCAACGCGTGAGCCCTTGGAACGTGGGGGTGCCGATGGGATTCGGCATCCGGTACATGGTGACCCGCCAGTTGAGCGTGGGCGCTGAGTTCTCCTACTACATGTTCCTCACGGATATGCTGGACAACGTGAGCGAACGCTACGCCACGTACGATGAGCTCGGCCGCACCTACAGCGACTCCACGCAGATGTACATGGCCCGCTACATCAGCGACCCCACCGGTTGGGGAACCAACGGCACCGTGGGCAACGGCACCAGCCGCCGCGGTAATCCCGGACTGCCGGACAACTTCAGCTACCTCGCCTTCGAGGTGAGCTACAAGTTCAGGCGGCATCCATCGCGGAGGAGCATCATCAGCTTCTGAGCGTTCTCGTGGGCGCGTGCCCGATCTTCGCAGCATGGCAGAGAAGAAGAACCTGATGGACCAGGCTTTCGCCGCCTTGTTGAGCGACGACGACAGGAAAGTCCTCGGTGCGCTGGCCTATGTGCAGGAACGCGGTGACGCTCGTGCGATCATGCCCATGTTGCAAGCCCTCGCGCGCACCACCGATCATGCACGCCAGCAGAAGATCAAGGAGTTGCTCTATGAGGTGAAGGTGAAGGATGCCGCAGCCGAACTCGCCAAGGCCTTGGACGATCCCGCCCTGCGATCGGTGAGGAAGACCGTGATCGCCACGTTCTGGAACGCCGGCCTTGACGCTGCACCGTACACCGAACGACTGATCGCTTGCGCTATCGAGGGCGATGCCGAGGAATGCTTCGAGTGCCTGACCGTGCTGGAGAACCAGGAACTTCTTCCCGAAAAAGCCGTGCAGCGTGGCATCAAGGAGATCAGCGCCGCCATCGCCACGAACACGGACGACTACAAGGGCGCGATGTTGGGCAGCCTTTTGGTGGAGTTGAAGGCGCGCGTGGGAAGGGACTAGTTCAAGTAGGTATCCAACCTGGCCTGGATCCTCCCAGCGATATCGCTCGTATCGGCGGGCACGAAGCGTTCACCGGTGATGCGCTCGTAGAGCTCGATGTACCGATCGCTCACGCTCTTCACGAAGGCATCGTCCATGACAGGGACCTGCTGGCCTTCCTTGCCCATGAAGCCGTTCTCGATGAGCCACTGGCGCACGAATTCCTTGCTCAGTTGTTTCTGCGCCTCGCCCCGTTCCTGCCTTTCCTCGTAGCCTTCCGCGTAGAAATAACGCGAGCTGTCCGGCGTGTGGATCTCGTCGATCAGGATCACTTCTCCGCTACGGCGGCCGAACTCGTACTTCGTATCCACCAGGATCAAGCCGCGCTCCTTGGCCATGCGTGAGCCTTCTGCGAACAGGGCCAGTGCGTATCGGCTCATCGTTCGCCATTCCTCCGATGTGCAAAGCCCGCGCTTCAGGATCTCCTCCGGCGTGATGTCCTCATCGTGACCGACATCCGCTTTGGTACTGGGTGTGATGATGGGCTCCGGGAACGGATCGCTTTCGCGCAAGCCTTCCGGCATCGTCGCGCCGCACAACGTGCGATGTCCGGCCTTGTACTGACGCCAGGCATGACCGCTCAGGTAGCCGCGCACCACCATTTCCACCTTCACGGTCTCTGCACCATGTCCGATCACGACACACGGATCGGGTGAAGCCATGGCCCAATTGGGGGCCACGGAGCGGGTGGCCTGCAACATGTGCCAACTGAGCTGGCTCAACACCTGCCCCTTGTGCGGGATGCCACGCGGGAGCACCACATCGAAGGCACTGATGCGATCACTGGCGATGAGCAATGTGCGCCCGTCCTCCAGATGATAGACATCGCGCACCTTGCCTCGATAAACGTTCCGCACGTTCCGCAGCTTGAGGTCGGAACGCATGAGCGTGTTCGGTAGCGTGATGGTCATGACCGTTGTTCGGGTTCCTTGGGTGTTCCGTTGCCGTTGCGGGGCGGTGGTTCCAGGTCCTTGAAGGCGTGCAGCACCCGGGTGACCAGTTCGTGACGGATCACGTCCTTCTCATCCAGATCGATAACCGCGATACCCTCCACACCGCGCAATCGCTCGATGGTGGGCACCAGTCCGCTCGTCACCCGATCAGGAAGATCGATCTGGGTCACATCACCGGTGATGACGAACTTGGCGTTGCGCCCCATACGCGTGAGGAACATCTTGATCTGCGGCAACGTGGCGTTCTGCGCCTCGTCAAGGATCACGAACGCGTTGTCCAGTGTGCGGCCGCGCATGAAGGCGAGCGGTGCGATCTGGATGACGCCTGTCTCCAAATGCTCTGAGAGTTTGGAAGCCGGGATCATGTCCTTCAATGCGTCGTAAAGCGGCTGCAGGTAAGGATCGAGCTTCTCGCGCAGGTCGCCGGGCAGGAAGCCGAGGTTCTCCCCTGCTTCCACCGCGGGACGTGTAAGGATGATGCGCCGAACGTGACGATCACGCAAGGCGCGCACCGCCAAGGCCACCGCCGTGTAGGTCTTTCCCGTTCCGGCCGGCCCGATGGCGAACATCATATCGTTCGCGCCGATGGCCTCCACCATGCGCTGCTGGTTGCGCGTGCGCGCCTTCACACGTAGGCCTGAATTGCCATGCACGAGCACGTCGGCCTCGTCCGGGGCTTCCGAGGTGTTGTCGCCGCTGCCCATGATGTCGTCCAGCACCTTGCGCGGAAGCTCGTTGTATTTCGCCACGTGCTGCACCAGTTGCTGGAAGCGCTCCATGAACACCTCCACCTGTTCGGGCGGCCCGATCACCTTCACCGTGTCACCCCGTGCCACGATGTTCAATTTCGGGAAGAGGTCCCGGATGATGCGAAGTTGCTGGTCGTTCGCACCGAACACGTTCACTGGGTCCGTTTCGGTGATCTGTAGGGTCCGTTCGCTCACGTAGCTGTTCGATCTTCAACAACGCGGTGTTGATCCGTTGTCATCCTTTCGACAGGCCGAAGGTAGCGTGCTGCGTTCCTTCGCTCACTCCCTCACACCATCGCGATGCCCATCATCACCCTCACCACCGACATGGGGCTTCGCGACCATTATGTGGCCGCTGTGAAGGGTGCGATCCTTACGCAATATCCGGAGGCCAGCATCGTCGATATCAGCCACCAGATCACGCCGTTCGACAACCAGCACGCGGCCTTCGTGCTACGCAATGCGTACCCTGAATTCCCGCGCGGCAGCATCCACATCATCGGTGTGAACAGCGAAGCGGACGGGCGCACGCCACACCTCATCGTCCGCCACGATGGCCACTACTTCATCGGTGCGGACAACGGCATCTTCTCGCTCCTCTTCGACCAGAAACCGCACGAGTCCTTCGAGCTCACGTTGAAGTTGGACACCGACCACCTGGCCTTCCCCACCAAGAACATCTTCGTGAAAGCCGCCTGCCACATCGCCCGCGGCGGAACACCGGAGGTGATCGGAAGGAAAGTGGTGAGCATCCGCGAACAACTGAGCTTCCGCCCGGTGGTGATGGACGATGCGATCAAAGGCGCGGTGATCCACATCGATTCCTACGGGAACGTGGTCACGAACATCACCAAGGCCCATTTCACGACCTTGGTGAAAGCGCACACCTTCAAGATCACCTTCGGGCGCAGCATGCACGACATCGACACCATCAACAATACCTACAGCGATGTGCCGACCGGCGAGCGCGTGGCCTTTTTCGGCGCCACGGGCTTCCTGGAGATCGCCGTGAACAAGGGTGTCGCTGGCGGCGGCGGTGGTGCTGCACAACTGCTGGGCCTGCGCGTGGCGGATCCCGTGCGGGTGGAACTCACCGGCATGCTGCGCAAGGCGGCCAACGCATGATCGTGCGCGTGGTGAAGATGACCTTCCGCCCGGTCGAGGTCGCCCGGTTCCAGGAACTGTTCGAAGGCTGGCGCCACCGCATCATCGCCTTTCCCGGTTGCTCCCACTTGGAACTGCTGCACGACCACAAGGACCAGCGCGTTTTCTTCACCTACAGCGTATGGAACGGGCCGGATGACCTCGAAGCCTACCGACGTTCCGAGGTGTTCAGTGCAGTATGGCCGGTGGTGAAGGCCCTGTTCGATGCACCCGCCGAAGCGTGGACCGTGGATCGTGAGCACAGCATGGACCGTTCGCTTTGATCGCGGAACAGTCGTTGCTTTGCCGGAAGACATGAGACTTCCTTCCCTTCTCTGCCTCCTCGCACTGCCTGTGTTCGCCCTGGCCCAAGGCGCGGGCGCCGCTGAGTTCGACGCTGCCCTTTCCGCCGCACGCGCAGGTCACCTGGACAGCGCACGCGTGCTCGTTGAACGCTCCATCGCATTGAACGGCAACAATGCCAAAGCCTTCAAATTGCGCGGCGATCTCCATCAACGGGCGAAAGAGACCGAAGCAGCCCTGGCCGATTACAAGACCAGCGAGCAACTGGACCCGAACGATGCCCGGCTCTACATCAGCCGTGCCGCGCTGCGCATCAACGAGCGGATGCTGAAGACGGCTTTGAAGGATTGTGAGAAGGCCATCGATCTGGATCCGACCGACCCCGACGGCTATTACAACCGCGCCTGTGCCCTTTACCTGGGTGACAATGTGGAAGCGGCCCGGAAGGACGCTGAGAAGGCCGTGAAGCTGGACCCCAAACACGCCGATGCCTTGTACCTGAGCGGCGTTACGAAGGGCGAACTCTATCAGGAGGACGCCGGACTTGAGGATATACAAGAAGCACTGCGCCTGAAGCCCGAGATCCCAGGAGGTCTGATGAGCGTGGCGGTGCTTCTGTATGAGGCGAAGCGCTACGAGGAAGCGATCGACAAGTTCACCCAGGTGATCGCGAGCGATACCACCGAGCTGGCCGCAGCGCACTATTACCGCGGCGATTGCTGGTACAACCTCGATAACAAGGAGAAGGCTTGTGAAGACTTCGTCACCAGCATGCGCATGGGTGACAAGGACGCCACCTTCATCAAGAAGAACTACTGCGACACGGACCTGAAGAAGATCCCGAAGAAACCCGTGCGTGGCAAGCACCGCAGCGTGATCCAGTTCTGATCTCGATATGGAACTTTATCAGGACTTCCTTAAAGCCCAAGCGATCGCTGCCTTGTCCAAGGCATCCCGCATTCGTGCATCATTCTCTTGTGAGAGAAAGCATGTTACAAACCACGCGGGCAGCGCATCATAGTCCAGCCACCAATAAGGCCCGCTTGAGAGCCTCTTGAATTCTGCGAACATGCGGGGCTGCGTCGAAGAATTGTCAAAAAGAAAAGAGTGATAGGTGAGCGGCAAGGCTGGGGACAACTGCTCAAGGGAACGGGCATACCTTTTCTCTACTACTTCAGGGTCTACGTGGTGCCCACCTTTTACCACCCTTGTCCTAACTCGGTCAATGTTGATCTCCGGGTCATTGGTCGCGATGAAGTACAAGTAGACCTTGTAGCCACGCGCGTTCGCCCGTTCCATGATGGCCAACTTCGAGGGATCGCTGAAAACGGTTTCGAATGAGAACTTCTTCCTCAATCGCAGCAATTCATCACAAATGAACTGGGTGATCAGCTGGGCGACACGATCAACATTTGCATCTCGTTGGATGTGGATCCTGGATCCAGACCATCGGATCCAACCTCGAGCATTTTCGCGAGTGAGTTTTGTGGGGATCAGTGTGGTTCTCCCCAAGTAGTTGCTGAATCGGATCCTCGATGCGGCGCGCAATCCAAACTTGCCGAGGTCCAGACCGTGCTTCTCGCGGATATTCTTCGCGATCTCGTCCGGATTCACGTAGATCCCGAAATCAACAGGCCGTCCATTCACCCGTGTTGAACGCACCTGCTCAAACATGGTGCTTTTGCCCGATCCATTCGGACCAGCAAAGACCCTTATCCGCGGGGTGCGAGCCATAGCCTCTGTTGTCTCAGGCCCCAGCCACCTCCGGTTTGCTTAAGCGCTTCACACGCCTGACAACTTTGCCCGCCTTATTCACCATGACAAGCCAGCCATCGCGCTCGATCATGATGGTTCTCCGCACTTTGAATGCCTCTTTCAGCGCCTTCTTTGTAGCTAGTTTGAATGCCCTGTCCATGGCCTTACCCTCAGCGGATGGCTTGGCACCCTTTCGAACGGCCGTTTTCTTGCTCGCCATGTTCCAAAGGTAGTCTGCCATGCAACGCTGATAACCCGGTGATATCCGTTCCTCGGTCCAGCAAATCCGCAGTGGACCACACCCTTACCTTGGCGCGCTTTTCCACGCATGCGCGCGCTCATCGGTAAGGAAGTACGGGGGTTCCTCGGCTCGCTCATCGGCCACATCGTGATCCTGGTGTTCCTGCTCATCACCGGACTTTTCCTTTGGGTCTTCCCGGACAACATCCTTGACCTCGGCTATGCGGACCTTGGCCCGCTGTTCTTTCTGGCCCCATGGGTCTTCCTCTTCCTCGTTCCCGCCGTTACCATGCGCAGCTTCAGCGAGGAGCGCCGCACCGGAACCATCGAGTTGCTGCTCACCCGACCGGTCAGTGAGTTCCGCCTTGTCTTCAGCAAGTACATCGCGGCGGTGGTGCTGGTGCTCCTGGCGCTATTGCCCACCTTGGTCTATTACTTCAGCCTGGGACGATTGTCCGTACCCGAATGGAACATCGATACCGGCGGCACCTGGGGCAGCTACATCGGCCTCTTCCTGCTGGCGGCCTGTTTCACCGCGATCGGCATCTTCAGTTCCGCGCTGACCGAAAGCCAGATCGTGGCCTTCCTCATCGCCGTGGTGCTCTGCTTCGGGCTGTTCCTCGGCTTCGAACTGTTGGCCTCCTTCGATGCGGTAGGCGGCCTGGAAGGTCCATTGAAGAACATCGGCATCCAGCACCACTACGAGAGCATGAGCCGCGGCGTGCTCGACCTGCGTGATGTGCTCTACTTCCTCGGCGTGATCACGATCTTCCTGCTGCTCACACGCACGGTGATCCAAAGCAGAAAATGGTAACACCTCGACCCCGCTCGACGTGACAGACCTATGAAGACCCGCAGCCACCGTTCCCGCGATCTGCTGAACCTGTTCATCGGCATCGGGTGCGTGCTGCTTATCCTGTTCATCAGTTCCTTCGCGCGGCTGCGCGCCGACCTCACGAGCGAGAAGCGCTACACGCTTACCCCGGCCACGGTCCAACTGATGGACAGCCTGAAGGACGTGGTCTTCCTGAAGGTGTACCTCAGCGGTGAACTGCCTGCCGACCTGCGCGAACTGAGCAACGCCACGCGCGAACTGCTGGACGAGATGCGCGTGCACAACCCCGAACTGTTGCACTACTCCTTCGAGGACCCAAGTGCCAGCGAGGATGCCAAGACGCGCAACGCGATCTACGAGGACCTCCAGAAGCAAGGCTTGCAGTACACGAGCATCCGCACGCAGGAGAAAGGCGCCGTTGGAGAACGCATCGTGTGGCCGTGTGCCATGATCACCTTCCGCGATCGCACACTACCCCTGCAACTGCTGAAGACCCAGTTCCGCACGCCGGATGCGGACATGGTGAACCGCAGCATCAACAACCTGGAGTTCGAGGTGGCCAGCGCCATCCGCCAGATCACCACGGAATACAAACCACGTGTAGCGTTCCTGGAAGGCCATGGCGAACTGAGCGAACTGGAAACGAAGGACCTTTCAACAGTACTCAGCGAGCAGTACATCGTGAGCCGTGTGCGCATCGATGGGCACATCGACGCGCTGAGCGAGAAGGTGGAAGGCGGCCGCTACCGCACCAACAAGTTCGAGGCCCTCATCATCGCCAAGCCGGACAGTGTCTTCAGCCCGAAAGACCTGTACATACTGGACCAGTTCGTCATGAACGGCGGCCGCGTGCTCTGGGCCGTGGACGCGATGAACGCGCACCTCGACAGCCTGCGCACCCGCCAGTATTCCAACGCCACGCCGCTGGACCTCGGCATCGATCAATTGCTTTTCGCCTATGGCGCGCGCGTGAACAAGGACCTGATCCTCGACCAGCAGTGCGCTCCCATCCAGTTCTACGGAACACCCTACGGCAACCAGCCCAAGCTGGAGACACGCCCCTTCCCGTTCGAGCCGATCGTCATTCCGCGCAGCGCCCACCCCATCGTGAACAACCTGGACCCGGTGCACCTGCGCTTCGCCAGCAGCATCGACACCATCGCTTTGGACAGTGCGCACAGCACCATCCTGCTCACGTCCTCTCCTTACACGCGCGCGCTGAAGAGCCCGGTGCGCATCAGCCTGGCCGTGGTGGACCTGGATCTGAAACTGGACCGCAACAGCACACCCGACCGTCCGGTGGCGGTGCTTACGGAAGGCGTTTTCCGCAGTGCGTTCGCTGACCGCCTGGTGATGGACGACACAGCGAAGACCGCGATGGGCAACCGGACCACCAGCCGGCCCACGGCCAGCCTCGTGATCAGTGATGGTGACGCGATCGCCAACTTCGTGGACAGCAAGGGCAACTACTACATGCTCGGCTTCGACAAGTACGCACGCACCAAGGTGTACGGCAACCGTGAGTTCTTCATCAACGCGATGAACTACCTGCTCAACGATAAGAGCCTCATCAGCCTGCGCTCCCGCGCCATCACGCTGCGACAATTGGACCCGGAACGCATCAGCCGACAGCGCTCCATGCTCCAATGGACCAACGTGGGCCTCCCGCTCGTGATCAGCTTGATCGGTGGTGCCTTGTTCGTCTTCCTGCGCAAACGCCGCTACGCCCGCCCTGCATGAAGAAGCGTCTTCCCCTCGTCCTGTTCCTCGTGCTTGCCGGTGTGGCCATCTGGCTCTGGCGTTCGCGATCGGATTCCTCACTGGCCGGGGCCATGACCGACTTCGTTGTGCCCGATACCGCGCGTGTCGACCGGATCTTCATCGCTGACCAATCCGGCGCCACGATCGATCTGCGACGGGGACCCGATCGTTGGACCGCGAACGGATTGCCCGCCAACCCCACACCCGTGAACCTGCTGCTGAAGACCTTCAAGCGCGTGGAGGTGCAGGCGCCGGTGCCCAAGGCCATGGTGAAGAACGTGCTGAAACTGATGGCCTCGCGCGCCGTGAAAGTGGAGATCTACCAAGGCGGCAAGCAACCGGAGAAGATCTGGTGGGTGGGCCATGCGACCAGCACGCACCAAGGGGTGTTCTGCGTGCTGGAAAAGCCCGGTGTGGGTCGAAGCGACTCACCCTTCGTGCTGGGCATGTCGGCCTTCACGGGCATCATCAACACACGTTTCCACACGAAGCTGGACGAGTGGCGCAGTTCCGACTTCGCCATTTACCCCGATCTCACGAACATCGCTTCCGTTCACGTGGAACACCCGGCGGTGGACAGCGCTGCCTACACGTTGGAGCAAACGAGCCCAGGCAAGTTCCGCCTGCTCAACGATGCGGGGATCGAAGTGCCGGTGGATACGCTCATCGCCCGTGATCTCTTCATGCACTTGCGGGATGCCCACTTCGAGTACTTTGAACGGGCCATCAACCGCACACAGCGCGACAGTGTGATGCACAGCCAGCCTTGGCACGTGCTCACCATCACCGGAAAGGACGACAAGGTGCGGCGGATGCCCTTCTGGAAGAAGAACCCCTTGCCGGGCGAGCGCGATGCGGATTTCAACCTGCTCACCCGCGATGTGGACCGCATGTATGGATCGGTGGATGATACCGCCCTCGTGGTGGTGCAGCGCTACTGGTTCGATCGCATGATCCCCTACCTGTCACAGGTGCGCGCCAAGGCCCAGCCCTCGCGGCCGCCAGTGCCCATTCCCGAGCGCAAACAGTGAGCGCTGCGGGATCGTGGAAAAGCCCGCGTCCTTGTTGAAAAAACAGGCCGAAGGGCCGGTACCCCACCGGGTATATTCGCGCCGCTCCCGAAAACGCCTGTCCGTTAGGAGCCCAGGCCAAAAACACCCCGTTCCGAGATGAAGTTCATCGTGTCCAGTACCGCCCTGTTGAAGCAACTGCAAGCGCTCCAGGGCGTGCTCGCCAGCAGCAATACCCTTCCCATCCTGGACAATTTCCTGTTCGAGATCGACAACAAGCAACTCACCATCACGGCGAGCGATCTTGAAACGACGATCACCGCCACCATGCAGGTGGAGGCGAAGGACAAGGGCAGCGTGGCCATCCCCGCCCGTCTCCTGCTGGACACCCTCAAGGCCTTCCCCGAGCAGCCCCTCACCTTCAGCGTGGATCCGAAGCACTTCGGCATCGAGATCAGCAGCGACCAGGGCAAGTACAAGATGACCGGCTTCGGCGGGAACGAGTTCCCGAAGAGCCCCGTGCTGGAGAACCCGAGCGCCTTCACCCTGCCCGCCGGCACGCTGGCCACCGCGATCAACAAGACCATTTTCGCCACGGGCAATGACGACCTGCGCCCCGTGATGAGCGGCATCTTCTTCGAACTGGCCGATGATGGCATCCGCTTCGTGGCCACCGATGCGCACAAGCTCGTTCGCTACAGCCGCACGGATATCAAAGCGCCTAAGACCGCCAGCTTCATCGTGCCGAAGAAGCCGCTGAACCTGCTCAAGAACAGCCTTACCAGCACCAACGCGGATGTGACGGTGAGCTACAACGAGAACAACGCCTCGTTCGCTTTCGACAACGTGGTACTCGTGTGCCGCCTGATCGACGGGAAATACCCGAACTACGAAGCGGTGATCCCCAAGAAGAACCCGAACAAGCTCACCATCGACCGCCAGACCTTCCTGAACAGCGTGCGCCGCGTGAGCATCTTCAGCAACAAGACCACGCACCAGGTGCGCATGAACATCGCGGGCAGCCAGCTGGCCGTGAGCGCTGAGGATCTCGATTTCGCCAACGAAGCGAACGAGAAGCTCACCTGTGGCTACGAGGGCGAGGACATGACGATCGGCTTCAACAGCCGCTTCCTCATGGACATGCTGAACAACCTGAACAGCGAGCATGTGGTGATGGAGATGAGCGCGCCCAACCGCGCGGGCATCCTCCTTCCTGCGGAGAAGCTGGAACACGGCGAGGACGTGCTCATGCTCGTCATGCCCGTCATGCTCAACAACTGATCGTGCCACCACGACCACCACGGAAGCCTCCGAAAGGGGGCTTTCGTCTTCAACACGGCACGATCATCGCTTACGTTCGCAACATGAAGACCGTGAAGACCACCCTCGCCGCGCTGCTTCTGTTCATGACCATGACCGCTGAAAAGTGCTCCAAGTCCGGAAGTGCCGCCGCGACGATGACCGATACCCCATGGACGGTGGAAACGGTGCACGGCAGGGCCGCAACCGTACCCGATGGCGTGAAGAAGCCGTACATCCAGGTCGCCGCGGACGGCGCATTGACCGGCTTCGGTGGCTGCAACCAGTTGATGGGTAATGCGAAGGTGGACGGCAACAACGTGGAATTCCCCACGATAGGCAGCACGAAGATGTTCTGCGAAGCAACACAGGCAGTGGAACGCGACATCATGGCCGCCTTGCGCGAAACGAAGAGCTACGAAGTGAGCGGCGACAAGCTCACGCTGAAAGGTGCCAGTGGCGAAGTGGCCACGCTCGTTCGCGGCAAGTGATCAGGTGTGATCGCTGCGCCAGGTAGGCGGCGCGGTAAGACTGATCGGCGGCTCCGGTTCCACAGGTGTTGACGGGGCGGTGGTCTCCTCCTCCGGGAACTCTTCATCCTGCAGTTCAAGCGGTGGCGGCACATGTGCGGGTGGCACGTTGCGGTAGAACCACGACATCAACGCCCCGACCACACCGCCGGCCAAGTGGCTTTCCCAGCTCTTTTCGGGCTCGATCGGAAGCACACCCCAGATCCAGCCGCCATACAGCGCCATGATCATGAAGGACACCCCGGCATGCGCCAGATGGCGTTTCACCACGCCACTGAAGAAGAGGAACGAGGCCATGCCGTAGATGACACCGCTCGCTCCGATATGGTAGCTGGGCCGCGCGAACAGCCACACCCAGAAACCGCCCACCAGCCAACAAAAGACGAGCACGCGGAAACTCTGGCGCGGGTAGAAATACACCAGCAACCACCCAAGTACCAGGGCGGAAAGACTGTTCCCCGCGATGTGGTCCCAGTTCGCGTGCAGGAAGGGAGCAGCCAGCACACCTATGAGTCCGCTGACCTCACGGGGCAGAATGCCAAAGCGATGGAGATCCAAGTGGAACCAACCGTCGGCGATGAAAACGATCCAGACCAGGCCCAGCACGAGCACCACAGGGATCAGGGCCGTAAGCAGCCGCCGCCGCCCGTGATCGATGAATGGTGCTGGCTCCATGGGTCAGGTCCGCTTACGATCATCGGGCCGCAACGTTCACCCGGCCAGCTTGTCAGCGGTTGATGCCACGAACCTATGTTTGAAGCATGGTCCGCCCCACCTCTGCTCGGCTTCTTTTTCTCGGGATCACCAGTGCGCTCATCGCCTGCTCCGCACCCGAGCCGAAAACACGATCCGCTCAAGCCACAGACAGCACGAAGGCTGTCATCCTTCCCGGCGACGCCCACAAAGTGAGCCCATTGGCCCGATTGATGCGTGAAATGACCGCCTTCGCCGACAGCGCGGGCAAACGCCTGCAACGCGGAGAAGGCCTGCCCCCGGAACCGCAGCACTTCAAGGACATGCTCACGGTGGAGTCAACTCCCGGCATGGTGGACCATCGGATCTTCGATCCCTTCGCCTTCGCCTACCTGCGCCAGTTGGATTCGCTGTACAAGGTGCCAGCGACAGAGCAACAGCAAGCCTTCAACGAACTGGTCCAGTACTGCGCGGCCTGTCATGGATCGGTGTGTCCTGGCCCGCTCACCCGTATCAACAAACTGCGTGTGCCGGACAAGGCGCCCAACTAAAGGAGAAGCATCGGACGGTGGAAAGATCAGCCGTCTATATTTGCGCCCCCCTGCCCAGGTGGTGAAATTGGTAGACACGCTACTTTGAGGGGGTAGTGGCCGAAAGGCTGTGCTGGTTCGAGTCCAGTCCTGGGCACCCTGAACGGAGACCGAAAGGTCTCCGTTCCCGCTTCCAGCCCTCCGGTACCAAGGGGTTCAAGCGGTTCAGCGGTTCTGAGGTCCCACCCTTCCCCAATGCCCGAGGGGAGAAAAAGGGGAGAATCGAAATGGCAGGCAACACCCTATCAGACAGGTGGTCAACCGTATCAGAATCGCGTGATGATCCGTGGCTTGGGCATTGTTCTTGGAGTCCTACCGCGAATCGGGCCATCCAGATTTATTTCAACCACCCCCAACGCGTGAAGAAGCTCCTTCTCACCGCAAGGAAGGTCAGACGTGAGTTGAACCTCCTTTTGGGTCTTGCCTTTGTAGTCTACCTGATTACCGAGTTCTGGCTCAGGCGTCTGCCTCCCTTCATGGGGTGGGCAGATGCCCATCGGGTAGCCGACCTCACCTCGAACCTCTGCTTGGCCTATGTCGGGTCGTGGATCTTCTTCTTCGTCGCGGACCACTTTGATAAGGTCGAAGGCGCGGAGACGATGTCCACGTACATCGAGGGGCATCTCTACACGATCCTTGAGGGCTACTTCACGCTCTCGTTCAGGATGTCCAAGTTCCAGATCCGCGACAACAGCGAAGCCCGCAACCTATTCCGGTCGCAGGCTTTTCATGCCGCACTGTTCCAGCCGCTGGATGCCGGTGGACCTTTCAAGGATGAGTTCAGGGGACTACTGGCTGATATCCACGCGGAGTTCGAGCGCTCCATAGAGGCCGTCGAGGCATTGCTTACTTTCAAGGAGTACCTGAACAGCGGCACTGTTCGCCTCCTGCTGGAAATCAAGGCGCGCATGAGGTATCCGATGTCTCACATAGAAAGTCTAGGCGACAGTGATCTCATCTTGAAACGAGGTGTGATGGGGTATGCTACACTGCACCACTTCCCTACTAAACTGGGTCTGCTTACGGATTGGGAGCGCTACAGCGGGGCCATCGAAGACCTCTTTAAGCAGGTCAAAGGGTCGAAAGCGCGGGGACAGAACGATCACATGAGCGTCCTACTCGGCCGCATGAGCGACTTCTCTGGGTGGTGTGGTCAGATGAAATCTCGGGACCCTGGGCATTCGAGCGACCCTGTTTCCGAGTAAGGAGAGCATAAGAGACCGTCCTACTTTCACGGGCCAAGATCTTCAGACATGAATGCCGCGCTGACCACTGCCATTATTTCCTCCCTGATCACCGCTGTAGTGACCTCCCCTCTCACCATTTGGCTCTTCAAACGTTGGCTGAAGAACAAGGACGCACGGGATCTGGCCCGCTACCAGACCCAACTAGCGGTCGAACAGGATCAACGACAAGCTCAGTTCATTGCTCTTCATTCGCAGCGCATGGACATCATGAACAGGCTGAGTGGTGACTGCTGGGACTTTAGGATCTTCCTGATCAAGCTCAACGGCGCAGTCTGGGGCGCTCATCCCAAGAGCTACAAGATGGAAGTGGCGGAAGCCGCTCAGCCGAAAGTGAACGAGATCTTCATCTACTACGCCAAGAACAGGATCCACTTCACGGAGGAGGTCTGCGACACGATCGAGGCCCTGATCAATGTCTATCGCGGCCTGATCGACCGCTGCATGCTGTTCGCCTATGACGACAACCGACGCCCGACGCAGGAGGAAATCGAAGGCTTCTCGTTGACCTTGCATCGGGAAGCTATGCAGGCATACCTCGACCTTCAGAATGAGTTCAGAAGGATGAACGGCATCGCGGTCGCTGCCTGATTGCAGGTCCGACTCGACGCATGACCCGAACCTTTGCAGCATTTACGGGCCTCCAATGAAGTTTTGGCCATCCGAGGGGAGAATTCGGGCTGAATGCGGGCCCTAATAGTGGGGGCCTCTCATTCGTTCCCTACCCAACGCATGAACCTGTCCGACTTTCATCCCCGACTTTCCGACACCACGTTGCTCTTCACCATGGAAGGCAAAGGCCAGATCCATGACCTTCGGAGTGGCTTACGGCTGTTTCTGAGCCGCTACCACCCCGCTGCCACAGCACTCTTCATGATCGAAAGCTGCAATTTCAACTACCACATCGCACGGGACCGATCGGCGCGGGTCATCCTCATGACAACGGATGGGCTGGCCTTGGCCGAAGCCATCATCATCGACCTGTACACAAAGCTCGCTCAACACAAAAGCACGATCACGACCCAACGAGCCGCCTACACCTGCTCGTTGGAAGGTTCCGTGGACATGCAGAGGGTCAGTATCCTCTCCATGCACAACCTGTGGTTGTCGCAGGCATTCGATCAACAACCCGATGGTAAGGGCGAACGATTTCTACTGAACTGAGCGCTTCGGTGTCCTCACCTCCACCAAACGGGCTCAGATGTCGGGTGTTCAGGCAGTGGTGCTCTTTCGTGAATTGAACTCCAGCCGACGTTGAACGAACTCCTCGTCCGACACGGTTTGCTCGAACTCATCATCCTCGTGTATGCGTTTCGGTGGCCAACCATCGGGCCGATGGTAAGGTGACACGAGCATAGTGTTGTGGGTGTACACCTCAAGGATGAAGGGATGTGTGGTCCATTCTCCTTTGATGTAGATCTCTCCTGGTATGCCAGTCAGGAACCAAGGCTGAGGCCCGAACGCGCTGAACTGATGACCTATCACGGTCTGAATAAGCTTCAATGCTTCCATGGCCAAGGCGCGATCTGACTTCTCTGGCGTGGGATTGAAGTGTAGGGACCGCTGGCGGACCTTGGCCAGATCCTTGAACGCTTGCCAGACCTCCTCCAACAACACTCCCCACGATTTGAGCGTATTGTTCATCACCCTCCAGTTCGAGGAGGACTTGATCATCGCGACCTCTGCGTATTCGGGAGTTGCCTTGTAGTGCTTGCGCAAGTCGATGACGAGTTCGTTAAGAATGCGCTCGCCCATCGCGCATGCGCCAGTGAGCGCTGGATAGTAGGATCCGATAACGAAGGCGTCCCTGCATCCGTCCAGATGGATGTTGTGATAGGCCAGCACTGACATCGGTTTTGGGCCAAGGTCCATGTAGTTCTTGAGCTTGGCGTCGAAATGGTCAATGCCAAACTGCGACCGGAGGCTTTCACGCATCCGAGCGTGCGTTTCGTCAAGCGCTCCTGGAGGATCCGACTTGGTGTTCAATGCAGCCCATCTGCCATCGAAGTCGAAGCTCAGCACACGCAGTCTTCGTGCATGGCCGTTTCTGAATGTCGGAGTAGGAACCACGGATCGTTGGTTCGGATAGGATGGCGAAAGCTACTGGCACGATCACCTCCAACACGCTTGAAGTACCCATCCCCAAAGCATGTTGCTGGAGCCGCTCATGCGATCAGGCATGGAAGTCCAAGTCTTGAGCGGTCTCATGCCGCTCCACCTCCCATTGGGCATCATGCTCCAAACTTCGCGCGATACTGCGGAGCATCGCTGCGGTACGGGGATAAGTGAAGCCTGCTTCCTCAGCAAGTTTCGCATAGTAAGCAGCCGAGGCACGATCACCTGCCCCCAGATCCACGGCGCGCACGCCTCTACTGTTCATCACCTCAAGGCCAATGCCCTGCTCCAGTGCATCGCTCTGTAGATCCTCAATGAGGTCACGGACGGCAATACATGGCCACGTCCCATCAGCTTCTTTGGGTGCATACCGCAGCTTTTCACCGAAGAGGTAGTCGTTCCAATTCCTTCCCTTGGCTTCCACAGCGACCTTTGCGTCACGGTACCATGTCTTCAGTGCATCACCATCAATGGTGCCGTCCGGCTTCATTGCAGGCATGCCCTTCCACCCCTTCAACACCTCGTAGGCGCGACGGGCTAGCCCAGCCTCCTGCTCTGTAGGTTGTCGGTCCGGCTCGTTCACAGGCTTGAACATGAAGACCAAGATCTCCGCGAAGGGCGCAGGGTCTTTGGCCATCTCCGCGTACAGGACCAGCTTCTGGCGCTCCAACAAACTGAAGAATGCCCATTCGATCAACGCGATGCGCTGCGGATCAATGTCCATTCGTTGGGTAAGCACTTTGTGCGCTTGCGTGATCAGGTAGTCGGAATGCCCACCACGGCGTTCTTCCGAATAGGTCTTTACACAAGCTGCGAGTACATCCGCTATTACAGCGGATGACGCCGCGCAACTTTCCCCTTTGCCGTTCCTGAGGATGTTGTCGAGTGCGCGAAGGGGTTTCCCATGCTCCACGAACTTTGCAGCGGCGTAGAGCATGTTCTCCTCGTCCTGCTTGCCCCAAGGATGAACCGCCTTCCAGTAGGCTGCCTCGACATCATGACCGAAGCTCTCAGCGTTATCCCATGCGAGCTTGGTAAATGGAAGTGAGGAGAGAAACACCGCTCGCTCTGGGGCGTTCCAGCGCCCCCAGAAGTCGGTGGTGAAGATCCTTTCGGCCCACGCCCATCCTTTCCTGACGAAGAGCGCACTGATCAGGCTAATGCCAAAGCGCTTGGTCTTGTCATCTACGGATGGAACAGACCAAACGAGTAACGCTGTCTCCGACGCTTCCACATCGATCACAGTTCCAACGGCGTTCCCAAGCTGCCATGGGTCATCGACCTGCTGCGCAAGGTTCTTCACTCCTTCTACTCCACCATTGGCAAGAATGTACTGCGCTGCCGATCGTGTCACTTCAGCATGGACCCGCTCATACTCCTCCACTGACTCCCCTGGGAATTGGTGAGCCCCATCGAAAACCCAACGGACCTTGGATAGGGCCTCATTGGGTTCTACGTCCTTGACAAGTGCATCCAATGCGTTGAGCATATCTGCGGGCATAGCCCAAACCTGCTCACGGTGGTTCGCATGTTGTATGTGAAGGTCCCGCAGTTCATCCCATAGAAGGCGTCTCTGATCACCCGTCCATTGCGACCTGTCAGCGTTCCTCAGGACCGCTAAGCCAGCGAGAAACTGGTCCCGACCAACGTTTCGCAGCGACTTCGCCAGTAGCAGGCACCGATCAGGGTGGCTGGCCGTGTCGGCTAAGATCCATTCCCATATTCTTTTGAAAGACTCCCGCCCTTCAGCGCTACTGAAACGGTCAGGACGATCATGAGGCCAATCACGCCATCGCGGTTCATGAGTGAAGTTGAAATGCTGGAAGTTGTCATTCGGAAGGATCAACATGAGCAGCGGATACGCCTGCTTATGCTGACGGGAACGGAGCGCACCCAACACCTTTGATCTGTCATCTGCGCTGGCTTCTGTGTTCTTCAGCACAGGATGGAGGATCGAGGAAAGGCTGGCCAAAGGTCTAGGTGGCTGTGATGTGATCGGATCAAGATCCACCATATCGGCCATGATGCTCACCACTGATGCCAAATGATCGGGGTGCCAAGCCAATGTCTCAAGCGCTGAGAGCAAGCCTGTATGCTTAGAAACCGAGAACATGGGATCCTCGTCACTATGAAAGAGCGCCGCGAAGACGGAAGGGTTCTTCTTGAGGCACGATTGCACTCCCTTGAGGAACTGCTCCGGAGCAGCTTCTGCCAAAGCGGTCAGGCATTGTCCCAACGTTGCCCAAATGCGCCAATCCCCCTCAGATCCTTCGATGACACGCCATATGATACCTTCCACAATGCTCGATGTTGTTCGCCCCCCGGCGACGGAATTTGAAGCCCCGTGCGCGCCGATGAACGCTAGGTTCTCGGCTACACCGTGGCGTAGTGTATTCGAGTAGAATGGGGCCTTGCCTCTCATGTGGGGAAACCAGCGCTCACCAGCGGGCAGGTCGTACATGGGATGGGCTTCGGACAGAATATCCTTGACCACCCTCTCGAAATTCTGAATGTCGGCTGAGGTGAGATGTCTGGCCAGTTGTGTCCATAGATCATCGGGTGACACGACGAACCAGATGCCTCCAACAAGTTTGATCGGCGGATCCGGCTTCTGCGCCCATTGCATCAAGCGACGTTGCGCCTCGGCATATTCAACCCCAGCCAGTCCTGCATAGGCGCGTTGATCGCCCTCTGAGCTATCCTGCCACGTTCCCAGAAGCAATGCAGGGATCAGATCTGGAGCGGATCCGCTTGTACTCCACTCAGGGCTTTGCAATGCTTGATCGACGGCGAGCCTGCGTCTCAGACTCATCATGCTTCTACGGGCGGTCTGAGCCAGTCCGCGAACGTGGGAAGCCTTGCATCCCATTTCCAACAGGGCCTGCTGCGCTTCACCTCGATCCAGAGAGGCCAACACAATGCTCCTTTCATCCGACCCATCGGTTCGGTCCACAGGTACCATGACGGTATGTCCTTTTGACCTGGCAAGACCTACTCCACCGCGATCATTGAACAAGGCGACCAGCACCAGAGGCTTAGGGCTCCGTTCGAGCTTTTCCCACGCGTTACGGCTGCGGACAACGAGCGTGCGCGATGCTATCCTTTCACTGTCACCGTTCGGCAGCGTATTGACCACCGATGCAAAGAATGCTACCGCCTCGTCCCGTGTGTCCGCCTTGATCGAGATAACCTGCGGAGCACCGTGCAACCGATCGGCCAGATCATCCGATTGCTGTTTCCGCCCGCTCTGGATCAGCCGAGGAGACAGCGTGGGCTTGGTAACATCCGCCCATGCCCGCCATGTCTGATCCAAACTGGAGACATCCTCAGGCCATTTCCCCAAGTGCTCGGAAAGCAACTGGTGGACCGAAGGCTCCGTTTCCAACCAAGCCTCCAGATCAGTGGCATCCAAAGCGACAACCTTGCGCCAACTGCGCTCCGCATTGCGCGCCGCGACCCACTTGGACTTTCCTGGCCAACGACGAAGCGTAACGAAGACGAAGGCCGTCTTCCGCCGATCCGCAGTTTTCGTGTTCTTCGTTCTCGGCAGGTAAACCTTGTTCGCTTTCGCTGTCACACCGTCCTGAGCGCTGACCTCCCAGCCAGATAAACCTCGCAGGAAGTATGTGCCACCTTCAGGTGAATCCAGAAAGCCATCCCACCCCCCAGTGAAGATCCCTTCCTCCGATTGGAAGTCGATCACCCTGAACTTGACACGGCTGGCTTGCAACAGCCACCTGATCAGCTTCGCCAAAAGCGCCTTGGATTCGTTCCTCTGCGCCCATAGATCGAGGTCGGTGGCGTTCACCAGTGCTTCGTGCTTCATCGCGTGATGTGCTGCGTTCTCTGCTGCCAGAAAACTCGTCAAGCAGAGTTCCAGCAAAATACCCCCCTGTAAGGGGCCTGCCGCGTTCAGTTTTCAACATGGCAGGGGGTACTCGACCGATCCTCCATTCCTTGGCGTTCCCCAGCTATGCTTACTGCTATCCGCATGGCCGATGACATCAAGGTCATCGGTGAATTCATCCTGAAGGACGCTTCTGCCAGCTATCGCTGTGAGAAATGCGAGAAAGCTGTGGTGCATCACCGCTCCGAAGCGCGCCTGCGGATAGGACACTTCGCTCATCGAGCAGGTGCTTCGTTCTGCCCCAGCGGTGGTGAGACCCTGGAGCATGTGCAAACCAAGCTGGACATCTACAACTACATCAAAGCGGGATGGGGGACGAAGGTGAAGATGCTTGAACCAGAGGCTTGGATCTGCAAGCGGACCATCAGACCAGACGTGTATGTTGAAACCCGGAAGGGGACCCGCATAGCCATTGAGGTGCAAGCGTCGGCCCTCACCGTGGATGAAATCATGCGCCGGACAAGGAAGTACAATACGGAAGGGGTGCATGTGCTCTGGGTATTGCCATTTGAGTTCAGGAGGTTCTATGAACGCTTCTATGAAAAGGCATGGAGAGAAGGCCACTCCGTTGAGGAACACTATGACGATAGCTGGATCCGCAGGGACAAAGTGCGGCTCCATGGATACGAGCAATTCATCTATTGGGCCTATTTGAAGCGGCTCATCATGTGGGATCTGGAGCACAGGCACAGCGATGGCTTCGTCGTGATCGAGCTTTCACAGCACGTCGGAGAGGATGTGACCTTCTACAGCAGTGGCGGAGAAGAGCACTATTACAGCGGCAAGCGATCCAAGACCCAGAAGGTGGTCGGTCGTGTCATCGGCAACGTAGACTTCGACCAGTTCGAGCCGAATGTGTTCCGCAATGACTTCACCATGAAGTCCCTCTCCTACTCCATCCCCGCTCGCCACATCATGAACTTCGACGTGACCAAATGGAACGGAATGAAGGGCGTGGCACTACCCCCATTGCCAAGCAGGGGGTAGTACCGTAAGGCACCATTCACCCCAGCATTCCAAGAAAGATAGGTGGTTGACCGTCGCAGCGGTCTCCGGACCACCTAACATTGCCAGATCTTATGCGGGCCCTGCGTCTCTTCGCCATTCCTGTAGCCCTGCTGCTCGCAGCCGCTCAGTGCATGCCCGCGCTGTGGCAAATGCACTGTGAGGACACGGGGCGTACTACGGCGCATTGGGGCCAAGCAGAGAGTTGCTGTATGCACAAGGAGGTGCAGCATGATGCACCTGCGATCGATCGCCTGTGTTGCACGTACAGCAAGGCGCAGGCGGTGCTCAGCGCGCAGCAACGCACAGCGGCAGCTCAGCTACCCGAGGTCGGTCCTCCGACCACCGTGGAATTCGTGGTGTACGAGCCGCCGTTCGTGGTGGCTGAGACGCCCATAAGGGTAACGTTCAAACCCCCGCCGCGAGCTACAGTTCTCGACGGCCTGGTGGAACTGGGCATTTTGCGTTTGTGATCCTCTGTTCGTTCGGATCGCTCTGATGCGCGCTGCATCGGGGCATTTGTATTCCAACCAACGAACATGACGGATTCTCGATGCCATCCATAGAACAAGACGGGCCGAACACATGGCCCAATGCCGAGCGCTGGACCGTTTCCCCTTGGGTCATGTACATGAACAAGGTGCTGGGCAAGCTGCGCGTGCCCTATGACCTGAAGAAGCGCTTCGATCACCGCGAAGACATGGTTAGCCTGGAACAGGTGGGCAACTTTGAACTGCTCATCAATGAGCTACTCGAACACAACGTACCTGGGGAATTCGTGGAGCTTGGATGCTACACGGGCAGCACCGCAGCCGTTTTCGCCGCACTCCTGGCGGCCCACCGTAATGAGCGACGGTTTCACGTCTACGACAGCTTCGACATTGAGCTTGGCTCGGTGCGGGGCATTCGCGAGGTCTTTGAGGAGAACATCCGTAGCACAGGGGCTCCGATGCCTGAGATCCATGCTGGCGATGTCTACAACACCGTACCCGCCGAGCTACCTGGAGCGATCGCGTTCGCACATATCGATCTGGGCTCGGGGATGCCTGTTGAGATGCACTCCAAGCTGATCGACCATGCCATCCGATCGGTCTATCCACGCATGAGCCCACGCGGCATCATGGTCTTCATGGACTACCATATCCCTGGCGTGACTGTGAACGGCAATGATTCCAACGCTGGGGTGCGTGTGGCTTGCGATGCCTTTTTCAAAGACAAGCCTGAGAAGATCAGGCTCCTCTATGGTGGTCCGTGCTCCCATGCCTACATCCGCAGAGCAACATGAACCGAGCGCAAAACGGTTTGAAGACTGGATATCGGGCAACGCTGGCCTTCGCATCCGTGTGGTCCGTCATATCCTCTGCCGCGCAGAATGTGCTTCCCATACCCGATGCGCTCAGCGGGGCAGACATCGACCTTACGATACAAGAGGGCTCGTGGGAATTCCATCCTGGCGAGTTGATCCCCACGTACGGTTACAACGGCGACCTGTTAGGGCCAACGATCATCCTGGAACAAGGACAGACGGTGACGCTGAACGTGACGAACACCTTGCCTGATCTCACCACCACCCATTGGCACGGCTTGCATGTAAGCGCTGTGAACGATGGCGGGCCCCATTCACTCATCTACCCTGACTCCACTTGGTCGCCGACGTTCACGGTGATGAACCGTGCCAGCACCTTCTGGTATCATCCCCATGGCATTGGACTGACCGACTACCAAGTAAGCAAAGGACTGGCAGGCCTGATCATCGTCCGTGACCCGCAGGAAGCGGCGCTTGCCTTGCCACGCACCTATGGCGTGGATGACATCCCCTTGATCCTACAAACAAAGCCCGTGGTGGATGGCGAGATCATGCTGCATACGGGGTTGGACAGTGTGGTAATAGCCAATGGTGTGCGCGATGCTTGGAGGGAACTACCAGCACAAGTGGTACGCCTGCGCTGTTTGAACGGCAGTTCCGAACGCACCTTCCTGCTGGGCTTCAACAATGGGATGAACTTCCACGTGATCGGTACGGATGGCGGGCTGCTGAGCGCCCCTGTTTCCCTTGCGCGCGCGCGCCTCATGCCTGGTGAACGCCTCGAACTGCTGCTAGACCTCAACGGGATGCAGGGCAATTCCTTCCAACTGATGAGCTACGCGAGTGAATTGCCGAACGGCATCGTGGGGTCAGCACAAGTGGGAAATGGAATGGCCACGCTCGATGGTTACGACGAGAACGCGCTCAATGGGGCTGATTTCCCCCTCACCTCATTCACAGTCGGACCGCAGACCCTCGATCCCATCACCGCTATCCCTTCCACCCTGGTACCAACGCTTCCGCTGAGCGAAACCGACGCGGACATCACACGCGACTTCATTCTAGAACCCGAAACGATGGGACCCTTACCGATGATCGAAGGGCCTTTTACCATCAACGGCGCACTGATGGACATGGACGTGATCAACGTGACCATACCGCTGGACAACACCGAGATCTGGTCCTTTACGAACAACACCATGGTCGGTCATCCCGTGCATATCCATGATGTCGAGTTCAACATTCTCGACCGCAATGGATCCGCACCCGACGCGTGGGAAACGGGGTGGAAGGACGTGATCTACGTGCCGCCGCAAGGCAGCGCCCGCGCTATCATGCGCTTCGAGGACTTCGCCGATCCCGACATGCCCTACATGTACCACTGCCACATGTTGATGCACGAGGATGAAGGCATGATGGGGCAGTTCGTGGTGGTGGATCCGATCGGCGTGCCCGAACGTGATTCACAGAGGGTAACCATATGGCCCGTTCCGAGCATTGATGCGATGAACATCCAAATGAGCAGCACCAGTCCGTACGTCTTGGCCACGCTTCGCGATGCAGCGGGCAGGCTCGTACGCATGGAGAAGCTGACATGCACGAACAGCACAACATCCATGGACCTACGGGCCGTTGGCTCAGGCACCTATCTCCTCACAATAACGGACCACACGGGAATGCGTCTTACGCGCTCAGTGGTCATAGCACATTGAACTCGACAACCCGAACAGCACAAACAACCTCTACGACCATGAAACACCTGTACACCCTCACTGTGGCTCTGGTCCTTGGAACGGGCCTTTGCGCGCAGATCCCGAACGCTGGCTTCGAGGACTGGACCGCAATGGGAAGCTATGACCTTCCCAATGGCTGGGGCAACCTGAACGCCGTAACCGATGCCATGGGTGAATACACCTGTGCCAAAGGCACTCCGGGGAGTCCGGGAGCATCCTATCTGGAACTCACGTCAAGGACCGTCAGCGGAATGGGTGTAGTGCCCGCTATCGCTGTTAGCGGTGCAATAGACGCAGGCACGTTTGAACCGACCTCGGGGTTTCCCTTTGCCGAACGCCCCGCTTCGATGACTGGCAAATGGCAATACATGGCGTCAGGCAATGATCAAGGGTACATCTCCATCAACCTTACGCGCTGGAACACCTTAACGGCCACCCGCGAGCCCATCGCATATGCCGTGCGCCACTTGACAGGCATGGCCATGAGTTGGGCGAACTTTACGATCAACCTGACCTACACGAGTGGTGAAGTACCTGACACGGCCGTGATCGTGCTTTCGGCGAGTGGCAACTCCCCCGTGAACTACAGCTATCTCTACGTTGACAACCTTGCTTTCAATGGAACTGTTACGGGGGTTGAGGAGCACGATGCACTTGTGCCCCTCCACATATTCCCAAATCCAGCGGTCAAGGAGTTCACTGTGCAGTTCGATCTCGCGGTCACAGGAAAAGCGTTACTGCAAGTACTGGATGCAACGGGCCGCACGGCGATCGAACGCCCGCTCTTCCCCCCCAGCGCAGGCCAACGGCTCGCATTAAGCACCGCAGGACTTTCTCCGGGATCGTATGTGGTTCGTTGCCTGGACACTTCCGAAACGTTCAGCCAGCGCCTTATGATCCAGTGAATGGATGATGTGGATCACTTGCTACGGCAAGACACTCAGCTACCGAACCTGACCATCAGCAAACGAAGAAAAGGACCAACCAAGAACCTTCAAAACCATGAAACACCTGTACCTCTCTTTCGCACTGCTTGCTGCGACGAGCATATCTGCCCAAACAACAGCATTGGATTTCACCGCGAACGACTGCGCGGGTAACCCGCATAACCTGTTCAGTGACCTGGATGCGGGCTATTGCGTCGTCATCGACCTGGTAATGATGGGTTGCCCCTCTTGCATTCCCGCCACACATGCCATCGCTGACGATGTGATCCCGAACTCATCGAACCCCGCGATGGTCAAGTTCTACACTATCGGCTACACGAACGCGATCACCTGCGGGCAGATCAACACGTGGGCTTCGGACAACGGCTTCACCCATCCCGTGTTCGCAGGCATGAGCGCGCAGACCACCTATTACGGCGGCATGGGCATGCCTACGGTGATCGTGCTCGGTGGTGGGGCCTCCCATGGCGTGTACTACAATGAACTTGGCCATAGCGCCAGCGATGACCCGACGATCATCGCTGCTATCAACAGCGCCCTGCTGGGTGCGATCGGTGTTGAAGAGATCGGTGCGCGCACCATCACCCTTGGCCCGAATCCCGTTGCCAACACATTGAACCTGTACGGCAGCTATATCTCGGCCAAAGTGATCGACGCGCAAGGCCGTATTGTGCTGAACACCGCACCGAACGGCACCTCTTTGGATGTGAGCGCTCTTGCCGCTGGGCAGTACACCTTGGAACTCATCGCCACGGACAAGTCGCGCGCGGTGGGCCGTTTCATGAAGCAGTGATGAACCACAGCCCGTCTCTTTCCGTGATAGGTCGATGTGCCGCAGCGGTCATCGCCTTCGTCGGGTGCGGTCTTGCTTCACTGGCCCAAGTACCTGTGCTCTTCTGGGAGCAAGCGATCGATTGCAACAGTGTCGATCAAGGTGCTCTTCGGCCACGTATCGCCGTGAACGGCGATGGCGACCCCGTGGTGCTCTGGGGCGACAATTCGCCCATGGCCAACCATGTGGCTGTTGGGAATGGCATGACGTTCAGCACCCCGGTGGAGGTAAGCGCTGGGTTCATGCCGTCCGTCGATGATTGGATGGGCAGCAGTATCGCTGGTGTTGGGAACACGATGTGGGTGGTCATGAAGAGCGCACCTGAGGAAAGCAGCCCGATCTATGTCCGTCGCTCTGATGATGGTGGTTATACATGGGGCGATACTGTGCGCGTGGATCCGTTCGATGGTCTGGTCTCGCGTTTCCCTTCCATCGACGTGTCCGATCCTGATGTGCCCGTGGTGCAATACATGCAGTTCGACAGCGGGTTCTCAGGAGCAAGACAGGTTGTTACCCGCATGGTGGGTGGCACCTTCATGCCGCCCGTTCAAGTGAGCGCCCCTTTCGCACCTGGCGATGTATGCGACTGCTGCCCGAACCAAGTTGTTGCGGACCAACAGCGCGTGGTTGCGCTCTACAGGAATGCGGGAGGGAACATCCGCGTGATGTGGGGTGCCAGTTCCGACGACGGCGGTGCGAGCTTCCCTGTAGGTACGTACGTCGATACCACGGCATGGTTCCTGGCTGCATGTCCCTCTAGCGGTCCTGATGGATACATCTTTGGAGACAGCCTCCGCTATGTATGGATGTCTGGAGCCAACAATGGAGGAAAGGTCTATCTGGGAAGCGCGGCTTTGGACGATCTCTCGATAGGAGAACACGTCAAAGTACATTCTGGACAGCCATCCAATCTGCAACAGAATTTCCCCCGCATCGCAGGCAGTGGAGACACACTGGGAGTAGTGTGGCAGCAGAGCTTCAGTGGGCAGAACGAGATCCTGTTCAGTTGGAGTACGAACGGCCCGAACGGACTGAGCGAGCCAGATACGGTGAACATTGATCAGTCAGGTGCGCAGAAGTCACCCGATATCGCGTACGCGAATGGAGCCTTCCACATCATTTGGAGTGAGCCCACCCTTGGTCAGGTGCGCTATCGGAAAGCCACCCTGGGGATCGACGTTGGCATTATTCCCGTTGCTGGGAAGGAGCAACCTTCCCTTTGGCCGAACCCTGCTCCTGCTCTGATCCATGTACCAGTGCGGTACCGCACCGCGACTTTCCTTGATGCCAGCGGACGCCGGGTACAAGCGACAACGGAGAGCGATGGATCGGTGGACGTGAGCGCGTTGCCATCTGGGCAATACACAGTTGTGCTCACGGCAGCAGACAAGTCGCGCGCCTACGGTCGCTTCATCAAGCAATGAACTCGGCATCATGACCTGTTCCAGTCCGCACCTGACAACGCCCCCCTCGCCCCCGAACAGTACGGCGGTCGGGATGCGTCGCGAAATCCCCTTGTTGCGGGGTGCGGCTGGAACGGGCTTGCTTCTGTTGCTGGGTGGCTGCCAGCATGATGCGCTGACGGTTGAAGAAGCTGTCACGCCTACCGTTCAGCAACGACTTACCGTGGATTTCAACTATGGTGGTCATGGCTACGAACTCGCTAGTATTTACACGGACACGATGGGGCATGTGTTCAGGCTTGACACGTTCTCCTTCATCGTCTCGGCCATTCGAGCCGAGAACGATAGCGAGGAGTTGATCACATCGTTTGAGGGAGTCCAGCTCGTAGCCAACGCCGCCAACCCATCAAACGATTTCCTCCTCGGGGCGTTCACCGCTGATCACCTCCACCAACTCCGAATTGATCTCGGTCTTCGTTCGGAAGAGAACCAAGTTGCGCCTGCCATTGAATCACCCTTGGCCGACCTGTACACAGGGACAACGACCGAGGGCTACTACTTTCTGATCATTAGCGGACAAGTGGATGGCGATGGTGACGAAGAACTCGGGCCTGCCGATCCCCATTTCAGGTTCAGGTGCAGCGGTGCTTCCATGCTGCGGAGCAACACGATTCCTGTGCATGAAGATCTCGTCCAAGGCGGCACGATCAACGCTACGCTATCCGTGGATCTGGAACTGCTGCTGGCTGGCATCGACCTTCTGGCTACCCCTTCCTCAGATGGCAGCGGACCCATCAATGCCCGACTTATGGACCAACTCGTGGTCGCCACAATTCAAGAGCACTGACCCTTACCCCTACTCCACCCCCTAACCCACAAACCCGATGAAAAGGCTCTACTCAACGCTAGTTGCAGCAAGCGCACTTCCCATGGCCTACGGGCAGATGGAGTGCATCGATCGCTACCTCACCGATCCGCTCACCTACACGAACATCGTTACCAGCGCGGATCAGGTGGATCAACCGCGTGACCTGGACTTCAAGCCCAACACGAACGAACTGTGGGTCATGCTGAAAGGCGGTACCAATGGAGGGAGCATGGTCATTGTACACAACGCCGGATTGACAGGTCAGACCGACGAATACAAGAAGGACACACATAGCAGCCACTTTATGCGCGTGGCCAGTGCCATGGCGTTCTCTCCGAACGGGGAATGGGCAGCCGTGAGCGAGATCCAAAGCACGGCTGGGGGCAACTCAACGTTCATGGGGCCTGCGCTTTGGAGCGCTGACCCCAACATTTTCGCTACAGTGTTCCAGAACGCATGGGTAAGCGGGCTACCGTTGGGAAGCCACCGCGACATGCTGCACCAAAGCCCATATGCCATGGGTATCGCTGCCGATTCGGCCAAGGTGTATTGGGTAATGGACGGCCACAATGGGAACATCTGTCGCTATGATTTCGTAGATGATCACGGCCCTGGTTATGACGACCACAGCGCGGGTAAGATCTGGCGCTACAGCGACGTGCCCGTGAGCCGTGTAGCCGATGTACCCAGCCACATGGTTCTCGACCATGTGAACCATTGGCTCTACTTCGTCGATGGTGGGGCCAAACAGATCAAGCGTTTGGACGTGCTCTCAGGCTCGGTCACGGGAAATCTCACCGTACCGTCCACCGCCAACGAGCCGCTGGCCGCCTACAAAGAAGTGGAAGGGGCCACTGTAGAAGTCGTAGATACTTGGGCAACAGGGCAGCCGTGCGGCATTGACTATGTAGATGGCCGACTGGTCGTGAGCGACAACGACAACGGCGATATCCACCTCTACGACGTGACGGGTACGCCAGCGTCTCTTGGCGTCATTTCTACTGGTCAAGCGGGCATCATGGGCGTGAAGGTCGGACCTGATGGTAGGATCTGGTTCGTGAACTATACGGGGGACAAAGTGGTGCGCATCGACCCCATTCCCATGACGGACGACGGCGCTATCACAGCTATCCTCACCCCACAGACTGTCGCCACGGAGCCCGATTTCTATTCCACGGCCTTCGATATCTGCGCTTCAAGCGTTGACCCCATCGTCACGCTGACCAACGTGGGCTTGAACGACATCACCTCTGCGGATATCGGGGTCTCTCTGGAAGATGGCACCTCTTCCATGTTCTCTTGGAGCGGCACCTTGGCCCCGAACGCTTCGGTGGACGTGACCCTGCCGTCGATCGCGCTTTCCGCCGGAACGCACAAGCTGAGCGCGATGATCTCCATGCTGAACGGCGCTGCGGACATGAATATGATGAACGACGTATTGGAAGGTTCCTTCCGTTCGATCGCCGCTCCCGTTTCCATACCCTTCAACGAAGGCTTCGAGGCATCCACCTTCCCCCCTGCGGATTGGAGCTACGTCCACTTCAACCCGAACCTGTTCATGCAACGTGTCACCAACGCCGGTGGCATGGGCTTGAGCACGGCCTGTCTGAAGATGGACAACTTCTCGGGCGACATGGATATCACGGGCCAGCAGGACTACATGATGCTGCCGCTCATTGATCTGAGCGGCGCACCGACGGGAACGGAACTCGGTTTCCATGTGGCCTACCGCCAGTACAACAGCAGCAGCACCGATGCGCTCCGTGTGAAAGTGAGCACGGATTGTGGCGGCTCCTGGAGCACGCTCTATGACAAGCAAGGCAGTACGCTCTCCACGGGAACGGCGACCACCTCCGCCTTCACCCCGACCGCCGCACAGTGGCGCTTGGAACAGGTGGACCTTGCCTCCGTTATCGGTCAGCCTGAAGTGCTCCTGATGTTCGAGGGCGAAAGCAATTGGGGTAACAACGTCTACATCGATGATGTGCAAGTGGGCACGACCGTGGGCATCGGCGAGCAGTCTGCTGTCACATTCGCCATCTACCCAAACCCCGCCACGGATCAAGTGCGTCTGGACCTCGGCGCTCTCAACGGCTCGGCCGCAGTATCCATCATCGACGCGACTGGTCGTTCTGTGGTGCAACGAGGATCTGTGAGCACGAGCCAGTGGTTGGACATCGCTTCATTGGCCGATGGCACTTACACGGTGTTGGTGCGTGCGAACGAACTGGTTGGTACCCATCCGCTCGTTGTACTGCACACTCACTGAGAATACAACATGTGGTCCAGCGGTCGGGGTGAAGGAACCTCCCGCTTGTTCCATCCACACGCATGGAGCCCGAGCACAAACTCCACATACGGAACATGGTCTGCGACCGGTGTCGGACGGCCGTTCAGGGCATCCTGGAAGCCGAGCGCATCGCATCCGTCCGTGTGAACTTGGGTGAGGTGGTTCTGCGAGATGAACCGAGCGGTGCCCAGCGCGAGCGGCTCGCGGCGCGCCTGTTCGAGATCGGCTTTGAGTTGATCGATGACAAGCGCGTGCGCACGGTGGAACTAGCCAAGATCCTGCTACAACAGCATGTACAGGGCGACGCAATGCAACGGCAAAAGGAGAAGCTCTCCGTTTGGTTGGCCCGCGAAATGCGCATGGAGTACTCGGGGCTGAGCAAGCTCTTCTCCCAAGTGGAAGGCACCAGTATCGAGCGCTATCAGAACCTGCTGCGGTTGGAACGGGCGAAAGAACTGCTTGTGTACGATGAGTTGAGCTTGACGGAGATCGCGGATCGCTTGGGCTACAGCAGTGTACAACACCTCAGCAACCAGTTCGCGCAATTCGTCGGGCACAGCCCCTCACACTTCAAGCGCATTGGCGCTGAACGGCGGAAAGCGATCGATAAGGTGAACATGGAGCAATGATGGAAGCTGTAACTCTTATCCATCATCCTGTAACAGGTCGCGGTGAACGGGCTTGGAGCTTTGTACCCAGCAAAGCGACCATGATCCACACCTATTCCATCCAAGGGCTCACCTGCGGCAACTGCGTGACCAAAGTGAAGAGCGCCCTACAGAGCATCGCTGGCATCACCCACGCGGAAGTGACCAAGGATCCGCCCATCGCCACCGTGACCATGTCTGCGCATGTGAACACTGCCGTGCTGGCCAAGGCCGTTGCGAACGCGGGCAACTTCAGCCTGTCCGAGAATGGGCCCTCGACACCTGGGGCCATTGCCAGTGGTCCGCAACAAGTGGAGGCGACCTCCTTCAAGCCCATCTACTTGCTCTTCGCTTACATCACAGGAGCGGCCACACTGGTGCAGTTCGCCGGGAGTGGATTAGACCTGATGCAGTGGATGGGCAACTTCATGGCGGCCTTCTTCCTTACGTTCTCCTTCTTCAAGATGCTGGACGTTCGCGGCTTCGCCGAAGGTTATGCCACATATGATGTGGTGGCCAAGCGGATCCCAGCCTACGGTCTCGTCTATCCCTTCATCGAACTCGCATTGGGCATGGCTTATGTCGTAGCTCCATTGTCCCCGATCACAAATGCGGCCACGTTGGTGATCATGGGCATCAGTAGCGTTGGTGTTGTCCAAAGCGTGCTGCGCAATTCACCGTTCCAATGCGCCTGTCTTGGTACCATTTTCAAGCTGCCTCTCAGCAAAGTCACTCTTGTTGAAGACCTCCTGATGGTGTCCATGGGGGCCGCCATGCTGATCATATCCATCCATTGAAGCGTCATGGACCGCTCGCTCATTTTCACCACAGACATCCCCTCCCCTGAAGGACTGCGCACGCTTGCCCCGCAACTCAATGCCATCCTCGGCCATGGCAACTGGATCATCGATCTGGAGGACCAAGAGCGGCGCATGACGGTTGCCTGCCATGAAGGAACCTCTGCTCATTCATTGGCCCAGAAGCTACGAGATGCGGGCATCACGGCAGAATTCGTCACTGACCTGCCCAGCTATTGCTGAACGAACGAAGAGACAACGAAAGAACCATGACGACCAGAACTGCCTTGTTCATATTGCCCATCGTTGGCCTGCTAACCTCCTGCTCGCACATCCCCAACGCACAGGAAGCTGAAGTGCTCATCAACGGCAACTGCGGCATGTGCGAGGAAACCATCGAAAAGGCGGCCCTTGTAGAGGGCGTGTCCGAAGCTGACTGGGACAAGGAAACGCGTCAAGCTACGATCACATACGATAGCACCCGCACATCACTGAACGCCGTGCTCCAGCGCATCGCTGCTGCGGGTTATGACAACCAGTCGTTCATCGCGCCAGACAGTGCATACAGTGATTTACCTCAATGCTGCCAGTACGATCGAACGGGAAAAGATGTGAAGCCGCCCGCCCCTGGCGACAAGCGGCATGGGCATTGAACATCGACGTGATCAGACACAACACATGACCATGAGAACCATGAACCTATTGCTCGCGATCGCTGGCTCTATCCTGCTGTCGAGTTGTGCGGCCCAGATGAAGAACAAGCGCACCGTCAGTTTGCGCATCGACGGGGATTGCCCGATGTGCGAGAAGCGGATCGCAGAAGCCGGAAATGTGCAAGGTGAAGCTCAGGTCAACTGGGATCCCGACACCAAACAGGCCACGATCGCTTTCGATAGCATGCGCACGAACCTTGATGCCATCCTGAAACGCATTTCGCTGGCGGGATACGACACGCCCAACTACTTGGCACCCGATGCGGCGTACGCACAACTGCCTGGCTGCTGCCAATATGAACGCACGATGAAGCATCCTGCCGAAGCGGACAAGCATGACTCATCGCCCCCCTCGGATGGGCATGCTGCACACGCCGAAGAAAAGGACATGGGCCCCACCGGACATGAGCACTCCACTGTGCAGCACCCCAAGACCGCAGCCGCTTCCTTGCAGGCGGTGTTCGATGCCTACTTCAAGCTGAAAGATGCGCTCGTTGCCTCTGATGCCAACGCTGCTAAGGAGCATGCTGAAGAACTGGACGGTGCGATGCACTCGGTGGACGACAAGTCGATCCCTGAGAACGTGCGCACGGTGTGGCCGCAGGTGATGTCCGCAGCAATGCCGCATTTGCATCCGCTTTCGGAGTCAAGCGACCTGGGCAAGCAGCGCGACCTCTTCGCCAAGCTCGCCCCCGCCATGGTACAACTGGCCAAGGCTGCGCCACAGGAAGCCGCGATCTTCCTCGACCATTGCCCCATGTACAACGGTGGCTCGGATTGGCTGAGCAAGGAGAAGGAGATCAAGAACCCGTTCTACGGGGCCATGATGTTGGGCTGCGGGAGCGTGCAGGAGACGATCCAACCCTGACGCGAGCGGAGGATTGAATGCCCTGGCAGGGCATTGTCACTAGCCGCATCACGGAAAGTGATGTTCGTCAGAATTGGCCAACGTGACAATTGTCACATTGCCTCGAATGGTGAGAAACATGTCAGCGATCAGCGTCACCAAGGCTTCGGGAGAGCGCGTACCGTTCGCTTCACAGAAGTTGCGCTCTTCACTCCAGCGCTCGGGTGCAACGCCGGAGATAAGCGCGACCATCCTCGAAGAGATCCGTCCTCGACTAGCGGAGGGCATTTCGACGAAGAAGCTTTACCGAATGGCATTCAACCTGCTACACCAGCGTTCAACGCGCCTGGCCGCGCGTTACCGGCTCAAGCAGGCGATCATGGACCTCGGACCTTCAGGCTTTCCCTTTGAGCGCTTCATTGCGCGGCTATTGGAACAGGACGGCTACCGGGTCGAGGTGGGGAGCATCGTGGAGGGGAAATGTGTGAAGCACGAGGTGGATGTGATCGCGCTGAAAGGTGAGCAACACTTCATGGTGGAATGCAAGTACCACCATCCTGGTCGGATCTGCGACGTGAAGATCCCGCTCTACATACAGGCGCGCTTCAAGGATGTGGAAGAACAGTGGCGGTTGATCCCCGGCCACGGAACCAAGTTCCACCAAGGTTGGTTGGTGACCAATACGCGCTTCACCAGCGATGCCCTGCAATACGGCCAATGCGCAGGGCTCCACCTGGTAAGCTGGGACCACCCCGTGAAGGAGAGCCTGAAGGACCGCATCGATCGTTCGGGATTGTACCCGCTCACCTGCCTGAGCAGCCTCACACGCACGGAGAAGCAACAGCTTCTCGATCTAGGGGTGGTGCTATGCAAAGAGATCTGCACGGAGCCTGCTCTGCTTTCCCGCGCGGGTGTTCGGCCCGCAAAATTCGACGCGGTGCTCAAGGAAGGAGCCGAGTTGTGCGCAACGCTGATCCATCATGGCCAGCACTGAGCGCAACGGATCACTGGCCCATGCAGCCCCCTTTGGAACGGTCGCGGCCGAACTCGGTGTTGATCCTGCCAATGGCCTGACCGCCGCCGAAGCCATCAAGCGCCTCGGACAAGACGGACCGAACAAACTGGAGGAAGAGAAGAAGCGCGGCTGGACCGGGATGCTCCTGGGCCAGTTCAAAAGCCCTATCGTATTGCTGTTGGTGGTGGCTGCTGTGCTCTCCTTCCTGTTCAAGGAATGGCTGGATGGCATCGCGATACTCGTCGTCCTGCTGATCAACGGCGTTATCGGATTCTTCATGGAATTCCAAGCGGATCGAGCAATGAGCAGCTTAAAGAAGCTGGTCAGCATGCAGGCACGCGTGCTGCGCGATGGTCGGGAGGTCGAGATCGATCAGAGCGCCATCGTGCGAGGTGATGTTCTGGTGCTGGAGGCCGGTGATATGGTGCCAGCGGACGCACGACTTGTCCTTGGGTCGAAGGTCCAAGTGGATGAATCCGCCCTCACGGGCGAGTCCATGCCCGTGGAGAAGGGTACAGCAGAGGTCGCTGCCGAAGCGATCCTTGCGGAGCGTTCGAGCATGCTCTACAAGGCCACCTTCCTCACCAACGGCAATGCCCGCGCCGTGGTGGTGGCCACGGGGATGAACACAGAACTGGGCCGGATCGCCCACCTGGTGCAGAGCGCCGATCAGTCGGCCACGCCGCTGGAGAAAAGACTGGAGGAATTCAGCCGCAAGCTCATCAAGCTAACGGTGGCCTTGGTGGTGCTCATCTTCATCGCGGGCCTGATTGACGGGCAGCCATGGTTGGAGATGCTTGAGACCTCCATTGCGCTGGCCGTAGCTGCGGTTCCGGAAGGTTTGCCGATCGTGGCCACCATGGCGCTTGCACAGGGCATGCTGCGCATGGCACGGCAGCATGTCATCGTCAAGCGATTGTCCGCAGTGGAGACACTTGGCAGCACCGACGTGATCTGCACCGACAAGACGGGCACGCTCACCGAGAACAAGATCAGCGTGGTGTGCATCGTTACACCTCTGGGAGCCACCGACACGACCGCGCCGCAGGGTAAAGAAGATGATCAGGCATTGGCGATCGTCAGAGCGGCTGCGATCCATTGCAACACGGCCACCTTGATCGCTGGCGACCCACTGGAAGCCGGCCTGCTGCGTTTCGCCTTGCGCAATGGTGAGGACTTGGAAACTACTCGTCGAGCCTTGCCCAAGCTGAAGGAAGAACCCTTCTCAGCCGAGACCCGCATCATGGCCACCCTGCATCATGGCGAACACGGCTTCATCGTCTACGCCAAGGGTGCAGCCGAAGAATTGCTCGGACGCTGCACACGATCGGTGACCGCAGCGGGTGAAGGTGTGCTGGATGATCCAGCGCGGAAGGAGTGGATCAGCAAGGCCGAAGCGCTGGCCATTTCCGGATTGCGGATCATTGGGGCTGCATATCGCGCAAGCGACCGCGCGGACGTGAACCTTACCCACGACCTGGTCTTCGCTGGCCTAGTAGGCATGATGGACCCCGCACGGCCCGAGGTGGCACCTGCGATCGCGGAATGTAACAAAGCCGGGATCCGGGTGATCATGATCACGGGTGACCACCCAGCCACCGCCAAGAGCATCGCGGATCAATTGGGCATCAGTGCGGATGGAACAGCACGCGTGGTGAACGGAAGGGATATACCTGCCCCGGAACACCTGAGCGCCGCGATGAAGGAAGAGATCACGGCAGCCAACGTGTTCGCACGTGTGAGCCCTCGCCAGAAGTTGGACCTGGTAACACTCCTTCAGGAACGCGGCCATGTGGTGGGCATGACGGGAGATGGATTGAACGACGCCCCTGCCCTGAAGAAGGCGGACATCGGCATCGCCATGGGTTTGCGCGGTACGCAGGTAGCGCAGGATGTGGCGGACATGGTGCTGAAGGACGACTCCTTCACTTCCGTGGTGCGTGCGATCCAGCAAGGGCGCATCATTTTCGAGAACATCAGACGGGTGGTCATCTACCTCCTTTCCTGCAACCTGAGCGAACTGGTGGTTATCGCCGTGGCGTCGGTGTTGGGTCTGCACTTCCAGTTGTTCCCCTTGCAGATCCTGTTCATCAACCTCGTGACCGATGTGCTGCCCGCCCTTGCCTTGGGCGTTATCGGAGAGGGACCCGCCATCATGCAACAGCCACCACGGCCCGCTTCGGTGCCCATCATCGACCGTACTCGTTGGAAGGCGATCATTCTATATGCCGTGGTGATGGCGCTCGCGAGCATCGCTGCGGTACTCGTGAGCCACGTCACGGTACACCACACAGAGACATGGAATCCCGAACTGTGCAACAACATCCTGTTCTTCACCTTGATCCTTTGCCAACTGTTGCATGTGTTCAACATGGCTGCTTCGGGAACCTCCTTCTTCCGATCCGAGGTCTTCCGGAGCCGCGTGGTTTGGGCTGCGCTGGTGGCCAGCGGGCTCATTCTGATCGGCCTTTACGAGGTGCCCGTGGTACGGACCGTCCTTAGCATCTATCCTCTGACACCGGCCGACTTCATTATCATGAGCGGCGCTGCATTGGCATCGCTCATCCTCATCCAGTTGACGCGAACATTCAAACTGGTCACCCAATGAAGCGCACAAGTAAGGATGCAATGAGCATCAGCTTGCTGGTTTTCGGCGCCTATGCGCTCATCATGGGTTTGGTCTTACTGCTACTGCCCGAACAGGGGCTACCCCTCTTCGGGTTCAGCGAGAACGGCGGGACATGGGTGCATGTACTCGGCTTCGTGCTGTGCTGTTCGGCCTACTATTATCTCTGGGCCGGGCGCTCAGGGAGCAGAGGGTTCGCGCAGCTCACTGTGCATACCCGACTTGCTTCCCCGCTTGTGATGCTCGTTCTGCTCGCGTTGGGCAAGGTTGATCACATGGTCCTCCTCTTCGGCATCGTGGACGCATTCGGTGGTGTTTGGACCGCAGCCGCACTTTGGCTCAGTGGTCAGGCTGGATCCGCGAAGCAGGGAGGGAACAATTGAAGGCATGGAGCACTCCCACGGAAATACGCTGACCCTGCGATCGATAGGTATCGACACCTACCGCGAGAATATCATCTACATGCGGGCCGATTGCCACATCTGCCGCTCAGAGGGCTTCACGGCGCTTACGCGGCTTGCGGTTGCGAATGGAGCGAAGAGCGTCATCGCCACCCTGAACGTGGTCCATTCCGATCTGTTGCTGCATGACGAGGCCGCGCTCTCCCTGGAAGCGATGCACAGGCTTGGTGTTGTTGAGGGCGGGTCGATCACCGTTTCACACCTCGAACCGATCGGTTCACTGGGTCTCGTACGCTCCAAGATCTACGGACGCGAATTGAGCGATACGGACCTGCATGCGATCATCGCTGATGTGACCACGGGTCGCTATTCCAACATCGAACTGGCGGCGTTCCTGACCAGTTGCGCTGGCGATCACCTCAACGAACGGGAGACCATCGGGCTGACCAAGGCCATGATCGCCAGCGGCCAGCGGCTGGGCTGGGGTGCTGGCCCGATCATGGACAAACACTGCGTGGGCGGTCTCCCTGGCAACCGCACCACGCCCATCGTGGTAAGCATCGTCACAGCCGCAGGTCTCACCATCCCCAAGACCTCCTCACGCGCCATCACTTCCCCAGCAGGCACGGCGGATACCATGGAGACCATGGCGCCGGTGGAACTCGGTTTGGATCGGATGCGGCATGTGGTGGAACGCGAGGGCGGTTGCATCGCTTGGGGTGGCTCGGTGCAATTGAGCCCAGCGGATGATATCCTCATCTCAGTGGAGAAAGCGCTGGACATCGACGGCGAGGGCCAAATGATCGCTTCGGTGCTGTCGAAAAAGGTCGCTGCGGGATCCACCCATGCGATCATCGACATTCCGGTGGGGCCGACCGCGAAAGTGCGTACACAAGAGGCTGCTCTTGCGCTCAAGCAGCGCATGGCGCTCGTGGCTTCTGCAACAGGTCTTCACGCCGAAGTGATCATCACCGATGGAAGCCAGCCCGTGGGCCATGGCATCGGCCCAGCATTGGAGGCCATGGACGTGCTCGCGGTACTGCGGCATTCCGCTGGTGCTCCGCAGGATCTGAAGGAACGAGCGCTTACGCTCGCGAGCGCTTTGCTCGACCTGTCAGGGAAATTCCCTCCTTCCTCTGGTGCGATCAAGGCGCGAGGGATCCTCGAAAGTGGAGAAGCCTGGAAGAAGTTCCATGCCATCTGCGAAGCGCAAGGAGGATTCACCGAGCCGAAGTCAGCACAACACCAACATGATGTGCTGGCAGATCACGACGGTACTGTCCGATCCGTAGACAATCGAAGGCTGGCGCGCATCGCCAAGCTGGCTGGCGCGCCACGCTCGCCGTCGGCAGGCATCAGCTTCCATGCGCCCATCGGCAGGGAGGTAAGCAAGGGAGATCTCCTGTTCACCATCCACGCCGAGGCGCACGGCGAACTGGAGTATGCGCGCGCATACATGCTACAGGAGAACGGAACGATCCAATACGGCTGACATGAGCAGGATCCTCTTCACATTACCCGGTAATGAAGGCCTTGCAACGACCATCGCCACCGCGCTTGGCGCCCACCATGGCGAGACCTCGCTGCGTCACTTCCCCGATGGTGAATCGTACGTCAGGGTCCTCTCCGATGTGAAGGGCGAGCAAGCGATCGTGGTCTGTACCCTGCACCGGCCGGATGAGAAATTACTACCCCTGATGTACCTGTGCCGCGTACTGAGGGATCTTGGCGCGTCCTCGATCACGCTCGTGGCGCCCTACCTCGCTTACATGCGGCAGGACAAGGCGTTCCAGCCGGGCGAGGCGGTCACATCAACCTATTTCGCGGCATTGCTTTCCTCATTTGCCGACAACCTTGTCACGATCGATCCGCACCTGCACAGGAGAAGTTCCTTGCAGGAGATCTACGCAGTTCCCTGCCAAGTGCTGCATGCGTCATCATTGATCTCGGCGTGGATCAAAAAGCATGTAAAGGATCCTGTGCTCATCGGCCCGGACAGTGAGAGCGAGCAATGGGTATCCGTAGTAGCGCGTGATGCTGAGGCGCCCTTCACTGTTCTGGAGAAGACCCGCTTGGGCGATGCCGATGTACGCGTGACGGTGCCCCATGTGGAGCGCTACGCCGATCGCACACCCGTGCTGGTAGACGACATCATCTCCACCGCGCGCACCATGATCGAGACGGTAGGCCACTTGAAGGCCATGGGCTTGAAGGCCCCTTGGTGCATCGGCACCCACGCCGTATTCGCGGGAAGGGCATATGAGGATCTGCTGGCCGCAGGGGCTGCCCGCGTGGTCACCTGCAATACGATTCCACACGCGTCAAACGCGATCGATGTGTCCCGATCGGTCGCTTCATCACTCACTGAACTCCTCCACGGTGATCAATAACCTGATCTCTTGGTCGGTGAAGAACCGCGTGATCGTGCTGCTGGTGGCGTTCGGCTTGATCGTCTATGGCATCTATGCCGTCAAGACCACACCCGTGGACGCGATCCCCGACCTGTCCGAGAACCAAGTGATCATTTTCTCCGAGTGGATGGGGCGCGGCCCCCAGATCATCGAGGACCAGATCACCTATCCGCTGGTCAGCAACCTGCAAGGCATCCCGAAGGTGAAGAACATAAGGGCGAACAGCATGTTCGGGATGAGCTTCGTGTTCGTGATCTTCGATGACGACGTGGACATCTACTGGGCGCGCACGCGGGTGCTGGAGCGCCTGAACTACGCCCAGCGCTTATTGCCCGAGGGTGTCACACCGACCTTGGGTCCTGACGGTACTGGACTTGGCCATGTATACTGGTACACCATTGATGCGCCTGGGCATGATCTGGGCGAGTTACGCGCTTTGCAAGATTGGTATATCCGCTTCGCATTACAAACCGTGCAGGGCGTGAGCGAGGTGGCCTCGTTCGGAGGCTTCCAACGGCAGTACCAAGTGATCGTCGATCCGCTGAAGTTGAATTACTACGGCATTCCCTTGATGGACGTGGCCGACAAGATCAAGGCGAACAACAACGACGTGGGCGGCCGCAAGTTCGAGCAGAGCGATATGGGCTATATCGTGCGTGGGCTGGGCTACATCAAGGACATCCACGAGATCGAGGACATACCGCTGAAGACGGTGAACTCCGTTCCCGTGCGTGTGAAGGACATCGCCACGGTGCAAATGGGAGGTGAACTGCGGCTGGGCATCGTTGATGAGAACGGTGGAGGTGAGAAAGTGGGCGGCATCGTGATCATGCGTTATGGAGAAAACGCCAAGGACGTGATCGAACGCGTGAAGGAGAAGATCAAGGATGTGGAGAAGGGCCTTCCGGAGGGCATCAAGTTGAAGGTGGCCTATGATCGTTCCAGTCTCATTCAAGAGACGATCGATACGCTCAAGGAAGCTGTGTGGGAAGAGATCGTTGTGGTAAGCCTGGTGCTCTTCGTTTTCCTGTTGCATGTCCGGAGCGCGCTCGTCGTGATCATCACCATACCAATGTCACTGCTCATGGGCTTCATCGCCATGAACTGGTTCGGTATCACCTCCAACATCATGTCGCTCTCGGGCGTGGCGCTGGCCGTGGGCGACCTTGTTGATGCAGGCATCGTGATGGTGGAGAATGCGATGCGATCGATCAGCGGTGAAGAAGAAGCGGACACGGGAACACCATGATGACCAACGAGGAACGCGAGAAGCGGATCGAGGCCTCGGCCAAGGTGCTCGGCAAAGCCGTGTTCAACTCCATTCTGGTCACGCTGATCTCGTTCAGCCCGATCCTCTTCCTCACAGGACAGGAGCACAAGCTCTTCGCGCCGCTGGTCTGGACGAAGACCTTCGCCATGATCGCCTCCGCCTTCGTGGCCATCATGTTGGTGCCGGTCCTCATGGTGATGTTCCTCAAGGGCAAGGTGCGGCCGGAGAACAAGCATCCCGTTTCGCGCTTCTTCATTCGACTTTACTCGCCCGTGATCCGCTGGTGCATGCGCTGGAAGAAGCTCACACTGGCCATGTGCGCCGCGCTGGTGCTGGGCAGCGTGCCACTGGTCGTGGACCTGGGGACCGAGTTCATGCCACCACTGGACGAAGGGTCATTGCTTTTCATGCCGGTGACCATGCCTGACGTGTCCAACACTGAGATCAAGCGCTTGATGCAGGTGCAGGACAAGTTGATGCTTACTGTGCCCGAAGTGGCGAATGTGTTGGGCAAGGCTGGACGGGCGAGCACGGCAACGGATAATGCACCCATCAGCATGATCGAGACCATAGTCCTCCTGAAACCGCGCGAGGAATGGCGGGAAGGCGTGGACAAGGACAGCATCATCGCGGAGTTGAATACCAAGCTCCAGATCCCCGGTGTGATAAACGGCTGGACGCAGCCCATCATCAACCGCATCAACATGCTGTCCACGGGCATTAGAACCGATGTTGGGCTGAAGATCTATGGTCAGAATCTGGACACGCTTGATCGACTTGCTCAGCAGTTCAAGAAGGAACTGCAAGGACTGGAGGGCGTACAGGATCTCTATGTGGAACCGATCATCGGAGGGAAATACTTGGACATCCGGATCCGAAAGGAGGAGTTGGGCCGCTACGACCTCACCGTTGATGAGGTCAATGCCTTTATCGAAACGGCGTTGGGTGGTATGAACGCGACCACCACCATCGAAGGCCGCCAGCGATTCACGGTGAATGTGCGCTTCGCACAGGACTATCGCGACCAGTTCGACAAGCTCCAGCGCCTTCAATTGCAGACCATGGACTACGGCCCCATCCCCCTTTCCGCTGTAGCCGACATCCGGTTCAACGATGGGCCACCCATGATCGCCTCGGAGAACGCCATGCTACGGGGCACCCTGCTCTTCAATGTACGCGGGCGTGATATGGGCAGCACTGTGAACGACGCGAAGAGGAGGCTGGAAGGTGCTTTGACGAAACTCCCCAAAGGCTACTACTTGCAATGGAGCGGGCAGTACGAGAATCAGGTACGCGCCCAAGCACGGTTGCGCATCATCATGCCCATCGTGCTCGTCATCATCATGGTGATACTCTACTTCACCTTCCATTCATTGCGTGAGGTGCTCATCGTGCTCTCCAGCGTGCCTGTTGCCTTGGTCGGGGGTGCTTATTCGATGCACTTCTTTCATGTGAACTTCTCAGTGGCCGTGGCCGTGGGTTTCATCGCGCTCTTCGGGGTCGCTGTCGAAACTGGGGTGCTCATGCTCGTCTACTTGAACAATTCGGTTTACCTGCGTGTGCTAAAGCAACGCAAAGCGGGTATCGCAGTGACAGACAAGGACATCGAGGACGCGATCTATGATGGTGCGGTACTGCGCCTGCGCCCCAAACTAATGACGGTGCTCGTAGACATCATTGGGCTGATGCCCGTGTTGCTGGCCACTGGAACGGGCAGTGACGTGATGAAGCCGATCACCATCCCCTTCGTCTTCGGCCTGATCACCTCTACGCTCTTCGTGCTCATTGTGCTGCCTGTGATCTATTCCATGGTGCGCGAACGCGAATTAGCTCGTACTGGCAAACTGGTTGTGCTTGAATTCGAGGATTAGATAGCCGCTTCATGCACGACCTGCTCAACAACCTGCTCACTCCGTTCTTCCTCGCTTTGGGAGTGGCATTGTGCGTGGGCCTCATCATCGGTCTGGAGCGCGAATTCGATGCACAACAGAAGGACGATCACCTCGCTGGCATCCGAACATTCCCACTGGTGTCGATACTGGGTTGCTTGCTGGCTTCGTTCGGCCGGTCCGCCGGATACGGACTACTGTGGGCCGCATTCCCGGCGTTCATCCTGTTCGTCGCGCTTACTTGGTACAGCAGGAGCAAACAGGGCCACACGGGACTTACCTCGGAGATCGCCCTGATCATCGCGTTCACGGCTGGTGCAATGGCTGGCACGCACATGATCCGTGCGGCGCTGGGCGTCGCGGTGATCACTGCCGCCCTGCTTTCGCTCAAAGGCACGTTGAAGAGCTACCTCGAACGCATCTCTCGCGTGGAACTGTCCGCCTTCATCAAGTTCGCGTTGATCGCGTTGGTGCTTCTACCCTTTCTGCCCGATCGCGACATGGGTCCCCAAGGCGTCCTGAACCCACAGAGTATCGGCATCGTGGTGGTGGTGGTGAGCGCTTTGAGCTTCGTGGGTTACTTTATGGTGAAGTTCATCGGTGAAGGCAAGGGCATTTTGCTTACTGCCCTGTTCGGCGGGTTGTTCTCCAGCACATCGGTGACGTGGGTGTATGCGGCACGTAGCCGTGAAGAGGACGTAACGCTTGCGCGACCTTATGGCGCTGGCATCTCCATCGCATCAGCCATCATGTTCGTGCGTGTGGCCATCCTCGCCTTGATCTTCAACGCGAACGTGTTCGTGATCATCGTATTTCCTTGTTTGTTGATGGCCGCAGTGGAACTCGGTTCCGCTTGGTCCATCATGCGCAATAGCGTTCCGACAGCCCCCGGCAAGGCGCTGGAACTGCGCGATCCGTTGAACATCCTGAACGCCCTGTCCTTCGGGCTGCTTTATGTGTCCATTTCGTTGGCCGTGTACTACGCCGATGTCTGGCTTGGTGAGAAAGGTCTGATGCTCTCCGGGGTCATCTCCGGGTTTGCCGATGTGGACGCGATCAACATCGCCATGTCGAAGATGGCCCTGGATCCAAACAAGCTGCGGGTCGCAACGCAGGTGATCCTTGCTGCCGTGCTCAGCAATACCCTGGTGAAGTTGAGTATCACGATGATGCGCGGAAGTCCACTTGTGCGAAAGTTGGCGGGCCGGTCCACGGTCGCCACCATGCTTGCTGGTCTGCTGTACCTCTTGGCCTGGTACGTCATAGAGCCTGCCCCATGACACACCCCACCTCGCCTTCCCATTGCTGTCGCACGATGTTCCTGGTTACTGCGCTCGTTGCCTTTGGAGTCGGTAAGGTGCGCGCACAGGTAATGTCCATGGACAGCGTGCTAAGGGCCATCGATGTGTCCCATCCAGAATTGCGGATGTATGATGCGAGGATCCTGGCGTACGATACGTACGCGGAAGGGGCCCGTGCTCTGGATCCACCAAAGGCAGGCGCTGGTTTCTTCATGACCCCCTACAATACGGGACTGTGGAATTCGGACGGCATGGGCGATCCTGGCATGGGGTCTTTCATGATCTCCGCCGAGCAGATGATCTCGAACACCCGCAAGCGAAACGCGAACGCGACCTACATGCTGGGTATGTCGAAGGTGGAGGCGGAGATGAAGAACGCCACACGCAACGAACTGTTCAGCATGGCGAAGCGATCATATTATGAATGGGTTGTACTTGAACAGAGGAAGCGCGTGCTGATCCAAAGTGAAGCACTGGTAACCCACCTGATCCAAGCCGCCGAGATCCGCTACACCTACGGAATGGACAAGCTCAACGCCTTCTACAAGGCCAAGGCGATGCTGGGCGACGTGCAGAACATGCGGTTGATGACGGAACTGGAGATCGACCAGATGAGGATCATGCTCAACACCGCCATGGCCCGCGACAAGCAATTCGCGTTCATGATCGATACGGCCTTCGTCCCCCATGTTCCTGAGCAACGTTCGTTGGACAGCACGCTGGTGCTAGAGCGGCGGAGCGACCTGCGAGCCGTTGACCGCAGCATCGACCTGTTGCGCTTCAAGCAGGATGTGCAACGCGCTTCGCTTCGGCCGGACTTCGGGATCAAGTACGACCATATGATCGGGTTCGGGACACAACCTCAGCAGTTCAGCCTCATGGGCATGGTCACTATCCCGATCGCGCCTTGGTCCAATAAAATGTACAAGTCCACGATCGCCGGGCTCGATCCCGAAATGCAGGCACTGCGCGAGAACAAGGAAGCAATGGTGAATGAAACACTCGGGGAGTTGAACCAGTTGAGCGCCCAGATCGGCTACAAACAACAGCAGCTTGATCTTTATGATCGTGTGATCCTGCCTTCGATGCGCAGCAACTACGAAACGGCTTCACTCGCCTATGAGCAGAACACCGAGGAACTGTTCATGGTGCTGGATGCCTGGCAGAACCTGCGGATGGCGCAATTGGCCCAACTCGACCTGTTGAGAGACCTCTACCTGCTTTATGCCTCGTACGATGAGCAACTGGAGATCCGCTGACCAGAGGATACTGCTTCACACCGCGATGCTGCTGTTCGGATCGGCTGTGCTATCGGGTTGTGGTCAAGGTGATGATGCGCGGGTTCATTCGGAACATGAAGGGATGCAAGGAATGGATATGACCGAAATGGACAAGTCTGCGAAGACCAGTACGGACCGCGCGGATACCAGCCTCGATGCTGCACTGCGGTCGCCGAATGCCTTCGTTGTTGCCGACGTGGAGACCGTGACGATGCAAGAACAGGAGTTGCCGATGGAACTTGAAGCCGATGGTGTGATCACCTACGATCCGCGCAGCATCCAAACGGTGTCTGCCCGAGCCGCTGGATGGATCGAAAAGCTCGATGTGAAGTACCGCTTCCAGCCGGTGCAACAAGGCCAGCCGCTCATGGACCTCTACAGCAGGGAACTGGTCACCGAGCAGGAGAACTATCTCTTCCTCACCCGACAGGAGCCGAAGGACCCCGTTATGGTCGCTGCGGCGGAGAATCGGCTCACTCTGCTGGGCCTGACACGGGATCAGGTCGCGGAATTGCGTGACACGGGTACCGCGAAGCGCTCCCTGACCTACTTCAGTCCGGCCGCTGGGCACCTGCACGCCAACGACCGCGAGGAAGGGACGCCTGTCGGATCCATGCCAATGTCGAGAGCCAGCCGAGAAGGCTTGGCCTTGCGCGAGGGCGCATACGTGGAAAAGGGACAGACACTGTTCACCATTTACGGTACCGCGACCGTGCTTGCCCTGCTGAACGTCCATCCGGATGACGGACAGAACAGGATCGTCGTGGGCCAACGTGTCTCGGTCCAGATCGACGGTGATACCAGCCGTACGATCGACGGTCACGTGGATCTTGTTGAACCAGTGTATCGCACAGGGTCCTCTTTTGTTGCCGTCCGTGTGTACCTGCCTAACATCCGCGACTCTCTTCGTATCGGTTCGCGCGCTACGGCCATCATTCATGCGGCGCCAAGGAGCACCATGACCGTTCCTGCATCGGCCGTGGTGAGCACAGGCCTACGGCAATATGTGTTCGTCAAGGGTGCAGGCGGATTTCGCGCGCGGATGGTATCCACAGGCACGCACTGGGGTGATCACATCGAGGTCCGTTCGGGGATCAGCCCGAACGAAGCGATCGCTGGAAATGCCCAGTTGCTGATCGATAGTGAGAGCTTCCTCAAAGCCACATTGCCATGAGGACCCCAAGGATCATGCTACTGCTATTAGCATTAGCGCTGGCCCTCGGCTGTCGTCGTGATCCGAGGAAAGTCGCGGAAGACAGCGGCACCTACTACACGTGCTCCATGCACCCGCAAGTGATGGAGCCAAAGCCGGGGAAGTGTCCCATCTGCCAGATGCCCCTGATCCCTGTGCGAAAGAACACCACCACCGATGAAGGTGTACTTCAATTGAACGACCTCCAGATCCAACTGGGCAACATCAAGGTTGATAGTGCCCGCATCCGAACCGTACAGGAGGAATTGCTGCTACCTGGTCGCATCGTGGTAGACCAAGAGCAAGTGGCCACGATCAGCACCCATGTCATGGGCCGTGTGGAGAAACTCTACTTTAAGAACATAGGCGAACGCGTGAAGGAAGGCGACCCCCTGTATGCCCTCTATAGTGAGGATCTGAACGCAACGGTGAGCGAACTCCTCGTTGCACGCGATCTGGCGAAGAAGAGCGATGCCTCGTTGACCGACCCCCAACGGCTCCACCGCATCGCGCGCGGCAAGCTGTTGGCCTATGGTCTTTCCGAAGCACAAGTGAACGAACTTGCCACTGCCTCGCACGCACCCTACACCATCGAATTCCTCAGCCCCACTTCGGGCGTGATCAGCGAGTTGCCCATCCGTGAAGGCGAGACCCTCATGCAGGGGGACGGGATCATGAAGGTCGTTGCCCTTTCATCGCTATGGGCCGAAGCGCAGGTATACCCTGCGGACCGCTCGCACATAAAGATCGGAACTGAGTGTAATGTCACCATTCCGGCGCTAAGGGATACGGTGATCCTTGCACGACTCGCTTTTTCCAACCCCGAACTGGACCCGGCTTCCGTCGTTAGCCTGATCCGGTTGAACATTCCCAACCAAGGAGGCCTTCTCCAGCCCGGCATGCAGGCATACGTCCATCTACCCTTGAACGCAGTGAACACGCTCGCCTTGCCCACGGATGCGGTTCTCCGAGACGGAAAAGGCGCTTCGGTCTGGATCGCAACCGCCCCCCATCAGTTCAAGGTTATTATGGTCACCACGGGCATTGAGGCTGGTGGCTTCACGCAGATCACAAGCGGTCTCAATGTCGGCGATCTAGTTGTGGTCTCCGGAGCTTTCCTCCTGAACAGTGAATATCGGTTCAGGCAAGGCAGTGATCCGATGCAGGGAATGAAGATGTAGCCAGCGACCATGGACCACGAACATCACCACCCGTTATCAGCAGCTGCTGAAGGAGTTCAGGGCAAAGCACCCCATCACGAACATGATGCTGGCGACCATGCCACCCACGGCCCAGCCATGATCGCCGACTATCGGCGGCGGCTCTGGGCTTCAATCTTGCTCACCATCCCCGTCATGGTCCTCTCGCCGATGGTGCAGGAGATCATCGGGGTGCATTGGAGCTTCAAAGGTGACACGTGGATCCAATTGGCGCTTTCCACCATCGTGTTCGTCTACGGCGGCTGGCCCTTTCTTCAAGGTTCGCTCGGTGAATTGCGAAAGGGCGTACCGGGTATGATGACGTTGATCGCCGTGGCCATCACCTCCGCATACCTGTACAGCACGGCCGTGGTCTTTGGGCTGGCGGGCATGCTCTTCTACTGGGAACTGGCAACGCTCATCGATATCATGCTCCTCGGCCATATCATCGAAATGCGTTCGGTGATGGCTACCTCCAACGCACTTGACCTCCTAGTGAGGCTCATGCCCGATGAAGCACATCTCGTGCATGGCGATCACATGATGGATGTGAAGCTCGCCACCCTGAAGGCCAACGATATCATTCTCATCAAGCCTGGTGAGAAGATACCCGCCGATGGCATGGTGGTGGGCGGCGAAAGCCATGTGAACGAAAGCCTGCTCACGGGTGAATCCTTGCCCGTGCGGCGGAGCGCCAACGATCGCGTAATCGGTGGTTCGGTCAACGGCAATGGTTCATTGACCGTTCGCGTGGAACGCACGGGCGAAGCGAGCTACCTGAACCAAGTGGCCGAGTTGGTCAGCGAAGCGCAGAAAGCGAAGTCCCGAACGCAACACCTCGCCGATCGCGCAGCACGCTCGCTCACGTATGTGGCCCTGGGTGCGGGCGTGCTCACCTTGGTCGCGTGGCTGCTGAAGGGTTCGGGGCTTCCTTTCGCTTTGGAGCGCATGGTCACGGTGATGGTGATCTCCTGCCCCCACGCGTTGGGATTGGCCGTACCACTCGTGGTGGCTTACTCCACCATGCGGGCCGCGCGCAACGGATTGCTCATTCGCGATCGCACCGCTTTCGAGAACGCGCGCAAGATCACCACCATGGTGTTCGACAAAACTGGCACCCTAACTACGGGCGAATTCGGAGTAAGGCGCATTGTTGTGCTGGATCACGACTTTCACCAAACCACTTTGCTGCGGTATGCGGGGGCGGTGGAGCAGCACTCCGAACACCCGATCGCCAGCGGCATCATGCGGAAGCTGAAAGACGATGGCCTCACGATCCAGCCTGCCACTGACTTCAAAGCGGATCCTGGCCATGGTGTTCAAGGAATTGTGCAAGGACGAAAGGTGATGGCAATAAGCCCTAAGCAAGCCGAAACGCTGGGTTTCTCGATACCCGAAGGGACCTTCACCGACGCCACTGAAACGGTGGTGTTCATCGTGGTGGACGATCGATTGGCAGGAGCCATCGCATTGGCCGACCCGATCAGGACCTCATCTTCCCATGCCATTGAACGGTTCCATGCGTTAGGCATCCAAACGTATATGGCCACGGGCGACAACGAGCGCGTTGCGGCCTACGTGAGCGAGAAGCTCGGCTTGAACGGGCACTACTCGCAAGTGCTCCCCCACGAAAAAGTAGAAATCATCAAGCGCTTGCAGGATCGCGGAGGCTACGTAGCGATGGCAGGCGACGGAGTGAACGATGCGCCTGCACTTGCCCAAGCCGATGTGGGCATCGCGATCGGTTCGGGAACGGATATCGCTGCCGCCACGGCCGACATCATTCTGGTGCGGAGCGACCCCGACGACATCCTTCAACTCGTACTCTTCGGCCGTGCCACCTACCGCAAGATGGTGCAGAACCTCTGGTGGGCTGCTGGCTACAATGTGGTGGCCATCCCCTTGGCAGCAGGCGTCCTACACGCACAAGGCATCATGATCGGACCCGCCATGGGTGCCGCGCTCATGAGCCTGAGCACCGTGATCGTAGCGCTGAACGCCCGCTTATTGAAGCGCAACCTTGCGAACGGATGAAGGTGATCCGTCCATTCACTTCCCTGTTCGCGGTCCTGCTATGTGGAAACCTGAACGCACAGGCTCCTCATCGGTCAATAACGCCTTTGGGTACGTCGGTCTTCTCAACGCCTTTCACCCCCAAGGTCACGCGCTACGAACTCAGCATCACGGACACCACTTACAACTTTACAGGCAAGCCACGTAAGGGCTATGCTGTGAACGGCCAGTCCCCTATGCCCACGTTGGAATTCACCGAGGGTGATACGGCGCTGATCATCGTCCACAACGCCATGGAGAAGGAGGAAACTTCCTTGCATTGGCACGGGATCATCCTGCCAAACCGCTTCGATGGCGTGCCTTACCTCACCACACCACCGATCAAGGCGGGTGAAACACAGGTGTACAAGTTCCCGCTGGTGCAAAGTGGCACGTACTGGTACCACTCGCACACTAACCTGCAAGAGCAGAACGGCATGCACGGCGCGCTCATCATCCACAAGCGGGACGAGGAGCCACAGTCCGAATACGCTGTCATTCTCAGCGAGTGGACGGACATGAAGCCGAACGAGGTCCATCGCCGCCTCCACAACGCCAACGATTGGTTCGGTATACAGAAGAACCGCCTCCGCCCTGGCACCACGCAGAGCTACTGGGATGCCATCAAAGAGGGCTATGTGGGCACCAAACTCACCAACGAATGGAAACGCATGCGGGCGATGGACGTGAGCGACGTGTACTACGGCACGTTTCTCACCAACGGCAGGCCCGAGGACGAGGCACCGCAGTTCAAGGCGGGCGATCGCTTGCGCGTTCGTTTGATCAATGGAGGTGCCAGCAGCTACTTCTGGATCAGTTACGCAGGCGGCAAGATGACCGTCGTGGCCAGCGATGGCATGGACGTCGAACCCGTTGAGGTGGACCGCTTCATTATAGGTGTTGCTGAGACCTACGATGTTATCGTGACCATTCCCGCCGACAGCACAGCCTATGAACTGCTGGCCACTTCCGAGGACCGAACGCGCAGTACATCCCTATGGCTTGGCAAGGGGATCAAGCAACTCGCAGCACCCCTAGGGCCCTTGAAGTACTTCGAGGGCATGAAGATGATGAACGGCATGATGCGCACGAACGGCGACATGCAGGACATGGGCATGAACATGGCGCTACAGCGCATGGACATGAACACCGTGATGTATCCAGAGATCACTGGCAGCGCCCCCGCACAGAAAAATGAAGGGATGCAGGGAATGGAAGGTATGGGGCACGAACATGCAGCCACGAAGAGCCCTATCGTCACTCTGAACTACGGGATGATGCGCTCCCCGACCAGCACCGCCCTGTCACCTGGCCCGGTGAAGGAACTACGCTTCGAGTTGACGGGCAATATGAACCGCTATCTCTGGACGATCGACAACAAGACCGTTACCGAGGCGGACAAGATCATGATACGCAAGGGGGAGAACGTGCGACTGGTCCTGTTCAACAATAGCATGATGCGACACCCTATGCACCTGCACGGCCACTTCTTCCGTGTACTGAACGGGCAGGGTGATCATGCCCCGTTGAAGAACGTGCTGGACATCATGCCCATGGAAACGGACACCATCGAGTTCTCGGGCACAGAGGACGGGGACTGGTTCTTCCACTGCCACATTCTCTACCATATGATGAGCGGAATGGGCCGTGTGTTCAGCTACGAAACATCCGCAGCCACGGACAGTTCCTATACGAAAGGGCTCTCGTGGAAGCGCTTCGCTCGCGATGACAAGCGCTGGCACTTCATGTTCATGAACGACTTCGCCACCAATGGGAGCGACGGAGAAGCCATGCTCCAGAGCAAGCGCTGGAAGTTGCAGGCGGAATGGCGCTTGGGCTACACCGAGCATCACGGACAAGAGGTGGAAACCCATTTCGGTCGTTACCTCGGCCGCATGCAGTGGTGGTTCCCCTACATAGGCTTCGACTGGCGGGAGCGTATGGCCCACATGAGTGACGGGGAAGAGAACCTTTTTGGCCAAGGAAACACGAAAGACAGTCGTAGCGCCATCTGTGCGGGCTTCCAATACACCCTCCCAATGCTGTTCGTACTGGACGGCCGGATCGATACAGATGGCCGTCTACGGGCCCAACTCATGCGCGAGGACATTCCCCTCTCCCCCCGCGCTCGGCTGGACGTGATGGCCAATAGCGACGGCGAATTCATGGCCCGCGCCCGATACATCCTGAACCCAACGTGGGCTATGTCCACACACTTCGACAGCGACATGGACTTGGGCGTGGGCATTACGTTGAGCTACTGACCAGTCACGCCCAAAGCCAGTCTCCAACACCGTGGATCCATTTGCGCGAACATCGCGTTGAACTCCGAACGTTAACCGCAGCCAAACACTATGCGCCCCTTCATCGAACGCTACCCTGTCGCGATCTTCATTTCCCTCACACTGCTGGCTCAGTTCTCTGTGGTGCTTTGCACTTGGTGGCTTATCCCCGATGGTGAAGAAATGCACAGCGATTCAGCAGGCGCGCGTGCAGCCCATATGGTGTTCAGGTTCCGTGTCTTCTTCCCTTTGGGTATTGCCATGCTCATGACCGTCTATCTGGACGGCTGGGGCGGCCTGAAGAAGCTCTTCAGTTCTTTCCTGCATTGGCGGGTGCCCGCTAAGTGGTACGCCTTAGCTTTCGTCTGGAAATTCATCCTTGGGTTCCTTGGCGTTATCTGCGTGGTGGCGCTTGCGCTGGATGAGTGGCCCGGCTTTATCAACGTTGGGTGGCTTCGTGGCATCATGACCACGTTCTTCTTCCTCGTCGGTATCGCCTTCGTTGAGGAGACCTCGTGGATCCGCTTCTCGGTTACTCGCCTTCAAGAACGGAAGTCAGCATTGTTCTCCTCGACTGTTGTCGGTCTAGCCTGGGGAGCCTGGTATCTCATGATGATGATGATCGGAGAAGGTGTGCCTGATGGCATCCCATGGTTCGCCTTCATCATTTCCATGTTCAGCATGAGCGTGTTCTTCACGTGGACCTACAACAACACGCGCAGCGGGACCGTGCTTCTGGTCATGCAGTTCTTCAGCAACTGCGCCTTCCTCATCGCCCCAATGCTCCCCGTAGCTGGCAAGCCACCTTATTTTATGATAGGCTTTGTGCTATGGTTCCTGATGCTGGCTATCGCGGTTACCGTTCAGGGCGGAGCAAGGCATTTGAACCGTGAGGGTGTGCGCGCGAAGTGGAGCGACCCGACAGAGCCCTGATCCCTGAGAGGAATGGCCTTAATCACCTCCCGGTAGGCATTGCCAAATCTGGGCTCAGATCAAGGGCCTATGTAGGGGCTTGAACAGGGTCCTAAACTGGCGTATCGATAATAAGGCGGTAAAAGAGACCCGCTCCGAAAGGCGCCCCCATGGGTCGCAAAATTTTCCCGCCATTTCTTCGGGATCGATCTCAACCCACGTTTTCATGCAGTCCACGATCGACCTATTTATTGGAGTGCTCTCATGCACACATCAAGGCCATGGGACGGGAAGAAGTGGATCCAACCGATCGCTGCGTGAATGGGCGATGCTGGTCAGGACCAATACTCGTAGCGGAAACGAGAGGTGGTGCAGTGTTGGATCTACGCCAATGGATCCTGATCATGCTGTCCAAGCACTACAGCAAGACCACCACGTTGGGCATGATGGACTGCCTGCTCCTGAACCACATTCATGAGGAACATGCTATCGTGGCCTTTGCTCAGGGGTCTGAACCCATTGCCTCCGTCCTTCGAGAGGTATACGTCAGAGTGAAGCTCGATCACGATGGCGTATTGCACAGTAATTGCTCGACCTATCACTTCTCCATAGCTGGGGAGGGGGAGCAAGAGCGATGTGATGCCCTCATCAGCCACTACGACTGGATCGAGCGTCTCGCCAGCCGCCGTGACGCCATGAAGGGGGCTGCGTGATGGGGTAACGCGTATAAGCCGCTTTTCCCCTGTCTGCGCCGGATACATCCTCAGGCACAGCGAGAAAGTGCATAAAAACGACGTTTCCAGCCTCTCAGCGATCTGGCGCAGGTCAGGTCGCGATCTCCGATCTTCTTCTCGAAGACCCCACCAACCCGCCACAGTTCATTTTATTGTAAAGGGGCCTTTTCGGAGCATAGCCTGTTCATAGGCCATTCCTGCGGTGTATTGCTTGCCAACAGGCTAGCTGAGGTTGGTTGATCAAGGATAGCCCTCCTTGTAGCCGCATCCTTCTCTGCTCCTTCGGGCCGTGAAGGATTCATGATCCGCCTATAGAACGACACAAGGTTTCATCACGGACTGGTTCTGGAGGGTTTTCTAACGAACCCTCCAGCCCAGTCCTGACGGGGCTTTCAGAAGGTGGTGAAAAAAAATGTTGGGTTCCTTGAAACAATTCGTTGCGCCGTACCATATAACTGAACGTAACGGCCAAAAATGTTGCCATACAGATCCTCTTCTCGCTACTCAGACACCACGCATACCAAAACCCTTGGCCAATGGATACAAGCGCTGATGAACGGAGTGCAGATCACAGTTCTGCGAAAATACGAATGAACCCAGAAGAACCGATAGAACCAACCAATGCAATGGGAGAAGGGAAGCAAGAGGGGCCGCGTATCCCTTATGTAGATGGCTCATTACAGCAGAAGCGAAGGATGTACATCCCCGTGGCGGTTGACAACCTCCTTCAGGACAAGGTCCGAAGCGGTGAAATACCCCTGAAATATCTGGACCAATACCGTTTCATCATAAGCCATATCGTGTTCGAGCGCATGACCGACAAGCGATATGAGGAAGAGGAAAGCTATGTGCGCATGAACATGGATACCCTGAGACGTCACATCAGTCAAGACTACGCATACCGTTTCCGCAACAACCTCATTGCATGGGATATCATCGAATGCAACGGGGTTTATAGCAGAAGAGAGCACACCTCATTTGGGTACCGCCTCACGGAAGCGTACCGTGGAGGTCCCCTCATGGCCATGAACGTTGGTGATCCCGTGCTCCAACGGAACATTGGACGGATGCGACGGGAACAAGAGGATCGGATCCAACAACATCCACCAGGATACGCTGCGGTGGCCAAGTGGCTCTCCGCCCTGACCATTGACGAGGTCGAAGCGGAGAGCCACATCGCCGAGCACTTCCATGAAGGAAGCGACAAGCATGGCGCGCGTATGCTCGCAGTGGATGGGATAGCGCATAAGCAGTTCTGGTGCATTGTTGATGGAAAGGCTGGTCGTGCTCACCATAACGTGTCCAACCTCGCGGGGGACCTCCGCCCATTCCTGACCATCCATGGAAAACCATTGGAGCAGATCGACATCGCGAACAGCCAGCCCCTTTTCATGCACCTCCTGTTCGTCAGGCAAGGTGGGATCGACCCGTTGGAGCAGGCCCGCATGGAGTCAGCCTTGCTTTCCGGGCAGTTCTACAGCATGCTCAACACGGAGCAGATGGAGGTAGAAGCGTTCAAGGAAAACTTCTACCAGTTCCTCTTCGGTGACAACATCAAGAGGGGCCCGGTAGCCAAGCGCTTCACCAAGGAATTCCCCAGCTACGCGTTGCAGATCCAGCGAGCGAAGGAGGGTGACTACACAAAGTTCGCGGTCCTTCTTCAAGCCGAAGAAGCGAAGGTGATCTATGAAGCAGCGCAGCGATTCGTGGAGAAGACCTCTGACAATGCACCCATTCTGAGCATCCATGACTCCCTTGTCACAACGCCCGATCTCATCAACATGGCCAGAGACGCATTGGCCGAGACGTTCATGGCCCTGCACGGCATCAAGCCCCTGCTGAGGCTCAAGAAGGCTTCCACGGACATCAAACACTCTTCAACGAACAAAAGGACCAAGAACATGGAAACATCGATACTGACGTGCATTTCGATCGAGAGCATCGGATTCGCGAACGGCAAGGCAGGAAAGCTCATCCGCTTCCTAGTGAAGTTCAAGGAGGGGCTCGAAGGCGAGTACTGGGGTAAAAGCGAGGAGAGCAAGAAGAATTTTCCGCTCAACGTTCCCCGCAAATACGACTACGAGCCGTTGACGAAGTCGTTCGGCCCCGACACGCTCAAGTTCTACCCGCTCAGCAAGGAGAAAGCCCAAGAGCGAACGGTGACCTCCGTACCCGTCCCAAAAGAAGAACGGGTCGTGACCGCGCCGATCGTCGGCTCAAAAGCAGACGCTGTGGCGGCTGTAGTTGGCTCCGTGAGGTTGGTGGCAGCGGGCAAGATCGAACTGGCGGAGATCGAACCAACCGCCGTCAACCTCAAGAACCTCATCACAAAACTCTCAGAGCAATGAGCAAGACCTTCCGCATCAACTTGGACGTGGAGTTCACGAACGGCGAAACCCTGACGGTGGAGCGTGAAGCCCAAGGGGCCACCATCATAGAAGCCAACACAAACGTTCAATTGGAACTGCACTTCACGTTCGGCAACCTCTTGGCAAAGGTTCATCCGATGAATTCCTACGAGCAGATCGATCCTGTGGGGACCGGCAATGAGGATAAGTCAGCACGATCAACATCCCCTGCCCAGCGGAACCGTCGTCGGGCAGATGCCGCACCAAGGCCAGCAACTCCTGCTGCCACTCGCCCATCATCGCCGACGGAGATCTTCCTGAACGAGCACCTCATTGCGATAAGGACCGAAACCCACGTACTGCTCACGGACAGGGTCAAGCAATTGGGGCACTATGTTCCGAAGGAGCACTTCACCCTTGGCTTTGCTCGTTTCAACAGTTCCGGTGCTGAAAAGGACATTCATGATATCATGATGGGCCTTCAGAAGGACTGTTTTGAATACCTCAAGAAGCACCAAACCGATCAATTCTCGGTCTACGATGGTGAGAGGCAGCAGATGCAGACCATCTCGTTGAGCCATGTTCTGAAAAGCAAGGAAGAAGGCATGTCGCTATTCGATGTGGAAGGCATTGAACCCCCTGCTGGTGATGCTGGGATGCTGGCACCTACCCTTGCCGAAAAAAAGGCTGCCTTCCTCTGCAACCTCCTGTTGCATGACCTGAACCATCTCGTCGTGGAGATCGAAGCCAAGGGCCTCGATATGGATCTGGCGGACCCATCCAGCATGAAAGGGCCTTCGCATGAAGAACAGATCCTTGCCAGCATGCTTGAATGCTATCGTGGCTTCATCAAGGGATCTGAGGGAACACCTTACTACGACGCTTGGGTGAACCATCAACGCGACAAGGAGATCGATTCTCTCCTATGACCGGAACGACGTATCGCCGCTGCATTGTTATCGAACGGAGCAGCGGCGATATGCGTTCTTCCACCTGATCACGAAGGGCATACTTCTTCGCTGAGCAACTGAAGCCCGCCGGTTTGTTTGATATCAACCGAGCGCAGCATTTGGACCATGGTGCGTTGCACCATCATCATACCCGCGTGGTTGTAGGAATGGAGCATCCCTCTCCCATTTCCAGACGCGCTCATGATGTGGCCTGTATTGAGTTTGGCGAGGACCCAGTCACTGATCCCGATCGACAAGAAGAGCCCGACGAATGAACGCCTGAACGAGTGAACTTGCACCTCTTTCTCCACGCCCACAGCCTTGAGCAGCTTTTTCGTGGAGACGCGAATGTGCTTCTCTGATATGCGGTCGGGTGGGCCATTCCTCTCGATGAGTACTCGGATAGGCTCGAAGATGATCGGGGAAACCGTCACAGGGTGCCGTTCCGAGTTCTTGGTCTGGACAAAGTCCGCACAGAGCACCGGACCTCGACGGGCAATGCTCTTGAACAGCAAGTAGGTGTCCGAGATCCTTACCCCGCTCAAGCAAAGTCCCACGACGATCGTCTGTGCGTTCGCTTCGGTGCGGTTACGCGGTTGGAAGTGGAACACACGGGCAAGTTCGCTCCAATCAAGCACGTCTTTCTTGGGTGTTTTGAAGGCGTAGCTCTTCAGACGCTTGGCAACGTGTACCCCAGAATCCTTGAGTTCGTTGAGGGCCATGTTGAGGAATTTTTGCTGGGTCGCCATCGTGTTCTGAGCCAGTTTGTCGGTCACTTGGACCCAGCGTAAAAAGCCCTCCAAGTCCTCCAAAGTGGCTTTACCGAGGTCGAGCTTCGCCCTGCTATTCCGCTCGTAGGCCTCCACCTTCCTCTTGAAGACGATGTACGTATGGATCGTATGGGCTGATCTGCCGCCCTTTTCAATCCAGCCCTGAACAATATCAGTCAGGTAGGTCGAACGTCGTTCCACGAGCTTCTTTTTGCCCAGCAGGGTGTCGTAGCGCTCCCTCACGGCCTCAGCCGTTTTCAAGGGGGCCTCGATGTAAGCCCGCTGGGCGTTGAGGTAGATCATGTCGATGGCGCGATGGAGCACTCCCCCATCACGTTTCGAGAACGCCATGGATGGACGGTTCAAGCGAGTGTCCCAGTCTTTGACAGGAAGGGTACCGGCATTGAGACGGATCCGTTGGTACTTGACCCGTCCCCCAACCTGCACCGGCGACAAGCCATTCACATAGACCTTCACCTTCGCGACTTGCCCATCCTGCTCTTCGATCGTGACCGTGACGTTGTTCATGTACTGGTGTTTCAGGCCCCACAAAGCACCCCCTGCGGGTGGAGAATTAGGGGAGAATCTTGGCCGATTCGGGGCCTTTTACCAGTCGGACAAGACACCCCCCACTATAGGGGAAACCGGCAGCGGTAGTGGGTTCTCTGGTTCTCTGGTTTCCATTTGCTACTATTGACGGGACTCATTTCAGCGGAGGAAGTCTGAATGCCTAGAGGGATAAGGAAACCACGGCCGAAAGGCTGTGCTGGTTCGAGTCCAGTCCTGGGCACTTGATGATCAGAAGCCCTGCCGCGAAACGGTGGGGCTTTTTCATGAGCCGAGCCGAACGGAGTTCGAGCGAGTGCGAATGAAAAAGTCCCAGGGAGCGAAGCGACCGGGGCTTAGGATCCACTTCACGGCATGGTCTGGTCCGGCCGTCAGCGGTCAATCCAGTCCTGGGCACTTGATGATCAGAAGCCCTGCCGCGAAGCGGTGGGGCTTTTTCATGAGCCGAGCCGAACGGAGTTCGAGCGAGTGCGAATGAAAAAGTCCCAGGGAGCGAAGCGACCGGGGCTTAGGATCCACTTCACGGCCAACCCTGGTCCGACGTAGCGGTGCTTCTCTTAATGTCTTTGATCGACACACCGTCCGTCTGACTTGTATAGCGGCCCTGCACCGTGGCAGCCTTCGGTGGATCAAATAGGCCTTGGGGATCTAGATTCGGTAATCGAACATCGGTCCCCATGAAATACATCCTATTTGCTGGTTTGCTAATGCCACTTCAGAGCACAGCGCAGCGCATACTTCCAATCACCTACACTTCAAGTCCGGGAGACGTCATGGATCTTGAGACTTTTGATGACAAGCTCTGGATAGCTGGGCATTTCAGCCTATTCAACGGGCAACCTGTTCATGGTCTGGTCAGTTGGGACGGCCAAACATTTACCAGTCCACTTCAAGGGGCCGAAATGTTGTACGCTTTTAACCTCACTTCCTTCAATGGGGGACTAGCGATAGCTGGGTTGTCTCTGAACGCGAACGACGTACTGTTCTGGGACGGAGACACCTTGGTCCCTTTGTATGGTGAATTCTCTAACTCTGCTATCGTTCTTGGTTCTTTCAACGGAGAACTTTTTGCCGGTGGAGGCTTTGCATCCATAGATGGAAGTAGCGTGGCACATCTAGCCAGATGGACCGGCTCGGGTTGGGAACAAGTCGGCCCCGGGCTGAACAACCGTGTGAAGTGCATGACCGTTCATGATGGCCAACTCTATTTGGGTGGCGACTTCACCATGACGGGAGATGAACAAATGGAATTACAACACGTGGCCGTTTGGGATGGAAGCAGTTTCAGCCAGCTGGGAACCGGACTATCCTCCGCGCCACGAAGCATGCTATCCGTCAATGGTGGTCTCTGGCTCGCAGGCGACTTCGGCTTCACGGCAGATTCCACTTTGCAGCTGAACGGCCGCGCCACATGGAACGGAGCTGTCTTTGAGCAACTTGCTATGGATGCCCCTAATTTGACCCCACCGCTGAACATTGTGGATCTGGATAGCTTGGGAGTACTGCTGAGCCCAACCTTGGGCTGTTCCGCAGGTTCCGCTCGTTTTGTGAATAACACATGGGAACCATTCGAATACAGCAAGATCACATGTAGTATTTCATATCATGATCGCACCGTAGTCGGAGGTTCGTTCTTTGATCTACTACCTGATACCATCGCAGGTCTAGGTATGCTTGTTCCCGGGCTGGACCGAGCATATCTGCATGTCGCAGGGATCTCTGCTTTCGTTCGTCCTAATGGTGCATTGTTCTATGATCGGAATTGCGTAACACCTGGCTTCCATGTCGGAGATCAACACGCACCAAGCACCATCTTCAGTCATTCACAATACGTCGCTGCCTTCATTGGCGACTCCTCTTTCGCCTCTTCCTACTTGAATTTTGCTGTACGTGGAGACTACAGTGCTGGCCCTCGTTGTAACGTTAGAGATGGTAATATGATCAATAAATATGAACATGCTTGGTTAATTGATAAGGGCACGCTCTGGGAACATGCCGCGAATTGGGACTTGCCTGGCCATCAGACCGCTTATGAACTCGCGACGTGGCCCGGTAACGGGAATATGGGCAACGGCGAACCCGTGGTTGTGGCACCCTTCAACGATCTGGATCAGGATGGTATTTACGAACCAGAAAATGGTGAACTTCCATTGATGAAGGGCGATCGGAGTGCATTTACCGTTATCACGGATCAGCTTGGCGATACATTGAGCTATGATCGTCCGGCCATGTTTGACATCAACCAACTGCTTTTCGGATTCGATGATGCGAACGACCCAGCCTTGTTCCAGACCATGTTTCTCTCTTATCAGTTCATCAACCGATCTCAACGCCAGTACGATTCGGTCCTTGTTGCGTTGACTTGTGACCCTGACTTGGGTTGCGCGGAGGACGACTTCATCGGTTGCGACCCTAGCCTCGCCATGTTCTATGCCTACAATGCCAGTTCACTTGACCAGCCATGCAATGGTCAGCCGGGGTTCATGGAGCATCCACCTGCTCAAGGAATTGCTGGACTCAATCTGCCCATGCGTTCATTCGTCTACGTTAATCGCAACGCTGGAACATGTTGCAATGATCCCGATTATCCGAGCCATGCAGTCAATTATGCACTGGGTCATTGGGCATATGGCAATCCTCAATCAGACCCTACAAATGGCGACACTACTCTCTTCGCGTTCCATGACTACCCCGATGTTCCAGGCGGGTACAGCGGTGTCAATTTCAGCCAGCCCAACGACGTGCGCGGCATCGCCTCCTTCGGCCCCGTCTACAACATCGCACCGGGAGATACGATCTGCTTGGATGTGGCCTTTGTCTATGCGCGCGATACCACCAAGGACAATATTGAGAACGTTCGCGTACTGCAGGAGAAGGTGCAAGCGGTGAAAGCTTGGTACGCGCAGCAGTCCTATTCCTGCGGGCAGTACCCGGTGTTGGGCTTGTCGGATCCTCAGGTCCGCGGTATCGAGGCACGCCTATTTCCGAACCCTACGACCAGTGCGATCACGCTGGAACGAACGATGGCGGACCAACCAGCGATACTTTCCGTGTATTCCCTGTCCGGCCAGATGATCATGAGCACAACCATCCCCGCGGATCAGCACCTCGTTACGCTGAAGACCGCGGATCTGAGCGAAGGCCCCTACGCGGTCCACATTCGTTGTGGGAATGCAGTGCAATGCCTGCGGTTCGTTAAAGTGTCAGCCGCTCCATGACCAGGATCACAAGGTGCGACCGGGCCTCCCCCCTACTTTCGCCCGCACCTTGGAAAAGCCCCTGAAAGGACTACGCGTCGTTGAAACGGCGAGCGTACTCGCCGGCCCGGCCGTGGGCATGTTCTTCGCCGAGCTGGGTGCCGAGGTGATCAAGCTCGAGAACGCGCGCTCCGGTGGTGACGTTACCCGCAAGTGGCGCACGCCCGGTGAAAAAGCGAGTGCTCCGGTGAGCGCCTACTTCAGCAGTGTGAACATGGGCAAGGAGCATCGCATGGTGGACCTGTCCAGTATGGAAGGACGCGCGATGCTGGATGAACTCGTGGCAAAGGCCGACGTCCTCATCACCAACCACCTCGCTGCTGATGCCGAAAAGCTCGGGCTGGCGCGGGAACGGCTCCGCAAACTGAATTCACGTCTGATCCATGGCCACATCCGAGGTTACGCCGATGATGCCGAGCGACCCGCGTTCGATGTGGTACTGCAAGGCGAGATCGGCTACATCAGCATGACGGGCACGGATGGCGATCACCTGGCCAAACTGCCCGTGGCGATGATCGATGTGCTTGCTGCTCACCAATTGAAGGAGGGTCTGTTGCTGGCCCTGCTGCAGCGGGAACGGACCAAAGAGGGCGCTTATGTGGAAGTGGCGCTGGACGAGGCGGCCTTCACCGGATTGGTGAACCAGGCGAGCAACTGGCTCATGGCTGGCCATAAGGCCGAGCCCATCGGCACGTTGCACCCGAACATCGCACCTTACGGCGAAGTGTTCGATTGCGCGGACGGCAAGCGCGTGGTGCTGGCCGTGGGCAGCAACGAACAGTTCAAGGCGCTGTGCCGCGTGCTGGACCTACCGACCGTGGCCCGTGACCAGCACTTCAGTACGAACCAGGGCCGCGTGGTGAACCGCAAGGTGCTCGCGCAATTCCTGGCGCGGGCCATCGCCTTGTTCCCACGTGATGAACTGCTGGATCAGGCACGAGCGGCCGGTGTTCCCATGGGCGCGGTGAACGGCATCGATGAGGCGCTCGCTTCACCCACCGGGAAACGCATGACACGTGAAGAACTGCTCGAAGGCGTGCGCACCCTCCGTATCAGCGGCAACGCGTTCCGGATCGCGCCCTTATGATCGCTTCTCCGCCGCGTGTTGCTTGCGTGCTCGCTTGAGGGCGTTGTCCAACGCCTGAGCCGCGCGTTGTGCTTCCATGGCTGAAAGGCCCTTGCCCAGTACGACTTTCCGCCCGGTGTATTCAAAGCCGAGTCGTTCACCGCCCATGACCCAAAAACTATCATTCAATTGCCACTTCCATGAAGTAGGATCCACTTGGAGGGTTCCGAAGCGTTCGATGTTGTCCAGGAAATAATCGCTGGCCTTGCCATAGCCGAGAATGCTGTCCTTCACAGTTAGAATGTTGCCTTTCAAGCGCCAGATCTCAAAGCCCTTCAACCGCCAGAGCAGCACGCGACCGATGCGCCATTCGAACCACAGCCAGAAGGCGAGCATGATGATCAGGCCCGTTCGCGTCTTTTCGTCCGGATGTTGCGAAAGGCTCCAGATGAAGTAGGCACCGCAGGCCGTCCACGCGGTGAACCAGGCCACGAGCAAGGCCTCCTTCGGCCGCGGCAGCCGCGCGCTGATCACGATGCTCAGGCTCTCCGGCCCGCGCTCCACGCTTACACGCTCGCTGATGAACTCCATGCTTCGGCGGTCTTCCTCACCACATGCTCGTACAGCGCCTCGTAACGCGGCAGGATCCGTTCCACGCTGAACCGTTCTGCTTCCTTCAACGCGCCTTCACTGAACTTCCGCATCGATGCTGCATCAGCGAGGATCGTCAGCGCGTTCTGCGCCATGTGCGCCACATCGCCCACAGGGCTCAGTAGTCCGCTCACACCATCGCGGTTCACCTCGGGCGTGCCACCGGTGTTGGTGCTGACTACCGGTACACCGCAGGCCATCGCCTCCAACGCGGCAAGGCCGAAGCTTTCCGTCTCACTGGTAAGGACGAACAGATCACCATTGGCCACGACCTCCTCGGGCGCGACCATCTTTCCCAACAGCACGATGTCCGCCGCGCTTTCGCATCCACGGCACATCGATTCGATCTTCTGGCGGTCCGGCCCATCGCCGATGAGCAACAAGCGCGCAGGCATGCGCTCCCGCACGCGCAGGAAGACCTGCACCACATCCTCCACCCTTTTCACCGGGCGGAAGTTGCTCACGTGCACCAGCAAGCGCTCATTGTTCGGTGCGAAGCGCTTCCGCAAGGCCGCATCGCGCTTGTTCGCGTAGCGCGACAGATTGATGAAGTTCGGGATCACTTCGATCTCCCGCTTCACCGGGAAATGCGCGTAGGTGTCCTGCCGAAGGCTCTCGCTCACCGCCGTGACCGCCGTGCTCTGCTCAATGGCGAAGGTGATGACCGGCTCGAAGCTCGGATCACGGCCGACGAGGGTGATGTCCGTACCGTGCAGCGTGGTGATGAACGGGATGCGCACACCGTGAGTGGCGAGCACCTGCTGCGCCATCCACGCAGCACTGGCGTGCGGTATGGCGTAGTGCACATGCAAGAGGTCCAACTGTTCGTGTTTCACCACGTCCACCAGCTTGCTGCTCAACACCAGTTCATAGGGCTGGTAGTCGAACAGTGGATAGTCGCTGACGCGAACCTCATGATAGAAGACGTTCGGTAGTGCATGCTGCAGGCGCACGGGCCGGTCGTAGGTGATGAAATGGACCACATGACCTTCTTCCGCCAACGCGAGACCCAGCTCGGTGGCCACCACACCGGAACCTCCGAACGTGGGATAACAGACGATACCTACGCGCATCAGGGTGCGAAGATCGCTTCTTCGCCACGTTCATCGCTGAAGCCCTGGCAAAGGCGATCTTCGCCGCCCCATGTCACGCCTGCTGATCAAGAACGCGAAAGCTCTCCTGGGCGCACACCCGCCGGGTGCGAAGCTTCTTCGGGGCGCGAGCCTCGCCCAGTTGCCGAGCATCGAGGACGGCTGGCTGCTGGCCGAGAACGGCATCATCTCAGCCCTCGGGCCGATGAGCACTTGGCCCGGCATCACCGACTGGAACGATCTGGACGTGATCGACGCCACGGACCGCTACGTTATGCCCGGCTGGTGCGACTCCCACACCCATTCCGTGTTCGCCGCTCCGCGGGAAGAGGAGTTCGTGATGAAGCTGCGCGGCGCCAGCTACCAGGCGATCGCAGCGGCCGGCGGTGGTATCCTGAACAGCGCACGGAAGCTGCGTGCCATGAGCGAGAACGACCTGTACCTCCTTGCCAAGGAGCGGCTCGAACGGATGATGCGCTCCGGTACCGTCGCGGTCGAGATCAAGAGCGGCTACGGACTGTCGCTTGAAAGTGAGCTGAAGATGCTGCGCGTGATCAAGCGCCTGAAGGACACCATCCCCTTGCAGGTGAAAGCCACGCTGCTCGCCGCACACGCATTGCCGGAAGAGTTCAAGGAGAACAGGAGCGGCTACATGGACATCATCGTGAACGAGCTGCTGCCGCAAGTCGCCGCCGAGCATCTGGCTGACAACGTGGACGTGTTCTGCGAGACGAACTACTTCACCGTTGACGAGATGCGGCGGATCATGAACGCCGGCGTGAAACACGGTCTTCGAGCCAAGGTGCACGTGAACCAGTTCACCAGCATCGGCGGTGTGCAAGCCGCAGTGGAGGCGAACGCATTGAGCGTGGATCACCTGGAGGAAATGACCGATGCCGATGTATCCGCTTTGGCCGCGTCAGATACGATCGCTACGCTGCTGCCGGGCTGCTCGTTCTTCCTCCGCATCCCCTACGCGCCAGCACGTCGATTGATCGAAGCCGGTTGCGCCATCGCACTGGCCACTGACTTCAACCCCGGGAGTTCACCCAGCAGTGACATGAACTTCGTGGTGGCCCTCGGCTGCATCCAACAGCGCCTGCTGCCGGAAGAAGCGATCAATGCTGCCACGCTCAACGGTGCAGCTGCGATGGACTTCGGCCATGAACTGGGCAGCCTTTCGGTAGGAAAGCGCGCGAGCCTCATCATCACCCGCGCGATACCTTCGCCGGCCTATTTGCCCTATGCCTTCACGGGCGACCACATAGACACCGTGCTGATCGATGGAAAGCCCGTCCGATCCGGAGAAGCAGCGGCCTGAGGCCGGTTTCGTACGCCCGCCCGGCCTTGAAATGGGCAATGGTCTGGCGATCTTCTCGCTGGTCTTCCTGGTGTTCGCCGGCGCCCAGTTCATCACCATGCTCTTCCACGTGAAGGGCACCACGCCCGAACTCGCGAACAGCAGTTGGGGCGACCTGCAGAACAACGACCTCTTCGCCCAACGCTGGAAGGCCCTTTCCGAGAATGGCGACGCGATCGCGTGGGTGGGACTCGCCTCCGGTCTGTCAGGGTTGTTGGTACTGCTCTTATTGGTGCGCTGGTGGAAAGGGAACCGCATCGTCCAGTTCCTCGGACTGAAGCTACCTGCGTGGCGGCCCCTGCTGGCCTGGCTGGGCTTCTTCGTACTGGTCTATGCCGGATTGGAAGGCATCGCGCAGCTGCTCCCTTCAGCGTTCGAGAGCGACTTCATCGAGCATGTGATGGGTTCGATCACGAACAAGCCCATGTTCCTGATCGGTGTCGCCCTGATGCCCGCGCTCTTCGAGGAATTCCTGTTCCGCGGTCTGCTGTATGGGTCGTTGCGTCATCTGTTGGACAAGCATTCGGCCATCGCCATCTGCGCAGGTCTGTTCACCTTCACGCACCTGCAGTACGAATGGTACCTGTTGCTGCTGAACGTGCTGCCGCTCGGCGTGTTCCTCGGTTACGCGCGCGCCAACTCCGGTAGCATCTGGACAGCGGTGCTGCTCCATTTCCTCAACAATTCCGTCGGCCTCTTCATCCCCTAAGCCCCTCCCATGTCCCGCATCATCGAGTGTGTTCCCAACATCAGCGAAGGCCGTGACAAAGCCAAGATCGATGCCATCGCCGCCGTGGTAGAAACGGTGGAAGGCGTTCGATTGCTGGACGTCGATCCGGGAAAGGCGACCAATCGCACGGTGATCACCTTCGTGGGCGAACCCGATGCCGTTTGTGAAGCAGCGTTCCGCTTGGTGAAGAAGGCCCAGGAGCTGATCGACATGCGCAACCACAAGGGGGAACATCCACGCTTCGGTGCCACGGACGTGTGTCCGCTCGTGCCCATCAGCGGCATCACCATGGAAGAACTGGTGCCTTACGCCAAGAAGCTCGGCAAGCGTATCGGCGAAGAGCTGGGCATTCCTGTTTACAACTACGAGTATGCGGCCAGCGAGGAGAAGCGCCGCAACCTGGCGAACAACCGCGCTGGTGAATACGAAGGCTTGAAGAAGAAGCTCGCGGATGCCGCTTGGAAACCCGACTTCGGACCGGCGGAGTTCAATGAGAGCGTTGCACGCAGTGGCGCCATCGCCGTCGGTGCGCGCAAGCTGCTGGTGGCATACAACGTGAACCTGAACACCACCAGCACCCGACGGGCCAATGCCATAGCCTTTGACATCCGCGAGGCCGGACGCGTGCTGCGCGATGGTGATCCCTTGACCGGCAAACCCATTTTGGACGAGAACGGCGAGCCGAAGAAGATCCCCGGCAAACTGAAGTGCGTGAAAGGCATCGGCTGGTTCATTGAAGAGTACGGCATCGCACAGCTCTCTCTGAACCTCACCGATATCGATGTAACACCGATGCACATCGCGTTCGACGAGTCGTGCAAGAGCGCACTGGAACGGGGCATCCGTGTTACTGGGAGCGAGCTGGTCGGTCTGGTACCCAAGCAGGCGCTGCTCGATGCGGCCGACTTCTTCCTGGGTCGTCAAGAGCGCAGCCTGGGCATCAGCGAGCGCGAGAAGATCAAGATCGCGGTGAAGTCGCTCGGCTTGGATGACCTCGCCCCTTTTGACCCCGAGAAGCGCGTGATCGAATACCTGCTCGCCGATCCGAAGGAGGAACGGCTGGTGCGCATGGACCTGAAGCGTTTCAGCGAAGAGACCGCAGCGGAAAGTCCCGCACCAGGTGGAGGCAGCGTGGCCGCTTATGTAGGTGCCTTGGGCGCCGCGCTGGGCACCATGGTGGCGAACCTCAGCGCGCATAAGCGTGGTTGGGACGAGCGCTGGGAGGAGTTCAGTGCGCAAGCAGTGAAAGGCGAGGCACTGCGCCAGGAACTGATCCGCTTGGTGGATGAGGATACCCGCGCCTTCGATCGGATACTGGCCGCGATGCAACTGCCGAAAGGCTCACCCGAGCAGGTGGAAGCACGCAAGAACGCCATCCTCGAAGCAACCAAGGGAGCCATCCTTGCACCGCTGCGCACACTGGAACTCTGCGTGGAGAGCCTGCCGTTGATGAAGCGCATGGCCGAAAAAGGCCTGAAGGCGAGCGCCAGTGACGCTGGTGTTGGAGCACTCTGCGCACGCACCGGCGCTGTTGCGGCCTACCTGAACGTACGCATCAATTGCGCTGGCTTGGACGACGAGGCATGGAAGGCTGAGGTGCTCAAGAAGGCGGAGGCGTTGAGAGCCGAAGCGGAGAAGGCGGAGGCCGAAGTGATGGCCTTGGTGGCCGCGCGCATCTGAGCCGATCCCTGACTTTACACAACACCTTGGGCCTGCGACGCGTATACATTGTGCGCGATGGTCCACAAGGCCTCATACGGTCAACGGCTCCGAAGGCTCGTCTTCTTCTTTCCGTTCCAGCTCTTCGTGCTGCACGTGAAGAAGAACCACCTCCTTCTGCTCTGCTGGGCGGTGCTCTTCGGGTACTGCACGCAGACCATGGGCATGAAATACGGCGTGCCCTACCTCTTCCTCTACCCTGAATATTTCGGGGCGAACACGTTCTGGAGCTTCGGTATCCTCGGCTTCGCCATGGGCGGGTTCTTCACCGCGTTCAACCTGTACAGCTATACCACGCATGGATACAGGTTCCCCTTCATCGCCACCATCGCCAGGCCGTTCCTGAAGTTCACCATCAATAATGCGCTGTTGCCGTTGTTGTTCGTGATCACCTACCTGGTGTTCTCCGCTCACCTGCAGTACACCAAGGAACTCGTTGCGCCTGCTGACATCGTGATCAACCTTCTGGGGCTGTTGACCGGCATCGCGTTGTTCATGGCGGTGGCACTGCTGTACTTCTTCCGCACGAACACGGACATACACAAACTGCTCGGCCCAGAAGCGGCCAATGCGGCGATCGCAGTGCCGATGGAGGACATCATCCCACAACGCCCCATCACCGCGCAACGCCATGAGCTGCGCAAGGCCACCCGCTGGCTGCGCCGTGAACAACGCACGCGCAAGTGGAAAGTAGAACTGTACATGGCCTCGCCGTGGCGCGCCGCCATCGCCCGAAGCAGCGCCCACTACGACAAGGAACTGCTGCGCACCGTGCTCTGGCAGAACCACGTCAACGGAAGCATCTTCGGCGTGGCGCTCGTGGTCACCTTCATCGCGCTGGGCGCCTTCAACGGTACCGACCTGTTCTCCATTCCCGCTGGCGCGAGCGTGTTCCTGCTGTTCACCATGCTGTTGATGCTCATGACCGCCCTGCACAGCTGGTTGAAAGGCTGGACCACCACGATGCTGGTCTGCATCATCGTCGGCCTGCATCTGTTGAGCCTCCGCACGGAGAGTTTCCTGTACGATTCACAAGCCTATGGGCTCGATTACGCGGTTCCGGCAGTATATGATCGGCAAGTGATAACGGCCATGGCACGGGATACCGCGCGTTCGCACCAGGATGCCGAACTGCATGAACGCACCTTGGAACGCTGGCACGAGAAGAACCAACGTCTCGCCCATGCAGCAGCGAAGCCGAAGTTGCTCATCGTGAACACCAGCGGCGGTGGTTCCCGCGCGATGCTGTGGACCTTCCGCTGCCTGCAGGTAGCGGACAGCCTGCTGAACGGTGAGCTGATGGACCGTACCGCATTGATCACCGGAAGCAGCGGCGGTCTGATCGGAGCCACATACTTCCGCCAATGCGCACTGGCCGATGCGAACGGCATCCCATGCTCGGTTCAGGATCACGCTCACCTCGATGCCATCTCGAGCGATCTGCTGAATCCGCTCGCCTTCAGTTTCGTCACGAACGACATGTTCATCCGTTACCAGCGCGTGCATGACGGCGTACGTTCCTATACGCTCGACCGCGGCTACAGCTTCGAGCGCCGCGTGAACGAGCTCACCGACAGTCTACTGGATGTGCGCTTGGAGGACTTCCGTGATGCCGAAGCAGAGGCACGCACACCGATGCTCGTGATCAGTCCCACCAGCATGAACGATGGAAGGCGTGTCCTTATCAGCGCCCAACCCATCGCCTACCTCACGGATATCGTCACGCATACAAGCGTTCATAGTGACAACCAACCTGAGGCTATTGACTTCGGTAGGCTGTTCGAGAAGCAGGATGCCATGCGGCTCAAACTATCCAGCGCGTTGCGGATGAACGCCAGCTTCCCCTACATCACCCCGGTGGTCACCTTGCCGAGCGAACCCAAGATGCGCGTGATGGATGCCGGCGTGCGCGACAATTACGGCTATCGAACCACGGCCATGTATGTGCAGACCTTCCGCCATTGGCTGGCCGAGAACACGAGCGGTGTGGTCATCCTGCAGATGCGCGACAAGCAGCGCGAACTGGACGTGAAGGGTGTGAACGGTTCGGTGATCAGCAGGCTGCTGGATCCGGTAAGCAGCGTGTACGGCAACTTCGTGAAGCAGCAGGACCAGGATTATGACTTCCTGATGAAACAGATGGATGCATGGGATGACCTCCAGGTGGATGTCATCGACTTCTCCTTGCGCCACGATGACGACGACGAGATCAGCTTGAGCTGGCACTTGACCGCCGTTGAACGGAAGCAGGTGTTACGCACGATCAGCTCACCGGATAATCAGGCTTCCTTCGATCGCCTTCGTGACCTGGTGCTCGGGAACAAGCCGATGGTCACCGCGCAGCTTCCGCATGGTAGCGCACAAGCCCAGCAAGCGGCGAACGTTCAGTAACGGTCAGCTCGAACGCCTCTGCTCGTAGGGCATCCGATAGCGGATCCTTCGCTGCGTAGGCGATGGAACCCGAGGCTCGCACCTCCCGCCCAGCACTACCGAAATAAGTCGCGATCAACCCCGCCATCCGGGAAAAGCGCTCGCGTAACAGTGCTTCCACATACGGGTCGGGCAGGCAGTTCAGCAGTGGACGCACGAAGGAAGCCAACCATGCCTGGGGGGCCTTGCCCCGATAGAGTTCCCGCGCTATGATCTCCATATTGATGCCTTCTTCAAAGACCGCTTTCTTCACAGAAGCCGGCGCTCGTCCATGAAGCGCATCGATCAGCACGGTTTTGCCCAGATCCGCACCACTGCCTTCATCGCCTAGCAGGTAGCCGAGGGACGGCATCGGCGTATGCAGTTCCTTCCCATCGTAATAGCCCGCGTTCATTCCTGTGCCGAGGATCAGCACGATCCCGCTTTCATGACCATAAAGTCCACGAGCAGCGCCCATAAGATCCGAATCCACTTCAATGTGCGTTGCTGGCCAGACCGTGCAGAGTGCATCGGACATCCTGACCTTGCGCGTCGGATGCCCACAACCCGCACCATAGACGATGACTCGCTCGGGCTTCGCAATGGACAATTCACCCAAGCCTGTAAGCAAGGCTGACGGGTCACCTTGCGTAGGGTTGAAACCCGGCAGGCGATGTTCTTCGGAACAGCCTTTCTGCGTCGAGATGATCCAACGCGATGAGGATCCGCCGATATCACCGATCAACAACGCCATGCGGCCAAGTTAGCCGCGCGTCAGGCGTTGAAAAGGAACTTGTTCGGACTTACCAGCCCGTTCTTCACCGCGTACAGGACCACGGCCGCCGTGTTGTTCACACCGAGCTTCTGCATGATCTTCTTGCGGTGCGTGGTCACGGTGTGCGCGCTCAGGTTCAAGCGCTGCGCGATGTTCGTGTAGGAACACCCTTCAGCGATCAGTTCGATGATCTGTGCCTCGCGCCCGGTAATGGTCACCGGCGCGCAACTGAGCGGCTGGTCGATGATCCGCTTGAGGTCCACCGAGGCGCGTTCCACCGCTGCGAGGATCTGCCCGCAGAAGAACTTCTGACCATCCGCAGTGAGCAGCACCGCATCCACGATCTCCTGCAGGTCGCAGTCCTTCTTGATGTAGCTGGTCACCCCGCCGCGCAGAGCGCTCATCAGCGCAAGGCGCGATGGATCGGGGGTTATGGCCACGAACCGTGTGCGAGGGCTGCGCTTCAGTCCATCCCGTATGGCTTCGGCACCGAATCCGTTCGCCGTGTGGTCGATGAGCACCACATCCGGCTTCTCACGAACGAGTTCGGCCATCAAGGCGATCCGGTCCCTTACCTCACCAAGCAGCTCCACACGTGGCACTTCCGCGAACACCGCACGCAGCCCTACGATCGCGAGTTCGCTGCTGTCCGCTATGAGAGTCCTGACCGGCATGCCTGTTTAGACTGGTTCTAAACGGAGGCGAATGTAGCCGCGTGCGACCGTGGATCGTCACAGAATTATCGAACAATGATCGTTCGATCCCGGTGTGTGACCGGATAGGTCGTTCCCTCCTGCGCCAACTGCACGTTGGGAAAGATGCTGACAGCTTCGTCATACAGGACACGCTCGTTCTTGAACCGTGAGCTGAAATGGCCGAGCAACAGACCACCCACCTCAGCAGCCTTCGCGATCATCGCTGCCTGCTTCGCCGTGCTGTGCATGGTCTCCTTTGCCCGTTCAGCGAAGTCCTCGGTGAACGTGGATTCATGGTACAAGAGATCGACACCTTGCAGATAGGGGACAAGGGCCGGTTCGTAGGCCGTATCGGAACAATAGGCGTACGCGCGCGGAAGAGGCGGGCCCACCGTGAGTTCACTGTTCGGTAGGACCGTGCCATCGGGCAGCGTGAGGTCCTTCCCTTCCTTCACCGCCGTGCGAGCGTAATGCGGGATGAGGTCCACCTTATCGCGCCGGATGTTCCGCGGTAGCGGGCGCTCTTGGAAAAGGAATCCGGTGGTGGGCAATCGGTGCTTCAGTTCCAATGTGCGCACTTCGAACCGCTCCTGCTCGATGATGATCTTTCCGGTTTCGGTGGGCACCACTTTGATGTGGAGTGGAAACCGGAGATAGGTGCGGGACGCGCGCAATTGCACGTCGATCACTTCTTTAAGCTCCATGGGGCCGAAGACCTCTAGCGGTATCGTGCGTCCGTTGAGGTGCATGGAGCTGATCAAGCCCATGAGCCCGAGGTAATGATCGCCATGCATGTGGCTGATGAGCACGTGACCGATGCGGTTCATGTTCACTGCGGCCTGTCGTAATCGCTCTTGCGTGCCCTCACCGCAATCCACCAGGAAGAGGCGTTCGTGAAGGTTCACCAACTGCGCACTGGGAAATCGGCCACGCGCCGGTAAAGCGGCCCCCGTGCCCAGCACCAATACCTCGAAGCGCATGGCACGATGTTAAGCAAAAGCCCCGCCGTGTGCGGGCGGGGCTTCAATGATGATCAGAAAGGATCAGCGGTCGATCACCATCCGGCCGGTGAACACATGACCCAAGGATTCGACCTTGTAGAGGTAAACACCATCCTGTAAGGACACTGGTTCAAAAGACACGGAATTCATGCCCGCCTTTCCATCCATACGCTTGTTCCAGACCTCTTCGCCCAGCATGTTGAACACCTTCAGCTTCACGCTTGCGGCGCGTGAAAGTGCGAAACGGATGTTCGTGCGTTGCTCGAAGGGGTTGGGCGAAGCGCTCACTTCCCCCAGTCCACTAACGACATGATCGGCGATGCCCACACTGTTCGGAGCGATCACGATCTCGTAACCGGGGAACGCCTGCTCTTGCGATGCAGGGAAACCGAAGAAACTCACGAAGGCCAGCACGTTCACCGTGACGTTGTACGTGCCTGCGGTGGTGGGAGTGCCGGAGATGAGTCCACAACCGACCATGTTCGGCAGATAGGAACAGGCAGCACCCGTTTGCGAGTTGCAAGTCACGGTCAAACCCGGAGGAAGACCCGAAACACTTGTCACTTGGATGGAATCGATCACGGTACCGGCTGGCACCAGGTCGCTGACAAGGGTCGCGTCCGACGGCACAAGCAAATTGAGGGTGTCGCTGTAGTACACGTCGACCATTCCGGGCATGAAGTTCTCCGTTGTATCCGGCCATACGCCGTAAACACTGTCAGCATAAAGCTGGTTCGGAGTGCACTGCGCGGATGCGCCAAAGCCGAAGCAAGCGAGAACGAAGAAGAGTATGGGTCTGCTCATGCTTACTGGTCTTTCTTCACATCCTTCTCGATCTCTTCCATGTACAGCAGATCCACAGCCTCAGCCGCGGTGGGCGTGATGGAAAGCACGCTTTCCAACTGGCTGATCTGCACCAGCTTCATCACCGGCTCCTGCAGCGTGCAAACGACCAAGGTGCCGTTCACGCTCTTGCACAGTCGGTTCGCCACCAGCAGGGCGCTCAGGCCGCTGCTGTCGCAGTAACGCGTGTTCCCCAGGTCGATGATGACGTTGCGCACACCGGTCTTGTTCAGGTAGACCAGTTCGCTCTTGAGCTCAGGTGCGCAGGTGGTGTCCAGTTTGTCCACGTTGCTTTTCACCAACGTGTACTTGCCTTTGTCTTCGATCGTGAAGTTCATGTGCGGGTGTAGGATGGCTACGTGGTCAAAGATAATCGCGCTGGCATACGACGTTGTAGCGCCAGAAGCCGCGTCTACCGCGGACGATGGATACGGGCGGCGAGCAGGAAGAGCACCGCCATCCTTACAGCCACGCCGTTCTCCACCTGTTCCAGGATGATGCTGTTGCCATGGTCAGCTATCTCGGAAGTTATCTCCACCCCTCTGTTGATAGGCCCGGGGTGCATGATGGTGATCGCTCGGCCCACGCGATCGTAGCGTTCCTGGTCCAATCCATAGAGCATGGCATACTCGCGCAGGCTGGGGAAATTGGCGATGCCATCACTGCCCTGTCGCTCCAATTGGATGCGGAGCATGTTGGCCACATCGCACCATGCCAGCGCCTTGTCCAGATCATGCTCCACCTTCACTCCCAGCGTGTCCACGTTCCGGGGCATCAGCGTGCGGGGGCCGCAGAGCATCACTTGGGCGCCCAGTTTCCGCAGGCAATGGATATTGCTCAGCGCCACGCGGCTGTGAAGTATATCGCCGACGATCAGCACGCGCTTGCCCTTTACACCGCCCAGCTTTTCCCGGATGCTGTAGGCATCAAGCAGTGCTTGGGTCGGATGCTCATGCGTGCCATCGCCCGCGTTGACGATGCTCGCGTTCACATGCTTGCGCAGGAAGACCGCAGCTCCGGGATCGGGATGGCGCATCACCACCATGTCCACTTTCATGGCCAGGATGTTGTTCACCGTATCCACCAGGGTTTCCCCCTTCTTCGTGCTGCTGCTGCTACTGCTGAAGTTCACCACATCTGCGCTCAGCCGCTTCTCGGCCAGTTCGAAGCTCACCCGGGTACGCGTGCTGTTCTCGAAGAACAGATTGGCGATCGTGATGTCCCGAAGGCTCGGCACCTTCTTGATCGGCCGCGACAGCACTTCCTTGAACCCGTCCGCCGTGCGGAAGATCAGTTCGATGTCCTCGGCGGACAGGTCCTGGATGCCGAGCAGGTGGTCGCTGCTGATCTGCTCGGTCATGATCCACTGGTATTGGAATGCTCAACGCGTCGCGTCGATGATCCGTCCGATGACAGCAACAGCACACGGTCCTGCCCGTCCGTCTCCGCCCACTCAACTGCTACGCGCTGGCCATCGATGCTGTCCACCCATTTACCGACGTGATCGGGCTGGATCGGCAACTCGCGGCTGAAGCGCCTGTCCACGAGCACGAGCAGTTGCACGTCGCGCGGCCTTCCGTAGCTCTGTAACGCATCCAGCCCGGCGCGAACGGTGCGGCCGGTGTAGAGTACATCATCCACCAGCACCACGCGCCTGTCGTCCAAGCTGAAATCCAAGCTGGTGCTGCTCGCCGCTGCGGTCACCGCGCGCTGGCGGAAATCATCGCGGTGAAAGGTGATGTCCAGTTCGCCGTAAAGCGATCGGTTGTTCGGGACAATGGTGGCCAGTTCCTTCCGCATACGCCGAGCCAACAGAACGCCCCGTGGCTGCATGCCGATAAGCGCTGTTCCCGAAAGATCCCCGTGCTCTTCGACAAGTTGGTGACAAAGACGCTGCACCGTCAGCCCGAAAGCCTTTCCTTCCAATATCGTCAGCGCCTGCATCCGTTGACCGCCGGTGGTTATGCAGTGGCGGTTCGGGCGGTGAAGATAACCGGGGCGACCTGACCGATCAGCGCAGCAACACGTTGGTGGCCCATAGCACCCACATCGCCATGGCACAGACCGTCCCGACCAGCGCGAGTTTGAAGCCCAGTGCCGAGCGCTTGAGGCTTCCTGCGGAATATGCGCGCTTTTGCTGAACGGACCTGCCCCAGAAATGGAAGACAATGGCCAGCACACCCATGATGGCGGCCGGAACGCAGAGATGGCGCAGAAAGGCAAGCAGGATGCTCAACACGCCGAACACCAGTGTGACCTGGGACAAGGGCAAATGGTCGCCGCTTCTCATCTGGCCGCCAGCTTTAGGAGGTGCTCGTGCAGCTCCACCACCTGTGGAACCAGCAACCGCGAGCCATCATTGAGGAGAACCGTATCCGCATGCGCCAACCGGTCCTCCTCACGTGCTTGGTTCCGCATCCGAGCACGCACATCCGCCTCGCTCGCGTGATCGCGCTCCATCACCCGCTTCAGCCGCAACTCCTCCGGTGCCGATACCACAACGCGATGGTCGAATGACTGATGTCCACTCGTCTCGGTAAGGATGGCCGCTTCCATGACCACATAGGGTGCCACCTGCTCCCCTGCCCAATCATTGAACCGATCGCGCACGGCTGGATGCACGATGGCGTTCAGTGCGGCAAGCTTCCTCGGGTCCCCGAAAACGATACGTGCGAGCTCTTTACGCTGAAGACTTCCCTCTGCATACACCGCCTTTCCGAACGCAGCCATGATGCGTTCGCGTACCGGGTCCTGGTGCATCAATGCCCTGGCTTCCTCATCCGCATTGAAAACAGGAACGCCCATCACCTCCAACACACGGGCCACCACCGATTTCCCACTGCCGATGCCACCGGTGAGGCCGACCTTGAACATGCTTGCCAGGTGTGGAATGCGAAAGCGGGTGCAGTTGGTGGACAGGATGCGGTCCGCTGGAACGACCGACCCGTTGCCCCACCGCGATCACCTCGACCTCATCACGGGAGGATCAGTTCGTTGCCTTTGCGGTCTCTTCGGTAAGTTGCATGCTGCCGTCCATGGCAATGGCCGTCTTCTCGAAACGCAGCTTTACGCCATCACCTGCATCGATCAGCACGGTGGTATCGTTCACCTCCACCACCTTGCCGTGCAGACCGCCAATGGTCTTCACCCGCGTGCCCTTCTGCAACGATTCACGGAACTTCTTCGCATCCTTGGCCTTCTTCTGCTGCGGGCGGATCATGAAGAAGTAGAAGACCACGAACATCAGGCCCATCATGATGAGCATGGAAGCACCACCACCGCCGGGCTGGACTTGGAGAAGAATAGACAGAAGGTTCATGTTGTGCGTGAAAGGGAGCGCGAATATCCGCATCCGCGGCGGACGCGCGGAAGAAATGAGCTATTCGTTCACTGAGGCGCCGGCTGGTGCCAGTACCTCACCCTTCAAAAGCAAGGGAGTGGTGGCCGGAACCGTGTTCGCCACGACGGAGATCACCTTTTCCTGCACTCCGCTCTTCCCCTCACTATCGAAGGTGACGGTGATGGTGCCCGCTTCACCAGCGTGCACGGGCTGCTTCGGCCAGTCCTTGCCCACCGTGCAGCCACAGGTGCTGCGCACGTCAGCGATGATCAGGTCGCGCTTTCCGGCATTGGTGAAGCGGAACACATGCTCCACCTTGGCGCCTTGCGCGATGCGGCCGAAACGAACGGTGGTGCTGTCGAAAACGAAGCGCGGAACGGCCAGTGTATCCGCAGGGTCGAAGCCGCTCGCGGGCACGTTCAACGCTTCGGTGGTGATGGCGTTCGGGTCCTTCTCGCTGTGATCCGTGATGCGGCAACCTGTTACGCACAGGACCAGACCTAATACGACGGGAAGTGCTCGGTCCATGGTCATCAACTTTCCAGGAGGCCGCGCCCCACTTTGCGGATGTCACCGCTCTCCTTCAGTTCCACGAAGAGCTTGTCCAGGATGCCATTGATGAAGTTCTTGCTCTTCGGCGTACTGTAGGCCTTGGCGATCTCGATGTATTCGTTGATCGTCACCTTCACAGGGATCTCCTCGAAGGTGCGTGCTTCGGCCAGCGCCATCTTCATGAGGATCATGTCGCTCAGGGCGATGCGATCGGCCTCCCAGTTCTCGGCTTTCGCGGCGATGCGGCGCTCGTGCTCATCGCTGAGGTCGATGGTGCGGCGGTACAACCCCGAAACGAAGGTGCGTTCCTCGGCCGGCTCACGGTCCAGGTCGCTCAGCAGCAGTTCGGTGCCTCCTTCGCGGAGCAGTTCCACGCTGCGCTTCACGAGGCTGCACGCCAGGTCAAGGTCCTCCAGCCAGTAGATGCTCTTCGTTTCACAGTAGTCGTGCAACGGCTCGAAATCCGAGATGTGGTCCAGGAACAGACGCAGCACGATGTCCTTGTCCTGTGGAAAGCTGGTGCCCGGAAGCGCCATGTAGCGCTTGTAGTCCTCGCTCTCCTCGAACTGCTTGTACAGCTTGTTGAGCATCTCCGCCTCGCCCATCCAGCCCAGTCTGCGCTTCTCACTCTCGGCGAGCAGACGCTTGCTTTCGCTCAGCAGCGTGAGCACCGGATTGTTCACGAAGCGCATGTTCGGTGCCAGGTCCTGGGCCGTGGGCAGGTGCTTCTGCTTGCGGTCCATGATGCGGTTGCCTGCGATGCGATGAACTTCACCGAAGAGCAGCATCAATTGCACGAACAGGTCATACGTGCGCTCGATGCTCAGGAAAAGCTCCTTCTCGATCTTGGCCGCACTGCCTCCATCGCTTTGCCAGAACGCATAGAGCGCCTGATAGACCTTGATCCGCAGGTAACGTCTGTTCAGCATCGGATCAGAAGCGCAGGCCGGCGTTGCGCATGCTCTGGATGCGTTGTTCGGCCGCTTGGTTCGCAGCGAGGTAGGTCGGGATCTTCTCTTCCTGACTTCGCTTGAAGATGCGCTGTGCCGTCTGGTAGATGTTCTCCGTCTGGTTCAGCGCGGCCTGGCGGTTGTATCCCTTGCGCTCCCACGCGCAGTTGATGATACCGCCTGCATTGATGAGGAAATCAGGAGCGTACAGGATCCCCTTGTCCATCACCTCCTTGCCGTGCTTGCGTTCATCCGCCAATTGGTTGTTCGCCGCACCGGCGATCACGCTGCATTTCAATCTGGTCAGTGTCTCATCGTTCACGGTGGCGCCCAGCGCACAAGGAGAATAGATGTCCATGTCCAGGTCGTAGATCGCGTCCGGCTTGATGATGTTCACACCCGGATGTTCCGCCTTGATGGCCGCGAGCTTGTCCTCGTGGATGTCCGTGATGTACACCTTGGCCCCGTCCTTCAACAGGTGACCAACGAGGTGGCGACCAACATTACCGCCACCCTGTATGCCCACCTTGCGACCAGCCAGTTTCTCACTTCCGTAGGCCGTTTTCGCCGCCGCTTTGATGCCGCAGAACACTCCGTAGGCGGTCACGGGGGAAGGATCACCGCTGCCTCCCATTTCTTCCGGCAGCCCTGCCACGTTATCGGTCTCCTTGCGGATGTTGACCATTTCGGTGGTGCTCATTCCCACGTCCTCCGCCGTGATGTAACGGCCGTTGAGGCTGTGAACGAACTGACCGAAGCGACGGAACATGGCCTCGGTCTTGTCCGTGCGCGCATCACCGATGATGACCGCCTTTCCACCGCCGAGGTCCAGGCCTGCCAGAGCGCTCTTGTACGTCATGCCACGGCTGAGGCGCAACACGTCGCGCAGGGCTTCGGCTTCACTGGCATAAGGCCACATGCGGGTTCCTCCCAGCGCCGGTCCGAGCGTGGTGTCGTGCACCGCGATGATGGCGCGCAGTCCGGTGGCGCGATCGAAGGCGAACAACACCTCCTCGTGATCATGCTCTTCCATGCGACCGAGCACACCCTCGGTACTGGTCACGGTGGATGCTTTCAATGTCATGCTGTACGGTTTTCAGCGCAGGCGCGCGGCGTTTTGTGCGGTGCGAAGTTGCGATAGGAAGATGTGCGGAACGACGACGGAACAGGGAACGGCCATCTGATCGGGATGGATCGTATTTCCTTGGATGTTCATCAGTCTTTGAACGCGTTGTGAACGCAGCTCCCGTCGGAGCCGCGCCAAATGTAGGCTCCCGCTCACATCCACCATCAACAGGTCATCAACATCAGGTGTACTTCACGCGCCGCGCACGTTCGCTTCATCCACTTCAACAACGGAAGGCTCTTCGTCCATCTACTTTCGCCGCGGATGCGTTCGTTGCTCTCGCTCAATCCGTATTTCCGGAAGTACTGGCTGCGCATGACCCTCGGGGTGCTCTTCGTCACCCTCAGCAGCCTGTTCTCCGTGTTCGCCCCTCAGGTGGTGCGCGAAGCCTTCGACCTGATCAAGATAGGGATCGATCAGCGTGCTGTGCCCGTGGCGGAACGCCACATCGATGTGCCAGCGGAGCTCCAGTTCTGGATCGGTTGGACGGGCATCGACCTGCATGAGAAACTGAGCGGCACGCTCGATGACACGACCCTCCGGGAGCGCATCATGTGGTTCGCCGCGTTCTATGCGGGGATCTTCGTGGTGTTCACGCTGCTGCAAGGCTTCTTCATGTTCCTCATGCGGCAAACGATCATTGTCGTCAGCCGCCTGATCGAGTACGACCTGAAGAACGATGTGTTCGCCCATTACCAGCAGCTGGACCGGGCGTTCTACAAGCGCAACAGCACCGGCGACCTGATGAACCGCATCAGCGAAGACGTGAGCAAGGTGCGCATGTACATCGGCCCGGCGATCATGTACATCCTCGGCCTCATCGTGCTCAGTGTGATGATCATCTGGGTGATGCTCGATGTGAACGTGGAACTGACCCTGTACGCGCTCGCTCCCCTGCCCTTGCTCAGCATCGCCATCTACTACGTGAGCGACCTGATGAACAAGCGCGGCATGGCGGTGCAGCAGCAACAGAGCAAGCTGAGCACGCTCGCACAGGAGAGCTTCAGCGGCATCCGCGTACTGAAGGCCTATGCGAAGGAGAAGCTGGCGATCGCTCGCTTCAGCCAGGCGGCGAACGACTACCGCACCCGCAGCTTGGATCAGGCCCGGGTGGATTCCATCTTCATGCCCGCCATCATGTTGCTGATCGGCTTGAGCACCACCCTGGTGATCTTCATCGGCGGCATGATGCTGCTGAACGGAACGGATGGAGTTACCGTGGGGAACATCGCGGAGTTCGTGATCTACGTGAACAAGCTCACGTGGCCCTTCGCCAGCCTGGGCTGGATCACCTCACAGGTGCAGCAGGCAGCGGTGAGCATGACGCGCATCAACGAGTTCCTCGCTACCGAACCCTCGATCACCTCAACGAGCGACGCGCTCGACAGCATCAAGGGCGCAGTAGAATTCAAGCACGTGTCGTTCACCTATCCGGAAACGGGCATCGAAGCATTGAAGGACGTGAGCTTCCGCGTACCCGCCGGCTCCACTTTGGCCATCACCGGCCACACCGGCAGTGGCAAGACCACCATCGCTGAACTGATCGGACGCCTGCATGATGCAACGAAGGGTGAAGTGCTGATCGATGGTGTTCCGATCCAGGGGTTCGACCTGGGAAAACTGCGGCAGCAGCTCGGCTACGTGCCGCAGGATGTGTTCCTCTTCAGCGACTCGATCACCAATAATATCGGCTTCAGCTTGGACAAGCCCGACGGCGATGCCTTGCGCATCCAGGCAGCGGCCCGCGTTGCGCATGTCCATGACAATATCGCGGCCTTCGCCAGCGGGTATGACACGCTGTTGGGCGAGCGGGGGATCACCCTCAGTGGCGGACAGAAACAACGCGTGAGTATCGCCCGCGCTGTGGTGCGCGAGCCACGCATACTAGTGTTCGATGACCCGTTGAGCGCTGTGGATACCGCCACGGAAGCGACCATCCTGGGCAACCTGAAAGAAGTGATGAAAGGCCGCACCACCGTGATCATCAGCCACCGGATCAGCGCTGTACAAGGCGCGGACAACATCCTGGTGCTGGAGCAAGGGCGCGTGGTGGAGCAAGGCCGCCATGCCGAACTCTTGGCGCATGGAGGTCTTTACGCACGGCTGCACGAGGAGCAGCTGTTGGAGGAGCAGCGGGTGGAGAACTGATTTGGTTACGCTGCCTTCCAAGCTTCGGGGACGGATTTGCATAACCGGAACGCCCTCCTACCTTTGGTATGGACCCTTTCGCTAACGGGGTCCTGGGTATCATGGCCGATGACCGCGAGGATGTGTACTCGAAGGCGGTACGCGCTGGGAAGCGCACGTACTTCTTCGATGTGAAAAGCACACGGGGCAGAGATCTCTTCCTGACCATCACCGAGAGCAAGAAGCACACGAACGAGGACGGCTCCTCCTCCTACGAGAAACACAAGATCTTCCTCTACAAGGAGGATTTCGACAAGTTCCTCGATGGCCTGCAGGACGTGTTCTCCGAGATCGATCGCCTACGCGCCTCAGGCCAGTACACGGCGGAGAATTACCCGGCACGAAGCGAGCCACCACCACCTTCCAACGACCTGCGCGACCTCGACTTCGAGGATCTCGGCCGCAAGGATGTTTGAGCGGCGAACCATCTTCTTGAAAAAGCGAAGCGGGGCCCGTTGAGGCCCCGCTTCACTTTCATAGAAATACGATCACTTCTTCTCCACCGGTGCGGGCGTGGGAGCTGGCGTAGGAGCCATCTTCTCCTGGGTCATCGCGCGCTCACGCATCATCGGTGCGGCGCCCGTAGGCTGACGCATGGTTTCGAACGTCTTCAATTGGTCCGCGCTCAGCAAGGCCTTGAAAGCCGCGTCGCGTTTGCTCATGATCTCCTTCACCTTGCCGGTACGTTCCTCGGGCTTCAGTTCCGCACCGAGCGCACCTCGCTCCTTCTGTGCCGTGGCCTCCAGATCCTTGGCGGCCGTCATCTGCTCAGGAGTGAGCGTCAGTTGCTTGTTGTAGTAGCCGATGGGCAAGGGACGGTAGCCATCGAACACACGCGGTTTGGCGGGACCGTCGGCCGCCGGTTTCGGTGCGTTGGCCGCGGGCGTGCCGGGTTGCGCTGATGCCGGTTCTTTCTTCTCCTGGGCCATCGTGGCGGTGGCCAGCAGGGTGCCACATGCGAGCGTGGCGACGTAAGCGAAGGTTCTCATCGAGGTTGATTTTTTGAACGAGGTGCCAAGGTGTTGGTCTCTAGACGCGCCAAGGTCGCACTTAGGATGCTTTAACGAAGGCCGTGCCACGCTTTTTCGTCGGTCGGTCATGTTGCCAGCCATCCCATCACCCCATCTTCGCGTCCACACATCGACCCATGAGAACGCTCCTCCTCGCTGCCACCCTGTTCATCGGACTGTTCAGCGCCTTCGCACAAAGTGACCGGCTGCAGCCGCAAGCCTTCCAGCAGATGATCGGCAAGAACGGTGCACAGCTCATCGATGTGCGCACGCCGGAAGAATTCGCCAAAGGCCACATCGAGGGGGCCCGGAACATCGATTGGCTGGGTTCAGACTTCATGGCCCAAGCTGCGAAGCTGGACAAGACGAAGCCAGTGCTGCTCTATTGCGCGGCAGGCGGCCGCAGTGAAGAAGCGTTGGAAGCGATGAAGATGGCCGGCTACTCCAAGGCCATGGACATGAGCAGCGGCTTCAACGGATGGAAGAAAGCAGGCCTGCCCACGACGACCAAATGAGATCACGCTCACTGTTCCTTCTGCTTGCGGCAGCCACTGCTGGCGTTGCCGTAGGCCAACCGCCGCCTGGTTACTACGATGCGGCCGAGGGCCTCACCGGGCAGGCGCTGCGTCAGGCACTTTACGGGATCATCTATACGCACAACGTCCATCAGTACTCGGATCTTTGGACCGATTTCCAGAGCACGGACGTGCGTGGGGATGGAATGGTGTGGGATATCTACAGCGACGTTCCGGGTGGAACCTCACCTTATTCCTACACGTTCGTTACGAACCAATGCGGCAGCTACAACAGCGAGGGTGACTGCTACAACCGTGAACACAGCGTTCCGCAGACCTGGTTCAATGGTGCCTCGCCGATGTACACGGACCTGTTCCACATGTACCCGGTGGATGGTTGGGTGAACAACAAACGCGGTGAACTGCCCTACGGGGAAGTTGGCAGCGTGGATTGGACCAGCCAGAACGGATCGAAGACCGGTAGCAGCGCCACGCCCGGGTACAACGGAACCGTCTTCGAGCCCATCGATGACTTCAAAGGCGACCTGGCCCGCAGCTACTTCTACATGATGACGTGCTACATGTCCTTCGTGAACACATGGTCAAGCCCCATGTTCACCGCTGACGACCTGAGCCCATGGGCGGAAGCACAGCTCCTGGCGTGGAGCGATGCCGATCCGGTGAGCGCGAAAGAGATCTCGCGCAACAACGCGATATATGCGCTGCAGAACAATCGCAATCCTTTCATCGATCGCCCCGAATGGATCCACTACATCTGGGGACCGACCGCGGGTATCGCTATCGCCGACCAACAACACAGTGCGTTCTGGTATTATGACGGCGCGTTCTATTCCGCTGGAGCCCGATCACGAACGGTGGCCGTTTCGGATGCGACAGGAAAGCAGGTGGCCCTGTGTTCCTTCATGAACGGAAGCGCAAAAGTGCCGCACCTGCCCACAGGGATCTACTTCGCTCACTTCGGTGATCGCGTGCTGCGCTTCGTGCGCTGATCAGGCCACCGCATACTCGGCCTTCGCTTCCTCCTTGCTCAGCGTTATGAAGGTGTAGATGCCCAGCGCCATGCCCAAGGGCAGGTTCAGGCAATCCAGACCGGCGGTGATCATGCTGAACACGCGTCCCCGGCGGCGAGCGATCAACCTTCCGCTGATGATGTTCATCACACCCTTCATCTCCACGAAGGCGAACAGGACCCAGCCCAACGCAGCGAACAGGTGACCCAGGACCGGTGGTGGCGCCTGATCACTGTTGGCGGCGATCCAATCGCTGTTCAGGAAATGACCCAAGGCGACCAGCGTCAACAAGGCGATGCCCGCCACACACACGAACGCACCGTACACATAGTGCAGCGTGCTCAAGGTGGAAAGGTTGTTCTTCATGCCACCAAATTCAGGAAGTCGTAGAAGCCAGGAATGACTTCCGTAGGAACGGACATCCGCTCCTACGAGCGGTATTCAGGCCCTTCAGCGCACAACGAAACGACGCACCGTCTCCTCATCCCGGGAGCGGAGGTGAAGCAGGTAGGTCCCTGGCGGTAACATCGTTTCCACGCTCAACAGTCCGCTCCCTTGCGTGCGCATCACCTCGTTCAGTACCAAGCGTCCGGTCATGTCGGTCACCCTTACCTCCACCTCCTCGGAAGCAGCACCAATGCGCACTTGGAAACTTCCTTCGTTGGGGTTGGGATACAGTTCCACCTGTTGACCGATCGTCTCCTGTACCTGACTGCCGATGCCGGCCTGGAGACAAATGCTGAACAGCCCACCACCACCGGACCACAGTGCTGAATAAACCCGCACCAAGTAGTCGGTGTTCGGCAGCACGCTCACCACAGGTCCTTGCTGCGGCATGGAGAAGCACTGAAGTGGATCACCACCACAGGACCCATACAGCGCCAGGCCCCAATGAGGCATCGAGCCATGATCGAAGTTCATTGTCACCTCGCTGTTGTCCCCACTGTTGAACGAATACCATACATCGTTCAGGAAGCCGTTCAGGTCGCACAAGGTGTTGCCCGCATCCGGTGTGGCGCTCGCGTTGGTTCCTACCACCGCGTTCGCTGGGCAATCCTGCGGGAGGTTCAGCGTGAGCGGTTCCGCATCCCCACACGCATCGTTCAGCGGTGTTCCGAGGCAGATGCACTGATCGTTCACCGCATCATTGCCGGTCAACGCGTCACCATCATCGCACGACGCGCCGATCTCCCCGAACACGGACGGACACTGGTCCACACAATCCGCCAGGGCATCCCCATCCTGATCGACATCCGCTATCCCGCAGCCGCATTGTCCCGGCGCGGTCTTGTTCGGATCGGCAGGACAACCGTCCACACAATCCGCGGTGCCGTCGCCGTCCCCATCCGTATCCGCATTGCCGCAACCGCAGATGCCCGGCGCCACCTTGTTCGGGTCGGCAGGACAACCATCCACGCAATCCGCGGTGCCATCAGCATCGCCGTCGGTGTCCGGTAGTTCACAGCCGCAAGTGCCGGGTGCGATCTTGTTCGGGTCCTGTGGACACCCGTCGACCAGGTCACACGTACCATCGTTGTCCGAATCCGGTAGCGGCTCGTTCACGCATTGCACGCCATCGTAGGAATCAGCAGTGCAATCGTCGGAATCATCGCAATCAACCACGGAACCCACACATTGGCAACCAGGCTGCACCTGATCGTTGGTGGTCTGTACATCACCATCATCGCAGGCACTTCCTGGATCCGGTGAACCGCAGCCGCACGTACCCGGCGCCACCTTGTTCGGGTCGTTCGCGCAACCGTCATTGCAATCGGGCGTGCCATCACCATCAGAGTCCGTGTCCGCATTGCCGCAACCGCAGATACCCGGGGCCGTCTTGTCCGGGTCGTTCACGCAGCCATCATTGCAGTCGGGCGTGCCATCCGAATCGGTATCGATATCCTGCGTGCCGCAACCGCACAGGCCGGGAGCTGTTTTCGCAGGATCGTTCGGGCAGCCATCCACGCAATCCGCTGTACCGTCCCCATCCCCGTCAGCATCCACCACACCGCATCCGCACACGCCAGGTTCGGTCTTCAATGGATCGGCCGGACAACCATCAATGCAATCAGGCACGGCATCACCATCACTGTCGGCATCGCTCGTTCCACATCCGCAGATGCCCGGGGTCAGCTTCAACGGATCCTCCGGGCAACCATCGTTGCAATCGGCGACCAGGTCGCCATCGCTGTCGGTATCCAGAAAACCACAACCGCAATCTCCGGGATCGGTCTTCAACGGGTCGATCGGACAATCATCATTGCAATCCGGAGTTCCGTCACTGTCCGTATCGAGGTCAGCCACTTCACAACCGCAGATCCCAGGGGCGGTCTTGTTCGGGTCGGTGGGGCAACCGTCGTTCGCGTCACAGGTTCCATCCTGGTCCGTATCCGTGAACGTGCCGGTGCATGCACATGTTGAGGACCATGCGTCGTTCACCGTGCAGGCATCGTTGTCGTCACAGCTTGAACCCGGCAAGGCTGCCCCCCCCGGAACACCTAAGCAATCAACTGTGCAGGCTCCCAAGCTGTCCGGGGTCGCTTCAATGTTGCCCGTGCGATCCACTCCGTTCAGCGAAACGAAGAAGTTCCTGTTGTTCGCTGCTGTGAACGCATCATTCACGATGTTGAACGCCGTGCACGTGGTGAGTCCATTCACTTTCACCCTCATCAACAGCACCCATTGATCGCTCTGGAACGTGGACCCCGGACATTCATCCGCCATCAATGAGGTGCCAAACGCATTGTAAGTACGGTACTGCAGCCCGCCGTTCACCACGGTAGGCGTCGGCGTAATGGGAATGGCCAGGTCGCAGGGAACGCGGCGCCCGCCCAATGTCGCTGGCGATGATGCAGGCCAACTGATGGTGAAGGTGAGACCGGTCACCAGTTCATTGAAGGTCGCTCCGTTCGCTCGCACGCGGATCTCCAAACTGTCCGTGGTCGGATTGTCCGCAAGATCGATATCCACCGAAGCGGGCAGTTGAGCGAGGATCGATGATGGTAGAGCGAGCGCAAGGAGGGAAAGCGCGAGAGCAGGCGAACTACGGCGCATGGGATAAGGGCTTGGCGTGGCGTTGAACAGCGCACAGAATTACAACGGCCGAGCCATCCTGCTGACGCACTGGATGCGACATTTCACCAACCTGTATGTTGATGCACAACGGATCCGCCATCTAAGGCACTTCATCGTTCTGCACACCTATGGGGTGCCAGGTTCCGGTGTCGAGGTGCTGCTTCCCCAACGAGCAAGGCCAGAACGCTGCTACAGCGCGCTTTCCTGTTCCGGCACGATCCTGTATGACGCAGCCGGAAACACATTCTGTCATGAACAACATGTTCCGTGGATTGCTCGCAGGCGCCGCCGCATGGAAATGGGGCGGTGGATGCTTGGGTACCGTTCTGGTCTTTGTGATCGTGTACATGCTGCTCGGACACTGCTGAACCGTAAAGCCACCCGATAATGGAACATGACCCCACCCCTGTTATTCTGCTCGTGGATGATGATCAGGATCTCCTGGAACTGATGAGCCAAGCCTTGGAGAAGGATGGCCATTCCGTGGTGACGATGAACCACGCACCCACGCATCAGGATATTGAACGCGTACGTCCAGCATTGATCTTCATGGATGTGGAACTTGGAGAAGAGAACGGTGCAGCCCTGTGCCACGCGGTGAAGAGCGATGCCGAGCTCTTCGGTGCTGTGGTGCTCATTTCCGGGCATACGGATGATCGCCTTCGGACAGAAGCCGATGCCGGAGGGGCGGATGCCTTCCTGTCAAAGCCGTTCAGTATGAAAGCACTTCGCGAGTGGGCGAACTACTACATACCGCGTCCAGTGGTATAGTCGCCTCGATCGATGTGCAGGACCGACCACGCTTGCAACGGGGCGGCTCTTGTTCCTGTCTACCTGGAGGATGATTACCCAATGGCATGTTCTCTGTGTTCCCGGCCTCATCTGATCCAGCCATGAAACTCTTCGGTCTCCTCCTGATGGGAAGCGCATTGTGGGTGCTTGCCAATGAAAAGGCGGATCCGGTCCATTCGCTGAACGCTCAAGTCGCTCAGCGCAACGCACCCGACACGAACAGAACGCAGCAACTGTTCCTCATTGAGCTTGCGGACATGTTCTACGTCGAGAAGCGCTTGGTGAACAAGCTCGGCGAGCTGAGCGAACAAGCCATGAACCCGGAGGTGAGCAGCGCTTTTACCAAGCACAAGCGCGAGACCGAGGAACAGGTGAACCGCCTTCAACAGGTCTACAAGCTCATGGGGCACGCCGCCGAGGAAAAGAAGTGCGAAGGCCTGGAAGGACTACTGGAGGAAGCTGATGGAATGGCGAGCAAGTTCAAGGACGGCGCCATGCATGATGTAGTAGCGATCACCGCAGCACGAAAGGTCGAGCACTACGAGATGGCCGCTTACCTGGCGTTGATAGATCTGGCGCAGCGCATGGGCAAGAAGGACGTGATCCCGTACCTGCAGGAGAACCGCCAAGGCGAAAAGGAATCTGACGCAGCGCTGGAGAAATTGCTCGACAGAGTGGGACCGCGGGTCGCGCAGCGGTAGAACTTGGGTCACCGTTCATCTGCTTCCAGCAGAACACATCGGCCGGAAAAGCGCAACGAACCGATCGGCCTCTTCTTGCATATTTGCAGCCTCTTCACGGGGCGGTAGCTCAGCTGGCCAGAGCGCGTCGTTCGCAATGACGAGGTCGAGGGTTCGACTCCCTTTCGCTCCACCGAAGAAAGAAGGCGGCTCAACGGCCGCCTTCTTTCTTCCGCTTCTCCAGCATCTTGATCCTCACGCCGCGTTGGGCCAAACGATCCACGCCCATTGCCGCCAGCGTATGACCCGGATCTATTGATAGGCACACCTGGTAATTGGCCGCGGCACTGTCCAACCTGGATTGTCGCTCCATAACAACGCCCCGGTTGTACCAAGCATCGGCGTAATTCGTCTCGAGCTCGATGGCCTTGGAGAAATCACTTGCCGCAGAAGCCAGTTCGTTCAGGTGCTCCAGTTTTACCCAGCCGCTGTTATACCATGCCAGCGCATTTCTCGGGTCCAGTTGCTTGATGCGTTCATAGCACGCCAGCGCCAAGCTGTCCATTCCATTGTCCTGGCAGAAGACGCCCTTGTTGTACCAGCCTTCCACGCGCTCCGGATGCACGTCGATGGCACTGTTGTAATACTCCAAGGCCAAGGGATCGTGTCGAGCGGCTGTCACCTTGGCGAGCATGAGGTAGGCGTCATAGTCACGCGGGTCCTGCTCCACCGCCGTGCGGAAGCTGCTAATGGCCTTGTCCGTGTCGTGCGTTTCCAGATGGATCCAGCCTTTGATGAAGTAGCCATGGGCAGCGTTCGGATCGATGCGTAATGCCTCGTTCACCGTGGCCATGCTCTCCGGGTAGCGGCGCACGACCAATTGCATCTCGGCGAGCTTGAGGCGTGCTTCCGTGCTGTCAGGGGCCAGTTCGATGGCGCGCTTCAGCCGTTGCTCCGCCTTGTCTACATGCACGGTGCGGTAGTAGAGGTCAGCGAGCCGCACTTGGTAGCGGGCGTCATTGCTGTCCGCCATCACAGCGCGTTCCATGTCAGCAGTGGCCTTGCTCAAACTGTCCAAGCGCGCGTAGAACTCCGCACGGGCCGCGTAAGGTTCCGGTGATGTGGGATCATCAACGATGGCCTTGTTCAACCGATCGAGCTCCCAGCGCAGGCTGTCAGCGTGGTCTTTCAGTACGGCGTTGTCCCCGGGCTTGTTGGGCGACTCGCAGGCCATAGCCAGTAAAAGCAGGGGCAGCAGTGCCCACGGGTTCTTCTTCTCCATAAAGCAGGATCCCCGCGTACCATGTCCGCGGGGATCCAAAGTAAAACCTTGCCGACGTGAAAGCTGCCTGGTCCGCCGGCCGACCTTGGAGATGATCAGGCTTCGGCTTCGATGGGTTGGGCAGCGGCCGCCGCCTTGATCTTGTTCTCCAGCTCTTCGCACAACTCCTGGTTGTCTTCCAGCAACTGGCGCACGGCATCCCGGCCTTGGCCCAGTTTGTTGTCCTGGTAGGCGAACCAGCTGCCGCTCTTCTTGATGATGTTCAGTTCCACGCCCATATCGATGATCTCCCCGGTCTTGCTGATGCCCTTGCCGAAGAGGATGTCGAACTCCGCGCGGCGGAAAGGCGGTGCCACCTTGTTCTTCACGATCTTCACCTTGGTGCGGTTGCCGATGGCGTTCTCACCGTCCTTGATCTGGTTGGTACGACGGATGTCGATACGGATGCTGGCGTAGAACTTCAAAGCGTTACCGCCGGTGGTCGTTTCGGGGTTGCCGAACATCACACCGATCTTCTCCCGCAACTGGTTGATGAAGATGCAGCAGCAACCGGTCTTGCTGATGGTACCAGTGAGCTTGCGCAAGGCCTTGCTCATCAGGCGGGCCTGCATGCCCACTGCGCTATCACCCATCTCCCCTTCGATCTCCGCGCGGGGCGTAAGGGCGGCTACGCTGTCCACCACCAGCAGATCGATGGCACCGGAACGGATCAGGTTATCGGCGATCTCGAGTGCCTGCTCGCCGTTGTCCGGCTGGCTGATCAGCAGGTTCTCCGTATCAACGCCCAAAGATTCCGCATAGAAGCGGTCGAAGGCATGCTCGGCGTCTACGATGGCAGCGATGCCACCGCGCTTCTGCACTTCAGCGATGGCATGAATGGCCAGGGTGGTCTTACCGCTGCTTTCAGGCCCATAGATCTCCACCACGCGGCCCTTGGGGTAACCGCCAACACCCAAGGCCATATCCAATCCGATGCTGCCCGACGGGATCACCTCCACCTGCTCCACCGCATTGTCACCCATGCGCATGATGGCCCCCTTGCCGAAGGTCTTCTCCATCTTGTCCATGGTCAGTTGCAGCGCCTTCAGCTTCTCCTTGTTGATCTCCGTTGCCATCGCTTCTTCGTTGTTTGGTGTTCAGTGCTTGTTGCTCGCCAGCCCACCTACCGTTTTGTTCGTTTGACGGATTTTCTGGCAGACTTGCGACGGACAATTAAGCAACGCTCAGCGGCTTCCACCAAATTTTCGGAAACCAAGTTTTCAACAGCACTGGTCCTTCCCCAAAGGGGAAGATCCGGACGATCGCCGAGCGTGATCCTCATGAACAACGCACGGTTGGTACCGCAGACAAGTCATGCACCATGCCCTTGTACATGCTCTTGAACCTTGCACCGTGACCTGGCAGAACGCCCTCACCGACTTCCGTGTGCACCTGAAGCTGGAACGCTCGCTCAGCGAGCGCACGGTAGAGGCGTACCTGAACGATCTGGCCAAATTGCGTGAGTTCGCCGAGGCACATTCACCCGTGCTCGTTCCTGAGGCGCTTCAGCTTGATGACCTTCAAGCATTCACCACACAGGTGGCCAAGAACGGCCTGAGCGCGACCAGCCAAGCCAGGCTCCTCAGCGCGGTGCGCGGCTTCTACCGCATGCTGCGCATCGAGAAGGTGATCGATGCGGATCCCACCGAACTGCTGGAGAGCCCGCGGACGGGCCGCTACCTGCCTACCTTCCTCAACTTGGAGGAAGTGAACGCCATCGTGAACGCCATCGACATGAGCAGGCCACTGGCGCACCGCGATCGGGCCATGATCGAAACCCTCTATGGTTGCGGACTGCGCGTGAGCGAACTCTGCACCCTGCGCATCAGCTGGCTGCACTTCGATGAGGGCTTCGTGCGCGTGATCGGCAAGGGTGACAAGGAACGCCTGGTGCCCATCAGCCCGGAGGCGATCAAGCAGATCGGGCTCTATCGCGCGGAGGAACGAGTGCACCTCTCCGTGAAGAAGAACGCGGAAGACTTCCTCTTCCTCAACGCGCGAGGCGGCCCGCTCTCACGCATGAGCGTTTTCAACCTGACGAAGAAACTCGCCATGCTGGCCGGTGTGAAGAAGGAGATCAGTCCGCACACGTTCCGGCATTCGTTCGCCACGCACCTGGTGGAAGGCGGTGCGGACCTGCGCGCCGTGCAGGAGATGCTCGGCCACGCCAGCATCACCACCACGGAGATCTATACGCACCTGGACCGCGAATACCTCCGGAGCAACATCATGCAGTTCCATCCGCGGGCGAAGGGCCGGTAACGGATCACCGTGTAGCGTTCACTCCACGATCCGTAGCGGTCCGTTCCCCTCCTATTGCCCGTAAACGACCGGCTTTACGATCATGTTCGGAACGCCCTGTACAACAGGTTGCATCGGCGAGCCATCCACCACCGCGTGGAAACCCTTGGCCGATCGTGCGAAGGCGTACTGCCAGGTCGGGTCGGCCGAGCCGTCGAACTCCATGCTCGTACTGGTGAATACCATCCGGAACTTGGTGACCCAATTGCGGGTCAACTCCTCCACTTCGCGCTTGCTGATCGCATAGCTGAAGGTCCCTTTGCATGTTATTGAGCCATGCACATCCCGCGTGGGAATAGCAGCGACGGAACTATCGCTGAAGAGCGTGAGCACCGCGCCGTTCTCCAACTTGATCAACAGTGGATCCCGCTCCAGCACAGCTACCGCCTCCCTGCCGCTGAAGTTCCATGGGATCATCAGGCTCAGCCGGTCGTCACGCGCCAACCAGCGCACGTTCGGTCCTGTTCCCGAGGGCAGCATGCCTACCTCCACCACGCGGTGCCCATCGAACTCGTCCACTTGATCACGCAGCACCTTGTAGGATTCTTGTGCCGGTGCTGCGACTTGGAAAAGACCGAAGGCCAGCGCACCGGGCAACCGGATCGAGGGCGTAATGATGGCTTTCATGAGGACGGGTTTGAGACCGCACCGCACCGATCCCATGCCACGGCAACAGGAATGATGATCATGAACTGACGATCCACAAGCCGTTCACAACCCCAGCACCACCCTCAATTGCAGGTCAAGGATGTCACCCATCGTGGTGCAGGTCCTGAAGGCTTGCGTGTGGTGATAGAGCGACAGTTCCTCGCGCAATTGCGAACGATGCTCATCGGTGCTTACCCGGTCAGTGCGCATCACTTCCAGCAGTTCCTTGATCTGCTCCTCGGCCAGCTTGTAACGCTTGCGTAGCAGGGACCGCTCTTCCAAGGCATACTGCTGTGCGGTCTCGCGGCTGATGTGCTGGCGACCCAGTTCCACATACGGCAGGTTCTCCTTGTAGAACTGAGGTAAATAGATGCGGTGCCTACCCTCATAGCTCTGCTGGTCGAAATCGATGCTGCGGATGCGGTACTGAACCTTGTCGAAGTCCTGGATCACGTCAACCACGAAGTTGTATGCGCGCATATCGCCCAGCAGCCGGGCGAAGCAACGCTCGTTGAACTTCACGAATTCCTTGCACAATCGCACCGGGTTGAAGTTGCCTCCGTAGTGCTCCGGGTCCGAGATGAAATCATCCCCGGGAACACCGATGATATGCTCTTCAACCAGTGTATTCCCAGCCACCGCGTAGTTGATCTTGTTGGGGCTCAACAGATGCTCCAGTTCAAGACCGTACACCCGGCTGGCATCCGCCTTCTTGATGTAGTAGTAATCGTGGTTGTCGTTGATCTGGTTCAAGATCTTGATCCGGAAGGGCTGGCTGTTCCCGTAAGCACAGAAGTCGATGCTGGCCACCGCCAGGTATGGCAGGCGCCGGCCATCGGCTACCAGCAATTGGTACAGGTCCACCAAGCGCTCGTGGGTCTCCTCCATTTCTGAAGGCTTCAGCATCACGGTGGTCCAGAGGGTCTCCTTCCCTTCCGCATCGCGCTGGGCCATGAGGCCATCATGGCGCAACAGGTCATCGTAATTGATGGGAAGCTTGCCGCCTCGGGAATGCCGGGCTAGGTACTCCGCGAGCTTTTCACCGATCGGGTAGATCGGCTTCTTGAACTGGATCTCGTTGAGGCTGGAACTGGTCACCGGTGCGTCGCAAAGTACGCGCCTCGCCTACTGTTCCAGCACCACACGCTTGGTGCTATCGAAGTACATGCGCACACTGCGGCGGTCGAGCACCGGCCGACCCAATGCATCGAACCTGGGCAGCGCAGTGGAAGAAGTCGCAGGCAGAGGATCATGGATGCCAGTGGCGGACATCGGCGTGCCCACGATGCGCAGATCATCCAGGTCCCAACTGCCCCCGCTGCCTTCATACGGTTGAAGCACGATGGAGAAGAAGCCATACACCATGGTCTCCGGGTGCGTCACTTCGCCCAGGTCCAACAAGGTGGTGCGCGTGAACTGATCGCTGATCACCACATCGGCGATCCCGGTCGTTGGCATGCTTTCGTTCACACCGAAACGCACGCGCAACCGCTGTGGACCGTCCACGCCTGCCCGGTGCCGGATGATGACACTGTCGATGCGTGTTGGCGTGAAAGCGATTCCGGTGATGATGGCCGCATGATCCTCATCAGGGATGGTAGGCCAGCCATAGGTCATCAGCGCATTGTCCCCGGTGATGATGGGGTGCGGGCAGACATCGATACCGAGCCAGCCCACATCATTTCCGAAGAACTGCATGCTCGCGGACACCGGAAGGTTGCACGCCGAACAGCCCGTATCACAGTTAAGGATGGAGGCGCACGGCTGGTTCAGCCACTGGTATTCGACGACCTGTGCCCGCGTGATGGAAGGCAACAACAGAAGGGAAATGAAGAGCGTGCGCATGGTCGTTCCAGAAGAGAAGCGGGCCGTTGAACGCACGACAGCCGCCGATGGTTCGCCGGGCTATCTTCGACGCACCCACTTCCGACCCCGATGCGCGCACCGCTCGTCCCCTTCACTCTGCTGCTCTGTCTTTCCGCCTTGGCTCAACCTTACAAGTACGGTTGTCACTATTTCCGCAACGCGCATCCACAAGCCCCTCAAGCGCTCACTTCAACGGAACGCGAAAGCCTTGATGACCTGATCGCCCGCAGCGACACCTTCGACATACTGCATTACGACATCGCTGTGGATGTGACCGATTATGCTGGACATAGCATCCGCTCAAGCGTAACCATCGAATACCGGGTGAAGCTGAACGCTCCGGTCATCCGCTTCAACCTGATCGATACCCTCATGGTGGACTCGGTGATCATGAACGGACAGACGCTTTCCTTCGCGCATGAGGATGACCTGCTGAGCATTGCGCTGCCGGAGGCCGTTCCAGGAGGAACCTATGCCCTTTCCGTTCATTACCACGGCAAGCCGGCGCGCGATCCGCAATGGGGTGGCTTCTACTTCGAGTCCGCTTACATCTACAGTCTCGGCATCGGCCTCAGTACGGTCCCTCCCTACTTCGGGAAAGTGTGGTACCCCTGTTTCGACTCCTTCGTGGAACGGGCCAGCTACACCTACCACATCAAGAGCGCTGGCACCTTCCGCGCGCATTGCCAGGGTAATCTCCAGGCAGAGATCCAACTCGGTGGCGACACGGTTATCCGCACCTTCGACTTCCAGCCGTCCATACCTACGCACGTCGCCTCCATCGCCGTGGCGGATTACAGGGATTCCTCCTTCATACACTCCGGGGCTTACGGTGATGTGCCCGTGACCCTTACGGCCAAACCCACCGCCCTGAACGCCATGGTGGGCAAGTTCGCCAGCATCGGTGATGCGATCGACTGCTACGAGTTCTGGTACGGCCCCTATCCCTATTCGCGCGTGGGCTATGTGTTCACCACCGACGGCGCGATGGAAATTCCCACCAACGTGGCCTATCCGGACTTCATGAACAGCCAATCCTTGTTCGAGAACCGAGGTCTTTTCGGTCATGAACTGGGGCACCACTGGTGGGGCGACAAGGTGACGCCGCGCACGCACAACGACATGTGGTTGAAGGAAGGACCGGCGGAATACAGTGCGCACTTACTGGAAGAATGGATCGGCACGAACACCGACTTCGTGAACGTGGTGAAGGACAACCAGTATGATGTGCTGCAGCATGCGCACCTGGACGATGGAGGTTTCCAAGCCCTTTCCCCCATGCCCGATCCTTACATCTACGGCACCCACACCTACTACAAGGGTGCTTCCGTCATGCACAATCTGCGCGGCTACCTCGGGGACACGCTCTTCCGCCATGCACTACGGACCATCCAGATCCAGTATGCGGATACCTGTCTCGATGCGAACGGTTTCCTGAGCGCGCTCAACGCCGTGACCGGACAGGACAATCAGGCCTTCTTCGATGCGCAGGTCTTCCATCCCGGCTTCTCTGTTTTCGTGGTGCGCGACATGCAAACCGCCCAGAACGGAAGTGCGTGGAACGTGGATCTGCAGATCCAGCAGCGCCTGCGCGGCACCAACTTCCTTCACCAGGAGGTCCCGTTGGACCTGACTTTGATCGGCGCACAACGCCAGCGACAGGAGTACCACATCATGGCTGGCGGCGACCTTACCGAAGTATCGCTCTCTTGTGACTTCCAACCCGTGCTCGCAGTGATCAATGGCTACAACCGATTGAACCAGGCCCGCATGGACCATGAGATCACGCTCTACCCTGGGATCTCCTTCCCTTCCACGCTGCCTCGCACCGATTTCCGTTTGTTCCAGACCAACCTCACCGATTCAACGCTGGTACGTGTTGAGCACATCTGGGCCGGCCCCGAAAACGACAACGTCGGTTGGGGAGTGTACGATGTGAGCGATGTGCACTACTGGACCGTGGATGGCGTGTGGCCTGCGAACACGGAACTGAACGCACGGGTGAGTTACCACGCGGTGGACGACACCGAACTGGACTTCGATCTGTACGGCACCACGGAGGCGGACGCGATCCTCGTCTACCGCGCGAAGGGCACGGATGCGTGGGAGGTCTACCCCGACCAGACGCTGTTCGCCAGCAACCTGACCGACGGCAACGGCTACATCAAGATCGATGTGCTGCGAAAGGGACATTACGCCTTCGCCAATGGTACCACGGTCATCGGCGTGAACGAGTTGGAACCGATCGCGAGTTCACTGCTGGTCTCACCGAACCCCGCCTCAACGGAGATCTCGATCAGTGGCGCAACCGACCGCACCGGTATATTGGGCATCGAGGTCCTGGACGCTGCCGGGCAATTCGTCCTTCGCACGTTCGTCTCCTCCTCGGGAACGTTCTCCAAGAAGATCGACATCTCTTCGCTGCCTTCGGGGTCCTACCTCCTGCGCTCTTCCATAGGCGATGGCACGAACATCGGCGCGGCGCGCTTCGAAGTGATGCGCTGAGGCGATCCTGAAAAACGAGCGCCTGCTGCGTTCGGTCCCGTGCTTATGAGTTGAGGATGGTGCTTGATCCGGGAACCAGACCTGTTTGCCTGTGCATTGCCGACGCTCATGAAAAAGTTCAGCACACAGTTGTATTTAACCCTTTGGTTAATTACGTTTGCCCCGTCAACGATCACATGGACCGCCTCTCGCTCACCTTCTCCGCTCTGGCCGACCCGACGCGCAGGGCCATCCTGGCAAGGCTCTCCAGTGGTCCGGCCTCGGTGAACGAACTGGCTGCTCCTTTCAGCATGAGCTTGCCTGCCGTGAGCAAGCATTTGAAAGTGCTGGAACGCGCGCAGTTGATCGCCCGCGGCAAAGAGGCCCAGTGGCGCCCGTGCGAGATCAAGGCGGCGCCCTTGAAAGAGGCCACCGACTGGATGGAGCAATACCGCCAGTTCTGGGAAGAGCGCTTCGACCGCCTGGAGGAATACCTGAAGGAGTTGCAAGCGCAGGAGCGTACCGCGAACGCAGAACCGGAAAAGACCAGAAGGAATGGACGCAGGAAATGACACCAGGAACGGTGTGAGAGGCGACCTCGGGATCGTGATCACCCGCATCGTTCATGCACCGCGTGAGCGTGTTTGGAAAGCGTTCACCACCGCCGAAGCGCTCGCTCATTGGTGGGGTCCTTCCGGCTTCAGCATCACCACCACGCACTTCGCCTTCCAAGTGGGCGGAACATGGGTCTTCACCATGCACGGCCCGGATGGACGCGACTATCCGAACTGGATACGGTTCACCCGCATCGATGCGCCTTCACGTATGGACCACGACCACGGCGGCGATGGGGACAGGGTCATCTTCAAGGCCATCATCACGCTGGACGAACTGCAAGGTTCAACGCGCGTGACCTTGCATTCCACCTTCCTGACTCGGGAGCAGCGCGATCTCGTGGTGAAGGAATATGGCGCGGTGGAAGGTGGAGAACAGACCCTTGCACGCCTTGACCAGTACCTGACCCAACAACCCTGACCCATGATCAAGCAAGCTCTCTTCAACTTCGCTGTGCAGCAGGATGCGCGAACGATCACCGTTGAACGCTCCTTCGGCGCTCCCTTGAACACCGTGTGGAAAGCGTGGACCGATCCGGACATCCTTTGCAAGTGGTGGGCACCCAAGCCTTACGCATGCGTGGTGAAGTCGCTCGAGCTGAGACCGGGCGGGCGCCTGCTATACTACATGCAGGGCCCGCAAGGCGACCGGCACTGGTGCTACTTCGATTATGAGACGGTGGTTCCCGAAACCCGGTTCACGGGCCGCGATGGCTTCTGCGATGAGAACGGCGAATTGAACACGACCATGCCGCAGATGAAGTGGGACACCGGATTCAGCACCGAGGATGGCAGCACGCTGGTGAGGATCCTTATCCGCTTCAAGTCCTCCGAAGACCTGGAGAAGATCATCCAGATGGGATTCAAGGAAGGCTTCAGCATGGGCCTGCAACAACTGGAAGAACTGCTTCCGTCGCTTTCATGATCCCTGATCTCTGGAACCATGACAACCTTACCCCTGAACATGAAACCGACCACGGCCGTGAAGCCCTACATCGTGAGCCGCGAATTCAACGCGCCGCGCGAACTCGTTTGGAAAGTGAACACGCAAGCTGAGCATCTGGAGAAATGGCTCGGCCCCGAAGGCGTGACCGGCTTCACCAAGAGCATGGACTTCCGGGTGGGCGGTAAGTACCACTATGCGCAGAAGAGTGCCGATGGCAGCTTCAACGCATGGGGACTCATGACCTACTTGGAGATCAGCCCGATCGATCGCATCGTCTCGGTCCAGAGCTTCAGCGATGAGAACGGCGGGATCAGCACGCACCCGATGGCGCCCACATGGCCCAAGGTGATGCACTGGGTGATGGACTTCGAGGATCTCGGCGACCAACGCACGAAGCTCACTGTGACCTGGCGACCGCTGGAGGGTTCAAGCGCGGAAGAACTCGCGATGTTCGATGGCGCACGCACTGGTATGGACGGCGGCTGGAAAGGCACCATGGACAAGCTGGAGGCTTACCTCAACAGTGTGAAGTGATGGCCACCCGGAAGTCCCCCACACCAGCGAAACGCGCAGCGAAGACGACGGCCAAGGCTTCCGGTCTGGCGAAAGTGAAGGTCACGGCCAAGGGTGATCGCGAGCTGGTGATCACGCGCAGCTTCAATGCGCCTCGCACACTCGTCTTCGATGCGATGAGCAAGCCGGCCATGGTGAAGCAGTGGTTGCATGGTCCTCCAGGCTGGTCGCTCACCACATGCAGGATCGACCTCCGTGTGGGCGGCAAATTCCGATATGTGTGGAGCAATGCCGATGGAACGGGCATGGGCTTGGGCGGCGTGTACAAGGATGTGCAGCGCCCTGAACGCATCGTGAACACGGAGCGATTCGACGAGGCGTGGTATGCGGGTGAGTCCTTGCATACGATGGTGTTCACCGACCATGGCGAGGGCACCTTGATGACACTGACCATCAAGTACGGTTCAAAGGCCACGCGTGATGGCGTGCTCGCCTCGCCGATGGAAGGTGGTCTGGAGTTCAGCTACCAGCAGCTTGATGCGTTGCTCGGGCGCCAGGGAAAAGGAACGACCAGAAAGGAGAATGCGCTCTTCACCGGCATCTCGGAGCCGGAAAAGGTGGATGCGTTCATGAGATCCTTGCAGCACCCGAAGAAGAGTGTGGCCGAACAGCTCCGCAAGGTGATCCTTAGCGCCGATAAGTGCGTGGGTGAATGCATCATCTGGAACGCGCCGTGCTTCTACTTCACCGGCGAAATGAAGCCCTTCGATCCAAAGACCTACAAACGCTACATCGTCGGTTTCAACTTCTTCAAGAGGGATATGATCCGCTTGATCCTCTTGCGCGGTACCGATGTGAAGAAGCACGGCGGTTTGCTCGAAGGCGACTACAAGGACGGTCGTCGTCTCGCGCTCTTCACCAGCACGCAGGACGTGAAGAGGAACGAAAAGGTCCTGAAGAGCATCGTCAAGGAGCTCGTCACCAACATGAAGTAAGGCCGGAAGTTCCTGAACACGACAAACCAAGACCATGATCACCCAACCCGAGATCGTCAACACAACGGAAATGCCTTCCGCCGCGATCCACCTCACCATTCCTGGCCGCGACATGCCGAAATACATGGACCCCGCGATCCAGGACATCATCAAGGTACTGACCGAACAAGGCATGCGCCCCTCCGGTCCGATGTTCTCCTATCACTACCGTCGCCCTTCGGACACCTTCGACTTCGAGATCGGTTTCGAAGTGGCGCAGGCGATCAAACCCGTGGGGCGCGTGATGAACAGCAAGCTGCCTGCGGTGAAAGTGGCACGCGCGGTCTATGAAGGTCCATACGAAGCGTTGGCCCAAGCGTGGGGTGAATTGCAGAAGTGGGTGCGCGAAAAGAAGCTTGTGGAGACCGGCCGTTTCTGGGAACGATACCTCACCAACCCGGCGGAAGTCACCGATCCGAAGAAGTACCGCACGGAGTTGAATTGGATCGTGGGCGATTGAATTCACCACAGAGGAACGGAGCACACAGGAAAGAACAGGTCATGGCGGAGAAGGTTCCATCGAAGTCAGGAGGAACAACTGACCTGAAGTCCGTGCTGGCCTGGCTGGAAAGTCGCGGCTCGAAGAAGGCGCGCGAAGAGATGGGGCCGCGCTACGGCATATGGGCGGACAAGGCATTCGGTGTTGCCGTGGGAGACCTGCGCAAGCTGGCCAAGGAGATCGGCAAGGACCATGCGTTCGCGCAAAAGCTCTGGGTGCACGGCTGGCACGACACGCGTATGCTCGCCACGATGGTCGATGATCCCGGACTGGTCACGCCCACTCAAATGGACGCGTGGTGCAAGGAATTCGACACCTGGGCCATCACCGACACTGCCTGCTTCGTGCTCTTCGACAAGACACCGCATGCCTTCGCCAAGATCAAGCAGTGGGCAAAGCGCAGGCCGGAGTTCGAAAAACGCGCAGCGTTCGCTCTGTTAGCAAGCGTTGCCTTGCACGACAAGAAGAGCGACGACGACCCGTTCATGGAATGCCTGCCATTGATCCGTGCGGCCTCGAACGACGAGCGGAACTTCGTGAAGAAGGGCGTGAGCTGGGCTTTGCGCGGCATCGCCGGAAGAAGCACTGCGCTCCGCGATGCGGCCATCGGATTGGCCGAGGAACTCGCAGCGAGCGACAATGCCACCGAGCGCTGGGTGGGCAAGGATGTCCTGCGCGATATCAAGCGCCCGCTCATCGCCGAACGAGCGGAGAAGCGTGATCGGAAAGCCGCCGTTGCAAGAAAAGTGAAGTCCAAAACACGATAGCCATGTCCTTCCAAGCGTACATCGACAACATCCAAGCGAGGACCGGGAAAACCAATGCGGGCGAGATCGTGAAGTGGTTGAAGGAGGACTTCGATCTCGGCCACGGGCATTCGATGGCCATCCACGCCACGTTCAAAGGAATGAAGAAGTAACGCCATGCCTACGCCAACCCGACCGCTCACACTGACCATCACGCGCACGATCAACGCACCGCGCGACCTGGTCTTCGCTTGCTGGACCCAGGCGAAGCATCTGGCCCGCTGGGGCGGTGCCCCCGCCGATATGACCGCCGAAGTGGAGAAGAAACACATCCGCACTGGCGGTAGCTACCGCGTCCATCTACAGCATGCCAATGGCGAGCGCTTCACCGTGCAAGGCCATTACGTGGAAGTGGTGAAGCCGGAGCGACTGGTCTTCACGCATGCCTGGGTGTACGATGATGACAAGCCCACCAAGGAAATGCTGGTGACTATCACCTTCGCCGATGTGGAGGGCCGCACCAAGATGACCTTGCGCCAGGAGGGATTCACCTCAGCGGACTCGCGCGATGGACACAAGCACGGTTGGAGCAGTCAGATCGATCGCTTCGTTACGTACGTCAACGCCATTGCCTGATGGAGATCGCACCCGACATCGAACAGCGCACGCTGGTGCTTACGCGGGTCCTGCACGCGCCCTCGCAACTCGTTTTCGATGCGTGGAGCCACCCGAAGCACTTGGTGCAATGGTGGGGGCCGTCCGGATTCACACTGCCCTTCTGCGAACAGGACCTGCGCGTGGGCGGCAAATACCGCTTCTGCATGCGCGCACCCGATGGCACCGATCACTGGGTGCGCGGCGAATACACGCACGTGGATGCGCCGGTGCGACTGGTCTTCACCTGGCTGCGTGAGGAGAACGACGACGTATGGTGCGATACCGTGGTGGACCTCACCTTCGAAGAGCGCGACGGCAGAACGTTGATGACCTTGAACCAGACCACCTTCGCCACCACCGCACATTGCGATGAGCATCGTGCGGGTTGGAACGAATGCCTGGACCGCCTCGTGGACCATGTGGCCGACATACAACGAACACATTAACGCCCATCCATCCCCTACCCATGCCAGCACCGCGGATCAACTGCATGCACAACGTCGGCATCGTCGTGGCATCATTGGACGAGAGCATTTCCTTCTTCACGTTGCTCGGATTGGGAATGGAAGGGCGTGGCATCGTGGACGGTGAATGGTCCGGCCGCGTGACAGGTCTCACCGATCAGCAGGTGGAGATCGCCATGATGGTGACACCCGATGGCAACAGCCGCATTGAATTGTGCCGCTACATCAGGCCGGAAGTGGCATCGGACCATCGCAGGGCACCGGTGAACGCGTTCGGCTACCTGCGCATGATGTTCAACGTAACGAACATCGATGCATTGGTGGAGCGGTTGATCCAGCACGGTGCGGCGCTCGTGGGCGAGATCGTGCAGTACGAGAACGCCTATCGCCTCTGCTACCTCCGCAGCCCTGAAGGACTGTTGATCGGCCTGGCGGAAGAGATACATGGAGAGCCGTTGATAAGGTGATCAGATGATGAGATGATGAGAAGATCAGATAATGAGAAGATGAAGAACGTGTCCACGCAACGCACATGTCCGCAAGGGCATCGGTATTGGAAGAGCAGCGAGTGCCCGACCTGTCCGGTGTGCGAGGCGGAGCGTGCGCCTTCGAGCGGATGGATGACCGGCCTGAGCGCCCCTGCACGACGGGCGTTGGAACGCGAAGGGCTCACGCGGCCAGAAGCGCTCGCCGAACGAACGGAAAAGGAACTGCTCAGCTTGCACGGGCTTGGTCCAAGCTCACTGCCGATCCTGCGTGCAGCTATGCGATCCGCCACAACTAGTCGTTCACCCGACAAGAAAAAAAGCTCCATGCGAAACACGACGAAAAAGCCAACGAACACGGACGCGTACCTGGAGCAGCTGCCTGCCGATCAACAAACCGCGCTCCGGAAGGTCCGGCAACAGGTGATCGCCGCTGCTCCGACAGCCGTGGAGCATTTCGGGTACGGGTTGCCGGGTTTCACATACAACGGGCATCCCTTGATCTACTTCGGCGCGGCGAAGGAGCATTGTGCGCTCTATGGCGCGGTACCTGGAGGACTCATGGAGCGATTGAAAGGCTTCGAGGTAAGCAAGGGTACCATCCGTTTCTCACCGAAAGAACCACTGTCGGCGGCATTGGTGAAAGCCATCGTGAAAGCTCGCATGGCAGAGAACGATGCGCGCTGGCCCACGAAGGAGAAGAAGCGCGTGTCAAAAAAGAGCGCAGTGATGAAGAGCACTTCGAAAAGATGACCGCCGCGAACGAACTACGCCAGGTGCACACCGGTCGCACCTTCACCGCTTCACGCGAACGCGTATTCGCTGCGTGGACCGATCCGCGCTTGTTGGAACGGTGGTGGGGGCCGGCGGGCTTCACGAACACTTTCCATCGGTTCGAGCTGCAGCCCGAGGGCATCTGGGAATTCACCATGCATGGGCCGAACTGCATGCACTTTGCGAACACCTGCGTCTTCAAACGGATCGAACCTCCCGCCTACCTTGAGTTCGATCACCTGAAGGAGATGCACTTCTACAAGGCCATGGTGACCTTCACTGAAGTGCCTGAGGGAACACGTATCGAATGGACCATGCTCTTCGATACCGCCAAGGAACTTGCACCGATCCGAACCTTCATCGAGCGCGCGAACGAAGAGAACATGGACAAACTTCAACACCTACTGACCACATGAAAGGGATCAGCATCGCTTATTGGACCATTACCGGCCTCTTCAGCGCCTTCATGATCTTCTCCTCCTACGACAACGCGCTATCGGGCGAAAAGAGCGTTCAGTTCCTGCATGACTACATGGGCTATCCGACGTACTTCATTCCTTGGGTCGGTTGGGCGAAGATCATCGGCGCGATAGCGCTCGTGCTTCCTATGGTGCCGCCTCGGGTAAAGGAGTGGGCCTACTTCGGTCTCTTCATCGACCTGCTCACGGCGACCTATTCGTTCATAGCGCTGGGCGCAGATGCGAGCAGCTATCTGTTCATGGCGCTCTTCATCAGCTTCCTTATCGCTTCCTACGTGCTCTACCACAAGCGTCTTTCCACCCGACACTGAAACCTGGAACACATGCTCCTCTACATCCTCCTCGGCCTCGTTGTCCTCATCGCCCTCATCCTCATCGCTGCCAGCCGTAAACCGGACACGGTCCATTACGAACGGGACATCGTCATCTACGCATCCGCAGAGCACGTCCTTGACCATATCTCGGATTTCAGGAAGTGGGCGGCTTGGAGCCCATGGGAGAAGAAGGACCCGAACATGAAGCGGGACTATTCCGGCTCCGACCGCGGCGTTGGCGCCAAATACGGCTGGACAGGTAACAACAAGGTCGGAGAAGGCACCATGGAAGTACTGGAGACCAAACCGAACGCCGTGAAGATCGACCTGCGCTTCGTGCGGCCCTTCAAGAGCGATTGTATTTCGTCCTTCCATCTCACACCGCAGGGCCAGGGCACGAACGTGCGTTGGACCATGGATGGCCCCCAGATCTTCATGGGTAAAGTGATGAGCTTGTTCATGAACATGGACAAGATGATCGGTAAGGACTTCGAAGCCGGGCTCGCCAACTTGAAAGCACAGGCAGAAAGGAACTGAAGACTCCCCCGCACGACGCACGTCGCTGACCGATGCGGATCCAACAGCGCTTCGCACCGCTTCTAACTTCGCAGGCATGGAAGCGCTCACTGCACAATACGCCCGCAACAACGTCATCACACCTGTACCGGACGAGATCCGGATCACACGGGTGTTCGAGGCGCCGATCGAGCTGGTGTGGAAAGCGTGGACGACACCCGAAATGCTCGTGCATTGGTTCGGTTGCGCCGCCTTCACCACCACGCGCGCCGATGCGGATGTGCGCTCAGGCGGACGTTGGCGCGTGATCATGCGCTCGCCCGACGGTATCGAATTTCCCGCCTACGGCGAGTACATCGCGGTACAGCCTGTCCAACATTTGTCCTTCACACATCAGTGGGAGAAGCAGGTGGTGGAAGTCAATCCGCCGCGACACCGCACCGTGGTCACCGTCGAACTTCACGCACGTGGGGCGCACACACTGCTGGAGTTCCGGCAAACCGGCCTGGCATCGATCGCATCGCGTGACAGCCACATCGGCGGTTGGTGCGACAGCATGGATGCCCTCGCCCACCGATTCACACAGGTCTGACTACTTCGCTTTGCGCTTCTTGACCACTTCCCTGTACTGCTCATACTGGGTGGGCAATAGCACTGCTCTGAGGTCTCGGTCCCGCTTTTCCAACACATCCTTGTCACCAGCCTTCACGCCCTTGCGGTAATTCTCATCCGCCGTCTGCACCAGCTTCATCTGCTCATTGGTCAACCCCAGTTCGTGGCCAAGGCTATCGTCGATCATGACAACCGTCGGCGGATCCACCGGGCGATCCTTGGCATCTTGGGCATGAACGGCGCTTCCCAGAAGGATCAACACGAGAGGAATGGTTCGCAGGATATCCATGGCCTTCTTGTTTTCTTGACCAGGACATCCCTTGTGCCGCTCTGGGCCGTGGCGGCAATGCCCGTGTTGCTCGTTGATCTGTGGATGAGCCTCCACTTCCACTGAGGAATCGCCTACCCGGAGGGAACTTCAAGATGAACGCTTCGGTGCTTTCCACGGCTGAATTCCATCACGGGATCCGATCTTGAGAACTCGGTGCTTGATCTGCCAGCCTTCATGGCATGCTCACACATGTCAAGTTCAGTGGACTGCTTCTTCTGCTCGGGGGACCATCAAGCGCGCACCCGGCTACTGCGGTGTTGGGACTGGATGGCATTCTGCGCGTGCAACGAGCGGAACTCAGAAACACTACACTGACCATACTTCATGCGGATGGGCAAGTTGAGGTGATCACCAAGGGATTGGAGCACTTCAAAAAGGAGTTTCCCTTGCGTACGTACGCCCTCTTCGCTTTCGAATGCTCCGGCTGCGTTACCAAGCAATTGTATTTCGACACTTATGTCCCGGACAATGGCCTGCAGAACGCTCCGTTCGAGTTCCCTTTTGAGGTGACGCTCGAAAAGCCGCCGCCCGGCCAGCACTTCGAATACGCCGGCCCGGTCGGCTATATCCGCTATCGTGATGACATCAAGGACTTCGGTTATGATACCGACTATGCCAAGCGCGCTGATCCGCTCATGGCGGAACGAATGAGCGCGATCCTCTCGAAAGTCGGGTCCTCCCCAGCTGCCTTGGTTCCCTCACCAGCACCCGCCTTGGCCAGCGCACCGGAACCCTCCCCTGCTGTTGACCGCAACGTGGTTGTCGTTCCGACTTTGGAAACACGCGCGACCCTGGTTCATACGACGAGGCTACCCGCACCTGACCTTGGTTCCGTTCCGGTCATGAAGCCGGACAGGATGACGGAAACGCGAGCGCGAATGCCGCAGGGTGAAGCCCTTGCCCGGAGCAGCGCAGTCACCATAACCAAGGAGCATACACCGCTGTCCGATCGTTCTGCGCAGGTACCAGAAGGAGTTCTTCGATCGCCTGACGGTTCGAGCCGTAGCGAGGAACTGGTCGTGGAGCAGTTGCGCGTGACACGGATCGTTCGCTACCTGCACAAAGACAAGGTCACTGAATTCCGGCGGGTGACCTCCAAGTACGGCCCCGTCTATTACTTCAAGGACGGCGAAAGCTGCACCCAAAGGACATATGAGCAAGGCGTTATGGAAGATAGGTGATCATCAATTTGAGCATCACTCGTTTCATGACGATCGATAGCGCACAACAACGGTGGTTCGTGCACTTTTGTCGCAGCGTTGACCATGGCCGAGGCCAAGGATCTCTGGGAAGTGCTTTTCCGCGCGATCGGTTCTGCGTGGGGACATACCCCGGCAGTATCAGCGCGCAAGACGGCGCGGTTGTTCCGTCAGCTGGGAGTACGCAAGGTACTTATCCCTGGTATAGGTTATGGTCGGAATGCGAGGCCTTTCCTGAGCAATGGAATGGAAGTCAGGGGCATCGAAATCTCGCGAACAGCCATACGCATGGCGCGTAAGGAATTCGGCTTCCGATCTCCGATCCGCCGCGGTTCTGTAACCGACATGCCTTTCGACCAGACTATCCATGACGGTATTTACTGCTACGCGCTCCTTCACCTGCTGAACCGTTCCGAGCGGAAGAAGTTCATCCATGATTGCGCGTCGCAATTGCGCCCCCGGCGGCAGCATGGTCTTCGTTGTGCTCAGCAAGCGGTCCAGTATGTTCGGTCACGGACGTCGAATGAGCACGGACCGCTATCGGATCGCCAAAGACCTGCACGTATTCTTCTACGATGAGCGCTCAGTGCTCAAGGAATTCGGAGGAATGGGAAAGGTCGTTGTCCAACAGTTCGATGAACCGATAAGACACCTGAAGGAGCCCACCGTGCTTCCCTGCCTTGTGATCATCTGCACCAAACCCCTCACATGATCCTGGACCATTCCAAGACGGATCGAACCACCGGGAACACCGATGTCCTCACGGCTGTCGAAAACTTGATAGTCGATCCCATCTCTTCTCGCCCGCTCTGGCCAACCTTCGTAGAGCAATTCCGTTGAACGCGCGCTGCCCAGTACCTCCTAATCGAACACCCATGTCCAAGACACCCTACCTGAAGTGGCTCCATGAAGTTGAACTGACCGACATCCCCACCGTAGGCGGCAAGAACGCCAGCCTGGGTGAGATGATCCAGAACCTGGGCAAACTGGGCGTAAAAGTTCCCGGTGGCTTCGTGGTAACGGTGGCCAGCTATGAAGCCTTCATCGCCCACAACGAACTGGACCAGAAGATCCATGATATCGTGGACGGCCTGGACCCGGACGATGTGGAGAGCATCCGCCGTACCGGCCTCGCCGTGCGCACATTGATCAAGAACGGCAAGTTCCCCGAAGAGATCTGGAAAGGCATCCTCGGCCGTTACGAGGAACTGAGCAAGCAGTACGGCCAGGATCAGACCGACGTGGCCGTGCGCTCGTCCGCCACCGCCGAGGACCTGCCCGATGCCTCCTTCGCCGGACAGCAGGAGACCTACCTCAACGTGCGTGGCCCGCAGGACCTGATCAGTGCCGTGCGCAACTGCTTCGCTTCGCTCTGGACGGACCGCGCGATCGTGTACCGCCACGGCCTCGGCTACGACCATTTCGACGTGGGCATCAGCGTTGGCGTGCAGAAGATGGTACGCTCCGACCTGGGTGCCAGCGGCGTGGCCTTCTCGCTCGATACCGAAAGCGGTTTCAAGGACGTCGTGCTGATCAACGGCAGCTACGGCCTGGGCGAAATGGTGGTGCAGGGCGCGGTGAGCCCTGACGAGTTCCTCGTGTTCAAACCCACGTTGGCCCAAGGTTTCAGCGCCATCATCGAGAAGAAGCTCGGCAATAAGGACCGCAAGATGATCTACGGCGTGGAGCCCGGTAAGCCCACGCTCACCATTCCCACCGAGCGCCCCATGCGCAACCGTTTCTGCATCACCGATGATGTGGCGCTGGAGATCGCACGCAACGTGGTGGCCATCGAGAAGTACTACAGCGAGAAGAAGGGATCATGGTGCCCGATGGACGTGGAATGGGCCGTGGACGGGCTCACCAAGCAGCTCTTCATCGTGCAGGCGCGCCCCGAGACCATCCACAGCCGCGGCGATGCGGACAAGGTGGTGGAGTTCAAACTGAAGCACACCGGCAAGGAGCAGGTGATCACCAAAGGCATTGCCGTGGGTTCCAAGGTGGGTGCCGGAAAAGTGCGCATCCTCTACAGCCTCGACGGTCGGGGCGGCAGCACGGACGGCAAGGATTTCCAGCAGGGCGACGTGCTGGTGACCGACATGACCGATCCGGACTGGGAACCGATCATGAAGAAGGCCAGCGCGATCATCACCAACAAAGGCGGCAGGACCTGTCACGCCGCGATCGTGGCGCGCGAGATGGGCGTGCCCGCGATCGTGGGCTGCGGCAACGCCACCGATCTGCTGGAGACCGGCATGGAGGTGACCGCCAGCTGCTGCGAAGGCGATACCGGTGTGATCTACAGCGGCCTCATCCCCTTCGAGAAGGAAGAGCACTCATTGACCGACCTGCCCACCGTTCACACGCCGATCATGCTCAACGTGGCCAGCCCGGACATGGCCTTCAAGTTCGCTGCCTTGCCGAACGCCGGTGTGGGACTGGCGCGCGAGGAGTTCATCATCAACAACTACATCCAGGCGCACCCCCTCGCGCTGCTGCAGCATAAGGAGCTCGGTGATACGAACCTCAGCGGCAAGATCAGCTACCTGATCAACGGCTACGAGGACGAGGAGACCTTCTTCGTGAAGCGCCTGAGCTACGGCATCGCCAAGATCGCCAGTGCCTTCTACCCCAACAAGGTGATCGTGCGCTTCAGCGATTTCAAAAGTAACGAGTACAAGGGCCTCCTCGGTGGCGAACACTTCGAACCGGACGAGGAGAATCCGATGATCGGCTGGCGCGGCGCTTCCCGCTACTACAGCGATTCGTACAAGGAAGCCTTCGGTCTGGAATGCAAGGCCATCCGCCGCGTGCGTGAGAAGATGGGCCTGAAGAACGTGGTGGTGATGATCCCCTTCTGCCGCACGCTCACCGAACTGAAGAAGGTGAAGGGCGTGATGAAGGAATACGGCCTCGAACGCGGCAAGGAAGGCCTGGAGCTCTACCTCATGGCGGAGATCCCGAGCAACATCATCCTCGCAGAGGAGTTCGCCAAGTACATCGATGGTTTCTCCATCGGCAGCAACGACCTTACGCAGCTCACCCTCGGCCTCGATCGCGACAGCGCCCTGGTGAGCCACATCTACGACGAGCGCAACGATGCGGTGAAAGGCATGTTGCGCATGTTGATCAGCACCGCCAAACGCACAGGTACCAAGGTGGGCATCTGCGGTCAGGGCCCTTCGGACTTCCCGGACTTCGCTCAATTCCTGGTGGAGCTGGGCATTGACTCCATCAGCGTGACACCGGATTCATTGCTAAAGACCATCAAAGCCATAGCCGAAGTGGAAGAGAAGATCCCGAGCGCGAACGGAGTGAAGGCGAACGCCTGAAGCGATCCTATTCTGAAGTTCCGGACAACTCGCCGTTCTCGGCCGCCTTCTTCATCTTCTTGTTCGCGTAGATAGCGACCTCCACACGCCGGTTCTGCGCTTTGCCATCACTGGTGGTATTGTCCGCGATGGGCTGCGACTCACCGTAGCCGATGGTGGAAACCCGACCTGGGCGAACACCTTGCGCGACCAAGCGCCGCTCGACGCTCTTCGCTCGGGCTTCCGAAAGATCCATGTTGTGGTCGTCCGATCCGTCCGCGTCGGTATGGCCTTCGATCAGCACTTCTGTGTCATCGTATTTGTTCAGTGTGGCCGCCAGTTGATCGATGTTGGAAGCCGAAGTCGTGCTCAACGCGCTCTGGTCCACGGCGAACAAAAGTCCACTATCGAAGGTGATCTTGATCCCCTCTCCCACACGTGTGACCGTCGCACCCTTCAGGTCCTCGCGCAGTTCTTCCGCCTGCTTGTCCATATGATGTACGATGAGCGAGCCGGCGGTTCCTCCCACCGCAGCACCGATGATCGCACCGATGACGGAACTGTTCTTTCCATCGAACTGATTACCGATCACCGCACCCGCGCCCGCACCGGCCGCGGCGCCGATCGCACCTCCTTTCACAGTTCTGGAAGTATGACAGCCGCTCGTCACGAGCACTAAGGCACTGAACCAGACCAGAGGTGTTCTGAGGGAATGCATCGTTCTCATCGTGCAGCCTTTTTTCACTGCACGACAACCACAGGTCCAAACCCCTACCTATGTGGTTCCTTGTACCGTTGACGACGCGAACGGATCTCTTTGCGGAAGCTCTACCCCGATCCGGGGTGGCCATTCGTCAGTGCTCGGTGCGGCCTGAACGCCCCTTCTTGCGCGGACGTTCGGGCAGGTTCGTTCGGAACCAGTTCACCAACTTCTCGCGGTCCGCATCGGAAAGGTCCGCGGCACCGTGCATGAAGCTGTAATATCCGGGCGGCATCTCTCCTTCTTCGACCTCCTCGGCGGCCTCTCCCGCATCGTGGCTTCCGGCGTACTTGCTCCACACGCTGAAGTTCAAGTGTTCGCGACCTTCTTCGATGTGGTCCTTCATCCAATAGTTGACCGGCGTGACATGCACATACCACGGCAGGACGGTATGATGGCTGTGGCAATCGTAACAAGCACCGATCACCAGGCCCTTGATGTCATCCGGTGCATGAAGGACAGCGAGCATGTCATCGTTCGGGTCAGCCGGTGGGGAGGAAAGATCAGGGCGGAACACCTGAGCGATGACGAATGCGCCGATCAGGAGATGGAGTATCCGTTTGAGCATGCGCGGAAGATAGCCGGCTCTACCTTGTGCGACCATGACGAGTGCGTTGCACGTGGAGGACTGGTTGGCGCTGCGAACGCCGATCATCGACGTGCGTTCGCCCAAGGAGTTCGCACAAGGCCATATCCCAGGAGCGCACACACTACCTCTCTTCAGCGATGAGGAACGGGCCGTGGTAGGTACGCTCTACAAGCAGAGAGGCCGTGATGCCGCATTGCTCGAAGGTTTGCGCATGGTCGGACCCAAACTGGCCACCATCGTTGAGCGTTCACGCACTATCGCTCCGGATGGAAGGATCAGGGTGCATTGCTGGCGCGGCGGTGAACGGAGCGGCAGTGTGGCCTGGCTGCTGGACAAGGCCGGCTTCACCGAAGTTCTCACCTTGGAACGCGGATACAAAGGCTTCCGAAACCATGTGCTGGACTCCTTCGTTCATCCTCGCCCACTTTTCGTTCTGGGTGGCTACACGGGTTCCGGTAAGACAGAGACGTTGCGCCTTTTGCGAGAGCATGGACAGACAGTGATCGACCTTGAGGCACTGGCGCACCACAAGGGTTCTTCCTTTGGTGCCATCGGTGAAGCACCACAGCCCACCACGGAACAGTTCGAGAACCTGCTTTGGGATGCGTTCCGTGCCATACCCAGGGATCTACCCGTATGGCTGGAAGATGAAAGCGCGATGATCGGAAAAGTGAAAATGCCGGATGCCTTGTTCGCTCGGATGAGGCTCGCGCGGTCGTTCTTCGTGGAAATGCCGTTGGAGGAACGCGCGGATCGGCTGGTCGGGGATTACGGGACTTTCCCCAAGGAACTGCTTGCTGAAGCGACCAAGCGCATCGAGAAACGGTTGGGACCCCAGCATTGCAAAGCGGCCCTGGAAGCTTTGGAGAACGGTGATCTGCTCACCGTTGCGCTCATCACCTTACGCTATTACGACAAGGCTTACGCTCGCAGTTCCTCCGACCGCGATCAGAAGAACGTCATCCGCATACCGGCCAGCGCAAGCGATCTTCGTGGCCTCGCTGAACGCCTTAGCGCACATGTCCGAAGTTCCGACAACTCCTGAACAGGTCCGGCTCACCCTTTACAGTCATGGCGCCGGCTGTGGATGCAAGATCGCACCTTCGGAACTGGAGACCATCCTCAAGAGCGATCTGGGCACCTTGGCCGATCCCAAGTTGCTCGTAGGGTACGGTAGCCGCGATGATGCAGCCGTGTATGATATCGGCAACGGCCGTTGCTTGATCAGTACGACAGACTTCTTCTCTCCCATCGTCGATGATGCGTTCGATTTCGGCCGGATCGCAGCCACCAACGCGATAAGTGATGTATACGCCATGGGCGGAAAACCCTTGTTGGCCGTGGCGATCCTGGGTTGGCCGATCGAGAAATTGGGCGCCGGTCTGGCACAGCGCGTAGTGGAAGGTGGTAGAACGGCCTGCCATGAGGCGGGTATCGCCCTGGCCGGAGGGCACAGCATCGATGCACCGGAGCCGTTCTTCGGCCTCGCGGTTACCGGTGAAGTGAACATCACGGATCTCAAACGCAATGACACCGCAAACGCAGGAGACCAGTTGTTCCTTACGAAACCACTGGGCATCGGCATTCTCAGCACCGCGCAGAAAAGAGGCGTTCTCGCTCCGGAGCATGCTTCTATCGCCAGGGACCTGATGTGCCAGCCCAACCGCTTGGGAGCTTCCCTCTCATCGCTGCCGGGCGTATCCGCCATGACCGATGTGACAGGCTTCGGCCTGCTCGGCCACTTGCTTGAGATGTGTTCCGGAAGTGGGACCAGCGCGATCGTACACTACGACCGGATCCCCTGCATCCCGGAGGCCATGACCTATTTGACCGCAGGCTGTTATCCGGATGGATCTTTCCGAAATTGGAAAAGTCTTGCTGCCAAGGTCAGCGGAGCCTCCACCATGGAGCGCATGCTGCTCTTGAGCGATCCGCAAACGAGCGGGGGACTGCTGATCGCTTGCGCGCCGAACGAAGTGGAACGAGCGATCTCCATGGCCCGTGCCCAAGAAGTTCCTTTCGTTCACATCGGTGAAATGATCACGGCCCGTGATCCGCTGGTGGAAGTGCGCTGATCATTCTCCGAGCTGGTCTTCCTTTCGTCGACCTGTTCGCACTTTTCGACTTCTAGAGATAATAGGTAACCCCGACCGGTCTAATTTCGCATCGCTCCAGAACATCAATACCAGATCAATGGCAAAAAAACGCATGAACCGGAACGATGCCGAGAATCTTCTCGCGCACTACCGGTCGGAACGGCGTAGGCTCATCTTCCAGTTGAACCTGACGCGCACCGCATTGAAGGACCTCAAGCGCCTGCTCAACTCCCTGCCGAAGGAAGCGCCGAAACCCAACGTGGTGGTGCTTCCCGATGGTACGGTGAAACGACGCCCCGGTCGCCCACGGAAGGGTGAGGTCGTGGAGAAGAAACCGAAACGCGGCCCAGGCCGTCCGCCGAAACGGAAATTCCCGGAACGTCCCTTGAACGAATGGGACAACATGGTGATCAACGCCATCAAGAACAAGGGCAAGCTGCTCCCCAAGGATGAACTTTTCAAGAACGCGGTGAGCTGGGCAAGTGTCCATCAACCCGGAATGAAAAAGCCCCAAGTGGAGGTGTTCCTGACCCGCACGCTCCAGAAGCTGAGCGGCCGCAAGAAGATGCTGGGCGCACACCACACGGGCTTGCGCCGAGGCAACCACTACGGCCTGATCGACTGGTTCTTCAAGAGCAGTGGTAAGCTCCGTCGCCAGCACCTTGACAAGCTCGACCTGTCAAAGGAGATCTGAACCGTGTACCATGGCGGAAAAAGGGCGGTTGACCCGCCCTTTTTTCATTCCTTTCCATGGCTAACGTCATTGGCATGAACAGAACACTTCTCCTGCTCTCCCTGTCGCCGTTCCTGCTTTCCGGGGTATGCAAACCCACCTTGATCGAACATGACCCTCGGTTGGAAGAGATCAGGCTGCCTGCTGGGTTCCACATCTCCATTTTCGCTGAAAAGGTGCCAACCGTCCGGGAACTGGCACTGAGTCCGAACGGCATCGTTTACGCTGGCTCGAACGATGAAGGAGTGGTGTATGCCATGCCGGACCGTGATTCGGATGGAAAAGCCGATACCGTGCTGGTCGTTGCCAAAGACCTCAATATGCCTGTCGGTGTTGCGTGGCATCATGGCGACCTCTATGTCTCAGCAGTTAGCCGCATTCTCGTTCTGCGCGGGATCGATGGGAGATTGGAGCATCCGCCGGTCGCGGAAACAGTAACGGATCACTACCCGACAGAAACCCATCATGGTTGGAAGTTCATCGCCTTCGGACCCGATGACCGATTGTATGTGCCCGTAGGTGCCCCCTGCAACATCTGCCTGAGCGAGGACAGCATCTTCGCGACCATCACCAGCATGCGCGCCGATGGTTCCGATCTGCGCATCGAGGCTCATGGCGTTCGCAACAGCGTGGGTTTCGACTGGTCGCCTGAAGATGGCTCATTGTGGTTCACCGAGAATGGAAGGGATTGGTTCGGTGACGACCTGCCCAGTTGTGAGCTCGATCATCTTTCAGCGCGAGGACAGCACTTCGGCTACCCGTTCTGCCATCAGGGCGATACACTGGATCCTGAGTTCGGCATAGGTCGTCGCTGTGAAGAGTTCATTCCGCCGGCCGCCAAGCTTGGACCTCATGTGGCCCCCTTGGGCATGCGCTTCTATACCGGCCATCAGTTCCCGGAGAAGTACCACCACGCCATGTTCATCGCTGAGCACGGCAGTTGGAACCGCTCTACTCCCGTGGGCTACCGGGTCGCTGTGGCCTTTCCACAAGCTGACGGCACAGCCAAGCATGAGATCTTCGCTGAAGGCTGGTTGAAAGGTGCGAGCGCGTGGGGCCGGCCGGTCGATGTGCTGAACATGCCTGATGGTTCTATGCTCCTGAGCGACGATGCGGCGGACATGGTCTACCGCATCACCTACACCGCACCTTGATACTGGTATTCCTCGCGGCAGTTTTTTTTTGACCCCCAGGTGTGACCTCCTTTCTTCCCTTGCGTCCGAAGATCAGAATTCGGTGATCGGTGGAAGGGAGAGATCCACCAGGATCCGGATCGGAGGGCGCCTTACGGCGCCCTTCGTATTCATGGTATCGCTCAGGATCGCTCCTTCCTGTTGGAGAACGGCCGCCTTTCCAGCCACTCCCTTCGTGCGAAGGACGAGTCATAGAGCCAGTGATGCACCGCCCACGCGGTCAACACGCCTATCGCTGCCCCGGCCACCGCATCCTGCACGAAGTGTTGAGAGAGGTAAACGCGCGAGTAGGCTAATGAAGCGGCCAACAAGGCCAGTACGATCGCCCAACCGGGCCGGCCAATTATCACCGCAAGGGCGAAGCACATACTGAACGCGCAAGCGCTGTGGCCGCTCGGGAAACTGTTGAAGCGGTGCAACTCGATGTCCTGTATCACATGAAGGCCAGGCATGGCCTCCAATGAAGCCATCGGCCGGTCCACATGCGGAAAGACGAAGTGTTTCAATACCTGAACGATGATGGCACTGAACCCCGCACTGCAAGCCAGCATCAAGAACCACCGCCAGTTGTATAGCAGCAACAGCAGGGCCAGCACCGTAGGTACCCAGCCATCCGCTCCAATGGTGAACAGCGGGAAGAACGCATCCGCCCACCCTGCGTGCCAGACGTTCACTGCGCGGTGCAGTTCCAGCCTTGACCAGCCGATGCCGTAGCTGGCCGGTATGACCAACGCCAACAAGCATGTTGTGAGGAAGGCACTGACCGCGCGTTCACGCATGCCGTCAAATGTACCCGCGGGCTCCATGATCAACAGCGCCCGGTTGGATCATCGGGCTCACGATACACCGATCGGGGTATAGGAGCAGCCCATGGGCAACGGCAGCTTCGCAACATCCATCCCGAACACCCATGTCCACCATCGGAAAACGCTTCGTCGATCGCACCCATGACCGTAGCGCCCAGCGCATCATCGACACGCGCATGAAAGTCGTGCTTTCCGCAGTACTCGCAGAACCGAGCGGCAGCGCAATGCATGCGTACCTCAAAGCCGGACCGCACACTCCCTCGAAGCCAGGCACGAACCGACGCTCATAGGATCGCTCCTTCGTCAGGGCAGTTGTTCGTTCCGGACAGCGTTGGGCGCATTGCCTCCCAGGTTCACGATGATCGGATCGCGGTCGTTGTTCACCCCGGTGTATTTCACCACACCGTCCATGTTCACATCGCTCTTGAAATAGCCGGGTACGACCTCCGTAGGTATCGCACCACCGATCTGCGTCAGTATGGGGTCCCTGTCATTATTGGCACCCGTGTACTTCAACTGCGTGTCGCGGAACACATTGCCACCCCATTGAGCTGAAACCTGTGGCGTAACGACGGCGCGTGCGGCGGTCCCATAAGTGGAGGTACTGGGAACGGAGAAGTCTATGGAGCGCTGGGCGGAGGTCAAGGCCTGGCTGGTCGAGGTCATCACGCCCAGGTGATTGCGGTGCCGAACGGCGATGAAATAGTTATCGGCCGTCACACTGAACAACAGACGCTGATAGCCGTTGGTGCCAACGATATCGCCATCACGCTGCAGCAGCGCGGCGCGTGTCGCCACGATCGTCGCCGGGTTGTTCTTGTTCCTCAGTTCCACGAGCACCCAATCGACCACGGCGTTCTTACCGGTCACGTTCAATGTGGCAGCACTCACGGTTTCACCACCACCGCCACCCGCTTGGGTGAAGCCGAGCGCAGTGAAAGGCTCGGTCGCAGGGATCAAGGAGGCCACCCGCAGATCATCGCGCATCAGGCCGGTGCTGCTCGTGTAAGGGGCTTGTAGAACGGTCCGGAGCGTCACGCTTGGCCCGCAATCCTGCCAACGCGCCAAGGACGCGCCGGGGATCACGGTACGGGTGGAGTTCGTTGGCGTTTGCCAGAACAAGGCCGCATGATCTCCCCCGGTGCCCTCCTTGTGCAGCATCTCCACGTAGTAGTAGCGGCCGGCCACCAAGGAGATGCTCGCGCTGGTCTGATCGTTGTACTTGGTGAATTCGTTCTGGTTCGTCCAGCCTGGGACACCGCAGATGCGACGCTTGTAGAGCGGATCAGCGTTCAGGCTCAGCCACACTTCAGCCGCATCATCCGCTACAGCGGTGAAGACATAGTTGCCCGTGGTCGGAGCGATGATGTAACCACGGATGCGCGTTCCGTAGTTGTCCGCAGCGTTCACCGGTACCTGGAAAGAGGTCGGGAACGTGGTAGATGACGGACTGTTCGGATAGGCGGCCGCGTTCGTCAGGTCAATGACGTTCACCCCGCCGATGCTGTTGTAGACCTCGCGCGTGATGCTGCCCGTTGCCCCCACGCATTGGGGCGGAGCGGTGCTCAACACACTGATCACCCGTGTGGCCGTATTGGTCAATCCATCATTATCCACAACGGTCAGTCTGACATAGTAGTCACCCGCATCCGTAAAGGTTTTGCTCGTCGTTGGTCCCGATGCTGAAGTGCCGTCACCCAGATCCCAAGCATAGCTCACGATGTTGCCATTGTCCACACTTCCCGCACCGGAAAGGTTGGCCGTGAACGGAGCGAAGCCGTAGGTGATGTCCGCATCGATCACCGCTGTGGGCGCGATCGAACTGCAACGCGGATAGAGCCAGCTCACCGTGGAGGTCGAAAGGCCTGCGGCATCCGTAACGGCCAATTGCACCTCATAGCTGAAGTCATCCTCATAGCAACCGACCCCGCTGATCACCGTGCTGCCCGTAGGCGTGCTCACCGGAGTTTCCGGATGGATGTGATTGTTGTGGTGAAGGATGGTGCGCCAGGAATAGTTCAATTCAGCGGCCGTATGCTCCAGATCGCTCACGTTGGCCTGCAGGGTATAGGTGGTGTCGATCCCTGGAGGGTACAAGCTTCCGTTGGCGGGACTGATGATCGACACCACCGGCGGTGTGTTGTTCACGCTGACAAGCAGGGTCGTGCTGTTGGTCGCCCCTTGCGGATCGGTGACCGTTAGCGTTACCGTATAACTCGTGGGAACACCCGGTGGTGCGGTGAACGTGTGGTTCACGGAAACCCCGCTTCCGTTCGGTGTGGCGTCCCCGAAGTTCCACGACCAGGTCAATGCACCGTTCTCCGGATCACTGCTTCCTGAACCGTTGAACGTTACCTGCAACGGCCCAGGACCGTACTGCACGCTCTGCGTGGCCTGTGCGATCGGAGGCAGGTTGGTGACACCGATCGGTGAGATCTTCCAGATCGCGTTGGTCTCGTATTTCACGTACCACAGCGCACCGTCCGGTCCTTCTTTCATGAAGACCACCGCACCAAGGTTGGATCCGAAGTTCGCAGCTGAAACTGGAAGGTCCTGTGTGTCGAAAACGAACTTCTTGATCCATGCTCCGCCGTAGTCGCCGTGCATGTAGACGTTCTGGTAACCTACCGGCCAGCCGCTGCCGGTGATCCATGTTCCACCTACTGATGCATTCCCTCCGAACTGAGGACCCGGCACAGGTGAACCGACCGCGTTCAGATCGAACGTGACAGCGTTGTTACCGCTGAAACCACCGCAGCGGCTCTGGTTGCCATGGCTCCAATCGATGGCGGGCCGCTCGTGGAAGAACGTCGGGATGTTGGAAGGCACCTGTTGGGTGAAGTCGCACGGGTTCGGATGGCCGTTCAAATGGACAGGTGTAGCCTGCTTGATCAGATCCTGGAAATCGAAATACGGCTTCGCACAACCGTTGATGCCATAGAGCGGGTTCGGGGCATCCTGGTTCTGCGTGAGCGCCGCGTTGTAACTGCCCTGCGCTGTCATACCCTCGTAGATGGGCCAACCGAAGTTCATTCCACCTTCATAGCACACGTTCAGATCTTCCCACGAGGACCAGCCCACATCGCCGACATACAGCGTGCCCGGCTTGCCTTGTGCGGGGTCAGTGCTGCCCGTGCCAGGACGAAGGCACATGCGGTACGGGTTGCGCAATCCCAAGGCCCAGACCCGGCTCTTCGGTGATCGCGGTGATGATGCGTCGAACCAAGGATTGCTCGCAACCCCATCGCCCGTGTTCGGGTCGATGCGCAGGATCTTACCGTTGTGGCAGTTCAACAACTGCGCACGCATGGCGCCCACGTGCTCCGCTGGGCGAATGATCCCATCGGTGAGCGCTTGGGCATAGTAGGTGTCGCCATTGGGTCCGGTATCGGCGAGGTTGTAGCTGGCTCCATCCCCTACACTGGCCATCAAGGTGCCATCCGTGCCGAACACGAGCGATCCTGTGCTGTGGGATTCGTGCAAAAGCGGCACACCCGTTTGCCTCGTTTCGCCCACCAGCACGGTCCTGCTGTTGTAATCAACGGTATTGAAGTTGGGACCGATCGCCGTGTAGCGCGTGATGCGCATGATGGTGGCAGCATAGTATTCGTTCGTCGTGGCGTTGTAAGAACCGGTGCCATAGTTCATCAGGTAGTGACGGTCCACCGCGTAGAGCAGGTAGATGCGCCCGTTCGTCAGGAAGTTCGGATCCAGCGCGAATCCCAGACAGCCGTGATCCCGCCAGTTGCCCACTTCTTCGCTGATATCGATCAATGGCGTGGCCAATCTCACACCGTTCTGCACGATCCACACCTTACCGCTCTTCTCCCACACGTACCATCGGCCGTTCTGATCGAAGGTGAAACCCACCGGCTCTGTCCAGCCGCCCATGACCAAGGCGTTGCTGAAACCTGTGGGTACGGTCTGAGCTTCGAGCTTGGGAACCAACGTCAAAAGAGCAAGGGCGAGTAGGATCCAGACGGTTGTGCGTTTGAGCATCGGAGGTCGTAGTTATGCGGCCGCTCGAACGGGGCTAAGGGGGCTTTTGGAGAGCACGAAACTACCGGGATCGGTACCGTTCCGACAAGCGAACAACAACTTGGGCTGATCTTACGCCCCGGCATATCTTGGTCAATGATGGAAGTCATTCATCATCGTCTGGTGGTCAGCGGGAAAGTGCAGGGGGTGTTCTTCAGGAAGCACACCTGCGCCAAGGCCGTTGAACTGGGGCTTGCAGGGTACGTCATGAACCAGCCCGATGGCAGCGTGTGCGTGGAAGCGGAAGGTTCGCTTGACGCACTTCAGGCCCTCTTGACGTGGTGCAGCACGGGGCCTCCTCAAGCACGCGTGGACCATGTGGAGGTCACGACCGTCCCTTTTGATGGCATGCGGGGTTTCGAGGTCCGTTACTGACCGGCGAACAGGTCCAGTTGACCCGCCGGGGGTATCCGGAAGAGACCGGTGTTCAATGAGGGGTGATGGCGCCCACGGAAGTAGCGCGCCTCGAAGACGCGGAACACCCGGGCGATGTTCTCTGCGAAAGGCCCTTCCCCGCTCAACCTGCGACCGAACGTGGAGTCATGCATCGCATTGCCGTGCACTGCGGATATCTGTGCGATCACCTTCGCCGCGCGGTCAGGGAAATGATGCTCCAGCCACTCACGGAACACGCCCTCGACCGCACCGTTCGTGCGCACCACGGTGTAACCGGCGCTGGAAGCGCCCGCCTCGGCTGCCGCCTTCAAGAGGGAGGGGACCTCGCTGTCGTTCAACGCCGGGATGATCGGCGCGATCATCGCCCGCACCGGTACACCGGCTCGCGAAAGTTCCTTCATTGCCTGGAGACGGTTCGCAGCCGTGCTCGTGCGCGGTTCCAATACCCGCCGCAATTCCTCATCCATCGTGGTGAAACTGATGGCCACCGAAGCCAGACCCTGCGCCGCCAGTCCGCTGAGCAGGTCGATATCACGCAATACCAGCGCGTTCTTGGTGATCATGCCCACCGCCTGCTTGTACTTGGCGCACACGCGAAGCAGTTCTCGCGTGATCCCCTCGGTGCGTTCCACGGGTTGGTAGCAGTCCGTGTTGCCGCTGATGGAAATGACCTCGCCCTTCCAGTTCCTCGATCGAAGCGCTTTCTCCAACAGTTCCGGAGCGTTGCGCTTGATGATGATGACGCGCTCGAAATCGAGGCCTGCGCTGTACCCCCAATACTCGTGGGTGGGACGTGCATAGCAATAGGCGCAACCGTGCTCACAACCTTGGTAAGGGTTCAGGCTCCAGTCTAGGCCGAGATCAGGCGAAGTGACCTTGTTCAGGATGGTCTTCGGGTGCTCGAACACATAGCGCGTTGGCTGGCTGTTGTCCTCGGGTTCATCGATGCCCAAGGGTTCCACCACGCCATAATGATGGCGCATGAACCGGTTCGCCGGCTGGAATGAAGCTCCCCTGCCCTTGACCGGTTTTCCGTCGATCGCCATGCGCTCAATGTAGCGCGACGATCACCTGACAATACAGTCGAACCACCCGGATACATTCGCGCCCTGTTCCACCGATCATGTTGCGCCGTACAGCACCGTTCCTACTCGTACTAATCGCGGCTTGCGGAAGCCCTGCACCCGAACCGTCCGCTACCTCAACCTCTTCGGGAACCGACTCGTTAACGGTCAGCCCTTGGAACGCGGACAGCCTGATACAACCGCAGGAAAAGCACTTCACTCATCTGCGCCGCTTGACCTTCGGTGGCAACAACGCGGAGGCTTACTGGAGCTTCAACGGCCGCTTGCTCACCTTCCAATCCGACCATTCGTTGTGGGGAAACGCCTGCGACCAGATCCATTGGTTCGAGCCGATGAAGGACGACCTGCGGGCGAAAGCTCCCATGAAGCTGAGCCAGGGAGGCCGTTCCACGTGCAGCTATTTCCTTCCCGGGGACAGCCTTGTGCTCTTCGCGAGCACGCACGCCGGCGACACAGCCTGCCCCCCCGTTCCCGAACATCAACCGGGCAAATACCTGTGGCCGCTCTACGCCAGCTATGACATCTACGTCACTGACCTGCACGGCAACATCCGTAAACGCCTTACGGATAAACCCGGCTACGACGCGGAGGCCACGGTATCACCGAAAGGAGACCGGATCGTCTTCACCAGCGTGCGCGACGGAGATATCGACCTGTACACGATGAACATCGACGGGACCGATGTGAAGCGGGTGACGAGCGAACTCGGCTATGACGGTGGTGCGTTCTTCAGTCCGGATGGAAGCAAGCTCATCTGGCGTGCCTCGCGCCCGAAGTCGAAGGAAGAAGTGACAGAGTATAAGGATCTGCTCGCCAAGAACCTCGTGCAACCGTTGCAGATGGAGCTCTTCATCGCGAATGCGGACGGCAGCGATGCGCACGCCATCACCTCGCTGGGCAAGGCCAACTGGGCTCCGAGCTGGTACCACGATGGCCAGCGCATCATTTTCGCGAGCAACCACACCACCGAACGCGGCTTCCCCTTCACGCTCTACTCCATTCACACGGATGGCACCGGCTTGGAGCAGATCACCTTCGACAACGGCTTCGATGCCTTCCCCATGTTCAGCCCTGACGGACGCTATCTCGTTTTCAGCAGCAACCGCGGCGGCCAGAACCATGAGACGAACCTGTTCCTCGCGGAGTGGAAGGACTGATCGGTCAGCGCTTCACGCCAGCACCGATGCAGCGACGATATTCGCACGGTGAGCGAGGAACGGAGCAATTGGCGTGAACGGCTTGCGAAGCGCTGGGGCGTTTCTCCTCAACGCGCGCTGATCATCCTCTTCGTGTTCATCTGCACCGGCTTCACGGTGATGTTCCTGAAGCGGCCGCTGGTGGCTTTGGTGGCTGGTGAAGGGGAGAAACCGCTGTGGTTCTCCATCGCCTACTACGTACTGATCCTCCCCTTCTACAACGCCCTTCTGCTGGCGTACGGTGCTTTGTTCGGTCAGTTCCGCTTCTTCCTGGAGTTCGAGAAGCGCTTCCTCCGTCGCTTCACGGGAAAGCACTGATCACTTGAGCGCACGGGCCACACGAGCCGCTTCGCGTGAAGCGCTCTTCTTCAACCGGCATTCCCACACGGTGATCACTTTCCAACCTGCGCTCTTCAACTCTTTCTCTTTTCTCGCGTCACGCGCCTGGTTCGCACCGAGCTTCTTCTGCCACCAAGCCGCGTTGCTTTGGGGCGCGTACCGTTCGCAGTGCGGGCAACTGTGCCAGAAGCAGCCGTGCACGAACACCGCCAATTTTCGTCCAACAAAGGCGATGTCGGGCCTGCCGGGCGCCTTGGTGTAATGGAGTCGATAGCCCCTGATGCCAGCGGCGCTCAATGCCTTACGCATGAGCTGTTCCGGCTTGGTGTTCTTCGCACGGATGCGGCTCATGATCGCACTGGTGCGCGCGTCCTTCGGCACGGGAGCCCGTCCATCGCGGAGGTATTCGCGAGCTTTCACGACACAAATGAACGCCTCGAAGGCTCGCCCTGCCTCTTCGTTCGGCTGGCTTCTGAAGCTGATGATGGCGATCGGGCTGTTGTTCGGCCTTGTCGTTTTCGCCTTGATCGTCGGTCGAGTGACCGGACATCTCCAATTCTTCAGCATCCCTACCCCCGGAAACGAGCCGACCATCCTTTCAGGCGGTCATCTTTTCGCCTCCGATCTGCTCAAGATCGAGCGCGGTCGTTTCGTCTGCTATCACCAGACCGATCCGCGTTATGAACGAGCCATCTGGGTGCAGCGGGCGATGGCGCTTGCGGGCGACACCCTGCACATCCGGAACGGACGCGTCTTCGTGAACGGAAAAGATGCGGATAGCTGCTTGACGTTGAACCATGCTTATGCGGCACCCTTGGCGATGCGTACGCGTCTGATGCACGAAGGCGTGCTGCGGGACAGCGACTTCACGCCGCCATTCCACAATGATTCCATCATCGTTCAAATGACCGGTTCACAGGCACGCGAGCATGGTCTTCAACACCGGATACGCAGACAGGAATTGGACACGATGGTCATCGCCATGTGGGGGCGTGAAGCTCGCACGTTGGATGACCTGGGCCCGGTGATCGTTCCGCAGGATCGGCTATTCCTCATCGGTGATAACCGCGATATGAGCATCGATTCGCGCTTTATCGGCACGGTGCACCGGTCAAATGTGATAGGCGTCGTTTTCGCGAACTTCTGACCGTCCTACAGCACCTTGATCTCCGTCCTCCGGTTCTGCGCCCGGCCTTCTTCCGTATCGTTCGTAGCCAGGGGCTTTGATTCCCCGAAACCAGCGGAACTCACGCGCGCGGCCTCGATGCCATAACCGGTCAGGTATTTCGCCACCGCCTGCGCACGTGCCTCGCTCAGCTTCTGGTTCTCCGCGTCGCTTCCCACGTTATCGGTGTGACCGCCGACCTCGATCCGTAAGGTGGGATTCGCTCTCATCAAGCGCAGCAATTTGTCCAGTTCCAGGTTGCTGGCCGGGAGCAGTTCAGCACTGGCCGTGTTGAAAAAGATGTTCCGCAAGGCGATCACACTTCCCGAACTCAGCGGACTCAACTGCACGTTCAGTGTGAACGGCTTCTCCGCCGTGCCCGATGAAACACTGTAGTTCTGGCTGAAGAACAGGTAGCCCTCGGCGCTCGCGTTCAATGCGTAATCCTTTCCAGCGGGCAGGCATACCAGGAATTCACCGGTCTTCGGGTCGCTGTAGGCCGCTGTCGAAAGATCTCCGCTCGCGAGATCATACAGTTCAACGTCCGCTTCCACCGGTTGCGCTGTGTTCTTGTCCGTTACACGGCCACGGATGTAGTTCACCGCTGTGGCTCGGGCTTGGGCGGGAAGTTCGAAGGAGTACAGATCCAGATCACCGAGCCCGCCTTTGCGGTCGCTGGCGAAGTAGGCCAACTTGCCATCGGCACCTACCAGCACACTGTTCTCATCGGCACTGGTGTTGATCGGGTAGCCGATATTCTCGGCGGTTCCCCATGAACCATCTGCTCCTTTGCGGCTCACGAAGATGTCCAGACCGCCCATGCCCGGATGTCCGTTGCTGCTGAAGTACAAGGTGCGGCCATCCGGATGGATCTGCACGCTCTCCTCCTGAAAAGGTGTGTTGATGTTCGGTCCCAATTTTTCCGGCTTGCCGAAGTTGCCGTCATCACCCAGGCGGCTCACATAGATGTCGGTGCTCTTCATGCGGGCACCGGTCTCCACGCCACGCACGAAGTAGAGTGTGCGGCCATCACTGCCTAGGGAAGGCTGGCTTTCCCAGTTCCTGGAGTTCAGCGGAGGTCCAAGGTTTTCCGGAGGCGTCCACCGATCACCGATGCGTCTGCTGATGAACAGATCGCAGCTACCGAGACCGCGAGCACCGTTCCCGTATCCGCCATCAATACCCGCGCACTTGGTGAAGATCATGAAGCGACCGTCAGGGCTCAACGTACCTGCGCCTTCGTTCTCTTTGGAATCAACACCAGGAATGGTCACACTGGTCCCCCACGTGCCTTGTGCATCGCGTCGGCTCACATAAAAGTCTTCCTGCTTGCCGTATTCGGATCGTGCATCGTCCACCAGTCGCGTGAACATGAGCGTGCTGTCGTCAGCAGTAACGCAGGGGTAGTACTCGGGTGCCTTCGTGTTCACGCCCGGCCCGAGGTTCTTCGGTTCGAAAGGAACGGGATGTTGCACGGCCTCACGTGCGAAGGCACAGTTCTTCATGCCGAGCCTGGCCTTGCCCACACGTACTTCATCATCATCGAGTTTCAGGAACTCGGCATAGTGCTTCTCCGCCTCATCATACCGTTGCGCTGCGAACTCCAGTTCCGCCAGATGCAGCATGGCGGGCGGGAAATAGCGCGGGGAGATGGACAAAACCTGCGCGTACATGTCCATTGCATCGGTAGACCGGTCCTGCTCCTCAAACATCTCGGCGAGGTAGATGCGGGGCTCGATGAACGCGGGATCGGCTTCCGCAGCCTTCTTCAGGTCGCTTTGCGCACAGTCCCACTTGCGCTGGCGCATGCAGTCCGCCCCGCTCTCGTAAAGCTTGATCGCACGCTTGTTCGTGGTGGTGTAGTTCTGTGCGTGCAGCGTATGCGCGAACACACCGCTCATGATCAACAAAAAGATCCTCCCGCTCATGGGATGTTCAGGTACTTGTGTGTTTGCAGGGAGATGGTCCAACGCGGGTGCGCCTTCACATGCTCCACGATCAAGGGCATCATCGCTTCGCGCTTGCTCCATTCCGGTTGCAGGAAGAGGCGGCAGTCCGGACGCACGTGCGCAGCCTGCTCTTCGGCCCATTGGAGGTCATGCTTGTTGAAGACGATCACTTTGAGTTCATCCGCCCGCTGAAAAGTTTCCGGTAGCGCGGGCTTGAATTTCTTCGGACTGAGGCACACATGGTGCCAATCGCCAGAGATCGGATGCGAGCCGCTGGTTTCGATGTTCGTTCGGAAGCCCGCAGCCCGCAAAGCATTGGTGAGCGCTGACAGGTCGTGCATCAAGGGTTCACCACCGGTGACCACGACAAGGCGGGCTGGGTGTTCCCTTGCTTGTTCGGTGATACTCTCGACCGTGAGCTGTGGATGCGCGGCAGCATCCCAACTTTCCTTCACATCGCACCAGGTACATCCTACATCGCAGCCGCCGAGACGGATGAAGTAGGCTGCCTGACCCGTGTAGGCACCCTCGCCTTGCACCGTGTAGAAGGCTTCCATGACCGGCAACGTGCGCGACATGCGGCAAAGAAACGACCGCCGGTCCTGCGGAAGGGAAAAAGAAAAGCCCACACAGAGCCACGTTCAAGGAACCCATGGTTATCACATGGGCGGGACCGCGATGATGGCTTCCGTAATCCTCCTGGCACCGAGGTGCGTCCCAGCGCGAAGCTGGGCTGAGGCCCGCCGTACACCACCGAGGGTGCGGCCCCTGATGGAAATTGTTGGTTCCAATGAACAGATGGCCTGTGTGGGCTTCACGTTGACGATCGCGTGGGCCGATCGCTGGATGCTTGACAGGGGTTGTAAAGAACGACTACGGTACGAATGTAGCCTCCGGAAAAGGCAAACGCGAACGACGGTTGAAAACTCTTTGCTCGCTTCAGCCTTCGCCCTTCTGACCAACGAAGTGATCCTCCTTCTCCTCGAAAAGCACGTTGAAGGTGGTGAGGGTTCCGTAGCAACGCGTGATGTACTGCTGCAGTTCCACCTTGTCCTGCTCGCTCAGCTTGTCGCTCGCGTTGATCTTCTGCTCGAGCACCCGGAAGCGGTCGCGGATCATGACGATCTTGTGGAAGAAGTCCTCGATGGGGATCTCCTTCGCTTGCAAGGATGCGTCGCGTGGCTTCATGATCAATGTTCCTCCTTCATATCGGCGCGCCATGTCCACTGGCCGTTGCGGTAGCTGCATTTCTTCCAGGATCTCGCGAAGGCCGTCCTTCACATGCTCCATGTCCAGCGGCTCCTGCCCGATCTCCACGCCTGGAGCGATCGTGACAAGTCCCTCGAAGCTGCGACTTACCGGCTGTTCGCCATGCTCGCGGAAGAAGATGTGCACGGTGCGTGGGTCCATGTCATAGACCACGCCCACACCCATGGTCGGGTGTTTCACGCGGGCACCGATGCTGATGTCGTAGAGTTCCATCTGATGAACGTTGGGCCGAATATGCGATAGGAACGCGAACGATCATGAACGGCCGTCATCCCGGCAGCACGACCGGAGCTTCCACGGTCATGTGTTCGCTCAGCTTGTTCAGGTCCAAGCGCGTGGAACCGTTCTTCACGCTGAACGCACGCACATAGCGGCCACCCCACACCACTTCATCGAAGCGGACCGAGTGGCGCGTGTGTACCTGCCCCATGTAGCCTTCGTCCAGTCCTTTCAGGATAATGAGGAACTCCGCTCGCCGATCTCGCAGATCGGCAGCGCTCAACCCGGCCAAGGGACTTTCCGCAGTGATGGGATGCACGATCGTCCAACTCAACGGCAGGAAGGTCACGCGGTCCAACTGCAGCGGAAGGTTGTAGTAGTTGAGCCGCTCGCCCTTGTCGTCCACATCCGCCATCACCAGCAGCACGCGCGCCTCCACCTCGACCATGAGGGTGTTGCGCCGATTGGCCAGACGGATCTGGAAGCTCCAGCCTTCCTTGAAAGGCGCGATCAGCGCTTGTTCGCTGTAAACGATGTTCGCCTTGGGCCGTGCGAACCGCGCATACACCACCGCGCTGATGAGCGAGAAGCCCAGGATGCCGAACACCCCTTCCACCGCCGCCACGACCCATGCGGCCGGACTATCAGGGAACAACGAGCCGTAACCCACCGTGGTCAACGTTTGCACGCTCATACCGATGGCGCTCATCCAACGCCCTGTGAGCGAATCCAGGTTCGCGTTGCCGATGTTCTCCACTCCGATGAGCATGTAGAGCGACCCGAACAGCACGTTCATGGTCAGGTAGCCTGCGACGAACGTGAGTACCAGACGTCCAACGTTCATGGTCACCAGCGCTACGAATCCTTCGCGCAGTCCGGTGCTCTCGCCGATGCGCTCCACGCGGAACGAACCATCCCGCGCCATCAATCGATCGACGGGCTTCTCGAAAACGGTGCCGGTACCGGGATCCTCGGTGCGAACTCCTTTCATGATGATGGACTGAATGATGCGCTAGTTACCCACCACGCGGAGAACGGGGTACTTGCGGAACGAGGTTTCGAAAAACGGTGAGCCTTGGTACACGAAGTACAGTTGTGCCCAAGCATCCTTGGCGAACTCCGGATCCGTGGCGCGCTTCGCCTCCAACGACGCTTTCATTGCCGGGTCCTTCGCCAACAGTTCCGCAGCGATGTCCTCGAACACGTAATCACTGAACCATTCCTTCTGCTGCAACACACTGTCGAAGAAACCCCAGGCGAAGTAGCTGTCTTCCGCTTCCAGTTCCAGTGTTTCCATGATGAAGCGGTCGATCGGTTGGTCCGTAGGTATCCACACCGAACCCGCAGGTACGTGCATCTTCTGTCGGCTCGTGCTACAGTGGACGGCATGGTGGAGGTAGTGCCCTTCGTACGGCGACCGACCGGTCTCGAACGAAACGATGCTGTCCACTTCCACCAGGATCGTCGTGTCCTTCTTCAACGTGCGGTACTTCAATACGCTCATGTCCAACAAGGGCAGTTCCCTCGCCCACGCGGCCGGAACGATGTAGGCCTTCGGCTTCCGCTTGATCAGCGACGGCCGGTATGTTGCGCGCCACGGCACGCTCGTATTCGTCGGCTGGTTGTGATCATAGTACAAGCGCGGTTGACCGCTCACCGCACTCGGGCGATGCGCTGCGGACCAGCCTTTCCATGGGAGCTGCTCGTTCATCGTGGTATCGACTTTCCAGTTCAGACCGATCTCGTCCATGGTCATCGTATGCCGCCTGGCCATTGCTCGCACCTGCGACAATTCCTTGCCGTGCTGATCCATGACGGCCAGTGTTCCGATCATCAGCTGGAAGGTGGCGTTCACGCGTTCGGCGTAAGGTTTCAGCATGTGGCTTTCCGCCAGTATACCGATGCGATCGAACATGGCGTTCCATCCTGTGCTGTAACGCGGGCTGTCATAGAAAGACGTCAGGCCATCCTCCGGCTTCTCCCCTTCCATTTCGAAGTACGGGCACGTGAGGATGTTCTTGCGCGACATCCAGTCGTAAAGACCGGGCTCCAATGTGGTGGTGAGGTATCGGCTCAGGCCCCCGTCCAGTTTGTCCTTCTGTGTGGTAAGCAGTTCCATCACGTACTGATGATCGGCGCCATCGCTCACGTGCGTCTCGAAGTAGATATCAGGATCCCAGTAGGTAAGCGCGTTCTCCAAGCTGATCGTGTTGCGGGAATCCGCTTTCACGAAGTCTCGATTCAGATCCAGGTTGCGTGCGTTGCCGCGGAAACCATAAGCGCGTGGTCCGTTCTGGTTCGCACGACTGAAGGAGTTCCTTCGCTTGGCCCCGCTCACGTTGTAGACCGGCACGATGCAGACTGCGGTATGCACCGTCAGCCCCATCAACTGATCGCTCTCCAACAAGGCTTGTGCGAGCAGGAGGCTCGCATCGATACCATCCGGCTCCCCCGGATGGATGCCATTGGTGATCCACAGGATGTTCTTGCCCGCCGAGCGTATGCTGTCCGGTGTGAAGCCGGAACCATCGGAGATCACGAACAGGTGCAAGGGCGAGCCATCATCATCTACGCCCATTTCCACCAAGCGCGCTCCGGTATGCATGCGGTCCAGTTCCGCGTACCGTGCGATGGCCTGCTCCCACGTGGCCGAGGTATCACCGGAAAAGACCCATTGTGCGGGGAGTGACAGGGAGAGGAACAGGACCGTGACGAGCAGGAAGGAGCGCATGGCCGAAGATGCAGCTTGAACAGGTCTGAAAAAAAGGGACCCCGCAGGCCTCGAAACCCGCGGGGATCCACGTTCCTCGGAGGCTCAATGCCCCCGAACCACTGTGTTCAGCCGTTCACCTCGGTCTCTTCCGGCCAAGGTGCGGTGGTCGCTTCGTTGGTGTTGGCGGGTGCCGGTGCTTGCTCTTGAACGGGCTCCTTCAACACCGGTACTTCGGCGTAGAGTTGCTCGTCATCGGTGAGTTGCAGGAGCAGCGTGAGGGTCATTACCGGCCACATGCGTTTCGTATTTGCGGCGGCAAGGTTTCATGGCGCGGGGGCCGTTGTCAAGAGGCAGAACAGCTGATTCGATAGACGAATACCATAATGGGTTCGACGAAAGCTTTCCGCTGCCCCTCAGGGCAGGAGAATATCAGTTGGCCGGATCGGCAGCACAGCGAACTTTGTGGCACTCCAAGCACCATGCGCATCCGAATGATCCTCCTCACCGCGCTGCTACCAATGGCCCTCGCGGCTCAAGTGCGTCATAGCCTGTTCGCAGGTCCTTCGATCGCCACCGTAACGGCCGAACAGTTCCTCTCATGGAATGGCCTTCCCAAGTTGGGTCTGGCCGCAGGTTATCGATTGAGCTACCCATGGACCAGCCAGGTGCGCATCGATGGCGAACTGATGTACATCAACAAGGGCAGTTGGGTACGCAACGCACAATTGGATCAGAACACCTTCACCACCCTGAGTTACTTGGAGGTGCCGGTGTTGCTTGACCTTGACCTCGATACGATCCCGGACGGGTTGTTCCTGAAGGGTGGAGTGGTCTATGGTTATTGGCTGTCAGGTAGCACACGCACCACGCAACAAGGCCAGGAGATCTCGAACTTCACTTATGACCTGAGCGGCCCCAATGTGCGACGCTCACAATGGAGCGTGGCGCTGGCCCTCGGCAAACAAGGCCCGAAATGGGCATGGGAAGTTCGCGGTCAATCGAGCGTGACGCCGTTCGACTCCCTCGTCCGCTCGCAGAACCTTGTGTTCAGCATATTGCTCAGTTATCGTTTCCCCCTTCCTTCCGAGAAGAAGTCCAAGAACGAGGATGGTAACGAATAGGGACCGTTGAATTCGGAACCCTAGGGCATCAGATCGCGGTGCGCACTCTCTGCCAAGGCTTGATCTGCCAGGTGATGTGCCCCGTTGCCAAGTGGTTCCCCAGCACATCATGCAAGGGCACCAACGCGGTGAACAGGACAGGCTCATCGTTCTGCAGCGGGCGGAGAATGTCCTTCTCGAGCTGGCCCGGGGCGATAGTATAGGTCGCTCTGGCCGAGGCTTTCGCCTGGTAGTGGTACTCCATGTGCAGCGTTTTCATGATGAGCCTGTACCGCGTTGCATCCAGGTGCTCGAGCAACGTCAATCCACTGCAATACTCAGCTGCGGTGGCGAGCGCGCAGGCGTGGATGCCGCGGATGTGATTGAGGTTGATCCGCCAATAAGGCACATGGACCACGATGCCGCCATCCACCGAGGGTTCAACGCGAAAGCCGTGCGGTCGGTTGAAGGGGATCTTCCAGCGGAGAATGGTGTTCAGCCACCAGCGTGAGAACGGTGAGGTGCGGGCGCGGGCGATGAGTTGGGAGATCATCATGATCAAGATGTCATAGGCCTGTATCCCAGTGCCATGCATGCGCACGAAGGTCGATCCGTGAACCGCTCAGATGCAACGTGGTGCCTATCACGTCAACATCATATTCTCCTGAGAACCGACAGCCATCCACAGACCCGCATAATAGGGTTATGTGGGAACCGTCGGTTCTCCAGGTCAGTCGAACTTCAGGGCCATTGGAGCCCGGAAAGCGTACCTCACCGCTTCTTGAAAAACGGATAGCCTCGCCACACCCTGACAAAGCGAGTTGAAATGTCCCTGCGTCCGCTGTCGTCAAAACCGGTATCGCCTCGTCATCGATAAGGATCGAGTCGACACACCATTCGACCTCGGTGATCCGATCCTTCAGAGGTGTTCGAAATGCCAAGAACAGAACAGGAACGAGGAGCAGCAACACAGAAACAGACATAAGGACCAACCTCTTCTCCACTCTGACCAAGCCTACAAACGGCAAACGCGCCGTCCTTTGGTTGAACCATTCTAAGAGCGGGCTTCCTTGGTGATGGCGCTCGACCCGGATGCCAAGTTCTGTGAGTGTTCTGACAGCTTCCTCAACTTGCTGCTCCAGAACTTGAAAACGTATGCCCCCGATCGCACCGGCCAAATGCGGAGCAACAAGAACCGTATTGTTGTCCAGAAGTCTGTACTCGATGGCCCGTGCTCGAAACTCTACTTCCACCAAGGCAACATCCATCGTTGCGTCGAATGAAGCCACGGTTATGAACTGCTGCTCACTATGCACGTTCAGCCCGGATGCGCTCATTCCGCCAGCACGCCAGCGATATCCGGCTTGAAATACCGTTCGCTCTTGAGCACTTTGCCATCCTCCCGGTAGATCGGCTGCCCGTTGGCGTCCAGCTTGCTCATGTTGCTGCGTTGGATCTCCTCGAACACCGCTTCGATCTTGTGCTGCAGCCCGTGCTTCAGGATCGTCCCGCAAAGGATGTAAAGCATATCACCCAAGGCATCCGCCACCTCCACCAGGTCGCCCCGGTTGGCCGCCTCCAGATACTCCTCGTTCTCCTCGCGCATGAGCGTGTAGCGCAGCAGCGCATCCCGTTCGCCGATGTCGCCGGTAGGTCCGTCAGCGTTGGATATGCGGAATGCATCGTGGAAGGCGCGCACGTGATCGATGGTCGCTTGGAGGCTGAGCGCTGTATGGGTGGTCATGCGCCGAATGTACCGTCCTTACTGGGAAAAACCACTTAACACACGTTAACTGGCAACACACTGACCGCCAGTATCCCTGCTTCGACTTTTGCGTTCCAATTTCGCCGCGGCCACAACGCCACGTACCTGGAACGACTTCACATGGAAAGCACACCGAACATCATGTCCGCTGCTTCCGGAGGGATCACCTCCGAGAGCATCCGCGCGCTCAATGATCGCATCCAACAGGCCAGCGCCTTCGTGGACCTTATCGATCATGAAATGGAGAAGAACATCGTGGGCCAGAAGGACATGGTGCAGAAGCTCCTGGTAGCGCTTTTGGCCGATGGTCACATCCTGCTGGAAGGCATGCCCGGCCTGGCCAAGACGCTAGCGGTGAAAACCCTGGCCCAAGCGATCGACGTTGGGTTCAGCCGCATCCAGTTCACCCCTGACCTGCTGCCGGCTGACCTGATCGGTACCCTCGTTTACAGCCAACGCAGCGAGGAGTTCAGCGTGAAGAAGGGTCCCTTGTTCAGCAACTTCATCCTCGCGGACGAGATCAACCGCGCCCCGGCCAAGGTGCAGAGCGCACTGCTGGAGGCCATGCAGGAGCGCCAGGTCACCATCGGTCAGCAGACCTACAAACTGCCCGAGCCCTTCCTGGTGCTCGCCACCATGAACCCGATCGAGCAGGAAGGCACCTATCCCCTTCCGGAAGCGCAGACCGACCGTTTCATGCTGAAAGTGGTGCTGGACTATCCGCGCAAGGAGGAAGAGAAGCTCATCATCCGCCAGAACACACGCGCCGGCCTGACCCCGCAGGTGCAGAAGGTGGTGCGTCCCGAAGACATCGTGAAGGCGCGCCAGCTCGTGCGCGAGGTCTACATGGACGAGAAGATCGAGCATTACATCGTTGACATCGTTTACGCTACACGCAAGCCCGACCTCTACAAGCTGAGCGAACTGAACTCGTTGATCAGCTTCGGTGGAAGCCCTCGCGCCAGCATCAACATGGCCCTCGCAGCGAAAGCGTTCGCCTTCACCAAGCGCCGTGGCTACGTGATACCCGAGGATGTTCGCGCCGTGTGCGCCGATGTGATGCGACACAGGATCGGTCTGACCTATGAGGCCGAGGCCGAGAACGTGACCGTGAAGGAGATCATCGACAAGGTGCTCAACACGGTGGAAGTGCCTTGATGAGCGGATAGGCTTGCCCCTGCCCTGTCCCTGCCTGATCCATGAACACCGTTCAACATACCAAGGACCTCATCAAGAAGGTGCGGTTGATCGAGCTGAAGACCCGCGGCTTGAGCGACCACATCTTCAGCGGTGAGTACCACAGCGCCTTCAAAGGGCGTGGCATGGCCTTCAGCGAGGTGCGCGAATACGTGCCCGGTGATGAGGTGCGAACGATCGACTGGAACGTGACGGCCCGCACCGGCAAGCCGCACATCAAGGTGTTCGATGAGGAGCGGGAACTCACCGTGATGCTCGTGGCCGATGTGAGCGCCAGCGGTGAATTCGGCACGGAGAACCAGCTGAAGCGCGAACTGATCACAGAGGCCTGCGCCACGATCGCCTTCAGCGCGATCCAGAACAACGACAAGGTGGGCCTGATCCTCTTCACCGATCAAGTGGAACTCTTCATCCCGCCGAAAAAAGGACGCGGGCACATCCTTCGCATCGTGCGTGAACTGCTCGAGTTCCGTCCACAGCACAGAGGAACCGACGTAGGTGGCGCACTGAAGTACCTGAACAGCGTGATCAAGAAGCGCAGCATCGCTTTCCTCATCAGCGACCTGATGGACGAGGGCTATGACGATGCCTTGAAGATCGCCAACCGCAAGCACGACCTGGTCGTCCTGCGCACCTCCGACCCCCGCGAAATGGAATTGCCCGATATGGGTCTCGTCCAGTTCATCGATCCGGAGACCGGGCATTCCACATGGGTGAACACGGGAAGCCGTCGTGTGCGAGAGCACTACCGGGCGGAAGCCCTGAAGCGACAAGCCCGTTCACGCGACGCGTTGCGCCGTGCAGGGGTTGACCACACAGTGATCAGCACCCGCGAAGGGTACGTGAAACCCTTGATGACCCTCTTCCGCCAGCGCGACTGATGAAGAGCGTTCCCGCACATAGCGCATTGCGTAGGGTCTTGCGTTCGATCATGCTCGCAGCATTCCTCTTGCCTTTGCTGGTCAGCGCGCAATCCCCAGCACCACAGGCGAAGCTGGACCGCGATGTGATCCTCATCGGTCAACAGGCACACTTGGACCTGAGCGTGAGCTACCGGGTGGACAAGGGCGAGAACACCAACATCGTCTGGCCGTCGGTGACCGACACGCTGACCGGTCACATCGATGTGGTACACGACAGCGGCTTGGACACGATCCTGCCCAGCGGCGACCAGGATCCGTTCCTGTTCAAGCAAACGCGCACTCTCACGATCACCTCGTGGGATAGCGGCTACTGGGCGGTGCCGCCGTTCCGATTCGTGATCAATGGCGATACCACAGAGACAGAGGCCATGCTCATCACCGTCAACACGGTGGAGGTGGACACGGCTGCCGCCTTCAAGGACATCAAGGAGATCTATGAAGTGCCCTCCAGTTGGATGGATTGGGTACGCGACAATTGGAAGTGGCTGGCAGGCGGAGCCGCAGTGATCGCTGTGATCATGGCGGTGATCCTGTGGCTGGTTCGCCGCGCACGCAGACCGAAGCCTGAAGCAGCACCGCCGGCCGTTGTGCTCCCGTTGCACACCCGCACATTACAAGCGCTGGAAGAGATCGAGAAACAGAAGCTCTGGCAACAAGGACTCGTGAAGGAGTACCAGAGCCAGGTGACGGACGTGCTGCGCGCATACATCGAACAACGCTTCAACGTACCAGCGCTGGAAAGCACGACGGACGACCTGCTCGCCTCCCTTCGCGTTAGCAGCATGAACACCGCGCAGCGCGACCAACTGGCGAACATGCTGCGCATGGCGGACATGGTGAAGTTCGCCAAGTGGACACCGCTACCCGCCGAGAACGAGCAATTGATGGCCGGCGCGATCAAGCTCGTGCAACAGACCGCCGACAACACCCCGAACGATGCGACGGCTTGATCGTGACCTGATCGTGCTGATGGTCATGCTGGTCGTGGCCCACGTGATCGCCGTTCTTGCGGGCATCTGGATGGCGCGCCATTACGAACTGGCTAATCCGAGGTTGTTGTGGGCGCTCGCCATTGTTCCGCTGCTGGCCGTGTGGTACGCATGGCGGCGCAACAAGCGGCAGCCACGTGTCACCCTTTCCACGGTGAGCGCCTTGCGAAGCGGACCGATGGACCTGATGGCCCGCCTACGTCATCTTCCTTTCGTGGCAGGTCTGCTCGCTTTGGCCCTGCTCCTGCTATCCATGGCACGGCCACAGAGCAAGGACAGTTGGCAGGACGTCACGCGCGATGGCATCGACATCGTCATCGCGATGGACTTCAGCGCCAGCATGCTGGCCAAGGACTTCAAACCGGACCGCTTGCAGGCCGCGCGGGATGTGGCCATGCGCTTCATCGATGATCGCCCCAACGACCGCATCGGGCTCGTGGTGTACGAGGGGGAAGCCTTCACGCAATGCCCGCTCACCACGGACCACGCCGTGCTGAACGACCTCTTCCGTCAGGCGCGCAGCGGTCTCATCAACGGGGGAACCGCGGTGGGCATGGGCCTCGCCACAGCGATCAACCGCTTGCGCGACAGCGACAGCAAGAGCAAGGTCATCATCCTGCTCACCGATGGTGTGAACAACGCCGGTACCATCCAACCGCTGGACGCCGCACAGATCGCGAAACAGTTCGGCATCCGCGTGTACACGATCGGCGTGGGCACGCGCGGAAAAGCGCTTTCACCGGTGGCCATCTATCCGAACGGCCAGTTCAAGTACGATTACGTGGATGTGGAGATCGACGATGACATGCTGCGCCAGGTGGCCGACATGACCGGCGGCAAGTACTTCCGCGCAACGGATGAGAAGAAACTGAAGAACATCTACCAGGAGATCGACAAGCTGGAGAAGACGCGTGTGAAAGTGACCGAGTACAGCCGCCGCAACGAGGAGTATTTCCCGATGCTGCTTGCTGGTTGCGCATTGTTCGCGTTGAGCCTCTTGTTGGAACGCACTTTCTTCCGGACCACTCCATGAGCGCCCGCGGTACATACAGCGTCGGTATTCTGGCGGCGATCGTGCTGGTGATCGAGGTGATCGCCTGGGTCTTCGGCATCGCGCTCTGGATCCTCGCCGATCGCTACCTGCCTCAAGTGCGCATCGAACATCCCGTCGTGCTGTGGGGAATGTTCCTGGGTCCCTTGCTCGTGTTGCTTTATCTGGTGAGTCTCTGGCGGAAGAACCGCTCCTTGCAGCGCTTCGGCAAACAGCCGTTGTTGCCTTGGATGGCACCCGGTGTGAGCAACTGGCGTTCGATCGTGCGCTTCCTCTTCCTGCGGCATGGCCTTGGTTTCGCCGTTTTCGCGCTGGCCGGACCCCAGATAGGAACACGCTTGGAAGAAGTGAAGGCAAAGGGCGTGGATGTTGTGGTGGCCATGGACGTGAGCAACAGCATGCTGGCCGAGGACCTTCGCCCCAACCGGATGGAAGTGGCCCGTCGTGCGCTCACGCAGCTCATCGAGCGCATGCAGGGCGATCGTCTCGGCATCGTGGTGTTCGCAGGAACCGCCTTCACGCAACTACCCATCACCGCAGACCGGTCGGCGGCCAAGATGTTCCTCAACACGATCGACCCAGGCATGGTGAGCACGCAGGGCACCGCGATCGGCGCAGCGATCACCCAAGCACGGCAGAGCTTCCAGCCCGGCGGTGCGAAAGGCCGCGCGATCATCATCATCAGCGATGGTGAGAGCTTCGAGGATGACGGCGAGACCGCTGCCAAGGAGGCCGCCGCTGAGGGCATCGTCGTGGATTGCATCGGCCTCGGCTCACCCGAAGGCGCACCCATCCCTGAGCGGCAAGGTTCGCAGGTATTGGGCTTCAAGAAGGACAAGGACGGGCAAACGGTGATCACCAAATTGAATGAGGACATGTTGCGCAGGATCGCAGCGGCCGGCAACGGTGATTACGCGCTGGCCACCAACGCAGGCACCGGTATCGAAGTGATGGTGGACCACCTGCGGCGCTTGGACCAGACCGAGACCGGCACCTTCAAATTCGCCGGATACGAGCATCGTTACCAGTATTTCCTGGCTATCGCGTGCGCGCTCATCTTCGCAGGGCTTTTCATGGGCGAACGCGCGAGCGACCGATCACCATGGACCACGTTCACATCATGAAACGCCTGCTCCTCACCTTCCTGGCCGTCGTGGGCTTCTTCCTGCTGCATGCGCAGGAGGCCGAGCGCGCCTTGCGCAAAGGGAACGCCGCTTACAAGAAAGGTGACCAGGCCGGGGCCATCCGGTCCTACTCACAAGCCGGATCGGACAAGCGCGCCACCTTCAACCTCGGCAATGCCTTCTACCGGCAGGACAGCGTGCGCAACGCGCAACAGGCCTATGAAGCGGCCAGCACGCTCACCAAGACCGCTTCAGAACAGGCCCGCGCCTACCATAACCTGGGCAACAGCTGGATGAAGCAGCAGAAGTGGGACGAGGCCATCCACGCCTACAAACAGGCATTGAAGCGCGCGCCGGACGACGACGACACGCGCTACAACCTGGCCTATGCGATGAAGAAGAAGCAGCAGGAACAGCAGCAGCAGGACAAGAACAAGGACGACCAGAAAAAGGACCAACAGAAGCAGCAGGACCAGCAGCAACAACAGCAGAAGCAGGACGAGAAGAACGACCAGCAGAAGCAGGATCAACAGCAGCAGGACCCCAAGCAGGACCAACAGCAGCAGCAACAGAAGAAACCTGGAGAGATCGACAAGCAGGACGCCCAACGGATGCTGGACGCCATGCAGCAACAGGAGAAGAACACACAGGAGAAGGCCCGCGAGAAACTGCGCGTGCGTCGCCGTGTACCCATTGAAAAGGACTGGTGATGGAAAGGCTGCTTACCCGCTTGCTCTTTGTGCTCGCGCTCTGCGCAGGCCCGGCCGCGTTCGCACAGGAGATCACCTTCGACGCCACCGTGGACCGCACCAACGTGGCCACGGGCGAACCCATCAAACTGACGCTCACGTTGAGCAATGCGCCCATGAACAGCGCCATAGTACCACCCGACATGGGCGGGCTGGTAGTGGTACAAGGGCCGTTCGATCAGAACAGCTTCAGCATGATCAACGGGCGCACCAGCAGTTCCGTTCAGCGCACCTACTACCTGCAAGCCGTTCAGCCCGGTGACTTCACCATCGGAGCCGCGACAGCCCGTGTGGGGGGCGGAACGATCCAGTCCAAACCGATCAGGATCCATGTGGTGAAAGGCGAGAGTTCCGGCGCCAACAACACGCAGCTGAACGAAGCGCAGAAGAGCGACCCGAACCTGTTCTGCACCATCAACCTCAGCAAGTCGAAAGCGTATGTGGGCGAGCAACTGGTGGCCACCTACACCTTGTATTCACGCTACAATTCCCTTCAACCCGGCGACTATGACCTGCCCAAGCTCGATGGCTTCTGGGCCGAGGAGATCGACATGGGTGAGACCACATGGGAGAAGGTACCGCAAACGATCAACGGACTGCGCTACAACGTGGCGGTGCTGAAGAAGCAGGTGCTGTTCCCACAGCACGCCGGTAAGCTCCGCATCGCACCGATGACGCTCAACTACCGCGTGAACGCTGGGTTCTTCAGTAACGGAACACCGGTGCGCATCACCAGCAACGCTGCGGAAGTGAACGTGCAGGACCTGCCGGGCAACAAGCCCGCGGACTTCATCGGGGCCGTGGGTGAACTGCGCATGGACGTGAAGGCCGAGAACACGACGCTCAAAGAGAATGAGGCCATCGACCTGAGCGTGAAGTTCAGTGGACGCGCGAACCTGAAGCTCATCGACGCACCCAAGCTCGGCTTCCCGGGCGACTTCGAAGCGTATGATCCGAAGATCGTTGATCGCATCACCGTGAACGGAGGCGGCATGAACGGCAGTCGTGAATTCCAGTTCCTGGTCATACCACGCCATGCAGGCGACTATACAGTTGGCCCTATCACCTACAGCTACTTCGATCCGGCCAGCGGCCAGTACAAGCAATTGTCCAGCGCGGCGCTGGAATTCCATGTTTCCAAGGGCGATGGCACCGCATCGAACGTTACCCGGCCATCGAAAACCGATGTGAAGCAGTTGGACCACGACATCCGTTACATCCGCACCGGTGAGGAGGAACTCCGCCCCCCGGGACATCATCTCTTCGGCTCGCTCCCCTACCTGGCAGGCATGGCCGCACCAGCGCTGGGATTCCTGCTGTTCGTGGGATGGCACCGCCGTCGTGAACGGACGATGGCCGATGTGCAAGGTCTGCGTCGAAAAGGCGCCGACAAGGTCGCACGCCAGCGATTGAAAGCGGCGGAAGAAGCCCTGCGCACGAACGATCGTGATGCCTTCTACACTTCCATGGGCAAGGCGCTGGAGGGCTACTTCGCGGACAAGTTCAACCTGGGTGTGGCAGAAGTGAACCAGAAGATGATCCTATCGAAACTCGGTCACTTGGAGAACGGGGGCATCGCCAGTGCGTACGCCACTTTGTTGGGCGATCTTGAAATGGCCCGCTTCGCACCGTTCGAAGCGCGTTCGCGCCAGGCCACCTACGACGAGGCCGCATCGCTCATTCGTCGCATCGAGAACCAGCTATGAGCACACCACGCTCTTTCCTCCTGACCCTGCTGCTCGCTCCAGCGCTGCTCCTGGCCTCCGACCAGAGCGTGCTCTTGCTGCAGGCCACCGACGCCTACGCGAAAGGCGAATACGAACAAGCGCTCGCGTTGTACGACTCGGTGAACACTTCAGCTACCGGTCCCGCATTGCTGTACAACATCGGCAACTGCCACATGAAACTGGGCGATGTTCCGCATGCGATCCTCTTCTACGAACGCGCATTGCGGTTGCAACCCGGCGCGGAGGACATCCAGGCCAACCTGGACTTCGCACGCACCCAGGTGGTGGACCGCGTGAACCAATTGCCCGGATTATCCTTGGGTTCCTTGTGGGACAGGCTGCGCGGCGGTAAGGATGTCGACCAATGGGCGCGTCGATCCCTGTGGGCTTGTCTGCTGCTGTTCGTTCTAGCCGGGGCGACCTACACGGTACGCGGGCGATCGATGCGTCGTGTACTGTTGGCGCTGACAGCGATCATGCTTCTGCTCACCGTCACCGCATCAGCACTGGCCTATTACCGTGTTGCCGAAGTGAACGACCGATCAGAGGCCATCATCATGGCCCCCAAGGTGGATGTACGTGGCGAACCACGGATGGCCTCCACCACCCTCTTCGTTCTTCACGAAGGCACCAAAGTGAACGTGCTGCAGGAAGAGAACGGATGGTACGAGGTGAAGCTCGGCAATGGATCCGTCGGCTGGGCGCCACCGTCCGCGCTCGTGATCATCTGAGCCTGCTGCTCAAGGCACTTGTTGCGTACGCGTATTGGTCGGGATCGTTCCGCCGACCGTGGTAAGCACCAGGTCACGATCGTTGCTCACACCGGTATACTTCACCAAGCCATCCATGTTCACGTCCTCGAGGTAATACCCGGCCACAGTGGAAGTCGGCGTCGAGCCGCCCAAGCGCGTGAGGATCGGATCGCGGTCGTTCAGCGTGCCGGTGTACTTGACATAGATGTCGGCCGTGGTGTTGCCCAGCCAGAGCGCGTTCCTGACTCCATCCGTCTGGGCGGGCTCAGTGCCGTAAAGCGCCGTAGCCGGACTGCTCATATCGATCGATTGACCGTTCGCCGTGATGGCCGCAGCGGTCATCGCTCCGGTATGGTTGCGGTGCCGTACCACCACCAGTTTGCCCACGGTAGGACTCGTTGTGAAGGTGATCACACTGTTGCCGTCCGGTTGCACGATCGTACCATCGCGACGGATCAAGCACGCCTTCCGGGCAGCCACAGAGTAGACCTGGTCGTTGTTGCGCAGTTCAACGAGCACCCAATCCACGATCGCCGTGTTGCCCGTGGTGGCCAGCAAACCGCTGTTCACTGCGACACCGGAGTTCTCCAGTGACCAGGCCATGGCGGAATACGGTTCGTACTGCGGGATGAGGCTCGCTGTACGCAGGTCATCGCGCATGATGCCCGTGCTCCAGTTCAACGCGCCACCCAACAACGCTTTCACGCTCACTGTGGAACCCGTGGGGGTGCACTGGCTGTCCGCCACGCGATAGAAGACCTTCGAACCGTAGGCGGGCACCGAGACGGAACCCGATGTGACCACACCGCTCAGATCGCTCCAGCAACCTGCGGGTAGGCTCAGGTTCTGCACGGAGCTCTGTTCGTTCACCAGCAAGGTGTGCCAAGCCAGCGGATCGACCGCCTGAACGCTCACCTTCTTCACTTCCACGTTATCCAGGTAATACATCGGCTCGGTGGCAGCATTGATGAACTGCAACTGCGCCTGCTCCGCGTTCGGGCTCTGGAAGTACATCTCCAAGTCACGACGCTCGGTACCGAACGGGATCTGGCGCTGCCACAGATTGTAAGGGTTCATCGCCTGTGAGGCGCCCTTCACGCCCAGGATCAGATCACCGTTGGCATTGCTCTGGATACTGCAGCGCAACCGGTACCAATCGCCCGCTCCGTTGGCCACCGGGAACCACTCCGGGTTGCGAAGGTCGAACGTGGGATAGACGGACGCATCCGGCAGGTAGGCCTTCAAGCATCCGTTGTCCAGGTTGGTGGTCACACGCGTTACCTGTGCGTTCGTAGGCCAGCCCCCCCATCCGGTCACGTTGGTGGTGAAGGTTCCACTGGTGATGTAATTGCTGCTCAGTTCGCTCGTCGTGGAGTAAGCGTTCTGGCGCATCGGGCTACGGCTGCTGCCGGCATCCTCGTTCCTGTCCGTCTGCCAGCGCTCCAACGTGAAGTACTTCTGGAAGGAAGACAGGTTGTAGATGAAGATGCTCATCTCGTTGTACGGGTTGTAGTACCTGTTGTTGGTGAACGTTCCGAAGTCCGTCCAACCCGTGCTGTGGCAGAGGTACTGGCGCATGCACAACTGGTCCTTCGTCAGGCAGTAGAACACGTTGCCGCTGTAGATGTCGTTGTACTGCGCGCTGAAGACCGAAGTGGAATAATCCGAGATGGTGATCTGGATGTCGTTGTTGAAAAGGATGTTGTCCTTCACCTGGATGTTCGTCGTGCCCACCGTGTGGTCCACATGGATGCCGGAACCGGGAATGTCCATCACCGTGTTGCGCTGGATGGTGACGTTCTTGTTCGAGATGTTTCCGATGTAGATACCCACGCCCAACCGGCGGTTGTCCTCCACGTGCGTGCTCGATCCGTCCAGGAAGCAGATGGGATCCTCGATCATGTTGTCCTGCACCGTAAGCCCGTCCGTGTTGTCGAACTGGATACCGCCTCCGTCATTGAGACAGGCGAGGTGGTGCTTGATGACGTTCTTCTCGATCAAGGTGTTCGTGTTCGCCTCGATGCCCGCATAGCCGATGTAGTCCAGCCGGTTGTTGCGGATGATGTTGCCGGTGCCCATCGAACGGATGCCGAAGTAGCCCCAGGATGACTCCCCTGCACCCGGGACCATGGCGATGTTCGTGAGCGTGTTCCCGCTGATCGTCGTGTTGTTGTCCAGGTTCCAGATGGCCGTGGCGTAGGTGCGATCGAACGTGTTGTTGGTGTAAGCGTCGTAGGAACCCACACTGCGGATGCCGTGGTACATGTCCTTGAACGTGCAGTTGTTCACCGTCACATGGTCCGCGCCGTCCTGACGGATGCCCGCGCTGCGCTGGTATTGGAAGGCAAGGTCCTGCACGGTGAGGTAGTGCCGCTGCCAGTAGCAGTTCACGCCGCTCCAGTAAACCGATGCTTCAACGGTGAGCGTGGACGGGTTCACGTTGCCGGGTGCCTGGAGGTACAGGTAACCGCTGCTGGCTTCATAGAACCACTCCCCGGCCACGTCCAGCAGGTTCAAGCGGTTCTCGAAGAAGAAGCCCCAGTTCCGCGTGGCCATGTTGGTGTTCGTGGCGTTGCTGCTGAAGGTGAGCGTGCCGCTGTTGTAGGCTGTCACGCGCAACGTATCGTAGGTGCTGGATGTGCAGCGCAGAATGGCCCGCGCACCTACCCAGTAACCGCTCGCCTGCGTGAGGTCGGTGCTGTAAAGCGTGTTGTTGCTGCCCTGTGCATTGCGCAACCATCCGGTGTTCGGGAAACGTGCGATGGTCATGCGCGAACCACCCACGTACACCTGATCCACTTGCTGCCCGACGTACGCCCGATAGATGTTCCCCGAATACTGCGTCCAACCGCTCACGACCTTCGCACCGCTGATGATGGGAGCCGCTCCCGTGCCGTAAGCGCCCATGACCATGGGAGCCGCCGAAGTTCCTGATGTGCCCCAGATGATCTCGCCACGGTAGACACCACCACGCTGGAAAAGGATCTGGTCGCCGGGCACCACCTGGTAGGTGACCTGGTTCACGCGATCGATCGTTTTCCACGGTGTGGCTTGCGACGTGCCGTTGTTGGAGTCATTGCCGTTCGGCGACACGTAGTACACGGTGCCTTGGGACATCGTGAAGCACGCTCCAAAGAGCGCGACGAGCGGATAGCGGGGAGGAATGCGCATGGTCGTGGTCGTCTTTCCGTAAAAGCCGTGCGAAAATCGCCCAGCCTTGAACACCGTAACGGGCTGTCGATCAACACATGATCAACATTTCGACCAGCGGAACGTTGCACCCGACCAGCGCACAACAACACGCCGTGGACGATGCCGCAACCCGCACCACGCCAGAGCGGGCGCCTGTTGGGCGCCCGCTCCATCCTCGTTCCATCCCGCTTCGTCGCGCGGGCGATCACCGATCGTTGATAACTCCGCCTATTCCCGGCCCGCGTTCCAGTCGATCCGGCGGCTGATGGCCATCACCAGCGCCAGCACGATGAACAGGCCGATGCTGCCGAACAGGAGGGCGTAATCCTCCTCGTGGATCAAGGCGAACATGAAGCCGAACACCAGCAGCATGATGAGACCCAACAGCTGGGTCGCACGCTTCACCTTGAACACGCTCGCGGAGTAGAAAACCACGAGGCCGATCACCGCTACCGCGGAAATGATATAGGCCAGTGCGAAGCCCAGGTGCTCGCTGATGGCGATCAACAGCGTGTAGAAGATGCACAACGCGAAGCCCACGAGCAGGTATTGGATCGGATGGATGCGCAGCTTCTGCAGCACCTCCACGAAGAAGAACACCAGGAACACGAGCACGATGAGCATGAGTCCGTACTTGCTGGCGCGCGTGTTCTTCTGGTATTCGTCCACCGGTTGGATCAGGTACACACCGAACGCGCTCTGGTCGATCACATCCATCCGGCTACCAAGGAATTCCTGCGGGTACTGGCGGTTCAAGTGCAGAACGGTCCATTTCGCGGTGAAACCGCTCGGCGTCACGTTGGAACTGTCCGGCAGGAAGGCGCCATTGAAGCTCGGGTCCGGCCATGGGCTGCTGCACGCCACGCGGGTCACGCGGCCCACGGGCACCACATTGAAACCCGAACTGCCGTTCAAGCGCAGGTCCAGGCTGAAGGTGAAACGGTCGTTCAGGGCCGCCGTGTCCAAGGGGAACGCCGCGCTCAGCCCACTGCCAGTGACGTCCGTGTTGTCCAGCCCCGGCTCGAAGGTCACGGTGCGATCCCCGATGCGCAGGCTCACCTGCTCCTTGATGCTCCGGAGGTCCGTGATGCCCAAGGTCAATTTCGCCTCGTTCCATTTCAGCGGGTACTGGCTGCGGAGCCGATCACCACCCAAGGGTGCGAACGTCCCGGAGAGTTTCGTGTGGCCGGCATACACCGCAACGTCGTAGATGCCGCGGTGCTTTTTGTTCGGGTCCAAGTTGGAATTCACCTCCAGTTCTTCCGGTAGGAAGTGCGCATAGTAGGTGTCCATGCGCGTGACCATGCGGTTGCTGCCGTCGGTCGCGGGTACGCTCACCGGCACGTCGTACGGCACGTCGATCACGGGTCCTGTTATGGTCTGCATGCCGCCCCATGTGCGGCTCACTTCCGCTTCGGCCTCGCTCTTCCGGTCAGCACGCTCACGGATGAGGTCCTGCACCATGGCCAAGGGAATGAGCAACAGCAGCACCAGGATGCCCACCACGATCGCGCGGAAGGTGAACGAGCGACGCATCCACCCCATCCGTTCAGGGCGCGGAGCAGGAACAACAGGTACAACGGGCGGCGGTGGCGGTAGTGCGGCGTGTTCGTTCATGGTGGTCGTTGGTTGTGGTGATGAACGGGACCCGTTTTCCGCTCGTATGGTTTTGTGATCTTTTGGCGAACTCGATCAATATCCGGCACGGCGCGAACGCAGCGTTCGTTGATCCAACTGCCACGGTTCCTAAGCAAGCACAACTCCAGCGATCCCGGTTGGATTCGAACCAACGGCCGCCTGCTTAGAAGGCAGGTGCTCTATCCAGCTGAGCTACGGGACCCGTGCTGCAAATGTCAGCATCGATCGTCAACGGCAGTTGTACAGAACCGATGGGACGCAGCGGCATGACGCACGGACGCCCCGCCGGAAAGGCGAGGCGTCCACTTGCTCCGTCGGGGTGGTGTGATTCGAACACACGACCCCCTGGTCCCAAACCAGGTGCGCTAACCGGGCTGCGCTACACCCCGAGCTTCAAGGGCCGCAAATGAACGGCGAAAAACGAGATGACCGGGAAAGAGACCCGAACTGAGCCGCTGCGCGCTTCCCTCGTCAGCTTCTCGTCTCACCATTGGGTTCACGTTGCGCTTCAGGGATCGCGCGATGACGCGCTATCCCATTGGGGGTAACTTCAACCCAACCGCTGCTCGCTCCGCTCGCCGGCTTTTTCGTTCCGCCCCTGCGCTCAAGCTGCGCTTGGCACAGGGGCGGAACGAAAAAGCCGCAATGCCCTTCCGGGCATCGCGGCTTCATTGAGCGGAGAGGGGGGGATTCGAACCCCCGGTACAGTTTAACCCGTACGGCAGTTTAGCAAACTACTGGTTTAAGCCACTCACCCACCTCTCCGTTTGAAAGAACGAACCGCCGTGAAGCGGGGCGCAAATATAGAAGTCCCCCTCAGCCACCGATGGCTACTTTCGCGCCCTCCAAAAAGAACCCGTCATGGCCCGTGAAGTCGTCATCGTTTCCGCAGTGCGCACCCCCATCGGTTCATTCGGTGGTTCCTTGGCCGAAGTGAGCGCCACCCAACTGGGAGCCGCTGCTGTGAAGTCGGCCGTGGAGCGCGCCGGGATCGACCCGAAGCTGGTGACTGAGGCCTACATGGGCGCCGTGCTGCAGGCCAACCTCGGCCAAGCCCCCGCCCGGCAAGCGATCAAGTTCGCTGGTCTGCCGAACGAAGTGCAGTGCACCACGGTGAACAAGGTGTGCGCGAGCGGTATGAAGAGCACCATGCTGGCCACCCAGAGCATTCTTCTCGGCGACAACGACGTGATCATCGCTGGCGGCATGGAGAGCATGAGCGGCACGCCCTACTATGTGGAAAAGGCCCGCTACGGTTACAAGTTCGGCAACGGAACCCTGGTGGACGGCATCGGCAAGGACGGCCTTACGGATGTGTACCACCAGACCGCCATGGGCGTTAGCGCTGAACTCTGCGCCGCCAAGTACGGCATCACCCGCGAGCAGCAGGATGCGTTCGCCATCGAGAGCTACACCCGCAGTGCCAATGCGTGGAAGGCGGGCAAGTTCAACGATGAGATCGTGCCCATCAGCGTTAAAACGCGCAAGGGCGAAGTGCTCATCCAGGAGGACGAGGAGTACAAGAACGTGAGCTTCGAAAAGATCCCAGCGCTCAAACCCGTCTTCCAGAAGGACGGCACGGTGACCGCTGCGAACGCGAGCACCATCAATGACGGGGCCGCTGCTCTGTTGCTCATGAGCGCGGAGAAAGCGAAGAGCCTCGGCTTGAAACCGCTGGCCCGCATCGTTTCCTACGCCGATGCGGAACAGGCACCGGAGTGGTTCACCACTACCCCGAGCGTCGCCATACCACGCGCCGTGGAAAAGGCTGGTCTTAAGATGAGCGACATCGGCTTCTTCGAGATCAACGAGGCCTTCAGCGTGGTTTCCCTCGCGAACATCCAATTGATGAAGCTCGATGCGGCCAAGGTGAACGTGAACGGTGGTGCGGTTTCGCTCGGCCACCCGCTCGGTTGCAGTGGCGCGCGTATCCTCGTAACGCTCATCAACGTGCTGAAGCAGAACGGTGCGAAGTACGGCGCGGCCGGCATCTGCAACGGAGGCGGCGGTGCGAGCGCGATGGTGCTTGAATCGCTCGCTTGATCCATGGAAGCGGTCATCTGCCCATTGAGCATCGTTCCCGTGCGCAAGGACCCGAGCGACCGGGCTGAGATGGTGACCCAATGGCTCTTCGGTGAAACCGCCGAGGTGCTGGAACGTCAGGAGAAATGGAGCCGCCTCTGCTTTGACCATGACGGTTACGAAGGCTGGGTGGACAACAAGCAATTGCTCCCCTGCCCCACCCCGAATTTCGACCCGGACCTGCGGGTGATCGACCAGAACACGATCGTTGACCTGGGCGATAGGCAAGTGCTGCTGCCCTTCGGTGGTGTGTTGCCCTTCTATGAGAACGGGAACATCCTCTGGCAGGGCCGCCGCATACCGGTGAACGCCGTGACAAACCAGCGCACGGCCGCTGAGCGCACCGAACTGATCGAGACCTTCATTCACCCCTTGCTCGGCGCGCCCTACCTCTGGGGTGGACGTACGCCGAGCGGCATCGATTGCAGCGGACTCACGCAACTGCTCTTCATTCTCATGGGCATCTATCTTCCGCGTGATGCGCACCAGCAAGCGGAAGAAGGCGATCCTGTGGAATTCGTTGAACTGGCCGAGTGCGGTGATCTGGCCTTCTTCGACAATGCCGATGGACGCATCATCCATGTGGGCGTGATCCTGCCGGAGCAGCGCATCCTGCACGCCAGTGGCCGCGTTCGCATCGATACGCTGGACCAACAGGGCATCTTCAACGCCGAGGACAAGCGGTACACCCATCAACTGCGCTTGATCAAGCGCATCGCCTGAAGGACGACGCCGATCAGCGCACGACGTGGATGTAACCTGTCCGCTCGGTGGTGCTGTTGTCCAATTTGAACAGGCGTAGTACGTAGTAGTACACCCCCTCGCTCAGTGGATCACCTGAGTCGTTCTTTCCCCTGAAGGGCGTTACCGATGGATCGGCCTCGAAGACCTTGTTCCCTTCGCGGCTGAAGACGAGCAGTTCGGCCGTGCGGAAACCTGCCACCGCATGGCTCAATGTCCAGGAATCGTTCACGCCATCGCCATTGGGCGTTATCGCGTTGGGCACGATGCCCCCACACTCCACACCCGTCACAAGGATGCCATCCTTGTACACGCATCCGTTCTGGTCGATGGCTTCGAGATACACCATGCCATCCGTGGAAACGGTTGTCGAGTAGCCTTGATCACCCGTGCTCCACATCGGTGAGGTGTGCGTGCCGGGCGCTTCCAGCGTGACGCTACCACCGATGCAGAACGTAGTATCCGGTCCCAATGAGAACTGGATGGTCGGCACGAAGGTGACCAATGTGCTCAAGGTGTCGCCTTGGCACTGACCCAGGAACGGAACCACCGAATAGGTCCCGGCGTGCTGCGGGCCGAAAGGTTCCATGGAAATAGTGGTGCCCTGCATCGCCCCGGTCGGCGTGGTCCACGCGGCTGTGATCCCGTTGCCGCCGATGAGGGAGAGCACCAGCTCGGCGCCTTCACAGGTGAACACAGGTGCATCGAGCACCAGGCCCTCTGGTGCTGGCAGCACTTCGAGTAGAACGATGATCGTGTCACCCGAACACGAACCGACCTGCTGGGTCACATAGAGCGTTGCACCACTGATCGGTTGAGACCACAGGTGATCCGCACCGGTGAAGAGGACGGGATCCATATCAGGTTCTGCGCTCCAGATGATCGTTCCTGAGCCAGTTGCATGGAAGACAGCATCCTCACCCTGACAGATCACCACATCACTGGCCGACAAGGGAACTCCGATATCGATGACGTGCACCAGGACGGTATCCCTGGCCGAACACCCACCGGCCATCAACGCCTCCACGGTCACCATGCCGTCGCTGCCCGTTGTAAAGGAAAGCCCGCTGACCGCGCCGTTCCACACCGCTGAAACGAAGTCGCCGCTCAATTGGAAAGAGACGCTTCCGCCGGGACACAGGTCCACATCAGGCCCCAGGTCAACCGAGGCGAACGGGACCACTTCCAAGTGAAAGGTGTCCGTGATCGAGAAACATGATCCAGCGCTCGCCATGCAGCTGTATTCCCCCGCATCGACCAGCCCAACGGGAGAAAGGAGGATCGATGCTCCGGTCACCGGCCCGGTCGGCGTTACCCATTCATAGGAGGTCGCCCCTTCGGCCTGCGCTTCAATGGTGATCGTTCCACCGGCACAAACACTCGTCGGTCCGTTGAAGGTGATCCCCGATCCGAGCGACCGCACCACCACTTCCACCGGCAGCAGTGATCCGCTGCATTGCGCGTCGGTCTGGCTCACATAGAAGGTCGTATCCCCGGTCAATGATCCGACGGTGAACGTGGCTCCGGTAGCCAAGGATTGTTGACCGGTCGCATCCGCGAACCATTGGATCGTGCCACTACCGGTAGCGTTCAACGTCGCTTGTTCACCTAGACAGATCGTATCTCCGAGGGCGATCAGCGGTTCATCGAACGTATAGTTCTCCACCACCACGGGAGCGGTGGTCGCTGCGCATCCATTGGCATCGATCGCTTGCAGGACATATTCACCCGGAGCGGTCACCAACAGATCCGGCGATGCTGTTTCACCCGGGAACCAGAGGTAGGTCGCCTGCCCCGGAACGGCTTGCAGAAGCACGCTATCACCGGGGCAAAGGGTGAACGGACCTGGATCGATCACCTCCGCGTGGGCTTCACCCTGGACCACCACGACCGTCAGTTCCGTTGTGATCGCGCAGGCGGTGGCCGTCACGGAATAAGTACCTGGTTCGGTGATCACTTGTTGCAGCGCATTGCCACTGAGCGGCGCAGACCATGCGATGGCGGAAGGAACGGTCGTGACGACCTGTACGAGCACTTCATCCCCCTCAATGCACAGCAGCGCGTCGGGTGTCACGTTCAGATAGGGTGTTCCATAACCGGTCAACAACAATGGGTCGCTGGTGAGGAAGCAGCCCTGTGTGTCCACCATGGTCAGGTAGTATTCCCCGGGAACATGGCTTATCACCTGCTGGCTGTTGTTCGGCACCGGACCCGTGGGACCGTACCATATCTGCGAAGTGCCGGGTGTTGTCGTGTAGACCACCGCGCTGGCGTTCGGACAGATGATCCCATCCGCAGGGGTCGAGGCGAGCAAGGGACCGTCAGGAAAACTGATGTGCAGCGTTGCCTGGTCCGTGTAGATGCAACCGTGCGGATCATCAGCGTTGCCATGCACCGTGTAATTCCCTTCATGGGTGGCCCAGGCCGTCGGTTCATCGCCAGCGCTCAGCCCTGGCCCGGTCCAGGAATAATGTTCGCAACCGGTGCATGTGGTGGTCAGTAACGCGGAATCACCCACGCACATCGTTTGCGGCCCGAAGAGTTCAATGGACACCGATTGTGCTGGCCAATGCCCGACCCAGACGGAATCACTGAACGCGAAGATCAAGGAGTCCGTTCCGCACGGAGGGTTGGTCACCAGCACCCTGATGTCATGAACATACCAGCCGTCCAGGAGCGTGGAACCGCCCAGGTGCCATTGCGACGGATCGTCCTGCAACGACCAGTATGGACTGTTCAAGTTGGTATGGATCACCAGTCCATCGGGCAACGGGATGGGTATGCCGTTCTCTGACCACAGGCCCAACACTTCGATCTGCAAGCCTGCCCCTGTGCAGAGATAGACCGAGTCGGTTCCGGGTATGGCCTGGGGATACGTGATGGTGGCATCCAACGTGAGCGGTGGCAACGGCGTGAACGGATGGTCGATGACCTCCATCTGCGTCACCCGCTTGCAGCCCTGATCCGTCAGCATTGTGAACCAGTAGATGTGGGTGGTATCGGACGCGAGTGTATCAGTGAACAATGTGTCCTGCTGTTGTCCGATGCCGGTGTACCATGTCCAGAAATAGGTGGTGGAGGTGTCGAGGTTCGCGCACCACATGTTCACTGTCTCCGGATCGCACAAGTGGATCTTGGCCGGTTGCGTGCTGGCCGAGTTCACCTGATGATCATCGCTCAAGGCAGGAAGCGGAGGCATGGGGTTGACGATCACTACCAGGGTATCGATCCATGACCAACATCCGTTAGCGGCGTCGATGCGCAGCCAGTAGGTTCCGCTCGTTGTCACGTTGATCGCCAACGCGGAATCACCCGTGCTCCAATGCGCGTACACCCTCGGTCCGACGCTGTTCAGGTCGAAATACGACGGAGCGAACGGCGTGCTGGCGCTGATGGTACCGTTGCCGCAGAACACCACGGTATCCGGACAGTCGAACGTGTAACCATAGCCCTCTCGAACGCACATGTTGGTGAGGAAGTCGTCCCCGCATAAGGGCACCACACGATGGAACCAATCGAAGGTGACACTGTCATTGTCGTACATCTTGAACAGCACGCCATCCTTCAACCCGGTGGCGTCCTGATCGATCACCGGACCAACCGGTGGTAACCCGCACGCTGCGTGGTGGAACGCACCAGAAGCGGACTGCATGTTCAGGAAACCATCGTTCGAGCCGCTATGGCCCGCGGCGAGCGGGAAGTCGATGCTGCGCGCATAGGAGCCGCAAGCGATGATATCCCCGCCGGGAAGTACGGCCACCTGACCCGCGAGCTTCTCCCCGGAACCACTGAAGTGACGCGCTTCGATGAAGTGCAGGTCGTTGGCCTTGTGTTTGGCGATGAAGAGGTCCTCCCGACCAGCGGCGCACCAGATGCCGGAACCGCCGTAGTGATCACCCACTGATGTGAAACGGCACTCGAACTGACCGAACACGACAAGGGTATCGTTCCGAAGGTCGACGCTGCGCGCACTCACCAGGTTCTCACTGCCAACAAGGGCATGCCCCATGTATTGACCGGCCGTGTCGACGCGCATCACATAGTAGCTGTAAGGGTCGTTGCTCCCGATCTGCTCCGGGGCATCATCCATGAAGATCATGTTCCCTTGCAGGTCGCCAACAAGCAGCAGCTCGCCATCGTCGGTATAGAGCATGTCACGCACGTGATCGTATATCGCACCACCACAGCGTCGGAACCATTGCTCGTTCCCGTCAGGATCAAGCTTGATGATGAAAGTGGCGTTGTACATGGCGTTCGGATGCCATGCATCGAAGGTGACCGTATCGCTGAACTGACCCGTCACATAGATGTTGCCCATCGGATCGTTCACCACTTCGATCGCGCGATCGTTCCGCTCGGCCGCACCCTGTTGCACCCATAGCGCCGTGCCGTCCGCCGCATAGCTGACCACCACAACGTCCATTGTCGGTACACCAGTATCAGGATCAGGGACGCTGTTGAGCGTGAAGCCACTCCAGGATGCACTGCCGCTGAATTCTCCGGCCACGGTCACCTTTCCGTCCGGTGCGATGGTGACCCCGTAAGGTCGATCGGCTCCCGCTGCCCCTCCACCCTGTCTCACCCATTGCTGCGCCCCACTGGTGCGGTCCAACAGCGCGATGAACATGTCCGCCGTGTAGTTCTGCGAGGTGATCGTCATCCCTTGGAAGTCGGCATCACCCATGAACTCACCCACCACCGCCATGGTGTTCCCCGGACCAAAGGCCAGCTTGATACCGCGATCGAGACCATATCCACCGCAGCGCTTCCACCAGATGAAAGAGCCGTTCGGATCCAGCTTCGCAACGAACATGTCCAGGCCACCCGTAGCGTGGAAGGTGGAATCACCGAAGTCCGCATCGCCACTGAATTCACCCGTAACGTAGATGTCACCCGCATCGTCCACCTTCACATCGTTGATGTGGTCGTTGCCCAAACTGCCGATGTGCTTCACCCAGAAGTCCTGCGCTCGAAGGTCGGATGGCACCATCGTGATCAACACAAGCCACAGCAGTGACGTGATCCCAACACCGGAACAGCGCGTTCCATAACAACCTGTCATGTTCATGGTGGTACGATGAGGAGAGTAAAGTTGGACGAAATCCTCACAGGATCCTGGTCCTACTGTCCAAATCACCCGTAATAATGACACGTCTAACGGCGCACTTCGATATAGCCAGTGCGCTCGAACGGATCACCGGTGGGCAACACGGCTCGCACGATGTAGAAATACGTGCCATCCGGAACAGGCTGGGCGGACATACCGGTCCTTCCATCCCACTCCACGATGCGTGCGCTGCGCGCGAACACCGTCTGGCCCCAGCGGTTGAAGACCTCGAACGACAACGGTTCAAAGGATGGGCTTGTGAGCGTCAGCAGGTCATTGTTGCCATCCCCGTTCGGGGTCACGATGTTCGGCACGGGCACGTCGCATTCGCCGATGCTGACCATCAACGTGTCACTATCCGCGCAATCAGGTGCGGATCCGGATCGAACCCAATAGATGCCAGGAGCTGATACGGTAATGTTCGGTGTGCTGCTTCCGGTGCTCCATTGCAGGAACGTCGCGGGAGGAACCGAGAGCACCTGCGAGCCGCCGGGGCAAAGGATCACATCACCGCCAAGATCGATCGAAGGAGGGTCAGTGACGGTCACGTTCACCGAAGCGTCAGGACCTTCACAATCACCGATGGCATAATGCGCGCTGTAGAGTCCCGCATCAAGCAACGAAACGGGATAGCGGAACAGGATCGCCGTACCCGCCGTGCCGGTGGGTGTGGACCAGAACGCCGGATGTAGCGGTGCGATCGAGAGCAGGAGGGTATCCCCGGAACACAACGCCAATTCTCCAGTGATGTTGGGCGCTGGTGGAGGTTCAGTCACCGACAACAGGACCATGTTCGCTTCGCTCGTACACGGTCCGTCCTGTTGCACGACATAGATCGTATCCGACGAGTTCAAGGAAGGGATCAACAGATCCGCACCCGTACCGAGCGGTGTGCTCAATGTTGCTTCGGCGTACCACGTGAACGATCCGGAACCGCTCGCATGCACGTTCGCGTTCTGGCCTGCGCATACAACGGGTGCGTCGACGACCACGGGCTGGGTGATGGAAGAAACGGTGACCACCACTTCGCTGGAAGTACCCTGGCAGTCGGTTGGGTCATGTGCGCTTACCGAATAACTACCGGACTGGGTCACATACAAGTTGGGACCCGGAATTTCACCCGGTGCCCACACGTAGTCGCTCAATCCCGGAGCAGCTTGCAGTTCAACGCTGTCCCCTGCGCAGAGCTCGAACGGTCCCGCGTTCAACAGAACAACCTCCACCACTCGCGGGTGCACCACCAATTGGATAGTCGTCGTGTCTCCGCACTGAACGATGCCGCAGGAGTAGGTGCCTGGCAGTGTGACGTTCTGCACCGCCGCATTGCCGCTGAACGGCGCGTTCCAGATGATACCGACATTGTCGGGTGGCGTTACAGTGATGGCGATGGTGTCACCTGAGCAGAGCAACGTGTCGCCTGTCAAGTGCGGTAGCGTTCCTCCGTTCAATAGCGTGATGAGGGCCGCCAATGGTGCGCTTGTACAGCCATTCTCCGTTTGAACAGCATAGAGCGTGTCACCTGCCGTGATGTTCGGTACGCTAAGCGAAGCACCGCTACCGACCTGTTGTGCCAGTGCTGCATCAGCGAACCATGTGATCGTTCCTGAACCAGCGGCCGTGAGCGTCGCCTCGTGCCCCGCGCACACCGCATCGCCCTGTACGCTCAAGGGAACACTGAAGCCGAGCTCGTTCACGACCACCGTGCCTGCGGTATCCGTGCATCCATGCTCATTGAATCCGATGACCGAGTACTCACCTCCGACTTTGGCATACACCTGTTGTCCAACAAGATCACCGGGCTGCCACACGTACGCCACGTTCCCGCTCGTTGCGCTGAGCAACACACTGTCACCTGCACAGATGGAAAAAGGCCCGGGCGTAGCGATGTTCACGGATGCTGTGCTCAAAGTGACGGTGAAGCTGAGCGGAGTCGTCACCCCGCACTGCGTGACCGAACAACCATAGGTTCCGGGTTGTGTGATGGTTTGGAACGCGGTATTACCGGACAACGGGGCCGACCAGGCATAGTCCGCGTTCTGGGTGGGTTGCACCACCACTTGCACACTTCCGCCTTCGCAGAGCACGGCTGCCGGCTGAACGATGAGCGAGGGCGTGCTGTAGATGCTCACCGTCTGCAGCGCGGTGGCGTATTCGCAACCCTCGAACGTACTGACCACGCAGAAGTAATTGCCCGGCGTTTGCACACTGATCGACGAGGTCGTGAACGGCAACACGCCACCGGGGCCGTACCATGTATAGAACCCTGCGACACCAGCGGTGGTCAGTTGAACTGAACCTCCGGGACAGATCAAGCCATCGATCGGCGACATCACAATGCTCGGCGATGGCACGAGTTGCACACTGTGATCGTCATAATCCTTGCTCACGCACGCGGAGGTGTCCAGAGGTGTGAACTCGACACTGATCAGGCCGGGTTCCACCAGATCGATGCTCGGCAGCGAATCCGGACCCACGATCCCACCGTTCTCGGATCCCCAGTGGAAGGTGCCGGGCAGGTTGGCCAGCGTGGTCAAGTGCACCGTATCGCCCGAACAGAGGAAGATCGAACCCACGATGTCGACCTGACCCGCACTGCTCGGAAGGCCTGAAACGTAGATGCTGTCGCGCACCATCGCACTGGCATGATGGTCGTGGCAAGGACCGTCATCGATGTGCAGCAGGAAGTCGAAGACGTACCAACCGTCCGTGGTGTAGGCCATGGAGATGGATTTGCTCCCTTGCGACAACTGGAAAGCACCTATGTCCGAATACCCGCCCGGGGACACGAGCACAGAATCCGTCACATGGAAGGAACCATTGTCCAACAGGGGTGTTCCATTGTTCGTTATGATGCCGATCAGACTGACGAGGAACGACTGGTTCGAGCAGATCACCAGGGAATCGTTGCCGTCGGCGTCATTGGGGAACTCAATGGCTTGCGTGAAGGTCGGGGTATAGACGGTGTCACTGGGCAACACGCTTACCGTGATCAATGAACTGTTGGAACAACCCGCCGCATTGAACACTTCCAGCACCCATAGACCCGATGAGCCCGCGTAAACAACGGTGTCGGTGATCTCATCGTTCGACGGCGATAGCCAATGGAACGAGGTTCCCGGAAGCGGCCCGGCCGTGAGGTACACCCCTGTTGGCGAGCATACCTGAACGGTTTGTGTGGTGCTGTCCTGGTAATTGACTCCTTCCGAATCGGTGATGCCGGGTGCCCATGGCTTCGGACAGAGGTCCACGGAAACCGAATCCTTGGCGGTGAAACAACCCGGTACCGTTGCAGTTACCACGTAGTTACCGGGCACTTGGACTTCCGTATTCGGTCCACTGGCACCGTTGCTCCATGAGTAAGCGGGCGCTGGTCCTTGCAGGTAGGCGAAACCCGCGACCAACGAACCCGATCCGCAGAAGGCCACGTCCGCTGTGATGGGGTCGCATGTGTTACCGGGCATGTACGTGGCGTCGAAATGCAGGTCCAGATCGGCCAGGCAGTTCTCATCGCGCGGAAGGATGTCGATCGGTTTGCGCTCCCGCGGAAAGCTCTTCAACAGGAACGCGTCCCGTTCACCGAGGGAGCGCAGGGTGATCGCATCGTAATAGGTCGAATCCTGGCACGCTCCATCCAGACCGTCAGGCGCCACGGAAAAAAGTGAGTCGCCTCCGACCACGTGCACCATGCCTTCGATGGCCGGGCACACAAGCAGATCGTTGAACTCGCCCACGGCATAGATCCGTTCATGCTCGTCCAAGGCCACACCTCGCAGCTTCATCGGTGAGTTGTCCACCACCGCTTGCCCGTAGGAGATGTACTGATCGCTCGCGCGCAACAATGCCAGCCATGCGTTCGAGGGTTCCCACGCCAGCAGCAGGCCATCACCGCCGAACCGCTCGGACAGTTCCAACGGTTGACAGTTGTATTCGCCACCGACCAGCAATTGGCCGGCCCGGGCGGTGACGTGCGTAGCCGTTATGGCATGATCACTACCGATGGTCTTCTGCGCGAGCGATTGCCCCTGCTGGGTGAAGCCGAGAACGAAGGCACTGTGCGCATAGCTCGAGGCAATGGCCGTCACCTGATCACCGAAGAGCAGGTTGTTGCCCGCTTGCCCGCCTACCGACCAGAGCGTATCACCCGTCCAGTTCAACTCACCCATGCGCACTTCTCCTCCACCTGCCACCCTTCGGAACCACTGTTCCGTTCCGCTCCCATCGAACCCGACAATGAAGCCGACGTTCGTCAAGGTATTCGTGTGCGTCTGATCGAACGTGAGCGTATCACTGAACTGCCCTGCGATCCAGCAGTGGCCGTTGGCATTTGCGGCCAACCCGGTGACACGGTCCTCTCTCCGCGCTGCTCCCTTCTTCAGCCAGAGCGCGTCACCAGTCGGGCTGTACTTCGCCAGGAATACATCGATACCGGGGGCTTGCAAGCCCGGGTCATAGGTGCTGGATGCCTGCAAGGCGCCGAACGAAGCCGTTCCACTGAACTCACCGGCCCAGTAGCTATTCCCGGAACCGTCCACAGCCACATGCTCGCCGATGTCAGCGTTCGCCGTACTGCCCGCAGAGCGTGACCAGAGCAGATCCCCGGCAGCCGAGTAACGCGCGAGAAATGCATCCTGCGAAGGTCCGTTGGACGTGAGTTGCGTTCCGCCGAACGACATGGTTCCGCTGAATTGACCGGTCACCGTCACATTCCCGCTCCCATCCGCAGCGATGTCCGTGGCCCGCTCCGGTCCCGGCCCTCCGCATGTGCGGATCCACTCCACCGTACCCATGGTGTCCATGCGGGCCAGAAAGACATCGGTAACTCCTTGCGTTGCTACCTGCCCACCTGGATAACTCATCGCGCCGCTGAAGGTCCCGTACACGTACACCGCGCCGTCCGGTGAACTGATCACCGCCGTAGCCCTGTCATCGCCGTTGCTTCCTAGGCCATACGCCCAATATGGCTTGGACTGTGCGCAGGCCATAACGGATCCCATAACGATCACACCGGTGGCAATGGCCCTGCGCATCCGTCCCAAAATAGGTACTAACCGCTTCGCTGACCCTCTGTCACCCGAACGAACGATGCGATGACGATCCGTCGTTGATCGTCAGGAATGTCCATCATGGACCCAACTTTGATCGCGTCCACACATTCAGCGATACACCATGGACCTGAACAAATTCACGGTACGCTCCCAAGCGGCCATCACCCAAGCACAGACCATCGCTGCCGGCCTAGGCCAGCAGATGATCGATACAGGGCACTTGTTGAAAGGGCTGCTGGAAGAGGACAATGATGTGACACCGTTCCTGCTGAAGAAGCTGAACGTGAACGTGGCTGTCCTTACCCAGGCGCTCGACCGTATCGTGAACGGATACCCCAAGGTATCCGGTGGACAGAGCGGCATGCTTTCCCGCCAGGCCGGCGAGGCCCTCACCAAGGCGCTCGCGAGCACGAAGGAGTTCGGCGATGACTTCGCCAGTGTGGAGCACCTGCTGATCGGGATATTGGACGCTGGCGACAACACCGCCCAACTGCTGAAGGACAGCGGCGTGACCCGGAAGGACCTGATCGCCGCGATCAAGGACCTGCGCAAAGGTTCAAAAGTGACCAGCCAGAGCCAGGAAGAGACCTACAACGCCCTGAACAAGTATGCGAAGAACCTCAACCAGCTCGCTAAGGACAACAAGCTCGACCCCGTGATCGGACGCGACGAGGAGATCCGCCGCGTGCTCCAGATCCTCAGCCGCCGCACCAAGAACAACCCCATCCTCATCGGTGAACCCGGCGTGGGCAAAACAGCCATCGCTGAAGGCATCGCCCAGCGCATCGTGAGCGGCGACGTACCCGATGATCTGCGCAGCAAGCAGGTCTTCTCGTTGGATATGGGCGCGCTGGTGGCCGGCGCGAAGTACAAGGGCGAGTTCGAGGAGCGCTTGAAGGCGGTGGTAAAGGAAGTGATCGGTGCTGAAGGCAACATAGTGCTCTTCATCGATGAGATCCATACGCTCGTGGGCGCAGGTGGTGGCGAAGGCGCCATGGACGCAGCGAACATACTGAAGCCTGCGCTGGCCCGTGGCGAACTCCGTGCGATCGGCGCCACTACCCTTAACGAATACCAGAAGTTCTTCGAGAAGGACAAGGCCCTCGAACGCCGCTTCCAGCAAGTGATGGTGGACGAGCCGTCACCCGCGGACGCCATCAGCATCCTGCGTGGCCTGAAAGAGAAGTACGAGAGCCATCACAAGGTGCTCATCAAGGACGCCGCCATCATCGCGGCGGTGGAACTGAGCACCCGTTACATCACGAACCGCTTCCTTCCGGACAAGGCCATCGACCTGATCGATGAGGCCGCGAGCAAACTGCGCATGGAGATCAATTCCAAGCCGGAGGAACTCGATGAAGTGGAGCGCCGCATCATGCAACTGGAGATCGAGCGCGAGGCCATCAAGCGCGAAAAGGACGATGCCAAGCTCAAGGACATCAACAAGGAACTGGCCGACCTCACCGCACAGCGCGACGCGTTGAAAGCGCGCTGGACCGAGGAACGTTCGCTCGTGGAGCGGATCAACAGCGCCAAGGAACAGATCGAGCAGTTGAAGTTCGATGCATCACAGGCCGAGCGCGAAGGTGACTTCGCCAAGGTCGCCGAGATCCGCTACGCGCGTATGAAAGAGACCGAAGACGCGCTCGCCAAAGCGAAAGCGGATCTCGTGGAGATGCAGAGCACCACCAAGATGATCAAGGAGGAGGTGGATGTGGAGGAGATCGCCGAAGTGGTCTCGCGCTGGACCGGCGTCCCGGTCACACGCATGCTCGAGGCGGAGCGCACCAAGTTGCTGAAGCTGGAGGACGAACTGCACAAGCGCGTGATCGGACAGGACGAGGCCGTGCGTGCCGTAGCGGATGCCGTGCGCCGCAGCCGCGCGGGCATGGGTGATGAGAAACGCCCCATCGGTTCCTTCATTTTCCTCGGCACCACGGGTGTCGGCAAAACAGAACTGGCGAAAGCGCTGAGCGAACTGCTTTTCAATGATGAGCACGCCATGACTCGCATCGACATGAGCGAGTACCAGGAGCGCCACAGTGTTTCCCGCTTGGTAGGCGCGCCTCCTGGCTATGTGGGCTACGATGAAGGCGGCCAGCTCACCGAAGCCGTGCGACGCAAACCTTACAGCGTGGTGCTGCTCGATGAGATCGAGAAGGCGCATCCTGATGTGTGGAACATCATGCTCCAGGTGCTGGATGATGGACGCCTCACGGACAACAAGGGCCGCGTGGTGAACTTCAAGAACACCATCATCATCATGACGAGCAACATCGGCTCGCAGATCATCCAGGAGCGCTTCGAGAAGATCGACCAGAAGGATCGCGACGATGTGATCGAGGGTACCAAGGCGGAAGTGATGAACCTGCTGCGCGCAACAGTGCGTCCCGAGTTCCTCAACCGCGTGGACGAGATCATCATGTTCGAACCGCTCACCCGCAAGGATGTGCGCTCCATCGTGGAGCTCCAACTGGCGCAGCTGATGGACAAGCTGGCGGAGAAGGACATCCACCTGACCCCTTCACGCGAACTGATCGACCACATCAGTGAGCAGGGCTACGACCCGCAGTTCGGCGCGCGTCCCATCAAGCGCATGATCCAGAAGGAGCTCATGAACGAATTGAGCCGACAGATCATCGCGGGCAAAGTGGAGACCGGCGTGAAGCAGGTGATCGATGTCTTCGACGGGAAGATCGTGTTCCGCAAGCCGATCGCGAAGGAGAAGGCCGCAGCCAAGGCCTGAGCCACTGACCGGTCACGGGGCCATGATCATGGGCATGAAGTATGGACTTGTCGTTCATCGGTGGAACGCACCCGACAAATCGCCATATTCACTTCACCATGCGCACGCTCTACCTCACCCGGCACGCGAAAAGCAGTTGGAACGATCCGCACACGGACGATTTCGACCGTATCCTGAACGAGCGGGGTCTGCGCGACGCACCGTTCATGGCCGCGGCCTTCGCGAAGCGCGGTGAACCCGTTGACCGCATCATCAGTAGCCCGGCAGCCAGAGCGATAGCGACCGCGAAGGCGTTCGCTGCTGCACTCCGCATCCCGGAGGATCGGATCATCCAGAAAAAGGAGATCTACCTCGCACCGGTGGAACTGCTCGTGCGCATGGTGAACTTCCTTCCGGATGACGTGCATCGCGTGATGCTCTTCGGCCACAACCCCGGTTTTTCCGACCTGGCGCAATACCTCGGTGGTGGCGACATCGGTGAAATGCCCACCTGTGCCACTGTGCGGTTCGACCTGGATGTGGACAGTTGGAGCGAAACAAGCATCGGCGTGGGATCGCTCACGTGGTACGATCACCCCAAACAGCACGTCGAGCTCGTCTGACCTCAACGGATGCGCTCCCGATAGATCGCCTTCTTCTGCAAACTTTCCGAAGGCCGATAAACGTAGTACGCGAAGCCATCATGTACCTGCAACCGCTCCGGATAGCGATACGTGATGTCCGTGCGCGCACCCATGCTTCCGCTGACCGGGTCGATGGACCGCAACCAGCACCGTCCGTTGCGCTTGAACAGGACGAACAGCCCTTGCGTGCGTCGGTCCTGCACCACTTTCCCGTCCCAGCCGGATCGATGTTCCTTCCGCAGGTAGCTCAACGGCACACTGCCTCGTTCCTTCAACCCATGATCGAACTTGCGCAGCAGCCCATTGGCATGATCGAACACCAGCAGCGTATCACCTGAAACGAACAAAGGCGCGTACATGGGCTTGAACCAGATGTTGTGCTGGAATCCGCTCATGTAGCCCGCCACGATCTCCTTGTCCACACCCATTTCCGCAGCGAGGTTCATGGCGATCACTTTGTCGGGGCCTTTCAGGTACTTGTATTCACTGCGGAAAAGTTGAAGCATGAACGTATCCACGATGGTGACGATCGAACGTGTGCTGTCCGAGATCGGGTCATAAGCGATGTGATCGAACGCAGGCAGGATGCGATCCTCCGTGGAACCGAGGACGAAGCCCGGAATGCTGTCCGTCCACGGTAGAACACGATGACGAAGATCATCCAGGCTGAACGAGGCGAGCCGCAGGCCATCCCCAGAGGAACTCACCGAGAATGCATGCCGCTCACCTTCCAGCAATGTGGTCGCATGCAGGTCATGTCGCAAACCGAGCACATCCTCCGGCACCGCGCAACTTGCGCGTTCGTTGAATGAGGTGTCCAACAGCACGAGCCGCACATCCCGCAGGATCCTCTCTTTCGCTTCGCTCTCGGCTTTCACCAACCGCGGACGCACATAAGCCAGCACCCAGACGCCCTCATCATTGATCCACAGATCAGCTGCGTGCAGGTCAGGCCGCAGGAAGATCCGCTCCGGTGCGCGGCTTACCGTCACCTCGGCGATGGTTCGCACGCGCTCGCGCAGTTCCACGTGAGCGCAACCATCGGCAGCGATCATAGCCGCTGTGACCTTGACCATCAAGGTATCGAAGGCCACATGAACGAAGGTGCACGTGGTTCGATCCGGGACCTCGCATCGCCCCATCGCATCCGTTCGCGCGCTTCCACCGGGCCACGTGACCATCACATCACGGACCGGACCCAACGCACTGTCCTCGCCCCTTCCCTCCACTTGCACGCATCGCATCGCTTGACCGCTCACAGCGGTGCACAGCAATTGAAATGCGATGAGCGCGAAAGAGTACCGGAACCTAGCCATCAGTGATCCGGTGCAGAGCATGATACCAAGGTCGGGAAACAAGAGAGGCGCCCGAAGACGCCTCTCGTTCGCTCTGTGCCGTTGCTCAGTTCACAGGAACCATCCAGCCGAACGGATCATCCACATGACCCCGACGGATGTCATCCAGCACCTTGCCGATGTGGTTGGTGAGGTTGCGCTGTTCCACCGGCGGCAGTTCATAGTCCACGCCATCGTATGCGATGCTGCGGATATGGGCGATGGTGGCTGCCGTACCCGCACCGAACGCCGCCTTCATCCGGCCTTGTTTCAATGCGTCCACCACTTCCTGCACGGCCACGCGGCGCACTTCACAGGGAATACCTTCCTTCTCCGCGATGCGGATGATGCTGTCCCGCGTTACCCCATGCAGGATCGTTCCCGTGGTGGCAGGTGTCACGAGCTTGTCGTCGATCCGGAAGAACACGTTCATCGTACCGCTCTCCTCGAAGTATTTGTGTTCCATGCCGTCGGTCCACAGCAATTGATGGTATCCTTCGTCCGCTGCGATCTTGGCCGGGTACAACGATGCCGCATAGTTGCCACCGCACTTCGCTTCACCGGTTCCGCCCGGGAACGCACGGCTGTATTCCGTCTCGATCTTCACGCGCACCTCTTCCTTGTAGTAGCCGCGCACCGGACAGGTGAAGATGATGAAGCGGTAGCCATCGCTGGGCCGCACACCGATGTACTCATCACTGGCGAAGAGGACGGGGCGTATGTACAACGCGCCCTCCTCATCGGTGGGGATCCAATCGCTGTCCAGCGCCACGAGCTCCTTGAGCGCTTCCATGTACAGGTCCTCCGGTATGGTGGGCATGCACATGCGCACGGCGCTGCGGTTCATGCGCTCGATGTTCATCTGCGGGCGGAAGATCCTCGCCTTGCCATCCGGTCCTTTGTAGGCCTTCAGCCCTTCGAAGATGGTCTGGCAGTAATGCAGGACCAACGCCGCCGGGCTCATCTGCATGGGGCCGAACGGCACGATAGATGGTGAACGCCACTCCCCATCCACATAGTCCATGATGAACATGTGGTCACTGAAGACACGGCCGAACTTCACGTTCGCGAGGTCGGTCTCCGGCAAACGGCTCTTGCTCGTTCGGGTGATCGCTATCTTTTGCCCTGTGCTGATCATGGATGCGCGTTCGTTGTTGTCAAATGTAGCCAAGCCCTCACGCGGCCCGCGCCCGCTGTGGTCCTTGCGCGGAACCTTCGCCGGCAAGGATACGGTCCTTTCCCACATACCGCATGCGTGATGTCAAGGAGGTGCTGAAAAGCACATGGGGGTATGACCGGTTCCGGCCCAACCAGGAAGAGGTGGTGCGACGCGTGATGGCGGGCGAGGATGTGCTCGCGCTACTGCCCACCGGTGGCGGAAAAAGCCTCTGCTTCCAAGTACCGGCCCTGGCCATGGGCCGCATGTGCCTGGTGGTAAGTCCCCTGATCGCGCTGATGAAGGACCAGGTAGCACGCCTTCGGGAAAAAGGCATCCGAGCCGTCGCCATCACCAGCGGTGCGGACCATCATGAAATAGACGTGGCACTGGAGAACGCCGCCAACGGCCATGTTCCCTTCCTCTACGTTTCCCCGGAACGGCTCGGCACCGAACTGTTCATGGCCCGCCTGAGCCGCCTGCCCATCGGCTTCATCGCGGTGGATGAAGCGCATTGCATCAGCCAATGGGGCTATGACTTCCGCCCCTCCTACCTGCGCATTTCAGCGTTGCGCGAAGCACGGCCGGAGCTTCCCATCGTGGCCCTCACGGCCTCCGCCACACCGGCCGTGGCGAGCGACATCATGGAACGGCTGGCCTTACGCGGAAGACAGGTCGTTCGCGGCTCTTTCGCCCGGCCGGAACTCACGTTCTGGATCAGCCGTGGGGAGGACAAGATGGGACGCTTGCTGCGCATCACCGAACGCGTTCCTGGCTGTGGCATCGTGTATGTGCGCGAACGGAAAGGCACCTTGCGCGTCGCTCGCTTCCTTGAACAGCATGGCATCAGCGCGCTGCCCTATCATGCTGGAATGAGCATGGAGGAGCGTGACGAGGTACAGCGAAAGTGGTCGCGCGGTGAAGTGCGCTATGTCGCGGCCACCACCGCCTTCGGCATGGGCATCGATAAGGGCGATGTGCGCTCGGTGGTGCACCTGGAGCCACCACCGGACCTCGAGAGCTACTACCAGGAGGCGGGCCGGGCCGGGCGCGATGCCCAGGCATCGTACGCCTTCCTGTTGGTGCATGACCCGGACGAACTGAAGCTGCGCGAACGACTTGCCGCCTCGTTCCCTGAACTGGTCAGCGTGCGCCGGGTGTACCAAGCCTTCGCTGACACGCATCGCATCGCCCTTGGCAGCGGTGAGTTCGAAACCTACCCGTTCGACCTGCGTGACCTGGCCAGCCGTTCAGGCCTCGCTCCCGTTGTGGTGATGAACTGCTTGAAGGCATTGGAACTGGATGGAGCTCTCTCCTTGAACGAAAGCGCGCGCACACCGTCGCGCGTGGGAATGCGTTCGGACCATCGCGTCGTTTATGATATCCGTGTGCGCGATGCCCGCCAAGGCCCGCTGTTGGAAGCGTTGCTCCGCATGCACGGTGGACTGTTCGAGGAACCGGTCATCATCGATGAGGAACGGATCGCCCAGCACTTGAAATGGAGCGTGGACCAGGTTATCGCCGGCTTGCAGGAGCTTCATCACAAGGAAGTGCTTTTCTATCGCAAGCGCAGTGATTCTCCGATGATCACGCTCCTTACGCCACGCAAGGATGCGCAGCGATTATCGTTGGACCCGCAAGCGTTGGCCGCGCGCAAACAACGGGCGGAGACCCGCTTGGAAGCACTGATCGCCTTCTGCTCACCGGACACACGGTGCCGCGAACAAGCACTGCTGGCCTACTTCGGTGAAGGCTCGGCCAAGATCTGTGGCCGTTGCGATGCGTGCAGGGCCAGCGCGGCAAAAGGCGGCACGAGCATGACGATCAGCATCGCTCGTAGTGTGCAGGAGATCGAGGAGGAGCGCTGGTCCTTGGATGTTGGGCCGGCTTCAGGAAAGGCGCCGAAGGCATGAAGAGGTTACCGCGTTCGTTCTACACACGCGGCGATGTGGTGACCATCGCTCGCGAACTGTTGGGCAAGGTGATCGTGACCCGTTTCGATGGGAAAACCACCAGTGGCATCATCACGGAGACCGAAGCTTATGCCGGGCAGGGCGACCGCGCATCGCATGCGTTCGGAGGCCGCCGCACCGCACGCAACGAACCCATGTACGCTCGCGGCGGCATCGCCTACGTTTATTTGTGCTATGGCATCCATCACCTGTTCAACGTGGTGACCAACCAGCACGGAACGCCGCATGCTGTGCTGTTGCGCGGCATCCACCCCTTGGAGGGCAGTGAACTCATGCTGCAACGGCGCGGGGTGAAGAAACTCACCACCAACGGTCCGGGCACCGCCGCACAAGCGCTCGGGATACACACCAAGCACTCCGGTCACGACCTGCTCGGCGATCCCATCAGCATCGAGGACCGCGGCATCATCGTACCGGATGATCTGGTCATCGTCGGGCCGCGTGTCGGTGTGGACTATGCTGGAAAGGATGCCCTGCTGCCCTACCGCTTCCGCTATACCCCTAAGGATCGATGAGCGGACGAAGGATCGTTTTCATGGGAACACCGGCCTTCGCGGCAGCTTCGCTGAAGGCGTTGATCGATGCAGGCTTGGAGATCGCCGCGGTGGTGACGGCCCCGGACCGGCCCGCAGGTCGAGGTCAACAGTTGCGCATGAGCGCAGTGAAGGTGCTGGCCATGGAATACGCGCAGCTGAAAGAGCGGATCCTTCAACCGGAAAAGCTCAAGGACGCAAGCTTCCTCGATCAGCTTGATCAGGCAAAAGCCGATCTCTATGTGGTCGTTGCTTTCCGCATGCTTCCCGAAGTGGTCTGGAGAAAAGCTCCCTTGGGCACCATCAATCTGCACGGTTCGCTCCTTCCGGACTATCGTGGAGCGGCGCCGATCAATTGGGCGATCATCAATGGCGAAGAGCGCACGGGGGTCACCACCTTCTTCATCCGTCACGAGATCGATACCGGTGACATGATCGCCAGCGAAACCACGACGATCGGAATAGAAGAGACGGCCGGCGAACTCCATGACCGGTTGATGCACATCGGCGCGAGCCTCATCGTGCGCAGCGTGCAACAGGTCTTGAACGGGGAGGTCCATCCCATCCCCCAACCGTCCATCGGTGCGATGCATGCCGCTCCCAAGCTTACCCCGGCGAACTGCAGGATCGACTGGAAGGAAAGTGCCCAGCGCGTACATGACCATATCCGCGGCTTGAGTCCCTTCCCTGGCGCATGGACCGAACTGGTCATGGATGAACGTGCGCCTCAACACTTCAAGATCCTTCGAGCACGCCCCGCAGCGATCACGAGCGAAGAGATGACAGGTCAGGTGGTGATCAAAGAAGGACGTCTTTTCATCATCTGCGGTGCAGACGCGATCGAAGCCCTGGAGGTGCAGGCAGAAGGAAAGCGACGCATGGATGCCGCATCCTTCCTTCGCGGACTGCAGGGTGAACCGTTCCTGCGCTTCCTATGAGAACCATCGCCTTGTTGCTTGGTGCTGCGACCGCACTGACGATCACCTCCGTCCGCGCCCAGCGGATACTCGACATCAGCGAACTGCGTTGTGCCGAAAGCGAAGGAGCGGTCCATGTTACTCCACTATTCAGCGATACGGCTTGCAGTTCGTTCCTCATCTGCGTCGACAAGGAAGTGCGCGCCCACCTGCACCGCACCCATACCGAACATGTGTTCGTGCTGGATGGTGAAGCCATCATGCGCCTGGGCGACAGCACGCGCGTGGTGCATGCGGGTGAAACGATCATCATTCCACCTGGCACACCGCACGCGGTGAAGGTCAATGGCAGCGCGCCTTTGCGTGTGATCAGTGTGCAGGCACCCTACTTCGACGGATCGGACAGGGTGTGGTTGGACAAGCCGTAAGCGTTGGCCCAACAGTTGTTGCGAACGGCATCGGAGGGCTTTCTGAAACCCTTGGTACCAGCGGCTTTCCGAGGGACTTATCAACAAACCCCCTGATTTTTCAACATTTCCAGAGCATACCGCCGGAAACCCTTGACAGGCGCGGTTCTCCGGATACATTCGCAACGAGTTTAACTCAACCAACAAACCAAACCCCACACACACAATGGGAATGAACAAAGCTGAACTGATCGAGTCCGTCGCCGCTGAGGCGAAGATCTCCAAGGCCGATGCCAAGCGTGCCATCGATGCCTTCGTGAACAATACGACCAAGGCCCTGAAGAAAGGTGACCGCGTTGCCCTCGTTGGCTTCGGTACCTTCAGCATCTCCAAGCGCGCTGCTCGCAAGGGCCGCAACCCGCAGACGGGCAAAGAGATCAAGATCGCTGCCAAGAAGGTGGTGAAGTTCAAGGCCGGTGCTGACCTCGCCAACAAGGTGAAGTAAGCCACACCCATTCTCTGGAAAGGTCCTCCCCAACAGGAGGACCTTTTCATTTACACATCCACCGCCTGCTCATGCTCACCGACGCAAACCTCTACGAACGCCTCGCTCCTTTCGTATCCGACCACAAGCGCGCGCTCTTCGACCGCATCGCTCCCGATCGCACGCGACATGTCACGGTGGTGCTCGAGGACATCTACCAGAGCCACAACGCCAGCGCCGTTGTGCGCACCTGCGATCTGCTGGGGGTGCAGGACATCCATATCATCGAGAACCGCAACAAGTACACGCTCAATCCTGATGTGGCACTGGGTTCATCCAAGTGGACCGACATGTACCGCTACCGCGAGCACGACGACAACAGCGCCGCGTGCATGGATGAATTGAAGCGAAAAGGCTACCTCATCGTGGCCACTACGCCGCACAAGGACAACGTTACGCCACAGACGATCCCTCTGGACCGACCGATGGCGTTCTGCTTCGGCACGGAGCTTACCGGACTGAGCGATGCCGTGATGCGCAATGCCGACATCCATCTCCGCATTCCCATGTACGGGTTCACCGAGAGCTACAACATCAGCGTGAGCGCCGCGATCACCCTGTACACCGTTACCGAACGCTTGCGCGCAAGCGATGTGAACTGGCGGTTGAACGCAGATGATCTGATCAAGCTGAAACTGTCGTGGGCGAGAAAGACCGTGCATAGCGCGCAACACTTGGAAGACCGCATCCGACGCGAACACGGTGCAGGTCCGGTACGGTAGCTCCCGTCTCTCCTTCTCAACAGTGCAGCGTGCAGAACGAGCGTACCGATGACGAACCCTCCGTACGGCCTGCGGATACATTCGCGTCGAACATCAACACAACCGACCATGGGTAAAGGCGACAAGAAAAGCCGCAAGGGCAAGCGCAACAGCGGCAGCTATGGCAAGAGCCGTCCGAGCAAGCGCAAAGTGAGAGCCGCTGCGAAAGCTGGCGCTCAGAAAGCAGCGCCGAAGAAGAAAGCCGCTGCGAAGAAGGCTGCTCCGAAGAAGAAGGCCGCTGCGAAGAAGAAGTAGTCGCTCCTCAGAAGAACGAAAAGCCCCCGATCACCTCGGGGGCTTCTTCTTTCCAGCGATGGCATCAAGGCTGCAAACGGAGCCGTTGCCAAGTGCCGTCCGCGAATCGCTCGTACGCGAGCCGATCGTGCATGCGGTCAGGCCGACCTTGCCAGAATTCGATACGCACCGGTTTCACACGCACACCGCCCCAATGCAAAGGCCGTGGGATCTCCTGGCCATCGAAGCGTTGCTTCCAACGCATGTACCGCGCTTCGAGCAATTCGCGCGCACCGACCACACGGCTCTGATCGCTGCTCCATGCGGCCACACGACGCTCGAGCGGACGTGAAGCGAAGTAGCCATCGCTCTCCGCATCCGTGGTGTGCTCGGCCTTCCCCTCGATACGTACTTGCCGCTCGAGTTGTGGCCAGAAAAAGGTCAATGCCGCGCGCGGATCGCGTTCAAGGTCCAACGCTTTGCGGCTGTTGTAGTTGGTGTGGAACACGAATCCTTTCACATCGAACGATGACAGCAGTACGATGCGGCAACTGATGCTAGCGTTGCCGGCAGTGGCCAGCGCCATCGCATTGTGATCGAGCACTCCTGCGTTGCTCGCTTCCTCGAACCAGGTACCGAACAAGGCGATGGGATCCATGCCGGCCGTTTCTTCGTTCAGCGCTCCCAGCGCGTAATCCCTGTTCACTGCTGCCATGCTTGCGATCTTGACCGTGATCGTGGCCTAAGATATCGGCATGCATAGCACGGATCCATCTGTTCGATCGTTTACCTTTCAACCATCATGTCGCGCGACCCGCTCGAGCTGAACCCTGATAATGTGCTGGAACCGGCGCGCGGGCGCCTGCTCGTGAGCGGCCCTTTCCTCACCGATCCCTATTTCCGGCGAACCGTGGTGCTGCTCTGTGCGCACGACAAGGAGGGTTCGTTCGGCTTCGTGTTGAACCGCTTCCTCGAAATGGATGTGGCCGACATCATGGAGAACATGCCCCCTGTGATGGGTCGGGTGAGCATCGGCGGTCCTGTGCAAAGCGGCAACCTTTACTACTTGCACACGCTGGGCAAGCGCATTGAAGGCAGCCTCAGCGTGGTGGACGGCGTGCACATGGGCGGGGATTTCGAGCAGTTGCGCAGCGTGCTCGCCACGGATCCAAAGCTGGCCAAACATGTGCGGTTCTTCGTCGGCTACAGCGGATGGGGAGAGGAACAGTTGGACCGTGAACTGAGCGAACGAGCCTGGTTGGTCACACGCGGAGACCGCAAGAGCATCATGACCACACGACGCAAGGACCTGTGGGGGGATACACTGCGGCACATGGGTACGGCCTACGCGCCTTTGGCGAATTTCCCTGAGGACCCCTCGCTCAACTGAGCATCCGCTTCACCAGCAGATCGGTAAGGTGCAATGCCATGCGATGCACGTACCGTTTGGTCCGGTAGGACACCACCCATTGGATGCCGCGCGGCGCGTTCGTGAAGAACACCTCATCGGCGGCCAGCATGTTCTGCGGGTTCAAGGAGCATTCGTACACCTTGATGCCGTTCTCCAATGCCATGTTGATGATCTGCATGCGCATCACCCCACCGATGCAACCATCGCCCAACGATGGCGTGTACAGTACACCATTGCTCACGATGAAGATGTTGCCGGCACTGCTCTCGATGATGTTGCCCCTGTCGTTCTGTATCAGGCAATCGTCCAGACCGCGCTCCATGCACCATAGGCTGGCCATCACGTACAACTGACAGTTCAAGGTCTTGTGCACCGCCAGCAGGTTCACCGCCTTGCGCATTTCCGGATACAGGTCCACGGTGTAGCCCTCCGGATTCAAGCGGTATTGCGGCGTTGGCACAGGTTCCACTTCGAGGGTGAAACCTCCTTGATGCGAACGTGGCCGGTAGTAACCGGCAGCATCGCGATACACGGTCAATCGTGCGCGCCCGTGCGGTAGTGCGTTCTCTTTCGCGAGCGTGGCGATGTGCCGGGCCAGATCCTCCTTTTCGAATCCTTGAGGCCGCTCGATGCGGAGCACCTTCAGCCCTTCCTGCAAGCGGGTCCAATGGGCGTCGAGGAAGCAGGGTTTCCCTTCGAAGAAACGGATGCTTTCGAAAACACCATCCCCATAGTGGAACGCCCGGTTCGCCAGGTCGATCACCGGCGTCCCACCGGACACCAGCGTGCCGTTGAGTATGACCGCACCAGCCATTATCCGCCGAGTTCGTTGTGCAGCACCTCAAGCAGCGGTGCGTTCGCAGGAACCAGTACTCCCCTTACCCCCGCTGCTGATGCTGCCTGCACGTCCCTTTCGCGATCACCGATCATGAAGGAACGCAAGGCGTCGATGCCATAGCGCGCCATGGCCTTCTCCAGCAGGAGCGATCCCGGCTTTCGGCAAAGGCAACGCCCTTGCTGCGGATGATGTGGGCAGTAGTACACCGCGTTGATGGCCGCACCCTGTGCCGCCAGGTGCGCGTGAAGATAGGTGTGCAACCCTTCCACCTCCCCGTGGGTGTAAAGGCCCAGCCCGATGCCGCTCTGGTTGGTGATCACGATGCGCAGGTAGCCACGTTCCTCCGCTAGGCGCAACCCTTCCGCGACGGTGGGCAGCACCTCAAAGTCCTGCAAGCGCCACGTATGCTCACCGCGCTCGCGGTTGATCACACCATCGCGATCAAGGAACACGGCAGGCTTCAACCCCATGGGAAACTGGCCCGAATGGCCTGGGTGAACGTGACGACCGAATGCGGATCGAGCAGTACAGTGACCCCGAGCCCGACCAGTGCACCGAAGAAATGCGCGTCATGTGCGATACCATCGCCCCCCCTTTTCCCCATATACCATTCATAGATGAGGTACAGGATGCCGAACAACCATGCTGGTAAGGGAATGGGCAGGAACAACAAGGCCAATTCACTGGTCGGATACATCAGGATGGAAGCGAATACGATGGCGCTCGTAGCTCCGGAAGCACCCACCGCACGGTACGTGGGATCCCATTTGTGCTTGAAGTAACCGGGCAGTGAACTGAGCGCGATCGCACCGATGTAGAGAGCCAAGAAAACAGGGCCGGCCGCGGGACCGATGATCTCCCGGTACCCCTCTTCCACATACGGACCGAACATGTACAGCACGAACATGTTCACGGCCAGGTGAGGCACGTTCCCGTGGATGAAACCATGCGTTACCAGGCGCGACCAGTCACCACGCGCATTGATCACGTAAGGCTCGAACAGGCATCTATCGAACACGCGGCGGTCCTGGAACGCAAGCAGCGAAACGATAACGGTGGCGATGATGATGTACAGGGTCATGGTGCGCTCGAAGCCCCCCATGGGCGCGGGCAATATACCGAGCCTCAGTAGGTATGGTCACGCAGAATGCGCCATCCCGCGCGTTCACGCGACCAGAACAGACTGAAGCCTCCTGCGAGCGTGTCGGTTTCACGTCGCAGCGACCAGGTACCTGTGCACCACGCATGATCCGGCCCTGCGCCAAGCACCTCGAGATCCCCGAAATGCAGATCACCCATGGCAGCAGCCGATGGGTAGTGCTTCTTGTAGTTCGCCGTTACCTGCTCCTTTCCACAGGTGCGCTTGCCGCGACCGATGAAACAGACACTATCACTGTAGCTCGTCATGAAGCCGTCGATATCACCCCGGTCCCACGCTGTTTCCTGATCGCTCATCACATTGCGAATGGCGGCTTCGTCACGGGACGTGAACCCGCGCTCACACCCTGTGGTGAGCAAGGGGGTAAGCAGTAGAACCAAGGCCTTTCGCATATCCGTTCAATGAAAAGGGTCGCTGGAGAGCGACCCTTGTAGCGCGGGGCGGGCTTGAACCGCCGACCTCATGATTATGAATCATGCGCTCTGACCAGCTGAGCTACCGCGCCAAACGGGGCGCGAATATAGAACGATGCCTGAAGTGCCGATCCCGGTGCTCCCACTGGCGAAGAGTGTCCAGTTCCTTGCGCTCAAAGCGGCATGAGGCCCCTCGATCCCAGCGGACTTGCACAGGAAATGGATCTGCTTACCTTGCCCGCCTCCACCAGACCCGGGCCAGCCATGGCGAAAGCGAAATCCAAGTCCGCGACCAAAGCCAAACCCGTGGCGAAGAAGAAGGCGGCGAAACGAGCACCGAAAGCCAGGAAGCCCGTCGCGAGCAAAAAGGCCGCACCGCCTGCGAAAAAGCCGCAGAAGAAGGGCCCACTTCCAGTGAAGAAAAGCGTGGCCAAGCCGGTATCGAAAAAACCCGCTCCCAAGAAGCCGGAACCCAAGAAGGCCGCGCCCGCTAAGCCGGTAGTGAAGGCCCAACCGGAGAAAGCAGCTGCCAAACCCGCACCTCCAACTGCCGCTACCAAGGCCACAGTGAAACTGCCAGCAGTGAAACCTGTTCCTGCGCCGGTGGTGAAAGAACAGCCTGCCGCCAAAGCAGCCCCCTCCAAGCCGACGAAAGCCGCCAAGGTGAACCAGCCGATCATCGCGGTGATGGCCGGTGTGGAACCGATCGGTGGGCCAGCCAAAGTGTTGAAACGCGCCGCCAAAGAGCGGTTCAGTATGGAGTTCTACCTCCGTGCCACACCCGGTTCCCTGTACGACCTCATCAGCACGCCCAGTGGCTTCAGTGAATGGTTCTGTGATGATGTGGACGTTCGCGGCGACATGTTCACTTTCCGCTGGGGCAGCGATGTGCAAGTGGCCGAATGCCTAGGCCGCAAAGCCGGTGAACTGATGCGTTTCCAATGGGTGAACGAGGATGATGCCGGTGCATGGTTCGAGTTGCGCATCCGCATCGACCCCATGACCAACGAGACCTGCCTGGTCGTGACCGATCATGCCTGGCCGAAGGATCTGGAGGAGGCCAAGGCCTTGTGGGGTTCCCAGATCCACACCTTGCAGCGCGTGCTCGGCGCCTGATCCCTCTCGGACACGTCCGTTGACGGCATGATGTCTGCGCGAAATGACAGCCGTTGGTCTTTCGCACCTTCGCGCTCGCAGGCATGAAGAAGCTCCACGTGATGATGATCCGGGCGTACCTCGGTCCGCTCTTCGTCACGTTCCTGATCGTGCTCTTCATCCTGAGCATGCAGTTCCTGTGGAAGTACGTGGATGACATCATGGGCAAGGGCCTGCCATGGTTCACGGTGGCCGAACTGCTCACCTATGCCACGGCCAGTTTCGTTCCGCTCGCTATTCCGCTGGCCGTGCTGCTCAGTTCGATCATGACCTTGGGCGGCCTGGGTGAACGCAGCGAACTGACACCCATGCGTAGCGCAGGTCTCGGCCTCTTCCGCATCATGCTTCCATTGATCGCATTGGTGCTGGGCATCTCCGCATTCTCGTTCTACTTCAGCAACAACCTGTTGCCCATCGCCAACCTCAAGTTCCACAGTCTGCTCTGGGATGTGCGCAACAAGAAACCCGCGATGACCTTGCAACCCGGCGTGTTCTACAATGGCATCGAGGGCTTCACCATACGCGTAAGCAACAAGCACGAAGAGACCGGAGAACTGGACGATGTGCTGATCTATGATCACCGCCAGGAACACCAGACCGACCGTACAGTGGTGCGAGCGGAACACGGACGCATGAAGCGCAGCCAGGACGGCAATTACCTCGTGCTCGAACTGGAGAACGGCCGTTACTACGACCTGCAGGACAAGGGCCGCGGCAACCCCTCCGATCAAGCTCCTCTTCTGCGGGGTCGGTTCGTTCGCGATGAAGTGCGGCTCGACCTGAGCGGGCTCGCCATGAAACGCACTGATGAGGACCTCTTCAAGGAGAACTACAAGATGCTGACCATGGGTCAACTGCAGACCAACCTGGACAGTATGAACGCGCGCTATGCACGCCGTATCCAGGACCAGCGGAAGTCCATCAGGAACGGGCTGTGGATCACGCGGGACAGTGCAAGGGTGTCAGCCGATACGGCCGCTGCGGACATGAGCGCTTACATGACCGGACTTCCACCGGATCGCCGCCGGGAACTGCTGAACACCGCACAGGACATCACACGCAATGCGATACACTTCATCGAGGGCACCTTGGAAGAGCGCCGCGACCGCCGTTCGCAGCTGGCGCGTTTCAACGTGGAATGGCACCGTAAACCGATGCTCGCGCTCGCCTGCCTGGTCTTCTTCTTCATCGGTGCTCCGCTGGGCGCCATCGTGAGGCGCGGTGGCATGGGCCTGCCGAGCGTGTTCGCGATCGTGTTCTTCCTGGTCTTCCATATCATCTCCTACTCCACCGAGCAGATCATCCGCTCCGGTGACCTCGCTGCCTGGCCCGGCATGTGGATCAGTACCGGTGTGCTGCTGCCCATCGGCATTTTCCTAACGTGGAAAGCCGCCACGGACAGTCCCTTGCTCGATGCCGATGCCTATGCACGGGGGTGGGATAAATTGCGCGCCCGCTTCGCCCGCCGTGCGCATCCTTCAACTCTGTAACAAGCCCCCCTGCCCTCCCATGGATGGCGGCACCAAGGCCATGCACGGGATCACCATGGGCCTGCTGAAAGCTGGGCACGAGGTGAAGGTGCTTTGCCTGACCACGCTGAAGCATCCGCTGGACACGGCGAACGTTCCGAAGGACTATCTCGCGCGCACCGGCATCGAAGGCATCTTCGTTGATACCAGCCTGAACATCGTTGACGCCTTCACCGACCTGGTGACGGCGGACAACTACAACATCAGCCGGTTCTTCTCCCCGGACATGGACATCCGGCTGATCCGGTTGCTCTCGCAGGAACAGTTCGATGTCGTGCTGTTGGAGAGCCTGTTCATGACCCCGTATATCCCCACGATAAGGCGCTACTCCCGCGCGCGCATCGTGCTGCGCTCGCACAACCTGGAGCACATGATCCAGGAACGCATCGCCCGCGGCGAGAAGAACGTGCTGAAGAAGCCGTACAGGAAGTTCCTGGCCAAACAACTGAAGACCTACGAAATGGCGGTGCTCGATCGCGTGGACGGCGTGGCGGCGATAACACCAGCGGATGCCGATCACTTCAGCGCGCATGGGGCCAAGACACCGATCGTGACGATCCCCTTCGGTGTGGACCCGGAAGCCTATGTGAGCACTGTTCCCGAAGGGCCACCGGTCTTCTTCCATTTGGGCAGTATGGACTGGCTGCCGAACGAGGACGGAGTGCGTTGGCTGCTTTCAAGCGTTTGGCCCCGTGTGCTGAAACGTCATCCGGAAGCGCGCCTGGACCTCGCCGGCAACAAGATGCCGAAGGACCTGCTCGAGGCCCGCATCGCTGGGGTGAACATCACCGGTCGTGTGGAGGATGCCGATGCCTTCATGGCGGACCGTCACGTGCTCGTCGTTCCGCTCTTCAGTGCGGGTGGTATGCGCGTGAAGATCATCGAAGGCATGGCCATGGGCAAGTGCGTGATCAGCACGTCGATCGGCGCTGAAGGCATCTCCGCGACGGACGGTATGGACATCCTCATCGCGGATACCGTGACCATGATGGTCGACCAAATCTGCGCGGTGATCGAGGCGCCCGAACGAGCACGCACCATCGGCAACAAGGCACGCGCGCTGATCCGTACGCACTACGCCAACGACCGCATCGTGAAGGACCTCATCCGTTTCTTCAAGGAACCAGGCACCGCATGAGGTTGCTCGTCGTGCTTTCACGCGTTCCCTATCCGTTGGAGAAAGGTGACAAGCTGCGCGCCTATCACTTGGTGAAACGGCTGGCGAGGCATCATGAGATCTTCCTTTTCTGCCTGAGCGATCAGCCCATCGCTGAAGCCCATCTGGAACACCTGCGCGAATGGTGCCAGCATATCGAAGTGGTGCGGCTCGCCCGCTGGCGCATCATCGCACGCCTGGCAACCGCCGTCTTTTCCCGGTTGCCCTTCCAGGTCGCCTATTTCCATCATCGCATCGCTCAGCGCGCGATCGATCGGGTGATCCAACGCTTCGCTCCGGACCATGTGCTCTGCCAGCTCGTGCGCACCACCGAATACGTGCGGCACTACTACGAGCTTCCGAAAACGCTGGACTTCATGGACACCCTGAGCAAGGGCATGGAGCGGCGCACCGAGAACGCCGGCTTCTGGGCACGGCCGGTGATGAAGGCCGAAACCCGCCGCCTCATCGCCTACGAGAACCTGATGCTCGATCTCTTCGATCGACAGATCATCATCAGCGCGCAGGACAGGGACCTGCTCTACCACCCGATGCGCGATGATGTCGCGGTGATCCCGAACGGCGTGGACACCACCTTCTTCAGCCCGCGCGATGCGGAGAAGTCGCACGACCTGGTCTTCACCGGGAACATGAACTACCCGCCGAACATCGACAGCGTGCTCTTCCTGGTGCAGAAGGTGTTGCCCTTGGTGCGCAAGGAACGGCCCGCCACCACCCTGCTCATCAGCGGTGTGGATCCCAGCCCGCGGGTGCGCGAGCTCGCCGCCGCGGATCCCCTCATCACTGTCAGCGGCCGCGTTCCCGATATCCGTGATGCTTACGCCAGCGCCACGGTTTTCGCAGCACCCATGCAGATCGGCACCGGCCTGCAGAACAAATTGTTGGAGGCCATGGCCATGCGCATGCCCTGCGTTACCAGTGCGTTGGCCAACAATGCCGTTGGTGCGGTGCCCGATGAGAGCATCCTGATCGGCAATGAGCCGGCGGAATATGCCGCACACATCCTGCGCCTGCTGAACGACGGCGAAGAGCGCAGCCGCATCGCTTCCAATGGATACCGCTTCGTGCGGGAGAACTTCGATTGGGACCGCAACGCCGACGCGCTGGATGCATTGATCACCTCCGTTCCGAAGCCAGCGGCAGCGCCCTTGTCCCGCTAACTTCGCGCCCGATGGGAAACACGGGCACGTTGGACAGCATCGAGAGCGCGATCGAGGATATCCGCATGGGCAAGGTGGTGATCGTCGTGGATGACGAGGACCGCGAGAACGAGGGCGATTTCGTTACCGCCGCCCGCAACGCCACACCAGAGGTCATCAACTTCATGGCCACGCATGGCCGCGGGCTCATCTGCGCCCCGCTCACCGAACAGCGCTGCCAGGAATTGCAACTGGACATGATGGTGCGCGACAACACCGCCATCCATGAAACCCCGTTCACGGTAAGCATCGACCTGAAGGGACATGGCACCACCACTGGCATCAGTGCCAGCGATCGGAGCAAGACCGCTCTCGCGCTCATCGATCCGAAGACACGTCCCGAGGAGCTCGGCCGTCCCGGTCACATCTTCCCACTGAAGTCCCGCGACGGCGGTGTGCTGCGCCGGACCGGACATACCGAGGCCGCGGTGGACCTTGCGCGTCTCGCGGGTTTCGAGCCAGCCGGTGTGATCGTGGAGATCCTGAACGAGGACGGCACCATGGCCCGCCTTCCGCAGTTGCGCGCCATCGCCGACCGGTTCAACCTGAAGCTCATCAGCATCGAGGACCTCGTCGCCTATCGCATGCGCACCGAGTCGCTCGTGCAGCGCGTAGTGGATGTGAAACTTCCCACTGAGTTCGGCGACTTTGACCTTTACGCCTACAAGCAGGTGAACACCGGCGAGGAGCACCTTGCCCTCGTCAAAGGGGATTGGTCTCCTGCGGAAGAAGTGCTCGTGCGTGTGCACAGCAGCTGCGTGACCGGCGACATCTTCGGCAGCCAGCGCTGCGATTGTGGCCCGCAGTTGCACGCTGCGATGGAAATGGTGGACCGCGCCGGCAAAGGCGTGATCGTTTACATGCAGCAGGAAGGTCGTGGCATCGGCCTCATCAACAAGTTGCGCGCCTACAAGCTGCAGCAGGAAGGCGCAGATACCGTGGAAGCGAACCGCCTGCTCGGTTTCGACAGTGATGCGCGCGACTACGGCGTGGGCGCTCAGATCCTGTTCGACCTCGGCGTGCGGAAAATGCGCTTGATGACCAACAACCCGAGGAAGCGAACAGGACTGGTGGGCTACGGGCTGGAGATCACCGAGAACGTGCCCATCGAGATCACACCGAACGTGCACAACAAGCACTACCTGCTCACCAAGAAGCTGAAGATGGGACACCATCTCGGCCTGGAAGGCTGATCCTTCCCGTTCACGCCGTACCGATCCTCGTTCTGCACATCACGCCGTGAAGGCACACGATACCTTAGACCTTCCAAACCGTGCCATGCGGACCGTTCATCTCGTTCTCCTCTTCCTTGCGCTTTCAACGAACTGCTTTTCCCAAGCAGGTTTCCTTGACCTGTCGTTCAGCGACGATGGCCGTTGGCGCAAGGATGTGCAGGGCCGGAACGACCGCGCACTGACGGTGACGGTAGCGCCCAACGGCGATGTGATCACTGCTGGTACCACTGGCGATCCTTTCGGCTCGGAAGTGCTTCTGACCCGTCTCGACGCCTTCGGCATACCTGTGATGTCCTTCGGCGACACCGGCATCGTGCGCACCTCGTTCGGCCCGTTCAACTTCGGTTCCGGTCGTGCCATCGCGCTGCAACCGGACGAACGCATCATCGTTGCAGGACAGCACGCCACTGCTGTGAACCAGGACGACTTCGTGGTGCTGCGTTATCATCCGGACGGAAGCCCGGACACCACCTTCGGCGACCATGGCAAGCGCGTGACCTCCTTCAGCGTTGGGAACGATGCTGCCAACGCTGTGGTCATTCAACCCGACGGGTATGTCGTGGCGGCAGGATTTACACCGGTCGGCTTCGCGCTGGCCAGGTACGATGCGAGCGGAACACCGGATGCTTCCTTCGGTGTGAACGGAAAGGTGACAACACCGTTCAACGGGAACGGCGCTGTCATCACCGCGCTCGCACTGTTACCGGATGGATCGTTCCTTGCCGCTGGATCGGCGAACGGCGCGGGCCGTGATTTCGCCATCGCCAAGTACCTGGCGAACGGATCCCTCGATGCATCCTTCGGCACGACCGGTCAAGTGGTCACATCGCTCGGTGCGGGCAACGATGAAGCCTCCTCTATTTCCATGCTGCCGGACCGTCGTTTCTATGTCGCCGGGTACAGTCATCAGTCCATCGACATGTTCGCACTGGTGCGGTACCTGCCCGATGGAACGTTGGATACAGGTTTCAATGGCGATGGCATCCTGACCATGCCGGTGGGTCCAGCACCCTCCCGCGCGCGCACCATGGCGCTGCAGTCGGACGGCCGGATCGTTCTCGCCGGTTCGTACAACATCGCGTTCAACACCGACTTCGCGTTGATGCGTGCCGACAGCACGGGTGCGTTGGACAATACCTTCGGAACGGACGGGGTCACCTTCACGGACTTTGACGGGCGGAACGATATCGCTTATGCGAGCTGCCTGCAGTCGAACGGCGAACTGGTGGTCGCCGGTGCCAGCGCCGATTCCATCGCGGACGTTGCCATCGCACGCTACCACATGAGCGGTCAGATCGGTATAGCAGAACAGAGTTTGGCCCCTGGCCAGGTCGTGGTCCACCCTGATCCGTTGACCGCCTCGTCACAGGTCCGCTTCACCCTGCCCACCGCCACCCGTGTGACGATCGACCTGTTGGATGCCTCTGGTCGGGTGCTCTGTACGTGGGAACCTGGGCTGGTGCAGGCTGGCACGCACACCATGGCGGTCGCTCCACCGAGCGATCCGTCACCTGGGCTTTACGTGATCCGCCTGAACACCGCAGCAGCGCGGACCTGCGTGCGTGTGCTGAAGGACTGATCAGAACGGGTAGAACACCGGGATCAGGAGCGTGGCGAGCAGCCAGAACAGCAGATGCAGCGGGAATCCGACTTTCAGGAAGTCGGTGTAGCGGTACTGCCCTGCTGAATAGACCATCGCGTTGGTCTGGTAACCTATCGGGGTCATGAAACTCGCACTGGCCGCGAAACAAACGGCCATGACGAGCGGCGTTGGATCCACACCCATGCGGTGCGCCATGCTTATGGCGATCGGAGTGATCAACGCGGCGGTAGCTGTATTGCTCATCAGTTCGGTGATCACGGAGGTGCACAGGTAGATGCCGCTCATCACTGCGACCGGTCCCCAAGGTCCCAACACGTTCACCAGACCTCCTGCCAGTCGCACATCCAGACCGCTGTTGTGCATGCCCGCGCCGAGGCTGAACGCGCCGGCCATGAGGAAAACCACCTTCCATTCGATGGCCTCGTACACCTCCTTCATGGTGAGCCCACCGGTGAGCACCACCAGCAGCACACCGATGAGCGCGGCCACCATGACCCCGCCAGGCAGCACGTCCGTACTTCCGGCGAAGACGACGAAAGCGATCACCATTGCGACCATCGCAAAGCGCTTGCGATCGAACGCCGCGATGCCTTCCTGTTCAGTGAGGATCGCGAAGGGGGCATCCGGCTCACGTTCCAAGCCCTTCAGTGTCTTCACATAGTGTGACTTCACCTCAGCGAGGATCACGTCGCCACTGCGCAACACCGTGTCCTGCAACCGCTCGTGCACCACATCGTCGCGGTGGCGCACAGCCAGGGGAACGGCGCGGTAGGTGCGGATCAGGTCCGCATCGCCAAGGGTCATTCCATCCAACGGACTGCTTGCTGTTATCACCAGTTCCACGAGCATCGTACCGCGGGTGCGCAGGTCGTCCCCGGCCATCTGCACCGTTGGTTTCACCGTGATGTTGGCACGATCCTTCAAGGCACGGATCTTCTCCACGGCGCAACGCACCTTCAGCACATCACCAGCCTCCAGCATCATGTCGCCAGGTGGAAGTGTGAACCGTCGGCCATCGCGCAGGATCTCGATGATGTCCATGTCAAGTTCCCGCACCAGCGCGCTGTCCATGATGCGCTTGCCAACGAAACGTGCACCAGGCAACAGCTCGATCTCGGTCAGGTAACCTCCCATCCCGAACTTCTCCTTCAGGTCCTGACGCTGCGAACGACCGGGCAGCAAGTGACGGCCTATGAATACCATGTACAGGATGCCTGTCACCAGGAAAACCAGACCCATGGGCGCCAACTGGAACATGCCGATCGTTCCCGCGCCCAGTTTCGCACTGAGACCGCTGACAACGATGTTGGTGCTTGTGCCGATCAAGGTGATGGTGCCGCCGAAGATGGTTCCAAAACTCAAGGGGATCAGCAGTTTCCCCGGGTGCATGTTGGCTGAATGCGCCATCTGTACCGCGATGGGAATGAACACCGCCACGATGGGCGTGTTGTTCACGAAGGCGCTCACCGCACCGATCATCGTCATGAAAAGGAACAGTCCCCAGCGTTCGTTCGCGCGGAAGCGTTCGCTCATCCGGGGACCGATGGTGCTCAGCGCGCCCGTCTTCATCAGCGCAGCGCTCAACACGAACATGAAGGCGACCGTGAGCGTGGCGGGATCACTGAAACCGGCCACTCCTTCCCCGGGAGAAATGACCCCTGTGACCACGAGCACCGCTGCGATCATCAGCGCCACCAGGTCGATGCTCAGCTTCTCACTGATGAAGAGCACCAACGCACCGATGATGGTGCACGCCACGATGATCTCCTGCCCGCTCATCCGTTCTTCGGCGCAGCCACATAACGCAGATAGGGCTTCACGCGGCGAATGGCACCGGGATAGCGCTGATCAGCTTCCTCATCCGTTACTGCCGTTGCGATGATGCAGTCCTCGCCTGCTTTCCAGTCCGCCGGAGTGGCGAGCTGGTGCTTCGCGGTGAGCTGCAGGCTGTCGATCACCCGCAGGATCTCCTGGAAGTTGCGTCCCGTGCTGGCCGGATAGGTGATCATCAACTTCACCCTCTTGTCCGGACCGATGATGAAGAGCGAACGCACGGTAAGCTTCTCGTTCGCGTTCGGATGGATCATGTCGTAGAGCTCGGCGACCTTCCGGTCCGGATCGGCGATGATGGGGAACTCCACCTCCACATGCTGCGTTTCGTTGATATCCCCCACCCAGTTCTTGTGCGATGGCAGCGTGTCGACGCTCAACGCCGCCACTTTCACGTCCCGCTTGGTGAACTCCGGCCGCAACCGCGCGGTGGCTCCCAGTTCGGTGGTACACACCGGCGTGAAATCAGCGGGGTGACTGAAGAGCACGCCCCAGGAAGAACCCAGCCATTCATGGAAGGAAATGATTCCCTCGGTGCTTTCCGCTCGGAAGTCAGGGGCGATGTCGCCCAATCGTATCGTGGCCATCGTTGTGGATAGAGGCCCCGAAGATGGAAATTCCTATTGAACCGGTAGGATTATTTCTTCCGTACCCTCGCCGCTTTCCTCTTCAAGCGACGTTCACGCGCCAGCAGATCGGCGACCGTCGCGTTCTTGAGCAGTTGCACGGTGGCAGCACGCACTTCCATGAACACGTCGCGTACGCCGCAGGTGTTCTCGTCCACACACTCCTCGCACCGCGCGTAGTAGTTGCGGGTAGCGCAGGGTACCAGTGCGATCGCGCCATCGAACAGCCGAAGCACCTCGGCCACGCTGATATCGCCCGGAGAACGCACCAGCCTGTGCCCCCCGCCTCTTCCCTTGCGGCTGCTGATGATACCAGCCTTGCCCAGTTCAAGCAGGATAGCCTCCAGGAACTTGCCCGGTACATGCGCCGCAGCGGCGATGCTTGCCGCACTGCGCGGTCCTTCTTCCGCGGTGCGTGCCAGTTCCAGCAGCGCGTTCAAGGCGTATTTCGCGCGCTTGCTCAGCATGGTTCAACGCCAGTGTGCAGCGTACCAGGGAACGGCTCGTGCCAGCCCGGCTTCCATATCGAAGGCGGGGGCGTAACCAAGTTCCTTCCGCGCTTTGCTGATGTCGGCCAAAGAATCCCGCACATCGCCGGGCCGCTCGGGTTGATGCTCCACGATCATCGTTCCGATCATGGGATCGATGCGCTCCAGCTGGTTCCGCAATAGACCGATGAGCGTGAGCAGATCACAGCGGTCGCCGTATGCGATGTTGAAGACCTGACCGGCGGCCGCAGCTGGAGCGTCCAATCCGCACAGCACGGCCTGCACCGCGTTACCGACATAGGTGAAGTCGCGGGTCTGCTTGCCATCTCCGTTCACCACGGGCGACTCGTGCCTCAAGAAGGCGCGGATGAACTTCGGAATGGCAGCAGCATACGGTCCTTGCGGATCCTGCCGCTCCCCGAACACATTGAAGAAGCGGAGCCCGATCAGTTCGGTGCCGTGCATCCGGTGATACAGGTAAGCATAGGACTCGTCCATCGCTTTCGTTACCGCATAGGGTGAAAGCGGACGGCCTTCCGTGCCTTCCCGCTTGGGCAGTTCAGTGCTGTCGCCATAAACGCTGCTGCTGCTGGCGTAAACGACCCGCTTGATGCCGGCCTGACGTGCCGCCTCCATCATGCTGAGAAAGCCGGTGAGGTTGGCAGCCTCGCTGGCCAAGGGATCGGCGATGCTGCGCGGAACGCTGCCCAGTGCGGCCAGGTGCACGACCGCATCCGCGCCCTTCATTGCCTTGTCCAGCACTTCCCGGGATGACAGGTCACCTTCCATGAAAGCGAACCGCGGCTCGCTCAACAGATGCTCGATGTTCTCACGCTTGCCGGTAGCCAGGTTGTCGAAGCATCGCACCGAGGCGCCGACGGCGATGAGCGCGTCGCAACAATGGGAGCCGATGAAGCCCGCACCACCCGTGACCAGAACAGTACGCCCGGACATCACTTCGCCACGGCCGTGCTCCTGCGCTCGCGGATCACCGTGATCTTCACCTGACCGGGGTAGGTCATCTCGTTCTGGATGCGCTCGGCCAGGCTCATGCTGATCGTATCGGCCTGTGCATCGGTCACCTTTTCGCTCTCCACCATCACGCGCAGTTCGCGCCCGGCCTGTATGGCGAAGGCCTTCTGCACACCTTGATAGCTCATGGCCAGGCTTTCGAGGTCCTTCAAGCGTTGGATGTACTGCTCCATCGCTTCACGACGCGCGCCGGGACGGGCACCGCTGATCGCATCGCACGCTTGCACGATGGGGCTCAGCAAGGTGGTCATCTCGATCTCATCATGGTGCGCACCGATGGCGTTGCACACATCGGGCTTCTCGCCGAACTTCTCCGCCAGTTGCATGCCGAGGATGGCGTGCGGCAGTTCAGGCGACTCGTCGGGCACCTTGCCGATGTCGTGCAGCAGACCAGCTCGTTTGGCGGCCTTCACGTTCAGGCCCAATTCAGCGGCCATCGTAGCGCTCAGGTTGGCCACCTCGCGGCTGTGTTGCAGCAGGTTCTGGCCATAACTGCTGCGATAGCGCATACGGCCCACCATGCGGATCAACTCGTTGTGCAAGCCATGGATCCCCAGATCGATGCACGTGCGCTTGCCGATCTCCATGATCTCCTCCTCGAGGTGGCGTTTGGTCTTGGCCACGATCTCCTCGATACGCCCCGGGTGTATGCGGCCGTCCTTGACCAGTTGGTGCAGTGCCAAGCGTGCCATCTCACGACGCACCGGGTCGAAGCAGCTCAGGATGATCGCTCCGGGGGTGTCGTCAACGATGATCTCCACTCCGGTCGCTTCTTCCAACGTGCGGATGTTCCGACCCTCACGGCCGATGATCCGTCCCTTCACATCGTCGTTCTCGATGTTGAAAGTGCTCACGCTGTTCTCCACGGCATGCTCCGTGGCCACCCGTTGGATGGTCTGGATCACGATGCGCTTGGCCTCCTTGTTGGCCGTGAGCTTCGCTTCCTCCGTGGCTTCCTTGATGTGGGCCATGGCGGCGGTGCGGGCTTCATCGCGCAGGCTGTCCATCAGCTGCTTCTTCGCCTCTTCGGCGTTCAGCCCGCTGATCTTTTCCAACAACTGCACCTGCTTGGCGTGGTTCTTATCCACATCCTCCTGCCGGCGCTCCAGCCCTTGAAGCCTTGACGCCAGTTCACCCTTCAGGTTCTCGAGCTGCTTTTCCTTGGTGCCCAGTTCCTGTTGCTGGCGACTGAGTTGCTGCTCGCGTTGCTTGTTCTTCTCCAGTCCTTGGTTGGCCCGCTTCTCCTTTTCCCGCGCATCACGTTCGTGCTCCTCCTTCATCTGCAGGAACTTCTCCTTGGCCTGAACGAGCTTTTCCTTCTTGATCGCCTCTCCTTCGGCCTCGGCCTCCTTCAGGATGGCTTCGCGCCGCTTCTTCATCAAGTTGTTGAGCACTACGTAGACGAGGGCGCCTCCTACGAGCACTCCGGCGATCACGCCGATCAGTATGGCTGTTATGTCCATGGGTCCGGTGGTTTTTCAGCGGACCATCGTGGCGCTCCGTGGAGCGAAGGCGATCAGTACCCGGCCTCGGAAAGCATGCGTTCCATAGCGGAGAGCGCTTCCTGCTCCGCTTGTTCGCTTCGTGACTCGGCCGCGTTGAGGGCACGTGTAGTGACCTCCATGGCGGCCATCGCCAACAGATCCTGCTTGTCGGTCATCGGATAATGCTCCTTCAAGCGGGCGATGCTCTCGTTGATCTCCTGGGCGGCCTGACGGATGTTGTGCTCCTCTTGCGGGTGTACCGTGAGGGGATACGCACGCCCGGCCAGCTCGATCCGGATCGACACGTCCTCGATAAGCGGTCTCACGGCACTGGTCATGGGGTCAGCAGGGCCAGGCAGCGATCGATCTCGCTTACCAGTTCATCGATCCTTTCCTTCGTTCCTGAACGGTCCGCAGCGGTGGCCCGGGCCGATCGGAGAACCTCGTTCTCCTTTTCCAGCTCCGCAATTCGAGCTTGCAACACGCTGTGGCTGCGGCGGAAACCCTTCAATTCCTCCTCCAGGGAGGTATGGGCTGAACGCAGCTTGACATGGTCCTTCAGCAGGCGGTCGATGCGCTGATGCACATCCTGGATGCGTTGGGCCGTGCCGATCATTGCGGATCGTGGAAAAGAGACCGTGATGGTCCGAGCCAAAGATAACTCCATGCCTCATGCTGGCCGGACGTTTGTTTGAACGCGCTCTTGTTCATCGATGCACCTCCCGCGGATCGGCCCAGCCGGTGTGCCCGGGTAGTTTGCCACCCCATGAGGAACGAAGCAGTGCCGATCAAAGATCCAGTTCATCACAGGCTCTACTTCCTGCTATCCCTTAGCCTGTTGTCACCACTGATCGCAAGTGGCCAAAAAAGCACAGAAGCCGACCGATTTCAGCCGCCCATGGACCTGCCGATCAGCCTGGCCGGCAATTTCATGGAGCTGCGCAGCGACCATTTCCACTCCGGCTTGGACCTTCGCACCGGCAACCGCGAGGGCGTTCCCGTGAAGTCGGCGGCTGACGGCTGGGTGAGCCGGGTGAAGGTGAGCCCGTGGGGCTACGGTAAGGCCTTGTACATCGACCACCCGAACGGATACACCACTGTATATGGCCACCTCCGCAACTATTCAGGCGCCATTGCAGATGCGGTGCTGGATGCTCACTATCGCGCGAAGGACTTCGAGATCGATGTGACCTTCAAGCCGGGTGAACTGCCGGTGAAGGCCGGACAAGTGGTGGCCATGAGCGGGAATACCGGTGGGAGCACCGGCCCGCACCTGCACTTCGAGGTACGAAGGACCAGCGACCAGCATGCTTTGGATCCCGAGCGCTTCGGCGTGGAAGCGGATGATACGGTGCCGCCCACCCTGCTCGGGCTGCGCATCGATCCGCTGGACAGCTTGGCCAAGGTGCCCGCCTATCCCAACGGTCTGGTGGGTTATCCGCTCACCGGCAGTCACGGCACCTACACCTTGAAGGAACCGGGCACCCTCATGGCCTTCGGCACCGTGGGCTTGAGCGTTAACGTGATGGACACTTACAACGTGGGCGGCAGTACCTGCGGCGTCCGGGCCCTCAACGTTTGGCTGGACGGCGTGGCGCTGTACTCAGCAGAACTGGGTGAGATCGACTTCAACCTGCAGCGCTACGCCAACGCTTATATGGACTACGGTCTGTTCAAGGACTCCGACAAGCTCTATAACCGCTGCTACAAACTGCCGAACAACAAGCTCGCCGTTTACGGTAATGAGCCTGCGCAGGGACGGATCCGGCTGGAGCCCGGAACCGACCATGTGGTGCGCGTGGAGGCACTGGACGCGCATGGTCATCGCTCGGTGCTCGAGTTCAACTTGCGCGGCGCCACAGCGGCACAGGCTTCCGGTTGGGCCACGCCCAAAATGGATGGTCAATTGTTCCGGTACGACCGGGAGAACACGCTCATGGGTGAAGACCTCTCCTTCGTGCTTCCTGCCAACTCCCTCTATCAGGACGAGCGCATCCACTACCGCACTTCAACGCCCTCACACCGCGGTCTTGTTCAAGGGAAGGTGTTGGGGGCGGTGCATCACCTTCATGACCCGCTCACTCCATTGCACCAGCAGGGACAGCTTTCGTTGAAGGTGCCCTCCACCGTTCGAGCGTCGCTCACTCCGAAAATGCTGGTGGTGCGCTTTCCTGATAAAGGTGCTCCGGCTCCATTGGGCGGAACGGTGAGGGATGGATGGATCACAGCGCGCATCAAGGCCTTCGGGAACTTCGCCGTGATGATCGATACCACACCACCCACCCTGGTCCCCATCGGCATCAGTATTACCAAGCCGCTAATAGCGGAAAGCCTGCGCTTCAAGGTCGGGGACGACCTGAGCGGATTGGAGAAATGGTCCGGGCTGCTGGACGGCGAATGGATCCTGTTCGAGTACGATCCCAAGAAGCGCCAACTGAGCCACCTCTTCGACAAGCACAGCGACAAGCCAGGAAAGCACACCATCGCCATGAAGGCCACCGATGAGCGCGGTAACGTGCGCACCATGAGCCTGACCTTCACCCGCTAGAGGAAGGTGTCGGTCTGGGCCAGGACCATTTCCGTCGGCCGCATCCGCGGAATGGCCGTGATCCCTTGCTGGTCTGCTTCAGGTGATGCACCTTGCAGGTCGGTTCTGAGGCATTTCTCCGTGGAACACGTGGCCCCGCACAACACGACCTTGGAAGCCCCCCTTGAGGGTATGGCGCTTCCCAGGTTGAAGCTATCGCCCTATGCGCCATCGACCTGGGTGATGGACGTACCCTCCAAAGCGGCCACCCTGCCTCCGCCGGTTTTCACGAAGCGCGAAGGAACTGCTGAACCTGTTGGCTTCTGGAACAACATGCCGCTGGATGAAGTGCGCGAACCCATGCCGGTCCTTCCACCGAGCTATGGCCCTGAGAAACGCCTGCGCTTCAAAGGGGTGAACGTGGGGGAAATGGCCATGCTCATCGCCTTCACGTATCTTTTTCTCGCGTTGGCGCATTTGGTGATCCTCATCGCAGGTGGCCAGTTCTCGGTGCCCTGATCACACCAACAGTTTCGGAGCTTTCAAGCCGCCGGGAACGATGGGGCCCGCTGGAACACGCAGCCACTGCTCCAGCAATGCAACGTAGATCGAGCGGAAGTCAACACTGAAACGCAGGTCGCCGTTATCGTCCAGCGTACTCAACGATGACATCGCATTGAAGAGGCCGGGGTGTACCAAGCCTTCACCCAACAGGAACACATTGCCCGCTGTGCCGTGATCGGTGCCTTGGCTGGCGTTCTGTTTCACACGCCGTCCGAACTCACTGAAGACCATCACGACCACCTCCTTCGACAGACCTTCCTCCTTCATGTCCTTCATGAACGCGCCCACTGCTTCGCTCACCGCTGAAAGTGCCTTCTGGTGCTTGCCCTGTTGCGCCACGTGCGTGTCGAAGCCGCTCATGCTCGTGTAGAAGACGCGCGTTCCGATACCGCTACGGATGAAGTCGCCCACGTGCTTGAGCTGCTGACCCAGCGGTGTCGCGGGATAAGCGACCGCGCCACCCCTCGGCCTCAAGTGCTCGTGGATGTGACCCGCGCTTTCATAGGTCTCCACCATCGTGCGGTATAGATAGCCCAACTGTTGATGGTCCTCTTCGTGCGAGCGACCGGCCAACGCAGCGAAATACGGCTCACGCGTCGTGGCGTAGAAGCGCTGAGGATCACTGATGGCGATCGCCTTGCGCTCCGCTCCTTTGTTCGCCAAGGACAAGGCGCCACCGAACTCCACCACCTCGTGCGGAGCCGCTTTCGTGCCGTCCAGGTAACGGCCGAGCCAACCGGTCTCCAGATAGGTGTCGCTTCCACTGGCCGTGTGCCAGATGTCCATGCTGCGGAAGTGGGAACGGTCCGGATCAGGATAACCCACGCCATTGAGGATGGTCATGCGGCCATCGAGGAACAAGCGCTGGAAGGCTTCCATGCCCGCGTTCAGTCCCACCTCGTCGGTCAAGCGCAATACCTGCGCGGGCGGGATAGCGAGTTGCGGCCGCGCGTTGTAGTAAGCGTCATCAACGAAGGGCACCACGGTGTTCAGCCCATCATTACCACCGCTCAACTGAACGATCACCAGCTTGCGGTCGCCAGCCATCGGGCGTACGTCCATGGCGCGGACGAAGCGGGGTGCCAGGAGCGCCGTGCTCACCAGCCCGGAGGTGCGGAGGAATCTTCGGCGGTCCATTCAACAGAGCTGGTATTCGGGTGAACTGAGGATCTCCAGCACGCGCTCGAAGACCGCACCGCGTGAGAGGTTGGCTTGCAAGGCACCGCTGGGCGGAACCACCAGCAGGCGGTCGCACAAGGAACTGTTGTCCGTGTTCGTCGGGAGCTCTCCCAGGAAAGCGCTCGTGTCGGGGATGGTGCGCAACCTTCTGCCTGTTCCCTTACCCTTCCCGTTCCCCTCTTCCATGCGGAACATCCCTCCCATCATCAGGTCGTTGTCCTGCGGGCTGTCCTCTTCGCCGTCCCACTGCAGTTCGCCACCGTTCAATAGAACGGAGGGCAACTTGAGGCGGAGCATGAGCGCGTTGCTGTCGATCCAGGATGTGCCTTCCTTCCAGCCTGCTACGTTCGGCGGGTACAGCAACAACTGGCCGAGCATCCGCTGTAGCACGATCGCGCTCTTCTCCTGCTCGAAGCGGATGGCGAACTGCCTGTCCATGCCACACAACAGCTCGACCGGTGATTTGATCCGGCAGCCGAAGTGCCGCGCGTCCTTGAAATGCGCGCTGGTGAAAACGAAGCGCATCAGGTCGCCGATGGCATACCCGCTGACGTAGAAACGTTCGGCCATCACTTTCACGAAGTCCTCGTCCACCTCAGGGTTGACGAACCAGCGGTAGATCTTCCGGCTGATGAACTCCGCCGTGCGCTTGTCCTCCAGGATCAGTTCAAGGATGTCATCACCGTTGAAGTTGCCGGTCTTTCCCCTGAATGTTTTCGTTCCGAAGTCATGATGCTCCTCACGGAACCAGAACGAGGCATCCTCCAAGTGGAAGGCCCAACCCGTAAAGGCACGCGCTGCTTCGTGGATGTCCGTTTCACTGTACTGCCCGCGGCCCAGCGTGAACAGTTCCATGACCTCCCGCGCGAAATTCTCGTTCGGTGCATCCTTGCGATTGCGCTGGTTGCTCAGGAACTCCAGCATGCTGGCCGACCGGCTCACCGCCTTCAACAGGGTGCGGAAGTCGCCCAGTGCATGTTCACGCAACAGGTTGATGTACTGCTCGGTGCTGATGGACCAGTGGCTCCAACTGGCGAAGTGACCGTGCCAGAAGAGCGCCATCTTCTCCCGCAACGATGAGGGGCCGATGAGCCGCTGCCGCCATTGCGTGTTCAGTGTGAACGTGGCCAGACGGCTGGCACGACGGAACTTGAACTGCTCGGGCTCCTTCATCACCCGGTATTGCTGCTGGGTGGAGGTGCGATGGTCGGCGCGCAGTGGCACGAATGGCTCGCTGGCGCGGAACAGGTCTTTCACCTGCTGCTCGTAGGGTTTTGCGGAGATCTCCTCCAGTTCCTTCGGGCGAAGGCCCATGCCCGTTCGCCAGTGCAGGTGCTGGGTGAGACGTAAGGGATCAGCGTACATGGTGCGAGCGGGCTGGCCAAAGTTCGGGCCGGAAGCCAGCCGTGCTTCCCTGCCTAGGCCTCAGGACGAAACGAACCGGGCCCGCCTTTCGTACGAAGCCCACCTGTCAACCCTTCAGGACCATGGTGAAACGGACCTCCGGCCGCATACTGATCCTCGCAGCAGCGGCGAGCGCCTTCCTGAGCAACGGCTGCGGCGGTTCGCTGCTGCAGAAGCAAGTGAAGGAAGGCGTTATCGAGTACGCCCTCAGCTTCCCCGATTACGACCCCAACGGTCTTATGGCGGGCATGCTGCCTGAAAAGACAACGCTGTATTTCAACAAGGACCAGCAGCTGGCCGACCTGAGCGCGGGCATGGGCGTGTTCCACACGTTCATGATGGTGCACACACCGCAGCAGGCGCTGGATTATCACATGAGCGTGATGGGCAAGAAACTGGTGAGCCAGTTGCACCCGCGTGATCTGGCGCTCTTCAACAAGGAGTCCCAAGCGTTCACGATCATGTACACCAACGAAACGGACACCATCGCCGGCTACCCCTGCAAGAAGGCCGTCGCGGTGTTCTCGGGCATCAGCCAACCCGAGGTGAACCTGTGGTATACCAACGCCATCCAGATCGACCAGCCCAACTGGTACAGCCCCTACAGCGAGATACCCGGCGTGCTGCTGGAGTATGAGATGATCCAGTACGGCATGCGGATGCGCCTCACGGCCACGTCCATTACGCCCGGCCCGGTGGATCCGGCCAAGTTCGAGGCGAAACCTGGCTTCGACAAAGTGGAACCCGAGGTGCTGCACCAGCAACTTTCCGAGGTGCTCAGCACCTTCACGAGCTAGCATGGAACACGTTCGAGCGCGGCGCGGAAGTCTCCCCTTCCGCGCCGATCGCTTTTCTGCCCCGGCACGCCGCACGATCCGCTGTTGATAATAGCCACGCCCGGCGGTCCGTTCACGGAACAGCACCCCGGTAGTTTCGCTCAGCCTGCATGTGCGGGCGAGATATCCCTTTCCAGCCTTGGCCAACGAGAACAAGAACAGGCTTCGCGACCCTGAGGTCATCGAAGAGCAGGATGCTGAAGAAGCGCCTGCACCAAAGAAAGAGCGCAAGCCCCGCAGCAAGAAGAAGGAGAAGAATACGGACAGCCGGTTCGCTCGCTTCAAGGCTTTCCTCGCCGATGAACGCACGCACAAGGTCGGCGGGCTTTTCCTGGTGCTCTCGTCCGTTTTTCTGCTCGTCGCCTTCACCAGCTATCTCTTCACCTGGCGTGTTGACCAGGACCTGATGAGCCGCCCTTTGGGCCAACTGTTCAGCAGCGGTGTGCGCGTTGAGAACTGGCTGGGCAAGCTCGGTGCCCTCACCGGCCATCAGTTCATCTACAAGTGGTTCGGCATCGCTGCTTTCGCGTTCGTGCTCTGGAGCTTCCTTCTGGGCGTGCGCATTACACTGAACACTTGGGTGCTCCCGCGCAACAAGACCTTCCGCTGGACTGCGATGACCTTGTTCTGGGTACCGACGCTTCTCGGCTTCGCCTTGGGCAGCACCGAATGGAGCTTCCTCGGTGGCGGCATCGGGCACAGCATCAACTCGCAATTGGGCGCGTGGCTTGGCACATTCGGCGCTGGTGCCGTCATCCTCTTCTGCGCGACGGCCTTCGCCGTGTTCACTTTCAATCCGTCGTTCGCGTGGTTGGGTGAACTGTTCGCGAAGAAGAACGAAGTGCATACTGAGAATGAGGTGAATGAGGAAAGTGCAACGGAGGACGCTGAGGGGTGGGTAACGCCGAACAAACTGCGTGAACGCCTGGCCGCTGCTGCCGCTTCCTCTGTAGTCGTTCCCGTGAACGGCAAAGCGGCGCCTTCCCTCGAACTCGAAGTGGAAGAGACCCTGGCTGAATCACCGGTGGAAGCCAGTCCCTCTGTCGAACTCGAACTGGATGACACCGTTGAAGAAAAGGTCGAGGAAGAAGGCGAAGAGACCGAACTGGAACTGGAACTGGAGACCGTAGGGGCCATCGCCGAGAGCGCACCGATCGATCCGATCATCCCTCCCCTACCCCTCAACGTGGATGGCATGGCCGTGCAAGCGCCCATCACCGACGAGGTACTTACCGAGGAACAGATCCAGAAGAAGCTCGAAGAGTTCGGCGAGTACGACCCGAAGCTCGATCTCTCCAGCTACGAGATGCCGAACATCGATCTGCTCGTGGACCACGGCACGGGCGAGATCACGGTGACGAAAGAAGAGCTCGAAGCGAACAAGAACCGCATCGTCGAAACACTCTCGCACTACAACATCGGCATCGACAAGATCAAGGCGACGATCGGACCCACCGTCACGCTGTACGAGATCATTCCGCAGGCGGGGGTGCGCATCAGCAAGATCAAGAACCTGGAGGACGATATCGCGCTGAGCCTCGCCGCATTGGGCATCCGCATCATCGCGCCGATCCCCGGAAAAGGCACCATCGGTATCGAGGTGCCGAACAGCAAGCCGCAGGTGGTGGGCATGCGCGCCGTGGTGGCCAGCGAGAAGTTCCAGAACAGCACCGCCGACCTGCCCATCGTGCTGGGCAAAACGATCAGCAACGAGACCTTCGTGACCGACCTGGCCAAGATGCCGCACCTGCTCATGGCGGGCGCGACCGGTCAGGGCAAGTCCGTCGGCTTGAACGCGATCCTCGTTTCGCTGCTCTACAAGAAGCACCCGAGCCAGTTGAAGTTCGTGCTCGTGGATCCGAAGAAGGTGGAACTCACCCTCTTCAACAAGATCGAGCGCCACTTCCTGGCGAAGCTGCCCGGTAGCGAGGAGGCCATCATCACCGACACGAAGAAGGTGGTGGCCACGCTCAACAGCCTGTGCATCGAAATGGATGCGCGCTACGAACTGCTGAAGGACGCGCAAGTGCGCAACCTGAAGGAGTACAACGCCAAGTTCGTCGGCCGCCGCTTGAGCCCCGAGAAGGGCCACCGCTACCTCCCCTACATCGTACTGGTGGTGGACGAGTTCGCTGACCTGATCATGACCGCAGGCCGCGAAGTGGAGACACCGATCGCCCGCTTGGCCCAACTCGCGCGCGCCATCGGCATCCACCTCATCATCGCCACGCAGCGCCCAAGCGTGAACATCATCACCGGTACCATCAAGGCGAACTTCCCCGCGCGCATCGCCTTCCGCGTGACGAGCAAGGTGGACAGCCGCACCATCTTGGATAGCGGCGGCGCGGAACAATTGATCGGCCGTGGTGACATGCTCCTGAGCACCGGCAACGACCTGGTACGCATCCAATGCGCGTTCGTGGACACACCCGAGGTGGAAGGCATCACCGAGTTCATCGGCGAGCAACGCGGCTACCCGGATGCGATGCTCCTGCCCGAAGTGCCGATGGAGGAAGGCGAAGGCGGCTTGGACGCGGACGACGGCGAGCGCGACAGCATGTTCGAGGAGGCCGCGCGCATCGTGGTACAAACGCAGCAGGGCTCCACTTCCCTCATCCAGCGCAAGCTGAAGCTCGGCTACAACCGCGCGGGCCGCATCGTGGACCAACTGGAGGCCGCGGGCATTCTCGGTGGCTTCGAGGGTTCCAAGGCGCGCCGCGTGCTCATCCCTAATGAAGCGGCATTGGCCGCGCACCTGAACCAAGGAGTGCCCGCCGGGCCGGGGATGGGGGGATTCTAGATCTTGAGGTGAAGCGATCGGGACGCACGAGCGAGCGTGTGGGAGTGTTCATTCGCGCTGATGTCCAGGGGTTGTGGTACGGGCTCTGTCCTCTGACACGGCCATTTGTCACCCCTCCAGTCTTCACCGTCGAATTCGTGCGAGTGGAACGACATCAGGAACGAACTTCGGGCATGACGAACACCCCACAACAATGAAAAAACGCGACTTCCTGAAGACCGGTGGTCTGCTCGGCCTAGCCTCCGTACTGCCCACCGGAAAGCTGGTGGCCAACGAACGGGACAGTGATGGCGACCGCGGCGGTTGCGTTCTCATTCCCAGCGAAACGGCCGGCCCTTTCCCGCTCGACCTCACGGCCAATACCTTCTACTTCCGCCAGGATGTGCGCGAGGACCGGACCGGTGCGCCGTTACGCGTGCGCCTTCGCATCCTCGGGCTGCAGAACTGTGAGCCGATGCCGAACGTGCGCGTGAACATCTGGCATTGCGATGCGAACGGCGTGTACAGTGGCTACACGAACCAGAACGGCGGCGTGAACAGCACTGGCCAGACCTTCCTGCGCGGCTACCAGTTGGCGGATGCGAACGGCGAGGTCGAGTTCCTTACCATCTTCCCCGGGTGGTACCCGGGCCGCGTTTGTCACATCCACTTCCAGGTGTACGTGAGTTCGAACTACGCCGCCATCTCGCAGCTCACCTTCCCCATCGATGCCAAGCAGGCCGTTTACACGGAGAACCCCTCGCTCTATACCGCCGGGGTGGATCCGCTGACACCTTCGCAAGATGGCATTTTCAGCGATGGTTACCAGTACCAACTGGCCACGCTGACCTTCAACAACGACACGCAGGAGTACGAGACGTTCCTGGAAGTGAGCGTGCAAGGCTCAGGCATCGCCATGGGCTTGCAGGAACTGCGCAACAATGAGCGGTTCACCCTCGGGCAGAACCGACCGAACCCGTTCGCGGACCGCACGGTGGTGCCCTTGCTGTTGAAGCAGCCTGCGGATGTTACGCTCGATGTGCATGACCTGAGCGGGCGACGCGTGGCGCGCATCGAGCGCAAAGGGCTGGCGGTCGGTGAGCACACGATCGCCATCGATCGGAACGCCTTGGGACTGTCCTCGGCGAACTACGCCTACCAAGTGGAAGTGCGCACCGCTGATGGTGTCTTCCGCGATTGCCGGTTGATGACGGCGGAGTGCTGAGCTATCGATCGCACCTTCCGGGACGGGCACTAGCTTCGTTCAACAAACCAACATGTCCATGTCCTCTCCCACTCCCTACCTCAACTTTCCCGGCACTTGCGAAGAAGCGTTCAACTTCTACAAGAAGGTCTTCGGCGGTGAATTCGGCTACATCGGCCGCTTCAAGGAAATGCCACCGGAATATGCCGTCCCCCCGAACTATGCCGATAAGGTGATGCACGTGTCACTGGTACGTGATGGCGATCCCTTTCTGATGGGAAGCGACGCACCAGAGGGGTACGGCGATCCGTTCAATGCCGGGAACAACGTACACCTCTCCTTGAACCCTGCCTCGGAAGCCGAGGCGTGCAAGTGGTACGACACCTTGCGTGAAGGAGGAAAAGTGAGCATGGAGCTGACGCCCACGTTCTGGGCGAAACTCTTCGCCATGGTCCGCGATCGGTACGGCATCAACTGGATGATCTCCTACGGGCAACCGGACCAATAGAGCGGACCTTACGTGAACAGGCGCGGCCCGCCGGATCGCTCCGGCGGGCCGCTTCTTCGGAACACACCCTGATCAGAAGACCATCGGCTGGTTCTTGCGTCCTACCACCAGTCGGTTGCTGTTATGCTCCACGGCGAGGCAGCCGCCCTGTGCATCGAAACCGATGTTGCCAACGGGACCAGCGTACACCAGCCCGTCGTGGAAGTAGTCCTTTTCCAGGATCACCGCGAACTTGACATGACGCAGGTGTTTGCCGGGGTCGCCCACCTTGGCGAAGCGCGTGTCCACCACTACTTCCTTGGTCACGTGACCCGGATGATCGAAGCGCAGCACGGCCTCAACGCCCGAAGGCAATGACACGTCGATCCGGCCACTCTCCGAGATGGGAACGGAAAGCGTTTCACCGTTCACCTCCAGCTTCACGCTCGCCTTCTCGTAGCCCAGTTCCTCCACGTGCAGCCATCCGGTGAGCGATACCGCTTCCTCGAAAGCGGGTGTGAACGGCGGCCCCTCCGCACGAGCGGACTGACCGATGAACAGGGCCGCCGCAGCGGCGAAAGGAAGTATCGGGGATCGCATGATGATCGCTGTTTCCGGTGATTACGCCCGCATGCGTCCGGCTGTTGCGCGCCAGCACCGCCCTTTCCGACCATTGGCCCGAGTTCATCGTTGGAAGTGATGGGACCTTCGGCCGATGGCGGAAAAAAGAACGGGGTAGTTTCTACAGGAAAGCGAACAGGGAGCCCCTTTTCAGGAGCTCCCTGCCCTTACCTGCGGTCCAGGCCGGAACATTTCACCCGGGCCGCAGTGATGCTACGCGGCACACGCAAAGGGCGTTACCCTCAACGCGCCACCACCAGACGCGTGCGGCTCCAACCCTTGCTGGTGCGCACCGCGAGCATATGAACACCGGCGCTCAAACCGGAAACATCCAAGAAGCCTCCGATCACTTGCGGACGAGCCTCCACACGGCCATCGGTGGAGAGCACTTCCGCACCGAGGATCGTGTTGCCATCGGTGGAACGCACCGCGCAACGATCATGAGCAGGGACAGGGAACAGTTCGATCGTTGAAGAGGCAACCGTGGCTTCTGCGATGCCGTTCGGTTCGAAGGCCAGTTGCACATCATCGATCAAGAGGCGCGTACCCAGCGTGACGGTGCCTCCATAGGTGCCGTTGGCGAAGGTGACCTGCATGAAAGCGGCCGCATCCTGAGTGGTATAGATCACGGGCACCTCGAACTGGGTATAGGTGGTCCCCGTGCCTCCGAAAGTCAAGCGGCCTGCGCCGATCATGTTCTGTCCCTCATCGAAAACGTCGATGGTCACTTCCGCGGAATCCGTTGCCACGGGCGTGTACTTCGACCAGAAGGACAAGGTCTGCGGGCGTTGCGTGATGGGCAGGGTGACCAGCGGAAAACTCTGGTAGGAATTGGTATCCGAGTTGGCGTGAATGCGCCCGATGATGGGATAGTTGGCCGTGTAATTGAAGCCGTTGCGCAGTTCCATGGCGTACTGGCCCGAATGCGCATCGGTGGAAAGCGCGTAGTCCGAGCCACCGTCATAGACAACGGAATCCATGTGCGCCACACCATTGCTGTCGATCACGATGGCGATGAGGTGCAGGTCCCCCGCCCAATACTGAGCGGTCGCATCCACGTTCAGGTCCTCGAAGCCGCCGTTACTCACCTGAGCATTGGCCAGCGTGACGAGCGATAGAAAGGCAAGGGTAAGGTTCGAGCGCATGGTAGTGGGTTTGCGGTAGTGACCCTGCTGCGGGATGGACGGTTGCTTTTGACTACAGGATCCGAGTAATGGAACGCGGAACGGTAGCGGACGCCGAAGGAACGGCACGTCATGGAACGAGAAGGCGAAGCCGGCCCGTTGACCGCTCCGCCTTCCGGATCTTAAGAAGGTCACTTCTTGTCCATCTCCTCAGCCTGCTTGAGGCCCTGCTCGATCATACCATAGAACTGGTCCATCTTCGGCAGGATCACGATGCGCGTGCGGCGGTTCGTGCTGCGGTGTTCCGGAGAATCGTTCGGGACGAGGGGCACGTACTGGCTGCGCCCACCTGCGGTTATGCGAGCCGGATCAACACCCATCTTCTCCGTGAGCACGCGCGTGATGGCGGTGGATCGCATCACGCTGAGGTCCCAGTTGTCCTTGATGCAATCCCGCTTGATGGGAACATCGTCCGTGTGTCCCTCCACCAGCACTTCCATATCGGGCTTGTCGTTCACCACCTTGGCCACTTTGCTCAATACTTCAGTGGCGCGTGGGCTGATCTCCGTGCTTCCACTGGTGAAGACCATCTTGTCGCTCAACGAGATGAACACCACGCTCTTCTCCACGTTCACTGTCACGTCCGTATCGTTCAGGTTGCCGAGCGAGCTTTTCAAGCTGACCACGAGCGCCAGGGTGATCGAATCCTTCTTGTCCAAGGCATCCTGCATGCGGCGGATCTGCAGGTCCTTCTCCTTGATGCTCTCCAACGACTTCTCCAGGTTGGCGGCCTCCTTGCTGGAAAGCGTGGCCATGTTGCCTACGTTGTTCAGCAGCGCCTGGTTGGTCATGCTCATCTCCGTCACCTGGTCCTTCAAGTGCTGATTGCTGTTCTCCAGCATCGCCTTGTCCTTGTTGCAGGCATCGAGCGCGGCGTTGCAATCCGCGAGCTTCGTGTTCAGCGTTTCATTGGAGGCCTGTATGGCCATGTACTTCTTCTTCGATACGCAGGAAGTGCCCAGCACTGCGAGCGCGGCGATGGCGAGGAGATATCGGGTCATGTGATCCGGTTTGGTTGTGGCTTTCTGGTGCGAAAGTAGCCGTGTACGATCAACAGGTATGCCGAGCGGTAGCGATGCCCGCTGGATACCTTCATATCATTCGGTGACAAAGGGCTTGGATGTTGATCCGATAGCTTGTTGACCTTCCGTGCAAGCGAGCCACCCCGTCAGGAGGTGTGGAGTTCCTTGCCCGAAAACGCGATCCGTTCACACCCGATCGTTCATGCTACTTCGTTGACCGCACCAGCCGCACCCTGGACACCACTGAGTTTTGCCCTGCATGGCCCTTAGCCGTTTCTGGACCTTCATCGTACTCCTGAGCATCGCCTTCGTGATGATGATGCTGGCCATGGGCCGCCAGTACTCGCTCGGGCCCTTGGTGAACGGCAACCAGGGCGACCCTGTCGTTGTGGTGGAACTCGACAGTGCGCGCTTGAGCGGTACCGAACTGCTCGCGGAGATACGCGCCTCCCATGGCGAAGGCGTGCTGCGCGGGGACATGCGCTACGTGCTCGGCGAGAACGGTTCCGTGCGCGGGCTGCGTGGGAAACAGGCCGCTGATGGCCTCTTCCCCACCTGCCGCAACACCATCACCGACCTGTGGCTGCCCTTGATCGGTTACCTCACCTTCTTCTGTGGACTGCTGAACCTGCTGGTGGATTCACGCGCGATGAAGAAACTGGCCCGCTTCCTCTCCCCCATCTTCCATCGCATCTTCCCTGAACTGGCGAAGGACCATCCCGCGTACGGGTTCATGACCTTGAATTTCGCGGCGAACTTCCTGGGGCTGGACAGCGCGGCCACGCCCTTCGGCCTGAAAGCGATGGAGAGCATGCAGGCGACGAACCCCGACAAGGAGCGCGCTTCCAACAGCCAGATCATGTTCCTGTGCCTGCACGCTGCCGGCCTCACCCTGCTGCCCACGAGCATCATCGGGTACCGTGCGGCCATGGGCGCTTCCAACCCGGCCGACATCATGATCCCGTTGATCATCATCTCGTTCGTCGGTACGCTCGCAGCACTGCTCTTCGTTTCCATCCGCCAGCGCATCAACCTGCTGAACGTGCCGGTGCTGCTCTTCGTGTTCGGCGTGAGCGCGCTGATCAGTGTGGCCATGGCCTACATCGCGCACCTCACCGGCGTAAGCAAGTTCCACTTCACCGACAACCTGAGCAATGGCATGCTGCTCACGATCATCGCTCTCATCGTAGGCTATGCCTTCCTGCACGAGCGCTTCTTCAAGGAGAAGAACACCAACCTCTTCGACTCGTTCGTGCACGGCGCGAAAGACGGTTTCACCACGGGTCTGCGGGTATTGCCGTACATGATCGCCATGCTTGCAGCACTCAGCATCTTCCGCAACAGCGGGCTTATGGGCCTGGTGATGGACGGTGTTTCATGGGTGATGGCAAAAGCCGGCGTGACCAAGGAGATCATCGATGCGGTGCCCGTTGCATTGATGCGGCCCTTCAGCGCTGGGGGATCACGCGGTTTCCTGCTCGATGCCATGAAGACCTATGGCCCGGACAGCCTCACCGGTCAACTGGTGTGTTTGTTCCAAGGTGCCGCCGAGACCACTTTCTATGTGGTCGCACTTTATTACGGCAGTGTGGGTGTAAAGGACAGCCGCTACACACTGTGGGTGATGCTCCTCGCGGACCTGGTCTGCGTGATCGCCGGGGTGGTCGTCTGTTCGATCTACTTCTAGTCCTTCACTTCTTCACCAACCACAACGGTCGCAGCATCGCTCCGATCGATCATCTTCGCGGCCTCATTTTCCAGCATGAAAAAGTTGAAGGTCGAAATGCGCCGCTCGAAGATCCATGGCAACGGGGTCTTCGCCATCAAGGACATCAAGAAAGGCGAGGAGATCATGGATTACACCGGGCACCTGATCAGCCATGCCGAGGCCGATGAACAATACGCCACGGACATCGAAACGGGCCACACCTTCCTCTTCATCCTGAACAAGGAATGGGTGATCGATGCGAACGTGCACGCCAATGACGCGCGCTGGATCAACACCTCCTGCGACCCGAACGCCGTGGCCTATGTTCATGAGCACAAGAGCAAGGACCGCCGCAAGGACAAGGTGGTGATCGAGGCACGCCGCAACATCAAGGCCGGTGAGGAGATCACCTACGATTACGGCATCCGACTCGACCATGTGCCCACCAAGGCCGAAATGAAAGCCTGGGCCTGCAAGTGCGGCTCGCCCAAATGCAAGGGCACCATGCTGAAGTGGCGCAAGCCCCGCGTTGCGAAGAAGCCCAGCAGCACCCGCAAGGCGGCCTGACAAGGCTTGGCATGTGCATTGCCGAAAGGGCCCGTCTAACTTCGCCCGCATGTTCAAGCGACTCGTACTTCTGCCCGCCTTGGCCCTGGCCCTCTTCGTTCACGCCCAGGACGACCCGAAGAGCAAGGCCATCATCGACAAGCTCATATCGAAGAACAAGGCCTACACCAGTTTCGAGGCCGATTTCAGCAACCGCCTGGTGAACACCAGTGCCAAGCTGGACCAGAAGCAGGAAGGCAACGTGAAGGTGAAGGGCAAGCTCTTCCGCCTCACCCTCACGGACAACACCGTGATCAACGACGGCAAGGCCATCTATACCTACAGCAAGAAGACGAACGAGGTCACCATCAGCGATCCCGCTGACATGGACAAGGAACTGGACCCGACCAAGCTCTTCACCGTTTACGAGACCGGTTTCAAGAGCCAGTTCATGGAGGAGAAGAAGGATGAAGCGGGCGCGCTCGTGCAAGTGATCAAGCTCTTCCCGCTGGAGCCGGCGAAGAAGCCCTACCACACGGTGCTCATGACGGTGGACAAGGCCAAGCTGGAGCCGCGCACGGTGAAGGTGCTGTACAAGAACGGCAACGAGGTCACCTACACCCTCAAGAATTTCACGCCCAACGCTGACATCAGCGACCTGGCCTTCACCTTCGACAAGAGCAAGTTCCCCGGGGCGGAGATCAACGATGTGCGGTGAACCCGATCAACAACACACTAGCGCAGGGCTTCTGAACGGAGCCCTGCGTTCTTTTGCACCCGGCCCGTTACCATGCTGCAACGCTTCGTTCCCCTCCTCTTCATCGCCGCATGCGTCGGCACTGGAAGTTCTTCCCTCGAGAACACGCCGCCGCCCGCCCCACCTGAGCAACAGGTGAAGCAGGACAGCTATCTCTTTTCCGACAGCCTGCACGACATCCGATTCCTCGTGAGCACGCACATGCACATGAGCAAGGGACCGCAGTGCCTGGTGGACGCCGTGAACACGAGCATGAAAGGTGGCAAGGAGATCATCCAACACCTGGAATTGAAGGACAGGATGGTGATGTGCCCGATGGCGGACGGCCATTTCCAAGCCGTGGAGGTCGCTGACTTCGACTTCGATGGGATCAAGGAGTTCCGCGTGATGCGCTTTGCCGATGACATCACCTACCCGAAGTACGACTACTGGCGTTTCGATCCTGCGATCAACGGCTTCGTATCCTCACCCGAGCTGGACAGCATCCAGGACCCGCAGTTCGACTGGTCGCGGCAGATGATCAGCTCGCAATGGTACAAGGGGCCCGGTCATCGCGGTGGAAGCACTTACCGCGTGCAGAACGGCCGCATCGTGATGGTCAGCAACATGGAGAAGTTCACCGAGGGCGATCACGAGCGCTGGGTGATCTGGGGCATGAAGGACGGACGCATGCAGCCCGTGCAGGAGAAGCGCATGCCGCTGCCAGAGCATTGATGCACCGCATACGAACGAAAGAGCCGGGTGCGGACCCGGCTCGTCTCTTTTCAGGTCATGCTCCTTAGTGCTGGATGATCACGCGCTGCACATCGACCTGCATACCACGCGTGGATCGAACGAAATACAGACCGCTCTCCATGGTGCTGATGTCGATGAGGAAGCGCTGGTCCGCGTTCAAAGCTTGTGATCTGAGCGTGTTCACCGTGCGTCCCATGGCGTCGAGCAGATCCACCTGCGCCGTCTCCTCCCCTGCGGGAATGATGATGTTTAGCAGCGCGTTCGCCGGATTGGGGAACACTTGGACGCCACCCGTTGCTTCGGGCCTCACCTCGTCAATACCATCGGGCAGGTTGCCGGAGGGAAAGGTCGTGTTCGACAGTTGCACCGTGAGCGTGTAACAAGCGGTCGCGTTATAGGCTCCGCTCGCACCGTACACGTTCACCTTGTAGTTGCTGCTAACCGTGGAACTGTAGTAGGTGATCTGCTCGTTGGTGGTGCCTGCGTTCGCCGAAGTGGCCAACAGACCGCTGGCCCGGTACAGTTTCATGTTGTAGTTCGCCGGAAGGTTGCTGAGCGTAACGCGGATGTTCGGCGTGGCGCTCGTGTTGGCGAATTTGAACCAGTCCACATCCGTGGCGGATGCGATGCGTCCCGTGATGGTACCGTTCGCCGCGATGGTGCGCGCGCCGCCGTTCGTGTTGTTCGGTTCATAGTTGTCCGAACAGCTCTGCGCTGTTGTGGTGGCGAAGCTGACCGTTCCCGAATACGCGCTGGAACTGCCCGCACATGCCGTGAGCACATGCACATCGTAGTTCGTTCCGGCGGTGAGGCCGCTGAGCGCGTAGGTGGTGGTGGTCAGTGACGATTGTGTGGTCCAGGTGCTGCTCGATGTCGGCTTCCATTGCAGCGTGTAAGAGACGGCCCCGCTCACAGCGCTCCAACTGATGCTTGCGCTGCTCGCCGTGATGCTGCTCGCTGCCAGGTTCTGCGGAACGCCACAGGCCGCAGTGGACGTAGTGAACGAGACAGCGGTGGCGTAGGCCGAGGATCCGCCGCTGCACACCGTGAGCACCTTGAACTGATAGCTGGTTCCTCCGGTGAGGCCAGTGAGCGCATAGCTGGTGGAAGTGAGCCCGGTGATCGTGTTCCAGGTGGAAGCGGAGGTCGCTTTCCATTGGAGCGTGTAGCTCGATGCACCGGTCACCGCTGCCCAACTGAGCGTGGCGGAAGCGGTGGTGATGTTGCTCGCCACCAGCCCCGTTGGTGATGAACAGGTCGCCGTGCTGCAGTCCAGCAAGCAGGTCGCACTGTTGATGCGGTTCACGATCACTGTTTGTGGCTGCGGCCCGAACCCGTTGTTGAAGTTGATGCCGACGCTTCCCACCAGGTGGCAGTAGCTCATGATCGTTCCGCCGGTGCCGGTGGGTAGTGGCCCCGTTGCACAGCTGCCTTCCGTGTAGCCAGCGGTGGGGCCGCATCCATCGATCGCGGTGTTATTGCCGTTCCAAGAGCAGGCATGCGTGTGTCGGGAACCCATGTTGTGCCCCTGCTCATGCGTGACCACCTCCACGCTCCAACTGTATGTTGGCACGTTCGAGTAGCTGCTGCCGATGTCGCTGTAGGCCATGCGCGAGGAGGTACTGGACGAACACAAGGTGTTCAACCAAGCGATGCCGCCACCGCCCGCGTAGCCGAGCAGGTGCGCCAGATCACCGTTGAAGCTGGTTCGTGTTACCCCGAACTGATCGAGCAGATCACCGGTGGCGGTCTGGGTATAAGGGCTTGCTACATTCCACACGTACACCTGCAACAAGGACACACTGATGCCATCGTTGTTGTAGAGCACCTGGCTCTGGTTGAAGAGGCCGGTCACATAGTTGGTCGTATTCGTCACGCTGCCCTTCCCAACGAAGATGTCGTAGTTCACTTCCCAATAGAAGCGCACGCACTTCACCGTGCGGTCGTCGCCCTGCGGTTCCAGTTCCTCGTGGGTGTAACCAGCACCATCCTCCACCACACCGCAGGTGAAGGAAGGCTGCTCACGCAGATCGCTGATCCTGTAAAGGATGTGCGCGCCGGATGCGTCGCCGCCAAGCTTGCCCAGGGTGAGGTCACCGGCCGAGGTACTGATCATGCCCATCACTTCGCCCTCGAACACGCTGAGCGCCACCAAAGAGGTCGGATCGCCTTCCACTGCGCCTTGGTAGTGCAAGCCGGGTGCGTAAGCCACCGGATGCCCGGTACTCGCCGTTACCACACTGAACTCGTCCGCCAAGGGATGGGACGCTTCCAACTCCAGCGTTACTTCACCATCCGATGCCGGAAGGGTGATGGCAACGCGCTCGGGTCTACCGGCCAGCAGCGTGTGCAGCACCGCACCGTCCAAGGAGAGAACGGTCGCTTCGCGCACCTCGTTCCGCCAGAGCGCATCGCGCTGCTCGGTGGGCTCGATCGTATGGAACAATTCCACCTGATCGAACGGCGCACCGGACGATCGGAGCTGAGCGATCCGTTGCGGCACAAGACCATGGTGGGCCTGTTGTGCGTGAAGCCCTGCGGAAAACAGAAGGAGCGCGGACGGGAGGATCAATATGCGCATGCGGATGGTTGGTCATACAAGTGTATCCCACACCAGGAGGGCTGTCCGGTCTTTTTCGGCGGATGCACCTGCAAAACCCGACGAAGGCATCGCAGGACATGACAGCATGCCCTCCGGCGATCAGCGGAGAACGCCGACCAGGTTCGAGAACCCGATCCCATGGTCATCGACACGAACGACGAACAGACCTGGCGGGAACGCGACTACATCACGATCCGCCTGATCAATATTGAGCGTACCGCTCCACCAGATCCGACCTTGCATGTCGTACACTTCCACCTGGGCATTGCGGGATGCACCGCTGATCCTGACGCGCTCGCGATCCGGGTCGAACCAGACGGCAATTGGCGCGGGATCGCCCGATGTGGCCAAGCCGGTGCAGAGATCCGTGGTGATGACCATCATGTCGGATGCGACCGCGCATGGGCCGTTCACGATGGTCCATACCCATACGTTCGCTCCGGTTCCGCTTCCCATCACCATCGTGTTCGGATCGCTCGGGTCAGTTGCATAACCTGCACCCGACACCAAGGCCCAGCTGCCCACTCCTGGAAAGATCGCGGCATTCGCCTGCATCCAGACCATGTTATCAGGGAGGCAGGCGATCTGATCGGGTCCCGCATCCGCCATTTGTGGATCAGCGAAAAAGGCCGTCAGTGTCATTTGATCATAGCTCATCGGGCACTCGGGAGGGAACGTGAGCGTGTATTGAAGGGTGAAGGTCCCCGATGATCCCGCAGAGACCTGTGGATGTGCGCTCCATGGATCAGTGATCGTTACCTCGTTCGAATTACAGCTCCAATGGCCGGGTGCTTGGCATGGAGGCTGGTTGCCCTCAAGCTCCCAGATGCCGCAGCCCACGATGATCTCCATGTCGGGTCCTGCGTCGGCCGCCACTGTCGTATCAACCACATACACGATCACCGTGTCACTGGTAGTGTTCACACCGTCCGTGATGCTCCACACCAGCACATTCTCGCAGGGTATCGCTCCCAAAAGCATCGCATCGGGCGAGCTCGGCTCGGTGATCAGGCCCGGTCCACCAAGCATCTGCCATGAGCCGGTCTCGCCTACCCCCGGTGCGTTGGCGCCCAACTGGGCCGATGTGGTGCACGTGGTGATGTCGTGGCCCGCATCAGCGGAGGTCACTTGAGCCAGACCTTGGATCTTCGCCAGTACCAATAGGACAAGTAAGAAAGCGTGGTGAACGGGGAAGGTGAGGTGCATATGCGAAAATGATCACGTACGCGGGCTGCCGAAAGGATCCAAGTCCACGTGATCCCACGTGTGCGTGTTCGTTCCGACCGACACACCAGAAAGTGTTCATTTCGCGTTGCTGCTCTATGCGTCCTCTCGCGTTGCTTTCCTTCTTCCTGTTCCCGTTCTGCTCCCACCCCGCATCGCGCGTCGCACACGTGATCGTCGCGCTTTGCGACAACGTGAACCAAGGCATCGTTCCCGTGCCGGCAGCACTGGGCAACGGGCAGGACGCCGACCGCAACCTCTATTGGGGCGCCGGCTTCGGCGTGCGCACCTGGTTCGATCGCAAGAGCGGGAACTGGACGCGCGTGAGCCGCAGTGAGCGTCCTTCCGCGCACCTTATCGAGCGCATCGTGTGGAAGCATCGCACGGAGGACCTCTATCTCATCGCTGATGCCTATGATGGTGCGTTCATCGAGGAAGCGATCAACACGGCATTGGCCTTTGCGGCAGGGCACCAAGCCTCGGAGATCAGGATCGCCGACCTGCGCCTTTCCATAGGCGGTGGAGCCGACCTCATCGCCTATTGCGGTCACGACGGCCTGATGGAATTCGCACCAGCGCCGATCCAGGCGCCGGTTGCGAAGGCCAAACCGCTGATCGTGCTGGCCTGCATCAGCAAGCGCTATTTCGCCGCAGCGGTGCGGAGCACGACTGCCGAACCCCTCCTGTGGACCACGGGGCTCATGGCGCCTGAGGCCTACACCTTGGACGCCGCATTGCAAGCCTGGGCCACGACCGGGAAGGCGAGTACAGTGCGCGAACACGCGGCCGCAGCCTATGCCAAATGGCAGAAATGCAGCTTGGGCGCAGCACGGAAATTGCTCGTCAGTGGATGGTGACCAGTGAGCATGCCTTCGATTCGCCCGGTCGTAGTTAATTCGCCCCGCCAAGCGACCCGTTGGTCCTTCCTTCCGAACAGCAGAACCCTGATCCCGTGCGCGTTGTTCCTTGCCTTTGCCCTGTTATGCGCGCCGTATGACCAAACAACATTCGCATCAGCTCTCGTGGGCGGGCATGCTCGTAACGCTCGGGATCATTTTCGGTGACATCGGCACCTCGCCGTTGTACGTGTTCAAGGCCATCGTGGGCGAAAGCACCATCACCGAGGAACTCATCCTCGGTGCGCTCAGCTGCATCATCTGGACGCTCACCCTGCAGACCACGCTCAAGTACATCCTCATCGTGCTGCGAGCGGACAACCGCGGTGAAGGCGGCGTGTTCTCCCTGTATACCCTCGTGCGTCGCTACGGGAAGTGGGTGTACCTGCCGGCGATGATCGGTGCCGCTACGCTCCTGGCGGACGGCATCCTCACTCCCCCGATCTCCGTGGCTTCCGCGATCGAAGGACTCGGCGGCGTGAAGGCCTTCCAAGGCATCATCGAACCCGGCAACACGACAACCGTGCTGATCGTGGTAGGCATCATCAGCATGCTCTTCTTCTTCCAGCGTTTCGGCACCAAGGTCGTGGGCTACAGTTTCGGCCCCATCATGCTCGTGTGGTTCAGCATGCTTCTGGTGATCGGCCTCAGTCACGTGATGCGCACGCCGCATGTACTGCTCTGCATCAACCCGATGTACGCAGTGAACCTGTTGACCCACTATCCCGGTGGTTTCTGGTTGCTCGGCGCGGTGTTCCTGTGCACCACCGGCGCGGAAGGTCTTTACAACGACATGGGCCATTGCGGCCGCCAGAACATCCAGGCCACCTGGTCCTTCGTGAAAACGGCCCTCGTGCTGAACTACATGGGCCAGGGCGCGTGGTTGTTGGAACACCAGGGTAGCTTGCTGAACGGGCAGAACCCCTTCTATGAACTGATGCCGCAATGGTTCCTGCTCATCGGTGTGGGCATTTCCACCGCAGCGGCCATCGTGGCCTGCCAGGCGGTGATCAGCGGATCGTTCACGCTCATCAATGAAGCGATCACCCTGAACTTCTGGCCCAAGGTGAAGGTGAAGTTCCCCACGGAGATACGCGGACAGATCTACATCCCCAGCGTGAACTGGTTGCTCTGGGCCGGCTGCCTGGGCGTCATGTTCTACTTCCGCAGCAGCGGCAACATGGAAGCAGCCTACGGTTTCTTCATCGTTGTGGCCATGCTCATGACCACCGTGCTCCTCTACGGTTACCTGCGGTACGTGCGCCGCTGGCAGCTCGCATTGGTGGTGCTGGCCATCGGCGTGTTCTTCAGCCTGGAATTGGCCAACTTCGTTGCCAACGCGGTGAAGATCATCCACCGCCCCTACCTGCTGCTGGCCGTCCTCGTGCTGCTGGGCGTCATGTTCATCTGGTTCCGGGCACGCAAGATCACCAACCGCTTCATCGAGTTCGTTCAACTCAGCAAGTTCGCGCAGGCCCTTCGTGACCTGAGCGACGACAAGGAGATCCCCAAGTACGCCACTCACCTGGTGTACCTGACCAAGGCGGACAATCCCAACAGCGTGGAGAAGGTGGTGATCGATTCCATTCTCGCCAAGAAGGTGAAGCGCGCGGACATCTACTGGTTCGTGCACGTGAACTACACGGACGAGCCCTACACGATGGAGTACCGCGTGAAGGAACTCATCGATGACAAGGTGATCCGCGTGGACTTCGACCTCGGTTTCCGCGTGCAGGCGCGCATCAACATGCTGTTCCGCCGTGTGCTGGAGGAGATGGAGAGCGATCACGAGCTCGAGTTCCGCAGCAAGTACGAGAGCATCAAGAAGGGCGACTTCCACACGGACATCTGCTACGTGCTCACCGAGCGCATCATGAGCGTGGAGAACGAGTTCACCCTGCGCGATGACATGGTGCTGGATGCCTACTTCGCCATCAAGCACATGGCTTTGAGCGATCGTGAGGCGTTCGGTCTGGATCCCAACCTCACCGTGGTGGAACAGGTGCCCCTGGTGATCCAGCAGCGGAACGAACTGCCGCTGAAACGCGTGGGGCGACCGGCAAGCTGAGAGCCGCCTACTGCAACACCTCCGAACTAACGTTCGATATCCCCCCAAAGTGAGGGATCCAGTGTGGTAGCTGGGGTCACCAAATGATCGAACCGCAGTGACGGCAGGATCAGGCCGGACCTGGTCCACACCTCGGGGCCAACTGCCCTGGCGACCAGAATCCTGCGTTCAGCGACAACGTTCTTTTCCGTTCGGCGCCAGTAGCGACGTTCGTGGTCCGGCAGGTAGGTCGGAGGGGCTTCAGGGTGAAGCGCAGGCACACCATAAGCGATGAAATGTGCTGTGAACTCCTCGACGTCGCGCGGCGCCACGATGATATCCGACTTTCCCGATCGGGCTTCTTGGACTACTTCGTCGCACGTTGCCCGTATCCATGCGACGGGGCGGACACGCAAAGGGATCGACCGCTGGTCACTCCGTGCGGTTTCGTAGGTCGATCCCGCGCCCATGAAGCGCATCGATGCACATACCAGGATGATCGCCATGGCGATGATGCGTGGAATGGTGCGTTCCAACCAGTCTGCACGGAGCGCTGACAAGGCCCAACAGTTCAATAACGGAACTGACATGAACATGCGGAACAAGGGGAAGAAGACCGAGCTGGTACCATCATGGATCTTCTTGAATCCGAAGCCGAACATGAGGATAAGGAGCGCCCCAAGCATACCGATGGCATACCCGACCTTGCGCTGAACGAAGAGGATCACCGTGAGCAGGACCAGCAACAGGAAAGCGATGGAACCGTTCGCCCACCATACGGGGGATAATCCTGCAAAGTGCGCATCCAAACGCGTGAACGTCTTCATCAACAGTTCCGGATCGAACTCGGACCAGGAGCCATAGACGGAGTTCACTACCCCGCCCGAGAGCCCGGCATAGAACTGCCTTGCCTTCCACCAGGCCACCGCGACAAATGAACAGCCGACCATAAAAGCGCCCCATACATACCGTTTCCTGTTCTCCACCAATGAGCAGAGCCCAAGTGCGAAGGCGAAGGGCATCGCGTTCGATTGCACTACGACAGATGCAGCGAGGACGATCGCGGATAGACATGACCTCAACAAGGGTCGCCTCAGAAGTTGCACCCAAGGGAAAAGTGAAAGGACGGCCAGCCCGGAACCGACCATCTGGTTCAGTGCATGCTCCACCGGTAACAGCACTGGCATGACGGCGAAAAGCAAGGCTGGCATGACCTCGCCCCGCAGTCGATGCCAGAGGGCGAAGGACCAGAACGGTATGATCGCGATGAACGCCATGGCGATGGGCACGGCAACGGTCACATTCACTCCCGCACGGATCAGGGGCACGGCCAGGACGGACTCCAGCATCACGCTGTAATCCTGTCCATAGAAGAACGGCTCACGGAAAACACCATGCGAATAGTCCATCGCAGCGAGCCAGAAGATGGTCATATCGTCATTGGCATCACCCATGGTCAAGACGAGGATCCACAAGCGGTCCAAGAGCACCAACAACATGATGCAGAGAAAAGCCTGCTTCCAGAACCGTTCGACACCGATCATTGTGCTGCGGTCGTGTTCATCCGCATGACGGTCCTTATTGGATACCCCGCTCCTTCTTCACCCGCTCCCAAGCGTCCTGCACTTTCTTGAACTTCTCGGCCGCTGCTTTCTGGAACTCTTCCCCCAGGTGCGCGACCTTGTCCGGGTGATGCTTGATGGCCGCACGCCGGTAGGCCTTCTTCACTTCCTCATCGCTCGCCTTGGCATCGACTTCGAGGACTTCATAGGCTACGCTCGGCGTGGTTCGGTGGAACATCGCATGGATGGAAGCGAGGTCCTTTTCCGAGATGCCGAGGTAGGCGGCGATGCGTTGCAGCAGATCGCGTTCGGCCGCATCGATACGTCCATCCGAATGGGCGAGACCGATCAGGTAATGCAGCAGTTGCAAACGCTCCGCATGTGAGAGGTGCCCACGCATCTGTTCGCACACATCGCGGATCGGTATGTCGCGCTGCAGGATGTCGCGCAGCAGACGCAGCAGTTCCGCGCTGTGTTGTGGACCGAACTGCTGCGCGAAGAAGCGCCGCACGTGGGCCAGTTCGTTCTGCGTCGCTCGGCCGTCTGCTTTCATCACCGCAGCGGTGAGCACCACCAGGCTCAGGGCCACATCACCTGCCGTGGCTTGTCGCGTGTGGCTGGTGCGGGGTCCGCTGGCATTGCTTGTTCCACGCGAACGCGCAGCCGTTTCCGCTGCTCCATCGAACAACGAACCCAAGGCGAATCCAGCGATCGCACCCAAGGGCGTGCCCGTGAGCGCAAAGCCCAACCCACCGAAGATCCATTTGGAAAAGCTCATCGTGTTCTCACCGCAGCGGCGCGGAGGCGCAAAGAACGCAAAGGCTCCATTGTGCTCGATCGCCTGCTTCCTTTCAGTGGATGAACATCACTCTGCGCTCCTCAGCGTCTTGACGCCTTTGCGGTGATCGAAGCGACTTCACCACTTCCCACCGGCACCGCCACCTCCGAAGCCACCGCCGCCGAATCCACCGAAGCCACCACCTCCGCCACCCCATCCGCCACCACCACCGGTGAAGCCACCCCAGCGGCCATTATGCGATCGGCTGGCCTGGTTCATCAACCACCACGCGCTCCAGAGATCGATGTTGTTGCGGCGGGCATAATCGCGCACGCGCCCACGCTGGATGAAGAAGGCCGCGATGAACACGATGATGACGATGAGTACCACGAAAAGCCCGCCTACCATGTCCTTCGCATTTCCGCTACCGTAACTCTCCGCGTTGAACTCGCCTTTCGCCAGGCCCATCAACACATCCGTGGCCTGGTCGAGCCCTTCATAGAACTGTCCTTCGCGGAAACGGGGAACGATCTCGTTCTCCACGATGCGCTTGCAGGTGAGATCGGGAATGGCTCCTTCCAAGCCATAGCCGGTGGCGATGAACACATCCCGCTGCCCCGGAGGTCCGGTGGGCTTGATGAGGATCAGCACGCCGTTCTCGGTCCTCTTGCCACCTATCCCCCACGCTTGTCCGACCTCGAAGGCGAAGTCGCTCGCCGGATAACCACAGAGCGTATCCACCACCAGCACGGCGATGCGGTTGCTGGTTTCCTGTGCGAAGCGCACGAGCTTGCCGTCCAATAGTTCCGCCTCGCGCGCGTCCAATAATGGCGTCAATTGGAACACGAGATGGTTCTCGTCCGCAGGTCTGGTCGGCAGGCACGGATCCACCGTGGCCATCCCGAGGAAGGGCAAGGTGGTTGCGGCGAAAAGAAGGAGCGTCCGTTTCATCGGCCGTAACTGATCTGGTCGCTGAGCTCGTTGCGGTCGTCGCTCTTGCGCGGGAAATGCTGTTCCAATTGCTCGGCCAAGCGTTCGATGCCAGCGCACAGACCATCGGCGTAACGCCCCTCGCGGAAGCGATCGAGCACCACACCCAAGGTCGCGTTCCAATAACCGTGGGGCAGCTTGCTATTGATGCCAGCATCGCCGATCACCGCAGCACGACGTTGAGCTGCGCTCACATAGATGAGCACTCCGTTGCGTTCGGCCGTGCGGTGCATGTCCAGTTCCTGGAAGATGAAGGCGGCATGATCCATCACTTCATCCACGATGCTATCGTCGATGTGCACGCGGATCTCACCGCTGGTGCGCAATTCGGCGGCGCGGATGGCGGCGTGCACGCGTTCCTGCTCCTGTTCGTTCAGGAGTTCTTCAGCGGTGAGCGGCTCCACCTTCTTACTTGGTGCTGAAGTCAACGTCGGGCGCGTTCTCCGTGCCTTCTGCCGACTTGAAGTAGCCCTTCTCCTTGAAGCCGAGCATGCCCGCGAGCAGGTTGGCCGGGAACCGCTTGATGCGCACGTTGAAGTCACGCACCACCTCATTGTACTTGCGGCGCTCCACGGCGATACGATTCTCCATGCCTTCATACTGGGTCATGAAATCACGGAACGCCTGTGTGGTCTGCAGGGTCGGGTACTGCTCGATGGTGGCGAGCATGCGGCTGAGCGCTCCGGTGAACTGCGCCTGTGCCTGCTCGAACTTCGCGATGTTCTCCGGCGTGAGCGCATCGGCGGTCAACTGGATGCTGGTGGCTCTGGCACGGGCCTCCACTACTTCACGAAGTGTGTTGCTCTCGAACTCTGCGGAACCTTTGATGGTGGCCACGAGGTTCTTGGTGGCGTCAGCCCGCTGTTGGTAGCGGGTTTCCACGTTGGCCCATTGTGCACTTACGCCTTCTTCAGCCCCAACCAGCCCGCGCTGCAGGCTGATGGCCCAGATGGCGATAAGACCTACGGCAACGAGCAGGATGATGGTCGAACGTTTCATGGTGGTGCCCGCGCGCGAGCGAGCGTTTTGGTTTGGTGAGCACAAAGATGCGCCGCTTCACAGCGCGCACCTCACTCTATGATGAACGGTAGTCAGCCGGTGCGACCAGCGCGTTGGGCAGCCGATCAGCGGAAGATCGCCGTGTGCACCACGCCATCCGCACCGCACTGACCGCGGTACATGCCATCACTGTTGAAGTCCAGAACGATGGTGCCGTTGCGGTCGATGGCGATGAGACCACCTTCCCCATCGATCAGCGGGAGCTTGCGGTGCACGACTTCATGGACCGCCTGTTCCAGGGTAAGCCCCTTGTAGTCCATCAGCGCGTGCACGTCATAAGCGGCCACCGCGCGAATGAAACTCTCGCCATGTCCCGTGCAGCTAACGGCGCAGGTGGCGTCGTTGGCATAGGTACCCGCCCCGATGATGGGACTGTCCCCGATGCGCTGGTACCGTTTGTTGGTCATGCCACCAGTGGAAGTGGCAGCGGCCAGATGACCGTGCTGGTCCAAGGCAACCGCTCCCACGGTGCCGAACTTTTTCCCTCCGTCGCTGTGGTCCAACTGATAACTGTCCGTGCCTTGGATCTTCTTCCACTGGTCGTAACGGAACTGATCGAAGAAGTACTGGTCCTCTTCCAAGGGAACACGCTCCAGGTGGGCGAACTCGAAGGCCCCCATACCACTGATGAGCACATGCGGGCTCTTGTCCATGACCCGGCGCGCCAGCCCGACCGGGTTCTTCACGTTGTTCACGCCGGCCACGGCCCCCGCCCGCAGGAGCTTGCCTTCCATGATGCTGGCGTCCATCTCATGCTGGCCATCGGCGTTGAAGACGCTACCGCGTCCGGCATTGAACAAGGGACAATCCTCCAGCACGCGCACCGCTGCTTCCACCGCATCCAGCGAGGAGCCACCGGCTTTCAACAGGTCGTGACCGCGTCGCAATGCCTCCTCCAAACCCTCGCGATAGGCTTTCTCCCGCGCGGGGCCCATATCCGCCTTGGGGATCGTGCCAGCACCACCATGTACCGCTATACCGAAGTTCATTGTCCTGTGGAATGTGCGGCGAAAGTAGATGCCGCCTTGGCGAGGACCCAGGCATTCATCCTGTTGTTCTACCTATGAAAGAAAAAGGGCCTCCCGATGGGGAAGCCCTTAGGAAACGTTCCAGTGCCGATCACTCCTTGATCAGCACGCCTTCAGCCAGGAAGGACCAGCTGGTATCAGCCGCGGTGATCTTCTCACACTCGTCCTTGCTCTTGCCGGCATCCTCCGCGTAGTGGCGCAACGTGGCCACGTCGGTCACCTCCTTCATGGCGCGGCCTTGGATCACGGCCTGTTTGCCCTCGAGTCCGTTGGTGGGCACGAAGAACGCGTAGTCCTTGAAGTGCACCTTCATCGTCTTGCCGTCGGCCATCTTCACATCCATCCAGCAGCCTTTCTTGGCGCAGCTCGCGGTGATCTCGCAGGCCAGCTTGGCATCCAAGGAGTCCTTTCCTGCAATGGCCGCGTTGAAGGCTGCCATGTCCATGGCCCCATCGGAAGTGATGGTACCGCCGTAGCTCTTGTAGGCATCAGGCGCAGCAGCCGTAGTATCCGCGGCCGGGGTCTTCTCACTGCTGCCTTGGGGTTCGTTCGAGCACGCGAGCAACAGGGCCGACGCGCCGATGAAGAAGAGTTGCTTGGTCATCGTTCTGTGATTTCTGGCCGCGAAGATGCTCGATCGGGAGCAGCCCGAGCCCGGCATTCGTCATTCCTGGCCTCAGGATCCCCCTGCAACGCAGATCCTTAACACTGTGCGCTCCCGGGGCTTATCAACAAATCACAACCGCCTGTGAATAAGGGGGTGACAAATGTTAACAGGCTGTAATGGGGGAGAGAACTATTTTCGCCCGTCCCAAACAGACCACCTGTGGCAAGGATCGTAGAAGCAAGTACTCCCTTGGGCGCGAAACTCACGCCCGAACAAAAGGCCTTCTTCAAGAAGAACGGCGCCATCCATTTCCCTGGATTCTTCACCCCTGAAACGGTGGCGAACATCTGGAAGGCCTGTGAGGAGATCCAGGCCCGCTGGATCGCTGAGGGCACAGAACTGGTGAATGGAGTTCCCATCAAGTACGGCAATGACGTGGATGGCAAGCGCATCGTTCAGCGATTCGCCTTCGCCAACCAACAGCACGCTGTCCTGGCCGAGGTGCTGCGCGACCCGCGTTTCACCGCCCTGCTCGACCTGGTGGGTGCCGGGGCTCGATTGGGCATCAATGAGAAGGACGGTCTGGTGGTGAACCACTATGTGAACACCGATGCCAGCAAGTTCACCCAGATGGGTTGGCACACGGACAGCATCCGCGACGTGTTCCTCGGAAAGCGCATCCTGCCCATGCTCAACGTGGGTATCCACTTGGACGATCAGGATCCCCGCAACGGAGGCCTGCGTCTGCTGCCCGGCTCGCACGAGCAGAACCTGTGGAACATGCTGTTCCGGAAGAAGTATTTCCTGAACAATGAGGCTGACGAGCGTGAAGTGGCCTTCAACATCAAGGCAGGTGATGTCACCGTGCACGATGGCCGCTGCTGGCACCGCGTGGAGCGCAGCAAACTGGTCGGTGAGACCAGCCGCCGCCGCGTGATGTACATCCCGATCATCGCCGGGAAGTACGATCCGAAGCGTTCCGACAGCCCTACCCCGTTCTACCATCGCTTCCACCATCTGGTGAAGTGAGGTACTGAACGGTATCAACGAACACATCATGACTGACCGCGGCTATGCCCTTGTAACGGGCGCGAGCCAGGGTATCGGTGCTGCCTTGGCCTTGGAACTTGCCCGCGAGGGTTTCGGGCTGGTGCTTACCGCTCGCTCCGCTGACGCGCTCGAGAAGGTCCGTGCCGAAGCCGCTGCTTTGAACGGAGGTCGCGCCATCGCTCACGTGGCCGACCTGCTGGAGGTGAATGCTGTGCCCAAGCTCGTTTCGTTCCTTCAGGAGAAGGACATCGCCCTGAGCTGCCTGGTCAACAATGCCGGGCATGCGCACTGGGGCTTGTTCAGTGAAGAGCCCATCGAACAGCAGCGCAGGATGATGCGCCTCAATATGGAGGTGCCCGTGGAATTGACCTACGCCCTGCTGCCCATTCTGAAAAAGGCCCGACGTGGCTATGTGCTCAATACAAGCAGCATGACCGCCTTCCACGCACTGGCCAGCATGGCGACCTATGCCGCTAGCAAGGCTTTCGTGCTGCGCTTCAGTCGCTCGCTGCGCTTGGAACTGGCCAAGACCAACGTCACGGTCACGGCCGTTTGCCCTGGTAGCGTGATCACCGGTTTCACGGCTCACGCTGGCATGCAAGCCATGGATGACTTGGCGAGGAAATTCGGTACACCGCCCGAGCCCGTGGCCAAGGCCGCTGTCACTGCCATGCTCAAGGGTAAGGCTCAAGTAGTGCCTGGACTGTTGAACAAGATCACCGTCGCATTGCAGACCATCAGCCCGATGAGCCTGACCGAAGGAACAGCAAGCGGCATCTACCTCAAGCGGCTTCCCCTGCGCAAAGCCGCACGGTGAACCCGGCGCCTTTCCACGCGAGCCATACGAAAACGGGCGCGGCCAACACGTCCACCGTCCAATGTACATGCTGAGCGATCACCAGCAGCCCCACCGTAGCTGTAGACAGGACCGTTAGCGTTCGCGCGAGCTTGCCGTTCGCCAGACAGACCATGAGCGCGAGCGTGGCCGTGTGTCCACTGAAAAAGAGATCCTTCAAGAATGGCGTAGTGCCCGGGTAGAAGGATTGGGTGACCGGGTCGATCAATGGGATGATGTCGGCCGGGGCTTCGAACACGAAGGCACGCATGGTGATCACGCGCAGCCCCATGAGCAAGGCGTAAGCGTGCAACCCACGCACGATCGCCCACGGTCGTGACAGTGTGCGCGACACGGTGATGATGATCGTGCTGTAGAGCACCGCGAACGTTGTCCACGTCACATCGAACGGTCCCACCCGACCGATCAACGGATCAGGCGGCACCGCGCCAACGATGCCATCGATATAGGCGAAGAAGCGCGGTAGTCCCAACGCGATGAGGATGGCTGCGATCAACGCTGCGACCATCGCACGCCGGAAGCCGATGGATGACCAGGCCCGTTTCCAAGCCACCTGAACATTCCGCTCCCTTACCTGTTCCACACCGCAATGATCGCTCGATCAGGGCACTTGTTGGGTGCGAACGTTGTTCGGTGTGGTGGACCCGACGTTCTGCAGGATCGGGTCGCGATCATTTCCCGCGCCGGTATAACGCACGGTCCCGTCCAGGTTCACATCCTCCCGACGGTAACCGGTAACAGTGCTGTTGGGTGTTGAACTACCGATGGTCTGCAGGATGGGATCCCGATCATTGGACAGTCCGGTGTATTTCACGTTCGCATCACCGAAGGCATCACCGCTCCACATGGCTGCCCGGGTTCCTACAAGAACACGCGCGTTCGTTGCCCATACCGGAAAAGCCGGGTCAGCGAGATCCAATGTGGACATCCCATTGGCGAGCGCAACGGCAGCGCCGGTCATGATGCCCAAGTGGTTCCTATGCTTGAGGCACACGTACCAGTTCCCGGCAGGGACACCGAGGCGCGGTGCATTGGAACCATCGTAGTCCACCACATCGCCATCGCGCTGGATCAATGCGGGTCGCGAATACACGATGCGCGTAGGGTCCGCAGGGTCCCTGATCTCGATGATCACCCAATCGACGAGTGCATCGTTACCGGTAGCCTGAGTCGCGCCAGTGCTCAGCGAGCGCGTTCCACCTTCATCAAGGAACGTATACCCGGAAGCGGAATAAGGCTCGATCACAGGGATCAAGCTCTGTTCCCGGAGCGCATCACGCATGAGCCCTGTGTTCACGTCGAAGGGTCCTTGCAGTGCAGCGCGAAGCTGGATACGTGTGCCGTTGAACACCTGAACATCGTCCAGATAAAGGTTCTGACCGCCGTTGGAAAGCACATAGAACCAGAACTGACCGATGCGGCCGCTCAGCTGATCCACGGCAAGGATCACGTCCTTCCATTGCGCACAACCCGCCGGCACCCATGGCTGTCCTGCAACGTAGCCCCCCCCGTTCGTGGCCAATGCCGCACCTGAACGGTTCAGCCAGGTGTTGTAGATCTGGTAGCTGCAATCGTTGCCGTACACCTGAAGTGTCTCCGTAACGTTGGAACTCTCCTGTGCATAGCTGTAACGGAAACGCAGGTAGGGCATGCTCGCGGAGGAAAGGTCGATCCGTGGTGTGCCCATCTGCGGTCCACCTGTGCCGGTGAAGGTGTATCCGTCCACCATCGCGCTGGTCTGTTCGGCGCAGGAACCGGTGGCGGTCGTGGTCCATCCCAGACCTGCTCCACCCTGCCCCCCGCCTCCGTATGCTGTCCAGCCCGTTGGTGGGAAAGGTCCGCTGTTGAAGTCCTGTGCGAAAGGCAGCGCGGCACCGCCGGTAACGGTGATCACATTGGCCAGTGTGGTCGTATGGGTGCCGGTACCATCGCCTACCGTCAGGCTCACTCCGTAGTTGCCGGGAGAAGGGTACGTGATCGTCGGCGGACTCTGCCCTAAATAGGTCGATGGCGTTCCTCCGGGGAAACTCCAGGTCCAGGTCTGCGGAGCGCCGGTGCTGTGATCGGCAAACGTTACCGAGGCACCTGCACAGATCACCGCTTGCGACCAAGTGAACGATGCGTTCAATGGAGCGTTCACCGTGAAGAGGCCGCTGGTGCTGACCGCACCTGCATAACCGCTTGAACTGCTCGAATTGCCCTGGCTCATCGTCCAACGGTACTGCCCGTTCACCAAGCTCACCGCGTTGGTGTCCAGTTGGCCGGTGTAGCCGCAGAAGACGAGTTCGTTGTCGCTGCGATCGAAGATCTTCAAGTAGCCATAGACACCTGCCGGTGGCGCACCACGATTCCAGCGCAGCACCACCGGGTTCGACGTTACGAGCTCATCGTTGATCGGTGAAATGCACGCCGGAACGGTCAATCGCCCCTGCCAGCCCAAGTGGTATGGCGTGTGACTGCACAGGTTCCATGTGCGGGTGGCGCCGTTGCCACTGAACGCGTTGTTGATCATCACGCAACCTGCGGTGCCGTTGCACGTTGAGCCTTGGAAATTCGCGTTCTGCCTGCCGTTGAAGCTTCGTGAACAATTGCCTGTTCCGCTTGCGGTGTATTCATCGAACGCGTGGAAGATGTGGCCCGTCTCATGACCGTACACCCTGTTCACTTGGCTCGTGGTCCAGCCGTTCGCGCGGAACAACAATTGGGTGTAAGGACCACCGAGGTAGGCGTAGCCGATCTTGCCATCCGTGAATTGCGTGGGCGCACCTTGCGCAGCAGGGTTGTAGGCGATGAAGGCGCAATACGCATGGTCGGCTCCCAACGTGGTACGTCGATCATGGTTGAAACCGTCACACTTGCCGAAGGCTCCGCTTTCCGTGCGTCCCGCGTTCGTCATGATCGCTTCGATCCACAGGTAGTCCTGGCCGCTGGACCGCGTGACCGGTTCGTAACCTTGGACAGGCACGCCGCCGCTCGGTTCATAGAAGTCCATCACCGCGGTGACCGTTTGCCCGTTCAAGCTGGCCGTATAGCTCCAGATGCTCCACGCATCGATCAACTGCAACTTCACATTGTCGATGTCCGCTTGGGTCCAGCTGTAGGTGTTCGCATCGATGGTCCCGTTGCTCTCGATGAAGAAGGCGCTCGCGCAGATGACCCCGGTCATGAACTCACTGTTGTAGCTCTTCGAGCAGGTCCAGTCGGTCGCGTCCTGACCGGCTCCGCGATCATCGCCCCAGCAACAAGCTTCATGAACGCCATGCGGTCGTTCGAGCACGTCATCCGCATGTGCGCTCCAATCCATCGTAGAGCGCGACTCCGTTCCATCGAAATGACCAGCCAGCAACGCGTCCAGGTAATCGACCGCCGTGCGCTGCCCTTTGGTCATCGTGGTGCTGATCCGGGAACCATCACCAGGGTCTGTGATCAGCTGGCCCTCATCGCTCAACGCACGCTGCGTGTGAGGGTCATCGTTCGGCACTGTGCCGAAGAAGGCACCCGGTCCTGTGATCACGCGCACATCGAACCCCTTCGCACGCAGTTCCGGCAATGCGATCACGCTGGTGGACAGATCGCGGTCGCCAGTGAGCAGCACAACAGGGCGCTGAGCCACGGCCGCGGCAGCGATAAGAAAGAACAGCGTCCAGACCTTGCGCATGGGAAGGGATCGAAAGTAGAGGATCCACCATGCTCCGAAAGCGGCCGAAGCGGGCGGATGGCGACCTTCGCGGCGATGCCACTCCGCGCCTTGTCACGCCTTCAGGAACGCCCCCTGTTCTGGCTCACCGTTATCGCCTTGGTGCCGCGGTTGTTGGCCGCTTTCTGTGCCGGTGGCTATTACGCACAGGACGACCACTTTCTCGTGATCGAACCCGCCCAGTACTGGCTGGACGGAACGGATGGCCGCAGTTGGCTGCCTTGGAACCAAGGCACGGATCATCCCGCACCGACCGGACACATGATGGTCTATCCCGGTCTTCATTACCTCTTCTTCCTGTTGTGCCGCACCTTGGGCTTGAGCGACCCGGCGTGGAAGATGGTGCTCGTGCGTCTGCTGCACGCCGCTTGGAGCCTGATCGTTGTGCGGGTCGGCTACCGCATCGCGAAGGAAACGGCAGGTGAGCGCATCGCTTGGCGTTGTGGACTCTTCCTGGCGCTGTTCTGCTATATGCCTTTCCTCAGCGTGAAGAACCTGGTGGAGATGGTGAGCGCGCCGTTGGTGATGCTCAGCGCGCTCTGGTTGCTCCGGACACAGGACGTTCCACAGCGCACGATGAAGGCTGTGCTGCTCGCTGGTCTCTTCGCTGGTCTCGCCGTGAACATCCGCTTCCAGACGATCTTCTTTCCGGCAGGGGCAGGACTCGTTCTCCTTATCCAGCGACGGTGGGCGGATGCGCTCCGGTTCGGCACAGCGGTGGTGGTTCCGATCGTCGTCCTTCAAGGTGGCCTGGACCTGGCCATCTGGGGGCGGCCCTTCGTGGAGATGCTCGAGTACGTGCGCTTCAACCTCGACAACCCGACCAACACCGGCATCCACCTGCCGTGGTACAACTACCTGCTGTTGTTGGCCGGGGCCTTCGTGCCTCCGCTCTCCTTGGCGGTGATGTTCGGCTACGCACGCCAATGGCGGAAGCTCATCCTGTGGCTGCCGGTCTTCGCCTTCCTGCTGTTCCATTCCCTGTTCCCCAACAAGCAGGAGCGTTTCATGCTGCCGATCCTCCCCCTCTTCTTCGTGATCGGCTATTGCGGTTGGGAAACGTTCCGAGAAGCCAGCACCTGGTGGCAGGCGCGACCGGGCTTATGGCGTGGTGTGCTGGTGTGGACCTGGAGCTTGAACGTGCTGCTGCTCATCGCGCTCACCTTTTCCTATAGCAAGCAGCAACGGGTGCAAGCCATGGCCGTTCTCCGTGCGCATCCTGAGGTGAACGGCATCATCATCGAGGACTCCGCCGAGCAGGACGCTCCCATGATGCCTTCCTTCTATTGGGGAAAGCTGGACGCTGTGATGGATACCTACACCGATGCCGGCCAGGACCTGCGCGCACTGTTGGAACAGGTTCCCTCCCCTGCCCGCGCCAACGCCGTGCTGTTCATCGGCGACATGCGATTGCCCGAGCGCCTTGCACGTGCACGAAGCGCGATGGGGGAGCTGGAGTACGTCGGCTGCGGCCGACCCGGACTATTGGACCGCACGCTGCACTGGTTGAACCCGCTCAACCGCAACGAGGTGATCCTGGTCTTCGTGCGGCGCGATCATTGAAGCACGCACCTCACTGGTACTTTCGGCGCCCATGTTCGACCTGAGCCAGCTCGATCCTTCGGTGTTCCTGACCGCCCACGGCTGGCTGCAGTTGCTCATGCTCACGACCCTCGAGATCGTGCTGGGCATCGACAACATCATCGTGATCACCATCCTCAGCGGTGACCTTCCTGCCAACGAACAACGACGCGGCCGACGCTTGGGACTTGGACTTGCGATGATCACACGCGTGCTCCTGTTGCTCACCCTCACTTGGATGACGCGCCTTGTCGCACCCCTGTTCGCGATCAGCGGACACCCGATCACCGGCAAAGGCCTCGTTCTCGTGCTGGGTGGCGCCTATCTCATCTGGAAGGCGATCAACGAGATCCATGAGACCGTTGAATTGACCGACAAGCAGGAAGGGCATCGGAAGAAACGCAGTTCGCTCGCCTTCGTGGTGGTGCAGATCATCCTCATCGACATCGTGTTCTCGCTCGACAGCGTGATCACCGCCGTGGGCATGAGCAACGAGATCCTCATCATGGTGATCGCCGTGATCGCCGCGGTGTGCATCATGCTCTTCGCCAGTGATGTGATCAGTGCCTTCGTGAACAGGCACGCCTCGGTGAAGGTGCTGGCCCTCGCCTTCATTCTCGTCGTCGGCATCGTTCTCGTCCTGGATGGGCTGGCACCTGAATTCGCCGAGCGGTATTACGTGAAGAACTATGCATACGCCGCAATGGCGTTCAGTGTGCTCGTTGAACTGCTCAACCTGCGGATGCGCCGCAACGAGCGGCGTTTGAACGGCGAGTGAGCCTTCTTACTTCGAGATGATGACGAACTCGGTACGTCGGTTCTGCGCGCGGCCGTCGTCATTGGAATTGCTCGCCACCGGCTTCGTTGGTCCGTAGCCCTTGCTGGTCAAGCGCCCCCCTGCTATGCCATGCTGCTCCAAGTACTCGCGCACGGTGAACGCACGGTCGTTGCTGAGCGCCATGTTGCTCTCCATGGCTCCCACATTGTCCGTGTGGCCCTGTATCTCGATCCGCAGTTTCGGGTTCTCCTTCAGGAAGCGGATGAACTCGTCCAGGATGTAACGGCTGCTCTCTCGTATCTCTGCGCTATTGGTGGCGAATTTGATGTCGTTCACCTTGTAGCTCTTGCCCACTTCGATCGGTGCAAGTTTCATTTCGACAGCGGCCACCCCGCCGCGCGCGGTGTCCTCGGCGGTGAACACACGGCTGTCGAACACGTTGTCCTTCTTCATCACCGTCATCACCACATCCGCACCGGGCTTCAGCTTGAGCACGGTGGCGTACTTGCCGTCCGCTTCATCCACCTTGATCACCTCTGTCTTCCGCGTATCCATGTAGGTGATGCTCACCGTCGCGTCCTTGACCGCTTCCCCGTTCTCGTCCTTCACTTCCCCTTTCACGATCAGGATGTCGTCCGGTCGTGCATCCTTGGGCAGTTCGAAGCCATAGATGTCCAGCCCTCCCACTCCTTTGAACCGGCTGCTGGCGAAGTAGGCCATGTGACCGTCCGCGCTCACGATGAGGCCATGATCGTCCTGCGGTGTGTTGATCGGGTTACCGATGTTCTTCGGCTTGCTCCACGACCCATCATCGTTCATCTTGCTGAAGAAGATGTCGTAGCCGCCGATGCCGCGATGACCTTGCGTGATGTCCTCCTTCCCCTGCTCGTCCTTCGGTGGTCGCGCAGCGAAGTAGAGCGTGCGACTGTCGCTGTGCAGGAAAGGTGCTTTCTCATCACCCATGGTGGTGATGGGCGCGGGCAGCGGTTTGGCGGGTGACCACTCCCCTCCATCGGAGCGTGTGCTGTAGTAGATGTCCGTGCCTTTGCTGTCCTTGCGCACCGTGGCGAAGAAGAGGGTCTTGCCGTCCGCGCTCAGTGAAGGCTGGCTCTCCCATCCGTCCGGCGTGTTGATGTTCGGACCCAGGTTCACAGGCTCTGTCCACTCGAACACCTGCTTGCCCGAACCGAAGTCCATGTGCGTATCGTAGTGCGTGCGGTAGATGTCGAAGTTCTTCTGCTTGGAACCGGGGATCGGTGTGCCGATGGTGACGAAGACCTCCTTGTTGTTCACACTTACCGTTACACCACCATAGTTGTCGCCTTGGTTGAAGGGTGATGGCAATGCCGTACCTTGATCGAAGTCCTGCTTCACATCCTTTCTGCGGCTTTCCGTGAGCTCCTCCACATCGATGGTGATGAAGTCTCCTTTCGCCTGCTTCTTGCTCACCCGGGTGAAGAAGAGCAGTTCGTTGTCGGGTGAGAACATGGGCAGGTATTCATCCGCTGGCGTGCTCACCCCGCGCAGCACCGTTGGCGTGAACGGTCGTGTGTCCTTGTAGAAGTCCGCGTAGAACTGCAGTTCGGGCATGACCTCCTCCGCATCCTTCACCTTCTTGTCATTGTCCTTGGAGATGCGCGAAGGATCATCGCTCGCGAACTTCAGGAAGTGTTGCAACGTTTTGGCCGCCTCCGGGAAATTCTCCTTCGCGTAGTAGGCGCTGCCCAGGTAGTAGTAGAGGTCAGCATGGTACTCCGGGCACTTCTCCCTCACCTGCTCCAGGTACTTGATGCACGGATCGAAGCCGCCCGCTCCGGCCTGCGCACGGTTGTATGCGCTAGCGCCCAGTTGGAACAGGCACTCCACGCAGTCCGGCGCTACTTCCAGTGTTGCCTTCAGCTTGGCGTGCCGTTCGGTCGGATTCTTCTCCTTCGCCGCTTCGTCCAGCAGCTTCACCACCTTCTTGTCCGTGGGTTTGTCACAAGGCCCACCTCTCTCCTCCTCCTGTGCATGCAAGGGCAACAACCACACGGCCGCACCGATCACCATCATCGCTCTCATCGTCCCGCTCGCTGCAACCATCGTTCCTCGCTGCGCTTATCACGTGAAGTATGTCCGGTCTACTTCACCGTCGTGTTCGTTTCCTCGGCCTTCTTCACCAGTGCATCGCCTTTGTCGCGAGCGGTGGCCACCACGGCATCAGCCTTTTTATCCGCCTCAGCGATGGCCTGCTGTTCCTTCTTGTCGGCTTCCTTCTTCAGCTTGTCCGCAACGGCCTTCGCGGCGATCTTGGCGAAGGGATCCTTCACTTGCGCGAGCTGGTCATCTGCGGCCTTGTAGGCCTGCGCCTTCAGGTTGGCCGCTTCGCTACGCGCCCTTGCTTTCAGATCATCTGCCTGCTTCTGCGCTTCAGCGACCAGCCGATCGCGTTCCTCTTTCGCCCGCGCGATGGCATCCTCTTTCGCCTTGTTGATCTGGTTGTTCAGTTCCTCCTTGGCCTCAGCTACCACCGTTTCCTTCACGCTGCTGCCGCCGCCCGCGAACACCGGCTTGAAGACCGGCTTGGTGACCGTGCCCGTGATCTTGGCGGACATGTCGATCTCCTTCGGCAGTTCGATGTTGGAACCGATCGCCTGGTTCGCTTTACCGAGCAGTCCTGATACAGCCTGCGCAGCCCCCGTACCGAACATATCACTGGGCACTTTGGCGGTCATGTCATAATCGATGGTTTGATCCGCGAAGGCCGTGCTGCCACCGATGCGCGCCTTCAAGCGGTCGAGCTTCACATCGAAGGGCTTGGTGATCATCTTCCCATCGCGGAACTCATAGCTGAAGCTCACATCAGTAAGTGTCGGGTTCTCCAGGTTCTTGTTCTTGAGGAACTTGTTCACCTCTTCCAACACCTTCACTCCCTCCAAGCGCACGGACTTCGTCTTCAACGTTCCGGCGCCCGTGAGCGACTGCATCACCGGCATCATGTGCTGATCAAGATCGGCGCGCATCTTCAAATCCGTACTGAACGCACCACGGCAGTTCGCCGCGATGGGCGCCATCTTCTTCACCGTCTCCATGTACTCCACGGTCTGTTGGATGTCGAAGTCCTTCACGTCGTATGAGAAGTCAATCGTCGGTTTCTTCGGGTCTTTGGTCTCATAGGCTCCGCTCATGGTGGCGCTGCCGTTGAACAGGTTGAAGAAGACGTCCTTCAGGTCCACGCGCTGATCGTGCACGTGCAAGCCGCCCTTGCAGTTCTGCAGTTCCATCTTGTCGTAGATCACCTTCTTCACCGAGGCGGTCAAGGAGAGGTCCATCTTCTTCGGCACTTCGATCACACTGAGGGGTGTGCTGTCCGCCGCTGCGGGCGTGGCACTGGCGCTCGGCGGCCCCATCAGCTCGTTCAGGTCGAACTTGTTGCTGCTCACGTTGAACGCTCCGGTGAGCGTGCTGTCCTTCAACCACCAGGCGAGGTAGTTGTCGATGCGTCCGCTCGCATGCAGATCGCTCCCACCCACCGTGCCATCATAGTTGGTGAGTTGAAGGAAGGCCGGGCTGAACTGGAACACGAGGTCCGTGATGCCGATGCCGTAAGGCAGTGAATCGCTCTTGTAGTTCATGCCCTTCAGCTCGAGCGTGCCGTCCGCCTTGAACTTGTCGTAGCGCTGCTTCTCTACATCGCTCATGCGCCCTGCCATGCGCACGTCGCCGTTGAACTGTCCTTGAAGCTCGTTGCCTTTCATGGGCACCACCTTCTTCACACTGGCCAGATCGAGCTTCGCTTTCAGTTCGGCATCCACGTTGGGATCACTGATGGGCGTGCTCAGGTGCATGCGCGCTTCCACCGGATTACCGGCCATGCTGAGGGCGAAGCGCTTCAGGTCCACCACCATGCCGTCCATGTCCTTTCCTTCCGGACTGGTGATGTTGCAATCCACGTAGATGTCGTCAACGCTCGCAGGAAGGTCAGGGTATTTGAAACGGCCCTTGTCAACGCCGATGTTCAGGCCGAAGCCCGGCATGCTGTGCTCATTGTAAGTGCCTTTGACGTAACCGTTGAAAGCGGCCTTGCCGGTCATCTCCACGCCCTTCAAGTTGCTGGCGAACTCGGCGGGCACGAGCGAGAGGATGGTGCCGAAGTCGGTCTTCTTCGTGTCCCACTTGATGTCCATGCTGATGTCGCTCGTGGGCATCGCGAGCCAGCCATCGAAGCCGAGCGTGAGCTGGTTGATGGTGGCTTCGTTCTCCTTGAAGGTGAACTTCATGTTCTTCATGTCCATGTCAAGGTCCGCCTTGATATCGGCCACCACGTTCTTCAGGTACTTCACACCGCTGTATACCACGGTCACACTGTCCGAATGCGTGGTGGTGCTCAGGGTGAAGAGATCCTGCGTGAAGTCACCGCTGCCCGTGTGATCGAGACCCGCGAGGTCCATGAGCATGGGCAACGAAGCGTCATCATAGATCACATGGCCATCGGTGATGGAGTACGACTTCAGGCCGATGTTGAACTTGGTCTCTCCTTCCGGTGCGGCGTTCTCAGTGGGCTCGCTCGGTTTGGCGATGTCCCAGTTGGCCTTTCCGTCCTCCAACACTTTCACATGGATGATCGGCCGTGTGAGATCCACACGCTTGATCTGGATCCGATCACCGAAAAGACTGAACAGGCCCACGGTGGCTTTCAGTTCGCCGATGTCGGCCAGGCACACGCCCTCGAACGGTGCCACGTTGCACACCTTCACGTTCTTCACCTCGAAGCCAGCGTTCGGGAAACTGCTCAGCACCGTGAGGTCCCAATCGCCCCAATCCACGGTGGCGTTCAGGTTCGCGTTCACCTGTTCCTTCACCGCCGCCTCGATCTTGTCCTTGAACAGGATGGGGATAAGCACCGCTGCGATGAGGAGCAGCAGGAAAAGGATGCCGATGACAGCGAAAAGACGTTTGACCCACTTCATGGTACGTTGTTATTGCGGCCGGACGCTTCCGACCCGTGCGGTTGTGTTCCTGAGGAAATGATCGGCGATGACAAGACAGGCCATGGACTCGACGATGGGCACGGCGCGCGGCACCACACAAGGGTCATGCCTTCCCTTGCCTTCCACGGTAACCGCCTTGCCTGAACGGTCCACGCTCGGTTGATCGCGCATCAGTGTGCTCGCAGGCTTGAAGGCGATGCGCAAGAGGACGTCCTCACCTGTGCTCAAGCCCCCTTGCACGCCTCCACTGTGGTTGGTCACGGTGCCCACACCGGATGCGTTGCGCTTCTGCGGGTCATAGCGATCGTTGTGCGCGCTGCCTCGCATGCGGGCCGCTGCGAATCCGCTGCCGAACTCTACGCCCTTCACCGCATTGATGCTGAGCATGGCCTTTCCAAGATCGGCGTGCAGCTTGTCGAAGACGGGTTCACCCAGACCGGCCGGTGCACCTTTTATCAAGCAACTGATGCCACCGCCCACCGTGTCGCCTTGCTCGCGCATCTCTCCGATCAACATGATCATCCGCTCTGCTGAAGCTGTATCCGGACAACGCACATCGCTCTGGTACACGGCGCCGAGATCCAGTTCGCGGTAGTCGCGCGTGAGCCGCACCTCGCCCACCTGATCCACCCATGCGCGCACCAGCATACCGTGCGTGGCGAGGAGTTGCCGGGCCACCGCACCACCCACCACACGCGCCGCGGTTTCACGCGCACTGGCGCGCCCCCCGCCACGATGATCGCGCACGCCGAACTTCTGTTCCCAAGTGAGATCAGCGTGTCCGGGGCGGAACGTGTCCTTCAAGTGGTCATAGTCCTCGCTCTTCGCATCCGCGTTGCGCAGCAGGAAACCGATGGGCGTGCCCAAGGTGATCCCGTCAATGAGGCCGCTGAGGAACTCCACCTTGTCCGCTTCCTGCCGCGTGGTGCCCAAAGGGGTGCTTCCTGGTCGGCGGCGGTCCAGTTCGGCTTGAACGGACCCAAGGTCAAGCGAGAGACCGGCGGGGCAACCATCGATGACGCCACCGATGGCCGCGCCATGGCTTTCACCGAAAGTGGTGAGCCGGAATGCCGTCCCGATGGAATTACCCCGCATGTTGCGCGCGAAGTTATCCTGCACCACAGGTGCATCCTGTTCCTTCCCTGACGTGATCGAACGTGGGATCGTGAACAGATCGGCGCTTGACCAGCGGTTCACCACCCAAGGTGCGCGTGCTGTTCCTTTGGCCACCATGAAGACCGAAGCCATGATCCTGGCGCATGTGATGGACCGCGCCCGGCAATACAGCCGCAATTACCTGAGCACATTGAAAGATGCCGATCCGCACCGTGAGTTCATCTGCGAAGGGAAGAAACTGAACACCCAGTTCTTCCTGGTCGCCCACCTGGCCGTGAGCGAGAACGGCCTGCTGCTGCGCGCCACCGACGGCCCCTTCGAGAAGTTCAGTTGGGCCAAGCACTTCAGCGTAGGATCGCAAGGTTTGCCGAAGGAACAATGCCCGCCATACGAGGAAGTGTGGGCCACCTTCAAGGCCGTGCACGAGAAGACCATGGCCCACCTGCCTACCTTGAGCGATGAAGCGCTCGCCGCACCGAACATCACCGGGCTGAACCTCATCGGTACCACCGTGCGCGACGTGATCACACACGCCATCCGGCATGAGAGCCTGCACACGGGCCATATCAGCTGGTTGTGCAAGCTGCATGGCATCAAGACCATCTGACCGCTCCTCCGCCTCCTGATGGAACTCAACGCGCGCGGACCGACCGTGCTGGTGGATGAACAAGGCCGCTTGACCGCCATCGCGATCGATCTGTTGCAGGAGGTTACCCGTGTTCCCGTCGATCTTCTGCGCGCTGCACGCATCCGCCGCGCCAGCCAGAACTGGTTCCGCGCTCCGTGGTACCGCTATGCGCGCGGCGGAGCGCTCACCATCGGACGAACTATCTGGTTCACCCGACGCTTCTTCGATGAGCAAGGAGAAGCTGACGGCAGCGGGCGGGCCACGTGGCGTTGGGCATCATTGCTGGCCCATGAGGTTGGTCACCTGCCCCAAGCCGAACTCTTCGGTCTTTCATTGCTCGGCCGCGCGCGGTACGTAGCGCACTTCGCATGGCAATACGGCACGCGTGCCTTGCTCTTCCGACGGCCGGTGCACGATGGCGTGCGAGCGGAGATCGCGGCGGACGCCGGGCGGTGGGTGCTCAACGAACTGCTCCAGCCCGAGCCGCTGCGTCATCCATTGTTGCTCGCGCTCCATAGTGATGACGGTGCAACGGTGCGTTCATGGCTCGCCTCCTATCGTGACCGCATCGATGCGCTGCACCAAGAGTACCGCACGGCCAGCAGGAACGGTTCTTGTCCGGTACCTGACCGGTCGCCGTGTTGACCATTCTTGGCAAGAACACCAGCACCCGCAGCGCCACCCTCCTTCTACTTTCGCCGGGCATGCAGAAGCTCATCACCTCGCTCGCGTTCCTGCTCCTCCTCGCCTTCCACGCGCACGCCCAGAAACCCTCACGGCCGCTGGTGCAGTTCAGCGGCGTGGTGGTCACCGGAGACAGTTTGATGCCGGTTCCCTTCACCAGCATCCTTACCAAAGGCACTTATCGTGGCACGGTGAGCGATGTGTACGGCTACTTCAGCTTCGTGGCACAAGCGGGCGATACGTTGCAGTTCGCAGCGGTCGGCTTCAAACGCGATCACTACGTGGTGCCCGATACGATCAACAGCACCAAGTACTCCATGATCCACGTGATGTTCCCGGACACCATCCTGCTGCCCGACCTCACCGTGTATCCATGGCCGTCCAAAGAGCAGTTCGCTGATGCCTTCATGAACCTCAAGCTCTCGGAGGACGATTACGAGATCGCGTTGCGGCATCTGCGCCCGGAGGACATGATACAGCGCATGGAGAACCTGCCGCCCGATGCCGGCATGAGCTATCACTACGCCATGGCGCAAGCGAACACCAAACTTTACACGCAGGGCGGCTATCCCACGACGAACCTGTTCAATCCGATCGCCTGGGCGCAGTTCATCCAGGCGTGGAAGACCGGCAAGTTCAAGAAGAAGAAGAACTGAGCTGATCGAACTTCAGAGGAAGCATCGTGTACGGGACGGAAAACCCGCCACATGTTTCCACAACGAACGCTCTTCCTCCTTTCCGCACTGCTCCTCGCATCGCTCGCCCGGCCACAGGCCATGGGCAACCTGATGTACGAAGCCGACAACCGCATCTGGTTCCAACAAGCCCTGCAACCGGTGAAAGCCACCGTGCAAGGCAACGTGCTCACCTTGGAAGTGAACGCGATGATGAACGCCACGGCAGACAGCTACCTCGCGATCTTCCACATCGTGCAGCTCGGCCAGACCGCTGAGGAGGCCGACTCCCTGTTGAGCGCGCGCATCGATGGTCTCACGCGACGGATCACCGCTGCAGGAGTGAAGGACGCTGATGTCTTCACCGACATGCTCTCATTCATCCCGGTCTACGAGATCGAGACCACACGCAAGCTGTTCAGCACCACGTACCAGGAAGTGCCGGCCGGCTTCGAGATCCAGAAGAACATCCACATCACTTTCCGCGATGCGCGTGTGCTGGACAAGCTGGTGACCGCTGCAGCGAAAGAGGAGATCTACGACCTGGTGAAGGTGGACTACTTCGTGCAACAGCAGAGCGCCTGCTATGACACGCTGCGCACCTTCGCCACGCGCCTGTTGCAACGCAAGCTGGACAGTTTCGAGAAGCTGGGCGTGAAGGTGAAGGACAGCTACCGCAATGCCGCGGAGCAGAACGGTGCGTACTTCCCGCTCGACCGCTACACGGCCTACCAGTCACGCACGCAGGCCAGCCTGAACAGCCGGAGGAAAGGCCAGGTGGTGAACGATGTGCGTCGGCCGCAAACGCTGTTCTACAACAAAGTGCCTTACGGGAACTTCGACATCGTGCTTCACGCGGAGATCACCGAACCGCCCGTGCAATACACCTACAACCTGGTGCTGCAGTGCGAACTGCCACCCAACGTGAAAGAGAAGGAGGTGAAGGAGGTGATCAAGTACATCTGGCTTACCGATAAAGGCGAAGCCAAAGCGGTACCGCTGCTCTAGGGAAGATCCAGCAAAGAAGAACTAGCCCTGCAGGCGCTTCTTCTCCCAGCCATACATCCTGCGCGCCACCTCCATGCAATGGTCGAAGGCGGAACGTGAGCGCATGAAGTTGAAATCACCGCGGGAGATGGACTCCGCGTGCTCGGGGCGCTCGGCCAGATCACCCAGCAGATGGCGGCACTGGTTGCCACCGAGCTTGCTGAGCCACTCCGCGTAGTTCGTGCTCATTACCACGTCCTGTCCGTACCGCTTCGCCATCTCGTCCAAGCGCTCGTCGTTCAGTACGCCTTGGCATAACAGCGCCCACAACAGGTGACGGCCACGCTTCACGAAGTCGTACTTGTTGGTGCCGCGATCGATCAAGGCGCGCATGATGGCTGGCAGACGCAACTGGATCTTGTAGCACAGCACGATGTAGCGGGGATCCGCCGTCAAACGACGCGAGTTGAAGATCGCTTCGTACGGCTTGTCGTCCTCGAACACCTTCTGCATGGAACGCATGCCCACGAGATCACCGTCCGAGGCCAGGAAGGTCTGCGCCAGTTTGCGCATCTCGATGGCGCGTGAACCGGCCACGCCCTGCTCCTCGCGCTCTTCTTCCGTGAGCGATTCGAAGGCGCGCTCCTGACGCTCGTAGAAGATGCCCAAGCGGTCCTTGAACATGTCGCTCAACTGTAGCTGGATGCTGTCGTTCGCGCGCAGGTTCCACGGCGCCACCGGGTTCTGGCGGTTGTTGTTGATGGTGACGGAGGTGATGAACTGCTCCTCCGCATCAGTGATGATCTTGCAGATCACCTGCATCTTCCGCAACCGGTCCTTGATCGACTCGATGTCCGGGCGATCGGCGTTCTTCTCCAGGAAACCCGCGAGCGTGGTGATGGTCTGCGCGCCGTTCAACAAGCGCGGCTCGGTGATGCGGTGCTTCGTGCCGTCCAGGTCCTCCACTTTCTGCGCACTGAAGGTGACGCCGTTGTGGTTGAAGGCGAAGATGTTCGCATCGGTGCGTTTGTCGATGGCGATGTCGCGGAACGCCTTCATGAGCACGCGGTTCACGGAACCGTCCTCCGGCAGGCTGTAGCGGATGTTGCGTTCGAAGAAGCGCGCACCCATCTGGCGGTACATGCTGTACAGATCGTACAAGCGGCCCATGCCGATGATCATGTGCTGGCCATCAGGCCCTTCCGCATCGATGCCCTCGCTGATGCTCAGGTCGTACTCGTGGGTCTTCGTCGTTTCCGCATGCGAGCGCTTGCCGCTCATGCTGCGGTATTCCACCACCAGCGAGATGTCGCGGCCCACCGCGGAATCCATCAGGTGCTTCTTTCCGCCGAGGTCCTCGTTCAAGGCACCCAGCACCGTGCTGTTCTCCGCTTTCTCCGGGTCACCAAGGAAAACGAAGTGGAAGAGCACCTGCTGCACATCCTCGCCATCGGTGCGCATGGTGCTGCGGATGCGATCGAGCAAGGGGTGACGGATCTTCTCCACACCCGCTGCGCTGAAGGCTTGTGCAACGCCCGTTTCAACGAGCTGCTTCACGCTCTCCTTGAAGGGCTCGTGATCCTTCGTCCATTTGAACTGGAAGAGATACAGGTAGCCCTTGCGATCATCGTAGTGGAAGCCATCGATGCCGAAGTCGTTACGTCCGATGCACACCTGACGCAGCCCCTGTTCGATGGGCACCTTATGGAAGGTCTCCAAGTAGACCGCGCCGAAATAGTCCTGCCACTGGCCGCCGAAATCCGCTTTGTGCTCCTTGTGGGCCTGCTTGATCGTTTCCTCAGTGATACGCATCGGGGTCGCTTTGGTGGATCGCTCTTATCGCAGGTCCGAATGTAGAAAGCGCTGACTAGTCAACGAAAAGCCGGTACGCCTTCGGTTGCGAAAGAATGTTGACAGGGAGACGCAACTTCCTTACAACCTACTGACATTCATTTAATTACCGCTCTTCCAGCCGCCATGGCACAGCCATTGCCATTTTCGCGCCGCCGGACAGAACCGGCCGACATGAAAAAGCTCCTTCCCACCCTTGGCCTGGCCACCCTCATCACCTCGGCCAGCGCCCAGTTCCAGGTGAACCCCCAAATGGGTCTCACCTTCCAAAGCCTCACCAGCACCGGCATTCCCAACCAGGACTTCAAAGCCTCCGTGGGTTGGAACATCGGTAGCGATGTGCGCATCGGCGACCGCCTTTTCTTCCAGCCCGGCGCGTTCCTCAGCCGCAACCGCACCATCAGCAGCTACAACGACGGCAGCACCATCGTTTCCGAAAGCGACCTGATCACCACCAACCTGCGTTTGCGCGCCCTCTGTGGGTACCGTTTGGTGGATAGCTACCAGTTCGACGTGCGACTCTTCGCCGGCCCCAGCTACGATGTGCTCATGAGCGTGGACGGCAAGAGTTCGGGCGACATCGCCTGGGACAAGGGTGACTTCAGCGCCGGCTCCTTCAATATTGAGGCGGGCCTTGGTTTCGACATGGGTGTCTTCACCTTGAGCCCCACCGCCACCTTCGGCCTCAACCGCGCCTTCAGCGATGTGGCCAGCGTGAAGGACATCGACAGCCGCTACGTCACCTATGGCCTCACCATCGGGGTGAACTTCGGTGATGACGACGAATAACCTGAACCGACCGGACAAGAGCGCGGCGCCCAAAAGGCGCCGCGCTGCATTTGCTCTTGTCGCGGATCAGTTCAACCCACGGCGCTCCAGCAGCGGCCCTACCACCGCATCACGCCCACGGAAATCACGGTAGAGCTGGCCGCTCTCCTTGCTGCCGCCCTGGCTCAGCACCGTACTGCGGAAGTGCATGCCGTTCTCCCGCTTCAGGCCACCGTGCTCCTGGAACCACTCGCAGGCGTCCGCGTCCAGCACTTCGCTCCACATGTAGGCGTAGTAGTTCGCGCTGTAGCCACCGCCCCAGATGTGGCTGAAGTAGCAGGTCTTGTAGCGCGGTGGCACCTGTGCGTTCAACAGGCCGTACTTCTCCAATGCCTTGCGCTCGAAACCGACCACATCGGTCACCAGCGGCGCATCCGCACCGAGGGAATGCCACTCGATGTCCAACAGCGCTGCGGCCAGGTACTCGCTGGTCATGTAGCCTTGGTTGAAGGTCTTCGCCTTGTTCATCTTCTCCACCAGTTCCTTCGGCATCGGTTCGCCGGTCTTGTAATGCTTCGCGTAGTGCGCCAGGACGGTGGGTTCGGTTGCCCAGTACTCGTTCACCTGGCTCGGGAACTCCACGAAATCCGTGGTGGTGGCCGTTCCGCAGAACAAGGGATAGGTCTGGCGGCTGAGCATGCCGTGCAGCGCGTGGCCGAACTCGTGGAAGAGCGTGGTCACATCATCCATGCTCAGCAGGCAGGGTTGTCCGGCCGCAGGCTTCACGTAGTTGCAGTTCTGCGTGATCACCGGCTGCTGGCCCAACAGGCCGCACTGGTCCAGGAAACTGTCCATCCAAGCTCCACCCTGCTTGTTGTCGCGGGCATAGTAGTCGCCGTAGAAGAGGCCCATGGCCTTTCCACCGGTGTCGATGATATCGAACACGCGCACATCCGGGTGGTACACCGGCAGGTCCTTGCGCTCCTTGAAGGTTACACCGTAGAGCTGCTCCGCCGCGTAGAACACGCCGTTCACCAGCACGCTGTCGAAGTTGAAGTAGGGCTTCATGGCGGCTTCGTCCAGGTCGTATTCGGCCTTGCGTAATTGCTCGCTGTAGAAGTCCCAATCCCATGGCTCGAGTTGGAAACCGCCCTTCTGCTTGTCGATGAGCGCTTGGAGCTTGGCGGCCTCGTTCTTCGCGTTGCGCGCGGCGGCAGGGGCCAGACCGGCGAGAAGCTTCAACGCATCGGCGGGTGTCTTCGCCATCTGGTCATCCATCACATAGGTGGCCCAGTTGGGGAAGCCGAGCAGCTTGGCCTTCTGCGCCCGCAGTTGAGCGAGGCGCCCAACGATGGCCGAATTGTCCGCATCGCCGCCGTGGCTGTTGCGCGTTACGCTCGCCTCGAAAATGCGCTTGCGCAATTCACGGTTCTTCAGGCTGGCCAGCACGGGTTGGGTCGTGGTGTTCACGATCTCGATCAACCACTTGCCCTCCTTGCCTTTGGCTTTGGCGGCATCCGCAGCAGCTGCTATGGCCTCTTCGCTCATGCCGTCCAGTTCTTCCTTCTTGTCCACCAGGACCGAAGCCGCGCTGCGGTCCTTCAGTATGTTGTCCTGGAACTTCGTCTGCAGGTTGGACTCCTCCTCGTTGAGTTTCTTCCACTCTTCTTTGGCCTTCGCATCCAGCAAGGCGCCGGCGCGCACGAAGCGCTGGTAGTAGCGCTCCACCAACCGCGTCTGCAACGGATCGAGACCGGCGTTCGCGCGGCCGTCGTACACCGCCTTCACCCGTTGGAACAAGGCATCGTTCAAGGTGATGGCATCGCCGTGGGCGGTGAGTTTCGGGGCCACGCGCGCCTTGATGGCCTGCAGGCTGTCGTTGGTGGCACTGCCGGTAAGGCCGAAGAAGATCTTGGTGGCGCGGGTGAGGTCCACACCGGTCTTCTCCATGGCCACGATGGTGTTCTCGAAGCTGGGGGCCTCTTTGTTATCGATGATGACCTGCACCTCTTCCAACTGCTTCTTCATGCCCGCCTCGATGGCCGGCTCGTAATCGCTGTCCTTGATCTTGTCGAAAAGGGGCGCTTGGAAAACGAGGGTGCTCTTCTCGAGGAGTGGGTTGGTCGTGCTCATCGGTGTGTGCTGCTCCGGTTGTTCGGTGCTGGTGCATGCGGCCAGCAGAAGGCAGGCCAGTGCGGTGGGAACGGGTGCTTTCATGGGGCGAAGGGCCGCGAATGTAGGCGGGGCATTCCGCAGCAGGCCTCCCGGTCGGTCCTCCTTCCACGGTACACTGCTTTTCAACCCGGGGCTGTGCATGCCGCCTCAACCCTGTAGCGCAGGCGAACGTACACAGCCGCCCATCTTCACCGCCGCAACCCCATGGGCTTCATCCACCGCATCCAAAGCCGCCTGTTCAAGGTGTGGCGTGCACAGCGTCACCAGCAGTTCGTTCAGCGCATCACTCCGCGGGAACAGGAGATGATGGTGGACGTGGGCGGCTACCCGGAATACTGGGCGTCCTTTCCCCGCATGGTGAAGCACATCGATTGTGTGAACCTGCATGCCTACCCGTGGGATCCGAAAAGCGCGCCGCAGCACAGCATCAGCACGCTGGTGGGCAACGGCTGCGCCATGGAGTTCAAGGACCAGGCATATGACATCGCCTTCTCGAATTCGGTGATCGAGCATGTGGGCGACCTGAACGAGCAGACGGCCTTCGCGAGGGAAATGATGCGCGTGGGCAAACGGATCTGGGTGCAAACGCCCGCTTACGAGTGCCCGATCGAACCGCACTTCCTGGCGCCGTTCATCCATTGGCTGCCCAAGAGCTGGCGCCGCGCGCTGGCGCGGAATTTCACCGTGTGGGGTTGGAGCCAGCGCCCGAACAAGCAGGAGGTGCGCGAGTTCGTGGAGTTCACGCGGCTGATGACCAAGAAGGAGTTCAAGCGCGTGTTCCCCGGTTGCGAGATCCGTACGGAGCGGTTGCTCGGGATCTTTCCGAAGAGCTACATCGCCGTGAAGGGCTGATGTTGTTCAGCCAAGTTAGCCGAGAAGAAAGTATCCATTCGGGTCAACGGTTCGACTACGCTCACCGTGACAAGACAAAGGCGAACGCTCTTTCCGTGACAAGGCTAGACGTTGAACAGGAAGTGCATCACGTCGCCGTCCTTCACGACGTAGTCCTTCCCTTCCGTGCGCAGCTTGCCCGCCGCGCGACACGCTGATTCACTGCCAAGTGCGATGTAGTCATCGTAACCGATCACCTCGGCGCGGATGTAGCCCTTTTCGAAATCGCTGTGGATCACGCCAGCGGCTTTCGGTCCGGTATCGCCTTGATGGATGGTCCACGCACGAACTTCCTGCACACCGGCGGTGAAGTAGGTCTGCAGTTTCAGCAAGTGATAGGCCGCATGGATCAAGCGGTTGACGCCGGGTTCCTTCAGGCCGATGTCCGCGAGGAACATCTCCCGCTCTTCCGCGGTCTCCAAGGAAGCGATCTCCGCCTCGATGGCAGCCGTTACGAAGATGACCTCCGCGTTCTCATTCGCCACGGCCGCTTTCACCCGTTCCACGAAGGCGTTCCCGGTGATGGCGCTCTTCTCGTCCACGTTGCACACGTACATCACGGGCTTGGTGGTCAACAACTGGAACTCGCCCAGCAGCGCCGGGTCGTCATTGGCGGTGATCACGGTCCGGGCGCTTTCCCCCTTGAGCAGAGCCTCTCGGATGCGGCTCAACAGGTCGAAGCGGCGCTTGGCCTCCTTCTCACCGATCTGCGCCTGCTTCTCCACCTTCTTTATCCTGGCTTCCACGGTCTCCAGGTCCTTCAGTTGCAGTTCGATGTCGATCACTTCCTTGTCGCGAACGGGATCCACGCTGCCATCGACATGGATCACATTGGGATCATCGAAGCAGCGGAGCACATGGAGGATGGCGTCGCACTCCCGGATGTTCCCCAGGAACTGGTTGCCCAAGCCCTCCCCTTTGCTGGCGCCTTTCACCAGACCGGCGATGTCCACGATCTCCACCGTGGTAGGTAGAATGCGCTGGGGCTTCACCAGTTCGGCGAGCTTGTTCAAGCGGCTGTCCGGCACGGTGATCACGCCCACGTTGGGTTCGATGGTGCAGAACGGGAAGTTGGCCGCCTGTGCCTTGGCGTTGCTCAGGCAGTTGAACAAGGTGCTCTTGCCTACGTTGGGCAGGCCGACGATGCCGCATTTCAATCCCATGTGCTTCCGTTTTCGGGGCCGCGAAACTAACCGGTACTGGCACGCCCGAAGACGTGATGAAGGAGTCCGTTCCTCGTTCAGGGTACCACGATGCCGTTGCTCCACCTATTTTCACCCCCGAGACCCTCAACCCCCATTGTTGAACATGACCCGGTCATTTACCCGCTTGGCGCTGGGAGCAGCGCTCGTAACCGCGGCAGCGCCCCGTCTTCAGGCGCAGAATACGCATTGGTGCGCCACCGACCGCATGCACCAGGAAGCACTGGCCCGCGACCCGCATCTGCGCGAACGTGAGGCCCAGTATGAGAGCTGGATCCAGAACTACATCCAGACGCACCGCGGTGAACGCGAGGAGGATACCACGGTGTACACCATCCCGGTGGTGTTCCACATCATCCATATGAACGGCCGCGAGAACATCTCGAACGAGCAGATCTTCGATGAGATGGAGGTGCTCAACCGGGATTACCGCAAGCTGAACTCCGATGTGAACACCGTGTGCTGTGGCTTCCAGGACATCGCTGCGGACATCCGCCTGCAGTTCAAGCTGGCCACGATCGATCCCGAGGGCAACTGCACCAACGGTATCGAGCGCATCCGGTCCGTGGAAACCTTCATCGGTGACAACGGCTCGAAGCTGCACATCTGGCCGCGCGACAAATACCTGAACGTGTGGACCGTTTCCAAGATGAAGGAAGGTACGGCAGGTTACAGCCAATACCCCAGCGCGGTGGAAGGGTTGAGCGCTCCGGCGGATGGCGTTATCATCCTGCACGACTACATCGGCCGCATCGGTACCGGAGCGGAGTACAGCTCACGCGCCCTGACCCACGAGGTAGGCCACTGGCTGAACCTGCAGCATGTCTGGGGCGACAATAACGGCGAAGGCAATGCACCGGTAGGTCATATGAGCCCCACCTGCGGTGATGATGCAGTAGAGGACACGCCTTGGACGCGCGGATGGAACATCTGTCCCACCCCCACCCAGAGCAAGAACTGCAACGACACGATCTACGAGAACTTCGAGAACTACATGGAGTACTCCTATTGTTCCAAGATGTTCACCGAAGGACAGAAGGAACGGATGCGCGCTGCTTTGATCTCCTTCACTGCTGAACGCAACAGTCTGTGGACGAGCGAGAACTTGGCCGCTACCGGCGTCAACGGCATTTCCGATCGCCAGTGCGCACCGGAAGCCGATTTCTACGCTTATGACGATGCGGTGGTCGGTGGCTCACAGAACGACTCCACCCCGAACTTTACCCGCTTCTATTGCTTGAACGATCAGGTGCATCTGTTCGACAACAGCACCCACGGGAACGTGGATTGGTGGTATTGGGAGTTGGGTGATGGCGCATCCCCGGCCACCTCATCGGAGAGGAACCCCGTGGTAAGCTACAGCACACCCGGTTGGAAGAGCATCACGCTCACGGTCGGTAACAGCCATGGCCAATCCACTGTAACCCATCCCTACGACATCGTCGTTACCGATGGTCCGGAACTCCAAGGACCGATCCAACAGGACTTCGAGGCTTCCAATTCCGATGACGGTTTCTGGCCGGAGAATTATGAGAACAACTGGACCTTCTGGCATCGCGTGACCAACGCTGGACACAGTGGCAATGCCAGCTACGAGATGAACGGCCATGACACCTGGGGACCGAACGACCTCTTCATCGACGACGGAGCGAACGACATCGATGCTCTGGTAACCCCCAGCATGAACCTGACCTTCCTGCAGGATGGTGAACTCAGCTTCTGGTACGCTTACACCACGCGTACCACTGACCTGGCCGCCGCCACTGAGCGCCTCCAGATCTGGAGTTCCAGCAACTGCGGACGTACGTGGAACCTGAAGAAGACCATCCGGGGAACGGAGTTGATCAGCAGCGGTGGTTATGAGGCCGATTACGTGCCCCAAACGGAAAGCGAATGGCGCATGGCCACGATCCCCGTCACCGGGTCGATGCTCTCCGATAACGTGCGCTTCAAGTTCATCTACTACTCCAGCGCGGCGTCGAACAATCTTTACATCGACGACATCAACATCAGCGGCAACGTTGGCATCGATACCCCGATCTCCAATACGATGGCCCTGACCTTGGCGCCGAACCCGACGGATGCCGGTGTGAGCATCGCTTACACGCTGCCGAGCGCTGGTGTCGGCACCGTTTCCATCGAAGACCTGCAAGGCCGCACCATCTGGTCCCGCGCCACGCGGCAGATGAGCCAGGAGCGCTTCACGATCGATCCGAAAGGTCTGGGCATGTCGGCAGGTGTTTACCTGGTCCGTTTGCAGCACACTTCGGGTCAGCAGACCCAGCGCTTGGTGGTCCGTTGATCATCGCCTCCTTCCAGGAAAGCCCGCATGTGCGGGCTTTCTTTTTTCCTCCCTGCCGCGTCATAGCTCGGTAAGGACTTCTACAGCTCCGTCGAATTGGCTTCGGGGGCGATAGCGGCTTGGCCTACATTCGGCTCCGTTCGTCCCCCTTTACGTCCCAACCATTTTCATGAAACACGCTTTAGCCGCTTCCCTTCTCGGACTGGGCCTGTTGTCCCAACTGCACGCACAAGTGAGCGTCGGCGGTAATCCGATGAGCGCACTTCTCGGCATCGATCGTTCGAACATTCCAACTGCGTTCACACCGCACTTCACCGCACCTGCCAACATACCGGTCGGCCGTGAGCGCGTACCGCATGATGCACAACTGCTGGACCTTGACCTTACCGTGGACAACGCCGGCAGCTGGACCACCCTGCCCAGCGGCGATCGCATCTGGCGCCTGCGCATCACCAGCCCGAACGCATTGGGAACGGAACTCTACTTCGCCGATCTCCAACTTCCGAACGGGTCTTCCCTGTACCTCTACGACGACAACGGTGAGCAGCTGCTCGGCGGCTTCACCCCCGCGAACAACAAGACACACGGCGTGTTCAGCACGGCGCGCATCAACGGTGAGAACTGCATCGTGGAATACTTCGAGCCGCACGAAGCGCTCGGCTCAAGCCCCTTCCACATCAGCCACCTCGCCCATACCTACCGCGACATCGAGGACGAACTGCGAGCGGATGATTGCGAAGTGGACGCGATCTGCAGCCCCGAAAGCGACAACCTTACCAGCCAGCGCGATGCCGTGGTCCGCATCCGGGTAGTGGATGACCTGGGACAGATCGGTTACTGCACCGGCTCCCTGATCAACAACGTGCGGCAGGATTGCAAGACCTACTTCCTTACAGCCAACCACTGTGGTACCGAAGCAGAGGTGGATTCCGCTCATTTCCAGCTCTGGAAATTCTACTTCCGCTACCAGCGTACCACCTGCGGCAGTGGCACGGCGTCGGCCAATAAGATCATGACCGGCTGCATCAAGCGTGGCACCAGCAACGACAACGGAGGGGCCACTGGTTCCGACTTCCTTCTGCTGGAAGGTGATCCGGACATCCCTACGACCTTCAATCCCTACTGGGAAGGATGGGACGCGAACAACGTAACGGCCAGCGGCGCGAAGTGCATCCATCATCCGAACGGAGATGAGAAGAAGATCAGCACGGTGAACGGCAATACGATCAATTCCACCTGGCAGGGAACATCCGGCACGCATTGGCGAGTTACATGGGCTGGAACCACCAATGGTCATGGAGTAACGGAAGGCGGATCCTCCGGAAGCCCTCTCTTCAACAGCATCGGCCGAGCAGTGGGAACGCTCACCGGTGGTGGGTCCTACTGCAACAGTGTGGTGCCCGGCGGTGAGAATCAACCTGATTACTTCGGCAAGCTCAGCTACCACTGGCAAAGCAACGCTGGCGCCACCTCCAAGAAGCTGAAGACCTGGCTGGATCCGGACAACACCGGTACACTGACCTTGAACGGCAGCTCTAACCCGTGTGCATCTTCAGGTATCAACGGAACCACGGCCATCGAGGGTCTGCTGGTCCTGGCGCCCAACCCCGCCGTGGACGACCTGCGCATCAGCCTGCCCTTGACCACCAAGGTGGATGCGATCGTAGTGACCGACCCCGCAGGGCGTATCGTTGCCAACATCGCGACGAACAACCGCATCACCCTGAACGTGAACGTTGGCGGTTGGGCACCGGGCGCATACCTCGTGCAAGCGATCAGCGCGGGCGCCGTGGTTTCCACCGCGCGCTTCAACGTGGCGCGCTGAGCTTTTACTGATCGAACCTGTACAACGCCCACCCATCGTCGCGCTCAGCGATGAGGGTCGGGCGTTGTGCTTCAGCGGCTTCCCACGCCCCCATGATGCGCGTGTCCTTCCATTGCGCGCCGAAGGCTTTCGCATTGAAGAGCAGCAATGAACCCGCCGGGAAATGGTCCACATCGTTCGACCATAGGTCCACCAATGGACCGCGAACGCCATAAGTGGCCAACGCCGGGCCAAGCGAGAACTGGTACAGCGGCCGCTCCCGATGCGATCGGACCAGCGAAGCCAGTTCACGCTCCTCCTCAGCGGCGCGAACGAAGGTGCGAAGGCCGTAGATGAACAGAACGAACTGCAACACCGCCATCACCGGTACGATGAGCCACCATCCATGCCTTACCGCCCTCCATGACCTTCCAAAGGCTGGCAGGCAGATCATGACCACCAATGGTTGCACCAGAAGTAGGAAGCGATCGTTCTGGAAGGGTATACCCGCGATGAAGAGCACGTATGCGCTGAAGGCCCCTGCCGCCAAGCGTACGCCATCGTCCTTGGCATCAGCAGGCCGGAGGAAGAACAGGAGCAGCAGGCCGGGCAGCAGGAAGCCTGGATGAGCGAGCGGGAACAGCGCATGCACCAAGTTGGGAAGCGGGTGCTCGGAGAAGCCATCGATGGTGTGGAACGAGCGCCGGAAGAAGTTCAACGGTGACCAAGCCAGGAGCCATGGGTGGTCCCAGACCGATCGGCCTGAACGGCCAAGCAACACGAACACCAGCAACGCCAATGCTCCTTTTCCAAGTAGGCCGGCCAAGGCCGCGCGCCAAGCACCATGCTTGAAGATGGAGAAGAGGATGTGCAGTCCGATCACCAGGAAAAGAGGCGCAGAAGCCTCCCGTGTCGCCAAGCCGGCACCTGCCGATAGTGCGGTTATCAGGGTGCGCTTTCCGCGGCCGTCCAGCCGGAACAACAAGGCTTGGTGGTAGGCCATCATCACGAAGAACACGCATAACATGTCGCTCATAGCGAATAAGGCATGCCGCAGCATGAACGGTGATGCGGCCACGCCCAGCAGTGTGATCGATGCGGCGGCCTGCTCGTCGGTCATCCTGCGCCGTGCTTCCGCATGCACCAGCTGGACCACACCGAGAAAAGCCAACGCGCTGATGATCCGCAACGCCCGCCATTCACTGCCCACCACGAACCCCAACACGGCCCCGGCGAACGGATACGCTTGCGGATGGAGGGATGGTTCAGGCCTTGGGCCACCCAGCAGCCAGCCATGCCAGTCCCGCGCTCGGGCCAGGTAGTCGTGCGCGTCCTGTCCATACAGACCCGCGAAGTGCTGGGACCAGGCCCAGACAGCAGCAGCGGTCAAGGGAAGCCACCACCCAGCCAATGCCCTACTGAACCACATCCTTCCAAAGGAACGCAGCAACCGGCACTTTCGCGGGGGGCAAAAAGACGAAGGCGCCTCATCGGCGCCCTCCTTTCTCTTGCGGACCCGTAGGGATTCGAACCCCAAACCTTCTGATCCGTAGTCAGATGCTCTATCCAGTTGAGCTACGGGTCCTGAAAAGACGGCCGCGAAGGTAACGGAAGGATCGGATCCCCCATCAGACCCAATCGTTGAGCCAGTAATAAGCGATGGCCGCGTATTCGCGTAGGCATGTGATCTCCAGCTTGAGGTAGTTCCAGAAGTTGTAGCGCAGGCCGTTCGCGTCCGATACGTCGGGCGACCATTTCTTCCCACCGATGCGCCGGTGGCCATAGCGCAAGTCGATGAACATGGGGTTATCGAAAGCTGGCACGCCGCACACCTTTTTGAACCCCACTCTCCTGAACACCCGGAGCGTTCGGTACACGTTCTCCGGGGCCGTAACGATGGCTATGCGCTCGTTCATTGAACCGGACAGCAGATCCGCCACGTACAGCGCCTGCTCGCGGGTGTTGGTCCCGTTCATCACGGTGGTGATGCGCGAGACTTGCACCCCGCGCAGCAGCAGTTCCTCCACCATGAGCCGTAGCGTTGTGGTATCCTTCGGATGCACCACTAGAACAGGTGCTGTGCTGTCCCGTAGCGCGAGGTCGGCCGCGTAGGTGAGGCGTAACAGTTCTGGGCCGGAGGGCATGCCACTGCCGCCCAACACGATGATGCGTTCTGGAAATGTGTCACACTCCCCCCCTGCCGTGGCCAGCCAACGATGCAGGTCGTACGGCACCCGTGTGCAGGCCAACAGGCATAGGAACAGGAACAGGATCCCAGCGGCACTGATCACCCATCGCAGCAACCTTCCGGCGAATGCAAGGATGCGGGACCGAGGCGAGGTGGTTGCCTCCATGCGCACAAAGCAAGTGGAAGCGACGGACCTCGTGCGCTACTTCGGCTTGTAGTACTTCATCGCCTGGGGCATGTACGCCTCCAGGTCGGCGATACGACGCTCGTCGCTCGGGTGGGTGCTCAACAGTTCAGGTGGCTTCTCCCCTCCCTGCGCGGCCATGCGCTTCCAGAACGCCGGAGCCGTTCGCGGATCGTAGCCTGCCATGGCCATGAACACCAATCCCATCTTGTCCGCTTCGCTTTCCTGGTTACGGCTGTAAGCGAGCATGCCGAGCTGACTACCGATGCCGAAGGATTGCAGGAATAGATCGCGCGTGAGGCCAGGCTTGTTGCTCGTCATCGCCTCCAAGGTCATTCCTGCGCCTTGCACAGCCATGTTCTGGCTCATTCGCTCGTTGCCGTGACGTGCGATGGCATGTGCGATCTCATGACCCATGACCAGCGCCAGGCTCGTTTCATCCTGCGTTACCGGAAGGATACCTGTGTACACGACCACCTTGCCGCCGGGCATGCACCAAGCGTTCACCGTCTTCTCATCCACCACATTGAACTCCCAATTGAACCCCTCCACGCGGTCCGCCGCGTTGTTGTCCTTCAGGAATGTCGTCGCCGCATCGGCCAGTCGTTTGCCGATCCCCTGGACCATGCGCACCCGGTTGTCCGAGGCAGGTAGTGGAGCGTTCTCCTTCAAGAAATCCTGGTACGCCGAGAGGCTCATGCTCATCATCTCGCTCTCCGGCAGCAGATTCAATTGGCGGCGGCCTGTGATGGGCACCTTGGCACAAGCGAAGGCCAGTGCGCTCAGCAGGAACAGGGAAAGAACTCGTTTCATGCGCGATCGATAACAGCGGAAAGACCGCGGTCCAACAAGGCGGTACACATCGGTTCCAACCGGTCGAACGTGCCACGCTTCACACTGCATTTGCCATTGTAGTGGACGATCCATGCGCATTGTTCCGCCTGCAACGCATCATGACCGCAGATCTCCACCAGGCTCACGATCACATGCTCGAAGGTGTTCACGTCGTCGTTGTGGAGCACGATCTCATTGATGGGCCCCTCCTCCATCATCACTTCCTCCAACAGGGCTTCCTCCGGGCTGTAGTGCGCGCGCATGCTTCTCGGGTTTCACCGCGAAAGTAACCGATGCGAAGACCGGACCGAAGCGCGCCTCAACGGGTAAGGATACCTGGATCCACCAGCACCGAGTTGCCGAAACGGCTGATCAAGGCGCGTGCGTCGCGCATGGGGATACGCTTGCCGTTGAGGTATGCGGTGATGAAGGCGTCCTTCACGCCCAGACCTACTGTTTCATCCTTGCGGCCACGCGCCTTTTCCATGTCGACGAACACACCCGTTGTGTAGCGGATCTTGCCCGTCTCGGTGCGCTCGCTGTTCAGTGGTGTGATGTTGAAGAGCTTGTCCAAGGCCGTGGGCTTGCTGTAAACGCCCACCTGCACCGTGAAGAACAGGCCCTTCACCGTTTCCACCTGACGAGCAGGAGCAGCCTTCGGGTCGTTGTAGTAAGCCGTGGCCTCCGCCGCCGGGGCGAACTGCGCCATCAATTGCTCGGCGGTTGCCGGATATTTCGTGAGGACCTCTTGGTCGGCAGAGCCGACGGTGTCTACTTGCAGCACGGTGCGTACCGGTTCGATCCGCGCGGTTACAGGAGGACGTGTCTCAGCCACGGCAGCCGTGCTCGCAGCTATCGGTTGCGCGGCCTTCATGGCCTGCGCCAACGGCACGCGTTTGCCATCCTGGTAGGCTACGACAAAAGCGTCCCGGAATCCGCGTTCACGCACCTGCTCCGTGGCCTTCGCCGCGTTCTGTGCGCTGGTGAACATACCCACGGTGTACCGCTTCACCCCATTGCCCACATGTTCGCCCGTAACGGGGGTCATGTCGCTGAACACTTCCGCAGGCACCTCGCTGCGGAAAGCCCCAACCTGCACCTTGAACACCACACCTGCGGGTAGCGGTGCATCCATCGGGATCTCCTTCAAACGCTCCGCGGGCGGCACGTTCATGCTGAAATCATCCGAGGTGAGCGGTGTCGTAAGGTCCGGTACCGCGCGATCGACGGGTGGTGCGCTCGTGCCTTGCGACACAGAGGAGCCATTCGCAGAATTCGTGTTCGGCGATCCGCTCGCTGTGGCAGCGTTGCTTGGAGCAGACTCGTTCGTGGTATTCGAAGTGGATCCCGTCTCGATCGCCGCATCCGCCACCGGTCGTTCCGAAGCGGTGACTTTCGCTGTTATCGGCTCCGACCGGGAAGGCACGGCATCGTTCGCGCGAACCTGAGCGAGCACCGGCTCTACGCGGCGCGCCCGTTGTTCCATGGCCATGATGTCCGTACCTCGATCAGGCTCCAGGCCTTGGAGAATGGAAGCGGCTTGGGCTTCGTTCACCTTGGCGGCGTTCAGGAGCCGGTCAGCATGCGCGTTCAAGGAGTCCGATCGATGAGTGAGGCGAACAGCCTGGTCAGCGATGCGCTGCGCCTGCCCTGAGCGGGCCGTATCCACCTGCTGACCGGAGCCCGTGTTGGCCAGGAGGTCGGCGCTCTGCTGGAGAAGAACATCCGCCAATCGCTTCGTCGTTGTCGCCTGCTCCTTGGCAGTTGCGGCCTGCTCACGCTGATCGATGGCCATTGAACGTGCCTCGAAATAGTGGCTCCGATCCCCTTCGTTCATCACCATCTCCTGCTCCTGTTCGTCCAGGTAGTAGAAGCGCATCAACCGCTTGCGCAATTCTTCCTTCTTCGCCTGTTCACCGTTGGCCACCGCTCGCTCGCTCGCCAAGGCTTCCGCTAGCTGCGCTGCACGGTGCAACGAATCCGACCGAAGCCTCATCCGCGCGGCCTCCTCTTCCAAACGTGAACGATCAGCGCGCTTGGCCACCGCGGCGCTGTCCTGCAGGCGGTTCGCCTGATCAGCTGTGGAAATGGAAGCGCGCTCCAGTTGCTGTCCGCGGGCCTGTAGCGCGACCGGATCCAATGTGGGATCGCTCTCTGACAGCCTCTCCTTGGTGATGACAGGTGCAATACCGCTGTCCTGCCCCATGAACTCCTTGTAGCGCTCATTACCCGCAGGGTCGCGCGTGAGAGCCGCCAGTGTGGAGTCGTTGCGCGTACCCTTCCCGCTGGGCCCCTCCTCTTCCTGCGCGGCGACCACGTCCGGTCCGCTGATCTCTCCGAACATACGGCGCTCGACCTCCTCGTATGCCACCTGTTCACCGCGCTTGTAGCGAGCGTCCAGAATGTAGTTGCGCACGGTGAGCGCACGATCCATGTTCCGGATGGCTGCGAGTTCCTGAGCGTATGCCTGGCGAAGAAGACTATCCTTCAGCACGATGTCCTCTGTCCGGTCCGCCCGCTTGCGCACTTTCCCTGCCTCAGCCATGTCGCGTGCGGCGGCACTTTCGATGTCGTTAGCGAGTTGAAGGCTCGGCTCCGTCAGCGGCAATCCGAGACCCGAGGTTCTCCCTGTAAGAAGTTTCGCGCTGTCCTGTGCGGTCCGGAACTCTTCGCGTGTATAGAAGCCGGTCGCCTGACCGATCTCGGTCCGCGCGATCATGCGATCGTCGATCAACCGATCGGTGCGATCGCGCAACTTGTCCTTCGCTTTGCCTTCCGGCATCATCAGGAGGACCTCCTCCAAGGAATCGATGCGCGTTTCAAGGAATACGAGGTCATCGAGATGCTGATCCATTTGACCCGTCTCCTTCCTCGCCGCACTCGATCGGTAGGTCACGCTGCTCGTATAGATGTACTCAGGGTTGTCATCGATGAGGATGTACTCATCGTTATGCGGGGTCTGGCTCGTGCGCACATTGAAAGCGTCCTGTTGATCGTTCTGCTGTGAAGCGATGGCCGCATCCTCCATGGCTTCCGTTTCTCCGGCACCGTAGCGTTGGCCCGCATCGGCCATCAACCGCGTCGCTTCCGTCAAGTGGTTCTCCTTGATCCGCCGCAGCCGGTCGATGCGTGCAAGGATCTCTCCCGAGCGCTCTGGATGTTCGGCCAGCGCGGCTGATTGACGTGCGCTCTCCGCGTCAAGACTGTCCGCCAGTCGCTGTTCCAAGGCATTCGCCTGAACGGCTACGGCACCCTTGTCCGGGTTCGCTGAGCGCACCTGTTGTGCCTTCTCTTGATAACCTGCGAACACATGTTGCAGAACGATCGCTTCGGAAGTTCCGTCCGTGAAGTTGAACGCCGTACGCGCCGCATCGCTGTTGCTCCGGCCAGCTCGATCGTCCTCCGCAGTGCTGTTGCCGGTCCGCGAGTGTTGAGCGTCCGTAGCCGCGCCCGTCTCGGCAGCAAGGGTCGTGGAACGCAGCTGTAGCTCCACGGAGGCGATGCGTTGATCAAGACTGTCCTTCTTGGTTCTGCTCTTCTCCGCGTTGCGCAATTGCTTCAACTCAGCGAGCTCGTTGGAAAGAACGAAGGCCTTCTCTTCAGGTGCCGGTTCTGTCGGGGTTGCCGTGCTTTCAGCGGAACGGCCATCGTTCACCAAGGCTCCCTCCTCCTGCGCTGGATGCTCCTTTCCGGAAGCGTTCACTGCAGGATTCGCCCCAGGATCCTCGTTGGTGCGTGATACCGGAGCCGTCTCACGACCCTGTCCTGCTGTGGAGCTGTTGGTTGCGATCCCTGTCGTCGTTGATGTGCCGGTGCGCGTTCCGCTATCAGCAGTTCGGTTGACATCGGAGGAGATGGCGCTCGTGTTCTGGGCGGATCCCTCGGAGGATCCGATCTCGCCCTCTTTGCCGATCGTTGCCTCCTTGTCTTGTGATCCTGTTGTCGTTGCGCTCTGTGCCGCAGCGTTGTCCTGCGTCGCTTGTGTGGAGGTATCCGTTCTCGCCGCGTTGGCACCTGTGGCGTTCTGGTCGTTTCCTGTCGGTACGGCGGCCGTGTTCAGCTCAGCGGAGGAAAGACCGGCGCGTTCGGTCGTGATGGTATTTCCCTGCTGCGAGCGTGCATCGCCGGTGCGGTCTCGAACGATGGTGGAAGCGCTCGCGGTCGAGGCATCCTGGGAACCCGTATCAGCAGCGCCCCAATCGAACATGGAACGCTCCGCCTCGCGCACCTCCTCAGCGATCGCAGCATCGTAGCGCTCGTCCACCTGCAACGCCGTCATCCGATCATCCACCCCACCTATGCGCCGGGCCAATTGGTCGCGCTGCTCGGTGCTGACCTCGGTGATGGGAATAGTTCCTGCGACCACCGTAAGCTTCCTGGCCAGTTCCGCCTGTCCGCGTGCAACGATGCCGGCGCGCTCGGCCACCCGTGCCTTGTTGAACGCCTTGTCGTTCTCTTCACGCATGGCCTGCAACTGACCTTCCAGTTCCGAGCGCTCGCGCGCCAGGGCCTCCTTCTTGCTTCCCTTTGCCTCGTTCTCTTCCCGCTTCTTGCGCGCCACACGGTCGGCCAATTCGCTTTCCTCGCTGCGGGAATCGTTGGCTCTTAGCAGTAATGTGGCTGCTTCGCGTTCCCGTTCGGTAGCCGTGCGGCGCATCTTCTCAGCGGCCGTGAGCCCGCCGTCGGGAGCGTTCTTCTCATCCATCCGGGCACGCAGTTCCACCAGGCGGATCACCATGGCGTTCTCGTCGTCCTTGCTGAACGCAGCGGTAAGATCCTCCTTCAGCTTGGCGGCTTTCTGCGCTTTCAAAGCAGTTGCTGTGCGTTCCCCGTCAAGGTCCTGTCCGGCCTGGTAAGCGGCCCTTGCGCGCGTGCTGAGGTTCCGGGCCGCAGTGCGCTGCCGCGCCGCATCGGTCATCAACTGGTTCTTCTCCGCCTCATCGCTCGCGGTGCTTGCCTTCGCCACGAGGTCTTCCGCCTTCCGCGCCGCTGCATCCGCCTTTGCCATGTTCTCCAGGGCCATACTGAAGGCGGTCTTCGCTTGTGTGTCGAGGGACCGTTCGGTTTCGTGCAACGCGGTGGCATCGCTCTGAGCCGTCTCCAGGGCCGTTGTGCGGTTCATGTCCCCGGCGAAACCCGCACGCGTGAAGACATCCCCGCTCTTCTTCTCCTCGACCGGCGCTTCGGCCACTACGGCATGGCTGCCTACATCCAGCTTCGCGCGCCGCTTGATCTCTTCCAGGGCCAATGCGATCATATCCTCTTCCAGCGGCTGATCGAAGTAGTTCTTGATCATCAGCTTCTCGCCACCCTGATCAATCAAGGACATCTCCTGGCGGTAGACTTTCGGTTCATCGTTGCGCGGCACTTCCACCATGCCCACGTGCGTCTTTCCGGAAGGTCCCGCTTCCACCGTGAACTTGTAGCGGCCGCTCCTTGGCAGTGAAAGCACGTAGGACCCGTCTATGTCAGTGCGTACATCGGCCACCTGCTCCTGCGAGAGCGCATCCGTAACGACGATGTGGGCCTTGCGATCCTTCTCGTCGAACTGTGAAGCGAAGGTGCCCTTCAGCACCGTGATGTTCACCGGAGCCTGGTTCGTGCTCACGCGGTACACGTGCAACATGCCCTGCTTGCTGTCCCGCGCGCTGGCGAAGCACGCCTCCTTCCCTTCCGGATCCGTCAAGTAAAGCACGTCATCATCCGGCGTGTTCACGGCGAAATCCATGTTCACCGGCGCGCCGAAAACGTCCATTCCCTTGTCATAGGTGCTGCGGAACACATCGTAGCCGCCCATGCTGTTGTGGCCCTTGCTGCAGAAGTAGAAGGTCTTCCCGTCCGGTGACATGAACGGATAGTTCTCGTCCTGCGGCGTATTGATGAACCCAGCTAATTTCTGTGGTACCGCGAAGCTGCCGTCCGGCATCAGCTCGGTGCGGTAGATGTCGCGCCCGGTCTCGTTGTTCTTGCCATGACTGGAGAAATAGATCGGGCCACCCTTGTCCGGCAGATACACCAATCCACGTTCCTTGTCCTTCTTGTCGAGTGACGACAACAGTTCATCCGGTGTCACCACCAGTTTGCCTCCGATGCTGCTCAGGTCGTAGAACCGGAAGAAGTCCGCACCATCCACCTCCACCTTGTTGTGCACATCGATCTCCTTCAGGTTGCTCAAGAGGTTCTGACCGTTGCGGCATTGGAGGAGCAAGGCCGTAACGGGATACTCGCTCAGTGTGCGTTTGTCCGCCGTGCCTTGGAACTTGTCATAGGCGAGAATAGCGTCCTTGAAGTGGTAGGTCAGGTGGTAAGCCTTGCCCAGGAAATACCAAGCGAGGGCCGGCGTGGTGGGCGCTTGGGTGGAGCGCTTCAGGAATTTGACCGCTTCGTCCTTCTCCGCTCCACCGTACATGGCGCAAACACCATAGCGGTAGTTGAGATCGAAATCCTGTACGTTGTTACTTACCAGCGTCTGGTACGGTTCAAAGGCTTGCGCGTACTCTCCCTTCGCGAACAACGCATCCGCTTTCGCACGCAGTTCCTTGTCACCTTGTGCAAGAAGGGTGAACGGAAAACACACCACGACCACCAGGCCCGGCAGGCGGGTCATCCAAGAGCGGGTCAGTGGACCCGAGCGGAGGGCTTCGGGCTTCATGGTGAGGTTCCGCCGGTAAGGCGCATCTTGTTCTCCTGTCCTTTCAACAGCCGGGAAATGTTGGTGCGATGCGTCCAGAAGACAAGCAGGCAAATGACCAGGGAGAAGCCGAGCAGCACCAGGTGCTCCTGCCGGGCGATGAGCACTACCACGATAGGGAACGCGAGCGCTGCGGAAAGTGAAGCCAGTGACACATAGCGCGTGGCGAGGTAGACGATCACGAACACACCCAGGCAGATCAACGCTGTACCGCGGTGCAACGCGAGGATACCACCGAAGGAAGTGGCCACACCTTTCCCACCGCGGAACCCAGCGAAGACCGGGTAAAGGTGCCCGACCACGGCCGCCAGCGCCATGCCCACGCGCAGCCAGGTGAAATCAGCTGAATTGTCCTGAAGGCCGCTGTACCAAGCGAGCATGCGCACCGGAGCGAAGCCCTTCAGCATGTCGATCAACAGCACCGGAACACCGGCTTTCGGCCCGAGCACCCGGAAGGTATTGGTGGCTCCGGCGTTCCGGCTGCCGTGCTCGCGCACATCGATGCCATGGAAAGCCCTGCCCCACCAGACACTGGTGGGAATGCTGCCGCAGAGGTAACTGAGCACCATGGCTCCTGCTGCATACACCCAGTGTGCGTCCATGGTTCAAAGACCGAAACGGTCGCGGAATGCGTTCACTTTTTGTTTTCCTGTCAACATGAACCGGAAATCAGGTTCCTCCTTCTTGCTCTCCTGCTTCATCTTGTCCTCCTTCAACTCGCTGAGCATGGTGTTGAAGTTCGTGTCGCTGCTGTACGTGAGCATCTGTCCGCGAGCGTACTGGAAGAACCAGTAGGTCTGTTCGTCCAGCATGAGCAGCACGGTCATCGAATCGCCGCTGCGCTTCCGCTGGAACTCGATCTTGCCCTTCACGTAGCGGAATACGGTCTTCTTCAGGATCGTCCCGATGCCGATGGGTCCGTAGCTCTGCCACGCCTGGTCCTCACCGTTCCAGCGCATCTTCACATCGCACAGCACGAGCGCCTTGATCAGTTCATCCGGCAGGCGCTTGATCTCACCCTTGATGCTCAGTTCGCTGATCAGCTTGTCGCTGCGCTCCTTGCCGAGTAGTTCGCGCATGGATTTCTCGTAGGCCGTTTTCGTGATGTCCACCTGCTTCTGTTCCGGATAGGTCACGATGGCCTCCGCCATTTTCTCCAGCGCGTTCTCGTAGAAGAAGAAGTCCAGGAACATGCTCACCTGCGCTGTCACGCGCGCACTGTCCCCGCTGCGGTACTCGAGCGTACCGAAGTCATTCGCCTTCACGCGACCCAGGTCCATGCCGGTGCCGATGCGCCCGTTCGCATTGATGATGCAGTTCTCCGTTCCGAGCGAAACAAGATCACCCGGCAGGTCCGCTTGCCGGATCTTGTCCTTGCTGCCGATCATGTACGACTTCTTCGCCTTGTCGAAATAGAGCAGACCCTTGGCGGCGATCACCGAGCGGTCGGCTTTCGCTTGCTTGCGGCTCAGGAAGGTTCCGTACGGCTTGAAGGGATCATCGCTGGTGATGAAGACGCCTGCGCCGATCGACGCACCCGCCGCATCGCTGAGCGAATCACCAACCGGGATGAACACCTCGTTGGGATCGATCCTGCCCGTGAAGGACATCCAGTTGCGCTCGATACCGGGGCAGTCATGAAGGATGCGAGTGCTCCCGGTGAAGGTGAGCTCCTTGCTAGCGGCCTGCAACAGTACTTCCCCTTGGTAATCGAAGGCGGGGCTCAATTGGAAGTGCTCATCCTCGCCGATGCGACCGCGTGCATAGGTCTGGTAGGCGGTATCCACATTGATGTTGGCGAAGTGGAAGATGAAGGGCTTCTTCGTTTCGTCCACATAAGCATAGTCGCCGCTCGCGTTGTAGTTGCGCTTCGCCTTGATGTTCACCGTTGCCTTGGTGATCGTGTGGTACTTCGTCACATAGTTGGCCGTGATCACCGCATTGGTGATCGGGTCCATCTCCGCGTTCCTGCGGATGCGCACGCGGTTGCTGTCCGGGGTTATGAGCGCGTCGGCCACCTGGATGTACTGCACGTCATTGGCGGTGATCAGATGCTGCTTCAGGTCGTAGCGTGCCTTCGGGGCCATGAAGCTCAGTGAGTCCTGGTCAGCTCGTGTACTGATGAAGTTACTGCCCGAGAGCTGCAGGTCCTCGTTGACCGCGGCTGTCTTGCGATCGCTCTCCAGTTCGAGATCGCCCTGATCCATGAACCACTTGAAGCGGTCCATGTAGCACATGTACTGGTTCACCGGGAACTCCACCTTGGTCTCGTTGCCGTTGCTCACGAATTCGCCAACGCGCTCGTCCAACTTCACCGTGGCGTTCACGTTGTCCGTTCGGAACGCGATGCTGGCCGTGTCCCCTTCCGTCAATCGGAAGTCGCTGGTGTCCGCGTGCAGCTTCATCGTTTCGAACTGGAACAGCTTGCTCTTCAGCGTCGCGTTGGTGAAGTCGACAAGGCCTGCACCGGTCATGCCTGAAGGGGTCAGTTCCGTTTTGCCATGGAGGTACGCCGCGCCGTCATACATGACCATGGGCTTGTTGATCTTCTGCGCCAGCAGTACATCCTTGGCCGGTTCCAACCGCAGGAAGACACTGCTCGCATGCACGTTCGGCACCTTCATCGTGCTGCTCGTCGCAGCGCCGTTATAGAGCGTATCCGCCACGCCATAGGTGGTATCCGGGCAGAAGTGCAGGTCCTTGCTCTTGGCGATGGTGGTGAGGTAGGTCAGGTCGCCGTCGCCGTGCAGGCCTTGATGATCCAGCTTGATCGAGTTCGCGAACTTGGCCTTCTTGCCATAGAGCGGCAGGCCGCCATCGCCGGTGGGGCGCACGAAACCGAGCGCGTAATCCTGTTGCAGTCGGATCGGCTCGCGGATGTCGGGGAAGATCCCGCCGCTCATGAGCACCCCGGTGAAGGTGAGGCCATCGTTGGTGAAGTCGTCCAGACTGTCCAGCACGAAGGGATCGCTCTTGTAGTAGAACTTGTCGCGCTTGTAAGCCCCACGTTGGATGTCACCGCGGTCATAGAACACGTAGCTTTCCTGCGCACTGTTGAACCGTGGGAACTCGGGGTACTTGGACACCATCTTCCCGTCCTTGCTCACCTGCTGTATGCCGCTCTTGTTGCTCGGCTGATCGATCTCCAAAGTACCCGTTACCTTCTCCAGCACGTTCTTCACGCGCACCAGCGAAGTTCCACCGCGCTCGTCCTTCTCGAAACTGTCCGCATAGAAGCTCACGCTGTCCACGTTCAGCAGATCGATCACGAAAGGCTCGTAGTGGAAGTAGTACTCCTTCCCATAATAGTTCAGCTTACCTGCAGCCACGTTGCCACCGAAGGTGAAGTCGCGGCCCCGTTTGATGGTGACCAGTCGATCGCTCGGATAAATGCGAACGTCCTGCGAATCGCTCAGGATGATGCGGGCCACGCCTTTCAGGGCCAGGTCGTTGTTCAACAGGTTGATCGTCCCGTTCACGCCATCGTCCGCGTTGCTGGTGAACTGCAGGATATCATAATCGATGCGCTTGGCGCTAGCGAGGATGTGTTCCCGCAGGCGAGGTAGCACATGGATGGTCTCCGTTTCCGGGTCATAGTCGATATACCTGCGCACGGCCATGTCGAAGAGCATGGGCACCACCTGCGATTTCTGCAGCCTGGTCGCCACGGCGAACTCGGTCGCACTGAAAACATCACCCGCGCTCTTGCTGTAATCCCTCAGCCGTGATACCGGGTGCACGGCATCGGAACCGAGCAGTGAGTTGTAGCGCTCCGCTTTGAAGTAGTTGTAGCTCTCGAAGAAGGTCTTGGTCTGCGTGCTCCCCTGCAGGTTGCTGATCTCGATCAAGGGGTCACCTTGCTTCCAGCGCAGCTCCTCGAACTGCATGTCCAGTTTGTGGTAACTGTCCCAGAACGGCGCCTTGCTCAGCCCCTCGTCCGGTTTCACGATGAAGAGCTGCTTCTTCTCCCGCATGAAACGCAGGTTCACGCTCGGATGCGATATGGAGTCCTTGTCCAACCGCAGTACCAGGGCCACCTCTTCGCCATTGATCTTGTCCGGCGAAATGGTGTACACCAGACCGCGCGTGATGATGAACGGCCTCTTGTCGCGATAGAACGTCAGGTACGCAGGTTCCTCCCGCGTTCCGTAGCCCTGCAACTTGGAGCCTTGCATGGTGAAGCCGCCCTCATAATCGATGCCTTCCACGATATCGCGGATCTTCATGCGGCGGTCGTAGCTCTCGAAACGCGGATAGCTCGCCTTCTCGGCCGTCACATTGGCCATCACCTTGTCCGTTACCTTGCCGGTGAGGGTCCTGTCGAAATACGGATCGTTGAACTGCACGGTGTCCACTTCCAGATCGGCGCTCTTCACTTTCACCTGATACGGATGTGACCACTCAGCATAGGTAGCGGATGGCTTCAACCCCGCGCGTTGCCAGGTGACCTTCCCACCCACGCCTTGGAATATGCCCAACGTAGGCATGTACGTGCCCTTGGTGGCCAGCACGACCGCACTATCGCCTTTCGCGAGGCAGCGCAGGTCCATCGTTCCGAAAACGACCTTGGGGATGCTGTCGTAGGCGAATGTGAACTGGTCGCTGCTGCTCTTCCATTGCACGCTGGCACCCTTGAAGAACGTATTGTCCTTGAACAGGCTGGCGCTCATGGCCACAAGGTCCACGAGGTTCTGCTTGCGCGAACTCTTGCCCGCGTTCTCCAGGCAGGTCATCCACGTATCGAAGTCCGAAGCGCTGCGGCCGCTCTGCACGAAGGCAACGAGCGAGGCCAGATAATCATGGAAACCAGGGAACGCCTCGAACCGCTTCTTCAGCATCACGTTCGCGAGGTCGATCACACGTGTGCGCTGCGATGCATTGAAGAAGCTGCTGTTCCAGGCCGGTGTGAACTCCTCCTCCATGAACGGCTTGCCCTCTTTCTTGTCCGCTCCGACCATGAAGTCGGTCATCTCCTTCAGGAACGCGGCTTGGTCGTTGGAAAAGCCTTTCGTCTGTGCGCTGACGTTCCTCACCAACGCGAACAGCAACAAGGCCACGAGTGACCAACGCGAAGCGATCGATCGGTACGTTCTCATTTCCTGCATCCGATCAAGGCCCAATCACCCAGAACCATGTCCTCCGCAGGTCGCAAGCCCACCGCGGAAATGGCATCGAGCATCCGCGAGCGGTCCTCGGGCACGAAGCCGCTCAGCAGGAGCACACCGCCTTCCTTCAGGGCATCGCGCATGGAGAGCATATCACGCAGCAGCGTATTGCGTTCGATGTTCGCCAAAATAGCATCGCAACTTGCCGGACCCAGCAGTGCGACATCGCCGTTCTTCACAGCGATCCGCTGACAACCGTTGAGCTTCACGTTCTCCTCGGCGTTCACCGTGGCCTGTGCGTCGTTGTCGATGGCGATGACGGCGCTCGCACCCATGCGCTCCGCCAGGATGGCCAGCACGGCCGTGCCACAACCCAGATCGCATACCTGCTTTCCACGAAGGTCCAATGCTAGCATCGCTTCCACCATCATGCGTGTGGTGGCATGATGGCCGGTGCCGAAAGCCATGCGCGGGGTGATCACGATGTCGTGCGCGTAGCCGGCAACGAACGGATGGAACTCCGCACGGATGCGCACCTGCATGCCCACTTCCACCGGCTGGAAGCTGCTCTCCCACTCGGCGTTCCAGTTGCGCGGTTCGATACCGCGAACCGTGAAGGTGACCTTCACACCGGGGTCGTTCAGCGTGCGCACATGCTGCAGTGCCGCCCGATCGAACGAGCCGGTGGGTATGTAGGCTTTCACCCCGTGAGCGGTGTCCTCGAAACTGTCGAAGCCGAGATCACCCAGCTCGGCGACGAGCACATCGCGCCATGGCTCCAACGGAGCGATGCCGAAAGTCACTTCCGTGTAGTTCACGCGTTGTGCTTGACCTGTTGAGCGATGCGCACCAGTTCGTTGAACTGTTCGGCGACCAGGGAGGCACCTCCGATCAGTCCACCGTCCACGTCGGGGCAGGCGAACAGTTCAGCGGCATTGTCCGGCTTGCAGCTTCCTCCGTAGAGCACGGGCACCTTTTCGGCAACGTTCGCGCCATGCGTGCGCAGCAGTGAGCGGATGTGCGCGTGCATGTCCTGCGCCTGCTGGGCGGTCGCCGTAAGACCGGTACCGATCGCCCATACCGGCTCGTAGGCGATGATGATGCGTTCCAATTGTTCGGTCGAAAGCCCTGCGAGCGCCGTCCGCATCTGCGTGGTCACCACCTCAAGGTGCTGACCACTCTCCCGTTCTTCCCTTCGTTCGCCGCAGCAGTAGATGGGCATGATCCCATGGGCGAGCAACGCGGTGATCTTCTTGGAAACGACCGCATCCGTTTCGCCGAAGTACTGCCTCCGTTCGCTGTGCCCCACGATGCAGTGGCTCACACCGACCGAGGCCAGCATGGCCGCGCTCACCTCACCGGTGAAGGCACCTTGCTTCTCCTCATGACAGTTCTGGGCCGCCACGCGCATGGACGATCCGGCCAGTCCCTCCACTGCACCCGCCAGGAAGGGATAGGCCGGCGCCACGATCACCTTCACCGGCTGGCTCGTGCCGGCCTGTCCTTTCAATAAACCCTCCAACAAGGCCTTGGCTTCTGCCCTGTCCTTGTGCATCTTCCAATTACCAGCGATGATCGTGCGCATGAACGGCCAAGCGCCCTTGAAGGCGCTGCGGACAAAGATGGCCGCCCGATGGTGCGCGGATGAAGGATCACTGCCGTTCGATCAACATAGGATCGTGATCTCCCGGAGGATCAGGCCCTCATCTAGAACCGGAGCGAGAAACCCAGGTACGGGATCACCGTGCCGAAACCCTCCGCGATCCTCTCATTGTAGACCAGCCCCGCATCCGCACCGAGCTTGCGATGCAGGTAGCGCACACCCCCGCTGTAGATGGGGAACGGCTCCGGCCCGTAGTTGAGCACCCAGTTCTCGGTGATCACGGCCAATGGCTCAGTGAACCGCCATTGCGCGCTGATCCCGAACAAGGGCTTCTCGCTGAAGCCGAGCTTGGAGGTGCCCCAGCCGAAGTTCAAGGTAACGTGCGCCTCGTTGGTGCCGAAGGTGCCTTGGGCCATGACCGCGCCCATCTTGCGACCGGTATCCAACGTGTCCTGAAAGGGCGGATCCGTGCTCAGTTGCGAGCCGATGGCATAGATGCCCACGTGCACGCCGGGTTGGATGCGCTTCCCAGCCTTCAACGCCAGGTAGAAGCCGGGCAGAGCGTTCTGCCGGGGACGCAGGCTGGCCAGCACGCTCATCATCTGGAAGCCGCCACCGATGCTCACGTTGTCCAACGGCGCGTACCACGCGGAGTGCATGATGATGTAGCTGTTCGAGTAGTAGCCCTGCCCTTGCGGAAGCGGTATGGCACTGGGCGCGAAAAAGGTGTGGTGGCAGTGGGGGTTGTCCTTCCAGGTGGTGAAGACATGCACATGGGAAGGCAACGGCGCCTTCGGCGTTCCGCCAAGAACACCCCTCGCGAGCAGTGCGAATACGATGACGCCAAGGCTTCTCATGAGCTCGCGGTTCCCTTTACGAGAACAAGACGCAGAAAGTGGAGTTGGTGGCCCGCCTTACTTCACCTTGCTCTTCGCTTCCTCGAAGCTGGGCACGTCGTTGCAGTGCCACTGGCCCATGACCACGCCGTTCTGTAGCAGCACCACGCCGGGGTTGCTGCGGATCATGGTCTTCAGCGTTGTCTCGTCGCAGGTCACGTAGTCGAACATGTTCTGGTTCGCGTGGCGGAACTCCTCGACCTGCTCGTAGCTGCTGCTGGTGGCGCCGTACACGTACCAGCCGTTCTTGAAGGCATCAGCGGCCAGAGCATTGATCGCGGGTTGGCACTTCGTTTCCGCTTTGTCGATGTTCTTCGCTACGATGAGGATGATCGGTGTGGGCTCGTTGAGCACGTCCTCGGTGATGTCCACGCCGTCCTTGTCGGTGAGGCGGAAGTCCTGCACGAGCGAAGGTTTGCCCGGGTCGATCACATCGATGCGGCGATCCACATAGGCCCAGTGGAGGGTGTCGTCCCACGGGTACTTGCCAGCGCTGTCGAACTCCTTCTGCTCACCGGTCTCCTTGTTCTTGTAGACCACGTAGATCCTCTGCGTCGGCGGCACGCTTTCCTTCATCTGGGCGAGGATGCTCTTGCCCACCGCGTACGGTCGGTAGTCCTTCACCGGCAGGTGCTGCCAGCAATACCAGATGAAGCCGAAGGAGATCAGCGTCACGGAACCGGCCGTGATCCATTCCGCACGGGCACCTTGCAGGAAGCGCTTGATGAGCAGGTAACCAGTGAGGCCAGCGATGGCGAAGCCCATGGGGAACCACCAACCGAAGACCCAGCACCACACCGCCAGCACCACCAATGATGCGGGAAGCACTGCGATGTCATCGGCCGAGGTGTTGAAGTGGATGCGCTTCCTGAAGAAGAAGATGGGCAGGACGAACACCAGCAGGATCATGTCCTTGCTGAAGCTCTCCCACGGTGTGAGGCTGCGTCCGATGGATCCCTTCATCGCATCACCGAAGCAGCCGCAATCGGTCACGCAGGTCACATCCTTCATCACTTTCACGCCGTTCTCCACCGCTTCGTACTTGCCTTGCGGGTCGCAAGTGGCCGTGTAGGCCGTAAGCCAGCCGAAGAAGAGTGTGAGCAGCAGCAGCGTCCATGTGGCCAGCTTCATACGTCCACCCACCAGCACGGCGAAGCCGAGCACCACTTCCGCCAGGCAGGCCAGTATGGCCAAGGGCAAGGCGAACGGAACGAAGGCCGGCATGTTCAACGCGCTCGGCTCGAAATACTCCTCCAGCTTGTAGCTGAACCCGAGCGGGTCGTTGGCCTTCACCAGACCACTGACGATGAAGGTGGCACCAACGAGGATGCGGCAGACGATGAGGACGTACTTCATGCGGAGGTCACGTTCGATTGAGTGATCGCTTCAAGTTGAAGCGGCTTCACCTCGACAAGTCCAAGATGACAGCCGCTGCTGACGGCGACGAAAATAGATGGCGGGTACGGACCCCGGGAAGGCGATCAACGTTCCATTAACGCACGTTGCCGCCGTGGCCTTTTCGCGCTGCGCCCTTGGAAGCGGAGGCATCGGCCATGGCCGTCATTCGGCGCTCGTACTCGCTCATGATGCCCTGCACCTGTTCGCGGATGCGCTTGTCATACTCCTCGTCCCAGTTCACCAATCCGGTTGCCGGCTCGAAACGGGCCATGCCCATCGGCATGTCGAAGAAGGAAAGGTCCATCTCTTCCATGCGTTCGAAGAGGGTCATTTCCACCCAGAGTTCCTTGGTACGGTTGCCTCCCTCCCACACCAGGCCATGCGTATCCACCGTGAAACACTTGGTCTGGTGGCCCGGTGCGCCGAAGCGAAGGACATATTTGGCATTGTTGTCCAGCACGAACGAATACTTGCCGAACAGGCCGGTCTCGCATTGCGCCTGCTTCACGCCATCCTTGTAGAGGCGGACCAGCCCATTGGTGATGATATCGCCGGAGAGGTATTCCGTGACCACCCCGGTAACGCGCAGATCGAACCCGAAGGAGGCTTGCACGCTACAGGCGAGCAGGCCGATCACCGAAGCACGGAGGATGGACTTCATGGCGGCTGCAACAGCGGGGGTAAGCTCCGCGATGCGGGCGGCGAAATAACCCGCGCGGACCGTGGGATCCAAGCGCTATCCGCCCCTTCCGGCATCGATCGATCAACAGGTGGTTGTTGAACACCTCGTGCGTTCCTGTCGAATGCCAAGGCCCGGGTTTTGCGGTTTTGCGATATTGGCCTCGCTCCTCCGATGAAACAGAACCTGACCGCTTTCCTGCTGCTGCTTGCTTTGGTCCCTTCAGCGCAAGCGCAATACACCGCCACCGTAAAGACATCCGTGACCAAGAGCGACTTGGCAGGCTGGCGAAAATGGAGCAACGGTGTGTGCACCATCGACTATCCCAGTTCGTGGTCCAGCGAAGGAACGGGGCCGAACGACCTCACTGCGGCCTTCACCCAGCCGACGGACAGCACCGGCCGCTCTGGTGCGCGTGTGGAGCTGCATGTGAAGCCCGCAGCTGGCATGGGCGCAAGCAAGTACGCTGAGCACCTGCGGGAAGTGGCCACCAAGCACGTGAAAGGAGCCCACTTCAGCGATGCTGATGTGCAGGATGATGCTTGCACGCTGGAATACACGGGTGATATCGATGGCCGTGCCGTTCGCGTGAAGCAACAAGCGCGCATCAAGGAGGGACAAGCCTGGATCCTCAGCTACATCGCGGAGCCATCGCACTTCGAGGACGGCCTCTACCTCGCCGAAGCCATGTTCGCTTCGTTCACGGTGAAGTAGGACCTAGCCTCCTTCCTCCAAGCGGATCATCGCGAAGGCAGCGTAGTTGACGATATCGGCCCAGTTCGCATCGATGCCTTCGCTCACAAGCGTCTTTCCTGCATTGTCCTCGATGCTCTTGATGCGCAACAGTTTCATCAGAATGAGGTCAACGAGCGATGACACGCGCATGCTGCGCCAAGCCTCGCCATAATCATGGTTCTTGCGCTGCATCAGCAGGCGGACGCCGTGCAGTTCCGCGATCAGGTGCTGCCGGGCCTGATCCGCTGACAGGTCAGGGGTATCCACCACGCCCAATCGCAATTGCACCAATGCCATAGCCGCGTAGTTGATGATGCCGATGAGTTCGGGCCGGATGCCTTCACCCACCTTGCTCTCCCCCACTTCCTGCAAGGTGCGGATGCGCTGCGCCTTGATGAAGACCTGATCGGTGAGCGAGCTGACCCGCAGGATGCGCCATGCTGTACCATAGTCGTGGGCCTTCTTCGAAAAGAGGTCCACGCATTCGGTGATCACGGCATCGTACTGCTGAAGGGTCCTTTCCATTCCAGTGGTTGCGCCGATCTTCGGCGCCATGAACGGGCGCGAAAATAGATCGTGGTGCATTGGTGACAGGCTGTATGAGCCGCGCCTCCCCATGGTGATGGGGATCATCAACGCCACCACGGATTCCTTCGTCGCAAGCAGCCGCGCCGTTTCCACCGACCAGGCTCTGCGACTTTCTGAACGGATGCTTGCAGAAGGCGCGACGATCCTTGATGTCGGTGGGCAGAGTTCCAGGCCTGGAAGCGGACTTGGCGATGAAGCGGAGGAATTACACCGCGTACTTCCGGTGATCGAAGCCGTTCATCAGCGCTTTCCCGAAGCCATACTGAGCGTGGACACCTGGCGCGCGCGCATTGCGCAGCAGGCCGTGGCAGCAGGTGCATCGATCGTGAACGATATCAGTGCGGGCACATTGGACAGAGCGATGCTGGCAACGATCGCGAGCCTGCGCGTTCCTTATGTGGCCATGCACATGCAGGGAACCCCCAGCACTATGCAGCAGGATCCCGGTTATGTGGATGTCGCAGCTGAAGTGACCCTCTTTCTCAGCGAGCGACTGAACGCCGCGCACGCCGCTGGCATCGCCGATGTGATAGTGGATCCGGGCTTCGGCTTCGGAAAGACCGCCGCACACAACTTCACCCTGCTTCGTGAACTGTCGCGTGTCAAAGCACTCGGCGCACCCGTCCTTGTCGGCCTCTCACGCAAGCGCATGATCAACGAGGTGTTGGGAACCACACCCGAAGAGGCGTTGAACGGCACCACCGTCCTGAACACGGTGGCTCTGCTTAACGGTGCTTCCATTCTCCGGGTCCATGACGTGAAGGCCGCGGTGGAATGCGTGAGGTTGATCAGCGCGCTGAAGGGTTGATGGATCCCTAGCTGGACCGATCGCGGGTCAGGAACAAGAGCAGGCCGGTGAACGCCGCTGCACAAAGCAGGAAGAGCGACGTGTACTTGAGCGCCTTGCCTCCCTCACGTTCTGGTGGTGCTTCATCCAAGGCTACCGTGTCCGGAGCAAGTGGGCTGATGGTATCCGATAACACGCGCTGAACGAGGTCACGTATGCTGTCCGTGTAGGCAACATCCCACACGATAGCACTGTCGACCTCATTGTAATGTGCCACACCGATGGGGGACTCCAGGATGGAGAAGTCCCTTCCCGGCTGCGGCGGGAACAAGGTCATCTCCACGTTCATGCCGTGCCCGCCAGAGCGCTCCTCTTCCGGGACATCGCGGCCATCGATGATCACCCTCTTGGACACGAAACCCGGTGCTTCGAACACGAGCGTCCAATGCTCGTATCCGAGGTGGCATTCATAATAGCCCGTGTCATTGGCGAACACGGTATCACTTCCTTCCGCTGCGGAGAACATCACGACACGCGCATCGGAGATCGGGGCTTTGTTCTCGAGGTCTTTGATCCTGCCGTAAACGAAGATGTCGTCCTGCGCCTGCGAGCGCGCACAGGGAACCGACCACGCAAGAGCGGTGGCAACAACGATCACGTCAAGGCGATGGCTCACTTTCATCTGCACCGTGAAGGAGCCGAAAGATGCCTATTTCATCAACGTGTCCACAGCGATGGTATCCACCGGCAGTGCGAACTCGCGCTTCGCGGGGCGACGGCCTTTGCGGCGCTTGTAGTAGCCGTAATAGGTCTTCTCGTACTCATCCATCGCCCGTGCGAGCATGGGCCGCATCCGTTCGGTGTAATCGATGTCCCAGCTCATGTTGCGCACGCTCTGTTTGAAGCTGGCCTCACCGAGCGGCTGATCGAAAGTGCTGAAGTCGAAGTCCGGAATCCACTGGAACAAGGTCATCTGCACGTCCATTTCATAGAACGGAACATCAGGATAGGCCGGCACTTCCTCCGTATCGATGTTGATGTGCTTGGTGACGTGGTTCTCCTTGCTGAACCACACCGCATACCGCCAGCCCCTGTCCAAGGTGAAGTTGTACGTGCCATCGCCGCGCGTGGAGGTCTCCATCTCCTGTTTTCCGGCTTTCAGCAACCGGACCAGCACCCCTTTCACGGGATCTCCGGTGAAATGATCGGTGACCTTTCCACTGAGCTTCACATAAAAGCGTTGTGCATCCGCGGGCAATGCCGCGCAGAAGGCGAACACGACCAGCAACAAGGGGAATTTCTTCATCCGGGGCACCCGCGCTTCCACGCAATTAACGTGCGGCAAAATATCGAGGCGCATCTTCGCGGCAAGTACCGCCCCGACCAAGCGGGCATTGCGCATGACGACCTTGTTCCGTTCCATCCGCACCAGCGAGAACTTCCACATCGTGCTCTGGCTGTTCAAGGACCTCAGCTGGGTGTTGCTCTGGCGGCCGCTCGGGCTGGTGATGGTGATACCCACCGTGGCCATGGCCATCTATATCGCGTGGCGAAGCCGGGATGATATCGGCGAGCTGCTGCACAGCCTTGCCGTGGTCTTCTGGATCACCGCGAACTCCGTGTGGATGATCGGTGAGTTCTGGTTCGAGGACCGGTCACGCGCGTTCGCGGTGCCTTTCTTCATCGCAGGGCTCTTATGCGTGGCCTGGTACTATGTGCTCATTCTTCCTCGCCAACGCCGGAAGAACACCGCCGAAAGCGCAGTTCTCCCACAAGCACAGGACCGCTGAACCCATGAGCGCACCGCTTTCCAAGCTCCAACGAAGAGGCCGACGCACCCTACGTATCGCGTTGGCCTGGGCGGTGGCCGGGCTGATCGCGTCCATCTGGAAAGGGAACACGCTCAACGCCGTTGGGATCCTTCCCGATCGTTGGACGCTCCTGCTGGAACATACGCTTGCGGCATTGCTTGGCGGTCTCCTCGGCGGCGCGATCTACGTCTTCATCCTTCGCGACCGGCTGCGCAAACTGGCCTTCGTTCCCGCCTTCGCCATCATGAGCCTGTTGATCGCGGCCTTCGTGGGGCTTGAACTTCTTTTCCATCGCCTGCCCGGCACCGATCATGAAACGGTGGCAGGGATCATCTGGGCCTTCCTCGGTGAATTCCTGTTCTGGGATGTGCTTATGGGCGCGACGATGCTGATGGTGCGCGTGAACGATCAGTTCGGCAGCGGCGCTCCGGGGTTCCTGCTGGGCAGGTACCTGCGACCCAGGCAGGAACTGCGCATCTTCATGTTCCTGGACATGCGCTCCAGCACCACCATCGCCGAGGAGATCGGTGACACGCGCTATTTCCAATTGCTCAACGACGTTTACGCGGACATCACCGACCCTGTGGTGTATTCAGGCGGTGACATCTACCAGTATGTGGGTGACGAGATCAGTGTGAGCTGGCAGGTGCACATCGGCGCGAAGAACCAGCGGTGCCTGCGGTGCTTCTTCTCCATTCGCGATAAGCTCCGTCAACGAGCCGAACACTATCGCCAACGCTATGGTATCGTTCCGGTGTTCAAGGCCGGCTTCCATTGCGGTCAGGTGACCACCGGTGAGATCGGCCTGGTGAAGAAGCAGACCGTGTTCAGCGGTGATGTGGTGAACACCGCCGCGCACATACAGGCCGCATGCAACCAGCATGGTGTGGACAACCTCGTGAGCAAGGACCTGCTCGATGTGCTCGCCTTGCCACCGGCGCCATGGGAAGTGCGCGCCATGGGCGAAGTACCCTTGAAGGGGAAGCGCCGGTCAATGGCACTGTACAATGTGGAGCCGAAGTCCTGATCGGGGATCAGAACAGCTCGTACACCTTCCCCTTCCACCACACCTTTACGCTTCCCACCTGGCTGCGCCACGCGATCGCCTTTCCTCCCACCGTGAAGTCCTTGATGCCCGCGTCCCTGTTTACTTCGATGCGACGTCCTCTCTCGAAGAGGTGCAACTCCCGATTGAGATCCAGGTAGGTGATCATCGCGCCGCTCACGGCCCACTTCTCTGGAACGAACGGCTCGATCATGACGCGTTCTTCGCCGACAAGGGTCCACCACTTTCCCTTGTCCACCCACGTGATCACACTGTCCTGCACATAATAGGCCGTGGGTGCAGGCTTCGCCAATGAATGCATGGCGCCTTCGTTCCAGCAACGAAGTTCACCGGTTGCGCTCACGTAACCAACAAGGCCCGCCCCTGCGGTGAAGCTCACCGGCGAGAACTGCTCCACGTCAACACGACGGCCATGATCCAGCACACGGAAGGTGTCGTCGCCATCATCCATGTACGCGACGATATCACCACCAGGAGAAACACGGCTGAAGTCCGAATCGCCGCAGAGCACCTGCGTGTTGCCGCGGTAGAACAGATGCACCTGCCGCTTCGCATGATCGAAGAAGAGGAGCGAGTTGCTTCCCGCGCTCCATTGCGGGCGCTCGCTTTGTCCGCGCACATCCGCCACCGGGAACGAACGGGCGCGCCAGTAGACGTTCAACGTGCTGTCCGCCAGGTCATGGAAAGCGATCAGGCTATCTCGCACGGTGAACTGACCCACCTTCTCGCTGATGACCTTCGCCCCTTCATCCGTGGCTACCAGCAGCTGCTCCCCTGATCGCCACGCCAACATGTTGCCCGCCATGGCCACGTCCGTGGCGCCCCTCTGTTGCAACACGACAGGATGTCCACCGATGAACCCGCGCAACTGTCCATCCGTGGTGAGGTAGGCCAAGCGATCGGCACCTTGGTACATGCTGGCAGGGGGGCGCGGTTCCAGTTCAACGAACGCTCCCTCACGGAACACACCGAACCTGTCCGTAGCCGTGATGTACGGAACGATGGACTGGGCATCAACAGCGCACACGCGAGACAGCGCAGCGCAGAAAAGGAGGGCACGCAGCATGAGCGGAAACAACGCCGCGAATGAAAGGCTCCTGCGCTGATGCGTTCGCACTATTCCGATGGAACCGATGCACCGCTCGCCGAAGCGCGCACATCTTTGGCTCGTGCCGCCTTCCCTCCTTCGGTCGTTGAGTTTCATCTGGCCCGTTCGCGTTTGGCAGGGTCAGGGAAAACACGGAACGCTGGAACTAACGTGGGAGCATGGGCGGTTGGTGGTGAATTCCGCCAATGCCAACCAGAGCCACGGAAGTCTGTATCGCGTTTGGCGCGCCGCCCTGGCCGAGGAACTGCTGGAGCGACCCTCGCGTGTTCTCCTTCTTGGCTGGGGCGCAGGAAGTGTAGAGCGGATCATTCGACAGGAGTTGGGAATGGATCCCTTGATCACCGGGGTGGACGACGATGAGGTGATCGTGCGGCTGGGTCGGGAACACTTCGGTACCGGAGTGCATCCTCGCACCACGATACTCATCGAGGATGCCTTCACGTTCATGAACGGAACCGCGGAACGCTACGACCTCATTCTGGTTGATCTTTTCCATGATCTGACCGTGCGTTCGGAGGTAGCGGAGAGCTTCTTCCTGGAAGCGCTGCGACGACTGAAAAGCCCTATCGGACAGGTCATGGTGAACATCGTGGATCATGACCCGGCGACTCACGAATTGAGCACACGTTTCGTCACCCGAGCGCGTCAGTTGTTCAGTGAGGTACGCGAGCGGCGATACGAGGGGAATAATCGGGTGTTCATCGCCCTGTGAACAGCTTCGATGGAAAGGGGCGGAAAAGCACCCGTCCGAGGCCCCATTTTTGCCCCGCTCTTCCAGCCCTTACGCCTTGACCCTGAAGAAGATCCGGAACCTCTTGTTGGCCAGTGCTTCCTTATGGAGCGCGATAGCTTCGGGGCAGGCTTCCTGCACGTACAGTCTGGGAGCTGATGTGACGATCTGCCAGGGACAGAACACCACATTGACGGCACCGGCGGGCTGCACCAGTTATGCGTGGAGCACAGGCCCCGCCACACAGAGCATCACGGTGAACACGGCGGGCAATTACAGCTGCACGGTGGTTCAGCCTACGGGCAACCTGGTCGTCAATGGCGACTTCAGTGCAGGGAATACCGGCTTCACCTCCCAGTTCACGTACAACACGAACCTTGTACCTGAGCCGACCTACTTCGTTGACAACAACACCGTAACGCACCATACCAACTTCTTCGCCACCGGCAACGGTAACTTCCTGATGGCGAACGCGGGAGCGGCCGATAACAACCGCATCGTGTGGCAGCAATCGGTTCCGGTCTGTCCGGGCACCACATACACCTTCAGCTTCAGCGGGTGCGACATCTCCGGAACCGCACCGCCAACCGTGCGCTGGTACGTGAACGGCGCCCCGGTGAGCGTGAACTACGTGATGCCGTTGGGACCCGGGAACTGGCAGACGTGGAGCTTCAACTGGACCGCTCCCATCGGCGTGTTCAACGCGGTCTGGGTGTTGCGCGTGCTCAATCCGGTCTCAGGTGGAAGCGACCTGGGTATCGATGACATCAGCCTTTCCGGCTCGGTGACGATGACCGATGCGATCCAGGTCTTTGTGAACCCACTGCCCTCCTATGATCTGGGACCCAGCATTACGGCCTGCAGCAACAACCCGCCGACACTGATCGCTACGGTTGCAGGGGCCACCTACCACTGGCAGAACAATGCTGTGACCCCGACCCTCGTGGCCACCACCACCGGAACCTATTCCGTGGACGTGACGCTGAACGGCTGCACGGTGAGCGACCAGGTGAACGTGACGATCAACCCGCAGCCCGTTATGAATTGCGGTGGTCCCTATCCGCAACAATGCCTCAATTCCCCTCCGCTCGCCTTGAACGGAACGCCCGTCGGCGGCACGTGGAGCGGAGGTGGTGTGGTGGGCAACACGTTCGATCCCGCTCTGGCCGGTGCCGGCAATCACCTGCTCACTTACAGCTTCACCGATGCCAACGGATGCTCGAACAGTTGCACGGTGAACGTGAACGTGGCAACCCTCCCGATAGTGAACTGCGGCAGTTATCCCGCTCGTTGCGTGAACGCTCCGGCCTTTGCCTTGGGTGGTTTCCCGGCAGGTGGCACATGGAGCGGAGCAGGTGTAGTGGGCAACACCTTCGATCCGTCGGTGGCAGGCCCCGGTACACACGCCGTCACCTACACCATTACCAACGCGGTGGGCTGCTCCAACAGTTGCACCACCAACATCACGGTGAACGACCTGCCGGTGTTGAACTGTGGTTCCTACGGGCCGGTGTGTGAAGACGGAAGTACGATCGCGCTGGGCGGTGTACCATCCGGAGGCACTTGGAACGGTCCCGGTGTTGCGGCCAACGTCTTCGATCCGAACTTGGTGCTGGTAGGCACGTATGCGCTCACCTATGCCTACACGGATGCGAACGGTTGCAGCAACAACTGCACGACCAACATCACCGTGAACGCGCTTCCGGTGTTGAACTGCGGTAGTTATGGTCCATTGTGCGTCAATGCAGCAGCCATCAACCTGGGAGGAACGCCAGCAGGCGGAACCTGGAGCGGACCGGGTGTTGCGCTCAACACCTTCGACCCCGCTGCTGCGGGAATCGGCACGCATGCCGTTACCTACACCTATACCGATGCGAACGGCTGCACCAATACCTGCAGCACGAACATCACGGTCAACGCCTTGCCCGTGGTGAACTGCGGCAGCTATGGGCCGCTCTGCATGAACGCGATGCCGATCAACCTGGGAGGAACACCGGTGGCCGGAACATGGAGCGGTGCAGGAGTCAACGCGAACACGTTCGACCCGAGCATCGCTGGCGCCGGTGTTCACACGGTCACGTATTCATACACGAACTCGAACGGCTGCACCAACATCTGCAGCACGAACATCACGGTGAACGCATTGCCTGTGCTGAACTGTGGCAGCTATGGACCGTTGTGCGTGAACGCAGCGGCGATCAACCTGGGCGGTGCACCTGTCGGTGGCACTTGGAGCGGGGCGGGTGTGAACGCCAACACCTTCGACCCCGCAATAGCGGGCGCGGGACAACATCCTGTCACTTACTCGTTCACGGATGCCAACGGTTGCGGCAACACCTGCACAACGAACATCACGGTGAACGCACTGCCGGTGGTGAACTGTGGCAGCTATGGTCCCTTCTGTGTGAACGAAGCACCGATCAACCTGGGTGGCTCGCCCATCGGCGGAACCTGGAGCGGCCCGGGCGTGAATGCCAACGTCTTCGATCCGAGCAGCGCTGGAACAGGAACGCATGCCGTGACCTACACGTTCACCGATGCGAACGGCTGCGCGAACAGTTGCAGCACGAACATCATTGTGGACGCACTACCAGTGTTGAACTGCGGCAGTTATGGACCGCTGTGCGTGAACGCTACTCCCATCGGCCTCGGCGGTTCTCCTGCGGGTGGAACGTGGAGCGGGCCGGGCGTGAACGCGAACAGCTTCGATCCGAGCTTCGCTGGCGTGGGCACACATGCGATCACCTACACCTTCACCGCTGCGAACGGCTGCAGCAATACATGTACTACGAACATCGTCGTGAACGGTCTGCCTGCGGTGAACTGCGGCAATTATGGCCCGCTGTGCTTGAACGCCGCGGCGATCAACCTGGCCGGCACACCAACAGGTGGTACATGGAGCGGACCGGGAACAGTCGCGAATTCCTTCGACCCGACGGTCGCTGGGAACGGCACCCACGCGGTCGTTTACTCCTTCACCGATGCCAATAGCTGCGCGAACACCTGCACCACGAACATCACGGTGAACGGTTTACCGGTGGTGGATGCAGGTACCTATCCCGCGGTCTGTGCGAACGCTTCGCCTGTCACGCTGGCGGGAACACCGAGCGGCGGCAGTTGGACAGGCGCGGGTGTCACGGGCAATGCGTTCGATCCTTCGGTTCCCGGTGCAGGTAACGCTCAGGTGACCTACACCTACGCGGACGTCAATGGATGCAGCGCCTCGGACAATGCGCAGATCACGGTCAACAGCATTCCCGCAGTGTCGCTCGGGAATGACACGACCGTGTGTCCTGGAGCGGCGGTGACCTTCGACGCGACCACACCTGGTGCGAGTTACCTCTGGCAGGACAACAGTATACAGCCCACGCTCACCACGAGCGTGACCGGTCAGGTGAGCGTGCAGGTCACGGTCAATGGATGTTCCGCTTCGGATGCCACGGTGCTGAGCAATTTCAACCTGCAGACCGTGAACCTCGGGGCCGACATCACCGCGTGCGCAGGTGATCAAGTGCCCTTGAGCATCTCCGTTGCAGGAGCCAGCTACACATGGAACGATGGAAGCCATCTGGACAACCTCACTGCAACGACCACCGGCTGGTATTGGGTGGATGCAGCGTTGAACGGTTGCTCCGTTCGGGATTCGATCCATGTGACCTTCAACCCGCTGCCGAGCGTCAACCTGGGACTTGATAGGATGGTCTGTCCCGGCGCGACGGCTCTGTTGAACGCCACCACGCCCAATGCCACCTACCTATGGAGCAACAGCGCAGTGACACCGACCGTGAACGCGGGAGTTGGACAATGGTCAGTAACTGTGACAGTGAACGGCTGCAGTGCGAGCGATGTGGTGATGGTGAACAACTGGACCGCACCGCAGCCGAACCTCGGCAACGATACGACGCTGTGTCCCGGCGCCACTTTGCTCCTGAACGCGACCACGCCGTTCATGACCTACCAGTGGCAGGATGGTGCGCTTTCATCGACCTATCTGGTTCAGCAAGCAGGACAGTACTCGGTCACACTCACCGATACACACGGCTGCACAGGCACGGATGCGGTGCAGGTGAGTTATGCGACCCCGAACCCGGTCTTCATCGGCAATGACACGACCATCTGCGCGGGAACCGTGCTGACCTTGGATGGCACCACACCCGGTGCGACCGCGTACAGTTGGAACAATGGGTACCAAGTGCCCACCCTTCCAGTGCAAGGCTCCGGGCTCTATTGGCTGGATGTGCTGCAAGGCAATTGCCTGGTCACCGATTCCATCCATGTGCTCGTGGCGCAGCCTCCTTCCGTTGATCTAGGAAGCGACACCACGCTTTGTCCTGGAGCGACCTTGTTGTTGGATGCGACCACATCGGCGAACACCTATCTGTGGCAGGACGGTTCGGCTGCCGCCACCTACCTGGTCGGTGCAGCAGGCGAGTACCACGTGACGGTGACCGATGCGAACCACTGCGCTGGGCGTGATACGATCAACGTCGCTTTCGCTGATCCTTCCGCCATTGAACTCGGACCGGATGCGACGATCTGTTCGGGCACTTCGATCACGCTCGATGCCACACTTCCCGGCAGCACCTACCTCTGGAACACCAGCGCACAAACGCCGACCATCGATGTGACTGACGCTGGCACCTACATCGTTACAGTGAGCCAGAGCGGTTGTGCGGTGGTCGATTCGATCCATGTCTTCGTGTTGCCTACACCTCCTGTGGCTCTCGGCAACGACACGACGCTCTGTGACGGTGCCACTCTTACACTTGATGCGAACTACCCGGGCGCTACCTATCTCTGGCAGGACAACAGCGCCTCACCTACGTTCTCCGTTTCCGACGACGGTACGTATTCCGTGACCGTGACATTGAACGGTTGTTCCGCCAGTGATGCGATCAACATCAGCTACGTGGGCCCGCTCGCGATCGACCTTGGACCGGACACGCTATTGTGCCCTGGAACTTCCTTGCTGCTGACCGCTTTCCTTCCAGGAGGCACAACGGTATGGAGCACGAACACGGTGGGAGCCGCCATTTCCGTTTCGCAACCGGCCATCTATTGGGCGAACGTGACCGTGGCCGGCTGCTCCACCTCCGATTCCATCACCGTGGGGCAGGTCCCGCTGGACGCACTTGATCTCGGCGACGATGCTTCCGTATGCGATGGCAACTCCATCGGCTTCGATATCACTGTGCCGGGTGCCAGTTATCTCTGGGATGACAACAGCACCGAACCCACGCGTTGGGTGGATCAAGAGGGCGACTATTGGGCGCGCATCATGCTCGGGGGTTGTGAAACGAGCGATACCATCCACCTTGCTGTCATTCCCGTCCCGCAGGTGTGGCTCGGTCCCGACACCGGGCTTTGCGCAACAGCGACATTGCCCATCGATGTGAGCGTTCCCGGTGGAAGCTATCTCTGGAACGACGGGTATGTGCAAGGTGCACGCGATGTGGGAGCCGGTGACTGGAGCGTTCAAGTGACTGTGGACGGTTGTGCCGCAAGCGACGCGATCCATATCGATGCACTGCCTTCACCTGTGGTTGACCTTCCAACGGATACGACGCTCTGTGACGGCTCCATCTGGATGATCGATGTGGCACAACCCAACGCGACCTATCTCTGGCAGGACAACTCCGTTCAGAGCGGATTCCTCGTGGATCAACCCGGCAGCTACAGCGTTTCCGTTCACATCGGAAGTTGTGCAGCAAGCGATGCAGTGAACGTTTCCTATTTCGACGCGTCCACGGTTGACCTTGGGCCGGACACCACGCTTTGCCCCGGAACATCGTTGGTGCTCCAACTCCAATTGCCCGGCGCCGATCTCACCTGGCCCGACGGTTCGCATGGCAACAACTTCACCGTGAGCACCGCCGGAGCCTACACCGTGACGGCGAATGCGAACGGTTGTATGGCGGATGATGCGATCAACGTGAGCTACGTACCCCTCGTACACCCCGACCTGGGTGAAGACCGGACATTGTGTTTCGGCGATACGCTCATGCTCATCGTCGACCCGGCCGATGCACAGGTGACCTGGAGCACGGGAAGCCAGGATGACAGCCTGCAAGTGACGACTTCGGGCCATTATGAGGTGACGTTCGCCTTGGATGGCTGCATCGCACAGGATGCGATCTACCTTGAGTTCCTTCCTGTGGTTGACAGCATCGACCTCGGCCCGGATGCGACGATCTGCCTGGGCCGCACCTTGGAACTGGACGCTTCCACCGCACGAGCGAGCTATGTGTGGAACACCGGTTCACAGGATCCCTCGATCACCGTCCAGTATCCGGGCACCTATGTCGTTCGGTTGAGCGGCCCTTGTATCCATGCGACGGATACCATCGTGATCGCGGAAGGGAACTGCGCGCCGCTGGTGTTCGTTCCGAACGCGTTCACACCGAACGGCGACGGCTTCAATGATGTGTTCGCACCCACTGTGAGCGGAACCATGATCACGTTCACCTTCAACGTCTTCGACCGTTGGGGTGAGAACATCTTCACCTCCACCACACCGAACGATGGATGGGATGGAACCTATGGCGGCCGCGACGCCCAGGATGGCGTCTATTCCTGGACGCTCAGCTACAAGGCCGTGAGCGACGAAGGCGTGAAGCAGGAGCGCCTGATGGGGAGCGTGACGCTACTTCGGTGAAGCGGGATCTTCCGCCGGGGGGGAATCGAAGCCTTCCTCCTTCCAGATGAACGTACCGGATGGAAGCGTGGCATACGCTGAACGCGCCCCGGCATCCTTCGCACCACCACCGCGCCATACGCTCACGACCTTCTCATCGATCATCGTGATCTGGTCATAAGCGAGCGGCAGGACGACGCGACCGCGCACATCGATCAGCCCACGGAGGCCCTTGTTCGTTGCGATGAGGTAGCCGCCTTTCACATCAGTGAGCTGCTCATAGGCCGGCTTCACCACTTCCTTCCCGGTGCTATCGATGAGGCCGAAGAGATCACCTGACCGCACCCGCGCATAGCCCTCGTGCATCTCCCACGCACCGTCATACTTGGCTTCGACCAATGTCGCGAACGATCGGCTGGCATAACCCCACTTGTTCTTCTTCTTCACCGGCACAGCGCCGTTCTCCAGCAGCCCTATGTCGACGTACTGTGCAGGAAAGACCTTCTCTCCTTTCGTATCGATGAGCGCCATGCGGTCACCGACCAGCACGCGAGCAACACCGTTATGGAAATCACCCCACGTACCGGGCGTTCCCGGAGGTGTGTCGTATTGCATCGGAATGACCAGCTTACCCGCTTCATCCACGTAACCGCTCTTCCGATCACGCACAACGAGCGCAAGGCCATCACTGAACAACCCGATATGGTCGTACTCCACGGGCAGCAACAGATCACCGAACGGACTGATGGCGCCCATCCGTCCATCCTTGCGCACGCGTGAGATCGGCCCTGAGAATCCTTCGATCCAATCATACGTGAACGGCACCACCAGTTCGCCTCTGGCATCGATCAGCCCTGCCTTGCCGTCGCGTTCAACCACTGCTACGCCGTTCCGGAAGGTGTTCGCGCCATCGAACTCGAACGGTACCGCCACGGCCCCGGCGGCATTGACATAACCGTATTTGCCGTCCTTCAACGCGAAAGCAAGCCCACCGCTGAACTCGCCCAGTTCCTCGAACTCCATCTTCACCACCATCTTCCCGCTGCGGTCCACCGCACCGGCCAGATCAGCGCGCTCTACTACGGCCAGTCCTTCGCTCAGGTCGAATACATCGTCGTACTCGATATCGATCACCTCCTTCCCCATCTTGTTGATCGTACCCATGCGCCCGCCCTGGCCCACGTGCGCCTGCCCAGCCGCGAAGGGATCGGCGAACTCGTACTGTGCCTTGATGCGCTCCACGCCCGTTGTATCGATATAGCCCCAGGCTCCAGCGCGCCGGAACGGATAAAGGCGCAGACTGGCCGTGTTGAAATCGTCCACCAGCTCCGTTATGAAGGGATAGTCCGGATAGTTCTTCAGGAACTCACTGATGCTGGTGGCGCTCAGGTCCCGGGTGCTCGCTTCATAGATCGCACGCCATGCCTCCGCCACGTGCCTGTTCTTCGGATACCTGCGGATGAAAGCGCTCAGCTCTTCGACCGTTCGATGCGGTACGCTCAACTGGAAGATGCCATCCTCGGCTGACCGCACGTACGGACTTTCCGGATGCTCACTGATGAACCGCTCCAGTTCCGGTATCGTTCCGTTCGGAGCGGCCTCGCGGAATACGGCTTCCTGTAGTCGATTGCGCGCTTCGTAGGCCTGCTGCGCTTCCGGGTAGCGACCGAGAAAGCGCTCATAGGCAGCTGCCGTGTTCGTCGTGCGTGCCTCTTGGAAGGCGAGATGGTCCCTGACGAGCACCGCATCGGCCGCTTGCGGGCTTTGCAAATAGGTAGCGATGAAGGTCTCATAGGCGGATACCGTGTTCACCGATCGGGCCTGGTCCCATGCGACGGAATAGATGTGGGCGCGCTGCGCGACGATCGTCGCGTCATCCACACCGAACACCTTGATGGCCTCCCGCTCCTTGTCCGGCGTGAGACTGAAGGCCGCATCCGCACGTTGGATGTAGGCGTAGCTGGTATCGAGCTGGTAGAACGGATTATCAGCCCGGCCGGTGATCACGCTGATCCCGTAAAAGCACGCCGCAGGGTGCTTCTTCGCCTCCTTGAGGAACAGCTCGCGCGCAAGGAAGTAGTTGCGCACGTCCAACGCGGCGAACGCCTTTTCCAGCTTTCCCGCGCAGACCTGCTGCACGAACACGAGCGCCATCAGCGCCATCACCGTTCTGATCCTCGACACCATTCCGCCGCGCGAAAGTACCCGTGCATGTTGCGCTCGCTGCCCAACTTCGCGGCGCCGCATCGACCAGGCCTTGTTGATGGACGACCGCACACTTCCGCTCGAACGTTGGTTGACCCCTCGTTCCTCAAGGATCGCCATCGTTGTGGTGGTCCTGCTGTCATTAGCCGCGCTCTTCTCCCTGCGGAATGTTCGGGTGGATTATGATTTCGAGCAGTTCTTCCCCAAGAACGACCCTGAGCTGGACAGCTACCTGTCCTTCCGCGAGCGCTTCGGGTACGACAATGATTTCCTCCTGTTCGGCTTGCAGCGTAGCGAAGGCGTATTCGATGGGCAGTTCCTCCAACGTGCTGACAGTCTTACGGCCCGGCTGTGCAGACTCCCTCGCGTGATCCGCGTCCTTTCCCCCACACGGCTCAGTGAACCGATCGTCACTCCCGTCGGTGTTTTCGACGTGCCGAGCCTCCGCTTCCAGAACGACTCGACGCTCGCTCTGGATTCCGCTGCTGTATGGCATGATGAACGCATCCGCGAGAACTTCTTCGCAAAGAATGGACGCTCGATGCTCCTTGTGCTCACAGCAGAGCCGAACCTCTCCAAGCTGAAATGCGATACGCTGCTCGCGAACGTGCGAGCGGTAATGGCATCGACCGGTTTCAGCGATGCGAAGCTCGCGGGGCGCATCGTCGGCCAGGACCATTACATCACCACGATGGTGAAGGAAACCCTGTTCTTCCTCACCACCTCCATCGCGTTGCTCGCCGTTTTCCTGTGGATCGGTTTCCGCAGTGTGTACAGTGTCATTGTGCCCATCGCCGTGGTGGGACTGGCCATCCTCTGGCAGGTGGGGTTCATGACCGCCTTGGGAAAGCCGCTCGGGATCCTCACCATGCTGCTGCCCACCATCCTCTTCGTGGTGGGCATGAGCGATGTGGTGCATCTGTTGGAGTGTTACCTGGACGAGATACGACGCGACGTGCCACGCGTCCGTGCCATCGCCGCGACCTACCACGAGGCCGGGCTGCCCACCTTCCTCACCGCCGTTACGAGCGGGATCGGCTTCGCCACACTGGGCACGGCGAGCATCCCTCCGCTCCAGGAGTTCGGCTTCTTTACAGCCATCGGCGTGCTGGTGGCGTTCTCTCTCGCCTTCCTCTTGCTGCCTGCCTTGCTGGTGCTCATCCCTGCGGAACGCTTCCTGCCGCGCGTGCAGCACGTTTCACCGTGGGACAGCCGATTGCCCGCCCTGTTCCGTTTCACCATCAAGCACCGCAAGGCGATCCTGATGACGTTTGGAGCGATCTCGCTGGTGGGAACGCTCGGGGCTTCGCGTATCCGCACGAACAACTTCCTGTTGGAGGACCTGCCCGCTCACGATCCGATGAAGCAGGGCTTTCTCTGGTTCGAGAAGGAGTTCGGTGGAGTGCGTCCGTTCGAAATGGAGATAACCGTTGCGGAAGGACGTTCGATCTGGGACCTTGACGTGCTGCAACGCATCGAACACGTGCAGGCCTATCTGGACACGACCTACGCGGTGGATGCCATCGTTTCACCGGTAACGCTGATGCGCTCGCTGAACAAGGCGTTCAATGGTGGGGATGCCGCCTTCTACAAGCTACCCGACGATGCCGCCGAATGTGCGCGCTATGCGAAACGAACGAAGCTGCTCGGGAAGGAAGTGCTCAGTACACTGGTAAGTGCGGACGGCCGTCATGCGCGACTCACAGGACGCATGGTGGATGAAGGCGGTTTCGTACACAAGCAGAAGAACACGGCGCTGGAAGCCGTGTTGAAAGCGAACGACCTGCACGGGGATCTCCGTTTCCAGCAGACCGGCATGGCCTACCTGATCGATCGCAACAACGAGACACTCAGCCAGCAGTTGGTATTCGGTATGGGCATGGCCATCGTGCTCACCGCATTGATCATGATCTGGTTCTTCCGCGATATCCGCATGGTGCTGGTGGCCCTGATCCCGAACCTCGTTCCGCTGCTGTTCATCGCGGGCGTCATGGGTTTCGTGGGCATCGATCTCAAGGTGAGCACCGCGATCATCTTCACCATCGCCTTCGGTATCGCCGAAGATGATACCATACACATGCTTGCCGCACTGCGTCACCACCTGCGCAATGGCCATTCACCCGCCTTCGCTTTGCGCCGCACCTACATCGGTACAGGAAAAGCGGTGACCGTCACCAACCTGATGCTGCTCTCCGGATTCGTGCTGTTGGTCTTCTCCGATTTCGCCAGCATCTACTACATGGGCGTGCTCATCACCCTCACCCTCGCCTTCGCCTACGTGGCGGAGCTGTTCCTGCTTCCAGCGTTGGTGATGGCACTGATGCGGCCAACGAAGAAGGCGGCCTGAGGGGCAGCCTTCTTCGTCGCAGGATGGAGCGCGCCTATTCGTACTGCTGAACGGCCTGCATGAACTCCTTGTCGTCCTTCAGGTCGTCCTTGCCTATCTCGATGATCTCCTTCGCCCTGGCCTTGTTGCCTTTGGTGTCCAGGTACTCGGCGTACTTGATCAGCGCGGTCTTCATCAGCTTCTTCTGGTCCTCCGGCAGGCGGCCGATCCCGCCCGCAGCGTCCAATGCCGGTTGGAATTTGGCGATCGCCGCATCACCCTCCTTCACCATGTTGCTCTTGTACATCGTAAGGCCCAGCATGATCCAAGGGCCGGGGTTCTCCGGGTAGTAGCTCGTCATTCCATCGAACCACTGCTTGGCCTTGCTGAGGCCCTTCTCGTCCTCGTAAGCGTTGATGCCCGCTTCCTGCGCCATCGTGTTCAGGTCCGTCCAGAAGTCGGCGTAGTTGTCGAAGAACTCCTTGTTCTTGTCCTTCTTGCGGTACTTCTCCGCGTACTTCACCGCGTCCTTGTCGCTCTTCTTGTACTCCTCCATCGCGCGGTATTTGTCGATCTTGCTCATCTCGTACAAGCACATGCTCATGTACAGGTAAGGCAGCGGGTCCTTCTTGGTGTCATCCTTTTCGGTGTACCCCTGCGCCTTGGCCAGGCAGTCCTCGTACTTCTCGTCCACGAACTTCACCAGCAGGTCCTCGTAAGGCTGCTTCTGGGCTTTGGCCCCGAGCACTAGGAGGCTGGCGGCGGCAAGGATCACGTAACGCTTCATGGTTCAGGTGGTCTGGTGCGGCTTTTTCAAGAACGATGCCGAAGGTAGACGCCCGCTCCGGCTGACAATGGACCGGATACGCCGAATGGGAACAACGGGTTGTCAGTTCGCAGCCTTCTGTTCCCCACTTTTGGCCTGTTCAAACCGCCCGCTTCGTGCGCATCGACATTCTTACCGCCCTGCCCCGCCTGCTGGACAGCTACTTCAACGAGAGCATCCTGGAGCGCGCCCAGAAGAAGGGCCTCGCCGAGGTGGTCGTGCATGATCTTCGCGAATACAGCACGGACAAGCACAAGCGATTGGACGACTATGCCTTCGGCGGCGGCGCTGGTATGGTGATGATGATCGAGCCCATCCATCGCTGCGTGGAGAAACTCAAGGCAGAGCGCACCTATGATGAGGTCATCTACATGAGCCCGGACGGTGAACTGCTGGACCAGCCCATGGCCAACCGCATGAGCGGAGCGAAGAACCTGATCATCCTGTGCGGCCATTACAAAGGGGTGGACGAGCGCGTTCGAGAACACCTGATCACGCGGGAGGTCTCGATCGGCAACTATGTATTGAGCGGGGGTGAACTACCGGCGGCCGTGTTGAGCGATACCCTTATCCGGCTGCTGCCCGGCGTGCTGAACGATGAGACCTCCGCCTTGTCCGACAGTTTCCAGGACGGGCTGGTGGCCCCTCCGGTCTATACCCGTCCCGCTGAGTATCAGGGCTGGAAGGTGCCGGATGTGCTGTTGAGCGGCCACGAGGCGAAGATCCATGCCTGGCGGCACGAGCAGAGCGTGAAACGCACCCAGGAGCGGCGCCCTGACCTGCTGGAGCCCTTCGGGGATGGCTGAGCGGTTGAACCAAGGCGATAATTGCATAACATTGCGGCCCCAAATCCGGGACCCGTTCCCGTTAACCCGCTGAGCGCCATGGACAAGATCAAGCAACTCGAGAAAGAGTGGGCCCCCGTGAAGCAGTATCCTGACTTCAAGGCCGGCGACACCATCACCGTTCACTACCGCATCAGCGAGGGTAACAAGGAGCGTATCCAGCAGTTCCAAGGCGTGGTGATCCAGCGCAAGGGCAGCGGCAGCACCGCCACCTTCACCGTGCGCAAGATGAGCGGCAACGTAGGCGTTGAGCGCATCTTCCCGATCGCCTCCCTGTTCATCGACCAGATCGATGTGAACAAGCGTGGTGATGTGCGTCGTGCACGCATCTTCTACCTGCGCGAGCGCCGCGGCAAAAGCGCACGTATCCAGGAGAAGCGCATGGCCGTGGAAGCTGTGGCCAAGTGATCGTATCGAACGAAAGAAAGAAGGCCTCGCGGAAGCGGGGCCTTTTCATTTCTCCACGACGGTGAACTCGCTTCACTCGTTGAGCACGTCCTTCAAGAATACAAGCAAGTGCTGCCACGCGCGGTCGGCCATGCGCTTGTTGTACTCCTTGCTTGCCGGGTTGGTGAAGGTGTGCCCGCAGTGCGCGTAGGTGATCATCTGCCAATCGGCGTTGGCGCTGTTCATCTCCGAAATGATGCTGGCCATGTCGGCAGCAGTGACGCTCTGGTCGGCCTCCGGATGCTGGATGAGCACGCTTGTGCCGATCGGGCCGTTGGGGCGCTCGCCCTTGCCCAGGCCGCCGTGGATGGACACCACCCCCTTCACCGGCAACTGCGCCCGCGCCGCTTCCAACGCGCCCGTGCCACCGAAACAGTAGCCGATCACCGCTATGCGGTCAGGATCGGCGCCCGCCAGCTTCAGCTGGTCCAACGCTGTGGCGATGCGCTGCTGGTAGGCGGAGAAATCCGTCTTGTAATGTGTCGCTATCGCGCGTGCGCTGTTGAAGTCGGTCGGAACATTACCAACACCATAGATGTCGGCGATGAACACGACATAGCCTTGCTTGGCGAGTTCCTTCGCCGCGGCACGGGCCTCGTCATCGATGCCCATCCATGCGGGCAGCAGCAGGACGCCGGGTCGCTTGGTGCCGGCGTTGTAGGTCACCAGGCCATTGAGCTTCTGCGGACCATCGGTGTATGCAACGGGCTTCAGGTCCTGGGCAGCAGCAGCGGTGGTCATCAGGGCAAGGAGGAACAGGTGAATGAACTTCTTCATCGATGATATGCTTCGGTCAAAGGTCGGGGCCTGGTGGATTGCTCAGACGTCGCTGGCTCGGATCCCACCTCGCACAACTTCCGGCGTGCACCCCAACTTGATGTCACCCTCTGTGACTTCAAGATCTCCCATTCCTCGTTGGTCAGTTCGAACATGAAATCCTACGGGAGGCGCGCTGGATCCCGCCTTACCGCTTAGTTCAGTACTCGTGTTGGTCCGTGGCTGTGCCGCGGACCATTACATTCCGGACGCATGTCCGGCGACCGTTACCACATCGTCGATCAGAACGCCACATACTTCACTACGTTCACCGTTGTGGACTGGCTGGATGTGTTCACGCGCAAGGAACACCGGTTGGTGGTGGTAGACTCGTTGAACTATTGCGTGGAGCAGAAAGGTCTTGTGGTCCACGCCTGGGTGATCATGAGCAACCATCTCCACTTGATCATCCGTGCGCGCGCAGGCTTCCGCATCAGTGACATCATAAGGGACTTCAAGCGCCATACGGCCAACACGATCATCAAAGCGATACAGCACGAGCCTGAAAGTCGGCGTGAATGGCTGCTTGCCCGCATGGCCATGGCCGCCGAGCGCATCAAGCGCAATGAGCATTACAAGTTCTGGCATGATGACAACCACGCGATGTGGCTGGAGAGCAACAAGTTCATCGAACAGAAGCTGAACTACGTGCATCAGAACCCTGTGAACGAGCAACTCGTGGAGCACGCAGAGGACTACCTGTTCAGTTCGGCAGGAGACTACGCCGGGAGGCCGGGACTGGTCAAAGTCGAAATGCTATGACCGTACGGGCACATTCGTGCCGTCAGTACGCATCCGCGCCGCAGGCGCGGACGAACAAATCATGACAAGCGCGGACGAGCTTGGGGTACCAGCGTCGACCATGAATGGCAGCACGTTCAAAGCATGCTCGCGCAGCTTGGCGTAGTGGTTCTCGCTCACCCTGCGCCGCGCACCACCTCCGAACAGTTCCCTCACCCAGCGCTTCTTACTGCGCTGTGCACGCTTTGCCACCCACACGAACGCAACGGTGAACGCGAGCGCTCCGAAAATGAAGTAGGTCGTGGCGGTGGTGGTCATCGATCAAAGATCCGCGCCAACAGATCAGGAACACACACCCTCACAGTGGCCTCGACTTTTCGGACTCGCGACACGCGAGCGCTTGCCAGGGACCCCTACTGTCTGCCTGGCACTCCTAATGAAGAACCGAAATTGTTCTCTTCGATCAAACGATACGCCTTCATCATGAGGGAATCCTGGTCTCCTTGCGCTATTGCGCTATCAGCACCGACCAGAAAGTAGTAGAAGTCGAAAGCCTTGAGATCCTCCTTCTTGGGTCCTGGTCTCTCCGGGAGTCCGAACTTTTTCCGGAAGTAGGCTTCGTTGTAGCCCGATCCACTCGATGAACTGTAGCCACACACCTTCAACGCCCCAGGCATCGGATCGTTCGGATCGAACCTTTGCACCTCGGTGCCATCCACAAAGAAAAAGCCATCCTCCTTGGTTATCTTGAATCCTTCCATGTCAGCCAAGCAAATGCCGTTCTCCTTGAATTGGCATTGCCTCCGGCCATTCTTGATGGGCGTTCCGTCCACGCCTTGAACATGGTTCACCAGCACGAACAGACCATTTGGATGGGCAGGGAAAACGTAATCGTTCGAGAAGTCCGCGGATATACATGCGGAACTCAGCCAGGCGCAGAGCACCAAGAACGCCCACGACGTAGAAGGGACAAGTCGAGACCTCACCCCACCAACTCCTTGTTCCGGTTCGGGATGTCCTCCTTGCTGAAGGCCACCTTCTCGTCCTCCTCCTTCAACTTCAGCACGAGGGCAAGCGCATCAGGTACCACATCGCTGCAGAGCGTGAGGAAGCTGCCGGGCTTGGCGGTGTTGATCGCGTGTCGGATCGCCTCCTCCTCCTTCTTGATGATGATGAACGGCTTGTTGGGATCGATCTCCTTGATGCCCTTCACCATGAGCGCGATGATCTCGTCATCAGTCTTGCCGCGCAGGTTGCGGTCCTGGCGGATGATGATCTCGTCGAACATCTGCGCGCTGAGGCGACCGAGGTTCACCGTGTCCTCGTCGCGACGATCGCCCACGCCAGCGATCACGCCCACCTTCGGACTGTCGGGGATCTTGCTCAGGAACTTGCCGAGCGCCTCGAAGCCGTGCGGGTTGTGGGCATAGTCCACCACCACCTGGAAGTTGCGGAACTGGAAAAGGTTGAGTCGTCCAGGTGTCTGCGCAGCCCCCGGTACGAAGGTCATCAGCGCTTCGCGCAGCTCCTCGATCTTCACGCCTTGCACGTAGGCCGCGAGCACGGCGGGCAGTACGTTCTGGATGTTGAACACGGCCTTCCCACCGTACGTGATCGGAATGTTCACCGCCTTCTCGATACGCAGCTTCCATTCGCCCTTGCTGATGGTGACAAAGCCGTTCTCGTAGATCGCGGCCAGGCCACCGAGCTTGCAGTGCTGGCGGATGAGACGGTTGTTCTCATCCAGGCTGAACAAGGCGATCTTGCAATCGCACTGCTTGCGCATGGCCATCACGAGTTCATCGTCGGCATTGAGGATCGCGTAGCCTTCGCGGCGCACGCTGCGCGGCACGGTGCTCTTCACGTGCGCCAGCTCCTCCAGCGTGTGGATGTCCTTCAGCCCAAGGTGATCCGCCGCCACGTTGGTGACGATGGCGACGTCGCAGTGCTCGAAGCCGAGGCCGCTGCGCACCAGACCGCCGCGTGCCGTTTCCAGAACGGCCATGTCCACCACGGGCTCTTTCAGCACGAACTGCGCACTGGCAGGACCCGTGCAATCGCCTTTCATCAGCAGGCGGTTCTGGATGTAGACGCCATCGCTGCAGGTCATGCCCACCTTGTAGCCGACGTTGCGCATCAGGTGCGCGGTCAGTCGCGTGGTGGTGGTCTTCCCGTTCGTGCCGGTTACGGCGATGATCGGGATGCGGCTCGGAGTGCCCGGCGGGAACAGCATGTCCACCACGGGTTCGGCCACGTTGCGACCGATGCCGCCGGTGGGATCGAGGTGCATGCGGAAGCCCGGTGCGGCGTTCACTTCGAGCACCGCTCCGCCTGATTCCGGAAGCGGCACGGTGATGTCGTTCGTCATCACATCGATGCCGCAGATGTCGAGGTCGATGATGCGGCTGATGCGCTCGGCCAGGAACACGTTGAAGGGGTGAACGATCTCCGTGACGTCATCAGCCGTACCGCCGGTGCTGAGGTTGGCCGTGGCTTTCAGGTAGATCACCTCGTCCTTCTTCGGCACGCTGTCGGGCGTCAATCCCTTCAGCGAAAGCAGTTTCAGCGTGTGGTCATCGATGTCGATGCGCGTGAGCACGTTCTCGTGACCATACCCCCGACGCGGATCCTTGTTCACCTCTTCGGTGAGCTGCGCGATGGTGTGCTTGCCATCGCCGATCACGCAGGCGGGAGTGCGTTTGGCGGCGGCCACGAACTTGTGGTTGATCACGAGCAGGCGATGGTCCAATCCGGTGATGTACCGCTCCACGATCACGCTACGGCTGATCTCCTTCGCCTTGGCCAACGCGGGTACGGCCTCTTCCCAGTTCTTGATACCGATGGTGGCGCCACGTCCATGGTTACCGCCGATGGGTTTGATCACGCAGGGGAAACCGACCACTTCCAACGCGTCCTTCAATCCTTCCTCCGAACGCACCACACGGCCTTTCGGTACGGGGATCTCGTAGCTCTCGAGCAGCTGTTTGGTTTCCTCTTTGTCGCAGGCGATCTCCACGCCGATGTTGCTGGTCTTGCTGGTGATCGTGGCGCGGATACGCTTCTGGTGGATGCCATGACCCAGTTGCACGAGGCTTTGTCCGTTCAGGCGCAGGTAGGGAATGCCGCGGTTCACGGCTTCCTGCACGATGCTGCCTGTGCTGGGTCCCAATCGCGATTCCTCGCGCAGCTCGCGCATCTTCTGGATGTCGTTCGCCAGGTCGTACTCCTTGCCCTCGATCAGCGCTTCCGCGATGCGCACGGAGGCCTTCGCCGCATACATGCCCACCGGTTCTTCGAGGTAGCTGAACACCACGTTGTAAACGCCCTTGTCGCGCGTGCTGCGTGTGCGGCCGAAGCCGGTGTCCATGCCCGCGAGCGTCTGGATCTCCAGTGCGATGTGCTCGATCACGTGCCCCATCCACGTTCCACGCTGCACGCGTTCGAAGAATCCGCCCTCATGCTCCTCACTGCAACGGTGACTGTAAAGCGATGGCAGCAGTTCCTTGATGCGCTCGTAGAAACCCGGGATCTTGTCGGTGGGCTTCTGCTCCAGGTCCTCGATGTCGAGGCGCATGACGATGAGTTGATGACGGCGCACGGACCAGTAGTTCGGACCACGCATGGCCTTCAGTTCAAGGATCTTCATATGACAGGCCGGATCCCGGCGTTCGAGTTGGTAAGAGGTAGGGCGCGCTCAAGATAACGAGGGCTTGGATATGGTGGAATGCGCCGTTCCGGGCCATGGGCTTTGGGCGGCGGGCTGCGGGCTTCGGGCCATGGGATGTGGGCTTCACTATCCCGATCGCCCTGTTGATGGATCCGGGATCAATGGACCTGCGTGGAAGCCGTTCCTTCTACTTTCGCTGCGCGACCGAGTGACAAACCCGAGGCACGAAGCCGCGGCCGAGTCCGGAAGCGCGGGGGCGGCGGGGGGCTAAACGATCTGCATGACACCCAAAGGCAAACTCATCGCCATCGGCGGTAACGAGGACAAGGGCAAGGAGCCGGAAGCCGGACACGCCACCAAGGTCTTCACCCACAACTTCATCGAGGAAGGCATCCTGCGCCGCGTGGTGGACGAGATCGGTGGGCCGAGCAAGCGCATCGCGGTGATCACCAGCGCCAGCAGCATACCTGATGAGGTAGGCGCCAATTACATCGAAGCCTTCGGTCGGCTCGGCGTGAAGGACATCGATGTGCTGGACATCCGCGAACGCAGCGATGTGAAGCCGGACATGATCAAGCGCCTGGCCAAGTGCGATGGCGTGATGATGAGCGGCGGGAACCAGCTGCGCCTCACCACCATCTTCGGTGGAACGGCCTTCCTCCAATTGATGAAGCGCCGGTACGAAGAGGAAGCAGGCTTCGTGATCGCTGGTACGAGCGCGGGCGCCATGTGCATGAGCAGCACCATGATCTACCAAGGGCACAGCTCCAGCGGCCTGATCAAAGGTGGCGTGAAGATGACCACCGGTGCGGCGCTCATCTATGACGTGATCATCGACAGCCACTTCGTCGAACGCGGCCGCTTCAGCCGGTTGTCACAAGCCGTTGCAGCGAATCCGGCCGCCATCGGAATAGGCTTGGGCGAAGACACCGGTGTGGTGATCACCGACGCTGATATGCTGGAAACGATCGGCAGTGGCCAGGTGATGATCTTCGATGGTCACGACATCACCTATAGCGATTATGCTGATGTGGAGGAGGGACAGCCCTTCAGCATCGAAGGCATGAAGGTGCACATCATCAGCAAGGGCCACAGCTACAGCGTGAAGCAACGGGCCTTCTCCGCCGTGAAAGTGCCGGTGCGGAATTGAGCGCGCACCGCGTTCTTTGTCGCATGCGTTCCATCACCCTGTTCATCCTTGCCAGCCTGCTCGTTGGCTGCATGCCTGAACTGCCCAAGGACAAGGCCCTTACCCGGTTCGTCTATGACAACGACAGCCTCTTCACCCCGGCGGAAGAGCGCTCGCTGGACAGCCTGCTCGCCGCTTACGAGAGGCGCACGATGAACGAGATCATCGTGGTTACAGCGAGCGATACCACCACCGACACCGCCTTCTACAAGGTGGTAAGGCACCTGTACGATTCGCTCGGTGTGGGCAAATTCCTCAAGAACAACGGCCTGGTGCTCGCCTTCAGTGAACAGGCCGGCCGCACTTTCACGCTCTTCGAATCGAACATGGTGAAGGATACGGCTGAGTGGTCCACCATCCAGGACAGCACGATGATCCCCCTGCTGAGCGAAGGCCGCTACTATGACGCCTTCCATGAGGGCGCCCTCCAGTACATGGCCGTGGCGGATTCGATCGCGGCGAGAAAAGCACGGAGACGGGCAGCACGCAAGAACGACTAGGGTATGCGTGCGTTCCTCAAGAGCGTTTACGCGGCACTCCCCTTCAAGCCGGCCCTCTTCCGTGCGCTGCGCGCGGTGTGGTCGCCGCCTGAACGGATCTACCGGCACCTTCATTTCAAAGGCGTCGTTCGTGTGGCACTTCCCTCCGGAGGAAATTCTTTCCGCATGCGGCATCATGGCTACATGCTGGAGAACGAACTGTTCTGGCGAGGGCTCCAAGGCTGGGAGAAGCACTCCTTCCGCACCTGGCTCCTGCTCTGTGAACATTCGCAACACATCATCGACATCGGAGCGAATACAGGAGTTTTCGCTCTCCTGGCCAAAGCCGCCCGACCGAACGCGTTGGTGGTGGCCGTGGAACCCGCAGAACGCGTTTTCCGCATGTTGGAGGAGAACATCGCCCTGAACGGGCATGATGTTCAAGCATTACGAATGGCGGTGACCGATCACGACGGGACCGTGAACCTCTTCGACCGGCCCGGTACCGAACACGAGTACGATGCGACATTGAACAAGGACTTCAGCAGCGAATACCCTGATGCGGTTCCGGTTCCCGTTCCCGGCCGCACATTGGACAGCCTGATGCAGGAACTGCGCTGGCCGAGGGTGGACGTACTGAAGATCGATGTGGAGATGCACGAGCCCGAACTGCTGGCAGGTGCGCTTGGAACACTTCGGCGTGATCGGCCTGCCATGCTGATCGAGATCCTCAATACCACGATCGGGGATCGCGTACGGACCACGTTGGATGGTCTCGACTACCGTTTCTACCGTATCGATGAGCAGCGATGGCCCCCGGTCCGCAGCGATCGCCCCGGTGAAGGCAGCGACCGGAACTACCTCGTGTGCTCTGGTTCCACCGCCGCCGCCCTTGGCCTGACCTGAGGTGCCACCGACCCGGTATCTTGGCACCATGCGCACCTTCCTGATCACCCTCCTCGCCCTGCTGGTGCTGGGCTTCGCGAAAAAAGAACAGCATCCTGCTCATTTCGTCTTCGACCACGAGGATGCGTTCAGCCAGGAAGAGGAGGTACGCTTGGACACGCTTTTCCGTGGCCATGAACTGCGGACCACGAACGAGATCGTGCTCATCACCACCAAGGATTACCACGGCGCGATGGACATGCGCACATTCGCTGCCAACTGTGGCGATTCGCTGGGCGTGGGCAAGAAGCGCAAGAACAACGGCGTGGTGATCACCTTCAGCAAGCGGCTCCGCGAGGTGTACATCGCCACCGGCCTGGGAACCGAGCGCGTGTTGAACGACTGGTACTGCCAGAACATCATCGACAGCCTGATGCTCCCGAACTTCAAGAAGGACCGCTATTTCGAGGGCCTCTTCGAAGGTGGCAGCGCCATCATCCGACAATTGGAGAAGCCGGAGAACATCATCCACTGAGGCGGGCGTCACTCCCATTGCTTTCTTTGCCGCGCCGCATCCGAAACGCGCAGCACCCATGTCGCACGACACTCCTTACGCCTCCGATCCGAACAGCCCGCGCTGGCCCTTGTACGCCATGTCACTGTTCGCGCTCATCATCTGCATCATTTTCTGGCGCGGGTGCCACTTCTCCGGCAGTGATGCGCCCGCTCCCATGCCGGCCGCTGTGGAAGCGACGAACTGAGGGTCTTCGGTAGTTCGTGATGTTGAGCCTCCAACGACTCAACGGAACATCTCTTTCCGCCCGATCACCGAACAGATGGGGCATTCGTTCGGGTCGTGCGCTTTGGCGGGGCAGTATTCGCGCCCGAAGTAGATGATGCGCAGGTGCAGGTCGGCCCACTCCTCCTCCGGGAAGAGCTTCTTCAGGTCCGCTTCGGTGTGCTCCACGCTCTTGCCGCTGCTCAAGGTCCATCGCCAGGCCAGACGGTGGATGTGCGTATCCACGGGAAAGGCGGGAACACCGAAAGCTTGGACCATCACCACGCTGGCGGTCTTGTGACCGACGGATGGCAAAGCTTCCAGTTCGGTCAATGTGCTCGGCACTTTCCCTGCGTGCTTGTCAAGGAGGATGCGCGACAGGCCATGGATGCCTTTCGCCTTGGCCGGGGCCAGCCCGCACGGCCGGATGATGTCCTCGATCTCCTTCACGTCAAGCTTCACCATCTGCTGCGGTGTGCGCGCCTTCGTGAAGAGCAGCGGCGTGATCCCGTTCACCTTCTTGTCGGTGCATTGTGCGCTCAGCACGACCGCCACGAGCAGCGTGTATGGATCCTCGTGATCGAGGGGGATGGATGGGCGTGGGTATAGTTCTGCGAGCTTCGCTGAAACGAAGGCGGCCTTTTCAGTGCGGGTCATGTCTGTGCTTTTCACATCATCCTGTTCTGCCCTTCACTGTACGGTAGGCGTTGGATGGATCTTCTTCTCGATGTGCTGGTGATCCTGCGGGCGATGCCAGAGACCACCCCATGACCAACCGTGCGGCCAGATGCACCGCTTGACGATCGCTCTGGTCAATGTGCCGGGCCGCTCCGGTTCGTAGCGCCCGTTCGGAGGTTCAAATACCGCTCCCTGGCCTGTTTCCCGTACCAGAGGATTCAACTTTGGATTGATGTCGATGGCGGTGCCGAGCGCGTGGGTGGAAAGACCCGGTGCTTTCGAGCGGCCTCTGTAGTTGAACGCGCTCGTATTGTTGTCCTTCATGCTCGCTTCGTCGTTCCAACCCGTGCTGTCAGCGTTCAACCCGTAGCACATGATCGGGACCACTTTGGCGATGGGGAACGTATCCCTGAGCAGACCTGTGAAGATCCGTTGCACTTCATCCGCCACGCGCTCATGCACGAGCAAATGGCCCGTGCGCTGGTGTTGCGGATCGATGTGACGGCAGGTGCTGTCGGTGAACGAGAAATACGACACCTCAACCAATCGAAGATGCCTGCGAACCGAAGTATCCAGCGGTCCAAGTTTCCGCTCGATGATGCGCAGTTCGTGCTCGAAGCCATCGGTATCGCTTGGTGCGGTGTTGGCACTGATCGTCGCCTTCTCCATCGCCTCATCACGCACACGCACTGTGTCGTGATGCTGCTGTCCGCAACCACACACAAGAACAACCAGAGGTGCTATCGCGTGACGGGCTTGTTCTACCACGTGAAGACGTACGGGGCGGATCCCCGAATGAAGGTGTGCGACACCGAAGACCTTCCCTCCTCCTCCACGTGCACGATGTTCTGCTGGTCGCCGAAGACCTCCTGCAACAAGGTGTTCTGTACCATGAGGTCCTTGGCGCTCTTCACCCCTGCCACTTGCAGGTAACAGAAGAGGTTCTCCCCTTCCAGTTCCTTGCCCATCCACGTGCAGTGCAGTTGTGCATCCTGCATCAGCACGAGGTGCTTGTTCAGGTAGTCGTTCAACAGGCTGTCCGCTTTCGGATGCTCCTTCGGTGAACCGAGCTTCAGTTCCACCCGGTCCGAAAAGGCGTGCTCGATGTCGTGAGCGGTCATGCGCCAGGTGAGGTCGAGCGTTGCCGCGCCAGCCTTGTGATGGATGGTGAGAATGGATGAATAGAAGTCATGCGGGAGCACCGCGCTCCACAACAGACCGAGGATGGAAAGGACCTTCATGCACGCAAAGATGGTTGAGCATGCAAGGATCGCGAAACACCGGAGGACGCCTTCTCCGCGGAATATGACCTTCGCGGTATGAAGAGAAACCTACCCTCCCTGTTCGTTCAAGCCACCTGCGCGCTGGTCTGCAGCCTGTCGAACCCCGCGCACGCCCAACCCGGAAGCTTGGATCCTGCCTTCGCGGTGGCCGGCAAGTATGTGCAGGACTTCGGTGCGCAGGACAACCTGACCAAGGTGCGCGTGCAGCCGAACGACCAGAAGATCGTGGCCGTCGGCACCGCGTTGAGCCCGGCCTTCGCAGGTCAATTGCTGGTGGTGCGCCTGAAACCGGACGGCACGTTGGACGAGGGCTTCAATGGCACGGGAACCTTGCTGATCACGGCCTTCACCGAATCCTACGCTTATGACCTGTTCTTCCAGGATGATGGTCGCATCGTGGTGGTAGGTGCACGTGCGGATGCCAACTACCAGTTCTCCATGCTGGCCATGCGCTTGAACGTGGACGGCACGCTTGACAACACCTTCGGCAACGGCGGCTTCAGCGAGCCGGAGATCAGCACCGCTGATGACTTCGCTTATGCGGTGGCGCCGCTTTCCAATGGCCAATTCCTGCTTGCCGGCACTGCGATCGACGATCTGTTCAACAACCAGCCTGTGGTGGTGCGCATGAACGCTGATGGTACGATCGACACCGCGTTCGGAACGGACGGTGTGGCATCACTGCCCATTACCCAACAGGACAACAAGTTCTGGAACATAGGCCTGCAGAGCGATGGAAGCATCATCGCCTCCGGTCACATGGACCAAGGGCTTACCGGCGGAGGACAGTTCAACCAGGATGTGCTCGCAGCACGCTTCACCGCGAACGGCCAACTGGATCCCTCTTTCGGTACAGGCGGCACCGTGATCCGGCCCATCTCCACGGAACTGATCGAGAGCGCCTTCGGAATGGCCATCGGTGCGGATGACAACATCTACCTCTGCGGCTACACCACACTGCCCGATTTCTCCTTCGACTCCTTCATCATGAAGCTCGATGCGAACGGAGGCAACGCAAGCACCTTCGGAACGGATGGCCTGGTGACCTTCAATGGTGCCGTGCAGGATGTGTTCACGGGCATCATCCTGCAACCGGACAACAGGATCCTCGCCTGCGGAACGTCGGGCGGCTTCTTCTTCGATCCGCGGGATCAACTGCTCGCCCGCTACGATCAGGACGGCACACTGGACGGTTCGTTCGGCACCAATGGCTATGTGCTGAACAACGTGGCCGGCAATTTCGATGAGGCCAACGCGCTGACCCTTCAGGACGATGGGAAGATCGTGGTGGCCGGCAAGGCGAACACCGGCGCCAATAACGACATCACGGTGTTCCGCCACATGAACGACATCGATTTCTCCGTGGCGGACGTGGCCGCTGATGCGAACCTCATCGTGTATCCTGATCCGGCTCGCGCTGGAGCGACCGTTACACTCGCTGCACGAGACCGGTCAACGGCGAAGAGCATCCAGCTGATCGACGTGCTGGGTCATATCCGCTCGCTTGCGTTACGCACCAACAATGAAGGGAAATGCACCGTGGTGCTTCCGACCGACCTGGCTCCGTGCACGTACACCCTGCGGATGGATCCCGGGAACGGTCGCTCACGTGCCGCACGCCTCGTTGTCAACGAGTGAAGCGTCAGGTATGATCAAGGAACGCGGGCCCATCCGGCCCGCGTTCTCATTTCAGCACGGTGATGGTGCCCTGGCGCTCCTCGTCCACCTTGAAGCCGCAGTCGGCCTTGTAGGCGACCGTGTAGAAATAGGTGCCTGCCGGAACATCGCGTGCGTCCCACGTGCGCTGGCTGTCTCCCGCCGTGTTCGTCACCCGCTGGCCCCAACGGTTGTAGATCACGAAGGTGAACACATCGAACAGTGCGGTGATGTCCTTGTCCGGTTCGGAGATGGCGTAGGGCTTCCAGACATCGTTCTTGCCGTCCCCGTTCGGTGAGATCACGTTGGGCAACAGCACCTCACCCAGGTCCACCGATGGCGTGCTGTTGCCGGCGATCACAACCGAAGCTTCGTCCGTGCAACCGCTGTTCGGTTCGGTCACTTGCACCGTATACACGCCCGGCGCGCTCACCTGTGGTGCAATGCTCGTGCTGAAACCGGTCAACGTTCCGTTCGCCGTTACCGCGCTCCATTCGTACTGCACGGTCTGGTCGGGCTGCACGACCACACCTTGGATGGTCAACGTGGGTAGCAAGCAGGAAAGGCTGTCCTGTTCCGTCGGAATGTTCACGTCGATCGCATGGTCAGGTACCACGAGCACAGCATCGATCGAACAACCGTTCGCGTCGGTCGCCACCAGTGTGTAGGTGCCATCCGTAAGCCCGTTCGCTGCGCCGTTGAACACCTGTCCGTTCAAGGTGAACGACACGGGTTGTGCACCGCCGGTAACATTGGACACTTCGATCGAACCGTTCACGGAATTGCACGCGGTGGTGATGTGCGTGTCGTACTGCAACGGATCATCGATGACCAGTTGGAAGGTGGTGTCCACCACGATGTTGCCGCATGCGTCCTCCACATTGCCGGAACTGAAGGTGACCGTGAGGATGTAAGTACCCGGGTCCTGAAGTCCGCTCAAGAGACCGATCGTGTAGCCCGCGCCCATGCTGGCACTCGCGTCGTCGGGTGTCACGCTATTGAAGTCAGTGACATCACCGAGCGGGGAGGTGATGGTGAAATCACCCGGCTGCACGGAAGCGGTCACGACCGGCTCACTGAACTCGACATGGAAGTTCTGGTTGGCGCAATCGGGCACAACGGCCACGGGATACGGGTTGATGTTGTCGTAAAGCGAGGCCGTGCTCTGCGTGAAATCGATCGTGTAACCATCCGGACTGTTGGTCCAGTTCATCACCACCAGCGCAAAGGTCTGTCCGGCCTGCACCGGAAGGTCCGCGTTGAACGGAGGCCCGTTGAGATCACCCGGGCCGTTGGACGTGCCGCTGCCGCCCGAGGCGGTGGAAATACCGGTGGCACCGTTCGGGTTCGTCAGGCTCCCATAGGAATTGCAGTTCACTTCAGGCGAGCTCCCGTTCTGCGCATTGATGCCCGCACAACCGCCGTTGGTGATGTTGAACAAGCCCCAGTCGTAATCGTCCTGCTGGTTGGCCGGATCGAGGATGAAGCTGAGGTTGCCATCGCTCTGCACGGTGAAGGTGTACCACAAACTGGAGGTTTCCAGGTTCGCGTTGCAGGTACCGGTGAACTCATACACATTGCCCGTTCCCGTGGGCGCTGACGTCTCGGTGTATACCCCACCGCACAAGGGAATGGCGCCGTCGCAGTCGCTGGTGCTGGTCTGTGCTGTTGCGTTCAGGAAAGACAGCAAGGCGAGGATCAACAAGCTGCGCATGGGCATCGGTCGGTGTGTCATCTGGGTGAAGACGGCAGGATACGTTCCGCAGGCGTCCGCACCAAGGTACCGGCTCCTGGAACATTGGCTTTATCAAAGCCGCGACACCTTGAACGGCGGTCCATCACATCGCTCGTCCCACGACCATTGGCCTGTGCGACGCGCCTTTACTTTCGCCGTATGCTGAAGTTCGTTCTTCCCGCTGCATGGCTGCTCCTGTTGAACGCCGCGGTCGCCCAGGACTCCCCGCGCTACGGCCGCGACAAGTTCCGCCAGCTCGATCAGGAACTGCCCACACCCAACGAGCAACGCACGGCCAGTGGAGCACCCGGTCACGCTTACTGGCAGATGAAGGCGGATTATGACATCCATGTGGAGATCAGCGAACCGGTGGGAGGCACTGTCGGTTCGAGCGGAGTCGAGAACCTCCCCAAACTCACCGGCTACGAAACGATCACCTACCACAACCAGAGCCCGGACAAGCTCGACTATCTGTGGCTCCAGTTGGACCAGAACATCTTCGAACCGAAGAGCGATGCCAACACCACGCGCACAGGAACGATACCCGATAGCGTGAGCATCGATCAGATCAGCAAGTGGGTGAAGCCCTTTGACGGAGGTTATCGTGTCACCAGCGTTACCGATGCGAACGGAGGGAAGCTGAACTACACCATCAACAAGACGATGATGCGTGTGGACCTGCCGAAGCCGCTCGCCCCCGGTGGGTCGTACTCTTTCAAGGTGAACTGGTGGAATTGGATCAACGATCGGTTCAAGTGGGGCGGTCGCGGCGGCTACGAATACTTCCCCGAAGAGGACAACTACATCTTCACCATCGCGCAGTTCTACCCGCGCATGTGCGCCTACATGGACTACCAAGGCTGGCAGCACAAGCAGTTCCTCGGCGCAGGCGAATTCACGCTCGACTTCGGTGACTACTCGTTGAGCATCACCGTTCCGGCCGACCATGTGGTGGCTTCCACCGGCATTCTCCAGAACGAGACCAGCGCATTGACCGCCGAACAACGGGCTCGCCTGACGAAGGCCCGCAGTGCCACCGCTCCGGTACTCATCGTCACACCGGAGGAAGCCAGGCAGAACGAGGCGAAGACCCCTGAGGCGAAGCGCGCGCTGGGCAAGAAGACCTGGACCTACAAAGCGCAGAACGTGCGCGATGTCGCCTTCGCCACCAGTCGCAAGTTCATCTGGGACGGCATGGACCAACCCGTCGGTGATCGCCACGTGCTGTGCATGAGCTTCTACCCGAAAGAAGGCAACCCGCTCTGGGGCCAGTTCAGTACCAAGGTGGTGGCCCACACGATCAAGACCTACAGCAAGCACACCACCGATTACCAATGGCCCGTGGCGCAGAGCATCCACACGGACCGTATCGGCATGGAGTATCCGATGATCTGCTTCAACGGCGGACGGCCGGAAAAGGACGGCACCTACAGCGAACGAACGAAGTACGGCATGATCGGCGTGATCATCCACGAGGTGGGCCACAACTTCTTCCCGATGATGATCAACAGCGATGAGCGCCAGTGGACGTGGATGGATGAGGGTCTCAACACCTTCGTGCAATACCTCACCGAACAGGAGTGGGACCGCGACTACCCGAGCTGGCGTGGCAAGCCGCGGAACATCGTGGATTACATGAAGGGCGACCTGAAGGGCATCGAACCGATCATGACCAACAGCGAGAGCATCTCGCAGTTCGGCAACAACGCCTACGCGAAGCCGGCCACCGCGCTCAACATCCTGCGTGAAACGGTCATGGGCCGTGAGCTCTTCGACCACGCCTTCAAGACCTATTGCGAACGCTGGAAGTTCAAGCACCCCACCCCTGCCGATCTGTTCCGCACCATGGAAGACGCCAGCGGTGTGGACCTCGACTGGTTCTGGCGCGGGTGGTTCTACACCACCGACCATTGCGATATGGCCATCGCCAACGTGAAGTACAAGCGCATGGACCCGCGCGATCCGATGCTCGCCGAGAAACTCCAGCGTGCTGACAAGTCCCGCGAAACCGTGGACCTGAGCCGTGAACGCAACAAGACCGATGTGCCCCAGGTGGTGGTGGAACGCGACCCGAGCACCAAGGACTTCTACAACACTTACGATCCACTTACGGTGACCGAGCGTGATGTAGCGGAGTTCGAGAAGTGGAAGAAGCAACTGAAGCCCGAAGAACTCGCCCTGCTGAACGAGGACCTTCACCTCTACGAGATCAACTTCAAGAACATCGGTGGGCTTGTGATGCCCATCATCCTGAAGTGGGAATATGCCGATGGCACCACGGATGAGGAACGCATCCCCGCCGAGATCTGGCGCCAGAACGATGACGTGACCAAGTACTTCGTGAAGCGGAAGCCCGTAAGCAGTGTAACCCTCGACCCCAACCTCGAGACCGCCGACACCGACCTGAACAACAACAGCTGGCCGCCGAAGCTGGTGCCCTCCCGCTTCGATGTCTTCAAGGAGCAGAAGTGGAGCGCACCGAACCCGATGCAGATGGAACGGAATAAGGTGGGTGGGGAGATGAAGGGGCGGTGATGTGGCCTAGAAGCGGACCAAAGGCCCAATCTCCTTTCTCTCATTCGGCTCGAGCAAGCCGAGCGAGAACCAAGGGTGGACCTCTACGAGTTCTACCTGCATGACGTGGCCGGGCGGGAGATCGGCATCATGGACCTGCAGGGCGACCTGACCAATGAGCACCGCTGCACCTGGTCCTGGTTCCTCTTCGGCAACCAGCGCCACCTGCGCATAGAGCCGCTGAGCGCCCAGCAGCCCTACCTGTTCGATGCCGACTGGAGCCAACGGGAAATGGCGGACCAGACCAACAGCGAATACAGCCACGTGCGCCAGCTGCTGCTCGCGGCCTACAGCCCCCTGCATGGGGTAAGCTACCCGGTGAGCTTCGTACACATGGACACCACCGGGGTGGACCTGTGGCTGACCGCCCTGCAGTACGACAGCCTGCTCCTGGCGGAACCGGAACTGCAGGCAGCCGCGGAATGGTATACCTTCACCTCACCCAAAGACCAGGTGAGCTTGCGGCGCAGCAATGCGGAACGGGACGAAGTGCTGATCTCAGCCGGTGAGCTCTTGAACGAGGGCCTGCAACGCGGCGCAGGTGGGCAGGCCTCCGCGCAACCCTTCACCTACACCGAATTCAGCGACACGCACCTGAACAAGGTGTACTTCTATGCCTACGACCACCTGGGCAACACGCGGGTTACCTACAGCCAGGACTGCAAGAACTGGAACAACGTGGAGCCCAGCGATGAGGATGACGTTAACATCGAATACGCTGCGGACTATTACCCGTATGGGAAGGTGTTGCGGGAGTTCGTGAACGAGCGCGCCGAGAAGTACCTGACCACTGGGAATGAAAGGGATCAAGAAACCGGACTGGACTATCGGGAAGCAAGGTACTACGATAGCGACGTTGCACGCTTCTTAAGCCTCGATCCCCTAGGAGGCCATGAGGCACAAATAGACAAGTCTTCATACATGTACGTCTGGGGAAATCCGGTGAGCAACACCGACCCAGATGGCAAGTGTCCAACCTGTCCTGGTGGCGTACTATTCAATTTGGATATGATCATCAAGGCGGCAAAAAAACCCAATAGCGCGGCCGCGTACTACGTCGGCTTTGGTGTTGGTGCAGGGAACCACATAGTTGGCGTAGCCAACGCTTTGAGACATCCAATTGACGCCGTGCGCACTGGAATGGCTGCCCAACAGGTCGGAACTCCGGAGAATGTTCAAGCGACCGTGGGTTTAGCTGGTGCGGCAATTGACCTCGTGCACGGGAACGGCATTCAGCGCGGTAAAGTGCTTGGTGGAGCGACAATGATGGCATTGGAAGGGGTTGCGTTGAGCAAAGGTGTAGGAGCCTTGATGGGCGGTGGTGGAGAAGCCCTGAGTGCAACTGAAGCAATCACACCTCGCTTCATTGTTTCAGAGGGCAGCACAGTGGTGCATGCCAGCCAAACCGAGATGATACAATCCTTAGAAAATGCGGGCTACGTTTCTACCCCGACTGAAAGCGCAGGAGTTCAGTTCAAATTACCCAATGGAGTGCAAGCGCGTGCAATGCAACCCGCTGGTCCTAATGGCTTCCGCACGGCCTTTCAGAATTCGTCCGGCACATATGTAACTCCGGAAGGTAAAGTACCGCAGCCCCCCAAAGGTCTAAGTACGGCAGAAAGAAAAACATGGCTCGGACAGCGCACACACATCAACCAACGACGATGAACAGTAACAAATCCAATTGGCTTTCGATCGTGCTAGCCTCATGCCCCTTGAAGATCCTTCGGGTGGACTGGAACGACCCCCAGCTAACCATAAGTGGTCAAGGTTGGGGCTTTAACACGTTAGGGCCTTGGCGTCTGCGCGATTCGGAAAAGATGCTGTCTGGTTCTGGCGACCCTGAATTTGAAGCAACCATTAAGGCGCTTATTGGGGTGGAAATCCTTAGCTGTAAAATCGCGAATCCGGACTTCCCCGTCGACCCATGCTTCATATTGTCAAATGATCAAATGCTTGAGTTCTTCTCAGATACAACCTATGAGCCTTGGACGATGGGACTTCCCAAACCACCATCACTTGTCGCGGAGCCAGGTGATTCAAGGTGGCAAAATTAAGTGTTGCGGGAGTTCGTGAACGAGCGCGCCGAGAAGTACCTGACCACCTTGCACCAGCGCGATGAGGAGACCGGGCTGGATTACAGAGGGGCGCGGTACTATGACAGTGATGTGGCGAGGTTCCTTAGTCTTGATCCTGCGCAGGCAGAGTTCATTAGTTGGAGTCCATACAACTACGTGCTAGGGAACCCGCTGAGCATGATTGACCCGGATGGACGCAGTGCGGGAGACTATTACTCCAGCACAGGCGCGTACCTGGGATCTGACGGCAAGAAGGATGACAAAGTCTATGTCGCCGACCGCAAGAACAAGGATGGCACGTTCCAGAACGCGCAGGATCTTGGCATCACCCATTCCACGTTCCTGTCATTTGCAGGCATGGTCTATAATGAAGATCGATCTACTCAGCAAAGCGCGTATGGCATCGCTTCGGCGATGATGAACTACCGGGCTTTCAAAAATGCGAACGGAGGGAACGTAACCGTTGCCGGTCTGTTAAGCGGGACATACAGCAGCGCACCTAAAACACTTGGAACAGGAGCTGGGGCCGACTTGTCAAGAGCAGCCGCGATCAATGCCCTCCAAGGAGGTACGGATTACTCCAATGGTGCAACACATTGGGATGGGTTCGACTTCGCAGCACGTGGAACAACCAGCCCTAAAGGCGTCGATCAAGGGTTCGATATTTCACAGCCTCATCTTGATGCCTTCCGTGCAGCCTGGACCGACCAGCGGATCAGTGCGTTCAGCGGTGGTTCGTACACCACCTTCTCCACGACATTGACAGCGGGGCCGCACGCTGCCACGGCTACCAATCCGGGTCGCGTTCTTTACAAATCCACCGCGGTGGAAGGCAATACGATCTTCTGGGGACCGAACCAGAACGCGAACTATAGCTGGAAGTGTGAGGTGACCGGTATCCAACTCCACAGCACGCCGAACAGCGGGTATAACTGGAGGTACTACTAAACGAAGGCCGATGACGCGTCACGAGCTTATGTGCCTTGGTGTCGGAGTTCTCTTCGCACTAACCGGCTGTAATGATGCCCAACCACCGGAGACCTCAAAGCCAGAGGGCAAGCAACAATGGCAACGCTGTTCGCCTGACCCGATGTCTTCAAATGGTGTGACCGTGGACTATCCGATGACCTCGGACACCTCGTTCAATTTGGTTGTGCGGAATGCGGCCGGAAAGGAATGTACAGTGCGCAGCGGGCTACCATGTGACATGCCCCGTGTTGCCGTTCTACGAATGGTCGTTGGTGACTTGCCTTGGGTCTTCTTCGAGAATGCGAGCGGTAACTATAGCCGTACCCTGTCAGCGATGAACCTTGACGACTGCACCATCAGGTATCGCGCGAACGAGCTGTTGTGCATCGATACGGAGCATGACCTGATCGCTTTGTTCGATCGAGGTGGAACCACTGATAAGGAGACGGCGGTGCGCTTGATCAACTATGAGAATCAAGAGAAAGGCAGGATCCCATTACAAGGGATCTTGTGTGCTGAACACATGGCCTGCTTGGACTCTGCATGGTTCACGACTGCATCGCTGCGCGTATCCTACCGTCAAGCCCCTGATGGGGCGAGTTCAATAGCAGAGCTACCACTGCCCACGCGTTGATCCGAACTCGCGCTACCCGGTCGAACAAGTCACAGAAGCGGAGGATAGGTCACGAAGAGAAAAGTTCTCCACAGCCTGCCCCGCGCACTTGGCGGGGATCGCGCCGCCGGTCAGCTATAAGCGGCGCGGGCCTTGGCATCGCGCAGCATGGCATCCAGGGCCCCTGCCTGGCGCGAGACTTCCACCAAACCCTGGTTCGAGTGTTAGGCGTGTGGGGGCGTTGGGCGTAAGGAGGCCGTCCACTCGGACCATTGAAGATCTCCTGTTCTAGCTCGGGTGTCCCCCGACTGCTGCAACACTTTCCAGTTCTCGCTCGGGTGTCCCCAACAAAGGATGATGTTGTCGCTCGGCTTGGCCGGTGCGCGGGCGCTGCGGGTGCCGAGTGACCTAGTCTTGTTAGGGCGTCCCGCCCGCCTCCTACCTGGGTCACGTGAGCGAGCTGATGAAAGCCATCGTGGAGGAAGGAACCCGAGGGCACGAGACGTTCAGCAAAGCAAGCCAGAAAAAGCGTTATGGCACGGATCGCCGATCCGCGCCAGCGACAAGATGAACCGCGCGATACGGGGGCCGGCTGGCTTATCGCGTATCGTTCTGGACCGCAATTGCGACCGAATGGCGTTGTTCTCCCTGTTCGATCGTCAGGATATAGAGCCCATCGGCTAGCCGAGGCAATTCAAATCGTTGTGGGCCGCCACCCGCAGTCGCTCTACCGGTGGCATATGTTCTACCCAGTTCATCACGAACTTGCCAACCATAAGTAAGACCCGGCACCCGCTCGGCATTCTGCGGCAGGAGCCGCACAAATAGCGCACACCCGGCAGGAGCCAGGCGTGTGCCGCAGATGCAGCGGCTCGGCTCCAGCCGAGTCGCACGTATGCCGATAGCCTCCAGGCTATCGCTACATTGGATCCATGTCCGAAACACGAAAGGCGAACGTTGAAGAAGCTACCTACTTCTTCACGATCACCGTAGTCGGTTGGATCGACGTCTTCACCCGCAAGGATTACGTGGATGAATTGTTCGCCGCCATCAGGTTCTGCCAGCGGAACAAAGACCTGGAGGTCTTCGCCTATTGCTTGATGCCGAGCCATCTGCACATGATCGCCCGGCGCAAGTCAGGGAAACTAGCCGACGTCCTGCGCGATCTGAAGAGCTATTCCGCCATGCGGATCCTGAAGCTGGTCCAGGAGATCCCGAACGAAAGCCGCCGCGACTGGCTGCTCCACATGTTCAGGTTCCATGCGAGATACCAACCGCAGAACAAGGAGTTCATGTTCTGGCAAAAGACCAGCCATCCCATCCAATTGTGGACCCCGGAAGTCTTCGATCAGAAGGTCAATTACATCCACAACAACCCGGTCGCGGCGGGTTATGTGAGCGAGCCCGAACACTACCTGCTTAGCAGCGCGCACCCGCAAGGGTTATTGGATCTGTTCGACCTGAATGGCGAGGCAGAGCCTCTTGAATAGTACCTGCTCGGCTGGAGCCGAGCTGGTGCAACGATGCAACGAGAAAGTCCATCGGTTCGCTGATAGCCGCGCAAAGCGCCGACCACCTCGAATGAATCCCCTACTTGTCGCAAGACTTCCGCGCATGCGTGGCTAAGCGCGGGCAGGCGGGCGACTTGTGACCTTCCCGATCGACATGCGCTATCACCTTTTCCTTGCTCAGGCCGGGACCTTCAGCCCGATACGTGCCGCTCTCTTGATGCGCTAACGCCGGTACCACCGGCCTTATCCTGAGCAACGCCGCATTCGCTCGCGTATCGTGAACGCGCATGCTCCCCCCTAACGCACCACCATCAGCCGCTTCGGCTCCAGCCTGAAGCGCACTTCATGACCGATCTCCACCGGCTCGCCGTCGAGATGTGCAACGGTGCCCGCCTGGTGCACGAGCGCTTCCCGAGAGACGATCGTACGGATGTACCTGCTCTTGTCCGCGCGGCTGGTGTAGACGTCGTAGAAGGCCTTCAGCAGCGGCAGGAATGAAGGCTTGGACACCAGTTGCAGTTCGGCGAGACCATCATCGGGTGCGGAGCCGGGACTGATCACCGCGCCGTTGCCGAACTCGCGTGTGTTCGCGAAGACCATCATGAGCACCTGCTCCTCGCTCGTTCCATTGTTCGCCTTCACCACCACGCGCATCGGCTTCGCGCTGAGGATGTCTTTCAGGATGATGCGCATGTAGTTCCACTTGCCCCTTCCCTTGCTCTTCTCGAACTCGTGCGCCACCCGTGCGTCGAAGCCGATCCCCGCTGTTCCCAGGAAAAGTCGATCGTTCAGGTAGCAGACATCCATGGGTTTCGCATCGTTCGAGAACGCAACGCGCAGGGCCTGCTCCAGCTTCAACGGCAGGTGCAACGAACGTGCGTAGCCATTGCCGCTTCCCATGGCCACGATGCCCAATGCGGTTGTGCTGCCCACAAGGCCCGAAGCGATCGCGTTCAACGTGCCATCCCCGCCCGCGCTGATCACCCGGTCGATGCCGGCCGCCACCGCCTCTTTCGCGAAGCGTTGACCATCACCCGGACCCTCGATGATGCGCACCTGCAGGTCGTGACCGGTCGTGGCCACCATGCGCTCGGCAGCAGCACGAACGCTCATCGCGCGGCCCTTGCCACTGCGCGGATTGATGATCAGGACGACCCTCATGGGCGGACACGCATGTCGCGTTGGAGCATGTGACGTTCGAACTGTTGCACTGCCGCCCGCAACGTACGCTTCGCCATGGATACCGGCAACGTGTCGTGCATCAAGGGCACCTCTTTCTGGTAGGGGCCTATTCCGGCCTGCCACAACACGCGGTCCAGGTCGGTGCGCAATTGCAACGTGGGTGTGATCACCAACCACGTCGCGTTGCTCTCGCTCACCGCCACCGGTTCACGTTCATCACGGAGCACGCTGGTGCCGAACGCGAAGAACGGCTTGTCATGCCCGATCAGGTCCATGGTGGTGGGCAGGATGTCGATCTGCTCTGTCGTGCGCTCCTCTGTGCGCGGCGCGATGCGGCTTGGCATGTAGTACAATAAGGGTATCCAGTGGTCGTAGGCCGCACCGGCCTGCTCCCCCGCGCGTTCAAGGTCCGCCGTATGGTCCGCCGTGATGATGAACAAGGTCTTGGCGAACCACGACATCGCGCGTGCCTTGCTGAAGAAGGTTCGCAACGCGTTGTCCGTGTAACGCAGTGTGGGATGGATGGGCAAATTGCCGCCAGCGAAGCGCTTCGCATCAGCGGGCGATAGCTTGTAAGGATGATGGGAACTCAAGGTGAACAATGCGCTCATGAACGGTTGCCGCTCCTTATCCAGTTCATCCGCATAGAAACGCAGGAACGGCTCATCGCGCACGCCCCAGACCCCGTCGTCATCCTCCGCGTGCGGATATTCATCCCGGCCAACGTAGCGCTGGAAACCGGTCGACCGTGCGAACGCATCGAAGCCCATCGTACCGTTGTGACCGCCGTGGTAGAAACTCGTGGCGTAGCCCTCCTCTGCCAGGATCCCCGCAAGGCCGGTGATGCGCGCATCCGCATAAGGCGATGTGGTGAACGCCTCCTCCATCAACTTCGGTATGGAAGCCAGGACAGCAGGGATCCCGTCCACACTGCGGCGGCCGTTCGCATAGGCGCGCGTGCAGCACAACCCCTGCCCCATCAACGAATCCAAGAAGGGCATGTAGCCATCGGCGGCACCGCTCAGCCGCGCGCTGTAGGCCGCGCTGAAACTCTCCAACACGATCACCACCACGTTCGGCCGCACACCCGTGACCACCGTGTCGCCATACTGATGCACCACCGGCCACAGCTTCTCGGCTTCTTCCTGCGGCATCAACTGACGCGCTTCGATCACCGGTTTGCCGATGCTGGTCATCACGGTGAAAGGCGTGTTCAGCACCAAGGGCATGTAGGCCGGTGCGGCATAAGCGCTGGCATCGAGCACGGCCAATGGCATGTACTGCAAGCCACCGCGCGATGCGAGAACGGTGAAGGCCACCAGTGCGATGCGCCACAACCACCATGGCTTCGCCTCCGCCATTGCCCAGCGGCGCTCCGCCCAGCGATATCCCTTGTAAGCCGCGAAGAGCGATACGATGAAGATGACGAGCACGTACCAGTACTGCACAGCGAACACCGGTGCCAGGTGGGACAGGTCACCACCGCCGGAAGCGATGCCGAAGAGATCCGAGGTACTGCGCTTCAAGGTGAACTTGTAGTACTCCAGGTCCACGCAGTTCAGGAAGAAGCACACGATCGCGCTCACCAGGAAAAGAACACGTTGAAGTACGCGTGCCCAAGGGCGGTTCGGGGTGAGCATGAATGCGGCCGTCCACGGCAGGAACAGCCATGCCGTTGCGCTCATATCGAACCGGACTCCACCTGCGAACGCCATGAACGGCGGGCGGGGAAAGGTGTCCGCGTTCATCAGGAAGAAGAGCACCCGCTGGAGGCTGAACAGCACCAGCACCACACCGAAAGTGGCTATTGCGCGGAAGAACGGAGCGAAACGCTGCACGGCGCGAAGATGCGTGCGCTGAGCGTTCCACACGTTGGGAACAATGCTCATCGGTACCTTCGTTCGCACCATGTCCAGGCGCGTGTTCACCGTTGCCATCACTGTCCTCTGGTGCTGCGTTTCCCACGCACAGGACACCCCATTGCGCTGGTCGTTGTTCACGAACACTACGCAGAACATCGATCTCTCGCACCCCAAGTTGAACCTGGGCGTGGAAGCTGAGCACGCGGGCCAGGCCGTGTTCCTTTCTGTAGGCGCCTACTACAGGAACCCGTGGAGCCAGCTGTATGCGAGCGGGAGTTCCGTGGAGGTGGGCTGGAGAGGCCGCTTCATCAAGGAATGGGACCTCACCATCGCCACTTCACTCGGTCATGTTGACTACGATGCGGCCGGTGGCTATCCGGACAGCACCTCTGCTGCTGAGGGGGACACCGCTTTTATGGAACGGTACAGGATCGAGAAGACCCTGTTCAACGTGTACGCCACCCTGAGCCGCTCCGTGGACATCGGCCGCCACCTCTGGATCCGGCCGTTCTTCGGTCTTGGATTCCGGTACAAATGGTCCGCACAACCTGGCCGCGAAAAACCCTTCCAGCCGCAATACGGGCCTGACCTGAACATGGCCATGTTCCGTGACCGACTAGGGGATCATGGCGTACCCACTGTTCGCTGTGGCGTGTTGATCGGCTTCCGGATTTCGCGATAGCGACAGCGCGCACGCCGGTACTTTTGCGCCCATGTCACCGGAGACCATCGAGAAGAAGCAACTGACCTTCGACCGCAAGGCGCTGAGCAACACCGAACTGCTGGACATCCACGAGCACCTGCTCCGTCCCCGCTTGATCGAGGAGAAGATGCTGAGCATGCTGCGTCAAGGCCGCATCAGCAAATGGTTCAGCGGCATCGGCCAGGAAGCCGTGGCGGTGGGTACGGCGCTCGCCATGCACCAGGACGAATACATCCTACCGATGCACCGCAACCTGGGCACCTTCACCACGCGCGGTGTGCCCATGGCCCGGCTCTTCAGCCAGTTCCAGGGGCGCATGAACGGCTTCACCAAGGGCCGCGACCGCAGCTTCCACTTCGGCACACAGGAATACAGGATCGTGGGCATGATCAGCCACCTGGGCCCGCAGCTCGGCGTGGCCGATGGCATCGCGCTGGCGCACCAACTGCGCAAAGAGCAGAAGTGCACGTTGGTCTTCACCGGTGATGGCGCAACGAGTGAGGGCGATTTCCACGAGAGCGTGAACACCGCCGCCGTGTGGGACCTGCCCGTGATCATCGTGGTGGAGAACAACGGTTATGGCCTGAGCACCCCCAGCGGTGAACAGTTCCGTTGCAAGCTGATCTCCGATAAGGCGATCGGTTATGGCATGGAAAGCCGTGTGGTGGCCGGGAACAACATCCTCGATGTCGTTCACACGCTGCGCGAAGTTGCGGAGAGCATCCGTCAACGTCCGCGCCCGGTACTGGTGGAGTGCATGACCTTCCGCATGCGCGGCCACGAAGAAGCGAGCGGAACGAAGTACGTGCCGCAGGAACTCTTCACCGAATGGGAGAAGAAGGACCCTGTGGTGAACTACGAGCGCTGGCTCATGGACATCGGCGTGCTGAGCGACGCCGCCATGGAGGCGATGCGCAAGAAGATAAAAGCCGAGATAGCGGAAGCGGTGGAAACAGCCTTCAGCGAACCGGCGGTCACACCCAGCCTGGAGACCGAACTGAACGATGTGTACGCGAAACCGATCGTGGTGGACCCGAAGCGTTCGATCACGGTTGCCCCAACACCCCAAGGTCCGGAGAAGCGTTTCATCGAGGCGATCACGGAAGGCATGCGCGAGAGCATGCGCCGCTTCCCGCAATTGGTGCTCATGGGACAGGACATCGCTGAGTACGGTGGCGCCTTCAAAGTGACCGATGGCTTCGTGGCCGAGTTCGGCAAGGCGCGCGTGCGCAACACACCGCTGTGCGAAAGCGCCATCCTGGGCACAGGACTGGGATTGAGCATCAACGGCATGAAGGCGATGGTGGAGATGCAGTTCGCTGATTTCGTGAGCGAGGGCATGACCCAGATCTGCAACAACCTGGCGAAATCGCACTGGCGTTGGGGTCAGAACGCGGATGTGGTGGTGCGCATGCCGACCGGCGCGGGCTCTGGCGCTGGGCCGTTCCACAGCCAGAGCAACGAAGCCTGGTTCGTGAAAACGCCGGGCCTGAAGGTGGTGTACCCGGCCTTCCCCGCTGACGCGAAAGGACTGCTCTGCTCCGCCTTCGAGGATCCCGATCCGGTGATCTACTTCGAGCACAAGAACCTGTACCGCTCGCTGAACGGACCGGTGCCCGAAGGCTGGTACACCACGCCCATCGGCGAAGCCGCCTTGCTCCGTGAAGGCACGGACCTGACCATCATCACGTACGGCATGGGCGTGCATTGGGCCTTGGCCGAACTCGACAACCGACCCCTCAGCGCTGACCTCATCGATCTGCGCACGCTCCTGCCTTGGGACCGGGACATGGTGCTTTCCAGCGTGAAGAAGACCGGCCGGGCCCTGGTGCTGCATGAGGACACCCTTACTTGTGGCATCGGTGGCGAGATCGCGGCCACCATCAACGAGGAGTGTTTCCGCTACCTCGATGCTCCGGTGATGCGCGTTGCCTCCTTGGACACACCCATCCCCTTCGATACGGGACTCGAACAACAGTTCCTGGCGAAGGCGCGGTTGAAGGAAGCGATCGATCAGGTGCTGCAGTACTGATCAGGACCTCCTACGGCCGGAGTCAAGGATCCGCAGCCATACTCCGCATCATGGATCCAAGGGAGGTCTGAGCTTCCAAGCGATGGCCCATTTTCGCTCGTTCAGGGCTGATGCCGGTCATGGCGGAGCCTTGCCCTCCAGGAACGGTTTGATAGGTTTACTGGACAAAGGTTCACCTACACCACCTGTTCCATGTCCCCGTTCCGGTCACGCCCGCTCAGCGCATCGAGCAAAGTGCTCGCCTTCCTGCTTCTTTCTTCCAGCATCGGGGTGGCGTTGCGGAAAGGGGAAGCACCGGTAGCCCAAGGACCGAACGCGAGCGGGGGTTGCACATCGGTCGCCTTCAACCCACACCATCCCACCGCGCCGGACGAGGTGGCGGGTGCCGACTTCACGGTCACCACACAGGCTTCGCCCCTGGCCTGGCGCCTGAATGACCTCGTGAACCCCTCCATCACCCTCACCCGCGGGCAGACCTACACCTTCGACCTCACTGCGGTCAGCTCCGTCCATCCTTTCGTGATCAACTCCAACAGCAGCAATGCCGCCGGTACCATCTACGCCGGTCCTTCCTTCGGCACCACCATCAGCTTCACGCCGGATTTCTCGATGCCCGCGACGATCTATTACCACTGCACGATCCACCAGACGAGCATGGTAGGCATCATCACGCTCACCGATCCCTCGAACTTCATCGTTACGGTAAACCCTGACTTCACTTGGAACATCAATGGGGAAACGAACCCCATCCTTACGCTTACGCGCGGCCAGTCCTATCTATTCAACCTCATCGGCGTTGGCCCGGAACATCCGTTCGTGATCAATGAGAACGAAGGGGACGCGGATGGAACCATCTATGCCGGCCCTGTCACCGGCAGCGTGTTGGCCTTCACACCTGACGACAACACACCATCGACGATCTTCTATCACTGCCAGGTGCATTTCACGACCATGGTCGGAACCATCAACGTGTCCGCACCTTCCGACTTCCTCGTGACCGCCAACCCCGATCTGACCTGGAACGTGAACGGGGGATCCAACCCCACGCTCACCTTGGTGCGGGGCCGCGCTTATTCGTTCGACCTCACCAGCGTTGGCGCCATTCATCCCTTCCTCATCAATAGTTCGGCCGTGGATGCCGGAGGTACCGTTTACGCAGGTCCAGCGAACGGATCCATCCTGTACTTCGCACCGGACGCTTCCACACCCTCAACGATCTACTACCACTGCCTGTTCCATTCCTCCATGGTGGGCACCATCACTGTGGTGGATCCACCGGACCATGTGATCGCGGTGAATCCGGATCTGACCTGGAACGTTGACGGCCAGACCAACCCCACCCTCGCGCTCAAACGCGGACACACCTACACCTTCGATCTGTCCGCCGTCAGCTCCGGGCATCCGTTCGTGATCAACAGCAACGCCAACGACGCGGCGGGGACCCTGTATGCCGGACCTTCCTTCGGAACAACGCTCTCCTTCACACCGGACCAGTCCACACCTTCCACCATCTACTATCACTGCCAGGTGCATTCCGGCACCATGGCCGGAACGATGGTGGTGTTCGATACACCGGACTTCATCGTGAACGCTAACCCGAACTTCACGTGGGACATCGGCGGGCAGACGAACCCATCACTGGTTCTTACCCGCGGACAGACCTATGTATTCGACCTGACCAACGCTACGACGGTGCATCCGTTCGTGGTGAACCTGAACAGCAACAACGCGGGCGGCACGATCTACGCAGGTCCAGTCGCCGGTTCGTACCTGGCCTACACGCCTGGTTTCGCGGAGCCATCCACCATCTACTATCACTGCCAGGTCCACTTTGCGACGATGGTGGGGACCATCACCTTGGTGCAGCCTGCGATCACCGTTTCGCCACGCGTGTTCCTAGAAGGGCCCTTCGTGCAGGCAACGAACCTCATGAAGGATGATCTGCGCGCAGCCGGTCTGGTGCCGGCCACCGAACCATACACCGCTCTCGGATACGCGCACGTTGGCGGTGGCGGTGAAACCGTGGCCCCTGCTGTTCTCGCCGTCACCGGCAACAACGCGATCGTTGATTGGGTGGTGGTCGAGCTGCGCGACGCCACCACACCGACCACCGTTCTGGCCACACGCTCCGCTCTGTTGCAGCGGGATGGCGATGTCGTGGCCAGCGATGGTGCCTCACCCGTATCGTTCAACCTGGCCGCAGCCAATTACCATGTGGCCGTGCGGCATCGCATCCACTTGGGCATCATGACGCAGACGCCCGTAGCGCTCAGCACTTCTCCAGCGTCGATCGACTTCACCACCGCCGCCATCTCCACCTTCGGAGCGAACGCACGCAAAACGGTGGGCACTGCACAGGTGATGTGGATGGGCGATACCAACTTCAACGGACTGGTGCTCTATACCGGTGCGAACAACGATCGCGATCCCGTGCTGGTAACGGTGGGCGGCACCACGCCCAACAATACCGTCATCGGATACCTGCGCACCGACCTGAACATGGATGGCACCGTGAAGTACACCGGCAGTGCCAACGACCGAGACCCCATCCTGTTGAACGTGGGCAGCACGACGCCGAACAATTCGCGCGTGCAGCAGCTTCCCTGAGGCGCTTACTTCTCTTTCGCCACGCTCACCTCTTCGAGAATGGCGGTCTGCCCCTTCATGCAACCGCCATTGTTCGCGCGCGATGGACGGTACTTGAAGCGCAGGTGAAGCCCGTTCTGCTTGAAGCGTTCCTCCAGCGCGATCGGGATCAGGTACGTGCCGCTCACGTCATCGAGCTTCACGAGAACCGGGCAGGCCTCCGCCGCGAAAGCGGTGGTGACACGGCCCGTGCTGTAACCCGCATCGGCCTCCTGCTGATCGATCGCCTTCGCGCTGTCCAGCGTATTGTTCTTCGGGCCACAGGCGGCCATCGCGAGCGCACCGATGATCAGTGCGGCCATACCGTTCGTTCTCGTCATCGTTTGCCGGTGAGGATGATGCGCTCGGCCTTCTGGAACCTTCCATTGGCCAGGCGCACGAAGTAAGGGCCTGCCGCCAGATCCTTCACATCCACCTGCACGCTCCATCGCTTGTCACGTGGTTGCGCATCCTGATGACGCAGCGTGGCACCGTTCAACGCGACCACATCGAAGCTCAGGCGCTCGTCGCTGCTCAGGCCGTCGATGCTCACGTTCAGCGATCCATCCTGTTGCGTCACTTTCATCACCGCCGTGGCATAGAGCGGATCCTGGTCCTGCACGGAAACGTTGGACGTGAGGTCGAAGGAGAAAATGCGCGTGCGCGTGTTACCACCCGCGGCCAGGTATTCACCCGTGTACCAGAAAGTGGTGCCGTTCGGGTCCAACGACATCTGTGCATAGTCACCGTAGCGATTGAAGCCCGTTTGCGAACCTGCTCCATTGATAGCAACCTGCTCGGCCACGGTCATCTGCCCGAACGGGTCCGTGGCATACCGACCGGTATACCGCAGGCCGGGGTAACCGTTGTTAGCCGGATCACTGAACGAGTAAGCGAGGCCGATGTTCCCCTGGTTGTCCATGGCGATGCTGCCCAACCACCGGTGCGCCGCGTCAGGGCTCCAGGTACCTTGCTGGTAGATGTTCCACACGCCGTCATCGGCATCCCGCAGTTCATACCAACGGATGCCCGCATGATCGCTGCCGTTCACGTCCACCACGTTGCACAGCACCACGGTGTTGTAACCACCCCACCGCATGTATTGCGCCCTGAAGTTGAACACCCCTGCAATGGCATCCAATTTCTGCGTGGTGCCCGGCTGCGCGATGTCGTTCCAACTGGCGGGAAAGCTGCTGTCGAAAGCGGTGGTGGCGAGCGTGCGCGTGAGCACCACGCTGGTGTTCGCCAAGGTGTTCCAGTCGGTCGTCATCTCGTACACCTTGATGCGATCGGCAGCGACACCGTTCCAACCATTGTCCTCCATGTTGAAGAAGTAGCACGGTGTTCCCGCTGGCGGGATCTCGCCATCCGCATCAGCGGGCAGCACACTGGTAAAGCCGTCGGTCAGCACGTTCGGTGCGGAGAGCGCGACCATCCGTGCGTTCGCCACGCCGTTCAACATCGCTTCACGCTCGAAGACGACAGCGGTCTTGTTGCTGTTGCTGGTGAAGTAGTACCCGTCCCACCACACGCTCAGCTTGGGGTAATCAGGGAACTGCGAGAAGTTGAACGACCACGTGTAGTAAGCACCGGCAGGGTCGCTGGTCTGGCTCAAAGCGAGCAGCATCTTGTTCGGGCTCCCGCTGTTGAACTGCGAGATCAACCAGCGATCAGCGTGACGGTCGTAGAGCACGATCGGATCACCTTCGTCCGCGCTGCCTGTCCACAACGAGCTCAGGTTGTGCGCGGTGCCCACCGAGGACCCCGTCTTGGTGTACACGCGGAAGGCCGTGTTCACCGCCTGCAGGTAGCGATCAGGGCCAGCCGCACCGGTGGGGTCCGGCGGGTAGCCGCTTCCGTTCTGCCCATTGAAGCTCACCAGCGGCGCACGCATGCGACGTTCGGCAGGCACCGTTTGCAACGCGGGGTCAATGGTCGGTGGATCGATCTCCGCCGATGGCTTTCTCGGATGCACAGGCCGGTTACCATCGTGCGCCTCCTTGCTCTCATGATCATCCTCGTCCTTAACCGCAGGCCAATCGTACAACGGAGGTGTCACTTGGAACCCGGACGCGGTGACAACGGTGACCTCCTGGCCCAAGGAGTTGTGAAACACTTCCGGGACAGGATCGCCCGACTGAGCCTGAACCGAAGCAACTGCGAGTGCGGAAAAAAGAAGGAACAACGTAGCGCGCGACATGGGGTTGGAATGGACGGGAAATGTAGGGGGCAGGCAGGGTAGCTTCCCGGGCGATCCGACAGAACTGGATACCAGCTTGACGGAGCCTGTTCAACCCTTCCTTGGCACGAACCAAGCGTGACCTGTCTCGAAGCGCCGCAGCAGTTCCGCCACCCGCTTGGCCCGTGTGGCCTCGGTCTTTCCCTGGTTGATCCAGATGCAGATGTTGCGTTGCCGTCCCATCAACAGACGCTGCCAGCCCTTCTTGAATTCCGGAAAAAAAGCCAGTGTCTCCTCCAACTCCGCAGGCAGCTCGACCTTGGTCGGGTCCGGGTTCAGCCAGACCTCGAAGGTCGCCTGGTCCCCAGCCTTCACTTTCGCCTTGCGCCGCAACTCGTCACCGAGAACGATCACATGGTAACCGCTCTTCGTCGGCATCAGCGCGCGGTCCATCGCCACGCCGTTCACCGTTCCCTTGATGCGCACCGTGCCGCGCTTGCCGTAGCGTTCCTGCACATCATGCGGGAATTCCACGTAGGTCCAACCGAAGCGACCGCTCGCCTTCTGCAACTGGGCGGTGAAGCGCACGACTTCCTTGGACTTCTTCATCGCTGGTCGGTGCATAGTTCATTCGGCTTGCAGCGCATCAACAACAAAATGGCACCGAGCGTTACGAAGGAGAACAGCTTGTAGTGGTTGAACAAGGGCGCGAACTCACCAGCGATCATCGCTGCGTTGAACCCGAGAAAGAGCAGGACCCGCGGTAACCACCACTTCGCATCGCGAGGCGTTGAACTGCCCGCACCGACCACCGCATGCCAGACCATCCACACCACAGCGGGAGCCGCCAGCATGAGCGAGTAGTTGCGTTGATGGGGAAAGACGAGGACGGTGCAAAGCAGCAAGTAGGCGACCTCCCACCACATGTGCTTCCCGTTGCGCGATGGAACGAACGGCGGCCTACGCAGGAACCGTAACGCGAGCAAGGCGAAAGCGGCGCGGCCAAGAAGCAAAAGCACCTTCACCGTGGAAAGGTCCAGTGCAACGATGTTGCGGGGGAGTGACAAGGTGCTGGGGCTTCCACCTTCCGTACTGAAGTAGGCCGAGATGAGCGAGCCCAGCGCTATGGTGGACGGCTCCTCCTCATCGTAGATGTGGCGCGCGTCGTTGGGATCGATCATCGCCCAACGCGAACGCAAGAGACCCAGTTCCTCGTTCCAACCGACGACCAAGGCAGGAACAAGTTGCAGCAGGACTACCGCAACGGTCGTCCACAACGCTGGCAGCCATCTGCCACGATACACGAGGTACGGCAGCAGCACCAGCGGAATGAGCTTCATGTCGATACCGACGGCGATGAGCACCGCGCCAAGCAACACCTGCCCACGCTCAATGCGGTGAAGACCTTCCAAAGCGAACCACAGCACGAAAAAGGTGACCTGAGATGAGTTGAGGTTGTCACGCATCGCTTGGAACAGCACGAGCGAACTGAAGAAGGCGACAACGAGCTGATCACGCGCCGACAGCTCATGCAGCAGCCGCTCCTTCGTGAGCTGCCAGCAGCGCCAGAGCGCAACGAACATCAGCGCGCTCCAGATCAACTTGGAAAGCACCGGACCCAGCATTAGGAATGGTCCAACGAGCAGGGTGAAGAACGGGCTGTAGAAATAGGAGAAGCCATCGATGTACTTCTTCGTGTACATGTCGATGCCCGCGAAGAAGTCGTTGGATGCGGCGAGGTAGATATCCAGGTCGTTACGGCCGGTGGAAGCGATGACCGCTGTGATGACCAACCCCAGCACCAGGCTCGCCGTTCCGAAGAACAACAAGCGGCCGTTCCGGTCGGTTGGTATCGTCATCTGTGCGAAGGAAGCGATCACGGGCGTTCGTGCGCCGCTCGCTCAACCACCAGCTTTCTTCGCCTTGAAGCCCTTCTCGATCAGGATCGCCAGCACCTTGTCGCGGTGGTCGCCTTGCAAGAGGATCACGCCGTCCTTGGTGTTGCCGCCCACACCGCACTTGCTCTTCAACAAGCGACCGAGGTCATCCAGGTCAGCCTCCTTCCCAACAAAGCCGACGATACGCGTCACCAATTTGTTCCCCTTCAAGCGATCCAAGTGGATGCGCATGTCCTGATCACCGGGCGCCGCGGTGGGTTTGCCGGAACCGCTCGGTCCGCTGGAGAAAACGAGTTCACCGAAGGAGTTGAGGGTGCGCTTTTTCATGTGCTCACCGCAGAGGCGCTGAGCCGCTGAGGAACGCAAAGAAAGCTCAGCGCCCTTTGCGCCTCCGCGCCTCTGCGGTGAAAGTTCATTTCCACCACGTGATCAACGGCCGCGTCATCTCCAACCCGAAGCGCCGCGCGTCCTCCAGCTTGAACGGTCCGTGCATCTTCAGGTAGAGGTCGAAGGTGATCGGCCCTTCCTGGTCGGCCTTGAAGTTGGTGTGCCAGTAGTTGTTGAGGCCGTAGAGGTAGATGGTGCTGCTGCTCTTCGCCTCGGTCTTCCAGGCCTTGTAGTACTCGGGGTTCGTGCCCTTGCCGGGGTTCACCTTGCGTTCGTCCACCATCTCGCCCACCTCCCAGATCGCGCCTTGTCGACAAACGACGGTGATCCCATGATCAGAGGTTTCGCTAGTTGACGAGATATCGATCCAGGAAGCACCGCTGAAATAATCCTTGTTGGAGCCAGGGATTCCCACTTGTTCAATCGTCGCGCATGTATCGCCAAAGCCGATGCGAATGGTCGGTTCCGGGAGATCCGCGAATGGAAGGGCCAAATGCATTGCCTGCTTCTCTCTGCCGAAGTGTTTCTCGATCCAAGAGCGAAAGCGAATCCCGCCTTCACCATACTCCCAGATATCCGTGTAGATCTTACCACCAGCAAGTTCGCTTTCGAGTCGAAGGCGCTTAAAGAGAGGTCCCTTGTCGAACCACTCTGCACGCTTGAGCACTGGGCGTTCTGTGATGTTAGGGTCCAGCCCATTGACATACAACCATTCGAGCATACCGTCGTAGAGCGAGGTATCGGCATAGTTCACATCAATGCCGAACAGTCTATCCAGCGCGCCAGAGGCCGAGTCAGGGCGGATCCGGTTCACGCTGGTTTGCGCGCTGTACTCATCATTGATCACTCGACCCTTCTTGTTGCTTGGCCAGATTTTGATAGCCGACAGCGCGGGTAAGTTGTGCAGATACGCGCCGATCATATGGCTGGTCATGACCTGTACAGGAACCACCTCGCCAGTTGAGGATTCGATTGATGAATGGTCGTATGCGCCCGGCATGCGGAACTCGACATAGCCGTCTCGTTGCCAAGGCAGTGCATTGATGACGACGAGCGTATCGGAAGATCGCTTGTCTGGCAGCAGAGCAGCATCCATTTCACGGAAGTAGTGCCAACCACTATCCGCGAACGCCTTCTTCACCCGCCACTGGTCGGTGGTGAAGTGCGCATCCGGATCGCTGATGCTGCACCACGCGCCCCAGGTGTGCTCGTGCCACATGACGATGCTGCGTTTGGCGCGGTAGAGCAGGTGCGGGTCGATGGGCTTGCCGAGGATCTTCGCTGCTTCGATCAGGTTGGTGAGCCGCGCGCTGAGCACGCGCACATCGCCTTCTTCCTTCGCCGTGCTGTACGCGCCATCCTCCCAATAGGGCGTGAAGTCGCCGCTCCAGGTGGGGATCTGCTTGCCGTACTTCGTTTCGAACTCCTGCATCATCGTGCCCGCGTTGGCGATGATCAAGCGCGGTGAAGCGTACTTCGCGTTCCACTCGCGCACGAAGTCGCTGAGCGTGCTGTCCACCGGGCCGTTGTCGCTCACGATGTTGTAGCGCCACTGCACCATGTCGAAGGGATAGCCCTTGGCGGCGAGCTCGTTCATGTACGCGGCGATCTTCCGCGTGCCGCGCTCCTTGATCGCACCGGCTGTGAAGCCATGCCAGCCGCCATAGCCCTGTCCGGCGGTCCACACAAGTACGCTGTCGCGACCGGTCGTACCCTTCCACCAGTAGGGCTTGTCGCCCTGTTCGCGCAGGGTGCTGCCGATGCGGTCGCCGCCATCGGGCAGGTCGGGGATGTAGTTCGGTCCCTGGCTCAGGTGGCGGATGCCGTGTGCCGTGTAGGCCTCCACCATGCTCCAGCGCATGCCGGGGATGTCGCTGACGATCGCCATGGTGATCGGCAGGCCGTACCACTTGCGCAGTGAGTCGGCATACTCGACGATCCAGTGCATCTCCTCGGGCGTGCACAGGCCGGTGAGGATGTTCGCGTAGTTCACGCTAAGGGCGATGCTGCCGCTCTTCACCGCAGCGATGAAGCGCTGCTTGTCCGCTTCACTGGCGACCCCCAAGAAATTCTCCACAGCCCACAGGCTCTCCACGTTCCACACGAAACGACTGTCCTCAGGATAGTCCTTTGTGCGGTCGATCAGGTCCAGCGCATCGTAGATGTTCTTGTTCTGGATCTTCTCCACTTCGGTCTGCAGATGGCTGTAGCCGATGTCGTTGTGGCTGTGGTGGACGAGATGGATGTCGCGATGGATGACAGGTTGGACTCTGACATTGAGTCGAACATCCAACAGGTCGGGTGAAGGGTCATCGACCTTGGTGGGGATCCGTGCACGGATGTTCAATACGGTATCCCGTTGTGCAGCATGGATGGGGAAATGAAAAATGTTCAAGCCGTTGTTGACCTTGAAGAGCTTGGTCGGCTTGGGGTCATTGACATACAGCGCCAGTATTTCCGGCCCACCGAAGTGCATCAATGTGATGAGCAGGTCTTGTGCGCCATCCTTCAGCAAGAACGGCAGCGCCTCCACCTCCACCTTCTCCCCGAAGGTGTACCGGAAGGTCATGAACCAGTCCGGGCTGTCCTGCGCGTGGCCCACCACTTTCAACTTCACGGGTTCGCCGAGCTTGACGTACTTCCTCGGCACCCGCAGATGCGCGAAACCGTGCGCATCGCCGTGGCGGTCCATCTTGCTGTATTCGAAGACGAGCTTGGTACTGTCCGCTCCTGCCGCCGACCATGTGCCCGGGCTGGTGCTGTGGTGCGTGGTGAAGGTCAGGGCCTTCGCATCGTTGATGTAGAGGTCGAAGCTCCGGTCACCGCCGCTGGTGGTGCTGTTGTGCGCGGCGATCCAGCTGAAGTAGTAGTACGGCACCGACTCCCGTTCCGAAAAGGGCACAGCGGCTGTTTCCCACGCGATCGCCTTCTTCCCATCGGTGCAGCGGGTGAGCAGGGCCGTGGTGGCGTGCTCCGGGTACACGCTGAAGTACGAGAGCACCTCGCCCTCCACATCCTTCGCATAGCCGTTGATCACGTCCTGCTTGCCGAAGACGGGCAGGTCGACCTGAGCGGAGCAAGGCAGGGCCCACAGGAAGAGCAGGCCGGTGAGGAGGCGCATGTTCCAAAGATCGGCGCCAACGGGTTTTCACCGTCGGGTAGCAAGGGCGTCAAGTGCACGCCAGGACGGATCGTTCACGGGCGAGCCACCCGGTCGCTTTGTCGGCGTCGTAGCGGCCAAAGCTCAGAACCGGTACCGCAGCGCGACACCCGTCACCAACGAGCGCGTGAGTCCGTCCGGCCGTACTTCGCGTGTGATCACGGGCGTTCCGAAGCTCGCCTCCACCGCCCACCGCTCCGCCACTTTGTAACGCAGGTCGGCCGTGACGTTCAGCGTGAGTCCTTGAGATCCGGAGATGTTGACGCGTTGGGTGCCCATCTCGGACATGGGCACTGTACTGATCAAGCGCGTGTCCTTCTGCAGGCGATAGATGGCCAGAACGCCGGGTTGAAGGGCGAGCCGGCCACAGCCGTAGGTGTACTGAACCCGGGCCATCAGGTCGTTGCCGCGATGGAGCATGTCGCTCTCGAAGTAGCCTGCCACCGCGGGGTCATTGTTCCAAGCGGCATGGGAGAACATGTTCTCGTTCCCTTGATCGAGCACGTGCTGGTAGGCGAGCGCTCCGATCCAACCTCCGGTGCGGTATTGAAGACCGAAGAGCAGGTCGAGCGTGCCCAGACCGGACTGGTAGGGCATGGGCAGCGCATAAGCGGGTGCATCCAGCGTTACGTTTCCTGAGCCTTTTTCAGGGGATGTCGTTGCGTTGGTGGTTCCCGTTGGCAGGCGCAAGCCCGTGGTGCCGATCAGCTTGCGGTGACCATCCGAAATGAAGGTGTAGGAACCGGTGATGATCGCGTCACCCAGGCCATTGTTGGTGCCGAGTTCCCCATTGGCCATCACGTAAGGCAGCTTAGCCTGTAGGCTGCAGCGTTCACCGATCCCGATGTTGAGTTCCGGCACCACCTGCATGATGCTCGTGCCCTGCTCGCCCACCGCGTAACTGTAGAGCACACGTGCGCTGTGCCGGTATGCATCGGCATCGGCCACGCTGTCCTGCCATAGCGGCAATTGACCGATCGCGCCGGCGGTGCACACGCCGGCATCACTGCAGCCTTGGGCGCGCACGGCCAGGTGAATAAGTCCGGTCAGTCCGGTCAGGAAGATCGCTCGCTTCATGCGCTAAAACTAGTTCGGCGCCGTGCGCCACGGCCATCCGATCCACAACGAATGATGGTCTTATCGAGTGATCCTAAATTCGCGACAAAGATCCGAACACCATGCCCGGCACCGAACTATTTGGCGAAGAGGAGAAGAAGGAGGTGATGGACGTCCTCAACACCGGCGTGCTCTTCCGCTACAACCACGACGCCCAGCGCAAGGGCATCTGGAAGGCCAGGGCGTTCGAGGCCGAGATCGCGAAGTTCACCGGCGCGAAGCACGCGCTGGCGGTGAGCAGCGGCAGCACGGCGGTGAGCAGCATGCTCGCGGCCTGCGGCGTGGGCTACGGCGATCACGTGATCGTGCCGCCCTTCACTTTCGTGGCCACCATCGAGGCGGTGCTGCTGGCCGGCGCCATCCCCGTGTTCGCCGAGATCGACGAGACGCTCTGCCTCAGCGCCGAGGGCATCCGCAACGCCTGCACGCCCAAGACCAAGGCCGTGCTGCTCGTGCACATGTGCGGCGCCGCGGCCGACATCGACGGCATCCTGGCCGTGTGCCACGAGAAGGGGATCATGCTCATCGAGGACACCGCCCAGGCGCTCGGCGCCACGTACAAGGGCAGGCACCTCGGCCTCTTCGGCAAGATGGGCAGCTTCAGCTTCGACTTCTTCAAGATCGCCACCTGCGGCGAAGGTGGTGTGATCATCAGCAACGATGAACAATTGCTGAAGACGGCCGAGTACATGAGCGACCACGGCCACAACCACGAGGGCGACAACCGCGGCATGGAGCAGCACCCGATCATGGGCACCAACTTCCGCATCGGCGAGATCAACGCGGCGATCGGCCTCGCACAATCGCGCAAGCTGCCCATGATGGTGGCGAAGCAGCGCGCGAACAAGGCCACCATCCAGGCGCGACTTTCCACGATCCCCGGCCTCTCCTTCCGCAAGCAATGCGACGATGCCGGCGACAGCGCCACCTTCTTCCACCTGCTGCTGCCCACGGCCGATGCGGCATTCGCACTGCACAAGGAGCTCGGTGCCCAAGGCATCGGTACCATGTACTGGTTCAACAACATGTACCATTACATCAAGCAGTGGGACCACATCAAGGACCTGCGCATGCCCTACAAGCTGGTGGCGCATGAGCTCGGCCTGCCTCAGGACCTCAAGACCATGAAGTTCCCGAAGAGCGATGCGGTGATCAGCCGACTGGTGAGCTTCAACATCCGCGTGACGTGGTCGGAGGCCGAGCTGGATGTCTTCCTGGGGAAGGTGGAGGCGGCGGTGAGGAAGGTGATGGAGGGGGTGACCGCTTAGAAGCCCGCCCTGAGCTTGTCGAAGGGTTGGGCGTTCCGACGCTCATCCTTCGACTCCGCTTTGCTTCGCTCAGGACAGCGCCGTCGGGCCATTCGCTTGTAGTCCTCGTCAGCTTCGTTCCTCAGCCGCGTGTGGGCTACCCGCTGATGTCCCTAACGCGAAATGCAGAGAGCCTGCATCTTTGACAAATGGAGCAGGACGAAAAGGTGATTCGAGTAGTTACCGAGATTGAGGACTTCCTTATCCCGAGGAAAGAGCTTGACGCACATGAACGTGCGCTCTACTACCACCTCTTTCGTCATTCAAGAATGCTCGGTGTCGAGGAAATGACGTTCGTGATTAGTGCGTCTCCAAAGCGCACCGGTATGACCGAGTTCACTGCAAGAGATAGACTACGCTCATTGGAGAAGAAAGACTGTCTCGTCATCAGTGAGTTGACCAGGAATGGGGTCCGATTGAAACTACTTCTACCCGAAGAGATACCGGGATGCCTGCGATCAACCGAGGTAGCTGAGGTTGCCCGTTCAATCGAGGAGATCGACTTCTTCAAGGAGACCAAGTACAGGTCGGCAATCTTTCAACGAGAACAGGGTCGATGTTTCTATTGCCTTCGAAAGCTGTCAGCCGATGGCTACGCCCTCGACCATGCAACCGCGCAGGTCGACCGTGGTGACAATTCGTATCGGAACATTGTTGCGGCCTGCCACGAATGCAATTCACGTAAGGCAGGAATGAACGCAGAGGACTACTGCCGCTTGTTGTATCGGGAAGGGTTGCTGAGCGCTGATGAAATGGCTAAACGCATGGATTCAATTGGGCGACTTCGGAATGGGGATCTGATACCGACATTCTGACTGGCCCAGTATCTCAGCTATTGGATTTTTCGATCCTCCAGTGGCGCAATAATCCCCCCGGATCCCTAACCCGCGCCTCCGCCCACACCCTCTACAAGCGCCCGCTAAAGCCGACTTCCTTCTCAAAGGTCTTCGCTGGTCCGCCGTGCGATGGGTCATCGGTCATCTATCTTCGCTGAACATTCCACGCCATGAGCACCTCCGACCTCAAGCTCAGCCTGCTGGAGCGCCTCGCCTTGGTGCAGGACGCTGGTTTCCTTCAGCGTCTGAAGCAGATCTTCGATAAGGAACTTGGCGCCGCAGAAGACTTCACCCCGGAAGAACTGGATGAACTGCGCGAGATCGAACGACGTCGCTTGAGCGGTGAGGATAAGTATGTGAGCATGGAGGAGGCGATGCGCATGGCTCGCCAAGCATTGGAGAAGTGATGTACCTGCTCCACGTTCGCGTCATCGCGGTGAGGGAGTATTCTGCTGCGGCCATCTGGTACGAGCAGCGCAGCAAGGGATTAGGTTATCGCTTCCTGGATGAGCTTCAGCGTTGTTTCGGGCGCATAAAGGACAACCCGGGAGGTTTCCAAGTCCGAAAGGATGATTTCAGGCACGCCATGGTCAAGGGCTTCCCGTATCGTGTTGCGTTCAAGATCGATGGCAACGAAGTATTTGTGTACCAGATCCGCCATACCAGTCGGAGGCCCAGCAAACGCTTCGGACCATAGCTTGCGATGAGCCCAATCCTGAGGTCTGTCCATTGGACACTCGACCCATCTACGTCATCTGCGTCATCTGCGGAGAGATCCGTCCGCAGATGACGCCGATGACGCCGATTAATCATGGCATGAAGACCCACATCCCCGCCGCGCACAGCAGGAAGTAGGGCACCAGGCTCGCCGCCCCCGCATAATCCTTCGCCACGCGCTGGCCGAAAAAGAGCAAGAAGATCGCCTTGGTGCCGAGCAGCATGCCGAGCAGGCCGATGCTGTTTCCGCAGCCGAACAGCACGCAGAAGAACCCGATCGCGGAGCAGACACCCGCAGCGAGTTCGATGAGCGTGATGACGGGCAAGAGCAAGGGCACAGTGCCCTTCAGGATGGACTTCGCGAAGTGGCCGGTCAGGAATTCCTTCTCCCCTTTCCAACCGAACACCTTGCTTAGGCCCGATTGCAGGAAGAGGGTCGCCAGCATGGCGGCGAAGGCCATGCGCAGTACGCCCATGGCCCCATAGCCCATCACGAAGTCCATCATCGCGGTGAAGATGCCGCTTCTTTCCCAACCGCCGTACGTGTTCCTTTGCAACGATGAACCTCTTCCGCAATTTCAAGTCGGTCACCAAGACCTGCTACGGCCGCGGCTCCTTCGGCAAGCTCGATGAGATCCTGCAGCCCGAGCGCGAAGCGAACAACAAGTTCTTCGTCTTCGTGGTGGACGACTACTTCGCTGACAAACCCGAGTTCGAGGAGCGCATCCCCGCGCACGATCACGATGAGGTGCACTTCATCAGCGTGGAGAAGGAACCCACCACGGACCTGATCGATGGCCTGCGCGACGATATCATGGAGCGGCGCGGTGTACCAGCGGGCATCGTGGGGATCGGTGGTGGCAGTATCATGGATATCGCGAAGGCCACCGCGCTGATGTTCACCAACGAGGGCAGCAGCGTGCAGTACCAAGGTCTCAACCTGATCAAGAAGCCGGGCATCTACCACTGCGGCGTACCCACGATCAGCGGTACGGGTGCGGAGGTGAGCATGACGGCCGTGCTCACCGGTCCCGTGAAGAAGCTCGGCCTGAAGTGCGATTGGACCGTCTTCGATCAGATCGTGCTCGACCCGGACCTCATCGCCTCCGTGCCCGACGACCAATGGTTCTACACCGGCATGGATACCTACATCCACAGCGTGGAAGCCATCACCGGAACCAAGAAGAACACCTTCGCAGAAGCGTACAGCGAGAAGGCGCTGGAGATGTGCCGCGAGGTCTTTGTGAAGCTCGATCGCGGTGACGTGAAGAGCGACGAGACCTTGATGGTGGCCAGCTACATGGGCGGACTGAGCCTCACCTACAGCGAAGTGGGCGTGTGCCATGCGCTGAGCTACGGCTTGGGCAAAGTGCTGGAGATCCACCACTGCATCGCGAACTGCATCGCTTTCGACAAGCTGGAGGACGTGTACGGCGACTACGTGCAGGAATTCAAAGGCATGGTGAAGCAGCGCGGCATCCACATCCCGCAAGGGCTGGCGAAGGATTGGAGCGAAGAGACCATCAGCGCCATGGCCGAAGTGGCCTACAACTTGCCCCACATGTGGGACCACGCCTTCGGCCCGGATTGGCAGCAGGTGTTGGACCGCGAGCGGATCAAGGGGTGGTACCGAAGAATGTGATGCATGTCGTCACGACAACTCCTTATCCTTCACATCACTACTTCGGTCGTATATCTGGCTGCGCTCCAGATCTGGTTCAGATGGCAGGGTGACACACAACGCGAAGCTGCCGTCGCTATCCTGGTGTTCGGGGTGATGCTCGTTATCGTGCACGTACTGACGATGCTCGTTCTTGCGCTGGTCCATCGCATGCGGAAGAGCACGGTGCAAGCCGATGTGTTCGCGCGTATGGCGCTTTTCCTTTTGCCGTGCGGCCTGATGCTCAGTTATGTCAATGGGATCGTTCTGCAGCTCTGATGAGCATGCGGTCACTTCAAGAACGCCCCATCCACCACGATGAGCTTAACTGGTCCGTTGGTGCGTGACCGGTGCGAACTGAGCCCATCGCTCACGTGGTAGGACATGCCGGTCTTCAGCACGTTCACCGAGCCATCCTCCAGTTCGTTGATCAATTCTCCTTCAAGAACGAAGACCAGGTGCCCGAGCTGGCACCAATGGTCCGCCAGGTAGTTCGCTGAATACTCCACCATGCGGATGCGCAGCCCATCGTGCTGTACGGTGCGCTTCGTGGCCGTGCCGCTGGTGCCCTGTAGGGTAGTCACGGGCATTTGCGACCAGTCGATCGTCTCGAAGGGGAGTTTCATGCCTCAGCGTTGCACCACTACCCTTCCCACGCGTACCGCATTCCCGGAACGAAGACGAAGCACGTACACCCCGTTCCGCACATCGCTTGGCAGCGCGAACGAACGGTCACCCTCGCGTGTCAATTGCGCAACGGACCGACCTTCCATATCGACCAGTTCGGCGATCGCCCCCATCTGTGCACCCATCACGGTCAATCGGTCGGTGCAGGGCGAAGGATAGACGGTGACGGAGGTTGTGGCCGCTTCCGGCACGCTCACGGGCACCAGTTCGGGTAGCCAGCGCATGACCATCACCTCAGGGCCGTCCAAGGTTCCATGCGTGCCCACCGCCACGATCCTGTTCAACTGGTCTACCGCGATGGCGCGCACCGAGCAGCCGCCGAACGGGCAAGGAATTTCTACCTGACCGTTCACACCGAAACTCGCATCAGCGCTCCCATCCGGCAGCAGGCGGGTAACAAGGATCGAGGTCTCACTGCTGAGCGTGTCCTGCACATCCATCGTGAGGAGCATCTTGCCGTTCGGCAGCACTTCCGTGTCACGCAACACCCCAACGCGCGGCCATAGCGGCGGAAGGAAGAACCGCCCTTCGAGGCCGTAGCTGAGGTCCCAATCACCGGATGATGTCACCTTCCCGGTGAAGACCTCTTCCTCCAGAGAGCCCTGCACGTAGCGCTTGCTTGCGATCCATGCGCTTCCATCCTGCAACAGGTGCATGCGTCGAACCACGGAAGTGGACCCTGGTTCAGAAGGACGGAACAGTCCATTGACGCCGAAGCCAGTGGAGTCCGGCGTTCCATCGTCCTTCAATTGCAGCATACCGAGGTCAGCATCAGGAAGCGCGAGGTGCCATGCGCCTCCCAAGAGCAGCTTTCCATCCGGTCGCAAGGCGATGCACTCAGCGAGTTCACCATGGTGCTCGGTCGTCCTGAAGATGCCGTTCTCACCGAACCCAGCGTCCAATGTGCCGTTGGCGAGCAAGCGCACCGCAGCCAGATCCGCTACGAGCCCATCGAACTTCCCGCCGCCGAGAATGCGCCCGTCGGGCAATAACTCCAGGTCAAGAACCGCATCGGCCGCACCCGCGCTTGTAATGGTCACAACACCATCACCGGAGAAGTCCGTATCCAGTTCACCATCGGGGGTGAAACGCGTGAAGGTGAGATCATCGAAGGAGCCGGCGAACTCTGCGTTGCCCGCCATGATGATGCGACCGTCCGGCTGCAAGGCCAGGCAGCGCGCAACGGAACGCACACCCACGCTGGCGGTGGCCAGTCCATTACCACTGAAGGAGTTGTCGGGCGCGCCGTCGTCCAGCAGGCGCATCATCACCATGTGCGAGTTCGATCCGCCCCGGGTGGCAGCCACCACGATCCGGCCGTCGGGTTGCACCAGCACATCATCCGCTTGGTCGCCAGCGAGCGCGTTCAGCGAGCGAAAGACGATGCCCCCCTGACCGAAGCCGGGATCGAGCAGCGTGAACTGGGCGTTGAGCGTGGGGAAGACCGCAATGAGCAGCCCGGCCATCGATAAGCGGAACATCTTCCGGTGGTTTGCCGAAAGATAACCGCAGGACGTTCCTGAGGCGCGCTAGTTCAGGACGATGTCCACCTTGCCCACCGGCGGCACCTCTTCCACCTTCAACGCCTTGCTGTAGCTGAGGATGGCGTTGATCGTAGAGGGACGAGGGCCGGGTTGCAGGTTCATGTCTGGCTTGCGCGTGCGGGAAGAACGACGTCGAAGGGTAGAATGTGTCATCTACGGGCGGTTTGGTTTCGCATTCATGTTGTTCAACGCCGGCACCCGGGCCGGTATTGTGCAAGCGGTACGGCAGGTCCGGGAACACGAACGCCGGCTTACGGGCCGGCGTTCCTGGGGCGGTCTCCGCTGGCCAGCGGAGGTCAGGCCCGTTCCAGTTGCATCCGGTGCTTCTGGATCATCTTGCGCATGTTGATCAGCGCATATCGCATTCGGCCCAGCGCGGTGTTGATGCTCACCCCGGTGTGCTCGGCGATCTCCTTGAAACTCATGTTCAGATAGGTGCGCATGATCACCACGTCCCGCTGTTCCTGCGGAAGGTGATCGATCATGCGGCGTACATCGTCGTCGACCTGCACGTCCACCATGCGCTGCTCCACGTTGCGGCCCGGCTGGGCAATGGTGGCGAACACATCGTGGTCGTCATTGCTGCGCACCGTCGGCATCTTCTTGTTCCGGCGGAAGTGATCGATGACCAGGTTGTGGGCGATGCGCATGACCCACGGCAGGTACTTCCCTTCTTCGTTGTAGCGGCCCGCCTTCAGCTGGTTCACCACCTTGATGAACACCTCTTGGAAGATGTCCTCCGTGGCTTCACGATCGCGCACCATGAGGTAGATGTGGGACCACACCTTCCGCTTGTGGCGGTGAAGCAGGATCTCGAAGGCACGCTCATCACCCGCTACATAGGCGTTGACGAGCTCGATGTCTGAGAGCACTTTCGACAGCATGACCTTACCGTATTGGTCCGAAGGGGGGTTCGGGAACTTCGGGGTAGAGGTCTCGCTATGCTGTCAGCAGGGTTTGGGTGAAAGTGCGGGGGCGGTGTACGGGAAATAGACGATGCCTGTTCCTTCAACGTTGCCTGATCGAGATCATTGCGCGGGGTCGCACATTTTCTACGAAGGCTTGGTCAAATGTAGTGTCGACACCGTTCGCGGCAGCACCGGAAACTAATTTCGCGGCCCCTTTCCCCGGTCATTACACGCCTTACCCTCTTGCCCACAGCCTCCCCTACCCGCACCGGCAGCCCTAACGCCCATGCTGCCCTGAAGCGCTCGCTCAAAGGCCACATCCGCGTGGAAGGAGCGCGGGTGCACAACCTGAAGAACATCACCGTGGAGATCCCGCGGGGCAAACTGGTGGTGATCACCGGCCTGAGCGGCAGCGGGAAAAGCTCCCTGGCCTTCGACACCTTGTACGCTGAGGGCCAGCGCCGGTACGTGGAAAGCCTGAGCAGCTACGCCCGGCAGTTCATGGGGCGCTTGGAGAAGCCCGAGGTCGACCGGATCATCGGGATCAGCCCGGCCATAGCCATCGAACAGAAGGTGCTCACCAGCAACCCGCGCAGCACCGTGGGTACCAGCACAGAGGTCTATGACCACCTCAAGCTGCTCTTCGCCCGCATCGGTCGCACCATCAGCCCACACAGTGGCCGTGAGGTGAAGCGCGATACGGTGGAAGACCTCGTTGCCGGGGTGAATTCCTTTCCGGCTGGTTCGGCCGTGCTGCTCATGGCGCCGATACTGCTGCCAGCAGGACGTTCCATGCGTGACCATCTGAACGTGCTCCAACAGCAGGGCTATGCCCGCGTGCACGATGGCGAGGCCGTTCAACGCATCGAGGATCTCCTGCTGGCCAAGAAGCTGGGCACCGGACCCTGGCACCTGGTGATCGATCGTATCACGGTGGAAGCGGGCAATGAGGAGACCGAAAGCCGCGTGGCGGACGGCGCGGAAGCCGCGTTCTTCGAAGGGCAGGGCGCCTGTGTCCTGCTGGGCGAGGACGAGAAAGGCAAGGAGCGCAGGCTCCTGTTCAGCGACAAGTTCGAGATGGACGGAGTGGTGTTCGAGGAACCCACACCGAACATGTTCAGCTTCAACGATCCAGTGGGCGCCTGCTCCAAGTGCGAGGGCTACGGCAACATCATCGGCATCGACGCGGAACTGGTGATACCGGACCGGTCGCTATCCGTGTACGATGATTGTGTGGCCTGCTGGCGCGGTGAGAAGCTGAGCGAATGGAAGGATGACTTCATCCGTGATTCAGCCAAGCTCGATTTCCCGATCCACCGCCCCTACCGTGACCTCACCGAGGCACAACGCAAACTGCTGTGGAACGGAGCGAAGGGCCTGTACGGCATCGATGCCTTCTTCCAATACTGCGAAGAGAAGAGCTATAAGATCCAGTATCGGGTCCTGGCCAGCCGCTACCGTGGAAAGACCACCTGCACCACTTGTGATGGTACACGGTTGAAGAAGCGGGTGACCTACGTGAAGGTCGCCGGCCGTGACATCACCGAGCTGGTGCGCATGCCCATCGCGGAATGCCTCGCGTTCTTCGAGCGGATCGAACTCAACGCTCACGACCGGAAGATCGCGGAGCGCCTGCTGAAGGAGATCACCAATCGCCTGCGCTACCTGGTTGATGTGGGCGTGGGCTACCTCACGCTCGAACGCCGCAGCAATTCGCTCAGCGGTGGTGAGACCCAGCGCATCGATCTCGCGACCTCGCTCGGCAGCAGCCTGGTGGGTTCCATGTACATCCTTGATGAACCCAGCATCGGCCTGCACTCGCGCGATACGCAACGGCTGATCCATGTACTGGAACAATTGCGCGACCTCGGCAACACGGTGATCGTTGTGGAGCACGACGAAGAGGTGATGCGCGCAGCGGACCACATCATCGATATGGGTCCCATGGCCGGCTCCCTCGGTGGGCAGGTCGTCTTCAGCGGCAACCACGATGATCTGATGGCGAGCGACAGCCTCACCGCGCGCTACCTCACCGGACGTGAGCACATCGCACGTCCCGAGCACCGCCGGAAAGTCCGTGATCGGATCACGGTACAAGGTGCCGCTGAGAACAACCTGAAGCGCATTGATGTGAGCTTCCCACTGAACATGCTGACGGTGGTGACCGGCGTGAGCGGCAGTGGAAAGACCACATTGGTGAAGCGCGTCCTTTACCCTGCGCTGCGCAGGGAACTGGAAGGCTTCAGTGAGCGGCCTGGTGAGCACAAGGGCTTGACCGGTGACATCGGGCGCATCCAGGCTGTTGAACTGGTCGACCAGAACCCCATCGGCCGCTCTTCGCGCAGCAATCCCGTCACCTATGTGAAAGCCTACGACGAGATCCGGCAGTTGTACAGCGATCAGGAGATCTCACGTGCACGCGGCTACAAGCCGGCCTATTTCAGTTTCAACGTGGACGGTGGCCGTTGCGAGACCTGTCAAGGTGAAGGCGAGACGCACATCGAGATGCAGTTCATGGCCGACATCCGGCTGCGCTGCGAGGCCTGTCATGGCAAGCGGTTCAAGGAGGAGATCCTGGACGTGAAGTTCGGCGGTATCGACGTGGCCGAACTGTTGGAACTCACGGTGGACGATGCGATCGCCTTCTTCCGCGCCAACATCGAGAAGCACAAGGCGGTGAAGAAGATCGTGGACCTGATCACACCGCTGCAGGAGACAGGGCTCGGCTACGTTAAGCTCGGGCAAAGCAGCAACACGCTCAGCGGTGGTGAGGCGCAACGCATCAAGCTCGCTTCCTTCCTCGTGAAGGGACAGGATGAGAAGCCGACGCTCTTCATTTTCGACGAGCCCACGACCGGCCTGCACTTCCACGACATCGCCAAGCTGCTGCATGCCTTCAACGCGCTCATCACGAACGGCCACAGCGTGCTGGTGATCGAGCACAACACGGACGTTATCGCTTGTGCGGACCATGTGATCGACCTCGGTCCGGAAGCGGGTGATGCGGGAGGTCAGGTGGTCTTCACCGGCACACCGGAAGAGCTCGTGGCTGCCGGTGGCACGCACACCGCCCAGCACATGCGCGGCAAGTTGGACCGTTCAACGATCAGCGCACAACGGTAACCGCGCCCTTCAGTTCCTGCGGCCGTGGATCGCACACCGGTGTGAAACGCACCACGTAGAAGTAGGTGCCTTCGGCCACCTCGCCTCCCTTCGTGCGGCCGTTCCACAACTGGCCCATGTCGCTGGCCGAGAACACTTCCTGGCCATAACGATTGTAGATGGTGACCGCCACCTGCTTGTTGCCACCGCTCAATGGCGTGAAGTAGTCGTTCTTGTTGTCACCGTTCGGGCTTACCACGTTGGGCACTTCCAGACCATCGCTCAATGGATCTGTCCGGTAATGCGCGACCCCGGAGAAGGTGCAACCGTACGCATCCTGTATCGTGAACGGGAAGTCGCCGAAAGCACCCACCGTGATGGCCCGGGAAACCTCACCACCGGCCCACGCATAGGAAACCGCTTCGTACGGGATCGTGAGCACCGCTTGGCCTCCTTCGCAGCCGAAGACAATGAACTCCAGATCCCCTGGATCCACTGCCGCGTCTACTTCGACCGTATCTGTTGACACGCACTGGCCGTTGCTCACCGTTACCCAATACGTTCCTTCCTCATCCACATCGATGGTCTGCGAAGACTCCTGCGTGCTCCACGTGTAGGAAGCGCCGCCGGCCCCTGCGTCCAGCACGATGGTTTGACCCGGACACAGACCAAGATCATCGCCCAGATCGACCACCGGACCCGGGATCACCTGCAGCGTAATACCTTCCTGGACGACGACGCCACATAATTGGTCCGTGACGCTGACGATGTAATTGGTCGTGCTGGAAGGGGTCGCGATGGGGGTGGCGCTGGTCGCATCATCCAACGATGAGGCCGGTGTCCATTGGTAGGCATAGAAACCACTGCCTTGGTAAGCCTGAACCTGCAAGTTGGCCTGATCTCCGGGGCATACCGGGTTCGGTGCAGCGAAGACATCGGCCAGCAACTGTTGGGCGACGGTAACGGTTACCGTGTCGGTCACCACGCAGCCGAACGCGCTTGTGATCTGCACGATGTAGTCCGTTGTCTCGAACGGACCGGCGAAGGGATCAGCGACTACAGTGGAGGACAGCGTGAAGTTGTCAGGTGACCAGACGTAGGAATACACACCCGGCTGGTCCGGCGTAGCGTTCAATTGCACCGCGCCGAAACCGCAAAGGGCTGTATCGTTGAGCATATCCACGGTGAACATCGGTCCTACCGAAATGCTCACCTCATCATGGTACTGGCAGCCCGTCACCTGATCGGTCAGGTTCACGGTGTAGGTCTGTGTGGTGGGTGGCGTCGCGATCGGATCGGGTACGTTCGCTCCGCTGAGCGTGGCTGCTGGTGTCCAGTTGAAGGAGATGCCGGTGTTGTTGTTCGAGGCGATGGCGACGTCATCCAGCATCCAGTTGTCGAAGCCCGCACCACTGTTCAACAATTGGCGCCAACGGAAACGGGTGTTCGGTGATTGAGCGGCCACCGGTATGGGCATGACCACCGATCCGAAATCAGGGAACGCGGACTGGCCGTACTGCGCCATGAGCACCCAGCTGTTGCCGTCCAACGAATATTCCACGAGCACGCCCTCGATGTCGTCCGTCACATCCGCACAGGGCGCCACACCCGTTGCGAGCTTGAGCGCGTAACGCAGGCTGCCACCGTTACTGACGTTCAATGGGACGGTGCGCGCGAAGCGATTGCCGTTCCCATCGAAGTAGAGGGCGTTGCCGAAGACGGAGCCGCAGATGTTGCTGGATGTGCAGTTCTGCACCTGCTCCCAGAGCGCGCCGATCCCTCCGTCCATATCATCCTCGGCGATGATCTGGGCCACCTGCACCCCGAGATGTGCATCCTGTCCCTCACAGATCAGCGCGGGTGTCGCTGTTGTGACCACATCCAGCACATCACCCGGACTTACCTGCACCAGCACGCTGTCCTCCGTCTGCGCGCATCCGGTCAAGGTCGTCACGTTCACATGGTACCAGGTGTCATGCGCGGCGGTGACCACTGGATCCTGCACGTGCGGATCGTTCAAGCCAGCGGAAGGCGTCCATTCGTACAGGTAAGTCCCGACAGGCTGCAGTTGCAGATCGATCGTTGTGGGTGAGTATGCGCACACCAACGGAGGGGTGAGGATCTCCGTAGCGGGCGGCTCGCCCAGCTCCACGCTGAAGAAGTACTGCTGCGTGCAACCACTGATGTTCTCGGTACCTGTGAGCACGTAGATGTCGCTCGCGCTCGGTTGGAACGTGAACGAGATCCCTTCGAACAGCGTGTCATTCGGTGCGCTCTGCACGGACCACCACGGATTGAAGACGGGTTCCGGCGGTGAGAGCGTGACCACATCACTCGTGTCCAATCCGCAGAAGACGGTGTCGTAGTTCAATGCCGGGATCGAGGTGAACGAGCCGACCGAGTACGCATAAGTCTCGTAGTTCGGACCGGTGCCATAGACGTAACCCGTGAGCCCGCTGGGGCAGCTGATCCGATGGCTGCCTTGTGTGAGCGGCAATGTCGCATGCGCATGGTCCGCACAGGCACTGAACGTGCTGAACTGTACCGCTGGCACCAGGTTCCCGTCCAATGTCACCTGGCTCGTGTTGTTCGCGTCCACGATCACGTTGATGTACTGCGCAGTGATGTTCGGGCTAACCACCGCCGCGAACGTGATGTCATCGATCCTCTGCTCTTCCGCGTTCAGGATGAGCAGCGCTGGGTCGGAATTGCCCGAGCAATCGTTCCCTTGCATGAACTGCGCAACGCTGAACGGTTTGTTCCCGCTGAAGCAATGCGCGTCCGGCGTGTTCTGGATCTCATAGTACTGGCCGGCGTTCAGCGTGGGTATGGTGGCGCCATCGATGGTCACGATCGTGTTGTCCTCATTGGCCAGCACGCGATAGAGGTAAACGTCAGCATCCTGCCATGGCACGCTGAAGTACTTGGTTCCCCAGAACGGAGTGGGCAGGTTCTGATCGAACACATGGTCACAAGCGAAACACCCGGTTGGCACATCCGGGCACACGCTTCCGCTGAAGACCGCGAACGGACGGCAGCCCCCGCTCTCCTGCGTTCCGCGGATCACACTGCCTGTGAAGTCGCCATCTCCCGTACTCGCCTGCACCTGGTAGGTCTCCCCTTGGTCGAGCTGCACGGTGAAGGGAACGTTCGCCGGTTGCCCGCCCAATGTGCCCGTGGAAGGAATGATCTCGATGGTCGTGCCATCCGCCGTGGCCACGATGAGCATCTCCGAGTTCAGCGTACCGAAGCCGGCCAGACCATAGAACGCCTGCACCCGATAGTCGGTGCCGAGCGATTTGGTCGGATAGATCACCGCCGCGTCCGCTGTGGCGCTCTCCAGGTTCAAGGCATACACCGCGACCGTATCCTGCGTCACGATGTGCACGCTCTTGTTCTCCAGGATCTCCGACCCGTGGTGCATGGTGGTGAGCGGTACCTCCAATTGCGTCACCGTGTTGGCCGTCACCGTGAAGGGCTGGCTCCAGCCGATGAGCGGTGAGCTCATCGTGCCCTGCGTGTTCGCATCGCTGGAGATGTAGACATAGAGGTGTTGGTTGCCTCCGCCCCCATAGTTCTCCATGAAGCCGAACCAGAAGTCCTTTCCCTTGGTGGGGATCAACTGTTGTGCGCTCGTGTTCACCGCCAGCGCTGCCAGCGCGGTGGTCTTCAGGGTCCGTAACAGGTTCATGGGCCGTCTCTTCGTTCCAGCGGGCCTGAAGGTAACTGTCGCGTTCCAGCGGCCACGTCCGGTCTCAGGACGTTCTTTGACCGGGCAACGTTGCATAAATGCCCGGACCTCGCATCCTCAATGGAATTGCAGGTCGTACAGTTTTTTGTACGCGCCGTTCCGTGAAAGCAGTTCCTGGTGCGCTCCCTGTTCGATGATGCGTCCACTATCGACAACGAGTATGCGGTCCGCCTTCTGCACAGTGCTCAACCGGTGCGCGATCACCACGCTCGTACGCCCTTGCGTGATGCGCTCGGTGGCCTCGGTGATGAGCTGTTCACTGATGCTGTCCACGCTGCTCGTCGCTTCATCCAGCACCAGCACTACCGGCTTGTGCACGTAGGCACGGATGAACGCCAGCAGTTGCCGTTGTCCGGTGCTCAGCACGCTTCCCCGCTCCCGCACATCGGTATCATAACCGTTCGGCAGCGCCATGATGAAGTCGTGCGCTCCCACCGCCTTCGCGGCTTCGATCACCTGCTCCCGCGTGATGTGCTCGTCGTTCAGGGTGATGTTGTTCAGCACCGTGTCACTGAACAGGAACACGTCCTGCAGCACCACGCCCACGCTGCGGCGCAAGGCATCCAGGCTGTAACTGCGGATGTCCCGTCCATCGAGCAGCACACGACCTTCCTGGAACTCGTACATGCGGCTGAGCACGTTCACGATGCTGCTCTTCCCACTGCCGGTCGCTCCCACCAACGCGATCATTTCCCCCGCTTTCGCCTCGAAGCTCACGCCGTGCAATACAGGGTTGCCTTCCTCGTAGGCGAAGGTGACGTTCTCGAAGCGGATGTCGCCGCTGAGGCCCGCCGTGCTCAAGGTGCCACTGTCGTCGATGCGCGCATCGGTATCCAGCACCTTGAAGATGCGTTCGCTGCCCACCATGCCCATCTGCAACGTGTTGAAGCGATCGGCCAGTTGCCGGATGGGCCGGAAGAGCATGTTGATGAACTGGATGTAGGCGATCAGTTCACCGAACGTGGCGATGCCCTGCAGCACATCACCCACACCCCACCACAACAGGAAGGCGATGGCGATGGCGCTGAGGATCTCCACCACAGGGAAGAAGATGCTGTAGGCGAGGACGGATCGTATGTGCGCCTCGCGGTGCTCCCTGTTGATGGACCGGAACTTCTCGAACTCCTGCTTCTCCCGGCCGAACAACTGCACGATGCCCATGCCCTGGATATGCTCCTGCACGAAGGCGTTCAGTCGCGCTACCTGCGTGCGCACGTCCTGGAAGCTCTTCTGGATGCTGTTCTTGAAGATGTTGGTGGCCCAGAACAGCACGGGGATCGGGGTCAGGCTCAGCAAGGCGAGTTTCCAGTTCACCACGAACATGACGACGACCACCACGATCAGTTTCAGGATGTCGCCCATGATCATGAGCAGGCCCTGCGAGAAGATCTCGTCCACCGTTTCGATGTCGCTGATCACCCGTGTTACCAACGTGCCTATCGGTGTGCGGTCGAAGTAGCGCAAGCGGAAGTCGACGATGCGGGCATAGAGCTTCTGTCGCAGATCGAAGGTGACGTTGAGACCGAGCCGGGAGGTCCAGTACGCTTGGAAGAACTGCACGAAGCCTTCCAGGAACAGCAATCCGGTCACCAGCCACATGAGCATCACCAGCCCATGCATGTCGCCGCGCATGGCGTGCTTGTCGATCATGTCCGCCATGAGCACCGGTCGCGCTACGCCGATGAGGCTGAGCAGGATGGTGAGGGCGAAACAGCTCCAGAACAAGCCCTTGTATGGCCCCACGAAGTCCACCACCCGGGCGAACAGGCGGCGGTCGAAGGCTTTGCCTCTCACGGTGGCGTTCTCGCTCATCGTTGCGAAGGAATGAAGGGATAGACCACGTGATCGAGGTAAAGTCCGCGTGCGGGTGCGCTTTTGCCCGCCTTTGAGCGATCGTGCGCCAAAAGCACTTCACGCATATGGCCGGGCGGTTGCTGTCCTTTCCCGATCACGATGCAGGTGCCCACGATGGCGCGCACCATGTTCCGCAGGAAGCGGTCCGCGCGGATGCTGAACCGATAGCCGTTCTCCGTGCGCTCCCATCGCGCATGGCGCACATCGCAGATCGACGTGCGGTTGTCGCTTCCCACCCGCTGGAAACTGGAGAAATCCTGCTGACCGATCAGGCACAGGCACGCCTCGTTCATGGCTTCCACGTCCAGCTCGGGCTTCAACAGGTGCGAACGTTCGTTCAGGAAGGGATCCTTGTGGCGATGGATGAGGTACACATAGCCACGCTCCGAAGCACTGAAACGGGCGTGCGCATCATCGGCCACGGACAGGATTCGTTTCGCGGCGATGCTGTCCGGAAGGATCCCGTTCAAACTGTGCATGAAGCGGTCACCCAGTTCCTTGTCGCTCGGGCCATCGAAGTGCAGCCAGTACCGCGAGGCATGCACGCCGGTATCCGTGCGGCCGCACCCCACGGCGTTCACTTTCTGTTGGTGCAGCGCCAGCCGCAGTGCCTTCTCCACTTCACCCTGCACACTGGGCGCATCGGGCTGGATCTGCCAGCCGCGGTAGGGCGTACCGTCGAAGGCGATCTCAAGGAAATAGCGCGGCATGATCTCCATTCTCCCGGCGGGCCGCGAAAGTAGGCCGTCGCGTAACCGGGCGGACTTGAAGCAATTCAAGCGGCCCGCCCATTGCTCACATTTCCCACATTCGCCCCATTCCTTTCCCATGCGCCGCATCGGCCTTCTTTCCGACACCCACGGCTGGCTCGACCCGCGGATCCGCGAGCACTTCGCCCAATGCGATGAGATCTGGCATGCGGGCGACATCGGCGGGCTGCATGTGACGGATGAACTCGTCCGATGGAAAGCGCTGCGTGCGGTGTACGGGAACATCGATGACAACGCCACGCGCCTGAGCTTCCCGGAACATCAGCGTTTCACCGTGGAAGATGTGAAGGTGTGGATCACCCACATCGGCGGACGGCCACCGCGCTACAACCCGCAAGTGATGGGCGAACTGGGCTCCTCGCCTCCCACCCTCTTCATCTGCGGCCACTCCCACATCTGCCAGGTGCGGTTCGATGAAAAATTGAACCTGCTCTTCATGAACCCGGGCGCCGCGGGCAAGCACGGTTTCCATCACATGCGCACCGTCCTGCGCTTCACCATCGATGGCCCGAAGCTGAAAGACCTTGAGGTGATCGAGCTTGGACTCAGGGCACAGGCGCTGTAGGCAGGAAAAGGCACAGGGCAACAGGCTTGAACCCCCATGTCCATGGTTCGTTGCTACTCTGGTCGCTCCTGCTCCTGGTGCTAACGAAGCCTGTCCATTCCTTTCACCAGTTCCTCGTCCTTCCGGATGCCTCGTTCCGCGAGGAAGGCGAAGACCAGCATGGGCAGCGGCAGGAACATGGCCACACCGAAGGAGCTCTCGTAGCGTGTGGCCCCGTGCAGGTAGTTCGCCAGTGAAAGATGCTGGGAGAACATGAGGTAGGCCGAGAGGATGATGAGCAGGTAGGAAGCCCGAACGATAGCCAGTTGACGTGGGCGCTTCTTGTAGAACAGGATGACCACCACCATGACGGCGGCGATGAGCAGGAACACCACGGCCAACGGGAACTTCAACTCCGCATCGGCAAGGGGGGCGCCTTCGATGTTCTTCACCCCTGTAACGGAGTAGATGAATCCCCTGTCCTCGCCCACCGCGATGTAGCGGGCCACGGGGAAGAGGAAGGTGAGCAGGGCGCAGGCCGCAGCGGCCAGCAGGAACAAGGTCTGTTTGCGCTGGATCATGTAGGGTGCTAACGCGGTGCGAAGATGCTACGACCCGGCCCTTGCAAGTCCGATCCGGGGATCTATCATTGCATCGTCTTACCGCTGGTGCCTTTTCCGCGTCAGCCCCCGATCCTACCTCTTACTGACACCCCATTGAAGCCCATCGGGCTTCCCCCGGCCCCAAGCGCCGCACCTTACGAACCCTTTTCGCATGCAGGATAAAGCATCGTTGGAGAGCATGAAGCTCACTGAGCTGAAGGACCTTGCCCGCAAGCTCAACCTGAAGAAGATCGATACGCTGAAGAAGCAGGACCTGATCGCCCGTATCCTGGAGGCGCAGAGCTCCAAGCCCAAGGGCAGCGCCGCCGCCGATGACGCGATGACCGCGCTCGCCACGGCCGAAGAAGCCGAACTGGTGGAAGACCCCGCAGTGGAGGAAGAGCATGGCGCTGAGGAAGGCGCGGATGCCGATGACGACGAGGACGAGAACGGCGAGGAGGATGGCGACGAGGAGGACGATGAGGAGGGTGAAGAGGAGCCTGCGGCCGAAAAAGCACCTGCGCCTGTGGAAGTGCGCCATCAACGCCCTGAAGGGAACCGCGAAGAGCGCGACCGCCGCGATGATCCTCGCAAGGACCGGGAGCGCCAGTGGCGGGAGAACCGGGACCGCAATCAACAAGGCCAACAGCGCGGTGAACCACGCAACGGTGATCAACCACGCGGAGACCGGCCCAACGAGCAACGTCAGGAACAGCGCAACGACGACCGTGGTGAACGCCGCGATCAGCAGCGCTTCGAGCGCCGCGACGAGCGTCACGATGATCGCCGCAATGACCGAGGTGACCAACAACGCAACGATCGCAACGACGGTGGCCAACGCAATGAGGGCGGCCAGCGCAACGATCAACGTCAGTTCCAGCAGCGCGAGCAGCAGCCGCAGTACAACTTCGATGCGTTCATCGAATGCGAGGGCGTACTGGAGATCATGCCCGAAGGCTACGGCTTCCTGCGCAGCAGCGATTACAACTACCTCGCGAGCCCGGACGATGTTTACGTAGGTCAGCAACAGATCAAGCAGATGGGGCTGAAGCTCGGTGACACGGTCAGCGGCTTCGTTCGCCCGCCGCGCGAAGGCGACAAGTTCTTCCCGTTGGTGAAGGTGGACCGCATCAACGGCCGTGATCCGGAGTGGGTGCGCGACCGCGTGCCGTTCAAGTTCCTCACGCCACTGTTCCCGGACGAGAAGTTCGACATCACGACCAAGGGCGGCAACCTCAGCACGCGCATCCTGGATCTGTTCGCCCCCATCGGCAAGGGCCAGCGCGGGCTGATCGTGGCGCAGCCGAAGACCGGTAAGACGATCCTGCTGAAGGATGTGGCCAACGCCATCGCAGCGAACCACCCCGAGGTGTACCTCATCGTGCTGCTCATCGACGAGCGCCCCGAGGAGGTGACCGACATGGCCCGCAGCGTGAAAGCGGAAGTGGTCTCCAGCACGTTCGACGAGCCTGCTTCCCGCCATGTGCAGGTGGCCACCATGGTCATCGAGAAGGCCAAAGCACTGACCGAGTGCGGCCATGATGTGGTGATCCTGCTCGATTCGATCACCCGCCTTGCGCGCGCTTACAACACGGTGCAGCCCATGAGCGGCAAGATCCTTTCCGGCGGCGTGGATGCCAACGCGCTCCAGAAACCCAAGCGCTTCTTCGGCGCTGCAAGGAAGATCGAGAACGGTGGTTCGCTCACCATCCTGGCCACCGCGCTGGTGGATACCGGCAGCAAGATGGACGAGGTGATATTCGAGGAGTTCAAGGGCACGGGCAACATGGAACTGCAGCTCGATCGTAAGATCAGCAATCGCCGGATCTTCCCTGCCATCGACATCCTCGCCTCAGGCACCCGCCGTGATGACCTGCTCCACCACAAGGATGTGCTCCAACGCACCTGGATCCTGCGCAAGCACCTCGCTGACATGAACGCCGTGGAGGCCATGGAGTTCGTGAAAACGCGCATGGAGGGAACGAAGAGCAACGAGGAGTTCCTGGTTTCGATGAACGGTTAAGAGCCAAAGAGCAAAGGGCAGGCGCAACCGGCAACGAACTCAAGCGCTGATCATGGCAGGGTTCAAAGAGATGGCCGTCTACCAGAAGGCCTTCGAGATGTCTCGTCTTGTTTTCGAACTCTCGAGGAGATTTCCGAGCGAAGAGAGATCCTCACTCACCGATCAGATCCGCCGTTCCTCGCGCTCGGTCACGGCACAGCTTGCAGAGGGATACAGGAAGAGGCGTTACCCATTGCATTTCGTGTCAAAGATGACCGACGCGGATGGCGAGAACGCTGAAACGCAAGTCTGGCTTGATCATGCCGTGTCCTGTGCATACGTGTCCCAGAACGACATCAAGCCCATTCTTCTCTTGTCGGAAGAAGTAGGCAAGCTGATGGGCCATATGATCGCACATCCCGAAAAGTACTGCGACCCTCGCGTGTGACTTTTGCATATTGCCCCTGCCGTTTGCCGGTTGTCACCTGTCCCTAAGCCGTGAAAACAACCTTCTTCTTCCTCGCCCTCGCGATCTCCCTTCGCATCGGTCTGTTCTATGCCGGCGTCGCACTTCCCGGCTTCACCTTCGGCTTCGTGCTGCTCGGCTTCATGGTGCTCCTCGCCTTCCTCGCCGAGTACTTCGAGTTGCAGGATGAACCCAACACGCCCATGCCTGCGCTCTTCCGTGTGGGGTTGCGCAGCACGGTGCTCTTCGCATTGGTCTATGCGCTCTTCACTTACGCCTTCTTCAAGCTCATCAACACGCAGGAGTTCCCCGACCGCATCGATGCGATGGTACGGGAAGCGGTGGCGGGCGGGAATCCGGAGGCTGCCGTACGCGAACGACTGAACGCCTTCTTCAATCCGGGCAAGTACGCCTTCATGACCTTCATCGGCCTGTTCGCGCTCGGGGCCGTGAACGCGCTCTTCTTCGCCCTCGTGCACCACAAGCTGCTGCGGAAATACAGAGCGTGAGGTCGTAAGATCCCTCCCACGCAGAGACGCGGAGGCGCGGAGGAATACAGCGCTTGCAGTATCACGATCCTCTCTGCGTCTCTGCGCCTCTGCGTGAGCCGCATTCAGGCGATGAACGCTTCGGCCGTGGCCTGAAGGTCCATGCCGCCGAAGTTGCCGCTGCTCATCATCAGCAGTACGCCCGGCTCCTGCGTGTGTTCGCGCACCGCTCCCATGACGGCGATGGGGTCGTTCAATACTTGAAGATCGTCGCGACCGAACGCCCGATGGATGCGTTCCGGTGGAATGGCCGGCAGTCGTTTCAGTTGCACCGCGTGCGGGTCGTAGAACACGATCGCCGCATCCGCCTTCTCCATGCAGCCCGCGTACTGGTCCAGGAAGTTCTCGCTCAAGCTGCTGTAGGTGTGCAGCTCCATGCACGCGGTGATGCGCCGATCCGGGTACTGCTCGCGCACCGCTTCCACCGTCGCCTTCAACTTGCTCGGTGAATGCGCGAAATCCTTGAAGACGATCTTCTGCCCGTTTTCCGCGAGCTTCTCCAATCGCTTCGCAGCGCCATGGAACGAGGCGATCGCCTCGTAGAAGAGCTGATCACCGATGCCGAGCTGATGGCACACGTGGCGCGCACCTTCCAGGTTCATCAGATTGTGGCGGCCGAACACCTGCAACGCCACCTCGCCCTGTGAGGTCTGGAGGTACGTCACGCCGTTGCGGATCACGTGCGGCGGGACCCCGTAAGGAACCTTCACACAGGTAACGCCCTTCTCCTCCGCGAGCTTCAACACCTCCGGATCCTCCTTGCAGTAGATGAGCTTGCCGCCCGGCTCGATCGCTTGGATGAACAGCCTGAACTGGTCCACGTAGCTCTCGAAGGTCTTGAACACGTTGATGTGGTCCCAAGCGATGCCGCTGATCAACGCGATGTCAGGCTTGTACAGGTGGAATTTCGGTACCGGCTCCAAGGCGGAAGCGAGGTACTCATCGCCCTCGATCACCGCCACCTGGCTCTTAGGGCTCAGGCGCACCATGCAATCGAAGCCTTCCAGCTGCGCGCCCACGAGGTAATCGAACTCGCTGCCCGCATGGCGCAGTACGTGCACGATCATGCTGGTGATGGTCGTCTTGCCGTGGCTGCCACCGATCACCACCCGGGTCTTGTCCTTCGTTTGCTCGTAGAAGTAACCGGGATAGCTGTACACTGGGATGCCCAGCTCCTGCGCGCGCAACAGTTCGGGATTGTCCTTGCGCGCATGCATGCCGAGGATCACCGCTTCGAGGTCGGGCTTGATGTCCTCCGGATGCCACCCCAGCTTGTCCGGCAGCAGGTTCAACCGGCGCAGGCGCGTGCGGCTCGGCTCGAAGATCTCGTCATCACTTCCGGTGACATCGTAGCCCTTCTGGTGCAGGGCGATGGCCAGGTTGTGCATGGCGCTGCCGCCGATGGCGATGAAGTGGACGCGCTTCATGGTACAAATGTGCCGCAGTGCGAGCGCGGCAAGCGCTCAAGACCATTGAACTGTGAACGATGGCCTGTCAACTGGCCACTGAACGATGCATCTTCACACCATGAACCTGCACGTGATCGACACCGGCTTCTTCAAACTCGACGGCGGCGCCATGTTCGGCGTGGTGCCCAAGACCCTGTGGAGCAAGAACCACCCGCCCGATGAGAAGAACCTCTGCACCTGGGCCATGCGCTGCCTGCTGGTCGAGACCGGCGGAAAGCTGATCCTCATCGACAACGGCATCGGCGACAAGCAGGACGCGAAGTTCTTCAGCCACTATGACCTCCACGGCGATGACACGCTGGACAAGTCACTGGCGAAGCTGGGCTTCTCCCGCGACGACATTACCGACGTGTTCCTCACGCACCTGCACTTCGACCATTGCGGCGGCAGCATCGTGCGGCAAGGCGATGGCTTCGCACCCGCTTTCAAGAACGCGACCTATTGGAGCAACAAGGCGCATTGGGAGTGGGCCACGAAGCCCAATGCGCGGGAGAAGGCATCGTTCCTGAAGGAGAACATCCTGCCCATACAAGAGAGCGGGCAGTTGAAGTTCGTGGAGCTGGGGGGCGGTGTTCTCGACTCCGCTCGAACCGACAACGCTGCTGGAGCAGGCGGTGGGAACCTATATGTGAAAGAGCTCTTCCCCGGTTTCGATGTGCTCACGGTGAACGGCCACACCGATGCGATGATGATCCCGCACCTACGATACAAGGACAAGACGGTGGTGTACATGGCCGACCTGCTGCCGAGCGTGCATCACATCCCCGTTGCGTGGGTGATGGCTTATGACACTCGACCCTTGCTTACGCTCAGCGAGAAGGCCTCCTTCCTTGATCGCGCGGCGAAAGAGGAGTACGTGCTCTTCTTCGAGCATGATGCGGTGAACCAATGCGCCACGTTAGAGGCAACGGAGAAGGGCGTGCGCCTGAAGCACACGTTACCGTTGCGCGCGCTGTAGTTCACCACAGGCGGATACCGAAGAGGCTGAAGCCCGTGCCCGGCAACCCGATGTACAGTCCGTCGGCGCGGTGTTCCAATGGGAAGGTCTCCGCGTTGGCGGTTGCTCCACTTCGGTTGCGACCGGTCGCGGGATCGAAGGCCATACGGTGCCACGGGCAGATCAAGAAGCCGTCCTCACAATGCCCGCCCGCGAAGCTCTTCCCCTGGTGCGGACAGCTATCACCCAACGCATACAGCTGTCCATTGCTTCGTGCGAAGCAGATGTTCTTCCCTCCCACCGCAACGCGCAGCACCGCACCTTCGCCCAAGGCCATTACCCTCGCGTCCTCCACCCTTCTCCACGTGATCACGTCCAGCAACATGCTCAGCGAACATACGCGCCATGCAGGCGCACATCATGAACAGCAAGGTGATGTTCTTCGCACCAACGCCGCAAGAAGCTCCTGCGCTTTCCTGAGATACCCGGAGCCAGCACGAAACTCCCACCCGGTTCCAGCACCGTAGCGAGCGCCGTGGTGTCGTACCGGCCATCCGATGCGAGCACCACGGTGGTGAAACGCCGCGCGGATGGTGGCGCTTCTTCCGGATGAAGGAAGAGCACGCACTCCTCAAGGTTCGTAAGCATGGAAGGGAACGCGCACGTATCCTTTACCATCGTTGCACCGCACGCACGTTGATGTGCTTCGATGCGCCGAACAGTCCATTCATCCAAGGTGTCCGCGAACACACGCAAGGTGCGCCCCATACGCACTGCACAGCTGAGCGAGGCGCGATCACCGTACACGACGAACTGGTGCTCCTGTGAACGTGCACGTGCGTTCCACGCCCATGTGAAGCAGAGGACCACCGCGGTGGCCAAGGCGAAAGTGCGCGCCTGTTTCCATCCTTCGAGCAACCAACCCGCCATCGCCAGCACGAGCGCATACAGCAGTGAACATTGCCAGCCATCGATACGCACATCCGGATAGGCGCCGGGCAGGTGCGCGAATAGATCGGATGACCAGGCCAGCAGTTCCAACAGCAACGACATCGCCTGCGTGACCCATTCACCGACCACCGGCACCGCATGCAACAACACCAACGCGATGCCTCCATACACACCGATGGTGACCAGCCCGACGATGACCAGGTTGGCCGGAATGAACCATACCGGGAACGCACCGAAAGTGAGCAACGACAGCGGTGTGGTGAGCGCCTGCGCGGCGATGCTGACGCAGAACAACGACCAGCAGTGGCGCAACCACCAAGGGCCCGGCGCCCACAACTGGTGCAGCGGCCGGTAGAAGATGGCAATGCCGAGCACGGCCAGGAAGGACAGCTGGAAACTCAACTGCCAAAGCATGCTCGGGTCCCACACCAGCAGGATGCCCGCCGCAGCGGCCAAACTGTTCAGCGGCTCGGTTCGCCCCTGGCTCATTTCAGCCACACACAGCAAGGTGAAGGTGACCGTTGCCCGCAGTACGCTCGGGGTGAAGCCCGTCACCCCCGCGTAGAACCAGAGCGCCAGCAAGAGCAGGATCCCGCGCACGTAGCGGCTCCACCTCCGGTTGCCCAACCTGCGCATGGCATACACCAGCGCGACGTAGATGATGAGCACGTGGCTACCGCTTACCGCCAGCACATGGATGGTCCCACTGCGCACGAAGGCCTGCTTCCGCGCCGGGTCCAGTTCATCGCGCACGCCCAGCAGGATCGCCTTCACCATGCCGCGCTCCTGTGCGCTCAACGAAGAGCGCTTCAACCAATCCGTGATGTCCCGGCGCCAGCCCTCGAACAGGGAGGACCATCGACCTGCGCTGTGAAGTATGACCCACTGACCGCTCTTCACGAAGGCCTCGTGGTAGGCGCCGTAGGAAGCGGCCCACGCGCGCACATCGAACCCGCCCGGATCAGGAACACGCATGATCGTATCGAAGCGCGCATGCACCAGCAAGCGATCGCCGATGGATGGATCAGGGCGCAGGCTGTCGTGCAAGAACGTGAGCAATACCCTGCCCTGCATCGGCCTTACCCTTCCTTGGACCACACCGGTCTCCAACTCGCCCCAGACGCGCACCGCTCGATCACTGGTGCTGATCACCTCATCCACGCTCACGCTCGCACCGGTGACCTGTCGCGCCAGGGTTCCGATCGCCTGCTCACTCCCGCGCAGGTCGTGCGCCCGCTGCCAGGCCGCACCAAGCGCACCGCAGGTGAGGAAGAGGAACACGCCGCGCAGCCATCGCCGCCGCACGCGGATGAGCGATGCCGCGGCAAGCCACGCGGTAGCAAGGCCCAGCGCAGCGGACACGCTTACCCACAACGGCGGAACGATCGATCGGGCGAAGACAAGACCCAGGATGAACGGCACCACCAGCCGGACCATGGGTGCGCGCACAATGGCGCTGCGTAACGAACTGCCTTGATGCATACCGATCACCTATGATCCATAACGGCGACCGCCCTCGGGGAGAACGGGGTATGCACCGATGGCGTGAAAGTAACCGCCAGGAACGTTCGCTACAATGAAGCAGGTACCTACCGATCACAGCACCTGCAGCACCAGGCACTTCAGGTACAGCGTCTCCGGTATCGCCCAGTGATACGGGTGGTCGGGCGGCTGGGTGCCGTAATACACCTCGCGCAGTTCCCGGTAGGCATCGCGGGAAGCGCTTGCCACCATCTCGCGGAAGAGATCCGGCGTCATGTGCTGGGAGCACGAACAGGTGACGAGGAAGCCGCCTTTCGGCAGGCATTTCATGGCGCGCAGGTTGATCTCCTTGTACCCACGCGTGGCACCGGCCATGGCGCTACGGCTCTTGGCGAAGGACGGCGGGTCCAGCACGATCACATCCCACTGGTCGCCGCGGCGGTCCGCTTCGCCCAGGAAGTCGAACACGTTCGCGGCCAGGAAACGGCAGCGCGCCTGTAAGCCGTTCCGCTCGGCGTTCTCCTTGGCCAGGCGCACGGCCTCCTCGCTGATGTCCAGGCCCAGCACATCCTTCGCGCCGTACTTGGCCGCGTGCAGGGCGAAGCCGCCCGTGTGCGTGAAGCAGTCCAGCACGCGCGCCTGGTGGCTGATGCGCGTCATCGCCGCGTGGTTCAGGCGCTGGTCCAGGAAGTGTCCGGTCTTCTGCCCGGCCGCCACATCCACCAGCAGCTTCAACCCGTTCTCTTCGATCTCCAATTTCGTGTCGAAGACCTCGCCGATGAAGCCGGAGCGCATCTCCAGCCCTTCCTTCTCGCGCACGGCCGCATCGTTGCGCTCGTAGATGCCGCGCGGTTGCAGCACCGCGCGCAACGCCTCCACGATCTCCGGCTTGAAGCGGTCCATGCCCAGTGCCATCGTTTGCAGCACGAGGATGTCCGTGAACTTGTCCACCACCAGGCCCGGCAGGCCATCGGCCTCACCGAACACCACACGACAGCTCGCGGTGTTGCCCATGCGCCGGCGGAAGCTCCAGGCCGCCTCGATCTTCCGCTGGAAGAACGCCGTGTCAATGGGTTCGTCGAGATCCTTCGTGATCAGCCGCGCGCGCAGCTTGCTCTTCGGGTTGTAATAGGCCTGGCCCAGCGGCCCCTTCTTCACATCGAACACCTGCACGATGCCGCCCGGCTCGGGGGTGCCCTCCATGCGCAGCACCTGGTTGTCGTAGATCCACGGGTGCCCGCGGCGCACGCGCATACGGGTGTCATCGATGTAGAGGCGGTCGCGCATGGGGCGCGAAAGTAGATGCCGTGCTACTCTTGACAGACTCTCCCGAAGAGTCATGATTCAGCCAGATCGACCTATCACTGCAATATCCTGTGACCGCCGGAGGCGGACTTTATGCACACCACTCGGCATATCTTATTACTGCGGTTGAGCCGAGCGGTGGTCAGGGGAACCTCCCTGCCGTGTCTGTTGGATGTTGAAGCCATAATTGGGAGCGGCACAGCTCGCGCCGATGTTGCAATAGATGCGTCCCAACTGCTGCACGGCATCGCAACCACCAGCACCACCCCAACCGGTGGTTCGGAACATGCGCCAATTGTTCACCATGTCCGTGCCTCCGGTCGTTCGGAAGACTTCACCGGTGGCAGGTGCCATTTGGTCGCCACGTACTGTGAGTGCAGAGGCGGCTGCGCCGCCCGTGCCAATAATGACGCCTCCTGCAGGACCAGTGAGTTGTTCGGGATTCGTACCTAACCACTGAGCATGGTTAGATGTTGCAAGTGTCATGGACGCCAACACAACGAAGAGTGAATTCTTGTTCAGCATGGTGCAATGTGTTAGTGGTTCAAGTTCAGGAGACGTATGGGAGAGAATGCCTCTCTTTCAGATCGGTAGCACAATACGTAGTATCCTTCTTCGAGAAGATTGGTCGCGATTGAGACCCTTCTATCTCCCGGACTCAAGGATCGCTGTAGCACTATCTGGCCTTGGAGATTTCTCAACTCCAAAACGCTGTTGGCCTTAGCAGCATGGGGTAACTCGGCCATGAGCGAGTTGAAGAAAGGATTCGGCCATGCACTCAAGCAACAAGGTGGCTCAAGCTCTTCAAGAGCAGTGTTTATGCAGTCAGCGCTCAAGTGCGACACGCACACATCATCAACGAATGCATAGGCCACGCCATAGTTGCCATTGACATCGATCAACGTGGGTTGAGCATCCCCGTCGATCAACATGTTGCCCAACGTCAAGTACGTGTAAGCGGAATCTGGCACGAACGAGCCACTCACATGTGTCCAACCAGCAGTATCGAGCAGCACGGCCGGCAGAAAAACATCCGGGTCATTGGATGGCGGAGAAGGATTGTTCATATCCATTGGTCCCATTCTGAATTTTACTCCGATTCCCCGACAAGTCCATTTGATGCGGACGGACAAATTCCCATACCCTGCGGGAGCGACCCATAATGAAACATGGATGGGAACCCCAACAGCTAGCGCCTCCGTTAGAGCAACTCCGGCAATCTCGCGGTGCATCTCCGCTCCGCTGACCCAATCGGGTTCGGTGTAGGTTATCAATCCGACATATGCGTTCCCATGATGAGGTTCTTGAAACCCCGCACGGTTGTTTGGGACGGAAGCCCATGGGTCATTTGAGCAGCGATTGAAGTACTCAGGTGTGTAGGCATTTTGCTCCCAGCCCAAGGCACGGATCAATTGACCGCCATTATTTGGGCAGTCGGTGTACTCCTCAAAACTTCCGTTCGGGACAAGGTTCTGTGCTGGTGCCAGAGTTACTACAGCCACCGTGCACAGCACGAGTGCCGCTCTTAGGCGCGAAAGCCCGCCTATCATTGCCGTATGTTGCTTTGTCTGCTTCACTTCCTTCTTGTGCATTGCTCCTTCCGAAATTGACGGTGCACGTGATGCACCTCTTCAACCGTTCCCACGGGCAACGTTCCCGCCCGTCTAAGGGCACTACCCTTACTCTATGGAACCCTCGCCGGTCCGAGCATTTTTAGACCCGCCTGTAGTCACAAGCGCGAAGGCAAGGTGAAGCTATGCAAGGTCCGGCGGAATTCCTTAACCGGCGCGGAACGTTGATCCGTGCACACCAACCGCCTCGCTCAGAAGTTCGGCTTCAGCATGTACTTGCTGTAGAACTTGTCGATGGCGCCCACGGCCTCCTCCGCGGTGTCCACCAGCTGGATCAGGTCCATGTCACCGGGGCTGATGTAGTGGTACTCGTTCTCCATCACCTTCTTGATCCACTCGAACATGCCGTGCCAGTACTTCTTGCCCACGAGGATGATGGGGAAGCGCGCGATCTTCTGCGTTTGGATGAGCGTGACCGCTTCAAAAAGCTCATCCAGTGTGCCGAAGCCACCCGGCAGGCCGATGAAGCCCTGGCTGTACTTCACGAACATCACCTTCCGCACGAAGAAGTAGTCGAAGTGCAGGCTCTTCTCCTTGTCGATGTACGGGTTCGGCTCCTGCTCGAACGGCAGCTCGATGTTGAGGCCCACGCTGGTGCCGCCACCGCGCTGCGCGCCCTTGTTCGCCGCTTCCATGATGCCGGGACCGCCACCGGTGATCACGCCGTACCCGTGCTGCGTCAATTTGAAGGCGATCTCTTCCGCCAGCAGGTACTCGTGCTTGTCCGGTGCGGTGCGCGCACTGCCGAACACGCTCACGCACGGCCGGATGCGCTGCAGGGCCTCGAAGCCCTCCACGAACTCGCTCATGATCTTGAAGATGGCCCAGCTGTCGTTCGCGCGTATTTCGCTCCAACCCTTGCGCTTGAAAGCGTTCTTGATGCGCCGCTCGTGATGGTCCTCGGAGAGTTTGCTCAGGTCGCGTTCCGGTCGTTCCTTCTTTGACATGCTTCTGGTATTCTGTAAAGCGGAACAAGGTGGGCATTCATCGGCGATGGACCGCTGACCCGGCACAGAAGAACGAACAGGGGGAAGTCAACTACGCCCGTATACCTCGCAGCGTGGAACCGGTTCAATTACGGTGAGTACTCAGACCAGTTCGCGTTCCAGGAACTTCGCCGTATGGCCGCGGCCCAATAGAACGATCTCCTCGGGTGTGCCCTTCGCCGTTACGCGCCCGCCGCCCTCCCCGCCTTCCGGCCCCATGTCGATCACGTGGTCGGCCACCTTGATGATGTCCATGTTGTGCTCGATCACCAGCACGGTGTTGCCCGCGTCCACCAGTTTGTTCAGCACGTTGATGAGCTGGCGCACGTCCTCGAAGTGCAAGCCGGTGGTGGGCTCGTCCAGGATGTAGAAGGTGCTGCCGGTGTCGCGCTTGCTCAGTTCGGTGGCCAGTTTGATGCGCTGCGCTTCACCACCGCTCAAGGTGGTGCTGCTTTGGCCCAGGGTGATGTAACCGAGGCCGACGTCCATGAGCGTTTGCAATTTCATGCGCAACTGCGGGATGTCCGAGAACACATTGAGTGCCTCTTCCACCGGTAGCGCGAGCACATCCGCGATGCTCTTGCCTTTGAAGCGCACCTCCAGCGTTTCGCGGTCGTAGCGCTTGCCGCGACAGGTCTCGCAGGGCACGTCCACGTCCGGAAGGAAGTTCATCTCGATGGTGCGCACACCGGCGCCTTTGCACGTTTCGCAACGGCCACCAGCGGTGTTGAAGCTGAAGCGTCCCGCTTTGTAGCCGCGGATCTTGGCTGCAGGCAGTTGCGCGAACAGCTCGCGGATGTGGTCGAACAGCCCCGTGTAGGTGGCAGGGTTGCTGCGCGGCGTGCGACCGATCGGGCTCTGGTCCACTTCGATCACCTTGTCGATGTGCTTCAGGCCGTCGATACTCTTGTAGGCCAACGGCTGCGCATCACTGCGGTAGAAGGTCTTGCTCAGGATCGGGTACAGGGTATCACCGATCAACGTGCTCTTGCCACTGCCGCTCACACCGGTCACACAGATGAAGGTGCCCAGCGGGAATTCCACGTCCACACCTTTCAGGTTGTTGCCCTTCGCGCCCTTCAGCACGATGCGATGGCCGTTGCCCCTGCGACGCTCCACCGGTGTGGCGATACGCTCCTCGCCGCTCAGGAACTTCGAGGTCATCGATCCGCTCGCGATCAGCTCCTTCGCCGTGCCTTGTGCCACCACGTGCCCTCCGTGCAGGCCCGCGCCGGGTCCGATGTCGATGATGTGGTCGGCGCTCATCATCATCTCCTTGTCGTGTTCGACCACCAGCACGCTGTTGCCGCCGTCGCGCAGTTTGCGCAGGCTGCCGATCAGGCGCTGGTCATCGCGCATGTGCAGGCCGATGCTGGGCTCGTCAAGGATGTAGAGCACACCGGTGAGCTGCGATCCGATCTGTGTGGCCAGGCGGATGCGCTGTGCCTCACCCCCACTGAGCGTGCGCGCGCTGCGGTCCAGTGTGAGGTACTCCAGGCCCACGTCCAGCAGGAAGCCGCTGCGCGATGCGATCTCCTTCACCACCTCCCTTGCGATCACCGCCTGCCGCTCATCAAGCTTCGCCGGAAGCGCCGTCATGTGCGCATGCAGTTCAGCGATGCTCATGTTCGCCAGCTGTGTGATGTCCGTATCCGCGATGCGGAACCAGCGCGCGATCTTCTTCAGGCGTGTGCCTTCGCATTCCGGGCAGGTGATCATGTGGGTGAACTGCTCCGCCCATTTCTGCGCGCCCTTGGTGCCGTCATCCGCCTGTGCGAGCACGAAGGGGATGATGCCCTCGAACTGCACGGTGCGATCGCTCAAGCCGACGTTGCTCGTCACCTTCAGCGGCTCATCCATTCCGTTCAGCAGCACGGCGATCACGTTGTCGTCGATCTCCTCGAAGGGCGTGTTCGCATCGTGCCCGAAGTGCTCGAGTACGGCTTCCAGCTGGCGGAAGACCCAGGTGCCCTTGTAGGTACCCAGCGGTGCGATGGCGCCCCGCTTCAGGCTCTTGCTGCGGTCGGGTACGATCTTGTTGATCGCCACTTCGGTCACCTGGCCCAGACCACTGCACTTCGGGCAGGCGCCATAAGGGCTGTTGAAGCTGAACAGGTTCGGTTCAGGTTCCTCGTAGGCGATGCCGCTCGTAGGGCACATCAGGTGCCTGCTGAGATAACGCAGCTTGCCGCTCTTCACATCGAGCACCTGCATGTTGCCGCGACCCTGCTTCAGCGCCGTATCGCAGCTTTCCGCCACGCGCTTGCGGTCGCTCTCCTTCACCTTGATGCGATCGACGACGAGTTCGATGTCGTGCACCTTGTAGCGGTCCAACCGAGGTCGGCTGGTGAGTTCCACCACGGTGCCATCCACCCGTGCGCGCAGGAACCCCTGGCGCAGCAACTGCTCGAACAACTCACGGTAATGGCCCTTGCGACCGCGTACCAACGGTGATAGCACGAGGATCTCGCGGCCGTCGAACTCGCTCAGCACGAGATCGACGATCTGCTTGTCCGTGTAGCGCACCATGCGCTCGCCGGTCACATGGCTATAGGCGTCGGAAGCGCGCGCATAGAGCAGGCGCAGCAGATCCCATATCTCGGTGATGGTGCCTACCGTGCTGCGCGGGTTGCGGCTGATGGTCTTCTGCTCGATGGCGATCACGGGGCTCAATCCCGTGATCAGGTCCACGTCCGGCCGCTCGATGCCGCCCAGGAACTGGCGCGCATAGGCGTTGAAGGTTTCGATGTAGCGCCGTTGTCCTTCCGCATGGATGGTGTCGAACGCGAGTGAACTTTTGCCGCTTCCGCTCAGGCCCGTGATCACCACGAGCTTCTCGCGCGGAATGCGCACATCGATGTTCTTCAGGTTGTGAACGCGCGCGCCGAGCACCTCGATCGCATCCTCCGCCTCCACCGTTGCCGCCAGGCCGTTGGTCTTCTTGCCGCTCATTCCTCGGTCCCCTTGTTGAATCCTTCGCCCGGCAGCAGGATCCCGTAGCTCTTGCCTTTCGCATTGGTGAGCTTGGTATCCCGCAACCAGGGGTTCAACAGTTTCAGTGTCTTGTAATCCGTGCCTTGCGCCGTTGCGAAGTCCGCCCAATCCGGAACCGGACCGCTCACCGTTACGCTGCGCGTGCGGTACGGCGGGTACATGTCCTTCTCCCGCAAGTGGAAGCCGTACCGCTCCGGATCACTGATGATGGCCTTCATCGCCAGCACCCGCGGCATGTAACGCGAAGTCTCTTCCGGCAGCAGCAACGAGTAGTAGTCGGCGACCTTCTGCCGGCCGATCTGCTTCTGCAGGCCCGCCGGACCGAGGTCGTAACTGGCCGCCGCCAATGACCACGTGCCGAACTGCTCCTTGGCTTCACGCAGGTACTTGCACGCGGCCTTCGTGGCCAGCACCACGTTGTAGCGCTCGTCCACCTCGTCGTTCACCTCCAAGCCGTGCGCGATGGCGGTTTCCCGCATGAACTGCCAGAAACCGATGGCCCCCACCGGGCTGGTGGTATTGGTCAGGTTGCTTTCGATCAGCGCGATGTACTTCAGGTCATCCGGCGCTCCCTCGCTCTTCAGCACCGCTTCGATCACGGGGAACCAACGCCGAACGCGTTTGTGGGCCAGTATCGAGTTGCTCTGCCAGTAGGTGTTCACCAGCAGTTCGCGGTCCAGGCGTTCGCGCACGTCGATCTTGTCCATGGGCATCTTCTCCCCGCAGAACTCGAGCGACTCGGGCATGGCCAGGCTGAAAACGCGGTACCGCTCGTTGAACTGGCGCTGGTAGTCCAGGTCGGTATCCGTACCGGCCATGCTGAAGGTGAGCACGTGCACGAACAACGCGCCGCCGAGCAGCACGATGATCCAGAAGAAGGTCTTGGGCAACAAACGCGGCATCCGGTTAAAACGCCGCGAAGATCGCTACGCGGAGGGGGCTTTCGTACGCCGCGTGAGCGTGAAAAGGAAAATGAACAGCCCCACGGCGTAGGAAATGAAGAGCGCCGAGTGCCAGCCATGCCAGACCGGAATGAAGCGATCCATGGCCACCACGAAGAAGAAGGACAGGGCCGATAGACCGCTGAAGACCAGCGCCACCTGCGCATCACTGAGGCCGGAATAGCTGAGGTGGTGGGTCGTATGGTCCTTTCCTCCCACGAAGGGCGAAGTGCCCTTGGCGATGCGGTTGATGGTGACCACCGTGGTGTCGATGATGGGAAGGACGAAGACCACCAGGGTGCTCACCGCCTGCCGCCAGGGCTCCACGTGACCCAGGGGACCTGTTCCGTTCCAGAAGCACCGGATGCCGATGTAGGCCAGGAACACGCCGAGGAACTGGCTGCCCGTATCACCCATGTACATGCGCGATGGGTTCCAATTGAAGAAGAGGAAACCGGCCAGTGCCGCCACCAGCCCGATGATGAGGACGATGTTGATGGTGATGGACGCACCATCCTCCAGGTACATGAACAGGCCGCAGGAGAGAATGCCCATGCTCGTAACCGTGGTGATGCCGTCCATGTTGTCGAGCATGTTGATGGAATTCATCAACCCCACCACCCAGAACACGGTGAGCAGGTAGTTGACCCACTCGTTGCCGAACACGTGGATGTAGCTGCCGGTGGCGATGAGGATCACGCCGCACGCCACCTGCGTGGTGAACTTGAGCAAGGGCCGTGTGTTGTAGGCATCATCGGCGAGGCCCATGAGAAAGCCCAGACCCGTGGCGGCCAGCAGGCCCAGCAGGTCGCGTTGCAAGGGATCGCTCTCCTTGGGGAACAGGGCACCGTGCATGGCGAAGGCGCCCAGGAAGACGATGAAGAACCCGATGCCACCGAAGGCGGGCTTGGCGCTCGCGCTCCAACGCACCATGCCTTCCTCGTTCTCCCGGATGCCGAACGTCTTGAAGAAGCGCATGAACACGCTGTTCGTCAGCAAGGCGAACACGAGCGCGCCGAAGAACAGACCACTGTAGATGAAGAAGAGCTGGGTGGCGCTGTACATGGTCAGGCGCGGAACAGTTCGGCGAGCGGCAACCCAGCGCGGTCCTTGTCACTGATCACGGGATCGGCGATGCCCCAATCAATGTCCAAAGCAGGGTCGTTCCACAGCAGGGTGCGCTCACTGGCGGGCTGGTAATAGGCGGAGCACTTGTAGCTGAAGATCGTATCGGGCCTGAGCGTGCGGAATCCGTGCGCGAACCCGGTGGGGATGTAGAGCATCGTCTTCTCCTCGCCGTTCAGTTCGATCGCGTAATGCTTGCCGAAGGTGCTGCTTCCGGGACGGATGTCCACGCACACGTCCAGCACGGCACCACTGATCACCCGCACCAGCTTGGCCTGTCCGTGCGGCTCGGCCTGGAAGTGCAAACCCCGCAGTACACCGGTCTGGGAAAAGCTCTCGTTGTCCTGCACGAACTCCACCTGCACACCGGTCGTGAGGCGGAAACCGGCGGCGTTGAAGGATTCGAAGAACCAACCGCGGGGGTCGCGGAACACCTTCGGCCGCAGCACGAGCAGTCCCTCCAGGGTGGTGCGTTCTACTTGCATCACTTGTTCTTTCCGAGCAAGCGCGACAACAGGCCCGTCCTGTTCTTCGATCCCCGGCCCTTATCCTCGTAATAGCCATAGCCATAACCATAGCCGTAGCCATAGCCGTAGCCGTAACTGTAGCCGTACTTGTTCCTGTCGATGTCAACGCCGTTGAGCACTGCGCTCAGGCGACGGATGCGGTTCTCATTGATCAGCCGGTCCACGTTGTGCACGAACGCCTTCTTCGAGTAGTCCGAACGGAAGATGTAGATCGGGAAATCCGCCTGCTGGATGATGGAGATACCATCGGTTACCAGACCCACCGGCGGGTTGTCGATCAGGATCACATCATAGTTGCCCTTCAACTGCACCAGGATCTCCTGCATGCGCGCACTGAGGATCAGCTCGCTCGGGTTGGGGGGAATGGGGCCCGCGGTGATGAAGTCCAGGCCTTTCAACGAACTGTGCTGGATGCACTCCTCGATCACGTCCTTGTTGATGAGCAGCGTGCTCATGCCGCGCATGTTATCCACGCCGAAGCCCAGGTGGATCTTCGGTTTGCGCATGTCCAGGTCGAGAACGATCACGCGCTTGCCACTGAAGCTGATGATACCCGCCAGGTTGATCGCGACGAAGGTCTTGCCCTCACCGCTGATCGTGCTGGTGATGGCGATGGTCTTCGCACCCGGCGAGTTGTCAACGAACTGGAGGTTCGTTCGCACGCTTCGGAAGCTCTCAGCGATCAGGCTCTTCGGGTTGCGGTCCACCAGCAACTGGCTGATCGGGATCTCCTTCTTGTACTTCGGCACCATGCCCAGGATGCCGATGGAGGCATTGCTCAGCTTGGCGATGTCGTTGAGCGAAGTGATGTTGTCGTGCAGGATGTAGCGAACGAGCACGATGAGGAATCCGATGATAAGGCCGGTAAGGATATAGGACAGGATCACCAGCCCGCGGTCCGGTGAGATGGGGTTCAGGTTGGCCACCGCCGTTTCCAGCACCCGGTTGTCCGGCACGTAGCCCGCTTTGCTGATCCGGTACTCGATATCCTTCTCCAACAACTGGGTGTAGTACTTCTCGTTGATGTTGAAGATCCGCTGGATGCGGGCGTAGGCCAGTTGCTTCTCCGGGAGGCTCTGGAAGCGACCTTCGAACTCCGCGATGCGCACGTGGTAGTCTTCGATCTTCGACTCCAAGCGCTGACGCATGTTCGCGATGCTCTCCAGGATGAGCTTGCGCTGCACATCGATCTGCTCGTCGATGGTGCGAACCGCCACGTGGTTCTCCTTCGTTTCGTAGACCGTGCGTTGGCGTTCCTGCAACAGCCTTTCCATGGTCTCGATGAGATGGCTCAATGTCGCCTCGTAGGTCGTTCCAACGAGCAGAGGAATGAGCTTGTACACGTCGATCCTGTCATTGTCCTTCTTCGCGCTCTCCTCGATCCGCTTCAACAGGTTGTCCTCGATCTCCAGTTCAACGATGGAGTTCTCATAGCTGTTCGTGCGTTCAAGCAACATGGGCATGAGCGCTTCCATGTTGCTCACCCTGTTGTCCTGCTTGAAGGACTGAAGACGTAATTCGCTTTCACGCAACTGCTCGAACACGGTATCCTTCTGTGAAGCGATGAAGGTGAGGATGCTCTCAGCCGATTCGCTCTTCCTGTCCACGTCATAGTCGATGAACGCGTCGGCCATGGCCTGTGCGATGTCACGCGCGATGAGCGGGTTGTGATCGCGGCAACTGATCAGTACCGTTTTCGCCACAGGATCTGCGATGGATACCGAGATCTGCCCACTGTACTTGCCTACCAGGCTCTGCTGGTTGTTGATCACGAAGTACAAGGTGCCGTTGTCGTCCGGTTTCTTCAATGGCTGCCCCTCGGTGGTTCGCAGGGTGCACCTGAAGTGCTGCGTGTTGAACGGCCGACCCACAGGGAAAAGACCGCTGAACTTCTGCCCTCCCGCGTTGTAGCTCACCTTCACCTCGTTGTTCTCTCCGGGTTCAAGAACGATCGGCTGATCACGCACCTCGTCCTTCAACACCTGAAGGTCTTCCACAAGGAAGTACGTGTCGGTGTAGAACTCCTGTGTAAGGATGTTGCCCTTGAAGAAGTAGCTCACCTGCATGGGTAGCCTGCTGATGGCCTTGGCGATGAAGTAGCGTGAACGCAACAGTTCCACATCAGCCTGCAGGTTGGAAGCCTCCATCAGGTCGTTCACCTTCAACACCTTCTGCGCATTGTTCACCGAGGTGAGCTGCATCACCGACCGGCTCTCATAGGTGTTCGGAGTGTACCGCAGGTAGATCCATGCCGCAGCGAAGGCCAGCAGCACGCAGAGCACGATCCACACCACCGACCGCTTGACGATGTAAAGGAAAAGCCCGAGGTCGAACTCGTTGCTGAAGTTCGTTATCCGCTCGCGGTAGCTGTCGAGACTGACCGCACGGTTGCTGACATCGTCGTTCAGCATCTCTCTGGCAGGCTTGGCTATTTGCTGAACCCTTTCACCACGCCGATCACCAGCACGGTGGTGGTCAGCAGGGCGATGATCGGATTGAGGTTATCCAACAGTTCCCGCGCGATCTCCGGGTTGGGTTGAACGTATACGATGTCGTCCGCCTGCATCACCATGTCGGCGTACTTCAAGCCTTTGATGTCGCTCATGTCGAACTCATACACCAGGCGCCCCCCTCCCATCTTCCTGCGGAACATCTTCACGTGCCGTGCATCGGCACGTTTGGCCATGCCTCCGGCCACGGCCAGCACTTCCATGAGCGTGGTGTTGTTGTTCTCCAATTGTACAACGCGCGCATCACCGCCACCGCCGGGGAACACGACCACGCGCCGGTTGGCTATGGTGACCTGTACGAAGGGTCGGTTGTAGTAGACCGTGTACCGCTGCTCCAACATCAGTTCCGCTTCGCGCTGGGTGAGCCCCGCCACATGGGTAAGGCCCAGCAGGGGAAGCTTGGCCATGCCATCGAAATCCACCTGGTAGTTGAAGTTGATGCGGGCCATGTTCCTCAGCCCGGTACCCTGTTCATCCACAAGGTCGATCATCCGGAAGCCATCGTTCGCGAACAGACGGAACTGGATCACGTCGTTCGGCTGTACCCGGAACGATCGGTACAAGGTGTCCGGCAGGGTGTCGAACACATGGTCCACCGGGGTCTTGAACATGATGTCCCGATTGATGTTGCACCCGGCGATCAGCACGCTCAGGACGACCAACAGGCTCCAACTCCTCACCATTCTCGGGATTTCGCGCAAAAGTAACGATCCACGCTTGCCGCCTTAGCCAAGCAGTTCGTGGTACATGGTGGCGGTGTCCTCCACCAGGCGGGTGAAGTGGTAACGCTGGCGCACATGCTCCCATCCCCCTAAGCTCATCCGCTGCCGCAGGCTGTCGTCCTCCACCACGCGCAGCAGGTTGTCACTGAAGGCCGAACGGTCATCGGAAGCGCTCAGCAGGGCCGTTCCTCCCTCCACCACCACGTTCTCGATGCCCCCCACCTTGGTGCTCACCACCGGCTTATTGGCCGCCTGGGCTTCGATCAGGCTTACCGGCGTGCCTTCATTGAAACTGCTCAGGGCCACCACATCCACCCCGGCGTTCACGATGTCGATCTCCTTGATCCAACTGGTGAAGGTCACGTCCGCCCGCTCCACCATGGGATGGCCGTTCACCCCGTGGCCGAAGCCATGCCCGTTGAAGATGGGGCCACGCGCCAAGCTCAAGCCCAAGCCGCGGCCCAGGTCCTCCAGCCGCTCGCGCTCCTCGCCATCGCCCACCACGAAAGCACGCACCTTCCGGCCGGTCTTGTCCCGCACCTCCTTCATCGCTGAAAGGAAGAGATCATGGTTCTTCACCGGCACCAAGCGACCGATGATGCCGATGGCTATCTCGTCCTCACCGATGCCATAGACCCGGCGGAACAACGTGCGCTTCGCCAGCTGGTCCTGCTGGAACTTGGCCAGGTCGAAGCCCAAGGGGATCACCGAGACCTTGTCCGCCGGGCAGATGCGGTGTTCGTCCACCAGTTCGCTCTTCTGTTTCTCACTGATGGCCACGATCCGGCTGCTGCGCTTGGCCAGGTAGCGCTCGATGTTCTTGTACATCGCGGTGCGCACCGCGCCGAAATAGCTGTGGAACACATGACCATGGAAGGTGTGAACGATGGCCTTCACCCCCATGTCGTGCGCGGCAAGGCGGCCTACCGCACCCGCCTTCGCAGCGTGGGTGTGCACGATGTCCGGCTTGAACTCCTTGATCAGCTTCTTGATGCGCCGGTAGGCCGAGCGATCCCGCCACGGCGCCACCTCGCGCTGCATCTCCGGCAACAGCACTGGATCAACGCCCAGTGACTTCAGGATGTGGCCGCTTCCCTCCTCGCTTTCCTCCTGCGGTCCACCCACCAGCAAGGTCTCGAACTCATCCGGCAGGTACCGCGTGAGGTAGGCCGCGTTGTGCGTGGGACCTCCCAGGTTGAACCGATTGATGATGCGAAGGACGCGGGGCATGGACTGTTCCGGGGGTCGAATCTACCAAGCTGCCCGGGAGGATATGCTGACAGCCTAGCGGGTTTCCCACTGCGGAATGTAGACGCTCGCGATGCCAACGGTTGCCTTCAGGCAAGCACCGGATCCGCTTTCGGCGACACGCGGAACAACAGATCACTGCTCATGAACCGCAGCCATGCAGGTACGGTGACCTTGCGGCTGAGGCGCGTTGCCAGAGCGATCGACGGACCCGGTAGTAAAAGACCGAACGGGAACACCGTGTGATTGTGCACGTCGATCCGCTCGATGCGGAAATGGCGGCCTAGCTCGCGTGCAGCCTCGGCTTTCGAGTAATTCCGTGTGCGCAGGCCTGAACTGAGGACCTTCCCTTTTCCGCCGAACAGCCGCATCACGGGCCGCAACAGTTCCCGCACGATCGTATCCAGCCCATGCTTGTTGGTGAAACTGATCACCGCCGTACCACCCGGTTTCAAGGAGCGCGCGATGAAGGCCAGGTTCTTCTGCAATTCCTCCGGCGACAGGTACGTGGTAACGCCGAGCATGAAGATCGCATCGAACGTGCGCTGCGCGAACGGATGATCGTAAGCGTGGCCCACGTACTTCCGCTCTTGCGGCACCGGGCTTTGGGCCAGCATGCCCGCACTTACATCCGTTGCATGGAAACGCATCGAGGGAAAGCGGGCAATGAGGTGATCGTACAGGTCACCCGTGCCGCTCCCCACATCAAGCACATCCTTGCCAGCGAGGTCGAGATCACGCGTGGCCTTCCACAGCCGCTCGTTGAAGTAGTAACGGTGGAATGGGCTCGCGTCCTTGTACTTGTCCCGGTACGTGCCGCTTACCGCATCGAAGAAGCGCGCGGCCTGCTCGTGCTGCTGGGACATGGTTCAAAAGCTGAAATGTGAAAGCCGAAAGAAGGAAGCGTTCCGCGATCCGTTCCTTCAGGTTACCGGTTCAGCTTTCCATTTTCAAAGATGGATCACCTCGCCGTAGGCCGCTGCCGCCGCTTCCATGATGGCTTCGCTCATGGTGGGGTGCGGGTGCACGGTCTTGATGATCTCGTGGCCGGTGGTCTCCAGCTTGCGGATGCTCACGCACTCGGCGATCATCTCCGTCACGTTGTAACCGATCATGTGCGCGCCGAGCAGTTCGCCGTACTTGGCATCGAAGATCAGCTTCACGAAACCGTCCTTCGCCCCAGCCGCGCTGGCCTTTCCGCTCGCGCTGAAGGGGAACTTGCCCACCTTGATCTCCAGGCCCTTCTCCTTGCACTGCTTCTCGGTCATGCCCACGCTGGCCACTTCGGGTGAGCAGTAAGTGCAACCCGGGATGTTGCCGTAGTCCAATGCGTGCGGGTTCTGCCCGGCGATCTTCTCCACACAGATGATGCCTTCCGCGCTGGCGACGTGCGCTAGCGCCTGGCCCGGCGTAACATCACCGATGGCGTAATAGCCCGGCATGTTCGTGGCGTAGTACTCGTTCACCTTGATCTTGCCTTTGTCGGTAACGATGCCCACGGCCTCCAGGCCGATGTTCTCGATGTTCGCCGCGATGCCTACCGCGCTCAGTACGATGTCGCACTCGATCTTCTGCTCGCCCTTCGGCGTCTTCACCGTCACCACGCAGCCTTTGCCCTTGGTGTCCACGTTCGTCACTTCGGAGGAGACCATCACCTCGATGCCCTGCTTCTTGAAGCTGCGTTCGAGCTGCTTGCTTACCTCCTCGTCCTCCACTGGCACCACGTTCGGCAGGAACTCGATCAGGGTCACCTTCGTGCCGATGGCGTTGTAGAAGTACGCGAACTCGCTGCCGATGGCGCCGCTGCCCACCACCACCATGCTCTTGGGCTGCTCGGGCAGCACCATGGCTTCGCGGTAGCCGATGATCTTCTTGCCGTCCTGAGGAAGATTGGGCAACACACGGCTGCGGGCGCCTGTGGCGATGATGATGTGCTTCGCTTCCACCACCTGCTTCTTCCCGTCGGCGCCGGTCACTTCGATCTTGCGACCGGGCTGGAGCATGCCGGTGCCCATGATCACATCGATCTTGTTCTTCTTCATGAGGAACTGCACGCCGTTGCTCATGCCCTTCGCCACATCGCGGCTGCGCTGCACGATCGCCTTCATGTCAGGCTTGCCGCCGTCCACGCTGATGCCGTAATCCTTCGCATGCTGCAGGTACTCGAACACCTGCGCGCTCTTGAGCAACGCCTTGGTGGGTATGCAGCCCCAGTTCAGGCAAATGCCGCCAAGGGCTTCCTTCTCCACGATCGCGGTCTTCAGACCCAACTGGCTGGCACGAATGGCGGCCACGTACCCGCCGGGGCCGCTGCCGAGAACGATGACGTCGTAACTCATGGTGTTCGAAATGGGCGACGAAGGTACCCGCCGACGCGGACCGGAGAAATGAACGAACGAAAGGAGGTGACCCCGCCCTTACCAGCCTTGACCGTTGCGAACGATGCCCCACGCGATGACCACCACGACCCAAGCGAACAACAGCACGTTCGGCATCCACGGTCCTCGTGCGCCGTTGACCCAGCGGCTATAGCACCATTGGGCAAGCAACAGGATCGGAGCGATGATCAATAACGCGTTCTGCCTGAAGGCTTCTGCGATTTGCAGGTGGAGCAACTCGTGGATCGCGCGCTGGGAGCCGCAGCCGGGGCATGACCAACCGGAGAGGGCGCGGAACGGGCAAGCAGGTAGCCCGCCTTGGGAAGGGTCAACAACGAAGAGGACGAGCAGGTACGCAATGACCAGCAACGCACCTGTCCACGGAAGGAACTTGCGCACAACAACAGCTGCATCCATGGGTTCCGCAAGGCTACGCGATAAGAAAGGATGAGGCCATCGCAACCCGCGATTACATTCGCCCAACCCCACGAACATGACCGACGCCACCACCTTCCCCGCAGAGCCGCGCAAACGCCCCACCTTCCTTACGGTGCTGTGCATCCTCAGCTTCGTCGGCTGTGCGTGGGGCTTCTACCAAGGAGCCAAGAGCCTTTTCGGCGGGGCCGATGCCGAAGCCTTGGCCGAAGCGCAATCCAAGGTGGAAGAGGCGAAAGCGCAGATGGGGGATGACGCCGCCTCCGGTTTCGCTGGCGACATGATGGATGCAGCGATGGACGTGGCGCAGAAAGCGGCCGAGAACGCCAAACCCATGGGAATGGCCGGGATCCTGCTCGCGGTGATCGAAGCACTGGGCGTTTGGCTCATGTGGAACCTGCGGAAGATCGGCTTCGGCCTGTACGTACTGAGCATCGTTGGGGAACTGGCGGTGCCGTTGATCTTCCTCGGCACCAACATGGTTTCCTTGCTCACCGTGGGCTTCTCCGGTCTGTTCGGCGTGCTCTTCATCATCCTGTACGGGGTGAACCTGAAGCACATGCGCTAGGCGCGTCGCTGCGGATCCCCGGATGGATCGTCAATAACTCCGTAGGGCAAGAACGGGTAGCATAAGCTCCCCGGATACTTTCGTTCCACACCAATAACTCACCACATGACCGACATGAACACGGGCGCCGCTGCTGCACCCAAACGTCCCACCTTTCTTACTGTGCTCTGCATCCTCAGCTTCATCGGTGGCGCTTGGGGGGTGATCGGAGGCGCAATGAACATGTTCACTGGTCCGGCCACAGAAGCCGCGATGAGCGAAATGAGCGCGAGAATGGATGAGGCGAAAACCCAGCTTGGCGATGAAATGGGAGACCAGGCCGGAAGTGAAATGGTTGGCGGCATGCTCGACGGTGCCATGGAGATGGCACAGAAGGCGGCTGCGAACGCCAAAGCCATCGGGATCAGCAACATCGTCCTCAGCATCGTCAGTCTGCTCGGTGTGTGGATGATGTGGAACCTGCGCAAGAACGGATATTGGCTCTATGTGCTCGCTACGCTGGGTGGTTTAGCCGTTCCCTTGATCTTCCTTGGAGTCAATTTCATGTCGATCCTCTCGGTCGGCTTCGGTGGTCTGATCGGAGTGCTCTTCATCATCCTCTATGGCGTGAACCTGAAGCACATGCGCTGAACCAGCGCCTGAAGTTTTCTGCGAAAGCCCCGGTGATCCCGGGGTTTTCCTTTTTTCGCCGCCTGATGGAACCGCTTCCCGCCCCTGCACGTCCCGCCGGTCTCACCCGCCTGTGCGTGATGAGCTTCATCGATCAAGGCCTGTTTCTCCTGCTCTATATACTCGGCATACCCGCTGCCATCGTACTGAAGAACACCGACGCGGACCAGGTGAACGCGATGGTGGAGCGCTTCTACTCAGGACTGTTGGAGCCGGAACAGATCCAGGCTGCGACACGGACGGTGGAAATGATGCGTGATCATGGTGTGGCGCTCATGAGCGTACTCGCCCTGCGCACCCTCGTCCGCTTCATCGGCACCTTGCGCATGTGGCGCCTGCATTGGAAGGGTTTCCACATCTACACCACCGCACAATTGCTCGGGCTGCTCGTGCCCATGCTCATCGCCGGGTCGGAACTCTTCACACCGCTCAGCCTGATCATCGTACTGGGCTGGTGCTACCTTTATTGGAACCACCGCCGCGCGATGGTTTACTGACCGTCGCTGCGAGGAGGCTCCGCGACGAAGCAGCCTTTGATCGGAGGTATTCTTCACGGAGTGAATGAAAGGTCGCGTGGCTGGCCGCTTCGTTCCCTCGCGGCTCGCTCGCGAAGTCGGTCATGACCGCACCGCGATGCCGCTGATCTCCACGTTCACACCGCGTGGCAGACCTTTCACCGCAACGGCTTCTCTTGCGGGTGGCGTGTCGGTGAAGTAACTGCCGTACACCTCGTTCACCGCGGCATAGTGGGCCATGTCGCTCATGAAGATGGTCACCTTCACGAGGTGCTCATACCCCAGCCCCGCTGCGCGCAACAGCAGACCGATGTTGTCCATCACCTGCTTCGTTTCCTCCGAGATCGATCCGTTCGCGATCTCACCGCTGTCTCCCTTCAACGCGATCTGTCCGCTCAGGTAGACCGTGCCGTTGCATTCGATAGCTGGCGTGTAAGGCGCCAAGGGCTTCGCCGCGCCTGCGGGATGGATGGGCTTCTTCATGCGACAAAGCTCGATCGGATATTGACATGCTCAGAAAGGTAGTTTCGCGGACCGATGGAAAAGGAACCGCTCATCCTGGTCACGAACGATGATGGCATCACCGCGCCCGGCATCCATGTGCTGGCGCAGGAGATGAAGGCCTTCGGGCGCGTGCTCGTCGTGGCGCCCGACAAACCGCAGAGCGCGATGGGCCACGCGATCACCATCCACGATTACCTGCGCCTGCACAAGGTGAAGATGATGGACGGCGTGGAGGCGTATTCCTGCAGCGGCACGCCAGTGGATTGCGTAAAGCTCGCTGTGTACCAGATCATCAAGGGCAAGCCCGCGCTGTTGGTAAGCGGCATCAACCACGGCAGCAACATCAGCATCAACGTGCTGTACAGCGGCACCATGAGCGCGGCGGTGGAGGGTGCCATGGAAGGCATCCCCAGCATCGGCTTCTCGTTGATGGACCACAGCATCGAAGCTCGTTTCGCGCACACGCGACCCATCGTGCGCACCGTCGTGGCCAACGCCCTGAAGAACGGTCTCGCGCGTGGCACGTGTCTGAACGTGAACATTCCTCGAGAGACCGCCGAACCGCTGAAGGGCATGCGCGTGTGCCGCCAGGCCTGGGGGTTCTGGGAGGATGACTTCGAAGCACGCCAGGATCCCATGGGCAAGGACTATTTCTGGCTCAAGGGCCGTTTCAAGGACATGGACCATGGCGAGGACACCGATGTCTGGGCCGTGAACAACGGCTACGCCAGTGTGGTGCCCGTGCAGTTCGACATGACCGCCCACCACGCCATCGCTGAACTGAACACGTGGGACCATGCGTGGTGACACGACCGTTATCGGTTTCATCGGTGGCCTGCTCTCGCCCGTGATCGGCTTCTTCCTCTATGGTGCCATCTATGTCACGGCCATCCGTCCGTTCCATGACTTCACGTGGTTCGTGAAGGACCTCTTCCTAGGCACACCCGAATACCGCGCACCGGTCCTCTCGCTCAGCCTGATCGCCGATGCGGCCCTCTTCTTCCTCTTCGACCGCAAAGGCATGCAACGGGCGATGCGCGGTGTGATCATGGCGATGTTCCTCTACGGCATCGCCATCGTGATCCTCATGTTCCTATGAGCCAGCGGGCGTTCATCATTGCAGGCGAGGCCAGCGGTGATCTGCACGCCAGCAATCTGGTGAAGGAGTTGCGCAAGCTCGGTCCGGACCTGCAGTTGCAAGGTTGGGGCGGTGATCGCATGGCAGCGGCCGGCGTCGAAGTGTTGAAGCACTACCGCGAGCTCGCCTTCATGGGTTTCACGCAGGTGATCATGAACCTGCGCACCATCCTGCGCAACATCCGCCTGTGCAAGGCGCAGATCGAAGCCTTCCGACCGGACGTACTCATCCTGGTGGACTACCCTGGCTTCAACCTGCGCATCGCTGAGTGGGCGCATGCGCGCGGCATCAAGGTGTTCTACTACATCAGTCCGCAGTTGTGGGCGTGGAAGGAAGGTCGGATCCGCATCGTGCAGCGCGCCGTGGACCGCATGTTCGTGATCCTTCCCTTCGAGAAGGCGTGGTATGCGGAGCGCGGTGTCGACGTTGATCTCGTTGGTCATCCCTTGTTGGATGAGGTCGGTGAACTGCCTGTGTCCGATGACCGTTCACAAGGTCCCATCGCGTTGCTGCCCGGCAGCCGTACGCAGGAGATCGCGCGCATATTACCCGTGATGCTCGCGGCCGCGAAGCACTTCCCGAACGAACGCTTCATCGTTGCTGGCGCGCCTTCCGTACAGAAGGAGTTCTACAACGCGATGATCGGCAACGCAACGGTGGAGTTCGCGAGCGGCAGGACCTACGATCTCCTGCGCCGGGCAAAGGCCGCATTGGTCACCAGTGGAACTGCGACGCTCGAGACAGCGCTCTTCGGCGTGCCGGAAGTGGTGTGCTACAGCGGCAGTACCATCAACGTGTGGCTCGCGCGCCGGTTGGTGAACGTGAAGTTCATCTCGTTGGTGAACCTGATCATGGAACGGGAAGTGGTGCCCGAACTGATCCAGAAGGACATGAACGAGCAACGCTTGCGCAGCGAACTGGAGAAACTGTTGCACGACGCGACCTACCGCGAGCGCATGCGCAACGACCTGATGAGCCTGCGCGAAAAGCTGGGCGGGCCGGGCGCTTCCGCGCGTGCTGCCATGATCATGTGGAAAAGTCTGGCCGGTCGCTCCTGAGCGCCGTGACGCCTGCGGATAGTTTCGCCGCGAATGTTCCGCAGTGCCTGCGTGCTCTCCCTGCTGCTGGCGTGCCTGTCGCTTCCTGCGGCCGAGCGCACGGTGCAGGTGGGGCTCTTCCGTGATCGCTCCATCGATCAGGTGCTCATCACCTCCCCACGTGGCGGCTTCACCCTCATCGCGGATGGCCAGCAGGTGGCTGAGATCTCCTCGAAGGATGCCGCGCGCATCTCCGTGGATGCGGAAGGCCTTGTAGTGAAGACGCTCGCGAAGTCCTTTCATGCGACGCGCTCATTCACGGTGAAAGGCATGGGCGGCACCCGGATCAACCTTTCCACGTTGGAGGCGCAGAAGGCCCAGCGCGATCTGCCAGGAACGCTCACGGTGAAGCGCACTAGCAACCGGCTGCTGCTCACCAACGAACTGGACCTTGACGAATACGTGGCTGGTGTGGTGCAAAGCGAAGCCGGTGACAACAAGGCCCCCGAGTATTACAAGCTCCAAGCGGTGAGTTGTCGCACCTATGCGCTCGCCAACCAACGCAGGCATCTCGCGGACGGTTTCTCCGTGTGCGATGGAACGCACTGCCAGGTCTACCGCGGCCGGTGCACGCTCTCCCCCATCGCTGAAGCCGTGGCCGCCACCCACGACATGGTGGTGGTGGACGCCGACATCCATCTCATCCACGCCACCTTCCACAGCAACTGCGGCGGTGAAACGATGAACGCAGAGGACCTGTGGAGCAAGAGCGAACCCTACCTCGTCAGCGCGCGCGACACGTTCTGCATCGCTTCGCCGCACGCCGAATGGCGGCGCACCATGAGCCGTGAGAAGTGGATCTCCTACCTGCAACGCGGCTATGGCATCGATGCGAACGACAGCGCCACGCTGACGGCCTGCACGCATTTCGCGCCGCAATGCCGGTCGCTCTACATCGATGGCGTGCGCCCGTTGATCCCGCTGGAGCAGGTGCGCGCCGACATGAAGTTCAACTCCGCCTGGTTCAACATCGAGACGCTCGGTGAAGAGGTGGTGTTCGAGGGCCGTGGCTTCGGACACGGTGTAGGGCTTTGCCAGGAAGGCGCCATGCGCATGGCCGAGCTGGGCATCCCGTTCACGGCGATCCTTCACCAGTATTTCAGTGAAGTGCATCTCGTGGACCTGGACACGCTGGATTTCTTCCGCGACTGATCGCTCATCGACGACAAGTCCGATCATTCCGGGGACGAACGCGCGATGTGATCGCCACTGTCCACACGCACCTGTTGGAAGATCAGCAACCACGCGGCCTGCACAGCGGAGGGGTGCCGGGTAGTTTCGCTGCGAACGACGCACCCGCTTACGATATCCGTCCCCCATGCTGAAACTGATAACCCTGCTCAACCTCACCGGCATCTTCCTCTTCCGCGCACTGTTCCTCACCGATGTGATCATCACGCAGGACGTGCCGACGACGATGCAGGCCGGCACCGAGGTGAAGGTCACCGTCACCATCGACAAAGGACAACTTAGCGGATTCGCCAAACTGCAGATCGATCTTCCTGAAGGGCTCAGCGCCACTTCCATTGAAACGAAAGGCGCTTCGTTCACCTTCGCTGACGGCAAGGCCAAGTTCATCTGGATGGCACTGCCTGCTTCCCCGCAGTTCAAAGTGAGCTACACCCTCAGCGCCGCTGCCACCGCCAACGGCAGCCTGCCCATCAATGGCAAGTTCTCCTACATCGAGGACAACGAGCGCAAGACCGAGGACATCGCCACCACCGCCGTTACCATTACCGGTGGTGCGGTGGCACAGGATGTGACCACTCCGGCCAGCGCGACCGCCAGCACTCCGGTGGCTGACAACTCGAACGATGTCACCTTCGCTGGTGGTGGTGCGCCAGTGAAGGAAGCGACCGTGATCATCGCGAGCGGTGTTGCGCCTCAGTCAGGACCGGGCAACGTGAGTGCCACCCGTACGATCACCCTCACCTCGGAAAGTGAAGCGTTGGTGGACGTAGTGATCAACAAAGGCGCCATCCGCGGCTTCGGCAAATTGCAAGAGACCATTCCCGCCGGTTTCTCCGCGCTGGAGAAGAACAGCGCAGAAGCCATCTTCACCACACAGGACCGCATCGCCAAGTTCGTTTGGTTGAACCTGCCGGCTTCCAACGAGATCAAGCTTTCCTACAAGTTGCGCTCCAACGGCCAGCCTGATGCCGAGTACACCCTGAACGGTGAGTTCGGTTACCTGCTTAACGACGAAACTCAGAAGGCGGTCCTCGGCAGCACCAACTTCAGCATGGGCGCTGCCGCCTTCGCTGCTCAACAAGCGAAGATCGCGGCCAACAGCACGGTGGCTACCACCAGCGGCACGAACAGCACCACGACCACCGCGAACTCGACACCGCAGAGCAGCGGACAGACCACTACGCAGCAGAACACGGCTTCCACCGAGAAGCCGGAAACGCAGGAGACGACAACGACCACTGCCAGTGCCCCGACCCCCAAGCCCAAAGTCACCCCGCGCGTGAGCGGACCGGAGACGGGCGTTACCTACAAGGTGCAGATCAGCGCCGCGCACCGCGAGGTGGGCAGCAGCTACTTCGCCGAGCGCCACCACTTCAACGGGGACTTCAGCATCGAGCATCACGAAGGCTGGATCAAGTATGTGACCGGCCGCCACCCCGAATACCGCAGTGCCCGCGACGAGCGCCAAGCCTTGGTGAGCGCTGGCCACAATTTCCCCGGTCCCTTCGTTACCGCCTATAACAATGGCGAGCGCATCACCGTGCAGGAGGCGCTCATGATCAGCAACCAGAAGTGGGTGCAGTAAGCCATCCTATTTCCTGACATCCGGTCCGGCGACGGCCGGTCAGGTGAAAGGAGAACCAGGGCGGGGGTGCGGCAACGTGCCCTCGCTGTTTTTTTGGCCCCATCGGGCCTCGGACCGGGCCAGTGGCAGGCAATGGGAAAGCGGCCACGAACGCTGTGTTCAGCCGGGTTCACCGCCCTCCTGTCGATGCCCCTCTTCCCGGATCAGGACGAGGGCTATCTTTCTCCCCCTACACCCACCCGATCGATGCTCCGCACGGTCCGCCCTGCCCTCTTCGCCGTTATCGCCCTGTTGTCCCAAACCGCGTTGTACGCGCAGGACAATTCGACCATCAAACTGAAGCCCACCTTCGCCGTGGGCGCAGGGATGTTCGCCTTCTACGGCGACATCGGCAACCAGCACGGAGGCTACAGCCCCCTGGTCACGCGCATCGGTTATGAGTTCCGCGCGAGCACGCCGGTAACGGATTGGTTGGAGGTGGGCCTCTTCGCCGTGCATGGGAAACTGGGCGCCAACGAGCGGGAGCTGGGCCGCAGCCTCAATTTCGAGAGCCGCATCACCACCGGTGGCCTTCAGTTCACCTACAACTTCAACCAGTTCCTGAACAAGGACCATGTGGTGGAGCCTTGGGTGAGCGTTGGGTTCGAGAGCGTGGAGTTCCTGAGCAAGACCGACCTCTACGATGCACAGGGCCGCATGTACCACTACTGGAGCGACGGCACCATTCGCGACATCGCGGAGACCGCGCCCAACGCCGCCGACGCGGTGCAGATCCAGCGTGATTACACCTACGAGAGCGACATCCGCGAACTGGACCTCGATGGCTTCGGCAAGTACACCGAACGGACCTGGGCCGTACCCATCGGAATCGGCGCCAAGATGAAATTGGGCGGTGGTTTCGACATGCGCATAGGTGCCACCATGCACTACACCTTCAGCGACCTGCTGGACGGCGTGACCGACGCGAGCAAGAACGAGCGCGCAGGTGATCCCAGCAACGACCGCTTCCTCTTCATGAGCGCCAGCGTGGGCTACGCGTTGAAGCTGAAGGAGCAGCGCGAACCGAAGAAGGACGATGGCTACCACGAGCTCAGCCCCGAGGAGATCGATGCCCTCGTGCTGAACGACGATGAGGATGGCGACGGCGTGACCGACTTCAAGGACAAGAGCGCGCACACCCCCACCGGTGTGAAAGTGGATGCCTTCGGTGTGCCCTTGGACGGCGATGGCGATGGCGTGCCCGACTACATGGACGAAGAACCCGTGACGGTGAAAGGCGCACCGGTGGACAGCAAGGGCGTCGCCATCACCGATGATCAGTTCCTGAAGGCTTACCTCACCTTCATCGACAGCGGCAACGTGAACATCGTGACCAGCCGCGTGGAATCGCTCAGTTCACCGAAGAAGCAAAAGGCAGCACCCGCCAACAAGCGCTACTACACCATCCAAGTGGGGAGCGAGGTGGAAGGCATCACCGAGAAGCAGATGCAGGAACTGCTCAGCATACCTGACATCCGCACGGTGGAGCACGGCGATACCGTGAGTTTCGTGGTGGGTGGCTACGACGACCTGCCGGAAGCGATCCGCCGCCAGCTGCAGTTGAAGAGCCAGGGCGTGGACGGCAAGGTGGTGGCGCAGGAAGGCGATGCCATCAGCAACATCGACAAGGAAGTGGCCGAAACGAAAGCGGCGATGGGCCTGCTGACCTCACCGGAGGCGGCAGCGAACGCTCACGTGAAGAACGAGAAGACTTTGGTGCGTGTGCAGCTCGGCGCCTTCAAGCGGAAACTGAGCAAGAACATCTTCGCGGGCATCAATGACCTGGTGACCCTGCACGGCGAGGACGGCCTCACACGCTACTACACCGGCGTTTACACGGACATGAACGAGGCCGCCAAGCACAAGGTGGAAATGCTGATGAAGGGCTTCAACGGCGCCTTCCTCGTGGCCTTCAAGAACGGCAAGCGCGTGAGCCTGCGCGAAGCCGGTGCGAAGATCAGCGGGCGTGAATCACTGAAGGATGTACCGGTGAGCGGACTGAACAAGGAACTCGTTCGCTTCAAGGTGCAGCTCGGTGCCTTCGCTGGCAATGTGCCCAGCGACATCATGGGCAAACTGGTGGAGGTGGGCGATGTGACGCACGAGACCGGTGAGGCGGACACCAAGTACTACCATGGTTCCTTCAAGAGCCACGCGGAAGCCAACGAAGCGTTGAAAGCCGTTCAAGCGAAAGGCTTCCCCGATGCCTTCGTGGTGGGTGACCTCAACGGCCGCGTGATCAGCGCGCAGGATGCGGATGGTATCCTGGCGGAGCCGTAAGGCCGGCTGCATTGAAGCACGAAGCCCGCTGCCTGATGGAAGCGGGCTTCGTGCTTCTCCCCATCTTCGTCGCAATACCTCGCCGTGATCCAGCGTTCCTCATGCACTTCCTCGCTCTTCCCGCTCCAAACCACCTTCCCGTCACCTTCATGTACCGTGCGTTCCGCAGGACGCGTGTGATCGCTTGCACACTGTCCCTGCCCGTGCTCCTGGCCGCGTGCCACCGCGAGCACACCCCGATCAAGCCCGACGCGGCCTTCACCCCCTACATCAGTGCCTTCACCATGGGGCACATCTCCGCGCGATCGCCCATCCTGGTGCGCCTCGCGGACGGACTCACCTACAAGGACAGTTCCACCACGGCCATCGCCAAGCTCTTCGATCTCGATCCTTCCGTGGAAGGCACCGTGAGCTGGAGCGATCGCAACACCCTCTCCTTCCTGCCCGCGCAGCGCCTGCAGCAGGACCAGACCTACGATGTCACCTTCCACCTGGGTGAACTGGCCGTGTTGCCGAAGGGCCTGAGCGACTTCCGCTTCCAGGTGATGACCTACCACCAGGGCATCGACCTCCGCGTGGACAACATGCAGCCCGTGAGTCCCACGGACATGAAGTGGCAGCGCGTCCACGTGGGCGTGTACACCAGCGATGACGCCACCGGCCAGGACATCGAAAGCTGTGTGAGCGCCGAGCAGAACGGCCGCCGCCTGCACCTGCTCTGGGAACACGAACCCAACGGCACCTTCCATCACCTGGTGGCCGACAGTGTGCGCCGCAGCGATGAAGCGAGCACGGTGATCTTCCGCTGGAACGGCGATGGCATCGGCAGCAAGGACGCTGGTGAACTGCCCTGGACCGTGCCCGCCTTGGGCGACCTGCAACTGGTGAGCACGCAGACCTTCAGCGATGGTGACCAGTACGCCGCGCTGCTCTTCAGCGATCCGCTGGACCCCGGACAGGACCTGGCAGGCCTCGCTGGCATCTCCGGCGTGGAGAACGTGCGCCTTGGTGTGGACGGCAACAAACTGCTCCTCTACCCCGGCGAGCGCTTGAGCGGACCACGCAGCGCGTTCGTGGCAGCTGGCTTGGCCAACATCGCGCACCGCAACCTGGGTAAAGACCTCACGGTGGACCTGAATTTCGAAGAGCTGAAGCCCAACGTGCGCATCACGGGCACCGGCACCATCCTGCCCAGCACCGATGGCCTCCTCTTCCCTTTCGAGGCCGTGAACCTGAACGCGGTGGATGTGCGTGTGGTGCGCATCTACGCCGACAACGTGCCGCAATTCCTGCAGGTGAACGCGATGGACGGTGAACGCGAACTCGCCCGTGTGGGCCGCGCGGTACTGAAGCAACGCGTGAACCTCGCCGACAAGGGCAAGGTGGTGCAAGGCAAATGGAACACCTACTACCTCGACATGGACAAGCTGATCAAGACCGAGCCCGGTGCCATCTACCGGATCAGCCTCGGCTTCCGTCGTGCGTATTCCATCTATCCCTGCGTTGACCAACCAACGGACAACGCCACGCTGGCCAACGTTGCCGAGGAAGAAGAGGATGACAGCCGCTGGGACAACCCGGACCAGGATTACTGGTACTACGATGGCGACTACGAAGAAGAGTACAATTACCAAGAGCGTGAAGAACCTTGCTCCGCCAGCTACTTCCGCGATAAGCGCACCGTGGCCGAGCGCAACATCCTCGCGAGCGACATCGGCCTCATCGCCAAGAAGGGCAACGACGGAAGCCTGCTCGTTGCCGCAAGCGACCTGCGCACCACCTCACCCATGAGCGGCGTGCATGTGGACCTGCTCGATGCGCAACACCGCTCGCTCGGTTCGCTCGTAACGGACGGCGAGGGTTTCATCACCGTGCCGAAGACGAAGCACAAGCCCTTCCTCGTGGTGGCCAGCAAGGGCCAGCAACGCGGCTACTTGAAGCTGGATGATGGCAGCGCGCTCAATGTGAGCGAATACGATGTCTACGGGGAGAGCATCGACAAAGGACTGAAGGGCTTCCTCTATGGTGAGCGCGGTGTGTGGCGCCCCGGTGATTCGCTGTACCTCACCTTCATCCTTCAGGATGCCGAACACAAACTGCCGAAGGACCATCCGGTGGTGATGGAACTCAGCGACCCGCAAGGCCGCTTGGACCAACGCATCGTGCGCACCAAAGGCGTTGATGGCACCTACGATCTCCGCTGCGCGACCGACGCGAAAGCCCTTACCGGCATGTGGAACGCGCGGGTGAACGTGGGCGGAACGAGCTTCTACAAGTCCATCCGTATCGAAACGGTGAAGCCGAACCGATTGAAGATCAACCTCGATCTCGGCGGCGAACGGATCACCGTGGAGAACAAGGACCGCCGCGTGAAGCTGCAGAGCAATTGGCTGCACGGCGCTCCCGCCCGCGAGTTGAAGGCGCGCACCACCGTTACCCTCACACGTGCCGGCGCGGAGTTCAAGGGCTACGAGAGCTACACCTTCAACGACCTGAACACGGACCTGAACACGGAAGAGATGACCGTGTTCGATGGCACGCTCGACGCGACAGGTCATACCGAGTTCCCCTTCGAACTGCAGATGAACCAGCATGCTCCGGCAGCCGTGCGCGCCAACATCGTAACGCGTGTGTTCGAGGCCGGTGGTGATGCCAGCACGGACCGCACCGATGCGCTCTACTATCCGTTCAGCGCGTACGCGGGCATCCTTGCACCCAACGCCACGAGCTACTGGGGCACCTACCTCACGGACACCACCTACCGGATGAGCGCGCTCGCCCTGGACCCGAACGGCAAGCCGCTCGCTTCACACACCTTGAAAGCGCAGGTGATCAAGGTGAGCTACAACTGGTGGTGGAACGGCGACATGGAAGGTCCCGGCAGCTACATGAACGCACCGAGCAGCACCATTCTCGGTGACCAGGAACTGAAGACCGACGCGAACGGCAAGGCCACGTTCAACTTCCGGGTGAACCGACCGAGCTGGGGCCGTTACGTGGTGCGCCTCAGTGATCCGGCTTCCGGCCACGTGAGCGCCCTGCAACTCTACGTGGATTGGCCGGGCTACGAAGGCCGCAGCCGCCGCCAGGAAGGCAAGGAGGCAGCGATGCTCACCTTCAATGCCGACAAGGAGAAGTACAATGTGGGCGACGAATGCGAACTCACCATTCCCAGCAGTGGCAGTGGTCGTGCGCTCATCAGCCTGGAGACCGGGACACGCATCATCGATGCGAAGTGGATCGAACTGAAAGAGAAGGAAACGAAGTACCGCTTCCCCGTCACGGCCGATATGACACCGAACGTCTACGCGCACGTGACGCTCGTACAGCCGCACGCGAAAACACTGAACGACCTGCCCATTCGCCTCTATGGCGTGATCCCCATCTTCGTCGAGGACGCGAACTCCCACCTCGCTCCCACCATCACCACCGCGAAGGAGTTCCGTACCGACGAGCCCTTCAGCGTGGAGGTCGGCGAGAAGGAGGGCAAGGCGATGACCTACACGCTCGCCATCGTGGATGAGGGGCTGTTGGACCTCACGCGCTTCAAGACGCCCGATCCGTGGAACTACTTCTATGCCCGCGAAGCACTGGGCGTGCGCACGTGGGACCTGTACGACCAGGTGATCGGTGCATTCGGTCGTCAACTGCAACGCGTGCTCGCTCTTGGTGGCAGTGACCAGGCTTCACCGGATGCGGCGGCCAAGGCGAACCGCTTCAAACCGTGCGTGCGTTTCGTGGGTCCGTTCAAGCTGGCGCACGGCGCGAAAGCGAAGCACACCTTCACGATCGAGAACTACGTGGGCAGCGTGCGTGTGATGGTGGTGGCGAACGACGGCGACAAGGCCTACGGCAATACGGAGAAGGCGGTGCCTGTACGCAAACCACTCATGGTGCTGGCCACGCTGCCGCGGGTGGTAGGTCCGGGTGAAACCGTTGACCTGCCGGTGACCGTCTTCGCCATGGACCCGAAGGTGAAGAACGTGCAACTGAGGATCGAAGCCAACGACCTCTTCACCGTGGAAGGCGGCAATTCACAAGCGCTCAGCTTCTCCTCCATCGGTGATCAGGTGGCGGTGTTCCATGTGAAGCTGGCGGAGCGCATCGGTGTGGGCAAAGTGAAGATCATCGCGGAAGGTGCAGGTGAACGCGCCTCTCAAACGATCGAGATCGGTGTACGCCAACCCAACCTGCCGCAGACCGACCAGTCCGAAAGCGTGGTGGACATCGGCAAGACGTGGGATGATGTGCCGAAGCCAGTTGGCCTGGTCGGCACGAACAAGGCCTACCTCGAAGTGTCCACCATTCCCTCCGTCGACCTGGGCAAGCGCCTGCAATACCTGATCGATTACCCGCACGGCTGCATCGAGCAGACCACGAGCGCGGCTTTCCCTCAAGTGTTCCTCGCTTCAGTGATCGAAGTGAACGCGCGCACCGCCCAGGAGATGCGCCGCAACGTCGAAGCCGGTCTGCAACGGTTGAAGCTCTTCCAACAACCCAACGGGGGCTTCAGTTACTGGCCCGGTGAAAGCGGCGTGAACGACTGGGGGTCCGTGTACGCCGGGCACTTCATGGTGGAAGCGGAGCGCGCAGGCTTCGCACTGCCCGCTGGCATGAAGAACAAATGGCTCGCCTACATGAAGAACGCTTCACGCGATTGGCGGCCCGTGGAGATCAACGGCTGGAGCCACGATGGGCTGCAATTGACACAGGCCTATCGCCTCTATGTGCTCGCGCTCGCCAACGCCGCCGATGCAGGCGCGATGAACCGGCTGCGCACCACACCGAAGCTCGCGTTCCAAGCGAAGTGGATGCTGGCCGCCGCCTATGCGCTCAGCAATCACAAGGATGTGGCGAAGGAGATCATCAACGGACTGGCCACCACCGTAGCGCCGTACACGGAGATGAGCTACACCTACGGCAGCGACCTGCGTGACGATGCGATCATCGCGGAGGCACTGCTGCGCATCGGTGATCGCACCACCGCAGCGATCGTCATCAAACGCATCGCACAGGACCTCGGCACGGACGACTGGTACAGCACACAGACAACGGCGTGGAGCCTGCTCGCCATCAGCCGCATGGCCGACAGCGGTGAGTTCGGCAAGGGCATGAACTTCACGGTGACCGTGGATGGCAAGGCCGAGAACCGTTTCAGCGAGAAGAGCTTGGTGCGCATCGACCTTCCTGTTCCCGATGGAAGGAAGAAAGTGAGCGTGGCCAACAACGGCAAAGGCATGCTGTACGTGCGCACGGTGCGCACCGGTGTACCCATGCCCGGTCAGGAAAGCCCGGCGAACAATGGCCTCGCGGTGGATGTGCACTACCAGACGATGGACGGCCATCAGCTCGATCCGACCGACCTGGACCAAGGCACCGACTTCCAAGCCGTCGTGACCATCCAGCACCCCGGTATCCGCGGAAACTACCAGGAGCTCGCGCTCACGCAGGTGTTCCCCAGCGGCTGGGAGATCCGCAACAGTCGACTGGAAGGCACCGAGAGCGCGCAGCAGAACAGTTGGTTCGAGTACCAGGACATCCGTGATGACCGTGTGATGACCTACTTCGACCTGGGTTCGCACCAGCAGGCGACCTACCGCGTTTTCCTGAACGCCTCCTACACCGGACGCTATTACATGCCGGCCACGCTCTGCGAAGCCATGTACGACCACACCGTGAACGCGCGCAGCCCCGGCAAGTGGGTGAACGTGGTGAAGCCGGGTGAAGTGCGGGCGAAGAAGTAGATCCGTCCTGAACGAAGAAGGCCGCGTCGATCGATCGGCGCGGCCTTCCTGTTCTCCACTGTCTCAGCGAATGATGACGCGCATGCCACTGGAGCGCGTACCATCCACGCGCAGCAGGTAAGGACCGGGAGCGATGCCATCGATCAGCATCCGCTGTGTGCCTGAACTGCCGGTGGTGCGCTGCGAACGGATCGTGCGTCCGCTGGCGTCGATCAACGTCAACGTGCGCGCACCAGCATGAACGCCGCTCACGTTCAGTTCATCGCTGGCGGGTACAGGCCAAACGCGCAGGCCCTCCACGTTCGTGACATCCGCGACCCCATCGATCACCGATGTCTCATCACAGATGGTGAAGGTGCCCGCTTCCGCACCGCCATGGTTCCAGATGCGGATGAGATAATCCGTGTTCGCCAGCAGGCCGGAGAGCACGATGGGGCCATCCGCTGCAGCATAGCAAGCGATGAACTCCTCCGCCGCACAACCGCCGTAGAGCGCGATACCCAGCGCCGTGGCCGAGAGCGAATCGACCGTGATGGTGTGATCGGTGGAGATGCCCGTGTTCAACACGTACCACACATCATTGATCGGTGCGTAGGGATCGCAAGGCGGGTTCTGGAACGCACCGGTGTAAGCGCAGGTGTTCGTTCCATCAAGCGGCACACAAGCGCCGGCAAGCTGCGGCGTGAGCACCTGCGCGCTCGAGCACTCCTCGTTCGCCACGCCCGGTGAGCACGCATCGGTGCAGGTCATGGAAAGGGTGAAATCGCCGGTGTTCTCCTGGTAGCCGTGCACCAGCACGAAATAGTTGGATCCGTTCGCGGTGAGGAACGTGACGCGTGAGGTGGTGCCGCAACCAGCGCCATCATCATTTCCAGCCACACATTCCAACCCGGCACATCCGCCGGTGAACACACTGATCTTGGTGTCGTAACCCGCTTGACCGCACGTGCTCAACGTCACCTCGCTCCCATCACCTATGAAGCCGTACCAAAGTCCCTTCGCCGTCACATCCGCGGAAGCGCACCACGGCGCAGGTGAATAGATGCCGTTGTCGGTATTGCCGATCACGCTGCCTCCGCAGGTGATCGCCGCAGCACCACTGCAGAAGGCATTATCAGCCAGGGGTTGGTCACTGGTGGTGAAGGCGACCGGGCCGCGTGTGAGGCTCACTTCACCACCGCCGCAATCCTCGTACAGGTACACCTCGTAGTCCGTTCCGGCCACGAGGCCATTGATCAGTGCAGGTGGACCATCCGTGCCCACCACGCCGGTTACTTCAGTGCCGTTGCCCGGCGTGAAACCCGCAGGACCGTACTCGATGTGGTAGGTGGAACCCGGGTTCGCCGCGCTCCAATAGACCTGGGCCAACACATCACCGGCGGAAACGGAAACATTACCCGGCGGCTGGCAGACAGGGCAATCCAGTTGGATGCTGAAGGTTCCGGTCGCACCGTTATAGCCCTGCACCAGCACCTTGTAGGTCGTACCGGGATCGGCCACCATCACCACTTCACTACCCGGATAGCAGGTGTTCGGTCCATCATCGTTGCCAGCGATGCACACGAGGTCATCGCACTCACCGGTGTACACGTTGATCTTGGTGTCGTAACCATGATCGGCGCAGGTGCTCAAGATCACTGTGCCGCTGATGCCGGTGAACGAATACCATATGCCCGGCGCGCTCACGCTGGTAACGCACTCAGGAGCGCCATCGTCCGTGGCGGTCTCCGTGGAACCGCTGATGAACGCACCGCATTCCAGTGGGATGGGTTGGCCGCAATCATCATTGGGAGGAACGCCTACGCCCTGCGCGAGCAATGCAGGAGCGAACAACAAGCCGAACAATGCGGCGGAAGTGTAGCGTGCGATCATGGGTCGAGGTTGTGTGCGCCGAAGATATCCGGCCCCGACCCATCGCTACTGATCGTTGTTCCTCCGCCGGCGTTGCGCACGCTCGGGATCGGAATGGAAGAAGTAGCGCAGGTCCACCGTGAGGTAGGTGCCGTTCAACGCCTTCTTCACCGTATGGCCGAAACCGTCGCGCTCATAGAAGGTGTATTCGGCCACTGCCATGTCGTTGAACGGACGGTGATAAGTGGCGCCGAAGTAGAACCAGCCGCTCTTGAGCGTCCTGTACTCCACACCGATATTCCCGACCACGCCGAAACGGGCCCAATTGGTGCGCGCCAGGTACACGCGGCTCTGCTCCTGCACGCGCTCCACGTCGCTGGGGTACATGTCCAGACTGACACCGATCGCGTTGTTCATCCACGTGCGCTGGCCGAGCCGGATGTACACCATGGCCAGCATCGGTATCTCATAACCAACGAAGCGGATGCGATCCGTCGCGCTGTAGGGCGTGGTGTCGTTCTTCACCAGGATGTCATAGCTCCGGTTGATCTGGTTGATGCCCGTTTCCAAGGAGATGCTCTTGGTGATGCCGGTGCGCACCATCATCCCGAAGGCCACTCCGCCGGTGAGTTCCAATGAGCCCAGCAGCGGCGGTGCTTTCAGTTCGCTGATCGGCTCGAAGAAGGAAAGCGGAAGAACGGGCTTCACCTGTAAGCCAAGCGTGGTAACACCCACTTGGGCTTCACTGATCAGCGGTAAACCGAAAAGGACGAAAAGCAGCGCTCTCAGCGCACGTTGTACGGCTGTTCCAACGATGCCGTGCGCTCGCTGCGCGCATCGGCCAGTACCATGAGGCGCTGCCCCACGCGAAGGCGCGAGCGTTGGGTTAGTCCGTTCAGTCCGCATAGGGCTTCTACAGGAACGCCGTAGTGCTGGGCGATGGTGCTAAGATGCTCTCCTTTCGCAACAGTATGGAATCGGGTGCCCTTCGGGTAAGCGGCGAACGAGGTCCGGTTGCGTTTGAGCACCAGCGTATCGCTGAACAGTTCACCAGTGGAGAAGTCGATGATGTGCGCAGGATCCACGGGGATGCCACGGTAGCGCGTTTCGAAATGCAGGTGGCTGCCCGTGCTGTGGCCGCTGCTTCCGCCGAGACCCACCAACTGGCCACTGGTGACCATATCGCCGGGTTTCACCTTGATCCGGTGAAGATGGGCATAGAAGGTCTCCATTCCATTGTAGTGGCGCACCACCACCAAGCGGCCGAAGCCACCGAAAGTGGAAGCGAACCGCACCACACCCGGGAACGCGGTGCGCACCGTGTCCCACACTTCAAGATCCAGGTCGATGCCGTTGTGGTTCCGGCCATTTCGCCAACCGTAGCGGCTGGTGACCACAGGCGGTACAGGTATGGTGAAGCCGTTGCCCTTTCCTTCTTTCACGAGCATCACTTGCAACACGGAATCCGTTCCAGCCATGCCGATGGCTTTGGCGTTCGGGTCCTTGTCGTTCCACTGGCCATAGATGTCCATTCCGGGCAGTGTTTCACCGCTCCACGCCAGCAGTTGGCTGTTGTCCACCTCGGCCTTGGAGGGCATGCGGTCAACGTACAGGTTGATCTCGTTGATGAGCGCATACGGCACGGTATCCAGTTCGAAGAGCGAATCGATCAGGAAGACCATGTCGAAGTCGTCCATGCGGCGGATGCGCTGATAGAGCCGAAGGTCGCGGATGAGGTCCTGAGGCGCGGGATCCAACGTGCAGAGCGAATCCAGCAGATCGGCCAGGCGTTCGTCCGTCAGTGCTTCCTCCTGTTCGATCAGCTTGTCATCCCCGTACACAACCACCGCTTCCACAACGCTTTCGCTGGGTGCTTGAGCAAGCACGCGCATGCAGCCGCAGATCACAACAGCCAGAAGTCCGGCAATGGAACGGAGAGATGACTTCACCAGAGTGCTCACGGGCCGCTCATACGGCAACCGGGGTGGGCAAGATACCTGCGCGTGCTTTCCGCCTGAACCTCAGGGATCCATCCCGAATTTCCGGGCGATCATCGGATCCATCCGGTCGATCGTCGTAACACTGCTGTGAGCGTCCTTTTGTTGGTCCTGTCCGTTCCCGGTCATGGCACTTCCCTGCCACTGGATCTTCCCACCCTCGAAGACCGGCTTTTTGCGGAAGGCCGCGAGCGCGATGCGGTTCCCTTGGAAGGTGCCCCCTTGTACGTAGGCCACCGATCCATCCTTGGAAGCAAGGCCCGTGTTGTTGTTCAAGAAAGAGGAGGAACGCACGTAGGCCTCGCTCCCTTCACCCACACTCACACCCTTGTCGCGCGCTCCCAGGAAGGTGCAGTTGCTTAGAGCGATGCGCGAACCGCTCAGGTCGAGACAATCCCCGTTGGCGATCGCGGAGGTATCCGAACGCTGTGATGCACCGAAGGAACAGTCGCTTATCCGGCCGTGCACCTGGTCGAGGTCTACGATATCATCCTGCGCATCGCGGAAGTCGCATTGCCGAATGTCCACTTCCCCTCGCTTGATGTTCACTCCATCCTCACCGAAAGCCGCACCGATGAAGCAGCCGGTCATCGTCACGTTCGCGTCATGGAAACTGAGCATCGCGCTGTGGTACCTGTCGCTGAGCCACAGTTGTGAGCCACCGCTCACCCGCAGTCCGCTGATCACACAGGGCGTTCGGCCATTACCGTTCACACAGATGGAACCGAAAGGAGCTTCCCCCGTCGGACGAACGAAAACAGGGTTGGCCGCCGTGCCGCGCACGAAGAGCGGACCGTTGACCACCAGACCCGCGCGCGGTCCCATCTTGAAGCGCACGCTCTTGCTGATGACGAGCGGAACACCCATAGGCACTTCCACCACGTGGTCCAACTCGTACACGCCTTTGGTGATCCGAAGTGTATCGTCCGATCCGCTGAACGGCTTCAACCATGGATCGAGCTCGGTCAACGTGGTTCCGGTCGGTCGTTGGGTCGGTGCTTCGCTTTTCGCCACAGCCCGCAGTTCGTTGAAAAGACTCGTCAACCGTTCGCTTTCGTGGTGAAGGAACTCGGACCGCATCGCCGCCACGCGTCCTTCGCCAGCGATCACCGCCCATTGACCTTCCACCTGCTTCAAGCGTTCGGCCAGTGATGGCGTTGCTGTTTCCATTCGTGCCAGCACCGCGCTGATCACACCGCGTGACCGGTCGATCGCTGCGCGCAAGGCCGGTGAGGAACGATGTCCGGGTCGCGCGATGGGAATGAACGTCCCACGCGAACGGTCGAAGACGAGCAGGCTTTCCTCTTCCTCCGCGTCCTCGTCCTGCCAAAGTGCGCACAAGGCCAGCCCCGTACTGTCCAGCAAGGTGACATCACCGGCCACCACACGCGCCCATGCGTTCTCAGCGATGCGCTGCTCATCGGCCGTGCCTTTCACCGTGAGGTGATCGTCCGAACCCACCCGCACCAAGCGGCCATCACCCAGGCCATAACGGTCCAGTGTGCCTGGCGTGATCCTCTCCAACATGACATGTGGTCCGCGGTCCTCTCCATCCACCGCCAAGCGCACCAGCATGCTCTGTTGTGGGATCCCACCAACGGCTTCCGCGATCGCTTGCGCGAAACCGGCGCGTACCGAGAGATCATCCGCCGGACGTAGCGCGACCTTCTCCTGACCTTGGAACGGCCGCTCCGAACTGAAGGTGAGTTCAAGCCCTGTTTGTTCCGTTGTTCGTTCCTGCACCTTCACCGAGTTCTCCTCTCCGGCGAATGAGAAGCTCCACTTCCCCTTGGTTGAACGCAGCTCCAACACAGGCAGAGGAGTTGTCGCGATCGCACTGTCCAATGGCCTGCGATCGAACCAGCGCTGGTAGAAGTCCACTTCGGTGGAAGCGATGGACAGCGGCCACTTCTGGATCATGCGACCATACGGCATCAACGAGAACAGCGCGAAGAGACCGCCGATCGGCAAGGCCAGACCGAACAACAAGCCCGGTAAGGGACGGCTAGCGCGGCGTGATCTCCTCATCGGTAACAGCGTTGTAGAAACGAAGCCCGCGCGGCAGTGTCCCTTGGAAGCGGATCACCACTTCCACGGGGCGCACCTCGATGAAATTGCGGTTGCGATAGCGTGCTTCGGCATCCCCTCGAGCGTCGGCAACAGGATCGATCACCCACGCGCCCCCCATCGTCCGCAGTTCGCCTATGCCGACAGCAGTGCCCGGAGCGAGCAGTGTGTCGGCGGTGGTCATCTTCAAGGAAACCTCACCCGTGAAGCGCACGCGCAGGGTGCTGTCCCGCTGCTCCACCTGCAGGTCGTTGATGGCGAACCCTCGCCGCAGTGCTTCCAACTTCTCGTCCATCCTCAAGCGGAACTTCTTCACCGCACGGAACCAATGCAGGTCCGATCCGCGGTACACATGCTCATCGCCCAACGCGATCGACATCCACTTCTCGCGATCGGCGAGCACCGCAGGGCGCACCCGATCCACCAACGAACGGATGATGGCCTCCGCGCCGTGCTGCTCGTGCATCGCCTTCCATGCGGCGAAAAGAACACGGTCGCGTTCCAAGCGCGCCGCACCGTTGCGCAGCACCTGGTAAGACAAGGCATCGTGCGCCATATGAAAGTGACCGTTCGTGCGATCATAGAACGGGTACACATCCCACAGCACAGGATACAACTTGCCCGCAGCCCCGTGCAGCCACCATTGGTTGTGGTGGTTGTCGATGTGGTACGAATCGAGCAGTTGGATGGCCGCGCAATAGCGGAGGAAGGAGGACAGGTCGATCCATCGTGCCAGACTGTCCAACGGTGGCGCGATGCTATCGGGCGTGTTCACCCAAGCGAGCACGGCGCGCATGCCATGGATAGCCGCGTTGCTGTCCGCACTGGCGAGCACGTTCCAGTTGTCGAGCGAAGTCCAGAGGTTGCGTTGCAACGTGGAACGGGTCGTATCCTGTGTGAGCAGGTCGCCTTTGAACGCAGTGACCTTGTGTGTGCCGATGCCGTGCGTGCGCTCGTAGCCCGTGCCCACCTCTTCCATCATTTCCATGAGGCCGACATCGTCACCGTTGATGCGCACCCACGCCATGTCATCGAAGGGAACGGCTGCTTCCATGCTGCGCGCGATGGCGATGCCCACCGCGTTGGCGACGATGTCCTGCGTCTTCGGCACCACGAGGTTCACGCGGCGCAGCGGTGCGAAGGGATTGCGCTTCGGCAGCCGCAGGCGGAAGGACTTCTTGCTGCCCAAGTAATGCGTGGTGATCACCAACCCGCGATGACGGAAACGCACCGGAATGTCCTTGCCCTCATCCTCGAGCACCGCATCCACATAGCGACCGCCGGAAAAGGGCATGTCCGCCTGCAAGGCAGCGAGCGTGTCCTCGTCGATGCGCAGGGAGACCACCGGCAGCGAACCGTGCGAACGTGTTTCGATGAGACCATCGACCAATGCGGTGGTGGAACCCGCCACGGCGATACGCGCTGCTGTGCGTGGACCCAGCAGCAGCGCGCCGATAAGGTTGATGGCCGCGAACGCGGAACCGAAGACGATCAGCGACATCGGCCGGCTTCGTTGCGCGCGTGTCATTTCGAGCGCGGTCGGGTGAAGAGGAGTACCAGCACCGAGGTGACCGCCAACACGATCGCGCTCAGGTTCAAGCCCAGCCCGAGCAAGGCCCCCAGCAACATGATCGGCAGCACCGGGCGGCGCGTGCCGCTGCTCGCTGCGATGATGGCGGTGATCACCATGGCACCGGAAACGATCAGCAGGTGCAGGTTGTCACCGGGCACGCGCTTCAGCACGATCAACAAGGCGAAGGAGCAGATGAGCGCGAGGCTGTTCACCGGTGCGCTCCGCTCCGCCGGGCGAAGGCTGCGGTTGGTCACGAAACCCATGAACCATGCGACCAGCCAGAGGATGATGAACAAGGAGAGCAGCCCCCACAGTTCGTGGAAGGCCAGCCCAGCGAAATGACGAAGTTCCGGGGTCACGTTCCGAAGATCCGATCACCACGCACCTCCCCGACCGGCAGCATCAGCCCTTCGCCAACAGGCCAACGTGTAAAGTGATCACCTCAGGCGATGAAGCGTGAGAGCCAGGTGTCTCGCAATGGAGCACGCAGGCGCGCGCGCACCTCCGCCACCGTGCCCACCAGATCATCCAGCACCATCGTTCCCGGCAACAAGGCACCGCTGCGCAGCAGGCCCTCCACTTCCGGCACGCGGCACACTTTCACCGCTCCATCCGTCTCGTACAGCACCACCATGCGGTCCGTGAGCGGGAGGCCCAGTTCGCGCTCCAGATCAAGCACGAAGCGGACACTCTTGTCGATGCTGCATCCGCTGGCCTCGGCCTGTTGTTCATCCACCGCCACCACGATCAGGTGATCGAAGAGCACGTCCACACAGGCATCCAGCGCGGTGCCGTGCGTGGCCCAGCCACCCGTGAACGCCGCGCCACGCTCCAGGATGGCTTCGCGCTGTTCCGGCGTGAAAGCCTTCGCGCTCTTGTAGATCCACACCCGTGCATGGGCGGGCATCGTGTCGATCGTTCGGCGGCTGGTCAGTGTTCCCATTTCACAAAGGTTGGCACAGAACGGTTCACCCCGTGACCGGCGGCGCCATGTGACGGATAGTTTGGCAGCCTATTCCACCCGCATGAAGTACCACCTTGCATTCGCCACTTCTCTCCTTTCGCTCACCCTCGCTGCGCAGACCGACCCGCTCTGGTTGCGCAACGCCGCCATCAGCCCGGACGGACAGACCATCGCCTTCTGCTACCAGGGCGACATCTGGCGTGTGCCCGCCACCGGCGGTGATGCCGTGCCGCTCACCACCAACGATGCGTACGACCATTCGCCGGTGTGGAGCCACGATGGCAGGCTCATCGCCTTCACCAGTTCACGCTACGGCAGCAACGACGTGTTCGTGATGAACGCCACCGGCGGCATTCCCACCCGCCTCTCCTTCCACGGCAATGGTGAAGTGGCCTCCGACTTCTCCGCGGACAACAGCCAGGTGATCTTCTATGGCACACGGCAGGACGATGTGCGCAACCAGCAGTTCCCCGTGGGCGGCCTGGGGGAGCTCTACACTGTACCCGTGAAAGGCGGGCGGCCCATGCAGGTGAGCACCATCGCCATGCAACTGGCGCGCTACAACCCCGCAGGCACGCTCATCGCCTACCACGACCGCAAAGGCTATGAGGACAACTGGCGCAAGCACCACACCTCTTCCGTAACGCGCGACATCTGGACCTTCAACCCGACCACCAAGGAGTACAAGCAGCTCACCACCTTCCCCGGTGAGGACCGCAACCCCGTGTGGAGCAAGGATGGCAACACCATCTACTACCTCACAGAGGAGAAGGGCTCCTTCAACATCCACAGGATGCCGGCCACAGGCGGTGCGAGCACGCAGGTGAGCCATTTCACCGACAGCCCCGTGCGCTACCTGAGCATGAGCGATGGCGGCGTGCTCTGCTTCAGCTACCGCGGCGAACTCTACACCATGACCGAAGGCAGCGAGCCGAAGAAGGTGAGCATCCGCGTGAGCACCGATGGGCGCTACAACCCGGACCGCACCATCAACGTGAACAACGCGGAGGAATACGCGGTATCCAGCAACGGCAAGGAAGTAGCCTTCATCAACCGCGGTGAAGTGTTCGTCTCCTCCGTTGCCGAGGGCACCACGCGCCGCATCACCAACACGCCCGAGCAGGAGCGCAACGTGAGCTTCAGCCCTGATGGCCGCACGCTGCTCTACGCCACCGAACGCAACGGCAGTTGGGACCTCTACACCACCACCCTCACCCGCAAAGAGGAGAAGTACTTCTTCAACGCCACGGTACTGAAGGAGGAAGCGCTGCTCACCACACCTGCGGAAGAATTCCAGTGCGCCTACTCACCCGATGGAAAGGAAGTGGCCTACCTGGAAGAGCGCACCACCTTGAAGGTGCTGAACCTCGCCAGCAAGCAGACGCGCACCGTTGTGCCCGGCAACAAGAATTACAGCTACAGCGATGGTGACCAGTGGTACCAGTGGAGCCCGGACAGCAAGTGGTTCGTGGTGAACTTCCTGCACGACAAGCAATGGATCGGGCAGGTGGGCATCGTGAGCGCGGAAGGCGGCAAGGACGTGATCGACCTTACGAAGAGCGGCTACGGTGGCAACCAACCCACCTGGGCCATGGAAGGAAAGGCCATCCTCTACTTCAGTGACCGCGATGGCCAGAAGAACCACGCGAGCTGGGGCGGTGAATCCGATGCGTACGCCATCTTCCTCACCCAGGAAGCATACGACAAGTTCAAGATGACGAAGGAAGAAGCCGCGCTGGCGAAAGAGGACGAGGAGAAGAACAAGGACGGCGACGACAAGAAAGAGGATGGAGGAAAGAAGAAAGAGGAAAAGAAGGACGACAAGAAGAAGGACGGCAAGGACGAGGAGAAGAAGGTGGAACCGATCAAGATCGAGCTGGCCGGTATCGACGACCGCAAGGTGCGCCTCACGCCCACCAGCAGCGACCTCAGTGGCGCCGTGCTCAGCAATGATGGCGAGAAACTTTACTACCTCTCCCACTTCGAGAAAGGCTACGACCTGTGGCAGTACGAACTACGTACACACGAAACCAAGATCCTGAACAAGATGGGCGATGGCTTCGCCTACGGACTCACCTGGGACAAGGACGCGAAGAACCTCTTCTACATGGCCAACGGCGCCATCAACAAGTACGACACCGAGAAGAGCGAGAACAAGATGATCGGCATCAACGGCGAGATGCGCCTGAACGAGAACGCCGAGCGTGCCTACCTCTTCGAACATATCTGGCGTCAGGTGAAGAAGAAGTTCTACCGCGAGGACCTGCAAGGTGTCGATTGGGACAAGTACAAGGCCGAGTACCAGCGCTACCTGCCCTACATCAACAACAACTTCGACATGGCGGAGCTATGCGGTGAGATGCTCGGCGAATTGAACGCCTCCCACACCGGCGCAGGCTACAGCATGCACATGCCCACTGGCGATGAGACCGCTTCGCTCGCCTGCTTCTATGCGAACGAACCCGGCCCGGGCCTGCGCATCGTGGAGATCATGCCCAACAGCCCGCTCATCAAGAAAGGCTCGAAGGTGAAGGCCGGTGATGTCATCGAGAAGATCGATGGTGAGCCCATCACCGCCGATGTGGACCCGGCCACCTTCTTCAACCGCAAAGGCGGCAGGCCCATGCTCCTGAGCATGCTGGACCCGAAGACCAACACGCGCTGGGAGGAGACCGTGAAGCCCCTGGCCGAAGGCGCCGATTGGGAACTGCTCTACCACCGCTGGGTGGAACGCTGCCGCCACCTGGTGGACAGCCTGAGCGGTGGCAAGCTCGGCTACGTGCACGTGCAGGGCATGAACGACGACAGCTACCGCACCGTGTACGAAGAAGCCCTCGGCCGCTACCACGACAAGGAAGGCCTGGTGGTGGATACGCGCTTCAACGGTGGTGGCTGGCTGCACGATGACCTGGCCACCTTCCTCAGCGGCAAGAGCTACATGACCTTCCTGCCGCGCGGGCAGAACCTGGGCACCGAGCCGCACTTCAAGTACCAGAAGAAGAGCTGTGTGGTGATGAGCGAGGCCAACTACAGCGATGCGCACATGTTCCCGGTGACCTACCGCGCCCTCGGCGTGGGCAAGCTCGTGGGCATGCCCGTGGCCGGCACCGGCACCGCTGTGTGGTGGGAAAGCCTGCAGAACGGCATGTGGTTCGGCATACCGCAGGTGGGTATGGTGGACAACAACGGCAAGTTCCTGGAGAACCAGCAACTGGAACCCGATGTGAAGCAGGCCTTGGATCCCGGCATCGTAAGCCAGGGCCGCGACCAACAACTGGAAGCGGCGGTGAAACTGCTCCTGGGCAAGTAGACCGCAGCAGGTGAAAGCGAGGAAGCCCGGCCAGCGATGGTCGGGCTTGTTCGTTCTCAGCCATGCAGCGCACGCATGCGCGCTTGCTCATTGGCCCCGCACCACCAGCCGATAGAAGCTGCGCGCCGCTTTGCCTTCACAACTCACCAGGTACGTGCCCGCTGGCAAGCCCTCCAGGTCCAGTTCCACCGACGGGCCGAACGCTCGTTCTGCGCGCACTTCCCGGCCCAAGGCATCCAGCACGAGCAATTGGCCGCGCGCGTCGGCTGGCAGTATCACCGTAGCGCTGCCCACTGCCGGGTTCGGAAACACACGCAACGCGGTGTTCGCCGCTACCACTTCGCCCACCGCCGCAGCCGTTGCAGGCCGGATCTTCGTCACATACATGTCCTGCGTGGGGCATTCCAGCGTGTCACCGGTGAAAAGCACCATGCCTTCCACATCACCGCACAGGAAGAAGTTGCCGAAGTCATCGCTCTGCACATCGGCCACCTTGCTGTTGCCACCGAGCGATACCGGTTGCAACGCATCGATGAAGTTGCCCATGGTGTCCACGCGCACCAAGGCGCTGTTGTTGCCCGAAGCCGTGGCCAGCGTTGCACCCGCGAGATCCGCCTGGTAGAAATAGAAGGCACCGCCCACGATCACGTTCGGGTCCAAGGTGGTGGCGATGCCCGTGAAGAAATCATCGCCCACGCCGCGCAGTTCGTTGGCCCACACCAGGTTGCCCGTTGCGGTCGCACGAAGCAGGAACCCATCATAGCCCTGCGCCGGCACGCCGCCGTTCAACGAGCCGCCCTGGTGCCAGCCTGCAAGGAAGACCTCGCCGTTCAATGCCACGATCAGGTCCTCCACATTGGATAGCCCCGTGGCCGGCACTGCGAACCCGCTGAGCACTTCGCCTTGCGAGGAAAGCTCGTACGCCAGCCCCACTGTGCCACCGGTGATATCGATGTTCACCGGACCGTTGATGAGGTCGTTGCCGGAGATGTTGCCACCGAACCAGATATCGCCTTGTGGATCGAACGCGATGCTCAACAGGGTGGCCTGCCCGTAGATGCCGCCGATGGTGTGCACCCAGCGCGTATTGCCGAGCGTATCCATCTTCTGCGCGAACAGGAAATTGGAGGCATTGCTGCCGCAGGTGCGGAAGCGGCACGTATCCGCGCGCATGGTGGAGAAACCCGGATCGTTCGGATCGGCATTGATGTTCGCGTACGCACCGCCGATGATAAGGTCTCCATTGCGATCCAGCTTCACGGCATAACCGTAGGAGAACGGGTAGGTGGAAAGGGCCATGGGCACCTCCACGGTGCGCACCCAGGCGAGTTCGCCATCGGGTGAGTAGCGCGCCACGAAATGGAACGGCAGGCCAACGCCATCCGGGTCGGGCACGGATACCAGTGCGGTATCGAACACGGCCACGCCGGAGAACGCGCCCGTGATGTACACGTTCCCGTTCTTGTCGCAATCGACCCCGAAGGCCGCATCACCGAGCGGACCACCGGCGCGCTTCACCCACAGGAGTTCGCCATCAGGGCTGTACTTCACCAGAATGATGTCCGCACCGCCAACACTGGTAACCGACTGCCCCTGGTCGGTGAACGTGCCCCGGAACTGGCCCGCCGCATACACGTTCCCATCACCATCCACCGCGATGCGCCAGAGCTTCTCACCATCCTGAAGGCCGCCAACGCGGCGAGCCCAGGCATGCTCCAGTGGCTGTGCCACGGATGCAAGGGCCAGGATGCAGAACACACAGATAAGGACGGTCGCATTCATGTGCACAATGAACACGGCTACCTGCTTATTGTTTGACGCCCTGGGATGAAAGGTGCATACCGCACTCATCCGGGACCGCCTTTGCTCCATCCTGTCCCGCCACTCACTCCTGCCAAGTGATGATGCCACGAGGCATGCTCCTTTCCGACCCTGCGGTCGTACCCACGTCATGCCGGGCCTGAACTGGCATCCCGGCCAATTGCGTTCATCCGACGTAAATGAACCGGGACAGCGGCTCGGGCCGCAGTGCCACGGAAACACACCCCACCTATTCCTTCACGATATGCGCGATATAGCGCTGCTGCGCGGTGTTCACCTCGCAACGGTAAGGGCCTGGTGCCAACCGGTGTACATCAACTGTGTTCGCGCCAAGGGCCAGGCGCTGTTGGGCCACCATCCTTCCAGCCGCATCGCGGATGACAAGTTGCTGTCCGCCCATCAACGCGTCCGCCTGCAGGGTGAAGCTTGTGCTGGCCGGGTTCGGAGCGCAACGGATGTCCAGTGCCGTGTTCGTTCCGATACCTGTGCACAGATCGACAGTGATGTTGATCGCATCCGACAGCACGGTATCCCCTTCGGTGGTCAGCTGGCAGATGTAGAGGCCATCGTCATCCACGGTGGCCGTGGTGGTATAGCTCGCGCCATCGGCTCCTTGTATCGGATCGCCGTTCAGGTACCATTGGTAGTTGATGGGTGCTCCCGCGATCGCTTGCACGCTCACTGAGAGCGGATGGTTCACGCAAACCACTTCATCAGGGCTGGTGCCCACCACGCTGATCGCCTGCGGGTCGGATGCTCCGTACTCGTACGCTCCCGCATCACAGTTGCCGTCGCGCAGGAAGCCTCGCTGGTCAACGCTCAAGGTATCCGGTCCACCTTGATCGATGCTCGTGCTGTTGGCCGCTAGTGCCCAGGTGCGCGTGAACCCACCGTGATCACCGAAGTCGCCCATCTGCGGGTTGGCGGTGTTCAGGTCGTTGGGCTGCGTCATGAACGAAGCGCCGCTGTTGTCCCGGCTGATGTTACCGCCTCCGCTTGCTGCTGAGCTATTGTTCAGCCCGATGGCAAGGAGCGGTTGGAACACGCTGGCGCCAAGGATCGTGTTGGTCATGGTGAACGATGAGTTGATCAAGGAGATCTCGCGCGCATCGGCGAACGCCCCGGTGATGGTGTCGTTCATGAAGGTGCAGTTCCGCACGTTCATACCCGTCTCATTGTAAGCGCGCAGCCCACCACCGATGGGCGCCGAATTGTGCTGGAACGTGCAGTTCAGGAAGCTCGATCCGTAGGTGGTCGTTTCCACATAAGCACCACCGCCCATGTTGTCCGCGAAAAGGCTCCGATCGGCGTGCATGCTTCCCGAATAGTAGGACCATAGCCCTGCATAGCTGTTGCCGCTCAGCTCACTGTCCTGGATGGTCACATCGGCAACATGGGAGCACTCCACCGCACCGGTTCCAGGAGTGGAGATGTTGTTGGTGACACGCGTGCGACGCATGTGCAACAGGTTTTCCGGATAGGTCGTGTTCTCGTTATCCACGTAAATGGCACCACCGTTCACCGCCGCGTTCTGGTCGAAGGTGCAGTTCAACGCGCGCAGGGCGGAGCGTTCCGCATACACACCGCCACCTACGCAGGGCCAGTAGTACGGAAGATTGCTCGGCATCACGTTCCCGTCCACATGCACGCCGCGCAGTTCCACTCCCGCCATGTAGGCATAGATACCCGCGCCGTAATGGTAGCGGTAGCCGTCCGCAGAGGTGAACAGATCGTTCCCGCTGATGCTGCCTCCCTCGATGACCACCGTGCCGTTCGTGAGGTAAGCGCCGCCGCCGTAAGCAGCAGCGGGAACATCAGGACCTCCTCCATAATAGCCGATGGCCAGGCTCAGGTTGTCGTCGATCGCGCAATCAACGATGCGGCCGTTGCCAGCAGCGACCAACCCGCCTCCATAGGCGACACCACTGCCCTGGTTCTCCCGGCCCCGTGCCGTGTTGTTCGTGATGGAACAGCCTTGCAACACATAGTCAGGGCACTCCAGATGCAGGCCTCCACCGTAGGCGTATCCGTTGTCGTCCGGATCAGAATGGATGTAGTTGTTGTCGAACGAACAATCGATGATGCGCGCCTTGAGCGCGTTGGCGCGCAGACCGCCACCCGCGCGCTGGTACCCTCCGATGCCGGATTGTTTGCACCCGGTGATCCGCACCTCGCGCAGCTCCAGTGTATCCCCATTGAAACCCATGCCACCGCCATCGGTAACCGAGCCGTACGGATTGCGACCGTTCTGAATGGTCAATCCGCTCATCCACGTACTGCCACCGGAAACCGAAAGCGGCACCAGCGCATCGCCACCGTCAAGGATGAGCAGTTCCGTGCCCGGGCCGTCGATGACGAGGTCCTTGTTGTAGGTAACGGTCTCTGAAGTAATGAGGATGGTGCCGGTCACCAGGAAGCGTACCGTATCACCCGGAAAGGCATTGGCCACCGCAGTGCGGAAGGAACCGGGGCCAGCATCGTTCAGGTTGGTGACCAGAACGACATCCTGTGCCTGAAAGAACGTGGCGAGCGAAAGAAACAGGCTGACCGAGGTGGAGCGAAGCATCATGAGGCGTGCGTTTGTACGCGCGAAGGAAACCGTTCACAATGAACCAGGGACCATTGAAGGCTGGAGTGAGGTGGAAACCTGTGCTGTACCTATTGAGCCGTGTGCGAACGCTCCAAGCGAGCGCTCACAATTCCCCCGCCTCCGCGATCAGCTCTGCCACATCCTTCACCTGCACCTCGCCTTCCTTGTTGAAATGCTTCACGCCGTCGGTGAGCATGGTGTTGCAGAAGGGACATCCGGCGGCGATGATGTTGGGTGACGCGGCCAGGGCCTCTTCGCTGCGTTCGATGTTCACGTCGCGCGTGCCGGGCTCGGGTTCCTTGAACATCTGGGCACCGCCGGCACCGCAGCACAACCCGTTCTGCTTGCTGCGCTTCAGTTCCACCAGCGCGGCATCCAGCTTCAACAGCACTTCACGCGGTGCTTCGTATTCGCCGTTGCCACGACCGAGATAGCAGGGATCATGGAAGGTGATGCGCTTGCCTTTGAAGTCACCGCCTTCCACCTTTATGCGGCCTTCCTTCAGCAGCGTGTTGATGAACTGCGTGTGGTGCATCACCTCATAGGTGCCACCCAATGCCGGGTATTCGTTCTTCAGCGTGTTGAAGCAATGCGGGCAGGCCGTCACGATGCGCTTCACGCCATAGCCTTCCAGCACGGTGATGTTGTTCAGCGCCTGCATCTGGAAGAGGAACTCGTTGCCGGCGCGACGGGCGGGATCTCCCGTGCAACTTTCCTCCGTGCCCAGCACAGCGAACTTGACTTTCGCCGCGTTCAGGATGCGCACGAATGCCTTGGTGATCTTGCGCGCACGATCATCGAACGAACCGGCGCAGCCCACCCAGAACAGGACTTCAGGCGTTTCGCCGCTGGCCATCATCTCGGCCATCGTGGGGATGCGGATCTCGCTCATGGCTCGAAGACTTGGACGGTACGGCGCTTCTCCACCAGGTCCGTGAAATGCCCTTCGTAACGTGTGGCGCTCACCTCGCGGTCATCGATCCAGTGGTAATTGCCACCGCGCGGCTTGCCCATGAGCATGCCGTGGTATTTGAAACCGTGCTTCCTCAACCACGCTTCCGTTACCTCACGGTGCTCTTCGGTCCTGCTGGTGAAGAAGGTGATGATGTGCCCTTCATCGTACCACTTGTTCAGCTTCTCCAGCGCCTCCGGGAACAGGGCCGCGTCGATCATGCGCTCGGGTTCCTCGTTCGGAATGTCCTCGCAGATCGTGCCATCGATGTCGATGAGGAAGTTCTTCATCCCCGGCGGCAGCTTCGGGCTCACGCGCTTGCCGTTCTCGGTGGTCTCGATCAGGGTGGGCTTCGTCATTCCTCTTGGTGTGTTCCCGACTCCGCTTGAACGGACATCCGCTCGACGGTCAGGCTTCCGTCCATTTCATACGGTCGGCTTGGCTCATCTGCCACGGCGCGCCGTTGTTCTCCACGTTGGTGAGCATGGTAGCCAGCGAAGGGCGGGTTTTGCTCTCTTCCATCACGAGGTAACGGCGCAGGTCCATGATGATGCCCACCGGGTCGATGTTCACCGGACAGGCTTCCGTACACGCGTTGCACGTGGTGCATGCCCAAAGTTCTTCTTCCGTGATGCGGCTATGCAGGCTCGCGCCGTCATCCTCCCACTTGCCTTTCACATCGATCACCTTCCCTACTTCCTCCAGACGATCACGCGTATCCATCATGATCTTCCGCGGGCTAAGGAGCTTGCCAGTGAGGTTCGCAGGGCACTGGCTCGTGCAACGACCGCACTCCGTGCAGGTCATGCCATCCATCAACTGCTTCCACGACAGGTCGAAAACATCCTTCGCGCCGAAACGCTCCTGCATCTCCACACCGGCCACGGTGCGCACAGCGGGTGTAGGTGGCTGCACGCTCGGATCCAGCATGCTCTTCACCTCGCCGGTGATGCGGGGCATGTTGGCGATCTCCGTCTTCGGACGCAGTTTGCTGTACCACACGTTGGGGAAGGCCAGCAGTATGTGCAGGTGCTTGCTCACCACCAGATAGTTCAGGAACGCCAGGATACCAATGATGTGGAACCACCACGTGATCCGTTCGATCAGTTCAAGGCTGTGTGGTTGGAAGGCTGGAAAATTGAGCAGGGCCGCGACGTGCGCACTCACCGGAAAAGCACCTGCCTGGGTGTAGTGCCCGAAACCTTGTTGCTGCAAGGTCACGTCCGCTGCGTTCATCACGAGGAAGGCGGTCATCAACGCGATCTCAGTGAAGAGGATGAGGTTGGCGTCCGTGCGTGGCCAGCCATCCAGTTCCTTCATCACGAAGCGTTTCAGCTTGATGATGTTCCGGCGCACCAAAAAGATGGCGCACGCCACCCACACGCCGAGCGCGAGCCACTCGAAGCTGCCGATAAGGAAGTCATAGAACCCACCGAGGAAGCTGAGCACCCGGTGCGTGCCGAAAATGCCATCGATCAGGATCTCCAGCACTTCGATGTTGATGATGACGAAGCCCGCATAGACGATGATGTGCAGCAGACCGGCGACGGGGCGCACCACCATTTTGCTCTGGCCCAAGGCAACACGCGTCATCACCGCCCATCTTTCGCTCTTGCGGTCGTTGATGGTCACATCACGGCCCAGCAGGATGTTGCGCCGGACCCGCATGATGTTGCGCCCGAACAGCCAGCTGGCCGCGCCCAGCAGCACAACGAAAACGATGCTCGCGATCATGGCTGCTGCGGGTGCTGCTTCTGGTAGGCCTGCTGGATGCGCTCGATGTCCGCATCACTCAACTTCGGCAGGCGGTCCTTCTTACCGAAAATACTGAAGTAGCGGTTCGGGTTCACGCGCAGGTCCTCGAGCAACAGGTCCAGTTCGCGGCTCGCGCTGTTGAGGTTCACATAGAGGCTGTCGTCCTTCATCAGCTTGCCCAAGGTGCCGCGGCCTTCATTCACCGTGGTCATCGCCTGCTTCAACTGCTCGCTGGTGCTGGTCACGTTGGCCATCAACTTGTCCAAACGACCATCGGCCATGGCCCCGGTCAGGGTGTCCAGGTTCTGGAAGATGCGCGTGAGCTCGTCGCTGTTGTTGGCCAATGTCGCGCTCACCTTGTTCAGGTTCTCGATGGCCGCCTTGATGGTGTTGGTCTCGTCGGCCAGCAGTGCATCCAGCCGCTGGGTGGTGTTCCGCACGTTCTCCAGCGCACCGTGCAAGGAGGTGAAACTGCCGTTGATCTCCTTCTGCGAATCCGCGTTAAGCACGCGTTGCAAGGCGGTGAGCACGCTGTCGATGTTGGCGAGCATGCCTTCGGCCTTGCGCTTCAACGGATCGATCTGGCCCGTGACGCTCTCGGTAAGGCTCAACTGCGCGCCGCCGTCAAGCGTGTCACCGGCAACGGCCAGTACACTGCTGTCACCGGGAATGATCTGGATGGCCCGGGTGAAGAGGTCCGAACTGTAGATCTCCGCCCGTGAATCGCGCGGCAGTTTCAAGCGCTCTTCGCTCATCTGGAAGGCCACAGCGATGTTGCCGCTGCCGTCCGGCACCAGTTCCGTTCCGATCACCTGCCCCACCTTCATCCCTCGGAACAGCACCGGACTGGCGTCGTTGATGCCGCTCACATCGGGGTACACCGCGTAGTAGATGTTCTTGCGCCCCAGCACGTTGAGGCCCTTCAGGTAGTTGATGCCGTAATACAGGAGCACGAGCGCCCCGATGATCATCAAGGCAATGGTGTACTCTCTCTTGATCTTCGGCACTGGCGCGGGGTTCAGGGTAGGCGGGTCAAATTAACGGCTTGCTGAAGATCGATCCGCTCGCCGTTCTTGTACGCGACGATGAAACAGCCCTCGTATCCCTTGTCCCGACAGGTCTTCTGTATGGCCCGCGCCGCTTCCAGCGTGGTCTCGTTCCCCACGGAATATTTCCACAGGTCGTTGCCTTGCACCTCTTCCACACCGTCCAGCCCTTTGAAGTTCTTCGGCTTCAACTCGATGCGCTTGCTGCTGGTGGCGATCTGCACCTTGAAGCGCACACCACTGTCCGCTGGCTTGGTCTCCTTCTCCTTGATAGGTCCCTCCTTCGCCTGGCGAACGGTATCCGGCTCCGCCACGGCCGTGCTGTCGATGCGCACGTCCGCTCCTTCCCTTCGCGCCTTGTACTGCTTGAAGGCCTTGTAGATCGCCAGCGCCAGTTTCTCCTGCCCCTTGTCGCTCTGCAGGAAATCCTCTTCCTCCTTGTTGGTGAGGAAGCCGAGCTCGATGAGGATGGCCGGCATCGATGTGTAGCTGATCACCAGGAAGCCGGCCTGCTTCTCGCCACGATCCAAACGTCCCGCTCCCGCCCGGAAGTGACCCTGCACGTAGTGGCTCAACTCCTGGCTTTGATCCAGGAAGGCGTTCTGCCGGAGGCTCAGCGCGATCATGCTCTCCGGGTCCTTCGGGTCGTAACCATCGTACTTCAGCGCGTGCCCGTCCTCCAGCAGGATCGAGGCGTTCTCCTTCATGGCCACCCGCATGTTCGCTTCGGTCTTGTGCAGACCCATGCTGTACGTTTCGCTGCCGTGCGGTTCCGGGTTGTCGTTCGCATTGCAGTGGATGCTGATGAACACATCCGCCTTGGCGCGGTTGGCGATCCTGCAGCGTTCGTCCAACTCGATGAAGCGGTCGTCCTCCCGCGTGTACACCACTTTCACATCAGGGAAATTCTCCGTGATGTACTTGCCGACGAGCTTGGTCACGTTGAGCGCGACCTGCTTCTCGGTGGTCTTGTAACGGCCGGTGCCCAGGTTGCCGGGGTCCTTGCCACCGTGGCCCGCGTCCAGACAGACCACATCGATGCGGTTCGGGTCGATGCCTTGTGGCATGGCTTCTGCGCACAGCAGCGCCCCTGCGGCCACCAGCCCGATCCTTCCTTTGCGTGTGATCCCTGTCATCCGGAGCGCCCTGATGCGAACCGCTACTTTCGGCCACCCGATGAGGATGCCGCCCTGCCGTTCCGCATCAGCGCGCGAAGCTACCCGGGCGGGTACGCGTGGCCGGTCAAGGGCTTCCGCCGTTTTCATCACGTTCCTGTTGACAGCCTTCATGGGCCTTGGACTGCACGCGCAGGTGTTGCAGGATGAGGTGAAGTACGATGCGCGCGACAGCATGCGGTACGACATCGCCAACCAAACGGTGTACCTCTTCGGTGCGGCCAAGGTCACCTACCAGGGCATTGAGCTTACCGCCGAACGCATCGTGCTCGATATGGGTAACGAGGAGACCAAGGCCTATGGTGCCCCGGATTCCTCTGGCGCCATCACCGGCCTGCCCGAGTTCAAACAGAACGGCAAGCTCATCACGGCCGATAGCATCCGCTACAACTTCCGCACGAAGAAGGGCATGATCAGGGAGGTCCGCACAACGGAAGACCAACTGTACGTGCTGGCCCGAAAGAGCAAGCGCCAGGCGAACGAAGAGGTGCACAGCAAGGGCGGCATGCTCACCACCTGCGACCGGCCGCACCCCCATTATCACTTCGCGGTAAGCAGGATGATGGTGATCCCCGACGACAAGATCATCGCCGGGCCAGCGCTCATGAAGGTGGGTAATGTGCCCCTGCCGCTCGGCATTCCCTTCGGCCTCTTCCCCAACCACCACGGTGGCACCGCAGGTATTCTCGTGCCGGTCTACGGCAACAGTGACCAGCTCGGCTATTACTTCCTCAACGGCGGTTACTACCTGCCCATCAACGATCATGTGGACCTGCAGCTCACCGGCGATATCTACAGCCGTGGAAGCTGGGCGCTACGCAGCAACGTGCGCTACAAGAGCCGCTACCACTATAGCGGCCAGCTCGAGTTGAGCCGCACCACCATCCTCAACAGCGACCCGGAGTACCCGGATTACTCCAGGCAGAACAACTTCTTCATCCGCTGGAACCACCTGATGGATGCGAAGGCCAGCCTGACCGACCGTTTCACCGCGAGCGTGAATGCGGGAAGCAGCCAGAACTTCACCACACAGCTGAACACGAGCACCGGTGATTTCCTCACCAATACCTTCCAGAGCAACATCCAGTGGAACCACCAGTGGGGCGGGAAACCCTACAGCCTGGCCGTTGGTGCGCGGCACAGCCAGAACACGTTGAACCGCACCTTCGACATCAACCTCCCCACGGCCACCTTCAACGTGCAGCGTGTATTCCCTGCGGACTGGTTCCGTGGCGATCAAGCCGTGGTGAAACGCAGGTGGTATGATGACATCGGTGTGAACTGGAGCAGCAGTTTCGACAACCGGCTGAGCACAACGGAAGACCAGTTGTACCTCGACAACCTTCCGATGCTTACCAGACGGATGCGGAACGGGCTGCAGCACACCGCAGCGGCCAGCACCTCGCTCAAGACACGCTTCTTCTCGTTGAACCCGGAAGCACGCTTCACGGACCGCATGTACTTCGATCAGATCCGCCAGTTGTACAACCCGGCGGACAGCACGATCAGCACGGATACCCTGCCCACCTTCGCTGCCCCCTTCGAATGGAGCGCTGGCGCCACGCTCACGAGCAAGCTCTACGGCATGTTCGCCTTCCATGGGAAGAAGCTGAAAGCCATCCGACATGTGATCACACCCACGGCCGGTTTCAGCTACACACCCGGAACTGATACGCGCACGCTTCCCATCGGCGCGCCGGCAGGCACCAGCCTGTACTCGCCCTATGAGCGGGGGATCTACGGTGCGCCCAACCCCACCGAGAGCGGGCTCATCACCCTCGGCCTCATCCAGAGCTTCGAGGCGAAAGTGCTGAAGGACACTTCCTACCAGAAGATGAAACTGCTGGACTTCCTGGGCGCCACCACCAGCTATGACCTCATGCGCGATTCGCTCAACTGGAGCCCGATCAACGTGAGCGCGCGCACGCAGTTGTTCAAGACCGTGGATGTGAACCTCGTGAGCAACTGGGACACCTACGCGACGGATCTCAGCGGCGCGCGCATAGAGAAGTCGCAACGCGAACTCGATGGCTCGCTCGCGCGCCTCACCAACCTGGGCCTGGCCGTGGGCATGGCCTTCCGCAGCAAGCGTTACGGGCAAACAGGCAACCCCGCCAACGTGAACAACAATACGACCACCGTGGTGGGTGAAACGGACCCGAACAAGGGCGCCGGCATGAACTTCAACATGCCCTGGCAGTTGCGCGTGAACTACAGCTACGACCTGTCACGTGCCTGGGCCGCCACCGATTTCACCGAAACACAACGGCAGAGCGTCCTCTTCAACGGCGATGTCACCGTGTTCAAATGGTGGAAGATCGGCATCAGCAGCGGCTACGACTTCGTGGCGAACGAGAAGACGCCCACCACCATGAACCTCTATTGGGACATGCACTGCTGGGAGATGAACCTGAACGTGATACCGCTCGGCACGCGCAAGAGCTTCACCTTCCGCATCAACGTGAAGGCAAGTGTGCTCCGCGACCTGAAGTACGAACTGCGGAAGCCCTACGGCAACAATGATGGTACGTTGTTGAGGTAGATGCTCGCTACAAGCTCATCAACTCCTTGAAGCGCGAGGTCTGCCGGCGGCTAACCTCGATCTCTTCGCCCGTGCTCAGCTTCACGTTCAAGCCCCCGCTGAACCACGGCTGGATCGTTTCCACATAACGCAGGTTGATGATGTGCTTGCGGTTCGCGCGAAAGAACACGTGCGGGTCCAGCTTCTCCTCCAGCTTGTTCAGGGAACGCAGCACCAAGGGCTTCTGGTCGTTGAAGCGCACGCGGACGTAGTTGCCTTCGCTCTCGAAAAGGCGCACATCGCGCAACGCGACGAACCAGCAGCGCTCGCCATCCTTCAGGAAGATCTGGTCGTCCAGCTTCAGCAGTTCGCGTTCGGGCACATCGCTGTCCTTCGGCTTCGGCAATTTGCTGATCGCCGCTTCCAAACGCGACGGATCGATCGGCTTCATCAGGTAATCCAGCGCGTTCACTTGAAAGGCATGCAACGCGTGCTCGTCATACGCGGTAACGAAGATCACGTGCGGTGCGTGGTCCAGCGCTTCCAGCAGCTCGAAGCCCGTGCGCCCCGGCATGTTGATGTCCAGGAACAGCAGGTCCGGCTTCAGTTCGGCGATGCGCTGCTCGGCCTCATCGGCGTTCGCGGCCTCACCCACCACTTCCACGCCGTCGTGCTTCTCCAACAAGGTCATCAGTTCCTTGCGGGCCAGGCGTTCATCATCGATGATCAGTGCTTTCATGGGGTGGGGGTGTTCGTTGTGTCCAGTGCGTGCATGGGTATCTCCACTTCGGTGACCACCATGCCGTTCTTGTTCGCGATGTGCAGTTGAGCGCGCTCGCCGTAGATGAGTTCCAGACGATGCCGCGTGCCTTCCAGTCCGATGCCCGTGCCGTTCACTTCGCCGGGAACATAGGTACCGCTGTTGCTCACGCTCATCACCAGTCCGTTCAGGCCGCGTTGCACGGCGATGTTCACCTCGCCGCCCTGCGTGAGCCTGGCGATGCCATGGCGCACCGCGTTCTCAACGAGCGTTTGGAGCAGCATCGGCGGCACCGGTTCGCGCTCCAAGGCGGGGTCGATGTCGAACTGCACGCGCAAACGCTCCTCGAAGCGCATGCTCTCCAAAGCAAGGTAGCTCTTCACGATGTCGATCTCCTCGCCCAAGGGAACGGTGCGTCGCTTCACCGTCGTCATCGCATTGCGCAGGATGGCGCTCAACTGCGTGATGGATTCCTTCGCGCGAACGGGGTCCTCATCGATCAACCCTCGGATGCCGTTCAGCGCATTGAACATGAAGTGCGGGTTCAACTGGGCGCGAAGGTTCGCGAGCTGCCCTTCGCGGTTGGCGTTCTCCAGGCGCAGGTTGCGGATCTCCTCCCGCCGACTGCGGATGAACCAGTGGTAGGCGAAGTAGCAACCGCCCCACGCGAGCAGGAGGATGGTCCAGTTCAGCAGCAGTTCATAGAACGTGGAGAATAGGTCCAACGGCGCCCCGCTCCTTGCCGGAAAGAACAACCGGTGAAGCACCAGTTGCACCAGCGCCGCACCGGTGCCCAATACCAACGAACGGAACACCATGCGCGGCAAGGCATAGCCCAAAGGCTTCTGTAACCAGCGGTGCTCGCGTATCGCTGACCGCAGCAGGTGGCTCGCGCCCACACCCATCGCGAGGGTGAGCAGCAGCGCATAGCCCTGGCCGGGCATGTAGGCCTGCTTCAACCAGAGGTTGAAACCGATGACCAGCATGTAACCGGACCACGACAGGAACTGTGTGGCCCAGTAGATCACCCGCCTGTCAATGGTAAGCGCCATGTACGCCGCCAATTTACCCGCCACACTCCCTCCACCGCCCGTCCTTCCATGAGCGGCAATGCGCGCGTGACCACCGGCCACCGGTAACTTGCACGGGCCATGAACTACCTCGGCCACCTGCTGCTCTCCGGTGATGATCCCCTGGTGATCACCGGCAACTTCATGGCCGATGCGGTGAAGGGCCGCGACCTGTCAGCCTATCCAGAAGCCGTGCAGCGGGGCATCCGATTGCATCGCCGCATCGATGTGTTCACCGACTCGCACGAACTCACGCGCATCGGCCGCGAACGCCTGCACGAGCACTGCGGGAAATACGCGGGCGTAGCACTGGACCTCTTCTATGACCATTGCATCGCCGCGGACTGGAACGCGCAGGAAGAAGGGCCGCTGAAGAACTTCGCCACGCGCATGTACGGCGTGCTCCAACACCACGCGCACCTGATGCCGGACCGCACGCGCGGCATGCTTCCTTATATGGTACGAGGCGACTGGCTCACCAATTACGCGCGTATCGAAGGCATCGCCTGGGCGCTGGAGGGTCTGTCCCGAAGGGCGGTGAACGCACAAGCGCTCGTCGGGGCGGAAGCCTTGCTCACCACCCACTATGACGCTTACGTCATGGAATGTTCCTCCTTTCTTCGCGAACTGCGTAAGCACCTGAACGATGCGGAGGGATAAGGGAGCCTGGACGGGATCCGTGGTCTTCATCGGCTTGCTGACACTGCTCCTTGTAGGGCCAGGCCGTGGTCGTGCGCTGTTCCACAACGGACACAAGCCGGGCACGCGCCCACTGGTGCACCGTGACCTGAAGCGCATCATGCACGATACGCTGCGGGTACTGGTGATGCGCGATCCGCTGTCGTGGGAGGAATACAACGACGAGGCCACCGGGCTGGAATGGGAACTGCTGGAACGCTTCGCACATTCGCTGCACCTTCCCTTGAAAGCAGTACCGGCCGATCATCCGGATTCGCTGCTGCTGATGTTGCAGCGGGGGGATGGGGATGTGATCGCGGCGCAGTTCACACCGCTCTCACCACGCTCACGGTACGTGTCCGTTACGCGGCCATATCGCCTGATCGCCCCCGTGCGCGCCGGTGTGAACGTGGATGCCATCGTGCGCACCACGGCCGCCGGGCGCTGGAAACCGGGAACGCCGGACACGTTGCACATCAGCCGCTGGTCGCCCTTCGCTGATCTGGAGAAGTTCATGGACACACTGGCCGCGCTGGTGGTCATCGTGCCGGACAGCCTGCCGGAAGAGGACCTGCTCGCAACGGTTTCACTTGGCCGGGTGCATGGTATGGTGTTGAGCGACGCATGGGCGATGGCCGCCGCGAAGCGTTTCCCGCAAGTGTCCTTCGCCCCGCGCCTGGGCAGCAGCATACCGCTCGCCTTCGCCGTGCGCACCAACAGCGAACACCTGCGCATCGCGCTCGATCGCTGGCTCGCCGATGCGCACGAGACCGAGGCCCGGCAGCATATCATCGCTTCGTACGGGGAAGCCCGATTGTCCGGCAAGCCCGTGCGAACGCTCGGCAGCATCACCCTCGCGGCCGACAGCATCTCCCCTTTCGACAGCCTATTCCAAACGCACGCGGACAACACCTCGTTCGATTGGCAGTTGCTCGCGGCCGTGGCCTTCAAGGAATCACGCTTCGACAGCAACCTTGTTTCCAAGGCAGGGGCCTCCGGCATCATGCAGATCATGCCCGCCACAGCACAGGCCTTGGGCATGGACAGCGCAGCCACCGTCGAGGACCACATCCGCGCCGCGAAGAACTACCTAGCCCTGCTGGACACGATGTGGCGCGGCAGCGTTCCGCAAAAGGACCAACGCTTGAAGTTCGTGCTGGCCTCCTACAACGCCGGGCCCGGCCACATCAAGGATGCACAGCGGCTGGCGGAACAGTACGGGTTGGACACCAAGCGCTGGGACGGCTCCGTGGAACGCGCGCTCCTGCTGCTGTCCCGCCCCCGCTTCTTCACCATGGAAGGTATGAAGAACGGTTATTGCCGGGGCCACGAGACCTTCTGGTACGTGCGCGATGTGGTCGCTGCCTTCGCCCAGTTCAGGAAGGGCACGGGAAAGGCTTCCCAGCCTTCGCCTTGACAGGTAGGATCGCCTTGCTCCAGGGGTCTATCTTGGCGGCGAAATACGTCGCGCATGTCCTTTCGTTCCGCTTCTCTCGTGCTTCTTTTCGTTCTGTGCTTGCCCCTGCTCAAGGCGCAGCACGAGCCGCTTCCCAATGGCACCACGCCGGCAGAAGTTCACTTGATCCCCGCTTATCGCGATAGCCGCGCCGGTGCTGAACGTGGGATCACTTCTCCACCCACCGAGGCGGTGCGCACCATGGCCGAATGGGAGGAGATCCAATCACTGGCCATCTGTTGGGCAGGCTATGACGGCATCCTGAAACAGATCGTGCGGGCGGCGAAGGACGAATGCGAAGTGATCATCGTTTGTGATGATCAATCCGTGGTCACCTCGATCCTGCAGGACAACACGTACGGCGGTCCATTGCCTGACCTGAACAACATCAGCTTCCTTGTCGCCCCCTTCAACAGCGTATGGATGCGCGACTACGGCGCCGAGTGCATATATACCAACGAAGTGGACTCGCTCTACTTGCTGGATTGGATCTACAACCGCCCGCGCCCACAGGACGATGCCTTGCCCGATGCGATCGGTGCGTTCAAGAACATCGGCGTGTACAGCACCTCACAAGCACCGAACGACATCGTGCATACCGGTGGCAACTTCATGGCCGATGGTGCCGGTACGGCCTTCAGCAGCAACCTGGTGCTGGACGAGAACGGCCCGAACGGTCTGTACAATCAAACGGTGAAGGACCAGGCCCAGGTGGATGCGCTCATGCAAGAGTGGATGGGCATCTCGCACTACATCCACATGGCCACCCTGCCGAACGATGGCATCCATCATATCGACATGCACATGAAGCTTGTGGATGAGGAACGCCTGCTGGTGGGCGAGTTCCCCTCCGGTGTAAGCGACGGACCGCAGTTGGAAACGAACCTGGACATCATCAACGCGAACGAACTGAACTGCTTCGGCCAGCCTTACGAAGTGGTGCGCGTACCGATGCCCAGCAGCACCGGCGGTCAATATCCCCCGAGCGCCTCCTACCGCACCTATGCGAACAACGTATTCGTGAACGGCACCGTGATCGTGCCCACCTACCGCACCCAGTACGACACCATCGGCCTGCGCATCCTGCACGAAACGCTTCCGGGCTATCGCATCTTCCCCATCGATTGCGACAACCCGGACGCCAACATCATCAGCGCGAGCGGTGCCATCCACTGCATCACCAAAGGCATCGGTGTGAACGATCCGTTGCTCATCCGCCACGAGCACCTGACCGATACGTATGACACACAGAACCCCTACCCTGCAACCGCCTACATCCGTCACAAGAGCGGCATCGCCACGGCCACGCTCTACTGGACGATCGACACCACGCAGGCATGGAACGCGTTAAGCATGAACGATCAGGGCGGTAACAACTGGAACGCGAGCATTCCCGCACAAGCCGCCAACACGACCGTGTACTACTACATCGAAGCGAACTCGAACAGTGGAAAGACCATGGTGCGCCCCATCGTGGCCCCCGACGGTTGGTGGCGGTTCCGCGTGCTCGATGTCACCTCGGGGATCCCGACGATCGGTCCCGAACTCACGCGCATCTTCCCGAACCCCTGCCAGGACGTCGTCTACCTGTACATGGACCATATCGGCGATGATGCGGCCCGGGTCGCGGCCATGGATGCCCTGGGCCGCGAAACACGCGTGCTCTACAACGGTCGCATCGGCAAGGATGGCCGCTTGTACCTTGATGTGTCAGCGCTTCCCGCCGGACAATATGCCTTGGAGGTACGCACCGCGCATGGACGCACCGCACAACGCCTGATCAAACGCTGAGGCCCGGCATGGAATTCGCCAAGTGCCCGAACCCCTTGAACACCATGAAGCACCTGTTCCTCTCCTCGATGCTGTCGCTCACCGCCTTCGCCGCCAGCGCACAAGCCCCCAACGTGATCTACAGCTATGGCATCGGTGACTGGCGCAACGGTCCGGTGGTAACGATCTCGCCGCTGTTCCAGACCACCGAGGCATACAGCACCATCGAACTCATCAACTGGATCCGCCTCACCTACCCGGAGTTCGCCAACATCAGTGACATCGACGTGCAGCGTTTCGCCACCACGGAAGAAGGCGACCTGTCCCGCACCACGTTGAAGGCCAAGTACGAAGTGCGCAAGCTCCAGGTGAACCTGATGGCGGACAAAACGATGCGGGTGGCAGAACCCGAGCGCAAACCTCGACCCGCGCAGCCTGCCGTTCCGCAGAAGCAGTGAGTCCGAAGGTGCCTGACCACAACAGGTGGGGCGCCGTGCGCGTTGATGCAACAGCATCATGAGCAGTAATGGCGCTGGTTCCGTCATTGGGCGGTTCACACCGGTTCTCGTTCTATCCGCTGTTCTCGTTCTACTGGGCTGGTTCCGTTGGGGCCCCATGGAACCGCTTTTCCACAAGCCGCTTTCCACCGCGCTGTACGACCGGGAGGGGCACTTGCTGAGCGCGGTGACCGCCAGCGATGGACAATGGCGGTTCGCGCCCGGTGCGCAAGTGCCTCCGCGGTTCGTCGTGTGCATCACTCAATTCGAGGATCGGAGCTTCTTCCACCATCACGGGGTGCGACCAGAGAGCCTTGTTCGTGCTTTCCAACAGAACCGCGAAGCAGGTCGCACGATAAGCGGCGGAAGCACCCTGACCATGCAGGTGGCGCGCTTGAGCCGGGGTGGAAGACGCACCTACTCCAACAAGCTCAGCGAAGCACTGCTGGCCATATGGATCGAACTGCGGTACGACAAGTCAGCGATCCTGGCCTTGTATGCTGCGAACGCACCCTTCGGTGGCAATGTGGTCGGACTGGAAGCCGCAGCGTGGCGGTGGTTCGGCCGGTCGCCCGAGGAACTCACCTGGGCCGAATCCGCGACGCTCGCGGTACTCCCGAACGCACCTTCGATCATCTATCCGGGCAAAGGCCAGATGGCCTTGCGCGCCAAACGGAACCGGTTGCTTGACCGCTTGCTCACCATTCACGCCATCGATAGCACGGAGTGGAAGCTCGCTTGCGATGAACCGCTCCCTTCCAGACCGCACGCCCTTCCGGGACTTGCTCCTCACCTGTTGACCACTTTGATGAAGCAAGGACACACCGGTGAACGCATCCCCACCACGATCGATGCACGCCTGCAATCGCGCGCGACGGAGGTGAGCGAGCGCTATGCGGAACGTCTCCGCGCGAACGAGGTCTACAATGCTTCCGCGTTGATCGTGGATGTTCCGAGCGGACGTGTGCTCGCCTACGTCGGGAACCTTCCTTCGGCAGGCATCGAGCATGCGGGTGCGGTGGACATCGTTCGCGCGCAACGCAGCACAGGCAGCCTGCTGAAACCCTTCCTGTACGCAGATATGCTGCAGAGCGGTGAGCTGCTGCCGGACATGCTGGTGGCCGATGTGCCTACGCGCTACGATGGCTTCTCACCGCGCAACTTCGATGAGACCTATACCGGTGCTGTTCCAGCGAGCGAGGCCCTGTCGCGTTCATTGAACGTGCCTGCTGTTCGCGCGCTGCGCAAGCATGGCGTCGATCGCACGCTGCGCACACTGCGCGGCATGGGGTTCAGGAGCATCAACGGATCGCCGGACCATTATGGCCTGTCGTTGATCGTCGGTGGCGCTGAGAGTTCGCTGTGGGAACTGGCAGGCGCTTATGCTTCCATGGGCCGTATTCTCCACGACCATGGAAGACAAGGCCGCGCCTACCAGCCCGGTGATGTGCATCCGTTGAAGCTGCTGGCAGACACGATCCCGGGCGATACAACAACACGCGTTCCCCTCACCGCCGCCAGCATCCACTTCACCCTGAAAGCCCTACGCGAAGTGAACCGGCCTGCGGATGAACAGGGTTGGAGAACCTTCGCTGATCGGCAGCACATCGCCTGGAAGACCGGTACCAGTGTGGGGCACCGCGACGCGTGGGCCATCGGGCTTTCCGATCGCTGGTGCGTGGCCATCTGGACCGGAAATGCCAGCGGTGAAGGCAGGCCCGGACTCACCGGCACGCTCGCGGCGGCCCCCTTGCTGTTCGACCTTTTCGCGCTCCTGCCCACCGATGCGCTGCCGGATCCACCATACGATGAATTCGTACGCGCTCCGCTCTGCCGCGCCTCCGGACATGTCGCTGGGATCGATTGTCCGGTGGTAGATACCGTTCCCGTTCCGCGCGAAGGACTTCGAACCGCGGCTTGCCCGTATCACCTCCTGGTGCACGTGGATGAAAGCGAACGTTCACGTGTCGATGCCTATGCGGGTCATGCTGTTCCTTGGTTCCATCTTCCGCCGGCCATGGAGCGGTACTATCTGCCACGTCACCCGGGTTATCGCGCGTTGCCGCCTTTCATGAACGCCAGCAGCGATGACGCTGTCATGGAGGTGCTCTATCCGGAAGCGGGTGCGCGGCTCCTGATACCCACGGAATTGGACGGAACACGAGGCAAGGCCATCATCGAAGTGGCGCATCGCGATCCTAACGCGGTGCTGCATTGGGATCTGGATGGGTCCTACCTCGGACATACCACCGGTGAGCACCGCATGGCGATCGATCCACCTGAGGGAACGCACCGGCTAACTTTGACCGATCAGAACGGGAACACGCTTCGGCATGCGTTCACCGTCGTAGGCCGCGAACGCGATCGATGAACCATGTGGAAGAACCATTTCGTGCTCAGTGCTATCGCATCGCTCACTTGCGCTACGCTGCTCGCACAACCGGACTCTCTTTTCGTTCCTGAGGCGAACGGTATCGTCGCCTACAAGGTGCTTTATGAGCCTACGCGCCCGGACGAACAGTACTCCCGCATCGGCCGCTTCGTCCACGATACCTCGGCCATCGCTGTTCGGCTGGGTTACAAGCGGGGCAAACCGTGCGGTGTGTACCGCGCCTACTACCCCGATGGTCGTCCCTTGATCTTCGCGGTGTACGGCTGGGGGTACCTCAACGGTGATTGGAGCGAATACGGTCCGGATGGCCGCATCACCGTGAAAGGCCAGTACAGCGAAGGTTTGCGCGATGGAACGTGGGCTTTCCGCGCTGAAGGCATACTGGGCCATTACCGCAAGGGCAAGAAGAACGGCAAGTGGAAGTACTACGAGAACGACAAGGTGGTGCGCGTGGAACGCTATAAGGATGATCGCCTGCTTCCCGGCCGCACCTTCCGCTTCAAGTAACCACCTGACTTCAGTTTCGTTAACAGGTCGGGACAACCGAAGGGCTTTGCCGTCCGTTACTTTTCACCACGCTCCCCGACGACACATGAACAAAGCTCTTCTGAACGGCGCGTTAGCGCTGTTGCTGCCTGTGTGCGCTTTCGCCCAGACCGACCCATTGACCGTGGGAAAACTGGAGGCGCTCTTCTACCAGATCGACCACATGTACGTGGACAGCGTGAACGAGAAGAAGCTCGTGGACAAGGCCATCGTGAGCATCCTGGAAGAACTCGATCCGCACAGCATCTACATACCGAAGGAGGAACTGGATGTGGTGAACGAGCCCTTGAAAGGGAACTTCGAAGGCATCGGTGTGCAGTTCAACATCGTGCACGACACCATTTACGTGGTGGACGCCATCGCCGGTGGTCCCAGCGAACGTCTGGGCATCAAGTCCGGTGATCGCATCATCCGTATTGAAAAGGAGAACGTGGCAGGCGTCGGCTTCAAGAACAACGACGTGATGAAGCGCCTGCGCGGCAAGAAAGGCACGAAGGTGGAAGTGACCATCGCACGCTCCGGAACGCCCGAGCCGCTGGACTTCACCATCACCCGCGACAAGATCCCCATTTACAGCGTGGAGGCCTCCTACATGGCCACGCCGAGCGTCGGGTACATCAAGGTGAGCCGCTTCAGCGCCACCACGATGAAGGAGTTCCGCGAGAAGCTGGATATCCTCAAGAAGAGCGGCATGCAGGACCTGATCCTCGACCTGCAAGGCAACGGAGGTGGCTACCTGCGCACAGCGATCGAGATGGCCGATGAGTTCCTCACGGACAAGAAGCTCATCGTTTACACTGAAGGCCGCACGTCGCCACGCGAGGATACCTATGCCACAGCGGAAGGCCGCTTCGAGAAGGGCCGCCTTGTGGTGATGGTGGATGAAGGCAGCGCCAGCGCGAGCGAGATCGTGACCGGCGCGATGCAGGATTGGGACCGTGCCCTCGTGGTGGGCCGTCGCTCGTTCGGCAAAGGCCTGGTGCAACGTCCAGTGATGCTGCCCGATGGCAGTGCCGTGCGTTTGACCGTGAGCCGCTACTACACCCCGAGCGGTCGCTGCATCCAGAAGTCGTACGCTGAAGGACTGGAAGCCTACCAGCATGAGAAAGCGGACCGATTGAAAAAAGGTGAGCTCACCAGTGCGGACAGCATCCATGCCCAGGACACCGCTCGCTACTTCACCATGAACAAGCGCGTGGTCTTCGGCGGCGGCGGCATCATGCCTGATGTCTTCGTTCCGATCGACACCTCGCTCAGCTCCGACTACTTCGGCCAGTTGGTGCGGAAGGGCACACTGAACACCTTCGCGCTTACTTATGTTGACGCTCAGCGGGATGCCTTGTTGAAGCGCTTCCGTTCCGTGGACCAGTTCGGTGCGCAATTCACCATTGACCAGAAGATCACCGACGGGCTGGTGGCCATGGCGGAGAAGGACGGGGTGAGATCCGACCCGGAGGGCCTGCAACGCTCGAAGGCCTTGATCGACCTACGGTTGAAAGCCCTGATCGCCCGTGATGTCTGGGACACCTCGGCGTACTGGGAGATCATCAACCGGGACAACCCGATCGACCGGAGCTTCCAGCGCGCCGTGGACGTGTTGCGTGATGACACCTTCCAGCGCCTCGGATTGGCTGTGAAGTAGACCGTTGTTGAAGTTTCGTTAACGCCCTGGCCCTTGCTGGCCGGGGCGTCCTATTTTCGCCGCCCTACCAGAGAAACCAAACCACCGCCCGCACAAGAGGCGACCAAGCCATGAAGGACACCATCAAGATCGCGCTACTGGCCATCATCGCAGGCACGCTCATCATCCAGACGATCGGTCAACAGAGCGGCCCCTCCTCTTCTTCGACCGACAATGCTGCCATGGCCGCCCGCCCGGCAACGGCCGCTACCCCTGCCACCCAAGCCCCGAAATCCACTTTCGATCCGCTGACGCCACCTACGGCGCCCCCCGTGGACAACGGCCCGAAGACCTCACTTTCCTTCCAGACCGTTGACCACAGCTTCGGTAAGGTGAAGCAGAACAGCGAGAACAAGTACACTTTCACCTTCACCAACACGGGCAAGGTGCCCCTCACCATCAGCAATGCACAAGGCAGCTGCGGTTGCACGGTGCCGGATTACCCGAAGGAGCCCATCGCCCCAGGTGCAACGGGAGCCATCAACGTGGTGTACAAGCCCGGTATGCAACAAGGCAACCAGCAGAAGACCGTTACGGTGACCGCCAACACCGAGCCTCCGCAAACGCTGCTGCATATCAGCGCTGATGTGCAGACGGACGGTAGCGCCGCTGCCACCCCGGCTGCTCACTGATCCTACTCAGAACGTTCCAGGAAGGCCTCGCTGACGCGGGGCCTTTCTCATTTCGGTAACAGGCCGTCGATCGCTTGCGCCAGGGTCCGATCCTTCTCGGTCACCTTGTTACCTGCGCTGTGCGTGCTGAGCGAAATGCGCACCCTGTTGTACACGTTGCTCCATTCGGGATGATGGTCCATCCGCTCGGCGAGCATGGCCACGCGCGTCATGAAGGCGAAGGCCTCGTTGAAATCGCGGAAGAGGAACTCGCGCGTGAGCTTGTCGTCCTTCTCGGTCCACATGGCTGCGTCGGTTCAGCGGTGAATGGGAAGATGGATCATGTAAGGATCATCCGCATGCCGGACCAATGCCATCTCATCGATCAGGCGATGCCCGCCACACACCTTGTCCACGACGAAGAGCACATAGCGGATGTCGACCGCGATGTTCCTGCACTTGGCGGGATCGAACTGGATATCGCTCATGGTGCTCTCCCACGTCCGGTCGAAATTCAGACCGATGAGTTCACCACGCGCGTTGAGCACTGGGCTTCCACTGTTGCCGCCAGTGGTGTGCAGACTTGACGTGAAGCACACCGGCATCTCATCGGTGAGGCTGTACGGGGCATAATCGCCCTTCGCGTGCAGTTCGATCAAGCGTGCAGGCACTTCGAATTCCGCGTCACCGGCCTTGTGCTTGGCGATGACACCGGAGAGCGTGGTGAACGGCTCGTAGTGAACGCCGTCACGGGGATCGCTTCCCTCGACCTTGCCGTAACTGAGGCGCAGTGTGCTATTGGCGTCCGGCCATGCGCCACGTTCAGGAAAGAGATCGATCTGGCCCTTGGCGAACATGCGCATGTCACGCTCGATGCGGCCCGCAAACTCCGCCGCCTTGGGCTTCACCCTATCGTTGTAGGTGTTGATCACAGAGGATGCAAGGTCGAACAAGGGGTCCTTCCGCAGCTTTCGTGCCTTCTTGGCGGTGAGACCGCGCAACGCAGCTTTGCAGCGCACACTGTCCGTGAAGATGGACCGCGCATAGTAGTCATGGACCACTGCATCGCGGCTTCTTTTCCCCGCGTTCAAGGCCACCGTTCCCGGGGCCAGTAGGTCCTTGTCCACGTTAGCGAGAAAGATCGGCAGCTGCATCGTGAGGATCCGCTCATCCACGCTCATGTCCGCTTCCTTGAAGAACGGACCGATCGAGGCCAAGGCCTTGTCCAGTTCCGCTTGTGACTTTCCGCGGCGCTGCAACGTATCGAAGTCGTTCAACAGCGGTGAGAACCCGTAGCAGAACTTGAGCACATCCGAACCGGCACCGATCAGTTCCGCATAGAGGTCACGCGCTTGGGCATACTTGGGATACTCCTTGTACACCGCTTCAAGGTCCTTGATCGCTTCCACGTACTCCCGCTTTCCAGCGGCGGTGGCGCGCGCCACATAGTCCGTTTCAAAATCCCGTTTGCGTTCAACGGTCCTCAGTTCGTTCAATCCGCGCACCTCACCTATCCACTTCTTGTAGGCGTTGCTGATGCCGCTCTGCTTGTCAGCGTACTGGATGCGCGTGCGATCGCTCGCCAGCATGGCCGCATCGATCACTTGCAACGAGGCCGCGCGCATGGCGATGCGCAATGGATCGCCATGATCCACGATGTAGTCCACCTGGTAGGAACTGAGATATCGCTGCGTGCTTCCGGGAAAACCGTAGATCATGTCGAAGTCCCCTTCCTTCACACCGTCCATGGACACAGCCAGGCTGCGCAAAGGCTTGTAAGGCACGTTGGTCAGTGCGAAGGCCGCGGGTTTGTTCTCCGCATCGGCATAAATGCGGAAGATGCTGAAGTCCGCGTTGTGTCGGGGCCACATCCAGTTGTCCGTATCCCCACCGAACTTCCCGATACCTCCCGGTGGAGCGCATACCAGACGCACATCGGAGTAAGTGCGCGTTTCGATGAGAAAGAACGAGTTGCCATAATTGAAGGCCCTGACCACCGCTTTGTTGCCCGAAACCGCCGTCACTTCCGCCGCGATGGTGGCGCTCGCTTTCGCGATGGTGTTCTTTCGCTCCTCCTCGTTCATCGCTGCACCCACGCCGGCCAGGATCCTGTCCGTCACCTCTTCCATGCGCACGATGAAGGTCACGGTGAGGTCGTCGTTCCGCAGTTCATCAGCCGGCATGCGGGCCATGAATCCATCCTTCAGGTAGTCGTGTTCGACCGTTGAGTGCGCCGCGATCGCACCGAAGCCGCAATGATGGTTCGTCAGCACGAGCCCTTGGTCACTGATCAGCTCCGCCGTGCAGCCACCACCGAAAATGCAGATGGCATCCTTCAAGCTTCCATTGTTCAGTGAATAGATGTCCTCCGCGCTGAGCAGCAGGCCCTCGGTGCGCATGTCCCCTTCGATCGCCTTCAAGAGCGTGGGCAGCCACATGCCTTCGTGGGCCGAGATCAACGAGGAACAGAACAGCGCGGTACCGAAGAGGGTCTTGCGGATCATGGGATGGAACGGTCAGGCGGTCAAGGTAACGTTCCCCTGACCAGACACCTGGGGCCGCTGGCTGCCATGAATACCGCTTTCAGTACATTGGACTACCCTAACATGTACGCCTATGTTGACCAGACCATACCCTATCGCACTATGGATACTCCTGCTCTTGTGCCATGAAGCCATGGCACAACCAGGTGATATCGACGCCGCCTTCGCCAACAATGTGCTGACACATGGCGGCGCGGATCAATCGATCTTCTGCACGGCTGTTCGGCCGGACGGTCGCATTCTCGTTGGAGGAACCTTCACGCATTTCGGCGGGCTGCCCGCGAACCGCTTGGCATGCATGAAGCCTGACGGCACATTGGATACAGCCTTCACCAGTGGCATCACGATCACAGGGCTGCAAGTGACCGCCATCGCTGCCCTTTCGGATGGCAGCGTGCTGATCGGTGGGAACTTCTCAGAAGTCAATGGTGTTGCCCGCTCCCATTTCGCAAGAATAGATGCGAACGGCGCGTTGGACCTGGGCTTCGATCCCGTCTTCAATCTTCCCGTGTTCTGCATCCATCCGCGTGGTGATGGCGAGGTGCTGGTGGGTGGACAGTTCTCAAGCGTTGATGGTACCACGCGAAGATCCATCGCCTTGATCGATGGAACAGGCAACTTGGATACCGGGTTCAACGCCGGCCCGCTTAACAACCTCGTGTCCGACATCGCGATCATGAAGGACGGTCGGGTGGTGATCGGCGGACAGTTCACCAGTGTCGCAGGGACACCTCGCGCGCGGATAGCTGTGTTGAGCAGCACCGGCACGCTCGACACGGACTTCGCTCCCACCGCGGGTCCGGATGATCAGGTGTTCGCGGTCGCGTGTGATGACCTGGACCGTGTTCTCGTCGGGGGCAACTTCGATAACGTGAACGGATCTTCGCAGCCCGCACTTGTGCGTTTCACCGCGAACGGCTCCACCGATGCCACCTTCAATGTGCCTTCCGGCTTCGACCTTTCGGATGGTGTACTGGATCTTATCGTTTATCCGGATGGCAGCTTGATTTGCGCTGGAACGTTCGCCGACCTGGCAGGCGCGTCCTCGAACCGCCTTGTGCGCATGACCAGCACCGGAGCGTTGGACGCCTCCTTCAACGTGGGTACCGGCTTCACGGGAGCGTCCGTTTCACAACTGGTGATGCAACCTGACGGCAGGATCGTTACCGTGGGTTCGTTCACCAGCTACCGTGGTACCGCACAGAACCGGGTCACACGCCTTCTGGATTGCGCCCCGGTAGCCTTCTATCCTGATCTTGACCAGGATGGGTATGGCGCTCCGGGCCCCGCGTTGGTCACCTGTCATCCGCCTTCGGGATACGTGAGCAACAACGGCGATTGTGATGATGCGGACACGAACAGCCATCCCTTCAGTTCCTGCTACGACAACGATGCGCTTACCGTGAACGATGTGTTCGACGGCGCTTGCGTGTGCGCAGGTCAGTCCCAAGCAGTGCAGGCACGCGTGATGCTCGAAGGGCCGTTCAACGGCACGGACATGAACGATGGCCTTCGCACCGCCGGAGCCATCCCTCTGAGCGAACCCTACACCGCCTTGGGCACGTTCGGTGCGACCCCTTTCGGCGGGGGAACCATTCTACCAACAGTGCTGAACGTGACCGGGAATGATGCCATCGTTGACTGGGTAGTGCTCGCCCTGCGTACCGGCGAGAACGGCGCCACGGTGGCCAGCATGCGGGCGGCGCTTCTCCAACGCGACGGCGATGTGGTGGACCTTGATGGCACCAGCCCGGTCAGGTTCGCTGCGGTGCCGGGTGCATACCACGTGCAGATCATGCATCGCAATCACCTAAGCGCCACAACGGCCTCCTCCTTACAAGGTGCGGCTCCTGGACAACCCATCGTGGTCGACTTCACTTCCCCAGCTACCGTTTGTCACGGCACCAACGCTCGAAAGACCGCAGGCAGCACCATGGTCCTTTGGGGCGGTAATGTGACCAACAATGGTGTCCTGAGTTATACCGGCAGCAACAATGACCGCGACCCCATTCTGGTCAAGGTGGGTAGCACAACACCGAACAACACCGTGAACGGGTACTTCCGCGAGGACGTGGACATGAACGGAAGTGTACAATACACAGGTGCCGGCAATGATCGGGATCGCATCCTGATCAATATCGGAGGCGCTACTCCGAACAACGTAAGGTTGGAACAAATGCCTTGACCCGGTAATGTTGACCGGTCAGTAGGCTTGCCATGAACCTGCGAGCCATATCGCCGTATCAACGGGGACAAAAGAACCCCTCATGCGTCGTTCGCTCATCCTTATGGCATCGCTATGTTCCGCGCTCGTGTCGCATGCCCAGTTTCCAATGATCGATATGACCATGAGCGACAATGGTCAGGGGCAGGTCGAGTTCAGGATACGAAGTACGGAGCATTTCGATGGGGTACTCTCTTCGCTCACCTACACCGTGCGGTGGCCAGCATCGGCAGGTATAGCGCTCGATACCGCGATTCGCTGCTACCCGTTACAAGATGCGGTCCCAGTGAACGCGGTTCCAGTGGTAATCGACGGTCAGTACATGTATCGCACCTTCAATGGATTCAGCATCACGTTGCTTTCCGACATCGGTTACGCATGGGAAGGTGGAATGGAATACACCATCGCCACAGCAGACATATTGGTACCCGGCACAACCTTCGAACTGGTGAACGATGCGTGGACGGATGTGAACAATCGTTCGTACTACTGCTCACTGGGAGGAGAGAACCGGACCGGGAACTACTACCCCAGTCCAATGCCATTGGTGGACATACTTTCGACGGATCCCGGAACAGGATCCGTGCAAGTCTCGTTGGTCCCAGAGGATAACTACTTCGGCTGGGTAACCGATCTGACCTTCACCCTGCGTTGGAACGCAGCGTCTGGAGCTCATCTTGGGAACATCGTTCAGGACAGCAGCGTCTACGCTTATCTGCCCATCGAGAAGATCGGGGATGAGGTCACCGCTGGAGCCTACCGTTACCAGCGTTTCCATGGCACGGGTGTGAAGAGCATCGCCAACGCAGGTGAAGCCTGGTTGGCCAACGTTCCGGAGCAGGTCATGAGTGTCCAGGTGATCGGGGCCCCGACCGGCCTTCAGGTGGTGAACGATGCATGGACTGGATCGAACGGCGGCGACTTCGACATCGCGCTGAACGGCCAGGAGCGCACGCAAGGCATCACCACCGGTATCGCCGACCATACGCCGAACAGTACCGGCCTTTCCGTGATGTGCGAGCCTTCCGGATTGCGCGTTCAAGCGCGGATAGGAACGGCTGACGAGCATGCGCATATCGAGCTGTTCACCCCGCTGGGTCAACGCCTCTGGCAGCGCAGCTTGCAGAACACCACCGGCACGCTCAACGTGCTCGTTGATCCTCCAATGGTAAACGAAGGTGTTTACATCCTTGCGGTCTCCTGTGGCGACCGTACATGGGTGCAACGCATCTTCCGCTGAGACGATCGAAGTGAAAGTCACCGCATCAAGCGCCCTTGTTCGGGGCGCTTGTTCGTTGTACACCGCTCTTCCCGAACCTTGCGCAAGGGTTATCTCCGGTCTACAACGCACGTCTCCTGCTCTGGTGCGATACCCCGTCGAGGGGTCATTCCACCACATGCCATGCGTTCGTTACCGCACACTTCGACACGGCACGAGGATGGTGGGGGTCAGGCTTCAATCGGAACCGGCCCATGAAACGCATCATCTATCATGTGAAACCCAGGCAAGGGGATCTTTGGGAAGCGAGACGTGAAAAACGTTCACGCGCAACGTTCATTTCCCCCTCGAAGGAGGAGGCCGTGCGTCGCATCTCTGAACAGATGAAGGACAAGTTCGCACAAGTGATCGTGCACGGCACCGACGGAAGTGTCGAGGCTGAGCACGTGTATCCGCCGGCGATGTGAACGCTCGCATGCTTCCAAATGAAGAAGAGCCCCTGACAATAGGGGCTCTTCACGTATCGGATATTGTCCGATCGATGGATCAACGGTTTCCGCCGGAGCTACCACCTTGGTTGCCACCACGTGAACCGCCTTGGCTGCCACCTTGATCCCCTCCTTTGCCACTGCTGCCCTGCATGCCACCGCCGCGCGAGGTGGAACCACCCTCATCGCCGCTGTTGCTGCTGCCACCACGGTTACCACCGGAAGCTTCACCGCCCTTGCGGCCCGCTTCTGCCGCACGCTGAGGATCGTTGGCGAAGTTGCCGCCACTGGCAGACCCGCCTTTGCTGGCGATCTCCCGTTGCTTGTCCTCGTCCATGGCCGCGAACCCGCGGTTGGAACTTCCTTGTGAACCGCTGCTGCCGCTGCCACCCTCATTGCCACCACGGCCACCTTGGTTACCACCTTGGTTGCCACCCTGTCCTTGTCGCTTTTCAGCCATTGTTTTGGTTGTTGTCCAGTAGGCCATGCCGACCATCAGCACTGTAACCTCACCGGAGCGCTTCAGTGGATTCAGATCACGGGCCGCTGGTCCAGGTCACGGCTTCATGGAACGACCTGTAGTTTCATTCTCCGGAGTTTCCCTTCCCTTCAACTCCGCGGCGGCTCCAACCATGCGCAGCGATGAGGGGGACAACAATCCACATCCGCGCGGAACTTCTACTCCCATTCGCCTGAGGCGCATTCCCTCAATACGATCGCATGTCCAGGGGCGAACAAAATGACTTTGGTCAGTGTTCTTGCCACCGTCGCTCTCCACTTTGGAAGCGTGGTTGCGCTGTGGATACATGGTGCCGCCTAGGCGTGGGCCCGGAAGGACAGGGAGAGGTCTTTCTTGGGTCCTCGCTGTTTTCAGGCGGTCCTACTTGCGGGGGCGCAGGTCCGGACGGTCCGCATAGCCCCATTCGTCACCAGGGGGTAGGTCAGGCGGCACAGGGCCGGGGTCGCGAAGAATGCGCACCACCATCGTTACCAAGGCCAGCGGCAACAACGCGAGCAACGAGGCCAGCCACCATACGGCTTCTCCGCTCACAGCGGTAACCACCACCAAGGGAACCAGGAGGCTGCCGAACAAGGCGGTGCGTTCCGAACGGCTCATGTTCACCGCGCAGGAAGAACCGGGCCGAAGTAGGCTGACCACCGTCAACCCCTTCCCTTCCCCAGCGGGTCACATTCGCGGCCTATCGTTCGGCGCGACCGAACGATCACACCGCAGCATGCAGCACCGCACCATCATCGAGCCCTTCCGCATCAAGAGCGTGGAGCCCATCGGCATCAGCACAGCGGCCGAGCGCGAGCAGCAGTTGAAGGACGCGCACTACAACCCCTTCCTCTTGCGCTCGCGCGATGTCATCATCGACCTGATGACCGACAGCGGCACCAGCGCCATGAGCGCGCGCCAATGGGCCGGAGTCATGGAAGGTGATGAGGCCTATGCCGGCTCGCGCTCGTGGGAGCGTATGGAAGAGGCCGTGCAGGAACTCACCGGCATGGAACACGTGCTGCCCACGCACCAAGGCCGCGCGGCGGAGCGCATCATCTACGGGCACCTCGGCGGGCCGGGCAAGGTCTTCCTCAGCAACACGCACTTCGATACCACCCGCGCCAACATCGAGTTCACCGGAGCCTCCGCCATCGACATACCCATCGCTGAAGGCAAGGACCCCGCGCTCGAGCACCCCTTCAAAGGGAACATGGACGTGCTCGCCCTGCGCACCTTGTTGGCTGAACACCAGGGCCGCATCGGCGCGGTCATCCTCACCGTTACGAACAACAGCGGCGGCGGACAACCCGTGAGCCTGCGCAACGCGGAAGAAGTGGCGGCCCTCTGCCGTGAGCATCGCGTGCTCTTCCTGCTGGACTGTTGCCGCATCGCGGAGAACAGCTGGTTCGTGAAGCACCGCGAAGCCGGCATGGAGCAGCTCTCCTATCGGCACATCGCACAGCGCATGTTCGCCCTGGCCGATGGTGCGGTGATGAGCGCGAAGAAGGATGCCTTGGTGAACATGGGCGGCTTCCTCGCCTTGCGCAACGGCGAACTGGCCGAGGCCTGCACCAACCTGCTCATCATCACCGAGGGCTTCACCACCTACGGCGGCCTCAGCGGGCGGGACATGGAAGCCATCGCCACCGGCCTGGAAGAGGTGTTCGACCCGCATTACCTCGACTACCGCATCCGCAGCACCACCTTCCTGGGTGAGGGATTGCACGCGCTGGGTGTGCCGCTCATGCGCCCCATCGGCGGCCACGCCGTGTACATCGATGCGAAGGCGCTCTATCCGCACATCCCGCCCGCGCAATACCCCGGGCAGGCGCTTGTGTGCGAACTCTACCGGCTGGCGGGCATCCGCAGTGTGGAGATCGGTTCCGTCATGTTCGGCAAATACGGCGCGGACGGTGGCCTGCAACCCGCCAGCATGGAACTGGTGCGACTGGCCATTCCCCGCCGCGTGTACACGCAGAGCCATATGGAGTACGTGGCCGAGACCTTCGAGGAAGTGATGCGCACACGCGAACGCGCGCGCGGCTTCCGCATCACCAAGGAGCCGAAGTTCCTTCGCCATTTCACCGCGCGCTTCGCCCCCCTCGCATGAGCCACGAACGCATCGTGCAGGTGACCAAGCGCTTCACGCTGGAGATGGCGCACGCCCTGCGCGGGCACGATGGCGCCTGCCAGCACATCCACGGGCACTCCTACGTGCTTGATGTCACCGTGCGCGGCGTTCCCCTCGCCCACCCTGGCCACCCGAAGAACGGAATGGTCATCGATTTCACCGCGCTGAAGACCATCGTGCAGCGCTGCGTGCTGAACGACTACGACCATGCGCTGGTGCTGCACGAGAGCGAGCGCGAACACCTTCCACTGCAGCATCCGCTGTTCGCGCGCACGCGCTTCACGCCGTGGCAACCGACGTGTGAGCACTTGCTGTTGGACATGGTGGCGCGCATCAGCAAGGAACTGCCCAGCACCGCTCGCCTGCATCATGCGCGCTTACAGGAAACCGCGAGCAGTTGGGCGGAGTGGGATGCGATCGGATAAGGTGGGAGCAGGCAGACAGACACGCGATGTCGCGCGGCATCTCCACCTCCTTGCCGTGCAGGCGAAGGGTGTAGCGGCCCCACGGGGTCACGCGCATCAGTTCCTCGAAGAGCGCTTGGGCATCCGCCCAGGGAAGCACCACGCCGTAATGGGTGATGAGGTCCGCGAAGGGATGCTGCGCGGGCTGTACACTCCTGTCCAGCGCGGCCATTTCCTCATCCGGGAAAAGGGAGGATGCCATGACCGGGGCCGCCACCGATCCCATGCCTTTCTTATCGAAGGACCGCGTGGGCCGTGTTGACAAATCACCTGACTTCCGTGATCTTGCGATAGTTCCGCACCACAGGCCTTCCGCTGAGCGCGAGGAAGGTGCTGGAAGCCGCCCCCAACCCTTCTGCTTGGATGTCCTGTGGCGGGCCTGAAAAGGTCCGCCGCAGGGCGCCGGGGATGTTAGTCAAAATCTGCTGATACTCACTACTGGAAAACCACCATGCCCGTCTCTTGGAGCAGCGCGTGGCGGTATCTTACTTCGTGTCACAGTACGATCCAGCGCGGTATCGGGTCATCTCTCCAACGATTCTCTATCATGGTGCACCAGCAGTTCCACCCTGCGCTGCGGCCCCTTGTGATCGCAGCCGTCGTTACCTTCCTCCATCCGCTCTACAGTAGCGCCCAGAACGGTTCAGAGTACCAACCTGGCAAGATGTACGTGATCCGGGTGAGCGAACCCTCGGCCACCCGCATAGCGCTCGAACTGCGCATGCCTTCCCTTGCCGAAGAGATGCGCAACGGCGGGGTGACCGAATACATGGTGGACCATCTGTTCATAGCCAAGAAGGCACAGGAGGCACAATGGTTCTTCGCGTATTTCGATGAACAACGTCAGACCAAAGAGGACCTGATGCGGGACATGGACCTTCTCACGTGGTTCTACCATGGCCATCACGCGCAAATACTGCCGTTGGAACTGCTCGATAGCCCCCTGGCACCGCAGCTGTCCCAGGAGCCGGTCCGGAAGAAGTAGACCCGGCTGGTCGATCGTTCGGGCTATTCCATCTGTCCGCAGGAAGGTTCCGTCGCGAACCTGGCCACCCGTTCCGCCGTAGTAAGCCCGCTCCTCAGCGGACTTTCATGCTACCGTTCATCGACAACCTCCTTTCCTGCAAGTGGTTGTGCTACCCGCGCCAACACGGCCACAAGGCCCTGTTCGTCATCAGCGCATGGTGCATGGCCACGGTGGCACTGCCGCAGAGCCATTCCTGGAAGTGGAGCTTCGGGCTGTCCAGCAGTGATCCGGAGCAGTTCAATGATGTGGCGGTCGATAACAATGATGCCAGCGTTTACGCGATCGGTGATGCGCAGAACAGCAACATCCAGATCGGCCCGTTCAACCTCTTCGACCAGGACCAGGGCGTGCTGGCGAAATTCGAGTCCACCGGTGCCCTCCTGTGGTACGTTCCCATCGGCGGCTCTGATCAGGAAACAGCGGAAAGTGTAGCTGTCGGCCCCGATGGTACCGTCTACATCACGGGCGGTTTCCAAGGCAGTTGCTATCTCTACGACCAAGGCAGCATTCTCGCGGCCGCCACGCTGACCTCCTTCAGTGGCTCAGTGGACATCTACATGGCCGCTTACACATCCAGTGGTCAACTCCTTTGGGCCAAACAATTGGGTGCGAACGGGTCTACGGACGAGAAGGAACCACGCGTAACAGCGGACGCATCCGGCCCCACCTTCAGCGCCAGCTTCAAGGGCAGCCTGACCTACAATACGCTCAGCAGTGCAGCCTCTTTGTCATCGAACAATTATGACCTGGCGCTGCTCCACCTTGACCCTACGGGGAACACGCTCTGGATGCGTACCGGGGGGTCCACATTGGATGATTACATCACCAGCATCGCCTCGGATGGCACACGCATCTACACGGCGACCTTGTCCGGTGGCACACCCCTGCGTTGGTACGACAGTTCGGGATCCTTGATCGGTCAGAGCGCAAGCACCAACCGCGACCATCATTACATCGCTTTCACTTCTTCAGGTGGATGGGGCTGGGCTGCCGCCGTGAACGATCCCAACAACGGTGCGATCGGCGATCCTTGCATCGCGGTCAATTGTGCCGGTGTGTTCGTCACCGGTGCGGTGGGTCCGGGCAGCTCGCTGCTCGGCAGTTCACCTTCCGGTGGCAACGGTAACGAATACATGTACCTCGCCAGGCTCGACCCCACGACCGGTGCCGGCGGCAGCAACAACTGGGTAAAGTGGGGCGTGACGAACAATGGTAGCGGGCTGTTCCGGCCCAGCAGTATCGCGCTTGGCAAATACGGACTCATCCATGTGGGGGGGTACATGGACGGCAGCATCTCTTACGGCGGGCAATCGATCAGCACGAGCAACAATGTGGATGGATTCCTGCTGACCACACGAAGAGATGGCGTGGTGAAAGCCTTCAATGCCATCGGTGGTGACAATGATCAGAACATCCGTTCCATTGCAGCGGACGACTTCGGCGGGATCATTACCGCCGGTTGGTTCAAAGAGGAGATGAACATCCCCTCCCATCAACTGTCAGGCAACGGTTCCTCGGTGGATGCCTTCGTCGCCTTCGCACAATTCGGAGCGCGCGAGCCGGCTTATGCGGAGCGCACGCGTTTCAGCGCACCGACCGAGATCTGCCAAGCAGCGGCCAACATAGACCTCAGCACGTGGATGGTCGGCCCGTTCAGTGGCAACGCAACGGCTGTAGCCGGTGCTCAGACCAATGTGACCAATCCTTCGAACGCGATCGGCAGCGCGAACCTTTCTGTCGCCACTATGGCCGGTGGCAACAGTTCATTCACCGTAGACCTTGGAACCACGGTGCCGTCCGGCGAAGCGATCGGCATTCTCTGGAAGCGCAATGCCAGCGCCACCGCAGCGTCCACACTTGCCGTTTCGGTTTCCACTGACAATGCCAGCTGGACACCCTTGGGTTCCAACCTGAGCACCAACCGCACCACATACCAGTATACCTGGATCAGGCCCATGACGGCCACCCGTTATTTGAAGGTGTCGAACATCTCGGCCAACGGTGCTGCCGATATCGATGCCTTCTCATACTCCTACGGAACGGAAACAGGCGGTGTGTGGTCCGGCACGGGTGTGAGCGGTACCACGTTCACTCCATCGGCCTGTCCCGCGGGTCCGGTGGCCATAACCTATACCTTGAATTACGGCGGTTGCAGCTACAGCACCACGCGTACGGTCCAGATCGTGTCCGTGACAGGAGGAACCATCAGCGGCCCGGCAACCGTGTGCCCCGGTGGAAGCGCTACGTTCTCACTGGCCGGTGGCAACACCACGAGCAACCTCTGGTACTTCAGCACGAACAGCGGATCCACTTGGAACACCTTCGGGGCGGCCAACAGCACGACGAACACGCTGGCCAACATCACCGCCACCGCACAGGTGCTCGTGCGTTCCATCCAGGGTAGTTGCTCGGCCCCATCGAACACGCTCACCATCACACCGGCTGACAACACCTTCCCTGTTTTCACCAATTGCCCCGGGGACATCATCGTTCAAGCGCCCGCTCTGGCCACGACCGTGGTGGTGAACTTCAGCGCACCCACCGCGACCGACAATTGCGGTGCGATAACGTTGGTTCAGACCGCGGGACCAGCCTCCGGTTCAGCGTTCCCCATCGGCACGACGCAGATCACCTTCAAGGCAACGGACGCGACCAACCATAGCACCGAATGCTCCTTCAATGTGAACGTGACGCCCGATGCGTTCCCGACCATCATCTGCCCGAACGATATCACTGTGAACAGCAACCCCGGGCAATGCGGGGCGGTCGTTACTTATACGGTTCCCATTGGAACGGATAACGAAGGCCCGGCAACGACGATACAAACGGACGGCTCGGGCTATACGAGCAACAGCTTCTTCCCGGTCGGTGTGGTGCAACAGCGGTATACCGTCACCGATAATACCTCCAACTCCGTATCGTGCTCCTTCCAGGTGCGCGTGATCGATGCGGAGAGCCCTACGATCGTTTGCCCACCTGACCAGACCATCCAGACGCCGGCCAGTTCGTGCACCGCGCAGATCAACTACGCCTTACCGGTAAGCACGGATAACTGCGGTGCGACCACGCCTACGCTGGTGAGCGGACCGGCGAACAACTCGACCCGGCCACCGGGCGAATACACCGTGGTGTACCAGGTGCAGGATGCGCGACCGAACACGGCCACCTGTTCGTTCCATATAAGTATCAGGGATGACAATGCACCCGATATCGTTTGCCCTCCGAACGATACGCTGGCCGTCGATCCGCTGACGTGCACGACCGCTACTCCGACCTATCAGCCTGTAGCAACGGACAACTGCGCTGTAGCGGTGGTTTGGCAATATTCAGGGCCTTCGTCAGGCACGTTGCTCGACATCACCAACAGTCCCTACTTCGCGCGCTGGGCAGTGCGGGACAATTCCGGGAATCTCGCGACGTGCGAGCAGGTCATCACGGTGATCGATGATGCACCTCCGGTGATCAACTGCGCATGGCCTTGGCCGATCGTCCTCTACGCCGATCAGAACGTGGGCGTTCCCGTCCCGGCTCTGGACACGCAACAGAGCTACGAGGATTGCAGCCCGCTCGTGCATTCCCAAGACCCTGCCGCAGGTACATTGATCATCGACGACACATTGATCACCACCACGGTAACAGCGAACGGTCTTTCAAGCACAACGACGGACCTGGTGGTGGTCCTTGACACCGTTCCACCGAACCTGATCTGCCCCAATGATACCGTGCGCATCGGTGCGACCGTCGCAACATGCTCTGCCGATGCCTCCGGTGTTCTGGCCTTGGTAATGGCCACCGATGGTGTGCTCGGGAGCGTGACACTGGCACAGATCATCGGTCCGGCCCTCGGAAGTCCCATACCCGGTCCTGGTTTCTTCGATATCGGTTTCATCGCGCTGGACCCGGACAGCAATTCCAGCCTTTGCCGGTTCACGCTGGCCGTCGTGGATACGACAGGCCCACAACTGTCCTGTCCGGCGCATCCACCATTGACCGCCACCTCGGTGGGTTGCACTGCAGTACTGCCGGATTACGCGGCGATCTCGAACGCGAACGACATCTGCAGCACGGAGATCTCGATCGATCAGTCCCCTGCACCCGGCACCTCAGTGAGCAACGGAACGCTCGTGACCATCACTGCACAGGACAGTTCAGGTAACCAGAGCAACTGTTCGTTCACTGTTCAGGTGGAGGACCGCACCCCGCCCCTCCTTCTTGATTGCCCTGCGGACGAACGACTGTACAGCACCAGCGGCGCCTGCAGTGTGCTGTACGATCCGCCTACCGTGCATTCCACGGACAATTGCGACACCGACAGTGAAAGCGATCACCAACTCTGGTTGCTCGAGGATGGTACCGCCACCTGGCAAAACGTCACCTCAGCGACGGATCACACACTTGCTCCGGGTATGCACCGGTTCTTTGATGTCCATCGCGATGACAGCGACAACCAGGACACCTGCTTCTGGACCGTGGAAGTGGTGGATACGCTGGCTCCGACGATCACCACACCGGGCAATATCATCGCTTATGCGACAGCCAACTCCTGCGGTACGCCTGTGGAGTTCCTCGTGGAATTCGACGATGAATGCGCGCTGTTGAACACCTCGGTGGTTCCGGCAAGTGGTTCGTTCTTCCCGGTAGGTACGCACGGCATCATCGCTTCGGCGCAAGACATCAACCTCAACATCACCACAGCTCCGGCCTTCACCATTACCGTTCTGGACACGGTTCGACCCGTCATCGCATTGTCGGTCGCCGTGCCTGCCATACAAGCTACCTCGGGCTGCAGTGCAGCGATGCCTGACTGGATCAGTCTGCTGAGCGCATCTGACAATTGTGGACTTGCGCCCGGCAGTATATCGCAGAGTCCCGCAGCTGGAACATCGGTCAGCGGTGTGTTCACGGTGACCTTCGTGGTAACGGACATCCATTCGAATTCGCGTAGCCTCAGTATCACCGCATCAGTGACCGATGCGGATACCGACAACGACGGCATTCCTGATTGCTCGGACCCCTGCCCCAACGGAGCCAACCCTGGTGCGAGCTGCAATGACAACAACGCCTGCACCATCAACGATGTGATCCAGGCCAACTGCGCTTGCGCGGGTACCGTTCAGGACACGGATGGTGATGGCACCTGCGATGCGAACGACGGCTGCCCCAACGATCCCAACAAGATCGCGCCAGGCATCTGTGGTTGCGGTGTGGCGGATACGGACAGCGACAACGACGGCATCGCCAACTGCGTGGATCCCTGCCCCAACGGAGCCAACCCCGGTGCGGGCTGCAACGACAACAACGCCTGCACGATCAATGATGTGATCCAGGCCAACTGTTCCTGTGCGGGCACCGTGCAGGATACCGATGGTGATGGCACCTGCGATGCGAACGACGGTTGTCCCAACGATCCCAACAAGATCGCGCCAGGCATCTGTGGTTGCGGTGTGGCGGATACGGACAGCGACAACGACGGCATCGCCGACTGCGTGGATCCCTGCCCCAATGGCGCTAACCCGGGTGCGAGCTGCAACGACAACAATGCCTGCACGATCAATGATGTGATCCAGGCCAACTGCACTTGTGCGGGTACTGTTCAGGACACGGATGGTGATGGCACCTGTGACGCCAACGACGGTTGTCCCAACGACCCCAACAAGATCGCGCCAGGCATCTGCGGTTGTGGCGTAGCGGATACCGACTCGGATAGCGATGGCATCGCCGACTGCATGGATCCCTGCCCCAACGGAGCCAACCCCGGTGCGGGCTGCAACGACAACAACGCCTGCACGATCAATGATGTGATCCAGGCCAACTGCACTTGCGCGGGTACCGTTCAGGACACGGATGGTGATGGTACCTGTGACGCGAACGACGGCTGCCCCAACGATCCGAACAAGATCGCACCAGGCATCTGTGGTTGTGGCGTAGCGGATACCGACTCAGATAGCGATGGCATCGCCAACTGCGTGGATCCCTGCCCCAACGGAGCCAACCCCGGCGCAAGCTGCAACGACAACAATGCCTGCACGATCAATGACGTGATCCAAGCCAACTGCACTTGCGCGGGTACCGTTCAGGACACCGATGGTGATGGCACCTGTGACGCGAACGATGGCTGCCCGAACGACCCCAACAAGATCGCGCCAGGCATCTGCGGTTGTGGTGTGGCGGATACCGATACCGACAACGACGGCATCGCCGACTGCGTGGATCCCTGCCCCAACGGCGCGAACCCGGGTGCGAGCTGCAACGACAACAACGCCTGCACGATCAATGATGTGATCCAAGCCAACTGCACTTGCGCGGGTACCGTTCAGGACACCGATGGTGATGGCACCTGTGACGCGAACGATGGCTGCCCGAACGACCCCAACAAGATCGCGCCAGGCATCTGCGGTTGCGGTGTGGCGGATACCGATACCGACAACGACGGCATCGCCAACTGCGTGGACCCCTGCCCGAATGGTGCGAACCCGGGTGCGAGCTGTAATGACAATAACGCATGCACGATCAATGACGTGATCCAAGCCAACTGCACTTGCTCGGGTACGGTTCAGGACAACGATGGTGATGGCACCTGTGATGCGAACGACGGTTGCCCGAACGACCCCAACAAGATCGCTCCTGGCATCTGCGGTTGTGGCGTAGCGGATACCGATACCGACAACGACGGCATCGCCGACTGCGTGGATCCCTGCCCCAATGGCGCGAACCCGGGTGCGAGCTGCAACGACAACAATGCCTGCACGATCAACGATGTGATCCAGGCCAACTGCACTTGCACGGGTACTGTTCAGGACACGGATGGTGATGGCACCTGCGATGCGAACGACGGTTGTCCCAACGATCCCAACAAGATCGCGCCAGGCATCTGCGGATGCGGTGTGGCGGATACCGATACCGACAACGACGGCATCGCCAACTGCGTGGATCCCTGCCCCAATGGCCCGAACCCTGGTACGGCCTGCAATGATGGAGACCCCAATACAGGGAATGATGTGATCAACGCGTCGTGTCAGTGTGCGGGATCGGTGTTGGACTGTGATGGCAATCCGGGAGGCCCCAACGTTGCTGGCGCACCTTGTGACGACCAGATCAGTTGTACCATCAATGACCATTATAACATTGCTTGTCAGTGTGTGGGTGAAACCACGGATCCTGACAACGACGGATGGGATAACTGCATCGATGAGTGTCCTTATGATCCGAACAAGATCGAAGCGGGGGTTTGTGGTTGCGGCGTGACCGACACGGACAGCGACAACGACGGCATCGCCGACTGCGTGGATCCCTGCCCCAACGGAGCCAACCCCGGTGCGAGCTGCAACGACAACAACGCCTGCACGATCAATGATGTGATCCAGGCCAACTGTTCCTGTGCGGGCACCGTGCAGGATACCGATGGTGATGGCACCTGCGATGCGAACGACGGCTGCCCCAACGATCCCAACAAGATCGCGCCAGGCATCTGCGGTTGCGGTGTGGCGGATACCGATACCGACAACGACGGCATCGCCAACTGCGTGGACCCCTGCCCGAATGGTGCGAACCCGGGTGCGAGCTGTAATGACAATAACGCATGCACGATCAATGACGTGATCCAAGCCAACTGCACTTGCTCGGGTACGGTTCAGGACAACGATGGTGATGGCACCTGTGATGCGAACGACGGTTGCCCGAACGACCCCAACAAGATCGCTCCTGGCATCTGCGGTTGTGGCGTAGCGGATACCGATACCGACAACGACGGCATCGCCGACTGCGTGGATCCCTGCCCCAATGGCGCGAACCCGGGTGCGAGCTGCAACGACAACAATGCCTGCACGATCAACGATGTGATCCAGGCCAACTGCACTTGCACGGGTACTGTTCAGGACACGGATGGTGATGGCACCTGCGATGCGAACGACGGTTGTCCCAACGACCCCAACAAGATCGCACCAGGCATCTGCGGTTGTGGAGTAGCCGACACAGACACTGATGGTGATGGCATCGCCGACTGCAACGACAACTGCCCGGCTCTCGCGGGTCAGATCGGTGATGCCTGCGACGATGGAAACGCGAGCACCAGCAACGACCTGATCAACGCGAACTGCGTCTGCGCTGGCACCCAAGCCAACGACTGCAACGGAGTTCCTGGTGGATCCGCTCAGCCCGGTTCGCCATGCGACGATAACAACGTGTGCACGGTGAACGATGCGATCCAGGCCAACTGCGTCTGCGCGGGTACCGTTCAGGACACGGATGGTGATGGCACCTGCGATGCGAGCGACGGCTGCCCCAACGACCCCAACAAGATCGCGCCTGGCATCTGCGGTTGTGGTGTGGCGGATACCGATACTGACAACGACGGCATCGCCGACTGCGTGGATCCCTGCCCCAACGGAGCCAACCCCGGTGCGAGCTGCAATGACAACAACGCATGCACCATCAACGATGTGATCCAGGCCAACTGCACTTGCGCGGGTACCGTTCAGGACACCGATGGTGATGGCACCTGCGATGCGAACGACGGTTGCCCCAACGACCCCAACAAGATCGCGCCTGGCATCTGCGGTTGTGGTGTGGCGGATACCGATACTGACAACGACGGCATCGCCGACTGCGTGGATCCCTGCCCCAACGGAGCCAACCCCGGTGCGAGCTGCAATGACAACAACGCATGCACCATCAACGATGTGATCCAGGCCAACTGCACTTGCGCGGGTACCGTTCAGGACACCGATGGTGATGGCACCTGCGATGCGAACGACGGTTGCCCCAACGACCCCAACAAGATCGCGCCAGGCATCTGCGGTTGTGGCGTAGCGGATACGGACAGCGACAACGACGGCATCGCCAACTGCAATGACAACTGCCCGAACCTTACTGGTCAGATCGGTGACGCCTGCGATGATGGCAACTTGAACACGAGCAATGATGTGATCAACGCGAACTGCGTCTGCGCTGGCACCCAAGCCAACGATTGTAACGGAGTTCCTGGTGGATCCGCTCAGCCCGGTTCGCCATGCGATGATGACAACGTGTGCACGGTGAACGATGTGTACCAAGCCAACTGCGTCTGCGCGGGTACCGTTCAGGACACCGATGGTGATGGCACCTGCGATGCGAACGACGGTTGCCCCAACGACCCCAACAAGATCGCGCCAGGCATCTGCGGATGCGGAATAGCGGATACGGATAGTGATGGGGACAGCACAGCCGATTGTGCTGATCCCTGTCCTTCGATAGCCAACGTCAGCCCGGGTGATGCGTGCGATGACGGTGTGGTGCTCACTTACAATGATGTCTATGACCAGAACTGCAACTGCATAGGTTCTGTGATCGACTGCCAAGATGACGATCCCTGCACCCTTGATGCTTGGGACGCCAATACCCAAACGTGCATACATACACCCATCTTCGTTGATGCTGGGTGGACCGCGCCCCTGATGGCCTGCGGTTCCATTGGCCCGATCGACCTGAACACCATGGCTCCTGTGATGCCCGGTGGTACCTGGTCAGGAACGCAGGTCAATGGTTCCCTGTTCGATCCGACGGGATTGAACGGCGGCGTGACCATCAGCCATGTCATCAACATCGGCGGTTGCATGGACACGGTCACTCAAGTGATACAGGTCGTGCCTGGGCCTCATGCGGATGCCGGCGATGATGCTCAAACGTGCGGACTTGAACATTCGCTGGAAGCGGTGGTGGATGTGGTTCCAGGAAATTGGACCGGTCCGAGCGGCGCGATCTTCAGCGAGCCTTCTGATCCCAACACCATGGTCAGTGTGCCAGTGGCCGGTGAATACGACTTCGTGTGGTCCGTCGGGGATGGTCAGTGTTCCGATCGGGACACCGTGCACATCTCCTTCCTGGAAGCAGGCACGTCGTTGACGGTGAACGCAGGACCTGACCAGTCCATTGATGTGGCCACCTCGGCCGTGCTGAGCGGAAGCGTTACGAACGGCGCCACGATCACATGGTCCAGTGCTGATCAGGGCTTGGTGTTCGACAACATTTCCGATCCAGCCACCACGGTCAGCGGCCTTTCGTCCGGTGAGAACCTCGTGATACTCAGTGCAACGTTCGGAAGCTGCGCCACAGCCAGCGACACGATGGTCGTCCGCGTGAACGACATCTTCGTGCCGCAAGGCTTCTCACCGAACGGCGATGGTGTGAACGACCTGTTCGAGATAACCGGTATCCGTGTCTTCCCGGATAACGACCTGAGCATTTTCGACCGCTGGGGCCAAGAGGTCTATAGCCGTCATGGATATCACAATGAATGGGATGGCCGCGGCCGATCGGGTCAGCCCCTCATCGATGATACCTACTTCTATGTGTTGAACCTGAGCAAGGAGCGTACGTACAACGGTTTCGTCATCATAAAACGATGAGGGGAAAGAGCGAAGCGGTATTGACATTCTTCCTTGCACTTGCGGGGCTTTCCGCCCGTTCCCAGCACACGCCACTGACCAGTCAATACCTGTTCAATGGCCTGCTTATCAATCCTGCTTACGCGGGCAGCAGGGACGCCCTTACCGCCAACCTCACTTGGCGGCAGCAATGGGTCGGTTTCGAAGGTGCGCCATCCACCCAGCTGGTCAGCATCCATTCTCCGTTGAAACGCTCCAGGTTGGCCGCAGGGCTCTTGCTGATGAACGACCGCATCGGCGTGAGCCGTGAGACGGGCGTGCTCAGCAACTTCGCCTATCGCATCCCCTTCCGACGAGGAAAACTCCAGCTCGGTCTAGGGGCCGGTGTTTCGCTCATGCGTGCCGAATGGACCAGCGTTGCCATCCAGGACCGCTCGGACGTCCAGTTCGCCAACGACAGCCGCAGCGTGGTGAAACCCAATTTCAGTGCGGGCGCCTACTACTACAAGAAGACCTTCTACATCGGCGCCTCCATGCCCTTCTTCATGAGCCAGCGGTACGATGCCACACGTGAGACCTGGACAGCGGCCGTGAACAGCGCGCAATACCAACCGATGCTCACCGGAGGCTATCTGTTCAAGCTCAACCGCGAGATCAAACTGAAGCCCACCACCCTGCTCCGGTATCAATCGGCATCTGGATTTCAAGGTGATCTCAGCGCGAACGTGATCATCAAGGACCGCATCTGGGCCGGGGTCAGCTACCGCAGCCAGGATGCCATCGTGGGCATGTTCGAGGTACTTCCCACGCCTCAATGGCGCTTGGGTTATGCTTACGACCTCGGCATCTCGAAGATCACGCCCTACCACAGCGGCACCCACGAGGTGATGTTGCAATATGAGTTCGGCAAGACCTTCCATGTAAGAGACCCCCGCTACTTCTGATCGAGATGCTACCGCGCCACTTCCTCCTCCTCTCCCCGCTTTGCGCCACGCTGGCGCTGGCGCAGGAGAGTTACGTGGTGACACCTGTGGACCTGAGCCCGATGGGTCATGATTACGCGCCTGTCCTGCGGGACAGCTCCGTGGTCATGTGCTCGTTGCGCGAGCGCGATGGATTGGTGAGCTACCGCAACGCCGAGACCGGTGACCCCTTCAGCGATCTCTATACCTTCACATGGAACGGCGAAAAGGCCGGCACGCCACAACTGCTGGGCGAATCGTTGACCACGCCGTTGAACGACGGTCCTGCGTCCTTCTGCATGAACGGCCAGACCATCTGCTTCACGCGCAACCAGAGCGAAGCGAAAGGAAAGACCTCCAAGGAGGACGACCGCTTGGGCCTTTACTTCTCCGCCTTCGTTGATGGACAATGGAGCACACCCGTCGCTTTCAACTACAACAGCAAGGTGTACAACGTGATGCATCCCGCGCTCACGCAGGATGGCAAGCTCCTCTACTTCGCCAGCGATATGCCTGGCGGCGAGGGCGGCGTTGACCTGTACCGGTGTGCCCTCAGCGGAGAAGGTTGGGACGCGCCGGTGAACCTTGGCCGCGCCGTCAACAGCGAAGCCAACGAACTCTTCCCCTTCATCGCGGCCAACGGCAAACTCTATTTCTCGTCCAACCGCGAGGGCGGACAAGGCAAGCTCGATATCTATTCCACCGCACCAAAAGGAAAAGGCTGGTCCAAGCCGGAGGTATTGCCCGATCCCATCAATTCAAAAGGCAATGACATCGGTTACACCTCCTTCGCCACGGACAGGAGCGGCTTCCTGAGCAGTGATCGTGATGGGAACGACCGCATCTATTCGTTCCGTCGCATCGTGCCCTTCTTCACCGATTGTGCTCCGCAACAGGAGAACAACTACTGCTATTCCTTCAACGAGCCCGGCAAGGACCTGATCGGCACGCTGCCGGTGCACTTCAGTTGGGACATGGGCGATGGCCAGCATATCGACGGACCAAAGGCTGAACATTGTTATGCCGGGCCGGGCCGCTACCATGTGGACCTCACGCTGGTGGACAATGCATCGGGCGAGGTTTTCTTCACCGTGGCCACGTACGAACTGAGCATTGACGATGTCCATCAACCGTACATCACTTGCTTGGACAGCCTCCGTGGAGGGCGGAAAGAAGTGCTGGATGCCGCTCACACGTACCTGCCGGAGCAAACGCTGGAAGAATACCACTGGGACTTCGGCGACGGCACCTTCGGCATGGGCCGTAATGCCCTGCACAGTTGGAGCACGCCTGGAGAGTACACGTTGAAGATGGCCGTATTGGGTGTCGATACGCACAAAGGCAACGTCATTGCCCATTGCGTGACCAAGAAGGTCGTGGTCATCAAGCACTTCGAGGACGTGATCGATGCACCCGTGCTCGCCAGCTTCCAGGATGCCGCCGGCAAAGTGCATGATTTCAACTTCCAGGCTCTTCCCTTCGATCAGTTCGCCATGACGGTGGAGAACAATGAGGACGTGCGCTTCAGTGTTGAGCTCTTCGCCAGCAAGGACCGCTTGAGCTTGAACGACCCACGCTTCACGGAGATCCGCAAATACTACCCGGTGTATGAACGCTATGATCCCGTTCGTGGCGTGTACGCCTATACGGTCGGACAAGCGAAAGACCTTCAAGGCATGTACGAAGTGTTCAAAAAGGTGATGGAACTGAAGTTCATGGATGCCGAAGTGGTGGCCATACACGCCGAAAAGGTGACGGACCTCAGCGCGCTGGCCCTGCTGAACGACCAGGACCTCAACAACAGCGTGGTGCGTGCCAGCACCATCCTCTTCGACAATGGCAAGGCCACCTTCTCGAAGGAGTTCGAACCGCAGCTCGAGAAAGTGATCGACCTGCTGAAAGTGCATCCGCAACTGAGCGTGGTGATCGAGGCGCATACCGATGCGAACGGTGGGGATGACTTCAACCTGAAGTTGTCCCAACAACGTGCGCAGAGCATCCAGGACTTCTTCATGCAGCACGGCGCGGAAGGCGAGCGGTTGGTGTCCATCGGACATGGCGAGAACCACCCCATCGCGGACAATACGACCGCCGAAGGACGGGCCCAGAACCGCCGCGTGGAGTTCCGACTGACCATGCGCGACGACCAGGCCTACGAGAAAAGCAAGTAGGCCGGTCTCGGGTGCAGGCACCCCATCAGTAGATTTCGGGCGTCTCCATAGGGATGTCCCTCCGCGATCTCCTCACCCCGGCTTCGCTGCTGCTGGCAACGATCGCCTTTGCTCAAGGCAATGGTGCCTTTTTGGAGAACCGTGGCCAATGGCCGGCAGCCGTCCACTTCAAAGCTGACCTTCCCGGCGCGGCCGTGTGGTGCGAGAACGATGGACTGCTCATCGACCGCTTCGTTCACCGACGTGATCCTGCCGATACCGGTCCGCATCCCCGACCCTTCCGAACTGACCACCATGTGCTGCGTTTGCGTATGGTCGATGCCGACCATGATGCGCGGAGGGAAGGTTTGGGCGTGCAGCGGGGGGCATACAACTTCTTCCTTGGCAATGATCCTTCCCACTGGGCCAGTGGCGCGCACGCCTTCGATGCGTTCATCATGCGCTCGGTCTGGCCAGGCATCGATGTACGTTGGCACCGCGCCGGTGATGCGCTCAAGTACGATGTGCTCATCGCACCCGGCGCTGATCCGCGAGCGATCGCTTTCCGGTACGAGGCAGCGGACAAGGTCGCACTGCACGGGAATGAACTCGTGATCAGCACTTCCCTCGGCGAACTGTTGGAGCATATTCCGATGGCATATCAGGAGGTGAACGGCACGCGTGTTCCCGTGAACTGTTCCTATCGACTGAAGAACGGAGTGGTGCGATTCGCTATCGAAGGTTATGACAGTACAGTGGCGCTGGTGATCGATCCCACTCTGGAACTGAGCACCTACAGCGGAAGCACCAGCGACAACTTCGGTTATAGCGCCACTTACGACAGCGAGGGCTTCCTCTACGCGGGCAGTTCTTCCTTCGGCAACGGTTATCCCACCACCACTGGCGCCTATCAGCAGACCTGGCATGGCGGAGATGGCCAGTTGACCATACCGGGCACGGACATCGCGCTCACCAAGTTCGACACCACGGGCACCTTCCTTATCTGGAGCACCATGCTCGGCGGAAGCGGTGATGATCTGCCGCACAGCCTCATCGTCGACCAGAACGACGAACTGCTCGTACTGGGTACCACGGGCTCTCCGGATTTCCCGACCACTTCGCAAGCCTATGATCAGTCGTTCGGTGGTGGTGTGCCCTACACCCCACAAGGCATCGGCGTGAGTTACCCGAACGGAGCGGACATGATCGTGGCCCGCATCTCCAACAACGGGCAGGCTCTTCTGGCCAGCACCTTCCTGGGTGGTTCGTTGAACGACGGCCATAACAGCGCGGCTGCGTTGAAGGTGAACTATGCCGACGAGATGCGCGGTGAGATCCTGCTCGCACCGAACAATGACGTGGTGATCGTGAGCTGCACCACCAGCCCTGATTTCCCCACCACGGCCGGTGCGCCACAAACGATCTTCGGGGGCGGCACGCACGATGGTGTGGTCTCCCGCTTCAACCCCGCTCTTTCCTCCTTGATGTGGAGCACCTTCTTCGGCGGAAGCGGCTCGGACGCTGCCTTCAGTGGTGAATACGATGATGCGGGACGGCTCTTCATCTGCGGAGGCACGAACAGCACGAACCTGCCAACGACAGCGAACGCGTTCCAGACCACTTTCCAAGGTGGCATGGCCGATGCCTTCGTCGCGAAGTACAACGCGCTCGGTTCGCAGTTGACCAACTGCACCTATTACGGAAGCGCGGCTTATGACCAGTCGTACCTCATGGACCTTGACCAGGAGGGGAATCCTTTCCTGTTCGGCCAAACGCTCGCCCCTGTGGGTGAAATGCTGGAGAACGCTGCGTATTCAGACCTCTCCGGCGGTCAGTTCATCTGCAAGATGGACCCCTTGCTCACCGACCGCCTGATCGGTGCGCGCATCGGAGACTTCAACAACGTGGTCGACCTCGACATCTCGCCCACCGCCTTCCTGGTCGACTATTGCGACAAGCTTTACGTGTGCGGCTGGGGAAGCCCCATCTACGTGCAGCTCAGCACGACCGGACTGCCTATCACCAACAATGCCTACCAATCCACAACGGACGGACAGGACTTCTACCTGGCGGTGTTCGAAGTGGACATGAGCGCATTATCCTATGGTACTTACTTCGGCGGCAACCTGAGCGAAGAGCACGTGGATGGTGGCACGAGCCGCTTCGATCGACGAGGGCGTGTGTACGGTGCGGTTTGCGCAGGTTGCGGCAACCATGACGACTTCCCGCACACGCCAGGCGCGTGGTCACCCACCAACAACAGCAACAACTGCAACCTCGGCGTGTTCAAGTTCGATTTCGATGCGCCCTTGGTGATCGCCGACCCCGCTTTCCAAGGACCCATCTGCGTCGGTGACCTTGTCCAGTTCCAGAACCACAGCCAGCTCGGTCAGACCTACCTGTGGGACTTCGGTGACAACAGCCAGACCTCCACCGCGGTGGCTCCGTTCCACACCTACACGCAACCCGGCACCTACACCGTCACGCTCTCCGCTTTCAACCCGAACGCATGCAACGAGCAGGATGTCGACAGCATACAAGTACACGTTTCGCCTGCTGCTCCATTCCTGCAAGCCATGGATGATGTGAACCTCTGCGGTCCTACCGCGAGCATCACGCTTTCAGCGACGAGCAACGGCACCGCCAGCATCTTCGTGTGGAGCACCAACGCGTCCTTCACCGATACGCTGAATACCTCCCTCGCGGACAGCACCGCACTGCTGTCACCACCTGTCCAAGGCGTCTATGTCGTACAAGCTTCCACGCCAGGCTCCTGCATCGCCGTGGATGCGGTGATGATCACCACATCGCTGATCAATGCCGCCATCTCTCCGGATGTCCCCATCTGCGCTGATGAAACAGCGACATTGACACTGACCGGCATCGATCCCGGTTCAACCATCGCTTGGACGCCCACTGCTGACATCGACGCCGGCCAAGGGACTACGAGCGTTCAGGTAAGCCCCAGTGAAAGCGAAACGTTCACCGCGAACGTAACGGCACCCAGCGGCTGCACATGGAGCGCCTCGGCCGACGTGAACGTTTCACCCTTGTTCGGCTCTTCAGTGGGTGCTAGCGTGGATCAAGCCCTCGTCCTTTCCGGAACTACGGTGCATTTGAACGCTACGCCTTCCAATGGTGTGACCTACCAATGGACACCGGCCACCGCTGTGAGCAATGCCAGCATCGCCAACCCCACCGCCTTCGTGACCAGCACCACTTGGTATGGCGTTACGATCACGGATGGTACCTGCACACGCAAGGATTCCGTCCTTGTAACGGTGTACGAACTGCGTTGCGAAGACCCGGACATCTTCGTTCCGGATGCCTTCACACCGAACGGAGATGGCAGCAATGATGTATTGCTCGTGCGCGGTCGGCACATCGCCACACTCGACTTCAAGGTGTTCGATCGCTGGGGTGAACTGGTCTTCGAAACCACCGACCAGACCAAGGGTTGGGACGCGACCTTCCGCGGAAAAGCGGTGGACCCGGCAGTGTTCGTGTTCTGGCTCGACGCCACGTGCATCGATGGTCAGCACTTCTTCAAGAAAGGGAACGTGACGGTGATAAGATGAAGGCACCCGCAAGCGCAGTCGGAAAGACGCAAGCTCCAAGCCTCAAGCTTGCTGCTTGGAGCGTGGGACTTGCGGCGATATCCGTGCTGCCAAGCCCGCGGTTGTTCGGTCAGGACATCCACTTCTCACAGTTCTTCAATGCGCCTTACGCGCTCAACCCCGGCAACATCGGTGCCTTTGAGGGCGACTATCGTGCTGGCGCCATCTTTCGCCAGCAGTGGCGAAGCGTAACCGAACCCTACCGCACCTTCGGCCTGGGAGGCGATGCACGCGATGTGGCCGGTGTGAAAGGGCTCGGTGGCGGTCTTTGGTTGTTCAATGACAGGGCGGGCGATTCCAAGCTCAACACCTTCCACATCGACCTCGGCGCGAGCTGGACACAGCGATTGGACAATGCCGGACAACACAGCTTGACCGGTGGTCTCCAAGTGGGGATCACCTCCTTGAGCATCGATTACAACGCGCTCAGTTTCGACTCCCAGTACAACGGCTTCTATTACGATCCTTCCCTGCCGACCAACGAACGTTTCACGGGCGATGCGGTGAGCCACTTGGATCTGCACGCTGGCGTGGTGTACAGGTTCGTGAGGAACCGCCGTGAAACGATCGAAGGGGGGATCGCCTATTTCAATATGACCGCGCCGAACGTCGCGTTCAACAGCGGACCGGTGTCGCCGTTGGATGGCAGGGGCGTGCTGCACTTCACCAGCAGCTTTCCGGTAAGTGCGAAAGTGGACGTCCGACCGATGTTCCAATACATGGGGCAAGCCACCTTCCGCGAGTTCGACCTCGGTGGCTCGGTGCGCTACATCCTTTTGGACCGCTACTCCCTCTGGCGCACGGTGCTCGCTGGTCTCTATTGGCGTGCGAGCGATGCGGGGTACCTCTTCGCCGGATCCGAATACGATGATTGGACGCTCGGCATCAGCTATGATCTCAACTTCAGCGACCTGGTGCCTGCCAGTCGCAACCGCGGTGGTATCGAATTCACGGCGGTGAAGGTGTTCCGCAAGAAGCCTCCGGTGCCCGTGCGTTTCAAAGCGTGCCCGACCCAGCTATGACACGCCTTCGGTACCTGATCGTAGCACTGCTCCTGTTCTGCGGATCCAGAAGTGTTGCACAGAGTGCGGCGCAGTTCACGGAATGGGGCGACAATGCGACCGCGATGGGCGATCACTACGGCGCTTCACGGTTCTATGGCGAAGCGTTGCAGCAGGAAGGCGGCCGCATGGACCTGCAATGGAAATACGCTGAGGCATGCCGCCTGAGCAACCAGTACCCGCAAGCCGCCGCGTACTATGAGAAAGTACAACGCAAGGACAATGGCCGCACGCACAAGGAAGCGCTGCGACTGCTTGGCGAAATGCAGATGAGCGCCGGTGACTATGATGCCGCGTTGAAGACCTGGCAGAAGGTGAAACAACACGCCAAGGACAGCACCTCCTTCGATGCGAGACGTGCGCGTAATGCCCTCACCGGTTGCGCCATGGCCAAGCGCATGATGGCCGAGCCGGAGGAAGTGAACATCGAGCACCTGCCCGAACCGGTGAACAGCTACGACAGCGAGTTCGGTGCGCGCACCGGGCCTGATAGTACCTTGTGGTTCTCCACGCTGCGTGGCAAACTGAACGACAACAGTGAAGTGGCCGACACAGGCACGTACCATGTGTCCATCATGAACGCTCAAGGTTCATTGACGCGCTGGGCCGCTCCGACTTTCGTTGGTACGACCATCAACAACGGCGAAGAGAACGCCAACTGCACATGGAGCCCGGATCACGCATGGTTCTACTTCACCCGGTGCGATCGCGATGGGCGATGCGCCATCCATGCCGCACCATGGAACAACGGCACGCCCGGCGATGCGGTGGAACTGAAAGGGCTGGGTGATGGACGCATCACCACGCAACCCATGGTGATCGCAGTTGACGGCCGTGCGCTGATGTACTACGCAACGGACGCTCAAGGTGGAGAAGGCGGCATGGACATCTGGTCGTGCCGTATCACAGGCAGCACCGTGTCTGATGCGAAGCCACTGGGTAGAACAGTGAACACGCCCGGTAACGAGACCTGTCCCTACTTCGACGTGGACCAACAGAAGCTCTATTTCAGCAGTGACTTCCTGCCGGGCCTTGGCGGCTATGACAACTTCATGTGCGCTGCGGAGAGGAACGGTTTCGCACCGCCGGTCAACTTCGGCTATCCGCTGAACGGTCCAGCGAACGACCTCTACCCCACGTTCGATAGGACAAGCATGAGCGGCTGGTTCACGAGCAACCGCGAAGGTTCGTTCGCCAGGAAGGGAGAGACCTGCTGCAACGACATCTACCGCTACAGCTATACGAAGAGCCTACCGACCGCAGCGAAGAAGGACACGACGACCAGCCCGGCATTGACCGCCGAACAACGGATCACCTCCCTGCGCGAAAAACTGCCGGTGCGGCTCTACTTCCACAACGACGAACCCGATCCACGGACCTGGGATACGGTGACAACACTCACCTATGCGCAGACCTACGATGCCTACAAAGGACTCGTTCCGGATTATCAGGAAGCGTGGAAAGGCAACACCGAGGCCATCGATGCCTTCTTCCGCGATCAAGTGGACCATGGGTTCGCGCAACTGAACGACTTCGTCCGCCTGTTGAAGCAGGCCATGAACGAAGGCCAGCGCATAGAACTGCAGGTTCGCGGCTTCGCCAGCCCGTTGGCGAAAAGCGATTACAACAAGAACCTCTCGCTGCGCAGGATCCAGAGCATGATCAACTACTTGCGCCAAATGGAACACGGTCTGTTCATCCCCTATCTCGATGGCACAGCGGCCAATGGTGGGAGGCTCACCGTTCGCAAGTCACCTTTCGGTGAGGACAAGAGCGCTGCAGGGATCAGCGATGAGCTGAAGGACCTGAAAAGTTCCGTGTACAGCGTGGGGGCATCGCGTGAACGCAGGATCGAGATCGAGCAAGTGATACTGAGTGAAGGCAATGGGGAGAATGACGGGAATGGGACCGAAGGGGTGAACGAAGAGCGTGTGCCGATGAGCAACGTCTTCGATGTGATGGCCGGGACCATCAAGCAGGACCTGGGCATGCTGCTGCGAGGGAAACAGCGCGAAGCCGTGTTCTCGATACGCAATACGGGCACGCGGCCGATGACCATCCTGAGCGCAAAGCCCGACTGCGATTGCACCACGCCGCGCTTGCCGGATGGTCCCATTCCACCCGGGGAGACCGGTGAAGTGTTCGTTCGCTTCAACGGCCGCGCGCCCGATGGTCCGTTGGAACGTGGTGTTACGATCACCACCGACGGCGAACCCTCAACTTTGCGCCTGATCATCACCGCGGTCATCATCAGCCACAAATAGCGCATGCGCCTTCTGCTCCTTTCGAACTCCACCATGCCGGGTGAACCTTACCTCGGTTGGCCACGCGAGCATATCAAGGAATTCCTGTCCACCTCTGGTGGTGGCGAACGCAAGCGCATCGCCTTCGTGCCCTTCGCGGCGGTATCGTTCAGCATGGACGAGTACACGCGCATCACACAGGGAGCCTTCGCTGAAATGGGACAAGAGCTCTTCAGCCTGCACACCGAAACGGACAAGGTGCGCGCATTGAACAACGCCGACGCCATCGCCATAGGCGGTGGCAACACCTTCCAGTTGCTGCGCACGCTCTACAGCAGCGACCTGGTTCGCGCCATACGCGTGAAGGTGATGGCCGGCATGCCCTACATGGGTTGGAGCGCGGGCAGCAACGTGGCCTGTCCCACGATCATGACCACGAACGACATGCCCATCACCGAGGTGCCCACCATGCGCGCGCTCGGCCTCGTGCCTTTCCAGATCAACCCACATTACACGGACAAGAAGGTGGAAGGACATGGCGGCGAGAGCCGTGATCAACGCATCGCGGAGTTCCTCGCCTTGAACCAACGCGTGCCGGTGATCGGCCTGCGTGAAGGCGCGTTGTTGAACGTGAACGAGGACCTGATGAGCGTGGAAGGCGTGGGCATGCGGCTGTTCCGCAGCGGCGCCGAACCGAAGGACATCGCGGGGGGCACGGCGCTGCGGACGGCGTTGACGGGAGCGTGACCATCATGCGCGCCGCACTTTTCTTATTCATTCTCTTCGCACTGCGCCACTGTTCCGCCCAATGCGGCGATCCGATCATCCTGGAGGGATCATCCTCGCTCACGAACGCACGCTTGCAGAACGAGGTGCACATGCTGGTTGAGTACAGTGAGGTGCACGATACCGTTCCCGTTCACTTGGTCGATGTGCCCGGCACGGTCGATGGTGAGGATCGGGTACGGTTCCAAGGCGAAGGAGTGACGGTGACGATCCAAAGCGCCCGCTTCGATAGTACCAAGCACCAGATCAACTACACGCCGCACCACTACGTCTGCACGATCGATGGACGCCCCATCCTCGGTACGGATGGCGAAGTTCCACGTGAAGGGATCCAAGCGCTCTCCGTTGCGATCGATGGAACATCAGTGCAGCTTCCCGACAGCGCATGGAAGGACCTGTTCAATCCCAACCTCTACGCCATGCCTGCGCGATCCCACGCCGTGCGATGGTACGACCACGTGGTGCGCAGCAGCGATCGGGACCACGTGCTTGTCCACATGACGAACAGCGATGGTGCCGGGGGCTATGACGTGGTGTGGATCTTCGTCAAGGGCGCATACTTCCGCCGCGTGATCGAAATGCCCTGACCAGCGGCGTCCTGCTGCCCTGCGTGAACCGCTGACTGTTCATTCCTGTCCCGTGCCCGCATCCAGCGCGCCCCATGCGGCCCATAGGTTCGCACCCGCATGCGGAAGGGCATCCAACACGCGCTCGACAGTACCGGCGATCTCGGTCCGCACCTGCTGGTGTTGCTCAAGATCGTGCTCATCATCCTCGGTGCCTTCGTGGTGGAGCGCATCCTGGTGAGCCTGTTGCGCAGCGCCTACACCCGCGCCCGGGCCCAGGGCCATGACGAGGTGACACGCTACCGCTTCTTCCGGAACGCCACGCGCAGCATGGTGGCCATCGTGGCGCTCGGCATGATCGCTTACACCATACCGAGCATCCGCTCATTCGCGGTCACGCTCTTCGCTGGTGCGGGTATCCTGGCCGCGCTCATCGGCTTCAGCGCGCAAAAGGCCTTCAGCAACATCATCAGCGGCATCTTCATCGTCGCTTTCAAGCCCTTCCGCGTGGGCGACAACGTGCTGATCGGAAGCAGCGCCACCGGACCGGGCATCCCCGACCGCAGCGGCATCGTGGAGGACATCACGCTCCGCCATACGGTGATCCTCACCTTCGAGAACCGTCGCATCATCATACCGAACTCCATCATCAGCGACGAGTTCATCGTGAACAGCACCATCCGTGACCCGGCGACCTGTGAGTACATCGAGGTTCCTGTAGCCTACGATACCGACATCCAGAAGGCGATGAGCGTTCTGCAGGAGATCTGCGCCGCGCATCCGAGCCACATCGATCGTCGCACGGCCAGCGAACTGGAGATGGAACAGGAACCCATCCCGGTGCGACTGGTCAGGCTGGGGGACAGCAGCCTGATCCTGCGTGCGTATTGCTGGGCCAAGGATCCGGTGACCGCCCGCATGATGCACTACGACATCAACCGCACCATCATCGAGCGCTTCCGCAGTGAGGGCATCGAAGTGCCCTACCCTACCCGCAAGATCGTGCACACCAACGCTCCAGTTCACGCATGAACCGTGTACGACGCCGTTCCGACAAACTGGGCATGCCCCCGGGGTCGTTGGTGAGCGTTGGCGCACCGGCCTGCACCGTCACCTCCATCAAGGTCTTCACCTATGATCCGGATACGTACACGGAGCAGACCCTGCGCGGCATCAATGAGTTCGCCATTGGCGCCCCAGGCACCATCACGTGGCTGGACATCGATGGTCTGGACGACCCCGCTATCGTGAACGCTACAGGTGAGCGCTTCAGCCTGCACTCGCTCCTACTGGAGGATGTGCTGAACATGGAGCACCGCCCAAAAGTGGAAGAGTACCAGGACCAGCTCTTCGTGGTGGCCAAGATGCTCAGCCTGGACGAGGAAACGGACGGTATCGTGACCGAGCAGATCAGCTTCGTGCTGGGCAAGAACTACGTGATCAGTTTCCAGGAGAAGCCCGGCGATGTGCTGGAGCCGATCCGCGACCGCATACGCAACATGCGGGGCCGCGTGCGGAAAATGGGACCTGATTACCTGCTCTACGCGTTGCTCGATGTGATGGTGGACAACTACTTCCTGATCGTGGAAGACCTTGGCGAACGCATCGAGGAGCTGGAGCGGAAGATCAGCGTGCGGCCGGGCAACGAGGACCTGCTCACCATCCAGGAGATCCGAAGCCTGTTGATCACCGTGGGGCGGTACACCACTCCTGTGCGCGAACTCGCCGGCCGGTTGAACACCATCCAGACCGACCTGATCGACAAGGGAACGCGGCGTTATATCAACGACCTGCAGGACCACACCGTGTACATCGCGGAGAGCATCAACACCTTCCGCGACATGCTCACCAACCTGGAGAACACCTACCACGCGGCCCAGAACGCGCGGATGACCCAGGTGATGAAGCTGCTCACGATCATCAGCACCATCTTCATTCCGCTCACGTTCGTGGCGGGCGTCTACGGCATGAACTTCGAGAACATGCCCGAGCTGCATTCACCCTACGGCTACTACATCATCATGGGCTTCATGACGGTGATCGCCGTGATCATGCTCATCTGGTTCCGAAGGAAGCGGTGGTTGTGATCCGTCCTACCATTCTGGTTCCTGCGCCCACCCGCTCCTTGTAGGCGCGATGATGTTCGCTTCGTGACAACGCGCAAGAAGGGAAAACAAAGTCGTCTCCCCTCCTTCTGATCGCAGCGACGAAGGAGCCACGCGATCAGTAACGAAAGGAGGGGTTGGGGGTGGTTTCCGCAGACCAGAGTGGTATGAGTTCATCAACGCGAAGTTGAAACCACCCCTTGCCCCTCCTTTCGGGCGCGATGATCCTTCGACTGCGCTCAGGATGACTCGCTTCGCGACATCGCGCAGGAGGGGAAAACCTTCGGCGCTCTACATTCGCACCACGAACATGGACCGCAAGCGCAGCATCGGCATCTGTGACCAGACCTGGTCAGCCCTGCTCATCGCCGTTGGCGGCCCCTGTGGCGTTCGCTCCGCTTTCCGCTGATGAACGCGCGCGTGAACCCCGCAACCTGGCGAACCGAACTCGCCCACGCGCACACCCCGCCCGCACTTCCTCCCACAAGCCATAAGCTGAAAGACACAAGCTCTGAAGATCGAGCTTGTGGCTTATGGCTTGTGGCTCCCACCTGCGACCCCGTTACTACTCAATGAAGACCCACTACATCGACCTCATCGAGCAGACGTTCGATTTCCCCAAGGACGAGTTCAAGTTCGTGAATGACCAGCTCACCTGGAACGACCTGCCGTTGATGGAGATCATCGAGAAGCACGGTACGCCCCTGCGCATCACCTACCTCCCCAAGGTCGGCGAGAAGATCGATCAGGCACGGAACCTCTTCGCCAAGGCTTTCAAGGAGCACAAGTACGTGGGCACCTACGATTATTTCTACTGCACGAAGAGCAACCACTTCAGCTACATCATCGATAAGGTGCTGGAGAAGGGCGTGAGCCTGGAAACGAGCAGCGCCTACGACATCGAGATCATCGAACTGCTGATGGAACGCGGCAAGCTGAGCCGCAATGCCACCATCCTCTGCAACGGCTACAAGGATGAACGCTACATCCGCAACATCGGTCGCCTGCACGCCAGCGGGGTGAAGGTGGTGCCCATCATCGACAACATGGGTGAGCTCTACGCGCTGGACGAAGTGATACAGGGCCAATGCGACATCGGCATCCGCATCGCCGCGGAGGAAGCACCCAAGTTCGAGTTCTACACCAGCCGCCTGGGGATCGGCTACAAGGACATCATCCCCTTCTACATGCGCAACGTGAGCAAGCAGAAGAAATTCAAGCTGAAGCTCATGCACTTCTTCATCAACACGGGCATCACCGACAGCGCGTACTACTGGAACGAGCTGGGCAAGTGCGTGAACGTGTACTGCGACCTGAAGAAGCTCTGCCCCACGTTGGACACGCTCGACATCGGCGGTGGACTGCCCAGCAAGAACAGCCTCAACTTCACCTTCGATGTGGACTACATGATCACCGAGATCGTGGGCCGCATCAAGGACATCTGCGACGAGAACAACGTGCAGGAGCCGAACATATTCAGCGAGTTCGGCAGCTTCACCGTGGCCGACAGCGGCGCTACCTTCTTCAGCATCGTGTACCAGAAAAAGCAGAACGAGAAGGAACGCTGGAACATGATCGATGGCTCGTTCATGACCACCCTGCCCGATACCTGGGCGATCAACAAGCGCTTCATCATGCTGCCCATCAACAACTGGAACGACGAGTACGAGCGCGTGTTCCTCGGTGGCATGACCTGCGACAGCGACGACTACTACAACAGCGAGCAGCACGTGAACGCGATCTACCTGCCGCGCTTCCGCGAGGACCGCAAGCAATACCTCGGCTTCTTCAACACGGGCGCCTACCAGGATTCATTGGGTGGCTTCGGTGGCATCCAGCATTGCCTGATCCCGAAACCCAAGCACGTGCTCATCGATCGCGATGCGGATGGAAAACTCACCGACCGCGTGTTTGCGGAAGTACAGAGCGCGGAACGGATGATGGAATTGTTGGGGTACCTGCCGCAAGGGGAATTGGTGGGGAAGTAATAGGCCATGCGCGCGTTCTACGAAAGCACCCACTGGTTCTGGCTCATTTCCCGGATCATCTTCGTACAGATGTTCATCACGAGCATCACGCAGATCCTGAACGATGGACCATTCCGGCACGGCGATGAACCGCTCTTACGATCACCGCTTTCGCTACGCTCAATAAAAGTCCTTATTCAGCACTGAGCCATGCGATGCGTCCTCGGGCTTGGCCTATGGATGGCCTTCGCGTCTAATACGCTTGCGCAAACAGGATGGGTGGATGCCGGAATGCCAACGCTGTGCTATAACATAAGCACCTTGGTGGTTGATGCCGTGGACGAAGTGCTCTATGCGGTTGGTGTCAATCAAGACAGTTTATTTCTACCCACTCTGCCATACTATGATGGCTCGACTTGGCACCAATTGAGCGGTTTCGAGGGCGTTGGTATTAGCACCGCGATCCGCTGGGGAGATACCTTAGTTGTGGGGGGGACTGAATTTTCAATAGGTGGAGTTCCAGCCGGCGCAATGGCTGGCCTTACAAACGGCGGTTGGATCCCCTTTGGCCAATTCGATGGCCCAAATGGAGCCACCGTGAACCGGCTGCGCATGGTTGATGGTGAACTATACGCATTGGGAACGTTCAAGTATGCCGATAGCACTGTATGCTATGGGTTGGCCAAACGCCACGGTGGCAAATGGGTGAACGTGGGCGATCGTTCCTATCCGCCCGGTCTAGAACCGAACCTGTTTGACATCTGCTCCTACCAAGGCAAACTTGTGGTGGCAGGGCTCATAACACCCATAGATGGTCTTGGCCCCAACATCATCCAGTTCAACGGCACTGCTTGGGAGAACGTGGGCAATGGGATCGCCGGCTGTCCAGGAAGCATCTCAGCACTGGAGGTGTACCACGATGAACTGTACGTGGGCGGCGGACTCATGGTGAGCGCGGGCGCCGTGGGCCATGGCCTTGTTCGCTGGAACGGAAGCCAGTGGCACGATGTGGGCGGCAACCTGCACGACCTGGTCAACAGCACCAACTACAACGCTAGCGCCAACTGCTTCCTCGTGCATGAGGATAAGCTATACGTTGGCGGCTCCTTCAGTTATGCCTGTGGGCTTGAAGCCAACCGCTTCGCCATTTGGGACGGCAGTTCCTGGTGCGTGACCGGTGACTCGATCGATAGCCGCGTGCAGACAATGGCCATCTACCACGACACCCTTTACGTGAACTGCCGGGACAACCTTCACTATGCTCCTTCGAATTTCGTTGCCCGCTGGAACGGCGGACCGTTGGAGGATACTTGTGCATTGGCAGTGGGCTTGCAAGAGTCCCCGATGGCAAAGGATGGAATACGCGCGTACCAAAGAAGCGATGGCCAAGTGCATCTGGTTGGACTTGATGATACCGTCCAACAATGGCAGCTGTTGGATCCTGCAGGAAGAGAAGTGGGGGCTGGACAACTGAAGGCCATGAACGGCCATGCCTACCTACCCCTCCTGACGTGCAACCCCGGGCTTTACATTATCGTCGTTCGTTCCGGGATTTTGTCACAAGCAGTCAAGCTCGCCTTGGAGGACAGACAATAAAAGCACACCTACGCAGCGGCTCGGCTCCCGCCGAACCGCATCCATTCGCTCGTGTCCGCGAGAGTCAGATAGCGAAGCAGGAGCTTTTCGAATACGCCGCGCTCGGCTGGAGCCGAGCGCGAGCAGTGCGCCCGCATACCTTGTCGCCATGCGTTCGGTCTTGTCCCTCACCTCTTACTGCCTTCTCCCTTTCCTGCTCCACGCCCAAGGCCCCGACCTCATCGGCTACTGGCACAACTGGGACGACGCCAGCGCACCCTATATCCAACTCGACCAAGTGGACAGCCGGTACTCGATCATCGAGGTCGCGTTCGCGGAACCTCAAGCGGGTACTACCTATGACATGTCGTTCACCCCCTCAGGAACGGACGCTGCGACGTTCGCCGCGCAAATGGGCGCATTGCATGCACAAGGGCGAAAAGCGCTCATCAGCATCGGCGGCGCGAACGCCACGGTGCAACTGAACAGTGATGCGCAACGGGATCAGTTCGTTGCCAGCATGCTCAGCATCATCAGCAGCTACGGTTTCGATGGCATCGACATCGACCTGGAAGGAGCGTCGGTGAGCATCACCGGCGGCACGATCGCCACGCCCGTGGATGCACCGATCGTCCGGCTGATCGATGCGATCAACGCCATCGCGGATCAGTTCGAAGTCACCTACAGCACGCCGATGCTGCTGACGATGGCACCGGAAACAGCCTACGTGCAGGGCGGCATGAGCGCGTTCGGTGGCATCTGGGGCGCGTACCTGCCGATCATCGATGCGTTGCGCGATCGCCTGAGCATCCTGCAAGTGCAGTTGTACAACAGCGGCAGCATGTACGGCATTGATGGCGGAACCTACACGCAAGGCACGGCCGACTTCATCGTCAGCCAAACGGAAGCACTGTTGCAGGGCTTCAACACGAGCGGCGGGCATTTCGATCCGTTGCCACCGGAGAAGATCGCGATCGGACTTCCCGCATGCACGCCGGCCGCGGGTGGTGGATACGTTTCTCCGGCCGTGCTCGCTTCCGCAGTGGACTACCTGCGCGGTGATGGTCCGCAACCCGGCAGCTACACGCGCATGACCACCTATCCCGCACTGCGCGGCCTGATGACCTGGAGCATCAACTGGGATGCGGTGAGCACGTGCGGACCTTCCTACGCGTTCGCGCAGAGCTTCGAGAACTTGTTCGACGTAAGCACATCGATCCGACCGTCGAGCGAGGACGCTCCTACCCTTGCATTCCCCAACCCTTCCAACGGAACATTAACCGTGCGCGCAGCTTCGGCGATCCGATCCTGCGAGCTCATCGATGCGCTCGGTCGAAGCGTTCAGCAGGTGCCGATCGTTCCGCCATCAGAACTGGTGACGATGACGCACGCACCCCATGGTATGAATACCGCGCGCCTGAACCTGGCGAACGGGACCAACGCTACGGTGCGCTTCGTAGTGGAATAGCACGGGCGTGACTTGTCACAGAACCTTTTTCGCGGCGCCGTCGCACGTGAAAGAGCGCCTCTATATTTCGCCCGCTTTTCCGAGCGACCATCCTGATGTCAACCCAACCCCTCACGAAGTCCGACCCGAAGCTGGCGGCCCAGAGCGCAGCAGGCACGCGCGCCGTTTCCTCCTTCATGGAGCGGCACTACCTGCACTTCAACGCGGCCGCGATGATGGACGCCGCCAAGGCCTACAAGAAGCACAAGGCCGACGGCAAGAAGATGATGGTGACCCTCGCGGGTGCCATGAGCACCGCCGAGCTCGGCAAGATCCTCGCGGAGATGATCCGCCAGGGCCAGATCGACATCATCAGCTGCACCGGCGCGAACCTGGAGGAGGACGTGATGAACCTCGTGGCGCACGATCACTACGAGCGCGTGCCCAACTACCGCGACCTTACGCCTGCTGAAGAGCGCTCGCTGCTGGACCGTGGCATGAACCGCGTGACGGACACCTGCATCCCTGAGCACGAGGCCTTCCGCCGTTTGGAGAAACATGTGCTGGACCTGTGGACCGCCGACGACAAGAGCGGCAACCGCCGTTTCCCGCACCAGTACTTCTACGAGATGATCAACTCGGGTGTACTGAAGCAGTACTACCAGATCGATCCGAAGGACAGCTGGATGGTGGCAGCCGCCGAACGCAACCTGCCGATCATCTGCCCCGGTTGGGAGGACAGCACCCTCGGCAACATCTTCGCCGGTCACTGCATCACCGGTGATTGCAAGCCGCAGATGATGAAGAGCGGCATCGAGTACATGATGTTCCTTGCCGAGTGGTACACGAAGAACTGTGGCAACGAAGGCATCGGCTTCTTCCAGATCGGCGGTGGCATCGCGGGCGACTTCCCCATCTGCGTAGTGCCCATGCTGCACCAGGACCTTCAACGCGACAGCATTCCCTTCTGGAGCTACTTCTGCCAGATCAGCGACAGCACCACCAGCTACGGCAGCTACAGCGGCGCCGTGCCCAACGAGAAGATCACCTGGGGCAAGCTGGACATCGACACACCGAAATTCATCATCGAGAGCGATGCTACTATTGTGGCCCCGCTCATCTTCGCCTACATCCTCGACATGTAACAGCCGCGCCCATGCAACGACTGATACGCTCCTTCAACACCCTGACCGATGACCTGCGCGAGATGCTGCAAGAGCAGTATCCGGACGGCATCGACAACAGTCACATCCGCACGCTGAACACACCGAAGGGCGAAAGCCTCCGCGTGATCGAACTGCGCACGGACGACGCCATCTACCTGATCAAGATCAACGCGGAAAGCCGCGAAGAGATCGAACAGTTCCTCGATCAGGACGACTCCGCTGCACCCGGTGAGGACGTGGGCGTGGAGGACGGCGCCGACATCGAAACCCCCGAAGGCGGTGATGATGATGTGGATGATACCGACGACATGGACGACGCCGATGAGGACGAGGACGACGATGATGATGAGGACGGCGACAAGGAGGAAGTGAGCGAGGAGGACGAGGACGACGAGGACTGATCCTTCCTGCGAACGGAAGTCGAGAGCGCCGCCACTGTGCGGCGCTCTCTCATTACGGGCCACGGTCAACGCGCGGAAAACCGATCCTTCTTAGTTTCGACCATGCTCCAAGGGAAATTCCACATCGCCTTCGCCACCACCGACCTGAAGCGCATCAAGGCCTTCTACGGAGGACTGCTCGGGTGCACCGAAGGCCGCAGTGCCGCCAACTGGGTCGACTACAATTTCTTCGGCCACCAGCTCACCATCCAGGAGGTGCCGCGCATGGAGCGCGTAACACGCGTGTACAACCCCAGCAGCAATGTGCCCAGCGAGCATTGGGGCATCGTGCTGGACCTGGAGGATTGGAAGAACATGCGCGACAAGTGCAAGAAGATCGGTGTCACCTTCTTCATTGAACCGAACACGGTGATGAAGGGCGAGGTCGGCGAGCAGATGAGCTTCTTCATCGAGGATCCGGACGGGCACGCCATCGAGTTCAAGGCGATGGTGGAAAAGGGCCATCTCTTCAAGAAGGCCTGAGGCTCCCCGGCTAGGCGCCACCTTCTACTTTCGCCGACCGCTTCCCCGGCGCATGGTCTTCAGTTCCCCGGTCTTCCTTTTCCAGTTCCTGCCGCTTACGCTGCTCCTGGTGCTGCTGGCCGCCAACCGGCGCGCGCAGAACACCGTGCTGCTGATCGCCAGCCTGGTCTTCTACTTCTGGGGCGAGAAGTCCTACGTGCTGTTGATGATGGGCACCGCTCTCTTCAACTTCCTCTGCGGCCTGGCCATCGAACGCACACGTTCCGCTCGCTCGGTGCTGGTGATCGCCGTGATCGCCAACATCGCCACGTTGCTCTGGTACAAGTACGCGAACCTCTTCGCCGATAGCCTGAACTGGTTGCTCGCTGGCACAGGTACGGAGATCATCCACATCGAACCGGTCCATCTGCCCATCGGTGTTTCGTTCTTCATCTTCCACAGCCTCAGCTATGTGATCGATGTGTACCGCGGCGATGCGCAAGCACAACGCAGTCCCGGCATCGCGATGCTCTACATCGCGTTGTTCCCGCAACTGGTCGCAGGTCCCATCATCCGCTATCATGATGTGGCGCGCCAGTTCACCGAGCGCACCTTGTCCTGGTCGGGCTTCGCTTATGGCGTGCGTCGCTTCGTGATCGGTCTGGCGAAGAAGGTGCTCATCGCCGACCAGTGTGCACGCATCGTAGACCCCATCTTCCACGAAGCGGCGGATACGCTCACCATGCCCGTGGCGTGGCTGGGCGTCGTTGCGTACGCCGTGCAGATCTACTTCGACTTCAGCGGCTACAGCGACATGGCCATCGGGCTGGGGCGCATGTTCGGCTTCCACTTCCTGGAGAACTTCAACCGCCCATACATCGCTCGCAGCGTGCGGGAATTCTGGAAGCGCTGGCACATCAGCCTCACCAATTTCTTCCGCGACTATCTCTACATACCGCTGGGTGGGAACAGGCTGGGCACCGCACGCACGTATGCGAACCTGCTCATCGTCTTCTTCCTCACCGGCCTGTGGCATGGCGCCAGTTGGAATTTCGTGGTGTGGGGAATGATCCACGGTGCGTTCATGGTCTTCGAGCGACTGGGTCTGGGCGAACGGCTTGAGCGCTGGCCACGTCTGATCGGACATGTGTACACGCTCATCGTCGTCCTCACAGCCTGGGTCTTCTTCCGTGTTGAAGCGTTCACTGATGCGTTCGCAACGGTACGCGCCATGTGGTACCCCGCTGCTGGGGACGGCGTGTTGACCTACCCGCAGCTCTACCTCACCAATGCCACGCTGCTGGCCTTGGTGATCGGTGTACTCGGCTCATTGGATGTACACACGTGGATCGCCCGCAAGCTCAGGTTCCCGTCCTTCACACAGGAAGCTCCGCCACAAGGTGCCTTCGGAGCGTTGCAACTCGCGGGCGTGGTCGTGCTCTTCATCGGTGTGGCCATGCAGGTGGCCAGCAGCACCTGGTCGCCGTTCATCTATTTCCGTTTCTGAACCATGGACCGCGACGCCCTACGCAGCAAGCTTCCCTGGTTCATTGCGCTCATCGTCATGGGCATCGCCTGGAACCGCGCCCGATCGACCGGTCACCAGGAAGGCCCCCAGGTGGTCCTGCAGGTGCGCACCTCCTGCTCGGACCGTTTCCAGCTCTACTGGGATGATCGTGACGGCAATTACGTGGATGAACGCAGCGCTGTGGTGGATGTGCGGCCGAGTACTGGAACGCAAGAGGTCGTCTTCAACCTGCCCGCAGAGCTGCACCATCTGCAAGGGTTGCGCATCGATCCCGGCACACAACCGGTGCGCATGGATCTCTTCGGTCTGGAGATCAGGGGTCTTTACCGCTCCCGGCTGCTTTCTCCATATGACGTGGTGGAATGGTTCGGCGCCTCGCATGACCTCGAGGTCTTCGAAGCGGATACGATGGTCCATGCGGTCCCGCTGAAATGCAATGGCACGGATCCCTATTTCGCCAGCCGTAAGGACCTGAGCGCCCTTACCGACGAATTGCTGGACAACCGACCACCGGTCGCACGTCCCTTGTTGCTCGCCGTTCTGCTGGGACTTCTCACCTGGCTCATCACACGAGCGTTGTTGAGCAACGCTCCTGCGACGAAGTCACGCGCGGTGACAACCTCCGGCCTTCCCAGTACCGGTCGTCTGATCTTCGCCGGGATCGTTTCCTTGCTCGTTCTCTTCCTAGCGAAAGGCATAGCGAACAACATCAACTTCCATGACCGTGCATTGGTGGTCGAACTGGAGGTTACCGCCAAGCGCCAGGACAACTTCCAGGTCTTCTATGCACGAAAGCCGGGTGCCTTCAGTCAAGGATACTATGTGAATTCCCCGGTTCAACCCTCGGAACACCGGCAGCTTTTGAGCTTCCGGATGCCGGATGACACCTTGTTCAAGTTCCTCCGCTTCGATCCGGGTAACCAGCAGGAGAGTCTCCGACTCCATGCGATGACCTTGCGGTGCAACGATGAGACACTGCGTTTCACAGCGGAGCAGCTCTTCGAGCTCTTCAAGCCGAACGAGGAAGTGAGCGCATACGCCCTGCAAGGCGATGCGATCGACGTGCGCTTCAACGGTGATGATCCATTCCTATTCAGCGACAAGGACATAGGCGAGGATGTGCGTGCCCTCTGGGAGGCCAGTGGTAACGGATCCCTTCCGTTCTGGTTCGGGCTCATCTGCGCGGTGGCCACGTTCGCAGGGCTTTCAGGGAACCAACGTCTGGACACGTTGCGCTTGCAAGCGAAGCCCATTGAGGTCGCCACAGCGAGCCTTTTCTGCCTGCTGATCGCGGTGCCGATGCTCAGCGATGTGTTGCCGCTGGAACCCTATGTACCGGATACGGAAAAACGTCCGCTCGCGGAGAAACCGCTCCTTCGCATGCATTCCCTGGAGGAGTTCCCGGACAAGTACGCGGCCTACTACGGCGACCACTTCCCGTTCCGCAAGCTGTTGTTCCGCTGGAACTCGGAGTTCCATGCCAAAGCGCTCCGTTGCTCGAGCATGCCGAACAATGTGGTCTTCGGCAAGAACAACTACCTATTCCTGATGAAACCAGGGGTCGAGCGCTTCTACCGGCACCAGGACGTGTTCACCCAGACTGAAATGCAGCGCATCGCCGAGCGCCTGGACCATCGCAAGAAGTGGCTGGCCGAACGCGGCATCGATTACTACCTCATCGTTCCACCGCTGAAGGGTACCATGTACCCTGAACAACTGCCGGACAAGTTCCGCAAGGTGGACGGACGTTCCGAGCTGGATGATCTGAAAGAGTATCTCGACCAGCATTGTTCGGTCAAGCTCATCGATCTGCGCAACGAACTGAGGGAAGCGAAACAGGTTCGCGACATCTATTACACCTCGGACATCCACTGGAACCCGTGGGGCGGTTTCATCGGCTATCAAGTGCTCATGCGTGAACTGCTGAAGGACCATCCGGAGCTGGGTTCAGCCTGCCTGGCACAGGACTACATCGTTGAAGCGGACACGAATGATAACGGCGATCTGGCCATGCAGCTCGCCATGAACGATGCCTTCCCGCGCATCACCTACATGATGGTGCCGCAGCAGCCGTTCCGCGCCCAGTCCCTGCCGGAAGAGCCGTTGCCTGCTTCCGCGTTCTTCAAATACAAACCCGTGTTCTGCAAGGGTCCTGATCCGCAGGCGCCGAAGCTGTTGATGTTCCGCGACAGCTTCGCGGTGTACCTCATGCCCTACCTCAACGAGCACTTCAGCCGTGCGGTCTACGTATGGACGCCGATCCTCATCCCGGACATCGTGGAGAAGGAGAAGCCGGACATCGTGGTACAGGAGATCATGGAACTCTTCCTGCCGGACCTGTTGCAGGACAAGCTGACCGATCCTCTTTGACGCATCAGAGCGCGAAGTGCCAATCGTGCCGGCCGCGGCTGAGGTTCGGGTCATAGCAGGGATCGTCGTCGATATACTTCTTCCAGCGCTCCTTGAAGAGACCCACCTCGCGCAGGTGCCGTTCGTAGCTCTCGCGTGTCATGTGCGGATGCCCCCGCGTGAGGCTCTCGTAGTGGTAAAGGCTTACATGCGGCAGATAAACATTGTTCCAGCCGCGCTCCCGAAGGCGCAAGCAGAGGTCCACATCGTTGTATTCCACGGTGAACAGCTCCTCCCACCCGTTGATCGCTTCCAACTTCCACCGCTCCACCATCATGCACGCCGCCGTGACCGCGCTGTAGTTGTTGATGGTGTTCACATAGTTGAAGTAGCCGGGTCCGTCCTTATGCGTTCCCGTGAAGGTGTGACCCGCCACGCCGCCCAGACCGATGACCACGCCCGCATGCTGGATCGTATCGTTGTGGTAGAGCAGCTTCGCCCCTACCGCACCGATGGAAGGGCGTTGGCTCTGTTCGTGCATGGCACGCATCCAATCCGCGTGGATGACCTCCGTGTCGTTGTTCAGGAAGAGGATCTGCTCGCCCTTCGCATGCCGGATCCCTTCGTTCATCAGCTCGCTGAAGTTGAAGGGAGCATCATGCCGTATCCATCGGAAACGGTCCGGATGCGCCTGCTCCATCTCTTGCATCAGCGCGAAAAGCGAGCGTTCCGTACTGTTGTTGCTGATCACGATCACCTCGAAGTCGGGATGGTCCGTGAGCGCGAAGAGCGAACGGAGACAGGTGGCCAGCACGTCCGCCTTGTCCTTCGTAGGGATGATCACGCTCACCTTTCCGCGTAACGGCGACGTGAACCGGATACCATAGCCCCGGAAGCCATAGAGGAAGGACACGTCGCCTGGTTCGCCGCGACGTTGCAGGGCTTCCGTCAATGCTCGCTTCGCCGCGTCATACGCGTAAGGCTTCACATCCTCCCCGCGTGCGGCACTGCCGGAATGGATGCGCCAGTGGTAGAGCACACGCGGTATCCGTGCGATGCGCTGTGTGATCTCCGTAAGCCGCAGCAGCAGGTCATAATCCTGGCTGCCTTCAAAGCCGACACGGAAGCCACCGATCCGTTGCATCAATGACGTACGCACCACGACCAGATGGCCGAAGTAGTTGCGGCTCAACAGGTGATCCGGGCACCACTGCGGCTTGAAGTGCGGATCGCTGTGGATCCCCTGTTCATCGACCTTGTCCTCGTCCGTGTAGAGGATGTCCAGCGCTCTATCCAGATTGAGCCGCTTGACGATGTGATAGATCGCATCCGGCGACAGCAGATCATCGTGGTCCATCAAGGCGACGAACTCGCCGGTGGCCAACGCCAGCGCGCTGTTGCTCGCCTTGCTGATGTGTCCGTTCTCATCACGGAACATCACCTTGACTCGTGGATCCTCCTCGCTCCACTTCTTCAATCGATCCCTCACGCGGCTGTCCTTGGAACGGTCATCCGCGATACACAGCTCAACGTTATCATATACCTGGTCCAGCACGGATCGGATGGCCGCGTCCAGCAAAGCGACGGGAGGATCGTACACGGCCATCACCACGCTCACCAACGGCCGGTATGACAGGAGCGCGATGTCATCCTTGTAGCCTTGCAGGTCACTGGCGCGCGCGAAGTGCTTCGACATCCATTGCGTGTACGGGTCGGCATGATCGATGGTAGCGGCGCGTAACTGCTCCTCCCCGACCAGGATGCGCACCGGCCGTACTTCCGTCCACAGGTAGAGCGCGCGGAAGATCTTCGCGAAGAACTTCCGAAGAATGCCTCTTCCCTTCGAGCTGACCAGGAAGGTGAAACGACGGACCCACTTGAACCCTTTACGCGACGTGCTGCTGCCTGTGCGCAGCAAGGCCCGCATCTTGAAATAGGCCCTGCGCATGCGCCAGAGCCTGCTGGTCTCGATGGCCTTGATGCGCGCCTCGTACTGCGCAAGCAATGCCTCCAGGGCTGAACTGTGGGAGCGATGTATCTCCAACGCCCTCATCGCTTTATCCACCTCGCCGACCAGTCGGTGCGCTTCGTTAGCGATGGATCCCTTCTCCTTCCTTACCGCAGTGAGCGCGGACTGAGCTTCCAGCAAACCCGAGCGCAGCTCCTGCGAGCTTCTCTCCAGCCCATCGAGTCGCACCTGTGCATCGGCCAGAGCCGCTTCAAGCCGACCGATGGTGACCTGTCGCTCTTCCGCTGCAAGCTTGGTGATCGAGAGTTCTTCCCGAGCTATCTGCGCCTGTTGCTTCGCCTCGGCCACCAGCAGGCTATCATGCGCCTGAATGCGATGCAGTTCGCTCACCACCGCGCGGGCATGCTCCATGAACAGGCGTCCATGCTTGCGGGCGACATAGGCGGTCACGGATGCGCGCCTGTCAGGGTGGTCCATCCTAGCGCGCAAGGACCCTTCGCGCACCCTGTAATGGAAGAGCGGCTCATCGATCCGGTGGAAGCGATGGCCATGGCTCATGAGACGCAGCCAGAACTCCCAATCCTCGTAGCCCTCCCGCATCTCCTCATCGTAACCCTCTTCCTGCTCCAACACCTTTCGGCGCACCACCGCACAGGCATCGATACGGTTTCCCACCAGCATGCGCGGCAGTTCCGCAAGAGGCTGTTCCACACTCGCCTCTCGTGCGCCGAACTCCAACTTGTCCGAATACACGACAGCCACACCGGGGTCGCGATCCATGATGAGCGCGGCCTGTTCGATCAATGCGGGTTCCACCCGGTTGTCCGCATCGAGGAACAGAACATAGGGCGCTGATGCAGCCCGCCAACCGGTATTGCGCGCGGCCGACAGACCACGGTTCGGTTGATCGATGATGTGCAGGCCCTTTTGCCGCAGTTCGTCCAACGCTCCCAGCGTGCCAGCATCGGTGCTTCCATCGTTCACGATGATCACACCTGCGCCCAATTCCAGCGGCGCACGGATCGCCTCCAGCAAATACGCGCCATCATTGAAGCACGGGATCACCACGTCCACAGAGGCGACCTGCGCACCCGGCGACTTTCCGTCTTTGGGCAATACCCGTGTGCTCATCCGACCGGTATGCCGAGCAGTTGGTGGTAATGCAGGCCGACCTCGTGCGGGTGGCCGATCCTCACGATGCGTCCTTGCTCCATGCAGGCCGCGCGATCGCAGACCTGTTGGACCTCACCTAGTGCATGGCTGACCAGCACGATCGTAGTTCCGCGCGAGCGGAGTTGGGCGATGTGTTCGTGGCATTTGCGCTGGAACGCAGCATCCCCCACAGCGAGCACTTCATCGATGAGCAGCACGTCCGGCTCGTTCGCCGTGGCGATGGAGAAACCCAGACGAGCCGTCATGCCCGTGCTGTATCGCTTCACCGCCATCTCCAGCACTTCATCGTTCAGCCCACTGAACGAACGCACATGGTCCAGTGCCTTTCGGGCGCCTTGTCGGTCCCAACCCATCAGCGCGGCACAAAGGCGGATGTTCTCCAAGCCGGTGAGCTCGGGTTCCAATCCGGTGCCCAACGCGAGCATGGGTGCCACACGGCCGCGTACGAGCACACGACCTTCCGTAGGTTCCACGATACCAGCGATCACCCGCAGGAGCGTGCTCTTCCCACTACCGTTCCGTCCAACGATACCGAAGCATTCACCTGCGTGTATCTGGAGGTCCACATCGTGCAGGATGCGACGACGCTCGAGCAATCGTTTCGACCCGAAGGAAGTGAGGTACTCCTTGATGCTGCGGATGCCATGCCGTTGCACATGGTAATCAGCCACCAGACCTTTCACATCGATACACAACGCTGCCTGCATGTTCAGTAGTTGGCGATGTAACCTCGGCGAAGAGCGCTGTGAACGAGAAGCCCGGTGACCAATGCCAATGCCGCGATGAACAGGCCGGTAAGCCATGCCTCGATCGCAGGTACTTCACCCGTGACAAGGATGGTGCGCACCAGATCGATGAAGTGGTAAAGCGGGTTCATAGAGGCTACCCAATGCAAGCGTTCTGGCAGCAGGTCCTCCGGATAGGCGATGGGCGTGAGGTAGAAGAAGGCGGGCAGCAATGCGCTCCACAACAAACCCACATCGCGGAAGAAGACATGCAGCGCGCAAAGCACCATGCCGATACCGAAGATGAACGTGGCGAACAACGCGGTCACAGGCAGGACGAGCACATGCACGGCTTCCGGTCGCCAACCGAACCACACCATGATGACGGCGAGCGGAACGAAGGACAGCAGCAGATTGAACAGGCCTGCCAGCAATTGCGCCAACGGGAATACGAGAGGAGGTACGGCCAGGCTCTTGAGCACTCCGGCGTTCTCGACCAGCGCGCCCAATATGTGTGACGTAATCGTGGAGAAGAACGTCCAAAAGACCAACCCGCTGAGCGCGAAGACCGGGTAGTTCGGTACCGATGGGAACGCCCTGCTGAAAATGACGAGGAAGATCCCCAGGAAGATCAGCGGGTTCAACAAGGTCCACACGAAACCGAGCAGGGAACTCTTGTATCGCAACCGCACGTTCTTCCAAGCGAGCACGAGCAGCAACGGAACATGCGCCCGCTGAAGACGCGAAGCCCGTTGCACATCCGCTGGACCCATGGGCGCAAGTTAGCCGGGGCGTTCCGGCCCATGGAATGGCTCCCCTCTACTTTCGCCGCAAGAACATGACCCTCATCATCAACGGCCGCTTCCTTACCCGTCCGGTAACCGGCGTGGAACGTGTGGGCCGCATGCTTATCGATGTGATCGCTTCAGAATGGCCGAACAGTCGCATCGCTGTGCCTGCCCGATGTGAACTGGTAGGCGGGCAACCGGCACTGGAGGTCATGCCCATCGGCACCACACAGGGCCATTTCTGGGAGCAGGTGGAGCTGCCGCGTGTTCTGGAAAGCGGCGATGTACTGCTATCACCGGCCAACACCGGCCCGTTGCGCTGCGATCGACACGTACCCTTCGTACACGACCTGGCTTTTGTCCATCATCCGGATTGGTTCAACGCCCGCTTCGCCACATGGTACCGGATGCTGATGCCACGCATGGCGCGCAAAGCCTCGCGTGTGCTCACATCGAACGCGTACGTGGCCCGCGAACTCCAGCGCTATTTCGGGATCAGCGAGGACCGCATCGCCATCGTTCCCCCGTTCGTTCACATCGATCGGCACAGGGCGCCCATTGATCCGCCGCACCCACGGCCGTATTACCTCGCGGTCGGTTCGCTCGATCCCCGAAAAGGACTGGACAGGGTGTTCAACTGGTTCACTGGCCTGCAGCGCCACGATCACGACCTGTTGATCGTCGGTCGGCCCGGCAGAGCGTTCAACCCGGTGGATGTTCCTGTGCATCCTCGGATCGTTCTCCTTGGTGATGTGCAGGAGGAACGTCTGCTCGGGCTGTACCGGGGAGCCACGGCTCTGGTCCAAGGCTCCTACTACGAAGGGTTCGGCCTGCCTGTGCTGGAAGCGCTCGCATGCGGCTGCCCGGTGATAGCTGCCCAGTTGCCGGTGTTCCAAGAGAATTTCGGTGACGCGCTCATCAATACCGAGATCGGTTATACCCGCGGTATGATGCGTGCGATGGTGCGTGTGAGCGACCCTGATGAGCGCGCCGCACTTGTAGCGAACGGCGAAAAAGTGGCGAAAGGCTACCATCGTGAAGCGCCCGCATCGCGCTGCACAACGCGTTGGATGAACTCATCTGCGGTACATGAAGGTCGCTGTGGTGCACGATTGGCTCGCGGGGACCGGTGGGGCCGAGCGTGTGACCAAGGCCCTCGTGGAACTGTACGATGCCGATGTGTTCGCACTGGTCGACTTCCTCACTGATGAGGATCGTGCGGAGGTCTTGAGCGGCGGCAGAGCGCGCACGTCGTTCATCCAGGATCTGCCTTTCGCTCGATCCCACTTCCGCTGGTACCTGCCGCTTTTCCCTTCCGCCATGGAAGGCTTGGACCTGCGCGGCTATGACCTGATCCTCAGCGCGAGCTATGCAGTCGCGAAAGGAGTGAAGAAACACGCCGGACAAAAGCATGTGTGCTACGTGCACACACCCATGCGGTATGCGTGGGTGGACGAAAAAGGTTACTTGCAGGAACATCGCATGTCCGGTTGGAAAGCAGCACTGGTGCGTTGGAACATGCGCCGCTTCCGTGCATGGGACCTGAAGAACAATGCGTCCATCGATCGCTTCGTCGCGAACAGCCGGAACGTGGCGCAACGCATCCACGATTGTTATGGTCGCGAAGCGGATGTGGTCTACCCTCCTGTCGATCCGCAGCTCTTTCCCCTGTACGAGGGACCTCGGAGCGGTTTCGTCTCCGCTTCACGACTGGTGCCCTACAAGCGCATCGACCGCATCATCGACGCCTTCCGTTCGATGCCGGAGGAGAACCTTACCATCATCGGTGATGGTCCACATCATAAGCAGCTTGAGCGGACGGCCCCTCCGAACGTCCGCTTTGTTGGTCGTGTGTCCCAAATGGAACTGGCGTCCTTTCTCCAGCGCGCGAAGGCCCTCATCTGCACGGCGGAAGAAGACCTCGGTCTTACCCCTGTGGAAGCACAGGCCTGTGGCACGCCGGTGATCGCGTTGGACCGAGGCGGTTATCGGGAAACGGTGAAGGACGGAGCGAGCGGCGTGCTCTTCGGAACACCACACCCCGCTTCCATTCGCAGCGCCGTGCAGCGCTTTCTGACCATGGAGAAGCTGTTCCTTCCTGCGCAACTTCGCGCACAAGTGGAACCCTTCTTCATCGAGCACTTCCGTGAACGCATGACCACCATCGTGAACGAGACCATGGCCCATGCGTGACCATCCTTTGCGTCCGTATGTGGAAGCCATGGTACGCGCCAGTACGCTCCTGCTCGCGCTCATGCCTGTGGTGCCGACACGCATCATGATCCTCCTCATCGGCTGTTGGCTGGGCACGCTCACCGTGCGCTTGTTCACCGACCCTGTACCGATCAGCCATCGCAACATGCGTTGGGCACTGTTCCTCGCGCTCCCCTTCGCGCTCATGCTGCTGGATATGCTGCGCGCGACGGATCCACTGGCGACATGGTGGATCGTGGAGCGGAGTTCATCGTTCCTGGTCTTTCCGTTGGGCTTTCTCGTGCTCGGTGCGCCATCCTCGAAGCGCCTCGTGCATAGCTTCATGGAGGTCTTCACGGCCGCCTGCCTGGTACTGCTGCTTTTCGCCAACAGCAGCATACTGCTCGGTGAAGACGGCGCGCGCACGTTCGATGATGGTTACGCCTATCGCCACGCGTTCGCGGCGATCACCGGTCTGCATCCGCCATTCGCCGCTTACTTCCTTCTTGCGGCCGCCCTGCTGCAATTCGACGGTGCTTTGAGCGGAGGTTTGACATGGCGGCGAGGCGCGGTCGTTCTATTGCTCCTGGCCGGGGCCGCATTGCTCGGTTCACGCATGCCGCCCATCGCCTTCGGTGCGGCCAGCGGTGTGATGGTCTTCGTTCGCTTCGGTTGGAAACGCGCACTTCCCGCTTGGGGTGCAGTGCTTATCCTGTTGGTTGCCCTCGCTGCCTTGCTTCCTTCAGCAAGGCAGAGGATGGAGGAGGTGATCCATCACAACAAGCAGGAATTCGCCACGGAATTCGACCCGCTGCATGTGCGCGCGGTGGTGAACGAGTGCGCGTGGCAGGTTACCAAGCAGCATTGGTCGCTGGGTGTCGGCCAGGAGAACGCACAGCGCACACTGGACGATTGTTACGCTGGTCTGGGTGAAACGCGCATGCTGGATGGCAGCTACAGCACGCACGATCAACTTTTGCATTGGTGGCTCTGCTTCGGTGTGGCCGGGGCCGTGCTTTATGTGATCCTCTTCGGGACGCTGATCCGATCGGCTGCACGGGCAAGGCATGCAGCGATGCTCGGGTTCCTGGTCTTCATGCTTATTTGTTGTTGCACGGAGAACGTCCTCTCCCGCCAATGGGGCCTGGTCCTCTTCGCGTGCTTCACCTCCATGTTCGTTGCGTGCCAAGGCGAAGAGGAGGCTTCCGCTGGCTGATCCGGTTTTCAAAAGTTATCCACGCAGGGGATCCACCCCACCCGCCCGGATACCTTCGCGGCCATCCCAACGACACTCCGCCAGCCATGACGCAACCCGCGCCAGCCAAGGCTTCCGGCACTTCCCTGCAGCAGCTCGAACGCATCGCCTCGCAAGTGCGCCGCGATATCGTTCGCATGGTCCACTCGTGCCAGAGCGGCCATCCGGGCGGCTCGCTCGGCTGTACCGATCTCCTTACCGCGCTCTACTTCCATGTGATGCGCCATGACCCGGCGAACTTCTCTATGGATGCGATCGGGCAGGACGTGTTCTTCCTCAGCAACGGCCACATCAGTCCGGTGTTCTACAGTGTGCTGGCGCGAAGCGGCTACTTCCCGATCGATGAACTGAAGACGTTCCGTCGACTTGACTCGCGTTTGCAAGGGCATCCTACCACGCACGAAGGCCTGCCCGGCGTGCGCATGGCCAGTGGTTCCTTGGGCCAGGGCCTCAGCGTAGGCATCGGTGCAGCGCTCGCCAAGCGGCTGAACAACGATCCTCACCTGGTCTTCACCCTGCACGGCGATGGCGAACTGCAGGAAGGCCAGATCTGGGAAGCGGCAATGGCTGCAGCCGGCCATAAGGTGGACAACCTCATCGCCACGGTTGACTGGAACGGCCGGCAGATCGATGGAGACGTTGACAAGGTGATGCCCCTGGGCGATCTGCACGCGAAGTGGGCCGCCTTCGGTTGGGACGTGCTCGAGATGCGCGGCAACGACATGAAAGCCGTTCTTGCCGGCCTTGAGCAGGCCAGGGAACGCACGGGACATGGGAAACCGGTCTGCGTGCTCATGCACACCGAAATGGGCATGGGAGTTGACTTCATGATGGGCAGCCATGAGTGGCATGGCATACCTCCCAATGATGAGCAACTGGCCCGCGCACTTTCCCAGCTTCCTGAAACGTTGGGGGATTATTGAGACGAGCGTGATGCGCGTCGGGTCCCTGCCGTTACTCCTTCTTGCACCACTGCTCACGTTCGCACAGACGGGCAAGCAGCAGCCAGCGTTGACGCGCATCCTCTTCGTGATGGACGCGAGCAACAGCATGAACGCCTTCTGGGAGAAGGAACCGAAGATCAACGCCGCGCGCAGCATCCTGCTGGAAGCGCTCGTTCCCCTGGAAAGCGCGCCGAACGTGGAAGTGGCGCTCCGGCTGTATGGCCACCAGACCCGCATCGAGCCGGGCAAGCAGGATTGTGATGACACCCGTTTGGAAGTGCCGTTCGGTCCGCACCAGGGCGCTGCCATCCGAAAGGTGATGACCGAAGTGCGCTGCTTGGGAACAACACCCATCGCCCGTTCCTTGGAGAAAGCCGCGAATGATTTCCCTGACACCAAAGCTCGCAACGTCATCATCCTGATCACCGATGGCATCGAAGCCTGCGATGAGGACCCGTGCGCGGTGAGCCGTGCGCTCCAGTCGAAAGGCATCATCCTCAAACCCTTCGTTATCGGCATCGGGCTGGAGGACGCCGGGAAGTTCAGCCTGAAGTGCGTGGGTAACTACTACGATGCGAGCACCCCAGAGATGTTCGACCGCGTGCTGAAAGTGGTGATCGATCAGGCGTTGAACAACACCACCACACAACTGCTGCTGGTGGCCGATGACAGCAGGCCGACAGAGACCGATGTACCGGTCACGTTCTATGATCAGCGAACGGGTCAGCAGCGCTACAACTTCGTGCATACCATGAACCTGCGCGGCGAGCCGGATACACTCTCCATCGATCCGGTCTTCACCTATCGCATCGTCACGCACACTGTGCCGCCAAGTGTGAAAGAGAACGTGACCATCGAACCCGGCAGGCACAACACGATCGCGTTGGCCGCCGGAAGAGGCACCTTGGAACTGCGTACGGAAAGCGGCATGGCCACAACCGAAACGATCGACTGCATCGTGCGCCAGCATGGTTCAACCGCCACATTGAACGTTCAGCACATCAACAGCGGCTTGCTGTACCGCACCGGCACCTACGACCTCGAATTCCTTACTCTTCCCCGCTTGATGATCCCTGATGTGAACATCAAGCAGAGCACCACAACGCCCGTGCGCATTCCCCAAAGCGGAGTGCTGAACGTGAACTGTACCACGCCCGGCCCGGGTTCGATCCTTTTGAAGGAAGGCTCCGAGTTGCGGTGGGTCGTGGACCTCGACCGGAACATTTCACGCAACCAGTTCCGCCTGCTCCCGGGCGACTACAAGGTGGTACGTCGCTCCAGTAACGCGCACCAAACCGCCTTCTCGGTCGAAAAGGACATCACCATCAAAAGCGGCCAGAGCACCAACCTCGACCTGTGAACCCATGAACTACCCTGTACTCGATCAAAAGGACACGCGCTCGGGCTTCGGCGCAGGATTGTTGGAAGCAGGCGCACGCGATGAACGCGTCGTTGCCCTTTGCGCCGATCTCACCGGATCGCTTAAGATGGACGCTTTCGCGAAGAAATTCCCTGAACGCTTCTTCCAGGTAGGTGTTGCTGAGGCGAACATGATGGGCATGGCAGCTGGTCTTACCGTGGGTGGGAAGATCCCGTTCACCGGCACCTTCGCCAACTTCAGCACCGGCAGGGTGTACGATCAGATCAGACAGAGCATCGCGTATGCCGGCAAGAACGTGAAGATCTGCGCCAGTCATGCCGGTCTTACCCTGGGTGAGGACGGGGCGACCCATCAGATCCTGGAGGATATCGGCCTTATGCGCATGCTGCCGGGCATGACCGTGATCGTGCCTTGCGACTACAACCAGACGAAACAGGCCACCATGGCCGTAGCAGTGCACGAAGGCCCTGTTTACCTGCGTTTCGGCCGCCCGAAATGGCCGGTGTTCATTCCAGCCAACATGCCCTTCGAGATCGGGAAAGCGCAGCGCTTGATCGAGGGCAAGGACGTGAGCATCTTCGCCTGCGGCCACCTTGTATGGAAAGCACTCCAAGCGGCTGAGCAACTGGCGCAGAAAGGCATCAGCGCGGAGGTCATCAACGTGCATACGATCAAACCGTTGGACGAAGCGGCGGTCATAGACAGCGTTCGGAAGACAGGATGTGCGGTCACTTGCGAGGAACACAACCGGTTCGGAGGCTTGGGCGAAGCGATCGCCCAAGTGCTGGTGCGCAACCTGCCCGCGCCGCAGGAATTCGTTGCGGTGAACGACAGCTTCGGGGAGAGCGGTACACCCGACCAGTTGCTCAAGAAGTACGGGTTGGATACACCGGACATCGTTCAGGCGGTGGACCGGGTGCTTGCCCGCAAGTGAAACAGTGCACCTCCCGCAGCCAGGTATGAGCGACCTGAGCGATGAGGAGATCCTGGCGCTCTTTCGCGACGCGTCATCGAAGCATCACGCCTTCAACATGCTCGTGCGCAAATACCAACGCAGGCTATACGGCTTCATCCGGCGCATGGTGACCGACCCTGACGAAACGAAGGACGTGCTGCAGAATACCTTCCTGAAGGCGTGGAACGGCCTGGACCGCTTCCGTGCCGACTCGCAATTGTTCAGCTGGCTCTATCGCATCGCCCATAACGAGAGCATCACCCATCTGAACCGCATGCGGCGCGGCATCTTCACCCGTGATGAACTGGTACTGTCACGCCTTACCGGGACCTTGGACAGCAGTGAGCACTTCAACGGCGATATGATCCAGAGGAAGTTGCAACAAGCGGTGATGCGCCTTCCAGCGAAACAGCGCGCCGTCTTCACCATGAAGTACTTCGAGGAAATGAAGTACGAGGAGATGAGCACCATCACAGGCACAAGCGTTGGCGCGCTCAAAGCGAGCTATCACATCGCCACCAAGAAGATAGAGGAATGGATAACACGGCCTGATCAAACCGATCGGACTCCCGGCGGTCATAACAGCACCACACCATGAACGACCTGAACGCCAACGGCACGAGGAACACGGGATCACCCGTGCTCGATGCCCTTCCGAAAAGCGATCCGTTCGTCGTTGCGCCCGGGTTCTTCGAACGTTTCCCCCATGAGGTGCAGACCCTTGCCGTTCATCAACAGCAACGCACCGCTCTGTTCCCTTGGCGCACGGTAGCTGTCGGTCTGGCCAGCGGTTGCGTCATCGGTATGTGCGCTTGGCTCCTTTGGCCCTCCACATCTAACGATCGTCCCCAAGTCGCAGAGGTGGCCATCACACCGCTATCCAGCGAGGAACTGGATGCGATGGATGACGGTGATCTTCTGGCCATCGCCGAAGAGGTGGAACCCGCTACTGTCGCGCAGGACCTCGGACAAGTACACTTGGACCTGAACGAAAGCGAACTGATCGCTTTCCTGGAACACGAGAACACGGACATCAACGAACTGTTGGACTACCAATGAAGAACGCCATGATCAGGAACCTGGCCGCAGCGGCTCTCCTTGTCGCCGCCTCGGGCTTGAGCGCCCAGGACGACGATATGCTGGGCATCGCAGAGGATCGCCTGCAGGAGATAAAAGCACAGAAGACGGCCTTCCTCACCCAACGGCTGGACCTTTCACCGGAGGAAGCCCAACGGTTCTGGCCGGTCTATAATCAGTTCGACAAGGAACTCGATGCCGTGCGCAAGGAGGTGCGCGATGAGCGCAAGGATGCGAAGAAGGACGGTGAGCTGACCGAAGCGGAGGCCTCCGCGGCCATCGACAAGGAATTGGCCAGCCGACAGAAGGAACTGGACCTGCGCAAGAAGTACGCGGCCGAGTTCAAGAAGACGATCGGTGCCTTGAAAACGATGAAGCTCGGCAAGGCCGAACGTGATTTCCGCCGCGAACTCATCAAGCGCGTGCGAGACCGGGTGGAAGAACGACGCGGCCCGGGTGGCGGCGGCGGTTTCCGCAAACGACCCTGATCACACAAAGAACCCGGCAACACCAGCCGGGTTCTCATCTTCGCGAACGCATGGAAGACCTGCGACAAGCGTTCAGCGAACATCTGGCACAGACCAGCCCCCACCCGCTGTCATTGGATATCGTTCGGGCCGAAGGTTGCTACTTGTATGACCGCTCAGGCAAGAGGTACTTGGACCTTGTTTCGGGACTCGCGGTAACGAACGTCGGCCATCGCCACCCGCGTGTGGTCGCAGCCATCAAGGAACAGTGCGACAACTACCTGCACGTGATCCCCTACGGCGAGTTCGTTCAGGGACCGCAGGTGCGCTATGCGGAGAAACTCATTTCCCTCCTGCCGACTTCCCTCAACTGCGTGTATTTCGTGAACAGCGGTACCGAGGCGATCGAGGCTGCAGTCAAGCTCGCGAAACGTGTTACCGGTCGCTCCAAGCTCATTGGTTGTCGCAAGAGCTACCATGGCAGCACCCATGGTTCATTGAGCCTCACGGACAATGTGCAGAAACGATACCGCAATCTTCCGCTCCTGCCCGATGTGGAGCACATCACCTTCAATGATCCGGCGGACCTCCCGGCGATCGATGAACGAACGGCCTGTGTTGTAGTGGAACCGGTACAAGGCGATGCAGGGGTGCGTTTACCCGACAGCGAATGGTTGAAGGCATTGCGTGCCCGTTGTGATGACAAAGGCGCGCTGTTGGTGTTCGACGAGGTACAGACAGGCTTCGGGCGCACCGGAAAACTCTTCGCCTTCGAACATTCAGGTACCGTACCGGATATTCTCGTGCTTGGCAAGGCGCTCGGCGGTGGACTGCCCATGGGCGCGTTCATCAGCTCCCGAGAACGCATGAGCCTTCTTACCCATGACCCTGTGCTCGGCCACATCACCACGTTCGGCGGGCATCCGCTACCGTGCGTTGCCGGCCGCGCTGCACTTGAGGTGCTCATGGCCGAGAACCTCTGTGCGAACGCGCAGCGGATGGGGACGATCTTCAAAGAGCAACTCGTCCATCCCAGGATCAAGGAGATACGGGGCGAAGGGCTCATGTTGGCCGTGGACCTTGGCGATGCCGACCTCGTCCAACGCGTGGTGCACGGCTGTCTGGCTCAGGGCGTGCTCGGCTTCTGGTTCTTGAGCTGTCCGACAGCGTTCAGGATCGCTCCGCCGCTCATCATCGCAGAAGATCAGGTGCGCGAAGCATGCCGAGTCATTCTGGAACAGCTCGCCTGAGGCGACCCGATAGCTGTCACCGCTGATACTGATCGGTCGCCAGCAGAACCAACGTGCAGGCTTCCACCACCTCGATACCGGATCGGGAAGCGATGGCAGCGAATGCAGGATTCTCAGCGCCCGGATTGAAGATGATCCTGCGCGGCCTCAATTCAAGCAGCGCATCCTCCCACTTACGTTGGTTCCCTGCGTTCAGGTACATCGTTATGGTATCGATGGGGTCTGAAGGAAGTTCTGTTGTGATGGACACATCATCCACGGTTCCTGAACGTAACCCGACCGCCACCACATCGTGTCCATGGGCCCGTAATTTCCGGATGGCCATGTTCGAATAGCGCTCCGGTTTCACGCTCGCACCCATCACCAGTGTGGTCCGGCTCATGCGTTCGCCGTGCTGTGTGCATCCACGTCGGTAATGCCTCGCTTCAAGTCCTCGATCACGCGGGGCGGAACACGCTGAAGATCGAGCACCACGAAGCCATCCAGCGCATCGTTGAACTTCGGATCGCAATTGAACCCGATGATGCGGGCGTTCAACTGCAGGTACTTCTTCAGCAACACAGGCACATGCGCTCCTTCTGGTTCGATGTCAGCGATGATGCGATCGAGCTTGCGCATGTCCTCACCGCTCGCTTCCAACAAGGCCTTTCCATCGATGCGGTCCGGAGCGATCAGGAACCGATTTCGGGGATGAATATGTGCACCGAGGGCTTCATCGAAATGATGTTCCCGCAGGAACCCGATCATGAGTTCCCGCGAAAAACGGCTGAACCGGCTGCTGATGGACACGGGACCGATGAGATAACGATGACCGGGATGGCCGATGACGTGTATCAACAGACCGCGCCAGAGAAGAAAGAGCGGAAGCCGGTGCTTCTGATAATCCTGCGTGATGAAGGACCTGCCCAGCTCGAAGCTCTTGCGCAATACCTTTGACATGGTGCGGTCCATTCGGAAAAGCGTGTGCGTGTAGAAGCCACGCTTGCCGTACCGCTCCATGATGCGCGCACCATCCCCGATGCGGTAGGCCCCCGCCAGCCGCTGCTTTTCACGATCCCACAGCAAGAGATGGTCGTAATAGAGATCGAACTCGTCAAGGTCGAAGGACTTGTTCGTTCCCTCACCCACCGCCCTGAACGTCTCCTCACGCGCACGACCGATCTCCCGAAGCAGTCGAGGTATCCGTTCGCTCGGTGCCACGAACAGATCGAACTCCGCCTGTCCGCCGATCCGAAGATCCTGGATGCCGGAGATCTCCTTGACCAGGACTTCCTGGCGCTCGGGAACTGCGATCGCTTCCGGTCTGCGGGGAAAACGCAACGGCCTGAAGTGTTCCTTCCGCACCTGCACGCCCGACCCTAGCGAGTAGGTCTTCGCACGCAGGAAACGGCCCAACTGCTCGACCGAGTCGAAAGAGGCGACCTCCTTCGGCAGCACTGGCTTTCCGATGCGCAATCGCACCCTGCGGCCGCGCATGCGCATCATCTCGTTCGGTAAGCGCAACGTGCGCAGGCCGGGATGGATCATGCCGAGCACTTGGAACATGAAACTGTTCGCTCCATCGAACCAGATGGGCACCACGGGCACTCCAGCGTTCCGGATCAATTTGATCACCGGGCTCTTCCAACGAGGATCGACAACGGCGTTCAGTTCAGTCCGGTAACTGCTCACCTCGCCAGCAGGGAACATCGCCAGCGCACCACCAGCGTTCAAATGCTCCATGGCTTGGCGCATGCCTTGGAAACTGGATGTCGATCGCAGGTTCTCAAAGGGATTCACACCTATGAAACGGCCCCGCAGTGGCTCGAGCTGCTGCAGCATGAAGTTCGCCATGACCTTCACTTCCGGACGCACCCCTTTCAGCACATGGATCAATGCCAGTCCATCGATCGCACCATAAGGATGATTGGCAACGATGGCAACCCCCCCTTCCCGGGGAACGTTCGCGAGATCATCCTGGTCCACCTCGATCCCGATGTCCAGATGAGCGAACAACGCCTCGATGAAGTCAGCACCCGGGCCCAGCCGGATCTCATTGTAGAAGCGTTCGAGCCTGTTCAGTCCGCTCACCTCGGCCAATAGCGCCACACGGGGATCGCCCGGGCGCATATGGCTGGCCTTGGCCAGTTCCGCTGGATGCAACAGCTTTTTCCGCTCTTCGGGCACAGCCAAATGTAGCCGTACGCTCTTGTGCCAAGCCGGACTTTCATCGGCGTCCTTGACCCGCATCATCGCTTACTTTAGCAGTCCTGCCCTAACCAAACCGCTTACCCGTGATGCGAAAGTCGAACGCTCTGATCCTGCTGCCCGCGTTGCTGCTGGCACTCTCCTCTCCCGCTCAGACCACTTGGTGGGGAATGACGGCCGCTGGTGGCACCTATGGTACAGGAGCCATTTACAATGTGACGGAAGCCGGGGCTTACACCAAAGCGTATGACTTCTTCCGCTATGAGGGAGCTGCTCCGAAGGGCGATCTTGTGAAGGTCGGTAGCTTGTACTACGGTGTTACCGAGTTCGGCGGAGCCAATGGTGTAGGTGTGCTCTTCAGCTACAACCCAGGAACAAGTGCATATACCATCCTTCAGAATTTCACCACGTCCACGAGCGGTGCAGGAGCCCGTCCGATCCGAGGCCCCATTCTCGCAGCGAACGGTCGTCTTTACGGAATGTGCAGCCAAGGAGGTGCGAACAATCTGGGCACCTTGTATGAATATGTCATCGGAACGAACACGCTTACCAAGCGCGTTGACTTCGATGCATTGACCAGTGCTTCAGGCAAAGGAAACACTCCTCGTGGAAGGTTGGTCCAAGCAGCAAGCGGATTGATGTACGGCGTGACCCAGCTCGGCGGAGCCAACAATCGTGGCGTGATCTTCCGCGTAAGTGCGACAGGAACCAGTTTCACCAAGTTGTACGACTTCGCCGCACTGCCTTCCATCACCGGCGGGCAACCTTTCAGTGGTATGACATTGGGTAGCAATGGCGTGCTGTACGGCACCACGCAATTGGGCGGGACGAATGGAGGCGGAGTGATCTACTCATACAACATAAGCACATCCACCTATGCTTCGGTCTATGATTTCGTTCAAGCCTCCGGACGCTTTCCATTGGGTGAATTGACCCAAGCTTCGAACGGGCTCTTCTATGGCACCACCACCCAAGGCGGCACCAACGATGTAGGTGTCGTGTTCACCTACGACGCGACCACCGATACCTACACGAACAGACAGAACCTGAGCAGTGCTGTAGGTTCCAACCCCATTGGTCGTATGATCATCGGCAGCGATGGACTGCTCTATGGCACCACGAGCCAAGGCGGGGTCGGCAGTGCCGGGACGATCTATTCCATCAATCCAACAACGAACGTGTTCAACGTGGTGTACAACCTCGGGCTTGGCGCGTTCTCTGAACCATGGGGTGCTTTGCTCGAGGACCCTTCGGGAACGTTGGTCGGGATGTCCGCTGGTGGGGGAACCGGTTCCCAGGGAGCCATTTTCAAATACGTTATCGGTGGCAGCACTACCGAACTGGTTCCCTTCACGTTCTCCAATGGCAGCGCACCGAAAGGTCGACTGTTGAAAGCGAGCAATGGACTGTTCTATGGCCTTACGAATACAGGCGGGGTGAACAACCTCGGGATCCTCTTCTCCTACGATCCAACGAACGGCACCTTCACCCGCTTGTTCAGCCTGAACAGCACTTCGGGCAGCTTTCCGCTCGGAAAACTCGCTGAGGTCAACGGGAAGCTGTATGGCGTTTGCAGTGCCGGGACCGCGACCGGTGGCGGCTCCATCTTCGAGTACGACATCGCCGGTAACACCTTCACCAAGAAGTATGAACTGGGACTTGCTTCCGTCGGCATCACGCCGTTGAACGGATTCTTCAACGACCTGTCAGGCAAGCTCTACTCGACCACGAGCGTGGGCGGGGCGAACGGGGCAGGCACGCTCTTCCAATATGTGCCCTCGACCAACACGCTTACCAAGCTCAGAGACTTCAGCAGCAGTGATGGAGGCACGCCTCTGGGAGACCTGATGAAGGCCAGCAATGGTATCATCTACGGTACGTGCAGCACGAACGGTCAATTCGGCTTCGGCTCCATTTTCTCTTGGAACCCATCCACCAATACCTTCACCGGGCTTTACAGTTTCAACAGCCTGGAAGGAGCAACTCCTGCAGGCGACCTCGTCCAAGCCGCCAACGGCAAACTCTACGGCACGTTCAAGGAGGACGGTCAAGGGAACACTGGTGGTATCTACAGCTGGAACATCACGAGCAGCACCTACACTGAAGAGTACGACTTCAACATCGCGCCCATCACCACCGAGGGCCAGTTCCCGGAGGCGAACCTGATCGCCGGTGTTGACGGCCTTTTGTACGGCACGTGCACGCAAGGTGGAGCGAACGGCCTTGGAAACGTGTTCCGCTTCAACCCGACTTCGCTCGCCATCACCTCGTTGACCGATATGGACGGCACCCTGAAAGGTTCCACTCCTTATGATGGCCTGACGACGGATGTGGTGCCGACGAATCCCGCCGTTACGCTCAGCATCAAACTGTTCCTTGAAGGTCCCTTCAACAGCGGCACAGGCAAGATGAACACTGCGCTCCGTCTTCTCACTGGCGCCAACGGGTTCCCCACAACGGAACCGTTCACTGCGGCTGGATTCACTCTGGTGAACAGTGGCGGAGAGACGATCAACTCCAGCGTGCTGAGCACCACAGGCGACAATGCCGTGGTCGATTGGGTGCTCGTGGAACTGCGGGACAAGAACAACAGCAGCACCATCCTGCGCACGAAACCCGCGTTGCTGCAAAGCGATGGGGATATCGTGGACCTCGACAACACCAGCACCATCTCGCTCAACGTTCCGGCGGACAACTACTTCGTGGCCGTAAGGCATCGCAATCACCTCGGCGTGATGACCTCGGGCTCAGTGCCGTTGAGTTCCTCCTCTGCGTTGATCGACTTCACTTCGCCCGCCACCGGCACCTTCGGTACCAATGCAACGAAGACCATCGGTGCAATGAAGGCTTGCTGGGCCGGCAATGTGGTGCGCAATACGAACATCCGGTACACGGGTGCGAGCAACGACCGCGATCCCATTCTCGTTCGTGTAGGAAGCAGCCTCCCGACCAACACGGTCAGTGGTTACTACGCTGAGGATGTCACGCTGAATGGCATCGTTCAGTACACCGGTGCAGGAAACGACCGGGATCCCATTCTCGTGAACGTGGGTGGCACCACACCGAACAACCAGATCACCGAACAGATACCGTGATCGCTACGCATGGATGAGAAAGGCCCGGGTCCCCGGGCCTTTCTCGTTCTCAGATGTTCATCACTCCAACGGTGGCTTCATCCAACACCTCGCCACCTGGATAGTTGCGGGTGTAATCCAGATTGATCCAGCGGGCTCCCTTTTCGTCCGTGTGGTAGAAGAGTGTCGCGTGCGCAGCCACATCACGGAACAGTTCTTCGCGGATCAATGTCACCGCTCGTTGCAGTTCAGCCGCACTTCCTACCCGCAGTTCCGGATAGATGTGTCCGCTTGTACGCACGAGCCGCACATCACCACCGATCGCTTTGATACAGGCGGCCATGAGGATGGCATGATCGTCACAATCACCGGCCAGCAAGCGCGTGCTTTCGCTCGCTCTCGCGAAATACTCCCCCCCTTTCACATCGTTCACATAGGTCCAGGATGAATTGATCACCTTGAACACGGAGCAGGCCTGCACGAACTGATAGTCGTCATCCGACCAGTTCCTATCGTTGAACCACGTGGTCGCGGATTTCACTGCGAAAGAGCGCACGACAGGGTCATCGTACTCGATGCGCGATCGGATGACGGATGCATCAGCGAAGGGCTTCAGATCACGCAACAGCATGGGTAACGGTTCCGTGTTGTCGCGAAGTGAACGCAACAGCAGTCCGTAATCCCCGTATAGTTCGCGGAAACCATAGCGCCCCGTCATGCTGGTAACCGTCAACGTTGCCACAGCGACCACCAACGCGGTGTATACGACGAGTTGGAAGCGCCGGAGCACCAGGCCCAGCAGAGCCAACAAAAGCATGAACAGCACGATCTGATCCAATCGCCAACCATGCCCCAGGGGAAGCACCACACGCGGCATGTAATGATGGAGCAACTGGAACACGGGGAGCGTGATGATCAATGCGACCAGCCAGATGACCAAGGACTGGGCGAATGAATGCCCTGCTTGTCCTTCCTCGGCTGCAGCTGCTCTCCTCATCGTTCCGTGGCTCCACAAAGTGAAGTTCTGATGGACCTGTTACAAGCGGCGCATTAACGAAGTTTCACAGGCCCGCACAAAGATGAAAGAAGCCGCGCCGGACATGGTTCTTCTGGTGCCATGGTCGAGTGCGGAGCAACACACGTTCACCTGTTCGTCCTGACCGGTCGAACCGCTCTTGCACAGGTCAGGTCGCCGGATAGATTTGCCGCACTTGAAAAAAGAGCGGTCATACCTGCTTGGTCTTCTGACCGGTCTGTTCCTGGGGGCGCCAAGCCTCCTTGCGCAGTCAGTGGATCCCCCGTACACCGGCGGTCCTGAAACGGAAGATCCTTACAGCGGTGGTTACGGACCGACTCCCAGCGGTGCCTCAGAGGAGGCGCTTCTAACAGCCGAGGATTCTGCCCGGTTCATACCGAGCTATGAACTCTACGGGGACTTCGATACCGAGAAGATCTTCGATCGTGTTCCCGACGCAGCGAAGGATAGCGTATGCCTGCAGTTGAGCAACCAGGCTTGCGATCACCAGATGCCCATCTGTGGGTATGTCACTTCCCCCTTCGGCCCAAGGCATCGACGTATGCACTACGGCGTCGATCTCAAGTTGGAGCGTGGTGATCAAGTGGTCAGTGCCTTCGAGGGGATCGTGCGCATCTCCCGCTTCCACAAACAGTTCGGCAATGTGGTGGTCGTTCGCCATGCCAACGGTCTCGAAACGCTTTACGCACATTTGAGCCAGCGCTCCGTGGAGCCGGGCGATCACGTCGAAGCTGGTCAGATCCTGGGACTGGGGGGAAGCACCGGGCGCAGCACGGGTGACCATCTGCACTTCGAGACACGTTACCGGGGGCAACCTATCGACCCCCAATTGCTCTTCGATGTGAACGAAGGCGAACTGAGAACGAACATCCTGAATGTCCATCCGGGTCTGTTCTCTGCCGCAAGACCGGCCCGCACATCGAACAATGTCGCGTTCCATGTCGTGCGCCGGGGTGATACGCTGTATTCGATCGCTCGCAAGCGAGGGACCACCGTCAAGGAACTCTGTCGCAGGAACCGGCTCAGAACGACGGCCAAGTTGCGCGTAGGTCAGAAGATCCGCTTCTAGTCCGGTTCCTGTTCGTTCGGATCAAGCACGCCTTCCCGGTTCCTGTTGATGCAGCGCCCGGTTCAACGCATCCACAAGGTCCTGCGCGTGCAACGGAGAGAGCAGCAGGGCCTGTCCATCCTTCAATCGGATGAGCATGAGATCGATGCTCCCGTCCGGGCGGCGGTCGATCAGTTCACGTCCGATACCGAACGTCCAACTGTGGACCCCGATATCCACGGTGCACCATTGAAGATAGGCTCGTTCCGCTTTACGCCGTTGCGCCCTTGAAGTACCGCCCATCGATCGTAGTCTGTCGATCAACAGATCACGGCCAGCCTTCCGGTCCAGCAGGGTGGAATCCGCTATCTGATCCAGGTCCAGGCTATGCGTCGCTTTGGCTCCTTTGAACAGCAATCGACCGGAATCCAGCACATAGGTTCCTCCATCCTTCCTGTCCCGGATCCAAGCCGTGAGTCCTCCCGCCACGAACAAAGCAGCGGCCAGTTCCAACCAGATGATCTCGTTCGCCATCGCTGCCGCGGTGATCCCGACCAGCAACAACATCGACCCCATGACCGTCCATAGGAGCGAATTGGACCACTGTCGCCGGGAACGGAATCTTCTGACTGCCATCAACTCGACTTCGCATCGAAGTTAGTCTGCCCGCTCGGCGCACTCCATCCATGCACTCGGCATGAACGAACAAAGCGGCCGAAGCCGCCTTGTACTTGTACCGGAGGAGGGACTCGAACCCTCACAACCTTACGGTCACACGCCCCTGAAACGTGCGCGTCTACCAATTCCGCCACTCCGGTAAGTGGGCCTGCCTTGTTCAGGGGGCGCAAATATAGAAGCCCGGATGATCCGAAGAACCCCGTGCGCCCCACCGGAACTGATTACCTTGTAGAACATGAGCATGGCTGGCGAACCCTTCCTGATCATGCATGAGAACACGCCGGTGGAACTGCTTGAGCATGTGCGCATGGCCTTGCTCGAACATCCGGAGATCGAGGTTATGGTGGGTACCGATAGCCAGAACCGCTCCGGATACACCATTTACACCACGGCGGTCGTTCTGCGGTACAAGCGGAACGGCGCGCATGTTCTCTATCGGCGGCAGAAGCAGGCACGCATCCGCGACATGTGGACGCGCCTTTGGGGCGAGGTCGAACGAAGCGTGGATATCGCGCAGTTGCTGCGTACCCAAGGCGGCATACCGGTGCGCACGATCGACATGGACCTGAACAGCGATCCCCGCTTCCGTTCCAATCGTTTGCATACAACGGCGGTCGGCTACGTGCGCTCTCAAGGCTACGAGGCGCGAACGAAGCCGGAACTGTTGATCGCTGGCTGGGCTGCGAACGTGCTTTGCCAATAGTACCGGCCGGAAGCACGAAGCCCCCACCGGTCTGAGACCTTGGCAGGGGCGACGTGACTCTTCAGATTGACCTTTGAACTACTTGGACACACCCTGTTACGGCAGGTCAGGGGGAAATGGTTTCGCTCCCAGCAAAAAAAGATCTTGGCCGTTCCTCTTTGCCCCACCACCATGGAAAAAACGAAGGCGACCCGCAGGCCGCCTTCGCTCACCGATTCGATCGAACGATCAGTTCTCGTTCGGCAGGAAGCTGAACTTCTCACCGAACTCGAGCATCTGACCCACGAAGTCAGAAGGATACTCCACCCGCACATCGGTGATCTCTCCCGTATCGTTCATTACCGGAACCAAACGTGGTTGGATGAATCCCGCATACGGAGCGGTCCTCAGTTTCTCCGAGCGTACAAGCACTTGCTTGTGCAGTTCCGGGTCCACTTTCACGCCATAGGTCTCGACCAGGTCATGCCCTGCCTGGTAATCGCCTTGGCTCTTGATCCGCTGGACCTCGCGCAGCAACTCGCCGAACAGCCCCCGCAACTTCTCGTAATCGCGGATATCATAGTAGGTCTTCCCATCGCGATGCACTTCTACGATAACACTGTCCTTTTGCCCCTTCGCGAAGCACCAGGCACTCACCCATTTGCGGTTGCGCATATGAGCTTCCTGTACATCGTTGCCGGGCTTCACGCGCCGCAATTGCACCATGAGCCCGTTACGGATGTACCCATCATATTCGGCTTTGCCGACTTCCAACGAAGGCATCACTCCCCATTCCACCAGCTTGGGATCCATCAGGTAGTAAAGCGCTACAAGGTCCGCGCGCCCTTCTTCCAATGTACTGGCGTAGTTCTTCAAAGAATCGTCCGGTGATACACCGCTCTCCAACTGCCCGCTGGCATGGCCGATCACCTCATGCAGCGCGGTGTGCAGGCTTCCGGCCAGCGCACCATGCTTCTTCGCCAGCGCGATCTCCGCGGTGTCGTGGCAGAACTCTTCCAATGCTCCGGGACCGGAACTCTTGTCGTAGGCATCAATGATGTTCCCGAAACTAACGCTCTTGCTTCCGAGCTCGCGGATCCAATCAGCGTTCGGCAGGTTCACACCGATCGCGGTACTGGGTGCCGCATCACCTGATTCACCTGCCACGTTAACGAAGCCATAGGTGATGCCGGTGACCTTCGCCTTCTTGTGAGCGGGCATGATGGGAGAATTGTCCTCGAAATACTGGGCGTTGTCCTGGATCACGCTCATGTGCTTCGTCGCTTCGGGATCGATGATCTCCACGATACATTCGAAGCTGCCACGCTTGCCCATCGGGTCATTGTATACCTCCACGAACCCATGGATGAAATCCACTGAGGAACTCTTCTGCTTCACCCAAGCCAGGTTGAACGCGTCCCACTTCTTGAGATCGCCCGTGTTGTAATAGTCCATCAAGAGACCGATCACCTCCGCCTGATCAGGGGTTTCTGCGACCCCCTTCGCGAGTTCCAGCCACTTCACCACCTCCTTCAGAGCGGCGTCGTACATGCCTCCCACCTTCCACACCCGCTCCATCAGATTGCCATCCTTGCCCCGAACCAGCTTGCTGTTCAGTCCGTAGCTCGGAGGCGCGGTATCACCGGGAACTTCCATCGCGGCATAGAACTGCTCCACCTCCTTCTGGTTCACATCTTCACCATAGAAGTTTACGGCCGAGCTAAGAACGAGATCCTTCGAGGGATCCAGGTTGACCTTCTTGGCATCGATCGACGGATCGAACATCACATCCACCACTGCCTTGTCCAAGGTGGCACCGCTCTGCGCCAGCTGGCTCTCGAACCAAGCGCGATCGAACTCCGGGATGAACTTGTCCATGCCGTAGTGATGGTGGATCCCGTTGCTGAAGAAGACCTCCTTCGCGTACACCATGAATTTCTCCCAGGAGGCATCACCTTTCTGTGTCTTGTCGCTCTTGAGGATCGCCTCGATGGCGCGGCGGATCTTCAGGTTGTGCCGGTAGTTCTGGTCCCAGATGATGTCGCGACCGCTCAAGCCGGCCATGGTCAGGTAATACGCGAGCTTCTTCTGTTGCAGGCTGAGTTGCTCCCACCCCGGTACCCGGTACCGAAGAATGCGGACATCGGAGAACTGCTCGGTTTGCCAAGCGAACGTGTCTACGGCCGCGCTGTCACTTGCAGGTGGTGTCGTGGCATCGGTTCCTCCGCCGCAGCCGAAAAGAAGGGCTGCGCTGAACAGCACAAATACGTGCCTTTTCATGGTGTGCATCAGATAGTTGGGCGGCGAAGATAACCGGGGTATACCGTCGAATGGAAAATGAGAACGGCCCCTGGTAGGGGCCGTTCCTTGTGTGTTCAAGAAGTATCAGCGGCTCACAGGCAACTTGAATGTGCGTTGCTTGCCACCTGCGTTCATGCGCATGAAGTACACGCCTGTCGGCAGCCCGATGGCAGGAATAGAGATCCGTCCGCTGTTCTGTGTGCTGCTGCGGTCGGCCACCTTCTTGCCCGTAGCATCGATGATCTCGATGACAAGGCCATTAGCGCCAGGCACGTTCCACTCCGCGATGAAACGGTTGGCATCGACCCAAGCGGTCAGACCGCTGCTCGCCCTATCGGCGATCCCGGTCGCGCCTTCCACCTCGATGTTCCCGGTATGGCTTACCGTGCAGGAGCCATCGGTCGCCGTCAGCGTAACCTCGTAAACACCCGGCTCAAAATACGCATGCGTGGGTTCAGAGGCGTCACTTGTGGTCCCATCACCGAACGACCAAGCGTACTGCAGTCCATAAGTACCATTGTTGAAGAAGGAGATCTCTTCCCCGGGTGCTGCGGCCTGCTCCACAGAAGTGGAGAAGTCAGCCACCGGCCCGGAAGCCGCTTCCACCGCAACGTTCTCGATCGCGGTGGAACATCCGTTCGCATCCGAAACGTTCACCTCATAGATCCCGGCTTGCACATTGTCCAGATCTTCCGAAGTAGCACCCGTGCTCCAAGCGTAACTGAAAGGAGCGGTGCCTCCGACAACGGTAAGGTCAGCATGGCCGTTGACCGCTGAGGCGCATGATGCGGCCTGCGTGAGCACGTTGCCCGCCAGGGGATATGGCTCTTCCAAGTTCACACGCTGCGTAAGGCTACCACAACCGGTGCTTCCGTTCACGGTAACGAAATACTCACCGGCGGAGAGGCCCGCGAACTGATGTGAGGTCTCCTGTATCGCGTTGGTGATCGAACCATCGGGCCCGATGAGCGAAAGATCCCAAGGGCCGGTTCCTGGTCCGGACACGAGAATGCTTCCGTTCGCACCGGCCGCGCACGTCACGTCCTGCTTCTCAACGGTGCTCGGTTCGCTGATGCGCAGAATGAAGCGCGCAGGAGCGGTCGGTGCTTGGGCATCGATTGCGAACGTGTAGGACGAGCCAGCACTTACCGGCGTTTCGTCCCCGGTCAATTGATCGATGAGTACCACGCACGCACGGTCCGTGACATAAGCCACATCGTTCAGAGTGATCGTGTAGGATCCGCTCACGGGTACTACGACTTTCACAGGGATATCCGCTGCGACCAGGTCACCGTAAGCATTTATCATGAGGTCCTCCCCTGTCGGAGCGACCGTGGTGATCCGCATCGCATTGTCGTTACCGAACGACAGCTTCATCATGTCCGATTGACCGAATGCGGGTGACCCGGAGATGAAGTGTACCAATGCCTCATCGGTATATGCGTTACCACCACCGGAAAGCTGCAGCCGGATCTTGCTACGCGTGTCCTGCACCAGGCTGAAGACGCCACCATTCAAGGGTTCGAGCACTTTCGCGTTCTCCGCCACCGTCACCGTGTTCGCTGGCCCGGTGCAATGCAACCAGAACCCTTGGCTGCTCTGGATATTCCCATTGCAGCCACCTGTTCCGATCTGGGACACCTCATCCCAACCCACGTTCACGCCTGAACCCGGATCATAGATGTAGTAACTGTTGTCGACATCCGCGCCGAGGGTCAAGGAACCGAAGTCGATGGGTGAAGGCAGCGGGTTGCCCACTAGGTTCAATCCATCCACGGCGGCTGATGCCGGAGTGTTCGTGTAGCTCATCGGGATGGTGAACGGCGTCGTGGCGACGGTCGGTAGGCCACGCACATCGATGTTGAACGCAGTGGTCGTGCTCAAGGTGGTTCCGCTCCATGCGGCGAAGCCTTTTCCGACGGTCAACGGTTCGGCCGTACTACCCACTCCGATCAGGCCGTCGCTATCGAGCAGACCCGGATCGGCTTCGTCATACATGCGCACACTTGGCCACAGCACGGCGTTCACGAAGAAGTTCGGATAGGTGGAACCCGGGAAACCTGCCGTGTAGAAATCGTCGGTCCAATCCGCCACCGTCTTGCTCTGCATGGGTGAAGACAGCAGGCGCCAATCCGTTGCTCCTGCTGGAATGTACCGCTCGATACGCAAACGGTTCACATACGAAGCACTGGCTGCGACAGGACCCAAGCGCGCGGTACCACTTGCCGTGCTGATCAGTTGAACTTCCTTGTTGTTGGCGTCAAAGGCGCCTTTGTCCAACTGGAGCGTACCGCGCACTTTGAGCGTGTTCACGTTCACCAGTACACCACCGCCATTGCACGTAAGATCGTTCACGTCGATCGTGCCTGCCGCCCCGCTTATCGTGGTCTGTCCGGCTGCGTACAGGAGCGAGAAGTTGTCGTTCGAACCGGTCAGGGAACCATCCACTTTGAAGGTGGGACCGTACAAAGCGACGTTGCATGTTCCCGCCAGGCTCAATGCCCCGCCTGTCTCCACGGTCAGGTTCCGCACATTGATGGTCGCACTGCTCGTGGTGGTGACAGTATGTGTGTTCTGGACCACCATGGTCTTGTTCTTGTTGAACGTGACCGCAGCGGGCGCAGGTGAACCGGTGCGGGATGTGGACCATGTCGCGGTAGCCTCGCTGCCATTCGCGCGACTGTAATACACCGGAGAACAAAGCGTGCCGCTAAGGGTGATGTTCTCAAGGTTCCAGACCTCGTTGCCATTGTTGTTCTTCGCGATCACGCGAAGTGCGATGGAAGTGTTCCCCGCTGGAACGCTGATGCTCACTTGACTGTAACCATCCGTGGTGCGGTTACCACCCGCAGCAGGCTGGAAATTCATAGGTGTTCCAGCGGTAGTGCTGGCCACACCGGTACCGGTATTGTAGCCCCAGCGCGCATTGCTGTTCCCGGCAATGCTGATATCCGGATCCGCTGGGAAGCCGGCACCGTTCAGATCAACATAGAACGCGATGGAATCCGCGCCATCGTTGCCATCCGTGGCGGTCTGGGAAGTGCTGGAAACACGAGCGGTGATGGTCGTACCGCTCCAATCCTCAATATCCACCGTGGCGAGATCCAGCGTCGCTGTGGCGTTCCGGACTTGCCAGGAGAATGATGGTGTTAGCACGCGCTGGTTCGCAGGTGTATCGGTCGCTCCAGTGGTATTGCTGACGTTCCCTGCACCAGCGGTTATCGCCCATGTGTCACCGACCCCTCCGTCGAAACCTTGTCCGTAGGTGAGTACATCGGTCTCGTCATCATCCACCGTCATGGTGTGGGTGCTCGGCGTTCCTATGAACGGCGTTCCGGAGCCACCGGTAATGTTCTGCAAGGTGAACACCAGGGTTGCATTACCATCACAAGCACCGTTATCGGTGAGGGTGACCGTAGCGCTCTGGTTCGCCAAACTTCCACCCGGGAAGGTCAAAGTCTGCGTAGTGAACCCGTTCACCCTTGCCGATGGTCCACTGGTCAACGCCAGATCCACGGTCGTGGGGTTGCTCGGGTGCGGATTCGTGATGGACGCGGTGATGGTCGTGGTTCCCCCTGCCTCACTTACCGAGGAACTCGCTGTGGTCAACCGCACCATGGTATAGGCGCGTCCGGTGATCACGATATCATCAAGGGCGAATTCATCACGCAGACCAGCCCCGCCGACGTCAGAACCCCGCCAACGCACATAGAAGAATTGACCGTTGGGAACCAGCACCCCACCTATGGTGGTGCTGCGCGGATTGGCCACCCACGTTCCAGCGCCAGGGCCCACTGGTGAAACGACGTTCTGCGAAACGACCTGTGTATAGGTAACGTTGTCCGCGGAGTAGTAAAGGTTGAAATCGCTCGAACGCCCCTGGTCATCCCGGTAATAAACGTTGTAGGCCAGATCGAACGCGGTCAATGAACTGCCGGTATTGTTCTGAACCCTTAACGTGATGGTACCAGGCGCCCAGTCGCTTCCCCCGGGCTGGAAACCCAACGCACGTCCGTTCAATGTTCCTCCTGCTCCATCGTCGAACGCGTACATGCCCCCCGTGGCTACGGCTGCAGCAGCAACACCACGGCGATAATCGGTACCAGCCGTTATGCGCGTTCCACCGAAAGCGAGGTTGCCATCGCTCCATCCCGTGACCGCCCATGCATCACTGTCCAATCGACCGGCCGTTGGGACGGCTTGGAAGCCAGCCCCGGCCCAAGCGCCGCTGGATACACCGCTTACCGTACCATCGAAATCGACAGTGTACGCGGTGTTCACGGCCACAATGTTCAATTGAGCGATGGCATCGCCAGGGATCATCAAGGACAGTCCTGATGCGGCAGTTGTCAGCCAGCAGTAAGGGAACCGCCAAAGGGGCGTAGTGAAGAACTTTCTCATCATATCGGGTTTTCGCGGCCAAGGGGCCGTTTTTCGAGGGGTTCTGGAACGTGTTCAAACATAACCAGCCCCTTCCGTTCCTTACCTGAGGATCCGGTCCGACTTATCCACAATAAGGCTTCTGTATCCCAGCAGCTTGAGGGCTTCAGAGCGCCAAACGCCCCTGTTGTTCCAAGCTCATGCGCAATTGCCCCACCTCTTTCCGCAGGTCGACCACGCTCCGGGCCAGTTCGTCGCGTGTGAGGTTTGGCTCTGGCAACTCGTTGCTGATGAAATGTACGAAGCGCCAGACCTCCAACAGGTCGGCTACATGTACTTCGTACGGAGGATAGATCGGATTGGTGCTACAGAGCAGCAGCGTTCCCTTCTCCTTCAACTGGTTGTAAACCACCTTGAACACGATGCCATCATCCTTGGTGACAACGATGTAAGGCTGTCCATCCCGTATGGTCTGCCAGTTCTGCACGTACTCCCCGGTCACCCATGCGCCGTCCGCCACCGGTGGCATGCTGTCCCCGCTTATCGGGAACGTGCGGTACTTGCGGTCACGCCCCAGGAATGGCATATGGAAGGCCGGCAATACACTGATGTACTCCGGATCGGCATAGCCCAAGGCGTAGCCGGCCTTCGCTTTTATCGGTACCAGCTCAATGTTCTCGGAATCATCGCGATGAACGGTGGTGGCCAGCACGCGCAAGCTTCGCCCGTTGGTATCCACGTCACCGCCGCGTTCCAGGATACCCAGCTGGCTCTCGCTCATCACGGACAGATCGTGCTTCAGCAGCTTGTCCACGCTCACCTTGAAATACTCGCTGATCCTCACCAAGAGGTCCAGATGCGGTTCAGCGCTTCCGTTCTCATACCCGCTCCAACTCGAGCGCTTCACATCGAGCGCTATAGCGACCTCTTCCTGGCTGCGGCCTCTACGCGAACGCAGCAGCTTGATGTTGCCCCCGAAAACAGTGTTGCCCATGGCCTTCGAAATATGGAGGCGAAGGTATTGACAAATTATCCGACTCCTTACTGATGGATATCCCGTCAATCGAACGACCGCTGGTGAACACCAGGGAACGGGTCTCAGAACTGCTTCACCCAGGTCTGTTGTTGCGCCTCGGTGCTTTCACCGGAAATGCGCACCGTGAAGAGGCCCGCCGGTAGCCGATCCGTATCCAGGACCGTTCGCACCCCGGCGATCCTCGTTCGAAGTACTTCTTTCCCGAGCATGTCGAACAAGGAGATCGATGCTCCCAGCCGATCCTCTTCCACCCATATCTCCAGCTGCCTGCTTCCGGGGTTCGGGAACAACCGCAGCTTCGCATCCTGCCATGCTCGTTCGGCCATACGCACGGGGGAGAAAGCGAAGCGGCCATCGATATCGACCTGACGCAACCGATAATAGGACACGCCGGCCAAGGGTCGCGTATCCTGAAAACCGTACGTGATCGCTTGATCGCTCGACCCGGCACCGGGCAAGGAACCTATCACCTCGAACTCCTCACCATCAGCGGAACGTTCGATCACGAAGTGGTCATTATCCCGCTCGGTACCCGTTACCCACCGGAGATCCACCACGGCACCGGATGAGGTCACATCGAACGTGAGCAGTTCCACCGGTAGCACCGTGCAATCAAGTGAAGCACCGCCGCCCAGCTGCCAGGTCAATGCGAACGACTGCCCGTTGGCGGAGAAGTTGTCGATGTAGAGCACATAGAACTGACCTGCTACGGCAGGGAACGTACTCACCCACTTGTCTCCGGTGGCACCTTCACTCACATCGGTGGCTCCATTGCCCACACCGGTATTGCCCGTGGATGCTGAATAGGAACAACGCAGCGGGGCGGTCGTGGGTGGACACAGGATGGAGTTCGAAGGCCCCCACACGGCGAAATCGTAATCAGTGGTAGCCAATGAGGGAGCGATCGTGAACCCGATCGTTCCCGGAGATGAAGGCGAGAACCGGTACCAGGTGCCTTGCCGCTCGCCGGAAGAAAGGCAACCTTGGTTGGTAGCGTTCAGGTCCGCCACGTTCCCGGTACCACTGGAGTTATTGTTGAAGGACTGCCCGCTGCAGATGGGAAGGCTGCCGTTGCAATCGTTCGCCGGAGCAGGTGGCGGCGTGCAGGTCACCGTTTGCGTGAATACGATACCCGCAGGCGGTGGTGAACCCGATGCGTAGATATTGCCACCACCCGTCAGCAGGCCTAACGTGTAACTGTTCTGCCCTTGGCTCCCCCCTGTCGCCGTGTACTGCACGACCACCACCGTGCCGATGTTCACCCCGATCAGCACCAGATCGTAAGTACCCGTTACCGTATATGGAGTGAACGCGCCTCCGTTCAGCGAGATGCCGACACTGGAGGAGCCCCAGCCATCATTACCACTGTCGAACATCTGCAGAAGGTAGATGCACTGGCCTGCAGGCATCGTAGAAGGTCCATGAACGCACAACTGGAACGACCCAGTCGATGTTCCATATCCCCAATAGCGCAAGTAATACGTGGCTCCCGGGGTCAATCCGGTGAAGGAGAGGAACGGCATGGTGCCCGCTCCTCCATCATCGTTGCATTGCACCAGCGAGAACGTTCCATTGCACGCGTTGGCGGAATAAAGTGCCATCGCACCATCGGTCAAAGTCCCCGCCTGGCTTTCGATGATCGCTATTCCTGTAGCGGGAGCAACGAAGGAGAACCAGACATCCAATGAACCTGTTCCGAAGTTGCCACAGCCTGGAGCAGGGAACGATCCGGCATTCGTAGCACCCACGTTCGTGTAAGTGGTGTAACCGCAGGTAGCTGTAACGGAAAGGGGAAGAGCGCCGCAAGGGGCGTCGTTCGGCAAAGGTCGCGTTACGCATATGTCGAACGCACCGAACGCATTGTTGCCGTTCTCCCAGAAACGTATGTACAGGGTCTGTCCTGCGGTTTGTCCAGTAAGCGTGATCTGCGGCATGTTGCCGGGACCACTGTTGTCATCACAACCCAGCAAGCTGAAGGTTCCTGGGTTGGCGCAGTTGGTCGCTGAGTAGATAGCCATCCCTCCGTCCGTAAGTGCGCTGAACCCGTTCACGCTGGTGCTCACAGTGAACGTGCCTCCCGTAGGCACCACCATGGAGAACCAGACATCTCCCCCACTGTATCCAGCGCAACCAGGAGCGGCCACCGCTGTCGGGCATGCCTGAGCGTTCGTACCCGTGGTGCTTGTACAGGAGATATTGACCGCCAGAGGAGTGGCTGCACATGGATCATCATTGGAAGGACCGGGACCGGGATCCGTGGCGCAAATAGAGAACGTCCGCGCAGAGCTGCCACCCGATTGCTTCCAGACCCGTATGTACAGTACCTGTCCAGGCGTAGCGCAGGTGATCGCGATGCGAGGCATCTGATCGAAGAAGGACTGATCGTCATTGCACGCGACCTGCACGAAGGAACCTACGGTAGCACAATTGCCCACCGTGTAGAAGGCCATGCCGGCATTGTTCAAGGGGTTGCCACCGCTCGAAACCGTGTTCACCACGAGATTCCCGCTCGTCGGAACCGTTACCGTGTACCATACATCCTGGTTACCTGACCCACATCCGGGTGCGGCCACACCTGAACCGGTAGCGTTCTGCACCGTGCCGTTCGTGTTCACGCAGGTCGCGTTCACGGTCAATGCGGTGGCATTGCACGGATTGTCGTTCGCAGGTTGTGCGAAGGCGGCGAGCCCCAAAAGTGAGAACGCCACGCATAGGCACGGCTTCATCAACGACCGCATAACAGGAGAGATGTTCATGCGCTCAAATGCCCTATTTGGCCCCGTGGATCATATGTCGGCGTGAAAGCCACAAACGCTTCTTGAGATCATAGATCGAATTGTCCCTTTGGACATCACCCGTGCTTACGTATTCGGGCAGCGCTTCGTTCGTTCCGCTCGCATCCGCTCCACTTGAACGTCCGCTTTCATGGATCAGAACGAAGTCAGTGATCTGCAAGCCACCGGGAGCCAACGCATCGCGGAACAGTTCCTGGTCCAGTATGGCGGATGTACCCACCCACACCTTCTTTTCCGCATGGGCCACCACCACCACCGGGTCGGGATCCTGGGAGCGGAGACCTTCATGAACGAACTTCTCTTGGGACGGAGTGATCGGCGTGCCGAACACGATCTCATACAGATGTTCAGCGGGTTGCTGTGCTTTCAAGGTAGAAGCCGTGCAGACGCTTAACACGATACCAGAACGAAGAACATAGGCACGGAAAGCCAAACGCGGTTTCATCGACCAAAAATCGACGTTCGTCGTATCGGATGTCAATACCGTCGAGTACATACCATCCAACCCAAGGCACTTGACGCATTGAACGCATCCACATGACCAACTGATCCTCAAGGCAGTATAAACTGCTCGCGCATCGCGCCCGGTCCAAGACATACATTCGCCCTTGCATGGCAACAGCCGTGGTACAACAGCGCGTCCATCGCATTTTCAGCGATTACTTGGAAAACTGCGGACATCGCAAGACGCCGGAGCGCTTCGCCATACTGAAGGAGATCTATGCACAGGAGGGGCATTTCGACATCGAACACCTCTACAAGCGAATGAAGCAGGCACAGTACCGCGTGAGCAAGGCGACGTTGTACAATACCATGGAACTGCTGCTCGATGCCCAATTGGTACGCAAACATCAGTTCGGCACTTCCCAAGCCCAGTTCGAACGCGCCCACAGCTTCCGCCAGCACGACCATGTGATCTGCGGGTCATGCGGGCGGGTCGAGGAGTTCTGCGATCCAAGGATCCAGAACGTGCGCAGCACCGTTGCTGAAGTGCTGGGATTCAGGATAAGCCACCACTCCTTGCACATCTTTGGGACCTGCAAGGAATGCAGCGCCAAGAACGAGCGTATCGAACGCCCCCTTAAGGAAAGTCAAGCATGAACACCACTACCGAACGTCCACCTTTCGGTTTGACCGTCAGCCGACGGGACAACTGCAAGATCTTCCACATGAGCGGCCGCCTCATGGACCAGAAAGAGGCGGACCATATGATGTCCGTGCTGGAGACGGAGTTGGGCAGCGACCGGGACGTGAACGTGTTGCTGGACATGAGCCAGTTGCAGTACATGAACAGCACCGGCCTGAACATCCTGATCAACGTGCTCACCCGCACAAGGAAAGCCGGTGGCGATGCGCTCATCAGTGGGCTCAGCAGTGGGGTGCGCCAGTTGTTCGTGGTAACGAAACTGGATACCGTCTTCACCATCAAAGGGTCCGTTGAAGAGGCTCTTGATTCGCTCCGGAAATAGCCGATGGACGGCCAGGTGGATGTACTTCTCGGCGCTCAATGGGGCGATGAGGGGAAGGGCAAGGTGGTCGATGTGATCGCTCCGGATTACCGTGTGGTGGCTCGTTTCCAAGGAGGCCCCAATGCGGGACATACCCTTATCATCGACGGTAGGAAACATGTGTTGCACACCATTCCCAGCGGGATCTTCCGTGAGGGTACGATGAACCTGATCGGCAACGGTGTCGTGATCGATCCGATCGTGCTCATGCGCGAAGTGGACATGCTGGCCGCCGCTGGCGTGGATGTTCGCTCTCGACTGCTCATCAGCCGCCGCGCACACTTGATACTGCCCACTCACCGCGCGCTTGATGCGGCCAGTGAAGCGGACAAGGGGAAGGACCGCATCGGAAGCACACTGAAAGGGATCGGTCCCACCTACATGGACAAGACCGGCCGTAATGGTTTCCGTGCAGGTGATCTGGAAGCGTTGGACAAGAAGGAGCGATACAACAGCCTGGTAAAAAAGCATGAGCGTTTGCTCACGCTCTACAAGACAACCCAGGACCATGGCATCCTTGAGGAAGAATGGTTGGACGCATCCGCTCGCTTGAGCGAACTGCGGTTGGTCGATAGCGAACTATGGTTGGATGAGCGCCTCCGGGACGGTGAGAAGGTGCTGGCCGAAGGTGCGCAAGGGACCATGCTCGATATCGATTTCGGTACCTATCCGTTCGTTACGAGCAGCAGCACCATCAGCGCCGGTGCGTGCACAGGACTTGGCATAGCACCATCACGCATCAGACGGGTGATGGGCATCTTCAAGGCTTATTGTACCCGGGTCGGCAGCGGCCCCTTCCCCACCGAACTCCATGATGCGACAGGGGAGCGTCTTCGGACCAACGGAAAAGAGTTCGGCAGCACCACCGGTCGTCCTCGCCGCTGTGGCTGGCTGGATCTTCCCGCGCTGCGTTATGCCGTCATGATCAACGGCATCACCGATCTGGCCATGATGAAAGCCGACGTGCTTTCCGGTATGGAGGAGATCATGGTCTGCACCCACTACCGGATAGGCCAACAGACGTTCGACCATCTTCCGTTCGGTCGCGAATCCTTGGTGGAACCCGTCTACCGCTCATTGCCAGGCTGGGGCTCCCTTGATGTCAACACGGGCCTACCAGCTACACTGGAAGCGTACATCCGGACCATCGAGGAAGCGGTCGGCGCGCGTGTGAACATCGTGAGCATCGGACCGGACCGTAAGGAAACGTTGTCGCGGAAGAGCACGCTCGCACACATTTGAACCGCGCTCGCAACGCCACGGACCGATCGGGGAAGAAGGTCCCTCTCTCGCTTCCCCCCTCTGTTCTTTCCCTGCTAGGGGCGGACGCATCGATCTTGCTTGATGCCCTGCGTTCGCCTTCGCCAGTGAGTGTGCGCTACAACCCACGGCGAGCCAAGTCGATGGAGGGTAGCCCTGTGCCATGGTGTTGTACCGGGCGCTACTTGGACCATCGCCCGCTCTTTACGCTGGATCCTCTGTTCCACGCGGGGTGCTACTATGTGCAGGAAGCGAGCAGCATGCTGCTGGAGCAGGCTTTCGCGCGCACAGGTCTAGCGGGGCAGGACGTGCTTGCCTTGGACCTCTGCGCTGCACCCGGTGGCAAATCCACCCATCTCGCGTCCCTGCTATCCGCTCGTTCATTGCTGGTCTGTAACGAACTGGACACGCACCGGCGCGCTGTGCTTTCAGAGAACGTATGGAAGCAAGGCGCTGCGAACACTTTGATCGCGGGAAGCGACCCTGCTGACCTGGAAGCTTTGCCTGATCGATTCGATCTGATCCTCGTAGACGCACCTTGCTCCGGTGAAGGCATGTTCCGCAAGGATGCCTTCGCACGTGAACAATGGTCCCAGATCCTTGTCGACCGGTGCGCGGCCACGCAAGCACGAATTCTCGAACATGCCTGGCATGCACTGCGCCAAGGAGGATGGCTCATCTATTCCACCTGCACGTGGGAAACGAAAGAGAACGAGGATCAGGTGCGAAGACTGACCGCTCAAGGCGCGACCCACGTTCCGATCAGGATGGATCCCGCTTGGGGAGTGATGGAGAGCGATGCTGGTTACCGGTGTTACCCCCATCTGGTCAACGGCGAGGGGTTCTTCCTTGCCCTGCTCCAGAAGCCAGGGCTGTCCATTGATCGCGACTTCAAACTTGCAACGCCGCCATCCACGGAATTCCACAATTGGTTCGAGGATCCTTCAGAGCGTTCGGTCGTGATCGATGACGACCAAGCCTGGAGCTATCCTTCGCGGTGGTCAACGGAAGTAGAACTGTTGCGTGAACGCTTGAAGGTGGTCTCGCCAGGCATTCCGATCGCTGAACGGAAAGGCGATCATTGGCGACCGCATGCCGCGTTGGCCCTGAACGACATTCTGCGCAGAGGAAGGTACCGCGCCATCGATCTGGGCGTGAACGATGCCCTGAGCTACCTGCGTGGAGAATCGTTGAGCCTGGTATCCAGCGGAGGTGTACCTGCAACAGGAGAGCGCACCCGACTGATCACCTATCAAGGTCACCCCTTGGGATCCATATACGCAGCGGGTGAGAAGCGTTGGAACAATGGTTGGCCGAAGCCTTGGCGCATACGCATGAGGTGATGGCAAGCTGATCTACCTTGGCTCTCAACATGTTCGGGCACTTCCTCGATTGGTTCGAACGGCACAAGTTCGGTGTTGTGGGTACGCTGATGCTGCACACCATGATGCTCTTCGCGATGGCGATGAGCAAACTTCCCCAGGAGAGCAAGGAAAAAGTGCAACCCGAAATGGTGATGGAACTGGCCACACCGGAGGAGCTGCCGCCGGACCCTACGCTGCAGCCCCCGCTGTTGGCGAGCGTGCCGGTGAAGAATCTCACGAGCAACATCACCGCTTCTTCTTCCCAACCGCGCATGTTCCTCAGCCACGGCGCGCAGGAACGGATCAGTTCCTCGGTCGAGGAGGATCTCCGCTCGTTCGAAGCCGAGGAGTTCGCTAAACTGGCGGAAGAGCGGAAGCTCGCAGGAAAGGAAGTCGCAATGCCGGAACTGGATCCGAGCAAATGGGAGAAAGAGCGTTACATGAAAAGGGATCCACAGCCCGTGAAAGTGGAAGGTCTTACCACGGTGGCCGTGGATCTCGTCGGCAGAACGGATATCCACCTCGACGTACCGGCTTACCTGTGCGAAGGTCAAGGCCAAGTGGTGGTTCGCATCTCGGTCGCCCGCGATGGAACGGTATCCCGTGCTGACGAGGATGTCACGCGCACCCATGCGGACGAGTGCATGATCGAACATGCGCTCTCATCCGCGCGCGCGGCACGCTTCACCAGCAACTCATCGGCGCCCGATCCGCAGCGAGGAACGATCACGTACACCTTCCTCGCCCAATAGGTCGGATCGTCGGCTACCACATCTGGAAGCGGACAATTCGACGGGCAACACCTCCTTCTTCCGGAACATTTGACCGCTCGCGTCGAACGGCATCCACTTCGCGGACCCGTGCGCACAACCAAACAAAACATCCCATGACCATCGTGAAACATCGGCCACTGGTGGGCACCTTCGACGATCTGTTCTCCGGCTTTTTCAGCCGCGACCTCGCTCAGTTCATCGGTAGCGATGAGACACCGCGTTACATACCCCGCGTGAACGTCGTTGAGCACAAGGACCGCTTCACCTTGGAATTGGCCGCACCAGGCTTCACCAAGGAGGAACTGAAGCTGAAGGTGGAGGAGCAGATGCTCACCATCCATGCTGAAAAGGAACTGGAGAAGAGTTCGAGCGATGCGAAGTACACCCGCCGCGAGTTCAACGCCACCTCCTTCTCGAGAAGTTTCCGCCTCCCTGAAGGATGTGATACCGATCGCATCACGGCCGCCTTTGAGAACGGTGTCCTGTTCGTAGCGCTTCCGAAAGCGAAGCCCACTGAACCCCAGAGCCGCTCCATCCCCATCGGATAAGGACCATGGAACCGTCGAAGCCCCGCAACAGCGGGGCTTCGGCGCGTTCAGGACAAGTTGGCAACCATTCCACAGGAAGTACCGTAGGAGGAAAACCTATTCTGCTCGTTATGGCCAAACCCTTGGCGGATTACTACCAGGAACTGCTTCAAACCCTCAGTCATGTGGACCGGAGGGTCTTCCGGAAGGAACTGCGCAAGGCTATGCGAAGGATCGATCCGGCCGACCGCGAGAAATTGAAAGCCTGGTTCCGATCCGCCTGTTTGTGCAGGGTGGATCATGCTGCGGTATCCGCGGTTCCGGTGGAGACGAAGCGTTGAGGCTCGGCCGATGCCCACTAGTCTCCGGCACCAAGGGTGTTCCACGCATCCCGGCTGAAACGACCGAAGAAGGTGAACCAGGCGAACGAGGAGAAAGCCGCGATCACCAAGGTTATCCAGAAGCCGCCGAGCAGGCGGTGTGTACCCCACCACGGGGTTTCAGGGCCTACACCGAGCAGCGGGTTGGGCACACAAACGGACAGCAGCGACGCCAACAGCGCCAGCGCGGTGATCAGCTGGAACGGGCCGCGCAAGGGCCACATCAGCACTGTACGCATGGGGTGGAACAGGTTACAAGAGCGGTGCACGAGGTAATAATGACCTTCTCCAAGGGGCACGAACAGCATCGGATCGGAACGTTTCGTGCGTGCATGGAAACCTGAATCGGGCGCCAGGATCTTGAACCCCATCAATGGCACTGGTGAACGCAGTTCCAATTGCCTGACCTCATATAGTGCTTGGGCAGGAATGCTACCTCGATAGCGGCCGGCATCAAGGAAGCGCGATCGGTGAACGATGCACATCCGATGGATCGCGGCCCGCGAGAAGATGCGATCCGGATCGGGATGCATGATCCGATTGGTCCGCTCACCCTTTGAGCTGCGGATGATCGCTCTCAGCACATCATCCTTACTGTCCTCCTCGCGCAGGATACTGAACACTTCGTGCAGGGCCTGCTCCTGGCCCAGCAACATCTCGCGAAGACGATCATCATCGGCCCGTATCATGACAGCGGGTGCTACCTGCAACGATGACGCGTCAACCCTCGCTCTGGCTGCCTGCGCTCAACGCTTCCGCCTCCCCTTCGAACAACGCCTGGGCAACGCTGGCCGGCGCATCAAGGGCAACGGAACTGCGCATCTCCCGATCGGGCGGAAGCAGTCGACAGGATGCCTTGACGGTCATGGGATCCTTCAAGGGACCACCTTCCACGACCACGACCCACACGCTGTCGAACGGCAGAACGAAATGCACCACACGGTCCTCGAAGCGGCCACCATAGAACGTGTGCGTGCGCGCCCGCTCGTACTTCCGGTATTCGTTGGCCGTCATGAACTTCACCCGTGAGGGCCGGTCCAATGTCACCTCAACGATCTCTTTCTTCTTGGCCTGGAACTTCTTGTGAAGGAATCTCATGGGCTGAGCCTTGTGACGGCGAATTTAGAAGGATGGTGTGCTCGTGCTGTCCGGGACAGGTTGGCTAAAGCTTCACACTGAGCACCGGAAAAGTCGTGTGGTTGACGATGTCCTCGGTCAGACTTCCATTGACCACATGGAAGAATCCCGTTCTGCCGTGGGTGGCCATCGCGATCATGTCCGCATCGATGCCTTTCGCGAAGTTCAGGATCCCCTCCTCGATGCTGAGGTCGTTGTAGATGGTCGTGGTGAACTTCCGCAACTCATGCTGTTGGAGGAAGCGATCGATGGCCTTGTAAGTGTCCTCGCTCCGTTCGAAGTTCTTCGGTGTGTTGATCTTCACCAGATGCACTTTCGGTTGGAAGATGCCGATGACAGGGAGGAACGCTTCGAACTTCTTCACGTCGGTCTCCGTGAAGTTGCTGGCGAAGACCATGTCCTTGACCTGGAAGTCATCGATATGATGCTTGATGACCAGCACTGGCATGGGCGCTATGCGCACCACTTTCTGCGTATTGGAGCCGACTACCCCTCGGAACCCTCTGGCCCCGTGGCTGCCCATGACCACGAGATCCATCGCGGCCAGTCGTTCGTTCTTGAACATCTCCGTGATCGAGAGCTGCCTCAACATGAACTTCTTCAGCTCAATGCCTTCCAGGAAAGGCAGATCCGGCAGTCGGTCCAACCGGGCTTCAATATCCTCACGGATCTTCTGGTTCCCGGGGTGGAAATCCGTCATCTGCTCGTAGACGTGAACGATGTCGATGCACCCTCCTGTGAGCCTGGCGATCTTCGCTGCGACCCGCAAGGCATCCGTTGCACAGTCCGAGAAGTCGTACGGGACGAGGATGTTCTGGATGGGCATGAGAGCGGTGGTTCGTTGTCCGGCTTGAAATTAACATCACCGCGGTCACAAACAAACTGACCGCGCTCGCCTTCCGAGCCTGACAGGGGGGATATCTTGCCCGCCATGGAAGGGATCCACCTCGCTGCATCGGACAAGACGCCCAGCGTGCTTTTCGATCCGGTTTCCGGTACGTGGGAGATCTCCGGTTGCAGCATCCATGAGAACGCGGACAGGTTCTTCATTCCCCTCATCGATCGGGCCGAGCACTATGCGGACCGACCAGCGAAGCGCACTGTGATCCGTATCGCGCTGACCTATTTCAACAGCAGCACCGCCAAATACCTGCTCGATCTGCTGCGGGCGTTGGACGAGATACATGCCACCGGGAAAGGTAATGTGCAGCTCGAATGGCAGTTCGAAGAAGGCGATCTCGATATGATGGAGGCCGGCGAGGACTACAAAGGACTTCTGGAGATGCCGGTTAAGCTGGTGGAACGCTGACCTATTCGTCAGGGAACCGCTGCTTCCAAACGCGCTCGTCAACGGCCAGGCCGTCCTCGAAATAGAACACCTGGCCGTAGTTGTGGTACACCCGTTTGTAAATGACCACTCTCCCATCGAGTTGAACGGCACGTTCGATGACATAAGCGTGTCCTTCTCTGTACCGCCGCTCTATCAGGCCTTCCGTGCGTTTGTTCGCACGCTCGGGTTCGGCCTTGACCGGTGTCGTGGTATCCGATGGCGCATCAGCGATCTTCGCGGGTCGGGGCTCTTCCTTCACCGGGTCCGCGGTCTCCTTCCTCCCGCTCTCCGGAAGGTCCGGTGTGGTTACCGTTGAGTTCATCTTCTGCTCTGGGACCGCCTCCGTGGTCGCTTGCTCCGTTGCATGCTCCTCCGCCGCCTTGCGCTTCAACAATGCGTTGAGGTCCTCGATCTTCACCTTGGGATAAACATTGTATGGCCGCAGTATGCGTGCTTGCTCATACCCCCTCAATGCATCCTCGTAACGCCCCTCCTGGAACGCCTTCTCCGAATCCCGCATCAGGTTCTGATAAGATGCGTCCTTGGCCGATTCCTCGGCCTCCTTGGAAGCGATCCGTGCGCGCTCCTTCGCACTGAGGTTCGGGAACTGGTCGGTAAGGCTCCCTCGTTCGCCTTGCCCCATCAACGTGGTCGGCCAGGAAAGGACCACGGCAAGCATCAACCGAGCTGCTGGTCCGGAGTATTCCGTTCGATGCACGCGGAGCATGGAGAGGTGTTTACGTAGTTTCGCCAGCCTGCGTTCCCAAAGAACGTAGTCCCTGTCGATCGCCCGTCGTCGCTGAGCGCCTCTTGAGCGAACAGAGCGATGTGCAGGCCGAAAGACCCACACTGAACCCATCAACGCCAACGTTAGTCAACCCAAACCAAGACCAGATGAAAAAGCACCTGCTCATGGCCCTCATTGGGCTCGGTCTCCTCGGAGCGTGCAAGGATGATCCCAAACAGAGCGAAGAGTACAAACACCTGGAGGAAGAGCGCCAATCGGTGGCCTCCGAGAGCTCCATGAAGGACAGCACCATCAACAGCATGTTCGGTGCCTTCAACAGGATCAGCGAGAACCTGCGTGCTATCAAAGAAAAGCAGGGCCTGCTCGGCAAGAACGAGCAAGGCGGTGTCGAGACCGGCCCGGACATGGAGAAGAAGATGGCCGCAGACCTCTACCTGATCGACTCCCTGCTGTCCGAGAACAAGAAGCTGATCGAGCGGATGCGCCGCAACGCCAAGGCGAACAAGGGCAAGATCAGTGAACTGGAGAAGACCATAGCCACACTCGAACAGTCGATCACCGAGAAGGATACGGAGATCGCCAGCCTCAAGGAACAGCTGACCAGCACGAACGCCTCACTGGCCAGCATGATCCAGATGTACCAGGACAAGGACCAACTGGCCACCACCCAACGCGCCGAACTGAACAAGGCCTACTACTGCGTGGGGACCAACAAGGAACTCACCAAGAACGGCGTGTTGACCAAGGAAGGTGGTTTCATCGGTATCGGGAAGGTCAGCAAACTGAACACCCAGGGCATGAACCTGGACTACTTCAAGCAGGTGGACATCACCCAGATGCTGGAGATCCCGATCGGCGCGAAGAAGGCCAAATTGATCACCAGCCACCCGGGCGGTAGCTACAAGATGGACATGGTCGAGGGCCGCACCGAGAAGCTGACCATTACCGACCCCAACGCCTTCTGGAGCGTGAGCAAGTACTGCGTGGTGCAAGCGGACTGATACTTCCCGCCAGCGACAACGAAAGAGGCCCGGGATCACCCGGGCCTCTTTCGTTGCATGCGTTGACAGCTTATCGCAGGCTCGGAGAAGATCCCGTCTCCGCCTTGTTCTCCTTGTGCTCTGCCGGGGCGGCTGCATGTGCCTTCCCAGCGCAGCAGGACTTGCCGCTCGCAGCGCTCTTTCCCGCGCAGCAACCCTTGCCACCCTCACCGCACAAGCCATTGAGTTGACCTGCAGCGTTCATCGCCTCCAGCTTGGAGAACTGTTGCGGCTTCAACTGTTCCTTCATGGACACGATCACCTCGTTGAAGCGGGCTTGTTTCTTCTCGCCCACGTCATCGCCGCCTTTGCTCGCCATGGCCGTGCAATCCTTCTGGCAGGCATCAAGTGCTTTGGTGAAGGCTGCTTGTTGCTCGGTGGTGAGGCCTAGCTCTTTGGAGATGGAGGCCATATCATGGCCACCTTCAGCATGCGCATGCCCGGCGCAGGACTGGGCATAGCTGGAACCAGCGAGACCAGCGAAGGCCATGCAGGCGATCCATTTGGTGATCTTCATCGTTGTTCGTTTTAGGGTACGAAACTAAGACATCCTTTAGCGATCCAGGACCGGACCAACGCCCCTTTTGCACGCTTTGGCTAGGTGCTTGACCGATCGATCCGATCATCTTCCCGCGCTTGAAGCCAGGCCTTGGTGGCGATCACACAAGCGAACGAGAGCGCTGCCGTGCAAGCCCCTACGATGAACCAGGCTTTGAACATATCTGCTCGAAGGACAAGGCACGTGATGGCGATGTTCCCGCTCAGAAGACCGAGTATCAGGATGCCCCATCCAGCGAACCGGTTCGCATCGTCCCAACTTTCCTGGTCCCGTTCGCTCAAGCGGCTGTGGTAGCCAAACCACACTCGCGGAGATGCAGGAGGAAAAACCAGGAAAAGAACACCTACGATCACATAGAGCGCCCCTGGTGCGAGCAACCACCAGCGTTCCATGCTCAGCTTCCCTTCACCCCTCGCACCGCCCGCTCGATAGCGTCCCACATTTCCGGTTCTACCGCTTCGAGCTGACTGAACTGACCCGCGCCCTTGAGCCACTCACCTCCATCGATGGTCACCACCTCGCCGTTCACGAAACCGCTGAACGGACTGACCAGGTAAGAAGCAAGATCCGCCAGTTCCTGGTGCTCACCCATCCGCCCGAGCGGTACGCGCTTGGCCAGGGTGAACCGTTCCATCAGTTCACCGGGCAGCAAGCGGTCCCACGCGCCCTTCGTGGGAAAGGGACCGGGAGCGATCGCGTTGTTGCGAATGCCGTATTTGGCCCACTCCACAGCCAACGACCGCGTAAGCGCAAGCACACCGGCCTTGGCGCAAGCGCTGGGTACCACATACCCGCTTCCCGTCCAAGCGTAGGTGGTGGTTATGTTCAGGATGGCCTTGTCCCGCACTCCCTTCGCGATCCAATCCTTCCCGAAGGCCAGCGTACAGTTGATGGTACCCTGTAGCACGATACCGATGATCACCTCGAAGGCTTTTGAACTGAGGCGTTCGGTCGGGCTGATGAAGTTGCCCGCCGCATTGTTCACCAGCGCATCGCACTCGCCGAACCGTTCGTTCACGGCAACGACCAAGCGGTCCACATCACGGTGATCGCGCACATCGCAGGGCACAGCGAGCACCTGCCCCCCTGTCTCCTGCTGAAGTTCAGTGGCCGACCTCTCCAACACGTCCTCCTTCCTGCTGGTGATGCACACGTTGGCGCCCAACTGCAAGAAGGTCCTGGCCATGCTGCGTCCAAGGCCAGTGCCCCCTCCGGTGATGACGATCGTTCGCCCTTGGAGGGCATCGGGACGTAGCATGTTACCGCTCATGTTCTTCATGGTGCGTTGGTGCGTACGGGAGGCTTTCCATCGGGCCGGTCCATCGGAGCGTGAGGTGCTTGCACCGGTGCCGATCCCTTGTTCTCGTTGCGACAATCAGCTTCCACCAGTTGTTCCACCTCGTTCCCGTAGAGCGCTGTGAAGTTGTACTCCAGCGCCCGGCGGAAATGGGTGCACGCGAGCACCGTATCGCCGGCTTCCAGCGCGATGATGCCCAGGTTCCGGTAGATGAACGGGTTGAAGATCTTGCGCTTCTTGGCTTTGCTGATATCGCTCAGCGCTCCATCCTTATCACCCAGGCGATACCGGCTCCATCCGCGGTTGTTGAACGCATAGCTGTAATTGGGATTCAGCTGTATGGCACGATCGTAATCAGCGATCGCGTTCTTGTGATCCCCTTTGGCGGCGAAGAGGAACCAACCACGGCTATTGAGGGTCACCGGGTCATCAGGCACCAGTTCCAGTGCTTTCGCGAACGCCGCTCGCGCCTCCTCGATCCTGCCGACCGCTGCCAGGCATTCACCCGTGGAACGGTTGATGCGCGCCTGCATCCGCGGATCATCTCCGACCAAGGACGCCGCTTTCGTAAAGGCGCTTATCGCTTCTTCATAAGAACGCTTGATCTGATACGCGGCCCCCAGATGAAAATGGTTCAACGCGGTGGGAGCCTTCTCGAGCGCCAGTCCGAAATGGGCAATGGCGCTGTCCGCCTTGCCTTGCGCCTGCTCCGCGATCCCCAATTGGAGCAATGCCTCCGCGTTCCCCGGCAATGCCAGAAGCCCGGCACGCGCATCCTGTTCGGCGAAGGCATGCTCGGCGATGCGGTTGCGCGCATCGGCACGGAGCACATAGAAGATGGGAACCGGCTCCTTGCCCAACATCGCATCGCACTGATGGATCGCCTTGTAGGGCTTCCCATTGGAGAGCCAGGCGCGCACTTTGGCTTCTCGATCAGCGTTCTTGCCTTCCTGAGCCGACACAACGATGCAGGAAGCGGCACAGAAGAAGAATATCATCCGACGCATGCGGCGAAAATACCCATGCAGCGCACTGTAGTGAGCCCATCGGGTGTCGCCTTCCCGGTACATTAGCCTCGTACGCCATGCGCACCGATTACCCTGCGAAAGTCCTGCTGGCCTGGGGGGAGGCCATCGCTGGTAACGGCCAATTGCGCGATTGGCTGATGCGCAATGGCTATCCCGAGCTCGGCATCTTCACCTTCGCCTTGCGCCATCATCAGGAGAGCCGTGAATGGCTGATGAAGAACGGACATCCGCACCTGATGGCCATCATCACGGGTATCGAAGGCGACAAGAACGCGCTGGCGTGGTTGGAGCATCACCATTTCCCTGCACTGAAACACCTCGCTCTGGTCGGTGACGGCGTCGAAACTTCCGTTCGCTGGCTCATCGACAACGGTCATCGAGAACTCGCGCTCGCCGGATTGAAGATGCATCAGGTCAAGAGCGCCATAGACGAGGAGCATAGTGACCCGCACAAGTTCTCGCAGGAATGAACATCCGGAGGACGGGACCGACCTTTGCCAGCCCCCATGCGACCAAAGAACATCTTCCTCCTGCTCATCATCACCGGTAGCGCGATGCTGGCCTGCCGGAAGGACGCTGAACTTCCGCCATCGAACGGGGGAAGCGGTCCGACACCTTACGCCGTTCCATTGCCGCAGTGGGTCATCGACTCCCTCGGCCCGATGCCTGTTCCGCCTGATAACCCGCTCACCGTGGAGGGCGTTGCGTTGGGGCGGTCCCTGTTCTATGATGAACGCTTGAGCGATGATGGCAGCATGTCCTGCAGCACTTGTCATCTGCAAGGTTCCGCCTTCAGCGACCCGCGGCGCTTCAGCATCGGTACCAATGGCGCTGAAGGTTCGCGCAACGCGATGGCCATCGTGAACCTGGCCTGGAGCACGAACCTGTTCTGGGAAGGCCGCCGTCATTCCTTGGAAAGTCAGGCCCATGACCCGGTAACCAACCCGATCGAGATGCGCAACACCTGGCCGGTGGTCGTCTCGCGTTTGCAGAACACGACGGAGTATCCATCCATGTTCCAGGCAGCGTTCGGCACTTCAACCATCGACAGCAACCTGGTGGTGAAAGCGATCGCTCAGTTCGAGCGCACCCTTGTTTCCTTCAACTCACGCTTCGACAGGTTCTATTACGGTGGGGATACCGCAGCGCTCACCGCACAAGAGAAGTTCGGCTTCCTGGAGTTCAGGACCGAGGGTTCCTGTTCGCGCTGCCACACGATCGGCCTCTTCACGGATGACCACGTACGGAACAACGGCATCGACCATGTGCCAGTGGACAGCGGCCTTGCGGTGATCACAGGTGTGGCGACCGACGTAGGAAAATTCAAAGTGCCAACGCTCCGCAACATCGATGCGAGCACACCTTATATGCACGATGGGCGCTTCGATCAGACCATCGACGCGATCCAGTTCTACAACAACCACATCTTCACCTCCACGCCGAACGTGGACCCGATACTCTTCGTTCTGCAACACCAGCACGGGACCTTGGACGAGAACGAACAGCTCGCCATCGTCGCGTTCCTCTCGACGCTCACGGATCAGGAGTTCTTGACCAACCCGGCGTTCAGTGCGCCTTGAAGGTGTCTATTCGCGGTCTTCAGCTTCCTGTTCGCCACCGAGCATGCTGCCCAGCATATCGCTGAAGCGCGCGCCGTCCAGCAATGTCCCCCGCCCTATCCTGCTGTTCTCGGCCAGGCCGTGCAGCACGAACTCCATCCACACAGGGATCTCCTCGGGTGTCAGGTAACCATGCTTCGCCGTGACCACTTCACGCAGCCCGGGCACTTCTTCCAGCGATGCGCGGTATGATCGGTCCGGTGAAGCAGAGAGAAGATCGAGGTGTTGCTCCTCGAAGTACGCAACGATCTCCGAGTACGCGTCCGCGAGCGGCTTGCCACCGCTCTTCGGTTGCCGCCGCCGTGCCTGATCGGGAAAGAGCTCGTTGAACACGTTCTTGATCGCCAGACCGAGCAGGTGCCGGGCCACTTTCTCGGGTCCCTCCTGTTCACCCTCGTAGACCAGTTCGATCTTGCCATTGATGGCCGGAGTGACCGCGAACAGATCACCCATGCGTACCGTGGTGTTCGGCTCACCGGTGCGAAGGATGCGTAGCTCGGCCGCGCTGATCACGCTTTCCAACGCGCTGATGGTGAGCCGCGCGCTGACACCGCTCTTCGGGTCGACGTATTCACTGGAGCGCGCTTCCAACGCGATGCGTTCGATGAGCACACGAACGATGTCCGGTACTCGCACCCGCTTCACTTGATCCTGGGCCACGCGAGCCTCCTGCAAGGTGATGCGCATGCCTTGTTCGATGGTAGGCGGGTAGTGCGTAAGGATCTGGCTCTGGATCCTGTCCTTCAATGGCGTGATGATGGCACCGCGGTTCGTGTAATCCTCGGGGTTCGCCGTGAAGATGAACTGGATGTCCAACGGCAGCCGCATCTTGAACCCACGGATCTGCACATCACCTTCCTGCAGGATATTGAAGAGCGCCACCTGGATCCTCGGCTGCAGATCGGGAAGCTCGTTGATGACGAAGATGCCCCGGTGGGAGCGCGGCACCAGCCCGAAGTGGATCACGCGTTCATCGCTGTAGTCCAGTTTCAGGTTGGCCGCCTTGATCGGATCGCTGTCTCCGATGAGGTCCGCGACCGTGGTATCCGGTGTGGCCAGCTTCTCCGTGTAGCGGTCGTCCCGATGCAACCAGCCGATGGGCGTGGCATCCCCCAACGATGCAATACGGTCCATGGCCCAACGGGATATCGGGCGCATCGGATCGTCGTTGATCTCGCTTCCTTCCACGACCGGTACATGCTCATCGAGCAGCCTGACCATCGACCGCGCCATCCGCGTTTTCGCTTGACCGCGCAGACCGAGCAGATTGATGCTGTGCCCAGCCAGTATCGCACGTTCCAAGGCGGGTATCACCGTGTGCTCATATCCGTGGATGCCCTCGAACAATGGCTTCTCTGCTCGGATGAGCGCGATAAGGTTGGCGCGTAGTTCCTCCTGAACCGTTCGAGGGCGGTAGCCGCTCGCTTTCAGTTCACCCAAGGTCTTCGGCAGGTCCTTCGTGTTGCTCATGTGTTCCTTCTTCCCTTTTCAAGATGCCTTCCTGTTGCTGGCGTGGTCGCGGAACACCATGTCCGCCAAGCCTTGAAGACCGGTGTAGAAAGCCCTGCCCTGGTTCGCTTCGGTGAACCGCTCGATGAAGCGTTGCAGGTAGGGATCGCGTGCGATCATGAAAGTGGAGATGGGTATGCCGGCCTTTCGCGCACGCACAGCGGCATCGAGCGTGCGCGATACGATAACGTCATCCAGGCCCACACTGTTCATGTAGTATTCACCATCCTGCTTGATGCAGCTCGGCTTGCCGTCCGTGATCATCACGATGCGACGGTTGCGGAGCTTGCGCCGACGAAGGATGTCCATCGCCAGTTCCAGGCCGGCGACGGTATTGGTATGGAACGGGCCCACCTGCAGATAGGGCAGATCCTTCAAGCTCACCTGCCATGCATCATTGCCGAATACCACGATATCCAGCGAATCCTTGGGGTAGCGCCTAGCGATCAGTTCCGCCAAGGCCATGGCCACCTTCTTCGCGGGCGTGATCCGGTCCTCCCCGTAGAGGATCATGCTGTGGCTGATGTCAAGCATGAGGACCGTGGCACACGCGCTCTGGTGCTCGGTCTCGATCACTTCGAGATCCTCCTCCGTGAGCCATGTGTCCTCAATGCCCCGTTGCTGCGCATTGCGGATGCTGTCGCTCATGGCCACCTGGTCCAACCGGTCACCGAAGCGGTAGTTGCGCCGATCGCTGGTAGGTTCATCACCCTGCCCAACGCGCCGGAGACCATGGTTCCCGCGCTCGCTCTTCTTCAATTTCCCGAAGACCTGATCCAACGCCCGTTGGCGAAGGAGTTGTTCGGCCTTGCCCGTCAACGGAGGCTTGCCTCCCTTCGTTGGCCGGTCACCGATAAGGCCGTTCTTCCGAAGGTCATCCTCGAATTCCTTGCGGCCGTACTCCTTCGTGTAGAAACCGTGTTCCTTGTCCAGTTGATCCATCCAGTCAAGCGCCTCGTCCACATCACCACTGGTGTGGGTAAGCACTTCAAGGAACAAGGGAAGGAGCTTCTCGAACGCACTGCGGTCGTCCTCAGGCGGCAAGTATTTCGCGAAGCGTACACCCAGCATGTGAGCAAGGTAAGTTCGGCGTGATGCCTTCCGCATTGAACCACTTCGAGCGTTGGAAAGTTCGTTGGAAAAGCAGCGGCCCCGGATCGATCCGGGGCCGCTGATCGAAGGTCATCAGCGGTCAGTTCACCACAAGGCGCTGACGAGAGGGCCTGCCTTTCGCATCGAACGTGCTCACCGTATACACTCCGGCAGGCAAGCCTTGTGTATCGAAGTCCGATGAGCTTGTGGCCAATCGTTGTGCGGCTATCGTTCGGCCAGCGGCATCCATTACTTCCATGCGCACCGCACCAGGCGCGGATATCCTCACGGCACCGGAGGTCGGGTTCGGGTACAGATCCATGGTCGGCAAGGTGCCTGCCTCAGCAACGGCCGTCACCGAAGGATCGAGCCACTCGATGCCGCTGTTGTATGAATTGGAGAACAAGGAGGTCAGTGAATCGGAATACACCCGTACGAGCGGGTGACGCATCCACTGCCCGTAATAGTTCCATTCATGCCGTTTGTGCGTCACGGTGATGTCGCCGAACGGAGGACCACTGTGTACCACGTTCACTTCCTGCTTCAATGTGTAGACACGCAGAACAGGGAAGGGATCGATGACCCCGGGGATCCGCACCGTTCCCCATGCGTCGGCCTCACCGTGCACGCTACCCGTCCTGTCCGCCAATGAACCACCGACATCGAAGTTGGATGCTGCGATGTTGTCGTTCCAGCTATCACCTGCGGAAAGCGGGAGTTGAAGATCCAATGCAGCATCGGACATCGGGCACTCCACTGAATAGATGAGCACGGTCTGGCGCTCACCGACGCGCTCCATGCCATTGGCCGTCACGTTGTAGAAGACGGTGTCCAAGCCGTTCGCCATGGCGCGTGATGCCGTTGGAAAAGCGGCAGCGTTCGAATAGGAGGTTGGGTCGATGCAGGTCCACAGGCCTACGCCGGTCTCCACCAGTGCGCTGTAATCGAAGTCCACGTTGGCGCCTCCCGCAGGTGGTGCCGCGAACGCAGCCTTGTGGATCGGGAACGAGTTGCCTACGACGGGAACGTTATCCGGGTCGTTCAGGGAGATCTGGGCGGAGGCACCGAGGCAGGTAGCTCCAGCAAGGAAGAGAGTAGTGATGCGTTCGTTCATGTGTATCGCGGTTCGGTCGCAAGGTAAGAGCGCTCACAGGATAGATTCGCTGCCTGCAGGTCATCATTCTTCGACCATCGACCGCAGCCTACCGATGAAGTACAGTGTAAGTGAGTTGAGCGAACTGATCCGCACGCGCAGGACCATCTTCCCGAAGGACTATTCCGATCGTGAGGTGCATGCGGACATCATCGAACGGGTGCTGCAGAACGCCATCTGGGCTCCCAACCATGGAATGACCCAGCCTTGGCGCTTCACCGTTTTCACCGGTGAGGCCCGCAAGCGCTTGAGCGATCTCCTGGGCGAGGAGTACCGACGCTCCACTCCTGCGGAGAAGTTCCTTCAGAAGAAATACGACAACCTCACCCAGCGGCCGTTGCAAAGCAGTGTAGTGATCGCGCTGGGCATGGCGCGTGATCCGAAGGGCAAGATCAGCGAACTGGAGGAGATGTTCGCTGTGGCCTGTGCCGTGCAGAACATGTACCTCACCTGCACCGCTTATGGCCTTGGCGGCTTCTGGAGTACCGGCGCCGCGCTCACCGGCGATGGAATACGCGACTTCCTTGAACTAGGACCCGACGGTAGGAACCTCGGCCTGTTCTACCTCGGCTATCCGAAGATCGAATGGCCTTCGGGCTACCGCAAGCCTTGGGTGGAGTTCGTGAAATGGACTTGAACGACCGCCTCGTCGGGTAGAGGCCCTGATCGGGAGCGCCCAGCAGGATTTCTTCACGCTCAACGGTTGATCATTTTCTGAGGGAAAAATCAGGTCGCCCTGTGGGATAGTTCGGAAGGATCCGCAATTTCGCCGCGATTGGCCTCTCCCCCGAAACCATTCGGTCGATCGCAAAACGACCATGGCAGCGAAAGCACTTGCCCTCCCCATCGCGTTCAAGAAGATGTTATCCGAGCCCGGCATCTGGAAGAAGCTCCACCTGAGCAAGCAGACGGTGATGAACCGACGCGTGCAAGTGGGCAAGGGCCTGTTCCCGAAGGACACCACCATGCGCGGCTGGCTGAAAAAGGCCGGCTGGAAAGCGCACACGGTGGAGACCTGGAAGACACGCTGATCGGCTGCGCGTTCAACGCGGCGCTGCTTCGGCCACCGGTTCCTCCAACGGCGAAGCGAACAGTTCACCGGCCAACCGCTCATCGTGACCGTATACGTCGTGCCTGAAACACAACAGGCCGTGCGTATCCACCCACGCTGTGAAATAGCCCAGGATCACCGGACGGGTGCGTGAGAGCCGCACGCGCACTTCGGTAGTGCCGCTCATTGCTGCGCGAACGCTGGCAGGTGTCCACGTGCTATCACCGGACAACAGGTACTGGGCCAGCTTCGCTGGCTCGCTCAAGCGTATGCAGCCGTGGCTGAACGCGCGGCGATCACGCGTGAACTTGTCCTTCGCAGGCGTGTCGTGCAGGTAAATGCTGTATTCGTTCGGGAAGAGGAACTTCACCTGACCGAGCGCATTGCCGGGACCGGGTTTCTGCCGGATCGTGAAGGGTACACCACTGCGGTACTTGGACCAGTCAATGCTGGAACCGGCCACCACCTTGTCACCCTTCACCACCTCCATGCCCTTGCGATCCAGGTAACGAGGGTCCTTCTTCACGGCAGGAAGTACCTCCTTGGCGATGATGCTGCTGGGCACGTTCCAGTAGGGTGCCATGACCACTTGCGATAGCTGGCCGCTAAAGACCACCGTGCGCGTTGCCGTGGCTCCCACCACCACGTCCATGCTCCACGCCAGCGTGTCATGCTCATACACATGCATGCGGTACTCGGGTATGTTCACCAGGATCAGATCGCTGTCCTGGCGGGAAGGGACCCAACGCAGGCGCTCCATGTTCACCAGGATGGTGCGTACCCGTTCCGCAGGCAGAACATCAAGCTCGCTCAATAGTGCCGCATCCGGTTTACCGCTGGCTTTGAACCCGAACCGTTCCTGCGCACGCTTTACCCCTTCCACCAGAGCGCTGTCGATCACGATGCCGCCCGTATCCACCGCCATATCGCCGAGCAGGAACAACCGATGCCGCAGGCCGAGGATGGAACTGTCCGTTCTCCCGATCGTCCATCTCTTGCAGAGCGTTGCGTCCAATGCGGTCCAGCGTGCGGTATCGAGATCGTGATAGCGCTTCAATGCATCCTTGAGGGCACGGTACTGGGGATGCAGCGGTTCGATCGGTCCCAGATCGTTCACGCCGGCCACGAGCGAATCGAGCAACATGCCGAAGTTCTTCTTGTGCCGAGGGATGTACCAGTCCAGTTCGCGCAGGTCGCGGGAAACGAACCCGCCGTACCTGGCGTTCGCGATGCGGAAGAACTGTGCGGTGAGCGATAGTTCCGTCCGCGTGCGAAGGCTTTCGATCAGGCCTGAACTGTCCGCCTGCTCCAACAGCCCGTTGAGTTCGTTGAGCCACTGTCCCACCTCAGCGGCCTGCGCGCTGCCTGCGGTATCGGTGGCCGCTACCAGATGAAGGAAGTTACCGGCGGCCGAGCTGAGCGAATCACCGACGAACCACGCCGATTGGAACGCACGGCGCTGGTAGAAGGAGAAGATGGCCGAGGAATCGGAGGTGTACTCCGGATGCTCAGTGATGAAACCGAGCACAGAAGCGCTGTCCAACGTGAGCACCGAATAGACCTCGGGCGTCTCGAAGACCTTGGCGATACTGTCCGCTTGTTGCGCGACCGTGGGCGGTGCGGCTGGCGCAGGTGGTTGGCATGCGGTGAACCCGTACGCTATCAGGATGAACAGGACGGAACAAAAGCGAACGGTCATGCTTGGCGGCTTTGGCAGGCCGCGAAGATGCTCGATCAGCGCGCGTAGATGTACAGGAATGAACCTTCCGGAAGCAAGCGGAGCAATTGGGGCATGACCGCCTGCGGCACCGCCGGGCAACCCCAGCTGCGGCCCAGGCGCCCATGTTGCCTGATGTGTTCAGCGCTGACATAGTCCGCACCATGGATGATGATCTCCCGCTCTTCCGCATGCGCGTTCAACCCTGGCTCCAACCCATGCAACAGGATGGCATCGCCATGTTTGGGGCTCACGATCCGATCGCCCACCCGCATGAGCCCGGCACAGGTGCAAAGTGAGCCTACGTTATCGCTCACACGCTCGCAGCGATCCTCGCCACTTCCCTTTCCGTGGGCCACCCACGTGCGCAACAGCACCTTGTGTTTCTCCAGGTCCACCACGAAGAGCCGCTTCTCCTTGTTATCCATCGTCATGTCCGCAATGGCGATCACGCGCGTGCCTCCATGGGTTCGGACGGCCTGCATCGCTGAGGTGAACGCCTGCTCGTTCAATACGCCTTCCAGCCCGCACTCCACATACAAGCGGTGATGCGCCTCTTCGATCGGAGCGGCGACCAACGCGAACAACAGTGCGAGCGGTGCGAACATCAGTGGCTTCCTACGGATGGAACGCGGCGAAGATGCATATCAGTGCATCACGGGCGCACCTGCCGGAAAATATCCGCACGGTCCATCGGCCGTTCGGGCTCGTTCCAAATGAACCCTTTCATCCGCATCTCCTCCACCGGCGCCTTGGCCAAGGGGTACATCACCGCGGCCGGCTTCGCATGGAACGTTACAGTGTTCACCGCACCCTTGTCCAGCTGTACCCCGATGCGGCTGCAGTCCGCCCTGTTCATTCCGATGATGCGCTCACCTTGCTTCTTGTCATCCTCCCGAGCGAAGTAGACCGTCCGGCAGTTGCCTTCCGCCAACAGATGATCCAACTCATCATTGGCGAAATAACCGGTGATGGTGGTGCCTGTCACCTGATCGAAGCGCGTACTGTCTACCCGGTTGGCCATGAGCGCATCACGCAACACACGCAGCAGGTGCGCCTTGCCATCCTTCAACGTGATGTGGATCGTCCTTCCCGAGATCTGGTCCTTGCCGCTCCATATGAAGGGCGCACCCATCAAGGTGATGAGGCTGTCGCGATCGACATAGGTCATCGTATCGCACACACCCTGCATGTCGGCTTTGAAGAAGCGGACATGTTCACGCGCGAGAATACGCCGAGCACCCGAGCTGTCCTTCTTCGCGAAGAGGCTGTCCGCATGCAGGAAGAGCGAATCCTCGCCCATGCGCATGATCAGTTGTGCGTGTCCGGTGATCATGGAGCGGTCATCCTTCTCCCACATGCGACCGATGTCACCCAGCACCAGCATGTGATTCGCCGTGTCGATGACTGCGACATTGCTCCATGCCCTCCCTTCCCCTGTCCGCTTATCGTAATGAAGACTGTCTCCGCGCAGTTCCTGAGGACCATCGATGATGCGCCCTGCCTTGGTGAAACGCCCGCGTTCGGTCCGTGTGTCGTAGTTCCCGCGTTCGCACCACATGATCGTCTTACCCTGCGTGATGCGCGTGGGGCCGAAGAACTCCGCGACCCCACTGGTGGTCACGTAATGCAGCGTGTCCGCATCGATGGTGCGATCAGGGTGCTGCAAATGCACCTGATCGCTGAAGATGAAACGTCGCGCGTTGGCCAGGTAGGCGCCATGCCTGCTGGTGAGCGTGTTGTGTTCCCGATGACTGGTGATCGTGGCGCCGGACGCGTAGCGCGCGGTCCTCTCGCGCAGCCCATAGCTCAATGCATCCGTCACGAGTTCCATGCTGGGGTCGTTCAGGTGAACGTTCCCGGTAATGATGGCAACGCGGTCCCGGCCGTTGTAATCGAGCCGGTTCCCGGTGATACGCAGGGAGTCCCCTTGGTCGATACCCACGTTGCCGAAGGCCTGCATGGTCTGGTCCTCGAAGAGGTAGGCGCTATCACAATGCATCGTGGCGTTCTCGTGCTTGAAGCGCACGTGTCCGATGAGCCGCTGGGCACCGTTTGCCATGGTGGCATCATGGTCCCAGCGGTCCGCGTTCAGGATCTCGATGCGCGCGCCGTTCCCGCTTCCGGTCTGCGCTATGAGGGCAGACGCGCAGGCGAACAGACAAGAGCAGAAAACTGAGCGCATGTACGACACGGCGGCGAAGATCGGGCCAAGCGCCAACTTCGCACCATGGGCGAACCGCTCCTTCACCTCCTGCGCCGCAAGGCGGTCGAGTACCGGTTGATGGATACGGGTGGCGCGGGAAAGGCACGCGTGCTCATGTACCACGGGATCGGTGAGGACGATTGCCACAAGGTGAACGTGCGCCACATCAGCCAGCGGTTCTTCGCGCGGCAATTGGCCCTGTTCAAGGACCACTTCCATGTTGTCCCGTTGGATGCGGTGTTCGCCGGTGAACGCCACCCGAAGAAGTTGACCGTGGCCATCACCTTCGATGACGGACACCGGAACAACCTGACGCATGCGTTGCCGGTGCTGGAGGAATACTCCCTGCCCGCATCCTTCTTCATCACCGGCGCTAACCCCATCGGCCTACCTGTGCTTTGGGGAGACCTGCTCGACCTCGCCGAACGACACACACGATCCACGCTTCGGGTGAGCGGCCAGCATTGGTCGCAGAACAGGAAGGGACGCATGGCCCTTAACGGGAGCGGCCGGCTTCTGCGCGACCACATCAAGCAAGCCGGTGGTTGGGCAGCGAAACAGGAACTGTACGATCAGCTGCATCCACTGCTCGATGGTCCCTTGGCCGGCCAGCGGCTGTTCTGGGAACTGATGACCGATCATGAACTCGGTGACTTCGCCCGGCATCCGCTGGTCTCCATCGGTTCGCACGGCTGGTGGCATAACGACATGGGCCGGATCCCCACCGCTGATGCGATCACCGAACTGCGCAACTCGTTGGACTACTTGCATGGACTGATCGGGCATCCGGTGCGCTCGCTGGCCTGGCCGGATGGCTCTTATTCGCCGGACACGGTGCGCGCTGCTGATGAACTCGGCCTCACCATGCAATTGGCGGTGGACTATGCCCGCGAAGGTGATCGTCACGATCCACGCCTGCTCGATCGGTATGGTGTGTACGACTTCCCGGTGAGCGACCGCTGGCTTTTGCACCTGATCGCAAAAGGCGCCGCCTAGGTCTACTTCGCGCCCTTCTTCGCTGCGTGGCGGGAATTGAGTCCCTTGATCACGTCAGCGGTGATGTCCAATCCCTGGTTGCCCACCCAGATCTGGCCGCCATCCTGGATGCTGAAGATATAGTCGAAGTGCGCTGAGCGGTTGTACTCCTCCAGGTACTTCTGGATCTCCTCGGTGATCTCACGCAACGCCTGCACCTGCATCTCGTCGATGCGGTCCTGCGAGCTCGCGCGCATCTCACCGATGCGGCTTTGCAGCGCTTCGAACTCCTTCTGATCGGCCTCGAGCTCGGCCTGTGTGCTGTAAGTGTGGTCCTTCGAAGCGAGTTCTTGTGCACGTGCCTGCGCCTTCTGCAGTTCACGTGAAAGGTTGCCCTCCAAGCGCTTGCCCTCATTGCGCACGCGGTCGGCGCTCTCCTTCACCAGTGCGTACTGGTTCTGGATGCTGTCCATGAGGAAAAACGCGATGTGGGCATCCTTCAACGCGGCCGTGTCCGTTGTCATCGTGGTGACCGGAGCGGCGGTCGTGTCCGCACTGGCAGCGTTCGCTTCTTCAGTACTTACAGCTCCCGCCGGCGCTTTGCGCAAAAGCACGTAGCCCAGCAGGGCGCTCAACACCACGTTCCAAACGATCAGCAGGATATTCTTGTTCATGGCAGCGGAATGGGCGGCGAAGGTATCCGCTATCCCGCACCACGGCTTTCCCGCGAGCGCTCGACCGCTGAAGGGTTCCTTCCCCCTGTATCAGCGGGCCACCACGAAGCGCGCGGTGGTGCCGAAGGATCCGTTGGTAGCGCGAAGCAGGTACGCTCCGTTCGCCAATGATGCGACCGGTATCCGAGCAGGCCCATCCGAAATGCTCGTGCGCAGATCTATACGTGAAGCCCCGGTCATGTCGAACACTTCCAACCGCGTGTTCCCAGAAGGTAGTCCGGTAATGACCAACTGTGTGTTGGCCGGAACCGGCGCCAAGCCCATACGCACCCCGCTGAGTTCATCGATACCCACGGGCGAGATCTGGATCTGCACGCACGAGGTGTCGTTGGAGGAAGTAGTATCGCCGACATAGGATGTCCATGTGCACAGCTGGCCGCTGGAAGCCACCAGGGCCAGCAACGGTTGGGCGAACATGAACAGGGTGGAATCGCCGGGAGCGATCACCGGTCCATTGTAGTTCTGTGTCACCACGCTTCCTCCACTGTACTGGTAGTTGACGGGAATGTTGGTGATGGAGAGGTTGCCGAAGTTGCGCACATAGACCCGCACAGGTGTGTTGGCGGAGAGTACCTGCCCATCGATCGGTTGGTTGATGGTGCTCACGCCCACATCCTGCGTCGGCGTCTGGCCCATGCGCAGGCCCAGGTGGAAATCAGCGATCTCGCGGTCCCGGTATTCCGCCCAAGCGCCCTGTATCACTTCATAGCTGCGCAGGCTGAAGGGAGCCAGGATGTCCTGCGCGAGGTTCACGTTGGCCGCTTGCATGTACCACTGCACATAAAGTCCACCATCGTTCAACCAGAACGGTGTCGTCAGCGGATAGGCATGGTCTCCCGCCTGCCCATCCACCGCATCCACCCAGACACTATCGAGCAAGGTTCCCGGTCCCCCGTTCGGGCCATCATCATCGTACACCTTCATCGTGAACGCGGCGTTACCGAAATTGCTCACGATGCGACAGGTCGTGTGGCTCACATAGATGGGATAATATGGCGGAAGGATGTACGCTCCACAACCCGCCTGCCCGCCTGCCCAACCGATCCCTATGCCGTCATCCGCTGTACCGGCCCAATCCACATCGTTGTTCAGGATGGCGCTGTTGTACGCCACGAGTTCCTGGGTGATCGAGTTGTTGCTCGTCACGGTCTCGCCCGCCACTCCGCTGATCGTCGTCACTGACTTGTAGGTTCCCGACGCGGAAGGCACCCAGGAGTTGGCGAACAACACGTCCATGGTCTGGCCCGGATAGAGCGTATCGATGGCCACCGCATCAAGGGCCACCACCTGATTGCTCGCGTTGATGATCTGGCTGGTCACCGTGCAGGAGGGCACCATCTCCGTACCCGTATTGACAATGAACGCGTGCAGCGGGAAGGGATCACCGTTCACCTCCAAGGAACGCCCTCCGCTGGTCTCGTCCGTCACCCACTCCACCATCACATCGCTGATGTCGATCAATGGGGTAGGTGGTGCATAGAACCGCACCGAGAAGCCGTCGGTATTGTAGACGCCCTGGTTCTGCATGAGTCCGATATCCCCATTGATCGCTTCTATTCCGCAGAACGGGCCGTTCGAACTGCCGCAACACGGTGTGGTCATATAGTTCATGGTGATCGTGCTGTCCTGCTTGTTCAGCACGATCTGGAACGTGTTGCTGCCGGTGTACAGCGGTTCCAATGAGGTCCAGTACGGCACGTTGATGTAGGAGATGATGGTCCTGTCCTGACTGTCCTGGAACCAGCATTGAGCAGGGTTGCCGACACCCGCGAAATTCAGATCGGTCATGAAGGCCGCCACGTAATTGTCCGTTTCGCCGGGCTGCGGTATGGTCGGGAAGTTCGCCGCGATGTTGCCACCTATGGCGAAGGAGATATAACCGTTCGATCCGATGAAGATCTTCTTCACGTCGTACCAGTAGTAAGGGAAATTCTGCCCGAGAACGATGGGGCCGACCACGTTGTCATCCGCCAGGCCCGTCACCTGCGTACCCGTTCCGGTGATGTCGATCCACTCGTACACGGGGCCACCCGGTTCATTGCTGTCCTTCCAGGTGTATCCATACTGATCAGGACCGCCGCTGGCAGCGAAGACCTGAAGTGCGAGCGCGGTGGTGAGGCTGAGCGTAACGTTCCGGATCATGGCACGACACCCCGGGGGTTACGAACGGGGCAGTCGAAGGTAAACGGTTGGCGCGATGCTCGATCAACCAGCGCTGGAACTTCCATGCGCTCACCCCATCATTTCCTCACGGTCGCAGGCTTGCTGTAGATGGACCATGGCAGCAGTGCACGTGACACGAGGTAGGTGAACGAACTTACCAGCATCAGCGGCACGAAGAGCGCATACCCCCCCGTCACTTCAGCGATGAGGAAGATGGCGGTGAGCGGAACATGCATCGCTCCGGTGAGCACGGCCGCCATGCCCACTACCGTGAAGTTCACCTCGTTCAGATGGTCGAAGCCCAACAGGTTCACCGCATGCGCGAAAGCCTGGCCACACATGCCACCGATGAACAAGGAAGGACCGAACATGCCACCGTTACCTCCACCGCCCAAGGTGAGCGCGGTAGCGATGACCTTCAACAACATCAAACCGATGAGCAATGCCTCCACGTTCCACGATCCGAGATGCAATTGGAGCGGTGCAGCGATGACCAGCTCCGGCGTTCGGTGGTGCAACAGGTGCTCCACGGCCTCGTACCCTTCACCGAACAGGGCCGGGAAAAAAAGGATGAGCACGCCCAGGCAGACACCGCTCAGCAGGCTCTTCGGTACCGGTGCCTTCCATCGCTCCAACGCACCGCCCACCGCGTGGTACATGCGCACCGTGTAGATGGCGATCATGGATGCGAACACGGCCAGACCCATGTACCACGGCAATGCGCTGGCCCGCCATGCATCGGTGATCAGCACGAAGGGATGATCGACATAGATGATCGAGGAAACGAAGGCGCTGGAGGCCGAAGAGATGAGCACGGGCACCATCATCGGCACGGATACGTTCAGCAACAACGCTTCCATGGCGAAAATGGCCCCGGCAATGGGTGCATTGAAGATGGCCGATATGCCCGCCGCAGAACCGCAGGCGAGCAATAAACGACGCTTCCCCTCATCGAAGCCCGCCCAGCGTGCGATGTTGCTTCCCCATGCTCCCCCCGTTGCGGCGATGGGCGCTTCGAGACCCGATGAACCTCCGGTGCCCACGGTGAGTATGCTGGTGACCACCTGCGAGTAGAGCTTGTGCGTGGCCACGAATGCCCTGCGTTCCTGCAGATCGGCCAGCAGCGCGGGAATTCCTCGTCCCAGATCACCGCCCAGCACCCACTTCGTGAACAGCACCGAGGCCAGCAGCCCGCACGAGGGGATGATGAGCACGAGAAAGGCGCGATCGGAACCAAACAACCACTCATGCAAGGAACGTGTGAGCGCTGTTACCCCGGCCTTCAGCGCGATAGCTCCCAACGCACCGAACACCCCAATGGCCAGGCTCGCGATGACGAGCGATGGATCCGGCCCAAGTAACCGACGGCCATAGCGCAGCAAGGCGCCGCCCCGTTGCATCATTCCCTCGGCCCGTGCCCGTATCGCGTTCACCGGCGCAAGATGGGTCGATGGGAAGAGATCATGACGATCGAACCGAACATCTTCTGAACGGAAGGGGCGCCCGCTCCACGGATCAACCCGCCCCTTCCCCACCGGATGGCCTCCTTCAAGCTCGGTAACATCGGGACCGACCGTGGCCCGGGGCTTGGTCCACAGCGGAAAACACGAAGCCATGGACCACACATCGAAGAACCTGATCCTGATGGCCGCCTTGATGAGCGCCTGTGCCATCGGTTGCTCGCAGGAAGGCTCCACGAACGCCGCTGATCGTGCTACCGCCGCTGGAACCGTTCACAGCGACCAGACCGTGACCGCTGCTCGCAACGCCGATGGGACCTTGGACACGATGGATTATGCGAGCAGCACAACCGACAAGGTTCCGCTGAGCACGGAGCGCATGCGTGTAGCAGAAGACATGCGCGGCATGCGGGCCAGCCTGATGGCGGAACTGGCCGCCGTCCGCAGCCGCCTGAACGACGGCCAACTTCCTGAAGATGCCCGCAAACGCGACGAGGATCGCGCAGCAGAACTCGCACAAGGTCTGGAGCGCGTTGATCGTTTGCTGAAGGAAATGGACAGCGCCGATGATGTCACGTGGGCGTCCATCCGCGAAAGCCGAATGAAGGAAGCGAGTGAAGTGCGCGAGTGGATGGCGAAAAACGGGCTCATGGCGAATTCGTGATCCTCACGGATCAACCAACCCCGGTTGATAAGGAACGGGGCGCTCATCCGAAAAGGTGATGAGCGCGCCGCGCTTTGATGGCACCTTCGTTCGGGCTTGAACCATCATTAATGCCGATACGTTCAAAGACCCGCCGCTAAAGTCCTCATACGATGCTGCCCAAGCCTTACAAACCTTGTCGTGCATTCCTTGTGGTAATGCTCTCGACGACGCTAAGCGCTTCAGCCCAGAACCTGCTTTGGCACAACGAGTGGCAGTATCTCTGGCAAGGGACCGTGGTGCAGTACTTCGGTGATGGCGCCATGGCGGTGGATGCGGATGCCAATACCTACATGGTCAGTCAGCTCATAGGAACAATGGATGTCGATCCAGGTCCCGGAACCACGACCCTGACGTCAGGCGTTGTGAACGGCAACCAGAACCCCAGCTCCATTTGCTTGAGCAAGTTCGATCCGAACGGGACCTGGCTTTGGACAAAACAGATCGGACATAACATGAGCAATGCACCTCAGGCTGTCGCAGTGGACCCTACGGGCAATGTCTACCTCTCCGGCTGGTTCTCGGGAACGGTAGACTTCGATCCCGGTCCCGGCGTTGCCAACCTGATCTCGGCCGGACACGAGGACATCTTCGTTATGAAGTGCGACCCGGACGGTAATTACCTATGGGCGCATGGATTCGGCAGCGCACATGAAACCGAGGGCGGCTGGGAACTGGCCGTAGATGGAAGCGGGAACGCGTTCGTGATGATCAGTGCGTTCAACACGTTCGATGTGGATCCGGGAACTGGCTTGGTTCCGTTCACACCGGCCGGCCAATTGTCAAGCATCCTGAAGCTCGATAGCGATGGGAATTACGTATGGGCCAAGACCTTGCAGTTCTCCTCTACCCACGCCACATTCCATCACATCGCCGCGGATGCAAACGGGAACCTGGCCATCGCTGGTGAATATTCAGGAGCGCTTGACCTTGATCCTGGTCCTGACGCGGCCTACCTGCCGTGGGATTCAACGTTGAACTACCACAGCTTCATCATGAAGTGGGATGCCGAAGGCAACTACGTCTGGGGGAAAGCGTTCGAGAATGTCTTCCCACGCAATATCACGTGCGATGATCTCGGCAACGTGATCACCGTAGGTGGCCTTAATGGCGAAGCCGACCTGGATCCGGGTCCCGGGGTGCACATGCATAATGATGGTAATGCATACCAGACCGGTTGGGTATTGAAGTTGGACCCTGATGGCATCTATCAATGGTCGAAGGCGTGGACAACGAACCAGATCGTGCAAGTGGACAACGTCGTCGCGGATCACAACGGGAACGTCATTCTCAGCGGCATCTACAGTCGTGATATGGACCTCGCTCCTGGACCTGTTGTGGTGCCTGCGCCCCATGTATCGAGCGGCCGGTGTGGGTTCATTACCGCCCTTGATGCCGGTGGGAGCTACCTCTGGTCCGGTGAACTGGGCAACGGTGAATTCAACGCCTACCTCGACTTCATGGCACTTGCGCCGGATAATGGTTTGCGCATCTGTGGCTGGTTCCACGGAGAAATGGACCTGGATCCTGGGCCCGGCACCACCCTCTACACAGGTCCCACCGCTTTCCAGAGTACCATGCTCTTGGCCATCGACAACGTTGGCATCAGCACTGCGCTTCCTAGGGCGAACCCGTTCCGTACTTCCATCTATCCCAGTCCAACGAACGGGCCCTTGAGCATCACCTGCGATGAGCGGATCGAACGAGTAGATGTCCGCAATACGAATGGCCAGCTGATGTTCAGCGAAAGCCTGCGGACGCGAGCAGTCAGGTTGGATCTGTCCGCACTCGCGGCGGGTTGCTATGTCGTTGAGGTGATCGGGGCGAACAGCACCGAGCGACGAACCGTGATGAAGTACTGATCAGCGCCGCGCTCACACGCACGCCTCATCCGCAATGCTGATCGCCTTGCTGATGATCTCCATCCCCTCATCCACGCCCGCCTCATCGATGCATAGCGGGGGCGCTACGAAGATCCAGTTCCAACGCACGAAGGTGAACATGCCCAGCTCGGTGATCTTGGCGGCCACCTTGTTCATCACGCCCATCTCCTCGGGCTTGGCGTTCCACGGCGCAGTGGGTTCTTTCGTTTCGCGGTTCTTCACCAGCTCGATGCAACCCAGCAGGCCCGTGTTGCGGAAGTCACCGATGCTCGGGTGCTTCTGCGCCAGCTCGACCACGCGCTTCTCCACGTACCTGCCCATGCGCGCGGCGTTGTTGATCAGGTCCTCGTCCTCATAGATGGCGAGCACAGCGTTCGCGGCGGCGCAGGCCACAGCGTGCGCACTGTAGGTGAGGCCGATGGGAAGTGGTTTGTCATCGAAGTGCTTCACGATCTCCTCGCGCACGATCAATCCGCCGAGCGGGATATAGCCTGCCGTGATACCCTTTGCCATGCACAGCATGTCGGGCACCACACCATGGTGATCGATGCCGAACCACTTGCCGGTGCGACCGAAGCCGCTCATCACCTCATCGCAGATGGTGAGGATGCCATAGCGGTCGGCGATGGCCTTCACGCCTTTCCAATAGCCCGGCGGGTATTTGATGCAACCGCTGCTCCCGCTCTCGCCTTCGAGCATGATCGCCGCGATGTATTGCGGGCCTTCGTATTTCACCACACGCTCCAAATGCGCCAGCGCGTTCTCCGTGCACTCCTCCGGCGTCCTGCTGTTCCACGGGCAACGATAGAAGTACGGGTTCTCCACGTGGATGATGTTCGGCACGCCCTGGCTGTCGTGCGGCAAGCCGCGCGGATCACCGCCCGCGCTGAGCGCACCGTAGGTCGCACCGTGGTAGCTCTGGTAGAGGGTGATGATCTTGTGGCGACCGGTGTACAGGCGGGCGAGCTTCATCGCATGCTCCACCGCTTCCGTTCCGCCGTTGGTGAAGAAGGTGCGGTTGAGCGAACCCGGCGTGATCTCCGCCAGCTTCTTGCCCAACTTCCCACGCGCCTCCGTGATCATACCCGGGTGTACGTAGCTCACTTCGGCCATCTGCTTCGCCACCGCTTCCGCCACCTTCGGATGCCCGTGCCCGATGTTCACGTTCATCAGCTGCGAGCTGAAATCGATGTAGCGCTTGCCGCTGCGCTCGTACAGGTAGATGCCCTTCGCGCGCTCGATGTTCAGCGGGTTCAGGCCGCTCTGCTTGCTCCAGGAAAAGATGGTGTGCTCGAGGTTGTCCTTGAGGATCTCGGCGGGGTTGGTCTTCGTCAACGTGCTCATGGGCGCGGAATCGATGCGACAAAGTAAGGAAGCAGGTGTTCCCGACCCGTACGAGCCCGGACTTCTACATTTGATGATAACACCATACCCATGCGCCTCATCGTCCTTCCAATTCTTTTCATTCTCCCGATCCTGCTCACCGCTCAGGACGGTCTGCTCGACCCCAGCTTCAGTGGGGATGGCAAATTGGTCTATGACAACAGTGGCAACGAAGAGAATGGCGTGGACATCGCTGTGCGCCCTGATGGAAAGGTCTGGGTACTGGCGAACAGTTACTCGACCGCAGAGAAGATCCTGCTGATCCGGCTGACGAGCAACGGCACGATGGACAACACCTTTTCCTCAGATGGCGTTGCTGAGCTCAGCGCGGGGGCCGGAAACACCTTCAGTACGTGCCTATCGCTACTGGGCGATGGCTCCGTGCTCATCGGTGGCTACTACATCGATGAATTGGGGTATACAGCGCCAATGGTGATGAAGCTGAACGCGAACGGCGACCCTGTTCCGAGTTTCGGTGTGGCAGGTGTCGCGCTCGGAACGAATGATGGTTACCGCGTTACGGACCTGGGGGTGCAGAGTACAGGCACCATCGTGGTCACGCTCGGGCCACTTTCGGAGATCAACCCTGCCGTGTGCTCGGTATCCAGCTCCGGTGTCTTCGGTGTGCCCATCCAACAGCTGCAATGCTCGCTCTTCGATCGACTGACCGCTCTGCAGGTGCAAGAGGATGATCGCGTGCTCATCACAGGTTACTCCGGAACGGACAACGGGTCCAACTGGCGCGCGCTGATCCTCGCGCTCAACCCGGACCTCACTGGCGATGTGAACTTCTCGCCCGGCTACATCTGCGGCCAGTTCAACCTGTTGACCCAGGGCGTTGAGTACTACTTCTCCGGCAATCCGCTCATCTACACGAACGATACCGGGAACGATATCGCGGTGCTCGATAATGGCGATATCCTGGTCGCTGGCACCACGATCGATACGACGAACAACGCCGATGTGTACCGCACCTCGTTGCTGAAAGCACACAGCGACAATTCAACCGATGAGACGTTCGGGCCACTGGGCTGGAGAAAGCCCTACGTGGGCTCGTTCTTCAAACGCATGATCGCACAGGGCGATAAGTTCCTTGCCTTGGGTGGCAACTACGATGGCACGCTTGCACTTGCGCGCTTCCACACGGACGGTCCACTGGACACAGGCTTCGGTGATCTCGGTGGCTTTACACACACTGCCGTCGGTTCCTTCAGCACGAACCCGGGCGGCATGGCAGTGCAAGACGATGGGAAGATCCTGGTCGTCGGTACAGCCGTGAACAACAATAATGACGTGCTCGTCGCCCGCTACAACAGCAGCATCGTGGGCGTGAATGAAACCGCTGACCATTCAACGATCGTGCAGGTGTACCCGAACCCTGCGCAAGGCGGGTTCACGGTCTCCACCGAACGTGGTGCACAAGCGTTGACCTTGACGGATGCGCTGGGCCACGTGGTGCTGCAGCGCTCGCTCAATGGCGGTACGAAGTCCTGGTTGGACGTGACGACGCCGGGTGTTTATAACCTGAACGTCCTCGTCAAAGGCGCACGCGTCGTGCGGCGGGTGGTGGTGATGTAAGGGGGTGCCCCCTCGCAAAGACTCGGGGTGCGGGCTACATGCGCCTATGCCTCACGCAGCTTCTACGTCCGGAAACTCCTTCTCAGTCCAAGTGGATTCGTGCTCCTGTGTGAACCACCCAAGAAGCTGGATCCACCTATCCAGTTCTCTCTCCTCTTCAATTGAGAAACGTTCACTGTATCTGAGCATCATGCACTTTGGAGTTATCCGGCTAGGATCCCGCGCTATCACCAAAATCGTATCCCGTTCATAGCCCTTCTTGTAAGCATAAAGCTCAAGCGTCTTAGCCATCAGTTCCTCTTGTTCGTCTACGGGCCAGTCAGCGCTGAAATACATGAACACCGCTGAGAAGAACTCCAACTTCATGTAGCGCCTAGCAACATAGCGTTCACCACCTCGATGGTTGCCCTCAAAAAAGCCCATCAAGGACATGGAGAACATTCGGCGCTCCGTCCTGTTCATCGACATCAACTCACGCGCAATCGGCTCAGCATCCAGATTGTCGTGCAGAATATCGGCAGCAAGTGAGTCAACCAGCCTGCTGATCTCGTCACGCTCCTTTCTCTTGATGAACTTGGGATGGGTCTTCAGCTTATCCCACTCTCCATCGAACTGTAGAAGGCCCCACTCTTCCCTGATCTCCTTGAACTCAGGAGGGATATCGCGAAAATTGCGCAGGCAGAGCGCAAGTAGGTCCATCTCGCTTCCTGAGAAGAAGAAATGGCGCAGCCCTGGACTGTGGCGTTGAGGGAAGCCCGTCGCCCAGTTCATGTTGACTTCTGCGGTGTAGTGCTCCTCCGATAGAGGGGCCATCTGAAACTCCTTGTCCCTTAACCAATCCTCGCGGACGGTGAGATACTCGACTAGGTCCGCAACAGTATCAAGCTCTTCAACGACCCCGTTGAACGCCGTCCTGTCAAAAACATGAACGATGTTCCCGAGGCGATCGCGTTCAACCCCGTAGTAGAAGGGAAGTGGGTCACCCAGATTCAGAAGTACGCGCAGCACCTTTAGCTGGGAATAGTCCCGAACCTGATAGTCCTGCCCCGCGACTCTGATGGACTCAAGCTCACCTAGGATCCGGTGTGCACCATAGATCTGCCTGACTCCCTTTTCGACCGAACGACGGTGATGCCGGATGTAGTTACCGTCAAATGCGTGGTTTTTTATCGAGAGGATGACGACCGTTGAACGGAAGAGAATCAGAAGATCGCAGATCTCCTTACCTGTCTTCGGATTCCTAGGGTTCGCATGACACCACGGGCTGAAGTACTTCTTTGACGCAAGGTCGTGGGCATACCTCTCTGCCTCTCCACCCTTATCGTCAGGGTTAATATCAATGCTCATTGCTCGGTTTTGATAGAACGCAGATGACGCTGATGATGCTGATGTCGCTGATCAACTCTTATCTGCGTTGATCTGTTCGATCCGCGTCATCAGCGTTCCATTCACGACATCCAATTCGTCTTCCCCTCCGGGTTCCACTTCGTCGTCGTCTTCTTCATCTGCGTCCAGAACTCGATGCTGCTCTTTCCGGTAATGTCGCAGGTGCCGAACTTGCTGTCGTTCCAGCCGCCGAAGCTGAAGGGCTCACGCGGAACGGGTACGCCGATGTTCACGCCGATCATGCCGGCAGAAGCGCGCTCCATGACCTGTCTTGCCAAACCACCGCTCTGGGTGAAGACAGCCGCTGCGTTGCCGTAGGGGTTCGCGTTCTCGATGGCGATGGCCTGGTCGAGGTCCTTCGCGCGCACGATGCTGATCACCGGACCGAAGACCTCCTCCTGCGCGATGCGCATATCGGTGGTCACATGGTCTATGATCGTGGGGCCGAGGTAGTAGCCGTTCGCTGCCCCGCCTTCCACCTGCGGGTTGCGACCATCGAGCAGCACTTTCGCCCCCGTCTTCTCCGCTTCGCTGATGAAACCGAGGATGCGCTCGTAGGAGGTCTTGCTGATCACCGGCCCGAGGTTCTTGCCGGGGATCAACTTCTTCGCCTCGATGATCATCTGGTTGATGATGTGGTCCACGCCACCCACGCCGACCATCTGCGCGGCGGCCATGCAACGCTGACCCGCGCAACCGCTCATGCTGGCCACCACGTTGCTCGCTGTCATTTCGAGGTGCGCATCGGGCAGCACGAGCAAATGGTTCTTCGCGCCCCCGAGGCAGAGCGCGCGCTTCAAGGTGCTCGTGGCGCGCACGTAAACGATCTTGGCCACCTTGGTCGAGCCGACGAAGCTCACGGCCTTGATGCCGGGATGATCGCAGATGGCCTCCACGATCACGCGGTCGCCGTTCACCACGTTGAACACGCCATCGGGAAGACCTGCTTCCTTCAACAGTTCAGCGATGCGGATGGCACTTATCGGCACCACCTCGCTCGGCTTCAGGATCATCGTATTGCCGAGCATGAGCGCGTTGGGGATCGTCCAGTGCGGCACCATGTTCGGGAAGTTGAACGGCGCGATGCTCGCCACCACGCCCAACGGCTTGCGTTCGATGCGGCACTCCACGCCCTTGCTCACTTCCAGCACTTCGCCCTGCACCAGCTGCGGCAGGCTGCACGCGAACTCGGTCAGCTCAACGCTCTTGTCCACTTCGGCGTACGACTCGTCCATGGTCTTGCCGTTCTCCGTGTGCACCAGCACGGCGAGTTCCTCACGGTGCTTGATCAGCAGTTCGCGGTAACGGAAGAAGATCTGCGCGCGCTCCTTGATCGGTGTGCCGCTCCATGCAGGGAAAGCAGCCTCAGCGGCTTTCACGGCCTTGTCCAGATCGCTCGCGGTGCTGAGAGGTACAGTTGAGATGAGCGCGCCGTCCAGCGGTGAGCGGACCTCCAACTTCTGCTGACCGTTCACCTCCGGTTTGCCGGCCACATGGTTGGTGACCTCTGGATACTTCAACGTGAGCGTGGACATGGGTGCGTGTAAGGAGCCCGAAACTACAACGGCGCGTTGCAATGGAAAGCGCGCCTCATCCGCAAGGCGGCACACGTCTACTTTCGCGGCCCATCGACGACCGGTGCAGACCCGCACACATTCCTTCACCCTCGATACCTCGCGCCTCGATCGCGTGCTGGAGCAACCGCTGTTCCGCGCCGTGGCGGCCGAAGCGAAAGAGCAACGGATGCCTGCGTTCGCCATCGGTGGTTACGTGCGCGACCTCATCCTCGGCCGGCCGTGCAAGGACGTCGATTTCGTCGTGGAGGGTGACGGCATCGCCTTCGCGGAAGCTGTGGCGAAGCGCATGAACGCAGGCCCGGTGCATGTCTTCAAGAACTTCGGAACGGCCATGTTCATGCTCGGTGACGAGCAGGTGGAGTTCGTCGGCGCGCGGAAGGAGAGCTATTCCCGGAACAGCCGCAAACCGGAGGTAGCGCCTGGCACCATCAAGGACGATCAGGAGCGGCGCGATCTCACCATCAACGCCCTGGCCATCTCGCTGAACGAAGGCAGCAGCGGCGCCTTGGTGGATCCTTTCGGTGGCATCCTCGATCTGGACCGCGGCATCCTCCGCACTCCGCTCGATCCGGACATCACCTTCAGCGACGACCCGCTGCGCATGATGCGCGTCGTACGGTTCGCGACGCAGCTCGGCTTCACCATCGAACCGTCCAGCTTCGAGGCGATCAAGCGCAATGCGGAGCGATTGGACATCATCAGTGCGGAGCGCATCCACACCGAACTGAACAAGATCCTGCGCACACCGAAGCCGAGCGTCGGTTTCATCCTCCTGCGTGATTGCGGGCTGATGGCGCGCTTCTTCCCGGAATTCCTTGACCTGCAAGGCGCGGAAGAGAAGTACGGCATCGGCCACAAGGACAATTTCTACCACACGCTGCAAGTGCTGGACAACGTGTGCGAGAAGAGCGACGACCTCTGGTTGCGTTGGGCCGCCGTGCTGCACGACATCGCCAAGCCACGCACCAAGCGTTTCGATCCCGAGCACGGCTGGACCTTCCACGGACACGAGGACAAGGGCGCGCGCATGGTGCCAGGGATCTTCCGCCGCATGAAATTGCCATTGGACGATCAGATGCGCTTCGTGCAAAAGCTCGTGGCGCTGCACCTCCGCCCTATCGCGCTCACCAAGGACGAAGTGACGGACAGCGCGGTAAGGCGGCTGTTGTTCGACGCAGGTGACGACATCGATGCGTTGATGATCCTGTGCCGCGCGGACATCACCAGCAAGAACGAGAAGAAGAAGGACCGCTACCTGCGGAACTACGAACTGGTGCTGCAGAAGCTGAAGGATGTCGAGGAGAAGGACCGCGTGCGCAACTTCCAGCCACCCATCACCGGCCAGGACGTGATGACCGCCTTCGGCATCGAGCCCTGCAAGCTCATCGGCGATATCAAGACGGTGATCAAGGACGCCATTCTTGACGGTATCATCCAGAACGACCGCGAACAGGCCTGGCAACTGATGCTGGAGACGGGTCGAAAACTGGGGCGTGTACCGTTGCCCGGCATGGAGTTCCCGGTCCATGACCAAGGGCAGGCGCAGGGGCAATGATCCCGCTTAGTTTCGCGCTTCCCCTGCCTACCGCCCCTGCCCCATGTCTCTCTACCGTTTCCGTGTGATGATCGACGACGCCAGTGAAGCGTTCCGTGACATCGAGATCCGCCGCAACCAGACCTTCCTCGACTTCCACAAGGCGATCAAGAAGGCCTTCGATTTCAAGGGCGATGAGATGGCCTGCTTCTATGTGAGCGACGAGGAATGGGCGAAGGGCGCGGAGATCCCGCTCGCTGACATGGGCTTCGCCGAGGATGGCAAGGTGCCCGCGCTGATGCACGAGACACAGATCGGTGACCACATCCGCAGCCCGCAGCAGCGCTTCGTTTACGCCTACGACTTCCTGCACATGTGGATGTTCATGTGCGAGTGCATCCACGTGGACGACCCGAAGAAGGGACAGCGCTATCCCAAGGTGGTCATGAGCGTGGGCACGCCGCCCAGCGAGCACAGCCGCATGGACTCGATCCTGCTGCCCGATGAGGAGGACGATGACATGCGCGAGGAAGCCACGGAGGTGTACTCCGAACACGACGGGGATGACGATGACGGCCACGGTGCGGACCACGGCGAAGAACACGACGAGTTCGGCCATGGGCATGATGACGATGGTCTGAGCGGTCATGAGCCATTGACGGACGATCACTACTGAGCTTCCTCACGCAGAGGCGAGGAGGAATGCATGCACTTCCCACACTGATCGTTATCGGTGGCCCGACGGCCAGCGGCAAGACACTTGTGGCCGCCTCCATCGCGAAGCACTTCGGTACAGAGGTCATCAGCGCTGATTCCAGACAGTTCTATCACGCCATGCGCATCGGTACCGCGCGGCCGGTGGAAGAGGAACTGCTGGGTGTGAAGCACCACTTCCTCGGGCACCTCGAATTGGAACGGACCTGGAGCGCCGGCGAGTTCGCACGACAAGCCGAACCTGTCCTGCAAGGCATCCTGAACGATCGCAGGATCGCCGTGCTGGTGGGTGGCAGCGGCTTGTATATCGATGCCTTGTGCAATGGCCTCGATGCCCTGCCCATCAGTGACGGGACCACGCGTTCACGGCTGCAGGAACGACTCTCCACCGAGGGCCTGATCGCATTGACGGGGCAATTGCGCTCGCTCGATGAAGTGACGTGGAACAGCATCGACCGGAACAATCCGCATCGCGTGATCCGCGCGTTGGAGATCTGCCTCGTTTCCGGTCAACCCGCCAGTGCGCAACGCTCAGGCACCAAGCACCGCGAAGACCTGCGCATCGTTCGCATCGCACTCGAGCTCCCTCGACCGGAACTCTACGGCCGTATCGATGCGCGCGTGGACCGCATGATCGCCGAGGGACTGGTGGAAGAGGCGCGCACCCTTCTTCCCTACCGCCACTCCAACGCGTTGAACACCGTCGGTTACAAGGAGCTCTTTGCCCATTTCGACGGTGCTTTGACCTTGGACGCGGCCATTTCCCTCATCAAGCAGCACACGCGGAACTATGCCAAACGCCAGTTGACCTGGTTGCGCCGGGACCCTACCTGGCTGTGGACAGCTCCTGAAGTGCAGCCGGTCCTGGAACGCATCGCTATCGCCACCGCCTAGCATACACCGATCGGGGTATGGGACAAGCGGCCTGAGAAAAGCACCTTTGCGCCCCATGTGGAAAAAGACCCTGTTGCCGGCCGCGCTCCTCTTCCTGGCCGCCTGCTCCGCTCCGCAGTCCGCCGAGCAGGAGAAGGTGGTGAACGTGTACACGCATCGGCACTACGACACGGACAAGGTGCTCTTCGATCGGTTCACCAAGGAGACGGGCATCCGCGTCAACGTGGTGATGGCCGACGATGATGAACTCCTCAGCCGTTTGGAAGCCGAGGGAGCGAACAGCCCCGCTGATGTGATCATCACCGCTGATGCAGGAAGGCTGGGACTCGCTGCGCAACGCGGTTTCCTGAAGCCGGAGCGTGACAGCCTCATCGAACACAACGTACCCGCCCACCTGCGCGATCCCGAAGGCCGCTGGTTCGGCTTCACGATGCGTGCGCGCGTGGTGGCCTATGACAAGACCAAGGTGAAGCCGGAAGAGATCCGCAGCTACAACGACCTGTGCGCGCCCCGCTTCAAAGGCCAGATCCTCGTTCGCCCCAGCGAGCACGTGTACAACCAGAGCCTCGTGGCCGCCATGATCGCGCACTACGGACCGGATAGTGCCCGCAAGTGGTGCGAAGGCATCGTGGCCAACATGGCGCGCGAGCCGAAAGGCAGCGATACGGACCAGATGCTCGCCATCGGTGAAGGACTCGGCAGCGTGGCCATCGTGAACAGCTACTACATCGGCAAGCTGCTCTCCAGCACCGACCCCGTGCGTCAGAAAGCCAAGAACGCGATCGCGGTGGCCTTTCCGGTCATGGATGGGTTCGGCACGCACGTGAACATCAGCGGTGGCGGTGTGGCGGCGAACGCCAAGCATGAAGCCAACGCATTGAAGCTGCTTGAGTTCCTCTGCTCCGATGAAGCGCAGGCCGCCTTCGCCGATGGGAACATGGAGTACCCGGCGAAGCCCGGCATTCCGGCCGCTGCGGTGCTTCAGAGCTTCGGAAAGCTCATTCCCGATACGCTAGACCTCAGTGAGCTCGGCAAACACAACGCAGAAGCGGTGAAGGTGCTTTCCGCTGCCGACTGGCGATGAAAGAACGCCTCAGTTCTCCCGTTCTGCTCATCGGCACACTGGCCGTGCTGTTGCTGCTGCCGCTAGCTGTAGTGCTCACTTCACCCTTGCACAGCTCGGCCCCGGAGTGGGAGCATGTGGCGCACGACATCCTTCCTTCCCACTTGCGTGAAACGGGTCTGCTGCTCCTGCTGGCCGTTGGCATCGCCGTGGTGATCGGCGTGAGCACCGCATGGCTGATCTCCAACTTCGATTTTCCCGGCCGCACCTTGTTCCGGTGGGCCATGGTGCTGCCCCTCGCGCTGCCCACCTACATCAGCGCCATCACCTTCGCTTCGCTCTTCGGACCGACCGGTTCGATCACCGAGCGGCTGCACGAAACCTTGGGCGTTCGCATCGACATCATGTCCCTCCCTGGACTTGCTTTGGTGCTGGCCCTGGTCCTGTTCCCGTACGTTTTCCTTCCTGTGCGCGTCGCCTTCGGAGCGGGCATGAGCCCTCACTTGGAAGCCGCGCGCATGCTGGGCGGCGGTGCGGTACGCCGCTTCTACCGTGTCGCTCTCCCGCTTGCACGACCCGCCATCACCGGTGGTGCGCTGCTCGTGGCCATGGAGACACTGAACGACTACGGCGCGGTGAAATACTATGGCGTGCGCACGCTCACTGCCGGCATCTTCCGGAGTTGGGGTGGTCTGTACGATGTGGGCAGCGCGCTCCGGCTCAGTGGCATTCTGCTGTTGGTGGTGGTCGTGCTGATCACCGCTGAACGGTCCGTGCGGAGAAAGGCGATGCAGGAAGCCGCTCATCGTCCTGTTTCCCGCGTGAAGCTGCACGGTTGGTCGGCCTGGAGTTCGTTCGCGTGGTGCAGCCTCATTCTCTTCTTCGCCTTCGCACTTCCGCTGGCCGCCATCATCGTTGATGTGGAGCACAGCGTGGAGAACGCACACGTGGTGGACCTGCTGCCCGCCTTGTTCAACACCTTGTTGGTCGGCGCGCTCGCCGCCCTTACCACGATCGGCATCGCGGTGCTGCTCGCCTTCGCCGATCGTCACCTGCGCTCCCGATCACGTCTGGCCCGTTGGACAGGCATCGGCTATGTGGTGCCCGGTGCGGTGATCGCCATCGGCGTGATGGCCTTGGCGGGCTGGCTCACGGACAACACGGGCGTGGTCCTCATCGGTACCATCGGACTCATGGTCTACGCCTTCACCGTGCGCTTCCTCGCCTTGGCGAACCAGCCTCTTCAGGCGGGTCTGAAACAGCAACCACGCGCCATGGACGAAGCGGCGCGACTGCTCGGTGCTTCCGCGTGGTCCACCTTCCGTCGCGTGAACCTCCCCTTGTTGCGACCCGCGCTGGTGGCAGCCGCCTTGCTCGTGATGATGGAAGTGGTGAAGGAACTCCCGCTTACGCTCATCCTTCGTCCATTCAATTTCGACACGCTCAGCACGAAGGTGTTCGAGCTGGCGCGCATCGAGCAATGGCAGGACGCCGGGCTCCCCGCGCTGCTCATCGTACTTTGCGGCCTTGTTCCGGTGCTGGCCTTGGACCGCACACTGGAGCGCCGAACGCGATGAAACCACCCCTGCTCTCCCTGGTCGATCTGCACTTCGCGCACGACCGCGGGCAGGAGGTGTTGCGGTCCGCAAGCCTCGAACTAGCCGAGGGTGAAGTGCTCGTGATCATCGGGCCCAGCGGCTGCGGGAAAACCACCTTGCTGCGCGTGATCGCCGGATTGGAACGGCCAGATAACGGGCAGGTGATCATGGCCGGCCATACCCTGTCCGACAAGCAGAGCTTCATCGCGCCCGAGCGTCGTGGCATCGGCTTCGTGTTCCAAGGTCTGGCGCTCTTCCCGCACCTCAACGTGCACGGCAACATCGCCTTCGGCCTGCAGGATGTGCCGAGCGATCAGCGGAAACAACGCGTGGAGGATGAGCTCCACACGGTCGGTCTGGAAGGATTGGGCAAACGCTATCCGCATGAGCTGAGCGGTGGGCAGCAACAGCGTGTGGCCATCGCCCGAGCGCTGGTGCGCCGCCCGCGCCTCATGCTCATGGATGAACCCTTCAGTGATCTCGACACGCGCACGCGCTCGCAGGTCAGGAATGAAGTGCTGCGCATCCTTCGACAGCACAGCACCGCCGCCATCATCGTTACGCACGACCGGGAGGACGCGTACCACATCGCCGATCGCATCGCGGAAATGGACCGCGGCCGCATCGTGCGCACCGCACCGGCCGCGACCTTCCGCCGCGAGTGGAGCGACCGACCGTTCGAAGCGGTATGAGCAACGAGCGCCTCGACCACTTGCTGGCAATGCTCGCCGACGACCCGGGTGATCCCTTCATCCGCTATGCGATCGCGCTGGAACACAAACGGGCGGGTCGCATGCAACAGGCCGCGGATGACCTGACCACGCTGCTGAAGGAGGATCCGACCTATCTCCCCTGCTACTACCAGCTGGCGCTGTTGCTCACCGAACTGGGCCGTATGAGCGATGCGATCAGCGTTTGTGATCAGGGTGCTGAACGGTGCCAGGTTGCCGGTGATCGCAAGGCACGCGCGGAGCTCATGGAATTGAGGAACGCCATTTCAGCGGAAGAATGAAACGTGCGCGGTTCTTCCTGTGGTTGGTCGCAGGTCCTCTAGCCATCCTCGCTTGCATCCTGGCGGTAGCGCATCCCTATCTCGCCATCACGCGCATGAGCGGTGGCGATGTGCTGGTGGTGGAAGGCTGGCTCCCACCTGAACAATTGAAGCAGGCCGCGGATATCGCCCGCAAAGGCCACTACGCGCATGTGTACACGACCGGATCGGTGCGGCCCTCTTCGTACTACCTGCGTCTGCATGAAGCGCTCGAACTGCACTTGGTGCCCCGGCAAGCTGTTCCGTTGAAACTGAACGTGAGCGGCACCACGGGCGCGGGCTTCACGCTCACGGCCGACTCGACCGTTCTGTTGAACGAGCAGGTGGCAGCGCAGGGAAGCACCTACCAAGTGACCGTTCCGGCCGGAGCAAAACAGCTGCGTGTTCTGGCCACCAACCAGCGCGCGATGGACCTGAACGAGAACTGCATCTTCATCAAGCGCGTGGTGCTGGACCGGAAGGATGTGCATCGCCAGCCCGACAGCTTGTTCGTCGCTGACAGTTACGGGCACCTCCAGAACGGCTCGCCCACCTACGCTCACGAAGCCCGTTCACGACTGATCGCCTTGGGCCTTCCGGCGGAACAGGTGACGGCCGTGCCCTCCTGGGGAAGACCCGACAGCCGTTCCTGGGCGAACGCCAACTACTTCAACGTGCAGGCGCAACAGGACGGGATCAAAGCCTTCGATATCGTAACGCTAGGTGTGCACGCCCGCCGCTCCATGCAATTGTTCCAAAGCGCCTGCGGCGATCAAGTGAAGGTGGGCGTGATCTCGTTGCCCGATCCGTTGTGCCCAAGGCGCGGTTGGTGGCGCACCACCGTGGGTTGGTACCGCATGCTGAAGGAGATCGCCGGTTCGCCGGAAGCCTTCGCCGCTGAACTGAGCCAGTGAGGACGTACTTTCATTTCGTGGGACCATCTTCTGAACCATGAACAAGCGATACGTGCCATGAGCCAGCGTGACATGCATTCCTGGTTGGAGGAGTATGGCGAAAGCCACACCAACCCCACCAATGAACTGATCCACTGGATCTGTGTACCCACGATCTTCTTCTGCGTCGTGGGCCTGCTCGCCAGCCTTCCTTCCCCTCCTCTTCCTTTCGTTACGGGCTACCTCTGGGTGAAGCTCGCTTTGCTCTTCACGCTGTACTTCTATGCACGCCGTTCCTTCCCGCTGTTCATCGGTATGGCGCTGTGGTGCGTGTTCTGCTTCGGGCTCGCCGTGTGGATCGACATGCGGGCGCCGTGGCCGTTGTGGGCCATCTGCCTCATCCTGTTCATCGCCGCGTGGATCGGCCAGTTCATCGGCCACAGGATCGAAGGCAAGAAACCGAGCTTCCTGAAGGACCTGCAGTTCCTGCTCATCGGACCGGCGTGGCTGATGGCCAAGCTCTATGACCGGTTCGGGATCGGTTACTGATAGAGCTCAGGGTAAGGGCTATCCTTACAAAGTCCGCAGAAGTACTTCATTCTTGGTCGATCTGATACATGTGCGACACCAATAGCTTGTTGCATGCATGAGAGCATTACATCAGGCTCGATCAACGCTTGGCCGAACAGGTCTTCGGTCGCCGTGTTCGCCAGAAATAGTTGATACCCTTTCACCGAAGTGAACGCTTCCAGTCGCTCATCACCGTTCGTGAAGTCGTTCACGCTCGGTTCGTGCTGTACGTCGGCGATCATCCCCCAATAGTCCGCTTTGCCGCCAGTGGTGATCATCGTCTCCATGTCCACGGCGATGTTGCCATCCCCCTTGCGATCAGCGAAGACGTAGCGACCACCGGCATCCTCGATCAGTCGCGCCATGTAACTGTTGCCGGGCGGTACCCACCACTGTCCGTTCCACACACTGCCGAAGAGGACAGTAGGTCGTTCGATGGAACGTGAACTATCGATACGCTGAGTTTCGTACCGCTCCTTGATCCGGGCGAACAAGCTGTCCGCCACGCGCTCCTTGCCCAGCAGCGCACCGAAGAACCGGAGCCATTCCGCGCGGCCCAGAGGATGCTCCTCCAGGTACTCGCTCACTTCCACCGTTGGTATGCCGAGCCGATCCACCGTTCCGCCGCTCGCGCCGAAGGGATAACCGAACAAGGCATCCGGATGCGCTGCCACCAACGCTTCGCGATCGATGCCATCGCCCGTAGCGAACTCGCGCATGCCATCGGCCACCGCTCGGAACCGCTCGTTCCGCACCTGGTCCTTGTGCGCGCAAGCCACCACGCGCCCCACCTCACCCAGGGCGACCACGTACGGCACATGCGTGGTGCTGGTGAGCGCAACATGAGCGGGGCCCGAACCAAGCGATCTGCAACCCGTTGGTGCGCTTTCCGGTGAAGTCCCGATCACATAGGCCCCCACCGTATCGCGTTCGCCACCATGACCGAACACCAGCACGAGCCGTGCATCGTCGTGCTGCCAGACCTGGAAACGCGTGGCATACGCGTTCGGCACACGGCGCCACTCCTGCCAGGAACCCGTGCTTTTCGCGGTACGGCCGCACCCCCAGACCAATGCCACGAGCAGCGGACCCATCATCCAGTGCAGCAATGTTCGACCGTGCAGGATTCTTCGCCTATCCGTGCGCATCCGTGGTTGTTCCTCGCAAAGAAAAGCCCCGACCATGGCCGGGGCTTTCGTCTTCATCGTGAAAGATGTTACGCCTTCACTGCGGACTTCGGTGCGGCAGCGAGGATCTCCGCGTTCGCACCGTCCTTGTACTTGGTGAAGTTGTCATTGAACTGCTTCGCCAGTTTGTCGGCCGTGGTGTCGTAAGCACCCTTGTCCGCCCACGTGTTGCGCGGATCGAGGATCTCGGCCGGCACGTTCGGGCATTCCACAGGGAAGGAGACACCGAACACCGGATGCTCCTTGTAGTTCACCTTGTCCAGTTCACCACGCAACGCAGCGGTGATCATCGCACGGGTGAACTTCAGCTTCATGCGCTGGCCGGTGCCGTAAGCGCCGCCGCTCCAGCCGGTGTTCACCAACCACACGCGCACGTTGTGCTTCTTCATCTGTGCACCGAGCATGTCAGCGTACTTGGTGGGGTGCAGCGGCAGGAAGGCCTTGCCGAAGCACGCGCTGAAGGTGCTCTGCGGCTCGGTGACGCCCGCTTCGGTGCCCGCCACTTTCGCGGTGTAGCCGCTGATGAAGTGGTACATGGCCTGGCCCGGCGTCAGCTTGCTGATGGGAGGCAGCACGCCGTAGGCATCGCAGGTGAGGAAGAAGATGTTCTTCGGGTGACTGCCCAGGCTCGGCACAGCGATGTTGTCGATGTGGTCGATCGGGTAGCTCACGCGCGTGTTCTCCGTGCGCTTCGCGCTGGCGAAGTCCACCTCGGTGGTGCCGTCCTTGAACTCGATGTTCTCCAGGATGGAACCGAACTTGATCGCGTCCCAGATCTGCGGCTCCTTCTCCTGCGTCAGGTCGATGCACTTCGCGTAGCAGCCGCCCTCGAAGTTGAACACGCCGGTATCGCTCCAGCCGTGCTCGTCATCACCGATGAGCTTGCGATCGGGATCGGCGCTCAACGTGGTCTTGCCCGTGCCGCTGAGGCCGAAGAACACCGCCGTATCGCCATCCGCACCGATGTTGGCCGAGCAGTGCATGCTCAACACCTTGCGCTCCTGCGGGAGCACATAGTTCAGCACGGTGAAGATGCCCTTCTTGATCTCGCCGGTGTAACCGGTGCCGCCGATCAGGATCATCTTCTTCGTGAAGTTGATCACGGCGAAGTTGTGCTGGCGGGTGCCGTCCTTCTTCGCGTCAGCGCGGAAGCCGGGGGCGCAGATGATGTGCCACTCGGGCTCGAAGTTCTCCAGTTCGCGCTTGGTGGGGCGCAGGAACATGTTGCCGGCGAACATCGCGCTGGCGGGCAGTTCGGCCACCACGCGCAGGTTCAGTTTGTACGTAGGATCCGCACAGGCATAAGCGTCCTTGATGTACACCTCACGGCCTTGCAGGTAGGCGCTCATCTTGTCGTGGAGCAGGTCGAAGTGCTCGGGGCTGAACGGGAAGTTCACATCACCCCACCATACGGTGTTCTCTGTCTTCGCGTCCTTCACGCAGAACTTGTCCTTCGGGCTGCGGCCGGTGAACTCTCCGGTATCGATGGCGATGGCGCCGCTGTTGGCCAGTTCGCCCTGGCCGTTCATGAGGATGTGCTCCACCAGCTCAGCGGGCTCCAGGTTCCAGAAAGCCTCACCTACGCGGTCCAGTCCGATCGACTTCAGGTCGGCGTTCTTCGGTTTCGTACCGTACTCGTTCATGTCTCCTTGTTTTCGTTCTGGGGAATGAGGGCGCGAAAGTAGCCAAGTGGAAAAGTGCCGTCTACTGAGGGCGGTCAGTTCTTCCGAACAGCCCCGATGAACAGGGTGGCCCACCCGGCCATGAAGAGCAGCCCCCCCAGCGGGGTGATCGGCCCGATGAAGCGCGTAAGCGCCTCAGTGCCAAGCATGGACCGCGTGGCCAGCACGTACAGCGAGCCACTGAAGCAGCACACTCCCAGGACGAAGAAGATGCGGACCAGCGTGACGGTCTTCGAGGCCAAACGCATGTCCAAGGCGCTCAGGCCCAACAGCGCCAGCCCGTGGAAGAACTGGTAGTGCGCACCGGTCTGCCAGTCGTTGTAGGCACGCACATCCACCCGGTCGCGGATGCCGTGCGCACCAAAGGCGCCCAACACCACCGCCAGGAACAGGATGGCCGAGGCCCATGCGAGGGTGCGGTTGTTCATCACGGCAAAGGTGGAGGAAAAGAAGAAGCCCCGGCATTCCTGCCGGGGCTTCTTCATGCTACTGATCAGTTGCTCAATGTTCGCCCACCTTCACCGCCTTCTTCACCACCACATTGCCGTCCACCAGCAAGGCCACGAAGTAGGTACCGGGTGCAAGGCTTTGTGTGTTCCACTCGTAGGTGAAGGAACCGGCCATGGCCTGCTCCTCGCGCAGGGTGCTAACCGGCTTGCCCATGCTGTCGCTCACCTGCAGGCTCACGCGCGCAGGTTGTGGCACGAAGTACTTCACCGTAGTGTGGTCGGTGAAGGGATTGGGGCTAATGAGAAGGCGCTCCGTGTTCAGATCAGATGAACCGGTTGTCATGGAGCGCTGGTCAGCTGGGGCGACGTTGGCACAGCAACCGTTGATCTGGTCCTGGAGCGATGCGATGGTGGCTTGTTGGGCTTTGAAACCGGCGATAAGCAGCGGTATGAAGCTCTGATAATTCAAAGCTCTGAAATCGATTTCCGGGTGGATCATGGTGCCCAAAGAATCGAACTCGGCTGGCTGATGGATCGTTCTTACACACTGCGGAAGCAACCCCTCGACTTCTTGGGCCAACAACCCGATCTGAGGCTCATACGGAAGATTCAAGAAGGCCAATTCCTCATGCTTGAAGTCATACCGTTTGGGTTGAAGCGCTGATAAGAGCACCACAGCTTGATCCACCGGAAGGTCTTCGATGTTCTCTTTCAGTTGTTCGTCGCTGGCTGTCCAGCTCATCATTGGAGAATATGTGTTGCCATTGAAAAAGCCGGCCCATTTTGTAAAGGTGCCACCATTGTCGGGACCTCCAGGATCACCCCGAACAGCGTAGCAAACAGTAGCGGGATCCGGGCTGGATGCTTCTCCCCATACTCCATAATTCCCAACATTGACCGTCGTTCCGGAAGGCAGCCTCGATGATCCGAAAACACCGATATTGTAGTTGAGCCCAGCGGTGCTCGAAACGTTGGTCAAACCACGAACCGCGACATTCCGATCCATTGAACCTGTTCCGTAGTGATAGGTCTCGGAATTCACTCCGTAGTTCACATCATAAACTCCCACGTTCCCGTATGTTTTGGATTCAACGAAGGCTCCGGCATTATATGGCGTAGAATTGCCGGACGAGATACGTGCTTGGACATGCACCCCGAGATTCCTTCCGGTATTGGCCGTTACCCCATCATCCATGTACGCATTGGCCTCTAGACCGTGATTAAGGTGCGCGGCGTTATGGGCCGTTGTGGCCACACCGTAGTGATACACCCCGCGGTTAAGGCCATCGTTTCTTGCCTCCGCATTAACTCCAAAAACGTAACCAGTGCCTTCCCTTGCTACCGCGTCTACGAATACCCCGCGTTGCACTGTTGTGGGGTTGTCGCCGCTGCGTGTACGGATCCAGACCTTGGAATCACCAACAGGATAAGGCATGGCGGCCGGGTCATACCCAATGAGCACGGAGTTGTCCTCTTCAGGACATAGCGCGGCACTAGATGGCTTATACGCTGTAGCAATGTCACCGATCGCCGGATCCCAGTCGCAATCAGTACCCCCTCCCCCGGGGAGCGTTCGCCAGTTCAGCCTGCCATCACTACGAACTACCACGACCTTGTCATCATCAGCGTCCGGTGCGAAGTATGTATTCGTTGGCAACTGACGTATGCGAACCGTTCTGTCCAGTATGTCCAACCGCTCATCCGGCACCGGAGAGCCAACGGTATTGATCCAATCCCCGATACCGACAAAACCCTGTATAGGGTCGGTGCTGCTGGTGCGCGCATGCCGTATCCGCATGGTCTCCAAACTCTCCAGTGTGCCGGCACTGCCCACATTCGCTGCGCCAGGTGTAGTGCTGTAACGGAACGAAATGTTCCCATAGCGCGACGTGTTCGCTGGGAGGTTGTCGTCCGAGGTTCCGATCACCACATCGGTGCTATCAGAGGTTTCCGTTGAACCGGACATACGGAACTTCTGACCGACGAAACCAAGATTGCCATTGCCCACCAGTGTGATCATGTTCCGCATCCATGGACGGTAACCCGCGATCGCCGAAGAGACTTGTGCAGAGCTCACTGCGGTGGCATCCGGCGCGGTGGAATGAACCAACGTGAATCGTGATATGGGCAACACGTAATTGGCGCTGTTCACATCCATGTTCGCCGCATGGCCCAATGCCATGTAGCCCACGCGGGGGTTCGCTGTGTAGCCGTTCGCATTGAAATTCACGTCATCGATCAATCGCCATCCGTTGCCGTAGATGTCCAACGTTGTCAGGTTGGCACGGTTGCGACCCCAGAGGGTGCCACCTTGTGCGGTAGCTTGTAGGTTGAATCCGAGATTGGCTGCATCATTGAAGAAAATGCGACCCATTTGCTCGGTTTGATCATTACCTCTATAGAAGCGCATGAACCCACGGTTATTGGCTGCACTGTGCAACTCCATCAAGTTGAAGTTATGCAGATTGCCTTGACCGCCGAAGATGCTGAAGCACGATTGAATGCCCAAGGCATTGAAGTTCGTTGCCACGTTCACCTGGGAGGGAAGGGGATTGGGGTTCACCGTGCTCAGCCATGTCCGACCATTGATATCGGTAGTCCATTGGCTCTGCCCGAGAGTCTGGTGGGCCAGCATCAGCATTGATGCTGGAAGAAAAACACAGGTCAGCTTGATTCTTATGGCTTCAGTTTTTGAGGTGGACGACACGTTGGGGTGGAAAGAGATCATGCCCGATTGCACCGGTCAGCACATAAGCTCCTGATGTCAGGAACTCAGTCGGCACTTCGACCACTTGTTGCCCAAGAGGCACTGCAAAGCGCAGCACTTGGCGTCCGCTTCCATCGTACAAGGCAAGGTGAAAGGGTGACCTCGCCGGGGCATCAAGCACCACGCGCAATCGATCATCAAAGGGGTTACTCACCCACACAGCTTCAGTGGCTTTGTTTTCCAATAAGCCAACCGAGCCGCAATACGACAAGTCGTAGGAGACGGACACGTTGTCAACGAAAGCATACGCGAAGCCCGTCGGATTCTGAGGGTCGAGAACAGATATAGGACTGTGTTGATCATCGAAGAAATTGCCGATCAGTACCCATGTGTATGCCGAGTCCGGCACGTAGATGCCACTGACCGAGACCCAAGCGGAAGTGTCATCCAGCAACTCGGGCAAGTAGAGGGCGGCATCGTTCGGATAGGGCACATTCTGATAGCTCCAATCCGCAGGCTGGGTGGTGTAGAACCGAAGGCCGATATTGCTGCCGGCGTGATCGGCCGAATTGACCGGATTGCTACCGAAACCGCCCGGTGATCCCTGGAAACATAAGCGCACAGGTACCCCAGGCTGCAATGGTTCGCTCAACGCGGCGCCGATCACTTCACGGTAGTAATCCACCCCGACCAACCAGGTCGTCATGCCTACATACGCCTGCCCCTCGGCGGCTTCTTGATAGCCCATCCAACTCTGCGGCACTGTCGCGGCCGGATGGGTCGCGCAAGCATTGAAGTAGTCAGCGGAGTTGGCCACGTACTGATGCCATCCAACGCAGTTGGGGACTTCACCGAAGTAGTCAGGGCATTGAGTGTACTCCTCGAAGCTCCCATTAGGCACAAGGTTCTGTGCTGGTGCTAGAGTTACTACAACCACCGTGCACAGCACGAGTGCCGACCTTAGACGCGAAAGCCCGCCCATCAGTGCCGTATGTTGCTTCGTCTGCTTCACTTCCTTCGTTTGCATTGCTCCTTCCGAAATTGACGGTGCACGTGATGCACCTCTTCAACCGTTCTCACGCGAACCGCTTCGCCCCTCAAGGGCACTACCCTTCCTCTATGGAACCCTCGCCGGTCCGAGCATTTTAGACCCGCCTGTAGTCACAAGCGCGAAGGCATTGTGAAGCTAAGCGAGGTCCGGCGGAATTGTTCGCTTGTTCAAAACTTCATTTCGCCCGGCGCACCGCTCATCACCACTCGGCTTAACCGCCAATACCAAGTTCTGCCGAGTGGCGCACAAGCCTTTCCGCCTCCGGCGGCTTAGGACATTCAGCCCACCACGGCCAGCGCACCGCCAGCAGGCCCAGGAGGTGGAGCCAGCGGGATCCAAGGAGAGTGGGGTGGCGCTTGTCGAACGCGATTCGCCGCGCTCGAGGACCCACTCGCGATGACAAGGACTGCGCGCGACGTACCAGTTCGGGCTCGACGGAGCCTCCCTACCCTTTCGCGTCCCCACCAAAGAAGAAGCCCCGGCAGGAATGCCGGGGCTGCGCTTCAGTGCTGTGGAGCTCACTGGTTCTTCAGCTTCTCCATCTCCTTGTCGAAGGTCTCCTTGAACTTCTCGTAGTCGTAGTCGATGCGCAGGCGCTCATCCTTGCTCAGGCGCTCGTTGTAGGCGGCCAGCAGGTCCTGTGCGCTCAGTTCGATGGCCACGTACGTCTTGTAGTTGCCCGTGGCGTTCACCGTTACCTGCTTCTCGCAGATGGTCTTCACGCCGGCCAGCTTCTGGTCCAATACCTCACGGGTGAGGCCCTCGAAACGCTCGGCCACTTCCTCCTTGTTGTTCAGCTCGCGGCTGTTCACGTAGTTGTCGATCACGCCCTTGATGCGCGTCTGGATGGCACTGGCGAGGTCGGCGCGGGCGTTGGCCATCGCCTTCTTCTTGCTGGTGGCCTGGTCCATGCTCTCGCCCAGGTTGTTGGCGCGGAACACCTTGTCGTCGGTGAAGAACTCCGGTCCGGAGCACATCACCTTCACCTCGGTTTCGCCGCTGGGCGGTTTCGCCGCTTCAGCTTCGGCAGCTTTCTTCTTGCTCTTGCAGGCGCTCAAGCCACCTACCAGCATCAGGGCCGTAAGGGTAAGGGAGAGCGTGCGGTTGGTGGAAAGGGTTCTCATGGTGTCGACGTTGATGGTGTCGTTGGTCGTTCGTTTTCCAATGGTGTGCCAAACTTGGGCAAAGCCCGTCGTTCCTACAACAGTGCGTTCAACATGGCGTTCACGATCTCCCCCCGCAGGTCTTCCGCCGCCTTCTTGTACGCCTCGTGCCCGGCCTTCACATAGCTGAGCTGGATGCCTTTCACCCCTTGTTTGCCGCCTTCGTAGATGACATCACCGCTGCGGCGGTCCTTGAAGCTCACGCTCAGGTCCAGGTAGGTGGTGAAGAAGCCGTTGGCCTCCCCGCCTTGACGTGTCGTGCCGTTCACCTTCATCAACAGGTCGGCATCAGCGGCATTCTCCACGAAGCGGAAGCCGCGCGAGGTGAGTTCCTCCTTGATGGCGATGGAAGCGCCCGCGTCACCCACCGGTTGGCCCAGGTTGGTCTCCTGCGCTTGCAGGAACACACGCGGCATGTCCACATCGATGGGTACGGTGAGCTTCGGTACGCTCAGGCTGGCGAGCAGGGGCTTCACGAAAGCCGGCTCCAGTTCCTTGCTCACCAGCGCGTCCATGTCCAGCGTCGCCAGCAGTTCGCGGCTCGTTGCGCGCAGGTCCACGCGCTGCACGTTCACGCGCAGGTGGCCTTCGGTATCGGTGCTTCTCTGCTCCCCCACCTTGCCGTTGATACCAGGGTAGCTGATGGACAGTGTCAGTTGTGCGAGATCGCGGCTCTTTCGGTCGAGCATGATGCGCGCGCTGAGCAGGAGCTCGCGACGGAAGTGACCGGCCAGCTCCAGCTTGCAACGCTCGGGCAGTGCGGTGAGCAACACGCCGTTGATCGTGCTCTGCATATGGGCGTAGATGCTGTTCACCACGGGTTCCTCCTTGTCGCCGATCAGCGCCTTGTCGTTCTCGCCCCAGTACTCTTTCATGGCAAGCAGGGCGCGCAGGTCCTGGTCCAGCGTGGTCTTCAGGTCGCCTTGCTGCAGGCTTTGCCGCGCTCGCTGGTGCAGGTCCACCGCGGTGCCGATGGCCTTGCTCTTGCGTTCCGCCTTGATGCGCGCGTGTTCGGCCTTGCTCAGTCGGTAGTAGATCCACTGGTCGGTGCCGTTCTCCCACGTGTCCGCCAGTTCGTAGCCTTCGAGCTGTTCGCTGGTCCTCGTGTTGATGGTGCCGGTGTAGCTCTCGCTGAAGCTGGTCTTCTGATCCAACGTGTAGAGCAGGCTGTTGCCTTCCACTTTCACGCTGATCTCGCTCGCCAGGTCGTTCAACGCGTTCTTCTTCGCCGTCTCCTGGAAATCCGCGCGGCTCTTCGGGCACATGCCGATGCCGATGTAGTAGGCATCGCTCACCGGCCGCGAGCCTACCCACGAGGGTTTGCTCACGCCAGCGTCCACCGGTGTCTCCTGCTGTTGCACGGTGGACTGGCGGCCCTTGCACGCCGCGATGGCGAGCAACGAAAGGAGAGCGATGCGCTTCACGGCAGTTTGTTCGCCAGTTCCTGTTGAATGGCCTCCGCCATGCCCGAGGTGGCGCCGCGCAGCAGTTCGGTGGACAAGGAGCTCGTGCTCTTCACCTCGCGCGGTGCGTTGAGCAGGTTCACCAGATCACGTCGCGCGCCACCGGTCTGCACCAGTCCGTTCTGCGCGGGATACAAGCTGTTCTTGTCACCATCGTAGGCAGCGTAATAAGCGTGGTCGTCCTTCTGCTGGTCCACCACCCTGCTGATGAGCACCTCGCCTGTTTCCAATGAAACGAGCTTGTAGCTGAAGGAGGCGGTCACCTTGTTCTCCTGATAGTATTCGGTGTACTTCACCGGTTTGTACTTCGTCACCATCATGAACTGGCCAGGGTTGTTGATGTCCGGCTGACGGATCTGGTAGGCCGCGAAGCCGTCCTTGGTGCTCTTCTTCAACGCACCGATCTCCTCCCGGTAGTCGCTCAGTGTACCGATAAGCACCGCCTGTGCACCCATGAGCTTGCCCGCTTTCACGGCCGTGGCTTCATCCACCACGCCGCTCATGCCCAGGCGCTGTTCGTCCAGGATGCGCTGGATGTTCTCGCGGTCCACCACCTTGATGAAGGGATCGTTCACCTCGGTAAGTGAAGTCAACGCGTAGGCTTGGATGCGCGCCGCGTGGTCCTTGCGGTCACCGCTGAAGGGCAGCACGGCGATGGAAAAGCGCCCTTGCTCCACCGCGTTGTTGCGCAGGGCGGAAGCGTCCTTGTAGGAGGCGTCCTTCTGCACCACCTTGTTCAGGTCCTCATACGCTTGCCGGTAACGCTTGGCCTCCAACGCTGACTTGCCACTGCGGTAAAGCGGTTCCAGGTAGGCGATGTTCTGCAGGCTGCCCGCATCCTTGTAGCCGGGTTCCAGCGCACCGATCTTCGAGAAGATGACTTCCGCGGCCTTGAAGTCCTGCTTGGCCATGAGGTCCTGACCTTGCTGATAGAGATCCACCAGGTATTGACCTTTCACCTCGCTGAAGTCGCTGGTGTAGTTGGCCGGTATGTCGAGCACCACACCGTACTGGCCCACGCGATCCACGTAGCGCTTGGCTTCCAGGTAGCTGTTCACGGCCTCCTCCTTGCTGTCGCCCACACTGAACGCCTTGAAGAAGGTACCCAGCTTGTCGTTCAACAACTGCTGGCCGGTCTTCTTCAGCCCGATCTTGGCGTCAACGTTGGAACTGTTGCGCATCAGGCTCTGCAGGTACATGTCCGCCGCCTCGGCGTAGAGGCCGGCCTGGTCCAGCTTGGTGCCCTTCTTGGCGAAGGACTTCGAGCCCGAACAGCCCACCGCCGCGAATGCGATGCACGCGATGGCCACGTATGGATGGAAGCGCTTCATGGTGGTGCGTCCCGTGGGGCAGCCGCCGCTCAGTGCGACTGGATGTACTGGTTCAGGTCGTCGATGGAGCTCTCAAAGCTGAAGGCATCGTTCACCTGATAGTAGTTGCCGAGATCATAGGTATGGCCGTAAGCGAACTTGGCGAAGTCGAGCTTGGTCTGCTCGAAGCTGAACAAGCCCATGACCTCCTTCACCTGTGCAACGGTGAAGCACTTGCTGTTGCCGATCTGCTTGGCCATGGTCATCTTGCTCTCCTCGAACCCCTTCGACCCGATGCTGCCTTTGGCGGTGTTGAACTCGCCTTCGTTCATCGGCCAGGCGCAACCGATCTTGCCGGTGTAGCCGGGCATGTGGTAAGCCTCCGGTTCCTTGGCCTTCTCCTCGTGTTCCACGTAGCCGTCACTGTGCGTTGTGGTGGTGGTATGCGTGGTGGTGGTCGTTGTGGTGGTCGTGCTGCTGCCGTTCAGGCCGGTAACGCCCACGTTCATGTTCAGGCCGACGCCGTTCACACCGATGGACATGTTCACGTTCTCGCCGTCGCCATCACCCGTCGTGCTGTGCTCGGTTACGGTCGTGGTGGTCTGCGTGCCGCCACCGCTGATGGTCTGCGTAGCCGTGTTGGAGCCGCTCGGGCTATCCTCCACGAAGTTGCTGGGGGTAGGCTTGGTTTCCGTCGCGGCCGCGGTGCCCAGTGCGTTCTGGCCTTGCATACGCAGCACGTATTCACCCTTCTTGTTGGTGGTGAGCTTCAGCGTGTACTCCTTACCGAATTCCATCCAGGCGTTCTGCTTCACCGGAGGCACATTCCCCTCGGCGAGCTTCACCACGATCAGTGGTGTTTCATTGCGAAGTCCGGTGGCTACCACTCGCGTGGCAGGCGCTTGGTTCTTCACGTCACCATCAATGATCAAGGTGAACTTCTCTCCCATTTCGGAGAAGACGACGACGTCACTGGTCTGTGCGAAGGCGGCGGTGCAAAGGGAGCCGAACAGCAGGAGGGTGGAGAGTCTGGCCATGGTGGGGGCGTTTTTTCGGGTTGGCGAATTTAGTCGGGCACGTGGAAGGCAAGGGCTGTGCCACTGGAAGTGCCTCTCCACTTATTCGGTCGGGGAACGCACCTTTGCGGCCAAGCCCCGCCCCTGCATGGATCTTTCCATCGTCGTACCCTTGGTGAACGAACGCGAGTCGTTGCCTGAACTCGTTCAGCGTTTGCACACCGTGATCGGTGGCATGAACAAGGCGTACGAGATCCTGCTGATCGACGACGGCAGCCGCGATGGCTCGTGGGAGGAGATCGAACGGCTGCACCGGGCGGACGGACGGGTGAAGGGCATACGGTTGGGACGCAATTACGGCAAGAGCCCGGCACTTAACGAAGGCTTCAAGGAAGCCACCGGCAGGGTGGTCATCACCATGGATGCCGACCTTCAGGACGACCCGGACGAAGTGCCCGAGCTGTACCGCATGATCACCCAGGATGGGTTCGATGTGGTGAGCGGCTGGAAGAAGCAGCGCTACGACCCGATCAGCAAGACGGTACCGACCAAGCTCTTCAACTGGACGACCCGTCGTGTGAGCGGTATCCACCTGCACGACTTCAACTGCGGGCTGAAAGCCTATAAGGGCGAGGTGGTGAAGGCCATCGAGGTGTACGGCGAAATGCACCGGTACATCCCCTTCATCGCGAAGAAGGAAGGCTTCTGGAACATCGGCGAGAAAGTGGTGAAGCACCACAAGCGGAAGTACGGCACCACCAAGTTCGGCTTCAACCGCTTCATCAACGGGTTCCTCGATCTGCTCACGATCACGTTCGTGTTCCGCTTCGGGAAGAAGCCCATGCACTTCTTCGGCGCCATGGGCACGCTCATGTTCGTGCTGGGCACACTGGCCATCGCATGGTTGCTTGGCGAGAAGCTCTGGGTGGTGATGCACAATGAGCGCGCGCGATTGGTCACCGACCAGCCGCTGTTCTACATCGCGCTCACCATCATGGTCATCGGCTCGCAGTTGTTCCTCGCCGGTTTCGTGGCTGAGCTCGTGGCGCGCAATTCACCGGAGCGCAACGCCTACCGGGTGGACAAGAAGTTGGGATTATAGGATCCGGCGTGTTCACCGCAAAGGCGCGTGATCGCTGAGCAACGCAGAGGCTCACCATGCTGAACAGCAATGCCGCTTGGAAGATCAGCCTCTGGCTGTGCGAGATCTCCCTGCTGTTGCATGCGGTACTCGCGTTGTATGCGCATCCCATGGCGGACGACTTCTCATATGCGCACAAGGACATCGCGCAGGGCCTCTGGAACGCGAGCGTATGGGAATACCTGCATTGGAACGGGCGCTACACGAGCAACTTCCTGGTGCTGCTTGGCCCCTTGCGTCTCGGACTTGAACACCTGTCGCTTTACCGCAGTGTTCCGGTCCTGCTCCTTGTTCTTACGATCCTCTCCCAACTCGTTCTCCTTCGTGCCTTGCTGAAGCGGCTTGGTCTGATGCTGCACACCTTTCCTATCGCATTGCTCTGGTGCGCGCTGTACGTGGCCATCATGCCGGACATCGCTGAAGGTTTCTACTGGTACACTGGCTCGGTGACCTACCAGCTTGGGAATGTCTTCGCCTTGTCGGCCCTTTCGCTCTTGTTGAACAGGAACATGATGGCTGGTGCGGTGCTCGCCTTCCTCAGCATCGGCTTCAACGAGGTTATCATGCTGCTGTGGCTGGCTGGTCTGTTCATCCACTTGTTGGCCGAGCGCCGTATTCGTGGAAGTATCACCGCTCGCACGTTCATCGTCGGTTCGTTCATCGCCGCCGGTGCGGCCATCATGCTTTTCGCACCCGGCAATGCCGGACGCGGACAGCACTTTCCCGAACAGCATCTTCTCCTGCCCTCCTTGCACATGAGCGTGCTGCAAACGCTCCGCTTCGCCGCGACATGGATCCTGAGCGCGCCCATGCTCATCGCATCCGTCGCATTCGTGCTTGGCCGGAACACGATCCTTCCCGCGTTGGAGCCGATCACCTCGCGGCTGCGGCCCAGTGCAACGATCGCCGCGCTCACGCTGTTGATCTTCCTCTGCGTATTCCCGGCCTATTGGGGCACCGGCATCCTGGGTCAGCATCGAACGCTCAACGTGGCATGCTTCTTCTTCCTCCCGCTCTGGTTCCTCAACCTCGCGGTCTGCCTGCGTGCATGGGAACCTCGTCTGCCTTCGCTCGATGCACCGCGGTTGATGCCGTTGTTCGTGTTGCTAGGCGCGAGCACCTTGTTCACCTCGAACGGACTTTCCTCAACGATCGATCTCCTGAGCGGTCGCGCGTGCTCGTCTTCCGCACAGTTGGAGGAGCGGTATGCGCTGCTTCGCTCTGCCGCTCGAACGAACGAGAACGTGATCGAGCTCCCGTTGATCCAGCACCCGCCGAAGAGCATCTATGTGCTCGACATCAGGCAGGATCCGGATTTCCTGCAGAACCAGGACTACGCGCTGTGGTTCGGTCTTCACGACCGGCGGATCGTGCCTGTTCAGAGCGAGCGCGCGAACGTCACCAACTGATCCGCGAAACGCTTCCAGGAAAGTTCGTCCTGCAACCGCGCGATGTTGGTTCGTATCGCTGCGCCGTCCAAGGTGAAGAAGCGCTGGATCCCCTCCGTGATCGCTGCTGCGTTCGCTTGTGGCACGATCACACCCGTTCGTCCATCGTGCACGATCTCCTTCAAGCCACCAACGTCCGTGGCGATGAGGGGCGTGGCGAAGTGGTAGGCAATGGCCGTGATGCCGCTCTGCGTCGCGCTCTTGTAGGGCAGCACTACCGCGTCCGCCGCACTGAAGAACAGCGGAACCTCCTGGTCGGCGATGTAGCGGATGTGATCGACGATACGATCCTTCAAGCCGAGCTGCTTGATGGCGTCGTGGTATTTCGACATGTCACCGTACGGTTCGCCTGCGATCACCAGCACATGGTCTTTGGGCAATGCGGACATCGCTTCGATCAACAGGTCCAGGCCTTTGTAATCGCGGATGAAACCGAAGAAGAGCACCACCTTGGCATTCTCCGGCACACCCAGCTTCCTGCGTGCGTCCGCGGTGTTGATCCGTGCACCGAAGTGGTCATAAAGCGGGTGCGGCAACAACACCACCGGTGCATCCGGTCGGAACGTCAACAGGTCCTGCTTCACCTTATCGCTCATCGCGATGAAGCCATCGTTCCTGTTCAGGAAATAGCGCGTGAAGGACTTGTCGAAGAAGCGCCCTTCGTGAGGGATCACGTTGTCCAGAACGGTCAGGGCCTTCGTACCGCGTTTCCGCAGGCGGCCAGCCACGGTGCCCAGCGAAGGACCGAAGAAGCTCATCCAGTACTTCATGAGCAGCACATCCGGCTCCTGTTTCGCGATCGTGTTCGCAGCGGTGACCCAGCTCAGCGGACCTATGCTGCTCAGCACGCGCGGTGCGTTGATCGGATCGGCCACGTCCTCCGGTGTGACCATCTGTGTCTTGCCAGGAAAGAGCCGTTCGGGATATTGCGTGGTGAACGTGTACGGCTTCACCTCGTGCGAGCCCGCCTCCAGTTCGCGCAGCAACCGCGCGTTGAATTGCGCGATGCCACCACGAAAAGGATGAAAGGTGCTGAGGTAGGCGAAGCGCATGGCCGAAGCTCACCGCACACAGGCGGGAATGCGAAGAACGTAAAGTTGCAGGAAGCTAGCGCGGCAGCGCATCGATATGCTGCATTACGGCCTCTACCTCGATATCGAGCATGCAGCTGCGCGTTCGCGTGCAGGTGTTGCCGTAGTAGCAATCACAACCACTGGTGGGCTGCACGATCACACCTCGGCCATACAGGTGGAACTCGTGCGCATTGAAGATGTTGTTGAACAGCACCAGCTGCTTCTTCAGCGCGATGGCGATGTGCATCATCATGCTCACCTGCGTGACCACGATGTCCGTGTTCGCCGTGATGGCGAAAAACTCCTTCAAGCTGTAATGGCCCGGATAGTAGCAGCCCGTGGCCGCCGCGTACTTCGTGTTGAGCGCATCCTCCTGCTTTCCGCCGAGCACCACCGGGAAATACCCGGCCTGCTGCAAACGCGTGATCAGGTGCGTCCAGCGCTCCTCCGGCCACAACCGCGTAGTCCAGCGATCGCCGCAGCCTGTGTTCAGACCCACCACCGGCTTACCGTTCGCGCGCTCACGGATCGTTGCCCACTTCGCGGCCAGGCCCGCATCCACTTCCAACTGGTATTCCTCGCCTTGGAAATCCAGGTGGCACACCTCGAAGATCTCCTCGAGGTAATTCTTCGTGTTCGCTTTGCTGCGGCCATCGAACAGACCGGTGACCATCTTGTGCACGGCTGCGGGCGTCGCGGCATCGATGTGACCATCCTTCAGGATGAAACCGAGCTTCTCCGTGCTGTTCACATCGCGCAGGAGCGCACACGCCTCCACTTCCTTGTCCAGGTTGATGGCGATGTCATACACGCCGTTGCGCGCCCGCTCCAGACCCACGAGGTCGAAGGCGAACACTTCATCCACCAACGACTTCGGCACCACGTCCGGGCTTTGCGTGATCCAGGTGATGCGCGCGTTCGGCCACAACTTGCGGTAACGAACGAGCAGCGGCGATGTGCGGATCACATCACCCAGCGCGCCGAGCTTGATGATGAGGATGCGCTTGGCGGGCACTTCGTACACCGGACATCCGTCGCACTCGTATCCATGCAGCTTGTTCGGCTTGCATGGAATGTGACCGCGGAAGTGACGGCAATCGAAGTGGATGACAGGGGCGGACATGGGTGGCGGCAAATATGGCAACACCCTTCCGCCCCGGCGCGTTCCTTGCCTACAGCGCGGTTTACCTTCGCAGCCCCATGATCCACCGCCGTCCGCTCCTGTTCGTACTGCTCCTCGGCCTGGCCTCCACTGCCCTGGCCCAGCCCGCGCTGAACCAGAAGGATGCGAAAGGCCGCAAGCAGGGTCCATGGGAGCGCACCTGGGCGGAGAGCAAACAACTGCGCTACAAAGGCCAGTTCAAGGATGACAAGCCGGTCGGCACTTTCACCTACTACAGCACCAACGGCAAGGTGGAGAGCATCGTGGACCATTACTCAGGAAGCGATGCTGCGCACGCCCGCCACTTCCACCCTGACGGGCAACTGATGGCCGAAGGCCGCTACGTGGGCGAGCACAAAGACAGCACCTGGAACTACTACGACACAGCGAAACGCCTGCGCCGCATCGAACGCTGGAAATCCGGAAAGTTGCACGATGAACAAGTGGCCTTCTTCGACAACGGAACGCCCGCTGAACGTTCCACCTACACCGATGGCAAGCGCACCGGTACATGGACCCAGTACTACGATGACGGCAAACCCCGCACGGTGACCACCTATGTGAACGATGTGGAGGATGGTCCTTTCACCGCCTACACCGCCGAAGGGAAAAAGGACCGTGAAGGCAAGTACGTCAAAGGCGTTCAAGAAGGGTCATGGTATGAGTACAACGCCGATGGCTCCATCCTGATCGAGTTCCTGTACAAGAACGGCCAACTGGCGAAGAGCAAAAAGGAGAACGGCACCTTCAAGGAGTACTACCCGAGCGAGCAACCGAGGAGCGAGTACACCTACAAGAACGGCAAGCGCGAAGGCCGTTTCGTGGAATACTTCGACAACGGACATTGGGTGGAAAAACCGACGCAGCTCGGCCCGGCCGGTAATGCGGTGAGCGCTCCCGAGCGCGTGCTCGAGGGGCAGGGCATCCAGCGGGAAGGCACCTACAAGAACGACCTGCTTGAAGGGGATGTGAAGGAGTACGATGAGAAAGGACGTGTGCTTTCCGTGACCCGCTACGCCGCTGGTGTGGCGCAAACCAAGTCCGCGCCATGAGCAGGAACGGACGCGTACTGGTGGCCATGAGCGGCGGCGTGGACAGCAGTGTGGCCGCACTGATGCTGCACGACCAGGGCTATGAGGTGATCGGTGTCACCATGAAGACCTGGGACTACGCGGAGGGCGGGACCAGCAAGCGCATCACCGGCTGTTGCGACCTGGACAGCATCAACGACGCACGGGAGCTCGCGGTAAGCCGTGGCATCCACCACATCATCCTGGACATCCGCGAGGAGTTCGGCAATTCGATCATCGGCAACTTCACCAGCGAATACATGGCCGGGCGCACGCCCAACCCCTGCGTGCTGTGCAACACTTTCATCAAGTGGGAGGCTTTGCTGAAGCGCGCGGACATGCTGGACTGTGAACTGATCGCCACCGGCCACTACGCCAACTCGCGTGAACAGAACGGTCGTTGGGTGATCAGCAAGGGACGCGATCACGACAAGGACCAGAGCTACGTGCTGTGGGGCCTGGAGCAGAAGAACATCGCCCGCACCCGCTTCCCGGTAGGTGGGTTCAAAAAGACCGAGATACGCGAGATGGCCTTGAAGAGCGGCTTTCCCAACCTGGCCAATAAGAGCGAGAGCTACGAGATCTGTTTCATCCCTGACAACGATTACCGCGGCTTCCTGAAACGGAAAGACCCGGCCGCCTTCGAGAAACTCGCCCACGGCAAGCTCGTCGGCACTGACGGCGCCACCCTCGGCGAGCACGACGGCTACCCCTTCTTCACCATCGGCCAAAGGAAGGGCTTGGGCATCGCTACGGGCAGTCCCATGTACGTAACGGACATCCTGCCGGAGACCAACACCGTGGTCCTGGGCAACAAAGAGGACTTGAACAAGCAGGAGGCATGGGTGCGTTCACCGAACTTCCAGAAATTCCCAGCGTTGGAAGGCGAAATGGAAGCTGTGACCAAGATCCGCTACAAGGACCGGGGCACCCCAAGCACCCTTTCCATGGCAGGTGACTCCGTAAAAGTCACTTTCCACCGGCCCGTGGCAGGCATCACACCCGGTCAGAGCGCCGTCTTCTATGACGGGGACGATGTGATCGGTGGCGGTTTCATCGATCGGACACCCCGCAACGCATGAAGACCTTTCGCCTTTCCCTGCTGCTGTTGGCGCTCGGTAGCCTGGTGCTGGGCAGTTGTTCCAAGGATGAGGACCCGGCCTACATCGACCTCGGATACAGCTACTTCCCTACTGATGTCGGCACATGGGCGGAATACACGGTGGACAGCCTGAGCGTCCGTCGACAGCCGGGCGATACGGACACGGTCGCCATTTCCTACGTTCTGCGTGAGGCGCTGGTAGAGAACATCACCGATGCGCAAGGCCGGCCTGCCCAACGGGTGATCCGCTACACGAAGGACAACAACGGCAGTTGGCTGCCGAAAGACGTTTGGTCCCAGACGCGCGACAATGAGCGCGCGGAGCGCACGGAGGAGAACCAGCGCCGGTTGAAACTGCTCTTCCCTCCGAAGAGCACTTACGAGTGGAACACGAACGTGACGAACAACAACGCTGAGTTCGAACTGGAATACCAGGAGATCGACCAGCCTTGGAGCGTGAACGGAATGACCTTCGACAGCACGGTGCTGGTGGTAAGCACCTATCCGAACAACCCGTTCTTCATCAAGATCTACAAGGAGCGCTACGCCAAGCACGTTGGGCTTGTATACAGGGAAGTGGACAGTAGTCAGACCCAAACGAACCGGTACGAACGCTTCCGCACCGTGCAGGTGATCACCGCGCACGGCAACTGATCCTCGCACCATGCTCCGCACGCTCCTCACCATCGGATGTTGTGCGGCTCTATTGGGCGCAGGTGCACAAACAGCGCCAGCCACCTACTGGGTCCAGTTCACCGATAAAGCGCACACGCCCTATTCCGTTCAGCATCCCGAAGCGTTCTTGAGCCAGCGCGCGTTGGACCGCCGCGCACACCAGCATATCGCTATTGATGAACTGGACCTGCCCGTTGATCCATCGTACATCGCTGCCTTGTTGCAGGCCGGGCAGTTCGAGCTGCTCAACACGCACAAGTGGTTCAATGCGGTAACCGTCCGCACCATGGACACGCTGGCGCTCGATACGCTCGATCACCTGCCCTTCGTGCTCCAGCTCCGTGGCACCAGCAGTGGCCGTCGCACACGCAACTTCAACGACAAGTTCGCTGCTGAACTGAACGAGGAGGAGCGTTCCAGCTACGAGGATACCTACGGCCTTGCTTACCGCCAGGTAAGCATGATGAACGGGCACCTGCTGCATGAACTCGGTAACGCCCGTGGCGAAGGAATGCTCATCGGCGTGCTGGATTCCGGCTTCGAGAACGCGGATGAACTACCGGGCTTCAGTGAATTGCGTGCTCGCAACGGCATCATTGCCACGCGTGACTTCGTGCAGGCCGGAGGCGATGTGTTCGCGGCGCACTGGCACGGCCGCTCCGTGCTGAGTTGCATGGCCGGCCATCTGGAAGGTTCGCTTCTCGGCACCGCACCCAAAGCCGACTATGTGCTGCTGCGCACGGAGGATGCGGACAGCGAGTATCCCATCGAAGAGGACAACTGGGTGAGCGGCGCGGAGTTCGCGGACAGCATCGGCTGCGATGTGCTCAACACCTCGCTCGGTTATTCGCGGTTCGATGACAGTTCCATGGACCACTCTTTCGCGGATATGGACGGCATGACCACCCGCATCAGCATCGCAGCAGGCATCGCGGCACGCAAAGGAATGGCCGTAGTGAACAGCGCCGGCAACAACGGTCAGGACGATTGGCATTACATCGCCGCGCCCGCTGATGCGATCGATATCCTGTCCGTTGGTGCTGTGAACGATGACCGGGAGGTGGCGCCGTTCAGTTCGCGAGGCCCTTCCGCTGATGGCCGGGTGAAGCCGGATGTCTGTGCGGTGGGCTGGGGTGCCATCGGGCTGGGTGTGGATGGCCAACGCGCCGAGCCGATCAACGGGACCTCGTTCTCCTCGCCGATCACCGCAGGGCTGGTGGCGTGCCTTTGGCAGTTGCATCAGGACCGCACCTCACATGAGATCATGGATGCGGTGCGGCGAAGTGCCTCCACCTACAGCGCACCCTCGGACAGCTTGGGCTTCGGTATACCTGACTTCTGGCGCGCCCATCTCCTGCTGCAAGGCCAGGACCTCACCCACCTCATCAGCCCCAGCTTCCTTGGTCTTTATCCGATGCCCTTCACCGACGTGTTGGACGTCGCCCTGTTCACTGGCGAAGCCGACCGTGTGAACCTCGAACTGTACGACACACAAGGGCGATCCGTATGGCGGACCATCGCTCCGGTGGAACCCGGCATTTACACCCACTTGAGGATCGGAGCGGATGCCTGGCATGATCTGGAAAACGGCTGTTTTGTGCTTCGCGCCTCGCTCGACGGCCGCGCAGAACTGGTTGAGCAGGTGATCAAGGCACCGTGAAGCTGGAACCCGCCATGCTCCTCGCCGCCTATACGCGCGGCTACTTCCCCATGATGCATGAGGATGGCGAAGTCTACTGGCACGACCCCGATCCGCGGGCCATCATCCCGCTGGCAACGAACGGACCCAACCGGCGCTTGATCCGCTACGCACGTGTGAACAGCTTCACGTGTACACTGGACCGATGCTTCGAGCAGGTGATACGCGCCTGCGCCGATCGCGAAGAGACCTGGCTCAACGAGGAGATGATCCAGGCCTATACTGCCCTTCACCATGTGAGGCATGCCCACAGTGTCGAGTGCTGGCAGCACGACGAACTGATCGGTGGCATCTATGGGGTTTCCATCGGCGCCGCGTTCTTCGGGGAAAGCATGTTCAGCCGAACGAACAATGCCAGCACTTGGGCGTTCCACTTCCTGCTGCGCACGCTGAACGATCGTGGTTACCAACTCTTCGACACGCAATACATCAATGACCACACCCGCAAGTTGGGAGCGGTCGAGATCCCTCGTGCAGGGTTCCAGCATCTGTTGGCACAAGCGCTGCTTGCACACGACCGATGGACAGCGAGCGACGTTGCTGACGGCCGTGCTGATGCTGGTGCTTTCAACCAAGGCACAGCACACGGTGATCGTTCAGACCATACTTGAGGAAAAGGAACCCAAAGGTCTCGTGCGCGTCGCTCTTTGTCCGAACGCTGCGACCTACGCCAGCGACCACGGTTGTCTGTGCACCAGCGTTGAAGCACGCGGCCCCATCACCGAGGTGCGCTTCGATGACGTACCAACCGGACTTTTCGCGATCAAGGCGTTCCATGACGCCGATGCGGACGGCCGATTGACCTGCGGCCTCATGGGCATACCCAAGGAGCACTACGGCTTCAGCAACAACGCTCGCGGGTTGTTCGGGCCGCCCAGCTTCAAGGAAGCCGCCATCCAGTGTGAGCCCTTAGGCACCGTGCGTATCGAACTGCGTTGAGGTCGCCTCAGCGAGCGAACGTGATGGTGCTCGTGGTGATGGTGATCCGGGCGCTCAAGTAGCGTTGGTACGTCGCATCGTAGCGCATGCGGTGCTCGACCACCTGATCGAACACACCCCATACGGACATCAAAAGTTCACAGGCTTCGCGCAGACCGTGATGACCGCCGCCGAGAGGGATCACCACGTCCGCCAAGCCCTTATGTTCCACCACACGTTGGAACTCGCGCGTGGCCCGGTGACCGATCAACACGCGCAGACCGCAGCGCTCCGCCACGGACAGGTCGATGGCATCATCGAAGAAGAAGGCCACCTCCTCGGGCTGCAGGCCGTGTTTCGCGAGCAGCTCATCAAAGGCATCGAGCTTGTGCGTGAAGCCCATGTACACGCCATGGAACCGCTCGCGATCGGCGAATCGCTCCGCATGCTTGTTGTGCTGGCCGGTGATGATCGCCGCGATGGGCAGGGTCTCCGCATGCCGCTTCCACAGGGCGAAACGCAGCAGGTTGACGCCCATGCTGTCCACTTCACTGAACGGACTGCCGCCTTCGAGGTCCTTGAAGCCGTCGTTGAAAACGCCGTCCCAATCGAAGAGCACGGCCTTGATGCGCCGGGATCGCGCGTTCAGCTCGGCCTCGTTCAGGATGAAGCGTGTGCCGTGCGCCTCGTAGCGCTCACGTGCCGACATGGCCTAGCCCGCTATCGCCTTCATCAGGTCCTGGATGTCGAGCATTCCGAGCTGCTTGCCGTTCTCGCTTACGCTCAACGTATCCACCTTGTGTTCCTTGAAGGCCTTCTGCGCCTCGTCGAGCAAGGCTTCCGGCGAAATGGTGAAGGGTGCGTTGAAGCTCATCGCGCTCAACTTCTTCGTGAGGAATTTGTTGCCCTCCTTCTCGATGCCGCGGCGCAGGCCACCATCGGTGAAGACACCCACGTTCTTGCCTTTCGCATCCACCACCATCACCGCGCCGAAACCGTGCTTGGTCATCTCCACCAGTGCTTCACTCACCGTGGCGCTGTCCTTCACCACCGGATTGCTGCGCGAGAGCACGTCCTTCACCTTCATGGTGATGAGGCGCGTGTCCACGTAGAACTGCTTGGTGCCGATGGCCGTGAAGTGGTTGTCCGTGAGCTGCTTCATCAGCTTCCAGGGCACGGTGATCGTGTGTACACCGAGATCCACCGCATTGCGCACGTGCTCCACGGTGCGCACACTGCTGAACATGATCTTGGTGTCGTATCCGTAGTAGTTCACCGCGCGCACGCACTGCTCCACCAGCGCGAGGGCATCGTGGCCCTGGTCCTGCAAGCGACCCACGAGCGGGCACACATACGTTGCACCGGCCTGCATGGCCATGTAGGCCTGCTGGATCGTGTACACGAGGTGCACGTTCACCATGATGCCTTCGTTGCGCAGCATCTTGCACGCACGAAGGCCCTCCAGGCTCACCGGTATCTTGAAGACGGTGGTGTCCTTCTTCAGACCCATCTTCAGCTGGCGCTTCGCCTCCTTCACCACTTCCTCGGCGGTCTCGCCAAGGGCCTCCACCTGCAGGATGGGCACCTTCTTGGCGAGGTCCAGGATCATCTTGTCGATGTTCGTGACACCACCGCGATGCATGAACGTGGGCGTGGTGGTAAGGCCGGTGAGGAAGCCGAGCTTGAAGGCTTCGTCGATCTCCTTGATGTCAGCGCTGTCGAGGTAGAGTTCCATGGTTCTAGGTTGGCCGCTGAGGCGCGGAGGCGCGGAGAATGCGGCTTGTTTGGTTGTTGGTTTTCTCAGCGACCCTGCGTCTCTGCGGCTTTCACCCGGTGCTTCACCTCCATGGCGTGCAGGTCCAACAGCGGTTTGATGAACTCCTCGAGGTCGTACACGCAGAGCTGGCTGGCAGCGTCGCACAGTGCTTTGGAAGGGTCTGGATGTGTTTCGATGAACACACCGTCCACTCCCGCCGCCACGCCAGCGCGCGCGATGGTAGGCATCACTTCACGATTGCCGCCGCGAGGATCGGCACTGGGGATGCCGTACTTCCGGATGCTGTGCGTGATATCGAAGACCACCGGATATCCCGTCTTGCGCAGGTGATAGAACGCTCGCGGATCCACCACCATGTCGTTGTAACCGAAGGTGTAACCACGCTCGGTGAGGATGACCTTCGAGTTGCCCACGCTCTCGCACTTCTGCGCAGGCTTGATCATGTTGTCCGGAGCGAGGAACTGGCCGTGCTTGAGGTTGATCACCGCGCCCGTCTTCGCCGCCTCTACCACCAGCGTGGTCTGCATGCAGAGGTAAGCCGGGATCTGGATCACATCGACCACCTCGGCAGCGGGTGCCGCCTGGCTGGGGTAATGGATGTCGGTGAGGATGGGAAAACCGAAATCCTTCTTGATCCGAGCGAGCACCTTCAGGCCTTCCTCAAGTCCAGGGCCTTGGTAGAACTCTACGCTGCTGCGGTTGTCCTTGGTGAAGCTGCTCTTGTAGATGATGGGCAGGTTCAGCCGCTCGCTCACCTGCTTGAGCTTCTCCGCCGTCCGCAACATCACGTCCTCGGTTTCGATCACACAGGGGCCGCTGATCAGGAACAGTTCATCACTGCCACAGGCGATCTTGCCAACGTTCACGATACGGGTCACGGGCGCTTGTTTTCGGGCTGCGAATCTATCCTTTCGCAAGGGCATCGCCGCCTATTCCACGTTCACGCGCAGCACCCGGTGCCCGTTCAGGAAGCCCTCGAGCAGGTCTCCGTGGGTGATGGGCCCAACTCCAGCTGGCGTTCCGGTGAACAAGAGGTCGCCGGGTTCGAGCGTGAGGTAATGGGAAACATGGCTGATGAGCTGAGCCACGGTGAAGAGCATCTGCGACGTACCGCCCTTCTGTACCGTTTGTCCGTTGCGCTTCAGTTCGATGGAGAGATGCTGCAGGTCGGTAGCCGCCGTCATGGGCAGTTCCACCTCGCCGAGCACGGCCGATCCATCGAACGCCTTGGCCTTCTCCCATGGCAAGCCCTTCGCTTTCAGCTCCTGCTGGATGTCGCGTGCGGTGAGATCGAGCCCGAGCGTGTAGGATGCAACCAGGCCCAGCGCCATGCTCTCAGGAACATCCTTCGCGTAACTGTCGATCATCACGACCAGTTCCACCTCATGATGAATGGCGCCCAGCAACGGGTTCATGCGTATGACCTGACCGGGATACAAGCACGCACTGGTCGGCTTTAAGAAGAACACCGGTTCCTGTGGCACATCGTTGCCGAGTTCCTTCGCGTGCTCGCTGTAGTTCCGTCCGATGCAGATGATCTTCATGACGTCATCCGTTAACGATCAGCTTTCCGCGTTCTCCAATGCCCGACGCATTACGGCCATGGTGCTGGAAGGCAGCTCTGCCTTCGTCATCAACCATTGCAGGTAGCCAGGATCGTTGCGGCCGATGTTCTCAAGTGTCCAACCTGTGTATTTCCCGAAGCCCAGACAGACGCGACCTTCCGCATCGAACCGCAGTTTGCCCGCTGCATCCGGATTGCGTTCGCGATCGCCGCTGAACTCACCCAGTGCGTCCACACTGCCTGGCAGGTCCGAGTAGCGCTCCAGTTGCGCCAGCAGCACATCGGCGGTCGCTTCCACGTCCGCCAACGCATCGTGCGCACCTTCGTGCTCCTTGCCCAGGAAGAACCGCACCGCCGCGCTCAGGTCGCGTCGCTCCATCTTGTGATAGATCCGTTGCACGTCCACGATCCGCAGCCGGGAGGTATCCCAAGAGAAGCCCACCCGGTGCAATTCCTCCGAGAGGAAAGGCACATCGAATTTCAGCACGTTGAAACCGGAGAGATCGCAGCCGGCCAAGTGTCCGAGAACCTCTTCGGCCACATCCTCCAATCGCGGGGCGAAAGCGACATCCAGATCGCCGATGCCATGGATCGCAGTGGCCTCCGCAGGGATCGGCATGCCGGGGTTCACCAAGGTCTGAAAGGACTCTTTTCCTCCTCCAGGCATCAGCCGCACGATGCCGATCTGCACGATGCGGTCCCTCCCGATACGGGTTCCGGTGGTTTCCAGGTCGAAGAAAGCGAGCGGTCGCTCCAAGCTCAATCGCATGCCCCTAATGTCGCAATGAAGAAGCCCCCGCCGAAGCGAGGGCTGTTGATCTTCTCAACAATGCCGATGGCTGCTCAATGCACCTTCAACTTCACGTACTGGTACTTGCCGTACTTCTCGGTGTCCTTGTAATCGCCCTTGTAGGAAGGACCCTGCACGAGGTGGTTCACCGCTTCGAGCAGCAATTTCTGGGAATCCTTTCCACGGGTCTGAACGGCTTCTACCAAGCGGGCCCGGGCGTCCTCCATACGCTTGTTGCTCAGGTTCTCGTTGGTGCCGAAGGTCTTCGTGGGTACATGGCTGGCGCTCGCTTCGATCACGATCGCCGCCGATCCTTTGCGTTCGATGATGGTGGCCACTGAATCGATGAAGCGCTTCCAGTCCGCATCGCTCTGGTCGATGTCCTTCATGTTGTACGCGTAGTACTTGCTGTACACCGCGCTGTAGTTGGCATCCGGCATCTTGTGCTTGGTGGCCATCTCCTTCAATTGCGCATCGGTAAGAGCTGCCTCCTTGGCGCCCTTTCCTCCTTTGCCTCCCTTCAGAGGCTCGCCCTTCTCTTTGCTTCCAGGAGGCGCTCCTTTCGGCAGGTCAACGATGCTCGCGGGACCGGCCAGTGAAACAGGGTTCAGGTAGATCTCCTTGTTGATCTCCTGGTAGGCGCTCTCGCACTCCACGAAAATGTCCTCCGTGTGCACGGTCTTGTCGTTCACACGGTAATCCAGGTTGTACTCCTTGCATGGAGGCAGGATGGCCACGTACACACCATCCCGTTGACGCGGCTTGTAGGTCTTCACCTCACCGGTGGACTTGTCCGTGACGTACAGCACGGTGCTGGGCGGCAACGTTTCGCCTGGAGGAGGAATGATGAAGCCCTTCAGCACAGCGAGTCCTTCAGACTCCATGTTCTCAGGGAAGTCGACGAAGTAGATGTCCTTCTCTCCGTAGCCACCGTTCTTGTCGCTGCTGAAATAGCCGCGGCGTCCGTCAGCGGTGGTCACGAAGAACACGTCATCATCAACAGTGTTCAGCGGGTAGCCGATGTTCTCCGGTTTGCTCCATGTGCCATCGTCCTGCATCTCGCTGGAGAAGATGTCGAAGCCACCCATGCTGTTGTGGCCTTTGCTGCCGAAATAGAGCGTGCGGCCGTTGGGATGGATGAACACACCGTCCTCGTCGTACGGGGTGTTGATGGGAGCGCCGAGGTTCTGGGCCTTGCTCCATTCGCCGTTGGGCAGTTTCACCACGCGATAGAGGTCACGACCACCCAGTCCGCCTTTGCGGTCACTGAGGAAATAGAGGGTGTTTCCATCGGCCGTTAGGGCGCAGTGTGTTTCCCAGGCCTTCGTGTTCACATCGCTGCCGATGAGAACGGGGTCGCTCCATAATTCACCCACGAGTTTGCTCTCGTACAGGTTGCCGTCACCGCCATCGTCCTTGTAGATGAGCAGGGTCTGGCCATCCGCGGAAACGTTCACCGTTGCCAGGTGGCCGCTCGGCGGATTGATGTTCAACAGCTCGGGCTTCTGCCAGTTGCCGTTGCGGTCCTTGTAGCTCACGTAGATGTTCTCGAACGGCAGACCTGCTATCAGGTCGATCACGCCAGCGTTGCTGCTGTCCGGACGAACACGGCGACTGGTGTAGAACATGGCGTTGCCGTCCACGCTCACCACCGGACTGAAATCCGGGTATTCGCCGTTGATGACCGAACCCACATTGCTCACCTGGTAGTTCTTCGGGCTGGCAATGAGCGCCCGCGCGTTGGCCGTTTGCTCAAGGCCACGCACCGCCATGGGCTTCAGGTCGCTCTTGTCCCCTACCTCACCGATGTACTTCTTATAGTACTGGTCCGCTTGATCGAACTTCCCATCAAGATGGTAGGCGCGGCCTAACCAATAGTCCACCTCCACCGGTGCGTTCTTCTCCTGTGCGTCGAACGGATCGTACCCTGCGGTGTTGAACCCTCCGTAACCCGAACCACGATTGGTCGCTGCCTTCTCCAGGTAGGGAAGCGCCTTCTCCTTCTGGTTGTAGGAGTTCATATAGGAATAGCCCAGCTTCCAGTTCAGGTTGCTGTTCTCAGGCTGGGCATCCACCAATTGCTTCCAGATCTCGGCCGCCTGGTTGTGGAACTTCTCCTCGTTCAGTTTGCTGGCCTCTTCGAACTTCCACCCGAAGGTGGTGTTCTCACCCTGCGCGAACGCGGTCCGGGAGAGCAGACAGAGCGTGGCGAGGGCGAGCGCAGCGTAACCGTTCTTCATCTCAAACCTGTTTCTTTTCAGGGGGTTCCGATAGGTGGCGAATGTAGTTTTTTTCCTACGGGGGGGCCGGCTGTTCAAAAGTCCTGATCGAGCGACCAACCCTCCAGAATATCAGCCACTCGACGCACGAATCGCCCACCCAACGCGCCATCCACGACGCGGTGGTCATAGCTGTGCGAGAGAAACATCATGTGGCGTATGGCGATCACATCGCCAGTGGGCGTTTCCAGCACCGCCGGCTTCTTGCGGATGGCCCCCGTAGCCATGATGGCCACCTGCGGCTGGTTGATGATCGGTGTGCCCAGCACATTGCCGAACGTGCCCACGTTGGTGAGCGTGTAGGTGCCGTTGCCGATCTCGTCCGGGGAAAGTTTGCCGTTGCGGGCGCGGTCCGCCAGGTCGTTCACCGACTTGGCCAGGCCCACCAGGTTCAAGCGGTCGGCGTTCCGGATCACCGGCACGATGAGGTTGCCACTGGGCAATGCCGCCGCCATACCGATGTTGATGTCCTTCTTCTTGATGATGGTGGTGCCATCGACCTGCACGTTGATCATGGGCATTTCTTTGATGGCCTGCACCACCGCCATGATGAAGATGGGCGTGAAGGTTAGCTTCTCTTTTTCGCGCTGCTCGAAGGACTTCTTCACCTTTTCGCGCCAGAGCACGAGGTTGGTCACGTCCGCCTCCACGAAACTGGTGACGTGCGGGCTTGTGCGTTTGCTCATCACCATGTGGTCGGCGATCAGCTTGCGCATGCGGTCCATCTCGATCAGCTCATCACCCTGGCCTGGCAGCACCTTCGGGGCTTGGGGTTCGGATACCGGGTTTGGGGCTGCGGGCTGCGGGGTGCGGGCTGCGGGACTTGGGCTGGCTTGTTGAATAGAACCAGGTTGGCTCGCTGTCGCGCGCGTCGGCAGGTAGTCCAGCAAGTCCTTCTTCGTTACACGCCCCCCCTCGCCGGAACCGGGGATACCCTCCAGTTCGGCCATGCTCACCCCTTCACTGGAAGCGATGTTGCGCACCAAAGGACTATAGAACTTGCCGCTCGGGCCGTTCTTGCCGATGGGCGCGCCAGGGACAGGCGCAGGTACAGGTGCAGGGGCAGCAGCAGGGGCAACGGACTTGGCGGAACCGTTCGTGGCGGGCGCTTGGGCGGCTGGAGCGCTCGCGGCGCTCGCAGCTCCTGCTCCCACGCCGATGTGTGCGATGGGCTGGCCCACCTTCACCACATCGCCGTCGTTCACCAAGCGCTTCAGCAACACACCGTCCTGCGGGGCGGGCACCTCACTGTCCACCTTGTCGGTGGCGATCTCCACGATGGGCTCGTCCGCCGCAACGGCCTCGCCCTCCTTCTTCAACCACTTGATGATCGTAGCCTCAGCCACGCTCTCGCCCATCTTGGGCAGCAGGATCTCGATCTGTGCCATGAGGTGGCGAATGTACCAGCGGAACTTGAGTGGCTGATGCTGCGACCGCATCTTTGGATCCCCGGTCACGATGGATCCAGACGTGTTGCAAAAGGCCAGGCGGTATTGCGCCGCGCAGGAACACTGCCACCAGGAGGTGCGCGACAAACTCTACGACTGGGGGCTGCACCGCCCGGAAGTGGAACAGGCCATCGGGCAGCTCATCGGCGAAGGGTACCTGGACGAACAACGCTTCGCGGAGCATTACGCCTTGAGCAAGTTCCGGCAGAAAGGCTGGGGCAAGGTGAAGATCAGGGCCGCGCTCCAGTTCAAGAAGGTTTCGGGGCCGTGCATAACGTTGGGCCTGAAGGCCATCGATACGGATGAATACGTGAAGGCGCTGGAGGCCGCCGTGCGAAAGCAGAGCGCGAAGGAGAAGGAACCCGACCCACGCCTGCACCGGCAACGCATCATGCGCTATTTCCTTGGGAAAGGCTTCGAGGGTGACCTGATCGAACGCGCGCTCGATAGCGACACTTAGTTTCGCGCGCCGTTTCCCAGCCCCATGATCACCATCGACAAGATCACTGACCTGCAGACGCGACTCGACGCGCTGAAAGGCTATCTCTCGGTGGAGGACAAGCGCGGGCAGATCCTGGAGGAAGAGAAGTACACGCACGACCCTGACTTCTGGAACGACCAGAAGAAGGCCCAGGCCGTGATGAAGAAGATCCGCGAACTGAAGCGCTGGGTGGAGCTTTACGAAGATGTGAAACGCGAGGTGGACGACGCCGCCGTGATGTTCGACTTCTTCAAGGCGAAGGAGGTGAGCGAGGAGGAGCTGGAGACGCAATACAAGAAGGCCGCTCATGAACTCGAAGAGCTCGAGTTCAAGAACATGCTCAGTGCGGAAGAGGATCCGCTCAGTGCCGTTGTGCAGATCACCAGCGGAGCAGGAGGAACCGAGAGCTGCGACTGGGCGCTCATGCTGCTGCGCATGTACCGCATGTGGGCCGAGAAGAGCGGCTATAACGTGCGCGTACTCGACTACCAGGACGGTGAAGCGGCCGGCATCAAGCAGGCCACCATGGAAGTGGACGGCGAGTTCGCCTTCGGCATGCTGAAGGGCGAGAACGGTGTGCACCGCCTCGTGCGCATCAGCCCGTTCGACAGCAACGCGCGGCGCCACACGAGCTTCGTCAGCGTGTACGTGTACCCCTTGGTGGACGAGAGCATCGAGATCGACATCAACCCCGCGGACATCACGTGGGACACCTTCCGAAGCGGTGGCGCCGGTGGCCAGAACGTGAACAAGGTGGAGACCGGTGTGCGCTTGCGCCACGCACCCAGCGGCATCATCATCGAGAACACCGAGACGCGGAGCCAGCTCGAGAACAAGAACAAGGCGCTCCAATTGCTGAAGTCACAGCTCTACGAAATGGAGTTGGAAAAACGCCGCAGCAAGCGCAGCGAGATCGAGGCGGGCAAGAAGAAGATCGAGTGGGGCAGCCAGATCCGCAACTACGTGCTGCAACCCTACAAGCTCGTGAAGGATGTGCGCACCGAGCATGAGACCAGCAGCGTGGACGATGTGCTCAACGGCGATATCGACGAGTTCCTGAAAGCCTACCTGATGATGCACGGGCAAAGCCAGAAGGTGTAAGCGCGGCACATGTCCCGCCCTGAACGCCCTGGCGTTGACGAGCGCAACATCCGAAACGAACGACCATATGGACTACCGGATCGAGAAGGACACGATGGGCGAGGTGAAAGTCCCCGCTGACAAGTATTGGGGCGCACAAACCGAGCGCAGCCGCAACAATTTCAGGATCGGTCCGCCGGCCAGTATGCCGCGGGAGATCGTGCATGCGTTCGCCTACCTGAAGAAGGCTGCCGCGCTCACCAACTTGGAACTCGGCAAACTGCCCCAGGTGAAGTGCGACCTGATCGGAAAAGTGTGCGACGAGATCCTCGAAGGCAAGCTTGACGACCAGTTCCCGCTGGTGATCTGGCAGACCGGCAGCGGCACGCAGAGCAACATGAACGTGAACGAGGTGGTGGCCTACCGCGGGCATGTGCTGCAAGGCGGCAAGCTCACCGACGAACAGAAGGTGCTCAACCCCAACGACGATGTGAACAAGAGCCAGAGCAGCAACGACACCTACCCCACCGCCATGCACATCGCCGCCTACAAGCTGACGGCAGAGGTGACGATACCGGGTGTCAAGAAGCTGCGTGACACGCTCGATAAGAAGGCGAAGGCGTTCGCAAGCATCGTAAAGACCGGCCGCACGCACTTCATGGACGCCACGCCGCTCACGCTCGGCCAGGAGTTCAGCGGCTATGTGCAGCAGCTCGACAACGGCCTGCGCGCGGTGAACAACGCACTGGAGATGGTGCGTGAACTCGCCCTCGGAGGCACGGCCGTGGGCACGGGTCTCAATGCACCGAAGGGCTACAGTGTGCTCGTGGCGAAGAAGATCGCCGACCTCACGGGTCTGCCCTTCGTTACCGCGCCGAACAAGTTCGAATCGCTCGCCGCGCACGATGCCATGGTGGAGCTCAGTGGCGCATTGAAGCGCCTCGCTGTTTCACTGATGAAGATCGCGAACGACATCCGCATCCTCAGCAGCGGCCCGCGCAGCGGCATCGGCGAACTGATCATTCCCGACAATGAACCCGGCTCCTCGATCATGCCGGGCAAGGTGAACCCCACCCAGCCCGAGGCGCTGACCATGGTGTGCGCGCAGGTGATCGGCAACGATGTGGCAGTGAGCGTCGGTGGCATGCAGGGCCACTTCGAACTGAACGTGTTCAAACCACTGATCGCTGCGAACGTGCTGCAAAGCGCCCGGTTGATCGGTGACGCGTGCGTGAGCTTCAACGACAAGTGCGCCGAAGGCATCGAACCGAACAAGGCGGTGATCCAACGCCACCTCGAGAATTCGCTCATGCTCGTGACCAGCCTCAACCCGCACATCGGTTACTACAAGGCCGCCGAGATCGCGAAGAAGGCGCACAAGGAAGGCACCACGCTGAAGCAGTCCGCACTGGCCCTGGGCTACGTGACCGCCGAGGACTTCGATAAATGGGTGGACCCGAGCAAGATGTGCAGTGAGGGCTGAGCGTCCTCCAGCGCATTAGCTTCGCCCCGTCTTTGAACGGGGTGCCTTGTTCAACAGGGCTGAGATCATACCCGATGAACCTGGGCGGGTAATGCCGCCAAGGGAACGCTCCCGATGCTTCGGGGCACCTCCGTGGAAGACATCAACACGGAGGGATGATGACACGACATGCCTTGCTCTTCGCCGCGCTCTTCGCCGGCTCGTTCGCACACGCACAAACGCGCGTGGAAGGCAGCATCACGGATGTGAGCGGGGCCGCGCTGCCCTTCGCAACGGTGCGCATCAACGATGGGCTCTTCAACGCACAAGCGGATGCCTCGGGACACTTCGCGTTGAGCGGGGTGCGCTCCGGGGAGCAGCGATTCAGCGTAGCAAGTGTTGGTTACACGTCGCTTGACACGTCGATCACCTTGAACGAAGGCACCAACGTGTTCGGCTTCCAACTGCACGCCTCCGCCACGGTGCTGCGCGATGTTGAAGTGAGCGCCTTGCGTGCCGGAGATCGCGCACCCTTCGCCAAGAGCGTGCTGACCAAGGAGGAGATCGCACGCATGAACATGGGCGTGGACCTCCCCTACCTGCTCGACCTGCTACCGAACACGGTGAGCACGAGCGATGGTGGCACAGGTATCGGGTACACCTACATGCGCATCCGCGGCACCGATGGAACGCGGACGAACATCACGTTGAACGGCGTGCCCTTCAACGATGCGGAAAGCCAAGGCGCGTTCCTCGTCGATCTGCCCGACATCGCCACGAGCGCAGAGGACATCGAAGTGCAGCGCGGCGTTGGTACGAGTACGAACGGCCCGGCAGCGTTCGGTGCTTCCGTGAACCTGCGCACCACCGCCGTGAGACCGAACGCTTGGGGCCAGGCCGCTGTTTCCGGTGGCTCGTTCAACACGCAGCGCTATTCGGTCAGCGCAGGAACAGGTCTGCTCGGCGATCACTTCAGCCTCGACATGCGTTTGTCCTCCATCACGAGCGATGGGTATGTGGACCGCGCGACCGCTGACCTGAAGAGCTACTTCCTCCAAGCTGCATGGGTGGGCAAAAAGAGCTCGCTGCGCTTCATCACGTTCCGCGGAAAGGAGCTGACCTATCAAGCCTGGGGTGGAGTTCCACGCGAGGTGATCGACACGAACCGCACCTTCAATCCATACACCTATGACAACGAGGTGGACGACTACGATCAGTCGCACTACCAATTGCTGTTCGATCAGCAGTTCGGGAAGCACGCCTCTTTCAACCTCACGCTCTTCCGTGTGAACGGCAAGGGCTACTATGAACAATTCCGCGAAAGCGATGACCTCAGCACGTACAACATCCCCTCCGCAGTGATCGATGGCGATACCATCACGACGACCGACATCATCCGGCGCCGCTGGTTGGACAACTCGCTCACCGGGGTGAACGCCAGCGTGGAAATGCGCTCCGGAGCGCATCGCCTGGTGTTGGGCGGCAACTACAGTGATTACCTCGGCCATCATTTCGGCGAGGTGATCTGGGCACGTTATGCGGGCGACCGGAACATCCGCGATCACTACTACGACAATGATGCGCACAAGACCGATGCGAACGCCTTCGCCAAGCTCACCTATGCCGCGAACAACAAGCTCGATGCGTTCGGTGACGTACAGGTACGCCATGTGGAACATCGTTTCCTCGGCTACAACAACGAACTGGAGAACGTGGACCAGCGCGCGACATGGACCTTCTTCAATCCCAAGGCTGGTCTGCTGTGGCGCGTTGCGGAAGGGGCGAAAGCCTACGCTTCCATCGCCATCGGCAACCGTGAACCCAACCGCGATGACCTTGTGACGAGCACACCGAAAAGCAGACCCAAGAGCGAGCAGCTCACCGACATAGAGGCGGGTTACGAACATCGCAATGGACGTTCAGCCCACAGCTTCAACCTCTACTACATGGACTACACCGATCAGCTCGTGCTCACAGGTGAACTGAACGATGTTGGCGCAGCGATCCGCACCAATGTGCCGCGCAGCTACCGCGCCGGTGTGGAGGTGAGCGGTGCCTGGCAGGCCACCTCACGCTTGCTTTGGAAAGCCAATCTGGCCCTGAGCCGGAACAAGGTGCTCGCCTTCAAGGAATACGTGGACGACTGGGACAATGGTGGCCAACAGGTGGTCGCGCTCGGTGAACGCGACCTTTCGTTCTCACCGGACATCGTTGCCTCCAGCGAACTCGGCTATCGCGTCTGGAACAAACGCGACGCGGGCCATGCTGACATCACCCTCGTGACGAAATATGTGGGCCGACAGTTCCTCGACAACACATCGAGCACCGACCGCATGCTGGATCCTTACGTGGTGAACGACCTGCGCGCCAACGTTTCACTGAACGTGAAGGGCACCAAAGGCATCGACATCAACTTCACGGTGCGCAACCTGTTCAGCGAGCTGTACGAAAGCAACGGCTGGAGCTACAGCTATTTCCATGAGGGCCAGCGCCAAGCGATGGTCGGCTTGTACCCACAGGCCCCGCTGAACGTGCTGGGTGGAGTGACGGTGCGGTTCTAACCGTGCACCACGTCGTTCATTTCGAACACCACGTTCAAGAAAGTGCTGTTATGGACTTAAGACACGCGTTGTCCGGCACCGTTTGTTCGTTCTGACCTTCCAAAGCTCATCCGTTCGCGCTATCCCTCGCACCGCTGGACGTAAAACAGGCACCAGACAAGGCACTTCAGGGCGAAGGGCACCGAGCGAAGATCGGTCGGCACGTTCATCCTTGTATACGACAATCGCTACTCCACCATCCAGCGGACCGTTCCGATGCTGCCGTCAGCATCATGCAAGCGTACGATGTGAGTACCGGAAGACATCCCGTCACAGCCGATGAGATATGGCCCTTCACCAGCCAACACGCCGCTGCAACGCGGTCGTCCGAGCGCATCAAGTACCTCCCAGGTGGAAGACGATCGCCTGCCATCAGTGATCAGCGAGGTTCTTGAGCCTGAAGGGTTCGGGGCGATATGAAACGTGAAGGCCGGGGTTGATCCCGGTGCTTCATGACCCATCACCAATCCATTGGGATCAACGCGGAGGAAATAGGGCACCGGATCGTTGTTCACCGTTACGTCCTCGCTCCAGCCGGTGATGAAGTAGTCCCCGAAACCGTCCGGCCTGATGTGGCGGCCGCGTGTTCCGGGTGTTCCATAGTGCCTTGTCCAAAGCGTATCGCCGGATGCATCGAACCGGGCGACAAGCGCTCCTCCGTTCGGATATCGACCGGTGGCGTAATACCCATCGCCCATCGCATCAGCGCAAGCATCCTGGAATTCATACCCACTGAAATAGTGCGCCCATTGGAGAACACATTGATCGTTCACTTTCGCGATGATCAGGTTCATCGGGCTGTCCTGTCTGCCCCAAATGATGGATCCGCCATCCACAGCTTCCATGACCTCAAGTCCCTGCTGGAAGCCGCCGTTGCCCAGGTCCGTGAAGCTGACCCAAGAGCCGGTCGAGCTGTACCGCCCGCAAAGCAACTTGATCGCTGAAGGTACCGGAGGACCATCGAGTCCGGTCACGATGAAGTCCCCGTTCTGCAGCTCCCGCGCGTGTGTTGCCCGTGTGATCTGCCCGGTTGGTGCCACGTGTGTCCAGATCCCATCGCCGTCGGCTGTCAAGCGCCTTATGATCGGCCGAAGGTCCGTTCCCATCACGTAGGATGTACCGCACACCAACAGGTCGCCGTCATCGAGTACGGTGACACCGCTGAAGTACGTCTCGTTACCGTAGTCGATCGAATCGATCCAGGTGAAGCCCGTTCCTGACTCGTTCAAGCGGCCTATGAAGGCATTCTGCCCACTGGTCTTGCCGAACATCAGTGCTCCGCTCGCATCGTTGCAGGTACCGTAGGTGGAAAGCGGCAATGTTGATAAGGACTGATCCGAGATCACCGTGCCATCCACCTCCAAGTGGAGCATCCGCGTACCCGAATAAGGGACGAACAGACCATCGTTGGTCGGGTACGACGCGAAGGGCCTTGAAGGCAGCACCTGAAGCAGGTTCGTGTCACCCGTCAACGGTTGATCGATCGGGAACTGGGAGCGCGCGATCATGGCGAGAACCCAGCCGATCAACATACACGCGCTTCTCATCTTCCGTGCTTTGGTAACAGACGCATGCACATCGGCGCATGCTGCCTCACAGACCAGCATGTACCGCTTCGCTCAACGCGAACACCACTTCCGGGTCCTGCTCGATCGCAGTACCGACCACGATGATATCGGCACCAGCTTCGCACAGCTCGCGCGCAGTTGCGCCTTCTCGGATCCCGCCGCCCACGATGATCGGTAGCTCAACACTCCTGCGCACGGCCGTGATCATCTCCGCGCTCACGCTCTTCTTCGCGCCGCTGCCGGTATCCAGATAAATGGAACGCAGACCGAGGAGTTCGCCTGCAAGTGCCGTGGCCGCAGCGATGGCGGGCTTATCGTGCGGCACCGGCTGCGTCTGGCTAACGTAATGCGCGGTGGTCATGCGACCGCCGTCCACGAGCATATACCCTGTGGGTATTGCTTCGATTCCCATCGCCTTCACGCGCGGCGCAGCGGTCACGTGATGTCCGATGAGCAGTTCAGGATTGCGGCCGCTGATGAGCGAGAGGAAGAGCACGGCATCCGCATGCTCGCTCAATTGCGCCGGGCTTCCGGGGAAAAGAACCACGGGCCGGTCGGCTAGTCCTTTCACGCGCTTCACACAGTCGTTGAAGCTATCGGTGGCCAGCAGGCTGCCCCCCACGAATATGAGATCGGCCTTGGCCATGCAGGCGTTCTGGATGGTGCGCTCCAAGCGGGCCGCATCGGCGGCCTGATCGGGATCGATGAGCACGGCCAGCAGCTTGCTTCCCCGAACCTTGGCGTCTTCCAGTTGTTGTAGCACCGACCCCATCGCTGCGAACATAGATCAAGCAGCACGATAAGCGGGACTGCCGTTTCGCGTAACCTAAGCACAACTTTGTGAAAGAACAACGTTGCGGCTTCTGAAACTTTTCTTCCGCTTTGGCTAAGGTCTTTTTCGACCATCAATACCTTACCAATGAAAACGAATGATAATCGAAGGGCGAACGAAATGGAGCATGTCGTCTCGATTCCTCAAACGAAGTTGACCTACCGCGTACTTCTCCTGTTCCTGTTTTTCAGTACGAGGGTCGCGGCGCAGGAAGGGTTTGATTGCATGACGCCGGATGCCCAGGTCGTAATGATGGGAGGTGGCGGGGGCGGAGCCTGTGACAATGAGGTGGCCTACACGCCGGATGCTTCGAACAATTTTCAGAACACGCCCAACCTGGTCATTAGGGTGTACTACCACTTCCTTCGGCCGACGGATGGTTCAGGACCCTTCGCTGGTGATATGAACGCGAACGCGCTGGCTGATATCAACGGCACTAACTATTACAATAGTGAACTGCTACAGCCTACGCTTCCGGTGTACCCGCAGCTGAGGTCATTACGGACATGCGGGTGCGGTTCGAGTTGGCGGGAGTGTTCTACCATGACGACGACCTCTATTATAACATCCCTTCTATAGGATGCAGCAATACGTTGGCGACCACATTCGGAGTGGACGTTGACCGGGTGATCAACGTCTTCTACTACACGTCATCGACCCCCGGCTCCTTGGGTTGCGGACAGAACGGATATGTGAATATGAAGAACTGCTTCCCCGACTTCAACCAGAGTCTGATCAGGCACGAGCTAGGCCATGTGGTAGGTCTGGGGCATACCTTTATTTGCGGTGGGCCAGTCTGTCAAGACGATGGTTTCTCCGATACGTACTACCCGGACTGTAATCAGGGTTGGACCATCTGCGGGCCCGATGCCGTCTGGACGCAGATCGGCAATGGCTGTACGGCCATTGGCACCGGTGTGTCGAACAATGTGATGGGCTACAACACCTGCCGTCGGTACTATTCGCCGAAGCAGCTAGCCCACGTGCAATCGCTTTACATCACGTCGTCGACAAGGCGTATGTACGTGACCTGTGATCCTTCTTCGCACAACCCGCCGATCACTATCACGCAGAGCGCGATCTGGGCAAGTGCGAAGATCGTCAACGCCGACATTGTGATCGAGCCGGGCAAGGTGCTGGATGTGCGCTGCAAAGTGTACATGAGCCCCCACGCAAAGATCATCGTGAAGCCAGGTGCCAAGCTCATTGTGGATGGGGGGTGGGTCACCTCCCATTCCGGTGGCTGCAACACCTTCTGGCAAGGCATCCAAGTCTGGGGCACCACCACCCAACATCAATATGGAAGCCCGAACCCCACCTACCAAGGCTTGGTGGTCCTGAAGAACGGCGCCGTTGTGGAGCACGCGCTGATCGGTGTGCAGACCCAGAACCCGGATGCACTAGGCACCGCTGGCGGCATAGTGCAGGTGCAAGGAACGCTCAGCCAGCTCGGCGGCACGTTCCTCAATTGCAAGAAGGCCGTGGACTTCGACGCTTACCAGAACTTCAACCCGAACAACTCCGCACAACTTAGAAGCAACCGCAGTTATTTCAACTTCTGCGATTTCATCGTGGATGACAACTATCGTGGTGGCAATGACTTCCAAGCACACGTGGACCTTTGGAAGGTGGATGGCTTACGGTTCAAAGGCTGCAATTTCAAGAATCTTCAGACCACCATTACGGAAAGCGACCAGTTAGGCCAGGGCATCCTGAGCCTCGATGCACAATACACCGTAAGCGGCGCCTGTACTACCCTTCAACCCTGTTGCGAGCCGTGCCCATCCGCTAACTTGATCCCATCCACCTTCGTTGGGCTCGACCACGGCATCGATGCTTCGATCACAGAAACGGACCGTTCGTTAATTGTTACCGATTGCGCCTTCCACGACAACGTGGTGGGCGTACTGAACAGAGGAACGAACAGCTTCCAAGTGTTGCGCAGCAACTTCAACGGCGGCGGGCGCATCGTCAATCTTAATGATGTCCCTGATCAAGACCTTGGCCGCCACGTAGCGATTTTCTCAACTGGCGGCCACGGCTTCCGGATCGAGGAGAACCATTTCGAGAGGAGCGTCGGGGCCACTACGCCTTTTGCCGGTGCATGGATCAACAACAGCAAGGAGTACAACGACCAGGTGTACAAGAACAGCTCGGTGAACTGCGATCCAGGCTACGAGGGTGAACTCCAATGCTTCGATCCCGCACACCCCACTTTCATCGGCTTGCAGATGCTCTGCAATACGAACAGCAATCCCGGTGGGCATGACATTGAGGATATCAAACACCAAGGTGATCAAGACGATTACAATCACAGCATGCGCACCGTGCAAGGCTCGAAGTGGATTCCGGCCGGCAACACCTTCACGCAACAAACGGTGCCGTTGGACGAGAGCGACTTCCGCAACAACACGAACTGGCAGTTAGGCTATTGGTATCACGAGTCCTACGAACAACCGCTCGATATCACCGGTGGCTGGGTGGGCCCGAACTACTCCACGCATGTGAACAGCTGTCCCTCGAATTTCACCAACGGCCATTTGCACCCCTTCGCTCCCAGCGTCATCACCGCAGTGAAAGCGCAGTTCAACACTTCCAAGCTGGCCTACATCAACACCGCTTACGCGTACAACGCTCTGCTGGATGGTGGTAACACGGACCAACTGATCACTGAAGTGGAGGAGAGTTGGCCCCAGGACGCGTGGACGTTGCACGACCTGCTGATGGCCAAGAGCCCCTACCTCAGTGAGGAGGTGCTACGCACGACCGTGACCAAGAACATTCTGCCACAGGCCATGCTGCTGGAGGTGCTTCTCGCCAACCCCGAAGCCACCAAGCAGCGCGATTTCATCCGGTGGCTGCAGTATGATGCGCCCTACCCGTTGCCGCAATACATGGTGGATCTTATCGTCGGCTCGTGGGATCAGCATACGTTCCGCGCTGACCTGGAGGACAACATGGGCCAGCAGCACGTGGACATGACCTTCGCAGCGAACCTGTTGATAGGCGAATGCAAGAGTGACACTATCGGCCAGAACACGGACAGCTTGCTGGTCTACTGGCAACGGGTGCCCAGCCTCGGTGCGCGCTACAGTGAAGCGCTTACGCGCATGCAACGCGGCGAATACACCCAGGCCACCGCACTGATGACCGGGTTGGAGAATGGTTACAGGTTGAACGCTGCCCAACAGACCGAGCGCAACAACACGCTGGGTCTGATCGCAGCGCTGGCAGCTGCCCATAATGCCGGGCACGACCTCATGCATCTCACTGCGGCAGAGCGCACGGCTATCACGTTGGTGGCTGAACGCGGCTGCGACCGGCCTTCGCTTTGGGCGCAGAACCTGCTGTGTTACCGCTACGGGCAATGCTATCCGCTCTGCACAGGAGAAGCGACCAGCAAGAAAGCGGTGCATGGGCCGGACCGAGCTGTTGTGCAAACCGCAGCGCTCTTGTCCATCTATCCCAACCCGGCCACGAGCTACACCACTCTGGCCTACCATGTGGATAAGCTGGGCAATGGTCCCGCGATCGTGGTGCGCAATGTGGATGGCCGAGAGCTCAAGCGCTTCGTCTTGAATACTGCCATAGGGCAGGTGCTCCTTGATACGCGTGACTATGTACCCGGCACCTACAGTGTGGAGCTGCTCAACGACGGATCGCGCATCGACACCAAGCGCCTTGTTCTGAAGCCATGAGAACCTTGCTCTTCGCGGGGCTGGTCACCTGGGTGGCCAGCCCCAGCGGAGCGCAGGTGCCACTTACGTTGGACACTTCGTTCCGCTGTACGGACCTCACTTGGGGGGCCACTACCGAAGTGCTACCCATTCCGGACGGCACCGTTTGGTTCACAGGGGATTTTTCCACCGACAACCAGAGCCCGTGGTGGCGCTGGGGTCGATTGTTGCCGAACGGGCGGATCGATCCAGCGGTGCCCTTGGGGGGCGTTGGTGGTTTCATAACACCGACCGACGACTACATCTATGTGTCGGGTGGCTTCAATGGCTTCCGATACTTCTGGAACGGCATCAATGACAACAGCTATAATGTCTTCAATGTCAATACACCAATACCTGGCATCGGTTCCAACAGCCATGGTGTGATCCACCTGCAGCCTGATGGGAAAATGGTGGAAGTCGGGGATTATGACATTTTTCAACCCTGGGGCGTCAATGCCGCAGGGAACTATAGCATCCTCCGGGTGGACACTAACGCCGTATTGGACAGTACTTTCCAGTTCCGCAAGACCAATGGCGTAATGCTGAATCTCAAAGAACTCACCGATGGCCGCTTCTTGGCGACCGGCATTTTCTCCACCTACGAAGGCGAACCGGTCAATCGAGTGATCCGCCTGCTACCGGACTACTCGCTGGACACCACCTTCCATTCGCCAGTGATCAACGGCTATCCGAGGTGCATGATCGAACGACCCAACGGCAGGGTGCTGTTGGGTGGTGTAATGGTGCTACAGAACGAAGCGGACACCATGCATTTGATCCGCTTGATGCCGGATGGCACGTTGGATCCCACCTTCAGCAACCATACGAGCTTTCAACATTTTCCTGTCTGGGGTTTAGGCGACTTCGCCTTTGGGGTGAACGATGTAGAACCCATGGAAAATGGAACCATGATCGTTTGTGGCACATTCACCCATATCGATGGGCAACTGAGACGAGCCATCGCCTTGGTCGATTCCGCAGGCAACCTGCTCAACACCGCCTTCACCGGCCAAGGCTGCGGGTTGGCACCACAATACAATTCCCCAGGCATGTACAGCGGGCTGGAGTCCATTACCGTCGCACCCGATGGCAGCATCTACCTGTGCGGTGAGTTCGTCGGCTTTGATGATGGCACGGTGAGTGACAGCAACCAACGGAAGATCTGCAGGCTTCATGGGTTGAATGTGGGGGTTCAGGCACGGGTGCAACAAAACCGCGAACTTACCGTGCATCCCAATCCTGGCAGCGAGAACATCACCATAGAGTGGAACGGACATGCGCCCTTCATTACCGAAGTGTTAGATGAAAAAGGTCAGATCATTCTCAGCGCAAAGAGCTCCTCTTCACGCATCCATCTGGTCCTGAGCAACGTCGCTTCAGGTCTTTATCAGGTGCGCGGGCAGGATGAAAGTGGGAACCGTGCAGTAACGAATTGGATAAAACAATGAGGTGCGCATTTATCGCAATGATCTCCATGCGCATGGTTTGCGCATACGCCCAGTCTTGGTTCCCAGCTGGAGCGACATGGTATCACGGATATGGTTTGTTCAATATCGTGGGATACGAACGAATGGTGGTTGGCGCCGATACGACCATTGAAGGTCAGCCCTGCAAGAGGCTCGATCGCTGGCTCTCGATCTACGACTACATCACCGCCCAATACAGTTCCGGTCCTGATGAGCCACTTTTCGCGTTCGAGCAGAATGGCATCGTTTGGATCAAGGACCAATCGCCCGCACCGTTTGATACACTCTATGACATGCATGCAGGAATGGGCGCACGTTGGCAGTTACCCTTGAGGGGCTTTCCCGTTTGCGACAGCACAAGCTGGATGCAGGTCACTGATACGGGGACCGTTGTGATCAATAGCGTCCCTTTGCATCGTCTCTCCGTGGAGATACATCTGATCCTTGGCGGTGCGCCATCCCCTGTTATAACGGATACCGTGCTTGAACGCATCGGAACTACGTGGACCTATCTTCGGTCCTTCAGCATTTGCGACCCCCAGATCGATGTTCCGAGCGCTGGCCGAATACGTTGTTATCATGACGCGCAGATCGATTATTCCACTGACATCGCCGCAGCATGCGACTTCATTCTGTCCCTTCCCGTGCAACCCGACCATACATGCCGTGTAGGAGTGTTTCCGAACCCTGCCGCCAACCGACTACACATTGTTTGCCCTACGGATCGGATCTCTTACTATGAGGTTTTGGATCCGCAGGGCCACACCTTGGTGCGGCGATCGCAGATCTCAGGTCAGGACGTCGACGTGAGCGCACTCGCTCCAGGGTGCTATATGCTGCGCCTCTATGATGCCCAAAAAACGATCCTAGGCAGCGCGCGATTCATAAAGGAGTGATCGGCCTGGTTGTGGTGTCCACCTCATTCCAACAGGCTACCTTCGCAGCCCGAACGGGCACAGTACCGCAACGATCAGCACCTATGAGCACAAAGACCGCCGAGCAAGTGAAGTACAAAGTGAAGGACATGGCCCTCGCCGATTGGGGCCGCAAGGAGATCGAACTGGCCGAGGCCGAAATGCCCGGCCTGATGGCGCTCCGTACCAAATACGGCAAGGAGAAACCGCTGAAAGGCGCCCGCATCGCCGGTTGCCTGCACATGACGATCCAGACCGCCGTGCTGATCGAGACCCTGAAGGAGCTCGGCGCTGAAGTGAGTTGGAGCAGCTGCAACATCTTCAGCACGCAGGACCATGCCGCTGCGGCCATCGCCAAGGCCGGCATCCCCGTGTACGCCTGGAAGGGCATGAACAACGAGGAGTTCGATTGGTGCATCGAGCAGACCATCTTCGCCTTCGAGGGTGGCAAGCCGCTGAACATGATCCTCGACGACGGTGGTGACCTGACGAACATGGTCTTCGACAAGTACCCCGAGCTCGTGAGCGGGATCAAGGGCCTCAGCGAGGAGACCACCACCGGCGTGCTGCGCCTGAAGGAGCGGGAGAAGAACGGCACCCTCGTGATGCCCGCCATCAACGTGAACGACAGCGTCACCAAGAGCAAGTTCGACAACAAGTACGGCTGCAAGGAGAGCGCGGTGGATGCCATCCGTCGCGCCACCGACATCATGATGGCCGGCAAGGTGGCCATCGTGTGCGGCTACGGCGATGTGGGCAAGGGCACCGCGGCTTCGCTGCGTGGCGCCGGCGCACGCGTCATCGTCACCGAGATCGATCCCATCTGCGCGCTGCAGGCCGCCATGGACGGCTTCGAGGTGAAGAAGCTGGTGCCGAACGCGCACCGTGCGGACATCATCATCACCACCACGGGCAACTTCAACATCGTCACCGAGGCCGCCTTCCGCAAGATGAAGGACAAGGCCATCGTGTGCAACATCGGCCACTTCGACAACGAGATCGACATGGCCTGGTTGAACAAGGCCTATGGCCACACCAAGGTGGAGATCAAGCCGCAGGTGGACAAGTACACCATCGACGGCAAGGACGTGATCATCCTGGCCGAAGGCCGCTTGGTGAACCTGGGCTGCGCCACGGGCCATCCGAGCTTCGTGATGAGCAACAGCTTCACCAACCAGACGCTGGCCCAGATCGAACTGTGGAAGAACCACGCGAATTACGAGAACAAGGTATACGTGCTGCCCAAGCACCTCGACGAGATGGTGGCCAGTCTGCACCTGGAGAAGATCGGCGTGGAACTCGAGGAGCTTACCGAAGCACAGGCCAAGTACATCGGCGTGCCCAAGAACGGTCCCTTCAAGAGCGACGCCTACCGCTACTGAGCGAAGCTACCTGATGAAGAACCCCGCGTTCGCATGAGCGCGGGGTTCTTCTTTTCGGGGATCGGTCCTTACTAGACGCCAACCTTCGAGCCGAGCGACCTCACGTTGCCAAGCACAAGGCGCAGGTCCCAGCCGACGCTGTAGTCCTTCGCGTAGGTCAGGTTCACGCGACGCACCGTAAGCGCAGAAGGCACCGATCCGTCGGCCGAAACGGGATCCAATATGCCCGGCTTGATCCTCGGCAATCGGGAACCCTTCTCGGTTCGTGGGAAGTAACCCACCCAGCTGGTACTTCCACCCAGCACACGGAAGAGGTTGCGCACGAAGCCGACCTTGTCACGCACGAACCAGATGCTCGCTGGAAGCAGCAGCAAGAAGCACAAGGAAACCGTGATATCCAGAATGCGCTTGCGGCGACGGGCGGCCGAGCTGCTCACCGCATGCCCCTCCATGATCATGAGGTCCTGCACGCTCTCGATACTGCTGGGGCCGATGATGAACTCGCGTGCCGGTTGTGCGATCTTGAACATGACGCCGGTGCGCTTCAACCGCTCCATCAGTTCGATGATACGGCCCCACTTCAGGTCCTTCGCACAGAAGACCACTTCATCGATGCCATGCTTGCGGATCTTCTTGCGTATCACTTCCACCGCGTCGCTCCGGTTCGCATCGACCGTACTCAACTGCGACTGCCTGCCGAGGCCGAAGTGCGTCTGCCACAAAAGCGCCAGCGCGTGCCTGCTCTCCTCGGCACTTCCGATGGACAGTACCCGCTTATGATGCAGTGCTCGCAAGGTGAAAGGCTTCACGCGCATGATGTGCAACACCAACCGGATCCCTGTGCAGGCTACGGCCACAAGCGTGCTGACGAAGAGAACGTACGCTGCGATGCTCGCGATGTTCTCACCTGTTCGCTGTCCGGCAAGCAGCAGAGCGAACGCGCACACGGCGAAGAGCATGCTGCCTTTCAGCACGTTGATCAACCGCGTCGGAAGGTCATAACAGCCCACCAGGGCAAGGCAGGCGACGATGAGGAAGCTTCCGCTGGCGAGCGAAGGCAGGCCTTCGATCCTGTTCGGGTTGAGCTTCCCGAAGACCAACAATGCCAGGATCAGCATGGCCGCCATGTCCAATATGGGCAGCAGGGCACGCCGTAGGAAACGAGCGATGATGGCTCCGGCAGCGCTCAGGTAGATGCTGCCATTGATGAGCCCAGCGAGAAGATCCGGTCGCTTCCGCGTGAAGTGCTTCTTCGCGAAGATGGCCATGGCGTTGTAGAACACGAACACGTAGTTCACGCTGCTCTTCTTGGTGCTCTCGCCCTTGTAATGGATGATCCGCGCATCAGGGAAGTACCAGTTCTCGTAGCCACCGAGCATGATGCGATAACTGAGATCGATGTCCTCCCCGTACATGAAGAAGTTCTCGTCCAACAGACCCACCTCATCCAGCGTCCGCTTCCGCAGGAACATGCACGCACCGGAGAGAATCTCGATGCGCGCGGCTTCGTTCTCCGGCAGATGACCCAGGTGATAACGGCCGAACACCTTGCTGCGCGGGAACAGGCGCGTAAGGCCGATGATCTTGTAGAAGGCGACGCTGGGGGTTGGCAGCCCGCGCTTGCTCTCGGGAAGGAACTGGCCCGTGCCGTCGATCATCTTCACCCCAAGCCCACCCGCCTTGGGATGCTCGTCCATGAAAGCGACCACCTTGCGGAAGACGTCCTCTCCCACCACCGTATCGGGGTTCAACAGCACCACGTACTCCGCTGAACTGAGCTTGACCGCCTGGTTGTTGGCGCGGGAGAAACCGACGTTCTCCTTGTTGGCGATCAGCTTCACCGCAGGGAACTTCTCGCGCACCATCTCCACACTGCCATCGGTGCTCAGGTTGTCCACCACGAACACGTCCCCATCGATGCCCTTCATCGCCTCGAACACCGTGCGCAGGCACTGCTCGAGGTAGGCCCTCACGTTGTAGTTGACGATGATGACAGAGAGCTTCATCGCTTCACGCTCTGCTCGTAGGGTTTGCGATCGGCGATGCTGCGTCCCAAGGTCACCTCATCCACTTGTTCCAGTTCGCCGCCGATGCTGATGCCGCGCGCGATCATGCTCACCTGCACCCCATGCCCTTCCAGCCGGCGGTTGATGTAGAACGCGGTGGTATCGCCCTCCAAGGTGGCACCCAATGCAAGCACCACCTCCTTCACGCCGCCCTTGGCCATGCGATCGAAGAGCTGGCGCGTGCTCAGATCGTCCGGACCGATACCGTCCATGGGACTGATCACACCGCCAAGGACGTGGTACAGCCCTTTGAACTGTGCCGTGTTCTCGATGGCGATCACATCCCGGATATCCTCGACCACACAGACGATGGAACCGTCCCGCGCCGGGTTCGCACAGATGTCGCACACCGGCCGGTCGCTGATGTTGCAGCATTCGGAACAGTAACGCACGTTCTCGCGCAGGTTCCTGATCGCCTCGCTGAAGCGGGCCACTTCGTGCGGTTCGCGGCGCAGCAGGTCCAACGCCAACCGCATGGCCGTGCGGCGACCGATGCCCGGCAAGGTGGCCAGCTGATCGACCGCGTTCTCCAACAACTGCGAACTGAGCGCCATGGGTGGCAAAGATGGGCCTGGAGGGGAATGAACAACGGAAGGAACGAGAAGAGCGACACATTCCGCTCATTCACCACTTTCGCGGCCTGATGCGCAAGATCCTCATCCTCGGTGCCGGCCGTTCCGCCTCGTCCCTGATCCACTACCTCATCACCCACGCCGACCAACAGGAGTGGCGCATCACCGTAGCGGAACGGGATGTTGAACATGCCCGCAGACTGGTGCACGAAGGCATCGAGGTCGCGCAAGCGGTGCAGCTTGACGCCACCAACGCGGAAGCACGCGCAGCGATGATCGCGCAGCACGACCTCATCGTGAGCATGCTGCCCGCCTTCATGCACATGGACGTGCTCAAGGACTGCCTGCGGCTGAAGAAGAACGTGATCACCCCGAGCTACGTGCCCGATGCGTTGTGGCCCATGGATGCGGAGTTCAAGCAGGCCGGATTGATCGTGCTGAACGAGATGGGCCTTGATCCCGGTATCGATCACATGAGCGCCATGCGCATCCTCGATCGCCTTCGTGGTGAAGGCGGCCGTGTCGAAGTGTTCGAGAGCTATTGTGGTGGTCTGGTCGCACCGGAAAGCGATGACAACCTCTGGGGCTACAAGTTCAGCTGGAACCCGCGGAATGTGGTGCTGGCCGGACAGGGCGGGGCTGCGAAGTACATCGAGGGCGGCGTCACGAAGTACATCCCCTACCACAAGCTCTTCCAACGCACCATCAACATCAGCGTGCCGGGCGTGGGGAATTTCGATGGCTATGCCAACCGCGATTCGCTGAAGTACCGCACGCATTACGGCCTGGACGGTATCCCCACCTTGAAGCGCGGCACCTTGCGCAAGTCCGGGTTCTGCATCGCGTGGCAGGTCTTCGTGGAACTGGGCTGCACCGACGACAGCTATGCGATGGAACTGCCCGCGAACGCCACCTGGTGCGATTACCTCGATGCCTTCCTTCCTCCCAGCGCTGGTCGCGACACACGGACGAACCTCGCCTACTACCTCAACATCGAGCCGTCAGGCCCTACGATGAAAAAGCTCGATGAGCTCGGGCTCTTCACCCAGGAGAAGATCGGGATGAGCGGAGGTTCACCAGCGGCCACCTTGCAGCATCGCCTCGAGGAGAAATGGAAATTGAAGGCTGATGACAAGGACCTGGTCGTGATGTGGCACCGTTTCCGTTCCGCGGTGAACGGCGTACACGAGGAGATCCACGCTTCCTTGGTGGTGACCGGTCAAGATCAGGTACACACCGCCATGGCGCGCACCGTTGGGCTGCCGATCGCCATGGCCTGCAAGCTGGTGCTCAACAACAAGATCAATGACCGTGGCGTGCTGCTCCCGCTGAAACCCGTGATCTACGATCCAGTGCTCAACGAGCTGGAGAAGCTCGGCATCGTGTTCAACGAAGACGAAGTGGAGGTCTAGAACTTCAGCATCAGATCGCTGAGGAGTTCCCGGTACCGCGGCGAATAGTCGAACGGTCCGCTCACTTCAACTGTGACCTCCTCCTCCACTGAAGTCGCTCCGCTACGTCCCAGTTCCAGCATCACACGCTTCGGTGGTTTGGAGGCCAGGTAGCGCACGATGCACCGCCGGGTGATATGGAACCCACGTTCCATCGCGGCCGTGAGCAGGTGCTTCTCCCGGTTCAACGGCACGATCACTGACGCGCGGCCGTCCTCGCTCAACAAGCGATCGAAGGCAGCGACGAGATCCAAGAAGGTGAGCTCGCCGCTGTGCTTGGCCAGGCCGGTGCGCGCGTCGGGTGAATCCATCTCACCCGCATAGAACGGTGGATTGCAGATGATCAGGTCGTATGGTTCGCTCGCTTGCATGCGGCGCACGTCCATGCGGTGCACGCGCACCCGATCCGCCCACGGACCGGCAGCAGCGTTCTCCGCCGCTTGTTCCGCAGAGGCATCATCGATCTCCACCGCATCGATCATCGCTTCACCGTTGCGTTGCGCGGCGATCAAGGCCAACAAGCCCGTACCCGTTCCGATGTCGAGGATGCGCTTCGCACCTTCATAGTTGGACCATGCTCCGAGCAAGACACCATCGGTACCCACCTTCAACGCGCATCGGTCCTGCCGGATGGTGAACTGTTTGAACTGGAAGAGGTCGTTCGGCATCTCAACAGCTACTTGCCCAGCCGCACGGAACCGCGCAACGGGCCCAGAGCCGCGGGCTTGATGCCGTATGCTCAAGTCCGTGGCCCGAGGCCCAATGCCTCTGGCTACGCATTCTTATAAAGATCGATCAGCCCTTCCGGCGTTCGTATGGTGAGCGATCGCTCTTCCATGTTCAGGTCCACGATCATCTCATCGGCCAGGGGCACCATCACTTCCTGCTCGCCATGCATGATCACCAGCACGGGGTTCTTGTCCGTGCCTTCGATCGCGGTCACCTCCCCCAGTTCGCCATGCGCTTCGTCCCGCACCAGTAATCCGATGAACTCATCGGGGTCCCAGCTCTCGTCGCTGCCATCGGACAAATGGCCCGGCGGCGCATAGATGTCGCGGCCCACGATCACGCCCGCCGCCTGCGGATCGTTGAAGTCGTCGAATTTGATCAATACATCACTGCCTTTCTCATACAGTTTGGTGAAGAAGAACGGCACCTTCTGCCCTTCGATGTCCACGAACAGCGAACCGGCATGCACGATGTCGTCCACATTCACCTCTTCCAAGTGAACGGTGAGTTCGCCCTGGTTGCCCCATGGCTTGCCCAGGCGGCCCAGGTAATGAAGACTTTCCGTGTCCATCGCTACGCGGTGAAATTAGAAGCTTGGCATCTTTGGCCACCATGCGCCACCTGCTTGCCCTTTTCCTCACGACATCGATAGCCGTCGGCTCCGCCGCTCAAGAGGCCACCTCATCGTTGATCCCGCTTCCTGCGCGCATGACGATGCAGGATGGGTCCTTCACCATCACTTCCGGGACCACCATACAAGTGGTGGCGCACAGCCTGAAGGACGAAGCCGGGCTATTGCTCCGTGGGTTGATGGAGATGAGCGGCCCACAATGCATGATCATCCCCGCGAAGAACGATCCAGAACCATGCATCCGCCTCTCCTTGTTACCGAAGGACAGCCTGCCAGCGGAAGGTTATCGGCTGGTTGTAGCGCCGAACGGTATCACGATCGCTGGCGCGGACGATGCGGGTGTGTTCCATGGGATCCAGTCCCTGCTGCAACTGCTCCAATACGGCACGAAAAGCTCCGCCACCCTGGGCTGCATGACGATCATCGACCAGCCGCGATTCTCGTGGCGTGGTATGCACCTCGACGTGAGCCGCCACTTCTTCCCCGTCGACTTCGTGAAGCAGTACATCGATCTGCTCGCGCGGTACAAGATGAACTCCTTCCACTGGCACCTCACGGACGATCAGGGCTGGCGCATCGAGATCAAGAGGTACCCGAAGCTCACCGAGGTGGGCGCATGGCGCAACGGCAGTGAGTATGGCCCATACAGCGATCGCACCTTCGATGATGTGCGCTATGGAGGCTTCTACACCCAGGAGGAGATCCGCGACGTGGTGGCCTATGCCCGCGACCGTCACGTGACCATCGTGCCCGAGATCGAGATGCCGGGTCATAGCATGGCTGCGCTCGCTGCCTACCCCTGGCTTGGTTGCACGGGTGGTCCTTATGAAGTGCAGAAAGGCTGGGGTGTGTTCGACGACGTGTTCTGCACCAAGGATTCCGTGTTCGAGTTCCTGCAGAACGTGCTCGCGGAAGTGATCGACCTCTTCCCTGGTCCCTACATCCACGTGGGTGGCGATGAAGCGCCTCATGTCCGCTGGAAGACCTGCCCGCATTGCCAGGCGAGGATGACGAAGGAAAAGCTCAAGGATGAAGGCGAACTCCAATCGTACTTCATCCAACGCATGGAGAAGTTCATCAACGGCAGGGGCCGAAAACTGATCGGATGGGATGAGATCCTGGAAGGCGGCCTTGCACCCAACGCGACGGTGATGAGCTGGCGCGGCACAGAAGGCGGCATAACCGCAGCGAAAGCCGGCCACGACGTGGTGATGACGCCAGGCTCCCATTGCTACTTCGATCACTACCAAGGCGACCCGGCGTTGGAACCGCTCGCCATCGGTGGCTTCACCACGGTGCAGAAGGTCTATGGTTTCGATCCGGTACCCTCTGAACTTGACGGCACACAGGCGAAGCACATCCTCGGTGCGCAAGGGAACCTGTGGGCGGAGTACATCACCACGCCGGACCATGCGCTTTACATGGCGTTGCCGCGTATGATCGCGCTGGCGGAAGTGCTCTGGAGCCCGAAGGAAACGCGTAACGAGGCAGACTTCGTCAAACGCTTGGAGCTCGAATTCGCCACCCTGGAGGCCAAGCTTGTGAACTTCAGCCGCAGCCTGTACAACGTCAGTTACAAGCTCAGCGGAAGCAAGAAGCGCGGCCAGGTGAACGTGGACCTTACAGCAGGCGGCGTTGCAGGTGAGATCCGCTACACGTTGAACGGAACGGAACCGGGCGATACCTCCCGCCAGTTCGCCAGCACGATCCAGCAGCGTGGCGATGCCACCGTCAAAGCGGCCCTGTTCCGTGGTCAGCAACGCGTAGGCAACGTGACCGCGTTGGACCTCCATTTCGACAAGGCCACGGGGCGTCAGATCACGTTGGATCCTCCGCCGAGCGAACGCTACAACGCTTACGGTGCCATCACCCTGGCGGACGGTGTTTCAGCAGGACCCAAGCGGGTGAACAATGAATGGCTCGGGTGGACCGCCAACACGATCACGGTAACAGTGGACCTCGGCACCGAACAGCCGATCACCCACGCCGGTATCGGTTCGTTGGAAGAACGGTACGCGTGGATCCATCCGCCGAAGGAGGTGCGCATCGAGACAAGTACGGATGGCGCGCAGTTCAAGGACCTGGCCACTGTTCCGCTGCCCCCCAATGCCAAGGGGCGAACCGAATTCGGTGCGGACAAGAAAACCAGTGCGCGCTTCGTGCGCTTCACGGTTACCGGCCATGGCACCATCGAAGATGGTTTCCCGGGCGCGGGTCATGCTCCGTGGACCTTTCTGGACGAGATCCACATCCGCTGAAGGGAACACCTGAAAAGAAGAAGGGCCATCCGAACGATGGCCCTTCTCGTTGATGCGCTTCTACGCTTACTCGGCAGCGGGAGCAGCGGCCTCACCTTCAGCAGGTGCAGCGGCCTCCTCAGCGGCGGGAGCCGGAGCTTCAGCAGCGGCAGCGGCCAGCTTCGCGCTGAGCTTCGCAGCCATCTCTTCAGCTTTCTTCGTCTCAGCGGCCACGCGATCGGCCATGGCCTTCTCGGCCGCCTTCGCCACGTTGCCGCGCTTCGCTTCGAGCTTCGTGTTCTTCTCGTTCATCCAGCCATCGAAGCGGCGATCGGCCTCGGCCTGATCGAAGGCACCCTTCTTCACGCCGTTCAACAGATGGTTCTTGTACACCAGACCGGTGTAGCTCAGGATCGCACGGCAGGTATCCGTGGGTTGCGCACCTTTCTGCATCCAATCGAGCGCTTTCTCACGATCGATCTCGATGAACGCAGGGCTGTGACCGGGATCGTAAGCACCGATCCTCTCGATGTACTTACCGTCACGGGGTGAACGTTGATCAGCCACCACGATGTGGTAGTACGGCTGGCCTTTCTTGCCTTTCCTCTGAAGGCGGATGCGGGTCGGCATGTCGCGTGTGTTGGTTATTTCCCGGAATCGGGGCCGCGAAGATGGCGAAAACCGCGGTTCATCAGGATGCCCACGGCCCGGTCGTTGCCATCTTCGCGCGCTCCCGCCCCAGGAATGTCTCTTCCCCTGCCCCGCACCACTTGGCTCCCCACGCTGATATCCAGCGGAATAGCTCGATACCGGGGCCTTCGGGCCGCCCTCCTGGTGGTAGCGACGGTAGGTGGAATGATCCTGCCGGCTGACTCCCACGCCCAAGTGGGCAAATTGATGCAGCACTTGTTCGGAGTGGATACTACCGCCCCGCCTGATTACGACACATCCTATATCCGCACCTACCGGCAGAACCCCATTTTCACGGCGGTCACCAACCTGCGCATCGCCGGGTTGCAAATGGAGGACACGGCAGGGCGCTCGCTCTCCTGGTACACCAACAGCGCCACCCAATACGGCGGCGCGCTCGATTTCAACTGGTTCAGCTTCGAATGGACGGTGAACGTGCCCGCCTTCGATCGCACCGACCCAGCCCGGGGAAAGACCGATCTGCAAGCTCTGGCGATCGGATACACCTCCCGACGTATCTGGTTCCGTGGCATCTGGAACCGGAGCACCGGCTTCTATTCCGAAGGCACAGGCAACGGCAACTCGCAGCTGATCGTGCGGCCCGATATGCGGCTGGAGACCTATCTAGGGTCGATCAACTATGCTATCGATGGGTACAGGAAATTCACCCAACAGGGCGCGCTGTGGCAGTTGGAACGCCAGAAAAAGAGCGCGGGAACGTGGGTAGTCGGTGCGTCGTGCTGGCTGACCCGACTGTCCGCGGACAGTTCCCTCGTTCCCGCGGCACAAGGTGAGGCGTTCTCCACCCAATCACGCATCAAAGGCTCACGCCGCAACGTGTTCGGGGCCATGCTCGGCTACACGCACGACTTCATCTTCTTCAAGAAGTGCTTCCTGCACGCGTCGGTGCTTACCGGCCCTGCTTACAGCCATCAGGTGCGCGAACTGGATGGTGCACCGGAACCGGCACCGATCAACAGCTTGAGCAACCTGATCGAACTGAAAGGCGGCACCGGCTACAACAGCGACCGCTGGTTCTGCTCGGTCACCGGCACCCTCTACTACAGCGCTGATGGTGATGACGCGCGGGTGAGCCTCGGAGCGACCTTGAGCAACATCCGCTTCGCAGCGGGCATCCGTTTCGGCCGGCCCAACATCCGCGGCCTGGAAAAGGTGGGCCTCTGATCCATCACGCGATGAACGCTTCGCCGCGCGACGAACACAACGTTTGCACAAGCAACTACCTTTTCATCGCATGAAGCGATCGACGCTGCTGTCATCCCTCTTCGCCTTGGTGATCACCACGCAGGGACAGCCTTTGCACGGGGAGAAGAAGTTCACGCATGCGGATACACTGCGCGGAAGCCTCGGCCCTGAGCGGCGCTGGTGGGATGTGCTGCATTATGATGTGAGCGTGCGGCCTGACTTCACGAGCAAGAGCATCACCGGCATCACCATCATCGGTTTCCTGGCGAAGGAGGACGGCTTGCGGATGCAGATCGATCTGCAACAGCCGTTGATCGTGGATTCGGTCACCGCCGACGTGAGCAAGTTCCGCAATGGGGGTTTCACCATCGTGGACCAACGCGCCACCACCGAACGCGAGGGTGATGTATTGTGGGTGGACCTGCCCACTCCCATCAAGGCCGGTGAAGTGAGCACCGTGCGCATCACGTACCACGGTGTTCCGCGCGAGGCACGAACACCACCATGGGATGGCGGCTGGATCTGGAAGACCGATACCGAAGGCAACCCGTGGATGAGCGTGGCATGTCAGGGACTGGGTGCCAGCGTGTGGTACCCCTGCAAGGATGCACAGAGCGATGAACCGGATGATGGGGCCGCCTTGCACATCACCGTGCCCGACTCCCTGCAAGCCATCGGCAACGGGAGGCTCCGTGATGTGATGAAGAACAACGACGGCACCAGCACATGGAACTGGAAGGTCACTTCGCCCATCAACAACTACGACCTGATCCCCTACATCGGCAAGTACGCGCACTTCGGTGAAGTGTACCAAGGACTGGAAGGTCCGTTGGACTGCGACTATTGGGTGCTGAAGCACAACGAGACCAAGGCGCGCGAACAGTTCAAACAGGTGCCCTCCATGTTGAAGTGCTTCGAGGACCGGTTCGGACCTTACCCCTTCTACAAGGACAGCTACAAACTGGTGGAAGCGCCGCACCTCGGCATGGAGCATCAGAGCGCGGTGGCCTACGGCAATCATTACCAGAACGGCTACCTGGGGCGCGATCTCAGCGGCACCGGCTGGGGCTTGAAGTGGGACTACATCATCGTGCACGAGAGCGGCCATGAATGGTTCGGCAACAGCATCACCACCGCTGATATCGCTGACATGTGGGTGCATGAGGGCTTCACCATGTACAGTGAAGTGGTCTTCACCGAATGCCAGAGCGGACGCGCCGCAGCCGATGAGTACGCACAGGGTGTGCGCCGCAACATCCGCAACGACAAGCCGATCATCGGCCCCTATGGGGTGAACCAGGAAGGCAGTGGCGACATGTACTACAAGGGGGCAGCGCTCATCCACATGATCCGCCACATCGTGGGCGACAGCACCTTCAACGCGATGCTGCGGGGGATGAACAAGCGGTTCCGTCATTCGATAACCTCCAGCGCGGACGTCGAGCGGTTCATCACTGACTTCACACAGCGTGACTTCCATCCGATGTTCGACCAGTACCTGCGCACGACCAGGATACCCGTGCTTGAATGGGGCGTACGGAAAGGAGACCTGCTCACTCGCTGGACCGATTGTGATGCAGGCTTCCACATGCCCGTGACCATCCTTGTGAACGGGGAGGAACGCATGGTGAACATCTCGGATCAATGGTCCGCCCCGGCCAGCGAGCTGAGCGATGCCGCTGTGCTGACCATCGACAAGAACTGGTACGCCAGAACATGCATGGCCAGCAAGAGGGATCTCCGCAAGGCCGTGGTCAAGCGCGATGATCCACCGCCGGCCGCCAAGCCATGATGCGGGAAGCCTCCGATCTTCGCGTTCATGAAGCCTGAGCATATCGCTGTTCTCACTTCGGGTGGCGATGCACCCGGCATGAACGCCGCCATCCGCGCGGTGGTGCGCTCGGCCACCTATCACGGCATCCGCGTGAGCGGCGTGATGGACGGCTACGACGGCCTGATCACGCGCAACTTCATCGAGCTCGGCCCACGCGATGTGCGCAACATCATCCAACGCGGTGGAACGATGCTGCGCAGCGCCCGCAGCAAGGCGTTCAAGACGACCGAGGGAAGGGCTGCAGCCGCGATGAACCTGCGAGACTCCGGCATCGATGCGTTGATCTGCATCGGTGGTGGCGGCACCCAGAGCGGTGCGCATGAGCTGGCCACCGAGCAGGGGGTTCGGCTTCTGGGCATCGCCAGCACCATCGACAATGATCTGGGCGGTAGTGATCGCACCATCGGGTTCGATACCGCCTGCAACACCGCACTGGAGGCCATCGACCGGCTGCGCGACACCGCCAGCAGTTACGGCCGCATCTTCTTCGTTGAGGTCATGGGCCGTGATACCGGCTTCATCGCCTTGCACACCGGCATCGCCGCTGGCGCGGAATACGTTATGATCCCGGAGCGCAAGGAGAACGTGAGCGAACTGGTGAACGTGCTCGAGAACCGTTCCAAGGAAAAGGGCAGCTGCATCGTGGTGGTCGCTGAGGGAGATGAGGAAGGTGGCGCCTTCAAACTGGCGGAAGCCGTGAAGCAGCGATGTCCCGACTTCGACATCCGCGTGAGCGTGCTGGGCCATCTGCAACGCGGCGGCAATCCCACGCTGGCTGATCGGCTGCTGGCTTCGCGCCTGGGCGCTGCCGCAGTGGAAGGCCTCATCGAAGGAAAGCAGCACGCCGTGGTCGGCATCGTCAACGGAGCGATCACGTTCACCCCGCACAATGCCGCGCTCGCACAGAAGAAGACGATCGATCCCGACCTGTTCCAGTTGTTGAAGATGCTGGCGATCTGACCACGCCACAGCGGTGCCATCTTCGCTCCATGGACCGCTCCCATCATTACACCACGGACCTGCGCTGGAACGGCGACACTTCGCTGGGCTACGAGGCCTATGATCGCACGCACACCATCCGCATCGCGAACAAGACCGAGCTGATCACCACGAGCGACCCCATGTTCCGCGGCGATCCTGCCTTGCATAATCCCGAGGACCTTCTGCTGGCCGCCCTGTCCAGCTGCCATCTCCTCACCTATCTCGCCTTGTGCGCACGCAAGCGCATCACTGTGCTCAGCTATCGTGATCAAGCATCAGGCACGCTGGCGCTCACATCGGATGGAGGCGGGCACTTTTCCGAAGTACTGTTGCGGCCGGAGGTGATCGTGGCGTCGGCGGAAATGATCGACACTGCCAGAGCGCTGCACACCCTGGCGCACAAGTATTGCTTCATCGCCAATTCAGTGAACTTCCCGGTGAGGAACGAACCCGTGGTGCGGACCACTTAACGCGCGCTACGCAGGCGGGCCTTGTCCATCGCAGGATACTCGCTGGTCATGTTCATCCGCGCGTTCACCAGCTTGAAGAAGAGCACATCACCGATCGCTTGGCGCAGCATGCGACCCATGCGGAATTTCCTGCGGTGCGGCTTCCAATGGTTGTTCGCATTGTGCACCGCGTAGTTCTTGCTGCTGTCGAAGGACGGGATCACGAAGTACTCCTTGGGCAACACACGGATGTCGCCACCCACGCGTTGGTCCTTGTTGTTCACGTGGAACTCCGGGAACGTTCGCAGGAAGTATTCCGTGACGATCGCGTTGTTCACGATGGGACGTTCCAGCAGGTCATACTCCTTCAACAAGGCCGCCATGAGCGGATGGCGCGGTACGCACGCGATGATGCAGGTGGCCAGGAAAGCGTCCATTTCGAAGGACCAGAGACAACGCTCGCTCAAGAACGGCGCGAGGCTCTTCTTCAACTCGACATCCGTGTCGAGGTAGATGCCGCCGTGCTCGTACAACACTTTCATCCGGGCGAAATCGCTCGCGAAGGCGTAGCGGCCTTCCCGGTGCATGCGCTCCATCCATGGATGTGAGGTGATATCGAAATTCGATTCGTTCCACTCGATCACCTCGCACTCAGGCATCACCCGCTTCCAGCCATCGATCACGACCTGCATGGCGGGCGGCTTCGCTTTGCCTCCGAACCAGATGTAGTGGACCTTCCGTGGTATGCCCGATCTGACGACGTGCCCGTTCATTTCAGGGCGCACCGTTCCAGCCGGGCTATGTGTCGGAACCTCCATCATGACCGGTAGGGACGGTCGTGTTATGCTCGCAAGGTACACCATGCCTCCGGCTTTCAGGGAGAACCGCACCACGCCAACTTCTTGTTCCGGTCCCCTACTCTTCGTGCCGCTTGTTATCCATCGCCCGCTTCAGTCCCCTCGTCGCCTGCTCACGCACCTTCGTCCGCAACCAGGATGACCAACCCAGCAGGGTTCCGCTCATTCCCAGAGCCTGTCCGCTCCAGCGCCAGAACGAGAATTCGTCGCGCTGCCGAACGATGAGGCCGTCACGCAGTTCGAATACACTGCGCACGTGATTGTGCACGCTTCGGCCTGTCCTGCTGAAGGTGTAATACGCATCCCACTCACACACACCGGATCCCTGTTCCTCTTGCAACACAGTGAACGTGATGCGCAGGTCCGTTCCACTGGTCAACAACATCTTCCACATCGCCCGCACATCGGCTGTGTCCAGATCGGGAAAGACCGGATCGCTGAACCGCGCACCTTCCGCATAGCACGCGCCCATCGTGGCCCAGTCCCGCTGCGCGAAGGCCGTGTAGAATCGCTGCACGGTGCTCATCGGTCACAGCCTGCGTTCACTGGCCTTGATCGGCAGATCATTGATGCTCGCGAAACGCTTCCGCATCAGACCGTTCTCATCGAACTCCCAGTTCTCGTTGCCATAACTACGGTACCAGTTGCCGCTATCATCATGCCACTCGTACTCGAAGCGCACGGCGATCCTGTTGCCTTGGTGCGCCCAGTATTCCTTCTTGAGCTTGTAGTCCAGTTCCTTCGACCACTTGCGCACGAGGAAGGCCTTGATCGCTTCGCGCCCGTTGATGAACTCGTTGCGGTTGCGCCACTCGCTGTCTACCGTATAGGCCTTCGCCACTCGTTCCACATCCCTGCTGTTCCAGGCGTCTTCCGCCATCTGGATCTTCTGGCGGGCGGTCTCTTCGGTGAAGGGCGGAAGAGGCGGGCGTTGTTCCATGCAGCGAAGTTCGCCTCCAAGAGCTCGAATGCCTTTCCGATGACGCGTGGTACATTCCCGGACGAGGAACGGTCAACCAGGATCCATGGAGTATGGATACGTTTGATCCACCACCTACCATCTCTCGTCATGCGCCCGAACCCTGCGGTCCTCCTGGCTCCTGCCTTCTCACTCTCCTGCGCCATCGCTTCTGCGCAGGTACCGCAGCTGATCATGGACGTGTGGCCCGGTGCGGAGGACTCGTACCCGCATGACTTCGCGCCGATGAACGGCATGGTCTACTTCGCCGCGAACTCGCCCGTGACCGGACTGGAACTGTGGCGCACCGATGGCACAGCGGCAGGCACCCAATTGCTGAAGGACATCAACCCCGGCGTGAATACGAGCAGCCCGTACGGCATGATCGGCATTGATGGTGTGCTGTACTTCCGGGCGACCGATGCTGACCATGGCGGGGAGCTGTGGAAGAGCGATGGCACCGAAGCCGGAACCGTGATGATAAAGGACATCAACCCCGGATCCGCGTCGTGTCTGCCGGTGGAGATGACCAGCTTGAACGGCCTGGTCTACTTCATTGCCGAGTCTGCCTCTACTGGAAGGGAACTGTGGCGAACGGATGGCACCGAGGCAGGCACTGAACTGGTCTACGATATCACACCAGGCAGTGAAGGCAGTGCGCCCAGCGGTTTGACCCGCGTCGGTGATCAACTGTTCTTCTGGGCGGATGATGGCGTGCACGGTACGGAGCTGTGGCGCAGCGATGGCACCGCCACGGGCACCGCGCTGGTGAAAGACCTGCTGCAGAACCTGGTATCGAACGTTCCTTCTCCCGTTCTCGAACTGAACGGCAGGGCCTACTTCGCTGCAATGGACTGGGCGCACGGAACGGAACTCTGGAGCTCGGATGGGACCGAAGCCGGAACAACACTGGTGAAGAACATCAGCCCCAGCAATGCCTCCACCGTGTTCGGTCACATGCGCGTACTGAACGACCGGCTCATCTTCAGCGCGAAGACGGAAAGCACGGGACGTGAACTCTGGACCAGCGATGGCACCGAACAAGGCACCGCGCTGTTGGGCGAACTCGTACCCGGCCCCGGGGATGGTATGCCCCCGGGTACACAACCCGCCATATCGAACGGGCTGTTCTATTTCGTCGCTGCAGACACCGCATCCGGATATGGCTACGAACTGTACGCCACCGATGGCACGACGATGCACATGGTGAAGGACATCCGCACCGATACGCTCGGGTCAACGGCCATCAATACCCTCACCCCCGCTTGTGGGGGTGTGTTCTTCAGCGCTGATGATGGCGTTCACGGAAATGAGATCTGGTTCAGCGATGGAACCGAGGCAGGCACCCACCTGGTCAGCGACATCGCTCCAGGTGAGCAGGACGGTCTCTTCATGGATCCGGCTTTCTCAGGGGATGCGTTGTTCTTCGGTGCTGATGACCCGATCAACGGAACGGAACCGTGGATCTGTCCGTGTGCCTTCGTGGGTATCGAAGAAGCTGAGGGAGAACTGGAACTCGTTATCTCACCGAGCCCAGCCACCACCGCGGCGCGCATCTCCTTACCTGAAGGTGGCCCGTGGGACCTGCACGTGATCGACGGCAGCGGTCGCAGCGTTCACTATGCGGTTCGCCGATCAGGAACCTTCACCTTGGACCTCGCGGGTTGGAGTTCCGGGACCTACCATGTGATGGCCGTGTGCGACGGAAAACGAGCGCTGGGGAAGTTGGTTGTTGTGCGGCCGTGAGGGCAGTGCTAGTAAAGAATAGAGATATGTCTCACAACATGGAATGCCATCGATAAATGCTAGGTCCGAAGAACTCTCCTCAAGCTTGGTCAAACACGCAAAGCACCTCCATGTTGCCCTTGCTCGAGACTTCCTTCTCGGCGATTTCCAAGAAACGGGAATGAACTTCAAGAGCGCCAATCATCTCCCGTCGTAATCCCGAACCATGTAGATCAGTCTCCTCAGGCAAGGAATACTTGAGCACAGTTCCACGCGAAACAACCGGTGCATTCATTAAGGTCTCAAACAATGCAGGATTCAAGCGCTTGATTTGTTCCAACCTTGATCTGAACTCCCGACCTAGTCGCTGCAATTCGGACTCCTGAGCTTTCGTAATGAACTGTGTTGTCATGATTTCGACTATGCAATAGAGAATGGCAACAACCACTCCGAACATCAAGAGAACCTCGTTGGACGCCATTCTGACAGACAAGCCAGAACGTGCTACTTTGAAATGAACCGAACTGTGGAAAACTGACCGCCCCCCTCTCCCCCTTCCTCCGGTAGCTTCGCGACCCTACCGCGATGAAGTTCAGTCACCTCCACGTACACACCCAGTTCTCCCTGCTGGATGGCGCTGCCGCAATTCCTGCGCTGTTCAAGAAGGCCGCCGCCGATGGCCAACCCGCCATGGCGATCACCGACCACGGCAATATGTTCGGTGCCTTCAAGTTCGTGGCCGAGGCCGGCAAGCACAAGAACGACGACGGCACACCCAAGGTGAAGCCCATCGTAGGCTGTGAGTTCTACGTGGTGGAGGACCGCTTCAAGAAGACCTTCACGCGTGAGGACAAGGACAAGCGCTACCACCAGCTGATGCTGGCCAAGAACGCGCAGGGCTACAAGAACCTCAGCAAGCTCTGCTCCCTCGGCTACATCGACGGCTTCTACAGCAAGTACCCGCGTATCGACAAGAAACTCATCGAGCAATACCACGAAGGGCTCATCGCCACCACCTGCTGCCTGGGTGCCAGCGTGCCGCAAGCCATCATGCGTGCAGGCGTGAACGGTGACCTGTCAAAGGCAGAAGCCGAATTCAAGTGGTGGCTGGATCTCTTCGGCGAGGACTACTACATCGAGCTGCAACGCCACGGCCTGCCCGAGCAGGACCAGGTGAACAACGTGCTGGTGGACTGGGCACGGAAATACAACGTACCGATCATCGCCAGCAACGACAGCCATTACGTGGACCAGGAGGATGCGAACGCGCACGACATCCTGCTTTGCGTGAACACCGGCGAGAAGCAGAGCACGCCCAAGGCCATGGACGGCGATGAGGAGGGCAGCCAGAAAGGCAAGCGCTTCGCCTTCCCCAACGACGAGTTCTTCTTCAAGACGCAGGGTCAGATGGCCGCGACCTTCCACGACCTGCCGGAAGCCCTCGACAACACGGGCATGATCGTGGACAAGGTGGAAACGCTGAAGCTGAAGAAGGACATCCTTCTGCCCAACTATCAGTTGCCCGAGGGCTTCACGGATCAGGACGAATACCTGAAGCACCTCACCTACCAGGGCGCGATCAAGCGCTGGTTGGGCGAAGGTGGCGGCGGCATCGATTCCCTCGACCCGAAGATCAAGGAGCGGCTGGACTTCGAGCTGTTCACCGTGAAGACGATGGGCTTCGCGGGCTACTTCCTGATCGTGCAGGACTTCATCAACAAGGGCCGCGAGATCGGCGTGTTGATCGGTCCGGGCCGCGGCAGTGCGGCGGGAAGTGCAGTGGCCTATTGCATCGGCATCACCAACATCGATCCCATCAAGTACGACCTGCTGTTCGAGCGTTTCCTCAACCCGGACCGCAAGAGCATGCCCGATATCGATACGGACTTCGACGACGAAGGCCGGCAGCGCGTGATCGATTATGTGGTGGAGAAGTACGGCCAGAACCAGGTGGCACAGATCGTCACCTATGGCAGCATGGCCGCGAAGAGCAGCATCCGCGATGTGGCCCGCGTGATGGACCTGCCCCTGAGCGAGGCCGATCGCCTGGCCAAGCTCGTTCCCGAGCGTCCGGGCATCGAACTGGAACGCGTGCTGCGCGCACCCATCGATGGGGATGGCAGCTTGAAGCAGAAGGAGAACCTGAACAGCGACGAGATCGCGAACGTGAAGCAACTGCGCGAGATCCTCGAGAGCGGAGAACTCACCGCGGACGTGCTGCGCGAAGCGGAAAAGGTAGAAGGCTCGGTGCGCGGAACGGGTGTGCACGCCGCGGGTATCATCATCGCGCCGAGCGATCTCACGGAGATCATACCGGTGTGCACCTCGAAGGAATCAACGTTGCTGCTCACGCAGTACGACGGCAAGGTGATCGAGGACGCAGGCGTGATCAAGATGGACTTCCTCGGTCTGAAAACGCTCACGATCATCCGCGATGCGTTGCACATGATCGATGCGAACCACGGGATCAGGATCGACATCGACGGCATCCCGCTGGATGACCCGAAGACTTACGCGCTTTACCAGCGCGCCGAGACCAACGGAACGTTCCAGTTCGAAAGTCCCGGCATGCAGAAGTACCTGCGCGAGCTGAAAGCGGACCAGTTCGGCGACCTCATCGCCATGAACGCGCTGTACCGTCCGGGCCCGCTGGAATACATCCCCACCTTCATCAAGCGGAAACACGGGCTGGAGAAGATCGTGTACGACCTCCCCGAGATGGAGGATCTGCTGAAGGAGACCTACGGCGTTACCGTGTACCAGGAGCAGGTGATGTTGCTCTCGCAGAAACTCGCGGGCTTCACCAAGGGCGACGCCGATGTGCTGCGGAAGGCGATGGGCAAGAAGGACCGCGCCACGCTGGACAAGATGAAGGGCAAGTTCCTGGAAGGCACCAAGGAACGCGGCTTCGATGCGAAGGTGTGCGACAAGGTGTGGACCGACTGGGAGGCCTTCGCCCAATACGCCTTCAACAAATCGCACAGCACGTGCTACGCGTTCGTGGCCTACCAGACCGCCTGGCTGAAAGCGAACTATCCGGCGGAGTACATGGCCAGCGTGCTCACGCATTCCGGCGGGCAGATCGACAAGATCACCTTCTTCATGGAGGAGTGCCGCCGCATGGGCATCCCTGTGCTCGGGCCGGATGTGAACGAGAGCCGGTTACAGTTCAGCGTGAACAAGGCCGGTCAGATCCGCTTCGGGCTCGGTGCCGTGAAAGGCGTTGGCGAAGCTGCGGTGCAGTCCATCGTTGAATCGCGCGAGCAGGACGGGCCCTTCGCGTCCATCTATGACCTCGTGCGCCGCGTGAACCTGCGTGCGGCGAACCGCAAAGCCCTGGAAAGCCTCGCTTACGCCGGTGCCTTCGATTCACTGAACGTGCAACGCGCGCACTTCTTCCACAGCGCGGGCGAGGGCAAGCCGACCTGGATCGAAACGCTCGCCCGCTACGGCCAGCAGCACCAGGACGGCAACGATTCCGCCCAGGTGAACATGTTCGGTGAAGCGGACAACGCGGCAGGCATACCGGAACCTGCGCTCCCGCAGATCGAAGGCTGGAGCGCCCTGGAGAAACTGCATTACGAGAAGGAAGTGGTCGGCTTCTACCTCAGCGGGCATCCGTTGGACGATCACCGGCTGGAGATCAAGCACCTGTGCAAGAACACGCTGGGCCAGCTCGCCGATCTGAAGCAACTGAGCGGCATGGACGTTTCGCTCGCGGGCATCGTGACCAAGGCCGAACACCGCATCGCCAAGAGCGGCAAGCCCTTCGGCAGTTTCTCCTTGGAGGACCATGCCGGCTCTCACGACTTCATGCTCTTCAGCGAGGACTACATGAAGTACAAGCTCTACCTGCAACAGGGCACGCTGCTCTATGTGAAGGGCCGCGCGATGGAACGCACCTGGGGCCGTGATGAGGGCCAGCTCGAGTTCAAGATCACGAGCATGGACCTGCTCAGCGACGTGCGCGAGAAGTACTTCAGCAAGTTGAACCTGCGCATCGAAGCGGAACGCGTGACGGAGGACATCACCCGTGAACTGGCCGCGCTCTTCAAGGAGCACCCCGGCAAGTGCAAGGTGAACGTAAGCCTCTTCAGCGCAGCGGAGAACGTGAACGTGGAACTGAACGCGAAAGGTGCACTGGTGGCGGTGAGCGAAGCGCTGATCGACCGGATCAACGCACTGGATGTGGAGGTGAAGCTGGGGTGACCGGCCCGACATCCTATCGCCTTAGCTGCCCAACTGTCAGCCCATTTCGTCGTGGCAGGAACATTGAAAAGGCGGGGTTCCACTGAACATTCGCGGCGGTTGAAAAGTTGAAGCAGTTCAAGGGAGAACGATCCGAGGGACGGTCAACTTTGCCCCCGCAAGGGAACAGTACTCGAACCAGTAACAACACGGAGGTACCGGCGCTCCGATCCGTTCAGCCGGCGCACAACGATGGCACTCGAATTCACTGACAGCAACTTCCAGGAACTGGCCCTCAACAGCGACAAGCCCGTGATGGTGGACTTCTGGGCGGAATGGTGCGGGCCCTGCCGCATGGTGGGCCCCGTGGTGGAGGAACTCGCCAAGGAATACGACGGCAAGGCCGTGGTGGGCAAGCTCAACGTGGACAACAACCCCCAGGTGGCGATGAAGTACGGCATCCGTAGCATTCCCACCATCCTGTTCATCAAGAACGGCGAGGTGGTGGACCGCAGCGTGGGTGCCGTGCCCAAGGCCACCCTCGCTGGCAAGCTGCAAGGACAGTTGGCGTAAATCAGGATGTTCTCCCAAGAGAAGGCCCGGATCGTCCCGGGCCTTCTTTCATTGTGATCGTTCTGATCACGCGTGGGTCTTCGACAGCTTGACCTGCGGTTTCACCTTCTGGGCCCGTTGGAGATCCGGGCGCTCCAGCACGAAGATCCGCTTGCCATGCTCGGCCAGTTTGGCCTCAAGGTCCTTGATCTTCTTCTTCAACTCGTCGCAGCACTTGTCATCCTGTCGTGGACGAGGAACGATCGTAGCCTTGATGTGCCCGAAGATCTCCCAATCGCCTTCGCTGTTCCAGCGCTTGCTGAATGGGATGCTCGTGCCACCGGCCGCTTCCAATCCGTTGTGAGAGAAGCGGAAAACTTCGCTGCCAACTTTGTCATCCATGTTCCCGAAGGCCAGGATCCAATCCCCGATGGACACCCCATGGCTGATGGCATCCTGAACAGCACGGCCGATCGCATCGCTCATGGCCTTGAAGTCCTCCTCGGTCGGCTCAGGATTCGAAACACTAAGACGGCCCATCACCTCCTGCAGCCTCTCCCGCACGCTGCGGTCCAGGGCTTCATGGCCCAGTTGGATGGCGCTGTTCGATGTGTCGTCTTCTTCCATCAGCACGGTGATGCATCCGATCATGCCCCCAACTTCGGACACACCCAGCAGCGGCGTTGTGAGCGGGATCGGCTTCATCATCGTCCGGTACTCACCGATGATCGAAGGGATGTTCACGTCATCACCTTCGTCCACATCGGTATCTCCCAGGTTGCCATGGTTACCCGGAGTTGTGATCACGGTAGGCGTGCCCTGTAGAAAGATCGATGCCCCATCCGAATTCACGACGCAGGTGTCGCCATCTACCTTGAAGAATACCGTCCAGAGATAGGGTTCCGCATTGCCCCATCCATCACCCTCGTCGTGGCAATGGATGCGATCCAGTTTGAATTCGATGTTCAGGTTGTTCATGGGTCCTTGTGTTGATCGGGTTCATCGGCTGTTTCCCAGGTCGGGTCGTCCATCCCGATGCGATGGACGGGTCAAAACAACCACCTTGTTCGGCGCTCTGAAATACCCGGAAACCGTCATTTTTCCGCGTGCATTAACCATGCTTTGCTCACCGGACCGCACCTCTGCAATGCCTAAACGCCATCTTTGAACCGATGCCCATCGACAACAAGGAGATCCAGGCGCTCAGCCAGCTGGAGTTCAAGGCCAAGCAGGTGGTGGAAGGCTTCCTGGCCGGCCTGCACAAAAGCCCTTTCCACGGGTTCAGCGTAGAGTTCGCGGAGCACCGCATCTACAACCCCGGGGAGAGCACGCGCCACATCGACTGGAAGCTCTATGCGCGCACGGACAAGCTCTTCGTGAAGCGCTACGAGGAAGAGACCAATCTCCGCTGCCAACTGGTGATCGATGCGAGCTCTTCCATGTATTACCCGCAGTTGAAACCGGGCGATGCGGACGGCCTTAACAAGATCCGTTTCAGTGTGTATGCTGCAGCGGCGCTCACCCATCTCATGCGCAAGCAACGTGATGCCGTCGGGCTCACGGTATTCACGGACAATATCCAAGTGGCCGAGCAGGCCCGCAGCAGCGCTGTGCACCTGAAGCACGTGATGACACACCTCGAGGACCTGCTCGATGCGAAAGCTCCGTCACATGGACGCAAGACCGACGTGGTGGAAGCCTTGCACGACATCGCACACCGCGCGCCGCGCCGCTCGCTCGTGGTGATCTTCAGTGACATGATCGACAGTGCTGCGGACCAGGCGGCGATGTTCGACGCGCTGCAACACTTGCGCTTCAACAAGCACGACATCATCCTCTTCCATGTGGTGGACCGCAGCAAGGAACTGGAACTGCAACTGGAGGATCGTCCTTACACCTTCGTGGATCTGGAAAGCGGCGAGCAGGTGAAAGCGCATCCCTCGGAGGTACGGGATGCCTACCGCACCGCCATGGCCGACCATTGGCACCAGTTGAAGCTCAAGTGCGGCCAGTACCGCATCGATCTGGTGGAAGCCGACATCAACCAGGGTTTTTCCCCCATCCTGCTGGAATTCCTGTTGAAGCGGGCCCGGCTTTACTGAGGTTTTTCTCCGTGCCCTTGCACGGATCGCTCGTCCGGCTACATTTGCCCCGCTTTTGACGGAAGCAACCCTTCCAGCAAAGGTCAACGGTCCGGTAGTTCAGCTGGTTAGAATGCCGGCCTGTCACGTCGGAGGTCGCGGGTTCGAGTCCCGTCCGGACCGCTTGAAAAAGGAAGCTCGCCGAAAGGCGGGCTTCTCTGTTTTTGGCCGGACGGAACGAGATGCCTGTCACGAGGAAAGGCCTCTGACCCGCGCGGAAAAGTCCATCTTCGGATGGACTTTTCGTCTTCACCCATATGCGGTACACGCTCCTGTGCGCCCTGCTCTTACCTCCGCTGCTGACCGCGGCCCAGGACCCCGCCCTGCTGCCCGACAACCGCAAAGACCTGCGCGCTGCCACCAACGACACGGCCCGAGCCGAAGCGCTCGCTCGGCTTTGCTTCAATTCCATCAACAGCGATCCCGATAGTGCTCGCTGGTACGGGGATCGCGCGCTGGCCTTGGCGGAGCGTATCAAGAACGACAAGGCCTTGGGTGATGCGCACAACAACATCGGCTGGCTCTTCGCGCAGCAGGGCAAGTTGGACAGCGCTGAAGCGCACCTGAACAAAGCGCTCACGTTCTTCCAACGCACGGGGAAGCAACAGTACATCGCGGTAACGCTCAGCAACCTGGGCTGGGTGGCGAACAACCGCGGGGATCAGGTGCAAGCGCTGCAACACTTCCAAGCTTCGATGAGCGCGAATGAATCAGCGGGCGATAGCGCGGGCATGGGCGTGGCCTATTATTCGATCGGCACCACCTACCGCAGAGCGAAGGACCTGGAGCACGCACTGGAGAACCTGGAACATGCGCTGGCGATCGAACGAGCCTTGGGCCGAACGCAGAAGATCGCTTTCTGCCTGCAAGCCATCGCCAACGTGTACAACGATCGTGGCGAAGTGGCCAAGGCGCTGCCCTATTACGAAGAGGCGTTCCGAACGCACCGATCACGCGGCGACATCATCAGTGCTGGCATCGTGCAGGAGAACATCGGTGACATGTATTCGGATCGCGACAAGCACACGGCGTTGGCACACTATGATGAAGCGCTGGTCAACTACGACAGCGCCCACAGCGATCCGGACCGGGCCTACGTGTTGCGCCGCATCGGCCGCATGCATACCGGTCTCGCTGAATTGAAGGAAGCGCATGCCGCGTTCGACACGGGACGGGGACTGGCCGTTGCAACAGGTTCCACCGAACTGGTGATGGAATACGAACTGGCTTTGGCCGAACTGGCGCGGGCGGACAAGGATGCACCGGCCGTCTTCGCACACTACGAGCGCTACCTGGCCATGAAGGACAGCCTGCAAGGTGAGGACACACAGAAGGAATTGGCACGCTTGCGCACGGAGTTCGAAACAGAGCGCAAGGAGAAGGACAACCAATTGTTGCGCGCGCAGAACAACGAGCAGCAGGAACGCATCCGCCGGGGTGAATTGCAGTTGTACGGAAGCATAGCATTGGCCGTGCTGGCCCTGATCGGCGCGCTACTACTGTGGCGCAACTACACGCAGAAGCGTCGGCACGCGCAGGTACTGGAGGGTTTGAACAAGCAGCTCGCCAACAGCAACGCGGAGATCACCGAGATCAACGGGCTGCTGGAGATGAAGTTGCTGCGCAGCCAGATGAACCCGCATTTCATCTACAATTGCCTGAACAGCGCCGCGCGCATGACGCAGGCCGGCAAGCACGTGGAAGCGCTCGCCTACCTGCAGGGTTTCGCGCGCCTCTTGCGCATGGTGCTCGACCACAGCGTGAACGATCGCGTGGGCATACAGGAGGAAATGGATTTCCTGCGCCAATATCTGAAGCTGGAAGCACAACGCGTGGAGGGCCTCAATTACACCGTTGATGCGGACAGGGCACTGCTCGATGACGATGTGGAACTTCCCGCATTGATCGTGCAGCCTTTCGTGGAGAACGCAGTATGGCATGGGCTGGCCGACAAGTCTGGCGAACGAACGATCAACGTGCGCTTCAGCGCTTCGGCACAAGGCACCGTGTGTACGATCACGGACAATGGTGTGGGCAGGGCGCAAGCGGCAGCAGCGCTTACCGATCGTGATCCCACGCACCGCTCGCTCGGCATGCAGCTCACCAGTGAACGCCTGAAGCTCCTATCCCGCCGCTTGACCGATGACGGCGCGATCGCGGTGGAGGACCTGAAAGCACCCGATGGTTCCGTCGCTGGCACGCGCGTCACCATCGCATTGGGCTGACCACTTCCTCGATCGGCCTTCCGTTCGCTCACTTGGGCTTTCCTGCGCGCACGGGAAGCAGCAGCATTGCAGAGCCTGATCCCATGCGAACCTTCCGCTGCATTCCACTGATCTGCACAGCCTTCTTGTGTACGGCCGTTGCTGCGCAGAACATCGGCATCAACACCAACGGCGCCGCTCCGTACGCGAGCGCGCTCCTGGATGTGGATGCCTCGGCTCTTCCTTCGAACGCGAAACGTGGCCTGCTGATCCCGCGGGTGACGAGCCCTGAACGCATGGCCATCACCTCCCCGGCAACAGGTCTACTTGTGTACGACACCACCGTTGGAGGTTTCATGTACTGGAACAGTAGTGTTTGGCTGTCCATGCTCGGTGTATCCGGCGGCTGGACCACAACGGGCAATCCGGGCACGGTGGACGGCACGCATTTCCTAGGTACTACGGACAACACCCCGCTGAACTTCCGTGTGAACAATGAACGCGCGGGTCGCATCGCACCGGCCACCAGCTGCACCACTTTCGGATTCCGCGCAGGCCAAGCCTCCACCAGCGGCCAGTGGAACACCCTGATCGGTGACTCGGCCGGCGCCTCATTGCAAACGGCTTCCTGGAACACGATCGTTGGCGCGTGGGCGGCACCACGATCGCTCGGGCATTGGAACACCGTTCTGGGCGCCTACGCAGCACGTAACCAACGAACAGCCATCTGCAACGTGGTGATCGGCACCTATGCAGGCGAGGCCATCGATCGTGTGATCGGTCTTACGCCCAACTACAACGTGGTGATCGGTATGAACGCCGGCGATGCCCCATCCATTGGACAGAGCAATGTGATCATCGGCAGCAACGCGGGCAGCACGGCGAGCGGTGATCACAATGTGCTCTTGGGACCCAGCGCGAACGCCGGAGCGAACGGTATCTCGAACACTTGCCTTGGTGCTGGAGCTACAACCACTGCGGGGGTATCGAATTCCACCGCCATAGGTGCAGGTTCCTTTGCCAGCGCCAGCAATTGCGTGATCCTCGGCGATCCGGATCCCGGCATGTCCAAAGTGGGTATCGGCACCAGCGCTCCCACCGCCGAGCTGGAAGTGAACGGATTCACCAAGCTCGGCAGCAACGCGCCCCCGATCAAAGTGCTGAAATTGACAGGCACCACGGCCGCCACCCAGGGCGGACAGGTCACGATCGCACACGGCCTCAACGTGGCGAAGATCCTCGCAGTGGACGTGCTCGTGCAATCGTCGCCGAACAACTGGGTGCATCCTTCCTACGTGGCAGGCCTGGGCTACGTGTTCAACTACGTGGTGGGTGCCACCAACATCACCGTGATCAACGTGGCCACGCAATCCGCCAACATCCTTAGCAGTCCGATCAAGATCCTGGTGACCTACGAACAATGAAGGCAGGACCACCCCTCTTCCAGGTGTCCCAGGGACGCGTGGTTCGGGTGGTCTATCTTGCCCGCATGATCCGAGCAGTGATCGTGGATGATGACGCGAACAACCGCGACTACCTCCGCGAACTGTTGCGCGCCCATGCCGATGTGGAGGTGTTGGGTGAAGCGGAGAACATCGCACAGGCCGCTGAACGGATAGGTTCCACAACGCCTGACCTTCTCTTCCTTGACGTGGAGATGCCCGGTGGTACGGGCTTCGACCTGCTGAAGCAGCTCGGTTCCTGGTCCTTCGAAGTGGTCTTCACCACCGGCTTCCAACGCTATGCGATACAGGCGATACGTTTCAGTGCCTTGGATTATCTGCTGAAGCCCGTGCAACCGGACGAACTGCAGGCCACGCTCGACCGCTTCCGCCAGCGGCACCCGCAACAGGACCGCGCCGGCGTGCAGCAACAATTCCTGCGCAATCTGGGCCAGCCCGATGAGCGCGGCATGAAGCTCACGCTCACGCAAGGCGACCGCACCTATTTCATCACGCCCACCGACATCGCGCACTGCACTGCCGACGACAACTACACGGACCTGCACACGCACGATGGCAAGCGTTTCGTTTCCGCCCGCACGTTGAAGGATTACGAGGACATGCTGGCGCCGCTCGGTTTCCTCCGCGTACACCGTAGCGCCTTGGTGAACCGTGCCCATATCGCCCATCTGGACGAAGGGCACGTGGTGTTGAAGAACGGCGTGCGCGTGGAGATCAGCCGGCGCAAGAAGGAGGAGGTGATGCGCGCGCTGGCGGGCTGAACCGTTCGCTCGATCACCGCACCGCTCCCTCGGCATTCCTGACTCCCGGCTTCGTCCTTGGGTTGTTTCGGCGCACAGATCACGCACCCATGCGCCACGTTGCCCTCCTCGCCAGCACCTGCCTCGCCTTGTCGTTGAACGCTCAATGGAGCCTTGATGCCGCCAACCCAATGGCCGTTTGCGACGCGCCCAATGCCCAGCGCTTCATGAACGCATTGAGCGATGGAGGAACGGGTTGGTACGTGTTCTGGAGCGACTTGCGCAACGACGTGAACAAGGGACAGCTGTACGGCCAGCATTTCAACGAAGCAGGCATCGCCCAATGGGCGGACAACGGCCAGCTGATCCTGGAACTTCCGGGGCGCAGTGTGAACGAGATCGCTCCTGTGCTCGGAGCCGGCAACGACGTGTTCATCGCTGTGCTCAGCAGTGCCACCAACACGTTCGGTGCGGACACGGTGCGCGCCATCCGTGTGAACGATCAGGCGCAACTGGTGTGGGCGCAGCCTGCGCTCCTGTCGATCAACGGCACGGGCATATTCGGGAACTGCTTCGGTTACTCCGACCCGCACGGCAACAGCACCTCCACCGGCGCCTACTTCTGCTACCACGGTGATTCACAAGGTTCCAATGGCTATTATGTGATGCAGCGCGTGCGTGGTGATGGCAGTGTCGCCTTCGATGTGCCGGGCATTCAAGTACCATACAATGCTGGCTACGCGGCACACACCGCGTACTCCGATGGCTCCGATGGCATGATCGTATCCTGGCGTTGCAGCGGCGGCGTCGGCACCTGTGCGCGTGCGATCCGCGTGGATAGCCTGGGAACAGCGGTATGGGGCTCCAACCTGGACATTACTGCGGGGAGCGGGCTTGGTGGTGCGAACACCATGAGCACGGACGGTACCGGCGGATTCGTGGCAGTCTGGTCCGATATGAACGCCGATATCGCCATGATGCGCTTCGATACGACGAGCGCGGTGCAGTGGAACCCCAGCCCACAGTTCGCATGCGACGAAAGCCATGACCAGCAATCACCCGACGTGACCGTGCTGGGCAACGTGGCCTATGTCGCCTGGACGGACAACCGCCCGCCTGCCAACTACCGCGATCTGTACATGCAAAAGATCGATCTGACAACGGGCGCACGCCTTTGGAACACGGATGGCGTGCCTGTGATCCAGAACAACAGCTACATCCCCACGGCGCGCGTGGTGCCTTCGATCGATGGCGCCATCGGCATCATGGACTTCACCGGCACCAACAAGTATTGCGCGATGCGTATGAACAGCGACGGCACACCGGCATGGGCCGCACCCTGCTCATTCGCAACCGCTTCTCTGCCGAATTATGGGGAGCGCGTGGAGTTCCCCGACGGTGAAGGTGGTGCGGTGGCCTTCTGGAAGACCTACGAAGGTGATCTGTTCGGAGCGCGCATCTATCCGAACGGGCAATTGGGCGATCACACAGGTATGTATGAGCCGAACACCGAAGGCATGCAGATCCAACCCAACCCGGCTAACGATCAGGTCACCCTTCAATGGCTGGCCTCATTGGACCAGGTGATGGTGAAGGTGATCGCTTCGGATGGCCGCCTGATCGACAGTTGGAGACCCGTAGGGTACATCGACCAAATGGATGTCACCTCATGGCCGAAGGGGTGCTATGTAGTGCGCACGGAACATTCGAAGGGTGTGATCACCGAGCGCTTCATCAAGCAGTAGACCTGCGGGATCGTGCAACACACTGCGCACGGGCGCGCTGCTGGCGCTCCGATCCCAGTCAATATGACGAAACTCACCATCGTCGTGACAGGGATAGACCTAATTTGGCCACGCATGCGCAGGATGCTCGCCGTCGTCGTGTTCGGTTCGTTGCTCTTCACCGGCACCGAACTGCACCAGTTCGCGCGCCTGCCCCACCTTGTTCACCACTTCTTGGATCATCAACAACAGGAACCCGGGATCGGGTTGATACGGTTCCTTGCGCAGCACTACTTCAACGGGCAGGTGCACGATGAGGATTTCGGAAAGGATGAACGATTGCCTTTCCGATCCCACGACACGCATATCACCTTCACCGCAGCGCAAGACCTCTTCCATCCGCCGGTGCAATTGATCACCTTCCTCCAGGCGTTCGTGCCGCTGCATTCCGTGCAGCCGAAAGAGGCGCTCGCTCTAGGTGAGCTTCCTGACGTCTGGCAGCCGCCCAAAAGCTGCTGATCGTTCGCGGTCATGACCGCACACCGCTCCTGGGTGTCCTGCACCCTTGAGCGCGCCCTTTCATCCATCCTTCTCTCATTCCAAACGCGCCCGCGCTCATGCTGGACCGCATCATCGCATTTTCCATCCAACAGAAGCTCATCGTCGGGCTGCTCACGCTCGGCCTCATCGCCTACGGGGCCTATGAGGCAACGAGACTGCCCATCGATGCCGTGCCGGACATCACCGACAACCAGGTGCAGGTGATCACCGTGAGCCCGGCCTTGGGCGCTGTCGACATCGAACGGCTGATCACCTTCCCCATTGAACAAGGCACCCGCAACATCCCCGGCATCATCGAACAGCGCAGTTTCTCCCGCTTCGGGCTGAGCGTGGTCACCATCGTGTTCAATGACGCCACCAGTGTCTATTGGGCCCGGCAGCAGGTGGCCGAACGCCTTTCGCAGTTGAGCATACCGAAGGAACTCGGCATTCCCGCCCTCGGTCCGGTGACCACCGGTCTTGGCGAGATCTATCAGTACATGATCAAATGCAAACCGGGTTTTGAAGGACGCTACGACGCCATGGAACTGCGAACGTTCCAGGACTGGCTCGTGCGCAGGCAACTGCTCGGCACCCCGGGCGTAGCGGACGTCAGCAGCTTCGGTGGCAGGTTGAAACAGTACGAGATAGCCGTGGATCCGGAACGGCTAGGCGCCATGGGCATCACCATCAAGGACGTGTTCGATGCCGTGGCGCGGAACAACGCGAACACCGGTGGGGCCTACATCGAAAAAGGACCTGCGCTCCTCTTCATCCGCACAGAAGGCTTGATCGAGGACATGGAAGCGATCAGGGCCATCCAGGTGAAAGTGCTGCCGGACCATACACCGGTCCTTCTTCACGATGTGGCCGAGGTGCGACTTGGCACGGCCACGCGCTATGGCGCCATGGTGGATGACCAGGATGGCGAAGTAGCCGGAGCCGTTGTCATGATGCTGAAAGGTGACAACTCGAGCGCCGTGATCGCCCGCGTTAAGGAGCGGATCGCCCAGATCGCGAAGACACTGCCGGAAGGAGTGATGATAGAACCCTTCCTCGACAGGACCAAGATGGTGAACAACGCCATCAGCACCGTCGAAACGAACCTCATGGAAGGTGCACTGATCGTCGTGCTCATCCTGGTGCTCTTCCTGGCGAACCTGCGCGCGGGGCTGGTCGTGGCCTCGGTGATCCCCTTGGCCATGCTTTTCGCGGTGATCATGATGAACCTGTTCGGTGTGAGCGGGAACCTGATGAGCCTTGGTGCGCTCGATTTCGGATTGATCGTGGATGGCGCCGTCATCATCGTGGAAGCGGTGCTCCATCATCTGCACGCCATGCAACGCACGAAGGACAAGCGTTTGACTCAGGCGCACATGGACACGGTCGTGCTCGGCTCCGCGAGCCGCATGATGAACTCGGCCATGTTCGGCCAGGTCATCATCCTCATCGTGTACCTGCCTATCCTCTCCCTGCAAGGGATCGAAGGGAAGATGTTCAAACCGATGGCGCAGACCGTGGCCTTCGCCGTGCTGGGCGCCGCCATCCTTTCCCTCACCTATGTACCGATGGTAAGCGCACTGTTCCTTAGCAAACGGCTGGACGCGCCGGAGACATGGACCGATCGCATGATGAAGCGGATCGGCAACCTGTACCGTGAGTGGTTGGATCGCGCGCTGGAGAAACCGGTCCGGCTCGTAACGGTAGCCGTAGTTCTCCTCATGGTGGCCTTCACCCTGTTGATGAACATGGGAGGTGAGTTCATCCCGGAACTGGAGGAAGGAGACTTCGCTGTGGATACGCGCTTGCTGACCGGCAGTTCGCTCACCAACACCGTGGCGACCTGTGAGAAAGCGTCACGGCTTTTGAAGAACGACTTCCCTGAAGTGGAGCGTGTAGTGGCCAAGATCGGCAGTGGTGAAATACCGACCGACCCGATGCCCATCGAGGCTGCGGACATGATGGTGATCCTGAAACCGAAGAAGGAATGGACAAGCGCCTCTTCGTTCGATGAACTGGCCGAGAAGATGGGCAACACGTTGAGTGCTTTGCCCGGAGTGAACTTCGGTTTCCAGTTCCCGGTACAGATGCGCTTCAACGAACTGATGACCGGCGCCCGACAGGATGTCGTCTGCAAGATCTTCGGCGAGGACCTCGACACCCTCGCCACGTATGCCAGGAAGCTCGGCGCACTGGTGAACGGCGTTGACGGCGCCAAGGACCTGTACGTCGAGAGCGTTGGAGGTCTTCCGCAGATCGTCGTGAAGCATGACCGTGCAGCGTTATCACGCTATGCGCTGGATGTGGAAACCGTCAACGATGTGGTGCGAACGGCCTTCGCGGGAAGTGTGGCCGGCGAGGTATTCGAGGGCGAGCGCCGCTTCGATCTCGTCGTTCGCGCCAGAGCGCAGAGCCGTAGCGACCTGTCCGACGTCCAACGCTTGCTGGTGCCCACACCCTTGGGCAAACCCGTACCGCTCTCCTTGCTCGCGGATGTACGCATCGTCAACGGCCCCAATCAGGTGCAACGCGAGGATGCGAAACGCCGCATCACCGTTGGCTTCAATGTGCGCGGTCGCGATGTGCAGAGCATCGTCGAGGAACTTCGCGCCAAGCAGGAAAGCGCACTGCGTCTGCCAGCTGGCTACTTCATCACCTACGGTGGCACCTTCGAGAACCTGGTGCAGGCGAAGGAACGATTGAGCGTGGTCGTCCCGCTGGCCCTGTTGCTCATCCTGCTCCTGCTCTACTTCGCGTTCCGCTCGTTGAAACTGAGCCTGCTCGTGTTCAGTGCGGTCCCTTTGAGCGCCATCGGTGGCGTGTTCGCGCTGTGGTCACGAGGAATGCCGTTCAGTATCTCGGCGGGTGTCGGCTTCATCGCGCTCTTCGGTGTTGCGGTGTTGAACGGTATCGTGCTCATCAGCGAGTTCGAACAGTTGCGCACCGAGGGCCTGTCCGACCTGTTCACGCGCATCCGCACAGGCACCGCGAACCGACTTCGACCGGTGTTGATGACGGCCAGCGTGGCCTCGCTCGGCTTCATGCCCATGGCCCTGAGCAATGGCTCCGGTGCGGAAGTGCAGCGCCCCCTGGCAACAGTGGTCATCGGTGGACTCCTCACAGCGACCTTTCTCACCCTCTTCGTACTGCCGGCGTTGTATGCACTGGCGTTCCGTAAGCGGAACAGGGGATCACTGAAAGGCAGCTCGATGACCGCTGCGATCATCGCCCTCCTTTCTCTCGCTCCATGCCTCGCGACCGCTCAAGGGACCAGTGCTATTTCCCTTGAAGAAGCGGTGGAAACAGCCATGCGCGACAACTTGTACTTGAAGGATGCCACGTTGCGCAGCTCGGCCGAAAAGGAACTGATCGGAACGGCATGGGACCTACCGCGAACCGCGATCGACCTGGAGTACGGTCAGATCAATACCAACTTCAACGACGACCGGCTCAGCGTTTCGCAGACCCTCTCCTTCCCCACGGTCTATGCCCGGCGGCGCGCCATGCTCAGACATTCCGCGAACGGCGTGGCATGGGAACAACGCCTGCGCGAGCGCGAAGTGAAGGTGCAGGTGCGATCCACCTACCATGAGCTGCTCATCCTGAAGGAGGAGATGCGACTGCTGCGTGAGGCGGACAGCATCCATACCGCATCGGTGGCCGGAGAGGAGCAGCGCTTCGACCTCGGTGCGTCCAACGTTCTCGAACGCGCCACGGCACGCACCCAGGCGATGTTGGTGCGCGCACGGTTGCAGCAAGTGATGGCTGCGACCAAGCGCGCGCAGAGCGACCTCAGCCTGTTATTGAACACCACTACCATCCATGAGCCGCTCGCGCAACCCTTGAAACAGGTCGTGCTCGTTCCGCCCGGCGAGAACGCGGTGGCCGATCATCCGCTTGTGCGGAGTGCGCGCGAACAAGAGATGGCCTCCGGTGAACAACGGCGAATGGAACGCGCTTCGATGCTTCCACAGTTCACCCTTGGTGTGTCATCGATGACCCTGAACGGATCGCCTTCGTTGCCGGACGGACAAGTGATCTACGGATCAGGAGACAGGTTCACTGCGGTGCGCGCCGGTCTGGGTATACCACTGTTCTTCGGTGCACAGCACGCGCGGAACAAATGGGCCCGCATCAATACCGAGCGGGCCGCGAACAACACCGCCCTGCTCGAACTGGAAATACGCACACGACTGGAACAGGCACGCCAACGCTATGATGCCGAATTGGCCCGCGTGGAAGCACTGGAGCAAGGCGCCGCCCACGAAGCCGAGCAATTGCGCCTTTCCGCGGAAGCGGCCTACCGGAACGGCGAGATCGACAGACTGGAGTGGAGCTTGCTGAACGGCCAGGCCATCACCCTTTCCATGGAGTACCTCGATGCGCTCCGCGCGTTGGGCCGGGCCAGCATTGAACTGAACGCCTTCAACGAACAATAACCGAGACATGGAAATGGGAACGAAGAAGAACCTTGCTCGTGCATGGCGCATGTGCCTCATGCTATCTGCCATCGCAGTGATCCAAGCATGCGGTGGAACGGAGGCTACCGCTCCGAAAGCCGCTATCGTTGCGGACCAAGGGACCGTACGGCTGACCGCCGCCCAAAGCGCGAACGCCGGCATCGTGATCGGGCGTGTGCAGCGCCGCTCGCTGGGCGTTCTGATACCCGTGCAGGGCGTGGTGGATGTGCCGCCGCAGAACATGGTGAGCGTGAGCGCCCCACTGGGCGGTTACCTGCGCAGCACCGACCTGCTGCCGGGCATGGAGATACAGAAAGGACAGATGCTCGCCATCATGGAAGACCCGCGCTTCATCCAACTGCAGCAGGATTACCTGGTGACGGCCGGCAAGATGCGGTTGACCGCACAGGAAGAGGAACGGCAACGTGCGCTCAATGCCACGAAGACCACCAGCGACAAGATGCTGCAGGAGATCAACACGGAACTGAACACACAGCGCATCACGCTCCGTTCATTGGGTGAACAGTTGCGTCTGATCGGCATTGATCCGGAGACGTTGACGGCGGAGAACCTGTCACGTACGGTGGCCTTGCGCTCTCCGATACACGGATGGGTGGCGAAGGTGAACGTGAACATCGGCCGCTATGTGCAACCGACGGACGTGCTGTTCGAGCTGGTGGACCCGAAAGACATCCACCTGGCGCTTACCGTCTTCGAGAAGGACCTTCCGAAGGTGCACGAAGGACAAGAGGTGCATGCCAGACCCACGGCACATCCGGATGATGAGTACGAGGCCGAGGTCATCCTGGTGGGTCGCAGCCTTGATGCCGATCGTAGCACCGTGGTTCATTGCCATTTCACCCGAACACCGCGCGACCTGGTGCCGGGCATGGCCATGAGCGCCTCGCTGGAAAGCAGGACCGATACCGTATGGTGCGTACCGGACGAGGCCATCGTGAACCTCGGCGACGATCACGGACTGTTCGTGCAGAACACCGACAGTTCGTACCGGTTGATCCCTGTGAAACTAGGAGCGGAAGAGTACGGCTATAAGGAGATCCTGGCGCCCCCCTCCGCAGTGAACGAAGGAAGCATCGTGATGAAAGGAGCCTACACGCTGCTTGCCGCGTTGAAGAACAAGAGCGAGGAATGAGACGCGCAAGGTTCGGTCGAAAAAGGCTGCCAGATGAGCGCATGCCACTGCGGAAATGGACGGATGGCCCTCATTCCATCCGCTCCATCGTGGAATTCCTCGACCTCGTCCCTGCCATCCGCTCATACCACCCATGAACCGCGTAGGATCGCACCTGCTCATCAGGATACCGCAAATGCGACCGTGCGCCCCGATCCGTTGGTCCTACCGCATCTTCATCGGAGCGTTGACGATCGGTTGGTCCCTTGTACGGTGGAACACCCAAGCACAGAACCTGGTACCCAACCCAGGTTTCGAAACCTATTCAGCTCTTCCTTCGACCTATGCCCAGATCTGTTTGGCCACAGGGTGGAGTTCTGCCAACGGTTCATGCGTGCTGCAGGTCGGTTGTGGTTCACCGGAGTATTACCACACTGCGGCCACAGGAGGTGTGAAACCACCGAACACCTACTGGGCCACCGTGATGCCACATACCGGTAATGGTCTGGCCGGTTTCGCTCCCTGGTACCTCTCCTCGCCCACCTTCCGGGAATACGTGCGCACCACGTTGACCGCACCGATGGTGATCGGTCAGACCTATGAAGTGGGTTTCTGGATCACCAACGCTGTAAGTACCATACACCCCTACGGTATCAACCATTTCGGCGTGGCCTTCAGCACTTCGCCCCTGGTGCAAAGTTGCGGAGCGCAGATCGTCTGCACACCGCAACTCGAATACTCCGGTGTGCTCTACAGTTCAGGTTGGCAGTATGTGTCCATGCTGTTCACGCCCACGGTGGCCTACCAATACATGTGTATCGGCGATTTCGTTCCGTTCGCGAACACTACCTACCAGAGCTTTGGCGGTCCTGGGAACTCGGGGGCGTATTACTACCTCGACGACATTGCCGTCCAACCGGCCACCAGCCTGCCTGTGGACCTCCTCTCCTTCACGGTCCGTGCCGAGGAAAGAGATGCGATCGCCGAATGGACCACCGCCACGGAGATCGACAATGACCACTTCGATGTGCTCCGTTCCACCGACGGGTCCGAGTGGACCTTGATAGCCACCGTACCCGGTGCGGGCAACAGCCAGGCAGCTCGCTCCTACCAGGCGCTCGACCCATATCCACCTATTGGCACGGACTACTACCGGCTTTCGCAGGTCGATATGGACGGAAGCGCTCATCTGTCCTCGGTGGCATCCGTTCGCTTCGACAATGATGGCCACGTCCGCATCTGGCCGCAACCCAACAATGGAACTTTCACAATGAACATCGGCAACGATGTTCCGGTGCGGGTAGTTGATGGTCTCGGCCGATCCGTGGGCTATCGGACATGGACCATAGGAACATCCGAAACCGGCTTCGCCTTGGACCAGCCGAGCTCAGGGCCCTATTTCATCTACACAACGGATGGAACGTTCCGTGCTCGGATGATGGTACAGTGATGCGTCCAAGACCCCCTCATCGGTGCGGTTCAAAACTTATTTTCAATACTATTTGAAACTTCCGGGACTATGATCTACGTTTGACCCGCCATGGAACTGAAAGAAGCCCGCGAGAAGTTCATCGAAGCCTGGGGTGCTTTCGGTAGCGCTTGGGGCATCAACCGAAGCATGGCCCAAGTGCACGCGCTGCTGCTCATCAGCCATGAGCCGCTGAGCACCGAGGATGTGATGGACCAATTGAACATCAGCCGGGGCAACGCGAACATGAACCTCCGTGCACTGATCGACTGGAGCCTGGTGCGCCGCGTGCTGAAGACCGGTGAACGCCGTGAGTTCTTCGAGGCCGAAAAGGACGTTTGGAAAGTGGCCACGCACATTACGCGCGAGCGTAAGAAGCGCGAACTGGAACCACTGGTGCGCCTTCTGGATGAACTCGAGGACATTCCCGGTGCCACACCAGAGGCGAAGAGCTTCCGCAAGATGACCCACGACCTGCACGACCTGACCACGCGCCTGGACACGCTGCTCGATCACAGCACGCGTCGCGATGTCCAGTGGTTCGTGAAGGCCGCTTCCACCCTGCTCCGATGAGCCCCTTTTTTTGACCAACATGTTTCATTTTTTCCTGAAACTTTGAACTGTTCCAGACCATGAACCTCAACCTCCTCAGCTACGCGCTCTTCTTCCCGATGATGGTCGGGATAGCGGTGTACGTGGCGCAGGTGTGCCACCGCAATGGCCGCTTGTGGATGCTGAGGATCTTCGATAACGAGGCCCCCTTCGTGGATGCGGTGAACAACATCCTGCTCGTCGGGTGCTACGTGGTGAACGCAGGGTACATCGCCCTTGTAGTGAGCCGCTGGGAACCGGTGACCAGCCTGCAGCAGATGCTGGATGTCCTGAGCCAGCGCATCGCCCTCATCCTCTTCTCACTGGCCGGCCTACACTACCAGAACATCGCCGTGCTCCTCATCTGGAGCAAGGTCAAGCATCGTCAACCAACCAAACACCAGGGCGGCGGTATCGCCACCCACACGCCATGACAACCAAGATCGTTCTCGCCTACCTCGTTTACCTGGTGGTCGTGCTCGGCCTCACCTTCTACGTGGCGCGCACGCTCTTCACCAATGGTCGCACCTTCATGCTCGACATCTTCAAAGGCAAGGAGGACATCGCCAACGCCACGAACAAGCTGTTCGAGGTGGGCTTCTACCTGCTGAACATGGGCTTCGCGCTGCTCATCCTGAAGATCGACCAGGGCGAAGAGCACACCTACGATGAGACCTTGCAGACCACGGTGACCGCCTACACCCATGCATTGGACACGAACCAGGAAGTCGTGGAAGTCCTCGCCAGCAAAGTGGGCGGCTTCGCCATCTACCTTGGTGTGATGCTCTTCCTGAACCTCTACCTCTTCTTCCGTGGCCGCAAGAAGAGCCGCCAGAACATGATGCCGATGCCTCCTGTGCCCGTTCCGGTGGTGGCCGCTCCGTTGCACACGAACCGTTGAACGAATACCTGCACACACCATGAGACGCCTCGCTTACCTCAACTGGACGGTGGTCATGCTCGCGGTGGCCTACGTGCTGCTCCGCTTGATCGCCAAGGACGCTTCCAGCACGATGAGCGTATTCCCCGATGGCTGGCAGTTCCTGGATCCCTTCCGGTTGATCACCCTCGAAAGCGACCGCAGCTTGATGAGCCTGGGTGTGCACCTCCTACTCACCTGCGGCCTCGTGATCACCGCAGTGAAGCGTGCGCGCAACGCCGGATGGAGACCCTGGATCGGCGCGCTGATGTTCCTCCCTGTTGTGCGCCTTTTCCTGTTCGTTGTGCTCGCCGTCATCCCCAGTGCGCGCCATACCGATGTCCTGAACATGCGCAGCGGAGGTTGGCTCGACCGGATCCTTCCGCGCAGCAAAGCCGGCAACGCCTTCGCGGCCATAGGGCTGACCTTGGCCTTGGTACTGCCGCTCGGCTTCGTGAACGTGCGCGTTCTGGAGGACTATGGATCGGCTCTTTTCATCGCCCTTCCGTTCCTCTTGGGCTCATTGAGCGCCTATCTCTACAACCATTATGAACGTCGCACTTACTGGCAGAGCATCGGGATCGCCATGCTGACGACAACCATGGTACTCGGCTTGATCTTCGTGCTTGCCATGGAGGGAGTGATCTGCCTTATCATGGCTGCCCCCATCATCTATGCGATCGCCTTGGTGGGGGCCTTGATCGGTCATGCCATCGCCAACGAGAGCGCACGGCAGGCACCGGCCATGACCTTGGTGATACTGCTCGCCCCTTCGCTCATGGCCTTCGAGACGATCGAACCGCAGGCCGAACCGCTTTTCAAAGTGGTTACCGCCGTTCGGATCAATGCTCCGGCGCAACGCGTCTGGAACTCCTTGGTCACCTTTTCTCACATGAAGGATCCGGAGGAATTGATCTTCCGTGTCGGCATCTCCTACCCCATTGAGGCGCGCATAACCGGAACGGGTGTTGGGGCCTGCCGGTATTGCCAGTTCAACACGGGGGCCTTCGTAGAGCCGATCACCACATGGGACGAGCCGCGCTTGCTGGCCTTCAAGGTGGATTCCTTCCCGCCCCCGATGACCGAACTGTCCATCTACGAGAAGGTGAACGCACCACACATCCGCGGGTTCTTCCGCAGCCACCACGGCCAATTCCGCTTGGGAACCCTGCATGACGGATCCACGCTCCTGGAAGGAACCACGTGGTACACCCATGCCATCTGGCCCACTTGGTACTGGCGTTGGTGGAGCGACAGCATTTTGCACAGGATCCACGGTCGCGTATTGGAACACATCAGGTCCCAGGCCGAGGGATGAGCCCGCTCTTCCTCGGGGCCGAACCGTTCATGTAAGGCCAACCGTCGACCACCTGCTCCGGGATACTTTCACGGCCGATGTTGGAGCTGAAGGGGATCCGCAAGGCGTACCGCACCGGGGCCAATGTGCTGCAAGTGCTCAAGGGCATCGATCTGCGCATCGACAAGGGCGAACTGGTCAGCATCATGGGATCGTCCGGGTCCGGGAAGAGCACGTTGTTGAACATCATCGGGATCCTCGATGCGTACGATGAAGGTGAATACCGTCTCGATGGCCTGTTGATCAAGGACCAGTCCGAGGCGGAGAACGCGGGCCTCCGCAGCAAGTACATCGGCTTCATCTTCCAGAGCTTCAACCTGATCAGCTTCAAGAACGCGCTGGAGAACGTGGCCCTACCGCTCTACTACCAGGGCGTGCCGCGCAAGAAGCGCAACGAACAGGCCATGGCGATGCTGGAGAGCGTGGGCTTGAAGGACTGGGCCACGCACCTGCCGAACGAACTGAGCGGCGGACAGAAGCAACGCGTGGCCATCGCGCGCGCGCTGGTGAGCGGTCCGAAGATCATCCTCGCCGATGAACCCACCGGCGCACTCGACAGCACCACCAGCAAGGAGGTGATGGAACTGCTGAAAAAGGTGAACCGCGATCTTGGCATGACGGTGGTGATCGTTACGCACGAGCGCGCTGTGGCCGCCGCCAGCCAACGCGTGATCCGCTTGAAGGACGGACTGATCGAGAACGCGCACTTGGACCCCGCAACCCTGATGGCCGATGTGCGATAAAAAGTGCACATCCCACCGCAGGGGCGCAGAGTCGCGAAACACTGCAGAAACGATCATGCTCATGTTCGATCGATCAGCGCCCTCCGCGTCTGCGTGTCCCGTCAGTGATAAACCCACCTCCCATGTTCGATAGGGACAAGTGGGCCGAGATCTTCGAGAGCATCGGCAAGAACAAGCTGAGAACGGTGCTCACCGGTTTCGCTGTGGGTTGGGGCATCTTCATGCTCATTCTTCTGCTGGGTCTGGGCTCAGGATTGCGGAACGGCTTCTCGTACAACTTCAAGAACACCGCGACCAACAGCATCGAGGTGTGGGGCGGTCAGACCAGCAAGCCTTGGAACGGCCTGCCCGCCAACCGCGATGTGCGATTGACCGAGGACGATGTGGAGGACCTGCGACATACCATCCCGGGACTGGAGCACATCAGCGGCAGTTACCGTGTGTGGCGCGGCAACAGCCAATTGCAGCACGGCAAGAACTACGGCAGCTACAATATCCGTGGTGTGGTGACCGACCAGCAGGAACTGGAGAAACAGATCGTACTGAAAGGCCGCTTCATCAACGAGGTGGACGAATCACAGGTGCGCAAGGTCATCGTGATCGCCGAGGATGCGCAGAAGGAACTCTTCAAGGAAGAGGAGCCGATCGATCAATGGGTGAACGTGAACGGTGTGCCTTTCCAAGTGGTGGGACTCTACAAGTTCGAGCGCAGTGGTGGTGGTGGCATGATGAACCGCAGCCCGGTCTACATACCCCTCAGTGCCGCGCAGCAGGTCTTCAACGCGCAGCGCGATGTGGACGAGATCATGTTCAGCTTCGCCGATGGCAGCCTGCAGGGAGCCGAGATGGCGAAGGAGCGCGCGCGGCATGCCATCGCCCGCCGGCACAATTTCGACCCCACCGATGAGCGTGCGTTGTGGATCAACAACAACGTGGAAAATGTGAAGACCTTCAACAATGTCTTCACCGGTATCACGCTCTTCATCTGGTTCGTCGGCATCGGCAGCCTGATAGCTGGCATCGTGGGCATCGGCAACATCATGCTCATCGTGGTGAAGGACCGCACACGCGAGATCGGCATCCGTAAAGCGCTCGGTGCCACGCCAGCGAACGTGATCGGCCAGATCATCCAGGAAGCGGTCTTCGTCACCGCGCTCTTCGGCTACTTCGGCCTGCTCATGGGCATCGGCCTGGTGGAACTGCTCGCCAGTGCGATCCCGGGGAGTGAGATGTTCCGCGATCCATCCGTGGATCTCGATATCGCCATCAAGGCACTCGTGGCCTTGCTCATCGCGGGCACGCTCGCCGGCTTTTTCCCCGCGCGCCGTGCAGCCGCCATACGACCCATCGAAGCCCTCCGGGACGAATAGCCATGTTCGACAGGGACCGCTGGAGCGAGATATGGATGACGCTGAGCCGCAACAAGCTCCGCAGCTTCCTCACGATGTTCGGCGTGGGCTGGGGCATCTTCATGCTCGTAGTGATGCTCGGCATGGGCAACGGCCTGCGCAACGCAGTGCTCAGCGGCTTCGATGGCTGGTCAACCAATACCTGCTACGTATGGACGATGCCCACCACCAAGCCTTACGCGGGCTTCCAGCGCGGCCGTCGTTTCCTTTTCGACAACGATGACATCCGGTTGATCCGCCAGAACGTGAAAGGCATCAAGGTGTGTTCACCTGAACTGCAGCTCGGTGGCTGGCAAGGGGGCAACAACGTGAACTACGGCAGCAAGACCGCCGCCTTCTCCATCTATGGCGCGGAGCCGGAGATCATCACCATGGAACCGGTGAAGCTCGCGCAAGGCCGCTTCCTCAACCAACAGGACCAGATCGATCAACGCAAGGTGTGCGTTATCGGCAGGCAGGTGACCGATCGGTTGTTCGAGAAGGAGGATCCCATGGGCAAGTACATCCGCATCAACGGTGTGTATTTCCAGGTGGTAGGCACCGTGGTGCGCAAGAGCAGCGGGCAAATGGACGAGAATCCCGAGGCCAAGATCTTCGTTCCCTTCACCACCTTCCAGAAGTCGTTCAACAGCCTCAACCAGGTGCATTGGTTCAACATCACCGGCAAGGACGGCGAGGACGTGGCACGCATCGAAAGCGATGTGAAGAAGCTGATGGCCCGCAAGCACCGCGTTGACCCTACTGACGACAATGCCTTCGGCAGTTTCAACCTGCAGGAGATCTACAGCAAGATGTCCATGCTCTTCATCGCCATCTCCGCGATCAGCTGGGTGGTGGGCATCTTCTCGCTCATCGCGGGTGTCATCGGCATCGGCAACATCATGCTGGTGAGCATCAAGGAACGCACGAAGGAGATCGGCATCCGCCGGAGCATCGGTGCTACGCCGCGTGTGATCACCGCACAGATCGTACAGGAAGCCCTCACGCTCATCTTCATCGCGGGCTACTTCGGGCTGCTGGCCGCGGTGGGCCTGCTGGAACTCATCCGCAACGTGATGGGCGAAAGTGACTTCTTCAAGAACCCCGGCGTCGATCTGAGCGTGGCGTTGACCGCATTCTCCGTTCTCATCGTGAGCGGACTTCTCGCAGGCCTGCTCCCTGCACGCCGCGCACTGGCCATCAGAGCCGTTGACGCCCTCAGAGCCGAATGACACAACACCCATCGCCCAGCCTGCCCTGGGCATGACAAGACACAACATGAAACGCATCCTCAAGTACATCCTCCTGATCGGCCTGGTGGTCCTTTTCATCTGGACCATGTGGTTCCTCTACCAGAAGAGCGCCACCAAGCCGGACGAGTTCGCCATCGAGAAACCGGCCAAGCACAAGATCATCAAGAAGACGCTCGCCAACGGCAGCATCGTGCCCCGCAAGGAGATCCTGATCAAACCGGTGGTCAGTGGCATCGTACGCGAACTGTACCTGAAGGCCGGTGAACCCGTGAAGAAAGGCGCGGTGATCGCCAAGATCCAGATCGTGCCCGATATGCTTTCCCTGAGCAATGCGGAGAACCGCATGCACAGCGCGGAGATCGCATTGCAGAACGCACAGATGACCTTCGACCGCAACAAGCCGCTCGCCGACAAGGGCGTGATCAGTGCCAGTGAGATGCAGGGCTACGACATCGCCTTGCGGAACGCCAAGCAGGACCTGGCCACGGCACAGGATGCGCTGCAAGTGGTGCGCGATGGCATCAGCAAGAGCTCGGAGAACCAGAGCAACACGCTCGTGCGTTCCACCATCGATGGCATCGTGCTCGATGTGCCGGTGAAGGAAGGCAACAGCGTGATCGAGCGGAACAACTTCAACGAAGGCACCACGATCGCCAGCGTGGCCGATATGAACGACATCATCTTCCAAGGCAAGGTGGACGAGAGCGAGATCGGTCGCGTGAAGCTCGGCATGCCCGTGGTGATCACCGTGGGAGCCATCGACAACAAGAAATGGGATGCCTCATTGGAGTACATCGCTCCGAAAGGCGTGCTGGAGAACGGTGCGATCCAGTTCGAGATACGGGCCGCCGTGAACCTGCGTGATGGTGAAAGCCTGCGCGCCGGCTACAGCGCCAATGCCGAGATCGAACTGGACCGTCGGGACAGTGTGCTCACCGTGCCCGAGAGCATCGTCACCTTCAACACGAAAGGCGATAGCGCCTTCGTGGACGTGAAGAACGGCAAGGAGTGGAAGAAGACGTGGATCAAGACCGGCCTGAGCGATGGCATACGCATCGAAGTGCTGCACGGCGTGGAAGAGACCACGGAACTGAAGGGCGCCAAGAAGGAAGAGGAGCACAAGGACGGCCCACCACAGAACTGATCGTCAACCTCAGGGCAAGGGCACCATCGGCCCCTGCGCTTCCTTCATGCTGATGATGGAGTCCACCACGAACACGCTCATGCCGCGCCACGGCAGCGCGCCTTGGTACTCCACATAGTGCAGGTTGAAGGTCTTGCCGCTGTTCACCATCAGTTGCTTCGCCACGCGCTCGTCCTCCACCGAGAAGATGAACTCGTTGCTCTGCATGCTGCCGGCCTGCCCCTTCACGCCGGTCTGGATGAGCTTGCCTTCATAGGTCTTCCATAGCCAGCCCTTGTATACCACGTAATTCAGCTCCCCGCTCTTGGCGCCTTCGCCGAACACCCATGAGTAGCGGAAGTAGAAGATGATCGCGAGGACTGCGAGCACGATCAATGTGACGATCCAGAACGTTCTGCGCATGGTGGAAAGGTGGAAGGCGAAGCTACACCTCTGTTCCGCAGGGCTTCGCACCTTCGCGCACCAAGCCCTCAGCACATGCGCGGTCCCCTCCTGCTCCTCTTCCTTCTGCCCGTTACCCTCCTCGCCCAACCGGAGCCCGACTCCTTGGATGCGTACCTCGCCCGAACGGTGAAGGCCTTCGATCAACCCGGCCTCGCGGTGGGCGTGGTGAAGGACGGAAAGCTCATCTGGAGCCATGGCTACGGCAAACTGGATCTGGCCAAGCCCGATGCGGTGGACGCCAACTCCATCTTCTACCTCGCCAGCATGTCCAAGGCGTTCACCGCCTGTGCCATCGGCCTGCTGGTGGACGAAGGAAAGATCGGTTTCGATGATCCCGTGCGCCGGCACCTGCCTGAATTCAGTACGCCCGACGACCACGTGACCGAGCACATGATGGTGCGCGACCTGCTCTGCCACCGCAGCGGCTGGATCACCTTCGACGGTGACCTGCTCTGGTATGGAACGCATTACTCGCAGCAGGAGATCCTCGCTCACCACGCCAACGAGCCGTTCACGCTACCGTTCCGCAGCGAGTTCGGTTACAGCAACCTCATGTTCATCGCGGCCGCGCAATTGATCGAACGCGTGAGCGGAATGACCTGGGACCAGTTCATCACCTCCCGCATCATCCAGCCGCTGGGCATGGAACGCACACGGGTGCAGGTCGCCGATCTCGCCTCGATGAGCAATGTGGCCCTGCCGCACGTCCGCAAGAACCAGGACCCGAACGCACCGCAGAAGAGCATGCCTTATCAACCGCTGCTCGGTGCCGATGGGCCCTGCGGTGTGCTCAGTTGCATCAACGACCTGGCGAGGTGGGATGCGATGTGGATGAACGAAGGTGCTGTGAACGGCAAACCCTTCCTGAAGCCTGAAACCTGGACGACCATCACCACGAACCAGTTGAGCTTCGAGGTTTCGCCCGAGGAGACAGCGATGGGCAAGCACTACGATGGCGCAGCGATGGGCTGGTTCACCGAGGACCGCGATGGTTACAAGATCATCACGCACAGCGGTGGTATGCCCGGCTTCGTGCTGAACCATGCGGTAGTACCGGAGAAGGACTTCGCTGTGATCTGCCTTGGCAATGGCGAGAGCTACAGCGTATTCGCCGCCACGAACTACCTGCTCGATCAATACCTCGGAAGTGGCAAGGCGGATCCAACGGGTGAGGTGCTGCCTCGGATCAAGAAGCGGAATGAACGCGAAGCGAAGCGTGTGGCCGATCGCATGGCCGCGCGTGCTAAGGGAACCAAGCCATCCGCGACGATCAGCGCTTATGCAGGCACCTATACTGACAAGGTGTATGGCGATGCCACCGTGACGGAGAAGGATGGCAAGCTCACGCTCTCCTTCGTTCCAGCGCCCGAGCTCTTCACCGGACCGCTCGATCACTGGCACTACGACACGTTCGAATGGTCGCATGCCGATCCCTTCCTGGAGAAGGGCTACATCACCTTCAACTTCGATGCGGACCATAAGGTGACCGGCTTCAGGATCGCCTTGCACAGCCCGGATTTCCACTTCTGGAAACTGGACTTCAAGCGGAACCCTTGACGCATCCATGTGCACGCCAACGCGCAGGAATACCGGTCTCTTCTTCCTGCTGGTCCTATTGCTCTCTTCCTGGCACATCGACCATGGTCGCAACGACAGCACGGTGAGCCGCGCCGCCATGGTGGCTGCCATCGTCGAGGAGGGCACACTCCGCATCGACCGGTTCCAGGAACTGACCGGTGACAAGTCGCTCATCAACGGTCACTACTACTCGGACAAGGCACCCCTACCTGCATTGCTCATCGTGCCGGTATACTGGAGCATCGTGCACACCGGCCTTTACGACCCCACCGGTCGTGCGCTGCTCGACGGACCCTTGCTCATGCTCGGTGGGTTCTTCGCTGGCAGCCTTCCCTTCGCCTTGCTCGCAACGCTTGCCTGGCGCCGTTCCGCATCTTTGATCACACTGCGCAGACCTGCTGCCATCACCGCTGCCGCGTTCATCGGCTCCTTTCTCTTCGGCTATACCGGCAATTTCAACGCGCACTTGCTGGCCGCCTGCTTCCTCGTGCTTGCCTTGGCTGCGTGGGAGAAGGAGCACATGTCCCTCTGCGGGACGTTCAGTGCTGCGGCCGTATCCTGTGAATATCCGTTGCTGCTCTTCCCGGTCTACTGGTCCGTTCTGTTGGCGACAACTCAAGGTACTTTCCGCAGCAGGGTGGAACGCATCGCACGCTTCGTGTTCGGAGGCCTGCCGATGTTGCTCCTCCTGCTCTGGCACAATGCATCGATCACGGGTGACCCGCTCTCCCTCGGATACCAGCACGAGGCGAACTACACGTTCATGCGCGATGGCTTCGGTTTTTCATGGCCGCAGTGGGAAGCGCTTCGGGGCCTCACCTTCAGCTCCTATCGGGGTGTATTCTTCTATGCACCGGTGATGATCGCGCTGACGTTCGTCTGGCTCGCTAACCGACCTACCATGAGCGCCCTGTTGCTCAGCCCTGTTATTGTACCATCCGTTCTCCTTCTCCTCCTCATTTCGTCCTACGCCATGTGGTGGGGCGGTTGGTCCTTCGGTCCAAGGCATTTGATCGGAATGGCTGCTGCGTTGCTCTATCGCGGACTGCCGCTCCTGGTTGGTCACCGCATTGGCCGCGTTCTCTTCGTTCCTACTGCGCTCTTCGGCCTTCTTCTTTCCGTAGGCGCCGTCTGTACGGTGGGATCAACGTTCCCGACTGAGACACGGGAGCCGCTCAGCGATCGCTTGCTTCCCGCCGTTCTCCTCGGGCGCTGGTCCGATGCACAACTACCGCTGGTCTTCGGTTGGTCGCCCGGAATGTGCACGGCGCTGTTCCTCGTTCTTCTTCTTCTCACCTTTTTCGCGTTCTGGAGGCTTGATCATCGACCCGCATGAAGCATCGTTTCCATTGCCCAAGCTCAGAAGGTGAACTGGTGCCTCTTCCGGAAGAAGAAGCGGCCCATGCACTGCGTGTTTTACGGCTGCGCGATGGCGACTCCATCATACTCGTTGACGGTAAGGGAAACACCGCGGAAGCGCGACTGGTGATACAAGGACGACAGGAATGCCTCGCTCAAGTGGTCGTTCGGCGATCCCACGAGAAGGAACGTCAAGCGCGCATCCATCTTGCGGTGGCGCCCACCAAGCAGATCGATCGCTTCGAATGGATGCTGGAGAAGTGCACCGAGATCGGCGTGGACCGGATAACGCCGTTGATGACGCAACGCACTGAGCGCGCCCATCTGCGTCACGACCGCTTGAACAAGGTGCTCATCAGCGCGATGAAACAATCCCAGCGCGCATGGCTGCCCGTTCTGGATGGACCGACCGAACTGAAGACACTGATCACCGGCCCATTGCCGGAACAACGCTTCTTCGGTTGGTGCGAAGGCGAACGCGCAATGCTGACGAGCGCCTATCGCCCGAATGCGGACGTCCTTCTGCTCATCGGCCCGGAAGGCGACTTCACCGCCCAAGAATCCGCTGAACTACGCGCTGCTGCCTTCCAAGCCGTGAGCCTGGGCGAAGCCCGCCTGCGTTCAGAGACCGCCGCCGTGGCCGCCTGTACGTGGATGAACTTCGCCCAACTCGTGTGAACGGCCGTGCGGTAACCGCTTCGATCATCCATCTTCGCCTCATGTTCCGAACGCTCCTTGTGATCGCCACCATGGGCACATGGGCCCTGAAGCCGATGAGCGCGAACGCGCAAGGCACCTTCCAGTTGGCTGTGCTGAAGTACAACGGCGGTGGCGACTGGTACGCGAACCCGACCGCCGTGCCCAACCTGGTGAAGTTCTGCAACACCAACATCGGCACCAACATCAATGCAGAAGTGCCAGCGGTGGAGGTGGGCAGCCCGGACATCTTCACCTACCCTTGGCTGGACGTGACCGGTCATGGCAACATCGTGTTCAGCGCACAAGAAGCGGACAACCTGCGCACCTACCTGATCGGTGGCGGCTTCCTGCACCTCAGCGACAACTATGGCCTGGACAAGTTCATTCGCCCTGCGATGAAGACCGTGTTCCCCGAACTCGAGTTCATCGAACTGCCCTTCTCCCACGCCGTGTACCATCAGAAATACGACTTCCCGCGCGGCCTGCCGAAGATCCATGAACACGATGGAAAGGCTCCCCAAGGTTTCGGGCTCATCTGGGAAGGACGCCTCGTCTGTTTCTACGACTACGAGTGCGACCTCGGCGATGGATGGGAGGATCCCGGCGTGCACAATGACAGTGAGGAGAACCGCCGCAAAGCACTACAGATGGGCGCCAACCTCGTGCAGTACGTGTTCAGCGGAACGCAATAGACCAGGAGCAGGGGCAGGGGCAGGAACAGGAACAGGAGCAGGAGCAACTGGCAACTGGCAACCACCAACCGGCAACTGGCGATCGACCCGCTCACTTGTTCAGCTTCACCACCTTCTTGCGGGCGCGCATGTTCAACAGTTCCACGCCGAAGCTGAAGGCCATGGCGAAGTAGGCGTAGCCCTTGTCGATGTGGCTCTTGTGGATCGGCTCCAGACCATCGAAGAAAAGCAGGAAGCCCACCAGTACGAGGAAGGACAAGGCGAGCATCTTCAACGCTGGATGCTGCTCGATGAAGTGGCTGATCCCGTTGGAGAAGAAGAACATCACCACCATGGCGATCACCACCGCCAGGATCATGATCTCCACGTGCTTCGCCAGACCGATCGCCGTGACGATGCTGTCGAAGGAGAAGACCATGTCCACGAGCAGTATCTGGACCACCAACGCCGTGAACGCCTTGTTGGCTGATGCCGGCTCGGGGTGCTCCTCCCCGCTCTCCAATTTCTCATGGATCTCCTTCGCTGACTTGTAAAGAAGGAACAGGCCGCCCGCCAGCATGATGAGGTTGTGCAGGTTGAAACCCCACTCCCCGATGCGGAACAGCTCGTTCTCCCCATGTTGCAAGAGCCAGCCCAAGCTGAGCAGCAATGCGGAGCGCACGAGGATGCCACCGATCATCCACAAGCGCCGTGCGCGCAGCCGTTTCTCCTGGGGAATGCGGCCCAGGATGATGGAAACGAAGATGACGTTGTCGATGCCCAGCACCACTTCCAACGTGGCCAGGGTCAACAGGCTGATCAGCGAATCGAGGGTGAACAGGTGCTCCATGATGCAGCGGCGAAGATGCGACCAAGTGACGAACCGAGGCAGCGCCGGGGCACGCCGCAACGTCAGATCCTTGGAACCCACACCTGATCCAGAAAACGACACGACATGAAACACCTCTATGCATCGCTCACCGTCCTGCTGCTCGCTTCGTCCTCTCAAGCGCAGATCACCAACGGTAGTTTCGAGGATGCCAACGGCCCCAGCCTTGCCGGTTGGGAATGGACCTGCGACGATCCAGTATTATCCATGGACGCGCCTGTGGATGGCGGCACCTGGTCGGCTTGGAAACAATCCGGACACACCAAGGGCTGCTTCCCGAACTACCTGTACCAGCGGATCCCGAACGTGAACTACGGTGCGCCTTACATCCTTAGCGGTTGGGGCAAATGCCCGATCGGCGATGTCTCGTTCTGCCTGGGCGCTACCATCGGTTTCGGCACCATCAACAACGGCGCCTTCACCTTGGCAGAAACCGCAACGAACAGCGAGCCTGACTGGTCCTACCTGAACGTGGAGCAGGCGTTCCAACCGAGTGCCGGTGATACCGCGATCGTGGTGCTCTCCGCTGGTTTGATCGGCGGTCCGATCAACCCGTTGCCAGCGGGCTTCGATCGGATCATGCTGAGCATCTTCGAAAGTGTGGCCGAGATCTCGCGCGCTGGTGTATCGCTCTTCCCTGATCCGGCTTCTGATGTCCTGCACGTAGGCTGTGCGGTGCCCATGACCAACGTGGAAGTGCTCGATCAACAAGGGCGCTTGTTGTTGAACCTTGCTACCAGCAGTACCACCGTTCATGTGAACGTTGCATCACTTCCAACAGGCAGCTACCTCTTACGCACCACCACTTCCCAAGGCGTTACCACCGAACGCTTCATCAAGAAGTGAGGGCGGAGCGCAACAGCATCGTTACTTCCTCGGCCCGCGTCAGCACCATCACATGCTGCCCGCCTTTCACGGTGTGATCCACCGGGAACCGCAACGGGGTGACGATGTCCTTGTCCCCGTGGATGCGCACCAACGTCCCCTTCCATGGTGAGCCTTCCCAACGCAGAATGGCCTGCGTGCCGCGCCGGATCTGTCCCGCACCTTGCTGCTTCGCCATGTCCCACAACAGCGCATCGATGTCCGCCGCACGCCGATCGATCACGCGTTTCAACGGCCACGCCAGTCGCATCGCCCAGTCGCGGATGAACGTTGACAGCCCGAGGCGCGCACTGATGCGGACGAACGGCGGCCATTCCTTCGGGCCGGTCCACGACGAGATGAGAATGACCTTCCGCGGATACGTCAGCGCGGCGAGTTCCTGTGCCACCATGCCGCCCATGCTTACCCCCACCAGCGCATGCGGTTCGCTCGCATCGACCGTAGGCATCATGCGCTGCGCGATGGACCGAAGTGTATCGTCCGCACGGAACTCCGGCCAACGCAAGGTGACCACGTTCAACCCCGACAGGTCGAGACGACCGAACAAGCGCTCATCGCAGCCGACACCGGGAAGGAAGTAGACCGTCACGAGGTGTGCGCGCGAACGACCGCGAGCGCGGCTTCCATCATTTCATGCATCAGCACATCGTTCTCCACGAAGGGCACGCGCTTGCGCAGTTCCTTGTGCAATGCCTCTACCGGTGGGCTACTGCGCGAAGGACGGCGCAGGTCCAATGCCTGACCGGCGTTGAGCAGTTCGATGGCGAGAATGCGTTCCACATCGTGCGCGACCGCCCAGGTCTTGATCGCAGCCGCCGCGCCCATGCTCACGTGGTCCTCCTGTCCGTTGCTGCTGTCGATCGTGTCCACGCTGTTCGGCATGCTGCGCGCCTTGTTCGCGCTCACCAATGAAGCCGCCGTGTATTGCGGGATCATGAAACCGCTGTTGATTCCCGGCTTTGCGACGAGGTAAGCAGGAAGTCCACGCTGCCCACCGATCAACTTGTAGGTGCGTCGCTCGCTGATGCTTCCCAGTTCCGCTAGAGCGATCGCCAGGAAGTCCAGTGCCAAGGCCAGGGGCTGCCCGTGGAAATTGCCCGCGCTCACCACCAGGTCCTCGTCATCGAAAACGGTGGGGTTGTCCGTCACCGCTTCCAGTTCGCGCTCCACCACGTTCTTCACATAGGCGATGGCATCACGGCTCGCTCCATGCACCTGCGGAATGCAACGGAACGAATATGGATCCTGCACGTGCTTCTTCGGGCGTGCCAACAATTGACTGCCCTTCAGCAAGGCACGGATGTGACCCGCCACGGCCGCTTGCCCGGGATGCGGACGCACCGCATGCACCGAAGGATGGAAGGGTTCGATGCGCCCGTCGTACGCATCCAATGACATCGCAGCGATCACATCGGCCAGGTGCGCGAGCCGCTCCGCCTTCAACGTGAGCAGCGCGGCATACGCGTTCATGAACTGCGTGCCGTTCAACAGTGCGAGCCCTTCTTTCGGACCCAACTGTAGCGGCTGCCAACCGAGCGCTTTCAACGCCTTCGCGGCGGTCATGCGCTTTCCCTTCCACACCACTTCGCCCAAGCCCAAGAGTGGCAGGCTCAAGTGGGCGAGCGGTGCGAGATCACCCGAGGCACCGAGGGAACCGCGCTCATACACCACGGGAAGCACATCCGCATTGTACATGTCAACGAAGCGCTGCACGGTGGCGGGGGCTACCGCGCTGTGCCCGAAGGCCATGTTCTGCACCTTCAGCACGAGCATGGCGCGCACGATGTCCGCCGGGACCGGATCACCGCTGCCGCAGGCGTGGCTCATCACCAGGTTGCGTTGCAATTGCGCGAGGTCCTTCTTGTCGATGCTCGTGTCCGCAAGAGAGCCGAAGCCCGTGTTCACACCGTAGATCGGTGCATCGCTCTTCTTCAACCGGTCACTGAGGTAGGCGTGGCTGCGCTTTACAGCGGCTGTCGCATCCTTGGAAAGCGTGATAGGACTGCGCGTACTCAGGATGTGGTCCAGTTCGGCCAGTTCGAGGCCAACGGTACCGATGGGATGATGGGTCGGGGGCATGTTCCGTTCGATCAGGTAAGCAGCGCGATCACTTCAGCGATGGACATGGCGTTGCCTTTCTCGTTGGCACCCATCTTCTTCAACGTGACGGTGCCAGCGCTCATCTCGCTTTCCCCCACGATGGCCACATAGGGTATGTTCTTCTTCTCGGCGTACGTGAACTGCTTCGGCAGCTTGGCATTGTCCGGATAGAGTTCCGCAGCGATGCCCGCTTCCCTGACCTGTCGCAGCAGCTTCAGGCAATGCATGGCCTCCGCCTCGCCGAAGTTGGCGAAGAGCAGTTTCGTACTACCGCCCAATTCCGCGGGGAACTTGCCGGTCTCCAGCAGCACATCATAGATGCGGTCCGCACCGAAGCTGATGCCCACGCCGCTCATGCCTTTCAAGCCGAAGACGCCGGTGAGGTCATCGTAGCGACCACCGCCACAGATGCTGCTCTGCAGGGAGCCCTCAAGCGCTTTCACCTCGAAGATGGCACCGGTATAGTAGTCCAGGCCACGGGCGAGTGTCGGGTCGAATTCCACTTTGGCTTTCTTCGAATTGCCAACGTGGCCGAAAATGAAATTCAGGTTCTCCAATCCCTGATGGGCTATGGCCGAAGACACCAGCCACATCTTGAGCTGAGGATACTGCATACTCCAATCTCCCCGCAGATCGAACAGTGGTGCGATGCGACCGATCGCTTCGTCCGTGATGCCCTTCGTTCGCATCTCCTCCTCCACTTTCTCGCGTCCGATCTTGTCGAGCTTATCAATGGCGGTGACCATGTCCACCACTTTCTCCGGCTGCCCGCTGATCTCCGCGATGCCGCTGAGCACTTTGCGATCATTGATCTTGATCACCACCTGCAACCCGAGCGCGGTGAATACCTCATCGAACAGCTGGACCAGCTCGATCTCGTTCAACAGGCTCGTGCTGCCGATCACATCCGCATCGCACTGATAGAATTCGCGGTAACGACCCTTCTGCGGACGATCCGCCCGCCACACGGGTTGGATCTGGTAGCGCTTGAAGGGGAAGGCCAGTTCGTTCTGATGTTGAACAACAAAGCGCGCGAAAGGCACGGTGAGATCGTAGCGCAGTGCTGAGTCGGAAGCAATTCGCTCAAATAATTCAATAAAGAGGTCTTTGCTGAAGCTGTCCCCGGCCCAGGCCGCGTTATATCCTGACCTGACCGCATCTCGAAGCCTTTCGCCGCGGTTCTGAATCTTGAAAATGAGGCGATCGCCCTCCTCCCCGTACTTGCCCGTGAGCGTTTCGAGGTTCTCCATCGCCGGGGTTTCCAGCGGCAGGAAGCCGTACTTCTGGAAGACCTTCTCGATGGTGTTGAAGATGTACTTGCGGCGCAGCATCTCCTGCGGTCCGAAGTCGCGTGTGCCTTTGGGTATGGAGGGCTTCGTGGCCATGGCGCGCGAAAGTACCCGGCAACGACCAACAGCGAAGTCCTTCGCCGGGCAGCCACAACCACAGAACGGGGTGGCAGCACCCCAGCCAGCAAGCATCTCCGAACGAGTGGAGGGCGAGCTTCGTCTTCGCGAAAGCCAATGAACGCGCGACACGCCGCGTGTTCACCTCTTTCTGGCACCGCACTGGAAAACGGATGGTGACAACCAAACACCATCACCCATGCGCGACCTGTTGTACCTCCTCGCCGTCATCCTCATCATCGGTTGGGTGCTCGGCTTCTTCGTCTACAGTGCCGGAGCGCTCATCCACCTGTTGCTCGTGCTGGCGGTGATCGCCATCCTGCTGCGCGTGATCCGCGGCAAGGCCCCCATCGATTGATGCGCGGGTACATTCGCATGCATGAGCACCACACCCGACTTCTCTCCCGCTCCTTCCAGTGTGATGACCGTGCGGTTCCAGGACTGCGATCCGTTCAACCACCTGAACAACGGCCGCTACATCGATTACTTCCTGAACGCGCGGGAAGACCACCTGCTCACCCATTACGGGTTCGACATCTACGGCATCGCCAAGGAGACCGGGCTGAGCTGGGTCGTGAGCACCAGCCAGGTGGCCTACCTACGCCCGGCCTTCCTCATGGAGAAGGTCATGATCGGTTCACAGCTCATCGCCTACAGCCCGAAACACGTGCAAGTGGAAATGCGCATGTGGGACGAGGCGCAACAGGTGCTGAAGTCGCTCTGCTGGATGAGCTTCGTTCACTACGACCTGCGCCAGAACAGCGTGGCCGAGCACTCCGCTGCTTACATGGACCTGTTCAAGCGCGTGCACGCACCGGTGGAAGCGACGAGCTTCGACGAGCGGCTTCGGGAACTGCGGAAGGGCTAACGTGGCTGGCGCGGCTATTCACGAACCACACGTTGCCGCCCAAGCAAAAGACCTGATGTGCCCAGCACTTGTACGTCATATACACCACTACGCAGTCCTGAAAGGTCGATGATGTTCACGAACGACCGCCGCATTATCGCCCTGCCCAGGGCATCAAGCACCAACACTTCCTGCGCATCGCTCCCCGAATAAGTGAGCCGCACGAGGCCATTCGTTGGATTGGGCATCAATTTCAAGAAATCGCGCCGTTCGAAAGCCGGAGTTGCTCCAGTAGTCAGATCGCCACCGATCGCCGCGAAAAACGGTGAGACCAGAGGGCCTACTGAAAAATTGCCGTGCGCAACGAAGACGCGTTGTCCAGAGATCGCCATGTCCACCACATCCGCGTTCGTTTCAAGGATGAAGGGGCCGACATCCCAGGATGTGGCGATCCCTGATGCCGGGTCCAGTTCCGCATAATGCGCACGTTGATCATTACCGACATGATCGAATTGACCGCCGATCATCAATGTTCCCTGCGGTGAGGGTTCCATCTGGGTAACCCTGGACTCCGGGTAATCGATGTTGGACAATAAGGGCATCCATGGCAATAATGTTCCGTCGTCAGCATCGAAGGCAGCGATGCCTGGCCTGCTTTCACCACCTATCGCTTGCAACAGTCCTCCCACATACAACGTGGTGTCCAACACCAGAAGATCATCCACCGCGCCTGAAAGCATGGGGTTCCATGCCAAAGGAGCTCCGCTTACCAGATCAACAGCTCCAAGGAGGTCGTGTGACTGACCGCCTATATGGTGGAACGCTCCTCCCAGGTAAACCCGGCTCCCCCGCACTGCGACTTCGTTTACTTCTCCGTCTATCACCGGATGCCAGGTGGAAACCGCCCCTGTGCTCGCATCGACGCTTGCCAGACGCTGATGGGTGGATCCGTTCACTTGTGTGAAGTTCCCGGCGATGATCAAAGAACCATCCACGGGTTCCATGTCCATCACTGTCGTGTTCACTGTTGGCGCCCAATTGGTAAGCGTTCGCGTGTTCGTGTTGAAACAGGCAAGGTTCTGCCTGCTCTGTCCATCCGCGCTGAAGAAGCCTCCAGCCACATACAGAAGGCTGTCGATCAGCTGGAAACGCAAGATGGCTGCACCTGTTGTGAAAGGAGCCCATTCGACCGGCTCTCCTGTGTTCATGTCCAATGCCGCGAAACCCTCCCGCGCAACCCCGGTAATGGTGAACCATTCGCCGCCCAGATAGACCTTCCCATGGGCTGCTGCAACGCATAGCGCCAGTTGGGTCGGGTGCACGTACCAGGAGGTGAATGGGGAACCGGTCACCCTGTTCACCTTGGCGAGATGCTGGCAGGGTTGGTTGTGTACGGTGCTGAACAAACCCGCTGCCCAGACCGTGTCGCCGTCAACCTGAATATCGTAAACATCCAGATCCGCGTTCGGATCGAATGCCGTGAGCGATCCGTTGGTCATTTGAAAGGAAGCCAAACGGTTGCGAACCGCTCCATTCACGTGCGTGAAAACGCCTGCCATGTACACCTGACCGTTCGCGATCTCCATGTCGTAGACATAGCCATCCACGGTAGGCGCCCAAGGCGCGGCCGTTCCAACCGTCGTGTCCAGGACCGCAAGCCGCACGTTGGTCGCACCACCGATCTCCTCGAAGGATCCGGACAAATAGATCAGACCGCCCTCCGCCGCCATGCTCTGGAGCATTCCGGTCATCGTGGGCGACCACGGACCAACCGCGCCCGAAATCGGATCCACCGCTCCAAGACCTTGACGAGGTTGTCCGCCGAGTTCAGTGAACTGACCTCCCAGGAAAAGCCGGTTCCCGCTCTTTCGTATGCGACCAACTGGACCGTTGACATGAGCATCGAAGGGCAGGAGCGCACCTGTTACTGCATCAACTGCGGCAAGACCAAGACGCTCAACGCCGTTCACTTGCGTGAACTCACCCGCCACGTAAAGCACATTCCCGGACAACAGTATCTCTTGCACATTGCCGTTGAAGCCAGGAGCCCATGGATCCACTGTCCCGTCCTCGTTCAACCGTGCCACAAAAGGTCGAGACTGGCCCCCAACGTGATCGAAATAGCCACGAATGAACCAACCACCACCAGGAATGGGCAAGGCTTGTTGCACCGCATGGTTCGGCCTAGCGAACTCCATCTGCGGTTCGCCGCTCGTGCTGCTTACCACGCAACCGAAAGCCGTTGGTGGACCCACCTGCTTGAAGTCTCCTCCTATGTAGACCGTTTCATGTACCTCATCCACGCAGAGCGCAAGCGTGTTCCCATCCGGGATCCACCAATGTGGTTCAACCACCTGAGCGATGGCGAGCGGCATCAAGCACAGTTGCATTGCGGCGACCACCAACGAATGGCTGAGATAGGATCCCAAACAAGGCATGGTCCGTTGGGTCGGAAGGGCTTTGTTCATCAAGCAAAGGTGTATGGGGTTGTTCGGGAGCGTATGGCACACACGAAGTAATGCGCTTGGATCACATCACCTATCCATCGACCGGTCGGACAAAGCCTGAACGCACCGAACGCATTGCGCAGCGGGCAAGGTGTGGGAAGCCCGTACTGAAGAAGTAGGAACCGCGCAGAGCCTCTACTTATGAACAGCACTTGGGCGCTGAAGCGGCACGGGGTAATTTGACCTGCGGTTACCCACCGCATGACCAAGCTGTCCCCACCGCTCACCTGCGCTCTGTTCGTTCTGTTGGCAGGCAGCATCGCAGCACAGAACGTTTCGCCATCCGTTGTCGGTTCGGCGGGAGGGCGCCTGAGTACAGGTGCGGCCCGGCTTGATCAGTCCATTGGTGAAGCGGCGTTCACCTCGCTTACGGGTCCAACCCTGCTGTTGGAACAAGGCTTCCTCCACGGTGAACCAGTTCGCTTGCGGTTGAACATCCGTGCGTTCCTTCAAGGACCGTTCGACGAGGTCACCGGCAGCATGAAGGATCAGCTCCGCACAAGTGGATACCTGCCCATGACCGAACCCTTCACTGCGCTGGGCTTGCCGCAGACCAATGGAGGTGGTGAGCGCACCACGGCTTCCGTGCTGGCCATGAGCGGAACCGATGCCGTGGTGGATTGGATCCATGTGGAACTGCGCGCCGCCGATGACAGCACCCATGTGATCGCTACCCGCAACGCGTTGCTTCAACGCGACGGTGACATCGTTGAAACGGATGGTTCCACCGCGCTCGGGTTCGCCGCGCCAGCGGGTGACTATTTCATCTCGGTGCATCACCGCAACCACTTGGGCGTGATGACGGCCGATGCCTTGTCGCTGTCCAGCACGCCTTCGAACATGGATCTCACCACCGGCTCCTTCGCACTCTACGGAAGCGATGCGCAACAAAGCGTCGGGGCCTACCGCGTCCTATGGGCGGGCGATGTCTCACACGATGGTTCGATCCGCTACACAGGTGCAGGGAACGATCGCGATCCTGTGCTCGTTACCGTGGGTGGAAACACGCCCAACAACAGCCTGTCGGGTTACCAAACCAGCGATGTGAACCTGGATGGCACCGTGAAATACACCGGTGCCGACAACGACCGCGATCCGATCCTGATCAATGTGGGCAGCACCACGCCCAACAACACGCGGGCAGCGCAACTGCCCTGAACGATGATGATCATGCGTATGAAGAACTGCCGTTCCCTCCTGCTGGCATCCCTGATGATGACCGGTCTTGCGTTGCACGCACAAGTGCCCCAGGCCATCAGCTACCAGGCCGTGCTGCGCGAACCCTTGAGCGGTCTACCCATGGCCAGTGCCACGGGCGCGGTGCGCTTCCTGCTGCACGGTGATTCACCTTCCGGTCCGGTGCTCTATGCGGAGGATCACACCCTGAGCACCAACGAACAAGGTCTTTTCGCCCTTTCCATTGGAACAGGCTCTTCCACCAGCGGCACGTTCGACCCGACCGCTTGGAGCCAACTGCTCTTCCTGGAAACACAAGTGGACATCGGCAACACCGGCAGCTTCACCACCATGGGAACGCAGCAGTTGTTGAGCGTGCCCTACGCCCTGCGCGCCGGAAGCAGCAGCGATGTGCCGCGCGGCACCGAAGTGGGACAGATCGCGCATTGGGACGGGACCACTTGGGTGGTGGACAGCGGGCTGTACGTGCATCAACGTCGCTTCGGCATCGGCGATCAACAGCCCGAAGCTCCACTTGCGATCAAGAGCCGTGAGGTCCTGAAGACCTATTTCCAGACGGGCGACATTCCTTCACAGAACGATTTCGCCTTCACTCAGGACAGTACAGGATTCAGTGTTGAGCAAGGAACCTCCACCGCCCACGACAGTCGGTTGATGATCCAAAGTGGCACCGGTAATGTCGGAGTGAACGAAAAGTCGCCCTTCGCGACGCTGCATGTGACGAAACCCGCCGCTGACCCCACATCGCCCGTCGCACTCAGCGAGAACACCGGCATAGCCATGTTCGGCCCGCTGGAGCAGCATCTGATCATGGACGCGCAGAGCATCCAGTCACGGATCCTGATGGCGGGGGCGACTTCGATGTCCGGTAGTTCTGGAAAACTCCACCTGCAGCCGCTCGGTGGTGATCTGGTGATCCACGATCAGGACGCCACCGGTTCATCACGCGTGACCATTACGAGCAACGGCAACGTGGGCATCAATGAGACCGCTCCTGACACCAAGTTCCATGTGAGCCGCTCGCTGTCGGACCCTGATGCTTCTTCCAGCCTTTCCCCGCACTCCGGCCTCGCGGTGTTCGGCCCGATGACCAGCAACATCGTTCTTGACCATAAAGGGATACAAGCTCGCGAAGGAGTGATCACGGCGGAAAATGTGCAGGGAGCCGTGACCGAACTTGAGCTGCAACGTTTGGGCGGCGGCCTTTTGATCCATGGCAATTCCGCACAGGAGGATGAAAAGGTCATCATCTCCAGCAACGGCAAGATCGGCGTAGGCGTTGTGATACCGCATGAGAAGCTCGAAGTGAACGGACGCATCATCGTGGGTGACGCCACTTCATCCGCAACTCCGGTCAACGGGACCATACGCTACAACGGCACCGACTTCGAAGGATACACCGCTGGAGATTGGGCGATCTTCAACGGTTCATCCTGGGAGAAGGTGGACAACAGCGGTCGCTTCACCCTCACGTCACCCCCGGAAATGCTGGTGGGTATCGGAACCGATACGGCCAGCGCCTTGCTGGACGTATCACTGCACACGGCCACCGGCAAACCGACCCAAGCTGCGTTCGTTTCGCTCATCGACAGCTACGTTTCGATACCCGAGGATCGCCACCTGATCGGGCTCAAGATCCAGACATCCGGCTCTGCATCGGCCGCGGGCTTCTCGAAGAACATCGGACTGCATGTGGCGAACGTGAGCGGTCAAGCAGCCGCGGAGAACAACCTCGCCGCCGTGCTCAACGGCAACGTGGTGATCGGAGGCCTGCAATCAACGAGCAAGGAGGTGGGCGCAGGAGGAACGAACGTGTTGGCGATCCAGAACGGCGCCGCTCCTTCCGCACCACCCGTCTCCAGCAGCGGGTTGCCCGATGCGGGCGTACAGCTCTGGTCCGCCACCGATGCCACGGGTACTTCCGTTCTCCACCTGATGAACGGCGACGGTACGGAGATCAAGCTTCAACGGACGAGCGCGCTTACCGCGCCGAACATGGACCCGCTCGGTCCAGGGGTGGATCCTTCCACCGCAGCGTTGATCGAGAACATGCGCACCCGTATCAACGAGTTGGAAACGAAGCTGAGGTCGCTGGGGTTGATCACGCCGTGACCGCTCGTACACGCGAGCGACCGCCCGCAAGAAGAGCAGCGGGGGAACCACCGCTGTTCGGCTTGCTTTGAAGTGATCCGCACGGTCGCTCGTCTACCCTTCCGTGGAAGCGGGCGAACTGGACATCCGGATGGTCGATAAGCAACGCAACATCGCAGCAGCGGTGCAACGCTATGGCAGTGCACTGGGCCGCTTCATACGGGGCCGCGTGCCCACCGATGCCGATGCGGAGGATGTGCTGCAGGACGTGTGGACGCAGTTCGCCAGTGTGCCCGAAGTGGACACGATCGAGCAGGTGAGCGGCTGGCTCTTCCGGGTCGCGCGCAACAAGATCACCGACCGCTTCCGCAAGAAGCGCACGGCTGCTCTGGAGGACTTCGCCTATGAGGACGAGGACGGCGGCCTGGGATTCCGCGAGATCCTGCTGGCCGATGACAACGATCCGGACCTCGCCGAACTGAAGCGCATCTTCTGGGAGGAACTGATGTCCGCACTGGAAGACCTTCCACCGGCACAGCGCGAGGTCTTCGTGCTGAACGAAATGGAAGAGATCACCCTGCAGGAAATCGCCGATCGCAGCGGTGAGAATCTCAAAACGATCATCTCGCGCAAACGCTACGCGGTGATGAAGCTGCGGGAACGCCTGAAACGCACCTATGATGAACTCGTCCGTGGTTGAACACGGGCACAACGAACGAACGCCATGATGCTCTGGAAACGACCCTACCTCATCCCCTTCTTCGTGATCGCCGCCGTAGCGGTGATGGGGACCGTGGTGATGCTGCTGTGGAACGCCATCATACCCGGGCTCACGGGCTGGCAACTGCTCACCTGGCCGAAAGCCGTCGGCCTCCTGGTGCTGTGCAAGATCCTGTTCGGTGGCTTCCGCGGAAAACACGGACAGGGTGGCCCGCCGTGGCACCGTCGCGCGTGGCGAGAGAAGTGGGCGAACATGAGCGAGGAACAACGCGCCGAGATGCGCCAGCGCTGGCAACAACGCTGCGGCCGCTGGGGCCGTACGGAACCACAACAACCCTGATCATGCTCAAGCAGAACCCTGTGCTGGTCTTCCGCACCTCCGTGGGCACGCAGGCGGAAGTGGAACGGTTGAAACCTGCACTGGACGCCATGCTCGATATCCGCGGCCGATGGAATTTCGACCTGGATGATCGGGATCGCGTGCTGCGTTTCGAAACGGACAGTTCAACACCCACTGCGGTGATGCAGGTGATGCACCAGCATGGACACGAGTGTTCCGAACTGGAGTAGGTACTTCGCTCAGCGCTTCACGAACCGCAGCGGCGTGGCCGAGCCATCCAACATGCGAACGAAGTAGAGGCCAGCGTTGAACCCGCCGGTAGGAACGCTCAGGCGCGAGCCGTTGCTGGTGCGCTGTGCGACTACAGCACCCGTGGCATCCAGTACTTGCACCAGTTGCTGACCGGCGCCTTCCGGCATGTTCACGAGCACTTCGTTCTCCAACTGCACGAGTGACCAATCGCGGCGGCGCACTTCTTCGGTGGCCAAAGGCTTCATCGCACTGCGGAAGCTGAAAGCCTCCAGGAACACACCGCTGTCCAGCACACCGTCGGACACATCAGCCACCACCACCTTGAAATGGTAAGACTCGCCGGGCTGCACCACTGCGAAGACCGGCAGGTTCGTCGTGAAGCCATCGTAAGCGATGTACTGCCCCGCCGCATTGTCCTGGAAGTAGGCAGCGTTCGATGTGGCGTTCACATTGTTGATGGCCACCGGAACGTTGGTGCCAGGGATCCATGCGATGTTCTCCGCGTTGTTGGAGAACGGCCCGTTGATGCCCGGACCGCTCATGAATATACCGAACACGTCGTTGAAGCTGGAGCCCACGTATTCGGGGTACTCCTCCGAACCGAAGGCGAAGTTGAAACCGAGCGTGTCCCCCACCGGGATACAGTCGAACTCCACCGCGCAGGCATCGTACGTGGGCGAACCACCTGTGGAAGCGGAGAGGTCGGCGTCACCATCGGTACTCGCATTCCCTGAGCAGAACTCGCTGCTCGGCGCGGCGATGCTCGATACCGAACCGGAGGTGAGCACCAGCCCTTGCTGGATACCCAACTCGCTATAGCCCGTGAAGTGCCCCATCGCATCGCCGGGACAGTCGATCGACACGTTCGTCACGGTAACGCCGATACCTTCCAGAAGGTCGCTTACCTGTGTGTCAGTAAGGTTGGGCGTTACCGTCAATTGGGCGCTCGCTGCGATGGCAAAAGTGAACGACAACCCGAGGGTATTGATCCTGTTCATGCGGTTGAACTTCATGCCCGAAGATAACGCTCTTGCCGTTCAACCTTCAGCGGTCTGTCTGACGGGTCAATGGAGCGGCTCGCTCACTTCCCCCATCTTCGCGGCCCGTTATGAAGAAGATCTCCGATAGCCGCAAACTCCTTGGGGCCACCAGCGCCAACTCGTTGAAGGAACTGAACTCGCTCTACAAGGGCTTGATGAAGCAGCACCACCCGGACCGCTTCCAGGACGAACAGCAGAAGCAGGAGGCCGAGGCCACCAGCCAACGTGTCATCGAAGCGTACAAGTTCCTCGAGAGCATCCACCCGGAAACGCACACGGCCAACGCAGCGGAATTCGACAAGTCCGTGGCCAGCAACATCAGCAACTGGCATTACCAGCACATGACCCTCCACATCACCTTCGGAGATGGCAGTGTGTACGAGTTCTATGGGGTGGATCCCAAGGCCTACAATAAGTTCACGAACGCTGATGGGAACACGCGCTTCGCGAAGCGGCACATCTTCGGCAGTTACGTGCACCGCAGGGTGAGCGGCCCAAAAGCCACGGAGTAGCAGGGCGTGCATGTCCGGCCAACCTGTCAGGCAACGGCAGCCGTAGCCTTACGGCACGGTTCTCCGTATCATCGAACTGATATCATCAACATGAGCAGAAAGAAACCGATCCTTACCCAAGCGGTGAAGGAAGGAGCCACCTTCGTGAAGGTCCGTTTGGACGCAAGGACCGTGGTGCACCTGAAAAGCATGAAAGCCTTCGAGTTCTGGAAGACGCGCTATCCGCAAGCGGAGGTGATCCAGTAGGGAAAGGACCCTCGAGGTACACATCCTCTCGAGGACAGGTCAAACAAAGAAGCCCGGCTTGAAGCCGGGCTTTCTCATTGCTTCCCATTGACGGCGCTGCTATCCCCTCACCAGCTTCCTGTACTTCACGCGCTGCGGCACGATGTCGCCCACGCGCTTCTTGTGGTTCTCCTCGTATTCGCTGAAGCCACCCTCGAACCAGTAGACCTGGCTGTCGCCCTCGAAGGCGAGGATGTGGGTGCATACGCGATCGAGGAACCAACGGTCGTGGCTGATGATCACCGCGCAACCGCTGTAGTCCTGGATGGCCTCCTCGAGCGCACGCAGCGTGTTCACGTCAAGGTCGTTGGTCGGCTCGTCGAGCAGGAGCACGTTGCTGCCCTGCTTCAAGGTCATCGCCAGGTGCAGACGGTTGCGTTCGCCGCCTGAAAGCACACCCACCTTCTTGTTCTGGTCCGGTCCGGTGAAGTTGAAGCGGGCCAGGTAGGCACGGGTGTTCACCAACGTACCAGCGAGGGTGATGTTCTCCAGACCACCGCTCACCACTTCGTACACGGTCTTTTCCGCGAGCAGGTCCTTGTGGCTCTGGTCCACATAGGCGATCTGCACCGTGTCGCCGATGGTGATGGTACCGCTGTCCGGCGGCTCCTGCCCCATGGCCATGCGGAAGAGCGTGGTCTTACCCGCGCCGTTGGGACCGATGATGCCCACGATACCTGCAGGCGGAAGTGCGAAGCTCAAGTTGTCGATGAGCAGGCGGTCACCGAAGCCCTTGCTCACGTTCTTGAACTCGATCACCTTGTCACCGAGGCGCTGCCCGTTGGGGATGAATATCTCCAGCTTGGCTTCCTTCTCCTTCACTGTCTCGCTCTGCATCTTCTCGTAGTTGGCGAGACGCGCCTTGCTCTTCGTACGGCGGGCGCTGGCATTGCTGCGCACCCATTCCAACTCCTGCTTCAGCACGCGCTGACGCTTGCTCTCGTTCTTCTCCTCCTGCGCCAGACGCGCGGTCTTCTGCTCGAGCCAGTTGGTGTAGTTGCCTTTGTACGGAATTCCCTCTCCGCGATCGAGCTCGAGGATCCAGCCCGCCACGTTGTCCAGGAAGTAGCGGTCGTGCGTGATGGCGATGACCGTGCCCTTGTAATCCGCGAGGTGGTGCTCCAACCAGGCGACGCTTTCGGCATCCAAGTGGTTCGTCGGTTCGTCCAGCAAGAGGATGTCCGGGCTTTGCAACAGCAGGCGGCACAGAGCCACCCGGCGGCGTTCACCACCGGAGAGCACCTTGATCGGCGTGTCTCCTTCGGGCGTGCGCAACGCGTCCATCGCGATGCTCAGCTTCTGATCGAGGTTCCACGCATCCACCGCTTCGATCTTGTCCTGCAAGGCAGCTTGGCGGGCGATGAGCTTGTCCATCTTCTCCGGATCGTTCAGCACTTCCTCGTCGGCGAACTTGTTGTTCACCTCCTCGTACTCCGCCAACAGGTCCGTGATGGGTTTCACGCCCTCCTTCACGATATCGATCACGGTCTTCGTTTCGTCCAGCTCGGGCTCCTGCTCCAAGTGGCCGATGGTATAACCGGGCGTTACATGGATGTCGCCCTCGAAGCTCTTCTCCTTACCTGCGATGATGCGCATCAAGGTGGACTTACCACTGCCGTTGAGACCGAGGATGCCGATCTTGGCGCCGTAGTAGAATCCGAGGTATATGTCGTTGAGGATCTTCTTGCCGGAAGGAAGGGTCTTGCCCACCTTCACCATGTTGAAGATCACCTGCCTGCCTTCGTCTGCCATTGCGTTCGTTTTTCGCGGGAACCGTTGAACCCCTGCTCTGGCCACAAGCCCTGCGCCACACGCCTCAGGGCTTGCGGCCGGGAGCTTCTGCTCGCTGCGGGGCCGCGAATATCTCCAACCACTTCCAATCCTTCACCTTCACGAAGGAACCAAGCGATGCGCCGCGATGATCGGTCACGTCCAGCACCGTGCTAAGGGTCTGACCATCACCGGGTCCTACCAGCACATAGGTGCGTCCGCTGGCTGGGTGGTCCCTGCCCAACACGTTCCGGTCGATACCCTGCACGGCCAGGTAGAACTCGAACGGCGCGTCCTGCGGTGTGCTCACCAGGATCCGATCCCCTGGTTGCAACAAGCCGTTGAACCATTCCGCTGCATTGCGCACATCCGGAAAGCGCTCCAAGCGGTCCTTCATTCCAGCGAGGCCCAACCAGCCCATGCCCACCAGCACGATGCACGATGCGGCGACCGTGCGCACGCGTTTGGAGAGCTTGGGCAGCATTCGTTCCTGTATCAACTTCAACAGGTAGAAGATGGCGATGCCCGAACTGAGGTGCAGGTTGAAGAGCACATAGGTCCAAACACGCGGCGGACCGATGAGCGCCTGCGCGACAACGAGCGGAACCGCACCGACGATGAGCGAAACGAGCAGCAAGCGGTACTTGGAGCTGATGTATGCCGCGTAGGCCAGGCCTGCCATTCCCGCGATGCTGATCCAGGTGGCGGCCGTGTCGGTGAAGTAGGCCCACAGCTCGAAGGTCTTGTCCTGGTGTGAGGCGATGAAATTGGCCCAGGTGTTCTCGCCCACCGCAGGATGCTGGAAAAGCTGGTCCACGCTGTGCACGATGATCACCGGGGCATAGAGCATGGAAGTGATGAGAACGAACGACAGCAAGGAGATCAACAGTCTGACGTTACGCTTGCGCAAGGAAGAATCGTACGAAGTAGCGAGGTAGAGGAAGAGCCATACGTAGCAGGCGATCACCGAATAGATCATCGTGGTCACGGACCACATGCCCAGCGCATTGAACAGCGCGACCAGCAGCGCACTGACAAGGTTGTTGCTCTTCGCAAAATGCCGCCCGGCCAAGAGTGCGCACAACATGAAGAGCCAGGTGAGACTGTATCCCCTCGCCAGCGCGCTGTACTCGATCAATGCTCCGCTGGCAGCCACGAAACTCAAGGAGAGCAGCGCGATGTACCGGTTGAACATCAAGCGCACGAAGACATAGAACAACGGCATCACGAGAATGCCCGCGAGCAGCGCCGGTAGCCGCAAGCTCCACAGGTGCACGCCGAAGAGCGCGGTGCTCAGCTTCACCAGCAGCGTGTGGAGAATGTGATTGTTCGGTGAAGCGAAATTGCTCAGGATGAAACCCACCGGCTTCTCCGCATACGCCACATAGGTGAAGGCTTCATCGTGGATCACACCCAGACCCATCTGTGAGAGGCGCAGCGCCGCACCCACCAGGATCACCAACGCCACGAACCGTTTGTGCGAGGCGCTCGTGCGCCCTTGGAGCTTCTGCAGGCCCTTCCGCAGGTCGGCGCGGAAGGTTGCCCACGCACCCGGACGTTGCTCCTTCTCTTCCATCGGTCCGGCCAAAATAGAAGTTGGCGCCGCGCGCTGACCGTGGCTTCGCAACTTCGCCGCACCATTCCGCATCGCCTTGAGCCGCATCACCGAAAGCACTTCGCGTTACGATCACTTGGAGCGCATGTCCACGCTCGAACTGCTGACCAGCATCAACGCGGAGGACCGCACCGTGGCGGAGGGGGTCGCGCAGGCCATCCCCGCGATCACCGCTTTCGTTGATGCCGTTGCCGTACGCATGGCCCGCGGAGGACGATTGTTCTACCTGGGCGCTGGCACCAGCGGTCGCCTCGGCATCGTGGACGCGAGCGAATGCCCGCCCACCTTCGGGGTGCCGCACGGGCTGGTGATCGGACTGATCGCCGGAGGTGACAAGGCCATCCGTAAGGCGGTCGAGTTCGCGGAGGACGATCGTGAACAAGGCTGGAAGGACCTTGAAGAACACGCGATCGGGGCGGATGATTCCGTGGTCGGCATCGCTGCCAGTGGAAGCACCCCTTACGTTATCGGCGCGCTGGAAACCTGCCGATCCAAAGGCATCCTTACCGCGTGCATCACCTGCAACCCGGACAGCCCGGTAACGAAGGTCTGCGACCATCCGATCGTCGCGGTGGTCGGTCCCGAGTTCGTGACCGGCAGCACGCGCATGAAGAGCGGCACCGCGCAGAAGCTCGTGCTCAACATGATCTCCACCTCGTTGATGATCAAGCTGGGCCGCGTGAAAGGCAACCGCATGGTGGACATGCAACTGAGCAACAACAAGCTCATTGACCGAGGTACCCGTATGGTGATGGAGGAGTTGAAGGTTCCCTATGAGACGGCGAACGAACTGCTGCGTCTTCACGGGAGTGTGAGAAAAGCGGTGGAAGCAGCGGGAAGCTCCTCCCAGCGATGATCTTTGCATCGTGCACACGCTCGAACCCTTCTACAACTGGCGCCATCGCTACACAGCGGAGGAGGACGAGCGCTCGCCCTTCTTCGGCAGTGAGCACAGCGAGTTCGAGTTCACCCTCGCCGTTTACGATCATGCCATCCATCCGCAGTGGGACGAGTTCGGCAGCCGCACGCTCTACCTCAAAGTGCTCTTCGCGGATTACGACGAGGGCTACGCGATGATCGAGCTGATCGGCGAGTGGAACGACCTGCTCTACAACGATGTGATGCTGTTGAAGCGCGACGTGATCGAGCCGATGATGTCGCACGGTATCTCACGCTTCCTCCTCATCGGTGAGAACGTGCTCAACTTCCACCCGAGCGATGACGAGTACTACAACGAGTGGTACGAGGAAGTGAGCGACAACGATGGTTGGATCGCGCTGCTGAACTTCCGCGAGCATGTGCGGGATGACATGAAGCACGCGAACATCGACCAGTACTTCCTGCTCGGCGGGCAGCTGGACCAGTTGGATTGGCGGACCTTCGAACCGGAGGACCTCTTCGAGCGCGTGAACTCCTTCGTGCAGCGCAGGCTCAACGCTTGAGCAGCATCCGCAGCACCAAGCGATCGATCGGCAGGGTCATCTCCTCCTCGTTCGCGTCACGGAGGTCCAACCAACGGAAGGACTCCTCGTCGCTCACCTGCTGCTTGAAGGCGAAGCGTTCGGTGCTTACCGGCAAGCTCAAGGGGTCGTTCACGCGGAACGTGTAGTAGATGCTGATGATCTGATCACCCGGCCTGAAGGCGCTTTCCTGGAAGAAATCGGTGGTGTAGAAGTGCTCCACGTCGAACGCGTCCACTCCCATCTCCTCGCGCACCTCCCGGATCAGGCCGTCCTTCGTTCCCTCACCGAACTCCAGACCGCCCCCAGGGAACTTCGTGATGCGATGGCCTTTGATGAGTTCATCGGCGACAAGGACACGACCGTCGTGCAGCAACAGACCATACACACGAACATTGAACCGGGCGATCATGCGGGCGAAGGTCGTGTCGCCCGCAACATCTCCCGCTTCCCTTTCGGCCCCGGCAAGCGCTCCACCGTGAAACCGGCCCGCTGCATGGATCGGCGCACCTCACCCTTCGCACAGTAAGTGACCAGCCTGCCTCCGGGCCGTAGCGCGGTGAACATCCGCGCGAACACATCGTCGGTCCAGAGCTCCGGTTGCGTGGGTGGACCGAACGCGTCGAAGTAGATGACATCGAACTGAGCGATCGATTCGAACGCAAGCACGCTCGAGGAAGAAGAAGTGAAGGTGAAGCGCTCCGTTATCCACACCGGCGTTCCCTGCGGCGGCGTCATCATCCGCTCGAAGGCTGCTTCCAACTGCGGGGCACCGATCGCCTTCGGATGCTCCAACGAACGCACCGCTTCCCATGGAAGTGGGAATGGTTCCAGCGCAGTGTAGTGGACCTGCCGATCCTCAGCGCTGGTTTCCTGCAAGGTGAGCAGTGCGTTCAATCCGGTTCCAAGCCCCACCTCGAGGACGGCTACCTCAGGGGCCTTGATGCTGCGCAGGCCAGCTTCGATGAACACATGCACCGACTCCTGCACAGCGCCGTGAACACTGTGGTACTGCTCGCCCAGTTGTTCGCTGCGGAGGGTGCGTGAACCATCCTCTGTCAGGAACGAGGAAAAGTCCGCAGGTGGATGGAACGCGCTCATGATCCCGCTTCAAGTATCGGCATTCGATCGATCAACGGTTCGTCACCATGTTCAATCTTTTTTGCATTTCACTTGAACAAATGGTCAGTTGTGTTGTTCCTCCACCACAAACCAAACACACGACTCCTATGACCTTGAACAAGACGCTCGGAACGTTGATCGCGCTCTCCGCGATGACTTCCACCGCCAGTGCAGGTGCAGGTGGCACCGCCCGCGTGCAAGTGATCCACAATTGCGCTGATGCGGCCGCATCCGTAGTGGATGTTTGGCTGGACAACACCCTTCTGTTGAACGATTTCGCCTTCCGCACCGCCACCCCCTTCGTTGATGCGCCAGCAGGCGTGCCCTTCACCATCGGCATCGCTCCTTCCAACAGTATGATGGCCACGGATGCCATCTTCGAACAGCAGGTAACGCTGAACCAAGGATCCACATACGTGATCGTGGCCAGCGGCATCGTGAGCCCGACCGGTTATGTGCCGAACCCCGGCTTCAGCCTGGCGGTCTTCGATCAAGGACAGGAGTCGGCCGGTGACCCCGGGAACACCGATGTGCTGGTGTACCACGGCAGCACGGATGCGCCTGCTGTGGACGTGTACGAGAGTGCCGTGCTGAACGCCACCGCGGTGAACGACGCGGCCTATGGCGATTTCGCGGGATACCTCGCCCTCCCCACGGCGGACTACGTATTACAGGTGCGCGATGCAGCGCAGACCACGGTCGTCGCCACGTATGCTGCTCCTCTAGCCACCCTTGGTCTGAACGGTGCCGCACTGACGGTAGTGGCAAGCGGTTTCCTGAACCAGGAGAGCAACAGCAATGGCCCGGCCTTCGGATTGTTCGCAGCGCTATCCTCCGGGGGTGCACTGGTCCCGCTGCCCTTGTTGCCCAACCCCAGCGCTCGCGTGCAGGTGATCCACAACTGCGCCGACCTGGCCGCAGCGACCGTAGACGTGTACCTGAACGATGCGCTCCTGATCGACGACTTCGCCTTCCGCACCGCCACGCCGTTCGTTGATGTGCCCGCTTCGGTGGACATCCACATCGGCATCGCTCCGCCGAACAGCACCTCCAGCGCGGATGCCATCGCCAACTTCACCTACAACCTCGCCGACGGTGGAAGCTACATGCTCGTAGCCAGTGGTATCGTGAGCGGTACCGGTTACAACCCGAGCCCCGCCTTCACGCTGGCCGTGTTCGATCAAGCTCAAGAAGCCGCCACGCTGCCCATCAACACCGATGTGCTCGTTTATCACGGCAGCACGGATGCCCCCACAGTGGACGTGTACGAGAGCGCTGTGCTGAACGCGACGGCAGTGAACGACGCCGCCTACGGCGATTTCGCAGGCTATCTCTCCCTGCCCACGGCTGACTATGTGATCCAAGTGCGCGATGCAGCGCAGACAACGATCGTGGCTACCTACGGTGCACCGCTTTCCACGCTCGGCCTCAATGGCGCAGCGCTCGCGGTAGTGGCCAGCGGTTTCCTGAACCCTGCCGCCAACAGCAACGGCCCTGCCTTTGGCCTCTTCGCTGCGCTGCCCACCGGTGGTGCTTTGGTACCGCTGCCGCTGCTGTCGAACCCGACCGCACGCGTCCAAGTGATCCACAACAGTGCTGACCTGGCCGCTGCCTCCGTGGACGTTTACCTGAACGATGCGCTGCTCATCGACGACTTCGCCTTCCGCACGGCCTCTCCCTTCATCGATGCGCCCGCGACCATCGACTTCAATGTGGGCATCGCTCCCGCGAACAGCACATCCAGCGCGGACGCCATCGCCAACTTCACCTACAACCTGGCTGATGGTGGCACCTACGTGATCACCGCCAATGGTATCGTGAGCGGTACGGGTTATCAGCCCGCCACTCCGTTCAACCTCTACGTGAAGGCCGATGCGCGTGAAGCAGCGACCACACCTGGCAACACGGACATCCTCGTGTTCCATGGCTGCACCGATGCCCCCACGGTGGACGTGGCAGAGACCGCCGTGCTCGGCGGAGCCACCGTCGTGGACAACCTCGATTACGGAGTGTACACCGATTATATCAGCGTACCCACAGGCGATTACGTGTTGCAAGTGCGTACCGCCGATGGCACACCGTTGATCAGCTATCAGGCACCGCTCGCAACGTTGGGACTCAATGGTGCCGCACTTACTGTTGTCGCCAGTGGTTTCCTTGATCCCACGGTGAACAGCAATGGTCCCGGCTTCGGCCTGTGGGCTGCCCTGGCCAGCGGTGGCGCGCTCGTCGAGTTGCCCCTCGTAACGGGCATCAACGAGGATTGGAGCGCTGTGAACGGTACCAGCCTCTTCCCTGTGCCGGCCCGCGATGAACTCAACCTGCGCCTGAACGCCGCCAACGACCTGCGCACCACCCTGCGCATAATCGACGCGGCCGGCCGCACGGTCGTCGAACGCGCGAACACCTGGCTGGTGCGTGGCGAGAACCGCATCCAACTGCCGGTGGAAGCGTTGTCCTCCGGTGTTTACCGCCTCAGCCTGCAGGGTCAGGACGGTTCGTTGAACCTGCCCTTCCAGATCGTGCGCTGATCATATCCGGTCTTTGCAGCAGGGCATCCCCGACCGGGATGCCCTGCCGCATTACCGGGCCAACTCCGTTCCCTCGACCAACACCGATAGTTTCGCGATCCATGAGCACAGGTCCTTACCTCACACGGTTCAGCATCAGCGACCTGGAAGGCTTCTCTGGCGTGAAGGCCCACACCATCCGCGTATGGGAGCGCCGTTACAACCTGCTCTCTCCCGACAGGACCGACACCAATATCCGCACGTACGGACTGGAACAACTGAAGGCCCTGTTGAACGTGGCCTACCTGAACAACCACGGAGTGAAGATCTCGCACATCGCCGCGCTGTCGCACAAGGAGCGCGAGGAACGTGTGCGCGAGATGGCTTCAAAAGGTTCCGACCCAGCGGATCGACTGAACGCGTTGAAGCTGGCCACGGCCACTTATGATGTCGAGCTCTTCGAACGCACGACCGAGATCCATCGCACGCGAGAAGGCTTCCGAGGTGTGGTGGAACAGTTGTACATGCCCTTGTTGATGCATATCGGCCTCTTGTGGCAGAGCAGTTCCATCTGCCCAGCGCAGGAACATTTCGTCAGCAACCTGATCCGTCAGAAGCTGATCGCCGAGATCGATCGCGCGAAACCGAACACGAGCGGGAACGGCACCGTGAACGTGCTGTACCTGCCGGAGAACGAGATCCACGAACTCGGTCTGCTCTACATCTTCTACCTCCTGCGCACCGCTGGCGAACAGGTGATCTACCTTGGACAGAGCGTACCATTGAGCGATCTGCCGCACGTGGCGCAACAGTTCAAAGGCCCCATCCGGTTCATCAGCGTCCTCACCACCAACCCACATCCCGATGAGATACCCGCTTACCTGCAACGCGTCCGCGCGACCTTGTCCGAGGAACGCGTGAGCTTCACGTTCGCTGGGCCGCGGCTTACCGATACCCAAGCGAAGCAAGTACCGAACGGGATCACGATCCATCCACGACTGGTGGAACTGATCGCTACAATGGCCTGAGACGATGAAGCACGGAACGCATGCGATCGTTCCCAGCGTTCCGGTTCTTGGTATCGTATGCGTGCTCGTCGGTTGCTCGTCAGCGCCGATCCCCGTTCAGGTGCATGACCGTGATGGACGGGTACGTGCCCGTTACGACCTGGTCGATGGGCGAAGAGAAGGTCCGGCGGTCTTCTATGACAGCACTGGAAGAACGCTGTGCACGGTGATGTTCCATGGTGACCTGAAGCACGGGGACCAGTTCGTGATGAACGAGAAAGGAGACACCATCGAGGGCTACCACTTCGTGCACGGATTGTCGAACGGGATCCAATTCCAACGCGGCGAACGCGGCTCGTTCACGCGCATCGAAACCTATCGGCACGGCAAGCCGCACGGCCGCATGCTGCTGTTCAACGACGATGGCACGCCACGGGAAATGAGCCGTTTCGTGGATGGCGTGGTGGATGGCCCTCATTACAAATGGTGGCAAGGGGATACCACCGGCACTTACTTCATGGAGGGTCCGTTGGACATGGGCCAACCCGCCGGTCAATGGCGTTGGCACTTCAGTGATGGACGCATCAGCCGCCAAGGCTCCTTCTACCGAGGACTTCACCATGGAACGTGGCAGGAGTGGGACAGGACAGGTCGCCTGGTCAGACGCTTCGTCTACGACCACGGAACGATCGTGAGCGATACGCGCTATTGATCAAGGCAGCACTTTGCCCGGGTTCATGATCCCTTTCGGATCGAACGCCTCTTTGATCGCGCGCATCAACCCCAGTTGCACCTCATTGAAAGCGATGTCCATGTAAGGACGTTGCACAAGTCCGATGCCGTGCTCACCGCTCAGCGTGCCGCCCAGCGAAACGGTCAGTGTGAAGATCTCACGTATCGCTTTCGGCAGTTCATTGTGCCAAGCTTGATCGTCCAGTTCGCCGCGGATGATGTTCACATGCAGGTTGCCGTCGCCGGCATGGCCGTAACACACGCTCTGGAAACCGTACCGGGAGCCGATCTCCTTCACGCCTCGCAGCAGCTTGGGCAGCTCGTAACGAGGAATGACGGTGTCCTCCTCCTTGTACACACTGTGCGCTTTTACCGAGACCGGCACACTGCGCCGCATACGCCACAGCGCATCCTTTTCCGCCACGCTCTCCGCGAAAAGAACCTCACCAGCGCCGTGCGATTCCACCACGTTCAGCATCGTCTCACAATCACGCATGAGCACATCGGCATGATCACCGTCCACCTCGATCAGCAGGTAGGCCCCTGGAACCGTTGAAAGCTGCGCGGGCAGACCTTCCGTGTGGCGCATCGTCCAAGCGATCGCATCGCGTTCCATGAACTCCATCGCGCTCGGTGTCACGCCCGCGCGGAACACGCTGCTCACGGCTGCGCAGGCGTTCTCCGCATCAGCGAAGGGCACCAGCATCAGGCGCGTCTCCTTCGGCAACGGCACCAGCCGTAACACAGCGCGCGTGATGATGCCCAAGGTTCCCTCGCTGCCTACGAGCAAGCGGGTGAGGTCATAACCCGTGCTGTTCTTCAAGGTGTTCGCTCCCGTTACGATCACCTCCCCGGAGGGCAGCACCACTTCCAGGTTCAGGACCCAATCGCGGGTTACGCCATACTTCACCGCGCGCGGTCCTCCCGCGTTCTCCGCCAGGTTGCCGCCGATGGTGCAACTGCCGCGGCTGCTCGGATCCGGAGGATAGTAAAGGCCCACTTTCGCCACCGCTTCCTGAAGCGCTTGGGTGATCACCCCGGGTTCGACGGTCACTTGCAGGTTCTTCTCATCAATGGAGAGGATGCGGTCCATGCGATCCAGCGTCAGACCAACACCGCCCTGCACGCTCAATGCACCTCCGCTCAGACCTGTGCGGCCACCGATGGGCGTTACCGGCACTTCGTAGCGCGAACAGCAACGCATGATGGCGGAAACCTCCTCGGTCGTTCCGGGCCTCACGACCACTTGCGGCGGACAGCGCAGGTCTTCCGTTTCGTCATGCCCGTAGTGGTCGAGCATGGATGCATCGACCAGCACTCGCTCGACACCGATGGCGTTGCGCAACTCATCCAAGAACCCTTCCGGCAGCGCTCCGTGCATGGGGGGCGAAGTTCTTCGCTCATGGGAAAGGCTCAGCTCTGCACGAAGGAAGTTTCGCACAACGCTCGACGGATGATCACGCGATGGGACAATGCTATTGCTGACCTCATCAGCATGACGTTCCTTCGCCCTTGCACATGATCGTTCACGACCCGCACGATTGGATCAAGCCGGTGCTGGACATGCACCGCAGCGACAGCTTCCGCAAGTCGCTCCTGCCCATGTTCATCATCGGTCTGGTCACCGCGTCCATCGTCTTCGCTGAAGTGCGCTGGTTGCGCCTGCCGGAGGCGCATCCGCTGAAGAACATCACCATCGTGCACACGCTGCTCGGCTTCGCCATCAGCATGCTCCTCGTGTTCCGTACCAATACCGCTTATGACCGCTGGTGGGAAGGACGCAAGCTCTGGGGTTCACTGGTGAACAGCAGCCGCAACCTGGCGGTGAACGTCGGCGCGTACCTCAAACCCGACGATGAGGAGGGACGAGCGTTCTTCGCGAAGCTCATCGGGCTCTTCGCCGCTGAACTGCGGGACCACCTGCTGCGCGAACGCACACGCCTGGAACTCGATGAAGCACCTCATCCAGAGTTGCCACCCATCGACCGCGACAAGCATGTTCCTGCGCAAGTGGTGAGCGCCATGCAGCAACGCGTGCAACGGCTCTACCGCGAGCAGGTGATCAGCGGTGAGCAGGTGATCGTGCTCAACCAGGACATCCACGCCTTCCTCGACATCTGCGGAGCGTGCGAGCGGATCAAGAACACGCCGATCCCCTTCTCCTATTCAAGCTTCATCAAGAAGTTCATCGTGCTCTATACCATCACACTGCCGATGGGCTTCGCGTTCACGCTGGGCTGGTTCGCGGTGCCCGCTGTGATGTTCATCTTCTATGTGCTGGCCAGCCTGGAGCTCATCGCCGAGGAGATCGAGGATCCCTTCAGCGGCGACCACAACGATGTGCCCATGCTCAGGATCTCGCAAGCCATCGATCGCCATGTGAAGGAGATCCTGGCCTGATCCTCCCATCCCACCCGGTTGTACAACCCGCATCGATCGCCTTCCTTCGTCCGCTACCCCGCATGAAGAACGCCAACGACCGACGCCGCACATACTTCCTGGTAGCTGTGGCCGCGCTGGGATACTTCGTGGACATCTACGACCTGGTGCTCTTCAACGTGGTGAAGAAGGAGAGCCTCGAAGCCATCGGCTTGAGCGGCGCCACATTGAAGGACTACGACATCGGCCTGTTCAACGTGCAGATGATCGGCATGCTCATCGGGGGGCTGCTCTGGGGCATACTGGGTGACAAGCGGGGTCGCATCACCGTGCTCTTCGGCAGCATCGTGCTGTACTCGCTTGCCAACATCGCCAATGCGTTCGTGACGAACACCGAGACGTACGCGATCTGCCGCATCCTCGCCGGTATCGGCCTCGCGGGCGAACTGGGCGCGGGCATCACCCTCGTGGTGGAGAGCATGGAGCGCACCCAACGCGGCTGGGGTACCATGATGGTGGTGACCTTCGGTGCCTTGGGCGGTGTGGTGGCCCGCATCGTGGGCGGTGAAGGCAAGACCTGGGCGGACGCGTTGGGACTCGGTCTTCAAGGCTGGCAGATGGCCTATGTGGTCGGTGGTGCGCTCGGCCTCATGCTCCTGGTACTGCGCGCCGGCGCCTTGGAGAGCGGCCTCTTCAAGAAGGCACTGGGCTCGAACGTGCACAAGGGCAACTTCCTCATGCTTTTCCGCACGAAGCAACGTGCGCTCACCTATCTCGGCTCGGTCATCATCGGCCTTCCCATCTGGTTCACCGTTGGGGTATTGATCAACCAAAGCGATGTGCTCGGGAAGGCGCTCGGCGTGCAGGGCGAAGTGAACGTGGGCGACAGTGTGATGTGGAGCTACATCGGCCTCAGTATCGGCGACTTGATCAGTGGCGCGCTGAGCCAATTGTTGCACAGCCGCCGAAAGGTCGTGTTCATCTATCTCGTCCTGCTGAGCACCTGCGTGCTGATCTTCCTCCTGCGCACCAACGTGAGCATCGGCTGGTTCAACTTCATGTGCTGCATGCTCGGTGCGGCCACGGGTTTCTGGGCGCTCTTCGTTACCATGGCCAGCGAGCAGTTCGGCACCAACCTGCGCAGCACAGTCACCAATACCGCTCCCAACTTCGTGCGCGGTGCCACCTACCCGATCACCGTTTCGTTCAAGTCGTTGATCCCTTCCATTGGTGCTCCCATGGCAGCCTTGGTCGTTGGCGCCGTGTGCATCACGTTATCCTTCATCGGCACCTGGAGCGTGAAGGAGACCTTCCATTCCGACATGGACTTCCACGAGACCTGAACCCAGTCGTCGGTTCCCTAAGAGTTCACATCTTCGGTGCTCAGCTCTCCTTCCATGTTGTACCGCAGCTTCAAAGGACCGCAAGAGAAGATCAAGGTCGCAACCCACCGACTGGAAGCGCTCGGTGACGGGATCTTCGCCATCGTGATGACGCTGATGGTCCTCGAACTGAAGATCCCGGAATGGCACGGGCAGGTCAGCAACGCCCAGGTCTGGCATTACCTCGTCGAGCTGGCACCAAGCTTTTTCGCGTTCGCGCTCAGCTTCATCATCCTCGGCATCTTCTGGTTCGCACACCGTTTGATGCATTTGTTCGTAGGGAACAGCAACCGCACCTTGATGTGGCTCACCATGCTGTTCTACCTGACCATCTGCTTGATCCCCTTCAGTGCGGCGATGCTGGGCCGTTATCCGGAGAACCAACTGATCGAGGTGCTCTACGGTGTGAACATGGTCGGCGCCTGCCAGCTCCTCTACTGGCTTTGGCGTTACGCTAATTCGATCAAGGACCTGATGGTACGTGAGGTACCTGTGGAACTGCACCGGGAGATCAATACCCTGTTCCTCTTCGCACCATCGGTGTACATGGTCTCCATCGGCATCAGCTTCGTTGAACCGATCTGGAGCTTCTACTTCTATCTCTTCACCCCGCTCCTGTACCTCATCCCGACCAAGTTGGACAAGTACCTGCCTGCAGCTGGCCGGAACACATCGGACAACGAGTGACGGGTGGTTGAGCCCTCCGCCAGCAGGTCCCACCCTGCAAGAACCGTCGGCTATCTTGGCCCACCCCTTGTCCTCAAGAACATGATGCGTAACAGCTTGCTGATGCTGGGCCTGGTGCTCGGCTGCTCCCCTCTCTTCTCCCAGAAACAACTGACCAACCAGGAGATCTGGTTCAGCCCCACCTTCAGCGGTGAACGCGTGGACGGCCTCGTGAGCATGAACGATGGCGTGCGCTACACGACGTTGGAAGAAGAAGGCGGCGCGCCCGTGGTGAGTGTTTACGATTACCGCACCGGCAACAAGCTGTCAACCCTTTTCAGTGGAAAGGACCTGGTGCTCCCAGGTTCGAAGGACCCCATCGCCATGGAGGACTATCACCTCAGCGGCGATGAACAGCGCGTGTTGATCGAGACGAACGTGGTGCACCTTTATCGGTACAGCTACTACGCCTACAACTTCATCTACGACCTGAAGAGCAGGACCCTTCGCCCGCTGGCGGACACCACGAAAAGCAAACAACGACTGGCCACGATCAGCCCGGATGGCAGCCACGCCGCTTTCGTGCGCGACAACAACATCTTCATCGTGGACCTCGCCACCATGAAGGAACAGGCCGTGACCAAGGACGGCGAGTGGAACCACATCATCAACGGCGCGACGGATTGGGTGTACGAGGAGGAATTCACGCTCGTGCAGGGCTACCAATGGAGCCCGGACGGCCAGCGCCTGCTTTTCCTGCGCAGCGATGAGAGCGGCGTGCGGGAGTTCGACATCGCCAAGTACGGCCATGACCTCTACCCCAGCGACTACCGCTACAAGTACCCAAAGGCCGGTGAGGACAACAGCAAGGTATCGCTGCACCTCTACGACCTGCGCAATGCCACGACCACGGATATCCCGACAGCGAACGGTTCCAACGACTACTACCTGCCCCGTTTCGGCTTCACGAACAACGCGAGCTCCGTGTGGTACATGTGGATGAACCGCTTGCAGAACGAGAAGACCCTCCATTCGGTGAACGTGCCCATGACCGCTTCACCATCACTGTCCTCCCGTGTGATCTATTCCGAAAAAAGCAACACGTATATCGAAGTGACCGATGACCTCTACTTCCTCCAGGATGGAACGGGCTTCGTACTGACGAACGAGACCAACGGTTGGAACCATATCTACATGTGCGCACTCGCTCCGATGATGTCCAAGACCTCGATGACACCGCCGCTGCCGCGTGCGATCACCGCCGGCAACTACGATGTGCTCGGCGTGAAAGGCATCGACGAGAAGAACAAGCGCGTGATCTTCACAGCGAGCCTCAAGGACGCGATGCATCAAGGTGTGTACGCCATCAACTTCAATGGCAAGGGCCTGAAGGAACTTTCGCCCGCAGGTGGCTCCAACGATGCCGATTTCAGCACGGGCTTCAAGTACTTCATCAACACGCGCAGCACGGCCAACGAGCCGGAGACCATCACCCTGCACGATGGCCAGGGCAAGCTGGTGAAGACACTGAAGGACAATGCGAAGCTCCGCGAGAAGCTGAAGGAGTATGCGCTCACCCCGAAGGAGTTCATCCGCATACCCGCAGGCACGGATACGCTGAACGCTTGGATCATCAAGCCACCGAAGTTCGACAGCCGCCAACAGTATCCGGTGTTCATGACGCAATACAGCGGCCCGAACAGCAACGAGGTGGTGGACCAGTGGGAAGGCCGCAACCTGCTCTGGCATGAACTGCTCGCACAGAAAGGATACATCGTCGTTTGCGCCGATCCGCGGGGAACCGGACATCGCGGGCATGCGTTCCGCCACATCACCTATGGTCAGTTGGGCAAGTACGAATCGGAGGACCAGATCTCCGTGGCGAAGTGGCTCGGTGCGCAGGCATGGGTGGACAAGAAGCGCATCGGCATACAAGGCTGGAGCTACGGTGGCTACATGAGCAGCTTGTGCATCACCAAGGGCGCCAGCTACTTCAAAGCGGCGATCGCTGTGGCACCTGTGACCAACTGGCGCTTCTATGATTCCATCTACACCGAGCGCTACATGGGACTACCGAAGGACAATGCGAACGGTTACGATGACAACAGCCCCATCAACCATGTACGCGAGCTCCGCGGAAAGTACCTGCTCGTTCACGGCCTTGCCGATGACAACGTCCACTTCCAGAACAGCGCACAGATGGTCTCAGCGCTCGTGAAGGAGAACAAGCCGTTCGACTTCATGGCCTATCCGGACAAGAACCACGGCATCTATGGAGGCACCACGCGCATGCACCTCTTCGAGAAGATGACCGACTTCGTGCTGGAGAATCTGTGATCCAAGCTCTTGAAGCAACAAGCTGCAAGCCTCAAGCTGGAAGCTTCCAGCTTGAGGCTTATGGCTTGTGGCTCAGTGTATAGCGCTTGAGTTCTATCACGGATCCCGCCTTCCGCTACCTTCCCGCCGCTTGTAACGAAACAACCCCTCGAATGACCACCGACACCGCCAAAGGCCGTCACCCAAAAGGGCTTTATGTGCTCTTCGCCACCGAGATGTGGGAGCGCTTCAACTTCTACGGGATGCGGGCCCTGCTCACGCTCTTCCTCGTCAACTCGCTGTTGATGAAGGAGGCGGACGTGTCCATCATCTACGGAGCCTTCCTCGGCCTCTGCTACCTCACCCCCATGCTCGGCGGCTTCATCGCCGACCGCTTCCTGGGCAACCGCAACTGCATCCTGATCGGCGGCACGCTGATGGCGATCGGCCAGTTCCTGCTGTTCACCAGCGCCAGCATCTTCGGGTCCAACCTGGCCCTGGCCACCACCTTGATGTGGGGCGCCCTGGGCGTGATCATCTTCGGTAACGGCTTCTTCAAGCCGAACATCTCCAGCATGGTGGGTAGCCTCTACCCCAAGCAGGAAAAGACCAAGCTCGATTCGGCATTCACGATCTTCTACATGGGCATCAACCTGGGTGCCTTGTTCAGCCAGTGGCTCTGCCCCCTGATCGGCGATGTGAAGGACCCCGTTACGGGGATCCGCGACATCCACGCCTTCCGCTGGGGCTTCCTGGCGGCCGGCACCGCGATGATCATCGGCACCGTGATCTTCATGATCCTGAAGAACAAGTACATCCGCACGCCGGAAGGACGTCCCATCGGTGGGCTGCCCTCCAAGCACACACCCGGAGAGTTCGAAGAGGGCGAAGCACAGAAGCCGCATTTCACCTCCACCTACCTCGGCATTTCCGTGCTGGTGCTGGCCGGGCTCTTCTGCCTGTTCAACTTCGTCTTCGGACAGAACATCGTCTATTCCTTCATCTACTCGGCGGGTCTCACGCTCGCCTTCCTGATCCTTACGGACAAGTCACTCACCAGGGTGGAAACGCAGCGGATCCTGGTGATCTACATCGTTTCCTTCTTCATCATCTTCTTCTGGGCCGCCTTCGAGCAGGCGGGCTCCTCGCTCACCTTCATCGCCGACAACCAGACCGATCGCACCTTCCTCTTCGGCTGGCAGATCCCGCCTTCGATGGTGCAGATCTTCAACGGCATCTTCGTGGTGATACTGGCTGTTCCGTTCAGCATGCTGTGGGACAGGCTGCGCGCCCGTTCCAAGGAGCCGATCTCGCCGATGAAGCAGGCTTTCGGCCTCGCCCTCATCGCCCTCAGCTACTTCATCATCGCGCACAACGTGAAGGATCTCGGCATCTCCGGCCTCCTCGCCGTGAAATGGCTCGTGCTCCTTTACCTGATCCAGACCTGTGGCGAACTCTGCCTCTCGCCCATCGGCCTCTCGCTCGTGGGCAAGCTCGCGCCGCGCCGCTTCCAATCGCTGCTCTACGGCGTGTTCTTCCTCTCGAACGCCTCAGGCTACGCGCTGGCCGGTACGCTGGGATCCATCCTGCCGCCGACCACCGACAAGTACATCGAAGCGAACAACCAGAGCATCGACCTGGGTGCGATCCTCGACAAGAAGAAGGACGCGAGCGGTGAGGAGCTCTTCATGCTGGCGCAGTACAACATCGCCGCCGTGAACGGCGAAAGGGCGAAGGCCAGCGAGGTGGACCTGAAGCCGTTGATCGAGAAGAACAACAAGACCATCGAGGAGATCCACAAGGGCGACAAGAACGCCGTGGTGACCGCCGCGCAGCTGGAGCTCCCTTCGCCCGAGGTCCTGGAGAAGATCCAGAAGCAGGGCATCGTGACGATCGAATACCCCGTGTTCGCCGGCTTCACGATCCACAACCTGTATGAGTTCTTCATGGTCTTCGTGGTGCTCTGCGGCATTGCCTCGGCGGTCCTCTTCGCCATCACGCCCATCCTGAAGCGCATGATGCACGGCGTGCGCTGAACCGTCCGCCACAATCACGGAAAGGAGCGGCCCAACTTCCGCTCCTTTCTTCTTTTACGCACATTAGCAGCATACAACCAACGGCCCCGATGGCGACCCACAGCACCACGCTGGAAGAGATCCGTGATTTCAAAGGCAAGTACCCCAAGCAGCTCTGGTACCTCTTCGGCACCGAGATGTGGGAGCGCTTCTGCTTCTATGGGATGCGCGGTGTGCTGACCATCTTCATGGTGGACCAGCTTGGCCAGACCGACAAGATGGCCAACCTCAAATACGGGGCGATCCAGGCGTTCGTGTACGCGTTCACCTTCATCGGCGGGATCTTCGCGGACAAGGTCCTCGGCTTCCGACGTTCGCTCTTCTTCGGCGGCTTGGTGATGATGGCAGGCAACCTGCTTATCGCCGCCGCCCCGCATGAGTTCTTCTACTACGGCATCACACTGTCCATCATCGGCACCGGCTTCTTCAAGCCCAACGTGTCCTCCATGGTCGGGCAGCTCTACCACACCGATGACCCACGGCGGGATGCGGGTTACGGCATGTTCTACGCCGGCATCAACGTGGGCGCGCTTCTCGGGGGGGTGCTCATGGTGTATCTGGGGAAGTACGTGTCCTGGAGCGCCTGCTTCGCGGCAGCGGCCATCGTGATGGGGCTTGGCCTGGTGAACTTCTTCTTCGCACGGAAGAGCCTCGGGCCCATCGGTGATTCGCCATTGAAGGATGCTCCCCCCTCTCGTCGTACCATAAAGGAGATCCTCGTGTACCTCGCCTCGCTCGCGAGCATCCCGTTCATCCTCATCATGCTCCGCAATGCGGATTACACGGATTACTTCATGTACACCATCGCGGTGCTGGCCATGTTGTACTTCGGCTACGAGCTTGTCAGCCTGAAGGAGAGGATCGCGCGCAACCGCTTCCTCGCGGCGTTCGTGTTCATCTTTTTCTACTTCGTGTTCAACGCCATCTTCGAACAGAGCGGTGGCTCCCTTTCCCTGTTCGCGAAGGACAACCTCAGCCATCGGCTGTTGTTTTTCGACATCGATCCGAACATCGTGAACAACAGTTCGAACTCGCTGTTCGTCATTCTGCTCAGCCCCCTGATCGGCTTCCTCTGGCTTTGGCTCGCGGGAAGGAAAATGGAACCCAATACGCTCATCAAGTTCGGCATCGGGTTCCTCTTCCTCTCCGCATCGTTCTACATCTATTTCGCCGATCGCTTCTTCGCCAACGCGGACGGCATCACTTCGCTGAACGTGTTCACCTTCGCCTATTTCATCACCACCATCGGCGAGCTGTGCCTCGGGCCCATCGGCATGTCCATCGTCTCGAAGCTCGTTCCCGTGCGCCTTACCGGCATGATGATGGGCATGTGGTTCCTGGCCAGCGCCTTCGGACAGTTCGCGGCCGGCAAGCTGGGCGCCGAAATGAGCTCCCCTCCCGACGCGACCCTGTTGGACAAGTTGATGGCCTATACCAGTGGCTACAAGGACCTGGCCCTCTACGCGCTCATCGCTGGTGTGGCCCTGATCGTCATGGCACCCGTCGTCAAACGATTGATGCACGGGGTGCGCTGAACCTACCTTAGCGGCACGGTGGTTGCCATTCCGCGCGCCACACCACGACCATGCGACACGTTATTCTCTCGCTTATGCTGTCGCCCCTGGCTGTGCACGCTCAGGACCACAGCGTTTCCGCTCCTGCCGCGAACAAGGTGAAGTGGACCTCCATCGAAGCGGCACAGGCGGCGGCGAAGAAGGATGGCAAACCCCTGCTCATCGACTTCCAAACGCCATGGTGCGGCTGGTGCCGGAAGATGGAAAGCTCCACCTTCAACGATGAGTACACCGCGAACTACATCAACGCGCATTTCCATCCAGTGAGCTTCAATGCGGAAGGTCCGGACCCGGTCACCTTCAACGAGAAGAAGTTCGAGAACCCGCAGTACAACCCGGACAGTCCGCGGCACGGAACCCATCAATTGACGATGTACCTCGCAGCGGTGAACGGACAGCTCGGTTACCCAACGATCGCTTATGTGGACAGCGAGGGCCAGCTCATCCAACCGATCTCCAGCTACTTCACCCCGGAACAGATCGAACCGATCCTCGCCTTCTTCGGAACCGGTGCCTACAAGAACACCACCTGGCCCGATTTCAACGGCAGCTTCAAGAGCGGAAGGAAGACCCACTGAGCGCACCCGGCTACTTTTGACGCATGCGGATGCGCGCCCTTTCCTTGTCGCTTTTCCTGGCCGGTCTTCGCCTGTGTGCGCAACTGCAGAACTGGAACCCCGAGCCCTACCACAGCGATAGCACCCTCGTGTTCCGCGATGACTTGGACTACTACCTGAACAGTTACAACGAATCGGAGATCAAGAGCATGCGCAAACAGGTGAGCATCTGGCGCATGAACTTCGACAAGCTGATGCGTGCGACCATTGACGACCTGCGCAACTACAGTGAAGGCGGCGGCATGCAGCCGGTGATGCATGACTTCGACCTTGCCGATGCACGCGATGGCCACCGGTACAAGCTGAGCAACGGGCGCGGCCGCATCCGCGCCTTCATGTTCGGCAGCATCACGAACCCGCCAGCGCGCTTCCAACTTCCGCTCTGGGACAAGCTCGCGGAGAAGTACGCCGGAAAGAAGGTGGACCTCTTCGTGGTCTATGGGAAGGAACTGCACCCGGGCGATCGCGTGTCCTTCAAGGATCATCCGAACCCGAAAAGCGAGTACGAGAAGCAGGCTTACGCGAAGGAGTTCGCGCAGCTGACCAAGCTCCCTGTCCTGGTGGATGGCTTGGATGATGCGGTATTGAACGCCTACGGCCGCGTACCTAACGGCGCTTATGTGTTCGATGCGGACGACCGGCTCATCTTCCGCGGAACCTGGGCGGACAGCCGGAAGATCGAAACCATCGTTGATGCGCTCTTGACGTTCTATGCTGAGGGCAGGCCGAAAGCGCAGCCGAAGGTGATGCAGGACTGAGAGCGGATCACACCTTCACCTTCTTCCACTTCCCGCGCGCGAACAGTGCAGCGCTCAGCACGGCCAGTGCGCTTTCACTGATGGCGATGGAGGCCGACACGCCAGCCGGCCCCCAGTGCATACTACGCGCCAACAGGTAAGCGATGGGTATCTCCAGCATCCAGAAGCAGATCAGGTTCATCCAGGTGGGTGTCCATGGATCGCCCGCACCGTTGAACGCTTGTGCGAGCACCATCCCATACCCATAGAACAGGTAGCCGAGCGAGATCACCCGCAAGGCTTGAACGGCCGTGGCATCCGCCTGTGTGCTCATGTGGAAGAACGAAACGATCAACGGCGAGAACAGCTGGAAGACCAGCGCCACCAGCACCATGAAGAACATGTTGTAATGCCCGCACAACCATGCACTGCGTGCCGCACGTTCCGGCTGGCCGGCACCCAGGTTCTGCCCGACCAACGTGGCCGCCGCGTTCGCCATGCCCCACGCCGGCAGCAGACTGAAGATGATGATGCGGATGGCGATCGTGTAGCCCGCCGAAGCATCCGTACCGGAGGTGGCAACGATGCGCACCAGGAAGATCCAACTGGCCGAGGCGATGAGGAACTGGCCTACACTGCCAGCGCTCAACTTCAGTATGGTCAACAGTACAGTACGCACCGGACGGAGATCAGGCAGGCGCAAGGCGAACGGCCCATTCTTGCGGAACAGGTGGTACAACTGGAACAGGACACCAACGGTCCTTCCACAAGTGGTGGCCACCGCTGCGCCCGTTACACCCAGTTCAGGGAAAGGCCCCCAGCCGAAAATGAGCACAGGATCCAGCACGATGTTGATCGCATTGGCAAGACCCAAGGTGTACAAGGCCATGCTCGCGAGTCCTTTGCCACGGAACACCGCGTTCACCGCGAAGAGCATCATGATCACCACGTTGCTGGCCAGCATGAGGCGCGCGAACGTGCTTCCTACGGTGATCACGCTCGGCTGGGCGCCCATCACGCGCAAGAGGTCCGGAGCGAACCATGTGGCGGGCACAGCGATGAGCAGACCGATGACCAGTGCGATGAACACGCTTTGTCCGGCGGCGCCGCGCACACCTTCCGCATCCTTCTCCCCTGTGCGCCGCGCGACCACCGCCGTGGCGCCAATGCCGAGTCCCCAAGCGATGCTGTAGACCGTTACGAGCAAGCCTTCGGTAAGACCTATCGTTGCGGCCGCATCCACCCCGAGCTTGGAAACGAAGAAGGCATCCACCAAGGCGAACAGCGCCTCCATGCCCATCTCCAGTACCATGGGAATGCTGAGCAGCACGATGGCCGTGCGCACACCGATGCTCGTGAGGTCACGTTCCTCCGCGCTGAAGGAATCCTTGATCAACCTGGCGATACGTGACATGGGTTGGGGAGGGGCGGCCAAAGGTCGCTGCCAGCGCCCGAACACCACCGCTGTTAATGATCAGTTAAGCCATATCCCCTGCGGGAACACCGGCATACTTTTGGTCCGTAGCAACGCCACAAAACCAAACCAAGAACATGAAGAAGCTCATCGCGACCCTCAGCCTCGGCGCCCTTTTCCTCGGTGCCATGGCGCAGGAAGGCAAAGTGGTCGGCGGCTCCGGCCCCATGATCAGTGTTGACAAGGAAGTGCATGACTACGGCACCATCGATCAAGGCGCCAACGGCACGTGCGAGTTCAAAGTGACCAACACGGGTGATCAGCCCCTCATCATCAGCAGCTGCAAGGGTAGCTGCGGTTGCACCGTTCCGAAGTGCGACACCGCTCCCGTGGCTCCCGGCCAGTCCACCATCGTTACCGTGAAGTACGACTCCAACCGCGTAGGTCCCATCAACAAGAGCGTGACCATCAGCAGCAACGCTGCCAACGCTCCTGAGAAGATCGTGCGCATCAAGGGTGAAGTGAAGGGCACCGCCGCTACGCCGGCCAGCCCTGTGAAGGAGAGCAACCCCATGGCTCCTGAGGCACCGAAGAACTAAGCTGGATCAGCAGACAATGGAAGCCCCCGGCAACACCGGGGGCTTCTTCTTTCCACCGTTGCCGATCAACGCCGATCTTTGACCACCACTTCCCCATCATGCCACAGATCTCCCAGAAAGGCCAGCTCATGCCAGCCTCACCGATCCGCAAGCTCGTGCCCTTCGCTGAGGCCGCAAAAAAACGTGGCGTGAAAGTGCTGCACCTCAACATCGGGCAGCCCGACATCCGCACACCACAGGTGGCGCTGGATGCCATCAGGCAACTGGACATGCCCGTGGTGGAGTACAGCCATAGCGCCGGCATCGAGAGCTATCGTAAAGGCCTGGCCAGCTACTACCAGCAGCACGGCATCCACATCACCCACGAGGACCTGATCGTTACCACCGGAGGTTCCGAAGCACTGCTCTTCGCGATGATGTCGTGCTTCGACCCGGGAGATGAACTGATCGTTCCGGAACCGTTCTATGCGAACTACAACAGCTTCGCCGTTTCGGCGGGCGTGAAGGTGGTGGCCTTGCGTAGCGGGATCAGCACAGGATTCGATCTGCCTCCCATCTCCGCGTTCAAGGCTGCCATCAACAAGCGCACAAAGGGCATCCTCATCTGCAACCCCGGCAACCCGACAGGTTACCTGTATTCACGTGCTGAACTGGAAGCATTGCGCGACCTGGTCAAGGCGCATGATCTGTACCTGTTCAGCGACGAGGTGTACCGCGAGTTCTGCTACGACGGTGCGTCGCACATCAGCGCGATGACCCTGGAAGGCATTGAGGAGAACACGGTGATGGTGGACAGTGTGAGCAAGCGCTACAGCATGTGCGGAGCAAGGATCGGTTGCCTGGTCTCTCGCAACAAGAAGTTGATGGCCACCGTGCTCAAGTTCGCCCAAGCGCGACTGAGCCCACCCACCTTCGGGCAGGTGGCCGGTGAGGCGGCCCTGCGCACACCGAAGAGCTATTTCGATGAGGTGATCGGGGAATACCAGCAACGCAGAGACACACTGGTGGATGGCCTGAACGCCATACCCGGAGTGCGCTGTGCCAAACCCAAAGGCGCATTCTACTGCGTGGCCGAACTGCCGATCGATGATTCGGACGCGTTCTGCCAATGGCTGCTGGAGCATTTCGAGCATCAGGGACATACGGTGATGATGGCTCCTGCCACCGGCTTCTATGCCGAACCCGGACCCGGACGGAACCAGGTACGGCTCGCTTATGTTCTGGAGCGGCCGAAGCTTCGTTTGGCAGTTGAATGCCTGCAACTGGCACTTGCGAAATACCCCGGGCGCACCGATGCGACCATGGCGTCCAAGGCGTTGGCCGTCTGATAGAGCCGCTTCAGGGCATCCATTCCGCGTTCTGTCCGTCAATAAGGCAACAGTGCGCCGAAACGTTATTTTTCGGCGTTGGCCTTCGGCATGAGACACGTCGTTACGCTATTGTCCTCCCTCCTTCTGCTCGCGGCATTGCCTTCCGCAGCGCAGAAACCTGTGGACCATGACGTGCTGATCACGTTCTCCGGGCTGGTGAACGACCACGGTTACAAGATCGTGCGGTCGGCTTTGCACGAAGTGGACGCACGCGCGCTGGTGTCGATCTCCATCCCTTTGCAACAGGCGAAATTCCACAGCAGTGTCGCCATCGATCAGGCCATGCTAGCCTCGATCTGCGCTCCGCATGGTATCCAAGTGGTCAGCATCGAACGGCTGGATCTCGATCCCCTGCGCCGGTCGCTCGCGCTGGCGTTGCCCGGCTTTCCGGAGTACATCGATACCGGCAACCCTGAACAGGATGCCGCCGACTACGCCGCGCGCAAACAAACTTGGATAGACGCTCACCCCGATCGCTATCCGCCCCCGGCCCAACTGGAAGAGCATGAACACTGAGCGCGCTCCTCGGTGGTCACGCGGCCTGCGTTCGTTCGCGCTGGCACTGATGGTTCCGGCCAGCCTGTGGGTGAGCGCTCAGTGCACTGACAATAACACGCTCACGGGGACCGCCATCACGGTGCCGTGCCCGGGAACCACCACCGTGCCTTGCGTTCAAGGAGGACAATACGCCTTGGTGAACGTGACCAGCGGGAACATCTACACCTTCTCGACATGCACGAGCACGGCCTTTGATACGCAGATCACCCTGTTCAACAATGCGGGTGGCGCGTCGCTCGGGTACAGTGACGATGCCTGCGGAACGCTTGGCCTGCAGAGTTCCGTGCAATGGACCTCCACCTACAACGGCCAGTTGCGGGTGCTGGTGGACCAATATCCATGCGCGAGCAATGCCACGTGCATTCCGCTCACCATCCAATGCGCAGCACCTCCTCCGCCTGTAACGAACAACGACCCCTGCCAGGCGCAGGTGGTGACTGTTACCAATACCTGCGTTCCGAGCACCTGGACCAACGTGGGGGCCACGCTCACCACCACACCCGCCATACCTGCACCGGGCTGCGGTAACCTTGTTGCGGGTTCGGCTGACGTGTGGTTCCTGTTCACCGCACCTCCCTCGGGCATCGTGCAGATCGAGACCGGCGCGGGCACACTATCCGATGCGGCGATGGCCTTGTACACGGCCGCTCCGAACTGCAGCGGCACCTATACGTTGGTGGCGTGCGATGACGACAGCGGACCCGGCTTCATGCCGATGATGAACTTCAACAACCTGACGCCGGGCCAGCAGTACTACCTGCGCGTTTGGGGGTACGGCACCAATACGGGCACCTTCACGCTATGTATTCACGGGCCCACCACTGTCCCACCCGGCAATTGCGTGTACGTGCTCCAGATGAACGATTCCTTCGGGGATGGTTGGGATGGTTCCTCGGTCACGATCACGGTGAACGGCTCTCCCTACGGCACCTATACTACCACAGGCCCATACAACGCCGTGCTCATTGGTCTGAACATCGGCCAGGTCCTGGTCGTGCAGTATTCCGCGACAGGCTCGTTCCAAGGGGAGAACTCCTACACACTGAGCTTCATGGGCTCGGGCGCACAAGTCTTCAACTCCGGCAGTCCGCCAGCTGCGGGAGTGGTCTACACCGCCACGATCACCTGCAATCCGCCACCCGCACCGCCTGAGGATTGCGTGGGAAGCATCACCCTGTGCAACAGCCTTGGCGTAAGCAACAACACGAACAACACCGGTAACGTGAGCGACCTCTCCACCGCCAACGCAGGTTGTTTGTTCAGCAACGAGGTACAAGGAACCTGGTACAACTTCGGCATCACCACCGGAGGAACGGTCGGTTTCACCATCGACCCCACCGCGCCAGATGCGGACGCGCCGGATTACGACTGGGCCATCTGGGGACCTTTCCCCACCAACTCCACCGCGGGTGGCATCTGCCCTCCAGGGGCCTCTCCCATCCGTTGCTCCTACGCATCCGGTTTCGATTCGTGGGCGGCCACGGGCAGTTACAACACCGGTATGGGGATCAACAACCTCGCCTGGGCCAACCCGCAATTCGCAAGTCCGGCCACCACCTATTCCGATCCGGCAGGTGGTGGTGATGGGTGGACACCCGGTCTCAATGTCACTGCGGGACAGGTCTATCTGATGTACGTGAGCAATTTCAGCAACACCGGCCAGAGCTTCGCCCTGAACTGGCAATTGGGAAGCGGTGCATCGCTGGACTGTACCGTGCTGCCCACGCAGTTGCTTTCGCTGCAGGCCACGCCGATCGGCGCCCAGGTGCTGCTCCATTGGAACACGGCCACCGAACCGGCCCTGGAGCGGTTCATCGTCGAACGCTCGGAGAACGGCATCGATTTCGAGCCGGTAGGTGAGCGTTCCGCGGCGGGAAGTGCGGCTTCCGGTGCCGCCTACGAGCTTATCGATGCGGCCCCGTTGCCCGGTTCCAGCTTCTACCGCGTTCAACAAGTGAGCAATAACAGCACGAGCCTCTGGAGCGACGTGGTACCCGTGTTCTTCAACCAGGACGGGAACAACTCGGACCTGTTCCCGAACCCCGCAGGGGATCTGGCGACATGGTCCGTTCCTTCCGGTCTGAACATCGACCACATCGTGATCTTCGACGCGATCGGTCGCGAGGCGCGGCGCTTCGTGCCGAACAAGGGGTCCAATTCCATCCTGCTGGACCTGAAGGGCCTACCCTACGGTACCTTGCACGTGGCCGCCTTCGATGCCGCCGGTGCCGTGGTGCATCGCAAGGACGTGGTGCGCTACTGAGGCTTCCCACCGTCTTTTCCCGTTCGGCCTGTTGAAATAACACCGCCCGCAGCCGGGTAGGCACAACGATCGTGAAGCTTATTTGCCGTTCACCATCACGATCGGCGATCCTGTTCACCATGCCCCTGTCGGGAAATGCTCGTTGCCTGCGTCCTGTGCGCATGCAGTGGCTTCGGGCAACGTCCGGAGGCGTAGAACGGTCAGCTATGAACGATGGCGCGAAGGACATGATCGGCAACGACCTGTGGATAACTCTGCGGCAACCTCTCCGCCAACGGGCCGTCTCCCCTTGCGTAAGCCCCCTGAACATCAGGATGCCAAGGATCGCCCACCACCTGCCGATGGCCGATTGTGTCAGCTTGACTCGCGGATTACATTTGTCCGTTCACCTCTTGGATCGCCCAACCCACACGTGACCCTATAACGCCTCGCTCATGCGGAACACGTTACGCCACTTCGGTCTTCTTCTCCTTGTTCTTCTCAGCGGCCACTGGGCCAGCGCGCAGAACAACATGGGCATCAACGTTACCGGCGCTGCGCCGAACGTGAAATCCCTGCTGGACATCGATGTGAGCGGCCTGCCCGCCGCCGGCAAGCGAGGCATGCTCATCCCCCGGATGACCTACGCCCAGCGCCTGGCCATCGCGGGTCTGACCAATACGGACCAAGGTCTGTGGGTGTACCAGACGAACGACTCGATCGCCTCCCCGGTGATCAGTGCGGGTTCCCATGGTTACTGGTACTTCGATGGTGTGAACTGGCGCCGTTGGAGCGCATCCAACCACGGTTGGCGCCTTACCGGTAACGGCAACACCAACGGTGTCACCCACTTCCTTGGAACCGTGGCTGGATCGGCAGACGACCTGCACATCCGCACCACCACGGCCGGGGCACAACCCCAGATCCTCATCGATGCGACCAACGGTAACGTGGCCATCAATCCCACCGCTGCCGGGGTGGAGCGCTTGGACATCAACGGCGGTGCGCGTGTCGGGAACACCTTGCTGAACACCGCCGGCGCGATCAAATACGATAACGTTTCCGCGAGCCCCAACCGCTGGCACTACGGCAATGTGGACGGCACCGTGGCCGGCTGGAAGCGCATGGAGAACGCCGAGCGCCGCTATTCCCCGGAGAACTACGCTCCCTCGATCAACTCCTGCCAAGGCGCATCCGGACAGAAGATCCAGGGCATCTGGAACGGAACGACCGTTACCGGAAATGCGAACACACCTTTCGCCACCAATACGGGTAACAACAACCGCCGCGGTTTCCGTGCGCAGTACATCTACCCGGCTACGGAACTGCTCAACTCCGGACTCTGCGAAGGACTGATCACCAAGTTCTCGTTCTACGCCATCAGCAGTGACGTCGGCATCTCCGCAGGACCAGATGGCACCTTCGGCACAGCGGACGATGTTCCAGGTGCTGACATCAAGGTGGATGTGCGCATGGGCAACTCGGGGTTGGCCAACTTCGGCCCTTACGTCGCCTCCCAACCAACGGCACTGACCGTTGATTGGGACAATATCACTGAAGGTTCTGCACAGATCAACGCTACTGCTGCAACACCCATCCTTGTTTCAGGTGGCTGGATGGACTTCACCCTCAGTGGCGCTGGCTTCTACTGGAACGGTGTGAGCAACCTCATCATCGACGTCAGCTGGGTGCGGAACACCACCATCGGTAACAGCCCGCCGGTACAGTTGGAAACCGGTCTCTCCTATACGGCTACCAAATGGGTACAGGTGACTTCCGGTTCGGACATCAACCACGGTAACACCTACCAGGATAACCCGCTCACCGCGAACGCTACCACGGGTACCACGCAGAATCGCCCGGTAACCCGCTTCTTCGGTAAGGTGCAGACCCCCGGTTACGGCGTACCGGTCGCTGGTGCCTTCATCAACTATGGCGGCGGTATGGTGATCGATACCACGTTGGCGACACCAGCTTCTGCGGATGCCATCTACCGCGGACCCGGAACGGTCGTAGCGCGCAAGTCGGTATGGGACGGTAACGTGGCCCTGAGCGATCACGTGTTCGACCGCTATTACGATGGTCAGGTGGCACCGGAGGATGCTGGCAAGGCCGATGGCTATGCCTACATCGGCGTGCGTGAGTTGAAGAACTACCTGCAGGAGAACCGCCACCTGCCGAACATGCCTTCCCGCGAACAGTGGGAACAGAGCGGCAGCCGCTCCTTGGGTGAACTGCAGACCGGCCTTTGGGAGTCGGTGGAAACACAGGCCCTGCACATCTCCGAACTGGAGCATGACCTGAGCTCGCTGGAGGCCTTGGCATTCGGTGACCCTCGATCACCGGATGACCTGGAGAAGATGATAGCGGACGTGAACGCCAGCCGCCGGTTGAGCGCGCAACAGAAACTGCACCTCACTGACGCCCTGCGCCAGCGGTTCGCCAACCGTACCGAAACCAAGTGATCACCCCACAGCGAACGACCATGAAATCCTTCTTCCTTCGTTCCCTTCCTCTGGTGGCGGTGGCGCTCTTCACGCTGCCTGTGGCCGCCCAGACCGGTAACATCGCGGTGAACAACGATGGCCGTAAGCCCGCCGCCAGCGCGATCCTGGACGTAAGCTCCAATTACCTGCCGCTCGGAACGGCCATCCAGAAAGGGATGCTGATCCCGCGGATGACCGCCGCCAGCCGCAATGCGTTGGGTGCTCCTGGCACCCTTCCCCAGGGCCTCATGGTCTACCAGACCGATGGGGTGAACGGCTTCTACTACGTGGAATACGGCATGTGGGTGCGTGCGGATGTGGGTGCGAATTCCTGGGACATCTTCGGGAACAACACGAGCACCCCGGCCAGCGAATTCTTCGGTACCACGGACAACACGGACCTGGTGTTCAAGACCAACAATACGGAGGCGATGCGCCTGACCGGAAGTGCCGCCCCGGGCCGCTTCCTGGGCGTAGGCACTACAACGCCCGTTGAACATGTGGACGTGAACGGTGCGTTGCGCATCTACAACACGCCGCCCGGCTCCTACACGGTGGCCAACCCCGGTGTGAACTACTCCGCCACCAACAACCAGGGCGTGGTCCTCTTCCGCCCGGCCGGCGATACGCTCTTCTCCACCTACGCTCCTCCGCCACCACAGAACGCTGACGCGCTCATGTGGGCGGGCCATTGGGGTAACCAGAACGGTACGGGCCCCCAGAACACCAACCTGGCTACGGCTACTTCCGGTGGCTGGCGCAAGATGGAGAACGAGTACGACGAGCGCTTCACCAAGTCCTTCACGCAGCAAGGCACACCCACCTGCGTGGCGGGTAGTGTTCAGATACCCGGGAACATCGCGATCGTTGCCGCGAACTTGACGAGTTCGCTGGCTACGCCGACACGAGAGTTGGTAAGCCCCTACCCGCACATTGCCACGGCGTTGCGCGTACGCCACCAGCACATGTACCTCGCCAGTGAATTGAACGTGGAGTTGAACCAGTTGGGTGGTAACACCGCTGTGACCGGTGGACTTTGCGCGAACCAGCCGCTCACGAGCTTGGGGATCTATGTGAGTACCGGTGGTGCCACGAAAGCGGTACCGCTCAACTCGTTCGTGATCACCATCAAACACGCAGTACTGGGAGTGAATAACCTCTCGACCGGTTTCGACAACTCGAATGACCCTGCTCAAAGTTGCTACGTTCAAGCAGCGAGTTTGAACCGGCCCACTGTTTCCGGAGCTTGGGAAACGTTCACTCCCCTCTCACAGCCGTTCGTATGGGACGGCGTGCGGAACATCATCATTGAGATAGCCTACGCCACCACCAACACTGCAGTAGCTCAACCACCGATCCTGTTCGGGCCCAGCCCGGGCGGCGCCTTACTCACCGCATCGTGGAACGCCATTACGGCCGCTGCACCTTGTGGCACCGCTGGCGCCGCCGGATCCTGTTCTGCTGGAACGACCGCTCCGGGCGGCATGCCTTGGAACAACGCGACTTGTGGTACGTTGGGAACGAACGGTGGTACCACCCAATACCGTCCGGTTATCCAATTCACCGGCACCGTGGCCACTGCGCCTGCCGGAACGACGGGGGTAAGCTCGTACCTCTGGTACCGCGGCGGCTTGGTCGTTGAAGCCACCACCAACCCACCCTGGGGGCGCCAGACCACCCCGTACTTCAGCTTCAAGGGACCCGGCAACATCTCGGTCGAGAACGGCGTCTACGACAACACCGTGCGCCTGAACGACCATGTCTTCGACCGCGCCTTCGATGGCCGCGTGAAGGAGAACGACGCCGCGCACTTCGGCTCGGGCCGGAACTACAGCATCGAGGAGATGGCCAGCTTCACCCGCATGAACCGTCACCTGCCCACGATCAAAGGCCGGGATAGTTGGAAGGCCGAACGCGGCTTCTCCCTGGGTGATATGACGAACCAGTTGTGGGCGACCGCCGAGACCCAGGCGCTCTACGTGACCGAGCTTAACGACCGCTTGGACGTGTTGGAGCTGTTGACCAACGACCGGCCGCTCAGCCAGGGCGAGTTCAACGCGGCCAAGGCCAGCATCTGCGGCATGAAGGACCATACCGAATCAGAGAAAGCGGTCCTGCTGGGCAGCCTGCAGGAGCGCGTCGTAACCATCAACCAACGCTGAACCCGGGGAACCCATGAAAAACGCACGACTCCTGCGGAACTTCGCTCTCCTGGCCGGCACGCTCCTGCTCAGCGCTGGTGTGCACGCACAGATCTCGATGACCAACGGCCCGGTGCCCGCCGTGCCCAATACCAAGGCCATCCTTGACCTGAACGATGGCAGCAACCGCGGCTTCCTCATCCCAAGGATGACCTACGCCCAGCGCCCGGCCACGCCCGCCAACTCACTGCTGATCTACCAGACCGACTCAGCGACCATCACCATCGGTGGGGTGAACTACGGACAACCGGCAGGCTTCTACTACTTCGATGGCCCACCGGTGAACCAGTGGTTGCATATCACCTGGGGCTCCAGCTGGAAACTGGGCGGTAATGCCAACACCAACCCCGCGACCAACTTCATCGGTACCACGAACTCCCAGCCACTGGTGCTCCGCTCCAATGGTGTAGCACGTGCACAGGTCGCGGTCGGACAACAGGTGCAGATCGGTCCCTCTCCCTTCCCTGCCGTTACCGAGCGCATGGATGTGAACGGTGCCGTGCGTATCAAAGGCCAGCATGCGGCAAGCTCCAACGAAGGCGCGATCAAGGACAGTGCGAGCACGCACTGGGGCTATGTGAACAACCCGCTCGGCGCTGGCGAGATCTCCTACGTGGGTTGGTACGAACTCGAGAACGTGTTCCTCACCCGCACCAAGCAGCGGTACCAGTCGCAACCGGTGGTGGCGTGCAATTATCCATCACCCGTTGTAATTCCGAGCGGCGGTACGGCCGGTTCGTGGCCCTTGCTGGATGACTTGAGCATTCCCAACGCCACCACCGCCGCAACCACTGAAACACCTTACAGCACCTTCTGGGAGGACGGCCGCCACCAGTACCTCTATCAAAGCGCTCAGCTCCAGAGCTTGAACGTTTGCCCAGGCACGGACATCAAGGGCCTGGCCTTCCAGACCCAAGGTACCGGTACCACCTTGGGCATGCGGAACGTGCGCATCAGCCTGAAGAACACCACGACCGGTGCACTGAACAACTTCCAGACGGGCTTGACGCAGGTCTATCAAGTGGCCAACGCTCCTGGACCGGCTTGGGTGGCCTCTAACAACGGCTGGAACTCCCATGTTTTCAATGGACTGCCCTTCCAATGGACGGGCCCCGGCTTCAACATGGTGGTGGAATACTGCTTCGATAACCAGGACTGGACCTCCAACACACCGATCTTTTACGAGCCGGTGGGTTACACGGCGATGATCGGCCTCTACTGTGATGCCTGCGGCAGCCCGACCGGCGGTAGCACCTGTTACTACACCGGCCCGTGCAACGCCAACCCGAACCTGCCGCCCACCGGTCCCCCGGTCAATTCCCCCGGTGTGCTTTGCATCGGTTGGGGTTACAATGGCCTTCTCGGCGGCGGCTGCAATTGGAACGAGACCACCAGCCTGGTGACCTGTGACGGTACCTTCCAGTACCAAGGGATCTGGACCACGGCCAACCGCCGCCCGGTCATCAAGATCGATGCGCAGGTGAACGCGGTGGGTATCGTGAACTACAACGGTTCGTACATCGTGGCACAGGACGCCCTGGTGATCGGCGATTACAACACGTGGGCCCGCAGCAGTCTGTACGTTAGCCCGAACTACCAGTACCGTGGCCCCGGAACGCTCTCCGCACAAAGCAGTGTGTGGGGTGGCGGTGTTCTCCTGAGCGACCACGTGTTCGACCAGTACTACGATGGACTGGTGAAGCCGGAGGATGCGCGCCAAGCCATGGGTTACCAGCATTACGGTGTGAAGGAGATGGCCAAGTACATGGAGCGTGAGCACCACCTGCCGACCATCGCCGGCCGCGATGAATGGAACAAGACCGGCTCCTTCAGCCTCGACAACCTCACCAACCAGATCTGGGTGACGGTCGAGGAGCAGAGCCTCTACATCAAGGAACTGAATGAGCGCATGGACGCGCTGCAGAAGTACCTGGTGGAAAAGCGCCTGAAGGAGTTGAAGAAGAACTGAGGCCAACGGCCTTGAACGAAGAAGGGGTTCCAGTTGGAACCCCTTCTTCGTTGGTGCGGGATACCCCTAACGCGAGAAAGGCCCTCGTTGGAGGACCTTCTCGCATAGCATCGGAAACTGTTGTGCGCTAACCCAGGTAGGCCCTCAGGACCCGTCCCCTGCCCGCGTGCTTCAGGCGGCGGATGGCCTTTTCCTTGATCTGGCGTACACGCTCACGTGTGAGGTCGAACTTCTGGCCGATCTCCTCCAGTGTGTGCGGTTGGTTGCCCTTCAAGCCGAAGTACAACCGGATCACGTCCGCCTCACGGATGCTCAACGCGTCCAGTGAGCGCTCGATCTCCGTGCGCAGGCTGTCGGTCATCAAGGATTCCTCCGGGTCGGGCATGTCCGTGTTCTTCATCACGTCCAGCATGGTGCCGCTGTCCTCGCCTTCGCGCAACGGCGCGTCCATGCTCACGTGCTTGCCGCTGTTGCTGAGGCTGGTCTTCACCTCTTCGAGCGTCATCTGCAACAGCTCGGAAAGCTCCAGCGCTGTCGGTGCGCGTTCGTACTCCTGCTCCAGCTTGGCGAAAGCCTTGTTGATGCGGTTGATCGAACCGATCTTGTTCAAGGGCAGCCGTACGATGCGCGCCTGTTCGGCCAGGCTCTGCAGGATCTGCTGGCGGATCCACCACACGGCATAGCTGATGAACTTGAAGCCACGCGTTTCATCGAAACGTTTGGCCGCCTTGATCAGACCCAGGTTGCCCTCGCTGATGAGATCGGGCAGGGTAAGGCCCTGACCCTGGTACTGCTTCGCCACGGAAACGACGAAGCGCAGGTTGGCCTTGCACAGCTCTTCCAACGCGTTGTCGTCGCCCTGCTTGATACGCACCGCAAGCTCGACCTCCTGTTGCGCTGTGATCAACTTCACTTTCCCGATCTCCGTCAGGTATTTGTCCAGCGACGGGGTGTCGCGGTTGGTCACCTGCTTCGAGATCTTCAACTGTCGCATTCTTGCCATGAGTACCGCTTGTGTTTGCGAAGAGCGTCCCGTTCAACGCCACACGCACGCATCCGGTTACGAGAAAGCGGAAAGCGGCTCCAGGTGATCCGGCAATGGCCTTCGATCCGGCAGGTCCCGACCGGCACCAAAGCGAAGCGGGCCGGCCCTCGTTTGAGGACCGGCCCGCTGCTCGGTTCATCGCTGCTCAATTCTGGCTGGGGCCGTCATCGCCACCGTGCTCGCGGCGCTGCTGGCTGCCGTGCGGACGATCACCATGGTCGCGGCGCGGGCGGTCGTCGCGGCGCGGGCGCTCCGGTCGGTCGCGGCGATCACGACGATCACCTTCCATCGCGGGTTCGCGCTCCACGTAGCCTTCGGGCTTGGGCAACAGCACGCGGCGGCTCAGCTTCAGCTTGCCGGTGCGCGGATCCTTGCCCACCACTTGGAAGTCGATCATGTCGCCCTCCTTCAGCACCTCCTCCACACGGTCGATGCGGCGCCACTCGAGCTCGCTCACGTGCAAGAGGCCATCGGTGCCAGGGAAGATCTCCACGAACGCACCGTACGGCATGATGGTCTTCACCTTACCACGGTAGGTCTGGCCAACTTCCGCTTGCGGCGGGAAGGCGATGGCCTTCACACGAGCGACAGCTGCCTCCAAGGCCGCTTTGTTCTCGCTGGAGATCTCCACCACCCCACGGCCTTCCACTTCGTCGATGACGATGGTAGCGCCGGTCTCGGCCTGGATCTCCTGGATCACGCGGCCACCGGGACCGATGATGGGTCCGATGCTCTCCTTCGGAACGTCGAAGGTGACGATGCGCGGCGCGTGCGGCTTGTAGTCCTCGCGCGGCTTATCGATCGTCTTCATCATCTCACCCAGGATGTGCATGCGGCCTTGACGAGCCTGCTCCAGCGCTTGTGCGAGCACTTCATAGGGCAGGCCATCGACCTTCATGTCCATCTGCGTGGCGGTGATGCCCTTGGCCGTGCCACAGATCTTGAAGTCCATGTCACCGAGGAAATCCTCGTCGCCAAGGATGTCGCTGAGGATCGCATGGCGCTTGCCATCGCTGATCATGCCCATGGCGATGCCGCTCACCGGCGCTTTCATCTTCACACCAGCGTCCATCAATGCGAGGGTACCGCTGCACACGGTGGCCATGGAACTGGAACCGTTGCTCTCCAGCACATCGCAGTTGAGGCGGATCGTGTACGGGTTCTCCGGAGCTGAGGGGATCATCGGCTTCAACGCACGGAGCGCCAGGTTGCCGTGGCCCACCTCACGACGGCCGGGGCCGCGGATCGGCTTCACTTCACCCGTGCTGAAGCTGGGGAAGTTGTAGTGCAGCATGAAGTTCTCGCTGCCTTTGCGCGTGGCCAGATCGATGGTCTGTTCATCCATCGAGCTACCGAGCGTCACGGTGTTCAGCGCCTGGGTCTCGCCCCGGGTGAACACAGCGCTGCCGTGCGTGCCGGGCAGCATGTCGATCTCGCACCAGATGGGACGGATCTCGGTGGTCTTGCGACCATCGAGGCGAACGCCCTTGTCCAGCACCACGTTGCGCACCGCCTTCTTCTGGGCCTTCTTGAAATAGCGCGCGAGCATGGCCTTGTCGGTCTTCTCGTCATCGGCCAAGGTGGCCAGGCACTCTTCCTTCACCGCGGCGAACTTCTCCGAGCGCACCTCCTTACTGCTGGGTACGCAGGCCAGGTCGTAGTAACGCTGGTAGCAGAAGTCGAAGATCTTCTTCTCGATGGCCTCGTTCTTCCTCTCGTGATCGTACGTGCGCTTCACCTGGCTCTTGGCCACCGCGGCGCTCAGCTCGTTCAGCACTTTGCAGTGCACCTTGATCGCTTCGTGCGCCACCTTGATGGCCTCGATCATGTCGCTTTCCTGCACCTCCTTCATCTCGCCCTCCACCATGAGGATGTCGCTCTCGGTGGCGGCAACGATGAGGTCCAGGTCCGCGCGCTCCACCTCCTGCATGTCAGGGTTCACGAGGAACTTGCCATCGATGCGGGCCACGCGCACTTCGCTCACCGGGCCTGCGAAGGGAATGTCGCTCACCGCGAGCGCGGCCGCACCGGCCAGGCAGGCGAGGCTGTCGCTGTGGTTCTTCTTGTCGCTGCTCATGAGGCTTACCACCACCTGCGTATCGCCGTGGAAGTCATCCGGGAACAGCGGGCGGAGCGCACGGTCCACCAGGCGGCTCACGAGGATCTCGTGGTCGCTGGGGCGTGCCTCACGCTTGAAGAAGCCACCCGGGAAACGCCCGGCGGCGCTGAATTTCTCGCGGTATTCGACCTGGAGCGGAAGGAAGTCGATGCCTTCGCGTGCCTCCTTGGTCGCCACTACGGTGCCCAGCAGGATCGTGTCGCCCATGCGCACGGTAACGCTGCCGTCGGCCTGCTTGGCGAGCACGCCGGTCTCGATCGTGATGGTGCGTCCATCCCCGATGTCGATGGTCTTGGTTATGCCTTGTGGTCTCATGTTCTTCTTGGCGCGCCATTCGCGCCGTTATTGGGTTGTTGATGTTCGTTCTGGAAGGTCGGGGAACGCTTCAGCCCTCTGGAAAGACAAAGGGCGACCGTGCTTCACGATCGCCCCTATCGTTCAGTTCGCTGTGATCGCTGCCCGGCACATGCGGGAGCTGCCCGACCTACTTGCGCAGGCCCAAGGTGCCGATGATCGCACGGTAGCGCTCGATGTTCGCGTTCTTCAAGTAGTTGAGCAGTTGCTTGCGCTTGCCCACCAGGTCCAGCAGCGCACTTTCCGTGGCGTGGTCCTTCTTGTTCTGCTTGAGGTGCTGGGTGAGGTGTTCGATGCGCTGGGTGAAGAGCGCGATCTGGCCTTCAGCACTGCCGGTGTTCTTCTCACTACCACCGTGCTTCTTGAAGATCTCCTTCTTGGCCTCTTTGGTCAGTTGCATGTCGCTTGCGTCATATTCGGCCATACCCCTTTGGTAAGCCGGGCCGCAAATGTAGCCGTTTCAGCCATCCGGTGAAGGCCGGGTTCAAGATTGATGGGCCGGTTCCTGCCGACCTCTTCACTACCCTGAATAACAGCCAATTAGCTCAGCTCCGGAACATCTGGAGCAGCTGCCCGATGGTCCGCTTCAGGTCCTTGCGCTCCACGATCTTGTCCAAGAAGCCGTGCTCCAGCACGAATTCGCTGGTCTGGAAGCCTTCGGGCAGGTCCCGGCCGATCGTTTCCCGCACCACCCGGGGTCCAGCGAACGCGACCAAGGCCTTCGGCTCGGCGATGTTCACATCCCCCAGCATGGCGAAGCTGGCCGTTACCCCACCGGTCGTTGGATCGGTGATGACGCTGATGTAGGGTATGCGCTTCTTGCTGAGCAGGGTGAGCTTGGCACTGGTCTTCGCCATCTGCATCAGGCTGAAACCGGCCTCCATCATGCGCGCACCGCCGCTCTTGCTGATGATGATGAGCGGGCTCTTCTTCTTCAAGGCAACGTCCGCCGCCTGGGCGATCTTCTCTCCCACCACACTGCCCATGCTTCCGCCGATGAAACGGAAATCCATGCAGGCGATCACCACGGTATGCTTGTCCAGCTTGCCCTCGGCTGCGCGCAAGGCGTCGTTCAGCCCGGTTTCCTTGCGGGTCTTGGCCAGGCGGTCGACGTATTTCTTCGTGTCCTCGAACTTCAACGGGTCGCCGGCCACGAGCTTGTCGCCGATCTCCTTGTACTTCTGGTCATCGAACAACAGGGCGAAGTACTCAGCGCTGCCGATCTTCTCGTGATGCCCGCACTTGGGGCACACCCACAGGTTGTTCTCATGGTCCTCCGTGGTGGTGATCTCCGAGCACTCCGGGCACTTGTACCAGAGGCCTTCGGGCGTCTCCTTCTTCTCCTCGGTGGAGGTGGTGATGCCTTCCTTGACGCGTGTGAACCAACCCATGGGCACAAAGATGAAAGCAGAACACTGAAACAGGAAACAGGCCCCTGCCTCAGCCCTCGCCGTTGAGGTTCTTATTAGCTCAGGCGATGGTGATCTTCTTGTCCAGGTATACGTCCTGGATGGCGTTCAGAAGGCCCACCCCTTCGTGCATCGGACGCTGGAACGCCTTACGGCCGCTGATAAGGCCCTGACCTCCAGCGCGCTTGTTGATCACCGCCGTGCGCACCGCTTCGGCCATGTCGCTTTCGCCACTGCTGGCGCCACCGCTGTTGATGAGACCGATGCGGCCCATGTAGCAGTTGGCCACCTGGTAACGGCACAGATCGATCGGGTGGTCGCTGCTGAGGTCGCTGTATACTTTCTTATGGGTCTTGCCGTAACCGGGCAACGCGTTGTAGCCACCGTTCAGTTCCGGCAACTTCTGCTTGATCACATCGGCCTTGATGGTAACGCCCAAGTGGTTCGCCTGACCGGTGAGGTCCGCTGCCGTGTGGTAGTCCTTACCGTCCTTTTTGAAGCCCGGGTTACGCAGGTAACACCAGAGGATGGTAGCCATGCCGAGTTCGTGCGCGTACTGGAAGGCCTCTGCGATCTCGGTGATCTGGCGCGTGCTCTCTTCACTGCCGAAGTAGATCGTGGCACCCACCGCGACAGCCCCCATGTCCCACGCTTCTTCCACCGTACCGAAGAGCACCTGATCGAACTTGTTCGGCAGGGTCATCAGTTCGTTGTGGTTGATCTTCACGATGAAAGGGATCTTATGGGCGTATTTGCGCGCCACGCTGCCGAGCACGCCGTAGGTGCTGGCCACGGCATTGCAACCGCCTTCGATCGCCAACTCCACGATCCTGTCACCATCGAAGTAGATGGGGTTCGGGGCGAAGCTGGCACCCCCGCTGTGCTCGATGCCTTGATCCACCGGCAGGATGCTCATGTAGCCCGTTCCCGCCAGGCGACCGGTGTTGTAGAGCTGTTGCATGCTCCGCAACACTTGCGGGGTGCGGTCACTGAGGCCGAAGCAGCGGTCCACGAAGTCCGGTCCAGGAAGGTTCAGGCTCTTCCGATCGATCGTCTTGCTGGTGTGGTCCAGAAGGGAGGCGGCATCCGCTCCCAGGAGTTCCTCGATCTTGCCGGTGGTCAACGTGCTCATGCTGTGCGGTGCTTCTAGTGGGCGCCAAATCTATGTGCGTGGCCCGCTGAGGGGAAGAGTGCTTGCCAATGATCTCGACGATCCGACGTGCAACGATCCGGGAACCAGCGGGATCAGAAGGGATAGTTGATCCCTAGGTTGAGGTTCAACTTGTCGCCGAAACTCGTTTCCAACCCGGGGTCCTTCTTCTCGAAGATCCAGCGTTGACCCTCCGGAAGGCCGGGGTCCTTGGTCTGCAGGGCCAGGTCGAAACGGATGATGAAGAAATCGAAGTTCAACCTCGCGCCTACTCCGGTGCCGATGGCCATTTCGCTCAGGAACCGGTCCCATTTGAACTCACCGCCGGGCTTCGCGGGGTTGGGTTGAAGGAACCAGATGTTACCGGCATCCGCGAAGAGCGCGCCTTCGAGGTAGCCGAACATCTTGAAGCGGTACTCGAAGTTGCCCTCGATGCGCATCTCCCCGATACGGTCGAAGCTGTTCACCGAAGAGCGATAGCCGCCGGGCCCGAGCGAACGCGCGCGCCACGCCCGGATGTCGTTCGCACCGCCACCGAAAAAGCTGGCCTCGAATGGTAACACCTCCAGATTGTTGTAGGGCTTGCCCAAGCCCACGAGCACGCGCGCCGCGATGTTGCTGCGCTCATGGATGGTGTGGTACCAGCGGCCATCGAGATCGATCTTGACGTACTGAGCATAGCGCACCCCGCCGAGGGTGTAGTACTTGGACCCTGTGACCGGATCATTCACCTCTTTGCTTATAGCGGCCAGCGGGATGACCGGTCCTATGAACAAACCGGGAAACTCCAGGTTCCCGCGGCCGAAGAACACGTTCCGGGAAGAAGGATGAAGGCCTTGCGTGGTACCGGTCCATGCCACGCGCCAGCCCGCGATCATGTGATCGGTATAGCTGTTCCGCAGCACAGCATCATTGGTGCTGTCGATAAAGGCTGCGAAGGCGGATGACTTCACTGGAATACTGATCACGTTCAACTCAGCCGGGTAGATGGAAAAGGTCTGATAGGGCGATGAATACCACTCCACCCCGATGCTGCCTTTGGCCAGCGTGCGCGTGTAGTCCGGACGTTGTTGGAAGTTGTAAAGGGCACTGGCAATGAACTTGGAGCCGCCCGCTTTCTGCGCGCCAAAGCGCGTCGGCACGCGCAAGGTCACCTCCGGACCGATCTCCAGCGTATTGAACAAGGCATCACGGCCAAGCGATGTGCTGGCATCATCCGAGGAGGACGAGGCACTGATCTTCTGCTGTGCCTCCCAACCGAAGGTGAGGTTCGTCTGCAGCAACGCCATGCTGCGGAACACGTTCTTGTGCTTGTAGCCGAAGTTGAGCGAGGTACCCAGGAAGCCACCACGGTTGGTGCCGAAGGTCTCGATCGAAAGGCCCTGCCGCTTGGCCGGCAACAAGCTCACCCGGCAATTCGCGTAACCGGGACGCCCGACACCGGTCGTATCGAAGGTGATCTCCACACGGTCGAAGACCCGGGTCGCTGTCAACCGCCGGAAGCTGCGGTCCACCTCGCGCTGATCATAGCGGTCGTTCTCCCGAAGGAAGAGCTGGCTCGTTAACGGCCGTGGTTTGAACTCAGGCCTTGGCGTGTGGTACAGGATGGTCGTGCCGTCATAGCGCAGTGTATCCGTGAGCCGGGCATTGAAGAGCTTGCCTCGCCTGCGCGTGTCCACGATCACATCGTTGAGGTAGTAGACCGTGCCTTCCGGCGTTCCCTTCAACCCACGCTGGGTCTGCGCCATGGGACGTTCCAACCGCAAGAGCAGGTCCACCTCATGGTCCCCCGCGCTGGTATCGGCGTCGAAAAGCACCATGTCACGCGTGAAGAACAGGTAGCCCTGCGACCGCAGTCCCTCGGAGATGCGCGTGCGCTCCGCATCGATCACGTCCCCATCGAAACGGTCGCCGGGTTTCAACAGGCTGGCCTCCCACTCGTCCGTCACGTAGGCTGCCATCCGCGGATCATCGATGCGCCGCTCCACCTGGCAGATGGTCCACGGGCGACCGGCCTTCACCACGTATTCCACGGCGGCCTTCGGCTTGTTGAAAGGGCGCTTGCCCCAACCCTTCCAGGGCCAGATGAGCCGGCGTGTGAAGTGGATGGTATCACTCACACGCGCTTCGAAGTAGCCTTCTTTGATCGCGTACGATCGGATCTGTTCCACGCTGCGCGCGATCAACGTACTGTCAAGGATCACCGGGGGTTCACCGTTGCGGCCGCGTGATGCCCGATCGCAGATACGGGTGGACTTCCCCTTCTGCCGCCGTTCCTCGTTCTCGAGGTTGCAGATGCTGTCGTGCGCCATCCGCTTGCGCACCACTTTCTCCGGGTCGCGCAGGTTGTAAAGGTCCAGGTAGAGCGGTCGCCCGAAAATGCGTTTGTTCGGCTTCTGCTTGATGATCGAGGCGATGTCCTCCGGATCCAAGGTGCCGAGTTCCACCGTGACCTCGTTCCGCACCAGCAGGCGTTGGCCCTCCGGCACCCACCGCGTGGCATTGCAGCTCCACAACGCGAGCACCACGAAAGACGAAGCGATATGGGAGGTCCTGATCCGCACGTGGGACGATGCGCTGGCTAATTTGCGCCGCTTCCACCGAGCGCCCGAAGCAGGCCCACGGGAAGTTTTCCGCAGCGATGGCCGATCCATTCCTGAAACAGGTGCGGGCACTGCACCAGCGCAAGCAGCGCGAGGCCACCGGTCGCTTCCTGGTACAAGGCCGCAAAGTGGTGGCCGAGCTGCTGGCATCGGGACTCGCCATCGACAGCATTCATGCCACGGAGGAAGTGGCCGAAAGTCTTTCGCTGCGGAACGCGCACATCACGGCCGCCCATGATCTGGCACGCATGGGCACCTTGGAACACGGCAACGAGTTGATCGCCGTGGTGCGCACTCCGGTGCACGAGGCGCGCGTGCGACTTGACCCGAAGGAACTGGTGATCGCTCTGGATGGCATCGCCGATCCCGGCAACCTGGGCACGGTGCTTCGCATCGCGGATTGGTTCGGGGTGCGGCAGGTCTGGTGCTCGGCCGATTGCGTCGAAGCCTACAACCCGAAATGCGTGCAGGCGTCCATGGGTTCACTGTTCCGCATAAGCGTGGTGCATGATGACCTGCCACGTCTGCTCCGTTCAGCGGGTGAACAGGGTTCGCACATCTACAAAGCGGATGCGAATGGGACGAGCGCTTTCGATGCCTCGCTGCAACGCCCGGCTGTGCTGGTCATGGGCAGCGAATCGCATGGGCTTCGTGAACAGGTACGGGCGATCGCGGGAACCACCATCGCGATACCGCGTTATGGCAAGGCGGAATCATTGAACGTTTCCACGGCCGCTGCCGCGCTCTGCATGGAGTTCGCCCGCCGCGATTGATTTCACACGAAGACGTGGTCAGCAGCACGCAAGCCGTCCATGGCCGCACTCACGATCCCTCCCGCGTAACCGGCACCTTCCCCACAGGGGAACAGTCCCCTCACCTCCGGATGCTGCATGGTGGCCGGGTCACGCGGTATCCGTACCGGAGAACTCGTTCGGCTCTCCACCGCGACCAGCACCGCTTCGTTCGTCAGGTAACCCCGCATCTTCTCGCCGAACGCGCGCAAGCCACCGCGCAAGCGGGATGCGATCTCCTCCGGCAATACTGAATCAAGATCGGCCGGAACGATGCCCGGCGGATAGCTGCAGGCAGGAAGATCACTGCTCATCCGCCGTTGCACGAAATCAGCCATGCGCTGGGCGGGTGCGCTCTGCCGCTCGCCGCCGGATCGCCACGCACTGCTCTCCACTGAACGCTGGAACGACACGCCGCTCAGCGGATCATCACCCGGCCGCACCGGACATTCCACCACGATGCCCGAGTTCGCGAACGGATTGTTCCGCTTGCTGGGGCTCCATCCATTGGTGACCACTTCGCCCGGTGCGGTGGCGCACGGTGCGATGATGCCACCGGGACACATGCAGAAGCTGTAGACGCCGCGGCCGTCCACCTGCTGCACCACATTGTAGCTGGCAGGCGGCAAGTAGGGATCGCGCATCTCACAGTGGTAGCGGATACGGTCGATCACCTCCTGCGGATGCTCGATGCGCACACCCATGGCGAAGGGCTTCGCTTCGATGCGTACGTTGGCCGCACGCAGCATCTGGAATATGTCCCTGGCGGAATGGCCGGTAGCGAGCACCACGGACGAGGCAAGCAGGTCGGCACCATCCTTCGTGCGCACTCCTTGTAGCGATCCATTGGAAATGATCAGGTCCGTCACTCGCGCACCGAAACGCACTTCACCACCTGCTTCCATGATCGCCTCGCGCATGGCGGTGATGAGGCCCGGCAGCTTGTTCGTTCCGATGTGCGGATGCGCATCCACGAGAATGTCAGGAGAGGCACCGAAGCCCACCAGCATGCGCAGCACCGCCTGCACATCGCCGCGTTTGTCGCTGCGTGTGTAGAGCTTTCCATCGCTGTAGGTGCCCGCTCCACCTTCCCCGAAACAGTAGTTGCTGTCGGGATCAACGATGTGCTCGCGGTTCAATACGGCAAGATCACGTCGGCGCGCCCGCACATCCTTCCCGCGTTCCAGCACGATGGGCCGGAAGCCCCGCTGAACGCAGCGGATGGCGGCGAACAAGCCCGCAGGACCACAACCCACGATGATGACGGCGGGACGACCCGCTACGGACGGTAGCTGTGGCCGTGCGATGGTCTCATCATGGACCACCTCGTCGGAGAGTTCCACACGCAAACGCACCAGCGGCCGCTTGCTGCGAGCATCGATCGAACGCTTGAGCACGCGGAAGGAAAGGCCATTCGTGTTCTTCAGTTGTGCTTCTTCGAGCGCCGCCTCACGCACCAGTACCGGGTCCGCCGCCTCTCGCGGGGCCAGGGCGATCTCCACCGTGCGCTTCATGCGCGATCAGCCTTCGAACGTGAAGGTGAGCGTCCAGGTCTTGCTGCGCAGGCTTTCAAGCGGTGCACTGAAACGCGTGCCGTCATCCAACAGCAGGTTCGGGAATCCCACGCCGAACTTGAGTTCCACACCGAACTTGAAGTACGGCAGGAACATGTCCATGCCTCCGCCCACCTCCGCACTGTAATCGAACTTCTGGAGCTTCACCACCACCTCCTCGTCCACTTCGTTGTTCACGTCCTTCTGGCTGGCCATGTCGATGCTGTACTTGCCACCGGCGATGACGTAGACAGCGAAGTTGTTGATGCGGTCACTGCGCATCTTCAACAGAAGCGGGAATTCCAGCCAAGTGCTCTCGATGGGCTTGTCGTATTTCGCCGCCTTCGGATCGTTGGTGCGGAAGGTGTAGCTGAGGATGCGGTCCTGGAAGGAAAGCGACGGTATGAACCGCAAGCTCAGGTTCGGCGTCATATTGAAGCTGGCCACGATGCCCAGGTTGAAGCCCGGCTGGGCCACGTGGTCCACCACCAGCACGGAATCGGTGAAGGGCGCATCCGGCTTCATCCTCATGAAGAAGTCGCTGGTATTGTAACCGAGCAGGAAACCGAAGTGGAAGCGGTGCAGGTCGAAGTTCGGCAGGTTCTCGGTCTTGATGCGCTTTTGCGCGAAGGCGGGGACCGCGACCTGAACGGCGATGGCGAGCGGAAGGAGGCGAAGAAGACGTGACAAGCTGAACATCGTGTACGGCAACGAATGTAGCCGTGGGATAATTGCCCTGTCCGAGCGCTGATGCTTGGACATCACTTCCGTGCGATGTACAAGGTCGCGATGCCGCCGGTCAATCGTTCGCTACGCACCTCCCGGCCGCCACAACGGGCAAGAATGTTCTCGAACTCCTTCCCCTCCGGAAAGGCTTCAACGCTGGCGGGCAGGTAGCTGTAGGCAGCGTGGTCCTTGCTGATGGCCCGGCCCAACAACGGCATCATGCGGTGGAAGTAGAACCGGAACATCGGCCGCATCAGTCCCTTGGGCTGCGAGAACTCCAGAACGAACAACCGGCCGCCAGGCTTCAGCACACGCAGCATACCGCGAAGCCCACGGTCCAGATCCTCGAAGTTGCGTACCCCGAAGGCCACCGTGATGGCATCGAACGTCGATTCCGCAAAAGGAAGGTCGGCCGCATCGCCTTGCACGAGCTGGACCCTGTCGGTGAGGTGAGCTTTGGCCACCTTCTCCCTGCCATGGGCCAACATGCCCGCCGAAATGTCCACCCCCGTTACGCGATCGACCTGCTTGGCCGCCATCAGCGCCAGATCGGCCGTGCCCGTGGCCACGTCCAGAAGATGATGAACAGGCTCCTCCGCCACCAAACGCATCACGCGACGGCGCCAAGCCTGATCCGTACCCATGGAGAACACGCGGTTGAGCAGGTCGTATTTCGGTGATATCGCATCGAACATGCGCTCCACTTGCTCCTTCTTGGAACCTTCGGCCGTGTACGGTTTCACGCTCATGCTTTACCGGCCAGCGCCGCTGGCAATGCGAGGTCGCGTGCTTCTTCCAGTAGCTTGTCGCGATCGATGGGCACCACTCCCACGTGCTCGCACACCAGTCCTCCGGCCAGGTTCGCCCATGCGGCCAACACGTCCAGCGGAAGCTTCTGCGCCAGGCACAGCGCGGCCACCGCGATCACCGTATCACCGGCACCGCTCACATCGGCGATGCTGCGGGCATGGGCCGGAAAGGTGAACTCTTCAGTTGCCTGGTGGGCGTGGATGCCGTGTTCGCTGAGCGTGATCAACGAGATGCGATTCTTCAACCGCTGCTCCAAGTGCGCGATGGCGGAGCGCACGGAAGCACGATCCGCACCATTGATCTCGGTCTTCAGTCCTTCGCGCAATTCCTTCAGGTTGGGCTTGAACAGGTCAACACCCTGGTAGGCGAAGAAGTTCTTCTTCTTGGGATCGACGGCGACAGGAATACCGGCCTTCTTCGCCAACGCGATCACGCCCGTGATCACCTGTTCGGTAAGCACGCCCTTGTTGTAATCCTCGAGCACGATCACCTGCGGTGCAGCGGTGCGCAGCAGTGCTTCTACCCGGGCAAGCAGGCGTTGCTCCTCCTCCGCGGTGATGTCGCTTTCCATCTCCTCATCCACCCGCACCACGTGCTGGTGCCCACTGATGATCCGCGTTTTCACCGTCGTTCTTCTCGCAGTGGAGCGGACCAGCCCGCTGGCGTCCAGCCCTTCCTTTTGAAGCAGGCTCTCCAGTGATCCCGCGTGCTCGTCATCACCGGTCACGCTCACCACGATCGGCTTCGCACCCAGTGCATGCATGTTCAACGCCACGTTCGCAGCGCCGCCCAGCCGCGCGCTACGGCGGCTCACCTGCACCACCGGCACCGGCGCCTCCGGACTGATGCGGTCCACGCGTCCCCACAGGTAGGCATCCAGCATGACATCGCCGATCACCAGCGCGGTGGTGCGGCCGAAGCCTTCCGCAATGGATCTTATTCGCTTCTCTTCCACGTTCAAAGGCGTGAGATGGCCGCCGCAATGCGATCCACGGCCGCCAGCAGTTTATCGTCGCTCGTTGCGTAGCTGATGCGCACGGTGTTGGGCGCGCCGAAAGAATCACCTTCCACGATGCTCACGCCACAACTGTCCAACAGGTAGAGACACAGGTCCACGCTGTTCCTGACCGTTGAACCGTTCAGGCTGGCGCTGGCATCCGGCAGCACATAGAACGCTCCTTCCGGAACATTGCAGCGCCAGCCGGGCACCTTCTTCAGCGCTCCAACGAGCAGGTTCCGTCTGCGCAAGAAATCAGCACGCATGCCGCCCAGCACGCTCGGGTCGGCTTCCATGCAGGCGATGGTCACGCGCTGGGCTATGCTGTTCGCGCCGCTCGTGAACTGACCTTGGATCTTGCTCGCGGCCTGCGCGATCCACAACGGCGCGCCGATGTAGCCGATGCGCCATCCCGTGAGCGCGAACGCTTTGCTGAGGCCGTTCACGGTGATGGTGCGCTCCATCATGCCGGGCAGCGCAGCGAAGGAGCGGTGCGTTCCGCTGAACACGATGTGCTCGTAGATCTCGTCGCTGATCACATACAGTTCCGGCCATTTGCGCACCTCGGCCGCCAACGCTTCCATTTCGGCCAGTGTGAGCACCGAGCCGCTCGGGTTGCAGGGCGAACTGAAGATGAGCAGACGTGTGCGCGGTGTAATGGCCGCAGCGATGCGCTCGATGGAGGGTTTGTAGTCCTCTTCCAGGGTGCTGCGCACGATCACCGGCGTACCACCGGCCATGCGCACCTGTTCCGCGTAGGTGACCCAGAACGGTGCGGGAATGACCACTTCATCACCGGGACCTACCAAGGCCATCACCACGTTCATGATGGCCTGCTTGGCCCCCGTGCTCACCACGACCTGGTCAGCGGTGTACTCCAGCCCGTTGTCACGCTCGAACTTGCGGGCGATGGCCTGGCGCACGTCCAGGAAGCCGTTCACCGGGGGGTACTTGTGCCAGGGACCGTTCAAGGCTTCACGAGCGGCTTCCAGCGCGAAAGCTGGCGGGTCGTGGTCCGGTTCACCCAGGCTGAGGTCGATGATGTCCTTGCCTTGGGCCTTGAGTTCGCGGCTGCGGCGCGCCATCAGCAGCGTGGCCGGTTCGGCAATGGACGAAACGAGCGGGGATAAGTGCATCGATTGAAGGGCCGGGTGCACCAGAAGCGCAGGCGGTCCCGTTATGAAGGCGCAAAACTAGCCATGTGCACCGGCACCGGCCGGAAGCATCCGCCGCTGATAACGATATTCGTCAACCGATCTTTCCACAATGACCGGAGACCAGTGGTTCCAATTGCTCATCGCCCTGCTGCCCAGCACGGTGGTGTTCCTTACTTCCTTCTACCTCATCCGAAGCATGCTCCAGAGCCGGCAGCAGGAGCGTAACGTTGAACGCATGGCGGAATTCCGCAAGGAGGACCACAAGCAATCCCTGCCCATGCGCATGCAGGCCTACGAGCGGCTCACCTTGTTCCTGGAACGCATCAGCCCCGGTGCGCTCGTGCTGCGCGTGCACAAGAGCAACATGACCAGCCAGATGCTGCACAGCGAGCTGGCCGCCACCATCCGGGAAGAGTTCGAGCACAACGTGACACAGCAGATCTACGTGAGCGAACGCGCGTGGACCCAAGTGAAGATGGCCAAGGAGGAAACGCTGCACATCATCAATGTGGCCTTTGAACAGACCGGCCCCAACGCTTCCGGCACGCAGCTCAGCCAACGCGTTTTCGAAACGGCTTCACGCCTCTCCCACCTGCCCACGCAGGCGGCCCTGCTCTCCTTGCGGGATGAAGTGAAGAAGTTGTTCTAAGGACGTCCAGCACCGCGCAGTAGTTCTTCTGCTGCATCGAAGGGGCTGATGGAACCTTGCACCACCTCCTGCTCCAACGCCTTCAGCCGTTCGGCCACCTGCTGGTCGCTGTAGAAGCGCGACACCAAGCGCTCCTCTATCGTCGCGCGCATCCACCAGCGGTCCTGTTCCGACCGGCGCTGCACGAAGTAGCCTGAAGTGCGGGACGCCACCGCCATACGCTCCAAGCGTTCCATCAACTCCTCGATACCGGACCCGCTTTGGGCGGAGCACAGCAGCACATCGGACCGCTCGCCGCGCTCGCGTGGTGGAAGCAGCTGCAATGCCTGACGCAGATCGTTCGCCGCGCGCGCGTTACGCTCCTGGTTACCGCCATCGGTCTTGTTCAACACGATCATATCGGCAGCTTCCATGATGCCGCGCTTGATGCCTTGCAGTTCGTCCCCCGCGCCACCGATCATCAGCAGCACGTTCAGGTCCGTCATGCGATCCACCGATACCTCGTTCTGCCCCGTACCGACCGTCTCAATAAGAACACGGTCGTAAGCAGCGGCCTCGCACAGGACGATCGCCTCCCGGGTGCGACGGCCCACACCGCCGAGATTCCCGCTCGTTGGGGAAGGCCGGATGAAGGCACTCGGTTCCAGCGAAAGCCGCTCCATGCGGGTCTTATCACCGAGGATGCTGCCTCCGCGTTGACCGCTGGGATCGATCGCCAATACAGCGACACGATGACCCTGCCTGATGAGCGCCAAGCCGAGCGCATCGATCAATGTGCTCTTGCCCGCGCCGGGAATGCCGGTGATACCGATACGCACCGATGCGACGCGCTGACCGATGGAACGACGCACCAGTGCGCGCGCGTCTTCCGCATCCGCTTCCCGGGTGCTCTCGGCCAACGTGATGGCACGCGCCAATGCACCACGATCGCCAGCGTGCAGTGCGGCGAACAGCTCGTCCAACGGCTTTCCCGTCATGTCGCTAAGATGCGCTGAATGCGTTCACAGCCCGCTCCGGTAGTTCTGCACCCATTCGGGATCGCCCATGTCGCGCAATAGTCGGAACATGTTCTCACCGATCACGAGATCCAACAAATAGGTCATCCCATACCCACCGAGCAGCATCATCTGGCGTTCGTCAGGCGTCAACTTCTTGGCGGACCAACCCACCCGTTCGTTCTGCCCCGACTGCAGCTTCAGCGGGTACTCCCAGAAACGCAACTTCCACAGGTCATCCAAGGTGGAACAATCCGTAAGGAAACCCATGGCAGCGCTGTCCTCCGGCAAGGTGCATTGCTTCACACCGTACTTGCGGAACAGGTCCTCCGCGTCAGGGTTCGCCTGGCTGAAAGCACGGCCTTGTATCTGGCGAATGAAGTTGTTCCGTGAGAGCGGACGTGTCTCAAGCACTTTTCCCTGGTCGTTCACCTTCACCACGAAGAGTGAGAACATCTGGCCTTCGGTAGTGCTGCCCAAGCTCAACGCGAACTGCCAGGAGGTGGTAACAGGCAGCGCCGCAGCGGGCCTCGCCGCCATCCCGAACAACATGAACAACGCCAGGAGCACCTTCCGCACGGGGCAAAACTAGCGATGTGCCCCAGCCTCCCATGGCGAAGGGTGCGCCTCCTGTGCCATCTTCGCGGCATGTCCCACATCGTCGCTCCCTCCTTGCTCTCAGCCGACTTCAGTGACCTGAAAAGCGCGGTGGAACTGGTGGACAAGAGCGTGGCTCCTTGGCTGCACCTGGATGTCATGGATGGCGTATTCGTGCCGAACATCAGCATCGGACTGCCCGTGATCAAGGCCATCCGGAAGCACACGCGCAAGATCTTCGATGTGCACCTGATGATCGTTGAACCACAGAAATACGTGCAGGAGTTCAGTGACGCGGGAGCCGATGTGCTCACGGTGCATTACGAGGCCTGCACTCATCTGCATCGCACCGTTCAAGCGATAAAGAGCGCCGGCATGAAAGCGGGTGTGGCGTTGAACCCGCACACACCGGTGCATGTGCTCGAGGATATCCTTGGCGATATCGACCTGGTGTGCATGATGAGCGTGAACCCCGGTTTCGGTGGCCAGAAGTTCATCGCACGCACATACAGCAAGATGGCGGCGTTGCGGGAGATGATCGCTGCGGCAGGATCCGGCTGCTTGATCGAAGTGGACGGTGGCGTGGGCCAGGACAACGCGGGAGAACTCGTTCAGCAAGGCGCTGATGTGCTCGTTGCCGGCAACAGTGTGTTCAACGCGAAGGATCCGAACGCGGCCATCACCGCATTGAGCGAAGTGTGATGGCACGGGCGTCGAGGATCACCGCTGACGCGTCTTCTCCGTACCGGACCCGACACCACGATGCATCTTTGTAAGGCATGTCCTCCCCCGCGACCGCCGAGGTAGCCGTACTCACCGCGCGCCAACGCGCGATCGTCCGGGCGCTCCTCTATTTCGATGTCTTCCATCACCCGCTGCGTGAGGATGAGATCGCTCGTTTCCTTAGCGTACCGGGAACCAGGCCGGATGCGCTTCGCAACGACCTGCGCGATCTGCACGCGGATGGGATCATCCAACGGCATGGTGAACACTACGGCTTCGGCAACGTGAAAGCCTCGGTGATGAGGCGCATGGTGGACAATGAGCGAGCGGAGAAAAGGATGGACAAGGCATTCCGCATGAGCCGGCTCATCGGCCGCTTCCCGTTCGTTCGGGCCGTGATGCTCAGCGGCAGCATCAGCAAGGGCTGCCTGGCGAAGGATGGCGACATCGATTACTTCATCATCACCGAGCCGGGCAGGTTATGGGTCGCTCGCACGCTGCTCATTTTATTCAAGAAGATCTTCCTGCTGAACAGCCGCCGCGACTTCTGTTTGAACTATTTCGTGGATACCGAACACCTGGCGATCGAGGACCGCAACATCTTCACCGCCACGGAGGTGATGACCTTGATCCCCACCTTCAGCCCGGATACCTGCGAAGCGTTCTTCGCGGCCAACACTTGGGCGCAGGACCTCTTGCCCGAACATCCGACGCCTGATGTGTCACGCGCCGTTGCCAGGCGAAGCACAGGCAAGCGCCTGGCTGAGCGCATGCTGCTTTCGCCTTTCGGGGATGAACTGGACGAGTGGTTCATGTTGCGCACGCTCCGTTACTGGAAACACAAGTTCGCCGAGTTCGATCGCGCGCGCTTCGATCATGCACTGCGTACGCGTCGCTACGTGAGCAAGCACCACCCGCGCGATTTCCAACGGCGAGTGCTCGAAGCCCTGGCGCAACGCATCGCAGGATTCGAGCGTGAACACGGCCTGGGCCTTCATTGACCATGGCCCGCGTCCTCGTCACCCACTCCTATTTCTACCGCCTCGATCCGAAGCAATGGAACGACGGACGGCCCTATCCTCCGCTGGGAACGCTGCTCGCCGCGGCCGTGCTGCGCGAGGCCGGGCATGAAGTGAGCGTTTTCGATACGGGGTTGCAGCCATCACCCGATCCGCTCAACGCTGAACTCACGCGGGTGCGACCGGACATCGTTGTCATCCACGATGATGGGTTCAACTACCTGACCAAGATGTGCCTCACGGCCATGCGGGAAGCCTGTTTCCGCATGATCGCCTTCGCGAAAGCGCACGGATGCCGGGTGGCGGTGTGCAGCAGTGATAGCACCGATCATGCTGAAGAATACCTGGAGCGAGGAGCGGATGCGGTGCTGTTGGGTGAAAGTGAAGGAACCCTTCGCGAACTGCTGGATCGCTGGAAGGACGACCTACCGATCGCTGGAATGAGCGGTCTGGCCATTCTGAACAACGGCACCATCGAACGCGGTGCGAAGCGGCCGGTCCTTCGCGACCTCGACGCACTGCCGTTGCCCGCTTGGGACCTGATCGACATTTCGCCGTACCGCGATATTTGGATGCGATCCCGTGGGTACTTCTCGCTGAACATCGCCACGACCCGAGGCTGTCCGTTCAAGTGCAACTGGTGCGCGAAGCCCATATATGGTAACCGCTACAACAGTCGTTCTCCGGAACATGTGGTGCGCGAGTTGGAACTGCTTCGCGATCGCTTCGCACCGGACCACATCTGGATGTGCGACGACATCTTCGGATTGAAACCCGGTTGGGTGCAACGCTTCCGTGACCTGCTGCGCGAACGAGGCCTTCGGTTGAAGTACAAGATCCAGAGCCGGGCCGATCTCTTGCTCGAAAGCGATACCATCGCGGCACTTGCCGAAAGCGGGCTCACCGAGGTATGGATCGGTGCCGAGAGCGGATCACAGCGCGTGCTCGACGCCATGGACAAGGGGATCACACTGCAACAGATACAGGAGGCGCGGAAGCTCCTGCAACAACATGGCGTGCGCGTGGGCTTCTTTCTCCAGTTCGGCTATTTGGGCGAAGAGCCTGCGGATGTGGAAGCCACGATCACGATGGTCGAGGATCTGTTGCCGGACGATATCGGTATCAGCGTGAGCTATCCACTGCCGGGCACCATCTTCCATGAAATGGTGAAAGCGGACCTGGGTGCCAAACAGAACTGGACCGACAGCGACGACCTGGCCATGATGTTCAAGCAACGACAGGACCCGCGCTATTACAAACGACTGCATCGCTACGTGCACAAACGCTACCGCAGGCGACGTGCCCTGCTCGCATGGAAGCAAGTGTTCCACGGGCGTGCCGCTTCAGCCTGGGAGTTGTTCTCCGCGCTTTACTACCTGCCCGCGAGCCTGATCGATGGCCGACGTTTGGCGCGTCTCTCAGCGTGATGGCCGAAGCGACCCAGCAACAACGCGTGAACAATGCCTTCAGCCGGCAGAGCGTGGTCTTCGATGTGCTCGATGAAGAACCATTGATCCAATGGGTGCGCGAACGGGTGCGTGAAGCAACGCTCACCTTCCTGTGCCCCGGCGATCACATATTGGAGATCAACGCCGGCACCGGCATCGATACGTTCTGGTTCGCCGAGCATGGCATGCACGTGCTGGCCACGGATGCCGCACCGGGCATGGTCGCGGAACTCCGGCGCAAGCACCAACAACGGTCTGAGCTTCCTGTGCGTGTGGAGCAGTGCTCGTTCCTTGAACTTGCTTCGCTTGCTGAGGCACCGTTCGATGCGGCGTTCTCCAACTTCGGTGGCCTGAACTGCACGGATCGGCTCGATGCCGCACTCCATGGCGTGGACGCCCGATTGCGGCCCGGTGGGATCTGCGCGCTGGTCATCATGCCTCGCTTCTCTCCCTGGGAACTGGTCGATGTTTGCCGAGGTAAATTCAACCATGCGCTGCGACGCTATCGTTCCGGTGGAACGCTGGCGCGGGTCGAAGGCGTGACCTTCCAGTGCTATTACCATGATGCACATCGTGTGAGGCTCGCGCTGCCAGGCTATGAGGTGGTGCATCGTTCCGCATTGTCCTTCTTCGTGCCGCCCCCTCACCTGGGTCCTTTCGCGCAGCGACACCCGAAGTTGGTCGTGTACCTGAAGAAGTTGGAGCGGGCAATGGCGACGTGGCCGTTCATCCGATCGCGTGGCGACCATTACCTGATCATCCTCCGAAAGCCTTCGTTGCAGCGCGTGCCTTGATCCTTCGCTCAACGTGCCATCCCTGGAACCGGTCGATCCTTTTTTCACCGCTCCAAAGGACCAACCGCAGTGTTCGTCGTTCCTCCGATGCGGATGGTCTAATTCCCTCTCGCCGCGTGGAACGTGCACGTGCCTGCCTCCGTTGAGGGCACACGAAGCTTCCCCTGCATGCCCGCCCTCCGTATGACCCGATCGTTCACCTACGCTCTGCTCCTTCTTGCCATCCCTGCTCTTGCACAACGGCCCAGCCGCTCCGGCCTGGGTTTGAAGGCCGGGGTGCAATGGTCCACCATACAGGCCGGTGGCCAGAACATGCAAGCGATACCCGGTGCCGCTGCAGGTGCGTATGCTCCGCTGTGGTTCGGCAATCGCTTCGAACTGCAACCTGAACTGCTGTTGAGCTACCAGGGCGCCACCCACTTCCACAAGGAGGATCCGGCCAGGGAGATCCGGTTGTTGTATCTGCAACTGCCCGTGAGCGCCAAGCTGTACCTCACCAACGCGGTGAACGTCCAGATCGGTGCGCAGACCGGTTGTCTGGTTGCCGCCAGTGTGGACGGCAACGACGCCATGGACCAGTACGAGCGTTTCGACTTCGGCCTGATCGGTGGCATCGGCGTGGACCTGATGAACGGCCTGGACATCACTGCGCGGTTCTGCTCCGGCCTTACGCCGATCCTCGTTGACGACCACGAACTCTATCCGACCAACCGCTGCACACAGCTTTCCGTCGGTTACCGCATCGCTCGCTTCGGCGGTTCCCAGCACTATCGCAAACGCGGCTGATCCGCTTCGCGCGGTGCCGGTATCTTCGGCCTCGTGCACGGAAAGAAGATCGCCATACTCGGCGGCGGCCAACTCGGCCGGATGTTCCTGGAGAACGCGCTTCGGTATGACGTGGATGTGAGCGTGCTGGATCCCGATCCTGACTGCTCGTGCGCGCACCTGGCGACCACCTTCGTGGAAGGGTCATTCCGGGACAAGGGGACCGTGCTGCGCTTCGCCACGGATGCGGATGTGGTGGGCATCGAGATCGAAAACGTGAACGTGGAAGCGCTGGAGGAACTGCAGCGGAAGGGGTGTGCGGTGATCCCGGACCCACACGTGCTGCGCATCATCCAGGACAAGGGCGCACAGAAGGAGTTCTATCGCGCGCATGCCATTCCAACGGCGGACTTCGCACTGATCAGCGAACCCGACGAGATCCACAAATACCCGCATCTGCTCCCGGCCTTCCTGAAATCGCGCACCGGTGGTTACGATGGAAAAGGCGTGATGCCTGTGCGCGGCCCCGAAGACATCGAGCGGGCGTTCCAAGGCCCTTGTGTGCTGGAACAACAAGCGGACATCGATCTGGAACTCGCCGTTATCGTGGTGCGATCGCGCGATGGTGTCCAAGTGGTCTATGACCCTGTTGAAATGGTCTTTGACCCACGGCACAATCTGGTGGACCATCTGCGCGCACCGGCTCGCATCACCGCCGAGCGTGAACGAGCGGCACAAAGCCTGGCCGTTCGTGTGGCGGAAGCCTTCGGTGAACCAGGCATCTATGCTGTGGAGATGTTCCTTACCCGGGGCGGAGATCTGTTGGTGAACGAGACCGCACCTCGCGCCCACAACAGTGGCCATCATACCATTGAAGCCTGCCACTGCTCGCAATTCGACCAGCTGCTTCGCCTGTACATGGGCTGGCCACTGGGCGATCCTTCACTTCGTGGAGTGGCCGCCATGATCAACATCGTAGGCGAGAGCGGCACCGGTCCTGCGGAGTTGAAAGGAATGGATGACGTGCTTCACCTCCCGGGCACCTTCGTTCACCTGTACGGAAAGAAAGAGACGCGCACAGGTCGAAAAATGGGACACGTGAGCGTGGTCGCTGACAGCCACGCAGCGCTCGATCAAGCGATCGCGGTGACCAAGCTGCACTGCCGGATCATACCAGCGATCACAACGACTTCCGAACGATAACATAACATTCAAGCGATGGTAGCGATCATCATGGGCAGCCGCAGCGACCTGGAGATCATGCGCGAGGCGGCCGATGTACTCAAGGAGTTGAACCTGCCTTACGAACTCACGATCGTGAGCGCGCACCGCACTCCGGAACGCATGTTCGAGTATGCCCGCACCGCCCGCGAACGTGGCGTTACCTGCATCATCGCCGGTGCAGGAGGCGCGGCCCATCTGCCGGGTATGGTGGCCAGTCTCACCACCCTTCCGGTGATCGGCGTGCCCATCAAGAGCCGGAACAGCATCGATGGTTGGGATTCATTGCTGAGCATCGTGCAGATGCCCGATGGCGTGCCGGTGGCCACGGTGGCGATCAACGGCGCGAAGAACGCCGGCCTGCTCGCTGCGCGGATCCTGGGTGCTCATCACGATCCACAGCTCGCCGCGCGGCTGGACGACTACAGGAAGAGCTTGAGCGATAAGGTGCACGAAGGCATAAACGTGTTGAAGCAGCAGCACACGAACAGCTTCGACCGATGAAGAAGGCCAGCGGATCGGCGGGCCCCGTGCATGTGTTGCGACTTCAACCGGGCGAGGATGTGCGGCCGTTGTTGGAACAGTGGGCGAAGGACCATCGGATCACCGCGGCCTGCATCACAGCAGCGGTCGGCAGTCTCACGCAGGCCCATATCCGTTACGCGAACCGCGCGGATGGCATCGTGACCACCGGAGATCTCGAAGTCGTGGCCCTCAGCGGCACGCTGACGGAGAACGGCATGCACCTGCACCTCGCCGTCGCTGATAGGAACGGAGCCACGCTCGGTGGGCATATGCTGCCCGGCTGTCTGGTGCGCACCACATTGGAACTCGTGATCATGGAGGTCGCCGGGGTTCGCATGCTGCGCACGAAAGACGATACCACCACCTACGACGAGCTGGATCCGCAGCCGATGGATCGGTAGGTCAGGGTTCGATCACAAGCTTCGTCCTTCTTGCCGCGATCACCGGATAGATCTCGTCCACGTCCGCGTTCTTCAGAGCGATGCACCCCCAGGTCCAGTCGCGACCCGCGTCTATCCACGCATCGTAGCCGTCCGGTACGCCATGTATCCCGATCTCCCCACCGATGTCCTTGCCCTGAGGAACAAGTCCGTTCGCCTTCCGCTCGTTGAAACGGCGCCAGCTCTCAGCATTGGGATAGTCCACCCAGATGAACTTGTGCCATGCGTTGTGCACGCGCTTGCTGCGGAACGTGAAGGTGCCCTCCGGTGTTCGCCGATCGCCTTGCATGAACTTATCACCCACCGGGTTTTCGCCCAATACGCATCGGTAGCGCTTCAGTTCGATGCTGTCGGCCATCACGCGGAACATCCGTTCGCTCTTGTCCACATGGAACCAGATACGTTCATCGCCAATACCAAGGCTGTCCTTCAGTTCCTTCAAAGAGCGGACACGCGACTCCGGTAGTGGAACCGCCAGTGCGATGCCCGCTGCATTGCCCGGGGCAGGCTGGCAACTGATGAACAACGGAAGAAGGAGCGCGGCTGCACCAGCGAGACAGGTTCGCATGACGTTGCTAACGGCGATCGGCCAAGGCTTAGTTCATCACTCAGGTTTGGCGGCCTTCATTTTCCAACCGAAAGGGACGGTGATGCGCACATCGATGTTCCTTCCCATGTTGTAGATGCCGCTTCGTCCCGTGCCGTTGTTAGGGTAGTCCTCGAAGTACTTCAACCGGCTCATGTTGCTCTGGTAAGCCAGATCGGCGAGGTTCGTTCCTGAAACGATGAAACTGAAGAGCGTTCGGTCTTTGCCGTCACGCACGTCCGCTCCGGCACCAGCATCGACCAAGGTGTAACCGGGTGTGTACGTCTCGGTCCCATAGGCGGCGAAATAGCGGTCCTGCGCTGCTGTGACGCGCACCGCGAGACGCACGAAGATCCTCGACAACCGGCCCAGCGGCCGCTTCAGGTCAGCGCGCAGTTCGCTGGTGAAGCGCACGGGCGGAATGGTCGGTAGATATCGTGTACCAGCGGTGAGAGCGATGCCTGCACCGCCCGTGTTATCCGCCAGCACCGCTGATACCGTGTTCTCGAAGTGCAGCCAATCGAAGGGATGCGGGTGCACATCCATGCTGAACTCGGCGCCGATCAAGCGCGCTCCGGTCTGCCGGAACTTGTAGACGGGGAACTCCTCGCCCCCCTGCGTGAAGAGCGAGTCATCACCGCCAACGCTCAACAACTTCTCGTTGTAGATGTAGTCGGTGATGGCGTTGTGGAAGAGTTCCACGCTCGCGTTCAGATGCGATCCCGAGTAGAAGAAGCCCAAGTCCTGTTGCAAGCTGAACTCCGGTCGCAGCTCCGCATCACCCAATTGCTGGATGCCCGTGCCGGGATGCACACCGAGCGCTGACAGTTCTGCAACGTTCGGTGCGCGATAACCACGGGCGATGTTCGCCTTCACGATGAACTGCTCGTTCACGCTGAACGCGGTGCCCGCGCTGCCGCTCGCACCGGTATATGTGTTGGCGAACGCATCGAAGTGCCTGACCAGGCCCGCGTCGTCCGGGTCCGCTGCAACGACCTGCTCAAAGCCAGTGGCGGGATCCGTGCGCGTGTACAATGACGAGCCTTCGTACCTGCGCGTATCGAAGCGCAGCCCAGCGCTGAGATCGAACCGGCCGAAGCGTTTGCGCACGTGAGCGAAGGGACCAGCATCCAGCACCGTGCACGATGGGATGATGAACTCGGTACCACGATCAACCTTGTTGGATTGGAACATGCCGTTGACACCCACGGTCGGCTCCCAGCCGTTCTTCTCGGCCAAGTGGTACTTCACGTCATAGGTGAAGCTGTTCAGCTCAAGGAAGAGCGCGGGCACGTCCGGTGCTTGCGGATGACCATACTCCCGTCGCACACTTCGTTGGAATCCGAACTGCGTGGCCAAGCGTGCTTCACCCAGCATCACACTTCCAGAAAGGCTGGCCCGGTAATGCTGCACATGCTGGCGCACCGCACCGATCGTATAAGAACCGAGCACATCATCCGGTATGATCGGTCGAAGGGTATCCTCCTCGCTTACCTGCTGTGTGAACCGCCGGCTCGTCGAGTCGCGTGAACCGTCCGGTATCTCCTGCTCATCATCATAGAGGCTGAAGCGAGCGTGCGCGTAACCCCACGAGCGGTCCAAGCCCAAGTAGGCGCTCGCATCATTCTCGTTGTACTTCGTTCCGGCCACGCGCCCATCGTAGCGGTTCTGATAGTTGGTAGCCTGCTTGCGCGAAAGGCGTGCGCCCCAGATCAGGCCGTTGTTGTTGCCGTCCAGGTCGATGGAACCGATGATCGCCTTGTTGTTCGATCCATAACCGCTGGTGACCGCGCCCCGAACGACACCTGCTTCAACCGATGGTGCAGGAATGAAGTTCACGACACCCGCCAGTGCGTCCGAGCCATACATGAGACTGGCGGGTCCTTTCACCACCTCCACGCGGTCGATGAGGAACTGGTCCAACTCCACACCGTGCTCCTCTCCCCATTGCTGCCCTTCCTGTCGCACGCCATCGAACAAGGTGAGCATCCGATTTGATCCCAACCCGCGGATGATCGGCTTCGATACGTTGGGGCCTGTGGTCCATGTGCTGAGGCCCGGTACGTTCCCGAGTGCTTCCACCGCGTTCGTGGAGGCGTGCAGCGTGAGGTACCGCGGATCGATGAGCACCGTTGGCGTAGGGTCATGCGCGCGCTCGGTTGCCTTGGAGCTACCTGTCACCACCACATCGTTCATCTCCGTTACCGAAGCGGACAGGGCGAAGTCGTGCTTGGCTGTGATCGCCACATCGACAACTTCCGTTACGACCCCGTAACCCAGCATGCTCACCTTCACCAGGAGCTTGGCGGGTGGCAGATCGGTAAGGAGGTAGGAACCATCCGCTCCGGAGACAGTACCCCTGCGCAGATCGGGCAACCACACCTGTGCACCCGGTACGGGTTCGCTCGTGGCCTTGTCCAGTATGGTCCCCGCAAGGCTGGATCCACCGCCATCAGTGGCAGCGAGCGCGTAGGAAAGCAAGGACGTGCAAAGCGCGAACAGCGCTCGTTGGCGATGGACTTTTTCGAACATGAAGCACAGGGAATGCACCGATGGACGGTGCGGTGGAACAGGAGCCCGTGCAGAAGGAGCACGTGCAAAAAGGGAGCGCGGCACAGCTACGGTGCCGGCTCCATATCAACCGAGCACCGGCGGTCCGCGGTCCTCCTGTATGTGTTCGTGCCGGAGAAAAGGCACCGAAGGAAGCGCATCGGACAACTTGATGTCGGACAGCGCCAAAGAAGGCAACGTTCGGCTCTGCTGAACGGCCTGCACCGGCGCCACCTCATCGCACACATCACAATGCGCCTTCAGCTTTGCACCTGTGGAGGTGTGTTGCTCATGGGCGAGCTCGCAATGGTGCAGGTATACGCGCGGCGCGATGGCCAACGCCATGACCGCCATGAGCGACCAGCATCGGACCATTTCGCGCAACCGCATGGCGTCGAAAGTAATCATCTTCGGAGCCGAACCCTCTCCCGTGGCGATCGACCTCCTCATCCTCACCCCCGGTTTCCCAGCGGATGGATCGGATGATTCCTGCGTACCCACGCTACAGGAATACCTCATCGCTTTGCGAAGCATGCGGCCCGATCTGCGCATCGCCGTCATCGCCACACAGTATCCTTTCACGGGACGGCGCTACCTATGGAACGGTATCGAAGTATGGCCCAGCGGCGGACGCAACCAGCGCTTGCGCAAACCGCTCACCTATGCGAAAGCTCGCTTCGCAGCGCAACGCATGATGCAGGATGGCAGGCCGCAAGCGGTCCACAGTTTCTGGATGGGCGAATGCGCCTGGCTAGGGCAAGGGATCGCTACGCGCATTTCGGCGCGACATGTCATTACGCTCATGGGACAGGAAGCGCGTGATGGAAGGCACTGGTGGCAACGCTTGAAACACGGCAGCACCATGGTGGCATTGAGCGAGCGCCACGCCGATGTGTACTGCACGACCTTCAATGAGGCGATACTGGAAACGATCCCTTTCGGTCTTCCGGCGAGCTGCGGGCCGCATGATCACGAGCGTGGGATCGATCTGCTCTTCTGTGGATCGCTTCTGGAGGTGAAACGCCCGTTGTTGTTCCTGGAGGTCGTGGCCCGCTTGCTCAAGGAACGACCGATGAACGTGGTGATGATCGGCGATGGACCGCTGCGGAATGATGTTGAGCGAGCGATCGACAGGCTTCAACTGCGAACGACGGTCACCCTGCGCGGCAAGCTCTCGCGCCAGGAAGTGCTTCGGACGATGAGGGCGTCGCACGTCCTTCTCCATACCGCCGACTTCGAAAGCCAGGGCTTCGTGTTCGACGAGGCCCTCGCCGCTGGAATGCGGATCGTGAGCACGCCGGTCGGTAGTGCTGCCGCATCCGAGCGTTGGGCAGTCGCGAAGGACATCGAGGGATTGAGCGCATCCACCTCGGCCATGCTGAGCGCGACTATGCCTCCTTCACCGGTCATCATGCATCCCGTGGAACAAACTGTGCGGTCCTATCTCCGACTGTATGGCTTCCCGTGATCGCCCGCGTCTATTGCGGGCAGGATGGAACGCTGGACGTTATGCGCTGGGGCCGCTGGCCGGCGTGCTGATCCCTTGGGTGGTCATCCACCACGCATCCAAAGCGGTGTGGGGTGAAGTAGTGGGCGTTATGGTAATGGTTCAACTGGCAGCGCATGTGGTGAACTGGGGAAGCAAGGACCTGCTCCTCCGCTCCTTCGCGCTGGAGCCGCTCAACCTCTCCCGCGCATGGTGGTCCAGCATCCTCACTCGTTCCTTCTTGTTGCTGCCCTCCGGACTTGTCCTGTTCTTGTTCCTGCGCCGCACGGAACCTTTCGCTGCGATCGTGTGGCTGTCGCTTCTCTTCTTGTCCGGCTCCTTCGATGCGCTGGTGGTCCAACAGAAACGGTTCGCTGCCTCCTTCGCAATTGATTCGCTCGGTCTGGCCGTGCAGGTGGTAGGCATCACGACCGCCAGCGCTCTTTCCGCGGACCACGTGATCCACTGGGTATTGATCGGTCAGTTCTGCCGCTTGGTCCTACTCGTGTTGTTGTTCCAGCAGGACCTGCGCACCACGACCCGGCCTGATGTTCGGGCCCACCTGGTCACCGCCCTGCCCTTTTTCCTGATCGGTCTCAGTGGCCTGCTCGGCTCACGCATGGACCTGTATACCATGACAGCCCTCGTGGACCATGACACGCTGGGTACCTACCAGGTCGTTGCGGCGCTCTTCGTCCAATTGCAGGCATTAGCCGCGCTCATCAGTTCACCGTTCACCAGGGAACTGTACCGCTTACGTGGCGCGAGCATCCACAAAGCGACCACGCGTCTCGCCAAGTTCGGGCTGCTCCTCTTGCCCTTGTTCGTGATCACAGCTTATGGAACGTTCACCTATGTGTTCCACTTCGAACTCCCCGCGCTCACGTATGCGATAGGCCCGCTGTTGGTCTGGCCCGCCTTCGCCTATGTGCCCTTGATCACCTGGCTCTACAAGAACGGGCATGAGCGGATCGTGCTGCTCGCCAACTTCGGTGCGGCATTGACCAGCTTGCTTCTTTCCCTGCTGTTGGTGCCGCTGACGGGTATGAACGGCGCATTGCTCAGCGCTGCCATCGGCCAATGGCTCGTACTGGTCATCGTACGATACTCTTCTAACCGCATCAGCCATGCGTTGCCCGAAGTGTGAAACGCCATTGGATGACGGTTGGCGCTGTGCGAAGGGCCATTCCCTCCCTTTCCGCGATGGCATACCGAGCGTTCTTGGTGATGAGCTCCGATCCCGCCTCGAACCCTTCTTGGATGCTTTCAGCACCTACCGTGAGCAGCGCGGCGAACGCATCACGGACCCTGCCGTGTACGCTGGTCTTCCACAGAGCGGCATAGCGATCGATCGTTCCTTGTGGAAGCCGCGGTGCTTTGACCTGGCCCTGGTCAAGCGGTCCATCCGCGGTAGAGAACGACTGCGTGTGCTCGACATCGGCGCTTGGAACGGCTGGTTGTCGAACGCGCTGGTTGTTGATGGTCACATCGTAACGGCATTGGACTACTTCACCGACCCCTTCGATGGCATCGGGGCGGTGAGGCACTACCGGAACACGTTCCAAGCCGTGCAGTTCGATCTTGAACGTCTTGATCTGATCAACGAACATTTCGATCTGGTCATCGGCAACCGATGTGCCGCCTACTTCGAGGACCTTGGCCGCAGCATCGCGCAGATGAAAGCCCTGCTCGCCCCGAACGGAACATTACTGCTCACCGGCCTGAACATCCACCGCAGTACGAAGGCCATCGAAGCGCATTTTGCCGCTGCACGCGATCGCTTCCATGCCCAGCACGGGATGCCATATTTCTTCAAACCGGTCATGGGCTTCCTTTCGAGCAGCGATGTGCGCAGCTTCATGGCACACGGTCTTTCGATCCATTCCTATCCGGAACTGCGCTGGAAGAACACGTTGCGTTTCCTGCGGCCTTCAAAGCCCGGGTACTTTTATGCCGTGTACAACATCGGCTCCAACGCAACACCGCCTCCCCCGATCACGTGAACGGCGTCATTCTCTTCAATCCGCGCAGCGCGGAACACAAGCACAGGATCCCGAATTCGATCCTGCAAGTGGGCGCGAGCATACATGGGACGCGTGAGTATGTGTTCGTGGATGGCAATCGCGAGCGCGATCCCTGGCGCACGATCGAGAGCTACTTGCGTACTGGCCGCTTCAAGTACTTCGGCAGCACCGTCATGCCCGGGCCACAACTGCGGCAAGCTATCCCGTTCACCAAGCGGGTGAAAGCGTTCTTCCCCTCGGTGGTCACCATCTGGGGCGGCTACTTCGCCGCGAACCAACATGCGGTGGCGCTCTCCTCCGGTGTGGTCGATCATGTGATCGATGGACCGGGCGATGAAGCGTTCCCACGGTTGTTGGAAGCACTGGACGCGAACGGTGCCGTGGAAGGGATCAACAACCTGATCCACCGGAAAGATGGCACCATCGTGCGCAATGCGAAGGCTCCGCTGCCTGATATGGACCGCTTGCCTGACCTGCCCTACGAGCACCTGGACAAGCACTATCCGCTCCGGCAGTATCTCGGGCGCACGTTCCTGGGCCAACGCACGGCCGCCTATCACAGCAGCTTCGGCTGTCCGTTCACCTGCGGATTCTGCGCGGTGGTGCCCATCTACAATGCCCGTTGGAAAGGGGTGAGCGCTGAGCGCATCCACCGCGACCTGTTGTTCCTGAAACAACGATGGGGTGCCGATGCCGTGGAATTCCACGACAACAACTTCTTCGTGAGCGAGAAGCGCACCGTCGCGTTCAGTGGGCTGATCGGTCCGGAGAACATGGCCTGGTGGGGCGAAGGAAGGATCGACACCATCGACAAGTACAGCGACAACAGCCTTGCGCTCATGCGCGATGCCGGTTGCCGCATGATCTTCTTCGGCGCGGAAAGCGGGGATGACGCCGAACTCGCACGCATGGACAAGGGAGGAACGCAAAGTGGCGAGCAGATCCTGCGTTTCGCCGCGCGCATGCGACGCTTCAACATCATTCCGGAGTACTCGTTCGTGCTGGGTTTCCCGGCCCCCACACAGCAGGAGGTGCTGCAGCGCATCGATCGCGACATCGCGTTCATCAGGAAAGTGAAGGACGTGAACCCGGATACCGAGATCATCATCTATGTCTACAGTCCGGTGCCGGTTCCGGGAAGTGAACTTTACGAGCAGACCAAGGCCGCTGGCTTCCGTTTCCCTGAAACCCTTGACGATTGGCTGGACCCGGCTTGGGAAAAATTCGACCTGCGCCGCAACCCGCTCACGCCCTGGTTGACCCCAGAGGCGGTGGATCGCATCCATGACTTCGAGACCGTGCTCAACGGACGATACCCCACGGTGAGCGATCTGAAGCTCTCGCCCGTCAAGCGACGTGTACTGAGCAACCTGAGCGCGCTGCGGTACAGAACGGGCCTCCACAAATACCCGCTCGAGATCAAGGTACTTCAGAAGCTGTGGCGCTACCGCAGACCGGAGATCGAAGGCTTCGAGGTCGCATGAACGTCCTCCGGCCGTTCCATCCACTGCTTCGTGCGGCCTACCGCTATTGGTCGCGCAAGCCACGGCGTGTTGTCGTTGATGGTTTGGACCTGATCGTTGAGCCAGGCGTTTTCCATCCGACCCTCTTCTACAGCACCGGCGTTCTCGCACGCCATCTCCAGCAGATACCTCTCGCGGGTAGAACCTTCCTTGACCTGGGAACCGGCACAGGGCGTATCGCATTGACCGCCGCACGCGCAGGCGCAGTGGTTACGGCCAGCGATATCAACCCGACCGCCATCGCGAACGCTCACCGTAACGCTGAACGGAACGGCTTGTCCCTTCGTTGCGTGCTCAGTGATCACTTCACCGCATTGCCGGAGCAATTCGATGTCATCGCCATCAATCCGCCCTACTACGCACAAGAACCTGCCGACCCCGCCGCCGCAGCGTTCTTCTCCGGCAAGGAACATGACTATTTCGAACGGATCTTTCCGGCGTTGAAGGAACGAGTGAGCAACGGCGCCCTGGTGCTCATGGTGCTCAGCGGTGAAAAGGCGACCAATGCGATCAAGGCAATAGCCAGGGTGAAAGGTCTGACTCTTACCAAGCGGTATGGTGAACGGCACATGGGGGAGCGCCAGGAGGTCCATTCTGTGGAGTTGTACCAATGACCGGTTGAAAACCGCTCGTCACTCGGTTCGCTTCGGAACGCACCGTTCACTACTTTCACCCATCGGATAACGAAAATGCGTCACCACCTCGCATCGCTGTTCACCGTGCTGCTGCTGGCTGTGGCTGGCAACGTCCGTGCACAGGATCGTAACCCCGGTGGTGAACCGATGATGGACGACCTCTGCGCCTGCATGTCCGCCATTGATCCGAAGGCCTCAGATGCTGGTCTGCAGCGCTCCGTGCGCGGCTGTTTGGAGGATATCGTGCTCGCTTATCCGGCTGAAGTACGTGCCGTTCTGCAACAAGCACGTTCTGAGGGAAGCCGTGCTTTCCAACTGGGCGCCCTGCTGGGCAACGCCTTGCAGAAACGTTGCGCCGGCTTCCGCGAGGTGAAGCACCGATTGGAGGTGATGCCCCCTTCCGCAAGACCGGGCACCTGACAGCCACCCCCCGGTTCAGCTACTTTAGCCGCACAGATCCTACGTATGCGGCATATCCTTACTGCGTTCCTGCTTCTTCCGCTTCTTTCCACCTCGCAGTGGTCACCCTTGGCCACTGGCATGCTCAGCAACCGCAGCATGACCAGCGTTGGTGGCGACCTCTATGTGGCCACCTACCCGAACGGGGTGAAGAAAAGCGTGGACGGCACCGGACCTTGGACTGCGGTGAACAATGGGCTTCCCGGCAACGGCGGGGTCTGGTACGTGCAAAGCGTCGGCACGGACGGAGCCTATCTGTATGCGGGCACCCAGAGCGGCATCTATCACAGCGTTGTGGGTACGGACACGTGGGAGATCGCCAACGGGAGCCTGACAGCCAACGAGAACATCTACGCGAACAAGTTCTTCGCCTTCGGAAGTTCCGTCATGGCCGTGTTCACCGGAACCATCGGTGAAGGAGGCGGCATCTGGCGCACCAACAACCATGGTAGCACGTGGTTGATCGGCCATAGCGGGATGGGGTCCAATGCCACCGTCTACCATCTCACCCAGGTCGGCGCCGATCTTTGGGCGAGCACGAGCACCGGGCTGTGGCGCAGTACCGACAATGCGCAGAGCTGGACCCTTCAGGCCGGTGTGAACTATGCGGTGTATTCACTGACCGCCATAGGCAACCGCCTGATCATCGCAAGCAACTTCGGTATCCGGTACAGCGTGAACGGAGGTGCGGATTGGACCGACGCCACAGGCGATCCCGCTTCCCCGACCAACGCAGAACTGATCGCCTTCAGCGGCAACCTTTACGCTCTGTTCGATGCCCCGGCCGGATGTCTTCGCAGCCTTGACAATGGGACCACTTGGAACGACTTCAATACCGGTTTTTCCGTTGTGGACCAGACCGCACAAGAAGAGTTCTTCGCTTCGGGGATCACCCTTTATTGCACCGCGCTCTTCGACATCTACACGATCACGGGAACGAACGTCGGTGTCCCACCGCCCATGAGCGGCAGCGCTCTCCGCGCCTTCCCGACGGTGTTCGATGGGACCCTCACGTTAACGGGTCTTGAGGAAAGCATCACGCTTGAACTTCTGGATGCCACCGGAAGATCCGTACGCATCTACCGCCTTGCAGCCAATGGTACGCTCGAGATCGATCGCGCCGATCTGCCAGCAGGGCCGTACGTTATTCGCGCTCGTTCCTTCGGGAACGGCTACACACGTGAGCAGAACCTTCGTGTCTTCGCGCGGTGAACAGGCAACCCACCTGCGCTTCAATCAGTCCTGCCGTTACAAGCAGATCATCTACAGGTAATTTGGCCCACATGGTGCGCTCCCACTTCGGATCGTGGTTCAACCGGTTGTTCATGGCTGCCTTCGCATTGGTCGCTGGGCAGCAGGCGATGGCCCAACCCTGCAACCTCGGGTTCTCGTTCGCCTCCTTCCCGCCTCCTGACAACGGCACGTACGCCGGAGGTACCGTGGTCCAGTTCTGTTACACGATGACCGACTGGAACATCGATGCGACGAACAATTGGTTCCACGGGATCACCTTGGCGTTCGGTCCGGGCTGGGACCAGAGCACGCTATCCCCCGGCGCTCCTCCCTTTGAACTGAGCGGTGTGGGTGGAACATGGGGTTGGTATCCAGCCGTGCAGGGAACATCAGCAGTGAACGTCGGCGTGGTGGGCCCCGGTTTCTTCTATGACCTTGACAACAACGGGGATCCGGGTGACAACCTCGGGGATCAAGCGATCGGGGGGCCCTGGCAGTTCTGTTGGACGATCACCGTCGCTGGTGGCGCGAACTGCGTGGATGGTGCCGACCTTTCCGTGACCGTAAGCAGCTTCGGTGATAGTCAGACCGGAAGTTGGGACACACCCGGTTGCATCGGTGATCCTGCAGGCGTGCTCGCAGCGACATCCATCTGCTGCCAACCCACCTACGCTGGTGAAGATGGTGTGGTCAACGTGTGCGGCACGGACGGGCCTATCGATCTCATGAACTACATCGGTGGTGTGCCTGACCTGGGTGGCACATGGACCGATCCGTTCCTCTTCCCCACCACCTCGACCTTCGATCCTTCCTTCGGTACACCCGGGGTATACACCTACACCGCTCCTGCTCCCGCCGGATGCGTTGCGGATGAAGCCTACGTTACCGTGAACGTTGACGTACCGCCGGTGGCCGGTATCGATGGCTCGGTGACGCTTTGTGCCGTTGGTGTTCCGGAGAACCTTCTGGCCTATCTCGGCGGTGCAGTGCCGGGTGGCACGTGGACCGACCCGAACAATCAACCTTTCTCGGGTTTCTATGACCCTGCCGTGCAGTTACCTGGCGTGTATGTGTACTCGATCCAAGGCCAGGGCGCTTGCTCAGGGAGTGCTTCCGCGAGCGTGACCGTTACCGAGACCTCCGCGCCGAACGCCGGATCGGACGGAGCGTTGACCACCTGTGACAATGCACTTCCCCTGAACCTCTTCGCCCAGCTCGGCGGAACACCGGAACCGAACGGAACATGGTCGGGTCCGCTCGGCGCGAACAGTGGAACGCTGGATCCAGCGACCGATCCATCCGGCGCTTACGTGTATACCGTTGTAGGCAATGCCCCCTGTCCGAACGCACAGGCCACGGTTGACGTGACCGTCAATCAGGCTCCACAGACATTACCCACCTCCGTCGGTTCCTATTGTTCGCTCGATCCTGCGGTGGACCTGTACGCCATCTATATGTCCTTGTTGCCCAACACCGGCACATGGACGGATCCGAACGGAACCGTTTTCAATGGCACCCTTCAACCTTTCACAGCGGTAAGCGGTGATTACCAGTACACACTGGCCGGCACGCTTCCCTGCCTCGATGGGGTGAACCATGTGGATATCACCATCAATCCATCCCCCGATGCTGGCACCAACGGCAACCTGGTGATCTGCAGTTCCGTACCGCCATTGCCGTTGACCAGCGCTTTACAAGGCACACCCGACGCGAACGGCACTTGGACCGATCCCAATGGACAGATCTACCCGGCCACGTTCGACCCCGCAACCGCCATCAACGGTGTGTATACCTATAACGTTGCTGCCACGCCGTTCTGCCCGGGAGCCACCGCAACAGTGAACGTGAACGTCGTTACCGCTGTGGACGCCGGCCTTGATGCTTCGGTATCGGCCTGCGAGAACGACCCGAACATCAACCTGTTCAACTTGCTGGGTGGTACACCGGATGCCAATGGTGATTGGGCCACACCGAACGGCACACCTATGAACGGCGTGATCGACCCCACTACGGCGGCCAGTGGCGACTATACCTACACCGTACAGGGTATCAACCCCTGCCCCGATGTCACATCGATCGTCAGCGTTGACGTTCAACAACTGCCCGAGCCCGGCTCCGATAACTCGGTCGCCGTTTGTGCGGACAGCACCGTGCAAGACCTCTTCGCCTTGTTGGGCGCTACAGCGGATGCAGGCGGCTTCTGGACCGCACCGGACGGCTCTACAACGGACAGTCTGTTCGATCCGGCAAACGATCCTTCCGGGACCTACATCTACCACATCTTGGGAACTGGGGCGTGTCTCGGTGATACGCTCGTTGCGGAGATCGATGCCACCTCATGGCCATTGCCCGTTCCTTCGTTCACATTGGATACGGTAAGCGGTTGTGTTCCTGTGACCATCAATTTCGAGGCAACGGATCCGACCATTCTTCTTGCCCAATGGCAATTCGGTGATGGTGCTTTGGACAACGGTGTACCCAGCACACAATACACGTACGAGGAACCCGGCTACTATGACGTTACCTTGAGCGTGGTCGACGGCAATGGATGCTCGACCAGCATCACTGATACCGCTGCGGTTGCCGTATTCGCCCTTCCCGACCCTCATTTCACCTCATCGCCGAACCCCACGACCGCCATGGTCACCGACATCGCTCTGGATGCAGCGGTCGAGGATTATCCCATCTATCGTTGGACCAGCAACAGCGCGGAGATCGGGGATACCGCTGTGTTCACGTACCATTTCCCTACGCTGGAAGCTGATGTCTACAACGTGTGCCTGCATGTGGTGGACACCAATGCGTGCGAGAACGAATTCTGTGACCTCGTCGTGGTGCAACAGCAACTGGAGGTGAACGTTCCCAACACCTTCACGCCCGATGGTAACGGCGTGAACGAGGAGTTCGCTCCTGTCTTGCTCGGTGTTTCCGACCAGGAATACGAGTTCGTCATTTTCGATCGTTGGGGCCAGATCGTGTTCGAAACACAGGACCCTTCCGCACGGTGGAACGGAGGCTTCCGCAATGGAGGTACCGTGCTGCCGACCGGTGTTTACTCATGGCGGTTGCGCCTGCGGGAAGATATCAGCCCGGAACGCAAGGACATCTTCGGTCACGTGACCCTGCTGAAGTGAAAGCGAAAAGGGCCTCCCTTCCGGGAGGCCCTCCTCTTCCAACCGCGACCCGTCAGTTCTTGACGAGCCGGGTCCGCCCAAGCGGTCTGCCTTCCGCATTGAGCGCTATTACGGTGTAGGTGCCCATGGACAGCGAGCTCAGATCGGTGCGCACGGCAAACCGCGCCGCGTACACGAGCTTGCCGGAAACATCGTAGAACCTCAGTTCTTTCACATCGTTCGAGGCACAGGTCACCAGCACATGGTCACCTGCAGGGTTCGGATAGATGCTCATCTGCCCATCCGCGCTCATCTCTTCCATACCGATCGATCCCTGGCAAGCGTCGCCGATGCCATCGCCGTTCGCGTCGCTCTGATCGGTGTTCGCCACCCACGCGCAGTTGTCGCACAGATCGCCCACACCGTCCTGATCGTAGTCCGCTTGTCCAGGATTATAGAAGGCGCTGCAATTGTCCTGGCAATCGATGAGGCCGTCGATGTCACTGTCCTGGTTCGGCTCGATGCCCGTGGCACCACCGGAACACACGCCGCAATCATCCAACGACGCGCTTCCACCGATCATGCCGGAGCAATCGATGGGCAGGCCCGCGCACGTGCAATCCGTCGTCCAGGTATCCGCGCCTGTGGAATCGTCGCCATCATCACAGCCGGTTCCAGGCAGCGCATCGCCACCCGGCGTTCCCGTGCAATCGATCATGGCCGAATTGCCTACGCAATCACAATCCGCCGTCCAGACATCGGGACCGTTGCCTTCGATGCCATCGCTGCACGGTGTGCCCGGCAGGCTTGCACCACCCGCCACGCCAAGGCAGTCGATCAATTGGCCGATGCAGGTGCAGTTGTTGTTCCAAGCATCATTCGCGGTGGAAGGATCATTGTCGTCGCAGGCCGTGCCAGGCAATGCCGCGCCACCGATGCTTCCCATGCAATCGATAAGCTGACCCGCGCACACACAATCAGTGCTCCAGGCATCGTTGCCGGTGCCAGGGTCGGCATCATTGCACGTGGATCCAGGCAGGGCGCTACCACCAGCCACACCATTGCAATCGATCAGCTGACCGACGCAGATGCAGTCCGTGTTCCACCCGTCGTTGGCCGTCGCCGCATCGTTGTCATCGCACTCCGTGCCTGGCAACGCATTACCTCCAACGATACCGAGACAATCGACCACCTGCCCTTGGCATGCGCAGTCCGTCGTCCACCCATCGTTCACTGTGGATGCGTTGTTGTCGTCGCACTCAGCACCCGGCAACGCATTACCACCTGGCACACCCTCGCAATCGATCAGTTGCCCGATGCACTGGCAACCTGCCGTCCAGGTATCGTTGCCGGTGTTGCTGTTGGCATCATCGCACGCAGCACCCGGAAGTGCAGCTCCGTTCGCCACACCCAAGCAGTCATATACCACTGCGTTGCCTACACAAACGCACTCGTTGTTGTAGACATCGTTGATGGTGCCCTCGTTCTGATCATCGCACGAAGCACCCGGCAGGGCCGCGCCACCAGGCGTACCCAAACAATCGATCAACTCTCCAGCGCACACACAGTCCGTTCCCCAGGTATCCGCTCCAGTATCGGGATCATTATCGTCGCAAGCGGTTCCTGGCAATGAGGCGCCACCGACCGAACCGGTGCAATCCATGACTTCGCCAGCGCACACGCAGCCGTTCGACCAGGTGTCGTTCACGGTCATACTGTTACCGTCGTCACAGGAAGACCCAGGCAATGCTGTTCCGTTCGGCTGACCCAAGCAATCAAAAACCACCAGCGTTCCTTCGCAGGTGCAGGAGCCGTTCACGACATCGTCGATGGTGTTCGCGTTGCCATCATTGCACGCAGCGCCGGGTTCGGCGTTGCCACAACCGCAGCTGCCGGGAGCGTTCTTGTTCGGGTCGGTGGGGCATCCATCGTTGCAGTCGGCAGTGCCATCGTTGTCACTGTCCGTGTCGCTCACGCCGCAGCCGCAGGCACCGGCCGACACCTTGTCCGCATCATCAGGACAGCCGTCCACGCAATCCGCAGTACCGTCGAAGTCACTGTCCGTATCCAATACCCAGCAACCGCATTGCCCTGGAGCGATCTTGTTGGGATCGCCGGCGCAAGCGTCCTGACAATCCGGAGTGCCATCACTGTCGCCATCGTTATCACTGGTGCCGCATCCACAAAGACCTGGAGCGATCTTGTTCGGATCGTTGGGGCAACCGTCCGATCCATCGCAGGTGCCGTCGTTATCGGTATCCGGCATCGGAAAATGCACACACACGCTGCCGTTGAACGAGTCCGCCGTGCAGGGGTCGTTGTCGTTGCAATCCACCGCACTGCCCGTGCACTGGCAACTGGCGTTCAACACGTCGTTCACGGTGTTCGCGTTGCCATCGTTGCAAGGGGAACCGATCTGACCTGCCACGCTGGGGCAATTGTCCTGTGCGTTGCAAATGCCATCGCCATCCGTATCCTGGAAAGTTCCCGAGCACTGGCAAGCGGCGTTCAGCACGTCATTGATCGTGCAGGGGTTGCCATCGTTGCAGGCGGAACCGATCTGGCCCGCATCGTTCGGGCAATTGTCCGTCGCATTGCAGATGCCATCCCCGTCCGTATCACCGCTGAACGTACCCACGCACTGACAGCTGCTGTTCAGCACATCATTGATCGTACACGCGTTGTTGTCGTTGCACGATGAACCTTGCTGGCCGGGTACGCTCGGGCAGTTGTCCTGTGCGTTGCAGATGCCGTCGTTGTCACTGTCCGGGCTGGGAATGCCAACGCATTGACAGTTCGCGTTCAGCACATCATTGATGGTACAGGCGTTGCCATCGTTGCAGGAGGAACCGATCTGGCCCGGCACGTTCGGACAGTTGTCCGTCGCATTGCAGATGCCATCACCGTCCGTGTCACCGCTGTTCGTACCAACGCACTGGCAGTTGCTGTTCAACACATCGTTGATCGTGCAGGCGTTGCCATCATTGCAGGCCGAGCCGATCTGACCGGCGACGTTCGGGCAATTGTCCTGCGCATCACAGATACCATCACCATCACTGTCAGCATTGGGGGTTCCTGCGCACTGGCAGTTCGCGTTCAAAACATCGTTGATCGTACACGCGTTGTTGTCGTTGCATGCCGAACCTATTTGACCGGCCACGTTCGGGCAGTTGTCCGTCGCATTGCAGACTCCATCACCGTCCGTGTCACCGCTGTTCGTACCAACGCACTGGCAACTGCTGTTCAACACGTCGTTGATCGTGCACGCATTGCCATCGTTGCAGGCCGAGCCGATCTGACCGGCCACCGAGGGGCAGTTATCCACCGCATTGCAGATGCCATCACCGTCGCTGTCTGGGCCTGCGGTTCCCACGCATTGGCAATTGCTGTTGAGGACATCATTGATGGTGCACGCGTTGTTGTCGTTGCACGCGGAGCCGATCTGGCCGGCCACGTTCGGACAATTGTCCGTCGCGTTGCACACACCATCACCGTCGGTGTCACCGCTGTTCGAGCCGGAACACTGGCAATTCGAGGTGTAGACATCATTGATCGTGCAGGCGTTGTTGTCGTTGCAAGCGGTGCCCGGTTGAGCGGGGCCACCCACCACTCCCAAGCAATCGGGTTGCGGAGAACCTGAAGCAACGCCGAACGCGCCTATGCTCTGGTTCCAATAGCTGCCTGTCTGACCCACCTCGAGCTTCACGGCCCGCACCATGTATTCACGGCCGGACACGAACGGCACAGTGGCGCTGCTGAAGGACGTTCCGGTAACGAGGTTCGGCGTGATCCGGACCGGCACACCATTATTCGCGCCCAGGTCATACACATAGTAACCGTCCACGGATTGCGCGGAAGCGGTCCAACTGAAGGATGCGAGGCCACCCGCGTTGGTGATCTGCACGTTGCTGGGAGGTGCGACCATCATCTGGCGCAGGCTGGGATCCCCCATCAGCCCCATGTGGATCCGGTAATAGGTGGAGCCCATGAAACCACAGTTCTGCGGTGAATACACCGAACCATTGTTCATGCTCAGCCACGTGCTGTAGCCGATGTTATCACCCATGCCCATGTGCTGGAACCACCAGTGCGGCACGCTGGCCCAGCAACTGGTGAGGCCTTGTCCACTGGCCATCACCGCACGGGTGAAGTTGTTCATGCGGTCCCAGTCGCCGAAGTAGCTTCCGCAAAGCATGTTGAAAACGCCCCCGTTGCTCACGGTGTTGGCGTAGTCATCCGTACTGCCCACGTTGTCCGCCGAGATCCATGAACCACCGCCGCAAGCATAGGTCCACAGGTAGCTCTGGTTGTTGATGTATGTCTTGAAGGGCGCACCGTTGCCGTTCAGATCGGCCATGTTCTGCGTGCCGACCAACGCGGAGATGTTGCGGTACCCGTCCGAAGCGAACGTGTACGACATGTCATCGAAATTGTCGAACACCGCGCCGCGGAATGTGGGTGTCCACTGCTTGTTCTTGAAGCCGTGAGCGCGGTCCAGGTAGTTCGCCATCAAGGTCTGTTCACTAAGGCCTTGATAGTACTGGAAGGACTCCATGTTGTACATGTCCACCCTTCCTACCTGCAGTTCCACCGCACTGGGGAAATCGCTCTGGTCGAACTTGCCATCACCCGGTGTGTTCTTGTTGCGCACGTCCTGCGCCCCTGTCGCGTTCACCGAATTGTCCGTCCAGTTGCCGTTCAGTTCACCGTAGTAGCCATCGCACGGCCAAGCACCGAGATGGTCGCCATGGCCATCCGGGTTCAATTGGCCTGAATACGCCACGGGAACGTGACCGAGGATGTAAACGGCCTTCACGTTCGAGGGATCGGCATTGTAGTCCGCTATGACCAGGCTGCGGATGCTGCTTACCGAAGCGCTGCGGCTCACATCATGCCGGATCACCACCCAGCCATCGCCACGCAGGTCCAGGATGAGCTGGTTGATCTGCGAGGACAAGGAAGAGGTGAACGTGTTGTCCACCAACAGCACCATTTTACCGCGGTATTCGACCGCCGGAACCTGCACACCCGCTGCGATGTAGCCGTAGCTGACACCGGTGCTGGCCTGACGGACCATCTTGTACTCGTAGTACGTTCCGACGGACACGCCATTGTCCGTGTACTGTGTGCTGCTGGCCGCGGGCGTGGCGATCGAGGTCCACGTGGACTCGGTCTTCAGCTTGCGGTAAATGGTGATGCTTGACGCCGTGCCCTGGCCGGACCAGTTCAGCGTAATGCCTGGTGGGCTGGTGGAAACAGCCGCCGTGAGAAGGACCGATTCCTTCTGTGAAGCCGTCTGCGCCCTAAGGCCAAGTGCGCAGACAATGCCCGCGAGGGCAATGATGAAACGGTGCATGGAGCGATGCGGTTGGAAGATGAACTCCACCCATAGGAACCGCAGCGGCAGTGCTGCGTCGATCACGCTCATACGAATATGTGCAAGGATCACCCATGGACAAAGCGGCCTTTTCTACCGCAACGATACCCCGATGGTTTCAAGGAGGCCAGCCTTTTTGGATGATCGCCGCCCCTTGCCCGACGAAAACGGCGGCGGAAGAGTGTTCGCTGAACAATGCCAGCGAACTCTCTTCCGCTCAACCCCTTGTTCTATCCGACGAACGCTTCATTCGGTCCTCCTGAATTGTTGATCCGTGTTCATAAAATGTTCGGCTACTCCAGCACTGGCCGGGCCACTGCCAACCGCCCCCCAGCGATGGCGCGAAGCGTATACATACCGGGTGGCAGCCCAGCGGCGTCCCACCGTACCCTTTGCTGCTGGTCACCCGTGGCGGTCACCTGCTTGGACAGGACCATCCGACCGTCGGAAGACCACACTTCGATGCTCACCACCTCCGCCGCGTTCAAGCCTTCGATACGCATCTCGGTGGCGCCCTGGAACGGGTTCGGAGCCAATGTGACAGCTAACTCCTGGCCATCCGTTCCGGTCAGGCGTTCAGCATCCGGGTCCATTTCCTCCGTCACTTCCAGATCACGTGTGGTGGCAGGACAGGTCAGGTAGCCGTTGCTCGCGGTCCCACCCACATAGCCCGTGTTGATAGCTACCAGTGCGTTATAGATCTGTGCGCGTGTATAGGTGCTGCCACAACTGCCCAATTTCTGGTCAGCTATGGTCATCAGTTGGTTCACCGTCTTGCCGGCGAACGTGCCAGAGGCGATCACCATGTCCTTCAACAGCACTGACGAAGGACTGAAATCAGGGTTGGCCTCATCGAACTTTGTGGCGAGCTTCAGCGCGACCAGTTCTCCGGCCAACATATTGCTGTAGGAAGCCCCCGGGTCCTGTGTGACACCGTTGGGAAGTTGACCGAGCGCACCAGTAGAAGGCAGGAATGCATCCACATGCGCCGCACTGGTGAAGCGCATGGTCCGCGTGCCACAACCGATGGTCAAGTAGTTCGGCCAAGTGAAGCAGGAAGCGAAGTGCCAATCACGGTAGGCAGCAGGGCTACCCAACACCCATGCACCGCCCCAAGCAGCTTGTGTTTCCGTATGCGGGTTGGAACACGTGCCGCCCGTGGTGGTCAGCGTAATGGGCGCGGAAGCGGTCGTTGCGCAGCCGTTCGATCCGTTCACCGTGACCGTATAGGTGCCGGAAGACGTGACCGTTGCGGTCGCCGTGCTCTGCACTGGGCTGGTATTCCATGCATAGGTGTAGGGGCTTGCGCCGCCACTGACCGCTGCGGTCAAGGTACCGTTGCTGGCGTTGGTGGTCACGGTGGCTGTCGGAGCCGCGAGCAAGCTTACCGCGGTGGTCCCGCTGCTTGCAGCACACCCTCCATTACTTACCGTAACCGTATAGCTGCCCGCGGTGGCCGCAGTGTAGCTGCTGTTCGTCGCACCGCTGATCACCGTTCCGTTGTTCTTCCACACGTAACTGTAGCCCGTACCGGTGTTCGCGTTCAATGCGACACTTCCACCACTGCAAAAGGAAGTGGCCCCGCTCGCTGTGATGGTAGCGGGAGGTGTGGTATTGGCGGTTACCGCGACAGACGAACTCGTGGCCGCGCAAGTCCCGTTGCTCACCGTGACGGTATAACCGCCCGTGGATGAAGCCGTGTAACTGCTGCTCATGGCCCCACTGATGGTGGTGCCATTCTTCTTCCACGTGTAGGTGTAGTTGGTTCCAGTACTGGCGTTCAGTGCCACGCTGCCTCCTGTGCAGAACGAGGTGGATCCGCCAGCGGTGAGCGAGGCTGAAGGCCCTGCTGTAACACTCACGCTCACTGCCGCGCTGGTCGCCGAACAACCGTTGTTGCTCACCGTCACGGTGAAGTTACCCGCCGTGGTAGCAGTGTAGCTGCTGGATGTGGCACCGCTGATGGTCGTGCCATTGTTCTTCCAGACGTAGGTGTAACCGGTTCCTGTGTTCGCGTTCAATGCGACACTGCCGCCACTACAGATGGTGGTCGCACCGCCTGCACTGATCGTGGCGGATGGAGGTGCGCCCACACTTACCGCGACCGCTGTGCTCGTTGATGAACAGGAGCCATTGCTGACCGTTACCGTATAGCTGCCCGTGGATGAAGCCGTGTAACCACTGCTCGTAGCACCGCTGATCGTGGTGCCATCCTTCTTCCACGTATAGGTGTAGTTCGTTCCGGTACTGGCGTTCAGCGCCACGCTGCCTCCCGTGCAGAACGAGGTGGATCCGGCGGGCGTGATGCTCGCATTCACCGTTACTGCCGTTCCGGCACACTGGCAACTGGCGTTGTACACATCATTGATCGTGCACGCATTGTTGTCATTGCAGCTTGATCCCGCTACCGTCGTTCCACCCACCACACCGAGACAATCCGGCGCGGCTGCTCCTGAAGCGGTGCCGAAAACGCCGAGCGACAAGTTCTGGTAGGTCCCGGTCGCAGCGGTCTCCATTTTCACCGCGCGCACCATGTATTGGCGGCCGGATACGAAAGGCACCGTAGCGCTGGTGAAGGATGTGCCGGTGACCATGTTCGGGGTGATGCGCACAGGCGACGACCCGGTGGCGCCGAGGTCGTAGATGAAATAGCCATCTACGCTCGATGCAGCGGACCAGTTGAAGGCGGCATAGCCACCACTGTTCGTTACCGTGAGCGAGCCGGGCATAGGCACCATCACCTGGCGCAGGCTGGGATCACCCAGCAAGCCCATGTGCACTCTTCCGTAGGGTGAGCCCTGCCAGCCCGGGTTCTGCGGCGCATAGACCGAAGTGTTGTTCATGCTCACGCAAGCGCTGTAACCGATGTTGTCACCCATCGCCATGTGGTGGAACCACCAGTTCGGAATGCCCGCCCACACGTTCGTTAGCGCTTTGCCGCTGCCCAACGGGGCCTTGAGAAAATTGTTGAACGTGTTCCAATCCCCGAAGTAGCTGCCGAAGGTCATGTTGAACACACCGCCCATGGCCACCGTGCTCGCGTAATCCCCGGTGGTGCCCACATTGCTGGCCAACGACCAGGAACCACCGCCACAGGCATAGGTCCACAGGTAACTCTGGTTGTTCACATAGGTGGTGAACGCCGCACCGTTCGGATCCAGATCGGAAAGGTTGGAGCGCCCGACGCATGCGGAGATGCTGCGATAACCACTGCCCGCAAAGGCGTAGCTCATGTCATCGAAGTTGTTGAACACGGCACCGCGATAGGTGGGCGTGAAGGCCTTCGTCTTGAACTGGTGCGCTTTGTCCAGGTAGTTGATGAGCAACTGCGTTTCGCTTAGACCAGCGTAGTACTGGAAGGACTCGAACTCGTAGAAATCCACACGGCCCACCTGGAGTTCCAACGCGCTGGGGAAATCGCTCTGGTCGAACTTGCCATCGCCAGGTGTATTGAAGTTGCGGCTGTTCTGGCTTCCCGTGCTGTTCACGGAATTATCCGTCCACGTGCCGTTCATGTCGCCGTAATAACCATCGCACGGCCAGGCACCCAAATGATCACCGTGCCCATCAGGGTTCAGGTTGCCCGAATAGGGAATGGCCAGGTGCCCGATGATATAGACCGCCTTCACATTGGAAGGGTCGGCGTTGTAATAGGTCTGTATGATCGAGCGCACGCTCTGAGCGGACAGTGAACGGTCCACGTTGCTGCGCAGCACTGCCCAACCATCCGCTCGGAGGTCACTTTCCAATTGCGTCAGCTGTGATGCGGCGGCAGTGATGAAGGTGTTGTCCACCAGCAGGACCATTTTTCCCCGGTAGTCCGTCGCAGGAACCTGGATGCCTGCCGCGATGTATCCGAAACCGGTTCCACCGCTGTATGCGCGAGTCACCTTGTACTCGTAGTACGTACCCACGCTCACCGAATTGTCCTGGTAGGTCGTAGCGCTAGCGGCGGCCGTTCCGATCGAGGTCCAAGCGGCATCCGTTTTCAGTTTGCGCGCGATGGAATAGCTGGTGGTGCCTGACTGTGCCTGCCAGTTGAGGGTGATGCTCGCCGGGCTGCTCTGCACGGAGGCGTTCAGCAGGATCGACTCGTTCTGCGGACTGGTCTGTGCCTTGACGCTGATGAGCGCGACAGCAAGGCCGAACAAGAGTGTAGAGGTGCGGTAGTTGTTCATTCGGTTCGCAGCTTTTTTGATCCTTCGTTGATCGGGCCATGCGTTCGTTCCGCTGCCCTTTCCGCTCGCAACACTAGCCCCGGAGCCCACCCTTGCGCCCGTGTTTTTGGACGATCCCGGAGAATTTTTCGACGAGCCGGAACAACGCAGCGTGCCCCCAGGATGCCCGTCAGCGCTCATTTTCCCGTCGAAAGGATCAACTGCGCCGACGTGTGACCTGAAAATCTGGACGAGCATGAGCGGCGTTCAACGCAGCCTCGGCGATCCGGTTGCCATGCATCACTATTTTTCCTTCTGAACAAGCGCTCGTCGATATGATCAGCCATGTGATCGGAAGCGAACCGCTTTCCATCCTCATTTCGGACCACAAGGTGATCGACCCGGCCTTACCTTCAAACCCACTAAGCGACCTGTTGAACTTTTACCCTACCTCCTCGTTGAACGCTTCGCCTTTCGGAACGCCGCGCAGCGCACTTTCAACGCGCCTTAAGGAACATCGGGCCAACGATACTGAGCGAAGGAAAAATGAGTGATACCTCTTCTGCCACCTTGCTGGAACTTCTTGAGGCGAAAGCCCGAGCACATAAGGGCGCTATCGCCCTCATCGATCATGAACGCGGCACTACTCTCAACTATGATGATCTGTGGTCGAGGATCAGGATCACAGCCGCATTACTGAAGCAGCACGGTGCTGAACCGGGACGAACGATCGGTCTGTGCCTTGAACGCTCTACTGAACTGATCACATGCGTCCTCGGCATCGTGCAGGCCGGAGCCGCGTATGTGCCCATCGACCCCACCTATCCCGCTGAACGGATCGCGGGCATGCTGGAGGATGCCAGGCCGCCCGTGTTGATCACCAGCAAGGCCCACCAGCACCTCTTCAAGGGTACATCGGCCAAGGTCATTCTCATCGAGGACATCGACCTGAGCCTCACCCCCAAACCCCTCTCCCAAGGTGAGGGGGCTTCCTGCCCCGCAGGGCCAGAGAACCTCGCGTACGTTCTCTTCACCAGCGGCAGCACCGGCCGACCGAAAGGGGTGGCCATGCACCACGCACCGCTGTTGAACCTGATCCAATGGCAGCTGCGAACCAGCGTGTGCAAAGCCGGAGATCGCACGCTACAGTTCGCGCCCATCAGCTTCGACGTCAGCTTCCAGGAGATCTTCACCACGTTCGCGCAGGGCGGCACCCTGGTGCTGATCACCGACGAGGACCGCTTGAACAGCACGCAGCTTCTGCGGAAGATCATCTCTGAGAAGGTCAACCGCATCATCGTGCCCTTCGTGGCGCTGCAATATCTCGCGGAAGCGGTGGAACGCACCGGTGAAGTGCCGTCCACGCTGAAGGAGGTCTTCACCAGCGGTGAGCAACTGAAGATCACGCCAGCCATCGCGAACCTTTTCAAGCACCTGCCCGGCTGCCGCTTCTGCAACCAGTACGGACCCACCGAAGGCCACGTGGTGAGCGAACTGGAGTTGAAAGGCGATCCTTCCACCTGGCCCGCGTTGCCCAACATCGGAAGCGCCATCGATAAAGTGAAGCTCTATGTGCTCGATGAGCGGATGAAGCCCGTAGCGACCGGCGAGGAAGGTGAACTCTACCTCGGCGGTGCCTGCGTGGCCAAAGGCTACATCGGTCGCGACGACCTCACGGGCGAACGTTTCCTCGCGGATCCGTTCATCCCGGGTGGTCGCATGTACAAAACCGGCGACCGCGCCGCTGAACTGCCGAATGGCGAGATCGATTACAAAGGCCGCATCGATGGCCAGGTGAAGGTGCGCGGCTACCGCATCGAACTGGGCGAAGTGGAGGTGGCCATGGAGAAGCACCCCGCAGTGGAGCAAGCCGTGGCCAACGTGCGCGAGGACCGTCCGGGCTTGAAGCGCCTGATCGGCTACTACGTCGCGAAGAGCGAGCTGAGCACCAACGAGCTACGCAAGCACCTCGCCGCGCTCCTGCCCGATTACATGCAGCCCAGCGCCTTCGTGGGCGTGAAGGAGCTTCCGCGCACCCCGAGCGGCAAGATCGACCGCAAGGCCCTGCCGGCGCCCGATGTGAAGCGCCCCGACCTGGATGTGGCCTACGCCGCGCCGTCGACCGTTGTGCAGAAGACCCTCGCCAACGTATGGGCCGACCTGATCGCCATTGATCGCGTGGGCATCGACGACAACTTCTTCGACCTCGGCGGCAATTCGCTGCTGAGCATCCAGTGCGTGGCACAGTTGGAAGGCCATGGCCTGAAGCTGCCGATCGTGAAATTGTACCAGCACCCGACGATCCGTGCGTGCGCCGCCTTCATGGAAGGGGATTCAAGCGCAGTATCACCCGCCGAAATGGCGAAAGCCCGCGTAGGGGCGAGACTTGTCTCGCCCGAAAAGCGGGATGTCGCCATCATCGGTATGAGCGGACGATTCCCAGGCGCCGCCAACGTGGAGGAATTGTGGCAGAATCTGCTGGCCAAGAAGAACAGCATCAGCACGTGGACGGTGGACGAACTCGACCCGAGCATCCCCGCCGAGCTGCGCAACGATCCCGACTACGTGAAGGCGCGAGGTGTGATCACCGATGCCGACAAGTTCGACCATGGATTCTTCGGGGTGAACCCCAAGGTGGCCTCGCTGATGGATCCGCAGCAACGCGTATTCCTCGAAACGGCCTGGGCCGCGCTGGAGGATGCCGCATACGATCCCGCGCAGTTCGCTGGGCTCATCGGCGTGTATGCCGGCATGGGCAACAACACCTACTTCACGCGCAACGTGATCGGCCATCCCGAGCTCATCGAACAGGTCGGCGACTTCGCGGTGATGACGGCGAATGAGAAGGACTACATCGCGACCCGTCTCGCCTTCGAGTTCGATCTGCGCGGTCCGGCCTTGAGCATCCACACGGCATGCAGCACCTCGCTCGTCGCGATCGCACAAGCGTTCAAGGCGCTGCGCGATGGCGAATGCGACATGGCGCTGGCTGGCGGCATCGCGCTCACGGTGCCCTTCAACAGCGGCATCGTGTACAACGAGGGCGGCATGTACAGCCCCGATGGCAGCACGCGCACCTTCGATGCGAACGGCAAGGGCACCAGCTTCAGTGATGGCTGCGGCATCATCGTACTGAAGCGCCTGGAGGACGCCGAACGCGACAAGGACCACATCTATGCGGTGATCAAGGGCGCCGCGCTCAACAACGACGGCAGCGACAAGGCCAGCTTCACCGCGCCGAGCGTGCGCGGCCAAGCCGAAGTGATCGCGCTGGCACAAGCCGATGCAGGCGTGAGCCCGAGCGAGATCACCTATGTGGAAACACATGGTACCGCGACACCGCTCGGCGACCCGATAGAGGTGGAAGCGTTGACGCTGGCCTTTGGCGGCAAGACCAACGGGCACCACTGCGCGATCGGCTCCATCAAGAGCAACATCGGTCACCTGACGCCCGCTGCAGGTGCTGCGGGTGTGATCAAGACCGCTCTGGCGCTGCGCGAGGAAGTGATCCCCGCCAACATCGGCTTCGAGACCCCGAACCCCGCGATCGACTTCGTGAACTCACCCTTCAGGGTATTGACCGAAAGCGAGGCATGGCCGCGCGTGCCGGGCACCCCGCGTATCGCAGGGGTGAGCAGCTTCGGCGTGGGCGGAACGAACGCGCACGTGATCCTCGCGGAGCCACCGGTGGCAGTTGCCTCCAGCGCTTCACGTGACAAGCAACTCTTCCTGCTCAGCGCTAAGAGCAAGACCAGCCTCGATGCCATGACGGACAACCTCCGCACGTGGCTCGAAGCACATCCGAACACAACGCTCGCGGATGCCGCTTACACCCTGCAGGTCGGCCGTCGCCACTTCAAGCACCGTCGCCACATCGTAGGGGGAAGCCATGGCGAAGTGATCGAGGCCATCACTAACAAGGATGCGCAGCTTATCGGCACGCGCGAACTGCACGAAGCCGCGCCCGGCGTGGTCTTCATGTTCCCCGGTCAAGGCTCGCAGTATGTGAACATGGGCCGCGATCTTTGTGAGAGCGAACCCGTCTTCAAGCAACACTTCGATCAGTGCTGCGAACTATTCACGAAGGAGTTCGGCACCTCGCTCCGCGACATCATCTTCCCGAAGGCCGGTGAAGAGGAGAATGCCGCCGAGCAACTGAAGCAGACCATCTACACGCAGGCCTCGCTCTTCACCATGCACTACAGCCTCGCCAAGCTGTGGATGCATTGGGGCATCACGCCGGATGCGATGATGGGCCACAGCATCGGTGAATTCGCCGCGGGCTGCGTGGCCGGTGTGTTCTCGCTGGAGGATGCTGTGAAGCTCGTAGCCAACCGCGGACGCATGATGCAGGAACTGCCCGGCGGCAGCATGCTCAGTGTGCGCGCGGCGGAAGAGGAGGTGATGAAGAAGTTGCCCGCCGGATGCAGCATCGCCGCGAACAACGGTCCGCAGTTGTGCGTGGCCAGTGGACCACATGAGGCGATCGCGAAACTCCAGGCGGAGCTTGAGAAGGAAGGTATCACCTGCAAGTTGCTCGTGACCAGCCACGCCTTCCACAGCCCGATGATGGACGCCATCGTGGCGCCGTACAAGAAGGTGGTGGAAAGCGTGAAGTTGAACGCGCCGCGCATCCCGATCATCAGCACGGTGACCGCCGAGTGGTTGAAGGATGAAGAGGCCGTTTCCTCTAAGTACTGGAGCGACCACCTGCGCGCCACCGTGCGTTTCGCGCAAGCGGTGAAGTTCGCTTGGAGCGATGCCGACCGCGTGATGCTCGAAGTGGGCCCTCGCACGACCGCAACAACGCTCGCCCGCCAACAAAGCAGCGATAGCAAGAAACAAGCTGCGGTCCCTTCTCTGGGTGATTCCGCAGGCAACGGCAACGAACTGGCGCAACTCCTCAAAGCCGTCGGTGGCCTTTGGCAGAGCGGCGTGCTGATCGACTGGAGCAAATTCTACGAGCGTGAAGAGCGTTTCCGCATCTCCATGCCGACCTACGCCTTCGAGCGCATCCGTCACTGGGTGGATCCCGTGGCGATGGTGGCCGATGGCGGTCGTGCCATTGCAAGCACCACGATCGAAGCACCTGTTCCGAACAGCGGTGACGCGAACCTTTCACCAAAGGAATCGCTCATCGCACAGATCAAGCACCTGCTGGAAGAAAGCTCCGGCCTTGAACTGGCAGAGGCCGGCAACGAGGAGACCTTCCTGGAAATGGGCCTCGATTCCTTGTTCCTGACACAGGTCGCGACCTCGTTGAGCAAGAAGTTCGGCGTGAAGATCTCGTTCCGTCAGTTGAACGAGGAACTGGCTAACCTCGACAAACTGGCGGACCATATCCTTCCGCATTGGAGCACAGGGCCCACCGGCATTCCTTTCGGTGATGCACCGAGACACACCGGCAAGGATACCGGTGTCCCTGTGAACGCGCTGGAAGACGCCCCTGAACTGAAGAAGGTATTCGGTGCCCAGGCGCGCATCAGCAAGGAGAAGGTGGACGACATGACGCCGCAACAGCGCGCGTGGTTCGATGCCTTCGTGAGGCGCTACGTGGCGAAGACCGCGAAGAGCAAGGCGTTCACGCAGGAGAACCGTAAGGAGATGGCCGACCCGCGGGTGGTCACCGGCTTCAAGCCACAGACGAAAGAACTGACCTATCAAGTGGTGGTGGACCGCAGCAAAGGCTGCCACCTGTGGGATCTCGATGGCAACGAGTACATCGATATCCTCAGTGGCTTCGGCTCCTCGATGTTCGGATACCTGCCCGACTTCATCAAAGAGGCATGCCATGCTCAACTGGAAACAGGGATCGAGATCGGTCCGATGCATCCGCTCGCAGCGGAAGTGTCACATCTCTTGTGCGAACTCACGGGAGGTGAACGTGCGGCCGTATGCAACACCGGTTCGGAAGCCGTGCTGGGCGCCATGCGCATGGCCCGCACCGTGACCGGCCGCAGCTTGATCATTTCCTTCAGCGGCAGCTACCACGGCATAAACGACGAGGTGATCATCCGTGGCAGCAAGAGCAAGAAGAGCTACCCCGGAGCGCCCGGCATCATGCCCGAGAGCGTGCAGAACATGCTCGTGCTAGACTACGGCACTCCCGAGAGCCTCGAGATCATCCGCGAGCGTTGCCACGAAGCGGCCGCCGTGCTGGTGGAACCGGTGCAGAGCCGTCGCATGGAATTCCGCCCCGTGGACTTTCTCCGCGAGGTACGACGCATCACGCAGGAGAACGGCACAGCCTTGATCTTCGATGAGGTGATCACCGGTTTCCGCATGCACCCGAACGGGGCGCAAGGGCTGTTCGGCATCCAGGCGGATATCGGCACGTACGGCAAGGTGATCGGCGGTGGCATGCCCATCGGTGCGATGATCGGCAGGAGCGAATGGATGGATGCGCTCGATGGAGGCTACTGGCAGTTCGGCGACGACAGCGTCCCCCCAGCAGGCGTGACGTACTTCGCAGGAACCTTCGTGCGGCATCCGCTCACGATGGCCGCAATGAAAGCCGTGTTGCTTCACCTGAAACAGCAAGGCCCTGCGCTGCAAGAACGCCTCAACGACCTGACCGGTGAGATGGTGCAGCGCGCGAACTCCCTGTTCGATGAGTACGAGCTACCCTATCGTTGGGTCACCTTCGGAAGCGCCTTCAAGACCAAGTACGACGAGAGCGTCAACTACACCGAGCTCTTCTTCATGCTCATGCGCTACCACGGCGTGCACGTGCTGGACTTCCCGCATTTCCTGACCACCGCGCACACGCTCGACGACGTGGACCGCATCATCGAAGCTGTGGAGAAGACCTGTCGGGAACTGCGCGCTTCCGGTTTCATGCCGCGCCGTACGTACCCCATACCCACGGTGAACAGCGTGCTGGGTGGCAGTTCACGCAAATTGAAGGAACGGGTGATCCGTGCCAGCGAGCCACCGGTGCCGGGTGCACGACTGGGACGCACACCCAAGGGAGAGCCCGCCTGGTTCGTACCCGATCCACAGCGCGCAGGGAAATTCATGATGGTCATCAACGACGAGGCCTGAACCATGGAGAAGTTCATCCAGGATATCCGCTTCCAAGCCGTTGATCACGATCCGTTCAATGGACCGCTGATCGCCTGCACCGTACCCAGCACGGAATCTCAACGCGAGGTGTTCGTCGCCTCGAACATGGGGCGCGATGCATCCTGCGCGTACAACGAATCCGTATCACTTCAACTGAACGGAACGCTGAACGAGAGCGCTTTGCACAACGCGGTCCGCTCCTGTGTCGAACGCCACGAAGGATTGCGCAGTGTGATGAGCGCGAACGGCATGCGCACGATCGTGCTCGCGCAAATGGACGTACCCTTCACGTTCACCGATCTGGGGGCCTTGCTGAAAGAGGCGCGCAGAACACAGCTCGCTTCGATCGCCAGCGCGGACATGTCAACGCCGTTCGACCTGCTCAACGGCCCGTTGTTCCGCGTGCATCTGATCAGGACCGGACCGGACGAACATCTGCTTCGGCTTACCGGACATCATGTTGTGGTCGATGGTTGGAGTTTGGGGATCATCATGTCCGACATCAGCAAGCTGTATAGTGCTGAGGCCGAACAGCGGCAGGCATCCCTCACGCCCGCCATCCCGTTCAGCGAGTATGCGCTCGCTTTGATCGATCATGAGCGAAGCCCGAACGCGGAAGTGGTGAAGAACTACTGGCGCTCCCTGTTCAGGACACCATTGCCGCGCGTTGAACTCCCTACCGATCGACCAAGGCCCTCGCAGAAGACATACTCCGGTGCGCGCTTCGATGTCGAACTTCCGGTCCATCTCACACGCGGTCTTCGCGAAGTGGCCACACGTAGCGGCAGCAGTTTCGTGACCACTTTGCTCACCGCGTTCGAACTGCTCATCTACAAGTTGACGGGCGATGCCGATGTCGTCGTGGGCCTGCCCGCTGCCGGCCAGAGCGACATGGGCATGAAGGAACTCGTCGGTCACTGCGTGAACCTGTTACCACTGCGCAGCCGCGTGGACGAAGAACATCCTTTCCTGGAGCACCTGAAGGAGAGACGTTCGGCCGTGCTCGATGCCTATGACCACCAACGCATCACCTTCAGCACACTGTTGCGCGAACTGAACGTACCGCGCGAACCTGGCCGCATACCGCTGGCGCCAGTGGTCTTCAACATCGACATGAACATGGACGATGGCGTGAGCTTTACCGGGCTGCGTCATCGATTCATCAGCAACCCACGCCGTTACGAGAACTTCGAACTGTTCCTGAACGCGACCGGCAGCGATCATCGCATCGTGCTGGAGTGGAGCTACAACACGGATCTGTTCAACGAGGCTACCATCCAACGCTGGATGGAAGAACTATCGCGCATCATCGCGCGCATCAATGCCCATCCATCGGACAGCATCGCCAGTGTGCTCGGGGATGGTCTTGATGCGCCCGCCGCACTTCCGCCCGCGGAATGGGCGGGTGTGTCCGTAACCTACCCGAAGGACAAGAGCGTATCCATCCTGTTCGATGAGATCGCTGCACAACATCCACGACGCACCGCCCTCATCCATGGTACCTCCAGCATGGACTACGGTGCCTTGCATGGCGCGGTACTTCGCCTGACGCACGCCTTGCTGCAGAGCGGAGTGAAACGCGGTGACCTGGTGGGCCTGTGTTGCGAGCGGGATACATCGATGGTGATCGCACAACTGGCCATTCTGCGTTGCGGGGCAGCGTTCGTTCCGCTGGACCATACGTATCCGCCCGAACGCCTCCGCTTCCTCATGGAGGACACGCGTTTGCGCACATTGCTGGTCGCTCGCTCGCTCGCCGATGCGCTGCCCGAACACCATGCGCGCGCGATCCTGTTGGAGACGGCTCTTTCCGGTGAAGTACCCACCACCGTGGCGCCGCAGGATGCGCCGGATCTTCCGGCGTACATCATGTACACCTCCGGTTCCACCGGCACACCCAAGGGAGTGGTCGTCCCGCATCGTGGGATCGTTCGGCTCGTGCGCGAGCAGAACTACCTGCGTTTCGGACCCGAGCTTGTGATCACGCAACTGTCGAACATCTCCTTCGATGCATCGACGTTCGAGGTTTGGGGCGCGCTGTTGAACGGTGGAACGCTCGTCCTACAAACGCAACCCAAGCCCACGCTACAGGAGATCACCGACACGATCGAGCGGCACGGGGTGAACACGATGTTCATCACCACCGCGCTCTTCAACCTGCTCGTTGATGAGCAATTGCCCAAGCTGAAAGGCCTGAAGTGCATCCTGACCGGCGGGGAGGTGATGTCCGTACCGCACATCACCAAAGCACTGGCAACGCTCGGGCCTGGTGTGCTGAACAACATCTATGGACCAACAGAGAACACGACCTTCTCCTGCTTCCATCCAGTGAACAGCGCGGAGGACATCGGCCGCGGAGTGCCCATCGGCCATGCGTTGCACAACACCTTCCTGTATGTACTGGATGAGCACATGCAACAGGTACCAGTGGGTGTGAAGGGCGAACTCTACACGGGTGGCGATGGTGTGGCCATCGGCTATTGGCAACGGCCCGAGCTCACTGCGGAACGTTTCGTGCGCGATCCCTTCCGCACAGGTGAACACAGGATGTACCGCACCGGGGACATGGTGCGCTGGCTGCCCAACGGAGCGTTGGAATTCCTTGGTCGCGCCGATGACCAGGTGAAGGTGCGCGGCTTCCGCATCGAACCCGGTGAGATCGAGAACGCGATCAGCACCATGGAAGGCGTGAAGGACCGCATCGTGGTGGCGCGGAAAGACCTGCCCAGCGACAAGCAGCTCGTTGCGTACGTGGTACCGGCAAGGTTCGATCCGGACAAGGACCCGGACGAGAGCGTCCGGTTCATGGACCAGTTACGCAAGCACCTCGCTGAGCGATTACCCGAGTACATGCGGCCGTCGTTCACCGTGCTGATGCGCGAACTGCCGCTGAACGCCAACGGCAAAGTGGACAAGCGTGCGCTACCCATGCCCACTGCGCGCACGCCCGTTCTTCGAGCACGACATGTCGCACCCCGTGATGAGACCGAACGTGCACTGGCCGAACTCTGGAAGAAGGCGCTCGGTGTGGATGACATCAGTGTTAACGACGACTTCTTCGAGCTGGGCGGGCATTCCTTGATGGGACTGCAACTGCTAACGCTCGTCGAGCAGCGCTTCGGCATAGCTCTTCCCCTGAAGGAACTGTTCGTGATGCCCAACATCGCGCGCATGGCCGAGGTGCTGCGAACGCAAGCACCCAAATCGAAGGGAACGAACATGCAGGCGATACAGGTGGAGGGTCCATTGCCTCCCATCATCTGCGTGCACGGGGATGAAGCGAACTACTTCCTTCCGAAGTACCTGGGAAAGGAACAGCCCTTCTATGGCATCGTTCACCAAGGCGAGGACGGAAAGCCTATCCGCTGGAAGTCCGTGGAAGAGATGGCCACCAACTTCCTGGCCGAGGTGCGCGCCACGTTGCCGAAGGGACCGTATGTCCTTTGTGGTTATTCCTTCGGCGGACTCGTCGCTTACGAAATGGCGCAGCAGCTGCGTGCGAAGGGTGAATCGGTCCCTGTGCTGGCGTTGTTCGACACCTATGATCCACGTCAATACGGCGAGATCAGTTACCGTGAGTCGAAGTGGTACCAGGTGTTGAAGGAAGTGGTGGTCAATCGCGTGAGCGATTTCCTGTTCAGCCGCGGAAAGACGCTGCCCGCCAAACTGCGGCACAACTACATCATCGGCACATACCACCGGGCTATTCTCGCCTATCGAGCCAAGCCGTACGATGGTCCGCTCACCTTGGTGCGTGCGGCATCCAGCGATGGCACGGAGGACATGGGCTGGTTGGATCTCGCGCGCGGAGGCCTTGATGTGCGCACGGTAGCGGGTGATCACTTCAGCCTGGTGAAGGAACCCTATGTGGCCGGCGTGGCCGATGTATTGCGCACGCGCATCGCCGAGCAACAGCAGGCCTCGGGGGCCGGTGCATCATGAGCTGACGATGAGCACGGAGATCGCGCGCTCTTTGGTCGTGCATTGCCACCCTACCGGTCCTCTGCCCGCCTTTGGCCTTCACGACGTCACTTCCGTCCCTCACGGCGCGGTTCATCTATGGTTCGCAACGCTCGATGCCCTACGCCCACGCATGGTAGCCTTGCGCGAATTGCTGGATCCCGTGGAGCAGGAACGCATGGCGCGCTTCCGCTTCGATCAAGACCGTGAACGGTTCGTGCTAGGACATGGCTGGTTGCGCGAACTGCTCGGTGCGTATCTGAAGCGTGACGGTTCCCTCGTGCGCATCGCGCGTGGTCCGTTCGGCAAGCCCTACCTGGAGCGGAAGGACCTGCGCTTCAACATGAGCGATACGAAGGATGCGATACTCATCGGTTTCGCAACGGATCTCGATATCGGGGTGGATATCGAGACGATGGCGCGAACCGTGGACCACCAAGCGGTGAGCAAGCACTACTTCACTCCTGCTGAGATCAACGTGATCGAGAGCGCGGGGAACCATGCCCGCCAGCGCTTCCTGGAATTCTGGACGCGGAAGGAAGCGGTGTTGAAAGCGAGCGGCGTGGGCATCATGGAAGACCTCCGAGCTTTGCGCGTTGATGGGGAAGTGAACACGCTCACCATCACCCACGAAGCGTTCGGCCGAATGGCGGCGCCGGAATATCATGTTCACACGTGGAACGCCGAGAGCGGGCACCTGATCAGCCTGGCCAGCCCGGCACGCGTGGACAACGTGATGATCTCGCAGGTATTGGACGCGTGAAGAGCGGAGGCTGAGCGATCACTGATCCTGCTCCCCGTAGAACCGTGGATGGAAATTCAGCAGGTAGAGCTTTTCGCTCGCACGCGTGACCGCCGTGTACAGCCAGCGCAGGTATTCCCGATCGATCATCTCTTCGGTGACATAGCCCTGGTCAACGAAGACGCTGCGCCATTGCCCGCCTTGCGCCTTGTGGCAGGTGACAGCGTACGCATACTTCACCTGCAACGCGTTCGCCCATGGATCGGCGCGGTACTGCTTCATGCGCTCGCTCTTCGTGCGTGCCACGATACCTGCCAGCACGCTCTGACCGAGCGCCTTCATGCGAGGGCCAGGCAGTGCCGGTGACTCGCTGGCCAGCACATCCAGCATCACCTTCACATCGAGTTCGCGATCCTCCTGCCCGTTCCACCAGCCTACCGTGAGGTCCGCGAAACGCAGCCCATGCTTCTCTTCGATGCGGTGCACGCGCTTCACCACGATTTGCTCTCCGTTCGCGATCAGTTCGTCCTTGCCGTTGGCACCGGCCCAGTGGTAGTTGTTCTTCACCACCATCAATCGATCATTGGCCACCAGTTCTTCCTCGAAGCCATGGATGCGCGCACGCACCTGCTGGCTGTACTGGTAAGCTCGCTTGTTCGATCGGCAGATCACGCACACCTCGTCATCACCATGCCGTGCGTAGGCCTGCTCCAACGCATCCTGCAGGTCCGGTCCTTCCACGCGTTGCACATCCTGGAAGCCAAGGATGAAACGGGGGATCGTCGGCGTTCCCTCGTTCGATCCCTCTTCGAGCGGAAGCTCATTCAGCAAGGAGCGCAGTTCCGTTGCGTTCTCCAGGATCCCTGAATCACGTGCTTGACGCACCACGTCGGTCAATTCCACCTGGCCGGCCAACAGTCCCATGGACGCGAGGTCCTTCACCTCCAGCGCTGGACTGTGATCACTTCCGACCGGCGGCAACTGCGCCGGATCACCGATCAACAGGAGCTTCGTTCGTGGCACGCTGAACACATGCTGGAACAGATCGGCCAACAGGTCCCTGTCCCAGAACGCCCCTTCGCTTCCACCGCTGCCGATCATGCTCGCCTCGTCCACCACGAACAGCGCACCAGCATCCTTGTTGGGCGCAACTGACAACCCGCTGCCGTCCTCTTCACCCTTCATGCGGTAAATGCGACGATGGATGGTGCTCGCGGGAGCGAACGCATAGGCGCTGAGCACCTTGGCCGCGCGGCCCGTGGGGGCGAGCAGCACCACCGGCCGTTCCTCCTCTGCCAACGTGCGCACGAGCGCTCCTACCAAGGTGGTCTTGCCGGTGCCCGCGTAACCCTTCAACACCAGTGTCGCGTGCTCCTTCGGTGTGCCGAGCAAGCGCTCCAACGCTTCGATGGCGCGTTGCTGACCTGTCGTAGGGGTATGGCCCAGCGATGCGGTCAGTCGTTCCGTGAAGCGGGCCATGGCGGAAAAAACGTCAGCGGTTCGCGGGCAAAGTACGCGCGGTTGTGCACCTCAACTCGTTCCTTTGCCCTCCCATGCAAGTGGACCACCGATCCCCGCACTACGAGCCAGCGAAACCGCGCGCCTGGCACTTGAGCGCATGGCTATCACCCGAAAGCAGCGCATGGTGTGTGCATGACATCCATACCGGTTCCTGTGTTGCGTTGGTGAGCGGCAAAGGGCCGGAACTGCCGGAAACGACCGCTCTGCCGAAGCAACCTGCCACCGTGTCCTTCACAGCGATGCCTGAGATCAGCACCCTGGTGCCTGAAAGCGCGCTGGCCGCTGGAAGTGAAATGGTGCACCTGCGCACGGTGCACGGCCACTTGCCGACAGGACTGCTGCGCGATGAACCGATAGATGCGCTGGGTGCGCGTTGTGTTTACCTGCATGATGAAGAAGCCGAACATCGGTTGATGGCCCTCTTCCCGAACGCACGCTCGCTCCCGCTGCAGGCGGTACTGGTGAACACTGCCCTCATCCGCTCATCGAAAGGGCCGGTGCTGCTGTTGCACAGGGCACCGAAACGCGTCGATCTCGTTCTGGCGGACAAGCAGCAACTCCTGTTGAGCAACACCTTCCATGCGGTGAACGGTGAGGACGTGCTCTACTACGTGCTTTATGTACTGGAGCGTTACGGAAAGAAACCGGGCGATGTGCAGGTGCTGGTCGGTGGCACGCAGGTGTCCGTTTTCGAGGATGAACTCATCGCTCGTTACCTGCCTGACCTTGGCCCGATGATCGCACAGGACGACGCCATGCTCATCGGTTCGGGAATAGAGAAACCAGCGCCTTGGGCGGGCCTGCTGTTGCAGTTCGCATGCGCGTCATAGGCGGCAAATACAAGGGCCGTCGCATCGCGCCGCCGAAGAGCATCCTTGCGCGGCCCACGACCGATTTCGCCAAGGAAGGTCTGTTCAACATCCTTCAACACAGCGTTGCCTTGGAAGGGATACGCGTGTTGGACCTCTTCGCCGGCACGGGCAACATGTCGCTCGAGTTCGTGAGCCGTGGTGCGGAAGAGGTGATCAGCGTGGAGCAGGACCGCGAACTTTTCGAGCACTTGCGGTCCACCGCACGTTCCCTTCAAGCGGATAACTGGCACCACGTGAAGGCCGACGTGTTCACTTTCCTGAGTAGCCACCACAGCACCTATGATGTCGTTTTCGCCGATCCGCCGTTCAACCTGGAAGGCACCGAACGACTCCCTCTTCTGGTGCGCGAACAGGGATTGCTCGAACCGGACGGCCTGATGATCCTGGAACATCCGAAGGACGTGAACCTGAGCAGCGACCCGTGGTTCCTTCGCCACAGGCCCTACGGCAACGTGCACTTCAGTTTCTTCTCGCCTGCGCCGAGGTCTTCGGCGAGCAACGACCAACACCCATGAGCCAACGCATAGCGGTTTTCCCCGGTTCGTTCGATCCTGTGACCATCGGCCATGTCAGCATCGTGGAGCGAGCGCTGCCACTGTTCGACGGGATCGTGATGGCGCTCGGGGTGAACACCTCGAAAAAGAGCATGTTCACCATGGAGCAGCGCCTGGCATGGCTGCAGGGTGCCTTCGCCGGCCACAAGCAGGTGGATGTAATGCACTTCGAGGGATTGACCGTGGATCTCTGCAAGAGGATCGGCGCGCGCTACATCGTGCGCGGACTTCGGAACAGCACGGACCACGGCAACGAGCGCAGCATCGCACTGATGAACCAGCAGATCGGTGGCGTGGAGACCGTTTTCCTTCCCGCCCTCTCCGCTCATGCGCACATCAGCAGCACCATCGTTCGTGAACTGATCGCCAACAAAGCGGACGTTTCAGCGTTCGTTCCTTCATCCGTGCGTTGGTGAACTCACGGAAGAACACGGATCCCTTGAAAGCGAACGGACCGGATCATACGCGCTCCACATCGTTGCGTGGAAGGCTCGCAGCCATGCTCCTCCTTGGCTGTTCTTCCCTCTGGCTGAACGCCTCGTCTTTCACCATCGCTTTGAACGCGCCTTCCTATGCCGGACAGCGCGCCGTGCTCTATCGATACATGGACCTCGTGTCGCTGCGCACCGAACGGCTCGCCGATGCCCGTGTGGACGATCAAGGACATGCCCTGCTGCAAGGCGATGCGCAAGGCACCAACAAAGCGATGATCCGCATCGGCGATGTGATCTGCGACATCTGGTTGCGAGGGCCCCGCTACACCATCACCGTTCCGCCACCAGCACCAGGGACCGCACGCACCATCCAAGGCGCTCGCGTGGATCCCGTCTTCACCGACGTGGATGGGTTGGACATCAATGCACTGCTCGCTGACCTGAACGAGCGGCTGGACGCTTTCCTGGCACAGGACCTGGCAACCGATCGCACCAAAGGCATGCAGGCGATCGACATCGAACGCAAGAACCCCGGCACGCTGAAACCGGACACCTCGCATCGTCCGTCAACGCTCTTCATCACGCCGAACCTGAGCGCGGCCCGCATCGATACGTTCGAGACCAAGCTGCGGAAATTCTATGCTGAAGTGAAGGATACCTGGTTCTGGCAGAACCTTGACTACGGCATCGCGGGCCTTCGCTTCGGCCCTCGCGCGAACGATCGCGAGCTTTTCGATCGCTACCTGAAGGACCGCCCCGTCCTCTATGATGTACCCGAGTATATCCGCTTCATCGGTTCCTTCTTCCAGGATCACCTCCTGCGCCATCCGTTCCGAACGGACGAGTTGGCGATCACCAAGTGGATACACGAAGCGAACGTGGACAGTGTGAAGCGGCTCTTCGCCAAGCATGACTTCCTGAAGGATGACCGCCTCTGCGAGTTCGTTATGATGCGGGAACTCTACGCGAACCATCCGGGCAAGACCTTCGATCGCAGCGGTGTCCTCAGCCTGCTGCGCCAGCTCGCTTCCTCATCATCCTACCCGGAGCACCGCCGCATCGCAAGCGATATCGTGTGGGACCTGACCACCATGCGCGCTGGCGGCAAGTTGCCCGCATTGACCCTTCGCACCACCGATCAAGAACAGGTGCACCTCGACAGCCTGCTCAAAGGCCCCACCTATCTCGTTGTCACTTCCAGCCAGTGCACGTATTGCGAGCAGGAAATGATCGCGCTGGAGACCTTGTACAAGGAATACGGCGCGTACATCAACATCATCGCTGTTTCGCTCGATCGCGAATGGAAGGAGCTGATGGCCTACACACGCGAACACCCGGCGCGCGACTGGACCTGGTGCTACGGGGGCGATGACCCGCAAGTGATGGATGCGCTCCGACTGCGCAGCATCCCCTCTTTCGTTCTCCTGAACGATAACGTGATCGCACAAGCACCCGCACCTCCGCCCAGCAACGGTCTGGCGGCCGTTCTGTTCAAACTCAAAGCACAAGCGGACGAGCGGAACAAGCTCAAGCCCGATCAGGGGCCGCCTCCCAGGCGCTGATCACGCCCTGTAGCGAAGGGTAGGTGTTCGCCCGCATCATCGTCAGGTCTTCCGCTCCCAGCCAACGCACTTCGACGATATCCTCTTCGCTCTGCGCTACCAACCGTTGCGTGCTTTCGGCCCGCATGAGGAACCATTGCGTGCGCTTGAGGTGCTGTGCACCCTTGCGCTCATACGTGTGCCAGGTATCGCAGAGGTGCCGCACGCGTTCTACCCGTTCCAAGCCGCACTCCTCCTTCACTTCGCGTACGGCCGCTTCCTCGATGCCCTCACCCTTGTCCACCTTTCCCTTCGGCAGGTCCCATACGCCAAGGCGCAGAATGGCCAGCAACCGGCCTTGCTCATCCGTCACACACCCGCCGGCCGCATCCACATGCACGTAGCCTTTGCGGAACATCTTCCACACGTGTTCAGGGTCGTCGGTATCCAAGTGAACAGCAGTAACGTCGTCGTTCCCCAGTTGCCTCACCGCGTTTTCGACCTCGCTGCGATCCCCCACATGGATGGTCAGCGGGTGTTGAGAACTATCCGCTGGCTCGGGTCGTTCGCCGATCGTCAGGCGCTTTCCGCCGATCCATACTTCATACTTTCGCCGCATGGACGCTCGTCTTGATCCGGCGCTGAAGATCGCCGAATTCCTGTTGCAGATCAAGGCCGTGAAGCTCAGCCCGAAGAAGCCCTACACATGGGCCAGCGGCTGGAAAAGCCCGATCTATTGCGACAATCGGAAAACGCTTTCCTACCCTGCTGTGCGCACCTTCATCCGCCAGCAGTTCGTGCAGGCGATCAACCTGGAGTTCGGCCGACCGGACATGATCGCTGGGGTGGCTACCGGTGGTATCGCCCATGGCGCATTGGTGGCGCACGACATGGGCCTTCCCTTCGTGTACGTGCGCAGCTCCGCGAAGGAGCATGGCATGAAGAACCAGGTGGAAGGTGATCTCACGACCGGTCGCAGCGTGGTGGTGGTGGAAGACCTCGTAAGCACCGGCAAGAGCAGCCTGGCGGCAGTGCATGCCCTGCGCGACGAGGGCTGCGAAGTGAAAGGCATGGTGAGCATCTTCACCTATGGCTTCGATGAAGCGCGCAAAGCCTTCGAGAAGGAGAAGGTGAAACTGCTTTCGTTGACCAACTACAGCATCCTCCTCGACCAGGCGATGCACGACAACTACATCACCGAAAAGGACATGCTGAGCCTCAATGAATGGCGGAAGGACCCCGCCAATTGGGGCAAACCCGTGGCCGAGAGCACCAGCAAGGCATGACGCGTATCGAAAGCAAGCACGTGGAGATCGCACGTCCCGCGCAGGAGGTGTACACCTTTCTGCAGGACATGAACAACTTCCAACAGTTGTTGCCGCAGGAACGCATCAGCGATTTCAAGAGCGACGGATCGTCCTGCTCCTTCAAGGTGGCGGGTGCGGCCACCATCGGACTTCAGCTTGACGGCGGCTCACCTCCGGATCACGTTCGCCTGAAGAGCACCGAACGCTCTCCGTTCCCGTTCACTCTTGACGTGCACCTTGCAGGGAGCAACGGGGCCACCAAGGCTTATCAGGTGTTCGAGGCCGACCTCAACCCCTTCATCAAGATGATGGTGGAAGGACCGCTGAAGAACCTGTTCGACCATATCGCCGATAAGATGGTGGCGATCCACGGATGATCGGATACGTTCTCCTCGGATAAGGGAATTTGACGGGTCGATCGTCTGACCTTTCGACCCCTCGATCAGCAAGACATGGCAGGAAGGCGTTTCAAGGACCACGACGCACCGAAAGGCAAGCTGAACAAGGCCGCCTGGCGGAAGATGCAGCGTGTGTTCCGGTACATGCGCCCCTACCGCGTGCATCAGTTGCTCGGCATGGGCTGCCTGGTGATCACCAGCCTGCTGAGCATGGTCTTCCCCGTGCTCGTCGGGAAGCTCGTGGACGCGCATACCGGGCCTGACCTGCTGCAGGCCCCCCTGCACGACCTCACGGACATCAACTCGGTGGCGAAACTGCTGCTGCTGACGTTCGCGCTGCAAGCCCTGTTCGGTTTCCTGCGGATCTATCTCTTCAACTACGTCACGGAGAACGCGCTTGCTCGGCTGCGGCAGGACACCTACGAGCACCTGGTGAAGCTGCCGATGACCTTCTTCGCGCAGCGGCGTGTGGGCGAGCTCAACAGCCGCATCAGCGCCGATGCCGCACTCCTGCAGGACGCCTTCACTACGACCATCGCCGAGTTCATCCGCCAGATCATCGTGATCACCATCGGTGTGATCGCATTGGCCCGGGTGAGCGGTCAGCTGACGTTGACCATGCTGGCGACCGTTCCGGTGGTTTCCCTCGTCGCTGTGTTCTTCGGCCGCTACATCCGCAAGCTGAGCAAGGAGGTACAGGACCGCATCGCGGACAGCAATGTGATCGTGGATGAAACGCTGCAGGGTATCCAGAACGTGAAAGCCTTCGCGAACGAAGCGTGGGAAACGTTGCGTTACAGGCGCAGTGTGATGGCCGCTCGTGACCTGGCGATGCGCGGTGCGCGCTGGCGCGGTGGCTTCGTGAGCTTCATCATCTTCTGCATGTTCGGAACCATCGTGTTCGTGCTGTGGCGCGCGGTTCAGTTGAAGGACCAAGGCCTGCTGTCCAGCGGTGACCTCTTCACCTTCGCCATGCTGTCGATCTTCATCGGTGCCAGTATCGCCAGCATACCGGAACTCATCACCACGCTATTGAAGGCTGTTGGCGCCACGGAACGGTTGATGGACCTGCAGGACGAACCCGCGGAACGACTCCAGCTCGCCGGTCACCAACGCATTGATGTGAACGGTGCGATCGCTTTCGAGCATGTCGCCTTCCACTATGCCTCGCGTCCGGACCACCAGGTGCTGAGCGATGTGTCCTTCAGCGTACGGCCGGGTGAGCGCGTGGCATTGGTAGGACCGAGCGGCTCGGGAAAGAGTACGATCGCCTCACTCGTGTTGCGATTCTATGATCCTGTTTCGGGGCGGGTGACCATCGATGGCCGTGATGCGCGCGACTTCGAATTGACCGCCTTGCGTGATCGCATGAGCATCGTTCCGCAGGAAGTGCTGCTCTTCGGTGGGACCATCCGCGAGAACATCGCCTATGGGAAACCCAGCGCTTCACAACAGGAGATCGAAGAGGCTGCACGCAAGGCCAATGCGCACGAGTTCATCGCCTCATTCCCGCAGGGCTATGATACCGTAGTCGGTGAGCGCGGCATTCAACTGAGCGGCGGTCAACGCCAGCGCGTGGCCATCGCACGGGCCGTGTTGAAGGACCCAGCGATCCTGATCCTCGATGAGGCCACCAGCGCGCTCGATACCGCCAGCGAGAAGCTCGTGCAGGACGCGCTCGACCGGTTGATGCAGGGCCGTACCAGCGTGGTGATCGCGCACCGCCTGAGCACGATACGTGATGCCGACAGGATACTGGTGCTCGATAAGGGCACGGTGACCGCAAGCGGCACACACGATGAACTGATCGCCGATAAAGGCGGCTTGTACTATTCCCTCAGCAAGCTGCAGTTCGAGAGCACGGCTGAGGCCTGAGGATCACATCTCCACCTCAACCACCTTCTTCGTTCCGAAGAACGGTTCCTTGAACCATGTGGAAAGCTCATGTACCTTCATCGGTAGTCGAACGGGACGCAGCTCATCCGCGAGCTGACCGCCCTTGAGGTAGAGCATTCGGCCATGACCTTTCCGCACCAGGTGTTTCGTAGCTTGGATGAACTCGGGCAGTGTGGTCACGGCACGACTCACGATCACGTCATAGCGCTTGGTGTGATCCTCGCTGCGCACCTGTTCCGCTGTGCAATTGGTCAAGCCCAAGCCTTCTATCACACCCTTCACGGCCATGATCTTCTTACCGATGCCATCAATGCCGTGGAAGGTGCTTCCGGGGTACATGATGGCCAGTGGGACCAACGGGAAACCGCCTCCCGTGCCAACGTCAATGAAGGAAAGTCCTTTACGGGACGAGAGGTCAGGCAGCCGTTCGTGGATGACCATTGCGATGCCCAGGGAATGCAGGACATGGCGCTCGTAGAGGTGCTCGATGTCCTTGCGGGAGATCAGGTTCACGCGCTCGTTCCAATCCTGGTAGAGCGGCCCCAACCTGGTGAAGCGCTCACGCTGTTCCGGTGAAAGCTCAGGGAAGTGATGCAGGATCAGCTCCAAGCCTGTTCGGCCGATCGCAGAACCAATGGCTTCGCCGCTGTTCATTCCGGAAAGTGTAACTCCTGAGACCGGCAGCCCGAGACCTGTCAGATGGCGTCCTTGCGGTGGTCCAGCATGTTCATGAGGAACTCGCGCGCGCGGAACAACTGTGCTTTCACCGTACCCAGTGGCAGGTCCAGTTCCTCGGCGATCTCCTCGTAGCTGTACTCCTTGTAGTAGCGCAGTTCCACCAGCATCTTGTAGCGCGGCTTCAACTTGTCCACCACCTCGCGCATCACCTGGTTCTTCTGGTTGCGGATCGCCACATCAGCGGGATCCGGTCCATGTCCTTTCAGCTCGATGTGCATCTCATCGCCATCGTCCATGCCGATGGGCGCATCGATGCTCAACATCTTCTTCTTCTGCTTGCGGATCCAGTCGATGCAGTTGTTCGACGCGATCTTGAAGAGCCATGTGCTGAAGGCGTAGTTCGGCGTGTACTGGTGCAGACGTTTGAACGCCTTGCCGAACGCCTCGATCGTGAGATCCTCCGCGTCGTCCTTGTTGTTGATCATCTTCAACAACATGAAGTAGATGGAATCACGGTAGCGCGACATCAGTTCGGCATAGGCCTTCTGGTCGTTCTTCTCCGTGGCGCGCTTCACGAGCTGCAGGTCGTACAGCGCTTTTTCCGAGAGGTTCTCGCTTACTTCCATCGGCGTGGTTTTATCAGGAGCGTGCTCACGTAGAGCGATGGCTCCAGCAGTAGGAACAGCCATTCAAGGGGTAATGTGAGCCAGATAATGCCACCGGCCCCAAGTCTACGCATGGCCAGCATGCGCACCGGCAGGAACAGCACCAGTTCGATGGCCAATGCTGCCAACGCGTACAGGAACATGCGCTGCCAGGCGAGCTGCACGACGCACGCCCACACGAGTATGCGCGCCAGCGGTAGCAAGGTGAGCAGCACCTGATGACCGAACCGATAAAAACGTGCTGTCGTGTAATGGCGGCGCTTGCGGCGGACCCATGTGGCCAGATCGGGTGTTGCGCGTGTGGTCATGAACGAGCGACCGTCCGCCACGGCAGCGGTATTGCGCGCCCGCGCTACTTCATTGATGAACAGGTCATCGTCCCCGCTCATCAGGTTCTGGTGCTTACGCGAACCCTTCGCCCCCAAAAAAACATCCTGTGTATAGCCCAGGTTGCGGCCCACGCCCATGTAAGGGAAGCCGGCTTGCGCGAAACTGATGTACTGCACCGCCTTGGTGATGCCATCGAAGCGCTCCAGCAGGTTGGTGAACCCGTCCTTCTTCTCGTAGGGGCTGAACCCGATCACGATCTTCTTCCCACCGCGGAACCCCGCGCACATCGTGCTCACCCAATCGCGGCCCACGGGCATACAATCGGCGTCAGTGAGCAGCACATGCGGATACTTCGCACTGCGGATGCCCACGCCCAAGGCGATCTTCTTCCCGTAACTGAACTTCTCATCGGCCTGGATGTTCACGGGCCGCAGCTTGGGGAAGTTGGGCTTCATCCATTGCAGGATCTCCCAGGTGTCATCCTCGCTCCGGTCGTTCACCACCACCACCTCGAACTCCTGGTGGTCCTGGTCCATCATGAGCGGTATGAGCTGCTGCAAGGAGGTGCTCTCGTTGCGGGCGCAGATGATGATGCTCACCGGCAGGGTGCGGTCCACCTCCACCTGCTGCTTGCGCAGACCGAGCCGGCTGAAGATGACCAGGTGGAAGAAAAGCTCCACCACCAGTGCGCCAAGAAGGATCCAGGGTACGTATTGAACGATCAAAACAATGGCCCCGCCCAAGTGCAGCGGGCACCGTTGCGAAGCTACCGGGGGGGTATGACCAGCGAAGTGATACGTGGGCCAGTTATGAACAGCGGGGGCGTGGAAGGGAGATCCTATGCCGCGATCGACGCTCATTCACAGCCATTGACCTACCGATCATCCCGCGCACGGAAGGCTTCGCGATCTTCGCGCCCTTCCATGCGTTTCAATCTCCTCACCACCGACCCTAAGAGCAAGGCGCGGGCCGGTGAACTCCACACCGATCATGGCATCGTGCCCACTCCCGTCTTCATGCCCGTGGGCACGTTGGGCGCTGTGAAGGCCGTGCATCCGCGTGAGCTGCGCAACGACATCGGTGCGCCGATCATGCTCAGCAATACTTACCACCTCTACCTGCGCCCCGGCACCGAGGTGCTCGAGCATGCGGGCGGGTTGCACAAGTTCAATGGCTGGGACCGACCGATCCTGACCGACAGCGGTGGCTTCCAGGTGCACTCGCTCAGCGACATCCGAAAGATCACCGAGGAAGGCGTGAAGTTCCAGAGCCACATCGATGGCAGCCGTCATCTGTTCACTCCCGAAGGGGTGATGGACATCCAGCGCAGCATCGGCGCGGACATCTGCATGGCCTTCGATGAGTGCACACCCTGGCCGTGTGAACGCGCTTACGCGGAGCGCAGCATGCACATGACGCACCGCTGGCTGGACCGCTGCATCGCGCGCTTCGGTTCCACCGGGCCGAAATACGGTTACGAGCAGGCGCTCTTCCCCATCGTACAAGGCAGCACCTTCGCGGAACTCCGGAAACAGAGCAGTGAATACATCGCGGGCAAAGGCGCCTACGGCAACGCCATCGGTGGGCTGAGCGTGGGTGAGCCGGAAGAAGAGATGTACGCCATGGCCGAGCTCTGCTGCGACATCCTTCCGAAGGACCGACCGCGCTACCTCATGGGCGTGGGCACACCGTGGAATCTGCTGGAGAACATGGCGATCGGCGTGGACATGTTCGATTGCGTGATGCCGACCCGCAACGGCCGCAACGGCATGCTCTTCACCCGGGAAGGCGTGCTGCAGATCAAGAACAAGCAATGGGCGGATGACCACTCACCGCTGGACCCTTCCGGAACCTGCTGGGTCGACCAGGCCTACAGCAAAGCGATGGTGCGGCATTTGTTCGTGACGAACGAGATACTCGGCCTGCAGATCGCCAGCCTGCACAACCTCGGCTTCTATGTAGCGTTGATGCAGGAAGCCCGGGAGCAACTGCTGGCCGGTTCGTTCACGGAGTGGAAGGCACGACTGTTGCCGAAACTGAAGACACGCATAACCGGATAGATCCCTCTTCTTGATGGGGCTTCGGACTGCTGTCAGAAACCCATAGCCATACCGCAGCAGCAACCGAACTTAGCGCCGTGTTCAGGACCCTCGACCGCTACATCATCCGCCAGTTCCTGGGCACCTTCTTCTTCATCCTGGTGCTCATCATGGCCATCGCGGTGGTGTTCGACATCAGCGAGCGCACCGAGGATTTCCACAACAGCAAGGCCACGCTGCACGAGATCGTGTTCGACTACTACGTGAACTTCGTGCTCTACTACAGCAACCTGTTCAGTGGGCTGCTCATCTTCCTCGCGGTGCTGCTTTTCACGAGTCGGCTCGCAGGACGGACCGAAGTGATCGCGATGCTGAGCAGTGGAGTGAGCTTCCCGCGGTTCGTCAGGCCCTACTTCATCGCGGCCACCATTCTCACCGCCGTCTCCCTTTATGTGAACGTGTTCCTGCTCCCGGTGGCCAACCGCACCCGGCTCGCGTTCGAGAAAGCCTACATCTGGAACGCCTACCGCTTGGAGGATAAGCACGTGCTGCGCGAGGTTTCCAAGGGCACCATCGTTTACCTGGAATCAATGGAGATGCGCACACGAACGGCCTACAACTTCACCATCTCCCACTGGGAGAACGGCGCGTTGCGCGAACGACTGGCAGCAGACCACGCCGAGTACGACAGCGTAAGTGGTGTGTGGCACTTGTTCAATTGCGTTTCGCGTTCGATACCGCCCGAACCCGATAGCCTGCAAGGGGACACCGCCAGCCATGGTGCAGCGTTCATCGAGCGCATCCGCCGCTTCCCACAAGTGGACACCTTGCTGCCGCTCAAACCTAGCGATCTGGGTCAGCGCCTGTCCATCGCAGCCGCCCTGGATCGCAAGGAGATCGCTGACTTCATCCATGCCGAACGGGCACGCGGCGGCAACACCGTGGCCTTCTACGAAGTGGAGGAAGCCACGCGCACGGCCTACCCCTTCGCCACCTACGTCTTCACCCTGATAGGCGTGGGTATCGCCAGCAGGAAGGTGCGTGGCGGCACAGGCGTACACCTGGTATGGGGCGTGATCCTGATCCTGGTGTTCATCTTCATGGGCAAGATCACCACCGTTGCCGCCACCAACAGCGGCTTCAACCCCACCCTGGCCGTGTGGCTGCCCAACATCGTCTTCGGCCTCATCGGGGTGTGGATCTACTGGAAGGCGCCGAAGTAGGGCTCAAGGATGCGTGATGCCAGTGACATCGAATACTGATACGTGATCGTCCTGATATAGGAGGGGCAAGTCCTGACGTGGATACTTCACGTCGAACAGGAACAATCGCCTCGCACCCAACGCCGCGAGGCTGTCAAGCTTTTTTCCATCGGTACAATCCTCACTTGGTATCGACCAGCCTTTGCGATGGAGGAAATACATCCATGTAGGATCAAGGCCACCGTTCACGATCACACGATCGGACCTTCTCGACATGTCATCGGCAAGTTCTTCCAGATGCAACAGGTAGTCCCGGCGTGAGGGCGAACGGAGATCGTACAGCTGATTGAACAAGGCTTCTATGCAGATCACAGCCACGACGACATGCGACCACCGGACAGGTAGCCGTTCCACACCGAATGCGGCGATCACCGCCAAGACTGGTACCAAGGGAACTATGTAGTAGCTGTGATGCGCGAACACCTCTCCGGCCTTCAACATGAACACGAAGAAGATCGCGAAACAGGACGTGGCTGCCCAGATCACAGCTCGCGGCTTGCTATGAACAAAGAACCAACAACCCAAGACAAGAAAGGGAAGCAAAAGGAACGATCTGAACGCTTCGAAATAGAACATTGAAGCGGTCAATGATCGGAACTGCCATAGTTCCTTGGCGCCTTCAGCAAGCGATCTGGGGAAGTACAAGGGATAGTGATAAGTCGCGACCAGATGCGGCACCCATGAGAAATACCATAGCACAGTCACTAGGAAAGCAGGCGCACTGAACAAAAGGATCGCTTTGGCTCTGCGCAAAGGCGCTTGCTTAAGCAGCAGCGGAACGAGAAGGGCCGGAGCCAAGGTCAGCGCTGGCATCTTACTGATCGCGCCGAGAGCCATGAACAGTGAGAAAGCGATGAGTGAGCGCCGATCTCCTTTCCGCAGGAAAATCACAGCTTGATCCAGAGCAACAAGCACCAGCGGTACACTGAACGTATCCGGCATGATCTTACGAGAGAACTGGAACCACACCGAGGTCAACAGCAGCAAGGTCGCGATCAGTGCGGTACGGTCCCCGAAAATTGTCCGTACGACCCGGGCAAAAGCCATGGTGCCGAACGAAGACACGATCAGAACGATGAGCCGCCCGTACCAATGAGCAGGACCCAGAACCCGACAGACCAGCGCTATCAACGCGTTCAGCAATGGGAACTCGGCGCCGATAACACCTGAACCGTTCCCGCCCATATCGACCTCAGGATGCAGAAGATCGAAACCGTTCTCATTGAGGTTACGGGCGATCATCGCTGTAAGGCATTGGCGCCAAGCATGACCGATCTCAGTGGGCGCGTTGGTAATACCTATCAGCCGCAGAAGAAAGAACAACAGGATCCATGTACGCGGATCACTGGCCCTTGCCTTCCATGCTGACCAGTCCTTGACCATGGTGTGTTCGGCTCGCCCGGTGATGCATCAGCACAGGACCGCACAAGTATAGCCGTCTACCTTCGCGCTTATCCAATGGTTTGCATTCCGCCTGCTCTGACGACCTCAGCCTTCGCATGTATCGGTTTGCTGTCAGTCTATCATGCTTGTGCACAGCTTCCAGCCGATCCGATCGATCGCCCACTCATCCTTGTGGAAGAAGCGAACTTCTGCGAGTCCGGACCGTGGGAACTCGTATTCAACGATGAGTTCGATGGGACGGAACTCAATACTGAAGTTTGGCAGACCTATTTCCCTTATTGCGACAATGGGGATGACTGCCTCGCCAGCCGCACCCACGGGCTTCCTGACGAACTTCAGCTCTTCCGTGATGAGAACGTGCGACTGACCGGGAACGGCATCGTGCAGATGCTATTGGAGAAGGGGCTCATTACGACCTGGTACAACGCTGCCTCTTGTTATTCGGCCGGCATGATCCACAGCCGTATCAAATTCAAACGAGGGCGTTTCGAGTGCAGATGCAAGGTCCCCAGAAGCACATCGACTTTCATCTGGCCTTCGATCTGGCTCTTCGGTGGACCTACAGCGGCCTCCGAAATAGACATACTCGAAATACTATGGACAACCTCCAACATGTACCACCACGCGCTCCATCGGTATGGTCACTTCGGTGGCTACCATGCCTCCGAAGGTGAAGCGCACGAGCTCATCGACCTTTCCGATTCGTTCCATACCTATCGATGTGATTGGGATACATGGTTCATTGATTTCTACGTCGACGATGTGCTCATGCATCGTTCGTGTAGAATGATGGACCTGCTGGGGCGTCCCGTATCAGGATGCTTCGCTCCTGCAGGGATCTATTTGCAGAATCAGGCTTTCCCTGCTCAGGACCACGAAGTGGCCATCATTGCAGGACTTGGACTGCATCGAGCACCTGGTGTGGATGCCTTGGGCAACGGCCCCCCCATTCCCGACCTCCCCGCCACCATGGAGATCGATTACGTCAGGGTCTATCGGCGGCAATGAGAACGCTACGCCTGGCTTCGGTCCCCTTGGCCTTCGCGGTCGCCTGCCTCTGGATCACCTGCAACACCGGCCGTTGGAAGCAGCGCGACATCCTTTGGTACGACTCGGATGGTTACTACCTCTACCTGCCGGCCGCCATCATCCATCATGACCTGACCGACCTCGCCTTCCTGGACAGCGTTCCCGCCAACGAGCGATTGAACTATCGTTTCGGCATGGGCTCGTTCACCGTTCCGGAGACCGGTCATCGATGCGACCGCTATACCATGGGTGTAGCCCTGAGCGAGTTGCCGTTCTTCCTTATCGCGCATGCCTGGATGCTGGTCGCAGATCCGGCACATGCTGATGGATACGCGCCGGTCTATCATCTCGCGATCGCTTGCTCCTCCATCTTCTGGGCAGCGTGCGGCCTGGCGCTCTTGCTGCGGTTCGTGCGACCGTACACCAGCTTGCTGAGCGCTACGATCGCCGTGGGGGTCATCGCGTTCGGTACCAACCTCTTCTACTACTCGTCGTTGGGGCAGGGCATGAGCCATCCATGGCTCTTCTTCCTCTGCGCCGCGCTGCTCGATCGCACCGACCGCTGGTTGCGAACCCCATTGAACAAGTACGCATGGATCATCGGGCTGCTCATCGGACTGGCTACGCTTACCCGACCGACATGCGCCCTGTTCGCCTTGATACCGCTGGTGTGGTCTTTTTCTGCCCGTGGATCCTCCTTCCTCTTAGAACACGCGCGACAGGTCATGACCGCGGCGGCGATCGCCGTGCTCTGCTTCCTACCTCAGAACATCTATTGGTCCGCGGTCGCTGGTCATCCCTTCTTCTACTCGTACGAGAACGAGACCTTCCACTTCTCCGACCCGCACATACTGGATGGCCTCTTCAGTTTCCGCAAAGGGTGGTTCATCTATACACCGCTGGCTTTCTTCGGTGTGTTGTCGTGCGTCGCACTCGTGCGCGATCGCTCCTTGCTGCCCTATCTATCAGCGCTCACCTTCTTCTTCGCGGCCTTCCTGTACGTGACCTTCTCCTGGTGGAGCTGGTGGTACGGTGGCAGCTTCGGCAGCCGCGCCATGATCGAAACACTTCCACTGCTCGCCTTACCGATGGCGATGCTGCTCCACCGCATGCGTGGCACGCTCCGATCATCGTTCATCGCTATCGGCTTGCTCTGTGCAGCGCTCAACCTCTTCCAACAGTGGCAGTACAAACAGGACATCATCGTTCCGGAGCACATGACCGCAGAGCGTTATTGGGCGGCCTTCGGAAAGACGAGCACCGAAGGACTGCCCGCCGTCGAAGAGTAGGTGCACGTCATCGTTGGAACTGAATGGATCTACCTTGCGATCGACCGCGTCAATGGAACGATGAACCTCCAACAGATCGAATACATCGTAGCGCTCGATACGCACCGCAGCTTCGCGAAGGCCGCGGCCGCGTGCTCCGTGACGCAGCCCACCTTGAGCAGCATGGTGAAGAAGCTCGAGGAGGAACTCGGTGTGGTGCTGTTCGATCGCTCACGTGCGCCCGTGGTGTGCACGAGCATCGGGGTGGAGGTGGTGCAGCATGCCCGCTCGGTGCTGAAAGAACTGAACACCTTGAAGAACGCAGCGCGCGGCTCCCACCCCGCCAAAGGAGAACTGCGCATCGGCATCATACCCACGCTCGCGCCTTACCTCGTGCCGCTCTTCCTGCCCCGCATGCTGAAGCGGTACAAGGAACTTCACCTTTCCATCGAGGAACTCACCACGAACACCATCGCTGAGCGCCTCTCCCGTGAGCGGTTGGATGTGGGCATCATGGCCACTCCGCTGGACAGTCCCGGCCTTCGGGAACAACCACTGTTCAATGAGCGCTTCCAGGTGTACGCTTCCCACGATGACCCCATCGGCCGCAAACGCTACGTGCTGCCCGGTGACATCGACCCTGACCGGCTCTGGCTGCTCGAGGAAGGCCATTGCCTGCGCTCGCAAGTGATGAACCTCTGTGAGTTGCGCCGATCACGCATGGGTGATGGCCACCTTCACTATGTGTCCGGAAGCATCGGTTCACTGTTGCGCATCGTTGATATGCACGGTGGACTCACCATCGTTCCTGAGCTTGCCACGGTGGACATGGAGAAACGCCAGCGTTCCCATCTGCACGACTTCAAACCACCGGTTCCGGCGCGCGAGATCAGCACCGTGACCTACCGGCACTCCCTGCGCGATGGTTCCATCGACCTCTTGCGCAAGGAGATCCTCGCTGCTCTTTCCGGCGTTCTGCCCAGCGATCGCACGCGCTTGTCCGTGCTGCCCATCACACAGTGACCCGCGACCATGAAACGTGTCCTTGTCCTTTGCACGGCGAACAGTTGCCGCAGCCAGATGACCCATGGCTACCTGCATCACTTCGCTGGTGGCCGCGCCGTAGTGTTCAGCGCTGGTGTGCGCGCAACGAGCGTTGATCCACGAGCGATCGAAGTGATGAAGGAGGATGGGTTCGATATCGGGCACCACACGTCCAACGGCGTTCTGGAGTATGCTGATCTCCGCTTCGATCATGTGATCACCGTGTGTGACCACACCAAGGAAGCCTGCCCCTGGTTCCCGAGCGAGGCCGTGCATCATCACCACAGCTTCACGGACCCCGCGAAGATGAGCGGATCACCGGAAGAAGTGCTCGCGGCCTTCCGCAGCGTTCGTGATGAAGTGAAGGACTACTGCCGCGACTTCGCTGCGCGCCATCTGTGACCTGCCATGCTCGCCGATCGCCTGTTGAAGCTCGTGAGCACCGTATCGCTGGACGGGCTGGACATTCCGCACGATGTGCATGTGCTCGACCCTCTGCGCGGCCCGAACGCCAACGAAGTACAACGTATAGTTCATGCCTTCCACCGGAAGTACTTCAAAGATGAGCTCCCTCGGAAACTGATGCTGGGTATCAACCCCGGACGGCTGGGAGCGGGCAGCACCGGCCTGTGCTTCACGGATACGAAACGCTGTGAAGCGGATCTGGACATCCCTGTGAACGGTTTCCGCACGCACGAACCGAGCAGCGACTTCTTCTATCGTGTCGTACGCGCCATGGGAGGCGCTGACACGTTCTACCGATCCGTGTACGTGCAAGCGATCTGCCCGCTCGGCTTCACGCGCAATGGACCGAAGGGATCCCCCATCAACCTCAACTACTACGACGATGCCGCCTTGCAGAAGGCGATCACGCCGTTCGTGGTGAGCTGGCTGAAGAAGCTCATCCGGACAGGGATGCGCCCTGAGGTCGTCTTCTGTATCGGCACGGGGAAGAACCTCGCCTACCTGGAAGGGTTGAACAACGAGCACGGCTTCTTCCAACGCATCGTACCGTTGGAGCATCCACGTTTCATCATGCAGTACAAGGCGAGGCGCATGAACGACTATGTGCGCAAGTACCAGGACGCTCTGAACGCATGAGCGCCGCCCGGTGAGGGGCAGCGCTCATCCATCGGGTACGATCGTCCTCAGGCCGGCTTCCTGAACAGGTAGCGCGTGATGAAGATGCCGTTCTTGTCACCGCTCTGCACGCCGGTGGTCACATCCATCAGTTCCCATCCCTCGCCGGTCCACTGGTTGATGTTATCGATGATCAGCCGGTCGTTGTTCGCGACGTTCTTGAAATTGATACCCGTGAGGCTGTAGAAGTTCAGAAGGTCCTTGCCCACCTCCTGATCACCAGCATCGCTGATGATGATACGGGAGCGACCGAAGCCGCCGGGCACCACGCTCTCGATGGTGCTGAACTGGCGCCAGGTATAGCCCTGAGGGGCAGCGCGGAAACTGAAGAAGGCCACCAGGCCTGCGGTGAGGGCGGCTCCGATGAGCACTGAGCGGAAGTTGATCGTGATGTTCATGTTCGTGGTTTGGGAGGGGCTGAAATTCCGTTTCCCTTCGCAACCTTGCAACCACTTTCCTCACGAGCCATGAAAAAAGCCCTCGCCCTCCTCGCTCTTTGCGCCGTCACCGGTGCCTTCGCACAGACCCAGGTGCTCATCACCAACGTCTCCGTCTCGGAGAAGAGCGGTGAAAGCACCGGCAACGGTACCACCATCCAGCTCAACAGCGATGAAGGTTCCGACCGCGGCATCATCTACCAGCAGGGCGACCTGCGCGCCAAGGTGTGGTGCAAGGTGAGCACGCACAACGTGCGCCGGAGCAGTTTGAAGGACAGCGCGGTGAACCTGATCTTCGAGATCGACCTCGACGCCGGCAAGGACCACGACAATAAACGCGTGGAGAAGATCTTCTACATGGACCAGACGCGCACCACGACCGTCACGCAGAAGTTCAACTTCAAGCAGGGCATCAACATGCGCGTGGTCACCCTCAAGTTCGACGCGGAGATCAAGTGATGGCAATACGCACGCTTTTCGACATCATCGAGCACCAGCTGGCGAGCTATCCCAAGGCGGATTGCATCGCCACGAAGGAGAACGGCCAATGGCGCTCCTATTCCTCCCAGGAGGTGCTCGATACGAGCGAGCGGCTGGCCATGGGGCTGATCGCGCTCGGCATCAAGCCCGGTGACAAGGTCGCGATGGCCAGTGGTAACCGCAGTGAATGGTGCCTGCTGGACCAGGCGTTGTTGCGCATCGGTGCCATCAACGTTCCGCTCTACCCCACCAGCAGCGCAACGGACTATGCCTATGTGCTGCGGCACTCCGAAGCGCGCCTCTTCTTCGCAGGTGATAACGACACGCTCGCGAAAGGACTGGAAGCCTGCAAGGACGCGTCGAACATCGAGCACGTCTTCAGCTTCGATGCCTTGCCCGGCTCACGCGACTGGCGCGAACTGTTGACCGGCCAGGAGCACCACCGCAAGGAACTGGAGCGCTGCAAAGCGGACGTGAAGCCCGATCATCTCGCCAGCATCATCTATACCAGCGGCACCACCGGCCGACCGAAGGGCGTGATGCTCACCCACAATAACATCCTCAGCAACGTGCAGGCGAGTTTCGAGCGCTTGCCCGTTGACAGCCAGGCCCGCACCATCAGCTTCCTTCCCCTGTGCCACATCTATGAGCGCATGCTCATGTACCTGTACCTCCGCACGGGCGTGAGCATCTATTTCCAGCCGACGCTCGATGACCTGGGCGAACGCATCCGCGAGGTGAAGCCGCATGTGTTCACCGCTGTTCCGCGTTTGCTGGAGAAGATCTACGCGCGCATCATGGCCAAGGGCGAAGAACTCACCGGCATCAAGCGGAAGCTCTTCTTCTGGTCCCTGTCGCTCGGTGAACGCTACGACGTGAGATCGCCCGGCCCTTGGTACGACCTGCAGCTCGCCATCGCGCGAAAGCTCGTGTTCAGCAAATGGCGCGAGGCCTTGGGTGGTAACGTGCGATGTGTGGCCAGCGGCAGCAGCGCCTTGCAGGTACGGCTCGCGCGCATCTTCAACGCTGCGGGCATTCCGCTCATGGAAGGGTACGGGCTTACGGAGACGAGTCCGGTGGTGAGCGTGAACGATGCCCGCAATGATGGCTTGCGCTTCGGCACCGTTGGCCGCCCTATCCGTGATGTGGTGGTGCGCATCGCCGAGGACGGCGAGATCCTGATCAAAGGGCCGAACGTGATGATGGGCTATTTCAAGGAACCGGAAATGACCGCGGAAGTGCTCGATGCGGAAGGCTGGTTCCACACGGGGGATATCGGGGAGGTCAGCAACGAGGGCTTCCTCCGCATCACCGACCGCAAGAAGGAGATGTTCAAGACGAGCGGCGGGAAGTATGTGGCCCCGCAGATCATCGAGAACAAGCTCAAGGCCTCACGCCTCGTGGAACAGGTGATGGTGATCGGCGAGTACCGCAAGTTCCCGGCAGCGCTGATCGTGCCCAACTTCGAAGCACTGAAGGAACGGTGCGCCCAAGGCGGCATTCCGTATACCACGCGTGAGGCGGCCTGCTCCGACCCGCGTGTGATCGCCTGTTACAAGGACGCAGTGGAAATGGTAAACAAGGACCTCGGCCACTGGGAGCAGCTCAAGAAGTTCGCCCTGCTCGCGAACGAATTCACCATAGAGGGCGGTGAGCTCACTCCGAAGCTGAGCCTCAAGCGCAAGGCCATCCTGGAGAAACGGAAGGCGTTCGTGGAGGGCATCTATGGCAGCGAGTGAGGGAAACCTCACCACGGCATCGCCTACATTAGCGCCACATCAATTCGCCGTGAAGCATCCGCTCCTCGCCATTCTGCTGTTCTGCACGTTCGCCTTCAGCGCATGCAAGAAGGAACCCGGTCCTGGCGGCCTGGCGCAGATACGCGGCACGATCTACCGGCAGGACATCAACAACAATACCGGGCAGCCTGTGGGATCAGTGTATGCTTACGCTGAACAGAAGGTCTACATACGTTATGGTGATCACGACTACTTCGACGATGACACCGACACCAACCCGAACGGGCTGTACACCTTCAACTGGCTGCGCACCGGGCAATACACGATCTTCACCTACACCGAATGTCCCTCCTGTCCGGGGAAGAAGACGATCAAGAGCCAGACCGTGACCATCAACAGCAGTGATGAAGTGGTCACTGTGCCTGACATCACGGTTGACAATTGGTGATGCGCTCGCCCCTGCTCCTTCGCGCCGGTCTTTTCCTCCTTCTCTTCCTTGCGGCCGTCATTGTCGGTTACTTCATCCTGCGGCCGAGTGACGAACCAGCGGTCTTCCATCCTTCACAGTTGGACAAGAGGCTCGTGGACGAGAGCGTCCGTTCCGAGAAGGGTGAACACCATATCAGCGATTTCGACCTGATCGATCAGGAAGGGAAGCGCATCACCCTGGCCGATGTGAAAGGCAAGGTGCTGCTCGCCGATTTCTTCTTCACCACCTGTGGGAGCATCTGTCCGAAGATGTCAACACAGATGGAGCGCGTTCAGGAGCGCTTCCTGAACGATGACCGCTTCCTGCTCCTCTCCCATTCCGTAACGCCGGAGGTCGACAGTGTCGCGCAATTGAAGCTCTACGCCGAACTGCACCACGCGGACAGCCGACGTTGGCATTTCCTCACCGGTGATCGCGCACAGATATACCGGCTGGCCCGCCGCTCCTATTTCGCTGCGTTGGATGAAGGCGATGGCGGGCCGGACGACTTCGTGCACACGGAGAACTTCGTACTCGTGGACCAACAAGGACGCTTGCGCGGGTTCTATGACGGCACCAAAACCGTGGAAGTGGATCGCGCGATGAAGGACATCGCCTGGCTGCTGGAACACGATCACTGACGTTCGTCCGGTACCCATGAACGCTCCATAGCGACCTTCGTCGCATGGAACCTTGGATGACCGCCGATGAAGCGGTGAAGCTGGTGAAGAGCGGCCAACGCGTGTTCGTGCATGGCAGTGCCGCCACCCCGCATGTGTTGATCGATGCACTGCTGGCGAGAGCACCGGAACTCAGCGAGGTGGAACTCACCAGCATCAGCACACTGGGACGGGTCGAGCTCTCTTCACCGGAAGTGCAGCGCGCGTTCTTCGTGAACAGCTTGTTCGTGAGCGACAATGTGCGTGATGCGGCGAACAGTGCACGCGGCGGTTATGTGCCCGCGTTCCTGAGCGAGATACCGCGCATGTTCGAACGCGGCGTGCTCCCCATCGATGTCGCGTTGGTGCAGGTGAGCCCGCCGGACAAGCATGGATTCTGCACGCTCGGTGTCAGCGTGGACATCGCTCGGAGCGCGGTGCGCAATGCTCGAACGGTCATCGCACAGGTGAACCCGCGTATGCCGCGCACGCATGGGGAAGGCCAGGTGCACACCAGCCGCTTCGCTGCGATGGTCCATGCGGAAGCCGAGCTCCCAGAGGTGGATTACGCCAGCCGCATCGGCCCGAACGAAGCGCGCATCGGACGGCTTTGCGCGGAGCTGATCGAGGACGGAAGTACGCTGCAGCTAGGCATCGGCGCGATACCGGACGCGGTGCTCGGTGCGTTGCATGGTCACAAGGATCTTGGCGTGCACACAGAGATGTGCAGCAACGGGATCATGGACCTGCTGGAGCGCGGCGTGATCACCAACCGATACAAGAAGAAGTTCAAGGACCGCGTGGTCACCACCTTCGCCATCGGCACCCGCGCCCTGTACGACCGCATCGATGACAATCCACAGTTCGCTTTCCTCGATGCGCAGTACGTGAACGACGGCCATGTGATCCGGCAGAACCCGCGTGTGGTGGCCATCAACAGCGCGATCGAGGTGGACCTCACCGGCCAGATCTGCGCGGACAGCATCGGCACGTACCAGTTCAGCGGTGTCGGTGGCCAGATGGACTTCATGCGTGGCGCTGCCTTGAGCGAAGGAGGGAAACCGATCATCGCCTTGAGCAGCACCACGTCAAAAGGCGCCAGCAAGATCGTGCCCTTCCTGCGCGAAGGAGCCGGTGTGGTCACCACCCGCGCGCATGTGCATCATGTCATCACCGAGCATGGCGTGGCTGACCTCTACGGCAGGAACCTGCGCCAGCGTGCGGAAGCACTTTGCGCCATCGCACATCCCGATCACAGGGAAACGCTTCTCCGGGCGATAGGACAACGCTTCGGCGTGGAGTGAAGGAGAGGCAGGTCGTACAGCGTTGATGGACCCCGCTTCGTTCCTTTGATGCATGGCCGTGAACGCCCGTTTCCGATCCTGTGCATACCTGCTGCTGGTCGCTTCATCGCTCATGGCTTCGACCGTGCGTGATAAGACCGATACGCTCATCGCACGTCTGCCGCTCGTAACGGACCCTCGTCAACGCCTGGAACTGTTGAGCGCGATCGTTGCAGGGCACGACCCGGATGGACGCTACGCCCAGGCAACGATACGCTTGGCGGACAGCTTGATCGCGCATGGCCATGCGCACGACACGCTGGTTCTTGTGGCCAAGGGAGATGCGCTCTGGCAATACGGGTTCAACCGGTTCGATGGGAATCCCGGCCGCAACGTGGACAGCGCCTTCGCCTATTACCTGAAAGCGACCGAGGCCTACCGTGCGAGCGGGGATGCACGAAGCATCGCTTTCGCATCGGCCAACATCTCCCAGTTCTACATCAACCAAGGGGATGCGCGGCAGGCCTTGCGCTTGTTGAAAGAGGCCCTCCCTGTGCATGAGCAACGGCACAACGTTGCCATGTTGATCAAGGACCATGGTGGTCTGGGCCGTGCTTACTACGTGCTGGGCGACCTGTCACGCTCGTTGGACCATCAGCAGATCGCGCTGCGCTATGCCTTGGAAAAAAGCAGCTATCCTGACATCGGCGCCATCGAGCATAACATCGGGAATCTGTACCAGGACGAGGGCCAACTGGACACTGCGGCCGCTTATTACCAACGTGCGATATCAGCTTTCCGCAAAGGGGATGAGGCGGATGGGCGCTGGCTCGTGTCCTTGTATAACCTGGTCATTTGCCGCTCAGGCCAAAGCGACATCGCAGAAGCGCGCCAGCTCGTGAACGAAGGCTTGGCCTCCTTGAACGGCGAACAACTACCATGGCAAGCCTGTCTGGTCCACATCGCTGATGCGGAACTGCTCCGTGACAAGGGTGATGCGCAAGGTGCATTGCGCAGTTCTGCGGAAGGCTTGCGCCTGGCGCGTGCAGCCGGTGATCAGCGCAGCATGGTCCCTGCTCTCATCAGCTCAGCGAACGCGCACCTGGCGTTGTCAAACACCGAGCAAGCGCTCGAACTGGCGCGTGAAGCACAAGGACTGTGCGACTCCCTGGATGTTGCCTTGTCGCAGGAGCGCGACGTGGCGCAACTGCTATCTGATCTGTATACCGCGACCGGGCCGCCTGAAGAGGCACTGCGCTTCACACGGTTGTACCACCTATTGGATGACAGCGTGCGCAACGAACCCACACGGAAAAAGCTCGCCGCTATCGACCTGCGGAAGCAAGAACTGGCCGACAGCCTCGCGGCGGCCGCAGGCACCGCACGGTTAGAGGAAGAGCACCAGCAGGAACTGGCCAGTGAACAGCGTAGGCGTACATGGTCGTGGGTGGGCGCTGGGCTGCTCGCGGTAGTCGCCGTTCTGCTCATCGTACGCCTGCAATATGCACGCAAGGCCAGGGCCAGCAGCGAAGGGATCGTGGAGCAGCTCCTGCCCAAACATGTGAGCGAGGAACTGCGCACCAAGGGTCACATCACCAGCCGCGAAGTACCCGAGGTCACGGTGCTCTTCACGGACTTCATCGGCTTCACGCAGCTCGCCCAACGCGTACCGGCCAAGGAACTGCACGAGGAAATGGACGTCTGCTTCGCCGCGTTCGACCGCTTGGTACAGAACGAAGGTGGGGAGCGCATAAAGACCATCGGTGATGCGTACATGGCGGCCATCGGACTGAACGAACACTATCCGGATGCCGCTTCCCGGCTGGTGCGCGCCGCATTGAACATGCAACACTTCCTGCACGAAAGGGAACGTGTCCGCGCGCAAGACGGGCTCTTCTTCTTCACCATGCGTGCCGGTCTGCACACTGGTCCGGTGATCGCCGGTGTGGCCGGAGCCGGCCGCTTGCAGTACGACATCTGGGGTGACACGGTGAACACCGCGAGCCGCATGGAATCCTCCGGAGAAGTGGGCAAGGTCAATATCAGCGCAGTGACCCATGACCGATTACAACAGGCCTCAGGCGCTGCGAACTACGCTTTCACCCCTCGTGGCAAGGTGCTCGCCAAGGGAATAGGCGACATGGAGATGTACTTCGTGGATGCGACCGTTCGCTGATCGGGACCGTCGATCAGGCCTTCTTCACATAGATGCTCTTGAGCTTCATCGCACCGAAGCCCTCGATGCGGCAATCGATGTCGTGATCGCCCTCGACCAGCTTGATGTTCTTCACCTTGGTGCCTGCCTTCACCGGCTTGGGCATGCCCTTCACCGGCAGGTCCTTGACCACCACCACATCGTCTCCGTCCTTCAGCACGTTTCCGTTCGCATCCTTGATCACGCGACCCGCCTCCTCGGTCTCCACTTCTTCCGGGTTCCATTCGTGTCCGCACTCGGCGCACATCCACGATGTGCCCGTCGGATAGGTGATCGCTGACCGGCACTCCGGACAAGGCTTTTCGCTGTTCATGGGCGACGAAAGTACCGGTTCATCCAAGACCTGTCATGCAATGTGGAAACTCCACCTTGCCAACCGGCGCCTGAGTCATACTTTTCCGGTAGAACGTATCCCGCCAGGCACGCCTTCCCTTCAACACCACCGTACCCGTGATCACCTTCCTACGCACCACACTGCTCAGTATGCTGTTCCTCTTCATGGCGAACAGCTCGACCGCTCAAACGTGCACCGGTGATGCGGATTGTGATGGTATACCGAACGCGGTGGACGAATGCCCGAACAACTATGGCGTGATCGGTTCGCCCTGCAACGATGGACAGACCTGCACCATCAACGATGTGATCAACGCCAGTTGCGTGTGCACCGGCACCACCGTGGTGTGCAACGACAACAACCCCTGCACCGCCGATGGATGCGTGCAAGGCATCGGTTGTGTGTTCTCCAACAACACCGCCGTCTGTGATGATGGCAACCCCTGCACCACCGGCGACCATTGCTTGAACGGATCCTGTACCGGAACCGCGCTACCGGACAGCGACGGTGACGGCATCTGCAACATCAATGACAACTGCCCCAACATCGCCGGTGTGATCGGTTCGCCCTGCAACGATGGACAGACCTGCACCACCAATGATGTGATCAACGCCAGTTGCGTGTGCACCGGCACCACCGTGGTGTGCAACGACAACAACCCCTGCACCGCCGATGGATGCGTGCAAGGCATCGGTTGTGTGTTCTCCAACAACACCGCCGTCTGTGATGATGGCAACCCCTGCACCACCGGCGACCATTGCTTGAACGGTTCCTGTCTAGGAACCGCACTTCCCGACAGCGACGGTGACGGCATCTGCAACATCAATGACAACTGCCCCAACATCGCCGGTGTGATCGGCTCACCCTGCAACGACGGACTGAACTGCACCACCAACGATGTGATCAACGCCAGTTGCGTGTGCACCGGAACCACCGTGGTATGCCCAGCGCTTACACCGTGCTACACTTCGGTGTGTACGGAAGCGTTCGGCTGCATCACCAGTTTCAACACGGCCACCTGCGACGACGGCAACCCCTGCACCACCAATGACCACTGCAGCAGTGGCGTCTGCTTCGGCACCGCTCTTCCAGACACGGACGGTGACGGCATATGTGATGCGATGGATCCCTGTCCCACCATCCCGATACCGGTGGGCGCTCCGTGCAATGATGGGCTCGCCTATACCTACGATGATGTCTTCACCAGCAATTGCGTGTGCGCCGGAACTCCCGCGCGCATCGCGGTGAAGCTGTTCCTGGAAGGCCCTTACGGAGGTGGAACGATGATCGATGTGCTGCGAGCGAACGGTCTGCTGCCGCTGAACGAGCCCTACTCTGCGTTGGGATACGGCTATACGGGTGGCGGGAGTTTCTCGATCACCAATGCCGTTCGCAACGTGAGCGGAAGCAATGCGGTGGTGGATTGGGTGATCCTTGAACTCCGCAGCAAGACCACGCCCACCCTTGTGGTCCATAGCCGGGCAGCGTTGGTGCAGCGCGATGGCGATGTGGTGGATGTGGATGGTGCGACGGCACCTGGATTCCCCCTGGCCGCAGGTCCCTACCTGCTCGCCGTACGGCACCGCAACCACCTTCCCGTCATGGTGGACATCGGTTCTCCCATCGCTATCGGACAAACCACCGTCTCTGTGGACCTGACCTCTCCGGCTACCGTTACCTATGGCACCGATGGACGGAAGAACGTCGGCGGAACGATGGTGCTCTGGACCGGCGACGTGAGCTTCGACGGCAAGTTGAAATACACCGGCAGCGGGAACGATCGAGATCCCATACTCATCGGTATCGGGAGCACCGCGCCGAACAACATCCTCAGCAACCAGTACCGCGGTGAGGACGTGAACCTGGACGGCATCGTGAAGTACACCGGCGTGAGCAATGATCGCGATCCCATTCTGACCAACGTCGGTTCCACCACACCGAACAACGTGCGCCAGGGACAGCTTCCCTGAAACTTCACGCTCCGTTCTTCGCTCCCTCATATCGCCACCGGTGCTTTGTGGTCGAAATACAACGACCATGATCGCACACTACAAGAAGTTCCGACCCGATGTTCTCGTGCTGGCCCTGTACCTGGCCATTTTCGCTTTCGCCCTGGCGTGCACGATGCACATGATCTGAGCGCGCTTAACGGATCCTTCATATCGCCTTCACGCTGGCTTGGTGTGATCGCGCGTGCTTCGGCACCGGACCATGATGCGCGAGCGGAACAGCCCGGCCCTCTGCCATTTCTGGATGTGCGGTGGTGACTCGTCACGACCCGTGCGCCACCTGCCGGGCCGGTTGCATGTGATGGTGGTGCGCCATGCCATGAGGGAAAGGCAGGTGCACGACGAAAGGACCGGCACCCGCATCGTCATCGACCTGGAAGGCAGCCCAGGCACGCAAGGCTCGCGCGCTCGTGCCGCACGATTGTGTTTCGTCCCCCCGGGACAACTCATCCCTTCGCCCAACTTCGATCATCGCACCGGACGCATGGAACTCTATTATCCTGTCTCGGAAGTCGGTGCGGTGCTGGAAGTACTGCATCAAGGCCGCGAACGCGTGTGCTACCTCTGGCAGGACCGGGCCGGCGTACGATCGCTCACCTGGTTGATGGCGTGCGAACCCTGATACGCCTCATTCGTACTCCTTGTCCGCTTCCATCGCTGCGCTGTTCGGGGCGCCCGGCGTGGCCTCCTTCAAAAGCACCCACCCGCTCATCGAGTCCATGGCCCGCCCCTGCGTAGCATGCCCGTGCTCCATCGGAAGAAGGTCGATCGCATCGATGAGAACGGAACGTTCACCGCCCCTGTGCACAAGCGTGATGTGTTCGCCAGCGCTCGAGAGCTTGAACCCGGTGTGCAAGGCATCGTCTTCGCCTTCATCGCAATACAACAGCAGGGTCGTGTTCGCTCCCAGTTCCATCGCTGGCAGTGCGAAGCGCAGTGGGTCTCGCGGGTCATCGCTCAGGAACCATTCCTCCTCTCCGATGACCAATCCACCATCTCCCGCCTTCAGCTCGATCCAATCCGAAGCGATGCCGTCCTCACCCTCCGTGCCGCGTGGTGCCGCTTCGTTGATCACAAGTTCCGCGGCCGTTCGATCATCGGATGCCGAGCGCAACGTCGTCAGCGGTTCCTTTTCGCACGCAACGACCGCGACGCTGAAGAAGAAGTACCATCGTGCTTTCATGCAGCGAAGCAGCAGCGCATACGTTGCGTGCATGTAAAGCCCGGATGACCATCACATATAACTGAACGGGCATCCGGTACATTCGCCCTGCGATGTCCATCCGCCACGCGCTGAACAAGTACTATGGCAGTTTCCGCAAGCTGAAACTGGGCTACGTGCTGCTGAACCTGCTGAACAGGAGGAAGCTGCGCCATGCGGAAGCGATGTACCGCAAGTACGGCGTGAAGCAGAGCGTGCTGCTGCCCATCAGCAGTGGCTCCCTGCCGAAGAACACAAAGGAGATCCCCTGGCTGGATGGCCCGGACGCCGTTCAGCACATGACGGAACACCCACGGTTCCAACGGTTCGATGCGCCCACCCGTGAAGCCTTGAAGCGCTGGCCGGATGACGGCTTCGTGGTGCTGCGCGGCCTTTTCACCGCGGATGAGGTGGATGTCATCAACAGCGAGATCGATCGATTGATCCGTGACAAGGTCGTTGACTTCAACTTCACCGGCCGGAAGATCATGTTCGCCTTCCACCACAGCGAACAGTTGAAGAAGTGCGTGAACGACCGCCGTGTGCTGGACGTGATGGACTTCCTGTTGCAGAAGCGCATCAAGGTGTTCCAGAGCATCAACTTCCTCACGGGCAGTGAGCAGGCAGCGCACAGCGACAGCATCCACATGACCACCTACCCGCTCGGCTACATGATCGCCGCGTGGATCGCGTTGGAACCGATCACAGCGGACAACGGCCCATTGATCTACCACGTGGGAAGCCACAAGCTGCCATATCTGCTCAACGACAGCTACGATCACGGCGGCAACCGCTTCACCATCGGGGAGGATGCTTATGCCCGTTACGAAGCGGAAGTGCAGAAGGCCATCGACAACAGCCATTTCGAAGCGCGGGAGTTCCATGCCCAACCCGGCGATGTGCTCTTCTGGCATGCCAACCTGTTGCACGGCGGAAAGAAGATGACCACTCCCAACGCCAGCCGCAAGAGCATGGTGATCCATTGCTTCGCGGATGATGTGCTCTGCTATCATGAGCTGACGCAACGCGCGGCCATGATGGATGATCATTGATGTGGTGCCGATCCCTCCGATCGGGGAAACGCTGACACGGCACCTGCATACGGAAGCGCGCGCTGGCGGCGTTGAACGCTTTGGCATGGGATAAGGTAACAGCACGGCACCACGCACTGCACCATGAGCAACGACCAAACACCCACTTACTACTCGCCTACAGAGCTCGCCGAGTTCGGCCTGATCATCACCGCCAAGTTGATGAAGGCTCAGGAGGATCTCCAGCTCGCGAAGGACAGCCTGCGCCACCTCTCTTCCAACGGCACGGCCGACACGGATCCCTCGCGCCATGAATTGGATGACGGCGCGCCCACCCTCGAGCGGGAGGATCTGATGCGCACGATCGCGCGTGAAGAGAAGTTCATCAACGAACTGCAGAACGCGTTGGGCCGCATCCGATCGGGAACCTACGGCGTGTGCCGTGTCACGGGCCAGCTCATCCCGAAAGAGCGGCTTCGCCTGGTGCCGCATGCGACCATGTCCATGGCGGCGAAGGCTGCCATGGCTGCTTCGCCCAGAGCGTAACGGAGCCTTCCGCCAGCGCAGCGGGTGACGTTCTGCAAGGGAAGGCTGGTAGCTTCTTCCGCTACTTTCGCGGCCCTTCCATGAACTGCCTTTCCGTCGAACGCCTGTCCAAGCGCTACGGCCCGCGCCTGTTGTTCTCGGACATCTCGTTCGGCTTGGAGAAAGGCCAGAAGACCGCCATCGTGGCGCGCAACGGCACCGGCAAGAGCACGCTGCTGAAGTGCATCGCCGGCATCGAAACACCGGACGAGGGTCGCGTCACCTTCAACAAGGGCCTGCGCATCGGCTACCTGGACCAGAACGTGCACATGACCGCCACGCACACGCTGGTGGACGAGATGCTTGACCAGGACGACCCGGTGACCAACGCCATCCGCGCCTATGAGCACGCCGTGGCGCGACACGTCAGCGAGGCGGAACTGCACAAGGCCATCGAGAAGATGGAAACCCTCGGCGCGTGGGACCACGAGGCCCGCGTGAAGCGCCTGCTCTACCAGTTCAACCTGCGCGACCTGGAGCAGCCGGTGAACACCCTGAGCGGCGGCCAGCAGAAGCGCCTCGCCATGGCCAAGGTGCTCATCAACCTGCCCGATGTGCTCATCCTCGACGAGCCCACCAACCACCTCGACCTGCAGATGATCGAGCAGTTGGAGGATGAGCTCAGCGGCGCGAACGTGACCCTGCTGCTGGTGACGCACGACCGCCACTTCCTGGACAACGTGTGCGACGAGATCATCGAGATGGAGTTCGGACAGTTCACGCGCTTCAAGGGCAACTACTCCTACTACGTGGAGAAGAAGGCGTTGCTGGACGAGGTGCGCGACGCCACCCAGCAGCACTTGCGCGGGCTGATGCGCAAGGAGCTCGAGTGGGTGCGCAAGATGCCCCGTGCGCGCGGCACCAAGAGCAAGAGCCGCCTCGACAAGTTCGAGGACATCAAGGCCGCCGCCACGCGCGATTTCAGCCGCGATGCCGTGCGCATCGATGTGAAGACCGAGCGCCTTGGCGGCAAGGTGATCGAGGCCCGCAACCTCACCAAGAGCTTCGGTTCGCCCGATAAGCCGGACACGTTCAAACCCATTGTCGCCCATTTCAGCTATTCGCTGAAGGCGGGCGATCGCATCGGCATCGTCGGCCCCAACGGCATCGGCAAGAGCACGTTCATCGACCTGCTCACCGAACGAATCAAGCCCGACATGGGCACGGTCAGCGTGGGCGACACCGTGGTACTTGGCATGTTCGGCCAGCAAGGACTCGAACTGAAGGAGGACAAGCGCATCATCGAGGTGGTGCGCGACATCGCGGAGGTGATCCCGCTCACGAAGGGGCGCCTGCTCACCGCATCCCAATTGCTCGAGCGATTCCTCTTCGACAAGGAACAGCAGTACCAGTACGTGAGCACGTTGAGCGGTGGTGAGCGCCGCCGCCTCTACCTGTGCACCGTACTGATGAAGAACCCCAACGTCCTCATCCTCGACGAGCCCACGAACGACCTCGACATCCCCACGCTGAACGCGCTGGAGGATTTCCTCATCGACCTGGACGTGTGCCTGCTCATCGTGAGCCACGACCGCTTCTTCCTCGACAAGATCTGCACGAAGCTGCTCGTGTTCGAAGGCCAGGGAAAGATCAAGGAGTGGATGGGCAGCTACACGGAACTGCGCGAGGTGCAGAAGGCGCGGGAAGCGGAGGCGCGGAGCGCAGAGCGGGTTCTTCTCGACTCCGCTCGAAGTGACAGTGCCCAAGGAGGTACCGGTAATGACCAGTTGTCCGGTAGAGCGGAGTCGAGACCCCAGACCAAGAAGATGTCCTTCGGTGAGAAGCGCGAACTGCAACAGCTGGACAAGGAGGTGCCCGCGCTGGAAAAGAAGAAGGAGGAGCTGCTGGCGAAGATCGCAGCCGGCGGCAGCGACCACCACGCGATGATGAACCTCTATGTGGACCTGGAGAAGACCGTGAAGGACCTCGATGAGAAGAGCGAGCGCTGGTTGGTGCTCACCGAGAAGGCTGAGGCGGAGAAGTGAACTGCCGCTGGGATCCAGTTTGGCCACGGCCCGGAAGCCCTAAGTACAGAAGTCTCTCGGCACGCATCAGGCCAAGGCACGCGCTACTGAGCTTCAACAGGTTCATTGCGTGTTCCTGCTTCACGCGAACAACCAACGCCGTAGCAACCGCGTGTAGTTCGGCATCACCACATACGCCATCAGGAACACCACGCTGCCGGTGATCACCAGTGTGCTCAGGTAGTAGTTGTGCGGTAGCGCCAGTGCGCTGAACAGCGGAGTTACGACCAGCGGTACGCCGAGTACCAACGGATAAATGGCCGACCAGGTGACCAGGAACTGCTTCCAACGAACCGGCGCGCCCGCACCGTTGCCTTCCGGAACGAACCACGCGTCCAGACCCGTGCGGATGTGGAACCGATCCTCCTCCACGAACAGCGGGCGTGCTTGGTCGATGAACTGCTTGCGTTGTCCGGAGAACATCCATTGCTTCAGGTGCGCCTCCGTGTCGAAGCGGATCACCACCGTGTAGGTGCCGCTGAGGCCGGGGATCGGGCGGATGATCTGCCAATCCAGGTGCCCCGGATAGCTGCGGCATACCGGTCCTATCTGCTGCAGCCAGGCCTCATAAGCGGCGGAAGCGCCCTCGCGTATGCGGTGGGTGATCACCACCGTTGCGCCTCGGTCCCTGCTCTCCTGTGTATCGCTTGCTGTGCTCATGGTGTGCATTGTTCGGGCCGATGCGGCCGCGCTACCCGGCACAAACTAACCCTGCCCCCCGTTCTCGCTCGGCTGCCGGCCGCGGTACGGTGGGCGCCGAGTGAGTTCGTTGGATTCTTCCACTAGTGAGCTATAGGTATACATGAACGTGGAAACCACCCCTGGCCCCTCCATTTACCGGTGATCACGTGGCTCGTTCCTCGCGGCGATCACCAGGAGGGGAAACCACCAATTATTGTTGTTCTCTCCTGCGCGATCGTGCCACGGTGAGCTACCTGCAGTGTGGCGCATCGATCGCGCGGGAAAGGAGGGGTTGGAGCCCGTAGGGCGGGTGGTTCCATTATGGAGCTTCAGGAATAGATGAAAGTGGAAACCACCCCTACCCCTCCAATCAGCTCCCCCGCAGGCTCTAGTCTTGTCCTGCTTTACAAGGATACTTTCCTTGTGGGGGATAGACCACTGAAGAGAACTGAGCCGGGCCGGGGGTGAACCAACTCCGCAGCTAGGGATAGAAGCCCTAAGAGACT